>RKMI01000005.1_pt1 | contig 1788945 bp, 1646 predicted proteins | sample 2174191 | NCBI WGS metagenome assembly RKMI01 (sample SAMN10236717, study PRJNA505201) | synthetic metagenome | isolation source: mock community containing 12 organisms: Thioclava sp. ES.032, Psychrobacter... | place: USA: Walnut Creek | collected 2015-10-01 | reverse complement strand
CAGGTCGACGGTTGGCAGGACATGCCGCTGACCAAGGCCGCCCAGACGGTGCAGGTGTCGGCTTACCCGTTCCACTACGCCCAGTGGGAGCAGCAGGCCGCCGACCTCGTCGCCGAGCACTGGAACAACTGACAACCCAACACACGCAGGACTGACTTTCCGCATAGGGGGACTGCTGGCCGACACCCATTGGGTGTCGGCCAGCAGCACATCCACCGACCGCAGGGCCAGCACCCACCACGGGTGCCGGCCCTGCGGCATACCCGGACTCGGGCCGGCCCCCGATCGCGGGCGCTGGCCAGCGGCGTCTTCGCAGCAGGCCGACCGGCACCTGCCACCGGGTGCCGGCACTCCGCGGAACCGAACCGATCCCCGCCGACCCCGGAACGGCGGCGGCAGCGGCGCGCGCTGACACCGGCGGCCTGGCAGAGATCTTGGACAGTTACCGTCAGCCGCGAACCGGAACTGCCCAAGATCTCTGCCAGCAGCCCCGCACCCACGCGGACAGCTCGAGGCGCGACCCACGACCGTGACCGGCGGTCAAGGCTCGACCGGGACAGGGGTGTGGCCCGCTGTGCCCGGCGCAGGGATCAAGCCTGACCGCCCGGAGCCGGGCACGGCGGGCCACACCCCCAACCTTGTCCCCAACGCACCAGGCCACACCCCCAACCGCGCCCCCGACGCACCAGGCCACAGCCCCGACCACCGCAACATCGGCGCCCGAAGGCCCGGCCGACGGACGATGCCGTGCAGCCAAGGGGCGCGGGCGGCCGACCGCCACCCGGCACGAAACCAGTCCAGCAAGCGGGAACAACCCGACCCACTACCCGGTTGAGACCAGTGTCGGTGTGACTCAGTGTCCCCGGGCCTCACCTCTATAGCCTTCGCGGAATACCGTCCGGCTGGAGCCGCGTCGCGCCACTCGCCGAGAGGCGACCTGCACACCGACACCCCAGCGCCGCCCCCGCAGCCCACAAGGCCGCGGGGGCGGCGCTGTCTCCGGGACGTGAAGATCGGTCAGAGCGGTCGCGAACGGGCGTCGGCTGGCCTATGTTCGAGGGGTCGGCGTCGGGGGCGAAGGGGGGTGGCGTGGTGGGCATCCGTACCTTCATCCAGGGTTGGCCGGTCTACCGGCAGCTCACCGGCACCGACCCGCTGGGCCGGGGCGCCGCGGCGCAGTCGACGCGTTCGGCGGAGTTGACCGCGCGTACCGAGACCGCCGACAGCGTGGCCCGCTCGGTCTGCCCCTACTGTGCGGTGGGCTGCGGGCAGCGGGTGTACGTCAAGGACAACCGGGTCAGCCAGATCGAGGGCGACCCGGACAGCCCCATCTCCCGTGGCCGGCTCTGCCCGAAGGGTGCGGCCAGCAAGAGCCTGGTGACCAGCCCGCTGCGGCAGACGAAGGTCCGCTACCGCCGGCCGTACGCCACGGAGTGGGAGGACCTGGACCTCGACGTCGCGCTCGACATGATCGCCGACCGGGTGCTCGCCGCGCGTGAGCAGACCTGGGAGGACGTGGACAGCGAGGGCCGGCCGCTGAACCGCACCCTGGGCATCTCCAGCCTGGGCGGGGCGACGCTGGACAACGAGGAGAACTACCTCATCAAGAAGCTGTTCACCGCGATGGGGGCGCTCCAGATCGAGAACCAGGCCCGGATTTGACACTCCGCCACCGTCCCCGGTCTGGGGACCAGCTTCGGTCGCGGCGGCGCGACGGACTTCCAGCAGGACGTGGCGAACGCTGACGTCATCGTCATCCAGGGCTCGAACATGGCCGAGGCCCACCCGGTGGGCTTCCAGTGGGTGATGGAGGCCAAGCGGCGCGGCGCCAAGGTCTTCCACGTCGATCCGCGGTTCACCCGGACCAGCGCGCTCGCCGACACGTACCTGCCGATCCGGGCCGGCTCGGACATCGCCCTGCTCGGCGGGGTGGTGAACTACATCCTGAGCAACGAGCTGGACTTCCGGGAGTACGTACTGGCGTACACCAACGCCGCGACGATCGTCAGCGAGGACTTCGTCGACGCCGAGGACGGGGACGGGTTCTTCTCCGGCTACGACCCGGACACCGGCACGTACCAGCGGACCAGCTGGCAGTACGCGGGCCAGGAGACCCGGGCCGGGACGGCGGCGGAGGAGACCGACAGGGAGCGGGACAGCGCGGCCGGGTTGCGGCACGAGTCGCACGGCGCGCCGATCTCGGGCCGCAACCAGCGGGACGAGACGTTGCAGCACCCGCGCTGCGTCTACCAGATCCTCAAGCGGCACTTCGCCCGCTACACCCCGGAGATGGTGGAGCGGGTTTGCGGCGTACCGCGGGAGAAGTTCCTCGAGCTGGCGCGGGCCTGGACGGAGAACTCCGGCCGGGAGCGCACCGGCGTGCTGATCTACTCGGTCGGTTGGACCCAGCACAGCGTCGGCGTGCAGTACATCCGCACCGGCGCGATCATCCAGCTGCTGCTGGGCAACGTGGGCCGGCCCGGTGGTGGGGTGCTGGCGCTGCGCGGGCACGCCAGCATCCAGGGCTCCACCGACATCCCGACGCTGTTCAACCTCCTGCCCGGCTACCTGCCGATGCCGCACCACGCCGACCACCCGACCTTCGACCAGTGGGTGGACAGCATCCGGCACCCCGGCCAGAAGGGGTTCTGGGGCAACGCGCGGGCCTACGGCGCCAGCCTGCTCAAGGCGTACTGGGGGGACGCGGCGACGCCGGAGAACGACTTCTGCTACGGCTACCTGCCCCGGATGACCGGCGACCACGGCACCTACCAGCAGGTACTGAACATGATCGACGGCAAGGTGAAGGGCTACTTCCTGCTCGGCCAGAACCCGGCGGTCGGCTCGGCGCACGGCCGGGCGCAGCGGCTCGGCATGGCGAACCTGGACTGGCTGGTGGTCCGCGACCTGTTCATGATCGAAAGTGCCACGTTCTGGCGGAACAGCCCCGAGGTGGCCACCGGCGAGATCGTCCCGCAGGAGTGCCGCACCGAGGTGTTCTTCCTGCCCGCCGCGTCGCACGTGGAGAAGGAGGGCACCTTCACCCAGACCCAGCGGCTGCTGCAGTGGCGGGAGAAGGCGCTCGACCCGCCGGGCGACTGCCGTTCCGAGCTGTGGTTCTTCTACCACCTGGGGCGCAAGCTGCGGGAGAAGCTGGCCGGCTCCCCGCACCCCCGCGACCGGGCCCTGCTCGATCTGGCCTGGGACTATCCCACGGACGGTCCGTTGGCCGAGCCGAGCGCCGAGGCGGTGCTGCGCGAGATCAACGGGTACGAGGTGGCGACCCGCCGCCCGTTGTCGTCGTTCACCGAGGCGCGCGACGACGGTTCCACCGCCGTGGGCTGCTGGATCTACACCGGCGTGTACGCCGACGGCGTCAACCAGGCGGCCCGCCGCAAGCCCGGGCACGAGCAGAACTGGGTGGCCGGCGAGTGGGGCTGGGCGTGGCCGGCCAACCGGCGCACCCTCTACAACCGCGCCTCCGCCGACCCACAGGGGCGGCCGTGGAGCGAGCGGAAGAAGTACGTCTGGTGGGACGCCGACGCCGGCGAGTGGACCGGCTACGACGTGCCGGACTTCGAGAAGACCAAACCGCCGACGTACCGGCCGCCGGAGGGCACGTCCGGCCCGGCCGGGATCGCCGGTGACGACGCGTTCGTCATGCAGAGCGACGGCAAGGGCTGGCTGTACGTGCCGCGCGGGCTGATCGACGGCCCGCTGCCGACGCACTACGAGCCGGCCGAGTCGCCGGTGCGCAACCCGCTCTACCGGCAGCAGGCCAACCCGACCCGCAAGGTGTACGCGCACCCGGTGAACTCGGTGAACCCCAGCCCGCCGGCCGAGCACAGTCAGGTGTTCCCGTACGTGTTCACGGTCAGCCGGCTCACCGAGCACCACACCGCGGGCGGGATGAGCCGCACTGTCCGGCCGCTGGCCGAGTTGCAGCCGGAGATGTTCGTCGAGGTGTCCCCGGAGTTGGCCGGCGAGGTGGGGCTGGCCCACCTGGGCTGGGCGCACCTGGTCAGCGGGCGGGCGGTGATCGAGGCGAAGGTGCTGGTCACCGACCGGCTCAGCCCGCTGCGGGTGGACGGCCGGACCATCCACCAGGTGTGGCTGCCGTACCACTTCGGCGGTGAGGGGCTGGTCACCGGCGACTCGGCCAACGATTTGTTCGGGATCACCCTCGACCCGAACGTGCTGATCCAGGAGAGCAAGATCGGTACCTGCGACGTACGACCGGGCCGGCGGCCCGCCGGGCCGGCGCTGCTGGACCTGGTGGCCGACTACCGGCGCCGGGCCGGCCTGGAACCGGGCGCCGACCCCGGTCCGCACCCGCCGGTCGTCACCCCCGGCGCGCGCCCCGCCGCCCAGCCCCGCCCGGACGGGGGCGGGCCGCGATGAGCCCCGGCCCGAACAGTTTCTACGGCCCGCTGGACCCGGCGCCGGACGCGGGCTGGTCCGGCGCGCCGCCGCGGATGGGCTTCTTCACCGACACCAGCGTCTGCATCGGCTGCAAGGCGTGCGAGGTGGCCTGCAAGGAGTGGAACGACGTGCCCGGCTCCGGGCTGGACCTGCTGGGCATGTCGTACGACAACACCGGCGCGCTGACCGCCAACTCGTGGCGGCACGTCGCCTTCGTCGAGCAGGCCCGCCCGGCCGGTCACCGGACGCCCCCGTTCGCCGGCAACCCGACCGGCGGTTCGGTGAGCGCCTCGTCGGCGGCGGTGGCCGCGGGCACCGGCAACCCCACCGGCACCGACCCGGGGGTGCCGCCCGGCTCGCCGGAGGCCGCGGCCCGGATGGCCGGCGGTCCGGCGGCGGGGGTCGCGGCGACGGCGTCCGGGACGCAGTTCCTCGGCATGCCCGGGGACGGGCCGCCGGGGCGGACCGGCAGCGCCGAGGGGCGCACCGACTTCCGCTGGCTGATGATGTCCGACGTCTGCAAGCACTGCACCCACGCGGCCTGCCTGGACGTCTGCCCGACCGGGTCGCTGTTCCGCACCGAGTTCGGCACGGTGGTGGTGCAGGAGGACATCTGCAACGGCTGCGGCTACTGCATCTCGGCCTGCCCGTACGGGGTCATCGACCAGCGCAAGGGTGACGGCCGGGCGTGGAAGTGCACGCTCTGCTACGACCGGATCGGCGCCGGGATGACCCCGGCCTGCGCGCAGGCCTGCCCGACCGAGTCCATCCAGTACGGCGAGCTGGAGGAACTGCGCGAGCGGGCCGCCGCCCGGGTGGCCACCCTGCACGCGCGGGGCGTGCCGGAGGCGCGGCTGTACGGGCACGACCCGACCGACGGGGTCGGCGGCGACGGTGCCTTCTTCCTGCTGCTGGACGAGCCCGAGGTGTACGGGCTGCCGCCGGACCCGGTGGTGACCACCCGGGACCTGCCGAAGATGTGGAAGCGGGCCGGCCTGGCCGCGTTGGCCATGGCGGCGGCCGCCGTCGCCGCGTTCGTCGGAGGTTCGTCGTGAGTGACCGCCCGGTCGGTGACCGGTTCCGCCGTTTCCGTGACCGCCTGGCCGCTGACGCCGGGCCGGCGGCAACCGGTCCCGGCGGGTCGGGTGATCCGGCGGGGGCGGGTGGGCGGTCCACCGGCACCGGGGCCGGTGCGGCGCGCAGCGACGCGGAGGCTGCCGCGGCGGGCCTGGCGCCGTCCCCGGCGACCCCGGCCGCCCCGACCGAGCGGCGCCGGGGCGGGCGGCGCCGGCGCGGCGGCGAGGACCTCACCGTCCCGGAGGCCGAGTTCACCTCCTACTACGGCCGGCCGGTGCTGAAGCCCCCGGTGTGGAAGTGGGACATCGCGGCGTACCTGTTCACCGGCGGTCTGGCGGCCGGTTCGTCGCTGCTGGCCGCGGGCGGTCAGCTGACCGGCCGGCCGGCGCTGCGTCGGGCCGGGCGGGTCGCCGCGCTGGCTGCGGTCGGCGCCAGCACCGGCTTCCTGATCCATGACCTGGGCCGGCCGGCCCGGTTCCACCACATGCTGCGGGTGGCCAAGCCGACCTCGCCGATGTCGGTGGGCACCTGGATCCTCGCCGCGTTCGGGCCGGCCGCCGGCGTGGCGGCGGTCGCCGAGGCCGCGCCCTGGCTGCCCGGGAACGGTCTGCCCGGGCTGGTCCGGCGGGTGCTGCCACCGGTGGGGCACGCCGCCGGCCTGGCCGCCGCGGCGACCGCACCGGCGCTGGCCACGTACACCGGGGTGCTGCTGGCCGACACGGCCGTGCCGTCCTGGCACGAGGCGTACCCGGAGCTGCCGGTGGTCTTCGCGGGCAGCGCCCTGGCCAGCGGCGCCGGGGTGGGTCTGCTCGCCGCGCCGCCCGAGCAGGCCGGGCCGGCGCGGCGGATGGCGGTCGCCGGGGCGGCGCTGGAACTGTACGGCTCGCACCGGGTGGAGACCCGGCTCGGGCTGCTCAGCGAGCCGTACCGGATCGGCCGGGCGGGCCGGCTGCTGCGGGCCGGGCGGGCGCTGACCGCGGCCGGGGTGGCCGGCGCGGTCCTCGGCGGGCGCAGCCGGACGGTCGCCGCGCTCTCCGGCGCGGCGCTGCTGGCCGCGTCGGTGGCGACCCGGTTCGGCATCTTCTACGGCGGCGTCGCCTCGGCGAGGGATCCGAAGTACACGGTGGTGCCGCAACGCGAACGGTTGGCCCGGGCCGCGGGGGAGGGCTGACCCTTCTCCGCGCGGCCCCGCCGCCGCTGTGGTCAAATGCTCCGTGGAGGCGTTCAGGCGGCTGGTGCCCCTCCCGGTCTTCAAAACCGGTGTGGTCCGGGACCCGGGCCAGGCGGGTTCGATTCCCGTCCGTCTCCGCCAAGCAGCGGGGAGATGACGTGACAGGGGACGGCGGCGCCGATCCGCGGCGGCGGGTGCCGCGCACCGACGCGCTGCTCGCCGACCCCGCGCTGGCCGCCGCCACCGGCACGTTCGGCCGGGACCGGGTCATGGCCGCCGTCCGCCGCGCCCAGGAGCGGGCCCGGCGCGGCGAGCTCAGCCCCGACGAGGTACGCGACGCCGCGCTCGCCGCGCTGCCCGCGGCGGCACCCCGGGCGGTGCTGAACGCCACCGGGGTGGTGCTGCACACCAACCTGGGCCGGGCCGCGCTGTCGCCGGCCGCGCTCGCCGCGGTGATCGCCGCCGCCGGACACACCGATGTGGAACTCGACCTGCGCACCGGCCGGCGGGCGCGGCGCGGCCGGGACGCTCTGGACGCCCTCGCGGCCGCGGTGCCGGACGCCGGTGCGGTGCACGTGGTGAACAACGGCGCGGCGGCGCTGGTGCTGGCCGCCACCGCGCTGGCCGCCGGCGGCGAGATCGTGGTCAGCCGGGGCGAGCTGGTGGAGATCGGCGACGGGTTCCGGCTGCCGGACCTGCTGGAGAGCACCGGCGCCCGGCTGCGCGAGGTGGGCACCACCAACCGCACCACGCTGGCCGACTACGCCGCCGCGATCGGCCCGCGGACCGGTTTCGTGCTGAAGGTGCATCCGTCGAACTTCCAGGTCACCGGCTTCACCTCGGCGGTGCCGGTGCGCGCCCTGGCCACCCTGGGCGTGCCGGTGGTGGCCGACATCGGCTCCGGGCTGCTCGCCCCGGATCCGCTGCTGCCCGACGAGCCGGACGCGGCGAGCACCCTGCGCGCCGGCGCGGCGCTGGTCACCGCCAGCGGCGACAAGCTGCTCGGCGGCCCGCAGGCCGGGCTGCTGCTCGGCGCCGCCGACCTGGTCGAGCGGCTGCGCCGGCACCCGCTCGCCCGGGCGCTGCGGGTGGACAAGCTGACCCTGGCCGCGCTGGCCGCCACCGTGGGTGACCCGGACACCCCGACCCGGGCGGCGCTGCACGCGGACGCCGGTGCCCTGCGGGAGCGGACCGAACGGTTGCGCGACCGGCTCGCCGCCGACGGCTGCAAGGCCGAGGTGGTGCCGGCCGCCGCGGTGGTCGGTGGCGGCGGCGCCCCCGGCGTGGAGCTGGACTCGTGGGCGTTGAGCCTGCCCGAGCGGTACGCCGAGCCGCTGCGCACCGGCGACCCGCCGGTGCTCGGCCGGGTGGTGCGCGGCCGGCTGCTGCTGGACCTGCGCTGCGTGCCCGCCGACGCCGACGACGCGGTGCGGGCCGCCGTGCTGCGGGTGCCGGGGGACGGCTGAGCCATGTGGGTGGTGGCCACCGCCGGGCACGTGGACCACGGCAAGTCGACGCTGGTGCGGGCGCTGACCGGGATGGAACCAGACCGGTGGGCCGAGGAGCGCCGCCGGGGCATGACCATCGACCTCGGGTTCGCCTGGACCACGCTGCCGTCCGGCGGAACGGTCGCGTTCGTCGACGTGCCCGGGCACGAACGGTTCGTGCCGAACATGCTCGCCGGGGTCGGTCCGGTGCCCGCCGCGCTGGTCGTGGTGGCCGCCGACGAGGGCTGGATGCCGCAGTCCGCCGAGCACCTGGCGGCGCTGGACGCGCTCGGGGTGTCGTACGGCCTGCTGGTGGTGACCCGCGTGGACCTGGCCGATCCGGGGCCGGCGCTGGCCCGGGCCCGGGCGGAGCTCGCCGTGACCTCGCTCGGCGCGGTGGAGGCGGTGGGGGTCAGCGCGGTCACCGGCGCGGGCCTGCCCGAGCTGCGGGCGGCGCTGGACCGGCTGGCGGCCAGGCTGCCGGCGCCGGCGGCGGACGCGCCGGTGCGGCTCTGGGTGGACCGCTGCTTCACCGTGCGGGGCAGCGGCACCGTGGTCACCGGCACCCTCGGCGCCGGCCGGCTGCGGGTCGACGACGAACTGGAACTCGCCGCCACCGGGGAGCCGGTGCGGGTGCGCGGCCTGCACCGCCTCGGCGTCGCCGCGGCGCGGGTCGACGCGGTTGCCCGGGTGGCGGTGAACCTGCGCGGCGTTCCGCGCGACCGGCTGGCCCGCGGCGACGCGCTGCTCACCCCCGGCCGGTTCCGGCTGACCGACCTGCTGGACGTGCGGCTCGCCGGTGACCCGGCCGCCGACCTGCCGGCCGCCCTCACCCTGCACGTCGGCTCCGCCGCGGTGCCGGCCCGGGTGCGCCCGCTCGGTCCGGACACCGTCCGGCTGCGGCTGGCCCGCCCGCTGCCGCTGCTGATCGGCGACCGGGCACTGCTGCGCGACCCGGGTCGCCACCACGTCGCGGGCGGGGTGACCGTGCTGGACGTGGCGCCCCCGCCGCTGGCCCGTCGCGGCGCGGCGGCCGCCCGCGCCGCGGTGCTGGCCGGGCTGGACGGCCGACCCGACCTGGCCGGTGAACTGCGCCGCCGCCGGCTGGCCCGGGTCACCGACCTGGTCCGCACCGGGGTCGAGGTCACCGCCCGGCCGGTCGCCGGGGACTGGCTGGCCGACCCGGAGCACTGGCGGCAGCTCGCGGTCCGCCTCGGCGAGGAGGTCACCCGGTACGGCCGGGAACATCCGCTGGAGCCGGGCGCGCCGGTGGAGCTGCTCCGGCGGCGCCTGGAACTGCCTGACCGGGCGCTGGTCGAGGCCCTGGTCCGGCCGCCGCTGCGGCTGCGCGCCGGGCGGGTCACCGCGTCCGCCGCCGACGCGCTGCCCGAGCCGGTGGCCCGCGCCGTGGCCCGGATCCGCGCCGAGTACGCCGACCGCCCGTTCCGCGCCCCGGAGGCCGCCGACCTGGCCGACCTCGGTCTCGGCCCGCGCGAGATCGGCGCCGCGGTGCGCGCCGGGGCGCTGCTGCGGCTGGCCGAGAACGTGGTGCTGCTGCCCGGCGCCGCCGACGAGGCGGTGCGGGTGCTGGCCGGGCTGCCGCAGCCGTTCACGCTCAGCGCCGCCCGGCGCGCGCTGGACACCACCCGGCGGGTCGCCGTGCCACTGCTGGAGCTGCTGGACCGGCGCGGCGCCACCCGCCGGCTGCCCGACGACGCCCGGATCGTGGTCGCCGCCAGCGGCTGAGGCCGCCTGGCGCGGGTGCCGGGGCCGACCGTCCGGTCGGGGCGCAAGGTGGCCCATCGGGGCGGGCCGGTCACTTAGCGTGTCGGCATGGACCCTTCCGCGGTCTGGCGGGACCGGCAACACAAGTGGCGGATCGAGGCGTACCGGGCGCCCGACCTGCGGTTCGCCGTCTTCGCCACCAACGGCACCACCGAGTCGGCGCCGCTGTGGCTGTTCGGGATGTCGGCGCTGGCCCGCTGGCTGATGTCGCACAAGATCTCGCTGGACGACCTGGAGGTCGACTGAGCGCCCGATCGGGGGAATGGACCGGAAAAGCCCGATACGGTCCCGTTCCCGCCGGTACCGTGCGGTACGTGAAGGACCGAGGAATGCGTACCTTTCTCACGGTGCTCGCCGGGCTCGCGGTGATCTACTTCGGCACCACCGGCCGCAGCCCGGAGGAGGGCGGCGGGGTCACCGGCGGCCTCGTGGTGCTGGCCCTGCTGGCGGCCCTGCTGGTCTGGCACCTCACCAAGCCGGGGAACACGCCGACGAAGTGAGCGCGGTCAGCGGGCGCCGGCGGCGGTGCGGCTGACCTCGCCGGCGGATTCCTCACCGAGCGCGACCCGGACCAGCGCCGAGGCGAGCCGGCCGAACTCGGCCGCGCCGACCAGCCCGGCCAGCCGGTCCGGAGAGGCGGGCAGGCCGAGCCGCTTCGCCCCGGCCAGCGCCCGCCGGTCGGCGTACGGGCGCACGTCGGGCCAAACCGTCTGCGCCTCGCGCAGGAAGATGTCCGCCCCGGTGGGGCCGATGCCGGGGAACTCGGTGAGCCGCCGGCGCAGCCCGGCCGGGTCGCCGTCGGCCTCCCGGTGCAGCCGGCGCAGGTCGCCGCGCCAGCGGTCCAGGCAGAGCCGGGCCCCGGTGCCGAGCATCGTCGAGGTCCGCTCGTCGTAGCGGCGGTAGTGGCCGCGGCCCAGCGCGTCCACCCGGTCCTGCCAGCTGGCCGCCTCCATCGCCTGCGGCGTGCGGTAGCCGGCGGCGAACAGCTCCCGGGCCGCGGCCACCGCGACCTGGGCCCGGATCCGGGTGCTCAGCAGCGTGGCGAGCACCAGCAGCTGGTAGAGCGGGGCCGGCCGGTCGGCCAGCCGGATACCGGCCTCCTCGGCGTACGTGCGTCCCCGCCGGTCCAGCAGGACCCGCGCCACGGTCCGGTCGTCGCCCATCTGCCGGGGGTACCCGGTCTGCGGCCGGTCACCCCCGGCCGAGCGTTGCGGCTGCGGCATGGCACCTGCGGCGGCGGGTAAGCCGCGGGGGAGGCGGCGCCGGCCGGGTGCCGTCCGGCGGAAGGAGACAGTTGTGGTCAACCCGCAGCAGGAGGAGCTCCGGCGCAACGACAAGGGCGCCACGAGCCAGTACAGCAAGGGCCCACAACCGACCGGTCATCCCCGCAACCGGGGCACGTCGAAGGGGGACGCCGGGCGTCCGGTGCCGAAGGGACAGGTCTCGCCGTACGGCCCGGCCGGGGAGCCGGTGGCCGACGACGAGAGCGGCGGGCGGGGCTGACTCAGCCCCGCCCGTCGGGCGGCCGCAGCCGGTTCCAGGTGGCTGCGGCCGTCAAGCCGTACGCCAGGTGCGGCACCAGGTCGGCGATCCAGTCCGAGCGGCGCCAGGTGCGCGGGTCGGTCACGCCGAGCATGGTCATCCCGCCGTCGGAGAGGGTCATCACGCCCCCGCCGAGCACGCCGGTGGCCAGCGGCAGGGGTTGCCGGCGGCCGCGGGTGAGCAGCGCGAAGCCGACCGCGGCGGCGATCCCCGCGCCGTAGCCGAGCAGTGGCCCGAGGCCCGAGCGGCGGTTGGCCGCCCGGTCCCCGGACCCGAGGTCGACGTGCGCCACCCCGGCCAGCCGGCCGGCGCTCGCCTCCGGCGTGCTGCTCGCCGGGCGCCCGCGGACCACCATGTCCAGGTAGCTCACGATGTTCAGCGCGGTGCTGCCGACCGCCCCGACGATCACTCCGTCGGCCAGGCTGGTCCGGCTCACTTCGGGTCTCCGGGCTCGCGCTCACCCTTGGGTCCGTACGTCCGCTCGCCGCGTACGACGCCCCGCTGTCCCCGATCCTCCTGCAGGATCCGGTTGGCCACCTGGTTGGCCTTGCGGTCCGGCACCCGGCGTCCGGAATCGTCGATCGCGTCGCGAATCCGCGCGCGCTGCTTGTCGTACGCGTTGCTGCCCGGCCGTGGTCCTGGCATCGCTGCCTCCTCCGGTCGCTGTCGCCCGTCGGCGTACCGGGTGCGTCTACCCGTCTGCGGGCGGGCCAACCCCGGCTCAGCGGGGCGCGCGGACCACCGCGACCGGGCAGTCGGCGTGGTGCAGCACCGCCTGGCTCACCGAGCCCAGCAGCAACCCGGTGAACTCGCCGCGTCCCTGCCGGCCGACGACCACCAGCTGGGCCTGCCGGGAGGCGTCGGTGAGCACCGGCGCCGGGCGGCCGCGGACGGTGCGCCGGGTGATCGGCACGTCGGGCCAGCGGTCGGCGAGCCCGGCCGTCACCTCGGCGACCAGCCGTTCCTCCTCGGTGCGCAGCTCGCTGTCGTCGTAGACCAGCGGCTGCATGTCGCCGGGGCCGGTGGAGACCGGGTGCCGGTAGGCGTGCAGGGCGAGCACCTCGGCGCCGCGTACCGACGCCTCCTCGACGGCGAACTCCGCGGCGAGCCGGGACATCTCGGAGCCGTCCACCCCGACCACGATCGGCCCGTCGGCGCGGTCGGTGCCGCGGGCGACCAGCACCGGGCAGTCGGCGTAGGAGGCGACCTGGACCGCCACCGAGCCGACCAGCAGCGCGGAGAAGCCGCCGAGGCCCCGGTCGCCGAGCACGATCATCGCGGCGGCCGGCGACTCGCCGAGCAGCACCGCCGCCGCCTCCCCGTCGATGATCTCGCCGGAGATCCGCAGCCCGGGCACCGCCGCCTCGGCCTCGGCCACCGCCTCGGCGACCAGCCGTTCGGCCTGCTCCCGCAGTCCGCTGCCCGGTGGTCCGCCCGCCGGGGGCTGCAGGGGGACGTGCAGCAGCGGCCAGATGAAGCCGTGCACGATTCGCAACGGCCGGTTGCGCCGGTCGGCCTCGGCCGCCGCCAGGCGTACGGCCCGCAGCGCCGACTGCGAGCCGTCCACGCCGACCACCACGGCAGCGCCGTTCGCCGAGTTCACCGTCCACCTCCCACCGGTTCCGGGTCAGTATCGCGGCCGGTGGCGGGCCGGCGGGGCGATACCGCCCAGGACGTCCGGTCGGTACGCTGGCGACGACCGCCGGGGAGGGAGCGTCGTCGATGGTTGAACCCGACCAGCCGAGCACCGCACGGATGATCGATTTCTGGCTCGGCGGGGAGCACCACTTCCCGGTGGACGTGGCCGCGGCGCGCGCCTTCGAGCAGGCGTACGGGCCGTGCGCGCCGGTCTTCCGCGAGTTGCGTGCCTTCCTCGGTCGGGCGGTGCGGGCGATCGTCGCCGACGGCGTGGACAGCTTCCTGGTCTTCGGCGCCGGGGTGCCCACCATGGGCAACGTGCACGAGGTCGCTCCGGAGGCGACCGTGCTCTACACCGATGTGGACCCGGTCACCATCCGGTTGGGCCAGCGGATCCTGGCCGGCAGCGACCGGGCCGGCTACGGCTACGGCGACGCCACCGACATCGGCACCATCGACCCGGCGCAGCTGCACCGGTTCGTCCCGGGGTGGGGGAGGCGGCCGGTCGGCGTGGTCTTCCTGGGGTTGGCCGCGTTCCTCGACGACGAGACGCTCGCCCGTACCCTCGACGAGCTGCACGGCGCGGTCGCCCCGGGCAGCCAGCTCGCGATCGACTTCGACACCGAGGAGCTGGCCGGTCATCCGGCGGCCCTGGCGATGATGGGCCCGGCGTTCCGGATGCGCCGGCCGGAGGCGTTCGCGCCGCTGCTGGGCCGGTGGCGGCCCACGGCCGACGGCATCGCGCCGATCGCCCGATGGCGCCCCGACGGCTCGCCGGCCGACGTGCCGGACGCCTTCCACGGCGCGGTGGCGGTCCGCGCGGCGGACTGACCGCGCGGCGGGCGACGGTCCGCCGGGGACAGGTTGATCACGATGGGCCGCCCGCGCGGCGCGGTCCCGGCGACCTCCGTATGATGCTTGCCTTACAGCAAGTGTTGCCGGAGGAGAACCATGTTGGACGCGCCCGGCGGGTTGTCGCGTGCGCTGCGCGAGTCCCCGCCCGACCAGGTGGCCGAGGCCGCCGACCGGGCCATCCGGTCCACGTTGGGCGCGACGCGGACGGACGTGTTCCTCGCCGACTACCGGATCAGCGGGCTCTGGCCGGTGCTGGACCCGGAGTTGCCCGAGGCCGGTTTCCTGTCCTGCCAGGGTATGGCGCAGCGGTGCTTCAGCAGTCAGCAGCCGGTGCTCGACGGCGCCGGGGACGGCCGGTGCCGGCTCTACCTGCCGCTGTCGGTGTGGGGGGAGCGGCTCGGGGTGCTGCTGGTCGAGTTTCCCACCGCGCCCGGCCCGGCCACTGTGGAGCAGGCCGGTGACGTCGCCGGTGAGCTGGCGGTGGTGCTGCGCGCGGCGGACCGGGAGACCGACCGCTACCGCCGGGCCCGCCGCCGGGAGCGGCTCAGCATGGCGGCGGAGATGCAGTGGGAGCTGTTGCCGGGGCGCGGCGTCAGCCACGACGCGTTCCAGCTCGCCGGCCAGCTGGAGCCGGCGTACACGGTGGGCGGCGACCACTTCGACTGGTCGCTCGACGGCGACCGGCTGACCCTCACCGTGCTCAACGGATCCGGCATCGGGCTGTCCGCCTCGCTGCTCACGGCGGTGACCGTGAACGCGCTGCGCAACGCCCGCCGCTCCGGCGGCAGCCTGACCGAGCAGGCCGAACTCGCCTCCGACACGGTCTTCTACCAGCATCGGGGCCGGCGGTACGTGGCGACGGTGCTGCTGGAGCTGGACACCATCACCGGCCGGGTGCGGGCGGTGGACGCCGGTTCGCCGCGCCTGCTGCGGCTGCGCGGCGGCGCAGTCGACACCATCGCCCTGGAGCAGCAGCTGCCGCTGGGGATGTTCGCCGAGGCCCGGTACGACCTGCAGGAGTTCGACCTGGCGCCGGGGGACCGGCTCTTCGTGGTCAGTGACGGCGTGTGGGCCGCCGCGCCGGCCGACCGGGAGGCGTACGGGGAGAAGGCGATGGCGCGGGCGATGCGGTCCACGCGGCTGCAGCCGCCGGCCGAGGCAGTTGGTACGGTGATGCGCGAACTGCACGCCTGGCATGCGGACACCGACCTGCGCGACGACGCGGTCGTGGTCTGTCTGGACTGGCGCGGTTCCGGCGGCCGCGCCGGCGACTGAGTACCGTCGCCACGCCGCGGCCGAGCACGAGCGGGACGATCGCAGGGGACACCGGGTGGAGCGACCTCCGAATCTCGCCGCCGCGATCGACGCGGCCGCGGAGGCGCTGGTCGGTGTGCTCGACTCGGCGGTCTCCCGGCACCGGATGGTGGTCTCGCCGACGCAGCTGCGGGTGCTCTCGTTGATCGCCAGCCGGCCACGGACCAACGTCAACCGGCTGGCCGAGCTGCTGGACGTCGTGCCGTCGTCGGCGAGTCGGCTCTGCGACCGGCTGGAGGCGATCGGCCTGCTGCGGCGGGTGGCCGACCCCCGGGACCGGCGGGAGGTGCGGCTGGTGCCGACCGCGGCGGCCGACGACCTGCTGCGCGAGCTCGCGGAACGCCGCCACCAGGCCGTGCAGACGGTGCTGGACCGGATGCCCGGCCGGGTGCAGCACGAGCTGCTGCTCGGCCTGCTCGCCTTCGGCCAGGCCGCCGCGACGGCCGCCGAGCCGGCGGCGGACCCGTCGGCCCGCACCGCCTGATCACCCGCTCGCGCCCGGCACCATCGTCCTAGGACGCCCTACGCGACGTGAGCCCGGTCACACCGGGCGACGAGGTCGCCGAGCCGGGCTCGGCGGCACCCGGGCAGACGGCGAGCGCCCGATATAGTGGCAGCGCAACTCAGCCGGCCCGTGATCACGACGATCGCGGGCCGAATCAGGGGAGGTCCCGTCCCGGGACCGCAGCGGGTGCCGGCGGATGCCGGCCCGACAGCACGCGTCCCGCAGCGCCCGGCCTCGGTCGGGCGGCCGCGACGCGTCGCGGAGGAGGTTCGGTGTCGCGTCGGCCGGCTGGGGCAGCGCATCCGGGGGCCTCGGGCGGCACCGATCCGGCTCCCGGCGACCGGGTCCTCACCCTGCCCAACCTGATCAGCTTCGTGCGGCTGCTCGGCGTGCCGCTCTTCCTCTACCTGCTGCTGGTCGCCCGCGCCGACGTGGCGGCGATCGTGGTGCTGGCCGTGGGCGGCACCACCGACTGGGTGGACGGCTGGATCGCCCGCCGGCTGGGCCAGGTGAGCCGGCTCGGTGAGCTGCTCGATCCGTTCGCCGACCGGCTCTACATCCTCGCCACGCTGCTCGGGTTCACCGCGCGTGAGGTGGTGCCCTGGCAGTTCACCGCCGCGCTGCTGGCCCGGGAGCTGCTGCTGGTCGGCTCGCTGGCGGTGCTGCGCCGCTACGGGTACGGGCCGCCTCCGGTGCACTACGTCGGCAAGACCGCTACGTTCCTGCTGCTGGCCGCGTTCCCGGTGCTGCTGCTGGCGTCGGCGGTGCCGGGGGCGGCTGCGGTCGCCGGCCCGGTCGGCTGGGGTCTGGCGTGGTGGGGGCTGGTGCTCTACTGGGTGGCCGGCGCGCTCTACGTGGTGCAGGCGCGCCAGTTGGTCACCGCGGTGCGGGCCGGGGGAGCGGGCGCGTGACCGGCACGCCGCGGGAGGGCCAGGGCCGCGCCGACCGGGTGTACGCCCCGGACTTCCTCACCGAGCTGTTCCGCAACCCGCTCGATCCCGGCTACCTGGACGCGGCGGCGCATCGCCGCGAGAGCGGGCCGCCGTCGGGGTGGCGCGGCTGGTCGGCCCGGTCGGTGAGCCTGGTCGTCCTGGTGCTGCTCGGGTTCCTGTTCGCGGTGGCGTACAAGCAGACGCTGGCCGACGAGCCGGGGCGCAGCCAGGCCCGCTCCGGGCTGGTGGCCCAGATCAAGGAGCGGCAGGCCGAGGCGGACCGGCTGGCGGTCCGGGCGGACCAGCTGCGCGAGGAGGTCGCCCGGCAGCGCGAGCTGGCGCTGAGCGGGTCGCAGGCGGCCCGGCTGCGGGACCTGGAGGCGGGCACCGGGATGGGGCGGGTGCGCGGCGACGGCGTGGTGGTGCGGCTGGCGGATGCGCCGGGGAAGCAGGACGCGGTGACCGGGGCCGGCGCCGGGCCGCCGCGGGTGCTCTACAGCGACCTGCAGGCGGTGGCGAACGACCTGTGGAGCGCAGGTGCGGAGGCGATCGCGATCAACGGTCAGCGGTTGACGGCGACGTCGACGATCCGCTCGGCCGGTGAGGCGATCCTGGTGGACTTCCGGCCGGTTACCGGGCCGTACGAGGTGTCGGCGATCGGCCCGGGGTCGATGAAGCGCCGGTTCGACGAGAGCCGGTCGGCGTTGCTGATGCGTGAGGTTGCCAAGACGACCGGGTTGTCGTTCGGGGTGCGCAAGGTCGACGACCTCACCCTGCCGGCGGCGCCGGAGCCGCAGCTACGCTACGCGGAGCCTTCGGTGAGTCCGACGCCGTCCGGGTCGGCCACCGGTGTCCAGCCGTCCGGTTCCCGGACGCCCCTCAGCCCCTCCGGAGGTGGTCGATGATCGCGGTGCTGGCGTTGCTCGCCGGGGTGGTGCTCGGGGTGTGGCTCGACCCCACGGTGCCCGCGGCGTTGCAGCCGTACCTGCCGATCGCGGTGGTAGCGGCGCTCGACGCGGTGTTCGGCGGCGTGCGGGCGAAGCTCGACCGGATCTTCGACGACAAGCAGTTCGTGGTGTCGTTCATTTCGAACGTGCTGGTGGCGGGTCTGATCGTGTACCTGGGTGACCAGTTGGGCGTGGGTGGTCAGTTGTCCACCGGTGTGGTGGTCGTGCTGGGGGTGCGGATCTTCGGAAACGTCGCGGCGATCCGCCGGCACCTGTTCCGGGCGTAGGTTTACAGGCGATGAGCGACGAGCACACCGAGACGGGGACCGGCTGGCCGCAGCCGGCGGGTCCGCCGCGTCCGTCGGGGCCGGCGGGGGAGCCGGATCCGCGGCCGGAGGCGCCGGATCCGGACGAGCTGAGTCCGTTGGCGCCGCGGCCGGCGGAGCGGGAGGACGGGCCGCCGGCGGAGGATGCCGCCGGTGAGGCGGCGACGGTGGATCTGAGCCGGGCGAGCGCCGCGGCCGTCGACGGGTCGGCGGCCAGCGCCGGTGAGCCGGGCGGGGACGTCGGTGCGCCGGTGGCGGGCGCCGGGTCGGTGCGGTCGGTGCGGGCGCGGCTGAGCTCGGCCGGGGTGATGATCGCGGTGCTGTTGGCGTTGCTGGGCTTCACCCTGGTGGTGCAGTTGAAGACGACGTCGACGGATCCGACGTTGGCGGCGACCCGGCAGGAGGACCTGGTCCGGATCCTGTACGACCTGGATTCGCGGACGAACCGGTTGCGGCAGGACATCGAGTCGCTGGAGGAGAGCCAGCGGCAGTTGCAGTCGGGTGAGCAGGGGCGCCAGGCGGCGTTGGAGGAGGCGACCCGGCGGGCGGACGAGCTGGGGATCCTGGCGGGGACGTTGCCGGCGACGGGGCCGGGGTTGTCGGTGCGGTTCGTCCCGGGTGGCAAGCCGATCTCGGCGTCGCGGGTGCTGGACGCGGTGCAGGAGTTGCGGGGTGCCGGCGCGGAGGCGATGCAGATCTCCGGTGGGGATCGGGCGACGGTGCGGATCATCGCGTCGACGTTCTTCCTGGATGGGGAGAACGGGTCGTTGATCGTGGACGGGCGGCGGTTGACGGGTCCGTACACGATCACGGTGATCGGTGATCCGGCGACGATGCGTACGGCGTTGAACATTCCCGGTGGGGTGGTGGCGTCGGTGGCGAGCGACGGCGGTAACGTGATCGTTGAGGATCGTGAGGCTGCCGAGGTTTCGGCGCTGCACGCGCCGATCAAGCTGGAACACGCCCGTCCGGTCTCCTGACCGGCGCGGCCGGCACCGGGTTCGCCCGGTGCACCGATGGATGAGGGACGCGTCTGGTGATTCCTGAGGATCTGCGTTACACCGCTGAGCACGAGTGGGTGTCCGGTGGCGACGGCGGCCCTGTCCGGGTCGGCATCACCCATTTCGCGCAGGACGCGCTGGGTGACATCGTGTACGTCCAGCTGCCCGAGGCGGGTACGGCGGTGGCTGCTGGTGAGTCGATGGGTGAGATCGAGTCGACCAAGAGTGTGTCGGAGATCTACGCCCCGGTCAGCGGTACGGTGGCGGCGCGCAACGAGGCGCTCGGCGACACCCCTGAGGTGATCAACACTGACCCGTACGGTGCGGGTTGGTTGGTGGAGATCACCCCGGACGATCCGGCGGCGGTCGACGCGCTGCTGTCCGCGGGCGCGTATCGCGAGCTCACCGAGAGCTGAGTGTGCCCGAGCCGGCGCGCCTGTCGAGTCCGCGCGTCCGGTTGCCCTGCATTTCGGCGCTGGCTAGGCTCGCCCAGTCGACCGAGAACCCAATAGTTGAGCGTCGCGGAAGCGCCTTTCCGGGCACGGGGAGCCAGCCGCCGGGTGTTCATTGGCCCGGCGGCCAGACCCGCCATCACCCGACGCCGACCGAACAGATCCGTGAGGTGGTCCCATGACGCGCCCAGGCGACGAGTTCCCCCCACTCGACGTCACTTCGACGCTCAATCTCGGCTCGCTCGACGAAGTGCTGGAGGGGCCGGACACCGATGTGGTGCCGAGCCGGATGTCCGGTTCGTTGCCGCCGGGGATGGCGCTGCTGGTGGTCCGGCGGGGTCCGAACGCTGGTGCCCGGTTCCTGTTGGATCACGATGTGACGACCAGTGGCCGGCATCCGGACAGTGACATCTTCCTGGACGACGTGACGGTGTCGCGGCGGCACGCGGAGTTCCACCGGGACGGTGGCACGTTCACGGTGCGGGACGTGGGCAGCCTGAACGGCACGTACGTGAACCGGGAGCGGGTCGAGGCGGCCACGTTGAGCAATGGTGACGAGGTGCAGATCGGCAAGTTCCGGGTGGTGTTCATCGCCGGTCCGCGCCCGGAGGGGGAGGCCGGCCGGGGGTGAACGAGCCTGCGGCCTCGACGTCGCCGGGGGCGGCGCGCGCGCAACCGTTGATGAGCATCGGTGAGGTGCTGGCGCAGTTGCGGGTGGATTTTCCGGACGTCACGATTTCGAAGTTGCGGTTTCTCGAGGCCGAGGGTCTGGTGGAGCCGCAGCGTACGGCGTCGGGTTACCGGAAGTTCAGCTGGGACGATGTGGCGCGGTTGCGGTTCGTGCTGACCGCGCAGCGGGACCAGTACCTGCCGTTGCGGGTCATCCGTGAGCAGTTGGCGCAGTGGGACGCGACCGGGGAGGCGCCGGGTCGGCAGCGGCCGACGTTGGTGGCGGTGGGTCCTGGTGGCGAGGTGCCGGGGCGGGAGTCGCCGGCGCCGGCCGAGTCGTCGGAGGTGCGGCTCGGTCGGGCCGATCTGGTGGCGCGCAGCGGGATCGACGAGTCGACGTTGGCGGAGTTGGAGCGGCTCGGGTTGGTGGTGTCGGATCCGCCGGGCTGGTACGACGGTGATGCGTTGATCATCGCGCGGGCGGTGGCGGGGCTGGCGGCGTACGGGTTCCAGCCGCGGCATCTGCGGGGTTACCGGACGGCGGCGGATCGGGAGGTCGGTCTGTTCGCGCAGTTGGTGGCGCCGTTGGCGCGGCAGAGTGATCCGGCGGCGCGGGCGCGGGCGGCGGAGACGGCGCGGGAGTTGGTGGCGTTGTCTCAGCAGTTGCACGCGGCGTTGGTGCGGGTGGGGTTGCGGTCGACGTTGGGCCGGTGACCGGCGGGTGTGCGGAAAGATCTGTCCCGGGAAGCGTGTCGTAGGCTTGCCGGGGTAACCCCTTTCTGGCGCGGGCGTGGTGCGGATTGCGCGTGGGACGGCCGTGTCGCGGTCCGTGTACCGTGCAGGGAAGGGCGCGGTGCGGCGTAGGTGACAACGACACGGAGGCGGCGGTGCGCGAGCTGAGCGTGGTCGGGGTTCGGGTGGAGCTGCCCAGCAACCAGCCGATCGTCCTGCTCAGGGAGGTCGAGGGGGACCGCTACTTGCCGATCTGGATCGGCGCGGTCGAGGCGACGGCGATCGCCTACGAGCAGCAGGGGGTCAAGCCGGCCCGGCCGTTGACTCATGACCTTCTGCGGGACGTGTTGGCGGCGTTGAAGGCGCCGTTGCGGGCGGTGGAGATCACCGAGTTGAAGGAGAACGTCTTCTACGCCGATCTGTTGATCGGTGACGGGGTGCGGGTGTCGGCGCGGCCGAGCGATTCCATCGCGTTGGCGTTGCGGGTGGGTGCGCCCATTCGTTGTGCCGAGCAGGTCCTCAGTGAGGCGGGGATCGTGATCCCGGACGAGCAGGAGGACGAGGTGGAGAAGTTCCGCGAGTTCCTGGAGCAGGTGCGTCCGGAGGATTTCGCGGGTTGACCGGCTGCCGGTGGGCGGCTGTGTGTGGGCGGCCGGGGTCACTGTGGGTGATGTCCCGGCGGTGTGGGTGATCTTTCCCGTGGCTGCGCGGCGTGTCGCGACGGTTCCTGCGCGGTAACCCCCGAGGGCGGCTATAGGGTTGCCGTGTCGAGGGGTGCACGTCCCGGAAACGACGTGTCACCGCACTGGCGGGGAGGTTGTCCGGATGCACGAGCCGCGAGATCCCGATCCGGGTAGGGAACTGGACGAGCCGGGTGCGGCGCCGCCGGGGGTGGCGACGGACGGTGACGGTTCGGTGGGCTACCGGGGGGTGACGGCCTGCCACGCGGTGGGGATCAGCTACCGCCAGTTGGACTACTGGGCGCGTACCGGGCTGGTGGTGCCGAGTGTGCGGGACGCCTCGGGTTCGGGCACGCAGCGGTTGTACTCGTTCCGGGACCTGGTGGTCCTGAAGGTCGTGAAGCGGCTGTTGGACGCCGGGGTGTCGTTGCAGAACATCCGGAAGGCGATCGAGGCGTTGCGCTCGCGTGGGGTGGGGGATCTGGCGGGCATCACGTTGATCTCCGATGGGACGACGGTGTACGAGTGCCGGTCGCCGGAGGAGGTGGTCGACCTGTTGCAGGGCGGCCAGGGCGTGTTCGGCATCGCGATCGGTGGGGCGTTCAAGGAGATCCAGGGTTCGCTGTCGCATCTGCCGGCGGAGCCGGCGGCGGTAACACCGGGTCCGGAGTCGGCGGTGGCGGCGTCGGACGCGGTGGGGGACGAGTTGGCGGCGCGGCGGGCGCGGCGGCGGGCCGGCTGAGCGGGTCCCTCGCGGTGGGGTGGCGCTGACACGCCGCCCTGGTGGCCGTCCGAGGCGCGGGGTCGTCTGGGCTGGTCGGGTGTTTCTGGTGGCCGTGCGGTGGGTGCTTCCCGACGGTCGAGCTGCGCTGGTCGGGCGCGGTTGTGACGTGCGGCACGAGCGACGCGCCGAAAGTGTTGCATATTTCGTGGTGACGCTGCGTGTCCCTGGCGGCGGGGTCGGTGGGCGGCTGGCCGTTCGGTGTGCGGGGGCGTCGCTGCGGTTGAGGTCGGGTTGCCGGGTCGGATGAGGCAGCTCGGACGATCGGCCGTCCGGGTGTCTGTGGTGGTCAGCGGCGGGTGTGGGCGCGTTGGGGCCGGTCCGCGGTGGAATGCGGTGGGTGCCGCGGACACGTCGACGATGACTCTGTGTATATTGTCGATTGCCCAGTGTGGAGGTGGCGACCTGATCTGATTGTCACGGTGGGTAGTGGAGAGTGTCGGGAATCCGATAGGGGGGCGATGACCGCGACGGCGTGACGCGCTATCGTCCGTCACGCGGTCGCCCCGGTGCGGTGTCGCCTGCGGCGGCGCTGATGCGCGCCGGCCGACCGCTGCCCCAGCGCGCCAGCCCCGCGCGAACCCCTCCAGATCGGAAGGAACGACCGTGACGGTTACGGAAGAAACCGCGCCCGCCTCCCACTACGAGCGCATCGGTGGCGCCACCTCGGTCAAGGCCGCCGTCGACCTGTTCTACGACCGGGTGCTGGCCGACCCGGAACTGGCCGGCTACTTCACCGATGTGGACATGCCGGGGCAGCGCCGGCATCTGGCGTTGATGCTGACCGTGGTGCTGGGTGGCCCGAACGAGTACGCCGGGCGGAGCCTGGCCGAGGCGCACCAGCCGCTGCGGATCCCGGTGGAGCACTACGTCAAGGTGGGGGAGCACCTGACCGTGACGCTGACCGAGCTCGGTGTGCCCGGCGACATCATCGCCGACGTGCAGGTGGTGCTGGGGCAGGTGCAGGACCAGGTGGTGGCCAGCGGGAACCCGGCGAGCGCCTGAGCGTGGACGCCGCCCGGCTCAAGCAGAGCTGGTCCCTGGTCGCCGCGCACGGCGATCAGGTTCCGCTCTACTTCTATTCCACACTGTTCCTGGCTCACCCCGAGACCCGGCAGATGTTTCCGACGAACATGGCGGGGCAGCGTGACCGGCTGGTCACCGCGCTGGGGCACATCGTGTCCAACGTGGACCAGGTGGACCGGCTGGTCGGGTTCCTCCAGGATCTCGGCGCCGATCACCGCAAGTTCGCGGTGCGCGCGGAGCACTACCCGGCGGTCGGGGAGGCGCTGCTGGCGACGCTGCAGCACTTCCTCGGCGAGCAGTGGACCGACGAGCTGGCCCAGGACTGGGCCGGCGCGTACGGGCTGGTGTCGCAGGTGATGATCGAGGCCGCGCAGGCCGCCGAGGCGGTCAACCCACCGTGGTGGGTGGCGGAGGTCATCGGGCACGAGCGGCGAGCGTTCGACGTGGCGGTGCTGACGCTGCGTCCGCAGTACCTGCTGCCGTTCACGCCGGGCCAGTCGATCGGGGTGTCCCACCCGTCGGTGCGGTCCTGGCGGTACTACTCGCCGGCGAACGCGCCGCGCGCGGACGGCACCCTGGAGTTGCACGTCCGCGCCGCGCCCGGCGGGGCGGTGTCGTCGCGGCTGGTGTACGGGTGCGCGGTGGGTGACCAGCTCCACCTGGCCGCGCCGGTGGGTGACCGGTTGTCGTTGTGGTCGGCCGGGTCGGCGGATCTGCTGCTGTTGGCCAGCGGCACCGGCTGGGCGCCGGTGAAGGCGCTGGTGGAGCAGGTGGCGGCCGAGGGTTCCCGGCGCAAGGTCGACCTGTACGTGGGGGCCCGCTCGCGCACCGAGTTCTACGACAACGACGCGATCGACAAGCTGGCGTCGTCGTACCCGTGGCTGACGGTGACCTACGTGGTGGGCACGGACCTGCAGCGGCCGGGGGAGTTCGTGCACGCGGTGGACCGGGCGCTGGCCGACGGTGACTGGCGGTCCCGGCACGTGTACGTGTGCGGCTCCGACGAGATGGTGTCGTACTCGGCGGGGGCGCTGGCCCGGGCCGGCTACCACGCCGGTCAGCTGCACCACGAAGGGCTGGGCAAGCACTGGTACGGCCCGGCGTGGCGCACCGCGGTGGACCAGGCGTCCGCCCCTGACAACTCCGGAGGTTCCCGTTGACGACTCCGATCAGCCGGTATGACGGTGTGCAGATCTCCGGCGGTGTGCCGGTGCGGATGACGGCCGACCGGGTGCGTCGGTGGGAGTTCGGTTCCGCGTCGTTCACCCGCCGCGGCTACGACCACGCCGACGTGGACCGGTTCCGGATGCAGGTGGCCGACGAGCTGGATCTGCTGTCCGCGCAGCTCGCCACCCTGCGGGCGGAGAACGAGCGGCTCAACGACCGGGTGGAGCTGCACCGGCACGGGGTGATCCCGAGCGCCGGGGCGGAGGCGAAGCTGCCGGCGGCGAAGGAGGTGAACCTGCTCTCGGCGGCCCAGCGGGAGGCCGAGCAGATCATCGCGCAGGCGCACGACTACGCGCGCCGGGTGGCCGAGTACGCCCGGGTGCAGTACGAGAGCTACGTGCAGGCGGCGGCGGAGGAGGCGAAGCAGGAGGCCGAGCGGGCGGTGCAGGACTATCGCTCGGCGGCCGGGTCGAGCTTCGACGACGGGGTCGCCACCCGGGAGGCGCTGCGGATCTACGGCGAGATGATGATCTCCCACATGCAGGCCGCGGCGCGGCACCTCGACGACGGCAGCGAGCACCTGGCCCGCACCATGGACCGGCTGGTCGGGCAGGCCGGCACGGCGGTGCGCGCCGGCGCCGGGCAGGGCGCGCTGCCCCGCCACCAGCAGCGCTGAGCCGACGGCCGGCCCGCGACCGGCGGGCCGGCCGCGGCGGCTCACCAGGGCAGCGGTTCGCCGTCGCGGAAGAAGCCGCCGGTGGGGCCGTCGTCGGGGATCCGCACCGCCCACAACACGCTGGCCGCGCCCTCGGCGGCGGTGCGGGGTGCGGCGGGCCCGCCCATGTCGGTGGCCACCCAGCCGGGGCAGACCGAGTTGACCAGGATCCCGTCGGCGGCGAGTTGCGCGGCCAGCAGCCGGGTCAGCGCGTTCAGCGCGGCCTTGGACATGGCGTAGCCGGGGGCGGCGGCGCCCATGCCGGTCAGGGAGCCGCTCTCGCTGGAGACGTTGACGATCCGCCGGCCGGGGCTGCGGTGGCGCATCAGCGGGACGAGGGCCTGGCTGACCCGCCAGGCGCCGAGGGCGTTGACCTCCAGGGTGTCCCGGACGACGGTCAGGTCGGCGCCGAGCGGGTCCTGCCAGGTGTCGTAGTTGATCGCCGCGTTGTTGACCAGCACGTCGAGGCGGCCGTGCCGGTCGCGCAGCCGCCGGGCGAAGTCGGTGACGCTGTCGGCGTCGGCGACGTCGAGCCGCTCCACGGTGACGCTGCCGGGCAGGTCCCGGGCCGCGTGCCGGCCCCGGTCGGGGTCGCGGACGGCGAGGACGGTGTGGTAGCCGTCGCGGGCGAGCCGGGCGGCGACCGCCCGGCCGATGCCCCGGTTGGCGCCGGTGACCACCGCCACCGGCGCCGTCTTCGGTGACTCCTGCATGATCACGAGTCTGGCAGCTCGGGTGTCGGCTCTGTCGAGGACCGTGCTCAGGCCGGTGACACCGGCGGGTCCGCCGGCGGTGGCGGCGTCAGCGTGCGGTGACGGCGGCGACCGCCTCGCCGATCGGGGTGTCCCCGCCGACGAGTTCCAGGATCATGTCGGCGCTGGCCGGGGTGTGGAGCAGGGCGACCAGCACCCGGGCGACGTCGGTGCGGGTGACCGCGCCGCGGGGCACCCGCCGGGCCAGGGTGATCCGCCCGGTGGGCGGGTCGTCGGTGAGCCGGCCGGGCCGCAGCACCGTCCAGTCGAGGTCCCGGCCGGTCACGTCGTCCTCGGCGGCCTTCTTCGCCCGCAGGTACGCGGCGAACACCTCGTCGGTGCCGGGGCGCGGTTCGCCCTCCACGCCCATCGAGGAGACCAGCAGGTAGCGGCGTACGCCGGCGCGCTGCGCGGCGTCGGCGAGCAGCACGGCGGCGGCCCGGTCGACGGTGTCCTTGCGGGCCGCGCCGCTGCCCGGGCCGGCGCCGGCGGCGAAGACCACCGCGTCCGCGCCGCCGAGGTGACCGGCGAGGTCGTCGACGCCGAGGTGTTCCAGGTCGGCGAGGACCGGGTGGGCGCCGGCGGCTCTCAGCGCGGCGGCATGATCGGGGTTGCGGATCAGGCCGACGGCGGTGTCGCCGCGGCCGGTGAGGTCCCGCAGCAGCAGCCGGGCGATCTTGCCGTGTCCTCCGGCGATGACGACGCGCATACCTGCAACCTAGTGCGACCCCCCACTGCCGTTCACCGGGGAGTCCGGTGGGTGTGGTGGATCCACGCCGTCGAGTGGTGGTGGGGGCGGGCCTCCGCGGACCGCCTGACCCTCGCGCCGCCCGTGGGCGGCGGGCGTCACGTCGGGATCGGCCGGCGCCGGGCGCCGGCGGAGGCGGTCGCGGACCCGACGGGCAGGGCCAGTGGAGGCGGTAGCGGGCCGGCGGGCACGCCGGCGGAGGCGGTTCGCGGGCCCGGCGGGCAGGTCGGTGGCCTGCGGCGTGGTCGCCGGGGTGCGGGCGCGTGAGGCAGCATGGACGGGTGACCGAGACGATCGACGCGCTGACCGACCTGGTGGCCGCCGGTGGTGTCGTGGTGCTCAGCGGGGCGGGGCTGTCCACCGAGTCGGGCATCCCGGACTACCGGGGGCCCAGCGGCGCGGCCCGCCGGCACACCCCGATGACCTACCAGACGTTCACCGGCGACGCCCAGGCGCGGCGGCGCTACTGGGCGCGCAGCCACCTGGGGTGGCGGACCATCGCCCGGGCGGCCCCGAACGACGGGCACCGGGCGGTGGCCCGGTTGCAGCGCGCCGGCCTGGTCGACGCGGTCATCACCCAGAACGTCGACGGGCTGCACACCGCGGCCGGCAGCGCGCCGGTGGTGGAGCTGCACGGCCGCCTGGACGAGGTGGTCTGCCTGGACTGCGGCAACCAGACCTCGCGGGAGGAGCTGGACCGGCGGCTGCGGGAGGCGAACCCGGGCTTCGACGCCCGGGTCGACGCGGTCAACCCGGACGGTGACGTGGAGCTCCCCGACGCCGAGGTGGCCCGGTTCCGGGTGGTGGACTGCACGTTCTGCGGCACCGGCACGCTCAAACCCGACGTGGTGTTCTTCGGCGAGACGGTGCCGGCGCCACGGGTGGCGCACTGCTTCGACCTGGTGCACCGGGCGCGGCTGCTGCTGGTGCTGGGCTCGTCGTTGACGGTGATGTCGGGGCGGCGGTTCGTGCTGCGCGCCGCGAAGCTGGGCATCCCGGTGGCGATCGTCAACCAGGGGCCGACCCGCGGGGACGGGTATGCGGCGCTCACGGTGGACGCGCCGCTGGGCCGGCTGCTGCCCGCGCTGGTCGACCGGACCGGCGGTGGCGGCGCCGACAGTCCCGCGCTGGCCGACTGGACCGTCGGCGCTCCCGACAGTCCCGGGACGGTCGCCGCGGCGGCCGCCGGGTAGGCGCCCGGCACCGGGCCGGCCGGTTAGCGCCCGGAGGGGCGAGGCCGGCCGGGGGTCTCCCCGGCCGCCCGGGCCGCGTCGCGGCAGGCCGGATGAGCGGGGCAGCGGATCGACCGGACAACGCCATGTCGCCTCGGGGGCGCGCCAGGGCCGGCGGGCGCTCAGCTGGCCGGCGGGGCGACGAAGCGGGGCTGGTCGAGCACCCAGCGCCAGGTGCCGTCGGGCTGGCGGCGGGCCACCTCCGCGGTGACCGAGCCGTCGTCGAGGCGGGTGGAGGTCAACGCCAGCTCCCCGGCGTACAGGGTGGGCTGCGGCTGGCCGGGGGTGAAGGTGGGCCCGTCGGCGAGCATCTGCTCGAACGCGGCCCGCAGCTGGTCGGCGCCGGCGGCGGGTCCGGCCGGGGTGGCGAACACCCCGTCGGGCTCGTAGAGGGCGACGAGACCCTCGACGTCGCGGGCGTTGGCGCGGGCGACGAAGAACCGCCCCAGGTCGTCCGGGCTGGTCGCCGGCTCGGTCATGGGCACCTCCTGCGGTGTGCGCGACTACCCCCATGATCGGGGACGGGGGTACGACATCGGCCCGAAACACCGACGCTGGTAGCGTTGACCTTCGCCGGTACCACCCACGCGGGAGAGACCGCCCACAGCAGCACGGGCGGCGCCGAAGGGGCATATCCTCCCCGGAACCTCTCAGGCAAAAGGACCGCGGGGGCAGGCACTGTGGAGCGCTGCGCGGGCGCGACTCAGGGGGAGGCCGACCCGTCGACCTCGTCCCCCGGGAGCGCAGCCCATGACAGAGCAGTTCGCCGCCCGCCACATCGGCCCCGATCCGGACGACGAGCGCCGGATGCTGGAAACGGTCGGATACGGCTCGATCGACGAGCTGATGGACGCCGCGATCCCCGAGGTGATCCGCTGGCACGGCACCCTCGACCTGCCGGCGCCGGCCACCGAGCAGCAGGCGATCGCCGAGCTGCGGGCCCTGGCGGCCCGCAACACCGTCGCCGTGTCCATGATCGGCCTGGGCTACCACGGTACGCACACCCCGGCGGTGATCCGCCGCAACGTGCTGGAGGACCCGGCCTGGTACACGGCGTACACGCCGTACCAGCCGGAGATCAGCCAGGGCCGGCTGGAGGCGCTGCTGAACTTCCAGACCATGGTGACCGACCTGACCGGGCTGGCCACCGCCAACGCCTCGATGCTCGACGAGGGCACCGCGGCGGCCGAGGCGATGACCCTGGCCCGCCGGGCGTCGAAGAGCAAGAGCCCGGTGTACGTGGTCGACGCCGACACCCTGCCGCAGACCATCGCGGTGATCGCCAGCCGGGCCGAGCCGCTCGGCATCGAGGTGCGGGTGCTCGACCTGGACGCCGACGAGCTGCCCGGCGAGTTCTTCGGCCTGCACCTGCAGTACCCGGGCGCGTCCGGGGCGGTCCGGGACCAGGTCGGCCTGGTCGAGGCGGCGCACGCGGTCGGGGCGCTGGTGACCGTCGCGGCGGACCTGCTGGCGTTGACCCTGCTGCGCCCGCCGGGGGAGATCGGCGTCGACATCGCCGCCGGCACCACCCAGCGCTTCGGCGTGCCGATGGGCTTCGGCGGCCCGCACGCCGGCTACCTGGCGGTGCGCTCGGGGCTGGAGCGGATGCTGCCCGGCCGGCTGGTCGGGGTGTCCCGGGACGCCGACGGCAACCCGGCCTACCGGCTGGCGTTGCAGACCCGCGAGCAGCACATCCGGCGGGAGAGGGCGACCAGCAACATCTGCACCGCGCAGGTGCTGCTCGCCGTGATGGCCGGCATGTACGCCGTCTACCACGGCCCGGACGGGCTGCGGGCGATCGCCCGGCGTACCCACGAGATGGCGGCGCGGCTCGCGGCCGGGCTGCGCGCCGGTGGGGTGGACGTCGCGGACGTCGCGTTCTTCGACACCGTCACCGCGACGGTGCCCGGCCGGGCGGCGGACGTGGTCGCCGCCGCGGCGCGGCGCGGGGTGAACCTGCGGCTGGTCGACGCCGACCGGGTGGGCATCGCCTGCGACGAGACCACCACCGACGCGCACCTGGCGTCGGTGTGGGCGGCGTTCGGCGTGCCCGCGTTCGACGGCGCCGGCGACCCGGCGCTGCCGGCGGCGCTGGCCCGCACCTCGGACTTCCTCACCCACCCGGTGTTCCGCAGCCACCACTCCGAGACGGCGATGCTGCGCTACCTGCGGCGGCTGTCGGACTTCGACTACGCCCTGGACCGGGGCATGATCCCGCTCGGGTCGTGCACGATGAAGCTCAACGCGACCACCGAGATGGAGCCGGTGAGCTGGGCGGAGTTCGCCCACATCCACCCGTTCGCGCCGGAGGCGCAGACCGCCGGCTACCGGGAGATGATCGCCCAGCTGGAGGCGTGGCTGGCCGAGGTGACCGGCTACGACGCGGTCAGCGTGCAACCCAACGCCGGCTCCCAGGGTGAGCTGGCGGGGCTGCTGGCCATCCGGTCCTACCACGCCTCCCGCGGTGAGGGGCACCGGGACGTGTGCCTGATCCCGTCGTCGGCGCACGGCACCAACGCCGCCAGCGCCGTGATGGCCGGGATGCGGGTGGTGGTGGTCGGCTGCGACGCCGACGGCAACGTCGACCTGGTCGACCTCGACGCGAAGATCGACAAGCACCGGGACGCGCTCGCCGCGATCATGGTGACGTACCCGTCCACGCACGGCGTGTACGAGACCGGCATCGCGCAGTTGTGCGCGAAGGTGCACGAGGCCGGCGGTCAGGTGTACGTCGACGGGGCGAACCTCAACGCGCTGGTCGGGTTCGCCAAGCCGGGCAAGTTCGGGGCGGACGTGTCGCACCTGAACCTGCACAAGACGTTCTGCATCCCGCACGGCGGCGGCGGGCCGGGGGTCGGTCCGGTGGCGGTGCGGGCGCACCTGGCGCCGTTCCTGCCGGGCGACCCGCTGGGCCGGCACGTCGACGGCCGGCCGGCCATCTCGGCGGCGCGGTACGGCTCGGCGGGGATCCTGCCGATCCCGTGGGCGTACCTGCGGATGATGGGCGCGGCCGGGCTGACCCGGGCCACCGGGGTGGCGGTGCTCGCGGCGAACTACGTGGCGGCGCGGCTGCGCGCCCACTACCCGGTGCTGTACGCCGGCAACAAGGGCCTGGTGGCGCACGAGTGCATCCTCGACCTGCGGCCGTTGACGAAGGCGACCGGGGTGAGCGTGGACGACGTGGCGAAGCGGCTGATCGACTACGGCTTCCACGCCCCGACGATGTCGTTCCCGGTGGCGGGGACGCTGATGGTGGAGCCGACCGAGAGCGAGGACCTGGCCGAGTTGGACCGGTTCTGCGACGCGATGATCGCCATCCGGGCGGAGATCGACAAGGTGGGTGCCGGGGAGTGGCCGGCGGGCGACAACCCGCTGGCGAACGCGCCGCACACCGCGGCGATGGTCAGCGGCGACGCCTGGGAGCACCCGTACCCGCGGTCGGTGGGCGCGTACCCGGCCGGGGTGGACCGGGCCGGGAAGTACTGGCCGCCGGTGCGGCGGATCGACGGCGCGTACGGTGACCGGAACCTGGTCTGCTCGTGCCCGTCGCCGGAGGCGTTCGAGAGCTGATGTCGCGGGACGCCGGGGCGGTCATGGGTGCCGCCCCGGCGGGTACGCCGACCTGCGGTGGAGGTCCCGACCGGGGGACCCGCCCGGGTCGACGCGACGAATTGGCGTGACGGAGAGTGACAGGTCAGGCGACGAGAGCGTGGCGGGCGGGCCCGCGGTGCGGGGCGATGGTGCGGCCGTCGGGGAGCAGCTCGCCGGTGTCCTCGAAGACGATGACACCGTTGCAGAGCAGGCTCCAGCCCTGCTCAGGGAAGCAGGCGATGACTCGGGCGGCCTCCCGGTCGGTCGCCTCGGCGGAGGGGCAGGTGGGTTGGTGCTGGCACATCGGGTTCTCCGGACTGTGGGGGCACTGTGTCATGGTTCACATGACCAGTGACGCACAGTACCAAGCGAAAGTGGCCAGCATCGAGCACAAGTGCGCGTGGTCGACAGGAAATCCACTGAACGGATGAGGAAGATTGGGCCGGACGGCGTGGAAACGCTCCCAAGCGCGAGGCTGATCGATGTGCCGGCGGCACCCGCGGGCTGCCGCCGTACGCTGGTCGAACGCGCCCGGTGGGAGTGGCGGCCCGCCGACGGCGGCGACCCGGCCGCCCTCGCCGAGGACTTCCTGGCCGCCCACGGCGTGGCGCTGCACGACCTGGCCCGCCCGGGCGCCCGGCACGACCCCGACGGGTTGTGCGGGGCCGCGCTCTACGTCTCCGCCGCCGCCGGCGCGCTGCTGGCCGGCGCGGCGGCCGGCGCCGCCAACCCGGCCGACCTGCCGGAGGTCGCCGTGGTCGTCTACGGCCACACCCCGACGCCCCCGCCCGCCGCGCCGCCGGCGGCCGGCTGGTGGCTCGGCGACTGGGCGGAGAGCTGGACGCCCCGGCAGCACGCCGACGCGGTGCGGGCGGTGCGGGCGGCCATCGGCCGCGGCGACGTCTACCAGGTCAACATGGTCGGCCACGCGGCCGCCCGGTACGCCGGCGACCCGCTGCCAGCGCTGGCCCGCCTCGGCGCGCTGCCCGGCGCCCGCTACGGCGGCACCCTCACCGGCGCCGGCTGGGCGATCGGCTGCGCCTCCCCGGAGACCCTGGTGGAGCTGGCCGGCGGTCGGCTGATCACCCGCCCGATCAAGGGCACCCGCCCGGCCACCGCCGCCGGCCGTGCCGAACTGCTCGCCTCGGCCAAGGAACGCGCCGAGCACGTCATGATCGTCGACCTGGAACGCAACGACCTGGCCCGGGTCGCCCGCACCGGCACGGTCCGGGTGGATGAGCTGTTCGCCGTGCGCCGCTGGTGCGACCTGTGGCAGGCCGAGTCCACCGTCTCCGCGACCGTGGCCGACGGGCTCGGCCTGGCCGACCTGCTGCGCGCGGTCTGCCCCGGCGGGTCGGTCACCGGCGCGCCGAAGCTCGCCGCCCTGGACCGGATCACCGCCCTGGAGCCGGTCGGCCGGGGCGCCAGCATGGGCGCGCTCGGCTGGGTCGCGCCGGGCCGGATCGACCTGGGGCTGACCATCCGCACCGCCGCCGCCGACGGCGACCGGATGCACGTCTGGGCCGGCGGCGGCATCACCTGGGACAGCGACCCGGACGCCGAGGTCGCCGAGGCGGCCGCGAAGACCGCACCGGTGCGCGCCGCCCTCGCCAACCGCTGACCCCGCTCGACCCGCCCGCGACTTGTCGGTGGATCCCGCTACGGTGACCCCCGGTCGCCCGGCGAGCGTTGATCATGAGGTTGGCGGGGCGGGATGTCCGTTTCCACACCGCCAACCTCATGATCAACCGGCGGGGTCCGGGGGTGTGGTTGTGGGTGGGGAGGTCGGGGTGGGGGCAGTGGGTGGAGCGGGTGCGGTGGTGGAGTTGGTGGTCGCCGACGCGGACGCGTGGCGGGAGTGGCTCGGCGCGCACCATGACAGCGCGACCGGGGTGTGGCTGGTGCTCGCCCGGCAGGGCACCACGCACCCGACCAGCCTCACCTACGACCAGGCGCTCGACGAGGCGCTCTGCCACGGCTGGATCGACGGCCAGGCCGGCCGCCGCGACGAGAGCACCTACCGGCGGCGGTTCACCCCGCGGCGCCCCCGCAGCCCGTGGTCGGCGCGCAACGTCGACCTCGTCACCCGGCTGATCAGCGAAGGGCGGATGCGACCGGCCGGAATGGCCGAGGTCGAGCGCGCCCGGGCGGACGGCCGGTGGGACGCGGCCTACCCGGGGCAGGCCACCGCCGAGGTGCCCGACGACCTGGCCGCCGCGCTGGCGGCGCAGCCCCGGGCGCGGGCGATGTTCGACATCCTCACCGCGCAGAACCGGTACGCCGTCCTGTACCGGGTCGCCGGCGCCAAGCGCGCCGACACCCGGGCCCGGCGGATCGCCCAGTTCGTCGACATGCTCGCCCGCGGCGAGACGGTCTATCCGCAGCGGCGCGCCCTCGGCGACTGATGCCCCCGTCCTCGACGCCACGGCGCCACCGCCCGCCCAGGCCGGCGACCCGGGCGGGCGGGCCGTGGGTGCATCGACCTGTCCCGCACCTCGGCGGTGGGCACCCGCGTGTCCTGGCGGCCGACGGCGCAGGCCGGCGACCCGGGCGGGCGATGGGTGGCGCGTCCCGGTGGCCGATGGAGGCGGGCGGGCGGCGTCGGTGTGTCAGCGGCGGCCGGCGAACTCGTCCAGCGCGGCCAGCACCCGCTCGCCGATGCCGTGGCCGGATCCGTGCCCGGCGGCGTCCAGCAGTTCCAGGCGGGCGGCCGGCCAGGCCTGCGCCAGCCGCCACGGGATCTCCGGTGGGCTGCTGATGTCGAGCCGGCCGTGCAGCAGCACCCCCGGGATGCCGGCGAGCCGGCCCGCCTCGCGCAGCAGCTGGCCGTCGGGCAGGAAGGCGGCGTGCCGCCAGTAGTGGGTGACCAGCCGCGCGAAGGCCATCCGGAACTCCGGGTCGGTGTAGCGGGGGTCGGGACGGTGGCCGGGGACGGTGCCGACGTGGGTGTCCTCCCAGGCACACCAGTCCCGGGCGGCCCGCTCGCGCACCGCCGGGTCCGGGTCGGCCAGCAGCCGGGCGTACGCGTCGGCGAGGTCACCGTCGCGGTCGGCGGCAGGCACGCCGTCGCGGAAGCGGGCCCACTCGGCGGGGAAGATCCGCCCCATGTCCCGGGTGATCCACTCGACCTCGCGGCGGCTGGTGGTGACCACGCTGAACAGCACCAGCTCGCTGACCCGCGCCGGGTGCCGCTGGGCGTAGGCCAGGCCGAGGGTGGACCCCCAGGACGCGCCGAGCACCAGCCAGCGGTCCACGCCCAGGTGCTCGCGCAGCCGCTCGATGTCGGCGACCAGGTGGTCGGTGGTGTTGACGGACAGGTCGACGGCCGGGTCGGCGGCGTGCGGGCGGCTGCGGCCGCAGCCGCGCTGGTCGAACAGGACCACCCGGTAGCGGGCCGGGTCGAAGTAGCGCCGCCAGCTCGGCGCGGCGCCGGAGCCGGGGCCGCCGTGCAGCACCACCGCCGGCTTGCCGGCCGGGTTGCCGCAGGTCTCCCAGTACACGAGCTGGCCGTCGCCGACGTCGAGCATGCCGTGCGCGTACGGCTGCACCGCTTCGTACATCCCGTCCTCCCTCAGATACAACAGCGCTGTTACATTAGCGGGGTGACCGAGGTGCCGGACCGGGAGGCGGTGGGGACGCTGCTGCGGCACGTCCTGGAGGTGCTCGACGGCGACGTGGCCACCGTCTACGCCGAGCGGGGCCTGGCCGACTACCGGCCCCGGTTCTCGCCGCCGCTGCGGGTGCTGGTCGCCGACGGGCCGCTGCCCATCCGGGACCTGGCCCGCCGGGTCGGGGTGACCCATTCCGCGGCCAGCCAGACCGTGGCGCAGATGGCCCGGGCCGGGCTGGTCGAGCTGACCCGTGGCGCGGACGCCCGGCAGCGCATCGTGCACCTGACCGACCGGGCCCGCGAGCTGCTGCCGGTCATCGAGGCGGAGTGGACGGCCACCACCGCGGCGATGCGGGAACTGGACGCGGAACTGCCGGTGCCACTGGCCGACCTGCTGCACGCGGTGCTCGCCGCGGTGGGTCGCCGGCCGCTGCGCCAGCGCATCGCCGACGCCGGCCTGCCCCCACCGCCCACCTGACCCGTCGACCGGGCCGCCGGCATCGGCCGCTCGCCGCCCGACCGGGCTGGCGGCGACCGCCGGCCGAAGGTCACGGCCGAGGGGCGCCACCGGCGTCGGCGGCGCCCCTCGGCGTGCTGGTGCCCGTCAGCGGCTCAGCCGCCGGTAGCGGCGCACCGACAGCGGCAGGAACACCGCGATCAGCAGCACCGGCCAGGCCACGGCGAGCACCACGGCGTGCTGCGCGGCGAACGAGTCGCCGCCCCAGCCGGGATTGCCGAACAGTTCCCGGCAGGCGGCCACCGTCGCCGACAGCGGGTTCCACTCGGCCAGCGCGGCCAGCCAGCCCGGCATGGTCTCCGGCGGCACGTACGCGTTGGAGGTGAACCCGACCGGCCAGACCAGGATCTGCAGCGCCACCACCGACTCCGGCCGGCGCAGCAGCAGCGCCAGGTAGATGCCGGCCCAGATCAGCGCGACCCGCAGCAGCAGGAGCAGCCCGATCGCGGCCAGCGCGGGGAGGAGGCCGTTGCGCCACTGCCAGCCGACCAGCCAGCCGCAGCCGAGCATCACCGCCAGGCCGGCGGCGGAGTGCAGCACGTCGGCGGCGGCGCGGCCGGTCACCACCGCCGACGGGGCCATCGGCAGCGACCGGAACCGGTCGGTGACCCCGCGGGCGGTGTCGGTGGCCACCGCGGCGTACGTCGCCTCGATGCCGAAGGCCATGGTCATGGCGAACAGGCCGGGCAGCAGGAACTCGCGGTAGTCGCCGCCGCCGGGCACCGACATCGCCCCGCCGAACAGGTAGCCGAACATCAGCACCAGCAGCACCGGGAAGAGCAGCCCGACGATCAGCTGCCCGGGCTGGCGGGCCCAGTGCCGCAACGCCCGGCCGGTGAGCACGGCGCTGTCGGTGACGGCCCAGCGCAACCGGGCCGGGGCCAGGGTGAGGTTGCTCATGCGGTCACCGTCCGCTCGGTCGGGGTGTCGGTGAGACGCAGGAACACCTCGTCGAGGGTGGGGCGGCGCACCGCCACGTCGGCGACGGCGACGCCGGTGCCGTCCAGCGCGCGCAGCACGGCTGCCAGGGCGGTGACCCGGTCGGCGACCGGGACGCTGATCCGCAGCGCGGCCGGGTCGACGGCCGGGGTGGCGGCGGTTGCGGCGGCGACCAGGGCGGCGGCCCGGTCGAGGTCGTCGACGCGGTCGCACACCACGTCGAGCCGGTCGCCACCGAGGTCGTTCTTGAGCTGGTCGGGGGTGCCGGCGGCGACCACCCGGCCGGCGTCGATCACCCGGACGGTGTCGGCGAGCTGGTCGGCCTCCTCCAGGTACTGGGTGGTCAGCAGCACGGTGGTGCCGTCGGCGACGAGGCCGCGTACGGCGTCCCACACCTCGCTGCGCCCGCGCGGGTCGAGCCCGGTGGTGGGCTCGTCGAGGAAGAGCACGCCCGGAGCGCGGACCAGGCTGGCGGCCAGGTCGAGCCGGCGACGCATGCCGCCGGAGTAGCCGGAGACCGGCCGGGTGCCGGTGTCGGCCAGGCCGAACCGGTCGAGCAGTTCGTCGGCGCGGGCCCGCGCGGCAGGCGTCGACAGGTGGTGCAGCCGGCCGAAGAGGACCAGGTTCTGCCGGCCGCTGAGCACCTCGTCGACGGCGGCGTGCTGCCCGACCAGGCCGATCGCGGCCCGTACCCGGTCGGGGTGGCGCAGCACGTCGTGCCCGGCCACCCGGGCCCGGCCGGCGTCGGGTCGCAGCAGGGTGGTGAGGATCCGCACCGCGGTGGTCTTGCCCGCCCCGTTCGGGCCGAGCAGGGCGCAGACCCGCCCGGCCGGCACCGCGAGGTCGAGCCCGGCCAGGGCCTCGGCGTCGCCGTACCGCTTGCGCAGCCCTTCGGCCTCGATGGCCGGTGTGTCGTCGTGCATCCGTGCTCCCGTCTCCCGCAGTGGCGGCGTACACCGTACCGTACAAAGTACGGTACAGGCGACGGTACAGTGCGGGGCGTGACGACGGAGTACAGCGGCACCGGCGACCCCGCCCGCAGCCTCGCCCTGCTGTGGCGCACCCGGGAACGCGTCAGCCGCAAGGGGCGCCCCGACCTGAGCGTCGACCGGATCGTCCGGGCCGCGATCGAGGTCGCCGACACCGAAGGACTCGCCGCGCTGTCCATGCGCCGGGTCGCCGAGCGGCTCGGGGTGGGCACCATGAGCCTCTACACGTACGTGCCGGGCAAGGGCGAACTGCTCGACGTCATGCTCGACACCGTCTACGGCGAGGCCGCCCGCCCCACCGACGTGCCCGGCGGGTGGCGGGGCCGGCTCACGCAGATCGCCCGCGAGACCCGGGCGCTCTACCTGCGCCACCCGTGGCTGCTGCAGGTCGCCACCACCCGCCCGCCGCTGGGCCCCAACGTGATCGCCCGCTACGAGTACGAACTCGGCGCCGTCGACGGCATCGGCCTGACCGACCTGGAGATGGACGCCGTGGTCACACTGATCTCCGGGTTCGTGCACGGCGCGGTACGCGGCGCGGTGGAGGCCGCCCAGGCCGCCGAGCGCACCGGGATGACCGAGGAGCAGTGGTGGCAGGCGCACGCCCCGTACCTGGAGAAGGCGATGGACCCGCGCCGCTTCCCGCTCGCCGCGCGGGTCGGCGCCGCCGCCGGCGAGGAGTACCAAGCCGCCGGCGACCCGGCGCGCGCCTTCGAGTTCGGGCTGGACCGCATCCTCGACGGCATCGAGGTGCTGATCCGCGACCGCCCGGCCGGTGGCGCCCCGCCAGCCGCCGGATAATCTTGCCGACATGACGATGCGGCCCATCCGGATCATCGGCGACCCGGTGCTGCGCACCCCGTGCGAGCCGGTGACCAGCTTCGACGCCGAACTGCGCGCCCTGGTCACCGACCTGATGGACACCCTGCTCGGCGCGCCCGGGCGGGCCGGCGTGGCCGCCAACCAGATCGGGGTCAGCGCCCAGGTGTTCGTCTACGACGCCGACGGCCACCGCGGACACCTGGTCAACCCGACCCTGGAACTGTCCGAGGAGACCCAGGACGACGACGAGGGCTGCCTGTCCATCCCCGGGCTCTACTTCCCGACCCGGCGGGCCATGCACGCCACCGCGCACGGCTTCGACCAGCACGGCGAGCCGCTGACCATTTCCGGCAGCGGGTTCCTGGCCCGCGCGCTGCAGCACGAGACCGACCACCTGGCCGGCCGGCTCTACGTCGACACCCTGCGCGGCGACGTCCGCCGCCGGGCGCTGCGGGAGATCCGCGCCGGCCAGTTCGACTCGTCCCGCCAGCGCGGCTGACGGCCACCCACCGACCACCGGAGCGGGGCGCGGGCGTCAGGCGCGGCGGGCGGTCAGCGTGTACTCGCCGTACTCGGCGACGCGGGTGAAGCCGAGCCGGTCGTACAGCCGCAGCGCCGCCGTGTTGTCGGCCTTGACGTTCAACGTCACGTGCTCGACCCGGTCGCGCAGCCGCCCGCACAGCGCGGCCACCGCCGCCCCGGCCAGCCCCCGGCCGCGTACCCGGGGATGGGTGGTGACGTTGCCCAGCGCCGCGACCCGGTAGGCGGGGGAGTACACGTGCACCCCGGCCACCGCCACCAGCTCGTCGCCGTCGCGCACCCCCACGTACTGGCCGGTGTCCAGCATCCGCGGGTCGAACCAGTTGCCCGCGTAGGCGGCCGCGTAGAGCCGGCGCAGCGCCGGCAGGTCACCGGCGTGCAGCACCACCCCCGCCGGGATCGCCGCGGCCAGCCGCGCCGGGTCGGTCAGCGCCATCTTGTGGTGAGCGCCGGCCGCGTCGAGGGTGAACCCGTCGGCCAGCGCCGGCTCCAGGCCGGGGGACAGGTGCGCGTACAGCCGGGCCGGCAGCACCGGCGCCAGCTCGCGCAGCAGCCCCGCCAGCGCCGGCACCCGCGCCGGGGCGGCGAACGCCAGCAGGGTGGGCGGGTCGGCGCCGTGGTACAGCAACGCCACCTCGTCGCCGCGGCGGAACCACGAGGTGTACGGCCAGAAGAAGTCGTCCAGGTCGCCCAACTGGTAGGCGTGCAGCACCGGATCCCGGCCCAGCAGTCGCGCCAGGACGGCCCGGTCGTGTTCCGCGCGTACCGGCACCCGCCGATGATCACACATCGGCCGCGCCGCCCCGCGGCCGGTCAGCCGGCCAGCCACTGGTCGTAGCCGAGCTTGCCGACCAGCGCCACCACCACCACCAGCAGCACCAGCCGCACGAACCCGGCGCCGCGGCGCAACGCCATCCGCGCCCCCAGCACCGCCCCGGCGATGTTGCACACCGCCATGCCCGCGCCCAGCAGCCACCACACGTGCCCGGTCGCGGCGAACACCACCAGCGCGCCCAGGTTGGTGCCGGCGTTGACCACCTTCGCCATCGCCGAGCCGTGCACGAAGTCCGCGCCGATCAGCGCGGTGAACGCCAGCACCAGGAACGTGCCGGTGCCCGGGCCGATCAGCCCGTCGTACAGGGCGATGCCCACGCCGGCCACCGCCACCGCCGCCACCACCCGCTTCGGGGTGCGCCGCTGCGGCGCCGCCACCACGCCGAGCCGGGGCCGCAGCAACACGAACACCGCCACCGACACCAGCACCACCAGCACCACCGGCCGGTACGCCGACCCCGGGACGCTGCCGGCCAGCGCCGCGCCCAGCCCGGCGCAGAGCACCGCCAGCCCGGCCGCCGGCCCGGCCACCGCCCAGTCGAGCTTGGTGCGCCGCGCGTACGTCACCGCCGCCGTGCTGGTCCCGGCGATCGCCGCCAGCTTGTTCGTGCCCAATGCGGTGGCCACCGGCATCCCGGGCGCCCCCACCAGCAGCGCCGGCAACAGCAGCAGACCGCCGCCGCCCACCACCGCGTCGACCCAGCCGGCCATGGCGGCCGCGGCGAGCAGGGTGGTCAGCGATACGGGGTCCACGGGCCGCCATTCTTCCCACCGCCGCCCCGGCGACGAGACCGTCTGTGGCCAGCCTCACCAGCACCGACACCCGGCCGGTGCCAAATCCGGGCAGGTCAGCCGCCCTGCCCCGGCGGCCCGGCGGTCCGGGCCTGACCCGGCACCACCCCGGCCGGTACGGCCCACGCGCTCACCGCCCACGGGCCGCCCGGACGCCGCGCTGACCCGACCGAACTGCACCACGCAGCGCCGCACATCGCGCGGCACGCACAGCTCGACGAGCACCCGGAACCCGACCGGGCTGACAAGCCGTGGGCGGGGGGAGTGGATCAGCGGCCGCGGCGGCGCCGCAACCAGACACCCACCGCGCCGACCGCCACGAACACCAGCGCCGAACACAGCAACACCCTGAGCACCGGGCAACTGTGCCACGGCGTCGTAGGGTGCAAACGTGCGCCTGGCCACGTTCAACCTGCTGCACGGCCGTTCCCTCACCGACGGCCTGGTCGACCCCGACCGCCTCACCGCCGCCGTCACCGCCCTCGACGCCGACATCCTCGCCCTGCAGGAGGTCGACCGCGACCAGAGCCGCAGCGGCAAACTCGACCTCACCGCCATCGCCGCCCGCGCGCTCGGCGCCCCCGAACACCGCTTCGCCGCCGCCGTCGTCGGCACCCCCGGCGAACGGTTCCGCCCCCTCACCCACGACGACGACGGGCACGGCGAACCCTGCTACGGCGTCGGCCTGGTCAGCCGCCACCCGGTCCGCAGCTGGCGGGTCACCCGGCTGCGCCCCGCGCCGGTCCGCTCACCGGTCTACGTCCCCGGCCCCGGCGGCGGGCTCGTCCTGCTGCACGACGAACCCCGCGTGCTGCTCGCCGCCATCCTCGACACCCCGCACGGCCCGCTCACCGTCGCCGCCACCCACCTGTCCTTCGTCCCCGGCTGGAACGCCCACCAACTGCGCCGGGTCGTCCGCGCCCTGCGCACCCTGCCCGCCCCCCGCATCCTGCTCGGCGACCTGAACCTGCCCGCCTGGGCCGCCCGCCTCGTCTCCGGCTGGCGACCCCTGGGCCGCCGCCCCACCTACCCCGCCGGGCAACCCCGGGTGCAACTCGACCACGTCCTCGCCGACCGGCAGGGCATCGACCAACTGCCACCCGTCACCGGCGTGCACACCCCGCTGTCCACCATCTCCGACCACCGGCCCCTGCTGGTCGACCTCGGCTGAACGGTCAGCGGCGACGGGGGAGAGGACCCCTTACCGCAAGAATTGCTCAAGGTCGTTGCGTCACTCATCCATGCCGATCATGCTGGTCCAAACCGCGTCACGGTCAACCAGTCCTCGCCATGGAGGCCACGTGAGACGCCGAAACATCCTCATCGCACTGTCCACACTCCTGGCCGTCAGCCTCGTCGCCACCCCGGCCAGCGCCCGACAGCAGCAGACCGCCGCCCCCAACCAGGTCACCGACCTCACCGCCCAGCAGGCCGACGGACACACCACCCTCGCCTGGCAACCGGTACCCGACGCCACCGACTACCAGATCGAACGCACCGCCGTCGACCACACCGACACCCCCACCGGCGCGCCCACCATCGTCGGCATCTGGCGCCCCAACCGGCAGATCAACCAGGAATCACCCACCTTCGCCGACGCCGGCTACCACCCCGGCGACCGGTTCCGCTGGCGCGTGCGCGCCCGCGTCGGCACCACCGAACAGCCCTGGTCCGACCCGGTCGCCGGCACCACCACCGCACCCTGGGGCAACCCCGACACCCCCGGCGAACAGCTACGCACCCAGTGGGAGACCACCCGCGCCGCCCAGTACACCAGCGACACCGACGAGTACGCCTACACCGCCGCCATCGACGACCTCAGCGACCGGGTCCGCGTCGTCGAGATCGGCCGCACCGTCCGCGACCGGCCGATCAACATGTTCGTCATCGGCCACCCGACCCCACCGGCCACCCCGGCCGCCGTCGCCGCCACCGCACCGCTCGCCATCAACTGCAACGTGCACGGCAACGAACCCGGCGACCGCGAAGCCTGCCTCATCCTGGCCCGGCAACTCGCCTTCAGCACCGACCAACGCGTCATCGACCTGCTCAGCCACACCACCGTCCTGATCGTCCCCACCATCAACGGCGACGGCCGCGCCGCCAACACCCGCGGCAACTCCACCGGCCAGGACCTCAACCGCGACTACTCACTCATCCGCCAACCCGAAACCGCCGCGTACGTCACGATGATCCGCGACTACCGGCCCGTCGCCGGCTACGACGGCCACGAGTACGGCAACTCCCGCGCCGGCGACCTGCCCATGCTGCCGCCCCGCCACCAGAACGTCGCCCAGGCCATCTTCGACGAGTCCCAGGACATGATCGAAGGCCACATGTACCGCCAGGGCGCCCAGGCCGGCTGGTGGGCCTGCCCCTACGGCTGCGAAGGCGGCGGCAACGTCGGCCTCAGCGAGGAAACCATCCTGCGCAACACCCTCGGCCTGAAGAACGTCGTCAACAGCCTGCTCGAACTGCGCAGCTCCGGCGGCCAGACCCGACCCGACGAGGGCAACACCACCAACAACCGCCGCCGCAAGACCTACTCGGCGCTGTGGACGTTCCACCAGTTCCTCGACTACCACCGCGCCCAACTGGCCGACATCACCACCGCCCGCGCCGAGGCCATCACCGGCCAGGCCGCCAACACCGGCCGGCTGGTCTTCCGCGGCTCCCGACCCATCCCCGCCCACCCCGCCCCGCACCCCGGCGACAACCCACCGCCGCTGGACGCCCCCCGGCCCGACCTCATCCTCGACAACCCGCCCTGCGCCTACCGGCTCACCGAGCAGCAGTACCACGGCGAGCGCACCGACGGACCCGGCGGCGCCGGCACCACCGTCGCCCAACGCCTCGCCGCGCACGGCTGGAAGGTCGTCAAGACCGGCGACAGCTACTACGTACCCCTCAACCAACCCGAACGCGGCCTCATCCCGCTGCTGCTCGACGCCCAGGGCGTGGAGAACCTCACCGACGGCGAACGCGTCTACCCGACCCTCACCGGCCGGCGCGACGGCCCACTGACCGTCACCGGCTTCACCTGCCTCGCCGGCGCCACCGTCACCGGCCCGGTCACCGTCCGCGCCGGCGCCACCCTCGTCGCCACCGGCAGCACCATCACCGGCCCGGTCACCGCCACCGGCGCCGCCGGCGTCCTGCTCGCCGACAGCACCGTCACCGGCCCCGTCCGGATCACCGGCACCACCGACGCGATCTCCCTGATCGACGTCACCGTCACCGGCCCGGTCGACCTGGCCCGCAACACCACCGGCACCGACACGCCGCTGCTGGCCGGCACCACCGTCCGCGGCCCGCTCGCCTGCGCCGGCAACACCCCCGCGCCGACCAACCTCGGCCTCACCAACACCGTCCACGGACCCCGCACCGACCAGTGCGCGGCCCTGTGACACCCACCCGGTAACCCGGTGCCGGCAGGGCGCACACCGCCCTGCCGGCACCACCGCACCCCGTGGAGGCCGCCGTGTCCCACCCCCGCACCGCACCCGCCCTCGCCGCCGCGGTCCTGCTGCTCACCGCCACCGCCTGCACCACCCACGGCACCGCCACCCGCGACGCACCGACCCCGGCCGCCGCCGTCGCCGTCACCGGCCCACTCTGCGCCGCCCTGCCCACCGGCAGCGAACCCGGCAACCCCACCTTCCTCGCCGGCCAACCCGCCGAGGCGGCCCTCACCTGGATGCCGACCCTCACCACCTTCGAGGCGGCGCTACGTACCAGCGGCGCCCTCACCGACCTCGACACCACCGGCGGGATCACCATCCTCGCGCCCACCGACGACGCCTTCGCCGCCATGTTCTCCGACGACACCTGGGACACCCTGATGACCCGCGACCACCAGAAACTGCGCACCCTGGTCGACGCCCACCTCATCGCCGGCGCCCACACCGCCGACGACCTCGCCACCGCCGGCACCACCCGCACCCTCGACGGCACCACCCTCACCGTCGCCCGCACCGGCCCGAGCATCCGCCTCGGCGACAACGCCGACACCGTCTGCGCCGACTACCAGGCCACCGGCGCCCGCATCCACATCATCGACGCCGTCCTCGGCCCACTGCCCGCCACCGCCGACGGCACCGGCCACCGCGCCCACTGAGTCACCGCCGCGCCAGCACCAGCTCCGCCGTCTCCCACAACCCCGGCAGGTACGCCAACACCGCGTCCGCCCGCCGCCGCCGGTCCGCCGCCGACGCCACCCCCAGATCCGCCACCGCCGCCTCGAACAACGGCAGCAGCTCCGCACCCCGCTCCGCAGCGTCCGCCGCCAGGATCAGGTGACACCGGGCGTACGTCGCCACGATCCAGAACATCGCCTCCCGGTGGAACCCCGCCGCCACCAACGCCGCGCTGCCGTCCACCGCCACCACCCGCGCCGCCGGCGTGATGTCGGCGCTGAAGAAGAACGGCGTCCGCGCCACCTCGGCCGCCACGTCGAAGGTGCGCGCCAACCCGGCCAGGTGCTCCCGCACCCCAGCCGCACCCACCCCACCACCATCCAACAAATCGAGCAGACCCGGATAGCGCTCCGCCAGACCACACCCGGCCAGCACCTCACCCGCCCGCACGTACCGCCGCCGCACCGTCGGCTCCACCAACCCCGCCACCAACGGCACCACCGCCGTCAACGACGTCGGAAACAGCCACGCCATCACCTGCTCGGGCAACGACGCCGACGCGTCCAGCTCCCGCAACCCCCGCTCGATGCGCTCCCGCACCCCGGCACACCGCCGCCGCACCCACCGCGGCTCGGCGAACTCCGCCGCCACCCGCCGGTGCGTCGCCGCCAACCGCCCCGTCGGATCCGCCAGCACCGCACCCGCCCGCAGACAACCCGCGAACACGAACGACCCCAGCACCTCCTCCGGCTCACCCAGCTCCGCCCAGGTCAGGAACGTCACCTCCAGCAACACCCCACCCCAGCGGACCTTGCCCACCTTCCCGGCCGGCGCATCCCGCACCACCAGCACGTCCACGTCCGACCACGGCGGCAGCACCGCATCGTCCGGCATGCTGAGCGTCGAACCACTGACCAACGCGCCCCGCACACCCGGCTCCCGCGCCGCGTACTGCCGCACCCACCGCTCCGCCACCGCGCGCGCCTCACCCACCCTCACCGCGCCGCCACCCCGCGCACCAACCCCGCCAACACCCGGTTGGTCCGGTTCGCCCGCACCGCGTCCCGCTGCTGACCGGCCGTCACCTCGATGTACGCCTGCGACGACGCCAACGACGCGTGCCCCAGCAACCGCATGATCTCCGCCGCGCTCGCCCCGTCCTCGGCCAACCGGGTGGCGAACGTGTGCCGCAACGCGTGCAGCCGCGCGCCCGGCGGCACCCGGTCGCCGATGCCCGCCCGCCGGTAACATGACTCCACCAGGTACTGCAGCCCACCCCGGCGCAGCGGCTCACCCCGCCGGTCCACCAGCAGCGGCGCGTCGGGCCGCACCGTCCGCGCCCCGAACCGCCTGGCCCGGCTGTCCAGATAGTCCACCAGCACCCCGTCCAGCTCCGGTTCGATCGGCACCACCCGCGGCCGCCCACCCTTGCCCGCCACGTCGACGCGCCGCTCACCGGGCCGGCCCGCCAGCGAACCCACCCGCAGCGCCAACAGCTCCGACAGCCGCAGCCCCGCGCAGAGCGCCAACGCCAGCACCGCCACGTCCCGCTCCGGCCACGGATCGCGCTGCCGGGCATCCGCACGGGCCACCGCCGTCAGCAACTGCTCCGGGGTGTCCGGGCCACGCAGCGGCTTGGGCCGGGGGAGCGGCGCCCGGGGCCGGTCGACCGCCGGCATCGGGTTGCCACCGACCACCCCGTCGGCGACCAGGAAGGAGAAGAAACTGTTCCAGGTGGACCAGGCCCGATGCACCGACGCCGCGGCGCGCGGGGCGGCGTACCGGGCGAACGCCGCGCGCATCAGCCGGGGAGTGAGGGCGGCGACAGGCAGGGCGTCCAGGGGGAGGGGAGGGGTGACCAGCTCGCCGGCCAGGGCGGCGACGGTACGCAGGTCCCGCCGGTACGCCTCGAGCGTGTGCGGGGACGGCTTGCGGGTGGCCCGGGCGGTCAGGAACTCCTCGATCAGGTGCTGTACCGATTCGTCCTGTTTGTCATGCATAAGGGATATTATGCATGTTTTTCGCGTTGGTGGACAGGTCAGGGGAGGGCGCCGATGCGGCGGTACGTGCTGACCGGCGCGCCGGGAGCGGGCAAGACCAGCATCGCCGACGAACTGCGCCGGCGGGGATACCAGGTCTTCGCCGAGGCGGCCACCGACGTGATCACGGCGGGGCAGGCCCGGGGCGTGGCCGAGCCCTGGAGCGAGCCCGATTTCGTCGAGGCCGTCGTCCGGCTCCAACGCGCCCGTCAGGCCGGGGCGTGCGGGCCGGTGCAGGTGTACGACCGGTCGCCACTGTGCACGCTCGCGCTGGCACGGTTCCTGGGCCGGCCGGTCGGCGCCGTGCTGGCCGCCGAGGTCGAGCGGGTGACGGCAGCGGGGATCTACCAGCGGCAGGTGTTCCTGGTCCGGCCGTTGGGGTTCGTGACGCCGACGGCGGCCCGCCGGATCAGCTACGCCGACGCGCTGGAGTTTGCCCGCGTGCACGAGCGGGTGTACGCGGAGCACGGCTACGAACTGGTCGACGTCCCGCCCGGCCCGGTCGGGCGACGCGCCACCGCGGTGGCGGCGTACCTGGGGGTCACCTCCGGTGAGGGAGGCCCCGATCCGGTCTACTTGACATAATGTGCATTATCGAATCGGCGTCGTGGCACGTGGGCGCGCGTCATGTGCCGGCCGCTGGCCGCCGAATCCTCGGCCGCTGTCCCTGGTGGACGCCGCCACGGAGACCCCCGTCGCGCGGTCTCGGCGCGCACCTCGAACCAGATCGCGCCAGAGTCGTCCGGGCGGCCACGAACGCCTCCTCGCCGCGGGTGGTCGGGCCGGGCGCCGCTCTGGGTGCCTGCCCGTCGGGCTGGCAGGTCTCCCCTGGCCCAGCCGCGGATCACGACCCCAGGAACGATGACCGTCGATGTGCGGGCGGCCACGTTCCGCGGGTGCCCGGGTACGACCGTGGTGGTGGGCCGGGCCGCGCGCGTACGCCCAGGATGGTAGGCGTGCACAACACTGGCACGACGACTCGGGACCAGGCTGGTCCATACGCTGCCGGCTGTACCGGTCATGCCAGCGAAGGGGATCCGCGATGTCCGTCCGTCACCTGCTCACCGCCGCCGCTGCCGCCCTGTTCGGCGCGTTGTGGTTCGCCGCGCCAGCGGCGGCGCACGTCTCGTCCCAGCCGGCCGCGGCCGATGCCTACACCATGAGCGCCGGTCGTCTCGGTGCGAGCGTGGCCGCCGTGCTGGGGCTGGCCGGCGCGATCGTCGGTGGGCTGGCGTTGGCCCGCCCGACCAGCCGGATCGGCAGCGGACGGCTCGGGGCCGTCGTGAGCCTGACGGCGGGTGTGGTCGGCATCGGCCTCGGTGGGCTGGTGGTGGTGACGTCGGACAGTGGCATCGGCACGGGCAACGGGCGGGGTGGGGCGTACGTGGCCCTGCTGGTGGGGCTGGTCGCTGTCGTCCTGGGTGGGCTGGCGCTGGCCCGCTCCCGCCGCGCCGGCTGATTCGCCGACGACCGTTGACCCGGCCGGCGCGGCGGGTCAGCGGTCGTCTTTCCGGCGGGTGTCGGGCCGGGCCGTGGTGGGAGGCGGGCGCGGACCTGGAGGCGCCGAAGCCTGGACCGTCGCGCCGGGCCGGGAAGGCCCGGTGTGAACGGTGGATTCTCTCCCGGGGTTCGGGTCAGCGGTAGTAGCCCTCGAGCGGCTTGCGCGCCTCGTCGAACAGCGCGGGCCCGTCCTGCGGTACGGGCCGTGGGCCGGCGGTGAAGCTGGCCGACTTGAGGCTGTCGAGCTGCGCGGTGGCCAGCGCGAACACGACGCGGCCGAGGCCGGAGCGTTCGAGCGCGCCGGTGCACATTCCGCAGGGCTGGCAGCTGGTGTACATGGTGGTGGCCGCTGCCGCGTCCGGGGCCAGGTTCGCGGCCGCCCACCGGGCCAGCTTCAGTTCGGGGTGGGCGGTGATGTCGTTGTCGGTGATCGTGGTGTTCCGTTCTTCGGCGATCACCGTGCCGTCCGGGCCCACCAGCAGGGATCCGAACGGCGGATTGCCGGCCTGCCGGGCGGCGTCGGCGAGCGCGATGGCCTTGCGGAGGTGGCGTTCGTCGTCGAGGTGCACCTGTGCTCCGTTCATCGGTGGTGGTCGTTGAGGTTCCAGTGGGCGGCGACGGTGGCGAGCGCGTGCCATGCGGCCTGTGGCCGGTGGGTCTCGTGCGGGTCGCCGTTGAAGGGGTCGAGCACGACCGTCTCGGAGCCGAGGAGGCGCAACTGGTCAAGGTCGTCGACGATCTGCTCGATGGTGCCCTCGCCGGCGAGGCGGGCGGGGCCGGTGACGGGTGTCGTGGTCAGCCGTAGTGCGATGCGGGGCGCCAGGGCGGGGACGGGTCGGCGCTGCTCGTCGGCGGCGGCTTTCAGGCGGTGCAGGGCCGCGCGCAGCCAGGGCAGGGTGAACCGCAGCGGGTGCCAGGCGGCGTCGAGGCGTACGGCCCGGGTCAGGCCGGCGTCGCTGTTGCCGCCGATCCAGATCGGTATCTGCCCGGCGCGGTAGTCGGTGTCGTTCGCCCAGGCGTCGCGGATCGCCGCGAGGTGTTCGTCGGTGAGGCGGCCGCGGTGTTGGAACGGGACGCCGAGCGCGGCGAACTCCTGTCGGGCCCAGCCGACGCCGACGCCGAGGACGAGCCGGCCGCCGCTGAGCTGGTGGAGGTTGGCGGCCATCCGCGCGGTGAGCAGCGGGTGCCGGTAGGGGGCGACGAGGATGGTGGTGCCGAGCCGGACCCGGTCGGTGATGCCGGCCAGCCAGGCGAGGGTGGTGAAGGGTTCGTAGAACGGTGCCGGGTACTGCTCGGCGACGTCGGCTGTCACGGCGATGTGGTCGGACACCATCAGCAGGTCGAAGCCCAGGCCTTCCACGGTCTGTGCCCAGCGGCGCAGCACGTCGGGGTTGGTGCCGGGGCCGAAGTTGGGGACGTTGACGCCGATCTTCACGCCGTCCAGGCTATTCGGCGGTGCTGCCGGGTTGAAGGGAGTTCGGCCGGGGGGTGGGCGTTTCCGCAGTGGATCTGCCGGTAGTTTGCCGGGATGGCCGAGAGTCTCGACGCGACCGACTGGGCGATCCTGGGCGAGCTCCAGCGGGACGGGCGGGTTCCGCTGACCGAGTTGGGGCGTCGGGTGAACCTGAGCGCTTCCGCGACGACGGAACGGGTGAAGCGGTTGGAGGCGGCGGGGGTGATCGCGGGTTACCGCGCCGATGTCGACCTGGTGAAGGTCGGCTATCCGGTGCTCGCCGTCGTGCGGCTGAAGTACCCCGGCAGCCGGCACGAGCCACTGCACCGGCTGCTCGGGGAGCGCGTCGAGATCCTGGAGTGCCTGCGTACCACCGGCGAGGACTGTTATTCGCTGAAGGTGGCCGCCACCTCGATGGTCCACCTCGAGGAACTGGTCAACGAACTGGCCCGGTTCGGCAGCACCACCACCAACATCGTCTACAGCCAGACGTTGCCCTACCGTGGTCCGGTGGGCCGGCCGGCCACGTGTTCGTGACCGCGGGTCCGGGCGGGGCCCGGACCCGCGGGTCGGCCGGTCAGGTCCACCTCACCTGCGGGGACGGGTAGAAGTCGACCTGCTGCAGGCGCCACCGTGGCGCCTGCGCGCCGAGTCGGGTGCGGAACGATTCCCAGTCGTGGCTGGTCGTCGTCGACCAGCCGAGTTCGGCGATCGCGGGCAGCCGTGGGAAGGCCATGTACTCGATGTCGTCGAGGGTGCGCAGGGTTTCGGACCAGAGTGGGGCCTCGACGCCGAGGATGGCCTGCTCCCCCACGCCGGTGACCCGCTGCGCCGGGTTCCAGTCGTAGGCGTCGCGCACCTCGATGTAGGCGGCCCAGGACAGTCCGAGGCGGGTGGTGGGGTCGTACTTCATGTCGAGGTAGGCCTTGTTGGCTGGGGACATGACGACCTTGTTGCCGCGGGCGGCGGCTTCGGCGAGGTCGGCGTTGGTGGTGCCGGTCCCCCAGTACTGCGCCACGACGTCGGTCGGCGGGTCGACCTGCATGATCTCGTTCCAGCCGGAGGCGCGCTTGCCGTACTTGGCGACCAGGGGCAGGACCCGTTGCATGAAGGTGCGGTAGTCCTCGTCGGTGGTGGCGTGGGCTTCGTCGCCGCCGATGTGCAGGAACGGGCCGGGGGTGATGGCGGCGATCTCGCGGATGACGTCCTCGACGAACCGGTAGGTCAGTTCGTCGTCGATGCACAGGGAGCTGTAGCCGACGGCCATGTCGGTGCGGGGCGGGGGCGCGACGCCGTCGCAGTTGAGTTGGCGTAGGTGGACTGGGCGGCGTTGGTGTGTCCGGGCATGTCGATCTCGGGGATGACGGTGATGTGCCGGGCGGCGGCGTGGGCGACGACGGCCCGGTAGTCGGCCTTGGTGAGGTAGCCGGGTCCGGCGCCGTCGACGCCGGTGCCGGGGCCGCCGCCGACGGTGGTGAGCTTCGGCCAGGAGTCGATCTGGATGCGCCAGCCCTGGTCGTCGGTGAGGTGCAGGTGCAGGTAGTTGATTTTGTACTGGCTGAGCAGGTCGATGTAGGCGGTGATCTCGTCGACGGTGTGGAAGTGTCGGGCCAGGTCGAGCATGGCGCCGCGGTAGGCGAACCGCGGGTGGTCGATGATCCGGCCGCCGGGGACGGTCCAGGTGGTGCGCTGCCGGTGTGCCGCTTCGATGGTGGCGGGCAGCAGTTGGCGCAGGGTCTGGGTGCCGGCGAACAGGCCGGCGGCGGTGTTCGCGCGGATGGTGACGCCGCGGTGGGTGACGTCGAGCTGGTATCCCTGCTGGCCGACGCGGGCGTCGGCGCCGCCGAGGAGCAGGGCGATCTCGGGTAGTGGGGTGGCGTGGACGGGGAGCACGGGCAGCGGGTAGCCGGTGGCGGGGCGCAGGGTGTCGGCGAGCTGGTGGCCCACCCGCCAGGCGTCGGTGGAGCCGGGTGCGGTGCGGATGACGGTGCGCGGGCCGAGGGTGAAGGTGCCGCGGGCGTCGGGGCGGGTCTCGACGGGTGCGGGGATGACGTCGCTGAGCTGCCGGGTAGGGGCGGGTGGTGCGGCGACGGCCGGGGTGGCGGGCAGGGCGATCGGTAGGGCGAGGGCGGCGGTGGCCAGCAGGCGGGTGAGGGTGGGGCGGCGACGCACGGAGACCTCCAGGCGCTCGTCGTGATCGGTGTTTGTCGATCGATCTGGACGCTACCCGGGCGGCACCCGAACTGTAAACCTTCCTTATCGTGGCGGGTCGCCGCGTAGGCGGGCGTGCAGGTGCATGTCGTGCCAGCCGTCGGCGTGCCGGCCCTCGCCGCGTTTGGTGCCCTCGGCGGGGAAGCCGGCGCGTAGCGCCACCCGGCAGGACGCCGGGTTGGCGGTGGAGTGGGACAGCTCCGCCCGGTGCAGCCCGAGCCCGGTGAACGCCCAGCCGGTCAGCGCGGCCAGCGCGCGCGGTGCGACGCCCCGGCCCCGGGCGGCCGGCAGCACCCAGTACGACACCTCGGCCAGCCCTTCGGCGAGGTCGAGCCGGCGCAGGCTGATCTGGCCGAGCACCCCGGTGTCGTCGGCGACTGCCCAGCCGGCGCCGGTCTCCTGCCGCCACCGTTGCGGCCAGCCGTCGATCCAGGCGCGGGCCTCGTCGTCGGTCATCGACCGGCAGTGCCAGCGTCGGATCGCCGGGTCGGCGTAGCCGGCGACCACGGCGGCCCGGTCGGCGGGGCACCAGGGTCGCAGTCGGACGCCGTCGGCGTCGATCTCGGGTTGCGGCAGTCGTGCCATCGTGCCGGGCATCAGCAGCGGCGGGACGAGCAGGGGCATGCCGCGATTGTCACCGATCGGCGCCGGGTCGGCGGGCACGGGCGGTCTGCCGCCGCCGGTCGCCGGCTCGCCGGCGGTGGGCGGGCGGGTCGGCGGGCTCAGTGCGGGCGGCGGGCGAGGACCAGCGTGGTGCGCAGGCGCAGGGTGACGGTGCCGCCGAAGCCGTCCACCACGGACCGCAGCGCGGTCAGCGCGCGGGTCTGCTGGTCGGGCGGGTGTTGCCGGTACGGACCGAAGGTCTGCAGCAGGCGCAGGTAGCCGTCGGTGTCCAGCGGAACGTCGCGGTGCGCGGTGTCGGCCCGCACGTCGGTGAACACGCCGCTGGCGGTGATGTCGTGTTCGAACCAGCCGGCGGGTCGTTCCTGGACGGTGGGGTCGATGGCGCGCAGCTCGGCGTCGACGGCGGCGCCCTGGTCCGGGTCGGCGTAGCCGTACTTGTGGCCGAAGACGGCGAGGGTGCCGCCGGGGGTGAGGGCGGCGTGGGCGCGCTGGTTGCGAGTGGCCGGGTCGAGCCAGTGCCAGGCCAGGGCGCAGGCGATCACCGGTACGCCGCCGGCGGGTGGCTGCCACTGTTCGAAGGTCTGGCCGACCACGGTGACCCGCGGGTGTCGGGCGGCCAGCACGGCGGCCATCCGCGGGTCGGGTTCGAGGCAGGTGAGCGGGGCGTCGAGGCGCAGCAGCACGTCGGTGGCCTTGCCGGTGCCGGCGCCGATCTCGACCACGTGGATCGGGGTGCCGCCGTGGTAGGCGCGGATGGTGTCGGCGATGGTGGTGGGATATCCGGGGCGGGCGTCGTCGTACAGGTCGGCGACGTCTCCGAAGACTCCGGTCATGGCCCCGATGATGTCAGAGGCCACCGGCGACGCGCAGGACCGCGCCGGTGGTGTAGGAGGCGTCCGGGCTGAGCAGCCAGGCGACCGCGGCGGCGACCTCGTCGGGTTCGCCGGCGCGGCCGAGGGGGATCCGCCCGGCGGCCCGGTCGGGGCGGTCGGGCATGCCGGAGAGGGCGTGGATGTCGGTGCGGATGATGCCGGGTGCGACGCCGTTGACCCGGATGCCGCGGGGGGCGAGTTCCTTGGCCAGGCCGGTGGTGAGGGTGTCGGTGGCGGCCTTCACGGCGGCGTAGTGGACGTACTCGCCGGGGCTGCCGAGGGTGGCCGCCGCGGAGGAGATATTGACGATGGCGGCGCCACCGCCCATCCGGCGGGCGGCCTGCTGAGCGCAGAGGACGTAGCCGATGAGGTTGACGTCGACGACCTCGCGCAGGTCGGCCGGGTCGAGGTCGGTGAACGGCCCGATCGGGCTGGTGACGCCGGCGTTGTTGACCAGGCCGGTCAGGTCGCCGAGTTCGGCGGCGGCGTCGAAGAGGGCGGCGACCTGGTCGGGGTCGCGGGTGTCGGCGGGCACCGCGACGGCCCGTACGCCGGTGGCGTGCAGGTCGGCCAGGACGGCGGCCGCGGCGTCGCGGTCGCGGCGGTAGGACAGCGCGATGTGCTGCCCGGCGCGGGCGAGCCGGCGGGCGGTCGCGGCGCCGATGCCGCGGCTGCCGCCGGTGATGACGGTGACCGGATTCAACGCACCTCTCCCCTGCCGTTGCCGCTGCGCCGACGCTACCGTGACCGGCACGGGCCGGCGGGGAGGGGAACGTCACATGACGCGGGCGTTGGTGCTGGGCGGCGGCGGAGTGACCGGGGTGGCCTGGGAGCTGGGGATCGTCGCCGGGCTGGCCGAGCGGGATGTCGCGCTGGCCGAGGCGGACCTGGTGGTGGGCACGTCGGCGGGTTCGGTGGTGGGTGCGCAGGTGTGCTCGGGCCGCCCGGTCGAGCAGTTGTACGAGGCGCAGTTGGCGCCGCCGGGCGGTGAGGTGGCGGCGCGGTTCGGGTTCGCGGCGGTGGCGCGGCTGGTGTGGGCCGGTGGGCGGACCCGGGACGCGGTGCGGTCGCGGGCCCGGATCGGGGCGATGGCGGTGGCCGCGCGTACGCCGTCGGAGGCGTCGCGGCGGGCGGTGATCGAGGCGCGGCTGCCGCGGCGGGACTGGCCGGCCCGGCGGTTGCTGGTGACCGCGGTGGACGCGGCGTCGGGTGAGTTCGTGGTGTTCGACGCCGACAGCGGGGTGTCGCTGGTGGACGCGGTGGGGGCCAGCTGCGCCGTGCCCGGGGTGTGGCCGCCGGTGACCATCGGTGACCGGCGGTTCATCGACGGCGGGATGCGCTCGGCGGTGAACGCGGACCTGGCCCGGGGCGCGGAGCGGGTGGTGGTGCTGGCGCCGACGGCGGCGGCGTTCGGGCCGATGCCCCGGTTGTCGGCGCAGGTGGCGGCGTTGCGGGCGGCGGGGGCTCAGGTGGCGGTGGTGGCGCCGGACGCGGCGGCGCGGGCGGCCATCGGGCGCAACGTGCTGGACCCGGCGCGGCGGGCGGCGGCGGCCCGCGCCGGTCGGGCGCAGGCGGCGGCGGTGCGCGACGAGGTGGCCGCGGTGTGGGGTTGACCTCTACGCTCGCCGCGTCGGTGTCGAGGGTGGAGGTGCGCGGTGCTGGGTGTCGGGGACGTGGTGGAGGACTTCGCGCTGCCCGACCAGACGGGCACGCAGCGGCGGTTGTCGGAGCTGCTGGTGGCGGGTCCGGTGGTGTTGTTCTTCTACCCGGCGGCGATGACCCGCGGCTGCACCGCCGAGAGTTGCCACTTCCGGGACCTGGCGGCGGAGTTCGCGGCGCTCGGCGCGCAGCGGGTGGGGATCAGCCGCGACCCGGTGGCGAAGCAGGCGGAGTTCGCCCGGCTGCACGGGTTCGACTATCCGCTGCTGTCGGATCCCGACGGTGCGGTGGCCGAGCGGTTCGGGGTGCGGCGGCGGCTGCCGCTGGGCCCGTTGAGCACCCGGCGGGTGACGTTCGTGATCGGCACCGACCGCCGGCTGATCGAGGTGGTCCACAGTGAGCTGAGCATGACCGGGCACGCGGACCGGGCGTTGCGGGCGCTGGGTGGGTGATCCCCCGCCGTGGCGCTGTCGCAGCCGGCTGGTATCAAGGCAGGCATCAAACAGGTGTACGGAAGAGGTTGCTGATGGGTGCCGCTGGCCAGGGGTTGTCCGACGACGATGTGCGCAGCTTCCGGGAGGCGCTGGCGGCCGGCCGTAAGCCGAAGGTGGTGTTCACCGCCGCGGCGGGGCAGATCGCCGGGCAGGTCGGTCAGGTGGTGGAGCTGACCGACCCGGCGGCCTCGGAGGAGTTCGTGGTGGTGCGGTTCGGCCGCGACGAGTTGCCGTTCTCCCCGGCGGACGTGGCGGTGGCGCCGCGCGGCGCCGGGCGCAAGGCGGCGGCGGAGCCGCAGCCCGAGCCGGAGCCGCCGGCCGCGCGGGCGGAGCCGGAGTTCGTGTTGGACCGGGTGCCGGCGCCGAGACCGGCGCGGCGGGAGGAGTCGAGCGTGCAGACGGTGGAGGCGGCCAAGCCGGCGCGCCGGGCGGGTAAGGCGGCGAAGCCGAAGGGCCCGGCCGGGTTGACGGTGACCCTGGCGTACGCCGACGGCGAGTGGACGGTGGCGGCGCAGCAGGGCAGCAAGGCCCTCGCGAAGCCGTATGTGGTGAAGCCGGCGGAGGCGCTGCGGATGGTGGCGCTGGTGGACGTGCCGGGGGTGCACGAGGCGGTGGAGCAGATCCTGGCCGCCGAGCGGGCCGAGGCCGAGCAGCAGGCCGAGAAGCTGCGCGCCGAGCTGGCCGAGATCGAGGCCCGGCTGGCGGAGCTGCGCGAGGCGCACTGAGGCGACAACGGCGGCGGGGCGGGTGGCCGTGGCGCCGCCCACCTGCCGCCGGGTCGCGGGTCAGGGGCGCTGCCGGTGGTGGCTGAGCAGCTTGCCGAGCAGCCGGGTGAGCTGGCCGCGTTCGGTGGCGGTGAGCGGGGCCAGCAGGGTGTCCTGGACGGCGGCGAGGGTCTCCCCCATCCGGTGCAGCTCCCGCTGCCCGGCCGGGGTGATGGTGATGACGTTGCGGCGCCGGTCGGCGGGGTCGGGCGCGCGCACGACGAGGTCGGAGGCGGCGAGTTCGTTGATGGTGGCGACGACGTCGCTGCGGTCGATGCCGCCGCGCCGGCCCAGGTCGGCCTGGCTGGCCGGGCCGAACTCGTCGAGGGCGGCGAGGATCCGGTAGTGGTAGCCGCGTGCGCCGATGCCGCCGAAGCCCTCGCTGACCAGCCGGCCGGCGTGTGCGGCGGTCTGGGTCAGCAGCCAGCTCGGGGTGGTACGCAGCCGGGTGGGCGTCTCCGACTCGCCGATGGGGTCCATGGGCAGAGCCTAACCCGGTTGTTGGCGTGGCCCACGAATTCGGCTATCGTTGGCGAAACCAACGTTGGTTGAGCCAACATCAGGAGGATCGTCATGACCGCGCTGAACGGCCAGATCATCGGCCAGGCCCACTACGCGACCCGTGCCGTGCTCGAACGCGAGCTGGTCGGGTTCGGCATCACCTTCCACCAGTCCCTCGCCCTGAACGCCGCCGCCACCGAGGGCGGGGCCGTCGTCCGGGCGGACCTCGTCGAGCGGTTGACCGACGCGTTGAAGGTCGACCGCTCGGTGGTGCTGGCCGCGGTGGACGAACTCGTCGCCGGCGGGCTGCTGCGCGCACTGCCCGACGGCGGGTCCGGGCTGGCGCTCACCGACGCCGGCCGGCAGGTGCAGCGCCGCGTCGCGGACGTGGTCGTCGGCATCGCCGCCCGGCTGTACGCGGACATCCCAGCCGCGGACCTGGCCGTGGCCGGACGCGTGCTCATCCTGCTCAAGCAGCGGGCCGACGCCGAGCTGGCGGCCACCGGCAACGGCGCGCCGGCGGCGGCGTGACCCCGGCCGGTCACCGCTGCGACGCCGGGACGCCGCCGGCAGCGGCGCGCTGGCCCGCAGGACGGCCGGGGTCGGCCCACCCCGGGGCCCGGCGTGGTCAGAGGGTCGCGGTCAGCCGTTCGACCACGGCGGCGGCCGGGCCGGTGGTGGCGTTCCGGTAGCCGGTGCCGGCCCACAGGTGCACCCGCTCCGGGTGCCCGGCGCCGGCGGCCGCCGCCCGCATGCCCCGGGTCAGGTGGTGCAGCTCCGGGTAGCCGAGCGGCGCGTGCGGCTCGTACCGGTCGATGAAGGCGTTGCGCAGCCCGCGCGCCGGCCGCCCGGTGAACGCCCGGGTGAGGACGGTGCCGGTTCGGGCCGGGTCGGCCAGCGCGTCGCGGTGGGTGCGGCTGGCGCCGCTCTCGTCGGTGCGCAGCAGCAGGGTGCCGACCGCCACCGCGGCCGCGCCGGCGGCGAGCAGGTCGCGTACGTCGTCGGGGCCGGCCACGCCGCCGGTGGCCAGCACGGGCAGGTCGGTCGCCGCGGCCGCGGCGCGTACCAGCGGGCCGGTGGAGACCGGCGGGGCGGGCCGGCGCGGTGTGTGGGTGCCGCTGTGCCCGCCGGCCTCGGTGCCCTGGGCGACGAGACCGTCGACGCCCAGGTCGGCGGCGGCGCGCGCCTCGTCGGCCGAGGTCACCGTGACCAGCACCCGGGTGCCGGCGCGGCGCAGCGCGGCCACCGCCGCCGGGTCGGGCAGCCCGAAGGTGAAGCTGACCACCGGCACCGGGTCGGCGAGCAGCAGGTCGATCTTGTCGGCCCAGTGGTCGTCGTCGTGCACCGGCGTCGCGGCGGCCAGGTCGAGGCCGTACGGCTCGCCCTCGGCGGCGATCCGGTGGGCGTAGGCGTGGAAGGCGGCCTCGTCGATCTCGCGGGGGCCGGGCACGAACAGGTTCACCCCGCACGGCGTGCCGGTGGCGCGCAGGTCGGCCAGGTCGGCGGCGACCGCCTCGGCGGTGCGGTAGCCGGCGGCGAGGAACCCGAAACCGCCGGCCGCGGTGACCGCCCGCACCAGCGCGACAGTGGTGGCGCCACCGGCCATCGGGGCGCCGACCAGCGGCGTCGTGCTGCCGAACAGGTCGCGCCAGGGTTCACCGGTCACCGATTCACCCTAGGCGCGCGTCGGCCGGCCCGCCCCGGGGAGTGGGCGGACCGGCCGGCCGGGAGGGTGTCAGTGCTGCGGGATGTGGGCGACGCCGATCCGCTTGCGGAACACCCAGTACGTCCAGCCCTGGTAGGCCAGCACGATCGGGGTGAACACCACCGCCACCCAGGTCATGATCTTCAGGGTGTAGGGGGTGGAGGCGGCGTTGCTGGCGGTCAGCGTCCCGGCCGCGTCCAGGGTGGACGGCAGCACGTTCGGGAACAGCGCCGCGAACAGGGTCGCCACCGCCAGGCCGATGGCCACCGCGGTGCCGGTGAACGCCCAGCCCTCCCGGCGTACCCGGGCGGCGGCGAGACCACCGAGCAGGGCGAGTGCCGCGGCGACGGCGAGCACGACGGCGGCCGCGCTGGAGCGGATGCTCAGCGTCCAGGTCAGGAACGCCACCGCCAGCAGCGCGGCGCCGACGCCCAGGCGCACCGCGAGGGCGCCGGCCCGCTCGCGCACCTCGCCGACGGTCTTCAGCGCGATGAACACCGCGCCGTGGGTGAGGAACAGCGCCGCGGTGGTCGCGCCGCCGAGCAGGGCGTACGGGTTGAGCAGGTCGAGCAGGCCGCCGACGTACTCGTGGTCGGCGTCCAGCGGCACGCCGCGCAGGATGTTGGCGAAGGCCACCCCCCACAGCACCGCCGGCACCAGCGAGCCGAAGAAGATCGCCGCGTCCCAGCGCCGCTTCCAGGACGGCTCGGGGCGCTTGTGCCGGTACTCGAAGGCGACGCCGCGGGCGATCAGCGCCAGCAGGATCAGCAGCAGCGGCAGGTAGAAGCCGGAGAAGAGGGTGGCGTACCACTCGGGGAAGGCGGCGAACATGGCGCCGCCGGCGGTGATCAGCCACACCTCGTTGCCGTCCCACACCGGCCCGATGGTGTTGATCAGCACGCGGCGTTCCCGGTCGTCGCGGCCGAGCACAGGCAGCAGCATGCCGACGCCGAAGTCAAAGCCCTCCAGGATGAAGTAGCCGGTGAACAGGACGGCGACGAGCAGGAACCAGATGGTCGTGAGTTCCACGGTGGTCTCCGGTGGTCAGTAGGCGAAGGCGAGCGGACGCTCGGCGTCGTCGTGGCTGTCGTCGATCTCGGGTGCCGGGGTGAGGTCCGGTACGCCGGCCTTGGCGTAGCGCAGCAGCAGCTTGACCTCGATCACCGCGAGGGTGGCGTAGATCAGGGTGAACGCGGTGAACGAGGTGAGCACCTCGGTCAGCGAGACGCTGCGGGAGACGCCGTCGCGGGTGAGCATCTCGCCGAAGACGATCCACGGCTGGCGGCCCATCTCCGTGAAGATCCAGCCGAACGAGTTGGCGACCAGGGGCAGCAGCGGCATGGCCAGGCCGGCGCGCAGCAGCCACTTGCTGTTCGGGGTGCGGCCCTTGCGCTGGCTCCAGAGCACCAGCAGCGCGATCGCGGCGGCGGCCAGGCCGAAGGCGATCATGAAGCGGAAGCTCCAGTAGGTGACGGGGATGATCGGGGTGTAGCTGCCGGCGCCGTACTGGGCGGCGTACTGGGCCTGCAGGTCGTTGATGCCGTGCACGGTGCCGTTCGGGTCGCCGGTGCCGAGCCAGGACAGCAGGTACGGGATCTTGATGGCGAACAGTTCCCGGCTGCCGTCGAGGCTGCCCACGGTGAGCACGGAGAAGGAGGCGGGGCTCTCGGTGGTGTAGAGGCCCTCGGCGGCGGCCATCTTCATCGGCTGCACCTCGGTCATGATCTTGCCCTGGATGTCGCCGGTGATGACCACGCCGGCGGTGGCGACCAGGGTGACCCAGGAGCCGAACGTGGCGGCGAACCGGTAGGCCGGGGTGTCGGCCGAGTCGCGGTTGCGGATCAGGTGCCACAGCGCGACGGCGACCAGCAGCGAACCGGCGACCAGGAACGCCCCGGCGATGGTGTGCGGGAAGGTGACCAGGGCGACCTTGTTGGTCAGCACCGCGAGGAAGTCGGTGAGTTCGGCGCGGCCGGTCTCCGGGTTGATCCGGTAGCCGACCGGGTTCTGCATGAACGAGTTCGCGGCCAGGATGAAGTACGCCGAGAGGTTGGTGCCGATCGCGGCGGCCCAGATGGCCGCCAGGTGCAGCCGCTTGGGCAGCCGGTCCCAGCCGAAGATCCACAGGCCGATGAAGGTGGACTCCAGGAAGAAGGCGACCAGCGCCTCGATGGCCAGCGGGGCGCCGAAGATGTCGCCGACGAAGCGCGAGTAGTCGCTCCAGTTCATGCCGAACTGGAACTCCTGCACGATGCCGGTGACCACGCCCATCGCGAAGTTGATCAGGAAGAGCTTGCCGTAGAACTTGGTCAGCTTCAGGTACTTCTCGTTGCCCGTGCGGTGCCACAGCGTCTGCAGGATGGCGACCAGCACGGACAGGCCGATGGTCAGCGGTACGAAGAGAAAGTGGTAGACGGTGGTGACACCGAACTGCCAGCGGGCGACGTCCAACGCGTCCACCTGCAACCCCCAGCCATTCATACTACGAGACGTAGTAAATACTACTGCCGGTCGTAGACGAATTGGCAGGGTCGGGGGTCCCGAACCGGACCGGGACCAATGACCTTGATCACCCTGGCCGGCCGGCCCCCGTCGGCGTCCCCCGCCCGGCCCGCCCTGCCCCCCGGCGACCGGGCCGACCGTGCGACCATTGCGCGCTGATGGACACCGCCCGCTCCCCCTGGCAGCCGCCGTTGATCTGGCGCGCCGCCCAGCTGCTCGCCCGCGTCGTCGTCGCCCTGCTGGCCCGACTGGAGGTCACCGGGAGCGTGCCGGCGCAGCTGCGGCGCGGGCCGCTGATCCTGGCCGCCAACCACATCAGCCCGTTCGACCCGGTGGTGATGGCCGCCGCCTGCCGGGCGGCCGGCGTCGCCCCCCGGATCATGGCCACCGGCGGGCTGTTCCGCGCGCCGGTCGTCGGGGCCGCGATGCGCCGCGCCGGGCACATCCGCGTCGAGCGGGGCACCAACGCCGTGCACCAGGCCCTGGACGACGCGGCGGCGGCGGTGGCCGGCGGCTCGGTGATCCTGGTCTACCCGGAGGGGCGGATCGGCCTGGACCCCGGCATGTGGCCCGAACGCGGCAAGACCGGCACCGCCCGGCTCGCGCTGGCCTGCGGCGCCCCGGTGATCCCGGTGGCCCAGTGGGGTGCGCACGAGGTGCTGCCCTACCGCGCCCCGAAGGGGCTGCTGCGTGGAATCGCCCGGTCCGTGCTGCGCCGCCCGGTGATCCGGGTGCACTTCGGCCGGCCGGTCGAGCTGACCGACCTCGCCCACGGCGTTCCCGGCGCGGCCCGGCGGGCCACCGACCGGATCATCGACGCGCTCACCGACGAGCTGGTCCCGCTGCGCCCCGACGAACCCGACCGACCCCGGTACGTCGATCCCGGCCGCCCGGCCGACACCAGCCGCTCCCACCGCCGCCGCCCCCCGGCCTGACCTGGCCGCGCCCGCTGTCCGGTGGCGGGTCGCGGCGCGGCGACGAGGACCTGCCGCCGCCCGGTCACCCGCGGGCCACCCGGTGCCGGCATACTGCGCTGCGTGCTGACCGCCCACCCCTACCTGGACGCGCCCGCGCCGCTGGCGTTCGCCCACCGCGGCGGGGCCGCCGAGGGCGACGAGAACACCACCGGGGCGTTCGCCCGCGCGATCGGCCTCGGCTACCGGTACGTGGAGACCGACGTGCACGCCACCGCCGACGGCGTGGCGGTGATCTTTCACGACCCGACGCTGGAACGGGTCACCGGCGAGCACGGGCGCATCGCCGCGCTGCGCTGGGCCGATCTCGCCTCGGTACGGGTCGGCGGCGCCGCCGTGGTGCCCCGCCTCGACGAGGTGCTCGACGCCTGGCCGCAGGTCCGGTTCAACATCGACGTCAAGGCCGACGGCGGCGTCGACCCGACCGTGGCCACCGTGGCGCGGGCCGGCGCCGGCGACCGGGTGCTGCTCGCCTCGTTCAGCGACGCCCGGCTGGCCCGGCTGCGCGCGCTCACCGAGGGCCGGGTCGCCACCGGCCTCGGCATGCGCGGGGTGGCCCGGCTGCGGATGGCCTCGCTGACCGGCCGGCCGCTGCGGCTGCCGCCGTCCGTGGTCGCCGCGCAGGTGCCGGTGCGCTACGGCCGGGTGCCGGTGGTGGACCGGCGGTTCCTGCGCTTCGCCCACCGCCTCGGCCTGCAGGTGCACGTCTGGACGATCGACGAACCCACCGAGATGCACGAGTTACTTGATCTTGGAGTGGATGGCATCATGACCGATCACGTCGGCGTGCTGCGCGACGTCTACCGCAGCCGCGGCCACTGGGCCGCCTAACCCCCCGACGAGGAACCGATGGCCGAGACCGCCACCCCCACCGTGGGCGACGCCCCCGCCCCGGCGAGCACCCGTCGTGAACGCACCGGCTGGTACGTCTACGACTGGGCCAACTCCGCCTTCCAGACCACCGTCATCACGGTGTTCCTCGGCCCGTTCCTGACCACCGTCACCGAACTGGCCGCCGGCTGCGAACTCGGGGCGGACAGCTGCGACGGGTTCGTCTACCCGCTGGGCATCAAGGTCGCCGCCGGCTCGTACTACCCGTACCTGATCTCGCTGTCGGTGTTCCTCACCGTCTTCGTGCTGCCGGTGATGGGGGCGATCGCCGACCGGTCCCTGCACAAGAAGCGGCTGCTCGGCGGGGCCGCGTTCACCGGCGCCGGGGCGACCGTGGCGATGGCCTTCGTCACCGGCGACCGCTACCTGCTCGGCGGGGCGCTGTTCCTGATCGCCAACATCAGCTTCGGCGCCGCCATCGTGGTCTACAACTCGTTCCTGCCGCAGCTCGGCGGCCCGGACGAACGCGACGGGATCTCCAGCCGCGGCTGGGCGCTGGGCTACCTCGGCGGCGGGCTGCTGCTGGCCGGCAACCTGGTCGCGGTCACCCTGCTCAGCGAGGACGGCAACCCGCAGCGCACGCTGGACGTGGCCCGCTGGTCCATCGTGTCGGCCGGCGTGTGGTGGGCGCTGTTCACCCTGGTGCCGCTGCGCTGGCTGCGCGAGCGGCCCACCGCCGCGGCGCTGGCCGGCGCCGGCGGCAACGTGTTCACCGACGGCTTCCGCCAGCTCGGCCGCACCCTGCGCGAGATCAAGGCGTACCCGCTGACGCTGTTCTTCCTGCTCGCCTTCCTGGTCTACAACGACGGCATCCAGACGGTCATCACCCTGGCCAGCCAGTACGGCACCGAGGAGCTGCGGCTGGGGCAGAGCACCCTGATCACCACCATCCTGCTGGTGCAGTTCCTCGCCTTCGGCGGCGCGCTCAGCCTGGGCGCCCTGGCCCGCCGCATCGGCGCCTGGAAGACCGTGCTGCTGAGCCTGGTGCTGTGGACCGGTGTGATCGTCGCCGCGTTCCGGCTGCCGGCCGAGGCGCCGCTGCCGTTCATGGTCCTCGGCGCCGCCATCGGCCTGGTGCTCGGCGGCAGCCAGGCGCTGAGCCGGTCGCTGTTCAGCCAGCTCATCCCCGCCGGCAAGGAAGGCGAGTACTACGGCTTCTACGAGATCAGCGACAAGGGCACCAGCTGGCTCGGTCCGCTCGCGTTCGGCCTGGTCTTCCAGCTCACCTCCTCCTACCGGGTCGGCCTGGTCTCCCTGCTGATCTTCTTCGTCGTCGGGTTCCTGCTGCTGCTGGCCGTGCCGATCCGCCGGGCCATCGTGGCCGCCGGGAACACCCCGCCCCGGGTGCTCTGACCGGCACCCGGCGGATCCGGTCGGGTCGATCGGTTAGGCTGCCCGACCGTGACCGACGACGCCGCCGCCCTGACCTGCCTGGCCCGCCCGCTGCCCGGCCCGCACGACACGCCCGCGGGCTGCGCGGCGGCGCGCGGGGTGGACGGACGACCGCTGCACGCGGCGGCGTTGAAGTTCTTCTGGGGGCCGATGGACTGCGGAAAGTCCACGATGGCCCTGCAGATGAACTACAACCACTCCCGGCAGGGCCGCCGCGGCCTGGTCACCACCCGCATCGACCGCTCGCTGGGCCCGCGGGTCACCACCCGCATCGGCCTGACCCACGACGCGATCGAGGTCACCGACGACCTCGACCTGCGCGCATTGGTGCGCGACACCTGGGCCGAGGGGGTCCGCGTCGACTACCTCATCTGTGACGAGGCCAGCTTCTACAGCGTCGAGCACGTCGAGCAGATGGCCGAACTCGTCGACAGCTACGACGTCGACGTGTACGCCTTCGGCCTCGCCACCGACTTCCGCTCCTGCCTGTTCCCCGCCGCGCAGCGGCTGTTCGAACTGGCCGACGAGGTGGCCCGCATCCAGGTCGAGGTGCTCTGCTGGTGCGGCCGGGAAGGGCTGCTCAACGCCCGGGTGGTCGGCGGTCGGGTCGTGCGCGAGGGCGCGCAGGTCGTCATCGGTGACACCGTGGACACCGCCGAGGTGCGCTACCAGGTGCTCTGCCGGCGGCACTACCGCGCCGGCGACCTGGGCCCGGGCCGCTGACGGTTGTCGGGCGGCCGACCGCGCGGCTGAGTGCTGTGGGGAGCGGGCGCGGTGCGGCTCAGTACGGGTCGCCGCAGACCCGCCAGCCACCGTCCTCGTTCACCACCGACAGCGTCCGCTCCTCGGTGGCGCCGCTGTCGCGGGTCAGCCGCACCGACACCGTGCCGTGCGGGCGACCCCGCCGGGTGGCCACCGACACGTCGACGATCTCGTAGTCGCTGACCACCGGCGGCGTACGCACCCAGCTGGTGAAGCCGATCTCGCTCCACCGGGTACGCGCATCGGCGCACAACCGCTCGTACGCCCCGTCGGTGTCGCCCGCGGTCACCTGCCGCAGGAACCCGTCGGCGGTCTCCCGTACCGGCCCGCTGGCCCGGGTCACCACCTGCACGTTCCAGGCGCCCAGCCCGGCCACCCCGACGCAGCACAGGGCCACACCCATCCCGGCGAAGACCAGCCCGGCGCGCAGCGGGCGGCGCCGCCGCGCCGGCCGGCTCCACCGCTGCTCAGCGCCCACATCTGTCGACGGTAGAGAATCATCGCCGGCCGCGGGCGGGAAAGTCGCCCGTCGGCGCCGCCGCGCCTCACGGTTCGACCGGGCCGGCGCCTCACGGTTCGATCAGGCCGGCCCGGATGGCGTAGCGGGTCAGCTCCAGCCGGTCGCGCAGGCCGAGCTTCTGCAACAGGTTCGCCCGGTGCCGTTCCACGGTCTTGACGCTGATGAACAGCAGCCGGGCGATCTCCTTCGAGGAGTGGCCCTCGGCGACCAGTTTGAGGATCTCCTCCTCGCGCTCGGTGATGGCCCGGGCCGGCGGGTCGGCGCCCTGCGCGCTGCGCTCCAGGAAGTTGCGGATCAGCGCGTTGACCGCGCCCGGGTAGAGGAACGGCTCATCGCGCATGGCGGCCCGGCACGCCTCCACCAGGTCCCGGTCGGCGACGGACTTGAGCACGTAGCCGTTCGCGCCGGCCTTCAGCGCCTCGAAGAAGTACTGCTCGTTGTCGTACATGGTCAGGATGAGGATGCGCAGGTCGGGCTGCTGGCGGGCCAGTTCCCGGGCGGCCTGCAGGCCGGTCATCCGGGGCATGGCGATGTCCAGGATGACCAGGTCGGGGCGCTCGGTGGCGGCCAGGCTCAACGCCTCCGCCCCGTCACCGGCCTCCGCCACCACGGTCAGGTCCGGCTCGCTGTCGAGTATCAGCCGCACGCCCCGGCGGACCAGCGCGTGGTCGTCGGCGAGCAGGATCCGGGTGGTCACGAGCCACCGTCCCGCTCGGCCACCGGGACGGTCAACCGTACCTCGGTGCCGCCGCCCGCCGCCGGGCCCACGCTCAGCTGGGCGCCGATCAGCAGGGCCCGCTCGCGCATGCCCCGGATGCCGGTGCCCTCCGGGGCGGCGCCGATGCCCCGCCCGTCGTCGCGGACCCGCAACCGCACGGCCCCAGTACGGCGCCGCAGCGACAGCTCCACCGTGGTGGCCTTGCCATGCCGGACGGTGTTGGTCAGCGCCTCCTGGGCGACCCGGTAGAGCACCAGCTCCGCCTCGCTGCCGAGGGCCGGCAGGTCCACGGCGAGGTGCTGCTCCACGGTCAGGTCGGTGTGCCCGGTGATCTCGGTGACCAGCGCCTTCAGCGCGCTGACCAGCCCCAGCTCCTCCAGCACGCCCGGGCGCAGCCGGCGGGCGATGCGGCGGATCTCGTCGAGGCTGTCGCGGGTGGTCTCCTGCACCTGGGTCAACTGCCCGCGCAGCGGATCGGGGGCGCGCCGGGCCACCTGCTTGAGTTCGAGCAGCACAGCGGTCAGCGTCTGGCCGACCTCGTCGTGCAGTTCCTGGGCGACCCGGCGCCGTTCGGCCTCCTGGGCGGAGAGCGCGGCGGCGGCGCTGGCCGCCCGCTCCGCCTCCAGCCGGTCGATCATGGCGTTGAAGGCGTGGATCAGCTCGGCGGTGCCACCGGGGCCGCCGGGCGCCAGGCGCGGCTCGGGCTGCAGCAGGTCGATGGTGGCCATCGCCCGGGCCAGCCGCCGCAGCGGCGCCAGGCCCACCCGCAGCAGCGCGGCGTTGGCGACCAGCATCGCGATGAGCCCCACGCTCAGCACCACGGCCTCGGTGAGCAGCACCGGGGTGGAGACGGTGACCGGGCCGAGCAGCAGCAGCGTGGCGGTGACCAGCACGGCGGCGTTGAGCAGGAAGATCCGCCAGAACAACGACACGCGTACGCCCCCTTTCCCCGACCCGCCGCCGTCGCCGCCCGGACCGCGTCCGCGATCCGGGGGCCGTCTTGCCAGCCTGTCCGGCGTCGGCGGCCGGTGTAAATGCGTGGCCACACCCATATGCCCGCGTTGGATCACCCACACCCGCCGAGGCGCCCCACGGATCGCCCCCGGGCGCGTCGCCCGGCGGTCCCGCCCGCCCCGTCGCCTGCGCGGCGTCCAAGCAGGCCAGGGCCAGCATGCCACGCCCCGCCCGCGCGGGTGACCGCCGCCGGACGGCGGCGGCCCGCGCACTGCCCGACAGCCCCGGCCGGGACGTCGGATTACAGGCCGGTACCGGTGCCAAATGGGTGTCAGACCCGATGGTCGATCGGCACCCCGGCCGGCTGAACTTGCAGCACGAGGCCGGCAGACGCCCGGCCCGCGACCCCGCCACCCTCCCCGGCGGCCCCTTCCGGCGGCCTCCCGTCGCCGGGAGGGGCCGTGGTCGCCGACCCCACCGGAGGTACTCGTGACCGCAGTGCTGGTGCCGCCCGCACCGACGACCCCGCCCGCCGCGCCACCCGAAGGCACGCACCGCGGCCGGCACGGCCCGCCGGGCCGGCGCCCGTGAGCGCCTGGCCCGCGATCGCCGCCACCGTGATCTTCGCGGTGGCGTTCATGTTCATCGCGACCGAGAAGATCAACCGGGTGGCGGTGGTGCTGGGGGCCGCCGGCCTGATGGCCCTGCTCGGCCTGGTGCCAGGCTCGGACGTGTTCTACTCGCACCACGCGGGGATCGACTGGGACGTCATCTTCCTGCTCTTCGGCATGATGATCATCGTTGGGGTGGTCAAGCAGACCGGCGTCTTCGAGTTCCTGGCGATCTGGGCGGCGCAACGCTCCCAGGGGCGGCCGTACCGGCTGATGGCGCTGCTGGTCGGGATCACCGGCCTCGCCTCCCCGTTCCTGGACAACGTCACCACCGTCATGCTGGTCGCCCCGATCACCATCTCGGTCTGCCGCCGGCTGGGCATCTCCGCCGTCCCATACCTGATCGCCGAGGTGCTGGCGTCCAACATCGCCGGCGCCGCGACGCTCATCGGCGACCCACCGAACATCATCATCGGCAGCCGCGCCGGGCTGAGCTTCAACGACTTCCTGGTGCACATGGCCCCGATCACCCTGGTGATGTTCCTGGCCTTCCTGGTGCTGGCGCGGTTCATGTTCCGCAAATCGTTCGAGTACCACCCGGAGCGGTTCGCGGCGGTCCGCGACATGGACGCCCGCGCCGCGATCACCGACGCGGCCATGCTGACTCGCTGCCTGGTCGTGCTGGTGCTGGTCATGGTCGGCTTCGGGCTGCACACCGTGACCGGGGTGGACGTCGCGGTCGTCGCCCTGCTCGGCGCCGGGGTGATGGTGCTGGTCACCCGGGCCGACAGTGCGCGGTACCTGGCCGAGGTCGAGTGGCCGACGCTGACGTTCTTCCTGGGCCTGTTCGTGATGGTCGCCGGGCTGACCGAGACCGGGGTCATCGAGCAGGTCGGGCAGTGGGCGACCGGCGCCATCGGGGACAGCTGGTTCGCCGGCGCGACCAGCCTCGTCTTCGGCTCGGCGGTGCTCGGGGCGTTCTTCGACAACATCCCGTACACGGCGACGATGGCGCCCATCGTGGCGGACATCGCCAGCCAGGCCGACCCGCAGACCGGGCAGGCGCTGTGGTGGTCGTTCGCCCTCGGCGCCGATCTCGGCGGCAACGGCACCGCCGTCGCGGCCAGCGCCAACATCGTCGTGCTGGGCATCGCGGCCCGCGCCGGCGAACCGATCAGCTTCTGGCAGTTCACCCGGTACGGCATCGCCACCACGGTGCTCACCACGCTGATCGCCTGGGGGTACGTGTGGCTGCGCTACTTCGCTTGACCGAACGGGAGGCGGAGAGGGGGCCACGGTGACGCTGACACAGCTGTACGTGACGCTGGCCATCGGCACCGGCGTTCTCCTGGTCAGCGTCGCCGCGGCCCGGCTCGCCGCCCGGCTGGGCATGCCCGTGCTGCTGGCGTACCTCGGGGTGGGTCTGCTGCTCGGCCAGGACGGGCTCGGCCTGCCGTTCGACGACGCCGCCCTGGCCCAGGCGCTGGGCATGGCCGCGCTCGCGGTGATCCTGGTGGAGGGCGGCCTGACCACCGACGTGAAGGACGTCCGGCCGGTGCTGGCGCCGGCGACCGTGCTCGCCACGCTCGGGGTGCTGATCAGCGTCGGGGTCACCGCGGCGGCGACGTACCTGCTGCTGGACGTCGGCTGGCAGATGGCGCTGCTGCTCGGCGCTATCGTCTCCTCCACCGACGCCGCGGCGGTCTTCGCCGTGCTGCGGGCGGTGCCGCTGCCGAAGCGGCTCACCAGCCTGGTGGAGGCCGAGTCCGGCCTCAACGACGCGCCCACGTTCATCCTGGTGCTCACCTTCAGCGCCGCCACCCTGGAGGCGGTGCAGCCGCTGCCGCTGCTGGTCGCGATGCTCTTCCAGCTCGCCGCCGGTGGCGTGATCGGCCTGCTCATCGGCACGGTCGGGGTCTGGCTGCTGCGCCGGCTCACGCTGCCCACCTCCGGGCTGTACCCGATCGCGATCGTGGGCTGCGGTGTGCTCGCCTACGCCGTGGCCGGGCTGACCCAGACCAGCGGCTTCCTCGCCGCGTACCTGGCCGGCCTGGTGCTCGGCAACGCCGGGCTGCCGCACCGGCGGGCCACCCGCTCGGTCGCCGAAGGGCTGGGCTGGATCGCTCAGATCGGCCTGTTCGTCATGCTCGGCCTGCTGGTCACGCCGAGCGAACTGCCCGGGAGCGTGGTGCCCGCGCTGGTGGTCGGCGCCGCCCTGCTGCTGGTCGCCCGGCCCGCGTCGGTGCTGGTGGCGCTGGCCGCCTTCCGGGTCCCGCTGCGCGAACAGGTCTTCCTGTCCTGGGCCGGGCTGCGCGGGGCGGTGCCGATCGTGCTGGCCACCATCCCGGTGGTCACCGGCGCACCCGGCAGCGACCAGGTGTTCAACGTCGTGTTCCTGCTGGTCGTCGTCTTCACCGTGATCCAGGCGCCGGCCCTGCCCTGGCTGGCCCGGCGGCTGCGGCTCGCGCCGCACCGCCTCGGGCCCGACCTGCAGGTCGAACTGGCGCCGCTGGACGCCATGGACGCCGACCTGATCCACGTCACCGTCGAGCCCGGCTCCCGGTTGCAGGGGGTCTACCTGCCCGAACTGCGGCTGCCGCCGCCGGCCGCGACCACCCTGGTGGTACGCGGGCCGGACACCTTCGTGCCCGATCAGCACACCCGGCTGCGCGTCGGGGACCAACTCGTCGTGCTCACCACCCCACGGGTGCGGGAGGCCACCGAGCGGCGGCTGCGGGCCGTCGCCCGGGCCGGTCGGCTGGCCGGCTGGTTCGGCGAGACCGGGCACCCGGATCCCGCCCCGACAGCGAACAGGAGATGACCATGCAGATCGAACGCACCGCGTTGCCCGGCATCGGGATCGGCTACACCCTGCACACCGTCGAGGGACGCTCGCTCGGCGTGCTGCACCACCACGGCGGACGGCGCGATCTGCTCCTCTACGCGCCCGGCGACCCGGACACCGTCGAGCGGTCGGTGCGCCTCACCCCCGCCGAGGCGCGGGAGCTCGCCGAGCTGCTGCACCCGGTCGCCACCATCGACCACGTCCCCGACCTGGAACAGCGGGCCGGGAAGCTGACCGTGGCGGCCGTGCCGGTCACCGCCGTCTCCCCGCACGGCGGCCGGGTGCTGCGCGACGTGGTCGCGGACGTTCCCGGTGTCACCGTGGTCGCCCTGCTCCGGGACGGGCGGACGATCACCGCGCCCGGACCGGACCACCGACTCGCGCACGGTGACGCGCTGCTGGTGGCCGGCACCCCGGAGGGCGTCGGCGCGCTGAGCCGCCGGCTCACCCCCGCCGAGCCATGACTCGGCCGCGGGTACCTGCCAGAGGATGTCAGGTACCTGCGGCAGGCTGGCGGGCATGACAGCGACAGCCGATCTCGCCATGGTCAACCTCGACAGCTCCGACCCCGCCGCGCACGCGGCGTTCTACCACCGGGTACTCGGCTGGGAGGTGACCCACAGCCAGCCCGAGTACGCCATGATCAGCAGCGGTGGTGTGGCCATCGGCTTCGGGCTGGTCGAGGGCTACCGCCCGCCGTCCTGGCCGGACCCCTCCGGTGGCAAGCGCTACCACCTCGACCTGTACGTCGACGACCTGGCGGTGGCCGAGAAGGAGTTCCTGGCCGCGGGGGCGTCGAAGCCGGAGTTCCAGCCCGGCGACGGGCGGTGGGTGGTGCTGGTGGACCCGATCGGGCAGCCGTTCTGCATCTGCCCCCGCCCGCAGGGCTGACCCGGCGCACCGGCGGGACCGGGCCGCCAGCCGCGCCGGCGGGACCGGTCCGCCAGCCCCGCCGGCGGGACCGGTCCGTCAGCCGCGGCGGCGGGACCGGGCCGCCCAGATCACGTAGGCCGGGTCGCGGTCGAGGTTGTGCCGGTCCCGGTCGTAGCGGCGGGTGGTACGCGGGTCGGCGTGCCCCATCGCGTCCTGGACGTCCTCCAGCGGGACGCCCTCGGCGCGGGCGGTGGTGGCGAAGGCGTGCCGCAGCGAGTGCGGCGACAGCTGCGCCCAGGCCGGGATGCCGGCGGCCCGGGCCAGCCGGCGCACCAGCCGGAACACCGAGTGCCGGTCGAGCCGGGCGCCGCTGGCGGTGACCAGCAGCGGCCCGGCCAGCTGGGTCACCGGCACGCCCTGGGCGGCGGCCCGCTGGGCCAGGTAGGCGTCCACGGCGTACGCGGTGCCGGGGGTGAGCGCCCGGCGGCGGGCCTTGCCGCCCTTGCCGACGAACCGGACGCTGCGGTGTCCCCGCTCGGCGCCCAGGTCGGCCAGGTCCAGCGAGACCAGTTCGCCGACCCGCAGCCCGAGGTCGGCCAGGAGCGCGATCGCGGCGCGGTTGCGCGGCGCGGTGGGCCCGGCGTCGGCCTCGGCGGCGGCGAGCAGCGCGTCGACCTCCTCCGGGGTGAGCCCGACCGTGGCCGAGTGGTCCCGGTCGATGCGCGGCCGGTCCGCGCCGGCCACCGGGTTGGCCGCCACCGCCCCGAGCTTGACCAGGAAGTCGTACCAGCTGGACAGCGCGGAGAGCTTGCGGGCCACGGTGGCCGGGGTCAGCGGGCGGCCGGTGCGCACCGCCAGCGTCGACTCCAGCGTCCGGCCGTACTCGTTGACGTGCAGGAAGTTCGCCCGCAGCGGGTCCAGCTCGCAGGCGGCGCACCAGGCCAGCCAGCCGGCGATGTCCCGCCGGTACGCCTGCCGGGTGTGCTCGCTGAGCCGCCGGTTGCGCAGCCACGCCTCGGTGAAGTCGGTGGAACCCCCCGGTAGGGCGGGCGGGGCCGACGGGCGGGGCAGCGCCGGGGCGCCCGGGGAGATCATGTGAAAAAGGTTCTCAGCTCTGGGTGGGATTCGCGACGAGGCGCGCCCGACCGGTTCCCGACACACCCCGTCGCCCGGCACCGCCACCGCCACCGGGCCGGGGGTACGGTCGGGCGGTGCGCGCGAGTCGGCTGGTGTCTCTACTGCTGCTCCTGCAGACCCGGGGCCGGATGACCGCGCAGGAGCTGGCCGACGCCCTGGAGGTGTCGGTGCGCACCGTCTACCGGGACGTCGAGTCGCTCGGCGCCGCCGGCGTCCCGGTCTACGCCGACCGTGGGCCGGCCGGCGGATACCGCCTGCTGGACGGCTACCGGACCCGGCTGACCGGGCTCACCGCCGACGAGGCGCAGGCGCTGTTCCTGACCGGCATGCCGGGCCCAGCGGCCGAGCTGGGGCTCGGCTCGGTGCTGGCCACCGCCGAGCTGAAGCTGCGCGCCGCGTTGCCGGCCGAGCTGGCCGATCGGGGCGAGCGGATCCGGCAGCGGTTCCACCTCGATGCGCCGACCTGGTTCCGGGAGCCGGAGCCGACCCCGCACCTGGCCGCGCTGGCCCGGGCGGTGTGGGAGGACCGCCGGGTCGAGGTGCGCTACCGGCGGTGGAAGGCGCCCCGGGAGGTGACCCGGCTGCTCGCGCCGCTCGGCGTGGTGCTCAAGGCCGGCCGCTGGTACCTGGTCGCCGACGCCGGCGGCGACGTGCGCACCTACCGGGTCGGCGCGATCCTCGAGCTGGCCGTCCTCGACGAGCACTTCGACCGGCCGGAGGACTTCGACCTGGGCCGTTGCTGGCAGGAGCACGCCGACCGCTACGAGCGCGGGGTCTACCGGGCCGAGGCGACGGTACGGATGACCGCGGCGGCGCTGGAGCTGACCGGGTACGTCTTCCCGCCGGCGATGGCCCGGGCGGCGCGGGCGGCGGCTGGCCCGCCCGACGAGCACGGCTGGCTGCGCACCACGGTGCCGATCGAGTCGGTCCGGCACGGCCACATCGAGCTGCTGAAGCTCGGCGCGGAGGCGGAGGTGCTGGCTCCGGCGGAGCTGCGGGAGCGGTTCGTCGGCACCGCCCGCGCGCTGGCCGCGCTCTACCCGCCGGAGCCCGGAGCCGCCGGCGCCCGGGCCGGCCGCGGGGGCGGGTCCGGCGGTCCGGAACCCGCCCCCGGGGAAGCGGTCAGGCGTTGATCTGCCTGCGGCCGTTGCCGTTGGCGGTGATGCTGATCCGCCGCGGCTTGGCCCGCTCGGCGATCGGGATGCGCAGCGTCAGCACCCCGTTGTCGTAGCCGGCCTCGAGCTTGTCGGTGTCGAGGGTGTCGCCGAGGAACAGCTGCCGGCTGAAGGTGCCCATCGGGCGCTCGGCGGCGACGAGTTCGACCTTGTCGCCGGTGGGCCGGCGGCGCTCGGCGCGGACGGTCAGCACGTTGCGCTCCACAGTGCAGTCGATGCTGTCCGGGTCGACGCCGGGCAGGTCGAACGCGGCGTAGAAGTAGTCGCCGTCGCGGTAGGCGTCCACGTGCATCACGGCCGGACGGGCGGTGGTGCCGAAGAATTGCTCGGCGAGCCGGTCGATCTCACGGAACGGGTCGGTGCGCATCAGCATGGTCGTGCCTCCTCGGTTCTCCTGGCCGAAGGTGTCAGGTTGAGTCTGGACGACTCAACTTCCTCCTCTGTGATAGCGCGGGAAGCGACCGTCGTCAACTCGGGCAGGAGCTTTTCGAACCAGTGCTCGGCGTACTGGCCGGCTGAGTACGGGGGGATCTCGACGTAGCCGTGCCGGGCGTACAGGGCGCGGGCCTCGACCAGGTCGTTGCGGGTGTCCAGCCGGATCCGGTCGGCCCCGGCGGCGCGGGCCCGCTGCTCGACGTCGGCGAGCAGCGCCGCCCCACCACCCCGCCCCCGGTACGCCGAGCGGACGTAGAGCCGGGTCAGCTCCGCCCAGCCGGGCAGCAGCCGCAGCCCGGCGCACCCGGCCGGACGGTCGTGGTACGTCGCGACCAGAAAGACCCCGGCCGGTGGCACCAGGTCACCGCTCGGCGATTCGGCCATCGCGGCGGCGACCTCGCCCGGGCGGACGGGTCGGCGATGGTAGCGGCGGACCATCTCCTCGAAGTACTCCTCGAGCAGGACCGCGGCGTCGGACCGGTCGGGCCGGGCCGGGCCGATCGTCCAGGCCACCCGGGTAGGCGTCGTCACGCGTCGATCCTCACCCGGCGGTCAACGGATTTCGGCCGCGGCATCGTTTCGCCGACGAACGATCAGGCGCCGGTGCGCCAGTAGACGCCCTGTTCCCGGGCGAGCAGGCACTCGTCGACCAGGTACCGCCGCAGGGTCACGTGGTCGGAGCCGCCGCCGGCGCACCAGGCGCGCAGCGCGTCGTCCACCGCCCGCTCCGGGTAGCGCACGCCCGGCTCGAAGCTGTCGGCGATGTGCGCCAGCAGCACCCGCCGCCGGCCGCGCTGCGCCGGCAGGGCGACCAGCGCCCCGTCGCGCAGGAACGTGCGCAGGATCCGCTGCTCCGGCTCCTGCGCCGGCCGGGCCGGCTGGTCGGTGCGGGCCGCCTCGCGCAGCCGGTCGGCGTCCACCCGCAGGTCGCTGTCGTCGCCGGTGACCAGGCCGGCTTCGCGCAGCCGGCGGATCGCCGTGACGACCGGCCGCGCCGCCAGCCCGGTCCGGTCGGCCACCGCCGGGGCGTCCACGGCGCCGAGCACGATCGCCGCGAAGACCTGCCGCCGTACGTCGTCGGCGAGCGCCCCCGCCAGAGCCTGCGTCGTCATGCCGGCCACCCTGCCAGCGAGGGGTACGGCGGCGCGAGGCGATTTCCCGGTCGTCAGTCGGCCGGCCGCTCGGCGACCAGCACCACCCGACGCAGCAGGTCGGCCAGCAGCCGCCGCTGCTCGGGGTCGAGGGCGGCCAACAGCCGGCGCTCCTCCGCGCCCCGCACGTCCATGGCGCCCCGCCAGGCGGCCCGGCCGGCGTCGGTGAGCTCGACGTCGACCCGGCGCCGGTCGACGGCCGACGGGATGCGCCGGACGAACCCCCGCCGCGCCAGCGTGTCCACCCGGGCGGTGACCGAGGCGGGCGCCATGGCCAGGTCGCGGGCCAGGTCGGACGGGGCGGCCCGGCCGCCGCGCCCGGCCAGGGCGTGCAGCGTGTCGTACTCGTGGCCCTGCAGGTCGAGCGTCGCGAGCACCCGCTGCTTGACGGTGCGCAGGTGCCGGGTGAGGAACTGCATCCGGGTGACCGCGCCCTCGATGTCGGGGTCGAGGTCGGGCAGGACCGGCAGCCACCGTTCCACGTGCCGGTCGACCTGATCGCGGGCGCTCATGGCCGACAGCGTACGTCAACAACGAAATATTCGTTGACGAAAGATTCGACGTCGAAGTAACTTTCCCGCGTGACCCATCCCCTGCGCGTGCGTTCCTTCCGGCTGCTCTTCCTCAGCCGTACCGTCTCGGCCGTCGGCGACGCCGTGGTGCCCGCCGCCCTCGCCCTGGCCGTGCTCCGCGCGACCGGCTCCCCCGGCGCGCTGGCCCTGGTGCTGGCCTGCGCCACCGTCCCCCGTCTGCTTCTGCTGCCGCTCGGCGGCGTGCTCGCCGACCGGTTCGACGCCCGCCGGGTCGCGATCGCTGCCGACCTGGTCCGGTGCGCCGCGCAACTCGTCGTCGGCGTCGAGCTCCTCGGCGATCCGGGCCTGACCCCGATCGCGGTGGCCACCGCGATCGGCGGCGCCGCGGGCGCGTTCGCCCTGCCCACCGCCGCACCCCTGGTCGCCGCCACGGTCACCCCGGCCCAGCGGCAACCGGCCAACGCGCTCGTCGGCGTCACCGCCAACGCCAGCCGGCTCGCCGGCCCGGCGCTGGCCGGCGCGCTGATCTGGGCCGCCGGGCCGGGCTGGGCCTTCCTGTTCGACGCCGCCACGTTCGCGGTCAGCGCCGCTCTGCTCGCCGCCGTCCGGATCCGGCACGTGCCGCTGCCCGCCCCGTCCCTGCGCACCGACCTGGCGCACGGTTGGCGGGAGGTGCGCGCCCGCGACTGGTACTGGACCAGCCTGGTCGCCCACGGCGTGTGGAACGGCGCCGCCGCCGTGCTGATGACCCTCGGGCCCGCGGTGGCCGTGCACCGCCTCGGCGGCGAGGGCGTCTGGGTGCTGCTGCTGCAGGCCGGGGCGGTCGGCATGCTCGCCGGGTCGCTGCTGGCCGCGCGGGTACGGCCGCGCCGTCCGGTGCTGCTGGCCAACCTCGCCCTGGCCGGGTACGCGGCGCCGCTGGCGCTGCTGGCCGTCGCCGCCCCCGCCCCGCTGGTGATCGCCGCGTACGGGCTGGCGCTCACCGCCCTCGGCTACCTCAACCCGGTCTGGGAGACCGTCGTGCAGCACGAGTTCCCGCCGCAGGTGCTCGCCCGGGTCACCTCGTACGACTGGCTGGTCTCGCTGGCCGCGACGCCGCTCGGCTATGCCCTCGCTCCGGTCGCGGCGCGGGCGTTCGGCGACGCCGCGCCGTTGCTCACGGCCGGCCTGCTGGTGCTGGTGGCCTGCGCCGGCACCGCGGCCGTGCCCGGCGTACGCCGACTGGCCCTGGCCCCGCGCGACGACCTCGCGGCCACCGCGCGGTGACCCGGGTGGCTCAGAGCGGGTGCCCGGTGGTGGCGTCCACGTGCTCGGGCACCGGGTCGTGCCGGTCACCGACGCTGGACGTGCCGGACGGCTCGAACATCAGGATCGACGCGCCGCCCGGCGACGACGGGCGGTGCGCCACCCCGCGCGGTACCACGTGGACGGACCCGCGCGGCAGCACCACCTCCCGCTCCGCGCCGCCCTCCCCGTCACGCGACGCGATGCGCAACTCGCCCTCCAGCACCAGGAAGAACTCGTCGGTGTCGTCGTGGGTGTGCCAGACGTGCTCACCGGCCACCTTGGCGATCCGCACGTCGTAGTCGTTGACCCGGGTGACGATCCGGGGGCTCCACAGCTGGGTGAACCCGGCCAGCGCGGCGGCCAGGTCGATCGGCTCGGCTCTCATCCGTCCATCCTGCCCGCGTCGGGCCGGCCCCGTCAGCCCGCGTCCCGGTCCGGCCGGCGGTTCACTCCCCCGTCGGGCCGCCGGCCAGTTCGGCGACGATGTCCAGGTGCCCGAGGTGGCGGGCGTACTCCTGGACCAGGTGGAACAGCACCCGCTCCAGGGTCGCCGGGTCGGCGCCGGCCCACCGCGGGCCCGGCGCGCCGACCGCCGCCAGGTCGTTGCCGCTGACCACGGCGGTGGTGTGCGCGCCCTGGGCGCGCAGCGCGGCCACCAGTTCGTCGCGGGTCTCCTCGGCGGCGACGTGCCAGCGGTCGCCGCGCCGGTCGCCCCACGGCTCGGCGACGTCGCGGCCCTGGAACCCCCACTCGATCCAGCGCAGCTCCACGAACCGCAGGTGCTTCAGCAGCTCCAGCGGGGTCCAGCCGGACGCCACCCGGCTGCGCCGCAGTTCCTCCTCGGGCAGTGCGCAGACCTTGGCCAGCAGGCTCTCCCGGAAGTAGTCGAGGTAGCGCAGGAACACCTCGGCACGGCTGGCCGCCGGGGCGGTGGGCTCGGGAAACGGCATCGTCACCGGGCCATTGTCCGTCGCGCGCACGGCGACGTCGGTCGGGGTACGCGAACGGCGGCGGCGCGGGCGGTGACCGGCCGCCGGCGTTCCCGCGCCGGGCGCGGATCCCGGAGCTGCGCGGCGCCGCCGGGTGCGGCAGAGTGGCACCCGACGAACCGAGGGCGGCCCACCGGGCCGGCGAGAGGGCGGTGGCCGTGGAGGGTCCGACCGGGGTGGTGTTCCCGAAGACCGACGCCGGGCGCAGCACCTCCGCGCTCGGCCGGGCGGTCGTCGCCGACGCCCTGCGCGCCGCCGACCCGGTCGGGGCCCGCTCGGCCGAGCACGAGACGAACTGGCGGCACGGCTATCTCGGGCACTTCCGGCGGCTCGTCGAGGCCGGCCTGCTCTCCCGGGACGCCGCGGTGGCGATCGCCCGGGACGGGCTCGCCTCGCTGCACCGCCGGATGACAGTGGTCCGCGACGACGGCACCGAGATCGGCCTGGACCAGCTCTTCACCACCGAGGCCGGCGACGCGCCGCTGGACACCGCGACGGTCACCGGCACCGGCGACCCCGACCGCGAGCTGACGCTGCCCTACCGGGGCCGTCGGCTGCGCGGCGACGAGCTGCTGCGCCGGCTCGACGCGTGGGTCACCGCCGGCGTCGTCGAGCCGTCCTGCGCCGAGGCGGTACGCGCCGTCGCGGCCAACCCGGACTGGCTCGACCTGCGCGACCAGCGCGTCGTCGTGCTCGGCGCGGGCGCCGAGATGGGTCCGCTGCCGTCCGTGCTGCGCTGGGGCGGCGACGTGGTCGCGGTGGACCTGCCCCGGCCGGAGATCTGGCGGCGGCTGCTGCAGACCGCCCACCGCTACGGCGGGCGGCTGCACGTGCCGGTGCCCGCCGGCACCGACGACGCCGCGCTCGCCGAGCACGCCGGCGCCGACCTGCTGCACCGCCTGCCGCAGGTCGCCGACTGGCTGCTCGGGGTCGACGGCCGGCTCGTGCTCGGCAACTACGTCTACGCCGACGGCGCCACCAACGTCCGGGTCGCCACGGCGGTCGACGCGCTCACCCGCCACCTGCAGGAGCGCCGCGACGACGTGGCGCTGGCCTTCCTGGCCACCCCCACCGACGTCTTCGCCGTCCCCGGCGACGCGGTACGCCACGCCGAGCGCGGCTACGCGGCCCGCGGCGTGCTCCGCCGGTCGCTGCGGGCGGCCTCCGGCGGCCGGCTGCTGCACCGCAACTACCCGCCGGACGCCGACCCCGGCGTCAACGACAGCCTCGTCCCGCAGCAGGGTCCCAACTACGCGCTGGCCAAGCGGTTGCAGCGGTGGCGGGCGACGGTGGCCCGGGACGCCGGGGCAACCGTGTCGTTCAAGGTGGCGCCGCCCACCCGCACCCGCTCGGTGCTGCGCAACCGGGCGCTCGCCGCCGCGTACGCGGGCGCGCACCGGTTCGGCATCGAGGTGTTCGAGCCGGCCACCAGCAACACCCTGATGGCCGCGCTGCTGGTGCACGACCTGCGCACCGGCGCGCCGGCCCAGCCGCACCCGTGGCAGGACGAGGCGTACGGCGCCGCGCACGGCGGGCTGTGGCGGGTGCCGTACGCCCCGCGCAGCGCCCTGGGCCTGGCCGTGCTGCTCGGCCTCGGTGGCGCGCGGACCTGACCCGCCGGCCCGCGGCCAGTTCGTCCCGGTCCGTTCGTCGCCCACGGCGCGGACCGTCCGAGCGCCGCCCTATCCTGGCCGGGTGCTGTCGCAGGTGACCGGGCTGTCCCGGCATTTCACCGAGGAGACCCTCCGGGCCTACCTGCTGAGCCGCGCGGTGCGCCGGGACGACGGCTGCCTGATCGTCCGCGGCTACGGCAGCCGGCGCGGCGGGTACCAGAAGCTCGCCGGTCGGGCGTGGGCGCACGTCGCCGCCTTCGCCGTCCTCGTCGGCGGCTACGACCCGGCGCTCGGCGTGCACCACCTGTGCGGGGTGCCGGACTGCATCGAGCCGACCCACCTGCGCCAGGTCACCCACGCCGAGAGTTGCCGCGGCCGGCGGCAGCACCCCCGGTGCCGTAACGGCCACGACCGGGAGGTCGATCCGGCGACCGGCCGCTACCGGAAGGTGTGCCGGGTCTGCAACCGCGACGCCCAGAAGCGGTGGCGCGAACGCCAGGCGGCGCAGGTCGCCGAGGCACGTGCCGGCCACGGCCGGTCCACGCCGACGAATCCCTGACGCTTGTCTCGGGACGGGCTGTGGTGTGCACGTTCGGTGTCGGCACGGTGTCGAGTGCGGCTGGACGAGCGCGGCGTGATTCAGCGTCTGCGGACAGTTGCCGAGCCGGTGGTCGGGCGGGCCGGGTGGCCGCCCGACCACCGGCCACTAGTCCGCGGCCATCACGGTGAAGGTGAATCCGGTGCTCGTCGTACGGCGCAGCGGAATGTCGCACTTGATCCGGCGCAGCACCTCGTTCCTGCTGAACCCGAGACCTTGCGCGATGAGCCGTTCCGGGCGCACCGGTACCGGTTCTTCGAAGACGACCCGCACCTGGACCGGCCACGCCTCGTCGAGCCAGGTCGACGGGGTGTCCAGCCGCCAGGCCCCCGTCCAGTCCAGGGCGAAGCGGTTGCGCCGGGCGAGCGACGGATCCAACAGCCTGGTCGCCACCAGTTCCGGATCGTTGACGTGGTAGCCGTGCAACTCGGCCGGGCTGAAGGATCTGGCCGGCGTTCGCTCGTGCACGGTGAGCTTGCTCGTCCGATCGCAGGACACGCACCGGACCAGCAGCCACACGTCCAGCAGCTTGCCGTTGGCGTTGACGCGGAACCTGCCCTCGCCGGTGGTGGCCGACTCCGATCGGCAGTCCACGCACCGCAACGACAGCAGAGGCAGCCTGGTGCGACGAACGACCCAGGGCAGCACGATATGAGGTTGTGAAGACACGATTTCTCTAGACCTGACTCGCTAGACCTGACACGAGGCCGATTACGCGCGACCTCAGACGCTGTTTGCCGGGCGCACAAGGGCAGCCCGGCAGCACCGACGGAAGCGTCGGCTACAGGGCGCGGAAGAAGGTGTCAGGTCTAGAGAGCAGGCGGGGTCACGCGGTTTCGTCCTCTGTCCTCACGACGACGGGCCGCAGGCAACCTACGGGAACCCGGACGCAAGGCTCAACCGGTTTCCGACCGGAGCTTCGTCAGTGCCAACGTGCTCGCCCTCATCGGGCCGACAAGGCTCTCATATAGTCACGCGGTGAACGTGGAGCGGGTTCGGGACGCGTATGCCTCCGTCGCAGACCTCTACATCGAGCTGTTCGGCACGAGCCAGCAGGTACACGCCGATGACCTCGCCTTCATCGGGCGACATCTGTCGATCCAGCCCGGGAAGGTGCTCGATGTGGGCTGCGGACCGGGCCACATCACCGGGTACCTCCGGTCGCTGGGCGCCGATGCGACGGGGATCGACATGGTTCCCGAGTTCATCGCCCACGCGCGGGCCGCCCATCCGCACGGTAGATACCAGCTCGGGTCGATGACGAGCCTGGACGTCGAAGACGATTCCATCGCCGGCATCCTGGCCTGGTTCTCGTTGATCCACCTACCGCCCCAGGACCTCGACGGGGTACTCGCCGAGTTCCGGCGGGTGATGACTCCAGCCGGCACCCTCGTGGTCGGCTTCTTCGACGGCGACGAGGTCGGCGCCTTCGACCATAAAGTCGTGACGGCCTACCGCTGGCCCGCTGACGAAATCTCCGAGCGGTTGGCGCGCGCCGGCTTCACGGAGGTCGAGCGCCAGCATCGGCCCAGCGATGGCACCCACCGGCCGTACGCCGCGATCGCGGCGGCATTGGGTCAGCGGTGAGCTGAGTCGACGAGCCCGCCCACGGCCGAGCAGTGCCGTGTCAGTCGTTTCTCACCGCGTGTCATCCTCGCGGCCGGTTCTATCGCGCCGGGCGCTCGTCCGAGATCGCCGGCCCGATTCTGGCGGCAGCGCGGCTGGACCATCCCGGCGCGCGATGCCGGTGGGGCGTCGGCGATGCTGGGAACGTGGAGTACGTGTCCAGAGTGCCGCGACCGCCGCTGGACGGGCTGATCGACGACCTCTACTACCTGGAGGGTGCGCCGCCGTACGCCCGGCTGATGCTGCCGCCGATGCCGGCGGCGTTGCTCATCGTCAACCTCGGGGCGCCGTTCCGCATCCGCGCCGGCACCGACATCGAGACGGCCGAGTACGCCGACGGCTGCGTGGTCACCATGCCCACCCGCGCCTTCGAGTTCGGCTATCCGCCGGAGACCCGGTCAGTCGGCGTGCACTTCAAGCCGTGGGGGCTGGCGCCGTTCCTGCCGATGCCCGCGACCGAGCTGTGTGACCGGCCGGTGACGGTAGAGCAGGTTTGGGGCCGGCCCGCCATTGCTGAGCTGCGAGACCGGCTGGCCACGGCGGACGAACCGCACGAGATGCTGACGCTGCTTGAGGAGGAGCTGATTCGACGGCTGTGCGAGACCGCCGGCCTGGGGCTGGTCCGCCATACGAGCAGCGTCATCGCGGCGACCAGCGGGGCGGTGGCGATTGGCGACCTGAGGGCGGCAGCCGGTGTCAGCAGCACTCATCTGGCGCAGCGGTTCAAGGAGCTCATCGGCGTCACGCCGAAGCGGCTGGCCCGCACCTACCGCTTCACCGCCACCGTGTTCGCGATCAACCCCGCCGGACCGATCGACTGGGGCGACCTCGCCGGTGGCGCCGGCTACTTCGACCAGGCCCACTTCGGCCACGATTTCCGGGCGTTCACCGGGCTCACGCCGACCCGGTACATCGAGGTCCGGCGGCGGTTCCTGCGCGAACATCCCGGCCATGTGCTGGACGGCTGGCCGCTGCCGGCCGATTGATTTCTTACAAGAGCGACGGCTCATGACACGCCAATATGGGGGCATCCCACAGCAGAGGAGCGCCCCATGGGCAAGGTAGTCATGTACAGCTCGGTGTCGGTGGACGGCTTCATCGCGGACGAGAATGACCAGCCCGGACCGCTGTTCGACTGGTTGTCCAGCGGCGACGTCCCGTTGGACTCCAGCGGCGAGCTGACGGTGTCGCAGACGTCCTACGACTACACCCGGGCGTACTGGGACCAGATCGGGGCGACAGTCGTCGGCCGCCACGTCTTCGACCTGACGGACGGCTGGGACGGGAAGCCTCCAGGCGGGGTCGACCACGTGGTCGTCGTGACGCACCGGCCGGAGCCCGAGGGCTGGGACCCGGCGGCGCCGTTCCACTTCATCGACGGTGTCGAGGCAGCCGTGGCCAAGGCGCAGGAGCTTGCGGGTGACCGCGTGGTCGAGGTCGCCGCTGGCGACGTCGGTGGCCAGGTGCTTGCCGCGGGCCTGGTCGACGAGGTGCGCATGGACGTCGTACCCGTCGTGTTCGGGTCCGGCAAGCGCTACTTCGGGTCGGTCCACGCGCAGCACCTGTTGGAGGATCCTGACGTGGTGATTCAGGGCAACCGGGTGCTTCACCTGCGCTATCGGGTGCGCCGTTGACCTTTCGGAGCGGGTACGCGAAGAAGTCCACCGCGAACGGTGACACGCTCGGGGCCTCTTGTGTGCTGTACTGCACCAAGGTGGCATTTCGACTGTTCGAGACCGGGGCGTCAAGTCAGTGGACGAACGCGAACTAATTATAGAAGAGGCGCTCGGTGCCACGATCGCCGATTTACTCGGCGATGGCGAGCGCAACAAGGCGCTCTGGCGTGAAGCACTGAATCCGGACCGGCTTACCTGGCTAGATGGCAGATTGGCTGTCTACTATGCCGGCAAGGAGAGTCCGACCGCCCCGCCGAACGAGCTTCATCCGGCTCTCTTCGAGTCGGAGATGTATTACAATTTTGGCGGTCTGACAATGTTTGGCCCCCGTCGGCCGCCACGGACTGCAGTTGTCAGCGAAGATCTCCGACAGGCCCTACTCTACGGGCACGGCGTTGCACTTTACGATCCGATCATCGGCATCTCAGACGGCGGAGCGCCGAATCAGCGCTCCGTTGTGTTGCGCGGCGCCCTCGAATTCTGGCATCAGTTCGGCGCGCTGGTAGAAGCAGATGTGGTCAGACTGGAACCGCCGAACTATCGCGAGTTTCCCAGCGTGCACGACGCGGAAGAGAAGTGTCTCGACATCATCTGTCAGAGCCCGGACGGGCGCAGGGCGCTCCTAGAGCTGTTTGACGAACTCCAGGAGAGCTTCTTGGGGCGACCGGTCGATTGGGTTGGCAGGCCGAATCAGCCCGAGCGCGCCAACCGCAAACGTGCCCAGCGGTTTCGGGAGCATCTCCACTATGTAGAGCTCAGCACTCACGACATGTTCCATGCGGTGAGTCTTGACCTTCCGCGGTTTCTATTCAGTCAGCTGATGCCCGCAACCGACGTCTGGCTGCCGTCCGCGCAGCATCTAGGGTACTACCTGCTGTTGGCGCAGCATGGGCTGGGGCACGTCGACGCGGATCTTGAATTCATGCTTCTGCAGAGCTTGGCAACGGTACATCTGCCAGCCTTGAACGATCTCCCAGTACGCGAGGTGGTAAGTCTCCGACGCGATTCCGAAGTGCTGGAGGCATGGCGCCAGTCACTGCGTGAGGCGCTGGCAGAGCTAAAGGTGATGACTGAAGGCGGTATGACCGATACGGCCACTCAGCGCCAGCTGCGCAATCATATGGCAGGGGTAGCGAGCCAGACTACATCGGAACTGAGGAAGGCTCGCTCCGCTCCGTTCTCTGGCGCGGCTCGGTCCATGACATTCGGCGTAATGGGCGGAGCTACCGGAGCAGCTTTCGACGGACTCCGAGGATTGTTGGTGGGAACGGCAGCCGCAGCCGTCTCGAACGCGGCCCAGGCCACCAGCACCATTTTCTCCGAGCGGGCGAAGCGCGGCGCGCTCAAGGCGCGGACCCAGCACGCTCTCTTGTTTGAGGAAGCCCAACCGGGCGAGACCACGGAACAGCGCCGTAACCGCGTGCTGGCCCGACGCCTTGGGCGCGCCTCATCCTAACTGGACTGGGTCACCTGCAGTCCGAAGCGCTGATCATCACCGCCAGCAGAGTCCTCGAACCCGAACGACCGGATCGTCGACGGGCGTGCCGGACCGATCCTGCGCAACACCCACGGCAGGCGGATGGACCCGCACACCGCCAGCCGCCGGCTCAAGCACCTCGGCCACGCCGCAGGGATCCGAATGCCGCGGATGCACCCCCACATGCTGCGCCACACCTTCGTCACCACCATGCTCGACGCCGGCGTCAGCCTCCGTGACGTCCAGACCGCCGCCCGCCACGCCGATCCGTCAACCACCATGCGCTGCGACCGAGCCCGCAAGAACGTCGACCGCCACCACAACCACATCCTCGCCGCCTACATGGCCTCCCGGACCATAGCCGGCACTCGCGGCTCGGCCGGCGACAGTGCGCCGGATCTCGCTGCGAGAACTTTCTTGCAGGCCGGCTTTCTACGATGAATGATCCGGTGCTGTGTCGATCGTAGGTATGGATGCCGAAATTCCGACCGGCGGGGTCGTAGTCGTCATCGATGTGATTCGGGCTTTCACCACGGCTGCGGTTGCCTTCGAGCGTGGCGTGACCGAGATAGCCTGCGCCCCGTCACTCGAGGTCGGCCGAGCTCTCCGGCGGCTACTCCCCGACCGCCTTCTGGTCGGGGAGGCCAACGGCCTCAAGCCCGTGGATTTCAACTTCGGGAACTCGCCGTTCGAGATGTCGGTGGCGCGGCTTGACGGCCAGCGTCTGATTCAGACGACATCGAACGGCACGCTCGGGCTAGCCCGGTGTCCAAAACCGACGGCGCTGCTCGCGGTGTCAGCGAGGAATGTCGGTGCCACCGCCCGCTGGATCGCGAGCAACCACGCCGCGACTCCGTGCACACTCATCTGCACCGGGAGGACCGCCGAGGACTGGGCCTGTGCGACCTACCTGAGCGGCCTTCTCAACGGGTCAGCGCCGCGACGGGCAGATCTGGTCGCTGGCATCATGGACGGCGCCGCCGAGCATGCTCGTGGCTATGCACAGCTACCCGCGTCCGAACGTGTTGATCTTTCCAACGACCTCCGCTTCTGCTGCGATGTCGACCGGGCCGAATTCGCCATGGTCGGCGACGTCCGCAAAGATCACGTTGTCCTCGCCAGGGTGCCGTGCTGAAGTCAAGCACCACCGGACAGTCAGTCAACCACTCGTCGGCGCCGGCATCGCATCCTGTTGAATGACACGGAAGTGTCAGTGGAAGTGACCCCGCGCAGACAACGGCCGCTTGAACCGCGGATACGCCGTCCGCTCATCCGAAAGACGCGGCGGCGGCTGATCGAGCCGGCCCCGGACCGGGCAGCCGACCTGAGACCAGTACGGTCGTGCGGTGCGACTCTTCCACCAGGATCCGAACTCAAAGTTGGATCTCCATCCGGCGCAGGACGATGCGGCACTGCGGGCGACCTGCGACGCGGTCGCCGGGGGCGACTGGACCGCCGCCCGCGACCTGTTGGCGGCACACCGCACCGACTTCGACCGTCGAGCACGCCATCTCTGGGTCCTGGCGGAATCCGTCACGAACGTCCGGTGGGCGACCGGCGCCGCCGGACGTCGGCCGCGGCGACAGCGGTTGGACGTGTCCGACGCCTGGCCCGACCGATGGTGTCTGGATGAGCCGGAGAACCCGGACGCGGTGCTGATGCGCGCTCGATCGCTGATCGCCCGTGCCTGGGAGGTGCGGGGCAGCGGCTGGGCGAAGTCCGTGGGTGCCGGGAGATTCGAGGAGTTCCACCAGACTCTCCTGATGGCGGTGCCGCTCTGCCACCGGGCCGCCCGGCTCGCCCCGCAGGACCCGACGCCCTGGGCGGTGCTGCTCCTGCTGATCACGGCCCTCGGCGGCAGCCGGTCGGATTTCGACCGGTGCTGGGCGGAGGTGATCGCCCGGGATCCGTTCCACCGGGAGGCGCACAACTTCCGCCTGATGTACCTGTGCCAGAAGTGGCGCGGCTCGCACCGGGAGATGTTCGCGTTCGCCCGGTCCGTGGCGGCCGCGGCGCCCCCGGGGTCGCCGTTGCACATCCTGCCCGTACAGGCGAACGCCGAGTGGGGGCTGTGGGTGCTCGACCGCGAAGGCGTCCGTGCAGGGCAGCATGTCTACCGCACCTGGCTGCAGAACCCGATCTACCACGCCGAGTTGGACAACGCCCTGGGGCGTTGGTTCGCCGCGGCCGATCGCCAGCATGCCATGTGGTATCACGATCTGAATTTCCTGGCGTACGGCCTGTACCGCGCCAACCGGCACGCACAGGCACGGGCGGTGTTCGAGGCGATCGGACCGTACGCGGAGGAGATCCCCTGGATCTGGGATGTGCACCAGGACGCCGCGGTGGCGTTCCGGGCGGCCAGGCGACGGGCACGCAACGCGTGACGCCGGCCGGTGGTCGGGCATCCGGCGGAATGCTCGACCGCGCGCCTCACCCGCCGCTCAGCCGGCCGTACAGCTCATGGTCGGCGCGCCGCCGGGGCTGCCGGTGCCGATGAAGCCGAAGGTGGTGCTCGCACCGGCACCCAGGTTGCCGTTGTACGACACGTTGCGCGCCGTCACCGCCGAGCCAGCGACGGTCAGCGTGGCGTTCCAGGACTGGGTGATCTGCCGAAGGCCTGAATGGCGTCGAACAGCTCGCGCTCGTTGCGGCCGGTGAGCTTGTGCCCGATGATCTGAAGGAGCTGGCCCACTTCTGTTGGGACAGCGGCCGGTGCAGCTTGGCGACGACGTCGGGGTTCGTGAACGACCTCAGCGCCAGTGACGCCTGCTCGGGGGTGAACTTCTCGATCAGTTCCTGATGGATCGGGACGGCGCTGACCGCAACGCCGCTGCCGTTGGTCAGGAAGACCTCGACGCGTCACGCAACAGCGAGGACGACGATCGGGAGCGGAATTGTCCCTTCCATCTCGAACCGGACGTGGCCCTCAGCCTCCGGTTGATTGACGACCTGCCCGACTGACGCTCCACGCCAAATGCTCGCTGACACTTCGTGTCACTTCCGCTGGCATTTCGGTAGCAGAACCAGTGGCATCGAGAGGTCACTCAACACGTACTCGTCAGCCGGCGGCCGACGGGGGCTCGTTACACCAGCCCGAGTCATTACGCACAAGAACAGTCATTATGGTGTGCAGTCAATTTGTCCTGATTGCCCGCTCGGATTGTCGGATTGCTGTTACCGGTAATCCGACAATGGCCCGATACAGGTCACGAGCATGCGCCGGAGGGCGGGTGATCGGCCCGCGACCGGGTCACCCTCGCGGACGGCTCCTAGTCACTGCAGCGCTGGTACCGCGCTTGGCCGCGGCCGGCGTCCGGTCACCACTGAGGGATGAGCGGCGGGGCCGGTTCGTGCCGCCGCCAGGCTTCGGAGAGGCGGACGAGGCGGGTGGGGGCGGCGATGCCGCGCACGGTTGCGATCCTGCCGTCGGTGACGTCGAACGCCACGGCGCCGACGACCCGGTCGTCGAGTACGAAGACGATGGCGGGAGCGCCGTTGAGGAGCGCGTAGTGGATGGCGGGCGTGCCGCCGGCGAGCCGCCGTTTCGCGGGCGTGGGTTTGAAGCCGGCCCGGGCGACGGCGGCGATGCGCTGGGCAGTGTCGTACCGCAGCAGCGTCCCGGTCAGGCCGGCGCCGTCCGAGATCGCGGTCGCGTCGTCGGTGAGCAGCTCCACCAGCCGTTCGGTGCGACCCGAGTAGGCGGCGGCGAGGAACTCCTCGACGATCCTGCGGGCGGACGCCGGATCGACGTCGCCGCTGCCGCGGCGGCGCGCGGCGGTGATGCGGTGCCGGGCCCGGTGCAGGTGCTGCTGGCTTGCGGACTCGGTGATGTCGAGGATCTCGGCGATCTCGGCGTGGCTGTAGGAGAACGCCTCGCGCAGGAGGTAGACGGCCCGCTCGACGGGCGCCAGACGCTCCAGGAGAGTCAGCACGGCCAGGGAGACCGATTCGCGCTGCTCGACAGTGTCGGCCGGGCCGAGCATCGGATCGCCGTCGAGGAGCGGTTCGGGCAGCCAGGAGCCGACGCTGCGTTCGCGGCGGGCCTGTGCCGAGCGGAGCCGGTCGAGGCACAGGTTGGTGACGACCTTGGTCAGCCATGCTTCCGGCACCCTGATCCGCCGCCGGTCGGCGGCCTGCCAGTGCAGGAACGCATCCTGCACGGCGTCCTCGGCGTCCGCGGCGGAGCCCAGCAGCCGGTACGCCAGCGAGGCCAGCCGGTTCCGGCTGGCCTCGAACCGATCGGTGTCGAACCGATCGGCGGCGGTGCTGTCCACGCGGCCCACCCTAGGCGGCCACGCGACCGCCCCGAACGGATGCTCCCGCGCCCGGCCCAGCGGCTCGTGCCCCCTCCCCGGCGAACGCACCCGGCGCGGCGACCAGGCGGCGCCGGCGCTTGGGCATGCCGAAGGTCGGGTGCGAGGTGGCCCACAGCGAGAGCCTGAGGATGCCCGCCTTGATCCGCGCCGCCCTCCGGCCGCCCAGGTACGTCGGCTTCGCTCGCGCTTCGTCGTCGACCAGCTGCAGGATCCCGTCCCGCCGCCCGAGGCTGATGTGGTTACCCGGGTAGACCAGCTTGGTGGTCGCGATCGTACGGCCGGTCAGGCGTCCCACGATCGCCTCGATGGCCTGCTTGCCGGTGTAGCCGGCCGACGCACAGGACATCGGCAGCGGCAGACCGTTGTCGCCGATGGCGTGGGCGCTGTCGCCGACGGCGTAGACGTTCGGGTGCGAGACGGATCGCATGGTGCGATCGACGACGATCCGGCCGTTCCCGGTGACCTCCAGCCCGCTCGCCGCCGCGATGGGGTTGACCGCGAACCCGGCCGCCCACACAGTGGCGTCGGACGCCAGGGCGGTGCCGTCGGCGCACCGCACCCGCGCTGCTTCGACCGCTTCGACGCTGGTGTGCTCCAGGACGGTGATGCCCAGCCGGTCGCAGGCCCGGCGCAGGTGGCCGCGGGCGCCGGCGGAGAGCCGGGCGCCCAGCTCGCCGTGGGCGATCAGCGCCACCGACAGGCCGGGCCGGGATTCGGCGATCTCCGCGGCGGTCTCGATGCCGGTCAACCCGTCGCCGACGACCAGCACCCTCCCCCCTTCGCCTTCGCCCCGCCTGCCCAGGCTGTCCAGGCGCTCGCGCAGGCGCAGCGCCGAAGGCCGGGCGGCGATGTCGAAGGCGTGCTCGGCCACGCCGGGGACGCCGCGGTGGTCGCCGTGGCTGCCGAGCGCGTAGAGAAGCGTGTCGTAGCCCAGCTCGCCACCACCGTCGGCGTCGGCAACGGCGACGACCCGGCGCTCCGGGTCGACGGCGGTGACCCGGGCCAGGCGCAGCCGGATCCCCGTGCCGGCGAAGACGTCGGCGAGCTGTGGAGCCTCGACTTCCTGGCCGGCCGCGAGCTGGTGCAGCCGCAGCCGCTGGACGAAGTCCGGCTCGGCGTTGACCACGGTGACCTCGGCGTCCGCCGGGGACAGCCGGCGGGCCAGGTTCCCGGCCACGAAGGCCCCGGCGTAGCCGGCGCCGAGGACGACGATGCGGTGCTTCATATGTCGCTCCTGTCTGTTCGCTTGCTCCCGCGAGTTGAGCGGAGCAGCGCCCCGATTGCTGACAGGAAGCATCTGTGGCACGGGCCACAGCGCGGCACGGGCCACAGCGCGGCACGGGCCACAGCGCGGCACGGGCCCGGTGACCTACCGAGCAGGGCCGGTCACGGGGAGGAGCCCGGGGTGGTCAGCGGTGATCGTTCTCCTTCAGTTCGATCACCCACGCGCGCCGCTCGGCGATCTTTCCGTCGCGCATCACGAACACCTCGGCCATCGACATCCGCATCTCCTCGCCGGTGTCGCGCCGCACCGAACCGACGAGCTCCGCCATGACCGTGTCGCCCTGCTCGACCATGCGGACCACCTCCAGTCGGGGCGGCGGCACGAACCCCGGCCCCTCGATCGCGGCGTCGTACGCCTCCTTGCCCTTCAGGTGGAAGGCGCCGAAGACCGTCCACTCGATGTCGTCGGTCAGGCAGGACAGGATCTGCGCGTGGTCGTTCTTCCGGAAGCCGTCCAGGTAGGTCTCGACGGTCTCGGTGTTGCGCGACATGTGTCTCCCCTCGCTGGGTCTGCCCGGGACGGCAGACCCAGCGACGCTATCCGCCGGGTGTGACGGAGGCGGGGAGGTCACACCCGGCTCGGTGGGGCGTCCTTGACGAACACGATCCCGTCGATGCTCGCCAGGTGGGCCGGGTTCAGCGGGGCGTAGCCGAACCAGGGGGAAACGCGGGCAGCGGGCATCGCGTCGGCGACGGTGGCGGCCAGCCTGCGGGCGTCGACGAGGTACCGGTCCTCCGGTAGCGCGTAGAGCAGCCCTTCGACGGTGTCCGGCGGTGGGGTCTGCACGTCGTGGTGACGGATCGTGCCGAGGGCCGTGGCCAGGAAGGCGTACTCCCCGCCCAGGTGGGCGTCGACGATCGCGCCGGCGCTCCACCATTCCTGCGGCCGGCCGCCCATCCGCATGCTGCTCTTGTCCCGCTGGAGATGCCCGTTGTGGGCGTTCACCAGCGCCGGGCCCCGCTCGGCGAGGGCGAGCAGGTTGGCGGCCATCATCGAGTCCCGCACGTACAGCAGCCGCGCCAGGCGGCTTGGTGACGGGTCGGCCATCCAGAAGTGGTAGCGCAGCAGCCCGGTGGCGGTCCGGCCGTAGAGGCGGGCCCGGTCCCACTCGTCCGGGGTGGACGCCGTGATCAGGTGTGGCGTCTGTGCCTCGAGCAGGGCCACCAGGTCGTCGGCGAGCAACCGCAACTGCCTGGCCTCGGGCGTCTGCCCCACCGACCGGGACGGGTCCATCATCGCGGCGGGCTCGGTCCACCGGTCGTCGGCGCCGAGCAGGTGGTCGAGTGTCTCGTCGGTGCAGGGAAGCAGGTCGGCGTCCACCCGGGCGGCGAGGTAGGCGTGCAGCGCGGTGAGGGCCTGCCGAGGGCTCGCCGCGGCGGTGATCTCCAGCGGACCGTCGAACCCGGCGAAGCGCAGCCGCTCGGACGCGGGCCGCCCCTCGTTGTACGCGCGCATCCAGCGCACCAGCTCGCGGTTGGCCGGGAAGGTGCCCCACTCGTGGCTGAAGCCGCGCTCCATGACGTCGTCGAGGGTGCCGCTGCCCGAGGTGACGTAGTCGTCCACGAGCAGGGCCATCAGGCAGTCGATCTCCATCGCGATGGTCCGGTAGCCCTCCTGCTCGACGAGTTGCCGGAAGAGATCGTTGCGCAGGTCGAGCAGCGCGTCCTCGCCGTGGGTGGGCTCGCCCAGGGCGAGCAGCCGCGGCCGGGCCGGGAGAAGCCGCATGACGGTTGCGGCGTCGACGACATGGACGGTGTCCTTGATACCAACACTCATATCCTGAACCGTATCGTTGAACCTTCGTTAGAGACTTTCCGTCGCTGTCAGCCGAGGGGAGCGCCCGAAACCTTCAAAGCCGGGGGCAGCTCAGGCGAGCTGCCGGGGCGACGACGGGTGGTGATCCGGCGGTGCGGTGCCGAACGGGGCGAGCAGGCCGGGCAGCGTCCGCTCGGCCAGGTCGACCGCGTCGCCGGCGGCGAGGTCGACCGCCGCGTACCGGCCATGCCCGGCGGCCGTGGTGGCGATCAGCGTGGCCAGGCCGAGCCGGCGCTGCAGCAGGCTCTGCCGCACCCGCCAGCCGATCACCGCGCCGCCGCGCACCGCCGCCGTGGACCGGCTGACCAGCCCCGACCGGAGCACCAGGTAGCCGCCGACCGTGGCGTGCCCGAGCGCCCGGTACGCCACCAGCGCGGCCCCCGCCAGCAACGGCGCCGACGCCGGCCCGGCCAGCCACGACCGGGGCAGATCGAGGACGGCGCCCAGCCCGGCGAGCGCCCCGGTGAGCACCGCCCCGACCAGCACCGCCCAGCCCAGCCGGCGGCGCAGGGCGGCCCGCGGGTGCCGGGCCAGCGGCGCCGCGAACGGATTCGGGTCCGCGGCCAGCACCGCGGCGGCCACCGAGCGGGCCACCCGGACCGGGCCGCGGGGCAGGACGGTGGTGGCCGGAGTCATGCTCCACATCGTCAGGCCGGTGGAGATGACGTTGGTGTCCGCCGTGCCCATCCAGCGCCACAGCACCGGCTCGGAGATCTCCACGCCGCGCAGCCGGTCGTCGTCCCGGTCGACCTCGCGGGTCTTGAACAACCCCTGGGTGGTACGCAGCACGCTGCCGGCCGCCGTGGTCACCCGGGTCAGCCGGAAGTCCCAGAACTCGGCGACGAACGCCACCGCCATGCCGGCCACCCCGAGCACACCCGCGGCGGCGACGGCGACCAGGACGGACCGGCCGACCCCGAGCGCGCGCCAGTCCAGCAGCCCGGCGACCGCGGCGGCAGCGTCGAACCCGAACGACTCGGCCGTCCAGTACGCGCCCCAGAGCAGGCCGGCCGCCATCACGAACGCCCAGACGTTGACCACGTTGTGCACCAGCCAGGACCAGCGGATGCGGGCGAGGAGCCGGGCGTCGCCGGTGACCGCTCCCCCGCTCCGAACCGACCCGGCCCCGCCGCGGCCCTTCGCGCCAACGGCTTCCGCCGGCGCGGGGTCGCCAGCCGGCGTGTTCGGGTGGCCGCCGAGCAGGTCCCGGCGCAGCCGTTCGGCGGTGCGGACGGAGACCGCGTCCAGCCGCAGCGCCGCCTCCCCTTCGCTGCCGGGCAGCCCGGCGCCGACCGTCACCACCCGCAACCCGGCCAGCCGGTGCCGCAGCAACGCCGTCGCGGTCACGCTGCGGATCCGGTCCCGACGCACCGACCGGTGGGCCCGCACCAGCAGGCCGGTACGCAGCTCGACCCGCTCCCCGGTCACCCGGTACCGGGTCTTCGCCCAGCGGAGCAGGTCGTGCCCGGCCCGGGCGAGGCCGACCACGGCGACCGCGAGCACCGGCCAGAGCGTGGACAGCCGAGCCTCGACCCGGAACACCCCCACCGCCAGGCCGGTCGGTGCGAGCGAGAGCAGGCTGCGGACCACGTCCACCCACACCATCCGCACGTCCAGCCGGTGCCACCCGCTCATGTCGCGTCCCCCGGCGTCTGCCGCACCAACTCGGTGAGCTGTTCAGCGGTCCGCGCGGCCACCTCGGCGTCCAGCCCCACCAGCCGTACCGGGCCGTGCGCGGAGGCAGTCGTCACGGTCACCGTGGCCAGCCCGAACAGCTGCTGCAACGGCCCGCGTACCCGGTCGACGGTCTGGATCCGGGACATCGGGGCGACCCGCCACTCCCGCACGAACCACCCGGAGGACGCGTACACCGCCTGGGTGGTGGTCTCCCACCGGTGCACCGCGTACCGCCAGGAGGGCACCACCGCCGCGTACCCGGCCGCCGCCACCACCGCCACGACCAGCGCCGCACCCGACCACGGCCGGGTCGAGCCGGCCAGCGTGTACGTCGCCGTCAGCGCGGCCAGCACCGGCGCCGCGCCGAGCACCGCGCGCACCGTCCACCACCCGACCGCCCGCCGCTCGACCCGGTGGCGGGGCGGGCGCAGCCGTACCGTCGATCCCGTCATCGGCCCATCGTGCGGGCCGGCGCCGGCCCCAGCACCTGCCGACGGGCCAGATCGGTGGCCGGTCGGCCAGAAATGGTGGCCGATGGACAGCCGCCCGGCCGGCGCCGTCTTTCTACGCTCACCTCATGAGCGCGCCCCGCACCGGCCGTACCTCGCCGCGCTGGCTGCTTCCCGGTGAGCTGGCCGCCCTCGACGCCGCCGGGGCGCCGCAGCGGCGTACGGTCCGGGACTGGGTGGTGGACGCGTCGCTGTTCGCGGCGGCGGCGCTGGTCGGGCTGTCGGTGTGGAGCGAGGACCCGCCCTACTACGCCGAGGCGGTCCCGGCCTGGATGCTCGCCGCCGACCCGTGGGTCGGCGCGGCCGCCTGCCTGGCCCTGTGGTGGCGGCGCCGCTTCCCGATCGCGCTGGCCGTAGCGCTGGTGCCGGCGCTGTACGTGGCCGGCACCGCGGTGGGCGCCACGATGGTGGCGGTGCTGACCGTGGCGGTGCGCCGGGACTGGCTGCCCGCCACCCTGGCCACCGCCGGCTACCTGGTGCCGGCGGTGATCTTCGGGGCGGCGCACCCCGCCCCCGGCACCGGCGTGTTCGCCTCCGTGGCGATCGTCGGCATGATGTACCTGGTGCCGCTCGGTTGGGGCATGGCCACCCGGGCCCGCCGGCAGCTCATCGCCAGCCTGCGCCGCGACGCCGAGCGGGAGCGGCAGGAGCACCGCCGCCGGCTCGCCGACGCCCGGCGTGGCGAGCGCGAACGCATCGCCCGGGAGATGCACGACGTGCTGGCGCACCGGATCTCGCTGCTGTCGGTGCACGCGGGCGGTCTGGCGTACCGCACGGCGCAGGCCGAGGCCGGCGTCGGGCGGCCACTGGACGCCGCCGAGATCGGCCAGGCGGTCGAGGTGATCCGGGACGCGGCCGTGCGGGCGTTGGACGAGCTGGGCGAGGTGCTCGCGGTGCTGCGCACCGACGGCGGCGACGGCCGGGAACGGGTGGCGCCGCAGCCGCGGCTGGCCGACATCCCCCGGCTGGTGGCCGAGGCACGGGCCGCCGGGCAGCGGGTGAGCTTCGAGATGGAGTGCGCCCCGGGCGCCGCCGAGGCGTTGCGCCCGGCCACCCAGCGCACCGTCTACCGCACCGTCCAGGAGGGACTGACCAACGCCCGCAAACACGCGCCGGGCGCCCAGGTAGCGGTCCGGGTGGACGCCGGCCCGGTCACCGGCGTGGTCGCGTCGGTCAGCAATCCCCTGCCGGTCACGCCCACCGGCGACCTGCCCGGCGCGGGTGCGGGGCTGACCGGCCTCGCCGAGCGGGTGGCCCTCGACGGGGGCACCATCGAGCACGGCGTCGCCGACGGGTCGTTCCGGCTGACCACCCGGCTATCCTGGCCGACGTGACAGCGGACCGGATCCGTGTCCTGCTCGTCGACGACGACGCGCTGGTGCGTACCGGGCTGCGCCTGATGCTCGGCGGCGCACCGGACCTGGACGTGGTCGGTGAGGCCGCGGACGGCGCGGACGTCGCCGACGCGGTGGCCCGGCTGCGGCCGGACGTGGTGCTGATGGACGTCCGCATGCCGGTGCTGGACGGGATCGCGGCGACCCGGAACCTCGGTGCCCGCGGCGGGCACCGGCCCGCGGTCATCGTGCTGACCACCTTCGACGCCGACGCCACCGTGCTGGAGGCGCTGCGGGCCGGCGCGGCCGGGTTCCTGGTCAAGCACACGCCGCCGGAGCGGATCGTCGACGCCGTGCACCGGGCCGCCGCCGGGGAGCCGGTGCTCTCGCCCACGGTGGCGCGCGCGCTGATCGACCGGGTCGCCGGCGGTGCCGACCCGGTCGACGAACGGCGGCGCCGCGCCCGGGACCGGTTCGCCCTGCTCACCGAACGCGAGCGGCAGGTGGCGCGGGCGGTGGCGGAGGGTCTGTCCAACGCCGACATCGCCGGCCGGCTGTTCCTGTCGGTGGGCAGCGTGAAGGCACACCTCTCCAGCGCGTTGACCCGGCTGGACATGACCAACCGGATCCAGTTGGCGCTGCTGGCCCACGACGCGGGCGACGACTGAGGGGCTCCAGCCGTACGGCTGAGGAGCTTTCCCGGTTGTGCCGGGCGGTCACCGCTGGCACCGTCGGGGGATGCCGATGACCGGGGCCGACGTGCAGCGCGCGGTGGCCGTGATGACCGCCGTCCTGGCTCCGTACGACGAGCGGGACTGGCGGGTGCCGGCCGGCGACCTGACGTGGAGTTGCTGGACCACGGCCGCGCACGTGGCGCACGACCTGCTGGCCTACGCTGGCCAGGTGGCGGGCCGGCCGGAGACCGGCTACCTGCCGTTCGACCTCGTCGTGGCGCCCACCGCCCCGCCCCGGGAGGTGCTGCGGGTGGTCACCGCGTGCGGGGGCCTGCTGCGCGCCGCGGTCGACGCCGCCGCGCCGCAGAGCCGGGCCTGGCACTACGGGCCGTGCGACCCGCCGGGGTTCGCGGCCATGGGCGTGGCCGAGACGCTGCTGCACACCTACGACATCACCGGCGGGCTGGGGGTGCCGTGGCAGCCGCCGGACGACCTCAGCGCCGCGGTGGTCGGTCGGCTGTTCCCGGACGCCCCGGACGGGCCCCCGGCGGCGGTGCTGCTCTGGCTCACCGGCCGGGGTGAACTGCCGGGACGGCCCCGGCGGACGTCCTGGACCTGGCGGGCCGCGCTGGACTGATCTCCACCCACCCGGGCGGGGCTACGCGGCCCGGCGGCGCCAGGGCAGCCACCAACCGCGGCGGGTGCGCCGGGCGGTGGCCGGTTCGGAGGCCGGCGCGGCGGGCGTGGTGGCGGCCGGTCGGTGCTCCGCACGCCAGCGGCGGACCACGTCGTCGGCGTTCACCGGGCGGATCACCACCCGCGGCCCCTCCGGGTAGCGCAGCCAGGCGATGATTTCGGCGTTCAGGTCGGCCACGTACGCCCGCACCGCCTCCTCGGTCGGCAGGTCCCGCACCTCGTCGGGCACCTGTTCGACCTTGCGGCGCAGTTGCAGCGGGGTGGGCAGCAGCAGGTCGCTGGGGAGCGCCTCCCGCTCCAGGAAGCTCTTGATCCACCAGGACTCGTCGTAGGGCAGGTTGCGGCCGGGGATCGGTTTGCCCATGCCGGGCAGGTTGTCGAACTCGCCCCGCTCCTGGGCGGATCGGATCTGTGCCTCGACGCTCGCTTCCCAGCCGTTCACCCGCCACCTCCCGCAGCCCACCGTATCGCGGTCGTCGGAGGGCGCAGCGTATCGGGCGGAGCCGGCATTCCCGGCACTGTCAGGCCGGTGACCCGGCCCACCGGGCGTGCCGGTGCCCGTCGCGCGGGAACGGCGGCCGGGCCGGCAGCACCTCCTGGAACCGGTAGCCGGTCTTCTCCGCCACCCGGCACGACGCCGGGTTGTCCACCTGGTGCAGCAGGTCCAGCCGGGTCAGACCGGCGGCGGCGAACCGGTCGAACGCCCACCGGGTCACCGCCTCCAGGGCGCGCGGGGCGATCCCCCGCCCCCGGGCCGCGGCGGCCGTCCAGTAGCCGACCTCGGCGTGCTCCCGCCCCGGCGCGAGCCGCTTGACCACCACGTTGGCCACCAGCCGGTCGCCGTCGGGCAGCGGCTCCAGCACCGCGAAGGTGCACCGGTGGCCGCTGTCCCAGCCCTCCCGGACGTCGGCGAGCCACCGGCGCGCCTCGGCGTGGCTGGACACCGGGACCGTCGTCCATTGGCGCAGCACCGGGTCCCGGTAGACGTCGACCAGCGCGTCGGCGTCCTCGGCCCGCCAGGGGCGCAGGACGAGTTCGGGTGCGGCCGGAGACGCCGGCGCGTGGAGCGTGATCGTCACCGGCCCAGTCTGCCCACCGGCACCCGTGCCGGCCGGCCCGGGGCACCCGCCGGTCGCCCGGTTCCGCACCCGGTGACCCGGTTCAAGCCACCGGATCCCAGGTGGCACTCGGCCGACCGGTCCCTCGGACATAGGGTCGATCCGGGCGAACGGGGGGTGTGGTGATGGTCGGTACGGGCGCGGTGGTGGGTATCGGGCTGGTCGCGCTGGGGCTGGTCCTCACGCCCGGGCCGAACATGGTGTACCTGGTGTCCCGTTCGGTGACCCAGGGCCGCCGGGCCGGGTTGATCTCGCTGCTCGGCGTCGCCGCCGGCTTCGCGGTCTACCTCGCCGCCGCGGTGGCCGGCCTGGCCACCATCTTCGTCCTGGTGCCGGCGCTGTACACGGCGGTGAAGCTGGCCGGCGCGGCGTACCTGTTCTGGCTGGCCTGGCGCACGCTGCGCCCCGGTGGGCGGTCGCCGTTCAACCCGGCGCCGCTGCCGCCGGACCGGCCCCGGCGGCTGTTCACCATGGGGCTGGTCACCAACCTGCTCAACCCGAAGATCGCGATCCTCTACGTGTCGCTGCTGCCGCAGTTCGTCGACCCGCAGCGGGGGCACGTCGCGGCACAGAGCCTGCTGCTCGGCCTGACCCAGATCACCGTCGCGCTGACCGTCAACGCGCTGATCGTGCTCGGCGCCGGCACGCTCGCCGGGTTCTTCGCCCGCCGGCCGCTGTGGCTGCGAATCCAGCGCTGGGTGATGGGCACCGTGCTGGGCGGCCTGGCGGTACGCATCGCCGCCGACCGGTCCCGGGCCGCCGTAGCCACGCCCTGACCCGGGTCGCCGCCGACCGGTCCCGGGCCACGGTCGCCACGTCCCGAGCCGACCGGCCGGTGGGGTCAGCGGGCGGTGTCGTGGTGCCGGCGGACCATGCCGGCGGCCAGCGGCGCGGCGTCCAGGTCGCCGGCCGCGATCCGGGCGGCCACGGTTCGGCGTACGAGCCGGTCGGCCAGGCCGGGCGCGTGCCGGGCGAGCGCCAGTTCCAGCCGTCCCCGGCGGGTGGTGGCCACGTCCCGGGGGGCCCGGCGGGCGGTGGCGGCGCGCTGGATGGCCCGGACCACCCCCTGCACCGGCTCCGGGCGGGACACGCCCCGCAGCGACAGCCCGGCCTCGGCGGTGCTGTCGTGGATCGGCGAGGCCACCATGCTCGGGTAGACGACGCTGACCCCGACGTGGGTGCCGACCTCGTGGCGCAGCGCGTCGGCGTACGCGACCAGGGCGCGTTTGCTGACCCCGTAGGCGGCGGCCAGCGGCAGCGGCAGCACGGCCATCCGGCTGGCCACGAAGATCACCCGGCCGCGCGCGGCGACCAGGTCGGGCAGCGCCGCCGCGGTGGTCCGCCAGGCGGCCAGCAGGTTCACCTCGAGCTGCTGGCGCACCACCGCGTCGGGTGGCAGCTCGGCCGGGGCCGGCCCGCCGACGCCGGCGTTGTTGACCAGCAGGTCCAGCCCGCCGAGCCGGTCGACGGCGGCGCGTACCGCCGGCGGCACGGCCGCCGGGTCGGTCAGGTCGCAGCGCAGCACCGGGACGTCGCCGTCCGGCGAGCCGTGCAGGTCGAGCCCGACGACCCGGGCGCCGGCGGCGGTCAGCGCGGCGCCGAGGTGCCGCCCGAAGGTGCCGTCCGCCCCGGTGACCAGCACCCGCCGGCCGGCCAGCCGGCTCACGGCCGGGCTCCCGGGCGCGCCGCCGCGGCGGTCGAGCGGGCTCGGCGTGCGCCAGCGGCCAGTTCCCGGCCCAGCTCGGCAAGGTACGCGTCGAAGTCCACCCGCATCGCCGGCCGGCGCTGGCCCCACCGGGCGGTCGCCGCCCGCAACTCGGCCCGGCTGGCGGCCCGTTGGGTCTGCGGGTCGGGCAGCGCGTACCGGCCGGCGAGGTGCCCGGCGACGAGTCGGGCCTGCGCCTCGACCAGCGGGAACGCCGCCCCGGTGGACTGCATCAGGCCGACGAAGAGCAGACCGGGCGCGTCGGGGTGGAACACGTGCCGGTACAGCGGCAGGGTCTCCGCGCCGTCGCCGAGCAGCGCCGGGTCGAGGAACGGGATCTCCACCCGGTAGCCGGTGCACCAGACGACGAGGTCGATCTCGTCGCTGCGGCCGTCGGTGAACTCCACCCGGTCGCCGTCGAAGCGGGCGATGCCGGGGCGGGCCTCGATGTCGCCGTGGGTCAGCCGGGACAGCAGCCCGTCGGAGAGGGTGGGGTGGTCCTGCAGGAAGCCGTGGGTCGGGGCGGGCAGGCCGTACCGGGTGGGCGGGCCGACGGTGGCGGTGAGGGTCAGCTGGCTGATCCGTTGCCGCAGCCGCCACGGCAGCCGCCGGGCCAGCGCCCCGTTGAGGGTGTCCGACGGGCGGCCGAGCAGGTACTTCGGCACCACCCAGACGCCCCGGCGCAGCGACAGCAGGGTGCGGGCGGCCGCGTACGAGGCGTCGACGGCGATGTCCATCGCCGAGTTGCCGCCCCCGACGACCAGCACGCGGCGGCCGGCGAGCTGCTCCGGCCCCCGGTAGTCGTGGCTGTGCCACTGCTCGGCGGTGCAGGTGCCGGGGTAGCCGGGGCTGGGCGGCTTGGGCACCCGGTTGTGGCCGTTGGCGACCACCACCGCCTCGACGGTGACGGCGACCGGCCCGTCCGGCCCGGTGGCGTGCACCGTCCAGGTGCCGCCCGGGTCCGGCACGACGCGCTCGACGGTGTGCCGCAGCCGGACGGAGTCGAGCAGCCCGAACCGGTGCGCGTAGTCGGCGAGGTATCCGGCGATGCGGGTGTGGTCGGGGTAGTCCGGCCAGTCCTCGGGCATCGGGTGGTCGGCGAACTCGGTGCGCCGCCGGCTGGTGTTCAGGTGCAGGGTGCGGTACGCGGGCGACCCGGGCGCACCGTACACCCAGAGGCCGCCGACCTGGTCGGCGGCCTCGAAGCAGACCGCCGGCACGCCGACGTCGGCGAGGGCCTTGAGGCTCGCCAGTCCGGCCGCCCCGGCGCCGATCACCGCCACCCTCGGCTGCCCGCCCATTCCCGCCTCCCGACGTTAATCCAACGACTGATGGATAATGGCCGGGTCGGGGTTCCCCCGTCAAGAGCCGGCCGGGCCGTACAGGCCGTCCAGGAACCGGTGCACGAACATCCGGAACTCCCGCCGCTCCCGGGCCCCGGACGAGGCCGCCGCCAGGGCCACCACGTGCCCGTGCACCGCCCAGACCAGGCTGCGCACGGTGATGTGGGGGGTCGGCTCGACCAGCGTGCCGGCCGCCGCGGCGGCGGTGAGCAGCTCGGCCACCAGCCGGTACAGCGGCGCGGCGTACCGCTCGTCGAGCTCGGCGTGCCGGTGCGGCTCCAGCCAGCGGCGCAGCCACAGCGCGGTGGTCTCCGGCCGGTCCTCGAGGAAGTCGACGAAGACGTCGACCAGGTCGTGCAGGGCCCGCCGGGCCGCCTCCGGGCCGGCCGGCAACGCGCTACGGGCCCGCTCGGCCGCCGCCTCCAGCACCTGACGCTCGGCGGCGAAGACCCGGGCGAAACAGGCGTCGTAGAGCTGCGCCTTGGTGCCCGTGTGGTGGGAGACGGTGGCCACGTCGACGCCGGCGGCCGCCGCCACGTCGCGCAGCCCGACGGCGTCGAACCCCCGCTCGGCGAAGAGCCGGGTGGCCACGGTGAGCACCAGCTCGCGGGTCGGTCGGGTCTCCTCCCGCCGGGGCCGGCCCGGGCGGCGTCGGGGCATGGTCATGGCCGCCATTCTGCCCCTACAATCCAGCATCCGTTGGATTGGCGCGGGCGTGGGCCCGGACAGGAGGCGGCGATGACCGGGCTCGACCACCAGCCGGCCACCGGCGAGGGGACCACGCTGCCGCGCGGGCCGCTGGCCGGCTTCGCCACCGGCTCGCTCGGCATGGGCGTCTGGGTGACCGTCCCCGGCCTGCTGCTGCTCTACTTCCTGACCGACGTGCTGGCCGTGGCGCCCTGGCTGGCCGGCCTGGCGCTGCTGCTGCCGAAGGTCGCCGACGTCCTGCTGCATCCGTGGATCGGGCACCGCTGCGACGTCGAACAGGCCCGCCGCGGTGACCGGCGCCGGCTGCTGCTGATCGGCTGCGCGCTGCCGGCCGCGTTCGCCGCGCTCTTCGCGGTGCCCGGCGGGCTGACCGGCGCACCGGCCGCCGCCTGGGTGGCGGTCGCCTTCGTCGCCGGCAACCTGCTCTTCGCCGCGTACCAGGTGCCCTACCTGGCCACCCCCGCCGACCTGCGGATCGGCTACCACGAGCGCACCCGGCTGATGGCCTTCCGGATGGTCGTGCTCACCCTCGGCATCCTGGTGTCCGGGCTGCTGGCGCCCCTGCTGGCCGGCGGCGACGCGGCCACCCGCGACGGCTACCAGCGGATGGGTCTGCTGCTCGCGGTCGGCATGCTCGCCGCCATGCTGGTCGGGGTGGCCGGCATCGGCCGGCTGCGCCGGGTCGCCGCGGCGTCGGCACCGGCGCACGAGGGCGGCTGGCGGGCGCTGGGCGCGGCGCTGCGGGACCGGCAGTTCCGCTGGCTGGTCGCCGCGTACCTGGCCATGTCCACCACCACCCACCTGGTCCTCGCCGGCGTGCCCTACTACGCCGAGTACGAGCTGGGGCGGGCCGGGCTGACCACCGTGCTGGTGGCCGCGTTCGTGGCGCCGGCGCTGCTGGTCACCCCGGCCTGGCTGGCGGTGGCCCGCCGGGTCGGCAAGCAGCGGGCGCTGCTGGCCGCGCAGGGCGCGTTCGCCGCCGGCTCGCTGGTGCTCGCGGTGGGTCGCCCGGCCGGGCTGCCGCTGCTGGTCGGCGCGGTGGCGGTGCTGGGGATCGCGTTCGCCGGCATGCAGTTGCTGCCGTTCTCCATGGTCCCGGACGTGATCCGGGCCGGCACCGGGGTGGGCGCGGGCACCTACACGGGTGTCTGGACGGCCACCGAGGCCACCGGCGCGGCGCTCGGCCCGTACCTCTACGCCCTGTGCCTGGCCGGCGGCGGCTTCGTCGCGTCCGTGGCCGGCGAGACGGTCGTCCAGCCGGACTCCGCGCTGGCCGCCGTCCGCTACGGCTTCGGCCTGCTGCCCGCCGCGGCGATGCTCGCCGCCATGCTGCTGCAGCGCCGCTACACCCTGGACCGCACCGCCCGCGCCGGAAACTGAGCCGCCCACGGCGAGATCCAAGCGGCGACGCCGGGAGCCGAGCGGCCGACGGCACGGCCGGCGCGGGGCCGCCGGTCGGCGCGGCACTAGACTTCGCCCTCGATGGACGCCCAGCCCACCCCCGTCGAGACCCGTCCCTGCGCGCACTGTGGACGCCCGGTGCCCCAGCGCGCCGGCGCGGGCCGGCCGTTCCGCTACTGCCGGGACAACGACGGCGCCTGCCAGCGGGCCTCCCGCAACAACCGGATGCGGCACCGCAACGCCCCCGGCCTGCCCGGGCAGGTGGCCCGCACCTGGGAGGCGGTGGACCGGCTCGACCAGATCGTGCAGACGCTCAGCGAGGCGCTGCACGCCGAGCTGTCCCCGGTCGGGGTGGAACGCCAACTGGCCGAGGCGCGCGCCGAGGCAGCCGCCCAGGTCGCCGCCGCGCACGCCGAACGCGACGAGGCCCGCCGCGAGGCCGACCAGTCCACCGCCGCGGCCGGGCAGGCCCGCGAGGAGGCGCGGGCGGCCCTGGCCGACCGGGACGCCGCTCGCCAGCGCGCCGAGCAGGCCGTCGCCCGGGCCGGCCGGGACGCCGACCGGGCGGAGCAGGCCGAGGCGGCCCGGGACGAGGCCCGCCGGGTGGCCAGCGCGGCCGAGGCGCTGCGGGTGCAGGCCGAGCGGGACCGCGACGCGGCCCGCACCGAGCTGCGTACCGTGCGCGCGGAACGGGACGCCGAGCGGCGCCGGGTCACCGACCTGACCGCCGAACGCGACACCGCCCGCGCCGACGCCGACCGGGCCACCCGGGCCGCCACCGAGGCCGCCGAACGCGCCGAGCGGTGGCAGGCCGAGGTCACCGACGTGCGCCGCCAGATCGAACAGGCCCGTACCGACACCGCGCGGGCGCGGGCCGGCGCCGCCGACGCGGTACGGGCCCACGAACGGGCCGACCGCGCCCGGGAACGCGCCGAGGCAGCCGCCCGCGAGGCCGACGCCGCGCGGCAGGAGGCGGTCGACACCGCCGGGCGGCTGCGCGCGGAGCTGGCGGCCGCCGCCGCCCAGCGGGACGCCCTCACCACCGAACTGGCCGCCGCCCGCCAGGCCAGCGCCGCTGCCGAACACCGGCTCGCCGAGCTGGCGGTACGGCTGCGCGCCGCCGAGGCCGACCGCGACGCCGGCCAGCAGCGGGTCGCCCAACTCGCCGGCCAGGTCACCGACCTGGCGGCCGCGCTGGCCCGGCTCTCCGGCCCGGCCGTCCCCGCCGAACCGGCCGCCGACGCCGCCACCCGCTGACGCGCCAGCACCCGCTGTCAGGCCCAGGACACTCCCCGTTCATCAACCGTCCATTCAGGTATTTACCCTGAGCGATCCTCCATGCACTCCTGGCGATTCTCTGGAGGCATCCCGGCGCGGCCCGCCCATAGCATCGGCGCTGACCGATGCGGGATCCGGCGTGTCGGGGGGATTCCGCGGGGGGAACGCAGGTGCAGGCCACGTCCGACGAGTACGTCTTCGCCGCGTCCTTCGCCCAGGAGTGGATCTGGCTGGCCAGCCAGCTCGGCGCCGAGGCGTCGGCGTACAACCTGCGGTCGCCGATCCTGCTGCCATCCGGCACCGACGCCGGCGTGCTGCGCGCCGCGCTCACCGAGCTGACCCGCCGGCACGAGCCGCTGCGCACCGCGCTGCGCACCGCCGACGGCACGCTGACCCAGGTCGTGCACGCCGACGTGCCGATCGAACTGGCCGAGACCGACCTGTCCGGGCTGGCCGAGCCGGAACGCTCGGCCCGCTTCGCCGACCTCGTCGCCGCCGACCTGGCCGCCCCGTTCGTGCTGCACCAGGCGCCGCTGTGGCGGGCCCGCCTGGTGCACCTGCCGCAGCGCCCCGCCCTGCTGTTCACCGCGCACCACACAGTCTTCGACGGCAGCTCCCAGCCGATCCTCGAGGCGGAGGTCGAGGAGCTGTGCCAGGCCGCGCTGCACCGGCGGGCGCCCCGCCTGCCCACCCTGGAGATCCAGTACGCGGACTACGCGGTGTGGCAGCGCGACCAGGCCAGCAGCGCCGTCGCCGAGGCCGACCTGGCGTACTGGCGCGACCGGCTCGCCGACGCCCCACCGGTGCACGGGCTGCTGCCGGACCGGCCCCGCACGGCGGCCACCGAACGCCCGGGCGCGGAGGTCACCTTCGACCTGCCCGGGCCGCTGCGCGACACCGTCGCCGAGGTCGGCCGCCGGCACTCGGCCAGCAGCGCCATGGTGCTGCTCGCCGGCTACGCCGCGCTGCTGCACCGGCTCAGCGGCGACCCGCAGGTGTGCGTCGGGCTGCCGGTCGCCGGGCGGAACCGGCCCGAGCTGGCGCCGCTGATCGGCATGTTCGTCAACACGCTGGTGCTGCGCGTCGACCTGACCGGCGACCCGAGCTTCGGCGAGCTGATTGGCCGGGTCCGGGAGACGATGCTGTCGGCCTGGGAACACCAGGACCTGCCGCTGCCCCGGCTCGTCGAGGCGCTCAACCCGCCCCGACTGCCCGGCGTGCAGCCGCTTTACCAGCTCGGCTTCAACCATCTCGGCCAGGTGGGGCTGAGCACCAGCAACGGGGTGGCCCGCGAGGAACTGCTGCTGGAGGTCAGCGACACCGCCGGGCGGCTGGAGTACCGCAGCGACCTGTTCGACGCCGACACCGCGCGGCGGATCGTCGCGCGCTGGCTGACCCTGCTGCGCGGCGGCCTGGCCCGGCCCGACCGGCCGCTGTCCGCCCTGCCGCTGCTGCCCGCCGCCGAACGCGCCCTGCTCGTCACCGGCTGGGCCGCCGGCCCGCCGCCGCCACCGGCCGGCCCCGGGGTGGTCGAGCTGATCCGCGCGCACGCCACCCGCACCCCCGACGCGGTCGCCATCCGCGACGCCGGCCGGTCGCTGACCTACCGGCAGATCGACGACCGCGCCGGCCGGCTGGCCGCCCGGCTGCGGGCCCTCGGCGTCGGCCCCGAGCGGCTGGTCGGGGTGGCGCTGCCCCGCGGCGCCGACGTGGTGGTGGCGATGCTGGCGGTGCTGCGGGCCGGCGCGGCGTACGTGCCCCTGGACCCCGGCTACCCGGCGCAGCGGCTCACCCACCTGGTCACCGACACGGCCGCCACGGTGGTGGTCACCTCCGCCGCGGTCGCCGACGCGCTGCCGGCCGGGGCGTACCGCACGATCCTGACCGACGACCTCGACGGCGGCCCGGACCCGGACGACGCCGCGCCCGCGCCGGTGCACCCGCACGGCCTCGCCTACGTGATCCACACCTCCGGCTCCACCGGCCGGCCCAAGGGCGCGATGATCGAGCACCATTCGCTCGCCGCGCACGCCACCTGGTTCGCCCGGCAGCACGCGCTCACCCCCGCCGACCGGCTGCTGGTGCTCGCCTCCCCCAGCTTCGACCTGTTCGGCCAGGAGGTCTACCCGGCCCTGGTGGCCGGCGCCACCCTGGTGATCGCGCCCGAGCAGGGCGCGCTCGACCCCGACGCGGTGCTCGACACCCTCCGCCGCGAACGGGTCACCCTGCTGTCCTGCGTACCGACGGTGCTGCGGCACCTGGTCGGCCACGCCGGCCTGACCGAGGCGACCGACCTGCGGCAGGTGGTCTGCATCGGCGAGCAGCTCGACGGCGACCTGGCCGCCGACCTCGGGGCGGTGCGCGCCGTGCCGCTGCACAACCTCTACGGGCCGACCGAGACGACCATCGCGGTTTCCGCGCACACGGTGCCCCCGGGCGCCGACCCGGCCGGCGCGGTGCCGATCGGCGTGCCGATGCCCGGCGCGCGGCTGCACGTGCTCGACGAGCGGGGCGACCCGGTCCCGGTGGGCGTGCCGGGGCACCTGCACATCGGCGGCGGCCCGGTCGGCCGCGGCTACCTGCGCCGCCCCGCCGACACCGCGGCCGCGTTCGTGCCCGACCCGTTCGGTCCGCCCGGCGCCCGGCTGTACCGCACCGGCGACCGCTGTCGCTGGCGCTCGGACGGGACGCTGGAGTTCCTGGAGCGGCTCGACCGGCAGGTGAAGGTCAACGGCGCGCGGGTGGAGCTCGGCGAGATCGAGACCGCGCTGCGCGCCCAGCCCGGCGTCGACCAGGCCGCGGTGGCCGTACGCCCCGACGGCCACGGCGGGCACCGGCTGGTCGGCTACCTCACCGGCGACGCCGACCCGGCGCGGCTGCGCGCCGGGCTGCGGGCCGTCCTGCCCGGTCACCTGGTGCCGACCGCCTTCGTCACCCTCGACGCCCTGCCGCTGATGCCCAGCGGCAAGCTCGACGTCGCCGCGCTGCCCGACCCGGCCGACGCCGACGACGCGCCGCCGGCCGTCACCGCCCCGCGCACCGGCGCCGAGGAACTGGTCGCCGCGGCCTGGGCCGAGGTGCTCGGCGTCGCCTCGCTCGGCGTGCACGACAACTTCTTCGACCGGGGCGGGCACTCGCTGCTGGCCAGCCGGGCCGTCGCCCGCATCGGCGCGGTCCTGGACGTGGACGTCCCGGTCTACATGCTCTTCGCCCACCCCACCGTCGCCGAACTGGCCGTCCAGGTCGAACGGCTGCTGGTCGCCCGGCTCGACGCGATCTCCGAGGACGAGGCCGCCGCGCTCCTCGCCACCTACGAAAGGTAGCCCCGCATGTCCGCAGCCCCGGAGTCGGCGGCCCGGGAGGTACCGCTGTCCGCCACCAAGCAGGCCCTGCTGGAGCGGCTCCTGCGCCAACCCGCCGACACCGGCGCGGGCCGGGTCGGCCGCGCTTCCGCGGACGCGCCGCGCAGCCTGTCGTACGCGCAGGAGCGGCTCTGGTTCGCCGACCAGTTCGCCACCGGCTCGACCGCCTACCACGTGCCGGTGGCGGTTTGGCTGGACGGCGAGGTGGACCCGGCCGCGCTGGGCGACGCCCTCGGCGACGTGGCGGCCCGGCAGGAGAGCCTGCGGATGCGCTTCCCCGCCGGCGACGACGGCCAGCCGACGGTGGTCGTCGACCCGCCCGGCCCGGTGCCGCTGTCCCGGGCCACGGTCACCGCCGACGACCCCGACGACGCCCGCCGGCAGGCCGGCCAACTGGCCCGCGAGCACGCCGCCGACCCCTTCGACCTCGGCACCGGCCCGCTGTTCCGGGCCCTGCTCGTCGAGTACGGTCCGCGCCGCTGGCTGCTGTCGGTGCAGGCGCACCACATCGTCAGCGACGGCTGGTCCATCGACGTGCTGGTCGGTGACGTCCTCACCGCCTACCGGGCGCGGCGCGCCGGGGCGGCACCCGACTGGCCGGCGCTGCCGGTCGGCTACGGCGACTACGCCCACTGGCAGCGGCACCGGCCCGGCACCGACCGGGGCCTGGCGTACTGGACCGGGCAGCTGGCCGGGGTGCCCGCCCTGGACCTGCCCACCGACCGGCCACGCCCGCCGACGCAGCGCTTCGACGGCGCCACCCACCGCTTCGAGGTGGACGCCCCGCTCGCCGCCGCCGTCACCGCGCTGGCCCGCCGGCACGACGCCACCGTCTACATGACCCTGCTCGCCGCCTACCAGGTCCTCCTCGCCGGGCACAGCGACCAGCGCGACTTCGCCGTCGGCTCACCGGTCGCCGGGCGGGGCCGCCCGGAGCTGGAGCCGCTGGTCGGCATGTTCGTCAACATGCTGGCGTTGCGGGCCCGGCTGGACCCGGACGAGTCGTTCAGCGCGCTGCTGACCCGCACCCGGCAGCTGGTCCTCGACGGCCTCACCCACCAGGACGTCCAGTTCGAGCACCTGGTGTCCGAACTGGACGTGCCCCGCGACGTCAGCCGGTCCCCGCTGTTCCAGGTCACCTTCGCGCTGCAGAACTACCAGTTCCGCGACCACGGCGCGGCCGGCGCCGGGCCGGCGGTCAGCTGGGAGGTGCTCGACCTGTCGACCACCCGGTTCGACCTGGAACTGCTGGTGGTGCAGACCCGCACCGGCGAGCTGTGGTGCGAGTTCACCTACAACACCGCGCTGTTCGACGCGGTGACGGTGGCCCGGTTCGGCGACCGGTTCACCCGGCTGCTGCGTACCGTGGTCGACCGGGCGGACGACCCGCTGCGCACCGTGGACCTGCTCACCGACGCCGAGCGCGCCGAGGTGCTGGCCGGCTGGGGCGCCCGGGCCGCCCGCTTCCCGGTCCAGCGGACCCTGCACTCGCTGTTCGAGGAGCAGGCGGCCCGCCAGCCCGACGCCGTCGCCCTGGTGTACGACGGCCAGCAGGTCAGCTACGCCGAGTTGGACCGCCGCGCGGACCGCCTCGCCGAGCGGCTGCGTCGCCTCGGGGTCGGCCCGGACACCCTGGTGGCGCTGCACCTGCGGCCCGGCCCAGGCACCGTCACGGCGATCCTCGGCGTGCTCAAGGCCGGCGGCGCGTACGTGCCGCTGAACCTGGCCTACCCGCGGGAGCGGCTGGAGTTCATCCTCGCCGACACCGGCGCGCCGGTGCTGGTCACCGACGCGGCCCCCGGCGATGACCTGCCCGCCCACGCCGGGCGGGTACTGCGGCTGGCCGCCCCGGACGACGACCCGCCCGCGCCCGCCGCCCCGGTGGCCGCCAACCCCCCCGGCCCCGGCGACCTGGCCTACGTCATCTACACCTCCGGCTCGACCGGGCAGCCCAAGGGCGTGCTGGTGGAGCACCGGCAGGTGGTCCGGCTGCTCACCGCCACCGAGGCGCACTTCGACTTCGGCCCGGACGACGTGTGGGCGCTGCTGCACTCGTACGCGTTCGACTTCTCCGTCTGGGAGATGTGGGGGGCGCTGGCCTACGGCGGCCGGCTGGTCGTGGTGCCGCCGGAGGTGATCCGGGACACCGAACGGCTGCTGGACGTGCTGGCCGAGCAGCGGGTGACCGTGCTCAACCAGACCCCGGCGGCGTTCCGCGGCCTGCGGGCCACCCTCACCGAGACCGACCGGTCCTTCGCCGACCTGTCCGTACGCACCATCATCTTCGGCGGCGACGCGCTCTACGTCCGCGAGCTGCGGCACTGGCTCAGCCGCTACGGCGAGGACACCCCGGCGCTGGTCAACATGTACGGCATCACCGAGACCACGGTGCACGTCACCGCGCAGCGGCTGCGCCGCGCCGACGTTCGCCGCCCGGTCGCCTCGCCGATCGGCCGGCCCCTGGCCGACCTGCGCGCCTACGTGCTGGACCGGCACCTCAACCCGGTGCCGGTGGGGGTGCCCGGCGAGCTGTTCGTCGCCGGTGAGGGGCTGGCCCGCGGCTACCTGAACCGGGCCGCGCTGACCGCGCAACGGTTCCTGCCGGAGCCGTTCAGTGGCGAGCCGGGCGCCCGGATGTACCGCACCGGCGACCGGGTGCGCTGGTGCCCGGACGGCACCCTGGAGTACCTGGGCCGGGTCGACCGGCAGGTGAAGGTCCGCGGCTACCGCATCGAGCTGGGCGAGATCGAGGCCACCCTGCAACGCCACCCCGACCTGGGCGGCTGCGCGGTGCTCGCGCAGCCCGACGGCACCGGCGACCGGCGGCTGGTCGCGTACGTGGTGCCGGCCGACGCCGGCCGCCGGCCGACCGCCGGGCAGCTGCGCGAGCACCTGGCCCGCAGCCTCGCCGACTACCTGGTGCCGGCGGCGTTCGTGGTGCTCGACGCGTTGCCGCTGACCCCGAACGGCAAGCTGGACCACCGCGCGCTGCCCGACCCCGACCTGGCCGGGCAGGCCGAGCAGGAGTTCACCGCCCCGGGCACCCCGACCGAGCGGCTGATCGCCGAGGTCTGGACCGACCTGCTGCCGGTCGACCGGGTCAGCATCGACGACGACTTCTTCCTCGTCGGCGGGCACTCGCTGCTGGCCGCGCAGGCGGTCACCCGGATCCGCCGCGGCCTGGAGGCCGCCGGCGCCACCGGCACCATCTCGCTGATGGACCTGTTCCGCTGCCGCACCGTGCGGGAACTGGCCCGGCTGATCGACGAACCGGCCACCGCGGACCGGCCGGCCCGGCTGCTGCACGAACTGACCCGGCCGGTGCCGGACGCCGCGCACGTCCGGTCGCTGGTCTGCGTCCCCTACGGCGGTGGCAGCGCCGCGGTGTACCAGGCGCTGGCCGACGCGATGCCGCCCGGGCACCGGCTCTACTCGGCGGCCATCCACGGCCAGGAAGCCGGCGGCGAGCAGGACACCCTGCCCTTCGGCGAGCTGGTCGACCGGGCCGTCACGGAGATCCTGCGCGACGTCGGCGGGCCGCTGGTGCTCTACGGCCACTGCGGCATCGGCAGCGCGCTGGTGGTCGAGGTGGCCCGCCGCCTGCAGGCCGCCGACCGGCCGGTCGAGGCGGTGTACGTGGGCGGCATCTTCCCGTTCGCCCGCCCCCGGGGCCTGCTGAGCCGGCTGTCCCGGCTGGCCGAGCTGGAACGCTTCCGCAGCAACCGCACCTTCATCAACCGGCTGGTCGGCCGCGGCGTGGACATCGAGGAGCTGGGCCTGGACGAGGCCGACCGGGTGATCCGCAACATGCGCCACGACACCCGCAGCGCCGAGGACTACTACAGCGGCCTGCTGGACAGCCGGATCGACCGGATCGACGCGCCGGTCATCTCGGTGGTCGGCGAGCAGGACCCGGCCACCGACTACTACGCCGAACGGTTCCGCGAATGGGACTTCCTCTCCGACACCTGCGCGCTGGTCGTCCTCGACGAGGGCGGGCACTACTTCAACCGCTACCGGGCCACCGAACTGGCCGAGATCGTCACCCGTACCCACCTGGTGCTGGACGCCGACGACGGCGCGCAGCTGACCCGGCCGGCCCGCGGCGCGGACAGCGACTGGTGGCTGCACGGCGTGCACCGCCGCGGCACGGCCGGGCCGGGCGGGCCCGGTGACGACGGCCCGCCGGCGGACGCGGGCCCGAGCCGCCGCCCGGCCGAGCCGAGCATGGGCCGGTTCCTCGGCGTGGCCGCCGGCCAACTGGTGTCGCTGATCGGGTCGGCGTTCACCCAGTGGGCCATCCCGATCTGGATCTACCTGACCACCGGGTCGGTGGCCCAGCTGGCGCTGTTCGTGACGCTGGCGCTGGTGCCCGGCCTGGTGGTCGCCCCGCTGGCCGGCGCGGTGGTGGACCGGTCCAGCCGGCGGGCCGTGCTGCTCGCCGGGGACGTCGCCGCCTGGGCGGTGCAGATCGCGCTCGGCGTGCTGCTGTGGACCGACACCCTGCAGATCTGGCACATCTACGCGCTGCTGGTCGGGTTGTCGGTGGCCACCGCGTTCCAGCGCCTGGCGTACGTGGCGTCGGTGCCGCAACTGGTGCCCAAGCGGTACCTGCGGCACGCCATCGGCGTGGTGGAGATGGTCAACGGCGTCGGGACGCTGTTCGTGCCGCTGTTCGCCGCCGGCCTGCTGGCCACCGTCGGTCTGGACGGCATCCTGGTGATCGACATCGTCAGCTACGCGGCGGCGGTGCTGGTCGTGGCGCTGGTCCGCTGGCCGGCACGGATGGGCTGGCACCGGCGGGAGACGTTGACCGCCGAGATCGCCAACGGCTTCCGCTACTCGTGGGGGCACCGGCACTTCCGGGCGATGCTGCTGTTCTTCCTGGTGCTCAACATCTTCCTGGCGCCGCCGCTGATCCTGGTCAGCCCGCTGGTGCTGTCCTTCGGCACGCTCACCGACGCGGCCCAGGTGTCGTTCGTCTCCGGGCTGGGCGCGACGGTGGCCGGGCTGACCGTCGCCCTGTGGGGCGGTCCCGCCCGCCGGCCGATGCGCGGGGTGCTGTTGTCCATCCTGGCCATGGCGGTGGCCTGCGTGGTGATCGCGCTGCGTCCGGATCCGCTGCTGGTCGCGGCCGGCACGTTCGGGCTGACCGCCGGACTGACCCTGACCACCGGCATCTACCGGGCGATCGTGCAGGTGAAGATCCCACAGCGCTACCACGGCCGGGCCGCCGCCCTGAACCAGATGATCTCCTGGTCCACCCTGCCGTTGGGCTTCGCGGTGGTGGCGCCCGCCGCGACCGCGCTGTTCGAGCCGATGCTGATGCCGGACGGGCGGCTCGCCGGCAGCGTCGGGCGGCTGATCGGGGTCGGCGAGGGGCGCGGCATCGCGTTCGTCTTCCTGCTCTGCGGCCTGGTCATCGCAGTGTTGGTGGCCGCCGCCGCGCGGATCCGGGCGATCGCCCGGTTCGACACCGACGCCCCGGACGCGGTCGCCGACGACCTGGTCGGCGTGGAGTCGCTGCGCCACCGGCGGGAGCCGGCCGGCGTCCAGCCGGTGGTCCCGTCGCGACCCCGGGCCGGGAGCGCCACATGAGCGAGCGTCAGCGAGCGAACCGGCAACGCAGCGCGGTGGTGCCTCATGGCGGCACGGAACGCAGCGGAGCGCCGGCGTGAGCGCCCCCGCCACGGCGGTCGACATCGACGTGATCGTCACGGCCGGGCCGCGCCGGGTGCTGGGCCGCCGGCGGGACGGCGCGCTGGTCCTGCCCCGGTTGCGACTGACCGCGTCGTGGCCGCCGCCGAGCAGCCAGCTGCCCGGCGCCGTCGCCGCCGAGACGGGGCTGCGGGTGGCGCTGCTCGAACCGCTGGACACCACCCTGTTCGTGGCTGAGCCGGTCGACGGCGAGCCGACCGCCGGCTACGGCTGGCACGACGCGACCGCGTTCGGCGCGGCGTCGGTGCGGCACTGGCTGGACCGGTCCGCGCCGGCGGGCCGCCCGGCCTGGTACCGGCCCGGCTGGTTCGCCGCTGCCACCGGCTGGTTGGACGGGGTGCTGGCCGGGCGGGGCGCCCGCCGCACCGGCCCGGTCAGCCAGATCCGGCACTGGACGACGTCGACGGTGCTGCGCGCCCCGACCACCGACGGGGCGGTGTTCCTCAAGGCGGCCCTGCCGCACCTGGTGGCCGAACCCCGGGTGATCGCCGAACTCGCCCGGAGCTGGCCGCGGGCGGTGCCGCAGGTGCTGGCCCACTCGGCCGAGCACGGCTGGTGGCTCAGCGCCGACTTCGGCGCCCAACCGCCGGCCCGCGACGGCGCGGCCGCCCTGCGCCTGCTGGCCCGCGTCCAGGCCGCCACGGTGGGGCGGACCGGGCCGCTGGAGGCGGCCGGCTGCCCGGTGCTGACCCTGGACGACCTGGCCGACCGGGTGCCGGCGCTGACCCGCCGCGCCGAGGTGTGGGACCGCGCGGGCACCGGCCCGGTCGGGCTGACCGGGGTGGCGATGTGGTTGCAGGACCGCTGCGCCGAACTCGACGACCTCGACCTGCCGCCGAGTCTGACCCACGGCGACCTGCACCCGGACAACGCGGCGGACCGCCCGGACGGCCCGCTGCTGTTCGACTGGAGCTTCGCCCGGATCGCGCACCCGTTGTTCGACCTGGCCGGCTGGTTGCACCAGGTGGCCGAGCCGGAGGCGCGCCGGCAGGTCGACGCCTATCTGGACGGTTGGCGGCAGCTGGCCTCCCTCGGTGAGCTGCGGGAGGCGTGGCGGGTCGCCAAGCCGGTCGCCGCGCTGGTGGAGCTGGTCAAGTTCGTCGACCTGATGGACCGCACCGGTCCCGGTTACGCGTTCGACTACCTGCCGATGGCCGCGGTGTGGGCGCGGCGGATCCTGGACGCGGCGGCCGGGCGGGACGCCCACCTGACCGGCTGGTGCGATCCGCGCCCGGCCCGGCTGGGCTGACCGGCTGACCGGTCGACGGAGCGGTCCGCGGCGCGGCCAGCGGGTGGGACGGCGCCGGGCGGGCGGCCGACCGGGTGCGACGGCGGGAGATGATGCCGGGGTGGGAAAGACGTACGAACGCATCGACGGCCGGCTGCGGACCTTCATCGAGGAGCAGCCGCTGTTCTTCACCGCGACGGCGCCGCTGGCCGGTGACGGCACCATCAACCTGTCGCCGAAGGGGCTGCGCGGCTCCTGGGCGGTCCTCGACGCGCACACGGTGGCCTATCTGGACTTCGCCGGTTCCAACGCCGAGACCATCGCGCACCTGCGGGAGAACGGCCGGATCACGCTGATGTGGTGCGCCTTCCAGGGCCCGCCGAACATCGTCCGGGTGCACGGGCGCGGTGAGCCGGTGTTCCGCGACGACCCGCGCTGGCGGGACCTGGCGGCGCACTTCCCGGACATCGACACCAGCGTGCACGGGCTGCGGGCGATCATCGTGGTGCGCGCCGAACTGATCCGGGACACCTGCGGCTACGCGGTGCCGTTCATGTCCTACGACGCCGACCGGGACCTGCACGCCCGCCGCTTCGCCCGCGAGGACGACGCCTCGCTGAGCGACTACTTCGCCAAGAAGGACCACGTCGCCCGCAGCATCGACGGGTTGCCCGGGCTGCCGCTGCCGCTGCCCCCGACGCCCTGACCCCCGGGCGGCCGGCCGGCCCGCCCGCCGGGCCGGCAGCACGGCGGGCCCGGCTGGGCGTCCGGGCCGGTCGGCGGGGCAGCACGCCGGAGCGGCGTCGGCCGAAACGCTCGCCGCACCCTGCCACGTCCCGGTCCCGGTCGCCGGTTCAGTGGATGCCGGCCATCAGGTCGCGGATCTGCCGGGCGAACATCACCGCGCCCAGGCCGAGCGCCACCGACGCCAGCCCGAAGGTCAGGAAGTACACCGGCTCGGACCAGGTGTCGGCGAGCCGGGCCACCTGCCCGCCGATCGCGTCGCCGACGGCGGTGGCCAGGAACCACAACCCCATCATCTGGCTGGCGTACTTCACCGGCGCCAGTTTGGTGGTGGCGGACAGCCCGACCGGGCTCAGCGACAGCTCACCGGCGACCTGGATGGCGTACACCGCGACCAGCCACCACGGTGAGACCAGGTCGCCACCGACGGCGGCCCGCGCGGCGGCGGCCATCAGCACGAACGACAGGCCGTTGAGCACCAGGCCGACGGCGAACTTCACCGGGGTGGAGACCCGGTGCCCCAGCCGCAGCCAGAGCAGCGCGAACAGCGGCGCCCCGATGATGATCAGGATCGGGTTGACCGACTGCAGCCAGGACGCGGGGAAGGTGAACCCGGCCACGTTCCGGTCGGTGCGCTCGGCGGCGAAGAGGTTCAGCACCGACCCGGCTTGGTCGTAGATCAGCCAGAACGCCGCGGCGAAGACGAACAGCCACACGTACGCCTTCATCCGGCTGCGTTCGGCGACGCTGAGCTCCCGGTCGAGCATGATCCGGGCGAAGTAGCCGATGGTGACCAGCACGGTGACCGCGGCGAGCAGGTTGACCACGGTGTCGACGGTGAACAGCCCGGCCACGGCCAGGACGACCACCACGACCAGCACTGCGGCGGCGGCGAGCCCGACCCGGGTCAACGCCCGGCGGCGGTCCGCGCCGAGCAGCGGGTCGGCCGGCCGGGCGCCGGCCTCGCCGAGGTTGCGCCCGCCCAGCACGTACTGCAGCACGCCGAAGGTCATGCCGACGGCCGCCGCCCCGAAACCCAGATGCCAGTTGATCTTCTCACCGAGGAAGCCGGTGATCAGCGGCGCGATGAACGCACCGAGGTTGATGCCCATGTAGAAGATCGAGAAGCCGGCGTCGCGGCGCGGGGAGTCCCGGTCGTACAGGTCGCCGACCATGGTGGAGATGTTGGGTTTGAGCAGCCCGGTGCCGAACACGATCAGCGTCATCCCGGCGAACACGCTCCACCGCGCCGGCACCGCCATCACGTAGTGGCCGGCCGCGATGACCACCCCGCCCCAGAGCACGCTGCGCCGCGCCCCGATCAGCCGGTCGGCGACCCAGCCGCCGGGCAGCGCCATCAGGTAGACCATCGCGTTGTACGTGCCGTACACGGCGTTGGCGGTGGACTCGGCCAGGCCGAGCCCGTCGTCGGCCAGCTCCGCGGTGAGATACAGCACCAGGATCGCCCGCATGCCGTAGAAGCTGAACCGCTCCCACATCTCGGTGAGGAAGAGCGTGGCCAGGGCCCGCGGATGGCCGAAGAAGGTCCGCCCGGCGGGCGGTCGGTTCGCCACCGGCGCGTCACCAGCCATCGCACCCTCCGCTCTGTTCGGGCGGCTAACATCCCCGTTGGCAGCGAAAACACTCCACCGTTTCCACCCGGCCGGGGACGACCCCGCCGGGCGGCTGTCATGGCCGGCTACCCTTGTTCAGGCTCGACCCGAGCAGCGGCAGCGCCCGGGGCGGGAATGGCCCGGCGGAGACGGACCGTTACACCTGAAGACAGCACCACGAACGAGGGGAAGTCGATCATGGGCGAGCGTATGCTGCGCGGTAGCCGGCTGGGCGCGGTCAGCTACGAGTCCGACCGCAACACGGAGCTCGCGCCGCGGCAGACCCGCGAGTACCTCTGCGCCAAGGGCCACCAGTTCGAGGTGCCGTTCGCCGTCGACGCCGAGGTCCCCACGACCTGGGAGTGCAAGTTCGACGGCAGCGTCGCCCGGCTGGTCGACGGCAGCGAGCCGGAGCAGAAGAAGGCCAAGCCGCCGCGTACCCACTGGGACATGCTGCTGGAGCGGCGCTCCATCGCCGAGCTGGAGGACATCCTCGCCGAGCGGCTGCAGGAGGTCCGCACCCGCCGCGGCCGCGCCTGACCCGCACCGACACCACGGCGCCCCGGGAGAACCCTCCCGGGGCGCCGTCGTTTCTGTACCGGGGCCGGGTTCAGCGGCCCGGTTCGACGATCTCTCCCTCGATGGCGCGGCCGCCGTCGACCACCGTCGGCTGCTCCGCCGGCCGCGGCTGCGGCTGCGGCGCGCCCCGGCGCACCCGCACCCGGCGGGGCCCGAACAGGTCACCGGCGACCATCGACGACACTCGGCGCTCGGCGGCACGTTGCACCCCGGCGCGGGCCAGCCGCCGCACCGGCGGCGCCAGCAGCAGCAGCCCGACCACCCCGCTGACCAGGCCCGGGGTGGCCAGCAGCAGGGCGCCGCCCAGCCCCACCAGCCCGTCGGTGACCTGCCGACCCGGAGGCTGCCCGGCCTGCGCGGAGGCCCGGAACCCCCGCCACGCCCGCATCCCCTCCCGGCGCAACAACACCAGCCCCACCAGCGACACCGCGAACACCGCCAGCACCGCGGTGCCGAACCCGACGGCCCGCCCGAGCAGCACGAAAACCGCCAGCTCCAGCACCACCGCCAGCAGCAGGGCCAACGGTACGAACCTCAGTCCCCGGCGCATGTCACCCCATCCCGTCCGCACGACCCGCCCGTCCAGCATGACACGGCCACGCTCAGGGCCACCGCACCTGACCGGTCGGGGTGCCGTACAGGCCACGCCGCACCGCCAGCCGGCGGTCCTGCACCGCCCAGCCGGTGATCCGCCACAGCGCCTCGGCCACGATCAACGGGCTCATCTTGCTGCTGCCGCGCTCCCGCTCGGCGAAGGTGATCGGCACCTCGACGATCCGCGCCCCGGCCCGGTGCGCCAGCCGGGACAACTCCACCTGGAACGAGTACCCCTGCGAGCAGACCGACGCCAGGTCCAGCCGGCGCAGCGCGTCGAGCCGGTACACCCGGTAGCCGCCGGTGGCGTCGGAGACCGGCATGCCCAACGCCAGCCGCGCGTACAGGTTGCCGCAGCGCGACAGCAGCAGCCGCCGCAGCGGCCAGTTCACCACCCGCCCCCCACGGGTCCACCGCGACCCGATCACCACGTCCGCGTCCCGGGCGGCCGCCAGCAGCGCCGGCAGGTCCTCGGGGGCGTGCGAGCCGTCGGCGTCCATCTCCACCACCGCGTCGAAGCCGCGCCGCCGGGCCCAGTCGAAGCCGGCCAGGTAGGCCGCGCCGAGGCCGCGCTTGCCGTCGCGGTGCAGCACGTGCACCCGCGGGTCGGCGCCGGCGAGGGCGGCGGCGATGGCGCCGGTGCCGTCGGGGCTGTTGTCGTCGGCGACGAGGACCTCCACCTCGGGCGCGACCCGACGCACCCGAGCCACGATCCGGGTGACGTTCTCGGCCTCGTTGAAGGTCGGGATCACCACCAGCACCCGCCCCAGCCCGGGCGCACCCGGGCCCGACCGTCGGACGTCGGTCGCCTCGCCCACCACCGCACTGTCACCCCCTTCCGCCGCCCGGGGCCGGCTGGCCGCTACCCGACGCGCCGCCGGCGCAGCACCGCCGCGCCGGCCAGGGCCGCCACCGCCAGGGCGGTCAGCGCCGCCTCCGGCCACAGCCCGACCCGGGTGGCCAGGGTCCGCCCGTCGGCGAGGGTCAGCTGCCGGACCACGACGGCGCGGGTGTTGAACCCGGTGGCGTCGCTTACCCGCCCGTACGGGGAGACGAACCCGGACACTCCGACCGTGGAGGCCATCAACGCCGGCCGGCCGTGCTCCACGGCGCGCAGCCGCACCATGGCCAGCTGCTGGCGGGCCTCGGCGACGTCGAAGGTGGCGTTGTTGGTCTGCACCACCAGCAGCTGAGCGCCGCCGGTGACGGTGTCGCGGACCACCTCGTCGTAGGCGACCTCGAAGCAGATCACGTCGCCGAGCACCGTCGGCCCGGCGCGCAGCACGCCCGGCTCGCTGCCCGGCACGAAGTCGTTGCGGACCCGGTCGACCTGCTTGCTGACCATCCGGGCGAGGTCGCGCAGTGGCACGTACTCGGCGAACGGCACCGGGTGCCGCTTGGTGTAGAGCTGCTCCAGGTCGGGGCCGGCACCGGGGCGCCACAGGATGCCGGCGTTGCGGACCTGCCCGGGCTGCGGGCCGAGCAGCACCGCGCCGACCAGGATCGGCGCCCGGATCGCGTCGGCGGCCGCGGAGATCCGCGCTCCGGCGGCGGGGTTGCGCAGCGGGTCGATGTCGCTGGAGTTTTCCGGCCACACCACCAGGTCCGGTTGCCGCTGCTGGCCGTCGGCCACCCGGGCGGCCAGTTCGATGGTGGCGTCGACGTGGTTGTTCAGCACCGCCTGCCGCTGGGCGTTGAAGTCCAGCCCGAGCCGGGGCACGTTGCCCTGCACGATCGCCACCGTGACGGCGGGTCCGCCGCCGGCCGCGCCGACCGGCACCAGCAGCCCGGCGGCGACCACGGCGACCGCGCCGGCGGTCAGCGCGGCGGCCGGCGCCCACCACCGCCGCACGTCGGGGCGCCGCCACGCCGCGGCCACCAGCAGCCCACCGGCCAGCGCCACCGCGAACGTCACCAGCGGCGCCCCGCCCAACGCGGCCAGCCGCAGCAGCGGCGAGGTGTCCTGGCTGAACGCCAGCCGTCCCCACGGGAACCCGCCGAACGGGGTGCGGTCCCGCAGCGCCTCCTGCCCCACCCAGAGCAGGCCGGTCAGCGCCGGCCACGCCCACCGCCACCGGTCGGCCAGCGGGGACACCCACGCCGTGGCGGCGCCGAGCAGCGCCAGGTAGCCGGCCTGCAGCAGGGACAGCAGCACCCACGGCAGGTAGCCGGTGTGCAGGTTCGTCCAGGACAGCAGCGGCGCGAACAGCGCCACCCCGGTGAGGAAGCCCAGGCCGGCGCCGGCGCGCAGCCGCCGCCGGTGCGCCACGGCGGCCAGCAGCGCCACCCCGACCGGCGCCAGCGGCCACACCCCGTACGGGGGGAACGCCAGCAGCAGCGCCACACCGGCGGCGATCGCCAGCGGCGCGGCCACCCGCAGCGGCAGCGGGCGGGCCGCGGCGGCCGGCCGGGCGGCCGGCTCGGCGTGCGTGGAGTCCAGGGTCGTCACCGGCGCCTCATCTCGATCACGGTGCTGAAGGCTACCCGCCCGACGCCGCGTTTCCGCGCCCGGCGACCGGGCGGGTGAGGCAGCACCCGCACCCCACCCGCCGTCCCAGGGTCCGGGCCGGCCGGCGGCGTCCGGTCCCGCCGCCGGGCCGGAACCGGACACCAGGGCGGCGACGGAGCGGGCTCGGACGCCAGGGCGGCGACGGGGCGGACCGGATCCCGGAGCCGGGGCCGGTCGCCGCCGGGGTCAGCGCCGACGGGCGACCAGGACGGCGTCGTGGATGGTGATCTCCCGCCCCTCCGGGTTCACCATCGTCCGGGGCCGCGTCTCGGCGGCCAGCACCTGCCAGCGGGCCGGGTCCAGCGCCGCCACCACCTCCTCGGCGGTGAACATCATCTCCGGGAAGTGCAGGCGGTGGGCGCTGGCGCGCAGGTCCGACGGGTGGTGCCCGACGATGAGCAGGGTGCCGCCGGGGGCCACCGCGGCGGCCAGCCGGGCGAACATCTCCTGCCGCTGCTCCGGCGGCAGCTGCATGAACTGCGCCGACACCAGGTCGTAGGAGTCCGCGGCGGGCGGCTTCGCCAGCAGGTCGGCGTGCACCCACTCGATCCGCCCGGCGACGGCCGCCCCGGCGGTGTCGGCGTGCCCGGCGGCCCGCTCCAGCGCGGTGGCGGAGATGTCCACCGCGGTCACCTGCCACCCCCGCCCGGCCAGCCAGACCGCGTCGGCGCCCTCGCCGGCGCCGACGTCCAGCGCCCGCCCCGGCGGCAGCTGCGTCGCCTCGGCGATCAGCTGCGGGTTGGGTCGCCCGCTCCACACCGCCGGCCGGGACCGGTAGCGCTCCTCCCAGGCGGCCTCGGTGAACATGGTTTCCCGCCGGTGCCGGTAGTCGGCCACCGCGGCGCGGGTGTCCTCGGCGACCAGGTCGGCGTTGATCGCCGCGCCGGCGGTCAGGCCGGCCCCCGCCGAGGTGATCACCTGGGCGCGTACGTCGGCGACGTTGCCGGCCACCCACACCCCCGGCACCGCGGTGGCGCCGTTGGCGTCGGCGGGGATCTGGCTGCCGAACACGTGCCCGCCCATCTCCACCTCGACCGGCTCCAGGCCCAGCGAGGTCAGCAGCCCGGCGCGGGCGGTGAACCGCGGCGCGACCACCAGCGCGTCCAGCTCGACCAGCTCACCGGAGGCCAACCGCACCCCGGTCAGCGCGTCCCCGGTCACCTCCAGCCCGGCGACCGGCCCGTCCACCACCGGGATGGCCCGCGCGGCCAGCTGCTCGGTCTCCTCGGCCCCGGGCGCCGCCGCGCCGTGCAGCACGAGCAGCACGTGCTCGCTCCACTGCCGCCACAGCTGCGCCTGGTGCACCCCGAACGGCCCGGTGGCCAGCACCCCGATCCGCCGGTCGCGGACCTCCCAGCCGTGGCAGTACGGGCAGTGCAGCACGTCCCGGCCCCACCGCTGCGCCAGCCCCGGCACCTCGGGCAGCTCGTCGACCAGCCCGGTGGCGACCAGCAGCCGCCGCGCCCGCACCGTACGCCCGTCGTCGAGGGTGACGGTGAACTCCGCCCCGTCGCGGGCGGCGGACAGCACCCGGCCGGACACGATCCGCCCGCCGTACCCGGTGACCTCCGCCCGGCCCGCCGCCAGCAGCTCACCCGGGGCGGTGCCGTCGCGGCCCAGGTAGTTGTGCATGTGCTCGGCGGGCGCGTTGCGTGGCTCACCGGCGTCGACCACCAGCACCGAGCGGCGGGCCCGGCCCAGCGCCAGCGCCCCGGCCAGCCCGGCGGCGCCGCCGCCGACCACCACCACGTCGTACCTGTCGTCCATCTGCTCCCCCTCGTCGCCTCGTGCGGGTCACCACGCTCCACCGGCGTCGCGGATTCGACAAGTAACGTTGCTGTTATGGCAAACGACGAGGCGGCGGTGCTGGCGGCGGTGGGGCCCCGGCTGCGGGCCCTGCGCAAGCAGCGTGGCACGACCCTGACCGATCTGGCAGCGACCACCGGCATCTCGGTGAGCACCCTGTCCCGGCTGGAGTCGGGGCAACGCCGGCCCACCCTGGAACTGCTGCTGCCGCTGGCCCGCGCCCACCAGGTGCCGCTGGACGAGCTGGTCGGCGCGCCGGAGACCGGCGACCCCCGGGTGCACGCCCGCCCCATCGTCCGGCACGGGGTGACGTTCGTGCCGCTGACCCGCCGCCCGGGCGGTCTGCAGGCGTTCAAGCAGATCCTGCCCCCCAACGCCCCCGCCGAACCCGAACAGCAGACCCACGAGGGCTACGAGTGGCTGTACGTGCTCTCCGGCCGGGTGCGGCTGCTGCTCGGCGAGCACGACCTGATCCTCCAGCCGGGCGAGGTCGCCGAGTTCGACACCCGGGTGCCGCACTGCGTGCTCAACCCCGGGCCCGAGCCCACCGAACTGCTCACCCTGTTCGGGCCGCAGGGTGAACGGCTGCACGTGCGCGCCCGCCCCACGAAGCGCTGACCGGGACACGAAATCGGGGCGCGGCTCACGCCGCGCCCCGATGCTCCCAGGCCCTTCCCGGCCGGTGGGGCGAGGATGTGGCACGCCGACCTTCGGACCGACCGGACGCGGACTGGCTGCCCCCGCCGGGCCGTTGTCTACTGGCCGTGCACCTCACCCTGCCCGTACACCGGTAACCGCGGCCGGTTCGCGCCGCCCCGCCGACCCCCGCCCGCTGGACCTGGCCGCCGCGACCGAAGCAGGTCGCTCGGCCAGCGGACGAAGGGACGAAGCGAACAGCAGCCGCTTCCCGTGGTAGGACTCAAAGACGGTACGTGCTGCCCCCCGGGCGCTGTCAACCCACCCCCGGCCTGTCGTGTGTCGCGCTTCGGCGTGTCGCGCCGGGCGTCCTCAGTCGACGGCACGGCGCCGGCGGCGACGTCCGTTCAGCGCAGATTCATGTCGCAGCGGGTGACGGCCGGCACCGGCCGCTCCTAGCGTCGGTGCGACCACGTGTGGAACCCAGGAGGTAACCGTGACCGCAGTCCCCCGTTCCGGCCTGGACCGGCGCAACGTGCTCCGCGGCGGAGTCACCGCCGCGGCGCTGGCCGCGCTCGGCCCGCTCGACGCTCTCGGCGCCCGTACCGCCGGCGCCGCCCCGATGGCGAAACTGCCCGCCAGCCCGGACTACGGGCCGCTGTACCCGGTGAAGGACCACAGCACCGGGCTGGAGCTGCTGCGCTTGCCCCGCGGCTTCGAGTACCTCAGCTACGGCTGGACCGGCGACCCGATGTCCGACGGCATCCCCACCCCGGGCGCGCACGACGGCATGGCCGCCTTCCGCCGCCCCGACGGCCGGATCTCCCTGGTCCGCAACCACGAACGCGGCGGCTACACCGGCGCCTTCACCACCCCCGCCTACAACCCGGCGGCCACCGGCGGCACCACCACCGTCGTGTTCGACCCCGACGCGGGCGAGTTCACCGGCTCCTGGGCGAGCCTGGGCGGCACCATCCGCAACTGCGCTGGCGGCCCGACCCCCTGGGGCACCTGGCTCACCTGTGAGGAGACCACCGAGATCGGGCCCGACGGCACCCGCCACGGCTACGTCTTCGAAGTCCCGCACACCGGCAAGGGCGACCCCCGCCCGCTCAAGCAGATGGGCCGGTTCAGCCACGAGGCCGTGGCCGTCGACCCGCGCACCGGCATCGTCTACCTCACCGAGGACGCCACCCCCTCCGGCCTGTACCGGTACCTGCCGCACACCCCGGGCGAGCTGTCCACCGGCGGGGTGCTGCAGATGCTGGTCGTCCCCACCGCCGACGGCTCGTCCTACTCCACCTACGGCGACGGCACGGGCGTCGAGTACCGGGACCTGACCTGGGTGGACATCCCCAACCCGGACTACGCCCCCGGCGAAACCCGCCCCGCCCTGCAGGGCGCGGCCCTCGGCGCCGCGGTGTTCCGCCGCCTGGAGGGCGCCTGGTACGGCAACGAGCGGATCTACATCGTCTCCACCAGCGGCGGCCCCGCCGGTCAGGGACAGGTCTTCGAGTACGACCCGGCCGCCGAGCGGATGCGGGTGCTGTTCGCCTCCCCCGACGCGGCGGTGCTGAACAACCCCGACAACATCTGCGTCAGCCCCCGCGGCGGCATCGTGCTGTGCGAGGACGGTGACTCCGGCGAGTACCTGCACGGCCTCACCACCGACGGGGTGATCTTCCCGTTCGCCCTGAACCAGGTGGTGATTCCCGCCGGCGGGGTGCCCGGCAAGACCGTCGCCGCCGGCAACTACTCCGGCTCGGAGTGGTGCGGGTCGACGTTCGAACCGAAGAACGGCAACTGGCTGTTCGTCAACGCCCAGAGCCCCGGCATCACGTTCGCCATCACCGGGCCGTGGCGCACCGGATCGCTGTGACGCGACCCGCGACCGGTCCGGCGGGAGGAGCTGCCCGCCGGACCGGCGGCGCCGGCCCGGGCCACCGGCAGCGCCGTCCTCAGTCGACGGCCAGGTGCCGGCGCAGCAACGCCGCCGCCACCTGCGGATGGTCGCCGGCGAGCAGCCCACCGGCGGCCAGCACGTAGTCCACGTCCACCACCGGCCGCGCCGCCCGCGGCAGCGGCCACCCGCCGGCGTGGTCGGTCAACGCCGCCGCGAGCACCCGCTCCGCGTCGTCGGCCGGGGCGTGCCGCAGCACCCCGCCCGAGCCCACCAGCAGCCGCACGTCCCGCAGATCCCGCCCACCGCGTTCCCCGGTGGCGCCGCCACGGGCGTGCCGGCGCAACGCCACCGTCGCGGCCAGCGCGGCGATCCGCCGGTCGGCGGCCCGCTCCGCGTCGGTCGCGGCCAGCAGGCCCGGCTCGGCGGCCCGCGCCGCCGCGGCCGCCGCCAACGTCTCCTGCTCACCGGGGTCGAGCAGCCGCTCCTCCGCGGCGGCCCGCACCACCCCCGGCGCGGACCACCGCATGCCCAGGTCCCCCTCCACGGTGCGGGCCCGCCACAGCGTGCCGGCGACCTCCCGGCCCGGCCCGCTGTCCCGCTCGTCCGGGGTGAGCACCGAGTACACGTCGGTGGTCGCCCCACCCACGTCCACCACCGCCAGGTCCCCACCGGTCGCGTCGGCGAGGACCTCCACCCCGGTCAGCACCGCGTCCGGGGTGGCCGCGCGCACCAGCCGCGCGAACCGCGACCCCCGCGACAGCCGCTTGCCGCCGATGACGTGCCGCAGGAACACCTCCCGGATCGCCGCCCGGGCACCCGCCGGCGCCAACACCCCGATCCGCGGCAGCACGTTCTCCGCCACGGTGACCGGCACCCCCGCCCCGGCGAGCAGGGCGTGCAACTCGTCGCGCACGTCGACGTTGCCGGCCAGCACCACCGGCCGCCGCCAGCGGGCCCGGGCCAGCCGGGTCGCGTTGTGGGTCAGCGTGTCGGCGTCCCCGCCGTCGGTGCCGCCGACCAGCAGCACCACGTCCGGGCGGGCCGCCCGCAACCCGGTCAGCTCCGCCGCCCCCAGCCGCCCGGCGGCCACGTGCACCACGTTCGCGCCCGCCGACAGGCCGACCCGCCGGCCGGCCTGCGCGGTCACCAACTGCTCGTAGCCGACCACCGCCAGCCGCAGCCCACCCCCGGCCGACGAGCACACGTACCACGGCGCGTCCCGCGCCCGGCGCCCGGCGGTGGCCGCGGCGACCGCCGCGTCCAGGCCGTGCAGCACGTCCGTGCCCACCGTGGTCGGCGCCGACGCCGCCGCGACCAGCGCCGCCGCGTCCAGGTCCACCACCGCCACCTTCGTGTACGTGGACCCGACGTCGGCGCAGACCGCCAGGGTCACGACGCGGCGGGCACGACCACCGTGCCGGTCGCGGTGACCGCCACGATCGGCTCGGCGAGCACCTCCGCCGCCGACTCGCCCCGGTCCGGGCGGCCCCGGCACACCACCCGGGCGACGAAGTCGATGGTGCGGCTGCGGGTACCCACCCGGGTCACCGTCGCGGTCACCTCCAACACGTCCCCGGCCTTCATCGGCGCCGTGAACTGCACGTCCGAGTAGGACGCGAACAACCCCTCGTCGCCGTCGGTGCGGATGCACACCTCCGTGGCCACGTCCCCGAACAGCCCCAGCGCGTACGCCCCGTCGACCAGGTTCCCGGCGTAGTGGGCGTGCGAGTACGGCACGTACCGCCGGTGCGTCACGGTCAACCCGACCCGGGAATCAGTCATGCCCTCGCCGCCTTCCTGTTCGTGATCAGCGCGTGTACCAGGTAGCTGGCCACCTCGCCCGGGGTGGTGCCCCGGCCGAAGATCCGGTCCACCCCCAGCTCCTCGGTCATCGTCTCGTCGAACCGCGGCCCGCCGACGATCAGCAGCGGCCGCTTCCCGGCCGGCATCGCCTCCCGGAACGCCGCGGACATCTCCCGGGTGTTGTGCAGGTGCGCGTCGCGCTGGGTGACCACCTGCGACACCAGCACCGCGTCGGCCTTCTCCACCCGCGCCGCCTCCACCAACTCCGGCACGCTGACCTGCGCGCCCAGATTGGCGACCTTCAACTCCCGGTAGTACTCCAGGCCCTTCTCCCCGGCGATGCCCTTGACGTTGAGGATCGCGTCGATGCCGACCGTGTGCGCGTCCGTGCCGATGCACGCCCCCACCACCGACAGCTTGCGCCGCAACCGCTGCTTCACCACCGCGTTGACCTCCTTGGCGCTCAGCAGCGGAAAGTCCCGCTCCACCACCTGCACCGCGGCCAGATCCACCAGGTGGTTCACCCGCCCGTACACCACGAAGAAGGTGAACCCGTCACCCATCTGCTTGGCGTGCACCAGCATCGCCGGGTCGATGCCCATCTTGTTCGCCAACTGCACCGCCGCGCCCTCGGCCCGCTTGTCGTGCGGCACCGGCAACGTGAACGACACCTGCACCATGCCGTCACCGGTGGTGTCCCCGTACGGCCGGACGATCTTCTTCTCGGCGGCCCCGCCGCCGGGCGCCGCCGCGCCGACCTCGACGCCGCTCACGCCGCGTCCCCTTCCAGGATCTCGGTGGCCGGGTTGTAGTAGTCCGCCTCGTGCCGGGCCACCCCGTCCAGACCCTTGCCCCGGTCCGCCGGCCGCTTCATGATCCCGAACGTGCCCTCGGCGATCGCGGTCAACAGCGACTGCTCACCGATGCGCTCCAACAGCTCCACCGCCTCGCCCAGCACCCGGTTCGCCCGCTGCTGGATGAACCCGCCCGGCGCCGGCACGAAGTCCTCGTGCAACCCGCCAGCCGCGCCCAGCACGTAGCGCACGTTCTGCAACGCGATGTCCCGGTCGGACAACCACGGCGTCACCACCGCCTCGGTCATCATCCCGACCAGCAGGATGCCCTGCCCGGTCATCGTGCCCACCAGGTTGAAGAACCCGTCCAGCAGGTTGCCGCGGAACACGTCCCCGGTCATGTGCTTCGTCGGCGGCATCCACTTCAACGGCGCGTCCGGGAACAACTCCCGGGCCAGCAGCGCGTGCGCCAACTCCAACCGGAACGACTCCGGCAGATCCGGGTTGATCTCGAACGCGTGCCCCAGCCCCAACTGCCAGTCCGCCAGCCCCGCCTCGTGCGCGAAGTACTCGTTGAGCAGCTGCGACACCGTCACCGTGTGCGCCTCCTCCACCGCGTCGGCGGTGGTGAGGTAGTTGTCCTCCCCGGTGTTGATGATGATCCCCGCCCGGGCGTGCACCTGCCGGGAGAACCGCTGGTCCACGAAGGTGCGCACCGGGTTGATGTCACGGAACAGGATCCCGTACATCGAGTCGTTCAACATCATGTCCAGGCGTTCCAGGCCCGCCAGGGTCGCCATCTCCGGCATGCACAGCCCCGACGCGTAGTTCGTCAGCCGCACGTACCGGCCCAGCTCCTTCGACGACACGTCCAACGCCGCCCGCATCAACCGGAAGTTCTCCTGCGTGGCGTACGTGCCGGCGAACCCCTCCCGGGTCGCCCCCTCCGGCACGTAGTCCAACAGGGACTGACCCGTCGACCGGATCACCGCGATCACGTCCGCGCCCGCCCGCGCCGCCGCCTGCGCCTGCGGAATGTCCTCGTAGATGTCACCGGTCGCCACGATCAGGTAGATCCACGGCCGCCGCCGCGGATCCCCGTACCGCTTCACCAGCCGCTCCCGCTCGGCCCGCCGCCGGTCGATCCGCCGGATGCCCGCGGCGACCGCCTTCCGCGCCGCCCGCCGCGCCGCGGTGGCCGCCTTCCCGGTCGGCTGCTGGAACCGCACCGACCCGGCCGCGGCCTTCTGCGCCAGCAACGTGACGTCGCTGATCTGCTCCCGCGCGAGGGCGTCGAACACCGGCCCCGCCACCCCGTGCCCCAACCCCACGTCGGCGACCACCGCGTCGACGAGCCGGTTCACCCACGGAATGCCGTCCGGGTCCGCGCCGGTCACCCCGGCCAGCCGCAACACCGCCCGCTCCACCGACACCGTGGTGTGGCTGCGCGCCAGCTCCACCACCGGCTGCCCGGCGCGACGCGCCAACTCCCGCGCCCGCGCCACCAGCGCCGGATCCAGGTCAAGCTTGCCCGTCACGCCGTCACCCCGCCACGCCCGGCGCCGGCGCCACCCGCGCCGTACCGATGGTTCGCTCGCTCACGCAGACCCTTCCTCATAGATCACCTCACCGCGCAGCACCGTGCGCCGGCACACCGGCAACGGCGTCGGATCCTGCGGACCCCGCGTCTCCGGGTCGTCGGCCTGCAACACCGGCAACCCCCGGTCCACCCCCGCCGGCGTCGACCACACCGCGAACGTCGCCGGCGCGCCCAGCGCCAGCACCCCCTCGTTGTCCAGGTGCACCGCCCGCCAACCACCCCGGGTGTGCGCCGCGAACGCCGCCCGCTCACTCATCCGCTGCGCCGGGTTGTGATGCGCCGCCGCCGCCCGCACCGAACCCCACGGGTCCAGCGGCGTCACCGGCGAATCCGACCCGAACGCCAACGCCACCCCGACCGCGTGCATCGACCCCATCGGGTTCGACGCCAACGACCGGTCCAGGCCCAACCGCGACTCGTACATCCGGCCCGCGCCGCCCCACAACCGGTCGAACGCCGGCTGCATGCTCGCCACGATCCCGAACTCCACAAACCCGGCGATCAACCGCTTGTTCATGATCTCCGCGTGCTCCACCCGGTGCCGGGCCGCCCGCAACCGATCCGTGCCCACCCGCTCGGCCGCCGCCGCGAACCCCGCCAGCACCGTGCCGATCGCCGCGTCCCCGATCGCGTGGAACCCGCCCTGCAACCCGTGCGCCGCGCAGTCCACCAGATGGTCACGCACCTGCTCCACGCTCAGGTAGCCGTGCCCGCAGCCGCCGTCGCCGTCCAGGTACTCCCCCGACACGTGCGCCGTCCGCGACCCCAACGCCCCGTCGGCGAACAGGTCACCACCGGCGCCCACCGCGCCCAACTCCCGCGCCCGCGCCGCGCCACCCAGCTCACCCCAGTAGCCGTACACCTCCGGCAACCCCGCACCGGAGATCCCCAGCAGCCCGGTGAAGTCCTCCTCGTCGGAGATCTCCGGCCCACCGCACTCGTGCACCGCCGCGATACCCAACGACGCCGCGTGCGCCAACGCCCGCCGCTGCGCGGCCACCCGCTGCGCCCGGGTCACCGACGCGAACGCCGCCGCCCGCACCACATGGTGCGCGTCCCGGCGCAGCCACCCCGACCCGTCGTACCCGGCCGCGGCCGCCGCCTCCGGACACGCCGCCAGCAGCGCCCGCGACACCAACGCCGAATGGATCGACGCCTGCGACAGGTACACCCGCCGGCCACCGGCCGCCCGGTCCAACTCCCCCGCGTCCGGCAACCCCGACACCGGCCACGCCGACTCGTCCCAGCCGTGCCCCAGCACCACCGCGTCCGCCGGCAGACCCGCCGCGAACCCGGCCACCGCGTCCAGCAGCTCCCCCGCCGACCGCACCCCCGACAGGTCCAACCCCGACAGCGCCAGACCCGTGTCCGTGGCGTGCACGTGCGCGTCCACGAACGCCGGGGTCACCAACGCCCCGTCCAGGTCCACCACCCGGTCCGCGCCGGGCGCGTCCGCGTCCGTCCCCAGCCAGGTGATCTTGCCGTCCGCGACCAGCAGGGCCGTCGCGCTCGGATCGGCCGGGCAGTGCAGCAGCCCACCGCGGTACAGGGTCGAGGGGTTCGTCATGGCACTCAGTCTGCCGCCAGCCGCGACTCGAACAGCGCCCGGACCCCCGGCTCGCCCCGCAGCAGACCCAACGCCAACTCCGCGTGCCCCGGCACGTAGCCGTTGCCCACCAGCATCGTCACGTCCGCCGCCAGACCCTCCGCGCCCAACGCCGCCGCCGAGAAACTCGTCGCCATCGAAAAGAAGATCACCGTGCCGCCGTCAGCGGTCGCCAGCACCGCCCCATGCTCACAACCCGGCACGTCCACGCAGACCACCGTCACGTCCGCCGGCACCCCCAGCGCCGTCGTGACCGCCTGCGACAACGCCACCGGATCCCGGGCGTCGGCCAGCGCCACCGCGTCGGCCAGGCCGGCCGCCGTCAGCGTGTCCCGCTCCGCCGCCACCGGCACCACCCCGACCGTACGGGCGGCGCCCGCCCGCCGCGCCGCCGCCAACGACAGCGACCCGCTCTTGCCCGCCCCACCGATCACCGCCACGCTGACCGGCCGGGCGTCCCCCTCGCGCGCCCGGTCGGTCACGTACCGCGCCACCACCCGCGCGGTCAGCGCCGGCGCCCCGCACACGTCCAGCACGGCGAGGGACAGCTGCGGGTCCAGGTCATCGGGCAGCACCGCGGCGATCGACCGGGCGAACAGCACCGCGTACCCGTCACAGGGCACCTGCTCGCTGCGCCCGTCCCACCGGGCCAACCCGTCGGTGATCACCAGCGGGGTCAGCGTCAGCGACACCAGGGTCGCCACCCGCTCCCCCGGCTTCAGCCCCAGCGGCGAGCGCCGCCCGGCCTCCTCCACCGTGCCGATCAGCATCCCGCCCGACCCGGTCACCGGGTTCTGCATCTTCCCCCGGGTGGAGACGATCTCCAGCACCTCGGCGCGTACCGCGTCGCCGTCGCCGCCGTGCTTCTCCCACAGCTGCCGGAAGCTCGCCGCGTCCAGGTTCAGCCGCTCCACCCGGATCCGCACCTCGTTCGGCGCGATCTCCGGGGACGCGTCCAGCCGCCACGCCGCCTGCGGCAGCACCCCCGCCGGTTCCACAACGCGGTGCAGACCCACCGGTGACGTCACGCCGACCTCCCCTGTCCAACCGCCCGAACCCCCGGTCAGGGCTCGCGTAGCGGGAAAACTTCCGGCAGACTAATTTCTTCACCGGATATTTTCCAGTAGCCTTCGAGGCCGCCGATCATCGCACGTACGAGGAGGGGCCGTGACCCAGACCCAACCGGTGCAGACCATCCCAGCGCCCCGCCCCGCGCCGGCCACCGTCCCCACCGCCGGACAGCCCTACGAATACCGCCGCGCACCCCTGGTCGAACCCGACTGGACCCGCTTCCCCGGCTGGCGCCACGTCACCCGCGAGCAGTGGGAATCCGCCCAGTGGCAGCGCGTCAACTGCGTCAAGAACATCAAGCAACTGCGCGCCGTCCTCGGTGACCTCGTCGACGAGACCTTCTACGACGACCTCGCCGCCGACCAGGCAGCCCTGGCCACCATGTCGATGCTGGTGCCGCCGCAGATGCTCAACACCATGGTCCCGTTCGCGCCGATGAGCACCGAGGCGTTCCTCGCCGACCCCGTGCGGCGCTACATGATCCCGGTCGCCTCCGACCGGCGCACCGACTGGCCCTCACACCCCTACGCCAGCCGCGACTCGCTGCACGAACACGACATGTGGGTCGCCGAGGGCCTCACCCACCGCTACCCCACCAAGGTCCTCGCCGAACTGCTCTCCACCTGCCCGCAGTACTGCGGCCACTGCACCCGGATGGACCTGGTCGGCAACTCGACCCCCGCCGTCGACAAGCTCAAGCTCACCCTCAAGCCCGTCGACCGCTACGACGCCCACATCACCTACCTCAAGGCCCACCCCGGCGTCCGCGACGTCGTCGTCTCCGGCGGCGACGTGGCCAACGTGCCCTGGCGCAACCTCGAGTCCTACCTGATGCGGCTGCTCGAGATCGAGACCATCCGCGACATCCGGCTCGCCACCAAGGCCCTCATGGGCCTGCCGCAGCACTGGCTCCAGGCCGACGTCGTCGAGGGCCTCGAACGCGTCGCCCGCACCGCCGCCCGCCGCGGCGTCAACCTCGCCATCCACACCCACGTCAACCACGCCCAGTCGCTCACCCCGCTGGTCGCCAAGGCCGCCCAGACCGCCCTCGACGTCGGCGTCCGCGACGTACGCAACCAGGGCGTGCTCATGCGCGGCGTCAACGCCACCAGCAAGGAGCTGCTCGACCTCTGCTTCGCCCTGCAGGGCGAGGCGGGCATCCTGCCGTACTACTTCTACATGTGCGACATGATCCCCAACGCCGAGCACTGGCGGGTCCCGGTCTGGCACGCCCAGCAGCTCCAGCACGACATCATGGGCTACCTGCCCGGCTACGCCACCCCGCGGATCGTCTGCGACGTCCCCTTCGTCGGCAAGCGCTGGGTGCACATGCTCACCGAGTACGACCGCGAACGCGGCATCTCGTACTGGACCAAGAACTACCGCACCAGCATCGAGTCGGCCGACCTGGAGGCGTTGAACAAGCGCTACGCCTACTACGACCCGATCGACACCCTGCCGGAGTCCGGCCAGCAGTGGTGGGCCGACCACCGCAACGACTGACCGCCGCGCGTCCCGTCACCCCCGCCGTCACCACCCGACGGCGGGGGTGACCCGTCTCTGCCGTCCCGCGAACGCCGGCCTGGCGGGTTGATCCACTCCCCTGCCCGCACATCGCGGTATCGGAGCCCCGTCGACACCGCGACATCCCGGAACCGGAGTGGATCAACCCCGGACCGGGCGGCCCCGCCCGTGCCGCTGGCCGCGGCCGGGCGCTCGGTGCCGGCTTCCACCCCTGAACGCGTGGCGGCCCCCGGCATGACGCCGGGGGCCGCCACGCCGGGCGGGGTCACCTGGTGAAGGCGTCCCGCAGCTTCTTACCGGCCTCCTTGGCCTGCTCACCGGCCTGCCGGGTCTGGGCGTCGCGCTGCTGCGAGCCGCCCTCCCCGCGCATCCGCTGGTTTTCGGTCACGTCGCCGATCCGCTCCTTGGCGGCGCCGGTCAGCTGCTCGACCTTGCTCTTCGCCTTGTCGGTGAAGCCCATGTCGCCTCCTCTGCTCCGGCCGATCAGGGGCCGGACGGGCCCCTCGATCCGGAGCATGCCCGGGCCCGGTGAGCGGAAACGTGGGTCGCCCACCGCACACCCACTAGGCCGTCCTAGGACACTAGGTGAACGAGGGAGACCGGTGACTGGTTAACTGGACGAATGGGCGAGATCCTGCTGATCCGGCACGGCGAGACCACCTGGAGCGCGAGTCACCGGCACACCTCGTACACCGACCTGGCGCTCACCCCGGACGGCGAGCGACAGGCCCGGATGGTCGGCGCGTTCCTGGCCGACCGGCGGTTCGTCGCGGTGCTGAGCAGCCCCCGGCAGCGCGCGGTACGCACCGCCCAACTGGCCGGCCTCACCGTCACCGCGACCGACGACGACCTCGCCGAGTGGAACTACGGCGAGTACGAGGGCCGCACCAGCGCCGACATCCGCGGCGACCACCCGCACTGGTACCTGTGGACCGACGGCTGCCCCGGCGGCGAGTCACCCGAGCAGGTGGGCGCCCGGCTCGACCGGGTACTCGCCCGGGTCACTCCGCTGCTCGACAAGGGTCACGTGGCGCTGGTCGCGCACGGGCACAGCCTCCGGGTGGCCGGCGCCCGCTGGATCGGCCTGCCCCCCGCCGCCGGCGGTCGGCTGCGCCTGGACACCGCCACGGTCAGCACCCTCGGCCACGAGCACGGCCGGCAGGTCATCCGGCGTTGGAACCAGCCACCTCTCCCGGCACCCGGGACCGTGCCCGCGTCGGGAGTTCGGCACTGACCTTCGGCGGCCGCCCCTCGTACGGGGTGGAGAGCACCACAGTGGTCCGGGTGGTGACGTTCGCCGCGGTGCGGATCTCCTGGAGCACCCGCTCCAGGTCCGCCGGGCTGGCGACCCGCACCAGCAGCAGGTAGAAGTCCTCCCCCGCCACGGAGTAGCAGGAGTCGATCTCCGGCAGGTGGGCCAGCCGCTCCGGCGCGTCGTCCGGCTGCGACGGGTCGAACGGCCGGATCGCCACGAACGCGGTCAGCGGCAGGTCCAGCGCCTCGAAGGAGACCCGCGCGGCGTACCCCTTGATCACCCCGCGCTGCTCCAGCCGGCGCACCCGCTGGTGCACGGCGGAGACCGACAGGCCCACCTTCTCCGCCAGATCCGTGTACGACAGCCGGCCGTCAGCGGTCAGTGCTGCGACGATGGCGCGGTCGATCTCCTCCACGGCGTGCAACCTACCGGGAAAACCGCCGGACGGCGACGACGCGGCCGCCGGACGGCCGCGCCGGTGCCGGTACGGTCGACCCACCGCACCGGCGCCGCCACCCACGGTCGACCGGGTCAGCCCTTGGCCAGGGCGCGGGAGATCACCAGCCGCTGGATCTGGTTGGTGCCCTCGACGATCTGCAGCACCTTCGCCTCCCGCATGTACCGCTCCACCGGGTGGTCGGCCACGTAGCCCGCGCCACCGAGCACCTGCACCGCGTCGGTGGTCACCCGCATCGCCACGTCGGTGGCGAAGAGCTTCGCCTTGGCCGCCTCGATCGAGTACGGCCGGCCGGCGTCGCGCAGCCGGGCCGCGGCCAGCGTCAGCGCCCGGGCCGCGGAGATCTGGGTGGCCAGGTCGGCGAGGTTGAACCCGAGCCCCTGGAAGTCGATGATGGCCTGGCCGAACTGCCGCCGCTCCTTGGCGTAGCCGACCGCGTAGTCCAGCGCCGCCTGGGCCAGCCCCACGGCGCACGCGGCGATGCCCAGCCGGCCGGAGTCCAGGGCGGACATCGCGATGGTGAAGCCCATCCCCTCACCGCCGATCAGCCGGTCGGCCGGGACCCGGGCGTCGTCGAAGGCGATCTGCGCCACCGGGGAGGCGTGCAGCCCCATCGTCCGCTCGGCCGCCTGCGGGTGGATGCCGGGCGTGCCGCGGTCGGCGAGCAGGCAGGAGATGCCCTTCGGGCCGGGCCCGCCGGTGCGGCAGAAGATGTTGTAGAAGTCGGCCACCCGGGCGTGGGTGATCCACGCCTTGGTGCCGGAGACCACGTACGCGTCGCCGTCGCGGACCGCCCGGGTGCTCAGCGCGGCGGCGTCCGAGCCACCCTGGGGCTCGGAGAGGCAGTACGCCCCGAGCAGCTCGCCGCCGATCATGTCGGGCAGCAGCTTGCGCTGTTCGTCGCTGCCGAAGGCGGCCACCGGGTAGCAGGACAGGGTGTGCACGCTGACCGCCTCGGCGACCGCGAGCCAGCGGCTGGCCAGGATCTCCAGCACCTGGAGGTAGACCTCGTACGGCTGCGCGGCGCCGCCGTGCTCCTCCGGGTAGGGCAGGCCGAGCAGGCCGGCCCGGCCGAGGGTGCGCAGCACCTCGCGGGGGAACTCGGCGCGCTCCTCGAACCCGGCGGCCCGCGGCGCGAGCTCCCGGTCGGCGAGTTCGGTGGCGAGGTCCAGCAGGTCGTGGGCCTCGTCGGTGGGGAGGATCCGGTCGACTGTCATAGCGCGATGAGCTCCGTGGGGGTGGTGTTGAGCCGGTGGACGCCGTCCGTCGTGCAGACGACGATGTCCTCGATCCGGGCGCCGTGTCGGCCCGCGAGGTAGATGCCGGGTTCGATGGAGAACGCCATGCCGGGCTCCAGCGGCCGGGGGTTGCCGGCCACCACGTACGGCTCCTCGTGCCCGTCCAGGCCGATGCCGTGCCCGGTCCGGTGCAGGAACGCGGGGCCGAAGCCGGCGGCGGCGATCGGCTCGCGGGCGGCGGCGTCGACCGCCTCGGCGGTGATCCCGGGGCGCACCGCGGCTACCGCCGCGCGCTGGGCAGCGTGCAGCACCGCGTAGTACTCGGTGAACTCGGCCGGGGCCGGGCCGCCGGCGACGTAGGTGCGGGTGCAGTCGGAGCGGTAGCCCGACGGCATGGTGCCGCCGATGTCCACCACCACCGGCTCACCGGCCCCGATCGGGCGGTCGGAGGTGCCGTGGTGCGGGCTGGCGCCGTTCGGCCCGGCGGCGACGATGACGAAGTCCACGGTGACGTGCCCGGCGGCGCGGATCGCCGCGGCGATGTCGATGGCCACCTCGGACTCGGTGCGCCCCGGGCGCAGCCAGTCCCCCATCCGCTGGTGCACCGCGTCGATCGCGGCGCCGGCCTCGGCGAGCGCGGCGACCTCCGCCGGAGACTTGCGGATCCGCAGCTCGCGCAGCACCTCGCCGGCGAGCCGCTGGGTGGCGCCGGGCAGCGCGGCGCGCAGCGCGAGCACCTGCTCGGCCCACATCCGGTCGGCCAGCCCGACCGCCGCCACCGGCCCGTCGAGGGCGGCGGTCACCAGCGGGTACGGGTCGGTGCCGTCGGCGTGGTCGACGATCCGCACCCCGGTGGCCGGGGCCGGCGACGCCTCGGCGGCGGGACGCTCCAGGGTGGGCACGATCAGCGTCGGCTCGCCCTCGGCGGGCAGCACCAGGCAGGTCAGCCGCTCCCCCGCGTGCGCGTCGTAGCCGGTGAGGTAACGCAGGTCGGAGCCGGGGGTCAGCAGCAGCGCGTCCAGGCCGGCGGCGGCGGTGGCGCGCTGCGCGGCGGCCAGCCGGTCCGGCGGGTACAGCTCGTCGGTTCCCACCCGGCCAGCTTAACGCTCGTTCGGGCGGCGCCTCAGTCGCCCCACATCCGGGAAAGCGCTCTCTCATTCATCGAGAACCATCGTTGACGCAATCCGTTAACACTCTTTAGGATTTGGGCTCCGCCGAGGATGCGCACCCTCCCTTCCGTACGCCGCGCCGGCGCCCGGCCCGCCGGGCACCGGTACGGCGTACGGTCGCCACCGCCCGCCCACGGGAAGGCCCGCGATGTCCTCACCACGTCCCCGTCCCCGGTCGGCCCTCGCCGCCGGCCTGCTCGCGCTGGTCACCGCCGGCGCCGGCCTGACCCTCGCCGCACCGTCCCCGGCCGCCGCCGCGGTGCTGCCGAACAACTTCAAGAGCGTCGGCTACCTGCCGTCGTGGAGCGGCAGCGTCACCGGCGTCCAGTACGCCAAGCTCACCCACATCAACTACGCGTTCGTGCTGCCCAACGCCGACGGCAGCCTGCGCCCGGTGGAGAACCCGGGCAAGCTGTCCCAGCTGGTCTCGCTCGGGCATGGCAACAACGTCAAGGTGTCGATCGCCATCGGCGGCTGGAACGACGGCGACGACTCCGCGTTCGAGGCGCTCGCCGCCAACGCCGGCACCCGCACCGCGTTCGTCAACAACGTGGTCACCTTCGTCAACCAGTACAACCTGGACGGCGTCGACATGGACTGGGAGTACCCCGACCCGGGCGCGTCGGCGAACAACTACAGCCTGCTGATGCAGCAGCTCAGCGGCGCCCTGCGCCCCCGCGGCAAGCTGCTCACCGCGGCCGTGGTGTCCGAGGGCTACTACGTGCAGGGCGTGCCGACCGCCGTGTTCGGCCACGTCGACTGGCTGAACATCATGGCGTACGACGGGGGCAGCCCGCACGCCAACTACGACTGGTCGATCAACGCCGTCAACGGGTGGAAGGCGCGCGGCCTGCCGGCCGCCAAGGCGGTGCTCGGGGTGCCCTTCTACAGCCGGCCCGGCTACCACACGTACTCGGCCCTGGTGGGCATGGACCCGGCCAACGCCAACCGGGACTGCACCACGGTCGGCGGCGTGCAGCAGTGCTACAACGGCGTCCCGACGGTCAAGCGGAAGACCCAGTGGGCGCTGGCGAACGCCGGCGGGATGATGAACTGGGAGCTGTCCCAGGACCGTAACGACTCGACCTCGCTGGTCGGCGCCATCTACGACACCGTCATGGGCGGCACCCCGCCGCCGACCGGACGGACCGGCCCGATCACCGGCATCGCCGGCAAGTGCGTCGACGTGGCGGCGGCGAACACCGCCAACGGCACCGCGATCCAGCTCTGGACCTGCAACGGCACCAACGCGCAGCGCTGGACGGTGGGCGCCGACGGCACCCTGCGCGCCCTCGGCAAGTGCGCCGACGTGACCAGCGGCTCCACCGCCAACGGCGCCAAGGTGCAGCTGTGGGACTGCAACGGCACCGGGGCCCAGGTCTGGCAGGCCCAGGCCAACGGCACGCTGCGCAACCCGCAGGCCGGCAAGTGCCTCGACGCCACCGGCAACAGCTCCGCCGACGGCACCCGGCTGCAGATCTGGGACTGCTTCGGCGGCGCCAACCAGGTCTGGCGCCTGCCCGCCTGACCGACGCCCGGGGCCCCGCGCACCGGCGGGGCCCCGGTACCCCGCCAAACCGGCCTGGGAACGGGCGGACGCCGGCGGGCGGCGGTCAGCCCGCCCCGACCGCCCGCTCGTCGGCCGGCCCGGCCGCGGCGGACCGGCCGCGGAGCAGGTCGAGCATCTCGTCCACCGAGCCGGCCGGGTCGGTCACCGGGAACTGCACCGCGCGCACCACCGCCCGCGGGTCGACCAGCAGGGTCAGCCGCTTGAACCGCTCGACCCCGCCGGCCCGGAAGGTGGGCAGCAGCAGCCCGGCCGCGAGCCGGCCGTCCTGGTCGGACAGGAGCGGGAAGGGCAGCTGGGCGTACGCCACGAAGTCGGCCAGCTGGTCGGGGCGCTGCGTACTCACCCCGACGATCCGGGCTCCCTCGGCGTGGAAGTCGGCGGCCCGGGCGGCGTACGTGGTCGACTCCAGCGTGCAGCCCGGCGCGCCCGGGATCTCGCCCCAGCCCGGCGGCAGCGCCGGCACCCCGGGTGGGAACGCGCCGGGGAAGAAGTAGAGGACGGTCCACCGGTCGTCCCCGGCCGGAGCCACCGGCCGGCCGTCCGGCCCGGGCAGCAGCACCTCGGGCAACCGCCGGCCGACCAACTCGTGCACCCGCCGCGCCTCGGCCGAGTCCGCGGCCGCGGTGGCGGTGATGTCGCCATCGCCCATCACGTGGTGGGTCCCCCAGTTCTGCAACGCGATCAGCACCGGCAGCAGCGCCTCGCCCTTGGCGGTGAGCAGGTAGTCGAAGCGCGGCGGGTGCTGCGAGTACGCCCGCCGCTGGAGCACCCCGTGCTCGACCAGCCCGGCCAGCCGCTCCGCCAGGGCCCGCCGGCTCACCCCGAGCGCCCGCTGGAGCGGGTCGAAGCGGGTGGTCCCGCCGGCGACGTCGCGCACGATCAGGAAGGTCCACCAGTCGCCGAGCACGCCGAGCGCCTGCGCGATGCCGCAGTCCGCGTCCGCCAGGTCGGCCCGCCGCACACCCCACCCCTTCACCGGTATCCGTCCCCCGACTATAGTCCGTTTCAGTTCGGAACTCACTGGCTCGGCTGAAACGGGGGCGGACGGCATGGGCGTCGGGCAGCGAGCCGGGGTGTTCTGGCGCTGGTGGACCGCCGGCACGACCAGCCAGGTCGGGTCGGCGGTCGGCGCGGTGGCGCTGCCACTGACCGCGCTCACCGTGCTGGACGCCAGCGCGTTCGAGATGGGCCTGATCGCCGCGGCCAACTACGTGGCCTGGCTGGTGATCGGCCTACCGGCCGGCGTCATCGTGCAGCGGCTGCCGCTGCGCGGCGCGCAGGTCGGCGCCGACCTGGCCCGCGCGGCGGCCGTCGCGTCGATCCCGCTCGCCTGGTGGTGGGGCCACCTCACGGTCGCCCACCTGGTGGTCACCGCGCTGGTGATCAGCTTCGCCAACGTGCTCTTCGACGTGGCCAACTCGACCTTCCTGCCGAGCATCGTCGAGCGGGAGGACCTGCACGCCCGCAACAGCCTCACCTCCGCGACCTACGCGGCCTCCCAGCTCAGCGGCCCCTCGCTCGGCGGCCTCGCCGTGCAGGCGCTGGGGGCGGTGCCGACCCTGCTGCTGGACGCGGTCAGCTACCTGGTCTCGGCGGTGCTGCTGCGGACCCTGCCCGCCCGCCGCGCGGACGCGCCGGACCGGTCGCCGCCGATGGGCGAGCTGATCCGGCAGGGCTGGCGCTTCGTCGCGCACCACCCGGTGATGGGCCCCAGCATGTGGGCCGCCACCGCGATCAACTTCGTCTGCGGCGCCCAGCACGCGCTCTACCCGCTCTACCTGGTCCGCGAGCTGCACGCCCCGGCCGGGCTGGTCGGCGTGCTGCTCGCCGTCGAAGGCGTCGGCTCGCTGCTCGGCGCCGCGCTCACCCCTCGGATCACGGCCCGCCTCGGCACCGCCCGGGCACTGGTCATCGCCGGCGTGGTCGCCGTTGGCGGCGCGTTCGTCGTCCCGCTGGGCACCGGCTGGCCGGCGTACGCGGCCTTCGCGGTCGGCAACGTGGTCTTCTCCGTCGGGGTGGTCGTCCTCAGCGTGACCACCCGGACCTACCGGCAGATCGCCAGCCCGCCCGACCTGCTCTCCCGGGTGATGGCCACGGTCCGGTTCGTCTCCTGGGGCGCGATCCCGGTCGGCGGGCTGGTCGCCGGTGCCCTGGCCGTCGGCCTCGGCGCCCGGGCCACGCTGCTGATCTTCGCCGGCGCGGTCGTGGGCGCGCCGCTGGTGCTGCTGCTCTCCCCGGTCCGCCGGCTGCGCGACCTCACCGACCACGACCGGGACACCGACGACCAACCCGCCGTCCCGGTTCCGGCCGGCCGCTGACCCGCCACCCGGGTCAGTCCAGCGCGCCGGACACCCGGCGGGCCCGGCGGGCATGGGTCAGCACGTCGACGCTGTCCACGTACTGGTCGACCGCGCCGAGCGGCGGACGCTCCCGCAGCGCCGGATCGACGATGGCGGCGCGCAGCGCGGCGGCGACCCGACCGGCGTCCAGCACCAGGAAGGGCCGGCGGTGGAACTGCCTGGCCCGGGCGCGCACCGGGTCGGCCAGCCCGGTGGCGTCGGTCCAGTCGGCCACCGCCTCCAGGGCGCGCACCAGCCCGTCCTGGCGCCGCGGCCAGTCTCCCGGACCGAGCGCGTCGGACAGCGCCGCGACCACCGGCGCCGCGTCCGGCAGCCGGCTGAAGACCGTGCCGAGCCACTTGTCGTACGGCGGCCACCGGCGCCGGGTCAGCAGGCCGAGCCGCATCAGGTCCCGGGCCAGCCCGGCGGTGACGGTCCGGCTGCCCAGCTCGTCGCCGACCTCGGCGCAGCGGCCCGGCAGGTGCTCCGCCTGGGCGATCCGGGTCCATCCGGCGCGCAGCACCTGCCGCCACACGTCGTCCGGATACCACGTCAGGGCCGCCCGGCCCGCGGTGAGCGCGCCGTCGAGGCCGTCGTGGAAGACCGCGCCGCCGGTCAGCTCGGCCAGCCGCTGGGTGGGGGTGGCCAGCCAGTCCGCGACGCCCACCCCGGCCGCCGGGTCGAACCCCAGCCGGGCGTGCCACCAGTCGCCCAGCTCGTGGACGCTCACCCCGTGCCGGGTGCCGGCCCGGTCGGCGACCCCCAGCCGGGCGTCCGCGCCGACGAACCGGGCCGGCCAGCCGAGGAACTCCGCCGGCAGCTCGGCGTCCAGCGCGGCGCGTACCTCGGGGATCCGGCCGGCGTCGCGCGCCGCGACGAAGAGTTGGGCCCGGGGTCCCCAGTCGTGGTCGGTCGAGCGGGCCGTGTCCAGGCCGAGCAGCTCCGAACCGCCGTCGAGCAGTCCGGCCGCGTACCGCAGGCCCGGGCAGTGGCGGCGCAGGATCGGGGCCACCGCCACGTCGTGGAACCGGCGGGCCAGGCTCAGGCCGGGAAGGAATGCCACGTCGAGCAGTCTGCGCCCGCCGCCGGCCGGGCCGCATCCCGGTTCCGGCGTGCCGCCGCCGGACCCTCGATAGCCTGAGCTCAGGCGTCCGGGGCGGGCGCCGACGGACGGAAGGACCGGTGCCGGTGGCAGCCAACGACGGGGACCGCGCCGCGGCGCGCCGCCGCCGGCTGCTCTGGTCCGGGGTGCTGGCGCTGGTCGGCCTGCTGCTGCTGGTCGTCGGCCTGACCGTCGCCGACGGCGCCACCGCGTGGATCGAGGTGATCGCCGCGATCCTGCTGCTGGTGGTGAGCTACGCCCTGCAGCACGTGGCCCGCCGGGAGACCGTCTACCGGCCGGACGACCGGCGCTGACCCGGGCGGGCCGTCCCCCCGATCGTCGGTGGGTTGTGCCAGGCTGTCGGACGTGGCACAGCAACCCCCGATCCTGCTCGTCGACTCGCCCAGCCTCTACTTCCGGGCCTACTTCGGCATCCCCGAGTCCGCCGCCCGGGCCGAGGACGGCAGCCCGGTCAACGCGGTGCGCGGCTTCCTCGACATGCTCGCGACCCTGATCCGCACCCGCCGGCCCGACCGGATGGTCTGCGCGCTCGACCACGACTGGCGGCCCGACTGGCGGGTGGCGCTCCTGCCGTCGTACAAGGCGCACCGGCTCGCCCCGGAGGGCGGTGAGGTGGTGCCGGACACGCTCACCCCGCAGGTGCCGGTCATCCTCGACGTGCTCGACGCCATCGGCATCACCACGGTCGGCGCGGCCGGCTACGAGGCCGACGACGTGCTCGGCACGCTGTCGGTCACCCAGCCCGCGCCGGTCGAGGTGGTCTCCGGCGACCGCGACCTGTTCCAGCTGGTCGACGACGCCCGCCCGGTGCGGCTGCTCTACGTCGGGCGGGGCGTGGCCAAGCTGGAGGACTGCGACGACGCCGCGGTGCGCACCCGCTACGGGGTGCCGGCCGACCGGTACGCCGACTTCGCCGCGCTGCGCGGGGACCCCAGCGACGGCCTGCCCGGCGTGCCCGGCGTCGGCGAGAAGACCGCCGCCCGGCTGGTCACCCGCTACGGTGACATCGCCGGCATCCTGGCCGCCCTGGACGACCCGGATTCCGGCTTCGCCCCCGGCCTGCGCGCCAAGCTCGCCGCCGCCCGGGACTACCTGGCGGTGGCGCCGAAGGTGGTCAAGGTCGCGCTCGACGTGCCGCTGCCCGACCTGCCCACCGATCTGCCGACCGCCCCCGCCGACCCGGACCGGCTGCTGGAGCTGGCCCAGCGGTGGAACCTGGCCGGCTCCGCCCGCCGGTTGGTCGACGCCCTCGCCGGCCGTTCCTGACCCGGCTCGGGCCCCGCGCCGGTCAGGCGGCGGCGTGGTACGCCAGCACGCCCCGGTTGACCGCGCCGATCGCCTGCCGGGCGGTGGACCGCAGGTCGGCCGACGCGCCACCGGAGTCGGCGAGCTGGCCGAGCAGGTCGACCACCTGCCGGGCCCACCGGACGAAGTCGCCGGCCGGCATCTCCCCGTCGATCTCGTGGCCGCTGGCCAGCACCTTGGCCAGCGCCTCACCCCGGGCCCAACGGTAGATCGGCCAGGCGAAGCCCAGGTCGGGCTCGCGGGTCACCGCCAGCCCCCGGGACGCCTCGTCGGCCTCGATCTCGCTCCACAGCTTCAGCGTGGCGTCCACCGCCTCGGACACCCCGCCGCGCGGCAGCGAGGCCCGCTCGTCGACGTCGCGGCGCGCCTCGAAGACCACCACGGAGACCGCGGCGGCCAGCTCGGCCGGGGAGAGCCCGTCCCAGACCCCACGCCGCAGGCACTCCGCGACCAGCAGGTCGGCCTCGGTCCAGATCCGGCCCAGCATCCGTCCGGCGTCGGTCACCGCGCCGTCCGGCGCGAGGTAGCCGCGCGCGGTGAGCAGCGCGACGATCCGGTCGAAGGTACGCGCCAGCGAGCCGGTCCGGCCGGCCACCCGCTGCCGCAGCTCCTCGGTGTCGCGCTCCAGCCGGCGCCGCCGCTCCGCCCAGCGGGCGTGCTCCTCCCGGTCCGGGCAGGCGTGGCAGGGGTGCCGGCGCAGCTCGGCACGGAGCTGGCTGAGCCGGTGGTCCTCGCCGACCGCCTGCCGGGACCGGCCGCGGCGCCCGCCGTGCCGGTCCAGCCCGGTGCCGCTGACCTCGGCGGCGAGATCCCGCCGTGCGGCCGGCGAGCGGTGGTTGAAGTGCTTGGGCACCCGGATCCGGGCGAGCACCTCCGCCGGGGTGGTGAAGTCGCCGGGGCTGACCCGCCCGGCCCAGCGGTCCTGGGTGAGCACCAGCGGGCGGGGCTCGCCGAACCCACCGGTCGCCGGGTCAAGCACCACCGCCAGCCCGGCCCGCCGGCCCGACGGAACCCGGATCACGTCACCCACCCGCAGCCGCTCCAGCGACGCCACCGCGGCGGCCTTGCGCTGGCTCTGCCCCTGCCGGGCGAGCGCGCGTTCCCGGTCGGCGATGGCCACCCGCAGCCCGAAGTACTCGTCGAAGTCGCCGTGGTGGCAGGCGGCGTCGGCGCCGTACGCCTCGATGCTCTCGGTGTTGCGCTGCACCTGCCGGGCCAGGCCGACCACCGACCGGTCCGCCTGGAACTGCGCGAACGACGACTCCAGCAGCGCCCGGGCCGGCTCCGCGCCGACCGTGCCGACCAGGTTGACCGCCATGTTGTACGAGGGCCGGAAGCTGGACCGCAGCGGGTACGTGCGGGTCGAGGCGAGGCCGGCCACGTGCCGCGGGTCGGTCTCCGGGGACCACACCACCACGGCGTGCCCCTCGACGTCGATGCCGCGCCGGCCGGCCCGGCCAGTGAGCTGGGTGTACTCCCCCGGGGTCAGGTCGACGTGCGCCTCGCCGTTGTACTTGACCAGCCGCTCCAGCACCACGCAGCGGGCCGGCATGTTGATGCCCAGCGCGAGCGTCTCGGTGGCGAAGACCGCCTTGACCAGGCCGCGGACGAACAGCTCCTCGACGACTTCCTTGAACGCCGGCAGCATGCCCGCGTGGTGGGCGGCCAGCCCGCGCTCCAAGCCGTCGAGCCACTCCCAGTAGCCCAGCACCGACAGGTCCTCGCCGGGGATCGCGGTCACCCGCGACTCGACCACCCGGCGGATCTCCGCCCGCTCCTCCGGCGAGGTGAGCCGCAGCCCGGCGGCCAGGCACTGCTGCACAGCGGCGTCACAGCCGGCCCGGCTGAAGATGAACAGGATCGCCGGCAGCAGCCCCTCCCGGTCCAGCCGGTCGACGATGTCCGGGCGCATCGGGCCGCGCCAGCGGGGCCCGCGCCGCCCGCCGCCCGGGCCGGCGCTGCGCCCCTCGCCCAGCTCCAGCCGGCGCATGGTGTCCCGGGTGTAGCGCAGCAGTTCCGGGTGCACGTCGTGCTTGCGGGCCGCGTCGGCGTCGTGGAACAGGTCGAACATCCGCTTGCCGACCAGCATGTGCTGCCACAGCGGCACCGGCCGGTGCTCGCTGACCACCACCGCCGTCTCGCCGCGGACGGTGACCAGCCAGTCGGCGAACTCCTCGGCGTTGGAGACGGTGGCCGACAGGGAGACCAGCGTCACCGAGGCGGGCAGGTGGATGATCACCTCTTCCCAGACGCCGCCACGGAACCGGTCGGCGAGGTAGTGCACCTCGTCCATCACCACGTACGCCAGGCCCTCCAGGGTGGCCGAGCCGGCGTAGAGCATGTTCCGCAGCACCTCGGTGGTCATCACCACCACCGGCGCGTCGCCGTTGATCGCGTTGTCGCCGGTGAGCAGGCCGACCTGCTCGGCGCCGTAGCGGTCCACCAGGTCGTGGTACTTCTGGTTGGACAGCGCCTTGATCGGCGTGGTGTAGAAGCACTTGCGCCGGGTTCCCTCGGCCGGCTGCCCGGGCGTGCCGCGCAGCGCCAGGTGCACGGCGAACTCCCCCACCACTGTCTTGCCCGCGCCGGTGGGGGCGCAGACCAGCACGCCGCTGCCCCGCTCCAACGCCTGACACGCCTCGCGCTGGAAGTCGTCGAGATCGAACCCCAGGTCAAGGGCGAACTCGTCCAGCGCCGGGAACTGGGAGGCCTGCGCGGCCCGGCGGCGCGCCGCGGCGTACCGCTCGGCGGGGCTCGACATGGCACCAAGATTAATGCGTGCCGGCGGCCGACACCGGACAAGGCCGCCCGATCGGGGCCGTCGGAGCCGGTCGGTAGGGTGCAGCACGTGCCGGAGCATGCCGAACCGCCCCAGACCCCCGCCCCGGGCAGCGCCGCCGCCGGTCCGAGGGCGTCCCGCCGGCCCGTGAAGGCGGTCCTGTTCGACTTCCACGGCACCCTGGCCCAGGTCGAGGAGGCCCGCGAGTGGGTGCTGGCCGCCGCCGCGACCTGCGGGGTCGCCCTGGAGCGGGCCCGGGCCACCGCGCTGGCCGACCGGCTGCTCACCGCCGGTCGGGCGGGTGGCCCGCTGCCGGCCCGGGTGCCGCCCCGGCTGGCCGAGCTGTGGGCCGACCGCGACCTCTACCCGCACGCCCACCGCGGCGCGTACACGGGGCTCGCCGAGACGGTGGACGCCGGCATCGACGGCTTCGCCGAGGCACTCTACGAGCGGCTGCTGGTGCCCGACGGCTGGGTGCCCTACCCGGACGCCCGACCCACCCTGGGCGCGCTGCGCGAGGCCGGGGTACGGGTGGCCGTGGTCAGCAACATCGGCTTCGACATCCGGCCGCACTTCGCCGCCTGGGGCCTGGCCGACCTGGTCGACGCGTTCGTGCTGTCGTACGAGGTGGGGCGCTGCAAGCCGGACCCGGCGATCTTCTGGCGCGCCTGCGGGATGCTCGGCGTCGACCCGGAGCAGGCGCTGATGGTCGGCGACACCCCGGCCGACGCGGGTGCGGTGGCGGCCGGCTGCGCCGTGCTGGTGCTCCCGGCGGCCGAGGCCGGTCGGGAGAACGGCCTGGGCGCCGTGCTCGACCTGGCCCTGCCGGCCTGACCCACCCCACTGGCCGCCTCAGGCCCTCGCGAACGCCCGCACGCCGCTCGACCCCGGCGGCGCGATCCGGGCGGCGGCTCAGCCCCGCCAACGGCCCGCACGCCGGCTCAGCCGCGGACGGTGTCCCGGGCCAGCGCGACAAGGTCGGCGACGGCCGGGTGGCCGGGCGGCTCGCGCCAGGCCAGCAGCACGGTGACCGGCGGCGCGTCGGTCAGCGGCAGGTACGCCACCGCCGGGTTGGGATACATCGCCGCGGTCGCCGCGGTGGTGACCCCGACCGCCCGGCCGGCGCTGATCGCCGCCAGCCAGTCGTCGGTATTGGCCACCGGCACCACCGTGGCCGGCGCCCGACCGGCGGGCCACAACTCCAGGGTGGTGGTGCCGGTCGCGGCGTTCACCGCGATCGGCTGGTCGACCAGGTCGGCCAGGGTGAGCGCGGCCCGGCCGGCGAGCGGGCTGTCGGCGGGCACGGTAGCCAGCCGCGGCTCGTCGAGCAGCCGCTGGGTGCGGATCCCGGGCAGGTCGACCGGCTGACGCAGCACCGCCACGTCGACCCGGCCCCGGGCCAGCCCGGCGGTGCGTTCGTCGATGCGCAGCAGTTCCAGCGGGGTGTGCGGGTGCTGCTGCCGCCAGCGACGCAACAGGGTCACGGTGTGCCCGCCCAGCGCCGACCAGGCGTGCCCCAGCCGGATCGCCCGGCCGCCCAGGTGGGCCGGGTCGAGCACGTCGTCGACCGCGGCCACCGCCGCGGCGGCGCGGTCGCGCAGCGCCCGACCGGCGGGGGTGAGCGCCAGGTGGTGCGTGGAGCGGTCGGCGAGGCGTACCCCGAGGTGGTTCTCCAGCTGGCGCAGCGTGCGGGAGAGGGCGGGCTGGGTGAGCCGCAGCCGGGCCGCGGCCCGGGTGATGCTGCCCTCCTCGGCGATGGCCAGGAAGGCCCGCAGGTGGCGCAGCTCCACGGTCATGACCGCCAAGCATAAGCGCGGGCGAACCGGCATTTCCGCGCCGCGCGGCGACCTCCTAGCGTTGGGGAACGTGACCGACACCCTGCGCTCCGGGCCGCCCGCTCCCGCCGCCGCGGCGCCGCGCCCGCGCGGCGGCCTGCGGGCGGTGGGCCTGGTGCTCGGCGGGGCGCTGTCGGTGCAGTTCGGCTCGGCCGTGGCCGCCCTGCTCTTCCCGCGCTCCGGGGTGGCCGGGGCGGTCACGCTGCGGCTGACCATCGGCGCCGTACTGCTGCTGGCGGTGTGTCGGCCTCGGCTGCGCGGCCACCGCCCCGGGGACTGGGCGGCCGCCGCCGCGTTCGGGGTCGCCCTGGCCGGCATGAACTCGCTGTTCTACCAGGCCATCGAGCGCATCCCGCTGGGCCCGGCGGTGACCCTGGAGGTGCTCGGTCCGCTGACCTTGTCGGTGCTGGCCGCCCGCCGGCTGGCCAGCTGGTGCTGGGCGGGGCTCGCCGCCGCCGGGGTGGCCCTGCTCGGGCAGGGCGGCTTCGACCGGCTCAACCCGGTCGGCGCCGGGCTGGCACTGGCCGCCGGCGCGATGTGGGCGGCGTACATCGTCCTCAGCGCCCGGGTCGGGCAGCGCTTCCCGGGCGCCGACGGGCTGGCCCTGGCGCTGGCCGTCGCCGCGCTGCTCACCCTGCCGGCCGGGCTGCTCGGCTCGGGGACGGCGCTGCTGGACCCGACGGTGCTGGCGCTGGGCGCCACCGTCGCCGTGCTCTCCTCGGTGCTGCCGTACACCCTCGAACTGCTCGCCCTGCGCCGGCTGCCCACGCACACCTTCGCCGTGCTGATGAGCCTCGGCCCGGCCATCGCCGCGCTGGCCGGCTGGCTGGTGCTGGATCAGGCGCTCACGGTGCCGGAGGTGCTGGCGATCGGGCTGGTGATCGCGGCCAGCGTCGGCGCGGTGCGGGTCAGCGCAGCAGCCGCAGCGCCGCCGGCACAGCCGTGACGGTGACCGGCAGGTCCAGCACCCGCTCCCCGTCGGCGTACGTGGTGATGCCCTCGGCGGCCAGCTCCACCTCGCGCACCCGGTAGCTGCGCACCAGCGGGTGCCGCACGTGGGTGCCCTGGTAGATGCTCGGCTTGACGCGCATCAGGGTGAGCCGGTCGAACCGCCCGCCGACCACCACGTCGAGCAACCCGTCGGTGAGGTCCGCGTCCGGGCAGATCCGCATGCCGCCGCCGTAGCTGGGCGCGTTGCCCACCGCCACCAGCACCGCGTCCACCTCCTGCGGTTCGCCGTCGAGGCGCAGCTTGTACCGGCGTGGCCGCAGCCGGGCCAGCTCCACCAGGATCGCCAGGTCGTACCGGCGGGGGCCGCGCGGCCAGCGCATCCGGTTGGCCCGCTCGTTGACGATCGCGTCGAAGCCGGCTGCCAGCACCGCCCCGTACCAACGCCGGGTGCCGTCGGCGCCGGTCAGCCGGGCCAGGTCGACCGGACGGGTGCGGCCGGCGCGCAGCGCGTCGGCGATCACCTCGACGGCGGCCAGCGGGTCGGCCGGGAACCCGGTGTCCACCGCGAAGTCGTTGCCGGTGCCGGCCGGCACCGGACCGAACGGGACCGGCGTCCCGGCGACCGCCTGCAACGCCCGGTGCACGGTGCCGTCGCCGCCCACCGCGACCAGCGCGGCCACCCCGTCGGCGACGGCCGCGTGGCAGGCCGCCTCGGCCTGGTCGGCGCTGTGCGCCTCGAGCAGCCGCACCGGCCGGCCGGTGGCGGCGAGCCGGTCCAGCAGCCCGGGCAGCAGCCCGCGGTGCCGGCCCCGGCCGGCGGTCGGGTTGGCCAGCACGGCGACGGGACCGTCGGGGGCCACGGAGGGGTGATCGTCAGCGGTCACGGCGAGCACCGTACCGCCACCGGCAACCCCGCCGGCCTCGGCCGGCAGGTCGTCACCGGCTGTCCGGACGGTGTCACCGACGCCACGCTTAACGGTCAGGCCACCGGGGACACGCCGGCATGCCCGACGAGCGCCCCAACCGGTTCCCGGAGCCCGCCCGGCCGGAGCCGGAGGTCGAGGAGGCCTTCGGCCGGCTCGTCGCGGAGGGCGCGGTACGGCTGGCCCGGCCCTGGCCGTCCCTGGCCGTCACGGGCCTGCTCGGCGGCGTGGACGTCGGCACCGGCGTGCTGGCGTACCTGCTCGTCGCGCGGGTCACCGGGGAGCCGCTGCTGGCCGGCGCCGCGTTCAGCATCGGCTTCGCCGCGCTGCTGCTGGCCCGCAGCGAACTGTTCACCGAGAACTTCCTGGTGCCGGTGACCGCGGTGGCCGCCCGGCACGGCCGCCCGCGCGCCCTGCTCCGGCTCTGGTCCGTCGCGCTCGCCGGCAACCTGGCCGGCGGTTGGCTGGTCGCCTGGCTGATCACCCGCGGCTACCCGGAGCTGCGGGACACCGCGATCAGCACCGCCACCCACTACGCGCGGCTCGGCGTCAACCTGCGCTCGTTCGCCCTGGCGGTGCTCGCCGGCATGGTGATCACCCTGATGACCCGGATGCAGTACGCCACCGAGAGCCTCGGCGTCCGGCTGGTCGCGGCGCTGCTGTTCGGCGCCCTGCTCGCCGCGGGGCAACTCTTCCACAGCGTGCTCGACTCGATCTTCATGTTCGCCGCGCTCACCGCCGGCCGGGCGCCCTTCGGCTACCTGGACTGGCTCGGCGCGCTCGCCTGGTCGGTGTTCGGCAACATCGTGGGCGGGGTGGGTCTGGTCGCGTTCCTGCGGATGCCCCGGGTGGCGCACCGGTTGGCGCGGGAACGGGCCCGCCAACGCTGACCCCGGTACGAGACGACGGAAGCCGCCCACCGGGGGCGGCTTCCGTCGTGGCTGCGACCCGGGTCAGGTCATGTCGTCGTAGCGGCGGTCGATCGGCGCCGGCGCGGCGATCGGCTCCGGGGCGGTGATCGGCGCGGTGCCGTCCACCCGCTCCCCCGCCTCCACCGGCTCCCGGTCGAACTCCAGCGGCGACACCTCGTCGTCGGCGAGGCCGGCGTAGACCTCCTTGCCGCGTCCCCGGCGCTTGTCGTTGAGGAACGCGACACCGACGGCGGCGAAGTAGAGCGCGCAGAGGCAGATGGCCAGCGCCGTCATCCCGAACGGGTCCGGGGTGGGGGTGACCACCGCGGAGAAGGCGAAGAAGACGAAGACCGCCACCCGCCACCAGCCCAGCAACCGCCTGGCACTGGCGATGCCGACGAAATTGAGCATCAGCACCAGCAGCGGGAACTCGAACGCCACCCCGAAGAGCAGGATGAGGTTGGTGACGAACGAGACGTACCGGGTGATGTCCAGGGTGGTGTTGATCTCGCTGCCGGAAATGTCCAGCAGGAACTCCAGGCCCTTCGCGGTGACGAAGTAGGCCAGCACCGCGCCGGCGGCGAACAGCGGCGCCGCCAGCCCGGTGAAGACGTACGCGTAGCGCCGCTCGTGCCGGTGCAGGCCCGGCGCGATGAACGCCCAGAGCTGGTAGAGCCAGACCGGCGCGGCGAGGATCAGCCCGACCCAGAGCCCGATCTTGAGGTTGAGCAGGAACAGGTCGGCCGGCCCGAGCTGGACGAAGTCGCAGGCGCCGTTGGTCGTCTGCGCCTGCGGCAGGTCGCAGTACGGCCGCTTCAGCACGTTCAGCACCGGGCCGGCGAGCCAGATGCCGAAGCCGAAGCCGACCACGATCGCCAGCGACGCCTTGAACAGGCGGTTGCGCAGCTCGCGGACGTGCTCGATCAGGGTCATCGAGCCGTCGGCGGCCCGCTGGAAGCTGCTCGGACCGCGCTTACGGAGACCGAAGGCCACGGTTGCGGGCCCTTCGGTCAGTTGTCGCGGACGCGGTGCACCGGGTCAACGCCCGGCTGCTGCTGCGGCGGGGCCTGGTAGGGCGCCTGCTGCGGGGCCTGCTGCCCGGCGTGCGGCGGCAGCGGCTGGTAGCCGGCCTGCGCGTCGGCCTTCTCGGCCAGGTCGCGGTCGTCGTCGTGCAGGCTCTTGGTCTCGGCCTTGATGATCCGCAGCGAACGGCCCAGCGAACGGGCCGCGTCGGGGAGCCGCTTCGCGCCGAAGAGCAGGATCAGCACGACCACGAGTACGGCGATGTGCCACGGCTTGAGGGCACCCATGGGAAGCTCCAGTCGCTCTGTGTGTCTGGCAAGGGGTGTGTCGCAGCCCATCGTACGTGCGCCGAAGGCCGTTGCCACCCGCCGGGCGGTGGTGGTTCGTCCCGGCCGGTGAAGTGTTGACCAACCCCGAGTGTCCCGTCAACCGCCCCCGCCCGATCGTTCCTGCGCGCAACCCGGCCGGATCGCGCAGGGACGACAACGATGGTCGATCAGTCGCCGCGCTTCGCCTTGATCAGTTCCAACCGCCGCTGGGCGGTGTCGAGCTGCTCCTGCAGCGTCTCGGCGCGCTGCTGGAGGCTCTCCGCGCTCTCCCGCAGCGCCTCCGCCTCGGTCGCCCGCCGTTGCAGGGCCAGCGCCGCGCGGCGCAGCCGGGGCAGCCGGGCCAGCACCGTCCGGACGGCCAGGGCGAACCCGACGAGCGCGACCAGCACCAGCGCGAGCACGATCCACGTCACCACGGCGGTCAGCCTACTGGGCGCCCGCCGTCACCGCCGGACCGGCGGACGGCGCCGGGGGCGTGTCGGGTCCGCCCGCCGGCTGCGCGGGCGCGGGGCTCGGCGCCGGTGCGGCGTACGCGTCGAGCGCGGCGGCGGCCGCCGCGCGTACCTGTTCGGCGAGCTCGACCGGGGCGACCACGGTGACCTCCGGACCGAGCCCGAGCACGAACCGGCGGGCCCAGCCGAGGTCGGTGACCCGCAGCGAGACCAGCCACTGGTCGCCGTCGCCGGCCGCCACCGACTCGCACGGGTAGTACTCGGTGATCCACCGCTCGCTGCGGCCCACCCGCAGGGTGATCAGCGGCAGGTCCGGCGAGGGGCGGAACACCCCGTCGGTGAGGTCGTGCGGGCGGGCCTGCGGCGGCACCACGGCCGGCTCGTCCAGCTCGGTGACCGCGTCGATGCGGTCGGAGCGGAACAGCCGCACCGCCTCCGCCCGGCGGCACCACGCCTCCACGTACGCGCGCCCGCCGACCATCAGCATCCGCAGCGGGTCGACCACCCGTTCGGTGGTCTCGTCCCGGGCGGCCGTGTAGTAGGTGATCCGCAGCGCCCGGCCGCTCTCCACCGCGGTCCGCAGCTCCTGCACCTGGCGGGTGTCGGCGGGCAGCCGGACCTCGACCGGCGCGGCCACCAGGTCACCCGCCGCGTTCTCGATCTTGGCGAGCGCCCGCTCCACCGCCTCCCGGTTGGCCACCCCGGGCGTCTCGGCGAGCATCCGCAGCGCCACCACCAGGGCCAGCGCCTCGTCCGGGGTGAGCCGCAGCGGCCGGTCGATGCCGGCGTCGTAGGTGATGGTGACCCGGTCGCCGTCGAAGGCCATGTCGATCAGGTCGCCGGGCCCGTAGCCGGGCAGCCCGCAGACCCAGAGCAGTTCCAGGTCCTCGCGCAGCTGCCGCTCGGTGACGCCCAGGTCACCGGCCGCCTCGGCGATCTCGATGCCGGGGCGGGCCAGCAGGTAGGGCACCAGGTTGAGCAGCCGGGCGAGCCGGTCGGCCGAGGCCCGGGAGCCGCCCCTGGCGGCGGGGCGGGTCATCGGGCACCTCCGGCGCCGGCCAGCTCGTCGTGCCGGGTGGCGATCTCCTTGAGCCGCTGGATGACCGCCTCGCGCACCTCCGGCGGGTCGAGCACCCGCACGTCCGGGCCGTAGCCGACCAGCTGGCCGGCGAGCGAGTCCGGGTCGGCGTACGGCAGCACCAGCCGGTCGGCGTCGCCGCCGGTGGCGGTGACGCTCACCGCCCAGCGGCGCAGCCCCGCGGCGCGCCCGGGAGTGACCAGCACGGTGGCCCGGCCGGCCCGCTCCACCGGACCCGACCAGCGGGCCACGTGGCTGATCAGGTCGACCCCGGCCGGCGGCTGGTAGCCGCCCGGCTCGCCGGTCACCCGGACCGCGCCGACCACCCGGGAGAGCCGGAAGCAGCGTGTGGCCGCCCGGTCCAGGTCGTGCCCGACCACGTACCACCGGCCGCGCCAGCAGACCACGCCCCACGGCTGGAGCCGGCGCCGGCTCGGCGCGTCCCGGTCGGGCACCCGGTAGTCGAAGCTGACCTCGCGGCGGTCCCGCGCGGCGGCGGTGAGCGGCGCGAACGCCGGGTCGACCGTGACCATCGGCTCCAGGCCGAGGGTGGCCTGCGGGTCCACGTCGACACCGGCGGCGCGCAGCTTGGCCAGCCCGGAGGAGGCGGCGGCGGCCAGGCCGGCGTGCTGCCACAGCCGGGCGGCGATGCCCACCGCGGCGGCCTCGTCCGGTTCGAGGGGGATGTCGGGCAGGGCGTACTCCCGGCGGGCGATCCGGTAGCCGGGCTCGGCGTCGAAGACGCTCGCCGTCCCGGTCTCCAGCGGCACGCCCAGCTCGCGCAGCTCGGCCTTGTCCCGCTCGAACTTGCGCTGGAACGCCTCGTGGTCGCGGGCGTCGTCCGGGTCGTGCTCGTACCCGGGCACGGTCGCGGCGATCTGCGCGGCGGTCAGGAACCGTCGCGTGGACAGCAGGCAGATCACCAGGTTGACCAGGCGCTCGGTGCGGGTCCGCGACACGCGGTAACGCTAGCAGCCCGCGCGTCCGCGACGCGCACCCACGCGCCGGGGAGCTCCGCCGGCCACCGCCGCATCGCCCGGCGGGAGGTCGTCGACGCCCATAGGGTGACCTGGTGACCGCGCCGACCGTCCGGACCGAGAGCGTCGGCACGGTCGTCGTCGCCGGCGCCGCCAACCTCGCCATCGCGGCGGCGAAGCTGGTCGCCGGGCTGATCTCCGGTTCGGCGGCGATGCTCTCCGAGGCGGTCCACTCGGTCGCCGACACCACCACCGAGGCGCTGCTCTACCTGGCGCTGCGCCGTGGGGCCCGGCCGGCGGACGCCCGCCGCCCGTTCGGCTACGGCAAGGAGAGCTACGTCTGGGCGTTCCTGGCCGCCGTGTTCACCTTCGTCGCCGGGGCCGGCTTCGCCGTCACCCACGGCGTCACCACGATCCTCGTGCACGAGCACAGCGGCGACTACCTGGTCTCGTACGTCGTGCTGGCGGTCTCGTTCGTGATCGAGTCGGTCTCCCTGGCCCGGGCCGCGCGCCAGGTCCGCGCCCAGTCCCGGCGCTGGCGCACCACCCCGCGCCGCTACCTGCGGCTGACCGCGGACACCACCGTGAAGGCGGTCTTCCTGGAGGACAGCGCGGCCCTCGTCGGGCTGGTGCTGGCCGCCGCCGGGGTCGCGCTGTCCGAGCTGACCGGCGACGAGCTGTACGACGGGATCGCCTCGATCCTGATCGGCGTGCTGCTCCTGGTGGTCGCCGTGACGCTGGCGCTGCGCAACCTGTCGCTGCTGGTGGGGCGGTCGGTGCCGGCCCGGCTGCGCCGGGAGATCGACCGCGAGCTGACCGACCTGCCCGCCGTGCGGCGGGTCGACACGCTGCTGACCATGCAGCTCGGCCCGGCCGACATCCTGGTCGCCGCCAAGGTCGACTTCGACGACACGGCCACCGGCGCGCAGATCGAGGCCGCCGCCGACGCCGCCGAGCGGCGGCTGACCGCCCGCTACCCGGAGATCCGCTACGTCTTCCTCGACCCGACCCGGGCCACCGCCCGCGACGCTCCCCCCGACCCGTCCGGCCCGGCCGAGGCCGGCGGAGCACCGGGCGGCACCGATCCGGACTGACGGCGCGGGCGTCCGTCCGGCCCGGCCGAGGCCGGCGGAGCACCGGGCGGCGCCGGGCCGGTCCGACGGCCGGCGGCTCGATCCGGAACCGATCCGGCCGCCGGCGTGATGCCCACCCGGTATGGCCGGACGGACACCACGTGCGGCTTCGCGCTGGCCGGCCGGGCGCGGCACGGCGGGCCAAGCCCCGTGCCGGCCGCCGGGCGTCACGCCGGGCGGGTCCCCGCCCCGGTGCCGGATGCCCGGCCCGATACCGTGCCGGGCATGGTGCGATGGCGGTCGGGAACGGTGAGCGCGCTGCGGCGGCAGTGGGCCGGGGCGGTCGAGCTCGACGTCGACCTGCCGGACGGCACCACCATGCGGGCGCTGGCCTACCCCGACCTGGTCGGCCGGCCGGAGCCCGGCGACCGGGTGCTGCTCAACGCCGGCGCGCTGCTGATGGGGCTCGGCACCGGCGGGTACGCACTGGTGGTGGCGCTGCCCGACCGGCTGCCGCCGGACCCGCCGCAGGCGCTGGACAACCGCGACGCCGGTCACCTGGTCAAGGCCCGCTACACCCCGTTGCAGCCGATCCTGCTCGGCGTGGACGAGGAGGCCTCGCCGCACCGGGCGGTGCTCGCGGCCGCCGAGGACGTCGCCGGCCTGCCCGTGGTCACCGCCGACCTGCACTCGGCGCTGCCGGCGATCCTGGCCGGGATCCACGCCGACGCCCCCGACGCGCGGGTGGCGTACCTGCTCACCGATGGTGGGGCGCTGCCCGCGTGGTTCTCCCGCACCCTCGCCGGGCTGCGGGACGACCTGGTCGGCACGATCAGCGTCGGGCAGGCGTTCGGCGGCGACCTGGAGGCCGCCACCCTGCACAGCGGGCTGCTCGCCGCCCGGCACGTGCTCGGCGCCGACCTGGCGATCGTCGCCCAGGGGCCGGGCAACCTGGGCACCGGCACCCGCTGGGGCTTTTCCGGGGTGGCCGTCGGCGAGGCGGTCAACGCGGTCGCCGCGCTGGGCGGGCGGGCCGTCGGGTCGCTGCGCATCTCCGCCGCCGACCCGCGTCCCCGGCACCGTGGGGTGTCACACCACAGCCTCACCGCGTACGGCCGGGTCGCGCTCGCCGCCGCCGAGCTGGTGGTGCCCGACGGCCTCGACCCGGCGCTGGCCGCCGAGGTCGACGCGGCCCTCGCCCCGCTGGCGGCGCGGCACCGGATCGTCCGGGTGCCCACCGACGGGCTGGACGCCGCGCTGCGCGCCACCCCGGTCCGGCTGTCCACGATGGGCCGTGGCCTGGACGCCGACCACGCGTACTTCCTGGCCGCCGCCGCGGCCGGCCGGCACGCCGCCCGCCTGGCGGCCTGACCCGACCCCCGGACCGGACGGCCGCCGCCCCCGCGCTCACCGGACCCAGGCCGCGGCCGCGCTCATTGGACCCAGGCCGCCGCGTCCGGGTGCACCGGACGCCCCCGCCACGGCCGCGCTCAGCGGACGACCGGCCGCTTGTCGCGGGGCAGCGCCTCGATCAGCTCGCGGGGCAGGTTCAAGGTGTCGGCGACCACCTGGTGCGGGGTGTTCGCCATCCACTGGGCCAGTGAGATGTCGGCGAACCGCGGCCTGCGGAACATCTCCAGGAAGACCAGCGGCTCGCTGCCCAGGTTCTCGATGTAGTGCCCGTACGCGAACGGCACGTAGCCCACGTCACCCTCGGAGAACGCGCCGTCGTCGAAGACCAGCAGGAATTCCACCCCCTCGTCGAGGGCCTGGATGTGGTGCGGCACCCCGCGCGGGAAGAACCACAGGTCGCCGGAGCGGACGTCGTCGAGGAAGGTGCGCCCCTCCTGGTCGACGGCGCTGATCCGGCAACTGCCCCGCAGCACGTACGCCCACTCGGACTGCTTGTGCCAGTGCAGTTCCCGGTAGGCGCCCGGCTCCAGGCGCATGTCCACACCGCTGAGTTCGGTGGCGATCGGCAGCTCCCGCTGGGTGACCTCGCGGGTCCAGCCACCCCGCTCGATCCGGTTGTGCGCGTCAGAGAACGAGAACCGCAGGTTCGGCACGGTCCCCGCGTCCGTGGGCGGCGGGGTCAGCAGGTCCGGGTTCTCCCGGTCCCGCACGACGTCCCGCGGTCCGGGGTCGTCGCCGCCCCGTACGCCCCGCTGCGGTCGTGGCAGCCGTTCCTCGCCCATGCCTCGCCTCTCCCGGTCGGCCGGTCCGCGCCGCGCCCGGCGGGCGTCGCGGGCCGCGTGGCGCGGCACCGGGCCGGCCACGTCGGCGGCCGGCGGGTACCCGTCGGCCCGACCCGGTCGGGCCAACCGCTGGCCCGACGGGGTCACCGGTTGGCGGCGCCGGCGGTGGGCCAGCGGCGGCAGGTCAGCAGGGTCAGTGGCTGGCGGAGCCGCCGGCGGCGCCAGCGGGCAGCGAAGCCAGCGGGCTCAGTGGGAGGCGGAGGCGGCGCTGGGAGGCGGAGGCGGCGCTCAGGCGAGGAAGATCAGGCCCAGCCAGGCGCCGACGATCACCACCAGCGCTACCGCGAGCACCCAGGTCGGCACGGTGTACTCGCCGCGCCGGTTGCGCGCGATCTCCTCGCGGATCTTCTCGCGGCGGCGCTCGATGAAGTTCTGCCGCTGCCGGCCGCTCTCGTCAGGTTCGGAAGTCGTCATGGCGCGGTCAGCCTACCCGGCCGCCCCGCCCCGGCGGCGGTGACCGCCACCGGGGCTCGGGCGCGCCGTCACATGCTGGCGATCAGCCGCTCGACCCGCTCGTCGTACGCCCGGAACGGGTCCTTGCAGAGCACGGTGCGCTGCGCCTGGTCGTTGAGCTTCAGGTGCACCCAGTCGACGGTGAAGTCGCGCCGCTTCTCCTGGGCGTGCCGGATGAACTCGCCGCGCAGCCGGGCCCGGGTGGTCTGCGGCGGGGTCTCCTTGGCCTCGAAGATCTCCGGGTCGGTGGCCACCCGGTCCACCTCGCCGCGCCGCTCCAGCAGCCCGTAGAGGCCCCGGCCGCGGCGCAGGTCGTGGTAGGCGAGGTCCATCTGCGCGACCCGGGGGTGCGACAGCGGCAGGTCGTGCTTGCGCTGGTAGCGCTCGATCAGCCGCAGCTTGGTCACCCAGTCGATCTCCCGGGCCACCGGCTCCAGGTCGCCGGTCTCCACCGCGCGCAGCACCCGGCCCCACAGCTCCACCACCCGCTTGGCGGTCTGGTCGCCGCCGCGCCGCTCGACGAACTCGGTCGCCTTGGCCAGGTATTCCTGCTGGATCTCCAGCGCGCTGACCTCCTTGCCGGAGGCGAGCCGCACCTTGCGCCGGCCGGTGATGTCGTGCGACACCTCGCGGATCGCCCGGATCGGGTTCTCCAGGGTGAGGTCGCGCATCACCACCCCGGCCTCGATCATCCGCAGCACGATGTCGGCGGTGCCGACCTTCAGCAGCGTGGTGACCTCGTTCATGTTGGAGTCGCCGACGATGACGTGCAGCCGGCGGTAGCGCTCGGCGTCGGCGTGCGGCTCGTCCCGGGTGTTGATGATCGGCCGGCTGCGGGTGGTCGCCGAGGAGACGCCCTCCCAGATGTGCTCGGCGCGCTGGGACAGGCAGTAGACCGCGCCGCGCGGGGTCTGCAACACCTTGCCGGCGCCGCAGATCAGCTGCCGGGTGACCAGGAACGGGATCAGCACGTCGGCCAGCCGGCCGAACTCGCCGTGCCGGGAGACCAGGTAGTTCTCGTGGCAGCCGTACGAGTTGCCGGCCGAGTCGGTGTTGTTCTTGAACAGGTAGATCTCACCCGCGATGCCCTCGTCGTGCAGCCGCTTCTCCGCGTCGACGAGCAGCCCCTCCAGGATCCGCTCGCCGGCCCGGTCGTGGGCGACCAGGTCGACCACCGAGTCGCACTCCGGGGTGGCGTACTCCGGGTGCGAGCCGACGTCGAGGTAGAGCCGGGCGCCGTTGCGCAGGAACACGTTGCTCGACCGGCCCCAGGACACCACCCGGCGGAAGAGGTACCGGGCGACCTCGTCAGGGGAGAGCCGCCGCTGCCCCCGATAGGTGCAGGTGACGCCGTACTCGGTCTCGAGGCCGAAGATTCGCCGCTCCATGATGAGACATTAGCCGCCCGGAGGGCCCGTTCGTCACTGTCACACCACAGGTCGTGGTCCGCGGGACCGTCAATTCCCGGCCGATTGCGGCATACCGTCCGGCCCCAGCCTCGCCACGTACGACCGGCAGGTCGCGTGATCGGGCAGCAGGCCGCTCTCCCGCGCCCGCGCCAGGCTCGGCGCGGCGGCGTCGCGGGCGGACAGCTGCGGCTCGTCGACCGGCCACTCGATGCCCAGGTCCGGATCCAGCGGGTGCACCGCGTGCTCGCCGGTCGGGTTGTAAGTGGTGGAGCAGAGGTAGCTCAGCGTCGCGTCGTCGGTCAGCGCGCAGAACCCGTGCCCCAGCCCTTCGCTGAGGTACACCGCGCGACGGTCCACGTCGTCCAGCCGGACGCCCTCCCAGCGCCCGAACGTGGGCGAGCCGACCCGCAGGTCGACCACCACGTCGAGCACCGCGCCGCGGACGCAGGTGACGTACTTGGCCTGGCCGGGCGGCACGTCGGCGAAGTGGATGCCGCGCACCACCCCGCGGGCCGAGACCGACAGGTTGCCCTGGGCCAGCCGCAGCGGGTGCCCCACCGCCTCGGCGAGCCGATCGAACCGGTACCACTCCATGAACAGCCCGCGCGGGTCGCCGTGCTGCTGCGGGGTGATCTCCCAGGCACCCTCGATGCCCAACGGCCGGATCTTCACCGGGCCACCCCCGCCCGCCGCTGCTTCGCGCTCCCCGCGTTCACCGCGGCACCGCCTGGCCGTCCCGCTCGGCGAGCAGCCCGAGCAGGTAGTCGCCGTAGCCGCTCTTGGTCAGCGGCTCGGCCAGCGCGCGCAGCTGCGCGTCGTCGATCAGGCCGGCCCGCCAGGCCACCTCCTCGACACAGCCGATCTTCATACCCTGCCGCTCCTCGATCACCCGGACGAACTCGGCGGCCTGCATCATCGAGGTGAACGTGCCGGTGTCCAGCCACGCGGTGCCCCGGTCGAGCACGGTCACCGACAGCTCGCCGGTCTCCCGGTACGCCTCGTTGACGGCGGTGATCTCCAGCTCGCCACGGGCGCTCGGGGTGAGCTTGCGGGAGATGTCGACCACCCGGTTGTCGTAGAAGTACAGCCCCGGCACCGCGTACCGGGACTTGGGCCGGGCCGGCTTCTCCTCGATCGAGAGCACCTTGCCGTCGGCGTCGAACTCGACCACCCCGTACGCCTCCGGGTTGGCCACCGGGTAGGCGAACACCCGGCCGCCGACCAGGTCGCCGTGCGCGGCGAGCTGCCGGCCCAGGCCCACGCCGTGGAAGATGTTGTCGCCCAGGATCAGCGCCACCGCCTCGTCGCCGATGAAGTCCGCGCCGAGCACGAACGCCTGGGCGATGCCCTCCGGGCGGGCCTGGACGACGTACTCCAGCCGCAGCCCCCACTGGCTGCCGTCACCCAGCAACCGCTGGAACTGGCTCTGGTCCTCCGGCGTGGTGATCACCAGGATCTCCCGCACGCCGGACATCACCAGCGTGGAGAGCGGGTAGTAGATCATCGGCTTGTCGAAGACCGGCATCAGCTGCTTGGACACTGCCCGGGTGATCGGCCAGAGCCGGGATCCGGTGCCACCGGCGAGTAGGATTCCGCGCACCGGGGGAGCCTACCGGGACCGGGCCGAACCGGACAGCCGGGTCCGCGTCCCCCGGCCCCGCCGGCACGTCGCGTACACTTCCGGACCCGTGAGGATCCTCGTCACCGGCGGAGCCGGATTCATCGGGTCGGAGTACGTCCGCATGCTGCTGGGCGTGCCCCTCGGCAGCGCCACGGGTGTGCCCGCGGTCGAGCCCGCCGCGGTGACCGTGCTGGACAAGCTGACCTACTCCGGCAACCTGGCCAACCTCGCGCCGGTGCGCGACGACCCCCGGTTCCGCTTCGTGCAGGGCGACATCTGCGACCCGGCCCTGGTCGACGAGGTGGTGCCCGGTCACGACGTGATCGTGCACTTCGCCGCCGAATCGCACGTCGACCGGTCGATCGCCGGCGCCGCGCCGTTCGTCACCACCAACGTGCTGGGCACCCAGACCCTGCTCGACGCCGCGCTGCGCCACGGCACCGGCCGGTTCGTGCACGTCTCCACCGACGAGGTGTACGGCTCGATCGACGAGGGGTCCTGGACCGAGACCTGGCCGCTGGCGCCGAACTCGCCGTACTCGGCCTCCAAGGCCGGCTCCGACCTGCTCGCCCTGGCCTACCACCGCACCCACGGCATGGACGTGGTGGTCACCCGCTGCTCCAACAACTACGGGCCGTACCAGTTCCCGGAGAAGGTCATCCCGCTGTTCGTCACCAACCTGCTCGACGGCGGGACGGTGCCGCTCTACGGCGACGGCGGCAACGTGCGGGACTGGCTGCACGTGCACGACCACTGCCGGGGCATCGCGCTGGTGCAGCAGAAGGGCCGCGCCGGTGAGGTCTACAACATCGGCGGCGGCACCGAGCTGACCAACAAGGAGCTCACCGGGCGGCTGCTGGAGGCCTGCGGCGCCGGCTGGGACCGGGTCGTCCCGGTCGCCGACCGCAAGGGCCACGACCGCCGCTACTCGCTGGACATCACCAAGATCAGCGAGGAGCTGGGGTACGCCCCGAGCATCGACCTGGACCGCGGGCTCGCCGACACCGTGCGCTGGTACCGCGAGAACCGCGCCTGGTGGGAGCCCCTGAAGTCCGCACCCGCCGCATGAGCGAGCGTCAGCGAGCGAATCGTCAACGCAGCGCCACGGTGCCTCATGGCGGCACTGCTCACACTCCGACCCCCGGCCGAGGCCGTGTCGATGCTGCGACATCCACCGACGCGTCCGGGGCTCGGAACGTTCGGCGCAGCGGAGTGCCGACATGAGCCGGGTGCTCGTCACCGGGGCGGGCGGGATGCTCGGCCGGGACCTGCTCGCGGTGCTCGGCAGCCGGCCCGACCTGAAGGTGACCGCCGCCACCCGGGCCGAGGTCGACATCACCGACGCCGCCGCCGTCCGGGCCGCCGTCGCCGGGCACGACCTGGTGGTCAACACCGCGGCGTGGACCGACGTGGACGGGGCCGAGGAGCAGGAGGCGGCCGCCACCGCGGTCAACGGCGACGCCGTCGGACACCTCGCCGCGGCCTGCGCGGCCACCGGCGCCCGGCTGGTGCACGTCTCCACCGACTACGTCTTCCCCGGCGACGGCACCACCCCGTACGCCGAGGACGCGCCCACCGCGCCGGTCAACGCGTACGGCCGCTCGAAGCTGGCCGGGGAGCGGGCCGTCGCCCGATTTCTCCCCGAAACCGGCTACGTGGTGCGCACCGCCTGGCTCTACGGCGCGCACGGGCCCAACTTCGTCGCCACCATGCTCCGGCTGGCCGAGCAGCGCGAGCACCTCGACGTGGTCGACGACCAGCACGGCCAGCCCACCTGGTCGTACGCCCTCGCCGCGCAGCTGGTGGCGCTCGGCGACGCGGCGCTGGCCGCCCGGGCCCCCGCCGGGGTCTACCACGGCACCTGCTCCGGCCAGACCACCTGGTACGGGCTGGCCCGCGCGGTGTTCGCGCTGCGCGGGCTCGACCCGGACCGGATCCGACCCACCACCAGCGATCGGTTTCGTCGTCCCGCCCCCAGACCGGCGTACAGTGTGCTAGGGCACGGCCGTTGGGCCGCCGCGGGTCTGCCACCGCTTCCGGACTGGCACACCACCCTGGCCGACGCGTTCGCCTCCGCCGCTCCACCCGCCCCGTGGAAGGTCGCATGAAGCTCACCCTCGTCACCGGTCTGACCGGACTGCTGCTGCTCGGCACCATCGTCGAGCTGCTACGCCGCCGTCAGCTCCGGGAGAAGTACGGCATGCTGTGGCTCGGCGTGCTGCTGGTCGTCATCCCGCTGTCGCTCTTCCCCCGACTGCTGGACAGCGTCGCCGGGATGCTCGGCGTCGCCTCCGGCGTCAGCCTCGTGCTCTTCCTCGGCATCGTCTTCCTGCTCCTGGTCTGTGTGCACCTGAGCTGGGAGGTCAGCGCCCTGGAGGAGGAGACCCGCACCCTGGCCGAAGACTTCGCCCTGCTGCGCGCCGAGATCGCCGCCGAGCGGGCCGCCCGAGACGAACTGGTGTCCAACGATGGTTAACGGCAAGCGCGTCCTGATCATCATCCCGGCGCTCAACGAGTCCGGTTCGATCGCCGACGTCGTCGGCGAGGTGCGCGGCGAACTGCCCGGCGTCGACGTGCTGGTGGTCGACGACGGCTCCACCGACCGCACCGCCGCCGTCGCCGCCGCCGCCGGCGCCCGGGTCGCCCAGCTGCCGTACAACCTCGGTGTCGGCGGGGCCATGCGGCTCGGCTACCGGTACGCCCGCGACCACGGCTACGACGTCGCCATCCAGATCGACGCCGACGGCCAGCACGACCCCCGCTACGTGCCGAAGCTGGTCGACCTGCTCGACGACAACGACCTGGTGATCGGCGCCCGGTTCGCCGGCGAGGGCGACTACTCCGTCCGCGGCCCGCGCCGCTGGGCGATGGTCATGCTCTCCGTGGTGCTGTCCCGGGTGGCCCGCACCAAGCTCACCGACACCACCTCCGGCTTCCGCGCCGCCAACCGACGGGTGATCGAGATGTTCGCCCGCTGGTACCCGGCCGAGTACCTCGGCGACACCGTCGAGACGCTGGTGCACACCGCGCGCCGCGGCTACAAGATCCGGCAGGTGCCGGTGGCCATGCGCAAGCGGATGGCCGGCACACCCAGCCACTCCCCCGCCAAGGCGATGGTCTACCTGGGCCGGGCGTTCGTGGTGCTCACGCTGGCGCTCATCCGCCAGTGATGCGGCGCCTGCTCGCCCTCGTCCCGCCCGGCACCGTGGCCGTCGGTGCCGGGCTGGCGCTGCTCGGGCTGGCCTCCTACGTCCACCTCGCGGTCGCCGGCCACAGCCTCACCGAGGCCGACTACAGCTCGCTGTCGGTGCTCTGGTCGATCGTGTTCACCGTCGGCATCGGCGTGTTCATCCCGGTCGAGCAGGAGGTCGCCCGGGTCGTCGCCGCCCGCCGCACCCAAGGGCTGCCGCCCGGCCCGGTGCTGGCCCGGGGCGCCGCCCTCGCCGCCGCGGTGCTCGCCGTGATGGTGCTCGCCACCGTCGCCGGCTACCGCGTGCTCGCCGACCGGCTCTTCGCCGGCGACGGCGACATGGTGCTGGTGCTGATCGGGTCGCTGGTCGCCATGGCGATCGCCTACACCACCCGCGGCGTCCTCTCCGGCCTGTCGCTGTTCCCCTGGTACGGCGGCCAACTCGGCGTCGACGGCGGGCTGCGCATCGTCATGGTCGCGCTGCTCGGGCTCGCCGGCGTCAGCTCCCCGCTGTGGTACGGGGTGGTGCTGGTGATCGCCCCGCTGGCCAGCGTGCTGTTCACCCTGCCCCCGGTGCTGCGCGCCGTGGGCGGCGGCGCGCCGGTGCCGTGGGGCGCGCTGCTGCGCGGCCTCGGGCTGCTCACCGTTTCCAGCCTGCTCTCCCAGGTCGTGGTGAACGTCGGCGTGATCAACGTCCGGCTGCTCGCCCCGGACGACGTGGCCACCGCCGGCGCGCTGCTGTCCGCGCTGGTGCTGGTGCGGATCCCGCTCTTCGTGTTCGGCTCCATGCAGGCGTCGCTGCTGCCCGGCCTCGCCGCCACCGCCACCACCGGCGACCAGGCCGCCTTCCACGGCCTGCTCCGCCGGTCGCTGGGCGTGGTCACCGCGCTCGGGCTGATCGGCGCGGTCGGCGCGGTGCTGCTCGGCCCGTGGCTGGTCGGCGCCCTCTTCGACGCCCCCGACGTGCTCGACCAGGTGGACTTCGGCTGGCTCGCCGCGGGCACCCTCGCCTACCTCTGGGCGATGGTGCTCGGCCAGGCCCTGCTCGCCCTGAACCGGCACCGGGCCCAGGCCACCGCGTGGACGCTCGGCGTGGTCGCCCTGCTCGCGGTGACCCTGGCCCCCGCACCGGTCGCGCTCCGTGTCGAGCTCGCCTACGCCGTCGGCTCCGTCGTGGTCGCCGGCACCATGGCGCTGCTGCTGCGCGGCGGCGCCCGTCCCGTCCCCACCCCGGCCCGGCCGATCGACGACGCCGTGGCGACTGGCGTATCCGGAGGCATCCGATGACCCGCCCCCAGGTCTCCGCGGTGATGCTGGCCTACGGCGCCGAGCCGTACCTGGTCGACGCCGCCCGGGCCGTGCTGGCCAGCACTGACGTCGAGATCGAGCTGATCGTGGTCGACAACGGCTGCACCGGCGACGGCATCGACGTGGTCAAGGGCTTCCCCGGCGTCCGGGTGGTCCGCCCCGAGACCAACACCGGGTACGCCGGCGGCTGCCGGGTCGGCGCGGCCGAGGCCACCAGCGAGTGGCTCGCCTTCGTCAACTCCGACGCGATCGTCGCCCCGGACGCGCTGGCCAAGGTCGTCGCGGTCGCCGGGGAGCCCGGCGTCGGCGCCGCCATGGCCTCCATCCGGCTCGCCGAGAACCCGGAGCTGATCAACACCTCCGGCAACCCGCTGCACTTCATCGGGCTCTCCTGGGCCGGCGGCAACGGCGAGCCGGCCAGCGCCCACGCCGTACGCACGACCGTGCCCTCGCTGAGCGGCTGCTGCTTCGTCATCGCCCGCCAGCTCTGGCAGGAGCTGGACGGCTTCCCCGCCGAGTACTTCGCCTACCACGAGGACACCGAACTCAGCCTCCGCCTCTGGCAGCGCGGACTGCGCCCGCAGTACGTGCCGGACGCCGTGGTCGTTCACCACTACGAGTTCTCCCGCAACTCGCTCAAGGTCTACCTGGTCGAGCGGAACCGGCTGCTCTCGCTGCTCACCGCGTACGAGGGGCGGACGCTGGCGCTGCTAGCACCGATGCTGCTGCTCTCCGAGGCCGCCATGCTCGCCGCCGCGCTGCTCGGCGGCTGGTCGAAGGAGAAGGTCCGCGGCTGGCGCTGGCTGTGGACCAACCGGGCCTGGGTAGGCGCCCGCCGCCGCCGTCTGCAAGCGGAGCGGACCGTGCCCGACGGCGTCATCGCGGCCATGATGACCGCGAAGGTCGACCCGTCCAACGTCGAGGCGCCGCCCGGGATGGGCATCTTCAACGTCATCGCCGCTGGCTACTGGGCGCTGGTCCGGCCGCTGCTGCGCCGGGCCTGACCAGCCCACCGCGCTGCCGCCGGGCCGGCCCGGGTCCCATCCGGCCGGCCGCTGAGCCGGCCGCCACGCGACGCGGCAACCCGCGCGAACGGGTACGCCGGGGCCCGGAAAGCCCGGACCCCGGCGCACCGCGACGGGACTACTCGTCGGCCGGCTGGCCCGGCTTGTCCTCCAGGTCCGCGGACCCGGCGGAGCTGGTCGGCTTGTGCGCCTCCTCGGTCGGCGTGGTCGGCGTCGTCGGCCCACCCGCGGCGGCCGGCTCCTCGGCCTTGGCCGCGCCGCCGTCCAGCAGCGCGGTCAGCGCCGCCCCGGTGATCCGCCGGAACGTCCGGCCGACCCGGCGGCGGTCCAGCACCGCCACCTCCAACTGGTCGGCCGCGATGGTCCGGGCCGCGCCGCCCTCGCCGCCGACGCTGCTCAGCGCCCGCACCGACAGCTTCACCGCGTCGCTCAACGACATCTCCGCCGAGTGGTCGGCCTTGAGCACGTTGGTGATCGCCTCCGCCTGGCCGCCCATCGCCATCCGGCCCGGCTCGTCGTTGACCGAGCCGTCGTAGGTGAGCCGGTAGATCTCGTCGTCCGCGGCGGTGGCGCCGACCTGCGCCACGCAGATCTCCACCTCGAACGGCTTGGACTGCTCGGTGAAGATCGCGCCGAGGGTCTGCGCGAAGGCGTTGGCCAGGGCCCGGCCGGTGACGTCGCGCCGGTCGTAGCTCAGGCCGTTCAGGTCGGCCATCCGCACGCCCGCGCGGCGCAGGTTCTCGAACTCGTTGTACCGGCCGACGGCGGCGAAGCCGATCCGGTCGTAGATCTCACTGACCTTGTGCAGGGCGCTGGAGAGGTTCTCCGCGACGAAGAGCACCCCGCCCTGGTAACTCAGGACCACCGCGCTGCGTCCCCGGGCGATGCCCTTGCGGGCCAGCTCGGAGCGGTCGCGCATGATCTGCTCGGGCGAGGCGTAGAACTGCATGGCCACGGCGGCGGTTCTCCTTACGGCGCTGTGCTGACGGCTGCTGACTGTGCGGGCGGATCAGCCGCCCGGGTTCTCCATCCGACCGGAGACCACGCTCTCGGCGATCGCCGCCGTCTCGGCGTCGGTGAGCCGGTGGGTGCCCTCCGCCGTCGCGGTCATCACCACCGGGTAGATCCGGCGGGTGAGGTCCGGCCCACCGGTGGCGGTGTCGTCGTCGGCCGCGTCGTAGAGCGCCTCCACCGCGAGGCGGACCGCGTCGTCCATCGACAGCCCGGCCCGGTACCGCTTCTTCAGCGCGGACTTGGCGAACAGCGAGCCGGAGCCGATGGCGTCGTAGCCGGTCTCCTCGTAGGGGCCGCCGGTGACGTCGAAGCTGAAGATGCGGCCGGCCTCCGCCGGGTCGGCGCAGGCCAGGTCGAAGCCGGCGAAGAGCGGGATCACGGCCAGCCCCTGCATCGCCGCGCCCAGGTTGCCCCGGATCATCGAGGCGAGCCGGTTGGCCTTGCCGTCCAGCGAGAGCATCGCGCCCTCGATCTTCTCGTAGTGCTCCAGCTCCACCTGGAACAGTCGCATCAGCTCGATGCCGATGCCGGCGGTGCCCGCGATGCCGACCAGCGAGTACGCGTCGGCCGGGTGCACCTTCTCGATGTCGCGCTGGGCGATCAGGTTGCCCATCGTGGCCCGTCGGTCGCCGGCCATCACCACGCCGCCGGCGGCCGAGATGGCCACGATGGTGGTGGCGTGCGGCGCCAGGTCGGCGGCCATGCCCGGCGGCAGCGGCCGGCGGCCGGGCAGCATCTCGGGAGCCACCTTGCTCAGGAACGTGGTGAAGGAGGACGTCCCCGCGTTGGTGAACACATCTGGTAGACGCCCGGATGGATCAAAACCCGCTGCCACGTGGTTCCTCTCAGGTATGTGATCGCCCCGGCCAGCCGCGCCTGATCGTCACGGAACTGACCAAGACCACCGTTGCAGTTGAAGCAGAGTATCCCGCGCACCCAACCGGTGCGATGATCGTGGTCCACATGTTGCGGGTCCGCGCCGCCGCAGATGGCGCAGACCCCGCCCGGCTCGGCCAGGAGCTCGTCGAACTCCTGCTGCCCGATGCCGTACCGCCGCCGCAGGTGGTACTCGCGACTGCCCCCGTAGAGCCGGAGCCTGCTCTCCTTGCCCTTCTCGTTGTGGCAAGGCTTGCAGTATCGGCCGTAACCAGCCCGCCCAGAACGGTTTCGCGGGAAGTCGTCTAGTGCCCTCGTCTCGCCGCAAGCAGGGCATCGCCGGTGCCCCTCGGGCACGGCCGGAAGCTGGCGAACCTCCCGGCCGTGCTTCTCTTGCACCCGCTTCGCGTAGCTCGCCTTCGACCGCTGATTGAAGCAGGGCTTGCAGTAGCTGCCACGACCGTCGGGGCGCTTGCTGTTGGTGCAGAACTCCTCAAGTGGCTTCCACTCGCCGCAATCACGGCAACGACGAGCGTCATCCCGGTCGTCGAGAGGCCGAGGCATGTCCGATTTGCCCGTCTATGCCCTATTCACCCCCTTTCTGTACGTAGCCCCGGACAAATTCCTCTGCGTTCTCCTCCAGGACGGAGTCGATCTCGTCGAGGAGGTCGTCGACGTCCTCGGTGATCTCCGCGTGCCGCTCGGCGACCTCCGGGTTGGCCTCGGTGGTGACGTCCTCAATCTCTTCGCCCTGGCGGGACTTGCCCGACTGCGACTGCCCGCCGCTGTCACGAGTGGCCATCTGGTGCCTCCTCCAACGATCTCTTCCGAGAAACTTACCTCGCGGGAGCGACGAAAGGCCCGCCGCGCGCCGGGTGTACGCGCGACGGGCCAGGGTCACCGTCGTACGGCTGACGCCAGCCGGCGGCCCGACGCGGCGCGCGCCGCGGACCGGCCGGCCCGGTCAGCCGCCGGTGAGGGTCTCCAGCAGGTCCTTGGCGCTGGGGCAGCGGTCGAAGAGCTCGCCGACGTGCTTGCGGGTGCCCCGCTCCGGCTCCATCATCGGCACCCGCACCAGCGACTCCCGGCCCACGTCGAAGATGACCGAGTCCCAGCTCGCGGCGACCACCTCGGAGGCGTACTGGGCCAGGCAACGGCCACGGAAGTAGGCCCGGGTGTCCTCCGGCGGCTCGGTCATCGCGGTGCGGGTCTGCTCGTCGGTCAGCAGCGTCTTCATCGCCCCGCGGGTCACCAGCCGGTGGTAGAGGCCCTTCTCCGGGCGCACGTCGGAGTACTGCAGGTCCACCAGCTGGAGCTTGTGCGAGCCCCAGCCGAGCTTCTCCCGCTCCCGGTAGCCCTCCAGCAGCCGCAGCTTGGCCACCCAGTCCAGCTCGTCGGCGCAGAGCATCACGTCCCGGCCGAGCCGGTCCAGCACGCCCTCCCAGCGGGCCAGCACGTCCTGGGTCTGCTCGTCGGCATCGCTGCCGTACCGGTCGTCGACAAAGGACCGCACCCGCTCGTAGTACGCCCACTGCACGTCCAGGGCGGTCAGCCGGCGCCCGTCGCGCAGCCGCATCAGGTGGGACAGGGACGGGTCGTGGCTGACCGCGCGCAGCTCGCTGACCGGGTCGGCGATGCCCAGGTCCGCGCCGAGCGCCTTCTCCTCGATCATGGTGAGGATCAGCGCGGTGGTGCCGACCTTGAGGTACGTCGAGATCTCCGACAGGTTCGCGTCGCCGATGATGACGTGCAGCCGGCGGTACTTGTCGGCGTCGGCGTGCGGCTCGTCCCGGGTGTTGATGATCGGCCGCTTGAGGGTGGTCTCCAGCCCGACCTCGACCTCGAAGAAGTCGGCCCGCTGGGAGATCTGGAAGCCGCTCTGCCCGCCGTCCTGGCCGATGCCGACCCGGCCGGCGCCGCAGACGATCTGCCGGGTGACGAAGAACGGCGTCAGGTACGCGACGATGTCGGCGAACGGCGTCTGCCGGCGCATCAGGTAGTTCTCGTGCGCACCGTAGCTGGCGCCTTTGTTGTCGGTGTTGTTCTTGTAGAGGTGGATCGGCTGGGTGCCGGGGATGGTGGCGGCGCGCCGGGCCGCCTCGGCCATCACCCGCTCGCCGGCCTTGTCCCAGCGGACCAGGTCCAGCGGGTTGGTCACCTCGGGAGTGGAGTACTCCGGGTGCGCGTGGTCGACGTACAGCCGGGCGCCGTTGGTGAGTATCACGTTGGCCAGGCCGAGGTCCTCGTCGGCCAGCGCCTCGGCGGGGTCGTAGGCGGCCCCGGAGTAGGTGAAGCCGCGGGCGTCGCGCAGCGGCGACTCCTCCTCGTAGTCCCAGCGGGCCCGGCCACCGCGGTTGAGTTCCGGGCGCGCCCCGTAGGCGTTGACCACCTGGGACGAGGTGACCATCGGGTTGGCCCCCGCCTGGCCCGGTACGGAGATGCCGTACTCGACCTCGGTGCCCATGATCCGTCTTACGCTCATCGACCTACCCGCTTCGCTCGCCCGACCGGTCCCCCGTCGAGTCGAGCGTAGTCGGCGCCACCGCGGATGGGGGCGTGGCGGTGCAGCCGGTCGCGGTGTCGCCGGCCGCGCGGCGGCTCAGCGGTACGGCTCGGGGATCAGCATGACCTCGACGGTGACCCGGCGGTGCAGTTCCGGTTCGGCGATGAGCAGTTTCTCCACCCGCCGCCGGGCGCCCGGGTCGGTGACCACGAACCGGACCGGTCCGGGCGTGCGGCGCAGCATCTCCCGGGTGCGGTCGGGTTCGAGGAAGACCATGCCGTAGACGCCGGGCTCGCTCTGCGCGGTGGTGCCCTGCAGGGCGGAGAGGCAGAGCCCCTCCAGGTAGGAGCGGTAGGGACCGCGGTCGAGGATGAAGGTGGTGGCCCAGGGCACCGGCGGGTAGGCCCGGTCGACCTCCGCGCACACCACCGCGGCGCGGACGGGCTGTTCGAGGTGCTGGTGCACCCAGCGCTGCGCCCAGGTCCACTCGTCGGTGACCAGGATGCCGCGGTGCCAGCCGGTTACACCGCAGTAGGTGACGGCGGTGGCGGCGAGCGCGACGCCGGTGACGGCCGCCGCCGCGGTGGTGCCGACCCGTCGGGGCAGCCCGCGGTCGCGGCGCGGGGTGGGCAGCAGCCGGACCAGGCCGGCGGTGCCGACGATGAACAGCGCGGTGGCCAGGTGGCCGGCCTTGTTGAAGTAGTACGCGGGCTGCCCGCCGGCGTTGATGCTGGCCTGCGCGATGGCGAGGGCGAAGCCGGCGCCGACGAGCATGACCAGCAGGGTGCGGCGCCAGGCGCGGTCGCTGCGGCGGACCTGGACGACCAGGGCGAGCACGACCAGCCCGCCGAGCCAGAGCAGGGCGCGCCAGGTCTGGGTGACGTCCCGGCCGATCGGGGCGGCGAGCGCCTCGGCGTGGTCGGCGCGGAGCAGGCCCAGCAGGGGCGTGGTGGCGGCGAGGGGGACGGTGGCGAGGGCGACGGCGAGCAGGGTGGGCCAGGCGCGCAGCGCCTCCCGCCAGTGGCCGGCGAACCAGCACAGCGCCAGCACGGCGGCGGCGGGCAGGAAGAGGTAGTAGCTGAAGCCGATGCCGGTCAGCAGGGCGCCCAGCAGGACGAGTTGTTCCCGGGTGCCGGCCAGCGGCCGGATGACGAGGCCGGCCAGGGCGACGGCGAGGGTCAGGCCGAGCACCTCGGTGGGGTAGCCGGCGATGAGCAGCCGCGGCAGTTGGGTGCCGAGGATCAGGGCGCCGACGACGACGGTGAGCACCGTGCGGTGCAGGGGGTGCAGCGGGCCGGGGATCCGCTGGGCGACCCAGAGCAGGGTGAGAGTGAGCAGGCCGAAGCCGGCGACGGTCCACCACAGGTAGGGCTCGACGGCGCCGGCGCCGCGGGCGGCGGCGCCGATCGGGGTGAGGTGGCCGTCGAGCAGGGCGGTGGTCAGGTGCCAGCCCTGCGGGTAGTGGACGAGGGCGGAGACGATCTGTTCCCGGGCGGCGGCCGGGTCGACGAAGACGTAGCCGCCGGCGCGGCCGACGACGTCGAAGAGGGCGAGGTGGCGGTAGTTGTCCTCGCCGCGGCCGAGCAGGGTCAACCGGGTGGCGAGGTCGCCGGCGCGCAGCAGCGGTTGGGCGAGGTAGCCGACGAGTGCGGCGGTGCCGAGGACCGGGAACAGGTCGACCCAGCCCGGCCGGGGCAGCCGGGGGCGGCGGCCGGTGGCCACGGCGGCGAGCACGAGCACGGTGAGGGCGGTGCCGTTGACCGGTACCGGATGCAGCCCCCAGGGCCAGACCGCGAAGAGCAGGCCCGCCGCGGTGGTCGCGCCGAGCAGCAGCATGGTGGCCAGCAGCAGCCGGTCGAGCAGGGTGCGGCCGCCGCGCAGCAGGCTCGCGGTGCCGAGCAGGAGCAGCGGTGGCAGCAGCCACGTGCGGTGCGTCGCGTACGCCACGACGGGGGCCAGCCAGGCCGCCAGCAGCGCCGCGGCCACCAGCGCGGCGGTGCGTCGGCGGCGGGTCGCCGGGTGGGTCGGCTCGGCCGCCGGGGTGGCCGGCGGGTCGACGACGGTGAGCTCGGACGGCACGCGGTTCCTCGGCGGGTCGGCGAAGCGGTGCCCGGAAGCTTACCGACGGGCCCGGCATCCCGCCCGGCGGACGCGCGCCGGCCGGGTGGACATCCGGTGGTACGGCGACGGGCCCGCGGCGTGCCGCGGGCCCGTCGACTCGGGTGTTACAGGTACTGGCCGGTGTTGCTGGCGGTCTCGATGGACCGGCCGGCCTCGGCGCCCTTGCCGCCGGAGACGAGGGTACGGATGTAGACGATCCGCTCCCCCTTCTTGCCGGAGATGCGGGCCCAGTCGTCCGGGTTGGTGGTGTTGGGCAGGTCCTCGTTCTCGCGGAACTCGTCGACGCAGGCGTCGAGCAGGTGCTGCAGGCGCAGCCCCTTGCGGCCGGAGGTGAGGAACTCCTTGATGGCCATCTTCTTGCCCCGGTCGACGATGTTCTGGATCATCGCGCCGGAGTTGAAGTCCTTGAAGTAGAGGACTTCCTTGTCGCCGTTGGCGTAGGTGACCTCGAGGAAGCGGTTCTCCTCGGTCTCCGAGTACATCCGCAGCACGACCGCGTCGATCATGGCCGCGACGGTGGCCTGGGGGTCGCCGCCGTGCTCGGCCAGGTCGTCCGGGTGCAGCGGCAGCCCGGAGAGGATGTACTTGGAGAAGATGTCCTTGGCCGCCTCGGCGTCCGGCCGCTCGATCTTGATCTTCACGTCGAGCCGGCCGGGCCGCAGGATCGCCGGGTCGATCATGTCTTCCCGGTTGGAGGCGCCGATGACGATGACGTTCTCCAGGCCCTCGACGCCGTCGATCTCGCTGAGCAGCTGCGGGACGATGGTGTTCTCCACGTCCGAGGAGACGCCCGAGCCGCGGGTGCGGAAGACCGAGTCCATCTCGTCGAAGAACACGATCACCGGGGTGCCCTCGCCGGCCTTCTCCCGGGCCCGCTGGAAGATCAGCCGGATGTGCCGCTCGGTCTCGCCGACGTACTTGTTGAGCAGCTCCGGGCCCTTGATGTTGAGGAAGTAGCTGGTGTGCTTCTCCTCGCCCCGGCGTTCGGCGATCTTCTTGGCCAGCGAGTTGGCCACCGCCTTGGCGATCAGCGTCTTGCCGCAGCCGGGTGGGCCGTAGAGCAGTATCCCCTTCGGCGGGCGGAGCTGGTGCTCGCGGAACAGGTCGGCGTGCAGGAAGGGCAGTTCCACCGCGTCGCGGATCTGCTCGATCTGCGCGTGGAGGCCGCCGATGTCGGTGTAGTCGACGTCCGGCACCTCCTCCAGCACCAGTTCCTCGACCTCGCTCTTGGGGATCCGCTCGTACGCGTACGCCGACCGCGGTTCGATCATGAGCGAGTCGCCGGCCCGGATCGGCGAACCGATCAGGGAGTCGGCCAGGTGGACGATCCGTTCCTCGTCGGAGTGCGAGACCACCAGCGCCCGGTCGCCCGGAGCGCCGCCGGGGCTCTCGAGGACCTCCTTGAGCATCACCACCTCGCCGACCCGCTCGAAGCCGAACGCGTCGACGATGTTGAGCGCGTCGTTGAGCAGCACCTCCTGGCCGCGCCGCAGCTCGGCCACGTCGAGCGAGGGCGAGACGGCCACCCGGAGCTTGCGGCCGCCGGTGAAGACGTCCACCGTGCCGTCGTCGTGCCGCGCCAGGAAGACGCCGTAGCCACTCGGCGGTTGCGCGAGGCGGTCGATCTCCTCCTTGAGCGTCACGATCTGCGCGCGAGCCTCCTTGAGAGTGCTCACGAGCCGGTCGTTGTTCTCGGTCAGCCGCGCCAACTGTGCCTGGGTGGCCGCCAGCCGCTCTTCGAGCTGCCGGACGTGTCGGGGGCTTTCGGTCAACTTGCGCCGCACCAGAGCGAGTTCCTCTTGCAGGAACGCGACCTGCGTGGAGAGATCGTGGGCCTCCTTCTCCCACCGTGCGGCGCGCGAGTCCGCGTCGTCGCTGCGTGCCACGTCCCACCTCCCCGGGGGGCTTGAACGTTCTGCCCTAACACTAGCCGCTATGAGGCCGATTCGGTCCCGCGCAACGCCCTCGTCACCGAACCTTGATCGCCAAGGGTGGGCCGGTGGGGCCGTACGGGCGTTCGGGTACCGTCGGGGCGTGGGACGGGAGAACATGGGGGGTGCACCCGTGGCCGAGGTCGCGACCGACCAGCTGACGGTCTGGGTGGACCAGGACCTCTGCACCGGCGACGGGCTGTGCGTGCAGTACGCGCCGGAGGTCTTCGAGTTCGACGTCGACGGCCTGGCGTACGTCAAGGGCCCCGACGGCGAGCTGCGGCAGGCCCCGGGCGACCGGGTCGACGTCCCCGCCCACCTGCGCCTCGAGGTGATCGACTCGGCGCGCGAGTGCCCGGGCGAGTGCATCCACGTGGTGCGCGACAGCGACGGCGTCGAGGTCGCCGGCCCCGACGCCGACGACTGACCCCGCCGCGCCGCCGGCCGGCGACCACCCGCCACCACACCACGATCGGCCTTCCGACGGCTGACCGCTGCCCGGCCAGTGTCCGGCGGCGGCCGGCGTCCCGCCGCCGGCTCAGAGCAGCGGACGCCCGACCACCGAGGCGACCAGCCGGGCGAACTCCTCCAGCCGGGCGATCTGCCCGGCGCCGCCGTCGTCGAGGGTCTTGCCGAAGCGCAGCGCGTCGTGCCGCGGCGCGCCCGCCATCTCCTCGCTCGGCGGGGCCTCGTCGAGCGAGGTCAGCAGCAGGTAGACGTCGATGCTGTCGACCCGGATCTCGCCGTTGTCGCCCCGGGTGAGCCGGCGCCGGCAGCCCACCTCGGTGACCGAGGAGACCGGCACCACCCGCAGCGAGGAGGTCATCGACCCGGGCGGCCCCTCCCCCGGCGGGACGTCCTCGCCGTGCCAGAGGACGAGCCGGCTGCCGTCGCAGACCACGACCTCCTGCCACACCCCGTTCACCTCGTTGACGAAGCGTTCCAGGGTGAAGCCGAGCACCGACGCCCCGCGCAGCACCCCGCCGAGCGCCTCCAGCGCCACGTCCGGGTCCCGCAGGTAGGCCCGGGCCGCCGACTCGAGATCCTGGTAGGGCGACCAGTCCGGGAACACCGCCGGCAGGTCGCCGCCACCGAAGCCGGGCCGGCTCATGCCGGCACTCCGCCCCGCCACGCGCCGGCACGGGACACCACCGCGCCGAGCCCGCCGATCCGCTCGCTCATGCCACCGTCCGAGGGTCGCACCACCGGCCCGCACCGACCGGCGGGATCCACCCGTTCACTCCCAGCCGCCCCATTCCGCCGTCACGGCCTGTCCATCTCCTCCGTCGAGTCGGGCTGCGCCCCGGCGGCTCGGGCGGCCGCCGTCTGCCGGGCCGCCTCGGCCTCGCGCAGTGCCTGCCGGCGCTGCGCGTACGCCTCGGTGCCCTTGCTGGGCTTGCGCCGCCGCGGCGGCGCGGTCACGCCGGGGGCGAGCTTACGCGCGGACACCAGGAAGGCGGTGTGCGCGATCATGCGGTGGTCCGGCCGGACGGCGAGCCCCTCGGCGTGCCAGTCGCGCACCAGCGACTCCCAGGCCCGCGGCTCGGTCCAGCCGCCGCGCTCGCGCAGCGCCTCCACCAGCTCGGACAGCTGCGGGGTGGTGGCCACGTAGCCGATGAACACCCCGCCCGGCAGCAGCGCCCGCTCGACCATGTCGAGGGTCTCCCACGGGGTGAGCATGTCCAGGATGATCCGGTCGAAGCCGGTCTCGGCGCACTCGGCCACGTCGCCCACGTGCAGGTGCCAGGCCGGGTGCGGCCCGTTGAAGAACGCCTCCACGTTGCGCCGGGCGATCTGGGCGAAGTCGTCGCGCAGCTCGTAGGAGTGCAGCTCCCCCTCGGTGCCCACGGCGCGCAGCAGCGAGCAGCTCAGCGCGCCGGAGCCGGCGCCGGCCTCCAGCACCTTGGCGCCGGGGAAGATGTCGCCCATGGCGACGATCTGGGCGGAGTCCTTCGGGTAGATCACCTGCGCGCCGCGTGGCATGGACAGCACGTAGTCCGACAGCAGCGGCCGCAGCGCCAGGAACGCGGTGCCGCCGCCGGAGGTGGTGACCACGCTGCCGTCGGGCAGCCCGATCAGCGCGTCGTGCTCCAGGATGCCCCGGTGGGTGTGGAACGCCTTGCCCGGTTCCAGGGTGACCGTGTGCATCCGCCCCTTCGGGTCGGTCAGCTGCACCCGGTCGCCGGGCCGGAACGGCCCGCGGTGCACGGGGGGCAGCGCCGGGGTGTCGGCGGGCGCCGGAGCACCCGGGTCGGCCTGGGCGGCGGAGGGAGTTGCGGTCACGTGTTCATCTTCCGTTGAGGTTCGAGGAGCTGAGCCAGATCCGCGATGTGCAGGATGCCCACGACATCTTCGCCTGCGGTCACCACGTACTGCGCGTCCGGGTGGGCCTGCACGGCCTCCATCACCCGCTCCCCGTCGAGCCCGACCGGCAGGGCCGGCAGGTCGGCCAGCGACCGGGCCACCGCGTCGACCGCCAGCCAGGGGCGACGCTCCACCGGCACCGTCTCCGCGACGGCCGGGTCGACCAGGCTCACCGGCCGGCCGGCCGAGTCGGCGACCAGCAGGGCGGCGCCCGGCGCGGCGCCGGCGGCCCGCCGCCGCTGCGCCTCGGCCAGCGGGGTGCCGGTGGGCACGGTCAGCACCGGCCGGGCCAGCCGGGACAGGTCGATCAGCGGGAACCGGCGGCTGACCCGGGCCACCCGGATCGACTGGCCGGCGCCCCGCCACAGGGTGAATGCGACCAGCAGCATCAGCGGCAGCGCCAGCGGCGCCAGCAGCCGGGCGGCGGTGAGCGCGGCGACCAGCAGCGCGGTGCCGACGGCGACGATCCGCCCGACCCAGCCGGCGACCTCGGTGCCCCGGTGCCGGTCCCGGGTGAGCGCCCAGACCGCGGCGCGCAGCGCCCGCCCGCCGTCCAGCGGCAGCCCGGGCAGGATGTTGAACAGCGCGACGATCACGTTGCTCACCGCGAGCTGGAAGGCGAGCTGGTTGGCCACCGTCCGGTCGGGCAGGGCGAGGGTCACCGCGACCGCGACCGCGCCGAGCACCGCGGAGACCGCCGGTCCGGCCAGCGACACCAGCAGGTCGACCCGCGGGGTGGGCGCGTCCCGGTCCATCTCGGTGTACCCGCCGAGCAGCTCCAGGGTGATGCCGCGCACACCGATGCCGTACCGGCGGGCGGTCAGCGCGTGCCCCAGCTCGTGCAGCAGCACCGAGCCGAGCAGCGAGACGACGAACCCGAGGCCGATCAGGTAGCCGCTGATCTGCGGCAGGTTCAGCTGGTGGCGGGCGAACTCGGCGTAGATCACGGTCACCAGGGCCGCCAGCAGCAGCATCGAGCCGTTGAGGTGCAGCGGCACCCCGAACACCCGCCCCACGGTCAGCGTGGTGCGCCCACCGGGCCGGGGTCGCGGTCGCCCCTTCTGCTCCTCCACCGGGTCGATGCTACGGACCGGGCCCGTCGCGGCGCGCGGCGCGGCGGGCCGTGGCGGTGTCACACCGGTGCCCTAACCTTCCGGGCATGACGGCGGAACCGGTGATCACCCAGCAGCCCGCGGCCCCGGCGGAGGTGCCGGCGACGGTACGGGCCTCGCTGTCGCCGTCGCGGGCGGCGGATTTCAAGACCTGCCCGCTGCTCTACCGGTTCCGCAGCATCGACCGGCTGCCCGAGCGGCCCACCGTCGAGCAGGCCCGGGGCACGCTGGTGCACGCGGTGCTGGAGCGGCTGTTCGACCTGCCGGCCGGCGGCCGCACCCCGGACGCCGCCGGTGACCTGGTCGCCCCCCAGTGGGACCGGCTGGTCACCGAGCAGCCGGAGCTGGCCGGGCTGTTCGCCGAGGGCGACGACCCGGCCGTGGCCGAGTTCCTCCGCTCGGCCGCGGCGCTGCTGGAGGGCTACTTCGCGGTGGAGGATCCGCGCCGGCTGGAGCCGGCCGAGCGGGAGAGCCTGATCTCCGCGGTGGTCGACGACGAGCTGCTCATCCGGGGCTACCTCGACCGGCTCGACGTCGCGCCGGACGGCGCGCTGCGGGTGGTCGACTACAAGACCGGCGGCGCGCCGCGGGAGGCGTTCGAGGCCCGCGCGCTGTTCCAGCTGAAGTTCTACGCGCTGGTGCTGTGGCGCACCCGCGGTGTGGTCCCCCGGGTGCTCCGGCTGCTCTACCTCAAGGACGCGGAGGTCTGCGACTACGCGCCGGACGCCGACGAGCTGCTCCGCTTCGAGCGCACGGTGGTGGCGCTGTGGCGGGCGATCGAGCAGGCCACCGCCCAGCAGGATTTCCGCCCCCGGCCGAGCCGGCTCTGCGACTGGTGCAGCCACCAGGCGCTCTGCCCGAGCTTCGGCGGCACTCCGCCGCCCTTTCCCACTCCGGAGCCGGCGGCGGATCCGCTGCGCGACGCCCGCTCCCGGCCGGCGCCGCCCGGCGCCGACGAATAACCTGCGCCACCCGACCGCGCCGCGCAGCTGCCCCTGAGGGCGGTCGAGGTCGTCTCCTCCTCAGGGAGGAGGCCGCCTCACCGCCGGCGACGATCTTTCCTCGGCGGCGCGGCGGCTAGCGTCGCGGTATGACCTCGGGCCCGAGAGAGTGGACGCGCCGGCACCCGCTGGCCGCCGACGCGTTGCTCGCCGTCGGCCTGATCGTGGCGGAGGCGGTCTTCACCCTGCTCACCCCGCGCGAGCTGTGGCCCCGGCCGCTGCCGGCGGCGCTGGGCTGGAGCGCGCTGTGCGCCGCCCCGGCGGCCCTGCGGCGGGTGGCGCCCTGGCCGGCGGTGGGCCTGGCGGTGGCGAGCCTGGCGCTGCCCGCGCTGCTGGACTTCGCGCCGGGCACCCAGGGGTTGACCTTCATCGTGCTCACCTACACCATCGCCGCCCGCCGGCCGGTCCGGCAGGCGCTGGCCGCCGCGGTCGTGCTGTGGCTGCCGGTGGCGCTGGTGAACATGCTGGCGCCGCCGGCCGGCGTGCTGGAGATCGGCCCCGCCTACCTGGTGCTGAACAACCTGCTGGTCGGGGCGGTGGCGTTCTCGGTGGGGCGTACCGTGCACGCCCGCCGTACCTCGACGGAGGCGTTGCGGGAGCGCGCCCGGGTGGCCGAGGAGAACCAGCGGGCGCTGGCCGAGCAGGCGGTCGCCGACGAGCGCCGGCGCATCGCCCGGGAACTGCACGACGTGGTGGCCCACCACGTCAGCGTGATGGGGGTGCTCGCCACCGGGGCGCGCCGAGTCCTGCGGCGTGACCCGGACGCGGCCGACGAGGCGGTCGCCACCATCGAGGAGACCGGCCGGGCCACGCTACGGGAGCTGCGCCGGTTGCTGGACGTGCTGCGTACCGACGCCGAGCCGGCCGCCGAGCTGGCTCCGCAGCCGGGGCTGGCCGGCATCGAGGCGCTCGTCGACCAGGTGCGCGAGGCGGGCCTGCCGGTCACCCTGCGGGTCGAGGGCACCCCCGGCGGGATGGAGCAGGGGGTGGCGTTGACCGTGTACCGGATCGCCCAGGAGGCGCTGACCAACGCGCTCAAGCACGCCGGGACGGCGACCGCGCAGGTGCGGTTGGATTTCGGCGTCGACGCGGTCGAGGTGGAGGTGACCGACACCGGGCGCGGGCCGCTGCCCGAGGCCGACCGGATCGGGCACGGACTGGTAGGGATGCGCGAGCGGGTCGGCCTCTACGGTGGGGTCCTGCGCATCGGGGCGCGCCCCGGCGGGGGCTTCCGGGTGTACGCGAGGATTCCGGTGGAGCCGGCGGTCGTCCGCCCGGCCTGACGGCGCGCCCCGACAGCGACGACGGCCCGCGCCGGCGGGCCGCGGCGACGGGACCGCCCGGCAGGGCGGGGACAGCGGCACAGCGGTACAGCGGCACAGGACAACGGGACAGCAGGACAGGGAGAACGATGACCGATCCGACGGCGCCGGCGCGGCCGGTGCGGATCCTGCTCGCCGACGACCAGCCGCTGCTGCGTACCGGGTTCCGGATGGTGCTCGGCGCCGAGGAGGACCTGGACATCGTCGCCGAGGCCGGCGACGGCGTGGAGGCGGTGGAGCTGTCCCGGCGGCTGCTGCCCGACGTGGTGCTGATGGACATCCGGATGCCCCGGATGGACGGGGTGGCCGCCACCCGGGCCATCGTCGACGCCCGGCTGCCGGTGCGGGTGCTGATCCTGACCACCTTCGACCTCGACGAGTACGTGGTCGGGGCGCTGCGGGCCGGGGCGAGCGGCTTCCTGGCCAAGGACGTGCCGGCCGACGACCTGGTGGCGGCGATCCGGACGGTGGCCGGCGGGGACGCGGTGGTCGCCCCCCGGATCCTCAAGCGGCTGCTGGACCGCTTCGCCGACGTGCTGCCGGACCCGGCGGCCACTCCGCCCCGGGCGCTCGACGCGCTCACCGAGCGGGAGCGCGAGGTGCTGGTGCACGTCGCCCGGGGCCTGTCCAACGCCGAGATCGCCCGGGCGCTGTCGGTGAGCGAGACCACCATCAAGACCCACGTCGGGCACATGCTGACCAAGCTGGGGCTGCGCGACCGGGTGCAGGCGGTGGTGCTGGCGTACGAGTCGGGACTGGTCCGCCCCCGGACGTAGCGCGCGGCCACCGGGCTACCGCCCGGGGCGTACCCGAAGAGCCGCCGGCGGGGCGACGGCCCCGGTTGTCGTGGTCACCTACCGTGACGCAAGACGGCGCGGCGCGGTTGACCCTGACGCGGCGTCAGTGTGCAGGATCGGTCCCGGCCGGCGGAAACCCGCTGGCCCGGTGGCCGCCTCAGGGGCAACCCTGAGCCGGCGATGGGGGGCACCCGCAGCGCGAAATCCGCACCGCTTCCACCCGGAGTCGGACGGATCGCCGCCGCGGAGCACAGATGATGGGGACTGCCGCGCCGGACCAGCGGGGGCGGCGCGGATCAAATTCAGACGGAAGAGGTGCATGACGTGACCGCGACGGTAGGCCGGCAGGCGCAGGCCGCGGCCCGGGCGAACGACGTGTGGAAGGTGTACGGCAGCGGCGAGGCGCAGGTCGTCGCGCTGCGGGGGGTGACCGCGGAGTTCGAGCAGGGCCGGTTCACGGCGATCATGGGCCCGTCCGGGTCGGGCAAGTCGACGCTGATGCACTGCCTGGCCGGGCTGGACTCGGTCACCCGGGGCACCGTGTCGATCGGCGACACCACGGTCACCGGCCTCGGCGACTCGGGCCTGACGAAGCTGCGCCGGGACAAGGTGGGCTTCATCTTCCAGCAGTTCAACCTGCTGCCGACGCTGACGGCCAAGGAGAACATCCTGCTGCCGCTGTCGATCGCCGGCCGCAAACCCGACCCGGCCTGGTACGACACCGTGATCGCCACGGTCGGGCTGCGGGACCGGCTGGACCACCGCCCGGCCCAGCTCTCCGGCGGCCAGCAGCAGCGGGTGGCCTGCGCCCGGGCGCTGGTCTCCCGCCCCGAGGTGATCTTCGCCGACGAGCCGACCGGCAACCTGGACTCCCGGGCCGGCGCCGAGGTGCTCAACTTCCTGCGCAACTCGGTACGCGAGCACGGGCAGACCATCGTCATGGTCACCCACGACCCGACCGCCGCCGCGTACGCCGACCGGGTGGTCTTCCTCGCCGACGGGCAGATCGTCTCCGAGCTGATCGAGCCGACCGCCGAGACGGTGCTGGACACCATGAAGAAGCTGGACACGCACGCCGCCGAGGTGGGCAACTGATGTTCCGGGCGACACTGAAGAGCCTGCTGGCCCGCAAGGTCCGGCTCATCCTGTCCGGCCTGGCGGTGGTGCTCGGGGTCATGTTCGTCTCCGGCGCCTTCGTGCTCACTGACACCCTCGGCCGCTCCTTCGACGCGATCTTCGCCGACGCGTACGAGGGGATCGACGTCAACGTCGCCGCGAAGCCGAAGGTCGCGCTCGGCGAGACCGAGGGCGAGCAGGTCAGCCCGCCGTTCCCGGCGGCGACCCTCGACACGGTGAAGGCGGTTCCCGGGGTGGCCGAGGCCACCGGGGTGGTCGCCGCCGACGGGGCCCGGATGATCGGCAGCAACGGCAAGGTGGTCACCTCCTTCGGCCCGCCGCAGCTGGGTGAGAACTGGACCGGCGAGAGCGATCTGGTGCAGCTGCGCGAGGGGCGCGGGCCGCAGGCCGACGACGAGATCGTGATCAACAAGGCGCTCGCGACGGCCGGGAAGGTGAAGGTCGGCGACCGGGTCGGCGTGCTGACGCTGGAGCCGAAGCGGGAGTTCACCATTGTCGGCGTCTTCGGTTACAGCGGTGACCGGGACTCGATCGGCGGCGCCAACGAGATCATGTTCACCACGCCGACCGCGCAGAAGCTGATGCTCGGCGCGCCGGACACCTACAACAGCGTGTCGATCAAGGCCGCCGACGGGGTGTCCGACGAGTCGCTGCGCGACGCGGTGGCCGCCGCGGTGGGCGGCGGCTACGAGGTCAAGACGGGCGAGCAGCTCTCCGCCGACGCGGCGGCCGGGCTGAAGGAGGCGCTGACCTTCTTCAACCGGATCCTGCTCGGCTTCGCCGCGGTGGCGCTGCTGGTGGGCACCTTCCTGATCCTGAACACCTTCTCGATCATCGTGGCCCAGCGCACCCGCGAGCTGGCGCTGATGCGGGCCATCGGCGCCAGCGGCAAGCAGATCATCGGCTCGGTGGTGCTGGAGGCCATCGCGGTCGGCCTGATCGCCTCGGTGCTCGGCCTGGGCGCCGGCATCGGCATCGGCGCGCTGCTGGCGTACCTGTTCAGCACCTTCGCCGGCGGGCTCACCCTGGCCGGGCTCGGCGTGCCGGCGTCGGCAGTGATCGGCGCGTTCGCCGTCGGCCTGATCATCACCGTGGTGGCGGCGCTGCTGCCGGCGCTGCGGGCGTCCCGGATCCCGCCGATCGCGGCGATGCAGGACGTGGCCACCCCGGACCGGCCGCTGACCAAGATCACCATCGCCGGTGGGGTGGTCACCGCGATCGGCGCCGCGCTGCTGGCCCTGGGCCTCACCGGCAACGCCGGCGACAACACCCTGGTCACCATCCTCGGCGGCGTGCTGTTCGCCTTCATCGGCGTGGCGCTGCTGACCCCGCTGATCAGCCGGCCGGTGGTGAGCCTGCTCGGGGCGATCTTCGCCTGGTCGGTGCCGGGCAAGCTGGGCCGGCTCAACTCCGGCCGCAACCCGCGGCGTACCGCCATCACCGCCGCCGCGCTGATGGTCGGCATCGCGCTGGTCACCGGGGTGACGGTGATCCTGGACTCGGCGAAGAGCAGCATCAGCGGCCTGGCCCAGGACACCATCAAGGCCGAGCTGGTGATCGCCGGCGTGCAGAGCGGCCCGCGGCCGCCGAGCTTCGACCCGGCGGTGCTGGAGAAGGCCGCGGCGATCCCCGGCGTCCGCCTGGTCGACGGCGAGTACGGCGACATGGCGCTGGTCGGCGGCGAGCGGACCTGGGTGGCGGCGAGCAGCGAGGTGGCCTCGCTTCGGCAGATCTTCGGGGCCACCCCGACCGCCGGTGACATCGACCGGCTCGCGCCGGACCAGATGCTGGTCAGCTCGGACACCGCGAAGTCGCGCGGGCTCTCCGTCGGCTCCCAGGTGCCGGTGCAGCTGGCCCGGGGCGAGGCCCGCACCTACACGGTCAGCGGCATCTACGCCAGCTCGCAGCTGACCAACCCGGTGGTGCTGCCGCCGGCGGCGGCCCGTGACTTCAGCATCCCGCAGCCGATCCAGGGCTTCATCCAGCTGGCCCCGGGTACCTCGGTGGCCTCGGTGCAGCCGCAGGTCGAGGCGTTGCTGGCCGACTCTCCCGAGGTGTCGGTGGCCGACCGGGACGCCTTCATCGAGCAGCAGGCCGGCCAGTTGGACGGGCTGCTCACGATGATCCAGATCCTGCTCGCCCTGGCCATCGTGATCGCCGTGCTCGGCATCATCAACACGCTGGCGCTGTCGGTGCTGGAGCGGACCCGCGAGCTGGGCCTGCTGCGGGCGATCGGGCTGCGCCGGGCGCAGACCATGCGCATGATCACCGTCGAGGCGGTGGTGATCTCGGTGTTCGGCGCGCTGCTCGGCGTGGCGGTCGGCAGCGGGCTCGGCGCCGCGGTGGTCGAGGCGTTGAAGGACGAGGGGATCACCGACCTGGTGCTGCCCTGGGACCAGATGGGCGTCATGCTCGGCCTGGCCGCGATCGTCGGCGTGATCGCCGCGGTGCTGCCGGCGGTCCGGGCCGCCCGGATCAACGTGCTGGGCGCCATCGCCCACGACTGAGGTCGCCGTCGCAGCAGGAGGGGCCCGCCGACCGGCGGGCCCCTCCATCGCGTCATCCGGTCGGCGGTTCGCCCAGCAGGGCGGCCAGCAGCTCCAGGTCCGCGCCGGTCAGGCTCTCCACCTGGTGTACGCCGGCCGTCGCGGCGATCGGCACCTCGGCGGGTACGGCGAGCACCGCCGCCCCGGCGGCGAGCGCGCTGGCCACCCCGGTCGGCGAGTCCTCGATCGCCACGCAGCGGGCGATCGGCACGTCGAGCAGCCGGGCGGCGGCCAGGTACGGCTCCGGGTGCGGCTTGGTGGCGTCCACCTCGTCGCCGCAGACCACCGCGTCGAAGCTGTCCCGGCCCAGGGTGTCCAGCGCCACCTCGACCAGCGGCCGGCCGCTGGAGGTGACCAGGGCGGTGGGGATGCCCGCCGCCCGGACCGCCCGCAACAGGGTCAGCGCGCCGGGACGCCAGCGCAGGCCGGTGCGGAACAGCTCCAGGATCCGGGCGTCGATCCACGCCGCGCTGACCTGCGGGTCGCGCTCCGGCTGGCCCAGGTCGTCGTGCAGCAGCCGCATCGACGCGGCCATGCTGGTGCCGACCATCGCCTTGCGGGCCGCGTCGGAGAGCGTGCCGCCGTACTCGGCCGCCAGTTCGTGCAGCGCGACGTCCCACAGCTTCTCGCTGTCGACCAGGGTGCCGTCCATGTCGAAGAGCACGGCGGCGGGATGGCGGCTGGGCAGCGGATCAGCGGTCACCCCGCGATCCTCTCAACTTCCCGTACGGCTGCCGGGTCGAGGTGCCGTCCGGGTGACCTGTCTGACGGCCAGCCCCCGCGACCAGGCTCCGATCGCGACCGGCCGGCGGGCTTGCGGGCCGGTCGCAGACTGGGCGCAGCCGGCCGCCGCCGCGGCGGCCCGTCGCCTGAGGAGGTCGCCGATGCGCGTCCGATCCCTGCTCTCCCGGTGCACAGTGGTCGTCCTCGCGGCCACCGCCGCGCTCTGGCCGGCGACCCCGGCCGCGGCGGCGAACCTGCCGCTGGACCGCTGCTACGACCTGGCCCCGCCGCAGAACATCGACGACCAGCCCTGGTCCGCGCCGGGCAACCGGCAGACCGTGTGGCCGACTCCGGTGGGCATCCGGGACCGGGACGTGCTCCGGGTGTCCGCGCAGGGCAAGATCCGCATCGACCACTGGGGCACCCAGAAGTCCATCGCCGGCGAGTGGCCCCCGGGCGGCAGCGGGTGGCCGGCGCCGGACGCCCTCCGGTACGCGCTGATCGCCAAGGTCTCCGATGGGTCCGTGCTGGTGTTCAAGACGGGCCTCTTCTACGGCCCCGGGCAGTGGTTCCCGGTCGGCACGGACAGCGGCTGCATCCTCTATTACAGCGCCGGCCCGAACCCCCGGGTGACCTTCTCCTTCAACGACCCGAACCTGGGCGACAACGGCGGCGGCGCGTCGGTGCGGATGAGCCAGTGGTGGGACGAGGGCTGACCGGGACCGCTCAGCCCAGGTTGCAGGCCGTCAGGGACCGCTCGTAGCCGCGGAAGAAGGACTCGGTGCGCTGTTCGGCGGTGCCGTGCGAACCCTCCGCGAACCAGGGCTGGTCGGGGTCGTCGCCGACCGCGAGCAACCCGTCGCGGAACTCGTCCAGGTCGCCCTCGTCGAGGGTCAGCACCCCGGCGCGCACCGAGTCCCCCAGGTACGCCCCGGCCATGCAGTCCGCCTGCAGCTCCTGCTGGATGGTGAAGCTGTAGCGGATGCCGAGGCGGACCTGGATGGCGTGCGCGTACTCGTGGCCGAGCAGGTAGAACACGAACGCGTCGCCGACCTGGCGGAACGCCCCCACCGACCAGCGCACGTCGTAGGCGATGAAGTCGCCGGCCGAGCAGTAGACAGCGTTGTTGCGCGGAATCTCCTGCCCACCGCAGGTCACCTCGCCGCCGCGCTGGTACGGGATGATCTGCCGGACCGGCCGGAACTGCTGCCCCGAGGCCTGGAGCTGCTGGGCCCAGTACCGTTCGGCGATGCTCTGCGCGTCGCGGACGTCCTGCTGGAACTCCGCGACGCTGGTGGTGCCGTCCGCCCGGGTCTGCTCCGCCCCGGGCGACGCCGACGAACCGGGCTGCCGTGGCGCCGGCTCCTCCGTGCCCGGTTCGGACACCCCGCCGACGAAGCACCCGGCGGTGGCCACCAGCGCCACCACCAGCCCGGCCAGCGACCCGCGCGACCACCGATGCCTACCTGCCGTCACAGTGCCCCTCCCGGCGTCGGCGATGCCCCGTGAAGTACCCCGACGGCACGTCCGTCATGCCCTCGCAGTGATCTACGGCGTCACCGCCCCGCGGGTTCATCCCGGCCCGTGCGTGTCGTTGCGCGCCGACCACTCCTGCCCCGGGGAGGCGTGCCGCTGCACCTCGTAGGCGTGCTGGCCCGCCCGCGCGTCCCGGTCGGCGCGCGTGTCGTCGGGCCCGCTGAGCCGCCGGCGGTCCCGCCAGCCGACCCAGGCGAACGCCCCGAGGATCAGCACCGCCACCCCGCCGAACAGCATCCACATCGTCATGCGTCGACGGTAATCGGCCCGCGCACCCGTACCCCGGACGTAGGCTCCACCCCCGGTGTCCGGAACCGGCGGGCGGCGCCGACGTCTCCGGTGAGGGCGCCGCACCGGCGCCGACGAGGAGGATGCGAGATGAAGTACATGATCCTGCTGTACGGCTCCCAGCGCGACTACGACGTGCTGGCCGGCCGGCCCGCCGCCGACAAGCCGCCCATGTCGGCGGAGGACGTCGCCGCGATGCACGCCCACATGGAGAAGGTCCACCAGGCGCTGGCCGAATCCGGCGAACTGGTGGACGCGCGCGGGCTGGTCGCCCCGGTGCACGCTCGCCGGGTCCAGGTCAGCGGCGGGCTGCCGGTGGTGACCGACGGGCCGTATCCGGAGACGCAGGAGGTGCTGGCCGGCTACACCATCGTGGAGTGCGACAGCTTCGACCGGGCCACCGAGATCGCCGCCGGTTTCGTCAACCCGGACGCCCCCGGCGAGTACGTGGACGTGCGGCCGGTCGCCGAGGGCATCGCCGACCTGGACGGTTGAACCGGCGATGCCCGCGGAGCGTGTCGAGGACCTGTTGCGCCGGCTGGCGCCGCAGGTCCTCGGCGCGCTCGTGCGCCGGTACGGCCATTTCGACACCGCCGAGGACGCCACCCAGGAGGCGCTGATCGCGGCGGCCACCGGCTGGCCGCGCGACGGCGTACCGGACAACCCGCGCGGCTGGCTGATCACCGTGGCGTCCCGCCGGCTGACCGACCTGCTGCGCGGCGAGCAGGCCCGGCGGCGGCGGGAGGAGACGGTGGCTCGCCGGGTGCTGCCCGAGCAGCGGCTGGCCCCCGCCGCCGACCGCCCGCCGGCCGACACCGACGACACCCTCACCCTGCTGTTCCTGTGCTGCCATCCGGCGCTGTCACCGGCCTCCCAGATCGCGCTCACCCTGCGCGCCGTCGGCGGGCTGAGCACCGCCGAGGTGGCGCGGGCGTTCCTGGTGCCGGAGGCCACGATGACCCGCCGGATCACCCGCGGCAAGCAGCGCATCCGCGACAGCGGCCTGCCGTTCGCGATGCCCGCCGGACCCGAGCGCGCCGCGCGCCTCGCCGCCGTCCTGCACGTGCTCTACCTGATCTTCAACGAGGGGTACGCGAGCACCGCCGGGCCGGCCCTGCTCCGCGCGGACCTGGCCGCCGAGGCGATCCGGCTGACCCGCCTGCTGCACCGGCTGCTGCCGGACGATCCCGAGGTCACCGGGCTGCTCGCGCTGATGCTGCTCACCGACGCCCGGGCACCGGCCCGCACCGGCCCGCACGGCGAACTGGTGCCGATGGCCGAGCAGGACCGCAGCCGGTGGAAGACCGACCAGATCGCCGAGGGCGTCGCCCTGGTCACCGCCGCGCTCCCCCGCGGCCGGGTCGGGCCGTACCAGCTGCAGGCGGCGATCGCCGCGGTGCACGACGAGGCGCCCAACGCCGAGGCGACCGACTGGGCCCAGATCACCGCGCTGTACGAGGTTCTGCGGCAGGTCTCCGACAGCCCGGTGGTGGCGCTGAACCACGCGGTGGCGGTGGCGATGAGTCAGGGCGCGGGGGCCGGACTGGCGCTGGTCGACGCGCTGGCCGCCGACGGCCGGCTCGGCGCGGACGCCCGCCTGCCGGCCGTCCGCGCGCACCTGCTGGAACTGCTCGGCGACCGTACCGCCGCCCGGGACGCCTACCGGGCGGCGGCCGCCCGGTCGACCAACCTGGCCCAGCAGCGCTACCTGCACGCCCGGGCCGACCGCCTCGACGGCGGGTGAGGCGCGACGGCGCCGGCTCGTGGGCGCTGGCGCCGGGTCACGGACCGTGGCACCGGGTCGTCGTCGGCCGCGGGTCACGGGCCACGGCGCTGGCTCGTGGGCGGCGGCACCGGGTCGTCGGCCGCGGCGCCGGGCGCGGGCGACGGCGCCGGGTCGCGGGCCGCGGTGCACCGGGTCAGGGGCTGGCGGCTAGGAAGACGAACGCGGCGAGCAGCACCAGGTGCACGCCGCCCTGCAACAGGGTGGCCCGCCCCGGCACCACGGTCAGCACCCCGGTGACCACGGTGAGCGCGAGCAGGGTCATCTGGGTGCCGCCGAGGCCGAGCACCAGCGGCCCCTCCAGCCAGACCATGGCCAGCGCTATCGCCGGGATGGTCAGCCCGATGCTGGCCATCGCCGAACCGAGCGCGAGGTTGAGGCTGATCTGCACCCGGTCCCGCCGCGCCGCACGCACCGCGGCCAGCGTCTCGGGCAGCAGCACCAGCAGCGCGATCAGCACACCGACGAACGACTGCGGCAGGTTCGCCTTGACCACGGCGGACTCGATCGCCGGGGAGACCGACTTGGCGTCCCCCACCACCGCGATCAGCGAGATCAGCAGCAGCACGAGGCTGAGCAGCGCTTTGCGGGTCGACGGCGGGGCGGCGTGCCCGTCGCTCTCGATCACCGCGCCCTCGCTGGTGACCGGCAGGAAGTAGTCCCGGTGCCGACCGGTCTGCACCATGACGAACAACCCGTACAGCGCCAGCGAGGCCACCGCGGCGAAGGCCAGCTGCGCCGGGCTGAACTGCGGGCCGGGACGGCTCGTGGTAAAGGTCGGCACCACCAGGCTCAGCGTGGCGAGGGTGGCCACGGTGGCCAGCGCACCGCCGCTGCCCTCGGAGTTGAACACCGCCACGCCCCGGCGCAGCGCGCCGAGCAGCAACGACAGGCCGAGGATCCCGTTCAAGGTGATCATCACGGCGGCGAAGACGGTGTCCCGGGCCAGCGACTGGGTCTTCTCCCCGCCGCTGATCATCAGCGTGACGATCAGGGCGACCTCGATGACGGTGACCGCCACGGCGAGCACCAGCGAGCCGAACGGCTCCCCCACCCGGTGCGCGACCACCTCGGCGTGGTGCACGGCGGCCAGCACCGCGCCGGCCAGGAAGGCGGCCACCACCAACACGAGCGGGCCGGACAGTTCGCGTCCCCAGGTCAGGATCAGCAGCAGCACCGCCAGCAGCGGCACGATCACGGTCCAGTCGGTCAGACGAGCGCGGAGCTGAGCGGCCATCACTCAACCCTGCCAGGGGATTGGATCATGTGACCACGACCTGAGGTCATGGCCACCGTACGAATCGTCACGCCCCACAGCCTGCCGGGCTTCCCCCGGTCCCCGCCCGGCGACGGCCGAACCCGTCGCCGCGTACGGTTCCGCCGTGGATCAGCGGAGCATCATGCGCGCGACAGCGGTAGCGACCACGCAGTCGTCCGGTTGGTGCGCCGCCCAGTTCACCGCGCCGAGCACCATCACCGGGGTACCCGATGCCGTCGCGGTCACGATGTCCGCGTCGGGCAGGGCCGCGAGCAGCCGGCGCACCAGGACGCCCTCACCCCACAGCGCCTCCGTCGGGTACGGCAGCCGGCCCAGCCAGTTGAGCAGCGCACCCGCCCGCGCCACCGGATCCGGTTCGGCACCGGCCAGCCGCTCGGCGAGGCGGCGTACCCGGGCGTCGGGAAGCCGGGCGGCGTCGCTGCCGGCGACGTCCACCAGCTCGTCGCGGAGCACCTCGGGCACCTGCCGGTCGGCCAGCACCGCCGGCGCCCCAACCGGACGGAACTGCGGGCCGTCCGGCGCCTCGTCGTAGCCCAGGGTCGTCACGAGCGGGCCGAGCAGGTCGACGAGCAGCCCGGTCACCCCGCCTTCGGCCAGGAACAGGGTCAACGCCTCGGGCTCGTCGACCTCGATGTCGTCGGCGAACCTGGACCGCTCCCAGGAGACGCTGCCGTGCCCGTGCAGAGTGGCGCTGCCCAGCAGCGTGTCGTCGGCGTCGTACAGGGCCAGGGTTGGCCCGCCGAGGCACCGGCAGACGTCACCGGTGAACCGGCCAACCGTGGTAAGCTGCCGCATTCGGGCCAGCCGAACGGGATCGTGCGTCTCGGCCAGCACGGTGCGCTCGGCCAGCGGCCCGCCGTCCAGACCGCCGTCGAGGACGCGCACCGCCCGGGCCCGCGTCCAGGCCTCGGAGAGCCAGTCGATGAGCAGCACCGGGTCATCGTAGGAGCAGTCGCCGCGCGCTGCCCGTCGCAGGATCGCCCGCTACGCCAGCCACCGCCGCGCCCACCGGGCGAGGTTCGACCGATGCCGTCCGCTCGCCGGGACTCCGTCGCGGGCCGCCGCCAGCCTCCCGCAGATGACCCGGACGCAGCACTTCGTCGCGCAACGCTTCCTGCGGCTTCGCTGTGGGATCGGGGGCGTGGCCTACCACCCCACCGGCCAGCGAACGAGAATGAACTCCGGTCATCGATACGCCTGTCCAGGCCGCAGGCGCGTGCGGGGACGACGGCGGCAACCGACCAGAAAGGGCAGAGTCATGACCAGCGGGCAGTTGTACGACACCATCGGAGCCACCTACACCGTGACCCGGCGCACCGAACCGCGTATCGCTGCGCAGATCTGGGCCGCGCTCGGCGATGCCCGGACGGTGCTGAACGTCGGGGCGGGCACCGGGTCCTACGAGCCCCCGGACCGGCACGTCCTCGCCGTGGAACCGTCGGCTCTCATGCGCTCGCAGCGCCCCGCCGAGGCGGCACCGTGCCTGGCGGGATCTGCCGAGCACCTGCCGTTCCATGACGACTCCTTCGACGCAGCGATGGCGGTTGCCTCCATCCATCACTGGCCGGACCCGATCGCCGGCCTGCGCGAGATGCGGCGCGTCGCTCGCCGCGTGGTGGTGTTCACCCACGACACCACCGACACCGGATGGCGTCACCGGTTCTGGCTCACCCGTGACTACCTGCCCGAGGTCGCGGACCTCCTGGTCGGCCGACCTTCGCTGACCGAGCTGGCCATGGCGATCGGGGCCCGGGTCGAACCGGTGCCCATCCCGTGGGACTGCGTCGACGGATTCTTCGAGGCCCACTGGCGCCGGCCCGAGGCGTACCTGGACGAGGATGTCCGTCGTGGAGTATCGGTCTGGGCCAGAGTGGGGCCGGAGGCCGAGCAACGGGCGGTGCGCCACCTCCGTGACGACCTCGCCTCGGGTCGGTGGGCCGAACGCAACCGCGACCTCGTCGATCTCGACGCGGTAAACCTCGGCCTCCGTCTGCTCATCGCCTGAACCCGGCAACACCGGTACGTCGCCGCCCGACGCCACGTACGTCGCAGCCCTCGCTCCCGACCGACGCCGCGGTTACCGCGCGAACGGAGATGTCGGCAGGTCGGGTAGCGGTGGCGCGTCCCTCGCCTCGTCGGTGACGGTGATCTGCCACCTGCCGATCGTGGGGGCCGCCAGCCGGCCGATGTGCCACGCGACCACGCCGGCGGCGATGATGAGTGACACGGCCGCAGCAGCCAGCAGCCACTGCCGCACTAGCATTCGGCGGTCGAGGCTGCGGGGTCGCAGGTCTCCCGGAACGGGAATCCACGGAAATGGGGGGCCGTTCATAGCCACGACAGCACCTCCTGGGCGACGGCGGTGGCCGAGGCGACCATCGCCGTGTCGGCGGCGTCGGTCGCCTCGTATTGGACCAGCACTCCGTAGGTGCCGAAGCACGCCGAGAGGTTGATGCGCCGGCCGGTTTCGCGGTCGCCCGCGATGAAGTAGACGGCGCGGTCGCCGAGCGCAACGGCATGATTCTCGTTGTTGAGGACCGTCAGCAGACCATCTCGGTCCACGCAACGCGGGCCGCGGCCCTCGTGCCGCCCGTAACGCCCGATGGACACCCACAGGTGAGCGCGTGCGCCTGCCTTCGTGGACGCGCTCTCGGTCAGGCAGTAGTTCGAGCGCAGGCCTGGTCCGTTCTGCTCCGCGGTTCGCAGGGCACCGTGCGCAGGAACGAGGAGGTCGAACACCTCCGGCCGGATGAGCGGGCAGACCGAGGGAGGCGCAGGTGGCTCTACCGTCGCGTTCCGCCAGCCCTGCCACCCGCCGAGGGCCGCTGAGACCAGGACACAGACGGCCAGGGCCCCGACGCGTACCCACGTGTCGCGTCTCATACCGCCAGTGTGACCGGAGGTATCAGATGGACCATCGGCTGACCGGCGCTATTCGGAGCGCCTCACTCCTGTGGCCCGACGGCGAGCCCGCCGAGGGTGCTCCGACGCCCTTTCGCGCTGTCGTACTCCACTTGATGCGTGACGGGCCGGCTCCATTTGCTGGTGAGGCTCCACGGACAGGGACCGCTATCGTGCGACGGTGACCGCTGGCGCCGAGCGTCCCTTGCTCTTCCTCGACGTGGATGGACCACTCATCCCGCTTGGCGGGGAGCCGCCCAAGGACCATGAAGGGCATGCAGTCAAGGTCGACGCCACCGCCGCATGGGACGGGATATCCAACCCGCTTCTGTCGAGGCTCGATCCGACGCACGGCAAGCGGCTCACCACGCTTGGCTGCGAGCTGGTCTGGGCTACCACCTGGATGGCCAATGCGAACGAGGAAGTAGCGCCGCGGATCGGCCTGCCAGAGCTACCAGACGCAGACTTTGCCGCCATCGCGCGATGGCTTGCCGAGCACGCCTGACACGACCAAGAGTTCCCCTGCCGGCCGGTCAGGCCTCATCTGACACTCCGTCACGCATCAGATGGAGCCTGCCGGCGGCTGGACGCTTCGAGCACGTGTTCCACCGGCCAGGCCCGGACACCTCCGACGGCCATGACGACGGCCCGGGTGACTGACCGGAACGTGTTTGCGCAGCTCAGGCGGGGCGAGGCGTCACTTGGCGTTGAAGTAGCTGGCCTCCGGGTGGTGCACCACGATCGCGTCGGTGGCCTGCTCCGGGATGAGCTGGAACTCCTCCGACAGCTGCACCCCGATCCGCTCCGCGCCGAGCAGGTCGACCACCTTCGCCCGGTCCTCCAGGTCCGGGCAGGCCGGGTAGCCGAACGCGTACCGGCAGCCGCGGTAGTCGGTGCGCAGCAGGCCGGCCAGGTCCGCCGGGTCGTCGTCGGCGACCGTACGGCCACCCGGCAGCGCCAGCTCGGCGCGGACCCGCTTGTGCCAGTACTCGGCGAGGGCCTCGGTGAGCTGCACCGACAGCCCGTGCACCTCCAGGTAGTCGCGGTACTCGTTGCGGGCGAACAGCTTCGCCGCGTACTCGCTGACCGGCTGGCCGACGGTGACCAGTTGCAGGGCCACCACGTCCAGCTGCTCACCGCGGGGGCGGAAGAAGTCGGCCAGGCAGAGCCGCCGCTCCTGCCGCTGGCGCGGGAAGGAGAACCGGGCCCGCTCGGCGTGCCCGTTCTCGTCCAGCACCACCAGGTCGTTGCCCTCGGCGTAGGCGGGGAAGTAGCCGTAGACCACGGCCGCTTCCAGCACCTTGTCGGCGATCAGCCGGTCCAGCCAGTAGCGCAGCCTCGGCCGGCCCTCGGTCTCCACCAGTTCCTCGTAGGACGGTCCCTTGCCGCCCCGGGCGCCGCGCAGGCCCCACTGGCCGAGGAAGGTGGCCCGCTCGTCGAGCAGCGCCGCGTAGTCGGCCAGCGGCACGCCCTTGACCACGCGGGTGCCGAAGAACGGCGGGGTGGGCACCTCGACGTCGGTCGCCACGTCCGAGCGGACCGAGGCGTCGTCCAGCTCCGGCAGCGACTCGTTGACGATGGCCCGCTGCCGCTCCCGGCGCGCCCGCCGGGCGGCCAGCGCCGCCTCCCGCTCCGCGTCGATCACCGGCGCGCCGCCGCGCTTGGCGGCCATCACCCGGTCCATCAGGGACAGTCCCTCGAACGCGTCCCGGGCGTAGTGCACCTGCCCGGGGAACATCGACCGCAGGTCGTCCTCGACGTACGCCCGGGTCAGCGCCGCCCCGCCGAGCAGCACCGGCCAGCGCTCCGCGACCCCGCGCGACGCCATCTCGGCGAGGTTCTCCTTCATGATGACCGTGCTCTTGACGAGCAGCCCGGACATGCCGATGGCGTCGGCCCGGTGCTCCTCGGCGGCGTCGAGGATCGCGGTGATCGGCTGCTTGATGCCGATGTTCACCACCTCGTAGCCGTTGTTGGACAGGATGATGTCCACCAGGTTCTTGCCGATGTCGTGCACGTCGCCCTTCACGGTGGCGAGCACGATGCGGCCCTTGCCGCCGTCGTCGGCCTTCTCCATGTGCGGTTCGAGGTACGCCACCGCGGTCTTCATCACCTCGGCGGACTGGAGCACGAACGGCAGCTGCATCTGCCCGGAGCCGAACAGCTCGCCGACCACCTTCATCCCGTCCAACAGGATGTCGTTGATGATCGACAGCGGGGTCCGGCCGCCGGCCATGGCGGCGTCCAGGTCGGCCTCCAGGCCGTTGCGCTCGCCGTCGATGATCCGCCGCTTGAGCCGCTCCTCCAGCGGCAGCGCGGCCAGTTCCTCGGCCCGGCCGGCGCGCGCCGACGCGGCGTCCACGCCCTCGAAGATCTCGATGAACCGCTGCACCGGGTCGTAGCCCTCGCGCCGCCGGTCGTAGACCAGGTCGAGAGCGATCTCGCGCTGCTCGTCGGGGATCTTCGACATCGGCAGGATCTTGCTGGCGTGCACGATCGCCGAGGTCAGCCCGGCCTGCACGCACTCGTGCAGGAAGACCGAGTTGAGCACCTGCCGGGCGGCCGGGTTGAGCCCGAACGAGACGTTGGAGATGCCCAGGGTGAAGTTGACCCCCGGCCAGCGGGTGGCGATCTCCCGGATCGCCTCGATGGTCTCGATGCCGTCCCGCCGGGTCTCCTCCTGGCCGGTGGCGATCGGGAAGGTCAGCGCGTCGATGAGGATGTCGGAGCGGCGCAGACCCCAGCGGCCGGTCAGGTCCTCGATCAGCCGCCCGGCGACGCGTACCTTCCACTCCCTGGTGCGGGCCTGGCCCTCCTCGTCGATGAGCAGCGCGACCACCGCGGCGCCGTGCTCGGCGACCACCGGCATCACCCGGGCGTAACGCGACTCGGGGCCGTCGCCGTCCTCGAAGTTCACCGAGTTGACCACGCACCGGCCGCCGAGCATCTCCAGGCCGGCCTCGACGACCGCCGGCTCGGTGGAGTCCAGCATGATCGGCAGGGTGGACGCGGTGGCGAACCGGCCGGCCAGCTCGCGCATGTCCGTCGTGCCGTCCCGGCCGACGTAGTCGACGCAGAGGTCCAGCAGGTGCGAGCCGTCCCGGGCCTGGCTGCGGGCGATCTCCACACAGGCCTGCCAGTCGCCGGCGAGCATCGCCTCGCGGAACGCCTTGGAGCCGTTGGCGTTGGTCCGCTCCCCCACCATCAGCACGCTGGCGTCCTGGGCGAACGGCACGTGGTGGTAGATCGAGGAGACGCCGGCGTCGTGCCGGGGTTCGCGGGGGCCGGGCCGGGCGCCGTGCAGCCGCTCGGCGACCACCCGGATGTGCTCCGGCGTGGTGCCGCAGCAGCCACCGATCAGCGATACGCCGTACTCGGCGACGAACCGCTCCAGCGCGTCGGCCAACTCGACCGGGGTGAGCGGGTAGACCGCACCGTCGGCGGTCAGCTGCGGCAGGCCGGCGTTCGGCATCACCGACAGCTTCAGCCCGGCGTGCTGGGAGAGGTAGCGCAGGTGCTCGCTCATCTCCGCCGGCCCGGTGGCGCAGTTCAGCCCGATCAGGTCGACCCCGAGCGGCTCGATCGCGGTCAACGCCGCGCCGATCTCGCTGCCCAGCAGCATGGTGCCGGTGGTCTCCACGGTGACGTGGCAGATGATCGGCACCCGCGACCCGATCTCGGCCATCGCCCGCTTCGCGCCGACCACCGCCGCCTTGACCTGGAGCAGGTCCTGGCAGGTCTCGATGATCAGGGCGTCCGCGCCGCCGGCGATCAGGCCGGCGGCGTTCTCCCGGTACGCGTCCCGCAGGGTGGCGTAGTCGGCGTGGCCGAGGGTGGGCAGCTTGGTGCCGGGACCGATCGAACCGAGCACGAACCGGGGCCGCTCCGGGGTGGCGAACGCGTCGGCCGCCTCGCGGGCGATCCGGGCGCCGGCCTCGGAGAGCTCCCGGATCCGGTGGGCGATGTCGTACTCGCCGAGGTTGGCGAGGTTGGCGCCGAACGTGTTCGTCTCGACGCAGTCCGCCCCGGCGGCGAGGTAGGCCTCGTGCACGCCGCGGACCACGTCCGGCCGGGTCACGTTGAGGACCTCGTTGCAGCCCTCGTGGCCCTCGAAGTCGTCCAGGGTCAGGTCGGCCGCCTGCAGCATCGTCCCCATCGCGCCGTCGGCGATGAGGATCCGGTCTGCCAGTACGTCGAGCAACGAAGTCCGCACGCCGTTCAGGTTAGTGTGCCGCCCCCGACCACGTCGCGGCCCATACCCCTGTCCCAGATACTGTCAGCGGGATCACCCTGTCTGGTCTGTAGGCTTATGCCCGTTGCTTCCCGCCTGCCGACCGGCGCGGCCACCGGGCCGCGCCCGGCCCCGGGACGTAGGCTGGCGGACGTGAAGGACAACAGCAGCGCCCCCGTGCCCGGCCGGCGGGACACCGGGCGCGGCCCCGGCACCGTCCGCGACCAGCAGGGAGAGGTGACGGCGTGACCGAGTTCGACGGACTGCCGGTGCTGCGGTCCCCGGTGGCCATCGCCGCGTTCGAGGGGTGGAACGACGCCGCGGACGCGTCCACCGCCGCAGTTGAACACCTGGAGCAGGTGTGGAACGCCCGGCAGGTCACCGAGCTGGACCCGGAGGACTTCTACGACTTCCAGGTCAGCCGGCCCACCATCACCATGGCCGAGGGCGAGACCCGTCGGGTGCAGTGGCCCACCACCCGGTTCATGGTGGCCAGCCCCGAGGGCACCGAGCGCGACGTGGTGCTGATCCGCGGCATCGAGCCGAGCATGCGCTGGCGCACCTTCTGCGAGCAGGTGCTGGAGATCTGCCACAGCCTGGAGGTCGAGCGGGTGGTGCTGCTCGGCGCGCTGCTGGCCGACGTGCCGTACACCCGGCCGCTGCCGATCAGCGGCAGCGCCTCGGACTCCCGGGCCGCCGAGCGCTACCAGCTCACCCCCACCCGCTACGACGGGCCGACCGGCATCGTCGGGGTGCTGCACGACGCCTGCACCCGGGCCGAGGTCGACGCGGTCTCGTTCTGGGTGCACGTGCCGCATTACGCCAACAACCCGCCCTGCCCCAAGGCCACCCTCGCCCTGCTGCACCGGGTCGAGGAGGTGCTCGACCTGCCGGTGCCGATGGCCGACCTGGCCGAGGAGGCCGCCGAGTGGGAGCAGCGGGTGCGCAGCGCCGCCGAGCAGGACGCCGAACTCGGCGAGTACGTGCGCGAGTTGGAGGAGCGCGTCGGCGACGCGGGCATCACCCCGCTGACCGGTGACGAGATCGCCCAGGAGTTCGAGAAGTACCTGCGCCGCCGCGGCGGCTCGGCCGGCCCGACCGCCGGCTCCTGGTAGCCCGCTCCCCCGTTCGCCCACCGGGCCCCGGACATGCGTTCCGGGGCCCGGTTCGTTTCTCCGGACTTTCTCTGGGCTCTCGGCCTCGCTCTTTCCCGGGGCGCTCGGCCTCGCCCCTCTTTGGGCTCTCGGCTTCGCTCGCGAAACCTTGACCGCTCCCGAACTCGGTCGCAGAGGGCAGGGTTCTCGGCGTGTCCGGGGTGGCGTGGTCACACCCGCTAGGCCATCCTAGGAACCTAGCTGTGATCGAGGAGGCGGGCATGCAGATCAATCCGGGCGCGGCCGAGTTCCCGCACCGGCAGATCGCCGCGCAGCTCAAGGCGCAGGTGCGGCGCGGCGACTGGGGTCCGGGTGAGCGGCTGCCGTCCATCCCGGCCATCGCCGAGATGTTCGGGGTGGCCAAGCAGACCGTGCAGCGCGCCGTCGACCAGCTGCGGGTCGAGGGCATCCTGATCACCAAGCCGGGCTCCGGCACGTACGTCCGGGGCACCCGGCGGCGACTCAACCGGCTCTCCCGGGGACGGTACGGCGGCTTCCGCGGCTACCACACCGACCTGGCCGCCCGGTACAAGCAGCAACTCGTCTCGGTCGGCCGCGCCCCCGCCCCGCCCGAGGTGGCCGACGCGTTCGGCGTGCCCGACGGCACCGAGCTGATCTGCCGCCGGCACCTGGTCCGCACCGAGGACTCCCCGGTCGAGGTCGGCGCTTCCTGGTTCCTGCCCGCCGACGCCGCCGGCACCTCACTGGAACGCAGCGAGGCGTACGGCCGGCCGCTCTACCAGGAGGCCGAGGAGGCCACCGGGCGGCGGTACGTCTCGGCGACCGACACGATCAGCGCCCGCCAGCCCAGCCGGGAGGAGGCGGAGATCCTGCAGATCCGCCCGGACACCCCGGTGCTGCACCTGCTGCACGTCGCCTACGACGGCGCCCGCAAGCCGATCGAGGTCGCCCAGGCCACCTGGCCCGGCCCGGTCACCACGCTCACCGAGGAGTACAAGATCCCCGCCCCCGCCCCCGAACCAGACCCCGACCCCGGCCTCACCCTCGCCTGACTCCTCTCCCCCGGAGCCAGCCCGGTCGATCATGAAGTTGTTGCCGGCCGCCTCGGCGGGTCGCGGCAACAACTTCATGATCAACGGGCCCAAAGGCGGGCGGGCCGGGGTTGGGGTTGGGGGTGGTCAGAGGCGGATGCCGAGGAGGGCGTCCAGGGTGTCGGCGAAGAGAGCGGGGGCGGCCGGGTCGTCGGCGGTGCCGGCCAGGGCCTGCTCGGCCCAGGCGTCGGCGAGCGCCAGCGCGCCGGGAGTGTCCAGGTCGTCGGCGAGCCGGGCGCGTACGCCGGCCAGGAACTCGGCGCCGGACGGCCCGGACGGCGCGGCGGCGGCCCGCCGCCAGCGGGCCAGCCGCTGCTGCGCCGTGGTGAGCAGGTCGTCGGTCCAGGACCGGTCGGCCCGGTAGTGCCCGGACAGCAGCGCCAGCCGCACCGCCATCGGATCCACCTGGTCGGCCCGCAGCCGGGAGACGAAGACCAGGTTGCCCCGGGACTTCGACATCTTCTCGCCGTCCAGGCCGATCATGCCGGCGTGCGTGTAGTGCGTCGCGAACGGCGCCTCACCGGTGAGCCGCTCGGCGTGCGCGGCGGAACACTCGTGGTGCGGGAAGAGCAGATCGTTGCCGCCGCCCTGGACGTCGATCCGGTCGCCGAGCAGACCCAGCGCGATCACCGCACACTCGATGTGCCAGCCCGGGCGACCCGCGCCCAGCTCGCCGCCCGGCCAGGACGGCTCCCCCTCGCGGGCGCCCCGCCAGAGCAGCGGGTCGAGCGGGTCACGCTTGCCGGCCCGCTCCGGGTCGCCGCCGCGCTCCGGGAAGATCTCCAGCATCTGCTCGCGGGACAGGTTGGACTCGTAGCCGAACCGGGGCGCCGCGCTGATGTCGAAGTAGACGTCGCCGGTGCCGTCCTCCAGCCGGTACGCGGCGCCGTCCTTGAGCAACATCAGGACCTTCTCGGCGATGTCCGGGATCGACTCGATCGCGCCCACGTAGTGCGCCGGCGGGATCATCCGCAGCGCCTCCATGTCCTCCCGGAACAGCGCGGTCTCCCGCATCGCGAGGACCTTCCAGTCCTCCCCGTCGCGGGCCGCCCGCTCCAGCAGCGGGTCGTCGATGTCGGTGACGTTCTGCACGTACTGCACGTCCAGGCCGGCGTCCCGCCAGACGCGCTGGACCAGGTCGAACGTGATCATGGTGGCGGCGTGACCGAGGTGCGTGGCGTCGTACGGGGTGATGCCGCAGACGTACATGGTCGCCGTGCCGTCCGGCTCGCTCGGGTGGACCCCCTGCCGCGCCGAGTCGAACAACGCCAGCGGCCCGCCCCTGCCGGGCAGCCGCGGCACCTCATGTCCCGCCCAAGACTCCATGATTGCCAGCCTAGCCAGCGCTACGACGGGGGCAGGACGAGCACCGGGGTGATCATCACGACAGCGGCTCACATGGGTGGCCAGGGCACCGCCGGCCAGTCCTGGGGCGGCTGCGGGAACCGGCCGGTGTCGCGCAGCCGGTCGATCCGGGCGGCCAGTTCGGCGATCTCGGTGATCGTCAGGTGGTCGGCCAGTTCGGCGCCGAGCGCCCCGGTGACCTGCCCGGCGAGTGCGTCGAGCATCTCCACCGCGTCCGCCGGCAGCTGCCGGCCGGCCCAGCCCCAGAGCACCGTGCGCAGCTTCTCCTCGACGTGGAAGCTCACCCCGTGGTCCACGCCGTAGATCCGGTCGTCCGGGCCGACCAGCACGTGGCCGCCCTTGCGGTCGGCATTGTTGATCACCGCGTCGAGCACCACGAGCCGGGCCAGCCGCGGGTCGTCAGCGTGCGCCAGCGCGTAGGGGGTGCCGTCATCGTCGCGGGCGGCGGCGATCGGGAACCAGCGCGGCGGCAGCGCGTCGGCCGGCACGAAGCCGACCAGCGGCTCCGCGTCGGCCGGCTCGTCGATCCAGAGCTGGCACGAACCCGGCCCCAACGGGCCGTCCCGCAGCACCGTCGGCGGCACCAGATCCCAGCCGGTGGCCCGGGAGACCAGGTACGCGGCCACCTCCCGGCCGGCCAGCGTGCCGTCCGGGAAGTCCCAGAGCGGTCGCTCGCCCCGGACCGGCTTGTAGACGCAGCGGGCGGTCACCCCGTCCAGGGTGAGGATCCCCCGCAGGGTGGTGTTCGAGGCGTCCACCAGCCGGCCCTCGAGGTCGAGCGCGCCGTCGCGGAGCAGCCGGAGCGCGGCGTCGCCGTCCTGGCGGGGTTGCAGACCGGACGACGTCACCGGTGGTAACCGTTGTGCCGCGGGCAGAGGTGGCCCGCGGGATCCAGCGGCTGACCGCAGAGCGGGCAGGGCGGCCGGCCGGCGTTGACCACCCGCCGGGCCCGTTCGATGAACTGCCGTGTCGCCTCCGGGGTCAGCCGCACCCGGAGCCGGTCGAGATCGTCGTCGGGCTCGTCGTCGTCGGAGTCCTCGTCGTCGTCGGGCTCGCCCAACTCGACCTCGGCCTCCGCCTCACCGGCGGCGATCGCCTCGATCACCACCGTGGCGGTGTCCACGTCGAAGGCCAGCCCGAGGGTGCCGACCCGGAACTCCTCGTCGACCGGCGTGTCCAACGGGTCGTTGTCGCCGACGCCGGTGGCCGGCTCGGGCAGCTCGACCCCGAACCGGCGCTGCGCCTCGGAGAGCAGTTCCTCCAGCTTCTCGGCCAGCAACGACACCTGGACCTTCTCCAGCGCGACGCTGACCAGCCGGCCACCGCCGCGCGCCTGGAGGAAGAACGTGCGATCCCCCGGCGGCCCGACGGTCCCGGCGACGAACCGCTCCGGCGGCTCGAAGGCGTGCACCTGGTGGGTCATACCCACGACCCTATCCGGCCCGCAACGGCAACGCGCACCCCACCGACACCCCGAATCACCCTCGCGCCGGCGCCCCCGCCGTACCGCCGGGTCGGCCCTGATCCGGCTGGGCTCACCGCGCCGCCCCCGCTCCCCCACCGACCGCGGCGTCCGAGTCGGCCGCCCGGGCCGCCCGCCGGCGCCGCTTGCGCGGCGGCGGCACCAGACCGGCCAGGTCGCCGCCGGTGTCGTTGAGCCGCAACAGGAACGGGCGCACCGGCGTGTAGCGGATCGCGGTCACCGACGCCGGGTCCGCCACGATCCGCTGAAACAGGTCGAGATGTACGCCCAGCGCGTCCGCCACGATCGCCTTGATCACGTCGCCGTGGCTGCACGCCAGCCAGACCGCCTCCGGGCCGTGCTCGGCGGTGACCCGGGCGTCCCAGGAGCGCACCGCCGCGACCGCCCGGGCCGCCATCGCCGCCATCGCCTCCCCCTCCGGGAAGACCGCCGCGCTGGGATGCTGCTGGACCACCGGCCAGAGCGGCTCCTTGGCCAGCTTCTTCAGCGGCTGCCCCTCCCACGTGCCGTAGCCGCACTCGATCAGGCCCTCCTCGACGACCGGGGACGCCTCCGGCAGCGCCAGCTCCAGGGTCTGCCGGCAGCGGATCAACGGGCTGGTCACCACCGCCGCCAGCGGCACCGCCCGGAGCCGCTGGCCGACCGCGGTCGCCTGGGCCCGGCCGGTGTCGTCGAGCTCGACCGGCTGGCGGCCGGCCAGCCCACCGTCCGCGTTGGCGGTCGTCCGGCCGTGTCGCAGAAGCAGAAGGGTCGCCACGGTCACCACCCTAGGGCCTGGGGTGTGCGGGTCCACTGCCGCCCGGCGCGCCCGCTTTCGGGTCTCTGTGACCGGCTCCGGACGGTCGACTCGATCCCTGTGCCAGGTTCGCTCGCGGTGGGTGGTGGTTGCGGTTGGGGGTGTGGCCCGCCGTGACCGGCTCCGGGCGGTCAGGCTTGATCCCTGCGCCGGTCACGGCGGGCCACACCCTCGTCGTGGTCCTCCGCCGCTCGACCGGATTCACGTCTGGGCCGGCGGTGCGGTCACGGTGGGCAGACATGTAGTCGTGGTCCGGCTCCGCTCGTGCGGTCACGGTGGCCCCACCGTTGTCGTGGTCCGGGTCCGTTCGTGGCGCTGGCGCCGGTTCGCTCGACCCGTCCGGCGCGGCTGGCGGCGGCTGGGTCGGGTCGGGCGTGTCGTCGGGGCTGGGCATGTTGTCCGGGAGGTTGATACCTCTGAGTCATCAATATGCCCCTGAGGTATCACGCTCGTTCCTCGGTGACCCCACCCACCGCTCGGGATTCCATGGGGCCCGCTGGATGAAACCTCAGCCCGGGTCGGTCATCCGGACTTTCCGCGCATCCGGGGCATCGAGTGTGCGGACCCGCCGTGGGCGTGTGGGCCCTGTCGTCGTTTCGCCGATGTGGCGGTATCGACCCGTCCGGGATGGCCCCATATCGGCGACACGGAGTCGATCTCCCCGTCCGGCCCGTCGGCCGGGCTGGTGGTTCGACCCGTGAGTGGGGTGTTTGTCGGTTTGTGGGTGTGACCGGCGGCATCCGGGTGGCGGAATCGGGGCCGGGTCGGGGGCGTTACATCATGCGGACGATCGAGCAAGGGCACGCCGCCGGCCCGGCCGGCCCCGAGGCCCGTGACCCCGGCGGAATGATGGCGGGCGGCCGGTCGTTACATCCCCCGGCGATCGCAGCAACACCCCGCCCGGCAGAGCCGGGTGAGGGTTCCGGCCCCGGAATGATGGGGTGCTGGCGGTCGTTACACACAGTCCGGCCGCGCAGGGCACCCCCGCCCCGCAGGTTTGCCGGGCATCTGGCACCGGCCAGGGCATCCCCCGCCCCGCGAGAGTGCCGAGTGGTTCTTCCCCTGAGTCTTTCTGGGCGCCTGATGGTGCTTGCGCTGCTGTGGCCCGTCCCCCTTGGGTTTGGTGGCGTCATCCCCCGAAGGAGCTTTGTGATGAACACGATCATGCGTAAGAGCGTTCTGGGTATTGCTGGTCTGGCCTTCGCCGGTGGCATCGCCGCTGGCCCCGCCATGCACGCTGAGGCCGCGTCGGTCGAGTCGGTGAAGCCGGTCGCCGTGACCGTGCAGGCTGACAAGCCGGGTGTCGATAAGGCGAAGCTGATTCCGCATGGTGTGCAGGGTGAGCAGTCGCGCATCGAGCTCGACGGTGAGCAGGTGGAGAACGTGAAGGCGATCATCGCGGCGACGAAGAAGTCCGACATGGACGAGCGCGCGGCGGTGGTGGCGATCGCGACCGCGCTGCAGGAGTCGAAGCTGGAGAACCTGGGTCACCTGGGTGAGCGCAACGACCATGACTCGCAGGGCCTGTTCCAGCAGCGCCCGTCCAGCGGTTGGGGCACGGTCGAGCAGATCACCGACCCCGAGTACTCGACCACGGCGTTCCTGAAGGGCCTCAAGCAGGTCGACGGCTGGCAGGACATGCCGCTGACCAAGGCCGCCCAGACGGTGCAGGTGTCGGCCTACCCGTTCCACTACGCCCAGTGGGAGCAGCAGGCCGCCGACCTCGTCGCCGAGCACTGGAACAACTGACAACCCAACACACGCAGGACCGACTTTCCTCATGGGGGGACTGCTGGCCGACACCCACACCGGGTGCCGGCCAGCAGCACATCCACCGACCGCAGGGCCAGCACCCACCACGGGTGCCGGCCCTGCGGCATACCCGGACTCGGGCCGGCCCCCGATCGCGGGCGCTGGCCAGCGATGTCTTCCCAGCAGACCGACCGACACCTACCACCGCTGACCGGGCACCCACCACCGGGTATCGGCACCTCGCGGAACCGAACATCCCCGCCGACCCGGCACGGCGGCGGCAGCGGCGCGCGCTGACACCGGCGGCCTGGCGGCGATCTTGGACAGTTACCGTCCGCCGCGAACCGAAACTGTCCAAGATCTCGACCAGCGCCCCACACACCCACGTCCCGCACACCCACGCGGACAGCGCGAGGCACCGACCCGACGACCGCGACCGGCGGTCGAGGCTCGACCGGGACAGGGGTGTGGCCCGCCGTGCCCGGCGCAGGGATCAAGCCTGACCGCCCGAAGCTGGGCACGGCGGGCCACACCCCCAACCTTGTCCCCAACGCACCAGGCCACACCCCCGACCACCGCAACATCGGCGCCCGAAGGCCCGGCCGACGGACGATGCCGTGCAGCCAAGGGGCGCGGGCGGCCGACCGCCACCCGGCACGAAACCAGTCCAGCAAGCGGGAACAACCCGACCCACTACCCGGTTGAGACCAGTGTCGGTGTGACTCAGTGTCCCCGGGCCTCACCTCTATAGCCTTCGCGGAATACCGTCCGGCTGGAGCCGCGTCGCGCCACTCGCCGAGAGGCGACCTGCACACCGACACCCCAGCGCCGCCCCCGCAGCCCACAAGGCCGCGGGGGCGGCGCTGTCTTTCGGGAACCCGCGGCCCCTGGCCCCGGGAGGCGTGAGCCGCGCCTCGCGGCCGGCGGAGGGCCCGGCCGTCGCAGCCCCCGGTCACCGACCCGGCAGCCAGCGGATGTGAATCCTGGATCGGCCAGACCTGGCGCGACCTCGCGGCAGGTCGTCAGGACCCGCGCCGGGGCGCTGGGATGGAACGGCGACGGCCCCCGGTCGCCTCGCGGTGCCGGGGGCCGTCGGGGGTCGCGGACGGTTAGGTGGCGCTGATGGTGCCGGTCATCAGCAGGGCGAGGACCAGGGTGCCCAGCGCGACCCGGTAGAGCACGAAGACGTACAGGGTGTGGTGGGCGACGTAGCGCAGCAGCCAGGCGATGGCCGCGTAGCCGATGGCGAACGCGATGACCGTGGCGACGATCATCTGGGCGACCGACGGCGCCGAGGTGCCGGGGGCGGCCGGTTCGAAGACGTCACCGACGCTGAAGATCCCGGACATCACCACGGCTGGGATGGCCAGCAGGAACGAGTACCGGGCGGCCGCCTCGCGGGTCAGGTTGAGCAGCAGCCCGGCGGTGAGCGTGCCGCCGGAGCGGGACACCCCGGGGATCAGCGCCATCGCCTGGGCGAAGCCCATCACCACGCCGTCGCTCATCCGGAAGTTCTGCAGGGTGCGGGTCTGCCGGCCCCAGTACTCGGCGAACGCGAGGACGAACGCGAAGACGATCAGCGTGGTGGCGACCAGCCACAGGTTGCGGCCGGCGGTACGGATCTGGTCCTTGAACAGGAAGCCGAACAGCCCGATCGGGATCGAGCCGACGATCACGTACCAGCCCATCCGGTAGTCGAGGCTGGAGCGGACCGACTTGTCCGTGATCCCGACCAGCCACGTCCGGGTGATCCGCCAGATGTCCTTGGCGAAGTAGATCAGCACCGCCGCCTCGGTGCCCAGCTGGGTCACCGCGGTGAACGACGCCCCGGCGTCCCGCTCGAAGAAGATCGCGGAGGTGATCCGCAGGTGGCCGGACGAGCTGACCGGAAGGAACTCCGTCAATCCCTGGACGATGCCCAGGACGATGGCTTCGACCCAGGTCACTCGCCGACTCCGGCGAGGTCGAACGCCTCGGCGACGGTACGCAGGGTCTGCACCCCGCTGTCCCGGTCGGCGGCGAACAGGCTCACCGACAGGGTGGTGACGCCGGCGGCGGCGTACTCCCGCATCCGCTCGGCGATGCGCTCCTTCGGTCCGAGCAGCGAGGTGCGGTCGATGAACTCCATCGGCACCGCGGCGGCCGCGTCGCGCTGCCGCTTGGCGAGGTAGAGGTCCTGCACCTCGCGGGCGGCGTCGCCGTACCCCATCCGGGTGGCCAGCTGGTTGTAGAAGTTCTGCTGCCGGCTGCCCATGCCGCCCACGTAGAGCGCGGCGTACCAGCGGACCAGCTCGGCGCAGGTGGCGATGTCGTCGCCGACGACCACCGGCACGGACGGGACCACGTCGAAGCCGGCCAGTTCCTTGCCGACCTTCGCCCGCCCGGCCCGCACGGACGCCAGCTGCTCCTCGGCGAACTCGGGCGAGTAGAAGACGGCCAGCCAGCCGTCCGCGATCTCCCCGGCCAGTTCCAGGTTCTTCGGGCCGACCGCGGCCAGGTAGATCGGGATGTGCTCGCGCGGCGGGTGGAAGCCGAGCCGGAGGGCCTTGCCGGGGCCGTCGGGCAGCGGCAGCGTGTAGAACTCGCCGTCGTAGGCGACCTCCTTGCGCGCCACGGCCAGCTTCACGATGTCGACGTACTCGCGGGTGCGGGCCAGCGGCTTGGCGAAGCGTACGCCGTGCCAGCCCTCGGAGACCTGCGGGCCGGACACGCCCAGGCCGAGCCGGAACCGGCCGCCGGAGAGGGCGTCGATCGTCGCCGCGGTCATCGCGGTCATCGCCGGGGTACGGGCGGGGATCTGCATCACCGCGGCGCCCACGTCGATCCGCTCGGTCTGGCCGGCCATCCAGGCGAGCATGCTCGGCGAGTCGGAGCCGTAGGCCTCCGCCGCCCACACCACCGAGTAGCCGAGCCGGTCCGCCTCCTGGGCCAGGGCCAGGTGGTCGGCCGGCGTGCTCCACGCCGTCTGGTATCCGAGGCTGAGCCCGAGTCGCACTGGTCCTCCCCCATCCGCACCACAGGTCGCACCAGGTTACGCAATGCCGGACGCGGGGCCGATCACCGGCTCACCGGAATCGCCGCGACCTCGGCGTCCGGCCGGTCGGCGGGTCGGGCGGATGGCGGGTCCGACCGGCCGGGGGGGCCAGCCGGCACCGGGCCGAGCGGACACCGGCCCGGGGCGGCAGACTTGACGGCCAGGCGAGGATATCCGTCCGGGCCCGGTTCGAAATAAGGTTCACCCATGCAACAGCGACCGCTCGGCCGAAGCGGGCTGGCGGTTTCGCGGCTCGCTCTCGGCACCATGACCTGGGGCCGGGACACCGACGCCGACGATGCGGCCGCCCAGCTGAAGAGTTACCTCGACGCGGGCGGCAACCTGGTCGACACCGCCGACGTCTACGGCGACGGCGACGCGGAGTCGGTGATCGGTTCGCTGCTGGGCACCCTGGTCCCCCGCGACGAGCTGCTGATCGCCACCAAGGCGGGGTTGCGGCCGGGCAGCGGCCGCCGGCGCGACGGCTCACGCGGGCACCTGCTGCGTACGCTCGACGCCTCGCTGCGCCGGCTCGGCACCGACCACGTCGACCTGTTCCAGGTGCACGGCTACGACCCGGACACCCCGCTGGAGGAGACCCTGTCGGCGTTGGACCACGCGGTGGCCAGCGGCCGGGTCCGCTACGTCGGGGTGTCGAACTTCTCCGGCTGGCAGACCGCCCGCGCCGCCACCTGGCAGGCCGCCTGGCCGGGGCGGGCCCCGGTGGTGGCGGCGCAGGTGGAGTACTCGCTGCTGGAGCGGGGCGTGGAGCGGGAGGTGCTGCCGGCCTGCGAGGCGCTCGGGCTGGGCGTGCTGCCCTGGTCGCCGCTGGGCCGGGGGGTGTTGACCGGCAAGTACCGGCACGGCCGGCCGGCCGACTCCCGGGCGGCGTCGCCGCACTTCGAGCGGTTCGTCGCCACCTACCTGGAGCCGCGCTGCTCCAGCATCGTGGAGGCGGTGGCCACCGCGGCCGGCGGGCTCGGGGTGTCGCCGCTGGAGGTGGCGCTGGCCTGGATCCGCGACCGCCCCGGGGTGGTGGCGCCGATCCTCGGCGCCCGGACGGTGGGGCAGCTGCTGGGCGCGCTGCAGGTGGAACGGATGACGTTGCCGGAGGAGATCACCACCGCGCTGGACGACGTGTCCTCGGTGCCGGTCGGCTACCCGGAGCGGGACGGCTGAGCGGCGCCGCCCGCCCCGGTCAGCCGGCCGGGCGCTGGCCGGGGATCTCCCGGACCGCGGCGAGGAACCGGTTCTGGTCGTCCCGGGTCGCCGGGTTGACGATCCGGATCCACGACCCGTCGTCGAACACGATGGTCGACGGGAAGTGCATCAGCCGCGCACCGCCGTGGTCGCAGTCGATCCGGGCGATCCGGCTGCGCTGCACGCTCCACAGCAGCCGGGGCTGGCGCTTGTCCGGCCGGCCCTCATCCGGGCGGCGACCCATCCGCAGCAGGTGCAGGTGGGTGTCGGTCACCGCGAGCGGGGTGCCGGTGTAGCGCTCCAGGAAGAGCAGCAGGCTGCCGGCGAGGGTGGCGAGGTCGCCGCTGAAGACGTACCGCCGCCGGTAGGCGATCTCGGCGAGCTGGTCGGCCAGCGGCCGGTACCGGCTGAGCCGGAACAGCGCCCGGAACGCCTCCTGCTCCTCGGTCAGCGGTAGCGGTTCCCGGACCGGCGCCTGCTGCGGCGGCCCGGCCGGCGGCTCCTCCTCGCCGGGCACGGCCGCCGCGAGCACGGCGGCCTTGCCGGGGAGCAGGAGGACGCCCGCGGCCAGCCGCACCGGGGTCATCACCGCGTCCACCCAGACCACCGGGTTGACGATGTTGAGCAGCCCGAACAGCGCGCGGGGGTCGAGCGCCTCGGCCATCTCGTCGCCGACCCGGTCGACGAGCTGGCTGCCCGCGCGGTGCCCCTCGGGCGCCCGCACCGGGGCCAGCCCGACGTAGCGCAGCTCCTGCCCGGGCACCAGCGGCGCGACCAGGGCACGCTCCGGTTCGTCGCTGGTACGGAACTCGTCGCGCAGCTCGCGGGCCTTGTCCCGGGCCGCCCGGGCGCCGCCGAGCACCGCCTCGGTGAGCCGCCCGAGCCGGCCCCGCCCACCACCGCTCACGCCGCCACCCCGGATCGTGACCGCGGGGCCCGCAGGACCGGCGCACTCCACGCGCTCACGCGGCCACCTCGGTTCGCGACCGCAGGGCTCGCAGGACCAACGCACTCCTCGCGCTCACGGCGTACCTCCTCGATCGACCGTCACCGGCCCGCCGGCTGCTGCGCGGGCGGCTGACCGAAGACATTCTGGTCGACCCAGTCGGCGCCGTCCTGCACCGCCTGGTCGACCTTGTCCCCGACCAGGTCGGCGCCGGGCACGGAGAGGCCGGTGGTGACCGCGACGGTGCCCCAGGTGACCCCGTGCACGATCGTGTTCGGCACGTTCCACGGCAGGTTGGTGGCCCAGTCGCGGGCGATCGTCTGGGCGCCGTTGCTGATGCCCTCGTTGCGCAGCACCTTCATCCGCTCGAAGGCGCCCATGTCGAACGGCGACCCGGACTTGCCCAGCTTGTAGTGGCCCTTGGCCGGATCCATCACCTTGTGGTACCACTTGTCCGCCTTACCGGCGGCGCTCCGCTTGTCGGCGTACTTCTGGCCGGTACGCAGCCACTTCTGCTTGTCGACCAGCTTGTCCAGGTGGCTGCGCAGCTTGCGCAGGTAGTAGAGCACCCGCTGGAGCAGCTTGATCACCTTCTGCAGGTGCGCGGCCAGCGGCCGGATCACCTTGAGCATCCGGGTCAGCACGATCATGCCGCGGGTGACCGTGATCGCCATGCCGGCCGCCCAGGACGCCCCGGCGGTGAACGGCGCCATCAGCAGCGCGGTGACCAGGGTGACCAGCATCCAGTTCACGAACTCGACGCAGAGGTCGACCAGCACGTCGTGCACGGTCTGCAGGCCGTCGGCGACGCCGCGCAGGTATTCGGCGGTGGCGGCGAACTGCTCGCCGAGGTCGAGCAACTGCTGCTCCACCTCGGCCATCCGGCGGCCGTACGCCTCACCGGACGGCGACCGCCACCCGGCCTGGGCGGCCTCGCGGGCGCCGCGGTGGCCCTGGGCCAGCTCGCGCACCTGCGCGGCCAGCGCGTCCCACTCGGTGGCCTTGGCGCGCAGCGCCGCCGGCTCGCCGTCGACCAGGTCGACGAGCTGGATCAGCGGCCAGGCCAGGGTGCGGCAGACGCTGTCCACCGCCTCATGCACGCCGGAGAGCGCGTTGTCGATGCCGTTCCACAACTGGACGGCGCTGCCGGCCGGCCCGCTCATCGGGACATCCCGGACTGGATGGCCTTGAACCCGGCGTCGATGTCCTGCTCGTTGCGCTCGTACGCCTCGGCCGTGCCGGCCAGCGCGGTGGCCACCCGCTCGAACGCGTCGTGCGCCGACCGGAACAGCTCCATCCCGCCCTCGACCTGCTCGGCGTACTTGTCGCGGAGCATGTCGCTGGCGAACGGCAGGTGACCGAAGGCGTCCGACGGTATGTCGCCGGCCGAGGCGATCCGGCTCTCCAGGGCGGCCAGCGAGCTGGCGACCTGCTTCGCGGCGGTCTCCAGCCGACGGACCGCGTGCACGTCGACTTCGATGTCTGGTGGCATCGCCGTTCCTCCCCCGTAGCGTGCGGCCCACCGACGATACGATCACCCCGCCGCCGGGCACCACCCCGGTGCCACCGTCCACGGGGGAGGAATCTCATGGCTGACCCGCTGTCCGCGTTCGACGCGCTCGCAGGGCGGATCGCCGACATCGAACGCCGCTTCGCCGGCCTGCGGGACGACCTGTCCGAGCTGTCCGGCACGGCCACCGACGAGAGTGGCCTGGTCACCGCCACCGTCGACGCCACCGGCGCGCTCACCGACCTGAGCTTCGCACCGACCGCGCTGCGCGCCGGCACCGACGGGCTCGCGGAGATGGTGCTGGAGGCGTACGGGCGGGCCAAGGCCGCCGCGGCGGAGCAGTTCGAGGAGCGCACCGAGGGTCTGGACGCGAAGCTCGGCGCCGGGCTGACCGACCTGTTCGGCACGCCGGGCGACTTCTCCGCGCTGGGCCGGCTGGAGGAGGCCGTCGGCCGGCTGGGACGGCTGGACGGGCGGCTGCCCGGCTCGCCGGCATGACCTCGCCGAGCTGGCCGGAGATCGTCGACCGACTGCGGGACACGCTCGCCCGCTGCGACCGGGACACCGACCTGGAGCTGGCCGCCGGTCCGCGCCGGCTGCACCTGCTGGTGCGCCGGGAGACGGTCCGGCTGCACTGCCCCGGCTACGACGAGGCACGCCTGGCCGCGCTCGGCTGGCAGCGTCCGCCCGACGGCAACGGCGGGTGGTGGTACGAGACGCCGCGTACTCCGGAGCGGCTCGACTGGCTCGGCATGTTCGTGGCGCGGACCGCTGCCGAGGTGCTCACCGCCGACCCGGGCGCGCTCTCCTGCCGGGCCCTGCCGCCGACACCGGTCCCCGTCCCCGCCGCCCGGCGGCCGGCCACCGCGCCGGTCCCGCCGTCCCCCGCCGACCTGCCGGTTCCGCCGCCCGGCGACCGGACGGCCGCGGTCGTCGGCCCGTACGCCGCCGCCGAGCGGGCCGTGGTGGCCGGCGCCGGAACGCCGGGCGGCCCGGACCCCGCGAACGAGCCGACCCCAGCGGTCGGGGGCGGAACCGTCGGCCGCCCGGACCCCCCGACGCCGCCGTTCACGGCCGTTGGGGCCGGACCGGCCGGCCGCCCGGAGTCCTCCGGCACGGCGGGGCGGACGGTGACGGACCTGCTCGCCGAGGCCGCTGGTCGGCGCGACCTCCCCGGGTACCTGGGGGTGCTGGCGGCCGCCACGGTGTGCGTGCCGCTGGCGGCAGAGCCGAGCCCGGACGCCGACTTCCCCTGGACGGTGACCACCGATCCAGTGGGCGCACCGCTGCTGCCGGTCTTCACCTCGCCGGAGGTGTTGACGGCCTTCGCCGGCGACGGGGTGCCGTTCGTCGCGCTGGCCTGCGCCGACCTCTTCGCGGACTGGCCGGACCGGTCTTGGGGGCTCGTGGTCGACCCGGGCACCGCGCGGTCGGTCGCGCTGGCCGCGCCGGCCCTGGCCACCCTGCTGGCGGCGAACACCCCGGCCGGCTGACCCACCTCCGCCGCCCGGTGGCGGCAGACGTGCCCGGCCAGGCGGCCGGACAACCCCGCACAGGCGGCGGACAGGCGACGCGGGCCGGTGCCGGCGGGGAGTGGCGCCGGGCGGCCAGCGCGGGCCGGCGGGTTCGGGCAGGCGGCGTCGGGCAGGCGGCGCGGGGCGGCGGAAACCGGGCGTGGGCAGCGGCGCGGGTCACCGCGTGGGGGGGTGGCGGACGGCCGCCGGGCTGGGCAGCATAGTGCCCATGGACTACGAATACGCGCCGCTGCGGTTGCCGCCGAACGTCGACCGGTTGACCGCCGCGGCGCAGCTGGCGATCCAAGCGGAGTTCTCCGGATGGGAGTTGGCCCGGGTGCGGCTGTTCCGCGACGGTACGCGGCAGGTGATGCTGCGTCGCCGGCGGATCAACCAGCCGCAGCCGGGCCTGTCGTACTGAGGCGCGGGCGCGGGGCCGGGCTCCCGCGCCGGTGACGCCCCGGAGCCCGTGCCGGGTGAGCCGGGCCCCGGGGCGTCGCGCCCTGCCTAGTGGGCGTGGTCGTGCTCGTCGTCGAGCTCCAGGAACGGGTGCTCGTCGAGCCGGCCGACCAGCCGGTCGTCGGCGCCCGGCTGGAACGGGCCGACCGGGTCGTCGTCGTCGAACGACTCCAGGTCGACCGGGGTGCCGACCTCGCTGACCATCACCACCCCGTCGAGCGGCTCCAGCTCCGGGACGTCCAGCGCGCCGAGCGAGCCGTCGCCGCTCTGCAGCAGCTCCAGCACCGCCTCGCCGACGCCCTCCACCGGCGCCGGCTCGTCGTCCTCGGGCGTGCCCTCCCGGCGAGCCACCTCGGCCACCCGGATCAGCGCCGACACGCTCGGCACCCGGTAGTCCCGGCGCTGGCGTACCGAGATCACCCGCGGGTGCGGGTCGGTGGCCTCCACGCCCTCCGCGCCGCCGCCGAAGCGCTGGTCGGCCTCGTCCGGGTCGATCGACTCGACGTCCCAGGGAGTGACCTCGCCGAAGGCGTCCAGGAGTTGCTCGTCATAGGCGTAGGACGCGTTGTTCAACGCCACGTACGCCTGCCAGACGTCGTCGTCGTCGATGCGGCCCTGCGCGGCGCGGACGGCGGCCAGGTGGTGGCGGGCCGCTTCGATCACGCGCTCGAGGGCGGCGTCCAGCTCACCGTGCTGGTCGGTCATGTGAGGCAGTCCCTTCGCGATGGGGAGGATCGGTGCGGATGGTCGGTGCGCCGGACCCGACTAGCAGGTGCGCAGGAACCGGTCGAGAACCCGCACGCCGAACTGTAGTCCGTCCACCGGGACCCGCTCGTCGATGCCGTGGAACAGCGCGGAGAAGTTCAGGTCGGCCGGCAGCCGCAGCGGCGCGAAGCCGAAGCAGCGGATGCCGAGCTGCGAGAAGGCCTTCGCGTCGGTGCCGCCGGAGAGCATGTACGGCACCGGCCGGGCGCCCGGGTCCTCGGCCCGCAGCGCCGCCGACATCGCCTCGACCAGGTCGCCGTCGAAGGTGGTCTCCAACGCCGGCTGCCGCTGGATGTACTCGATCGCGATGTCCGGGCCGATCAGCTCGCGCAGCTGCCGCTCCAGCAGCTCGGACTGGCCGGGCAGGCTGCGGCAGTCGATGGTCGCGGTGGCCCGCCCGGGGATCACGTTGTCCTTGTAGCCGGCGGACAGCCGGGTCGGGTTGGCGGTGTTCCGGATGGTCGCGCCGATGATGTTGGCGATCGGGCCGAGCTTGGCGATGGCGGTCTCCGGGTCGTCCGGGTCCAGCTCGATGCCGAGCAGGTCGGAGACCTCCTCCAGGAACGCCCGCACCGTGTCGGTGACCACCACCGGGAAGCGGTGCCGGCCGATCCGGGCGACCGCCTCGGCGAGCGCGGTGACGGCGTTGTCGTCGTGCACCATCGAGCCGTGCCCGGGCCGGCCCTTGGCGTGCAGGCGCAGCCAGTCGATGCCCTTCTCGGCGGTCTCGATGAGGTAGAGCCGCTGGGCGTCGTTGACCGAGTAGGAGAAGCCGCCGACCTCGCCGATCGCCTCGGTGCAGCCGTCGAAGAGGCCGCCGTGCCGCTGCACCAGGAAGTGCGCGCCGTAGTCGCTGCCCGCCTCCTCGTCGGCGGTGTAGGCGAGCACGATGTCGCGCGGCGGCTGGACGCCGGTGCGCTGCCAGTGCCGCACCACGGCCAGCACCATCGCGTCGAAGTCCTTCATGTCGATCGCGCCCCGGCCCCAGAGGTAGCCGTCGCGCAGCTCGCCGGAGAACGGGTGCACCGACCACTCGTCGGCGTCCGCCGGCACCACGTCGAGGTGGCCGTGCACCAGCAGCGCGCCGCGGGACGGGTCGGCGCCGGGGATCCGGGCAACCAGGTTCGCCCGGCCGGGCGCGGACTCGTGGATCACCGGCTCGACGCCCACCTCGGCCAGCTTCTCCGCCACGTACTCGGCGGCGCGGCGTTCACCCACGCTGGTGTCGTTGTCCCCGGTGTTGGTGGTGTCGATCCGCAGCAGGTCACGGCAGAGGTCGACGACCTCGGTGGTGGGGTCGGGTCGGGCGGAGGCGGCGTCGCTCGTCATCGCATCTTCATACCAGCCGGCCACGGTTTCGGCGCAGACGCCGCCGGGTACCGCCGGACCCGACCGCGCCCCCACGCGGTCCGCCACCGAGGAGGGCACCATGACCGTCCCCCTGCCGCCGCTGCCGCCCGCGCCCGAGGAGGGCTACCGGCCCGGCGGACGCAGCATCGCCGACCTCGTCGCCGGCGAGCACCGTCAGCTGCTGGAGCTGGTGGACCGGCTCACCGGCACGCCGGAACCGCCGGCGGACGGGCTGGAGGTGCTCACCGCCGCGCTGTCCCGGCACCTCTCGGCGGAGGAGCAGTACCTGCTGCCGGCCGTACGGTCGGCCCGCCCGGATCTCGCGGCCCGGGTGGACCACGAGATCGACGCGGACGCCGGGCTGCTCACCGCGCTCAAGGAGCCGACCGGCCTGGCCGAGCTGGCCGAGCGGGTACGCCGGCACGTGGCCGGCGTCGACGCGCTGGTCGCGGCGCTGTGCGAGGTGGCCACCGCCGAGGAGCTGATCCGGCTCGGCAACCGGCTGGAGATCGCCGAGGAGGCGGCGCCGACCCGGCCCCACCCGGCCACCCCGGCCACCCCGCCGTGGAACCGGATCGTCGAGCCGGCCGTCGGGGTGGTGGACAAGGTGCGCGACGCGGTCTCCGGTCGGCCCACCTACCTCGCCGACCTGCCCGCGCCGCCCGACCGATGACCGGCGGCCACCGCGCCGACCGGTCCTGGCCCGCAAATATCGGAACGCGTTGATCCGTACGGACCCTTCCCGCCGACTGCCGGTGGACCTACCGTCATATCCATGAACCTGGAGCTGCGACACCTGAGGGTGGTCTGCGCGATCGCGGAGACGGGGAGCGTGACCAAGGCGGCCTCGACGCTCGGCCTGGCCCAGCCGGCGCTCACCGCCCAGCTCCAGCGCATCGAGCGGACCCTGGGCGGACCGCTGTTCGAGCGGGACCGCCGCGGCGCGCGACCCACCGCCCTCGGTGAGCTGGTGCTCGCCCGGGCCCGGGTGCTGCTGCCGGCGATGAAGGGCCTGCAGGACGAGGCGGCCCGGCTGGCCGGTGCCGGGGACGCGCCCCGGCGGTACCGGTTCGGCGGGATGAACAGCCCGATCCTCGGCCGGTTGGTGCACCGGCTCGCCGCCGAGCAGCCGCAGGCCCAGATCAGCACGTACGCGTCCTGGTCTGCGGACGAGCTGGCCCAGTCGGTGGCCGGCGGCCGGCTGGACTACGCGCTGATCGGGGTGTGCGGCGACTCCGCGCCGTCGGCGGAGTTCGGGCTGTGCTGGCGGGAGGTGGCGGTCGACCCGGTGATGGTGCTGCTGCCGGAGACCCACCCGCTGGCCGACCGGGACGAGGTGCGGCTGGTGGACCTGCGCCACGAGCAGTGGGTGGCCGCGCCGGGCGAGGGCTGCTTCGGCGACTGCTTCGCCGCCGCCTGCGCCCGCTCCGGCTTCACCCCCCGCAAGGTGTACGAGGCCGACGTGCGCGGCTGCGTGGACCTGGTGGACGCGGGCGAGGCGGTGGCGCTGTGCCAGGCCACCTTCCGCCCGGTGGCCGGCCTGGTGACCCGGCGGCTGGCCGGCACCCCGCTGCGCTGGCGGCTGCTGCTGGGCTGGCACCCGGACTCCCCCGCCGCGCTCGGCGCCGACCTGGTGCTGGAGACGGCGCTGGCCGCGTACACCGACGCGCTGGCGCCGCACCCGGCGTACCTGGCCTGGCTGATGCGCAACCCGGAGTTCGGGGTGCACGGCCCGAAGGCGGCCGGGCCGGTCGTCGGGGCGCGCGGGGTGCGAACCGCCTGAGCGCGGGTATCTGCCCGGCATGACCGACCTCGACCCCGCCGCCGCCGACCGGGAGACGCTGCTCCGGGCCGCCGCCGCGCACACCGCCGCCGCACAGGACGTGGAAGCCTTCCTGCGCCGCCTGCCGGAGGTGCCGGACGCGTCAGCCATCACCGAGTACGCCAACCTGCTCACCCGCGAGCAGCGGCAGCGCGCCGACCGTGAGGCCGCCGCCGACGCCTTCGGGCTCACCATCGGCAGCCTCGAGTCCGACCAGGGGACTTGACCCCGGCCGAACACCGACGTCGTCGTCACCCCGGGGCGGGGTGACGACGACGTCGTGCGGTGCCTCAGCGTTCGACCAGGACGTCGTGGCCCAGGTCGAGCAGGGCGTGGCGCCAGTCGTCGTCGGCGTTGCCACGCGGCGGCTTGGCCTCCAGCAGGTTCTGGATCTCGTCGATCGCGTCCTGCATCACCTTGATGTCCTCCGGCGTCAGGTCGACCTTGCGCTTGGTCAGCACCTTGAGGATCTGCCGGCCCGGCTCGGGCAGGTCGAGATCCGGGTCCGGCCCGAACGACTCCTCCCCCGAGCCGCGGGTCAGCAGCCACTGCCGCAGCTTCTCGGACGGGACGTTCACCTGGGCGTGGAAGTCGTCCCAGAGCACCTCCACCTCGGGATCGAGCCGCGCCTCTCGTACCATCAGCCCTCCTCTCCGGGCGGTGGCCCGGACGAACCCGGGTCCCCCTCCTCGTCGTCGGTGCGCCGACCCAGGCCCTCCGGCGGCACCCGGACCCGGCCCGGGTTGGCCGTCGGCGGGGCCACGATCGGATCGGTGCGATCGCTCTCGTCCTGGCTCTCCTCGGGTTCGGTCATCTCCGCCCTCCGGGTCATCGCGGATGCGAGGTGGTCGCCGCGGTGTAGCCGCGTTCGCCCGCGGAGACGTCGAACGTGAGCTGGCCGTCGCGGGCGTCCACGACGACCTTCTGGCCCGGCGAGACCGACGACTCGAGCAGCATCCGGGACAGGTGGTTGTCCACCTCGCGCTGGATCACCCGGCGCAGCGGGCGGGCGCCGAACTCCGGCTGGTAGCCGTGCTCGGCGAGCCAGTCGACGCCGGCGGTGGTGAAGTCCACCTGGATGTCCTGGGCGTGCAGCCGGCGCCGGGTCTCCTCCAGCATCAGCCCGGTGATCTGGCGCAGCTGCTCCGCCTCCAGCCGGCGGAAGATGATCACTTCGTCGATCCGGTTGAGGAACTCCGGCCGGAAGTTCTCCTGGAGCCGGCGCATCAGCCGCTCGCGCAGCTCGTCCCGCTCCTGCTCGCCGCCCTCCGCGCCGGCGCCGAAGCCGACCGCGCGCTGGGTGCCGGTGATCAGCTCGGAGCCTAGGTTGCTCGTCATGATCAGGACGGTGTTCTTGAAGTTGACCGTCCGGCCCTGGCTGTCGGTGAGCCGCCCGTCGTCGAGCACCTGGAGCAGGACGTTGAACACGTCCGGGTGGGCCTTCTCGATCTCGTCCAGCAGCACCACCGCGTACGGGCGGCGGCGCACCGCCTCGGTGAGCTGCCCGGCCTCCTCGTACCCGACGTAGCCGGGCGGGGCGCCGACCAGCCGGCTGACCGTGTGCCGCTCCTGGAACTCGCTCATGTCCACCCGGACCATCCGGTCGGCCTCGCCGAAGAGCGCCTCGGCCAGCGCCCGGGCCAGCTCGGTCTTGCCGACCCCGGTCGGGCCGAGGAAGAGGAAGCTGCCCATCGGCCGGTCCGGATCGGCCAGGCCGGTGCGCGACCGACGCACCGCCTCGGCCACCGCGACGACCGCGTCGTCCTGACCGACCACCTTCTCGTGCAGCTGCCCCTCCAGGCGCAGCAGCCGGTCCCGTTCCTCCTCGGTGAGCTGGGCGGCCGGGATCCCGGTGGCCCGGGAGACCACCTCGGCGATCTCCTCCGGCCCGACCGCCGGCACCTGGGACGGTTCCTCGTCGCCCTTGGCCCGCCGGATGTGCCCCTCCAGCTCGGCGATCCGGTCGCGCAGCGCGGACGCCCGCTCGTACTGCTCGTCGGCGACCGCCTGCTCCTTGTCCCGGCGTACCTCGTCGAGCTGCTGCTCCAGCTCGCGCACGTCCTCGGCCGGGGTCCGGGTGCGCAGCCGGATCCGGGCGCCCGCCTGGTCGATCAGGTCGATCGCCTTGTCCGGTAGGTAGCGGTCGGTGACGTACCGGTCGGAAAGCTCGGCGGCGGCGACCAGCGCCTCGTCGGTGAACCGCACCTGGTGGTGCGCCTCGTAGCGGTCCCGCAGGCCGCGCAGGATGGCGACGGTGTCCTCGACGCTCGGCTCGGGCACGAACACCGGCTGGAACCGGCGGGCCAGCGCGGCGTCCTTCTCGATGCTCTTGCGGTACTCGTCCAGCGTGGTCGCGCCGATCACCCGCAGCTCGCCGCGGGCCAGCGCCGGCTTGAGCATGTTGGAGGCGTCCATCCCGCCCTCGCTGCCCGCGCCGCCCGCGCCGACCAGGGTGTGGATCTCGTCCAGGAAGACGATCAACTCCTCGCGGTGCGACCGGATCTCGTCGATCACCTTCTTCAGCCGTTCCTCGAAGTCGCCCCGGTAGCGGGTGCCGGCGACCAGGCCGGCCAGATCGAGCTGGACGACCCGCTTGCCGAGCAGGGTCTGCGGCACGTCGCCGTCGCAGATCTTCTCGGCGAGGCCCTCGACGATCGCGGTCTTGCCGACGCCGGCCTCGCCGATCAGCACCGGGTTGTTCTTCGTCCGCCGGGAGAGGATCTCCACCGCCTGCTCGATCTCGTCGGCCCGGCCGATCACCGGGTCGATCTGGTCGTTGCGGGCCAGGTCGGTGAGGTCCTGGCCGTACTGGTCGAGGGTCGGGGTGCCGCGGTCCGGCTTCGGGCCGCCCATCGGGCCGCGCTCGGCGTTGGCCGCCTGCAACGACTCGGGTTGGATCCGGCCGGCGGCCAGCATCCGCCCGGCCGGCGACTCCGGGTTCAGCGGCAGCGCCATCAGGATGTGCTCCGGACCGATGTAGTTGGCGCCCATCGCCCGGGACAGCTGGTGGGCGTCGAGCAGCGCCCGCTTGGCCGCCGGGGTCAGCGAGAGGTTCGGCGGCACCTCCCCGCCCGGCGCGCCGTCGCCCCGCCCGCCGAGCGCGTTCAGCAGCGTGTCCGGGTCGGCGCCGGCCCGGCGCACCAGGTCGCGCAGCGGCTCGCGCTGCAACGCCGCCCAGAGCAGGTGGTCGGTGTCCAGGTCGGTGCTGTGCCGCTGGGCGGCCCGCCGGGCGGCGTCGGCGAGCATCTCCCGGGCGTCGGCGGTCATCAGCCGGGTGATGTCGACCCGGTGCGCGGGCCGGCGCCCACCCTCGCCCCGGCCGAAGTACCGGGCCAGGAACTCGTCCCAGGGGTCGGAGCCGAAGTCACCGGGTCCCATCATGTCTGTCCTCCGCAGTCGGGCGCGGCACGGTCGCCAGGGGCTACCCGGCGGCCGGCCCGACAAACGCCGCACTGGTGCCACCGCGGGGCAGGTGCCCGCCCGGCGGCGCGTCGGCGGGTGGCAGGCTGGCGGCATGGAGTCGACGCCGCTGCTGATCGTGGACGCCGCGAACGTGGTGGGCTCGCGCCCGGACGGCTGGTGGCGGGACCGGGCCGGCGCCACCGCCCGGCTGCGCGACACGCTGGCGCCGGTGGGCGCGGCCGGGCTGCCCGACCGGCTGCCGCCGCCGGTGGAGGTGGTGCTGGTCGTGGAGGGCGCGGCACGGGACGTGCCGTCCGTGGCCGGGGTGCGGGTGGTCGCCGCCGACCGGTCCGGCGACGACGCGATCGTCGAGGAGGTAGCGGCCGCCCCGGGGCGCCGCCGCCTGGTCGTCACCGCCGACCGTGAGCTGCGGGAACGGGTCGCCGCGCTGGGCGCCGAGGTGTACGGCCCGCGGTGGCTGCGGGACTGACCGGCCGGCCGCCGGCGGTCCCACCAATCGGACTTGTGGCGCTCGAAGTCGACAACCGGTCAGCGGGGCAGGAACACTGACAGGGCGGTTGTTCTCTCACCCACCGGGATAGGCTCTAATGGAGGCCTCCCCGCCCCCAGGAGGTTCCGCCGTGGCGAGCGTCGCCGAGCTCAAGGCAGCCATCGATGTCGCCCTGCAACAGATCGGCGACGGCCAGAGCGCCGTACAGGCCGCCGGCGAGAAGCTGGCCGAGGCGCAGCAGACCCTGGCCGGGGCGCTGGAGGGCAGCGGGCACGAGACGGTGGAGGCGGCCCAGGCCTCGCTCACCCAGGCCAGCCAGGAGCTGGAGGAGTGCCTCGCCGCCACCCTGGTCGCGGTCGAGCAGGCGCAGCTCTACGTCGCGGCCCTCTAAGGGCGCCGGCCATGTCCATCGTGGAGGATGTCGGCGCGCAGGTCCGGGCCGCGGCCGAGGAGCTGCCGCTGGGCCTGCTCGGGCAGGCGCTGGAGAAGTTCGGCCTGGCCGCCGAACGGCTGCGCTGGGTGCGGCAGGAGTCGGCCAACCCGATGGGGGTGCCGGAGCTGTCCGCGGCCACCGAGCACGCCGAGACCGCCAACTACGCGCTGCGCGTCGCCCAGGAGCAGCTCACCGCGTACCTGGCCGCGATCGGGCTGGCGGCCGACGGCGCGCCGCCGACGCGCGAGGAGCCGGGCCGGCGGCCGCGGCACGACGCGCCCCGCGAGGCGGCACCCGTGGCGGCCGCACCCGAGCCGGCCGGCGAGGTGACCATGCGCCGCTGGTGGGCGGTGCGGGTGGCCGAGCTCACCGGGGGCCGGGAGGGCCCGCCGGACGGGCCGGACGAGCGGGTCGGCGACTCCCGGGAACTGCTGCGCCGGGTGGTGCGCGGCGTCCGCGCCGGGGACCGGGACCGGCTGCACGCCGAGCTGCGCGGGGCGCACGCCGACGTCGGTCTCGGGCTGGCCGCGGTGGCCCCGCCGCTGCTGCGCGACCTCGCCGGCGAACTGCTCGGCCACCCGCCGCGGGCGGACGACCTGGGCCGGCTGCGCCGCGAGGTGGACGGACGGGTCCGGGACCTGCTGCCCGGGCTGCCCGCGCCGGTGCTGGACACCCTGCTGACCCGGGTCTGCCGGATGCCCCCGCCGCGACGCGGCGAGCAGGACCAACCGCACGCCGCCGACCCGGCGGTCACCGCCGGGGTGCTCACCGGGGTGCTGCTGGCCCGGCTCGGCCGGGACCTGCCGGCCGAGCCCGGCCGCGAGCCGGCCGGCGCCACCCACCGCCACAGCGGGCCGGGTTCGCCCGGCGGTGGGCCGCACCAGAACGGTTCGGGCGTGCCCGGCCGGGACGGCTCGGACGCGGCGGCCGGCCGGGACCGGCGCCGGGGAACCGATGGCTGACCGCCGCGCCCAACTGGTCACCCGGGTCCGGGGGATGCTCGCCGAGGCGCTCGGCGCCACCCGCACCCGGCTGTCCGCCGCCCAGGCCGAGCTGACCGCCGACCGCGAGCGGCTGGCCCGGATCCGGCGGGCCGCCGCGGCCGTGCCGGAGCGGGTGGGCGCGGAACGGGACCGCCGGCTGGCCGAGATCGACGAACGGCACGCCGCCCGGATCGCCGAGCTGACCCGTCGGGCCGCGGCCGCCGCCGGGCGGGAGTCGCCCGGCGCCGCGTCCGCCGAGTGGGCCGGATGGTCGCCGACCCCGCCGGGACGGGCCGAACCGCCCGGCGCGTTGCGGATCGGCACGCTGCGCGTCGCCGGCGCCGAGCCGGTGCCCGCGCTGGTGCCGCTGCTGGACGCCGGGCACGTGGAGCTGACCGGCGCGGACCGGGACGGCGGCGAGACGGTGGTCTCCGCCCTGCTGCTGCGCGCGGTGGGCCGGGCCGGCCCGGGCGGCGTCCGGCTGGTGGGCTACGACCCGGAGCACCTCGGCGGCGGGCTGGCCGGCTTCGCCCCGCTCGGCACCGCCGGGCTGCTCACCTTCGTCGGTCCCGGCGGGCTGGGTCGGCTGCTGGACGACCTGGTGGAGCAGATCCGCCGGATCAACGAGACAGTGCTGGCCGGTGAGTACGGCTCGCTGCGCGAACTGGCCGCGGCGACCGGCCGCCGCCCGGAGCCGTGGCGGGTGGCCGTGCTGCTCGGCGGGGACGAGCTGTCCCGGCACGAGCGCGGCCAACTCGACCGGGTGGTCCGCACCGGAGCGGCCTGCGGCGTGCACCTGGTGGTCCGGGGCGTGTCGCTGCCGGACGACCCGACGGTGACCCGGGTCCGGGTCGAGCCGGACGGCGCCCGGGTCGGCGCCCCGCCCGGCCTGCCCGTACGCCTGGACCCGCCGCCGCCGGCCACGCTGGTCACCGAGACCTGCCGGCAGGTGGCGGCGCGGGTGAACGCCGGCCCCGCCCCGACCCCGTTCACCGACCTGCTGCCGCCGCCGGAGCGGATGTGGCGGGAGGACTCGGCGACCGGGTTGACCGCGCCCATCGGGGAGGGCCCGGACGGCCGGCCGGTGCTGCTGACCCTGGGCGACTACCCGCCGCACGCGCTGATCGGCGGGCCGTCCGGCACCGGCAAGACCAACCTGATCTTCGCCTGGATCGGCGCGCTGGCGGCCCGCTACTCCCCCGCCGAGCTGGAGTTCTACCTGCTCGACTTCAAGGAGGGGGTGTCCTTCGCCCGGTTCGCCCAGGGCCGGCGGGACCCGAGCTGGCTGCCGCACATGCGGCTGGTCGGCATCAACGTCAACACCGACCGGGAGTTCGGGCTGGCGCTGCTGCGCTTCCTCGCCGAGGAGCTGCGTCGGCGCGCCGACGCGGCGAAGAAGCACGAGGTGACCAAGCTGGCCGAGCTGCGCGCGGTGGACCCGACCGGGCACTGGCCGCGGATCGTCGCGGTGGTCGACGAGTTCCAGATGCTGCTGGCCGGCCGGGACGTGGTGGCCCGGGAGGCGGCCGACCTGCTGGAGGACCTGGCCCGCCGGGGCCGGTCGCAGGGCATCCACCTGGTGCTCGCCTCACAGGACGTGCGCGGCATCGAGGCGTTGTGGGGGCGGCCGGCGCTGGTCGCCCAGTTCACCCTGCGCATCGCGCTGCCCAAGGCGCTGCGGATCCTCGCCGAACGCAACGACGCCGCCCAGTCGCTGCCGCGGCACCATGCGGTGGTCAACGCCGAGTCGGGGATGACCGAGGGCAACCAGGTGGCCCGGATCCCTTCGGCCAGCGACTGGGAGACCTGGAGCGAGCTGCAGCACCGGCTGTGGCGGATGCGGCCGCAGGACGCTGCGCCCGCCCGGCTCTTCGACGGCGACGCGATCCCCCGGCTGGCCGATGCCCCGGACTTCCGGGCGCTGGCCGCGCCGGAGACCGGGACGCTGCGCAATCCGGTGGCGCTGCTCGGCGAGATCATCGACGTGCAGGCCCGCTCGGCGGCGCTGCGGCTGCCCCGGGCGCCGGGGCGGAACCTGGCGGTGCTCGGCACCCGGGTGGACGAGGCGTGCGCCGTGCTGGACGCGGCGGCCCGGTCACTGGCCCGCCAGCACCGGCCGGGCAGCGCCCGGTTCTCCATCGCCTGCCTCGACCCGGACGCCGACCCGGCCGCCCGGTCGCTGTACGAGGATCTGGCCGACGACGCGGCCTGGTACGACGAGGAGACGGTGGCGGAGTTGATGGCCGAGACCGCCGACGGCCTGACCGCGCCGGGCGGCAGCGGCAGCCCGCACTACCTGTTGCTCTTCGCCGTCGACGCGGCGGCCGGTTCGCTGGGCGCGCGGGTGGGCCGGCGGACCGGGCTGGAGCACCTGCGCCGGATCCTGCACGACGGGCCGGAGCGGCGTACCCACGTGCTGGCCTGGTGGCGGGGGGTGGCCCGGATGCGGGCCGACCTGGGCGGGCCGGCGGCGCGCACGGACCAGATCGGCGCCTGGGTCGCGCTGGACACGCACGGCGGCGAGCTGGGTTCGTCGCTGTACCCGGGTACCGGCGGGCCGGACTGGTACCCCCGCCCGTGGCGCGGGCTCTTCTTCGACCGGGCGGTGCACCGCACCGGCCAGGTGATCATCCCCTACGGACCGTCCCGATGAACCAACCGGTGAGCAGTGAGACGTACGCGGCGCAGGTGCGGCGGCTGGCCGAGCTGACCGCGCGGGTGCAGGGCCAGCGGGCCGAGGCGCACGCCTGGTACGAGCAGCAGTGCGCGGCGGCCGAACGGGCCGTCGCCGAGGCCACCGAGCGGGTGGCGCGGGCCGAGCGGGAACTGGTGGACGCGCGGGAGGCGCAGGAGCGGGTGGACGCCGAGGCGACCCACCTGTGGCAGCAGCTGCGGGACCGGCTCGGCCCGGGTGCCCGGCGGCTCGGCGCGCCGCCCGGGCCGGCGCCCGGCGCGACCGGCGACCCGGCCCTGCTGCTCGACGGGGTGCGCGAGCTGCTCGACCGCACCCGCCGGCCGGGTGACCTGCCCGGCTCGGTGAACCCGCTGCTCGCGCTCTGCGGGGTGCTCGGCGCGGCGCTGGCGTACGGCCTGGGGGTGGCGGCCCGGGCGGTGGGCGAGCGCAACGGCGGCGACCTGGCGGTGGGTATGCCGGTGCTGGCGCTGGTGGTGACGCTGCTCGGGCCGCTGGTCGGCCTGGTGCCGGCGAAGCGGCTGGCCGACCGCCGGCACGCGGTGCTCGGCCCGCGGCCGATGACGGTGGTGCTCGTCGCCGGGTTGGTGACCACCGTCCTGCTGCTGGTCGCCGGGCGCTGAGCGGCGGGCGTGGCGGGCGCCGACCCGGGCCGGCGCCGTCGACGTCGACCCGGGTCGGTGCGCCCGGCCGGCGCGGTGTCGATCCGGCCGGCCGCCGTTCGTGTAGAGGTGGGAGGCCGGAGCACGCCGGCCGAGGCGACCAGGAGGAGCGTGTGATGCGCCAGTACCTGCTGAACGTGATCCAGCCCGACGGGGACGCCCCGCCGCCGCCGGAGTTCCTGGAGCCGATCATGCGGGACGTCGAGGCCGTCAACCGGGAGATGCGCGCGGCCGGCGTCTGGGTGTTCGGTGCCGGGCTGGAGCTGGCGCCGGCCGCGCGGGTGGTCCGGGTCCGCGACGACGAGACGCTGCTGACCGACGGCCCGTTCGCCGAGGGCAAGGAGCACATCGGCGGCTTCACCGTGATCGCCGCACCGGATCTGGACGCGGCGCTGGGCTGGGCGGCGAAGCTGGCCCGGGCCACCACGCTGCCGATCGAGGTCCGTCCGGTCGCGGGCGTGGGTACCGCCTGAGCGCTCGGCCACCAGCCCTGGTCGGCCGGCGGGGCGGCACGCCCCGCCAGCGCCGGTTCACGCGGGGACCAGCACCGCCTCGCGCAGCAGCCGGCGGGCCAGCACCAGCCGGTCGGCGTCGTCGTCGAGGCCGGGCAGGTCACCGACCCGGCTGACCATGCCGGTGAGCAGGGCGCGCACCGCCGGCGCGCACTGCCCGGGCAGGGTGATGGTCCGGTCGAACAGCCGCAGCGCGACCTGGTCGCCCCGCGGGGCGAGCTGCCAGCGTAGCCCGGCGCGCGGGGCGAGCCGGCTGTCGGCGTCCAGCGCGGCGAGCGCGGCGGCCTGCGCGAGCGGGCGGATCGGCGCGGGCCGGGCGGCGGACCAGGCCCGCTGCCGCAACCGGCCGGCCACCGCGGCCGGGTCGGCGCGCAGCAGCCAGTCGCGCAGCGCCTCCACGGTCTCGGTGAGCTCCGGCTCGATGGCGTCCGGGTCGGCCACGTCGACGCCGAACGGCAGCGTGGCACGCAGTCGCTGGTCCTCGGCGGCGAGCGCGAGCAGCTCCTCGACCAGCGCGTACCGGGTCAGCGCCCGGACCCCGACGGTCAGGTGCAGCGAGCTGGACTCCTGCGCCTGCGCGCTGTGCAGCCAGCCGCGCGGCAGGTAGAGCGCGTCGCCGGGGGCGAGCACCACGTCCAGCGCGGCCGGTCCCTGCGCGGTGGCGGAGACCTCGTCGGCTCGCCCGCCCCAGGGCTGCTTCTCCAGCGGGTCGGGCAGCACCGGCGGGTGGATCCGCCAGTGCTTGCGGCCGTCGACCTGGAGCACGAAGACGTCGTGGGTGTCGTAGTGGGTGGCGAAGCCCTGGCTGCCGGCGGGCGTCAGGTAGGCGTTGACCTGCAACGGCTGCCCGACGGCGGCGCCGAGGTCGCGGGTGAAGTCGATCAGGGCCGGCCAGGTGCGGTGCAGGCCCTGCAGCACCAGGGTGGCCCCGCCGGCGTACAGCTCGAGCACCCGCTCGTCGAGGACCTGGTCGGTGATCTCGGCGCCCGCGCCGCCGCCGCCGGTGAACCGCGCCGCCGGCACCAGCTGGCCGTCCTTGGCGACCCGCAGGAACGGCGTACGCAGGCCACGCCGGCTGAGCAGTTCGTCGGCGTCGGCGGGGCTGAGCAGGTCGGTGAAGCCGGCCGGGTTGGGCAGCTCGTCGGCACGGGAGAGCAGCGGGGTGTGTCCCCAGTGGGCGGCGGCGAACTTGGCCGGCTCGACCGAGACGCAGCGGGCCAGGGCGGCGGCCGGGGACGGGACCGCCGGGCGGCCGTGGCCGCCCGGCGGGTCGATGTGCGTCATGGCGTACCGCTCAGGCGCTGCCGTCGGCGCCGCCGTCGTGCTGACCCGGCGTGGCTCCGCCGTCGGCGGGACCCTCCGCGCTGCCGTCGGCGCCGCCGTCGTGCTGACCCGGGGTGGCACCGCCGTCGGCCGGACCCTCGGCGCCCTGGTCGGCACCCTGGTCGGCGCCCCGCTCGGCGCCGCGGTCGGCACCCCCGTCGGCGCCGCCGTCCTGCTGGCCGGGGGTCGCGCCACCGTCGGCCGGGCCTTCGAGGCCGCCGCCGGAGGTGGTCTGCATGTCGTCGTCGTTGAGTGCCATGGGTGCTCCCTCGGGTGTGCCGCCCCGCCGTGCGCCGGGGTCCGTCGTGCAGCGGGTGGTACCCCACGCTGGATCTTCTCTAACCACACCGTAGACGCCCGGCGGGGCCGGCACGGGCGGTTCGCCGTCAGCCCGTACGGCAGGTCGAGCCGTTGAGGGTGAAGCCGGTCGGGGTCGGGTTGCTGCCGCCGTGGGTGCCCTGGAAGCCGAAGCTGAGCGTGCCGCCAGCCGGCACCGTGCCGTTCCAGCTGGCGTTGCGGGCGCTCACCTGGGAGCCGGACTGGGTGACGGTGGCGTTCCAGGCGTTGGTGATCCGCTGCCCGGCGCCGAAGGTGAAGCCGACGGTCCAGCCGTTGACCGCGGTGGCGCCGTCGTTGCGGACCCGGACCTCGGCGGTGAAGCCGGTGTTCCAGGTGTTCGGCACGTAGGTCACCGTGCAGCCGTCGCCCGGCGGCGGGGTGCTGGGCGTCGGGGTCGGCGTGGTCGGGGTCGGCGTGACGCCACCGCCGAGCGCCTCGGCCACCGCCTGGTACGCCGGCTTCGGCGCGTAGTTCTCGTCCCAGATCAGCGCGGCGCCCTGGCCGGGGAAGACGTCCGGGATCCAGGAGTAGCGGTCGGTGATGCCCCAGGTGGTGACGCCCGCGCACCGGGTCACCGCGAGGCAGGCGGTGACCACCTTGCGGTAGTCGGCGGCCTGGGTGGCCAGGTTGGCCGCGCTGGGCGGGGTGGGCATCCGGATGTCCAGCTCGGTGATCCGGACGTCCACGCCCAGGTCGGCGAAGCGCTGCAGGTTGCTCTGCAGGTCGCCGGGGACCTGCCCGACGATCAGGTGCGCCTGGAAGCCGACGCAGTCGATCGGCACGCCGCGGGCCTTGAAGTCGCGGACCAGGTTGTAGATCGCGGTGCTCTTCGCGTTCACGCCGTCGGTGCTGTAGTCGTTGATGCAGAGCTTGGCGGCCGGGTCGGCGGCGCGGGCGGCGCGGAACGCCTCCTCGATCCAGCCGTCGCCGAGGCGCTGCTGGAAGACGCTGTCCCGGCGCCCGCCGGAGCCGCCGTCGGCGAACGCCTCGTTGACCACGTCCCAGGCGACCACCTTGCCGCGGTAGTGGCCGGCCACCCCGGCGATGTGGTCGAGCATGGCCTGGCGCAGCTCGGTGGCGGACAGGCCGCTGACCCAGCCGGGCAACTGGGAGTGCCAGACCAGGGTGTGGCCGTACAGTCGCTTGCCGCCGGCGGCGGCGTAGCTGGCCACCGCGTCGCCCTGGGTGAAGGTGAACTGCCGCCGGTTGGGCTCGGTGGCGTCCCACTTCATCGCGTTCTCGGCGACCACCAGGTTGAACTCGGCGTCCGCGAGCTGCCGGTAGGCGGACTCGTTGAGCCGGTTCGGGTCGATGGCGACGCCGATGTCCCGGCCCTTGGCATCGGCCAGTGCCTTCAGGGTGGTGGCCGCGTCGGCCGGGCCGGGCCGGGTGAAGCCCAGGCCGACGGCGGCGACCGTGGCCAGGGCGAGGGCCCCGGCCAGCAGGGCGGGCCGGGTTCGTGAACGGTGCGGGTGCATGCGGTCCCTGTCCTTCGTCGGGCCGCCCGGGGGCGGCGAGTGGCGACGTCGGTCGATGGGAGCGCTTCCACATGCTGGCATCCCGGACCCGCCTCGTCAACCGGCCCGGCCGGACACCGTCCGCCGCGCCGTCCGGCCCGCGTCGCGCCGGACGGCGCGGCGCGGGCCGCGGTGGCAGGATGGGGCGGGCCCGATCGGCGCGCGGCCGCGACGTGTGCGCTGCCGCGACGCACCGGAGGAGCAGGAGGTGTCGATGACCGAGCCGACCGCGGTGGCCCCGCTGGAGCCGGTGACCGAGGACTGGCAGCGCGCGCTGGCGGTGGTGGCCCACCCCGACGACCTGGAGTTCGGTGGGGCGGCGGCGATCGCCCGCTGGACCGGCCAGGGCAAGCGGATCGTCTACTGCCTGGTGACCAGCGGCGAGGCGGGGATCGACGGGATGCCGCCGCAGCGCGCCCGGCAGGTGCGCGAGGAGGAGCAGCGGGCCTCGGCCGCACTGGTCGGAGTGGACACCGTCGAGTTCCTCGGGCTGCCCGACGGCGTCCTGGAGTACGGCGTGCCGCTGCGCCGCGCGATCGCCGAGGTGGTCCGCCGGCACCGGCCCGAGATCGTCCTCACCAACAACTTCCGGGACACCTGGGACGGCTCGTACGCGCTCAACCAGGCCGACCACATCGCCACGGGACGGGCGGTGCTGGACGCGGTCCGCGACGCCGGCAACCGGTGGATCTTCCCCGAGCAGCTCACCGACGGGGTCGAGCCGTGGAACGGGGTGCGCCAGGTCTGGGCCGCCGCCTCCCCCCGCTCGGCGCACGGCGTGGACGTCACCGACACCTTCGTGCAGGGAGTGGCGTCGCTGCGGGCGCACCACGCCTACCTGACCGGGCTGGGCGACGGCAGCTTCGACGCCGAGGAGTTCCTGGAAGGGCTGGCCCGGCCGACCGGCACCCGGCTCGGCGTCCGCTACGGCGTCGCGTTCGAGGTGTTCCGCTTCGACCTGTGGTAGCCGCCGGATGATCCTGCTCGGCACCTCCGGGTGGCAGTACCGCGACTGGCGGGGCCGGTTCTACCCGACCGGGCTGCCGCAGCGGCTGTGGCTGGAGCACTTCGCCGCCCGGTTCGCCACGGTCGAGGTCAACAACGCCTTCTACCGGCTGCCGGAACGGGACACCTTCGCCGCCTGGCGGGACCGCACCCCGGACGACTTCTGCGTCGCGGTGAAGATGAGCCGCTACCTGACCCACATCAAGCGGCTGCGCGAGCCGGCCGAACCGGTGGCCCGGTTCCTCGGCCGGGCCACCGCGCTCGGCGACCGCCTCGGCCCGGTGCTGCTGCAACTGCCGCCGAACCTGCCGGCCGACCCGGCCGCCCTCGACGCCACGCTGGCGCTCTTCCCCGCCGACGTCCGGGTGGCGGTCGAGCCGCGGCACCGCTCGTGGTGGACCGACGCCACCCGGGGCGTGCTGCAACGGCGGCGGGCGGCGCTGGTCTGGGCCGACCGGGGCGGCCGGCCGGTGACCCCGCTGTGGCGCACCACCGACTTCGGCTACCTGCGGTTGCACGAGGGGCGGGCCCACCCCTGGCCCCGCTACGGCCGGGCCGCGCTGGCCTCCTGGTTGCGCCGGCTGGCCGCCGCGTTCGACGACGTGGAGCCGGCGTACGTCTACTTCAACAACGACCCCGGCGGCGCGGCGGTGCTCGACGCGGTCGCCTTCGCCGGCCTGGCCGGGCGGGCCGGCCGGCGGGTCAGCCGGGTGCCGACCGGGCCGGACGCCACCGGCCCGGCGCTTCCGCCGGGGCCGGTCGGGGCCTGAGATCGCGAGCGGCCCGCCCCACCCGGGTGGAGCGAGCCGTCGTCGAGGCGCCGGTCAGGGAATCATCCGGGCCATGTCCTTGGGCATGGTGTCCTTCACGTCCTGCCACTCGCCCTGGGTCACGTGCCGGCGCAGGGTGTCCAGCACCACCTGCACCACCCGCTCCGCGCCGCCCTCGACGTCGTACGGGAAGCGCTGCCGGACCTCCAGCAGGAAGTCGTCCCGGTTCAGCTTGACCGGCACGTCCATCGGCTTCCAGCCGTCGAAGTAGACCCCGCGCACCACCACCGGCAACTGCGCGGCGAACTCCACGCTCTCCTGCACCGGCATCCGGTCGCGCAACAGGTGCAGCACCGTACGCAGCGCGCAGTAGGACTGGTTGCGCTGCTCCTTCGGCCAGCCGTAGGCCTGCTCGATGTCCCGCAGTATCTCGTTGGTCTTCTGCATCGAGGACTCGATTGCCGACTGGAACTGCTCAGCCATCTCTCCACCCCCGTACCTCGGTATCCCACCCTCGGTCGTCGTCGCGGCGCGGCGGCCCGACCGGGCCGCGCGGCTGCCGGGTCGGGCTGACCCGGCCGGCCCGCGGCACGTGCCGGGAGTCGCCGGACGACCCGACGACGTGCAGCACGGCACCCCGTCGTCGATCCGGTACCACCCGAACCGTCATTTCCAGCACCTCCGTGGTGTCGGTTCCGCGGCCGGCTCGCGAGTCGACCGCACGCACCCTCGATGCTGCTCGGCGAGCGGGTGAGGCCGCGTCACCCGGGCGGGGTGAGCCTCGCGGCCAGCCACCGTGCGGCGACCCGACCCGCTGGGGTGAGCCTCGCGGCCGGCCACCGTGCGTCGAGCCGCTCAGCCGTCGGTGTCGAGGAGCCCGGCCAGGGTGGCCGCGTTGGTCTGGGCGTAGTCGCGGTAGCAGTTGTTCATCAGCACGTGGGTCTGCTCGGCGGAGTCGGCCAGCTCGCGCAGTTTCGGCGCCCAGTCCTTCAGCTCCCGATCGGAGTAGCGGTAGCCGAACTTCTCGTGGATGTCCTTGCTGGTCCACTTGTCGCTGTGCCCGTGGAAGCGCACCACCGCCAGATCCGCGGTGGCGGCCAGCACCGGGGGCACCGACGAGCGGTGCCCCTGCGGCATGTCCACACAGACGTACGCCAGCCGGTGCTGGCGCAGGAAGGCGAGCGTCTCGTCGGCGTTGGACCCGTCGAACCAGGACGCGTGCCGGAACTCGAAGACCGGCCGCAGCGGGGCGCAGCGGCGCTCCACCTCGAGCAGGTACTGCTTGTTGTCCCGCTTGATGGTGAACCAGGGCGGGAACTGGAACAGCAACGCGCCGAGCCGGCCCGCCTCGACCAGCGGGTCCAGCGCGCTGAGGAACCGCGTCCAGACCTCCTCGTACGCCTGCGGCGGCAGGTCGTCCGGATAGAGGTTGCGCTTGTCGGTGTCCGGGCGCAGATCCTTGTAGAGCGCGGACACCCTCGTCGGGTGCCCGGTGAGCAGGCTGAACGCCTTGACGTTGAAGGTGAAGCCGGCCGGGGTGCGGTCGGCCCACAGCCGCGCCGTCCGTTCGGCCGGCGGCGAGTAGTAGGTGGCGTCCACTTCGACCAGCGGGAACTGCCGGGCGTAGTAGGCCAGTCGCTTCTCCGGCGTGTCCGCGGTCCGCGGGTACCAGCCGGAGTCCAACAAGGTCCGGTCGGTCCAGGACGCGGTGCCCACCTTTATGTCACCCATGGGTGGAGTCCACCGCGCTCCGGACCGACCGGCAACCGCAGTACGGGGTCAGGCGGCCCGCCGCTCCCGGTTCTGCTTGCACGTCACACACGTGGTGGCGGACGGGAAGATCTCCAGCCGCTCGACCGGGATCGGCGCGGTGCACCCCTCGCAGAAGCCGTAGGTGCCCTCCTCCAGCCGGGTCAGGGCGTGCTCGTACTGGGCCCGGCGGTCGAGGATGGTCCGCAGCAGGGACTGCGCGGTGTCCCGTTCGGCCGTCTTGGTGCCGCTGTCGGCCTGGTCGTCGCCGGCCGTGTCGCCGATCTCCACCAGCCGCAGCACCTGGCTCTGCAGCACCGCCTGCTCGTACTCCGCGGACAGCTCGTCGTAGCGGGCCTGCAGGGAGCGCCGGATCTGGTCGATCTCCGCCTGGGATCGGCCCGTGTCGACCGTGTCGTGGACGAGCATCGCTGCCTGCCTTTCTGGGCCTCGTGGTTGCATCGGGGCGCCGGTGCGGTGCGCCCCGGCAACGGTGGTTCTCGCGCGGGCGATCACCCGTGCTCTGTGAGCCGGGCGATTACCCACCCGCCGAAAGGATCAAACCGCCGATTTTCCTGGGCGTTGACCATGACGTCGTGGCCTGGCCCTCGTCGACCACGTTGACCTCGCCGGCCTGTTCTTGTCGCGCGCCACGGCGTCTCGGCCGGGTCACCGGAGTGGTGCGGGGGCGCCCGGTCAGGGGGTGGGGGGTTCCAGCAGGGCGGGGTGGCGGGGGTCGTCGACCCGGACCACGATGTCGGCGAAGGTGGCCGGGGCGACCTCGTCGGCGTACCGGGCGAAGGCGGGCAGCGTCCACCGTCGTTCCGGGTCGGTGCGCCGGGCCAGCGCGGCCGGGGAGAGCTCCAGGTGGACGGCGACGTCGAAGGGTAACCCGCCGCCGAGCAGCAGCGCGCCGCTGACCAGCACCACCCCGCCGGGCGGCAGTTCCACGTAGTCGGCCCGGCTGGCCCGGTCGGTACGGGCGTCCCAGAGCGAGGGCAGCACCCGGCCGGAGCCGCCCGGGCCGGCCGGGTCCAGCACCTCCCGGCGCAGCCCCGCCTCGTCGACCCAGCCCTCGTAGTAGGCGTCCGGGTTGGTGCGGCCGTGCTCCAGCCGCACCGACGCGGGCCGGAGGAAGTCGGTGGCGCGTACGTGCAGCACCGGGCGGCCCAGCGCGCGCAGCGGGTCGACCAGCGCCGCGGCCAACTCGTCCGGGCCGGCGGCCGGCGCGCCGTCGACCGCCACCCGGAGCCGGCCCGCGGCGGCGGCGAACCGCCCGGCCAGTTCGGTGACGAGTCGCTCGGGCGAGATGGGACGGACGCGCACCCGACCCATCATGCCCGGGCCGGGGTCAGCCGCTGCGGTCGATGGTGACCCGGGCGTCGTCGGCGAGCCGGTACCCGACGCCGTAGACCGTGGTGACCAGCGGGACGTCCACGCCGACCTTGCCGCGCAGCCGGCGGACGTGCACGTCGACCGTACGCACCCCGGCGTGCTCGTAGCCCCAGACCGCGTTGAGCAGCTGCAACCGGGTGAACACCCGCCGGGGGTGGGCCACCAGGTGCAGCAGCAGGTCGAACTCCAGCCGGGTCAGCGGCAGCGGCTCACCGTCGCGCAGCACCGACCGGGACGCCGCGAGGATGTGCAGGGCCGGGATGGTCGGGGCCAGCGGCCGGCCGGACGAGCGGTTGGCCGGCACCGGCTCGGGGCGGCGCTCCACGGTGGTCGCCGTGGTGATCGTGCCCTCCCCGCGTTCGAGCATCTCCCGGGCCGCCTCGAGCAGCCGGCGGGCCGGCGGGGTCAGCGACTCCTCACAGGCCAGCGGAATGTTCAAGGTCACGGTGAGCATCGGGGCTGCTGTGTTGGCGGGGCGGCGCTGCCCGCCGGGGGGTCGACCGGGAACCGCGGGTTGGGACGTATGCCATCCGGCGCGCGACGAAGCGGGGCTGACCGACATGGTCCTCCTTGGCTGGTCCGGGTATCTCCCCACGGCCCGGGACGCCGCTTCATCGATGCTTCCCGGCGCCCGTGCGAGGGTCAAGGGGCGGCTGCGTTGCATGAATGTGACAATTGACGAACACATCGGAGCCGACTGCTCGCTCTGCGTACGAAGCCAGATGATTACAGCAGAGTCGCCACCTTGACCCGATACGGGGGGTGCCCGCCCGGTTCACATTCGCCACGCACCGTCGCAACCGAGGAGTTCTCGGGTGGCCGGGCGCGCTCCCAGCTGGAACGGCCACCGTCCCGGCGGCGGGACATGTCGCCCGGAACACACAGGGCGGCGGACCCGTGCCCAGCCGGGTCGGCGCCACGCGGGCAGCTTGGCGTGGCGGCTGGTCAGCGGGCACACCGGCTTCGGCCGGGGTGGCGGGCCGGTGCGGCGGGCACGCTGGAACGGCCCGGGGTGTTGGCCGGGTCAGCGGTTTCGCTCGATCTCGATCCGGGCCTCGTCGGCGAGCCGGTAGCCCACGCCGTACACGGTGGTGACCACGGGCGTGCGGGCGCCGAGCTTGGCCCGCAGCCGCCGCACGTGCACATCTACCGTGCGGGCCACCGCGTGCCCGTAGCCCCAGACGCCGGCCAGCAGCTGGAGCCGGGTGAAGACCCGGTGCGGCCGCTCGGCCAGGTACAGCAGCAGGTCGTACTCGATCCGGGTCAGCCGGATGACCCGGTCACCCTGGCGGACCACCCGCGAGCCGGCCAGGATGTGCACCGTGTCCGGGTGGGTCGGCTCCGAGGGGCCGGCCGGCGCGCGGGCGGCGGACGGGTCGCCACCGACGGCCGGGACCAGCCGCCCCTCCCCCGACTCGGCGAGTTCGCCGAGCAGTTCCAGCAGCCGGGCGAGGCGCGGGCTGGGCTCGCCGGGGGCGAGGTCGACGGTGATGGTCAGGCTCGGTGTGGCGGGCCGGCGGTACGGCGCGGACCGGTCCAGCCGGCCGGGCGGGTACGGGCGCGGGGACATGGCGACGACGGACATGGGTGCCTCCTGCGACGGCTGGTGCCGACACGCCCGGGTGGGACGCGGCGGTCAGGACGGCGCCGGCCCGGCGGTGACCGGGGGCGCGAGATGCGAGGGTCGGAGCGGCGGGGTGGGACCGAGCACGGGCAGCCCGGCGATCTGCCAGGCGGCGAAACCGCCGACCACGTCGGTGGCCCGGTACAGCCCGAGGTCCCGCAGGGCGGCGGCGGCCAGCGAGGAGGTGTAACCCTCCTGGCAGAGGACCACCACCCGCAGGTGGTAGCCGACCGCCTCCGGCAGCCGGGCGGGGCAACGCGGGTCGAACCGCCACTCCAGCACGTTCCGCTCGACGGCCAGCGAGCCCGGCACGGTGCCGTACGCGGCCCGCTGGGCGGCCGGGCGGATGTCGACCAGCAGCGCACCCGCCCGGTGGGCCAGGTGCGCCTGTTCGGGGTCGAGCCGGTCGAGCCGGGCCCGGGCGGCGGCCAGGATCTCGTCGATGCCCCGGGAGCCGGGTGGCGGGACCGGACAGCCGGTCGGGTTGGTCTGCGGCATGGCGGTTTCCTCCACTGGTCGTCGATGGTCCGGGGCGGCCGCCGGCCCGGGGCCGGTCACCACGCGACGCCCGCCTCGGCCACCTCGGCGACCCGGAGCCGACCGTCGGCGAGCCGGTAGCGGGTCATCCGGCGCAGCGCCGGGCGGTACACGTGGACGCTGACCGCCGGTTCGAGGCCCCGGTTGGTGACCACGTGCACGTGGCGCGGGCCGAACCGGCGGCCGGCTCCGGCGGCCAGCCGGTGCGGGCGCAGGCCGCCGCCGCTGACCGTCTCCTCGGTGAGGTCGCCGGCGGCGACCAGGAACGCCCCGCTGGAGCCGCCGTGGTCGTGCAGGTCGGTGCCCTGCCCGGGCAGCCAGCTCAGCGCCCAGACCTCGTGCTCGTCGTCGACGGCGAGCCGGGCGTACCACCGGCTGACCGGGTCGAAGCGCAGCGGCACCGGCCAGCCGGCCGGATCGGCGGCCCACCGCCGGGCGGCGGCGAGCAGGTCGGGCGGGCGTCGGATGGTCACGGCGGTCCTCGCGGGCTGGGCGGCGGGTCCAGCCCAGCTTAGGCGCTAAACCCTATAGGTTTAGTAGGTAATCCCATCTGACGGGACCAGCAGCGCCGTTCGCGGACGTCGGGAAAGGACCTCGCCGGCGCGCCGGGTCAGCGGCGGACCGGGGGCGCCACCCGGTAGCCGGGCACCGAGGGCCAACGGACGGTCAGCACCACCGACTCCCGCTCGGCGTACCAGGAGTGGTCCACGCCGCGCCCCCAGACGACGTAGTCGCCGGGCTCGCCGAGCACCACCGTCCGATCCGGCAGCTCCACCCGGAACCGTCCACTCACCAGCACCAGCAACGCCGTCCGCCGCTCCCCGGTGGCCCATTGCGAACGCGCCTCACCGGCCGGGTGCACGCCCCACTTCACCTCGACGTCGGTGCTGTGCCGCGCGTCGCCGGGCGGCATGAAATGGCCGAGCAGCCAGCCGGCGTTGGTCGCGCCGTCGGCGCCCGCGTTGCCCACGTACACCCGATCGTCCATGCCCCTCCCCCGATCACCGGGCGAGGAACCTACCAGGCGGCGGTCCGACTAACCTGGACCGGTGACCGAGGAACTCGACGCCGAGACGCTGGCGTTCGCGCACCGGATGTTCGACCTGGCCCGCGACGGCGCCACCGCGGAACTGGCCGACTACGTCGACGCCGGGCTGCCGGTCAACCTGACCAACGACAAGGGCGACACGCTGCTGATCCTCGCGGCCTACCACGCCCACCCGGACACCGTCGCCGCGCTGCTCGACCGGGGCGCCGACCACTCCCGGACCAACGACCGCGGGCAGACCGCGCTGGCCGCGGCGGTCTTCCGCAGCAGTACGGGGGCGGTCCGGGCGCTGCTCGCCGCCGGCGCCGACCCGGACCACGGCAGCCCATCCGCGGTGGACACCGCCGGCTTCTTCGACCTGCCGCAGATGCTCGCCCTGCTACGCCCCGAGAGCGGCCCGACGACCGACTGAGCCTGCAGGCCCACTGACCCAGCCCTCGTCCGACCGCCACCGGCGGCCGGGTTCGGGCTGAGCCCCGGATGGCCGAGCCCGGGTGGCCCGTGACCGGCCGGCCGAATCGGCCGGCGGGGTACGGCCGAGCTCCGGCGCGATCGGGCCGGGGCCGGTATACAAAGGCGGTGGAGGATCCCCTGCCGGAACAGATGCGCGCCGCCGGCACGGCGCTGCTCGCCGCGCTCGACGAGCCGGCCCGCGACCGCGCGACCCACCGGTTCGACGACGATGCCGCCCGGCGCTGGTTGGAGTACCGGCCGCGGCCCCGGCCCGGGGTCAGCCTGGCCGACCTTGATCCGGCCGGACGCAAGGCCACGCACCGGCTGCTCGCCACGGCGTTGAGCCCCACCGCGTACGCGCAGGCCATGACGATCGTCGCGCTGGAGGAGGTGCTGGACCGGGCCGAGGGGTGGCGCCGCGGCCGGCGCGCCGACGACTACTGGGTGGCCGTCTTCGGCGACCCGGCCCGCGACGACCGCTGGGCGTGGCGGGTCGAGGGGCACCACCTCTCGGTGAGCATGACCGTGGTGGACGACCAGGTCTCCCCCGCGCCGATCTTCTTCGGCGCCAACCCGGCGGCCGTCCGGTACGCGGGCCGCCCGGTGACCCGGCCGCTCGGGGTGGAGGAGGATCTCGCCCGGGCGCTGCTGGACGCGCTCGACCCGGCGGGGCGGGCCGCCGCGATCATCGCCGACGAGGCGCCCGGGGACATCATCAGCGCCACCCGGCCCCGGGTGGACGGGCCGCTGGAGCCGCTCGGCGTACCGGGTGACCGGCTCGGGCCGACCTCCCGGGCGCTGCTGGACCAGCTGGTCGCGCTCTACCTGGACCGGCTCCCGCCGGAGCTGGCGGTTCGGGAGGCCCGGCGGCTGGCCGGCGGGCAGCTGCACTTCGCCTGGGCCGGCCCCACCCGCCCGGGCCAGCGCCACTACTACCGGGTGCAGGGCGACGACCTGCTGATCGAGTACGACAACACCACCGACGACGGCAACCACGCGCACACCGTGCTCCGCCGCCCCGCCAGCGACTTCGGCCAGGACGTCCTGGCCGCCCACCACACCACCGCCCACCCCGCACCCTGACCCGGCCCGGTTGATCATGAGGTTGGCGGCACCGGCGGAGATCGACACCGCCGCCAACCTCATGATCAACGAGGTGGTGGCCCGGGGCGGTTGGCCTCGATGAGGAAGCGGCGGGCGTGGGCGACGAAGGGGCCCTCGGTGCGGATGCGGTGGTGCAGTCGGGCCAGCTGGGGGCGGTAGCGGTCGACGGTGAAGCCGGGGACGGTCCAGACCACCTTGCGCAGGAACCAGACCACCGCGGCGATGTCGTGGAACACCGTACGCAGGGTGGCCTGGCGCAGGTCTGCCACGGTCAGCCCGACCGCCCGGGCAGCGGCCACCGCCTGCTCCGGGTGACGTTCGGCCGGCGGCGGCAGCGGCCCGAGGATCGCCTCGCTGAGTTCGCGGACGGTGCCGGGGCCGATCTGCTGGGACAGGAACGTCCCGCCGGGACGCAGCACCCGGGCCGTCTCGGCCCAGTCGGTGCGTACCGGGTGCCGGCTGACCACCAGGTCGAACGCGGCGTCCCGGAACGGCAGCGGGGCGTCCGGCGTGACCGCGACGACGCTCGCGCCGACCCGGCGCAGCACCCGGCGGGCCACGAGCACGTTGGGCGGCCAGCCCTCGGTGGCGACCAGCAGCCGGGGCGGGTCCGGCACCTCGGCCAGCACCTCGCCGCCGCCGGTGTCCACGTCCAGCGCCGCGTCCACGCTCGCCATCCGGGCGGCGACCAGGCGGGCGTACCCCCAGGGCGGCCGTTCCTCGGTGGCCCGGCCGGCCAGCCAGTCGAAGGCCCAGCCCTCGACCGGGGCGGCCGCCCCCTCGGCGAGCAGGTCCTCGAAGCTCGGCTCGATGGTCATCCGGCCAGCCTGGCCGGTCGGATTCGCGGCGGCAACGCAATTGCCGCCGCCGGGTGGGTGACCAGCGGTCAGGAGCGCGGCGGGACGATCTCGACCGTCGAGCCGGACACCCCGTTGAGCGCGTCGAACGTGGTCGCCTCGGCCCGCCGGCCGGCGTCGAACTGACGCATCAACCGGGCGCCGAGCCGTACCCCGATGCCACCGACGGCGAGCGCGACCACCTCGGTCAGCAGCAGCACCACCGACGCGCCGCGCTGCGGCGCGTCCGCGCGGATCAGGCAGCCGATCAGGAACAGCCCGGCCATCGCCGTGTTCACCAGGTTGAAGGTCACAGCGGTCCGGCGGGTCCGGTCGCCCGGGACGTCCCACAGGTCGATCATGCCGGCGATCGCGGTCAGCCCGGCCGCCACCAGCGCGGCGACCGCCGTCCAGTAGCCGACCTCGCCGAGGAAGGCGGGCCCGCCGAGCACGTCAGTCAGGTCGAAGATGGTCGCGCTGACGAAGAGCCCGTAGGGGAACGTCACCAGCATCGGTTGGATCGGGTGCCCCTGCACCCGCAGCCGGCTCTGCATCGTTCCTCCCCCTGGTCGTCGGCTCAGCCCATCAGTCCAGGGTGCTACCCGGGCGCCAACCGGGCGAAACGACGCGTTCAGCCGTCCCGTTGCCGGGAGACCGTGTTGACCAGCCGCTCGGCCACCTCACGCAGCGGGATGGACAGCGACGACGCGGCGGTGCGCAGCACCTCCAGTGCCTCCGGCGCCGGGCAACCGCGCTGCGTCATGATCACCCCGATCGCCTGCCCGACCACCCCGTCGCCCAGCACCGACGCGTCCCGCTCCCCGGCCAGCGCGGCCTGCCGGGCCCGGTCCCGGACCGCGGCCAGCAGCAGCCCGGCGTGCTCGGCCAGCAGCATGGCGGTGAGCTGGTGGCCGGTGGTGAGCGCGTCGGAGGCACCGGCGTACAGGTTGATCGCACCGATCACCTGCTCGTCCACGTCGACCGGAGCGGAGATCACCCCGTGTACGCCGAGGTCGCGCGCCCGGAGCGTCCAGGTCGGCCAGCGCCGCTCCCGGCCCAGGTGCTCGGAGCGGATCATCTCCCGGCGCCGGATCGCCTCCATGGCCGGGGTGTCCGGGCCGTGCCGCAGGTCGTCGAGGCCGGCCAGCCGGGCGTCCGAGGCGGCCACCCCGGCCGGCTCACCGGCCCGCAGCGCGGTGAAGCCGCACCAGGTGACCCCGTCGACGGCGTCCCGGGCGATGCGCACCAGCGCGGCGAGCGCCGCGTCGAAGTCGTCCACGGCGATCAGGCCGGCGGTCAGTTCCCGCAGCAGCGCGGCGGTCTCCAGCACCCCGAGCGTCTCGACCGCCGGCACCCGCGTGTCCAGGTTCACCGGTCCACAGCCTCCGCCGCCCCCGAACACCCAGCCGGTGCTGTCATCACCCGTGCCATCCTCTTGATCTCCCGACTCTGCGGCCCCGGCGTACTACCCCGGCGAACATGGGTCGAAACGGCCTAAAGGGGGCCCCGACCGGGCGCGCGAAGGCGCCGGACGCGGCCCCCGTGGCCTCAGCGGGAAGCGCCGGTGAGCCGCCGCCCGACCGAGGCGATCAGCCGGTCGAGCTCGGAGCCGAACGGGTTGTCGTGCACCAGGTACGTCCAGGTGGCGCTCGGCCGGACCAGCTTCGCCGCGTCCGGCTCCCAGTCCTCGTCGAACTCGGTCTCCTCGAACGTGGCGATGGTGCGCTTCTCGATCTCCGGGATCAGGTCGTTGAACGCCGGCACCGCGGCCCGGTGGAACTCGTCCAGCGGGTCCAGCCGGCCCAGCGCGCGCAGGTGCACGCCCTCCCGGACCTCGGACAGCTCAGCCAGGTGATCGGCCCAGAGCCGGTCGAGGTGGTAGAGCGCGATCGACCGGGCGACCCGGGCGAGCAGGTCCTCGTCCATCTCGCCGGCCTTGTCCGGCAGCTTGTCCAGCAGCATCAGCGCCGCCACGTCGGTGGTCAGCAGCCGCTCGCGCCGCTCGGCGAGGGCCTTGCGCTGCTGCTCGATGACCACGCTGTAGCGCCAGGTGTTGCGGTGAATCTCGTGGTTGACCCCCTCGGCGACCCGCTGGGCGTGCTCGACGGCGTAGTCCACCAGCTCGTCGGTGACCAGGCCGTCGGCGTTCATCCGGGGCGAGGGCGGGACGGTGTCCCCGGCGTGCCGGACCACCAGGTCGTCCTCCAGGCTGACGAAGAAGACCGAGCCGCCCGGGTCGCCCTGCCGGCCGGCCCGGCCGCGCAGCTGGTCGTCGACCCGCCGGCTGTCGTGCCGGCCGCTGCCGATCACGTAGAGCCCGCCCAGCTCGGCGACCCGGTCCCGGTCGGCCTGGTCGCTGCCGCCGAGCCGGATGTCGACGCCCCGGCCGGCCATCTGGGTGGAGACGGTCACCGCGCCGTACGCGCCGGCCTCGGCGATGATCGCCGCCTCCTCGTCGTCGTTCTTGGCGTTGAGCACCACGCAGGGCACCCCGGCGGCGTTCAGGCCGGCGGCCAGCCCCTCGGACTCCTTGACGTCCAGGGTGCCGACCAGCACCGGCCGCCCGCGCTCGTGGTTGCGCTTGATCTCGTCGATCAGCGCCTCCTCCTTCTCGGCCCGGGTGGCGTAGATCCGGTCCGGCTCGTCCTCGCGGACGCACGGGGTGTTCGGCGGGATCACCGCGACCTCCAGGCCGAAGAACTCGCGGAGCTGGTCGCCGACCAGCACCGCGGTCGCGGTCATCCCGCACACCTTCGGGTAGAGCGCGATGTAGGCCTGCACGGCGATGGTGCCCAGCACCTCGCCCTCGGCGGTGGCGTCCAGGCCCTCCTTGGCCTCCACGGCCGCCTGGAGCCCGTCCGGCCAGCGGCGGCGCTGGGCGACCCGGCCGCGCATCTCGTCGATCAGCTCGACCGAGCCGTCCCGGACGATGTAGTCCACGTCGCGGTGCAGCAGGGCGTGCGCGTGCAGCGCCACGTTGACCGCGGAGAGCTGCTCGACGTGCTCCTCGTCGTACAGGTCGATGCCGAGCTTGGCCTCGACGGCGGCCAGGCCGGCGGAGGTGAAGGCGACGCTGCGGCCGTCCTCGGCCACCGTGTAGTGCTTGCCCTTGCGCAGCCCGCGCACCAGCGCGGCGGCCGTGTGCACCGGGTCCTGCTCGCCGGGCACCGCGCCGGCCAGCACCATCGGCACCCGGGCCTCGTCGATGAGGATCGAGTCGGCCTCGTCGACGATCGCGGTGCGCAGCGCCGGCTGCACCCGGTCGGCGATGTCGGTGACCAGCTGGTCGCGCAGGTAGTCGAAGCCGGCCTCGCTGACCGAGACGTAGGTGACGTCGCAGGCGTACGCGTCGCGGCGCTCCTGCGGGGTGGAGGCCTCGTTGACCCAGCCCACGGTGAGGCCGAGCAGGGTGTAGACCGGTTCCATCCACTGGGCGTCGCGGCGGGCCAGGTAGTCGTTGACGGTGAGCACATGCACCGGGCCGTTGCCCAGCCGGACGTGCCCGTACGCGGCGATGGTGGCGGTGAGCGTCTTGCCCTCACCGGTGGCCATCTCGGCGACCTTGCCGGAGAGCAGCGCCATCGCGCCGAGCAGCTGCACGTCGTACGGCCGCTGGTCGAGGCCGCGGCGGGCGGCCTCGCGGCCGATCGCGCAGATCTCCTGGTAGCCCTCGGCCCGCCCGGCGGCCTCGGTCAGCTCGACGTCGTCGAGCGCCGACAGCTCCTCCTCGCGGGCCTCGATGGCCGGCAGCAGCTTCTCCAGCGGCGCCAGGTCGACCGTCGTTCCCGGGCGCTGGAGGAACCGGCGGAACCTGGTCTTCAACCGTTGCGACACACCCATGAGCGGCAACGGTACGCGACGCAACTGACCTTGGGCGGCCCGCCCGGCCGTTGGGCGCGCCGCCCGAGGCCCGCGATCAGGCACCCGCCGGCCGGGACGAATGCCGCGGACGCCGCAGGAGGGGCCGAAACCGCGAGATCACGGTGGAGAGCGGTCAGCCGGTGAGCACCACCTGGAGTTCCTGGCGGCGGCGCTCGGCGAGGTCGGTGAGCAGGGCGGGGGCCTCCTCGAACGGCACCACGGCCGAGACCAGGTGCTTGCGGATCAGATCCCCGTACGCGCGCAGCAGGTCGATCGTGTCGGCGGAGAGCCGCTCCCGGTCCCAGGTGGGGGTGAGGCCGCGGGGCACCCGGCCGATCTGGGCGCAGCGCAGCGACAGCCCGTTGTGGTGGAACTCCTCGCCGAGCCGGACCGCGTCCGCGCCGGCCTGGTAGAAGGCCAGGTCGATCACGGTGCCCTGCGGGCGGAGCAGGCGCAGCGCCAGGTGCAGCGCCCAGGCCTGACCCCGGCACTGGAACACCACGTCGGCGCCCCGGTCACCGGCGGTGTGCGCCCAGCGGGTCTTGAGCACCACCGCCGGGTCGTCGGCCTCCGGGTCGAGGGTCTCCAGGCCGAGCGCCTCGGCGACCTCCCGCCGCTGCGGGGTCGGGTCGAGCACCACCACCGAGGCGGCGCCGTGCCGGCGGGCGAACAGCGCGGTGAGCAGGGCGACCACCCCGCTGCCGACCACCGCCACCCGGCGCCCGCGCACCCCGTCGCCGAGCCCGCGCACGTCCGTGCCGTACAGGTCGGCGCCGGCGTGCAGCAGCCCGTTGGCGCAGATCGGCCCCATGTGCGCGACGTAGACGCCGAGCAGCGGATCCAGGTCGTCGGGCAGCGGGACGAACCGCTCGGCGAGCGGGTCGGCGACGTGCCCGGTGCGGTGGCCGTAGGTCATCGCGCCGACGGCGCCGACCCGGACCGCCGGGGTTGCGCTCTCCACCACCTCGGCCACCTGCATGTAGCCCAGCCGGGTGACCGGGTACGGGGTGCTCGCCCCGCCGGGCTGGAACAACCCCAGGTCGGCGTTCCAGCTGACGTTGAGGTACGGGTTGGTGCCCTTGACGTAGCTCAGCTCGGTGCCGGCGGAGACGCCGCTGTAGAGCGTGCGGACCCGGAAGGTGCCCGGGCGCAGCTCGGCGGCGTCCTGCTCGACCAGTTCCACCCGACCGGGGCCCGGTACCGTGATCACCTTGTCAGGCATCGACCGTCACCCCCGTGCGCAGGGTCGCCGGGGCGGCCGAGGCGGCCAGCCGGACGGGCGCGCCGGTGCGGGCCGAGTCGGCCACCGCGACGGCCAGCCGCTGGGTGCCCAGCGCCTCGGCGTACGGGACCCGGATGTCGTCGCCGACGCCGCGCACCGCGTCGATGAACGCCCGGTCGACGGCGACCCGGGCGGCGTCCGGGTCGGCGGGGAACCGGTGCTCCCCGTCACCGTCCCGGACGACCAGGCCGTCCTCGGTCAGCGCCAGGGCCAACCCGTCGGCGAGGATCTCCAGCCCGGCGCGGTGCTTCCAGCCGAGCACGCAGGCGGCGGTCAGCGTGCCGACCGCGCCGCTGGCGAAGCGCAGCGCGGCGGTGGTGACCGAGTCGATGTCCGCACCGTCGACCGGGGGCGGCGTCCCGTCGGCGTAGGCGGTCACCTCGCTCACCTCGCCGGCCAGCACCCGGATCAGGTCCAGCACGTGCGCCGCCTGCTCGACCACCGGACCACCGGACCGGTCCCGCCGCGACCACCAGGCCACCGGGGGGACCTTGTCCAGCCAGGCGCCGGCGACCATCCGCACCGGGCGGTCGGCCAGCAGGCGACGGGCCCGCTCCACCACCGGCAGGTAGCGCCAGTGGTGCCCGACCGCGGTACGCAGGCCGCGCCGGGCGATCAGCTCGCCGATCCGCTCGGCGGTGGCCAGGTCGACGGCCACCGGCTTCTCCACGAACATCGGCAGCCCGGCGGCGATCACCGCCTCCTCCGCCGGTCCGTGCGCGAACGGCGGGACGCAGACGTACACCGCGTCCGGCCCGGCGGCGAGCAGTTCCTCGACGTCGGCGCAGGCCCGCGTGTCATACGCGGCGGCCAGGTCCGCGGCGGCCGCCGGCAGCACGTCGGTCACCCCGATCAGCTCGACGTCGGCGAAGCCGCCGAGCACCCGGGCGTGGCGTTGCGCCACCCCGCCGGCTCCTACCAGTCCCACCCGGCACGTTCGCATCCAAGCCCCTCCCGCCCACGGTTCACACCTTCCGAGGTCAGCACTCCCCGCGGGCCGGCGCAATCAAACGTTCACGACCCGGGAACCCCCGGACGTCACGTTCGTGATCAGGCTGTCGGGGATGATCCGGTTAGCGCGTGGTGGGAAGTGGGAAAACCCTCCCTGGATTTTCCGCCTCGATCAGGGGGTGCCTGTGCGGAATACGGAATCGACGGTTTCGCCGGTGGTGGAGGCGTGGGCCACCTACCGGACGACGTCAGCGGCCGACTGGCCGGCGCGGCGGCTGCTGCGCGCCAAGGGTGACACCCGGGTCAGCGTGGTGCTGCCGGCCCGTAACGAGGAGGCCACGGTCGGCGCCATCGTGTCGACCATCCGGGAGCACCTGGTGGACCGGGTGCCGCTGGTCGACGAGCTGATCGTGGTCGATTCCCGGTCGACCGACCGCACCGCCCAGGTGGCCCGGGCCGCGGGCGCCGAGGTGGTCAGCCAGGACGCGATGACCCGGGGACTGCCCCGGCTGACCGGCAAGGGCGACGCGCTCTGGGCCGGCCTCGCCGCCGCGGAGGGGGACGTGGTGGCCTTCGTCGACGCCGACCTGCGGGAGTTCCGCCCGCACTTCGTGACCGGGCTGATCGGCCCGCTGCTGACCGACCCGTCGGTCGACTTCGTCAAGGGGTTCTACCACCGGCCGCTGGTCGGCACAGCCGGGGTGGAGGCCGACGGTGGCGGCCGGGTGACCGAGCTGATGGCCCGGCCGGTGCTCAACCTGTTCTGGCCGGAGCTGGCCGGCTTCGTGCAGCCGCTGGCCGGCGAGTACGCCGGCCGTCGCGAGGTGCTGGAACAGGTCCCCTTCGTCTCCGGCTACGGCGTGGAGACGGCCATGCTGATCGACCTGCTGGAACTGGTCGGGCTGGACGCGCTGGCCCAGGTGGACCTCGGCGAGCGCAAGCACCGCCACCAGGACACCGCGGCGTTGGGGCGGATGTCGGCCCAGATCATGCTCACCGCGTGGTCGCGGTTGCAGCGGCGGGGCTGGGTCAGCCCCGGCGCGATGCCCGCCGCGCTGCTCACCCAGTTCCGGCGGGGTGGCTCGGAGGCGCTGCCGAACCTGGAGCGGGAGATCGTGGTCAGCGACGTCTCCATCGAGGAGCGCCCGCCGCTGGCGCAGCTGCGGCACCGGGTGCCGCGTCGCCGGGTGGCGGCGTGAGGCCCCGGCCGGCCGGCGGCCCGCCGGCAGCGGCGAATCCGGGTCCCGACGCCGGACGGGAGGCGACGCGATGAGCCTCACCGTGCTGATGAACGCCGGGCCGTGGCTGTCCGTGCCACCGCCGGGCTACGGCGGGATCGAGAACGTGATCGCCACTCTGGTGCCGGAGCTGCGCCGGCTCGGCGTACGGGTGGTGCTCGCCTCGGTCCAGACCAGCACGCTGCCGGTCGACGAGCTGGTGTCGGTCTTTCCCGACGGGCAGTTCCCGCAGCTGCAGCGGCCGTACAACCAGGTCTGCGGGGTGGCCCAGGCGCACCTGGGCGGCGTGGTCCGGGCGCTGCGCTCGCGCGACGACATCGACCTGGTGCACGACCACGTGGAGGCGGTCGGGCTGGCCACCCTCGCCGCGATGGGACCGGACGCCCCGCCCGCGCTGCACACCCTGCACTGGGACCTGGCCAAGCACCCGGCGCTCTACGGCACCTTCGACGGCGGCGACCGGGTGCGGGTCAACGGCGTCTCCGCCTCCCAGCTGGCCCGGGCGCCCGAGGCGCTGCGGGCGCACTCGGTCGGGCACGTGCACCTGGCCACCCCGCTGGCGGTCGGCGCCGACCGCCGGCCCACCACGGGCAAGGGCGACTACGCGCTCATCCTCGGCCGGATCAACCCCGGCAAGGGGCAGGACCTGGGCGCCCGGCTCGCGCAGCAGGTCGGCGTACCACTGGTGCTGGCCGGCCCGGTCGGCCCGTACCACCGGCCGGCGGACCTGACCGCCGCCGGCGACGAGGCCCGGCAGAACCCGGACGTCCGGTTCTTCCTGGACGAGGTGGCCCCGCACGTGGACGGCGACCTGGTCCGCTGGGTCGGCACGGTGGCCGGGCAGGAGCGGGACGACCTGCTCGCCGGGGCCCGGGCCACGCTGTTCCCGCTGCGCTGGGAGGAGCCCGGCGGCACCGCGGTGGTCGAGTCGCTCGCGCTCGGCACGCCCGTGGTGGCGACCGCCCGGGGCTGCCTGCCGGAGCTGATCGAGCACGGCCGCACCGGCCTGCTCACCAAGGACGAGGAGGAGCTGGGCGAGCTGCTGCTGGCGGCCAGCCTGCTCGACCCGGGCGAGTGCCGGCGGGAGGCCGCCGTCCGGTTCACGCCGGCGGTGATGGCGCGGGAGTACGTGCGCCTCTACGACCAGGTCCGCCGGCGCGTCCCGGCCCGCCACCTGCAACCGGCCTGACCGGCGCCGGACGGCCACCCGGCCGGGTCCCGCCGCGCGGGGCCCGGCCGGCGGGTTTGCCGGCACCGCGAGCGGGTAGCCGCCCACGGCTCTGCACCGTCGCACGGAGGGAGTCCGCGGTGACCGGTCCGATGGCGCACTCACGCGCCCGATCCAACCCGGCCGACGGCAAGGCGCCCGTCCGCCGGGCCGCCACCATCGTGTCCTGGGTCTTCGTCCTCATCGGCCTGCTCGGGTTCGTCCCGGGCATCACCAGCAACTACGAGGACCTGGGGTTCGCCGGCCACAAGTCGGACGCGATGCTGCTCGGGGTGTTCCAGGTCTCGGTGCTGCACAACCTCGTGCACCTGCTGTTCGGGGTGGTCGGGCTGGTCATGGCCCGGACGATCGCCGGCGCCCGGGCCTATCTGATCGGCGGTGGTGCGATCTACCTCGTGCTCTGGCTCTACGGCCTGGTGGTCGAGCACGACAGCGGGGCGAACTTCATCCCGCTGAACGACGCCGTCACCTGGCTGCATTTCGTCCTCGGCGTCGGCATGATCGCGCTGGGCCTGCTGACCACCCGCGGCACCGCCCGCCGCTGAGGCGCCACCGCCCGCGACCGGTGCGGGCCGACCGCAGCCGACGGCGCACCACCGCTACGCCGGACCGCCGCCGCCGACGATCACGTGACGGTCGTCGCGGCGGCGGCCCGTCCCGTTTGACCGGCCGCGTGCCCGGGTAGTTCGCAGTCCTGCGGACGAGACTCGAACGAGGGCGGAGATGTCGAGCCGGATCAGCTGCGAGGTGTGCGACGGGTCGCCGACCGTCGTCCGGCTCGTCGGCGACCTGGACCTGACGACCATGCGCTCGGTGCATCGGGTGCTGGACCGGTGCCTGACCACCCAGCCCGACGCGCTGGTGGTCGACCTCACCGACGTCACGGTCCACGACCGGCTCGCCCTGTCGGTGTTCGCCGCCGCCGCCCGGCAGGCCGCCGACTGGCCGGCCGTGCCGCTGGTGCTCTGCGCACCGTCGCCCGAGGCGGCCGCCTGGCTGGCCGAGTCGACCACCTGCCGGGTGGTGCCGGTCCGCCGGGACTGCGACGAGGCGGCCCGGGCGGCCGGCGCCGCGGCGGTCCCCCGGCTGCGGGCCCGGCTGGAGCCGGCGGCGGAGGCCTGCCGGCGGGCCCGGGAACTGGTCGCCGACGCCTGCGCCCGGTGGAACCTGCCGGAGGCGGTCGGCCCGGCCTCGGTGGTCCTCTCCGAGCTGGTCGGCAACGTGGTCCGGCACGCGGGCACGCCGATGCAGGTCACCCTCACGCTGCGCCGGCCCTGGCTGCACCTGGCGGTGGTCGACGGCAGCCGGGACGCCGCCCGGCCCGGGACGCCGGATCCGCAGGCCGAGGGCGGCCGGGGGCTGATGCTGGTGCGCGAGCTGACCCAGCGCTGGGGCAGCGTGCCGGCCGGGGAGGGGAAGGTCGTCTGGGCCACCCTGCCAGTGAATTGACCGAAATTACCGCCTTCGCCTGGTTACATGGACGGAGCGGCGGGTAGCCACGCCCGTCCTTTCTGTCGTCATGGCGGGGTGAGAGTCAATGCCCAGACGGGTCACCACGGAACCACGCGACCGCGGACCGGCCATCCTGGCCCCGGCCCGGTTCGGCGGCTATCCGGGACCGCTGCGCAAGCCGATCCCGGGCGGCAAGCTGATCCGGTTCCTGGCCACCACCGACCACAAGCAGATCGGCCTGCTCTACCTGCTCACCTCGTTCCTGTTCTTCCTCGCCGCCGGCATCGAGGCGATGCTGATCCGGGCCGAACTGGCCCGGCCCGGCCTGCAGTTCCTCTCCTCGGAGCAGTACAACCAGCTGTTCACCTCGCACGGCGCGGTGATGCTGCTGCTGTTCGCCACCCCGGCGGCGTTCGGGTTCGCCAACTACATCGTGCCGATTCAGATCGGCGCGCCGGACGTGGCGTTCCCTCGGCTCAACGCCCTCGCCTACTGGCTCTACCTCTTCGGCGGGCTGATGGTGCTGGCGGGTTTCCTGACCCCACAGGGCTCGGCAGACTTCGGCTGGACCGCCTACACCCCGCTGAGCAGTGCGGAACACTCCCCCGGCGTCGGCGCCAACATGTGGGTGATGGGCCTGGTGATCTCCGGGTTGGGCACCATCCTCGGCGCGGTCAACCTGATCGCCACCATCCTGACCCTGCGCTCGCCGGGCATGACCATGTTCCGGATGCCGATCTTCACCTGGAACATGCTCTTCACCAGCGTGCTGGTCATCCTGGTGTTCCCGCTGCTGGCGGCGGCGTTGCTGGGGCTGATGGCCGACCGGCTGCTCAACGCCCACGTCTACGACCCGGCGACCGGCGGGCCGATGATCTGGCAGCACCTGTTCTGGTTCTTCGGCCACCCCGAGGTGTACATCATCGCGCTGCCGTTCTTCGGCATCATCACCGAGATCATCCCGGTCTTCTCGCGTAAGCCGATCTTCGGCTACACGGGTCTGGTGCTCGCCACCGCCGCCATCACGGTGCTGTCGATGACCGTGTGGGCGCACCACATGTTCGCCACCGGGCAGGTGCTGCTGCCCTTCTTCGCCATCCTCAGCTACCTGATCGCGGTACCGACCGGGGTGAAGTTCTTCAACTGGATCGGCACCCTGTGGAAGGGGCAGATCACCTTCGAGACGCCGATGCTCTTCGCGATCGGCTTCCTGGTCACCTTCCTCTTCGGCGGCCTCACCGGCGTACTGCTGGCCAGCCCGCCGGCCGACTGGCACACCCACGACACCTACTTCGTGGTCGGGCACTTCCACTACGTGCTCTTCGGCACGGTGGTCTTCGCGCTCTTCGGCGGCTTCTACTTCTGGTGGCCGAAGATGACCGGGCGGCTGCTCGACGAGCGGCTCGGCAAGGCCCACTTCTGGACCATGTTCCTCGGCTTCCACGGCACCTTCCTCGTGCAGCACTGGCTGGGCAACGAGGGTTTCCCCCGCCGGTACGCCGACTACCTGCCCAGCGACGGGTTCACCGCGCTGAACACCTTCTCCAGCATCTCCGCGTTCGTCCTCGGCGCCTCCACCCTCTTCTTCATCTGGAACGCCTGGAAGTCCTGGCGGTACGGCGCGATGGTGACCGTGGACGACCCGTGGGGCTTCGGCAACTCGCTGGAGTGGGCCACCACCTGCCCGCCGCCGCTGCGCAACTTCGACCGGATGCCCCGGATCCGCTCCGAGCGGCCCGCCTTCGACGCCAAGTACGGCCCGCTCGTCTCCGACCTCGGCCGGGACCTGCCGCAGCGCACCACCAAGCCACCACAGGCGTTCCGCGAGGAGTTGCACATGGAGAAGCACGTACCCGAGTCGCCGGCGGCCGAGGGCGCGCACGGCGCGCGGGAGGCGGCCGCGTACCAGCCGGCGCCGCAGTCGGGCGCCCGGCCGGTGGACGTTCCGGAGCCGGAGGACGTGCGCCGGCCCAGCTTCGAGCAGACCGACGAGCCGGAGCAGACCCACCTCGGCGCGCAGCGGGCGCCGCAGCCCAACGACGAGTGGCGGCACCCGCGCGGGCCCGGCGACACCCGGGAGAACTGACCGCGCATCCGCGGAGGGGCCGGCGCACCGCGCCGGCCCCTGCCTCGTTGTCCTCCGCTGTCAGCGGTCCCGGCCCGTCATCCGGCCGGCCGCGTTCGCCGTCAGCCGTCCCGGCCCGGGGACAGGCCGGCCGCGGTGAGCGAGCGGCGCACCGCCGGCTGCACCCGGGTCAGCCGCAGTGGCACCCCGGTGCGGGCGGCGGCCTCCCGGCCGGCCATCAGCGCGGCGATCCCGCCGGCGTCGAACCCGCCGGCGCCCACCAGGTCCACCACCACCTCGGCGGGCTGGCCGGTGACCGCCTCCAGCATGGCCCGGCGCAGCTGGTCGGCGCCGTCCCGGTCGATCTCGCCGCCGACCTCGACCACCACCCGGTCGCCGTTCTGCTTCACCGAGATGCGGGTGCGGCCCGGGTCCGGCTCGGCGGCGCCGTTCTGCCAGGGCGGCGGCGCGTCGGCGAGCATCGCCTGGCGCAGCCAGGTCAGCGCCCGGGACAGCAGCCGGGACACGTGCATCTGCGAGATGCCGAACCGGGCCGCGATCTCGGCCTGTGTCTGGTTGCCGTAGAAGCGCATGGCCAGGATCCGCCGTTCCCGCCAGGGCAGGCGGTGCAGCAGTCCGCTCACCGTCACCCGGTCGTCGACGGATTCCAGCGCGTTGTCCGACTCCCCCACCAGGTCGCCGAACTCGGCGGAGCTCTCCCCGCCGACCGGCGCGTTCAGCGAGGCCGGGCTGTAGCCGGCGGCCGACTCCAGCGCGGCCAGGATCTCCTCCTCCGGGGTCTCCAGCCGGGCGGCCAGCTCCGCCACGGTCGGCGCCCGGGACAGCTCGCTGGTCAGCGCCGCGGTGGCCTGCCCGACCTCGAGGATCAGGTCGCGCAGCCGGCGCGGTACGTGCACCCCCCAGGTGCGGTCCCGGAAGTGCCGCTTGATCTCGCCGACGATGGTGATCGCCGCGTACGCGGTGAACGAGCCCCGTTCCGGGTCGTACCGGTCGACCGCGTTGACCAGTCCCAGCCGGGCGACCTGCTCCAGGTCCTCCAGCGGCTCCCCCCGCCCCCGGTACCGGCGGGCCAACCGGCCGGCGAACGGCAGGGCGAACCGGACCAGGTCGTCGCGGGCCTCCTGCCGTCGCTCCGGCGGCAGTCCCGCGATCCGCGCCGCGTACGCCATCGCCGCCGCGTCGAGGTCCTCCAGACCCCGGTCGGTGGGTGGTGGTGTGGTCGTGCCGGTCTGTCCGAACATCCGCGCCTCCCTCAGGAAGGTCCCCCGCCCGGATTTGGGAAACCGGTCGTGCGCGTGGTCGGACCACGCACCGGGCCGGAAGTGGGTTACGTGACTGGGGTGCCAGCGGGCGCCGCACTACGCGGCGTGATCAGGCCGTCGCAGCCAGCGGTGTTCCCGCTCCGTAGGTACTCAATCACGGGATCCCCGGTTCGCGAGGATGTTTCGCCGGGCCGGCCTCAACAGACCAGCAGGCCGTGCGGGGTGCCACCGGCGCGGAGCGCGGCGAGCGCCGCCGGCACGGCCATCGGCGGCGGCACCGGCAGGTCGTACGGCTGGGCGCGCAGCACCTCGGTGGCCCGCCGGGTCGGTACCGCGGAAACCGGATAGCCGCGGGCGGTCGGGCGGTCCACCGCGCGCCGGCGGCGGCCGAACCCGGCGACCGCCAGCCACTGCGGCAGCCCGGCCAGCGCCGGCGACCGGACGCCGGGCGGCTCGGGCAGCACGTCCACCGAGCTGAACGGCTCGCTGCCGGCCAGCCACCACTCCGCCCCCTCGACGCTGCGCCGGGTGGCGTTCTCGCACCAGTACGGCACCAGCCCGGCCCGGACCACCTGCCACGGGTCGAGCAGCCGCCCGCACTCGACCACCAGCCGGTCACCGGTCTTGCCGGCCGCCCGCAGCCAGCCCCGGTACAGGTCGGCGGTGGCCGCGCTGAGTGCCTCCGGCCGGGGGAACAGCACCCGGTGCAGCGGATGCCCGTGCCGGCCGGTCCACTCCCGGGCGCTGAGCTCGAAACCGGACTCCACGACGTGTTCGGCGTAACCGGTCGGCGAGGTGACCTCCGGCGGCTCCCAGTGCGCGCCGTCCCCGCCCGCCGAGCGGAGCACCTGGCGCAACGCGTGGCTGTCCGGGTGGAAGTCCACCGGGTCCAGGCCACTGGCCGGGCAGCCGACCTGGAAGCTGTGTCCGGGTGCCGAGTCGAGCACCGGCCAGGTGCGCGCGTCGCGCAGCAGCAGCACCGGCGCGCCCGGTGCCAGCCGGTCGGCCAGGAACCGCCGGTAGGCCTCCGGCAGCGCCTGCCAGCGGGCCGCCAGCGCCACCGTCGCGCCGGCCAGCGCACCCCGGCTGGCCGGGCAGTGCACCTGGCGTACGTGCAGGTCGGTGTTGCCGGCGAGCAGCCGGGCGGCGAGCGCGGCGCCGTGGTCCAGGGCGGCCTTGGGCCGATCCACCGCGCCCTGCGCCCAGTGCACGGTCATCTCGAAGCCGGCGGGCAACCAGGGCACGCCCAGCGCGACCGCCAGGTGCGCCGCCGCGCCGTGCGGCGAGCCGATCAGCACCCCCGGGTAGCGCCGCCGCGGGTACTGGCCGACGAACCAGGCGGCCACCCGGGCCGCTTCGACCTCGGCCGTCTGCCCGCGGGTCAGGGCGACGCGGCCGGCGGCCCGGTTCGCCGCCGCGCGGCGGACCGGCTCGGGGGCGCCGGTGAACCGGGACAGCGGGCCGACGTGCCCCAGATCGGCACAGTCCACCCCGCGCAGGGCCCGGGCGGTGGCGCCGACCAGGATCCGCGCGGCGCTGCCGGGCGTCACGACCCGGTCGCCGGTCAGTCCGGCGCCCTCGGCCGTGAGCCCCTCGTGCACCTTGTGCACCGGCCCCACCTTGCCTCGATCGCTCACCACGCGGCCCGGCTTCCCGTCCCGATGCGGTTCAAACGGGGCATCCTCCACCGGGCGGGAGCAATCCGGTGATCTTCCGGCCCATCGCCGTCCCGGACGGTTGGCTCCGTCCCGGCCCGCGCGTCCCGGCTGGGCCGGCCGTCCCGGGTGGCGCTGACGTCCCGGGTGGGCGCCGCGTCCCGCGGGTTACCCGGCGGGTTTGCGCGCCGGGTTTCGCGCCGACGGGGACGGGCACTTGACGCCCCATGCGCGAGGACCAGGACACTCCCCCGGCCGCCACGATCACCCCGTACCAGGACGGCCCGCTGCTGGTGCGGGGCGACTTCGCCCTGGTCACCCCGGACGGCCGGACCATCGACGCCCGCCGCGGCACGGTCGCCCTGTGCCGCTGCGGCAAATCGGCGCTGAAACCCTTCTGCGACGGCACCCACAAGGCCATCGGCTTCCGCGCCGGCACCGACCGCGAATCCTGAGGCCCCGGATTTCACCGTCGATCATGAAGTTGTTGTCACCCGGCACGGCGTGTCAGGACAACAACTTCATGATCGGCGGAGTGGTGCCCGGGGTGGTCAGGCCACGGCGGGGAGTGGGGGTGGGGTGGTTGTGGGGGCGGTGGGGGCAGTGAGGGTGCGGGTGGGGTTGGCGGGGGTGCGCAGGGAGGTGCGGGCGGCGGACCAGCTGTCCAGCAGGTGCGCGGCGAAGAGCCGGTCCACCGCCAGGGCGGCGGCCGCGCCGAAGACCACGTCCGGCGCGAGTTCCGGCTCGACCCGGACCAGCCCCCCGCACAGGTCGTGCGCGGCGATCTGCTCGTGCACCGCGTCCGCCTCGACGTGCTCGTCGTAGAACCGGGTGGCCACCTCGTCCAGACCCAGCCGGCGCAGGCCGTTGCCGTAGCGGCGGTTCGGCAGCGACGAGGTCATCTCGTAGGCCGCCAGGTGCCCGAGCAGCGCCCCGCGCAGCCGGCGGTGCAGGCCGAACAGCGACATCAGGTTGTTGGTGGCCAGGGTGACCGCCGGCACCACGTCCAGGTGGGCGGCGTACCCGGTGTCCAGGCCGAGCCGGGCCATGGTGGTACGGAACAGCTCGGCGTGCATCCGGTCCAGCCGCCCGTTGCCGTACTCATCCATCTGGATCTCCACGAGCGCGGCCTTGGCCGGGCCGCCGAGGCGGGGCAACGCCCAGCTGTGCGGGTCCGCCTCCCGCAGGTGGTAGATCGAGCGGTGGGTGACGAACTCGCGGAACTGCGCCAGGGTGGCCCGCCGCTGCAGGTGCGCGGCGAGCGACGGCCCGTCGTCGGCGGCGACCACGTCGGCCAGCGCCGCCGGCACCCCGGCGGGCCGCACCGCCGGCAGCGGGCCGACCAGCCGGCGCACCGCCGCTTCGAAGACCCTTTCGGCGGACGACCGCAGCGCCAGCAACGACGGCTGCCACTCCCAGTCGTCGGCGACGCCGCGCCAGCCCCGGTAGTGCGTCTCGTAGCAGAGGAAGAGGGTGAGCTGGAGGTCCTCGTCGGTCAGCGGGTCGGCCGGGTCGAGCCGCGCGGCGAGGTTGTCCGGCAGGTCGTGCGGCGGCCGCCGCAGGGCGTCGAGCACCGCCGCCGAGACGGGCCCGCGCGAGCGCGGCAGGGGCGCGGGACCGTACCGCCGGTCAACGAGCTCCGACAAGGTGACCTCCAGCATCGACTGACGATCACCAGTTGCCCGGGCCGCCTGCCGCTAAACGAGATCCTCCGCCTCGACGGCCACCCCGGCCGCCAGCATCCGGTCGCGGACCCGGCGGGCCGCCTCGCCGGAGGCGAAGATGCCGCGCAGGTCGGCGAAGGCCGGCTCCGGCGGGGCCAACGGCACGGCCGGGTCGACCACCGCCTCCAGCACGCAGGGCCGGTCCGCGGCGAGCGCCTCGTCCCAGGCCGCGCCGACCAGCTCCGGCCGGTCGACCCGCACCCCGTGCAGGCCGAGCAGCCGGGCCCAGCCGGCGTACGGCACGTCGGGCCGGCGCTGGGACGGATCGGAGGTGGGTTGCCGGCCGCCGCCCATCCCGGACTGGTCGCGGTTGTTGAGCACCAGCACCACCAGCCGGGGGTCGGGCCAGCGCGACCAGTGGTGCGCGACGGTGATCAGCTCGGCCAGGCCGTTGAGCTGCATCGCCCCGTCACCGAGCAGCGCGATCACCGGCTGGTCGGGGGCGGCGAGCTTGGCCGCCACCGCGTACGGCAGGGCGCAGCCCATCGAGCCGAGGGTGCCGCACAGCTGGGCGTTGACCCCCGGGGGCAGTTCCAGGTGGCGGGCATACCAGTAGATGACCGAGCCGACGTCGACAGCGATCGCCCCGGATCGCGGCACCCGGGTGGAGAGTTCGTGCAGCACCAGCTGCGGGTTGATCGGCTCGGCCGGTGCCCCCGCCCGGTCCGCCGCCTCGCCGCGCCAGCGCTCGACCGAGCGTTCCACGGTCGCCCGCCAGCCCTGGTTGGGGTCGTTGCGGAGCCGGGCGAGCAGGGCGCGCAGGGTCTCCGCGGCGTCGCCGACCAGCGGCACGTCCACCGGGTAGCGGGTGCCGATCCGGCGGCCGTCGAGGTCGATCTGCACGGTGCGGACCTGACCGGCCATCGGGAAGTAGTCGGTCCACGGGTCGTTGGTGCCGACCAGCAGCAGGGTGTCGCAGCCGCCCATCAGCTCGGCGCTGGCCGGCGTGCCGACCTCGCCGAGCACGCCGGTGTGGAAGGGCAGCCGCTCGTCGAGCACCGGCTTGCCGAGCAGGGAGGTGGCCACCCCGGCGCCGAGCCGGTCGGCGAGCGCGACGATCTCGTCCGCCGCCCCGCGCGCCCCCTGCCCGACCAGGATGGCGGGGCGCTGCCCGGTGCCGAGCAGTTGGGCGGCGGCGTCCAGGTCCACCTCGTGCGGCAGCACCCGGGCCAGTGGCTCGCCCGGGGTGGCGGTGACCACCCCGGCCGCCTGCGGTTGCAGGTCGGGCACGCTGATCTCCTGCAGCTGCCGGGGCAGCACCACGCAGACCGGGCTGCGGGTGGCCGCGGCGGTGCGGAACGCCTGGTCCAGCAGGGACGGCACCTGCTGCGGCGTACGGGCGTGCCGGACGAACTGGTTGCACACGTCGCCGAAGAGCCGGCTCAGCCCGATCTCCTGGTGCGCGCCGCCGAGCGGGCCGGAGATGTCCTCCCCGACGATCGCCACCACCGGCTTGCTGTCCAGCTTCGCGTCGTAGAGCCCGTTGAGCAGTTGCACAGCGCTCGGGCCCTGGGTGGCCAGGCAGACGCCGATGCCGCCGGTGAACTTGGCGTGCCCGGTGGCCATGAACGAGGCGGTCTCCTCGTGCCGGGCCGGGACGAACGCCGGGTCCCCGCCGGCGGCGTCCAAGGCCTCCACCACCGGCGCGATGGCCGCACCGGGATAGCCGAAGGCGCGCGGTACCCGCCACGCCCGCAACCGTTCGACCACCAGGTCGGCGACGGTGCGCTCAGCCATTGCCCCGCCCGGGGGTGCTCGCGTCCACGTAGCGCAGCACCGCACCCACGCCGTCGACCAGTTCCGGCGCCTCGTCCGGGCCCAGCACGGTGAGCTCGGCGTCGGTGCCGACGAGTGCGCGCACCAGCGCCGCGTCGGCGCGGACCTTCGCCGGGTCGGTCACCGACATGGCGCTCAACTCGCGCGGGTCGGTGGCGATCTCGGTGGGCTCCGGGCCGATCCACAGCTGGCCGTTGGCCGACGGGTCGTCCACGATCAGCATGTTCTCCACCTGGTTGCGTTGCAGGGCGGAGACCACGGCGTCGAGCCCGGCGCCCACGTCCTCCTGCATGCCGAACCGGTCCAGCGCGGCGGTGATCCGCTGGTCGGCCACCTCGGCGATGGTCTGCACGGTGATGTCGTCCAGCAGGGTCTGGTCGGATCCACCGGCCCGGGAGCCGGCGTCGGTACGCACCACCGCGTCCTGCCAGCGCTCCGGCATCTGGGCGGCGATCATCCCGGTGGCCCGGACGTCGCCGGCCACCACCACCACCTCGGCGCCGACCTTCTCGGCCAGCTCGACGGTGGCCGCGGTGACGTCGCCGGCGTTGTGGTGCCAGGCCTCCATCGCCGCCCGCTGGTAGCGGGACTGCGACCAGCCGCCCGGATTCACCCGGCGCAGTTGGTAGCTCTCCCGCCCCTGGACGTGGGAGCGGCGCGGCACGCCGCCGGCGCTGATCGCCATCGCGTCCGCGCCGGTCCGGTCGGCCAGCACCCGCACCCAGGCGACCTGTTCGCCGCGCTGGGCGAGCAGCGGCATCACGTGCGGCAGTTCGGAGAACGCGGCAAGGTCCCGCAGCGGCGGGGCGGACAGGTACTCGGAGAGCACCACCCGGCCCCGGGTGGCGAACACGGCCAGGCCATAGTCCCCGGCCATCGGATCGTGCCCCCGGACCACCCGTTCCACGGCGTCGATGCTCGCCACGTCGGCGCGCTGCCGCTGGAGTTCGTCGCGCAGCGCGCGCCAGCGCAGGTCGAGCGCCGGATGGGCGTCCTCGGTGTTGGCCGAGGCGTCCAGGTAGACCGAGCACCACGGCCCGGGTCGGTCGTAGAGCGGGCGCAGGAAGGACAGCTGCATGCTCGACCCCTTTCCAGCTCGGCCCTGCGCTTACCCGCGCGACTGCGATAGTCACCTGGCCCGTGAGCGGGGGCGTGACCAGGGTTCATTCACGTCGTTCAACCCAGGCGTACCGATACCATCAGTAAGCGCAACCGGACTCTGGGTGGTGGGCATGGACAGCGACCTGCATATCCGGCGGATCGTCCACCCGACGGGCCGGATCGTCACCGGCCGGGTCGTCCGGCTGATGGACGGCTACGCCCGGGAGCTGAAGGTGGGCCAGCCGGTGCTGGTCGCCGTGCTCGCCGCGGCCGGGGTGGCCGGGCTGCTGGTGGCGCTGGTTCGGGCGCTGCTCTCGATCGGCTCCGGCGGCAGCCGGCGGGCGTTCAAGGAGCTGCGCAAGGGCCCGGAGTACCTGGTGACCCCGCTGCGGATCCGCGACACGGTGGGCCAGCTCTGCGAGGTGGAACTGCACGGGCACCTGCCGCAGAGCGCCCTGCACCCGGCGGACCACGTCCAGCTGACCCTGCGCCGGCAGCGCGACCCCGACCTGCCGCCGAAGGTGGAGCAGATCGTCAACCTCACCACCGGGCAGTTGCTCACCCCGCGTACGGCGACCCTCTGGTCGCACCTCGGCCCGCCGCTGCTGCTCCAGGCGGCGCTCGGCGCGCTGCTGGTCGCCGCGGTGCTCACCTGGTCGGCGCTGACCTGAGGGTCGGCCGCCGGGGTCGGGGCGGGCGCTGCCGGCCGGAGCCCGGCCGGGTCAGCCGACCGGGGTCGGGGTGCGGTCCGGCTCGGCGGCCGTGCGCAGCATTCCCCGGCGGTGCGCCCAGCGCTCGAAGGCGATCGTGGCGAACGGCGGCACCGCGCAGGCCAGCGCCGCGAGGGTGGCCGGCCAGCTCCACCGGTGCAGCCGGGAGACGACGGCGACCAGGGCGAGGTACGCGACGAACAGCCCGCCGTGGATCGGCCCGAAGATCTGCACGCCGAGCTCGTTGCCGGGCGGGCCGTACTTGACGGCCATGCCGGCCAGCAGGCCCGCCCAGGAGCACGCCTCGGCGATCGCGGCCACCACGAACAGCCGGGTCAGCCGGGTACGCAGGGTGAGGTCAGCGGTCACGGCGAGCCATCCTACCCGGCGTCCCACTCGGCCCGACCAGCCGTCCCGGTGCGGTCCGTGCCGGATTAACACCCGTCCGGTACGGGAAAGGACCAGGCGGGGTCTTCCCCGGCTCGTCACCTCCGTGCGAGTTTGGTGGAACCAGCGGTGACAGGGTGGTGACCATGGGCGAGGACGTCGGCGTACGCAACTTCAGCCGGGAGGATCGGGCCCGCTACCGGGAGAAGGTCCGCCGCTGTCTGGACGTCTTCGCGGAGATGCTGCGCGAGTCCCGCTTCGACGTGGACCGGCCGATGACCGGCCTGGAGATAGAGCTGAACCTGGTCGACGACGACTCGATGCCGGCGATGCGCAACGCCGACGTGCTGGCCGCGGTGGCGGACCCGAGCTTCCAGACCGAACTCGGCCAGTTCAACGTCGAGATCAACGTCGAGCCCCGCCGGCTGGGCGGCACCGGCACCGCCGAGTTCGAGCGGCACGTGCGGGCCAGCCTGAACGCGGCGGAGGAGAAGGCCCGCGCGGTCGGCGCGCACATGGTGATGATCGGCATCCTGCCCACCCTGCGCCCCGAGCACCTGACCGCGGAGACGCTCTCGGCCAACCCGCGCTACCGGCTGCTCAACGAACAGATCTTCGCGGCCCGCGGCGAGGACCTGCGGATCTCGATCAACGGGGTGGAGCGGCTGGCGGTCACCGCCGACACCATCACGCCGGAGGCGGCCTGCACCAGCACCCAGTTCCACCTCCAGGTCAGCCCGGCCCAGTTCGCCGACTACTGGAACGCCGCCCAGGCCGTGGCCGGCGTCCAGGTGGCGCTCGGCGCGAACGCGCCGCTGTTCTTCGGCCGGGAGCTGTGGCGGGAGACCCGGATCCCGCTGTTCCAGCAGGCGACCGACACCCGCCCGGAGGAGATCAAGGCCCAGGGCGTACGACCCCGGGTGTGGTTCGGCGAACGCTGGATCACCACGGTCTTCGACCTGTTCGAGGAGAACGTGCGCTACTTCCCGGCGCTGCTGCCGGTCTGCGAGCCGGAGGACCCGGCCGAGACGCTCGCCGCCGGCGGGGTGCCGAAGTTGTCCGAGCTGCGGCTGCACAACGGCACCATCTACCGGTGGAACCGGCCGGTCTACGACGTGCTGCGCGGCCGCCCGCACCTGCGGGTGGAGAACCGGGTGCTGCCCGCCGGGCCGACCGTGCTCGACACCGTCGCCAACGGCGCCTTCTACTTCGGGCTGGTCCGGGCGCTGGCCGAGGCCGACCGACCGCTGTGGTCGCAGATGTCGTTCAGCGCCGCCGAGGAGAACTTCACCAACTGCGCCCGGCACGGCATCGACGCGCAGGTGTACTGGCCCGGCCTGGGCTACCTACCGGTGACCGAACTGGTGCTGCGCCGGCTGCTGCCGCTGGCCTACCACGGGCTGGACCGGTGGGGACTGGACCCGGACGAGCGGGACCGGCTGCTCGGCATCATCGAGCAGCGCTGCCTGACCGGTCGGAACGGGGCGAGTTGGCAGGTGGCCACGCTGCACCGGCTGGAGTCCGCCGACCACCTGGACCGGCCGGAGGCGCTGCGCGAGGTGGTCCGGCACTACGTCGACCTGATGCACAGCAACCGCCCCGTGCACGAGTGGCCGCTGCCCTGACCGGGGTCAGTGCCGGTGCGGTGGCCGGGCTCAGTGCCGGTGCGGCGGCCGGGCGTGCCCGTCCTCGCGGTCGATGCGCAGTTCCCGCTCCAGTTCGGCGATGACGGCCCGCAGGTCGTCCAGCCGCTGGGTGAGCGCGATCCGGTCCACCTCGTCGGGCACGCCGTCGCCGTCCTCGTCGTAGCCGGGCGCCAGCCGCTCGGTCATCTCCAGCCGGCGGGCCTCCTCCATCGAGTTGACGATGACCGCGATCAGGATGTTGAGCAGCAGGTTCACCGTGATGAGCACGTAGCTGACGTAGTAGAGCAGCGTCCACGGCGACACCGCCATGCCCTGCTCGATCAGGTCCGGCAGCGTCTCCAGCGACAGCAGCACGAACAGGGTCAGCAGCGACCGCCCGATGTCGCCGTACTGCTCCGGGTAGGTGTCGGCGAACATCAGCCAGCCGGCCATGCCGTAGACGTACAGGGTCACCATGGCCAGCGCGAGGAAGCCGGCGACGCCGGGCAGGCTGCGCAGCAACGCCGCCACGATCGTGCGGAGCCCGGGCGAGAACCGGATCAGCCGAAGCATCCGGGCCACCCGGACCACGCGCAGCAGCGCCGGGTCGCCGTGCAGACCGGGGATGAAGATCGCGAGGGTGACCAGGAAGTCGAAGACGTTCCAACCGTGCCGGAAGAAGTCCTGCGGCCGTCTGCCGTAGGCCAGCACCCGGATGACGATCTCGGCGACGAAGGCGACCCGGAACGCCAGCTCCAGCCCGTGCAGCACCGGCCCGGCCCGGCCGAGGTCCCGGTACGTCTCGAGGCCGAGCACCACCCCGTTGGCCATGATGAGCACGATGATGGCGATCTCGAACGGCCGGGACCGGACGACGCGGGCGCACCGGTCGGCCACCGTGGACCAGCCCGAGCCGGCCACGCCGGTGGCCCGCCGCTGGTCGGGCACGCGGGGACGGCTCACCGGGCGGCGAGCCCCGGCACCGCACCCGGGCGCCGGCCGCGCCGACCGGCCGATCGCGACTGTTCAGCGAGGGCCTTCGGCACGACGAGCATGGCGACAGCCTAGCGAGTGATCACGCCCCGGCCGATCGTCGGCACCCGACCAGGGCGGCTGCGGTCAGTCCGACCCGGCCCCCTACGACCGGAGGCCGCCCTCACCGGCAAGCGTGATACCTCAGAGTCATCAAGATGACTCTGAGGTATCAGGGAGCCGAGCGGCACATCACGGCGGGAGGCGCCGGCACCGGTCAGCCCGCCTCCGCCCGGAGGGCGCCAAGCCCGGTCAGCCCGCCTCCGCCCGGAGGGCGCCAAGCCCGGTCAGCCCGCCTCCGCCGGCCACGGGGACGGGTCGTCGCGCAGTCTGCTGTAGAGGTAGGCGTCGCGCCACCGGCCGGCGCGGAACTCGCTGGCGCGCACCACGCCCTCCAGCTGGAAGCCGGCCTTCTCCAGCGACCGCTGCTCGGCGGCGTTCTCCGGGTGGGTGCCGGCCTGGATCCGCTGCGCCGGGGTGTGCGCGAACAGGTAGTCGCAGAGCAGCGCCTGGGCCCGCCAGCCGATGCCCCGCCCGCGCCACTCCGGCAGCAGGGCGATGCCGATCTCCCAGTAACCGGCCGGCCCGGCGTACCGCCCGGCCTGGTAGCTGACGATGCCGACGGCGCGCTCCGGGTCGACCTCGACGACCAGCCGCCCGTCGTCGGCACCGAGGTAGCCGTCGACGGCGAAGCGCCGGGCCGGCGCGCCGGCGTCCCGGTAGCCGCTCCAGTCCAACCCGATCAGGCCCGGTTCGCTGACGAACCGGCGGAACATCGCCAGATCCGGCTCGGCCACCGGGCGCAGCCGGACGGTGAGGCCATCGGTCTCGTGCTCGATCCCCGCGAGCGTTGCGTCCATTCGCGACAGGCTAGTGGTCGGCCGGCCGCCGGGCCCGCCCGGGTCAGACCGTGAGCAGCACCTTGGTGCAGTCGTCCTGCTTCTTCTGGAAGATCTTGTAACCCTTCGGGGCGTCGGCCAGCGGCATCCGGTGGCTGATGATGAAGCTCGGGTCGATCTCGCCGCGCTGGATGCGCTCCAGCAGCGGCCGGGTGTAGCGCTGCACGTGGCACTGCCCGGTCCGCATGATCAGCGACCGGTTCATGAACGCGCCGATCGGGAACTTGTCCACGAAGCCGCCGTACGCGCCGATCACCGAGACCACGCCGCCGCTGCGGCAGGACAGGATCGCCTCGCGCAGCGCGAACGGCCGCTCGGTCTCCAGCCGTACCGCCTGCTTGGCCCGGTCGTACGCGTAGATGGCGGCGTTGCCGTGGTGGCCCTCCAGGCCGACCGCGTCGATGCAGGCGTCCGGGCCCCGGCCGGCGGTCAACTCGTTCAGCGCGTCGAGCACGTCGGTGTCCTCGTAGTTGATCGTCTCGGCGCCGGCGTGCTCGCGGGCCAGCCCCAGCCGGTACGGGTACCGGTCGATGACGATCACCCGCTCGGCGCCGAGCAGCCGGGCGCTGGCCGCGGCGAGCAGCCCGACCGGGCCGGCGCCCCAGACGGCGACCACGTCGCCCGGCTTGATGTCGCACATCTCGGCGCCCATGTAGCCGGTCGGGAACACGTCGGCGAGCATCACCGCCTGCTCGTCGGGCACCTCGTCGGGCACCTTGATCGGGCCGACGTCGGCGAACGGCACCCGGGCGTACTCGGCCTGGCCGCCGGCGTAGCCGCCGAGCAGGTGGGAGTAGCCGAAGATGCCGGCCGGCGAGTGGCCCATGATCTTCTCGGCGATCCCGGCGTTGGGGTTGGAGTTCTCGCAGACCGAGTAGAGGCCGCGCTGGCAGGAGGTGCAGTGCCCACAGGCGATCGGGAACGGCACCACCACCCGGTCGCCGGGCCGCAGGTTGCGCACCTGCGGGCCGACCTCGACCACCTCGCCCATGAACTCGTGGCCGAGGATGTCGCCCTTGCGCATCGCCGGGATGTAGCCGTGGTAGAGGTGCAGGTCGGAGCCGCAGATCGCGGTGGTGGTGATCCGGACGATCGCGTCCCGGGCGTTCATGATCTTCGGGTCGGGCACGTCGACGACCTTGACGCTGTCCTTGCCCATCCACGCGGTGGCCTTCATCGGCTCTCCTTTCCGGGTCGGTCGGTCATCGGGTGGCGGCCGGCAGCGGCTGCGCCGGGCGTTGCATGACCTGCTGGCGTACCGAGGTGCCGTCCGGGCTGCCCTCGGAGCGGACCACCTCGCCGGTCTCCAGCACCTGCTTGAACCGGCGCAGGTCGTCGCGGACCTGCTGCTCCGGCTCCTCGCCGAAGAGCTTGGCCACCGTCCGGCCGAGCGCGCCGCCCGGCGGGGCGTAGCGCAGCTGCACGCGCACCTCGGTGCCCCGGTCGCCGGGGGCGGGCACGAACCGGACCCGGCCGGCGTTGGGCACCCGGGTGCCGGGCAGCGACCGCCAGGCCAGCGACCGGTTCGGCTGGTCGTCGATGATCTCCGCGTCCCACTCGACGGCGCGGCCGGCCGGGCCGCGGGCGATCCAGTGCGAGCGGCGCAGGTCCTCGGCGCGTACCGACTCCAGGTGGGACATGAACCGGGGCAGGTTCTCCACGTCCCGCCAGAACCGGTACGCCTCGGCCGGCGTGCGGTTGACGGTGACCGCCAGCTCCATCCGGATCAGCCGGTTCCGGGCCCGGCGGGCGCGGCTGGCCCGTACCGCGGTGACCAGGTCGATGGCGGCGATGCCGGCGACCACGGCGGTGGTGATGGCGACCCGCCGGCGCCGCTCGTCGCAGCGGTCGGCCATCGCCCGACCGAGCAGCGTCAGGTCCATCGCGTCGCCGGCGACCCGGGTCCACGCCCAGCCGGCCGGCCGGCCTCCCATGATCAGCCCGGCCGCGTGCCCCAGCTCGCGGGCGCCGACCGCCGGGATCACCGCGCGGGCCGCCGGTGAATCGTCCACTCCGGTCAGCCGGGCCAGGGGGCCGGGCGCGGCGAGCGCGCCCGCGCCGAGCGCCAGGCTCAGCCAGCCCAGTGCCCGGGGCAGCAGCGCGGTCGGCTCCGGCCCGTCCAGTTCGGGCAACAGCACCTCGTCGGACCTGTCCACGGTCGGCCTCCTCGGTTGGCACGAGGCCGCCCGGCGCGACGGCGGGCGGCCTGGCGGTGAATCCGCCACCGTGACGCTATGCCCCGGAAACGGGCGATGAACCCGATTCCGCCGAGGTGATGACGTCCGTTCCGGTTGATCGACTCCGTATCGGCGAGCTGGGGGTGTCCGGGCGGGGTGGACACCCCCCATTCCGGCGGCGTGGTGTGGCAGCCTTACCGGGTGAACGCGGCCCCGAGCGAACCGGAACCGGTCAGGTTCGCCATCGACGGTGCTGAGATCGCGGTCCGGCTGGCGGGCGATCGGCAGAAGCCGGCGCTGCTTCTGATCCACGGGTTTCCGGCCTCCTCGGCGTCGTTCCGGAACGTGATCGGCACCCTCGCGCGGACCTGCTTCGTGATCGCTCCCGACCTTCCGGGGTTCGGTGGTTCCGCGCCGATCGACCGGCCCTCGTTCGCCCGGTTCGCGGACGTGGTCGACGAGCTGCTCGCGCGGCTCGGCGCCCGGTCGTTCCACCTCTACCTGCACGACTACGGGGCGCCGGTGGGGCTCCACCTCGCCACCCGGGATCCGCGGCGGGTGCGCAGCCTCATCGTCCAGAACGCCAACGCCCACGAGAGCGGGATGGGGCCCACCTGGTCGGCCACCCGCGCCTACTGGGACGACCCCACGCCGGAGCGGGAGGCCGAGGCGACCGCGCACCTGACCTTCGAGGGGGTACGCGACCAGTACGTGGGCGGCGTGCCGGAGGACGTCGCCGAGCGCGTCGACCCTCGGCTGTGGGCGGAGGACTGGCGGGTCATGTCGCTTCCCGGCCGGCTGGAGACGAACCGCGCGCTGGTGCTCGACTACCGCCACCACGTCGCGCGCTTCGGGGAGATCGCCGACTATCTCGACCGCTGGCAGCCGCCCGCGCTGATGCTGTGGGGCCGGCACGACATCTTCTTCGACCTCGCCGAGACCCTCTCCTGGCTGCGGGCGCTGCCGCGGATGGAGGCGCACATCCTCGACGGACCGCACTTCCTGCTGGAGACCCATCCGGCCGAGTGCGCCGCCCTGATGGACGCCTTCATCCGGCGGGTGGAGGCACAGCGCCGCCGCTGACCGGGCCCTGCCACTGCGGAGACGAGGGCGGGCGCCGAATCACCGGGCCGGGTCTACCAACGTCGCGGCCTCCCGTAGCGCGGCGACCGCCGTCCGCACCGCCGGCGCGTGGGCGACCGCATCGTGCAGCACCGCGTGGATGGACCGGGTCGGTGTCGGGCGGACGAGCCGCACGCAGCTCACGCCGGGAGGCAGGTGGGCCGCGCCGAGCCCGGGAAGCACCGTCGGGCCGATCCCGGCCGCCACGAAGGCGAGCGCCGTCGGGTAGTCGTGCGCCTCGACCCGGAAGGCCGGGCTGAACCCGGCGGCGGTGCAGGCCTCGATGAGGTTGTCGCGGCACCAGCCGCGGGCGAAGTCGTTGTCGACCCAGCCCTCGTCGGCGAGGTCGACCAGGTCCACCTCCTCCCGCCCGGCGAGGCGGTGCCCGGCGGGCAGCACGGCCACGTACGGGTCGTCGAGGAGGTGGTGGGCGGTGAAGCCGGAACCGGGGTCGAAGCCGGAGCGGGCCACGACGAGCTGGACGTCGGCGCGTTCCTCCCGGCTGTCCGGGATGGTTTCACGCAGTTGCAGGTCGAGCCGGACACCGGCGTGCTCGGTGAGGACGCGCCGCACCACGAGCGGCATCCACGCCGCCCCGACCGACGCGAAGTACGCGATGGACAGTGCGCCGGTGCGGCCGGCCCGCAGGTCGGCGATCAGCGACTCGGCCGCGCCGAGCCGGGCGAGCACCCGCTCGGCCTCGGCGGCCAGGGCGTGCCCGGCTGCGGTGGGCCGCAGGCCCCGCCCGGCCCGGGCGAGGAGCGTGAGGCCCGTCTCCCGCTGGAGCGCGGTGAGGTGCTGGCTGATGGCGGAGGGGGTGTAGCCGAGGTTGGCGGCGGCCGCCTGGACGGACCCGGACGCCACGACGGAACGGAAGACACGGAGGCGGTGGACGTCGAGCATGGGACGACCATAAAGCACGACTGAATCGTTGTGAAGGGAGATTCACTGGTGCTGCACAGTCGGCCGCGCCAGAATCGCCGTATGACCAGTGCGCGCACCGCCAGCCTCGCCGCCCCGAGCAGCTCCGACGCCCAACCTTCGGCGGTCGGGGAGGCACCCACCCGCGCGCCGGCGTCCCCGCGGCCCCGGTCCTGGCCGACCGTGGCCGCCGCCGGAACCACGGTGTTCCTGTGGGCGTCGGCGTTCGTCGGCATCCGCTTCGCCGGGCACGACTACTCCCCCGGTGCGATGGCGCTGGGCCGGATGGCGGCGGCGTCCGTGGCGCTGAGCACGTTCGTGGCCCTCACCGCCGGCGTCCGACGCCGGCGGGCGCCGCACGCCGCGCCGGGGTCGGGCCGCCGGGCCGGGCTGCCCCGGGGCGGCACCCTGGGGCTGATCGCGCTGTGGGGCGTGGCCTGGTTCGGCGGGTACAACGTGGCGCTCAACGCCGCCGAGCGGCTGGTCGACGCCGGCACGGCGGCGCTGCTGGTGGCGATCGCGCCCATCCTCGTCGCGGTGGCCGCGGTCGCCGTCCTGGGCGAGCGGCTCACCGGCCGGCTCGGCGTCGGGGTGGCGGTCGCCTTCGCGGGCGTCGCCCTGATCGCGGCCGGTGGCTTCACCGGGCACGCCGACAAGGTCGGCGTCGCGCTGGCGGTGCTCTCCGCCGTGCTGTACGCCTTCGGCGTACTGCTGCAGAAGCGCCTGCTGGCGCGGGTGGACGCGGTGACGATGACCTGGCTCGGCGCGCTGGCCGGGACGGCGGCCCTGCTGCCGTTCACGCCCGCGCTCCTCGCGGAGCTCGCCACTGCCCCGCTGTCGGCCACCCTGGGCATGCTCTACCTGGGCGTCTTCCCGACCGCTGTCGGCTTCCTCACCTGGGGTTACGTGCTGTCCCGCTGGACCGCCGGTCGCACCACCGCCGCCACCTACCTGGCGCCGCCGGTGACCGTGCTGCTGTCGTGGACGCTGCTGGGCGAGGTACCGGCGCCGCTCGCCCTGCTCGGCGGCGCACTCTGCCTGACCGGCGTGGTCCTCGCGACCCGCCGCTGACGCCCGTCGTGATCGTCACCCGCCACAACCCGATGTAAAAGTTTCTAGACACGGTGTCAAGAACGCCTTACTCTGAACCGTGTCAAGGATTCTTTACATCGGGGAGGCGGTCATGACGCACGAGGAGAAACGCGCCTGGATCATGCTGGTCGTCAGCGCGGTCGGGTACGCCGTCTACGCCATCGTCGTCCTGAGCCGGGTCGACGGCGGGCCACTCGCCGCCACCCACTACGCCGGCGTTCTGCTGTGGACGATCGGCGGCGCCATCGTCGCGAGCATCGTGGCCGAGATCGCCATCGGCGTGGTGAACCCGCGGGCGTCCCGGGTCAAGGACGTACGCGACCGGGAGATCGGGCGGCTCGGCGACCACGTCGGCCAGGCGTTCGTCATCATCGGCGCGGTGTCGGCGCTGCTCATGGCGCTGGCCGAGTGGGACTGGTTCTGGATCGGCAACGTCATCTACCTGTGCTTCGTCCTGTCGGCGGTGGTCGGCTCCCTGGCGAAGGTGATCGTCTACCGCCGGGGTGTCCCGCAGTGGTGAAGCCGACCCGCGTCACCAACAACATCCGCGCGCTGCGCTTCGCGCACGACGAGATGACCCAGGCCGAGCTCGCCGACCGGATCGGCGTGACCCGGCAGACCGTCATCGCCATCGAACAGGGCCGCTACTCCCCCTCGCTGGAGATGGCGTTCCGGATCGCCCGCGTGTTCGGCGCGCGGCTCGACGACGTGTTCCAGTACCCCGAGGAGGCGGCACCGTGAAGGCCATCGTCCACCACACCTACGGCCCGGCAGACGTGCTCCAGCTCCGCGACATCGACCAGCCGGCCATCGGCGACAACGACGTCCTCGTGCAGGTCCGCGCGGCCGCGGTCGACCCCGGCGTCTGGATCTTCATGGCCGGCCGCCCCTACCTGGCGCGGCTGGCCAGCGGGTTGCGCCGGCCCCGGGTGCCGGTGCTCGGCCGGGACCTGGCCGGCGTGGTGGCCGCGGTCGGTGCCCGGGTGACCCGGTTCCGGCCGGGCGACGAGGTGTTCGGCACCTGCCTGCGCGGCTCGTACGCCGAGTTCGCGAGCGCACCGCAGCGGCGACTGGCCCACAAGCCGGGCAACGTGTCGTTCGCGCAGGCCGCCGCCGCCCCGGTCTCCGGGATGACCGCGCTGCGCGCGGTCCGCGACAGCGGCCAGGTCCGCGCCGGGCACCGGGTGCTGGTCATCGGCGCGTCCGGCGGCGTCGGCTCCCACGCCGTGCAGATCGCCAAGGCGTACGGGGCGACGGTCACCGCCGTCTGCGCACCGGCCAGAGCCGAGTTCGTCCGCTCCCTCGGCGCCGACGACGTCCTCGACTACACCAGCGAGGAGGTCGACCGCGACGGCCCGGTCCACGACGTGGTCATCGACACCGGCGGCGACCGGCCGTTCTCGCTGCTGCGCCGCGCCCTCACCCCACGCGGGACGCTGGCGCTGGTGGGCGGCTCGTACACCAAGGGCCCGGTGCTCAGCGGCTACGACCGGCAGATGGTCCGCGCGCCGCTGCTGTCCCTGTTCGTCGGCCAACGGCTGCGCAGCGTCAGCGCCGTGGAGCGCGCCGAGGACCTGGCCGAGTTGAGGACGCTCATCGAGTCCGGCGCGCTCACCCCGGCGGTCGACCGCACCTACCCCCTGGCCGAAGCGGCGGACGCGATCCGGCACCTCCGGGACGGCCACCCCGCCGGAAAGATCGTCGTCACCATGTGACGCTGGAAATAACCCGGTCGATGATCACCGGGCCGGCTGTTAGCGTCGGGCGGTGTTCGCCACCGAACGGGTGCGACTGCGCCCACCCACGCCCGACGACGCGCCGAACCTGTTCCGGCTGAAGAACGATCCCGAGCTGCACCTGATCACCGACGGCGAGCCGTTCCTGCCGCGCCACGTCGGCCAGCTCCGGGCCTTCCTGGAGAGGCAGGTCATCGAGCCGCCCGACGGCCAGAGCCCGGTGCTGCTGCTGGCCGAGACCGTGGCCGACGGCACGTTCCTGGGCCGCGGCGTGCTGTGGGGGATCAACACCTTCAACGGGTACGGCCACCTCGGCATCGCGCTGGTCCCCGAGGCGCGCGGCCAGGGGTACGGGACCGAGGTGATCCAGCTGCTCTGCCGGTACGGCTTCCGCAACCGCAACCTGCGCCGCCTGGAACTGGAGACGCTGGCCAGCAACACGGCCATGCGGCGGACCGCCGAGGCGTGCGGCTTCACGCACGAGGGCACCCAGCGGGAGCGCGAGTACGACGGCGACGGCTTCGCCGACTTCGTGCTCTACGGCCTGCTCCGGCGCGACTGGAAGCCGTAACCGGGCGGTCCTCCCGGGAGGGCGGGATAGCCTACCTGCGGCGCCGCGAACCGCGTGACCGGAGGAGTCGATGCTGGGATGACGGCAGAGCGACCGACGCCGACACAGGACGACGTGCTCGGGTACTTCGACACGCTGTCGAACTGGGGACGCTGGGGCGACGACGACGAACTCGGGACGCTCAACCACATCACCGACGACGTCCGGCTGGCGGCGGCGCGGGCCGTACGCCACGGCAGGAGCGTGTCGTGCGCGTGGGAGGTTGCGGACGAGATGGAGCGGTCGACGACGACGTGCCCCTGCGCCGCCGACATGCCGGGTGCCGAGAACATGCCGCCCGCCTTCCACGCCGACCGGCGCTGGGGCTTCTCGTCCGAGCGGCTGGGCATCACGTTCCACGGCAACACCGTCACCCACCTCGACTCGCCGTGCCACATCTTCTGGGACGGCACGATGTACAACGGGCGGTCGCACTCGCTGGTCGACGCCGCCACCGGATCGGGGTGGGCGGCCGTCACGGCGGCGGCGAACGGGATCGTCACCCGTGGGGTCCTGCTGGACATCGCGCGGGTCCGTGACGTGCCGTGGCTGGAACCGGGGCAGGGCGTGTTTCCCGACGACCTGGAGCAGGCCGAGCGACGCCAGGGTGTGCGGGTGCGACCCGGCGACGCGGTACTGCTGCGGACCGGCTATGGCCGCTTCCGGCACGAGTCCGGTGCGACCAGCGGTTTCACGCAGGCCGGCTGGCACGCGTCCTGCCTGCCGTGGCTGCATCAACGGGAGGTCGCGCTGATCGGCGCTGACACCCCGCAGGACGTTCAGCCGTCGGGGTACGACGACGTGCTGATGCCGGTGCACGCCGTGAGCCTCGTCGCGATGGGTCTGTGGCTGCTCGACAACTGCGACCTGGAGGGGTGCGCGACGACGGCCGCCGAGCTCGGCCAGTGGGACTTCCACCTCGGGGTCGCGCCGGTCCGCTTCGCCGGTACGTCCGGCAGCCCGGTCAACCCGATCGCCACCTTCTGACCTGACGTACCCCTTCAGAGCCGGCCAGAGTTCGTGCCTCGGTCTCCGGTCAGCGGGTGAGGCCGACCAGGGTGGCCAGGCGCGCCGCGCCGGCCGGCGCCGGGTGGCCCCGGGCGATCTCGGCGATCACCCTACGCACCTGGGGCCGGCAGCGGACCTCGGCCGGCGCGACGGCGTCGGCCTCGACCAGCGCGCGGGCCGCCCCGCGCAGGTCACCGACCGCCAGGTACGCGCGCGCCACGTCCACCCGGTAGGCGGCCCGGTGCTCGGCCGGCTGCCGCCGCCACCCCGGCATTTGGGTCAACCTCCCGTGACTGTGCAGCGCCGCGCCGTCGTCTCCCAGCTCGGCCGCCACCACCACTCGGGCCAGCTCGACGGCGGCCGTACCGAAGCCGGTCCGGTGCGGGTCGTCACCGGCCCGGATTCCGGCGGCGATCCCGGCCGCCCGGTCGGTCAGCTCCCCCGCCCGGCGGGCGTCGCCGCTGCCGGCGGCGGCCAGGGCGGCCTGGAGCAGCAGCGTCCCGTGCACGGCCGGCGCCTGCACCGGCGCGAGGCGGCCCGCGGCGGCGAGCGTCGCGGCGAGGGCCAACCGGTGCCGGCCCAGTGCGCGCAGTGCCACCCCGACCGACACGGCCGCCGCCGCGGAGAGCACCGGATCGCCGCCCGCCGCACCCATCGCCCGGTCGGCGGCCAGCCAGGCCAGGTCGGCCTCGCCGAGCTTCACCAGCAGCGACGAGGTGATCCGGTACGCCTGCACGCGTAGCCCCGGCTCTGCGCTCCGCGTGGCGTCGAGCAGCCCCGGCAAGACCCGCACGAGCTGCGGGTAGTGCCCGTGCTGGTAGGTCAGCCAGGCGTGCTCGATGTGCCGCCGCACCTCGCCGGTCGGCTGCGGCGGCGGGTTGTCGTAGCGGGCGAGGGCGGCCCGGATCCCGTCCAGACCGTCCAGCGCCTGTGAGGTGGACGGTGCCGGCGGCTGGTGCGGGCCGAGCAGGGCCATCGGGTCGACCCGCAGCACCTGGGCGATCTCCTGGATCACCGGGTACCGGTCCAGGGCGCGGACGCCCCGCTCCATCTTGTCCACCCAGCTCTTCGACCGGCCCAGCCGGTCGGCGAGCATCTGCTGGGTCATCCGCCGCCGTACCCGCCAGCGCGCCACCCGGCGCCCGATCGGCAGGTCATCGCTGGTCACTGCGCCACCGCCGGTCCGGGATCGCCCCGGGTGGTGTCCTTTACGGGCACGCGCTCCGCCTCGGCCTGTTCCAGCAGGCGTCGCTTCGCCGCCTCCCGCTCAGCCGCCTCGACCTGCTCACCCCGGCTCGCCGATTCGTCGTCCCGGCCCTGCATGCCACCTCCACCGAGCCCGTCTTGCTCGTGCTTCTCCGAGCAGAGGCGTGGATGCCCGATCACGGGGGATGCGCCGGACATCCACGCCGGCGAGGACGGCCCAACAGCGCCAACCGACGGGATCGACCTCCTCGGCAACGTCCCATAGGTACCGTTGGGTAGTCAAGGGCTGACGTAGGTGGTCTACTCGTGTTGCCAACCGAGGGGAAGACAGTGCCACCGCGTTACCGCTACGAGCAGATCGCCGACGACCTCGCCGAACGCATCGCGTCCGGCGAGTTCCCGCCCGGGTCGAAGCTGCCCAGCCGGCGAGAGTTGATCGAGCACTACGGGGTCACCGAGCCGGTGATCGACCGCGCAATGCAGGTGCTTCGGATCAAGGGAATTACGGAGACCTTGCCAGGTGTAGGCGTCTTCGTCGCCGAGTAGCAGCATCAGACGCTGGCCGCTCGGAGGGGCTCGAAGCGAGTGCCTTGTAGGCACAGGTGCCCCCATCCGACCGCTTAGGCGACGCGCCACGCCGTGGCGCCACATCCGGCTATGCGCCTAAATTGCCCGGAAGTTACGAATTGTTCGCAGTTTTGCTCCCGTGGTGCGCACCTCGGAAGCAGGCCGTTGTACTAATGTTTCCCCGCGGGTCATAGGGGGCGCACATGTTGGGAAGACGGGCTGTACCGCCGACAGAGGTGGTGCGCGGTGAAGATCTCATCCCAGACAGCCGTCTCGGGGAGGACTACACCGACCTTCTCGAGCATGAAGCCATCGCGAAGAGCGTTGCCGAGATCGCGCTGAAGGCACATGCGCCGGTCAACATTGCTCTCTTCGGACCGTGGGGCTCGGGCAAGTCGAGTGTCTACTCGATGATCGAGAGACACTTGCGCGTCGTGGCCGGCAAAAGGGTTCGGATGGCCCGATACGACGCCTGGAAGTACGGCGGCCAGGAACTAAAGCGTAACTTCATCGACTCCATCTCGGACGACCTCGGTTTAGGCAAGGAGGAGGAGTTCGACGACGGCCTCTACCAGGAGCAGACCCAGGCACATCTGAGCATCCTGAAGTGGGTGAAGGAGAACTGGGGCTCGCTGCTCGCCGGCATCGGGCTTGCCGCAGTCGTCGCAGCGTTATGGGTCGTCGTGCAGGCCCTTGCCGCGATGGCGTTCACTGACCAAGGCTTCAATGCGAGTGCCACCGCTCTCCTGCCCCAGGCAGGAACGGTATTTGGTCTCGCACTCGTGGCGGTCTTGGTTGGGCCGAAGGCCTTCGAGGGCGCTGTCATTACCAGGAAGAAGCCTGCGCCGGTCGGGGCTGACCAGTTCGCCAAGAGATTCCAGAGCCTCGTCAAGATGGTCCGCTCCGGCAAAACCGAACGGCTTGTGGTCTTCATTGATGAGCTCGACCGATGCGCTCCCGAAGATGTCGTGGCGACCTTGATCGATCTCAAGACATTTCTTGATCAAGACGGATGCGCATTCATCGTCGCCGCAGATAGAGAGGTACTCGAACGAGCACTACGAAAGCTTCCCCAAGCCAAGCCCGTACGGGAGGATGAACCCTACTACGCAACCCCCGGGGCTTTCCTCGACAAGATCTTCCAGCATCAGATCGCGCTCCCACCGTTGCGCTCCCGCGCTCTGACCAAATTCGCCCGCGATCTTGCCGATTCTCGGGGCGGCGTGTGGGAGGAGTTGCGTGCTAGGAGTCAGCACACCTACGAACTCGCCATCTTTGCGCTCGTCCCAGTCCACGTCCGGAGCCCTCGACGGGTCAAGGTCCTTCTGAACAACTACGCGACCACTGTCCGTATTGCCGAGGCGCGAGACATTTCGTGGCTCGAGCGGGCGCACGAGTTGGCCGTTCTGACTGTGCTGCAGACTGAGTTTCCCGTGGTTGCTGAGGAGTTGCGACGCGCACCTCGCCTACTCAGGTATCTGAGGGGGGACGAGGAGGCTCAGACGATCGAAGCGCGCGAGGCAGTTCGTCGGTTCTCGATAGAGGCCGAGTCCGCAAAGTCAGATCCGGACAAGGCCGAAGAGGCTCCGGCGGGAGAGTTGCTAGTAGACGTTGGGGACGCGCACTCGGGGCATGTCGAGCAAGCGAACGCCACGCTGCGTCGTCACCTTGCCACCTACCTCGCCAAGGTCGCTGCCGCGAGGATCAACGACCCTCGGCCCGACCTGTTGTATCTGCAGGGGGCAGCAGGTCGCGAGACCCTGGGTGATCCTCGGCTCGGAGACGTGATCGACTTCGCCACGGATACTGCTCCCGACCAGGTGGTCGCCCAGTTTGAGGGCCAGGAATCGACGACGTTGGCAATTGCCATTCCCTTGTTGGTTACCGAGGGCGACACTGCGACCGGACCTGGACGCAAGTTCGCCTACGAGGCCGCTTGCAAGCTCATCGAACACCTGGACCCAGAACATCGAGAGGTCGTCGCTCGCGATGCTGGACCGTCGCTCGTTGCGGCGGCTAAGGCTAACGCGCTCTCGCATGAATCGCTGCCAGGTGCTCTCCTGGTTGCTTGCTGGTCCGATGCCTCCGAGTTGGTCGAGGACATCCTCAACGATCTTCGGCATGAGCCCGACCTGGAAAGCCTCTTCAACAGGTTTGCACAGCTGTTGCCGCTGCTAGACGACGAATCTTCTCTGGCGATGATCGAGATCCTTGCGGAGAGGTTCGATGACCTTCCGCACCCGTTGCTTACCGCCCTGAGCAAGGCCCCCATCAAGAACGCCGAGGAACTCTGGCATCGAGTTCGAGATTCCGTCCTGGAGACGCTGAATGACCTCGAGACGCCCGAGCCGACACCGGTTCAGCCTGGCCGCCCCAGGCCAACGCAGGAAAGCACCGGCAAGGGTATCGAACGGCTTGAAGAATTGATAGCGATCGCAACATCTCGTTCCGATGGCGAGCGTCTGTTGTCGGAAATCTTCACGTCCGCACAGTCCGTGAAGGCCTGCGGGCCACTTCGGAACTGGGCGCTGGACAATGCGGATAGTCACATCGCCCCGATGGCTTCGCCTGTTCTCCGTGCGCGTCACGCACTGCTCGGTCTACACGACTACCCGACGACCAACTGGGACGCTTGGTCCCCGTTGTTGCCGGACATCCCGGCGGATGAGGACGCTTCAGTTTCTGCCTTGGCTGCGGACGTACTGACCTCCAAAATTTTGCCGTCCATCGCGACCTCCAATGATGTGGCCTTCCTGAGGGAGTTGCCAGCGCTGGCTCGCCAGGTTTACAAACTGTCCGCGATAGACGCCGCGAACTTGGCTGAAGCGCTGGCGATCACACTGTCGGCGGTAGGCTGGGACGGGGCCGATAATGACGATGAGGAAGCCACGCTCCTGTGGGCCCGCAAAGATGCGCTATTCAATACCGCCGTCACCTTCCTCTCGAGTGGCGCTGAGGCAAGGCTGGCCGAGCCACTGGTCGAGGACTTGGCACTCGTACCGCACAGTCTTGGCCTAACCTCGTCGGTCACGACGAATTGGCTGAAGCTGTGCGAAAAGCTTCCCCCGGACTCCGCCAAGTCGCTGTCTGACCGCCTTGACGATTACGAACTCTCTCAAGGCGAAGAGGCGGCTGTCCTTCGACTCAAACTCGGGGTTCGAGCGGTGTTTGGCGGAGACGCTCCGCCAGTGGACGAGGTGGCCCGGGTCCCTGCAGCAGAGCGAGCTACCACGCTTCTTGATGCTTGGCTCGGCCTCGGCCCCACCCCCGACGAGGTGCGTTCTCTGATTGGCCAGGTAACGATGACAGCACCCGCGCTTGGCCGCTACTGCTCCCGTTTGAGCACCGACGAGCGCACACGCATTTGGGTGGCCCTTGCTGAGGCCAATAGCACAACGGGACTTTTGAAGGCCGTGGGGCAGGCCGGAGTCGGAGCAGCCGCTGTCGAGTACACCCGCGCCGCCCTCAAGGACAAGACGCGTGAGACCGAAAGGACTGAACGGGTTGATCTCTTGATCGAAACTCGGCCGTCGGCTGATCCGGGCGTAGAGAACCAGGTGAAGAAGGCCGCTAGCGAGTTGGCGCAAGACTTGTTGGCGAGGAATGTTGCGGGCGACCTCCGGTCAGCGGCGAGGGTTGTTGTCTGGGCGCGTGGTGCAGGCTACGGCCACGTCCTTACTTTGCGGGGGAAGTTCACGGAAGGTGTCAGCCAACACAACAAGGCCTTGTCCAAGTCGCTGGCTTCGGATTTGGCTGACCTGGGGCTGCTCGCGGCACCTAAGAAGGGCGCCCTAGCCAAACTGCTCGGGCGCTGAACGACGTCTGTCGGGAAGGCCCGCCGGGGGCGTTGGCAGCCCGACAACACCAAGGCAGAGCCTGCCTACATTGACGGCACGGCTATGCCTCCACCTGTGCCGTGGATATTAGAACGCAACGATCGCCGCCGTCTCTGCCGGAAGCTCAATGCGGTCACGCATCACCGTCACCCCGTCCCCGGTCGCCAGCAGCACCCGCCGCGCCACCCCTGGCAACGTGATCCGCTGCGGCTTGCCCGCCAAGTTCGCCGCCACCAGGCACTCCCCCCGCCGCATCAGCAGGAACTGGTCGCCGTGCCGCACGTCCACCGCGTGCAGCCGCGGATCCGACAGGTCAGCCCGTGACTTCCGCAGCGCGATCAGCCGCCGGTAGAACTCGTACATCTCCCGGTGGTCCGGCTTGTCCAGCTCCGCCCAGTCCAACCGCGACCGCAGGAACGTCTCCGGATCCTGCGGATCCGGCACGTCAGCCGAAGCCCACCCGTGCGAGGCGAACTCCCGCTTACGCCCAGCGGCGACGGCAGCAGCCAACTCCGGCTCGGGATGCGACGTGAAGAACTGCCACGGCGTGGAAGCCGCCCACTCCTCCCCCATGAACAGCATCGGCGTAAAGGGCGCCGTCAGCAGCAACGTAGCCCCCACCCGCAGCAGCGCAGGCGACAGCGACGCCGAGATCCGATCCCCAGTAGCCCGGTTCCCGATCTGGTCGTGGTTCTGGAGATAGGCAACCAACCGGTGCCCCGGCAGCCGCTGCCGGTCCACCGGCCGCCCGTGGTGACGCTGCCGGAACGACGACCAGGTGCCGGCGTGGAAGAACCCGCCGGTCAGCACGTCGGTCAGCGCTTCGAGGGACCCAAAGTCCCCGTAGTACCCCTGCCGCTCCCCCGTGAGCAGCGTGTGCAGGGCGTGGTGGGCGTCGTCGTTCCACTGGGCGTGCAGGCCGTACCCACCCGCCTCGCGGGGCGTGATGAGTCGCGGGTCGTTGAGGTCGGATTCGGCGATCAGCGACAGCGGCCGGCCCAGGTGCGTCGACAGCGCCTCGACCTCGACCGTCATCTCTTCGAGCAGGTGCACCGCGCGGGAGTCGGGCATCGCGTGCACGGCGTCCAGCCTCAGCCCGTCGACGTGGTAGTCGCGCAACCACATCAGCACCGAGTCGATGATGTAGCGGCGCACGCCGTCGGAGTGCGGCCCGTCCAGGTTGACCGTGCGGCCCCACGGGTTGCTCTGCTCGCTGAGGTACGGCGCGAACATCGGCGCGTAGGCCCCGGAGGGGCCGAAATGGTTGTAGACGACGTCGAGGATCACCCCCAGCCCCTTGGCGTGGGCGGCGTCGACCAGGCGTTTCAGCCCGTCCGGCCCGCCGTAGGGCTCGTGCGGGGCGAACCAGCAGACCCCGTCGTACCCCCAGTTGTGCTCGCCGTTGAAGGCGTTGACCGGCAGCAGCTCGATCAGGTCGACGCCCAGGTCGACCAGGTGGTCGAGCTTGCCGATGGCCGCGTCGAAGGTGCCCTCGGGGGTGAACGTGCCGATGTGCAGCTCGTACAGGACGCTGCCGGGCAGTTGCCGGCCGGTCCACGACGCGTCGGTCCAGGGGAACGAGGAGTGGGAGTAGAGCCGACTCGGCCCGTGCACGCCCGCCGGCTGCCACGCCGAGCGCGGGTCGGGCAGGGCGTGATCGTCGTCGTCGAGGAGGAAGGCGTAGTCGGTGCCGGGGCCGGCGCCGGGCACCTCGACCCGCCACCACCCGCCGGCGGCGGCGCGCATCTCGTGGTCGGCGCCGCCGAAGTGGCGCAGCCGGACCCGGGCGGCTTCGGGCGCCCACACGCTGAACTCGGTCATGCGGCAGCCTCCACGAGATCGACGGGAGCGAGGAGGGCGACGGGATAGGTGCTCAGCAGATCATGAAGGAGCAGGTCAGACCCACTGTAGACCCGTCCGGTGAACATGTCCGTAACGCTGTGAACGGAAATCGACAGGGTGGTGTCGCGCCACCCGCCGGCGGCGGCCAGCCGCAGCGGCAGCCGGGTCGCCACCGCGATCGCGCCGCCCCGGTCGAAGGCCACCGCGTGCCGGGCGGCCGGCCCGCGCACCGGCACCGGCCGGTAGCCGGTGAACAGCTCCGGGCGGTCCCGGCGCAGCCGCAGGGTCCGCGACACCACCAGCAGCTTGGCCGCCCCGGTCGCGTCCACCGCCGGCCGCCAACCGGCGTCGAGCCGGGCCAGCAGCTGCCGGCGTACGGCGAAGTCGACCGGCCGGCGGTTGTCCGGGTCGACCAGCGAGTTGTCCCACAGCTCGGTGCCCTGGTAGGTGTCCGGCACCCCGGGCATGGCCAGCTGCACCAGCTTCTGCCCGAGCGCGTTGGACCAGCCGGCCGGGGTGATCTCGGCGGCGACGTCACCGATCGCGGCGTTCAGGGCGGCGTCGTCGTACATCGCGTCGACCAGCGCGTGCATGGCCCGCTCGAACGCCGGGTCGGGGTCGGTCCAGCTGGTCGACGCGGCGGCCTCCCGGGCCGCCTTCTCGGCGTACGCATGAAGGCGCTCGCGCTCGATCGGCCAGGCGCCGACGGCGGTCTGCCACAGCAGGTGCGCGAACGCCGGGTCGCGCAGCGGTGCCCGTGCCATCCAGTCGCCCACCAGCGACGCCCAGCGCTCCGGCAGCTCCGACAGCACGGCCAGCCGGGCCCGGACGTCCTCCGACCGCTTGGTGTCGTGGGTGGAGAGCGTGGTCATGCTCGCCGGCCAGCGCACCTGCCGGGCGGTGGCGAACCGGTGGAACTCGGCCGGCGGCACGCCGAAGTGGGCCGGGCTGCCACCGACCTCGTTGAGCGCCACGAACCGGCTCCACCGGTAGAACGCGGTGTCCTCCACGCCCTTGGCCATCACCGCGCCGGTGAACTGCGGGAACCGCTGGGCCAGCTCGTCGTCGGGGTCGCGCAGCCGGCGGGTGAGCGCGTCCAGGGTGCCGGTGAGGTCGGGACGGCGGCGGCCGGCCTCGGCGCGGGCGGCGGCCAGGTGCCGGGCGCCCTCCGGCGGGTAGCCCCGGTACACCGCGAAGGCGGCGGCGAGTTCGGCCAGCGCCGACCGGGCCGCGGCCGGTTCCACCTCGGGGGCGAGCGCGGCCAGCCGGGTCAGCTCGGCGGCCAGCAGCCGGGTGGCCGCGGCGAGCTTGGTGTCGTGGGTCAGGTTCTGCCACGAGGTGGGGTGGCCGACGAGCCGGGTGTCCAGGGCGGTGAAGTCGGCCTCGGCGTCGGAATCGACGAAGAGGCCGCCGACGGCGGCGAGCGTGTCGTAGCCGGTGGTGCCGTCCACCGGCCAGTCCGGCAGTTCCTCGCCGTACTCCAGGATCTTCTCCACCACCAGCCAGGCGCCCGGCGCGGCGGCCCGGAGTCGGGCCAGGTAGCCGGCCGGGTCGCGCAGCCCGTCGGGGTGGTCGACCCGGATGCCGTCGACCTCGCCGGCCGCCGCCCAGCGCAGGATCTCGGCGTGCGTGGCGGCGAAGACCTCCGGGTCCTCCACCCGCAGTCCGGCCAGGTCGGAGACGGCGAAGAACCGGCGGTACGTCAGCTCGGCGTCCCCGCGGCGCCAGGAGACCAGCTCGTAGTGCTGCCGGTCGTGCACCTGCCGGGGCGTGCCGTCGCCGGTGCCGTCGGCGATCGGGAAGCGGTGCTCGTGGTAGCGCAGCTCCCCGTCGGCCAGCTTGAGGTCGTCGAGGGCGTCCGGGGTGTCGGCCAGCACCGGCAGCAGCAGCCGGCCGCGCTCCCAGTCGATGTCGAACCAGCCCGCGTACGCCGACTCGCGCCCCCGGCGCAGCACGTCCCACCAGGCCGGGTTGGCCGCCGGCACGGCCACCCCGGCGTGGTTCGGCACGATGTCCACGACCAGGCCGAGGCCGGCTGCCCGCAGCGCGCGCAGCAGCCGTCGCCGGCCGGCCTCGCCGCCCAGTTCCGGGTTGACCGCCCGGTGGTCGACCACGTCGTAGCCGTGCGCGGAGCCGGGGGCGGCGGTCAGCAGCGGCGCGCTGTAGAGGTGGCTGACGCCGAGGTCGGCCAGGTAGTCGGCGAGGCCGGCGGTGGCGGCCAGGTCGAAGCCGGGCCGGACCTGGATGCGGTAGGTCGCCCCGACCCGGTGGGTCGGCGACGGCGTCGTCACCTTGGTCAGTGCCCGGACCGGATCGGGGGGCGGGGTGGCGGCCATGTCACGCCGTCCTCTCCAGCACCACCACGCAGCGGTCCGGGACGGTCAGCGCGCCGCCGGCCTCGACCACCGTCGTCTTCTCCGGTTCCGGTTCGGCGGTGCTGATCACCAGTTCCCAGCGCTGCCCGAACTCGGGGCCGGGCAGGGTGAAGTCCAGCGGCGCGTCGTGGGCGTTGAAGCAGAGCAGGAAGGAGCTGTCGAGGTGGCGCTGGCCGTACTGGCCGCGTTCGCGGATGCCCTCGCCGTTGACGAAGAGCGCCACCGAACGGCCGAAGTCGTTGCCCCAGTCCTCGCCGGTCATCTCCCGACCGTCCGGGGTGTACCAGGCCAGGTCGGGCAGGGGTTCATCGAGCAGCCGGGAGCGCACCGGCAGCCCGGTGAAGAAGCGGCGGCGGCGGAACACCTGGTGCCGGCGGCGGAAGTGGACCAGCTTGCGGGTGAACTCCAGCAGCTCAGCGTCGGCGCCGTCCCAGTCGATCCAGGCCAGCTCGCTGTCCTGGCAGTAGGCGTTGTTGTTGCCCCGCTGGGTGCGGCCCAGCTCGTCGCCGTGGCCGATCATCGGCACGCCCTGCGACAGCATCAGGGTGGTCAGGAAGTTGCGCCGCTGCCGGGCCCGCAGGGCGAGCACCGCCGGGTCGTCGGTGTCGCCCTCCACGCCGCAGTTCCAGGACCGGTTGTGGCTCTCGCCGTCCCGGTTCTCCTCGCCGTTGGCCTCGTTGTGCTTGTCGTTGTACGACACCAGGTCGGCCAGGGTGAACCCGTCGTGGCAGGTGACGAAGTTGATGCTGTGGAACGGGCGGCGCCCGTCGTCCTGGTAGAGGTCGGCCGAGCCGGAGATGCGGGAGGCGAACTCGGCCAGGGTGGCTGGCTCGCCGCGCCAGAAGTCGCGCACGGTGTCCCGGTACTTGCCGTTCCACTCGGTCCACATCGGCGGGAAGTTGCCGACCTGGTAGCCGCCCGGGCCGACGTCCCACGGCTCGGCGATCAGCTTGACCTGACTGACCACCGGGTCCTGCTGCACCACCTCGAAGAAGGTGGAGAGGCGGTCCACCTCGTAGAACTCGCGGGCCAGGGTGGCGGCCAGGTCGAACCGGAAGCCGTCGACGTGCATCTCGGTCACCCAGTAGCGCAGCGAGTCCATGATCAACTGGAGCGAGTGCGGGCTGCGCACGTTGAGGCTGTTGCCGGTGCCGGTGTAGTCGACGTAGTAACGCCGGTCGTCGTCGCTGAGCCGGTAGTAGCTGGCGTTGTCGACGCCCTTGAAGCTGAGCGTCGGGCCGAGGTGGTTGCCCTCGGCGGTGTGGTTGTAGACCACGTCGAGGATCACCTCGATGCCGGCGGCGTGCAGCGCCTTCACCATGCCCCGGAACTCCTGCACCTGCTGGCCGAGCCGGCCGAGCGCGGAGTAGCCGTGGTGCGGGGCGAAGAAGCCGATGGTGTTGTAGCCCCAGTAGTTGCGCAGGCCCAGGTCGGCCAGCCGGTGGTCGTGCACGAACTGGTGCACCGGCATCAGCTCGACGGCGGTCACCCCGAGCCTCGTCAGGTGCTCGATCATCGGCGGTGAGGCGATGCCGGCGTACGTGCCGCGCAACTCCTCGGGGATGTCGGGGTGGCGCATGGTCAGGCCGCGCACGTGCGCCTCGTAGATCACCGAGTGGTGGTACGGGGTGCGCGGCGGTTTGTCGTTGCCCCAGTCGAAGTACGGGTTGACCACCACCGACTTCGGCATGAACGGCGCCGAGTCGCCTGTGTTCATCCGCTCCGGGTCGCCGTGCTCGTAGTCGTAGACCGCCGGGTCCCAGGTGACGTCACCGTCGATCGCCTTGGCGTACGGGTCGAGCAGTAGCTTGTGCGGGTTGCAGCGCAGCCCGTTCGCCGGGTCGTACGGGCCGTGCACCCGGTAGCCGTACCGTTGGCCGGGCTCGACGCCCGGGATGTACGCGTGCCACACGTAGGCGTCCACCTCGCGCAGCTCGACCCGCCGTTCGGCGCCGACGTCCCACTCGTCGAAGAGGCAGAGCTCGATCCGCTCGGCCACCTCCGAGAAGATCGCGAAGTTGGTGCCCATCCCGTCGTAGGTGGCCCCGAGGGGATAGCGCTCACCCGGCCAGACCTGCATGTCGCTCCTTCGGCACAGAATCATGAGCGCATCGCGTCATGACCGCACCGCACGGCGGGCCGGGCGGTGCGCACGGCGGTAATGCCCCGCACCCGGTTCGGCCAATCCATCCTCGCAGCTCCGGGGCGCGAATCGGCCCGAGTCGTACGTCGGTCGACCCGTCAGGTGTCTTCCGTCACCTTGAGCCCTTTTCGAGATGCGGAATCCCGGTCGATGCCCTTTCCTGGATCAGGGCGCGCGCCCGCGCGCGTCGCCGCTCGGCCCTCGGCCACCCCCACTTCCCTGTTCCGCCGCCATCGACGCCGGCGCGTCCCACCCTGCCCTGGACGGAGATTGATGTGACCACCCTGCGGGTCGGCGAGCCGCTCGCCACCGCCCCGGACCGCACCTGCCGGCCCACCCCGACGTCCCGCCCCGCGATCCCGCAGCCCGCCGCCGGCGGCGTGGCCCCGCCGTCCCGGCGCATCCTGATGCTGTCCTGGGAGTACCCGCCGGTGCTCGTCGGCGGCCTCGGCCGCCACGTCCACGCCCTCTCCGTCGCCCTCGCCGCCGCCGGCCACCAGGTCACCGTCGTCACCCGCCACGCCGACGGCGCACCCCTGGAGGAATACACCGACGGCGTCCGCGTCATCCGCGCCGCCGAAGACCCCGTCACCTTCCCCCTGGCCACCAACAGCCTGCTGGCCTGGACCATGGCCTTCAACCACACCCTCACCCGCGCCGCCCTGCGCGCCACCGACACCGCCGAATACGACGTCATCCACGCCCACGACTGGCTCGTCGCGCACACCGCGATGACCCTGCGCGAGCACCTGGACGTCCCGCTGGTCAGCACCATCCACGCCACCGAGGCGGGCCGGCACCAGGGCTGGCTGCCCGAGGAGATGAACCGCACCATCCACGGCGTCGAACACTGGCTCAGCGCCGAGTCGACCCGGGTGATCGTCTGCTCCGGTTACATGCGCGACGAGGTGGGCGCGCTCTTCGGCGTCCCGGCCGGCCGGGTCGACGTGGTGCCCAACGGCGTCGAGCCGCAGCGCTGGCGGGCGCCGGCGGCCGCGGTCGCCGCCGCCCGGGACCGGTTCGCCGGGACCGGACCGCTGGTCACCTTCGCCGGCCGGCTGGTGTACGAGAAGGGCGTGCAGCACCTGATCGCCGGGCTGCCCCGGCTACGGGAGCGGCACCCGGGGCTGCGGGTGGTGATCGCCGGCGACGGGCCGTACCGCGGCGAGCTGGAGGCCGACGTGCACCGGCTCGGCCTGGGGGCGGCGGTGAGCATGCCCGGCTTCCTCGGCGGCACCGACCTGCCGGCGGTGATGGCGGCGTCGGACTGCTTCGCGGTGCCGAGCATCTACGAGCCGTTCGGCATGGTGGCGCTGGAGGGCGCCGCGGCCGGCGCGCCGCTGGCGGTGTCCGCGACCGGCGGGCTGGCCGAGATCGTCGAGCCCGGCGTCACCGGGATGACGTTCCGCCCGCACGATCCGGACGGGCTCACCGACGCGGTGCACGCGCTGCTGTCGGACCGGGAGCGGGCCCGCGCGCTGGCCCGCCGGGCCCGGGCCATGGTGCACGAGCAGTACGGCTGGGCCGCCATCGCGCAGCGCACCGCGACCAGCTACGCGACGGCGATCAGCACCGCCCCCGCCGTCACCACCGAACGCGCGGCGCAGCGGATGGCCCAGGGCCACCGCGTCCCGCCCATCGCCGACGGCAATCTCCTGGCCGCCGCCGGCCTGCGCTGACCCCGCACAACGGGACAGGCCGCCGACCCTGACGGGGTCGGCGGCCTGTTCGATGCGGCGGCGGTCAGCGCTCGGTGAGCGGCAGGTAGTCGCGCTGCGGGGAGCCGGTGTAGATCTGCCGCGGGCGGCCGATCTTGGTCTCCGGGTCGTTGATCATCTCGCGCCACTGGGCGATCCAGCCGGGCAGCCGGCCCAGCGCGAAGAGCACCGTGAACATCTTGGTCGGGAAGCCCATGGCCTTGTAGATCAGGCCGGTGTAGAAGTCCACGTTCGGGTAGAGCTTGCGGGAGACGAAGAAGTCGTCCGCCAGGGCGATCTCCTCCAGCTCCATCGCGATGTCCAGCAGCGGGTCCGGCTTGGCCATCCGGCCGAGCACGTCCTGCGCCGCCTTCTTCACGATTGCGGCCCGCGGGTCGTAGTTCTTGTAGACCCGGTGGCCGAAGCCCATCAGCTTGACGCCGTCCTGCTTGTCCTTGACCTTGCGGACGAAGGAGCGTACGTCGTCGCCCTGGGCCTGGATCTTCTCCAGCATCTCCAGCACGGCCTGGTTGGCGCCGCCGTGCAGCGGGCCGAACAGGGCGTTCACGCCGGCGGAGACCGAGGCGAAGAGGTTGGCGTTGCTGGAGCCGACCAGCCGCACGGTGGAGGTGGAGCAGTTCTGCTCGTGGTCGGCGTGCAGGACGAACAGCATGTCCAGCACCTTGGCCATCACCGGGTCGACCTCGTACGGCTCCGCCGGCACGCCGAAGGTCATCCGCAGGAAGTTCTCCACGTAGCCCAGCGAGTTGTCCGGGTACAGCAGCGGCTGGCCGATCGACTTCTTGTACGCGTACGAGGCGATGGTGGGCACCTTCGCCATCAGCCGCACCGTGGACATCTCCACGTGCGAGGCGTCGAACGGGTCCAGGCTGTCCTGGTAGAAGGTGGAGATGGCGCTGACCGCCGAGGAGAGCACGGCCATCGGGTGCGCGTCGCGCGGGAAGCCGTCGAAGAAGCGGCGCATCTCCTCGTGCAGCAGCGAGTGCCGGCGGATCCGCTCGCTGAACTCGGTCAGCTGCTGCTCGGTCGGCAGTTCACCGTAGATCAGCAGGTAGGAGACCTCCAGGAAGGAGGACTTCTCGGCCAGCTGCTCGATCGGGTACCCCCGGTAGCGCAGGATGCCCGCGTCGCCGTCGATGTAGGTGATCGCGGACGAGCAGGCCGCGGTGTTGACGAAACCGGGGTCGTACGTCGTCAACCCGGTTTCCTTCAGCAGCTTGCCCACCCCGATACCGGCGGGGCCCTCGACCGCGGACTGCACCGGCATCGACAGCTGCCCACCGGGGTGATCGAGCTTGACTTCCGTCATGTGGTTCCTCGCTTTGCCGGCAGATCTACGTTGAATTGCCTTCGCTTCTACCGTATTCGCGGTTCCCGGGACACCGCCCACCGTGGGTCGGCGGTGAGGCATGCGTCACCCGATTCCCGACCAGCCAGCGGGGAAACCCCGCCCACCGCGTGCCCTGACCAGGCCGGACCGCCGTGGGAGCGCGGCCGGCCGCACGGTGGGAGCGCGGCCGCTGGGCAGGTGGGAGCGCGACCGCCGAGCGGGTGGGAGCGCGGCCGGGCCCACCCTAGAAGTGCGGTCGGGTGCCGTCCGACGCGGGGTCAGGAAAGGGCGAGCCGGCGTAACGTGCCGTCGGTGGCGACCTGGTAGACGTCCAGCCGGTTCGCGCCGACCTGGAAGAGCCGGTCGTCGGCGAGCAGCGCGGCGAAGCGCCGACCGCCGGCGTCGCGGGCGACCACCGGGACCACCGCGCCGACCCGGCCGTTGACCGCGACCGCGAGCAGCGTGCCGTCCGGCACCTGGTCCGGCAGGTCGCCCCAGACCAGCGCCGGCAGCCGGCCGGTGTCCGGATCGACGTCGGCGAACGCGGCCAGGTCGGCCACCCGGGCCGAGCCGCCGGTCGGCCGCTCCCCCACCGTCGTGCCGACCAGCGGGTGCACGGGCGGCGGCGCGAGTGGGCCGGGCACCCCACCGGGAAGCGGGACCGGCTGGCCGGGCCGGTCGTAGAAGTGCTTCGCCGGGTCGCGGGGCGCCTGCCGGGCGGACCGGCCGTCGACCGGCCGGGGCAGCCGGATGGCTGCCTCGTCGGCGACGGTGGGCAGCAGGTCGACGTGTTCCCAGTTGCGGTCGTCGACCCGGCCGGCTCGCTGCCCGGGCGACTTGACGAAGAGCGGCACCCACCCCACCTCGTCCGGAGCGGCCCGGATCGCATCCATCCCGCGCCCCTGGGAGCCCTGGGTGAAGCTCACCCCGTGATCGGCGGTGACCACCAGCAGGGCCTGGTCGTAGAGGCCGGTGGCGCGCAGCGTACGCAGCGTCTCGCCGATCAGCCGGTCGGTGTAGCCGAGCTGCGCGAGGTGCCGCTGCCGGGCCAGCTCCACCCAGCCGGCACCCTCGTTCGGCAGGTCCTCGGGGGCGTCGTAGCGCGCCCCCGACGGCAGGTACGACCACGGCGAGTGCGGCATCAGCAGGTGCAGGAAGTGCAGCGTCGGCCGGGCGGTGGGCTTGAGGCCGGCCAGGAACGCGGTGAACCGGGCCGGCTGGTTGTCGTCCAGGCTGTCCCAGCGGAACTTCGGGTCGTCCGGGACCGGTTCGGCGGCGTCCAGGCCCGCCTCGGCGCGGGTGCGCTCCCGGTAGGAGTCCTCCGGGTCGATCCGGCTCTCCACCGGCGCGGCCAACTGTCCCAGCAGCTTGCCGGTCTCCCGGACCAGCACGCCGAGCCCCTGTTCCGGGCTGACCGGCTGGTCGCAGCGGCTGGGCGGGCAGAGCCGGGTGATGCTCTCCTCGGCCCGGATGTCGTACAGCCCGCCGAAGGCGGTGAAGAGGTTGTCCGGGTACTGCGAGTAGTGCGGCGCGACGCCGCGCTGCGGGTAGCGGCCGGTGAGCATCGCCGGCAGCGCGTACGGCGTCCAGCCGCTGACCCCGGTGGCGTTGCGGTACCAGGTGGAGCCGGCGGCCAGCTCGGCGAAGTGCGGGTAGCGGGTGGCGTCGACCCGCCCGTCCGGGCCGAGCAGGCTGACCAGCGGCAGCTCGTCGAGGATCAGCATGACCACCGGCGGGTGCCGCGCGCCCTGGGCCGCGCCGGCCGCGCCGCCCTCACCGCGCGGCAGCACGACCGCCGAGCTGGACGAGACGAACAGGAACAGCCCGACGAAGACCAGCGGACCCGCGGCGGCCACCCGCAGCACCCGCCCGGGCACCCGCCACCGCCGGTGCGCCGCCGCCCCGGCCGCGCCGGCCACCGCCGCCACCAGCAGCAGCGGTACGCCCCGCAGCCCGGTGCCGTGCCGGCCGGCCTGCACGGCCAGCGCAGCGAGCAGCAGCCCGACCAGCAGCGTGTGGGTGGCGGCGCGGGCGGCCGGGCCGGCCAGCCGGGTGACCGCGCCGAGCAGCCCCACGGCCAGCGTGGGCGCGACCGCGATCAGCGCCACCAGCAACAGGATCTCGCCCCGGTCGGCGCGGTGGAACAGGAAGAAGTCCGGGCTGCGGCCGAGCACGTCGAGCAGCGGCTGGGTGACCACCAGCCCGACCAGCGCCGCCACCTCCAGCAGCCGGCCCAGTTCGGCCCGCCACCCGGCCGCCGGTTCGCGACCTGCCGCCGCCGACCGGACCGGGGAGGCGGGCGTGGGGTTCGCGGGCCCGGCCACGGGCGCGGGCACCGGTCCGTTCGGGAGCGCCGGCGTGCCGGAGGCTGGGGCGGCCGGATCGGACGGGGTCGGGTGCGGGTCGAGTGGGCCGGGCGGCGGGGCGGGTGGCGGCTCAGCCACCCACGACCACCGCGTACAGGGTGCGGGTGCCCGACGGCAGTTCCAGCCGGCGCTCGATCCGGCCCCGCGCGCCGAGCAGCCGCTCGAACTCGTCGCGCCGGTAGTCGGGGAAGAGCCCGTCGGGTTTGTTGGCCAGCAGCCGGCGGGCCATCGGGTCGTCCGGGTGGACGAACTCCACCACGACCCGCGCGCCCGGCGCGCAGAGCCCGGCGAGGAAGTCCACCACCTCGGGCAGCGGCACGTTGCGGCCGATCGCGAGGTGGTGCACCACGGCGAGGGCGAGCACCACGTCGGCGGCGGCCCGGTCGGCGAACCCGGCCCGCTCGACGCCCCGCCAGCCGCCGCCGGGCGACGGGTCGGCGAGGTCCATCACCAACGGCAGGACGCGTCGCTCCCCGTCGGCGCGCAGCGCCCGGTACAGCTCGTCCACCACCGCCGGGTCCTGTTCCACGGCGACCACGTAGTCGGCGTGCCGGGCGGCGAGCCGGGCGTACCGGCCGTCGTTGGCGCCGAGGTCGAGCACCAGCCGGGCGTGCGGGGTGGCGGCCAGCGCCCCGGCCACGAACGCCTCCTTGGCGGCCCGGTCGCCGGCGGAGTAGCCGCAGGTGCGCTGGTACGCCGACCAGTGGCTGGCGGTGGCCGGCCGGTCGAGCCGGCGGACGAGTTTCTCGATGCCGCGTACGGTGGCCAGCGCCAGCTCCCGCGAGTAGCCGGCGTCCCGCAGCCGGTCCCGGGTGTCGGCGGTGCTGGTGCCGGCGTGCCGGTTCTGCATCGCCCCGTGCAGGTGCACGTGGGTGAGCACGCCCGGCCGCAGTCGACGCGCGCCGCCGAAGAGGCGGCGCATCTGGTCGGCGTCGATGCCGTCCACCCGGGCCCGCAGCCAGGGCTGGAAGTCCAGGTCGAGGTGGGCGCCGAGCAGCAGCGGATAGAGCAGGGTCTGGCAGAACTGGCGGTAGCCGGCCCAGGGCTCGCCGTCGCGCAGCGGGGTGAACGAGCCGACGTCGATGAAGACCGGTTCGGCGCCGCGCCACTGGAGGTTGTAGGCCGAGCCGTCCTTGGTGGTGAATCCGCCGGGCAGCGCCGTACGGAGGATCTCCAGGTGCAGCAGTGCGGCGTCGCGCAGCATGCTGAAGGACCACTCGTACGGGTGGGAGACGAACGGGATGCGCTCGTGCCGGAGCGCGGCCGCCCAGCCGTCGCTCGCGGGCAGCAGCGCCGGGTCGGCGGGTTCGGTGCCGCAGACCTTGCCGGCGGCGAGCAGGGCGGGGAAGAAGTCGGTGCCGGCCAGGGCCCGCCACTCCTGGGCCGCCTGGGCGTCGAGCCCGCGCAGCACGTCGTCGCCGAAGTGGAAGACCCGGTTCGCTGGGTCGCGGAACGACCCGGGCTCGGGGCGCAGGCCGGTGTGGGAGATCGCCATCGCCGGCCGGTCAGCGCTGGTCGGTGGGCTGGCGGCGGAACCGGTCGACCAGCCGCCGCCAGTAGAGCTTGGCGGCCACCGCCGCGCCGGCCACCCCGCCGACCACCGCCTGCACGATCAGGCTGCCGGACCCCGCGTCCAGGTAGGCCAGATGGTTCACCGACCGCTCCTTCCCCTCGCCGTCTCGACACCCGACGCCCCGGTATGACCGGAACGCCGGACTTCTGACACGGTACGTCGGGCGTCCGCCTCGTGTGCCGACATCGCCCATCCGTCCGCCGTCCGATTCGTTCAAGACACCCACCCGGGCCCGGCCCTACCGTGGCGGCATGGCACCGACACTCGATCTCATCGGCTTGGTCAGCGGCGACCTGCCGCGCTCGCTCGCCTTCTACCGCCGGCTCGGCCTCGACATCCCGGCCGACGCCGACACCGCACCGCACGTGGAGATCACCCTGCCCGGCGGGCTCCGGCTCGCCTGGGACACGGCGGAGGTCATCCGCTCCTTCGACCCGGACTGGAAGCCCGGCCAGGGCGGGGGCGCCAGCCTCGCCTTCCGCTGCGCCGACCCGGCCGAGGTGGACCGGCTCTACGCGGAACTGGTCGCCGAGGGCTACCAGGGGCACCTGCCGCCGTGGGACGCCGAGTGGGGGCAGCGCTACGCGGTGGTGCTCGACCCGGACGGCAACGGGGTGGACCTCTTCGCCCGGCAGCCGAAGACCCCGGACTGACCGCACGCCGGAACGCGGACCCGGTCGCTCGACGGCCGAGCACCGGGTCCGCCGCGGGTCCGCCGCCCGGGGCGGGTGGTCAGCCGCGAGCGAGCAGCGCCGTCGGCGGCACGCCGGCCAACTGGCGTACGTCCCGGGTGAGGTGCGCCTGGTCGGCGTAGCCGCAGCGGGCGGCCACCTCGGCCAGCGGGGTGCCGGTCCGGGCCAGCGCCAGCGCCCGGCGCATCCGCAGGATCCGGGCGAGCGTCTTCGGGCCGTACCCGAACAGGTGCCGGGACCGGCGGTGCAGGGCGCGCGGATCGAGCCCGACCTCGGCGGCGGTGGCGGCCACCGGGGCGCCGGCGGCCAGCGCCGCGGCGACCCGGACGCCCACCGGGTCGGGGCCGCCGGCGGCGCGCAGCCGCTCCCGGGCCACCTCGACCAGCGCGCTGGTCGGATCGGCCGCGGCCCGCTCGGCCAGGCCGGCGACCGCCCGGTCACCCCAGACGTCGGCGAGCGCCACCCGCCGGTCCCGCAGCTCGACGGCGGGTACGCCGAGCACCGCCGGGCCGGTGCCGGGCGGCAGCCGCAACCCGACCCACCGCTGACCGGGTACGGCCGTGCTCAGGTGGGCGGTGCGGTCGGGTCCGGCAACCAGCAGCCCGGCGTGGCTGGACCAGAGCAGGTCGACGCAGCCGTCGGGCAGCACCCGGCTGGGCGCGGTGCCGGCCGTGGTGGCCGTCCAGAGCACCGCGCCGGCGAACCCCGCGGGGCGTTCCCGATACACGCCGACCAGCCTGCCACGACTCCGGCCGAGGGCACGACCCGGCGATCGCCGGTACGGGCGCCCGCGCCGTCGTTACCCTGCCGGTGTGCGATGGGTCGTGGTCGACGCGCCGCTGGACTCGTCCGGGCGGGGCCGGGGCGAGCAGCGGGCCCCCGACGCGCTGCGCGCCGCCGGGCTGCTCACCGCGCTCGGCGCGGCGGACGGCGGCCGGGTCGAGGCGGTGGTCGACGACCCGGTCCGTGACCTGGAGAGCGGGCTGATCGGCGCGGCCCAGGTCCGCCGGGCCGGCGCGGCCATCGCCGAGCGGGTCGACGAGCTGCTCACCATCGGCCGCCGGCCGCTGGTGGTCGGCGGCGACTGCACCATCCTGCCGGGGATCTGCCTGGCGCTGCCGCCGGCGGTGACGCTCTGGTTCGTCGACGGCCACCCGGACTTCTACGACGGGCGCAGCTCGGAGACCGGCGAGGGCGCGGACATGGACCTGTCGGTGGTGACCGGGCACGGTCCGGCCGCCGCCGTGGGCCGGGACGGGCCGCTCGTCGACCCGGGCCGGGTGCACCTGATGGGGCACCGCCCGCCGGCCGACGGCCCCGGCCGGGCCGAGGCGGACCGGATCGACCCGCGGATCCACCAACTGCCGGCGGCGCAGCTGCGGCGGCGGGGCCCCGGCGAGGTCGGCGCGGAGCTGGCCGCGGCCGGCGACGGGCCGGCCTGGCTGCACCTCGACCTGGACGTGGTCGACCCGGCCGACCTGCCGGCGGTCAGCTACCCGGAGCCGGACGGGCTGCGCTGGCCCGAGCTGACCGCGCTGGTGACCCCGCTGGCGCGGGCCGACCGGCTGCTCGGGATGAGCGTCACCGACCTGAACGTCGACCTCGACCCGGACGGGCGGCACGCGCGACGGGTGGTCGAGGTGCTCGCCGAGCTGCTCGTGCCCTGACCGTCACCCGCCGGCGAGCGGGTCCGGCAGCCGGACGGTGAACACGGTCCGGCCCGGTCGGCTGTCCAGCGCCACGGTGCCGTGGTGCGCGGCAACCACCGCCGCCACGATGGCCAGGCCCAGGCCGGTGCTGCCGTGCGTCCGGGAGCGGGAGCTGTCGCCCCGGGCGAAGCGCTCGAACACCTCCGGCTGCAACCCGGCCGGCACCCCCGGACCGTCGTCGGCCACGGTGAGCACGGCGGCGTCCGGTCCGGCCCGCAGGGTGGTGGTGACGGTGGTGCCGGGCGGGGTGTGCACCCGCGCGTTGGCCAGCAGGTTCGCCAGCACCTGGTGCAGCCGGGCGGCGTCGCCGGGCACCCGGATCACCGTGTCCGGCAGGTCGAGCCGCCAGTGGTGCTCCGGGCCGGCGACGTGGGCGTCGCTGACCGCGTCCACCACCAGCGCGGTGAGGTCGACCGGTTCGGCCGCGAGCGGCCGGCCGGCGTCCAGCCGGGCGAGCAGCAGCAGGTCGTCGACGAGGCTGGTCATCCGGGCGCTCTCCGACTCCACCCGGCGTAGCGCGTGCGCGACGTCGGGCGGCACCTGGTCCCGGCCGCGCCGGGCGACCTCGGCGTAGCCCCGGATCGCGGCCAGCGGGGTGCGCAGCTCGTGGCTGGCGTCGGCGACGAACTGGCGAACCCGGGTCTCGCTGGCCTGCCGGGCGGCGAGGGCGGCGCCGACGTGCCCGAGCAGCCGGTTCAGCGCCGCGCCGACCTGGCCCACCTCGGTACGCGGGTCGGTGTCCGCGGCGGGCACCCGCTCGGAGAGCGCCACCTCGCCCCGGTCCAGCGGCAGCTCGCTGACCCGGCCGGCGGTGGCGGCGACCCGGCGCAGCGGGCGCAGCGTGGCCCGGACGATCAGCGCGCCGGCGGAGCCGGCCACCAGCAGCCCGGCGGTGGCCACCCCGGCCTGCGCCGCGATCATCCACCAGACGGTCTCCTGCACCCCGGCCAGCGGCAGCGCGACGACCTGGGTGCGCCCGGTGGGCAGCTGCCGGGCCACGGCCCGGTAGTCGCCGCGCTCGCCCAGGTCGACGGTGCGCGGCGCGGCGCCCACCGGCAGCCCGGCCAGCGCGGTCACCTCCGCGACCGGCAGCGGCTCGCCCCCGGCCCGGTTGCCGCTCTGCGTCCGCGCCTCGGTGACCGTGCCGTCGACCACGGTGGCGACGACGGAGCCGGGTGGCAGCCCCGGCGGGAGGCCGGCACCGAACGGCGGGAACGGGCGGTCGCCCCGGGACATCGCGCCGGGCACCAGCTGGGCGTCGACCCGGTCGACCAGGAACTGCCGCAGCGCCACCGTGGTGAGCCCGCCGATCCCGACGCTGACCAGGGCCAGCAGCGCGACCAGGGTGACCACCAGCCGGGTACGCAGCGACCAGCCGGCCGGCCAGCGTCGCAGCCGCGCCGGCGGGCCGGCGCGCTCACCCGGCCGGCTTGAGGACATACCCCGCGCCGCGCAACGTGTGGATCATCGGCTCGCGGCCGACGTCGATCTTCTTTCGCAGGTACGAGATGTAGAGCTCGACCACGTTGGCCTGGCCGCCGAAGTCGTAGTTCCAGACCCGGTCCAGGATCTGCGCCTTGCTCAGCACCCGGCGCGGGTTGCGCATCAGGTAGCGCAGCAGCTCGAACTCGGTGGCGGTCAGCGTGATCAACTCGCCGGCCCGGCGCACCTCGTGGCTGTCCTCGTCGAGGCTGAGGTCACCGACGGTGAGCACCGCCTCCTCCCGCGCGGCCACCGCGAAGCCGGACCGGCGCAGCAGCGCCCGCAACCGGGCGATCACCTCCTCCAGGCTGAACGGCTTGGTGACGTAGTCGTCGCCGCCGACGGTCAGCCCGGCGACCCGGTCCTGCACGGCGTCCCGGGCGGTCAGGAAGAGCACCGGGACGGTCGGAGTCTGCTCGCGCAACCGCCGCAGCACCTGGAACCCGTCCAGGTCGGGCAGCATCACGTCGAGCACCACGGCGTCCGGCTGGAACTGCCGGGCGGTGCTCAACGCCGCCGACCCGTCGCCGACCGTGCGGACCTGCCAGCCCTCGTAGCGCAGCGCCATCGCCAACAGCTCGGCCAGGGTCGGCTCGTCGTCGACCACCAGCACCCGGACCGGCTCACCGTCCGGGCGACGCAACTCCACCCGGGTCTGCCCCTCGCTTCCCATGGGCCCAAGGGTGGCCGGCCAGCCTACGGCCCAGGTGTGCGTCCGCTGTGTGCCAGCTGTGTGGCCGGGTCACTCGGTCACCCCGACCGGGTCGGTGCGCACGTAGGTCATCGTCCAGGTGCCCCCGCCGTCGGGACGGCCGCGCTGGTAGAGATGGTCCGGCCCGCCCGCGGCGACCGAGCCGGCCCCGTCGGGGTGGCTGAGGACCCACCGCGGCGGTGGCGCGCCATCGTCGTCGGCGGGCAGCCGGCGGACCAGGTCGTGGGCGGGTCCGCCGACGAACCGTACGGTCACCTCGCCCATCGCCCGACCTCCTGCGCGCCGCGCGGCCGGCCCCGCCCGGGCCCGGACACCGCTCTGGCTCGCAAGCTACCCGTCCGCCGCGCCGGACGCGCCCGGTCGCGCCGGATCGGACGGCGGTTTGCCCTGATCGGGGCCCGGGTACCGCTGCCCAAGGCACCGCGCGGGCGGCGCCACGGACACGAGGAGCGGTCGATGAGGACGCTGGACGGGCGGTACCGGCTCGAACAGCGCATCGGCATCGGTGGCATGTCGGAGGTCTGGCGGGCCCACGACGCGGTGCTGGACCGAGCGGTCGCGGTGAAGTTGATCTCGCCCGGGCAGGAGGGGCAGGACGCCTCGGTGGAGCGGATCCGGGCCGAGGCCCGCTCGGCGGCCCGGCTGGTGCATCCGAACGTGGCCAGCGTGCACGACTTCGGCACCTGCGCCGCGCTGCCCGGCCGCGAGGTGCCCTACCTCGTGATGGAGCTGGCCGAGGGCGAGACGCTGGCCGAGCACCTGCGGGCCGGGCCGCTGGACTGGCGGATCGCCGTGCGGGTCTGCGCCGAGGTGAGCGCCGCCCTCGCCGCCGCGCACGCGCACGGCATCGTGCACCGCGACGTCAAGCCGGCCAACGTGATCCTCACCCCGGCCGGGGTCAAGGTGCTGGACTTCGGCATCGCCACCCCGGCCGGCACCCCGGACCCGATGCCCGACGGGATGCTGGTCGGCACGCCCGCGTATCTGGCGCCGGAGCAGCTGGACCGGGCGCCGGCCACCCCGGCCGCCGACATGTACGCCCTCGGCGTGCTCCTCTACTACTGCCTGGTCGGCGAGCTGCCGTACCAGGCCGGCACGATGACCCAGCTGATCGGCGCGCGGCGCCGGCAACCGCCCCGGCCGTTGCCGGCGGTCGACGGGCTGCCGGCGGAGGTGGCCGAGCTGTGCGAGCGGTGCCTCGCCGACGACCCGGCGGCCCGGCCGAGCAGCCTGATGGCCGCGCTGGTGCTGGCCGAGGCGGTGGACGCCCGGGTGTACGTGCCGATGCGGCTGCCGACCCCGCCGCGCCCCCGGCGGGCGGCGATCTCCCCGTGGACCGAGCGGGCCGCCGCCGAGGCGACCGAGGTGGCCGCGGCCGCCGACCTGTCCGGCCGCGCCGGCTGACCGCCCGGACGCGGCCTGTCCTGCGGTTTCACCGGACACCGGCCGGGTAGCCGGGCGGGGAGTGACGGGAGGAACGCGATGCCGGATCCGAGTTCCTGGTTCAACGAGACAGCCACCGCGACCGCCGAGGGCGGCCACGTACGCACCGACGACGAGGTGCTCTCCACCACGCTGGCGTCCCCGCTGGCGCCGCACTGCACCGGGTTGACCCCGTCGCAGCTGCTCGCCGCCGCCTTCGCGTCCTGCCTGCACCACGCGGCGGTGGAGGCGGCCGGGGGGATCACCGACGAGGCGCACACCGTGCAGGTCCGCGCGGAGGCGAAGCTGGGTCGCGACGACGACGGCCGGTACCGGGCCGATGTGCACGCCTCCATCGCCTCGGCGGGGCTGAGCCGGCAGCAGCTGGCCCAGCTGGTCGAGCACGCCGACCGGCTGTGGCCGTTCTCCAGCGGCGACGGCAGCCGCCACCGGCTCACGGTCACCCCGGCGGAGAACGGCCGGCACTGACGACCGACGTGCCGGGCCGGTCGCGATGGGTCGCCCGGCCAGGCTCGCCTCACCTGAACGGCCGACGGCGGCCCCCTCTGTTCGATGGAGGCGGTCGATCATCGTGCGGATCCGTCCCAAGATCCACCAAGTGCCGGTTACCGACGGGTATATACGACATGAACGGAAAGACGGACAATTGCGTGATGTGAGCTAAGCGGATTCGCGCCCTCGATCGTCCGTCAGATCGGGCGAAATTGTGACGCATGCCACCAACCAGAACGGTGGCAACGGGCGAAGCAATTTCTAGCCTCGGCGGGTGCACCCCGACGACCCCTTCGACCAGAAGCTGACCCAGGAACGGCCGGATACCCCTCCGTCCGATGTCGCATCATCCGAACGGACGATCGGCCGTCACCGCGCCCCGGAGCCTCCCCGGCGCGGCGTCCGCGCCCTGCTGACCTCGGCCCCCGCCCGGGTCGCGCTGGCCACCGGCGTCTCCTGCTGCCTCGGCGTGGCCGCGATCGCCGTCGTCCGGACCGACGACGCGCCACGCGAGCCACTGGCCGAGGCGGTGGCCGAGCGGGCCGCGGCAGCCGACCAGGCCGCCTCCCGGTCGCTGGACCGGGCCACCTCCCCCGCGCCGGTCAGCCCCAGCCCGACCCCGAAGCCCACCCCCTCGGCCACCAAGAAGAAGGCCCCGAAGAAGCCCGCCAAGCCCCGCCGCCCCCGTCCGGTCGCCGGACTGACCCAGGCGCAGATGGACAACGCCAAGATCATCGTGGATGTCGGCGTGGACATGAAGATCCCCCGCCGCGGGCTGGTGGTCGCGATCGCCACCGCGATGCAGGAGAGCAACCTCTACAACTACGCCAGCGGCGTGCTGCCCGAGTCGCAGAACTACCCGCACCAGGCCATCGGCTGGGACCACGACTCCGTCGGCCTGTTCCAGCAGCGTCCCAGCAGCGGCTGGGGCACCGTGAAGGACCTGATGCGGCCGGCCTACGCGGCCCGGGCGTTCTACGAGGCGCTGCGCGAGATCCCCGGCTGGCAGGAGATGAGCGTCACCGCGGCCGCCCAGGCCGTGCAGATCTCCGCGTTCCCCGACGCGTACGCCCAGCACGAGGGGCGGGCCACGACCGTGGTGGCGGCGCTCGTCTGAGTCGCACCGGCGCACCAGCGCATCGGCCCGCCGCGTCCGGTGGTTGGCCCGGCCGTGCCCGGGTCACCGCCGGCCGTGGGCCGGCACGCCGGAGCCGGTGACCGCCGCGGCCGCGGTCGGGGTGTCCGCCGGGACCGGCTCGGTCGGCAGGCCGCCGAGGATCTCGTCGGCCCGGGCCTCCCGGCGTCGGCGGTCCAGCAACGCCGCCTCGAACTCCCGCCGGGCGCGCAGCGCGTCGTCGTACGCCTGCTCGCGCAGTTGCCGGGCCTCCTCGCGGGCGGCGTCCAGCTCGAAGCGCGCCCGGGCGAGCAGCTCGGCCGCCTCCCGCTCCAGCTCGGCGGCTCCGCCCCGGCCGGTGCCCGGGCCGCCGGCCTCCAGCCGCCGCAGCAGCCCGCAGAGTCCGGTCGCCTCCTGCCGGATCAGGTCCCACTCCCGGCCGGCGCCTCCGGCGCTCTCCGCCCGCGCCGCCAACCGGGTCAGCCGGATCCCTAGCTCGTCCAGGCAGGAATCCACCTGCCGCTGGTCGTAGCCGATGTCCACGACGGAGAACCTCATCCTGTCGCCCCCCAGGCAGCTGGTATTTCTTCCCCACCTGGATCCTCGGCGCTGGCGGCGACGCCCGAGCGGGTTCGGGAAAAATGTTCAGCATCCGAGCGGCGGCCGCTGCCGGTGTTGCCGCCCGGGCCGGCGACGCGGACCATACGTCCGCCCGGGCGGCGAACTGGACGCGCGACGCCTCAGGGGCGCTTGGGCAGCACCACGACCCGGCCGAAGAACTCGTCGATCCGGCGCACGACGTCGTTGAAGTCGTCCAGGTCGATCGGCTTGGTGACGTACGCGTTGGCCTGCAGGGTGTAGCTGCTGACGATGTCGGTGTCCGCGTTCGAGGTGGTCAGCACGACGATCGGGATGGTCCGCAGGTCCGCGTCCCGCTTGACCTCGCCCAGCACCTGCCGCCCGTCCATCCGGGGCATGTTGAGGTCGAGCAGGATGACGTCGGGCCGCCGGGCGTCGGTGTGCCGCCCCTCGCGGCGCAGGAACTCCATCGCCTCCTGGCCGTCGCCCACCACGTCGATGACCTTGTCGACGTCGGAGTCCGCGAGCGCTTCCTCGATCATGAGGACGTCGCCCGGGTCGTCGTCCACCACCAGGATGCGAACCGGACTCGGGGTGTCTGAAGGCATCACTACCTGCCTCTGGTCGGCGGGGACGGGACGGGACCTGACGGTCACCGCGGCTGGCGGGGAAATCTAGCCCATCACGACGCGGTCTGTGACGCCGGGTCGGTCATGTCGGAATCGTCACCGAGGATGTCGCCGAGGCCGGTCAGCTGGAGCAGCCGCGCGACCCGACCGGTGGCGCCGGTGAGCCGCAGCCGACCACCGGCCGCGGCGGCCCGGTTGTCGCCCCGGACGAAGGCGGCGATGCCGGTCGAGTCGCAGAAGGTCAACCCGCTCAGGTCGACCAGCAGCCGGTGGGTCCCCGCCTCGGCGAGCCGGTCGAGCACGGCGACCAGCTCCCCCACGGTGCTCAGGTCGAGTTCTCCGGCGAGCCACAGCCGGGCCCCGCCGTCCCGCTCGGTGTGCCTGACGGTGAACGTCACCGGGATCTCCCTCGCTCCACCGCAGGCAGGCGCTTGCAGTAGAGCAAGTATAGGGCGGGTGGCGACGCCCGTCGTGACCCGCGTCGGTCGGCGCCAACCGGTCGCGGTCAGGCCGCGTCCGCCCCGCGCGCCGGGATCACCGACGCCCGGGCCGCGATGAGGAAGCGCGCCGCGCGGGGGTGGTCGCGCAACACCCCGGCGTAGTGCCCGAGGGTCGTCGGCAGCGCCGTGGCCGGCACGCCCCGGCTGGTGAGGATGTCGGCCATCCAGACGACGAAGTCGGTGAACAGGGTGGCGTCGTCCACGTAGAGCGCGGCGGCCAGGAAGTCCAGGATGTACCCGAGGTCGCTGACCGTCGAGTCCAGTTGGGCAGGGGTGTAGTCGCGGCTGGCCGGCATCCGCTCCCGCAGGTCGGCCAGCGCCCCGTCGATCAGCTCGCCGCGCCGGCGGACCAGGCCGGCATACTCGTCGTCGGCCAGGTGGGACAGCTGCGCCGGGGGCGTCCGGCGCAACGACCGCTCGTCGGCGACCAGGTCGGCCGCCGAGGGCGCGTCCGGCGCCCAGGCCACGCCGAGCCGGCGGGCCCACCGCCCGTCGACACCGAACCCGCGCCCGCCCACCACGATCGGCACGTCCGAGCGGCGGCACGCCTCGATCATGCGGTGCGCGTGCGGCAGCCGCATCGGCAGCGCGCAGGCCAGGGCGACCGCGTGCGCGTCGTGCCGGTGCAGGTACGACACCAGGTGCGCGGCCGGCACGCTGGCGCCCAGGAAGGTGACCTGCCAGCCGCGCAGCCGCAGCACCTCGGCGACCAGCCGGGGCGGCAGGGCGTGCCACTCGCCGTCCATGCACGCCACCACCACCCGGCCCCGGGTCGGGCGGGGATCGGCGTACGCGGCGATCGCGGCCACCACCCGCTCGCTGATGTGCGTGGCGGCGTGCTCCTGCGCCACGCTCCACTCGTTGCGCGCCCAGCGCTCCCCCACCTCGGCCTGGGCCGGGGCGACCAGGTCGAGCAGCACCCGCTCGGCCGGCACCCCCGCGTCGAGCAGGCCCCGTGCCACCTCGACCGCCGCGTACTCGTCGGCCTCCTGCAGGCAGTGCAGGTAGGTCGGGAAGGCGGCCGCCGGATCGGCCTCGGTGGTCGCCGCGGTCACGGGCGGATCTCCCTCGTCTCGGGTACGGCGTGCAGGTGCCGGGCCGGCCGCGCGCCCGGACCGGCGGCGCGCAGGACGAGCACGGCGATGTCGTCGTGGTCGCCGTGGGCGAGCCAGTCACAGGTGATCTGCTCGACCCGCTCGGCGAGCGCCGGCGCGGGCATCCGGTGGCACCCGGTGAGCGCGGTGACCAGCCGGTCGGTGCCGAACTGCTCGTCGCCGCGCCGCCCGCCGCGGGCCTCGGTCACACCGTCGCTGTAGAGCAGGCAGGTCTCCCCGGGCGCCAGATGGACGGTCACCTCGCCGATGCGCGGGTCGGGCACCACCCCGATCAGCATCCCGGACAGCGGCACCGGCTCGACCGTGCCGCAGCCCCGCAGCACCAGCGGCGGCAGGTGCCCGCCGCCGGCCATGGTCAGGGTCAGGCCGCCGTCGCGGTGCGGGCGCACCACGCCGAGCACGATGGTGGCGAACCGGCCCTGGCCGTGCGCCTGGGTGGTCTCCAGCAGCGCGTCGTTGAGCAGCTTCAGCAGCCGGGCCGGCTGCGACTCCACCCGGTGCAACGCCTGCAGGCACTGGCGCAGCTGGCCGGTGAAGACCGCCGCCTCGACCCCCTTGCCTGAGACGTCGCCGAGGAAGAAGACCGAGCCGCCGTCGGCCAGCCGGTGCGAGCCGTAGAAGTCGCCGCCGATGCGCAGCCCGGCCTGGGCCGGCCGGTAGGCGGTGCCCCACTGCACGCCGGCCGCCTCGGCCGGCTCCACCGGCAGCAGGCTGGCCTGCAGGGTGTCGGCGACCTCGGCCTGGTCGCGGTAGAGCAGCGCGGTGGTCAGCGCCGCCCCGGCCCGGGCCGCGAACGCACGCACCAGGTCGACGTCGGCCGGCTCGTACCACCGGGTGGCCGGGCGGGCGACCAGCAGCACGCCGGCCGGCGCGTCCCGGCCGGGCAGCGGCACCACCCGGGCGGTGACGTCGGCGGCGGCCAGGCCCGGCAGCCAGCCGGCCTCGGCGGCCTGCTCGACCAGCCAGTCGACGGCGTGCGGCTCACCGCCGTCCAGCCCCTCGGCGATCGCCGCCGGCAGGTCCACGGCGGCGAGCACGCCGCTGTCGACGGCGTGCCCCTCGTCGTCGGCCCGGGTCGCCCGCCACCAGCGGGCCCGGCCGGAGCGGGGCGCGAGCACCAGCACCGCCACCTCGGCGAGGGTGGGCACGGCGAGCCGGACCACCGCCGCGGCGGCCCGGTCGGGGTGCAGCGGGTTGCCGAGCTTCTCGCCCGCCACGGCGAGGAAGGCCGAGCGGGCCCGCTCGGCGAGCAGCGCGTCGGCGCGGGTCACGCTCTCGGTGACGTCCTCGACGTACCAGCAGCAGCGGCCGCCGGAGAGCGGCACCAGCCGGGTCCGCAACCGGCGGCCGTGGTGGCTGAACTCGGCACCGGCGGTGAGCTCCGGCAGGCCCGCCGTGGCCAGCGGTTCGTCCGCGACCACCTCGGGCAGCAGGCGCTCGGCCACCGGGCTGAGGTGCCGGACGACGCCCCGGGCGTCACAGACGACCAGTCCCTCACGGAAGTGCTCGACGACCTCGGACCAGTCGACCGGGCTCGGCGCGCGGTCGCGCGAAAGGGCGGGCAGCGCGGGCCCGGCCGGGCGCCCCGGCGCCCGGGCGGAGCCCGGCGTGGAGATCCGACCGTCGCCCGGGTCCCAGTCCCTGACGTCGGTAGCAGTCACCAGCTGAGCCCCACTCTCCCCATCGACACCGCGCTACGCCGCCCCGGCAGGGCTGGTCGGATCCGCGCACCCCACCCTACGCCGACCCGCCGGTAACGCCACCCGACGCGACGCCGGGGGGCCCGCGGGCCCCCCGGGTTGCCTCCTGGCCGGTAGCTGGGAACATGGGAGGATGGCCGCCCAGCTGTTGACCATCGAGGTGGACCGGCTCGACGCCGGCCGGGTCCGGCTGCGGCTGGCCGGCGAACTCGACTTCGACACCGCCCCGGAGCTGATCGCCGCAGCGGAGAACGTGCGCCGCGACGGCTGCCAGGACCTCGTGATCGACCTGACCGGCGTGGCGCTCTGCGACTCCTCCGGGCTCAGTGCCCTCGTGGTGGTGCACCGCAGCGACATCGTCCGGCTCACCGGGGTCGGCCCGCAGCTGGCTTCGCTGCTGGACCGCACCGGCCTCACCGAGTTGCTCGGGGTGGAGCGCCCGGCCGCGGGCGGGATGCGCGCCGCCGGTTGAGGCTCACCCGCGCCCACTCGCCGCGATCGTCCGCGCGGACCGCGGTCGGCTCGAGCCACTCGTCGGGCCGACCCGACGCACGAGCGGGGGGATGGCCCCCGACCCTGGGACCAGGGGTCGGGGGCCGGAGGATGGCTCAGGGCGTGGCGACCGGCTGCAATCGTGGCCCGGTCGTGCCACGGCGGGGCGCCGCGGGTGGTTCCGCGTCGTCCGGTGGACCGGAGTCGGGCGTCTGGAAGAGATAGCGGACGAACTCCCCACCCGCCTCGTTGTCGTCCGCTCCGGGCCACTGCCCGATGCAGTCCACCCCGACCACCTCGCGTCCGGTGCCGTCGGCCTCCTCCAGCAACGCCCAGAGGCTCACCGGGTAGCAGCGGGTGTCCTCGGGCGAGAGCCGCCAGCGGGCGTACCAGCCGGGACGGGCGGGCACGATCTCGACGATCCTCTTCATGACGACCTTCCCTTCCGCGTACCTCGGAAGTTTCCCGGTCCGCCCCGATCGTCGGCGGCGCCCGGGTGAGCGTCCCTCACCCCGGCGGGATGAAGCTGTCAGCGGCGATCCGGTCGGGCGCGGCCCGACCGGGGGCGTCCGTTTCGGTCCCGGCGACGGCGGGAAGGCGGCCCGACGGAAGCGAGGGAACACCAGCGGAAGCGAGGTGTCACCATGCGCAAGCAGATGGAGGGCGACAACCAACGCCGCCGGGCCCTGGCCCGGCAGGCCCGCGAGCGCGGGATGCGGGCCAGCGACACCGGCGCCAGCCTGAGCGCCACGAAGCAGCTCACCAAGCTGGACCGGGGCAAGCGTGCCGGCCCGCCGGCGGCCGGCAGCCGGCACAAGCCGGACACCACCCGGGGCGGCCCGGCGCCGCCGCCGGCGGGCATCCCGGAGAACCCCCGACCCCGCCCGGAACCGGGCCCGGGTACGCCGGCGGAGGCCACCATCGGCTACAGCCGGCTGGTCGAGGACGTCGCCCGCCGCACCGGCGCGGACTTCCGTACCGCGAAGGTCGGTGCGGAGGCGACCGTGCTGGTCCTGGCCCAGGTGTTGGACGAGGCGGAACGGCAGCGGCTGCTCACGGCGGTGCCGCCGAAGCTGCACGACGTCGTTCCGGTCGACGGCATCCGGCGGCCCCAGGACCTGTCCGGCTTCCTGGCCGAGGTGGGCCGGATCAGCGGCAACACCCCGGAGCAGGCGCGCTACCAGGCGGAGGCGACCCTGGCCGCGCTGGGCGACCAGGACGGCGAGCTGGTCGCGTCGCTGCACGTGCCGGAGAGCCTGCGGGACCTGCTGGCCCCGCCCGAGCCCGGCGGTGGCCTGGTGGGCGCCACCACCAGCACCCCCACGCTCGGCGACGCCGAGGTCCGCGCGGCGCTGGGCGACCTGCCGTACTGGTCGGGTGACACCAGCTCGCTGTCGCGTACCGTCGCCCTGCCCCCGGACAACCTGGACCGGGTGCTGGCCCGGCTGGACCAGCTCCGGGACGAGACCGGACGCGGGCCGCAGATCGGCCGGGTGGACCCGACCACCGCGGTGGTGACCGTCCGGTCCCGGCAGGCCCGTGCGGTGACCGCGCGGGACGTCGACCTGGCGCACGCCGTCGACGCCGCGATCGACGAGGTGGGCGCCGGGATGAACAGCGGCTGACCGCCCGCGGGGCCGCGGGCCGTGGCCGCCGCCCGGTCCCCGCGCGTGGTGCGCGGCGTCCCGCGCCGGCGGCCCGGCGGGCCCGCCCGCCACGCCGGCCGGGCGCGTCGACTAGCGTGCCCGCCATGGACCGCGCCGCCGACCGGTTGGAGCTGGTCGCCGACCCGGCCCGCCCCGGCGGGCGTACGCTGCTGGCCGCCGGCGTCGAGCAGTCGTACGTGGACGTCACCGACCCGCGCCACCTGCACTTCGAGTACGTGCGGCGGATGGCGGCGGTGGCGGACCTGGCGGCGCCGGCCGCCCGCCCGCTGGAGGTGCTGCACCTCGGGGGCGGGGCGCTGACCCTCCCGCGCTACCTGGCCGCCACCCGGCCCGGCTCGGCGCAGCTGGTCGTCGAGCGGGATCCCGCGGTGGTCGAGCTGGTGACCCGGGAGCTGCCGGCGCTCCCGCCGCAGGTGCGGATCGAGGTCGCCGACGCCCGCGCGGCGCTGGCCGACGCCCCGACCGGGCGGTACGACCTGGTGCTGGCCGACATCTACCGGGCGGCCCGGATGCCCGGGCACGTGACCACCGTCGAGTTCGCCGCCGAGGCGGCCCGCGTCCTGCGACCCGAGGGCATCTACCTGGTCAACGTGACCGACCTGCCGCCGCTGGTCTTCGCCCGGGTCCAGGTGGCCACCCTGCGGGCCGCCTTCGCCGACGTCTGTCTGGTCGCCGACCGGCGGATGCTGCGCGGCCGGCGCTACGGCAACCTGGTGCTGGCCGCCGCCCGGCGACCCGGCCGGCTGCCGGTGGGGCGGCTGGCGGTGGTCGCCCTCCGGGACCCGGTGCCCGGCGGCGTGCTGCACGGCCCGGCCCTGGACACGTTCGTGGCCGGCGCCCGCCCGGCCACCGACGCCGCCCTCGCCTGAGCGTTGACCGCGCCGGACCGCGCCGTCGTCACAGAGTGCTCAGCGATCCGGGCCCGCCCGCGCCCGCGCCTGGGTGCTCACCGCGCCGTCGTCGCGGGATGCTCAGCGGTCGGCCGCGCCCTCGCCTGCACACCGCCCCGGAGGGCGACCTCGCCTCGGGGCGCTCAGCGGGCCCGGACGGCGATCTCGGGTGAGGAGCTCTCCAGCGGCACCGCGTTCGCCGGGACCAGGCCGAGCTGCACCGCCGGCCGGGGCAGCGTCGCGTCGAGCATCCAGTCGGCGCCGACCCGGGCCCGGTTGCCGGGCATGGCCAGCAGGTGGTAGCCCCGGGTGACCGCCTTGGCGGGCAGTCCGGCCAGGTTCACCTTCAGCGGGTTCGCCGCCGCGTCCTTGCCGCCCAGGTCGACCACCCAGCCCAGCTCGTGGTGCCGGTAGGGCCGACGGCGCCCCTGCCCGTACGAGGCGGCGATGTTGTGCGCGGCCAGCTTGCCCTGGCGCTGGGCGTGCTGCGCGGTCATCGTGCACATCTGGCCGGGATGGGTCGGGTCGGGCACCGCGGCGGCGTCGCCGCAGGCGTACACCTCGGGGAAGCCGGGGACGGTGAGGTACTCGTCGACGACCAGCCGGCCCCGTTCGGTGCGCAGGCCCAGCTCGGCCACGAACGGGTCGGGGCGCACCCCGACGCACCAGACCAGGGTGCAGGTGGGCACGTACTCGCCGTCGGTGAGCGTGACCCCGTCGGGGGTCGCCTCGGCCACCGAGGTGCCCATCCGCACGTCCACGCCCCGCCGGTCGAGCACCCGGTGGGCGGTGTCCGACATCCGCTTGTCCAGCTCGGGCAGCACGCGGGGGGCGATGTCGAGCAGCATCCACCGCGGTCGGGTCTTCAGCCGGGGCCGCTGGGCCATCAGCGCGTCGGTGAAGAGCTGGCCGTGCGCGGCCACCTCGGTGCCGGTGTAGCCGGCGCCGACCACCACGAAGGTGGCCCGGGCGCGCTCCTCGGCCGGGTCCTCGGCCTGCTCGGCCAGTTCGATCTGGCGGACCACGTGGTCGTGCAGGTAGAGCGCCTCGGGCAGGCCGCGGAAGCCGTGCGCGTACTCGGTCACCCCGGGGATGGGCAGCAGCTTGTTGACACTGCCCACGGCGAGCACCAGCCGGTCGTACGCCAGCCGGTTGCGGTCCCCCTCCGGCTGGGTGAACCCGACCCACCGGTTCTGCAGGTCGACGTGGTCGGCCTCGCCGATGACCACCCGCACCCCGTTCAGCGTGCCGGTCAGCGGCACGGCGATCCGGGTCGGCTCGACCACCCCGGCGGCCACCTCGGGCAGCAGCGGCAGGTAGAGGAAGTAGTCGGTGGAGTTCAGCAGCACGATCTCGGCCTTGTTCCGGGCCAGCCGGCTCAAGGTCTTCGCCGCGTGGTAACCGGCGAACCCGGCCCCCACGATCACCACACGAGGTTTCGTCATTGCGGCCCCGTTCCCACCGACCGGGGGGACAAACGTGGACTCAGCCGGAAAGCCGGACGTACCCGGCGTCACCCACCGCCTCCACGTCCCAGGAACGGTCGAAGGCCCGGATCCGGTCCACCCTGATCCGGCCGACCTCGGGCGGGATGCGCGGGTCGAGGGTCAGCCGGCCGTCCACCGGCTCCAGGCCGATCATGGCCCGGGTCAGCGCGAGCGGGGTGCCGGTCGCCCACGCCTGCGGGCTGCAGGCCGTCGGGTACGGCACCGGAAAGAGCAGCCGCTGCCGGGGAAACCCGCTGATCGCCTCGGGCAGCCGGTAGTCGAAGTGCCCGGCGGCCTCCAGCAGCGCCAGGCTGATCCGGTTCGCCTCGTCCCGGTAGCCGTAGCGGGCCAGGCCGAGCGCGGCCAGCGAGTTGTCGTGCGGCCAGACGGTGCCCAGGTGGTAGCCGAGCGCGTTGTAGAGCCGCTCCTCCCTGGACATGGTCCGGATGCCCCAGCCGGAGAACATCTCGTCCGACATCAACTGCCGCGCCACCGCCTCCGCCCGCTCCGGCGGCACGATGCCGCTCCACAGCAGGTGCCCCATGTTGGACGTCTTCGCGTCGACCCGGTTCTTGTCGCCGTCCAGGGCGACCGCGTAGTAGCCGCCCCGCTCGTCGATCCAGTAGTCCCGGTTGAACCGCTCGAACAGCCGGGCCGCGTCGGCGCGCAACCGTTCGGCGAGGGCCGGGTCGGCGAGCGGCCCGTCAGCCAGCTCGGCCAGCCGCAGCTTCGCGTCGTAGGTGTAGCCCTGCAGGTCGGAGGTGGCCAGCGGCAGCACCGGGATCCGGCCGTCGGCGAAGCAGACCCCGTCCGGCGAGTCCCGCCAGCACTGGTTGCCGAGCCCTTCCGGCGAGCGGGTGGCGTACTCGACGTAGCCGTCGCCGTCCCGGTCGCCGTAGTCGTCGATCCAGTGCAGCGCGGCGATCGCGTTGTCCCGCAGCAACCGCACGGTCTCGTCGTCGCGGCTCCACCGCCAGTACTCCGACAGCAGGATCAGCCATAGCTGGGTGGCGTCCGCAGTGCCGTAGTTGGGGGCGTACGGCTTCACCCCGGTGCGGGTCAGCTCGCCGCTGCGCACCTCGTGCAAGATCTTGCCGGGCTCCTCGTCGGTGAAGTCGTCGCAGCGCCGCCCCTGCAACCGGGCCAGCGCGAGCAGCGCCCCCTGGGCCAGCATCGGCCCGGCTCCCAGCGTCTGGTACGCGGTGATCAGGGTGTCCCGGCCGAAGACCGTGAGGAACCAGGGCAGACCGGCGCCGGGCAGCACGATCCGCTGTCCCTTGACCTCGAGTTCGAGCCGCAGCGCGGCGAGGTCGTCGCGCGACTTGCGCACCGTCCGCGTCAGGGTCTCGTTGTCGCTGGTCAGCAATGCCCGGTCGGTGGTCCAGCGGCGCACCGGGTCGTCGACCCGCTGGTGGATGACGTCGGCGATGTCGCCGCGGACCGGCTCCACCACCCCCATCCCGGGCGGCAGCGGCACGTGCAGGTCCAGCTCCCACTCCTGGCGCGGCGACAGCTCGATGTCCCAGACCAGCTCGTCGCCGTCGATCCGGGCGACCGGCAGCGAGCTGCGCACCCGGGTCTCCGCGGCGAACCCGTCCGCCGCGTACGAGAAGCAGAGTTCCGACCGGTCCGGTTGGTGGTCGCGGGTGATCTGTGCCGAGCGGTCCCGCACCCCCGACTTCACCTCGAACAGGTCGGCGAAGTCGGCGGCCACGGCCAGGCGCAGCTCGAACCGGACCGGCTCGGGGCGGAACGCTGCGATGGTGATCCGTTCGTGGAAGCCGTCGCCCACGTAGCGCAGCCGGCGCACGCCCAGGCTGTTCGTCGGCAGGTCGGGCAGGTCCGGGTTGGTGAGCACGTACTGGGCCGAGTAGTGCTGGACCGTCTCGGAGCGCAACGCGAGCAGCCGGCCACCGTTGACCGTCAGCACCCACTCACTGACCAGCCGGGTGTCCAGGTGCACCAGGCCGCCGATGCTGCCCGGCGGCACGTCTCCGCACCGGTCGGCGTACATGAAGGTCGGGCCACTGAGCACGGCGAGCGAGTCCGGGCCGAGCTCAGGCGGCAGCGCCCGTTGGTCACCGCCCTCCCAGGCGGTGGCGACCAGGCCGGGGGTGGGATCCACGGGCGTCGCACGGACGGCAGTCATACGTCTCACCGTAGGAACGACGATCACCGTCCGTCATCACCCGCTCCGGGTGAAACCCGGCTTACATCCACGACCGACGATATGGACAAACACCGCCGTCGATGGCGAAGATGCGGTGATGGGATCCCACGACACCGCCGGCGACCGACCCACGAGGTCCACCCGGCGTACCTTCCTGTCCGCGTCCGCCGCCGCCACCGCCGCCACCGTCGCCGTGCCCCTGCTGGCCGAGCCCGCCGCCGCGCACGACGGCCCGCCAGCCGGGCCGGGTCGTCCGGTGCGCCCGCAGTCCCCCGACCGGGACCTGCGGGACCTGCTCCGGCAGGTCGACCAGCGGCGGATCGAGGCCATCGTCCGCCGGTTGGCGGCCTTCGGCACCCGGCACACCCTCTCCAGCCAGGACGACCCGGACCGCGGCATCGGCGCCGCCCGCGACTGGATCTACGACCGGATGAGCGAGTACGCCGCCGCCTCCGGCGGCCGGATGACCGTCGAACTCCAGTCGTACGTGCAGCAGCCGGCCTCCCGGATCCCGGTGCCCACGACGATCACCAACGTGGTGGCGACGCTGCGCGGGGAGACGTCGCCGAACCGGACGTACGTGATCACCGGGCACTACGACTCCCGGGCCAGCGACGTGATGGACGCGGTCAGCGACGCCCCGGGCGCCGACGACGACGCGTCCGGGGTGGCCGTGGTGATGGAGCTGGCCCGGCTGATGGCCACCCGGCGCACCGCCGCCACCATCGTCTTCGCGGCGGTGGCCGGCGAGGAGCAGGGCCTGTACGGCTCGGCGTACCTGGCCGGGCAGTTGAAGGCCGCCGGGGCGGACGTGCAGGGCATGTTCAGCAACGACATCGTGGGCAGCAGCACCGCCGACGACGGCACCCGCGACCCGCACACCGTGCGGCTCTTCGCCGAGGGGGTACCGACCGCCGAGACGCCGGCCGAGGCGGCCACCCGGCAGTCCGTCGGCGGCGAGAACGACTCGCCGTCGCGGCAGCTGGCCCGGTTCGTGGTCGACACCGCCGAGAACTCCGCCACCGGCATGCGGGTCCGGGTGATCTACCGGCGGGACCGCTACCTGCGCGGCAGCGACCACATCTCGTTCCTGCGCGAGGGCTGGCCGGCGGGCCGGTTCACCGAGCCGAACGAGGACTTCGCCCACCAGCACCAGGACGTCCGGTCGGTGGACGGCAGGCAGTTCGGCGACCTGCCGGAGTTCTGCGACTTCGCGTACGTCACCCGGGTGGCCCGGGTCAACGGCGCCGCGCTCTGGTCGCTGGCCCGCGCCCCCGGCACCCCGAAGGGCGCGGTGATCGTCACCAGCAACCTCACCAACGACACCACCCTGCGCTGGCAGCGCGGCGACGAGCCGGACCTGGCCGGCTACGAGGTGCTGTGGCGGGAGACCACCGCGGCGGAGTGGCAGCGGGTGATCCCGGTCGGCGACGTCACCGAGGTGACCATCGACCTGTCCAAGGACAACGTCTTCTTCGGCGTGCGGGCGGTGGGCCGGGACGCGCACCGCAGCCCGGTGGCGTTCCCCCGGCCGGGCAGCTGAGGGCGGTTCACCCGGTTCGGGCGGGGTGCGCTCACCCGGCGGCGGCGGAGCCTGGTGGTCGGTCCCATCTGAGCGGGAGGCAACCCGATGAGCACGCCGATGTCCAACGACCAGCGGCAGCCGATCTACCTGCGGCAGAGCGGCCGCACCCGGCTCACCCCGCGGCAGCGGCGGCGGGTCGAGCACAAGCAGGGCCGCATCGAGCGGCTGGGCATGCAGCGCGGCGACGCGCGGCGGCCCGGGCGCTGAGCCGTCATCCGGTGCCGGTCGCCCGCGGGCGGCCGGCACCGGCCTGCCCGGCCGCCGGAGCGGTGATCGCCCAGCGCTCGTGGTCCCGCCAGGCCCCGTCGATGAAGAGGTACTCCGGCGAGTACCCCTCCAGCCGGAAGCCCAGCTTGCGGGCCACCCTGCGGGACGGCTCGTTGCCCGGCTGGATGTTCGCCTCCAGCCGGTGCAGGCCCAGCACGGTAAAGGCGTGCTCGATCACCAGGCCGATGCCGGTCGAGGCGTGTCCGGTGCCGCTGTACGGCAGGAAGGCGGCGTAGCCGAGGTAGCCGCCGCGCAGCGCGCCGAGCAGGATCCCGCTGATGTTCACGTACCCGGCGATCTCCCCGCTGGCCCGGTCGCAGATCAGGTAGCCGGAGTGGTCCCGCCGGCGGATCTTGGCCAGGTACGCGGCGTACGCCGCCGGGTCGGCGGGGGCGACGAGCCAGGGGTGGTGCAGCTCGCGGCTGCGCCGGGCGGCCGCGATGAACTCGGCCTCGTCGGCCGGTCGGGGGCGGCGGATGCCGGCCGGACCGGCGGTGCGCAGATATCTCACGGCGGAAAACTCTGGCCCCCGGTGCGGTCGACGTCCAGCGGTTACCCGCCGCGGCGCCCAGGTTGTGCCGGGCGTCACCCGCGCCGGCGCCGCCTGCCCCCGGGTCACCGGCGCCGCACCACCCGCCGTCCCGCGCTCCCCGGAGGCGCTCTTTCGGTGAATGAGTGGCTGTTTCCCGCCGGACAGCCACTCATTCACTGAAAGTGCGCGTGGCGGCGGGGTGGTAGGCGGGATAGCAGGGTTGGGTGGGTGGGAGGTGGGGCCAGCGGCGACGGAGGTGCTCGTCGGTCGCGGCCAGCCAGGCGGTGAGGGCTGGCAGCGATCCGCCGGCGGCGCCGGCGTCGACGGCCACCCGGAGGGTGTCCAGCAACTGCCCCCGGCGGGAGAAGCCCATCGGGTGCGGCGGGTCGGCGGCGAGCAGCTTCGGCAGCCGGGCCAGCCGGACGACGGCCCAGGCGGCGGTGGCGGCGGCCATCCCCGCCGCCCAGGCTCCGTCATCGCGCTGGCCGGCGGCCGCCCGGTAGGCGCGCTCCACCCGGCGGCCCACCTCGACCGGCACCCGGGACCAGCACGGCGCGCCGTAGAACGGCAGCCGCAGGTGCGCCGCCTCGACGTACGGCGGCTGGAACCGGGCGCCCTCGAAGTCCAGCAGCCGGGCGCGGCCCGCATCCAGCCGGCAGTTCTGTGGGGCGAGGTCGCCGGTGCCGAGCACCGGCGCTGGCTCCGGGTCGGTCAGCCAGGTCACCAGCCGCGCCGCGTCGCGGTGCGCCGCGCCCACCGCCGGCAACGGCCCGTCCGCGCCGGCCAGCGCGGCCACCGCCGCCCACCAGCCGGCGAACGGCGTACCGGCCAGGACGCTGCGGTCGTGGTCGGCCGGGGCGCGGCGGCCGGCGGCGGCGAGCCGCTGGCGGAAGGCGTCCTGGCGCCCCCGGGTTGCCGCGTGCAGCCGGCCGGCGGCCTCGGCCAGCGCGACGAAACCCCGGGTCGCCCGGTCCGGGTCGGTCCCGACCAGCAGGTCCTCCAACCCGGGGCCGACGCCGAGATCCTCCAGCACCAGCAGGCCGAGCCGGTCGTCGTGTGCGAGCACCCGCGGGCCCACCGCGCAGCCCACCTCGGCCAGGAACTCCAGCGCCACCCGCTCCCGCACCGGGTCGCCCGGCCGGCCCCGGTCCGGCCGCCGGGTCTTCACCACCACGGACCGCACCGGCCATCCCGGCGGGCCGTGCACCGGCACCCGCGAGAGCCAGGGGTACGCCGCCCGGTCGGCCGACCAACCGGCCGCCGCCGGGGTGGCCGCACCGACCCGCACCGGTCCCCCGGCGACGCGGGCGAGCAGATCGGCGAGCACGGAGGTGGGCGGCGTCGGCATCCGTCGAACCTAGCGGCCGCGCCGATTTCGGGCGGGCCCCAAGATTCGTGGCGGACCGGCCCTGCCGGCCCCGGCTGAGCGCGCCGGGCGGGCTGGGCGGACCGGCCCTGCCGGCCCTGTCCGGCGGGTGGGCGGACCGGCCCTGCGCGCCGTGCTGGGCGGGCGGGGTGCGCCCGCCGGCCTGGTGGCCGGCGGCGGACCGGTCGGTCAGAGCGGACCGGGGTGCGGCTGGTCCAGCGGCATCGGCACCTGGAGGTAGGTGCTGCCGCGCAGGTCCAGCCAGGCCCGGTCGGGCGAGCGGACCAGGCGCAGCATCACCCCGGAACAGTTCGGGCAGCGCCCGACCAGGCCGGGGGCGTGCGAGTAGACCCGCAGGCCGGCCATCGGGCCGAGCATGCCGCAGTTCTCGCACCGGCCGCTGGCGGTGCTCAGGTCGACGGCGAACAGCTCACGGAGCGGGCCGTCGAGCATGTTGCCGTCCAGGTAGGACATGTCCGTCATGGTGCCTCCTCGACGCTCAGCCGGTGGGGCCGAACCGTTCGGTCTTCACCCGCCGGCTCTGGTGCCCCAGCCCGACCAGCAGGTCCGCCACCGTCTCCACGAACCCGGTCGGGCCGCAGACGTAGCAGAGCGGCTCCAGGTCCGGCGGCCAGCCGTGGCTGTTGACGTCGGCCAGCCCGATCCGGTGCGGCTCGCCCCGCCACCCCGGCGGCGCCTGCCGGGTGTAGACGTACGCCACGTCGAGGCCGAAGTCGTCCCGGGCCCGGCGACGCAACTCGTCGGCGTAGATCACATCCTCGGGGGTGCGCACCGAGTAGAGCAGCCGGAACGGCGCCCGGCTGCCGGCCGCCCGGCGGGCCCGGATCATCGCCATCAGCGGCACCACGCCCGAGCCGCCGCCGATCAGCAGCACCGGCGCGGTCTCCGCCGACCGCCAGACGAACCAGCCGCCGACCGGGCCGCGTACCTCGACCGGGTCACCCTCGGCGTACGTGTCGATCAGGTACGGCGACACCTCGCCGTCCGGCACCCGCTGGACGGTCACCTCGATCCGCGGCCCGCCGGGCCCGTCGGCCACCGGCCCGGCCACCGAGTACGACCGCGCCGCCTGGTAGCCGTCCTCGGCGGTGAGCCGCAGGTCGACGTGCTGCCCGGGCAGGTGCCCCGGCCAGTCGGGCACCTCCAGCACCAGGGTCTGCGCGCTCGGCGTCTCGACCCGGCGCTCCACGAGCCGGGCCACCCGCCAGCGCAGCGGCGCGGTCAATCGCCCTGGTACCGCTGCTCACGCCACGGGTCCCCGTAGTCGTGGTAGCCGGCGGTCTCCCAGAATCCGGGCTCGTCGGTGGGGGTCAGCCGGATGCCGCGCACCCACTTGGCCGACTTCCAGAAGTACAGGTGCGGCACCAGCAGCCGGGCCGGGCCGCCGTGCTCGGCGGGCAGCGGGGCGCCCTCGAAGGTGTGCGCCACCCAGGCCCGCCCGCCGCGCAGGTCGTCCAGCGGGAGGTTGGTGGTGTAGCCGCCGTACGAGTGGGCCTGCACGTAGTGCGCACCGGTGTCGACGCCGTCGAGCAGCGTGTCCAGCGAGACGCCCTGCCAGGTGGTGTCCCGCTTGGACCAGCGGGTCACGCAATGGATGTCCACCGTCGGCGTCTCCTGGGGCAACGCCATCAGCTCGTCCCAGCTCCACCGGTACTCGGCGCCGGTTTCGGCGGTGATGACGAACTCCCAGGTGTCCAGCGGCACCTTCGGGGTCGGGCCCGCGGAGAGCACCGGGAAGTCCTGGGTCAGGTACTGCCCCGGCGGAAGGGCCGGCTCCGCGGAGCGGGGCCGGCCCTGGAAGCCTGGTGAAACGATTCCCACCCGTCAGTCGTACCACCCCGGCTGACGTCGCAGGGGGCGGTCGGACGGAGCCGACCGGGCCGGGTGACCCGTTTCAGCGCCGCTCCGCGACGACCTCCCGCTCGCCGCCGACGGTGGTGCGGGTGGCGCGCAGGCTGGTGATGGTGACGACCACCAGCACCGCGATGATCACGCCGAGCGAGGCCAGGGTGGGGATCTCCGGCACGCCCTTCCAGATGCCGTGCGCCCAGTGCAGCGCGAGCTTCACGCCGATGAAGGCCAGGATGACGGCGAGGCCGTAGGTGAGGTGGATCAGCCGGCTCAGCGCGGCGTGCAGCACGAAGTAGAGCGCCCGCAGGCCGAGCAGGGCGAACGCGTTGGTCGCGAAGACCAGGTACGGGTCCTCGGTGATGCCGTAGACCGCCGGCACCGAGTCGACCGCGAAGACCACGTCGGTGGCGAGCACCGCGACCACCACGAGGGCGAGCGGGGTCAGCGTCCGCCGGCCGTGCTCCCGGATGATCATCCGGGTGCCGTGGTAGTCGTCGGTCACCGGCATGAACCGCCGCAGCACCCGCACCGATCGCATCTTGTTGATGTCCACCTCCTGCTGGTGCCCGGAGAGGGCGTCGCGCAGCAGCTTGATCGCGGTGACGATCAGGATGGCGGCGAAGAGCAGGAAGGCGAAGTCGAGGGTCTGCAGGGCGGCGGCGCCGAGCGCGATGAAGACCGCCCGGAGCACCAGCGCGCCGGCGATGCCGTAGAGCAGGACCCGCTGGGCGAGGACGGCGGGCACCGCGAACGCGGCCAGCAGCAGCATGAAGACGAAGAGGTTGTCGACCGAGAGCGACTTCTCCACCAGGTAACCGGTGAGGTAGTCGATGCCCTGCTTGGAGCCGTACCGGGACCAGACCCAGACGCCGAAGGCGAGCGGCAGGGCGATGTAGAAGGCGGACCAGCCCAGCGCCTCGCGCAGCGACACCTCGTGCGGGCGGCGGGTGACCAGGAAGTCGAGCACCAGCAGCGCGAGCACGCCGACGATCGTGATCCCCCACAGGCCGGGGGTGCCGACCGACTGGATCTCGGCCGCGGCAAGGTATGACGAACCGGACATGGAGCCTCCTCGAACACGGTGACATGTTCGAGGTCTCCTTCACCCACCTTTCGTGGGCAACCACCCGAGGCGCGCTCCGGGGCCCGCCGTACTGACCGGAATGGTTCGTGGGAAGTACTCCCCTCGTGGCGACAAGGTTAGGCCAGGCTGATTCCGAGCGCCAAGCGGCACCCCGTGGGGCCGGTCAGCGGGCGACGACCGCGGCGAGGACGCGGTCGACATCCAGCGCGGCCATGCAGGCCGGGCCGGCCGGGTCCAGCGGGCAGCGCGCCGCCCACCAGCAGGGCTGTTCGGTGATCGCGGTGGGCCGGCGGTACCCGCACCCGGGCAGCCCCTGCAGGTCGGCCCCGCCGATGCCGTACCGCCGGGCGTCGGTGGGACCGAAGAGGGCGACCGTGGCCGCCCCGGCGGCCGCGGCGAGCCGTACCGGGCCGGTGTCCGGACCGACCACCACCCCGCCCCGACGCGCGACCGCGGCGAACTGCCCGGCCAGGGTGGGCAGGTCGGCGCGGGGCAACGGAACCCCGAGCGGGTCCTCGGCGGGCACCGGGCCGACGGTCAGCACCGGGTGCCCACGTCGGGCCAGTTCGCCGGCCAGCCGCCGCCAGTGCGGGTCCGGCCAGCGCTTCACCGCCATGCCCGCGTCGGTGACCAGCACCACCGGCGGCGCGGGCGGGTCACCGACCAGCCAGTTGACCACCCGCTCCCCGGCGGCCCGGGCGTACGGCGGGACGTGCACCCGGGGGCGGGCGGCCCGGTCCGCGGCGTCCAGCAGCCCTTCGGCGTGCAGGATCTCCAGGTAGCGGGCGCCGACCGGCTGGTCCGGCGGGGGCCGGCGCCACAGGTCGGTCACCGCCCGGGTGGCCACCGCCGACAGCAGCTCCGGGATGCCGTCGTAGCGGGTGGTGCTGACCGCCAGATCCGGGCGGCGCGCGGCGAGCGCCTCGACCACCGCGTCCCGCTCCGCCCCGGGCCGGCCGTGCCGCGGGGTGCGCACCTCGGTGACGGCCGGGTCGGCGCGCACCAGTTCCGCGCCCGGCTCGTGGGTGAGCACCCGGATCCGGGCGCCCGGGTGGCGGCGGCCCAGGCCGTGCACCGCCGGCAGCAGGATCAGCAGGTCGCCGATCCCGCCGAGCAGGTCGACCACCAGGATGTCCGGACCCCGGTCAGGCACCGGCGCCCGCCAGGGTCCGCCGGTAGAGGTCGCGGTGCGCGGCGGCCACCCGCGGCCAGGAGTACGCGGCGGCGAAGGCCCGGCCGCGCTCGGCGAGCCGCCGGCGCAGCACCGGGTCGGCGAGCAGCTTGCCGACCGTACGGGCGACGGCGGCGGCGTCCCGGCGTTCCCGGATCACGGCCACCGCCCCGCTGCGGGCCAGTTCGTCGTCGCCGGAGTCGGCCAGCGTCACCGCGGTCGGCAGCCCGTGGGCGAGCGTGGCCAGCAGCGCCCCGCTCTTCGTGCTCACCCCGGCGGTGAACGGCAGCACCGCGACGTCGGCGGCGTGCAGGGCGGCGGAGACCCGGTCGGCGGGCAGGTGCCCGGTGAAGGTGACCGCGTCGGCGACGCCGTGCCCCGCGGCCAGGGTGGTCAGTTCCGCCCGGAACGCGCGGGCCTCGGCCGCGGGCAGGGCCTGGGCGGTGAACCCACCCACCACCAGCAGCCGCAGCTCGGGATGGTGGCGGCGCAGCGTTGGCAGCGCCTCGATCAGGTAGCGCACCCCCTTGACCGGGTGCACGAAGCCGAAGAACGCCAGCACCGGCGCGCCGTCGGGCAGGCCCAGTTCCGCGCGCAGCCGGTGCCCGGCGGTGGGGGCGCCCACCTGGTCCGCGACGTTCGGGGCGAGCGGGATCCGGGTGGCCTCCCGCCCGGTACGGGCCCGCAGCACCGCCGCGTGACCGGGATTGGTGACGATCACCGCGGCGCTGGCCGGCACCAGCCGGCCCGACTCCCGGTCCCAGCGGCGGGTCCGCTCCACCGCCGACCAGAGCGGCCCGGGCAGCCAGCCGGGCCAGGCCCACGAGCCGTACTCGTGCAGGGTGGTGACCAGCGGCACGGCTCGGGGCAGCCGCAGCGGCAGCAGGCCGGGCTGCCCGGAGAAGCGGTACGCGGCGGGCGCGAACTGGACGTGCACGAGGTCCGGCGCCAGCCGGCGGACCGCGCGGGCGGCCCGGGCGGTGGCGCCCGCCCAGCCGTCGCCGTCCGGCCGCACCGGCACGCCGGTGGCCTCGACTCCGACGTCGGGCAGCGCGGCCAGCAGGTGCCGCACGTAGTCGCTCACCCCGTCGTGCTCCGGCGGCGCCGGGCCGTGCAGCACGGCCACCCTGATCCGGTCGTCGACCACGCCGCCTCCCCCGCCCGCGCCGGAGCCCACCCGGGCGGAAAGCCGGAGCCGGCCCGGGCGGCGCCGGATTCCCGGCCCCTTACGGCGCAAACCCGCCAGCGCCTATCGTGGCCCGATGACCGAGGACGTTCCGGCCGGCCCGCTCGCCGGCGTACGGGTGGTGGAGCTGGCCGGCATCGGCCCGGGCCCGTTCGCCGCGATGATGCTCGCCGACCTGGGTGCCGACGTGGTCCGGGTGGACCGGGTCTCCGACGTGGACCCGGCCGCCTTCGGCACCCCGCATCCGGACCTGCTCAACCGGGGCCGCCGCTCGGTCGCCGTCGACCTGAAGTCCGCCGGTGGCCGGGAGGTGGTGCTCGCCCTGGTGGCCGGCGCGGACGCGCTGATCGAGGGCTTCCGGCCGGGGGTGACCGAGCGGCTGGGTGTCGGTCCGGCGCACTGCCTGGCGGCGAACCCCCGGCTGGTCTACGGACGGATGACCGGCTGGGGGCAGGACGGGCCGGTCGCCCCGTACGCCGGGCACGACATCGACTACCTGGCGCTGACCGGGGCGCTGCACGGCATCGGCCGGGCCGGCGAGCGCCCGGTGCCGCCGATGAACCTGCTCGGCGACTTCGGCGGCGGCGGGATGATGCTGGCCCTCGGCCTGGTCGCCGCCCTGTACGCGGTGCGCGGTGGCGCCACCGGCCAGGTGGTCGACGCGGCCATCGTGGACGGCGTGGCGGTGCTCAGCACGCAGATCCACGCGCTGCGGCGGCTCGGCATGTGGCAGGACCCGCGCGGGGTGAACCTGCTCGACGGCGGGGCGCCCTTCTACGACACGTACGAGTGCGCCGACGGCCGGTACCTGGCGGTCGGCGCGCTGGAGCCGAAGTTCTACGACGAGTTGGTGCGCCGGTCGGGTTTCCCGCTGCACCCGGACGAGGCGCTGGACCGCACCGACCCGGCGAACTGGCCGGCGCTGCGGACGGCCTGGGCACGGCTGTTCCGCACCCGCAGCCGGGACGAGTGGACCGCGCTGCTCGGCGCCTCGGACGCCTGCGTGGCGCCGGTGCTGGACTGGCGGGAGGCACCCGGGCACCCGCACCTGGCCGCGCGGGACACCTTCGTGGAGCGGGACGGAGTGACCCAGCCGGCCCCGGCCCCCCGGTTCTCCGGCACCCCGACGGCGCTGCGCCGGCCGCCGCCGCAGCCCGGCGAACACACCGACGAGGTGCTGGTCGAGGCGGGCTTCGACGCGCTCCGGATCGCCGACCTGCGGGCGGCCGGCGCGATCGCCTGACCGCGGCCCGCCTCGACACACCGCACGGCGACACCGGCGGCCCGCTCCGGGCAGCTGCACGCCGACCGTCGTTCGGGTGCATCTGTTGTCGCTGTAACGACGACAGACACACCCAGTCCGGCCGCAGGCGACCGGCGGCGATGCCACCGGGCCGGCGGACCGGCCGGTCAGGAACGGCGCAGCGTCGCGCCGGGGGCCATCGCCGGCTCGACCAGCTCCCGGTAGTCGCGCGGCAGTTGGGCCGCCACGTCGTCGAACTCGCCACCGCTGATCGCCTCGCGGAGGGTGACGAAGACCGCCCGCGCACCGTCCCGGGCGGCCGGCTCGTCGACGCCGGCGCGCAGCGCGACCCTGGCGACGAACTCGGCGCCGCCGAACCGGTCCGCCGACTCGGTACGCGGGCTGGGCTTGAGCACCAGCTGGAGCGGCTTGGGCAGCTGGACGGCCAGGTCCAGCACCTCCCCGCCGGTCAGCCGCTCGGCGAGCGTCTCCAGGGTGGCCCGGGTCAGCGCGACGGCCCGCTCGGACGAGGTCCGGGTGCGTTGGGCGACCTGGTCGATGAAGGTGTCGTAGTTCATCGCGTGCTCCTCGGCTCGGTGGGTACGCGTACCCGCCGATCGGGTCGGGAAACGGCGCCGGATTTCCGGCTGGACGGCGCGTGCCGGCCGGCTGGGCGGGTAACCGCCGCCGGTCGTGACCGGATCGATGCCCGAGGAGCCGACACCATGGCGAGTTACGCCGACGTGCTGCAGTACCTGTCGAGCCTGGACTATCCGGCCGGCAAGGACGACGTGGTCCGGGAGGCGGAACGGGAGGGCGCCCCGCCGGAGGTGCTCAAGGCGCTGCGCGCCCTGCCGCCGGTGGACTATGCCAACGGCAACGAGGTGGCCCGCTCCGCGGCCATCGACGCCGCCCCCGAGGTGAGCGCGTCCCAGCGGGCGGCGCAGGCGCGGGAGCCGCACACCCGGGTCTCGCAGCACCTGCGCGGCATCTGACCCCGGTGCGCGCCCCCGGGCTGGTGGCGGCCGCGCACCCGGTGCGGCGACCGGGTGACCGGTAGCGGTGTCCCGGCTGTCGTCCCGCCCGCCGGAGGGACACCCCCCGGTGGCGCTCCAGCTCGCCGTGATGGGCGTGGTCGGGCTGGTGGTCGGCGGGCTCACCGCGGCGCTGGCTCCGCTGAAAGTGGCTGCGCTGGTCGGCTGGGACGCCGCCGCGCTCAGCTGGCTGGTCCTGGTCTGGCACAAGGTCTGGCTGCTGGACGCCGAAGAGACGGCCCGGCTGGCCTTGCGCGAGGACCCGAACCGGGCGGTCCGCGACGCGCTGCTCATCGTCGCCTGCATAATCAGCCTGTTCGCGATCGGTTTCGTGGTGACCACCGCGCACGGCGCGCCGACTCGGGCCGCCCGAAACGTCTACAGCGCGCTGGGCGTGCTCAGCGTGCTGCTGTCCTGGCTGGTGGTGCACACCGTCTTCGCCGCCCGGTACGCCCGGATCTACTACACCGGCCCGGTCGGCGGGGTGAACTTCAACCAGCCTGGTCCGCCCTGCTACTCGGACTTCGCCTACCTGGCGTTCACCATCGGAGCGACCTTCCAGGTCTCCGACACCAACCTGACAGACATGGACATGCGACGCGCGGTGCTGCGGCACTCCATGCTGTCCTACCTGTTCGGGGCGTTCATCTTCGCGGTGACGGTGAACCTGGTGGCCGGGCTCGCGCCCTGAGCGGCGCCCGGGCCACGAGCGGCGCGAGGCTTCGGAGGACCGCGCACAGGCGGGCGCCCCGGGTCGCGAACCGCGACCGGGGGCGCCCCACAAAACACCTGACCTGGGCGAACGCGTCCGAACCGGATCGCGGCCGCCTGGCGGTGACGTACCGAACCGGGCGGGCATCACTGCCGCGATCATCATACGATAGGGATCGTCCTAACGGTCAGAAAATGCGGAACTGTGGGCCAATCCACTCCACCGGATCAGCCGGTCACCTCCGCGTACCGGTGTTCCAGGTCGACCCGGGCCAGCGCCCCGACCAGCCAGGCGAGCCGCTCCGACTCGCCGCTGCCGGCCAGCCCGGCCAGGTCGTCGGCGGAGCGTCCGAGCCCGAGCTTGCGGGCGGCGACGAGGGCCCGCCGGTCGGCCACCGGCGCCACCTCCCGCCACAGCGCCTGCGCCTCCCGCAGGAACAGCTCGACCACCTGGTCGTCCACCCCGGGCAGGTCGGTGAGCAGCTTCCGCTCGCGGGCCGGGTCGTGGTGGGCCAGCGCGCGCAGCCGGCGCAGGTCGCCCCGGTAGCGGTCCACCACCGTCTGGGCGAGGTCGCCGAGAACGGTGGCCAGCGCGTCCACGTCGCCGCGCTGCCCGGCCTCGCGCAGCACCCGGGCCCGGTCGGCGTGCAGCGAACGGGCCAGCCGGGCGGCGCTGTCCCACCCGTTCTCGGGCAGCGCGCGGGCGCTGTCCACGGCCCGCCGGAAGTCACCCCGGCGGGCCAGCAGGACAGAGAGACAGAGCAGTTGGAACAGGTTCGACGGGTTGTTGATGACCCGGAAGCCGTACTGCTCGGCGAACCCGCGCCCACTGCCGGCGAGCCGGCGTACCAGGCGCTTCTTGTCCTCGATGCTGGAGATGGCACTGGTCGGCATGCCCGCGACTACCCGCGTCGCCGCCGACCACGCCTGCCGAACGGTCAGCCGTGCACGCCGCCACTGCGGTCGCGGGCCTTGAGCCGGGTAGTGGGCAGCGCGGGCGCGGGCAGCGGCGGGGCGGGGTCGTCGGCGACGACGCCGAACCGGCGCCCGGCCATCCAGTCCTCCCGGGCGGCGGCGACCTCCTCGTGCGAGCGGCCGACGAAGTTCCACCACATCACCAGCGGCTCGTCGAACGGCGTCCCGCCGAGCAGCAGCAGCTGGCTGCCGGGCTCGCCGCGCAGGGTCAGCCGGTCCCGGCCGGTGCCGAGGTAGAGCAGCGCGCCGGGGGCGAACGACACCCCGTCCACCTCGGCGGAGCCCGACATGGCCAACAGGCCGTACTCGAAGTCCGGGCGCAGCGGCAGCGCGGCCGGCGCCGGACCGCGCAGCTCCAGCTGCGCGCCGAGCAGCGGGGTGTGCACCAGCGCCGGGGAGCGTTCCCCGCCCAGCTCGCCGACGAGCAGGGTGACGTCCAGCTCGCCGTCGGCCCAGCGGGGCAGGTCGCCGTGGTGGGCGAAGTCGGGGTCACCGGCGCGCGCCGGGTCGGGCAGCGCCACCCAGAGCTGCACGCCGTGCATCAGCGGCGGGTGTTCCGCGGGTGAGCGCTCGGAGTGCGCGATGCCACGCCCGGAGGTCATCACGTTCAGCTGGCCGGGCCGGATCGGCTGGACGTTGCCCAGGCTGTCCCGGTGCAGGATCTCGCCGTCCAGCAGCCAGGTGACCGTCTGCAACCCGGTGTGCGGGTGCGGCGGGACCTCCATGCCCGGCCGCTCGGCGACGTCGTCCGGGCCGAAGTGGTCGACGAAGCACCACGCCCCGACCATCCGCCGCTGCCGCTGCGGCAGCAGGCGACGCACGGTGGTGTAGCGGCCCAGCGGGACGTCGTGACCGGGCAGCAGCACGCTGCCGGGATCGACCGTGGCCACGCCCGGCGGTCGGGTCTGCGCCGGCATCGATTCGGTACGTTCCACCGCCCGACTCTACGCTCACGACCCCCCGACGCGGGCCTGGACCTTGGCGCGCGGCCGGGGCGGTGAACCGGACCACGGTGACCGTCCGTATCTCGGGACGGTTGGCGGGTACGCCGACGCGGGTGGTAGCAACGGGGCTGCCAGAAAGCGAAGGGACGTGTCGGTATGCCGGAGACCGTCGAGACGGTGTTCGCCAGCGTGGTGGCCCGCAACCCGGGTGAGCCGGAGTTCCACCAGGCGGTGCGGGAGGTGCTGGAGAGCATCGGCCCGGCGCTGGCCCGTCACCCGGAGTACGCCGAGGCGCGGGTCGTCGAGCGGATCTGCGAGCCGGAACGGCAGGTCATCTTCCGGGTGCCGTGGGAGGACGACCACGGCCGGGTGCAGGTGAACCGGGGCTTCCGGGTGGAGTTCAACAGCGCGCTCGGCCCGTTCAAGGGCGGCCTGCGCTTCCACCCGTCGGTCTACCTCGGCATCGTGAAGTTCCTCGGCTTCGAGCAGATCTTCAAGAACGCGCTGACCGGGTTGCCGATCGGCGGCGGCAAGGGCGGCGCGGACTTCGACCCGAAGGGCCGCTCGGACCGCGAGGTGATGCGGTTCTGCCAGAGCTTCATGACCGAGCTGTACCGGCACATCGGCCCGCAGACCGACGTACCGGCCGGGGACATCGGGGTGGGTTACCGGGAGATCGGCTACCTGTTCGGCCAGTACCGGCGGATCACCAACCGGTACGACGCCGGCGTGCTGACCGGCAAGGGCCTGGCCTACGGGGGCGCTCAGGCGCGCCGGGAGGCGACCGGCTACGGGGCGGTCTTCTTCGCCGAGGAGATGCTCCGGCAGACCGGGGACGGCCTGGAGGGCAAGCGGGTGGTGGTGTCCGGCTCGGGCAACGTGGCGATCTACGCGATCGAGAAGGTGCACCAGCTCGGCGGCCGGGTGGTGGCCTGCTCGGACTCGACCGGCTACGTGCTGGACGAGAAGGGCATCGACCTGGAGCTGCTGCGCGAGCTGAAGGAGCAACGCCGCGCCCGGCTGGACGACTACGTGCGGCACGTGCCGCACGCGGTGGCCGTCTCCGGTCGTACGGTCTGGGAGGTGCCCTGCGAGCTGGCGCTGCCGTGCGCGACGCAGAACGAGATCGGCGGCGCGGAGGCCGCGGCGCTGGTGGCCGGCGGCTGCGTCGCGGTGGTGGAGGGTGCGAACATGCCGACCACCCCGGAGGCGGTACGGATCCTGGGCCGGGCCGGGGTGCGGTTCGCGCCGGGCAAGGCGGCCAACGCCGGCGGGGTGGCGGTGAGCGCGCTGGAGATGCAGCAGAACGCCAGCCGGGACTCGTGGACGTTCGCCCACACCGAGCAGCGGCTGCGGGAGATCATGCGGGACATCCACGACCGCTGCTGGGCCACGGCCGAGGAGTACGGGCTGCCCGGCGACTACGTGGCCGGCGCGAACATCGACGGGTTCCGGCGGGTGGCGGAGGCGATGCTGGCGCAGGGCGTGATCTGACCAAGCACTCAGTCAGCCATTGACGTCGGTTGAACGGCGGGCCTAGGTTCAGGGGCACTACCGGCCGGTAGGCACCCGTCCCGCCGCCGACCACGGGCGGCACCGTCCGAGGTGGAGCAACGATGCCGTCCTCGCCCGCCCGTACCGCCCGCCGCCTGCTGGCCGCCGGCGTCGCCCTGATCCTCGCGGCCGGACTGGCCGGGGCCGCCCCGGCCACCGCCGCCCCGGACCGCCACTCCGACGGCTCCCAGCCGCTGCCCGGCTACACGATCAGCAACCCGCCGCTGGACCCGCTGGTGGTGGACGGCCGGCCGACCAGCGTCCGGCAGGGCGTGCACCGGCACGCCGGCTACATCGTCGAGGTGCCCGCGCGGTGGAACGGCGACCTGGTGCTCTGGGCGCACGGCTACCGCGGCCAGGAGAAGGTGCTCTCCCCCGAGCCGCCCGGCTTCGGCCTGCGGCAACGGCTGATCGAGCAGGGGTACGCCTGGGCGTCCTCCTCCTACTACAGCAACGGCTTCGACATCCGCTCCGGGGTGCTCAGCACCAAGGACCTGGCCACCCACTTCGGGCGGCTGGTCGAGCGGCCGCACCGGACCTACCTGGCCGGGGTGTCGATGGGCGGCTACATCATCGCCCGCTCGCTGGAGCAGTACCCGGGCTTCTACGACGGGGCGCTGCCGATGTGCGGGGTGCTCGGCGACCAGACGCTGCTCGACTTCTTCCTCGACTACAACCTGGTCGCCCAGGCCCTCGCCGGGGTGCGGGCGTACCCGACCCCGGCCGACTACCTGACCAACGCGGTGCCCCGGATCCAGCAGACACTCGGCCTGGCCGGGCTCACCCCGACCGGCCCGGACACCACCAACGACCTGGGCAAGCAACTGCGCGCCATCACCGTCAACCGATCCGGCGGCCCGCGACCCGGCGCCGACGCGTCCTTCGCGATCTGGAAGGACTTCCTCTTCGCGATCAGCACCACCAGCGGCGGCGACTCGCCCGCCCAGCGCCCCGGGCAGCTCGCCACCAACCTGTTCACCCGGTACGCCCCGAACTCCCCGGTCGACGTGAACGCCACCGTGCAGCGCGTCGCGCCGGAGAACCTGCGCCAGCGGCTCTCCCCGACCCTGACCGAGGTGCCACGGATCGCCGGCCGCCCCACCGCGCCGGTGGTCAGCCTGCACGACCTCGGCGACCTGTTCGTGCCCTTCTCGATGGAGCAGGCGTACGCGCGGGACGTGGCGAAGCACGGCCGGAGCCGGCTGGTGGTGCAGCGGGCCATCCGGGCGGCGCAGCACTGCGAGTTCACCCCGGCCGAGGCCGGCGCCGCCTGGGACGACCTGGTGTCCTGGGTACGCCACGGCAAGCGGCCCCTGGGCGACGACGTGACCGACGCGGCGGTGGTCGCCGCGCCGGACTACGGCTGCCGGTTCAGCGACCGGGCCGCCTACGCCGCCGGCGTCGGCACCCGCCGCCTCTACCCGGCCTGCTGAGGCACCCTGGGGCGGGGGCGTCAGTGCGGCGTGCGCAGCCCCGCCTCGATGGCGCCCCGCATGCCCAGGTAGCCGACGATCCGCTGGTGGATCCGGGCGTAGTGGGTCCGCTGCCCGGCCGACAGCCGCGGATCCGTCATGGCCGCGGCCAGGTCGACCACCCGGGCCACCGGCCGGTACTCCATCCAGGTCGGCAGCACGGTCACGTCGGTCACCTCCCACCGTCCGGTCGCGGTGCGGCGGAAGGTGAACTCCGGCACCACGGCGTCCTGCGTGTTCTCCGGCGAGCCGTCGCCGAACCGGGTGGTCAGGTTGCCCATCCCGTAGGCGACCCACTTCGAGCCGATCTTCTCGAAGGGCTGCACCACGTGGGCGTGGTGGCCGACGATCAGGTCGATCTCGTCCGAGCCCAGCAGGAGCCGGGCGAGGTCGAGCTGGTCGCCGTTCGGCTCGTTCTGGTACTCCGTACCCCAGTGCAGGGAGAGGATGACGATCTCGGCGCCGGCCGCCCGGGCACGCCGGGCCTCGGCGAGGATGGCGTCCTGGTCGATCCGGTTCGCCGCCCACGGCCGGCCCGCCGGCAGCTCGATGCCGTTGAAGCTCAGGGTGTACGACAGCTGCCCGACCTTGACCCCGGCCACGTCCAGGACGTTCGGCCGGGCGGCCTCCGCGGCGCTGCGGGCCGTGCCGGTGTAGCGGAGCCCGACCCGGTCCAGGTTGTCCAGCGTACGGGCGATGCCCGCCACTCCCGTGTCGAGCGAGTGGTTGGAGGCGGTGGAGCAGGTGTCGAAGCCCGCCCAGGCCGCCGCGTCGGCCAACTGCGGCGGCACGCTGAAGGTCGGCCAACCGGTGAACGGCCCCTCGGGTTCGGCCAGCGGCGTCTCCATGTGGCAGATGGCGAGGTCGGCGGCGCTGACCCGGGGGCGGACCGCCGCGAGCACCTCGGTGAAGTCGTGACCGTCGCGGCCGTTACGCCGGGCGTCGAGTGCGGCCTGCTCGGTGAGCGGCGGGTGGACCAGCAGGTCACCCGCGGCCACCACGGTCAGCTCGGTACGCGGTGCCGGCGCCGCGCTCGCGGTTGCCGGCGCGCTGTTCGGCACCCGGGTATCGACCTGCCGTTCCGGCGCGTCGCAGCCGGCGACGAGCAGAACGACCAGCAGCACGATCCTGACCTTTGCCTTCATGGCGGACATACTGCTGCCCGGGCCCGGGCTCGGGTGGGCAAACGCCGAAGGCTCCCTCCCCGGAGTGGGGAGGGAGCCTTCGGCAGTCCTTCATGTTCTGTTGGGTTGTCAGTTGTTCCAGTGCTCGGCGACGAGGTCGGCGGCCTGCTGCTCCCACTGGGCGTAGTGGAACGGGTAAGCCGACACCTGCACCGTCTGCGCGGCCTTGGTCAGCGGCATGTCCTGCCAGCCGTCGACCTGCTTGAGGCCCTTCAGGAACGCCTTGGTCGAGTACTCGGGGTCGGTGATCTGCTCCACCGTGCCCCAACCGCTGGACGGGCGCTGCTGGAACAGGCCCTGCGAGTCGTGGTCATTCCGGTCACCCAGGTGACCCAGGTTCTCCAGCTTCGACTCCTGCAGCGCGGTAGCGATCGCCACCACGGCGGCGCGCTCGTCCATGTCGGACTTCTTCGTCGCCGCGATGATCGCCTTCACGTTCGCAACCTGCTCACCGTCGAGGTCGATGCGCGACTGCTCACCCTGCACACCATGCGGAATCAGCTTCGCCTTGTCGACACCCGGCTTGTCAGCCTGCACCACGGCAACCGGCTTCACGGCCTCGACCGAGGTGGTGTCAGCGTTCGTGGCGGGGCCAGCGGCGATGCCACCGGCGAAGGCCAGACCAGCAATACCCAGAACGCTCTTACGCATGATCGTGTTCATCACAAAGCTCCTTCGGGGGATGACGCCACCAGCCCAAGGGGGACGGGCCATAAGGGGCGCAAGCACCATCAGGCGCTCAGAAAGACTCAGGGGAAGAACTACTCGGCACTCTCGCGGGGCGGGGGATGCCCTGGCCGGTGCCAGATGCCCGGCAAACCTGCGGGGCGGGGGTGCCCTGCGCGGCCGGACTGTGTGTAACGACCGCCAGCACCCCATCATTCCGGGGCCAGAACCCTCACCCGGCTCTGCCGGGCGGGGCGTTGCTGCGATCGCCGGGGGATGTAACGACCGCCAGCCCGCCGTCATTCCGGGGGCCGCGACCCGGTCGGCCGGAGCCGGACGGGGTGTTGCTGCGATCGCCGGGGGATGTAACGACCGGCCGCCCGCCATCATTCCGCCAGGCCCCGGGCCGGCCGTGCCGGCGGCGTGCCCTTGCTCGATCGTCCGCATGATGTAACGCCCCCGACCCGGCCCCGATTCCACCACCCGGATGCCACCGGTCACACCCACAAACCCGACAAACACCCCACCAACAGGTCTGGCCAACCGCCCTGCCGCAAGGCTGGACGGCGTGATCGACACCATGTCGCCGATATGAGGCCATCCCGGACGGGTCGATACCGCCACATCGGCGAAACGACGACAGGGCCCACACGCCCACGGCGGGTCCGCACACTCGATGCCCCGGATGCGCGGAATGTCCGGATGCCACGTGGACGTGGGGTTGCCTCACCACCGGGAAGACGCAGCCAGGCAGATCCTGGCGAGGTGGGTCAAGCACCGGGAAGAAGCAGCCCGGCGGATCCGAGCCGGGGGTGGGTCATTGAGGAACGAGCGTGATACCTCAGGGGCATATTGATGACTCAGAGGTATCAACCTCCCGGACAACATGCCCAGCCCCGACGACACACCCGACCCGACCAGCGGCCGAACCCCGCAGGACGGGCAAGCAAACCGGACATCTGCGTGGACAGCCACGCACGGACCCGGACCACAACTGTGGCGCCCACCGTGATCGCGAAACGATCTCGAACCACAACAAAGGTGCGCCGGGCCGCGAACCGACGGACGCACCCGCACCACAGCAGAGCGCCCTCCCCGACCATCCGAGCGGAACCCGGACCACAACCAGGCGCCCGCCGCGACCACGAAACGCACCCGCTCACGACAAGAGCGCGCCCGCCGTGACCGCGCGGACGGACCTGGACCACGACGGGGGTGTGGCCCGCCGTGACCGGCGCAGGGATCAAGCCTGACCGCCCGGAGCCGGTCACGGCGGGCCACACCCCCCACCGCAACCACCCACCCACCGCAAGCGAACCCCCAACGCAGGGATCAAGCCTGATCACCCGAGGCCGAGCACGAACAACAAGCCCGCCAAAGAACAGCCGGCAACCGCCGCAGGAAGGCCCCCGGGAGAAGCGAACCGGCCGGCCCCCGTGCGGGGACCGGCCGGTTCGTCATGCGGTTGTCACCAGAGCTGCGCGACGATGTCCGCCGCCTGCTCCTCCCACTGCGCGTACGCGAACGGGTAGGCCGAGACCTGCACCGTCTGCGCCGCGGCGGTCAGCGGCAGGTCCTGCCAGCCGCCGACGTTCTTGAGCGCGGTGAAGAACGCCGTCGAGGCGTACTCAGGGTCGGTGATCTGCTCCGGCGAACCCCAACCCGACGACGGCCGCTGCTGGAACAGGCCCTGCGAGTCGTGGTCGTTGTACGCGCCCAGGTGGCCGAGGTTGTACAGCTTCGACTCCTGCAGCGACGTCGCGATGCCGATCACCGCGCCGCGCTCCCCCACGCCGGTCTTCTTGGCCACGTCGATGATGGCCCGGGCGTTGGCGAGCTGGGCGTCGTCCAGCGGGATACGCGACTGAGCACCCTGCACGCCGTGCGGGATCAGCTCCTCGCGGGTGGGCTTCTCGGCGGCCGGCTTGACCGTGGTGCCGCCGGTGGTCAGTGCGGACTCGTCGGTCCGGTCGGTCTTGGCCCGGCCGGTGGCCTTCTCGATCGCCGCCACGGCACCCTCGTGCGGGCCGGTGGTGATCGGTGCCGCCGCGGCCGTCGGCGCGAGGGCCAGGCCACCCAGGGCGGCCACGCCGGCCACGCTGAGTGCGGTCTTGCGGTACGAGTCGTTCGCGATCTTGCGGTACGAGTCCTTCGCGATGGCGGGGAGCCATCGAGTGAAGTCGACCTTCACGATGGTTGCCCTTTCGATCGTGAAGCGCTCCGGTTGAGCACCTCTCGGGGGATCTCCGGTGCCGGAGAAGAGGTTTGCGCTCCGGCGGTACGGGGGACACAACCAGCTTCACGTGTCGGTCATTCCGGATATGCGCCGAGCGGCGTCGGCTGCGGCCCAGGTCACCGGACACCGGGGCGGAGACGCGCCCAGCAGCGACCACACCGGGATCGAACGGACATGGTCCGTGGCGGCCATCATCGGCCAGACAGGGCAGAACCGGCACGGACGCCCTGGTGCGTGCGGCGCAAGCCCTTGGGGGCCGGACCGGCCACGGACGCCCCGATCGACTCAGTCGGCGTACGGGGCCCCGAACCGGACCAGGACGTGCCAGAGCTGCTTGAGGTGCTGCAGGGTCACCGCGGTGGGACCGCGGTCCGCCCAGCGCGCCGGGTCGGTCACCACGGAGACCGCCGCCCGGCCGATCAGCGCGGCGTCGACCGGTTCGCCCGGCCGGGCGAACTCGGCGTGCACCCGGGCGGCCAGCGGTGGGATGGCCGGCCCACGGAACTCCGGGTCGATCTTGTCCACCGGCAGGGCGAAGCCCCGGTGCCAACAGAGGGCGAAGCCGTGCCGCCGGGCGATCCCGGCCAGCGTCGCGCCGGCCTCGGTGCCCCGGAACGACGGGTCGACGACCACCGCCTCCACGTCCCGGCCGAGGTCGAGGTCCCCGTGGACCTGCGCCTCGATGTAGTCGTCCAGGGCCCGGCCGGCCGCGCCGGGCGACCACGCCGCGTCCTCCCGGCGGCGCAACAGCTCCCGCACCAGGGCTACCGTGTCCATCCCCGGCCGGCCGAGGCTGGTCCCGGTGCCCTCGGTCGCCGCGATCAGGGCGGCCAGCACCGGCTCGAACACGTCGACGGTGCCGAGGTCCCGGGGACCGAGGTGGCTGTCGCCGAAGCAGAAGGTGGCCCGGGCCAGCACCTCCGGGCGCAACCGCAGGTGACACGAGCCGAAGCGGGGGCAGGCGCCGTCCGGGTGGTCGAGCAGGTTCAGCCCGCCGTACTTGGGCCGGTCGGTCAGGGGCACGCCGGGCGCCTGGTAGGCGCCGCCGAACAGCGACTCCTCCCACCGGTCCCGGTCGCCGCCCGGGTACGCGGTCAGCCCGCCGTTGGAGATCCGGGTCTCGAACTGGCTGCGGTAGATCCCCTCGTCGGCCAGCGCCCCGGCGACCGTACGGCCGTCGGCGAGCAGCCGGTCGGGGTGGAAGTTGAGGGTGAGCCGCCCGTGCCGGCCGATCGCGGTGATCAGCTCCTCCGGCTGGTGGGTGACGCCCGATCCGGCCAGCGCCCGGGCGATGGTGGCCAGGGCGGCGGGGCGGTCCCGCAGCGCGGTCCGCCGGACGTGGTCGAGTGCGGCGCGCTGCGCCGGGGTGAGGGTCACGGGGGCGATTGCCGGGGCTCCGACGGGCTGCACGCCGACGATCATCCCCACGCCCGCCGGTGCGGCGCATCCCGATTTCCCGACCGGTTCCGGGCCGACGGGGCCGGTGGCGTCCGGTGCCGCGGTCGTGGCGGGGGTGGTCGGGACGACCGGCCGGGGCCGGCCCGCGCGGCGACCGCTCACCGTCCGGTCACTCCTCGCGGGCGCGGTCGGTGCCGAACCCGTCGAGGGTCGTCCGCTCGTCGGCGTCGAGGAGTTCCTGGAAGAGGGTGATCTGCAGGCCGGCCGGGGCGTCGAGGCGGGAGTTCAGGGACTGCCACGGTGTCACGGTGGGCGGCGCGATCTCGGTGGCACCGGCGGCGACCAGCCGGTCGGTCGCCGCCCGGCTGTCGTCCACCTCGAACGCCACCCGGAGCTTCGGGGCCACCTGCCGCCCCACCTCCACCTCGTCGATCATCCGCTTCTGCGCCGGGTTGGCAATCTCCAGCGTGGCCCGGCCGGCGTCCAGGATCACCACCCGCGCGTCCCCCTCGCCGGTGAACGCCGCCTGCTCCGGCAGGCCCAGCGCGTCGCGGAAGAACGCCACCGCCGCGGCGTAGTCCTCGGCCTCCACCACCAGGCGGAGTTGACGTACGGCGGGCGGACGGGTGTGATCATCGGCCATGACCGGGGAGCCTACCCAGTACGACGACAGGTCGGTGGTCAGGTCGCCGGCCAGGCCGGGCTACAGTGAGGGGCTCCGACCGGAAGGCGATGAGGTGACTGCTGCCGACGTGGCCGACCAGGTGGTTCACGACCGCCTGGGGCGTTACGGCCGGTTCGCGCGGATCGGTGCCGCCGGCCGGCCCGCGACGCGCGCGACGGCGACCGACCCCGCCGATGGCACCCCGGCCGGGTCGGGACGGACCGCATGACGGTGCCGGACGGGACAGCGCCGGCCGCCGGGTTCGTCCACGAGGGGCTCTTCTACCGGGACGCCGACGACCTGCTGGCCGGCACGGTCCCGTTCGTCGAGGGCGGGCTGGCCGCCGGCGAACCGGTGCTGGTCGCCATGCCGGGGGCCAACCTGCGCCGGGTCCGCGCGGCGGTGGGCGGCACCGAGCGGGTGCGCTGGGCGGACATGACCGAGGCGGGCCGCAACCCGGGGCGGATCATCCCGTGGGTGCTGCAGGCGTTCGCCGACCGGCATCCCGGCCGGCGGGTGCGGATCATCGGCGAGCCGATCTGGGCCGGGCGCAGCGAGGTGGAATATCCGGCCTGCGCCCAGCACGAGGCGATGATCAACGCCGCGTTCGCCGGTCGCGCGGCGACCATCCTCTGCCCGTACGACGTGGCCGCGCTGGACGACGTGGCGCTGGCCGACGCGTGCGTCACGCACCCGGTGCTGGTGGATCGCGCGGGGCGGCGGCCCAGCCCGGACTACGCCCCGGCGGAGGTGGTGGCCCGTTACAACGCGCCGCTGCCCGCGCCCGCCGAGTCGACCGCGGCGCTGGCCTACCAGGTCGACACGCTCTCCGACGTACGCCGGTTCGTCGCCGACCACGCCACGGCGGCCGGGCTGGCCGCGGACCGGGTGGCGGACCTGCAGATCGCGGTCACCGAACTGGCGACCAACAGCGTCGCGCACGGCGGGGGCGGCGGGGTGCTGCACGTGTGGCGAACGGCCGCGCACCTGGTCTGCGAGCTTCGTGACCACGGCTGGCTGGCCGACCCGATGGCCGGGCGGGTGAACCCGGCGGCGGACGGCGTCGGCGGGCGGGGGCTGGTCATCGTGCACGCGCTCTGCGACCTGGTGCGGCTGCACACCTCCCCGGCCGGGACGGGGGTCCGGCTGTTCATGCGGCGGACGCCATGACCGACGACGCCTTCCTGCTGCGTCCGGTCGGGCGGGTCGCCTCGCCGCTGACCGACCCGGCGGACGCGCCCCGGCAGGGCGACGAGGGCGCGCCGGAGGCGTACCTGGACTTCACGCCGGAGGTCGCCACCGCCCTGCGCGACCTGCGCGTCGGCGCGGAGGTGCTGGTGCTGACCTGGCTCGACCGGGCCCGCCGGGACGTGCTGGCGGTGCACCCGCGCGGCGACGCGTCCCGGCCGGAGACCGGGGTGTTCAGCACCCGGTCGCCGCACCGGCCGAACCCGATCGGCCTGCACCGGGTACGGGTGCTGGCGGTGGACGGGCTGCGGGTGCGGGTCGCCGACCTGGAGGCGCTGGACGGCACCCCGGTGCTGGACGTCAAGCCGGTGCTGGGTCCGCCCGACGAACGCTGACCCGGCGCTCAGTGGCCCCGGGCCAGCCACTCGTCGAGGTGCGGCGCCTCCGCGCCGACGGTGGTGCTCTCGCCGTGGCCGGTGTGCACGACCGTCTCCGGGGGCAGGGTGAGCAGCCGGTTCCGGATCGAGTCGATGATCGTGCCGAAGTCGCTGTACGAGCGACCGGTGGCGCCCGGCCCGCCGGCGAACAGGGTGTCCCCGGTGAACACGGCATCGAGCGCCGGCGCGTGGAAGCTGCACGCGCCCGGGCTGTGCCCGGGGGTGTGCAGCACGGTCAGCGCGACGCCGGCCACCTCGACGGTGTCGCCGTCGCGCAGTTCGCCGCCGGGTGACTCGTCCGGGTGCACCTGGTCCCAGAGCACCCGGTCGGCGGGGTGCAGCAGCACCGGCGCGCCGGTGGCCCGGGCCAGCGCCGGGGCCACCCGGACGTGGTCGTCGTGGGCGTGGGTGGCGAGGATCGCCCGGACCCGCCGGCCGCCGACGACGGCCAGGATCGCGTCGACGTCGTGCGGCGCGTCGACGACGACGCACTCGGTGTCGTCGCCGACCACCCAGACGTTGTTGTCCACGTCGAAGGTCTGGCCGTCCAGCGAGAAGGTGCCGGCGGTGACGGCGTGGTCGATCCGGGCGGCCATCAGAAGACCACCACCGAGCGGAGCACGTCGCCGCGGTGCATCCGCGCGAACGCCTCCTCCACCTGGTCGAGCGCGATCTCCTCGGTGACGAAGGCGTCGAGGTCGAGGCGGCCCTGCAGGTAGAGCGCGGTGAGCATGGGGAAGTCGCGGCTGGGCAGGCAGTCGCCGTACCAGCTGGACTTGAGGGCCCCGCCGCGGCCGAAGACGTCCAACAGCGGGACCTCGACGGTCATCTCGGGAGTCGGCACGCCGACCAGCACGACGGTGCCGGCCAGGTCGCGCGCGTAGAACGCCTGCTTCCAGGTCTCCGGCCGGCCGACCGCGTCGATCACCACGTCGGCGCCGAAGCCGCCGGTGGCGGCGCGGATCGCCTCGACCGGATCCTCGGCGGACGCGTTCACGGTGTGGGTGGCGCCGAACCGGCGGGCCCACTCCAGCTTCCGGGCGTCGGTGTCCACCGCGATGATGGTGGTCGCCCCGGCCAGCGTCGCGCCGGCGACCGCCGCGTCGCCGACCCCGCCGCAGCCGATCACCGCCACCGAGTCGCCGCGGGTGACCCCGCCGGTGTTCATCGCCGCGCCGAGGCCGGCCATCACCCCGCAGCCGAGCAGCCCCACCGCGGCGGGCCGGGCGGCCGGGTCGACCTTCGTGCACTGGCCGGCGTGGACCAGGGTCTTCTCGGCGAACGCGCCGATGCCGAGCGCCGGGGCCAGTTCGGTGCCGTCGGTGAGGGTCATCTTCTGCGCCGCGTTGTGGGTGGCGAAGCAGTACCAGGGCCGGCCGCGGCGGCAGGCCCGGCAGACGCCGCAGACGGCCCGCCAGTTGAGCACCACGAAGTCGCCCGGGGCGACGGCGTCGACGCCCTCCCCGACCTCCTCCACGACGCCGGCCGCCTCGTGGCCGAGCAGGAAGGGGTAGTCGTCGGTGATGCCGCCCTCGCGGTAGTGCAGGTCGGTGTGGCAGACCCCGCAGGACAGCACCCGCACCACCGCCTCGCCCGGCCCCGGGTCGGGCACCACGATGGTGGTCACCTCGACGGGTGCGCCTTTGCTGCGGGAGATGACTCCCCGGACCTGCTGGCTCACGGTCTCCTCCTGCTCCGCGGCGCCACGCGCCGCCGTGGTGTCGGGATCCGGCGCCACCGCGCTCCGGCGACCCGGTGGATCAGGCTCTCGGGCGAAACTACCGCCGATCACCACCGGCGGCCCAGAGCCGCGCGGCGGTTATCCCGGCGCGGTGTGGGTAGGCGGGGGCACGATCCTGCCGTCGGACGGGAGTGCGCCATGAAGGTGAGCCATCTGCCGCTGCGTGTGAGCATCGGCGCGTTCATCCTCAATTCCGGGCTGAGCAAGCGGACGCTGGAGGGTGAGGCGGCACAGGGCATGCACGGGATGGCCGTCAACGCCATCCCGCAGCTCAAACAGTTCCCGCCGGACAAGTTCGCCCGGCTGCTGTCGGGGGCCGAGATCGCGCTCGGCGCGGCCCTGCTCGCGCCGTTCATCCCGTCGGCGCTGGTCGGCCTGGGGCTGACCGCGTTCGCCGCCGGCCTCACCCAGCTCTACCTCGCCACGCCCGGGATGCGGGAGCAGGGCAGCCTGCGGCCGACCCAGCAGGGCATCGGCCTGGCCAAGGACGTCTGGATGCTCGGCGCCGGTCTGACCCTGGTGCTGGACGGCCTCACCCACCGCCGTCGCTCCTGACCGGGCGACCCGGCCGCGGACCGGACCGGTTCAGGGCGCCGTCGCCGCGGGCGGGACGGCGAGCGCCTGCGCGGCGACCTGCCGGCGGGCCGCGTTGCGGTAGCGGAGCACCTGCACCGCGCCGAGCGCCCAGAGCAGGTACTGCGCGGCGAAGGCCCACCGGAAGGCGGACAGGTCGGGGGTGGCCCGGCCGGCCGGGGTGGCCAGGTCGAGCACCACGCCGACCACCAGCACCAGGGTGATCGAGGCGACGAAACCGCCGACGTTCACCACGCCGGTGGCGCTGCCGATCCGGCTGACCGGGTTGAACGAGCGCGCGTAGTCGAACCCGATCAGCGAGCCGGGGCCGTTCAGCGCGAGCACCAGCACCAGCGTCACCAGCAGCCAGCGCGGCGCCGGGCCGGGCCAGAGCAGGACCACCGCCCAGACCGTCGCGCTGCTGCCGGCGATCGCGAAGACCAGCACCGACCGGTGGAACGGGTGCCGGGCGCAGAAGTGCGCGATCGCCGGCCCGGACACCAGCATGGCGACGGTCATCAGGGTGAGCAGCGACGCGGCCGCGGTCGGCGTCAGCCCCTGCCCCTGCACCAGGAAGGGGTAGCCCCAGAGCAGGGCGAACACCGAGCCGGAGAACTGCGTGACGAAGTGCGTCCAGAGCCCCAGTCGGGTGCCCGGCTGCGCCCAGGCGGCGGCGAGTTCCCGACGCACCGTCGCCAGGTCCGGCGTCGGGCCGGCGGCCATCTCGCGGTCCGGGGTGTCCCGGACCGCCACCACGACCAGCAGCAGCAGCGTCGCGCCGAGCGCCGCCGCGACCAGGAAGGCCGGGGTCCAGCCGGCCCGGTGCAGCAGCGCCACCAGCGGTACGGCGCCGAGGATGGCGCCGAACTGGCCCAGCGTGCCGGTCAGCTGGGTCAGCATCGGGTAGCGCCGGCCGGAGAACCAGAGGGCCACGATCCGCAGCACGCTGATGAAGGTCATCGCGTCGCCCAGCCCGATCAGCACCCGGCCGGTGACCGCCAGCCACACCTCGGTGGCGAGGGCGAAGCAGAGCTGCCCGGCGACCATCAGGGCGCCGCCGGCGATCAGCAGCCGGCGCGAGCCGTACCGGTCGAGCAGCACGCCGACCGGCACCTGCATGGCCGCGTACACGGCGAGTTGGGCGACGGAGAAGGTGGCCAGCGTGCTGGCGTTGATGTCGAAGCGGTGCGCGGCGTCGACCCCGGTGACCCCGAGCGTGCTGCGGTGGAACACCGCCCCGACGTACGCGCCCAGCGCGACGCCCCAGACCAGCCAGCCGGATCGGCGCCGGGCTGCCGTTGCGGCGGTCACCGCAGCGTCCGCAGCACGGTGGCGGCGTTGTCGATGTGCGCCGCGACCGTGTCGAGCCAGCGTTGCGGGTCGTCGCCGTCGAGGGCGGCGAGCTGGGCGGCGTGCTCGGTCAGCGCCACCTCGGCCCAGCCGGGCGAGAGCCGGAAGCTCGCCTCCCCCATCCGCAGCTGGCGGTCCCGCAGCCGCTGGTACAGCTCGGCCAGGATCTCGTTGCCGGCGGCGTCGACCACGGTGGCGTGGAAGGCGCGGTCGGCGGCCATCAGCGTGGTCAGGTCGCCGGCGGCGTGCGCGGCGCGCATCTCGGCCAGCCGCGCGGCGAGGTCGGCCCGCAGCGCCGCCCGGCGGGGCCAGACCCGCTCGGCGGCGTGCAGCTCGACCAGCCGGCGGGCTTCGATGACGTCGGTGATCTCCCGGGCGGAGACCGGCCGGATCAGCGCGCCCCGCTTCGGGTAGAGCCGGACCAGTCCCTCCGCCTCCAGCCGCAGCAGCGCCTCGCGTACCGGGGTGCGGGAGACGCCGGTGACCTCGGCGATCTCCCCCTCGCTGACCAGCTGGCCGCCCGGGTAGAGCTGCTCCAGGATGGACCGCTTCAGGTGTCGGTAGGCCCGCTCGGCCGCCGAGGTCACGGTGGTCGCGGCCGAGGGATGCGTCATGTATCTATGATCCGACCCGCCACGGCCGACGCCGCGCCGGGTGCCCGGGACGTGGCGCAAGCCACCCCGTCAGAGCGCGTCGGGGTGCACGGTGAGCAGACCGTCGGCGTCGACGTCGAAGCGGGGGCCGAGCCGGCCGAGCAGGCTGGCGAGCCAGGCCGCCTCGCCGGGGTCGGCCGACGCCAGCCGCATCCGCCGGATCCGCACCGGGGCCGCCCGCAGCCCCCGCAGCCGGCCGCTGCCCGGGTCGAGCGCCGGCAGCCAGAGCAACCGCAGCTCCGGCCGGTACGCCTCCTCCCCGCCGATGCCCTCGTAGTCGTCGACCAGGTCCCCGCAGCCGTAGAGGATCAGTCGGTCCCGGTACACCTCCACCGGCCGCACGTGGTGCGAGGAGTGCCCGTGCAGCAGGTCGACCCCGGCGTCGACGAGGCGGTGGGCGAACTCGACGTGCTCGGGCGGCACCTCGTACCCCCTGGTGCCGCCCCAGTGCACGGAGACCAGCACCCGGTCCCCCGGCCCGGCCACGGCGGCGACCCGCTCCGCCAGCAGGTCGGCGGTGGCCACCGAGATCTCCGGCAGGTACGCCACTCCGGGCCGGTCGGCGGTGGCCGCCCAGGGCGGCGGCACGCCGCTGGACGGCGCGGCCACCGAGAAGACCAGCAGCCGGCGGCCCGCGCCGAGGTCCACCCGGGCGGGCGCCCAGGCGGCCGCCGCGTCCCGGCCGGCGCCGGCGGTGGCGATCCCCGCCCCGGCCAGCGCGTCGAGGGTGTCGGCGAGCCCGACCGGGCCGAAGTCGAGCACGTGGTTGTTGGCCAGCGCGCAGACGTCGAGCCGGGCGGCGGCCAGGCACGGCACGTTGTCCGGGTGCATCCGGTAGTGCACGGCCTTGCCCGGGGCGTGCTCGCCCCGACCGGTCACCGCGGTCTCCAGGTTGACGATCCGGGCGGCCGGCCGCAGCTCGTCCAGCAGCGGCAGGGCGACGCCCCACGGCCACTGCGGCGGCGCCGGCCGGGGAATCGGGCCGCTGACCCGCTCGGCCAGCCCGACGTACTCGTCGGCGTCGCGGACCGCCCGCTCGCGCAGGTCGGGCGGGCCGGGCCGGGGCAGGATCCGGTCCACGCCCCGACCGGTCATCACGTCCCCGGCCAGGAACAGGGTCAGCGCGTCCGGCGGCATCCCTCCGCTTCCCCGCCCCGCGCGGGCTCGAAACAGCCGCCGCCGCCCCGCCGTTGCGGCCGGCGCGTGCCGTGGGCGGCCGGACCCCGGCCCAGCGGGATCCGCCCGGTCCGCGGCCGGGCCACGCCCTCGCCGGCCACGCCCTCGCCGGCTGCGCGGAAGCCGGCTCGCGGGGCCGCTGGGCTGCCTAGGGTGGAAGTGACCGGTGGTACGGCGGCGAGGAGTACCCGGGTGACCGGTGGGCTGCGGCCGTGGTACCGGCCGATGACCGCGCGCGACCGCGGCGAGGAGCACCGCGCCGCCACGCCGCTGGAACTCTTCTTCGACCTCTGTTTCGTGGTGGCGGTGGCGCAGGCGGCCACGAACCTGCACCACGACCTGGCCGAGGACCAGGTCGGGCACGCGGTGCGCAGCTACCTGATGGTGTTCTTCGCGATCTGGTGGGCGTGGATGAACTTCACCTGGTTCGCCTCCGCCTACGACACCGACGACGACGTCTACCGGATCACTACCCTGGTGCAGATCGCCGGCGCGCTGATCCTGGCCGCCGGGGTGCCGCGCGCCTTCACCGCGGGCGACTTCGCCACCATCACCTACGGGTACGTGGTGATGCGGCTGGCCCTGGTGACGCAGTGGCTGCGGGCGGCCGCCGGCGATCCCGGCCACCGGGCCGCTGACGTCCGGTACGCGGTAGGGGTGACCGTGGTGCAGGTCGGGTGGCTGATCCGGCTGCTGCTGCCGGACGACTGGCGGGTCGGCTCGTTCCTGGTGCTGGCCCTGGCCGACCTGCTGGTGCCGGCGTTGGCCGAGCGGCCGGGGATGACCACCTGGCACCCGCGGCACATCGCCGAACGGTACGGGCTGTTCACCCTGATCGTGCTCGGCGAGGTGGTGCTCGCGACGTCGGTGGCGATCCAGACCGGCGTCGACACGGGGCAGGCCGACCTGCGCCCGCTGGCCACGGCGGCCTGCGTGATCGTGTTCGCGCTGTGGTGGCTCTACTTCGACCGGGCGGTGGAGGTGCCGACGCGGCTGCCCGCCTCGCTGGTCTGGGGGTACGGCCACTACCTGGTGTTCGCGGCGATCGCCGCGGTTGGTGCCGGGCTGTGGGTGGCGGTCGACCACCACCGGCACCTGGCCCACGTCGGCAGCGTGGTGGTCGGGCACACCGTGGCGGTGCCGACGGCCGTCTACCTGCTCACCGTCTGGGTGCTGCGGGTGCTGCCCCGGCAGCGCGGGATGGTCGTGGTGGCGTTCCCGGTGACCGCGCTGCTGGTGCTGGCCACTCCCTGGCTGCCGGTGACGGTCTATCTCATCGCGGCGCTGCTGACCGCCCTGGTGGCGGTGACGGTGCTGGTTCGGCAGCGGGAGCTGCGGTCCAGAAGTCGACCAGCAGCCGGCTGAACTCCTCGGCGCACTCGATCTGCGGCATGTGCCCGCAGTTGGTGAACAGGTGGGTGCGGGCGTGGGGCAGCCGGGTGCGGGCGGCCGCCAGGTGGGCCGCCGGCAGGATGAGGTCCCGGTCGCCCCAGACGACCAGGGTGGGCACGTCGAGCCGGGCCAGTTCGGTGAGCAACTCCTCCCGCCACTGCGGGCTGACGCCCCGGAAGGTGCCCAGGTTGTGCGCGGTCTCCAGCAGCACCCGCGCGGCGTACGGCTGGCGGGCCACCTCGAGGGCGTACGCGACGCGCTCGGCGGTGGCGAAGGCCGCGTCGTGGAAGAGGGCCCGCTCGGTGCGTCGGGCGGCGGCCCGGCTGGGGCGCAGCAGCAGCCGGCCCAGCGGGCGCAGGGCGAGCAGCCGCAGCATCATGGTCACCTCACGGCCGAAGCCGGCGCTGTTGACCAGCGCGAGGCTGGCCACCCGGGCCGGCTCGGCGACCGCCAGCCGCATGGCGATCGCGCCGCCGAGGGAGTTGCCGACCAGGTGTGCGGGCGCCTCGACGCCTACCGCGTCGAGGTAGCGGCCGACGAACCGGGCCAGCGCCGGCAGGGTGTACGGCTCGGCCATCGGCAGCGAGCCGCCGTAGCCGGGCAGGTCGAGGCTGTGCACCCGGTAGCGGTCGGCGAGCAGCTCGTGCTGCTCGGTGAAGTCGCGCAAGCTGCGGCCGATGCCGTGCAGCAGCACCACGGGCGGGCCGTCGCCGTCGACCCGGTGGCGCACCCGCCGCCCGTCGACGGTGACGTGCCGGGGGCCGGCCGGCGCGCTCACGCCGGGTCCCCCGCCCGCTCGGCGGACCGGTCGCCCGGCGCGGCCGGATCCGGGTCGTCCGGTGGCCGCTGGGCGGGGACGGTGGTGGCCCGGCGCGCCGGATCGGCGGTCGCCCGGCCCGGCCCGAGGGCGAACAACCGGCCGTACGAGGCGGGGGCGATCCGGGCCAGCAGGTCGGGCAGCTTGGCCGACCAGCCGACCAGCACCCGGCCGCGGCGGCGGCCCACCCCGCGCAGGATGATCTCGGCCGCCTTCGCCGGATCCATCGAGAGCAGCTTCTCGAACCGCTCGCGGCCGGCCTCGTACTCCTCGACGGAGACGCCGCTGCCGATCCGGGCGCTGCGCGCGATCCGGGTGCGGATGCCGCCGGGGTGCACCGAGGTGACCCCGATGCCGTCGTCGACCAGTTCGTGGCGCAGCGCCTCGGTGAAGCCGCGGACGGCGAACTTGCTGGCGGCGTAGGCGGCCTGCCCGGGCGGGGCGATCAGGCCGAACAGGCTGGAGACGTTGACCAGGTGCGCGCCGGGTTCGGTCTTGAGCGCCGGCAGCAGCGCGTGGGTCAGCTGCACCACGGCCCGGAAGTTGATCTCGATGACCCAGTTGAACTCGTCCAGGGTCACCTGGTCGAACCGGCCGCCGAGCGCGACGCCGGCGTTGTTGACCAGCAGCCGGATCACGGGGTGCCGCTGCCGGATCTCCGCGGCCACCCGGGCGGTGGCCGCGGCGTCGGCGAGGTCGACCAGGTAGCTGGTCAGCTGCCGGTCGGGGTGGGCCGCCCGGATCGCGGCGACCACGGCGGCGAGCCGGTCGGCGTCCCGGTCGAGCAGCACGAGGTCGCTGCCGCGGCGGGCGAGCCCGTGCGCCAGGGCCTCGCCGATCCCGCTGGCCGCGCCGGTCACCACGGCGGTGCCCGAGGTGAAGTCGAAGCTACGCACCGGCGGTGCTCCTCTCCGGGGTGCTGGACTGGTCGGCGCCGGCGCGGGAGAAGCGCACCCCGACGTCGGTCAGCCGGCCGTGCCGCATCAGCAGCACGTCTCGGGGGTAGTTCTGGTGCAGCCGCCACGGCGCCGAGGCGCCCTGCTTGGGCAGCGCGTCGACGCTGCGCAGCACGTAGCCGGACTTCAGGTCGATGATCGGTTCCAGCGCGCCGCCGCTGGGCGCGAGCGGGGTGACGATCTGCTGGCCGGTGCGGTCGAGGTGGCGCAGCAGCCGGCAGACGTACGTGGCGACCAGGTCGGCCTTCAGCGTCCAGGAGGCGTTGGTGTAGCCGATGGTCATCGCGAAGTTCGGCACCCCGGAGAGCATCATCCCCTTGTAGGCGACGGTGTCGGCCAGGTCGACCTCGGTGCCGTCGACGGTCAGCGTCATCCCGCCGAGGGCGAGCAGGTTCAGCCCGGTGGCGGTGACCACGATGTCGGCCGGCAACTCCTCCCCCGAGCTGAGCCGGATGCCGTCCGGGGTGAACGTGTCGATGGTGTCGGTGACCACCGAGGCCCGGCCCTGCCGCAGGGCGGTGAACAGGTCGCCGTCGGGCACCACGCAGAGGCGCTGGTCCCACGGGTCGTACCGGGGCGAGAAGTGGCGGTCGACGTCGTAGCCGGCCGGCAGCCGGCCCTTGGCGGCGCGCCGCAGCAGCTTGCGGACCAGGTTGGGGGCCCGCCGGCTGGCCTGGAAGTTGGCCGTGGCGAGCAGGACGTTCTTCCACCGCACGACCGGATACACGGCCTTCGCCGGCAAAAGGCGGCGCAGCGTGTCGGCGAGCACGTCGCGCGAGGGCAGCGCGATGACGTACGTGGGCGAGCGCTGCAGCATGGTGACGTGCCCGGCCCGCTCGGCCATCGCCGGCACCAGGGTGACCGCTGTCGCGCCGCTGCCGATCACCACCACCCGCCGGCCGGTGTGGTCGAGGTCGGCGGGCCAGTGCTGCGGGTGCACGATCCGCCCGGTGAACGTCTCCGCGCCGGGCAGGTCCGGGGTGTAGCCGGTGTCGTAGCGGTAGTAGCCGGAGCAGGTGTACAGGAACGAGCAGGTGAGCACCACGTCCTCGGCGGTGTCGTCGCGCCGGGCGTGCACCGTCCAGCGGGCGGTCGCGCTGTCCCAGTCGGCCCGCAGCACCCGGTGGCGGAAGCGGATGTGCCCGGTGACGCCGTACTCGTCGGCGGTCTCCCGGACGTAGGCGCGGATGGCGTCGCCGTCGGCGATGGCCTTCGGGTCGGTCCACGGCCGGAACGAGTAGCCGAGGGTGAACATGTCGGAGTCGGACCGGACGCCCGGGTAGCGGAACAGGTCCCAGGTGCCGCCGATCGCGCCCCGGGCCTCCAGCACCGCGTACGTCTTGTCGGGGCAGTTGAGCCGCAGGTGGCAGGCGGCACCGATGCCGGAGAGGCCGGCACCCACGATGAGCACGTCGACGTGGTCGGAGGCCATGTCATCTCCCGATCCGAGGCGGTGGCCCCGGACACTATCCACCGCCGTCGAACCCGTCAACACCCTGTCGAGTCCAATCGACACAGTGTCGATCCGGTGTAGAGTCAGCGGTCATGACGCCCGCCCGTACGCCCACCAGGACCGCGGCCCCGCGCGGACGCCGCGCGGCCCGCTCCTCCGGGGACGAGCGCGAATCGGCCATCCTGGCCACCGCCGAGCGACTGCTGCACGACCGGGCCTTCGCCGACATCTCCATCGACGACCTGGCCCGCGGCGCCGGCATCTCCCGGCCGACCTTCTACTTCTACTTCCCGTCCAAGGACGCGGTGCTGCTCACGCTGCTGGACCGGGTCACCGAGGAGGCCGAGGCGACCTGCGGCGACGTGCTGGTCCGGCTGGCCGAGGACCCGCCGGCCCGGTGGCGGGAACTGATCGCCCGGTTCCACGAAACGTTCGGCGGGCACCGCGCGGTGGTGCTGGCCTGCGCCCAGGTGCGCGGCACCAACGCCGAGGTACGCCGGCTCTGGGCGACCGTGATGGAGCGTTGGGTGCAGGCCATCGAGACCGCGATCGAGGCGGAACGGCGGCGCGGCGCCGCCCCGGACGGGCTGCCCGCCCGCGACCTCGCCATCGCGCTGAACTCGATGAACGAGCGGGTCTGGTACGCCACCTTCGCCGGCGACGGCCCGGCGGTGGCCGAGCGCGACGTGGTCGACGTCCTCCTCGACGTCTGGCTGTCCGCCATCTACCGCGCTCCCCGACCGTGATCGGCTGACGCGGGGCAGGGCGGAAGCGGCCTTGAGCACCTGCTGAACGTCAGACGATCACCTGACCGGTTGCCGGAGGATGGTGCGGAGCTTCTCGGGGGCGGTTCGGCGGGCGTCGCTGAGGTAGATCTCGTGGTGCCTGCCGACCATCCGGAGCCCGTTGGCCGGGATGAACTCGTGGTGCATCCGTGCCAGCACCTCGGTCTCGTCGTCGTAGGCGCCGACGTGCAGGGTCTGCACGCAGCGGCCCTCGGACAGCGAGCCCAGGCGCACGTCGTCGAGGCGCCGCGGCCGGCCCGTGGCCGCCACCTGCTCGACGGCGTCGGCGAACATGTCCTGGTCGACCCAGTCGGGGACCATGACCATCAGCGTCCAGTCCCACCGGGACTTGTCCCGCGACGCGGTGAAGGTGTCCATGTCGTCGGCCCACCACAGCCCTTCCAGGGGCATCACCACGTAGTCGCGCCCAAGCGTCCGCTTGCTGGCGAACTTCAGCTTGTAGGCCAACGGATAGAGCGCCTCGGTCGCGTCGGTGAAGGCCGGGGTGTTCGGGTCGCCGTGCCCGTCGATCATGAGGTATCGCAGGTCGGGCACGTCCACCAGGTCGAGCCGACCCGGACGCGCGCGGTAGGCGTCGATCTCCCGCTTGAAGTCAATCTTGTCCGTCATCGCGCACCTGGGCCCGCGCCGCGAGCCACGACCTTTCCGCCTCCAGGAGGCTCAGGGAGTAGGAGAAGACCTCCCGCGCCGGCAGGGCGAGGGGGGCTTGCGCCGACTCGGCCGCCCGGACGGCGGCGATCCGCGCCTCGACCTGGGCCAGTCGGTCGCGCAGGGCCTGCGCGTACTGCCGTTCGGAGAGTAGGGCCAGGTTCGCCACACCCACGAGGAGGGGATGCGGGACGGGGCGCAGCTCCGCGATGAGCGCGAGCGCGCCGCGGGTGGCGGCCTCCCGCCCCGCGACGGTGGCCTGGAAGACGCGCCGGGACTTCGCCGCCGCCGGCGCGTCGGGGGCGCGGACGAGCCCGCGACTCTCGAGCTTGGCGAGCAGGTAGTAGATCGACGAGAACCCGATCTCGGTCCACTGGCGAATCCCCCGGCGCTCGATGACCTGCTCCAGGTCGTAGCCGTGCCGAGGGCACTCGATGATCAACCCGAGGATCACCAGTTCGGCCGGCGTCAGCTCCACCCGCCTATTCTAGCACTAGAATAAACGCGATGTCCGATCGCCGCCAGCAGGCGGCGCCCGCCCTGGCGCAGAGTCGACGGCGGTGGCTCGACGCCCGGTCGCGCCCGCGGCGGAAGGCGTACGGATGCACGTGGTACCCGGTCTGAAGGTGCTCTACTTCGGCACGCCGGTGGTGCTGATCAGCTCGCGCAACCCGGACGGCACGGCCAACCTGGCGCCGATGTCGTCGGCCTGGTGGCTGGGCCAGCACGCCATGCTCGGGCTCGGCGACAGCGGCCAGACGACCGCCAACCTGCGGCGCGAGCGGGAGTGCGTGCTCAACCTGCCGTCCGCGACGATGGTGGACGCGGTCGACCGGATCGCACTCACCACCGGTCGCCCCGACGTGCCGGAGCACAAGGTCCGCCAGGGCTACCGCTACGAGCCGGACAAGTTCGCCCTGGCCGGGCTGACCGCCCAGCCGTCCGAACTGGTCCGGGCACCCCGGGTGGCGGAGTGCCCGGTCCAGCTCGAATGCCGGGTCGTCGCGACGCACCGGTTCGGCGGCACCTCCGCGCACGCCACCGCGTTCGAGGTGCAGGTGCTGCGGGCGTACGTCGAGGAGGACCTGGTGATCCCCGGGACGTCGTACGTGGACCCGCTGCGCTGGGACCCGCTGATCATGAAGTTCTGCGAGTTCTTCGGTGGCGGACAGAACGTGCACCCGTCCCGGCTGGCCGAGGGCTGGGAGATGCCGCACCAACTGCGCCCGGACGCGACGCCGGTGGCCGGCTGAGCGGTGGCTCAGGAGGCCGGCGCGCGGGTGAACTCCATGACCCAGTTGGTCTCCCAGGTGCGTTCGCCGTCGGTGGAGAACGCCTGCTCCCAGCGGCAGGAGGTCGGGGTGACCGCCGACCAGACGAACCGGCAGCGGACCGGCCGACCCTCGTCGACGTCGTCGGCGTAGAAGGTGCCCACCCCGTCGACGAAGCGGCCTACCACCGGCGGCAGTTCCAGCACCCCACGGTTGCTGTTCATCCAGTAGATCGACCAGGTGCCCGCCGCCGGGTCGTAGATCCGCACCGTGGCGCCGGAGAAGCCCTTGGTCGGGAAGGTGATCTCGTCGAAGCTGCCCGCGCCGGCGAAGAAGCTGCCCGCCACCGACCGCCCGGGGAACTCGTCCCACTCGTCGCTGCCGACGTGCCGCTTCACCAGCCGCCGGTTGACCACGTCCCAGGTGCCGACGAAGAAGTCGAAGTCGCCCATCAGCGGCCCACCGGCCCCTCGGCCCGGGTGTCGGCGCGCCAGCCGGCCAGGTCCGGGCGCTCCGGCGCCAGCACGTGCCGGGCCCAGGCGGCCCGCTCGTGCTCCAGCACCCCGAGTTCCCAGATGCAGCCGATCCACGGCCGGTGCTGCTCGACGAAGTGGGTCGGGTCGTCGTCCGGGCAGTCCAGGGCGGGCTGGCCGGCGGCGGCGATCCGCACCTGCACCACGTTGTCCCACACCCAGGTGTACGCCAGCAGGTAGGCGCCGGTGTCGGCGCCCCGGTGCAGCACCACCCAGCCCGCCGCCGGGGTGCCGTCGTCGGCGGCCGGCAGCAGCCGCGGCAGCAGGTCGTACGCGGCCTTCTCCACCTCGGGTTCGATCCGCCGGTGCGGTTGGTCGATGTGGTAGCGCTTGAGCTCGCGGCCGGCGACCGTCACCGGCCCCGGCACCCACAGATCCTTGTCGCGAAATGCCATGCCGGGACGGTAGGACCGCTCCCCTGACAACTACTGTCAGCAGAGTGCGGGCCAGTCGACTCCTTTCCCTCCTGCTGCTGCTGCAGAGCCACGGCCGGATGACCGCCGCCCAGCTCGCGCAGCGGTTGGAGGTCTCCGTCCGCACCGTCTACCGCGACGTCGAGTCGCTGCACGCGGCGGGCATCCCGCTGTACGGAGAGGCCGGGCACGCCGGCGGCTACCAGCTGGTCGAGGGCTGGCGGACCCGGCTCACCGGGTTGACCGCCGAGGAGGCCGAGCGCCTCTTCCTCGCCGGGCTGCCCGGGCCCGCCGCCGAGCTGGGCTACGGGGCGGTGGTGGCCGCGCTCCAGCTCAAGCTGCAGGCCGCGCTGCCACCCGCACTCGCCGACCGGGCGCTGCGGCTCCAGCAGCGGTTCCACCTGGACACCCCCGGCTGGTACGCCGACGGCGACGCCTCCCCCCACCTGGCCGCGGTGGCCGACGCGGTGTGGCGGGAGCGCCGCCTCCGGGTCCGCTACCGCAGCTGGAGCGGCGAGGTGGACCGGGTGCTGGAGCCGTACGGGCTGGTGCTCAAGGGCGGCCGGTGGTACGCGGTGGCCAACCGGCCGGGCCGGGACGCCCCGGCGACCTACCGGATCAACCAGATCCTGGCGCTGACCACCCTGGACGAGGGCTTCGACCGGCCGGCGGAGTTCGACCTGCCGGCCTGGTGGCAGGCGCACGTGGTGCGCTTCCGCGCCCAACTGCACCGCGACGACGCCACGATCCGGCTCTCCCCGCGCGGCCGGCAGCGGCTGCGGGAGGTCGCCAGCGACGTGGTGGCCGGGGCGGCGGAGGGCAACGCCGGGCCGCCGGACGCCGCCGGTTGGGTGACCACGGTGGTGCCGATCGAGTCGCTCACCCACGCCCACGGTGATCTGCTGCGGCTCGGCGCCGAGGTGGAGGTGCTGGCACCGGCCGAGCTGCGCGCCATGCTCGCGGACACCGCCGTCGCGCTGGCCACGCTCTACCGTCCCGAGCCGCCGAGCTGACCGCCCGTCCTCAGCCGAGGGAGACCTGGACGGCGACGTCGCGCCTCGGGTAGTGCTCGTCCACGTACTGGCGGCCGTACTTCGCGCGGAACATCTCCACCACGTGGTCGACCCGGTCGGCGTCGGTGATCGGGGTGGCCGGCGCGCTCACCGCGGTGCCGTTCACGGCGACCTCGATCAGCGGGGTCTGCCGCACGTTCTTGTACCAGTCGCTGTCCGACCCGGTGATCGGCACCAGGAACATGCTCTGCTCGTCCTGCACGAACCACACCGGGTGCGAGATCTGCCGGCCGGTACGCCGGCCGGTCACCGTGATCTCCACTTCCTCGGCACCGGCAAAGGCGTCCCTGGCGTCCTCGATGCTCACCGCTGACCTCCGTCGACGATCGCGTGGTGCTCCTCAGCGCCAGGCTAGGTGCCGCCGGGCCGGCCCGGTGCCGGTTCCGGCCGATGTCGCACCGACGGGTGAGGGCCGCTCACCGACTCCACAAGGGAGGGTGCGGGGGCGTGGTCGTCGTCCGGATGTGCCACCCTGGGGGCGACGACTCGGGTCACCGGAGGTGATGGCCACGTTACGACTCTGCGAACTCGTCGCGCTGCCCGCCGACGCGCCGGTGACCCTCGACGTGCCCGCCGGCGCCACCGTGGCGCTGGCCGCCCCACCCCGGGTCGGCACGGCGCTCGCCCGGGTGGTGGTCGGGCTGACCGCGCCGGCGGCCGGCGCGGTCCTGGTCGGCGGCCGGGACGTCACCGACCTGCCGCCGCTGCGCCGCCGCATCGGGTACGTCCCGGCCGGCGGCGCCCTGCTGCCCCACCTGACCGTGCGCCGCAACATCGCCTACGGCCAGCGCAAACGGGAACGGGTGCGCGAGGTGGCCGACACCTGGGCGGCGACGGTGGTCGAGCGGCTGGAGCTGGCGCCGACCCTCGACCTGCGGCCGCACCTGCTCTCCGAGGGCCAACGGTTCCGGGTGGCGCTGGCCCGGGCGATGGCCTGCCTGCCGGAGGTGCTGGTGATCGACCTGCCGGCCGGCGCCCCCGACGGCGGGCGGCTCACCGACCTGGTCGGGCGGCTCTCCCCGCCGGACGCGCCGGGCCTCGCGGTGCTGGTCTGCACCGCCGACGAGGCCGTGCTGGCCGAGCTCGGCGACCAGGTCCGGGTGGCACCGGCCGACCTCGCCGCGGAGGCGGGCCGGTGAGGCTGCGCCGCCGTACGCTGCTGCGGGCCGCCGCCGCGGCGGGCACCGCGACCGCCGCCGCCTCCTGCTCCCGGGGCGAGCCGTCGCTGCAGGTCGCGGTGGTGTGGAGCGGCACCGAGCTGGCCCGGTTCCGGCAGGTGGTGGCCGGCTACGGCGAACCGGTGCGGGTGGTCAGCGCGGGCAACGACATCGACGCGTTCCTGCGCGCCCGGCACCTCGCCGGCACCAGCCCCGACGTGGCGATCCTGCCCCGCTCCGGGCTGGTCGTCGAGTACGCCCGCCGGGGCTGGCTGCGCGAACTCGCCCCCGCCGGGAGCTACGCCGTCCCGCCCGGGATGGCCGACCTGCTCGCCACCGACGGCCGCCGCTACGGGGTCTGGGTGAAGGCGGCCCACAAGTCGCTGTTCTGGTACTTCCGCTCGATGCTCTCCGAGCCACCCGCCACCTGGGACCAGCTCGTGGCGATCACCCGCCGGCAGGGCGCCCGGGCCCGGGCCGGCATCGCCCCGGCGCCGCTGGCGATCGGCGCCGCCGACGGCTGGGTGCTCACCGACTGGTTCGAGAACGTGCTCGCCGACGTCGCCGCGCCCGACTTCTACGAGGCGCTGGCCCGCGGCGAGGCCGACTGGCGCAGCCGGTCGGTGCGGATCGCCCTGGACCGCCTCGCCGAGCTGTGGAGCATCGACGGCGCCTTCCCCGGCGGCCCCCGCCGCGCCCTGCTCACCCAGTACGAGGAATCGGTGATCCAGGTGGTGCACCACCGCCGGGCGACGATGGTGTTCGAGGCCGACTTCGTCGACGACGTGAGCACCCGGTTCCAGCGCGGCGCGGAGCAGCCGGTCACCTTCCGGTTCCCGGGCTCGCGGGCTGCGGACCGCCCGCTGATCCTGGGTGGTGACGCGGCGGTGGCGTTCGCCGGGTCGGCCCGCGGCGCGGAGCTGGCGCGCTGGCTCAGCGACGGGTCGGCGTTCCAGCCGTGGCTGCGCGCCGGCGGCTACCTCTCCCCCAACGTCACGGTTCCGCTGGAGGACTACCACGACCCGATGCGCCGGGCGCTCGCCGCCGAACTGCGCGACGCGGAGTCGGTCCGCTTCGACCTCTCCGACCGGCTGCCCGGCCCGTTCACCGGCTCCGACGGGGTGGGCATCTGGCGGATCATGCAGGACTTCTTCGCCGACGTCACCGGCGGCGTGTCCGCCACCGAGGCGGTGCGCCGGGCGACCGGCCAGCTGGCCGCGGCGGCCCGGGCCGCCGGGGGTGGGCGATGACCCGGCCGGTCCTCGGCGAACTGGCGGTGCTCGACGACGTCGGGCCGCCCCGGCGCGGCCGGGCCTACCCGGCGGCGGGCGCCACCTCCGCGCTGCTGCTGCCGGCGCTGCTGCTGCTCGGCGGGCTGGTGGCCTGGCCGGTGCTGCGGACGCTGCACGCCAGCATGGTCACCGACGGCCGGTGGGTCGGCGCGGCGAACTTCCGCGCCGCGTTCGCCGCGCCGGGCACCGCGGCGGTGGTGGGCCGTACGGTGCTCTGGGCGCTGCTGGTGCCGGCGGTGGTCACCGTGCTGGGCTACCTGCTGGCCGCCGCGTCCCGCCGCTCGCAGGAGGGCGGGCTGGTCCGGCTCATCCTGGTGGTGCCGACCGCGCTGCCGCTGGTGGTCACCGGGGTGACCTTCCGGCTGCTCTACGACCCCGATCCGCAGCGTGGGCTGGCCACCCTGCTGCTGGCCCGGCTCACCGGGCGCTCGGCGGAACAGGTGCCGCAGCTGCTCGGCCCGGGGCTGGTCACCGTGGCCCTGATGTCGGCGTTCGTCTGGGCCTGGGTCGGGCTGGCCGTGCTGGTGTTCCGGGCGGCGCTGGACGCGGTGCCGCCGAGCCTCGGCGACGCGGTCCGCGCCTTCGGCGGCAACCGTCGGGACGTGCTCTGGGACGCGCAGTGGCGCCCGCTGCTGCTGCGTACGGTCGCGGTGGTGTTCGCCCTGGTGGCGCTCGGCACCAGCCGCACCTTCGACCTGATCCTGGTGATGACCCCGGGTTCGGTGCGCGACGAGGCGTCGGTGCTGGCGCTGCGGGTCTGGCAGACCTCCGGCGGCACCACCACCGGCGAGGGCGCCGCGCTCGGGGTGATCTGGCTGGCGGCGGTGGCGGCCGGCATGCTGGTGGCGGCGCTCTTCGTCCGCCAGGCGTGGCCGCCGCCGCGCGATCCCACGCCGGTCGACCCGGAGCCGGCGGCGCCGCCGCGGCGGTGGATCCGGTTGCTCGCCGCCGGCGCCGCGCTCGCCTGGCTGGTGCCGCTGGGCGTGCTGCTGGCCACCTCGCTGCACCGGCCGGTCGACGCGGCGGCCCGGGCGTGGTGGTCGAGCACGCCCAGCCTCGATTCGTACCGCCAGCTGACCAGCGGCCCCGAGCTGTGGCGCACGCTCGGGTTCACCCTGGTGCTGGCCACCGTGGTCACCGCCGCCGTGCTCGGCATCGCGCTGCTGGCGGCGTACCCGCTGGCCTGGCTGACCGGGCCGCCCGCGCAGGCGACCGGGTTGCTGCTGATGGCGGCCAGCGTGGTTCCGGTCCAGGTGATCGCCGGTCCGGTCAACGAGGTGCTCGGCGCGGTGCTCTCCTCCGGCACCACCCGGGGGCTGGCGCTGGTGCACATCGCGCTGGGCATTCCGTTCGCCGTGCTGGTGCTGCGCAACGCCTTCGCCGACCTGCCCGCCGAGCAGGTGCGCGCGGTACGGCTGGGCGGGCGGCACTGGTGGAGCACGCTGCGGCTGCTGGCCCGGCACAACCGGCCGGCGGTGGTCGCGGTCGCCGTGCTGGAGTTCGTGCAGGTGTGGAACGACCTGGTGGTCGGCCTGCTGTTCAGCGGCCCGGGCGCGGCGCCGCTGGGGCTGTTCCTCGCCGGCCAGACCCGCGGGTTCGTGGCCAACAGCGGGGTGCTCGCCGCCGGGTCGGTGGTCGCGTCGATCCTGCCGGTGCTGCTGGTGGTGCTGGCCCGCCGCCAGCTCGTCGCCGGGCTGGTCGCCGGGGGCGTCCGGTGACCCCGCCGGCCGGGCGGTCGCGCGGGCCGGGCCGGCTGAGCGTGCTGCTCGCCCTCGGCGGGGTGCTCGGCGGCGGGGTCAGCGCGCTGCTCGGCAACGTGGCCGGCAACCTGCTCTCCGAGCTGTCCGTGCAGGTGCTGGGCTCGGCGAGCGTCGGCGTGGTGGTGCTCGGCCTGCTCGCCTCCTTCGTGGTCGAGTGGCGCCGTCGCCGGCGGGGCCAGCCCGCCGAGCCGGACGGGACGGACGCGGAGGCGCCCGCGGCGGCCGGTACGCCGACCCTGCCCTATCAGGGCACCTTCACCGGGCGCCGCGACGACGTGGACGCCATCGTCGACGCGCTGGAGCGGAAGCAGGCGGTGGCGGTGGTGGGCCGCCGGGCCGTCGGCACCTCCTGGTACGCGATCGAGGCGGCCAACCGGTGCCGGGCCGACTTCCCGGACGGCCAGTACCACCTGGACCTGCGCCGGGGCGGCCGGCGCCAGCCGCCCCGGCAGGTGCTCGCCGCGCTGGCCCGGATCCTCGGCACCCGGCCGCCGGCCTCCAATCGGCCGGACGATCTCGCCGAGGCCGCCGACGAGCTGCGCGGCCAGCTCGACGGCCGGCGGATCCTGCTGGTGCTGGACAACGTCGACGACGTCGCCCAGGTCCGGCCGCTGCTGCCGCCGACCACCAACTCCTACCGGCTGCTGTTGGCCGGCACCGGGGCGCTGGCCGCGCTGGACGCGGTCGGGGTGGTGGCGCACTGGATCGGTGAGCCGGACACCGACGACGCCGTCGAGCTGTTCGCCGCCGCCGGCGCGGCGGCGCCGGCGGCCCGGCCGCACCGGCCGGATCCGCGCACCGACCCGGCGGTCCGCAGCATCGTCGAGTTGTGCGGGCGGCAGCCTCGCACGGTGGCGGAACTGGGCCGGCGCACGGCCCAGCACGGCTGGCGGCACGCCGACGTGCTCGACGCGCTGCGCCGGGCCGTCGGCACTCCCCCGCACCAGGAGATCGACGCCTCCCCGGCGACCCTGCTGGTGACCGCCCGGGACACCGCCTACCACGCGCTGTCGGCGGAGGCCCGGCGGCTGTGGCGGCTGATGTCGCTCACCCCGGCGCCGGTGGACCGGCCGACCATCGCCGCGCTCGCCGACCGGCGACCGGACCGGGTCGCCGCCCTGCTGGACGAGCTGGCCGCCGGGGCGTTCGTGGTCGGCGCGCCCGGCGACCGGTACGAGGTGCGGCCGCTGCTCGGCCCGTACGCCCGGCTGCACCTGCGCGACGGCGAGCCGGTGCGCCGGCGGGTGGCCGCGCAGGCCCGGCTCACCCGGCACCTGGCCCGGCGGGCCGAACGGCACGTGGCGAGCCTGGCGGTGACCGCGTCCGTCCTGGACCGGGACCGGCGGCTGCCGCTGGACGACGACCCGTACGGCTGGTTCGACCTGCACCAGGAGCTGCTGCTCGCGGTGGTCAAGGTGCCGGCCGGCGCGGCCGAGTCGCTGCCCCGGCGGGTGCGCCGCTGGTGGTTCCGGCTGGCGGTGGCGCTGTGCGGCTGGCTCGCCCACGTCGAGCGGCTGGACGAGTGGGACGAGGTGTGCCGCACCGTGCTGGCCACGCCGACCGCCGACGACCGGCCGGAGATCGCCGGCTGGGCGCACAACGAGCTGGGCGTGCTGCGCCGGCGCCGGCACGACCCGCAGGGCGCGGCGACCGCGCTGACTCTGGCCGTCGCCGAGCGGGGCCGCCGGGGCACCGCCCAGGCCCGGATGAACCTCGGCCTGGTCCTGCTCGACCTCGGTCAGCTCGACGACGCGGTGGAACACCTGGAGTTGTCCCGCCGGCACCGCTCCGGCGCCGACCGGGCCGGGCACGCGCTGACGCAGCTCGGGCTCGGCGCCGCCCAGCTCGCCCGCGGCGAGTTCGAGATCGCGCACCACCATCTGGTCCGGGCCGCGAACACGTTCCGCTCGCTCGGTGACGCCCGGGGTTACGCGGCGGCGCTGACCAACCTGGTGCTGGTGCACGCCGAACTGGGCGAGCACCTGGACGCGGCGCAGTCGTGGCGGGCCGCGCTGCGCGAGTACGAGTCGGTGGCCGACCCGACGAACCGGGCCACCGCGTTGCTCAACGCCGGTGCCACGCTGCTGGGCGCCGCGCCCGGCCAGGCCCGGCAGGCGTACGAGATGCTGGCCGAGAGCCGGCGGTTGCGCGAGGGCGGGCCGGCCACCCCGGGGCTGGGCCGGACCCTGCTGTACCTGGGCGACGCGGCAGCCGCGCTCGGCGACCCGGACGAGGCGCGGCGGCACTGGGTGGACGCGGCGGCGATGTGCGAGGCGGCCCGGGACGCCGAGGGGCAGGCCGAGGCGGACGCCCGGCTGACCGGGGTGGACGCCCCGGCCGACGAACCCGCCTGAGCGGGGCCGGCCGGGGCCAGCTCAGGTGGGGTCAGCCGTCGAGGCGGCGGACCATGTTCATGATCGTCTCGACCTGGGCGCCGCCCTTGATCGGGTAGTTGGTGGCGCCGAGGTAGCCCCACCAGTCCCAGCAGCCGTTGGGGTTCGTGCCAGCGGTGGCGGCCTGGGGGTAGAGCACGATCAGGTTGTTGGTGTCGGCGTACTGGTTGAGGTTGGCCCGGTCCACGAACGCGGTGCCGACCGAGCCGTACGCCTGCAGGCAGCCGTGCAGGGCGACCAGCAGCCGGCAGGACTGGCCGGCGGCGCACGAGGACGGCACGTAGGCGAAGCCGTTGGCGTCCATGCTCAGGCCCGGAGCCCAGCCGTTGACCGCGTGGGCGTTCTGACTGAACCGGATGAGCGTGCCGCCGAGCGCGCCGGTGTTCGGCGCCTTGACGCTGCCCAGCAGCTTGCGTAGCAGGGCGTTCTGCGGGTCGATGCCGCAGTTGTTGAGGAACGGCGCGGCGGTCGCGGTGCAGCCGCGGGTGCCGTACGGGGTGACCCAGGCGTGCCCCGCCGAGGAGCCGCTGTCGTACTGCACGCTGGCGCCGAAGTGCTGGTAGTAGCGGACCAGGTCGTCGGTGACGGACTTCTTGACGGTGCTGTCGTTGGCGCCGTGGAAGACGTAGACCGGGTCGCCGGAGAGGTTGCCCACCGGGTCGACCCAGCCGTACGAGGCCCAGGTGCGGGTGTACGTCTGCAGGGCGGACAGGTTGGTCGGGTACTGGTTGTCGCCGCAGCCGTAGAGCGCTTGGGCGACGTTGTTCTGGGCGCAGTAGTAGGGCCCGGCGGCGAAGACGGCCGCGCCGCGGATCCGGGACGAGTAGGCGACGTGCAGTTGGGTGGCCATGTAGCCACCGGAGGAGACTCCGGCGACGTACACGGCGGAGACGTTGTAGGCGCGCAGCGAACCGGCGACCGGGGTCTTGGTGGACGGGTCGGCGGCCTGGGCGGGGGTCGCGGTGGTCAGGGTCAGCAGCAGGGCGGTGACCAGGGCGGCGGTGGCCCTCAGCGGGGTCTTCATGGACGCTCTCCCGACATCGGCGAGCGCCGGCGGTGGTGTCGGCGTGGCCAGACGCTAACGTGACATCGAGCACACCCGATATGAGCGGGGCCGACACGTCCGGCGGTGCCGGTGTGTCGGGAATCGACAGTCGCCGCCGCTTATGCTGCTGGTCGCCGAGAACCGCCGGCCGACCGCCGGAGGTGGAGCGTGTCCAACACGGAGGTGGTACGGGCGCTGCTGGCGGCGTACCGGAACCAGGACCTGGCCGCCGCGGACCGGCTGCTCGCCCCGGACCTGGTCTTCACCAGCCCGCAGGACGACCACATCGACAAGGCGGCCTACCTCGACCGGTGCTTCCCCACCGCGGACCGCTTCGTGTCGCAGGAGATCCTGCGGCTGGCCGACGTCGGCGACGACCAGGTCCTCCTGCTGTACGAGTACGAGCTGCACAGCGGCGACCGGTATCGCAACGCCGAGCACATCACGGTGCGGGACGGCCGGGTGGCCGAGGTCTGGGTCTTCTTCGGCGGGCGGGTCTAGGCTCCGACGGCGAGGAGCCGGCGGATGGCGTCGGCGATCACCCGGTCCACGGTGAAGCGCTCCTCCAGCCAGGTCAGCGTCATCTCCGCCGCCCGCCGGTTGTGCTGGTATCCGGGCACCATCGCGGCCAACGGCAGCACCTGAGGCGGGTACGCCTGCTCGACCCGCCGGCTGGCGTCGAAGGGGTCGCGGCGGTGCCCGGCCTCGGGGTGGGTCAGGTTCAGCAGCCCGATAACCCGGTCGACGGCGTACGACTGGATGAACCGGGCGGCGGTCAGCCGCTCGCCGCGCAGCTCCCGGAGCAGGCCGACGTAGAGGTTGGTCAGCGCCTCGTTGAGGTGGAACTCCACGGTGTCGAACGGAACCGCGGCCGGCGGCGGTCCCGAGTCGGCCAGTCCGGCGGGCGCGTCGTCGCGTTGCCAGACGACCCGGGCGCCGGTGAACGGCAGCCGGGCGAGTTCGTCGACGGTGAAGACGGCGTACTCGACGAAAATGCCGTCGGCGTAGAGCGCCTTCCGCCCGTTGCGGTCGTTGGCGAAGCTGTACGCCACCGGGCACGGCGCCTGCAGCCAGTCGATGGACTCCAGGTAGCGCGGCTTGGCGTGCGCGTCGACCACGACGAAGAAGTCCAGGTCGGAGTAGTCGTCCAGGCGGTCGTGCTCGGCGCCGGCGGAGCCCAGCCCGAGCAGCGCGACCACGTCCGGGCGGGTGGCGAGGTGGGCGGCGAAGTCGTCCAGCCGTCGCAGCATCGGGTGCATCACGTCGTCCCTTCGCGAAGAGTCGACGTTTCAGCCCGTACGGCCCTGCTGGCCGCCGAGGTCGCGACACCGGTGCCCCGATGCTGGCCAGCGGGCGCCGGCGATGTCAAGGGTGATGCTCATCGGCTGCGGCAGCGACCGTCACGACATCGGCCGCGTCGAGCCGATCCCCGGGAAGCCCGACACACCTGATACTTAGGTATTGACCTAAGCTTCGTTCGCCCCCATACTTAGGTACATGCCTAAGCGATCTGGCGACGGAGGCGGGCCGGTGGACCCGGCCCTGGACGGCGTGTTCCACGCGCTGTCCGACCCCACCCGCCGACGGATCGTCGAACGCCTCGGCCGGGGGCCGGCGACGACCAGCGAGCTGGCCCGCCCGTTCGACATGGCATTGCCGTCGTTCACCCAGCACCTGGGCGTCCTCGAACGCTCCGGCCTGGTGACGTCGGAGAAGAAGGGACGGGTGCGCACCTACCGCCTCACGCCCGCGCCGCTGGAACAGGTCGACAGCTGGCTCGCCGGTCAGCGCGCGCTGTGGACCCGACGCCTGGATCAACTGGACGCACTTCTTTACAACCTGAAGGAGCAGCAGAAATGACCACCTACTCCGCGGACCCCAACCTCGACCTCGTCCTGGAGCGCACCGTCGACGTCGCCCCCGAGCTGGTCTGGAAGGCCTGGACGACGCCCGAGCTGATCGTGCAGTGGTTCACCCCGAAGCCCTGGTCGACCACGTCCTGCGAGCTGGACCTGCGGCCCGGCGGCAAGTTCAACACGGTGATGCGCTCGCCGGAGGGCCAGGAGTTCCCGAACGTCGGCTGCGTGCTGCTGGTCGAGGAGAACTCGACACTGGTCTTCACCTCGGCCCTCGGCGCCGGCTTCCGGCCGCAGGTCACCGAGGACGGCTTCCCGTTCACCGCCGTCGTCCACATCGAACCCGCCGGCACCGGCACGAAGTACACCGCCACCGCGATCCACGCCGACGCCTCGGCGAAGAAGGCGCACGCGGAGATGGGCTTCATCGAGGGCTGGGGCGCCGCCCTGGACCAGCTGGTCGAGGTCGCCAAGCGCCTCTGACGTCCGCCTGCCCGAGCGTCCGTACGGCGGCCGGCACCGCCGGCGGGGTGCAGCACCCCGGCGGCGGTGGCGGCCGCCGACCCGTTTCCGGAACGGGTGGCGCTGGCGGGCGCCGTCAGGCGTCGACGCGGATCGCCGCCGCCTGCTGCCGGGCGAGGGCACGCATCCGGCCGAACAGGTCGATGAGCAGCCGCAGTTGCGCGTCGTCGTAGTCGGCGAGCGCCGCCGACCAGCCGGCGGCCATCCCGGCGAAGAGCGGCTCGATCTCCGCCAGCCGCGCCGGCACCGGTTCCACGATCACCCGGCGACGGTCCATCGTGTCGTGCCGGCGCCGGACCCACCCGGCACGCTCCAGCCGGTCGATCATCCGGGTCACCGCGCCGCTGGTCAGACCGGTGCGTTGGGCGATCTCCCCGGCCGTCGCCGAGCCCTCCTCGGTGAGTGCGGTGAGGCACTTGAAGTCGGCCAACCCGAGACCGAGCCGGTCGGCCGCCGCCTGCTGCACCAGGATCGCGTCGGCCACCGCCTGGGTCAGCGTGGCCTGCAACTCGAGCAGCAGTTCCTGCCGCGCTCTTGACATGGCCCGACTCTACCGCCGCATAATCTGCATCATCATCTATCTGCATCATGCAGATTGTGTTTGGAGAAGACATGTCGTCGCGTGGGCTCCTCTGGGCCGGGGTCGCCGGTCCGCTGCTGTTCGCCACCGTCGCGCTGGCCGAGGGCGCCGCCCGGCCGGGCTACGACCCGATGCGGAACTGGATCAGCGAGCTTGCCCTCACCGGGCGCGGCTGGATCCAGATCGCCAACTTCCTGGTCACCGGCGTCCTGCTGATCGCCTTCGCGGTCGGGCTGCACCGGCGCATCCGCTCCGGCCCGGCGGCGGTGTGGGGGCCCCGCTGGGTGACCGTCGCCGGGGTCGCGCTCGTCGCCGCCGGCGTCTTCGTCACCGATCCCGGCCTGAACTACCCGCCGGGCGCCGCGGCGACCGCATCGTGGCACGGGGCGCTGCACGACGTCGCCGGCCCGGCCGTGTTCCTCGCCCTGGCGCTGACCGCCTTCACGTACGCACGCCGGTTCGCCCGGCCGTACGGGATCGCGGCGGGGGTCGCCGTCATCGTGTTGTTCCTCGGCGCCGGCACGCTCGTCGGCCTGGACTACGCCGGCCTGTGGACCCCGGCGCCGGCCGGGCTGCTCCAGCGCCTCTCGCTCTTCACCGGGTTGGCCTGGCTCGTCGGGCTGGCCCACCACGCCCTGACCGCCGAGCGGGCAGCTCGGCCGGCACCCGGCGTGCCCGCTGGCAGCGGCCCCCGCTAACCGCGCAGCACGGCGGCGACGGTGGCGATCCCCTCCTCGATGGTCGAGGGCGGGTTCGCCGCGTACCCGAGGACCAGCCCGGGCCGGTGTGCCCGCTGGCAGTGCCAGGACAGCGGTTGCACCTTCACCCCGCGCTCCAGCGCACCGGCGGCCACCTCGGTGTCCGGCACGTCACCGGGCAACGTGACCATCAGGTGCAGCCCGGCCGCCGCCCCGTGCACGGTCGCGCCGGGCAGGTGTCGGGCCAGCGCCGAGATCATCGCGTCCCGCCGCCGGACGTGCCGCCGGCGCAGCATCCGCAACTGCCGCTCCAGCGCGCCGGAGGTCATCAGCTCGGCGAGCACGAGTTGCGGCAGCACCGCGTTGCCCAGGTCGGCGTTGCGCCGGGCCTCCACCACCGCCTCCCGGTAGCGCGGCGGCACCAGCAGCCAGCCGACCCGCAACGCCGGCGCCAGCAGCTTCGACACACTCGCGGCGTAACAGACCTGGTCGGGCAGGAGCGCCCGCAGCGCCGGCACCGGCGGGCGGTCGTACCGGTGCTCGGCGTCGTAGTCGTCCTCGACGACCAGCCCGCCGGCCCGCGCCCAGGCGACGAGCTGGCGGCGCCGCTCACCGTCCAGCACCACGCCGGTCGGGAACTGGTGGGCGGGGGTGAGCATCACCGCGGCCACGCCGCTGGCGGCCAGCTCGTCGACCCGCAGGCCGGCGTCGTCGACCGCGACCGGTGGGGTGTCGACCTGCCAGTTGTTCAGGTGCTGGCGTACCCCGAGCGAGCCCGGGTCCTCCACCGCGATCCGGGTGATGCCGTACGGCCGAAGGGCCTGGGCGAGCACGCCGAGCGCCTGCGAGACACCGGTCGTCACGATCACCTCGGCGGGGTCGACGGCGACGCCGCGGCTGCGGGCCAGCCAGGCGGCGACGGCGGCGCGCAACGCGGGCGCCCCGCGCGGGTCGCCGTAGCCGAAGTCCGACGCGGCCAGCTGCCGCAGCACGGTCCGTTCGGCGCGCAGCCAGGCCGCGCGGGGAAAGGCGGCCAGGTCGGGTACGCCGGGCGTCAGGTCGACCCGCGCCGGCACCGCGCGTACCGCGTCGAAGACGTGGGCGCCCGGAGCGCGCGGGAAGAGCGTGACCGGGGCGGGCGCCGCGGCTGGCGGTGGCGCGGGCGGCGCGGCCGGGGCGGCGACCACCACGGTGCCCGCGCGCCCCCGCCCGGCGACCTGGCCGTCCTCCACCAGCCGCTGGTACGCCTCGGTGACCACACCCCGGGAGACACCGAGGTCGGCCGCGAGCACCCGGGTGGCGGGCAGCCGGCCACCGACCGGGAGCCGCCCGTCGGCGATGGCCTGGCGCAGCCGGGTGGCCAGCCAGTCGGCGCGGCCGCCGGGCGGCGCCTCGGCGATGTCCAGGTGCAGGAAGTCCGACCCGGCGGTTATGGACCTCTCGGGTGGACGTGGTTTGGCCCTGCTCATCGGACCATGATGGCAGCAGAGTGGGTGGTGAGACAGCACCAACCCACTCGTCGGAAGGACGATGATGACCGTCGCGTTCCTGGTCACCTCGCTCGTCGTGATCGCCACCCCGGGCACCGGAGCCCTCTACACCCTCGCCGCCGGGCTCGGCCGGGGCCCCCGGGCGGGCGTGCTCGCCGCCGCCGGTTCCACCCTGGGCGTCGCCCCGCACCTGGCCGCGGCGGTCACCGGGCTGGCCGCGCTGCTGCACTCCAGCGCGACGGCCTTCCAGGTGCTCAAGTACGCCGGCGTGGCGTACCTGCTCTACCTGGCCTGGGCCACCCTGCGGGACCGCGACGGGTTCGCCGTCGACCCGGCCGAGCCGGCCCCGTCGGCCACCCGCGTGATCTCGGTGGCGGTGCTGTCGAACCTGCTCAACCCGAAGCTGACCATCTTCTTCTTCGCGTTCCTGCCGCAGTTCGTCCGGGCCGACGAGCCGAACCAGTTCGCCCGGATGCTCGGCCTGGGCGCGGTGTTCATGGCGCTCACCTTCGCGGTGTTCGCCCTCTACGGGGTGCTCGCCGGCGCGGTGCGCGACCGGGTGCTCGCCCGGCCGGCGGTGACCCGCTGGCTGCGCCGGGGCTTCGCCGGCTCGTTCGTCGCGCTCGGGCTGCTGCTGGCCCGCGCCGAGGCCTGAGGGGAGGCGGAGATGTTCTTCCAGCACTCCCCCGAGGTCTGGGCCGCGCACCCCGGGCTGGTCGCCGGCCTGCTGTACGCCGAGGGCGTCGCCGGCAAGCCGCGCGCCGACCTGCCGCTGGCCGAGCTGCACGCGGCCGCCCGGCAGCGGCTGACCGGCGGCACCGAGGCGAGCTTCCCGGAGATCCAGGCGTGGCGGCGGGCGTTCGCCCGGATGGGACTCGCCCCGACGAGGTACCGGTGCGCGTCGGAGTCGCTGCTGCGCCGGCTGCGCACCGACGGCGAGCTGCCCGAGGTGCACCCGCTGGTCGACCTCGGCAACGCGGTCTCCGCCGCGTACGCCATCCCGGTGGGGATCCTCGACGTGGCGCGGATCGGCGGCGGCATCGAGGTGCGGTCGGCCCGCGGCGACGAGCGCTACCTGACCTTCGCCGGCGCCGAGGAGCACCCGGACCCGGGTGAGGTGATCTTCGCCGACCCGGACGGGCGGGCGCACGCCCGGCGCTGGACCAACCGGCAGAGCGGCTGGTCGGCGGTCCGCGACGACACCGCGACGATCCTGGTGGTGGTCGAGGCGATGCACGACGGCGCCGCGCGGGACGTGCCGCGGGTGCTCGACGCCATCGCCGGCGAGCTGGCCCGCGGCTGGTCGGCGCCGTCGCGGACGGCGCTGCTGACCCCGACCGCGCAGCGCTTCGAGTTCTGAGCCTCCCCCGCCCGCTGGCCGCCCTGCCGGCCGGGCGGGTGGGGAGGGGCCGGCGGTCAGATGTTGGACGAGTCGGCCGGCACGTCGGCGGGCAGCCTCGGCGCCCCGGTCGCCGGGCCGGCGCCCTCGCAGGTCAGACCCACCGTGTACGCGGTCATCGACAGCGACCCGTAGGCGTACCCGTCGACCAGCACGTCCGACCCGTCGCCGGCGGCACCGGCCAGGCCGGCCAGGTAGAGCAGCGGGATGAAGTGGTCGGGCGTCGGTACGGCGAGGCCGAAGTCGCGGTGCGCGTCGAGGGTGGCCGCCTCGGTCGGTTGGCCGAGCATGACCTCCTTCGCCGCCTCGTCGAACCGATGCGCCCAGTCGAAGCCCTCGTCGACCATTCCCGGGTTCACCCCGCGCAGGTTGTGCACCACGTTGCCGCTGGCCACGACCAGCACGCCCCGCTCGCGCAGCGGCGCGAGCCGCGCGCCCAGCTCCAGGTGGTAGTCCAGCGGCTTGAAGGCGTTGATGCTCAGCTGGACGACCGGGATGTCCGCCTCGGGGAAGGTGTGGGTGAGCACCGACCAGGTGCCGTGGTCGATGCCCCAGGAATCGACGTCCGCGCCGACCCAGGTCGGGTGCACCACGTCGCTGATCTCCTCGGCCAGCTCGGGCAGGCCGGGCGCCGGGTAGCGCACGTCGAACAGCTCCTGAGGGAAGCCGTAGAAGTCGTGGATGGTCCGCGGCCGGGGCATGGCGGTGACCGCGGTGGCCCCGATGTACCAGTGCGCCGAGACCACCAGGATCGCCCGGGGCCGCGGCACCGACCGGCCAAAGGCGCGCCACGCCTGCGTGTAGCGGTTGAGTTCGAGGGCGTTCATCGGGCTGCCGTGCCCGAAGAAGGCCGCGGGCATCACCGTGGACACGGTCTCGCTGCTCATCCTGCTCCCTGCCGGGGACGGTGGGCCGAGCGTAACCGAGCCGCCGCGCCGCGGCCGGGTGAACGGCGGAGGGCTCAGGCGGCTTCGCCGGGTGCGAGGTAGCGGTAGCCGGGGACGGTCTCGCCGAACCAGCCGTTGACGCTGGCCAGCCCCCGCTCGTTGAGCTGCGCGTCGTGGATCGGGAACACCCGCTCGGCGCCGACGGCGCGGGCGAAGTCGATCGCCTCGGTGAGTTTGAGCCAGGACGCCTGGGCCGGCACCAGCAGCGTCGGCACCGGCTGCTCGGGGCGGTACAGCGAGTCGCCCGGGTGGTAGACGCTCTCCTCGACCAGGTAGCCGAGGTTGGCGCAGTCGGGCTGTCCGTCGTGGATGGCGGCGTGCCGCCCGCCGTACGCGGTCACGGTGAGCCCGGCGGCGGTGAACCGCTGGCCGGCACGGACCCGGGTGACCGGCAGCGGGGCCAGGTCGGGCAGCACCGCCCGCTCGGGCGCGAAGACCGGGACGCCGAGGCCGGCCAGCCGCAGCACGTCGATGTGGTCGGTGTGCTCGTGGGTGACCAGCACGGCGTCCGCGCCGGCCAGCGCCCGCGGCTCGCTCCAGGTGCCCGGATCGATCACCAGAACCGCCCCGTCGTGCTCGATCCGGACACAGGCGTGGGTGAACTTGATGATCCGCACCCGCCGACCGTACGCCCAGCCGTGCGCCGCCGCCGTCCCGCCAGGCACCGGCGTCGACGGCCGGGGCGCCGGCCCCGTGACGCTCGGCCGGTCCGCGGCTCCGCGGCACCCACCCGCGGCACCCACCCGTCAGTCGTGGCCGGCGTGGTGGCTCGACCGCGGCGGGCGGCCGGCCCGCTGGCCCGGCTCGACCACCACGAACTGGCCCATCATGCCGGCGTCCTCGTGGTACAGCAGGTGGCAGTGGTACATGTACGGCATGTCCGGGTCACTGTGGTCGGTGAACCGCATGATCAGTCGCACCGGCCGGTCGGGTGCCAGGTAGACGGTGTCCTTCCAGCCGCTCCACGCGGGCGGCGGAGCGGACCCGCCGACCGAGAGCACCTGGAACTGCACGTCGTGCACGTGGAAGTTGTGCGGGGCGCCGTCCCGGTTGGTCACCTCCCAGACCTCGGTGGCGCCGCGGGTGACCGTCTCGTCGATCCGGTCCAGCTCCATCGAGCGGCCGTTGATGCTACGGCCGGTGAGGGTGAACCGGCGGGTCCGCTCGGCGTCGGCCGGGTCCAGCCGCTCGGTGGGCGCCAGCGTCTCCGGCACCGGCGGCGACCCGGCGAGGGTGTCGGCGGCGCGCAGTTGCAGCACGTCGAACCGGTCCGCCCCGCCGGCGAAGCGGTCGGCCAGCGCGCCCGCGCCCAGTTCGGGCGGGTTGCTGCGCAGGGTCACCCGCTCCCCCGGCCGCACGTCCACCACGATCTCGGCGCGCTCGCCCGGGGACAACCGCACCCGGTCGACCCGGGCGGTGCGCGGCAGCAGTCCGCCGTCGCTGGCGATCAGCGCGAAGGGCCGGTCGTCGGAGAGGCCGAAGTCGTACGTGCGGGCGGTCGAGCCGTTGAGCAGGCGCAGCCGCACCCGCTCGGTCCGCACGTCCAGGTACGGCCCGACGGTGCCGTTGACCAGCAGGGTGTCGCCGAGCACCCCGATGCCGGCGATCAGGTTGCGGGTCTTTTTGAACTGGCCGCTGCGGGAGAAGTTGCGGTCCTGCACGATGACCGGGATGTCGTCGACGCCGTAGCGGCGCGGCAGCGGCAGCGCGGCCTCCCGGTCGTCGTCCAGGATGAACATCCCGGCCAGCCCCCGGTAGACGTGTTCCTCGGTCTGGCCGTGCGGGTGCGGGTGGTACCAGAGGGTGGCGGCCGGCTGGTTCACCGTCCAGGTCGGCGACCAGGTGGCCCCGGGCCGGACCATCTGGTGCGGCCCGCCGTCCATCCGGGCCGGCAGGTGCATACCGTGCCAGTGCACGCTGGTCTCCTCGGCGAGCCGGTTGACCACGTTGACCACGACCTGCTCACCGCGCTTCGCGCGCAGCGTCGGGCCGAGGAAGTCGCCGTCGAAGCCGGCCGTGCGGGTCAGCCGCCCGTCGCCGTGGAAGTCGCGCTGGCCGTCCCGGGCGAGCAGGTCGAACACCCGCCGCCCGCGCTCGTCGACGCGGGACTCGGCCAGCGGCGGAACGGCCAGCGGGCGGACGAAATCCACCTGGCCGACGGTGTCCGTACCGCCGCGGGCGAGAGCCCAGCCGCCGACGGCCACGCCGCCGCAGCAGAGTACGAGCACGACGGCGAGCACGCCGATGGTCACCCGGGCCAGGGATCGTCGTCCGGCCACCACGATGGCACCTCCTGTAGATTCGGTACCTGTAGCATGACTGCATATCCGTCCGGGTGCCCAGCGGATCCGGCCGGTTTCCGGGGCCGCTCCGGGTTCCCCCGGACCGGCTTCCGGGGCGGCTGCGACAACCACCCCGCCCGGCCGGGGCGCGGGGCGGATGATCGGGGCATGGAGCGACCAGCGGAACGGGGACACCGGTGCGTGCCGCACACCGCCGACGTACGGATCGAGGCGTGGGCGCCCACCCGGGAGGCGTGCGTGGCCGAGGCGGTCACCGCGCTGGTCGACACGTTCACCGACCCCGCCGGCGCCCGGCCGGCGGCCGAGCGGGAGTTCCGGGCGCCCGCCGGCGACGACGCGGATCTGCTGGTGAGCGTGCTCGACGAGGTGATCTTCCGGATGGAGACCGAGGGCGAGCTGCCGCTGAGCACCGAGGTCACCGACGACGGGGCGGGCGGCCTGCTGGTGCGCTGGCGCACCACCGACACCGACGCGGTGGAGCTGGTCGGCGCGGTGCCGAAGGCGGTGGCCCTGCACGAGCTGCGCTTCGGCAGCGACGGCGCCGGGTGGTCGTGCGCGGTGACCCTGGACGTCTGACCCGGCGGGTCAGCGCCCGGTGAGGTCGACGCGCCGGGTCAGCCCTTCACCACGCCGATCGGCGCCAGCCGGGCGACCTTCCGGCACAGCCCGGCTCCCTCGGCCGACTCGATCACCGCCGAGATGTCCTTGTACGCCGCCGGCATCTCCTCGGCCAGCCCGCGCCGGGACGCGCCGCGTACCACGATGTCCTGGGCCTCCAGTTGGGCGCGCGGGTCCATCCCCCGCTCGGCCTTGACCGCCTGCTTGCGGCTCTGCACCCGGCCGGCCCCGTGACAGGTGGAGGCGAACGCCGGCGCGCCCGGCACCCCGGTGAGCACGTACGAGCCGGTGCCCATCGAGCCGGGGATCAGCACCGGCTGCCCCACGTCGCGCAGGTCGTCGGGAAGGTCCTGGTGGCCCGGCGGCAACGCCCGGGTGGCCCCCTTGCGGTGGACGCAGAGACTGCGCTGCCCGCCGTCCACCCCGTGCGTCTCGATCTTGGCGAGGTTGTGCGAGATGTCGTAGACCAGGTCGAGTCCCCGGCCGGTCTCCCGCTTGAACACCTTGCGGGCCGCGTCGGCCAGCAACTGCCGGTTGGCCCGGGCGTAGTTCGCGGCGGCCGCCATCGCGCCCAGGTAGGCGCGGCCCTCGTGCGAGTCCACCGGCGCGCAGGCCAGCTGGCGGTCCGGCACCTTGATGCCGTACCGGGCCATCACCTTCTCCATCCGGCGCACGTAGTCGGTGCAGATCTGGTGGCCCAGCCCGCGCGAACCGCAGTGGATCATCACGCAGACCTGGCCCGGGCGCAGCCCGAACGCGGTGGCGACCCGGTCGTCGTACACCTCCTCGACGGTCTGCACCTCCAGGAAGTGGTTGCCGGAGCCGAGGCTGCCGACCTGCCGGGCGCCGCGCTCCACCGCCCGCTCGCTCACCTCGGCCGGGTTGGCGTCGTCGACCGCCCCGTAGTCCTCGCAACGGGCCAGGTCCCGCTCGACGCCGTAGCCCCGCTCCACCGCGTACCGGGAGCCGCCGCGCAACACCGCGTCCAGCTCCGACTGCTTGGACAGGTGCCACACCGCGCCCTTGCCCATGCCGCGCGGGGTCACCGCGCCCAGCCCGTCCATCAGCGGCTCCAGCCGGGTGCCCAGCTCGGTGCCGTCGAGGTCGGCGGCGAGCAGCCGCACGCCGCAGGAGATGTCGAAGCCCACCCCGCCCGGGGAGACCACCCCGCCGGCCTCGACGTCGGTGGCGGCGACGCCGCCGATCGGGAAGCCGTAGCCCAGGTGCACGTCGGGCATGGCGTACGAGGCGCCGACGATGCCGGGCAGCGTGGCCACGTTCGCCACCTGCTCCAGCGACCGGTCCGCCCCGGCGTCCGGCAACAGCGACCGGGAGGCGAAGACCACCCCCGGTACCCGCATCGGGTCGTGCCGGTCGATCCGGAACCGGTACGGCGACTCCTCCACCAGCTCCATCCGCGCGTCCTACCCGGTCCGGCGGGTGTTACACGCCGGGAGCGGGACGGCGCATCGCCCACACCCGCGGCCCACCGCCGGGCACGGTCACCTCCCCGGTCACCTCGAAGCCCAGCCGCCGGTAGAACCGCACGTTCGCCGGCGACGACGTCTCCAGCACCGCCGGCCGGCCGGTCCGGTCCGCCTCGGCCAGGCCGGGGCGCAGCAGCCGCCCGCCGATCCCCCGGCCCTGGTCCGCCGGGCACACGCCGACGGTGGCCAGCACGAAGGCCGGCTCCGGCGACCGGAGCGGGGCGCACGCCGCCTCGGCGGCGACCCTGGCCGGGTGCCGGTCGCCGGCCAGCTCCGCGTCGCGCGCGGTCAGCTCGCCCCAGACCTGCTCGGGTACCGGCCGGTCGGGCCGCAGCCACACGGCCACCGCGCGCGGGCGGCCGCCGTCCAGGGCCGCCCACACCTCCCCGTACGGCAGGCCGACCGCCGACACGGTGGCGGCGAACAGGCCGGCCAGCCGTTCCCGGTGCCGGTCGGCCGCCACCGTCCACGCGGTCCAGGGATACCCGTCGAACGCCTCGGCCAGCACCTCGGCCGCCGCACCGGCCAACTCCGGCCCGATCCGCCGTACCTCGATGTCCACGACCCCCGACCTCCCCTGCCCGTCCGGTCGGCGATCATCGCACGGGCCCGGTGACCCCGGCCCGGGTTTTCCGTCCGGCCCGGGTCACCGCCGGTTTCCGGCGCGGTCAGGCCGGGTCGGCCCGGGTGACGGCGACGGTCTGCGCGAGGTCCCGGTCGCCGCAGGCGGCCGGGCGGGGTGCCACGTTGCCCCGCACGGTCACCCGCGCGCCGGGGCGCAGCGCCGCCGCCACCTCGCCGGTCAACGCCCAGCGCCGCTCGCCCACCAGCAGCATGGTGCAGTCCCCGGCGCGCTCCACCGTGCCGGTGAGCGTGCGGGCGCCGAACGGCAGCGGCCCGGGCACCTCACCGCCACCGGGCGGTGGCGTCGCGGCCGGCGGGCTCGGCGTGGGTCGGGGCGGCGCGGTGGCCGGCGGCCGTTCGACGGGCGGCGTCGGGCCGCCCGGCGACGGGGTGGCCGCGGACGGCGGCGCGGACGGCGGCTGACCGGTGGCCGCCGGGTCGGACGCGTCGCCGGCGGAACAGGCGGTCATCGACCACCCCAGACCGATGGCGGTGAGCAGCAGGAACGCTCTGCGCATGACACGACACCTCCGCCAGCTGGGACGGTCCGGCCGGGCACCCGGTTCCTCAGACACCGTAGAAGGCACGGTAGCGGCGGACCAGCCGCCACTGCACCACCACCGCCGCCACGGTCAGCAGGATCATCACCAGGGTCGCCGCGGCCGCGTAGCCGTAGCGCAGGTACTCGAAGGCGTTGCGGTAGACGAACAGCGACAGGTAGGTGGTGGCGTACGGCGGCGGCCCGCCGTCGGTGACCACGAACGCCGGCACGAAGGAGAAGTGCAGGCTCTGGATGAGGTCACGCACCGCGAGCAGGGCCAGCACCGGCGCCATCAGCGGCAGGGTGATCCGGCGGAACACGTCCCAGCCGGTGGCGTCCTCGAGGGCCGCCATCTCGTACACGTCGCGGGGCAGCGCCCGCCGAGCGGCCAGTAGCACCACGAAGGTCTCCCCCATGGTGAACAGGCTCATCAGGATGATCGCCGCCCGGGCGTCGGTCGGGTCGGTGAGCCACTGCGGCGGGGTGCGCCCGAGCGCGGTCAGCCCGTTCTCGCCGCCGGTGCGCAGCAGCTGGTTGATCGGCCCGTACAGCGGGTTGAGCAGCCAGAGCCAGAGCAGGCCGTAGGCGATCTCCGGCACCGCGGTGGGCAGCACCGCCGCCGTGCGGGCGCTGCCGACGCCGAGCGCGCGGCGGTGCAGCAGGAGCGCCAGGCCGAGCGCGAGCAGCACCCGCAGCGGTACGGCCACCAGCCCGAACACCAGCGAGTTGGTCAGCGACACCCGGAAGACCGGGTCGTCGACCAGTGCGGTGAGATTGTCCAGCCCGACCCAGGTCGGCGGGCGCAGCAGGTCGTACTCGGTGAACGCCAGCGCCAGGGTCACCAGGGCGGGCAGCAGCACCAACCCGACCAGGCCGACCAGGTACGGCGCCAGCATCAGCGCCAACTGCCGGCGGGAGCGGGTGTCCGGTCGGGTCACGGGGCGTACCGTCGCCCGGAGCCGGCGTGGAAGACGTGCACGTCGGCCCAGCGGACGGTGAGGCGTACCGCCGCTCCCCGGTCGGGGCGGCGGGCGGCCGGCACCCGGGCGACCACCGGCTCCCCGCCGGCCAGCCGCAGGTACGCGTAGGCGTCCTCGCCGACGACGTCCACCCGCTCCACGGTGGCCGGCGTGCCCGCGGCGTCGGCGCCGCCCAGGGTGACCGCCTCGGGCCGGAAGCCGAGGTCGAGCCGGCCGCTCTCGGTGACCGGCGCACCGGGCGGCGGGCTGCCGGCCGGCCGAACCGGCCCGTCGGCGGGCAGCAGGTTCATCGCCGGGGAGCCGACGAACCGGGCCACGAAGGTGCTCGCCGGGGTGCGCCAGATCTCGTCGGGGGTGCCGACCTGCTCGATCCGGCCGTCGCGCAGCACCGCGATCCGGTCGGCCAGCACCAGCGCCTCGGTCTGGTCGTGAGTGACGTGCACCATGGTGGCGCCGACCCGGTCGTGCAGGGCGCGCAGTTCGGCGCGCATCTCCACCCGCAGCGCGAGGTCGAGGTTGGACAGCGGCTCGTCGAGCAGGAACACGTCCGGCTCCCGCACCAGCGCCCGGGCCAGCGCCACCCGCTGCCGCTCGCCGCCGGAGAGCTGCCCGGGACGGCGGTCGAGCAGCGCCGCACAGCCGACCGACTCGGCCGCGACCCGGGCCCGCTCCCGGGCGACCGCGCGGGGCGTGTCCCGCACCTCCAGCCCGAACGCGATGTTCTCGGCCACGCTCAGGTGCGGGAAGAGCGCGTACGACTGGAAGACCATGGACACGTTGCGTCGGCCGGGACGGTCGCCGGTGACGTCCCGCCCAGCGATTCGGATCCGGCCGCCGGTGACCGGTTCCAGCCCGGCCACCACCCGCAGCACCGTCGACTTACCGGCCCCCGAGGGTCCGAGCACGACGAGCAGTTCACCGCGGCGCACCGTGAGGTCGACCTCGTGCAGCACGGTCGCGGACCGGTACGCGGCGCTGACCCCGTCGAGGACGAGCCCCGGTTCGCTCACCCGTGCTCCCCACGAGCGAACAGCGGCCGGGTCTGCTGGTCCAGGTCACGGATCACGTCGTCGAGCCGGTCGCCGCGGTGCATGGCGTTCTCCAGGATCCCGTACGTGACGTCCTCGATCTCCGGCCAGGTGGAGACGGTGGGCAACGCCCGGACGGTGGGGATGGCGTCGAGGAAGACCTTGGCGCTGCGCGGCGGCTGGGCCGGGCCGAGGAACGCCGGGGACTGCGACACTCCGACGTGCGACGGCACGGTGCGGCCGGTGGCCGCGATGATCCGCTGCCCCTCCTCGGCGATGGCGAACTCCAGGAACCGCCAGGCGGCGTCCTTGCGCTTGGCGCCCCGGGTCATGCAGTACGCGTCGGAGTGCAGCACCCCGACCTGCTCGCGGTAGACCGGCAGCGGCGCCACGTCCCACTCGAAGTCGGTGATCGAGCGGAACGTGGTGGTGGACCGGCGGGAACTCATCAGCATGGCCAGCCGGCCGTTGGCGAAGCGCGACTCGTCGTCCTCCGCCTCCACCTCCTCGTCGGTGGGCACCACCCCGTACGCCAGCCGCAGGTCGACCAGGTTCTTCAGCGCCTCCCGGGCGGCGGGGGTGTCCAGCGTCAACCGGGTCGGCTTCGCCGGGTCGTCGACGATCTCGCCGCCGTTGGACCAGACGAACGGGGCGAGCCGGATGATCGACGGTTCGACGCCGAGCCCGTGCACGGCCGGGCGCAGCGCGGCGCCCTCGCTCTCGGTCGCCTTGACCACCACCCCGCGGGCGTCGCGGGTCATCGCGGTGGCCGTGCCGACCAGGTCGTTCCAGGTCCAGCCCGGCTTCGGCTCCGGCACGCCGTACTTCGTGAAGAGCGTGCGGTTGTAGTAGACGGCCAGGCTGGACACGTTCTGCGGCAGGCAGAGCTGCTTGCCGTTCCACGTGAACGCGTCCATCGCCACCGGGTAGTAGTCGGCCGGATCGACGGCGTCGGAGGCGGCGATCCGGTCGTCCAGCGGCTCGACGACGCCCTTGGCCGCGAACTGGCCGTAGAAGCGGTAGTTCATCAGGAACAGGTCCGGCGGTGCGCCGCCGGCCACCGAGGTGGCCAGCCGGGCCAGCAGGTCCTTACGGTCGCTGGCCTCGATGAGCTGCACCTCGCCGCCGGGCCGGGCCTTCTCGTACGCCTCGATCAGGGTGCGGTAGGCGGCCAGTTCCTCCGGGGCGCCGAAGACCAGCAGGCGCACCGGGCCGTCGGCGGACGAACCCGACCCGGACCCGCAACCGGTGGTCAGGAGCACGGCGGAGAGCAGCAGTGCCAGCAGGGCCTTCGGTCTCATCGGTTCCGTCCCGTCGGGTCGTCGTGGTGAAGGAAGCGCCGCTGGGCCAGCACGAACACGGCCAGCGCGGGCACCGTGGCGAGCACCGCCCCGGCCAGGAACACCGGGAAGTTCGTCGGGTCCAGCACCGACAGCGAGCGCAGCGCCAGCGGCAGGGTGAACAGGTCGCGGTCGTAGACGTAGACCAGCGGGTCGAGGAAGTTCGACCAGGTGAGCACGAAGGTGAGCGCGGTGAGCGCGGCGGTGACCGGGCGGACCAGCGGGAGGGCGACCCGCCACCAGATGCGCATCGGGGAGAGATCCTCCACCAGGCAGGCGTCGTAGAGGTCGGCCGGCAGGGCCCGGAAGGCCAGGTAGTAGACCAGGACGTAGAGCGGTGAGGTGCCCACCAGCGCCGGCGCGATCAACGGCACCAGGGTATCGGTCAGCCCGAGCGTCCGGAAGATCGCGAACCGGGGCACCAGCAGCGCGGTGGCCGGCACCATCAGCGCGACCAGGGAGGCCGCGACCACGGTGGCGGTGACGCGTGGCGCGACCCGGGCCAGCGCGAACCCGGCCAGGGCGGCGACCAGCACGCTCAGCGGCACGGCGACGACCGCCACCAGCACCGAGTTCAACGACGCGCGCAGCAGCCCGCCGAGCTCCACCGCCTGCTGGTAACCGGTGGTGGAGACCGGCTCCGGCACCAGCTGCGGCGTCGGCGGGGGCGGCAGGCCGGGCTCGGTGAGCGAGCCGGAGACCAGCAGCAGCAGCGGCGGGACGAAGACGAGGATCACGAAGGCCGCGCCGAGGGTGCGCCAGACGCGCGCGGCCCGCTCGGGCAGCGGTGAGGGGCCGCTCGCGCGGCCCCTCACCCGGTTGGTGCCGATGTTCGCCTACCGCAGGGGGAGCTGCCAGGCGCCGAGCCCGTGCGAGGCGGCGTAGAGGATCCGCTTGCCCGGCACGATGGTGAGCCCGGCGACCTCCACGTTCGGCATCCCGCCGGCCGCCTTGACCCAGCTCGTCGTCCCCTTGGCCAGCCGCAGCACACCGAAGTCGGTGGCCGCGTACAGGTCGCCGGTGACGTCGTCGCGGACCAGGTCGGTGATCGGCTGGTCGCCGAAGTCGTACGAGCGGTCGGCCCAGGTCGCCCCGGTGCCGGCCAGTCGCACCTCGAACGCGTGCCCGACGGTGGCCGGGGTGTTCGAGTTGAACCCGCTGTAGGAGATCCACGCCCGGGCCGGGTCGGCCGGGTCGACGTGGATGCTGGTCACGAAGCGGTTCGGCGTGCTGGCGGTGTCGATCCGGGTCCAGGTCACCGCGGCGGCCGGCTCGGCGTCGGCGTTGCGGGTGACGAACACCCGGCCGGTGCTGGTGGCCGCGTACGCCGTCGAGGAGTCGCTGGCGACCCGCTGGACCACCGAGACGGCGCCGCCGGCCCGGTCGCCCCAGGCGGCGTCGGTCAGCGCGACCGCGCCGAGCTGCTCCCAGTCGCCGCACCGGGCCTCGAAGGTGCCGGTCCAGCTGTTGCAGATCCGGTTGGCCTCCTCCATCGTCCGGTCACCCAGGCCGAAGGTCTTGGTGCGGTACACCGAGCGGGCGGTGCCGGCGAACATCGTCCCGCTGACCTTCGGGTCGCTGATCACCGGTGCGTAGAAGAGCGTGCCGGCCTGGCCGAAGACGCCGTCGTAGATGGAGATCCAGCTACCGATGTCGCCGTTGTTGAAGTTCACCTCGGGGGTGGCGTCGTAGAAGGTGTGGAACCGGAACTCCGGCCGGCCGACGTCGAAGCCGGACGCCCCGCCGTCACCGATCATCGTGTTCACCCAGCGGGCGCGCTGGCCCTTGTTCTCCCAGGTGCCGTTGTCCTGGGTGCCGCCCTGCAGCATCCGGTGGTCGTGCGGGCTGACCGAGAGGCTGATGAACTGCAGGGTGTTCATGCCCTTGTTGATGCCGTCCAGCTTCGACGGGATCCGGGAGAGCATCTGCCGGCAGCGGTCCTTCTGCGCCTGGGTGGTCAGGTTGCGGTCCGGGTTGTCGCACCAGGCCGAGCGGTCCACGAACTGGCCGCTGGAGCGCATCACGCCGCCGTCGTTGGCCTCGAAGAACTGGTACGGGTTGCGCGGGTTGGTGACCAGCGCGTGCTGGTCGGGGTGCAGGCCGTTGGGGTGCAGCTCGTCGGTGCCGTCGTAGGTCATGTCGGTGCCGCTGACCCCGGCGTCGGTGGAGAGCACCACCGCCCGCTTGTGCGCCACCGTCTCGCCGTAGACGTAGGAGCCGCCGGTGTAGACGATGTCCGGGTGCCCGGCCGGGGTGTGCACGAACACGTCGTACCAGCACTGGCCGGTGCACTGGTTGTAGGTGGCGAAGCCCGGGTCGGCCGGGTTGGCGCTGGTCAGGTCGGTGAAGGTGGGCGCCCCGGTGGCCACGTCGTCGCTGCGGAACAGCCGCGAGTAGGGGTTGCCGAGGTTGCCCTCGTAGACGTACATCCGGGTCTTGCCGCCGGGCAGCGCGGTCACGTCGATCGCGGCCCGGGTCTGGAAGACCGCGGCGTTGAGGGAGGGCTTGATCTGCGTCCAGGTGGCGCCGCCGTCCGGCGAGCGCCACACCCCGCGGGCGTACGAGGAGGCGTAGACGATGTTCGAGTCGCGCGGGTCGAGCTTGACGTAGCGGACCCCACGCGGCGAGCAGGCGGCGGTGTTGTTGTATTCCGCGGCGCTGCCGGTGCACTGGGTCGCGTCGGCCGAGCCGTTGTGGATGAACCGCCAGCTCTTGCCGCCGTCGGTGGACTTGTACAGGCCCCACTTGGCGGCGTCCGGCACCGGCCGGGTGACGCCGGTGCAGCAGGAGCTGGACATGCCGCGCAACGCGATGGTGGTGGCGACGTAGAGCGTCTTCGGTTGACCCGGGACGATGGTGATCTCGGCGAGGCCCTTGCCGGCGAGCACGTCCTTGCCGAGCGGGCCCTGCCAGGTCAGGCCGCCGTTGGTCGACTTGTACAGGCCGACGCCGGCGACGCAGCCGGAGCCGCAGGTGTTCGCCTCGCCGGTGCCGACGTAGATGGTCAGGCCCGTCTTGTCGTTACGGTCGATCTTCACCGAGCCGGCGGCGTTGATGCCCAGCGGCCCGCCGAGGTAGAACCACTTCGGCTCGGGGGCGAGCACGTTCAGGGTGCCCCAGACGCCGCCGCCGGCCGGGGTCACGTAGGCCCGGCAGAGCAGCGCGTTGCAGTCCGGGGCGATGTCGATGGAGGTGACCCGCCCGCCGGCGACGTACTCGTTCGGCACGTAGTTGTAGGCGTTGCGGAACTCGGTGAACGGGTAGAGCGCCTCGCTGGGCCCGACATTGGTCCACCGCTGCCCGCCGCGCAGGCGCCGCTCGGCGGCGGCGTACGCGGCCTTCGAGCGATCGACCTGGGCGATGCTGATCGAGTCGGCCGGGAAGGCGCGCTCCAGGAACTCCTGCTGGGCGGCGTTGCCCGGCCCCTCGGGCGACATCCCGTCGCTGCCGGGCACCGCCTGGCGCAGCCGGTCGAGGTGGGCGCCGGTGGCGCCCGGCATCTCGCCGTCGCCCACCGCCGCGGCGGCCGGCACCTCGGCGCCGGTGAAGTGGATGCCGGCGGCACCCGTCGACGCCACCAGGGCGGCGACCGCTAGTCCTGCGAAGAGATGGCGACGTCTGCGCTTCACGAGGGTCCCTCCGGCACGAGAAGGCGTCGCCGCCGCGCGGCACCGGATTGGCGACCGTCACTGGCAGCGTCCACGCTGGAGGATGTCAGAGCGATCGGTCGCCGGCAATCCCCTGCCTGGACCGACCTCGACGGATGGTTGTATTCGCATGCGACGGGTATTGCGCCGGGCATGCCAGCTCGCTACGAGAACTACCCGCGGATCGCCGTCGTCACCGGCGCCGACTCCGGCATCGGCAAGGCCTGCGCGGTGGCGCTCGCCGAGGCCGGATTCGACATCGGCATCACCTGGTACGGCGACCCCGAGGGCGCCGACCGGACCGCCACCGAGGTGCGCGCCACCGGGCGCCGCTGCGAGGTCGCCGAGCTGGACCTGACCCGGCTGCCCGGCGCCGCCGCCGTGATCGACGAGCTGGCCGACCGGCTCGGCGGGATCGGGGTGCTGGTCAACAACGCCGGCACCGGCGCCTCCGTGCCGTTCGTCGACACCGGTTGGGAGCAGTGGCGCGAGGTGCTCGCGGTCGACCTGGACGGGCCGTTCCTCTGCTCACAGCGGGCCGCCCGGCGGATGCGGGCGGACGGCAGCGGCGGCCGGATCGTCAACATCACCAGCGTGCACGAGCACGCGCCGCGGGTGGGCTCGGCGGCGTACTGCGCGGCGAAGGGCGGGCTCGGCCTGCTCACCAAGGTGATGGCGCAGGAACTGGCCGCCGACGGCATCACCGTCAACGCGGTCGCCCCCGGCGAGATCGCCACCCCGATGACCGGCCAGGAGGACGTCGACCCGTTCACCCAGGTACGCCCGGGCGTACCGGTGGGGCGGCCGGGCGACGCCCGCGAGGTGGCCGCGGTGGTCGCGCTGCTGGCCTCCCCCGCCGCCGCGTACGTCACCGGTGCGTCGTGGCCGGTGGACGGCGGCATGCTGACGATGGGCCCGCAGGCCAACGCGCTGCGGTCGGACGACTGGCGCCAGGTCGAGTCCTCGTAACAGTTGGTGATGATTCCGGTTCACAGTGTCCACTTAGCGTGGTCGGGGGCCCGGTCACACGACGGCCGGGCCGACCGCCGGCCCCTACCCGGGGCCCCGACCGGAAGGACCACCATGCCCTTCGTCCAGCGGGTCGCCGCCCTGTTCGCGGTGACCGTCCTGGCCACCGGCGCGCTCACCGCCGCGACCACCCCCCGCGCCGCGCACGCCGCTCCCGACCGGCCCACCTCGGTGCTGCTGCTGACCGTCCTGCCGCACGTGCACGGCGAACCGCGGGCCGCCGCGCTGCGCTGCGACCCGGCCGGCGGGACGCACCCTGCGGCGACGACCGCCTGCCAGGCGGTGGCGGCCGTGGACGGCGACCTCGGCGCGATGACCCCCGAGCCGGGGCCGTGCACCCTGGAGTACGCGCCGGTCACCGCCCGCGCGCTCGGCTTCTGGCAGGACCAGCCGGTGTCCTGGGTGAAGACCTTCGGCAACCGCTGCGCGCTGCTGCGCGAGACCGGATCGCTGTTCGCCTTCTGACCTGTACGTCGCGCGGCGTCCGCCCCCGGGCGGGCGCCGCACTGCGCCACCCGACCGGCCAGCGAGGCGGGTGCCAGGTGGAGAGAGCGGACCGGTCGTGAACGGGACAGCGCGGGCGGTTCCCGGCATCGTATCCTCCGCTTTCCGGGTGATCACGCAGGCCGGCACGACCGGCGCGACGCCGAGGGGGCCGGATGGCGGGGGCGGGCGGGTGGCGTCGCTGGCGCGGGCGCACCGGCCGGCAGCGGCGGGCGTTCGTCGGCGGCGGCGGGCTGCTGGTCGTCGCCACGGTCATGCTGCTGGCCGCCTGGCGCAGCACCGGCTTCGCCAGTGACCTGCTGCTCAACCTCGGGGCCAGCGTGGTGCTCGCGGCGATCTCGTACGTCATCTTCGACCCGCTGTTCGAGGAGGCCCGCCGGGCCCGGGTGCAGGAGCACCTCAGCTTCGACCAGAAGGCGTTCGTCGACCGGCTGTGCCGTACCGGCCGCCGGGTGCGGATCCTGGACACCTGGACGATCCTGCTGGAGGACCAGCACCGGGCGGAGACCCTGCGGGCGGTCGAGGCGGCCCTGGAGTCCGGTGCCGAGGTGCAGCTGCTGCTGCTCGACCCGGACTGCACCGCCGCGCAGCAGCGCTCGGAGGAGCTGGAACGGCAGCGGGTGGACGTGCCCCGGCAGATCCGGGCCAACCTGCGCCACCTCGCCGCGTTCCAGGAGTCGCTCCGGCTGCGGCCGAAGTTGGCCCGCCGGTTCCAGGTACGCATCTACGACGCCTCCCCCTCGATCCAGCTCTACCAGTGGGACGGGCACGCGCTGATCTCGTTCTTCCCGATCGGCAAGCTGTCGTTCAACGTCCCGCAGCTGGAGGTGGACATGGACAGCCCGTGGGGCGGGTTCGTGCACGCCCGGTTCGAGGAGCTGTGGGAGCACGAGCAGGCCACCTCGTCGCTGGAGCGCTACTGGACCACCACCGTCACCCTCCAGGACGAGGACTCCGACCTGGTCGAGATGCAGGTGCCGTACGTGACGGTGGACGGGCAGCACTACCTGGACTGCCAGGCGTTCAAGCTGGTCCGGCCGCTGACCGTGCGGGCCCGGCCGCCGGCGCGTACCCCGGGAGTGTTCGGGCTGGCGGAGCCGGCCGACGACGACCCGGTCCCGCCCCCGGTGGTGGCCCGGCTCTTCGACCAGAAGTACGGCCGGGCCGACGGCACCCGCACCGTGCTGCGGCTGGTGCCACATCGCCGGGCTAACGACCGCACCCCGGCGCCCCGTGCCGCCCACGCGGCCGAGCCGCCCGAGGGCTGACCGGCGGGGCTGGGACAATGGGTGGGTCCGCCCGCGCCGCCGCCGGGCGGGAAGGTCCCGGATCGACAGGAGAACGGTCAGCGTGTCGGAAACCGCCCAGGCCCCGTCGCCGGCCGGCGAGCCGCGCGCCGACTGCGCCCGCTGCTTCGGGCTCTGCTGCGTCGCGCCGGCCTTCGCCGCGTCCGCCGACTTCGCCGTCGACAAGCCGGCCGGCCAGCCCTGCCGGCACCTGGCGTCGGACTTCCGCTGCGGCATCCACACCCAGCTGCGCGAGCGGGGCTTCCCGGGCTGCACGGTCTTCGACTGCTTCGGGGCCGGGCAGCAGGTGTCCCGGGTGACGTTCGGCGGGCGGGACTGGCGGCAGGCTCCGGAGACGGCGGCCCGGATGTTCGACACGTTCGCCGTGATGCGGCCGCTGTACGAGCTGCTCTGGTACCTGACCCAGGCGGTCGCGCTGCGCCCGCCGCGGCCGCTGCCCGACGAGCTGGCCGCCGCCCTGGCCGAGACCACCCGGCTGACCAACGCCGACCCGGAGACGCTGCTCGGGCTGGACGTCGACGCGTACCGGGGGCGGGTCAACGCGTTGCTGTCGCGCACCGGCGATCTGGTGCGGGGCCGGGCCGGGCGACCCGGCCCCGACCACCGGGGCGCCCGGCTGTTCGGAGCCGACCTGCGCCGGGCCGACCTGCGCGCGGCCAACCTGCGCGGCGCGCTGCTGATCGGTGCGGACCTGCGCGGGGTGGACCTGCGCCTGGCCGACCTGACCGGCGCGGACCTGCGCGGCGCCGACCTGCGCGGGGCGGACCTGTCCGGCAGCCTCTTCCTGCACCAGTCCCAGCTCGACGCGGCCCGCGGCGACCGGCACACCGGGCTGCCGGCGACGCTGGTCCGGCCGGCGCACTGGTCGGCGCTGCCACTCACCCCGGTACGCCGGGCGCCCGGCGCCCGCCCGGCCCGCACCGCCCGGCGGCGCTGAGCAGCGGTCGTGGCCCGGGCGCGCACCTCGGACACGCGCTGAGCCCATCCCCGCCGCGCCCGGCCGGGCGGTCCCTCCGCCACCCGCGCGACGGTCCGTCCGCCACCAGGCGCGGCGGCCCCCAGCCACCCAGACGGGCGACGATCCGCCCGCCACCCAGGCGGTGGTCCCGTCGTCGACAGGCGGGTCGTCAGGCGACCGGTTCGGCGCCGTCAGCCGGCGCGGGTGGGTGCCGGTAGCTGTCGTGCACCGGGCAGGCCGGGCAGCGGGAGCGATCGCAGAGCCGGCACAGCCGGGCCAGTTCCTGCCGGTCCCCCGGCGCGCAGCGCAGCAGCCCGCCGGCGATCTCCGTGAGCTGCCGGCGCTGGGGATCGCTGAGCCGGGCCACCAGGTCGGTGAGCGTCCGCTGCCGGGCCCGCAGGATCTCCCCGGCGGCGCGCCGGCCGGCCGGGGTCAGGTGCAGCGCGCGGCTGCGCGCGTCCGCGCCGGGTCGCCGCTGCACCCAGCCCTGCTCGACCAGGCGACGGACCAGGTGCGCCGCGCCGGGCTGGGTGAGCCCGAGCACCCCGCCCAACCACTCGGCGGTCACGCCGGGCTGGTCCTTGATGACCACCACCGCCTCGGCCAGCGCCCCGCCGGCGCCGGCCGCGTCGACGACCGCGGCCCGCATCCGGGAGTTCACGGCGAGCGCCAGAGCGCCGAGGAGGTTCGCGGTGGCGTCCCCGGGTAGATTCATAAGTCATGAATCTACCCGGTCGGGCGGTCGCGGTCATCGTGCTGATGAACCTCGCGCAGCTTCCGGTCGCGATGCGACAGTTGCTCGTGGTGCTGCTCGGTCACCACAACACCGGCAGCTTCGCCGCCGCCGGCGCCGCGAGCGCCGCCTGCGGGCTCGGCCTGGCGGTGTCCGCACCCCTCTACGGCCGGCTGCTGCCCCGCCTCGGCGACCGGGTGGTGCTGCTCGGCTCCGGCCTCGCCCACCTCGCGGCCCTGTCCGGGCTGGCGCTGAGCACCCGCCCGGCCGCCTTCGTGGCGCTGGCCGCGGCCGCCGGGTTGGCCACCCCGCCGGCGCTGAGCAGCGGCCGGTCGCTGCTGCCACGGCTGGTGCCCGCGACGGCACTGACCCGCGCGTACGCCGTCAACGCGGTCGGGCAGGAACTGCTCTACGTCGGCGGCCCGCTCGCGGTGACGCTGAGCCTGCTGCTGACCGGCCCCGCCGGGGCGATGCTCGCCTTCGCCGCCGTCGGCAGCCTCGCCCTCGTCGGCAACGCCCTCGTCGTTCCCCGCCGGGACGCCGCCGGCGCGGCCGACCGGCCCGCCCGCCCGGCCACCCGACGCACCGTACGCACCCTGCTCGGCGTGCACCTGGGCTACGCGACGTGCATGGGTGCCATGTGGGTCCTGGTCCCGGCGTTCGCCGCCGGCGCCGGGCACCCGAACCAGGCCGGCGTGCTGATCACCGTCTGGTCGGTGGGCAGCCTGGCCGGCGGTCTGGTGCTCGCCCGGCGCGGCCGGTTGGGCGACCCGCGTCGCGCCTACCTGGCGCTGCTGGCCACCATGGCGCTCACCTCGGCGGCGCTGCCCTGGCCGCGTACCGTGCCGCAGATGGCGGTCGCCCTCGCCGTCTTCGGGCTCGCCCTCGCCCCGTGGCTCGCCGTCACCGACGGGCTGATGGCCCGCGCCGCCCCGGCCCCGCACACCGCCGAGGCGTACGGCTGGTTGCAGACCGTCGGTCAGCTCGGCACCGCTCTCGGCGCGGCCAGCAGCGGCGCGGTCAGTGACCGGTTCGGCACCACGCCGGCCTTCCTGATCGTCTCCGGGGCGCTGGCGATCGCCGTCGCGGTCGCGCTCACCCGCCGCCGGTGGCTGCCCGCCGCGCCGGACGCGACGCCCGCTGGCCCGCCGGTGCCGGAGCGCGACGTTTCGGTGCCGGACGGTCGGGTAGCCGGCTGACCGACGGCACGAGCGGGGAGGCGATGGTGGGATTTCGGACACGCCAGGGCGTACAGCCGGTCGACCCGGAGCACGCCGAGGACGAGGCCGGCCAGGCCCGACTGGTCCAGGTCGGGGCGGACACCGACGTCCCGGCGCCGGACGACACCGAGCTCAAGCCGGACATCGTCACCGAGGACGACGGCTCCGGGGTGGCGGGCGGGGCGTCGGGCACCAGCAGCGGCGGTTCGACCATGCCCGGCCACCCGGACGCGACCCGCTGACCAGCCGCGCCACCGGCGCCGGCCAGCCGGTACGCGCCGAGCCCCGACGGCGCCGGGGTCAGCGGCCGGCGGACACTGCGGCGGCGCGGGCCTCGGTCATCCCCCGGTTCGCCAGTGCGTCCGCCCGCTCGTTCTCCGGGTGTCCGTTGTGCCCCTTCACCCAGAGCCACGTGACCCGGTGCCGGGCGCACGCCGCCTCCAGCCGCTGCCACAGGTCGGCGTTCTTGACCGGCTGCTTGGCCGCGGTCAGCCAGCCGTTGCGCTTCCACGAGGCGAGCCAGCTGGTGATGCCGTTGCGCACGTAGGTGCTGTCGGTGTGCAGTTCCACCGCGACCGGGCGGGTCAGGCTCTCCAGCGCCTGGATGGCGGCCATCAGCTCCATCCGGTTGTTGGTGGTCGGGGCGGCCTCGCCACCGCAGATCTCCCGCTCGTGGCTGCCGTAGCGCAGCAGCACGCCCCAGCCGCCCGGGCCGGGATTGCCACTGCACGCACCGTCGGTCCAGATCTGCACGACCCTGCCGGTCGTCGGCTCCACCATGCCGGCAACCTACCCGGCGCCGGTCCCGGACCGACTGCTCGGGTATCCGCCACGCGGCGTCAGCTACCGTCGGCCGGTGGAACGACACATCACCTTCGAGCGCCTGCACAACTTCCGCGACCTGGGCGGCTACCGCACCGACGACGGCCGCACCGTGCGGTGGGGTCAGCTCTACCGCTCGGATTCGCTGGGCAAGCTGGCCGGAGCCGACCTGGCCCGGTTCCGGGAGCTCGGCGTGCGTACCGTGATCGACCTGCGCTACCCGTGGGAGATCGAGGCGCGCGGGCGGGTGCCGCACCACGAGGGCCTGGCCTGGCACAACCTGAGCATCGAGCACCGCCCGTACGACCAGGCCACCATCGACCCGACGGTCGACCCGTGGCGCTACCTCGCCGACCGCTACGCCGAGGTGGCCGAGGACGGCGCGGCCGAGCTGCGGGAGGCGCTGGAGGTGGTTGCCGAATCCGACGGACCGTTGGTCTTCCACTGTGCCTCCGGAAAGGACCGCACCGGCCTGCTGGCCGCCCTGCTGCTCACCCTGCTCGGCGTCGACGACGAGCAGATCGTCGCCGACTTCGCGCTGACCGAGCTGGCCACCGAGCGGTTGGTGGCCGACTGGCGGGCCGCCCACCCGGGCCGCACCCTGCTCTGGCCCGGCTACGGCCGGGCTCCGGCCGAGATCATCGAACTCGTGCTGGCCGACCTGCGCGCGGCGCACGGCTCGGTGCACGGTTACGTCACCGACCGGCTCGGCGTGTCCGAGAAGACGATCACCCAGCTGCGGGAGCGGCTGCTCACCGACTGACCGGCGGCGGCGGAACCGCCACCGTCCCGCCGGGTGAAAAGCCCGCGCCCCGCGCGGCGGCCTTCTGGCAGGCTGGGTAACCGTGACAGTGATCGGGGACGGCCTGCGGGCCGAGGCACGCACGACCGTCGACGAGGTGGGGCGCGCCGGCCGCACGGTGATCCGGCCGGCCGAGCCGGGCGACGCCGACACGCTGCACCGGTTCATCGTGGAGCTGGCCGAGGCGGAGGACTTCCCGGGCGAGGTCCGCGCCGAGCCGGCGGACGTGGCCCGGGCGCTGTTCGGGCCGCGCCCGGTGGCGGAGGCGGTGGTGGCCACCGTCGACGACGAGCCGGTCGGGTTCGCGCTGTTCTACCCCACCTACAGCACGGTGCTCGGCCGCCCCGGCATCCACCTGGAGGACCTGTACGTCCGGCCCGAGCAGCGCGGCGGCGGGGTCGGCCGGGCGCTGCTCGCCCATCTGGCCGCGCTGGCCGTGGCGCGGGGCTGCGCCCGGCTGGAGTGGTGGGTGCTGCGCACCAACGACCCGGCGCTGCGGTTCTACCGCCGGCTGCGGGCCCGCTCGCTGGACGAGATCGACGTACTGCGACTCGACGGTGAGCGGCTGCGCGAGCTGGCCGACGGCAGCGCGTCCGGCGTCTGATTCCACGCCCGCCCGCCGGTTGGATCGCCGGCCTAACGGCTCCGCCGGCCACGGACGAGCCGGGCGCGCAGCCGGTCGGCGGCGTCGCCCGCCGTGGCGGCCACCATCGGTGGCAGGCGGGTGGAGCTCATCACCGCCAACTCCTCGACCGGGCTGGTGGCGCCGTCGAGGAAGCGCAGCACCCGCTCGGCGGGATTGCGGTCGAAGAGCCGGTCGAAGAAGTCCGGACCGCTCACCGCGCCCCGGTCCAGCGCGCGCAGCGCGACAGCGTCCATCCACAGGTGCCGTCGGGGGTACGCGGGCGCCGGCACCGGTGGCCGCCCGGCCGCCAGGGCCGAAGCCACCTGGTCGGCCTGCCGGCGCATGGCGGAGAAGGTGAAGCCGGTGGAGGGGCGGGTCGCGCCGCCGGCCGTGCCGAGGCGGACCACCCGGGGTGACGGGTGGGCGTCGAACGGCGCGTCGGTCATCGGGATCACCCCGTCCTCCACCTCCCGGACGGTCAGCCGGGCCGGGTCGAGGCCGAGCAGGTCGCGGTAGCCGATCAGGGCCGCGTCGTAGCCGGCGTCGGTGAGCGGCGCGGGCGAGAACTCGGTGTACTCCACCAGGGCGTAGCGGTCGCTCACCGGCAGCACGTAGCCGAACGAGACGCCCCGGGCCGGCTGCGGGGTGCGGAAGTCCATCAGCACCGCGCGGTCGGCGTCGAACACCGGCGTGTCCGAGGCCAACCACCAGCCCCGGAAGTGCTGGAGCCAGTTGGTGCGCCCGGGCCGGCGCGGCGGGCGGGGCCGGGAGTCCAGCACCCAGGACGCCCGGACCACGGCGGCGTCGCCGGCGCGGACCAGCACCCGATCGCCGTCGTCGTCGAGGGCGTCGGCGGCGGCCACGACCCGGGTCACCCCGAGGCGCCGCTCGGCGGCGGCAGCCCGGTCGTAGACCGGGCCGGAGCGGAGCATGGCGTACCGCAGCGGGGCGAGGTCGAGCACCCGGCGGCGCCGCGCGGTGACCACCTCGACCTGCCGCCAGCTCGCGCTCAGCACCGGGTCGAGATCGTTGCTCGGGCGGTCCCAGAACGCCCAGGTGCGATCCTGGCCGCGCCGGTGCACCGGGTCGACCACGGCGACCCGCAGGTCCCGCACCCCGTGCCGGTCGAGCGCGGCGAGCACCAGGGACGCGGCGCCGCCACCGCCGACGAGGGCGAGGTCGACGTCGACCGGTGCGGAGTTCACCCGGTCACGGTGTCACACAGTTCCCCGGGCCCGTGCAGTGGTCGCCGTGACCCAGTGGATCCGGGCCCGCAGCGCCCGCTGGAGCACGATCGGGTAGCCGTGCAGCGGCACGGTCAGCCCGGCCAACCAACCGGCGGCCGGGCCCGCCCCGAGCAGGGCCGCCGCCCCGGCCAGCCCGAGGGCGACGACGGCGAGCACCGAGTGCCCGAACTCGGACCGCCGGGCGCGCAGGTCGAGCGCCGGCAGGGCGGCGCGGGTGCCGGCGAAGGAGTGCCCCATCAGCCGTTCCCAGCCGACCCGGCGCAGCAGTCGCCGGTACGCCCCGACCCCCAGCCGTCGGTACAGCCCCGGCTCCCACCGGCGGATCCGCCAGTGGTCGCCGCCCAGCCCCGGCCGGGCGGCGTCCACCCAGGCGGCGATCCAGGCCATCAGCCCGAAGTGCACCACCCAGGCGAACGCGAAGCCGTACCCGAGCAGCGCGCCGGTGGCGGCACCCGCGGCGGCCACCACGACCGGGCCGGACAGCAGGATCAGCGTCGACCGGGTCATCCGGGCAGCCTAGGGCGCGGGCCCGGCTGGGCAACGGCCCGCCCCACGCCGACGGGGCCGAGCCGCGGCGGACCAGGCCAGGCGGAACCACGGGACGGCGGTGGCTCGACTACGGTGGCCAACATGGTGGAGCGGTCCCGGTCGCTGGGGCGCCCGTTCTGGACCTTCTGGGGCGCCGCCGCGTTGGCCAACCTGGGTGACGGCATCCGGGTGGCGGCGTTCCCCTGCTGGCCGCCGCGCTGAGCGACGACCCGGTGGCGGTGGCCGGGGTCGCCGCGGCGCAGTTCCTGCCCTGGCTCGTCGCGGGTCTGCTCGCCGGCGCGCTGGCCGACCGGCGCGGCGCGCGTACCGTCATCGCCGCCGCCGACGCCGGCCGGGTGGTGGTCCTGGCGGTGCTGGCCGCGGCCGTGGCGACCGGCCGGGCCTCGATCCCGCTGGTGATCGCCGCCGCGTTCCTGCTCGGCGTGGGCGAGACCCTGCGCGACACCGCCGCCCAGACGGCGGTGCCCCGCCTGGTGACCGACGCGCAGTTGGAGAAGGCGAACGGCCGCCTGGTCGCCGGCGAGATCGTGGGCAACGAATTCCTCGGCCCGCCGGTGGGCGCGCTGCTCTTCGTCGTCGGCGCCGCGCTGCCGTTCGCGGTCAACGGCGCGGCGCTCGCCCTGGCGGTCATGCTCGTGCTGTCCCTGCCGCTGAGCCTGGCCCGCCCCGGCCGGGACCCACGTGCCGCCGACGCGGGGGTTAGCACCACCGGACCGGCGGCGGTACGGGGCGGGGCGTTGGCCGGGCTCCGTTGGCTGGTGCGGCAACCCCTGCTGCGGACGTTGGTCGTGGTGGGCGCGGCCGTAGCCGCCGCGGACAGCGCCTGGTTCGCGATCTTCGTGCTGTACGCGCGGGAAAGCCTCGGCCTCGGCGCGCTCGGCTTCGGCCTGCTGCTGGCGACCGGCGCGGCCGGCGGGCTCGCCGGATCGTTCGCCGCCGACCGGTTGATCGCCCGGTTCCGGCACCGGCACGTGCTGACCTGGTCCCTGGCCACGACGGCCGGCGTGCCGCTGCTGCTGGTGGTGGCACCGCACCGGGTCGCCGCCGTGGCCGTCGTCGTCACCACCAGCGCGTCGTTCGCGGTGCTCAACGTCGCCGCGCTGTCGATCCGGCACCGCCTCGTACCCGAGGGCCTACTCGGCCGGGTGGTCGCCGCCTCGCGGATGCTCACCTTCGGCTGCACGGCGCTGGGCACGCTGGCCGGCGGCGCGCTCGCCGCCCGGGCGGGCGTCGAGGCGCCGTTCCTGTTCAGCGGTGCGGTCGCCGTGGTGGCCACGCTGGCCTGGTGGCGTTCCTCGCACCTCGCCGCGCCGGCCGACCCGGCCTGAGCCGCCCGCTCGTCAGGCGACCGGGCTGGCCGCGGCCCCCTCGTCGGCGGGCCGGTCGGACGCGGCGGGCTGACCGGGCGCGGGTGCGGCGGGCTGGTCGGGCGCGGGCGCGGCGTACGCCCGGGCGACGGTGGCCCGGTCGAAGACCCGCCAGGTCGCGGCGGACACGCCGACCGCCACCACGAATCCGATCCAGTACGGCACCGTCAGCCCGAAGGTCGCCGCGACCGCCCCGCCGAGCAGCGCGCCGAGGCAGTTGCCGCCGGCGGCGATGAACAGGGTGGTGCTGCCCACCCGGCCCTGCAACGCGGTCGGGGTGAGCCGCTGGCGCAGCGAGTTGGCGACGATGTTCCACAGCGCGCCGTGCACGCCGAAGGCGAACAGCGCGAACCCGACCACCGCCGCGCTGCGCGAGGCGGCCAGGGCCAGGTGCAGCCCCGCCTCGACCAGCAGGCCGACCCGGATGGTCCAGGTGGCGCCGATCCGGGCGATCAGGCGGTCGCCGACCGCGGCGCCGAGCACACCGCCGACGGCCATGCAGGTGAACAGGGCGCCGTAGCCGACCGACCCGAGGTGCAGCCGCTCGGCGGCGAGCAGCACCAGCACCGCGATCGCGGCGGTCAGGGTGAGGTTGAGCAGTCCGATCAGGACGGTCATGGTGCGCAGCAGGCGTTGCCCGGCCAGCCACCGGAAGCCCTCGTCGATGTCGGCGCGCACCGAGCGGGCCGTCGCGCCGCCGACGCTCGCCGGGCCGGCCCGGTAGCTGCCGGCGATCAGGGCGAGCAGCACCGCGCTCAGCGCGTACGTGACGGCGTTGGCCAGGAACGGGCTGCTCGCGGCCAGCACGAACAGGAACCCGCCGAGCGGGCCGGCGAGCATCCCGTGCATCAGCATGCTGCCGCCGCTGAGCCAGCCGTTGGCCCGCTCCAGCAGGTCGCGGGGCACCACCGCGGGCACCATCGCCTGGCTGGCCGCGCGGAACACGATCTCGCCGGTGTTGACCACGAAGAGGACGGCGTACAGCAGCGCCACCCCGGCCCGGTCGGTCATGATGGCCGCCGCCAGCACGGCCAGCGCGGCGACCCGTACCCAGTCGATGACGATCATCAGCCGACGGCGGTCGACCCGGTCGACCAGCACGCCGCCGGGTAGCGCGAAGAGCAGCCAGGGCAGCCAGGCCACCCCGGACGCGGCGGCGACGACCAGCGGGTCGTCGGTGCGGGAGGCGACGAACAGCGGGGCGGCGACGGTGGCCAGGCCGCTGCCGAGTGCGGACATCGTGCTCGCCGCCCAGAGCTTGGCGAACCGCGCCCCCAGGCTCTCCCCCGCGTTCCTGGTCACGGCGGGCCAACCTACCAGCGGTGGGGAGGCAGGGCCTCCGCATTTCTCGGGCCGCGGACGGCGCCGCGTTGGTCGCCGTTCCGCTCGGTGGCGAAACCCCGTTGGCCGGGGGCGGGCGGGTGTGCGACGGTCTGGCGGTGAACGACCATCGGACGGTCAACCGGGTCACCTGGGACGAGCGGGCCCCCGCCCACGCCGCGTCACCGGAGTACGGCGTGGAACGCTTCGTCGCCGATCCCGAGCACCTCAGCGAGGTGGTGCGGTTCGACCTGCCCCGGCTCGGCGACGTGTCCGGGCTGCGCGGGGTGCACCTGCAGTGCCACATCGGCACCGACACCGTTTCGCTGCACCGCCTCGGCGCCCGGATGACCGGCCTGGACTTCTCCGGCGCGTCGCTGGTGCAGGCCCGCCGGCTGGCCGAGCGCACCGGCGCGGCGGTCGACTTCGTGCAGGCGGACGTGTACGACGCCCCGCAGGCGCTCGGCGAGGCCGAATTCGACCTGGTCTACACCGGCGTCGGCGCGCTGTGCTGGCTGCCGGAGATCCGCCGCTGGGCCGAGGTCGTCGCCGCGTTGCTGCGCCCCGGCGGGCGGCTGTTCCTGCGGGAGGGCCACCCGATGCTCTGGGCGCTGGCCGATCCCCGGCCGGACGGCCTGCTGGCGGTCGAGCACCCGTACTTCGAACGGCCGGAACCGACGGCGTGGGACGAGCCCGGCACGTACGTCGAGACCGACGTGACGTTCACCCACACCCTGTCGTACGAGTGGAACCACGGGCTGGGTGAGGTGGTGACCGCGCTGCTCGACGCGGGCCTCGACCTGACCATGCTGACCGAGCACGACAGCGCGCCGTGGGACGCCCTGCCGGGTCAGACGGTCCGCGACGGGCATGGCGAGCACCGGCTGCGGGACCGGCCGTGGCGGCTGCCGCAGACCTACACCCTCCAGGCCCGCAAACGCGGCTGAGTCGGGGCGGCGATCAGCGGTCGGGGCGCTTGCGGTAGAGCACGCTGCGGCGCAGCGGGCCGGCCGGGACGCTCGGGTCGTCGAAGTCGTCGGCCGGGTCGGTGGTCATCCCGAGGCGGCCCATCACCGCTTGCGAGCGCAGGTTGGTGGCGGTGGTGACGGCGAGGATCTCGGCCAGCCCGATGGTGTCGAAGCCGAACGCCAGCACGGCGCGGGCCGCCTCGGTGGCGTAGCCGTGGCCCCAGGCGGCGCGGGCCAGCCGCCAGCCCGCCTCGACCCCGGTGAACGGCATGCCGGGGTCGACCCGGTCGAGCCCGGCGAAGCCGATGAACTCGCCGGTGTCGCGGACCTCCACCGCCCAGAAGCCGAAGCCGTCGCGGGCCAGGTCGGCCTGGAACCGCCGGGCGGAGGCGGTGGCCTGCTCCGGGGTGAGCAGCGGACCCAGGTGCTCGCGGACCTCGGGGTCGGCGTTCATCGCGGCCCAGGGCGCGAGGTCGGACTCCTGCCAGTCGCGCAGCAGCAGCCGCCGGGTTCTGATCTCTGTCACCGGCCGACCCTAGCCAACCGGCCCGGCGGCCTCCGAACGCTTTTCGGACGGCTGGTCCCGCGGGATCGCCTCGATCGTCGCCATGTGCCGCTCACCCCACTCGCCGAGCGGGATCAGCGCCTCGTTCAGCGACGCACCGAAGGCGGTCAGCGAGTATTCCACCTTGGGCGGCACCTGCCGGTAGACCTCGCGGTGCACGAGGCCGTACGCCTCCATCTCGCGCAGCTGCTGGATCAGCATCTTCTCGCTGATGCCGGAGACCCCGCGCCGCACCTCGGCGAAGCGGCGCGGCCCGTGGTGCAGCTCCCACAGGATCAGCGCCTTCCACTTGCCACCCACCACGTCCACGGCGGCGTCGAGGCCGCACGAGTAGGTCCGCTTCTTCACCTCACCCCTCCCCTACTTACCAAAAGGTAGGTACCTGAGTAAATAGTAGGTACTTGTCGCTTCGCACGTACCGCACCCAGGATGGGACTGCCCGGCGGGACGCGCAAGAGCCCCGATCCGGCGCCTCCACCCCTTCCCTGATCCCTGCGAGGAGCGGATCCATGACCGAACACTCCCCCGCCCCGGTGACCGTGCTGGGGCTCGGGCCGATGGGCCGCGCGCTGGCCGGCGCGCTGCTCACGGCGGGCCATCCCACCACCGTCTGGAACCGGACGGCCGCCCGGACCGATCAGCTGGTCGAGCGCGGCGCACGCCGCGCGGCCAGCGTCGAGGAGGCGGTCCGGGCCAGCCCGCTGGTGCTCGCCTGCGTCGTCGACTACGCCGCCGCCCGGGCCATCGTCGAGCCGGCCGCCGCCGCGCTGCGCGGCCGCACCCTGGTGAACCTCACCGCGGACACCCCGCAGCGGGCCCGGGCGATGGCCGACTGGGCCGCCGGGCACGGCATCGACTACCTGGACGGGGCGATCATGACGCCCGCGCCGACCATCGGGGGGCCGGCCGCGCTGGTGCTCTACAGCGGACCGGAGCAGACCTGGCACGCCCACCGGGCGACCCTGGCCGACCTGGGCGGCGAAGCCCGGTGGCTCGGCGCGGACCCGGCCCGGGCCGCCGGCTACGACGTCGCCCTGCTCGACGTCTTCTGGACGGCGATGAGCGGGATCGCGCACGCGTTCGCGCTGGCCCGGGCCGAGAAGATCCGGGCGGCCGAGCTCGCCCCGTACGCCCGGGGCATCGGCGGCCTGCTGCCCGACCTGATCGACGACCTGGCCCGGCGGTTGGACGCCGACGACCACGTCGCGGACGTCTCCAGCGTCGCCTCCGCCGCCGCGGGGATGGCGCACATCATCGACGCCGCCGAGGGGCACGGCATCGACGCCAGCGTGCTCCGGGCCGCACACGCCGTCGCCGGGCGGGCGATCCGGGCCGGGCACGGCGACGACGACTTCTCCCGGCTGACCCGGACGTACGAGGAGGCGGCCGGGTGAGCGTCCCGGCACGTCGACCGGTGACCGTGCTCGGGCTCGGCGCGATGGGCCGGGCGTTGGCCGGCGCGCTGGTCGCCGCCGGCCACCCGACCACTGTGTGGAACCGGACCCCGGGCCGGGCGGCGGCGCTGACCGCGGCCGGCGCCACCGAGGCGGGTACGGCCGCCGAGGCGGTCGCCGCCGGCGACCTCGTGGTGGTCTGCCTGCTCGACGATGAGGTCACCCGGCAGGTGCTCGCGCTGGTGGCCCCGGTGCTCGCCGGCCGCACCCTGGTCAACCTCACCAACGGCACGCCGGAGCAGGCGCGGCGGCTGGCCGAGTGGGCGACCTCGCACGGTGCGGACCACCTCGACGGCGGGATCATGGCGGTGCCGGCCATGATCGGGCAGCCCGGCGCGCTGATCCTCTACAGCGGCCCGGAGGACGTCTTCCGGGCCGGCCGGGAGACGCTGGCCGCGTTCGGCGCGGCCCACTGGCTCGGCGCCGACCCCGGCGCGGCCGCCCTGCACGACCTGGCCCTGCTCGCCGCCATGTACGGGATGTTCGGCGGCTACCTGCACGCGGTCGCGATGATCCGCGCGGCGGGCGTGCCGGCCACCGGGTTCACCCCGTTGGCGACCGACTGGCTGACCGCGATGCTGGGCGCGCTGCCGGCGCTGGCCCGGGGCGTCGACTCGGGCGACCACGCCGCCGACGGATCCGCCGTGGGCATGCAGGCCGCGGCGTTCGGCAACCTGCTGGCGGCGAGCCGCGAGGGCGGCGTCAGCACCTCGCTCCTGGAGCCGGTACGCCGGCTGCTCGACGACGCGGTGCGCGCGGGGCACGGCGCGGACGGCCTCTCCGCGCTGGTGGACCTGCTCCGGCAGAGCTGATCTCCGGCGGCCGCCGTCGGCGTCACGCCACCCAGCGGCCGAACCGAGGGAACACCTCAGGTTACCCTGACCGGTTGGACATGCAGCCGCTTGGTTGCCTATAGTGACAGGCAACCAAGCGGCTGCATATGTGGGGTGCGGGGTGGACGAGGTGTTCCGGGCGCTGGCCGACGCCAGCCGCCGCCGGCTGCTCGACGACCTGAACCTGCGCAACGGGCAGAGCCTGCGCGAGCTGTGCGCCGGGCTGGCGATGACCCGGCAGTCGGTCAGCAAGCACCTGGCCGTGCTGGAGGCGGCCAACCTGGTGACCACCGTGCGCCGCGGCCGGGAGAAGCTGCACTACCTCAACCCGGCGCCGATCAACGCCATCGCCGACCGCTGGATCAACCGGTACGACCGGCAGCGGGTCCACGCGCTCGCCGACCTGCAGACAGCATTGGAGCGGGAGTCCATGCAGAGTCCGACGTTCGTCTACACGACCTACATCAACACCACCCCGGAGCGGCTCTGGGCCGCGCTCACCGAGCCGGCGTTCACCCGGCGCTACTGGGGTGGCGTGGCGCTGAAGTCCGACTGGCAGGTGGGCTCCCCCGTGCTGTGGCAGGACGCCCCGGACGGCGAGTACCGCGACCTCGGCCAGCGGGTGCTGGCCGCCGAGCCGTACCGGCTGCTCAGCTACAGCTGGCACGGCTTCCAACCGGAGCACGCGGCGCACTTCGGCTGGTCCGAGGAGGAGCTCGCCGCCCGCCTGGGCGAGCGCCGCTCCACGGTGACCTTCGAGATCACCCCGCACGGCGGGGCGGTCCGGCTGACCGTCGTGCACGACGATTTCTCCCCCGACAGCGAGATGCACCGGGCGGTCAGCGGGCAGCTCGACGGCAGCGGCGGCTGGCCGGAGCTGCTGGCCAGCCTGAAGACCCTGCTGGAGACGGGTGAGCCGCTGCCCGAGCCGGTAGCCGAGCCCGCCGCACCCGCTTCCTGACCCGGCCGCCTGCCCGGCTCGCGATCGCGCGGCGGGCCGGGCCGCCGCGCCGGCCCGGAGGGGACGAGGCCGCCGGGAGGCGGTGCCGGGCGGCACCACCTCCCGGCGTCGCCGTCAGCGGTGTTCGAGGGCGAGCCGGGGCAGCCGCCGGGCCAGCCAGGCGGGCAGCCACCAGGCGCGCCGGCCGAACAGCTGCATCACGGCCGGCACGATCAGGCACCGGATGACCAGCGCGTCGACCAGCACCGCCACGGCCAGCCCGAGGCCGAACTGCTTGAGCATCCGGCCCGGGTCGAACAGGAACGAGCCGAACACCACCACCATGATCGCCGCGGCGGCGGTGATGATCCGGCCGGTGGTCGCCATACCGTGGCGGACCGCGGCCGGGGCGTCCTGGTGCTGCTCCCAGTGCTCGTGCATCCGGGCGAGCAGGAAGATCTCGTAGTCCATCGACAACCCGAACGCGATCGCGAAGATCAGCACCGGCACGAACGCCTCGACCGGGCCCGGCTGGACGCCGAGCGCGTCGGCGAGCACGCCGTGTTGGAACACCAGCGTGATCGCGCCCAGCGACGCGGCGACGCTGAGCAGGTTGAGCAGCGCGGCCTTGAGCGGGATCAGCAGCGAGCGGAACACCAGGACCAGCAGCAGGGTGGAGAGTCCCACCACGACCAGCACGAACAGCGGCAGCCGGTCGGCCACGGCGGTCGAGAAGTCCACCGTCGCCGCAGTGGTCCCGCCGACCAGGAAGCTCACCCCCGGGCCGCCCAGCCCGGGCAGCACGTCGGTGCGCAACCGGTCCACCAGTTGCTGGGTATGGGCGTCCTGCGGCTTGGCGTCCGGCATGACGATCATCGTGGCGACCCGGTCGTCCGCGGTCGGTACGGGCGGCACGACCGTGGCGACACCGGCCGTGCCGGCCAGCACCGGGCGGGCCGCCTCGGCCGCCGCCCGCGCGTTGCCACCCGGCGCGGCGGTGGCGTCGACCACCACCACCAGTGGCCCGTTGAAGCCGGGGCCGAAACCCTCGGCCAGCAGGTCGTACGCCTGCCGGCTGGTGCGCTCCGGCGCGCCGTTGCCCGGGTCGGCGATGCCCAGCCGCATGTCGAGCACCGGCACGGCCAGCGCCAGCAGGGCACCGACCGCTACCACGGTGGCCGTCCACGGGTGCCGCTGCACCAGGGTCGACCAGGCCGCCCAGCGCGACCCGTCGCCGCGGCGGCGGGTGGCCCGCCGGCGTACCGTCCGCTCGATCCGGCCGCCCATCACGCCGAGCAGCGCGGGCAGCAGGACCAGCGCGGCGGCCATGGTGGCCGCCACGGTCACCGCCACGGCGACCGCCACGCCCTGCAACGAGCCCAGGCCGAGCACCACCAGGCCGAGCAGGGCCAGGATCACCGTGGTGCCGGCGAACAGCACGGTCCGGCCGGCGGTGTCCACCGCCCGGCGTCCGGCCTGCTCGGGGTTCGCCCCGGCGAGCAGTTCCGCGCGGTAGCGGGAGAAGAGCAGCAGCGCGTAGTCGATGCCGACGCCGAGGCCGACCAGGGCCATCAGCGGGGTGGTGTAGTCGGCGACCGTCGCGACGTGTGAGGCGAGCAGGACCAGCCCCATCGCGGTGCCGACGGCGAAGACCGCGATGATGATCGGCAGGCTGGCCGCGAGCACCGAGCCGAAGAGCACGACGAGGATCACCAACGCCGCGAGCAGGCCGATGCCCTCCGCCGGTCCGCCGCCGCCCTCCTCCACGGCCACCACCGGGTCGCCGCCGACCTCCACCCGCAGCCCGTCGCCGGCGGCGTCCTGAGCGGTGTCGACCAGCCGCCGGACGTCCTCGTCCGGCACGTCACCGGCCTGCCCGGTGAGGGTCACCGTGGCGTAGCCGACCGTCCGGTCGGCGGAGAGGGCGCCGGGATCGGCGTACGGGTCGCGGGCCTCGGCGACCGAGGGCAGACCGCGTACCCGGTCGAGCAGCTGCCCCACCCGGTCCCGGGTCGCCGGTCGCTCCAGCCCGGCCGGGTCGGCCAGCACGAGCTGCACGCTGGTGTTCGCCGCGACCGGCGCCCGCTCGCGCAGCGTGTCCAGCGCCCGCTGCGACTCCGTGCCGGGCAGCGAGACGTCGTTGCGGTAGTTCGCGCCGACGAGTTGCGCGCCGACGCTGACCGCGATCAGCGTCACCAACCAGGCGAGCAGGGCCTGCCACCGGTGCCGGTGGGCCCAGCCGGCCAGTCGCTCGAACCGGCTGGCGGGTGGGGTTGTCGGGGGCGCGCTCGGCGCCGAACTGGACTGGACCATCGCGGGGACGACCTCCTGACGTGCACGGGTGCCGCCGACGCTAGGAGCGCCGGGCCGCACCCGGCGACGCCCCGGGTGGTGATCTCCGCGTACCCCCGGGGAGGGAGGACGGATGCTCCCGCCGGGTGATTCGGGGGCCGCCGCACCCCCGCTAACCTCGGTGTCGTGACCCGTCGTGACCAGTTGGTGGACGCCGGCGTGACGGTGTCCGTGCTCGCCGCGTCGCTGCTGGTGCTCGTCCTCGACGGGATCGGCACGCCGTCGCCGGACGCGACCGCCCTGGACGCCACCGGCGTGGCGCTGGTCGCCGCGGCCTGTCTGCCGCTGCTGGTCCGGCGCCGGGCGCCCCTGGTGGCGTACCTCGGCACCGCCGTCGGCACCGCCGCCCTGCTCGTGCTGCGCTACCCGCTGGACTTTCCGTTCAGCTGCGCCGTCGCGATCTACACCCTGGCCGCGGTGTACGGCGGCGACCCGCGGCGCGGCCGGCGCTGGGCGGCCCGGCTGGCCGTCGGGGCGTTCGTCCCGGTGGCCGCCGGGGCGTACGCCGCGGCCGGCTTCCGCGGCCACGGGGTGGTCTCCGGGATCGGCGCCTGGGCGCTGACGTTCGCGGGCGCCTGGCTGGCCGGCGAGCTGTCCCGGGTACGCCGGGAGCGGATCGACGAGCTGGAGGAGCGGGCCGCCCGCGCCGCCCGGGAGATCGAACGCGAGCGCCGGCTGGCGGTGGCCGAGGAGCGCACCCGCATCGCCCGGGAGTTGCACGACTCCGCCGGCCACGCGGTCAACGTGATCCTGGTGCAGGCCGGCGCGGCCCGGCTGACGCACGACCGGGACCCGCAGCGGTCGCTGCGCGCCATCGCCACCGTGGAGGAGGTGGCCCGGAGCACCATCGTCGAGATGGAGCGACTGGTACGGGCACTGCGCGACGACGACGCCGAACCCGTACCGGCCGACCCGGGGGCGCTGGAGGAGTTGCTGGACCGGCACCGGGTCGACGGGCTGCGCATCGACGCCGAGCTGAACGGCCCGGACCGGGCGTTGCCCCGCAGCGTCTCCTGGGCTGCCTACCGGATCCTGCAGGAGTCGCTGACCAACGCCGCCCGGCACGGCTGCGGCACGGCGCGGGTCGCCGTGGACTTCCGCGCCGACGCGGTGGAGATCGCGGTGAGCAACCCCGCCCCGGCGACGCCCGCCGGCGTGCGGGGGCGGCGGCACGGCATCGTGGGCATGCGGGAGCGGGCGACCATGCTGGGCGGAACCCTGGAGACCGCGGCCGAGCAGGGCGAGTTCCGGCTGCGGGCCCGTCTGCCGTACGACGGGGTCGGCCGATGAGTGCGCTGCGGCTGCTGCTGGTCGACGACGACGACCTGATGCGCGCCGGCCTGCGCGCGGTGCTGTCGGTCGACGACCGCATCGAGGTGGTCGGCGAGGCCGCCGACGGGCGGCAGGCGGTCGAGCGCAGCCGGGCGCTCGACCCGGACGTGGTGCTGATGGACGTGCGGATGCCCCGGCTGGACGGGGTGAGCGCGACCCGGGAGATCGTGGCCGCGGGCGGCCGGGCCCGGGTGCTGGTGCTGACCACCTTCGAGGACGAGGACTACGTCTTCGGCGCGCTGCGTGCCGGGGCGTCCGGGTTCGTGCTCAAACGCACCCGGCCGGAGCAGCTGATCGCCGGGATCCACACCGTGGCCGGCGGCGAGGCGCTGCTCTCCCCCGCGGTGACCCGTACGGTGATCAGCCGGATGGTCGACCACGACGAGCCGGTCGATCCGGCGCTGCGCCGGCGGCTGGCGGAGCTGACCCCGCGCGAGCGGGACGTGCTGGAACGAGTGGCCCGAGGGCTGTCCAACACCGAGATCGCCGCCGAGCTGGTGATCGAGGAGTCGACCGTGAAGACCCACGTCAAGCGGATCCTGGCCAAGCTGGGGCTGCGCGACCGGGTGCAGGCCGTGGTGCTCTGCTACGAGACCGGGATCGTCCGCCCGGGGCGGCGGGGTCCCGGCTGAGGCGGAACGTACGCCGCGGAGAGTGCGCAACGGCGGCTTTCCTCGCGGGGCTCGCGTCCCGCGTATCGCCTCCCACCTGCGGCTTCGGCCGCCGCCGGGTGGACACGTGACGGCAACGAAGATTTCTCATTTTCACCGGATCGAGGGCCCAACCCTCCTAGTGTTGGGCACACCGGTGCTAGTCACGGAGTTGGCCACCCGAACGACGTCCCACGCAGTCAGCGGACGAAATGTGAGGGAAGACGCGTATGAAGGCTAAGACAGTTCTCGTATCGGCGGCGGTGGGCGTGGGTCTCGGCACGCTGCTGCTCCCGGGCGCCGCGCTGGCCGAGACCATCGTGTCACCGGCCAGCACCCCGGTCGGCGGGACCGTCGTGCTCACCGCGACGACCTGCAATCCGAAGTCCGGCGACGCGATCTTCCGCGTCACCGGTCCCAACCGTGACATCAACGTCCGGTCCACCACCGCCGCGGCCGGCGGCGGGCTGAGCGCCGAACTCTTCACCGCCGGGTTCACCCTGGGGACCTACACGGTCACCGCCACCTGCGGCGACGGCAGCTCGGCCGGCAGCGCCACCTTCACCGTCACGCCGATCGGCGGCGCACCCGCCGGAGGCGGCGACGGAACGGACGGCACCGGTTCGCTCGCCGCCGGCGCCACGCTGCTCGGCACCGCCGTGGGCGGCGCTCTCATCCTGGCCCGCCGCCGGCGACACCCTGCCGGCGCCGCCTGACCCGACCGACACACCATCCCTGAAACGGGTGCCCGCGCCGACGCCGGCGCGGGCACCCGGACCGAGCGTGCCCGGAGGTGCTGACGTGTGGTGGCGCGGGCCGGGTGCGGCCGTCGCGGCGGTGGGGCTGCTCGGCACGGCCGGGCTCGGGCTGATCGCGTCCGGGCTGACCGCCGCGCCGACCCGACCACCACGGCCGGACGCCGCCGAGGCGCCGGTCACCCCCCGGCCCGCGCCCACCCTGCCGCCGCTGCCCCGCGCCGACCCCGTCCGGGTCGAGGTCCCGGCCATCGGCGTACGCGCGGAGGTGGTGCCCGTCGCGGCCGACGCGGCCGGGGTCCTGGAGGTGCCGCCCCTGGACCGGCCCGGCCTGACCGGCTGGTACTCCCTCGGCGTCAGCCCCGGCGAGACCGGCAACGCGGTGATCGTCGGGCACGTGGACGCCCCCACCGGCCCGGCCGTCTTCTTCGACCTGGGCCGGCTGCGCCGCGGCGACGAGGTTCGGGTCACCCGCGCCGACGCCGGCGTGGCGACGTTCACCGTGGACGGTGTGGCGGCGTACCCGAAGGACCGGTTCCCCGCCGAACTCGTCTACGGCCCGAACCCGGCCGCCGGCCTGCGCCTGGTCACCTGCGGCGGCCGGTTCGACGAGCGCAGCGGTAACTACGTCGACAACGTCGTCGTCTTCGCCACCCGGACGGGTTGACCCGCCGACGGTCGGCGGCCGGACACGACACCGGCCATGATCCGCGTACGGTGTCGGGTCAGTGCCCGGCGACGCGGAGGTGGACGTGGAGCAGCAACCCGTACGGCCCCGGGTGCGGCTGACGAAACTGGTCACCCGGCTGCTCGGCCGGCCCGCCCCCGCGGCCGTCCCGGCACCCCGCCGGCGGATCAACCCGGACGCGGTGGTGGACTGCGCGGTCTACGTCAACGGCCGCCGCGAACCGGGCCGACCGCACTACGCCGACGCGTACGCCGGGGCCCGGCGCGGCCGTAACGCCTTCGTCTGGCTCGGCCTGCACGACCCCGGCGCGGCGGTGATGGCGGCCGTCGGCCGCACGTTCGGCCTGGACGAGTTCGCCGTCGCCCAGGCGCTCGCCGACGGTCACCGGCCCACCGTGCAGCGGCACGGCGACGTCACCCTGCTGGTGCTGCGCACCGCCGGCTACGTCGGGCAGCACGAGCTGACCGACACCTCCGAGGTGATCGACACCGGCGACGTCATGGTCTTCCTCGGCGACCGGTTCGTCATCACCGTCCGGCACGGCGCCTCCGGTGCGCTGACCCCGGTACGCGAGGAGATCCAGGGCCGGCCGGCGGTGCTGGCCGAGGGGCCGTGGGCGGTGGCGTACGCGGTCTGCTCGCGCATGGTGGACCTCTACCTGGAGGTGGCCGGGCACGTCGAGCGGGACCTGGAGCGGGCCGAGGAGCACGTCTTCGCCCGGGACCGGTCCGCCGATATCCAGCAGCTCTACCAGCTCAAGCGGGAGGTGGTGGAGTTCAAGCGGGCGGTGCTGCCGTTGCAGGCGCCGCTGCGCTCGCTGCTGCTGGAACCGCGGCCGGACGGCCTGCCGCGCGGGCTGCACCGGTGGTTCGCCGACGTGGACGGCCGGCTGGCCCGGGCCGTGGACCGGGTCGCCGCCTACGACGACCTGCTCACCTCGATCGTGCAGTCCCGGCTGACCCAGTTGACCGTGGAGCAGAACAACGACATGCGCAAGATCGCGGCGTGGGCCGCCATCGCCGCCACCCAGACCGGCATCGCCGGCATCTACGGCATGAACTTCACCAACATGCCGGAGCTGGGCTGGCGCTACGGCTATTTCGCGGCACTCGGTCTGATGGCGGCGGTCGCGTTCATCCTGCACCGCCTGTTCCGCCGCTCCGGCTGGCTCTGAGCCGCGGCGCGCTCAGCGGAGCCGGGTGAGGAAGGCGCGGACGCGTTCGCGGGCGTTGTCGGTGATCTCCGGGCCGTGGGTGAAGGCGGCCACGTCGTAGTCGAGCTCGCCGAGCACGTGCGCGGTCCGCTGGGTCATCCGGAAGTCGGTGCAGAAGAGCTTGACCGGCCAGCGGACGCCGGCGACGTTGAACAGCGCGTCGCCGGTGATCAGCACCCGGGTCGGCTCGTGCAGCAGCGAGACGTGCCCCGGCGAGTGGCCGGGGGTGTGCACCACCCGCAGGCCGCCGCCGACCGGCAGCACGTCGCCGTCGGCGAGTTGCTGCGCCACGCCGACGGCCGGGAAGCGGCCGCCGGGGAGCCGGGCGAAGAGCCGCGCCCCGGTGACCGCCGGGTCCCGGGGCGGGGCCTGGCCCGCCTCGGCGTAGCCCGCGTCGGCGGCGTGCACGGCGACCGGGGCGCCGGTGCGGCGAGCCACCTCGGCGGCCCCGCCGGCGTGGTCGGGGTGGGCGTGGGTCAGCACGATCCGGGTGACGTCGGCCGGTGTCCGGCCGATCGCGGCCAACCCGCGCACGATCCGGGCCGGCGCCCGCTTCACCCCACAGTCGACGAGCGTGACGCTGCCGTCGTCGTCGGCCAGGGCGTAGGAGTTGATGAACGCGCGGCCGACGGTGGGGATGCGCCAGACCCCCGGGGCGAGCGGAATCGCGGCAGATCGCGCCATCGGCCGAGTCTACCGGCCCATCGTCGCCCGTCGCTGTCCCGCGGATCCTGCCGGCGACCACGGCGGGCCCGGCCCTGCCCCGTTTCGCTACCCTCGGCGCCGTGATGTGGCGGCGGTACGTGGCGATCGGCGACAGCACCACCGAAGGGCTCGACGACCCCGACGGCGGCGGTGGCTACCGGGGCTGGGCGGACCGGTTCGCCCTCGCGGTGGCCCGCGCCCAGGGCGGGCTGGAGTACGCGAACCTGGCCATCCGGGGCCGAACCGCCGCCCGGATCCGGGCCGAGCAGCTGCCGGTCGCGCTCGATCTGGCGCCGGACCTGGCCACCGTGGTGGCCGGCATGAACGACGTGCTGCGCCCGTCCTTCGACGCCGCCCGGGTGGCCGCCGACGTCGAGGCGATGCAGCACGCCCTGGTCGGGCAGGGGGCGACCGTGCTGACCTTCACGCTGCCCGACCCGGTGCCGGTGATGCCGGTGGCCCGCCCGCTGCGCGGTCGGGTGCTCGCGCTCAACGCGGCGCTGCGCGCGGCCACCGCGCGTACCGGGGCAACTCTGCTGGACCTCGGCGCCCACCCGGTCGCCTCGGACCCCCGGCTGTGGAGCGACGACCGGTTGCACGCCAACAGCGCCGGGCACGAGCGGATCGCCGCGGCGCTGGCGCACACCGTCGGCCTGCCCGGCGCCGACGACGGCTGGTCGCTGCCGCTGGCCGCCGCGCCGCGCCGGCACCGCCACGAGGTGGTCCGCGCCGAGCTGGCGTGGGCCCGCCGGCACCTGCTGCCCTGGCTGGGCCGGCACCTGCGCGGCCGGTCCTCCGGTGACGACCGGGTCGCCAAGCGCCCGGTGCCGTTGCCCGTCGACCTCCCCTGAGCCGACCGCGCCACCCCCGGCCCCCGGCCACGCCGACAGCGCGCCATCCCGGACGCCGTGTCGTCACCGTCCGCCGCGACGCCGCACCGCCTTGCCGGTCGCCGGTGTCACCGGCGAGTGCCGTCCAGTTCCGACGGCGATACCTGAGAGTCATCATGATGACTCTCAGGTATCAGACCTCCCGGGGATACCGCCCCGGTCGCGGGACACGCCGACGGCGACGCGCCCGGGTCGCCGTCGATCGGCGGGCGTGCCCAGCGCGACCGGCAGGCGTATCGGGCGGCGATCGGCAGGCCCGCCCGGCGTCGATCGGCGTAGACCGACGCGGGCGGCGGACACGGGAGCGCGACCGCGGCCGGGTGGGGTCAGCGCTCGATCGGCGGGCGGGTACGGGCCCGCTTGAGTTCGAAGAACCCGTCGGTGTCGGCGCACGCGAGCACCCCGTCCCAGAGCCGGCCGGCCGCCTCACCCCGCGGGATCGGGGCGACCACCGGGCCGAAGAAGGCGGTCCGCCGGCCGTCAGCGGTGACGTGGATGGTCGGCGTGCCGAGGTCCTCACCGACCGGCGCCAGGCCGGCGTGGTGGCTGGCCAGCAGCGCCTCGTCGTGGTCGGTGGACTCCGCCGCGTCGGCGAGGTCGACGGCCAGTCCCACCTCCGCCAGCGCCGCCCGGTACAGCTCCGGCCCGATCGGCGCGCGCTCGTGGTGGATCCGGTGGCCGAGCGCCGTGTAGAGGTCGCGCAGCACCTCGTTGCCGTACTTCTGCTCGGCGGCGATGGCCACCCGCACCGGGCCCATCCCCGGCTTGAGCCACTCCTGGTACCACTCCTCCAGCCCGTCGCGGCCCTCGTTGAGCACGGACAGGCTCATCACGTGGAACCGGACGCTGACCGCCCGGACCTGCTCCACCTCCAGCAGCCAGCGGGAGGCGTTCCAGGCCCACGGGCAGCGCGGGTCGAACCACATGTCGGCGGTCGTCGTCATGGTGGGTGTTCCGGTCCTTCCGGTCGGGTCGGCGGTCGTCCCCCACCCTGCCGGCCGGATTGGCTCCCCGGCAGTGCCGATCCGCGTCCCGTTTCCTGGTCCAATCGGGCCCGGCCAGCCGGGAGACCTCGGCCACCCTGCCGAACAGTTCCGCCTCGGCCGCGTTCTTGCGGCCCTCCGCTCCGGTGAACAGACCGCCGACCCGGGAGAACGACGAGCCGTACTCCTCGTGGAAGGCCCGGGCGTACCGTCCGAGTAAGCCGGACGCCCGAGCGCCGGCCGGCGTTTGGCGGCTGGGGCCTCGGGAAGACCGTCGCGCCGGGCGGGTCGTCGGCCCGCGCCGGCCGGTCAGCACCCGTCCCGCCAGCGACGGCGGGCAGGGCGGATCCGTGAGGAGGGACGATGGCGGCCAGATCCACCGGTGGTACCAGCAGGGCGACCGGCGGGCCCCACGGGGGCCCGCTGAACCGGAAGGCGGCGGCGAAGAAGGTCGCGGCGGCCACGAAGCGGGCGACCGGGACGAGCGCGGCCAAGACACCCGGCGAGAAGCCCACGCCGACCACGGCCCGCGCGGCGCGGAAGAAGGACACCTCGGCCACGGCCGCCCCCACCCGGCGACCCCGGGTGTCGGCGACCGCCGCGAAGGCGCCCGGCACGACGGCGCCGGCGAAGGCGCCCGGCACCAAGGCGGCGGCGAAGAAGGCGCCGGCGAAGAAGGCCGCGGCGAGCCGGTCCCGCGCGACGACGACGGCGCCGGCGAAGAAGACGACGACCAGGAAGACCACGATGGAGTCGTACGGCACCCGGCGCGGCGCCCGCACGACCGGCTGACCGGTCGCCGCACCGGTCCGCCCGCACCCGGTGCCGGGGCCGGGGCGGCGCCGCTGCCGGGACCTGCCGGCGGCCCGGTCCGGAGCCGGCCCGGCGGTGGGTCAGAATGACCTGATGCCGCCACCTGACGCCCGCCGCACCGCCGCGCCCGACCCGGCCGGGCCGTGCCCGTGCGGCTCGGGTGCGGCGTACGTGGACTGCTGCGGCCCGCTGCACCGGGGTGCCGCGGCCGCGACGACCGCAGAGGCGCTGATGCGCTCCCGGTTCAGCGCGTTCGCCCTCGGCGACGCCGGCTACCTGCTGCGCAGCTGGCACTCCTCGACCCGGCCGGCCCGGCTGGCCCTCGACCCGGGCCAGCGCTGGCTCCGGCTCGACGTGGTCGACACCGACCGGGGCGGTCTCTTCGACACCACCGGCACCGTCGAGTTCCGGGCCCACTACCGGCACGGCGGGCGGTCGGGCACCCTGGCCGAGCGCAGCCGCTTCGTCCGCGAGGACGGCCGCTGGGTCTACCTCGACGCGCTGCCCGAGTGACCCGGGCGGGTCAGGTCGGCGACCCGGGGCAGGCCGAGCTTGCCGACCGCCGCCTCGACCAGTTCCTCCGGCGTCAGCGACACGTCGAGCACCAGGACCGACTCGTCCGGGTCGGGCTGCTCCAGCGTGGCCAGCTGCGATTCCAGCAGGCTGGCCGGCATGTAGTGCCCGGCCCGCTGGGACAGCCGTTCCCGGATCACCTCGGCCGGCCCGTCCAGGTGCACGAACTCCACCTGCGGCGGTCCCTGCCGGAGCACGTCGCGGTAGGACCGGCGCAGCGCCGAGCAGGCCAGCACCGTCGACACGCCCTCGGCGGCCCGGGCGGCCATCCAGGCCGCCAGCTCGCGCAGCCAGGGCTGGCGCGCGGCGTCGTCCAGCGGCACGCCGGCCCGCATCCGCTCCACGTTGGCCGGCGGGTGGAACTCGTCGGCCTCGGCGAAGGTCAGCCCGGTGCGCGCGGCGATGCCCCGGGCCACCGTGGTCTTGCCGGCCCCGGACACCCCCATCACGACCACGTGCCGGGTGGCGCCGGCCGGGGCCGGCCGCCGCTCACCAGTCATGGACGGTGCCGTCCTTGAGCCGGTTGAACGGCAGGTAGGCCGGCTGGTATGGGAACTTCGCGGCGGCCGTCTCGTCGAGCTCCACGCCGATGCCCGGCTGCTCGCCCGGGTGCAGGTAGCCGTCGGTGAAGGTGAACGACTGGCGGAACACCTCGTTGGTGAGCGGGCCGTGCCGCATGTACTCCTGGATGCCGAAGTTGTGGATCGCCAGGTCCAGGTGCAGGGCGGCGGCCATGCCGACCGGCGAGATGTCGGTGGGGCCGTGGATGCCGGACTTGATCTGGTACTGCGCGGCGAAGTCGAGCAGCTTGCGCATGGCGGTGATGCCGCCGGTGTGGGTGACCGCCGAGCGGACGTAGTCGATGAGCTGCTCGCGGATCAGGGTCTGGTAGTCCCAGACGGTGTTGAAGATCTCGCCGATGGCCAGCGGGGTGGTGGTGTGCTGGCGGACCAGCCGCAGCGCCTCCTGGTTCTCCGCCGGGGTGCAGTCCTCCAGCCAGAACAGGTCGTACGGCTCCAGCGCCTTGCCGAGCTTGGCGGCCTGGATCGGGGTCATCCGGTGGTGGCCGTCGTGCAGCAGCGGCAGTTCCGGGCCGAACTCGTTGCGCACCGCCTCGAAGACGCCGGGCAGGTGGCGCAGGTAGGCCCGGGTGTCCCAGTCCTCCTCGGCCGGGAGCGGGATGCGCTGCGCCGGCTCGTAGTCGTAGCGCTTGCCGTCGGCGCTGGGCTGGGCGGCCACCCCGTAGACGGCGTTGATGCCCGGCACCGAGGTCTGCACCCGGATGGACCGGAAGCCGTCGTCGAGGTGCCGGCGGATCGAGTCGAACAGCTCCGGCAGGTCCCGGCCGGACGCGTGCCCGTACGCCATGATGCCGGTGCGCGACGCGCCGCCCAGCAGCTGGTAGAGCGGCATGCCGGCGGCCTTGGCCTTGATGTCCCACAGGGCCACGTCGACGGCGGCGATGGCCGCCATGGTGACCGGCCCGCGCCGCCAGTACGCCGAGCGGTACAGGAACTGCCAGGTGTCCTCGATGCGGTGCGGGTCCCGGCCGATCAGCAGCGGGACGACGTGGTCGCGCAGGTACGAGGCGACGGACAGTTCCCGGCCGTTGAGCGTGCCGTCACCCAGGCCGACGATGCCCTCGTCGGTGGTGATCTTGAGGGTGACGAAGTTGCGGTCCGGGCTGGTGACGATGACGTCCGCTGCGGTGATCTTCACGGGGTGGTGCCTTTCTGCACGGGGTGTGGCGGCGGCTAACGGAGGACGCTTCCGGTCTCGTGGCCCTCGAGAAGGGACAGTTCCGCCCGGCGGGGCAGTCCTTCGCAGTCGCCCCTGGTGGAGACGGCGAAGGCGCCGAGGGTGGCCGCCCGGCGGAGTCGGCCGGGCAGGTCGAGCCCGTCGAACCAGCCGGACAGGTAGCCCGCGGTGAACGCGTCCCCGGCGCCGACGGGGTCGACGGCGGTCACGGTCAGCGTCCCGACGTGCTGGACCCCGTCGGGGGTGTGCGCCCGGGCGCCGTCGGCGCCCAGCTTGACCAGGACGGTGTGCACGCCCCGGCGGAACAGGTCGGCCACCAGGGTGGACTCGTCCGCGCCCGGCTCGCCGACGAGGTCCAGCTCGTCGGCGGAGGCGATGACGATGGCGGCGTGCCCGGCCAGCGGGGCGAGCACCGCGCGGGCGCTCTCCCGGGACCAGAGCCGGGCCCGGTAGTTGACGTCCAGGCAGACCGGGATGCCGGCCGCGGCGGCGGCCTCGGCCGCCCACCGGGTGGCCTCCCGGGCGGTGTCGGACAGCGCCGGGGTGATCCCGGTCAGGTGCAGCATCCGCGCGCCGGCGGCCAGCGGTGCCCGCAGGTCGTCGACGCGCAGCGCGGAGGCCGCCGATCCGGCGCGGTGGTACTGCACCCGGGTCAGGTCGGCGGTGCGCTGCTCCAGGAACATCAGCCCGGTCGGCCGGTCCGCGTCCCGGCTGACGCCGGCCACCTCGACGCCCTCGGCGCGCAACTGGCGCAGCGTGTACTCGCCGAACTCGTCGCCGCTGACCCGGCCGACCCAGGCGGCCCGGTGACCCAGCCGGGCCACCCCCACGGCCACGTTGGACTCGGCGCCGGCCAGGTGCATGGTCAGCGAACCCCCGGCGGCGAGCGGGCCGGCCGAGCGCAGCGACACCATCGCCTCGCCGAAGGTGAGCAGATCCGGCGCGGTCATCGGCGGGCCGTCTCCCGGACCGCGGCGAGGTAGGTGCGGGCCCGCTCCCGCAGGGCGGCCAGGTCGCCGCCGGAGGCGGCGTCGCCGACCAGCGGCCCGCCGACGCCGACCGCGATCGCGCCGGCGGCCAGGTAGCCGGGCACGTCGTCGAAGCCCACGCCGCCGACCGCGACGAACGGGATGTCCGGGAACGGGTCGCGCACCGCCTTGAGGTACGCCGGCCCGCCGACCGAGGCCGGGAAGAGCTTGATCGCCGAGGCCCCCATCCGCATCGCGGTGTACGCCTCGGTCGGGGTGAACGCGCCGGCGGCGACCGGGACGCCCCGGCGGGCCGCCTCGGCGATCGACTCGACCACGGCCGGCGTGACCACGAACTGGGCGCCCGCGGCGACCACGTCGGCGACGTCGGCGGCGGTGAGCACGGTGCCGGCGCCGACCAGGGAGCCGGCGGGCGCCGCCGCGCGCAGCGCCTCGATGGCGCGCAGGGCGTCCGGCGTGGTGAGGGCCACCTCGACGATGCGTACGCCCTCTTCGAGCAGGGCCGTGCCGGCGGCGATCGCGCCGGCGGTGTCGGTGCCGCGGATGACCGCGAGGATGCGGGCGTCGGCGAGTTCGGCGGTGAGGTTGACGGTCATGTGATCACCATTCCGCGTAGGAGCCGTCGCGGTGCCGCCAGGTGGGGCTGCGCCAGGCGTGGCCGCGCTTGTCGGCCGTCCGCACCGCGTGTTCGTCGATCTCGATGCCGAGGCCGGGCGCCGTGAGCCGCTCGACGTAGCCGTCGACGAAGGTCAGCGGGGTCTTGTCGAGGCAGTAGTCGAGCACCTCGGCGCCGAGGTTGTAGTGGATGCCGATGCTCTGTTCCTGGATCAGGTAGTTCGGGGTGGCGAACCCGACCTGGAGGCAGGCGGCCAGGGCGATCGGCCCGAGCGGGCAGTGCGGGGCGAGCTGCACGTCGTACACCTCGGCCAGCGCGGCGATCTTGCGCACCTCGGTGATGCCGCCGGCGTGCGACAGGTCCGGCTGGGCGACCGCGATGCCGGCCTGGAGCACCGGCAGGAACTCCTGCCGGTTGTAGAGCCGCTCCCCGGTGGACACCGGGGTGGTGGTGGAGCGGACGAACTCGCCGATCAGGTGCGAGTTCTCCGGCACCACCGGCTCCTCGAGGAAGAACGGCCGGAACTCCTCCAGCAGCGGGGCGACCCGGCGGGCGCTGGCCAGGCTGAACCGGCCGTGGAAGTCGACCGCCACGTCCCGCTCGTCGCCGAGCACCTCGCGGGCGGCGGCCACCCGCCGGACCACGCCGTCGAGCTCGGCGACCGAGGCGACCGGGCTCATCTTCCCGGACGCGTTCATCTTCACCGCGGTCAGGCCGCTCTCGACGGCGGCGCTGATCTGGTCGCGGACCTCGGCGGGCTCGTCGCCGCCGACCCAGCCGTAGACCCGGATCCGGTCCCGGACCGGGCCGCCGAACAGCTGGTGCACCGGCGCGCCGAAGTGCTTGCCTGCGATGTCCCAGAGCGCCTGGTCGAGCCCGGCGACCGCGCTGGCCAGGATCGGCCCGCCGCGGTAGAACGAGCCCTTGGTCATCACCTGCCAGTGGTCCTCGATGCGCAGCGCGTCCTGGCCGATCAGCAACTCGCTGAGCTGCTCGACGGCGGTGCGGACGGTCTCCGAGCGGCCCTCGCAGGTGGCCTCGCCCCAGCCGACGATCCCGTCGGTGGTCTCCACCCGGACGAAGAGCCAGCGGGGCGCGACCAGGAAGGTCTCCACCCGTGCGATCGTCGTCATGGCCTCAGCCCTTCGTGGCGCCGGCGGTGAGGCCGGAGACGATGTACTTCTGCACGAACAGCGCGATCACCATGATCGGCACGGTGACCACGGTGGCCGCCGCCATCAGGCCGCCCCAGTCGATGCTGGCGTAGCCGACGAAGTCGAAGATCGCCACGGGCAGCGTCTTGGTGTCGGCGCCCGAGAGCACCAGGGCGAACATGAAGTTGTTCCAGGAGAAGATGAACGACAGGATGCCCGCGGTGGCCACGCCGGGCACCGACAGCGGCAGGGTGATCCGCCGGAACGCGCCGATGTGGGTCAGCCCGTCGACCAGGGCCGCCTCTTCGAGCTCGGCGGGCAGGCCGTCGAAGTAGCCCATCATGATGTAGACGATCAACGGCAGCGAGACGAACATGTGGCTGAGGATCAGCACGGTGTAGCCGCCGACCATCTGCAGGTTCGAGAAGACGTAGTACCAGGGCACCAGCAGCGAGACGCCGGGGATGACCCGGGCCATCAGCACGACGAGCGCGGACTTCTTCATGTTGAAGCGGCTCATCGAGTACGCGGCGGGCACGCCGAGGATCAGCGACAGCACGGTCGCCGCGAACGCCACCCAGAGGCTGTTGCCGATGAACTGGACGTAGTTCGCCTGCTCCAGCACGGTGCCGTAGTTGTCCAGGGTGGGCGAGAAGGAGAACGCCTTCTCGGTGTCGTAGATGTCGACGTTCGTCTTCAGCGACGCGAGGATCATCCAGATCAGCGGGGCGACCAGCGACAACACCACGGCGACCAGGGCCACCGCCCGGAACACCTTGAACGGCCTGCTCGGCTTCATCGCTCCAGCCCCTTCTTGCGGTAGGTCAGGGCCCACATCACCCCGATGATGATCAGGAAGAAGATGATCAGGACGGTCGACGAGACGCCGTAGTCGTTGTAGTCGAAGCTCAGCCCGTAGGCGTAGACGTTGAGCGTCTCCACCTCGTGGAACGACCCGCCGCCGCGCCCCTTGGTCGCGTAGAGGATGTCGAAGGTCTTCAGCGCGTCGATGCCGCGCAGCAGGACCGCGACGATCACGGTCGGCATCAGCAGCGGCAGGGTGACGTGCCGGAACCGCTGCCAGGTGCTGGCGCCGTCGATCAGCGCCGCCTCCTGCGGCTCGTCCGACAGCGAGGTCAGGCCGGCGAGCAGGATCAGCACGACCATCGGGGTCCACTGCCAGATGTCGATGAACATCGTCGTCGGCAGGGCCGAACTCTGCCCGGAGAGCCAGGGCTGCGGCCCGATGCCCACCCAGCTGAGCAGCTGGTTGGCCATGCCGATGTTGGGGTCGAAGATCAGTCGCCACATCATGCCGACCGCGACCGGGGTGGCCACCAGCGGCAGCAGGATGGCGACCCGGACCCACTTCTCACCGCGGAAGGGCCGCCACAGCAGCAGGGCGATCGCCATGCCGAGGACGACCTCGACCAGGAGCACGACGCCGGTGAACAGGACGGTGCGCCACACCGCCGGCCAGAACCGGTCGGTGTCGGAGAGCACGTCCAGGTAGTTCTGGAAGCCGATGAACTCGCTCTCGGCGCGGACCGAACCCTCGGCGTCGGTGAGGCTCAGGTACCCGGTCCACGCCACCGGGAAGACGATCAGCACGGCGACGAACGCCATGGCGGGTGCCGCGAAGAGCCACTTGCGGTGCGCGTTGGCCCAGCGCGACCAGGCCGATTCGGTCGGCCCGGACGGGGCCGCGGGCGATCTGGTGGCTGGGGTGGTGACGACTGACATGGGGTCTCCGGGTGCTCAGGGCCAGGGTCCCGGCGCGGGGTGGCGGAGCCGGTCGGCCCCGCCACCCCGCGGTCGGACTACTTCGCCTCGTCGTCGAGGAACTTCTGGAACTTCTCGTTCGCCGCGTCCGCCGAGGCGGCCGCGTCCTTGCCGGTGATCGCGTCGACGATCGGCTGACCGACGATCTCCCGCGCCTCGGCGACCTTCACGACCAGCGGACGGTCGTGGCCGACACCGTTGGTGGTGCTGACCGCGGTGGCCTCGGCGAGGTCCTTCGGGTAGGTCGAGGTGCCCTCCGGGTTCGCCCAGACGGAGGCGCGGGCGCCGGGGACGCCGGCCTTCTGCTGCGCCAGCGACTGGTCCTTGCCGGCCGCCCACTGGATGAACTTCCAGGCGTTGTCCTTGTTCTTAGACGCGTCGTTGATGCCGAGCGCCCAGGACGGGACGTTGTACGGCTTGGAGCCGGCCGGGCCGGCCGGGAAGGTGGCGAAGCCGACGGTGTCGGAGACCTTCGACTTGGCCGGGTCGGTGGCGTTCTTGTAGAGCGAGTTGGCCTCGGTGTAGAAGGCCGCCTTGCCCTGGGTGAAGATCGCCATCGCCTCGGACCAGCTCATGTCGGTGCTGATGTTCTCCGGGCCGTGGTCGCGCAGCAGCCCGCCGTAGTAGGCGTACGCCTGCTTGGCCTGCTCGGTGTTGACCGTGGCCTTGCCGCTGGCGTCGACGAAGTCGCCGCCGAAGCTGTACAGGAAGCTGGAGAACTGGGTGACCGCGGCGGACTTGCCGGTACGGGCCACGAAGCCGGCGACGCCCGGGTTGTCGGCCTCGACCTTGGCCGCCTGCGCCTTGAGCTCGTCAAGGGTCTTCGGCGGGGCGGTGAAGCCGGACTTCTCCAGCAGGTCCTTGCGGTAGTAGAGGACCTCCTGCTCGGTGATGATCGGCACGCCGACCAGCTTGTCCTCGTACGAGGTGGCCTGCACCGGGCCGGCCTGGAAGTCGCTGAACTCGAAGGCGCCGTCCGACTTGGCCTTGTCGGTCAGGTCGGCGAGGTACTTGTTCTTGGCGAACAGCTTCCCCTCCTGCAGCGGCCGGTACATCATCACGTCCAGGTCGGTGGACCCGGCGTTCAGCTTGACGTTGTACTGGTCCGACAGCTGGTCCTCGCCGAGCTGGGTCACCTCGACCTTGAGGCCGGTCTGCTTCTCGAACTCCGGCAGGGCCTTCTTGATGTTCTCCGTCCAGACGTGGTTGACCAGCGTCACCCGGAGGGTGTTCGAACCGCTGCCGCCGTCGTCCCCGCCGCCGCAGGCGGACAGGCCCATGGCGGCGACCACGGCCAGAGAAGTGCCGATTATTGATCGACGTCGCACGCTTGTCTCTCCTTCTGTCCCCGGTCGCTGCCCTGGCTAGGGCGCTACCTCGGTGTTTACATCCGCTTAACGTCGGGATGCTAGGCCGAAAAAGCGGACTTATTCAAGAGGTTGATCTAACTGATATGATCCGTGGCGTGGAACGGTACTCCTCCGGGGGCGCAGCCGCCCAGAACGCCCCTGCCGAGGCCGGGCTGCACGCACGTGTCCTCGACCACCTCGGCACGGCCATCTGCGGCGGCGACCTGGCCCCCGGGGCGGTCCTCAACATCGACGAGCTGGTCGACCGGTACGCGGTGTCCCGCTCGGTGATCCGCGAGGTGCTGCGCGTCCTCGCCTCCATCGGGTTCATCGAGACCCGCCGCCGGGTCGGGGTGATGATCCGGCCGGCGAACGACTGGAACGTCTTCGACCCGCAGGTGATCCGCTGGCGGCTCGCCTCGGCCGGGCGGATCACCCAGCTCCGGTCGATCACCGAGCTGCGTACCGCGGTCGAGCCGCACGCCGCCTGGCTGGCCGCCACCCGGGCCGACCACGACGAGGCGAGCGACCTGGTCGGGCTCGCGGCGAAGATGTGGGCCGCCGGCAAGGCCGGCGACGAGGAGCGGTTCCTGAGCCTCGACATCGAGTTCCACCGGCGGGTACTGGTCGCGTCCGGTAACGAGATGTTCGTCCGGTTGCAGGACCTGATCGCCGAAGTGCTCACCGGCCGGCACAAGCACCACCTGATGCCGCACCACCCGAGCGACGAGGCCCTCCAGCTGCACGCCGACGTCGCCCAGGCGATCCAGCGGCACGACGGCGAACGCGCCCGGCGGGCGATGGTGCAGCTCATGGAGCAGGCGTTCGACGAGATGAAGTCGATCTGGGAGCAGAGCGCCGAGCCGGACGTTTCCTGACCGGCCCCTTCCGCGCGTCCCTCCCGAAGCTCCACCCGCCCGCGTATGCTGGTGGCGGCGCCGTCCCGCGCCCCACCTCCTTACCGGTGCTCACGCCGCCGGCCGCGCGGAGGCAAAGGGAACCTGGTGTTCTCGGGATGCCGTGCCACATGCCTTCTCCGGCGCGGTCGACGGGAGCGTGAGTCCCTGCGACCGTGCCGTTGACAGGGAGCATGTGATGACGCATCAGCGCACCTTCAAGGACCGGGTCCGCAGCCGGATGGCCAAGACCGGCGAGAGCTACACCACCGCCCGCCGGCAACTGCTCGCCCGCGCCCAGGCCACCCCGACCGAGCCCGCCGCACCCGCCGCCCCGGCCCACCCGACGACCCCGGCCGCAGCAGCCCCGGCCGAGCCGGCGACCCCGGCCGAGCCGACGGTCCCAGCGGCGGCCCCGATCTCCGCGGCCACGGGCCCGGCGGGAGCGTCGGTACCCGACCAGGCCGGTCCGGCGGCGGCCGAGACCGCCACCGGGCCGGCGGAGCAGACCGAACGGATCTCCGACGCGCTGCTCAGCGAGCGCACCGGGCGCGCCTGGGCGCAGTGGTTCGCCCTGCTCGACGAGTGGGGCGGCACCGGGCGTACGCACACCGAGATCGCCCGTTGGCTGGTCACCACCCACGAGGTGCCCGGCTGGTGGGCGCAGACGGTCACCGTCGGCTACGAGCAGGCGCGCGGTCTGCGGGCACCCGGGCAGCGGCGCGGCGGCGGGTTCTCCGCCAACGGCTCCCGTACCGTCGCGGTGCCGGTGCGGCGGCTCTTCGACGCGTTCGCCGACGACGCGCTGCGCCGGCGGTGGCTGCCCGAGGACGTCCGGGTCCGTACGGCCACCGCACCGAAGTCGTTCCGCGCGGACTGGACCGACGGGTCGAGCCGGATCCTGGTCGGCTTCGCGGCCGCCGGCGAGTCGAAGTCCCGGGTGGCGGTGCAGCACGAGAAGCTCGCGGACGCCGAGCAGGCGGCGCGGCTGAAGGCGTACTGGCGGGAGCGGCTGGCCGCGCTCAAGCAGCTCCTCGAATCGGACGGAGACCCGCGATGACGACGACCTTCATCAACCTGCCGGTCCGCGACCTGACCACCTCCACCGAGTTCTTCCGGATCCTCGGGTTCCACGCCAGCGACCTGTCGCCGGACGGCACCAGCATCCAGCTCACCCTCACCGACACGACCCACCTGATGCTGCACAACTCCAGCTCGTTCGCCGCCTACACCGGCGTCGACGTGCCGGACACGGCGACCACCCGGGAGGTGATCGTCGGGCTCGGCCTGGACAGCCGGGAGCAGGTCGACGACCTGATCGGCCGGGCCGTGGCGGCCGGGGCCGAGAGCCTCGGCGAACCGCAGGAGCGGGGCGGCCTCTACATGGGCGGCTTCCGCGACCTCGACGGCCACCAGTGGTCGTTCCTGCACGTCGGCGGCTGATCGCCGGGTCCGGTGGCGGTCGGTCGGCCGCCACCGGACCGGCAGCCATCCGGTAGCCCCGGCCCCGCACCGCCCAGCGGTCGCGCCACCGCCTCCGCCGACGCCGCCCCAGCCGAGCCGCGGGCCCCGGGCGGGCGCGTCTGACGATCGACCAGAATGGCGCCATGGCGCAGGAGATGACCGACGAACAGTGGCGGGCGTTCGTCAGCCACGGCACCCGGACCGGCAAGCTGGCCACCGTACGGGCCGACGGTTCGCCGCACGTGGCGCCGGTCTGGTTCGTGCTCGATGGCGACGAACTGGTCTTCAACACCGGGCGGAGCAGCGTGAAGGGGCGCAACCTGCGGCGCGACCCGCGGGCGGCGCTGACCGTCGACGAGGAGCACCCGCCGTACGCGTTCGTCGCGGTGCGTGGCCGGGTCACCGTCAGCGAGGACCTCGACGAGATGCTCACCTGGGCGACCCGGATCGCCGCCCGCTACGTCGGCGACGACCAGGCGCAGCGATATGGCCGGCGCAACGCGGTGCCGGGCGAGTTGCTGGTGCGGCTGCGGGTGGAGCGGGTGGTGGCCTTCACCGGCATCGCCGACTGACCCGGCGAAGGCCACCGGCGGCTAGCGCCCGGCTGCCGCGCGCCGCCCGCCACGACCGGGCGCGGGCGCCCCTCGCCGCCGCCCGCCGAGCGCCAGCGGCACCGCGAGCAGCGGGTACACCGCCGCGGCCACCGCGAAGGCCACCCCGTTGCCGGCCGCCGTGGCGACCACTCCGTACCCGGCGTAGACCACGATGATGGTCAGGTCGGTGGCCATCCCGGCCAGCGACGTGACGGTGGCCCGCCCGGGGCCGGTGATCCGGGCCTGCAACCGCGCCTCGGCCAGCACGCTGGCCAGTTGGAAGCCGCAGAAGGCCAGGCCGACCAGGACGAAGCCGACCGGCCGGCCGAGCAGCGCCCCGGCGGCCAGGGCCAGACCGGCGAACGCCAGCAGGGCCGCCTGACCGCGCCGGCCGAGCCGCTCACCGGCCGGGGCGAGCAGCCCGCCGACGCTCACCCCGACCCAGGTCAGCAGGAGCAGCAGCGGCACGGTCTCGGCGGCGACGCCGGTGTCCCGGGCCAGCAGCGGGGTGTACTCGTCCAGCGCGCCCCACACCGCGGTGACCGCGGCGACCAGCAGCACCGCCGAGCGGACCGCCGGGTCGGCGCGCACCTCGGCCAGCCCGGCGCGCAGGCTGGCCCACCAACCCAGGTCGTCCTCCTCCGGCTCCCCCACCCCGGCCGGGTCGGGCGCGCCGGCCGTGTCGGGGCTGGCCGTGCCGGGACCGGACAGAACGGAGACCGTTGGTGCGGCGCTGACCGGCGCCTCGGGGGTGCGGGTGTCCAGGTCGTCGAGGATGCCGCTGGCAGGGCTGGTCGGTGCGGCGCTGGTCGGTCCGGCGCCGAGCGGGGCGGCGGGGCTGGTCACCGCGGTGCGGTGTTCCGGGAACCGGGTGGCGACGGCGGCGGCGAGCAGGCAGGCCAGCACGCTGGCCGCGCCGACCGCCGGGTACCCGCCGGCGGCGAGCACCGGGGCGGCCAGCACGATCGAGGCGAGCACGGCGAGCGTCTCGGCGGTCCGTGCCCGACCGATGGTCCGGGCGTACCGGCCGGCCGCGCCGAGGCGGTCCAGTTCGGTGAAGACCAGCGCCTCCAGCGCGCCGGAGGCGAGCGCCCCGCCGGCGCCCCAGAGCACGAAGCCGACGGCGAAGGCCGGGTAGGACGGGACGATCACCCAGAGCGCGAACGCGGCGGCGCTGACCAGCGGAGCGAGACAGAGCAGCAGCCGGCGGGAGACCGCGTCGGCCCAGGCCCCGGAGGGCACCTCCAGCAGGATGCTGCTGGCCGACCAGATCACGAAGAGCGAGCTGATCTGCCACACGGACAGGCCGGTGTCGCTGAACAGCAGCGCGTACACCGGATAGAGCAGGACGAGTTCACTGAGGAACGCGTACCCGTAGAGGGTGGCCGCCAGCCGGCGGACACGCGGATCGGGCACGCGCGCGGTGATGGGAGTCATGAGGCCTTCCCGGAAGGACGAAACGGACGCCGGACGTACGGCGACCGCGGCGGCCCACGGCAGTGGCCTCTAGCGGAGCATCAACATCGCCAGGTCATGCGGCGATGGTAGTCGGACCGGGCCGGGCCGGTCATGCCCATTCGCCGGACACGCGCCGGGGTGGGACCCGACGGGTCCCACCCCGGACGGTCGGCGACGGGTCAGCGCCGGTCGCGGTCCACCGGCGGAATGACCATGGTGGCCTCGGCGTCGTCACCGGTCGGCTGCGCTGGGATGGTGGCGCCCCGCGGCGTGGGCTGGGTGGCGTCCGGGTCGGTCTGCGCCGGAGCGACGGCTCCGGGGTGGCCGGGCGTGGCGGGCACCACCTGGGTGGCCTCCGGGTCGCCGCCGGCCGGACCCGCGGCGGGCGCCGACTCGGCCAGCCGGGCCGCGGTGTCCCGGCGGCCGGCCTGGTACGCCCGGGCGTGCGTGGCGATCGCCTGGGACTCCTGCTCGGCCCGGGTCAGCCAGGACTCCCAACGGCTCTGCATCGGCCGGACCAGCCCGCCGCCGACGCCGACGATCAGGATGCCGCCGACCGTGGCCAGCACGGCGATCAGCACCGGGGTGGTCACCGCGGTGGCCACGCCGATCTGGTTGAGCGCGGCGATGATCCCCAGGCCGAGGATGAACACCGACGCGATGGTGGCCAGGATCCGGCCGTACGACAGCCCGCCGAGGGCGCCGCTGATGATGTCCTTGACCGCGTTGGCGATCGCCGCGGCCACCACCACGATGACGATCGCGACGAAGGCCCTCGGCAGCCAGGCGATGACCCCGGCGATCAGGTCCGAGATGGGGTTCGGCCCCCAGATGCCGAACGCGAGTTGCAGGGTCACCAGCAGCACGCCGTAGTAGACGAGCTTGGCGACGATGTCGCTGGCGTCGTACCGCGATCGGGCCAGTGCCCGGCGGATGCCGCCGCGCTCGACGGCCCGGTCGAAGCCGACCCGCTCCAGCACCTTGTCCACGAGCTTGCGCAGCGCCTTCGCCGCCAGCCAGCCGACCACCAGGATGGCCACGAAGCCGACGGCCTTGGGCAGGAAGAGCAGCACCGAACGGAGGGCGTCCCCCACGGCGTCACCGAAGTTGTCTCGCATCGAAATCCTCCACAGCACCGGTTCGTCCCGGCCGACCTACCCCGTGGGGATCCACCGGAAACCCGGGCGCGGCGGCGCCGGGAGGTCACGGTCGGCAGTCGTACGCGACCTCGGTCTGCGCCTGCATCGGCGCCGGGGAGGTGATGTTGACGGTGGCCGTCTGCCGGGTGCTGCCGACGCCGGTGAACGTCCACTCCAGCGTGAGGTCGACGGTGCGCTGCCCCCGGCCGACCCGCTCGGTCAGCACGTTGCTCGGCGGGCTGCCGGAGCGCAGCCACTGGTACTCGACGACCCCGCCCCGGCCGTTGGTGCGTACCGTCGCGACCACGTCGACGGTGACGTCACACCGGTCACCGGCCGGCTCGGGCACCGCCACGGTCACCCCGGTGATCTCCAGCGGGCTGATTCGCTGCCACAGGTAGATTCCGACGGCGGCGAGCAGCGCCAGGGTGAGCAGAGTGGACAGCACCGAGGTGAGCGTCCGCCAGACCGACCGTGGGCGTCGCGGCGGCGGCGGCGCCGGCCAGGCCGGTGCGGCCGGCGGCGTGGCCGGGACGCCGGGTCCGAACCGCACCTCGCCGCCGGCCGGTACGGCAGCCGCACCGGGTGCCCCGGCGGCCGCGCCGGCCCTGCCGGGCGTGGCCGCGCCGGCCCTGCCCGGCGTGGTCGCGCCGGTTCCGCCCGGCGTGGTCGCGCCGGTCACACCGGTGCTGCCGGGCGTGGCTGCGGCGGTACGCGGGCCGTAGAGCGTGCCGGTCCCGGCGGCGGTGGTGGCCCCACCGGTCGGATGGGTCGGATGGGTCGAATCCGGCGCGGCCGGCCAGGCCGCCGGACCGGGGCGACCGGCCGCGCCCATGTCGACTGTCGACTCCCCCGCCGACGGCGGAGACCATCCAGCCGCCCGATGACCGGTCGACCCGGCGGCACCCCAGCGGACCGTCGGCTCGCCACCGCCCAACTGAACCGTCGCCTCCCCCGCACCCAGGTGCACCGTCGACTCCCTCGCGCCCAGGTGCACCGTCTCCCCCGCGCCGGGGTGCACGGTCGGCTCCCCCGCGCCCAGGTGCACCGTCGGCTCCCCCGCGCCCAGGTGCACCGTCGGCTCCCCCGCGCCCAGGTGCACCGTCGGCTCCGCTCCGCCCGGCTGCCTCGGCGGCGGGGCCAGGTGGACGGTCGGCTCGACCGGCTCCGGACGCTCGGCGGACTCGGGGGCGAGCCGCACGGTGGGCTCGGCCGGCGGCGCCGGGCCGGCGGGCCGGCCGAGCGGGCCGGGCGGGTCGGGCTGGCCGGGCGGGTCGGGCGGGTCGGGCGGGTCGGGCGGGTCGTCGTACCACGCGCGGGTGGGCAGCGCCTCGGTCGGGTCGTTCGGCTGGGTCACGGCGGCCGTCCTGTCTCGTCGTCGTCGGCTTGGCGTCCGGGAGCGGTCAGCCCGGGGTGCAGTTCGAGTCGAGGGTGACGTACACCGGTCCGCCCTCGGCGGTGTTGCCGGCCTGGTCGGTGGCGAGCACGCGGACCGGGATCCGGATGGCGTTCGCGGGCCGCGGCAGGTCGCCGAAGGCGCCCCGGAACGACCCGTCGCGGCTCGGGGACATGGCGACGTCGGTGGACCGGCCGTCGAGGGTGTAGCGGAGCCGCACCCGCAGCGAGCCGACCGGCGTACGGTCGTCGGCGACGGCCGCGGCGATGGTGCTCGACGTCGGCCCGTACGGGCAGCCCCGCGGATCGAGCCTGGTCGGGTTGGCCGCCACCTTCCCCACCGTCGGGGCGACGGTGTCCGGCGGCGGCGGGGGGCTGGTGCCGGTCGACGCGCTCGGGCTCGGGCTCCGGGTGGGCGGGCGGGTCGTCGCACCGGGGGTGGGCGGCTCCGGCGCCGCCGTCGTCGTGCCCGGCTCGCCCGACGGGGTGGGGGTGGCGCTCGGCGTCGGGGTGGGCGACCCGGCGCCGGGCGTCGCCGCCGCGCCGCCGGTCACGGTGGTCGAGCCCGAGGTGCCCGCCCCGGCCGCGGGCAGCGGCTCGTCCCGGGCGGCGTAGCTGAGCCCGGCACCACCGACCAGCAGGGTGGCCACCACCCCGGCGCCGACCAGCGACCTACGGGCCCGGCCGGGGCGCAGCCACGTCCACCGTCCGGTGCTCGCGCCGAGGGCGGTGCTGGCCAGGCTGGTGGCACCGCCGGTGCCGGCCGGGAAGGGGAAGAGGGCGGCCAGCAACGCCGCCCGGCGGGCCAGTTCCCGCAGCCCGCGCTCCTCCCAGTCCGCGCCGTACGCCCGGCCCGCCACCTGTTCGAGCAGGACGAGGAACGCCTGGGCGGGTTGCGGCCGGTCGGCCGGCTGCTTGGCCATGCCGTGCCGCAGCAGGTCGTGCACCGGCGCGGGGGCCGGGTCGGTGGGGATCGGCGCGGTGGCGTGCTGCTGGCGCAGGGTGAGCAGGTCCCGCCCGTCGTACGGTGGACGCCCGGTGAGGCATTCGTAGAAGGTCGCGGTCGCCGCGTAGATGTCGCAGGCCGGGCTGGCCGGGGCGCCGGTCCACTGCTCCGGGGCCATGTAGCGGGGCGTGCCGGTGACCGAGACGCCCGAACCGGCGCCGACCGGCATGGCGATGCCGAAGTCGGCCAGCTTGCTGGCGCCCTCGGCGGTCACCAACACGTTCTCCGGCTTGTAGTCGCGGTGCACCACGCCGCGGGCGTGCGCCGCCCCGAGCCCGGCCAGCGATCCCTTGAGGACGCAGAGCGCCGACTCCGGCGCGGTCGGGCCGTGCGCGCGCAGCATCTGCCGCAGCGACACGCCGTTGACCAGCTCCATCACGATCGCCGCGCCGTCGGGCGACTCGACGTACTCGTAGAGGCGCGAGACGTGCGGGTCGTCGATCTCGCCGAGCAGCCGGGCCTCGTCGCGGAAGGCGGTCCGGAACGACGGGTCGTCGCCGACGCCACCGGTGAGGTACTTGATCGCCACCGGGGTGCCGGTCGCGTCGTGCACGGCCAGGTCCACCCGGCCCGACGCGCCCGCGCCGAGCTGCCGCACCGGCGTGTAGCCGGACACCTGCCAGCCGGTCACGCGATCACCTCCCCGCTCGGCGAGTCGTCACGGGCGCCACGCTGGTCATTGTGGCCGCCGCTGTGGGTCGGGCCATCGGCGCAACGGGTGCTTCCGCCGCCCCGGACGTCGGCCGGCGCGCGGCGGGCCGGGCCGGGCCGGACCCGCCCGCCCGACGGTCACCGCTGGGCGGCCGGGTGACGGCGTCACGGTCGGGTGCTGGCATGGTCGATCGCGGACACACGTCCACACAGGTAGCAGCTCCCGGCAAGCCTGCGCGCTGGCCGTCCGCCCACCGCGCCGGGCCGACCCGGCTCGGTTAATGTGCAGGCCGTGAGCGACAGCGGAACGGTTCCGGCGACGGACAGCCGGCGGAGGACGACCCGGTGGTGGCTCAGTGTCATGTTGCTGACCATGGCCGCCCTCGTCGTGCTCGGTGGTGGCCTGGGCGCCGCCGCCCTCACGCACACCGCGGCCGTGTCCGACCGGTTGGCCGACCGGATCGCCCCGGCCCGTACGGCCGTCGGGGAGCTCGACAGCGAGCTGGTGAGCCAGCGTGCGGCCGTGTTCGCGTACGCCCTCAGCGGCGAGGACCGATACCTCGCCACGTACCGGCAGAACCTCGAAGCCGAACCGGTCACGATGGCCCGGCTGCGCGACCTGCTGGCCGACGAGCCGGCGGCGCTGCGCGACCTGGAACACGCCGAGGCGCTCGCCGGCCGGTGGCACAACGACGTCGCCGAGCCGCTGATCCGGGGCCGGCAGGCCGGCACCGACCCGGCGGAGCTGGCGGCGGTGGCGACCCGCGGCCTGGACACCTTCGAGGCGCTCCGGGCGGAGTTCAGCGCGCTGGTGGCGCGGCTGGACCAGATCCGGGACGCCAGCCGGGCGGACCTCGACCGGGCCCGTGGGCTGCGGGACCTCACCTTCGTGGCGATCCTCGCCGCGCTGCTGCTGACCAGCGTGGTCAGCTCCGTGCTGGTACGGCTGACGGTGCTCCGCCCACTGGAGCGGCTCGGCGAGTCGGTGCGGCAGGTGGCCGGCGGGAACTTCCGCCACCGGCTGCGCCCGCAGGGGCCGGCCGACATCGCCCGGCTCGCCGACGACGTGGAGACGATGCGGCAGCGGATGGTGGACGCGCTGGAGCGCGGCCAGCACGACCGGGACGCCCTCGAACAGCAGGCCGCCGAGCTGCGCCGGTCGAACGAGGACCTGGAGCAGTTCGCCTACGTCGCGTCGCACGACCTGCAGGAGCCGCTGCGCAAGGTGGCCTCGTTCTGCCAGATGCTGCAGCGCCGCTACGGCGACCAGCTCGACGACCGGGCCCGGCAGTACATCGGCTTCGCGGTCGACGGGGCGACCCGGATGCAGGAGCTGATCAACGACCTGCTGGCGTTCTCCCGGATCGGCCGGGTCTACAGCGACCTGCGCGAGGTGGATCTGGCCGAGGTCTTCGAACAGGCGGCGGCGAACCTGTCCGGCGCGGTCGAGGAGGCCGGCGCGGAGATCACCCGCGATCCGCTGCCGACCGTGCAGGGCGACCCGACGCTGCTGACCATGCTGTGGCAGAACCTGCTCGGCAACGCGGTCAAGTTCCGCAGCCCGGAGCGGGACCCCCGGGTCCGGGTGACGGTGGCCGACACGCCGGACGGCTGGTCGTTCACGGTCGAGGACAACGGCATCGGCATCGACCCCCGGTACGCCGAGAAGATCTTCGTGATCTTCCAGCGGCTGCACCCCCGCGGCTCGTACCCGGGCACCGGCATCGGCTTGGCGGTCTGCAAGAAGATCGTGGAGTACCACGGCGGCACCCTGAGCCTGGACGAGACGTACACCGGCGGGGCGCGGTTCCGGTTCACGCTGCCCCGCCCGGCGCCGCCCGCCGTACCAGAACAGCCGGCCGAGCCGGCGGCGGAGTCGGCGGTCCCGGCCTGAGCCGGGTGGCGACCGCGACCAGCAGCGCGACGGCGGCGACGGCCAGGCAGGCCCGGGGGGCTCATGCCGGCGGCACATGACAGGTTGCCGGTACAGCTGTCCCGTCAGGTCGCCGGGGAGCCGCCGTCGGGCTCGGCGGCCGCCGCGACCGTCCCGGTGACCGGCCCGAGATCCGGCCCGCCCGCCGCACTCTGCTCCGGCGTGGTACGGCTGAACTGGTCGAAGAAGCGCAGCAGCTCCACCGGGAACGGCATCACCAGGGTGCTGTTCTTCTCCGCCGCCACGTCCACCACGGTCTGCAGCAGGCGCAGCTGGTACGCCCCCGGCGTGGCCGCCATCGCCCGGGAGGCGTCGGCGAGCCGGCGGGACGCCTGGTACTCGCCGTCGGCGGCGATCACCCGGGCCCGGCGTTCCCGCTCCGCCTCGGCCTGGCGGGACATCGACCGCTTCATCCCCTCGGGCAGCGCCACGTCCTTGACCTCGACCCGCTCGATCAGCAGGCCCCAGGGCTTCTCGGTCGGCGCGTCGATGACCGCCTTCAGCTCGGCGTTGACCCGTTCCCGGTCGCCGAGCACGGTGTCCAGGTCGGCCTTGCCGATCACCGAGCGGAGCGCGGTCTGCGCCACCTGAAGCACCGCCGAGGGATAGTCGTGCACGTTGACCAGCGCTTTCACCGGATCGACCACCCGGTAGTAGACGACCGCGTCGACGGTCAGCGTCACGTTGTCCCGGGTGATGGCGCCCTGCGGCGGCACGCCCATCACCACGGTCTGCATGCTCACCCGCACCATCCGGTCGGCGACCGGAACGATGAACTGCAGGCCCGGCTGTCGGACCCGGTCGAGCACCCGGCCGAACCGGAAGACGATGCCGCGCTGGTACTGCTGCACCAGCCGGACGCTGAGCGCCCCGAGCAGCGCCAGCAGCGCGAGGACGATCACCACGCCGATCACCGTGGCCTCCACGGCACCCCCGATCCGGGCGGCCACGGCCGCCGCCCGGGACGCCGCATACCCGTTGAATCGCCGGACACGCCTGCCGGCCGTTACGGGGCGGAACGGATCGACTTCGGTTGGTAACGTGACCGGGGCTCGCACCGGCGGGACGGGGAGGCTCCGAGGTGTGGACGGACGAGGCGGCGCTGGACGCCGCACGACGACGGGTCGACGACTGGGAGGCCACGATCGCCGAGCGGGCGACGCGGACCACCGCGCTGACCCGCGAACTGGCGGCGCTCACCGCGACGGCCCGCAGCCCCGACGGTGCGGTCGAGGCGACCGTCGACGCCGAGGATGTCATTCGTGGACCTGTACGACGTCGTCGAGCTGACGACCGACCTCCCCGAGGAGCGCCTTGCGGCGGGCTCGATCGGCACGATCGTGCACGTCTTCGAGCGGCCGGAACTCGCCTATGAAGTGGAGTTCGTCGACGACGATGGGCGCACGCTCGCGGCGGTCGCCCTGACGCCGGACAAAATCCGCCCATCACGATAGAGGTCCAGCGGTCCGAGCAGGGCTTCGATAGTGGGCGCGGGTTGAGGGCGGCGGGAGCACGTGGCAGGGTCGTGCCTCATGATCGATGACTTCGCGAAGACGTACCTGCACGACGATCTGCGGCATGTTCGTGAGGTGGTCGTCTGGAAGCTCGACGGGCTCGGTGAGTACGACATCCGCCGCCCCCTGACCGCGACCGGCACCAATCTGCTCGGTCTGGTCAAGCACCTGTCGGTCTGCGAGGCCCGGTACTTCGGCGAGGTCTTCGGGCGGCCGTTCCCCGAACCCCTGGCCCGCTGGGACGACGCCGAGGCGGGCGAGACCGAGATGTGGGCTAGCGAGCACGAAACGCGCGAGGAGATCGTCGACCGCTACCGCCGGGTGTGGGAGCACTCGGACGCGACGATCCTCGCCCTGGCCATCGACTCGCCCGGCTACGTGCCCTGGTGGCCGCGCCCACAGGTCATGCTGTTCAACATCCTGGTCCACGTGCTCGCCGAGACGAACCGCCACGCCGGGCACGCCGACATCCTGCGCGAACACCTCGACGGGTCGACGGGGTTCGCCGCCCGGTACGCCGACGGGCAGCGCGACGCGGCCTTCTGGGCAGCCCGGCGCGCGGAGATCGAGCGGGCCGCCCGGGCGGGCGATCCAACCCTTGCCTGACGGCGTTCGTCAGCGGTGATCCGCTTTCCCTTGTGGGGCCGCTGCCGGTCACCGAGCCGCCGCGACGACGAACGATGGCCGCCCGAGCCGTCCAGCGTCATTCTCCGGCTGGGTGTGGAGTTCCCCGAGCCCGCCCTCGCCGTCGTGGATCTGCACGTGGTGATGTGCTGTGCGCGGTGCGCTGTCACCTGTCCTCTGTGCTGGGCGGCTCTGTGAGTCGAGGAGTCGAACCTCCGCGCTGCCCGTCGCGCGCCAGAGAAAGGAGGCCGGTTCGCAGCCGGCTTTTGTGCTGTGCACGCCTCCACGACGGCTACCTGCTCCACACCTGGCTAGTCCAGCAGGTCCGCCTCCCAGTTGGTGCGCTGGATCAGCACGTCCAGCTCGCGCAGTTCACGGGCCAGCGCGTCGGCCTGGCCGCGCAGCTCGGCCACCGGGAGCGCGGTGAGCATCTTCAGCTCCGAGCGCAGCTGCCGGACCGCGTGCCGCCCGCCCGCGGCCGCGTCGGCGGCCGCGGTGAGCACCGAGTGCCGCAGCCGCAGTACGTCCCGGCGCGCGAGCACGTCGGTGAGCGTGCCGTGGTCGCCGGCCGGCGCCGAGGCGTTGGTCCGGTTGATCCGGCGGATCAGCGACTCCAGCTGGTCGAGCGTCTCGGCCAGCTCGCCGAGCAGGGCGTTGGCGTCCTCCGGCGGCACCTCGCCCTCCTGGTACCGGGCGCTGCCCACGATCCGCGCGCGTAGCTGTTCCACCCGCCGGACCGCGTCGGCCCGATCCGCCAGCGCCTCACCGAGCTTCAATGCCCACCTCCCGCGTCGAGCCCGGCAAGACTAGATGATCTCGGTCGCCGGCGGAGACCGATTTTCGGGCGTACGCGGGCCAGCCGATCCGGATTGGACCTGGCTGCCGCGCCGGTCGGCCTCCCTACGATGGCGACCCACTATTCCCAGTCGCCCCGGAGGACGCCATGGTGGAGCACCTCGCCGACCTGCCCACGCCGCTGCTGGCCGACGCCTGCGTACGACTGGACGTGCCGCTGCGGGTGGCACCCGCGGGCGTCCGGCCGGTCGTGCCCGGCCAGCGGGTGGCCGGCCGGGTGCTGCCGGTGCGGCACCACGGCAGCGTGGACGTGTTCCTGGAGGCGTACGGCTCGGCGGCGCCCGGGGACGTGCTGGTGATCGACAACGGCGGGCGGACGGACGAGGCGTGCGTGGGCGACCTGGCGGTGCTGGAGGCCGCCGCGGCCGGGGTGGCCGGGCTGGTGGTGTGGGGACTGCACCGCGACACCGCCGAGCTGGTGGAGATCGGCCTGCCGGTGTTCAGCTACGGCAGTTGCCCGCTCGGGCCGACCCGGCTGGACGATCGGGAGGCGCAGACGCTGGTCAGCGCGCGGGTGGGCGCGCACCTGGTCACCGCCGACGACCTGGTCTGCGCCGACGACGACGGCGTGCTCTTCCTGCCCGCCGCCCGCGCCGAGGAGGTGCTGGCGGCGGCGGCGCGGATCCGGCGCACCGAGCGGACCCAGGCGGCCCGGATCCGCGCCGGTGAGACGTTGCGCCAGCAGACCGCGTTCGACGACTACCTGGCCCGGCGCGCGGCGGAGCCCGGCTACACCTTCCGCCAGCACCTGCGCCGGGTGGGTGGGGCGATCGAGGAGTGACCGGTCAGGGCCGGGCGGCGCCGTACACCCGCAGGATGCTGGTGCGCAGCGCGGCGGCGGCCTGGTCGGCGGCCATCCGCCCGGCGGCGACCTCGGCGCCGGCGGCGTGGCCCAGGGCGATGGTGGTGGCGGCCAGCCAGGTGGGCGGCAGCGCCGGGTCGAGCTTCGCGGAGCTGGTGCTCAAGACCCACAGCCGCCTGCTCATCGCCCAGAAGTACGCCAACCACGCGCCCCACGACGACAGCGAGCTGGCGGGGGCTGATCCATCTGGTGCTCGACTCGGCGCTCAGCGCGTGATCTGACGCACTGATCGTCACGCGCCGCCGGGCGCGCGGTGTCTTGATGCCGCACCTTGAAGACGAAGGAGAGGCCATGGCTGAGAACACCGATGTCATCGTGGTCGGCGGCGGATACGCCGGCGTGATGGCGGCCAACCGCCTGACTCGGCGCGACGGCGTGACGGTAACCCTGATCAACCCGCGTCCGGCTTTTGTCGAGCGGATCCGCCTGCACCAGCTCGTCGGCGGGTCGGACGACGCGGTTGTGGACTACCAGAGGATTCTGGCCGGCGGCGTCGGGCTCGTGGTCGACACCGTGACCCGGATCGACGCGGCCGGGCGTCGCGTGACCTTGGCGAGCGGCGGAACGCTCGGCTACGACTATCTGATCTACGCTGTGGGCAGCGGCAACGCCGACCCGAGCGTGCCCGGCGCGGCAGAGCACGCCTACCCGATCGCCACCCTGGAGGATGCGCAGCAGCTGCGGCCGGTCATCGACGCCGCGCCCGCATCGGCCACGGTCACGGTGGTGGGAGCCGGGTCGACCGGCCTTGAAACCGCTTCCGAGCTGGCGGAGCTGGGCCGGAAGGTGACCCTCGTGTGCGGAAAGGTACTCGGACCCTACCTGCATCCCCGTGCCCGGCGCTCGGTGGCCGAGCGGCTCACCAAGCTCGGCGTGACCATGATCGAGGGCCCCGGCGCGACGGTGACCGGCGTGACAGGTGATGCAGTCCAGCTCGCCGACGGCCGCGAGTTGCCCAGCGGCGTGACCATCTGGACCGCGGGGTTCGGCGTGCCGGATCTGGCCGCCCGCAGCGGGCTGAGCACGGACGCCTTGGGGCGCCTGCTCACCGACGAGACGCTCACGAGTGTGGACGACGCACGCATCGTCGCGGCCGGGGACTCGGGGGCACCGTCGAACCTGCCGGTGCGGATGAGCTGCCAGTCCGCAGTCCAGTTGGGCCCGCAGGCCGCCGAGACGGTGCTGAACAGGATCTCCGGCAAGCAGCCTGCCGACTTCAACGTCGGGCTCTTCGGCCAGTGCATCAGCCTGGGGCGCGGCGCCGGAATCGTCCAGTACGCCAAGAAGGACGACACCGTGACAGGGATGTTTCACCTGGGCGGCCGGTCCATGGCGATACTCAAGGAAGCCGTGTGCAAGAGCACCGTCTGGCAGATGGCGCACGAGGCACGTAGGCCCGGCTCGCTCAATCTGTGGTTCACGGATCGCCGGCGCCAGGAGTTGCGGCACACCAAGGCCGGTGAAGCGCCGACGGTCACCGGCCGGCGGGCCTAGGGAGAGGTATCGAGATGAGCGACCACGCCGGTGACCCGGCGACCGAGGCCTTCGTCGCCCACCGAAACCTGCTCTTCACCGTCGCCTACGAGATCCTCGGATCGGCGGCCGACGCGGAGGACGTACTGCAGGAGGCCTGGTTACGGTGGGTCAAGGTCGATCTGGATCAGGTAGGCGATCAGCGCGCCTACCTGATCCGGATCACCACCCGCCAGTCGCTCAACCGCCTGCGCACCATGCAGCGGCGCAAGGAGGCGTATGTCGGTCCCTGGCTGCCCGAGCCGCTGCTCACCGCGCCGGACACAGCCGAGAATGCCGAGCTGGCCGAGAGTGTGTCGATGGCGACGATGGTCGTCCTCGAGACGCTCTCGCCGACCGAGCGCGCCGTCTTCGTGCTGCGCGAGGCATTCGAAATCAGCTACGACGAGATTGCGGCGGCCGTCGGCAGGAGCCCCGCGGCCGTACGCCAGATCGCGCTCCGCGCCCGGCGGCACGTCGGTGCCCGCCGCCCCCGCAAGGCGGTTTCCCAGAACGAGAGGCGGGCGGCGCTGAAGGCGTTCCAGCGCGCGGTCGAGACCAACGACCTGCGGGGCCTGCTCGACGTGCTGGCGCCCGAGGTGGTCGTGGTCAGCGACGGCGGCGGCGTCAAACAGGCCGCGCTGCGGCCGATCGTCGGCGCAGAGAAGGCGGTCCGCATGTTCGTCGGTAGCATGCAGAAGGTCGGAGGGACGCTCACCACCGAACCGACCGTGATCAACGGCAACCCGGCACTGCTGTTTCGCCTCGACGGGGAGACTGACGGCGTCGCCGCGCTGCGGATCGAGGACGGCCGCGTCACCGGCATCTACTACGTCCGTAACCCGGAGAAGTTGTCCCGCATCGAATCCGAAACGCCACTCACCCTGCGCTGAGCCTTTCCGATCGCGGAGCCGGTTGTGGACGCGGTTGAACAGCGGTATCCAGTTCTCCGCGGGCGGGGCGGGGCTGGCGGTCCAGGGCGGACGGTGCTGGCGGGCACGGACGGAGATTGACCTCTAGCGCGGGCCGGAGGAATGGCAATATCCTCCACAGGACGCGCGGCCGATGGAGCTACTTTTCACCCACTCGGCCCTTCCCCCGTCGTCGGCCGCAGAGGAGATGCGATGCACGTCGACCATTCCGAACTGGACCGCCGTACCCTGCTGCGGGCCGGCCTCGGCGCCGCCACGGTGGCGGTCGTCGGGAGCGAACTCGCCTTCCCGGCGGCCGCGCAGGCGGACCCGGGCGCGGACCTGGACTGGATCTACAGCTGCGACGAGTGGGGGGCGCGCCCGCCCGCCGATCCGCTGTCGGTCAGCGCCATCCCGACCAACAAGATCATCGTGCACCACATGGCGTTCCCGAACGTCACCGACTACTCCGAGGCGCAGGCGATCAAGCTCGCCCGCGACTGCCAGGACCTGCACATGGACGGCAACGGCTGGTCCGACACCGGCCAGCACTTCACCATCAGCCGGGGCGGCTACGTGCTGGAGGGCCGGCGCGGCAGCCTGGAGCGCCTGCAGGCCGGCGACCGGCAGATGATCTCGGCGCACTGCCCGGGCGAGAACGGCCGGGCCATCGGCATCGAGAACGAGGGCACTTACGTCACCGAGACGCCGCCCGAGGCCCTGCTGGACTCGCTGGTGAAGCTCTGCACCACGATCTGCCGCCAGTACGGCCTCTCCGCCCACGACATCTTCGGCCACTGGGACTTCCGCACCACGCTGTGCCCGGGCGCCGCGTTCTACCGGCAGTTCCCGATGCTGCGCCGGCGGGTGTTCCGCGAGCTCGGCACCGACCTCGCGGACGTGCCGGCGCGTCGCTGGCCCGACCTGTGGCGGTTCGTCGGCTCGCCGTCGGTCCGCGTGGTGCAGTACCTGCTGGCCCACCGCGGCTACACCGTGCCGGTGAACAGCGTCTTCGACGCGGCGACCGTGGCAGCCGTGCAGGACTGGCAGTCCCGCAACGGCATCCCGGTCGACGTGGACGCCACCCTCACCACCCCGACCTGGGAGACCCTGGTGCCGGAGTTGGACAAGGACGCCAGCGGCATCCCGGTCAGCGCTGTGCAGTTCATGCTCAACTTCAAGGGATGGACCGAGGTCGCCGTCACCGGCGAGTACGACTACGCCACGAAGAAGGCGGTCCAGGACCTCCAGGCCCTGCACGGCCTGCCGCGCAACGGCAAGGTCACCACCAGCACCTGGTGCGTCCTGGTCGGCGGGGTGGTCCGGCAGTCCTTCCGGCACCGCTGACGAGCCGCGCCGTGGCGGGGGTGGTGAGCCGGCCACCTCCGCCACGGCCCGCCCGGGCGACCGCCGGGCGATTCGCGTGCTCGGGCACCCCTGCTCTGCGACGATGGCCCCTGGCCAGGACCAAGGAGGGCGCCATGACCTCGCGACTCAACCCGTACCTCAGCTTCGACGGCAACGCCCGGGAGGCGATGGAGTTCTACCGGCAGGTGTTCGGCGGCGACCTGACGTTGAGCACCTTCGGGGAGTTCGGCACCGACGACCCGACGCTGGCCGACAAGGTCATGCACGGCATGCTGGAGACGCCGTCCGGCTACACCCTGATGGCCTCCGACACCGCCCCGGGCATGCAGCACGTCCCCGGCAACAACGTCTCGGTGAGCGTCAGCGGCGACGACGGCAACGAGCTGCGCGGCTACTGGGACAAGCTCACCGTCGGCGGCACGGTGACCGTCCCGCTGGAGAAGCAGATGTGGGGCGACGAGTTCGGCATGTGCGTCGACCGGTTCGGCATCGGGTGGCTGGTGAACATCAGCCAGGCCCAGCGCTGACCCGCCGCGACGACGCCAGGTGCAGCGCGACGGCGGTCAGGAACCGCCGCGCGCACCGTCCGGTCCGGAAACCGGCCGATCGGGCGTATCCGGAAGGGCCCTGGCGGCGCTAGCGTACGGCAGGCTTCCGCGACGCGGATCTCCTGCGAGGAGAGGACCGGGGAGATGGACGGTAGGGCGCGCCCGCACCGACTGACCCGACTGTTCACCGCCGCCGCCCTGGTGGCGGCCGGTCTGGGGCTGGTCGCCCCGCCCGCGCAGGCCCAGCCGGGCGCCAAGATCACGGTGATGACCCGGAACCTCTACCTCGGTGGCGACCTCACCCCGTCGATGACCGCGCCGAACCTGCCGGCGTTCCTGGCGGCGAACGCGGCCCTGCTCGGTCACGTGGACCTGGTCGACTTCCCCGCCCGGGCGAAGCTGGTCGCGGCGGAGATCCGCGAGCACAAGCCCGACGTGGTGGGCCTGCAGGAGGTGGCGCTGTGGCGCACCGGGCCACTCGGTGACCCGGCCCCGGCCACCACTGTCCGCTACGACTACCTGGCCCTGCTGATGGCGGAACTGGCGGTGGCCGGCCACCGCTACGACGTGGCCGTGGTGCAGGACGAGGCGGACCTCGAGGCTCCGGCCGGGGCACCGCACCTGGTGGACGCCCGGCTCACCATGCGCGACGTGATCCTGGTCCGCCACGGCGGACGGGTGAAGGTCACCGGCACCTCGTCGGGGAACTTCGTCACCAACATGGTGACCCCGCTGCCCGCCACCGGTGACTCCGTGACCAGCACGCGGGGCTGGACAGCGGTGGACGTGGTCCACGGCCGGCGGGCGTTCCGGGTGGTCAACACCCACCTGGAGGCGTTCCACCCCGGCGTCCGGGTGCGACAGGCCGAGGAACTGCTGGCCGGGCCGCTGGACGTACCCGGCCGGGTGGTCCTCGTCGGCGACCTCAACACCGGGCCGGAGCTGCCGGAGCCGGTCAACCGGCTGGCCTACTTCACGCTGGTCGCCGGCGGGATGGTGGACACCTGGCCGATCCTGCACCCGGGCGACCCGGGCTACACCGCCGGCCTCGGCGACGACCTGACCGAACCGGCCGACGACGTCGAGCACCGGATCGACATGGTGCTGGTCCGCGGCACGGTGGTGCCGGTGGCCAGCGAGGTCTTCGGGGTCGAACGGCGTACGCCGGACGGCCGCTGGGCCTCCGACCACCTGGGGCACGTCGCGGTGCTCGCCCTGCCCTAGGTGTACCCGGCCCGACCCGGCCGCCGCAGGTCAGACACCTCCCCGCAGCACAGCGCGACTAGGATCCTTGCGTGGTCGACACAGGGCTCATCCAGGACGACGAGCGGCTGCGCCGCATCGAGGCGGTGACGGACGCGACCCTGTCCCGCCTCGATGTCGCCGACCTCTTCGACGAACTGCTGGAGCGGGTCCGGGACCTGCTGGACGTCGACACCGCCGCGATCCTGCTGCTCGACGCGCACGCCCGGCAGTTGGTGGCGACCGCGGCGAAGGGGTTGGAGGAGGAGGTCCGGCAGGGTTTCCGGGTCGCGCTCGGCCGTGGATTCGCCGGCCGGATCGCGCTCACCCGGCGGCCCGTGCTGATCGAGGACGTCAGCCCGGGTGACGTGGTCAACCCGGTCCTGCTGGAGATGGGACTGCGCGCCCTGCTCGGCGTGCCGATGTTCGCCCGCGGTCAGCTCATCGGCGTGCTGCACGTCGGGACACTGCGCCCCCGCACCTTCACCGCCGACGACGTACGCCTGCTCGAACTGGTCGCCGACCGGGCCGGCCTGGCCAGCCTGACCCGCTCGGACAACCTCGACCACAACGCCGCTCTCGCCCTGCAACGCAGCCTGCTGCCCACCCGGCTGCCCGAGGTGGCGGGGCTGGAGATGGCGGCCCGGTACGTGCCGGGCCACGTCGCCGGCATCGGCGGCGACTGGTACGACGTGTTCACCCTGCCGTCGGGCTGGCTCGGTCTGGTCATCGGCGACGTGTCCGGCCACGGGTTGCAGTCCGCGGTGGTGATGGGCCGGGTACGCAGCGCGCTGCGCGCGTACGCGCTGGTCTGCGACGAACCGGCGGACGCGTTGACCCTCCTCGACCGCAAGGTCGCCCACTTCGAGGCGGGCAGCCTCACCACCGCGCTCTACGCGATGATCTCGCCGGACCGGGAGACCGTCCACCTCTCCGTGGCCGGGCACCTGCTCCCCGTGCTCGCCGCTCCCGGCGAACCGGCCACCCTGCTGCCGGCGCACGTCGACCCGCCGCTGGGCACCGGCCGGCGACTGCCGCACCGGCGGCAGACCACCGTCCGGCTGCCGCCCGGCGCCGTGCTGGTCTGCTACACCGACGGCCTGGTGGAACGGCGCGGCGAAGTGATCGACGTCGGGGTCGAGCAGTTGCTCGGCGCGGTCGGGCCGGGGCCGGCGGAGGAGGTGTGCGCCACCGTCATGAACGCGTTCGGGGTCGAGCGTCCCACCGACGACATCGCCCTGCTGGCCGTCCGCCGCCACCCGACCGGCCACTGACCGGCCAAACTGCCCGGCGCCGGCGCCGGCCGGGCAGTTTGGCCGGTCACGATCGCGGAAAGAGTGGCGGGCATGAAGTGGGCCAGCCGAGCCGTACCCGCCGTCGCCGCCGCCGTCGCCGCCCTGGCCACGCGGGACCTCCTGCAACGCGACCACGCGCTGCTGCGCAACTTCCCGGTGCTCGGGCGGGCCCGCTACCTGCTCGAGGCGATCGGCCCGGAGCTGCGCCAGTACATCGTGGCCGGCAACAACGAGGAACGGCCGTTCACCCGGGACCAGCGGCGCTGGGTGTACGCGTCGGCGAAGGGGCAGAACAACTACTTCGGCTTCGGCACCGACAACGACATCGAGTTCACCCCCGGCTACCCCATCATCAAGCACCGCACCTTCGGCCGGGCGGTGCCGCCGTCCACGCCGGGCGCCGGTCACGACGTACGGCTGCCGTGTGCCAAGGTGCTCGGCGGCGCGCGGGGACGGGCCGGTGCCTTCCGGCCCGGGTCGGTGGTGAACATCTCCGGGATGAGCTTCGGGTCGCTGTCCGGCAACGCGGTAGAGGCGTTGAACCGCGGCGCGGCGCTGGCCGGTTGCCTGCAGAACACCGGTGAGGGTGGCCTGTCGCCGTACCACCGCAAGGGTGGTGAGCTGGTCTTCCAGATCGGCACCGCGTACTTCGGTTGCCGCGACGAGCACGGCCGGTTCAGCCTGGACCGGCTCAAGGACCTGGTCGCCGGCGCGCCGGTGCGGGCGCTGGAGATCAAGCTCAGCCAGGGCGCGAAGCCCAGCCTCGGCGGGCTGTTGCCCGGCGCCAAGGTGTCGGCGGAGATCGCCGCCACCCGGGGCGTCCCGCCGGGGCGCGACTGCGTCAGCCCGTCCCGGCACGCCGAGTTCTCCGACTGCGACAGCCTGCTCGACTGGGTGGAGTTGCTGGCCGCCGAGACCGGGCTGCCGGTCGGCATCAAGTCCGCGGTCGGCGACCTGGGCTTCTGGGCGGAACTGACCACGCTGATGCGCGACACCGGCCGGGGCGTCGACTTCGTCACCATCGACGGCGGCGAGGGCGGCACCGGCGCCGCCCCGCTGATCTTCACCGACTCGGTGTCGCTCCCCTTCCAGCAGGGCTTCGCCCGGGTCTACCAGACCTTCGCCGAGCGGGACCTGCACGAGCAGGTGGTCTTCGTCGGCGCCGGCAAGCTCGGCCTGCCGGACAACGCGGTGGTGGCCCTCGCGCTCGGTTGCGACCTGGTCAACGTCGGCCGGGAGGCGATGCTGGCGATCGGCTGCATCCAGGCGCAGAAGTGCCACACCGACACCTGCCCGACCGGGGTGGCCACCCAGAACGCGTGGCTCGCCCGGGGCCTGGACCCGGCGTCGAAGTCGGTCCGCGCGGCTAACTACGTCCGGACGTTGCGCCGAGACCTGATGAAGGTGGCCGAGGCGTGCGGGGTGGAACACCCCGGCCTCATCTCCACCGACGCCGTCGAGGTGCTCGACGGACGCACCTCGTCCACGCCGCTGCGCGAGGTGTACGGGTACCGGCCGGAGTGGGGCCTGCCGGCACCGGCCGACCGGGCGGAGATCGTCCGGCTGATGACCGCCGAGGCGCCGCAGGGCGGCTCCGCCCCGCCCTCCCCCACCGCGGTCGGCTGAGCCGAGCCGCACCGCCGCGCCGCCGGTCGCGGGACGGCGGCCGCCGCCGGATGCCGGCTCTGCGGTTACCGGCCGCCGGAAACGCCGTCGCGGCCGGGCGACCGCGCGTCCTATGGTGACGCGATGTTGATCAGACGCGAGACCGCGGGCGACGTCGAGGCCGTCCGGGCGGTGCACACCGCCGCGTTCGCCAAGGCGGACCAGCCCGGTGCCGTACCCGTGGAGGCGACCCTGGTCGACGCGCTGCGCGCCGACGACGGCTGGCTGCCGGCGCTGTCCCTGGTCGCGGCGGATCCGGACGGGCAGGTCGTCGGGCACGTGGTGTGCACCCGCGGTCGGGTGGCCGGCGAGCCGGTGGCGCTCGGGCTCGGGCCGCTCGGGGTGCTGCCGGCGTGGCAGCGGCGCGGCGTGGGCAGCGCGCTGATGCACGCCGTGCTCGGCGCGGCGGAGGCGCTCGGCGAGCCGCTGGTGGTGCTGCTCGGCCACCCCGACTACTACCCCCGGTTCGGCTTCCGGCCGGCGGTGGACCTCGGCGTCACGCCACCCGGGCCGTGGGGGCCGCGCTACTTCATGGCCCGCCCGATGAGCGCCTGGCGACCGTCGATCCGCGGCGAATTCCGGTACGCGGCGCCGTTCGACGATCTCTGACCTTTCGCGGGATCACCGATTGTTGCATTCTGGTTGCCATGGGAGAGGTGTTGCCGATGCCCGGGTTCGGCGACCTGTTCGCCGACGCGCGGGGCGACGATCGGACGATGCGAGTCAGCTACCACCCCGAGCGGGGGGCCGTGGTGCTGTCCCTGTGGAGCGGCACGGTGTGCCGGGGGTCCTTCCGGCTGGCCGTCGGCGACGCGCCCCGGCTGCTGTCGCTGCTCGGCCAGGTCAGCGCGGCCGCGGCGCCCGGGGCACCGCCGGACGACCCGACCACCAGGCAGGGCACCCGCGCGACGGCGGCGGTGCCCGCACCGGCCCCCGATCCGGTCGAGCAGACCGGCCAGATCGCCCGCCCGGCGCACCGCGCCGCGCTGCCGATCGTGCCGGCGCCACGGGTCGCCTGACGTCCGGGCCGGCACCCGGCAGCGGCCCGGGCGTCCCGCAGCCGGTCCGCCGTCCGTGCCCGGCCGGCGTTCGGCCCGCCGCCGAAGGGGCCGTGAGTGCGCACGTTCCGGCAGGTCAGTGCCGGAATCGCGGCGGCCGTGCGAACATGTGTTCGTGTCGGGCGAGGCGAGCATCCTGCACGCCGACCTGGACGCGTTCTACGCGTCGGTCGAGCAGCGGGACGACCCGCGCCTGCGCGGCCGGCCGGTGATCGTCGGTGGCGGGGTGGTCCTCGCCGCCAGCTACGAGGCGAAGGCCCGGGGCGTACGCAGCGCGATGGGCGGCCGGCAGGCCCGCCGGCTGTGCCCGGAGGCGATCGTGGTGCCGCCCCGGATGTCGGCGTACACGGCGGCCAGCCGCGCGGTGTTCGAGATCTTCCGGCAGACCACCCCGCTGGTCGAGGGGCTCTCGGTCGACGAGGCGTTCCTCGACGTGGGTGGCCTGCGCCGGCTGGCGGGGCCGCCGGCCGACATCGCCGCCCGGCTGCGGCACGAGGTGCGCCATCGGGTTGGCCTGCCGATCACGGTGGGCGTGGCCCGGACGAAGTTCCTGGCCAAGGTGGCCAGCGGGGTGGCCAAGCCGGACGGCCTACTGGTCGTGCCGCCCGACGGCGAGCTTGCCTTCCTGCATCCGCTGCCGGTGGAGCGGCTGTGGGGCGTCGGGCCGGTCACCGCGACGAAGCTGCGCGAGCGCGGCATCCGTACCGTCGGCCAGGTCGCCCGGCTCGGCGAGGCGACCCTGGTCTCGCTGCTCGGCGCGGGCGCCGGCCGGCACCTGCACGCCCTGGCGCACAACCGCGACCCCCGGCCGGTGCAGGTGGGCCGGCGCCGCGCGTCGATGGGGGCGCAACACGCCCTCGGCGGCCCGGCGCACTCGCCGGCCGAGCTGGACGCCGTCCTCGCCGGCCTGGTCGACCGGGTGACCCGGCGGATGCGCGGAGCCACCCGCACCGGCCGGACGGTGACGCTGCGGCTGCGTTTCGCCGACTACACCCGGGCGACCCGTTCACACACCCTGCCGAAGGCGACCGCGGACACCCAGCCGCTGCTCGCCGCCGCCCGGGCGCTGCTGCGCGCGGCCCTGCCGGAGATCGACCGGCGCGGCATCACCCTGCTCGGGGTCTCGGTGGCGAACCTGGACGGCGGGCACGTGCAGCCGCCGTTGCCGTTCGAGCGCGATCCGGGCGCCGACCTCGACGCCGCGGTCGACGCGGTGCGGGACCGGTTCGGATCGGCCGCACTCACCCGCGCGGTGCTGCTCGGTCGGGACACCGGCCCGGAGATGCCCCGACTGCCGGACTGACCGGCGGCCGCGCCGGGGATCGCGCCGGCCCGAAGCAGCAGCCGCCGGACGGGGGCACCGTCAGCGGGCCGCCGCCGTGTTCAGCAGGGCACCTCACGCCAGGTCGACCGGCCACCGCGCCAGGCGCTGGCGAGGATGACGGCGGCGGCGCGACTCGGGCAACCCTGCACCTGCGACCGGCCAGAGGCTCCGCCGATCTGCGCCTGCACCTCCCAGCGCTGCCCGTCGGTGCGGATGTACACGTCCCGGCGCCCGCGGGGGGTGGGGTCGCCGTTCCACCAATGCTGCTCAAGAGTCACAACCCCGACCGTAGAGCACCCGGATCGGAAGCAGTAGTGGCAGGTGGGTGCCGTTATCGGAGCGCGTCCGAGCGGCGGCGCGACCGGCCGGCGCCGGCCGTACCGGCGCCGTTCGTCGGCGCGGCCGCCGCGGTGGCCCGACAGATCACGGAGTGTTCGTGCGCGATGACGGTGCGCTGACGTCGCCCGCTGCCAACGCCTCGGCGGCCAGTCGTCGGCAGTCCGCGAGGGTGTGCGCGGCGAGCGCCTCCCGCACCTCGGGCACGGCCCGGGGCGCCATCGACAGGCTGGTCACGCCGAGGCCGACGAGAACGGGTGCGAGCCTCGGGTCGGCCGCCGCCTCGCCGCAGACCCCGACCGGCTTGCCGGCCGCCTGGCCAGCGGCCGCGCAGGCGGCGACCAGCTCGAGCAGCGCGGGCTGCCCCGGATCGAGCAGGTCGGCGAGTTGCCCACACTGGCGGTCGGCGGCGAAGGTGTACTGGCTCAGGTCGTTCGTGCCGATGCTCAGGAAATCGACCACGCCGAGCAGCGCCCGCGCCCGGAGCGCCGCCGCCGGCACCTCGACCATCGCCCCCGCCGTCGGCAGACCGACATCGCGACAGACGGCGGCGAACCCGGCCGCCTCGGCGACCGTCGCCACCATCGGCGCCATCACCCAGACGTCGGCCGTCGCGGACCGGGCCGCCTGCGCGATCGCCTCCAGTTGAGCGCGCAGGACGTCCGGTCGCCGCCGCGCCAGGCGCAGGCCGCGAATCCCCAGCGCGGGGTTTGGCTCGTCGCCGTGATGAAGGAACGGCAGGGGTTTGTCGGCCCCGGCGTCCAGGGTCCGGACGATCACCCGCCGCCCGGGCAGTGCGGCGAAGACCTCCGCGTACGCCGCGGCCTGCTCGTCGCGGCCGGGCGCGTCGGCCCGGTCCAGGTAGAGCAGTTCGGTGCGGAACAGCCCGACGCCCTCCAGGTTGCCGTGCAGGTCCCGGGCCGACCCGATGTTGCCGTACAGCGCGACCGGGTGCCCGTCGGCGGTGCGGCCCGGCCCCTGCCCGGCGGCGAGCCGCCGCCGGCGGCGTTGCTCGGCGATCCGGCTCGCCGCGATGGCGTGCCGGTCGACGCCCACCGCGACCTCGCCGGTCGAGCCGTCGACGGCGACCGGTACGCCGTCGGCGATCTCCAGCGCGCCCGGGCAGCGGACCACGGCCGGCAGCCCGGCGGCGCGCGCCAGGATGGCGGTGTGGCTGGTCGGGCCGCCGTCCTCGGTGACCAGAGCGAGCACCCGCCCGGGGTCGAGCCCGGCGGTGTCGGCCGGCGCGAGGTCGCGGGCGACCAGCACGAACGGATGGCCGGGGTCGGGGATGCCGGGCGGCGGCAGGCCCAGACACGCGGCGACGGCCCGGTCCCGGATGTCGTCCAGGTCGGCGACCCGTTCGGCGAGATAGCCCCCGGCGGACTGGAAGGCCTGCCGGTGCACGGCGAGCACGCGGTCGATGGCGACCGGGGCGCTGCACCCGGAACGCACCTGCGCGAGCACCGCGGCGGTCAACTCGGGGTCCTCCGCCATCAGGACCTGCGCTCGCAGGATCTCGGCGCCGGCGCCGGACGCGGCGGCCGCGGCGCGGCGGGTCAGGTCCGCGGCCACCGCGGCCAGCGCCGCCGCCGCTCGGCCGGCCTCAGCGTCGGGATCGGTCACGGGGGTGGGTGCGGGCACTGGTGGCGGCGGCGTCATCCGGTACGCCGGGCCGGCCGCGCGGCCAGGGCTGACGCCGATGCCGCGCAACGATTCAACCATCGCCCTGCTGCCCTTCCTCGGCGTCCAGGTCACGGGCGATCAGTGCGGCCAACGCGTCGAGCGCCGCGTCGGCGGCCGGGCCGTCGGCTTCGAGGATCACCTCGGTGCCGTGCTTGGCGGCGAGGGAGAGCACCGACAGCATGCTGCGGGCGGGTACCGGGGACCTGCCGCTGGTCCGGATGGTCACTGGGACGGGCTGGGCCGCGGCGGCGGCGACGAAGATCGCGGCGGGCCGGGCGTGCAGGCCGCTGGCGGAGCCGACCGTGACGGTTCGGGTGGGCATTCGCTGGCTCCTTCGCGGGGAGGGGGCGGCGGGGTTGAGGGGTGGCGCTCGCCGGGTCAGGGCTCGATGGTCACCTTGATCGCCTCGCCGGCGGCCACCAGGTCGAACGCGTCGAGCGCGCCGTCGAGCGGCAGCCGGTGGGTGATCAGGTCGCCGACCGGCACCGCGCCGGATGCGATGAGGCGCAGCGCCTCGGCGTTGTGGTCGGGACTGGATCCGTTCGCGCCGACGATCGTCAGTTCGCGGTAGTGCACCAGGTTGGCGTCCAGGTTGATCACCGGCTGGTCCTTGGGGAGGCCACCGAAGAGGCTGATCCGGCCCTGCCGGGCAGCCATCTGGACGGCCTGTTCCTGCGCCGCCCCGGACGCGGCGGCGGTGACGACGACATCGGCTCCGCGCCCGTCGGTGAGCTTCAGGACGGCGTCCACCGGGTCGACGTCGGCGGCGCAGACGGCCGCGTCCGGTGCGACCAGGGCCGCCGCCCGGTCGAGCCGGTCCCGGTTGAGTTCGACGAGGACGACCCGGGCGGCGCCCCGGGCCCGGGCCAGGCGGACGTGCAGGCAGCCGATCGGGCCCGAACCGATCACGACCACGTCGTCGCCCGCGCCGACCCGGGCGAGGTTCTGCCCGTTCAGGGCGCAGGCGAGCGGCTCGGCCACCGACGCCTCGGCGTAGCCGAGCCCGTCGGGGATGCGGTGGAGCCCGCCGACGGCGAGCACCTTGGCCGGTACGACCAGGTACTCGGCGAAGCCGCCGTCGTAGTGGTAGCCCATCGACTCCTGGTTGGGGCAGACCGTGCGCCGCCCCCGGCGGCACTCGCCGCACCGCCCGCAGGGGATGGCGGCGATGACCTGGACCCGGTCGCCCGGCGTCCACCTGTCGACGCCCGCGCCGACCGCCACCACCTCGCCGGCGATCTCGTGCCCCATCACCCGGGGCGGGACGATGTGGTGGTGGCCGAAGCGGGAGATCTTCACGTCGGTGCCGCAGGTGGAGCAGTTGCGTACCCGGATCTTCACGTCCCCCGGCCCGGGCTCGGGCTCCGGTACGTTCTCGAGCCGGACGTCGCCGGGAGCGTGGAAACGCAGGACCTTCATGCCGCTGGTTCCTCTCGGGTCTGGAGGTCAACGGCCGCGCCGGACAGCAGCCGTCGTACCTGCTCGGGGTGGTCCGCCTCGCGCAGCGCGCGGGCCCGGTCCGGGTCCAGGAGGATCTCGGCGAGTTCGGCGAGCAGGTCGACGTGACCGTCGCCCTGGGCGGCGATGGCCACGCAGACCGTGACCCGGTCGCCGCCCCAGTCCACCCCGGCGGGAAAGCGGAGGACGGCGAGGGCGTCCCGGCGGATCGCCGTCCGGCCGCCGGAGGTGCCGTGCGGGATGGCGACCCCCTCCCCCACGTAGGTGGAGATGGATCTCTCCCGGTCCAGCATGGTCGTGACGTACGCCGGGTCGACGGCGCCGATCTCGACCAGCACGGCGCCGCAGCGCCGGACGGCGTCCTCCCGGGTGCTGGCCTGCTCGTCGAGCCGGATGGCGTCCGGCGTCAGCAGGTTGTCATCCATTCAGCTCACCGCCGGTCTGCACGGCCTTGACGACCTTGGCCACCGCCGGGTCGCCGATGAAGACCCGGATCGGGATGACGATCACGTCCGGTGCGCTGCGTCGGGCGCGCTCGGCGAGGCCCTGGTGGCAGATCACCACGTCGGCGTCGGCCGGGATGGCGTCGACCGGCGTGTGCTCGACGGTCACCGAGTGCTTGCCGAGTTGGCGGCGGAGCTGGCCGGCGAGCATCGCGCTGCTGCCCATGCCGGCGTCGCAGGCGACGACGACCTTGCGGATGGCGGTGCCGTGGATGGTGGTCATGGTGATCAGGCCTCTCTCACGGGGCTGGGGCTGCTGCCGTCGTCGAGCGACTCGCGGGCGGTCGGCGCCGGCCGCTTGTTGGCGGCCGACCGGCGTTGCGCGGCGGCCAGCTCCGCCCGCTCGAGGTCGGCCTGCTCCTCGGGGGTGACGGCCTCGCCGTCGGCGTCGTCCGGCTCCTTGCGTCCGAACGCGAGCAGCACCGCCGCGACGCCGAAGGTGACCGCGGCGGCGATCAGGATGCCGAGGGTGACGCCGAACCAGCCGCCCTTCGGGGTGACCGCGAAGTAGGCGAAGATGCTGCCCGGCGAGGGTGTGGCGACCAGGCCGGCGCCGGTGACCATGAAGGTGGAGACGCCGGCCGCCCCACCGGCGATCATCGCGAGGATCAGGCGGGGCTTCATCAGCACGTACGGGAAGTAGACCTCGTGGATGCCGCCGAGGAAGTGGATGATCATCGCGGCGGGTGCGGTCGGGCGCAGCGACCGCGGGCCGAACAGGAAGTACGCCAGGAGCAGGCCGAGCCCGGGACCGGGATTCGTCTCGATCATGAACAGGATCGACTTGCCGTTCTCGGCCGCCTCGGTCACCCCCAGCGGCCCGAGGACGCCGTGGTTGATGGCGTTGTTGAGGAAGAGGACCTTCGCCGGCTCGACGATGACCGACACCAGCCCGAGCAGATGGTTGGTGACCAGCCAGTCCACGCCGTCGCCGGCCACGTTGGTCAGGGCGCGGACGACCGGGCCGATCCCCCACACGCCGACCAGGGCCATGCCCGCGCCGACGATACCGGCGGAGAAGTTGTCCACCAGCATCTCGAACCCGGGGCGGACCCGGTCCTGGACGAGCCCGTCGACCAGCTTCACGAGATACGCGGCCAGCGGCCCGATGATCATCGCACCGAGGAACATGGGGACCTCGGAGCCGACCACGATGCCGACCGTGGCGACGGCGCCGACGACGGCGCCGCGCTGACCGTGCACCAGGCGACCGCCGGTGTAGCCGATGAGCACCGGCAGCAGCATGGTGATCATCGGCCCGACCAGGGCCGCGAAGTCCTCGTTGGGCAGCCACCCGGTGGGGATGAACAGGGCGGTGATCAGACCCCAGGCGATGAAGGCGCCGATGTTCGGCATCACCATGCCGGCGAGGTGGCCGCCGAGCCGCTGGATCGTCGCCTTGACGCCGGTGCCGTGGACCGGGGGTGTGTAGGGAGTGGCCATCAGGTGCTCCTTCGACGCCAGGTGGGATGGGGGTCGGGTGGAGTCAGTTCAGGGTGGGCAGCGGCCGGGCCCGGTCCGGCCGGGGATGCAGGCGGACGGTCTCCCGGCGGATGTCGGCGGGGCGGGGCATCCGGCTGCCGGGCAGGCTCACGGCGGCGGCGCCCCAGGCCAGCGCTTCGGTCAGCGCCACCGCGGCCCGTTCCGGGTCGCCCTCGCCGGCGGCGGCGACACCGCCCGCGGCGAGGAAGCCGGCGAGCAGGGCGTCGCCGGCACCGACAGAACTGCGTGGCCGGGGCACCGGCGCCGCGCCGGCGAGCACGCCGCCAGCGTCGACCAGGACGGCGCCGTCCGCCCCCAGGCTGGCAAGGACCGCGCCGGCCCCCCACGAGCGCAGTTCCTGCGCGGCGTCGACGACGTCGTCGAAGCAGGTCAGCGGGCGCTCGACCACCTCGGCCAGTTCGTCCCGGTTGGGTTTCAGCAGGGCCGCGCCGGCCGTCGCGGCCGCCCGCAGGGCCGGCCCGCTGGTGTCCACGACCAGCGTGTCCCCCGCGGCCACGACCCGTGTGCAGAGTTCGAGGAACGCCTCGGCCGGCAGGCCGGGTGGTGCGCTGCCGCAGGCGACCACGCAGCCGCCCGCTCCGGCTTCGGCGAGCACCTGGTCGGTGACCGCGGTGAACTCGCCGGCGCTCAGCTCCGGACCCGGCTCGTTTATCTTCGTGACGGTGCTGTCCGGCTCGGCGAGGGTGATGTTCGACCGGGTACGACCGGAGATCGGTAGCGCCCGCACGTCGACCCCCTCGGCGCGGAGCAGGCGGATGAGCTGCCCACCCTCGTCACCACCGCAGGGCACCAGCGCCCGCGACGGCACCCCGTTCGCCAGCAGCGCCCGGGACACGTTCACGCCCTTGCCACCCGGTTCGAGATGCGCGGCGGTCGCACGGATGACGTCACCGCGGACGAGTTCGCCGATCTCGATGGTGCGGTCGAGACTCGGGTTGAGGGTGAGCGTCACGATCATGCCCGCACCACCCGCACCCCGGCGGCCTCCACATCGGACGCCAGCTCCTCGTCGACGCCGAGGTCGGTGATGAGCAGGTCGAGGTCGGACAGGGACCCGAACCGGGCGAAGTAGTCGTTACCGATCTTCGTGTGGTCGGCGAGCAGCACCACCCGGCGGGCCGCGCTGATCATGGCTCGCTTCACCGCCGCCTCGGCCGGGTCGGGCGTGGTGAGGCCCCGCTCGACGGAGCAGCCGTTGGTGCCGAGGAACGCGACGTCGACGTAGAGGTCGGCGAGTGGGCGTAGCGCCCAGTCGTCCACGGTCGCCAGGGTGCGGCCGCGCAGCCGCCCGCCGAGCAGCAGGACGTTGAGGTTCGGCCGGGTGCCGAGGATGGTGGCGAGGACCGGGGAGTTGACGACGACGGTCAGCTCCCGGTCGGTCGGCAGCGCCTCGGCGAGGCGGGCCGTCGTGGTGCCCGCGTCCAGGATGATGGCGCCCTCCTGCGGCACCTCGGCCAGGGCGAGCTTCGCGATGCGTTCCTTCTCCTCGATCAGGACCGAGTCCCGGGCGGCCAGCGCCGGCTCGAACCCGATCCGTTCCATCGGGATGGCGCCGCCGTGCACCCGACGCAGGACGCCGGCCCGCTCCAGCGTGGTCAGGTCGCGCCGGATGGTCTCGGCAGTGACCTGGAGGCTGTCGGCGAGCGTCGCCACGTCGACGCGTCCGTTGGACCGTGCCAACCGGACGATCTCCTGCTGTCGCTCCTCGGCGTACATGTGGTTTCACCGCCGTTTCGAGTTGGTGCCTTTTTGTTTACGCCCGTTCATGTGGGGTGTCAAGGGTTGCCTCGCCCCGCGCACGCCGTCAGGGTCGACCTCCTCGTTGAGCAGATGGGCCCGCCCCTGTCGCGCGCCGCCGATCCGGCGTCCGACATCCGACGGGTAGGGAGGAAGCTGGTGTTCGACGGTTTCGAGGAACTGGACGTCGCCACCGCCGAGAGCGTCATCCACCTCCGCCGGGGTGGCGGTGGCCCGCCGGTCCTGCTGCTGCACGGGATGCCGGAGACCCACCTGATGTGGCACCGGGTCGCGCCGCGGCTGGCCGAGCGCTTCACCGTCGTCGCCACCGACCTGCGCGGCTTCGGCGACAGCGGCAGCCCGCCCAGCGACGCCGAGCACACCCCGTACGGCATGCGCGAGGTGGCCCGCGAGCAGGTGGCGGTGATGCGGTCACTCGGGCACGACACGTTCGCCGTCGTCGGGCACGACCGCGGCGGCCGCTGCGGCTACCGGATGGCGCTGGACCATCCGGATGTCGTCACCCGGCTCGCGGTGCTCGACATCGTGCCCACCGGCGACGCGTTCGGCCGCGCCGACATGGACTTCAGCCTCGGGTTCTGGCTCTGGTCGTTCCTCGCAGCGCCGGAGCCGGTGCCCGAACGGCTCATCGCCGGGGCGCCGGAGGTGATCGTCGACCACATGCTCGACGACCTCTCCGAGGTGCCCGACGCGTTTCCGACCGACGTCCGGGCCGCCTACGTCCGGACACTGCGCGACCCGGACCGGGTCCACGCCGTCTGCGAGCAGTATCGCGCCGCCGCCACGCTGGACTACCGGCAGGACGAGGCCGACCGGGGCAGCCGCCGGATCACCTGCCCGGTGCTGGTGCTGTGGAGCCACGCGGGCCCCGTGGCGAGCTGGTACCGGCCGCTGGAGGTGTGGCGGGCGTGGGCCGACGAGGTGACCGGCGGGCCGGTGGCGGCCGGCCACTTCCTGCCCGAGGAGGCGCCCGAGGAGACGACCCGGCAGTTGCTGACGTTCCTCAGCTAGGCGTCGCCGCCGGTCCGGCCGGTTCGGCGAACGGCCCGGCGAGTTCGGCGGACGACCCGGCCGGTTGGGCGAAAGGCCCGGCGAGTTCGGCGAACCTGCGCGGGCCCGCTTCGAAGATGTCCCGCACCGCGAGGCCGGACGTCTCCGCCACGCCGTGCACCGCGGCCGTGTCCAGTCGGGCCCACCGGAACGTCCGGCCGCGACGGAGCACGCCGTCGGTCGACCGGGACGCCAGCCGGGCGTGCCCGCGCCACAGGCCCGGCCCGGGCGGTTCCAGCTCGACGACGATCGTCCCGGTCGGATGGAGCAGGTGCCGGCACCGCCGCAGCAGCGCCACCGGGTCGCCGCCGATGCCGATGTTGCCGTCCATCAGCAGCACGTGACGCCAGCGGCCCTCGGCGGGGAGGGCGGTGAAGACGTCCCGCCGGATGGCGACCGCACCGCGCATCCGGGTGAGCCGTACCGCGTGCGCGGAGACGTCCACGCCGAGCGCGGTGCGGCCGGCCCGGGCCAGCGCGAGGGTGAACCGGCCCGGCCCGCACCCGACGTCCAGTGTCGGACCGGCGCAGCGGACCACCACCGCCGCCGTCGCCGGCTCGGGCGGGCCGTGCCACCGGCGTACCGGCAGCGGGGCGTGGTGGCCGTCGCTCTGCTCCAGCCAGTGGGTGCCGGGGTGGGGGCGCAGGGCGGCGGCGAAGGCGACGTCAGGGGCGTCCGGGACACTACCGGGACCCAGGTCGCGGTTGGCCGCCCCGACGGCGTGCACCGTCACCGGCGACCACCGGCGGGCAGCGGCCGCACCGCCGCCACCTGACGGGCGAACCGGCTTCCGGTGGCCTCGGCGGCCACCGCGAGCGCGTCCGGCCACTCGTCCACGTCGCGCAGCACGGGCAGCGCCGCGGGCCGCAGCCCTCGCTCGTCGAGCGCCGCCCGGGTGTGCCACGCGGTCCGCGCGGTGGACATCGGCACGGTACGCAGGGCGGCGGCGTGCCGCGGGTCGCGCAGCCCGAGCGCCCACCAGCCGCCGTCGACGGCCCGGCCGAGCGCCGCGTCGGCCGAGGCGAGCCGGCGGATCGCGGCGCCCAACCGGGCGGGGGTCAGCTGCGGGGTGTCCATGCCGATCTGCACCACGGCCTGTCCCGGGAAGGCGACCGCGACCTCCGCGTGGGCGTTGGCCAGCCGCTCACCGAGTCCCGCGCCGCGCTGGGCGAACACGGTCCAGCCGGCGAGCGCCACCGCCAGCTCGGCGCCGCGCTCGGCGTCGTCGAGCCGCCCGGACAGCGCCAGCACCGGGACCGCGCCGGGCACGGCGCGGACCGCGTCCAGGGTGTCCAGCAGGGCGGCCGCGGCGATCCGGGCCGCCTGGGCCGGGGTCGCCGGCGGGGCCAGCCGGGTCTTCACCACGCCCGGCACCGGCGCCTTGGCCATCACCAGCAGCACGCTCATCGCGGCCGGCCGACGGTGCGCAGCACGCCGGCGAAGTCGCGGGTGGCGCGCAGGGTGCCGCGTACCGAGCCGGAGACCTTGGACCGGGTGCCGGCGGCGCGTGGGGCGTAACTGACGTCCAGCTCGTGGATGCGCCAGCCGGCGGCGGCGGCGCGAATCAGCAGTTCCAGCGGGTAGCCGAAGGCGCGGTCGGCGACACCGAGGGCGAGCAGCGCGTCGCGGCGGGCGGCGCGGATCGGGCTGAGGTCGCGCAGCGGTACGCCCCGCTGCCGCAGCAGGGCCGCGATCAGCGCGGTGCCGGCGCGGGCGTGCCACGGCCACGCCCCGGCCGAGACCGGCCGGCGCCGTCCCACGCTGAGGTCGGCGGCCCCGTCGGCCACCGGCGCGACCAGGGCGGGCAGCTCGCCAGGATCGAAGGAGCCGTCGGCGTCGAGCACGCAGACCAGTTCCGCCTCGGCCGCCTCCAGCCCGGCGTGCACGGCGGCGCCATACCCGCGGCGCGGTTCGTGCACCACCCGGGCGCCGTGCCGGGCCGCCACCTGCGGCGACCCGTCCCGGGATCCGTTGTCCACCACGATGGCCCGGTAACCGGGCGGCAGCGCGGTGAGCAGGCCGGGCAGGGCGGCCGCCTCGTCCAGGCAGGGCAGCACCACGTCGATCTGGGTCGGCATACCGCCGACGCTAGGACGCCAGCCGGGCGCCGGAGGGCAGATCGGCCCTTACGGATCTGTTACCGACGGATGGGTTCTTACCGGACGGTGACAGTCCCGCCGTTCGCCTGTCGTGGACGGTGTCGAGGACGTACCGTGCGGTCGGCATGAGGACGACCACGAGGCCACCCGACGCGCCCGGGCGGGCGCCGACCCGCCGGCGGCGGGTCGACCTGACCGTGCTCGGGGTCGAGGCGGCGCTGCTGCTCCTCGCCGTGGCGGTCGGCGCGGTGCTCAACGCCCGCGACACCGGCCTGCACGCGGACGCCGCGCCGCTCTACGCGACCTGGCGGCCGCACCTCGGTTGGGGCACCCCGGCGGCGGTGCTGGTGGCGGTCGTGACGGTCGGGGCCGGGGTGCGGTGGGCGTCGACCGCCCGCTGGGGCCCGCTGCTCGGCACGGCCTGGCTGGCGTCGGCGGCGTGGACGCTGTCCCTGGCGCTAGTGGACGGCTGGTCGGCCGGGCTCACCGAGCGGCTCACCCCGCAGGCCGAGTACCTGCACGAGGTCCCCGGGGTCACGGACGTCCCCGCCATGCTGGCCGGGTTCACCGGACGGATCCTGGACTTCCAACCGGACTCGTGGTCCACCCACACCGCCGGGCATCCACCCGGCGCGCTGCTGTTCTTCGTCGGGCTGGACCGGGTGGGGCTCGGCGGGGGCACCGCCGCCGCGCTGGCATGCGTGCTGCTGGGCACCAGCGTCACCGTGTCGGTGCCGGTCGCGTTGCGGGCGCTCGGCGCCGAGCCGGCCGCCCGCGCGGTGCTGCCGTTCCTGGTGCTGCTGCCGGGCGCGGTGTGGGTGGGTGCCTCGGCCGACGGCGTCTTCACCGGCGTGGTCGCCGCGGGGCTGGCCCTGCTGGCGGTCCGCGGACGACTGGCACCCGCCGCCGGCGGGCTGCTGCTCGGCGTCGCGCTGCACCTGTCGTACGGCTTCGTGCTGGTCGGCGTGCTGGCGGTGGCGGTGCTGGCGCTGCGGCCGGCGGGGCGGGTCGCCGCCCTGGCCGCCGGGCTCGCCGGAGTCGGCACCGTGGTGGTCGCGTTCACCATGGCCGGCTTCTGGTGGTGGGACGGCTACCGGCTGGTGGTGGAGCGGTACTACCAGGGGTGGGCGGCCGACCGGCCGTACGGCTACTGGGTGTGGGCCAACCTGGCGGCGCTGCTGCTCTGCGCCGGCCCCACGGTCGGGCCGGCGCTGCGCCGGGCGGTGGCGGCCGGCGTGGTGGCGGTCCGGTCCGCGTGGCGCAGCGCCACCCTCCGGCTCGCTGCGCGGGCCGCCGGGCCGACAGTGGTGCTGCCGGTGGCCGCGGCGGTCGCGGTGCTCGCCGCGGACCTGTCCGGGCTGAGCAAGGCCGAGGTGGAGCGGATCTGGCTGCCCTTCGCGGTCTGGCTGCTGGTTGCCACCGCACACCTGCCGGCGGCGACCCGCCGCTGGTGGCTGGCCGGTCAGGCGGTGACCGCGCTCGCGGTCAACCACCTGCTCTGGACGGTCTCCTGAGCACGTCGCGGCAGCGCGGCGGCCGGTCAGGCGGGCAGAGTCGCCGGCTCCGCTCCACGCGTCGGTGGCGTGGCGCCGGTCAGGCGGGCAGGGCCGCCGGCTCGCGCAGCGGATCGGTGACGTGGTGCCCGTCAGGCGGGCAGGGCCGCCGGCTCGCGCAGCGGGTCGGTGGCGAAGGCCGCCACGCCGTCGGCGAACCGGACCCGGGCGGTGAAGCCGAGCAGGTCGGCCGCGCGGGTCGGGTCGGCGACCACGTGCCGGACGTCGGCCGGGCGGGCGCCGCCGACCACCATCGGGGCCGGTCCGCCCATCGCGGTGGCCAGGGTGGCGGCCAGCTCGCCGACGGTGCGCGGCTCCCCGGAACAGACGTTGACCGCCGTGAGGGGCTCCGAGGGCGCCGTGGCCAGCGCGAGCAGGTTGGCCCGCGCCACGTCGGTGACGTGCACGAAGTCCCGCCGCTGCCGGCCGTCCTCCAGCACGGTGGGGGGCCGGCCGTCGGCCAACGCGGACCGGAAGATCGAGGCCACCCCGGCGTACGGGGTGTCGCGCGGCATGCGTGGGCCGTAGACGTTGTGGTACCGCAGCGCCCACACCTGCCCGTCGGTCTGCCGGGCCCAGGCGCCGGCCAGGTGCTCCTGGGCGAGCTTGCTGGCCGCGTACGTGCTGCGCGGTTCCAGGGGCGCGTCCTCGGGCACCAGCAGCGACGTCAGCGGGTCGGCGCAGCGCGGGCACGTCGGGTCGTAGCGGCCGGCGGCCAGGTCGGCGGGGCGGCGCGGGGCGGGACGGACGACACCGTGGCTGGGGCACTCGTAGCGGCCCTCGCCGTAGACCACCATCGAGCTGGCCAGCACCAGCCGGCGCACGCCGGCGCGGTGCATGGCGGCCAGCAGCACCGCCGTGCCGTAGTCGTTGTGGCTCGCGTACGCCGGGGCGTCGGACGGGTCCAGCCCGTGGCCGACCATGGCTGCCTGGTGGCAGACCGCGTCGACCCCGGGCAGCAACCGGTCGAGCAGGTCGGGGTCGCGGACGTCGCCGACCACCGGGGCGTGCGGGCGGCTCCACTCCGGCAGCTCGGCGCCGTGCGCCTGAGGCAGCAGCGCGTCCAGCGCCACCACCTCGTGCCCCGCGCCGGTGAGCAGGTCGACGACCTGGGACCCGATGAACCCGGCCGCGCCGGTGACCAGTACCCGCATCCGGTCAGGGTAGGTCGGCCGGCACCGCCGCCGGGGCGGTTCGCCGGGCCCGTAAGCACCCCGAAACATCGGCCACCCCCGTCGGTGGCGGCGGCGGCTGGCGCAGGCGGTAAGGATCCGGTAATCGCGCAACCCGGGCCCGACCGCCGGCGCCGCCTCTAGCCTGCGGGAGTGAGCACCGACAGCGGTTCCCCGCCCGGCGGCGCCCCGGTCACGCCGGAGCCCGACCGGGCGGCGTACGGCTTTCCCCGGCGGTGGTGGCGGTTCCTGGCGCGGCATTCCCCACCAGGCGCCGCGACGGTGGCCGGCCGCTGGCGCAGCCCGCTGCGCGGCCCCTGGCTGACCAGCGTGTTCGGGGCGGTATTGCTGGTCACCCTGCCGTTGCTGATCGTCACCGGGCTGCTCGACCACGCCGCCTACAGCCCGCAGTTCGGTCAGGCGTTCCCCCGCGACGTGGGCTGGCTGCGGCTACCGCCGTTCGACTGGCCGACCCGCCCGTCCTGGCTGTTCCGGCTCACCCAGGGGCTGCACGTGACGCTCGGCATCATGCTGGTCCCGGTGGTGCTGGCGAAGCTCTGGTCGGTCATCCCGAAGCTGTTCGACTGGCCGCCGGCCCGCTCGGTCGCGCAGGTGCTGGAGCGACTGTCGCTGCTCCTGCTGGTCGGCGGCATCCTGTTCCAGTTCGCCACCGGGCTGCTGAACATCCAGTACGCGTACCTGTTCGGGTTCGACTTCTACACCGCGCACTACTACGGCGCCTGGGTGTTCACCGCGGCGCTGGTCGCGCACGTGGGCTTGAAGCTGCCGCGGCTGGTCTCCGCGCTGCGGTCCCGCCCGCCCCGCCGCGAGCTGGCCACCCCGCGGGCCGGCACCCGCCCCGAGCCGCCGGACCCGGACGCTCTGGTGCCCGTCCACCCCGGGGCGGCGACGATCAGCCGGCGCGGCGCCCTCGCCCTGGTCGGCGGGCTGTCCCTGCTGCTGGGCGCACTCACCGTCGGGCAGAGTCTGGACGGGGCGTGGCGTCGCACGGCCCTGCTGCTGCCCCGCGGCCGCGAGCCCGGTGGCGGACCGAACGGCTTCCCGGTCAACCGCACCGCTGCCGCCGCCGGCGTCCGGGACGACGACACCGGCGAAGGGTGGCGGGTGACGCTGCGGGCCGGCGGGCGGACGGTCGCCCTGGACCGCGCGGCGTTGCTGGCCCTGCCCCAGCACACCGCCCGGCTGCCGATCGCCTGCGTGGAGGGCTGGTCCACCCTGCAGACCTGGACCGGCGTCCGGCTGCGCGACCTCGCCGCGCTCGCCGGGGCGGGCGACCTCAACTCGGCGCACGTCCGCTCGCTGGAGCGGGCCGGGCTGTTCAACCAGGCGACGCTGCAGGCCAACCAGGTGCTCGACGGCGACTCGCTGCTCGCGCTGACCGTCAACGGGGCGGACCTCTCCCCCGACCACGGCTTCCCGGCGCGGATCATCGTCCCCGCGCTGCCCGGCGTGCACTGCACGAAGTGGGTCAGCGAGATCGAGTTCCGGACGCGTGGCGATGGCTGAGCTGCGCTCCCGGCTCCGCGCGGCGTACGGCGCCGGGGCGCGGCACCTGCTGCTGATGGCGATCGCCTTCGCGGTCACCGGATGGGTGGCGCTGCGGCTCGCCGGGGAGCCGACCGCCGGGGCCATGCTGGTCTGGTTCGTCGGCGCGGCGATCGCCCACGACCTGGTGCTCTTCCCGGTCTACGCGCTGGCCGACCGGGCCCTGCGAGCAGCCGTCCGCCCGCCGGCGGCCGGGCCTTCGCTGGTGAACCACATCCGGGTGCCGGCGCTGGCCGCCGGGCTGCTGTTCCTCGTCTACCTGCCCGGCATCCTCCGGCAGGGCGGGCCGACCTACCGCGCCGCGACCGGCCAGGACCAGCAGCCCTTCCTGGGCCGCTGGCTGCTGGCCACCGGCGTCCTGTTCCTGGCCAGCGGCGCGGTGTACGCGCTGCGCCGGCTCCGCGCACGCCGCCCCTGAGGCCCGCCGCCGGCGCCACTGAGGCCCGCCACTGGTGCCGCTGAGGCCCGCCACTGGTGCCGCCGGAAACGGCCGGCGGGCGCTGCGATGACGCGGGTCGACACGTCCAGCGGGCCGTCGCCCGATGGGGCGCCGCCAGGCGTCCACCCTCGCCGACCTGTCCGCCGGACGGTGGAGGGTCGCTCCTCGACGGCGGCGGGCGACGGCCATCGACGTCGCGGCAGTGGTGTTGAATGTAGACACTCGTACGGAGGTGTGCTGTGACCGAGCTGCTGCTGTCGATCCAACCGCGACCGTCGACGCCCGCCGAGCGGGTGGACGGGCTCGCCGGCCAACTGGCGGACGACCTGCGTACGGTGCCGGGGCTGCGGATCGCGCACGCCCAGTCGGCGGCCGACGGGCACGGCAAGTCGCAGCAGGCGTGGGAGCTGGGGATGCTGGCGGTGGGCGGCCTCTTCTCGGCCGCGAGCCTGCGCGCCCTCGCGTACGTCGCCGTCGCCTACGCCGACCGGGTCAAGGCCCGGTCGATCACGCTGCGCAGCGGCGACAACGAGCTGGTGATCACCGGGTCGACCCGGGTCGACGCGCGCCTCGTCACCGAGCTGACGCAGCTCATCGGCGGCACACCGGCGGGCACCGCCGAGCTTCCGGCCCAGGCGGGCACCGCCGAGCTTCCGGCCCAGCCGGAGCGACGGCCGGTGGCCGGTCAGCACGGTGGCGGCGGCGCCGGGAGCTGACCCGTGGGAGAGCGCCGCGCCCTGCTGATCGCCAACGACCGCTACATCGACGAGTCGTTGACGGACCTCTACGCACCGCGGGAAGAGGCGCGTGACCTGCTGAGCCTGCTGGCCGACGCGGACGTCGGCGCCTTCGACCAGACCATGCTGCTGGAGAACGAGTCGAAGAGCTCGATCGAGCGGGCGATCGAGTCGATGCTCCGGGCGGCCGGGCCGGAGGACCTGGTCCTGCTCTACTTCTCCGGCCACGGGGTGCGCAGCAGCAAACGGGGCCGGCTCTACCTGGCGGTCGCCAACACCGAGGTGGACCACCTCTCCTCGACGGCGGTGTCCGCGTCCTTCGTCCGGGAACTACTCGACGAGTCGGACGCCGCCAGCTCCGTGATCCTGCTGGACTGCTGTTACAGCGGCGCGTTCGAGGGGCACGGCCTGAAGACGACCGACGACCTGGCCATCGACGGCGAGCTGCGCACCGGCTACGGCCGCTACGTCATCACCGCTACCAACTCGGTGGAGCGGGCCGACGACGGCCGGCCGGCCTCGGAGACCACGTCGCGGCTGCGCTCGGCCTTCACCGAGACGATCATCCAGGGCCTGAGCACCGGCGCGGCCGACATCACCGGGCAGGGCCGCATCACCCCGGACGACCTGTGGCGGTACGTCCGGCTGGAACTGCCGAAGCGGACCTCCTCCCAGTCACCGTGCCAGTTCGGGCAGGCCAGCGACGAGGTGCACATCGCGCTGTCCCGGGAGGGGCACCACCGCCAGCGGCGCCGGCGGGACCAACGCGAACCGCGGCTCGGCGACCTGCTGGGTCCGCTGGAACCCGGTGGCGACGTGAAGCTCTGCGCCACCGACTGGCGGCGACGAGGGCTGCTGAAGGTGCCGATCGGTCAGGCGCAGCGGATCGACCAGCCGGCCGGTGAGCTGGTCTGGCTCGACCTGGCCGCCGCGGAGGGGCACCTGCTGCTCGTCGGCCGGACCGGCACCGGCAAGACCACGCTGTTGTGCTCCCTCATCGCCGGGCTGGCGCTCACCCACTCCGACCGGGAGGTCGCCTTCTACTGCCTGGAGTCGGGCGGAAACCTGCTCGGGCCGATGCGGCGGCTGCCGCACGTCCGCGCGGTGGTCGGCGACGACGAGGTCGGTGCGGTGCGCGCGCTGCTCGACCTGCTGGAACAGGAGGTCCTCGACCGCAAGCAGCTGTTCCGGCGGCACGAGCTGGAGTCGCCGGCCAGCCTGCGGGCCTGGCGGGCCGGCGTCGAGGCCAACCCCTATCCGGACGTGTTCCTGGTCGTCGACCGGTGGCAGGACTTCGCGACGCTGTTGCCCGACTTCGCCCCCCGGGTGGTGGACCTCGCGAACAAGGGGCTGGGCTACGGGCTGCACGTCGTGGTGCTCGAACGCAGCTGGCGGGTCATCCCGGAGGAGTTGCTGGAGCTGCCCCAGGCCCGGATCGAGACCCGGCTGTCGCAGCCGCACGAGTCGCGGGTCAACCCGGACCAGGCCGCCCGCCTGCCGATGAACGTGCCGGGCTGGGCCCTCTACGGCCGGCGCACCTTCCGGGTGGCGCTGCCCGACCTCACGGTCAGCGGGACCGATCCGGAGACGGAGATCGAGACCGAAGGTCGGCCGACGGGCGGGGCCCGGGCGATGGTGTCGGTGATCGCGGAGGCCTGGGGCATGCCCCGGGTCGACGCCGGCCGGATCGACGCTCGCCCCGACACGACCAGGGCGCTGGACGAGCCGTTGGCCGTCCTCGGCATCCCGGACTACGCCGCGTTGTGGAGCTTCGCGGGGCACCGGACCCCGCTCGGACCGGACTACCTGCGGGTGCCGATCGGCGTCGACGATGGCGGGGCGCCGGTGCTGCTCGACCTGAAGGAGTCGGCGCAGGACGGGATGGGGCCGCACGGGCTGCTCGTCGGCGCGACCGGCTCGGGCAAGAGCGAGCTGCTCCGTACGATCGTCGTGGCGCTCGCGGCGCGACACTCGTCGGCCGACCTCAACCTCGTCCTGATCGACTTCAAGGGCGGCGCCACCTTCAGTTCGCTGGAGGGACTGCCGCACACCAGCGCGGTCATCACCAACCTCGCCGACCAGCTCCCCCTGGTCGAGCGGACGCGCGAGGCGCTCGCCGGCGAGCTGGTCCGGCGGCAGGAGCTGCTGCGGACGGCCGGCAACTACGTCTCCCGGCTCGACTACGAGCGGGCCCGGGACGCCGGGGCGCCGCTGGCGCCGCTACCCAGCCTGCTGATCATCTGTGACGAGTTCAGCGAGCTGCTCGCCGCGCAACCCGACTTCATCGATCTCTTCGTGATGATCGGCCGGCTGGGCCGGTCGCTCGGCGTGCACCTGCTGCTGGCCACCCAGCGGCTGGAGGAGGGGCGGCTGCGCGGGCTGGACACCCACCTGTCGTACCGGATCGGCCTGCGTACCTTCTCCGCGTTCGAGAGCCGCACCGTGCTCGGCGTGCCGGACGCGTACGAGCTGCCCAACGCCCCCGGCCACGGCTACCTGAAGACGGGCGCCGCGATGACCCGGTTCCGGGCCACGTACGTCTCCGGTCCGCCGGCCCTCACCGGCGTCGACGCCGGCGCGACCGTGCCCCCGGAACTCGCCGGTCGCAGCCTGCTCCACGTCGTGGTGCACCAGTTGCGCGACGGCGGGCCGCCCGCGCACCAGATCTGGCTGCCGCCGCTGGCCGAGCCGCCCACCCTGGACGAGCTGCTGCCGCTGACCCGCAAGCCCGCCCGCGGCCTCACCTCGACCGTCGGCGCCGGGTCGCTGACCGCGCCGGTCGGCCTCGTCGACCGGCCGTACGAGCAGCGCCGCGACCCGTTGCTGGTCGACCTCGCCGGGGCCGGCGGCAACGTGGCCGTCGTCGGCGCCTCGCTCAGCGGCAAGAGCACCATGCTGCGCTCGCTGATCGCCTCGCTGGCGCTGACCCACACCCCGCGCGAGGTGCAGTTCTTCTGCCTCGACTTCGGCGGCGGCGCGCTGCGCAGCCTCGCGGCGCTGCCGCACGTCTCCGGGGTGGCCGGCCGCCGCGACACCGAGGCGGTGCGCCGCACGGTCGCCGAGGTGTTGGCGCTGCTCGACGGGCGGGAGGCCCGCTTCGCCGAGCAGGGTGTCGAGTCCATGGCCAGCTACCGCCAGCGGCGCGCGGCCGGCGAGTTCCCCGACGACCCGTTCGGCGACGTGTTCCTCGTCGTGGACGGCTGGAACATCCTGCGCCTGGAGTACGCCGAGCTCGAGGAGACCGTCACGCTCCTCGCCCAGCGCGGGCTCCAGTACGGCGTGCACGTGGTGCTCACCGCCATCCGCTGGTCGGAGCTGCGGCTCAGCATGCGCGACCTGCTCGGCACCAAGCTGGAGCTGCGGCTCGGTGATCCCAGCGAGTCGGAGTTCAACCGGCGGATCGCGGCGAACGTCCCGGAGGCGGCGCCGGGCCGCGGCCTGACCCGGGATCGGCTGCACTTCCTCACCGCCCTGTCCCGCCTCGACGGCAAGCACAGCGTCGACGACCTGGCCGAGGCGACGGCCACGCTGGCGGACCAGGTCGCCGAGGCCTGGCCGGGCCGGTCCGCACCGCCGGTGCGGATGCTGCCGCGCCGCCTCACCCGGGCGGAGTTGAACGAGGTGAGCGACCCGTCCGCCGCGGGCCTGCCGATCGGCGTCGACGAGGCCTCGCTCGCGCCGGTCTACCTCGACCTGGACAGCGACCCGCACCTGACCGTGTTCGGCGACGCGGAGTGCGGCAAGAGCAACCTGCTCCGGCTGGTCGCCCAACAGCTGGTGGCACGCCGCACGCCGGCCGAGGCCCGGCTGGTGGTCGCCGACTACCGCCGCAGCCTGCTCGGCGCCGTGCCCGCCGAGCACCTCCTCGAGTACGCACCGTCCAACCAGGGCTTCGCCCAGGCGCTCGCCTCGATCCGGGAGGCCATGACGAACCGGCTGCCCGGCCCGGACGTCACGACGGAGCAGCTACGGACCCGTAGCTGGTGGCGGGGGCCGGAACTGTTCATCCTGGTGGACGACTACGACCTGGTGGCGTCGGCGGGCAACAACCCGCTCAGCGTGCTGCACGATCTGCTGCCCCAGGCCCGCGACATCGGTCTGCACCTGATCCTCGCCCGCCGGGTCGGCGGCCTCGCCCGGGCGCTCTACGAGCCGGTGCTCCAGCGGCTGCGCGAACTGGATTCACCCGGGCTGCTGATGTCGGGCCACCGCGAGGAGGGGCAGGTGCTGGGCAACCTCCGGCCGCAGCCGATGCCACCCGGTCGTGGCACGCTGGTACGCCGCCGCGACGGTGCCCGGCTCATCCAGACCGCCCTCGCCGAGTCCTGACCTCCCGGCGGGCCGGTGCCCCGCCGGGGTCAGCGGGACGCCGCCAGCGCGGCGAGGACGTCGGCGGCGCGGGCCCGCGCCGCGTCGGCGTGGGCCATCGCCTCGGCGAGCGCGGCGGAGAGCCGCCGGGCGAGCGCCCGCACCGCCATCGGCGCGGCGCCGGCGGCCGGCGGAACGACCTCGCCGTCCGGCGTGACGACGAGCCCCAGCTGGTGCGCCTCGGCCACCGTCCGGCTGATCAGCTGTTCGGCCCGGGCCACCTCCCGGTCCCGGATCGCCAGCGCTTCGGCGACGGCTCGGTAGGTGTCGTGGGCGTCCTCCAGGCGCCGGACCAGGCGGCGCAGCGTCTCATCGACGTTGTCGAGCCCGACCCCCGCGCGCCAGTGCGCGGGCAGGTCACGGTGCACCCGATGGAGCTCGTCCGCGGCCTGCCCGGCGGCCCGTGCCGCGTCCGCCCACCGGTCGACCGCGTCGGTGCCGGCGACGGCCAGCCGCCGGTGCGGGTCACCGGCCATCGGAGACGTCCCGGAGCAGGCGGGTCAGTTGGGCTGCCATCTCCTCGTCCACCGTCCGCACGGAACCCGCGACCTGTCGGACGATGCCGGCGAGTTCGCGCAGCTCGCTGGCGGTGCGGGGCAGCTCGTCCAGCCAGCGCGTGGCCGCGTCGCGCAGCGGCCGGCCGTCCGGACCCGCCGTCGCGGGCAAATCGCCGCTGTCGGGCCACTCGACCGCCGCCAGGCGCTCCGCGACACCGGTCATCCGGTCCGCCAGGCCCGCCAGGCCCGCCGGATCCACGTCGAGCCAGCTCTCCCTGCCCACGGTCGCCTCCCGCCACCGTCGCCCGTGCGCAAAGCCTAGTCGAGCCGGCGGCGACAGTCCGGTCCCGCCGGGCCGGGATGCCGGCGCCGGCAACAGTCAGACGGCGGTGGCCCGGGTCACCTTCCAGTCGCCGCCGACCCGCTCCAGGGTGAGCACGACCCGGTTCTGGTCCACCTTCTCCCCCGCCGTGGTGACGTTGCGCCGGTACTGGTTGAGGTAGACCAGCAGTTCCACCCGGTCGGCGGTGGCGGTGACCACGCCGGTCGAGGTGACCTCCGCCAGCACCACCGCCTGCTGCTTGGTGGCGGTCTGCTTCAGCGTCGCCGTGGTCTGCGCGTACTCGTCGGCGAAGGCGCCGGTGGTGAAGGTCCGGGCGTTCGCGACGCTGTCGTCGAAGGTCCGGTAGTCGTACGAGAAGATGGCCTTCGCGGCCGCCGGGGCGGTGGCCAGCGCCTGCCGGACGGCGGCGTCGCGGCGGTCGGCCGCGCGGTCGGCGTACCAGCCGGCGACGGCGACGCCCGCCGCCAGCACGATCGCCACGACCAGCGCGGGCACCGGCCGGACCCGCGGCGGGCAGGCGGGCCGCAGCCGGGGGCGTGGGATGCGGGCGAGCAGACGCATCGGTCCTCCTTGGAGTCGTCGCGCCGGGGTCATCCGACGAACTGCAGTCGGGACACGAGCCATTCACCGGAGTCCCGGTCGCGGACCATGTCCAGTTGGATCCGGTAGTGCGACGGCCGACCCTCGGGCGCCTTGGCGTTCTTCACGGTGGCGTCGACGGCCACGATGACCACCGCCCGGTTCCGGTCGCCGGAGACCAGGCCGGCGCGCAGCACCGACCCCCGCGAGTCGACCTTGTTCTCCACCACAGCGGCGCGGACCTGCGCCTGACCACGGGTGAACTCGTCCTTGAACTCGCCGGTCGCCCCGGCGGAGATCCGCTGCAGGTCCCGGTCGACGCTGGCCGCGCTGACCGAGACGAAGTCGACGCTGGCCTGCCGGGCCGCGGCCACCGCCGCCTGGTGGGCCTCTTCGACGGCGCGCACGGTGTACCAGCGGTGCCCGTAGAATCCGGCCCCGGCCAGGGCCGCGGCGAGCAGCACGACGAGCAGGCCCACGAGAGCTCGCCGGCGGCCGGCCACGGCCCGGTCCACCGCCGCGCGGTCGGCGGCGGTCCCGTCGGCCGCCGCGGGCTCGTCGGTGGCGGACGGCTCGTCCCCGGCGGGTGGGTCGTCGGCCCGTGCCGGGTCGCCCAGCGCCGTCAGCTCGTCGACGTCGTCCGGGTCCGCCACCGGCTCCTGGTCGAGCCGCTCCAGCACGGCCTCGATCGACGGCTCCGGCCGCGGCACGGGACGGCTGACCAGCCGGCGCTGGGCCGGCCGGCCGGGTGCGCCGGCCTTGGCACCCTTGATCACTTTCAGTCTGCGGTCCCTGCGGGTCTGCACGGGCTCCTCCTCGGATCTGCCGGTCACGGGGTCACCCCGGCGAGCAGCAACTGCTTCCACGACTGGTCACCGGCCGTCCGGTACTGGCCGCCGGTCCCGCCGAACTGCAACGGTCGCCCGTCGGAGCCGAGCACCAACCCGGTCGCCGGGTCGTAGCCGACCATCCCGGTCGTAGCGGCGGGCGGGGTGCCGGTGGCGGGCGCCGGGTCGGCCCCGCCCGGGCGGGGCGCGTTCGGGGCGCCGCGCACCCCGGCGCCGGCCGCCCGGTCCTGCTGGCCGCACTGCCGGCTGCCGCCCCGGTACACGCAGGACGGCGGGTTGTTGACGTTGAGCACCAGGCCGAGGTGGGCGGTGCCGTCGCCCGGGGTGACGGTGAAGCCGCCGGCGACCGCGATCGGGTACGCCACGAGCAACTGCTCGATGCCGGGCAGCCGCCGGGCGGCGATGCCGTTGACGGTCACCAGGTTGCCGAGCAGGGTGCCGATGGTCGGCTCCAGGCCGCGCAGCAGCGCGATCGTCTCGGTCGCGGCGGGCGGGCCGGCGGCCAGGACGCGCCGCAGGTCGGGGTCCGCTTCCCGAACGGTGGCGGCCAGCTCGGCCAGGCCGCGCGCCCAGCGCCGCAACGCCTCCGCCGACTCGGCCTGGGTGGTCAGCACGGTGCGCCCGTCGTGGATCAGGGCGAGGGTCTCGGGCAGGGCCGCTGTCGCGTCGGTGAGCAGCGCGTCCCCCGCGTCGAGGATCCGGGCGAGCGCGGCCTCGTTGCCCTGGAACGCGGTGCCCAGCTCGGTGATCAGCACTGCCAGGTCCTCCGGGCCGACCGAGCGGACCAGCGCGTCCAGGTTGGACAGCAGCACCTCGGGGGCGAGCGGGACGCCGGTGCGGTCGGCGGGGATCACCGACCCGTCGCGCAGGTACGGGCCGTCGTCGCGGTCCGGCCGCAGGTCGAGGTACTGCTCGCCGACGGCGGAGCGGTGCGCCACCACCGCGCGCAGCTCGGCGGGCACCCGGACGTCCCGGTCGATCCGCAGGTCGGCGCGGACGCCGTCGCCGTGCAGATTGACCGCGGTGACCCGGCCGACGGGCACCCCGCGGTAGGTGACCGGGGCGTTGGCGAACAGGCCGCCGGCGCGGGCGAGGTCGACGTGCACCACGTACCCGCCGCCGAGCAGCCGGTCGCCGAGGCCGACGTAGCGCACCCCGACGTAGCCGACGCCGAGCAGGCTCACCAGTACGAAGGCGATGACCTGGAGTTTCACGGTCCGTCCGATCATGGCAGCAGCCCGCCTCCGAGGATGTCGGTCAGGCCGCCGACCGTGCCGGTTATCGCGCCGGTCACCGGCAGGATGCAGTCGGCGGAGAGGATCGTGCCGGCGGGCAGTTCCGTGCCGGCGGGGAAGGCGGTGCCGGGCGGCACGATCCCCTTGGGCAGGATCAGCCCGCCGACGGGCACCTTGGAGCCGGGCTTGAGCAGCTGGCAGCCCTCCGGCAGCTGGCACTCCTTCGGCGGCGTCCAGGTCGTCGGGAACTTGGTCAGGTCCGGCAGGCACTTCAGCAGCGGCAGGTCCGGCAGGGAGCCGTCGGGGCGGGCTCCCGGGCGGGACCCGCCGGCCGTGGGCGGGGGTGCGGCGCCGGGCGTCCGCCCGCCGGTGGCCGACCCGGCGGGCGCTGGGGCGGCGGCGACCAGGTTGGCCAGGATCGAGGCGGCGTCCAGGTCGGCGGTGATGGAAAGGTTGACGAAGTCGCCGACGATCGCGCCGGTCACGTTCGGCGGGAACGGGTACGACAGCATGAAGTCCAGTGACTTCGGCAGGTCGTCCCCGGCACGGACCAGCTGTTCGAGGATCGGTTTCAGCGACCGCAGGCTGGCCAGGGTGTCGTCGCGGCTGCGGTTGACCACCCGGGTGCCGACCCGCCCGAGTTCGCCGAGGGCGGTCAGCGCGCTGGTCAGCTGGGCGCGCTGGCGGGCCAGCGTGGTCATCCCGGGGGCAAGCGCGTCGACGGCCTCGCCGACGACCTGCCGCTGCCGGGCGAGCCGGCCGGTCAGCCGGTCCAGCGCCTCGACCGCCCGGACGATGTCCGCCTTCTGCCGTTCCAGCCCGCCGACGAACTCGTCGAGCCGGTGCAACGCGTCGCGGATCGCGGGTTCGCGGCCGTCGAGCGCCCGGCCGAGTTCCTGGTCGATGGTGCGCAGCTGGGCCAGGCCGCCGCCGTTGAGCAGCAGCCCCAGCGCGGCGAGCACCTCCTCCACCTCGGCGCCGCGCGTGGTGCGGGCCAGCGGGATGACGTCGCCGTCGGCGAGCCGGCCGCGGCGCGGCTCGGTGGTCGGGGCGGTGACCGTCACGTACTTCTCGCCGAGCAGGCTGCTCTGCCGGACCGCCGCGGTGGCGTTGGCGGGCAGCTGGACCTCGCGGTCGATCCGCAGGATGACCCGGGCGGTCCAGCCGGCGAGGGAGATCTTCTCGACGCTGCCCACCGTGACGTCGTCGACCTTGACGGCCGCCTGCGGCACCAGGTCGAGCACGTCGGTGAACTCGGCGGTGACCCGGTACCCGGGGCCGGCCGGCGCGCCGCCGGGCAGCGGCAGGTCGGTCAGCTCCGGCAGGCCGCAGCCGGCGGGCAGCAGCGCCACGGCCAGGGCCGCGGCCAGCAGCCGGCGCGCCCGGGCGGTCATGCCGGGCCTCGCAGGATGCCGCCGAGGGTACGGTCCAGGGTGTCGACGGGGCCGCCCGGCGCCAGGTCGAGGGCCGGCCCACCGGGCTGGGTGGATGGAGGTTCGCCCGGCGGGACCGGGCCGGCCGTCGGGGCGCCGGGCGGCAGCTTGAGCAGCTTGCGCAGCTGATCGGTCATCGGCAGCCCGCGCGCGTGCAGCGTCTGCGCGAGCGCGTGGCAGGTGGCCGGGACCTGTTTCGCGGGCAGCTGGTCGACGATCAGCGAGCAGGCGAAGCCGGCCGGGTCGTACGGGCCGGTGGCGTTGTCGCGGGTGTCCAGGGTGCCCGACCGGGGGTTGTACGCCAACGCGAGGTTGTTCAGTGCCAGCGGCGCCACGTCGAGGATCTCGATGACCGCCTCCTGCTGGCGGACCAGCACCCCGGTGATGTCGGCGAGCGCGGCGACGTCGGCGGTGAGCAGCTGGCGGTTCTTCTTCACGAAGGCGGTGACGTCGGCCAGCGCGACGGCCAGGCTGCGCAGCGCGGCGGAGAGTTCGTCGCGTTCGCCGGAGAGCTGTTCGGCCACGTCGGCCAGCTGCCGCTGGAAGGCGCGCACCTGCTGGTCGCTCTCGGCCAGGGTGGTGGTGAACCGTTGCAGGTTGGCCACCGAGCCGAACAGGTCCTGCCGGCCGTCGGCGAGCGTGGTCAACGCCCGGGACAGCCCGTCGAGGGTCTCCCGCAGCTGCTCGCCGTTGCCCTCCAGGTTGGCCCGGCCGGTGGCGACGAGGTCGGACAGCGCGCCGTCGGCGTTCGCGCCATCCGGGCCGAGCGCCCGGTTGAAGTCGTCCAGCGCCCGGTAGATGTCGTCGATCTCCATCGGCGCCGCGGTGCGGGTCAGCGGGATCTCGGCGCCGTCGGCGAGCGGGGCGCCGCCGGCGTACGCGGGGGTGAGTTGGACGTACCGGTCGCTGACCACGCTGGGCGGGACGATCACCGCCTGCGCGTCGGACGGGATCTGCACGCCCGGGTCGTAGCGCATGGCGACCTCGACGGTGCGCCCGCGCGGGGTCACCGCCACCACCTCGCCGACCCGGACGCCGAGGACCCGCACGTCGGAGCCGGGGTGTACGCCGACCGCCCGGGTGAAGTGGGCGGTCAGCCGCCGCTGGGGCGGCTCGTGCCGGGCGACCACCACGGCGGCGGCCAGCGCGGTGAGCAGGACGGTGGCGGCGGCGACCGGCCGGCGCCAGCGGTGGGCGGCCATCACCGGCCACCCGTGGGCACGTACGGCTGCACCAGCCCGTGCACGTACGAGTCGAACCAGCGGCCGTTGCCGACCACGTTGGCGAACGCGGTGACGAACGGCGCCATCCGCGCGATGCTGCGTTCCAGGTTGTCCCGGTTGCGTTGCAGCACGGCGATCACCTCCCGCAGCTCCCGCAGGGCCGGGTCGAGTTCGGTCCGGTTGTCGGCGACCAGTCCGGACAACTGGGTGGCCAGGTCGTTGGTGCCGACCAGCAGCTTGTGGATGGCGTCCCGGCGGCGGGTCACCTCGGCCAGCAGCGCCTCGCCGTCGGTCACCAGCTTGCGGAACTCCTCGTCGCGGGTGGCCAGCACGTCGGTGACCTCGCGGGCCCGGGTCAGCAGCGACCGCAGTTCGGCGTCCCGGTCGGCGACGGTGCGGGAGAGCCGGGCCAGCCCGCCCAGCGCGGAGTCGACGCTGGCGGGGGTGTCGGCGAAGGTCTCCGACAGGGTGGCGAAGGCGGCGGCGAGCTGGTCGGTGTCGACCTTGTCGAGGGTGTCGGCGAGCCCGGTGACCGCCTGGACCACGTCGAACGGGGCGGCGGTGCGGTCCAGCGGGATCTGCCCGCCCTCCGGCAGCCGGCCCGCCCCGGCGGGCGCCAGGGCCAGGTACTTCTGCCCGAGCACCGTCTTGATCCGGATCGTCGCGCCGGTGCGGTCGCCCAGGCGTACGCCGTCGTCGTCGACCCGGAACCGGACCCGCACGTACGACCGGGTGTCGCGGGCGAGTTCGACGGCGGTGACCTTGCCGACGCGGACCCCGGCGACCCGCACCTCGTTGCCGGCGGCGAGGCCGCTGGCGTCGGTGAAGGCCGCCTGGTAGGCCCGGCCGGTGAACGCGGCGAGCCGGTCGAGCTGGAAGGCGCCGAGCAGCGCGGCGACGATCAGGGTCAACCCGACGGCGCCGGTGACCACGGGGTTGCGTTCGCGGAACGGTTTCATCGGCTGCCTCCGGTGGCGCACCGCGCGGCCGGCGCGCTGAAGGTGACGGGGTTCAGGGTCTGGCCGGCGGCCGACACCCGGCCGTCGAAGTCGCAGAGGTAGAAGTTGAACCAGGAGCCGTACGAGGCGACCCGGGTCAGCGACTCGTAGCGCTGCGGCAGCCGGCCGAGCGTGCTGTCGATGACCGCGGAGTTGCGGTTGAGCGTGCCGGCGAGCTCGTCGAGGGCGCGGATGTCGGCGGCGAGCGGTGGCCGGGCCTCGCCCACCAGCGACGAGGTCGCCTCGGTGAGGTCGCCAAGGTTGACCAGCGCCTCGCCGATGGCGGTCCGGTCGGCGGCCAGCCCGGAGACGAACTCCTGCAGTTGGGTGATGGTCCGGTCGAGGTCCCGGTCCCGGGTGGCGAGGGTGGTCAGCACGGTGTTGAGGTTGGTGACCACGCGGCCGATGACGGCGTCCCGGTCGGCGAGGGTGTTGGTCAGCGAGGCGGTCCGGCTCAGCAGGCTCGACACGGTGCCGCCCTCGCCCTGGAGCACCTGGATGATCTCGTAGGCGAGTTTGTTGACGTCCTCCGGACGCAGCGCGGTGAACAGCGGCCGGAAGCCGTTGAACAGCACGGTCAGGTCCAGCGCCGGGGTGGTCTGCCCGATCGGGATGAGCCCGTCCGGCCGCAGCGGCCGGCGCTCCCCCGGCCCCTCGGTGAGCGCGAGGTAGCGCTGCCCGACCAGGTTGCGGTAGCGGATGGCGGCGCGGACGCCGGTGGCCAGCGGGACGTCCTCGGTGAGGGTGAACTCGACCTCGGCCACGGTGTCGTCGACGACCCGGATGTCGGCGACCCGGCCGACCCGGACGCCGGCGATCCGCACGTCGTCGCCGGGCAGCAGGCCGGTGACGTCGGTGAACCGGGCCCGGTAGTTGACGCCGCCGGCCGGGAAGGCGCCCAGGGTCTGGGCGAGCAGCGCGGTCAGCAGCAGCGTCACCGCGGCGAAGACCAGCAGCTTCACCAGCGGGCGGATGGTGCCGGTCATCGGGCGTTCACCACCGCTCCGCGCAGCAGCGGCCCCCACAGCAGCACCGCGATGTCGGGCACCTCCGCCGGCGGGGTGCCGGTGACCGCGCCGAGCAGCGGTTTCACCAGGGCGCGTTCCTGGCCGGTGGCGGCCTGGCCCATGGCCGGGGAGGCGCCGGCGGCCGGGGCGGGCAGGCCGACCGGCAGGGTGACCGGCGGCCGGGGGCCGGAGTAGTCGTAGCCGTCGTCGATCGGCTTCTCCGGGGCGGGACTGGCCGGTCGGGGCAGGCCGTGGCACTGCGGGCCGTCGTCGGCGCGGTAGACCGGTTCGTCGCGGCCACGCTCGTACTTGCCGCCGTCGCGGGTGACCTCCAGGGTGATCCGCATCCGGCCGCCGGCGAAGACCTCCTCCACCCGGGGTTGCAGGGCCACCAGGCCGCTCATCAGGCACGGGTACTCGGGCGCGTAGGTGGCGAGCAGTTCGAGCACCGGCCGGCTCACCGCGCCGAGCCGGATGAGCTGGTCGCCGTGCCGGTCGAGGAAGCCGTGCGCGACGTCGGCGGCGTCGGTGGCCTCGGCGAGGAACGCGGCCAGCTGGGTGCGCTGGTCGGTGACCGTGCGGGCGGTGACGCTGACGTCGCGCAGCAGCGCCAGCAGGTCGGGCAGCGCGGCGTCGTAGCTGTCCAGCACCGCGGCCAGGGCGCGCACGTCCGCCGCGATGGCCGGCATGGCCGGGTTGAGCCGTTCGAGGTACGCCTCCAGCCGGGCCAGGTTCGCGCCGAGCTGCTCGCCGCGGCCCTCCAGCGCGGTGGCCAGCGCGCCCAGCGTGGTGGCCAGCTGGTCGGGCCGGATCGCCTGCAACAGCGGCAGCGCCTCGTCGAGCACCCGCTCCAGCTCCACGGCGGTGCGGCTGCGGTCCTGGGTGATGACCGCGCCGTCGCGGATCGGCCCGGCGGTGCTGCCCGTCGGCGGGACGAGTTCGACGTAGCGTTCACCGAAGAGCGTCTTGGGCAGCAGGCGCGCGGTGACGTCGGCCGGGATCCGGCCGGTGGTCGCCGGGTCGAGGGCCAGCCGCAGGGTGGCCCCGTCGCCGTCGCCGCGTACCGAGCGGACGTCGCCGACCAGCACGCCGCGTACCTTCACGTCGGCGCCGTCGGCGAGTTGCAGGCCGGCGCGGTCGGCGTGCAGGGTGACCCAGGCGACCGGGGTGAACGCCTTGCGGTACTGCAGCACGGAGCCGGTCAGCGCCGCGGCCAGGACGGCGACGAAGACGATGCCGAGGATGCGATGTTTCATGCTCACCCCGCGATCCGGACGGTGGTGGTGGCGCCCCAGATGGCCAGGGACAGGAAGAAGTCGACGATGTTGACGGCGACGATGGCCAGCCGAACGGCGCGGCCGACGGCGACGCCGACGCCGGCCGGTCCGCCGCTGGCGGTGTAGCCGTACCAGCAGTGCACCAGCACCACGATCACGCTGAAGACCAGCACCTTGCCGAAGGACCAGAGCACGTCGCCGGGCGGCAGGAACAGGTGGAAGTAGTAGTCGTAGGTGCCCGCCGACTGTCCGAAGTAGAAGACGGCGATGGCGCGGGTGGCCAGGTAGCTGGAGAGCAGCCCGATCACGTACAGCGGGATCACCGCGATGAAGCCGGCGATCATCCGGGTGGTGACCAGGAACGGCAGCGACGGCACGCCCATCACCTCGAGCGCGTCGACCTCCTCGGAGATCCGCATGGCGCCGAGCTGGGCGGTGAAGCCGCAGCCCACGGTGGCCGACAGCGCCAACGCGGCCACCAGCGGGGAGATCTCCCGGGTGTTGAAGTACGCCGAGATGAAGCCGGTGAAGGCGCTGCTGCCGATCTGGTTGAGCGCCTGGTAGCCCTGCAGGCCGACCTCGGTGCCGGTGAAGAAGGTCAGGAAGCAGATGACGCCGACGGTGCCGCCGAGCACCGCGAGCGCCCCGGTGCCGAAGCTGACCTCGGCGAGCAGCCGTACCACCTCGCGCCGGTAGCGGCGCAGGGTGCGCGGCGCCCAGCCGAAGGCGCGCAGGTAGAAGGCGAGCTGTCCGCCCAGGTCGTCGAGCTGTCGCAGCACCGGCACGTCAGCTTCCCTTCTGCGGTACGACCTGGAAGTACACGGCCGTGACGAGGAAGTTCAGCGCGAACAGCAGCATGAAGGTGAACACGACGCTCTGGTTGACCGCGTCGCCGACGCCCTTCGGGCCGCCCCGCGCGTTCATCCCCTGGTAGGACGCGACCAGGGCCGCGGTGGCGCCGAACAGCAGCGCCTTGACCTCGCCCACCAGCAGGTCGGGCAGTTGCCCGAGGGCCTGGAAGCTGGCCAGGTACGCACCGGGGGTGCCGCCCTGCATGACCACGTTGAACAGGTAGCCGCCGGTGACGCCGACGACGCTGACCAGGCCGTTGAGCAGGACGGCGACCAGCATCGCGGCGAGCACCCGGGGCACCACGAGCCGGTGGATCGGGTCGATGCCCAGCACCCGCATCGCGTCGAGTTCCTCGCGGATCTTGCGGGAGCCGAGGTCGGCGCAGATCGCCGAGCCGCCGGCGCCGGCGATGACCAGGGCGGTGACGATCGGACCGGCCTCGCGGACCACGGCGAGCACCGAGGCGGCGCCGGTGAACGACTGCGCGCCGAGCTGCCGCACCAGCGAGCCGAGTTGCAGCGCGATGACCGCGCCGAACGGGATCGAGACGAGCGCGGCCGGCAGGATCGACACCGAGCTGATGAACCAGGCCTGCTGGACGAACTCGCGCACCTGCACCGGCCGGCGGGGCAGGGCCCGCAGCGTGTCGAGGCAGAAGCCGAAGAAGTCGCCGGAGCGGCGGACGGCGGCCAGCGGGGCGCCGAACCTGACGACTCGCTCGCCGCGCCCGCTCATTTGGCCGCCTCCCCGTTCCGGGCGCCGACCGGGAGCTCGACCGTCGGGCGGTCGGCGGCCGGGCGGTCGGCGAAGGAGCCCGGCGGCGGGGTGACGCCGTGCTCGCGGCACCACGCGCCGGGCGGGCGCTCGGCCCGCCGGGGTCGGCCGTCGGAGGGCTGCAGTTGGGTCGGGATGGGCGGCAGCGGCGGCAGTTCCACACCGGCCTGGGCCTCGGCCCGCAGTTCCTCGGCGTCCTTCTCCTCGGCCATCCCGATCGGCCCGATCCGCTGGGCGTTGAGGAACTGCCGGACCACCGGTTCGGTGCTGGACAGCAGCATCTCCCGGGGCCCGAACATGGCCAGGTGCCCGTGGTAGATCAGCCCGATGTTGTCCGGCACGGTGCGGGCGGTGTTGATGTCGTGGGTGACGATCAGGAACGTCGCCTCGGTGCGCTGGTTGAGGTCGATGATCAGCTGGTTGAGGTACGCGGTGCGCACCGGGTCGAGCCCCGAGTCCGGCTCGTCGAAGAGGATGATCTGCGGGTCGAGGACGAGTGCGCGGGCCAGCCCGGCGCGCTTGCGCATCCCACCGGAGATCTCCCCGGGCAGCTTCCGCTCGGCGCCGGTCAGGCCGACCATCTCCAGCTTCTCGCCGACCACCGCCCGGATCTGCGCCTCGCTCTTGCGGGTGTGCTCGCGCAGCGGGAAGGCCACGTTGTCGTAGATGGTCATCGAGCCGAACAGGGCGCCGTCCTGGAACAGCACGCCGAACAGCTTGCGGACCTCGTACAGGGCGCGCTCGGAGAGCCGGGGCAGGTTGTGGCCGGAGATCCAGATGTCGCCGCGGTCGGGCCGGAGCAGCCCCACCAGGGTCTTGAGGAACACCGACTTGCCGGTGCCCGACGGGCCCAGCAGCACCGAGATCTCGCCGGCCGGCAGCGTCAGGCTGACGTCCGACCAGACCGGCTGTCCGCCGAAGGACTTGGTCAGCCCCTGCACGGCCACCTCGACGCCCACGCGGTCCCCTCTCCTCGGTGCTGCTACTTCGGACATCGCTGCGGCGTGGCGCGGTGTAACAGATTTCTCGCGATTTCTTTGCGGTACGACGGAGCTACTCGCGGTGAGCTAGGCAAAATCCGGTCGGCTCGATAGCGTGCGCGTTAACCGGCCGGTAACGAAGGTGCTCCGCGACGCGATGACCACAACGATCGAGCCCGAACTCATCCGGCGGGCCGCAGAGGGCGACTCCAGGGCAATGGCGGCCCTGCTCACCGACGTGCGCCCGGGGCTGGTGCGGTACTGCCGGGCCCGGCTGGGACGGATCGGCGGGGCGTACACCACGGCGGACGACGTCGCGCAGGAGATCTGCCTCGCCGTGCTGCGGGCGCTGCCCCGCTACCGCGACCAGGGCACTCCGTTCTCCGCGTTCGTCTACGCCATCGCCGGGCACAAGGTGGCCGACGCGCAGCGCGCCGCGGCGCGGGCCGCCGCGGTGACCGCGACCGTCGACGCCTCCCTCGACACCCCCGCCGCGGAGCCCGGCCCGGAGCAGCAGGCCGTCGCCACCGACCTCGCCCGCCGCCTGTCGGTGCTGCTCGACCGCCTGCCGGACGCGCAGCGGGAGATCGTCCTGCTCCGGGTGGCGGTCGGCCTCACCGCCGAGGAGGTAGGGGCGATCGTCGGGATGTCCGCCGCCGCGGTGCGGGTGGCCCAGTCCCGCGCCCTGGCCCGCCTCCGTACCCTGGCAGGCGACACACTCGACGAGGTGGCGGCATGACCGAGCAGCGGCCCCAGGGGGGCGACGAGCTGGACCTGGCGACCATCGCCCGGGACGACCAGCTGCTCGACGCGCTCGGCCGGGGCGAGCCGGCGCCGGACGGCGACGACGTGGCCGCGCTGCTCGCCGCCTGGCGGGCCGACCTCGACAGCGCCGACGACGAGCCGGTCCTGCGGCCCGCCGTGCAGCCGCCGCCCGCGGCGCCCGCGCCCCGATCGGCGGCGTTCGGGCGGCGCGTGCTGCGCCTCGCGGCAGCGGTGGTCGTCCTGGTGGCCATCGCCACCGCGCTCGGCGTCGGCAGCCGCAACGCCGGGCCGAGCAGCCCGCTCTGGTCGCTGACGAAGGTGCTCCACCCGCAGCAGGCGCAGGTACGCACCGTCGAGGACACCATCGACCGCGCCCGGGCCGCACTGTCGGCCGGCCGGCTGGCGGAGGCCGCGCAGCTCATCGAGCAGGGTCGCGGCGGCCTCGCCGGGATTGACGACCCGACGCTGGCCACCCGGCTGCGAGCGGAACTCGACGCCCTGCACCGCGACCTGCTGGCCGCGCTGTCGCCGCCACCCGCGCCCGCCACGGCGGGCCCGACGCCCGCACCCACCGCCGGTGGCGGGTCCGCCCCGCCGGCCGGTCCCGGCCCGGTCGGCTCGCCGCCACCCCCGTCACCGTCGGGCGCCGGAGAGCCCGGTCTCCCCGACATCCTCCCGCTGCCGTCACTGCCCACCCTGCTGCCGAGCGGGGGTCTGCCGCCGCTGCTCCCGTCGCTGCCCGGCCTGCCGCTACCCACCGCGAACCCGCTGGGCTGAACGCGCCAAGTCCAGCGGTCCGCGGTTCGCCGCGCCCGGCCGGCTGGCTCGCCGCGCCTGGTCGGCGGCCGGTTGCTCGCCCGCCCGCCCGGTCGGCGGCCGGCGGTTCCGGCGTGGCCGGTCGGCGGCCGGCGGCGCCGGCCGATCCTGACGTGCCCCCGCCGGTTCGCCGTGTCCGGTCGACGGCCGGCGGTTTCGGCGTGGCCCCCGCCGGTCCGCGGTCCTTCGGCTGATGTCGATTTGTCGTGTGTCGGACCGTGTCCACCCGGTCACCGTTCGGCACAATCAGACCTGCCCTGAAGAGGACCCCGGAGGTGCGCGTGGTGCGGCGTCGCGGCCGGCTGGCTCAGACGATGCTGCGTGGGCTGCTGCTGGTCGGGGGCGCCCTCGGCGCCTGGGGCGCGTACGACGCGGCCGCCGACGAGCCCGCGTACGCCGCCGGTTCCAGCGGGCCGTGCCTGCTCGGCGAGCTGATCGACGGCGTGCGGACGATCCTCGGCACCCCACTGTCCTGTGTCCCGACCGCCGGGCCAAACGGCGACGAGGCAGCCGAGCCCGCGGCACGCGAGCGGGCAGCCGAGCCCGGGGCGGGAGAGGGAACACGGCGCCCCGGCACCGGTCAGCCACCGGCGTGGATCGAGCGGGTCGCCCCTCCCTCCGAGCAGCGGGCGGGCCGCATGCCGTCGGCGAATGCTCCGGCACCGGTGGGCCGCGGGGCGGCCGCGCCGGCCCGGGACGGGTCGCGGGCCGACAGCTCCACCGCGCCCGGGCGGAGCCAGGGCGCCGCGAACGCCGGCGAGGCGACGCCCACCACGGCCGGGCCGGCCGAGCCGGCGCCGGACCCGCTGGCGCCGGCACTGTGCCCGGCGAAGCCGATCCTGGACACGCTCGACCCGGCACTGCGCCCGGCCAAGCCGATCCTGGACACGCTCGACCCGGCGCTCCGCCCGGCCACGCCGATCCTGGACACGCTCGACCCGGCGCTCCGCCCGGCCACGCCGATCCTGGACACGCTCGACCCGGCGCTCCGCCCGGCCACGCCGATCCTGGACACGCTCGACCCGGCGCTCCGCCCGGCCACGCCGATCCTGGACACGCTCGACCCGGTGCTCGGTCCGGCCACGCCGATCGGGCCGGCGCTCGGCCTGGCGGAGCCGGTCGTGGAAACCCTCGAACCGGTGCTGGGCCTGGTCGAGCCGGTGGTGGAAGCGCTGACCCCGGTGCTCGACGTCGTCCAGCCCGTTCCCGGCGGGCCCGCCGGTCCCCGGACGCCACCGGAGAGTGCCGGCGGCGTCCGGTCACCAGCGATCACGCCGCCGCCGGTGACCACCGCGCCGCCCAGGACCGCCCACCCGACACCCGCGGTCGATCCGCACGGGCGCTGGTCCGGGTCGACGTTCCGGCCGTCGGGTGGCGACCGGTCGGCCGCCGGCGACCCCGAGGCGATCCGGCACCGTCCGCCGGCCGGTGATCCCGGGCACGCCCACCACGGGACGCCCGCCGGCTGCGGCACGGCCGGCCACAGCGCGGCGGGCTGCTGGTCCGGGATCACCGAGGGTGCCCTGTCCTGGGCCTGGCACCCGGAGCTGTGGCCGCTCGGCGGTCAGCCGGCCCGGAGCGACAAGCTGACCCACCGGGCGAGTCGGCCGGACACCAGGCCAGCCTGACACCCCTTGTGGCGGCGGCCGCCGCGACCGCTCCGACCGGGCGACCGGCGTTCGTGCCGGTACCACCCGCACGGTGAGCGTCGCCGTCCGGCCACCCCGCGAGGCACACCGGCGCGGTGGCCGCCGGACGGGTCTTCCCGGAACCGGTCCGGTCGTCCCCGACACGCCGACCCGATGCGCGGCCCCGGCCGGCCGCGCCACCACGACGGGATGCCGAGGCTCCGGCCGGCGCCCGACTCCCGCAGTCACGAAAGACCTGCTCCACCGCAACTCCGTCGCGCGGGCTCAGCTCCCCGCGCACCTGGGAAGGAGAGCTCGTGAAGAAGACCCTGCCGGTCGCCCGCGCCCGTTGGTGCGACATCGACGACATCGTGGACCTGGTCGCCGGCGCACTCGCCCGCACCGGCACCGGCGCCTGGCTCGTGCCCGACGTCCACCGCCGGCGTCGGGTGCTCCGCGCCGTCACCCGGATCTGGACCGAGCACGCGCTGCTGTTCGGCGAGGCGTACCTGGCCAGCGACCGTACGGCCGCCGCCGTCTGGTTCCACCGGTACGGCCCGATCCCGCCGCCGCCCGGGTACGGCGAGCGGCTCGCCGTCGCCTGCGGCGACTACCTCGACCGGTTCCTCCGCCTCGACGAGGTGCTCGCCGCCCGGCGGCCCACCGGCCCGCACAACCACCTGGCGTTCTTCGCGGCCGTACCCGAGCCGCGGGGCGGCGACCAGTCCGGCACGCTGCTCGCCACCAGCCGCGCCCGGATGGACGCCAGCCTGCTGCCCTCGTACACCGAGGCGACGACGCCCACCGAACGGGACCTGTACGCCCGGCACGGCTATGTCGCCCACGGGTCGTTCACGCTGCCCGACGGCACCACCGCGTACCCGATGTGGCGCCGGCCGTGACGGCCGCCGGTGCGTCCACCCGGACCCTCCGGCGGCCGACCGGCGGTCACCGCGGCGGCACGCCCGCGGCTTCCAGTCCCGCGAGGGCTCGCCGCAGCGCCCCGGCCCGCGCCGCCGGGGTGCGTGCCTTGAGCAGCGGCAGGAACACCGCGTACCGGTCGCTGCGGCCGAGCGCCTGGTAGGCCGCGCGGGCGCGGTCGTTCGCCGCGAGAGCCGCGGCGAGGTCGTCGGGTACGGCGGCGGTGCGCTGCGGCGCGTACGCCGCCGCCCAGCGGCCGTCGGCCTGCGCGGCCGCGACCTGGGCCCGGCCGCCGGGGCGCATCCGGCCGGCCGCCTCCAGCGCGGTGACCCGATCGACGTTGACCCGGGACCAGGGGCTGCCCGGCCGGCGCGGCGAGTAGCGCTGCAGAAAGTGGGTGTCGTCCAGGCGGCGGCGGTGGCCGTCGATCCAGCCGTGGCAGATGGCCACGTCGCCAGCCTCGGTCGCGGTCATGGCGGCCGCGCCGCTGCCCTTGCGGGCGATGGCGAGCCAGACGTCCGACCGGCTCGTGCCGTGCGCGGCGAGCCACCGGTCCCACTCGCCGGCGTCGGCGCAGCGGAGGATCTCTACGTCGTCCACGGTGGTCACTCCTTCCCGTCGACGATCTCGACGTAGTGCGGGTTGTACATGACGCCGAGCAGGTTGCCGAACGGGTCGACCACGGTGGCGGTGACGAAGCCCGCGCCCCGGTCCTGCGGCGGCTCATGTTCGGTGGCGCCCATGGCGAGCAGCCGCGCCACCATGGCGGGCACGTCGTCGACGTGCCAGTAGAGGACCACCCCGCCGGGTCCGGCGGCCGTGCCCGGCGGCCGGTAGCGGCTGTCGATCAGGCCGAGTTCGTCCTGGTGGTCGCCGAGGCGCCATTCCGCGTAGCCGTCGCGCAGGAAGTACGGCTCGAAGCCGATCAGTTCGCTGTACCAGGCCTTGGCCGCCGGCCAGTCCGCAGCCCAGTAGCTGACGTTGGCCATGCCCCGCAGTTTCGGTGTCGTCGTCATGACCCTCACGCTAGGAGGTGTTGAGGAACGTTAGATTCCTCAATCTGACGCAGAATGAGGGAATGTTGGAAACCTCGGCACGACTGCTGCGGCTACTCTCGTTGTTGCAGCAGCGGCGGGACTGGTCCGGTGCGGAGCTGGCCGGCCGGCTTTCGGTCACCACGCGGACGGTGCGCAACGACGTCGACCGGCTGCGGCAGCTCGGCTACCAGGTGAAGTCGACCACCGGCCCGGCCGGCGGTTACCGGCTGGGCGCGGGTGCCGCGCTGCCGCCGCTGCTGCTCGACGACGACGAGGCGGTGGCGGTCGCGGTGGGGCTGCGCGCCGCCGCGGCGGGCACGGTCACCGGCATGGAGGACGTGTCGCTGCGGGCGTTGACCAAGCTGGAGCGGACGCTACCGGCCCGGCTGCGGCCGCGGGTCGACGCCCTGCGCGGGACGACCGTCTCGGCGGCCGGCGGCGGGCCGACGGTCGACGCCGACACGCTGACCACGATCGCGGCGGCCGCGCACGACCACGAACGGCTCCGGTTCCGCTACGTGGGCCACGACGGGCAGAGCACCGAGCGCGACGTCGAGCCGCACACCCTCGTCTACACCGGCCGCCGCTGGTACCTGCTGGCCTGGGACACCGATCGGCGGGACTGGCGTACCTTCCGGGCCGACCGGGTGCGGCCGTTGCCGCCGGCCGGGCCGCGGTTCGTGCCGCGCGAGCCGCCCGGTGGCGACGCCGCCGCGCACGTGCTGCGCGGTGTCCGCTCGGAGGTCTGGACGTACCGGGCGCGGATCCGGATGCAGGCGCCGGCCGCGGTGGTGGCCGAACGCAGCACCACCACCTCCGGGCAGGTCGTCCCGCTCGACGACGGGACGTGCGAGCTGGTCACCGGCACCGACTCGCTCACCGACCTGGCCACCTACCTGGCCAAGTTCGAGGTGCCGTTCACCGTGCTGGAGCCGCCCGAGCTCCGCGAGACGCTGCGCGAACTGGCCGCCCGCTACCTGGCGGCCGCCGGGTGAGGGCGGTCGGCCGCTGTTTGCCGGGCGGAGACGCGGGTAGACGCCGCTGTCCACGCAGAGAAAGGCCCGGCAGGTGGAGAACAGCGAGTTCATCGACTCGGTGGCGCGACGCTTGCGCACCTCACCGGAGCAGGCGACCGCCATCACCCGCGCCACGCTCACGACCCTCGCCGAGCGGATCGACGGGGGCGAGGCACGGGACCTGTCCGCCCGGCTCCCGGAAGGGCTGCGGGCGTACGCGTTCGCGCCTCGGGACAAGGCCCAGCGGTTCGGGCTGGACGTCTTCGTGCAGCAGGTCAGCGGCCGGGCGGAGGTGGACGGCGACCTGGCGAAGGCGGGCATGCGGGCGGTGTTCGACACCCTCCGCGAGGCCATCCCACCCGGCGAGTACGACGACGTCATCACCCACCTGCCGGCGGAGTTCTGGGACCTCACCGACTCGGCCGCCCGGTACGACGGGGAAACCCGCCGCGGCTGACCCGCACCCGCGCCGGTTCGAGGGTCGTCGGCTCAGCGGAGCTTGGGGTCGAGGGCCTCGCGGACCGCCTCACCGAGCATCACGAAGCTCAGCACGGCGGTGACGAGGAACGCGGCGGGGAAGAAGAGCAGGAACGGCGAGACGCGGATGTAGTTCTGCGCCTCACTGATCATGATGCCCCAGGACACCACCGGGGTCTTCAGGCCGACGCCCAGGAAGGACAGCGTCGCCTCGGCGCCGATGAACGAACCCACCATGATCGTGCCGTACACCAGCAGCGGCGCCAGGCAGTTCGGCAGCAGGTGCTTCAGGATGATCCGGCCGGTGCCGGCACCCAGCGCCCGCGCGGCCACGATGTAGTCCGCCTCCTTGGTGGCCAGCACCGAGGAGCGCATCAGCCGCATCACCACCGGCCACATGAGAACGGTCAACGACAACATGACCAGCCCCATGATCTCCGCGGTGCTGTTGTCGGACCCCGAGCCGTTGAACGTGGTCAGGATGACGATCGCGCCGAGGATGAACGGCAGGCCGAAGAAGACGTCGGCGATCCGGGACAGCAGGCCGTCCACCCAGCCGCCGCGGTAGCCGGCGATGATGCCCATCGTGCCGCCGATCAGCAGCGTGCCGGCCACCGAGAGCACCGCCACCACGATCGAGGCGCGGGCGCCGTAGATGACCCGGGCGTACACGTCGCGGCCCTGCACGTCGTAGCCGAACCAGCCGTTGGCCCCCGGCTCCACCCGGCTGTTCGACAGCGAGCCGTTGACCGGGTCGCCGTTGGTGAACAGCGACGGGAACGCCGCCATCACCAGGAAGATCACGATGAACGTGGCCGAGATCCAGAACAGCGGCTTGCGGCGCAGGTCACGCCACGCGTCGCCGAGCAGGCCCCGGGGCTTGTCGGCGCGGGCGCCGCCAGGCACCCCCGGGTTGACCGGCGCGCCGATCTCGGTCGGCTGCTCGGGGCGGGGCGCCGAGGCGATCGACGCGGTGCTCGGATCACTCATGACGGCTCCTCCGGTCCCGGGCGGCGTGGAGCAGATCCACCAGCAGGTCTACCAGGAACGTGATGGCGCCACAACAGACGGTCCGCCAGAACGCGCTCAGCCCTCCCGGTACGCGGGCAGCCCGAGCGCGGCCCGCACCCGGCCGGCCTCCTCGGCGCCGCTGTGCGCCGCCGCCGCCCGGATCTCCCGCATCAGCGCCTCGGCGTCGGCCGCCTCGCCGGCGCGGCGCCAGTGCCGCAGCGCGACGTCGTTCTCGGCCAGCAGGGCGGCCATCGGCGCCCGGGCCGCCGCCGGCCAGGTCGTCTCCCGCAGCGCCGCCGCGTGCGTCGCGTTCGTCCGGGCCACCTCGGCGGCCAGCTTCCGCACCGTCCGCCACGGCTTCCCCGCGTTGGCCGCCGTCTCGAGCTTCTCCAGCGCGGTGTTGTACGGCTCGACGATCGCCAGGTAGCGGCGCTTCGCCTCCTCGGGGGTCAGCGCGGCCGGCGTGGCCGGGTCGGCCGACGCGCCGCCCTGCCAGGCCGGCTGCTGGTTCAGAGTCTCGGTCGGTTCGCCGCCGCCGCAACCGGCGAGCACCACGGTCATGGCCAGGGCGGCCGTCCAGCGACGCACGTCATTCCCCTCCGTCGAGCTGCGGAACAGCCGGAGTCTAGGTGGCGCCCAACGTTCCCGGGGTCCCGCTCACCGGCCCCGCACCCCGCGACACCGGTGGACCGCGCGCGGGATCTTGACCGGCCAAAATCGCAGGTCATAGGCTTCGATCAATGTGAGCCAGTTCCCGGGAAGGGAAACACGAGATGGCCCCAGCGACGCGTCCGCTCTGGACGGTTCCTCCCCGACGGTTGGCCAGCGCCACGGCCCTCGCGCTCGTGCTCGGCATGACGCCCCTGCTGGGCGCCGCGCCGGCCGCAGCCACCCCACGACCCGCCCCCTGCAGCACCGACCCCACCGCCCGGCTGGCCGCCGTGCCCAGCCCGGAACAGGCCCTCGGCTTCCCCCTCGGCCTCGGCCAGGAGCGGGTGGTCAGCACCGACGAGATCCGCCGCTACCTCGGCGCCGTCGACGCCGCCTCCGACCGCGTCGTCACCGGCGTCCTGGGCACCAGCGTGCTCGGCCAGCCGCTGCCGTACGCGGTGGTGTCCACCGAGCGGAACGTCCGGCCGGCCACCCTGCGGAAGATCGCCGAGGACGTCCGCGACCTGCGGGACCCGCGCCGCACCTCGGCGCGGAAGGCCGCCGCGACCGCGGCCGGCGACCCGGCCATCGTCTGGGTCACCGGGAACGTGCACGGCGGCGAGAAGAGTGGCGCCGACGCCGCGCTCAAGACGCTCTACGAGCTGGCGTCGGGCCTGTCCTGCGAGGTCGCCCGGCGCAACGACAACCTGGTCACCGTCATCGTGCCGACGCAGAACCCGGACGGCCGGGACGCCAGCCGCCGACAGAACGAGTACGGCTTCGACCTGAACCGCGACTGGTTCGCCCGCACCCAGCGGGAGACCGACAGCAAGCTGGAGCTGATGCGCCGGTACCCGCCGCAGGTGTTCATCGACGCGCACGAGATGGGCGGCCGGCAGTACTTCTTCCCGCCCAACGCCGACCCGATCCACCACGAGATCGCCGGTGAGGCGGTCGACTGGATCAACCGGATCGGCGAGGCCAACAAGGCCGGCTTCGGCTACAACGGCGCCTGCGGCGGCGCGGTCACCACCGAGTGCTACTTCAACTACTCCACCTATGACCTGTTCTTCATGGGCTACGGCGACACCGTCCCGGCCGCCGGCTTCGGCGCCGCCGGGATGACCTTCGAGAAGGGCAGCGCCTCGGCGGTGGCCGACCGGGTCCAGCAGCAGTTCCACACCCAGTGGTCCACACTCGGCTGGGCCGCGGCGCACAAGCGTGAGCTGCTGACCGGCTACTTCCGGATCTGGACCGACGCGCTGGCCCAGGGCCGGGCCGGCGCGCTGGAGCCGAACGAGGTGGTCCAGCCCACCAACACCGTGCAGTTCCCGGTGCCGGACATCCGGATCCGCTCGTACTTCCTGCTGCCCGACCGACAGCTCGCCGACGTGCGCCAGCTGGTCGAGCGGCTGCGGCGGATGGACGTCGAGGTGTACGAGGTGCAGCGGCCAACGAGGTTGCCGACCGCGCGGATCTTCGGCGGGCGCAGCGCCACCAACCTGACCGTGCCGAAGGGCGCGTACTGGATCCCGATGGACCAGCCGCAGAAGCACTGGATCCAGGCGATCATGGGCGAGGACCCGTACACCCCGTTCCCGTACTTCTACGACGTGTCGTCCTGGAGCAACCCGCTGCTGATGGGGGTGTCCACGGTCTACACCGGCGACGACGTACGGCCCCAGGCCCGGCTGGTCCGGGAGATCAGCGGTGGCCGCACCGGCTGGGCCAGGCCCACCGGCTCGTACGCGTACCCGCTGGACTCCGCCGCCGCCGCGGAGTTCACCTTCGCGCTGCTGCGTCGGGGCGTGCCACTGGTGCGGGACCTGGACAGCGGCGTGGTCGGCCTGCCGGCGACCAGCCTGACCCGCGAGGTCGACCGGCTCGCCGGGTCGCTCGGGGTGAGCCTGACCGCACGGCGCGGACCGGCCGCGGGCGCCCGGCTCGACCTGCCGGACGTGGGGCTGTTCCAGGGCACCGGCATCTCCACCACCGCCGGCTCGCACGGCGAGGCCCGCTACGTGCTCGGCAAGCGGTGGGGCCTGGAGCTCAAACCGGTGACCACCGCCGACATCAACGACAACACCGAGGCGTTCACCGGGCGCACCGTGCTGCTCGTACCGGACGGCAGCAGCCCGACCGGTGGTCTCACCGCCGCCGGGCAGGCCAACCTGCGGACCTGGATCGCCCAGGGCAACACCTACCTGGGGCTGCGCAACGAGGGCACCCGGATGGCCCGGGCCGCCGGGCTCACCTCCACCACCGAGCAGCCCAAACCGACCGGCTACACGGTGATCGGCTCACACCTGCGGGTGGACGTCGACCGGGACAGCCCGGTCGCGCTGGGCCGACCGGCGGAGGACTTCGAGTTCAACAACAACGACCCGATCCTGACCCCGAGCACCACCGGGACGAACGTGCTGCGCTACCCCAGCGGCGACACCTTCTGGGCCAACGGCTACACCGTCGGCGCGGACGCGCTGAAGGGGACGGTCGCGCTGGTCGACGAGCCGACCGGGGCCGGCCGGGCGGTGCTGTTCGCGTTCAACCCGCTGTTCCGGGCGTACAACGAGAACGGGCTGCACCTGGTGGCCAACGCGCTGCTGCTGCCCGGCGGCGCGGCCGGCCGCGCCGCGACGCCGCCCGCCGTCGGCCCGGCCCGGGCGGCCGCCGCGGCCGCGCCGGTGCCGGCGGATCTCGGCGGCGGCTGGCGGCCGATCACCATCGAGGTCGCCCCCGGCGATCTGGCCCGGACCCGGGCGGTCGTCGCCGGGTTCGCCGGCGACAGCCGGGTGTCCGAGGCGAACGGCTCGGCCTACCTGGTGATCCCGAACCCGGACGGCCGCCAGGCCGACGAGCACCCGTTCCTCGGTGACCTGGTACGGGCGCTGCGGGACGCCCGGGTGCCACTGCGCTCCGTGGTGGCCTGAGGCCCGCCCTCCGGTGGTCCGGCCGGTCGACGGCGGCCGGGCCACCGGAGGCCCGCGATGACGCTCCGCGGCCGGCGGGACCGCCGTACCGGTCAGGCGGGCCGGGCGGTCAGCAGGTAGTCGTCCGCCTCCGGGCTCCACTGCAGGTCGACGATGCCGCTGGTGGCCGCCGCCTTGCAGAACTGCAGGAAGCTGCGGTAGCCGAGCTTCTTCTCGCTGAAGTCGGGCCGGGCCCGGCGCAGCTGGTTCTTCAGGCCGGACAGCGCCACCGCGCCGTCGCCGGCGGCCAGGTCGAGCACGACGGAGCGGAGCAGCCCGAACGCCACCTCGCGGTCGCCGTGCTCGGGCAACGAGACCTCGGGGTCGCCCTTGGCCGGGCCCTCCGCCAGCTCGACGACGTTGTGCTCGGCCAGGTGGCGCAGGAGCTCGCCGAAGGTGCGGTAGCCGTAGTCGGACTCGCTGAAGGTGGGGTCCTTGCGCAGCAGGGTGCGCTTCAGCCGGGACGCGGTCACCTCGCCGCCGGAGCTGCCCTGCAGGCCGGCCACCGTCTGGGCCACCAGGACGGAGAGCGTGTCGACGTCGCGGGCCGGCTCCTCGGCCGCCGGCGGCGCCTCGGGCTCCTGCTCCACCGGCTCCGCCTGCTCCAGCTGCTCCACCTGCTGCGGTTCTCGGCTGGGCCGGGCCGGCCGCCCGCGCCGGCCCCGGGTGGTCGGGATGTCGACGCCTTCGAGCCGGTCGTAGTAGAGGAACTCGTCGCAGGCGGGCGGCAGCAGCGCCGAGGTGGACTTCTCGACCCCGACGCCGATCACCTGCTTGTTGAGTTCGCGGAGCTTGTGCACCAGCGGAGTGAAGTCGCTGTCGCCGGTGCAGATCACGAACGTCGAGATGTAGTCGCGCTCGAAGGCCAACTCCACGGCGTCGACGGCCATCTTGATGTCGGCGGCGTTCTTCCGGGTGGCGCCCATCCGCTGCGGGATCTCGATGAGTTCGACGTGCGACCGGGTGAGCATCCGGCGGTCCTCGTCGAAGTAGGACCAGTCCGCGTACGCCCGCCGCACCACCACCCGCCCCCGCTCGGCGAGCGCGTCGGCGATCGGGCGGAAGTCGAACGCCGTGCCGTGGTGGTCGCGCGCGCCCAGGGCGAGGTTCTCGTAGTCGAGGAACAGGGCGATCCGGTCTTCTTGATCCACGGAAGCCAGCCTACGCCCGGTGCCCGCTCCGGACCGGCAACCGCCCGGGCCCGCCGCACCAGCCGCCGGCGGTCGCCGCGCCCCGCCGCCGCAACCAACTGGCAACAGTCTTGACAAAAGAGACGGGCATCGACAAGCATCGCTAGAGAGCGCTCTCTCACGTTCCGGCAGGGCTCAGCGGCGTGTGCCACCACCGGATCGCAGCGGAACTTCCCCCCGGGGCGGCCCGCCCGCCCCGCCGACCACCCGTGCCCGGCCGAGGGCCCGGCCACCGCCCCGATCCCCGACCCGTCCACAGGAGAGACCCATGTTCACCGCACTACGCCGACCACGCGCGCTCGTCCTCGCCGCGGTCGCGATCGTCGGCCTCACCGCAGCCCTCGTCCTGCCCGGCCGCTCCGACACCGCCGAGGCCGCCATCGGCGGCATCACCTGGCAGGACGAGTTCAACGCGCCCGCCGGCACCCCCGTCGACCAGGGCAAGTGGCGCTTCGACATCGGCGGCCACGGCTGGGGCAACAACGAGCGGCAGTACTACACCAACAGCACCAGCAACGCGGTGCACGACGGCCAGGGCAACCTGGTCATCACCGCCCGGCGGGAGAACCCGGCCAACTACCAGTGCCACTACGGCCGGTGCGAGTACACCTCCGCCCGGCTGCTGACCGCGGCCACCTTCACCCAGGCGTACGGGCGGTTCGAGGCCCGCATCAAGATCCCGCGCGGGCAGGGCATCTGGCCCGCGTTCTGGATGCTCGGCAACGACATGGGCACCGTCGGCTGGCCGGCCGCCGGCGAGATCGACATCATGGAGAACATCGGCCGGGAACCGAACACCGTCTACGGCACCATCCACGGCCCGGGCTACTCCGGCGGTGGCGGCATCACCGGCAGCCGCACCATCGGCCAGCCGCTGGCGGACGCCTTCCACACCTACCGGGTGGACTGGGAGCCGAACTCGATCATCTGGTACCTGGACGGCGTCGAGTACCACCGGGTCGACCCGAGCCGGCTCGGCGGCAACCGCTGGGTCTTCGACCACCCCTTCTTCATGATCCTCAACGTGGCGGTCGGCGGTAACTGGCCCGGCTACCCGGACGGCTCGACCCAGTTCCCGCAGCAGATGCTGGTGGACTACGTCCGGGTCTCCGGCTACACCTCGGGCGGCACCCCGCCGCCGTCCGGCACCACCCGGCTCCGGGGCGCGCACAGCGGCCGGTGCATCGACATCCCCGGCGCCAACCCGGTCGACGGGGCGAAGTTGCAGATCTGGGACTGCAACACCACCGCCGCGCAGGCGTGGACCTTCGCCGCCGACGGCACCGTCCGGGCGATGGGCAAGTGCATGGACCCGGCCTGGGCCGGCACGGCCAACGGCACCGAGGTCAACCTGGTCACCTGCAACGGCAACCCGGCGCAACGGTTCACCCTCAACGCCGCCGGCGACCTGGTCAACCTGAGCAGCAACCGGTGCGTCGACGTGCGGGACTGGGTCGCCACCAACGGCGGCAAGCTGCACCTGTGGGACTGCACCGGCGGCGCCAACCAGAAGTGGTCACGCTACTGAGCCGTACGCCGGGAAGGGCCGGCACGCCGCGAGCGGCGGACCGGCCCGCGAGGTGGAGAGGGCCGTACGCCGACCGGCGTGCGGCCCTCCCCCGCGCCGCCGCCACCCGCAATGCCGCCATGGGAGTGAAGTGCCGCCCACGCGGGGCGTAAGTTCGGTGCCATCGGGGCCGGGCGGTCCGGCGGTACGAGACGGGGGTGGCATGGCGGGCACGACGCGGGCGCCGTTGCGGGTGGGTCTGCTGGGCTATGGGATCGCCGGTCGGGTGTTCCACGCCCCGCTGATCGCCGCGACGCCCGGGCTGCGGCTGGCGGCGGTGCTGACCCGCGACCCGCAGCGACGCGAGCAGGCGCGCGACGAGCACCCGGACGCCCGGATCGTCGACGACGCCGACCAGCTGTGGCGCACGCCGGACGAGCTGGACCTGGTCGTGGTGGCGACGCCGAACCGCCTGCACGTGCCGATGGCCCGGGCGGCGGTGGCCGCGGGGCTGCCGGTGGTGGTGGACAAGCCGCTCGCCGCCACCGCGGCGCAGGCGCGCGACCTGGTCGACGAGGCGGCCCGCCGCGGCGTGCCGCTGACGGTGTTCCAGAACCGGCGCTGGGACGGCGACTTCCTGACCGCCCGCCGGCTGGTCGAGGAGGGCGCGCTGGGGCGGGTGGTCCGCTACGAGTCCCGCTTCGAACGCTGGCGGCCGGCGATCAAGCCCGGCTGGCGGGAGAGCGGGACCCCCGACGAGGCCGGCGGCACCCTCTACGACCTGGGCGCGCACCTCGTCGACCAGGCGGTGCAGCTGTTCGGGCCGGTGCGCGCCGTCTACGCCGAGGTGGACCGCCGGCGCCCGGGCGCCCAGGTCGACGACGACGCCTTCGTCGCGCTGACCCACACCAACGGCGTCCGCTCCCACCTCTGGATGACCACGCTGGCCGCGCAGCTCGGACCGCGCCTGCGGATCCTCGGCGACCGCGCCGCCTACACCAGCTACGGGCTCGACGTGCAGGAGGCCGCGCTGCGCGCCGGGGAGCGGCCCGGCACGCCGGGCTGGGGCGAGGTCACCCCCGAGCGGTACGGCCAGCTCGGCGTCGACGGCGACCTGCGCCCGGTGCCCACCGAGCCCGGCCGGTACCAGAGCTTCTACCAGCAGGTGGCGGCGGCACTACGGGACGGCGCGTCGCTGCCGGTCGACCCGTACGACGCGGTGGACACCGTCGCGCTGATCGAGCTGGCCCACCTCTCCGCCGCGGAGGGCCGGGTGCTGACCGTGGCGCCGACGGGACCGTCCGTCCACGCCTGACCAGGAGGGTTGCATGCCGGACAGCGAACGCGAGGCCGAACTGCTCGACGCCGAGCGCCGCCTCCAGGCCGCCCAGCGCGCCGGGGACGTGGCCGCGCTCGACGAGCTGCTCGACGACCACCTGATCGCCATCGGCCCGGACGGCCAGCGGTACGGCAAGCGCGACGACCTGGCCGCCCACCGCAGCCGGACGTCGATCGTCGACGAGCTGGTCGAGGAACAGCTGGACCTGATCGTCGAGGGCACCACCGGGGTGACCATCTTCGTCGGGCGGGTGACCGGGCTCTTCGGCGGGGAGCCGTTCGCGGCCCGGCTGCGCTACACCCGCACCTGGGTGTACGACGACGACCGCGGCTGGCGGATCCTCGCGGCACACATCAGCCCCGCCTGAGCAGGTCCGACCGGGTGTGGCGTGGGTCGTGCCTGACCTCGGTGCGGTCGCCTGACCCACCTCGGCGGGCCACTGCCCGACGCGCCGGCAGGCGGCTGGTCGATCTTGGTCCGGTGGGTGGCTGGCGCGGTGGGCCGACGCGGAGTCGGGGTCAGAGGCCGGCGCAGGGGTTGCCGTTCACGGTGCACTCCTCGGGCGCCTTGCGGATACCGGCGTCGCGGACGTCGAACTCGACCGTCTGCGACCCGCCCGCCGGCACGGGCTGCCCGGTGAAGGTGACGACCCGCCCGTCCTGGCGCCACTCCACCTTCTTGGCGCCGGTGACCGTGCTGCCCTCGGGCAGCGTGAGCACCAGCGTCCAGCCGGTCGCCGCCGCGTCGCCCGGGTTGTCGAGCACCACCTCCGCGGTGTAGCCGAGCAGCCGGGTCGACACCGACTCGTAGCGGCCGGCCAACGGGGGCGCCGACGGTGGGGCCGAGGCGGACGTGCGGGTGGGCTTCGCCGTGGGGGTCCGGCTCGACCGGTCGGCGCCGGGCGTGGCGCTCCGGCTCGGGCGCGCGGAGGGCGTCGACCGGGACGCTTCGGCGGTGGCGGTAGCGGCGGTCGGCAACGCGAGCGGGTCGGGGCTGGCGGATCCGCCCGACTCGCCGGGCAGCACGGCCCAGGCCACCACCCCGGCGGCGACCAGCACGACGCCGACCAGCGCCCCGACCAGCACCGGACGGAAGCGGCGGTCGGCCGGCGTCGGCTCCTCCCCGAGCACCTCGGTCACCGGCATCTCGGCGGTCATCGCGACGTCGCCGCGGCGCAGGTCGATCTGCTGGAAGGCGAGCCAGTCCAGGATGGCCGGCAACTGCACAGTGAGGATCTGCTGGTAGAACTCCTCGCGGCGGGCGCGCTGGTCGTCCGGCCAGTTGCCGTGCTCCAGGCTCTCGGTGACCGACAGCCGGCAGCCCTCGGCGGTGGAAGCGATGGCGCAGGTCAGCCGGGTACGCCGATTCGCCTCCTGGCAGCGCAGCGCGAGCAGTTCCGGTGCCCGCCGGTCGACCACCTCGGCGTCCACGGCAGCGTCGAAACCCGGCAACCCGGCGGTGTGCAGCAGCAGTCGCTGCTCCGCCCCGGCCACCGGCTCGACCTCGGTGAACCACCGGGCGAGCGCCGTCCGATCCGTCAGCGCGTGCCACACCCGGTCGGCCGGGTGGAACAAGTTGACCTGCGCACCGATCTCAGTCACGGCGAGACTCTACGACCCGCATCGCCGCCCGGCCCTACCGGACGGGTTCGACGGTCGCAGTCCAGGTCGATTACCACCAGGCAGTGGTCGGACGGGTACCGATCGTCGATGGGCCGGTCCTGGCAAGGCAGGCTCGCGGGATGCGGGTGCCTCTGGGGGTCCGGGCGGGGCGGTCGTGGGGCGTGGCCCCGTTGCGCCGTTGGGGTGGGCGACGAGGTGGGTTGGGGCCGGGCGGAACGCCGAGGGTGGGGACGTCCCGCCCAGCCGTGGCCAGCCATCGCACCCGACTGTCCACTGTGTTGCGTCGCCGATCATGCCCCACCCCTACATCGATGTAAACCCCCCATTTCTCGCAGCCTGCCGCGAATCGACTTCCTTGATCGTCTGATGCTGAGGAGGTGCAGACAGGGGCTTCTGCCCTGCTGCCGATCAGACGATCACGAAGCAGCTGCCGCGCGGCGGGTGGCGAGGATGGCGAGGGTTTCGCGGCGTACCTCTTCGGGGGTGTGGGTGAGGCGTCGGTGGGTGAAGCGGACCACCAGAATGCCCCGGGTGGCCAGCAGGGCGTCCCAGCGCAGGTCGATCTCGCGCTCACGCGGGTCGCCGTGGATGGTGGCGCCGTCGAGTTCGATGTCGACCCGCTCCGCCTCGGCGAACAGATCGAGGTAGAACGTCCGCGCGGCCACCCGCACCCTGGCCTGCCGCCGGAACGCCGGCATGCCGGGGCCGGTGAAGACGTGGTCGTGCCCCCAGATCTCCAGCGGGCTGCGGCACCCGGCGGCGAGCCGGTCCAGCAGCCGCCGCAGCGCGGCCCGATCGGCCAGCCGGGGTGCCTGCCCGAGCGCGACGCCGATCCGGCGCGGCGTGGTCAGCCGGTGGTTGACGGCGCGGATGAGCGGGGCGGGTCGGTCCGGCCGGGGCAGCAGCGGCCAGGCGTCGACCAAGGCTCGTTCCAGCCGGGTCACCGCCTCGCCGCCCCGCACCACCACGTGCGGGGGCCCGACAGCGAAACCCCTGCGGTGATGCACCACCACCTGCTCCCGGCTACGGATTCCGCACTCCGCGGGCACCTCGACGTGCACCGGCTCGCCCGCCGGCTGCCGACGCAGTCCCCACACGTCGAGCGCGGTGAGGTGACTCAGGGCGCCCCGCCCGCCCGCGTACGCCAGCGCCGCCCGGCGCGCCAGCGCCGGCTCGACGCGGCGTAGCGGTGGCCCCCCGACGCCGTCCACCAGTCGCGCGTCCACGTAGACCCCGGGCAGCAGCCGGAGCAGGCGACCCGAGCGGCAGGCGTCCTGCAACGCCCAGGGCGGGGTCACCCGCAGCGCGGCCTCCCAGGTGACCACTCCACCGCTCCGCTCGACCAGTCGCTGAAGCACGTCGTTCACCCGCACGACCGTGCCCCCGCGCCCACCTCCCCAGCGACCCCACACCCTCCCGCTGTGGACACCACAACCCCCTGTGGACGCCACCCCAAGCAACCGCGGCTCGTGCTATGGAAACCCGTGATCGTCTGATCCCCAGCAGGTCCCGCAAGACGGTTTCCACCTGCTCACCATCAGACGATCAAGAACCCGACGTTCAGGGCTCGCGCATCCAGGTCTTGGGGTCGGTGACGAAGACACCCTTGCCCTGCTGTCGCCGGATCACCCGTAGCGCCTCCAGCCGGGCATACGACATCTGCACAGTTCCGTGGCTGACCCCATACCTGTCGCGCAGCTCGGCAATTGAGGGCAACCTGTCCCCGGCTTCAATCTCCTGGCTTTGACGTCGGCGATCACATCGTCGGCGATGCGCCAGTAATCCGGCACTTCTCGCATGGCACTCCTCGCGTGGCAATCCGATTCGATCACACCGCGACGCGCCTAACAAGCGACGTTGACTCATCTGACTTATCTAGATATGTTGACTCCGGGCCGGTCCTCGCGTGGCAACGAGTTCGGCTCATTCCCTGGTCGGGGCGGGTGCGCCTGCCCGTCCCGACCCACCCGCGCATGCCCTTGGTGCTTCCGCCTGCTTTGGAGGGGATCGTCGTGGCTCAGCTGTATCGGGGTGGACAGCCCTACCCGGCCGGCTATCCGGGCCGGTTGACGCCGCACGAGGTGCGGACCCGCGCGTTCGCCGCGTGCCGGCGTGGCGTCGACCCGCTGGAGGTACGCGAGTTCCAGGCCCGGGTGGCCGACGAACTGGCCGCCCTCAACGAGGCCGTGCGGCTGCTCAGTCAGGAGAACGACCGGATCAAGCGGGCGCTGCGCGACTGGCAGACGATGCACGCCCGGGAGTGCCGGCCACCGCAGGAGCACCATGTCAACGAGCGACCCTGGTGACCGGGTGCCCTCCCCCGGCGACCTGCTTCTCGTCGACGGCCGGGCCTCGGTGCAGTTCGCCGGAGACCGCGCCCTGAGGTTCCGCGTCGTCTCGGTTTCGCGCCAGCCGACGTACCCCGGCTGGGTCTGGCTGACCGGCTACGTCCTCAATCGCCGGGGCGAGGCGGCCGCCAGACGCGAGGTCTACGTCCAGCTCGCCGGCCTGCGCCGGCACCCAGCACCCCGCCCTGTGAACGCGTCGGGTGACCCGGTGCTTCGCGGCGTGACGACGGCGGATCCGGTCAGTGCCGGCGGGCGAGCGCGGCGACCATGAGTTCGCGCAGTTCCGGCCGTGCCAGGTCGTCGGCGTGGCGAATCTGCACGTGCCGGTGCACCTTGCCGGTGCCGGCCATGAGGCCAGCCGGGTCGGGAAGCGTCGCGCCCCCGGCGATGCCGAGGTTGACGTGCCGGATGTGCGGTGTCACCACGAAGACCAGCCCGGTGTATCCGGTGCCGCTGCCGAACCCGATGTCGCCTCCGTCCACCGTGACGACGGCTTCCGGGTAGACCGCCAGGATCAGCGCGGAGAGGCTCCGGGCCAGCTCGGCGACCCGCGGCTCCCGCGCGGCGAGCAGTCGCTCCGCGTCCTCGTTCACGACCGACATGCTATCGAGAATGATCTCCGTGGCGAGGGCAACGGCCGGCTACGAGCCGAGCAGGTCGAGGGTGAAGCCGGCGACGAAGAAGCCGACGCCGAGCCAGCGCAGCAGGTGCCCGGGGTTCGCGTTGTCCAGCACCGCCGCGATCGGCGCCAGGATCAGTGTGGCCAGCAGCCAGAACAGGCCGATGAACGGCATCCGCACGCCGTACTGCACCGCCGGCCCGCCAATCAGGAGGAGCACCCCGAACGCCACCACCGAGACGGCGAGCGGCGCCAGCAGGGCGGGATTCTGCCGGACGGTCGCCCACTGGGCGGCGACCAGGATGGCCAGGCCGACGTTGGCGACCAGCAGGACCTGCGCCATGGCGCTCCGCACGGCGGCCGGCAGCGTCCGCTTGATCTCGGGACGCATCGCCGTGGCGAGTCGTCGGGCCTCGGCGTAGCTGGCCGACAGCCGCCGGCCCGCGCTCCTGAGCCGCTCCGGCCCGACCAGGTCGAGCAGGACCACCAGACCGGCGGCGAACTGCAACAGCTTGCCGACCCGCGCCCACCACATCACGGTGTGTCCCCACAGCGGCTCCTGGCTCGCCGACCGGCCGTCCCACCAGACCGACCACGCCGCGCCGAACTCACCGAAGCCGGAGGACAGGGCAGCCTCTCCCGCAGCGGGCAGGAGCAGTGGCACCGCGAGCAGCACGGCAGTCTGCACGGGCGAAGGGCGGCGCCGTTCCACCCGCACCGAGTAGCCGCCGCCGTCCGCGGTCGAGCCGGTCATTTCGTCCGGGACCTCGACCCCACCGCCGCGTTGAGCGGTCAACGCGGGGACCGCCGACGGCCGAGCCGCACGGACCGGCCTCCTCGGTCTCGGAGCACCCCGGCGTCTCGCCTTCGACAACCCGCCCGCCCTCCCCGCCGCCCACCTGATCCGGGGCCTGGCCGAAGAGTCTGCGGGAACACGTCCACCGCCGGCGCCAGTTGTCCGGCACCCGACAGGGCCGACCGGCGCCGCGTACTTCAGAAGTTGTGGCCTCGGAAGGCCGAGGCCACAACTTCCCTGAAGGTGCGACAGCGAGCGCGTCAGGAGGGGACGTCGCGGTGGCGGAAGGCGGCCGCGCCGGCGGCGTGCAGCGCCACCGCCACGGCGGTCAGCACCACCAGCGGCAGCGCCGTCGCCTCGACCGCCGGCACCGACGGGACGTGGGTGTACGGGGAGAGGTTCAGCGCGGCCTGCGGCAGTTCGAGCACCGCGCCGAGTTGACCGAGCAGCAGGAAGACCAGCAGCGCGGTCCAGGACAGCGCCACCGACCAGCGGGGCAGCAGGCCGAACAGCGCGGTCACCACGCCGACCACCACGAGCAGGGCCGGCAGCCGCAGCAGCGCGGCGCCGCCCAGGTCGACGGCGCGCCCGACCGGGTCGCCGGCGACCAGGCCGTGCCCCAGGCCGGTGGTGAGGCCGGCGAGCAGCACCAGGGCCAGCGCGCCGAGCGCCGCGGCGGCCACCTGGGTGCCCAGCCAGCGGCCCCGGCTCACCCCGGTGGCGAGGACGGCCTCCAGCACGCCGTCGGACTCGTCGCCGCGCACCCGCAGCATGGCCTGCACGACGTACGCCCCGATGGTCAGCGCGAACAGCCCGAGCATGGCGGCCAGGTACGCGTCGACCAGGTCGACCCCGCCGCCCATCGCGGCGATCGCCTCGGCGGCGGCCGGGTTCTCCTCGATCATGGCGTTGAACTCGTCGGCGGCGATGCCCATCGAGAACCCGAGCACGGCCACCCCGACCGCCCAGCCGAGCAGCGCGCCGCGCTGCAGCCGCCAGGCCAGCCCGGCGGGGCTGAGCAGCCCGGCCGGGGCGTTCGCCGGACCGCGCCGGGGCGCTACCAGGCCGGCGCCGATGTCCCGCCGCTCGGCCAGCGCATAGGCGGCCGCCACCGCGGCGAGCAGCAGCGCGACGGGCAGCGCGAGGACCCACCACCGGTCGTCGACGTAGGCGCGCACCTGGTTGCCCCAGCCGAGCGGCGAGAGCCAGGACGGCCAGGCGCTGACCACCCGCAGCCCACCGTCGGTCTGGTCGCCGAGCACGTCGCCGGCGGCGCGGAGCAGGAAGGCGACCCCGACGACGGCGGCGGCGAGCGCGTTGGCGCCCCGGGAGGTGACCGAGAGCTGGGCGGTGACGGCGGCGACGCCGGTGAAGGCCACCCCGACGCCGCCGATCGCGCCGGCGGCGACGAGCGAGCCGGCCAGCGGCAGGCCGGCGGCGGCCAGGCCGGCGGCGAGCAGGGCGGCGGCCGCCACGTTCGCCGCGACGACCACCAGCAGCGCGGCGGTGAGCAGCGCGTACCGGCCGACCACGGAGGCGCCGAGCAGCTCCGCCCGGCCGGTCTCCTCGTTCTGTCGAGTGTGCCGGACCACCGCGAACGTGCTCAGCAGCGCGAAGATCAAAGCCAACGTGACGTACGTTTCGGCGACCACCACCGCGCCCAGGTCGGTGCCGGCGATCGGCCCGTTGAACGCGCGGGCGACCAGGCTGGACGCCGACGTGGTGGCGTAGCCGACCCGGGCGGACTCGTCCGGGTAGATGCCGACGACGCTCTCGGCGGGGGCGTAGCCGAGCAGGGGCGCGCCGAGCACCCAGATGGCGAGCCGGACCCGGTCGCGGCGCAGCACGAGCCGGGCCAGCGCGCCGGTGCCGGTGAGCGCGCTCATCGGGCACCTGCCCGGCGGCCGTCCGGGCGGGCGGCCTCCCCGGCCGCCTCGGCGGCCGGCCGCTCGTCGCCGTAGTGGCGCAGGAACAGCTCCTCCAGGGTGGGCGGGGCGCTGGTCAGGGCGCGGACCCCGAACCGGACCAGGTGCCCGAGCAGCTCGTCGAGGTGGGCGGGCTCCACCTCCAGGTGGGTACGCCCGTCGACCTCGCGCACGTCGTGTACGCCGGCCAGCGCGTCCAGGCCGGTCAGCGGCCGGGCGGTCTCGACGGTCACCGCGGTGCGGGTGAGGTGCCGCAGCTCGGTGAGGGTGCCGGACTCGACGGTGCGGCCCTCGCGGATGATGCTGACCCGGTCGCAGAGCGCCTCGACCTCGGCGAGCACGTGGCTGGAGAGCAGCACGGTGGCGCCGTCGGACTTGATCCGCCGCACCTCGTCCTGGAACACCGCCTCCATCAGCGGGTCGAGCCCGGAGGTCGGCTCGTCGAGCACGTACAGCTCGACGTTCGAGGCGAAGGCCGCGACGATGGCGACCTTCTGCCGGTTGCCCTTAGAGTAGGTGCGGCACTTGCGGGTGGGGTCCAGGTCGAAGTGGTCGAGCAGTTCGTCGCGGCGCCGCCGGTCCAGGCCGCCGCGCAGCTTGCCGAGCAGGTCGATCGCCTCGCCGCCGGAGAGGTTCGGCCAGAGGCTGACGTCGCCCGGCACGTACGCCAGCCGGCGGTGCAGGGCGACCGCGTCGCGCCACGGGTCGGCGTCGAACACCCGCGCCTGGCCCGAGTCGCGTCGCAGCAGGCCGAGCAGGATGCGGATGGTGGTGGACTTGCCGGAGCCGTTCGGGCCGAGGAAACCGTGCACCTCCCCCGCCTCGACCCGCAGGTCGAGCCCGTCGAGCGCGCGGACGCTGCCGAACGTCTTGACCAGGTCGCCGATCTCGATGACGGGCATCGCCCCTCCTGCCGTTGACACCTCGACGAACCCCACTGTACTGACCGGCGGTCAGCGCAATCAACAGTGACACCGGCCACGGGTCAGGGCGCCGGCTAGGCTTGCCGGCATGACCGCCGAGCCCGCCGACGACACCCGGACCCGGATCCTGCGCGCCGCGCTCGACCTGTTCGCCGAGCACGGCTACCAGCGCACCGCGCTGCGGCAGATCGCCGACCGGCTGCGGCTGACCAAGGCCGCCATCCTCTACCACTTCCCGGCCAAGGAGCACCTGCTGGCGGCCTTGATCGAGCCGCTGGTGGCGGATCTGGAGCAGCTGCTGGACAGCGCCCAGGAGCTGCCCACCGACCAGGCCCGGTGGACGGTGCTGGAGGGCTGGGTGGACACCATGCTCACCCACCGCCGCCCGCTCGGCATGCTCTTCCACGACATCGCGCTGATCACCCGCGGCGACACCTACAACCGGCTGATGCGCATCGCCATGCGGGCCAACGACCTCATCGCCGGGCCGGACGCCGCGCGCCGGGAGCGGGTCCGGGCGGTGCAGGCGGTCGCCATGTGCAGCGACCCGGTGGTCTTCTTCGCCGACGTGTCCGACGAGGTGCTGCGCGCGGACATGCTGGACGGCGCACGCCGGCTGCTGGCCGCACCCGGCGCGGACGCCCCGCGTGCGGTGGAGCCCGGGCCGGCGACCGGGCGGCGGCGGCCGGGCCGGCCGCGGGCGCTCGGTCGCGAGCAGGTGGAGGCGGCCCGCCGCATGCACGCCGCGGGCACCCACTCGGTGGACGACATCGCCGCCGCCCTCGGGGTGTCCCGGGCGACCGTCTACCGCCACCTGGAGCAGACCACCGCCGGATAACGAGACTTTTTAGCGACTTTTTTGAGACGGTAGTGAGACGGCATTGGCCTCGGCGGCGACCGCGCGGTCGAGGAGCGCCTGCTCTAGCAACGCCGACTGCGCCACCGAGCCGCCGCGGACGGCGATGCTCCGCCGAGCCGCCCGGTAGAAGCCGTCCCGCGCCTCGTTGACCCGGGAGAGCACGGCGGTCATGTCCGGTTCCGGGTCGACGATCCCCCGGGCCAGCCGCTCCAGCTGCCACACCGCGTCCCGCCAGACGCCGGCCGCGGCGACCGTCGCCTCGTCGCCGAGCAGCAGCATGTTCTCCCAGGCGATGGTGCGCCGGGCGTCCGCCTCGGCCAGCCTCGCCAGGCCGGCCTCCCGGTCGATCGGGTGGCTGTGGGAGTTCGGCCGGCGGTCGGCGGTCATCCGCAGGGCAGTGGCGTGGCTCTCCTTGACGGCGTGCGCGTACTCGACGTAGGCGTCGAGCCGCCGCTCGTCCCATCGGATGCTCTGGTTGCGCCGCCACCGGGCCCGGTCGGCCAGCGACGTGGCGAGGATCGTGCCCAGGGTTCCGACCAGTACGCCCAACAGCGCCGGAAGCTGCGCCAGCAAGGTGCCCACGCCGCCGAGGCTGCCATGCCGCGGCAAGCCCGCGCCAGGCCGTCGAGCGCCGGCCCGACCCGGCCGACCGGGACACCCTCGCCCGCATCCTCGCCGCCCTGCGCGGCTGATCCGCCGGCGCCCTCCGCTCGATCGACTCCGTGCCGCCGAAACGGGGGTGTCGACGCGAGCGGGACGCCGCGATATCGGCGGAACGGAGTCGATCACGCCGACCGGGCGAGTCGAAGGACTGCCGGGCGGGCCACTCGCCAACGAGGGTGATACCTCACAGTCATCACAATGACTCCGAGGTATCACCCTCGCGGGGCACATCTCGACCCGCCACGACCCCGGCCGGATGGCGCGCCAGCGGGCCGGGGATGCGAGCAGGGCGGGGGCCGTGCGGGGTCGGCTCAGCGCCCGCGGTGCCGCGAGGCCCGGGCGGAGTTTGGGCGCGCCAGCGGCGGGTAGCCGAGCTGCCCGTCCTGCGGACGGGACCCGGACCCCCGTAGGGGCGGTCCGTCACAGGCGGCGGCGGGACGGGAGTGGTGACGGTGGGTCCGGTGCCCCGGGCGAGCGGTGGCCGCTGAGCATGTGCGGAATCAGCGGCGAGGCGAGGTTCGACGGCTCGACGCCGGACGCCGCGGCGGTCACCCGGATGACCGAGGCGATGCGGTCGCGCGGCCCGGACGGCGAGGGGCTGTGGCGCGACGGCTGGGTGACCCTCGGGCACCGCCGGCTGACCATCATCGACCTCTCCGACGCCGGCGGCCAGCCGATGGTCCGCGAGGACCTCGGCCTCGGCCTGGTCTTCAACGGCTGCGTCTACAACTACCCGCAGCTGCGTGACGAGCTGCGCGCCGCCGGGTACACGTTCCACTCCACCAGCGACACCGAGGTGATCCTGGTGGCGTACGCCCACTGGGGGGAACGCTTCGTCGACCACCTGGTCGGCATGTTCGCGATCGGCCTGGTCGACCGGCGGCGGCGCCGCCTGCTGCTGGCCCGCGACCGGCTCGGCATCAAGCCGCTCTACCTCGCCGAGACGCCCGGGCGGCTGCGGTTCGCCAGCACCCTGCCGGCGCTGCTGCGTGCCGGTGACGTCGACACCGGGATCGACCCGGTGGCCCTGCACCACTACCTGTCCTGGCACTCGATCGTCCCGGCGCCGCGGACCGTGCTGCGCGGGGTGCGCAAGCTCCCCCCGGCCACCCTGCGGGTGATCGAGGCGGACGGGCGCAGCCGGGACCACGTCTACTGGCGGCCGGAGTACCTGCGCGACCCGGCGCACGCCGGCATGGACGCGGCGGACTGGCGGGCCATGGTCGGCGACGCCCTGCGCACGGCGGTACGCCGGCGGCTGGTCGCCGACGTGCCGGTCGGCGTGCTCCTCTCCGGCGGCCTGGACTCCAGCATGATCGTGGCGCTGCTCGCCGAGGCCGGCCAGCACCACCTCCAGACGTTCAGCATCGGCTTCGACAGCCGCGGCGAGGAGACCGGCGACGAGTTCCACTACTCCGACCTGGTGGCCCGCGCCTTCGACACCGACCACCGCCGGATCCGGCTCGCCGACGACGACCTGGTCCCGGCGGTACGCCGTACCGTGCTGGCGATGACCGAGCCGATGGGCAGCCACGACGTGGTCGCCTTCCATCTGCTCTCCGAGCAGGTGGCCCGGCACGTCAAGGTGGCTCAGTCGGGGCAGGGCGCGGACGAGGTGTTCGCCGGGTACGGCTACCACCAGCCGCTGGCCCGGGTGCCCCGGGACGGGGCGGCGGAGGCGTTCGCCGCCGCGTTCTTCGACCGCGACCACGCGGAGCTGCACCGGGTGGTCAGCCCGGCGTACGCCTGCGCGCACGACGCCAGCCGGGAGCTGCTCGCCGCCGAGCTGGCCGCGCCCGGCGCGGACACCGCGCTGGACGCGGTGCTGCGGCTGGACACCCACCTGATGCTGCCCGACGACCCGGTCAAGCGGGTGGACAGCATGAGCATGGCGTGGGGGCTGGAGGTGCGCACCCCGTTCCTCGACCAGGACCTGGTCGCGCTGGCCGCGGCCTGCCCGCCCGAGCACAAGGTGGCCGACGGCGGCAAGGCGGTGCTGAAGGAGGTGGCCCGCGAGGTGCTGCCGGCCGAGGTGGTCGACCGGCCCAAGGGCTACTTCCCGGTGCCCGCGCTGCGCAACGTCGACGGCCCGGTGCGCCAACTGGTCACCGAGGCGCTGCGCGCGCCGGCCGCCCGGGAGCGCGGGCTGTTCCGCCCGGAGTACGTCGCCGAGCTGCTGGCCGAGCCGGACCGGGCCGAGGCGGCCGCCGGCAGCAACAAGCTGTGGCAGCTCGGCCTGCTGGAACTCTGGCTCCAGACGCACGACATCCGGTGAGCCACCGGGGCGCAGGCGGTGGCGGCGTCGCCCGGCAGCCCGCGCCGGCCAGCCGGCAGCGGCCGGGCGGCGCCGGTCAGCCGAGCCGGCGATCGTGTGGGCGGCGGCGTGGTCAGCCGGTGATCGTCTGGGCGGCGACGTGGTCCAGCACGGCGCGGATGTCGCCGCCGGTCTCGGCCATGATGCGCCGCTGGCGGGTCGCGCCGGTGCCCTCGCCGCGCAGCCGGATCAGCTGCGCGACGGCGTAGTCCAGGTCGCCGTGCCGCGCCAGCGCCGGGGTCACCGCGGCGAACATCTCGTCGACCAGGTCCCACGCCGGCCGGGCGCCGCCGGCGTGCAGATCGATCAGGTCGCCGTCGAGGCCGTCGTGGGCGGCCCGCCAGTGCGCCGCCGAGACCAGGCAGTTGCGGATCCGGGGGGCGGCCACCCCGGAGCGGACGTCGTCGACGGCCGTGGCGACCAGCGCCCGGACCAGGGCGGCGACCAGCACGGTGTCGTCCACGGTCGGGCACACGTCGCCGACCCGGACCTCCACCGTCGGGTACGCCGCCGACGGCCGGGCGTACCAGTAGACCATCGCCGCGTCGAGCATGATGCCGGCGGCGATCAGGTCGTTCACGGTGCGGTCGTAGTCGGCCGCGGAGTCGAAGTGCGGCGTCGGGCCGATGCTCGGCCAGCGCTCCAACTGCATCGACCGCCAGCTGGCGTGCCCGGTGTCCCGCCCGTCGTGCAGCGGGGAGTTGGTGGTGATCGCCTGCACCACCGGCAGCCACGGCCGCAGGTGGTTGCAGACCTGCACGGCCAGTTCCCGGTCGGGAACCCCGACGTGCACGTGGCAGCCGCAGACCGCCGGGTCGTGTGCCACCGGGCCGAAGCGGCGGGACATGGCGTGGTAGCGCGGCTTGTCCGGCACCGTCCGGTGCGGTTCGTGCACCGGGGTGGCACCGACCGCGACCAGCCGGGCGCCGGCCGCCTCGGCCGCCGCCGCCGCGGAACGCCGCAACCCGACCAACCGGTCCCGCAACTCCCCCAGGTCGGCGCAGACCGGGCTGACCATCTCCACCATGCTGTGCCGGAACTCCTGGCGGCTCTGGTCCCGGGCGGTGCCGTGCAGGGCCGTGAGCACCCGGTCTGCCACCGGCAGGCTCTCCCCGGTGGTCGGGTCGAGCAACAGGTACTCCTCCTCCACCCCGAGGGTCAGGGTGGTCAGGTCGGGGACGCTGGTGGCAACTGCCGGACGGTACGTCATCGGTGGTCGGCGTCCGTTTCGTCGGGCGGCCCGCGCCGCACGGCTGGGCGACACCCGTTCCCGTCAGCCGGGCCGGGCAAACGTCCCCGAGCGCCCGGTCCCCGCCACCGGCACGCCCGCGGGGCCGCGCGTCCGCTATCCGCCGGCCCGCGCCGTCACCGCCCGCCGGGTCAGGAAGTCACGTTCGGTCGCGTTCGCGGTCAGTTCGGCGGCCCGCCGGTACGCCGCCGCCGCCTCTTCCGGCCGCCCGAGCCGGCCCAGCAGGTCGGCCCGGACCGCGTGGAAGACGTGGTAGCCGGCCAGGTCCAGGCGGTCCACCTCGGCCAGCGCCGCGGCCGGGCCGGCCACCTCGGCCAGCGCGACCGCCCGGTTGAGCGCCACCACCGGCCCGGGAAGGTACGCCAGAAGCTGGTCGTACAGCGCCAGGATCTGGGCCCAGTCGGTGCCGGCCGCGTCCGGCGCGGCGCTGTGCACGGCGGCGATGGCGGCCTGGAGCTGGTACGGGCCGGGCTGGTCCCGGCGCAGGCAGCGGCGGACCAGCTCCTGCCCCTGCCCGACCAGCCCGGCGTCCCAGCGCCGCCGGTCCTGTTCCGGCAGCGGCACCAGCGCGCCGTCGGCGGTGGTGCGGGCGGGCCGGCGCGCCTCGGTGAGCAGCATCAGGGCCAGCAGACCCTGCGCCTCCGGCTCGTCCGGCATCAGCTCCACCAGCAGCCGGCCGAGCCGGATCGCCTCGGCGCACAGGTCGTCGCGGACCAGCCGGGCGCCGGAGGTCGCCGTGTGCCCCTCGGTGAAGATCAGGTAGATCACCGCCAGCACGGCCCGGAGCCGATCGGGCAGGTCGGCCTCCCGAGGCACCCGGTACGGGATGCCGGCGTCCCGAATCTTCGCCTTGGCCCGGACCAGCCGCTGCGCCATGGTCTTCTCCGGCACCAGGAACGCCCGGGCGATCTCGGCGGTGCTCAGCCCGCCGAGCAGGCGCAGGGTCAGCGTGACCCGGGCGGCCGGGTTCAACGCCGGGTGGCAGCAGGTGAAGATCAACCGGAGCCGGTCGTCGCGCACGGGTCCCTCCTCGACGGGTTCGCCGGCGGCGTACAGCAGGGCGGCCTGGGCGTGCCGGTCGGCCCGGGACGCCTCCCGGCGCAGCCGGTCGATCGCCCGGTTCCGGGCGGTGGTGATGATCCACCCGGCCGGGCTGGGCGGCGGACCGGTCTCCGGCCAGCGGGCGGCGGCGACGGTGAAGGCGTCCTGCACCGCCTCCTCGGCGAGGTCGAGGTCGCCGAGGAGACGGGCCAGGACGGCCACCGCGCGGCCGTACTCCGCGCGGAAGACCTGCTCCACATCGGCCACCGGCCTCCTCCTCCGGGGCGGCCGGCCCGACGCCGGCCTCTCATCCTCTACACGAACCGCCCCGGCCCGAAACGACACGGCGGCCCCGGCGTGCCGCACCGCCGCCGAAACCGGCCGCCGGCCGCGGGCGGAGTCACCGGGCGAAGGCACCGGGCGGGGTCACCGGTCGGCGCGGCCACGCCCGAAGACGTCGGCCCTACCCCAGCGTCCCGGGATGTCGAGCAGTTCGATCCGCCCGACCTTCACCGGCACCGCCGGCCGGGCCACCAGGTGGTCGCCGCGCGGGTCCATCCCGAGCATCGTGCGCAGCAGCAGCAGCGGGGTCCCGGTGGACCACGCCTGCGGGCTGCACGCCGTCGGGTAGTGCACCGGATACCGGGTCAGCTCCCGGTCGTACCCGGCGAATGCCTCCGGTAGCCGGCCGTGGAACAGGTCGGCCGCGTCGATGATGCCCTCGGCGATCCGGGCGGCCTCCCGGTCGTAGCCGTAGCGGCGCAGCCCCCAGGCGATGAACGAGTTGTCGAACGGCCAGACGGTGCCAACGTGGTAGCCGACCGGGTTGTACCGCGACTGGCCGGTGGCCAGCGTCCGCACCCCCCAGCCGGAGAAGAGCCGGGGGCCGAGCAGGTGTTCGGCGATCTTCCCGGCTCGGGATTCGTCGACGATGCCGCTCCACAGCAGGTGGCCGATGTTCGACGACAGCGCGTCGACCTGCCGGCCGTCGGCGTCCAGGGCGAGGGCGTAGTACTCGCCGTCGGCGACCCAGAAGTCCCGGTTGAACCGCTGCTTGAGCTCGGCCGCCTCCCGCTCCAACCGGTCGGCGTAGACCGGATCGTGCCAGAACTCCCGCGCCAGCCGGGCGCCGCGCCGCTTCGCGTCGTAGGCGTAGCCCTGCAACTCGCAGGTGGCCCGGGGCAGGCCCGGCAACGTCCCGTCCCGGTACGAGATCGAGTCCCAGGAGTCCTTCCAGCACTGGTTGTCCAGCCCGCACCGCTCGTTGCGGCGCTGGTAGCGCACGTAGCCGTCACCGAGCAGGTCGCCGTACTCGTCGATCCAGTGCAGCGCCGCCCGCCCAGCCCGTTCGAGGTGGCGAACCGTCTCGGCGTCCCCGGACCAGCGTTCGTACTCGTCGAGCAGGACCACGTAGAGCGGGGTCGCGTCGGCGCTGCCGAAGTACGGCGAGTGCGGCTGTTCCTCGAAGCCGATGCTCTCGCCGTAGCGCAACTCGTGCAGGATCTTGCCCGGCTCCTCCTCCCGGAAGTCGTCCAGCACGGAGCCCTGGGTCAGGGCCAGCAGGCGCAGCGTGGTGGCGGCCAGATCGGGGGCGAACGGCAGGGCCTGGAGGCTGGTGAGGATGCTGTCCCGGCCGAACACCGCCATGAACCAGGGCAGCCCGGCAGCGGGCACGGTCCGCCCGCCCATCGTCAGCGGCGTGAACCGCAGCGCGGCGAGGTCCACCAGGCTGCGCCGGTAAGTCCTGGTGAGCGACTCGCAGTCGCAGGTCAGCCGGGGCGCCTCGGCGAGCCACCGTTCGAGATCCCGGCGCAGCTCCGTCCGGCGCCGGACGGGCCGGCCCTCGAGGCTCTCCCGGATGTCCCGCCCGTGCACGCCCAACGTCCTGACCCGCAGTTCGGTGGCCCATTCGGCGTGCGGTCCGATCTGGACGTGATAGCTCAGCCCGTTTTCGTCGACGTGCGCCGGCACCGTGCTCGAGATCACCGTCTCGCGCCGGAAATCCGCCCGCTCGTAACCGAGCCGCAGGCATCCGTTCTCCACCCGCGCGTAGTAGGTCCCCTTCTTGTTTCGCACGTCCTTGATCTCGAACAGGTCGGCGAAGTCGCTGCCGACGTCGAGCCGGATCCCCAGCTCGACCGGGGTGGCCTGGTGGTTGACCACGGTCAGCCGCTCGATGAGCCCGCCGTCGATCGAGCGCTGGCGGATCACCGACACCGTTGGGTCGGTGAGCGGCGTCGAGGTGACCGGGACGAGGAAGAAGCGGGCCTCGAAGTACTCGATGTCGTCGATGGTGAGCGGGCTGAGCCGTACCCCGTCGACGGTCAGGATCCACCTGGACAGGAATCGGGTGTCGAACGAGAACAGGCCGGTCGGGATGGTCGGAGAGGCGTCGACGTCACCGCTCTCCTCGCTGACCACGAACGTGTTGCCGTCCAGCAGCCGGACGAGGTCCTCGCTCATGCGGGCCGACTCCGTTCCGCCACGAAGGTCCGCGGGTGGCGCGCGCCCGCCGGCTGCGGCATGATCCGCTGGAGCAACCAGGGCAACAGCACGTCGCCCTCGGCGATCAGCTCGTTGCGCACCCACGCCGCGTAGATGTTCGCCTCCCCGGTGACGAACCGGTCGAACAGCGCCCGATCGACACGGAGGACCGCGTCGGCCTCGCGGTCCGCCCGGGTGACGTGGACGCCCCCGTGGGTGATCACCACGAACCAGCGGTCGACGCCGCGGTCGTGCACGAGGTCGACACGGAGGGTGCCGGAGGCTCCCTCGAACAGGGGTTCGTGCCCGCGACGGTCGAGCCGGTCGAAGAACTCCGCCGTACGATCCGACATCAGACTCCCTCGGGTCAGCACTGACACGTCAGCCTCGCGCGGGTTCGAGCGCCCCGTCATCACCCGGAACGGGTGAGATCCGGCGGCGGGTTCGCCTCGCCGGCGCGTGCCCCGCCGATCTCACCCGGAGCGGGTGATGCGGCCGTGCGGTGCTCCGGGTGATGCTTTATCTCGGCCGGGCCGACTCGCTGCGGGGGGTGCTGATGTCGGACACGACCGAGGAGTTCTTCGACCGGCTCGCGCGCCACGGCGCCGAGCGCCTGCTGCGGAAGACCACCGGCACGATCCGCTTCGACCTCGCGCACGAGCACGGGGACGACCACTGGTTCGTCACCATCCGGAACGGTCAGGTACGGGTGTCCAGAGAGGAGAGTGACGCCGATTGCGTGATCCATGCCGAGAACGCCGTCTTCGACCGGATGGTGCTCGGCGAGGTCAAACCGCTGCCCGCCTGGCTGCGCAACGACATCACCACCGAGGGCGAATACTGGCCGATCGTCCTGCTCGAGCGGCTGTTCCGGCAGCCGCCCGGGGCGCACCACCCGCGCGAGTTCGTCCGGGAGCACAGGGGACGGCGATGAGGTCGGACCTGGTCAGGATCCTGGACGGCAACATCTTCGTGCTCAGCTACCGCAGCGGCGACATCGAGTCGTCGCCCGCCGTTCCGTGCGGGTTCTTCTCCTTCGACACCCGGTTCCTCTCCAAGTGGCAGCTGACGGTCGACGGCGAGCGGCTGCACGCCCTGGCCATCGACGACCTGAAGTACTTCGCGGTGCGCTTCTTCCTGGTGCCGGGCGAGCCGACCCACTACCTCGACGCCAAGGTGTCGGTCCTGCGCGAGCGGTCCGTCGCGGGCAGCTTCGAGGAGCGGCTGACCGTCCTCAACCACAGCGACGAACCGGCCGACTTCACCGTCCGCCTGACGGCGGACAGTGACTTCATCCCGATCCTGGCGGTCGCGCAACCCCCGAACCCGGCGGGCCGGACCTACCGGAGCGTCGAGGCCGGATGCCTGCGGCTCGGCTACGAACGGGAGAAGTTCCGGCGCGAGACGACCATCGTCACCAGCGAGCCGGCCCAGATCGACGAACACGGGCTGACGTACCACATCCGGGTCGGGCCGCACGGTTCGTGGAGCACCACCCTGCACATCCGCGGGTCGGTGCTGCGCCCGGACGGCGACGACGTCCGGGACCGCATCCGTCCGCCGCGCCGCCGGCGGACCGCGCCGCAACTCCAGCGCGATCTCGACCGGTGGCTCGACCGGGCGCCGAAGCTGAAATGCGACTGGCCGGCCCTGACCAGCATCTACCGGCGCAGCCTGGTCGACCTCGCGGCGTTGCGCTACTCGCCGCTGACCCTCCCGGACCAGGCCATGCCCGCCGCCGGTCTGCCGTGGGCCGCCACCATCATCGGTCGGGACAGCATCCTTGCCAGCTTCCAGTCGCTGCACATCGCGCCGGAACTGGCCGCCGCGACACTGCGCATGCTCGGCGTCGACCAGGGCTCCGTGCTGGACGACTTCCGGGACGAAGAGCCGGGCAAGATCCTGCGCGAGTTCCGCTACGGCGAGTGGGCCGCGTTCGAGGAACGACCACAGTCGCCCTACTTCGGCACCGCCGACGCGACCCCGCTCTACGTGGTCCTGCTCGACGAGTACGAACGCTGGACCGGCGACGTCGGGCTGGTACGGGAGTTCGAGGACGAAGCACGGGCGGCGCTGCACTGGATCGACGAGTACGGCGACCTGCTCGGCGACGGCTACGTGCGCTACCAGCGCCGCAACGAACGCACCGGCCTGGAGAACCAGTCCTGGAAGGAGTCGTGGGACTCGATCTCGTACCGGGACGGCACGTTGCCGGGCCTGCCCCGGGCCACGTGCGAGTTGCAGGGCTACGCCTACGACGCGAAGCGGCGCGGCGCCCGACTGGCCCGACAGTTCTGGGGTGACCCGGTCTACGCCGACCGGTTGGAGCGGGAGGCGGCCGAGCTCAAGCAGCGGTTCAACCGGGACTTCTGGGTCGCCGACGGCGAGTACTACGCCCTCGCCCTGGACGCCGACGGCCGGCAGGTCGACGCCCTGTCCTCGAACATCGGCCACCTGCTGTGGAGCGGCATCGTCGACGAATCCCGGGCCGGAAAGATCGCTGAACACCTGCTCGGTCCCCGACTCTTCTCCGGCTGGGGCGTGCGGACGCTGGCCACCGGCCAGGCGCGGTACAACCCGCTCGGCTACCACGTCGGCACCGTCTGGCCGGCCGACAACTCGTTCATCGCCTGGGGGCTGCGCCGGTACGGGTACGGCCGGGAGGCGGCCCGCATCGCCGAGGGCATCATCGACGCCGGGGACTTCTTCGACGGCCGGCTGCCGGAGGCGTTCGGCGGGTACGACCGCGAGCTGACCCGGCACCCGGTCCAGTACCCCACGGCCTCCAGCCCGTACGCCGGCTCCACCGGGGCCGCGTTCCTGCTGCTGCGGACGGTGCTGGGGTTGAATCCGTACGGCGAGGACCTGGTGGTCGACCCGGAGCTGTCCGAGCGCTTCGGCCGGGTGGAACTGCTCGACATCCCCGGCCGGTGGGGCCGGCTCGACGCCATCGGTAACGTGCGCACCGACGCCCGCCGGGCGTAGCGCTTCGGGTGGGCCCGGCCGGACACCCGGCCGGGCCCGCCGCGGGATCGGCCTACGGGTAGTTGGTCAGGTAGGACTGCTGGTGGGCGGCGTTCGCGGTGTCACCGGTGTTGTTGATCACCCTGTTGATCGTGCCGACCCCGCCGAGCGAGACGGTGACCATGTTGGTGAACCGCACGTTCGGGTTGGTCGGCACCTCGAAGGCCCGGTCGGCGACCACCGCGGGGTTGACGTTGAAGTAACAGTAGCTGCCCAGCCCCCACGCCTGGTGGCTGGTCACCGAGTCGGCCACCTTGTACGCGGCGTAGCCCCGGGTCGACCCGTTCATCCAGCCGGCCTGGTTCGGCGGGTCGTACGGCATCTCGTTCTGGTAGAAGTACGTCCGCCCGCCGTTGCCGTTCCAGACGGTCTGGTACTTCTGGTAGTGCTCGACGAAGAGGCCGTACATGGTGACGTTGTCGCCGTTCACGGTGAGCCCGGTGTCGGCGGTGTTGACCGTCCACCCGACACCGTCGCCGTGGTCGGCCCGCCACAGCCACATGTGATCGCCGATCACGTTGTCGCTGTGGATGGTCAGCGTGTTGGTGGCCCGGCCGACGCCCGGCCCGCCGATCCGGAAGAACACGTCGTGCAGCGAGGTCGGGTTGGCCGCGTGGCTGGCCGCCGAGCCGGGCGGGCCGACCTCCATCAGCACCGGCGAGGTGACCTGGCCGGCCTCGAACATGATGCCGGCCACCTTGACGCCGTCCACGTCGGCCACCCGCATCGCCACGGTGCCGTTGTCGGCCTGGATGGTGGCCAGGCCGAGGCCGAGGACCACCGTGTCCGGCCGGTCCACCCGGATCGGCTCGGTGACGTGGTGCACGCCCGGGGTGAACAGCAGGTGCCGGCCCTGGGCGAGGGCGGCGTTGATGGTGGCCGCGCTGGTGCCCGGCTGGACCAGGTAGAACTGCGACAGCGAGATGGACGAGCCGGCCGGGGTCCTGCCGTACCAGCTGGTGCCGGTGGAGTTGGTGCGCAGCGCCGGGACGAAGACGCGGTACTCGCCGGTGCCGTCGACGTAGAGGAACGGCTTCTCCCGCACCTGTGGGGTCTGCGCGATGACGGTGTGCGACGGGTTCGGGAAGTGCGGCGCGGGTGCCCCGACGACGCCCTGGAAGACCATGTTCCACACCGAGCCGGTCCAGCCGTTGCCGAACTCGCTGTTGCGCGAGTACCACTGCTGCTGGGAGCCGGAGACGACCAGGCCGTCGATCCGGGTGTCGGCCATCAGCCCGCCGCTGGACCAGCCGTCGCCGCCGTTCCAGAGCTGGATCTGGTTCTGCCCGCCGCGCAGGTGCATCCGGCGGTACGGCGCGGCCTGGGACACCGCCCACCGCTCCACGGTCACCCCGGCCGGCAGGGTCACCGACAGGTTCTCGGCGGCCCGCCAGAAGTTCTGGGTGGCGTTGCCGCCCATCCAGAACGCCTCGACCCGGACGTGGCCGTTGAGGTTCACGTCGTCCGGGCTCATGCCGAGCCCGGCGACCTGGGTGAAGAAGCCGAGGTTGACGTCGGCGGTGTAGCTGCCGGGCTTGAACAGCACCGCGTACCGCTGCGGGCCGAACTGGTTGGTCTCCTGCTGGGTGAACAGGGTGTTCAGCCGGCTCTGGATGGTGGCGGTCGGGGTGGACGGGTCGAAGACGAACGTGTTCGGGCCGAAGTTCGGGTTGCGTGGGTCGGTCGGCGGGATGCCCGGGTCGGTCGTGCCTCCGGTGGTGTTCACCTGGAACTCCCAGAGCGAGTAGCCGTAGCCGGTGCCCCGCGCGGTGCCGTAGACCCGCAGGTAGCGGCCGCTGCCGGTCACGTCGAGGGTCTGCACACCGCCGGTGCCGGTGGTGGTGCTGTAGATCGTGGTCCAGGCGGCGCCGTCGACGGACGTCTGCAGCTGGAACGCCCGGGCGTACGCGGCCTCCCAGTTCAGCACCACCCGGCAGATGGTCTGGGTGCTGCCCAGGTCGACCCGGAGCCACTGGGGGTCGCTCGCCGCGCTGGCCCAGCGGGTCCCGGTGTTGCCGTCCACCGCGGCCGAGGCGGGCAGGCCGGGGTTCTCGGTGGACGAGGCGGTGGCCGGGCGGCCCTGGGCGGCGTTGGCGCTGCCGCAGGTGGGCGTGCCGCCGCCGGTCTCGCCGTAGACCTGGAACTCCCAGAGCGAGTAACCGTAGCCGGTGGCGCGCGCGGTGCCGTACATCCGGACGTAGCGGCCGGCGCCGCTGACCGTCAGGGTCTGCGTGCCGCCGGTGCCGGCGGTGGTGGTGTGGATGGTGGTCCAGGTGCTGCCGTCGTCGGAGGTCTGGAGCTGGAAGGCCCGGGCGTAGGCGCCCTCCCAGACCAGGGTGACCTGGCTGATGGTGGCCCGGGCGCCGAGGTCGACCCGGAGCCACTGCGGGTCGCTGAAGGCGCTGGACCAGCGGGTGCCGGTGTTCCCGTCGACGGCGGCCGCGGCGGGGGTGCCGGCGTTCTCGGTGGAGGAGGCGGTGGCCGGGCGGCCCTGGGAGAGCAGCACCGGCGCCGCCTGCGCCGGGGGTGTCGGGCCGGTCGGCGCCAGCGCCGCGACGAGCGCGACCACCAGGCCGATGAGGGTACGCCGGCGGGGTCGCCGGCCCGGTGCCGGGCGTACGGATGTAGCGCGAGATGTCATGACTTCGCCTGTCGATAGGGGGTACGGACGCCGGGCATGACGGGGTGACGGGAGGCCGGCCGCGGCGCGGGACGTGTGCCACCGGGACGGGCACCGCGACCGGAGAGCGCTCTCGGGGAAGTGTTACGGCGCGGTTGCGACGGCGTCAAGACATCGATCTATAACGCTGTTATATATCCCGAAGGTTCGATGCGTGCGGTTTGCCCGACGGGCCGGTCAGGGCCGGACGCCGCCGGCCGCCAGCAGCCGGGCGATCGGCAGGGTGGCCGCCCCCAGCGCCACCGCGTCGACACCGAGCCGGCACAGCTCGATCGACGCCTGCTCGTACGGCTGGCGCAGCGCCTGCCGGCCGGCGGCCTCGCGCACCGCCGGCAGCAGGTCGCCCAGCGCCATCGCGGCCCAGCCGCCCAGCACCACCCGCTCCGGGTTGAACAGGTTGATCAGGTTGGCCACCCCGGCGCCCAGGTAGCCGGCGGTCTCGTCGAGCACCTGGCGGGCGGTGGCCGACGTGGCGGCCGCCTCGACCAGGGCGGCCAGCTGGGACTCCTCGTCGTCGCCCGGCACCGCCCGGCCGCCCCGCGCCTCCCGGTACCGGTCGATCAGCGCCTCGGCCCCGACGTACGCCTCCAGGCAGCCCCGCGCGCCGCAACGGCAGGGCCGGCCCCCGTACACCAGGGTGGTGTGCCCCCACTCCCCCGCGCTGCTGGACGCCCCCCGGTAGGTGACCCCGTTGGTCACCACGGCGGCCCCGACGCCGGAGCCGACCAGCGCGAACACCGCGTGCCGGGCGCCCCGGCCGGCGCCGAACCACATCTCCGCCTGGCCGAGGGTCTTGGCGCCGTTGTCGATGTGCAGCGGCAGGTCGGTGCCGGCGGCGATCAGCCCCTCCAGCGGCACGCGGTCCCAGCCGAGCGCCTGGGCGTGCACCACCGCCCGATCCCCCTGCTCGACCACGCCGGAGACGCCGATGCCGACGCCGAGCACGTCGTCGGTGTCCACCCCGGCCCGGTCGGTGACCGCGTCGATCCCGGCCAGCACGTGCCCGGCCACCACCGACGGCTCGGTACGCGCCGGGTCCAGCGGGTACTCGACGCTGGCCAGCAGGGCCATCGCGAAGTCGAACAGCTCGACCCGCACCCGGGTCTCACCGACATCCACGCCGACCACGAAGGCGAACCGCGGCGCGACCCGGAGGATCATGCTGGGCCGGCCGCCGTCGGACTCGGCCGCGCCCGCCTCGACCACCAGGCCCTCGTCGATCAGGTCGCCCACCACGTTGCTCACCGCCGGCTGGCTGAGCCCGGTGCTGCGGACCAGGTCCTGACGGGTCAGCGGGCCGTCGAGGAAGAGCTTCGACAGCAGCGCCGACCGGTTCCGCAGCCGGACGCCACGATTCGTCGCTCGGGCCAACTCCACACGCCACCTCGATCCCCCGGGCCGTCCGAGGCGACTGTACGACCCCGTGCTTGACGGCCCATGACGACAACCACTTTAATGACGACATTCATTAAGCCGTGATGCAACTCCCGCGACACCGTCCGGCGGCCACCGCCGGAACCGGCCCCACCCGTTCCGCCGGCCCGTCCGCGACCCCCGCACCACCCGGCGCCGGCGACCCCCACCACTCGCACCGGAAGGGCAGACCCGTGTCGAGACGACACCTGGCGATACTCACCGCGGCCGTGCTGGCCGCCGCCTCGCTGACCGCCTGCGGCGGCGACGACTCCTCCTCGGGCGGCGCGAAGACGCTCACCTACTGGGCCAGCAACCAGGGCGCCAGCCTGGAGGCCGACAAGCAGATCCTCCAGCCTGAGCTGGACAAGTTCGAGCAGCAGACCGGCATCAAGGTCAACGTCGAGGTGGTGCCCTGGTCGGACCTGCTCAACCGGCTGCTCGCCGCCGCCACCTCCGGCCAGGGCCCGGACGTGGTCAACATCGGCAACACCTGGTCGGCCTCGTTGCAGGCCACCGGCGCGCTGGTGGAGTTCGACGACGCCACGCTGGCCAAGGTCGGCGGCAAGGACCGGTTCGTCCCGGCCGCGCTGGCCGCCGCCGGCGCCCCCGGCAAGCCGCCCGCGGCGGTGCCCCTCTACAGCCTCGCCTACGCCCTCTACTACAACAAGAAGGCGTTCGCCGACGCCGGCATCACCAGCCCGCCGACCACCTGGGAGCAGGTGGCCGAGGCCGGCCGGAAGCTCACCGGCGGCGGCCGGTGGGGCCTCGCGGTCGAGGGCGCCAACCCGTCGGAGAACGCCCACCACGCCTTCACCTTCAGCCAGCAGTACGGCGGCGAGTGGTTCGACTCGGCCGGCAAGCCGACCTTCGACACCCCGCAGAACGTCGCGGCGGTGAAGCGCTACGTCGACCTGATGGCCGCCGACAAGATCGTCAACCCGAGCAACGCCGAGTACGCGCAGAACCAGTCCGTCTCCGACTTCGCCAACGGCAAGGCCGCGATGCTGCTCTGGCAGGCCGCCGGGTCGAACCTGAAGTCGCAGAACATGGCCGCGGACGCGTACGGGATCGCCCCGGTGCCGTTCCTGGCCGCCCCGCCGGCCGGTGGCAAGAAGGTCAACAGCATGGTCGCCGGGATCAACATGGCGGTCTTCAAGCACACGAAGAACCGGGACGCCGCGCTGGAGTTCGTCAAGTTCATGACCAGCGACGCCGAGCAGGTGACGCTCAACAAGACGTACGGCTCGCTGCCCCCGGTGAAGACCGTGGCCGGCGACCCGGCGTTCGCCGCCCCGGAGCAGAAGGTGCTCCAGGAGACCCTGGCCAGCACGGCCGCGCCACTGCCGCAGGTGCCCGAGGAGAGCACCTTCGAGACGCTGGTCGGCACCGCCATCAAGGAGCTTTTCGCCGACGCGGCCAGCGGCAAGCCGGTGACCGAGGACAGCGTCCGACAGAAGTTGACCCAGGCCCAGCAGCAGATGCGCTGACGACGCGCCGACGACGCGCTGCCCGCCGGACCGGTGGCCGTGGGAGGGACGCCGACCCTCCCACGGCCACCCAGCGAGAGGACCCCGATGGCAACCAGCACCACCCCCCGGGACGTCACCGCGCCCGACCGACCGGCCCGGGGCGGCAAGCCGGGCCGGAGCCGCCTGCGGCGGCCCCGCCGGTCGCTCCTGCCGTACCTGCTGCTCGCCCCGGCCATCGTGCTGGAGCTGGCGATCCACGTGGTGCCGATGCTGGTCGGCGCGTGGATGAGCCTGCTGGAGCTGACCCAGTTCCACATTCGCGACTGGTCGACCGCGCCCTTCGTCGGTCTGGAGAACTACCGGGTGGTGCTCGACTTCGACTCCGCCGCCGGGGCCGAACTGCTGCACTCGTTCTGGGTGACCGTGCTCTACACGGTCGCCTCGGTCGGGCTCTCCTGGCTGCTCGGCACCACCGCGGCGGTGCTGCTGCAACGGCCGTTCCGCGGCCGCGGCGTGCTGCGCGCGCTCTTCCTCACCCCGTACGCGCTGCCGGTCTACACCGCGGTGATCACCTGGAGCTTCCTGTTCCAGCGGGACACCGGCCTGGTCAACCACGTCCTGGTCGACCAGCTGCACCTGTTCGGCGAGAAGCCGTTCTGGCTGATCGGCGGGAACAGCTTCGTCGCGCTGCTGATCGTGTCGGTCTGGCGCTCCTGGCCGTTCGCCTTCCTGTGCATCATGGCCGGCCTGCAGAACATCCCCGGCGACCTGTACGAGGCCGCGGCCATGGACGGGGCCGGCTTCTGGCGGCGGCTGCGCTCGGTGACCCTGCCCATGCTGCGGCCGGTGAACCTGGTGCTGGTGCTGGTGCTGTTCCTGTGGACCTTCAACGACTTCAACACCCCGTACGTGCTCTTCGGCGGCTCCGCGCCGGAGCAGGCGGACCTGATCTCGATCCACATCTACCGCAGCTCCTTCAAGACCTGGGACTTCGGCTCCGGCTCGGCGATGTCGGTGGCGCTGCTGCTGTTCCTGCTCGTGGTCACCGCCGGGTACCTGCTGATCACCAACCGCCGGAGGAACGATGCGTGAGACCGCGACCGAGCGCTGGGCCCGCCGGATGGTGCTGACCCTGCTGGCGATCTTCGTGCTGGTGCCGCTGTACGTGATGGTCAGCTCGGCGATCAAGCCGCTGCAGGACGTGCAGAACGCGTTCACCTGGTGGCCGCGGCGCCCGACGTTGCAGGCGTTCGTGGACATGTGGTCGACCGTGCCACTCGGCCGCTACCTGGTGAACAGCCTGGTCGTCGCCAGCGTGGCGGCGGTCTTCTCGGTCACCGTGGCGATCTTCGCGGCGTTCGCGGTGAGCCGCTACCGGTTCCGCGGCCGGGGCCTGTTCTCGGTCACCGTGCTGTCGACCCAGATGTTCCCCGGGATCCTGTTCCTGCTGCCGCTCTTCCTGATCTACGTCAACCTCGGCAACGCCACCGGCCTCCAGCTGTACGCCAGCCGGACCGGCCTGATCATCACGTACCTGACCTTCTCGCTGCCGTTCTCGATCTGGATGCTGGTGGGCTACTTCGACTCCATCCCCCGCGGGCTGGACGAGGCCGCCCAGGTCGACGGGGCCGGGCCGCTGCGCACCCTGTTCCAGGTGGTGCTGCCGGCGGCGGTGCCCGGCGTGGTCGCGGTGACCGTGTACGCGTTCATGACCGCCTGGGGCGAGGTGCTCTTCGCCTCGGTGATGACCGACGAGTCCAGCCGCACGCTGGCCGTCGGTCTGCAGGGCTACTCCACCCAGTTCAACGTCTACTGGAACCAGATCATGGCGGCGTCGCTGGTGGTCAGCGTCCCGGTCGTCGCCGGCTTCCTGGCGTTGCAGCGCTACTTCGTCGCCGGCCTGACCGCCGGCGCGGTCAAGTAGGACCACGTTCACCGCCGTCTGAAGGAGAATCGAGAAGTGCCGGACCTGTCCAACCTGCCGCCCGACTTCCTCTGGGGCGTCGCCACCTCGGCGTACCAGATCGAGGGCGCCGTCGACACCGACGGTCGGGCACCGTCCATCTGGGACACCTTCTGCCGGCTGCCCGGGGCCGTCGACAACGGCGACACCGGCGCCGTCGCCTGCGACCACTACCGCCGCTGGCCGGAGGACGTGGCGCTGATGCGGCGGCTCGGCGTCGACGCGTACCGGTTCTCGGTGGCCTGGCCGCGGGTGCGCCCGGACGGCGTCGGCGCGGTGAACGCGAAGGGGCTGGACTTCTACGACCGGCTGGTCGACGCGCTGCTGGCCGCCGGGATCCGACCGTTCGTCACGCTCTACCACTGGGACCTGCCGCAGGTGCTCCAGGACCGGGGCGGCTGGCCGGAGCGGTCCACCGCCGAGGCGTTCGCGGACTACGCGGCCGTGGTGGCCGCCCGGCTCGGCGACCGGGTGGCCGACTGGACCACCGTCAACGAGCCGCTCTGCGTGTGCTGGATCGGGCACCTGGAGGGGCGGATGGCCCCGGGTGAGCGGGACCTGGGCCGGGCGGTCCGCGCCGCGCACCACGTGCTGCTCGGGCACGGCCTGGCCACCCGGGCGATCCGGGCGAACGCCGCGCGCCCCGCGTCGGTCGGGCTGGTGCTCAACCTCAGCCCGATCGAGCCGGCCGCCACCGACCGGCCGGCGGACGTCGCGGCGGCCCGGCGGATGGACGGCCACGTCAACCGCTGGTGGCTGGACCCGGTGCACGGCCGCGGCTATCCCGCCGACATGCTCGCCACCTACGGGGTGGAGCCGCCGGTGCGCGGCGACGACCTGGCGGTGATCGCCACCCCGACCGACTTCCTCGGCGTCAACTACTACTTCCGGCAGGTGGTGATGGACGACCCGGCCGGGCCGCCGCCGTACGCCCGGCAGGTGCCGGTGCCCGGCTCGGTGGAGACCGCGATGGGCTGGGAGATGTACCCGCCCGGGCTGGAGCAGCTGCTGGTCGCGGTGCACGAGGAGTACCGGCCGGCGAGGATCGTCGTCACCGAGAGCGGCTCGGCCTGGCCGGACGACGAGGTCACCCCGGACGGCACCGTGGAGGACAAGGAGCGCACCGACCACCTGGAGCAGCACCTGGCCGCCTGCGCCGGGGCGGTCGGCCGGGGCGTCCCGCTCGCCGGCTACTTCGTCTGGTCGCTGCTGGACAACTTCGAGTGGGCGTACGGCTACGACAAGCGGTTCGGCCTGGTGCACGTGGACTACCCGACGCAGCGGCGGACGGTGAAGGCGAGCGGTCACCGCTACGCCGAGCTGATCCGCTCCCACCAGCGGCGCGCCGGAGCGGCGGAGGCCGTCGCCCCGGTGGCCGGATAGCGGGCCGACGGGGCCCGGGAACCCTGGGTGCCGCACCGGGCGGCACCCAGGGCCCCGTCCGGGTGGTCGGTCGCGGAGGCACTCCGGCGCCGGCCCGAACGGCGATAGCCTCCCCCCGTGGCCGCGACGGAGCAGGACCCGACGGGCGGCGCCAGCCTGGCCGAGATCGACCGGATGAAGGCGTTCAGCGACGGCGTCTTCGCGATCGTCATCACCCTCCTCGTGCTGGAATTGCGCGTCCCGTCGTACGAGCCGGGCGAACTGCTGACCGGGCTGCTGCACGAGGGCTCCGCCTATCTCGCCTTCGTGATCTCCTTCGGCTACGTCGGCGTTCTCTGGCTCAACCACCACGCGCTGCTGCGGCTGCTGCGCGGCACCAATCCGGCCCTGAACTGGATCAACCTGGCGATCCTGTTCGGCGTGGTGATCATCCCGTTTCCGACCGCGGTGCTCGCCTCGGCGTTCACCGACCACGGCGACCGGCACGACCGGCAGGCGGCGGTCGCTCTGTACGCGCTCGCCGCGGCGCTGATGTCGCTGCCGTGGCTGGTGGTCTTCGGCTACCTGCGCCGGCGGCCGGAGGTGTACGCGACTGGCGTCGACCACGCCTACGTGCGGGCTCAGGCGCGGCGGCCGATCACCGGCCTGGTCCTCTACGGTCTGGCCGGGCTGCTCGGCTGGTTCGTGGACCCGATGGTCGGGCTGGTCGCCATCATCGTCATGATCATCTATCACGCCGTCACCAGCGAGGGAATCCGCCGCCGGCGCTCGCCGGCTCGCCGGCCGGGCTGATCCGCCGGGCCGACCCCGCCGACCCCTATGCGTCCTCGCTTAAATAAGCGTGTACTGATATAAAGGTCCGGTGCATGCCTTCGACGTGCTCGGCGATCCGGTGCGGCGCCGGATCCTCGAACTGCTCGCCGGCGGCGAGATGACCGCCGGCGGGCTCTGCGACGTGATCCGCGCCGAGTTCGGCATCTCCCAGCCGGCCGTCTCCCAGCACCTGAAGGTGCTGCGGGACAGCGGCTTCACCACCGTGCGGCCGGAGGGGACCCGCCGGCTCTACGCCGTGGACCCGGCGCCGCTGCGCGAGGTCGACGACTGGCTCGGTCACTTCCGCCGGTTCTGGACCCCACCGCTGCAGGCGCTCGCCACCGAGCTCGCCAGGGGCAAGCGCGAACGGCGACTGCGCGAGCAGCGCGCCGAGGCTCCCGACGACAGGAGAGAATCATGATCGACGCGACCAGCCAGCTCAACGCCGTGCGTCGCCAGGTGGGCCAGCGGACGCTGGAGGCCGGCGAGGCCCGGGTGACGACCATCAGCCAGACGTACGACGCGCCGCTGGAGGACGTCTGGGACGCCTGCACCAACGCCGAGCGCATCCCCCGCTGGTTCCTGCCGGTCAGCGGCGACCTGCGCCTGCACGGCCGCTACCAGTTGGAGGGCAACGCCTCCGGCGTCATCGAGCGCTGCGACCCACCGAAGAGCTTCGCCGCCACCTGGGAGATGATGGGCGAGGTGAGCTGGATCGAGGTCCGGCTGACCCCGACCGGCGACGGTCGCACCCGGTTCGAGCTGGAGCACATCGCGCACGTCGACCAGGAGCGCTGGGACCAGTTCGGCCCCGGCGCGGTCGGGGTGGGCTGGGACCTGGCCCTGCTCGGCCTGGCCACACACCTGGCCGACGACGGCAGCGGGGTCAGCCCCGAGCAGAGCGAGGTCTGGAGCGCCTCCCCGGAGGGCCGGGCGTTCATGTCGTCGGCCAGCGACCGGTGGGGGGACGCGAGCATCGCCGCCGGCACCGACGCCGCGGCGGCCCGGGCCGCCGCCGGGCGCACCACCGCCTTCTACACCGGCACCCCGGAGAGCTGACCCCCGCCGCCCGAACGGTTCCGGTCGAGCGCGCCGCCCGTCGTGCGGGCCCACGCCGCCCGTCGTGAGGGCCCACCCCGGGCCGGTAACGTGCAGCGGCATGAGTGGCGTGCCGTACTCCCACTGCTCCTACTGCGGGGCCGCCTACCCGGCGGCGGCCGGCTGGCCGCGGATCTGCGCGGTCTGCGGCCAGACGGTCTGGCGCAACCCGCTGCCCGTCGCGGTGGCGGTGCTGCCGGTCCGCACGGCCGCGGGTCTCGGCGTCGTCGTCGTACGCCGGGACATCGAGCCGGCCCGCGGGCTGCTCGCGCTGCCGGGCGGCTTCGTCGAGTACGGCGAGGAGTGGAACGACGCGCTGGTGCGGGAACTGCGCGAGGAGACGGGCCTGCTCGCCGACGCCGCCGACGCCCGGCTCTTCGCGGTGCACAGCGCCCCGGCCGGCGGCACCATGATGCTCTTCGGCGAACTGCCCGAGCGGCCGGCCGAGGAGTTGCCGCCGTCCGCGCCGACCGAGGAGGCGACCGAGTGGCTGGTGCTCACCGAGCCGACCGAGCTGGCGTTCTCCACGCACACCCGGGTACTGGCCGACTTCCTCGCCCGCCGCGCCGGCTGAGCCGCGCCCCCGCCGCCGGCGGTGACTGCGACGCTCAGTCGGTGCCGGTCAGGTAGCCGGCGGGGACCGCATCGGTGAGCCAGACCCCGTTCGCGCTGCGATAGAAGACGTGTCCGTCGCGGGCCATCGCCGCCGCGTCGATGCTGAGCACCACCACCGCCCCATTACGCCGGGCGCCCACCCGCCGGGCGGTCTCGACGTCGGGCGACAGGTGGACGTGGTGCCGTCCGCCGCGGTGCAGGCCGGAGGCCCGGATCGACGCGACGGCGGCCGCCCCGGTGCCGTGGTAGAGCGTGTCCGGCGGTGGCACGGGCACCAACCCGAGGTCGACCGGGATCGAGTGCCCCTGGCTGGCCCGGATCCGCTCCACCCCGTCCGGACCCCGCTCGACCGCGAACCGCTGCTTGTCGTTGCCGGCCACCACCGCGTCGAGGTCGGCGCGGTCGATCCGCAGCGCGGCGAGGAACTCCCCGACCGGCACCCAGCCCGCCCCGTCGAGCGTGAGGCCGAACCGGCCGGGCTGGTGCCGCAACGCGAGCGACATCCGCTTGCTCAACCTGACCAGATCCGCGTGATCCACCTCGGCATTGTCACCCGAGCGCGCCCCCCCGATCACGACCCGTCCCGGCGCAGGTCCCGCGAACGGCTCGCCTACCGGCCGCTGAACGTGTCGCTCTTGACGAAGGCCAGGTCGATGGCGGGATCGGTGAAGGTGATCGCACCGGTCGACATGATCGGGACGCCGGCCGGCACCGGCAGGTCGGGAGCCAGCGTGATGGTGAAGCCGGGGAGTCGCCCGACGAAGCGGGTGGCGTAGAGCGCGACGTCACCGCGGGCCGTCACGGCGGCGAGCCGGACGGTCCGGTCCGGCGGGCCCGGCGGCCGCAGCACGACATCCTCGGTGACCGCCTCGTTCATGCTGAACTTCAACGCCGTGAGGGGGCCGTCGGCGGTGGGCAGTTGGACGATCCCTTCCAGCCGGAGCCCGCTCATGGTCAGCTTGGAGCCGGTCAGCTTCGCGGGGATCGCCGCGACCAGCGGCTGCCCCGGATCGGCGCTGATCCACGGCAACGCGGTACCGGCGTCGACGCCGCCGGTCGCGCCCGGGAACGACTTCGCTCGGTCGCAGTCAGCCGGACGGACGCCGCTCGGGCCGGACGACGCGGGCGGACTCCCCTGCGGCACGCCCGGTCCCGGCGGGCTCGGGCAGGTAGGTCCGTCCCGCACAGTAGCCGGCACCGCGGACGCCCGCGTCGGGCTCAGCGCGGCGGGCGCCACGGCGGCCACCAGGCCGAGCAGTCCGAGCAGCACCGCGACGGTCCGGCGGTCGGGCTTGCGAGGCGGGACGTCACCGATTCGCTGGGCCGTCCCCGGCCCGCAGGGAACCTCGTCGGCGGCTGCCCGCGAGACGACGCGCGGACCGCAGCCGTCCCGGCCCGACATCAGCTCGTCGACGACGGCCGGCTACTCCCGCTCGGCGCCGGTCCTGCACCGGGGGCCGGGCGGTCAGGGTCCGGCCCGGCCGCCCGATCGCGCCGCGTCGTCGCCTCGTCCGGTGACCCGTCCCGCGCGGCGTCGGGCGACCCGCCCCGCCCCTCCCCGGTCGACTCGCGTGTCGTCGCGTCGTCCTCGGGCTCTGCGCGTCCGACCGCGGGGGCGGGTTCCGGCGTCCACGCGTAGCCCAGGGCACTGCCCACGATGCCGAGGATCAGACCGAAGAAGAAGCCGCCGAGGTTGACCCCGATCAGCGAGAAGAGGGCGGTGACCGCGGCGACCACGGCGTAGAGGGCCCGGTGTTGCGGCTTGAACCACATCAGCAGCCCGCAGGTCACCAGGATGGCGGGGATCAGCCAGGAGAGAAAGCCCGTCGGCCCCGTCTGGAAGGAGAGACCAGCGAGCGACATCTGGGTGGTGCCGAAGATTTCGAGGCCGGCCAGGCCGGTGAGCAGGCCGCCCCAGAAGGGCCGGGTCCGCCGCCAGTGGCGGAAACCGTCCCGTGCCAGGCGGAACCGGCCGGGCCGGGCCTGCTGGAGTTCGGCGTCTGTCACGCATCCTCCTGCCGGATGAGGAGTGGACGGTGGGGAGGGCACGCGGAGAGCCTGGCGGCCGGGACGGCCGGCTCAGAAGCATTCCCTGGCGGCCGGGCCGACATTGACCTTCAACCGCAGTCCGGTGAGGTTGAACTGCCCGGCCTGGGTGGAGCGGGCCACCTGACGCAGGTTCTTGATGTTGACCGCGTCGGCCTGTTGGCCGAAGGCGCCCCGGGGACCCCGGGCGCCGGGCGGGCCGCCCTCGAGGGTCGACGCGTCCTGCCCGATGTTGATGTTGGTGAACCTGACGTCGCCCTCGAGCGACTCGACATCGAGCAGCAGGTCGCTCGCCGTGGCGGGTCGGCCGCCACCGCCGGCGGTGATGGTGAGCACTACGGGAGCGCCCGGCGCCTTCACCGACTGGCACAGGTCGAACAGCCGCGCCTCGCGGATGCCGGTGACCGCCACCGGGTGCTCCGTTCCGTCGACCTCCCTGGCGACCCCGCCGTACTGGACGAAGCCCTCCCCTTGCAACTCCGAGGCCGACACCTTGAACGTCTGCCCGGACACGGCGAACGAGGCGGCGATCGCGCCGTTGGCCATACCGAAGACGATCCCGGCAGCGACCGCGCTCGCCGGCACCAGCATCGCGGCGAACCTTCGCCACCGGGTACGTCCCACGGGGTTACCGATCCGTTCCTGCACGATTGCTCCTCGGGTGGATGTCGCGCGGTCTTCCGGACGGATGTGGTGGTCGCGCACGGCGCCTGACCACCTGTTGTCGGGCAGGGCGATGGGTTCCGGTGTGATGGCGCAAGTGCCGCACATCACAGGGCCCGCCTCCTCGACGCTAACACAGAGTGGACTTCTCGGGGTCAATTCCTCACTGAGCGTAAGATGGCCCCGATTGCGCCGGCTGGCGCCTGCGGAACGGACAGCCCGGACCGTGGTGCACTGAACCGTCGAATCGCCACTGGCGGCCAGTCGGGGGACGACCAGGGCCCGCCGGTCGGCCTGCGCGCCGAGTCGAGGTGCGTGGACTTTCTCCGCTATCACCGGCGACACCTTCGCCCCGCAGGCCACGACTTCCGGCGATGTCCTGCGCCATCACCCGGGTGACATCGATGATGCCCCTAACTTCGCCTGCTGCCGTTCGGACGGTCGGGCCATCCGGGATCGCAGCCCACCTGCGGGAGACGTCGGGGCGAAGAGCGCGGGCGGCAGGCCCGGGAGGCAAGACAGGGAGACGCATTCCGGTTGGGGAGCTTCGTGATGGTCAGCGTGAACGCTTCGCTCCGGACCGATCTCGAAAGGTCACTCCATGTTCGCACGCAGGGCGCACCATCTCATTCCCGCGCTGGCGATGGCGCTGGGTATGTCCGCCGTGGCCGTGGCACCCGCGTCAACTCCGGTCGCTGCGCCCGCCGAGGCCTGCACGAAGAATCCGAGAAGCAAGAGCGGCCGGGAGGACGACGCTGTCGTCGAGAAGTTCATGGTGGCCGCCGCCCATCCGCTCGCCGCCGAGGCCGGTTGCAAGATCATTGCCAGGGGCGGCAGCGCCGCGGACGCCGCGGTGTCCGTTCAGGCGGTCCTCGCTGTCGTGGAGCCGCACGCCTCCGGGCTCGCCGGCGGCACGCTCATCAACCACTGGGACAAGGACAAGCGCGACATCCGCTTCTTCGACGGCATGTCCAGAGCGCCGCGGAACGTGACCGAGAATGTGCGGACGCCCACCGCGCAGGAGGCCGAGGATCTCGGAACGGATCGCTTCCCGAACGACGCCTCGGCGACCGGACGCGCGTTCGGCGTTCCCGGCACCCTGCGGGTGCTCGCGGACGTGCACGAGTTGTACGGCGAACTCCCGTGGAACCAGCTCTTCGACGACGCCATCAGGCTGGCCAAGGACGGGTTCCCCATGTCCCCGAACCTGCACGACGGTTTCGAGGAGCGTTTCAACGGGCGGAAGCGCTGCAACTATCCCGACCTGCGCCCCCGCTACTGCAACGGCGACGAGCCCAAGCCGGTGGGCAGCACGCTCTACAACCCTGAGATCGCCGAGGTGCTGCGGCTGGTGCGGGACGGGGGCGCGGAGGCGTTCTACGACCCGGACGGCGAGATCGCCCCGACCATCGCCAAGCACGCGGCGAAGGGCCCGATCAAGCTCAAGGGCAACACGGCGGGCCCGGTGGTGATCCCCTCCCTGATCACCCCGCAGGACTTCGCCGACTACACCCCGGTGGAGCGCACCGAGATCTGCCGGAAGCCGTTCGGCGTCTCGGTGTGCACCTCACCGCCCCCCGCGTTCGGCGGAGTGGCGGTCCTGGAAGAGCTCGGCCTGCTCGAACGCGGCGACGTGAAGAAGACCGACCCGGGCTCGGCCGCCCGAATCCATCTGTCGCTGGAGGCCAGCCGGTTGGCGAATCTGGACCGTCGCGCCTACATCGGTGACCCGGACTATCACGGCGTGCCCGTGGACGGTCTCCTCGACGACCGGTACCTCGACAACCGCTTCTCCCTCTTCTCTCGCGACCGGGCGGTCCGACCCGTCGAACCGGGTGACCCGCCGGGAGTGCGACCCGAACCTCCGGTGGTGGGCGACGAACCCGCCACGGTGGACGTCGGCGACCCGACGAGCAACGTGAGCATCGTCGACGCCGAGGGCAACGCCGTCTCCATGACGACCACCAACAACAGTCATTTCGGGTCGCACCTGGAAGTCCAGGGGATGATTCTCAACAACGCGTTGAACAACTTCACGGACACCGCGTCGGTCTCACCGGGAAAGCCCGTCAACGTCATGCAGCCGGGGAAGCGGCCCACGGCCTCGATGGCGCCGACGCTCGTGCTGGACGGTGAGGGTAAGGAACTGAGGCTGGTGGTCGGCGCTGCCGGCGGCTCCCACATTCCTGACTACGTGGTCCAGACCATCGTGGGAGTGATCGTCGACGGCATGACCCCGGCAGAGGCGATCAACCAGGGCCATTACAGCGGACAGGACATCACCCGCGACTGTGATGGGGAACGGGATGCGCCGTCGGCCATCGAGGCGAACCGGAGAGTGGCCCTACGGATGCCGAACCTCGTCGAGCGTCGGCACCCCTGTCCCCGACTCATCGCACTGGACAGCGGTCTCACGGCGATCGAGATTCGCGGCAAGCAGCTGCTCGGCGCGGCCGACCCACGCCGGGACGGCACCGCCACCGGGGGCTGACGTCACGCCGGCCGGTGTCGTGCCGCGCCGGCCCGGCACGCGGGTTCATCTCGGCAGGGTGAGGCTGGCTCACCCTGCCGAGTTCCATGATCGGGTCATACCGCCCCATCCAGCGTTTGGCGGGGTCCGGCAGAGGTCCGAGGCATGCCCAGGTTCGTCCCGGTGAGGTGATGCTGGCTCACCCCGTCGAGTCCGATGATCGATTCGACCGTGCAACTTCCGGTGTTCACGGAAGGGAAGGGGTCGCCATGAATAGAAGGAGCGAAGGCGAACAGCCTGCGCCTGACCGGGACACAGAACAGCAGAGCTTCCGTGGCCAGGCTCCCGTGACGGGGAAGCCGGCCGAGCTGCCGCCGGAGGAAATGGTCGCCTGGCGGCGACGCGCCCTGGAGCAGCAGCTACCGGCTGCCGGGTTTCCAGCGGGTTCCGGGACACCCTCGCTGGTGTATCTCTGGGTGACGATGTGCCTGGCGGCGGCCATCGTGCTGGGGTTCGCCGTCAACCACCAGCGGGGCGTGCCCCCCGCCGTGGTGGATTCGCAACGGGACAACGTGTCGAAGGTCGCCACCAGCACGCGAATGACCATCCAGCACTCGGTCGAGGAGCTCGACCAGCGGGTCTCCACCCGGGCACCCGGGACGCCGGACCCCGAACTGCTGAAGCAGGCGGTGGGCGACGGAGCCACCTGGAACGGGGCCACGATCATGGAAACGGCCAGCCGGCGCCCGGTGGCGACCCTGGGGCCGCAGCTGCCGCTCGAGCAACTGCCGCCGACACTGCCGGCCAACGTGTTCCCGGTCAGCACGGCCGACGGTCCGGCGCTGGTCCGCAGTATCGCGCTTGACCAGTCGCGGACCTTGCTGGCGATGCAACCGCTCAACGTGGACGAGTTGCGGCTCAATCCCAAGGCCCGCCAGGGCGTCTTCGTGCTCACGCCGGACGGGAAGAGCACGCTGATGCAGGGGGTGAGTGCCGTCGACGAGGTCCACCTGCCGGTGGTCTTCGGCGAGCTGGCACAGTCCGACTCCAGCGAGGGCCACCCGATCAGGGTGACCGAGTGGCAGGACCGCCAGTTGGTCGTCTCGTCCGCTCCGGTGGGGAACACCGGCGTGACGCTGGCGACCCTGATCGTCGCCGACGAGGCGGGCGGTACCTCCGCGGTCCGCGGTCTCCTGCTCGGCCTGACCCTGTTGGCGTTGGCGGTGCCGAGCTTCCTGTTGATGCGGCTGGCGCTGGTCCGTCCCGTGCGCTCGCTGCTCGAGCAGGCCAAGGCCAACGCCTCCGGCGCCGCCCCGGCCAAACGACATCCGCTGCGGATCGCGGAGGCGCACCGCATCGCCCAGGCGCTGGCTTTCACGTCCGGCGACACCTCGTCGGCCAGCAGCCCGCGCACCCGGTGGCGGTGGCGTTGGCGGCCGACCGTGACGCAGGCCCTGGCCGTGGCCACGGTCGTAGCGCTGCTCTGGCCGGCGGCGGCGGTGGCGACCGCCCTCGGCGCGCCCAAGCCGTCGATCCCCGACCAGCTCGTCAAGGACGAGGAGAGCCGGGCCGAGGCGGCGAGCACGATGATGGGCAAGGCGCTCAACAACGGGCTGCAGACGGTGATCCGCGTCTCGCAGACCGCCGAGTCCAGCGACCCCGCGCAGCTGACGCCGCTACTCAAGCACGAACTGGCCGACAAGCAGCGGTTCCGCAGCCTCTACCTGATGGATTCGAGCGGATCGGTGATCAGCTCGGCCGGACGCGAGCCGCTGCGGAAGGAGCCGCTGCGGGGTGAGGCCGGCATCGACCTGGACGACAAGACCGCCCGAGTCCCGGTGGTCTACGCCTTCCGGGTCGGCGCCAACGGCGTCGCCACGGTGGGTGAGTACAACATCGACTACCTGCTGGGGATGCTGCGCGAGGTGGACGGCCAGGCCCGGATCGTGGACGAGGATCTGCGCACGGTCTTCGACTCGGAGGGCTTCCGCGCCTTCGAGGAGCTGGAGGGCAGCGCCCGTGGCGCCGCGGCCGAGGCGTTGAAGGGCGGCACCGTGGGGCGGGCCGAGACGCCTGGGGGCGGTGCGGCCCTGATCGCCGCCGCCGGCTTGAACAAACCCAACACGGTTGCGCCGCTGAAGTGGTCCCTGGTCGTGGAGCAGGACCTGGCCGGACTGCGGCTGCCGCAGAGCGACGGACGCCGGTGGACGCTGCTGGTCGCCGGCGCCGCGACCGGTGTCGTGCTGCTCAGTCAGGTGTGGCAGTACTACGTCTTCGCCCGGCCGCTGCGGCGGCTGGCGACCGAAGCCGACCGGATCCGCGGCGGCTCGGTCGAGACGCCCATCCCGCCGCAGCGGCACGACGACATCGGGGAACTGGCCATGTGTCTGGAGGTCTGCCGTCAGGCCCGGCACACCGGCTCGGATCGGTTGGGCGGGGTGCCGCGGATTCGCGGCACGGAGGACGACCCGACCGTGGTGCTCCCCGAGGTGCCACCGCCGGCCAGTCCGGAGAGGGTCGCCCCGCCGACCGTCTATCGCGGCGGTCACCAGTCTGCCGGCCGAGACGAAGGGGATTGACGTGGCATATCTATACGTCGTATTCGTCCTTTGCTGCCTGGCTCTGCTCGTCGCCGGGATCGTCGAGCACCGCAACCACAACCGCAACCTGGACAAGATCCCGGACCGCGTGCTGGTCAACGGCATTCGCGGCAAGAGCTCCATCACCCGGCTCTGTGCCGGCGCGCTGCGCGGCGGTGGGCGGGTGGTGGTGGCCAAGACCACCGGCACCGCGGCCCGGTTCATCTTCCCGGACGCCAGTGAAGAGCCGGTGCACCGGAAGTTCGGCATCGCGAACGTGGTGGAGCAGATCGGGATCGTGCGGCGGGCCGCCGTCTACCACCCCGACGCCCTGGTCATGGAGTGCATGGCGGTGATGCCGGCGCTGCAGGAGGTCAACCAGAGCAAGCTGATCCGGTCGAACATCGGGGTGCTGTGCAACGTGCGCGAGGACCATCTCACCGAGATGGGTCCCACCCTGGACGATGTGGCCCGGTCGCTGAGCCGGTCCATGCCGGTGGGTGGTGTCTGCATCACCGCCGAGCGGGAACGGCTGGCGATCCTGCAGGAGGAGGCCGAACGGCGCGACTGCCGCCTGATCGCGGTCGATCCCGAGTCGGTGACCGACCGCGAGATGGACGGGTTCGGGTGGATCACGTTCAAGGAGAACGTCGCCATCGCGCTGGCCGTCGCCGAGCAACTGGGCGTTGACCGGCACAGCGCGCTGCGGGGCATGTGGGAGGCCCCGCCCGACCCCGGTGTGCTGTCCGTGGCGCGGGTGATGCACGGCAGCAAGCGGATGCGGTTCGCCAACATCTTCGCCGCCAACGATCCCGAGTCCACCTTCATGAACATCCAGCAACTGGAGAATCAGCACCTCATCACCCGTCCGCTGACGATGGTGGTCAACTGCCGGCCGGACCGGATCGAGCGCAACGGTCAGATGGGTGAACTCAGCGGCCGGGTGCGACCGGAGAAGATCGTTCTCATCGGCGAGGTGACCAAGAGCGCGCGGACGAGCGTGCCGTCGGAGCTTCAGGACCGGGTGGTCGACATCGGCGGCAAGCTCGCCCCTGACCGCCTGCTGGAGGGCGTGATGGCGGAGACGCCGGCCGACTCCTCGATCGTCGCCGTGGGGAACATCCACGGGCAAGGCGAGGTCCTGATCCACAAGCTGGCGGAACTGCCGGGCTGGACCTGCGAGGACGGGTCTCCATCGGCCTCCACGCTTCGTACGCCGACCGGAGAAAGGATTCAGCGATGACCTTCGGCGGAGAACTCAGCGCCCAACTGGCCACCGCGAGCCTCGGGATCGGCCTGGTGTTCGCGCTGCTGTGCTATCTGACCACGAACCTCTCGCCGGGCGGCATGATCACGCCCGGGTGGATCGCCCTGACGCTCATCGAGGACCAACTGCAGGCGGTGATCATCGCCGGGATGACCGTGCTCACCTACCTGCTCACCCTGCTGATGCAACGGGTGGTGATCCTGTACGGCAAGCGGCTGTTCGCGGCGATCGTGCTACTCAGCGTCCTGTTGCAGCTGACCCTGTTCGTCATCGTCCAACGTGACCTTCCGCTGCTGTTCGCCCACCAGACGCTGGGCTTCGTCATCCCCGGGCTCATCGCGTACCAGCTCGTGCGGCAGCCGCCGAAGGCCACCATCATGGCGACCGTCATCGTCACCGCCATCACCTTCGGGGTCGCGTACAGCGGCGTCGTGGCCGGTTTCGTGCCGGTGACCTGACCGCAGCCCAGAGCCGAGTCGCGAAAGGAGACGCGGGCATGAAGTACTGGACGTACCTGCGCAGACGGACCGTACTTCTGACTACCGGCGTGTTCGTCCTGCTGCTCACCGCCGGTGCGGGTACCTACGCGGTGGTGCTGCCGTCGCCGGCGGACCAGACGGAGATCACCCTGGGCACGGGCATGCCGTCCCAGGGCCCGACCCGCGGCGCGTCCGGGTACACCTACCAGCGCCTGACGGAGCCTGATCGCACGGAGATCATCGACTCGTCGGGGGAACCCGTCGCGACCATGACCGACGGCGCGCGGACCGTGCAGATCTACGGTCCGCTCCGAACGTTCGAGGAACCACGCTTCACCGCCGCCAAGGTCGAGACCAACGTCTGGGTCCGCCTCGCCCCACAGGCGTGGCGGGCGGGCGCCGAACAGGAGCAGTGGTTCATCGACTGGCTCGAGGGGGTGCGCAACGACCGCTCGCCGGACGTGCTGGCGATCGCCTTCGAATATGTCGACGGCGCGCCGGCGAAGAAGGACAACCAGGGACAGCAGTATTCCGGCGACGCGTCGTTCGGGCCACCGGACCCGTTGGATCCCGATGGCCGGGCCGAGCGCTCGGACTTCTACGACTACCTGCAGGTCCCGTGGTCGTTCTCGGACGGTAAGAACTCGCTGCCCGACCCCGAACGCGCCCTGGCGCTGGACTGCTCCGGCTACCTGCGGATGGTCTACGGGCACCGGCTCGGGTTTCCGCTGCTCGGCACCAACAACCCGGGTGACGGGCTGCCGCGCCGCGCGTACGCGATGGCCGAAGTGGGCCCAGGGGTCGCCCTGACGCCGAACACCGGTCAGCGAGCCCGCGGCATCGACCGCCTGCTCCCCGGCGACCTGTTGTTCTTCAACGCGCAGCCGGTACCGAGCCGGCAGATCGACCACTCCGGCATCTACCTCGGCCTCGATGACAGCGGCCATCACCGGTTCGTCTCCAGCCGTTCGCAGACGGACGGCCCGACCATGGGCGACCTGTCCGGCGAACCCATCCTCGACGGCATGGGCTACTGGCCGGACCGGTGGCGCACCGCCCGCCGGATCTGAGCCGCCCACCGAGCGTCAGCGGCACCGGCTACGCGTTCCCGCCGCCGGGCGGCATGCCCCGCCCGGCGGCCCACCCGCGGCCGAGTCGGGTATCGCACGACGATGCCCGACCGGCCCCGTCTGGTCGTCAGCGGGCGGTTGAGCAGCGCACGAGGCTGCTCAACCGCCCGCTGATCGCTACCCGCTCAGGGTCAGGGCCGGCGGCGGGTATCCGCAGCTGGCTGAGTCCCGCCGCCGCAACTGTCGGAGCCTGGGGCGGCAGACCGGCCGTCGCTCCGGCTGAGTCCCCGCCGCAGCTGTCGGATGCCGGGGCGGCAGCGGGTTCGAGGTGGACGCGGAAGCGCCCGTCCACGGGCCGGCGAACCAGCTCTGGATCGGTCGTCCCCGGTGCGGCTTGGCCCCTTGCGTGGGAGCGATCCCGGAGCTCGACGGACCGGGGCGGATGGGTCGGCCACCGCCGGGGCTCGAGGGGGACCAGGAGTGTAGTACCAACCGCGTCGGCCTGCGGGCGTTTTCACGAACCCGGGCCGGGTAATCGTCTGGCGAGAGAGCCGGGAAGCCAATCGAGAGCCCGGGAACCGGGAGCGTCCGGAAACAGCGACTCCGGCGTACGCGCGGGGTTCTGCTACCTGCGGTGCTTGCGCTCCCGATCCCAGCGGCGTCAACCCCGATGGGAGCTTCACGATGAACTCGATCTTCCGCAAGAGCGCGCTGTCGGTTGCCGGTCTGCTGATGACCGGTGGAGCCGTCGCCGTTCCGGCGATCGCCGCCGAGACCGCGCCAGCGAAACCGGCCATCGCGGTGCAGGCGGAGGAGCCCCCTGGTCAGGACAAGAAGGTGCTCGACCACGAGTACCAGCGGCAACCGAACGCGTACTACTGCGCTCCGGCGGCGACTCGGATCGCCCTGTCCACGCAGGGTAAGACGCCGAGTCAGCGCGAGGTGGCGGAGAAGCTGGGCACCACCAAGGCCGGTACCCAGTCGGCCGACGACACCACCCGCGTCCTGAACGAGATGACCGGCGGCGGCTACGAGACCACCGAGATCGACGGCCCCACCGCCGAGCCGGCACAGGTCGATGAGCTGCGCGCCGACGTGGTCGAGGCGGTCGACGGCAAGCGGGGCGTGGTGGCCAACACCATGGGCACCGCTGTCGACACCGAGGGCCGGCGACACTCGTTCCCGGGCGGACACTACGTGACCATCATCGGCTACCGCGACAACGGTGAGGCGGTGCAGATCGCCGACCCGTACGACCCGAAGAAGCACTACTGGATGAGCGACGACAAGGTGGCCACCTGGATCGCGGAGCGCGGCTACTCCAGCTGACGCCGCGTGGCATGGTCGTGGCCCGGGCTCCCGGCGGGAGCCCGGGCCACGGCTTTCCCGCGCCCGACGCCCGGCGCCACAGGCGTCCGCCCTCAGGCGGCGGCGCGGTCGGCGGTCGGGCGGCGCCGGCGGGCCGGATCGGTCAGCGCCGGCGGGCGCCAGACGCCGTCGGGGGCGTACAGGTTGGTGCCGGGCGGGACGATCTCGTCGATCCGGTCCAGGGTGGCGTCGTCGAGGGTCAGGGTGGCGCCGGCGAGCAGCCCGTCCAGCTGGTCCATGGTGCGCGGGCCGATGATCGTCGAGGTCACCCCCGGGTGAGCGACGGTGAACGCCACCGCCAGTTCCGGCAGCGTCCGACCGAGGTCGGCGGCCAGCTCCACGAGCTGCTCGACCGCGCGGTACTTGGCTCCGTTGCCGGGCAGCGCCGGGTCGAAGCGGGCCGGGGTCAGCGCGGGACGACCCGCCGTCAGGTCCACCGGCCGGCCCTGCCGGTAGCGGCCGGAGAGGAAGCCGGAGGCGAGCGGGCTCCAGACCAGCACCCCCATGCCGTACCGCTGACAGACCGGCAGCACGTCGGCCTCGATGCCCCGGGCCAGGATCGAGTACGGCGGCTGCTCGGTGCGGAACCGTCCCAGAGCGCGCCGCTCGGCGACGTGGTGCGCCTCGACGATCTCCTCGGCCGGGAAGGTGGAGCAGCCGAACGCCCGGATGGTGCCGGCCCGGACCAGGTCACTGAGCACGCCGAGGGTCTCCTCGACGTCGGTGGTGTGGTCGGGACGGTGGACCTGGTAGAGGTCGATCCAGTCGGTGCCCAGCCGGCGCAGGCTGTCGTGCACCGCGCGCAGGATCCAGCGGCGCGAGTTGCCGCCCCGGTTGGGGCCCTCGCCCATCGGGAAGTGCACCTTGGTGGCGAGCACCACGTCGTCCCGCCGGCCCCGCAGCGCCCGGCCGACGATTCGCTCGCTCTCCCCGGCCGAGTACATGTCCGCGGTGTCGACCAGGTTGATCCCCCGGTCGAGCGCGGCGTGGATGATCCGCACGCAGTCGTCGTGGTCGGGGTTGCCGACCGCGCCGAACATCATCGTGCCGAGGGCGTGGACGCTGACCTCGATGCCGGTGCCGCCCAGTACCCGGTAACGCATGGTGGTGCTCCTCGCGGTGTCCGCCCCGGCGGCGGATCCGCCGGCGGCGCCGCCCACGCTAGGAATTCGAGTGCGCTCGAGGTCAACACCGGGCGGTGCCGCCGCGACGCCCCGGATCGCCGGACGCGCCAGCCCGTGCCGCCGACCGAGCGGACGTGCCCCGGCCGTGGTGGCCGGTCACCGGGGCACGGCGTCGCCGGCCTGCGGGGAGCCGGCCAGGTAGCCGCTGGCCTGCAGGTCGAACAGCTCACGGTAGAGGCCGTCGGCGGCCATCAGCTCGTCGTGGGTGCCGTGCTGGACCAACCGCCCCTGGTCGAGCACGAAGATCTGGTCGGCGTGCCGGACGTTGGCGAGCCGGTGGGTGATCAGGACGACGGCCCGGTCCGGGTGCCGGCGCAGGTGCTGGAAGAGCGCGTGCTCGGCCCGGGCGTCGAGGGAGGCGGACGGCTCGTCACAGATCAGCAGCGCGGCGTCGCGGTAGAGCCCACGCGCGGCGACCAGCCGCTGCCACTGCCCGCCGGACAGGTCGTGGCCGTTCTTGAACTCGCGGTCCAGCAGCGTGTCGTAGCCGTACGGCAGGTTGTCGATCACCTCGTCGGCGGCGGCGGCCCGGGCGGCCTCCCGCACGCTCGGCCCGGATCGCCCGGGCGCCCGGTCGTGGCGGCCGATGCGGATGTTCTGCCCCGCGGTGAACGGGAACCGCCACCAGTCCTGGGTCATCACCGCCACGTGCTCGCCGACCGCCCGCGGGTCGAGATCGGCGGTGTCCACCCCGTCCCACCTGATGACGCCCCCGGTCGGCCGGTAGAGGCCGGCGATCAGCTTGGCCAGGGTGGTCTTGCCCGAGCCGTTCTCGCCGACCAGCGCGATCACCTGGCCCCGGCGCAGGGTGAGGCTCACCTCGTCGACGGCCGGCTGCTCGGTGTCCGGGTAGCGCAGGCTGACCCGGTCGAGTTCGATCACGTCGAAGCCGTCGACGGCCCGCCCGCCGGTGGCCGGCATCCGGCTCCGGGCGCGCTCCAGGAAGTCGCGGTAGTCCTGGTAGTAGAGGGCGTCCTCGTAGAGCGAGTTGGTGGCCAGGACCGCGACGCCGAGGCTGGTCCGGGCGGACTGGATGGCCAGCAGCGCCGTGGCCGCCGCGGCGAGCGCGACCAGCCCGCCGAGCAGCAGCGCGCCGAGGACGGCGTAGACGCCGAACGCGGCGAGCCCGGCGACGCTCGCACCGGCCACCCGGGTGCCGGTCTGCGACCGGACCAGGCGCAGCTGGGCCCGGGTCTCGACGGCCATCACCCGGCGGTACTCGGCGATCAGGAACCCGCGCATCTGGTAGGCGCGCACCTCGGCCGCGGTGCGTCGGTTGGCCATCAGGTGCGCCAGCATCCACATCCGCCGGCGGCGGGTGATCCGGGCCAGCATGGCCAGGTACTGCCGGCGGGCCACCCGGACTGCGGTGACCGCCTCCGGCACCGCCGCGAGCAGCAGGCAGGGCAGCAGGATCGGCTGGATCACCGCGACCGCCACCGCGGTGGCGGCCATCCCGACCACCCCGGTTACCAGGTTGACAGTGTGGTCCACGATGTACGCCGCCTCGGCCATCCCCCGCTCCCGGGCCCGGTCCATCTCCTCGGCGAAACCGGCGTCGTCGAACGCGGCGAGGTCGACCGCCGTGGTGGCCTCGAACAGGCGCAGCTCCACCTCGTAGTTGATCTGCGGGGTGAGCCGGGCCTGGGCCCAGCCGGCCGCGATCATCAACCCGCCCCGGGCGGAGACCGCCGCGGCGGCCAGGACCAGCGCCGGCAGCGCCGCGCGCACCCGGTCCGGAGTGGGGCCGGCGGCGAACAGCTCGCGCAGCACGCTGGTCGTGGCGAGCAGCCCGAACGTGGTCATCACCCCGGCGGCGACGTTCAGCCCGATGGAGGCGACGGTGTCCCGGCGACTGGTGGCCCAGGCCAGCGCCACCGCGTCCCGCACCAGCCGGGGCAGCCGGCGGGCCACCGCGCGAAAGCTGGTGTGCGCGAACGCGGTGGCGTGGTGCATCCAGGCGGCGTCCTCCAGCTCCGGCAGGACCGGGCCGGTGACGGTGTCGTCGGTCGGTTCGGCCGGTGGGTCGTCCGGCTCGGACGGGTGGCGCTGGCGGGCCATCGACTCCACGGACCCTCCCGGGGGACGCGGGTGAACCGGACGCCGCCCGAGACTACCGACAGCGATCGGGTCGTGTCGTGGCGTGAACGGCGTGTCGAACTCCCGTGCCAACGGCGTGTCGGCCGGGCCGCGTCAGGGCACCGGCTCCGGTCCGGCCGCCGGGGCGGCGGTCAGCGGCAGCAGCACCCGGAAGGTGGTGGCGCCGGGGGTCGACTCGACCCGGATGTCGCCGTGGTGCTTGTGGACCACGATCCGGTACGAGATGTCCAACCCCAGGCCGGTGCCGGAGCCGACCGGCTTGGTGGTGAAGAACGGCTCGAAGATGCGCGGCCGCACGTCCGGCGGGATGCCCGGCCCGGTGTCGGCGATCTCCACCGCGAGCAGGTCGCCATCCCGCCCGGTCCGCAGGGTCAGCGTGCCCTTCTCCCCCATCGCGCCGAGCGCGTTGTCGATCAGGTTGGTCCAGACCTGGTTGAGCTCCGCCGCGTACGCCGGCACCGGCGGGAGGCCGCGGTCGTACTCCTTGACCAGCCGGACCCCGGCGGGCAGCTTGCCCTTGAACATCACCAGGGTGGCGTCGAGCAGGTCGTGCACGTCGACCACCTGGTACGGCGCCCGGTCCAGCTGCGAGTACTGCTTGGCCGCGCCGACCAGGCCGGAGATCCGGGTGACCGCGTCGCCGATCTCCCGCATCAGCAACTCGGTCTCGACCGTGTAGGTCAACCACCGGACGGCGGCCTCCAGGTCCGCCGCGCCCACCGCCGCCCGCACCCGGGCCAGCCACTCCTCGTCCAGCCCGCCGGCGACCAGGGTCGGCGCCAGGTCCCAGCCGGCGCCGATCCGCTGCTCCGCCAGCCAGTCGGCCAGGGCGTCCTCGGCGTCCGCGGCGGCCATCGCGCTCAGCTGCGGTGCGGCGGCCACCCGGGCGACCGCCTCCTCCTGGAGTTCCACCAGCGTGTGCAGTGCCCGCCCGTCCAGCCGCCCGTCGGCGATCATCGCCAGCTTGTGCCGCATCCCGGCCACCCGGTCGCGCAGCACCGAGGTGGCCCGGACCGCCGCGGCGGCCGGGTTGTTCAGCTCGTGGGTCAGCCCCGCCGACAGGGAGCCCAGCGCCAGCAACCGTTCCCGCTCGCCGACGATGGTCTGGGCGTTCCGCATCCCGATGAAGAGCCCCTCCAGCAGGTGCATCGCCATCGGGAACCAGGAGCGCACGGCGTGCGCGAAGCTCTCCGCGGGGAGCACGAAGAACTCCGCCTCGTCGACCGCCCGCAAGGTGTTGCGGTAGACCTGCTCGGCCTCGTCGTCGAGGTACGCCTGGGTCGCCCCGCCGTACACCCCGCGCTGGCCGGTCCGGGTGACCTCCACCTCGTCGCCGTGCACCCGCCGGCTCAGCGCCACCGCCCCGCGGAGCAGGACGAAGAAGCAGGTCGCCGGCTCGCCCTCGGCGTAGACGACGGTGCCGGCGGCGCGCTGCTCCACCCGGCCGTGCTCGGCCAGCCAGTCGAGCTGCCGGTCGTCGAGCGCCTCGAACAGGAACAGGGTGCGCAGCTCGTCGGGGGTCAGCCGGTCGGTCGGGGTGGTCACTGCGCCTCCAGGTAGCGATGCACCAGCGAGACGGCCATCGCGCCCTCGCCGACGGCGGAGGCGACCCGTTTCACCGACTCGGCCCGGACGTCGCCGGCGGCGAAGACGCCCGGCAGGCTGGTCTCCAGGTGGTACGGGTCCCGCGACAGCGCCCAGCCGGCCGGCCGCCGGCCGTCGGTGACCAGGTCGGGACCGGTGACCACGAAACCCCGCCGGTCCCGGACCAGCACCCCGTCCAGCCACTCGGTGCGCGGCTCCGCGCCGATGAAGATGAACAGCCAGGACGCGTCCACCGTGCGGGTCTCACCGCTGCGGGTGTCGCAGAGGGTGAGCTGTTCCAGGTGGCCGCTGCCGGATCCGCCGGCCACCACGGTGTGCGGGTGCACGACGATGTTGTCGATCCGGTCGAGCTGGTTGATCAGGTAGCGCGACATCGAGGCGGTGAGGTCGGCACCGCGGATCAGCAGGTGCACCCGCGCGGCGTACCGGGCGAAGTGCACCGCCGCCTGGCCGGCCGAGTTGGCCCCACCCACGATGTAGACGTCCTGCGCCTCGCAGCTCGGCGCCTCGGTCGCGGTGGAGCCGTAGAAGACGCCCTGCCCGGTGAACTCGGCCAGCCCGGGGGCGTCGAGCACCCGGTAGGACACGCCGGTGGCCAGCACCACGGTGTGCGCGGCGATCTCGGTGCCGTCGCCGAAGCGCAGCAGCCGGGCCGAGCCGGCCTCGGCCAGCCCCACCACCTCCCGCGTGCTGAGCAGCTCGGCGCCGAACTTCAACGCCTGCCGGCGGGCCCGGTCGGTGAGCTGCGCGCCGGAGACCCCGTCGGGAAAGCCCAGGTAGTTCTCGATCCGGCTGCTCTGCCCGGCCTGCCCGCCGGTGGCCCGGCGTTCGACCAGCACCGTGCGCAGTCCCTCGGAGGCGCCGTACACCGCCGCGCCGAGGCCGGCCGGGCCGCCGCCGACCACCACCAGGTCGTAGAAGTCGGCAGCGGGCACCACGGTGAGCCCGGCCAGCCCGGCCAGCTCCGCCTCGGTCGGGGCGACCAACGCCTTGCCCTCGCCGGTGACCACCAGCGGCAGGTCCGCCTCGGTCGCTCCGGCCGCGGCGAGCAGCCGGACGCCCTCCGGGTCGTCGGCCAGCAGCCAGCGGAACGGGACCAGGTTGCGGGCGAGGAAGTCGCGCACCTTGAACGACGGGGCCGACCAGCGGTGCCCGACCACCCGGATCTCGGTCGCCGTGGCGTCCGGGCTGGCTGCCCACGCCCGAAGCAGCGTGTCCACCACCGGGTACAGCTTCTCCTCCGGCGGATGCCACGGCTTGAGCAGGTAGTGGTCCAGGTCGACGAGGTTGATCGCGTCGATCGCGGCGTCGGTGTCCGCGTACGCGGTGAGCAGCACCCGGCGGGCGGCCGGGAACAGGTCCATCGCGGCCTCGAGGAAATCGATGCCGTTCATCTCCGGCATCCGGTAGTCGGCCAGCAGCACGGCCACCTGCTCGCCACGGAGTTTGATCTCCCGCAGCGCGGTCAACCCGTCCGCGCCGGAGGCCGCCCGGACCACCCGGTACCGGTCGCCGTAGCGGCGGCGCAGGTCGCGGGCGACCGCGCGGGACACCGCCGGGTCGTCGTCGATGCTCAGGATCACCGGGTTCGCCATGGCGTGATCCAACCACCCGCCGACCGGGCGGCGCACCACCGGCCGGGGCGCGGACGGTCGCCCGCGCCGCACGGCGGCACGGTTGACCAGCCCCAGGACGGGTAGACGGTGCCGGCGCCGGGTGGCCGGCGGCACCGGCCGGAGACGTCTCGGGGAGCCGATGTCCGATGGACCGGCGGCGTCGTACGACGTCGTGGAGCTGCGGGTGCACGGGGTGTCCGGCGCGGGCGCGGACCAGGTGCTGGACCGCCCGAACGTGGCGCAGGTGGCCGGGGACCGCAGCGGCGGCTTCTTCCGGCCGCGCCCCGGCTACCCGGACACCCGAGGGTCGGCCGGTGTGGTGCTGGAGGCGTACCGCTGGAGCGACCTGCCCTCGGGCACCGCGATCCGGACGCTGTCGCTGGTCTTCCTGCTGCCCTTCATGCTCTGCAACGTGGCGATCTGGATGCGTCCGCGCGGCCTGGGTCGCAGCGAACTGGTACTCAAGGCGCTGTGCCGGGTGCTGGCGCTCTCACTGACCGCCCTGTACGTGCTCTCCATCGTCGGGGTGGCGCTGGACCTGGTCGCCTGGCGGTGCCTGGCGTCGCCGCAGTGCTTGAGCGAGCGCACCTGGCTGTCCTGGCTCGGCGATCGGCCGGCGGGCCTGCGGCTGGCCGTGCTCTCGATCGTCCCGATCGCCGCGATCGGCCTGGTCTGGCGGCTCGGCGCCCGCCCGGGTCGCAACTTCGACGCGTTCCGGGCGCCGCGCGCCACCACCACCGTGCACCAGCTCAGCGCCGTGGGCCAGTGGGACGCGGCGCCGCTGGTCGGGCGGCTGCGGTCGATCCATGTCGCGGTCGCGTTCGGCACGCTGGACGCCGCCCTGCTCACCGCGCGGGCCCGGGCGGGCGCCGCCCCGGCCACCGTCGTGCTCGCGGTGGCCACCGGCGCGGTGCTGGTGACCTGTGTCGTGCTGGTCTGCGCGCATCCGGCGATCGACCAGACCGAGGTGGGCCGGCGGGTCGACCGGGTGGCCCGCTGGCTACGGTTCACCGCCAGCGGCCTGACCGTGCTGGTGCTCGTCGTGGTGGCGGCGCACCCGGCGCCCTGGCCCGCCGCGGTCGGCCTGCCCGGGCACGGGGAGATGGTCACCTACCTGCTGGTCTTCCAGACCCTCCTGCTCGCCGGGCTCGGGGCGCTGGTGCTGTGGGTGCGCGTCCGGCGCAGCGGCTGGCGGCGGCGGGGCCGACACGGCGGCGGGCCGCTGCGCGCGCTGGGCGCCCCGATCATCGCGGCCGCCGCGACCGGCCTGGCGGTGGCGTTCTCCGCCGAGCTGGTCTACCGGGCGGCGGACTTCCTCGACCGCAACGAGCCGACCGCGGACCGGGTGGCGCTCAGCCCGCCGCTGATGTACAAGTGGGCGATCTTCGGCTTCTTCCTCGCGGTGCTCACCATGCTGCTGGCCGCCGCGCTGGTCACCGTGCTCACCCGCCGGGGTCGGCTGCGCGCCGCCGCGGCGACCGTCGCCCGGGATTTCCCCGACGCCCCGCCGGAGGCCGCTGCCCGGCTGCGGCAGGTCACCCGGACGATCGCGCGGGCCCGGTTCACCGAGCGGTTGGAACCGCTCGCCGCGGTGTACGCCTGCCTGATCGCGCTCGGCATGGCCACCAGCGTCCTCGGGCTGCTGGACCTCCACCCGGGCGAGTTCGTCCAGCGGTACCTCGGGGTGCCGGCCGACATGGTCAACTTTGGCATCGGCATGGGCAGCTACGCGGTCGCGGGCGTGGTGCTCGTGCTGGTGATGGGTGGCATCTTCGCCTACCGGACGGCCGAGTTCCGCCGGTACATCGGGGTGCTGTGGGACCTGGGCACCTTCTGGCCGCGGGCGGCCCATCCGTTCGCGCCGCCCTGCTACGCCGAGCGGGCCGTACCGGAGTTGGGCCGGCGGATCACCTACCTCGCCGAGAGCGGCGTCGGGGTGCTGCTGGCCGGGCACAGTCACGGCTCGGTGCTGCTCGCCGCGACCGTGCTCCAACTGCCGGCGCACGTCAGCGACCGGGTGGCCCTGCTGACGTACGGGTCGCCGCTGCGCCGGCTCTACACCCGGCTCTTCCCCGAGTACGTCAACCCCGACGTGCTGCGCGAGGTGGGCGACCGGGTCGGCTGGCGGTGGGTGAACCTGTGGCGCGACACCGACCAGATCGGCAGCTGGATCTTCTCCCCGCACCGCCTTGGCGAGCCGCCGGCGGCGCCCGGACCGGCGGGCACGGTCGACCGGCGGCTGCGTGACCCGTGGGACGTGGTGCCCCCGCCCAGCGACAGCGTCCCGCCGCCGATCCTCGGGCACTGGCCCGCCGAGTCCGACGACCGCTTCGCCGAGGCGGTCCGGGAACTGGCCGAGCGGCTGCGCCGGCAGGCGTACCGCTGACCGCCGGGACCCCGGCGGCCCGGGGCGGGCCGGTTCGCCCGGCGGTCAGGCCCGCCCGGCCGGCACGGCGGCGGTCACCTCCACCTCGATCAGCGCGTCGGGCAGGAAGAGCCGGCTCACCTCCACGGTCGTGCTGGCCGGCGGCGGCACGGCGGTGAAGAGCCGGCGCCGGACCACGGCGTAGCCGGGCAGGTCGCCGAGGTCGGTGAGGAACGTCCGGATGTGCAGCACGTCGGCCAGGGTCGCGCCGTGGGCGGCCAGCACCCCGCCGACGATCTCGAAGATCCGCTCGGACTGCGCGACGATGTCGCCCACCCCGACCACCGCACCGGCGTCGTCGACGGCCACCTGGCCGGCGAGCACGAGCAGGGCGCCGCCGCCGGGCAGGTCGAGGCGGGCCAGGTGGGCGAAGCGGTCGCCGAACGGGGCGGCGACGGTGCTCGGGTTGTCGAGGGTGAGCTTCACAGGTACTCCCGGGTGACGAGGGTGGCGATGTCGGCGGTGGGGTCGGAGGCGGCGGCCAGCGCGGTGCGGGCCGCGCTGACGAGGGGTGCCGGTGCGCCGGCGAGGGCGGCCCGCACCAGGTCGAGGTCCTTGCCGGCGAGCGCGACCGGGAAGTCGGCGTCCGGCGCGGTGGCCCGGGCGAGCGCCCCGGCGAGCGGGCCGCCGGCCAGCGCGTCCAGGGCGGTCCGCGGGTCGACACCGACCGCGCCGGCCACCGCGAGCGTGTCGGCCAGCCCGGTGACCGCGACCAGCAGCGCGGTGTTCAGCACCAGCTTCAGCGCCGCGCCGCTGCCGAGGTCGCCGCAGTGCCGGACGCTGCCGAGCGCGGCGAGCACGGGGGTGACCCGCTCCACCGCCGGGGCGGCGCCGCCGGCGAACACCCGTAGCTGGCCGGCCCGGGCGGCGGCGACGCTGCCGCCGACGGGGGCGTCGACCAGGTCGACCGCCGGGGGCAGCCGGCGCGCCAGGTCCCGCACCGCGGCCGGGCCGATGGTCGACATCTCGACGAGGCAGGCGCCCGGAGCCAGCGCCGCCGCCGCGCCGTGCGGACCGGACAGCACCGCGTCGACGGCGGTCGCGTCGGTGAGCATGGTGACGACGACGGCGGCCCGACGGACGGCGTCGGCCGGGGAGCCGGCCACCCGGGCGCCGGCGCGCTGGAGCGGCACGGTGCGTACGGCGGTGCGGTTCCACACCGTCACCGGGTGACCGGCGTCGAGCAGCCGGTGGGCGACCGACGCGCCCATCCGGCCCGTGCCGAGTACGGCGATCTCTGTCATGCCGGCAACGGTAGGAGCGCCGAAAGGATGCTACCAACGAATGTTGGGGATGACTGCCATGCGTTCCACGCATGGCACCGGATAGCCTGCCGGTCATGCAGCCGCACTCCCTCGACGTGTTCCGCACCGTGGCCCGGCACGGGTCGATCACCGCCGCCGCGCGGGAACTCCGGTACACCCAGTCGGCCGTGTCCCGGCAGATCGCCGCCCTGGAGGCCGACCTCGGGGTGGTGCTCTTCGACCGGCTGCCCCGCGGGGTGGCGCTGACCGAACCGGGGCGCTGCCTGCTGCCGCACGCGGAGGCGGTGCTGGAGCGGCTGGACACGGTGCACCGCGAACTGGACGCGCTGCGCGGGCTGGGTGCCGGCCGCCTCCGGGTCGGGGCGTTCCCCACCGCGATGGCGGCCCTCGTGCCACGCGCACTGGCCGCGTTCCGGGCCGCCCACCGGCAGGTGGCGCTCTCCCTGGTGGAGGGTCGGACGCCGGTCCTGCTGGAGCGGCTGCTGGCCGGCGACGCCGACCTGGCGGTGGTGACCGCGCCGCCGGACCAGCCGCTGGACGCCGGCCGGTTCGACCTGCGCCACCTGCTCGACGAGCGGCTGCTGGTGGCCGTGCCCCGAGACCACCGGCTGGCCCGGCGGCGCACGGTACGCCTGGCCGAACTGGGCGACGACTCGTTCGTCACCGGCTCGACCGGCGCCGACGACCCGCTGATGCGGGCCGCCATGCCGCCCGGCTTCCGGCCCCGGATCGACATCGTCGCCGCCGACTGGACCGGCAAGCTGGGCTGCGTTGCGGCCGGGCTGGGCGTCGCGCTGGTGCCCGCGCTGGCCGTCCGGGCCGCCCCGGCCGACCTGGCGCTGCTCCGGCTGCACCCCGACGACGCCCCGGTGCGGCGGGTGTACGCGGCCACCGTCGCCGGGCGGCACCGCTCGCCCGCGGTCGACCGGCTGCTCGACGGCCTCGCCACCCAGGCCCGCGCCGGCTGACCGGCGGCTATCCTTCGCCCGGTGGACCGGTCCCGGCAGGAACGCACGCTGATCGCCTCGAACAAGCGGGCGCGGCACGACTACACCGTGCTCAAGACGTACGAGGCGGGGATCGTGCTGGCCGGCACCGAGGTGAAGTCGCTGCGCGAGGGCCGGGCGTCGCTGGTCGACGCGTTCGCCCAGGAGCGCGACGGCGAGCTCATGCTGTACGGCCTGCACATCGCCGAGTACGGCTTCGGCAGCTGGACCAACCACGCGCCGCGGCGGACCCGCAAGCTGCTGCTGCATCGGGTCGAGATCGACCGGATCCGGGAGAAGGTCCGCGAGGGTGGCCTGACCCTGGTGCCGCTGTCGATGTACTTCGCCAACGGGTGGGCCAAGGTCGAGCTCGCCCTGGCCAAGGGCCGCCGGTCGTACGACAAGCGGCAGGCGCTGGCCGAGCGGGACGCCAACCGGGAGATCGCCCGGGAACTGGGCCGCCACCTCAAGGGCCGGACCCGGCGCGGCTGACCGCCGGCAGCCCTCGTCCCCGTACCCCGCCACGGCCCGGCCGCCCGTCACCGACGCGCACCGCCGCGCCGCCGCCGATCACGTGCTGTCGACGCGACCCGCCGGAACCTGTTGACGCCCTCGTCGACCCTGTGGTGTCCTCAGCGTACGTCGGTAATGGAAACCGTGTTCATTACCAATCCGACCTGAGGACCCACCGAAGGAGATGCCATGTCGCTCACCGTCTCACCCGCCCTGCTCGACGCCGCCGAGCGCGGCCCGGTCGACGACGCCGAGTTCGTCGCCTGCGTCCGCGACTCCCTGCCGTACGCCTTCGAGACCGTGCGCCGGGTGGTGACCGAACTGGAGGCCACCGGCGCCGACCACGCCGACGACGCCGTCCCGCCACCCACCGAGGCCGAGCGCGGCCAGTTGCTGCGGGCCCTGGCCAGCGACGCGATCCGGGGCGGCCTGGAGCGGCACTTCAACGTCCGGCTCGCCTTCCAGAACTGCCACCGGGTGGCCGCGTTCCGCCCGGCCGCGGTCGACTCCGCGGCGTACCGGGCCTTCGTCTCAGCCCGGGGCCAGTTGCTCAACCAGTCCCCCGAGCTGCGCAACTGCTGACCGGGCCGGTCGGGACGTCCCGCACCGGCGCGGGACGTCCCGATGCCCGCCGCAGGTGCGAGGCGTTCCTGCCATCCGAGCCGCGATCCACGGCTGATCAGGGCAGCACCGGTTCGCAGATGCGTCCGCTATGGTGGCCCGGTGACGAGGTTCCGGATCGGGGAGGCGGCCGAACTGCTCGGCGTCAGCCCGGACACCGTACGGCGGTGGATCGACGGCGGCCGGCTCGCCGCGGTCCGCGACGAGCACGGCCACCGGGTGGTCGACGGCGTCGACCTGGCCGCGTACGCCCGGTCGCAGGCGGCCGATCCGGACGACCGCTCGGACGCCTCCTCCGCCCGCAACCGGCTGCGCGGCATCGTCGTCAACGTCGTCAAGGACACCGTGATGGCGCAGGTCGACATCCAGGCCGGGCCGTTCCGGCTCGTGTCGCTGATGAGCCGGGAGGCGGTCGACGAGCTGGACCTGCGGGTCGGCACGGTGGCGGTAGCGGTGATCAAGTCGACCACCGTGGTGGTGGAGCGCGGCGGGCCGGCCGGCGCCGGCCGGGGACGGGGCGCCGCGTGAGGCGGGTGCGGGCCCTGGCCGGCGCCGCGGTGGCCGCCCTGGTCGCCGGGTGTGGCGGCGACCCGGCCACCGGGCCGGCCGACGCGACCGGCGGCGTCACCGGCACGGTGAGCGTCTTCGCGGCCGCGTCGCTGACCGAGTCCTTCACCCGGATCGGCCGGGACTTCGAGGCCGCCCACCCGGGCACCACGGTGGTCTTCAACTTCGCCGGCAGCTCCGGGCTCGCCACCCAGATCAACCAGGGCGCGCCGGCCGACGTCTTCGCCTCGGCCGCCGCCCGCACCATGGTCACCGTCACCGAGGCCGGCAACGCCGACGGCACGCCGGTCACCTTCGCCCGCAACCAGTTGGTCATCGCCGTGCCGGCCGGCAACCCGAAGGGCATCACCGGCCTCGCCGACCTGGCAGGCCCGGACGTGACGGTGGCGCTCTGCGCCGACCAGGTGCCCTGCGGCACGGCCGCCCGCGTTGCGCTGGACGCCGCGTCGGTGGCGCTCACCCCGGTCACCCTCGAGCGGGACGTGAAGGGGGCGTTGTCCAAGGTGACGCTCGGCGAGGTCGACGCCGCCCTGGTCTACCGCACGGACACCCGGGCCGTCGCGGCGAAGGTGACCGGCGTCGAGTTCCCCGAGTCGGCCCGGGCCGTCACCGACTACCCGATCGTCGCGCTCCGGGACGCGCCGAACCCGGCGGGCGGGCGGGCGTTCGTCGAGTACGTCCGCTCCGGCCGGGGGCAGGCGGTGCTCGCCGAGGCCGGGTTCCAGGCACCGTAGCGCCGATGGCCCGCACCGACACCTCGGCTCCGCCACGGGTCAGGCCGGCCCGGGCGCGCCCGGGCATTCCCGTCGCGCTGCTGCTCCCGGCGGCACTCGGGCTGGTCTTCCTCACCCTGCCGCTGGTCGGGCTGCTGGCCCGTACGCCCTGGGCCGACCTGCCACGGCGGCTCGCCGAGCCCGGCGTGCTCACCGCGCTGCGGCTGTCGCTGCAGACCGCCACCCTGGCCACCCTGCTCTGCCTGCTGCTCGGGGTGCCGCTGGCCTGGCTGCTGGCCCGGGTCGAGTTCCCCGGCCGGCGGTTGGTCCGCGCCCTGGTCACCGTGCCGCTGGTGCTGCCGCCGGTGGTCGGCGGGGTGGCGCTGCTGCTGGTCTTCGGCCGGCGCGGACTGCTCGGCGGCTGGCTCGACGCGACGTTCGGCATCACCCTGCCGTTCACCACCGCCGGCGTGGTGCTCGCCGAGGCGTTCGTCGCGATGCCGTTCCTGGTCATCGCGGTCGAAGGCGCGCTGCGCGGGGCGGACCAGCGTTACGAGGAGGCGGCAGCCACCCTCGGCGCCGGCCGGTGGACCACCTTCACCCACGTCACCGTGCCGCTGGTGGCCCCCGGGCTGGCCGCCGGCGCGGTGCTCTGCTGGGCTCGGGCGCTGGGCGAGTTCGGCGCCACCATCACCTTCGCCGGCAACTACCCGGGCCGGACGCAGACCATGCCGCTGGCGGTCTACCTGGCGCTGGAGACCGACCTGGAGGCGGCCGTGGTGCTCAGCCTGATCCTGCTCACCGTCTCGGTTGCCATCCTCGCCGCCCTGCGCGACCGGTGGATCACCAGCCCATGACCGACGCGCTGCTCGACGCCCACCTCGTCGCCGACCGGGGCACGTTTCACCTCGACGTGCCGCTGCGGATCGCCGCCGGCGAGGTGGTCGCGCTGCTCGGCCCGAACGGCGCCGGCAAGACCACCGCGCTGCGCGCGCTCGCCGGCCTGCATCCGCTGACCGACGGGCACGTCACGCTGGCCGGCGCGGACCTGGACCGGCCCCGGCGCCGGGTGCGTACGCCGACCGAGCGCCGGCCGGTCGGCGTGGTCTTCCAGGACTACCTGCTCTTCCCGCACCTCAGCGCGCGGGACAACGTGGCCTTCGGGCTACGCCGGCACGGCCTGGACCGGCGTGCCGCCCGGCGGACGGCCCTCGACTGGCTCGACCGGGTGGGGCTGGCCGAGCACGCCCACCGGCGACCCCGGCAGCTCTCCGGCGGGCAGGCCCAGCGGGTGGCGCTGGCCCGCGCGCTCGCCGTCACGCCGTCGCTGCTGCTGCTGGACGAGCCGCTCGCCGCCCTGGACGCGCGGACCCGGCTGGACACCCGCGCCGAACTGCACCGGCATCTCGCCGCCCACCCGGGGGCGACGCTGCTGGTCACCCACGACCCGCTGGACGCGCTGGTGCTGGCCGACCGGCTGGTCATCGTGGAGGACGGCCGGGTGGTGCAGGAGGGCGACGCCGCCACGGTGACCGCCCGGCCGCGCACCGACTACGTGGCCCGGCTGGTCGGGCTGAACCTGCACCGCGGCAAGGCGGACGGGCACGTCGTGCGGGTCGCCGACGACCTGGCGCTCACCGTCGCCGAGCGGCTCGACGGGGACGCCTTCGTGGCCTTCCGGCCGGCGGCGGTGGCCCTGCATCCGGACCGCCCCGCGGGCAGCCCGCGCAACACCTGGCCGGCGCGGGTGAGCGGGGTGCAGCGGCACGGCGACAACCTGCGGGTGCAGTTGGACGGCCCGATCGTGGTCGCCGCGGACGTCACCCCGGCGGCCGCCGCCCAGCTGCGCCTGGCGCCCGGGCAGCCGGTCTGGGCGGCGGTGAAGGCCGCCGAGACCCACGCCTACCCGGCGAGCGGCTGACCGGCCCTCGACCGGCTCCGCCGGCCCGGTCACGGTCCGACGGCTTCCCCGGCCCCCGCGGGCGTCGAGCGGTCGGTGAAGAACTCCCGGGCCGCCTCGATCAGGGTGTCGAGCTTGTCGCGGGTGGCGACCAGGTCGGCGACCTTCGCGTCGATGCGGTCGCGCTCGGCCGACATCTTCCCGAGCATCTCCGGCGCGCTGACCGAATCGGGCGAGAACACGCAGGGAAGCAGGCCGGCGACCGTGCGGCTGGGCAGGCCGGCCGCATAGAGCCGCTGGATCCACTGGACCCGGGCGACAGCGCTCTCCGGGTAGTGCCGCTGGCCGCTCGCGCTGCGCTCGGCGGTCAGCAGCTTCTGCTCCTCGTAGTAGCGCAGGGCCCGGGTGCTGACGCCGGCCCTGGCGGCGAGCTCGCCGATGCGCACGGGTCCTCCTCACCATGGTCCGGGTCACAACATTTGCCTTTGACGTCAACGTCAGGTTTTAGCGTAGCGCCCGTACGACCCACTCATCGACCTTGGGAGACCAGCATGAAGATCGCCGATTCCGTCGCACTCGTCACCGGCGCCAACCGGGGCATCGGCCGCCGCCTCGCCGAGCAACTCGTGGCGCGGGGCGCGGCGAAGGTCTACGCGACCGCCCGCGACCCCGAGCGCGTCGACATCCCGGGCGTGGAGCCCCTCCGCCTGGACGTCACCGACCCCGCGTCGGTCGCCGCCGCGGCAGCCGTGGCCACGGACGTCACCCTGCTGGTCAACAACGCCGGCGTACTGACCCACGCCAACCTGGTCACCGGGGACATGGACCAGATCCGGCTCGAGATGGACACCCACTTCTACGGCACCCTGCGGCTGGTCCGCGCGTTCGCGCCGGTGCTGGGCGCCAACGGGGGCGGGGCGATCCTGAACACGTTGTCCGCGCTGTCCTGGTTCGCCTACGACGGCGCCAACGCCTACGCCGCCGCCAAGGCCGCCGCCTGGAACCTCACCAACGGCATCCGGCTCGAACTCGCCGGCCAGGGGACGCTGGTGACCGGCCTGCACCTCGGCGCCGCCGACACCGACATGAGCGCCGACGTCGAAGGGGACAAGGTGGACCCCGCCGAGGTCGCCCGGGCGGCCCTGGACGGCGTCGAGGCGGGCATGCTGGAGGTGCTCGTCGACGACTGGAGCCGGCACGTCAAGGCGTCGCTGGCCCGCGACCCCGGCGAGTTCTACACCTGGGTCGGCCGGGCCGCCTGAACTCCGATCTCCCGGACGCCCACGTCGCCAGTGGAAGGGGTGGCTCGACGCCGGCGACGTGCTGACCACGGGTGCCACCCGGGATCGGGCCCGCCACCGACCGGGCCGGACGTGGCGCCGCGGCGCTGCTCAGCGGGGCAGCAGGTCGGCGTGCGCGGCGCGCAGCCGGGTCAGCCCGGGATCGCTGCCCGGCACCACCCGGCGGTCCAGCTCGGCCCAGACCTCGGCGAGCGCGGTGCGCACCGCGTGCAGCTCGGCGGCGTGCCGCCGGCCGCTCTGCCGGTGCAGGTCGTCCAGGCGGCGCGCCCAGCCGGCGGTGACCTCGGCGAGCCGGTCGGCGTCGGCGCGGGCCTGGGCGGCGGTGCGGGCGGCGGCGGCCGGCACGATCGCGGCCACCGGACGGGCGTCGCGGTCGCGGGTGAGCACCGTGACGGTGTCGGTCAGCTCGGCGAGCGCGACGAGCTGGGTCAGCCGGGTGCGCGCCTCGCGCAGGGGCAGCGAGCGCGGCTGGGCCGACGGCGGGGTGCGGGCGGGGACAGCCATGGATGCATGGTGACCGCCGGGTACGACAATCTCCGGCCGGGCGTCCTGGTAGGACGGATCATCGGCGGAGGCAACGGCGGCCCGGTGGATCCGCGGCAGGAGTGCCGGACGAGGGCTGGACATCTACAGTTAACAATCCTAATAATTGTGCATCCGTCGATCCGACGGCCCTCGAACCGGGAGGTCCGGATGCGTCGCCCTGCCCGACACCTGTTGCTGGCCGCGGTCGCGGCCCTCACCACCGCCGCCGCCACCACGCTCGTCCTGGCCGCCCCGGCCCGGGCCGCCGGCCCGACCGCCACCTTCGTCAAGACCGCCGACTGGGGCACCGGCTGGGAGGGCAGATACACCATCACCAACGGCGGCACCGGCACGATCAACGGCTGGCAGGTCGCCTTCAGCCTGCCGGCCGGCACCACGCTCGGGTCCTACTGGGACGCCACGGTGAGCAGCGCCGGCCAGCGGCACACCTTCACCAACCGCTCGTGGAACGGCACCATCGCCCCCGGCGCCTCGGTCTCGTTCGGCTTCCTGGCCACCGGTTCCGGCTCCCCCACCGACTGCACGTTGAACGGCGCGCCGTGCGGCGGTGGCACCCCGACCAGCCCGCCGACCACGCCGCCGCCCACCAGCACCCCACCCACCACCCCACCGCCGACGACCCCGCCACCGACCACGCCGCCGCCCACCACGCCGCCCGCCGGCGGGCTGCCCAAGCACGCGCTGATCGGCTACCTGCACGCCAGCTTCGCCAACGGCTCCGGCTATCTGCGGATGGCCGACGTGCCGGCCGACTGGGACATCGTCAACCTGGCCTTCGGCGAACCCACCTCGGTGACCTCCGGCGACATCCGCTTCCAGCTCTGCCCGCCGGCCGAGTGCCCGGGCGTGGAGAGCGAGGCCGAGTTCATCGCCGCGATCCGCGCCAAGCAGCAGCAGGGCAAGAAGGTGCTGCTCTCCATCGGCGGGCAGAACGGCCAGGTGCAGCTCACCACCACCGCCGCCCGGGACACCTTCGTCCGGTCCGTCTCGGCGATCATCGACCGGTACGGGCTGAACGGGCTGGACATCGACTTCGAGGGGCACTCGCTCTACCTGAACGCCGGCGACACCGACTTCCGCAACCCCACCACGCCGGTGATCGTCAACCTGATCTCCGCGATCCGCGCGTTGAAGCAGCGGTACGGGGCGAACTTCGTGCTCACCATGGCTCCGGAGACGTTCTTCGTCCAGCTCGGCTACCAGTTCTACGGGCCGGGGCCGTGGGGCGGGCAGGACCCGCGCGCCGGGTCGTACCTGCCGGTGATCCACGCGCTGCGCGACGACCTGACCGTGCTGCACGTGCAGGACTACAACTCCGGACCGATCGTCGGGCTGGACAACCAGTACCACACGATGGGCGGGGCCGATTTCCACATCGCGATGACCGACATGCTGCTCGCCGGGTTCCCGGTGGCCGGCAACGCCAACGCCGTCTTCCCGCCGCTGCGCGAGGACCAGGTCGCCTTCGGCGCGCCGTCCTCGGTCAGCGCCGGCAACGGTTACGTCGCCCCGGCCGGGGTGCAGGCGGCGGTGACCTGCCTGGTACGCGGCCAGAGCTGCGGGTCGTACACCCCGCGCAGCGGCACCAACCCCAACTTCCGCGGCCTGATGACCTGGTCGATCAACTGGGACCGCTACTACAACTGGGAGTTCCGGCTGAACCACGGCCCCTTCCTGAAGGCACTGCCCTGACCGGCGCCTCCGCTCGCCGCCCGGTGCCCCGGCCGACCCCGGCCGGGGCACCACCGGGCCCGCCGGGCCGGCCGAGGCACCGCCGGCCGGCCGGGTCACCGCCGGCCAGCCGGGTCACCGCCGGCCGGACGGGTCACCGTGGTCGCGGTCCAGCGGCGCGGCGGCGGGCGTGGCGCACGGCGAATTACGGTGGGCGCGCGACGCGGTCGCCGGCATGATGGCCGGGACCGAGCTGGAGGTGTCCCGTGCGGATCGAACTCGGCGCCGTCGTCGACGCCCGCGCCGTCGTCCTGGTCGAGGGGGTCAGCGACCGGGCCGCGGTGCTGGCCCTCGCGGCCCGACGCGGTCGCGACCTCGCCGCCGAGGGCGTGCACGTGGTGGTGATGGGCGGCGTCACCAACGTCGGCCACTTCCTCGCCCGGCTCGGCCCACCCGGGCGCGACCTGCGGCTGGCCGGTCTCTACGACGAAAACGAGGAGGGCTTCGTCCGGCGGAGCCTGGAGCGGGCCGGCCTCGGCGCCGGCCTGTCCCGGGCGGCCATGGCAAAGCTGGGCTTCCACGCCTGTGTCGCCGACCTGGAGGACGAACTCGTCCGCGCGGTCGGCCCCGCCGGCGTCCGGGAGGTGTTCGCCGCCCAGGGCGAGCTGCGCGCCTTCCGGATCTTCGAACGCCAGCCGGCGCAGCAGGGCCGCCCGGTCACCGCCCAGCTGCGCCGGTTCCTCGGCACCCGGTCCGGCCGCAAGGAGGCGTACGGGCGGCTGCTGGTCGAGGCGCTGGAGCCGGACCGGATGCCCCGGTCACTGGACGCGGTGCTCGCGCACGTCTGACCCGCCGCGCCACTCGGGTTCCAGCACCGACCACACCTCGATGTCGATGCGCCGCCCGGCCGGGCCGGGGTAGACCTGCCGCAGCGTTCCGTCGTGGTGCATGCCGAGCCGGCGGGCGACCGCGATGCTGCGCGCGTTCTCGGCGTTGGTCCGCCACTCCACCCGCTGGATGCCCCGCTCCCGTACCGCCCAGTCGACGATCCGGGTGACCGCCCGGCTGATCAGGCCGCGCCCCTCGGCGCCCGGTTCCAGCCAGCAGCCCGCCTCGGCCACGCCGACCGCCACGTCGAACGAGACGAACATGACCCCGCCGACCAGGGTGCCGGCCTGCCAGATGCCCCAGATGCCACCTGCGTCGCGCGCCCAGCGGTCGGCGTAGCGCTGCAGGACGGCGCGGGCCGAGGGCAGGTCGGTGGCCACGAAGGACGGAGACACCCAGGGCGCGATGTGCTCGCGGGCCCGGTCCAGGTGGGCCAGGAACTCCTCGGCCAGCCACGGGTCGAGCGGACGCAGCTCGGCGTCCTCGGTGATGGGCAGGGCGAACACGGAACCTCCGTCGGGTGCGGGACAGGTCGCCCCTGATCTTGCCGCCGGCCGGAGCCGGCCGCCCGAGCGCCCCTGGCGGGACCGGACAGCCGGGAGCTTCCGGGTGTATACATCCGGCGTATACGCGGTGTGTATAGTCCCCGCATGTCGATCGGACAGACCTTCCTCGGCCTCCTGGAGGCCACCCCCCGGCACGGCTACGACATCAAACGCCTCTACGACGAGCGCTTCGGCCACGCCCGCCCGCTCGCCTACGGCCAGGTCTACGCCACCCTGTCCCGGCTGCTGCGCAGTGGCCTGGTCGAGGTCGAGGCCGTCGAGCCCGGCGAGGGCCCGGAGCGTAAGCGGTACGCGATCACCGACGCCGGTGTCACCGACGTGGCCGGCTGGCTGGCCCGCGCCGAGAAGCCCGAGCCCTACCTGCAGAGCACCCTCTACACCAAGGTGGTGCTCGCGCTGCTCACCGGCCGCAGCGCCGCCGATCTGCTCGACGTGCAGCGCGCGGAGCACCTGCGGATGATGCGCGAGCTGACCCGCCGCAAGCGCGACGGCGACCTCGCCGAGCAGCTGATCTGCGACCACGCCCTGTTCCATTTGGAGGCCGACCTGCGCTGGCTGGAGCTGACCGCGGCCCGCCTCGACGAGCTGGCCAAGGCGGTGCTGGCGTGACCGCCCCGCTGCTGGTCGCCGATGACCTGCACCGCTGTTTCGGGCCGACCCGGGCCCTGGCCGGCGCCAGCCTGCGGGTCGACCGGGGTGAGGTGGTGGCCGTGATGGGCTCGTCCGGCTCCGGGAAGTCCACCCTGCTGCACTGCCTGGCCGGCATCGTCCGGCCGGACTCCGGCCGGGTGCTCTTCGCCGGGCGTGACCTGGGCGCCCTCTCCGACACCGAGCGCAGCGCGCTGCGCCGCGCGGCGTTCGGCTTCGTGTTCCAGTTCGGTCAGCTGGTGCCGGAGCTGACCTGCCTGGAGAACGTGGCGCTGCCGCTGCGGCTGGACCGCGTCGGCCGGCGGGAAGCCGAGCGCCGGGCGGCCGAGTGGCTGGACCGGCTGGAGGTCGCCGAGGTGGCCGGCAAGCGGCCCGGCGAGGTCTCCGGCGGGCAGGGCCAGCGGGTGGCGGTGGCCCGTGCGCTGGTGACCCGGCCACAGGTGGTCTTCGCCGACGAACCGACCGGGGCGCTGGACTCGCTCAACGGCGAACGGGTGATGCGGCTGCTCACCGGGGCCGCCCGGGAGACCGGCGCCGCGGTGGTGCTGGTGACGCACGAGGCGCGGGTGGCCGCGTACTCCGACCGGGAGGTGGTGGTGCGCGACGGGCGTACCCGCGACCTGGAGATCGCGGCGTGACCCGGCTGCGTGCCGGCGCGGCCGACCTCGCGATGGGCGCCCGGATGGCCGTCACCGGTGGCCGGGACGGCTGGCTGCGTGCGCTGCTGACCGCGCTCGGCGTCGGCATCGGCGTGGCGATGCTGCTACTCGCCGCCGCCGTACCGCAGGCGCTGGACGCCCGGGAGGCCCGCGGCGACGCCCGCGACGACCTACGGATGGGCGCCCAGATCCCGGCCGCCGCGAACACCCTGCTGATCCGGGCGACCGACACCGCCTTCCGGGACCGGCCGATCCGGGGCCGGGTGCTGCGTCCGGAGGGTCCGGCCGCGCCGGTGCCGCCGGGGGTCGCCGCGCTGCCCGGTCCGGGCGAGGTGGTGGTCTCCCCCGCGCTGCGCGACCTGCTCGACTCACCCGATGGCGCGCTGCTCGCCCCGCGCCTCGGTGGCGCCCGGGTTACCGGCACCATCGGCGCCGAGGGCCTGGCCGGGCCGAACGAGCTGGCCTACTACCTGGGCAGCGACACGCTCTCGGCCGACGAGGGCGCGGCCCGGCTGGACGAGTTCGGCGGCGGGCTGCCGGGCGAGGGGTTCGGGCCGGTGCTCATGCTGCTCGTGGTGGTCATCTTCGTCGTACTGCTGCTGCCCATCGCGGTCTTCCTCGGCGCGGCCGTGCGGTTCGGCGGCGAACGCCGGGACCGGCGGCTGGCCGCGCTGCGGCTGGTCGGTGCGGACGCCGGCATGATCCGCCGGATCGCCGCCGGCGAGGCCGCCGCCGCCGCGCTGCTCGGCGTCGCGGTCGGTGGGCTGTTCTTCCTGGCCGGACGCCAGGTGGTGCCGCTGGTCACGCTGCTGGACCTGAGCGTGTACGCGGCCGACGTGCGCCCGCCGCTGCCGCTGGTCGTCGGGGTCGCCCTGGCGGTGCCCGCGCTGGCGGTGCTGGTGGCCATGGTGGCGCTGCGCGCCGTGGTGGTCGAGCCGCTCGGGGTGACCCGCCGGGCCACCCCGGTCCGTCGCCGGCTGGCGTGGCGGCTGCTGCTGCCGGCCGCCGGGCTGGGGCTGCTGCTGGCCGCCGCGGCCGGCGTCGCCCCGGCCGGCGCCGAGAACCAGACCGCGGCCGGCGCGGTGCTGCTGCTGGTCGGCACGGTCACCCTGCTGCCCTGGCTGACCGACCTGGTGGTACGCCGGCTGCACGGCGGCCCGGTGCCGTGGCAGCTGGCGGTACGCCGGCTCCAGATCGACAGCGCCGCCTCGGCGCGGCTGGTGAACGGCATCGCGGTCGCCGTCGCCGGCACCATCGGACTGCAGATGCTCTTCGCCGGCGTGGCCGACCAGTTCACCCACTCGACCGGGCAGGATCCGTCCCGCGCCCAGGTGCTGGTGCAGTTCCCGGCCCGGGCCGACGTCACCGCCGCGGTGGACCGGCTGGCCACCGCGCCCGGCGTCAGCGCCAGCAACGCCACGCTGGTCACCGGGCTCACCGCCGGGCACGACTACGCCGACCTGCGGATCGGCGACTGTGCCACGCTGGCCGAGTTTGCCCGGCTGGACCGCTGCGCCGACGGCGACGTGTTCCTGGTCCGGGATCCGGCAGCCGAGAGCCGGCCGGCCATCCGGCCCGGAGCGCCGTGGCGGTGGGCGACGGCGGCAGCTGGCAGGTGCCCGGGACCGCCCGGGAGGTTCCCGGCCGGCCGGACCCGGTCGGCCGTCAGGAGTCGGCCGTGCTGGCCACCCCGGCCGCGGTCGGGGCGGCCCGGCTGGGCCCGCTGCGCTCCGACGCGTACCTGCGGCTCGACCCTGGACGGCCGGACGCGATCGAGCACGTCCGCAACGCGGCCGCCGGCGGCGACCTGTTCGCCAGCGTCCTCACGCTGACCGGCACCACCCAGGCCACCAAGTTCGTCAACATCCAGCGCGGCCTCTACGTCGGCGCGGTGGTCACCCTGCTGCTGATCGCCGCCAGCATGCTCGTCGGCATCCTGGAGCAGCTCCGCGAACGGCGCCGGCTGCTGGCCATGCTGGTCGCGGTCGGCACCCGGCCGGGCACGCTGAGCTGGTCGGTGCTCTGGCAGACCGCGGTGCCGGTGCTGATCGGGCTGGCCCTGGCGGTGGTCTTCGGGCTGGGGCTCGGCGTGGTGCTGCTGCGTATGGTGCAGGCCCCGGTGGTGATCGCCTGGCCGGTGGTCGGCCTCTCCACCGCCCTCGGCGCGGCGGTGGTGCTGCTGGTCACCGGGCTCAGCCTGCCCGTGCTGCGGCGGCTCACCCGCCCGGACGGCATCCGGACCGAGTGAGCCCGATCCCGGCCGGCGCTCCCCCGCCGGCCGGGATCGGTCCGGCCGCCCCGGTCCGGCCCGGCGTCAGGGCCGGGTCAGACCGGCGGCGTGGAGGCGGCGCGGCCGTCAGGGCCGGTCAGGCGTGGCCGCCTCGGCCAGCAGCTCGGCCAGGTGTACGGCCCGCACGGCCGACCGGCGCCGGCGCAGCCCGGTACGCAGCTGGCGCAGACAGCCGGGGTTCACCGCCACCACCAGGTCCACCCCGGCGGCTTCGATCTCGTCGAGCTTGCCGTCCAGGATCCGCCGGGAGTCCTTCGGCCGCAGCAGCGAGTACGTGCCGGCGGCGCCGCAGCAGGTGGCCGCCGAGGGCAGTTCCACGTAGTCGGCGACCTGCCGGAGCAGCGCCCGGGGCTCGGCGAAGACCCCCAGGCCGTTGCGCAGGTGGCAGGAATCCTGCAGGGTGACCCGGGCCCGCCGGCCGGCCACCCGCAGCTCGACCCCGGGCGGGCGGCCGGCGAGCCAGGTGGACAGCTCCCGCACCCGCTGCGGCCCGAGCACCGAGGCCAGGTGTGCGGCGCAGCCGCCGGAGGTGGTCACGATGGTGCCCGGCAGCTCCTCGCCGAGCCCCCGGGCCAGCCGTTCGCCGCCGGCCAGGTCGCCGTTGTGCGCGTGCAGCGCCCCGCAGCAGCCCTGCGCCGCCGGTACGGCCAGCGTCGGGTCGAGGGACCGGGCCGCCCGGCTGACCCCCGGGTAGAGCCCCCGCTCGAAGCAGCCCAGCATGAGCTGCCCGGTCGGCGGGGCGGCGGCGGGGCCGCGGGCGGCGCCGCGTACCAGGCCGAGCAGGCGCAGCAGCCAGCGTTGCCCGGCGACCAGGGTCAGCGCGCGGGCGAGCGGTGGCCGGCGCCGGCCGCGCCACTGGTGCACCCGCCACTGCTCCAGCAGGCTGCCGTACTGCACCCCGGCCGGGCAGACCGGTTCGCACGCCCGGCAGCCCAGGCAGAACGAGGACTGCTCGGCGAGGGTGGGGTCGTCCGGAGGCAGCGTGCCGTCCTGCAGGGCCCGCATCAGGGTGATCCGGCCGCGCGGCGAGGACGCCTCGTCGCCGGTCATCGCGTACGTGGGGCAGGCCGGCAGGCAGAAGCCGCAGGAGATGCAGCGGGACAGCTGCTCGGGGTCGAACACGTCGCCGCTCACGAGCCCAGCTTTCCGGGGTTGAGGATGCCCGCCGGGTCGAAGGCGGTCTTGATCCGGCGGAGCAGGGCGAGCTGGTCGTCGCCGAGCCGGGCGGCCAGGAACGGCAGCTTCGCCGCGCCCACCCCGTGCTCGCCGGTGATGGTGCCGCCGAGGTCGAGGGCGGCGGCGAAGACGTCGGCGAAGGCCGCCTCGGCGCGGCGTACCGCGTCGGTGTCGTCGGCGGAGTCGAGGACGCAGGTGGGGTGCAGGTTGCCGTCGCCGGCGTGGCCGAAGGTGGCGATGGCGACGTCGTGCCGGGCGGCGATCGCGTCGATCCGGTCGACCATCTCGGCGATCCGCGGCCGGGGGACGGTGGCGTCCTCCAGGATGGTCACCCCGCCGCGCCGGGACAGCGCGGGCAGCGCGCACCGCCGGGCGGCCAGCAGCGCCTCGGCCTGGGCGACCTCGCGGGCGGTGGTGACCTCCACCGCGCCGGCCGCGACGCAGGCCGCGCCGATCCGGTCGAGGTGGGTGGCGACCAGGTCCGCCGGGCCGTCGTCACCGAAGAGCAGCAGCGCCCCGGCGTCGGTACGCAGCCCCAGGTGCGCGAAGTCCTCCACGGCGTCGATGCAGGCCCGGTCGAGGAACTCCAGGGTCGCCGGCACCACCCCGGCCCGGATCACCCGGGCCACCGCCTCCCCCGCCTCGGCCAGCGACGGGAAGTACGCCACCCCGGTGTTCGCGGACGCGGGCGCCGGCAGCAGCGCCACGGTCGCCTCGGTGAGCACCGCGAGGGTGCCCTCGGAACCGGTGAGCAGTCGGGTGAGGTCGTAGCCGGCCACGTCCTTCCAGAGCCGGCCGCCGGTGCGGATCACCTCGCCGGTGGGCAGCACCGCCTCCAGCCCGAGCACGTAGTTGCGGGTGACCCCGTACTTCAGCCCGCGCAGCCCGCCGGCGCAGGTGGCGATGGTGCCGCCCACGGTGGCGACGGTCCGGCTGCCCGGATCCGGTGCCCAGAGCAGCCCGTGCGCGGCGACGGCGTCGGCCAGCACGGCGCTGGAGACGCCGGGCTGCACCCGGGCCAGCAACTCGTCCGCGCTGATCTCCAGGATCTCGTTCAGTCGGGTCAGCACCAGCACGATCCCGCCGCGCAGCGGCACGGTGGCCGCGCACAGGTTCGAGCCCGCGCCGCGCGGCACCACCGGCACGCCCTGCCGGGTGGCCAGCGCCAGCACCGCGGCGACCTCGGCGGTGTCGGCCGGGAAGACCACCGCGTCCGGCCGGTGGGTGAACAGCGGGGTGGCGTCGCGGGCGTACGCGACGAGGTCGCCGTCGGCGTCGTGCACGTTCGCCGGGCCGACGATGCCGGCCAGTTCGGCCCGGACGGTCGCGGACAGTGCCATGCCAACCCTTCCCGGCACGCCGGCCGCGCCCGAAGATTTCTGTCGGCCACTGATCGTTCGGCCGGCAATCACTTTCATCGGATCATAGTGAGCGGCGCCGGTCAGGTGAAGACGCCGGTCGTTCGGGCGCGCCGGCTCCGGGCGGGTCAGATGATGAAGTGGGTCCAGTAGGCGAGCCAGGTGACGAAGAGCGCGCCCTGCAGCAGGGCCAGGGCGGCGGTCAGCCAGACGTCGAGGGTGGCGTGCCGGGCCCATCGGGCCAGGGCCAGGCCGACCGGGAACACGGCGAGCAGGTAGCGCAGCAGGCTCTTGTACACCGGCGGGCCCATCGACAGCGGCACCAGCACCATGATCAGCCCGTAGACGAGATACGGCAGGCCGATCTGGCGGGCGGCCGCGAGCAGGACGACCAGCACGGCCACCGCGATCCACACCCGCAGCGCGTCCCGCGTCGGCGCGTCGGTCAGGCCGTGCCAGATCACCCGCAATGGGTTCTGCACGCTGATCCCCCAGCCCTTCTCCTGGGTGTGCTTGTAGGCGAACCAGTCCCCGCTCTGCCAGTAACAGAAGGCCATGAAGGTCAACCAGCCGGCGGGCACCAGCAGCAGCGGCCAGCCGGTGCGGACGTACCGCCACAGCGCCCGCGGCCCGAGCCGGTAGTCGCCCTGCCGCAGCAGCACCAGGGCCAGCGGGAGGACGACGAAGAACCCGACCGAGCGGCTCAGCGCCAGGAAGAAGCCGACCACGCCGACCACCAGCCAGCGCCGCCGCTCGGCGTAGTGGAACGCGGCCAGCGCCAGGCAGAGGAAGAGCGACTCGGTCAACGCCGCCTGGAACAGGAACGCCGCCGGCAGCAGCACCAGGTAACGGACGAACCGGCGGGCCGCCGGGTCGTCGCCGAGCAGCCGCTCCCCCAGCCGGTACGCGTAGTAGAGCATCAGCAGGAACGCGACGTTGGCGACCACCAGCAGGGCCAGCGCGGTGTCCCCGCCCAGCAGCGGAGCCAGCGGCCGGGCCAGGAACGGGTAGAGCAACGGGAAGCCGAAGTCGCGCCAGGGCTCGTCCAGCGGCAGCCGGGCCAGGTGGTCGTAGAGGAACGTGTCCCAGGCGAACCAGAGCGAGAACCACCGGTGACCGGAGACCGCCCGCTGCTGATCGCGCATCGCCGTCTCGTACGGCGGCGGCGCCCAGGGCGCCTCGTCGAAGGCGCTCAGCGCGAGCAGCCCGAGGAGGCTGAGCACCACCTTCGTACCGACGAAGACCGCCACCACGTACGGCCAGGGGGCCGGCACCCGGGTGACCGCCCGCCGCGCCCCGGCCGCCAGCTGCCGGGCGCGGCCGGTGAACGCGCCGCGCTCGGCCGCGTCGGCCCGCCCCCTGTCGCCCATGCCTCTCCCGGATCCGGCCACCCGGCCACGAACGGTGCCACATCCCCGTTCCGCGGCCGTTGACACGTCGGCCGGCCTGCGGAACCCGGGGGTGACATCGCCGTCAGGGTGGGTAAGCCGGCCCGTCCACAACGGCAGAAAGTGGCAGGTCATGGCTGACGAACGCGGCACGGTGGTCATCGGCGCGGGGCCGGCGGGACTGACCGCGGCGTACGAGTTGCTCCGGCGGGGCGCCCCGGTACGGGTGTTCGAGGCGGACGAGGTGGTCGGCGGGATCAGCCGCACCGTCGAGCGGGACGGCTGGCGCTTCGACATCGGCGGGCACCGGTTCTTCACCAAGGTGCCCCGGGTCGAGGAGTTCTGGCACGAGGTCCTGCCCGACGAGGACTTCCTGCTCCGCCCCCGGATGAGCCGGATCTACTACCGCGGCGCGCTCTACGACTACCCGCTGAACGCGACCAACGCGCTGCGCAACCTCGGGCTGCGCGAGGCCGCGCTCTGCATGGGCTCGTACGCCCGGGCGCGGCTGCGCCCGCCGAAGGACCAGTCGCACTTCGAGGGGTGGGTCTCGGCCCGGTTCGGCTGGCGGCTCTACTCGATCTTCTTCAAGACGTACACGGAGAAGGTCTGGGGCATGCCGGCCGACCAGTTGCAGGCCGACTGGGCAGCCCAGCGGATTAAGAACCTGTCGCTGGCCAAGGCGGTCCGCAACGCCGTGCTGCCCAAACGCAACCGCAAGGACGTGACCAGCCTGATCGAGGAGTTCCAGTACCCGAAACTGGGGCCCGGCATGATGTGGGAGCGCTGCGCCGAGGAGGTGCGCCGCCGGGGCGGTCGGGTGGACACCGGGACGTGGGTGACCGCCGTGCACCGCGACCCGGAGCACCGCCGGGCGGTCGCCGTGACCGTCAACGGCGCGGGCGGGCAGCGTACCGAGCCGGCGGAGCACGTCGTCTCCTCGATGCCGATCTCCGAGCTGGTCGCCGCGCTGCGCCCGGCCGCCCCGCCGGAGGTGCTGGCCGCCGCGGCCGACCTGCGGTACCGGGACTTCCTCACCGTCGCGCTGGTGGTGCCCGAGGAGTTCTCGTTCCCGGACAACTGGATCTATGTGCACGACCCGGCGGTGAAGGTGGGCCGGATCCAGAACTTCGGATCGTGGTCGCCGCACCTGGTCAAGGACGGTCGCACCTGCCTCGGCCTGGAGTATTTCGTCTTCGAGGACGACGAGACCTGGCGTACGCCCGACGCCGACCTGATCGCCGCCGCGACCGCCGAGCTGGAGCGGCTGGGTCTGGTCCGGCCGGGCGTCGTCGAGGCCGGCTACGTGGTGCGGATGCCGAAGGCGTACCCGGTCTACGACGAGCGTTACCAGCACAACGTCGACGTGATCCGGGAGTGGCTGGCCCGCGAGGTGCCCAACGTGCACCCGGTCGGCCGCAACGGCATGCACCGGTACAACAATCAGGACCACTCGATGTTGACCGCCATGCTCACCGCGGAGAATATCGCCTGCGGCACCCGCCACGACGTCTGGTCCGTCAACGTCGAGCAGGACTACCACGAGGAGTCCGCGGGTGGCGACGGGCGCGGCGACGGCGACAGCCGGCACGGCACCGGCCGGGACGCGCCGGTCATGCCGGCCCCGCCCCTCGGGACCGCCGGGACCTCCGGGACCGCCGGGACCGCCGGGACCGCCGGGACCGACGGTGACGGTCGCGCGCGGAAGGCACCGGTCGAGCAGCCGGCACAGATACGCCTCGGCTGACGCACAGGCTGGCCGGTCGCTGGAGTAGGGGCTGGCGCCCTTTGGAGCTGATGTCGCAGACGACTCAGCCGCCCGGGCGCCGCTCGCAGCAAACACGTCGGGTACCAGGCGCAGGAGGTTGGGCGAAGAGGGCTGGGCGCAAACGTCGCAGCGCAAGGGCTTCGCGCAAGGGTTGAGCGCGACGGGCAGCGCCGGTGCCGGGTACCGGTCGGCGGGTGCGCGGGGCGGACGGAGCGCGGGGGCGCGCACTAGTCTGGCCCGGTGACACGGATGGCGCGGCCGGGCGCGCGATGAGCGGGCCGAGTCCCACCCAGCGCGTCCTCTCCGCCGCCGACCTGGCCGACTACGTCCGTGCCTCGTTCGGGCCGGACCGTGGCGTGGCGGCCTGCGGCCCGCTGGCCGGGGGCGGCTTCGCCGCCGTCTGGTGGGTCCGCCTCGACGACGGCCGTGAGGTTGTCGTGAAGGTCGCCCCGCCGCCCACCGTCCCGCTGCTGCGCTACGAGCAGGGCCTCACCGCCGCCGAGGCCCGCTACTTCCGGCTGGTGGCGACGCACGCGCCGCGGGTTCCCGTACCGCCGGTGCTGCACCACGGTGTGGATCCGGTGCTGGGCGAGTGGCTCGTCACCGGCCGGCTGCCCGGCCGGTCGCTGAGCGACCTGGCGGCGTCCGGAGGGGACGGTGACCGGGCCCGGTACGACTTCGGAACGGCGCTGGCCGAGGTGCACCGGGTCACCGGCGACCGCTTCGGCTACGACGACGGACGTACCGGCGGGTCGACCTGGGCCGAGGCGTTCACGGCGATGATCGAGGAGCTGCTGGCCGACGGCGTCGACTGGGGCGTACCCGTGCCGGCGCAGCGGATCCGGTCCGTGGTGCGGCGGCACCGCCGGCTGCTCGACCAGGTACGCCGCCCGGCGCTGGTGCACTTCGACGGCTGGGACGGCAACGTGCTCGCCGAGCCGGCCGGCGGCGGCTCGTACCGGATGTGCGGGCTGGTCGACGGGGAGCGCTACCTCTTCGGCGATCCCATGGTGGATCTGGTCTCCCCCCTGCTGCTCCGCCGGGCGGAGGACGAGCCGGACCATCCGTTCCTCCATGGGTACGCCGCCGCTGCGGACGACCCGCCGGTCTTCGACGCCAACCTTCGGCGCCGCCTCGGGCTCTACCGGATGCACCTCTACCTGCTGATGACCGTCGAGATGCCCAGCCGTGGGATGACCGCGGACAGCCACCCCGACCGGCGCGTCGGGCTCGCCCGCCTGCTCGACGAAGAACTCACCGCCCTGTCCCACGACTGATCCCGGCGCGGTGACCTGACGGGCGAGTGGTGGTGGCCTGAAGGGGCGGCGGACGGTTTTGCGGCCGCTCCTGGTCGTGGCGGTGGACTGCTCGTGCAGGTCGCGTAGCCCGGGCGGCCGGACGTGTCGTGGCCCGGGCGGGCGGTCCACGCCGGCCGTGATGCCGCGTGATGGACTGCTCGTGCAGTTCGCGTGGCCCGGGCGGCCGGACGTGTCGTGGCCCGGGCGGGCGGTCCGCGCCGGCCGTGATGCCGCTGCGTCATGAATATGCGGTTGTGTCATCTTGCGTGTGCCTGGCCGATTCACGCCGCGTTGGTCCTTCCGTCGTGATCGACTCCGGTTGCGGCATGTGGCGCCATTGATGGCTCGAGGACACCCGCACGTCCCGTATCTGGTGTGGATCACCAGGGTGCGTGGTGAGTCGTTGGCGACATCAGCTCCACAGCGTGCCGGTCGGCCCACGCTTGCGCCGGCGGGCCGGTGCAGTCGTGATGCCGGGCGAGGGCCGGAATGTCCGTTTCGGTGTGTGTCCGGCTGTGCCGGTTGGGTAGTTTGGGTGCGGCTGTGGGGTGGGCGGGGCCACGCTGGGGGTGGAATCGGGGGCGGGTCGGGGTCGTTGAACATGGCATACCCGCGCCACACCCCCGCGGTGCTGGCATGCGGGTGGAGCGGCCCGGCCGGATTGCAGGGCGGAATGCCTACCGGCCGCGGGTCGTTGACCAATCCCCGGACGGGTCGAGCAGGCCCCCTGGAGTCGCCCGGAATGGCCGGCCGGCCCGGGTCGTTGAACAACCCCGGACGGCCGAAGCAGGCCGCCGATACACCCGGCCTCGGAGCCCCCGGAAATGGCGGGCCTGCCCGGATGGGTTACACCCCCGGTCGCCCGGCGTCGCCCGGAGCGATCCACCCTTTCGCACGACCCTTTCCTCACCGCGCGGCCCACCCATCCCCCTTGGGTGTGCCGTGTTTCCCCCGGATCGAAAGGCTTGTGATCACCATGCGTACCGACATCCTGCGTAAGACCGCCCTGACCGCCGCCGGCCTCGCGTTCACCGGCGGCGCCATCGCCGCCCCCAGCACCGCCGTCTTCGCGGCCGAGAAGCCGACCACCTCGGTGACCACCGACCGCAAGAACGGTGAGCGGGAACTGGGCGTGCGCTACGAGGCCCAGCCGAACTTCTACTACTGCGGCCCCGCCGCCGCCCGCAACGCCCTGTCCGTGCAGGGCAAGAACATCAACATGGACGCCATGGCCGAGGAAATGGGCACCACCGAGGCCGGCACCAACTCCATCAACGACATCACCCCCGTCCTGAACAAGGAAACCGGTAAGGACGTCTACCGCAGCGTCGAGATCCGCGACCGCGCCGCCGACGACAAGCAGACCGACAAGCTGCGCGCCGACGTGGTCAAGGCCGTCGACGAAGGCCGCGCCGTGGTCGCCAACATCGCCGGCACCGCCACCGACACCGACGGCAACACCCACTCCTTCGAAGGCGGGCACTACATCAGCGTCGTCGGCTACCGCGACGGCGGTAACACGGTCACCATCGCCGACTCCGCCAACCCGAACACCGCCAGCTACCGGATGAGCATCGACAACCTCGCCGACTGGATCGCCACCCGCGGCTACGCCGCCTGACACGCGAACAAGCAACACCACGAAGGGCCGACCCCCAACCCGGGGGCCGGCCCTTCGCCGTGTCCCGAGGTCGGAGATCCGGAGCGCCGGCAGCGCACCGGGCCGGCGGAAAGGCTTTGCCGGCTCCGGTGGGCGGCCTCTAGGGTGCTCGCCGTGCAGATCCGGCCGTTCACGCAGTCCGACTGGCCCCAGGTGTGGCCGATCCTCCACGAGGTGATCCGGGCGCAGGAGACCTTCCCCTACGACCCGGCGATGACCGCCGGTCAGGCGTACGACATGTGGGTGGAGCAGCCGCCGGGACTCACGGTGGTCGCGGTGGACGGCGGGGCGGTGCTCGGCACCGCCAAGATGGGCACCAACCGCCCGGGGCCCGGCTCGCACGTCTCCACGGCGAGCTTCATGGTGGCTCGGGAGGCGCGTGGCCGGGGTGTGGGCACGGCCCTGTGCCGGTACACGTTGGACTGGGCCCGCTCGCGCGGCTATGCCGGGATGCAGTTCAACGCGGTGGTGGCGACGAACACCGCCGCCGTCGAGCTGTACCGGCGGGAGGGCTTCGCGGTGGTCGGCACCGTGCCGGGCGCGTTCCGGCACCCCACCCTCGGCCGGGTCGGCCTGCACGTCATGTACCAGGAGTTCCCGAACGCCACCGTCCCGGGAGCCGCCTGACCCTCGGGCCCTCTCCCGACCGCTACCGCCCGCCACCCGCGCCGACCGAGGTCGGCGCGGGCCTGTGACGGGCGGGTGACGCCGGAACTGGAACCGGTCGCGGACGGCGACCGCTGTCAGCTGACCTTCTTGGTGGCCAGGATCGCCTTGGCCAGGTTCTCCAGCAGCGGCGCCGCGCCGGCGTACGAGAAGCGGGGCACCGCGTCCCACGGGGTGACCTGGTTGGCCTTGACGGCCGGCAGCTGCCCCCAGGTCGGCTTGGCGGCGAGGTCCTTGGGCTGCAGAGCCGTGCTGCGGTTGTCCAGCAGGATCAGGTCGGCCGGGAACTTGTTGGCGTTCTCCCAGCTCAGCGCCTCGAAGTAGTCGCCCGTCTCGAGCTTGGTGGGCACCACGATGTCGACCCCGAGTTCGGCGAAGTACATCAGGTCGGTGCTGACCTTCGGGTTGGAGACGTAGAACAGGTCGGGACTGCCGGAGGCGGCCATCACCTTGATGCCCGGGTTGGTCTTCACCGCCTGCCGGACCGACTCGGCGGCGGCCTCGAAGCGGGCCTTGGCGTCGGTGACCTTCTTGGCCGACAGGTCGGCGCCGAGCGACTCGGCGAGCTGGGCGTACCGCTCGATCGGCTTGGTCATCGGCACCCGGGCGGTGGTGACGGCCACGCTCGGGGCCAGCGGGAGGATCTTGTCCTTGCTCTCGTCCGGCACGTACCAGAGCGCGCCCGGGTCGTACATGTGGGTGACCAGCAGCTCCGGGCGCAGGGCCGCGTACTTCTCGACGCTGAACTCACCCCAGACGTTGCCGAGGATCTCCACGCTCTCCACGTTCAGGTCGCCAGCCTGCGGGTCCTTAGTGCCGTCCGCTCGCTTCGTCTCCCCGAAGACGCCGACCACCTGCGTGTCGAGTCCGAAATCGACCAGCGCCGCCGCGGTCCCGGTGAAGGCCACCACGCGGGTCGGCCGGGTGCCGGCGCTCACCTTCTCGTTGCGGTCGTCGGTGAACGACCAGGGGCCGGAACCCTTGCTGGCCGCCGGAGATGCGGAGTCACCGTCGCCACCGCAGCCGGCGAGCAGCGCGGCGAAGGTGGCGGCGCCACCGGCCAGCAGGCCGCGGCGGGAGAGTCGACGGGCGGACACGGGATCAGGCATGACGTCGTCTTTCGATCAGGGTCGGAGGGGGTGACCGTGGACAGCCCGGTTAGGTTAACCTAACCTAATCGCCTGTCAAGTTCGGCGCCCCCCAATCGGAGTTCACACTGTCCGTCATCCAGTCACCATGCAGCGGTGACCTGTCCGTGACCCCGGCCGTGCCGCCGCCGCCCCGAAGCGGCCGTGCCGCACTGCGGGCCGCCGGTCTGGTCGTCGCCCTGCTGCTGCTCGTCGCCGTCACCGTGCTCAGCATCGCCGTCGGCGCCAAGCAGCTGCCGCTCGCCGAGGTGTGGCACGGGCTGCTCGATCCCGACTCGGCCGAGTACGCCGTCGTGCACCGGATGCGGCTGCCGCGTACGCTGCTCGGCCTGCTCGCCGGCGCCGCCCTCGGGGTGGCCGGGGCGGTGATGCAGGCGCTGACCCGCAACCCGCTCGCCGACCCCGGCCTGCTCGGCATCAACGCCGGCGCCGCCGCGGCGGTCGCCACCGCCGCCGCCTTCCTCGGCGTCACCGCGATCGACGGCTACGTCTGGTTCGCGCTGCTCGGCGCCGCCGCCGTCACCGCTGGCGTGTACGCGGTCGGCGGCGGCCGGGCGGCCACCCCGGCCCGGCTCGCGCTGGCCGGCGCGGCGCTCAACGCCACCCTCTACTCGTACGTCAGCGCGGTGATGCTGCTCGACGCGGCGTCGCTGGACCGGCTGCGGTTCTGGACGGTCGGCTCGCTGGCCAGCGCCGAGACCGCGACGGTGCTGCGGGTGCTGCCGTTCATCGGCGCGGGCCTGCTGGTCGCCCTGGTCGCGGCCCGCCCGCTGAACGCCCTGGCCCTCGGCGACGACTCGGCGCGGGCGCTGGGCGCCCGCCCGGCGCTGATCCGGGCGGTGGTGATCGCCGCGATCACGCTGCTCTGCGGGGCGGCCACCGCGGCCTGCGGTCCGATCGTCTTCGTCGGGCTGCTGGTGCCGCACCTGGTCCGCGCGCTGACCGGGCCGGACCTGCGCTGGCTGCTGCCGTACTGCGCGCTGCTCGCGCCGGTGCTGCTGCTCGGCGCGGACGTGCTGGGCCGGGTGCTCGGCCGCCCCGGCGAACTCCAGGTCGGCATGGTGACCGCGGTGCTCGGCGGGCCGCTGTTCCTGTGGCTGATCCGGCGGGGAAGGGTGGCCCACCCGTGATCGTCCTGCGGACCCCGGGCGGGGTGTCGCTGCGCCTGCGCCCGCGCGCGCTCGTCGTCGGCGCCGGTTGCGCGCTGCTCGCCGCGGCCCTCGGCGTGCTCGCCCTGGGCAGCGGCGACTACCCGATGAGCGCCGCCGACGTGCTGCGCACGCTGGCCGGCGGCGGCAGCCCGGCGGAGGAGTTCATCGTCACCGAGCTGCGGCTGCCCCGGCTGGTCACCGCCGTCTGTGTCGGCGCCGCGCTGGCCCTGGCCGGCGCGGTCTTCCAGTCGCTGGTACGCAACCCGCTGGGCAGTCCGGACGTGCTCGGGTTCACCCAGGGCGCGTCCACCGGCGCGCTGCTGGTGGTGGTGGCCGGCGGCAGCAGCCTGGCGCTCGGCGCGGCCGCGGTGGCCGGCGGGCTGGTCACCGGGGTGCTGGTGCACGCCCTGGCCTGGCGGCACGGCCTGCCCGGCTTCCGGCTGATCCTGGTCGGCATCGGGGTCACCGCGATCCTCACCGGGGTCAACGGCTACCTGCTGACCCGGGCGCCGTTGATGGACGCGGCCCGGGCCGTGCTCTGGCTCACCGGCAGCCTGGACGGTCGGGGCTGGGCCAACGCGCTGCCACTGCTGGTCGCGCTGGCGGTACTGGTGCCGGTGGTGTTCCTCTGCTGCGGGCCGGCGCTGCGCATGATCGAGCTGGGCGACGACGCCGCCAGCGCGCTGGGCGTACCGGTGGAGCGGGTGCGGCTGCTGCTGCTCGGCGCGGCGGTACTGCTGGTCTCCCTCGCCGCGGCCGCCGCCGGGCCGGTCTCGTTCGTGGCGCTCACCGCGCCGCACCTGGCCCGCCGGTTGACCCGGGCGCCGGGGCCGAGCCTGTTGCCCGCGATGGCCGTCGGCGCTGCGCTGCTGGTCGGCGCCGACCAGGTGGCGCAGCGGGCGTTCAGCGGGCACCAGCTGCCGGTCGGCGTGGTCACCGGCGTGATCGGCGGCGGCTACCTGGTCTGGCTGCTCGCCACCGAACGGAAGGCCGGCCGGCTGTGACGACCACGAACGAGAACGGAGCACCGACCATGCAGGCCCACCGGCTCAGCGGCGAGGCGATGACGCTCGCCTACGAGCGCCGCACCGTCGCGCAGGACCTGACGGTCGCCGTGCCGGACCAGTCCTTCACGGTGATCATCGGCCCGAACGCGTGCGGCAAGTCGACCCTGCTGCGCGCGCTGTCCCGGCTGCTGCGGCCGGCCGCCGGGGCGGTGCTGCTGGACGGGGAGGACATCCACCGGCGCTCGGCGCGCAGCGTCGCGCGGACCCTCGGGCTGCTGCCGCAGTCGTCCATCGCGCCGGACGGGATCGGGGTCGCCGAGCTGGTCGCCCGCGGCCGCTACCCGCACCAGCGGCTGCTGCGGCAGTGGTCGCGCGAGGACGAGCGGATCGTGACCGAGTCGATGGCCGCCACCGGCGTCGCCGACCTCGCCGACCGCGCGGTCGACGAGCTCTCCGGCGGGCAGCGGCAGCGGGTCTGGATCGCCATGGCGCTGGCCCAGCAGACGCCGCTGCTGCTGCTGGACGAGCCGACCACGTACCTCGACATCGCCCACCAGATCGAGATCCTCGACCTCTGCGCCCGGCTGCACGAGGAGCAGGGCCGCACCCTGGTGGCGGTGCTGCACGACCTGAACCACGCGGCGCGCTACGCCACCCATCTGATCGCCATGCGCGAGGGGCGGGTGGTGGCCGCCGGGCCGCCGGCCGAGGTGGTCACCGCCGAGCTGGTCGAGGAGGTGTTCCGGCTGCCCTGCCGGGTCATCGAGGACCCGGAGAGCGGCACCCCGCTGGTCGTGCCCGCCGCCCGCCGTCGAGCCGGTGCGGTGGCGCCGTGAGCGACCCGACCGCGCGGTGCGGTGGCGTGGTGACCGACCGGGCAGCCCGGCGTGGCGCGCCCGATCGTCCGGCCGGTGGCGGGAGCCGGCGATGAGCATCCGGGTCTACCGGGACGCCTGGGGGGTGCCGCACCTGCGCGCGGACAGCGCCGACGAGCTGGCCTTCGCGCAGGGCCGCAACGCCGCCGTCGACCGGGCCTGGCAGCTGGAGGTCGAGCGGCACCGGTCGCAGGGCACCAGCGCGGCGTTCCTCGGCGCCGAGGCGGTGGAGTGGGACCGGTTCGCCCGCCGGGTCCGGCTGGACGACACCGCCCGGCGCTGCCACGCCGGCCTCGACCCGACCACCGCGAGCTGGGTCGGGCACTACGTCGACGGGGTCAACGCCGGCCTCGCCGAGGGCGCCGCCCGGGCCCCGGAGTTCGCCGCCACCGGCCTGGCTCCCGGCCGCTGGCAGCCGTGGACCCCGCTGGCGCTCTGGCTGAGCCACCACATCCTCTTCGCCGGCTTCCCCGGCAAGCTGTGGCGCGAGCACGTGGCCCGGCGGCTCGGGGACGCCGCGGTCACCCTCTTCCACACCGACGGGCCGGCCACCTCCGGCAGCAACGGCTGGCTGGTGGCCGGTGAGCGCACCGCGAGCGGGGCGGCGCTGCTCGCCGGCGACCCGCACCGCTTCGTCGAGGACCCGGGCATCTACCAGCAGGTCCGGCTCGCCTGCCCGGAGTACGACGTGCTGGGGCTGGCCGTGCCCGGGGTGCCCGGGATCGGCCACTTCGGGCACGCCGGCGAGGTCGCCTGGGCGATCACCAACGCGATGGCCGACTACCAGGACCTGTACGCCGAGCGGCTGCGCCGGCGCGGCGCGGCGGTGGAAGCGTACGGGCCGGACGGCTGGCGGCCGGTCCGGGCACACCTGGAGACGATCGAGGTGGCCGGGTCGGCGCCGGTCGAGGTCGAGGTGGTGGAGACCGACCGGGGCCCGGTGATCGCCGGCGGCCCGGACGACGGGACGGCGGTCAGCCTGCGCTACCCGCCCCGGGTCACCGGGGAGCTCGGCTTCGCCGCGCTGCCCGCGCTGCTGCGGGCGCGTACCGTCGCCGATGTGGACGCGGCCTTCGACCACTGGGTGGAGCCGGTGAACGTGGTGCAGGCGGCGGACACCGCCGGGGGCCTGCTGCACCGGGTCGCCGGCGCGGTGCCGGTACGGCACCCGGACAACCGGCTGCGGGTGGTGCCGGCCTGGGAGCCGGGACACGCCTGGCAGGGCTGGCACCGCCCGCTCCCCCGGGCCGAGGTCGACGGCGTCGCGGTGATGGCGAACCAGCGCGGCCTGGCCGCGCCGCTCGGGGTGGAGTTCGCCCCGCCGCACCGGGCCGACCGGATCCGCCACCTGCTCGACGCGTCGACCGCCTGGCGGGCCGAGGAGATGGTTCGGGTGCACACCGACACCCACCTGGCCTCGGCCGAGCCGCTGCTGGCACTGCTCGACGGGCTCACCGGACTGAGCCCGCTGGCCGCGGCGTTGCGCGAGCGGCTGCGCCGCTGGGACCGCCGGATGGACGCCGGCAGTGTGGACGCCGGCGCCTTCGCCGCGCTGCGCGCCGCGGTGGTCCGGCGGTTCGTGGCCCACCCCGCGCTGGCCGCGCTGGCCGACCCGCCGGCCTACCCGGAGCTGTTCCGGCCCTGGCTGGCGCTCGCCCCACGGGTCGGCTACGCGCTGGAGGCGCTGCTGCGGACCGGACTGCCCGAGGTGGACCGGCCAGCGCTGGTGCGGGCGGCGGTCGAGGAGGTGGCCGCCGACCCCGGCGGCAGCTGGGGCGAGCGGCACCGGCTCGCGCCGTGGCGCGCGCTGCCCGAGCCGGACGCCGCGCCGGGGCCGGAGCTGGCCGGCGACCACGACTGCGTGCTGGCCACCTCCAGCGTGCCCGGGGTGACCGACGCCTGCCTGCGCGCCCCGGTCGCCCGGTACGTCTGGGACCTGGCCCGGCGCGAGGAGAGCCGCTGGGTGGTGCCGCACGGCGCCTCCGGTGTGCCCGACGACCCGCACCACCACGACCAGCAGCCGCTCTGGCTGGCCGGGCGACTGGCCCGGGTGATCACCGACTGGGACCAGCTCACCGAGGAGTGAGATGAACGCTGAGCAGCGCGTCGCCGATCCGCACCGGTACGCCCGGGACGTTCCCGGTTTCGGGGCGGTGACCATCCGGCCGGTCGACCCGGACACCGACATCGACCTGCTGCACGGCTGGGTGAGCCAGGAGCGGGCCCGGTTCTGGGGGATGCTCGACGCCGACCGGGAGCGGGTCGCGGAGATCTACCGGTACCTGGACTCGTTGGGTACGCACCACGCGTACCTGGTGCACCGGGACGGCGTGCCGGTCGCGCTGCTGCAGACCTACGACCCGTACGCCGACCCGGTCGGCGAGTGCTACGACGTACGCCCCGGCGACTACGGCATCCACCTGCTGCTCGGCCCGCCGACGTCGACCGAGCACGGGTTCACCGCCACCGTGGTCGCGGAGATGCTCCGTTTCGTCCTGTCCGATCCGGACCGGCGCCGGATCGTGGTGGAGCCGGACGCGCGCAACGAGCGGGCGATCCGCCGGTTGCTGCGCTGCGGATTCGTCGCCGGCCCGCAGGTGGACCTGCCCGAGAAGCGGGCCCAACTGCTTTTCCTGGAACGGACCGACGCGCCCGGTTGACGACGGCATGACCGGCCCGATGGCCGGGCCCGGGCGGGGATCCGGCCGGGGACGCGCGGTCACTGGCCAGCCGCGGACGGGTGGCGCGGCCAGCGGCTGACGGGCCCGGTCCGGCCGTCGTCGCGGTCCGCTACGTTGGTCGCCATGCCCTTCAGTGCGCACGTGTTGCGGGTGCTGATCGCCTCGCCGGGAGACACCACGGCGGAACGCGACGCGGTGACCGAGGCCCTGCACGGCTGGAACGCCGCCCGGGCCGAGCGGGAACAGGTGGTGCTGCTCCCCCGGCGGTGGGAGACCAACGCGGTGCCCCGGCTCGGCGGCAGCGCGCAGAGCGTCATCAACGACCAGCTCGTCGACCGCGCCGACATCGTGATCGCCCTGTTCGACTCGCGGCTCGGCATGGCGACGGCGGCGGCGGTGTCCGGCACCGCCGAGGAGATCGAACGGTCGCACGCCGCGGGCAAACCGGTGCACGTCTACTTCTCCACCGAACCCATCCCGCGCGACGCGGACCTGGAGCAGGTGCATGCGCTGCGGTCGTTCCAGGAGCAACTGTCCAAACTGGGGCTGCTCGGCACGTACGCCAGCCCGGAGGACCTCGGGCACCAGGTGCGGCAGGCGATCGAGGGCGATCTGGACCTGCTCGGCCTCGGCGCCGTGCCCCGCCGCCCGAGCGGCCGGGAACGCGCCGTGCTGCGCGCGCGGTACGACAGCGAGCGGGAGCAGTACCGGGACGACCGCGGTGCGGTGCGGTACCGGACCCGGCGGGAACGGCTGGTCGTCACGAACGCCGGGGAGGCGGCGGCGCACCGGGTGCGGGTCAGCGTCGAGAGCCTCGCCGGCCAGGGCACCCCGCCCCGGCTGTACGGCGACGAAACCCCGGACATCATCCCGCGCAGCGAGTTCTCCTGGCCACTGATGGGCGCGCTCGGGGACGGCCGCGCGTTCGCCGTGGTCATGCGCTGGAACGAGGGCGACGACGAGTTCGCCGAGACGCAGCACGTCTCCCGGTAGGACGCGAACGGGGGCGGGCGCCCCGGCCCCGCGCGGCGGTCAGCCGGCGATCATGTTGATGATCTCGTTGACCAGGGTGATCACGGGCAACCCGACCCGCTGGAAGAGCGGGGTGGACGCCGGCACCGTCTCCGCGGCGTCCACGATGTCCGCGCCGATGCGCTGGAGCCGGTCCGGGCGCGGCGCCTCCGCGGTCGCCTCGCCGGTGAACGCCGCCAGGTCCCGGGCCACGCCGTCGGCGACCCCCGCGGGCAGCTCGGCGCGCAGCGCCTCGACGGCGGACTCGAGCTGCGCGATCCGGGCCGTCAGCTCCGAGGTCTCCACCCCGGCGTTGACCGCGAAGGTCCCGATCCGGTTCCGGTTTCCCACCACCGAACCCGTGACCGAGCTGCCCTCGATGCTGATCCCGTCCTTCGTCACGTTCATCTCCTCGACTCTGTGGATGATCAGGCTCTGGCCCGCCGTGCGGGGTGGCGCGGGCGCGGGTGGAAACTCGGCCGGCCGTTCCGGTGCCGCCTCCGGCACCGCCAACCGCAGGTCCCGGGCGAAGTCGCCGGCCGTCACGTAGCGGTCCTCGTCGCGCAGCGCGATGGCCCGGGTCAGGCAGGCCATCAGCGGCAACTCCACCGGCAACGGCCGGGCGCCGGCCGGCCGGCCGGCGGTGTCGAGGTCGGCGAGTTCGGTGCCGTAGGGCAGCTCGCCGTTCGGGTCGAGCATCTGGTACAGCACGACGCCCAGGGCGAAGACGTCGTCGGTCGGCAGCGCGCCGCCCTCGTCCTGGTCCAGCCGGCGCAGATAGCCCGGGCTCAGGTAGCCGGGGGTGCCGCCGCTGATCGGGTTGGCCGACCCGTCCTGGGTGCCGCGACCCCAGTCGACGACGCTGACCGTGGTGTCGTCCACGATCACGTTGCCCGGCTTGATGTTGCCATGGGTGATCCCACGCAGCCGGAACACCCGCTCCACCACGTCGCACGCGGCCGCGATCCACCGGACCAGCTTGTACGGCTCGGTCGGCACGTCGCGCTGCATCCGGGCGATCTCCGCCAGCGAGCGGCCCTCGGCGTGGTCGAAGAGGAACCAGTCCCCCTCCCGGCCGACGTACCGGGGCACCCCGGTCAGCGGCGTGCGGGACAGGTAGGTCAGGAACTCGTCGACCAGCTTGGCGGTCTCGTCGCCGGTCAGCGCCGACGAGTCGGCCCGCGACCGCCCGCCGGTGTCGGTCGTGTGGGTCACCCGCTTCGCGGTGAACAGCTGCCCCTCCCGCATCACCAGCCGGGTACGGCACGGCCCCAGCGAGTACGTCCGCTGGGTCTCGTACTGGCTCGCGTGCAGGTGGCTCTCCTCGATGGTGAACCGCAACTGGGAGAACTGCCGTTCCGCGAAGTGCTGGACGTGCAGGTTGATGATCTCGTTCGCCCACCGGTACTGCTCGCGGTCCACCCGCAGCAGGCCGATCAGCAGGTAGCGATCGATCTGGTCCATGTGCCGCGCGTCGAGTTCGCGCTTCAGCTCGGCCGTCTCGCCGAGGTCGATGGCCCCCTGCGCCCGGTTGGCGAGTTGGACGAGCAGGTCACGACCGTCCGGCCCCTCGGTGTCCAGCTTGACGATGCCGATGGTGGCGGCCGACGTCTTCGCCATGGCGAGCCCGACCTCGCCGACCAGGCTCCGGGTGACCAGCCGTCGGCGATCGGTGGTGAGCCGCAGGGCGACGTCCTTGCCGATGTGGTGGATGTGGTTCGGGTGGCCCTCGGTCAGCCGCCACACCTCGGCCCTGGCCTCCGGCAGGATGCGGGCCGTCCCGGCGAAGCCCTCCTCGAAGACCTGCTCGGTCGCCCGGCGGTCGAGGTAGCCGAGCGTCTCGGTCTGCAACTCGTCCTGCAGCGCGGTACCGGCGAGCAGCGCCTTGAGCGTGGCGCCGGTGCACGAACCGCAGAGCAGCAGGGCGACGGCTCCGCTGTTGGCGATCGTCCGCAGGCTGGCGGCCACCGGACCCAGCTCCTGCCGGGCGTGCAGGTCCTTCAGCAGTTCCTGCACCTCGTCGAGAATGACGAGGAATCCGAGCCGCTCGGCGCAGGCGGCCCGCAGCCGCCGGCACCAGCGGATGAACGCCTGCGCGTCGTCCGGCTCGGCCGGCGGCGGCGGGACCGGGTCGGTGAACCGGCCCTGCGCGGCGAGCGCCTCGGCGGCCGAGGCGATGGCCCGGCCGATGCGGCCCAGCGGGTGCGCACCCGACGGGAACGAGCTGACGTCCAGGTAGATCGGCAGCACGTACGGGATCTTCCAGCTCTCCGGCGGGCCGTCCGTCTCCAGCCACTGCAGCAGGGAGGTCTTGCCGACCTTCCGCGGCCCGGTCAGGCTGCGGATGGTGGCGTTGCGGGTGTGCGCCTCGCCGTACTCCAGGCGCAGCTTCTCCAGCTCGGCGTTGCGGCCGAAGAACATGTCCCCGGTCGCGGTGACGTTCGGGGTGAACAGCGACCGGACCGGATGCTCGTGCTGGTCGCCCACCTCGAGGGCGAGCTGCCGGACGATCTCGTCGCGCAGGCCGTCGGCGGTCTGGAAGGTCACCGTCAGGCTCACGTCGTCCGCGGCGACGTCCGCGCAGAACCCCTCGGTCCGCTGCTCCTCGGCGTCCATCCGCCCGAGGTTGGTGGTCTGGCCGCCGAGCCGCACCCGCAGCTCCCGGACCTCGACGTGCGCGGTGAACTCGACGACCGCCTCCACCGGCCCGCCGACGATCCGGGTGGCGGCGAGCACGTTCACCTCGATCGCCCCGGTGGAGCTGCGCTGGTCGCGGGCGATCTGCTCCCACCGCCCGTACAGCCACTTGCCGACGGTGGCCGCCGCCTCCTCGACCACCGGGGAGCCGAGGCCGGTCTGCAGCGAGCGGATCTGCCGCAGCACGGTCAGCAGCTCGCTGCGCAGCCCGACGTCGGTGACCGGGCCACCGACCTGGGGCAGCAGCTCCACGCAGCGCCGCCACAACCCGGCGAGCCGGTGGACCGCCTGGGCGACGCCGGTGCCCTCGGTGAAGCCGAGCAGCCGGTCGGTCAGCGCGGCCAGGGGCGGCTCGACCCGGGCGATGTCGTCGTCGGTCCTGATCCGCTGGATCTCCCACAGGGTGGCGTTGATCTTCTCGCGGTAGACCGACCTGCGGTACTCGATGCTGCTGCGTTGCGCCTCCGCCCGGTCGCTGTCCACCGGCGTGAGCAGCTGCCACTCCCGCTTGACCTCGAGCACCCGGTCCAGCCCCTCCAGGTAGAGGGTGCGTTCGCAGAACGCGGTGAGGTCGTCGAGCATGGCCCGCCGGTCCCGGGCGTTCGGGTCGAGCAGACCGAACCGGGCCGCGAACGCGTCCTCGATGAGGCCGCACTCCTCGGCGACCCGCGCGCGGAGCAGCCGCACCTCGCGGTTGCGGGCGGCGGGCAGCCGGTCCGCCAGCCGGTCGAGGAAGTTCCGCAGCCGGACCGGATCCTGGCCGGCGAAGTGGTCCACCAACCGTTCCAGGTCGGCGGGGCGCAGCTCGGGCGCGTGCGGCGCGCCGAGCGCCTCCAACCGTTGCCGCTCGATCGCCCAGTCGACCGCCTGTCGGCTGGTCAGGCGCGGCGTGAACAGCAGGCCGACGGCCCGCCGCACGAGATCGTCGTGACCGTGGCTGTCGGCGATCACCGCGGCCATCGCGGTGGAGAACTCGGGGCGGCCGGGCAGGGCGTCCTCGGCGCGGCGCAGCAGCGCCTCGGCGGCCTCCCGGGGCCGGTTCTGCAGGTGCAGGCGCAGGCCGGCCAGGCCGAACGCGTACGCGTTCGCCTCCGGAACGCCGGCCACGGAGAGCTCGGCCAGGTGGTCGGCGGCCCGGTCCAGGTCCTTCTCGGCGTACGCGAGCTGCGCGAGCAGCAGCCTGCCGTGGTGGCTGTAGGAGATCGACTCGGCGATGGCCCGGGCGTCCGACAGCCGCCCGAGGCGGATGAACGCGCCAGCGGTGTTCCGGGCCACGCCGAGATGCCGCGGCTGGAGCTGCAGCGCCGCGCCGAACTCGGTCGCGGCGAGCGGCCAGTCCTCGTGGCGCGCGGCCCGGATCCCGGCGTCCACCGCGGGTCGGGCCTCGTCCTCGATGTCCAGGAACTCGTCGCACGGAGGGTACGGGGTGAGCACGTCGACCGCCCGGCTCTCCAGCCGCTTGATCTCGGCCGAGTAGTCCGGCAGTTGCTTGAGCACCTCGACGGGTTCTCGGGTGGTCATCGACCGGACCAGGTCCTCGAGGGCGGACCGGCGTTCCCAGATCGGCCTGTTCTCGGCCGGCGGGGCGCCCCTGCCCAACAGTTTGCGCGCCTCCGCCGAGGAGGGGTTGTGCAGCAGCGCGGCCTCGGCGTACCGCCGGCGGGCCGGGCCGTCGCCCCGCTTGCGGGCGAGCTTGGCCAGGGTGAGGTAGCGGGTGTAGTCCCCGCCGTCCGCCTGCCGGGTCAGGATCTCCTCGAGCTGGGTCACCCGGGCCCGGCCGGTGGCCAGCGCCAGGGCCGGCGCGAGCAGCTCCGCGGCGAGGTCGAACCGGTCGAGGCAGTCCAGCACCATCGTCCACGCCCGCTGGTCCTCTCCGGCGAGCGCCAGGGCACGGATGTGTTCGGCGTACGGGTGGGCCGTCGGCGACGGCAGCTCCGCGAACATCTCCTCGATCTGGGCCAGCAGCAGCCGCCGACGGTCCGGCGGGGCATCGGCCATCTCGGCGCGCAGGGCGGAGCTGGCGACGATGAACCGGTGCGCGTCCGGGGCGCGCCGGAACGCCTCGACGGCGCGGGCAGCCGACACGCCGCCCGCCGGCGCCGACCGGGGCGACGGGACGGGACGCCACCCGGGGTGGGCGACCGGCATCGGCAGCGGGCGGCCCAACTCGGCGAAGAGCCGCTCCAGCGCGGCCCGCTGCTCGGGCAGGTACGTCCGGGAGGTGACCCGGGTGTGGTACTCGAAGGCGGCGCCGGCCGATTCCAGGTCACCGAGGTACGCGAAGGCGCAGCCGAGGTTCCAGGCCGCGCTGGCCACCAGGTAGAGGCGGTCGGAGGTCTGCCGGTAGAGCGCCACGGCCTCGGCCGCCCGGCCGGTGAGCACCAGCGTGCCGAGGGCGTTGGGCAGCGCCAGCCCGAAGCCGGCGGCGACGGCGTCCCGCCACAGCTGCGCCGCGGCCGCCGGACCCTGCTCGAGCTGCACCTGATGGGCCCGGTGGACGGCGGGCGGGGTGCCCGACGTGACGGCGATCTCGGTGATCCACGGTGGCGGGGCGAGCGCGGGACCGTCCGATCGGGGCGGTCCGGGCGTGGCGGGCAACCGGAGCCAGCCGCCCGGCTCGCCGTCCGGGTCGATGCCCGCGTCCCGCATCAGCCGTTGCAGGGTCAACCACACCCGGGGCAGCTCCGTCGGCCGGGCCACGGTCTCCACGCCCCGCAGCAGGTCGATCGCGTCCCGGGTGCGGCCGGCGCGGCCCAGCTCGGGGGCCAGCACCAGCACGGCGGTGAGCTGGCCCTCGGCCGGCAGGAACCGCACCAGCTCGCCGACGAGCTCGTCGGCGTGCGGCGCGGCCAGTACCTCGTCGACGATCACCGTGGCGGCCGAGGGCATCACCATGAGCGCCTGGCGCGCGAGTCCCACCAGGTGCGACGGGTCGTATGGGTCGGCGATGGCGGCGCGCACCTCGCGGACGAGGTCGCGGGGCTGCGGAAGCGGGGGCAGCGCCGAGGCGCCGGTCGCCGGCTCCGCCGCGCCGTCCAGCCGCGCCCCGGCCACCGGCCCGCCGGCGCCGATCCGCTGCCGCAACCGGTACAGCTCGTCCATCGACGCGCCGAGGTCGGCGGCCGTCCGCAGGTGCTCCTCCGCGAGGTCGGCGGCGTCGACCTCCACCGCGATCCGCGCCAGCTCGTAGTGGTGACGCCAGTTCGCGGCCCCGGCCGCCGCGATCTCCGCGACCGCCTCGCGGGCCTGGTCCAGCCAGCGCTGCTCCCGGCAGATCCGCAGCAGCAGGAAGGCGCCGGGCGAGTGCGGGGCCAGCCGCAGCAGGCGCCGGATCCGGCGCAGCGCCGCCTCGGCCTGGCCCTGCTCGTAGAGGGCCTTCGCGGCCTTCTCCTGCGCCTGCATGACGTGCTGCGGCAGGGCCACCGGCACCGGGGGCGGTGTCGGTTCCGGCGCCGGCACGCCGTTGTGGCGGAGGAACTCGGTGAGGGCCGCGCGCTGCTCCGCCGGGACCCGGTCCGCCATGATGTCGAGGAAGTACCGCAGCGCGCCGACCGCCTCGTCCCGGCAGCCCACCGCGGCGTACGCGCAGCCCAGGTTCCACGCCAACGTCGCGTTGCCGTAGAAGCGCTCCGCGCACTCGCGGTACAGCTCCAGGCCGCGCAGCGGGTCACCGGCGAAGACGTACTGGCCGACCGCCCAGCCGAGGGAGATGGCGGAGCCGGCGCGGGTCTCGTCGGCCAGCGCGTCGGCCAGCTCGGTCGCGGACGGACGGGCGTCGTCGGCGCCGGTCGACGAGTTGATCCGCGGCACCAGCAGGTCGGCGGCCGGCAGCGGGGACGCCACGGTCAGCTCGGCCGGTGGGACCGGGGGCCGGCTGCGCCGCGCCGCCTCCTCGGCGCCGGCCTCGTCGCCACGGGCGCGGCGCACCTCGGCCAGCCGGTGCAGCACCGCGGGCCGCTGCCGGGGCGGCAGGCCGGAGAGCAGCGCCTCGGCCACCTCACCGTCGGTGGCGAACCGGTCGATCATCGCGTCGACCAGCTCGACGGTGTCGGGCCGACCGAGGCGGCGGGCCAGCGCGAGCAGTTCGTCGCGGTCGCCGTCGGCGACGGCCTGCTCGATCGCCGACAGGGTGGGGACGTCGGACCCGTCGCGGCGGCGCTTGAAGTCCGCCAGCGAGGGGGTCGCCGGCGCCGCCGGCGGACGCGGGGTCGGGCCGGTCCGCGGCCGCGGACCGGTCAGCCCGTCGATCTCGGTCAGGTGGAACTCGGCGTCCTCGAACCGCTGCTCGGCGACGGCGATCCGGGCGGCCCGCAGGTGCGGGCCGGCGCCGCCGGCCAGGTCCGGGGGCATGGCCTCGATCCGGTTGCCGGTCCGGGTCAGCCGCCGCCGCAGCTCCGCGCCGCGCACCGTCACGGCGAGCAGGTCGAGGCCGTCGCGGGCGTACCCGAGGTCGCAGTCGGCGATGCCCGCGCCGATCAGCGCGGCGACCTCCTCCACTTCGGCGTCGTCGGGACAGCGGGCGGCGTATTCGAGGACCCGCTCGTGCAGGTCCTGCAACGGGGACAGGGCCTCCTCCACCTCGGCCGTCGCGATGTCCAGGCCCTCCAGCACGCCGGCCACCCGGCAACCCAGCTCGGGCGTACCGGCGTGCGCCAGCGCGGCCCGGGCCAGCGTCTCCGGGAGGCGCTCGCCGACCGGCGGCGGCTCGGCCGCGGTGAGCGCGACGGCCACGAGTTCGTCCAGCGGGGCGGGCAGGGTGTCACCGGGCACGGCGGGCGGCGCGACGGCGCCCTGCGCGAGCCGCCCCAGTTCGATCGACCGCCGTACGTGGTCCTGGATCTGTTCGGTCGCCCGTACCAGCAGTGGCCAGCGCCGGCCGTTCGTCGGGATCGGCTCGCGCAGCGTCCGGTTGACGGCGGCCACCAGGTCCTCCGGCCGCTCGGCGAGCAGGCCGGCGTCGTGCGGCTGCCCGGCCCGGGCCGCCTCGATCACCTCGCGCACCGGCCGGACGAAGAGCGGGCCGGTCACCTCCCGGTCGATCGCGCTGAGCCGGGACGCGTCCCGCTCCAGCTCGGCCAGCACCCGTTCCAGTTCCCGGTGTGCGGCCGCGCAGATCATCACCGGCGCCTCGCCGGCCTGCTCGGTCAGTGCGGCGAGCGGGGCGTGCACTGCCTCGGGCAGGTGCCGGTCGCCGTAGATGGCACCGTTGAACGGGCGGCCCAGCCACGCCCTGGCGAACCAGTCGAGCAGCTGGCTGAGCTGGTGGTCCTCGCCCGCGTACGCCGCGTCGCAGAGCCGGCCGAGCAGCCGTACGGCCCGCGACCCGGCCTCGTCGCGACGCCGGTCGTCGGGGGTGACGATGGAGGCGAGCAGCGCGGCCTCGCGCACCAGCAGGGCCGCCGCCACCGCGGCGTCGCGCAGGATCGACCCCGGGACAGCGGCCAGCGCGTCGTGCGCGTCGGCGTCGACGACGGCGACGAGCGCCTGCGCCGCGACATCCGTCCGGGGCGGCTCCTCCTCCGTGATGCTCAAGCTCACCCCCAGGCCCGGTAGGATGCGCGGCAGCCGTCGGCGCCACGCCCGCCGATGCGCCGTCCCTCCACTGTGCTGCTGACCGGCGGGCTCGCACAGGCAGAATCCCGACAGTAGGCCGCCTCGCAGACCGGCGCGGAGCCGGCCGCGGCGCGGGGCCGCACCACAGACCCTACAGACTGGACGCTCGGCGTCCGGCCCTCGGTCGATCCGGCGCCGCCGGCTCGCCGTGACCGGGAACGACCACGCCCGGCGGCGGCCCGGGCGGGGTGGTGCGCCCGGTCCGGTGGTGGCTACGGTCGGGCCGGGCCCGCGCCACCGGGGGCTCCGGTCCGCCGCCCCGGCGACCGCCCGCCGCGTCTGGGAGGTCCACGACGTGACCCTGTTGACGGCGTTGTCCACGGCCGCGGACGACCGCCCGGACGCGGTCCGGGTGGCCGGGCGGTCGATCTCCCGGGCGCGGCTGCTGGCCAGCGCCACGGCGGTCGCCGACCGCGTCCGGGGGCTGGATCGGGTGGCCGTGCTGGCCACCCCGTCACTGGAGACCGTGGTGGGGATCGTCGGCGCGCTGCTGGCCGACGTCACCGTGGTGCCGCTGCCGCCCGACGCCGGCCCGATGGAACGCGAGCACATCCTGCGGGACTCCGCGGCGGCCGCGGTGCTGGCCGCGACCGGGCACGACGTCGGCGGCGACCTGCCGGTGGTCCCGGTGTCACCGGACCTGCGCTCCTCGACCAGCCACCCGGTGCCCGCCCCGGACCGGCCCGCGCTGATCCTCTACACCAGCGGCACCACCGGGCTACCCAAGGGCGTGCTGCTCTCCCGCCGGGCGATCGCCGCCTGCCTGGACGGGCTCGCCGACGCCTGGGCCTGGACCCCGGACGACCTGCTGGTGCACGGGCTGCCGCTGTTCCACGTACACGGACTGGTGCTGGGCCTGCTCGGACCGCTGCGGCACGGCAGCCGGCTGGACCACGTCGGGCGCCCCCACCCCGAGCGGTACGCCGCCGCCGGCGGGACGCTGCTGTTCGGGGTGCCGACCGTCTGGTCCCGGATCTGCGCCGACCCGGCCGCCGCCCGCGCCCTGCGCCGGGCCCGGTTGCTGGTCTCCGGCAGCGCGGCGCTGCCGGCGGCGGTCTTCGACGGCCTGCGCGCGCTCACCGGGCACCGGGTGGCCGAGCGGTACGGGATGACCGAGACCCTGATCACGGTGAGCGCCCGGGCGGACGGCCCCCGCGAGGCCGGCTGGGTGGGCTGGCCGCTGCCCGGGGTCGGCACCCGGCTGGTCGACGAGCACGGCGACCCGCTGCCCGCGGACGGCTCGGCGATGGGCGAATTGCTGGTCCGGGGGCCGACGCTCTTCGACGGCTACCTCAACCGGCCGGACGCGGACGCCGCCACCCGGACCGGCGACGGCTGGTACCGCACCGGCGACATCGCCACCATCGGCCCGGACGGTCGGCACCGGATCGTCGGGCGCGCGTCGACTGACCTGATCAAGAGCGGCGGCTACCGGATCGGCGCCGGGGAGGTCGAGGAGGCGCTACTGGCCCACCCCGGGGTACGCGAGGCGGCGGTGGTGGGCACCCCGGACCCGGTGCTGGGCCAGCAGGTCACCGCGTACGTGGTCGGCGACGGGGTGGCCGAGCCGGAGCTGATCGACTTCGTGGCCCGGCTGCTGTCGGTCCACAAACGACCGCGCCGGGTGCACCTGGTTGACGCGCTGCCCCGCAACGCCCTCGGGAAGGTGCAGAAGACCCGGCTCGGGTGAGCGCGCGCCGCCGGCGACACCCGGGGCTAGGTGCGCGCGGCGGCCGGCGGGCGCGGCGCGAGCGAGCGCAGCGCCTCAAGGCGCAGCTTGCCGGTCTCGTCGCGGGGCAGCCGGTCGACCACCCGCCACACCCGGGGCACCTTGAACCCGGCCAGCCGGGTGCGGCAGTGCCGGTCCAGCGTGGCCGGCGCGTCGGCGGCGGCGAGCCCCTGCCCGGTCAGTTGCACCAGGGCGCACACCCGCTCGCCGAACTCCTCGTCGGGCACCCCCAGCACTGCCACGTCCTGCACCGCCTCGTGGGCCAGCAGGGCCGCCTCCACCTCGGCCGGGTAGACGTTCACCCCGCCGGAGACGATCGTCTGGCTGTGCCGTCCGGTGAGGAAGAGGTAGCCGTCGCCGTCGAGGTAGCCCAGCTCGCCGTAGGTGTAGACGCCCGGCGCCAGGTGCGCCTCGCGGGTCTTGGCGGGGTCGCCGTGGTAGTGGAAATCCTGCGCCGCGCCACGCCGGAAGAAGACCCGGCCGACCCGACCCGGGGGCAGTTCCGCGCCGTCCGGCCCGACCACCAGGATCCGGGTCGGTGGCACGGCCCGCCCGACGCTGCCCGGCCGGGCCAGCCACTCCTCGGCCTCGATGAGGGTCACCACGCCGCCCTCGGTGGCCGCGTAGTACTCCACCACCACCGGGCCCCACCACTCGATCATGCGGCGCTTCACCTCCGGCCCGCACGGCCCGCCGCCGTGCCAGACCCGGCGCAGGCTGCCGCCGTCGAAGCGGCGGCGCACCGGCTCCGGCAACCGCAGCAGGCGGACGAACTGGGTGGGCACCAGGTGGCATAGGTTGACCGACTCGGCGTCGATGAGTCGCAGCGTGCGTTCCGGATCGAACCGTTCCTCGATGCGCAGCTCGCAGCCGCGCAGCAGGGGCAGCAGCGCGAAGTACAGCTGGGCGGAGTGGTACCACGGGCCGACCAGCAGGGCCCGGCCGGTGGCCGGCACCTTCAGCACCAGTCCGGCGTACGCCAGCAGCCGGCCGACCCCGGCGAGCGGCTCGCCCTGCCGGAACACCCCGTTGACCACGCCCTTCGGCGCCCCGGTGGTGCCCGACGTGTAGAGCATCACCGACCCGCAGACCTGCCCCGGCGGTTCCGCCCCGTCGGCGGCGGCGAGCAACGGCTCGACGGGGGTGAACCCGGTCGCCGCGCCGTGGCCCGCCGACTCCTCGACGGGCGCGGAGCCGGGCGACGCCTCGACGGGCGCGGAGCCGGGCGGCTCGGCGGCGCCGACCAGCAGCCGGACCGGGCACTCGTCCGGCCGCAGCGCGGCGGCGACGACAGCGGCCCGGGACGCGTCCACCAGCACCGCGCGGCTGGCCGAGTCGGTCAGGATGTGGCGCAGCTCCGGCGCGGTGAGGTGCCAGTTCACCGGGACCACCCGCAGGCCGCCGTGCAGGCCGGCGAGCAACGCCTCGAACACCTCGACCCGGTTGCCGACCACCACCGCCACGGTGTCCCCGACCGACAGGCCGTGGTCGCGCAGCACCCGCAGCCACCGGTTCACCCGGTCGTTGAGCGCCCACCAGTCGAGCCGGCGGTGCCGGTCGGCCAGCGCCGGCTCGCCGGCCCGGTCCCGCACCAGCTCGTCGAGGAGTCGGGCCACGGTCAGTCCAGCAGGTCCGGCTCGGCGCGGACCACGTCGGCGTAGAGCGGCCGGAAGTTCAACCGGCCCAACGCGGGGGTGCCGATGGTGTCCCGGGTGGCCCGGGCGTCGTCCGGGTCGACCAGCACCGGCCGGCCGGCCGCCTCCGCCAGCAGCTGCACCTGGCAGCAGCGGTCCATCGAGACGAACCACCAGGCCGCCTCGGCCACGCTGCCGCCGACGGTGAGCAGGCCGTGGTTGCGCAGGATCACCGCCTTGCGGTCGCCGAGCGTGCCGGCGATCCGCTTGCCCTCGGCCGGGTCGAGCACCACCCCGGAGTAGTGCTCGTGCACCTCGTGGTCCTCGTAGAACGCGCAGGCGTCCTGGGTGATCGGGTCCAGCGGCCGGCCGAGGGTGGACCAGGCCCGCCCGTACGTGGAGTGGGTGTGCGCCGCGGCCACCACGTCCGGCCGGGCCAGGTGGATCTGCGAGTGGATGGCGTACCCGGCCGGGTTGATGGTGCCGGTGCCCGCCACCACCGCGCCGGCGTGGTCGACCAGGAGCAGGTCGCTGACCCGCACGTGACCGAAGTGCTGGCCGAACCGGTTGATCCAGAAGTGGTCGGGCCGGATCGGGTCGCGCGCGGTGACGTGCCCGCCGGCGCCCTCGTCGAAGCCGAGCCGGGCGAAGATCCGCAGGGTCGCGGCGAGCTGCCGCTTGCGGTGCTGCCGCTCCTCCTCGGGCGACCGCTCGGTGCGCGGAGCGTTCATGTCGCGCACGGTAGCCGGTGCCACGACGCGTGGCTACGGTGTCGCTCGTGGACCTGAACGACAGCACCGAGCAGGCCGCGTTCCGCGCCGGGCTGCGGGCCTGGCTGCGCGAACGGCTACCCGAGCCGGCGCCCGACGGTGCGCCCGGCGACCCGGCCGCGCTGCGGGACTGGACCAAGCAGGTGCACGCCGCCGGCTACGCCGGCCTCACCTGGCCGGTGGCCTACGGCGGTCGCGGCCTCTCCCCCGTGCACCAGGGCATCTTCGCCGAGGAGTGCGCCCTGGCCGGCGCCCCCGAACAGCTCAACGTGATCGGCCTGAACATGGTGGGCCCGACCCTGATCCGGTACGGCACCCCGGCGCAGCAGGAGCGCCACCTGGCCGCGATCCTCGCCGGCGACGACGTGTTCTGTCAGGGCTTCTCCGAGCCGGAGGCGGGCTCCGACCTGGCCGCCGTGCGCACCGCCGCGCGCCGGGTGCCGGGCGGGTTCGTGGTCGACGGGGAGAAACTCTGGTCCTCGTACGCCCCACTGGCCGACCACTGCCTGCTGCTGGCCCGCACCGGGCCGGACGGGCCGCGGCACCGGGGCCTCACCTGCTTCCTGCTCGACATGCGGGCCACCGGGGTGACGGTACGGCCGCTGCGGCAGATCAACGGCGCCGCGGAGTTCGGCCAGATCCTGCTGGCCGGGGTGCGGGTCGGCGACGACTGCGTGGTCGGCGAGGTCGACGCGGGGTGGGCGGTGGCGATGACCACGCTCGCCCACGAACGCGGCACCTTCGGCATCACCCTGAACGCCCGGCTCAGCGTCCAGTTCGACCGGTTGCTGGCCACCGTGCGGGCCACCGGCCACGCCGACGACCCGCTGGTCCGCGACGAGGTGGCCCAACTGCACGTCGAGGTGCAGGCCCTGCGCTGGACCGGCTACCGGGCGCTGACCGGGTTGCAGCGCACCGGTGAGCCGGGTCCGGAGAGCGCGGTGCTGAAGCTGCACTGGTCGCACGTCCACCAGCGGGTCTGCGACCTGGCGGTCCGGCTGCTCGGCGAGCGCGCGGCGCTGGACGGCGCGGACGCGTACTGGGCCGGCTACTGGCAGGGGCAGCTGCTGCGCAGCCGGGGCAACACCATCGAGGGCGGCACCTCGGAGATCCTGCGCGGGCTCATCGCCGAGCGGGTCGCCGGGCTGCCGCGCTGGCGCTGACGAGGGGGCGGGATGGAGTTCGGCTTCACCGAGCAGCAGCGGCACCTGCGGGAGGTGACCCGCGGCTACCTCGCCGAGCGCTACCCGCCGGACCGGGTGGCCGCGCTCGCCGACGGCCCCGGGCACGACCCCGACGGCTGGGCGCCGCTGATCGACCTGGGCTGGCGGGACCCCGACCTCGGCCTGGTGGAGCAGGCGGTGCTGGCCGACGAGTCCGGCTACGCGCTGCACCCGGTGCCCTGGTGGAGCACGCTGAGCGCGGCGCTGCCCGGCACCGCGCCGGCCACCGTCGCCTGCCACGACGACGACTGCGCGACGCTGGCCGTCGCGCACCGCACCAGCGCGGTACGGGCGGTCACCGGCCCGGACGGCTGGCGGGTGTCGGGGGTGAAGCGGCTCGTGCCCGACCTGGCAGCGGTCACCGAGGTGCTGCTCACCGCCGGCACCGCCGAGGGCGTGGCGCTGTTCCGGGTCCGTCGGGACGCGGTCGGGGTGACCGTGGTCGACCGCGCCGGGCTGGACGGGCTGCGCCGCCCGGCGGACCTGCGCTGCGCGGACACTCCGGCCGAGCCGGTCGCCGACGTCGCCGGCACCCCGGTGGCGCTGCGCCGGCTGCGCCGGCGGGCGTACACGCTGCTGGCGGCCGAGGCGCTGGGGGTGGCCCGCCGGGCGTACGACCTGGCCGTCGCGCACGCCCGGACCCGTACCCAGTTCGGCCGGCCGATCGGGGCGTTCCAGGGGGTCAGCTTCCGCGTCGCGGACAGCTACGTGGCCGTCGAGCTGGCGCATTCGCTGGTCTACCGGGCCGCCTGGCTGGCCGGGCGGGCCGACGGGCGGCCGGACGGGACCGTCGACGAGGCGGTCGCCGCCGCCGTGGTCGCCGCCCGCGACGCGGCGGTACGCGGCTGCGAGCACGCCATCCAGGTGCTCGGCGGGATCGGGATGACCTGGGAGCACCCGGTGCACCGGTGGTACCGGCGGGCGCTCTGGATTCGCGCCTTCGACGCGCCGTCGACCCGGCACCGGGCCGACCTGGCCCGGGCGCTGCTCGGGAGCTGACGTGCTGGGCGAGCTGCTGCCGGCCGCCGTGCGGGTCGCCGAGCGGCCCGACGACGACCCGACCGCCGTGCCCCTGGCCGAGGAGGCCGAGGCGGTGGCCCGGGCCGGCGCGGGCCGGCGCGGCGAGTTCCTCACCGGGCGGGCCTGCGCGCGGCGGGCGCTGGCCCGGTTCGGCGTGCCGCCGGTGGCCATCCCGCGCGGTGCCGACCGCGCGCCCCGCTGGCCGGCCGGCTTCGTCGGCAGCATCACCCACTGCCGCGGCTACCGGGGCGCGGCCGTGGCCCGCCGCGCCGACCTGCTCGCCGTGGGCGTCGACGCCGAGCCGCACCGGCCGCTGCCGCCCCGGGTCGCCGAGCGGGTCCTGCTGCCGGCGGAGCGGCGCTGGTTGCGCGGGCAGCCGCCGGGCGCGGCCCTCGACACGGTCCTCTTCTCGGCCAAGGAGAGCGTCTACAAGGTCTGGCACCCGGTCACCGGGCGCTGGCTCGGCTTCCGCGACGCCCTGGTCCGGCTCGACCCGGCCGGCACCTTCACCGTGGAGCTGCTGGTGCCGGCCCCCGACTGCCTGCGCGGGATCACCGGCCGGTTCCGGATCGGCGACGGGCTGGTGCTCACCGCCGCCGCGGTGCCGGCGTGATCCCCGCCCCGGAGCAGGTGACCCCGACCTGGCTGACCGGTGCCCTGCGCGCGACGGCGGCGGCCGGCGCGCGGGTGACCGCCGTGGAGTCCGCGCCGGTCGGCGGTGGGAAGTTGAGCCGCTGCGTCCGGCTGCGGCTGCGCTGGTCACCGGCCGGGGCCGGGCCAGCAACGCTGATCGGCAAGTTCGCCGCCGCCGACGAGCGCACCCGGCGCACCGGCACCGACAGCGACGCGTACCGCCGGGAACTGCTCTTCTACCGTCGGCTCGCGCCGGCCGTGCCGATCCGGGTGCCGCGCTGCCACCTGGCCGAGGCGGCGCCGGGGACCGGCGAGTTCGTGCTGCTGCTCGACGACGCCGCCCCGGCCCGCCCCCGCGACCAGGTACGCGGCGCCACCGCCGACGACGTCGCGCTGGCGCTGGGTGAGCTGGCCCGGCTGCAGGCGCGGTTCTGGGGCGGCGCCGGGCTCTGCGGCCAGGAGTGGCTGCCGGTGCCCGGCCCGGCGACCGGCCGGCGCCGGGCAGCGGCGTACCGGGTGACGGCCGAGGGGTTCCTGGCCCGGTTCGGCGCGCGGCTGTCGCCCCGGGCCCGGGCGGTGGTGACCGGATTCGGCACCCGGGTCCGCCGCTGGGCCGCCGCGCAGCAGCCGCCGTACACCCTGCTGCACGGTGACTTCCGGCTGGACAACCTGCTCTTCGGCGACGGGCCGGGCAGCGCGCCGCTGACCGTCGTGGACTGGCAGACCGTGGCGGTCGGTCCCGGCCCGAGCGACGCGGCGTACCTGGTCGGCGGCGCGCTGCCGGAGGACGTCCGGCGGGACCGCGAGGAGGAGCTGCTGCGGCTCTACCGGCGGTCGCTGGCCGCCGCCGGGGTCCGCTGGGCCGAGGCGGAGTGCCGCCGCGCGTGGCGGCTGGGCGCGCTCGCCGGGCTCCACATGACGGTGGTCGGCGCGATGCTCGTCGCCGCGGACCCGGCCAGCGACGCCATGTTCGTGTCGCTGGCCGAGCGGCACGCGGCCCACGTGACGGATCTGGAGGCGTTCGATGTCCTCGACCAGCACCGGTGAGCAGGCGCTGCCCGACGAGGCGTTCGGGCCGCCGCCCGCCGACCCGCCCGCGTACTGGCAGGAGAGCTGCTACTTCGTGGCGCACCGGCCGGACCACCCCGGCGACGTGCTGATCCTCAACCTGACCAGCCAGCCGACCCGGGACGGGTTCGACTGCCTGCAGCTGAGCCGGATCGACGGGCGGTTGCGGTTCGCCCGGTTCACCCGCCGGTACGGGGGCGACCCGCGCACCACCGCCGTCGGTCCGGCCCGGGTGGACGTGCTCGCGCCGTACCGGCGGATCCGGCTGGCGGTGGCCGAGGGCGAGGCGCCGGTCGGCTTCGACCTGACGTGGACCGCGCGCACCCGGCCGTACCTGCTGCCCCGCGGGTCGATGTCGGTCGGCGACCGGCTGGTGTGGGACCAGCGGCACCTGTTCCAGTCCGGCTGGTTCGACGGCTGGTACTCGGTCGACGGCGAGCACCGGCCGGTGCGGCGGTGGTGGGGGCAGCGCGACCACTCCTGGGGGGTGCGGGACCACGCCCGGGTGCCGCTGTGGATGTGGCTGGCCGTGCAGCTCGGCGACGGGATGCTCGGCGTCTGGTGCTGGGAGCGGCCGGACGGTGGCCGGGCCTACTGCGCGGGCTGCTGGGCCCCGGCCGGCGACCGGGAGCCGGTGCCGGTCACCGGCTTCCGGCACCGGCTGCACTGGACCGGGGCCGACGGCCGGCCGGTCGGGTACGGGCGGGCCGGCGCGGCGGTGCACGGCCTCGCCGGCCGGGTGGATTTCGACCTGGCCGACGGCCGGCGGATCGGGGTGACCGGCAGCGGGGAGTGGAACGCCCGCTACGGCCGGCGCGGCGGCGGGCAGCACCACCTCGCGGTGGTCACCGACGACGGCCGCCGCGGCACCGCGATCTACGAGATCACCGGCTCGGACCACCATCACTTCTTCCCGGGCGGCGAGCGGTGACCGGCCCGCTGCACGGGCTGCGGGTGCTGGAGCTGGCCACCGGGGTCGCCGGCCCGTACGCCGGCCGGCTGCTGGCCATGCTCGGCGCCACGGTGGTGAAGGCGGAGCCGCCCGGCGGCGACCCGGCGCGCGACCTGCCGGTCGACGGTGGGCCGCAGCACTCGCCGAGCCCGGTCTTCGTGCACCTGAACGCCGGCAAGCGGCTGGTCGGCCGGGACGTGCTGCCGGCGGCGCTGGGCTGGGCGGACGTGGTGCTGGACGACGGGACGCTGCCGCCGGTGGACGGGCCGCCGGTGGACGGGCCGCCGGTGGACGGGCCGCCGGTGGACGGGCCGCCGGTGGACGGGCCGCCGGTGGACGGGCCGCCGGTGGACGGGCCGCCGGTGGACGGGCCGCCGGTGGACGGGCCGCTGGTGGTCACGGTGACCTCCGGGCTGGCCACCGACGAGGAGTTGCTGGTGCAGGCGGCGTCCGGGCTGCTGGCGGTGAGCGTGGACGACGACGGGGTGCCGCACCGGTTCCCCGGCTGGCAGTCGCAGTACCTGGCCGGGGCGTACGCGGCGACGGCCGCGCTGGCCGGGCTGGCCCGCCGGGCGGCCGGGGCACGGGTCAGCTGGCTGGGGGCACTGCTGACCGCGTACGAGGCGCAGGGCGCCGGGCTGCTCTACACCGCCAGCTCCGGCCGTCCGGACGACCCCGACGAGGCCCGCCGCAACGCCGGGCACCTGGTCCGTACCTTCCCGTCCGGGGTGTTCGCCTGCGCGGACGGGCAGGTGATCCCGGGCACCGTACGGGCGGAGGACTGGCTGCGGCAGTGCGCCGTCTACGGCCGACCCGACCTGCCGTACGACGAGCGGTTCGTCTGGGCGCACCGGTGGCGCAACCGGCACCTGCTCGCCGCCGAGCTGCGCCCCTGGTACGCGGCGCGCACCCGGGCGGAGATCTTCCGGGCCGCGCTGGACGCCGGCTGGGCGGCGGCGATGGTGCTCACCGCCCGGGACGCGCTGACCGACCCGCACCTGGCCGGTCGGGGCTTCCTCGCCCCACTGACCGGGGCGACCGGCGGCCGGGTGGCGGCCCGCCCGTGGCGCAGCCCGCGACTGCCGGAGGGGGTGCCGGTCCGGCTCGCCGAACCGGGCGGGGACGCCGCCTGGTTCCGCCCCGACCACCCCCGCCCGGCGGCGGCACCCCGGCCGCCGGAGCTGGCCGGGCTGCGCGTGCTGGAGCTGACGCTGGCCTGGGCCGGGCCGCTCACCGGCCGGTTCCTCGGCACGCTCGGCGCGGACGTGGTGCGGGTCGAGGTGGGCAACCGTCCGGACGGCTGGCGGACCCGGCACCGGTGGCGCGAGCTCGGCGTGCCGGTGCCCGACGGGGTGGACCCGCAGGAGTGCACCTGGGACGCCTCCGCCCAGTTCAACAGCCTGAACCGGGGCAAGCGCGGAATCTCGGTGGACCTGGCCACCCCGGCCGGCGCCGACGTCTTCCGGGAGCTGCTCGCGGTCGCCGACGTGCTGGTGGTGAACATGACCCACGACGTGCTGGTCAAGCGCGGCGTGGCCGACGACGTACGCCGGCAGGTCGAGCGCGGCCTGGTGGTGGTCACCATGCCGGCGCTGGGGGCGACCGGGCCGTACCGGTCGATGGCCGGCTACGGGATGCTCACCGAGGGGATGGGCGGCTTCGCCGCCCGGTACGGATCGCCGGCCGAACCGGCAGCGGTCAGCCCGGTCTACTACCCGGACGCGGTGGCCGGGGTGCACGGCGTGCTCGCCGTGCTGGCCGCGCTGGCCGGCCGGGCCCGGCACGGGCGGGGTGACTGGCTCGACCTGTCCCAGCAGGAGACGCTCTGGTTGCAGCTCGGCGAGGGGCTAATGCTCGCCTCCCGGGAGGGCCGGAACCCGGCGCGGCTCGGCGACGCCGAGCCGGGCGTCCCCGGCTCGGGCGTCGTCGCCACCCGGGACGGGCACGTCGCGTACGTCGACCGGCGGCCCGGCTCGACCGTGACGCCGGAGACGGTGGCCGGCTGGGCCGCCGGGTCGACCACCGCCGAGGTGCTGGCCCGGTTGCGCGCCGAGGGGGTCGTCGCCGAGGCGGTGGCCGATCTGCGCCGGCGGTACGCCGACGGCACGCTGCGCGCCGCCGGGCTGGTGGAGGAGATCGACCACCCGGTCGCCGGGCGGCGGGCGTACCTCACGCCGCCGGTGCGGCTGTCCGGCGATCCGTTGCCGCCGGCCCGGCCCGCTCCCCTGTTCGACCAGCACACCGACGAGGTGCTCGCCGAGTGGCTCGGTTACGACCCCGGGCGGATCCGGGCGTTGCGCGCGGCCGAGGCGGTCGGCACCCGCCCGCGCCAGCCGCGCCGCCGCTCGACCAGCACCGCCGGCCGCCGCTGACCGCGCGCCCCGAGCCACCCCGCCCACCGCTGAGCCCGGGGGCGATCTGGACGCGCGCCGCCGCCCTCCGGGGGGCGGGAGGGCGGCGGAGAACGGCCGGCGGGTCAGCCGGCGGCGGGCGCCGCGTCGGTCCAGTGCAGCACGCCCTCGGACCAGACGTAGCGGGCCTGGCCCCAGCGCATCGCAGAGGCCGCGTCCGGGAAGAAGCCCGAGCCCTTGAAGTTGGCGCTGGTGTTGCAGAGCACCGGGACGCCGGTGAGCCGCTCGTACGCGGTCAGCAGCCGGTGCATCGTCGGGTTGTCGGCGTCCACGGTCTGCAGCCGAGCGCTGCCGTCGAGGTGCACCACCGCCGGGATCCGGTCCTTCCACTCCGGACGGACGGAGTGGTCGAAGAGCATGTACGGATCCCGGGTGCCGGGGCTGAACACCTCCGGCGCCCGGTCCTGGAGGCAGATCGGGGCCACCGGCCGGTACCACTCCCGCCCCTTCATGGCGTTGAGCCGGTCCTTCATGGCCGCACTGGTGGCCGGGGCGATGATGCTGCGGTGCCCGAGCGCCCGGGGGCCCAGCTCGGCCGGCCCGTGCACCACGACCACCGGCTCGCCCTGCCCCTCCAGAAGCTTGGCCAGCTCCTCGATCTCGCAGGGGCGGCTGGACCAGCCGGCCGGCGTCCGCCGGGTCGGCGTCACTGGCGGGCCGGCGAAGACGGACCAGCGCAGCGCGGACCGCCCGGTGCTGCGGATCATCTCCACGCAGGCCGCGCCGATCGCCGAGCCCGCGTCGTTGGGGAACGGCGGCACCCAGACGTCGGCGAAGAGGCCGCTGGCCCGCAGCCCGGCGTTCCACTTGATGTTCAGGGCGCAGCCGCCGGAGAGGCAGATCGGCAGGCCGTCCAGCTCGGGCAGCTCGGCGAGCTTCTGCTTGAGCCCGTCGACGAGCACCCGGAACAGGTGTTCCTGGAAGGAGGCGAGCAGCGCGGCGTCGGAGAGCCCCAGTGCGGCGGCCTCCTGCTGCACCCGGCGGCTCCACCCGTACGACTTGATGGCCCGGTCGATCGGCAGCATCGCCGCCGTGACGCCCTCCATCAGCTTGACGGCCTCCTCCGACGGCGGGTCGAGCGAGGCGTACGCCATCGCCTTGCCGGAGACCGGGAGCAGCGCCTCCATGCCCGGGCCGGGGTTGGACGCGAGCCGCCGCGAGTGGTCGACCCGGAACGGGCCGAAGTGCGACGCGAAGATCGGGTAGATGCCGCCGGAGACCTCCGCCACCGGGCCGTACGCGCGCACCGTCCGCCGCCGGGGGTCGTAGTGGTAGAGGTTCGGCGCCATCCCGCCGTCCCAGACCAGCATCAGCGCCGGCTCGTCCCGGGCGGCGAAGTCGCTGGTGCAGTAGCTGGCGAAGGCGTGGTCGGTGGCGTGGCTGAAGCTGCGGAACGGCGTCGGCGTCGGGCCGAAGAGCGGGCTGGTGCCGACCCGGCCGGCGAGCAGCCGGGGTGAGTCCGCCGGCGCGTCGTCGTAGCCGGCCACCTCGACCGGCCGGGCGGTGCCGGCGTCGTCGATCACCTCGACCCAGCTCTCGTTCTCCCGGCCCCGGGCCCAGCCGTCGATGACCACACTGGTCAGGTCGGCCGGGGAGACCCCGGCGTCGCGCAGCCGCGCGGCGATGTCGGCGGAGCGGTTGAAGGTGGCGTGCCGTTCCCGGTTCTCCAGCTTCTCCGCCTCGACCGAGAGCAGCAGGCGGTCGCCCTCCACGATTGCGAAGCCGCCGTCGTGGGTCATCTTGAGCCCGCAGATCAGGGGTGCAGACATCGCTTCTCCTCCCGGCGCGACCGGTCGGCGGCGACCTGGGTCGTGGTGGAACATAGGCGCGGCCCAGCCGGGGCGACAAGGCGCGCAGAACCGCCCGCGGCCCGGGCGAGTGACGCGACTCCGCAGTTGAACGGCGGTGCGGTCCGCGGCGACACTGCCAGGCGTGCCGGAGCCGGTGAGTTTCGCCAGGGACGTGCTGCCGCTCTTCCGCGAGCTGGACCTCGAGATGCCGCACGCCTTCGACCTGTCCGACCACGCCGACGTCTGCGCGTGGGCCGAGGCCATCCACGAGCGCCTCGCGGACGGTTCGATGCCGTGCGACGCGCCGTGGCCGGACGAGGACGTGGCACTGTTCCGCCGCTGGATCGACGAGGGCCAACACCCCTGACGCGGCCGGTCAGGCGCGGCTGAGCAGCGGGCGCGAGCGCCGGTCCAGCAACCCGCCGAGCGCCGGCGTCGCCCCGGCCGACCAGGCCGACAGCACCCGCTCGACGGCGCCGAACTCCGACTCCAGCACGGACAGCCCCGCGGTGGGCACCGCCGCCCCGAGCGCGACCAGCAGCGGGCGCAGGTAGCTCTCCACCGCGTGCCGGTGGCCGCGGTCGGCGGCGGTCATCATCGGCACCGCCACCGTGCCGGCCAGGCCGTGCCGGGGCAGCAGGTCAAGGAAGAGCTTCAGCAGCCCGGTGTAGCTGCCCTTGTAGGTGGGCGAGGCGACCAGCAGCAGCGCCGCGCCGGTCACCGCCGCGTACGCCTCGCGCACCGCGGTGCACCGGTCCTCGGCCACGATCAGCCCGGCCGGCAGCTCGGCGAGGTCGACCAGGGTCGGTGCGGCCAACCCGACCCCGGTCTCGGCCAGCCGCTCGCGCAGCAGCTCCGCCGCCGTCAGCACCACGCCCCGGGTGCGCGACCGGGGCCGCGGGTTGCCGACCAGGACGGTGAACGGGACCGGGCCACTGTCGACAGACGTCATTGCCACACATTGGCACGGCCCGACGCGGCGCTGCTACGTTCCGCGACATGGCTGACCACGGCGACCCGCCCCGGTTGGAGGTCCGTGGCCTGCGCCCCGACGAGCGCCGGCTGGCCGGCGGGCTGGTCGCCCGGGCGATGCGGGACAACCCCACCACGCTGGCGATGTGCGGCGCCGACCCGTTCGACCGGCTGGCGCACATGCAACCGATCTGGACCGCCTTCTTCCACCGGCCGCCGGGCCCGGCGGTCGGCGCCTTCCACCGCGGCTGCCTGGTCGGCGTCGCCGGGGCCACCCCGCCGGGCGCCTGCGTCGGCAGCACCTACGGCCCGCGCGCCGCCCAGGTGGCGGGCGGGCCGGAGCCGCCGCCCGGTGACCCGGGCCGCGCCGACTACGTGCAGGCGACGTACGCGGTCAACGACCTGCCGGAGCCGCACTGGCACCTCGGGCCGGTGGCGGTGGAGCCCGGGTTCCAGGGCCGGGGCGTCGGCGCGCGGTTGGTACGCGAGCTGACCGCCGTGCTGGACGCCGACGGGCACGACGGCTGGTGCGAGACCGACACCGAAGCCAACGTGCGGTTCTACCAGGCGCTCGGTTGGCAGGTGGTGCGCACCGTGCGGGTCATCGGGATTCCGCTGTGGTTCCTGCAGCGGCCGGGGCGGCGTCCGGCGCCGGCGCCGGCGGCACCAGCGTCCGCAGCTCGGCGAACGGATCCAGACCCAGCGACACCCGGCCGATGAACTCCCGGGCCTCGATCGGCGAGTAGGGCTGCATGAACCCGCCGGCCCGCACGTCCCGGTAGAGCCGGCCGAGCGGGTGCCCGGTGAGGTACGACCCGCCGCCGACCACCGTCATCGCCTGGTCGACCACCTCCGTGGCGGCCCGGTTGACGATGAGCTTGGTGCACTGGTAATCCATCACCGCCCGGTGCACCGCGTCCATCGTCAGCTCGTCCTCGGGCAGCGTCAGGAACTCGTCCATCGCCTCGCAGGTGCGGCCCAGGGTGGCCCGGGCGGTGGCCAGCGCCACCTCCATCTCGGCGAGCTGCACCTGCACCGCCGGGCGCTCGGCCAGCAGGTGGTCGTACGGCTTGCGCTTGCGGGTCCGGGCGGCCGTCACGGTCAGCTCGTGCGCCGCCTCGGCGATGCCCAGGTACGCCCCGACCAGCGGGAAGTTCACCGCGACCAGCCCCGGCCACATCGCCGTGGTCGGCTCACCCACCCGACCGCCCAACTGCACCATGTCGGCCGGCACGAAGCAGTCGGTGAGCACCACGTCGTTGCTGCCCGAGCCGCGCATCCCGACCGCGTCCCAGTTGTCCAGCACGGTCAGGCCAGGCGTGCCGCGCCGGATCACCGCGCTGCCCATCCGGTACCAGCCGGCGCCGTCGGGCACCCGGACGAAGACCGTGAACGCGTCGGCGACCGCCGAGTTGGTGGCGAAGGTCTTGTGGCCGCTGATCAGGTAACCGCCCTCGGCCGGCCGGGCCTCGGTGGTCGGGAAGGAGAACGCGCCACCCGGCTCGGTACCGGCGTGCGACATCACCAGCCGGCCCCGGCCCAGCAGCTTGACCAGGATGCGCAGCTGGGCGGTGAACGGCGCGTCGTCCGCGGACCGGCGCAGGGTGCGGCTGATGTCGAAGGTGAAGCCGAGGTGCATGTTCGCGGCGATGGCGGTGGCCGGGCAGCCGCGGGCCAGCCGGGACACCGCCACCGTCAGGTCGTGCAGCGAGTCGACGCCGAGCCCGCCGGCCTCGGCCGGCGCGGTGGCGGCGAGGAAACCGCTGGCCCGCATCGCGGCGAAGTTCTCCCGGACGAAGGTGTTCTCCGCGTCATAGCGTGCGGCCCGGGTGGCGAAGTCCGCCGCGTGCTCCTCGGCCAGTTCAACCATCCGGGCACCGGCCGGGGTCCTCGCCGACAGCGGTCGGGTCATGGCGTACCTCCAATGACTCGGGACGCGGGCGAGTCGGACCCTACGGACGCACCGGCGAGCGGCGCAACGAGCGCCGTTGCCGCCCGCGGCCGCGTCCGACCGCCGCGCAATGACCACCCTTGCCGGCCCCGACGGTCGCCGCCGATAGTGCGGGGCGTGGACGCACTGGACGGTTTCGTGCCCTGGCCCGCGGAGTTCGCCCGGCGCTACCGGGCCGAGGGCTACTGGCGGGGCGAGACACTCGGCGCCATCGGGCGGACCGTGCCCGACCCGGACCGCACCGCGTTGGTGCACGGCGACCGGCGGTGGAGCTACGCGGAGCTGGACCGGCGGGCCGACCGCACCGCCGCCGGCCTGGCGGCGCTCGGCATCCGCCGCGGCGACCGGGTGCTGGTGCAGCTGCCCAACGTCGCCGAGCTGGTGCAACTCTCCCTTGCTCTGTTCCGGCTCGGCGCGCTGCCGGTGTACGCGCTGGCGCCGCACCGGATGGCCGAGCTCGGCCACCTGGCCGAGCTGACCGGCGCCCGCGCCTACGTGGCACCGGACCGGTTCGCCGGCTTCGACTACCGACCGCTGGCCGCCGAACTGCGCGCCGCCAACCCGGCCCTGGCGCACGTGCTGATCGTCGGCGAGCCCGGCGAGTTCCAGGCACTGTCCGAGGTGGACGCCGAGCCGCTGGCGCTGCCCGGGCCGGCGCCCGACGACATCGCCTTCTTCCTGCTCTCCGGGGGCACCACCGGACTGCCCAAGCTGATCCCCCGCACCCACGACGACTACGCCTTCCAGCTGCGGGCCTGCGCCGAGGCGCTGGGCGTGGACGAGCGCTCGGTCTACCTGGCGGCGCTGCCGGCGGCGCACAACGCGGCGCTCGGCTGCCCCGGGGTGCTCGGCACCCTGGCCGTCGGCGGCACCGTGGTGCTCAGCCCGACGCCGAGCCCGGACGACGCGTTCGGGCTGATCACCGCCGAGGGCGTCACCTTCACCACGCTGATGCCGCCGCTGCTGCCGGTCTGGGTGGACCTGGCCCCGCTGCTCGAGGTGGACCTGCGGCCGGTGCTGCTGCAGGTCGGCGGCGCCAACCTGCAACCCGAGGTGGCGTACCGGGTGATGGCGGCGGGTTGCCGGCTCACCCACTGGTTCGGGATGGCCGAGGGGGTGCTCAGCTACACCCGGCTCACCGACCCGCCGGACGTGGTGGCGCACACCCAGGGCCGGCCGCTGGCCGCCGCGGACGAGTACCGGGTGGTCGACGCCGACGGCGTGGCCCTGCCGCCCGGGGAGGTCGGCGAGCTGCTCGTCCGGGGCCCGTGCACGCTGCGCGGCTACTACCGGGCGCCGGCGTACAACGCCGAGGCGTTCACGCCCGACGGCTTCCTGCGCACCGGCGACCTGGTCCGGATCACCGGAGACGGGAACCTCGCCGTCCGCGGCCGGATCAAGGACGTGATCAACCGCGGCGGCGAGAAGATCGGCGCCACCGAACTGGAGGACCACGTCGGCGCCCACCCGGCGGTGCGCGCGTGCGCGGCGGTGGCCGTGCCGGACGCCACCCTCGGCGAGAAGATCTGCGTCTACCTGGTGCCGCGCGGCGAACCGGTCGGGCTGGACGAGCTGCGCGCCTTCCTCACCGGGCGCGGGCTGGCCGGCTACAAGCTGCCGGACCGGCTGGAGGTGGTGGACGAACTGCCGCGCACCAGCGTCGGGAAGGTCGACAAACGGCTGCTGCGCGAGCTCGGGGCCGGGGCCCGGGGATGACGCTGCGACGGCTGCGGGAGGCGCCGGGATCCCGGTGTTTCGTCTGCGCGCCCGGCAACCCGCGCGGCCTGGCGGTCCCGCTCTGGTACGACGACGCCGACGGCCACGTCGAGGCCACCGTGCGCTTCGACGAGCTGCACTGCGGCGCCCCGACGTACGTCCACTCCGGACTGGCGATGGCCGTGCTGGCCGAGGCGATGGCCTGGGCGGTGGTCACCACCACCGGCCGGATCGCGATCACGCTGGCCAGCTCCACCGACTTCCACCGGCCGCTGCGGGTCGACGTGCCGTACCTGGCCCGGGCCGAGATCGGCCAGGTCGCCGGGACGGACGTGCGCGCGACGGCGGTGTTCCGGGCCGACGCCGAGGTGCTCGCCACCGCCACCGGCACCTTCCGGGTGATCTCGGAGAAGACCGCGGCGCGGCTGCGCGCGCGGGTCAGCCGTCCGGAGGGGACGTCGAGTAACCTACCGTGAGCCATCCGACACGGATGGCGATTGTCCGCACTGTCCTCGGAGGAGCCCGGTGACGACTGACGAATCGACCAGCACGGTTTCCGCCCCGCCCACCCCGCCGCTGCGGGCCCGTGGCGCCTGGCTCGTGCTCCTCATCGCCTGTGGCGCCTCCTTCACGGAACTGCTCGACGCCTCGATCGTCAACGTCGCGCTGTTCACCATCCGCAACGACCTCGGCCTCAGCGACCTCGGCCTGCAGTGGGTGGTCAACGCCTACCTGCTCGCGTTCGGCGGCCTGCTGCTGCTCGGCGGCCGAGCCGCCGACATGTTCGGCATCCGCCGGATGCTGGTCGTCGGGCTGGTGGTGTTCATCGTGGCGTCGCTGCTCGGCGGGCTGGCGATGAACGGCGCCTGGCTGGTGGCGGCCCGCGCCGGGCAGGGCGTCGGCGCGGCCATCATCGCGCCCACCACGCTGGCCATCCTCACCACCTACTTCACCGACCCGAAGCAGCGGGCCGGCGCGATCGGCGCCTGGATCACCGCGGGGGTGGTCGGCGCGGCGCTCGGCTCGCTGATCGGCGGGCTGCTCACCGACCTGCTCGACTGGCGCTGGGTGCTCTGGATCAACGTGCCGGTCGGACTGCTCCTGCTCGCCGGCACGCTGGTCGGCCTGCGGGAGACCCGCCGGCCGGCGCAGCGACCCGGGTTCGACCTGGCCGGCGCGGCGGCGGTCACCGCCGGTCTGCTGCTCGTCGTGCTCGGCGCCGCGTCCACCAGCAGCTACGGCTGGGGCTCGCCGCGTACCCTGGTGCCGCTGCTGGCCGGCGTCGCGCTGCTGGTCGCCTTCGTCGCGATCGAGCGGCGGGTACGCACCCCGATCGTGCCGTTGGACATCTTCCGGCTGCGCACCGTGTCCTCCGGCAACGCGGTGGCGTTCCTGGCCAACGCCGCCAGCCTGCCGATGTACTACCTGCTCGGGCTCTTCCTCCAGGACGTCTACGGGTTCAGCCCGTTGCAGGCCGGGCTCGCCTTTCTGCCGCTGTCGTTCAGCATCGTGATGGGCTCGTTCGCCGGCAGCATGCTGCTGCCCAAGGTTGGCCCCCGGCCGCCGATGCTGGCCGGCGCCGCGATCGCCGCGGCCGGGCAGGTCTGGTTGTCGCTCGCCCCCGACGGCGGCAGCTACCCGGTCCACGTCCTGGTGCCGACGATCCTGATGGGCATCGGCATCGGCGCCATCTTCGTGCCGGCCACCAGCACGGCGACCGCCGGCGTCGCCGAGGAGCGCTCGGGCCTGGCCTCCGGCCTGGTCAACACCGCCAACCAGTTCGGCGGCGCGCTGGGCGTGGCGGTGCTGGCCACCTTCGCCGCCTCGTTCGCCACCGCCGCGGCGGGCTACACCAACGCCATGCTGCTCGCCGCCGGGGTCGTGCTGCTCGCCGGGGTGGCGGCGTTCTCCGCGCCCCGGGCCCTCCCCGAGGGCGCGGGCACGCCATGACGGTGACCGACGAGGCGCCCGCGTCGATCGGGCAGCGGCTGGTCTGGTTCCTCGAGCACTACCGCTCCGAATCCTCGTCGGTGAGCTGCCCGGCCCTGTTCCGGATCCGGGGCGACCTGGACACCGGACGGGTCCGGGCGGCGGCGGAGCTGCTCACCGCCCGGCACGGGTCGCTGCGCACCACCCTCGTGCGGCGGGGCCGGGAGCTGGTGCAGCGGGTGCACGACCGGCTGCCCGCCCCGGTACGCACCGTGGCGCTGCCGGCCGGCGCGGAGGCCGAGCTGACCCGGCAACTGCGCGCCGAGCTGACCGCGCCGATCCCGGTCGACACCACGCCGGTCCGGTTCACGCTGTGGCGCCTCGGCGACCGCGACGCCGTCTGGTGCGTGAACATGCACCACCTGATCTCCGACGCGTGGTCCTGCGGAGTGGTGGTGGACGACGTGGTGCGGCTGCTCGGCGCGGCGCCCGGGACGGACCCCGCGCTGCGTCCGGTCGACTGGCAGTACCTCGACTTCTGCCGCTGGGAGCGGGCCGCGGCCGACGGCGGTGAGCTGCGCCGCCAGCAGGAGTGGTGGCAGGCGCGGCTGGCTGGGATTCGGCTGCCGGTGCTGCCCGGCCGCGCCGACGTCGTCGACCTGGCCCGGCCGGAGCCGGCGCTGGCCGTCGCCGAACTGCCCGGCCCCGTCGGCGACGGGTTGCGCGAGCTGGCCCGGGCCGAGCGCACCACGCTCTTCTCGGTCTTCCTGGCCCTGTACTACCTGCTGCTGCACTCGCGGACCGGGCAGGGCGACCTCACCGTCGCTTCGTTCTTCGCCAACCGCACCCGCCGGGAGTTGCAGCACACCGTCGGCTTCCTGGCCACCATGCTGGCCCTGCGCACCACCGTCGCGCCCGCCGGGTCGTTCCGCGACCTGCTCGCCGAGACCCGCCGCACGGTGCTGGACGCGGTGGTCCACCAGGCGGTGCCGGCGCAGATGCTCTCACTGCCCTCGCTGGTGCACTCGCCCGGCCGGCTCAACGACGTGGTGTTCCAGATGCTGCCCGACCGCAGCCCCGAGGCGTGGGAGGCGGCCACCCTCCCCTCCGGGCTGGAGGTCGGCACCTTCCGGCCGCCCCAGGCGCTGAGCCGGTTCGGGCTGAACCTCACCGTCATCCCGCGCGGCGACCGGATCGAGGCCCGGCTCTCGTACGCCCGTAACCAGTTCGCGCCGGAGTGGGTCGAGCGCTTCCTGGCCGACTTCGCGGCCACCGCCCGGGCGGTGCTGGCCGACCCGGGGCGGTCGCTGCCGGCGCTGCTGGGCCAGCTCCGCCCCGCGGAACGGGCCGCGTCGTGACCGGCGACCGGCTGCGCGAACGGGTGCGCGGGATCGCCACCGCCCTGCCCGAGGTGACAGCCGACGGCGAGGGCCCGCACGTCGGCTACCGGGTGCGGAAGAAGACCTTCCTGTGGTTCCTCGACGACCACCACGGCGACGGCCGGGTGGTGCTGCACGTCAAGGCGGCGCCGGGCGCGCAGCAGGCACTGGTCGGCGCCGACCCGGTCCGGTTCCACGTGCCGAGCTACCTGGGCGCGCGGGGCTGGGTGGGGGTCGACCTGGAGGCGCCCGGGCTGGACTGGGCCGAGGTCAGCGAGCTGGTCCGCGAGGCGTACCGGCTAACCGCGCCGAAGCGCCTCGCGGCCGAGGTCGAGTGACGTCCCGGCCCGCTCCGGGTGCGGCCCCCGCGCCGGTGGCGGAGCGGCGGAACCGGCGGGCAACGGCGGGGCGACGAAGCCACCGGTGAGCCGTTCCACCAGGCGGGCGAAGCCGATGGTGGAACGGTCGTCCCAACGCGCCCCGATGATCTGCGCCCCGACCGGCAGGCCGGCGGCGGTGTGCCCGACCGGCACCACGGTGGCCGGCAGCCGGGCCAGGCTGGCCAGGTTGGTCCAGACCATGTGCACGAAGTACGGCACCGACCGACCGTCGATCTCCAGCATCCGCTCCGGGGCGGGGCGGTCCAGGTCGTGCGGGAACGCCGGCAACGGGGTCACCGGGGTGAGCACCACGTCGACCCGGTCGAACACCGCCGGCCAGGCCGCCTCGATCCGGGCCCGCCGCTCCTGGGTGGCGGCCCAGTCCCGGTAGGACTGGGTGAGCGCCTGGGCCAGCGGGTCGTCCGCGCCGACGGCGAGCAACTGCCCGTACTCGTCCGGGGTGAAGTGCGCCGACAGCACGCCGATGAGCAGCCGTACGTACACCTCGTGCATCTCGTAGAACGGCCGCGGCGGGCGCAGCCGCTCGACCAGCACGGCGCCGGCGTCGGCGAGCCGGTCGGCCAGCCGGCGCAGGATGCCCAGCAGCTCCCGGTCGGTGCGGGCCAGCGGGCTGTCCAGCCAGAGCCCCACCCGGCACCCGCGCAGCTCGGGCAGTCGGTTGGCCGGCAGCCGGCCGCCGGGCACGCCGGCCAGGTCGGCGCCGACCAGCGCGTCCAGGGCGAGCTCCAGGTCGTCGGCGCCGCGGCCGAGCGGGCCGGCGGTGCCCAGCTCGGGGGTGGCCAGCGCGCCGGGTGGCGGCGGCAGGTGCCCCCGGCCGGGCACCGCGCCCCAGCTCGGCAGGTGACCGAAGACCCCGCAGTAGTGCGCCGGCGCCCGGATCGAGCCGGCGATGTCGCTGCCCAGCTCGATCGGGCTCATCCCGGCGGCCACCGCCACCGCCGAGCCGCCGGACGAGCCGCCGGCGGTGCGGTCCGGCCGCCACGGGTTCACGGTCAGGCCGTACCGCTCGTTCCAGGTCTGGAAGTCGCCGGCGTAGCGCGGCACGTTGGTCTTGCCGTAGACGATCGCGCCGGCGGCCCGCAGCCGGGCCACCGCGTCGGCGTCCCGCGCTGGCACGTGCTCGCCCAGCTCCGCCGCGCCCGCCGTGGTGCGCAGGCCGGCGGTCTCGAAGACGTCCTTGACCGTCATCGGCAGCCCGTGCAGCGGGCCGAGCGGCCGGCCCCGGGCGCGGGCGTCGTCCGCGGCCCGGGCCTCGGCGCGGGCCCGGTCCAGGTCCGTCGCGACCACCGCGTTCAACCCGTCGTTGTACGCCGCCACCCGCGCCAGGCACGCCTCCAGCAGCTCGGCGCTGCCGACCTCCCCGGCGGCGAGCGCCGCGACCAGCCGGGCGCCGGTGGCGGTCGCCAGAGCGACCATCGGCTCAGGCGGCGGAGCAGACGAAGAGCATCACCGAGAAGGTGGTGATGTTGCTGGCCGGGTAGGTGGTGTCGAGCTTCAGCCCGGCCTTGGCGAACAGCTCGCGGTACTGCTCCACGCTGAGCTCCTGCCCGCCGACGCTGGTGAGCATCCGCAGGTCGAGGGCGGTCATCACGGCCCGGTTGGACTTCGTCACCGGCGTCTGGAGCAGCATCACCTTGCCGGTGTCGCCGGCGGCCTCGGCGCAGCGGCGAAGGATCCGCACCGCGTTCTCCTCGGACTCCTGGTCGACGACCTCGGAGAGCAGGTACGCGTCGGCGCCCGGCGGCAGCGGGTCGAAGTAGCTGCCCGGGGTCACCGAGGCGCGGTCGGCCACCCCGGCCGCCTCGAAGTTGCGCCGGGCCCGCTCGATCATCTGCGGGAAGTCGACCAGCGTCGCCTGGAGGTGCTCGTACTTCTTCAGCAGCCGGATCAGCGGGGCGCCGCTGCCGCCGCCGACATCCACGATCCGCTTCACCGTCGACCAGTCGTAGCCGCGCAGCAGGGACCGGGAGGAGAAGTTGACGATGGTGTCCAGCGCGGTCTCGAAGCTGTCCCCCATCGCCGGCGAGGAGACCAGGTCCTCCCAGTACGGCTTGCCGTGCTGCGCCGGGTAGACCGGCTCCCCGGTGCGGACCGACTCCAGCAGGCCGGACAGGGACAGATCGGCCTTGCCGCTGAAGGAGTCCAGGTCGAGCAGCACCCGCATGCTCATCGGGTGGTCGCTGCGCAGCTGCTGACCCACCGGCCCGACGTCGTAGCCGCCGTCGGCCCGCTCGGTGAACACGTCGTAGCTCGCCAGGTGCACGAGCAGGCGGCGCAGCGCCTTCGGATTCGCGCCGCAACGCTGCGCCAGCGTCGGCACGTCGGTCGCACCGTCGGTGATGTGGTCGGCCAGGCGCAACGTCGCGGCGACCCGCACCGCGTACGGGGTGACGAGGTTCGCCACGTTCTCCAGCCCGAACTGCGAGTTCTGCTGGCTGCGGATGCTCCCGATCGAACTGCTCTGGGCTGGCTGCCGGGTACTCACGACCGTCTCTGACACCGCGGACCTCACTCATCCATTGGCCGACGACACTTCTCCCTGAGCACCATGCTGGGATCGACGCGGGGGCACAACTGCGAGCAGCGCGCAGTTGACCGTCCTCAGTGGAGGTCGAGTCGGTAGAGCCGGTGGAACCGGTGTGCGACGTCGAGCACAGTGGCGCGGGCGAAGCCGGCCGCGGTGGCGTGCCGGCGGACCGTCTCGGGGCGCAGCACCGCGCCGGTGCCCACCGAACCCTCGTCCACCAGGCTCTGCGGCAGGCAGTGCAGCAGGCTGACGGTGTAGATGAAGCGTTCCGTCTCGTCGGCGGGCGCGGTGAACCGCTCGGCCGCCCGGGGTTCCATCAGCAGCACGGCGCCGGTCGGTTTCAGCATGGCCCGGCAGGCGGCGAGCACCTCCACCGGGCGCGCCATGTCGTGCAGCGCGTCGAGGACGCAGACCAGGTCGAACCCTGCGGCCCCGGCGGGATCGGCGTGCTCGGCGGGGTCGACGGCGGAGGCGGCGAGGTCGACGGCGGTGAACCGGACCCGATCGGCGGCGGCCGCCGGTACCGCGGCCCGGGCGGCCGCCAGCGCGTCGGCGTCCCGGTCGAAGCCGTGCACCCGGGCCAGCGGGTAGGTGCGGGCCAGCACCAGCGTGGAGGTGCCGGTGCCGCAGCCCACGTCAGCGATCGCCGCGCCGGGGCGGCGCAGCGCCTGGTGGACGTCGGGCAGGGCACCCCGCAGCCAGCCGGGCAGCAGGTCGGTGAAGACCGACCGGTTCATCCCGGCCTGCGCCGCCCGCAGCGCCTCGCCGTACGCGTCCGGAGGCACCCCGGTGCCGGCCCGCATCGCCTCGGCCAGCCGGGGCAGCGCGGGGGCGATGCCGCCGACCGGCAGCACGCTGAGCGGGGCGACCGCCCACGGCCCGCCGGTGTCGGTGAGCGCCATCCGGTGCCCCTCCGGCAGGGTGTACCGGCGCCGGTCGGCGGGGACCGTGACGTCGTCGACCGTCACGATCCCCGCCGCCGCCTGCTGCTCCAGCCACTCGGTGGCGTACCGGGGAGCGATGCCGGCCCGGTCGGCGAACTCGGCGGCGGTGGCCGGCCCCTTCGCCAGCGCCTCGTAGAGGCCCAGCCGGACGCCCAGGTAGACGGTCATCAGCTCGGCGGCCGCGAGGCTCGCCTGGAACAGCCGCCCGCCGAGGGCCTGCGCCTGGGCGCGCGCCCCGCCCCCCGGGGTCATGTCGCCACGGCCTCCCGGGTGACCTGGCCGCCGCGGATCTCCCGCCACCCCGGCTGCAGCTCGACGGTGTCGGTCAACCGCTGCCAGAACACCCAGGAGTGCCCGCCCGGGTCCTTGAGGCCGTAGGCGCGCACCCCGTACGGCTTGTCCTCCGGGTCCTGCGGGTCGGCGCCGGCCGCCCGGGTGTTGGCCCAGTGGGCGTCCACGTCGTCGACGTAGAGGATGTTCTCCTGGCCCAGCGGCCCGGCCACCCCCCGCTCGGCCCAGAACCCGGGGCACCCGCACACCTGGAAGACGGTGTCACCCGCCCGGATCTCGGCCTCTTGGACCACGCCGTCGGGGTCGACCCAGCGCACCTGCTCCTCGAAGCCGAAGGTGCGCGCGAGCCAGTCCAACGCCGCGGCCGCGTCCTCGTAGTACAGGTAGGGGCTGACACCCACGTACCGCACCGGCTGTCGGTCCATGCCGTCCTCGATTCCGCTCGATGGAACAGTCACATTAGCGTGAGCAACCGGACACGGAGGTGAACATCGTGGGCGATCTCGCGTCCGACACCGAGGTGCAGTCCGTCGCGCCGGGCCGGTTCGCCGCGACGCTCTCCGCCGACTGGCAGCTCGTAGGGCCCAACGGCGGGTACCTGGCGGCGGTTGCGCTGCGAGCCGGCCAGCGGCTGGCCGATCGGTACCGGCCGGCGAGCATGTCCTGCCAGTTCCTGGCCCCCGCCCGGTTCGGCCGGGTGGAGCTGACCGGCACCGTGCTGCGGGTCACCGAACGGGCGACCGCGCTGCGGGTGGCCATGTTCCAAGGCGGCGACCAGCTGCTGGAGGCGCAGGTGTGGGCCACCCCGGAGCATCCGGAGGGGCCCGCCGTGGCCTGGCACGAGATGCCGGCGGCGCCCGGCCCGGACCGGCTGCCCGACCTGAAGGACCGACTGGCCGCCGCCGGCGCGTGGGTGCCGCGCTGGCACGACAGCGTCACCCTGCGGGTGGTGCCCGGCCCGACGCCCGAGCTCACCTGGGCCCGGTTCCGGCCGGTGCCCGCGTTCGACGAACCGTGGCTGGACGCCTGCCGGGCGCTGATCCTGGTGGACAGTCTCCAGTGGCCCGCGATCCGGATGCTGATGCCGGACCGGGACCGCACCCTGGCGCTCACCACGCACCTGGCGGTGACCTTCCACCGCGACGCCGGGGACGCGGAGTGGCTGCTGGTCGACGCTCGGGGCGCCGCCGCGGCGCACGGCTTCGTCGGCGGTACGGCCGCCGTCTGGTCGGACGACGGCCAGCTGATCGCCGCCGGTCAGCAGCAGATGCTGCTGCACCAGCTCAGCCGACCGGCGGCGTTCTCCCGGGGCAGCTGACCGCCGCCGCGGGCCGGGTCGGCCGGCGCCCGGCGGGGTCCAAGTGGCGAGGTTGCACAGTCGAACGCGTCCCGGCCTTCGGTCTACCTTGCAACCCGGATGCCCCGAGTGCGGAGGTGGAGGACGTGGACATCGCGAGCGCGCTGAAGGTGCTGAACAGTCCGGAGGGCCGCGCCGAGCCGTACGCGGCGTACGCGGCGATGCACGCCCACGGACCGGTGATCCCCTTCGGCCGACGGGTCCACATCATCGTCGGGTACGACCACGTCGACGCGATGATGCGCGACTCCCGGCTGCTGCTCGACGGCACCGTGTCGCTGGACCGGTACGTCCGCAACTGGCGCGAGCACCCGTCGATGCGGATGATGGCGAACTCGCTGCACTCGGTGAACCCGCCGGACCACACCCGGGTCCGCCGGGTCTTCGGGGCCGCGTTCACCGCCCGCCGGGTGGCCGCCATGCAGGAGAAGATCGAGCAGCGGGTGGACCGGCTCATCGACACCCTGCTGGAGAGCCGGGGCGGGTCGGTCGAGTTCATGGAGACCTTCGCCTACCCGCTGCCGCTGGGCATCTTCTGCGACCTGATGGGGGTGCCCGACGCCGACGGCGAGTGGCTGCGCCCGCACTGGGACGAGCTGGTGAAGGTGCAGAACATGCAGTTCGGCGAGGCGCTGTTCAGCGCCGACCACGCCACCGCCGAGCTGTCCCGCTACTTCGACCGGCTGGTGGCCGAGCGGCGCGCCGAGCCGCGCGACGACTTCCTCACCGCCCTGCTGGAGGCGAACGACACCGCCGTCGAAGGGCTCGACCACGACGAGCTGATCGCCAACCTGGTGCTGCTGCTGATGGCCGGCTGGGAGACGGTGGCGAACATGCTCGGCAGCGGGCTGGTCCTCCTGCTGGAGCGCCCCGAGCAGGCCCGGCGGCTGCGCGAGGACCCGTCCCTGGCGCCCGGCTTCGTCGACGAGATCCTGCGGATGGAGTCGCCGATCCAGTGGACGCTGCGCTGGGCGGCCGAGGACATCACCGTCGCCGGGGTGAACGTGAAGGCCAACCAGCACGTGCAGATGATGCTCGGCGCGGCGAACCGGGACCCGAACCGCTTCCCCGACCCGGACCGGTTCGACCCGGACCGGCCGAACAACCACCCGCTGACCTTCGGCGCCGGCGCGCACATCTGCCTGGGCCAGGCGCTGGGCCGGTTGCAGGGCCGGATCGCCTTCCCCCAGCTGCTGCGCCGGCTGCCCGACCTGGCCGTGGCGGAGGAACCCACCCGGCTCGACCGGCCCGCCCAGCGGGGCTACTCGAAGCTTCCCGTCAGCGTCGGCTGACCGATGGCCGCCCGGCACCACCACGGCCCGGCCGTCACCGCCGCCGAGGACTTCCTGTCGGTGGTCGGCACCCCCGAGTACGTCGCCGACCCGTACCCGTTCCTGCGGCGGCTGCGCGAGACCGCGCCGGCGCTGCACGCCGGCTCGGACATCTGGGTGGTCCCCCGGTACACCGACGTGGTGCGCGGCCTCAAGGACCCCGCGCTCAGCTGCGACTTCGCCCGGCTGGAGCACTACGACCGCTACTTTCGGGCGCGCGGCGTGGACAACCGGTTCCCGCTGCCGCTCAACGCGCTGGATCCGCCGGACCACCGGCGGATCCGCTCGGCCATCACCCCGGAGTTCCACCCGGCCGCCGTGGACGCGCTCCGCCCGGTGATCACCGAGACGGTGGAGGAGGTCCTCGACGAGCTGGAGGCGCGGGGACGGACCGACATCGACCTGGTGGACGACGTGGCGTACCCGATCCCGGTCGCCATCATCGGCCGGCTGTTCGGCATCCCGCGCGAGGACCAGCCACTGCTGCGCCGCTGGTCGCACGAGTTCGGCGTGGCCTCCGACCCGGACGCGGTGCTCACCGACGCCCAGCGCGAGCAGGCCGCGGAGGCGACCCGGGAGGCCGGCGCCTACTTCGCCCGGCTGGTGCGCCGCCGCGACACCGTGCCCGGTGGCAACCTGCTCGGCCGCTGGCTGGCGGCCAGCCGCGACGACCGCACCATGTCCCTGGCCGAGCTGCTGGTCAACGGGGTCTTCCTGCTGATCGTCGGGCACCACAACACGGTCAGCCTGATCGCCAACGGGATGCTCGCCCTGCTGGAGCACCCGGACCAGCTCGACCTGCTGCGCCGCTCACCGGAGCTGATGCCCAACGCGGTCGAGGAACTGCTGCGCTACGACAGCCCGGTGCAGACCTCCACCCGGGTCACCACCGGGGTCTACCACGTCGACGGGGTGGACATCCCGGCCCACCGCCAGGTGATGCTGCTGCTCGGCTCGGCCAACCGCGACGAGCGGGTCTTCGCCGACCCGGACCGGCTCGACCTGCGCCGCCCGGAGGCGCCGCGCAACCTGGGGCTGGGCCGGGGCATGCACTCCTGCCTCGGCGGCACCCTGGCCCGGATCGAGGTCGGCGCCGCGCTGGCCGCGCTGGTCCGCCGGTATCCCGGGATGAGCGTCGCCGGGCCAGCGCGCCGCCGGGTGCCCTGCTTCACGCTGCGCGGCCTGACCAGCCTCCCGGTCCACCTCGGCTGAACCCCGCTCAGCTCACCCGCAGCGGCAGGCGGTGCAGGCCGCGGTTCCACAGCGACGCGGCGCGCACCGGCTCCCCGTCCAGCTCCACCGTGGCGTAGCGGGCCAGCAGCCGGCGCAGCACCAGCTCGCCGGCGAGCCGGGCGAGGTGCAGGCCCAGGCACAGGTGCATGCCGTGACCGAAGGCCAGGTGCGGGTTCGGCTGCCGGTCGGGCACCACCTCGTCGGCCCGGTCGAACGCCCGGGGATCGCGGTTGGCGGCGGCCAGCGACACCTCCACGAAGCGGCGCGCCGGCAACCGGCCGGACGGCAGGTCGATCGGCGCCTCGGTCCAGCGGATGGTGGTCTGCACCGGGCTGTCGTAGCGCAGCAGCTCGTCGACCACGGTCGGCACCAGCTCCGGCGTACGGCGCAGCCGGTCGAGCAGCTCAGGACGGGACAGCAGCGCCAGCACCCCGTTGCCGATGCTGTTGGTGGTGGTCTCGTTGCCGGCGAAGAGCAGCAGGGTGGCATTGGCGGAGAGTTCCTCGGCGGTGATCCGGCCGGCCCGCCAGGCCGCCGCCATCCCGGCCAGCAGGCCGTCCGCCGCCGGCCGACGCACCATCCGGGCGAAGTAGTCGGCGAAGAAGGCGTTGGCCTCGTCGCTGCGGGCCAGCGCCTCCGGCGGCGGGAAGACCGCGGACGCGTCGATCAGCGCGGCGATCCCCCGCTTCAGCTCGGCGGCGTCGGTGTGCGGCAGGCCGAGCACGTCGGAGACGAGCAGGATGGGCAGGTCGGCAGCGACCGCCTCGATCAGGTCGAAGCGGTCCCCGGCCCGGTCGAGCAGGCCGTCGACCAGCGCGCCGATCCGCTCGCGCTGCCCGGCCACCGGCCGGGGAGTGAACGGGGTGAGCATCAGCCGGCGGATCCGCCCGTGCCGCTCCCCCTCCAGGTTGAGCACGCTGGCCAGGAACGAGGTCAGGGTGGGGCCGGTGCCGGCCACCCGGCGCACCAGCCGGGGCGGCACCGACCGGCCGCACCGGCGGTCGCGCAGCAGCGCCGTCACGTCCGCGTACCGGGTGACCAGGTAGGTGCCGCCGGCGGTCAGGTGCAGCGGATCCGCGTCGCGTAGCCGGGTCCAGGTCGGATAGGGGTCGTGCAGGAACGCCGGGTCGGACCGGTCGAAGGTCACCCGCTCCGCCACCCGCTCGCCACCGGGCATCTGCTCACCCCTCCCCGCCGGCCACCGCCGGTTGCTCCTGCCGGGCCCGCGGCCGGCGCCCGTTCCCACCGTCGTACGTCGTCGACGCGGCCTGAGCCGGTGGCGCCGGCCGCGGCTCCGGCCGCCGGACCCCGCGGATCCGCCGGCGGTCGTCGGCCTCCACCACGGCGAACCGGACAGTGGTGGCCGCCGCCCGGGCGCACCGGTAGACCTCGCTGAGCCGTTCGCTGCGCTGCTCGGCGTCGGCGCAGCGGTCCGCCCGCAGCTCGGCCAGGCCGAGCGCGGCCTCCACCGTGGTCAGCAGCGCGGCGTTGATCGCGATGTCACCGTCCAGCCGGTCGCAGACCAGCGCGTACGCCTGCCGGAGCAGGTCACGCACCGCACCGGGGTCCGGTTCGGGACCGGTCATCGCGCCCCCACCAGGGCGGCGCTGAAGCTGCCGGCGGGGCGCGACTCGCGCCGGCCGGCCAGGTCGAGCACGAAGGGCACCGGCGAGGTGACCTCCACCCGGTCGGTGACCGCCACCTCGATCAGCCCGTGCGGCGTGGGCACCGCCCCGCGCGCCCAGGCCAGGTCGCCCAGCCGGGGCGCGATCCGGGCCCGCGCGAAACCGGGCAGGTCGGGGCTGACCCCCAGGGTGTACAGCGGCAGGTCCCGGCTGGGGGTGGCCGACCAGCCGTGGCAGTGCGAACCGCCCAGCCAGGTCTCGGGCCAGGTGCCGTCGCCCAGGTCGAACAGCCGCGTCCAGTCCCGGCACAGCGCCGCCACCCGCTCGGCGGCGCCGAGTTCGGCCACCGCGTCGTGCACCACGTACCGGAAGAACGGCTGTGCCTCGACCACCTCGCGCGCCACGTCCCAGTCCGGCGGGGGCGGCCCCATCGCGGCCCGCAGCGGCATGGTGCGGAACGACCAGGCCCGGCACACCCGGTCGGCGCGCCGCAGCAGGAAACGCAGCGCGGCCGGGCGCAGCGCCGCCGGCACCAGGCCGCCCACCACGGCCGCCGCGGTGGCGTGGTCGGAGACCTGCGGGGCGGTGACCCCGTCGCGCAACCAGTCGCGGTACGCGCCCCGTCGCTGGTCCCAGAAGACCGGGTACGCGGCCGCCAGCTCGGCGTGCCGGGCCGCCGCCCACCGGGCCCGGCCCTGGTCGCCCAGCCAGGACGACATCTCGGCGACGTCGCGCAGCGCCCGCCCCCACAACCCGTTGAGCGCCGCGCTGGCGCCGGAGCCCTGGACGCTGGCCCAGTCCAGCAGGACCCAGCCGGTCACGTCGTGCAGCAGCCCGCCGCGGGCGAAGTCGGCGAACCAGCGCAGCACCCGTTCCGCTACCGGCAGCAGCTCCGCCACCAGGTCCCGGTCGCCGGTCCAGCGGTAGAGGTTGTGCACGGACCGGATCCAGTGCAGCGACCAGTCCGGGATGTAGGTGTCGCCCCGGTGCTCGTAGTCGCAGGCCACCGCCATCGGCAGCAGGCCGTCCGGGCGGGGGCTGGCGCACAGCCGGGGGTGCCAGCGGGCGAGCCCCCAGTCCGGGTTGGTGAGCAGGTCGACCGACTGGTGCACCACCGAGTCGCCGACCCAGGCCCGCTGCTCCCGGGTCGGGCAGTCCAGGTAGGCGTCCTGGGCGCTCAGGTCGACGGTCCGCAGCCCGGTGCGGTGGATCCGGTCGAGCAGCTCGTCGGAGCAGGTGAAGTAGGCGCCCGGCGGGCGGGGGCGGAGCCGTTCGCGCACCACCGGCGGGTCGAGGCGTACCCGGCCGACGCCGGTGAGCACCAGCATCGCGTACCGGCCGCCGGCCGGGTCGGCGGACTCGAACCGGTCGGCGTGGCCGCGGGCGACGTAGCGCACCCCGTGCGGGTGGTGGTGCGCCGGGATCCGCCCGTCGGCGTCCAGCTCCTCGCACATCCGGGCGTCCACCCGGGTGCCGGCCGGGGCGTGCAGGCGCAGGTCCAGGGTGCCGGCCACCACCTGCCCCCAGTCGACGGTCAGCACGGCGACCACGTCGGCGGTCAGCTCCAGCTCGACCGGAAACGTCAGCTCGCCGCGTACCGGGCCGGCCTGTGCGTCGGCGGCGGCCACGTAGCGGGCCGGGCCGGGGTCACCGGCCGGCGGCGGGGCCAGCCGGAGCCGGGCCCGGGGCGCCGGTCGCGGCACGGCGGGCGCGGCCGGGCCGGGACCGGGCGGCAGCGGCCCGTACGGGTCGGTCGGCGGGGTGGTCCGCGCGGTGCCGCCGATGTGCAGCGCGGTGATCACCCGGGCCGGGCGCCACCCGGTCTCGTCGGCGTCGACGGCCAGCCAGTCCGGGTCGAGTCGCCGGCCGTCGAGCACCTCGGGCACCGAGCCGCCGACGCCCTCCGGCCGGTGCGGGGTCCAGGCGTCGGCGATCCGGTAGCGCCAGGCGCGGTCGGTGGCCAGTGGCCCGTCGGGCAGCGCCAGTTCGGCCAGCAGCGCGCCGGCGCCGTGGCTGAACGTCGGGCCGGCTGGCATCCACCGGGCGTTCGGCTCGCCGTAGAAGCGGACCAGGCAGCAGAGCACGTTGCGGCCGCCGACCAGGGCGGGGCCGGCGTCGACGGTGTCGTACGGCAGCCGCGCCGGGTGCGACCGGGCCGGTCCCCGGGCCAGCTCCCGCCCGTTGACCCAGAGCACGTACCGGGAGTCCGCGGTGATCCGCAGCGGGGCGGTCACCGGCGGCTCCGGCAGGTCGAACACCCGCCGGAAGAGCACCCGGCGGTCGTGCGCGCCGGCCGCGATCCGGGTGTCGGTGGAGAACTCGCCGAGCTTGTCGATGCCGCTGTCGTGGCACCAGATCCACTGGGCGGCCCAGGCGCGGCTCATCGGGTCACCGGCGGGCGGCGGCGGTGGCGCATCAGGCGCCGTGGCCGTGCGCCCGGACGATGTCGGCGCACTCGTTGATGGTCGGGCTCTCGAACAGCAGGAAGAGGTCGATCACCTCCCCGTACCGGTCGTTGATCCGGTTGCAGATGTCCATCAGCTGGATCGAGTCCAGCCCGAGGTCGAAGAAGCTCAGCTCCGGCGAGACCGGGCTGCCGGCGATCTCGTCGACGATGGACTGCACCACCGCGGCCGGGTCCTCGACCTCGCTCACCTTGGCATCCGACTGGCTCATCGGCCACCGCCCTTCACATCATCCAGGGGTCCGGCACGGGCACCCCGAGCAGCGCCCGCCCGACCCGCGTCTCGTGGTACTCGGAGAAGTAGCCGTGGTGGCTGCCGGCGTTGATGTCCCGCCAGCACCGTTGCAGCGGCGAGCTGCCGTAGAGGGCGCCCCCGCCGGCGAGCCGGAAGACGGTGTCGACCACCTCGACGCCGGCCCGAATCGCCCGGCCGGTGGCCAGCCGCACCGCCACCCGGTCGTCCATGCTCATCTCGTCGCCGCGCAGCGTGCGCTCCCAGGCGGCGCCCATCACGTCGGTGACGAAGGCCTTCGCCGAGCGCAGGTCCGCCTCGCACCGGGCGACGGCGAGCTGCACCGACTGTTCCTGGGCCAGCGGCTTGCTGCCGCGGGACTTCTTCGGCGCGAGCGCGACGAACTCGTCCAGCGCCCGGCGGGCGATGCCCAGCGGGAACCCGGCGAACTGCACCCCCATCAGGGCGAAGAACGACCACCGGTACAGCGGACCGTCGTGCCGGGGCGGCTCGAAGATCGGGTTGGCGGTGAACTCCGGCGTGACCCGCACCCGCTCCATCACGGTGTCGTTGCTGCCGGTGCCCTTGAGCCCGGCGACGTCCCAGGTGTCGAGGATCCCGCACTGCTCGCGGGGGGCGAACACCAGCCGCCAGTCCGGCCGGCCGGGCGGTACGACGGCCGGCTTGTCGCCGTCGAGCACCATCACCCCGTTGCAGAACCAGGACGCGTTGCGGCAGCCGGTGTTGAACGGCCAGCGGCCGGTCACCAGCAGGCTGCCGTCGTCCTGCGGGACCGCGCTGCCCCGGGGGGTGAAGACGGTGGCCACCGCCCGCGGTTCGCCGGCCAGCACGGTGCGGGCCGCGTCCTCGGCGAGCCAGGCGACGTAGCAGGTGGCGTTCAGGGTGAGGATGGTGAAGCCCGCCGACCCGTCGGCGGCGGAGATCGTGCTGATCACCTCGACCACGGTGAGCGGGTCCAGTTCCAGCCCGCCGAGCGCGCGCGGCAGCATCAGGTCGATCAGGCCGGCGTCCTGCGCCTTGGTGAACAGATCCGCCGGCAGCTGGCCCAGCCGTTCGCCCTCGGCGGCCCGCTCGGCGAACTCCGGGGCCAGCAGCTCGGTGGCCTTGACGACGTCCGCGCCGCTGCGGGCGGTGTCCCGCGCCGCTTCACCGGTCACGCTCATCGGACCTCCAATGTGTACGCAGATGGCACGCGACTCGTCGCCCACCGTCACGGCGCAGCCAGTCTCCCAACGGCCCGCGGAGACCGACAAGGAGCGCGGATTGCACACCGGGGCCGCCCGGCGCTGGCGGCCCACCGGCCCGCCGAACCGCCCGCTGCGAGCGGCATTCCCGGTCGCGACACCGCCCAGCGCGAGCCGCATTTCGGGTCGCGACACCGCCGGGCGCGCAGGTCCGCCCGGCCGCGACGCGCTCTTCCCGGACGCGGTGCACGCCACCATGGCCGACGCCGAGGTGCTGGGGCTCAACGCACGGTGGCCGGGGCGGGCCGGCCACGGGGCGTGGCGGCGACCGGCGCGGGCGGGCTACCGGGGTGTGGCGGCGACCGGCGCGGGCGGGCTACCGGGGCGTGGCGGTGACCGGAGCGAGTGCCTCGACCAGCTCGGCGAGCAACTCGAACGCGGCCGGGTCGAGCGGGTCGGCCAGCGCCACGATGGCCAGCTCGAAGCCCTCGCCGGCCAGGGTGGCGAACCGTTCCAGCGCGGCCGGGACGGTCTGCGAGTCGCCGGCGCCGGTGCGGGTCAGGTGCAGCGGGCCGAACGAGGTCCTACGCAGGGTGGCGAAGTCCCGTCCGATCTCCTCGCAGCGGCGGCGCAGCAGGTCGAGTTTGAGCCGCAGCATCGGCAGGCCGCCGGCCTCGAACAGGTTGCAGGCGTCGGCGTACCGGGCGACCAGCGGGAAGACCCGGCGCTCGTGGGCGCCGCCGACCAGGATCGGGGGGCGGCGCAGCGGCGGGGGCGAGAAGACCGGTTCCGCCAGTCGCAGGTGTTCACCGGCGTACGGGCTGCGGTCGCCGGCGAAGGCCCGGTGCGCGACCTGGAGCAGCTCCTCCAGCTGGGCGAACCGTTCCGGCCAGCTGTACGTGGGGATGCCCAGGGCGAGCTGCTCCCGTTCGTTCCAGGCCGGCCCGACGCCGAGCCAGGCCCGCCCGCCGGAGAGCACGTCCAGGGTGGTGACGATCTTCAGCAGCGGCCCCGGGTGGCGGTGGTGCCCGCCGGTGGTCAGGGTGCCCAGCTCGACCCGCCGGGTGACGGCGGCGAGGTGGGCCAGCACCGTCCACGACTCCAGGATCGGGTCGGTGACCTCGCCGAAGAGCGGGATCTGTAGGAAGTGGTCGTTGATCCAGATGCTGGCCACCCCGGCCTGCTCCGCCTCGACGGCGATCCGGCGCAGGGTGGGGCCCTGCGCGGCCGGGCCACCGGGCCAGTCGAACCGGTCGAGCAGCAGTCCGATCCGCACCGGCTCACCCCGCGATCCGTTGCAGCACCGAGGCGGTGCCCTGGCTGCCGCCGCAGCACATGGTGACCAGCGCCAGCTCCCCGTCGATGCGTTCCAGCTCATGCAGGGCGGTGGTGAGCAGCCGGGCGCCGGTGGCGCCCATCGGGTGCCCGAGCGCGATCGCTCCCCCGTTGACGTTCACCCGGTCCAGGTCGGCGCCGTGGTGCCGGGCCCAGGAGAGCACCACCGCGGCGAACGCCTCGTTGACCTCCACCACGTCCAGGTCGGTGAGCTTCAGCCGGGCCCGGTCGAGGATCCGCCGGGTGGCCACGGTCGGCCCGTCCAGCAGGAAGTACGGGTCGGCGCCGGTCACCACCTGGTGCAGCAGCCGGGCGCGGGGCCGCAGCCCCAACTCGTCGGCGCGGCGGCGGGACATCCACAGCACCGCGGCGGCGCCGTCGGAGACCTGCGAGGTGCTGCCGGCGGTGTGCAGCCCGCCGCGCATCACCGGGCGCAGCCCGGCCAGCGTCTCGACGGTGGTGGGGCGCAGCCCCTCGTCGCGGGCCAGGCCGCCCAGCGGCAGCACCTCGGCGGCGTACCGCCCGTGCGCCCAGGCCCGGGCGGCCCGCTGCTGGGACAGCGCGCCGTAGCCGTCGAGGTCGGCGCGGGTCAGCCCCTCGCGCCGGGCGATCCGCTCGGCCCCGCCGAACTGCACGCCCGGGGGGTCGTCCCACGGGTAGTCGGGCAGCTTGTGCTCGTCCACGCCGCCGGGCGCGTTGGCGCCGGCCGGCACCCGGCTCATCGACTCGACGCCGCAGGCGATGCCCACCTCGATCGCCCCGGTCGCGATCAGCGCGGCGACCAGGTGGTTGGCCTGCTGCGCGGAGCCGCAGCTGACGTCGACGGTGGTGCAGCCGACGCCCGGGTCCAGCCCGGTGGCGAGCCAGGCGTTGCGGGTCACCCCGAGCCCCTGCTCACCGACCTGGCTGACGCAGCCGCCGATCACCTGCTCCACCGCCGCCGGGTCGACGCCGGTGCGCTCGATCAGCCCGAGCAGCACGTGCCGCAGCAGCGCCACCGGCTTGACGGTGGACAGCGCGCCGTCGCGCCGCCCGATCGGGGTGCGGACGGCGTCCACGATCACCGCGTCGGTCAGCCCGGTCACCGCGGCACCACCCGGACCGGCTGGTGGGTGAAGCCGCGCAGCACCAGGCTGCCGGTACGCCGGCCGGGGCCGGCCGCCTCGATCGCCCGGGTCGCGGCGAGCAGTTCGGTGAAGACCGCTGTCAGCTCCAGTCGGGCCAGCCGGGCGCCGAGGCAGTAGTGCACCCCGCCGCCGAAGCTCAGGTGGTCGTTGGGGTGGCGGTCGAGGCGGAAGGTGTCCGGGTCGGTGAAGACCGTCTCGTCGCGGTTGGCCGAGCCGAAGAGGACCAGCACCCGGGCACCGGCCGGGATGCGCTGCCCGCGCAGCGTCACCTCGCGGGTGGTGCCGCGCCACAGCGCCTGCACCGAGGTGTCGTACCGGATGCCCTCCTCGACCGCAGCCGGCACCAGCTCGGGGTGCCGACGCAGCCGGTCGGCGAGCTCGGGCTGGCCGATCAGCGTGTGCAGCAGGTTGGTGGCCAGGCTGGTGGTCGTCTCGATCCCGGCGACCAGCAGGAACGCGCAGAAGGCCAGCACCTCCTGGTCGGTGATGCCGGCCCGACGCCCGGCGGCGATGGCGTCGAAGAGGTCGGGCGGGTCGTGCGGCGTGCCGTGCCGCAGCCGCCGCCCGAAGAACCGGAACATGTCCATGCCGCGACCGATGCCGTCGGCGCCGGACCCGGCCTGGCTCAGGTCGGCGGTGATGACCGCCGACCACTGCCGGAACTCGTGCTGCATCTCCGCCGGGACGCCGAGCATCTCGGCCAGCACCAGCGCCGGCACCGGCTCGGCCACCTCGGCGAAGAAGTCGACCGGCCCGTCGTACGCCAGCAGCCGGCGGACCCGGTCGCGGGCGATCCGGGTGACCCGCGGCGCCAGGGCGGCGACCGCGGACGGGCTGAAGGCGCGCGCCACCGCCCGCCGGAACACCTGGTGCTCGGGCGGGTCGGTGGCGATCAGCACCCGCACGTCGGGCGCGCCGATCCGGTAGCGCACCCCGGCGTCCGGGATCACCTTGCGCCCACCGAAGTCGGGGCTCATGCCCACCTTCGAGGAGAACGTGGCCGGGTCGCGCAGCACCACCGCCACGTCGGCGTGCCGGCTCACCGCCCAGACGTCCGCCGCCGGCAGGTGCAGCACCGGGGCCTTTCGGCGCAGCCGGGCGTAGCTGGGGTACGGGTCGTCGGCGACGGCCGGGTCCGCCGGGTCGAACAGCGCCGCTGCGCGGACCGCGGTGCCGCTCATCCGCAGCCGCCCGCGGTGTCGGTGTCGACGAGCACCCGCTCCGGCGCGCCGGTGGGCACCGGCACGGTGGCCGGGCCGAGCAGTTCGGTGAGGAAGTCGTCGAGCCGGTCCAGCCCCCAGAACCGGTGCGGCCCGACCCGGAAGTACGGGATCCCGAAGATGTCGTCGTGGTACGCGGTGACCAGGCAGTCCACCCCGGCCGCGCGGATCTCGGCGGACTCGGCGGCGGCCACGATCCGGTCGCCGTCCAGCCCCGCCCGTTCGGCCGCGGCGCGCAGCACCGGCGGCTCGCAGACGTTCTCGCCGCGCTCCCACCGGGCGGCGGTGACCGCGTCGTAGAACTGCTCGCCGCGGCCGAGCCGCCGGGCCAGCAGGTAGCCCAGGTGCGGCAGTTCCCACCACGGGTCGACGTCGACCGGCCAGACCATCCGCAGGCCGAGCTTGGCCGCCTGCCGCCGGGTGTCGTGCAGGATGTAGAGGTGCTTGGCCTTGCTCATGGGGGTGTAGTGGAACTCCGCCCCGGCGGCCGCCAGGTCGGCGCTGGTGCGCTCGTCCGGGTCCCAGTACGGGATGAAGTCCAGCCGCTGGTGGGCGTCGGGCAGCCGGCGGCGCAGCCGGTGGATCGCCATCCAGCTGAACGGGCTGCGGAAGGAGAAGTGCACCCGGGGTCCGCGCTTCACGACGCGCCCCCGGTGAGGGCCTTGACCGTCTCCGCGTCGAGCTCGGCCAGGGTGCCGGCGGCCGACCCGGCGCTCACCGCGTAGCCGTGCAGGATGCGGGCGGTCGCTACGTGCCGCGGCCGGTCCCGCCCGGGCCCGGTGGCGAAGGCGTCCATCCGGCCGTCGAAGGCGCGGTCCTTGACGATCTCGGTGACGGTGAAGGTGGTCTCGATCTCGTCGTCCATGTGCGCGTCGGCGAGCAGCCGCACCCGGGCCCGGGACACCACCGGGATCCAGCTGCGTTCGGCGAGCAGCCGGGGCACCGACAGGCCCCGGTCGGCGAGGAACCGGTCGACCACCTCCTCCAGCGCGGCGACGTGGCTGCCGTGCTGGACCCGGTCGGAGTAGTGGCAGTGGAAGTAGCGGGCCCGCCACCCGAAGCGGTACGCCTCCGCGGCCGGCGGCGGCGGGTCGGCCGGGGCCACCGCGGCCACGCCGGGCACCACCAGCGGGGCCAGCGCCGGCGGCGGGTCCCCGGCGGGGGCGCCGCGCTCGGTGACCAGCGCCACCGTCACGGTGCCCCGCAGCACGGTGACCGGCTGCCCGTCGCGACGCAGGTGCAGCCGCACCCCGAACCGTCCGGGCCCGCGCGGCTCGACCCGCGCCTCCACCTCGTCGTCGACCTCCAGGACGGCGGGCAGCTGCACCGAGCTGTCCACGACCTCCAGTCCGAGGCCGTACCGGTGGTAGAGGGTCTGCGGGCCGAGGTCCCGCTCGCGGAACCAGGCCAGAGTGGCCTCCTCGGCCAGGTACATGAAGGTCTTGAAGCCGATCCAGGTGCGGATGTTGGCGCCCGCGTACCGGGGACGGAGCCGGCGGACGGTGCCGCGCTCCGGTTCGGGACTGGACATGGATCCCCTCCTCAATCGGTCGGTCGGAGGCCGGCGCCGGCGGCCGCCAACTCCTCGATCAGCCGGGCCACCTCGGGTGCGTGGTTCACGTGGCAGAAGTGGTCGAAGTCGTCGCCGGCGGCCACCGTGGCCCGGGGCAGGCGGCGGGCCAGCGCCTCCATGTGCGGGCGGAACATCCCCGGGTCCGCCTCGCCGATGAGGATGGCCGCCGGGATGTCCACGTGCGACAGCGGCAGGTGGCCGCTGGCGACGTACTGCTCGAAGACGGCGAGGAAGCCGACCGGGCCGATCCGCTCGCAGGTGCGGGCGATCATCACCTCGAAGACGTCCGGCGGGGCGGTACGCCGCAGCCGCAGCCGCATCCCGTCGCTGATCTGCCGCTGGAAGGTCTCCCGGGACAGGTCGAAGGTCTCCCAGGTGACCCGGTGCTCGGCCGGGCGGAAGAACGGCGCGGCGAGCACCGCGGCGGTGGCCCGCGGCTCTCCGGCCGCCAGCCGGGCGAGCACCGCGTTCGCGCCGAAGGAGTGGCCGACCAGCAGGAACGGCCGGCCGCCGAGCGCTTCCAGCCCGGCGCCGACCCAGTCCCCCGGGCCGCCGGACCAGCGCCAGCGGTAGTCGTTGCCGGCCCGCCAGGGCAGGTCCAGGGCGACCGTGCGCCACTGCGGCCCGAGACAGCGCGACAGCCGGGTCCAGGTACGCCAGGTGTCCTCGATGCCGTGCACGAACACCGCGCACGGGCCGGTGTCGGTGCCCGGCGAGAGCAGGTGGGCCTGCGGCGACGTCATCCGGTCCCCCTCGACAGCCGGGTGGTGCGGTACCCGTCGTCCGGGTCGCCGCAGACGATCCGGGCGCTGCCGCCCCGCTCGGCGAGCACGGCGGCGGCCACCGCCAACTGGAGGACGCCGAGCGCGCCGTAGCCGGCGCCGACCGCGCCGGTCAGGTCGACCGCGTCGGCGGCCAGGCCGGCCGGGGCGAGCAGCAGGTCCGCTCCCCCGGGCGGCGGCCCGGTCAGTTCCTCGACCGGGCCGAGCCGCAGGTCACCGTCGCGTTCCAGCAGCACGCAGGCGGCCAGCGGGCGCAGCGGCGCGGCGGCGTCGAGCAGCCCGGCGGCGACCGGGTCGGCCGGTTCCGCGCCGACCACCACCACCCGCCGGGCCCGGCCGGCGGACAGCAGCAGCACGCCGAGCGCGACCGCGTCCAGGCCGGCCGGGTGGCCCGAGCAGACCGTCAGGTTGGGGCCGCCCCAGCCGAACCAGATCGCCACGGTGCTGCTGACCACGTTGCTCGACGCGTTCGGCGCGTCCAGCGGGCTCACCGCCCGTACCCCGTCGGTGGCGACCGCGGTGGCCACCGCCGCGACGGTGGCGCAGTTGCCGAGGTTGGTGGCGACCACCACGGCGGTGTCCGGATCCGGTGGCGTGTCCGGGACGCGGCGGCCGGCCCGCGCCGGCCGGCCCAGCGCCCGGTGCACGGCGCAGAGCGCCAGCCGGGTCGCCGGTTCCTTGGCCAGCAGCCCCTTGCGGCCGAGCAGCGTCGCGGCGTCCTCGGGCGGGCACGCCGGACCCGGCTCCCAGCCGGCGAGCCGGGCACCGGGCGGCAGGGCCGGCAGGTGCGCGCTCCACCCGGTGACCGCGACGCCGTACCCGGTCACGCCGCCGCCACCAGGGTGACCGCGTTGACCCCGCCGAAGCCGAACGAGTTGACCTGGGCCACCCGCGCGGCGCAGCGCACCGGCGCGCCGGTGACCAGGCGCAGCGCCTTCGCCTCCGGCAACGGCCGGCGCAGCCCCACCACCGGCGGCACCCGCCCGGCGCGCAGGCACCGGATCGCCACGTCCAGGCTCATCAGCGCCGAGGCGCCGGAGGTGTGGCCGAGCGCCCCCTTGATGCCGGTCACGTACGGGTCGCCGCCGGCCTCGACCAGCACCCGGTGGATCGCCTCCGCCTCGGTGACGTCGTTGAGCAGCGTGCCGGTGCCGTGGCTGACCACCACGTCCACCTCGGACGGGGACCGGCCGGCGCGGGCCAGCGCGTCGGTCATCGCCCGGCTGATGCCGGCCAGCGACGGGGCGGTCTCGTGGTGGGCGTCGCAGGAGAGCCCGACGCCGAGCAGCCGGGCCGCCACCGGCCCGCGCCACGCCCCGGAGACCACCACCACCGCGGCGGCGCCCTCGCCGAGCAGCACCCCGGTGCGGTCGGCGTCGAAGGGCCGCACCTGTTCGGTCGGCTCCTCGGTGACCCGTCCGATCATGGCGAGCATGGACGCGGTCATCGCGTCGGTGCCGGCGGCCACCGCCACGTCGGCCGCCCCGCTGTCGACCAGGTCGGCGGCGAGGGCGAGGGTGTGCCCGGAGGCGCTGCACGCGTTGGCGACGGTGAGCACCGGGCCGAGCCGCGGGGCGGCGGCCCGCAGCGCGCCGGTGAAGTGCAGCCGGGCCGCCCGGACCGGCCGGCCGGACACCGCCTGCCGCTCCACCGCCCGCAGTTCGCGCAGGCCGGTGCCGACCAGCACCGGCACCCGGGCGGTCGCCGGGTCGAGCCCGGCCGCGGCGAGCGCGGCGGTGACGCACCCGGCGAGCCAGTCGCTGGCGGGCAGGTCCGGCTCGTCCGCGCCGCGCGGGGCGGGCAGGTGGTGGGCGTGGGTGACGTTGACCGCGGCCGGGTCGACGTGGCGCAACGGGCCGACGCCGCACTCGCCGGCCAGCAGCCGGTCGAAGGTGGCGGCGCCGTCGCCGAAGCAGCTGCGTACCGCGCTAGCCGCGATCAGTGCCACGGCCCCACCCCCGGACGACGGCGGCGCCCACCGCCCCCTCGCGGTTCTGCGCCACCAGCACCGACAGCTGCCCGTCCAGCCGCGGATCCTGCCGGTGCGCGGCCAGCACGGTGGCCAGTTCCAGCGCGCCCCCGGCGGTGGGGTTGTCGCCCATCGCCTCGTCGACGGCGATCCGCCGGGCCCGGGAGTGGCCGAGCGCCGACTCGACCGCCCGCCACGCGGCGACCCGGGCCGCGCCGTCGTCGGCCCCGCCGATCGCCGCCATCCGCACCTCGCCGCCGTCTACCCCGCAGCGGTCCAGCGCGCCGCGCAGGCAGCCGGCGAGCGCCTCGGCGCGCTCCCGACCCCGGGGGCAGAAGCCCAGCGTCACGGCGAGCACCTCGGCGTCCGGGCCGCGCAGGTGGGTGCCGCCGGGCGGGCGCAGCACGAACACCGCGCCGCCCTCGCCGGCCGGCAGGTCGTCGTCGCGGCCGTGCCGGGACAGCCAGGCGGTGTGCGGGGTGAACTCCTCGACCGCGCCGGCGAGCAGGTAGTCGGCCTGCCGGGAGCGGAAGCTGTTGGCGCACCAGCGCAGCACCGACAGGAACGCCACCCGGCCGCCGGCCAGCGTGGCGTTGACGCCGGTCAGGTTGAACCAGATGGCCGACTGCCCGGCGGCGCAGTTCATCACCGTGTTCGGGAACAGCGCCGGGTTCACCATGTAGGGCGGGTCCTGGGTGAAGGTGTCCACCGCGTAGTCCACCGAGGACCGGACGCTGCCGGCGGTGGTGCCGAGCACCACCCCGATCCGGTGCCGGTTGGCGTCGGTGACCTGGAGCCCGGCGTCGGCCAGCGCCCGGCGGCAGGTGACCACGGTGAGCGCGGTCCGCCGGTCGAAGAAGCTGGTGCCCTTGCGGCCCAGCTCGGCCCGGACGTCGAAGTCGAGCAGGGCGTGCGCGCGCGGCGTGGGCAGCGGGGCGTCGTACCGGCCGGCGACCTCGACCGGCGCCGGCGGCCGGTCGAGCGCCCCGACCAGTGCCGGGTGGTCGGTGCCGGCCGGGCTGGTGACACCCCAGCCGATGATCTGCAGCGCGCTCACGAGACAGCTCCCAGCAGCACGATGGCGTTGTTGCCGCCGAAGGCGAAGCCGTTGTTCTGGGCCACCCGCACCCGGGCCGGCCGGGCGTGGTTGGGAATCGGGTCCAGCCGGGCCATCGCCGGGTCCGGGTTGCTCCAGTTGATGGTGGGTGGCAGGAACCCGCGGGCGATCGCCAGGGCCGCGGCCATCACCCCGAACGCGCTGGCCGCGCCCATGGTGTGGCCGAGCATCGACTTGATCGAGCTGACCGGCGGCACCCGCCCGTCGAAGGCGTCCTCCAGTGCGGCCGCCTCGGTGGCGTCGTTGGCCGCGGTGCCGGTGCCGTGCGCGCAGACATAGTCGATGTCGTCCGGACGGACGCCCGCGTTGCGGTGCGCCAGCCGCATGCACTCGGCGATCGAGGCGGCGTCCGGGGCGACCATGTGCCGGGCGTCGCAGTTCAGGCCATAGCCCAGCACCTCCGCGTAGGGCGTGGCGCCCCGGGCGCGGGCGTGGTCGGCGGACTCCAGCAGCAGCATGGCGCCGCCCTCCGCGGTGATCATGCCGGAGCGGTCCCGGTCGAACGGCGCGCAGGCCTTGTCGGCGACCGCGCCGAGCCGGACGAACCCGGCGTGCGCCCAGCGGCACACCGAGTCCGCGCCGCCGGTGAGCATCACGTCCGCGTCACCGTTGGCCACCAGGTCGTACGCGTAACCCAACGCGTAGTTGCTGGCCGAGCAGGCGGTGGCGAGGGTGACCGACTCCCCGGTGACGCCCAGTTCCTCGCTCACCGCGGCGGCGAGCCGCCCGGCGGGCAGGTGCTCGGCCAGGTCACCGGGGAGCGCCGGGAAGCCGTGGTCGACGATCCGGCGGCCCATCTCCTCGGTCACCTTCGACTCGCCGCTGGTGGTGCCGACCGCCACGCCGACCCGGTGCGGTGGCACCCGGTCGACGCGCAGGCCGGCGTCGCGCACCGCGAGCCGCGCCGCGGCGGCCGCGAAGAGGCTGGACCGGCCCCAGGCGGCGGTGTCGAGCCGGCGCAGGATCGGCTCCGGCTCGAACGCCCGCACCTCACCGGCCATGGTCCGGGGGAAGCCGGCGGTGTCGAAGCTGGTGATGGCGGAGATGCCGTTGTGTCCGCCGCGCAGCCCCGATTCGAACGCCGCCGCCCCGATCCCGATGTTCGACACCGGTCCGAGGCCGGTGATCACCACCCGCCTCATGTCACGATTCGGACCAGCCGGCGTAGCCGGCCGTCACCGCGTACACGGCCTTGAGGTTCTGCATGTTCGCCAGCTCCTGCTGCGGGATCTCGATCTTGTACTTCTTCTCGATCCGGGCGAGCATCTCGATCGCCCGCAGCGAGTCCGCCTCGTACTCCTCCTGGAAGTCCCCGGTGTCGGTCAGCTCCTCCGGCTCGACCTCGAGGACCTCCGCGACGAGTTCCCTGAGCTCCGCCAGACGCGTGTCGCCGTCAGCCATGGTCAACTGCTCCCTCCGATCGGTTGGTGGTCACGTGCCGTCCGGCCGTGCCGGTAGGGCGGTGCGCGGCCGGACGACCGCGGTGAGCGAGCCGTAGGTCGCGATCGGGCGCGAGCCCACGCTGCTGCGGCCGGTGACGAACGCGGCCCCGTCGCTGCGGTGCTCCAGCTCGACGACGTGGCGCACCACGTCGCCCGGGTAGGCCCGCCCGACGAACTCGCAGTCCCGGGCAGCGGCGAGCATGAGCACCTCGTCCGGACGGGTCGCCCCGGCGCTGTGCAGCCAGAGCACCGCCGCGGCCTGGCCGAACGACTCCAGCAGCAGGCAGGACGGGTAGGCGTACGCCTCGACGCCGTCGGCCGGGTCGAGCCCGGCGTAGCACGGCTCGATCCCGGAGACGGTCTTCACGGCGGTCAGCCCCACCCCGGGGCGCAGCTCCTCGACCCGGTCGAGCAGCAGCATGCCGGGCCCGTGCGGCAGCGTCCGGCGCAGCTGCGGGAAGTCGAGTCTCACCCCGACCACCCGCACTCCACCGTCGCGGTGGCCACCCGCACCCCGTCGCCGCGCCGGCAGTCGGCGCGCAGCCGGACCGGGTGCGGCGGCGACACCGCGGTCGCCTCGGCGAGCACCCGCAGCAGGTCGCCGGGGCGCAGCGGCACCAGGAAACGCAGCGACCGCACGGCGGTCAGCCGCAGCCGGCGGCCGTCCGGCTCGCCGAATGCCGCGGCCGCCGCCTGCACCACCGCCTCCAGCACGAACACGCCGGGAAAGATGGTCAGCCCGGGAAAGTGGTCCGGCAGGTACGGGCCGTCGCCGTGCACCCGCAGCTCGCCGGTGATCCGCCGGACGTCGCCGTCCACGATGGCGGTCACCCGGTCGCAGGCGACCAGCGGCCGGACGGCGTCGAGGAGGTCGGTCACAGCACGATCCCCCCGTCCACCTGGAACACCTGGCCGGTGATGTAGGAGGCGTCGGCGGAGAGCAGGAAGGCGACCAGCCCGGCGACATCGTCGGGGGTGCCGAAGCGGCGCAGCGGGATCGACTCGCGGGCCTTGACGCGCAGCCGGTCGGGCAGCCCCGCGGTCATCTCGGTCTCGATGAAGCCGGGCGCCACCACGTTGGCCCGCAGCCCGTACGGGGCGATCTCCTTGGCCAGCGACCGGGTCAGCCCGATGATGCCGGCCTTGGCCGCGGCGTAGTTGGACTGCCCGGCGTGGCCGTACACCCCGGCCACCGAGGAGATGTTCACCATCGCGCCCCGGCGCCGCTTCAGGAACCGGTAGCCGACCGTGCGGCAGACGTTCCAGGTGCCGGTGAGGTTGGTGCGCAGCACGGCGTCCCAGTCCCGCTCGGCCATCAGCACGGTGGTCGCGTCGCGGGTGATGCCGGCGTTGTTGACCACCGCGGTCAGCGGCCCGAGCCGCTCCTCGGCGTCGGTCACCAGCGCGGTCACCGCGGCCAGGTCGCCGACGTCGCAGGCGGCGAAACAGGTCCGGACGCCGAGGTCGGCGACCGCCTTCTCGGTCTGCGCCGCGTCGTCGGCCCGGCCGGCGTAGCAGCCGGTGACGTCGAAGCCGGCGGCGGCCAGCCGCAGCGCGACCGCCCGGCCGATGCCCCGGGACGCCCCGGTGACCAGCACGTGCCCGCTCCCGCCGGCGTCGGGCTCCGGCGCACCCGGCCTGATCCGCTCGCTCATCCGTCCCCCCGGCTTTTCGTGCCGGCCGTCGCCACCACGGAGAACCCGCAGGGCAGCCGGCGTACGGTGGGCGCGCCCAGGCCGGCCTTGGCGGCCAGCGCCGCGAAGCCCGCCTCGGTGCGCTGGCGACCGCCGAACAGGACCAGCATCTTCAGGTCCATCGCCCGGCCGTTGCGGTCGTCGTCGGCGGGCACCTCCTCGACCACGAGCACGCGGCCGGTCGGGCCGGCCGCCGCGGCGCACCGACCGAGGATCTCCCGCGCGGTCTCGTCGTCCCAGTTGTGCAGGATGTCGAAGAGCAGGTAGGCGTCGCCGCCGGCGGGCACCTCGGTCAGGAAGCTCCCGCCGACCACCGCGCACCGGCCGGCCAACCCGGCCTCGGCCAGCCGCCGGCGGGCTTCCTCGGCCACCGGCGGCCGGTCCAGCAGGGTGCCGCGCAGGTGCGGGTGGGCGCGCAGCAGGGCGCCCAGGGTGCGGCCCACCCCGCCGCCGACGTCCACCACGTGCCGCACCCCGCTCCAGTCCAGCGCGGCGAGGTCCGGCACCACCCGGGCGGACTTGGCGGCCATCAGCTCGTCGAAGGAGACCGCCCGGGCCGGGTCGGCGGCCAGGTCGTCCCAGAACGGCCGGTCGAACACCGCCGGGTAGCCCGGCCCGCCGGTGCGCACCGCGTGCAGCAGCCCGGTCAACGCCAGGTCCATCCGGCCGCCGGCGCCGTCCAGGTCGAGCCACTGCCGCAGGTCGCCGGTGGACCGGCCGGTGAGCATCCGGCCGGCCGGGGTGAGCGCGAAGCGGTCCGGCGCGTCCTCCCGGTAGAGGCCGAGGGAGCAGAGGTAGCGCAGCAGCCGACCGAGCGCGTCGGCGTCCGCGCCGGTGGCCAGGGCCAGCTCGCCGGCCGACCGGGGGCCGTCGCCCAGGTGGTCGGAGAGGCGCAGGGTGGCGGCCACCCGGATGGCGAAGGGCGGAAGCACCTCCAGCATCGAGGAGATGTCGCCGCGGCGGAGCGTCATGCCGGCCCCGACCCGGCACCGGCGTCCCCGCTGGAGTAGAGCCGCCCGTCGCACCAGACGTACCGGACCCCGCCCCACTTGATCGCCGAGAAGGCGTCCGGGAAGAAGCCCCGGCCGGGCAGGTTCGCGCTGGTGTTGCAGAGCACCGGCACCCCGCTGCGGGCGTGGTACGCGGTGAGCAGCCGGAACAGCAGCGGATGGTCGGGCCCCACGGTCTGCAACCGGGCACTGCCGTCGGCATGCACGACCGCCGGCACCCGGTCCCGCCACCCGGCGCGCACCTGGTGCTCGAAGAGCATGTACGGGTCGGGGGTGCCCGGGTCGAACACCTCGGGCGCCCGGTCGACCAGGCAGATCGGCGCCACCGGCCGGTACGCCTCGCGCAGCTTGATCCGGTTGAGCCGGTCCTGCATCCCCGGGTCGTCGGCCGGGGCGATGATGCTGCGGTGCCCCAGCGCCCGCGGCCCCAACTCGGCGCGGCCGTGCAGCACCACCACCGGTTCCCGCTCGCGGTGCAGCAGCTCGGCGACCTCCTCGATCTCGCACGGCCGCCAGGTCCAGCCCGCCGGTGGGGCGTCGCCGTAGCCGACCGCGGGCCCGGCGAAGACCGACCAGGTCAGCGCGGAGGTGCCGGTACGCCGGATCAGCTCGGCGCAGGCCGCCCCAATGGCCGAGCCGGCGTCGTTGGGGAACGGCGGCACCCAGACGTCGGAGAACATCCCGCTGGCCCGGATCGCCGAGTTCCACTTGATGTTCAGCGCGCAGCCGCCGGAGAGGCAGAGCGGTTCGCCGGCCGCGGCGTACCGGGCGGCCGGACCGGCGCGCAGGCCGGCCAGCAGCAGCCGCAGCAGGTGCTCCTGGAAGCTGGCCAGCACGGCCGCGTCGGAGAGCCCCAGCGGGGCCAGCTTGCGCAGCACCTGGGCGCTCCAGATGAAGCCGCGGGTCACCTCGATCGGCAGCAGCCGCCGGGTCTGCTCGGTCATCACCGCGATCGCCGCCTCGTCCGGTTCGGCCAGCGCGGCGTACGCCATCGCCTTGCCGGAGATCGGCAGCAGCGCCTCCAGCTGGGCGAAGTCGCCCAGCCCGCCGAGCGAGCGGCGCTGCTCGGCGGAGACCCGGAACGGGGCGAAGTGCGAGGCGAAGACCGGGTAGAGCGCGCCGGCGGTGCCGAGCACCGGGCCGAGCGCGGTCAGCGACCGGGCCACCGGGTCGAACCGGTAGAGCACCGCCGGCATCCCGCCGTCCCACACCAGGATCAGCGCGGGTTGGCCGGTGCGGGCGTACGGGCTGGTGCAGTAGCTGGCCAGGGCGTGGTCGGTGGCGTGCGGGTAGCTGGTGTGCGGCAGCTCCCGGCCGGCCACCGTGAGCCCGGCGCCGGTGATCCCGGTGAGCGCCTCCGGGCTCTCCCCCGGCCCACCGAGCACCGCGTAGCCGGCGAGGTCGAGGGTGACCGCCGAGCCGTCCTCGCGGACCACCTCGGCGCCGGCCCGGCCGTCGCGGGACTGCACCCAGCCGTCCACGCTGACCGCCACCAGGTCGGCCACGTCGACGTCGTGCAGCGCGAGCTGGTGGGCGACGTCGGCGAGGTCGGACAGGTGCGCGTGGCGGCGCCGGTTGTCGATCTTCTCCGCCTCGACGGAGAAGAGCAGCCGGTCTCCGTCGATCGCCGCCACCGCGCCGTCGTGGGTCACCTTCAGGCCGCAGATCACCTGTCGACCGGTCACGCCTACCACCACCCCCACCCGCCGCCGGTGCGGCGCTCGGCGTCGTACGACGCCCCGACGACAATTACCCGTGGAATTGATCAGGCGGCTGACGGATTGCCATTCTTGGCATCCATCTGGCGCAACACGTAGTCCTCGATGTCCTTGATGGACCGGATGTTGCGCGCATTTTCCTCGTCGATGGGCGGCAGGTCGAACTCGTCCTCGAGCGCGAATGCGAGTTCGAGGAGAGCCAGGCTGTGGTACTCGAGATCCTCGACCAGAAGAGCCTCGTCGGTGACCTCAGGCTGCGGGTTCGGCGCGAGGTCCAGGATGATGTCCCGGAGCTGCGTTCTGACTTCTGATTCCGTTCGAGTCGGCACGTCGTGGACGTTAGTTCGACCCTCGCGGATGCGGAAGTGCGCGCGTATTCAGTTGCACAACTCAGTTGTCACCGCGGGTGTAGAGAATTCCCTCCGACCAGACGTAGCGGGTCTGTCCCCAGGCCATGGCCGAGCCGGGGTCGGGGAAGAAGCCCTTGCCCGGGTGGTTGGCGCTGGTGTTGCAGAGCACCGGTACGCCGCTGAGCCGGTGGTAGGCGCGCAGCAGCTCGTAGGTCGGGCTGCTGGTGGCGTCCACGGTCTGCAACCGGGCGCTGCCGTCGACGTGCACGATCGCCGGCACCCGGTCCGCCCACTCCGGACGGACGTCGTGGGCGAAGAGCATGTACGGGTCGCGGGTGCCGGGCGCGAAGACCTCGGCGGCGTGCTCCGCCAGGCAGATCGGCGCCACCGGCCGATACCCCTCCCGGTGCTTGAGCCGGTTGAGGGTGTCCCGCATGCCGGCGTTCACCGCCGGGGCGATGATGCTGCGGTGGCCCAGCGCCCGCGGCCCGAGCTCGGCCCGGCCGCTGACCACCACCACCGGCTCGTTCTCCCGGTGCAGCAGCTCGGCCAGGCCGGCGACGTCGCAGGGCCGCGCCGACCAGCCGGCCGGGACCACCCCGTCCCAGCGGATGCCCGGCCCGGCGAAGGCCGACCAGCGCACCGCGGAGCGGCCGGTGACCCGGACCATCTCGGCGCAGGCGGCGCCGATCGCCGAGCCGGCGTCGTTGGGGAACGGCGGCACCCACACCTCCTCGAAGAGGCCGCTGGCGCGCAGCCCGGCGTTCCAGGTGATGTTCAGGTGGCAGCCACCGGAGAGGCAGAGCGGCAGCCCGGCCAGCTCCGGGGCGTCCCGCAGCGCCGCCCGCACCCCGGCCAGCAGCACCCGGAACAGGTACTCCTGGAACGAGGAGATCACCGTCGCGTCGGGCAGGCCCGAGCCGTCGAGCCGGCGCAGCACCTCCCGCGTCCAGCCGTACATCCGCAGGTGGGTGTCCGCCGGCGGCAGGTCGGCCGTGACCCGCTCCATCACCGCGATGGCGTCCTCGTCCGGCTTGCCGAGCGCGGCGTACGCCATCGCCTTGCCGGAGACCGGGAAGAGCGCCTCCATGCCGAACATCCGGTCCCGGTCGGGGCTGCGCCGGTCCACCCGGAACGGCGGGAAGTGCGAGGCGAAGATCGGGTAGAGCCCGCCCGAGGCGGGGCCGACCCAGCCGACCCGGCGCAGCGCGCCGCCGCGGGGGTCGTACCGGTAGAGGAAGGGCGGCATCCCGCCGTCCCAGACCACCACCAGCGCCGGCCGGTCCCGCTCGGCGAAGGGCGAGGTGCAGTAGCTGGCGAACAGGTGGCCGGCGGAGTGGGTGTAGCTGGCGAAGCCGCCCGGCATCGGGTGCAGCGGCAGGCCGTCGCCGTGCACCGGCCGTACCGGCCCCGCCGGCCCGCCCGGCTCGTCGGAGTACCCGGCGACCGCCAGCGGGTGCGTCCGGCCGTCCCGGCCGCGCAGCTCCACGTACGAGGAGCCGTCCACCCGGGGCGTCCACCCGTCGACCGCGACGTGCGTGACCTCGGCCGGGTCGACGCCGCTGGCCCGCAGCTCGTCGAGGATCTGGCCGGCGTCGGTGAGCCCGCAGTGGCGGGGTGAGTTGCCGATCTTCTCCGCCTCGGTGGAGAAGAGCAGGCGCCCGTCGGTGATCACCGCGACGGCGCCGTCGTGGGTCAGCTTGAGTCCGCAGATGACTGCCGTACCGGTCATGTCGAAGCCTTCCGCCGCGTGGCTGGGAGTGCCGTTCCTCCCCGGCGCCGCGGCGCCCGGCCCGCCGGTTGTTCAAGTGGGCAGTGTCCGCACTCGCTCACCCCGCCCCGCTCGAGCGGGGCGCTGGTCACCGGGCGCGGGTCGCGTCCAGGTGCCACGCAGCCGGAGCGGTGTCATCCTGACCCGCCTGGCCGGCCGCCGACAACGGCCGCAAGATACCGCCATGCCGACCACCGCTGAAGACGACCGACCGGCGACCGGGTCCCGGCTGCTGTCCTGGGTGGAGCGCCCCGGCCCGGGGGTGGTCCGGTTCGCCGCCGCCGGCGACGACTGGGACGAGTGGCCGTACCCCCGGCTGGCCGCCGCGGTGCGCCGGGTGGCGGGCGGGCTGCGCGCCGCCGGGGTGCGGCGCGATGACCGGGTGGTGCTGGTCGAGCCGACCGGCCCGGGCTTCGTCGCCGGCTACTTCGGCACCATGCTCGCCGGCGCGGTGCCGACCCCGGTCGCACCGCCCGCGCTCGGCCAGGACCTCGCCGGCTACCTGGAGCACGTCCGGCACATCGTGGCCACGGCCGCGCCCCGGCTGGTGGTGACCGGCGGGACGCTGGCCGAGCCGCTGCGCCCGGTCGCCGGGGACGCCGGCGTGGTCCGCACCGCCGACCTGCTCGACGGCGCCGACGAGCCGGCCGCCGGCCGGCGCGCCGGGCTGGCCCTGCTCCAGTTCACCTCCGGCTCGACCGGCCGGCCCCGCGCGGTACGCGTGCCGTTCGCCGCGCTCGAGCACAACGTCGCCGCGATCGGCCGGTGGCTGCGCCAGGGGCCGGCGGATCCCACCGCCTCCTGGCTGCCGCTGCACCACGACATGGGTCTGATCGGCTGCCTGCTCACGCCGGTGGCGCACCAGGGCGACCTGTGGCTGCTCACCCCGCAGCAGTTCGTCCGCGACCCGCTGCGCTACCTACGCTGCTTCGGCCAGCGCGGGGCGCGGCTGACCGCCATGCCGACCTTCGGGCTGCGGCACGTGGTCGACCGGGTACGCCCCGAGCAGCTCGCCGGGCTGGACTTCGCGGCCTGGCGGGCGGTGATCGTCGGGGCCGAGCGGGTCTCCCCCGCCGCGCTGGCGGACTTCTGGCGGCTGCTCGCCCCGCACGGGCTGGACCGGCGGGCGCTGCTGCCGGCGTACGGGCTGGCGGAGGCGACCCTCGCGGTGACCGGCGGCGCGCTGGACGAGCCGTGGCGGACGGCCCGGGTGGACCCGGCGCGGATCCCGCTCGGCGGTGCGCCCGGCGGTGGCCCGGCCGCCGCGCCCCTGGTCGGCTGCGGCGCCCCGCTCGACGGCGTGTCGGTGCGGATCGTCGACGACGCCGGCCGCCCGCTGCCGGACGGGCGGGTGGGCGAGATCGAGGTGGGCGGGCGCTGCGTCGCGGCCGGCTACCTCGGCGACCCGGCCGGGACGTCCGCCCGGTTCACCGCCGGCGCCCTGCGCACCGGCGACAGCGGGTTCCTGCACGACGGGCAGCTCTACGTGCTCGGCCGGCTCGGCGACAGCCTGAAGCTGCGCGGCCGCACCCTGTTCGCCGAGGACGTGGAGGCGGCCCTGGAGGCCGCGGGCCTGCCCCGGCACCGGCACACCGTCCTGCTCGGACACGCCGACCGGCCGGTGGCGATGGTGCTGCTGGAGAACGCCGAGCCGGACTGGGAACGGCGGGCCGGCGCGGTCGTCGGTCGACTCACCGAGGGTGCCGAGTTGATCGCGCTCCGCGTTCCCGTCGGTACAATCCTGCGGACCACCAGCGGAAAGCCGAGACGCCGCGTGATGTGGCAGCGCTTCCGCGACGTCAACGGAGGGAGCCACCGTGCACGCTGAGGTCGACGCGCTGGTCATCGGCGCCGGGGTGAGCGGGCTGAGCACCGCCATCTGCCTGCAGGAGGCGGGGCTGCGGGTGCTCGTCCGGGCCACCCAGCCACCGGAACGCAGCACCTCGATGATGGCCTCGGCGATGATCGGGCCCAGCTTCGCCGCGCCGGGCGACCCCGCGCTCGGCTGGCACCGGGAGACCGTCCGCCGGCTCACCCCGGACACCCCCGGCGTACGGGTGCTGGACGGGCGGATGGCGGCCCGGCCGGCGGGGATGGTCCCGCCCGGGGTGGAACGGTTCGAGGGCTACCGCCCGTGCCGCCCGGAGGAACTGCCCGAGGGCTACGGCACCGCGTTCTGGGTCCGCCAGCCGGTGGTCGACATGCCGCCGTACCTGCGACACCTCGCCGACCGGTTCACCGCCGCCGGCGGTCGGCTGGTGCTGGAGCCGGTGCGCTCGCTGGACGAGGCGGCCGAGGTCGCGCCGCTGGTGGCCAACTGCGCCGGCCTGGGCGCCGCGGAGCTGACCGGCGACCGGCAGCTCAAGCCGGTCCGCGGCCCGAAGATCGTGGTGGCGAACCCGGGCATCGAGCACTTCTTCATCGAGGCGCCGCTGGGGCCGATCTGGGCCGGTTTCATCCCGCACGGCGACCGGGTGGTGCTCGGCGGCACCCACCGCGACTCCGCCGACACCACCCCGGACGAGGCGGAGGCGGCCGAGATCATCCGCCGGTGCGCGGTGGTCGAGCCGCGGCTGGCCGACGCGCCGGTGCTGGAGCACTCGGTCGGGCTGCGGCCGGGCCGGCCCGCGCCCCGGCTGGAACTGGAGAAGCTCGGCCGGGCGCGGATCGTGCACAACTATGGCCACGCCGGCACAGGGGTCATGCTGTCGTGGGGATGCGCCAGGGAGGCGGCCGACCTGCTGGTGTCGTGACGCGGGTCGGGCCGGCCCCACCGACCGACCAGAAGGGACATCGGGGATGACGGACTCCCGGCCCGACGAGTCGCAGTTGATCTCGGAAGCCGTGGCGTACGCGGCGGGACTGGACGCCTCGGCGGTCCGCCGGGAACTGTCCGCCCCGCAGGGGCCGCACCGGTGGCCCCGGCACCGGCTCAACGAGGTGGACCTGGAGTGGCGGCGCTGGCGGCTGCGCCGCTGGCTCGCCGCCGACGAGGACCCGCCCGGCTCGATCAAGCTCTTCGAGCGGCTCGCGGTGGCCGCCGGAATGCCGCCGGCGGCCACCGCCCCGCTCGCCACCGAGGTCGGCGGGGCGCTGACCACGCTCAGCTACGACGAGATGTTCCCGCAGGGGCCGCTGATCGCCAAGGCGATGCAGGCCCGGGTGGTGCGGCAGGTCGCCGCCCGGGAGACCGACGAGCAGTACGCGGCCATGATGCTCGCCTCCACCCGCCGCCGGGAGGACTACCTGCGCAAGCTGCCCGACGACACCTGGTGGATGATCGGCGACCTGATCTCGGAGGCCACCCGGCGGGCCTGCGTGGCCGAGATCGCCACCTTGCCGGCCAGCGCCGGCGCCGCGTACGACGGCGGGCTCAGCCCGGGCTGGGACAAGGAGCACGACGCCCTGGTCAGCCGCTCCTGTAACGCCTACCTGGGCGCCGGGCCGACGCTGGTGGCGATCCACGAGGATCCGGCGCTGGTGGCGCAGATCTCGGCGCGGATGGGCCGGCGGATGTACCCGACCCGGTGCACCTACCTGGAGTACCGGCCGGGCGACTTCCTCGGCGTGCACACCGACCAGCCGACCTGCGAGGTGTCGCTGCTGTTCACGGTGGACGGTGAACCGGGCCCAATGCGCTCCTACTTCGACCGGACCGCCACCGGTCCGGCCGCGCTGCACCGCTGGGTGCACGACAACGGCCAGTTCCCCGACGGCGGCCGGGACTTCGTCTACCGGCCCCGGGAGGGCTTCGCGCTCACCGGCCGGGCCGTGCCGCACGCCCGGCTGCCGCAGCAGGAGAGCGCCTTCATCGGCGCGCTGTTCTACAGCGGCCTGGTCTGAGCAGCCACCGCGGTACCGCGGCCCGATCCGAAGCAGCCACCGCGCTACGGGGGTCTGGGCCGCGTAGCCCTCGCGCCACAGCGGGCGGTTCGGGAGCTACCGCGGCCCGGTCGGTGGGCGCCGGCGCACCTGGGCCGCGGTGTACTCGGTCAGCCCCAGCCGGCCACCCTCCAGCCCGATCCCGCTGCACTTCATGCCGCCGACGGGCTGGTCGGGCCCGAGCAGGGCGTGCCCGTTGACCCAGACCGTGCCGCACTCGAGCCGGTCGGCCACCGCCCACGCCCGGTCCGGGTCGGCCGACCAGACCGACCCGCCGAGCCCGTAGGAGCTGGCGTTGGCGCGGCGTACCGCGTCCTCGACGTCCCGGTACGGCACCACCGGCAGCACCGGGCCGAACTGCTCCTGGTCGACCACCGGGTCGCCGTCGTCCACGCCGGTCAGCACGGTCGGGGCGTAGTACAGGCCCGGCCCGTCCGGCGCGGCGCCGCCGGCCGCCACCCGGGCGCCCCGGGACCGGGCCGCGGCCACCAGGTCGGCGATCCGGCTGAACTGCCGCCGGTGCGCCAGCGGCCCCAACTGGGTGCCCTTGGTGGTCGGGTCACCGACCCGGGCCGCCCGAGCCCGGTCGGCCAGCGCGTCCACCAGCCGGGCGTGCAGCCGCCGCGGCGCGTACAGCCGTTTGATCAGGACGCACGCCTGCCCGTTGTTGGCGAACGAGTCCCAGAACAGCCGCTCGGCCAACTCGTCCGGGTCGGCGTCGTCGAGCACCACTGCCGGGTCGTTGCCGCCCAGTTCCAGCACGTACCGCTTCAGGTCGCCGCCGGCCCGGGCGGCGACCCGGCGGCCGGCCGGCACCGAGCCAGTGAACGTGACGTGTGCGGGCACCGGGTGGGCCACCATCGCCGCGCCGAGCGCGTCGTCCCCGCTGAGCACGTTCACCAGGCCCGCCGGCAGCACGCCGGCGAGCACCCGGCCCAGCTCCAGAGTGGCCAGCGGCGCGTACGGGGACGGCTTCAGCACCACCGCGTTGCCGGCCCGCAGCGCCGGGGCCAGCTTCGCCGCGGCCACCGCCACCGGGAAGTTCCACGGCGTGACGGCGGCGACCACCCCCAGCGGGCGCCGGACCAGCTCGGCGTAGCCGCGCCGGTCGTCCTGGAGCACCTCCGGAGGCAGCTCCAGGTCGGCGTGGTGGCGCAGGGTGGCCGCGGCGGCGTACGCCTCGCCGACCGCCAGCGGCAGCGGCTTGCCCATCTCGGCGGTGACCAGCGCGCCGAGCCGCCCCGCGGCGGCGCCGACCGCCTTGGCGGCGGCGCGCAGCCCCGCGCGCAGCGCCGTCTCGTCGGCGCTCCACTGGCGCCACGCGCCGGCCGCGGCCCGCATCGCGGCGTCCACCTGCCCCGGGGTGCAGACTGGCGCCCGCCCGCAGACCGCGCCGGTGGCCGGGTTCACCACCTCGACCTGCCGGTCGCCGGGCACGTCGGCGCCGTCGATCGTCATCGGCACCGGCTCCATCACGCCGCCCCGGCCAACGCGGCGACGTGGATCGACGGGTACGTCGGCGCGAAGCCCAGCCCGGCCCGCGCGGCCGTGGTGTCCACCTCGCCGCCGAACTGGTCGGTGTCCAGCACCGGCGCGTCGGCCGACTCGCCGTGCGGCAGCGTCACCTGCCCGGCCAGCTCGGCCAGCTCGGCGGCGGTCACCGGGGCGTCGTCGGCGATGTTGAACACCCCGGTCGCGCCGGCCGCCAGCGCGTGCAGCACGCTCTGCCGCACGTCGGCGTGGTGCACCAGGTGCAGCCGTTGCCCGGCGGGGGCGCGGCGGGCCCAGGCGAACGCGTCCACCAGATGCGGGTCACCCTCGCCGTAGGTGTAGGCGACCCGCAGCACGCACACCCCCAGCGGGCTGTCGACGTAGCCGGCCACCGCCCGTTCCGCGCCCAGCTTCGCGGCGGGAAACGGCGCGCCGGCCGGGTCGCGCAGCGGGTCGTCCTCCCGGGTGGCCCGGCCGGGCGTCGGTCGGTAGATGAGGTAGCTGCTCAACTGCACGAACCGGTGGGCGCCGGCGGCCAGCGCGGCGGCGGCGAGCCGGTCGGTGGCCAGGTGGTTGAGCCGGTCGGCCTCCCGCGCGTCGATGCCGGTGAACGCGCTGGCGATGTGCACCACGGCGTCCATCCCCTCGACCGCGCGCCGGCAGGTGTCCGGGTCGGTGAGGTCGCCCACCACCAGGTCCCGGTTGCCGCCGGCGGGGCCGCCCGCCGGGTTCCAGACGGCCAGCCGCAGCCGCAGCCCCCGGGCCCGCAGCAGCGGGATGAACCGAGCACCGACCCGGCCGGTGGCGCCGGTGAGCAGTACGGCGGTCATCGGACGGCCGCCAGCTCGTCGGCGCCGTCGAACACCGGCCGCCCGCTGGCGGCCAGCCGTTCCAGCAGGGTGACACCGTGCCCGGTCGGCGGCATGGCGAGCATCTCCCGGCGCAGCCGTTCGGCGTTGGCCCGGTACAGCGGCTCGTCGAGCACGGCGCGGACCGCGGCGCGGACCCGCGCCGGGTCGAGGGTGCGGTGGTCCAGCCGCACCGCGGCGCCGGCCGCGGCGAGCCGGTGCGCGTGGTACGGCTGGTCCACCGCCACCGGGATCGCGACCATCGGCAGGCCGTGCCGCAGCGCCCCGACGGTGGTCAGGTAGCCGGCGTGCTGCACCACCGCGGCGCTGCGGGACAGCACCGCCTCCTGCGGGATGTAGCGCGCCGCGTGGATGTTCGGGCCGAGCGCGGCGAGCGGGGCCGGGTCCACCCCGGACCCGACGGTCATCACCACCGACACGTCCTCGTCGCGCAGCGCCTCGGCGACGGTGGCGAAGAGCGGCCCCACCTGGTTGAACGCGGTGCCCATGGTGACGTAGACGACCGGCCGGTCGGGCAGCGCGGCGAGCCAGGCCGGCACCTCGTCGCCGACCTGGTAGAGCGGCGGCTGGATCAGGTGCGCCACGTCCGGCTCGGCCGGGCCGTCGAACCAGCTCAGCGGGTTCGCGGTCAGCGGCTGCCAGCTCGGCAGGTACGCGTCGAGGTAGAGGTACGGGTAGAGCCGTTCCAGTCCCGGGTCGGCGGGCAGGCCGAGCCGGCGCCGCGCCGCGTTCCACGGTTCGGCCATCACCTCGGCGAGCACCGGCCGAGGCAGTCGCGGCAGCTGCCCGAGGGCCGCGTACGGCACCCCGGCCGCGTCGGCGGCGAGCGGCGCGGCCCACTCCAGCGACTCGTGCAGCACCACGTCCGGGCGCAGCTCGCGGAGCAGGTCGACCAGGCCGGCCACCATCGAGCCGGTGGCCAGGCTCATCAGCCGCAGCCGTCGCCGCGGGTCGTCGAAGGCGCCGGCCCGGGGGCCGTCGGCGAGCCAGGCCGGCCCCACCTCCCGGACGGCGAACCCGGCGCGGGTCACCCAGTGCCCCATCCCCCGGCCGGTGGCCACCACCACCTCGTGCCCCGCGTCCACCGCGGCCCGGGCGAGCTGGGCGACCGCGTGGAAGTGGCCGACCGCCGGCTGACACGTGACGACGAGTTTCATGCCACCGCACCTCCCTGGCGCCAGTCCTCGCGGTATCCGCGAGCGGTGATGCCGGCCACGCAGCCGGCCAGGTCGCGTCCTCGGGAGCCGCGCACCACGGCGTCCGGCCGCCCGCCGCCGGCCACCTCGGCGACCACCGCGGCGGTGGCCCGGGCCAGCTCCGCCACCTCGGCGTCGCCGACCCGCCGGAAGCCCAGGTCGTTGGTGCCGATCCGGATGCCGCTGGTCTCCGCGGCCGGTCGGGGGTCGCGCGGGACGAGGTTCATGTTGACCAGCACGCCGAGGCGGCGCAGCACGTCGGCGACCTGCCGGCCGGTGACCGCCACCGCGCGCAGGTCGGCCAGGACCAGGTGGCTGTCGGTGCCGCCGGAGACCACCGGCACCCCGTGGTCGGCCAGCGCCCCGGCGAACGTCCGCGCGTAGCGCACCACCCGGCGCATCGCCGCGGCGAACTCCGGGCGGGCGGCGAAGCCCAGCGCGACCGCCTTGGCGGCGATGCCGCCGAAGTCCGGGGTGCCCTGGAAGCCGGGGAAGACCGCCCGGTCCAGCGCCCGGGCGTCCAGCCGGGACGACGCCCCGCGCAGCAGCAGGCCGCCGCGCGGCCCGCAGAGCTGCTTGTACGTCGAGGTGGTGATCACGTCGCAGTGCGGCACCGGTGACGGGTGCGCGCCGGCGGCGACCAGCCCGCTGACGTGGCTGACGTCGGCCATCAGCAGCGCGTCCACCTCGTCGGCGGCGGCCCGGAACGCGGCGAAGTCCAGCTGCCGGGGGTACGCCGAGCCGCCGCAGATCAGCAGCCGGGGCCGGACCTGCTTGACCAGCACCGCCAGCGCGGCGTGGTCGATCAGGCCCCGCTCGTCGACCTCGTAGTAGCTGGCGGTGACCCGCTTGGCGATGCTGGCGCCCCGGGAGACGTGAGTCAGGTGCCCGCCGTGGTCGAGTTCCAGGGCCAGCACGGTGTCGCCCGGGTCGAGCAGGCCGTAGAGCACGGCGAGGTTGGCCGCCGAGCCGGAGAGCGGCTGCACGTTGGCGTGCGGGGCGCCGAACAGCCGCTCGGCGCGCCCGCGGGCCAGCTGCTCGACCTGGTCGACCACCTCGGTGCCCGGGTGGTAGCGGCCGCCGGCGTAGCCCTCGGCGGTCACCGAGCTGAACAGCAGCGCGTGCGCCACCAGGGCGGCCGGCAGGGTGGGGCTGGCCGCGGCGACCAAGTTCAGCGTGCCGCGCTGGCGGCGCAGCTCGGCGTGGGCGAGGCGGACCAGCGGGGCGTCCCGCCGGTCCAGCGAGACCAGCGCGTCGGCGCACCAGGCGCGCACGGCGGCCAGGTCGGCCCCGTCGGCCAGGCCGGCCGGGGCGTCCAGGCCGGTCACGGCGTGGCCCAGGCGTCGGTGCGGGCGCGCAGCCGCCGGACGATCTCGCCGACCAGGGCCCGGCGGTGCGGTTGGAGGAAGAAGTGGTCGCCGGGGAAGACCCGCACCTCGCAGCCGGCGGTGGTGACGGTCCCCCAGCCGGGCAGCACGGCGAGGTCCACGTCCGGGTCCGCGTCGCCGCTGACCGCGAGGACGGGACAGGTCAGCGGCGGACCGGCGGACGGCCGGTAGGTCTCGCTGAGCCGGTAGTCGGCGCGCAGCACCGGCAGCACCAGGGCGCGCAGCTCCGGGCTCTCCAGCACCGCCCGGCTGGTGCCGCCGGCCCGGGCGACGTCCGCCCAGAGCGCGTCGTCGTCCATCAGGTGCACCGCCCGGGACGGGTCGAACGGCGCCTGGCGGCCGGAGACCACCAGCAGCGCCGGCGGCGCGCCGGCGGTCACCAGCCGGCGGGCCACCTCGTAGCCGACCGCCGCGCCGAGGCTGTGTCCGAACAGCACCAGCGGCACGTCGGTGGCGCGCAGCACGTCGGCGTACCGGTCGGCCAGCTCGCCGAGGTCGGTGACGGGCGGCTCGCGCAGCCGGTCCTCCCGGCCGGGGTACTGCGCGGCCAGCAGCTCGACGTCGGCCGGCAGCTCGTCGGCCCAGGGCCGGAAGAAGCTGGCGCTGCCACCGGCGTGCGGAAAGCAGGCCAGCCGCGCGGTCGCCACCGGCACCGGCCGGTAGCACTGGAACCAGGGCGCCGCCGCCCGGCCCGGATAGGCGTTCACGTCAGCACCTCGTGCTCCCCCTCGATCAGGTCCCCGGCCGCGAGGAACCGCGGCTCGTCCCGGCGGACCAGCTCCACCGGGCCCAGCAGCTGGGTGATCTCCCGGGTCAGCTGGCACAACCCGAGGTGGTACTGCCCGTCGGTCATCGGGTCCGCCCCGCGGGCCACGTCGTCGGTGAGCCGCCGCACCGCGACCCGGACCGCCTCGGGCCAGAGCGTGTCGAGGGTCTGCGCCCAGCTCGGCGCGGCCGGTGGCCCGATCGGGGTGGTGCCGGCGAGGGCGAGGTGGTCGACGCCGAGCCGGTCGAAGCCGGCCGCGCCGGCCGCCTCCCGGGGCAGGTGCGGCCGGACGGTCCAGAGCACCGGGCCGGTGCTGGAGACCAGGGTCAGCTGCCCGCCCTCGGTGCCGATGGTGATCCGGTGCCACAGGTGGGCGTGGTTGTCCGGCTCCCGCGGGTCCATCTGGTGCTGCACCCGCAGCGTGGTGGGCACTCCGGCGAACACCCCGTCGAGGCTGCGGAACGGCACGTCCAGCGGGGTCAGGGCGCGCACCGCCGCCGGCAGCGGGGCGGGCGGCGCGAATCCCCACGGTCGCAACCGGCCGAGCGCGGCGCCGAGCACGTCGAGCAGCGGGTAGAGCACCTGCACGCTGCCGGCCGCGTCCACGAAGAGCGGCGGCTGCCGGCGCAGCAGCGCCCGGGCCGCGGCGACGAACCGGCGCACCGGCGCCACGTGCACGTGGTGGCTGTTGAGCCGGTACGCGACCCGGTTGGCCCGCGCGGCGCGCAGGCACCCGGCCAGCTCGTCGGCGTGCAGCGGGTGCTCCTGCAGCACGTGGATCCCCCGGGACATCAGCGCCTGGGCCAGCCGGGCGCCGGGCCCGCCGGTGATCGCCGAGCCGACCACCACGCAGGCCACCGTGACGTCCCCGGGCAGCTCGTCGGGGTGCCGGTAGAGCGGCACGCCCCACCGGCGGGCGCAGGCGGACGACCGGTCGCTGCCCCGGGCCAGGATGCCGGCCAGCTGCACCGGTGACTCGGGCGCGGCGAGCCCGGCGAGGTAGACGCGGCCGAACCCGGTGCCGCAGACCACCGCCCGGGGCCGGGTCACAGCACCCCCTCCTCGACCGTCGCGGCGTCGGCGGCCGCCCCGTCGAACAGGTCGAACGCGCGCACCACCCCGGTGGCCCGCAACGCCTCGACCAGTTCGGCGGCGGCGAGCCCCTCGGCGGCCAGGTGCGCGCCCGGCGGCACCCGGCCGGCGAGCACCTGCGCCGCGGCGAGCGCGCAGACCGTACCGGTGATCTCGGAGGTGTCCGCCGAGCGCAGCACCAGCGTGCGGGTGCGCTCGTCCCCGTCCGGCCCAACGCCGCCCAGCTCGAAGACCAGCAACTGGTACGGACGCTTGCCGAACATGTCCAGCTCCGCCGCGGCGGCCAGGTCTCGGGCGGCGGCGCTCAGGTCGCCCTCGCCACTCATGGCGCCCTGCAACCGGCTCAGCGTGGCCATCATCGCCGCCCCGCCGTCGAAGACCGCGTGCCAGCGCAGCTCGGTGAGCCCGAGCTGCACGGCGAGCCGCTCCCCCTCGTAGCCGAGGTAGGGGTAGGCGGTGACCCGGCCCGGGAAGAAGGGCAGCTCCACGTCGGTCAGCGCCCCCGCCGCCCGGGTGACCCGCCGGCCGTCCAGCCAGACCGCCTGCGACTCCTCGTCCCGGGTGCGCAGGCTGAGCAGGTAGTCCACCGCGCCGGCCGGAGTCAGCCGGTCCATCACCCCGACGTGGACGACCAGCCGGCGGGGCCGGTGGAACTCGGTGGCGGCGAGCCAGCGGGGCAGCAGCCCGGTCAGCCCCGGCATCAGGCCGGCGGTGACCAGCGCGGTCCGGCCCTGTCCGGTGAGCCCGAGCGGGGTGAGCCGGTCCAGCAGGGGCAGGTCACCGCCGGCGTCTACGTAGTCGGCGCCGGCGGCCAGGGCCGCCCGGGCCACCCGGTCGACCACCAGGTACGAGGCGGCGCTGGCGTTGACCACCAGCCGGCAGCCGGCGCAGAAGCGGCGCAGTGCCGCGTCGTCGTAGACGTCCACCGCCATCGCCTCGGCCCGGCCGGCCAGCTCGCGGCGGACCAGGTCCTCGGCGGCGGCCAGCCGGCGACCGCCGATCCGCAGCCGGTACTCGGGCCCGAGCAGCCGGTGCAGCCGGCGGGCCGCCGCGCCGCCCACCGCGCCGGACCCGCCGACGACCCCGATCAGCGCGCTCACCGGCACCCACCCTTCGTTCGCGACCGCGCGGCGCGCGCCCCCGGCGCACTCCTCGCGCTCACGGCCGCGCTCCGTCGACCACCCGCAGCTCGCCGAGGCAGGCCTCGCGCCAGCGCCGTTCCACCCGCGCCGCCGCTTGCGGCCAGCGGGGCCGGTCGAAGTCGAACACCAGGGTGAGGTCGCCGGCGTACAGCGGTGGCCCGTGCCGGACCAGCGCGTCGAGCGCGGACCGGAACGCGGCGTGCCGGGCGGTCAGCTCGGTCGGGTCGACGTCGAGCACGGCGGCGATCCGGGCCAGCCGCCAGTCGGCCGGCTCCGCGGCCAGCGCGCCGAAGACGCTCTCGTCGCCGGCCTCCACGGCGCCGGCGAGTTCCGCCTCACCGGGCAGGCCGAGGTCGGCCGGGTCCACCCCGAGCTCGCGGGTGAACAGGTACTCGCCGACCAGCTCGCCGGGCGCGCCGTCTGGCAGCGGCAGCCCGGCGACCACTGTCAGCCCGCTGACGGTCACGCCCGCCTCGCCGAGCTGCCGGGCCAGCTCCGCGGCCAGGACGCCGCCGAGGTCCCGCCCGGTCAGCTCCACCGGCCGGCCGCACAGCTCGGCGCGGAGCGCCGGGAGGTAGCCGGCGGCCCGCCGCTCCGGGTCCTCGGCCGCGGCGTCGCCGGGCAGCTCCAGCCGGACCGGCCCCTCGGGCGGTACCGGGAACGGCAGGGCGGGGGCCGCAGCGGGCCCGGTCGCCGGCTCGGCGGTGTCCCCGCCGGTGTCCCCGCCGGTGAGTCCGGCGGCGAGCGTACGCACCGTCGCGCCCTCCAGCAGGTCCCGCAGCAGGGTGTCGAAGAGCGCGCCGGAGGCGGCCGGCACGTCGTCCCGGATCCGGCCGACCAGCTGCGCCGCGAGCAGCGAGTCGCCGCCCAGGCTGAACAGGTCGTCGTCCCGGCCCACCCGTTCGACGTTGAGCACGTCGGCCCAGATCGCCGCGATGGCGGTCTCCAGCTCACCGCTGGGCTCGGCGGATCCGGCGCCGCGGGCGGCCGCCGCCCGGGGCAGCAGGGCGCGCAGGGCGGCCCGGTCCACCTTGTCGTTGGCGGTCAGCGGGATCGCGTCGAGCACCTCCAGCCGGCTGGGCAGCATGTACTCCGGCAGCCGCTCGGCGAGGTGCCGGCGCAGCGCCGCCGGGTCGACGTCGACCCGGTCGGGCTTGAACCGGGCGGCGAAGACGTGCATGCCGATCGCGTCCAGGGCGGCGTCGGTCGCGGAGAGCTGCACCGCCGGCGCGGCGCCGGCCGCGGCGAGCAGCTCCCGCCACTGCGGGGCGGAGATGAAGGTCTCGTCGCGCCCGGCCCGCACGTCGGCGAAGTCCCCGGCGGTGGCGTCGAAGAGGAACTCCATCGAGGTGAGGATCTGGTAGTTGTCCCGGGTGGTCTCGATGAACACCAGCCAGCCGCCGGGGCGCAGCAACTCCCGGAACCGGGCCAGCGCCTGGCCGGCGTCGCGGGCGTAGTGCAGCACGTTGGCGCAGAGGATCACGTCCACGCTGTTGGCCGTCATGCCCTGCGCGCGGAAGTCCACGTTGAGGTCGAAGAGGTGGTAGTCCACCCACGGGTAGTCGGCGAACCGCTCCCGGGCGCTGTTCAGGAAGAACTGGGAGACGTCGGTGAAGGCGTACCGCACCGGGTAACGGTCGAGGGCGGGGATCAGGTCGATGCTGGTGCCTCCGACGCCGGCGCCGACCTCCAGCACCCGCATCGGGCGGTCGTCCGGCCAGGCGGCGGCCAGGTCGCACATCGCCCGGACGACCAGCCGGTTGAGGCTGTGGCTGAGGAAGTTGCCCTGGTACGCCGACTCCTGGATGTCCAGCCGGCCCTGCGGGAAGAGCAGCTGCACCGGGTCGACCTCGTCGCGCATCAGCTCCGGCAGGTGGGCGCTGGCGGTGCGGAAGTAGCCGACCAGCTCGGTGCGCAGGCCGCCGGCGTCCTGCATCCGGTCGATCTCCTGCCAGGCGGCGCGCACGGTGTCCGCGTCGACGGTCAGGCTCTCCGGCGCCGGGCGCAGCCGGCCGGCCGGGTCGCGCCGGATCAACCCGTGCCGCTCCAGCGCGGCCAACCAGCGCCGGATCAGCCGCTGGTGCTTGGCGCCCACCCGGGCGGTGCGCATCACCTCGTCCACCGTGTGCCCCACCTCGGCCGAGGTGAACAGTCCCTGGTCGCGCAGCGCGCGGATCATCGCCAGCAGCGCTGTGTGGTCCAGCTGCCGGGCGAACCGGACGGCCTGCCCGCCGTCCTGCTCGGCGCGGATCGCGGCCAACTCCCGCACCGCCGAGGCGGCCAGGTCGAGCGGGTCGTCCGGGCCGTCGGCGCGGCGGGCCGGCTCCACGAAGGCGACCAGCCGCCGCTCCAGCGGGGCGTCGCCCTCGACCACCACCGCGGCGGCGCCGACCGGCGGGTACGACTGCGCCGCGGTCTCGATCTCGGCCAGCTCGATCCGGTGCCCCCGGATCTTCACCTGGAGGTCCTCCCGGCCGAGGAACTCGATGTCCCCGCCGGGTAGGTACCGGCCCAGGTCGCCGGTGCGGTAGAGCCGCTCGCCGGTGACCGGGTGCCGGACGAACCGCCGCGCGGTCAGCTCCGGGTCGCCGAGGTAGCCGTCCGCGACGCCGACCCCGCCGATGTACAGCTCGCCGACCGCCCAGTCCGGGCAGGGCCGCATCGCCTCGTCCAGCACGTGCATGGTCTGGTTGGTCAGCGGCCGCCCGTACGGGATGCTGGGCCACTCCGCCGGCACCTCGTCGATCGGGTATCCGATGGACCAGATCGACCCCTCGGTGGCGCCGCCCAGGCTGTGCAGCACCAGGCCGGGGATCAGGGCGCGGATCTGGTCGGGCAGCCGCACCGGGATCCAGTCGCCGGAGAGCATCGCCAGGCGTAGCGAGTCCAGCCCGGTGGTGTCCGCCACGGCCAGGTAGTCGGCGAGCATCTGCAACTGCGCCGGGACCGAGTTCCACAGGGTCACCCGGTGGGCGCGGATCAGCTCCGCCCAGTGCGACGGGTCGCCGCGCCGGTCGGCTGCGGGCAGCACCAGTGCCGCACCCACCGCCAGCGGGCCGAAGATGTCGTAGACGGACAGGTCGAAGGAGAGCCCGGCCAGGCCGAGCACCCGGTCGTCCGGCCCGACCGCGAACCGCCGGTTGATGTCCTCGACGGTGTTCACCGCGCCCCGGTGCGGGATGACCACGCCCTTGGGCCGGCCGGTGGAGCCGGAGGTGTAGATGACGTACGCGGTGTCCCGGTCGGTGACGCCGAGCGGCGCCGGCGGTTGGTCGGCGGGCAGAAGCCCGTCCACCGCGATCCGGTGCACCCCGGTGGGCAGGCCCTCGGCGTCGGCGGTGGTCACCGCGTACCGGGCGCCGGCGGCGTCCACCAGGGACTCCTTGCGGGCGACCGGGGCCCGGGTGTCCACCGGCAGGTAGGCGCCGCCGGCGAGCAGCACGCCGAGCACCGCCACGACCTGGTCGGGCCCCGGCGGCAGCAGCACCGCGACCAGGTCGCCGGGCGCGGCGCCCGCGGCGCGCAGCGCGTCGGCGACTGCCGCCGCCCGGGCCAGCAGCTCGCCGTAGCTCAGCGTGCGGTCCGCGCCGATCACCGCCGGCCGGTCCGGGGTACGCCGGCACTGCGCGACCACCCCGTCGTGCAGCAGCGCACCGGTGAGCGGGGCGGTGGTGTCGTTCACCTCGGCCCGCCGGGCCAACTGGTCGGCCGGCAGCTCCACCGGGTCCGCGTCGTCCCACCGCCGTCCCGCCGCGAGCTGGCGCACCAGCGTCTGGAACGCGCCGAACATCGCCTCGACCATGCCGTCGGGGAAGATGCCCTGGCGGACGTCCCAGTTGACCACCAGCCCGTCCGAGCGCTCCAGCGCCTGGCAGTCGATCCAGACCTGCGGGGTCTGGCTGATGCCGTAGCCGAAGCCGACCCGCTGCGGGCCGGACTCCCCGGCGGTGCCCAGCCCGAGCGCGCTGGTGAAGACCACCGGCATCAGCGCGGCGTCCTGGCCTCGGCGGCGGGCCACCTCGCGCAGCACCTCGACGCCGCTGACCAGCAGGTGGTCCATGTCCGCCCAGAGCTGCTGCTGCACCGCGCCGGCCCGCTCGCCGAAGCTGGCGCCGGCGTCGCCGTCGACCTCCAGCAGCACCGCCGAGGTGAAGTCGCCGACCAGCCGGTCGACCTGGGGGTGCAGGGGCAGGCGGCGGAGCATGGTCAGGTTGAGCAGGAACCGGCGCCCCTTGCTCCACCGCCCGATCACCTCGGCGTACGCGGCGAGCACCGCCACCGACGGGGTGACGCCCCGGTCGGCGGCGAGCCGCTTCAACCCCTCGTACGCCTCCGTGGGCAGGTGCAGCTGCCAGCGGCGGAACCGCACCCCGCCCGGCTCGGCGGGACGGTCGCCGAGCACCACCAGCTCCGGCGCCGGCGGCAGCGTGTCGATCCGGCGCCACCAGTACTCGCGGTCCTTGGCGTACCGGCGGGTGCCGCGCAGCTGCCGCTCGCCGAGCAGGTAGTCGCGGAAGGAGAGCTCCAGCGGGGGCAGCCGGTGCCCGGGGTCGTGGTAGCAGCGGGTGAACTCCTCCAGCAGCAACTGGATGCTGACGTAGTCGGCGACCAGGAAGTCGATCGACAGGTGCAGCACCGCGCGGTCGTCGGCGCGGGTGACCCGGACCTCGAACAGCGGCCAGCCGTCCGGCGGGTACACCCGGTGGTCCAGTTCGGCGCGGACCCCGTCGATCGCGGCGGCCACCGCGGCCGGGCCACGGCCGCGCAGGTCGAGCACCGGGACGACCAGCGGCGGCGGGTCCGGCACGATCCGCTGCGACCCGGCCGGGTCGATCCGGGCGCGGAGCATGTCGTGCCGGCGCACCAGCATCCGCCACACCTCGGCGACCCGGTCGCCGTCGAGGTCGGGGAAGGTCAGCTCGCCGTACGCGTGGCAGCCCACCCCGCTGTAGGCGAACGCGCTGCGCCGACCCAGCACGTAGGACATCTGGATGTCGGTGAGCGGGAACGGGTCGTGCCGCGCCGCCGGGTCGGGCTCCAGCCCGGCCGTCGGCGCCCCCTTGAGGTACGCCAGCAGCTCCGGGCGGCGGGCCCGCAGCGTCTCCCGGCGCTCCTCGGTGAGCACCCCGCGGGGCGCCCGGAAGCGCAGCTGGCCGTCCTCCTCCCACAGCTCTACGCCGTGCGCCTCCAGGGTGTCGACCAGCTCCGACACGGTGACCGCTGGCTCGATCACAGCACCCCCTCCTCGAAGGTCGCCCCGGCCTGGTCGAGCCGCGCCGCGACCACCCGGGCCTGCCCGGCCACCGAGGGCGCGCTCAACACCTCCCGCAGCGACATCTGCACGCCGAACCGCTGCCGGATCAGCTGGACCAACCGGGTGGCGAGCAGGCTGTCCCCGCCCGCGGCGAAGAAACTGGCGTCCCGGTCGACCACCGGGAGGTCGAGCAGGCCGCGCCAGAGCCCGGCCACCCCCTCCTCGGTCGGCCCGCGCGGCGGCTCCGCGACCGCCATGCCGGCCGCGCCGGCCAGCGCCGCGCCGACGGCGGCCCGGTCGACCTTGCCGTTCGGGCTCAATGGCAGCCGGGGCAGCATCGCCAGCTGCCGGGGCACCATGTAGTCGGGCAGCCGCGCGGCCAGGTGGGCGCGCAGGTCGTCCGGGTCCACCTGGCCGACGGTGGTCACCGCGGCGGCGAGCCGGCGGGTGCGCCCGCCGACCGCGCAGGCGATCGCGGCGGTCACCGCGGGGTGGCTCTCCAGCGCGGTTTCGATCTCGCCCAGCTCGATCCGGTGGCCGCGCACCTTCACCTGGTGGTCGACCCGGCCGAGGAACTCCAGCGTCCCGTCCGGCCAGTACCGGCCCAGGTCGCCGGTGCGGTACCAGCGTTCGCCGGCGTACTCGACGAACCGGGCGGCGGTGCGCTCCGGGTCACCGTGGTAGCAGAGGGCCACCCCGGCGCCGCCGATCCACAGCTCCCCGGGCACCCAGTCCGGCCGGTCCCCGCCGGGCCCGTCGACCACCCGGTAGCACTGGTTGCGCAGTGGAAAGCCGTACGGGATGGAGGTCCAGCCCGGCGGCACCTCGGTCACCTCGAAGGCGTTGGACCAGATCGCCGCCTCGGTGGCGCCGCCGAGCGCGACCAGCCGGCACCGGCCGGCGCCGGCCGCGGCGAGCCGCCCGGGCAGGTCCAACCCGACCCAGTCGCCGGAGACCAGGGCCAGCCGCAGCGCCGCCGGCAGGTCGCCGCCGGCCTCGGTGAGCAGCATGTCCAGCAGGGCCGGGACGCTGTTCCACAGGGTGACCCGGTGGGCGCGGGCCAGCCGGAGCCAGGCGGCCGGGTCGCGGCGCTCGTCCTCGGCCGGCAGCACCACGGTGCCGCCGGCCGCGAGCAGCCCGAACACGTCGTACACGGACAGGTCGAAGTCGAGCGCGGAGACGGCCAGCACCCGGTCGGCGGGGCCGACGCCGTACCGCTGGTTGACGTCCTCGACGGTGTTGACAGCGCTGGCGTGGGAGATCACCACGCCCTTCGGATCGCCCGTCGAGCCGGAGGTGTAGATGACGTAGGCCGGCTGGTGGGGCGGTACGGCCACCGGCTCGGCCGGGGCGTGCTCGCCGGCCCGGTCGAGGAAGGGCGCGTCGATCACGGTGCGGGCGCCGCTGTCGGCGACGATCCGGTCCCGGCGCAACTTCGGGTGGTCCACCCCGACCGGCACGTACGCCGCGCCGGCGGCCAGCACGCCGAGCACCGCGACCACCTGGCCGGGCCCCTTGGGCACGGTGACCGCCACCCGGTCGCCGGGGCGCACCCCGGCGGCGCGCAGCGCGGCGGCGACCCGCCGGGCCCGGTCGGCGAGTTCGCCGTAGCTGAGCACGCCGTCGTCGCCCCAGGTCAGCGCGGGCGCGTCCGGCCGGGTGGCCGCGACGGCGAGAAAGCCCTCGTGCAGCAGCCGGCCGGACTGCGGGCCGGCGGTGTCGTTGACCCGGCGGCGCACCGCCGCCTGGGCGTCCGGCAGCGGCACCCGGGCCTGTGCGTCCCAGTCGGCCGCCCCGGCCAGCCGGACCAGCAGGTCCCGGTACGCGGCGAACATCGCGTCCAGCACGCCGGGGCAGAACGCCTCGTCGACGGCGTCCCAGTTGAGCAGCAGTCCGCCGTCGTGCTCGGTGACCTGGTGGTCGAGCAGCACCTGCGGGGTCTGGGACAGCCCGGTGCGGTACTCGCCGAACGGGGTGCGCAGGTCGAAACGGTGTTCGGTGGCGTCCCGGACGCCGAGCGTGCTGGTGAACACCACCGGCATCAGCACCTCCGGCGCCCCGGTGCGGCGGGCCAGTTCACGCAGCACCGAGATGCCGGAGTAGGCGCTGTGCTCCATGTCGGACCAGACCTGCCGCTGCAACCGACGGGCCGCCGCGGCGAAGCTCTCCCCCGGTTCCGGGCGGTCGGCCACCAGCAGCAGCGAGGTGAAGTCGCCGACCACCCGGTGGATGTCGGGGTGCACCTCGGGCCGGTCGAAGAGGGTGAAGTTCAGGGTGAACTCCTCCGCGGCGCTCCACGCCCGCAGCACGGCGGCGAAGGCGGTGGCGACCACGGTGGAGCCGGTGATCCCGTGCCGCGCGGCCCGGTCGGTCAGCCGCCGCCAGTCGTCCGCGTCGAGCCGGCACTCGCGGCGGCTGAACCGGTGCCCGGAGAGCTGGGCCGGGTCCCGGGCCAGCGGCAGCTGCGGCGCCGGGGGCAGCTCGTCGATCCGCTTGAGCCAGTGGTCGCGGGCCGCCGCCCGGCGGGCCGGCTCGACCGGGTCGGCGAGCAGCACGTCCCGGAAGGAGACCCCGATCGGCGGCAGGACCGCCTCCGGCTCGGCGTAGAGGCGGGACAGCTCGGAGAAGACGATCATGATGCTGAGCGCGTCCAGCACCGCGAAGTCGAGGCTCACCCCGAGCCGGATGACGCCGTCGGCGGAGCGGACCGCCCGCAGGTCGAACAGCGGCCACGAGTCGGTGGCGAACACGTGGTGGGCCAGCTCGGCGCGCATCGCGGCGACCAGCGGCGCCGGGTCCGCCCCGGCGTCGGTCACCCGGATCCGTACCGGCGGCACCTCCGGCAGGACGCGCTGCCGGCCGTCGTCGTCGAAGACCGCCCGGAGCATCTCGTGCCGGTCCACCAGCCGGTTCCAGGCCGCCGCCAGCCGGTCGAGGTCGACGTCACGGCCCTCGAACTCCCAGTACCAGTGGGAGCCGACCCCGCCGAGGGTGAACTCCGGCCGGCGCCCCAGCCAGTAGGCGCGCTGCACCTCGGTGGCGTCGAACGGCTCGTGCCGGTGTTCCGCGTCCGCCCGGACCGCCACCCCGTTCAGGGGCGCCGGCCCGCCGGGGGTGAGGTGCCGGGCGAACTCCGCCAGTGTCGGCGTCGCGAAGAGCTGGGTCAGGCTGGCGTCGGCGTACCCGGCCTGGCGCAGCGCGGCGATCACCCGGGTGGCGAGCAGGCTGTTGCCGCCGAGGGTGAAGAAGCTGTCGGAGCGGCCGACGGCCCGGTTCTCCAGCAGCTGCGCCCAGATCGCGGCCACCCGGGTCTCGGTCTCGCCGCGCGGCGGCTCCGTCTCCTGCGGGGCGGGCCGGTCGGCGAGCAGGCCGGCGATCGCCGACCGGTCCACCTTCCCGTTGGCGTTCAGCGGCAACGCGGTCAGCAGGTCGACCTGCCGGGGCACCATGTGCTCGGGCAGCCGCCGGCGCAGGTGCGCCACCAGGTCGTCCACCGCGAGGTCGGCGTCCGCCGGCACCACCGCCAGGGCGAGCCGGCGCGGCTCGGTGACCACCAGCGCCACCGTCCGGGCCACCCCCGGATACGACCGTGCCGCCGCCTCCACCTCGCCCAGGTCGATCCGCTGGCCGAGCAGCTTCACCTGGAAGTCGGTCCGGCCGAGCAGCTCCAGCGTGCCGTCCGGGTGGTAGCGGCACAGGTCTCCGGTGCGGTACCAGCGCCCGCCGTCGTGCTCGACGAACCGCTCGGCGGTGCGGGCCGGGTCGCCCCGGTAGCCGCGGCCGACCCCGACGCCGCCGAGCCACAGCTCACCCGGCACCCAGTCCGGGCAGTCCCGGCCGCGGGCGTCGACCACCCGCACCCGCTGGTTGCGCAGCGGCGCGCCGTACGGCACCGAGCGCCAGTGTGCGGGCACCTCGGTCACCTCGTGCCAGGTGGAGTGGATGCCGACCTCCGTCGCCCCGCCGAGCGCCACCAGTCGGCAGCCCGGGGCGTGGGCGACGAGCCGGTCGCGCAGGTCCAGGCCGACCCAGTCGCCGCCCAGCAGGGCGAGCCGCAGGCTGCGCAGCTGGCCGGGCCGGGCGGCGGTGAGCAGCATGTCGAGCAGGGCGGGCACCCCGGTCCAGACGGTGACCCCGTGCCGGTCGACCAGTTCGGCCCAGCGCTGGGCGTCCCGGCGGGCCTCCTCCGGCGGCAGCACCAGGGCGCCGCCGGCCGACAGGTAGGCGAAGAGTTCGTACACCGACCAGTCGTGCTCCAGCGAGGTGACCGCGAAGCCCCGGTCGTCGGCCCCGACCCACCAGCGGTCGCCGATGTCCTCGATGGTGTTGGCCGCCGCCCGGTGGCTCATCTCCACGCCCTTCGGGGTGCCGGTGGAGCCGGACGTGTAGATGACGTACGCCAGCTCCTCCGGGTCGACCTCGACGGCGGGCAAGAGCGGCTCGGCGGTGGCCGCCTCCTCGACGGTCAGCGCCGTCGCCCCGGCCGGCCAGGCCAGCGCGGCCCGGGTGGCCGCGTCGGTGAGCACCAGCCGGATCCCGGCGTCGGCGTGGATGGCGGCCCGCCGGTCGGCCGGCTGGCCGGCGCCGACCGGGACGAACGCGCCGCCGGCGCGAAGCACGCCGAGCACCGCGGCGACCTGGTCCGGGCCGCGCGGCAGGGTCACCGCCACCGGTTCACCGGGACGGCAGCCCCGCCCCGCCAGCAGGCCGGCGATCCGGTCGGCCCGCTCGGCGAGCGCCCGGTAGCCGACCGTGGTGCCGTCGCCGGCGACCAGCGCTACCCGGTCGGGGTGGTCGCCGGCGTACCGGTAGAACGACTCGTGCAGCCGACGCTCCCGTTCCGGGCCGGCGGTGCGGTTCACCGCCGCCCGGCGCGCCGCCTGGTCGGCGGGGAGCAGGCTGGGCGTCGGCGCGGACCAGTCCCGCTCGGTGGCCAGCCAGTCGAGCAGCCGCAGGTACGCGTCGAACATCGCGTCCAGCACGCCGTCGCAGAACAGCTCGTCGACCGCGTCCCAGTTGAGCAGCAGCCCCCCGGCGTGCTCGGTGACCTGGTGGTCGAGCACCACCTGGGGAGCCTGCGAGATGTTCCAGCCGAGCGTGCCGAAGTGCTCGGTCACCGTGCGGTTGAACAGCTCGCCGAGGCCGAGCGCGCTGGTGAAGACCACCGGCGCGAGGGTCTGCGCGGCGCCGTCGCGGCGGGCCAGGTCGCGCAGCACCTCCAGCCCGGAGTACGCCGAGTGCGCGGCGTCCGCGGTGAACCGGGCCTGGGTCCGCCGGACCAGGTCCAGGAAGGAGCCGCCCGGCGCGGTGTGCACACCGAGGATCAGCAGGTTGCTGAAGTCGCCGACCAGCAGCCCCACGTCGGGGTGGATCGGCTCCCGGTCGAACAGCGGCACGTTGAGCAGGAAGTCCGGCTCCTCACTCCAGCCGGCGAGCACCTCGCTGAACGCGGCAGCGAACGTCATCGACAGGGTCACGCCCTGGTCCCGGGCCCGCTCGGCGAGCCGCGCCCAGCGGTCCGCGGAGAGCCAGTGGTGCCGGCGGGTGACCCGGTGCCGGGTGAGCTGCTCCGGCGCGACGGCCAGCGGCAGCCGGGGCGCCCGGGGCAGCTCCGGCAGCCGGTCGGCCCAGTACCGTTCGGCGTCCGCCCGACCGGGCACCGGCCGGGCCCGGCGGTCGGCCAGGTAGCGCGGGTAGCTGTAGCCGATGGCGGGCAGCTGCGCCGCCGGGTCGGCGTAGAGGGCGGCCAGGTCGTTGATGATGATCCGGAAACTGAGCGCGTCCGCGACCAGCATGTCGATGTTCAGGTGCAGCCGGGTACGCCCGGCCGGCAGCAGCGAGACGCCGACGTCGAAGACCTCGCCGCCGGCCACGTCGAAACGCCGGTGCGACAGCGCGTCCCGGGTCCGGGCCAGTTCCGCCTCCACCCGGGCCGGCGGCAGCTCCCGCAGGTCGTGGACGGTGAGGCCGGGCCAGCTCGGTTCGGGTTGGATCTGCTGGCGGCCGTCGCCGAGCACCCGGGCCCGCAGCATGCCGTGCCGGCGCAGCAGCGCCCGGGCGGCGGTCTCCAGCCGCCCCGGGTCGACCGCCGCGCCGTCGAGTTCGGCGTAGAAGTGGGTGGCCACCCCGCCGAGGGTCAGGTTCTCCGCCCGCCCCACCCAGTACGCGTGCTGCATGGTGGCCAGCGGGAAGGGCGCGCTCTCGTCCACCTCCACGTAAGCCGGGGCGGCCTTGGTGGCCGGCTCGGCCGGGGCGCTCTGCCGCTGTGCGATCAGGTCCTGCCACTGCGCGAAGGTGGGGCGGGCGAACAGGTCGGCGAACTTCACGTCCACGCCGGCGGCGCGCCACCGGGCGGCCAGCCGCATCACCTTCATCGAGTCCAGGCCGACCGCGATCAGGTCGCCGCCGGCCTCGTCCAGCGCGGTCTCCCCGCCCACCAGTTCGGCGATGTCGGCACGCATCCGGTCGGCGGTCAGCGGCGTCCCGGTCGCGGGCAGGGTGCTGTGACTGTCCATCGGTCTCCCCGGGGTGGAGGGGTCGGGCGGGGTCGGGACGGGTTCGCGGGGGTCAGGCGCTGTTCTCCGCCCGCTGGCGCAGGTGCTCGGCCACCGCGACCCACTCCTCGGCGATCGCGCAGGCCAGGTCGGCGATGGCGTACGCGCAGTGCGGCGCGATCGAGTGCACGACCGTCTCCCACCCGTCGGGTGAGGTGGCCCGCGCGTCGAGCCACCGCAGGAGGCTACGTCCGCTGTCGGTGAACCGGACAGACGGATCGCGACGCAGGTTGCGCAGGATCGTCTCCCGATCGCGTAGCGGCCCGCCCCGTACGCTCATCAGCCGGCGCAGCTCCCGCTCCGGGCTCGGCGGCTCCGGCCGGGGCCGGTTGCCGCGCTGGCGGGGCGGGATCGGGTCCTCGCCGCGGCGGATCCGTTCCCGCACGTCCCGGGCGGTGCCGGGCGAGATCCCGGCGCGCCGGGCCACCTCGCGCAGCGAGGCGTCGGGACGCAGCGCGAACAGCTCCCCGGCGCGGCGGCGGCCGTCCGCGCCGTTGACCGGGCGGACCCGGCCGTCCCGGCCGATCCGGCTGTGCAACTGCGGCTGGTCCACAGTTGCTCCCCGCCGGATGACGCCGACGGTCTTGGCGGAGAGGCCGGTCACGGCGGCGATCGCCCGGTCCGACCACTGTGGGTGGGACCGGAGGATGCGGGCCGCGGCCGCCTCCCGGTCGGCCAGCGAGAGCGGCAGCCCGTGGGCGATGTTGGTCTCGACGGCGATCACGAAGGCGGCGTCCTCACCGCCCTCGAAGAGCCGGCAGGCGATCTCCTCCTGGCCGCGCAGCACGGCCGCCCGCAGCCGGTGCATACCGTCGATGACCCGCAACGTCTGCCGGTGCACCAGGATCGGCGGCAGGTCGGCGTCGGAGTCGGCGAGCATCCGGACGTGCTGCACGTCCTCCCCGGAGAGCCGGGGCGAGTCCGCCGGCAGCAGCTTGCTGATCGGCAGCATGGTGACGGGGTGGTTCTCGGGCGATGGAGACGGCTTCGGGATCCGTGGCGGCTGCATGGGTCGCTTGGCCTCCGTCGCCGCGGACGAGGTGGGCATGAGCTGGTGTGCGGGCATCGACAAGGCACTCCCCCGAGTTGTCTGCAATGCAACTTCGCCTGCGCTTTGTCCGGTCCGTTCGACCAATTCGATCCGCCAATTGGCACAATGCGCTCCGAAATGGACAGGTTGCTGCTCAGCCCCCAACCGCAACATCCCGTCACGGAGCGCGGACACAAAGCTATGAACGGGAAGCCGCCCGCGCAATCGGCAGCACGTTCGACATCGACATCTGTTGGTTATCTGACGATGACGAACAGTCACATTTTCGGCCGATGACTTTTCTCGCCAGCGACCCGGTGGCCCACTATGTTGCTGCCCATGGCTCATCGGGAGGCGCCGGCATCCATCGGTCAACGTCTACTGTGGTTCCTGGAGCACTACCGCCCGGACACCGCGTCGCTGAACTGCCCCGTCGTGTGCAAGCTGCACGGCCCGCTCGACGTCACCGAGCTCCAGGTCGCCCTGGGCCGGCTGACCCGTCGGCACGAGGCGCTGCGGACCACGCTGGTACGCCGCGGCCGGGAGCTCGTCCAGCACATCCACGACGACCTGCCACCGCCGTTCGAGGTGGTGCCGCTGGCCGCCGAGCCGGACCGGCTCGACGCGGTGGTCGCCGAGGCCGTCGAGCGGGAGCTGCACACGCCGGTCGACGTCGGTCGGCACCCGCTGCGGGTCACCCTCTGGCGGCTCGGACCGGACGAGCACATGCTCTGCCTCAACATGCACCACCTGGTCTCGGACGCCTGGTCGTGCGGCATCGTGCTGCAGGACCTGATCCGGTTCCTGGACGCCGGGCCGGACGGCGACCCGGGGCTGCCCCCGGTGCAGTGGCAGTACCCGGACTTCGCCCGGTGGCAGCACGAGCAGCTGACCACCGGGGCGCTGAAGGTGCACCAGGACTACTGGATCCGGCAGCTGCGCGGCATGAAGCTGGTCGAACTGCCGCCGGCGGTGCCGGCCACCGACGGCGGCCGGCCCACCGGGATCGAGGTCGCCACCATCGACGCCGGCGTGTTCAACCGGCTCAAGGCGGTCGCCCGGGGCGAGCGGACCACCCCGTTCGCGGTGATGCTCTCGCTGTACTACCTGCTGTTGGCCCAGCGCACCGGGCAGACCGACATCTCCGTGGCGTCGCTGTTCGCGAACCGGTCGGTCAAGGGCGTCCAGACCACCGTCGGCTTCTTCGCGAACATGGTGGTGCTGCGCAACCAGGTCGATCCGGACGTTCCGTTCGTCGAGGTGGTCCGCCGGGTCCGGGGCACCGTCATCGACGGCTTCCTGCACGAGGGCATCCCGTACCAGATGCTGCCGCTGAACCTGCAGAACACCTCCGGCCGGGTCGACGACGTGGTGTTCCAGATGCTGCTCACCCCGCCGCCGGGCACCAAGGTGCAGGCCCGCGGCGTGGAGTTCGAGCTGTACACCCCGGACTCGCTGGGCAGCCGGTTCGGCCTGGAGCTGGGGCTGATCCCGCAGCACAGCGGCGCCTGCCAGGCGATGCTCTTCTACACCACCGACCGGTTCCAGCCGGCCTGGGCGGAGGAGTTCCTGGCGGACTACCTCACCCTGGCCCGGGCGGCGGCCGCCCGGCCCACGGAGCCGCTCAGCCTGACCCGGGTGTGACAGTGCTGCGCTACGACGAGGCCGAGGTCGCCGGGCTCGCCGACCCGTACCCGCACTACGCCGAGCTGCGCGCCGCCGGCCGGGTGGTGCCGGCCGGGCCGGGCGCCTGGGCGGTCACCCGGCACGCCGACGTCACCGCCCTGCTGACCGACCCGCGGCTCAGTCACGAGTTCCCCGACCTGGTCTACCGGCTCTCCGGCGAGCCCGACGAGCTGACCGACTTCTTCCGGGCCACCGTGCTCAACCGGGACCCGCCGCAGCACTCGACGCTGCGCCGGGCGATGGCCCGGACGGTCAATCCGCGTACCGTGGCGGCGCTGCGGCCACGGATCGTCGAGCTGGTCGGGGAGCTGTTCGCGGCGATGGCCGACGCGCCGGCGGCCGACCTGGTCGCCGACCTGGCCTACCCGCTGCCGGTCACGGTGGCGGCCGAACTGCTCGGCATCCCGGTGGCCGACCGGGCGGAGGCGCAGCCGCACGCCGTCGCGCTGGGGCGGATGTTCGGCTCCGGCGCTCCCACCGAGCAGGAGCGGGCGGACGCCGTCCGGGCGGTCGGCTGGCTGCGCGGCTACGTCGGCGGGCTGCTGCGCGAGCGGGCCGGCCGGGACGGCGACGACATGCTGTCGCACCTGCTCCGCGACGCCGAGGCGACCGGCACGATCAGCCGGGCGGAGCTGGTCGACAACGTCATCTTCCTGTTCTTCGCCGGCTTCGAGACCACCACCAACCTGCTCTCCACCGGCGGCGCGCTGCTGCTGCACCGCCCGGAGCTGCTGGACCGGTTGCGCCGGGACCTGGGCCTCGCGCCCGGCGCGGTGGAGGAGTTCCTCCGCTGGGACTGCCCGATCCACGCCACGTCCCGGGTGGTCCGCGAGCCGGTCACCGTCGGCGACCGGGTGATCCGGGCCCGCCGGGTGGTGGTGCTGCTGCTCGCCTCCGCCAACCGCGACGAGCGGCGGTTCCCCGAGCCGGACCGGATCGACCTGGCCCGCTCCCCCAACCCGCACCTGGCCTTCAGCTCCGGGCCGCACCACTGCCTGGGCGCCACCCTGGCCCGGGTCGAGGGCGCGGCGGTCTTCGGTCACCTCGCCACCCGGCTGCGCCGGTTCGAGGCCACCGGCCCCGCGCACCGCCGCACCGGACTGGGCTTCCGGGGCTACGACCGGATCCCGGTTCGGGTGGTGTGCAACTGAGGAGACGCGCCAGTCAGCCGGCGGCGAAGGTGACCGGCAGCTGCTTCAGGCCGTTCATGAAGTTCGACTCCAACCGGACCGCCGGGCCGGTGCGGCGCAGCCGGCGCAGGTGCGGCGCCAGCTCCTCGAAGAGCACGGCGGCCTCCACCCGGGCCAGGTGCGAGCCGAGGCAGAAGTGCGGCCCGACGCCGAACGCGATGTGCGGGTTGGGACTGCGATCCAACAGGAAGGTTTCCGGTCGGTCGAAGACCGACTCGTCCCGGTTGGCGGAGATGTAGTACAGCACCACCTTGTCCCCGGCCCGGATCCGTTGCCCGGCCAGCTCGGTGTCGACCACCGCGGTCCGGCGGAACTGCATGATCGGCGTCGTCCAGCGCAGCATCTCGTCCACCGCGGTCGGCACCAGGTCGGGTTGGCGGGCGAGCCGATCGGCCAGGTCGGGACGGTCGGCCAGCAGGTCGAGGCCGCCGGAGATCAGGTGCCGGGTGGTCTCGTTGCCGGCCACCACCAGCAGCAGCCACAGGTGGCAGTACTCGCTCTCGGTGAGCCGGCGGCCGTCCACCTCGGCGGTCACCAGCCGGCTCACCAGGTCGTCACCGGGGTCGCGCCGGCGGGCCTTCGCCGCGGTGAGGGCGTACCCGAACGCCTCGACGAAGGTCTGCTTGAACACCTCCACGTCCCCGCCGCCGAAGGCCGGGTCGTCGAAGCCGACCAGATTGTTGCTCCAGCGCAGGAAGAGCCCGCGGTCCTCGCGGGGGATGCCGAGCAGGTCGGCGAGGACCAGCAGCGGCAGCTCGGCGGCGACCTCGGCGACCGCGTCCACCGGCTGGCCGGCGGTGGCCCGCCGGACGATCTGCCGGGCGTGCTCGGCGATGGCCGCGCGCATGCCGCGTACCACCGGGGCGGTGAAGGCGGCGGTGACCACCCGGCGCAACCGGGTGTGCGCGGGCGGATCCATCCCGACCAGCAGCTGCCGGGAGCGCTCCAGGTCGGCCCGGGAGGTCGGATCGGCGAGGAACGCGCCGCGCTCGGCGGAGGAGAAGACCTCCGGGCGGCGCGACGCGGCGACCACCGCCACGTGCCCGGTGACCGCCCAGTAGCCGCCGACCCGCTGCACCACCGTGCCCCGGGCCGAGTGCCGCCGCAGCGGCACCTCGGCCACCCAACTGACCGGCGCCTCCCGGCGGCGGCGGGCGAACTCGGCGAACGGCGGACCGTCCAGATAGGTGGCCGGGTCGGCGAGGCTGCCGGTGACGGCGGCGGCCCGGGTCAGCTGCGGACTCACCGGACGGACACCTCCGGGCGCTGCCCGGCCCGGCGGTGCGGCGGCGCCGGGTCCGGCCGGTCGCCGTCCGGCCCGTCCGGCCCGGCCAGCAGGCCCCGGCGGCGCAGCGCCGGCATCACCCCCTCACCGAACCAGTACGCCTCCTCCAGGTGCGGCTGTCCGGACAGGATCAGGTGGTCCAGCCCCTGGGCGTGGTACTCGGCGATCCGGTCGGCCACCTCCTCGTGCGACCCGACCAGGGTGATCCCCGGCCCCTGGCGGACCAGGCCGTAACCCGCCCACACGTTCGGGTAGATCTCCAGCCGGTCGGTACGGCCACCGTGCAGCGCCGCCATCCGGCGCTGTCCCTCGGAGTCGCTGCGGCGGAACCGCTCCTGGGTCCGGGCCACCAGTGCCGGATCGAGGTTGGCCGTCATGGCGTCCGCCACCGCCCAGGCCTGCTCCGAGGTGTCCCGGCTGATCACGTGGAACCGGGTGCCGAAGGCGATCTCCCGCCCGGCCTCGGCGGCCAGCGCCCGCACCCCGGCCACCAGCGAGCCGGTCTGCGCGGGCAGTTCTGCCCAGGTGAGGAAGACGTCGGCCCGGCGCGCCGCGACCCGCTGCGCGGCGGCGGAGGAGCCGCCGAGGAAGATCGGCGGCGGGTCCGGCCGGCGCATCACCGTCGCACCGGCCACCCGGTAGTGCTCCCCGTCCAGGTCCACCGGCCCCGACCAGGCGCCGCGCAGCACGGCGAGGAACTCGTCGGCCCGCACGTACCGCTGGTCGTGGGCCAGCCAGTCGCCGTAACGGTGCTGCTCCTCCGGGTCGCCGCCGACCACCACGTTGAGCAGCAGGCGGCCGCCGGAGATCCGCTGGCAGGTGGCCGACATCTGGGCGGCCAGGGTCGGCGAGAGCAGCCCGGGGCGGAACGCGACCATGAAGCGCAGCCGGTCGGTGCGCTGGCTCAGCGCCGCCGCCACCAGCCACGGGTCCTCGCAGAAGATCCCGAACGGCACCAGCGCGCCGGCGAAGCCCAGCCGGTCGACGGCGCCGGCCACCTGGGCCAGGTAGTCGATGTCGGGGTCCCGGCGGAGCGTGGCCACGCCGGGTGGCCCGCCGGCGCGCGGCTTCGCCACCTCCCGACCGTCGCCGTGGGCGGGGATGAACCAGTAGAGCTGCAGAGACATGGCGCCCCCCGGGTGAGCGAACGGGCACGCACCGTTCAGCGCGATCGTCCGGAACCCTCACATCCGTCGGTCCGCGCCGTCAACGCGGCCGGTTCCAGCACGAGCACCGGCTTGACCACGGCACCGGCGAGCAGATCGGTGAGCGCCGCCTCCGGATCGTCGGACGGCCGGAAGGCGACCAGTTCGGGGAAGGGGAACCGGCTCTGCTCGGCCAGCCGCAGCAGCGCCGGCACCAGCTCCTCGGGGCGCCCGTCGCCGCCCAGCGAGCCCTGGATCCGCTTGCCGCGCAGCATGGTCTGCTGGTCCACGGCGAACGTCTCGCCCGGCCGGGCGGCCCCGACCAGGCAGCACGTCCCCGGCATGCCGGTCGCGTCGACAGCCTGCCGGACCACCCGGGGATCCCCGGTGCATTCCACCGTGACGTCGGCCGGCCCGTCGCAGCGCTCCCGGACGGCCCGGGCCACGTTGCGGACCCCGGTCACGTCGACGGTGTGCGTGGCGCCGTACCGGCGGGCCAGGGCCAGCCGGGCGGGATCGCGGTCGACGGCCACGATGGTGGTGGCCGCCGTGCACCGGGCGGCCATCACGGCGGCCAGCCCCACCGCGCCGACGCCGAACACCGCCACCGACGCGCCGGGCTCCGGGCGGGCCGCGTAGAGCACCGCCCCGGCGCCGGCGCTGATCCCGCAGCCCAGCGCGGCGACCGCGGCCAGCGGCAGGCTGGTGCGGACCGGCACCAGCGCCGAAGCCGGCAGCACCGCGTGGCTGGCGAACGAGGACTGGCCGAAGAAGCGCCCGGCCACCGGGGTGCCGTCGGCGCGGCGGAACACCGCGCCCCCGTCCGGGCGGCGCCCGCCGAAGAGCAGCCCGGGCAGGTCGGCGCAGTACCGTGGCCGGCCGCCCCGGCAGTGCCGGCAGCGGCCGCAGGCCGGCCAGCCGAGCAGCACGGCCTCGCCGACCGCAGGCGACCGGACGCCCGGTCCCACGTCGAGCACCCGGCCGACGCCCTCGTGCCCGAGCACCCCGGGCAGCGGGAAGGCGGAACGGCCGGAGCGGGCGTCGGCGTCGGTGCGGCAGACCCCGGAGGCGACGACCCGGACCAGGACCTCGCCCGGTCCCGGGCCGTCGAGGCGCAGCTCCTCCAGGCGCAGCGGGTGGTCGGGAGCGGGTGCCACCGCGGCGGTCACCCGCATCGTCGCCGCCTCCGCCCGACCGCCACGACGCGAGGATAGGGGCCTGGCCGCCCGGGCGGCACCGGGTGCGCGGTCGCGCAATCCGAGCGCGTTGTCCCCGCTCCGCGACGGGACATAGCCTCGACAGCCACTGTCAGAGGCCGACCGGTCAGGGGATGCTCATGCAACCGGCGATTGTCGACCGTATCGAGGACATGTACGTCAAGCACCAGGCCGACCCGTACCCGGTGTACCGGGAGTGGCGGGACAAGGGCCCGGTCGTGGTGGACGCGGACGGGAAGGTCATCGTCCTGGGCCACGACGACGCCAAGGCCGCGCTGGCCGATCCCGCCGTCAGCGTCGACCCGCGGGACAGCCGCTGGTACCAGCAGCGGGCCGCGGCCGGCGAGGTCAGCGCCGAGGAGGAGCAGCGGTACGCCGACGCTCCGTTCATCGAACTGAATCCGCCCGAGCACACCCGGCACCGGCTGCTGGTCGGGCAGGCGTTCGCGGCCCACGCCGCCCGGGCCGCGGAGCCCACCGCTCAGGTGGTGGACGCCCTGCTGGACCGGCTCGCCGGCGGCACCGGGTGCGACGTGGTACGGGAGTACGCCTACGCGATCCCGATCCGGGTACTGTGCGCGCTGTTCGGCATCGCCGACGAGGACGACCGGCAGCGGGTGCAGGACTGGTCGCATTTCATCTCCCGCTCGATGGACCCGTCCAACCCGGTGGACCCGGCCGAGGTGGACCGGGTCTCCGGTGAGCTGCGCGGCTACCTGGAGCGGCTGGTCGACGCCCGGGCCGCCGAGCCCGGGGACGACGTGGTCAGCGCCATGCTGGCCAGCCGCGGCGGCGACCAGCGGCTCACCCGGGCCGAGGCGGTCAACGGCCTGTGGCTGCTGGTCGTCTCCGGGCACGAGACCACCAGCAGCCTGATCGCCAGCGGGCTCTACAGCCTGCTCACCGAGCCGGCGTTGGCCGACCGGATGCGGGCCGAGCCGGAGAAGATGCCCGGCCTGGTGGACGAGTTGCTGCGGCTGACCCCGCTGGTGCAGTGCCTGTGGCGGCACGTCAAGCAGGACACCACCCTGCCGAGCGGGGCGCGGCTACGCGCCGGCGACAGCATGGTGATCGTGCTGGCGCAGGCGAACCGGGATCCGGAGCGGTTCGCCGACCCCGACCGACTCGACCCGGACCGCACCGAGCAGCACGTGAGCTTCGGCGCCGGGCCGCACTACTGCCTCGGCGCCACGCTGGGCCGGCTGCAGGCGAATCTGGCCCTGTCGGCCTTCCTGCGCCGGGTGGTGGCGCCCGAGCTGGCCGCCGAGCCGCCGGGCACGCCGCGGGCGCTGGGCGGGCTCACCTCGCTGCCGATCCGGTACGAGCGGGTGCAACCGGCCGACTGACCGCGGGTACCCCGATAGGGCGGGGCGGCCGACGCCGCCCCGCCCTTCTCGTGCCGGTCAGTAGCGGTAGTAGTCGGCCTTGTACGGCCCCTCCACCGGCACGCCGAGGTAGGCGGCCTGTTCCTTGGTGAGCTGGGTGAGTTTGGCGCCGAGGGCGTCCAGGTGCAGGCGGGCGACCTTCTCGTCGAGGTGCTTGGGCAGCACGTACACGCCGATCGGGTACTCGTCGGTCTTGGTGTACAGCTCGATCTGGGCGATGGTCTGGTTGGCGAACGAGTTCGACATCACGAAGCTCGGGTGACCGGTGGCGTTGCCCAGGTTCAGCAGCCGCCCCTCGGACAGCACGATGATCGCGTGCCCGTCGTCGAACTTCCAGAGGTCGACCTGCGGCTTGATGTTCTCCCGGGTCACGTCCGACCGCTTGGCCAACCCGGCCATGTCGATCTCGTTGTCGAAGTGCCCGATGTTACCCACGATCGCCTGGTGCTTCATCCGCGCCATGTGCTCGTTGGTGATCACGTCATAGCAACCGGTCGCGGTGATGAAGATGTCCGCCTGCTCCACCACGTCGTCCAGGGTGGCCACCTGGTAGCCGTCCATCGCCGCCTGCAGAGCACAGATCGGGTCGACCTCGGTCACCACCACCCGGGCACCCTGACCCCGCAGCGACTCCGCGCAGCCCTTACCCACATCGCCGTAGCCCATCACCACGGCCATCTTCCCGCCGATCAGCACGTCGGTGGCCCGGTTGATGCCGTCGATCAGCGAGTGCCGACACCCGTACTTGTTGTCGAACTTGCTCTTCGTCACCGAGTCGTTGACGTTGATCGCCGGGAACAGCAACGTGCCCGCCCGGTGCATCTCATACAGCCGGTGCACACCGGTCGTGGTCTCCTCCGTCACCCCCTTGATCCCAGCGGCGATCCGGGTCCACCGCTGACCATCCTCGGCCAGGGAGCGGTGCAGCAGACCGAGGATGACCGCGAACTCCTCCGAATCCGCCGACTCCACCGGCGGCACCACACCGGCCTTCTCGTACTCCGCACCCTTGTGCACCAGCAGCGTGGCGTCACCACCGTCGTCGAGGATCATGTTCGGACCCTGACCATCCGGCCACGTCAACACCTGCTCGGTGCACCACCAGTACTCCTCCAGCGACTCGCCCTTCCAGGCGTACACCGGCACACCGGCGGGGGCCTCGGGGGTGCCGTCCGGGCCGACCACGATCGCCGCGGCCGCGCGGTCCTGGGTGGAGAAGATGTTGCACGACGCCCACCGCACCTGCGCACCGAGAGCGACCAGCGTCTCGATCAGCACGGCGGTCTGGATGGTCATGTGCAGCGAACCCGTGATCCGAGCGCCAGCCAGCGGCTGCGCCTCGGCGAACTCACGACGAATCGCCATCAGACCCGGCATCTCGTGCTCGGCAAGCCGGATCTCCTTGCGCCCGAACTCGGCGAGCGACAGATCCGCCACCTTGAAGTCCCGGCCGGGACCGGTGGGATCGGCGGCGACGGTCAACGGTTGTGTCGTGGTCATGGACTCTCCGAATCGGACGGTGGACACGCAACGGTGCCCCACCGTAACGCCGGGTCGCCCCGCCGGTCGTCCGGCGAAATTCCACGCTTGAACACCCGCTAAGGCAGCAGCTTGCGCACCGCGGCCAGCTCGCCCAGCGGGTCCGGGCCGACCGGCGCGAGCTGGAGCATGGTGACACCGGCCGCCGCGTATGCGGCCACCCGCTCGCGGACGTGACCGGGCGAGCCGATCAGACAGACCGCCTCCAGCAGCTCGGCCGGCACGGCGGCGGCCGCCTCCGCCTTGCGCCCGGCCAGGTACAGCTCCTGGATCCGGTCCGCCTCGGCCGGGTAGCCGTACCGGGCCACCAGGTCGTGGTAGAAGTTGCGGCCGCGGGCGCCCATCCCGCCGACGTAGAGGGCGATCCAGCGGCGGGCGTGCTCGCGCGCCGCGGCCAGGTCCGACCCGATGGCGAACGGGCCGCCGCCGACCACCTCCAGCGGGCCCAGCTCGCCCGAGCGCTTCGCCGCGCCGGCGGCCAACGCCTCCCCCCACACCTGCGCCGCCTTCTCGGGCAGGAACAGCGCCGGCAGCCAGCCGTCGGCGACCTCCGCGGTCATCCGGACGTTGGCCGGGCCGAGCGACGCCACGTAGATCGGGATCCGCTCCCGCACCGGGCGGGTCAGCATCTTCAGCGGCCGGCCCAGCCCGGTGCCCCGCTCCGGCGGGAGCGGCAGCCGGTAGTGGCCCTCGGAACGCAGCGTCTCCCGGCGCCACGCCCGCCGGCACAGCTCGACCACCTCCCGGGTACGCCCCACCGGGTGGTCGTAGGCGACCCCGTGCCAGCCCTCCACCACCTGCGGTCCGGAGGCGCCGATGCCGAGCAGCGCCCGGCCGCCGGAGAGCGCGTCCAGCCCGGCGGCGGTCTGCGCGAGCAGGGCCGGGGTGCGGGTGTAGATCGGCAGGATCGCCGACCCGAGGCCGACCCGCCGGGTCCGGGCCGCCAGGAAACCCAGCACGGTGACCGCGTCGAAGCCGTACGCCTCGGGCACCCAGAGCACGTCGACGCCGGCCTGCTCCCAGGCGACCGCCCGCTCGGCGGTGGCCCGGACGTCGCCGGCGTAGGGCAGGATGACACTCAGCCGCACTGGACCCCCTCGTGGTGGTGGCTGCGGCACGCGCCGGGCTTCCGCGTCGCCGGTTCCCGCCACCTTCACCGCCGGGCGGCAGCGTCGTCAACCGCGACCGACCGGTCAGCCCTCGACGCAGCGGTCCGACAGGGCGTAGCGCACCAGCACCACGTCGCCGATCTGGCGTACCTCGGCGACCCGGGCCCGCCGGCCGGGGTGCCACGGGAACCGGCCGTCGCCGACGAACCGGGGCGCCCGGCAGTCGCCGACGAAGAACGGCGCGACCACCAGGTGCAGCTCGTCGGCGAGCCCGGCGGCGAGGAACTGCCGGTGCACGTTCGCGCCGCCCTCCACCATCAGCCGGCGTACGCCCCGGCCGCCCAGGTCGGCCAGCACCCACGCCGGGTCGACCGGCTCGCCCGCGTCCACCACCTCGGCCAGCGCGCCGAGCCGGTCCCGGGTCTTCTCCACCGCAGCCGTGGCACAGTAGACGATCCGGTCGGTCTCGCCGACGGTGAAGAACCGGCCGGCCGGGTCGAGGTCACCGGACGCGGTCAGGGTGACCCGGGTCGGCGAGGCGGGCAGGCCACGGTCGGCTCGGGCGGCCCGGCGTTGCGCCGAGCGCACCAGCAGCCGCGGGTCGTCGCGCCGGACCGTCCCGGCGCCGACCAGGATGGCGTCGCAGCCGGCCCGGACCCCGTCGATCCGGTCCAGGTCCGCCGCGTTGGACAGCAGCAGCCGCTGCTCGCTGGCGTCGTCGAGGTAGCCGTCGATCGACGTCGCGCAGCTGAGCACGACGTACGGGCGCTCAGTCACGGACCAGCGGAAGGTCGAGGGCGTGCGCGCCGCGGCTGGCCTTGGTCGCCAGGTAGCCGGCGTTGGCCGGGGAGAGGTACACCCCGGTGCCGACCCGCCCGGTGACCGTCACGCCGTGCCGGCGCAGCTGCGCGGCCTTGTCCGGGTTGTTGCTCAGCAGCGCGATCCGGGGCACGCCCAGGGCGGCCAGCATCTGCGCGGCCACCGTGTAGTCCCGCTCGTCCGGCCGGTGGCCGAGCGCCTCGTTCGCCTCGTAGGTGTCCAGCCCGGCATCCTGCAGGGCGTACGCGTCGAGCTTCGCGTACAGGCCGATGCCCCGGCCCTCCTGGCGCAGGTAGAGCAGGAAGCCACCCCGGTCGCTGATCCGCTCGGCCGCCTCCCGCAGCTGCGGGCCGCAGTCGCAGCGCTGGCTGCCGAAGACGTCGCCGGTCAGGCACTCGCTGTGCGGGCGGACCAGCGGCGGGGCGCCGCCGGCGGCACTCCGGTCGCGGGCCCCCGGCCAGTCCCCCAACCCGAACGCCAGGTGCTCCCGGCCGTCGGCCAGACCGTCGAAGGTGAACACCCGGGCGTCCGTGGCGTACCCGTCGGGGAACCGCAGCGGGACGGTGACCTGGGTCCGGACGGTGGCGGGTGGCAGTGGTTCGGACATGGAACTCCTCATCAGACGGTGCCGGCGGGTACGCGGACACGGCGGGCCACCAGCACGGCGGCGCCGGGCAGGCTCGCGACCAGCACGAGGGCCCCGTACACCGTCGCGGTGGCAACCCCCTCGGCGGCGGTCAGGCCGGCAGCGCCGAACGCCCACGCGGCCACGCCCTCGCGTGGCCCGAATCCGGCGACGTTGGCGGGCACCCCCATCGCCAGCAGGGCGAGCAGGGTCAGCGGCGCCAGCAGGGTCAGCGGCGCGGTGGAACCGGCGGTACGGGCCGCGAGCAGGAACGTCGCCAGGTGACCGGCCACCGCGACGGCGGAGGCGGTCAGCACGCCCAGCCAGGTCCGCCGGGCGAGCAGCCCGGCGCGGACGTCGGCCGCCGCGGTGCGTAGCGCCCGCGCCCACCGCGACGGCCCGGAGCGGGGCAGCGCGCGGGCCAGCAGCGCCACCACCAGCCCGGCCAGCACCGCCGACGCGGTGACCGCCGGCAGGTACGGCCGCACCGGGGACGGGAAGGCCAGCAGCACCACCAGCGCGACCCCGACGAGCACGGCCTGGCCGGCGACGCGTTCCCAGACCACCGCGCGGATGCCGCGGCCGACGTCGCCGACGTCCCGCCCGTGCCGCACCGCCCGGTGCACGTCGCCGAGCACCCCGCCGGGCAGCGTCGCGTTCAGGAACACCGCGCGGTAGACGTGCGCCACGGCGGTGCGCAGCGGCAGCCGCACCCCGAGCCCGCCGGCGACCAGGCTCCACCGCCAGGCGCAGCAGAGCGTCGTGAGCACGCCGATGCCGAGCGCCGCCGCGAGCGCGGGGGCGTCGATCAGCCGCAGCCCGGCCAGGAACGGGCCGACCCCGAACCAACCGAGCAGGACGGCGAGCACGCCCATTCCGGCGAGGGTACGCGCCCACGCCCAACCCGGCCGTCGCGCCGGCCGGGTCGACGCCCCGCCGTCCGCCTCTGCCCCCACCCGAGCCCTCCCCGCATGATCTCCCTGTTGGTAGGCACGTGCCGGCGGGCCGGGCGGTTCAATCACCGGCGGCCAGCAGGTCGCTGTGCCGGACCACGACGCCGAGCCGGCCGGCCGCCGCGTCGGCCAACCGGCGCCGCCGGTACGCCTCGGCCGGGCCGGCCAGCTCCGGCCGCTGCTCGCAGGCCGCGTCCAGCCAGCCGGTGAACCACTCGGCCGCCAGCTCGGCCTGGTCCGCGCCGAGCCGCCAGGGGCTGGGCCGCACGTCGACACCGACCCCGCGGCGGGCGAACGCGGCGACGGTCGCCTCCACCGCGTCCGGGCCGAGCAGCGCGCGGCCGGCCACCGTGCGGCGCTGGTGGTCGTTGAACGCCGCCGCGACCTCGCCGTCCAGCGGGTCGGCCGGGGTCAGCTCCACCCGCCCGGTCACCGAGATCATGAACAGCACCGGGCAGCCCACGCCGGCGCACGCCCCGACCAGCCGGTCGACCTCGTCGGCGGTGAGCATGTCGAGCAGCGCGGAGGCGACCACCAGCGAGGTGCCGGCGAGGTCGGCGGCGGTGAGCCGGGTCAGGTCGCCGTGCCGGGTGGCGACCGTGACCGGCGCGCCGTCGGCGGCGACCACGCCGGCCATCCCGGCGTCGGCCCGGCGCAGCAGGTCCGGGTCGCCGTCGTGCAGCACCCAGTGCTGCGGGCCGGGCAGGCGCGGAGCCAGCCACCGGCCCAACGAACCGGTGCCCGCACCGAGGTCGTGGACCACCAGCGGGCCGCCGCCGGCCAGCCGGCCGCGGACCCGGTCCACCAGGTCCGCGGCGCGGGCCGCGGCGTCGGCGGGCTCGCGCAGGGCGAGCCAGCGCGCGAAGTCCGGTGGCAGGGAAACCGTCATGCCGGCATCGCCTCCTTCAGCACCTTGCCGGTGAGCGTCGCGGTGAGCGTCCAGTCGTCCAGGGTGTCCCGCCGGGCGCGGGCCGCCGCGCGCAGCCGGTCGCGCAGCGGCGGGTCGTCGAGCCACCGGCGCAGGCTGCCGGCCAGCGCCGCCGGGTCGTCGGGGGGCACCAGCAGCCCCGGCGGGGTGCCGTCCGGCGCCCGACCGAGCGCCTCCGGCAGCCCGCCGGCCGCCGTGCCCAGCACCGGAATCCCGCGGGCCAGCGCCTCGGTGACCACCATGCCGTACGTCTCGCCGCGCGAGGCGAGCACCAGCAGGTCGGCGCCGGCGTAGCTGGCGGCGAGCCGCTCCCCGGCCAGCGGGCCGACCAGCCGCACCCGGTCGGCGAGCCGGCGCGCGGCGAGCCGGCGCCGCAGCCCGGCGACGAAGTCCGGGTCCCGGTGCAGCGGCCCGGCGCAGACACAGGTCCAGGGGATGTCGGTGACCCCGGCCAGGGCGTCCACCAGCACGTCGTGTCCCTTGTGCGGGGTGACCGCGGCGACGCAGAGCAGCTCGGCGCCGGCCGCGGTGCCGGGCGCCAGCGGCGCCGGGTCCACCCCCGGCGGGGCGACGTGCACCCGATCGGCCGGCAACGGGTACGCGGCCAGCAGCCGGCTGCGGGTCCACTCGCTGGTGGTGACCACCGCTGTCGCCGCCGCCAGCGCGGCGGCCTCCGCGTCCCCGCCGAGCGGCAGGTGCACCAGCACCACCAGGCGCAGCCGGCGGGCCTGCGGCGTCAGCACCTCCGGCACCGCCGAGGCGATCAGGCCGTCGACGAGCACCAGCGCCCCGTCGGGCAGCGCGGCCAACCGGTCGGCCAGTCCGGTCCGCTCCGGCGGCGTCGGGTCTGGCCACCCGCCGGGCACTGCGTGCTCCCGCACCGACCAACCCGCGGCGGCGAGCCCCTGGCAGAGCCGCCGGTCGTAGTGGTTACCGCCGCTCGGCCGGGCCGGGTCGTCGATGTCGTTCGGCAGCACGACGTGCACCACATCCATCAGCGCCCCCTTCCGTTCGCGACTGCGGGGCTCGCAAGCTCACTCCTCGCGCTCACAGCGACCGTTCGTAGCTGGCCCAGGCGATGTGCGACTCGTGCAGGGTGACGGTGATGCCGGCCAGGCCGCGCGCGCCGGGGCCCAGGTCCCCGGCGCGCACCCGGTCGGCGAGCCGGTCGGCGACGGTCCGGGCCAGCACCTCGGTGGTGGTGTTCACGCCGGCGAACGCCGGCTCGTCGTCGAGGTTGCGGTAGGTCAGCTCGGCGAGGACGGCCTTGAGCTGCTCGGTGGCCAGGCCGATGTCGACCACGATGCCGTCGGCGTCCAGGTCCGCCCGGCGGAAGGTGGCGTCGACCACGAAGGTCGCCCCGTGCAGCCGCTGGGCGGGGCCGAAGACCTCCCCCCGGAAACTGTGGGCGATCATCATGTGGTCCCGGACGGTCACGCTGAACACTGATCACTTCCCGTCGTAGCTGATGAGGTGGCACAGGGCGGGCAGGCTGCCCGTGGTCAGTCGGGGCAGCACGTCGGGCAGCTCCGCGAACGGCGACCCGCCGGTGATCAGCGCGTCGAACGCGGGGTCGGCGAGCAGTTCCAGGGCGAGCGCGAGCCGGTCGGCGTAGCCGCGGCTGGCCCGCCGAGCCGGCGCGACCGCGCCCACCTGGCTGCCGCGGATGGTCAGCCGACCGGAGTGGAAGTTCCCGCCCAGCGCCACCTGCACCGGGCGGTCGCCGTACCAGCTGAGCTCGACCACGGTGCCCTCCGGGGCGAGCAGGTCCAGCGCGCGTTGCAGGCCGGCGCCGGTGGCGCTGGCGTGCACCACGAGGTCCCGGCCGCCGGTCGCCTGCTCGGGGGTGGCGAACTCCACGCCCAGCGCCGCCGCCACCCCGGCGCGGGCCGGGTCGACGTCGACCAACTCCACCCGGATGCCGGGGAACCGGGCGAGCAGGGCGGCCACGCTGCAGCCGACCATTCCCCCACCGACCACGCTGACCCGGTCGCCGACCAGCGGCGGGGCGTCCCACAGCGCGTTGACAGCGGTCTCCACGGTGCCGGCCAGCACCGCCCGGGCGGGCGGCACCGCGTCCGGCACCGGCACCACCGCGCTGGCCGGTACGACGTACGCGGTCTGGTGCGGGTGGAGGCAGAACACGGTCCGCCCGCGCAGGTCGTCGGGGCCCTGCTCGACCTCGCCGACGTTGAGGTAGCCGTATTTCACCGGGGCCGGGAAGTCGCCCTCCTGGAACGGGGCGCGCATGGCGGCGTACTGGCTGGCCGGCACCCGGCCGGCGAAGACGAGCGTCTCGGTGCCGCGGCTGACCCCGGAGAAGCGGGTGCGGACCAGGACCTCGTCGGAGCCGGGCGCGGGCAGCCGGACCGGGCGGATCTCGCCCTGGCCCGGCGCGCGGAGCCAGAAGGCGTGGGCCTCGCGGGTCACCGGCATCTCCTCACCCGACCGAACCGAACGGCCGGATTTTCCGTGTACCCCGGCAGGGGGTTGTCGATCATAGACACGGAGGCACGGTGCCCACGGTTCGAACTGGTCCGGTGATCGGGCTGATCTTCCAGATTGTCCTGCTCGCCGGCCTCGCCGGAACTGTCGGACTCGGCGGGGCGGGTTGGCTCGCCGGGCTCGCGTACGCGGCGGTCGGTCACGCCGTGCTGAATCGTGGCCTGCACCGCTGCGCGGCGGCCGGGCTGGGCCCGGCGGACCGGGTGACGCTGACCCGGGCGGTGCTGGTGGGCGGCGTGACCGCGCTGGTGGCCGACTCCGCTCACCGGCCCGCGCCGGTCGGGGTGCTGATCGTGCTGACCGCTGTCGCGCTGCTGCTGGACGCGGTGGACGGTCGGGTCGCCCGGCGCACCGGCACGGCGAGCGCGTTCGGCGCCCGCTTCGACATGGAGGTCGACGCGTTCCTGATCCTGGTGCTCAGCCTGTACGTGGCGCCGTCGGTGGGCGGTTGGGTGCTCGCGATCGGCGCGATGCGGTACGCCTTCGTCGCGGCGGCCCGGGCGCTGCCCTGGCTGCGCGGGCAACTGCCGGCCCGCTACTGGCGCAAGGTGGTCGCCGCCGTGCAGGGAGTGCTGCTGCTGGTCGCCGCGTCCGCGGCGCTGCCCCGGACGCTGACCGTGCTGGTGCTGGTGGTGGCGCTGGCGCTGCTGGTGGAGTCCTTCGGCCACGACGTCGGCTGGCTGTGGCGGCACCGGGCCGGCCCGGCCCGGCCACGGGTCGGCCGCGCCGCGCCCGCGCCGGCGCTGCCCGCCCGCCGGGTGACGCTGCCGGTCCGCCGGCAGCCGAGCGGAACCGGTGAGCCGGCCGGCGCCCGGGACCTGCCGGTCGCCCCACCCGTGCTGTCGCTGCGCTGACCCGGGAGCCGTGATGTCGATCCAGACCCCACCCCGTCCACAGTCGACCGCATCCGACGGTCGGGTCGCCGCACCGCGACACTCCCTCCCGGACGCCGGGTCCGAGCACCGCACAGCGGAGGCGGACCCGACGCGTACCCCCGCCGGACCTGACCGCCGGCGGGCCCGGGCCGTGGCGGCCCGGGTGACCACCGTGCTCGCCGGCGCGCTGGTGCTGGTCGCGCTCACCGTGCCGAGCCGACCCGGGCAGCTCACCCCCGCCGCCTTCCTGCGCATTCCGCTGGAGGGTCTGCTGGTGGCCGCCCTGCTGCTCGCCCTGCCGGGCCGGGCACGCCGGCTGGTGGCCGCCGCGACCGGGACGCTGCTCGCCCTGCTGACCGTGCTGAAACTCGCCGACCTGGGTTTCCGCTCGGCACTCGGCCGGCCGTTCGACCTGGTCCTCGACTGGGCGCTGCTCGACGACGCGGTCGGTTTCCTCACCGACTCGTTCGGCCGAGCCGGTGGCACCGGCGCCGTCGTCGGCGTGCTGGTGCTGGTCGTGGTGCTGGTGCTGGCCCTCGCCGCGGCGGTGCTGCGGCTGGCCGGGCTGGCCGGCCGGCACGGGGTCGGGGCGCGGCGGGTGGTCGCCGCGCTGGTGGTGCTCTGGGTGGCCGCCGCGGCCGCCGGCATCCGGGTCGCGCCCGGTGTGCCGGTCGCCGACACCGCCGCCACCGCGCTGGTGCGCGACCACGCCCGGCAGGCGCAGGCGCGGCTGCGTGACCGGGAGGCGTTCACCGCACAGGTGGGCGCCGACCCGTTCCGGCACACCCCGGGTGCGGAGTTGCTGACCGCGCTGCGCGGCAAGGACGTGATCGTCGCCTTTGTGGAGAGCTACGGCCGGGACGCGGTCGAGGACCCGGAGTTCGCGCGGGTCGGCGAGGTGCTGGACGCCGGCACCGAGCGGCTGCGGGCGGCCGGGTTCGGCGCCCGCAGCGGCTTCCTCACCTCGCCCACCACCGGGGGTGGCAGCTGGCTGGCCCACGACACCCTGCTGTCCGGGCTGTGGATCGACAACGAGCAGCGCCATCGCAGCCTGCTGGCCAGCGACCGGCTCACCCTCGGCGGCGCCTTTCGGCGGGCCGGTTGGGACACCGTCGGGGTGATGCCCGCCGCCACCCAGCCCTGGCCGGAGGGCTCCTTCTTCGGCTACGACCGGTACTACGACGCCGCCGGCCTGGACTACCAGGGGCCGAAGTTCAGCTACGCCCCGATGCCCGACCAGTACACCCTGGCCACCTTCCAGCGCCGGGAGCGCGACGTCGCCGACCGCCCGCCGCTGATGGCCGAGATCCCGCTGATCTCCAGCCACTCGCCCTGGACCCGGATCCCCAAGGTGATCGACTGGACCGCCGTCGGCGACGGCAGCGTCTACCACGACGCGGCGGTCAGCAACCCGAAGTCACAGCCCCGCGTCGGCTACCGCAAGGCCGTCGAGTACTCGCTGCGCACGTTGATCTCCTATCTGGAGACGTACGGGGACCGGGACCTGGTGCTGGTCTTCCTCGGCGACCACCAGCCGGCCCCGGTGGTCACCGGCGACGACGCCAGCCGGGACGTGCCGGTCAGCATCGTCGCCGCCGACCCGGCGGTGCTCGACCGGATCGCCGGCTGGGGCTGGCAGGACGGGCTGCGGCCGGGGCCCGAGGCGCCGGTCTGGCCGATGGACGCCTTCCGCGACCGGTTCCTGACCGCGTTCAGCGCCGACCCGCCGGCCGGCCGGGCCCACGGCCGCTGACCCGAGGACCGGTGGCCGCGGCCGGTGGCCGGAGAACCGGCGGACGGCGGCCGGTGGGCGGTGTTCGGCGGAAGGCGGGCGGCGGTGAGACGCGCGCGCATGTGGACGCGCGTCCCGCGCATGGCCCCCGGCCGGCGGACGGCGTTGGATGGAGGGCATGACGATCAACGAACACCCCGTGCTGGTGCTCGGCGGCAACGGCAAGACCGGCCGCCGCGTCGCCGACCGCCTCACCGCGCTCGGCCGGCCCGTCCGGCGCGGATCCCGGACCGGCACGCCCCCCTTCGACTGGACCGACCGGGCGACCTGGCCGGCAGCGCTGGACGGCGTCGGCACGGTGTACCTGTCGTACCAGCCGGACCTGGCGGTGCCCGGCGCCGTGGCGGCGGTGGAGTCGTTCACCCGGCTGGCGGTCGCCCGCGGGGTGGACCGGGTGGTGCTGCTCTCCGGCCGGGGCGAGCCCGAGGCCGAGCAGGCCGAGCAGGCGGTCCGGCAGGTGGTGGACGCCGCCGGTGGCCGGTGGACGGTGGTGCGGGCGAGCTGGTTCCAGCAGAACTTCAGCGAGGGCCCGTTCGTCCACGACGTACGGCGGGGCGAGGTGGCGCTGCCGGTCGACGGGGTAACGGAGCCGTTCGTCGACGCGGACGACGTCGCGGAGGTCGCCGTCGCGGCGCTGACCGGGGACGGGCACGCCAGCGAGGTGTACGAGGTGACCGGCCCCCGGTTGCTGACGTTCGCCGAGGTGGTCGCCGAGATCGCCGCCGCGACCGGCCGGCCGGTCCGGTTCACCCCGGTCCCCGCGCCGGATTACGCCGCGGCGCTGGGCCGGGCCGGCGCGCCGGCCGAGGTGGTCGCGCTGCTGACGTACCTGTTCACCGAGGTCCTCGACGGGCGCAACGCCAGCCTGGCCGACGGCGTGCGGCGGGCCCTGGGCCGACCGCCCCGGGACGTCACCGGGTACGCGCGGGCCACCGCCGCGACCGGCGTGTGGGCGGCCTGAGATGACCGTGCTGCGTACGCTCAGCCTGCTCGCCGCCGCGGTGTCCACCGGCCTGGTGGCCGGGCTGTTCGCGGCGTTCGCCTACGCGGTGATGCCCGGCCTGGTCCGCACGGACGACCGGACCCTGGTCCTCGCGATGCAGCGGATCAACGAGTCCATCATCAACGGTTGGTTCCTGGTCTGCTTCCTCGGCGCCCTGGTCTGCACGGCGCTGACGGCGGTGCTGCACCTCGGCTCGGCGCACCGGGCCGTCCTGCCGTGGCTCGTCGCCGCGCTGCTGCTCTACCTGGTGGTGCTGGTGGTCACCGGGACGGTCAACGTGCCGTTGAACAACCAGTTGGCCGCCGCCGGCGACCCGGACCGGGTGGCCGACCTGGCCGCGGTGCGGGACCGGTTCACCACCGCCTGGGTGCGCTGGAACGTCCTCCGCGCGGTCGCCTCGACCGCCGCGTTCGCCCTGCTCGGTTGGGCTCTGGTGGTGCACGGCCGGCTGACCGGCTGAGCGGCGCCGCAATCCGGTCCCGGGCGCCGGCCGGCGTGCCGGAGCCGGTCCCGGGGACACCGCGCCGCGGACCGCGACCGCGCGCAGACCGGCGCCACGCGCGGACCGGCGCCACGCGCGGACCGGCGCCACGCGCGGACGGAGCCGCGCGGTCAGCGCGGCGTGATGAGATCGGTGTAGTCGGCCGCGCTGAGCGGCTGCCGGGACAGCGACCCGTCCGCCCGCGGTACGCCGAGCGGCTGCCCGCGCCGCAGGAACGACACGGTCTCCACGTCGGCGCGGGCGGTCAGGGTGCAGACCAGCTGCCCGAAGGCGAGCATCTCGTCGCTGCGGCCGGCCTCGTCGTCGACCGCGTCGACCTCGACCTCGGCGCGGGTGTCGGCGACCCGGACGGTGGCCCCGCCGACCGCGCCGGGCAGCGAGCTGGTCAGCCCCCGGTCGCGTTCGGCGGCGCTCGGGCCGGCGAGCAGGTGGGCCAGCTGGGCGTCGGCCGTCGGGGCGGCGTCCAACCGCCGCTCGACGGGGACCAGTCGGTCGTCGCGGACGAAGCAGAGCACCTCGGCGACCCGGCCCGCCGGGGAGGTCGCCTCGCCGCTCGCCGCCGACGGGAACGGGCCGCGCGGCGCGGGCACGGTGCGGGGAGCGTCCTCGACCGGCACCCCGCAGCCGGCGAGCAGCACTACCAACGCGGCGAGAGCCGCCGCCCGGCGGCCCGGACGCATCCCGGCTGCGGTGCGCCGGGCCGTGGCGGCCTTGCGTCCGGTTCCGGCGGCCGAGCCCGGGACGGTTCCGGCGCGGTCAGGGCTCATCGGAGGGCCTCCGGCAGTTCGACGCGGAACCGGGCCCCGCCGCCGGGGCGGTCCCCGACCTCGGCCCGGCCACCATGGGTGGCGGCGTGCTGGGCGACGAGGGCCAGCCCGAGGCCGCTGCCGTCGCCGCCGGCCCGGGCGTGCGCGGCCCGGGCCCGGACGAACCGGTCGAAGACCGCCTCCCGCTCGGCGACCGGCACGCCGGGACCCTCGTCGTCGACCTCGACGACGCCCGTCCCGCCCCGCCGGGCCAGCCGCACCGCGACCGGCCCGCCGCCGTACCGTACGGCGTTGTCGAGCAGGTTGACCAGGATCTGCTCCACCCGGCGCCGGTCCACCGACCAGGTCGTCGCGGTGCCCGGCGCGACCTGCACCAGCGAGTCGGGCAGGGACCGGGACCGGCAGGCCTCCCGGGCCAGGGCCGCCACGTCGACCGGCGCCCGGTCGGCGGGCCGGTCGCTGCGGGCCAGTTCGATCAGGTCGTTGACCAGCTGCTGGAAGCGGGCGACCTCGTCGGCCACCAGGCCGGCGGCCAGCGCGGTCCGCTCGTCGAGGTGTTCCCGGCGGTTGGCCAGCACGCTCGCCGCGGCCGACAGCGTCTGCAACGGTGAGCGCAGCTCGTGGCTGACGTCGGCGGCGAACCGGCGGTCCCGTTCGATCCGCCGGGCGAGCTGGTCGACCATGTGGTTGAACGAGGTGGAGAGCCGGGTCAGGTCCGGGTCGGTGGTCGGTGCCAGCCGGGCGGTGAAGCTGCCCGCCGCGATCTTCTCCGCCGCGTCGGCGACCGCGGTCAGCGGCCGCAGGCTGTGCCGGGTGGCGTACCAGCCGACGGCGGCGCCCGATCCGGCGACCACGATGGCGACCGCGGTCAGCGCCAGGGCGAGGACCTGGAGGGTCTCCTCCAGCTCCCGCAGCGAGGTCACCTCGTAGTAGCCGACCGCCTCGGCCAGCGGCACGCCGACCAGCAGGGCCGGCTGGCCGTCGATCCGGACCCGCTGCACCGCCGGTTCCCCGTCGCGCACCAGGCGTTGCAGCTCGGCGGGGACGGCGGCGGTCAGCCCGTCGTCGGCGGTGCGCAGGTACCACTGGTCGTCGCGGTACAGCAGCGGGCGGCGGTTGCCGCCGGTGTCCAGCGACCGCAGCACCTCCGCCACGTCGGGCGCCTCGGCGTCCAGGCCGGTGCGCACCACGGCCGCGTCGAAGTACGCCGCCCGCAGCGCGGTGCGCTCCCGCTCATCGAGCAGGGACCGCCGGGTCAGCTCGTACGACACCAGGGCCATCGAGGCGGCCAGCAGCAGCGCGCCGACGGCGAAGCCGGCGGTGACCCGGGCCCGCAGGCCGAGCCGCCTCATCGTTGCAACTTGTAGCCGAGCCCACGCAGGGTGACCAGGTGGCGCGGGTTGGCCGGGTCGCTCTCGATCTTCTGCCGGAGCCGGCCGACATGCACGTCGACGAGCCGTTCGTCGCCGGTGTCGTAGCCCCACACCCGGCTCAGCAGCTGCTGCCGGGACAGCACCCGTCCGGCGTGCTCGGCCAGCTCGCAGAGCAGCCGGAACTCGGTGCGGGTGACCGGCACGGGCTGCCCGTCGCGGCGTACCTCGCCGGCCTCCGGGCTGATCTCCAGTTCGCCGAAGGTGAGCACGGACACCGCCGGGGCGGCGGCCCGGGCGCGCCGGCGCAGGGCGCGCAGCCGGGCGGACAGCTCCTTGATCGCGACCGGCTTGACCACGTAGTCGTCGGCGCCCGCCTCCAGCGCCGCGACGATGTCGTGGGTGTCGTCGCGGGCGCTGATCACCACGATCGGCACGTCGTCGTCGCGGCGCAGCTGCCGGATGCACTCGAAGCCGTCCAGCCCCGGCAGCATCAGGTCGACGAGCACGTTGTCGGCCGGGTCCTGACGCTGCGCCCGCAGTCCCTCCTCCGCGGTGGCCGCCCCACGTGCCGTGTACCCCTCGTCCTCCAGGGCGAGTAGCAGGGCCAGACGGATCCGGTCGTCGTCCTCGATCACCAGTACGCCCGTCATACCCGCATCATCCCCGGCGCCCTGCCGGGCGCCCAGCCCTGGCCGACGCCGGACGGATTTGTCACATAACTGTCATGCAACCGCGCGTCCAGTGCCAAGGCCGGCCGGCAGGGTGGGTCCCGGAGTCGACGGGCGGGGAGGGCGACCGGTGTCGGAACAGCAGGCAGGGTGGTCGGTGCCGCTGATCGAGGTGGCGTTCAGCACGGAACTGGACCGGGCCGCCCTGTCGGTGACGGGCCTGGTCTTCGATCGGGTGCTGGCGCTGCGCCCGGGGCATGTGGTGGTGGACCTCGCCGATTGCCGGCACGTCGACGCCGCCGGCATCGGGCTGCTGCTGGACGTGCACCGCCGGCTCGCCCGCCGACAGGCGGTGCTGAGCCTGCGTGACCCGAGCCCGCGGATCCGGAAGATCCTGCAGACCGCCCGGCTGGACCAGGTGCTGTCGGTGACCGAGACCGCGCAGCCGGTCCGCCCCGCGGACGCGCCACCCTCCACCGACGCGCCACCCCCACCGGTCGGTCCGGCTCCCCCGCCGGCCGGCACGGCTCCCCCACCGGCCGGCACCACCCCCCTGCCGGCCGGTGGGGCGGGCCGCTCCAGCGGCCCGAACGGTCGCCCGTACGGCAGGGCGGCGGTCGCCTCGCCGTCGTGATCGCCCGCGCAGCGGCCGCGGGCCGAGTACCGAGGAGGACAGCATGACCGCGACCGGTCTCGGCACGGCGGTGGCCATCGGCCTCGCCGTCGGGGCGGTGGGCCGGTTCGCCGTACCGGGCCTGCGGGCCGTACCGGTCTGGCTGGCGCTGGTGGTCGGGGTGGTCACCGCGGTGCTGGGCACGGTGGTGGTCGGCCTGGCCGACGCCGGCGGCCGCTTCGGCCCGCTCGACCTCGTCGTGCAGGTCGGGTCGGCCGTGGCCGGCGTCGCCCTGGTCGCGCTCACCACCGGCCGCGAGGGATCCGACCCGACCTGATCCGGGTTCCCCGGCCCGGCCATTCCGCCGCCGGGCCGGACCGGCCGCTCCGGCGGCCCGCCCGACGGACGCCGGCGGGGCGGCGACCGGGACGCGAGGGCCGCCGGGCCCGGGCAGAACGCGAGGAAGAGGACATGACCGTCGTACCCGACGAGAACCTGATGACGCTGATCTGCGACGCCTGCGGCGACACCGTCCGGGCGACCGCCTGCGTGCTGCCGGACGCCGAGGTGGTCTGGACCCTGGTGTCCGAGCACGGCTGGAGCGGCTCGCCCTTCGCCACCGGGCCGCACCGCTGCCCGCGCTGCGCCCCGCTGCCGCCCGACCCGACCGACCCCACCGACGGTGGCCACCCGGGCGAGGTGCTCGGCATCGACTACCTCGAGGACGTGCCGGTGGTGAGCGTCGCGGGCGACATCGACCTGGACGGGGGCGACGCGCTCCGGGCGGCGCTGCACAGCGCGGTCGAGGTGCGCGGGCACGTGGTGGTCGACCTGGCCCGGGTCCACCTGATCGACTCCACCGGGCTCGGACTGCTGGTCCGCGCCCACCGGGACGCCCGCGAGCGCGGGGCGGTGCTGTGCCTCGCCGCGCCGTCCCGCTACATCCGCACGGTGCTGCACACGATGCGCGTGGACGGGCTCTTCCCGGTCTTCGACACCGTCGAGGAGGCCGTCGCGGAGGTGTCCCGGCCGACTCGGCCCACCGGGCCCGGGCAGGCCGGTGCGGGTTCGGCCCGGCGCGCGGCGGCCGCCCCCGTCCGGGCCGGCTGAACCCCGCCGCGGCCGGGTCAGCCGCGGGGCTGGTCGACCGGGCAGGCGTACGCCGAGCGCCCGCCCAGCTCCCACACCCGCACCGGCGCCCCGCAGCGGCGGCACGCCTGCCGCTTGTAGACCCACCGCTCGTCCGGGGCCGCCGGGTCGCTGACCACCTGCCCGGCGTCGCGGCCCAGGGCCAGGTACCGGACCGCAAGGTCCCACAGCCGCCGAGCTGTTTCCGGCCCGACGTCCCTGGTGTCCGGATCCAGGCCGGCGAGGAAGAGCAGTTCGGCCCGCCAGGCGTTGCCGATGCCCGCCCAGACCGCCTGGTCGAGCACCGCGGCGCCGACCGCGCCCCGCGCGGCGGCCAGCCGGCGGACCGCCTCCGCCGGGTCGACGTCGGCGCGCAGCGGGTCCGGCCCCAGCGAGGCCCGCAGCGCGCTTTCACCGCCAGGCGGGAGCGGCTCGCACCGGATCGGGGCGATCAGGTCGTACGCGACGGCGGCGCCGGCCAGCCGCAGCCGCACCCCGGCGCGCGGGGCGGCGGTCGGGTCGTCGTGGCGCAGGAACAGCCCGCGCATGCCGAGGTGCACGTGCAGGGTCGGGCTGCCGTCCAGGTGGTAGAGCAGATGCTTGCCGTACGCCTCCACGGCGTGCAGCCGGCGCCCGTCGTACGGGCCGGGATCGAACCGGCCCTGCGGGCTGGAGACCGTCAGCACCTGCCCGGCGAGCGCGGCGTGCTGCTCGCGGGCGTACCGGTGGATCAGGTGCCCTTCGGGCACGTCAGCGGCCTCGGCGGGACAGTGCGGGCATGGCGGCGGATACCCGGCGGGCCCGACGGGAAACGTCGCCGCCGGTGGGAAGACGGGCGGTCGGTCCGCAGTTGTACTGGTTTGTGACCGACGTCGTCCCGCAGTCCCGGCTGCTCGACATCCGGCGGATCTTCGTGGAGCCGGAGGCCGCCGCGCTCCCGCGCGGCCAGCAGGTGCTGGCCCGCTTCCCCGACGCCGAGCGGATCGAGATCGACAGCCACACCCGCATCCCGGAGCTGTACGGCGACGAGACGAACGTGGCCCGCTGGGTGCGGATCAAGAGCGAGACCCTGGTGCTCGGGGTGAAGAAGTCGCTCACCGCCCGGCCCAACGGGCGTTCCAGCGACTTCATCGCCCCGTCCACCGCCAACGGCTGCGCCATGGCCTGCGCCTACTGTTACGTGCCCCGGCGCAAGGGCTACAGCAATCCGATCACCGTCTTCGCCAACATCGAGCGGATCACCGGCTACCTGTCCCGGCACGTCGCCCGGCAGGGCGTGAAGGACGCCCCGAACCAGTGCGACCCGCACGCGTGGGTCTACGACATCGGCGAGAACTCCGACTGCTCGCTGGACGCCCGGGTCAGCGACAACGTCCGCGACCTGGTCACCTGCTTCCGCGACCTGCCCACCGCGAAGGCCAGCTTCGCCACCAAGCACGTCAACCGGGACCTGCTCGACTGGGACCCGCGCGGGCGGACCCGGATCCGGTTCTCGCTGATGCCCGCCCGGGACGCCAAGCTGCTCGACATCCGCACCTCACCGGTCGCCGAGCGGATCGCCGCCATCGACGACTTCGTCGCCGCCGGGTACGAGGTGCACGTCAACTTCAGCCCGGTGGTGGTCCGCGACGGCTGGCTCGACGACTGGGCGGAGCTGCTCGACCAGCTCGACGCCGGGATCGGGCCCCGGGCCCGGGCGCAGCTCGCCGCCGAGGTCGTCTTCCTCACCCACAACGACCGGCTGCACGAGGTCAACCTCGGCTGGCACCCGAAGGCCGAGGAGCTGCTCTGGCGCCCGGACCTGCAGCAGCCGAAGCGCTCGCAGACCGGCGGCTGGAACGTGCGCTACCGCACCGGCCAGAAGGGTCGCTACGTCGCCGCGCTGACCGAGCTGATCGCCGCCCGGACGCCGTACTGCCGCATCCGGTACGCCTTCTAGTGCGGCCGCCGGCCGGGCCACCCGGGCCCGGCCGGCGCGCGACTCACGCGTAGAGGCGGCTGACCGTCTCGGCGACGCAGACCGGCTTGCCACCCGCGTCGCTCTCCACGGTGACCGCGGCGACCAGTTGCACCCCGCCGTCCACCGGGGACACCTCGGCGATGGTGGCGCTGGCCCGGATCGCGCTGCCGACCCGGACCGGGGCCGGGAACCGCACCCGGTTCAGCCCGTAGTTGACCCCCATCCGCACGCCCTGCACCCGGTAGAGGCCGCCGGCCAGCGCCGGCAGCAGGGACAGCGTCAGGTAGCCGTGCGCGACGGTGCCGCCGAACGGGCCGGCGGCGGCCCGCTGCGGGTCGACGTGGATCCACTGGTGGTCGTCGGTGGCGTCGGCGAAGAGGTCGACCCGGCTCTGGTCGATCCGCTGCCAGTCGCCGGGGCCGATGGTCTCGCCGACCGCCGCGGCCAGCTCGTCGAGGGAGGCGAAGGTCCTCATGCCAGGTGCCCGCCCAACTTGGTGTAGCCACGCAGCAGGTCCCGCGCGATGATCAGCCGCTGCATCTCGTCGGTGCCCTCGAAGATCCGGTAGAGCCGGACCTGCCGGTACCAGCGCTCGATCGGCAGCTCCCGGGTGTAGCCCATCCCGCCGTGGATCTGGAGCACCCGGTCGACCACCCGGTTGACCATGCCGGCGCCGTAGAGCTTCGCCATCGACGAGGCGTGCCGCGGGTCCATCCCCTGGTCCACCGTCCACGCGGCCCGCAGGATGAGCCAGCGGGCCGCCTCCAGTTCGGTCTCCGAGTCGGCGATCATCCATTGGATCGCCTGGTTCTCGCCGATCGGCCGGCCGAACGTCTGCCGGCTGTTGGCCTGGTCGATCGCCATCCGCAGGGCCCGCTCGGCGATGCCCACCGCGTGCGAGGGGATGGTGTAGCGGCCCTTGCCGATCCACTCCATGCCGAGGGCGAAGCCCTGGCCCGGTTCGCCGAGGATGTTGCGCCCGGGCACCCGGACGTCTTCGAACACCAGCGAGGCCGGCCCGCCCTCGCCCATGGTCTGGATGAACTCCGACCGCCAGCCCATCGACCGGTCCACCAGGAACGCGGTGGCGCCGCCGTTGCGCGCCCCCTTCTCCCGGTCTGTCACCGCGATCACGATGGCGAAGTCGGCCTCGTTGCCGCCGGTGATGAAGGTCTTCTCGCCGTTGAGGATCCAGTCGTCGCCGTCGCGGCGGGCGCTGAGCTTGATGTTGGCCGCGTCCGACCCGGCGCCCGGCTCGGTGATCGCGAAGCAGCTGCGCCGCTCGCCCTCGATGGTCGGGATCAGGTACTCCCGCTTCTGCTCCTCGTTGCAGTGGAACAGGATGTTGTCGGCCTCGCCGCCGAACCGGAACGGCACGAACGAGCGGCCGATCTCGGTCCAGATCAGCGACTGGGTGACGGCGGAGAGGTCCATGCCGCCGTACTCCTCCGGGGTGGCCAGGCCCCAGAAGCCGAACGCGCGCGCCTTGAGCTGCAACTCGCGAAGTTCAGCCGGTTCCAGCCCGGGCCGGTGCGCCCGTTCCCGCCGCAGCAGCTCCTGTTCCAGCGGCATGACCTCCTTGGTGATGAAGTCGCGGGCGGTGTCGCGGATGGCCCGCTCGGTGTCGGAAAGCGCGAAGTCCATGTCCCCTCCGGGTGCTGAGCTGGTACGCGCGCCTCAGCGCGCGCCGCCGTTGACGTACAGGGTCTGGCCGCTGACGTACGAGGCGTCGTCGCTGGCCAGGAAGGCGATCACCGAGGCGATCTCGGCCGGCTGGGCGACCCGGCGCAGCGGGGTGTGCTCGGCGACCATCCGCTGGTGCTCCTCCGGGCTGGCGCCCACCCGCTGGGCGGTGGCGGCGGTCATCGCGGTGGCCACGTAGCCCGGGGCGACCGCGTTCACGGTGATGTTGAAGGGCCCCAGCTCGATGGCGAGGGTGGCGGTCAAGCCCTGCACGCCGGCCTTGGCCGCCGCGTAGTTGACCTGGCCCCGGTTGCCGAGCGCGGAGCGGCTGCTGAGGTTGACGATCCGTCCGTAGCGGGCCGCGACCATGTGCTGCTGGGCCGCCTGGCAGCAGAGGAACATGCTGGTCAGGTTGGTGGTCAGCACCGCCTCCCAGCGTTGCAGCGGCATCTTGAACAGCAGGTCGTCGCGGGTGATGCCGGCGTTGTTCACCAGCACGTGCAGCCCGCCGTAGGTGCGCACCACCCGGTCGGTCAGCGCGGCAACCGCCTCCGGGTCGGTCACGTCGGCGCCGATCCCGACGGCCCGGCCGCCGGCCGCGGTGATCTCGTCGGCGACGGCCTGGCTGCGCTCCGCGTCGAGGTCGACCACGGCGACGGCGGCGCCCTCGGCGGCCAGTCGCCGCGCGGTCGCGGCGCCGATGCCCTGCGCGGCGCCGGTGACGACGGCGACCCGGTCGGCGAATCTGGTCACGGTTGCTCCCTGGGGTCAGAAGGCGTTCACGCCGGTGAGCGCGCGCCCGATGAGCAGCTGCTGGATCTGGCTGGTGCCCTCGTAGAGGGTGGCGACGCGGGCGTCGCGCAGGTACTTGCCGACCGGGTACTCGTCGATGTAGCCGTACCCGCCGAAGACCTGGACGGCGTTGTTCGCCGCGCGGACGGCGGCCTCGCTGGCGAAGAGCTTGGCCATCGACGCCTCGGTGGCGAACGGCTGGCCCCGGTCGATCAGGTCGGCGACCTGCCACACCAGCAGCCGGGCGGCGTTGGTGTCCACCGCGATGGCGGCGAGCAGTTGCTGCACCAGTTGGTGGCCGGCGATCGGCTTGCCGAACTGGGTGCGCTGCCCGGCGTAGCCGACCGCGGCGTCCAGGCAGCCCTGGGCGATGCCGACGCAGCCGGCGGCGACCGACATCCGGCCCTTGGCCAGGGTGGCCAGCGCCAGCCGGAAGCCGCCGCCCTCCTCGCCCAGGCGCGCCGAGTCCGGCACCCGCACGCCGTCGAGGCGCAGCTCGCCGGTGGCCTGCCCGCGCAGGCCGAGCTTGCCGTGGATCTCGCACCGGGTGAGCCCGGGCGCGTCGGTGGGCACCAGGAACGCGGTGATGCCCCGGTGGCCGGGCCCGCCGGTGCGGGCGAAGACCAGGGCCACGTCGGCGGTGGTTCCGTTGGTGATGAACGTCTTCGTGCCGGTGAGCAGCCAGTCGCCGCCGTCGCGGACCGCCCGGGTGGTCAGCGCGGCGGCGTCCGAACCGCTGTCCGGTTCGGTGAGCGCGAAGCAGCCGAGGGCGGTGCCGGCGCAGAGCCGGGGCAGCCACTGCGCCCGCTGCGCCGGGGTGCCGTGCGCGGCTATCGACTTGGCCACCAGCCCGAGCGACACCGACACGATGCCGCGCACGGCCGAGTCGCCCCGGCCCAGTTCCTCCAGCACCAGGCAGTACGCGAGGTGGTCGCCGCCGGAGCCGCCGTCGGCCTCGGGGATGGTCAGCCCGAGGAAGCCGAGCTGGCCGAGCTTGCCGACGATCTCCGGATCTACCGACTCGCGCCGGTCCCAGGCCGCAGCGTGCGGGGTCACCTCGCGGTCGACGAACTCCGCGGCGAGCCGGCGGACCGACGCCTGCTCGGCGGAGAGCTGAAGGTCCATGGCCGATAAACTAGCGCTGCAAGTTTAATTCCGTCCAGACCCGGCTGTGGCAGAGTTTGCGGCGGACCATCGAGCGAGGGAGGGACGGATGCCCCGGCCGCGGCAGGCGCTGCTCAGCCGGCAGCGGATCGTCGAGGCCGCCGCCGCGCTGATCGACGCGGAGGGCCTGGAGGGGTTCTCCACCCGCCGACTCGCTGCCGAACTCGGGGTACGCGGGCCGTCGCTGTACAACCACTTCGCCACCAAGGACGAGATCCTCGACGCGGTGGCCGACAGCGTCACCGGCCAGGTGGACGTGTCGTTCTTCGGCCACGTCGACTGGCGCGAGGCGCTGCGCTGGTGGGGGCACTCGTACCGGGCGGCGCTGGCCGCGCACCCGAACATCGTGCCGTACCTGGCCCGCGGGCCGGGGCGCCGCCCGGCGGCGCTGGCCATGGCCGACGCCGTCTACGGTGGACTGGTCGACGCGGGCTGGCCGCCCGCCCGGGCCACCCACATCGGCGCGCTGATGCGCTACTTCGTCGCCGGTTCGGCGCTCGGGTCGTTCGCCCGCGGCTTCGTCGAGGACCCGAGCCTCTACGCCGAGCAGTACCCGCACCTGACCCAGGCGCACCGGCTCGCCGAGCACCAGCAGCGGGTGGACGAGGGCGCCTTCGCGCTCGGCCTCGACGCGCTCATCGACGGGCTCTCCCGCACCTACGAGGAGCACATCGGGCCGTTGCCGCCCCTCCCGTCGGCCGGCACGGCGTACTAGAGTCAAAACTTGCACCGCTAGTTTTGGCCGACGTACGTGAGGGGCGCCATGGATCTCACACGGACCGACATCTACCTCGACGGCGCCTGGGTCGCCGCCTCCTCCGGGCAGACCCTGGCGGTGCGCAATCCGGCGACCGAGGAGATCGTCGCGACCGTGCCGGCGGGCACGGCGGCCGACGTCGACCGGGCCGTCGCGGCGGCCCGGGCCGCCTTCCCCGGCTGGGCCGACACCGCCCCGGCCGAGCGGGCCGCCGCGCTGGACCGGCTGCACGCCGCGCTCACCGCGCGGGCCCACACGGTCGCCAACACCGTCGCGACGGAGCTGGGCACCCCGCTGAAGATCGCCGTCCGGGTGCAGGCCGGGCTGCCGCTGACCGTGCTGCGCAGCTACGTCGACCTGGCCGCCGAACCACCGGCGGAGGAGTCGGTCGGCAACTCGCTGGTCGTCCGCGAGCCGGTCGGGGTGGTCGGCGCGATCACCCCGTGGAACTACCCGCTGCACCAGGTGGTGGCGAAGCTGGCGCCCGCCCTGGCCGCCGGCTGCACAGTGGTGCTCAAGCCGAGCGAGCTGACCCCGCTCACCGCGTACCTGCTCGTCGACGCGATCCACGAGGCCGGCTTCCCGCCCGGGGTGGTCAACCTGGTACCCGGCACCGGCCCGGAGGTCGGCGAGGCCATCGCCGCGCACCCGGACGTCGACATGGTCTCCTTCACCGGCTCGACCGCCACCGGGCGGCGGATCTCCCACCTGGCCGCCGACCGGATCGCCCGGGTGGCCCTGGAACTCGGCGGCAAGTCCGCCAACGTGATCCTCGACGACGCCGACCTGGCCACCGCGGTCAAGGTCGGGGTGGGCAACGCCTTCCTCAACTCGGGGCAGACCTGCACCGCCTGGACCCGGATGCTGGTGCACCGGGACCGCTACGACGAGGCGCTGGCGCTGGCCGCCAAGGTGGCCGAGGGCTACCGGCTCGGCGACCCGTTCGACCCGGCCACCCGGCTCGGCCCGGTCGTCTCCGCCGCCCAGCGGGACCGGATCGCCGGGCACGTCGCCCGGGGGCTGGCCGACGGCGGCCGGCTGGTCGCCGGCGGCCCGGACGCCCCGCTGCCGGAGCGCGGCTACTTCGTCGCCCCGACGGTGATCGCCGACGTCGACCCGGACAGCGCGCTGGCCCAGGAGGAGGTCTTCGGCCCGGTGCTCGCGGTCATCCCGGTCGACGACGAGGACGCGGCCGTCGCCGTCGCCAACAACTCCCGGTACGGACTGGCCGGCGCGGTCTGGTCCGGCGACCAGGAGCGGGCGCTGCGGGTCGCCCGGCGGCTGCGCACCGGCGCCGTCGACATCAACGGCGCGCCGTTCAACCCGCTCGCCCCGTTCGGCGGCTACAAGCAGTCCGGGCTCGGCCGCGAGCTGGGCCGCTACGGGCTGGACGAGTACCTGCAGACCAAGGCCATCCAGCGGTGAGGGCGCTGGTCGCCCGGGCGGTGGGCGGGCCGCTGCTGGTCGAGGAGGTGGAACTGCCCGCCCCCGGGCCCGGCGAGGTACGGGTGGCCATCCGGGCCGCCGGGGTCTGCCACTCCGACCTGTCCATGGTCAACGGCACCCTGGCGCCGCCGTACCCGCTGGTGCTCGGGCACGAGGCCGCCGGCGTGGTGGTCGAGGCCGGCGCCGACGTCGACCGGGTCGCCCCCGGCGCGCACGTGGTGCTCAACTGGGCGCCGCCGTGCCGGCAGTGCTGGTACTGCGGGCACGGCGAGCCGTGGCTCTGCGAGCGGGCCGGCTCCCCGGCCGCCGCGCGGGGCCGGACGTCGACCGGCGAGCCGCTGCACGTCACGCTCGGTCTCGGCGCGCTGGCCGACGAGGTGGTGGTGCCGCAGGACGCGGTCATCCCGGTGCCGGCGGAACTGCCCTTCGACGCCGCGGCGCTGCTCGGCTGCGCCGTGCTCACCGGAGTCGGCGCGGTGCGCCGTACCGCCCGGGTGGCCGCCGGCGACTCGGTGGCGGTGATCGGCCTCGGCGGGGTGGGCCTGTCGGTGGTCTCCGCCGCCCGGGCCGCCGGCGCCGATCCGGTGCTCGCGGTCGACGTGTCGCCGGCCAAGGCGGAGCTGGCCGGCGCGGCCGGCGCCACCGACTTCCTGCTCGCCGACGACTCGCTCGGCAGGGCGATCCGGGCGCGGACCGGGGGCCGCGGCGTCGACCACGCGCTGGAGTGTGTCGGACGCGGCGCCACCATCCGCACCGCCTGGCGGGCCACCCGGCGCGGCGGGCAGGTGACCGTGGTGGGCATGGGCGCGAAGGACGACGTGGTGGGGCTGAGCGCGCTGGACATCTTCCACTCGGCGCGGACGCTGCGCTCCTCGGTCTACGGATCGTCCGATCCGGACCGGGACGTGCCCGAACTCGCCCGGGCCGTGCTCGACGGCGCCCTCGACCTGGCCCCCCTGATCACCGACCGGACCGGGCTGGACGGCGCGGCGGCGGCGTTCGACCGGATGGCCCGGGGCGAGGGCGCCCGCACCGTCGTCCTGCCCTGACCGCCCCGCTCGCCACCGGCCCGACCGGGACCGCTCGGAACGGCGCCGCGGCTCGGGCCGCCGAGGCGGTCGTCAGGTGAGGGCGCGGGCCAGTTCGGTACGCGAGCGGATGCCGAGCCGGTGGAAGATGTTGCGCAGGTGGTGGTCGACGGTACGGGTGGAGAGGAACATCCGGGCGGCGATCTCCCGGTTGGTGGCCCCCTCGGCGACCAGTTGCGCGATCCGTAGCTGCTGGCCGGTGAGCAGCCGCGCCGCCGGCTGGTCCGGCGTGCCGACCGACTCCCCGGCCGCCCGCAGCTCGGTGGTCGCCTGCTCGGCCCAGGCGGTCAGGCCGAGCAGACCGAAGGTCTCCCGGGCGGTGTGCAGGTGTTCCCGGGCGTCCCGGGGGCGGCGGTTGCGGCGCAGCTCGCGGCCGAGGAGCAGCTCGGTGCGGGCGCGCTCGAACGCGCCGGCGTCCGCCGGGTGCAGCCGCAGCGCCGTGCGGAACCCGTCCTCGGCCCCGGCGCTCCCCCGGGGCGCCAGCAGCGCGTGGCAGCGCGCCGACAGCGCCCGGCGGGACGGGCTCGCCGTGCTGCTGGCCCACCGGTCGAAGACGGCGAGCGCGGCGGTGGCCGCCGGCCGGTGGGCCGTGCCGGCGGCGGCCTCCACCAGGTACGGGGTCGCCATCACCTGGATCAGCACCTGCCCCCGGCCGATGCCGGGGCGGGCCAGGGCGGTCAGCCGCGCGGCGGCGGCGTCGTGCCGGTTGTCCACCAGGTCGAGCACCGCGAGGGCCCACTGCGCCAGCGCCCGGGGCCGGCTGTACGGCGCGGCCGCCTCCCCGATCTCCCGGATCCGGCGCAGGCTGGTGTCCCGGTCCGCCCGTACCGCCGCCAGCACCGCGAGCATGCCCAGGTGCACGCCGGCGCAGGTGACCTGGCCGGTCTCCCGGGCCACCCGCAGCCCTTCGCGGGAGGTGTCCGCCGCCGCGTCGTGCCGGCCCAGCCAGTACTCCGCGATGGCGCGCAGCTCCAGCGCCCGGGAGAGCAGGGACAGCTCGCCACGGGCGCGCGCCACCTCGACGGCGCGCTCGGCGAGCCGGTGGGCGGCGCCGTCCACCGCGACCAGCAGGCCGGCTACCGCCGCACAGGTCAGCGCGGCCGGGGTGAGCGCCGGCCCGGTCAACCGGTTGCCGAGGACGACGACCCGGCGCAGCGCGGGCCCGCCCCGCTCGTGGTCGCCGCGCAGCGTCGCCGCCACTCCGGCGGCCAGCGCGGTCATCAGCTCGGCGGCGGGCGGGTCCCCGGGCCGGCGCAGCGCCGCCGCCCGGCGCGCCACCTCGGCGTACCGGTACTGGTCGCCGGTGAAGCAGACCGCTTCCCCGGCGCGGACCAGCGCGCCGAGGGCGGCGAGCCGGTCGACGCCGGACACGGCCGCCGCGGCGGCCAGCAGGGTGGCCGAGGCGGCCGACGGCGCGCCGCAGCGCAGCTCCAGCTCACCGCGGAGCAGCCCGGCCCGGGCGGCGGTGGTCGGGTCGGCCGGACCGCGCACCCGGGAGTCGGCCAGCAGCCGGCGGGCCCACTGTGGCCGGCCGGCGGTCCAGGCGTGCCGGGCGGCACCGACCAGCCGGGCGGCGGCCTGCCGGGGCGTGGCGCTGAGTTCGGCGGCCCGGGCCAGCGCCGCCGCCGCGGCCGCGGGAGCCGCGTCGCCGGCTGCCGCCTCGAGTTCCGCCGCCAGGGCCGGAGCCGGTGGTTCCGCCGCGGTGGCCCGGTGCAGGGCTCGACGCAGCCGCTGGTCGGTGCCGTCGAGCACGCCGGCGAGCAGCAGGTGGGCGGCGCGCCGCGCGGCCAGTGGAACGCTCTGCGCGACCACCGCGCGGGCCAGCGGTTGCGGCAGGGTGACCCGCCGGGCGTCGACCCGGACCAGGCCGGCCGCCTCGGCCGGGGCGAGGGCCTCGACCGCGGTGCCGGCGGCCCGCGCCGCCCGGGCCAGGGTGGCCGGGTCGCCGTCCGGGTCGAGCGCGGCGAGCAGCAGCACGCGCCGGGTGTCGGCCGGCAGCCGGCCCAGCCGGGCGCGGTAGCCGCGGCCCAGCGCGCCGTCGACCGGCGGCGTCTCGGGCAGCGGCTCGTCGCCCCGGCACTGCCCGGGGGTGAGCACCTCGGCCAGGTCGACCAGGGCCTGCGGGTTACCCCCGGCGACGGCGGTGAGGGCCACCGCCACCGCCGGGTCGAGGCGGGGCAGCCGGTCGGCCAGCAGGGCGGCGCCGGCCCGGTCGTCGAGGGGCCGCAGCCGGTGCCGGGGCACTCCCCCGGCCACCGCGTCGGTGCCGGCGGTGAGCAGGACGGCGACCGGCAGCTCGCGCAGCCGCCGGGCCACGAAACCGAGCACCTCGGCGGTCTGCGGGTCACCCTGGTCGACGTCGTCCATGGTGCACAGCAGTGGGCGCTCCCGGGCGGCGGCGGTGAGCAGCCCGAGCACGGCCATCGACAGGGCGAGCCGGCGGTGGGCCGGGCAGCCGGCGCCGGCCAGCGCCGCCCGCAGCACCCCACGCTGCGGTTCGGGCAGCGCGTCGGCCCGGTCCAGCAGCGGGTCGAGCAGGCGTTGCAGTCCGGCGTACGGCAGCAGCGCCTCCTCGGCTAGCCCGGCGCCGGCCAGCACGGTACGGGCGCCGGCCTGCCGGTGCGCGTAGCCGACCAGCGCGCTGCGGCCCGCGCCCGGCTCGCCCCACAGCAGCAGCGCGCCCCCGGCGTCCGGTGGTCCGTCGAGCAGCCGCCGGATGGCCGCACACTCGGCGTCGCGGCCCCGCAGCCCGGTTAATTGCACTGTCGATGCAGTAACCATGCATCGAGTGTCACCTATCGGAAACCGGAAGGAAAGAGTCGATTTCCGCGCGAGCCGCCCCGGCCAACCCCGCAGCGACCCGACCGGTGTGGCGGCCAACCGGCGCGGCGGCCCAACCGGCGCGGGGGCCAGCCGGCAACAGCCCCGGCGCGTCGGTCAGCGCTCGGAAACGTCGGTCAGCAGCGCGCCCACGGTGCGGGCCATCACCGCCCGGGCCTGGTCCACGCCCAGCCCCAGCCCGTCCCGCAGCATCGACCAGGCCGGCCACATGCTCACCGCGACCAGCGCGTGCACCAGCTGCTCCCGACCCGGCCCGGCCTGCGCCAGCTCCGCCGCGAAGAGCTGCTCGACCTCGTCGCGGACCCGGTCGATGTGCTTGAGCCGGTTACGGTGCAGCTGCGCCGAGACCGGCTCGCGCATCTGGGCGGCCCGCGCCGACGGCGCGACCAGCTGGAGCAGGCGGGCCCGCTGCCGGCAGTACGCGTCGACCCGCTTGGCCAGCGGCAGCGTCGGCGAGATCGGCCGGTACGCGGCATCCTGCTGGCGGAGCACCTCCGCGCCACTGGCCTCGAAGAGCGTCTCCATGTCCTTGAAGTTGGTCCACAGCGTGCGCAGCGAGATGCCGGCCCGTTCGGCGATGCGCTCGCCGGTCGGCCGCAGGTCGCCCTCGGAGATGAGCGCGAGGTGCGCCTCGACGATGGCCGCCCGGGTGCGCTCGGCCCGGGCGGTCCGCCCGTCGACCCGGCCCGGCGCGTCGGCCCCGCCCATCCGCGCTCTCCCTCTCACCGCTGCCACGTCGTCCCCACCGCCCCGGGAGTCTAGCCTCGGGCCGCCGGCCGGACCGGCTGGTGCCGGCGCAGCTCCCGACGGGCCAACGACTGCCGGTGCACCTCGTCCGGGCCGTCGGCCAACCGGAGCGCGCGGGCCTTCACCCAGAGCCGGGCCAGTGGCGTGTCCTGGCTGACCCCGGCCGCGCCGTGCGCCTGCACGGCCCGGTCGATCACCCACTGCACGGTCTCCGGCACCGCGATCTTGATCGCCTGGATCTCGGTGTGCGCGGCCCGGTTGCCGACGGTGTCCATCAGCCAGGCCGTCTTGAGCACCAGCAGCCGGGCCTGTTCCAGCCGGACCCGTGCCTCGGCGATCCAGTCCCGGATGACCCCCTGCGTGGCCAGCGGCCCGCCGAACGCGTGCCGGTCGGCCACCCGCCGGCACATCAGCTCGACGGCCCGCTCGGCCATGCCGACCAGCCGCATGCAGTGGTGCACCCGGCCCGGCCCGAGCCGCGCCTGCGAGATGGCGAAGCCGTCGCCTTCCGCCCCGATCAGGTTGCCCACCGGCACCCGGACGTCGACGAAGTCGATCTCGGCGTGGCCGCCGTGGTCGCCGTCGTCGTACCCGAAGGTGCGCAGACCCCGGCGGAGCGTGACCCCGGGGGTGTCGCGCGGCACCAGCAGCTGGCTCTGCTGCCGGTGCCGGGGCGCGTCGGGATCGGTCCGTCCCATCACGACGAAGACCGCGCAGCGCGGGTCGAGCGCCCCGGTGACGAACCACTTGCGGCCGTTGACCACGTACTCGTCGCCGTCGCGCTCGATCCGGGTGGCGATGTTGGTGGCGTCGGACGACGCGACGGCCGGCTCGGTCATCGCGAACGCCGAGCGGATCCGGCCGTCCAGCAGCGGAGTGAGCCAGCGGTCCCGCTGCTCCGGGGTGCCGAACAGGGCCAGCAGTTCCATGTTGCCGGTGTCCGGCGCCGCGCAGTTCAGCGCCACCGGGGCGAGTTCGGGCGACCAGCCGGTGATCTCGGCCAGCGGCGCGTACTGCAGGTTGGTCAGGCCCGCGCCGTGCTCGCCCGGGAGGAAGAGGTTCCACAGGCCGTGCCGGCGCGCCTCGGCCTGCAACTCGGCGACCACGGGCGGGGCGCCCCACCGGTCGACGCGCGCCGCCGACTGGTCGGCGAAGACGGGCTCGGCCGGATGGATCCGCTCGGCCATGAAGGCGAGCAGTCTCTCGCGCAGCCGCTCGGTGGTCTCGTCGTAGCGGAAGTCCATCAGGCGCTCCGGTGCGGGTCGGGGCCGGCCGCCGCCGGCCGCGGGTCGAGGTCCGGCGGCTCCGGCCGCGGCTCGGGCCGGTCGGTGCCGCGCCGCTCGATGTCGCGCTGGGTGCGGTTCATCGCCCGCAACCAGCGGTCCGGGTCGGCGGCGCGGCGCGCGTACCAGGCGGCGACCTCCGGATGCGGCAGCACCAGGAACCGGTCGTCGGCCAGCGCCGCGCTGACGCAGTCGGCCACCTGCTCGGAGCTGACCGCGGTCGCGTCCAGCAGGGCGGCGCTGGCGTCGTCGGCGGCAGCCAGCATCGGCGTCCGCACCCCCTGCGGGCAGAGCGCCTGGACGGTGATGCCGCGGTGGGCGTAGCTGGCCCGCAACCACTCGGCGAAGGCCAGCGCGGCGTGCTTGGTCACCGAGTAGGGCGCCTTGCCGAGCAGGATGAGCAGGCCCGCCGCCGAGGCGGTGACCAGCAGCCGGCCGCGGCCGGCGGCGAGCCAGTGCGGCAGCAGCTCGCGCGCCGCCAGCACGTGCGCCAACACGTTCACCTGCCAGGCCCGCTGCCACGCCTCGTCCGAGGCGTCGGCCCCGCCGGTCGGGGCCACCCCGGCATTGGCGCAGAACAGGTCGACCGCGCCGAGGCGGTCGCGGGCGAAGCCGACCAGGGCGGCCACGGCGGCCGGGTCGGCCGCGTCGCCAGGGCAGGCGTACCCCCCGATCCGCGCGGCCACCGCCCGGGCAGCCGCGGCGTCGACGTCGTTGACCACCACCCGGGCGCCGTCGGCGGCGAACCGGGTGGCCAGGGCGGCGCCGATGCCGGAGCCGGCCCCGGTGACCACCACGCCGGCCCCGGCCACGACCAGGCCGCGGGGTGCGGCCGGCGCGGTCATCCGGCGATCCGGCCGGCGAGGCCGACCCCGCCGTCGAGGACCAGGGTCTGCCCGGTGATCCAGGCCGCGTCGGCGGAGGCGAGGAAGGCGACCGCGCCGGCGACGTCCTCGGGTACGCCGAGCCGCCCCAGCGGGTACGCCCGGGCGACCTCGTCCTCCCGGCCCTCGTGCAGGGCGGCCGCGAACCGGGTCTTCACCACGGCCGGGGCGACCGCGTTGACCCGGATCGCCGGGGCCAGCTCGACGGCGAGGCAGGCGGTGAGGTGGTTGACGGCGGCCTTGCTGACGCCGTAGAACGCGATGCCCGGCGACGGCGTCAGCCCGGCGATCGAGGAGACGTTGACCACGCAGCCCCCGCGCTCGGCCATCCCCGCGGCGCGGACCTCCTGCACCCAGCCGAGCGTGCCGACCAGGTTGACGTCGAGGATCTTGCGGGCCGCGGCCAGGTCCAGTTCGGCCAGTGGCCCGTGGACCGGGTTGATGCCGACGTTGTTGACCAGGACGTCCACCGGCCCGAACGCCTCGGTGACCCGGTGCACCGCGGCCCGACGGTGCTCGGCGTCGTCGGCCCGACCGGCCACCGCCACCGCGCGCGTCGGGCCGCCCAGCTCGGCGACCGCCTCGGCCAGCGGCTCCGGGTGGCGGGCGGTCAGGCCGACCCGGGCGCCCTCGGCGACCAGCCGGCGGGCGACCGCCAGGCCGATGCCGCGGCTCGCCCCGGTGACCAGCGCGACCCGACCGGCCAACCGAGCTGAATCTGCATTCACGATGCAGATAGTAGGAGGACGGAACCGACTCGTCAACGACGAATGCCGATGACCATCTCACAATCCGTTGACACGGCCACCGTAGTAACCGCACCGTCAGTGCAGATAACTCCCCCGGAAAGGACCCCACCATGCCGGAAGCCGTCATCGTCGCCGCCGCCCGATCACCGATCGGTCGGGCGAACAAGGGCTCGCTGCGCGAACTGCGCGCCGACGACCTGGCCGCCACCATCGTGCGGGCCGCCCTGGACCAGGTGCCCCAGCTCGACCCGGCCGGGATCGACGACCTGATGCTCGGCTGCGGCCAGCCCGCCGGCGAGCAGGGCTACAACCTCGCTCGTGTGGTGGCCGTCCTGCTCGGCCTCGACCACCTGCCCGGCACCACCGTCAACCGGTACTGCTCCTCGTCGCTGCAGACCACCCGGATGGCCCTGCACGCCATCCGCGCCGGCGAGGGCGACGTGTTCGTCTCGGCCGGGGTGGAGTGCGTCTCCCGCTACCACCGGGGTCGCAGCGACGGGCACCCGGACAGCACCAACCCGCGGTTCGGCGACGCGGTGACGCGGACCGCCACCCGGGCCGGCGGCGCGGGGCCGGCCTGGCACGATCCGCGCGCCGACGGCGAGCTGCCGGACGTCTACGTCGCCATGGGACAGACCGCGGAGAACGTGGCCCAGCTGCGCGGGATCTCCCGGGAGAGCCAGGACGAGTTCGCCGTACGGTCGCAGCTGCTGGCCGAGAAGGCGATCGCCGACGGCTTCTGGGCGCGGGAGATCACCCCGATCACCGTGCCCGGCGGCGCGGTGGTCGCCGCCGACGACGGACCGCGTCCCGGGGTGACCCTGGCGGCGGTGGCCGCGCTGCCGCCGGTGTTCCGGCCGGACGGCACGGTGACCGCCGGCAACTCCTGTCCGCTCAACGACGGGGCCGCCGCGCTCGTCGTGATGTCCGACGTACGGGCCCGGGAGTTGGGCGTCACCCCGCTGGCCCGGATCGTCGCCACCGGCCTGAGCGCGCTCTCCCCCGAGATCATGGGGCTCGGGCCGGTGGAAGCGTCCCGGCGGGCGCTGCGCCACGCCGGAATGTCCATCGCGGACGTCGACCTGGTCGAGATCAACGAGGCGTTCGCGGCCCAGGTGCTGCCGAGCGCCCGCGAGCTCGGCGTCGACTGGGACCGGCTCAACGTCAACGGCGGCGCGATCGCGGTCGGCCACCCGTTCGGCATGACCGGCGCCCGGATCACCACCACGCTGCTCAACTCGCTGCGCTGGCACGACCGGCAGGTCGGACTGGCGACCATGTGCGTCGGCGGCGGCCAGGGCATGGCGATGATCGTCGAACGGCTGAGCTGACCGGGCCCGGCCGGCCCGGTGCCGGGCGCGGTCGAGCCGACCGCACCCGGCACCGGGCTCAGGAGGCGGCGGGGATCCCGTTGGCCGGCGGGGCAACCGGGGCGACGGCGTACTCCCGCACCGGGCCGTCACCCTCGTCCGTCTCGTACGCCGGCCCGAAGTACGCCTGCACGCCGCCGCTGACCCGGGTCAGCCGCTCGCCGCCGTAGCCGGAGTGGTCGGTGTCGCTGAAGCGCAGCGGCGCCAGCCCCGGGCCCTGGTAGCCGCCCCTGCTGACCGCCGCCAGCACCGACTCCCGGGTGAGGTCCTTGCCGGCGGCCTGGAGCACCTGCACGAAGAGGTAGCCGACGGCCATCCCGTAGACGGTGTTGCCGTCGAACGGCGCGTCCCCGTTGTGCTCCTTGTTCACCTTGCTGAACAGCTGGATCCACGGGTTCGCCGTGTCGTTCTGCATGGGCAGGTAGTTGACGCCGATCATGCCCTCCAGCAGCGGCGCGGCGTCACCGAGCTGCTTGGCCAGGGTGGGGTGGTCGGCGCCGACGTTGGAGACCAGCCACTGCGGCTTGAAGCCCAGCCGGGCCGCGGTGCCGACGGCGAGGGCGGTGAAGCCGGGCACGGTGGCCAGCACGACCACCTCGCAGCCGGCGGCCTTGAACGCGCCGACCTGCGGCGCCACGTTGGTGTTGCTGGTGACGTACGTCTGCTTGGCCACCACCGCGCCGGCGCCGAGCACCTGCTCCACCCCGGCCAGGCTGTCCCGGCCGAAGTCGTCGTCCTGGCCCAGGAAGCAGACCTTCTTGCCGGGCAGCGCGGTCTTCACGTGGTTGGCCAGGATCTTGCCCTCCACCGTGTAGTCCGGGTTGAACCCGAAGGTGCCCGGATACTTGTCCGGCTGGTCCCAGCTGCGGCTGCCGGAGGCGACGAAGAGGTCCGGCACCCGGTTGCTCTTGAGGAAGTCGAGCACGCCGGTGTGGGTCGGCGTACCGAGCCCGTTGAGCACCGCGAAGACCTTGTCCTGCAGGACCAGTTGGCGGACCACCTGCTGGGTGTTCGCCGGGTTGTAGCCGTCGTCCATGATCTTGTAGGTGATCTTCCGGCCGTGCACGCCGCCGTTGGCGTTCACGTAGTCGAAGTACGCCTTGGTGGCCGGCGCGATCTTGGAGTAGCCGGCCGAGGCCGGGCCGGTCAGCGGCATGTGGGTGCCGACCACGATCTCGGCGTCGGTGACGCCGGGCACCGGCCCGCGTCCCGACGACCCGCCGCCGTCGCCGCTGCACGCGGCGGAGGTGGCGAGCAGGGTGATGGCGGTGGCGATCGCGAGAGCACGTCGTGTCGAGGGTGGCATGGGGACACCGACCTTTCCTCGGTCCGGTTCTGGTTGGCGGGTGGCGGGGTGGAGCGGAGTGCGGACGGGGGCCCGGGTCGGTTCAGGACCGCCGGCGGCCCGGCAGCCGGGCGGCCACCGCCCGGCCGAGGCGGGCCAGCAGGCCCTGCACACCGCCGGGCGCGGCGATCATGACGACGATCAGGGTGATCCCGAAGATGGCCAGCGGAAGGTTGCCCTCCATCCGCTGCGCCACGGCTGGGGAGAGGGTGAGCTGCTCGGTCAGGCTGTGCGTGAGGTCGGGCAGGACCACCAGCAGGACGGCGCCCCAGAGCGCGCCGGCGAGGCTGCCCAGGCCGCCGATGACGACCGCCATCAGCAGGAAGAGCGACAGGGTCAGCGAGAACGCCCCGGGCGAGACGCTCTGCGCGAGCACGGCCAGCAGCGCGCCGCCGAGCCCGGCGCCGGCCGCGCTGACCACGAAGGCGAGCACCTGGGTGCGGGCCACGTGGATGCCGGCGAGGCGGGCGGCGACCTCGTCGTCGCGCACCGCGCGGAAGGTCCGGCCGTACCGGCTGCGGACCAGGTTGGCCAGCAGCACCAGGGCGAGCAGGGTGGCCGCCGCGGCGACCCAGAGCTGCCAGCGCTCGTAGGGGAAGTACGCACCGAGCGCGGCCGGCGGCGGCTCCACCGGCACCGACAGCCCCTGCTCGCCGTTGAAGAGGCCGTCGAAGGTGACGGTCAACGCCGGCACCACCACCGCGACGGCCAACGTCACCCCGGCCAGGTACGGGCCGCGCAACCGGGCCGCGGCCGCCCCGACCACGGCGCCGACCGCCAGCGCGGCCAGCACCGCCGCGACCAGCGAGACGGCCAGCCACCAGCCGCCGGTGAGCCCGGCGTCGAGGAACGCGGTCTGACAGAAGGCCACCGTGTACGCGCCGGTGGCCATCAGCGCGCCGTGCCCCAGCGAGAGCTGCCCGTTGAGCCCGGTCAGCACGGTCAGCCCGGCGGTGGCGCAGAGGTAGGCCGCCACGGTCGCGAACTGGAAGTTGCGGAACGGATCCAGGCCGTAGCTGACCACCACCAGCAGGAGCGCGGCGACCAGCGCGACGCCGAGATGGCGCAGCAGGGTCGGGACGCGGTGCGTACCAGCCGGGCGGGTGCCGACCTCCGGCGCCGGGATGCGCGGCGGCGTGGCCGCCCGGGTGGCGCTCACACCCGCCTCGCGGCGACCGGGGCGAACAGCCCGCCGGGACGGACCAGCAGCACCGCCAGCAGCAGCACGAGCACCGCCAGCGGGGTGAGGTCGCTGCCGGCGTAGCCGCTGACATAGGAAAGCAGCAGGCCCACCGCGAGCCCGCCGACCACCGCCCCCGGTGGACTGTCCAGCCCGCCCACCACGGCGGCGGTGAACGCCGAGACGAAGACCAGGTCCATCGCGTGCGGGTGCAGGCCCAGCTCGGTGGGGATGACCAGCATGCCGGCCAGCGCGCCCACCCCGGAGGCGAGCGCCCAGCCGAGGGTGAGCATGCCGCCGACGTTGACCCCGAGCAGCCGGGACACCTCGGGGGCGAACGCCGCGGCGCGCATCCGCAACCCGACTGCGGTGCGGGTGAAGATCCAGGCCAGCCCGACCACCACCACCCCGACCGCCGCGAACGCGAACAGGTCGTACGGGGAGAGCACGGCGATCCCGGCCACGGTCAGCGCGGACCGGGAGAACGGCGCCTCGGCGGGCAGGAACTCGTTGCCGTAGACCATGCCGAGGACCGCCTGGATCAGCAGCACCAGGCCGAGCGCGACGATCACCGGGTTGAGCGGGGACCGGTGGTCGACGAAGCGCATCACCGCCAGGTCGACCGCGGCGCCGAGCAGCAGCCCGGCGACCAACGCGGCCAGGAAACCCAGCCAGTACGAGCCGGTCGCGGCCGACACGCTGTAGGCGACGTACGCGGTGGCCACGGCCATCGCGCCCTGGGCGAAGTTGACGATCCGGGCGGCCCGCCAGATGAGCACCAGGGCCAGCGCGAACGCGGCGTAGACCGCACCCCGGGACAGGCCGTCGAGGGTGAGGAAGACGAAGCGGTCCAACAGTCCTCCCGCGGGGACGAGGTGGTCAGAAACCGAGGTAGGCGTGGCGCAGGTCGTCGTCGTCGCGCAGCCGGGCGGCCGGCGCGGTGCTGACCACCCGGCCCAGCGCCATCACCACGCCCTGGTCGGCGACCGACAGCGCGCTGCGCACGTTCTGCTCGACCAGCAGCACGGTCAGCCCGGTGCGGTCGCGCAACTGGCGCAGCAGGGCCATGGTCTGGGCGACCACCCGCGGCGCCAGGCCGAGGGACGGCTCGTCGAGCAGCAGCAGCCGGGGTCGCCCGACGAGCGCCCGGCCGAGGGCGAGCATCTGCCGTTCGCCGCCGGAGAGCTGGTGGCCGAGGTGCCGCCGGCGCCGGGCCAGCGGCTCGAACAGCTGGTACACCTCGTCCAGGGCGCGCGTCGCGTCGGCCCGGTCGCGCCGCCACAACCCGCCGAGCCGCAGGTTCTCGTCCACCGTGAGCTCGCCGACCACGCCCCGTCCCTCCGGCACGTGCGCCATGCCGCGCCGGACCAGCTGTTCCACCGGTACGCCGCGCAGGTCGTCGCCGGCCAGCGCGACCCGACCGGCGAGCGGGCGCAGCATGCCGGAGAGGGCGCGCAGCAGGGTGGTCTTGCCCGCCCCGTTCGCCCCCACCACCGCGGCGATGGTGCCCGCCGGCACGGTGAGGTCGACCCCGTGCAGCACCGGCGCGGCGCCGTAGCCGGCCACCAGCCCGCGCACCACCAGCAGGTCCTCGCCACTCATGCCGGCACCACCGTGCTGAGCCTGCTGATCCGCTCGCTCCGCTCGCTTCATGCGGCCGCCTCGTCGACGGCGGCACCGAGGTAGGCGTCGGTGACGGCCGGGTCGTCGCGGATCTCGTCTGGCGTGCCGGCGGCGATGACCCGGCCGAAGTCGAGCACCACGATCTCGTCGCAGACCGACATCACGAGGTCCATGTGGTGCTCCACCAGCAGCACCGCGCAGAGGTCGGTGTCCCGCCGGGGCAGCTGCCGGACCAGCTCCGCCAGCTCGGCGATGTCGTCGCCGCCGAGCCCGCCGGCCGGCTCGTCCAGCAGCAGCAGCCGGGGCCGCGCGGCCATCGCCCGGGCCAACGCGACCCGCTGGCGTACGGCGAACGGCAGGGTGCCCGGCGCGGCGTCGGCGTGCCCGGCGATGCCCAGGCTGTCGAGCACGTCCAGGGCGTGCCGGCGCAGCCGGCGCTCGTCCCGGTCGCTGCGCGGCAGGCCGAGCAGCGCGGAGAGGAAACCGGCGCGGGCGGTGTGGGTGGCGCCGGCCATCACGTTCTCCAGCACGGTGAGCCCGGCGAAGAGCCCGGTGCCCTGCAACGTGCGGGCGATGCCGAGCCGGGTCAGCCGGTGCGGCTGGGGCCGCAGCGGCCGGCCGTCGAGGGTGATCGTGCCGGTGTCCGGCGGGACGAAGCCGCAGACCACATTGAACAGGGTGGTCTTGCCGGCTCCGTTGGGGCCGATCACGCCGACCACCCGGCCGGGGGGCACCCGCAGCGAGACGTCGTCGAGGGCGGTGAGGCCGCCGAAACGCACCCCGATGTGGTGCAGCGCGAGCCCTTGCTCCATTGACCCATCCCTCGCTCCGGCGGGGCGTTATTTACACTGGGAGTGTACGTTTCTCGAGTCTCGCGTCAATACCTTCGATGCCCACCGCCGGTATCCGAACGGCGATAGCCCCCGATGCGCCTGGATCGTCGCCGTCACGGACGCAAGCCGCCGGCTCGCAGGCGGCAGAGCATTCTGCACTCCAGATGCGACGCCGACCCGCCGCCGCGGTACGGCGGCGACGGGCCGGGGTTGCTGCGCGTGGGCGGCTGTCCCGAGGCGGGTCAGGCGCTCGGGCAGGTGTTGCGGTACTCCTCGATCTCGAAGCCGCTCGGGCCCGGGCAGAGGAACGGCTCGTAGCGGGTGTCGTTGTCGACGAACCGCTTCAACCAGGCCACCATCTGCCGGCCGGTGGGCGTGTTGACCGTCTGCGGGAAGAAGTGGCTCGCCCCGTTCAACTCCAGGTACGCCTTCTCCGAGGACGCCGGGATGCTGTTGTAGAACGGCACCGAGTGTGAGGAGACCGGCGCGATGCTGTCGCTCTCCCCGCCGATGATCAGCGTCGGCACCCGGACGTCCGACCAGGTCTTGTCCAGGTTCCACGGTGCGATCGGCACGGCGGCCTGCAGGGCGGGCCGGGAGACGGCGGCTTCCAGGCTGCCACCGCCGCCCATCGAGTGACCGGCGACGGCGAGCCGGGTGCCGTCGATCCGGCCCCGCACCGAGCTGCGCTGCACCAGGTAGTCGAGCGCGGCGAGCAGTTGCCGGCCGCGGCTGTCCGGCTGGTCGAGCCGGCTGTTGGTCTCGATGCCGATCACCACGAAACCGTGCGAGGCGATCCGCGGGCCGAGCCAGCTGATGCTGGACCAGGCGGCGGTGTAGCCGGGCGAGATGGCGATGGCGCCGAAGGTGCCCTCGCTGGTACTGGTCGGGTAGTAGATCACTCCCCCGCCGAAGCCGGAGACGCTGAGCGAGGAGACGCTCTGCGAGGCGGTGGCGAAGGGGCCGCGGCTGGCTTCCAGCAGCGCGGCGGTCGGTGCGGGGCCGCGCTCGTACGGGTTGTCGGCGGCCTGCGCCGGAGCCGCCGCGAGCACACCGGCGGCGGCCAGGACGGTGGCCACGGCCAGCCGGGTGACGCGAGCGAGGGGACGGGTACGGGTGGTGGTCGGTGCGGACACGTCGGGCACTCCCTGAGGTCGGGGATATCGACGTCAGTCAGTCTTCGGCGCGCCGGTGGCCGTCCGCATCGGTGAAATCACCAGTCCCGGCGCTCGATTTGCGGCGGACCCGGGAGGGCGCGGTCAGCGGACGACGGCGGGGCTGCCGAACCGCACCGGGACGCCCGGCGAGTAGAGCACGCTGACCGGCGCCGCCCCGGGGTCGGGCAGGCCGGCGGCGCGGACCAGCCCGTCGTCGAGGCGCACCAGTTCCGCGCGGTGCAGCGGCCACCGGGGATGCACGTTGGGCAGGTGCAGCGTGCGCCCGTACGCCCGGGTGTGCAGCCCCCAGCGTGCGGTGAGGAAGTGCTCCAGCGGCGTCGGCTCGGCGATCGCCGCACCCACCCGGACGCTGAACGCGGTGGCCGCGCCGCGCGGCCCCGGCCAGCGGCGGCGGCTGGTGTAGGTCAGCACGTCGCCGTCGCGGCGCAGGCGCATCCGCGACCACAGGTACGGCAGTCGCAGGCTGGCCCGGGCGACCAGCACGGGCAGCAGCCGGGACGCGTCCAGGGACCGGAACACCACGGCCCGCCGGCCGGCGACGTCCACGCTGTACAGCCGCACGTTGGTCTCGCAGAAGGTGCCCAGGTAGGGCAGGCCCGGGCCGGCGAACAGGCCGAGCCCGACCATCCGGAACCCGATCAGGCCGACGTACGTGCGCCCGTCGACGACGTCCGGTCGGGTGCCGGCCGGCAGCAGCGGCGCCACCACCGCCGGGTCCACCGGCCAGTGCAGGAAGGCCAGATCCTCCCAGCGCTGCACCAGCACCGGCCGGCGCAGCGGCCGGACCGCCTCGGCCGTCACCTCCTCCGGATCCACCCGGCCATTGTGGCCCGTGCCGGCGAGCCACCGCGGCACCGGTGCACCGGTGCACCGACGATCGGCGCCCGAGGTCCGGCCCGGTTCGGTGCGCGCTGAGGCCAGCCGGCCGAGGCACTCAGGTCCCGATCGGATCCAGCGGAAGCCCTCGTGCCCGCCGCCACCACCCGACCTCGCAACTCCACCAGCCAACCGTTTCTTGCAATGTAGACACATGTTTTTTCGTTCGTTGATCGGTCTATTGCGTGACGGTGTCCGGCGCTGGCATGATGGCCGTCAATTCTCGCCGGCCTGGTGAAGGGGCGGTTGTCATGGCGCTCTCCCGCCGCAAGCTGATCGGTTCCGTCCCGCCGGCTTCCGCCCGCACCGACAGAATCGGCTCGCCGATGCTCCGACCAGGTCCGCCGCGGTCGCTGCGGCGGCGCCGGCCCGCGCGGACCGTGGCGTCCGCCACCGCGGTGGCGCTCGCCGTCGGCGTGCTGGCCGGCGCGCCCGCCTCCTCCGCCGCCGACCCGGCCGGCCGCTCCGGCCAACGCCCGGTCGTGACCCGGGCCGCCCTCGACCCGGCGCTGGTCGCCGGCCGGGGCGCCCGGGTCGACTTCCTCGAGCAGGAGGCGGAGAACGCGTACACCGACGGCGAGGTCATCGGTCCCGACCGGACGGCCTACACGCTGCCGTCGGAGGCGTCCGGCCGGCGGGCGGTGCGGCTGACCCCCGGCCAGCACGTGGAGTTCGTGCTGCCCGCCGCGGCCAACGCGATCACCGTGCGCTACAGCATCCCGGACGCGCCCGAGGGCGGCGGCATCACCGCGCCGCTGGACGTGGCGGTGAACCGCAAGCGGGTCCGCACCATGACCCTCACCTCGCAGTACGCCTGGCTGTACAACCAGTACCCGTTCACCAACGACCCGCAGGCCGACCTGCTGCACCCCGACTGGTGGATCACGGAGTGCTCCTGCGTGCCGGCCGCGACCACCCCGTTCCCGAGCATCGCCAAGCCGTTCCGCCCCAGCCACTTCTACGACGAGCAGCGCCTGCCGCTCGGCCGGACCTACCGGGCGGGCGACCGGATCCGGCTCACCGTCCCCGCCGGCAGCAACGCCGCGTGGACCGTCATCGACCTGCTCGACTCCGAACTGGTAGGCCCGCCGCGGGTGCGGCTGGCGGCGGCGAACGTGCTGGCCTTCGGCGCCGACCCGACCGGCCGCCGGGACGCCGCCCCGGCCATCGAGCGGGCCATCGCCTTCGCCCGGCGCACCGGGCTGCCCGTCTACCTCCCACCCGGCACCTACCAGGTCAACCGGCACATCCTCGTCGACGACGTGACCATCGAGGGCGCCGGCAACTGGTACACGGTCATCAAGGGCCGCGAGGTGGCCCTGCCCACCCCGGCGCCGGACGGCTCGGTGCACACCGGAGTCGGCTTCTACGGCCGGGCCGCCGCCGACGGCGGCAGCCGGAACGTGCACCTCTCCGGGTTCGCTATCGAGGGCGACGTCCGGGAGCGCATCGACACCGACCAGGTCAACGGGATCGGCGGCGCCCTCAGCGACTCCACCATCGACGGCCTGTATCTGCGGCACACCAAGGTGGGCATGTGGTTCGACGGGCCGATGCGCAACGTGCGGATCACCAACAACATCATCGTCGACCAGATCGCGGACGCGCTGAACTTCCACACCGGCGTCACCGACTCGCTGGTCGCGCACAACTTCGTCCGCAACACCGGCGACGACGGCCTGGCCATGTGGTCGGAGTCGACGGCGAACGCCCGCAACACGTTCGCCAACAACACCGTGCAGTCGCCGGTGCTCGCCAACGGCATCGCCCTCTACGGCGGCGCCGACAACACCGTCTCCGGCAACCTGATCGCCGACCCGGTCCGCGAGGGCAGCGCCATCCAGCTCGGTTCCCGGTTCGGCGCGGAACCGTTCACCGGGTACGTCCGGATCCGGGACAACACCACCGTCCGCGCCGGCACGTACGAGCTGAACTGGAAGATCGGCCTCGGCGCGATCTGGCTCTACGCGCTGGACCGCAGCATCGACGCGCGGATCGAGGTGGTCGGGGACGCGTACCTCGACAACACCTACAACGCGATCATGCTGGTCAGCGAGTGGGCGGTGAAGGACCTCCACTCGATCAGCGACGTGCACTTCCGGGACATCCGGGTGGACGGCGCCGGCACCTCGGTGGTGAGCGCCCGGACCGCGGGCTCGGCGTCGTTCCAGAACGTCGACGCGCGGCACGTGGGCGCCGTCGGCGTGAACAACTGCGGCTCGTTCCACTTCACCCCGGCGGGTTCCGAGTTCTCCCTCACCGACCTCGGCGGCAACGACGGCGGCTGGCTCGCTCCCTGGCAGCTGCCGAACACCATCACCTGCGACGACCGGCCGCCGGTCGTACCCCCGCCGCCACCGGCACGGTGGTGAGCCGGGTGGGGTCCGGGCATCCCCGTCGGTTGCCCGGACCCCACCCGTTCGGCCGCGGCGATCAGCCGGTTTAGCGTTCGCTGTCGCCGGCCGGTCGCGGCGATCACGGGTGCCGCCGCGCGTCCGGGCGTCGTCCGCGCTGACTCCACTTTCGAACACACCACGAATTCCGGGCTGTTCGCCGATCCGTCTGTCCTATAGTCTTACTGACGTAGGACAATAGGAGGGATCGTTCCGGGTGATCGAGTTCGTGCTGGACGGCCGGTCCAAGGTGAACACCTACGTGCAGCTGGTGCAGCAGGTGAAGCAGGCGCTGCGGGTCGGCCTGCTCGCCCCTGGTGACCAACTGCCGAAGGTCCGTGACGTCGCGCAGTCCCTGGCGATCAACCCGAACACGGTGTTGAAGGCGTACCGGGAGCTGGAGATCGAGGGCCTGGTGGAGGGTCGCCCCGGGTTGGGCACGTTCGTCCGGCGCACCCTCGCCGGCGATTCACTGCCGCACCAGGCCGAGCTCCGCGGCGACCTGGTGGCCTGGCTGCACCGCGCGCGGGCCGCCGGGCTCGGCCACGAGGACATCACCGCCCTGGTGGAGACGACGATCCGGGCCACCCTCCCGGCCGAGCCGCCACAGGCAAGCGTGAGCAGATGAGAGGAGTCCGGATGGACGTCGTGCTGGAGACCGACCAGCTCGGTAAGCGATATAGAAACAAGTGGGCGCTACAGGACTGCACGCTGCAGCTGCCCGCCGGCCGCATCGCCGCCCTGGTCGGGCCGAACGGCGCGGGCAAGAGCACCCTGCTACACCTGGCGGTGGGCCTGCTGCGGCCCGACGCCGGTGCGGTGCGGATCTTCGGCGAGGCACCGTACGGCAACACCGCCGTCCTGTCCGAGATCGGGTTCGTCGCGCAGGACACCCCGCTCTACCCGGACTTCACCGCGGCCGAGTTGCTCACCCTGGGCGCCAAGCTGAACCGGCGCTGGGACGGGGCGCTCGCCCGCAACCGCCTCGCCGAACTGGGCATTCCGCCCCGCAAGCCGGTCGGGCAGCTCTCCGGTGGCCAGCGGGCCCAGGTGGCGCTCGCCATCGCGCTGGCCAAGCGCCCCCGGCTGCTGCTGCTCGACGAGCCGGTGGCCAGCCTCGACCCACTCGCCCGGCGGGAGTTCCTCCAGTCCTTGATGGGCAGCGTCGCCGACGCCGGCACCACGGTGCTGCTCTCCTCGCACCTGCTCGCCGACCTGGAACGCGTCTGCGACTACCTGATCGTGCTGCACGCCGCCCAGGCCCGGCTGATCGGCGCCGTCGAGGACCTGGTCGCCGAGCACCGGCAGCTGATCGGGCCGCGGCACGGTGGCGAGCCGATCCCCGGCGTGGCGGCAGTGGTCCGAGCCAGCCACACCGACCGCCAGTCCACCCTCCTGGTGCGTACCGACGGAGCGGTCGTCGACCCGAACTGGACCGTCCGCGAGGTGTCCCTGGAGGACGTCATCCTCAGCTACCTCGCCGAAGGCGACGCGGGGGCAAGCCACGCCGAGTGGGAGGTGCCGGCATGATCTGGCTGACCTGGCGCCAACACCGCCGGCAGGCGCTGTTCACCCTCGCCGGCCTGGCGGCGCTCGCCGCCGTGCTGGTCCCCACCGGCCTCGCCATGCGGAACCGGTTCGCCGACCTCGGCGGTCCGGAGTGCGTCCGCCAACTGGCCCGCTCCGAGCTGGCGCCGGGCGTGGTGGAGACCTGCAACCGTGCGTTCGACCAGTTCAGCAACCAGTACGACACGTTGAACCTGGTGGGCGTGCTGTTCCTCGTCCTGCCGCTGCTGGTCGGCCTGTTCTGGGGTGCCCCGCTGGTCGCCGGGGAGGTGGAGCACGGCACCCACCGGCTGGTGTGGACCCAGGGGGTCAGCCGGCGCCGCTGGGCCGCTGTCAAGTTCGGGCTGGTCGGGGCGGGCGCGATCGTCGCGGCCGCCGGCTACGGGCTGGGCATGTCCTGGTGGCTCACCCCGTTGCTCCAGGCGGAGCGGCAGGGCCGCCTCGACCCCTTCCTCTTCGACATGCAGGGGCTGGTTCCGGTCGGCTACACCGTGCTCGCGGTCGCGCTCGGGATCTTCGCCGGCACGCTGTGGCCGCGGATGCTGCCGGCCATGGGGGCCACCCTGGCCGGCTTCATCGGCCTGCGCGTCGCCTTGGCGGAGTTCGCCCGGCCGCGTTACATCGCGGCGCGGACGCGTACCTTCCCCGTGGAAAGCGACAGCCCGATGCCGCACCAGGCCCACGGCGACTGGATCCTCGCCAACGGCATCCGCGACGCCGAGGGCACCATGGTGATGGCCAACGCCCAGATCGCCTGCCCGCCCGGCGCAACCGGGCCGAGCGGTGGGCGCTGCGGGGCGGAACTCGGCCTCGAGCCGGGCGCCTACAACTGGCAGCTCTACCAGCCGGCGGACCGGTACTGGGCGTTCCAGTACATCGAGACGGGCATCTTCGTCGCGCTCGCCGCGCTCCTGCTGCTGCTCGCGGTACGCCGGATCCGGCGGATCGCCTGACCGACGGACGACGGACGGTGACCGCCGGGCGTCCCGCCTGGCGGTCAGCGTCGGCCCGGCACCGGCGGCGTCGCCCCTCCCCCGGGCCGGTTGCCCCGGCTGCCTACCGTCGGAGTCGGCGCTACCAACCGGGCACGCCCGGCACCCCCGCGCCGAGGGCTGGTGCGGGAGCCGGTTCGGCGATCAGTAGGGTAGGGATGTGTCTCTATGGATGGCCGCGATGTGGGGACTGGTCGGCAGCGCGGTGGCGGAGGCGCTGAACCTCTACGGGATGATGCGCCCGACCACCGAGTCGGGGCACCGGTGGCAGTGGCCGTGGCGGGATCCGCAGGACCGGCCGATCGTGCTCTTCGCCGTCCTGCTGCGGATGGTGGCCGGCACCGGGCTGGCCGCCGCGGCCGGCGCCGGCGGCCTGGCCACCACCGCCTTCGCCAGCTTCACCTTCGGGGTGGCCGCGCCGCTGGTGATCGCCAAGATGTTCGACCAGTTCCGGGTGGCGGACCGCCCCGCCGACCCGAGCGGCGACGGCCCGAACGGCAGCCACGATGACGCCGCGTGACAGCTTCCTGCGCCGGCTCGCCGACGCCCTGGCCGCCCGGCCGGCCACCACCGCCACCACCGTCCCGCCGCCCACCCGGACCCGGTTCGCCGCCGCGCTCGCGGCCCGTCCGGTGGCCGGTCTGCGGCCGGGCTCCGGGCCGGTCCCGCCGCTGGCCGACCGCTACCACGACGGCAAGCTGACCCAGCGGGTCCGGGAGGTGCTGGCCGGCATCCTCGGCACCACCGCCGACCAGCTGCGGGTGGACTCCGACGGCGACGTCGGCATCCGGGCCGGCTCCGCCATGATCTTCGTACGTACCCAGGAGGACCCGCCGCTGGTGGACGTCTTCTCGCCGCTGCTCACCGGCGTCGACGCCACCGAGACCCTCTACCAGCGACTGTCCGACCTCACCAACGGCCTGGTGATCGGCCGGGTCTACTGCACCGGCGACACGGTCTGGGCCTCCATCCCGGTGTTCGGGCAGGAGTTCCAACCCACTCAGCTGCTGCTGGCGCTGCGCGCGATGATCGAGCTCGCCGACGACCTGGACGACCAGCTCCGGCAGGAGTTCGGCGGCAGCCGCTTCTTCGGCCCCGAGGCGTCCGGGCTGGTCGCGGTCCCCGATCCGACCGGCTACCTGCGCGATCTGGCCGCCTCCGGGGAGACCGGCGCGACCGGCGCGGGCAGTGTGCTGGTCGACCTGCTGGCCGACCGGGGCCGCACCGAGGAGCTGCGGCTGCGCGCCGAGCACGGCGACTGGCACGCCGCTTCCCGGCTCGCCGCGCTGCTGGCCGCCCGGGGCCGGGACGACGAGGCGGAGCGTTACTGGCGGATCGCCGCCGACCAGGGCGAACCCCGGGCCCGGCACGAACTGGCCGCGCTGCTCGCCGGTCAGGGCCGGCACGACGAGGCGATGAGCCTGCTGCGGCAGGCGGTCGCCGACGACGACTGGCGGTCGCTGCCGCTGCTGCTGACGCTGCTCACCGAACACGGCCGGGTGGACGAGGCGATCGCCCTGCTGCGGCAGCGGGCCGGCGCCGACGAGTAAGCCGGCCGGCCGCCGAACCGGGGCGGCCGGTCAGCCGGTCCCGGTCGTCGCGGTCGGGCGGCGGGCGGTGAAGCGGGCGAGCAGCGCCGCCACCAGCACCGCCTCGGCGACCAGGATGGTGACCGCCCAGCCGGCGCCGACCCAGCCGTGCAACGCGTCGTACCAGTAGCGCACCAGTAGCGTCAGCACGGTCACCGCGAACACCGCCGAGGCCAGGCCGTAGAGGGCGTACGCGGCCCGGTCCCGCGGTCGGTAGCCGCGTACCGCTCCGGCGCCCTGGCGCAGCAGCCGGCCGTAGAACCGGTAGCTGTCTCCCCGCAGGTCCGCCAGGTTCAGCGCGTGGCCGAGCATGTGGTAGCCGTCCAGCCGCAGGAACGGCACCAGGTTGATCGCGGCGGTGGCGGTGCCGAAGAGCAGCATCGCGCCGGCCAGGTCGTGCAGCCCGCCGGTGGCCGGGCCCCAGCCGTGCAGCACGGCGAACGGCACCAGGGCCAGCATGCTGACGAAGACGCCGGCGAACGCGGTGGCCACCCGCCGGCGCGGGGTGAACAGCACGATGTCGTCGACCTTGCAGTACGGGGCCAGCATCGGGAACCGCCACATCACGCCGATCTCGGTGACCCGCCCGCCGAAGTGCCGGCAGGTCAGCCCGTGCGCGCACTCGTGCAGGAAGACCACCGCCCAGGTGATCACCACGGCGGCCAGCACCGCGGCGAGCGGCCTACCGCCCCGCCCGACCCCGGCGAGCATCTCGGGCAGGCACACCACCACGTACCCGGCGACGGCCAGCACCGCCAGCAGCGCCGGGACGACGAACCACCAGCTGAACAGCGGCGACATCGCGGGCAGCAGCCGGGTGAAGAGCCGTTCCGGGTCGAACAGCGGGAACCGGGCGGACAGCGGCCCGCGTCGGGTGCGCGTCGCGTTCTCGGCGGCCGTGGCGGTCAGCCGGGCGAGCGCCTGCGGATCGGTGGCGCCGTCCAGCAGTTGCCGCTGGTGCAGCATGCCGAAGAGCTGCTGCCAGTTCTCCGGCCCGAGCCGGCGCCGGTAGCTGGTGGCGTACTCGGCGGCGAGGTCGTCCAGCGTCCGGGTGCCGTCCATCCGGGACAGCAGGAAGTGCTCGCGCGGCCCGATCCGGTAGAACCAGCCGGTCTCCGGGTCCTTGACGTGGTGGACGAGCTTCCCGTCACGCCACTGGCCGGGTCCGAGCACGATCCCGGCCCGCAGCCGGGGTCGGACCCAGGTCGCGTCCACGGTAGTCATCGCGGGGCCGCCGGGGCGAGGTCGTCCAGCAGTGCGGTCCGCATCAGGTACGACAGGTAGATCTCGTCGAGGATGCTCACCCCGAGCCGGTTGTTGGTCATGTGCACGTACGAGCTGAGCAGGATGGGCAGCGCGGCGTCGAGGTCGCGCACCACGGTGGGCTCGCCGGCGCCGCGCTGGAACACCAGGTCACCCCGCTCGGCCGCGGCCACGACCCGGTCCCGCAGCTCGCGGCAGTGCGCCGACCAGCGGCCCTCCACCCCGGCGGGGCGTACGTCGGCGGCCTGGCGGGCGGCCGCCCGGATGTCGGCCAGCCGGGCCCGCAGCGCGTCGTCCATCCGCCGGTAGCTGGTGTCGAAGCTGTCGTGGTAGTCGTCGCTCGGCTCGGCGTAGGCGACCTCCCAGAACCGGCGATACTCGTCGAGGAACCCGGCGATCCGCCGGTCGTCGGCGAGGAAGACCGCGCACATCATCATGGTCAGCTGGGCGGAGAGGCCGAGCAGCACCGGGCGGACGTGCACGTTGGTGGTGGCGAGCAGGTCCAGCACCACGTCACTGGAGTGCTCGAAGTGCCACTCGGCGAGATCGATGCCAACCGGTCCGCCGTAGCGGCCGTACTCGCGCTCGTACGGGATGTGGTGCCGGCTGTTGTTCGCCCGCATCGGCATCACGCCGTCCGGCCCGTACTCCTCGTCCCACCGCTGCCGGCCGTACTCGGCGAGGTACATCTGCTTGTACAGGTCGCCGAGCCCGTCGCTGTCCACCTCGTAGAGCGCGGGACGGCGGCGCAGGAACGCGTCGATCGCGGCGTCCACCCGCGCCCGGACCACCGCCGGGTCGACGCCCGGGGCGGGCAGCACCCGCAGCCGGACGTGCGGGCCCTCCATCCAGTACTTGATGAAGAAGTAGCGGCTGATCAGCCCTTCGGCGCGCAGCTCGTCCACCAGCGGCCGGACGCCCTCGACCAGCATCGGGTTGGCGTTGCTGGCGTAGAAGACGTGGACGCTGAGCCAGCCGTGCGCAGTCGGCGAGGGATACCTGGTCATCGGTCCGCCTTTCCCACTCGGACGCCGTTGAGTTCGACGGTGAGTTCGGTGACGTGGGTGCCGCCGGGCCCGCGGAGCACCTGCTCGTCGCGGTCCGGCAGCATCTCGGTGAGCACCAGCCGGCTGCCCGCCGCCCGTCCGGTCGCCTCCAGCAGCTGCAGGCAGAAGTGGCTGTCGAAGTCGACGTAGAGCGGCTTGTGGTCCGGCCGGCCGGCCGCCCCGGGCTGCGCGGTCTCGTCGCCCGCGGCCGGAGCGAGCCGGGTCCCCTCCGGGGTGGCGAAGACCCGGCGCGGCAGCCCGTTGTCGCGCCGCCACCGCTGCCAGCGCAGGAACCAGTCCGCGTCGTCCTGCTCCGGGGTGCGCGGCGGTGGCAGGTGGTCCGGGTGCAGCTTCCACATCCGCCGTTGCAGCACCAGGTCGCCGTGCACGATCCGCGGGTAGCCGGCGATGCCCCGCCCCGGCAGCGGCACGGTGGTGCCGGCCCACAGGTCCGGCTGCGCCATGCCCAGGTAGGCGAAGGTGAGCAGCACCTGCTGCACCTCCGGCAACGCCATCGGCAGCAGGAACCCGAGGTAGACCGGGATCACCTCGGCGTCGAGCCGGCGGGAGCGCAGCAGCAACCGGTCGCTCGCCGGGTCGTGTTCGACGCTGAGGTCGTCCATGTGGATCTGCTCGGCGTCCGGCCGGAAGCTGATCTCGCCGGGGCAGACCAGCTCGTAGGGGGTGACCGCCGGGTGCAGGTTGAGGTTGGTGGCGTCGTACCCGCCCTTGAGCTCGGCGAGCACCGCGCCGGGCGGTTGCAACCGGGCCAGTTCGGCGCGGAGCGCGCCGGCCAGGTCCGCGTCGGCGAAGAGGTGGGCGAACCGGGAGAAGAGCAGGGTCATTCCGGAGTAGACCCGGTTCACCACCACCCGGTGCCGGTCGCCCTGGTCGGCCAGTTGGAGGAAGAAGGACCGGGGGTCCAGCGTGCCGAGGCTCTCCGGCACCATCGCGGCGACGTCGGCCAGGAACGCGTCGTCGAGGCGCAGTTCCTCGGCGCCGGCCGGCAGCCGGCCGTACGCCTCGTTGATCCGCCGGGCGACCTCGATCCGGGCGTCGTCCAGCGCGGTGATCTCGTCCTGCCGGAACCAGTTCTCCTGCCGGACGTAGGCGTTGTCCGCGTCGAAGGCACGCCGGCGCATCATCCGCCCGGTGTAGTGCTCGAAGAAGTCCTGCTGGAACTCGTGGGCGAAGGTGAGCAGGTCGTCGCAGCGGCCGCCGACGCCGTAGCGGGCCCGGAAGAAGCCCTTGGTGGCCAGCCGGCGGGGCAGGTTGATGTCGAAGACCGGCATGATCCGGGCCAGCGCCCGCAGCCCGGGCAGGACGTCCCGTTCCCAACTGCCGCGGGCGGCGGTGACCGGCCTCCGGGTACGCAGGGTGGCGTCCTCGTAGAGCAGGGTGCGCGGCGCCGGCACGTCGGAGCGACCCAGGTCGGCGTGGGCCGCGGCCAGTTCCCGGCGGATGTCGGCGAGCACCTGGCGGCGCCCGGCGACGTCGTGGGCCGGGTAGCCGGTGGCCAGCCGGTTGACCATGCCGACCCGGTCGGCGAGCCGGTCCGCCCAGTCCCGGCCGATCCGCCGCAGCGCCCGCCGGTAGCCGTCGACCGGGTCGGCGGCGTGGATGTCCAGGTGCAGGTTCGGCACCACCAGCAGCCCGACCCGGAGCAGGTGGTGCAGGTACTGCTCCACCTCGGCCGCCGGGCGGTCGGCGGTGGCCAGCTCGGTGACCAGGTCGGCCATCCGTCGGACCCGGCCGCCGGCGAGCGCGGCCAGGATGTCGTGCAGCACCCGACCGGTGGGCAGCACGAAGAGCGACTCGTGGATGGACTCCAGGGTGACCGCCGCGTCGCCGTCCTCCGATCCGGTCCGGCGCCGGCGCAGGTAGCGCAGCCGGCCCCGCTCGATCCGCCAGCCGGTGGTGAGGGTGACCGGCAGGTCGGCGCGGAGCGTCTCGTCGGCCAGCACGATGGCGGAGATCCGGCCCAGCGCGGCGAGGTTGAGCCGGGCCACCCCCTGTTTCGCGTCGGCGGCCGCGCCGGGGACCGGTTCGGCGGTGAGCAACGGCCCGGTGCCGGGGCCGAAGGTGCCGACGTTGACGGTGGTCAGCCGGCTGAACGGGCTGGTCTTGCAGGCGGTGCGCAGCGCGTACTCCAGCAACGACCGCTCCACCCGCCGGGCCCGCTTGCCGAGCCGGCCCGGCGTCGCCAGGTAGCCGGGCAGGTACTGGTCCAGCGACGGGGAGGCGAGCAGGATCCCGCCGCGCAGGTCGGGGTCGTCGGCCAGGTCGCGCAGCAGCCCCCGGCGTTCGGCCAGCTCCTCGGTGAGCACCGCCGGGCCGCCGGCCAGCTCGCGCCGATACGCGGCGTGCCGCGTCAGCCAGTCGGCCAACGCCCGGTGGGTCGGCTCGCCCAGCGGCTCCACCGGCCACCCGGCCGGGTCGTCGGGGTCCGGCCGGCGCAGGTTGTAGACGTCGCGGCGGAGCCGGATCAGCCGCCGCCGCAGCCGCTCGTCGTCGAGGTTGCGGGCGACCGCGCCCTGGAGGTCGTCGGCGAGCTCCCGGCCGGTGGCCCGGAGCTGGTCCTCCAGGTCGAGGACCCGGCGGGCCCAGGCGGCGCTGCGGTCGAAGGCCAGCCGGTCGGCGACCTCCAGCGGCAGGCCGGCGGTACGCAGCATGAAGACCTCGGGCATCCGCCAGGACACCTCGGTGGCCGAAGGCGCGGGCAGGGCGACCGTCACGGTGATTCCCTTCGTCGGCGGGGTGGACGTCACAGCCGGTACGCCAGGTCGGCGACGGCGTCCGGATGCCGCCCGAGCAGCAGGAACAACACCGTCCGTTCGTCGGTGCCGGTGAGGCCGAGCGCCTCGTCCATGGCGACGTTGTCGAAGCCCAGGACGGCGCCGCAGCCGATGCGCTGCGCGGTCGCCGCGCAGTACGCCCGCTGCGCCACGGCGCCGATCTCGGCGTTCAGGATCCGGTAGCCGCGCGGGCCGACGGCGTCGAGCACGGCGTCCAGCCGGCCGGAGACGGCCAGCACCGCGCCCACCTGCCCCATCGTGTAGTTGGTGAGGAAGTACTGCTGTTGCAGGAAGGCGGACATGCCACCCTCGGGGGCCGCCCCGGCGGGCAGCAGCGCGTGCCGGCGGGGGCAGTAGGCGTAGCTGCCGGTGGCGAGGCCGTCGACGTGGTTGGCGAAGACCCAGAGCCGGGTCAGCGCCGGCCCGCCGGACCCGGTGCCGCCGGCCGGGTCGGGCCCGGCCGCCGCACCGTTGCCCGGGTCGCGGCCGGACGCCGTGGTGCCGGCCGGGTGCGGCTCGGCCGTGCCGGTGCGCGGCCCGAGCGGCGCGGCGTCCGCCGGGGGTGGCGCGACCGGATCGGCGCCGGCCGGGGGTGGTGCGACCGGGTCGGCGTCGGCCGGGTGGGGTCGGCCGGCGGCGGCGAAGGCCAGCGTGGTGCCGAGTTCGGCGGCGGTCAGCTCCGGCGGCCGGCGGAACCGGCCGAAGCTGCTCGACCGGCTGGCCAGCACCGTCGACAGCGGACGGTCCAGCGACGCCAGCGCCGGCTCGGGCAGGGCGACGGGTTCACCCGGCCACCGCCGAGGGGCGGCGTCGGCGAGCGCGCCCGGGGCGGGCCTGGTCGGCATCGCCGCCGCCCCGTGCACCGCGGTGACGGCCGGGAACCGCCGGACCTGCCGGGACCGCTCAAAGGCCGGATACCGCACCCGCAGCTCGGTTGCCAGCCCGGCCCCGTCCGGGGACGGCCCGCCGTTCGGGCCGTCCCCGAAACCGCGATCGGTTGGGGCGACGCCGGTCGACATCTCGCCGGGTGGGCGGGAGGTCGGGACGGCGCCGGCCGGGCGGTCGGCGGCCGGGTGACCGGCGGCCGGGTAACCGGCGGCCGGGTAACCGGCGGCCGGGTGATCGACGGCCGGACGGTCGGCGGACCACTCGATCGGGACGACGGCGAAGACGCCCTCCTGGTCGCTGTCGAAGCCGAGCAGCCGGTCCAGCGGCGCCGGATCGAAGCAGAGCAGCCGGCGCAGCGGTACGCCCAGCGCGTCGGCGAGCAGCTCCCACGAGCCGAGCAGCGCGCCCAGGTCCTGGGTGACCACGTGGTAGCAGAAGCTGTTGTACTTGAAGGAGTTCTTCCAGAACCGGATGGCGGCCAGCAGGAAGCTGTCCCCGACACCGGTAGGGCGGCCGGCGGGGTCGAGGGCGCCGCGTACGGTGCCGGTGACGTCGCCGAGCAGCAGCCGCTCCAGCACGTGCTGGCCGGTGTGGTAGTGGTACACGCCGGGCAGCAGCGGCCCGGACGCCCCGCTGACCAGGTAGAGCTCCACCGGATACATGCCTCCGCCGGAGGCGGTGCCCCGGCCCCACACGGCGTGCTCGAAGTGGGTCCGCTTGGCGACGTCCTGGTTCCAGTTGACCGTCAGCCGTCGGTCGAGCACCCCGTACGACAGCCGCAGCAGCGTCGCCAGCCGGGGCAGCGACCAGCCGGCCCGCGGCGGCGGGTGCTCCCCGGTGAACAGCTCGCGCAGGGTGGGCAGCGCCGGCAGGTCGGCCGGCAGCGGCACCCGGGGCGCGCCGGGGTAGCTGGTGTGCCGGGACGGCTGGTCGACCCAGTCCACCTCGTAGTCGAGCGGTTCCATCGGCACCCGGGCCCGGCGGAACACCGCCCCGGCGTAGTCCCGGACCACCTCGATCGCCTGCTGCTGCATGTCGGTGCTCCTAGGGAAAGGGGTGCGGGTTCGGGTTGCGGCCGGTCGCGCCGAGCCGGTCGGGCCCCTGCGGGCCGCGGGCCAGGTGCCGGGCCAGCCGGTCGCTCCAGAGCACCCGCTGCCGCTGCCAACCGAAGTCGATCGGCACCAGGGCGGGCGCCACCACCGCCATCGTGTGCACCCCGGCGATCTCCTGCTCGGGGCAGGTCTGGTCGACCGCCACCACGTCGCCGCCCAGTCCGGCGATCAGCCCGCACAGGTACTCCGTGTCGGCCCGCAGGTCGTCGTGGGTCGGCCGGGTCGCCAGCCAGTCGCCGTACAGCTCGGTCATCGAGCGCAGCGGCGGGTCGTCGAAGAGGAACCGGGCGTGCCGCGTCATCTCCGGCAGCCCGTACAGCAGGGCGTGGTGGCTCAGCTCGGTGACCTTGGTGTAGTCCCGGGTCATCTCGCGCAGTTCCGGCTCGCTGGCGGCGACCCGCTCGTCGAAGCCGGGCACGTAGGACGCGGTTTCGCAGACCGCCGCGCGGACCGCGTCCTCGGGGTCGAGGCTGGCGCCGGCGGCGAAGCAGAGCTGGCCGAGGCCGTCGCCGCGCTTCACCGCGACCGCGGTGACCACCGGGACCGGCAGGTCGGCCCGGGTGTCGAAGAGCCGGATGTCGTACCCGAGCAGGTCCACCCGGTCGAGCATGAAGTGCACCCGCTCGTCGCGGCAGGTGGCCGGGTCGATCTCGGCGAGCCGGGCCGAGCCGTACCAGGCGAGCAAAAAGGCGTCCCGCTCGACCAGTTCGAGCATGCCGTGCAGCAGGGCCTCCTCCGGGCAGCTGCCGCTGGCGCAGCCGTTGGAGCACTCCTGGACGAACTTGCGCTGGTCGGTGCGCCGGTCCAGGTAGTAGACGAGCTGCTCGGGCACCAGCCGGGGGGCCCGGTCGCGCAGCGACCAGCCCCACACCCAGTGCATCGGCTCGGTCGGCGAGTACGGGGCGTAGTAGAGGCCGTGGCCGTGGTAGAACGCCGGGTGGTAGCCCAGCCCGGCCGGGTCCAGCGCGTCCGGCGCCAGGTTGGCGTAGCTGTCGAAGACAGTGGTCCGCCGGGCGCGGGGGAACTGCCCGGCGTACCGCTCCAGCCCCTCCAGCAGCGCGTACGTCTCGCTCGCGCCGTAGCTGTCGGCGTGCCCGCTCCACCACATCTCGTGCAGGTCGTAGCGGCTGCGGACCCGGAAGTAGCCGGTGACCGGCGCGGTGGCGGTGGCGTTGTAGGCGCGCAGCGCGTTGCCGCCCAGCGCGCCCGCGACCGGGTTGGCCAGCGCCCCGACCGGCAGGTCCAGCTCCCGGGCCGACCGCAGCCGGTACGCGGACACGTCCGGCTTGGGCCGGCTGGTCAGCCGGATCACCGCGGCCTCGGCGGTGTCCGGCGCCGGGGTGGCGCAGGCCGGGCACTCCGAGTCGGCCAGCACCTCGACCATCGACGTCTCCAGGGTGTCCATCCGCAGCTGCCGCAACCGGCCGACGCCGGGCCGGCCGGGCTGCGGCCGGCACGCGTCGAGCAGCAGTTGCCAGACCGCGTCGACGGCGAACGGGGTCAGGTGCGGCAGCGCCGCCACGGTGCCGACGGCGGCGCCGTGTTCCAGGGCGTGCCGCTCGTCCCGGAGCCGGATGGCCTGCCAGCGGCGCTGCACGCAGACCGGGCACGGGCCCGGCCGCTGCCCGCCCACCGGTGGCGACCAGCGGGGGCCGACCAGGGCGGTGGCGCCGTGCAGCCAGATCGGCACCACGTCACCGGTCGGCCCGGCGGCGTCGTCGCGCTGCAGGTCGGTCAGGCCGAGGGCCGCGACGCGGACGGTGATCCCGTCCAGCCGCGGCGGGCCGGCGGGCCGGGGCGCCAGGTCCTGGCGTCGCTGGTGCAACGCCTCGCCGAGGTGTTTGAGGCTGGAGTCCCACCCGGTGGAGGTGGTCCGGACGTCGACGATCATGCGGTTCACCTGTCTGGCTCGCTGCGGTTGCGGGGCGGACCGGGGTGCCCCGCCGGCGTGGCTCGCCGGCGGGGACGGTGGCGACGGTCAGCCGCCGCCGCATCCGGTGCTGGTGCTGCTGCTGCAGCAGCTCGACGTGCTGCAGCTGCAGCAGCTGGAGCAGGAACAGCTGGAGCTGGACCAGTCCATGACCATCGCGTCGACGGCGTCGACGTCCTCGATCTCGAACGTCTCCGTCTCCAGCGCGCGCAGTTCCTCAGTCAGTTCCGGCACTTCTACCTCCCCTCGGTGTTTCGGGGCCCCGACGCCGGCCGGCCGTCCGGAGCGGCCGGCGGCGCCACGGCTCAGCTGGTGCTGCTGCAACTCGACGAGGTGCAGCTGCAACAACTGGACGTGCTGCAGCTGGAGCAGCTCGACGTGCTCGTGCTGCTGCTGCAGATGTCCATGAGGTCGGCGGACAGATCCGCGATGTCCTCGACCTCGAACGTCTCGGTCTGCAGATCGCGCAGTTCACTGCGGACCGAGTCGGGCAGTGCGCCGGATGTCAGGGGTTGGGTCGGCACGGGCCTCTCCTTGAGCCGCGGTCGGTGCCAGTCGTCGGTGGGTCTGCCCGCACCACCACGGTGGATCCAGCGGAGGCACGCAGGGGCTACTCGCCGGTGTCGGCCGGCGGCGGATGGTGCGTCGTCTTGCGGTGTCCCACCAGGACTGGAGGTCGTCGGCGTCGGGGCGTCAACCCCGGACGCCCGGTCAGCCGCAGCTGGAGGTGCTGGTGCTGGTGCTGCAGCAGCTCGACGTGCTGCAGCTGCAGCAGCTGGAGCAGGAGCAGCTGGAGCTGCTCGCGGCGAGCGCCTCGCCGCCGTCCTCGACCTCCTCGATCTCGAAGGTCTCGGTCTCCAGCTCACGGAGCTCGTCGTTCAGGGTGATCGGCATGTGTCCACCTCCTTCCAGGGTGCGTGCCTCGCCGGGACCACTGGTGTGGTGGTTCAGTCGGCCGCTCGGCCGTGGTGGCGCAGCAGGACCACCCCGCTACGGAAGGCGCCGCTCGCCCGGACGTCGCGGGTGGTGGTCTCGACCAGCAGGGCGTCGGTTCCCCGCTCGGCCAGCGCGGCCAGCACGGTGGCCCGGTCGGTGGCGCTGGCCGGCGCGGCCGCGCCGGTGGTGGCGTGGACGGTGACCGCCGCCGGGTCGAAGTCGCGCAGCAGCGGGTCGCCGAGGTCGGCGTCCGTACCCTCGAAGTGCCGCACCTGGACCCGGCCGACCGCGTCCCGCACGGCCGCCAGCCGGGCGGACACCGGGTCGAAGCCGGCGGCCAGCGCCCAGCCGCGGTCGCCGCCGTCGGGGGCCTCGGTGACGGCGAGCACCGCGTGCGCGGGGGCGGCGGCGCCCAGGACGAAGACCGACAGCCGCCGGCCGAACCGGCGCGCCGCCTTGACCACGAACGCGGTGTCGTCGTCGCCGACCAGGTCCTCCTCGGCCAGCGACCGCAGGTCGCCCCGGCCGCGCAGGGCGGCGGTGAGCGCGCGGTACGCCAGCGCGTCGGCCAGCCCCTGGTCGATCACGCCGTCGACGGTGGCGGCGACGGCCGCGCCGGCCACGGTCGGCTCGGCCCAGCCCTCGGCGTTCAGCGCGGAGGTGGGCAGCGCCAGCGCGGCCGGCACCCAGACGGTCTCCGGCCGCCCGAGCACCGCCGCGCGGAGCCAACGTGTCCGCCGTGCCGGGTCCATCGGGGGCGCTCCGGTGGCCGAGTCCAGTTCCAACCACGGGACCGGATGCTCGCCCTGCTCGCGCAGTTCGACGGCCGACGCCGTCCGCACGGCGGCCGGGTCCGGATGGCGGGCGGCGTGCTCCCGGACCGCGACCCGGTAGGCGGCCAGCCGGGCGTTCATCACGGTGTGCACGTCGAACGCGGTCACCTCGCGCGGCCCGCGCCGCCCCGGCAGCCGCAGCCGGGCCGTCTTCAGCGGGGCCTGCTCCAGCGGGTCGTCCACGAACCGGGTGAACACCCCGGCGTACGGGGACACCAGCGCCTCGGCCCGCTGGTAGGTCTCGTCGTCCGAGGCGGGTGGCGCCGCCGGCGCGGTCACCTCGACGTCCCGGCAGACCGGGCAGGCGGGGTGCGGCAGCACCCGCTCGCGGCTCGATTCCAGCGTGGTCGGGTCGAGCAGCAGCACGCCCGCGGCCGTGTCCGGCGGCACGGCGCCGGTCAGCGCGCGGAAGAGTTCGAAGGCGGCGGCGTTGCCCAGCATCCGCCCGGTCACCTCGGGCAGGAAGACCGGCTCGCCGGTGCCGAGGGCGGCGCGGCGCCAGAAGTCGGCGGCCGCCGCCGGCTCGGCGGTGGCGGTCAGCCGTAGCTGGGCGCAGCACCAGCAGGGGGTCTGTCCGGCCGCCACGGTCGGCCCGACCACCGCCCGGTCGCCGTCCCAGACCACCGGCACCAGCAGCGGGCCGTCCCGGTGGCTGGCGCGGGCCAGCTCGGCCAGGCCGGCCAGCCCGTCCGGGCCGGCGCAGTGGAGCACCGCGTCGGCGCCGGTGGCGGCCAGCGGCCCGGTGCCGACGGTGACCTCGACCGGCAGCCCGTCGGCGCGCAGCTCGTCCAGTTCGGGCCGCAGGGCCTCGAGGTAGGGTGCGGGGTCGTCGTCCGGGTGCAGGTCGAGCCGGAGGCACCCGTTGCGGAGCAGGCCGGCCGCCGCGGCCAGCAGCGGCGCTCCCCCACCGCCGAGCGCCACCCGGGCGGCGTGGAAGCGGCGGAACCGGCCGGTCGCGTCGTCGGCGAAGTGGTCGACGAATTCGATCTGGGCGGCGAAGCGGCGGGCCACCGGCTCCGGCAGCTCGGTACGGTCGCCGGCGTCCTTGGCGAAGCCGCGGGCGACCAGCGCCCGGACCAGGGTCAGCACGGTCTGCCGCTGGCCGGGTTCCAGGGTGGCGGTGAGCTGCGCGAGGGTGTGCTCGCCGGTGAGGTAGGGGCTCAGCGAGCTCAGCCACCGGAAGGCGGACCGTCCCTTGATCAGGAAGGCGGTGTCCGGGCCGCGCAGGTAGGCACCCGCCGGAGCGTCCAGGAACACCACGTCGTGCCGGAGCTTGGGACGCATTTCAAGGGTCATTCCACCGTCCGGCGACTGGCTCATCTTCGGCCCCCATGCCAACGACCACGGTCAACTCGAAAGTGCCTTCATGCTGCCCAAGATCAATTCATTCGTCAACAGAATGTTTCGCGTCGACCAGTGGTGACGGTGAATTCGTACGGGCTGAGCTGCGGCTAAGACAAAATCGATGGGCGGCACGCGCCGAGGGGCCTTCCGGCGACGATCGACCTCCGCTACGCTGTGGGCGTCATCGGCCCCGCCGCAGGTCAGAGGCTTTTACATCGTTACACGGCAAGGGCCGCGACCGGCGGCGGCACGATGACACGGCCCAGGCCCGACCCCCGTCGCGACCTGGGCAGTTGCCTTAACGAGCAGTTAGTTGACCGCACGCAATTAACCCTGTGTCGCGGTCAGGAATTCTAAGGACTGCCGGATGAACATTGCGTCAAATTGGGCCGTCGGAAACCTCGCGCGAGGGCGTACGATTGCGGCGCCGCGTTGAGGAATGACCGATTTGCCATTGAATTGGCCGGGGTCACCAAGCGTTATCCCGGCGGGGTGACCGCTGTCGACGGCCTCGACCTGCGGGTGCCCGCGGGCGAGGTGCTCGGCTTCCTGGGGCCGAACGGCGCGGGCAAGACAACCACCATGCGCATGCTGGTCGGGCTGGTCCGGCCCACCAGCGGACGGATCCGGGTGCTGGGCCTGCCGCCCGGGGCGCCGGGGCAACTGGCCCGGGTCGGCGCCCTCATCGAGTCGCCGACGTTCTACCCGCACCTGTCCGGGCTGGACAATCTGCGGCTGGCCGCCCGCTACGCCGGGGTGCCCGACGGCGCCGCCGAGCGGGTGCTCGCCGAGGTCGGCCTGGCCGGGCGGGCGGGTTCGGCGTTCCGCACCTACTCGCTGGGCATGAAGCAGCGACTCGGGGTGGCCGCCGCGCTGCTCAAGGAACCGGACCTGCTGATCCTGGACGAGCCGACCAACGGCCTCGACCCGGCCGGCGTCTCCGAGATCCGGGAGCTGCTCCGCTCGCTCGGGCAGCAGGGCCGGACCGTGCTGCTGTCCAGCCACGTCCTCGGCGAGGTGGAGCAGATCTGCGACCGGATCGCGGTCATCGACCACGGCCGGCTGGTCGCCGACGGCAGCCCGGACGACCTGCGCGAGGCGCTGGGCCGGGCCGTGCTGCTGATCGACGCCGACCCGGTGGACGCGGCGGTCGCCCAGCTGCGCGAGCACGACCGGGTCCGGGCGGTCGAGGTGGTCGACGGGCTGCTGCGGGTCACCACCGATCCGGCGCTGGCCGCGGAACTCAACCGACGCCTGGTCGAGGCCGGCGTCGACGTACGGGAACTGCGCCCGCTGCGCCACTCGCTGGAGGAGGCGTTCCTGGAACTGACCGCCGCACCCGGCGACCGGTCGCCGGGCCGCGACCGCGCCGAGCCGGCGGCCCCGGAGCCCGACGAGCCGGCGCCCGGCGAGCGGCACGAGTCCGCGACCGTGACGGGAGGCGCCCGATGATCGGTTCGATCCGCGCGGCCTGGTTCGCCGACCGGAAGCGACCGGCGGTGTGGACGATCACCGCGACCTGGACGATCCTGGCGCTCGCCTTCGGCGTCGGCATCCCCTACCTGGTGCACCTGGCGCTGGCCGGCGACCCGGAGCAGGCGGAGGCCGCCGAGTCGCTGCTCGCCGCCGTCCTGCCCGGCGAGCTGGTCACCACCGGGATCGGACTGTTCCCGCTCTTCGGCGGGGCGATCGTGGTGATCCTCGGCGCGCTGGTGGTCGGCAACGAGTACCGCTGGGGCACGCTGAACCTGATCTTCACACAGCGACCGCGGCGAGCGCAGGTGATGGCCGGGCACGCCGTCGTCCTGTGCGGGCTGACCCTGCTGGTCGTGGTCGCCACCTTCGCGGCGCTGGCGCTGGTCACCGGGGTGCTGGCCGCGATCGAAGGGCGGGGACCCGACTGGCCGCCGGCCGGGAACGTCGCCGGGGCGGTGGCCGCCGCCTGGCTGATCTGCACCGCCCACGCCGGGGTCGGCTGGTTCCTCGCGATCGCCTTCCGCAGCACCGCCACCGCGATCGCCGTCGGTCTGGTGTGGACGCTGGTGCTGGAGAACGCGGTCAGCGGGCTCGCCCTCGTCCTCGACCCGCTGACGGTGCCGCAGAAGCTGTTGCTGGCGCCGAGTTCCGGCGCGCTGGCCGGCGCGCTGGGCTCCCGGTCCCAGTTCGACGGCGGTACGCCCGGCGTGCTCGACGCCACCAGCGCCGTGCTGCCGGCCACCGTGCTGGCCGGATACGTCCTGCTGACGTTCGGGCTCGGCACCTGGCTGGCGGTCCGCCGGGACGTCGGCTGAGCAGCCGGAAGGAGGCACCGTGGAATTCCTGCTCGCCTTCGGGCTGACCGGGCTGGCGGCGTCGGGCGGCTGGATCGCCTGGGCCGCCGCCCGCGGCTGGTCCCGCCGGCGCGACCGGCGGCACGAGCTGCGGCTGGCCCGCGCCCGGGCGACGGCGGAGATCCGCCGAGCCGAGCTGGCCGCGCAGGTTCGTGAGATCGAGTTGGCCAACGAGACGTACCAGGACTTCGTCCGCCGCCACCCGGAGCGCTGAGCGCCGCCGCGCCGGCGGCCCGGCAGCGCCGCCGGCACCGCCCGGCACCCGGGGACGGGGTCACACCCCCGCCGCACCGCCCCGGATCGCGGTTGGCACGACGGCGCGGGGGCGGCGGCCCGGGCGGGGCACGGCGGCGACCGGCGGCTCAGTTCAGGCCGGTGCAGGGCGTGCCGTCGATGGTGCAGGCGGTCGGGCCGGCGCTGACCGGGGAACCGGTCACCCGGAAGGTCACCCGCACCGAGCCGTCGGCGGGCACCGCCGCGCCGGCGCCGTCCGGCACGAAGCTCCACGTCGCGCCGTCCCGGCTGGCCCGGGCACCGCTGACCGAGGTGACCTCCAGGGATTCCCGGGGCAACGTGATCACCAGGGTCCAGGCGGTCACCCGGCCCGGCCCAGGGTTGCTGATGGTCACCGCCGCGCCGTAGCTGAGCAGGGCGCGCTCCTCGATGGCGAACTCGGCGCCGAGCGCCGGCCCGGTGGCCGGCGGCGTCGCCGTGGACCCGCTCGTCGCCGGGGCGGCCGAGGAGGTCGCCGTGCTCGGGCGCGCCGACGTCGGGCGGGAGCTGGGTGGCTCGGCCTGCACCCCGGAGCCGCCCGCGGGGGGACCGGTCGGCACCGCGACCGCCGGCGGCGGGCCCAGGGCCACCGGCGCCAGGCGCTCCGGGGTCCGCAGCACCACGACGACGGCGACCGCCGTCGCGACCAGCACCGCCACCGCGGCGAGCAACGCGAGCCGGGCCACGGTCGCCCCGTCAGCCCGGCCGGTGGCCACCTGCCGCACCGATGCGACGACGGCCATGATCCGGTCGAGCACGATGATGGCCACGGTCCGCCGTGGCTGCGGCGGTGCTGCCGGCATTGCGTTTCCCCCTACAGATCGTCCGCCGGGCACGCTGCCGCCCCGGCGGGCGGCGGGCCGCCCCGGCCCGGTCACAGTGCGCGAAGCCCGGCGAGCAGCTCCTTGAGCAGCGCCTCGGTCGGCAGCGCGGACAGCATCGGCGGCTCGTGGGTCTCGATCAGCCCGGCGGCCGCCAGGTCGGCGAGCAGCACCCGGACGGTGCCCACCGGCAGGTCCAGCTCCGCGCCGACCTCGGCCACCGACAGTGGACGCCGGCACAGCTCGACGATCCGCGCCTGCTCGGGAAAGAGCTGGGTGGCGGGGGCGGCGGGCCGGGTCACCACCAGGGTGATCAGGTCGAACCGCCCCTGGTCGGGCGCGCTGCGGCCGCGCGTCATCGCGTACGGCCGGACGATCGGGCCGGCGTCGTCGTCGTACCACGCCTCGTCAGCGTCGCCGGTCGCCCGCACCCGGGCCCCCGTTCGTCGCCATCGAGGCCGGTTCCAGGTACACCGGCAGGTGCCGTTCGGCCTGCCCCACGAAGAGCGCCACCTCGTACGCCATGTCGCCGACCTCGGCGTCCCCGCCGATCCGGACGGTGAGGATCGCCCCGTTGCGGGTGGTGGCCACGAACAGGAACGCCCGGGACATCTGCACCACGACCTGGCGCAGCGCGCCACCGACGCAGACCCGGGTGGCCGCCATGCCCAGCGCCTCCAGCCCGGCGACCATGCTGGACAGCTGGGCGGCCAGCTCGTCGTCGACGTCCCGGGAGGCGCCGAGCAGCAGCCCGTCCGGGGACAGCACCACCGCGAACTCGGCCCCGGGCACCCGGTCGACCAGGTCGTTCAGGGCGGCGGTCAGGCTGTCGGCGCTGACCAAGGATTGCGTCATCATCGTCCTCTCGGTGCTCGGGGAACCGGCATCTCGACCGTGTCGGAGCCGATGGTGCCCGGCCCGGGCCGCACCGACCCGGGTCTGCGGTCTCGTACCGGCAGACCGCCGCTGTCGCCCGGCCCGCCGGACCGGGCCGGTGGTCGCTCGGGCCCGCCGTCCGGTCCGCCGTCCGGGCCGGCGGGAAGGCCACCGGCGCCGGCCGGCGCGCCAGCCAGCCCGCCCGGACGGCCGCCCACCCCGGCCGGGACGCCACCCACCCGGGTCGGCTCGTCAGCCGTCGCGGCCGGGACGCCATCCGGGCTGGTCGGGGCGACCAGGCCGGCCGGCAGCCACACGACCGCTGTCGTGCCACCCCGCGGGCCGGGCCGCAGCGACACCCGGACGCCGTGGCGGGTGGCGAGCAGTGCGGCAGCGTACAACCCCGCCTGGCCGGCCGGGGGGCCGCCCGGCGGCGGGGCGGCGAGCAGGCGGTTCAGCTCGGCCAGCGCGGCGGCGTCCAGCCCCGGCCCGTCGTCGGTGACCAGGACGGCGCAACCCGGTGCCGCGGCCTCGGCGGCGACCCGCACGGTGCTGCTCGCCGGCGAGCAGACCAGGGCGTTCTCGATCAGCTCGGCCAGCAGGTGGACCAGGTCGGTGACCGCCGGGCCGGCGAGCGTCCACGGCCAGTGCGCCGCGACGAGGACGCGCTGGTAGTCCGCCACCTCGGCGACCGCGCCACGCGCCACGTCCAGCAGCGGCACCGGCCGTCGCCAGCGCCGGGCGGGCGTGCCGCCGGCAAGGGTGACCACCTTCTCCACGTTGCGCCGGATCCGGGTGGCCAGGTGGTCGAGCCGGAACAGTTCGGCGGCCTCGGCGGCCGAACGCTCGCGGCGCTCCAGCGCGTCCAACAGGGTGAGCTGGTCACGCAGCAGGACCTGGTTGCGCTGGGTCAGCCGGACGAACAGCTCGCGCAGGGCCGGCTCCCCCGCACCCGGCGCCGGCCGGATGGCCTCGGTGACCGCCGTCCCGCCGTGCCGAACCGCCACCTCGGGCGGGCGTCGGTCGACGATGTCCCTAGTGGACGGTGCCGCCGCGGCGGGACCGACCAGGTGGCCGGCGAACCCGGCGGTCGACGGGTCGGGCCCGGCGAGGGCGCCGTTGCGGCGGTCCGGGTCGCCGGTCGGCACGCCCGGCCGGGGCGACGCGGGGGCGCCGGCGGCAGCGGCCAGCCGGCGGACGGTGCCCACCCAGCCGACCAGCACGACGAGCACCGCGACCAGGCCGAGGCCCAGCACCACGCCAGTCCGGGTGACCACCAGCGCCGCGCCCGGGGTGGCCCGCTCGACGCTGCCCCGGGCGGCGGACGTCACCAGCCGGTGCAGCCCGGCCAGGGCCGGGTCGACCGCCGCGCGCCACTGCTCGCCGGTGGGCACCGGCCCGTCCTCACCGGCGCGCAGCAGCCGATCCTCCAGCGAGAGCAACGCGGTGAAGCCCGGCCCCTCCACCAGGGCACGGTGGTCGTTCCGGTCGGCGACGGAGAGCCCGGCGGTCGCCTCGGCCCGGACGTGGCGGTGGGTGCTGACCAGTTCGGTCAGCCGGAGCCGGTCGTCGGCGGTGAGCCAGCCGTTGGCCAGCGCGGCGGTGACCAGGGTGTCCTCCCGGGCGAGCAGCTCGCGGGCCCGGGCCAGCCCGATCACCGCGCGGGTCTCGGCGGCCAGGGTGCTCTCCCGTGCCCCCCACTCCGGGCCGTACACGGCGAAGGCGGCGTCGATCAGGCCGTGGTAGCCGGCCACCGCGGCGGCCCGGCCGACGTCCGCCTCGGCGCGCAGCCCGGGCAGCCCGGCCAGCCGTCCGAGCAGGTCGTCGACCCGGTCCCGGACGGCACCGGCGGTGACCAACCGGAGGTCGACACCGTCGGCGGCCGCCCGCAGGACGCCGGCGGAGTGGTCGGTGTCCGCCCGTACGCCGGTCAGCGCGGCACGGGCCCGGTCGTCCCCGGCGATCGCCGCCGCGCTGATCCGGCGTTCGACCTGCAGATCGAGGATCAGCTGGTCGGTGGGCTGCCCGACGGTCTCCGCGAGCGCCCGCACCCGGAGCAGGTCGGCGGCGTCCCGGCCGGTCAGGAAGGCGGCGTACGACCAGAGGGCGAGGAGCACGACGGCGAGCGCGGCGAGCTGCCGGCGGATCCGGGGATCGCCGGGCCAGGCCAGCGCAGCCGCACGGTCCACCCCGCCGGCGCGACCCACGGCGCCGGCACGGCTCACGGCGTCGGCAGGGCTCACCGGGTCGGCACGGCTCACGGCGTCGGCGGGGCGCACCGCGTCGGCGCGGTTCACGGCGTCGGCCTCTCCGGCCAGGGCCGGCCGGACGCGTCGCCCGAGCGGTCGGCCAGCAGCGTCCGCAGCAGCGCGAGCAGTTCGGCCCGGTTGGCGCAGTTGAGCCGGGCGCGCATCCGGGCCACGTGGTGCTCGACCGTCTTGGCGGAGATGAACAGCCGGTCGCCGATCTCGCGGTAGGTCAGCCCGGCCACCACCAGTTCGCCCACCTCGCGCTCCCGGTCGCTGAGCCGGTGCGGTGCGGGGCTGGCGATGGCCTCGGCGTCCTCGGCCCGCGGTGCGCCCTTGGCGCCGGCCGGCCGTCCCTGCAACATCCGGGCGCAGTCCAGCAGCGCGGTCATCGCCCGCCGGTCCGAGGTGCGGATCGCCGCCTGCCCGGCGAGCCGGGCGCCGTCCCAGCACAGGCCGGCGTCGTGCAGCCCGCGGGCGGCCGCCTCCACCCGGACCGGGTCGACGACGCCGCGCAGCACCTCCACCCAGCTCGCGGCCGCTGCCGCGACCACGGCGGCGTACCGGCTGTGGCCGGCGGCGGCGAGCAGCGCGGCCACGTGGTCGTCGGCGGCCGCCGGCTCCTCGGTGAGGATCGCCGCGTGCAGCCCGCTCCAGTGCAGCGGCGCGCTCCACAGTGGCGGGTCGCCGAGCCGGGCCAGCAGCAGCCGGGCCTCACGCAGGTACGGCGCCAGGCGCGCCAGGTCGCCCAGGCGCGCGCCGGCGATCGCCAGCTCACCGAGGGGCAGCAGGGTGAACAGGTCGACCGGGTGGCGGACCAGCGCCTCCAGCGCGTGCCCCCAGCCCCGCTGGAGGGCGCCGAGGTCGCTGTTGCGCCGGGCGATGCCGAGTTCGAGCGCGGTGGCGAAGAGCAGGTCCCGCGACTCCAGCGGCCGGCCACCGGTCACCGACGCGAGCCGGTCGGCGGCGAGCACCGTACGGCCGCGGACCATCGCGATCCAGGCCTGCAGCAGCCGGTGCCGCCGAGCCAGCAGCGGCCCGCCGGTGCCGGCGGCCACGGCGCGGTCGAGCACCCGTTCGCCGATCTCCAGCTCGCCGCAGTGCAGCGCGGTCAGCGCGGCGAGCGCGGCCGGGCTGTCCGGCAGCAGCACCGCCCGGCCGGCCGGTTCGAGCAGCGCGGCCGCCTGCACCAGGGTGGAGAGCGCGGCGGTCGGCGGGCCGTCGACGCTGGCGGCGATCCCGTCGGCCATCAGCCGGGCCGCGCTGGCGTGCAGGGTGGGCGGCCCGTCGGGGGCCGGCCCGACGGCGTCCGGGCGGTCGTCCGGCTGACCGGCGGCGAGCGCGCCGACGGCCGCGAACGCCGTCGCCGAGGCGCCGCCCGACCAGCGGTACAGCTCCACGCTGCGGCCGAGCTGGCCGCGGTGCGCGAGCGCCGTGGCGGCGACCGTCGCCGCCTCGGCGCGCTCGGCCGGCATGGCCGTGTCCAGCAGCCGATCGGCCAGCCGCAGGGCGGCGTCCAGGTCGCCGGCGAGCGCGGCGGCGGCCGCCTGCCGGACCGTCACCGGCCGACCCGCGGCCGCGGCGGCCGCGAACAGCTCCGCGGCCAGCGCCGGCTCGCCGGCCAGCGCCTCCTCGGCTGCGGCCGCCAACGTGGGGGCCGGGCAGTCGGCCGCCACGCCGGCCGCGAGCAGCGAACGGACCAGCGGGAGCACCGGCCCGCCGCGGGCGAGCTGCACCTCGGTGAGCCGGCGCCACACCGCGGTGCGGTCGGTGGCCGGGCTCAGCGCGGCCACCGCCCGGCGCACGATCGGCGCGAGCCGGCCGTCCGCGCCGAGCAGGCCGGCCGCCCGGGTCGCCGCGACCAGGCCGTCCACCTCCTCGGGGGTACGCCCGAGCAGCGGGCCGAGCAGGTCGACCGGCAGCGGCACCCCGGCGGCGACGGCGAGCAGCAGCCGGCGTACGTCCGGGGTCAGCTCCTCCAGGTCGGGCGCGAACTCCAGCACCACCTGCCGGGACGGCTCGGCGGGCACCCCGCCGCCGTGCCCGCGCAGCCCGCGGACCAGCCGCTCGACGTCCCGCGGCACCCCGCCGGTCTGGGTGTGCACGAAGTCGACCAGGTCGGAGCGGCGGCCGAGGTCGGCGGCGGCCAGGTAGGCCGCGGTCTGCTCGCGGGCGAACGGGGTGAGCAGGACCAGCTGCCCGTCCCGGCGCAGCGCGTCGGCCAGCTCGACCAGCGCCGCCGGCCGGGGCCACGGCCGGTAGCCGACGACCAGCCGGTGCCGGCGGGCGACCACCAGAGCGTGCAGCGCGCGCAGCCGGGCGTCGTCGAGCAGGTGCGCGTCGTCGACCAGCAGCACCGCCGCCGGGTCGACCGTCTCGGCGGCCACCGGCGCGCCCTCCAGCACGGTCGTCCCGGCCTCCCGGTAGATCCGGCCCAGCTCCCGCAGGTACGCGCTGCGGCCGTGCCCGCCCGGCCCGGTCACGCCGAGCGTGAGCGGCGCGTCCGGGTCCCGCCCGACGGCGTCGAGCAGGGCCCGCGGCCCCGGGTCCAGCACCAGCCGGGACCCGGCCACGCTACTCATGATCATGGTCATCCTTCGCGGCCCCGTCCTCGCGTGAGCGCCAGGCGGCGGGACGCCTTCGGCAGTTCCAGTGGGGTGATCCGGACCGGCGGCCGGGGTGGAGGCTGACCGGTCGCCGGCCGGTCCAGGTCCGGTCGGCGCTGGGCCGGTACGGCCACCCGGCCCGCGCCGCTGACCGGGGCGTGGGCGTCGGTGCCGCCCGGCCCGGCGGCCGGGCCGGGCTCCGGCGCCCGTCGCGGCGTGCGAGGCGCGACCACCTGGCAGGCGGCCAGCGCAGCGCCGGTGGCGGCGGTCAGCTGCGGGTGGGGCTCCACCTCGACCGGCACCGGGAAGGCCGCGGCGAGCAGTTCGGCGACCAGCGGGATTCGGGTGGACCCCCCGGCGAGCAGAACGCCGTCGAGCTGCGCCGGCCGCAACCCGGCGGAGTGGACGGTGCGCACCAGCAGGTCGACGGTGGCCTGCACGGCCGGCCGGACCAGTTCCTCGAACGCGGTCCGGCTGATCGGCACCCGGGCCGGGCCGGTCGGCAGGGTCAGCAGCACGTCGGTCTCGGCGTCCACGGTCAGCTCGCGCTTGGCCCGCTCGCACTGCGGCAGCAGGCCGCGCAGCACGGCGTGCGCCGTCCGCCGGCCGGCGGCGCCGAGTTCCCGGGCCAGCACGGTGCGCACGTGGTCGGCCAGCGCCTCGTCGAAGTCGGCGCCGCCGAGCCGGTCGAGCCCCTGCGGGAGACCGAACGTCTCGTACGTGCCACGCGGGGTGCGGCGCACCAGGGCCGCCTCGAAGGTGGCGCCGCCGAGCGCGTACACGGCCGCCGTGCCGCCCGGGAAGCCGCGAGCGGCATGGCTCTCGGCCACGGTGACCGTGCGGGGCAGCAGGGTCACCCCGATCAGCCCGAACTCGCGCAGCGCGTCGCGCAGCAGGTCGCGCCGGTGCCGGCCCCAGCCGGCGGGGTGGCTGAGCACGACCGCCTCGGCCGGCTCGCCCTCCCGGTCGTGGACGCGCTGCACCACCCAGGTCGCCAGCGCGGCGGTCAGCGTCTGGGGCGAGCACGGCTCGCCGGCGAGCAGCAGGGGCACGTCGTCGCCGACCCGACGGACGAAGCCGCGGGCGGTCCGGCCGGGTTCGGCGACGGCGGGCTCGCCGACCAGGAACATGCCGTCCGCCGACAGCCGCAGCACCGACGGTACGGTCACCGAACCGTCATCCAGCGTGACCGCCTCGGGGCGGGTCCAGGTCGCTCCACGGCGCCGGGCCACACTGGCCACGGTGGTGGTGCTTCCGATGTCTATCCCCAGGACGTACGGCATCCGCTTTCTTTCCTCACCGCGAGTCGGCCCGGCCGGTGGCGACGGCGTCGGCACCGGTCGGCGACCACCCCCGGTGGAACCCCCGTGGGCTCCTACGTTCGTACCAGAGATCACTCCCGGATCGGGACCCTAACTCTGGCCGGCCCGAGTCCCCCAGTCCCCCTAACGGACGAGGGGGCGGACACCCTAATCCGGCGGGGCGGGTTGCGGGGCGTTCCCCGATGCCCGGTGCCGGCCCCCGGCCGTACGGTCGCTGTCGACGATCGACGGTCACCGACGCCAACCGAGGAGAACTGGCACCATGCCGCACCAGACCCTGCACGACTTCGTCCTCAACCTGCTCACCGACCCGGACGCGCGGTCGGCGTTCGACCTCGACCCGGAGGGCGCGTTGCGGGCCGCCGGCCTGAACGACATCACCGCCGCCGACGTGCAGGACGTCGTCCCCCTCGTGGTCGACTACGCCCCCGTCCACGGCCTCAACCCCGTCGGCCCCACCGCCGGGCAACTCGGCGTCGACCCCCTGCTCGCCGACACCACCGACGTCGTCGGCCAACTCCAGAACGTCACCCACCAGCTCACCCTCACCACCAGCGACAACGGCCTCGACGTCAAAGCCGGCGTCCTCGGCGCCATCGCCGTCGACCCCACCGCCGTCGGCGTCGGCGCCACCGTCCTACCCGGCATCGGCCTCGGCATCGGCCCCGGCGGCCTCAGCACCGACCTCACCGGCGCCCACGACCTCGCCCACACCCTCGACGCCGACGTCATCGGCGCCACCGACACCATCGCCGACCCCGCCGTCAGCGACCTCACCAGCACCCTCGGCAACCCCACCACCGCCCTCGACAGCGGCGACAACGGCCTGCTCGGCACCGGCGTCCTCGGCGGCGACGGCCTCCTCGGCGGCACCCTCGGCAACACCCAGAGCCAGGTCGACGGCCTCGTCGACGGCCTCGGCGTCGACGACACCCTCGGCGGCCTCGGCATCACCACCGGCCCCGGCAGCGTCGTCCCACCGATCGACGTGCCATCCACCGTGGACGGCGTCACCGGCCAGGTCGACGGTCTGCTGGGTGGGGTGACCGGCACGGTGGGCGGCGTGACGGGTGGCGTGACGGGTGGCGTGACCGGCGGGGTGACCGGCGACGCCGGGGTCCACGGTGACGCCTCGGCGTCGGCCGGCGGGGGCCTGCTCGGCGTCACCGACGGTCTGCTCTGACGGAACCCGGTGTAGCGAAAAGGCCGGACCGCCCAGGGCGGTCCGGCCTTTTCCCGGACCCCTCTTGATAATTGCCCTGAAATCCGCACACTTGGTGCGGTGATGGCGGGGATCTGGCTGGACGTGCTCGACGAGATCGCCCGTACGTGTCGGGAGCACGGGCGCGGCGACCTGCTCCAGACGGTCCGCGAGAAGCGCGCCCAGCTGCTGGATCCGACGCTGCGGGTGCTGGTCCTCGGCGAGCCGAACCAGGGCAAGAGCCAGCTGGTCAACGCGATCGTCAACGCCCCGGTCTGCCCGGTGGGCGACGGCCGTACCACCGTGCTGCCGACCGTCGTGCGGCACGCCGCGGTCGCCACCGCCACCGTGGTCCAGGGGCCACCGTCCATCCCGGGCCGGCCCGGCGGGGGCACCGCGACCGTGGAGCGGACCGAGCTGCCGCTGGACCAGATCGCCGCCGGGGTGGCCGGCACCCTGCGCCGGGCCGGCGGCGGTCCGGCGTACGTCGAGATCGGACTCCCCCGTGCCCTGCTCGGCGCGGGCCTGGTGCTGGTGGACACCCCGGGCGCCGACGAGGTGGCCGCGCTCGGCGGCGCCGCGCCGGCCGCCGCGCTGAACCGCGCGGACGCCGTGCTGCTGGTCTCGGACTCGACCCGGGAGCTCTCGGTGGCCGAGCTGAACGTGCTGCTGCACCTCGCCCGGTCGCATTCCAACGTGCTGGTGGTGCAGACCAAGACCGACCTGGCGCCGGACTGGCGGGCGGTGGCCGAGCGCAACCGCAAGCACCTCGCCGAGGCCGGTGTGCCGGCGGCGCTGGTCTGCGTGTCGGCGGCGTTGCGGCTGCGGGCGGCCGCCGCCGACGATCGTGGCCTCAACGCCGAGTCGGGTTTTCCGGTGCTGATCGCGCGGCTTCAGCGGGACCTGGCCGGCAAGGCCGACGTGCTGGCGCGGGCGTCGGTGAGCCTGGTCGCCCGCACGGTGGTGGAGCAGCTCGCCGCGCCGCTGCGCGCCGAACTGGCCAGCCAGCAGGCCGAGCGGGAGACCGGGCCGATGTCCCGGCTGCACGCCGCCCAGCGGGAGGCCGACGAGCTGCGCCGGTGCTCCACCCGGTGGCAGAACACGCTCGCCGACGAGATGGCCGACCTGCTCTCCGACATCGAGTACGACCTGCGCGACCGGACCCGGGAGATCCTGCGGATGGTCGACGACGCGTTCGACACCGCCGACCCGCTGGTCGCCTGGGAAACCTTCGAGGAGTGGCTGCGGCAGAGCCTGGTCGAGGCGGCCGAGGCCAACCACGAATGGCTGGTGCAGCGCTGCGACTTCGCCGCCCGGCGGGTGGCCGGCAACTTCGCCCGGTACGGCTACGACGTGCTGCCGCCGTGGTCGATGTCGGTGCCCGAGGACCTCGGCGGCCGGCTGCCGGGCATGGAGCGGCCGAGCATCGACCGGTTCACCGCCGCCCAGAAGGTGTTCACCGGCATGAAGGGCTCGTACGGCGGCCTGCTGATGTTCGGCCTGGCGATGACGCTGGCCGGGATGCCGATGATCAACCCGGTGTCGATCGGCGCCGGCGCGCTGTTCGGCGGCAAGAGCATCCGGGACGAGAGCCGGCAGCTGCTGCGCCGTCGCCAGGCGACCGTCAAGTCGGCGATCCAGCGGCACGTCGACGACGTCTTCGTCCGGATGACGAAGGAGTGCCGGGACGTCACCCGGCAGGTGCAGCGGATGCTGCGGGACCACTTCACCGCGTTGACCGAGGAGTTGCAGGAGGCGATCGTCGCGTCGCTGCGTACCGCCAAGCAGGCCGCGGACACCGACGCGGCGGCGCGCGACCAGCGCCAGCGTGAGATCCGGTTGAAGATGACCCGGTTGGCCGCGCTCTACGAGCAGGCGCAGCAGCTGACCGGCGCCCGGCCCGCGCCGGCGACGCTGGAGCCGCGGGCATGACCGTCGGCCTGCGGCTGGACGAGGCGGTGTGGGGGCTGCTGCACCGGGCCCTGGAGTGCTACCGGGACGACGCCCGCGCCACCGCCCACCTGCGCCGCCAGCTGGCCCGGCTGGAGCAGCCGCTGCGCATCGCGATCGCCGGTCCGTGGCGCTCCGGCCGGTCGACGGTGCTGAACGCGCTGATGGGCGAGGAGGTCGCCCCGGTCGAGGGAACCGACGGCAGCGGCGTCTTCACCTGGTACGAGAACGGGGCGCAGCCGGCGGCGACCGCCTATTCGACCAGCCACCCGCCGCAGCAACTGGCGGTGGCCAAGTCGGCGACCGGGATGCGGGTGGACCTGGTCGGCTGGCGGGCCGGCGAGCTGCGCGACATCGTGGTGCGGTGGCCGACCCGGGCGCTGCGGCAGATCACGCTGATCGACACGCCGCCGGTCGGTGGCCCGGACGAGCACGGCCGGTCCCCGGTGCTGGACCGGGTGCTGCGCGACGCGGACGCCCTGCTCTACCTGACCCGGGACGGCCGGGGCAGCGACCTGCGGGTGCTGGAGTCGGTCCGGGAGAGCGCGGTCGGGCAGGCCGCCCCGGTGCCGGTGGTGCTGGTGCTGTCCCGGTCGGACGAGGTCGGGGGCGGGCGGATCGACGCCCTGCTCACCGCCCGGCAGGTCGCCCGCCGGCAGCACCGCGACCCGCGGGTCGACGCGGTCTGCCTGAACGTGGTGGCGTGCAGCGGGCTACTCGGCCTGGCCGGCCGGGTGCTCAGCGAGTCGGACTACGCGGCGCTGGCCCAGCTGGCCCGGGTGCCGCGCCCGGAGCTGGAGGCGCACCTGCTCTCGGCCGACCGCTTCCGCCGTGGCGAGCTGCCGGTGGCGTTGGACCCCGAGGTGCGCGCCACGCTGCTGGAGCGGCTGGGTCTGTTCGGCGTCCGGCTGGCCACCACCCTGGTGCGGACGGGTGGCGACAGTCGGGTGGCGCTCTGCGCCGAGCTGATCCGGCGCAGCGGCCTGACCGAGCTGCGCGAGTCGGTGCACCGGTTCTTCGTCGACCGGCGGGACACCCTGAAGGCGCGCTCGGCGCTGGCCGCCGTGGAGGTGTTGCTGCGGGCCGAGCCCGGTCCGGGCAGCGCGGAGCTGCTCGGCACGGTCGAGCAGATCCTCGCCGGCGCGCACGAGTTCCAGGAGCTGCGCCTGCTCGCCGCGCTGCGCGACACCCGGATCGGCTTCGACGCCGAGCTGGCCGAGGAGGCGCGGCGGTTGGTCGGCGGCGACGGGGTCGGGCTGGCCGCCCGGCTCGGCGTGGAGCACGACGCGACCGTGCAGCGGCTGTGGGAGGTCGCCGCCGACGCGCAGGCGCGCTGGCGGGAACGCGCGGAGGATCCGGTGCTGCGGCTGGCCCAGCGGCGGGGCGCGGAGGTCGTGGTGCGCAGCTGCGAGGGGTTGCTCGCCGAGCTGGCCGAGGGCGGGCGGTGACCGGCCGGCCGAGCGATCAACGCCGTCGGACGGTCGGGTCGGGCGGCCACCGGCCGCCGCCGGGTCAGGCCGCCCGGACGGCGATCGCGCCGTCGACGGTGCGCAGGATCAGGCGCAGCACCTCGTGCCGGGAGGCGCCGGTCTCGGCGAGGTAGGCCCAGCCCGCGTAGAGCTGGCTCCAGACCAGACTCTGCAACCAGTCCGCCGGCAGCTCCGGGTCGATGGTGCCGTCGGCGTGGCCACGCTCGACCATCGCGGCGAAGTCGGGATCGCACCCGTCGGACTGACCGGCGGCTGCCGGGTCGACGCAGAGTTCGGGCTCGGTGAACATGAGCGAGAGCAGGTTGCCCAGGTCGAAGTACTCCTGGCAGAGCCGGCGCAGCGCCGCGGCACCGGCGCCCTCGCCGATGCGGGCCTGGGCCGTGGCGCGGCCCAGCCGGGCGACGGCCTCGGCGCCCACCGCGGCCAGCAGGTCGGAACGCTCGGCGAAGTAGCGGTGCAGGGTGGTGCGTCCCACCTCGGCGGCGGTGGCGATGTCGCCGAGCGACGCGGCGGGGTTGCGCCCCAGCACCTCGATCGCGGCGTCGACGATCGCCTGACGGGTCCGCGCCCGGCTACCGGACACCTGCTGGTCGGTCACGCCCAGAGGATAGCAACACCCCAGTTCGGAATACAGCTTGACGATAGTGGAACATCGTTGTTCCACTTGGGTCATGGCTCCTTCCAGCTCCGAAGCCACCCTCCCCCGACTCCGCACGCTCGCCTCGTTCCTCGTTCCGCACCGGCGGACGATGCTCCTCGGCCTGGTGCTGGGGCTCGCCGCGAACACGGCCGGGCTCGCCACGCCGATGGTCACCAAGTGGGTCCTCGACACCCTCGGCGCCGGCCAGTCGATGGCCCGGCCGATCGGCGTCCTGCTGGCGCTCGTCGTGGTCGGCGCGGCGATCACGCTGTGCCAGTGGCGGCTGCTCGGCACGCTGGCCGAGCACATCGTGCTGGACGCGCGCACCGCGCTCGTCCGGCGCTACCTCCGGGCCCGGGTCGGCGACCTGCAACGCCGGCCCACCGGGGAACTGGTCACCCGGGTCACCTCCGACACGCACCTGCTGCGGGAGGCGTCCGGCAGCATCGTCGGCCTGGTCAACGCCGGCATCGCCCTGGTGGGCACGCTGGTGCTGATGGGGGTGCTGGACCTGTTCCTGCTGGGCTGCACCATCGTGGCCGTGCTGGTGGTCGCGGCGGTGATGGGCGCGCTGATGCCCCGGATCGCGGCGGCCGAGGCCGCGGCCCAGCAGTCGATGGGGCAGCTCGGCGGGGCACTGGAGGGCGCGCTGCGGGCGATCCGCACGGTCAAGGCCAGTCGCGCCGAGGCCCGGCTGGGCGAGCGCGTCGTCGCCGACGCCCGCCAGGCCGCGGCGCACAGCGTACGGTCGGCGCGGGTGACCGCCTCGGTCTGGACGATCGCCTGGACCGGCATCCAACTGGCGGTCATCGCCATCCTCGGCATCGGCGCCTGGCGGGCGCAGCGCGACCTGCTGGAGATCTCCAGCCTGATCGCCTTCCTGCTCTACGCGTTCCAGCTGATGGGGCCGATCACCGAGCTGACCCAGAACACCACCGCCCTGCAGGCCGGCGTGGCCGCGGCCGGACGGATCCGCGAGATCGAGGCGATCGACACCGAGCCGGAGACCGCGCCCGCCACCGCCACCCGCCCCGCGCCGCCGGCCGATCCGGAGCAGCCGGTGCTGGAGTTCCGGGACGTCACCGCCCGCTACGGTCCGGACGCGCCGCCCGCGGTACGCGGCATCGACCTGGTCATCCCGCGCCGCGGGCACACCGCGATCGTCGGGCCGTCCGGCGCCGGCAAGACCACCCTCTTCTCGCTGATCCTGCGGTTCCTCGAACCCGAGCACGGCGAGCTGCTGCTGGACGGCCGCCCGTACGCCAGCTACAGCCACGACGAGGTGCGCGCCCGACTGGCGTACGTCGAGCAGGAGACGCCGGTTGTGCCCGGCACCATCCGCGACAACCTGCGGTTCACCCACCCGGACGCCACCGAGGACGAGATCCGCGAGGTGCTGCGCGCGGTACGACTGGACGAGAAGATCGACTCGCTCGCCGACGGCCTGGACACCTCGCTGTCGTCCACCGAGGTGTCCGGCGGCCAGCGGCAACGCATCGCGCTGGCCCGGGCCATGCTGCGGACCCCCGACGTGCTGCTGCTCGACGAGGCGACCGCGCAGGTCGACGGCCTGACCGAGGCGGCCCTGCACGAGTGCGTCCGGCAGCGCGCCGCGGCCGGCGCGGTGGTCACCATCGCCCACCGGCTCTCCACCGTGCTCGACGCCGACCGCATCGTCGTGCTGGCGGACGGCCGCATCCGGGCCCAGGGCACCCATGCCGAGCTGCTGGCCGGCGACGACCTCTACCGCCGGCTGGTCGAGGCGCTGCGCATCGCGGCCGAGCGGCGCGACGAGCCGGTGGCGGTGCGCTAGTCGCCGGTGGCCGCTACCGGGTGGTGGGCCGGACCGGCCGCGTCAGCTGGTGATATGAGCCAGATGATATAGAGCTATCTCGATCGTATCCGCGTAGGTTGACGCTGACCCGTTCGATCGGGCCGGCACCGGGGCCGAGGGTGACCAGCGGCCACGGCGCGACCGGGCCGGCGGGTCGTCCGGCGCCGTCCGCGCCGCCCGCCACGGTCGGCGGGCGGGCCGCGGTCGGCACCGGAAACCGCTCCCGTCCGCGGCGCAACCCCCATGAACCCGCGCCGCGGCCGCCCTCAAGGAGGCCACGGATGAGACGAAGCCTCGCCGCCGCGGCAGCAGCGATCCTGCTGCCCGCCGGCGCCCTCACCATCGCGGCGGCACCGGCCGCCGCCGCACCGTCGGACGTCCCCGCCACGAGCGCCGTGGCGCCGCCCGCCACGGCGTCGTCGGAGATGTTCGCCGCGATGCAGCGGGACCTCGGCCTGACCGCCGACCAGGCCCGCACCCGCATCGCCCGGGACGAGAAAGGCAGCCGTACCGACGCCTCGCTGCGCCGGTCGCTCGGCGCCGCGTACGCCGGCGGCTGGCTGACCGCCGACGCGCTGGTCGTGGCAGTCACCAGCCAGACCGCGGCGGACCGGGTCCGGGCCGCCGGCGCACGGCCGAAGCTGGTCGACCGCAGCGGCGCGGACCTCGACCGGATCAAGTCGACGCTGGACCGGCACGCGGCGAAGGCGCCCGCCGCCGCGATCCCCGGCTGGTACGTCGACGTCACCACCAACACGGTGGTGGTGCTCGCCCGGGACACCGGCGCGGCCGCCGCGTTCGTGCGGGCGAGCCGGGTCGACGCCGCCGCCGTCCGGCTGGTGCCCACCACCGAGGCGCCGCGCACCTACTACGATGTGCGCGGCGGCGACGCCTACTACATGGGCGGGCGCTGCTCGGTCGGCTTCTCGGTCACCGGCGGGTTCGTCACCGCCGGCCACTGCGGCAACGTCGGCACCGCCACCCAGGGCTACAACCAGGTCTCGCAGGGCACCTTCCGCGGGTCGTCCTTCCCGGGCAACGACTACGCCTGGGTGCAGACCAACTCCAACTGGACGCCGCAGCCGTGGGTGAACAACTACTCCGGCGGCAACGTCACCGTGGCCGGCTCCACCGAGGCGGCGGTCGGCGCGGCGATCTGCCGCTCCGGCTCCACCACCGGGTGGCGGTGCGGTTCGATCCAGGCCAAGAACCAGACGGTCAACTACGCGGAGGGTTCGGTCAGCGGCCTGACCCGCACCAACGCCTGCGCGGAGCCCGGCGACTCGGGTGGCTCGTGGCTCTCCGGCCAGCAGGCGCAGGGCGTCACCTCCGGTGGCTCCGGCAACTGCAGCACCGGCGGGACGACCTACTTCCAGCCGGTCAACGAGATCCTCTCCGCGTACGGGCTGACGCTGCGCACCAGCGGTGGCGGTGAGCCGCCGCCGCCCACCGGTTGCAGCGGCTACGAGGCGACCTACACCGGCTCCATCTCCTCGGGCCAGAGCCGCTACCAGCCGAACGGCAGCTACTACTACTCGTCTGTCTCCGGCACCCACCGTGGCTGCCTGGACGGGCCGACCGGGGTCGACTTCGACCTCTACCTGCAGAAGTGGAACGGCGCCAGCTGGGTGGACGTGGCCGGGTCGTACACGGCCGGCCCGGACGAGTCGCTGAGCTACTCCGGCACCGCCGGCTACTACCGCTTCGAGGTGCACGCCTACAGCGGCTCGGGCAGCTACTCGATGGGCATCACCAACCCGTGATCCCGACCGGTGCGACCACCGCCGGAGGTCGCACCGGTCCCCGCTGACGGCGGGGTGCGGAGTTCCCTCCGCACCCCGCCGTCCCGCTACCGCAGCAGCCCCCGGGCGGCGGGTTCGAGGTCGACGGCGGCGGCCCAGGTGTGCTCGAAGAGGTCGGCGAGGGTGGCCGCGACGCCGGGGTTGCGGATCACCAGAGCACCCGCCTCGGCGCCGGCGGCGGCGGGCACCACGGCGATCCGCCGGTCCAGGATCACCATCTGCCGCACCGGCCGGTCGGTAACCCGGTGCCGGTCGCCGGCCCGGTGCAGCCGCAGCGAGTACGCCAGCTGCGCGGCCCTCGACAGCACGCTGCGGTGCACGACGGTGCGCCACCGCGCGTCGCCGCGACGGAGTCGCCGCAGGTAGCGGGCCAGCTCACCGGGGCCGACCGGCTTCCGGTGCACGGTCAGCACCTCCCGGGCGTCGCGGGCCAGCGCCCAGAGCCGGCCGGCCACCAGCTCCCGGTCGTCGATGCGCTCGACCTCGGGGGCCGGGGCGACCGCGTTGGCCGGCGGCCCGCCCGCAACGCCGCCGTCCAGCAGCGCGTGGTGGAGCTGGCGCAGCTCCTCCCCCGGCCCGGCGCCGAGTTCGCGGCGCAGCCGGCGGTCGAGCCGCCGGTAGGCGGCCACCGCCTCGGCCGGTCGACCGGCGGCCGCCAGCGCCCGCATCAGCAGGCCGACCAGCGACTCCCGGATCGGGTGCGCGGTGGTCAGGGCGACCAGCTCGCCGACCACCTCCCGGTGGTGGCCGGCGTCGAGGTCCAGGGCGAGCCGCCGCTGCACCGCCGACAACCGCTCCTCGACCAGGACCGGGGCCAGGGCCCGCGCCAGCGGGGCGTCCTCCCCCAGACCGGCCAGCGGGACGCTGCCCCGCCACAGGGCCAACGCCTGGCCGAGCAGGTCGCGGGCGGCCCCGCCGGCGGTCTGCTCGGCGGCGCCGACGAGCCGGCGGAACCGGTGCACGTCGACGCGCTCCGGATCGAGGTCGAGCACGTACCCCGGCGGGCAGCCGCGCAGCCCGGCGGTGGGCAGCGCGCGGCGCAGCTGCGAGACGTACACCTGGACGGCCTTGCGGGCCGCGGCCGGCGGCCGGTCACCCCAGACCGCGTCGACCAGGTCGGCGGTCGGTATCAGGCGGCCGGGCTCCATCGCCAGCGCGGCCAGCACCGCCCGCTGCTTGGGCGGTCCCAGCGGCACACCGGTCCCGTCGCGGGTCGCCGCGACGGGGCCGAGCAGGTGCAGATCGACGACGCTGCGTGACACACGGCCTCCCCCAGGACCGCCGCATTCTAGGCATCCACAGTGGTGCGACGCGACGCCAGCCGATCATTAACCGCCCGTGGCTAGCCTTCCGCCGCGGCCGGCCCTGGCCGCGTCACCCGACCGGCAGCCGGTCGGGCCCACTACCCCGAGGGAACGAGATGAGAAGACCCCTGGCCCTGGTCAGTGCCGCGGTCGTGCTGGCCGCCGCCGCGCTGACCGGCGGCGCGGCGCAGGCCGCACCCCCGGCACCGGCTACGGAACGCACCGTCGGCACCGCCCGGACACCGGCCACCCCCGAGCCCGAGGCGACCCCGCCGGCGGTCCACCGGGCCAAGCCGTTCCGGGCGGTGCCACCGCCCGCGCGGGAGCCGGGCGCCAAGGCCACCCCGCCGGACTTCGGCTCGGGCGAGAAGATCCTCTCGGCGTACCACCGGGGGAAGCTGTCCCGCGACGACGCGGTCCGGCACGGGCTGGCCGCGCTGCGCGCACCGGAGACGGTGCCGGCCCACCTGCGGCCGACCGGCGCCATCCGCGACCCGCAGCGCTACCTGACCTACCTGTCCATGCTGGCCGCCACCGCCCCGCCGGAGGTGGCGCGCCCCATCGCTCCGGACATCGCGGCACCCACCGCCGCGCCCACCACCGCCGCCGCCTACGACGACTGCGCCGCCGAGCCGTACGAGTACCTGGGCGTCACCTACCGGTGCCGGGCCAGCGCGGGCGAGTTCCTCATCCTCTACAACATCGCCTCCGGCAGCCAGCCCGGCATCCCGGCGGACTACAACCCCAACGGTCGCGCCAAGGCCGTGCAGCACATGCTCAACTCCCTGTCGATCGCCGTCGCCGAGTACCGGGAGATGGGCTACCCCCTGCCGGTCCGGCCGGACAAGCCGTGGGTGCTCGTCTACGGCGTGGACGAGCTTCCGATCGTCGGCGGCCTCGGTTTCCCGATCGACGCCCCCTTCGTGCTGCCGTTCGGGCTGAACCAGCAGGCCACCATGCTGGTGCCGAACGGCCAAGACGACTGGGACTACCTGCCGCGGCACGAACTGTTCCACGTCATGCAGTACCAGTACTGGGACCGCAGCGACGTCAGCCTCGACTACCTCTTCAACTTCGTCGGGGGCAAGGAGTTCGGCTCGATGAACTGGTGGATGGAGGCCACCGCCGAGTGGGCCACCCACCAGACCTACGTCCGCGAGCCGTTCTATCCCATCCCCGGCGAGGAGAAGATGTACGCCCGCAACGTCTACGACGTGCTGAGCAAGCCGGGCGCGGCGCTCAACTCGTGGGGCGGGCTGGGCGGCGGTCCGCAGTACGGGGCGTTCCTGCTGCCCAGCTACCTGACCGAGCAGACCGACCCGAACTTCGTACGGCGCACCTGGGAGAGCGTCCGCGACCACGACCACCTGCCGATCGAGGCGATCCGGCACACCGCCAGCGGCTACGGGCTCAACTTCACGGACATGCTGCTCGGCTACCACATCGCCAACTACCGGCTGACCAAGGCGAACGCGGCCCCGGCACCGCACCCGGACGCGTGGCGCAACTACGGCTACACCGACCCGGACGCCGCCACGCTGTGGCGGATCAACCTCAGCGGCGAGACCGGGACGAGCGACGACGGCCTGGGCAGCGCGCGCCCGGCCCGCAAGAAGCACTCGACCCCGGCCGGCACCCACGTGGAGTACCAGGACATCCTGCGCAAGGGCGGTGCCGTCTACCACGACTTCTGGGCGGTGAAGAACTCCGGCGACTCGAGCTGTGGGTACTGCTCGACGCTGCTGGTCGACGTCACCAAGGACGCCAACCGCAGCTCCGCGGTGGTCATCTGGTCGCGTGCCGGCGGCGGTGGGACGGAGTACCCGAGCATCCAGACCGTGCGCTACCCGGACGCGGGCGGCCTGATCACCGTGCCGGACTTCACGTACCCGATGGTGGCCACCCTGGTCTCCACCTGGACCGAGCTGGACATCCACTCCGCCGACGCGGCGGACAGCCCGAAGACGTTCAGCACCTACGTCGAGACCACGCTGCCGCTCAAACCCCGCTCGTGCACACTGCGTCCGCTCTCGGTGCAGAGCGTGGAGATCAACGTCGAGCCGGAGGGCACCTTCAACCGGTACGCGGCCAGCACCCCGGACGGCTGGACCGGCGGCGACTCCACGTACTCGGTCAAGCTGCCGGACGGGCGGATCGTCTGGCTCTTCTCCGACACCTGGATGGGGCCGCTCAACGCCGACGGCACCCGGCCGCTCAGCGCGCCGCTGGTGAACAACACGTTCGTGGTGCAGAACGGGGGCAGCCTGACCACCTACCACGGCGGCACCGCCGGGTCGCCGCAGCCGCTGATGCCGCCCTCGGGCCCGGGCAAGTGGTACTGGGTCGGTGACGGCCACCTCTCCGACGGCCAACTCCAGGTGGTCTACCAGGAGTACGAGCGGTTCGGCTCGGGCGCCTGGGACTGGCGGTTCAACCGCAACGTGGTGGCGAACTTCGCCCTGTCCAACCTGCGCGAACCGGTCAGCGTGCGGGAACTGCCCTCGGCGAGCGGGGTGGCGTGGGGTTCGGCGCTGCTGCCGGCCAGCCGCAGCATGGACGGTTTCACCTACATCTACGGGGTCGACGACTCGCCGATCAACAAGCAGATGCGCATCGCCCGGGTGTACGGCGACGACCTGGCCGACGGCACCTGGCAGTACCACACCCCGTGGGGCTGGACCTTCCGGGAGCAGAGCTCTCGCAACCTGCTCACCGGCATCGCGAACGAGTACAGCGTCACCCCGTGGCGCAACCAGTTCCTGCTGCTCAGCCAGGACAGCACCGAGGCGTTCAGCGGCCAGATCAACGCCTGGACGTCCTGCTCGCCGTTCGGCCCGTTCACCCAGAAGACCCCGGTCTACCGGATGCCGGAACCAGGACCGTACGGCAGCTACTGGAACCCGAACGTCATCTCGTACAACGCGCACGTGCACGCGTCGCTGAGTTCGGGTGACACGTTCCTCGCGTCGTACAACGTGAACAGCATGGACACCCGCATCTCCCCGGACGGCGACCACTACCGTGACCCGGGGATCTACCGCCCCCGGTTCTTCCGGTTCGTCCTCGGCTGACGGACCGCGTGTCGCGCCGGGCCCGCCTCCGGGCCCGGCGCGACACCGCCGGTCAGCCGGGCTCGGCCGGCGGGTCGCCGTCCGTCGGGCCGGCCGGCGCGGTCGCCGCGTCCGCGGCCAGTTGGGTGCGGTGGACCTCGACGGCGACGACCAGGTCCTGCCACGGCATGCCGGTTCCCTTGAACAGCCGTGGCCCGCCGTCCGGTAGCCGGTCGCGCCCGGCCACCAGGTGGTGCAGCGGAATCAGCTCGTCCTTCCGAAGCACCCCGGCGGCCAGCGGGATGACCACGTCACCCGCCTCGCGCAGCGTGCTGGCCCGGGACTCCACGACGACCTGCGAGCGGGCGACGAGCGTGTCGTCGACCTCGCGGGCGTGCGGCGAGTGCGAGCCGATCGCCACGACCACCGCGTCGGCCCGCACCAGGGCCCCGTCGAAGAGCGGGATGGCCGCGCTGGTGCAGCAGCAGATCACGTCCGCCCGGGCCACCGCGTCGGCGGCCGAGCCCGGGTCGCGGGCGTCGACCGCGACGCCCGTGCCGGCGAGTCGGGCGGCGAGCCGGTCCCGCCGCGGGCCGGGCCGGGCCACCACGGTCACCGCGCCGACGTCGTGCAGCGCGAGCAGCGCCTCGGCGTGGCCGAGCGCCTGCGGGCCGGCCCCGAACACGGTGAGCCGCAACGGCCCGGCGGCGGTGGGCGGCAGCAGGTGCCGCACCGCGAGCGCGGACATCGCCGGCGTACGCAGGTTCGTCAGCCCGGCGCCGTCGACGAGCGCCACCGGGCGTTGCTCCGGGCCGGCGAAGAGCAGGAACGCCCCCTGGATCAGCGGCCGGCCGCGGCCGGGGTTGTCCGGAGTACTGGTGAGCAGCTTGCAGCCGGTGTGGCCGTCCCGGGTGGCCGGCATGACCAGCAGTTCGCCGGTCGCGGTGGCCAGCCGTGAGCGGGGCGGCTGCCGCTCCGGGTCGAGGCCCTCGACGAGGGCGGTCTCCAGGGCGTCGACCGCGGCCCGGATCGGCGTCCGCGCGACGTCGGCCGCGCCGATGAGGCGCATCCCGGCGAAGGTGGCGGCGGTCGGCGCGGCGAACTCGGTCACGGGCGGCTCCGGGGTGGGCGGCGGGCGGGACAGCCCGAGGCTAGTACCCGGTCACGGCGGGCAGCCGGCCGGCGGAAGGTCCCCCCAGGCGGGGGGCGAAGGTCCCGTCGACTGTGGTCCGCCGGCACTGCTCGCGCCCGGCCGGAACCGGTGGAATGAAGTCGTAGCCAAGAAGTGAGAGGAGCAGGCGCCATGACCGCCATCGCAGAGCGCCCGACCGTCAACCGCACCGCCAGCACCGCCCACCGGGCGGTCGCCGTCCCGGCCGAGACCACGCGGGAGAGGGCGACCCGGTACACGCTCGCCGGCCTGCGCCTCGCCCTCGGCTGGACCTTCCTCTGGGCCTTCCTCGACAAGCTGTTCGGGCTCGGCCACTCGACCGAGAGCGCCAAGGCCTGGATCAACGGCGGCAGCCCCACCAAGGGCTTCCTCGGCAACGCGGTCGCCGGACCGTTCGCCGACTTCTACCGCGCGTTCGCCGGCGCCGCCTGGGCCGACTGGCTCTTCATGATCGGTCTCGCCGCCATCGGCACCGCCCTGATGCTCGGCATCGGCATCCGGATCGCCGCCGCAGCCGGCGCGCTGCTCCTGGTCATGATGTGGACGGCCGTCCTGCCCCCGGCGAACAACCCCTTCATGGACGACCACCTCATCTACGCCGGCGTCCTCGGGGTCCTCGCCCTCACCGCCGCCGGCAACACCCTCGGCCTCGGCCGGTACTGGAGCCGACTGCGGATCGTGCGGCGGCTGCCCTTCCTGAAGTGACCACCGGCCCACGAGGGCGGCGCCCACACCGGGTGCCGCCCTCGCGGCGTGCCAGGCCCCGTCCGCCGGTGACCCGGCGGACGGGGCGGTCGGCTGTCACACCGGCACGACGGCGAGCCGGCCACTGGTGGGCGGCGCGGTGCCGGCCAGGCTGAGCAGGGTGTGCCCGGTGGCGTCGTCGACCAGGGCGACCCGGACCGCCTCGGGCTCCGGGTCGGCCAGCGGCACGGCGAACACCGCGGTCACCGGGCGGCCCTGGTAGCGCGCGGCGTGTGCGACGAAGCGCCACTCGCCGACGTCCCAGTGCTCCCGGACGTCCGAGCGGAGCAGCGCCGCCACCCGGCGGTAGGCGTCGCTGAGCTGGAGCTGCTGAACGGTGGCGAGCAGCGGTACACCGGAGCCGCCGCGCAGCGGGTGGGTCAGCCGGGCGCGCACCCGGCGCAGCGGCAGCAGCCAGGCCCGGTCGAGCTCGGGCGAGAGCGCCACCACCGCCGCCAGTTCGGCGATCAGCACCGCGCCGCCGGCCACCGGCCGGCCGCCGAGCGCGTCCGGCCAGCCGGTGGCGGCCAGCACGGCCAGACCGCCGGCGGCCACCAGCAGCCCGGCCCGGGCCAGGCTGCGACCGGAGACCGGGGTCGGCCGGGCGCTCAGGCACCCGCAGGACGAGGTTGGCGCGGCCCGGCGGGCGTAGCCGAGGTACGCGAGGAAGCCCGCGGCCAGCACGGTCGCGGCGACCGCCTCCAGCCGCAGAACGGGTGGCAGCAGGAGCAGCCCGCCGAGGGTCAGCTCGACGCCGCCGAGCAGCCGGTACGCCGGCAACGCCCGGCGCTGACCGACCAGCCGGACGAGCGCCGACCGGTGGGCCGCGGCGGCGGCGTGCCGGCTGACCAGCTTGACGCGGGCGGACCAGATCAGCACCGCACCAACGAGCAGTGGTTGCAGCGCCGCGATCATTTCGATCATGGGTTCTCCCCTCGAACGGTCCGGCGGCGGCGCCCCGGGCGAACCGGTGCCGCCCGGGGCGCCGCGCGTCAGGCGGCGGCGTAGACGGTGGCGATGTCGATCTCGTTGGTGTCCGGGTGCCAGGCGCCGAGCACCTGGACGTGCCGGCCGACCCGCAGCAGCGACATGTCGCTGATCGCCGGGGTGCCGTTGTAGACCGCCGCCGACCGGCCGGGCACCACGTGCGCGAGGATGCGCTGGCCCTTGTGGTCGAGGTGCAGCACGTTGCGGCCGACCGCCGCGATGTGCCCGTGCAGGTTGACGATGTTGACCCACACCGAGTCGGCGGCGAGCGTGCCGTCCGGCAGCCGGACGCCGCGGGCGTACAGCCCGTCGCCGACGGACACCCGGTCGAAGGTGGTCGGGTGCAGCTTCCAGATGCTCGTGCCGTCGGTGATCCGGATCGAGTGCAGCACGGTGTCCGAGCCGGTGACCAGCAGCATGCTGCCGGAGATCTTGCTGATCCGGCCCTCGGCGAAGTTCGGGTCCGGCGCGCCGGGCTCGACGGCGGCGGCCTCGGCGGCGAAGGCGGCCTCCGGGGCGAGCGAGCCGAGCGCGGTGGCGCCGACCACGCCGCCGAGCGCGGCGGTGGCGAGCAGCCGCCGACGGTCCAGGGTCTGGTCCATGGTGGTGCCCTCCCGTTCAGGTGGTGACCGAGCAGGGCCGCAGCCCGGTGGAGAGACTGGCGATCGCGCTGTACGCCGCGGGCGTCAGGTCGATCACCCGGTTGCTGCCGCAGGCCGAGCCGCAGCAGGTGCGCTCGCCGCAGAACAGGTCGGTCTGCGGTCCGCAGTCGGCGATCGTGGTGCCGATCCGGGCGCCGTTGCACAGGTTGGTGGTGTAGTGCCGGAAGCCGCAACCGCGGCGACTCATCCCGGTGATCCCGCAGGCGTGCGGGCGGGTGATGGCCAGGCACGCGTCCGAGGTGTTCGGCCAGGCGTGCTGGTAGTTGCCGGATCTGCAGGTGCCGCAGGCGCCACCGCCGGCCGTGCCGCAGGGACCCCAGGCGCTGCCGCAGCAGAACCAGGACACCTCACCTTGCAGAGCTGCCATGGGTACCTCCCCTCCAGGAACGTGATCGAAAACGATCAGGGTCTATATAGACGCTGATTGTTGTGTCACAAATCACCGAAGTCAACGGGAGGATGGAAGCTTTCCTACAGGCGCGGAGACCGACGACGCGAGCCGGTGAGCCGCGGCGACGCCGGCCCGACCGGAACCGATCCCAGCCGCCGTCCCGGCGCCGCCGCCCTTGCGGCGGCCCCGGTCAGTCGGCCACGGTCAGGTCGAGCGCGGCCAGCCGGTCCGGGTCGGCGAGCACGTCGATGGCGACGATCCGGCCGTCGGTGACGGTGAAGCCCATCACCGACAGCGGCCGGCCGTCGGCCACCACCACGACCCCGGCCGTCCCGTTGACCAGCGCCGGGCGGGCGAACGGGGAGAGTCGCCCGAAGGTGACCGCCTGCCCGGCGACCGCCCGGGCGCCGGTGACGACCACGGTGTGGCGCGGGCGGGCCGACCCACCGTCGGAGCGCAGCACGACCTCCGGGTGCAGCACCGCGACCAGCGCGTCGAAGTCGCCGTCGCGGGCGGCGGCGAAGAACGCGTCGACCACCCTCCGCTGGCGGGCGAGGTCGGCGTCGGGCGCCGGCGCCTGCCCGCGTACCCGGCGGCGGGCGCGGCTGGCCAGTTGCCGGGCCGCGGCCGGTGACCGGTCGACCATCGGCGCGATCTCCTCGAAGGGCACCGCGAACATGTCGTGCAGCACGAACGCGAGGCGCTCGGCCGGGGTCAGCGTCTCCAGCACCACCAGCAGCGCCAACCCGACCGAGTCGGCCAGCACCGCCTGGTGTTCCGGGTCCAGGCCGGAGTCCGGGCTGATGACCGGGTCCGGCACCCGTACGTCGAACGGCTCCTCCCGCCGCGACCCGCGCGAGCGCAGCATGTTCAGGCACACCCGGGCCACCACCGTGGTCAGCCAACCGGCCGGGTTCTCCACGCCGCCGGCGTCGGCGCGGCTGACCCGCAACCAGGCCTCCTGGACGGCGTCGTCGGCCTCACTGACCGAACCGAGCATCCGGTACGCCACCGCCCGCAGCCGGCTCCGGTGCTCCTCGAACCGCTCAGTCAGCCACTCGCGCTCGTCCACCTGTCACACGCCTTCCTCGCCGAGGTCCCTACCCGGTTGACCCGCCGCGGCCGGCCGATGTGACCGGCGGGGCGGATTCCGGTCGGTGCCGGCGCGCGGCCAGCACCCGGAGCGCGACCCCGACGGTCCAGGCGAGCAGCGGGAAGACGGCCACCCGCTCCATGCCGCCGACGCCGAAGCCGAGGTCGACCTGGGCCAGGAACGGTACAGTCGGGCCGCCTGAGGCGAGCCGCCCGGGGCGAGCCGGCTGGGGCGGCGGGCGGAGCCAGCCGGCCGCCGCGAACCGCTCCGGGTGGTACTCGAACGACCTGGGGGTCGGGGTCAGCGGCCCGCTGGCCCGTCCGCCGGGCCGTAGAGGCTGTCGAGGTGGGTGTCCAGCGCGGCCAGCGCCCGCTCCGCGCTGTACTGGCCGCCGAGCAGGTAGAGGCCCAGCCCCTCCATCAGGGCCAGCACCCCGGCCGCCGCGTCCCGGCGGGACGCCGGCAGGAGACCGGCGACGAAGTCCACCAGTTGCCCGGTCTCCTCGCGGGTGCCGGCGTTGGCCTCCGGACGTACCGCGGTGTAGGCCAGGAACGCCAGCGCGACCCGCCCGTCGGCGCGCGACTCCTCGGTCAACGGCAGCAGCGCGGTGATCATGGCCCGGAGCAGTTGCCGGGGTGGCGGATCCTCGCCCAGCCGGCTGACCGCGTCGGTGATCCGGGCCTGGCTGCGGTCCCGGACCACGCCCATGGCGAAGGCCATCATCTCGTCCTTGGTGCGGAAGTAGTGCTGCACCAGGCCGGGCGAGACGCCGGCCTCGGTGGCCACATGGCGCAGGCTCACCGCCTCCAGTCCCTGCCGGGCGGCGACCCGCATCAACGCGTCGGCGATGAGCGTGCGCCGCTCGTGACGGTCGACCCTCTTCGGCATGGCGTCATGCTGTCACGGCGCGATCGGACCGGTGACCGGCCGTCGGCGCGGCGCCGGGGTCCTCGATGGTCACCGTCCCGGCCGCGGCGTCCACCGTGACCAGTTGCCCGGTGCGGATCCGGCGGGTGGCGTCGGGCACGCAGATCACGGCGGGGATGCCGTACTCGCGGGCCACGGTCGGGCCGTGGGCCATCACCGCGCCGGTCTCGGTGACGAGCGCGGCGGCGGTGAGGAACAGCGGTGTCCAGCCGGGGTCGGTGGTCGGCGCGACCAGGACCTCGCCGGGTTCGAGGCGCGCGGTGGCGGGGTCGTGGACCACCCGGGCCGGTCCGGTGGCCCGGCCGGCGGCTGCTCCCACGCCGCGCAGCGCGCCGTCCGGGGCGGGCCGGGCGGGCAGGACGGCCTCGACGTCGGTGCCGTCGGAGAGCACCGCCACCGGAACCGTGCGCCGGCGCAGTTCCCGCCGGTGCACCGCCTGCCGGGCGGCCACCGTCGCCCGGTGGTCGGCCCCGTCGTGCACGGCCGCGTGCGTCTCGTCCAGGGTCAGGAACATGACGTCGCCCGGCTGCGCCAGCAACCCGCGCCCGGCCAGGTCGGCGCCGATCAGCAGCAGTTGCCGGCGCATCTCGCGCAGCCGGTACAGGCCGGCGAACTTGCCGGCCTCGCGCAGCCCGGCCAGCGACCGCGCCCGGCGCAGCAGGAACCCGGCGAGCCGGCCGCGGACCGGCCGGCGGCGGCGGGCCCGCGCGAGTAGGTCCGCCAGGGTCGCCTCGGCGATCGCCGCGGCGCGGGCGTAGCGCCGGTCGGGCGCCTGCTCGGGGTCGGTGACCCGCAGATAGTTGGCGAGCATGGCGAAGACCGGCGTGGGGTCCTCGTCCCACCGGGGCACGCCGAGGTCCACTTCGGCGACCGCGCGGTGGCCGTAGCGGTCCAGGAAGTCCGCCAGCCCGACGTCGGGCAGCGTCCCCCGCCGGTAGCGGGCGACCAACTCCGGCGGCGGCGTGCTGAGCAGCAGGTCACGGTGGTCACCGGCGCGCTGGCTCAGCCGCCACAGCGCCAAGTCCATGTCGAGGGTGACGTTGTGGGGCATGCCGGCGAGCACGGTGTTGATCTCGTCGCGGCTGGCCACGCCGTCGAGCAGCGTGGGCGGCAGCGCCGCGGCGAGCATGCCGGCGACGATCGGCCAGACGATGTCGTCGGTGCCGGCCGAGGGGTCCTGGGCCCGGACGAACTCCAGCCGCTCGGCGGCGGTGGCCAGCCCGGCGGGCGCGGCCGAGCGGAGCCTGAGCTGCTCGACCTCCCGGAACAGCCGTTCCCGGGCGGCGTCCGGCCGGGCCAACGAGCGGGTGACCCCCGCGACGGCGCGCAGGCCGGTCCGCAGGGCCGGACCGGAGCGGGCCCGGCGGGCACCGGCGCCCGGCTGCGGGGCGAACCGCGGGTCGGCGAGCAGGTGCTCCACCACGGCCTGCGCGCGCGGGCCGAAGTCCACCGCCATCAGCTTGACCAGCCGCTTGCGGGTGGTCCGGTCGCGGACCAGGTCGGTGAGGTCGCCGTAGAGTCGCCCGCCGATGTCGGTGACCTCGACGGTCAGTCCGAACGCGGCCAGCATCCCGGCGACCAGCGTCTTCAGGCTGGACATGCCCATCGGGGTGGCCGGCTGGAGCATGCCCTGGACGTGACCGAACTCCAGGTAGACGCGGGGGGTGGGCTTGCCGGTGTCCGGCGGGAGCGGGAACAGCGTGGTGATCGGGCGGGACTGCAGCAGCCAGAGCACGCCGTCGTGGTCGTACGCCCACTCGACGTCCTGCGGGACGCCGAAGTGCTGCTGGAGCCGACGGCCGGTCGCGCGCAGCTCGGTCAGCTGCGCGGCGGTCAGCGGACCCCCGGCGGCGGGCGGCGCGTCGTCGAGGACGTACCGGTCGACCTCGGTGGCGCCGTCCACCACGGCGGTGCCGAGGCCGGGGGCGGCCTCCACCACCGTCTCGGTGCGGCAGCCGGTGAGCGGGTTGGCGGTGAACAGCACCCCGGCGGCGGCCGGATCGACCATCCGCTGCACGACGACGGCCATCCGCACCGACCCATGGTCGATCTGGTGGGCGTCGCGGTAGGCGACGGCGCGCGGGTGGTGCAGCGAGTCCCAGCAGGCGCGGATCGCGGCCAGCAGGTCGGGCAGCCCGGTGACGCCGAGCCGGGTGTCCTGCTGGCCGGCGAAGCTGGCGTCCGGCAGATCCTCCGCGGTGGCGCTGGAGCGCACCGCGACCAGCCCGCCACCGAGCAGCTCGTACGCCCGCGCGACCTCGGCCTCCGGGACGGCGCCCCGGTCGTGGGCGGCGGTGGTGACGCAGAAGCCGGCGGGCACGCGCTCACCAGCGCGGATCAGCTCGCCGATCCCGGCTGCCTTGCCACCGACCAGGTCGACCATCTCGCCGGTCACCTCGGTGAGCGGGATCACCCACATGCCAACACCTCTTTACAATGCAGTTGCATTGCGAAAGAACCTACCCGTTTCACGATGCGACTGCAATGCGAAACCGACGTCCGCACCGAGCCCGTCCCGGCGTCGGCTCGGCTGGCAGGATGGCCGGGTGGATCTCGACTCCGGCGCCGGCCTGCTGCACCGGCTGACCTCGTACCTGCCGAGCCGCGAGTGGAACGTGCCGGCGGACGACCCGCGGGTGCGCCAGGATCTCGTCCCGAACGATCCCGCGACCCTGCCTCCGCCGATGAAGGGCTACCCGGACGCGCTTCCCGTCGTGGCGCTGCCGCGGGACCTGCCCGACCCGGGCGTACCCGCGACGGCCGTTCTCGCCGGCGTCACCGGCCCGGCGCGCCCGCTCGACGCGGCGCAGCTCGGGCGGGTGCTCTTCCTCGGCGCCGGGGTGGTGCGCACCGCCCGGCGCGACGGTCGGCCGATCTTCTACCGGGCCGCCGGGTCGGCGGGCGCCCGCTTCCCGCTGGAGGTGTACGCGAGCACCCGTGGCGTCACCGGAATCCCGGACGGCGTGCACTGGTACGACCCGGCCCGGCACGCGCTGGTCCAGGTCGCCCCCGCCGCCGCCGGCGCGGTGACCACGCTCGTCGTGACCGGCGTGCCGTGGCGGACCGGATGGCGCTACGCCGAGCGGGGCTGGCGGCACCTCTACTGGGACGCCGGCACGCTGCTGTCCCAGCTGTCGGCGGCCGCCGCGAGCGCCGGCCTCCCGGCCCGGCTGCGGTCCCGCTTCCCAGACGCCGCGGTCCGGGCCCTGGTCGGCGCGGACGGGGTGCACGAGTACCCGCTCGCCCTGCTCTCCCTCGGCGACGGTGAGCCGGCGATCGGACCCGCCGGCCCGGCCACCCCGGGCGACCTGCCGCCGATCGAGCTGCCCCTCTGCACCGCCGCGCAGCGCGCGGGCGACCGGACCGACCTCGGGCAGCCGTGGCCGCAGGCGGACCCGCTGCCGGACTTCCCGCCGTCCGACACGCTGGACGAGGTGGTACGCCGGCGCGGCTCGCAGCGGCGGATGGATCGTTCCCGCACGCTGCCCCGCACCGCGCTGGAATGGCCGCTGGCCGCGGCCCTGCGCGGGGTGCCGGTGCCGCACTGGGTCGCCGTGCACGGCGTCGACGACCTGGCACCCGGCCTGTACCGGTGGCCCGACCTGTCCCGCCCGGTGCGCGCCGGCAACCTGCGCGTCGAGCTGCTGCGGATCTGCCTGGACCAGTCGCTCGCCGGCGACGCGGCGTACGTGGTCATCGCGGCCGTGCCGCTGGCGACGCTGGACGACCGTGGCTACCGGGACGCCCAACTCGCCGCCGGGCTGGTCGAGGGCCGACTGCACCTGGCCGCGTACGCCCTGGGCGCGGGGGCGTCCGGGATGACCTTCATCGACTCGGAGGTGCCCGGCCTGCTGGCCGAGCCGGACGAGCTCGCGGCGCTGCTCTTCACCTGCGTCGGCGTCCCCGGGTACCGCTCCCGCGCCGGGGGCCGGCCGGGCGCACCGGTGGAGATCCGCCCAGTCGTGCCCCGCCTCCGCCGCTCCTGATCGCGGGCGGGACGTCCCGGCCCCCGGCGGTCCCCGGAGCGCCCCGAGCCGCCGGGTGCCGCCCCGCGGCCGGCCGGCGACGGCGCCCGCGGCGGTCGCCAGGTCGACGACGGTGATCGACTGTCGGAGGGCGTCGCTACCGTGACGCCATGGTGACCGTCGCCGACGTCCGCGCGCTGGCCCGGACGCTGCCCCGCACCACCGAACACGTGATCCGCGACCGGATCAAGTTCCGGGTGGGCGCGATCGTCTACGTGGCCTTCTCCCGCGACGAGCGGACGATGGGCTTCGGCTACCCGAAGGAGCAGCGGGACGGCCTCGTCGCCGCCGAGCCGGAGGTGTTCTTCCTGCCCGGCGCGGCCGATCTGCGGTTCAACTGGGTGTGCTGCCACCCGGAACGGCTCGACCACGACCAGATGACCGAGCTGGTGACGGAGGCGTGGCGGATGGTGGTGCCGAAGTTCCTGGCCCGGCAGCGGCTCGGCGACTGAGCACGGGCGGACGGGCGGCCGAGCGACGGTCGAGCGGCGGCCGTTTGCCGCCGGTCGGCGCGGGTAGCCACGGTCTCCGGCACGGGAAGGACGGCGCATGGCTGAGCTGAAGTTCTTCGACAAGGTGGCCGCGCGGGCGAACGTCCCGCCGGAGACGGCGCGATCCCTCACCGAGGCCACCCTGCGCACCCTCACCGAGCGGATCAGCGGTGGCGAGGCGGCCGACCTGGCCGACCATGTGGCGGCCGAGCTGCGTCCGCTGCTGATCAAGGGCACCGAGGATCCGGAGGCGTTCGGGCACGACGAGTTCCTGCGGCGGGTGGCGGAGCGGGCCGACGTGGCGCCCGACGTCGCCGAGGCCGGCGTGCGGGCCGTCCTGCAGACGCTGCACCGGGTGGTCGGGCACGCCGAGTTCGAGGAGGCGCTGGCGCAGCTGCCGGCCGATCTGCGGGCCCTGGCCCAACCGGTGCCCCGCACCCCCTGACAAGCGCTGCCCCGGGGCTGACCGGCGCCGCGCGCCGCGCAACCACGCCACGGGTCAGTGCTTGCGGAGAGGCGGCGTGGCCGACTCGGGCACCAGCGGCTCGCGGATGGCCCGGCGCACCTGGCGGGTGCTGATCGTCTCAGCCAGCGCGAAGGCGGTCAGCGCGGCGGCGAGGACCGCCAGCCCGGCCAGCCGGGACACCCGGGTGCACACCGCCGTCAGCGCGATCAGCGTGAGGATCGCGACCACCCGCAGGGGGCGGATCCGCTGCGTGATGCGCCACCAGAAGAGCTTGTCGCCGAGCAGGAAGAGGATCACGCCGCCGAAGAGGGTGAGCAGGGGCATGTCCCACCCGACCGGACCGTGGAACCGCTCGACCTCCGCCACCGTCTTGCGAAGCCCGAGCGCGACCAGCACGATTCCGATGATCATCACCAGGTGCGCGTAGGTGTACGCCTCGAGCGCCAGCCGGCTGCGCTGCCCGTCGCTCAGGCTCTGCACCCGGCGCTGCCCCATGGTGGCGTCGACGTCGAAGTACGCCCACCACAGCGTCGCGATCAGCACCAGTCCGAGTACCGTGGCGAGGACCATCATGGTGGAGACCGCCCGGTTGGTGACCGACAGGCCGGTCGAGACGATCGCGCCGCCCAGCGCGACCAGGATGATCAGCCCGAACCGGTCGGCCCAGTGTTCCGCGGAGCGGACCAGCCAGTGCCGGGCGTTCAGCAGGTAACCGCTGCCGAAGTCGACCACGACGGCGGCGACCCAGAGCGCCGAGCGGACCGGCTGGAAGGCGTCGGGGTCGGTCGACGTCTGCGGCACGGCGGCAGCGGCGTAGAGCAGCGCGAGCACCACGGCGGCCGGCACCGCTAGGCGCACCAACTGGCCCCGGAAGGCCCGGTCGCGCCGGGTGATCATCCAGAAGGCGACGAGGTTCAGCGCCCGTACCACGCCGTACGCGGTCACGAAGACCACCGGTCCGGACAGTCCGCCGGGCAGGTCGGCGAAGACCACGGGCACTGTGATGGCGATGACCAGGATGCTCGCCGCGGCACCGAGCAGCATCGCCCGGGCGACCGCGTTCTCCGTCCGGAACGCGCTGCCCAGCCAGGCGTAGCAGGACCACGACCACCAGAGCAGGGCCAGCACCACCACCCCCTCGAACAGCCCGCGCGCGTTGGGTACCGCGGTCATCAGTTCGGTCACCTGGATGAAGGCGAAGACGTAGACCAGGTCGAGGAAGAGCTCCTTCGGGGTGACGCCGCTGAACCGCTCGGTGACCGGTTCGATCGCCCCGTGCAGCGCCCGGTGCCGGACCCGGAAGACGGTGCGGTCCAGCATCACCAGGCTGACCACGGCCGCGGCCAGCAGCCCCAGACCGAGCACCACCGGCAGGTGCGCCGCCACCGGGGCCAGCACGAGCACCAGGGCGACGCCGGTGATCGGCCCGCGACCGAGCAGGCCCATCGACCGGCGCTCGAACGCGATCAGGCCGACCAGGTACAGCGCCACCCCGCCGTACAGGGCGAACAGGCCGAGCCCGGACTCGTGCTGTATCGACTTGAAGGCGAGGCCGTTGAAGGTGTGCTTGAGCCCGAGGGAGAGCAGGATCAGTCCGGCGATCATCGGCAGGTGCAGGAAGGTGTACGCGTCCCGGGCGAGCAGCGCGCGGGTCCGGCCCGACGCCCGCTCCAGCGCGTCCTCCGCGCCGAACCGGGCGATGTCGAAGTACGTCCACCAGAGCACGCCCACCAGCAGCATGCTGAGCACCGCGCCGCTGACCACCCCCCAGCTGACCGGGGTGCCGGTGCCGACGCCCTGACCCATGCCGGCGGAGATGATGATCTCGCCGAAGGCCACCAGGATGATCAGGTGGAACCGCTCCGTCCAGTGCTTCACCGAGGAGATCGGCCACGAGGTCAGCCGCAACGCCATCGAGCCGCCGTACTCGACCACGAGGGCGAGCAGCAGCAGGCCGAACCGGGCCCACTCCCCCGCCACGCTGCCCTCGCCGAGCGGCCGGGGCAGCAGCGCCGCGGCCAGCAGCACCACCGCCGCGGCGAACAGGGGTAGCCACAGTTGCGCGAGCCCGGGGCGGTGGTCGGGCGTCGACCGGGTGACGATCGTCAGGATCAGCAGCGTGCTGGACCGGATGACCAGGTAGCAGATCACGAAGAGCAGCGGCCCGGGCAGGCCGCCCGGCTTGTCGGCGAACGCCTCCTGCAGGTTCGCGCCCATCACCAGGACGATCGCCGCCAGGCCGAACATGGCCACCGGCATGACGCCGCGGTCCACCCGGACCGCGTTGCCGACCCAGGCGTACGACAGCCAGCAGGACCAGAGCAGGACCAGCAGCACCCCGGCGTGCAGCAGGTTCGCCACGGTCAGGTCGGCGGCGGCCATGGCGGTCACGGTGACGAACGCGAAGACGAAGATCAGGTCGAGGAAGAGCTCCAGCCGGCTGACCGCGCTGGACTCCCCCACCAGCTGGATCCGGCCAGCCGCCACCTTCGGCCCCTTGTCCGCCACCCCCTCACTCTGCCAAGGGCCGCCGGAACGGACAGGCGATCCGGCAACCGGGTCCGCGGCTCGGCCGCCGGTCCGCCGGGCGGTGACGCGGGGCCCCGGTCCGTCGTACCGACCGGTAGCGGGCCGTGGCGCACCGGTCGACCGTCCGGGTCGGGCCGTCGTCAACGCTTTACGGGACGCGTATCTTTGCGGGTAGGTTTCCACCAGCCGACCAGGGTTCTCGTGATGCTCAAGAGCCGGATGACGCGGGACGACGGACGCGCTCCAGAGGAGATCCGTCGGCGCAACCTCGGTGCCCTGCTCCGCCACGTGCACCTGCACGGCCCGCTGTCCCGCGCCGCGCTCGGCACGCGTACCGGGCTGAACCGCAGCACGATCATGGCGCTCACCGCGGACCTGGCGGCGGCGGGGCTGGTCCGGGAGTCCGGATTGTCGTCGACCGGCCGGGCGGGCCGGCCGTCGGTGGTGGTCCGGCCGGAGTCCGAGCGGGTTCACGTGCTCGCCTTCGACGTGGCGGTGGACCGGTTGGCCGCGGCCCGGGTGGGGCTGGGTGGGACGATCATCGACCGACGCGATGCCGTCCGGTCCCGGGCCGGTGCCGACCTGGACGTCGTCGTCGGCGTGCTGGCCGAGCTCGGCCGCGAGTTGCGGGACGGCACACCGCCGGACTCGGTCTGCGTCGGCGTCGGGGCGTCCTACTGCGGGATGATCCGGCCCTCGGACGGGATGGTCCGGTTCGGACCGGACATGGGCTGGGTGGACCAGGCCTTCGGCGCCGAACTCGGCCGCCGGCTCGGCCTCGACCTGCCCGTGCTGGTCGGTAACGAGGCCCACCTGGGCGCCATGGCGGAACACCAGCGCGGGGCCGGGGTTGGCGTCCGCAACCTGATCTACCTGCACGGGGACGTCGGCGTCGGGGGCGGGATCATCGTCGACGGCGAACTCCTCGACGGCGACGCCGGGTACGGCGCCGAACTCGGGCACATGATGGTGAACCCGTACGACGGGCGGCCCTGCGGGTGCGGCTCGCGCGGCTGCCTGGAGGCCGAGGTCGGCGAGCGTGCCCTGCTGGACGCGGCCGACCGGCCGGCGGGGTTGATCGGTCGCGAGGCGGTACGGGCAGTGGTGGACGCCGCCGACCACGGCGACCCGGCGGCGCGGGACGCGCTGCGGCGGATCGGCGACTGGCTGGGCATCGGCGTGGCGAACCTGATCAACCTGTTCAACCCCGGCCTGGTGGTCTTCGGCGGCATGCTGCGCGACGTGTACCGCGGGTCGGCCGCCCAGGTCCGCGCGCGGATCGCGGAGAACGTGCTGCCGGTCTCCCGGGAGCGGGTGCAGCTCTCCGTCTCGACCCTGGGCGACGACGCGACGCTGGTCGGTGCGGCGGAGCTGGCCTTCGCCGCGCTGCTGGCCGATCCACTGGCCGGGGCCCGGCCCGGCTCCTCCCCGGCCGCCGCGCCGCCGGTGACCCACCCTGCCGGCTAGGGGCACTACGCCCGCCTGCTCGCCGCGGCCTGCGCCCTGCTCGGCCCCGGGCCGGCGGAGCTGGAGTCGTGGGGCGACGAGCCCGCCGTGCTGGCCGGCTACCGGCAGGCCGGGTTCGTCGACGTCGAGCGGGTCGACGGCGGGGAGCTGGTGCTACCGGCGAGCCGGTCGGCCGCCACCGACCAGGGCCTGGACGCCTGACCCCGCACCGCGTCGCCCGCCGTCCCCGACCGGCTCCGGCCAGACCGCGTCGACGGGTAGGCGGGGGGCGAGCCGGAGCAGGGTCAGGCTGGCCACCGCGACGATGCCGGCCGCGGCCAGCCAGAGCAGTTGCGGGTTCGCACTGACCAGGCCGGTGACCCCGGCCGGCGCGAGGATCGCCGAGACCGCCCAGGTGAGCTGGTAGACCGCGAGGTAGCGGCCCCGGTGCGACGGCGGTGCCGCGCCGGCACCGAGCGACGCCGACGGTGCGGTGTGCAGCAGTTCCCCGAGGGTGAACAGCAGCGTCGCGGCCAGCAGCCCGACCGCCACGCCGACCCCGGCGGGCAGCCGGGCGGCGAGCGCGAAGGCCCCGAACGCAGCGATGAAGACCACGCCCGCGAAGGCCATGGCGTGGGTCCGGCGTACGGTGCGCTGCCACCGCAGCACCGCCAGTTGACCGGCGCCGACGAGGACGGCGTTGACGGTGAACAGCACGCCCAGCAGACCGGCCGGCGCGTCCAGCACCATCGCGGCGTAGACGGGTACGGCGAGCGGGAAGATCTGGTGGGCGACGGTGAACGCCAGCTCGGCCAGGACCAGCCGCCGGTACGGCCGGTCGGTGAGGACGCGGCGGTAACCGGCGAACATGCCGAGCAGGCTCGGCGGGTCGGCGTGCGGCGGGTCGGCACGGCGACCCCCTCCCGTGCCCCGTGCGGTGCCGGCGAGCAGCGCCGCCGCGAGAAGGAAGCTCGCCGCGTTGCCGACGGCGATCAGGTGGTACCCGGATGTTCCGACGAACTCCACCGCCGCCGCGGTGAACAGCCCACCGAGCCCGAAGCCGACGTTGCGCGCGGTGCGGACCAGCGCGTAGAGCCGGTCCCGGGCGGCCCCCTCCGCCAGGTCCGCGACGTACGCGCTGTTGGCGGCGTAGTAGCTCCGGTCCCCGACGGCGACCAGTGCGGCGACGGCGACGAACGCGGTGAAGCCGTCGACCAGCGGATAGCAGGCGAATCCCACCGCCCTCGCGAGGTAGCTGGCGATGACGACGTGCCGTGCCCCGAACCGGTCGGCGAGCACGCCCGCCACCGGATTGGCGGCCACGCCGGCGATCGCCGCGAGGGTGAGGCCGAGGCCGATGCTCGTCACCGGCAACCGGGTCACCTGGTGGAAGAAGAGCACCGTGAGCGGCAGGTAGAGCCCCGAGCCGAGGGCGTCGACGAAGAGCCCGGCCAGGTATCCGGTGCCGGCGGTGGAACGGAGGCCCCGAGCCGGGGCGGGCGGTCGTGTGCTGGTCACCCGATGATCATCGAACCTGAACCGGACTTCAGCTCAACCCTCCGGGCTGGGCGGTTTCGCCCAGCCCGCCGGTGGGACAGCGCCGGGCTGCCGCCGCCCGGGTGAGTCGCGCGCCGACCTCGGCCGCGTGGGCGACGAGTTCCGGCGGGTCGAGGACCTCGAACTCGAAGCCGAGGACGGCCACCCAGATGATCATCGTACGGAGGTTGTTGCCGCCGGTGCTCAACAGACACGAGTGCGCGTCGACCGGCTCCAGCACCCCGGAGGTGGGGGTGATCACCGCGGCGGCCTCGGCCAGCGGCACTCGGAGCAGGAATTGGCCGCGGTAGCGGTACGCGTCCGTGGCGATCCCCTGGGAGGCGTACCGGGCGACGTCCGCCGGTGGCTCGCGGGGCGTGAAACGGGGGCCGGTGGGGATCCGGGGCATCATCCGGTCGACCCGGAAGGTACGCCAGTCGGCCCGCTCCACGTCCCAGGCAACCAGGTACCAGCGCCGGCCGGTGTGCACCAGCCGGTGCGGCTCGACGGTACGGACGCCCGGCTCGCCGCCGCGCGACCGGTAGTCGAACCGCAGCCGCTGGTGGTCACGACAGGCCAGCGCCACCGCGGTGAGCACCTCGGACGGCACGGTGGGGCCCGATCCGGTCAGCGGCACCGTCATCGCGTCCAGCGCGCCGACCCGGTGCCGCAGCCGGGGCGGCAGCATCTGTTCCAGCTTGGCCAGGGCGCGTACCGACGTCTCCTCGATGCCGGCGACGGTGCCGCCGGCGGCGGTGCGCAGCCCGACCGCGACGGCGACCGCCTCGTCGTCGTCGAGCAGCAGCGGCGGCAGGGCCGCACCGACGCCGAGCCGGTAGCCGCCGGCCACCCCGGGGGTGGCGTGCACCGGGTAGCCGAGGCCGCGCAGCCGGTCCACGTCGCGGCGCACCGTCCGCACGGTGACCCCGAGCCGCTCCGCCAGGGCGGCACCGGACCAGTCGCGCCGGTTCTGCAACAGCGACAGCAGCCGCAGCAAGCGACCGGAGGTCTCCCACATTCGCCAGAGTCTCGCAGACATCGAGGACAAGATCTGTCCTCAAGGGTCGATAGCGTCGAGTCATGACCGAGATGACGAGCTTCCGCATCGAGATCCCCGAGGCCGACCTCGACGACCTGCACCGCCGGCTGTCCGCGACCCGCTGGCCGGACGAGCTGCCGGGGGTCGGCTGGGAGCGCGGCGTGCCCGTGGGCTACCTCCAGGAACTGGCCGGCTACTGGCGGGACGGCTTCGACTGGCGCAAGCAGGAGGCCGAGCTGAACCGGTACCCGCAGTTCGTCGCCGACGTGGACGGGCAGCGGCTGCACTTCCTGCACATCCGCTCCACCGACCCGGCGGCCGTGCCGCTGCTGCTCATCCACGGCTGGCCCGGCACGGTCGTCGAGTTCCTCGACGTGATCGGCCTACTGAGCGACCGGTTCCACCTGGTCATCCCGTCGGTGCCCGGGCACGGCTTCTCGCCGGCCCCGGCGGCGTCCGGCTGGACCCACGCGCACACCGCCCGCGCCTTCGCCGGCCTGATGGCCCGGCTCGGCTACCAGCGGTACGGCGTGCAGGGCGGCGACATCGGGGCGTTCATCGGGCCGCAGGTCGGGCGGGTCGCGCCGGAGCAGGTCATCGGGGTGCACGCCAACGCGTTCGTCACCTTCCCGCAGGGGGAGTTGACCGGGCTGACCGAGGCGGAACAGCGGCGGCTGGCGCTGTTCCAGCGCTTCAACGACGACATGATGGGCTACATGCACATCCAGGGCACCCGCCCGCAGACCCTGTCGTACGCGCTGACGGACTCCCCGGTCGGGCAGCTCGCCTGGATCGTGGAGAAGTTCAAGGAGTGGACCGATCCGGCGGCGGACCTGCCCGAGCAGGCCGTGGCGCGGGACCGCATCCTGGCCAACGTGGCGATCTACTGGTTCACCGCCACCGCCCGGTCCTCGGCCAACCAGTACTACGAGACGTTCCACGAGGTCGCTGACTGGGGCGGCCCGCGCGGCACGGTGCCGACCGGGATCGCCGTGTTCCCCAACGACGTCGCGATCCGCCGGCTGGCCGAGCGGACCGAGAACGTGACGCACTGGGCCGAGTACGACCGCGGCGGCCACTTCGCCGCGCTGGAGGCGCCCGACCTGCTGGCCGACGACGTCCGGACGTTCTTCGACGGCCTGCGCTAGCCGGCTCCGCCGGCCCGGGGGGTCGACCACGGCCACCCCGCCGGTGGCCGGCTCCGCAGGCCCGGGGGTCGACCACTGCCACCCCGGCGTGCGGAGACGATGCCTCGGCGTCATCGTCGTGACGCCGAGGCATCCGGCGCCGCAGGCAGGTCGATCCGCGCCGGGGTGCCCCGGAAGTGCCGCGAGGTGCGCGGACATCAGGTGTCGCGGCCCGGCGCAGCCGTCAGGGAGCGGCCCGGCTCTCCGTCGGCGGTCAGCACGATGCGGCGGGTGGCGTGCCCGCCGGCCTGCCGCGTCCAGGCCTCGGCCGCCTCGGCGAGCGGGCTGGTCGTGTAGTCGAGGACCAGTCGGCCGGCGGCGGCGTGGTCGGCGACCGTTTGCAGTGCCCCTGCCTTCTGCTCGCTGGTCAGCTCGTTGTTGGTGTAGCCGAGGATCCGCAGCGACCGGCTGCGCAGGGTCGCCGAGTCGAACGGGGCCCGCTCCCCCGCCGAGCTGCCCAGGTTGACCAGCCGGCCGTGGGCGGCGAGGGTACGCAGTGCCGCGGCGGCCGGCACCCCGAACAGCGGGTCGAGCACGACGTCCACCGGCCCGTCGCACGCCTCGGTGAGCCGCGCCGCGAGCGACGCCACGTCGTCGCCCGCGCCGAGCGCGACCACGGCGTCCGCGCCCAGCCGGCGGGCCCGTTCCTGGGCGGCGGCGGAGCGGCAGGCGGCGACGACGCGGCGGGCGCCGTGCAGCCGCGCCACCTGCAGGGCGACCTGCCCGACCACGCCTCCGGCGCCGAGCACCAGCACCTGCTCGCCCGGACGCAGCTCACCCCGCCAGGTCAGCGCCATCCAGGCGGCGACCGCCGAGAGGCCGAGGGCGGCGACGAGCGTGTGGTCGACGTCGTCGGGCAGCGGCACCACGTCGGCCGCCGGGACGACGCAGTAGTCGGCCATGCTGCCGTCGCCGGGACGCATCCCGGCGGTGGTGGAGAACCAGACCGGGGTGCCGTCGTCCAGCCGGCCCACCCCCTGCACGCCGGGCACGTACGGCACGGCCGGCGCCCCGAAGTACGAGGTGCCGGTCCCGCACAGCACGTCGAGCGGGGTGATGGGCGCTGCGGCGACCGCCACCCGCAGCTGCCCGTCGGCCGGCCGGGGCGGTTCCCGGCGTACCACGACGGGCGGTCGGCCGCACTCGGTGATGACCGCGGCGCGCATCAGGTGGCGATGTCCGGGTAGGGCAGCGAGAAGTGCGCGAGCCGCCGCGCGTACTCCTTCTGGAAGCTCAGCGGTTCGGCGTGGTCGCGTTCGAACATGGCGATGAACAGGGTCAGCGTCAGGAACGGGTGCGCGCCCAGGGCGAACAGCCGCACGTAGTCGTGCCCGGTGAGCGCCTCGCGTTCCTCGTCGGTGAAGCGCAGCCAGGTGCTGGCCTCGGGGACGTGGCAGTTGAGGATCTGGTTGGCCCGCTCGGCCTCCCACCAGGTCACCGTGCCTTGCGGGTCGTCGCGGTAGCGCTCCACCAGCTCGGGGTCGCGGTCGACGGTGTAGAGGAACTTGTTCAGCAGGTACTTGCTCATGCCGCCGGCGCTCCCTTCGGGTACCAGGTGAAGTAGGCCTCCATGGTGTGGAACAGGTCGAGGGTGTCCACGTAGTCGGCCTTCGCGCCCTCGCCCGCGACGCCCATCATCAGCATGAAGTCCATGAAGCCGTGGGTGGCGTTGCCGGGGGCGTGCAGGCTGTCCAGGGTGACCTCGGACAGGCAGCCCTCCAGGTCGCCGCTGGCGATCCACTCCACCGCCCTGCGGTCGAACTCCGGGTCCGGGCCGTGCTCGCCGAACTGGCGTGGCCCGCCCAGTTCCAGCGACAGGTGCCCGGTGCCGATGACCGCGACCCGCTGGTCGCTCGGCCAGGACTCGATCAGCTCCCGGATCGTCCTGCCCAGCTGCACGAAGCGCTTCGGCTGCGGCAGCGGCGGGGCAAAGATGTTGGTGTACACCGGCACGATCGGCAGGTCGGCCTCCGGCCGCAGGGTGATGATCGGGCAGGTGATGCTGTGGTCGATCCGCAGCTCGTTGCTGAACGCCAGGTCGAAGCCGGCGTCGAGGCCCTCCCGCAGCAGGTAGCCGGACAGGTCCTCCTGGCCCTTGAGCAGCATCCGGGGCAGGCCGAACTCGCGTTCCTCGTTGTACCAGTTCGCGTCGTAGAACGGCGCCTTGCCGATGAGGAACTGCGGCATGTTGTCCAGCCAGAGCTGGTGGAAGTGGTCGGAGCCGACCATGACGAGCACGTCCGGGTTGGCCCGGGTCAGCGTCTCGCGGAAGGCAGTGATCTTGCGTACCCACTCGTCGGCGAAGGCCGGCCGGTCCTCGCCCTGCGCGGTGCTGGCCCGGTAGTAGAAGGGGTGGTGGGTCGAGGCGATGACCGCGGCCAGTTCGGCCATGACGGCTCCTCTCAGGCGGGATCGGGGGTGTTGGTGGCGTTGCGGTCGACGGTCAGGTAGACGTCCATGCCGATCGGGTTGCGGCGTTCCTCGGCCAGGTGCCCGAGCAGGCCGGCGGCGCGGGCCAGCAGCGCGAACCCGCGTAGCAGGTCGACCGGCAGCCCCAGGTCGGCGAGCGCGGCGCCGCAGACCCCGGCGCCGTTGAGCGGGAGGGTACGGCCCAGCACCCGCGGGTGGACCCGGCCGATCGCCTCGAACAGCCGCAGGTGCGGCCCGCGCAGCTTCTCCTCGTCGGCGATGCGGATGAGCACCGGCGTACGCGGGTCCTGGACCTTGTGCACCGGGTGACCCAGGCCGGGCACGAACCGGCGCTCGGCACGCGCCGCGCCGACGGCGGTCAGCGCCAGCGCGTCCCAACCGGCGTCGTCGGTGGGCAGCGGCCCGTCCACGCCGGCCAGGGTGCCGGCGAGGAAGCGCCCGCAGTCCTCGGTGACGCCCAGGAAGCGGGAGCCGCCGCCGAGCAGCCCGGCAGCCAGTGCCCCCTGCAGGGATTCCGGGGCGCTGAGGTACGTCAGCCGGGCGGCGATGGCGGTCGGGGTGAAGCCGTGGTCGGCCAGCGCGACCAGCACCGCCTCGAAGACCCGCACCTCGGACGGGGTGGGGCGGCGCCGCGCGACGAGCCAGAACGCGAGCTCGCCGAAGCCGACCTGCCCCATCAGGTCGGCGGCCAGGTCCTGGCCGAGCAGGCGGATGCTGTCCGCGTCGGAGGTGCCGATCGCCGTCGGGAAGGTGGTCACTGGTCCTCCTGCTCCTCGGACAGCCACTTGCGGATCTCGGCGCCGTGTTCGTCGAGGCCCGGCGGCGGTAGCTGGTAGCGCGGCGGGGTCGCCGAGAAGGTGATCGGGTTGCGCACGCTCGGCACGGCGCGGTCGCCGTCGCCGACGCTGACCACCGGTTCCAGGCCGAGTTCGGCGGCGAGCGCCACGCCGCCGTCGATCGTGTTGATCGGGGCGCACGGCACCCCGGCGGCGATCAGCGCCCGGAACCAGTCGTCCTTCGAGCGGGTGCGCAGCCGGTCGACCAGCAGCGGGCGCAACTGTTCGCGGTTGGCGGTGCGGTCCTGGTTGCGCCCGAATCGCGGGTCGTCGACCAGTTCGGGGACGCCGAGCACCGCGCACAGCTTGGCGAACTGGCTGTCGTTGCCGGCGATGACGATGAGTTCGCCGTCGGCGGTGGGCAGCGGCTCGTACGGGAACAGGCTCGGGTGGGCGTTGCCCATCCGGTAGGGCACCACTCCCCCGGCCACGTACGCGCTGCTGTGGTTGACCAGGCCGGACAGCGCCGAGGACAGCAGGTTCACCTCGACGTGCTGCCCCCGGCCGGATGCGCCGCGGTGGTGCAGCGCGGCGAGGATGCCGATGGTGGCGTGCATCCCGGTCATCACGTCGAACACCGAGATGCCGGCCCGGTAGGGCGAGCCGTCCGGGTCCCCGGTCAGGCTCATCAGGCCGGAGATGGCCTGCACCATCAGGTCGTAGCCGGGCAGTGCGGCGCCCGGGCCGGTGCCGAAGCCGCTGATCGAGGCGTAGACGACGCCGGGGTTGCCGGCCGCCACCGACGCGTAGTCCAGCTCGAACCGGCGCAGCCCGCCCGGCTTGAAGTTCTCGATGAGCACGTCGGCCCGGGCGGCGAGCCGCTGGGCCACCGCCAGGTCGTCCGGGGCGCGCAGGTCCAGGGCGATCGACCGCTTGTTGCGGTTGATCCCGAGGTAGTACGTCGAGACGTCGTCGCGTACCGGCGGCATCCAGGTGCGGGTGTCGTCGCCGGCCGGGCTCTCCACCTTGACCACCTCGGCGCCGAGGTCGGCGAGGAGCATGGTGGCGTACGGCCCGGCCAGGATGCGCGAGAAGTCGGCGACCAGTATGCCGGCCAACGGACCGCTCGCTCGTCCCGGGTCCGTGCCGTCGTTCCGCTCCGGCGTTGCCACATCCACTCCTGACCGTCATGCGGACATCCGTCCGCAGGACTGAGTATCGAAGCCGCGTCGAGTCGCTGTCAACCGGGTGTCGGCCGGAAGAACCCGGTAACGAAGCGGGTCGTCCGGGAGGCGTACGAATGGTGCACGAACTCCCCGGAGACGTCTTGACACCCACCTGGGTGCGCAACAGACTTGCGCCAACCCAGGGACTGTCCGTTATACGGACTACTGTCCGCCGCCCCGGAGACGTGGGGAGTTGACTGCAATGAGCGCAAGCGAACCCGGCTCGGCGGGGCCGAGCCCGGAGCCTGGCCGTCCGGTCCTGTTCCGCGACGCACTGGTCCTCACCATGGACGACGCGCACCGGGTGCTGCCCGGCGCCGACGTCCTGGTGGTGGGCGAGCGTATCGCCGAGATCGGCGTCGGGCTGGCCGCCCCCGAGGGCGCCGTCGAGATCGACGCGTCCGGCGGCATCCTCATGCCCGGCATGATCGACACGCACCGGCACATGTGGCAGACCGCGATGCGCGGCTACGGCGCGGACTGGACGCTCACCCAGTACTTCGTCTGGTACTACCTGGAGTCCGGCCGGCTCTTCCGGCCCGAAGACGTGTACGCCGGCAACCTGCTCGCCGCCATCGAGGCGATCGACGCCGGGGTCACCACGACCGTGGACTGGTCGCACGGCCTGCAGACCACCCAGCACGCCGACGCCGCGGTGGACGCCCTGCGGGAGGTGCCGGGCCGGTTCGTGCTGGCCTACGGCAACATCCAGCAGGGCCCGTGGGAGTGGGCGACCAGTCCGGAGTTCCGCGACTTCGTCGGCCGCCGCTTCCACAGCCGCGACGACATGCTCGGCTTCCAGCTGGCCTTCGACGTCACCGGCGACCCGAACTTCCCGGAGAAGGCGGCGTTCGAGGTCGCCCGGGAACTCGACGTCGCGGTCACCACCCACGCCGGCGTCTGGGGCGCCACCAACGACGACGGCATCCGGCTGATGCACGAGCACGGTTTCATGACCCCGTCCACCGTGTACGTGCACGCCGCCACGTTGACCGCCGACTCGTACCACCGCATCGCCGCCACCGGCGGCTCGGTGTCGGTGTCCACCGAGAGCGAGCAGAGCGCCGGCCAGGGGTATCCACCCACCTGGCAGCTGTGTCACCACGACATCCCGGTGTCACTGTCGATGGACACCAGCGTCTGGTGGAGCGGCGACCTGTTCTCCGCGATGCGCACCACCCTCGGCGCCGACCGCTCCCGCGAGCACCTGGAGGCGCACACCCGCCAGGACACCGTGACCCACTGCCGGCTCCGCGCCGAGCAGGTGGTGGACTGGGCCACCCGGGGCGGCAGCCGGGCACTCGGCCTGGACGCCGTGGTGGGCAGCCTGGAGCCGGGCAAGAAGGCCGACCTCGTCCTGATCAAGAACGACCGGTCGCCGGTGATGTTCCCGATCCTCAACCCCTACGGTCACGTCGCGTTCCAGGCCCAACGCGGTGACGTGCACACCGTCGTGGTGAACGGGCGGGTGGTCAAGCACGATCACCGACTGGTTGGCGTCGACCTCGCCAAGGCCCGGCACAGCGTGGAGCAGACGGTCGACTACCTGATCGGCGAGCTGGGCGAGGAGGCGTGGCTCAAGGGCATGAACCCGGACATCCCGGAGACCAAGATCCAGGAGAACCCCTACACGTACACCGAGTGGGACGCCGGCGCGGCGCGCTGGAAGCACTGACCGGCCGGGGGTGGCCGGCGCCCGAACGCGGACGGTGACCTCTCAGGACGCGGAGAGCGCCGGGACACGCGGGATCGCGTCGTAGAGCGCGAAGTCGGCACTGATGTCGCTCGCGGTCTGCAGGAGCAGCGGCAGGTACTCCTCGGCCAGCGTCTCCACCGGGGTCTCGGCGGCGTGCACCGTGACGTTCAGGGCGGCGATCACCTTGCCGGCGCCGTCGCGCAGCGGCGCGGCCACCGAGCGGATGCCGGCGGCGAGTTCCTGGTCGGTCAACGACCAGCCCTTCGCCCGCACGTCCCGCAGCGTCCGATCCAGCTCCGCGCGGTCGAACGTCCGGCGGGGCTCCACCCCGGACCGGCTCGGCTCGGCCAGCCGCCGGTCGAGGTCGTCCGGCTCCAACCCGGCCAGCAGCACCTTGCCGAGGGACGTCTGCGGGGCGGGAAAACGGGTGCCGATGCTCACCGCCAGCGCGATGATCTTGGGTACCGCGACCCGGGCGACGTAGACGATGTCGGAGCCGTCCAGCTGGGCGATCGAGGACGACTCGCCGGTGCGGGCGACCAGCCGCTCCATGTGCGGACGGGCCACGTCCCACAGCCCCATCGCCTGCACGTAGGTCAGGCCGAGTTCGAGCACCCGGGTGGTCAGCGCGAAGCCGCCGGTGAGCGGGCGGACGTACCCCAACGCCTCCAGGGTCAGCAGGATCCGCCGCGCGGTCGGGCGGGCCAGGCCGGTCGCGGCCGCCACCTCGCTCAGCGTCATCACCGGCTTGGGCGGCTGGAACGCCTTGATGACGTCGAACCCGCGGGCGACCGCCTCGATGAAGTTGGGGTCGTCGTCACGACGGGGCATCTGCGGCTCCTGCTGCTCGGCGAACACGGCGGGGATGCGGCGCGGCGCCCGCCGGAGCGGCCCCGCGTCGCCCTGAGCGTAGCCGGGCGGACCCGTGTCCGCATGACGGACCATCGGTCAAATCCGCGTTACCACACGATCAAAATTCGCCTCTTGACACTGCATCGGCAAGGGCTCATCGTTACGCCAGCGACGATCCGACCGCTAGACGGACAATCGTCCGCAACACGTAGGTCGGGGTCGCCGACCCGCTGCACCCGGCACCGCACGACCCGGCGTCCGGCAACCCGTCCCGCGGGCCGCCGGTCCGGCCGGTCGTCCCGGAGCACCCGCCCACCGGGACCACCGGCCACGCCCACCCGGAACCCTCACCGCGGGACGACGCGCAGTCCCCGCGACCCGGAAGGGGAGACATGACTGAGACACTCCAGGAACCGACCGAGCCCCCGGTCGCCCGACCCACCGCCACGATGACCCCGGTCGCGGTCGCCGTCGGCTTCGCGGTGCTCTGCGCCTCGTACCTGCTCAACGCGATGGATCGGCAGATCTTCTACCCGCTGCTGCCGGAGATCCGGCAGGAGTTCGGCTTCTCTCTGGAGCAGGGTGGCCTGCTGGCGACCGGCTTCACCCTCGGGCTGGCGCTGGCCGGGCTGCCGGCCGGTTACCTCGTCGACCGGTTGTCACGTAAGACGATCATCCTGATCAGCGTGCTGGTGTACTCGCTCGGCACGCTGGCGATCCCGCTCGCCGCCGGCTTCGCCGACATGAGCGCGTACCGGCTGATCTCCGGCGTCGGCGAGGGCGTGCAGGCCACCGCGCTCTACGCCGTGATCGGCGCCTTCTTCTTCCACCGCCGCGCCGTCGCCGCCGGCGTCGTCGGGGTCGCGTTCGGCGCCGGCATCTTCCTCGGCCCGCTGCTCGGCACGCAGATCGCCACCGCGTGGGGCGACTGGCGCGGGCCGTTCTTCGTCTTCGCGGCGGCCGGCCTGCTGATGTGCCTGCTCATCGCCGTGACCGTCGACAAGCGGATGACCGAGGCCGTCACCGGCGCCGCCGCTCGGACGGCGGGCAGCTTCGACCACGTCCCGGCGAGCCCGTACAACCGCAACACCCTGGGGCTCGGCATCGCCTGCGCGGTGTCCGGGCTGGTGTTCTACGGCTTCCTCGGCCTCTACCCCACGTTCCTGCGCGAGGAGCTCGGGTTCAGCGCCGGCCAGGCCGCCCTGGCCGTGTCCTTCTCCGGCTTCGGCGCGATGATGGCGCTGCCCGCCGGCTGGCTGGGTGACCGGGTCAGCCAGCGCAACCTGCTCGCCGTCGCCTTCGTCGCCACGTCGGTCGTCGCGTTCTTCACCTACCAGGTGGCGACCTCGGCGCCGGCCCAGTACGCGCTCGCCTTCCTGATGGGCACGTTCGCCAGCGGCTTCCTCTTCACCAACTGCACCACCGCCATGCAGCGGGCGGTGCGTCCCGAACACGTCGGGCGGGGCGCGGGCCTGTTCATGCTCTCCTACTACGTGGCCGCCGCCTTCTCCGGGCTGCTCTTCGCCCGGCTGGTCGCCGGACTCGGCTGGACCGGCGCCGGACTGTGGCAGCTGACCGTGCTGCCGGCGCTCGGCCTGGTCGGACTCGCCCTGGTCGACACCGCCAGGATGGTCGTCCCCCGGCGCACCGCGAAGTAGTCCCGCCGGGGCGCGGCCAACGGACGCGGGCCGCCGTGATCGTCACCCGACGGCGACGACCACGGCGGCCGAACCACCGCGCCCCGCCGCCGTGGTCGCCCCGGGCGCGATCGCAGCCGCGCTGCTGCGGCACCGGCTGGCCGGGGCCGCGGTGATGACGGTCGGCGCCGGCCGCCCTCGACCGGATCACACCGGCGCCCGGCGTCGCAGGCGTTTTGCGGGTTCGGCCGGGGGTAGGGCGTACGAACCCCGTAGCCGTTCCGTGGAGGACTCATCCCGTGGATTCCCGCAAGCCCGTCCAGGCCGTCAAGGACGTCGTCGAAGCCGCCGCCGAGAAGGTGGGCGACGTCCTGAACCCCGAGGTGCCCGGCGTGCCGGGCAGCGCACCGCCCACGGTGGACGAGCCGACGACGCCGCACGAGCCGTTGCCGCCGAAGAAGGAGCAGGGCGCCCCCGAGACCCGCACCCCGACCGGCGCGGCCACCGGCGTGCCGGCCACCGCGAAGGGGCAGCAGGGCGCCTTCCTCACCACCGCGCAGGGGGCCCGGCTGCGCGACACCGACCACTCGCTGAAGGCCGGCCCGCGCGGTCCGGTCCTGCTCCAGGACCACCACCTGCGCGAGAAGATCACTCACTTCGACCACGAGCGCATCCCCGAGCGCGTGGTGCACGCCCGGGGTGCCGGCGCGCACGGCGTGTTCGTCGGCTACGGCACCGCCGAGCGGGTCACCAGGGCGGGCTTCCTGGCCAAGGGCCGGGAGACGCCGGTCTTCGTGCGGTTCTCCACCGTGCTCGGTTCGCGCGGCTCGGCCGACACGGTCCGGGACACCCGCGGCTTCGCGACCAAGTTCTACACCGACGAGGGCACCTTCGACCTCGTCGCCAACAACATCCCGGTCTTCTTCATCCAGGACGCGATCAAGTTCCCGGACATCATCCACGCCGGCAAACCGCATCCGGACCGGGAGATCCCGCAGGCGCAGAGCGCGCACGACACCTTCTGGGACTTCGTCTCGCTGCACACCGAGGCGCAGCACCACACGATGTGGAACATGTCCGACCGGGGCATCCCCCGCTCGTACCGGATGATGGAGGGCTTCGGCGTCCACACCTTCCGGCTGGTCAACGCCGCCGGCGAAACCGCGCTGGTCAAGTTCCACTGGAAGCCGAAGCTCGGCGTGCACTCCCTGACCTGGGAGGAGACGCAGATGCTCGGCGGCATGGACCCGGACTTCCACCGCCGGGACCTGTACGACGCGATCGAGGCCGGCGCGTTCCCGGAGTGGGAGCTCGGCCTCCAGGTCCTTCCCGACACCCCCGAGGAGACCTTTGCCGGGATCGACCTGCTCGACCCGACGAAGATCGTGCCGGAGGAGCTGGCGCCGGTGCAGCCGGTCGGCCGGCTGACCCTCAACCGGACGCCGACGAACTTCTTCGCCGAGGTCGAGCAGGTCGCCTTCCACCCCGGCCACCTGCCGCCGGGGATCGACGTCACGAACGACCCGCTGTTGCAGGGACGGCTCTTCTCGTACGTCGACACGCAGCTCACCCGGTTGGGCGGGCCGAACTTCGCGCAGATCCCGGTCAACCGCCCGCACGCTCCGGTCAACGACATGCTGCGCGACGGCTTCCACCAGCACGCCGTCCACGCGGGGGTGGCGCCGTACCGGCCGAACTCGCTCGACGGCGGCAACCCGTTCCCCGCCGGCGACGCCGACGGCGCGTTCGTCGACGTGCCGGTGACGGTCGCCGAGGCGCCCAAGGTGCGGGCCAACCCGGTCTCGTTCGACGACCACTTCAGCCAGGCCCGGCTGTTCTGGCTGAGCATGTCGCCGGTGGAGAAGGAGCACATCATCCGCGCCTACACCTTCGAGCTCGGCAAGTGCTACCACCAGGCGATCAGGGAGCGCCAGCTGCGGTGCCTGGCGAACATCGACCCGGTGCTCTGCGCGGAGGTGGCCACCGGGCTGGGCCTGCCCGCGCCGGAGCCCACCGTGCCGCTCGCCGACGTCGCGCCCAGCCCCGCGCTGTCGCAGGTGGGTCGGGAATGGCCGGCCGACGGGCGGATGGTGGGGATCGTGGTGGACCCGGCCGCCGGCCTGGACGGTGTGGGCCAGGTGCGGCGCGCGGTCTTCGCCGCCGGCATGGTGCCGCTGCTGATCGCTCCGCACGGCGGCACGGTGGACGGCCTGCTGGTGCAGCGGACCTTCGCCACCGCGCGGTCGGTCGAGTTCGACGTGCTTCTGCTGGCCGGCGCGCCCGCTCCCGCCCCCGACGCGCTGCCGGCCCGCGACGCCAAGGCCGGGGCGGCGGCCCCGGTCACCGTGGACCCGCGGGTGTCGTTGCTGGTCGAGGAGTGCTGGCGGCACGCGAAGGCGATCGGCGCCTGGGCCAACGGTGTCGGTGTGCTGGAGCAGGCGGGAGTCGCCGGCACGCCCGGCGTCGTCAGCGGCGGCTCCGGGCTGGACGTGCTCACCGCGGTGCAACGGCTGATGGCCGCCCACCGGGTGTGGGAACGCTTCCCCGCCTCGGTCGCCTGACGTCCAGTCGAGGGCCTGCTCCGCCCGGCGGAACAGGCCCTCGGCGTACGCCCGGGTGTGCGGCTAGTCGCGGCACACCCGGTGGTCAGGTGTTGCGGGACAGGAAATCGTGGACACCTGAGCGAGATCTTCGGTTCGTCGCGACGCCGAGACCGGAAGCCCGCGGACCGCGCGAACGTTGGTTCCGGGCATGAGGATCAGCGAAGCCTCCCGAGCCAGCGGTGTGAGTCCCAGGTCGTTGCGGTACTACGAGGACGAGGGCCTGATCGTCCCTGGTCGGTGCGGCAACGGGTACCGTGACTACTGCCGATCCACCATCGACCGGGTCCGCGTCATCCGCTCACTGCTGGAGTCCGGGCTGCCGGTGCGGTTGATCAGGGATGCCCTGCCCCATCTCGCTGCCGAACCCGACGTGGGTGCGGTGGGTGCGGAGTTCCTGCGGGAGGTGCAGCGGTATCGCGATCGGCTTGCCGCACGCATCGCCAGTCTTAGCGATCAGCAGGCGGCTCTCGACAGTTACCTGCGCGACGCTCGCCGGGCGGACCGATGACAGCGACTTGACCTTGACGTCAGTGTGAGGCTTCTACGGTCCGACGCATGGAGATCGACGAGCAGCGGAAGGCCGACGGGCAGACGGTACGGGCACTCATCCAGCGGTCGCGTCGGGGGCCGAGGGATCTGACCCTCACGACGGATCAGCGTCGTCCCGTCCCCGGACCCGGCGAGTACCTGATCCGCGTGGGCGCCGCCGGGGTCAACTTCGCGGACGTCATGCAGAGCTGCGGCACCTATGCAGGAGGCCCTGCGGCGCCCTACGTGGCGGGCTTCGAAGCCGCCGGCGAGATCGTGGGCGTCGGCCCGGACATTGCGCGCCCGCTCCCCCTTGGCACCCGCGTCGTCGGCACCGGACCGGGTGCCTTCGCGCAGTACATGACGATGCCGGCCGCGGGTGCCCTTCCCGTCCCCTCCGGCTGGAGCGACGCCGAAGCTCTCGGCCTGGTGCTGAACTGGGCAACCGCGTTGGCGGCACTGAAGCCACTGGGCGAGATCAAGACGGGTGAGGTGGTGCTCGTTCATGCCGCGGCCGGAGGCGTGGGGCAGGCCGCTGTCCGCCTCGCCCGCCACTACGGCGCGCGGGTGATCGCCACGGCGTCACCGGACAAGCACGCCGCGGTCAAGGCGCTCGGCGCCGACGAGGTCCTGGACAGCCGCCGCCCCGAGCTGGCCGAGGAGATCACCCGCCTGACCGGCGGTGTGGACCTGGTCCTGGAGTCGGTGGGACGCGCCACGTTCAAGGCCAGCCTGTCGGTCACCAGACCCTTCACCGGACGCGTCGTCGTGTTCGGTGCCGCTTCCGGCGACGCCAGCCTCAGCACGCACGACCTGGTATTCACCCACCAGGTCCAGGTCAAGGGCCTGCACATCGGCGCCCTGGCGGCCGTGGCCCCGTCCATCTACCGGGGATTGCTCGCCGAGATCGAGGCACTCATCGCCCAAGGTGTGTACCCGCCAGGTAACCCTCAGGTTCATCCGCTGGCCGAGGGGCCGGCGGTGCTGCAGCGACTCGCAGCCGGTCAGACCCGTGGCAAGCACGCCCTCGACCCCTGGCGCTAGGAACCCCTGTGGCTCACCACGATGCCCCCGCTGCCCCCGCAGGTCGGCCGCGCGGTCCACCACCGACCCCGCGAGCGACAGGCGGTCGACCGCCAGCCCGGCGACCGCGCGGGCGTGGTGAACGCCCTGCCCTCGTACCGCTAGGGTGCGGGCATGCGCTCGTGGGACGATTCGCGTCGGGCCTACGCCGACGCCGTCGGATGGTTCGTCCGCACCGCCGCCGCCGTCGGCGACCGGTGGGACCGGCCCGGCCTGGGTGAATGGGACGTCCGCGCCCTGGTCGGCCACACCAGCCGTTCGCTGCTCACGGTCGAGGAGTACCTGACCCGTCCCGCCGCCGCCGTCAGGGTCGGCTCCGCCGCCGACTACTACCGGGCGACGCGAGCCGTGGCCGCCGGTCCGGGGGTCGCCGAGCGCGGGCGGGCCGCCGGGGCGGCGCTGGGCGCGGATCCCGCGACCGCCGTGGCGGAGATCGCCGTACGGGTGCTCGCGCTCGTCGAGACGCAGGACGGCGACGCGCTCGTCACGACGATCGCGGGTGGCATGCGGCTCGCCGACTACCTGCCCACCCGGACGTTCGAGCTGGCCGTGCACACCGCCGACCTCGCCACCGCGCTCGGGGTACCGGTGGACGTCCCGGCGACCGCCGCGGCGCAGGCGCTGCGGGTGGTCGCCGACCTCGCCGTCGGCGACGGCGTGGCCGGGCCAATGCTGCTCGCCGCCACCGGCCGGGCGGGCCTACCGGCGGGTTTCTCAGTGCTCTGAGCCAGGGGCCCCGGCGGGCCCGGTCGCCGGGGTTACTTCACCTTGCGGGTCGACCGGGCCACGACACTGTCGTACTCGGGGTGCTTGCCCAGCCATCCGCTGAGGAACGGGCAGATCGGCACCACTGTCCGGCCCTTGGCCCGGGCGTCCTCCATCACCGCGCGGGCCAGGGTCGATCCGACCCCCTGGCCCTCGAACGCCGCCTCGACCTCGGTGTGCGTGTAGGCGATGATGGCGCCGGTCAACTGGTAGGTGACCACGCCGGCCAGCGCCCCGGCCTCGTCCCGGGCCTCGAAACGCTCCCGCTCCGGCACGTCTGTCACGGTGAACTGCATGTCGCCATCCAACCACGGCCGCCCCGGGCGGGCGTTCGACGTGGTGGCCGTCGGCAGGCGCCCCGGCCCGGCTCGGCCCGGCTCGACGCTTTCCGCCGTGGCCTCGCGGTCGATCCCCTCGGAAGCCGTCCGCCCGCGGTCGACCGACTCGCACGCCGCCAGCCCGCGGTCGACCGACTCGCACGCCGTCCGCCGACCCGGTCGGGCCGCCGGGGACGCGCCCCGACGGCCCGACCGTGGGTCAGTGGATGATGACCGGCGTCTTCGCCTCGTCGCCCTGGCCCCCGTCGAGCAGCTGCGACGGCTCCCGCCGGCGCGGCAGGAACGCGACCGCGCCGAAGGTGAGCAGCACCAGCGCGAACGCGACGGCGAAGGTGGTGGCGAAGGAACTGGCGGCGAAGTCGAGACCACGCTCGATCAGCGACGGGTCGACCGGGAACTGCTGGGCCAGCTCCGGCTGCTGCTGGACGCCGATGGCGAGGCCCGCCTCGGTCAGCGGCTCGCCGTCCGGGCCGGTGGCGCCCGGGATCACCCGGGAGCCGTTCAGCTCGTTGGTGAGGATCACCGACATCACCGCGGCGCCAACCGACCCGCCGATCTGCTGCAGGATGTTGACCAGGGTGGAACCGCGGGCCACCTCGCTGGCGTGCAGGGTCTTCAACGCCGAGGTCATGATCGGCATCATCGTGCCGCCCATGCCCAGGCCCATCACGAACAGCGACCCGCAGAGCAGCCAGTACGAGGTGTGCGGGTCGACCTGGGTGAAGGTGAAGAACCCGGCGGCGATGAGCGCGAGCGCGAACGGCACCGTCCGCCCGACGGGCACCCGGTCGGCCAGCGTGCCGGCGATCGGCATCGTCACCATCGCGCCGATGCCCTGCGGCGCCATCAGCAGGCCGGCGGCCAGGGTCGACTCGCCGCGGATCTGCAGGAAGTAGCTCGGGAACAGCAGGCCGGCGCCCATGAACGCGATGATGAACACGAACAGCGCCACCGTCGCGACGGTCAGGTTGCGGTTGGTGAACAGCCGCAGGTCGAGCAGCGGGTGCTTGGGCTTGAACGAGTAGCGCACGAACGCGATGACGAGCGCACCGCCGACCAGCATGGGCGCCCACACCTCGGTGTCGGCGAAGGTGCCGGCCTCGGGCAGCGTGGAGACGCCGTAGAGGAACAGCGCGAGACCCGGCGAGAGCATCAGCATGCCGACGAAGTCGAACGACTCGGACGGCTCGGGGGCGTCCTTCGGCAGCGCCAGCTGGGCGTAGATCAGGCCGATGACGCCGATCGGCAGGTTGATCAGGAAAATCCAGTGCCAGCTCGCCGTGTCGATGAGCCAGCCGCCGAGGATCGGGCCGCCGATCGGGCCGAGCAGCATCGGGATGCCGAGGACGGCCATCAGCCGGCCGATCCGGTGCGGTCCGGCCGCCCGGGTCATGATCGTCATGCCCAGCGGCATCAGCATGCCGCCACCGAGGCCCTGGAGCACGCGGTAGCCGATCAGCTCGCCGATCGTGTCGGCGGTGGCGCACAGCCCCGACCCGATCGTGAACAGCGCCAACGCGATCATGTAGAGCCGCTTGGTGCCGAAGCGGTCGGCGGCCCAGCCGCTGAGCGGGATCACCGTGGCCAGGGCGAGGGTGTAGGCGGTCATCGTCCAGGCGACCTCGGCGTAGGTCGCGTCGAACTCGCGCTGGAAGGTCGGCAGGGCGACGCTGACGACCGTCACGTCGAGGATCGACATGATCGCGCCGAGCACGACCACGCCGGCCACCTTGAGAACCGCGGCGTCGAGCTTGTCCGCGGTCGCGATGGGTTGCTGTGTCACGAAGTCTCCTGAATCCCCGTTGAGGGCCGGCGGCGGCCGGCCGGGCGCCGGGCCGGGTGCGGCGCGGGCCGTGTGGAGCGAGGTCCGGCAGGCAGACTAACGAGCGGCACCGACAAACGGCTTCCGAGTTTCCGGCGGTCGAGGCCGACGTCACTCCTTCCCCGCCCCACCGAACGGACCAGGGCGGGGCGAGCACCAGCCGGCCCGCGTGGCCCGTCGACGCCGCCGACCCGCCTGGTCGGACGGCTGAGCAGCGAGGCGACGCCGACCCACGACGATCGCTCGGTCGGGCGCGGCGCCGCCGGCCGGCCGGTGACCAAGGTCACGGCCCCGGTGAACGCCGCCGCGACCGGGACCGGCGCGATCTCACGCGATCGCCGCCACCGCGGCGGCGGACCGCGCGCGGCGTCAGCGCACCGAGGCGTACGCGAGCGGCAGCGGGGTGGGCTGGCCGCTCCAGCTACCGGTCAGCGCGGTGCCGCCCGGCGCGGTGCCGCCGCCGAGGCGGCGGAGGACGGCGAGTTCGACGGTGTCGGTGACGATGACGGTCGGGTCGCCGGCAACGACGTCCCGGACCGTCCCGACGGCGGGCACCGCGGCCGGTCGGGCGCCGCTCGTGCCGATCACCATGCTCGGCTCGCGCGGCTCCCGGCGGCCGTCGACCTCGAAGTACTCCTCGGCCTGGCCGGTGCTGGCGAGGACGGCGTCGGCCAGCGCCGCGGCGTAGACCGGGTCGCCGGCCGCGTCGTACACCCAGCGCGGGCCGAGCACCGAGTGCTCGGTGGTGCCGACGAGCCAGCGCTCGGCGCCGTCCAGCGGCGCCCCGCGGTAGGTGAGCGGCACCTGGTGGACCGGGCCGTTCCCCGCCCGCACCAGCATCGTCTCGATGCCGACCGCACCGGCCGGGTCGTCGAACCGGTAGCCGGCGACCCGTTCCAGGTCCGCGCCGGCGTCCCCCTGGAACCAGTCGCGGCCCGGCAGCCATGCCGCCAGCAGTTCCAACTTCGAGGGACGCAGTGTCGCCCGGTGCAGCAACGCCATGCGCAAGATCGTAGCCCTCGGCGGGGGTGTTGGTCGCGGCGCTGTCTCGCCGGTCCGGGGCCTAGTCCGTCGTCGGATCCGCCGTGGCGTCCGCCGCCGGCTCCGGTGCGGGGTCCGGCGTCGGCGGCAGGATGACCACGTGCAGGTTGCGCGGGCCGTGCACGCCCTCCACCCGGTCGAGTTCGATGTCGCTGGTGGCGGAGGGTCCGCTGATCCAGGTCAATGGCCGGCGCGGGTCGAGCCGGCCGACGGCGTCCGGCAGCCCGGCCACCACCTGGTCGGCGCGCAGCACGCAGACGTGCACGTCGGGCAGGAGCGTGATGATCCGCCGGCCCTGGTCGGGCGCGCCGTCGAGGACGATCGTGCCGGTCTCGGCGATGGCCAGGGCCGCCGCGGTGACCACCCCGTCGACGGCGGAGAGCAGCTCGGTGCCGAGCCGGTCGTCGGTCACCGCCTCGACCGTGGCGGGCAGCCACCGCCGGGGCAGCCCGGGTGGGACCACCACCCGCCGGCCGTCGAGGATGCCGAGGATGTCGTCGACGACCCGCGCCACCTCGCCGTCGGCGCACCGGTGCACGGTGGCCCGGTAGTCGGTCAGCCGGCGCGCCAGCAGGTCGACGTGGGCGGGCCGGCCGGCCGGCCGGTACTCCCGGGGCACCTCGGCGGGGCCGGCGGGTTCGGGGCCGAGGGCGGCGCGGAGCCGGCCGAGGACCAGATCGCGCGAGCTCATCGCCGCGCCCACCAGTCCCGGAACGACCGCGCGGGCGGTTCCGGCAGGTCCCGGCCGATGGTCCAGCCGGACAGCGGTGGGGGTAGCCCGCGACCGCGGCGGCCGGCCAGGCGGGTGAGCCGCGCGGCGCGCTGCGCGGCCGCGTACAGCGCCGGGTGGTCCATCGCGTACGCGGCGGCGGCCATCGCCACCGACTCGGCGGTCGGCCGGCGCTGGGCGGCGACGTGTTCGGCGCGCAGGTGGACCAGCAGCTCCGGAATGTTGATCTTCACCGGGCAGGCGTCGTAGCAGGCGCCGCAGAGCGACGACGCGTACGGCAGGGAGGCGTTGTCCTCGACGCCGGTGAGCTGGGGCGACAGCACCGCCCCGATCGGCCCGGGGTAGACCGACCCGTAGGCGTGCCCGCCGGTGCGCTGGTAGACCGGGCAGACGTTGAGGCAGGCCGAGCAGCGGATGCAGTGCAGCGCCTGCCGGCCCACCTCGTCGGCGAGCACCGCGCTGCGGCCGTTGTCGAGCAGCACGAGGTGGAACGCCCGCGGACCGTCGCCGGGAGTGATGCCGGTCCACATCGAGGTGTACGGGTTCATCCGCTCCCCGGTCGACGCCCGGGGCAGCAGTTGCAGGAAGACCTCCAGGTCCCGCCAGGTGGGGACGACCTTCTCGATGCCCATCACGGTGATCAGGGTCTCCGGCAGGGTGAGGCACATCCGCCCGTTGCCCTCGGACTCCACCACCGCGAGGGTGCCGGTCTCGGCGACGGCGAAGTTGGCGCCGGAGACGGCGACCGGGGTGGTCAGGAAGGTCTGGCGCAGGTAGCGGCGGGCCGCGGCGGCGAGCGCCGCCGGCTCGTCGGTCAGCGCCGGGTCGACGCCGGGCATCGCGCGCAGGAAGATCTCCCGGATCTCGGCCCGGTTGCGGTGGATGGCCGGCACCAGGATGTGGCTCGGCCGGTCCTCCCCCAGCTGCACGATCAACTCCGCGAGGTCGGTCTCCACCGCGGTGATGCCGGCGGCGGCGAGCGCCTCGTTCAGCCCGATCTCCTGGGTGGCCATCGACTTGACCTTGATGATCCGGTCGCTGCCGGTCGCCGCCACCAGGTCGGTGACGATGCGGTTGGCCTCCACCGCGTCGGCCGCCCAGTGCACCGTCCCGCCGGCGGCGGTGACCGCGGCCTCCAGCTGTTCGAGCAGCTCGGGCAGGCGGGCCAGCACGTCGGCCTTGATCGCCGAGCCGGCCGCGCGCAGCTGCTCCCAGTCGGGCAGCTCGCCGATGGCCGCCCCGGACTTGGCGCGGATCGTGGTGGTGGCATGCCCGAGGTTGCGGCGCAGTTGCGCGTCGGCGAGCGCCCGCCGGGCCGCGGCCGGGAACGGCTCGTCGCCGCGCAGGTGCCCGACGCCCCGCGGGGCGGTCGCCGGCATGCCGAGGAAGGTACGGCTCACGCCCGCACCCCCGTCCGCGTCGGGTCGCCGGCGGCGCCGGCCGCCTCGGTCGCGGCGAGGATCTCCGCCAGGTGCACCGTGCGCACCCCGGCCCGCAGCCGGGACAGCCCGCCGCCGATGTGCATCAGGCACGAGGAGTCGCCGGCGGTGCAGACCTCGGCCCCGGTGGCGAGGACGTGGCGCAGCTTGTCCGCGAGCATCGCGGTCGAGGTGTCGGCGTTCTTCACCGCGAAGGTGCCGCCGAAGCCGCAGCACTGCTCCGCCTGCGGCAACTCCACCAGCTCCAGCCCCCGCACCTGCCGCAGCAGCCGCAGCGGCCGGTCCCCCACCCGAAGCATGCGCAGCGAGTGACACGTCGGGTGGTACGTCACCCGGTGCGGGTAGTACGCGCCCACGTCGGTCACCCCGAGCACGTCGACCAGGAACTCCGACAGCTCGTGGGTACGCCGCGCCACCGACTCCGCCCGGCCGGCCAGCCGCTCGTCGCCCGCTCGCCGGGCCACCATGCTGTGCTGGTGCCGCACCGATCCCACGCACGAGCCCGACGGTGCCACCACCACGTCGTACGGGTCGAAGGTGCGCACGTGGCGCCGCACCAGTGGCAGCGCGTCGGCCAGGTAGCCGGTGTTGACGTGCATCTGCCCGCAGCAGGTCTGCTCCGGCGGGAAGACCACCTCGTGGCCGAGCCGTTCCAGCAGCCGCACGGTCGCCGTGGCCGCGGCGGGGAACAGCGTGTCAGCCAGGCACGTCACCATCAGCGCGACCCGCATCGTCACCCGCCCATCACGCCCCGGACGGTCCCAGCCCGCCCGTACGCACGGCTCACGGCGCGTCGGAACACCCGTCGGGGTCGGATCCGGCGAGCCGCCACCGCGATCATTCGATCAGATCGCCACCCCGCCCGCAACGCCGCCGGGGACCGTCCGTGACGTGCCGTCGAAGGGCGACGGGGACTCGCACCGGGGTTTGTCACACAACTGTCGTGCAACCGCGTGATCGCCTCCACGATCCTGGCCGACGGTGGTGGGCGAGCAGGAGGCGGTCCGAGCCGGCCCGCGCCCCGGCCGGTCCGGTCGGGTGCCGGGCCCGGTCAGCCGCCACCGACCAGTCCACCCGCCGACGCCACCGGAGGATCGATGGTGCTGCCCTGGCCGATTCCCGACGACCCTTCGTTCCACGCCAGTGAACCGGCGGAGCAGACCGAGGACCTGCGGCTCGCCGCCCTCGTGGCGCAGCGGCTGAGTATCGACTGGACCACCCGTCGGCAGCAGATCGTGGTGACCGTGCAGAACCGGGTGGTGATCCTCAGCGGGACCGTGGCCGATCCCGACATCCGTCAGGTCGCCGGCGAGCTGGCCTGGGACGTGCCCGGCGTCTTCGACGTGTGCAACACGCTCCGGATCTCCATCCGGCGCGGCGGCCGAGCCGCAGGCCCGTGAGGGTAGTGGCCTCCGTCGGCTGATCCCATCGAAGCCTATCTCTAGCGCTGGCCCTCCGGGGATGGTAGGAATCTGCCAGAACAGCCATTGCGCGCGAAGGATTTTCCCGCAGAGAGGCTCCGATGAGAACTAGCAGGATCATGGCCAGCCTCACCGCCGCCGTCGTCGGCCTGACGGTGGCGGCCACACCGACCTGGGCGACCCCCACCGACGACCGGACCGTCACCTACCGGGGCTACCGGGTTCCGGTACCCGCCGACTGGCAGGTCGTCGACCTGTCCACCGATCCCCACGCGTGCGTCCGGTTCGACCGGCCCACTGTCTATCTCGGCCATCCGGGCGCCGAGCCCTGGTGCCCCGACGGACCGGCCGGGCGTACGGCGGGACTGCTCGTCGAGCCGATCGACACCGTCACCGCCGAACACCTCACCGCCGAGACCGCCGTCGCGCCCGCCGGCAGGGCGACCGTGGCTCCCCTGGTGTCCCGCGACGGAACCGTCCGGATCGCGGTGCCCGACGCCGGCGTACTCGTCACCGCCTTCCACACGCCGGAGACCGAACCGGCGGTCCGCCGGATCCTGGCCGCCGCCCGCCTCGGCCTGGACGCCACGCCGGTGTCCCTCGACGCCGTCCGCGCCGCCGCGCGGCCCGCCACGGTGACGCCGTTGGCGGCAGCTGGCCCGCAGCCCGGCACCTACCTCGGCAAGGGCTTCGACACCTGCACCGCCCCGGCACAGTCGACGATGAACACCTGGCGCAACGCCTCGCCCTACCGCGCCGTCGGCATCTACATCAGCGGTTCCAGCCGCTCCTGCGCCCAGCCCAACCTGACCGCCACCTGGGTGACCAACCAGACCAACGCCGGCTGGCACCTCATCCCCATCGAACTCGACAAGCAGGCGCCGTGCGGCACCCGTACGCCGAAGATGTCGTACGACCCGGCCACGGCCCGCTCCGAGGGGGCGAGCCGGGCGACGAGCGCGGTGAACGCGGCCCAGGCGTTGGGCATCCCCGCCGGCAGCGTGATCTACAACGACATCGAGCACTACCCGTCGAGCGAGTCGTGCAAGGCCGCGGTGCTGTCGTACCTCTCCGGCTGGACGGAGCGGCTTCACACGCTCGGATACCTCTCGGGCATGTACTCCAGCGGCTCCTCCGGCGTCCGCGACCTCTGCGGCGCCTACCACGACACCCGGTACACCCGGGTCGACCACCTCTTCTTCGGATGGTGGAACGGCGTGGCGGACACCGACGCCGGCGACTACTGCCCGGACGGGTACTACGCCAACCACCAGCGCATCCACCAGTACACCGGGGACAGCTACGAGACCTGGGGCGGCGTACGGATCTACATCGACCGGGACTACCTCGACGTGTCGACCGGCACCACCGAGCCGCCGCAGGACTTCAGCGTCACGGTCGACAACACCACCGCGGGCCGGTTCATCGCGAGCGCGAACTGGGGCACGTCGACGTACTCCGGCCAGCGGTTCGGCACCGACTACCGGTTCGCCGCGCCGACCCCGGCCAGCGACGTCGCCTGGTACCGGGCGAACCTGCCGGAGACCGGCAGCTACCAGGTCTCGGTCTGGTATCCGGCCGACGCCGGCTACAACGACTCCACCCCGTACATCGTGTCCACCACCAGCGGTAACCAGACGGTCCGGGTGAACCAGCGGCAGGGCGGCGGCCAGTGGGTGTCGCTCGGCGTGTTCACGTTGGCCGCCGGCGACGGTGACAAGGTAGGCGTGAGCCGGTGGACCAGCGGCACCGGCTACGTCATCGCCGACGCGGTCCGGATCACCCGGGTCTGACCGGCGAGCCGACGGCCACGCCCGACCGCCGGCGGGTTCCCGGACCCGCCGGCGGATCGGCGCGGGGCACCCGCCGGCGACCCGCGGCGCCGGCCCGGCCGCCTCGTGGCGGGGCCGGCCGGCACTACACCTGATACAGGAGGAGCAGGCCGAACGCGGCGACGAACGCGGCGCAGCCGGTGACGGCGACGAGGCGGAGTCGGGTCGCCAGGTCGGCGTCCCAGCCCTCGACGGCCCCGGAGGCACGCCGCAGCAGCGGGGTGGCGGCGCGCCCGGCGCCGAAACCCACCCCGGCGAGCACGGCGACCAGCAGCCGCTGACCACCGAGCAGGACCGCGGCCGCGAGCACGTACGGGGCGGTGGCCGAGACGTAGGTCCGCACCCCGGTGCCGAGTTCGAAGCCGAACCGCAGCGCTCCCCGCCGCGGGTTGCGGCGCAGCACGTCCTGCGGCACCTGGCGGGCGTTCTGCGGCAACGGGATGGTGACCACCCGGGTCTCCCGGAGCAGGCCCAGCAGCGCCACCGCCACGATGGCCGCGTACCGCCAGGGCGGCGGCAGCGGGCTCGACAGCCCGGAGAGCAGCCCGAGGACCACCCCGCTGAGCAGTCCGCCGCCGAGCAGCCCCAGCACGAACAGGGCGAGCAGCACGCCCTGTGGATTCCGATCCCGCCGCCCGGGCGAGCCCAGCGCGTACGCGCTGTTGCGGGTTCAGACCGAGCCGGAGAGCGTGTAGCCGGCCAGCCCGCCGAGCACCGCCCAGGTGAGCACGTGCCCGTACGCGGCGGCGACGGTCGCGCCGGCGGCCAGCAGCGGCACCGGCACCAGCGGGTCGGTGGCCCAGCGCCGCAGCGCGGGCACCGGGCGTACAGGTGGCGGACCGGTCACACGGCCCCGCCGGTCAGCGTGCGCCAGGTGCTCTCGCCGACGATGCCGTCGATGGTGAGCCCGTTCTGCCGCTGGAAGTCGCGCACCGCGGCGTCGGTCGCCGATCCGAAGACTCCGTCGACGGTCAGCCCGTGCGCGTGTTTGTTCAGTTGCCGCTGCACGGCGCGGACCACGTCGCCGCTGTACGGGTAGTGCACGACGATCACTGAGCCGGGCCGGCCGCCGGCGCCGACCGTCTTGCGTACCGTGATCCCCCGGCTGGACACGGTGAACACCAGCAACGGCCAGGTCCGGGCGTCGACCACGCCGCTCGCCGTGAGGCCGTTGGCCGTCTGGAACTGCTTGACCCTGCTCTCGGTGCCGCTGCCGAACACCCCGTCCACGGTGGTGGCGTAGCCCCGCGCCTTGAGCAGGTACTGCACCGCGTAGACGTTCGGGCCGGACTGGCCGCGGCGGGTGCTGGGCCAGGCGACCGTGGTGAGGCACCCGCAGTCGGTGTTCCACCGGCAGATCGACCTGACCCAGCCCGAACTGGTCTTGCGGTACCCGTCGTGGCAGCGGCGCTCCACCGAACAGGCGCAGGCGCCACAGGCGCCCTGGTAGCGCCACAGCCAGCCGTCGTACGTGCCGGCGTAACACTGGTTGGGCCGCAGTTTCCAGGTCGTGCCGTCGTTGCGGTGGAAGCCCGCGTACGTCCCGCTGGTGTTGCACGCCGCGGCGAAGATCGGGCTCGGCCCGCAGCCGGGGGAACAGTTCTGGTCGGCGGCGTACGACGGGCAACTGCCGTAGATGTCGTAGCCGTCGGCGTAGGCGCGCCGGGCGGCCGGGAACACGCTGAGCGCGGCCATCCCCGCCGCCGTGCCGGCCTGCAGCAGCGTACGGCGGGACAGCGCCCAGGACGTGCCGAGGCGGCCCCTGGGCCGGCTCGCCGCCGGACGTCGCCGGGGCGCGGCGCCGGTGCCCGGGTCCGTGCCGCGCAGCGCGGGCACGGCGTCGAGGGTGATCACCGCGCACCTCCCCGCTGGATCTGGTGGACGGCCGGCCCGGGGGCGCCGCCGGGCGGCTGGTCGACCTGGTCGACCTGGTCGAGCAGGTGCCGCAGGGCCGACCGGGAGCCGACCGGCTCGGATCGCCGGACGCGTCCGGTCGCGTCGACCACGACCGCGAACGGGGTGGCGATCGCGTCGTACCGGTCGAACAGCTCCGCCTGCTCGCCGAGGACGGTGACCGGCACGTCGGCCGCGCCGGCCGGGGCGGCGTTGCGGTAGAGCACCCGGAGCGCGACGTCGCCGCGCGGTGCCCGTTCGGCGACCTCGTCGAGCAGGTGTTCGCAGGTGGCGCAGCCGCTGTCCAGGAAGAGCAGGACCAGGGTGGCCGGCGAGGGCGGCGCCAGGTCGCGGAACCCGGGCGCCGGTGCACCGGGGCGCAGGCCGACCGACCCGGGACGGCCGGCGGTGCCGCTGGTCAGCGCGTGCACCTGCCGGACCAGGCCGGACACCACGAGGGCCAGCAGCAGGATCGCGATCCAGCTCAGGATCAGCGCGCTGGTCTGGAAACTCATCCGGGTACGCCTCCTCGTCCCACCCGAGCGGGCGGCTGAACCGGGGTCGGGTCATGCATGGCGGCGGGCAGGTGCGCCAGCAGCGCGGTGAACGTGGTCGCGGCGAGCAGCACGGTCAGCAGCACCGTGTCGGGGCGCCCCAGCGGCACCACCGCGCCGGAGAGCAGCGACCCGGTCAGGGCCAGGCCGGCGAGGACCGCCGCGCGCGCCACCACCCAGCCGGTCAGCGGCTGCTCCACCCGGGAGCAACCACAGGGGACGGTCCGCCCGGTCGACCGTACGTACCAGCCATAGCCCGCGTACGAGGCGAGGAGCGCGGCGGCGCCGGCCAGCACCAGGCCGAGCAACGGGCCGCCGTCGTCACGGAGCAGGGCGACGACCCCGGCCACGCCGAGCAGGCCCTCGGCCGCGATGACCGCCGCCGCGACGACGGACGGCGCGGGAACCACCCGCTGGGCGGCCAGCGCCGCCGACAGCGCCGCCGGCTTCGAGAGGTGCTCACCGGCGGCGAGCAGCAGGGTGAGCAGCACGGTGTACGCCCCGACGCCGGCGACCAGGGCTGACACGGCGCCTCACCCGCCCAACTGCACGCGTAACCGGCTGACCAGGTCCGGTACCCGGTCGACCACGGTGTCGGCGAGGGGCAGCACGGTCACCCAGGTGTCCGTGGCGGCGAGCACGAAGTAGGGCCGGCCGTCCGACAGGGTGTCCCGGAAGAGTTCGCCCGCGCGGGTGGACAGCCCCCGCCACGACGGCAGCTGTCGCGCCCGCTCCGCGGTGAGCGGTGTCATGTCCAGCAGGCCGAGCCCGGGTACCTGCTTGAGCACGGTTGCCGGCGCCGCGTACCGGCTGCCCGCCCTGGCCTGCGGGCGCACCGCCAGCCCGTCGTCGTACTCGGTGATCCGCAGGGTGCGCAGCACCGCGAGCAGGCTGGCGGTGGAACCGCCGTACAGCTGGGTGAGGAAGCAGTACCGGCGCCCGCGCCAGGCCGCCACCAACCGCTCCTCGTCGAGCCGGATCTGTGGATCGTGCGACCGCACCCGCGCGGTCAGCAGGGTGCCGCCCTGATAGGCGAGCTCCTCGTCGAAGTCGGTGACGCCGAGCTCGGCGGCCAGGTCGTCGGCGAGGCCGACCGGGCCGGCGGTCAGCTCGTGCAGCCGGCCGGCAACGGTCATCTCGACCACCGAGGTGAACGGCGCGCTGAGGTCGAGTGGGCCGGTGAGCAGGAATCGCCGGCCGTCCATCGCGCGGTGTGTGACAGAGGCGTCCGCGGCTGCCACGCCCACCACCTCCCCCGTGGGTACGGCACGTGGTGGCCTCAGAGTATCCGCGCCCATCGACGCCGCCACAAGACCGACCCGCCGGCGATCCGTCGCCCCGGACCGGGAGCGGCAGTGTCGGAGGCGTCCCGGCCGGGCCGGTGGGCGCGAGCGGGTCACCTTGCCCGGTCGCGGCTGGACGGTCGGGCTGGCCCGGGCGGCGCTGGAGCCGGCCGGCGGGTCCGGCGGCCGGCCGGATACCGTGCGGTCGGCGCGGGTCCGCCCCCGCGCCGGGTGCGTCGAGAGGGAGGTCGGATGCGGCTGCACGTGGGGTGCGCGATGTGGACGCACAGGTCCTGGCCGGGGCGGTTCCTGCCGCACCCGCTGCCGGCCCACGAGCGGCTGCGCGCCTACGCCGGATGGTGCACGGCGGTCGAGGGGAACACCACCTTCTACGCGACCCCGGCCCGGGAGACGGTGGCGTCGTGGGCGCGACAGACCGACCCCGACTTCCGGTTCGTGCTCAAGCTGCCGAAGGCCGTGACGCACGAACGCCGGCTGACCGGCGCCGACGCGGAGCTCCGGGCGTTCCTGCACGCGATCGAACCGCTCGGCCCCCGGGCGCACGCCCTCTGGATCCAGCTGCCGGGCTCGTTCGGCCCCGCCGACGTACCCGCGCTGGCCCGATTCCTGCGCGAGTTGCCCGCCGCCCACCGGTACGCCGTGGAGATCCGCCATCCCGCGTTCTTCGACGACGCCGGGGCGGCAGGCACCCTCGAGGCCGCCCTCGGCACGGTCGGCGCGGAGTGGATCCCCTTCGACACCACCGCGTTCTTCCGCACCCCGCCGACCAGCGACGCGGAGCGGGAGGCGTGGACCAGGAAGCCGCGTACGGCGCTGCGCACCCGCGCGTTGACCGACCGGCCGATCGTCCGGTACCTGGGCCGGGACGACCCCGCCCGGACGGTCGAGGGCTGGCAGCCGTGGCTGGACGTGGTGACCGGCTGGCTGCGCGAGGGCCGTTCGCCGACCGTGTTCGTGCACACCCCGGACAACGCCGCCGCGCCGGAGCTGGCTCGCGGCTTCCACGACCAGGTGCGGGCGCGCCTGCCCGAGCTGGCGCCGCTGCCCGAGCCGGCCCCGATCGGCCCGTCGACGCTGTTCTGAGTACGTCGGAGGCGTCAGCGCTGGCCCAGCGCGTGCCGTACGGCAGCCGTGGTGCGTTCGACGTCGCCGGTGGCGAGCAGGTCGAGCAGCGCTCCGCGCAGGACGGCGAGGACCGCGCTGCGCTCCGCCCGGCCCGCCGCGGTGTCCCGCTGTGCGGCGGGCTGTGCGCGGGCGAGCACGTCGAGCCAGTCCTGCACAGTGGCCCGGGCGAAGTCGGCCCAGGGGCCGTCGGGTTCAACCAGGGACCGGGCGTACGCCTCCACCCAGAGCACCAGCAGGGACCGGTGCCGCGGAGCGGCCAGCCAGGCCCACAGTCCTTCGGCGACCGTCCGTAGGTCGCCGGGCGCCTCGCCGGGTTCGGCGAGGCCGCGCAGCAGGCGCAGTTCGTCGGTGCGGGCGCGGGCGAGCAGGGTGCGCACCAGACCGTCCTTGCTGCCGAAGAGGTACAGCAGCACCCGGGGACTGGAGCCGATCGCCGTGGCCAGCGGACGCAACGACATGTCCCCCAGGCCGTGTTCGAGGACGTACCGGTAGGCGGCCTCCCGTAGTTCGACGTGTCGCGCCGACGGGGCCGTCCCCTCGGCGGCCCGCTCCGACGCATCAGCGGTGGACATGGTTCCGCATGCTGCCATACTGAAACAGTCGTGTCAGTGCCGCCCACGGTCGGGCGGCCGACGTCGAGGAGGCAGCCATGTCCGTGCCGGTCCAGCCGGTTCCCGCGGCGTCCCCGGACGGCCCGTCGGGCGACGCCCGGGATCAGCTCCGCATCCGCCGCGCGGACCAGCCGGGCGACCTGGGCTGGGTGGTGATGGCCCACGGCGAGTTCTACGCGCGGGAGTTCGGCTGGGACGTCTCGTTCGAGGCGCTGGTCGCCCGGATCGTCGCCGACTACGCCGACAGCCACGATCCGGTACGGGAGGCCGCCTGGATCGCCGAACTCGGCGGCGAACGGGTCGGCTGCGTCTTCTGCGTCGCGGCCGACGGACCGGGCGCGCTGGAGAACACGGCGAAGCTGCGCATCCTGCTGGTCGACCCCGCCGCTCGCGGCCGGCGGCTGGGTACCCGGCTGGTGAACACCTGCGTCGAGTTCGCCCGGGCCACCGGCTACCGCCAGCTGCTGCTGTGGACCAACGACGTCCTGGTCGCGGCCCGGCGCATCTACCAGGCCGCCGGCTTCCAGCTGGTGGACGAGCACCGGCACCACAGCTTCGGCCGTGACCTCATCGGCCAGACCTGGGCGCTGGAGCTACGACCGGCTCAGCCGTGAGGTGACCGTCGACCGGGCCGACCCCGTACGGGGCGGCTCCCGCCTCAGGGGATCTTGATGGCCGAGGCGCCGCTGCCCCGTACCGAACGGTTGATGGCGGGACCCCCGCTCCAGAAGAAGCAGCGCACCCCACGGTCGCCGCGCGCCCAGCCCTGCTCCGACGGCAGCCGGTAGGTCGTCCCGGTGCGCACCTCGCGGCCGGCCGGCACCTTCGCGTACCGGTAGACCAGCGTCCGGCACCGGGCGTGCACGGCCTCCGGGTCGCGGTCCACGTCGGCGCGCCGCTGCACCGGGGTCGTCCAGATACCGACGTACTCGTAGCGGTGCGGATCGGCGCAGCCAACCGGGTCCAGCGCGTACCAGTCGTCGAGGTCGAAGCAGGTGAGCGCGAGCGGCGACGTTCCCGTCAGGACGTCGCGCAGGCTGCCGGCCTGTTTCATGATCGAATCGGGCGAGCCGTTGGCGCTGCTGTGGCCGCTGAGCACGAACAGGTCACAGCGGAACCAGCGTGCCCCGCCCTGCCACCCCGGCACCGACGGCGGCACCGCCTGCACCCCCAGCCGTCCGTCGCGCCAGTCCCCGCCGACGAACGCCCGCGCCTTGGCGTCGCACTCGGCGAACGCGGGACGCATGACGGCCGAATGGAACCGGGGCGGGATGGGACGCTCGGCCAGCTCACCGGTGAACGTCCCGACGTGGATCGTCTCCAGGACGTAGGGTTGCCGGCAGTCCACCGGCTGGTGGTTCTCCACGGTCGGATCGGCGACCGCGTGACAGTCGCCGGCCCGGGGCGTGAACTGTTGCGCGGCCGGCAGTTCGCGCCAGTCGTCGACCAGTTCGCCGTCGGTGCCCGCCGGCGGCGCGGCGCACCCCGACACCAGGACGGCGGTCAGCGCGGCGGCGACAACCAGGTGCGGCTGACGCCTCATCTGCCGTCCTCTCCAGGGCCCGGGGATTCGTGACGCGCAGCATAGGACAGCGGTCTTCGAGCCGTAGCGGCCGCACTGGCGCAGCCCGGACCGGCGCGCGTGGGCGAGCAGGACCTTGATGCCATGTCCGAGGATGCCAACATCGACATCGGTCCGCCGACGGGAGGTCGAGGGTGTCGCCGGACGCGTCCTGGGTGCAGTGGTTGGTGATCGTGGCGGCCCTGGTGCAGAGCACCGCGGCAGTGATCCAGATATCCCAGGGACGCCGGCAGCCCGGGAGCCGCACAGCAGCCGCGAAGCCAGCCGTGCCCGTCGATGACGTGCTGCGCGTCGGCGTGGTCACCATCGTCCTCGGGGTCATGGCGATCTACGCCGCACCCCGGGTCGCGGCGCTGGGCCTCGACCACACGGCCGAAAACCTGTACGAGACCGTTCTCATCGTCATCTCTTGTGCTGGCCCGTTCGCCGCCGTCACGACGATCCTGCTGGCACTGGCCAAGGTGTTCGAGAAGGAGGAGACGCCGACCGACGCGCTCGTCCACTCCCTCGCCGCCGTCGCCGCGACCGGAGTGCTGATCATGGAGGTCGCCATGCTCACGTCGGGCACCTGATGGCGCTCACCATCGTTCGCGGCCGCGATGCCGGTGGCGCGCCGGATCGCGGTCCGGTGCGCCACCGGGCGGTGGTGCGACCTCGGGGTCAGCCCGTGCTGCAGGAGACCGTCGGCCAGGTGTAGGTGCCGTTGTGCTGGATGGTCACGCCCCAGTTGTTGCCGCTGCCGTTGGGCGTGGCGACCAGTTGCTGGGCGGTCGGGTAGCTGGCGTTGATGTTCCAGGTGGCGATGATCCTGGCGGGGGACGGAACGTTCATCGTCACGGTCCAACTGCTGGAGCCGGAGACCGAGACGTTGAGGTTGTAGCGGTCGCTCCACTGCTGGCCGGCCGACAGGGTCGCGGTGCAGCCACCACCACCACCGCCACCACCGCCACCACCGCCGCCGGAGCCGCCCACGGTGATGTTGGAGTTGCCGCTGCTCTGGTATCCCTCGGTGGCCATGATCATGTAGTCGTGGCTGCCCAGGCTCATGCCCTTGCTGGCCCAGGCGTCGAAGTGGTTGCCGGAGGTGATGGTGCCGCCGGTGCGCTTCGACTGCCGCACGCTCCAGTACTGGTTGAAGGTCCTGGTGCCCTCGATGGACGGGGCGTTGTACCGCGTCGTCTGGTAGATGTCGTACGTGCCGCCGTCGCTGGTCACGGTGCCCTTGTAGGTGCCGGTGGGCCGGTAGGTGCCCCAGTTGTCCACGATGTAGTACTCCACCAGCGGGTTCCGGGTCCACCCGTAGAGCGTCAGGTAGGCGTTGCCGGACGGGTTGAAGCTGCCCGAGTAGCTCACGCTGCGGCGGCCTCCGGTGCTCCAGCCCTTGCCGGCGACGAAGTTGCCGGTGTTGCGCCAGGACGTGCTGTAGTTGCCACCGGAGCCCAGTTCCATGGAGACCGTCCCGGCACTGTCGGTCCAGAACGAGTAGAAGTAGCCGTTGTGGGTGCCGGTCTGGTTGGAGGTCACGGCCGCGCTGGCGACACCGGGCAGCATCGTGGTGGCCACGACGAGCGCCAGGGCGCAGGCGCCGCCGACGAGCAGTCTGAGGCGGCCTCGGCGGTGTTGCGGCGGTCGGACGGGGACGTCGTTCATGAGCGTGCTTCCTCCTCGTGATGGCTGGCGGGGAGGCCAGGCAGCCTGGTACGACCCCGGGCGCGGCGGCCGGCGGTCGGGGTGGCGGCCACCGCGCGTCGGCGTCGTACGACGTGGTGGGGTTGACCGGTCGCCGTGCGGGTCGGTGACCGGCGGGCCGGGTCGCGGTGGGTGACCCGGATCGACGGATGTCGAGGTCTGTCGATGGCGAAAGTATCGACTCGGCCGCGCGAAGGTGTCAACATTTCTCGGAAATGTTTCGGAGCCTGCCCGGAGGCCGAACGAGTCCACAAAAGACATTTGCCCAGCTGGGTCTGCTGCGGCAGATCCCCGCGCCTGCAGCTGTGGATGGCAGCGCCATCCGGCGTGGCCGGAATGAGGGGCGAGGAACCGGAAGTTTTGGAAACCTTCCGGATCAGAGTGGGCACCGGTGCTCCCCAGTGCCGTGACCGGCCCGGTCGCGCTAACGTGCGGGGGTGGGTCAGGTCGACGATGGCGGGTGCCGGACCGGTCCGGCGGACGGGTCCCCGGTGGCCGACCTGCTGGCCGCGGCCCGGGCCGGTGACGGTGCCGCCTTCGGCCGCTTGGTCGGGCCGCTGCGCGACGAGCTGCGGGCGCACTGCTACCGGATGCTGGGGTCGGTGCACGACGCCGAGGACGCCGTCCAGGACACCCTGGACCGGGCCTGGCGCGGCCTCGACCGGCTGGCCGACCACGGGTCGATCCGGCCCTGGCTGTACAAGATCGCGACGAACCGGTCGCTCACGCTGATCGAGCGCCGGAGGCGGCGCGAACTGCCCACCGACCTGAGCCCGGAGGGCACGCCTGTGGCGGAGGCGGCGTGGCTCGAACCGTACCCCGACCGGCTGCTGGGCTGGACCGACCGGCTGAACCCGGAGGCCCGGGTGGTCGCGCGGGAGAGCGTGGAGCTGGCGTTCGTTGCCGCCCTGCAGCACCTGACGGCCCGGCAGCGCGCCGCCCTGCTGCTGCGCGACGTCCTCGGCTACCCGGCCAGCGAGGCCGCCGAGCTGCTGGCAACCACTGTCGCCGCGGTCAACAGCGCGCTGCAACGCGCCCGCGGGGTGCTGGCCGAGCTGCTGCCGGAGACCAGCCAGCAGCGGACCCTCGACGCGCTGGGCGACGCGGCGCTGCGCGAGCTGGTCCAGCGGTACGTGGCCGCGTGGGAGGCCAGCGACGTCGACGCCATCGTGGCCATGCTGACCGAGGACGCGCGCTACTCGATGCCGCCGCTGCGGGCCTGGTACCAGGGGTACGACGACATCCGCGGCTTCCTGCTCGACGCGGCCGGCCGGCACCGCTGGCGCTTCCTGCCCGCCCGGGCGAACGGGCAGCTCGCGTTCGGTACCTACCTGTGGGACGACGACCGGTCCGCGTACCTCCCGGGCGGCCTGGACCTGCTCGTCCTGCGGGGCCGGCGGGTGGCCGAGGTGGTCTCGTTCCTGGACGCCCACCTACCCGCGTACGGCCTGCCCGCCGAGCTGCCCGGCGAGGAGATCGTCGGCACGCGATGACTTTCCGCCCCGGCCGGGGTTGTAGTCCTGACGGACCCATTAACCGGAAGGCCGAGCCGACGATGCCGACGATGCCGACGAACGAGGAACAGATCCGTACCCTGATCGAGCGGTGGGCCGGGGCGGTCCACCGCGGAGACCTCGCCACGGTCCTGGCCGACCACGACGAGGACATCGTGATGTTCGACGTGCCGCCGCCGTACGACGGCGTGCGCGGCCTCGACGCCTACCGGCAGACCTGGCCGCCGTTCTTTCGGTGGCAGGCCCAGGGCGCCTCGTTCGAGATCGAGGAGCTGAAGATCACCGCCGGCGACGACGTCGCGTTCGCGTACGCCCTGCTGCGCTGCGGCACCCCGGCCGACCTCGCCGCCGCCCCGGACAACCGGCTGCGGCTCACGCTCGGGCTGCGCAAGCGGGCGGGCCGATGGGTCGTCACCCACGAACACCACTCCTTCCCGAGCGTCGACTCGACCGCCGACCCGGCCGGCACCGGTGACGCCGCCGCTGCCGAGCAGGAGGTGCGCCAGCTCCACGAGCGGTGGTTCGCCGGCACCGTCGCGAAGGACCTGGACGCCCTGATGGCCGCCATCGCCGACGACGTCGTCTCCTACGAGCACGAGCAGCCCCTGCGGTACGTCGGCGTCCAGGCGGTACGCGCGGTCTGCGCGGCCGGCCTCGACGCCGCCGGCGACGGTGCGGTCAGCTGGGAGGTGCCCGACCTGACGATCCGGGTCGACGGTGATCTCGCCGTCGCCTGGGGCCTCAACCGCGTCCACGTGCGGCCGGCCGACGGACCGGCCGTCGAGAGTTGGTCACGCGGGACCCGGGTCTTCGCCCGCCGGGACGGCGCCTGGCTCATGGTCCACCAGCACCTCTCCTACCCGTACGACCCGGCCAGCGGCGCCGCGAGAACCGACCTGCACCCCTGAGCGCAGGGGCCGGAGGGAGCGTCCCGTGATCGGGGGCGCTCCCTCCGGCGCTGGCCGGTGCCGGTGCTACGGCCCAGCCGGGCGACCCCACGGTCACCCGTGCGGCGGCACGTCAGCGCAGCCGGTACGCGGTGGGAAGGGTCTGCTTCACCGTGTTGCCCCCACTGTCGGTAGCGGCGATCCGCAGCCCGACGCCCTCGGCGGCCTGCTCCCGGTCCGGGTGCTTGATCTCCGCGGTGAAGGTGTTCCTACCGGCGGTCCGGGTGGTCGCCGGGTGCCAGGTCTGGCCACCGTCGAAGCTGGCCTCGACCCGCAGCGTGGTCACCGTGGGCGGGGCGGTGAGCCGCTCCTGGTAGTAGCCGACCACCGTGATCTGGTGGGCGCGCCCGGCCCGGGCCGTGTTGTCCAGGGCCAGACCGAGGTCGTACCGCAGGAAGATCAGCGGTTCCGGCCGGCAGGTCGCCTCGTTGTTGCCGAGCACGTCGCCCATGCACGGCTGCAACTCCGGGGAGTCCCCCTCGGTCGGCTTGGCGGAGGTGTACTCCCACACCGTCTTGACCCCGTTGGTCTCCGCCTCGAACGTGTACCGGGCCGATTCCGCTGGCAGGTCGTAGCCGACGACGTCCCCGCCGACGGAGCAGCCGAGGGCGAACACGGCCGCGGTCACCAGCGCCGCGACGGTTCCCTTCCGGCGCCGCGACGACGGCACACTCGTGTTCATCGCGTTGGTCTCCTTACCAGTGTCGACCGTCATCGCCGGCCTCCCAGGATGGAATCCGGCGTGTTGCCGGCGCTGCCGAAACCGAACGTGATTCGCTGCAAACGACGTTCGATCTCGTCGCCGGACTGGTTGAGCAGCCTGAAGTCACAGGCTGGCGCCTCGCAGGCCGGAGATCCGAAGTAGAACTCCGCGATACCGGTGTCGTTGACGATGCCGATCATGGCCTGGCGGGCCCCGCCGCTGCCGGTGAGATAGAAGGTCGGGTAGAAGGTGTCACCCTGCCGGCAACCCGAGCAGAGCATCCCGGTCGCGACCGTGAAGCCGGACCTGGTCCGGACCTGCGGCACGGCCCCCGGCACGGTCGGTCCCGTGTTCCAGTGCAGCTTGTTCCTGCCGCCGAGGACCGCGTCCTGCGTCTCGCCGCCGGCGGGACCGAGGATGCCGGCTCCGGCGTACTCGGCCCACGCGGTGCCGTACCGGTTGATGGCGTCGCCCTGCCGCTTCACGAAGGTGGTCAGGGTCTGCTGGGTGGTGGTGCGCGGCAGGTTCAGGGCGTACCCGGCCGCACCGGACTTCGCCTGCTGCAGCCAGGTGAGGTCGGTGACCTCGCCGGGCCGGTCGGCGTGGAAGTAGTGGTCGACCCGGTCGAAGTCCTTCGTCCGGGCCCGGTACGGCAGGTTCGACGGAATCTGGCCGTCGGTGCCGAACGCGGCGCTGTAGACCGTCGCGGTGGCGCTGCCACCGAGCACGACCTGGATGTTCCGCGAGTCGGCCGTGAGCCGCCTGATCAGGCGGTCCGCCTCGGCGTACGGCACGGACACGATCGGCAGCGCGGCGTACGGCTGCACCGCCGGGCAGCTCTGCGGCCCGTCCGCGCACTGGGTGCTCTGTGTGGGAACGGCGCCCAGCGAGCTGAGGCCCGGTGCCGCGACCAGTACGCCGACCGCGCCGGCCGCGGCCGCCGCGGCGACCCGCTCGTCCCGCAGGCGCGGGAAGTCACAGGCCGTGTCGCAGATGTCGGTCGGCGTCAGCAGCACCAGCTTGCCCCGGGCGTCGACCTTGGCGAGCTCGGCGGCTGACCCGGTGCCCGCGTGGACCACCGGCACCGTCCCGCGGGTCGGCAGCCGGGGAACCGCGACGGTGATGTCCCGGCCGGCCGTCGTCTCGTTCTCCTGCCACTGCTGCTGGCCGACGGGGATCGAGGCGTCCGGGGTGTGGTAGCGGGCGGGCAGGCCGAAGGTGTGACCGGCACCGACCACCCGCATGGTGACCGTCGGCGTGGTGAGCACGCTGTAGGTGTCGTGGGCGAGGGTGCCGGTGCGCACCTTGCCGGTCGGCAGCGCCCACCAGTTCGGCTCGTCGGCGCCGTACCCGGCCCTGAGTTCCGCCGTCATCCCCCACGCGCCGGTCGCCGAGACCCGCTCGAAGTAGCTGTACGCGTCGTACGTCTCGGTCGGCACGGGCGTCTGCACCCGCACCGGCTTGGCCTTGCGCAGGTCCAGCGTGACCGTGGTGGCCTCGCTGAGCCGCACCTCCGCCACCGCCGGGATGGCGGTGTGCCACTCGCCGGCCCGGTCCTGCCACTCCACCGCGACGGCGGCCGAGTAGACACCGCCGAAGAGCGGGGCCGTCATCGTGTCCGCGCCGTCCATGCCGACCGGGCCGTCGTGCAGCAGCACCTGGTCGTCGACCGGCAGGAACACGGCGTTGCCGTACCGGACGGTGGTGGCGCCCGTCGGCGGGACGACGTTCATGGTCAGCGCGAACCGCTCGGGCTCCAGGAAGGTGCTGACCCGGGTGGTGGCCCGCAGCGTGCCCGTCGGGTCGTGGGCGTTCAGCAGGCCGGTGTAGCGCCCGAAGACCCCGTCCGTGCCGAGCACCCTGCCGTCGACGGTCACCGACACCTCGGCCGATCCGTTGCCGGGCACGACCACCTCGTCGCTGGTGACGGTGAACAGGCCGGCCGGAGCGGGCTGGTCGCCGGAGGAGATCGACGTCGTGAGCTTCAACATGATCGCCTGGTCGGTGTGGTTGGTGTAGGTGACCTTCTTGGTCAGCGGCGAGTGCGGGTAGGCCAGCCGGCCGAAGCTCAGGTTCCCGCCCGCGATGATCGTCGGGTCGATCGCGGTGCCGACGTTGACCCGGCCGACGCCCTGGGCGTACACGTCGTGCCCCAGGTCGGTGGCGGTGCCCATCAGCAGCGCCTTGATCTCCTGGCCGGTCATGCCCGGGTGCTTCTGGGCGATCAGGGCCGCGGCGCCGGCCACGTGCGGGGTGGCCATCGAGGTGCCGCTGGCGGTGGTGTAGTGCTCGTCCACCACGGTGCCCATGGCCGTGCCGGCGGCGCGGGCCGCGACGATGGCGACGCCCGGAGCCGCGATGTCCGGCTTGGCGGCGCCGTCGCCGACTCGGGGACCGCGGCTGGAGAAGTCGGCCATCGCGTCTTCCTTGTCGACCGCCGCCACGGTCAGGGCCTCGTCGGCGGCGCCCGGGGCGCTGACCGTCCCGCTCTGCGGGCCGCTGTTGCCCGCCGCGACCACGAACAGCGTTCCGGTGTCGCGGCTGAGCTGGTTGAGCGACTCGCTCATCGGGTCGGTTCCGTCGGTGGCGCCGCCACCGATGCTCATGTTGACGACCTTGGCGCCGGAGTGGGCGGCCCACTCCATGCCCGCGATGATCGCGTCGAGGGCGCAGGACCCGCCGTTGTCGCAGATCTTGCCGACCCGCAGCTGGGCCCCGGGCGCGACCCCCTTACGCAGCCCGTTGGACGCCGCTCCGGTGCCCAGGATCGTGGCCGCCACGTGGGTGCCGTGTCCGTGCCCGTCCCGGGGGCCCTGGGCGTTGCCGCTGAAGTCGAGCTGCTCGATGATCCTGCCGGCCACGTCCGGGTGGTCGGGGTCGATGCCGCTGTCCAGCACCGCCACCGACACGCCGGTGCCGTCGTACCCGCGGCTCCAGGCGATGTTCGCGCCGATCTGCGGTACGGAGGAGTCGAGGTTGATCCGGGCCAACTCGTTCAGCCACACCTTCTTGACCCCGGTCAGCGAACCGGCGGCCCGGGCGGTGGCGGCGCCGGGAGCCGTCTTGCCCCGCACGTCCTGCCACCACCGGCCGTCGCCGGCGACGGCCATCGAGCGGCCGTTGATGCTCCGCAGCGCCTTGCCGCCGGTCGCGCCGGCGACCTTGGGCGCCTTGTCGGCCGTGGCCTTCCCGGTGTAGGTGACCAGCACCGGCACCTCGCCGACCTTGCCGGCCGCGACCAGCGTCGCCAGCTTGGTCAGGTCGAACAGGCCCCAGTCGAGCACTCCGTTGCCGAGCAACGAGAGGGCGTCGTTCGGCACGACGTGCACGCTGCCCATCCGGGTGAAGGTGTGGAACACGACGTCGGATCCGTCGGGCCGTGGGGCGCTCTCGATGTCCCGGACGACCGGCCTGCCGTCGGCGTTGATGCCGACGTACACCTTGTCGCCGGTGACCAGGGTCAGCGGGAGGGTCGCGCCGGACGCCGCGACGACCCGCAGCAGGTCGTCGTTGGCGGTCACGGTCACGTTCTGCTTCTGCGGGACCTCGGGTATCGGCGCCTGTCGGATCGGCTCGGACGCGTGTGCCGCCGTGGTCGACACGACCATCGCGAAGATGGCCAGACCGACGGTCACCGCGCCCAAGCGTCGCCCGAGACGCCTTGTTGCCGGGCTTCGCCTCATCTCTCAGCTCCTGCCATTCTGCGGTTACAGATGTGCGGGTGTGTGCGTGTGGGCGCCGACGTGGTACGGCGCCTCGATGCCCGCGAAGGCTTGTGGCCGTGCGAGCCGGGTCGGGTCGGGCGCGGTCCGGGGTGGGACGGCGCCGGGCGTGGGCGATCAGGGTCTGACCATGGGGACTCCTCGCTAGAGCGGTTCGTACTCGCCAGCCACGTCGGCACCGGCCGCGCCCTCGGCGGTCGGTGCGTCTGCCGGGCTCTCCGGCGGTCCTGCCGGTGCCAGGTCGTCCTTCGCACGGCGGGCCGGCTCGGCGGGGACGCCGGCCGGTTCGGGCGTCGGCGGATCGGTGGGCAGCATGGGGAAAGTGTGCGATCAAGCCCGCTGCCGGCTCGATTGGTCAAACGCGGTATTTAAACTCGTCGCTGGCTCGCGCGCTGTTTCTTCGTCGCCGTCGAGGTCGGCGAATTTATTCGTCGCCCGCCGGCGGATGCCCCTGATCGCCGACCAGGCCCAGCTCGACGACCCGGATCGCGAGGGCCGTCCGCGACGTCACGCGCAGCTTCCGCATGGCGGACTTCAGCTGGCTGGCCACGGTCTGCGTCGACACCACCAGGGTGTCGGCGATCTGCCGGTTCGTCCGGCCGCCGACCAGCAGGCGAGCCACCTCCAGCTCGCGTGGGGAAAGCTGGTTGCCGTAGCTCGGCCGACCACGGCCCCGTGCCGTCGGGGTGCCCCGCCCGTGCTCGTGCAGGAATCGGGTCACCCGATCGGCGTCGTTGTGCGCGCCGAGCTCCGACAACCTCCGCGAGACCTCGGCCAGCATCGTCAGGCCGGACTCGCGCCGGCCGGCGGCGAGCAGGCAGCGGGCCTGATGCTCCCGGGCCAGCAGGGCGTCGTACGGGCGCGGCATCGCCTGCCACGCGGCGGCCGCCTGGCCGAACAGCGTCGCGGCGCGGGCCGGCTGGCCGTCGGCTTCGGCCAGGATCGCCCGGCATCCCACCACTGACGCCCGCGGCGCCGGCGCATCCTTCTCGCCGAGGGCCCGCGCGAACGCGGTCGCCAGGTCAGCCGCCTTGCCGAGCTGGCCGGCGGCCACCAGCGCGGCGACCCGGACCGGGGCGACCTCGGTGGCCCGGGGCCAGATTCCGCTGCGGATGGTGATCTCGGCCGGCTCTTCGGTGATCCGGAGCGCCTCGTCGACGTTGCCCGCGCGCAGGTGCAGCTGCGCCAGCGCGGCCGCGGCCTCGATGCGTTGCTGGTCGTCGCGGCCGGCAAAGCGCAGCCGCTCCTCCGCTCGGGCCCGCTCTCCGGCGGCGAGCTGCATCAGTCCGGCCACGAGGGCCGCCTCGCACCGGTCCTTGAGCCGCACCCCGTCGTCATCGCCGACCAGCGCCGTCGCCCGGTCCGCGAGCCCGTCCCAGGCGCCGGTGAACCAGTCCAGGTGGGCCCGGGTCGAGGCGATGCTGCCCAGGTGGCCGAGGAACTGGTGGTTGTCGGCGAGGGCGAGCGCCCTGGCCAGTCTCGCCCTGGCCTCCTCGTACCGTCCCCACCGCATCGCCGCCTCGGCGACGTTCGTCTGGCCGATCGCGAGCAGCGCCGCCTCCCGCGGGCTGGCGGTGTCGTCGGGGATCTGCCGCGCCTCGGTCCACCCGGCCTCCTCACCGAGCATGAGCAGCGCGAAGGCGCGTTCCAGGAACAGCCGCAGCCGCTCGTGCGGCGCGATCGACGGCGCCACCGCGGGCGCCTCGTACAGCCACCGCAGGTGCTCCGCGGCCGGCCGCGCGTCGCCGAGCGGGATGGCGAGGAAGATCCGGGCTCGCGCCGCCTCCAGCGAGTCCGGCGAGAGGCGCGGCACCGCCTCGGCGATCTCGAGCCGGCCGGCCTCCATGGCACCGGCCACCATGAGTACCCGGCCGAGCTGGAAGCGGACCAGCGCCTCCTGTTCCGGCGTCAGCGCCCGGGCCCGGAGAGCGGACCGCAAGGATTCGATGACCTTCGAGTACGGGTCGGAGCCGGGCAGCGACTGAAACTGGATCTTCGTCACGAGTCGCACCAGCGGCTCCGCCGGCAGGGCCACCGTGGTGACCAGGTTGTGCAGCAGCAGCGCCGAGGTGGCCACGTCGCCGGACTGGGTGGAGAGGTCGGCCGCCTGCTCGGTGTACCGGCACGCCGCCTCGACCTCGCCGGCCTCCCGGAAGTGCCGGGCCAGTTGCGCCACCGGGGGCAGCGTGGATTCCGCCAACGCCCGACCCGCGCGCAGGTGCATGGCCCGCCGCTCCTGCACCGCAATGGCCTCGTAGACGGCGCGGCAGGCCAGGGAGTGCCGGAACGACCACTGGCCGCGCCCGTCCTCGCGCAGCAGGCCGCAGCCCAGCGCCTCGGCCACCCGGGCACCGGCCCGGTCCTCGGGGAGCGCGGTCACCGCGTCGAGGATCGGGTAGTCGGCCGGGTCGGCGAGCACCGCGGCGGCGTACAGGACGGTGCGGGTGTCGGGGCGGAGCCGCCCGACGCGTTCCAGCACAGCGTCGCGGATGGTGGGTGGCACCTCGATGTGGTCCAGCCGACGGCGCGCCCACGCACCGTCCTGGCGGATCAGGTCGGCCCGGTCGTGCATCAGCCGCACCGACTCCTCCACCGCCAGCGGTACGCCGTCGGTCCGGGTGTGCAGGAAGGCCGCGAACTCGGCCGAGACGTGCTCGTCGGCGAGCATCGAGGAGACGATCGCGGCGGTTTCGTCGACCCCCAGCGGTTTGAGGGTCAGCCTGACCAGGTGCGCGTCGGCCGGCAACCGGGAGGAGAGCCGCAGCAGCAGCGAGTCGGCGGGCAGCTCCTCCGGCCGGTAGGTCAGCACGACGCTCACCGGCTGGGGCCGGCGGGAGACCAGGAACAGCAGGAACTCCAGGGTCGCCTCGTCCGCCCAGTGCACGTCCTCCAGGGCCAGCACCGCCACGTCGAGCCGGCTGAGCAACTCGACGAAGGCGCGGAACAGCCGGTGCCGGGCCGCGGTCGCGTCCTCCAGCGGCTCCGGGGCCGGGGGCAGGTCGGCCGCCCACTCGGGAAACAGCGGCCGCAGCGCGCCGGCCAGGCCGCTGAGCCGCAGGCCGGACACGTTGCCGATCCCCTCGCGCACCGCGTCCACCACCGCGCCGAGGGTGTACGGCTCGCGCAGCGGCGGGCAGGCCCCGACCAGCGCGCGTGGCCCACGCTCGGACGAGGACGTCAGGAACTCCCACAACAGCCGGGTCTTGCCGATGCCGGCTTCCCCGTCGAGCAGGACCACCGCCGGCGGTCGGTCGAGCGCCTCACCGAGCGCGGTAATTTCCCGGTCCCGCCCGACGAACCGCGGCACGGAAAGTGCTGGAAGTTGAGTGACGTCGATGTTGGCCTCGTTCACCAACGCCCGCCCCCTCCCGGTCGATCACCGGTTCGGGGCGATTCTCGCGCGATGATCGGGTTGATGTCCAACAATTCCCAACGCGGTCCAGTTAGTGAGACTGGTCGGATCCACCGGGCCACGATGACGCGCACATAATCGGATATGGCACCTAAATGGCTTGACTGTTACCCCGAAACCCGACGGCCGCGTCGGTCCTTTGCGGACGGCTCGCGCCACGGCCCGGAGCAGCGGATCCGGGGCCTCATCGGGTCGCCCCGCAGCCGGCGGCGGCAATACCGGCGTACCGCCGATCGGCGGCAGCCGGCACGGCGGAACGCCCGCCGAGAAGTGGCGACACAGTTCGCCGGCCCTCGCCCCGAGCCGCATTCGTGGGTATTCGCCGCACCGACCCGGGGGCCACCGGTAGCGCCCACCACGTTGGCGAAATCGGCAGCGGGAAACGGCGCCCTGCCGCCGATGCGGATTGGCGAGCCGTCCGACGGCGCGGACCATGCAGGACAGCGCCGGCCCGTTCCGGGCAAGACGCGAGCCGCTGCCGCGCGACGCGGCTGCGCGGTCGCCGCCCGATCAGGCCGGGGCCGCCAGCCGGCCGACAGCCGACAGCCGGCGGATCACCGCCGCATGGGGTACGGCGTGGCTGGTACGGCCGCCGACACCGGTGGTGGTGACGGCGGTGAGGAGCGAGTTGAGCAGCGCCTCCTCGACCGACTCGAGGACGGCGGCGAAGACCGGGTTGATCTCCCCGTCGGGGATCGGTGGCTGCTCGGGCCGGGCCGCGCTGAACGCGATCGCGTAGTCGCCGCTGCCGTTGCTGTACGACGCGCCGACCCGGCCCATCGCGAAGACCGCCCGCCGGGCGACCCGGCCGAGCTGCCGGGCGTCCAGGGGCACATCGGTGGCCACCACGATCATGCACGAGTTACCGGATGGTTCGGTCCGGTCGGGGTCCTCGACCAACTCCTCGACCGGCAGCGGGACGCCGAGCACGGTCAGCACCCCGCCGAAGTTGGACTGGACGAGGGCGCCGACGGTCGCCGGGCGGTCGCCGACCCGTACCGTCCTGGACGAGGTGCCGATGCCGGCCTTGAAGCCCAGCGCGGTGGTGCCGGTGCCGGCCCCGACGCAGCCCTCGGCCGGCGGTCCGGCGGACGCCCCGGTGATGGCGGCCAGCACGTCTTCCGCGCCGACCGGGCGGCGGCGGATGTCCGACAGGTGCCCGTCGTTGGTCTCGCCGACCAGCGGGTTGAACGACAGGCCGTCCGGCCGTTGGTCCATCAGGTAGCCGAGCAGGGCGTCCGCGGCGCGGAACACGGACAGCGTGCCGGTCAGGACGATCGGCGACTCCAGTACGCCGAGCTCGTCCACCTGGGTGGAGCCGACGAGCTTCCCGTGCCCGTTGCCGGCGTACACCGCGGCCGGCAGGGTCCACCACCCCGGGCCGAGCTGGCTCGGTACGACGGCGGTGACCCCGGTGTGCAGGTCGGCGCCGTCGTCGATGGTGGTGTGCCCGACCAGGGTTCCGGCGACGTCGGTGATCGCGTTGTGCGGCCCGGTGGGCAGCGATCCGACGACGATCCCCAGGTCGCGCGCCCGGCGGCTCAGCTGGCTCATGGTGCTCCTGTCCTCGCCCGCCGGGGTTGCGGGACGATCGGCCCGGCGACCGCCCTCCCGACCGGTCGACGGAGGCTACCTGACCCTCCCTCGGCCGGCCGGGGGCGTCCACACAGGTCCTCGGCCCTCGCGGTGGACCCGGGCGGAGGGTGGCTCAGCCGCAGTTGCCCCAGCTGTACCGGCCGGCGCTCTGCCAGCTGGTGAAGTAGAGCACCTCACCCTCGTACATCACGCACTTGTCCCGGGCGGAGCGCTGGATCGCCGCGTAGTACTTGTAGTTGCCGGGGTCGCGCACCCAGGAGCCGCCTTCCACCCGGATCCCGGCCGACACGCCGGTCGTCGAGCCGACGGCCACCCGCTTGAGGGTGGCGACGCAGTTGTACCCGCTGGCGCTGTTGTACATCAGGTAGACGTCGCCCACCTTGGTGCCGTCCGAGGCGTAGATCGACCGATGGCCGTCACTGGCGTACGCCCACGAGCCACCGAAGTCGTTGTTGCAGGCCTGCGCCGCGGTGAACGGGTTCGCCGCCGCCTGCGCCGGCGACGCGAGCGTCACCGCCGCGACGGTCGCGGAGAGAATCGAGATGGCCAGTCGTCGCGCTAGTCCGCGCACACGTTCCTCCAAGAGCTCCGGCGCCAAGATCGCGCACGTGAGCCGCCATGATCCCACAGTGGAGGGTTGGCCATGATCAGGGGCGGTGTCGCGCCCGTCCGGCTCCGCCGCGGTCTGGCCGACCCGTTGCTGGCCATGGGAGACCCGGTGCGTGGCGCAGCACGAGCCGGCGGGGCCGCTCCGCCCGGACCCGCCTCCTCTACAACGACGGTGCGGCCCGCGGGTTGTCGCCTGACTGCGGCGTCAGTCATCTGGCTGGGGGGTCAGTCATCTGACTGCCGCCTCAATCAGCAGATTCGGCCCATATCTCGGCGTTTCGGGTCATACCCGTACCGGAGCTTTGCTAGCTTCGTGAGGCCTCGTCGACATTAGCCCTATATGCGAGCTTCTGTCGACATATGTCACGACTTTCCTTTCGGACCTGTCGGCGCCCTCCCCCGCGACCGGCCGGGCCCGCACGGGTGGCATGGCACACGGCGTTCGAGCGTGGTCGCGCAGGAGGTTTGCGTTTCCGTGGAGCAGGTCCGGTACATCAGCGCGTCCACATCACCCGAGCGGCCGGTGGGTCGTGCGGCGGTCGTCGGCCCAGCGGTCGCCGATCCGCTGGACGGGCCACCCGGCGACGGCCGCGTGCCGGTGCGCCGGCGCCTGCACCACGTGTTCGAATCCGCCTGCGACCGGGATCCGTCGGCCGTCGCGCTGGAGTGCGGCGACCACCGACTGACCTACCGTGAGCTGGACGAACGCGCCAACCGGCTGGCTCACCACCTGCGCGCCCTCGGCGTCGGGGGCGGCGCCCGGGTGGCCATCCTGTTGCAGCGTTCGGTCGAGACGTACGTGGCGCTGTTGGGGGTGGGAAAGGCCGGGGCCGCGTTCGTGCCGATCGACCCCGAGTCCCCCGCCGACCGGGTCGCGTACATCGCCGAGGACTCGGCCGTCGACCTGGTGCTGACCTCCTCGGCGCTGGCCGACCGGGTGGGCGACCGGCGCGCGCTCGTCCTCGACGACAGCGCCGCCGACCTCGCCGCGGCTCGCCCTGATCGGCCGGCGCTCGACGCCGACCCGGACCCGAGCGCCTACGTGATCTACACCTCCGGGTCCAGCGGTCGACCCAAGGGGGTCGAGGTCGCCCAGTCGAGCATCTGCAACTTCCTCGACGTGGTGCCCGGCGTGTACGACGTGCGCCCGACCGACCGGGTCTACCAGGGCATGACGATCGCGTTCGACTTCGCGATCGAGGAGATCTGGCCGACCTGGGCGGTCGGCGCGACGCTGGTGGCCGGCCCGACCGACTCCCGCCGCCTCGGCGCCGAGCTGGCCGACTTCCTCGACGAGGCCCGCATCACCGTCTTCTACTGCGTGCCCACCCTGCTGGCCACGATCCCGCGCGACCTGCCCCGGATCCGGAACCTGCTCGTCGGCGGTGAGGCGTGCCCCGGCCAGCTCGTGGAACGGTGGAGCCGGCCCGGCCGGCGAATTTTGAACACCTACGGGCCCACCGAGGCGACCGTCACCGCGACCTGGGGCGAACTGCTCCCGGGCCGGCCGGTCACCATCGGGCGGCCGATGCCGACCTACTCGGTGGTGCTGCTGGACGAGCAGCGCCAGCCGGTCCCCGACGGCGAGGTCGGTGAGATCTGCATCGGCGGCCCCGGGGTGGCACGCGGCTACATCGGACGCCCCGAACTCACCGCCGACCGGTTCATCGAGCACCCGTTGGCGCCACCCGGCAGCCGGTTGTACCGCACCGGTGACCTGGGGCGGCTCACCGCCGACGGCGAGATCGAGTATCTCGGCCGGGCGGACTCCGAGGTCAAGATCCGGGGCCACCGGGTGGACCTCGGTGAGATCGAGAGCGTGCTGCTGGAGGACGACGAGGTGGCCGAGGCCGTGGTGGCGCTCGTCCCGGTCGCCGACGGCCCGGACGCCCCCCGCGAGCTGGCCGGCTTCCTCGTCCCGCACGGTGTCGGCGCGGACGGGTGGGAAGAGCTGACCGCCCGGCTCTGCCAGACCCTCCAGACGCGGCTTCCGGCCTACATGGTGCCGTCCTTCCTGGACGTCGTCGCCGCGCTGCCGACCATGCCCAGCGGGAAGGTGGACCGGAAACGGCTACCCACGCCGGTCCGCCGGCTCACCCGTACCGCCGGCCCGCTGGTGGCCGCCGCGAGCGAGCTGGAGAAGCAGATCCGCGCCGCGTGGGCGGAGGCGTTCGGCGTCGAGCCGGAGGCGCTCTCGGTCGAGGCGGACTTCTTCACCGACCTCGGCGGACACTCGCTGCTCGCGGCGCGGGTGGTGTCGCTGCTGCGGGCCCGTACGGTGGGCGTGAACCCCGCGGTCCGCGACCTCTACGCCCACCCGACCGTACGCGGCATGGCCGCCCATCTCGGCGCCGCCGAGCGGGTCGGCGGGCCCACCGCGCCGGCTCGCCCCGCTCCGCTGCGGCACAGCAGCCGCCGGATCGCCCTGGCCGGATTCGGCCAGGGCTCGGTGATCTACCTGCTGTTGCTGGCCGTCACGCTGCCGGTCTCCTACGTCTACACGCGCAACGACGGTTTCGTCTCGGTCCGCGTGCTCGCGGAACTGATGGTCGCGATCCTGCTCAGCTACCTCGGCGTGCGGTGGGTGCTGCCGGTGCTGCTGGCCCGGCCGTTGGCCGCCGGTATCCGGCCCGGTCGGTACCGCCTGTGGGGGCTCACCTACGTGCGGCTCTGGGCGTTGAACACGCTCCTGGCGATCGGACCGCTCGCCGTGCTCAGCGGATCCCCGCTGATGGCGACGTACCTGCGGCTGCTCGGCGCGCGGATCGGCCGGCGGACCATGATCGCGACCAGCGCGATCAGCCTGCCGACTCTGCTCTCCATCGGGCGGAACACCTCCATCGGGTACGGCGTCTCGCTGCGCCCCTGGCGCGCGGAGGACGGGTGGGTGGTCGTCGGGCCGATCACCATCGGAGCGCACGCCTTCGTCGGCGCGAACGCGGTGTTGGAGCCAGGCGCCTCGGTCGGGGCGCACGCCGGCGTCGGCGAGCAGACCGTCCTCGTGCACAGCGAGACGGTGCCGCCCGGAGCGCGCTGGGCGGGTTCGCCGCCGGCCCCGACCCGCCGGCTCGCGCCCACCGTCGAAGCGCTGCTCAGCTCCCACCCGCTGGACAAGGGCTGGCGGGTGCACCACCTCGCCGCGGCCGTGGTCGGCCTGATCGGCCTGGAGTTCGGGGCCATCGCGATGGTCCTGCCCAGCGTGGCGCTGGTCTGGTGGGTGCTGTTGACCCAGGGTCTGTTCGCCGGGCTCGTCGCGACCATTCCCGCCGGCGTCGTCTACGTCCTCACCGTCTGCGCGGTGGTCGCCACCGGCAAGCGGCTCGTGCTGCCGCGGGTGCCGGTCGGCTTCCACCACCGGGTCCACTCGATGCTCGGCGTCCGCAAGTGGATCGTCGACAAGCTGCTCGAATTCAGCCTGACGTTCACCAACTCGCTCTACGCGACCCTCTACACCGGTCCCTGGCTGCGCATGCTCGGTGCCCGGGTCGGTCCGGGCGCCGAGGTGTCCACCGCCGCACACCTGGACCCCGATCTGCTCACCCTGGGTGCGGAGAGCTTCGTCGCCGACATGGCCAGCCTCGGCGCCGCGACATTCGGCAACGGTCGGGTGGCGTTCCTGCCCACCCGGGTCGGCAGCCGGGCGTTCGTCGGGAACGCCGCGTTCGTACCGGCCGGCACGGTGATGGGTGACGGCTCGCTGCTCGGCGTCAGCACGCTGCCGCCCCACGACAGTGTCCCGGAAGGCACCTCCTGGCTGGGCTCACCGGCGATCCACCTGCCGGTACGCCAGAGCAGCGGATCCTTCTCCGAGGAGCAGACCTTCCGCCCGCCGCGGCGGGTGGTGGCGCATCGGCTGTTCGTCGAGTTCTTCCGTGCCACCCTGCCCGCGTCGGTGCTCGGCGCCAGCTTCTACCTCTACCTGTTGGCGCTCTCCGGGCTGGCCAACGGCCGGGACCTGCTGGTGCCCGCGCTGGTGTCGCCGTTCGTCGCGATGGCGTCGTGCGTCGGGGTGATCCTGTTCTGCGCGGCGACCAAACGCAACATCATCGGCACCTACCGGCCCCGGGTGGAACCGCTGTGGAGCCCCTTCGTCCGGCGCACGGAGTTCGTCACCGGCCTCTTCGAGGCCGCGGCGGTCCCGGTCGGCGTCGGGCTGCTGGTCGGCACTCCGTTCCTGCCGCCGGTGCTGCGCTGGTTCGGGGTCCGGGTCGGCCGGCGCACCTGGATCGGGACCACCTACCTGACCGAGTTCGACCTGGTCGAGATCGGCGACGACGCCACGGTGGGCACCGAGGTGTCGCTGCAGACCCACCTGTTCGAGGACCGGGTGATGAAGATGTCGGTGGTCACCGTCGGCGCCGGCGCCACCATCGGCACCCGGGCGATCGTGCTCTACGACGCCGTCGTCGGTGCCGACGTCAGCCTCGACTCGCTCTCCCTGCTGATGAAGGGCGAGCACCTCACGCCGGGCACCCGATGGCGCGGGATCCCCGCCCAGGGCGTGCTCACCCTCGATCCCGTCGAACAACGGGCGGCCTGACGCCGCGCGTACGGCTGCGGCCGCCACCACACGACCGCGACCGGATCCATCCATTCTCCATCCACGAGAGGAAGAACCACTCCATGAACAAGGTGCTCCTGGTGTCCGACGCCGCCTACTTCCGGGTCGACTACGAGATCAACCCGTACATGCACACCGAGGTGCAGCCCGACCACACGGCGGCGGTCGTCGAACACCTGAACATCGTCGTCGCGCACCGGGCGGCCGGCCGCCGCATCGAGTACGTGGCGTCGGCCCCGGAGTGCCCGGACATGGTGTTCACCGCCAACGCCGCGGTGGTACGGGGCAACCGGGCCGTCCTCGGCGCGCCACCACCGGAGCGCAAGGCCGAGCTGCCGTACTTCCAGGAGTGGCTGATCGAACACGACTACGACGTGGTGGAGGCGCCCTACCCGTTCAGCGGCCAGGGTGACGCCCTGGCCTGCGGCGACCTGCTGCTCACCGGCTACGGGCAGCGTACCGACCGGCGGATGCACAGCATCCTCGCCCGGGCGCTGGACTACGAGGTGGTGCCGCTGCGGACGGTGAGTCCCCGCTGGTACGACCTCGACCTGGCGGTCGCGGTCGTCGAGCCCGGGCGGACACTCGCCTACTGCCCCGAGGCCCTCGACGAGCAGAGCCGCCGCCGGCTGCGCGGACTCGGCATGGACCTGATCGAGGTGGCCGTCGAGGAGGCGGCCCGCTTCGCGCTCAACCTGATCAGCGACGGCACCACCGTGACGATGACCAAGGGAGCGCCGCGGCTGGCCGCCGAGCTGCGCGTCCGCGGCCTGCAGGTCGTCGAGCTCGACACCACCGAACTCGCCAAGGGCGGCGGTGGCGTGCGCTGCACCGCACTCACCCTCGACAACCCCCTGCCGGCCAGGCCGTGATGGCGTCGGGCACCTTCGGTCGCTGGTTCGCCGCCGGCGAGCGGGCACTCACCGGCCGTGCGCTGACCGTGCGCTCGCCCCTGTCGAAGCGGACGGAACCGCCGGTGGCGCTGGTCTACCGGGGGCCGGCGACGCTGCCCGGCTGCCCGGAGGCGACAGCGGCGCTGCTCAAGTCCAGCCGGTGGGGGTTCGACGTGCGGTACGTCGGCCCGGACGCGGACCTGCCGCTGAGCCAGCGGGCGCTGGCCGGCGCCGCGCTCTACGCCCAGCCCGGCGGCGGCACCCTCAAGCACGGCTACCGGCAGCTGAAGGCGCACCGCGACGAGATCCGGCAGTTCGTCCACTCCGGCGGGCGGTACCTGGGGATCTGCCTCGGCGGCTACCTCGCCGGGGCCACCCCCGGGTTCGCTCTCCTGCCGGGTGACACGGACCAGTACATCGGCTCCGCCGCCGCCACCGTGAGATCGGAGCGGGACACCGTCGTGGACGTCTCCTGGCGCGGCCGGCGACGCAGGCTGTTCTTCCAGGACGGCCCGTACTTCTGGCTGCGGCCCGGCGCCGAATCGGACATCCTCGCGACGTACCCGAACGGAACGATCGCCGCGATGGTCACTCGACTCGGCGCCGGCCGGGTCGGCGTCGTCGGCCCGCACCCCGAGGCCACCGACGACTGGTACCTGGACGCCGGGTTGCGCCCCGCCGACCGGCTCGGCATCGACCTCGGCCACGACCTGATCGACACCGTGATGAGGCCATGACCCAGACCGTAAACCTCACGTGGGACGACCTCGACCGGGCCGCCGAGGCGAACCGGCTCGCCACCGCCGCCCGGCGCACCAACGGTCGGGCCTCGGCCAGCGACCTGCCGGCCGGGCGTTCCCGGCTGCTGGGCGTGGACGCCGCCCGGGGAGCCGCGCTGCTCGCCATGATCGCCGTGCACTCGCTGCCGGAATCCGACGCGGCCGGGCAACCGACCTGGTGGTTCACCGCCTTCGCCGGGCGCGCGTCGGCCGCGTTCGCGGTACTGGCCGGGGTCGGTATCGCGTTCCTGACCGCTCGGCAGCGGGTCCGGCTGAGCGCCGGCTCCGGTCCGGTGGCGGCGCTGACCGTACGGGCCCTGGCCATCGGCGCGATCGGGTTGGCCCTGGGCTACGCCGACGCGTCCCTGGCGTCGGTGATCCTGCCCTTCTACGCGGTGATGTTCCTGTTGGCCATCCCGCTGGTGTTCCTGCCCACCTGGTTGGTGGCGGTCACCGGCGTGGTCGTCGCTGCCGCAGCTCCCGTCCTCCAGCACCTGCTGCTGCCGCGGTTGCCGGAACCGACCTACGACAACCCGGGATTCGGCCACCTCGTCGGCGACCCGGTCGCGCTGCTCACCGAGCTGACGGTGACCGGAGAGTTCCCGGCCATGACGTGGCTGGCGTACCTGTGTGCCGGCCTGGTCGTCGGGCGGCTGGCGCTGACCCGGATGAGAGCCATCCTCGGGATGCTCGGCACCGGGGTCGCGTTCGCCGTCGCGGCGCCGGTGGCCTCGTCGGTCCTGCTGGACCGGTACGGCTTGCAGCAGATCTCGGTCACCCAGCCGACGAGCGGGCTGGACGCGACGCAGATCGCCGAGTTCCTCGCGTTCGGCGGGGACGGCAGCACGCCCACCTCGACGTGGTGGTGGCTCGCGGTCGACGCGCCGCACACCGGCACCCCGCTCGACCTGCTCGCCACCACCGGGAGCGCGCTGGCCCTGCTCGCCGTCATGCTGCTCGCCAGCCGGGTGACCCGCAGCCTGCCGCGGCGGGCGATCTCCCTGCTGCTGCTGCCGCTGGCCGCTGCCGGTGGCATGGTCCTGACGCTCTACACCGCGCACATCATGTTCATGAACTCGGACCTCGACTCCTTCGCGCCCGTGCCCGGATACCTCGCGCAGGTGGTGGCGTTCGTGTCGTTCGCCTTCGCCTGGTGGGCCACCGCCGGTCGAGGCCCGCTGGAGGGCCTGGTGACGGCGATCTCCGGCGGCACTCGCCGACTGGCGGCCCGCGACGGTCGGCGACCCGGCGCCGGGATGTCGAGGTACGCGCCCGAACCCCGGACGTACCGGGTCGAGCCGCCGGCGACGGGATGGCGTCCTGGCTGAGCGGGCGGACGGTGACGTGGGGCAGGCCGGGCAGGACCCGCGGCTCGCCGGAGCACGGCGGATCGGTCGGCGGCGTCTCCTGGTCGGTGCCGGTGCCGCCGGCACCCTGACCGCGCTCGGCTGGGTCGGGGTGTCGGCGGTGTCCGGAGACGGGCCGCTGGCGCTGGTCTACCGGGGTCCCGCCGCCTGCTCCGGCTGCGCGGAGGCGGTGGCGGCCCTGCTGCGCGGCGCACCGGTCGGGTTCCGCACCGAGTACTGCGGCCCGGACGAGGAACGGCCGGTGTCGCGCAGCGCGCTGGCCGAGGCGGCGGTGTACGCGCAACCCGGCGGCGGGAACGTCGGCCCGGCCTGGCGGCGGATGCGGGACTACGCCGAGGAGATCCGCGGCTTCGTCCGCTCCGGTGGGCACTACCTCGGCTTCTGCCTGGGGGCGTACCTGGCCGCCGCCGATCCCGGCTTCGGCCTGATCGACGGGAAGGTGGGCCGGTACATCGGCACCGCCGGGGCGAGCGTCGACAGCACCGACGACACGGTGGTCGAGGTGCGCTGGCGCGGTCGCGCCCGGCAGATGTACTTCCAGGACGGGCCGACGTTCCAGTTGCGCCCCGGCGCGCCGGGCAGCGTGCTCGCCACCTACGACACCGGCGCGGCCGCCGCCGTTGTCACCGCCTACGGCGCCGGGCGGGTGGGCCTGGTCGGGCCGCACCCCGAGGCCGACCGCTCGTGGTACGCCGACGTGGGGCTGACCAACCCGGACGGCGTCCGGTTCGACCTGGGCCACGACCTGATCGACGCCACGGTGGATCGGAACGGCCCGGCTCTCGACGGAACCTGACCTGCTGTCCGCTGAACCGGTCGCGGCCGGGCTGCCGAGCCGCGCCCCGGTTCCTTGCGCCCGGACGATACCTAGAACTACTATGCATCAAAGTTCTAGAGATGGGTGCGGGGAGGTCTCGTGCGGGTCACCAAGGATCTCGTGGCCGCTTCGGCGACGCCGATGGTGTTGGGCATCCTGGCCGAGGGCGAGAGCTACGGCTACGCCATCCTCCGCCGGATCAACGAGCTCTCCGGTGGCGAGCTGGACTGGACCGAGGGCCTGCTCTACCCGTTGCTGCACCGGCTCGAGCGCCTCGGCCACGTCGAGTCGAGCTGGCAGTCGGTCGCCGGGGAGCGGCGGCGCAAGTACTACCGCATCACCCGGAGCGGCCTGGCCGAGCTCGCCGAACAACGCCGCCAGTGGGACACCGTCGTGGGCACGCTCAAGCAGGTCTGGCACGGCTCCGGCGACTTCCGGCCGTTCACCGCGATCCCCCTGGAGGGTCAGGCATGACAGCGCCGGAGGCTCGGAGCGAACTGGAGGCCCAGTTCGCCCAGTGGCGGCAACACGTGGAGCGCCGCGCGGAGCTGCACCAGTCCGACGCCGACGAACTCGAAGACCATCTGCGGGGTTCGGTCGACGAGCTGATGGCCGTCGGCCTGCGCGCCGACGAGGCGTTCCTGGTCGCGGTCAAGCGGATGGGCAGCCTCAACGACCTGTCCCGCGAGTTCGCCCGGGAACATTCGGAACGGCTCTGGAAGCAACTGGTGCTGACCGGTGGGACGGACGGCCCCGTGGCGCCCACCCGGGCCCGGCGTGACCTGTACGCGGTGGCCATCTGCGCGGCGGGCGCGGCGGTCTCGGTCAAGGTGCCGGAGCTGTTCGGGATGCGCCTCGACGAGGACGGCCGGTTCTACGCGACCAACCTCGGCCTGTTCACGCTGCCCTGGCTGGCGGCCTTCCTGGCCTGGCGCCGGCAGGCCGGCAGGGCGCTGATCGGGGCGATGGTCGCGCTGTTCGCGCTCGGCGCGGTGGCGGCCAACGCCTATCCCCTCGCCGAGGACTCCCAGTCGGTGGTCCTGACCAGCATCCACCTGCCCATCGCGCTCTGGCTCGTGGTCGGCCTGGCGTACGTGGCCGACGACCTGCGCTCGTCCCGCCGACGGATGGACTTCATCCGGTTCACCGGCGAGTGCTTCATCTACTACGTCCTCATCGCCCTCGGCGGCGGCGTGCTGACCGCGTTCATGTTCGGCACCTTCGAGGCCATCGGGCTCTCCCCGGAGGGCTTCGTCTCGCAGTGGTTGCTGCCCTGCGGCGCGGCCGCCGCGGTGGTGGTGGCCGGATGGCTCGTCGAGGCCAAGCAGAGCGTCGTGGAGAACATCGCGCCGGTGCTCACCCGGCTGTTCACCCCGCTGTTCACCGCCGTACTGCTGGCCTTCCTCGCCGCTCTCGGGCGCAGCGCGAACGGCATCAACGTCGAGCGGGAAGCGCTGATCCTGTTCAACCTCCTGCTGGTCGTGGTGCTGGGGCTGCTGCTCTACTCGATCTCCGCCCGCGATCCGCTGGCCCCGCCCGGCCTGTTCGACAAGCTGCAGTTCGCCCTCGTGGTCAGCGCCCTCGTCATCGACGTGCTGGTACTGCTGGAGATCACCGGGCGGATCACCGAGTACGGCACCACGCCCAACAAGGCGGCGGCCCTCGGCGAGAACGTCATCCTGCTGGCCAATCTCGCCTGGTCGGCGTGGCTGCTGCTGGGCTTCGTCCGCCGGCGCGCCCCGTTCGCGGCGATCGAACGCTGGCAGACCGGCTACCTGCCGGTGTACGCCGCGTGGGCCTGGGTCGTGGTCCTGGTCTTCCCCCCGGTGTTCGCCTTCCTCTGATCCGCCAGCGCCCCGACGCCGCGACGAGACTCCCCCACCGGCCGTCGCCGCCGTGCGGCACGGCGGCGCGGCGTGACCGTCCGGCGACGGCCACGATCACTCAGGTGATGGCGCCTTGCCGACGCGTGCTGCACTGTGGAGGTTCCTCGACGTCGAGCGTCGACAGCCGGGCAGCCGCGGGAGGATGCGATGGACAGCCGTGCGAGACGGAAGGTCCGGTGGGCGGCGATCGCCGCGGCGATGGTCGGCCTCGCCGGCCTGGCGGTTGGGACCGTCCAGGCCGCCCGGGTCTTCCTGGGCCAGCCGCTGGACGTCCAGGCGAACACCGCCGACGTGGTGAGCATGGTCGTGGCGCTGATCGCGCTCGTCGTCGGCGTGGTCGGCGTCGTCCTCACCGGCCGGCAGCTCAGGCAGGGGCGGCCCGGGTCCCGGGAGTCCACCACGGTCCCGCAGACCCAGATCATCAGCGCCACCGCACCGGGCGCCGCCGCGTACGGCGCGATGAACGGCGACGTGATCCACCACCAGTTGCCACCTCGCCGGACCGACGAGCCGACCGGCCCGCAGGCGTGAGGCGGCCCCGGTGACGGAGGCAGGCACCCCGGACGACCCGACCCCCGCCCCGGCGCCGTACCGGCAGGACGTCCACGCCGACGGCGGGAACGCCGCCGGGGTGATCGGCGGGGACCTGCACGTGTGGGGCGACGGCATCCCGCTGTTCGTGCTGCGCAACTGGCGGCCGTCCCCGGCCGTGCCGTCCGACTGGCTGCGCGAGGTGCCGAGCCGGATGCTCAACGCCCGGTACCAGGTGGTCCCGTTCACCGGGCGGGAGGACGACCTCGCCGCGCTGGAGGCGTGGCGGGACAGCGAGGCGCCGATGGCGGCCCGGTGGCTGCACGGCCCGGGCGGGCAGGGCAAGACCCGCCTGGCCACCCGGCTCGCCGAACTGTCCGTGGCCGGCGGTTGGAAGGTGCTCGTCACCGTCCAGGGACCGGGCACGGTGCTCCCGGGAGCCGACAGCCAGGATCTGCGCACCGACGGCGCGGTCGGCCTGCTGGTGATCGTCGACTACGCCGACCAGTGGCCGCTCACTCATCTGACCTGGCTGTTCAGCAACTCGCTGCTGCAGAAGCCGGGCCTGCCCGTCCGGGTGCTGCTGATCGGCCGCACCGACGACGCGTGGCCGCTGACCCGGGCGGCCCTGGTCGAGCGGTTCGTCGACACCTCCACCCAACTCCTCCGTCCGCTGGGCAGGGCACCCCGTCCGGACGGGGCAGAGGGTCCCCGGGAGGCCATGTTCCAGGCCGCCCGCGACGGCTACGCCGCCGGGTACGGCATCGACGGGTCGTCGGTCGGCCGGCCCGCAGGGCTGGACCACCCCGACTTCGGGCTGACCCTGACCATCCACATGGCGGCCCTGGTGGCGGTCGACGCGCAGGTGGCCGGGCGGCCGATGCCGTCGACCGGTACCGCGGGCCTGACCGTCTACCTGCTGGACCGCGAGCAGCTGTGGTGGGCGCGGCGGCTCGGCGACCCCGGCCACGAACTCGTCCCCACGGAGCGGACGTACCGTACGCCGCCGGCGACCATGAACCGGCTCGTGTTCGGCGCCGCGCTCACCGGAGCCGTCCCGCACGCGCAAGGACGGGAGGTCGTACGACGGCTGGGGGTCACCGCCGACGGCGACGCCGCGCTGGCCGACCACCGGTCGTGCTATCCCCCGTCGCCGCCCGGCGCCGACACCGTGCTGGAGCCGCTGTACCCGGACCGGCTCGCCGAGGACTTCCTGGCCCTCACCGTCCCCGGCCACCGGGCCGACTACCCGGCCCAGAGCTGGGCCCGGCCGGCGACGGCGGCGTTGTTCGGCGTGGACGAGCCGCCGCCGGCCTGGTCGCCCCGGGCGGTGGGAATGCTCGCCGCGGCGGCCCAGCGGTGGCCGCACGTCGGACCGGAGTGCCTCTTCCGCCTGGTCGACGACCGTCCGGCCGTCATCCTCGCCGCCGGCAACGCGGCGATCGGCGCCGTCACCGGGCTCGACGGGCTCGGCTTCCGCCGGCTGACCGCTCTCGCCGAGCACCTGGAGGCCACGGAGGACACCGACCTGCTACCCGCGATGGCGGCCGTGCAGACCCGGCTGGCGCCGTACCGATTGGCCGAGAACCCCGACCCGGAGGCCCGGATCGCCGTGCTGACCGACCTGGCCGGCGTGCAGACGTACGCCGGCCGCTACAGCCAGGCCGCGGCGACCCGCGAGCGGGCGACCGGCATCCTCCGCAGGCTCAGTGCCGAGGTCGACCCGTCCGACGACCGCAGCCCGGCCGGCCAGCTGCGACACCGCGCCAGCAACCGGCTGGGCAGCGCCCTGGTCGACCTGAGCGCGGACCTGTCGGCCGCCGGGCGACGCACCGAGGCGGTCCGGATGGCGCAGCAGGCGATCGCGCTGTACCGGGAGTTCGGCGCCGCCCGCCCCAGCCCGGACTTCAGCCACGCGCAACTGGTCAGCGGCCACGTGGCGAGCCGGGCCGGCCGGCCGGCCGAGGCGCTGCCCGCGTTCCAGGCGGCCATGCGCATCCGTCGACGCCGGATGGACCTCTCGCCGCTGGAGCTGGGCGACGTGTGGTTCCTCGCCCTGCACGATCCCGTCGCCCGCACCCTCCTGCGGGCGCTGAACACCGTGCCCCCCTTCCGCCGACGGCTGCAACGCCTCGAGGAGACCTACCTCAGCCCGATCGACCGGATTCCGAACCGCTGGCGGTATCCGGCGAGCGTCGAGGAACGCGCCGCGGATCTCGTGCAGAGCCTCAGCCACCTCAGTAGGGCGTTGGCGGACACGGGCCGGTACCTGGAGGCCCGGCGCGCGTCGGCGCTCGCCGTCGTCCTGGCCCGCCGGCATCGGCGGATCCGTCCGCTGCTGGGCGGAGCGCTGACCGAGCTGGCCCGCGCCCTGCTCGCGACCGGCCAGGTGGACGCCGCCCGCACCGCGGCGACCCAGGCCGTGGCCATCCACCGGGAGCTCGCGGTCGCCCCGGACGACATGGGGAATCCCTCGCTCTCGGTGGCCCTGCTGCAGCTGAGCCGATGCCGGGCGCGGACCGGCGACGCGGCCGGCGCGGTGGCCGCCGCCGAGGAAGCCGTCCAGGTCCTCCGGCCCGCGGTCGCCAACGACGCCGCGCTGGAGTCCGAGCTGCCCCAGGTGTTGGGCAACCTCGCCGACCGGCTCCGGGACGCCGGCGACCGGGGCGGCGCGGTCCAGGCCGCGACCGAAGCCGTGGCGGTGGCCCGGAGGATGGTCCGGGCCGAACCCGCGATCCACACCATCATCCTGGCCGGTGCCCTGCACACCCTGGCCACCTGCCTGACGGCGGCCGGCCGGCGAGCGGAGGCGTTGAGCGCCGCGACCGAGTCCGTACAGCGGTGGGCCGAGGTGCCCGGGGCCAGCGGCCGCACGCCGGAACGGGCCGCGGCCGCCCGGACGAGGCGACGGCTGCTGCTGGCCGACCACGGCCGGGCCGGCGCGCTCCGGGCGACCGCCGACGTCGCCCGGGCCTCGGTCGCGGCCGCGTGGTGGCGGACCACCGCGCTCGTCCACACCGTCCTGCGCCCCAGGCTGGTCAACGACCGCTGGCGGAGCTGACCGTCCCGCCCGGCTGCCCGTACGCCCACCGGGTCGTCCGTGGGAGCCGGCCTGTCACCGCGCCCGACCGTGGATAGGGTCGGTGGATGCCATCGCCACCTGGACCACGTCGTTGACGAGCCACGGCGAGCAGGCCCGGCCCGGCCTGGCGCCCGGCGCGCGCTCACCGGCGGGCACCCTGTTCGCGGCTCTGTACGGCGAACTGACCCCGCACCCGTGGCGCGACCCGGACTCCGAACTGGATCCCTACTTCCTGTTCCACGAACGGTCGCTCGCCATGGGGTGGCTCGACGGCCGGGCGGCCGGGGGCCCCGAGGACGCAGACCTCAGGGCGGCCGGCCTGTGGGGCATGAACGACGCCGGGGAGGATCATCCGCTCGCCGCACCCGGGTCGTCCCTGGTCGCCTGGTTCCAGGTGGGCGCCGAACCGGTGACCGGCGACCGGCCGCTGCCGGTGCAGCCGTTCCTGCGCTGCGCCGGCGACGCGGTGGCCCGGATCGGCACCCTTCGACTGCGGGCGGTGCAGGTGCTGCTGCCCGTCCAGGGTCTGGCCGCGGCGGCGCGTCCGGAGCCCGCGTTGTCCCCGTCGCTGCTCGGCGCCGGCTGGTTCCGCGACGGTGATCCGGGGTCGCGGACGCGGCTGCGGGTCACCCTGGACAGCGGGCAGGCGCCGTCCGTCCCCTCGGCCGCGCCGCGGCTGCGGGAGTGGCTGAGCCAGCTGGACCAGGACGTGTTCCGGTGCGAGACGTACTCGCTGACCGACCACGATCCGCTGACCGTGCGGCCGCCGTTCGACGACGCCTTCTGGAACGGACCGTCCCGGCACCGGGCGACCTTCCACGGGACGCTCGCCGAGTGGTCCGTGGACGCGCTCGGCTGGCTGGGCGCCTTCCTCGCCGACCTGAGCGCCCGGCAGGGGGTCGACACCCCGCTGCTGCTCACCGCCAGCCGGTTCTGACCGCCGGCGGAGTCGGTGCTGCCCGGCGCGCCGCCACGGGGACGGCGCGCCGGGAACCACCGGCGCCCGGCCGGCCGGGTCACCCCGGTTCGTCGCCGAGGTGCAGCCGGGGCCAGGCGTCGAGGTCGCGCAGCAGCTGGCGGTCGTGCGTGGCGACGACCACGGCGGCCGGCGTGCTGCGCAGGCCCTCGGCCAGTTCCTCCACCAGGGCGATGGAGAAGTGGTTCGTCGGCTCGTCGAGGAGCAGCACGTGTGGGCGGGCCGCCAGCGCGACGGCCAGGTCGAGTCGGCGCTGCTGCCCGACGGACAGCTCGGCCACCGGACGGCGGGCGTCGGCGGCGGTGAGCAGCCCCAACGACGACAGCGCGACGATCTCGCCGTCGTCGAGCAGCCGCGCACGGACGAGCCGCCGCAGCTGCGCCGCGAACCAGTCGACGGCCCCGGCCCGGCTCGGTTCGTCCGATTCCTGACCGAGCAGCTCGACCCGGGTCGAGGGCGCGCGAGTGACCGAGCCCTCGGCCACCGGCAGCCGGCCGGCCAGGGCGCTCAGCAGCGTCGACTTGCCGGCCCCGTTGGCGCCGGTGACGACCAGACGCGCCCCGGAGACCAGCGCCAGCGACACCGGACCGGCCAGCCGGCCCGGCACCGCCACCCGGTGCGCGGTCAGCAGCGCGACGCCGGGTCGAGCCGGCAGATCCGGCATCCGGAACCGCAGCGGCGGCGGCGGCGCGTCCACGGCATGCTGGTCGAGCTCGTCACGCCGCCGGTGCACGGCGCGCACCAGCGCCGGAGCGCGGGTCGCGCGCTGGTGCTTGCCGGTTCCCTTGTCGGGCCGCCACCCGGACACCAGCCGGTTCTGGGCCTCGGACAGCTGCCGGGTGAGGCGGGTCCGCTCGATCTGCTGCTGCTCGAACTCCTCCTCCCAGCGGGCGAGTTCGGCCCTGCGGCCGTGCTGGTAGCCGGCGAACCCGTCGCCGTACACCCGGGGACGCCCGTCGCGACTGCGGTCGAGGTCCAGGATCGACGTGGCGACGTCGGACAGCAGCGCGCGGTCGTGGCTGACCACCACCACCCCGCCCGGATGTCCGCGCAGGCGAGCGGTGAGGAACTCCAGGCCGCCGGCGTCGAGGTGGTTCGTCGGCTCGTCCAGCAGCAGGAAGTCGTGACCGGCGCCCAGCACGCACGCCAGGCGTACCCGGTAGCGCTGCCCCACCGACAGCTCGGCCAACCGCCGGGTGCGGTCGGTCACGGCGTTCAGGCCGGCCAGGGCGACGTCCACCCGGCGGTCGGCGTCCCAGGCGTCGAGCGCCTCGGCCGCCGCCAGGGCGTCGGCGTACGCGCCGGCTGCCGCCGTCTCACCGTTGGCCAGCGCGGCGGACGCCGACTCGAACGCGGCGAGGACCCGCCGCACCGCGGCGAGTTCCACCTCGATCACGTCGCCGACGGTGATCCCGCCCGCCGCGCTCAGCTCCTGCTCGACCAGGCCGAGACTGCCGAACCGGTGCACGGTCCCCGACTCCGGGGTCAACCCGCCGGACAGGGCGGCGAGCAGCGTCGACTTGCCGCACCCGTTCTCGCCCACGATCCCCCAGCGGGCGCCGGGTGCCACCGCCATGCTGACGTCGTCGAGGATGGTTCGCCCGCCGCGTACCACCCGCAGGTGGTCGGCAACGAGCTGGGCCTGCCCGCGGGCAGGCATGATTGTGGTGATCGTCATCTGCTTCCTCCGAACGGAGGCGCACTCGTCCCGCGCGCAAGGGGCGGGGGTGCGCTCTTCGACTGACCCGACCGGAATGCGGCCGGAAACGTCAGAACGACCCGTTCGTCGCGATCAGCGAGCGACAACGGGCCGTCCGGAGTCGGATCAGAGGAAGAGCGAATGCGTCACGGATCGAGCGTACCTCCGATGGCGGGTCGGTGCCGACCCGGTCTTCCGCGCACCGGATCGACCGCCGGCCCCCGCGGCTCGCTGCCGGTCAGGCATGGTCGCGGCCGGAACGGGAATCGGGGTGCCGCGAGCAGCGCGGACGGAGGAGACGGCCGATGACGGACCCAACGCGCACCGGGTCGGAGGCCCGCGCGGACGGCGGCTTCGCCGTGGTGGAGCTGTTCACCTCCCAGGGTTGCTCGAGCTGCCCGCCCGCCGAGGAGGTGCTGACCGAGATCGAACGCGACGCCCGGCAGCGGAGGCTGCCCGTGTTCGCCCTCGGCTTCCACGTCGACTACTGGGACTACCTGGGCTGGCCCGACCGGTTCGCCGACGCGGCGTACACCGCCCGGCAGGAGGCGTACGCACGGGCCCTCGGCGCCGGACGGTTGTACACCCCGCAGATGGTCGTCAACGGCACCGTCGAGTTCGTCGGTTCCGACCGACGCCAGGCGGCCACCGCGATCGCGTCCGCGCTGACCGCGGTTCCCGGCACGCCGCTCACCCTGTCGGTCGCCGACTCCCCCGGTGGCGGCCGGGTGCTGGTGGACTACCAGACCGTCCCGACTCCGGCGGTGTTGAACGTGGCGGTCGTGGAGCGTGGCCTGGACAGCGAGGTGGCTCGGGGCGAGAACGCCGGGCGGACGCTGCGGCAGGACAACGTGGTACGCGCCTTCTCCTCGATGCGTCCGGAAACCGAGCGGGGTCGGGTGGAGCTGGCGGTGCCGCCGGACCTCGATCCCCGGCAGGCCTCGGTGATCGGCTACCTGCAGAACGCCGGTGACAACGCCGTCGTCGGCGCCGCGGCCGTCGACATGTCCGCAGCACCTCGATGAGACCTGCGCTGGACGGCGTCCCTGGCTGAGGGCGTGCACCGACCCGGCGGTGGTGCCGTTGTCGTACCGGTGGTCCATGATCCCTGTCGTCACAGCGGCGCGGATGTGGGCCGGCGTGGGGCAGCACCCTGCCCGGAGCCGGTCTCCGGCGGGGAGGTCGGAGATGACGGAGGCGGTCGAAGCCTCGTGGCGACGACGAAGCGTGCTGCGGGTGGTGCCACCCGCCCGGGCGCGCAAACTGGCCAAGGTGCCCTTCGTCGAGTTGGCCGACGGGCGCCTGCAGGGCGTGGTGTCCAGCGGCTCCGACATCGAGCGGGTGTACGTCTCGTCGGTGGCCGCCGGCACCCACGCGTACCACTGCAGCACCAACAACAACCGGCCGTGCGGCGGGCTGCGCGGCAACCCCTGCAAGCACCTGCACGCGCTGGCCGACGAGGCGATCATCCAGTACGGCGTCGAGCCGGTCGCCCGCTACCTGCGGGTGGACGTCGGCGACGGGGTGGAGACCGGCGCCGAGCTGTTCGCCCGGATGGATCCCCGGCACGAGCCGAGCCCGGCCGCGGTGGTGTTCAGCCGGTTCCTGCACCACCTGGCCTACCTGGAGGTGCCGGAGAGCACCGCGCCGCTGCCCGAGTTGCAGTGGTTCCCGGCCAGCGCGGCGGTGGGCTGATGCTGGCGCACCAGATGACCCGGCTGCGCGCGGACGTGCCGGCCGGGCTGGCCGAGGCCCTCGACGTGGTCGCCGGCTTCGACGACGTGCTGACCCGGGGTCTGGCCCGGCTCGGCGAGGACGACGCCGCCGCGCTGGCGGCGCTGGCCGACGCGGTCGCCGGCACCCCACTCGGTACCCGGGTGGCCGAGGCGGTCGGCAAGGTGACCGCCGGCTCGGTCGCGGAGGAGCACCTCGCCGTCCTGGCCGGGGCGCGGTCGGCCCTGCTCGGCGCGGCGCACGACGCCCTGCTCGGGCAGCTCGACGGCGTGCTCGGGCGGGACCGGTCGCCGTGGCCCGGGCAGGCCGCCGCAGCGACGCACGTCTCCCCCGCCCTGCTGGCGGCGCGGGCCTGGCTGCACGAGGTGGCGCTCACCGGTTGGCGCGGCGTCGACCACGAGCTGGTCTCGGCGGTCGGGGCGCCGGTGGAGGCCGCGCTGGCCGAGCCCGGGTCGCGCCGGCTCGCCGTACTGCTCGACGGGCTGGCCGCCGAGCTTCGGGCGTGCGTACCGGTGGCGGCGATGCCCCAGGTGCCGGTCCGACGCTGGGCGGACCTGTGGGCCCGCGGCATGCTGCTCACCCAGGGCGCGCCGGCCGGGCCGGCGGCGGACGTCGAGCGGGTCTCCGGGCGGTTGCTGCCGCTCGGCGTGGACGTCCACGAGCACGACACCGCGGTGCAGGTCCAGCTGCACGCGGTGCTCGAACCGGCCGGCGGCGGGGCGCCACGACTGGTCCGCGCCACGGTGGGCGCCGCGAAGGTGGCCACCATCGTCGGGCCGGCCATCTGGCGGCTCTTCCCGGGGCAGCCCACCCTGCTGCGGGCGCTGGCCGAGCGGCGGGCCGTGACGGTCACCGACCTGCCGCTGCACGGCGGTGACCTGCGCTGGGACGACACCCGGGCGGAGTTGGGCGAGCCGACCGACCCGTTCGCGACAGCGCGGGTGCTGCTCGGGTCGGCGGTCGCGGCGTCGACACCGCCGCTGGACCGGCACCCGGCCGCGATCGCCGAGCCGGTGCTGGTCGAGGGCGGCCGGGTGCGCGAGGACGACGGCGGGCTCGCCCTCGACCTCGACGGCGAGCGGGTAGCGGTGGCCGCCGACCGGCTGCCGGCGAGCGGCCCGCTCACCCGGGACCGGGTGGCCGGCGCGTCGGCCTGCCTCGGCCTGCTGCGCTGGGACGACGGCCGCTGGCTCCTGCACCCCCTCGCCGTACGCTTCGTCAGCAAGCGGCAGGTGGCCGAGGCGCACAACGGCGACTGGGCGGGCGGGATCACCGACCCGAAGGTCGCGAAGGCCGAGGCGAAGGCGGGCGACGCCGTGGCGGTGCTGCGCGAGCGCGCGGGACGGTTGCTGCGCCGATGACCACGACCGAGCGCAACGACGAGAATCGCCGGCAGGTCCTTTACTGGCGGCTGCTGGCCCGGCTGTTCAGCCCCGACGAGCAGCCCGCACTGGAGTCGGCGAGCATGGCCGTCGTCGAGGATCTCGGCCTGCCGGCCGCGCTGCTCGACCCGACGGTCTCGGTCGACACGGTGGTCCAGCGCTTCCCGGCGCTCGCCGACGAGCTGCGCGGCCTGCTCACCACGGGCGACGACGAATCGGCCGCCGGCCCCGCCCGACCCGGCGAGGCCGAGGTACGCCGGGCGGCGCTGGTGTCGAAGCTGCTGCTGAACGTGTTCGCCACCGGCTCCGGGTCGGTCAGTGCCGGCCAGCTCGCCCGCTGGCAGTCCGACGCCGGCTGGTTCGAGCAGGCGCTCGGCGCGGCGCCCGGCGAGCTGCGTCGGCAGGGCGGCGAGCTGGGCGGCACGCTGGCCGGGCTGGAGGGCGACCTGGTCCGTCGGATGCACCTGCGGGAGGTGCTGGCCGACCCGAAGCTGGCGAGCAGGCTCACCCCCAGCATGTCGTTGATCGAGCAGCTGCTGCGGGACAAGGCCAACCTGTCCGGGGTGGCGCTGGCCAACGCGAAGGCGCTGATCCGCCGCTACGTCGACGAGGTCGCCGAGGTGCTGCGGACCCAGGTGGAGCAGACCAGCGTCGGCACCGTCGACCGCTCGGTGCCGCCGAAGCGGGTGTTCCGCAACCTCGACCTGGACCGCACCATCTGGCAGAACCTGACCAACTGGAGCCCGACGGACCAGCGCCTCTACGTCGACCGGCTCTACTACCGGCAGACCGCCCGGCGCACCACCCCGGCCCGGCTCATCGTGGTGGTGGACCAGTCCGGGTCGATGGTCGACTCGATGGTCAACTGCACCATCCTGGCGTCCATCTTCGCCGGGCTGCCCAAGGTGGACGTGCACCTGATCGCGTACGACACGCGGGCGCTGGACCTGACCCCGTGGGTGCACGACCCGTTCGAGGTGCTGCTGCGCACCAACCTCGGCGGCGGCAACGACGGGCCGGTCGCGATGGCGATGGCCCGACCCAAGATCGTCGAGCCGAGGAACACCGTGCTGGTGTGGATCTCGGACTTCTACGAGTTCGACCGGTCGCAGCCGCTGTTCGACGGGATCGAGGCCGTCCACCGCTCCGGGGTGCGGTTCATCCCGGTCGGTTCGGTGAACAGCTCCGGTCAGCAGAGCGTCAACCCCTGGTTCCGGCAGCGCTTCAAGGACCTGGGCACCCCGGTCGTCTCCGGCCACATCCGCAAACTCGTCTTCGAGCTCAAGAGCTTCCTCACCTAGGAGACCAGCCCCTGATGTCCGACATGCTGCGCGCCCCCGCCGAGGTCAAGTACGCCGACGAACTCGACTGGCTGGAGTCGGTCGACACCGGCCCGAAGCCGTTCTCGTGGCGGCTCAGCCCGCGGATGGTGCGGCTGTTCATCCTCGGCTCGGAACGGGCCGACGGCCTGGACCGGCAGATCCCGCAGAAGTGGTTCGGCGACCGCAGCTTCGTCGAGCGGGCCATCGTCACCCTGGCCTCCGACCGCGGACTGCTGCTGATCGGCGACCCGGGCACCGGCAAGAGCTGGCTGGCCGAGCTGCTGGCCGCGGCGATCTGCCGCAACTCCACGCTGGTCGTGCAGGGCACCGCCGGCACCACCGAGGACCACATCAAGTACTCGTGGAACGTGTCCATGGTCATCGCCCGGGGCCAGTCCCGCGAGTCGATGATCCCGTCGCCGATCATGACCGCGATGGAACAGGGCGTCATCGGCCGCTTCGAGGAGCTGACCCGTACCACCAGCGACGTGCAGGACGCGCTGATCTCGATCCTGTCCGAGAAGTACGTCTCGATTCCCGAGCTGGACCGGGACAGCATCGTCTTCGCCAAGCCCGGCTTCTCGATCATCGCCACCGCGAACAGCCGCGACCGGGGTGTCAACGACCTGTCCTCGGCGCTGAAGCGGCGGTTCAACTTCGTCCGGATCCCGGTGGTGACCAACAAGCGCAGCGAGGCGGAGATCGTCCGCTTCCGTACCGAGGAGCTGCTGCGCCGGCACCACATCGACCTGGACGTGCCGCCCACCCTGCTGGACATCCTGTTGCAGAGCTTCGCCGACCTGCGGGCCGCGGCCGCCTCGGCGGCCAGCGACGACGAGAAGCTGGAGTCGGCGCTGTCCACCGCGGAGCAGATCGGGGTGCTGGAGGACGCCATCCTGCACAGTCAGTTCTTCGGCGACCGCGCCCTGCGCCCGGAGATCCTCGCCGGGTCGCTGATGGGGTCGCTGGTCCGGCGCAGCCCCGAGGACCTGGCCATCCTCAACAAGTACCTGCACGGGGTCGTCGAGCCGCGGGCCAAGCAGGACGGCGGTGACTGGGCTGGCTTCCTCGACGGCGGCCGCCAGGCGATCGCGTCGCTGTCGTGACCGCCGCCCCCGACGCCGGCCTGTTCGGCGCGCTGCGCGAGCAGCTCGCCGACGCGGCCGCCACCTTCGCCGACTCCCCCGACGCGCTGGCCGGCATCCTGGCCGGGATCGTCGACGACGTCGACCGGGCCCTGGGCGAACGGCTGGAGATCTTCCCGGTGTGCCACCACTCACCGGCCTCCGCGCTGGCCATGCTCCGGCGGCTGCGTGCCAAGCAGCCGAAGGTCGTCTACCTGGAGCTGTGCGAGGACCTCCAGCCGCTGCTCACCGAGCTGCGCAACTGCCGCCTCCCGGTGGCCGTGCAGGCCTTCGCCACCGAGCTGGCGGGCTTCCCCGCCGAGTGGGCCCCGCTCAGCGTCGTCGCCCCGATCACCGAGGCCTCCGCGGAATACCAGGCCATCGCGTACGCGCTGGACACGCCCGGGGTGGAGCTGGTGCTGGTGGACCGCTCCACCGACCACGTCTTCCAGTGGACGCCCCGTCCCGAGGCCGGCCCGGCCTCCGATGGTCCCGTGGGCGAGGTGACAGCCGGGGAGCCGGCCGAGGGGGCGGCGCTGCACGGGGAGGCGGTCGGCGTGGAGATCGGCGACCTGCGGCCTCGGTTCGCGGAGCTGGAGGCGTACCTGCTGCACCACGGCAAGGTGCGGCACTGGTCGGAGTGGTGGGACCAGTACGTCGAGCGCCCGATCGCCACCGCCGACCACGACACCTACCGGCAGGTGATGGTGCTCATCGGCAGCCTCTTCCGGCGGCTGCGGCCCGCCGCCGCGGACCGGCTGGACCGGGACGAGGACCGGGAACGCTACATGTGGACCCGGATCCGGCAGCACCTGGCCGCCTCCGGCGCCGACCCGGCCGACTGCCTGTACGTGTGCGGCGCGTTCCACGCGGCCAGTCGGGTCGAGCAGTTCGGCCTCGACTCGACCGCGCCGGACTTCCCGATCAGCCCGCGCACCGGCACCCGGTGGCGGTACGGGCTGATCCCGTCCAGCCACTCCGCGATCGAGGCGCAGTTCGGCCTCGCCGCCGGCTCGGTGTCGATCGCCGCGGCGGCCTGGACGAAGTCGCTGAACCGCGACGGCCTCGTCCCGTTCCGGCTCGACGGCCAGCAGGGCGGGGCGAAGCGGGGCCGGCGCGGGCGGGCGGCAGCTCCGACGACCGCCACGCCGGTCAGTGACCGGCTCACCGGCTTCCTGGCCGCGCCACCGGCACCGGACGAGCTGGACGAGGCGGAGCTGCGCGGCTGGTGCGTCGACATCGTCCGGCTGGCCCGGCGCAACGGCTACCTGGCCAGCACCGCCGACGCGATCGCCGTCTTCGAGACCTCGATCCTGCTCGCCGGGCTGCGCAACCGGGCGCGGCCCACCCCGTACGACTTCGCCGACGCCGCGGTCACCTGCATCGAGAAGGACGTCGTGCCGGGCCGCCGGGACGTCCGCCGGCTCTGCGAGATCCTGCTCGGCGGCGACCGGATCGGCCAGGTCGGCTACGACTCGCTCCCCCCGCTGGCCCGCGACGTCCTCGACCGTCTCCGCCCGCTCGGCCTGGACCTGGAGAAGCGGACCGTGCAGCGGGCCCTGCTGGACCTGCGCGCCGACCCGGCGCTGCCGGCCTGCTCGGACCTGCTCTGGATGCTGCGGCACCTGCTGCCCGCCGACGCGGTCCGCCCGATCATGGGCGAACGGCGGCTGGGCCACCGGTCGCCGCAGGAGAGCTGGGACCTGGCGCTCGGCCGCAACCAGCGCGCGCTGATCGAGCTGGGGTACGAGGGCGTCACCGTCGAGCAGGTTCTCGAGCAGCGGCTGCGCCGCTCCGTCCGCGAGCCGGACGCCACCGCCGCGACCGCGCTCGCCGCCGTCGAGGACGCCATTCGGCTGCTCGACAGCCCGCGGCTGGTCGACGAGCTCGGCGCACGGGCCGTGGAGCTGCTCTCCGCCGAACGCACCGTGGACGACGCGCCCGAGGTGCTGCGGCGGATCCGCCGCCTGCTCGCCCACCACCGGACCACCGCGGCACGGCTGCCGGCCTGGTGCGAGGCGTTCGTGACCACCGGGTACGCGCACTACTGCACCCTGCTGCCCACCGCGTTCGTCGACGAGGCGACCGGGGTCCGGCAGGTCGGGGCCATGCTGGGCTTCCTGTTCGGGATGGAGAGCCTCGCGCTGTCGCTGGGCTGCGACCGGTCACAGTTGGAGCTGGCCGTCGCCCAGTCCCACCCGGAGGCGCCGGCGAAGGTCGCCCTGCTCTGGGCGTCCCGCCACCAGCTCGGCCTGCTGCCGCTGGCCGAGCTGCGGGAGCGCTGCGCCGAGCTGCTGGCGAACCCGCTGGTGGTGCCGGCGTTCCCGCAGTACCTGTCCGGGTTCGTGCAGGCGCTGGAGCCGGCGCCGGGACTGGCGCCGTTCGTGGTCGAGACGATGTCGACGGCGTTCGCCCGGCTGCCCGATCCGGTGCTGCTGCCCTGGCTGCCCACGCTGATCACGACGCTGCGGGACCAGGGACCGGATCTGGTGCCGCGGCTGGTCCGCGAGGCCGAACGCACCTTCCCCGGCAGCCTGCCCGCACTGGACGCCTGGGTGCCGCCGTGGCGGGCCACCGGTCGGCCGGCACCGGCCGTCCTGCCGGCTCCGAGCACTGCGGTGCCCGCGTTGCTCGCCGGCCATCCGGTGGCGGTGGACGCGACGGCCGCGCTGCTCGGCTGCGCCGGTGAGTGGCGGCGGGACGCCCCGCCGGCCGCCTCCGGGGCCGCGGCGGCGTTGGTGGCCGCACACCCGGCGTCGGCGGACGCGGTCGCCGGGCTCCTGGTGGGGGCGTCGGGGTAACGGCGGTGGGGCGCTGCCGGCTGCCGGCGACCCCGGCGCCGAGCCGGCGAGCCGGCTGGTGCTGCCGTGCCCACGACGTCTGCCGGGCCACGGTCCGGCCCGGGTGACAGCCACTCCCGTCGATGAAGAATTTCGACAATTGATGTTCGTGCCTTGAAACTCCTTTTCCGATCGGGCTACCCTCCGGGAAGTGATCCACCATCCACCTTGGAGGTACCGGACCATGCGCAAGCTGATGTCGGCGGTCGGAGCGGGGGCCCTGCTGACGGCCGGGCTGTTCGTCGGCGCCGCACCCGCACAGGCGGCGGCCACCTGCACCCTGGTGCAGTCCGAGATCTACAACGGGGCGAACATCATCGCCTGGTCGCGCGGCCTGCAGGGCTGCGCCGGCGACGTCTACTGGGAGGTCCACTCCGCCGACAGCGGCGCCTGGCAGGTCGCGGACAGCGGCACCACGTACTACGACAACGAGGTCGCGAGCTACTACGGTGACCTGGATCTGCCGTGCGAGCTGCGGGTCTACGCGAAGTTCGGCAGCCAGGAGAAGCTGACCAAGCCGGTGCGCAACTACAACTGCGCGCCCTGATCCGGGACGCCGGGCGGGACGACGTCCCGCCCGGCGTCACCCCGCCGGCACGAGCGGCCGTCGGCCCGTCGCCACCGACCGGATGCCGGCTCGGCGCCCGGCGAAACAGCCACCACGCCGGTGCGGCGGTCGGTCAGCGCAGCCGCCGGGCGGCGAACCGCGGCGGCGGGTCGGCGATCGCGTCCTGGGCCGCGATCAGCTGGATCTCCCGGGTGCCGGCCGCGAGCGTCGCCTCGAGGACGGTGAAGACGGAGGCGATGGTGCGTTCCAGTGCCGTCGCGGGTGAGCCGGTGGTCCACAGGTGCGCGAGGTAGAGCGCCGCGGTGACGTCGCCCCCGCCGTTCGGGCTGATCGGCAGCAGCGGGGTGGTCACCGCCCAGGCGCCCTCGTCGGAGACGGCCACCACCTCCAGCGATCCCTGGGGTACGTCGTCGTGGAGCACACTGGTGACCAGCACCTGCCGCGGCCCCGTCTCGCGCACCATGTCGACCGCCTCCAGCAACCCGGTCAGCGACTTCGTCGTCCGGCCGGCGAGGAAGTCCAGCTCGAAGTGGTTCGGGGTGATGATGTCCGCGCGCGGGACGACGACGTCGCGCAGGTACTCCGGGATGCCCGGCCGGACGAACATCCCCCGGCCGGCGTCGCCCATCACCGGATCGCAGCAGTACACCGCGTCCGGGTTGGCCGCCTTGACCGTGTCGACCGCGTCGAGGATCACCGCACCCATCGCCGGATCGCCCTGGTAGCCCGAGAGCACCGCGTCGGCGCTGCCGAGGACCCCGCGGTCCCCGATGCCCGCGATCACCTCGGCCACGTCGGCCGGCGCCAGCAGTGGCCCGCGCCACGCACCGTACCCGGTGTGGTTGGAGAAGTGGACCGTCAGCACCGGCCAGACCTCGTGCCCGAGCCGCTGGAGCGGGAAGACGGCGGCCGAGTTGCCGACGTGGCCGTAGGCGACCGACGACTGGATAGACAGGATCTTCACCGGCTCATCATGACGGTTCCCGCCGGCGCCCCACGCGGAGACCGGCCACCGGGTGCCCTCGACCTCGTTCGGCACCGTCGCCCCGCCCCGACCAGGGGACAGCGCGGGTCCGTCCGGATGCCTATGCTCCGGTCATGAGTGAGACGACTCCGCAGTCTCAGCCGGCTCGCATCGAGGTGGAGTCGCTGCTGTCGGTGCTCGACCGCAACCGGCGGACCTTCGCCTGGAAGACGTCGGACCTCGACGAGAAGGGCCTGCGGGCGACCACCGCCGCCAGCACGATGACCCTCGGTGGCCTGGTCAAGCACATGGCGCTGGTCGAGGCCGACTGGCTGGCCGTCAAACTCGCGGGTCAGGAGTACGGAGCCCCCTGGGACGCGGTGGACTTCGACGCCGACCCCGACTGGGAGTGGCGCACGGGCGCCCTCGACGCGCCCGAGGACGTCCACCGGGTGTGGCGCGACGCCGTCGACCGGTCCCGGAAGCTGGTCGCCGAGGTCGTCGAGGAACGCGGACTGGACGGACCGGCCTCCTTCACCTGGCCGGACGGACGCACCCCCACCGTCCGGGACATGCTCCTGGACATGATCGAGGAGTACGCACGGCACACCGGCCACGCGGACATCCTGCGCGAGGCCGTGGACGGCCGCGTGGGCGAGGGCGCGCCCAAGGACTTCACCTACTAGAAGTCGGCGCGTCGGCAGCCGGCCGGATCAGCCGGTACGCCGGGCGATCTGGAGCATGTTCAGGTAGTGCTTGCGCACCGTCGCGGACGGACGGGCGGCGATCAGGTCCCGGATGCCGGTGAACAACGTCTCCCGCTGGCGGGGCGAGGCGGCGATGTGCCCGGAGTAGGTGGACACCAGCGCCAGGTACTCCTCGGCGGTGTAGTCCCGGCCCCAGACGTAGCGGTGCACGACCGGCTCCGCGAAGAACCCGCTGCCGCCGATCGCCGCCAGGTCCGGGGCCGCGATCGCCTCCGGAGGCTTCGGGCCGCCCTGGCCGTCGCCCATGCCGACCTCGTCGTACACCCGCTGGACCTGCCGGAAGAAGTCGTCACCGCCGCGCGGCGACACGTGCTCGGTGGCGACGACCGCCAGGTGACCGCCGGGACGCAGCAACTCGGCGGCGCGGCGGTAGCCGACCCGCGGGTCCACCCAGTGCCACGACGTCGCCGCGAAGACGAGGTCGAACGTCTCCTGGCCGCCCGCCTCCCACCGCTCGAAGGGCGCCTCCACGACCTCGACGTCGCCGTGCCCGGCGAGCACGCGACGCGCCACCGTGGCCAGTTCCCGCCCCGGCTCCAGGGTCACGACCCGCCAGCCGCGCCCAAGCAGCCCGCGGGTGGCCTGACCCGTGCCCGTGCCAACCTCCAGCACACTGGCCCCGCCGGCACGCAGACCCGTCGTGCTCGCCAGGTCGGCGAACAACTGCCCCGGGTAGCCCGGGCGGACCCGCTCGTACAGCTCCGCGACCGAGTCGAAGGTCGTGGCCAGCCCCGCGTACGGTTCCCGGCTCATCGCCGCACCTCCTCGCGCGAGTTCCCGCTCATCCCGCGACGCGGGCGGCTGCTGCTGATCCATTCAACCCGCAGCGGTACCGGCCCGTCAGGCGGCAGTCCGCTCGGCGACGGTGTGCGGCTGGAACAGCAGGTGGATGGCGCCGTCGAGATCCAGGCGCCGGATTCCGATGCCGTAGACGGGTTCGAGGACGGCCGGGTCCAGCACGTCGTCCACGGCGCCGGCGGCGGCCACCCCGTCCCGGCCGAGCAGCACCAGGTCGTCGCAGTAGCGGGCGGCGAGGTTGAGGTCGTGCAGCACCACGACGGAACAGGTGCCCAGGTTGCGCACCAGGTGGAGGATCTCGTGCTGGTAGCGGATGTCGAGGTGGTTGGTGGGCTCGTCGAGCAGCAGGTGGGTGGCCTGCTGGGCGAGGGCGCGGGCGATCAGCACCCGCTGGCGCTCACCTCCGGAGAGCCGGGCGAAGGCCCGGGTGCCGAGGTGGGCGGCACCGACCCGGGCCAGGCAGCGGGCCGCGATCTCGTGGTCGGCCCGGCCGGCGCGTTGGAAGGTCGACAGGTGTGGTCCCCGGCCCAGGAGCACCAGCTCCGCGACGGTCAGTGCGGTCTCGCCGCCGGTCTCCTGCACGACGACGGCCAGCCGGCGGGCGGCCTCCCGCGACCCCAGGGCGGTGAGGTCGTCGCCGTCGACGAGTACCTGACCGCAGGGGCTGCGCAGCGCACCGTAGAGGAGTCGGAGCAGGGTGGTCTTGCCGCTGCCGTTCGGGCCGATCAGTCCGAGGACCCGGCCCGGCCGGGCGGTGACGCTGACCCCGTCGATGACGGGGTTCGCGCCGTAGTGCCAGGAGACCGCCGTCGCTTCGATCACGGGTTCACCTGGAAACGCCGCACGATCCGCTCCAGGCCGTCGACCGACAGCGGGGTGGGCGGCTCGGTGAAGTTGAACAGCTGGGTCATGACGTTGCCGGTGCGGACGGCGTTGAGGTTCTCCGCGCCGGGAAGCGCGGTCAGCCCCTGCTCGACCGCCTTCGGGTCGCCGTCGCTGTACAGCAGGATCAGCACGTCGGGATCGCGGCCGAGCAGTTCCTCCACGGTGACCTCGAAGACCCGCTCCTGCACGTCGCCGAAGACGTTGCGGAAGCCGGCCGCCTCCAGTTGGGGATGGGCCATGCTGGCCGTGCCGTAGGCGTAGGTGGTGCCGCCGCCGACGGTCGGGTAGAGCACCGCGGCGGTCCGCCCGGCCGAGGGAACGGCCTCGGCCCGGATGCTGGCCAACCGCTCCTTGAGCGCGGTGACGGCGGTGGCGGCCTCCGCTTCGCGGCCGAACACCTTGCCGTACGTCTGCAGCTGGGCGTAGATGTCGTCGAAGGTCGGCGCGGCGGTGCCGTCGGGGCACATGGCGGGCTCTTCGAGCAGGGGGATGTCCACCGCGGCGAGGGTGTCGCGGGACAGGTTGTCGACCTCGCCGAGGACCAGATCCGGCTGCTGGCTGATCACCACCTCCTTGGAGATCTGCAGGTGGCCGCTGGTGTCGGTCTTGTCGGTCAGCAGCGGAATCCGGTCCAGTTCGGCGAGCGTCGCGGCGTCGTAGTACTCCTTCGGGTACTGCCCCGCCCGGGCGGTGACCCGGTCCATCACGCCGAGAGAGTGCAGGTACGGCACGGCGGCGCTCCTGAGCAGGACGACGCGCTTCGGCGCGGCCGGGAAGGTGACCTCGGCGCCGCAGTTGCTGACGGTGAGCGGGTAACCCTGCTCCGCGGCCGTCGGCGCGGCACCGTCGCCGCAGGCCGTGGCGAGCAGCAGGACGACGGAGGCGGCGGCGGTGCGGGCGAGGCGTGTTGCCCTCATGGAGTTCTCCTTGCCGGGTCGGCTCAGGCGCCGGAGGCGTGTAGACGACGGATCAGGAGCACCAGGAACGGCGCCCCGAGGAGGGAGGTGATGATGCCGATCGGGATCTCCTGCGGGGCCAGCAGCACCCGCGCGAGCACGTCGGCCCAGACCAGCAGGATCGCGCCGAGCAGCGCCGCCACCGGCACCACCCGCACGTGCGGCGAACCGACGATGCGTCGGGCCAGGTGCGGGACGACGAGCCCGACGAAACCGATGCTGCCGGCGGCGGAGACCAGCACGCCGATGCTGAGCGAGACGACCACCAGCAGCCGCATCCGGAACCGGGCGGGCGAGACTCCCAGGGTCTGCGCGGTCTCGTCACCGATGGCCAGCACGTCGAGCCGCCGCCCGGCGACGGTCAGGTAGAGGATCGCCCCGCCCAGTACGACCGCGGCTACCACCAGCAGGGCGTTCCAGCGGGCCAACCCGAGGGACCCGAGCAGCCAGAACATGACCGAACGCGCACCTTCGGCGGACCCGGACGCGAAGATCAGGAAGCTGGTGGTGGCGTACAGCGCGTAGCCCACCGCGACGCCGGCCAGCAGCAGCCGGATCGAGGTCACCCGACCGCCGGTGCGCGCGATCAGGAAGACCAGCAGGGACGCCCCGAGCGCGCCGACGAAGGCGCTGGTGGACAGGGCGTACTGCCCGAAGCCGGCGCCGGCCCCGAACAGGATCGCCGCCGCGGCGCCGCTGGCGGCCCCGGAGTTGATGCCCAGCAGGTACGGGTCGGCCAGGACGTTGCGCACCATGGCCTGCAGCGCCACCCCGCACACCGCCAGTCCGGCGCCGACAAGCATGCCGAGCAGCACCCGGGGCAGCCGGACCTGCCAGACGATGGCCTCCTGGGGCAGCGTCCAGGTCACCTCGCCGGGCAGGCCGACGAGCTGGTGCCCGATGATCCGGGCCACGGTCACCGGAGGGACCCCGATCGCGCCGGACCCGACCGCGACCACCCCGGTGAGGAGCAGCCCCGCCGTCAGCACGACCAGCCAGGTCGCGGTCCGGCGTCGCTGCGCCGCGACGCCGAGCACATCCTCCCGCTCGGTCCGCAGCGTGGTGGCCATCCGCCGTACCCCCAGATGCAAAATCATGGCTCTTGCCTATGACTTGCAACAAGGTATCAGCAAGATCATGGCCACTGGAAGCCGGTGAGCCGCTGTTCACCCGGAACGTCCGTCCAACGGACGGTGCCGTCCCGATCGTCGACCAGCGCGCGTACTCGCCGGCGCTCCCGCCGACAAGCAGCCCTTGGCGGTACGCGGGGTCAGCGCCGCCCGAGTTCGGCCTGTAGCCGCTGCAGGAGTGTCTTGCGGGCCTTGCCGTCGCGCTCGCGTCGCAGCTCGTCCTTGAGCTGGCCCGTGTCGAGGTGGCGGACGAGCTTGGTCGCCTCGGCGACCGGCAGCTCCGACAGCCGCCCAGCCGCCGTGGCGTTCCGCCGTGCCCGTTTGGCCGGCCCGGTGTTCGAGACGTACTGCCTGCCCGCCTTGGACTCCTTGCGCTTCTTGGCGTCGGTCGCCCGCTTCTGCTCGCCGGAGAGCTGCTCCCAGGCCCGCTTGGGCAGGTAACGACCCGTCTCGCCGTCCCGGCGCGCCCGGGTGTCGCCCTCCTTGGTCTGCCACTTCTCGTTGCCCCACCGCTGCAGGGACTTCTGCCGCTCGTCCTTCGGGCCGAGATAGCCCCCGCCGCGCCGCTGGTACTCCTTGGTGAGCAGCTGGGACTTGCGTGCCGACCACTGCCCCGGCCGGCCGCCCTTGTCGGAGGCCTGGATGTCTTCCTTGATCTGCTCTCTGAGTTCGGGCTTGGTGTACCGCGCCATGCCGGCCGGTTACCCGGGGCACGCCGGCACATACCTCCCCACCTCGCGCCGTAGGACATTCGTCCTGCCGGAGACGGGATTCCACGGCCTGCCGGCGGACGGGTCGGCCTCCGTAGCGTCGAGCGCGTTGCAGGACGACACCGGAAGGAAATCCCATGACAGGAACCATCGCCCGCCCGCAGCCCTCCGTCCGGCGGGGTCGTCGGGCGGCGACGCTCGGGCTCGCCGTGGTCGCCGGCCTCGCCGTCTGGGTGGTGTGCGACCCGCTCGCCGGCCTCGACCTGGCCGTCGGTTCGCCGCCGACGACCCGGACCGTCGGCCCGGCGTCCATCGTCGTCGCCGCCCTGGTGGCCGGTGCCGCCGGATGGGCGCTGCTAGCGTTCCTGGAGAGCTGGCGGCAGCACCGGGGGCGACGGGTGTGGCGGATCACGGCGTGGACAGTGCTCGCGCTGTCCCTGCTCGGGCCACCGTCGTCGGGGGCGACCGGGGGCGTGCTCGCCAGCCTGATCGCCATGCACCTGGCCGTCGGAGCGACGCTGATCCTCCGGCTCGCGCCCGGGGCGGAGGACCGGAGCGCGGCACCGACCGCGGCCGGCTGAACGGACCGACGGAGATGCGCGACACCTACTGCACCGAGCCGCAGCCGGCGGTGGCGTGGTTCGCCCGCCACCCCGGCCCGTGGTTCGCCCTGGTCTGGGCGCCGCTGCTGCTCACCGCTCCCCTGGTGGCCGCCGTGGCGGACGGTCGGCTGCCGCGGGCGGGCCACGTGGTCGTCGTCGGCGTCGGCTACGCGTACGCCGTGTGGTTGCCGTTCCGGTCGCGGACGCCGAGGTGGCGGGCCGAGGTGGTGGCGGCCGTGCTCGTCCTGCTCGTCACCGCGTACCTGGTGCTCTGGCGCACCGACCGGCAGTTCGTGTTCCCCCTGCTCGCCATCGCGGTGGCGGTGGCGGTCCGGCCCCGCTGGGCGTTGGGCACCATCGCGTCGCTGACGCTCAGCGGAGCGCTGGCCGCCGGCATGGAGACCGGCTCGGTCGACACCGCGCTGTCGTTGGGTTTCGCGACCTTCTTCGGCGGCGTCGGCACGTTCCTGGTCTACCACCTCCTCGACCTCGCCGCCGAGCTGCGCCGCACCCGCGAACGCCTGGCCCGGGCCGCCGTCGACGAGGAACGGCTGCGCTTCTCGCGCGACCTGCACGACCTGCTCGGGCACACGCTGTCGGTGATGGTGGTGAGCGCGCAGGCGGTACGGCGGCTCGCCGAGCGCGACCCGGCCGCCGCGGCCGAGCACGCGCGCGACATCGAGACCACCGGTCGCCGGGCGCTGACCGAGGTCCGCCAGGCGGTGACCGGCTACCGCAGCGTGCGACTGGACGACGAGTTGGCCGGTGCGCGTACGGCACTGGCCGCCGGCAACGTCCGGCTCGACCTCACCCCACCGGCGGTCCCCCTCGACGCCGACGTGGACTCCCTGCTCGGTTGGGTGGTCCGGGAGGGAACGACGAACGTGCTGCGGCACGCCCGCGCCCGCACCTGCCGGATCGCCGTGACCTCGGACGGGTCGACGGTGACCGTGGAGATCGTCGACGACGGCCGGGAAGGCCCGGCCGGCGAGGAGGGCAGCGGCCTGCACGGCCTGCGGGAACGGGTGGAGGACCTCGGCGGCGAGCTGATCGCGTCCCGGACGCCGTCGGGTTTCCGCCTGGCCGCGTCCGTACCCGTGGGCTCGCGGTAGGGCGGCGTCGATGGATCGGACGACACGCCTGCTCATCGCCGAGGACCAGGGCATGATGCGCTCGGCGCTGGCCACCCTGCTCGACCTCGAGGACGACCTGACGGTCGTGGCCCAGGTGGCGCGCGGCGACGAGGTGGTGGCGGCGGTCGAGCAGGTACGCCCCGACGTGTGCCTGCTCGACATCGAGCTGCCCGGGCGCAGTGGTCTGGACGTCATCGGCGACGTCGTACGGGCCGTGCCGTCGTGCGCGGTCGTCATCGTGACGACGTTCGGCCGGCCGGGCTACCTCAGGCGCGCGCTCCAGGCCGGTGCCCGGGCGTTCCTCGTCAAGGACGACCCGGTCGAGGACCTGGCGGCGGCCATCCGCCGGGTGCTCGCCGGCGAGATCGTCGTCGACCCGCAGCTCGCGGCGCGAACGCTCGGCGCCAGCCCGAACCCGCTGTCCGAGCGGGAGCGGCAGGTGCTCACCGCCTCCGCCGACGGCGCGACCATCGCCGACGTGGCCGCCCGGCTGCACCTGTCGCCGAGCACGGTCCGCAACTACCTGTCGGCGGCCATCGGCAAGACGGACACCCGCAACCGCGCCGAGGCGTACCGCCGGGCCCGCGACCAGGGCTGGCTCTGAAGGTTCGACGAGGTGAAGCGGGCCGGACCGGCCTCGTTCAGCCGGCCCACTTCCAGACGGTCTGGAAGCCCTCGGTCTGCCGCACCCAGAAGTAGCCGTACACGGCGGTGCTGCCGAGGTAGGGCCCGATCTGCGCGAGCAGGGCCCGGGTGCCCTTCCGGTCGCGCTCGGCCAGGTAGTTGGCCAGCGCCAGCCAGTGCCGGAGCGTGACGCCGCGACCGATCAGCCGAGGATCGCCGGCGCCGCGCCACTTGGCGGCGCACGCCTCGATCTCCCGGATCACCTCCGGCCTGCGGAAGTAGCTCGCCTTCGCGCTCAGCGACGACGCCCGCGTGTCGAAGCCGTACTCGCGCAGCGCGTACTCGAAGTGGGCGAGCAGCGGCAACATCGCCACCGACGAGCCGACGGGCGCGTCGGCGGCGGGCTCGCGGGCCGCGGCGAACATCTGCTCGTGCGAGCCGTACCACTTCTCGCAGAAGAAGGTCACCGCCATCAGATGGGCCTCGAAGTTGTCCGGGTCGCGCTTGACCGCCTCGTCCATCGCCGCGCGGAACTCGTCGCGTTGCCGGTGTCCGTTGGCGAGCGTGGAGGCCATCCGGGTCACCCACGGGTAGGGGTCGTCGGGGTTGAGCTGCACCGCGCGCTGGCTGGCCTGGCCGGCGAGGGCGGAGAGCCGTTCGAACTCCCGGAACTGCTCGTGGGTGGTGTGGCGTGCCGACGCGGCGCCGCGGGCCTCGCCGGCCTGGTCCATCAGCGCGTCGGCGCGCAGGATCGCCACCGTCGGGTCGTCCGGCACGGCGGCCTCCCACGCGTCCAGCCAGTGCGGGGCCTCCCCGGCAGCGCCACCCAGCACCGAGAGCCGACGGCCGCGCAGCTCCCAGTCCCGGCCGGTGGCCACGATCAGGTCCCGGGCCGCCGTCCAGTCACCGGCGAGCGCCCGGTCCCGCGCGGTACGCAACTCCAGATCGGCCTGCCCGTAGTCGGTGTCGGGAGTGGGCGGCCTGCGGAAGAGTCCGAACATCCGGCGATCATAAAGATCGACCCGAGCACTCCGCCGCCCCGCCCCGGCCGCGCCTGGCCGCGCCACGCGACGGGTTCAGGGCGGGTGGCCGAGCGTGCTGCCGACCGGTCAGGCCGAGTCGGCGACGGGGCCGGTATCAGCGCGGGCCGGCGGCTCAGGGGCCGGGGTGCCGCCGGCCGTGGCGGGGCTCGCCTGTTGCTGGTTCGCCCAGAGGGCGAGCAGGCGCAGGTTGTCGTGCGACGGGCTGCCCGGGTCGGTGGTGTAGATGAACAGCGTCTGTTCCTCGTCGCCGGGCAGCGCCAGTGCCTCGTACCGGATGGTGATCGGTCCCACGGCGGGGTGCGTCATCCGCTTGGCGCCGTGCGTACGCTCGTGCACCTGGTGCCCGTTCCACCAGCTGCGGAACTCCGGGCTCCTGATGGTCAGCTCCCCGACCAGTTCGGTGAGCCGGGGGTCGTCGGGGAACCGCCCGGCGTAGAGCCGCAGGGTGCCGACCGCCTCGGCCGCCACCGTCGGCCAGTCGAGGAAGGCCTCGCGGGCGGCCGGGTCGAGGAAGATCCACCGGATGTAGTTGCGGTGCCCGGGTGGCAGCCGGGTCCAGTCGGTGAGCAGGGCACGCGCCAGCGTGTTCGACGCGAGGACGTCCGTGCGGCGGCCGACGATGAAGGCCGGGTGGTCGACCAGCGAGGCGATCATCTGGTGCATGGCCGGTCGGACCCGCTGCGCCGGCGCCTGCTCGGCGCGGCGCCGGGGTGGCCGGGCCAGGTCGGCGAGGTGGGCGCGGGCGGCCGCGTCGAGCCGGAAGACCCGCCCCAGTGCGTCGAGGACCGCTTCCGACGGGCTGGTGTGCCGGCCCTGCTCCAGCCGGGTGTAGTAGTCGACGCTCACCCCGGCGAGCTGGGCCACCTCCTCCCGGCGCAGGCCGCGCACCCGCCGGCCGCCCTGACCGGTGTAGCCGGGAATGCCCGCGGCTTCCGGCGTCGTGTCCGCCCGGCACTTCCTGAGGAAGTCACCCAGATCCGTGCGTCCTGCCATGTCGTCAATGATTGCCCTGCTGGCGCGGTGGTGCTCAGCGGTTGGGTGGGCATGCCGTTCCCAGGCAGGGCTGGGCGCGGTTGACGGTGTCCGGGGCCGGGCGCACCGCCGCAGCATGGGATCCGTTCCCCGGCCCGGGGGACGCACCGACCGGTATCCGTCAAGGAGACATCCCCATGCCGTATCCCACCACCGGACCCGCGACCTGGTTCGTCACCGGCGCTTCGCACGGACTCGGACTGGAGCTGGTCCAGCAGCTGCTGCGGCGCGGCGACAACGTCGCGGCGACCACCCGCTCCACCGAACGGCTGATCGCGGCGCTGGGTTCCGCCGACACCTCCCGGCTGCTGGCCCTGCGGGTGAACCTCGCCGACGAGAAGGAGGTCGCCAACGCCGTGGCGGCGGCCGGTGACCGGTTCGGCGGCATCGACGTCGTGGTCAACAACGCCGGCTACGGCCTGCTCGGCGCCGTCGAGGAGATCACCGACGCCGAGGCGCGGGAGCTGTTCGACGTGCAGATCTTCGGGGCGTGGAACGTGCTGCGCGCCGTCCTGCCCGGCATGCGGGCACGCCGCAGCGGCCACGTCATCAACATCTCCTCGATCCTCGGCCTGACCACCTTCCCCGGCTGGGGCGCGTACTGCGCCGCCAAGTACGCGCTGGAAGGTCTCACCGGATCGTTGGCCGCCGAGGTCGCCGACTTCGGGGTCCGCGTCAACCTGGTCGAGCCCGGATACCTGCGTACGGACTTCCTGCGCACCCACAACCTGCGCCTGCCGGCCCGGGTCGCCGACGGCTACGACGCCATCCGCGAGATGACCGACGCCCACCTGGCCATGCCCGGAACCCAGCTCGGTGACCCCGCCAAGGCGGCCGCCGCGATCATCACCATCGCCCGGGACGGCACCGCGCCGCTGCACCAGCTCCTCGGCTCCGACTCCTACACCCTGGCCAGCACCGCCGTCGAGCACCTGACCGGCGACATCGAGGCCGCCCGCCAGCTCGCCACCACCACGGACATCGGGCAGAACGCCTGAGCGGACGGGCCGTTCCGCAGGGGCCTGCTCGGCGGCGCGGCGCCGCTGCCGGCGGCTCCTGCCGGCCGGCCGGCGGGCTCCTGGCGGGGCCGGAGGTCGGCCCCGCCAGGAGCGGGCGTCGCGGATCGGTCCGCGCGTCCGCGGCCGGCGCCCCGAGGCGCTCCGGCCACTACTACAATTCGTCGTGGATGCCGTCGGAGAGCGTGCCCCGCGGGTCTACGTGGAGGTGCCGGGTGGCTGACGACGAGGCGGAGATCACCGCGTGGGCGCTGGCCGCCGGGCGGGGTGACCAGGACGCCGCCGCCCGGTTCGTCCGGGCGACCCAGCATCAGGTCCGGCGCTTCCTCGCCGCCCTGGTCTCCCCGGGCGAGGCGGACGATCTGGCGCAGGAGACCTTCCTGCGGGCGGTCCGGTCGCTGTCGTCGTTCGCCGGACGCTCATCGGCCCGGACGTGGCTGCTCGCCATCGCCCGCCGCGTCGCTGTCGATCACGTACGCGCCGTCACCGCGCGTCCCCGGACGGTGCCGATGTCGGACGGATACGACGACCTCGACGTGTCCCGCAGCAGCTTCGACGGGCAGGTCGTGTTGGAGCAGTTGATCTCGGCACTGCCGGCGGACCGGCGGGAGGCGTTCGTCGCCACCCAGGTCCTCGGTCTGTCCTACGCCGAGGCGGCGGAGGTCTGCGACTGCCCCGTCGGCACCATCCGCTCCCGGGTGGCCCGGGCCCGGGAGGATCTCGTCGCCGCGGTGGACAGCCGAGCCGCGCGGGGCCCACGGCGCGGCGGCGACGCGGCCGGCTGAGCCGGCGCAGCCACTGTGAGCTGCGTCGATGCGAGCTTTTCCCGGGAGTACCGGGGAACCAACGCCGCGGGCGAGCCGACTACCGGTACATGAGGTGTGAGCAGTGGCGCGAGGTGTTGTCGGCACAGCTGGACGGTGAGGAGACTCCCGCCGAGCGGGCGGCGGCGGAGACCCACCTGGCCGGCTGCGGCGACTGCCGGACCTGGTTCGACCAGGCGGCGGCGGTCACCCGGCGGGCCCGGCTGTCGGTCACCGTCGCCCACGAGGACCGCACCGATGCCATCCTCGCCGCCCTGCCCGCGCCGGCTCCGTACCGCCGGCGGCAGCGGCTCGTGCTCACCCTGCGGGCCGCGCTGGGGCTGATCGGGGCACTTCAGGTCCTGCTCGGTCTGGCCCAGATCGGCCGCGGTGCGGCCGGCGAGCACGCCCACTCGGCGGCCGGGGCGCTCGCGTCGGGGCACCTGTGGCACGAGTCGGCGGCGTGGAACGTCGCCGTCGGGGCGGGATTCCTGTTCGTGGCCGCCCGCCGCACCCGGCCGACCGGGCTGGTGCCGACGCTCAGCGCGTTCGTCGGCACGCTGGTGCTGCTCTCGGTCAACGACCTGGTGATCGGCCGGGTGGACACCGCGCGGCTGGTCAGCCACGGCTTCCTGCTCGCCGGGTACGCGATCGTGGTCGCCATGTCCCGGCCACGCCGGCGGCCCGACGGCCCGGCCAACCGCGGCCGTCCGGAGCAGAGCCGCTGGCGACTGCCGGCGGAGGACGAAACCCCCGCGCCGGCAAACCTGCGGCTGCTGCCGCCACCCCACCCCGGATCCGCGTACCGCCAGGACCGCACGGCGGCCTGAAGCAACCAGCCGCCCACACACGCACTCACCCAGCGGAACCTCGTGCTCCGCCGGCCCGACCACCACGCCACATCGATCACCGAGGGGACCTCCATGCCCAGCCCCGTCAGCGTCCGGCGCCCACGTCCGGCCGTCCTGCTCGTCACCGCCCTCCTGGCCGCGGCCACCGCCGGCTGTGGGCGCGACTCACCGGCCGCCGCGCCGAGCCCGTCGGCCTCCGCCTCGCCGAGCGCCGCCACGGGTGTGCTCGGCGTCCGGGACCCGTGGGTGAAGGCGGCCGACAAGGGGATGACCGCCGCGTTCGGCACGTTGGTCAACGACGGTGACGCCGACGTGACGATCGCCTCGGCGTCGACGGAGGTGTCGCCGATGGAGTTGCACGAGATGACCATGAAGGACGGGAAGATGGTCATGCAGGCCAAGCCGGGCGGCATCGTGATCAAGGCCAAGAGCGAGCACGTGCTCGAGCCCGGCGGCGACCACCTCATGCTGATGGACCTCAAGCAGCCGGTGAAGGCCGGCGACGAACTGACCTTCACCCTCACCTTCGCCGACGGCCGCACCCAGACGTTCACCGCGGTGGCCAAGCCGTTCACCGGCGCGCAGGAGAGCTACGACCCCGGCCACGGCGCGCCGACGTCGGGCCCCAGCGCCACGCCCGGGATGAGCATGAGCCCGGCGTCATGACCGAACGGCCCCGCGCGCGGCCGGTGAGCCGGCGCGGCCTGCTCACCGGCGGCGCCCTGGCCGCCGGGGGCGCGCTCGCCGGCACCGCCGCCGTCACCGCCGCCCGTTCCGACACCCCCGCGGTACGCCCCGTCCAGGCGCTCCCGGCGGCGCAGGTCGGCACCGCTGTCGAGCCGTTCCACGGCTCCCGGCAGGCCGGTGTCGCCACCGAGGCGCAGGCGCACGCCGCGTTCGTCGCGTTCACCCTCCGGCCGGGCACCGACCGGGCGGCGCTGGGGCGGATGCTGCGGCTGCTCTCCGACGACGCCGCCCGCCTCACCCAGGGCCGGCCCGCCCTGGCCGACACCGAACCCGAACTCGGGCTGCTGCCGGCCCGGCTGACCGTCACGTTCGGCCTCGGCCCGGGCTGCTACCGGGCGGCCGGGCTCGACGACCGGCGACCGGCGTCGGTGGCCGACCTGCCGTCGTTCCGCATCGACCGGCTCCAGCCGCGCTGGTCGGGTGGGGACCTGCTGCTGCAGATCTGCGCCGACGACCCGCTCACCGTCGCCCACGCTCAACGCGTGCTGGTGAAGGACAGCCGACCCTTCGCCACCGTCCGGTGGGTACAGCAGGGCTTCCGGCGGGCCGCCGGCGCCGAACCGGGACGCACCCAGCGCAACCTGTTCGGCCAACTCGACGGCACCGCGAACCCGAAACCCGGCGACCCACTGGACAGCGCCGTGTGGGTGCCCGACGGGCCGGACTGGCTACGCGACAGCAGCACCCTGGTCCTGCGGCGGATCAGCATGAACCTGGAGACCTGGGACCTGCTCGGCCGCACCGACCGGGAACTGGCGGTCGGCCGCCGGCTCGACACCGGCGCCCCGCTCACCGGCACGGCCGAGCACGACGAGCCCGACTTCGCCGCACTCGGGCCGGACGGGCTCACCGTCATCCCGGACTTCTCCCACCTGACCAGGGCCCATGTCACCGACGACCGGCTGAAGATCCTGCGCCGCCCCTACAACTACGACGGCGTCCCGGCGGCGGACGGCACCGCGGACAGCGGGTTGATCTTCGCCTCCTACCAGGCCGACGTCGCCCGTCAGTTCCTGCCCATCCAACGGCGCCTCGCCGAGCGGGACCTCCTCAACGAGTGGACCACCCCGATCGGCTCCGCCATCTTCGCGATCCCACCCGGCTGCCCCGAGGGTGGCTGGATCGGCCAGCAACTGCTCGGCTGAACCGACAGGAGACCCATGCCCACCCACGCCCGCCCCACCGTCGCCAGTCTGCTCGCCGCCACGCTGGCCGCCGTCGCGATGCTGCTCGTACCGGCCGCGCCGGCCGCCGCGCACAACACGTTGAAGGCCGCCACCCCGGCCAGGGACGCCCGGCTCACCACGGCTCCGACGCAGATAACGCTCGAGTTCATGGAGCGGCTGAACCCGGCCTTCACCACCATCGCGCTCTCGGACGCCGCCCAGCGCAGGATCCCCGCCAGCGGGCCTGCCGTCACCGGGGCGAAGGGCACCGTGACGCTCGACGAGCCGCTGGCGAACGGCACCTACACCGTCGCCTACCGGGTGGTCTCCGCCGATGGGCACCCGGTGCAGGGCTCCTACCGGTTCACCGTCGCCGATCCCACCGCCGCCATCGCAAGCCCACCGGCCACGACAGCGACGACCTCGGCGCCGGCCGCCCAGCCGTCGCCGGCCAGCCCCGCGTCCGCCACCCGCGACGCCGGCGACGGTCCCGGAGCACTGGTCCTGGTCGGCGGCGCGATCCTGCTGGCCGCGCTCGCCGCCGGGGCCGTGGTCCTGCTGCGCCGGCGGCGCGCCGCGTCCTGACCCTTCGCGCGGCCCGGTGAACCGCCCCCACCGGCCGACTCCCGACCCGGCGGTCGACCGGTTCGGAACACCGCCGACGTTGCCCGCCACCGACACCGAGGTCTCCGACGTGCCCGACATCGTCTCCTCCCCCACCCACCCGCACCGCTCCGACCGCGCCGCAGCCGCCGGGGCGCCCGGTGGCAGACCATCGGCGCCGGCCGCGCGCATCCGGCCGGCCGGGCGGGACGCGCTGCTGGCCGCCGCGGCTCTGGCGTCGGCGGTGGCCGTACTGCTGCTGGGGCTGCGGGCCGGCGACGCGCTGGTGGCCGCGATCCCCGGCCTGCCGGATCCGGGGCCGGTGACGGCCTGGGGGTTGCCGGCCGTCCGGCTGCTCGTCGACGGCCTCGCCACGGTGACGGTGGGGCTGGCGGTGACGGCGGCTTTCCTGCTGCCCGGCGACGGACCGAGCGTCTCCCCGTACGGCTGGCTGCTGCTGCGCCGCGCGGGCCTGGCGGCGGCGGCCTGGGCGGTGACCGCCCTGGTGCTCATCGTGCTCACCGTGTCCGATGTGCTCGGGGTGTCGGCGGGCCGGTTGGGCGCCGCGAGCGTGGTCAGCTTCGCGACCGCCATCTCGCAGGGTCAGGCCCTGCTGCTCCAGGCGGGCCTGGCACTGGCCGTGGCGGTGCTGGCCCGGGTGGGCGTGTCGCGCGGCCTGGCCGTCGCCGTGGCGCTGGTCGCGGTGGTCGCGGTGGTGCCGCCGGCGTTCACCGGGCACGCCGCCGGGGCTGGCAACCACCAGATCGCGGTGTCGAGCCTCGTCCTGCACGTCGTGGCCGCCGCCCTGTGGGTCGGCGCCCTGGTGGCGCTGCTGATGGTCCGCCGGAGCCGGCACCTCGCCGACGCGGTGAGCCGCTACAGCCGGCTGGCGCTCGGCTGTTTCGTGGCGGTCGCCGTGAGCGGCACGGTGAACGCCGCGGTGCGGCTCGGCGACGCCGAGGAGCTCTGGCGGTCCCGATACGGATGGCTGGTGCTCGGCAAGCTGGCCGCGCTGGTGGTTCTGGGTGCGGTCGGCGCGGCCCACCGGGCGCGCACGCTGCCGGCGCTGCGCTCGGGACGACGGGGTGGGTTCGCCCGGCTGGCCGCGGGCGAGGTGGTCGTCTTCGCGGCGGCGCTGGGCCTGGCGGTGGCGCTGTCCCGCAGCCCCACGCCGGTGGCGGTCGATCCGCTCGACGCCGACCCGGTCACCGAGCTGCTCGGCTTCCCGCTGCCCGCCGCGCCGACTCCCGGACGACTACTGGGCCAGCCGCTGCCCGACCTGTTCGTGCTGAGCGCCGTCGCGGTGGGCGCCGCCGGCTACCTGGCCGGGGTGGGGCGGCTGCGCCGGGGCGGCCACCGCTGGCCGGTCGCCCGCACCGCGAGCTGGCTGGGCGGCCTGGCGGTGCTCGCGGCGGTCACCAACCTGGGCGTGGCCCGGTACGCGTACGTGCTGTTCAGCGCGCACATGGCGCAGCACATGGTGCTGTCGATGCTGGTGCCGATCCTGCTCGTCGGGGGCGCCCCGGTCACGCTGGCCCTGCGCGCCTTGCGCCGCCCCGCCGACCCGGACGTGCGGGGCGCCCGGGAGTGGCTGTTGCTGGCGCTGCACAGCCGGCCCGCCCGGCTGCTCACCCACCCGCTCGTGGCGCTGGGCAGCTACGCGGGCAGCCTCTTCGCCCTGTACTTCAGCGACCTGTTCGGCGCGTTGATGCGTACCCACGTGGGCCACCTGGCGATGCTCGTCCACTTCGTCGTCGCCGGCTACCTGCTGTTCTGGGTGCTCATCGGGGTCGACCCGGGCCGGCCTCGGGTGCCGTACCCGATCCTGATGCTCATCCACCTGGCGGCGATGATGGCGCACGGCTTCTTCGGTCTGGTGCTGATGCAGAGCACCACCCTCATCGCCCCCGACTGGTACCTCGCCGTGCACCCCGCCTGGGCCTCCGCGCTGCTGGCGGACCAGCAGCTCGGCGCCGGCATCGCCTGGGCGTTCGGGGAGATTCCCGCCGCCGCCGTCATGGTCGTCCTGGTGCGCCGGTGGGTTCGGGCCGACCAGCGGGAACAGGCCCGCCTGGACCGGGCGGCCGACCGCGCCGAGGCGACCGGGGAAGCCGACGACCTCGCCCGCTACAACGCCTTCCTCGCCGCCGCCAGCCACGCCGACCGCGACGGCCTCGCCGACCGGCGATGCCGGCCGACACCCGGCGGTCAGCCGGGCCGACCCCCCACACGTCCAATCGCGGAGAGTCACCATCTCGACACACCTCTACCCGCTGCCCGCCGCCCGGCGAATGCTGCGGTCATGCAGAACGACGAGCGGGTGCGCCGGGACGAGCGTTTCGACAAGGTGGCCGAGGAGACCTCCGAGACCGTGACCCACGCGGCCACGGTGCTGGAGGAGGAACTCGCGGCGGGCATGGCCAGTGCCCGGCGACTGGAGGAGAAGCTCAGCGCGGACCGCAGGGTCGACCCGGACGCGTTCGACGAGTTGGTGACGCGGGTCCGCACCGACGGGCACGCACTGATCGACACGGTGGTCGCGCAGTTGAAGATGGCCGACGACCAGCGCGGCGAGGTGGTCCGCCGGTACACCTCGGACGCGCACGACGCGCTGGACACCGTCCTCAACCTCGCGCGACTGGTCCCGGACGTGGCCAACGGGCTCGCCGACCGGCTGACGTCGCCGGATCCGCGGGATCCGACGCCGCCGACCAGGTAAGCCCGGCGATGCCGTCAAACACCGGCGTGGCCGGTGGGCACGTCGAGCACATGCTGGAGCGCTACCGCACGATCGCGGTCGACGCGCTGCTCGACGACGTGCCGGCCGGCGGGCCGCGTTACCTCTACGAGCTGGTGGCCGAGTACCCACGCCGGTGGGGCAAGGGGCTGCGCGCCGCGTTGTGCCTCGCGACCTGCCGGGCGTTCGGCGGTACGACGTCGGCGGGGCTGAACGCCGCGGTGACCGTGGAGCTGTTCCACAACGCGTTCCTCATCCACGACGACATCCAGGACGAGAGTGAGCAGCGACGCGGGGCACAGACCCTGCACGGCGAGTACGGCGTCGGCGTCGCCCTCAACGTCGGCAACATGACCAACCTGCTCGCGCTGCAGCGGCTCGCCGCCAACCGCAAAGCGCTCGGCTCGGGGATCGCGTGGCGGCTGTTCGAGGAGACCGCGCTCATGTTGCGCCACTCGTTGGAGGGGCAGGCGATCGAGATCGGCTGGATCCGCGACAACGTGTGCGACCTCGACACCGACGCCTACTACCGGATGTGCCTGAAGAAGACCTCCTGGTACACCTGCATCTACCCGTGCCGCACCGGGATCCTCGTCGCCACCGGCCGGCACGACGCGGTCGACGTCCTGGACCGCTACGGCTGGTATCTGGGCGCGGCGTTCCAGATCCAGGACGACGCGCTCAACCTGACCGGCGACTTCGACCGGTACGGCAAGGAGATCGCGGGTGACCTCTGGGAGGGCAAGCGGAGCTTGATCCTCATCGACTTCATGCAGCGCTGCACCACCGACGAACGCGAGCGGCTGATCGAGGTCCTGGGCCGGACCCGGGCGCGGCGGACCGAGGCGGAGGTGCGCTGGCTGCACCAGCGCCTGCTCGCGTACGACTGCGTCGAGTCCGCCCGGCACAATGCCCGGGAGCTGGCGGCGGCCGCGCTGCGCGAAGGACAGCGGGCGCCGGGCCCGGCGGCCGAGACCGAGGACGGCCGCTTCCTGCTCGACCTGACCGGATACGTCGTGGACCGCAGCCGGTAGGCGGCCCGCGGTCACGGCAGTGCACCCGCCGCCGTTCCCGTCACGGCGGCGACCACGGCGCCCCGTGTCCGGCGGTCCACTCCGGATCGTCGCCGAGCAGTGCGGCGAGCTCGGCGGCGGAGCGGGGCCGGTTCCCGGCCAGGTCGGGGATCCGGTCGAGGAGCCGGTGCACCAGCGGGGCCCAGGCGGGCAGCAGGTGCGCCGCGGTGAGCAGTCGCGGGTCTGCCATCCCGTCGGCTGTCGGCATGGTGCGCACACCGCCGCCGGTGACCACGGCCATGGTGTCCGCCCAGCGACAGGCGAGGTCGACGTCGTGGGTGGACAGCACCACCGTCGTGCCGGCGGAGTGCAGGTCGTCCAGCGTGCGCAGCAACGCCTCCACCCCGACCGGGTCGAGCCCGGCGGTCGGCTCGTCCAGGATGAGCAGCCGGGGCCGCATCGCCACGGCGCCGGCGATGGCCACCCGCTTGCGCTGGCCGTAGGAGAGCAGGTGGGTGGGGCGGTCGGCGATCGCCGTGACACCGAGCGCCGCCAGCGCCTCGTCGCAGCGCTGGCGGACCTGCTCGGCGGGCAGGCCGAGGTTGACCGGTCCGAAGGAGACGTCCTGCCGGACGCTGGCGGAGAAGAGCTGGTCGTCCGGGTCCTGCACCACCAGTTGGACCTGCTGCCGCACCGCGCGCAGGCCGGCCCGGGTGTGCCGGACCCGGTCGCCGGCCACGGTGATCTGCCCCGAGCCGGGCGTCAACGCGCCGGCCGCCAACTTGAACAGGGTGGTCTTCCCGCCCCCGTTGGGCCCGACCACGGCCAGCCGCCGCCCGGCCTCGACGCGCAGGTCGACGCCGGTCAGCACCGGGCGGCCCGGTTGGTAGGCGTAGTGCACCCCGGCCAGCTCCAGCAGCGGGCCGGTCACCACCGCGACCCCGCGACGGTGGTGGCGGCGACGATCGCCACCAGCAGCCCCACGGTCGCCGCCACGAAGGGCGGCGACATCCGGCGCGGTTCCACCTGCACCGTGAGCGATCCGGTGTATCCCCGCAACGCCAACCCCTCCTCGAGCCGCCGCGCGCGGCTGAACGCCCGGACGAACACCGCGCCCGCCTGGCCGGCAAGGGACGCGTAGGCGGTGCGCCAGGTCCGGAAACCGAGCCGCGCCGCCTGCGCCTCCCGGACCGCGCGCACGCTGTCGACGAGCAGGAAGAGCATCCGGTACGTGAGCGCGGCGACCTCGGTGACCGCCGGGGGAATCCCCAGCCGGTGCAGCCGGGGCAGCACGTCCGACAGCGGTGTGGTGGCGCTGAACAGCAGCAGGCAGGTCAACGCCGCCACCGACCGGCCGGCGGTCTGCGCCGCCAGCGCGGGGCCGGCGGGGTCGACCGCCAGCCGGGCCGGCGCCGGCATGGTCACCAGCAGGGGCACCGCCGAGGTGGCCACGAACAGCAGCGGCACCCGGGCCGCCCGCAGCACCACGGCCGGCGACACCCGGGCGGGCCCGAGCAGCAGGGCGGCGGCGGCCCCGCCCGACAGCACCGCACCCGGCCACGGCGGCAGGGCCACCGCACAGGCCAGCAACCCGAGGGAGAGCAGCGCCTTCTCGGCGGGGTGCCGTAGCCGCCAGGGACCGGTGTGCGCCGCGACGTCGAGCGCGAACACTACCCGCGCGGCTGTTCGGCGGCGGTGCTCCGCTGCCGCTGCCGGGTCCGGGCGACCCCGAAGTAGTAGCCGAGGAACCCGGCGCCCAGCGCGGCCTGGAGCGCGAACAGCGCCGACTCCACCTCGCCGGACGGCGGTTCGTAGATCGGCGCGAACCACGGCTCGTAGTCGGGGTGGTCGGCCACGATCGCCTGCTCGGCCAGGGCGTCCGCGCCGGCGAAGGGCTCGTCGCCCGATCCGAGTCCGAGCGCCACCGGCGCCACCGCCAGGACCAGCACCGCGAGCAGCAACAGCAGGTTCACCCGGGTGAAGCGCTTCACGCCCGCACCTCCGCCGGCGTCCGCAGCACCCCGAGCCGGCGCAGGTCGTCGCCGCTGGTACGCGTCAGCAGGCGTACCACGAGCACGGAGAGCAGCCCTTCGCTGATCGCCAGCGGGATCTGGGTCACCGCGAAGATCCCGCCGAACTTCGCCAGTGCGGCGACGAACCCGGCGGCCGGGTCGGGGAACGCCAGCGCCAGCTGGACGCTGGTGACGCAGTAGGTGGCCAGGTCACCCAGCGCCGCGGCGGCGAACACGGCCACGTCCATCCCGCCACCGACCCGGCGGATCAGGGAGTAGACGGCGAAGGCGACCCAGGGGCCGACGATCGCCATCGAGAAGATGTTCGCGCCCAGCGTGCTCAACCCGCCGTGGGCCAGCAGCACCGCCTGGAACAGCAGCACGATGCCGCCCAGCACGCTCATCAGCGGTGGCCGGAACAGCACCGCGCCCAGCCCGGTGCCGGTGGGGTGCGAACACGATCCGGTGACCGACGGGATCTTCAACGCGGACAGCACGAACGTGAACGCGCCGGCCGCCCCCAGCAGCAGTTTCGACTCCGGATCGCGGCGGACCTGCCGGACCAGTGCCCGGCTGCCGTGGACGACGAACGGTGCGGACACCGCGAACCACGCCGCGGCCTGCACCGGGGGTAGATAGCCCTCGGCAATGTGCACGGGACGACCTTCCTCTCCAACACCTCGTGGATGAGATCACTCGTCAAGGCCGGTCTCCTGGCTCCCGGATCGACGCTCGCTCCGGCCTTCCCAGGCCCGGGTGGGCCCAGTGGCGTCGTCGGAGATCGCTACCCGGTCACAGTGGCGAGGGCCGCGCCGGTCTCACACCGGCTTCCCGTGCACCTTGACGGCGAGAGGCTATCCGGCGGTCATCCTCCGGGCAAGCGGCCGCCCCCCGCCCGAACACCTGCCGTCCGGCGGCCGCCGCCTCGCGACCCTGCTCAGAGGCGTTCCGCGGGTCGCGGGCCACGGCCGCGGATTGCTGGCCGCGGCGGCCGCCCCGCCGCCCGGCGCGCCAAACGGCGGGGCGGGCGGCTGCCGTCAAGCGCGCCCGACGGCGAGGCGGGCGGCTGCCGTCCGGCGCGACGACCGGTGAGACGAAGCCGACACGCTGACGCGACATCTGGTGTTGCCCGCACGACGGCAGCGGCATATATGGTGTCCCACGCAGCTGGTTCGGCCGCGTGACGGCGGCCGAGGCAAGAGGGAACCCGGTGCGAGTCCGGGACTGCCCCGCAGCGGTGAGTGGGAACGACCGCCGTCAACAGCACTGGGCCGCACCGGCCTGGGAAGCGACGGCCAGTAGGCGACCGGCGACCCCGGTCAGGCCCGCGAGTCCGAAGACCTGCCAGCGCGCCGTGCGCCGTCGCGCGCGGCGGTCGGAGGTCGCGCGGGACGACCGACGCCAGCAACCGGGCCTGCGTCGGGCCCGTTGGCGTTCTCCCGCGTCCGATGGCCATCGGAGACAGCGCGAGGAGAGGTCATGACGGTGGTACGGGAGCGGTCCGGGCCGGGCGCGGGCGCACCGGAGCAGCGCCGGCAGGTGATGCGGGTCCGCAAACGCAACGGTGGCACCGAGCCGGTGGACGTCAACCGGATCGTCGAGGCGGTGCAGCGGTGGGCCGCCGACCTGGCCGAGGTGGACCCGTTGCGGGTGGCCACGAAGACGATCAGTGGTCTCTACGATGGAGCGACCACCGCGGAGCTGGACAAGTTGTCGATCCAGACGGCGGCGGAGCTGATCGGCGAGGAGCCGCAGTACTCCAGGCTCGCGGCGCGGCTGTTGGCCGCGTACGTGGACAAGGAGGTCCGCGGGCAGGATGTGGCGAGCTTCAGCCAGTCCATCGGATACGCCCACGGCCTGGGCCTGATCGGCGACGACACCGCCGCGTTCGTGGCCGACAACGCCCGGGAACTGGACGACGCCGTGGACCCGGACGGTGACCTGCGCTTCGAGTACTTCGGGCTGCGTACCGTCGCCGACCGGTACCTGCTGCGCCACCCCGAGTCGCGGCTGGTGGTGGAGACGCCGCAGTACTGGCTGCTGCGGGTGGCCTGCGGGTTGTCGCAGACGCCGGTCGAGGCGGTCGGGTTCTACCGCCTGATGTCGTCACTGGCGTACCTGCCCAGCTCACCGACGTTGTTCAACGCGGGCACCCGGCACACCCAGATGTCGTCGTGCTTCCTGGTGGACTCGCCGCGGGACGAGTTGGACTCGATCTACGAGCGGTACCACCAGGTGGCGAAGCTGTCGAAGTTCTCCGGCGGCATCGGCATCTCCTGGTCTCGGGTGCGCGGCCGGGGCGCGCTGATCCGCGGCACGAACGGCCGCTCCAACGGCATCGTGCCGTTCCTGAAGACCCTCGACGCCGGTGTCGCCGCGGTCAACCAGGGCGGCCGGCGCAAGGGCGCGGCCTGCGTCTACCTGGAGCCGTGGCACCCGGACATCGAGGAGTTCCTGGAGCTGCGCGACAACACCGGCGAGGAGTCCCGGCGTACGCACAACCTCAACCTGGCCAACTGGATCCCGGACGAGTTCATGCGCCGGGTCGAGGCGGACGGCGACTGGTCGCTGATCGACCCGTCCGACGCGCCGGAGCTGCCCGACCTGTACGGCGAGGAGTTCGACGCCGCCTACCGGGTCGCGGAGAAGAAGGCGGTCCGGACGGTCCGGGCCCGGGACCTGTACGGGCGGATGATGCGCACGCTGGCGCAGACCGGCAACGGGTGGATGACGTTCAAGGACCCGTCGAACCGGCTGTCCAACCAGACCGGTGCGCCGGGCAACACGATCCACCTGTCGAATCTCTGCACCGAGATCCTCGAGGTGAACGACGACACCGAGACGGCGGTGTGCAACCTGGGCTCGGTCAACCTCGGCACGCACGTCACCGCCGACGGGGTCGACTGGGCGAAGCTGCGGTCGACCGTCCGCACCGCGGTGGTGTTCCTCGATCGGGTGATCGACATCAACTACTACCCGGCCGAGCAGGCGGCGGCATCGAACCCACGCTGGCGGCCGGTCGGGCTCGGCCTGATGGGACTGCAGGACGCGTTCTTCACGCTGCGCCTGCCGTTCGACTCGGCCGAGGCGAAGGAGCTGTCCACCCGGGTGCAGGAGGAGATCTTCCTGACCGCCCTGGAGACCTCGGCCGGCCTGGCGGAGCGGTTCGGCGCGCACCCCGCGTACGCCGAGACCCGCGCCGCCCGGGGTGAGCTGCACCCGGACCTGTGGGGCGCCGAGCCCGCGCAGCGCGAGCGGTGGGCCGCGCTGCGGGCGCGGGTCGCCGCGCACGGCCTGCGCAACTCGCTGCTGGTCGCGATCGCCCCGACCGCCACCATCGCCTCGATCGCCGGCTGCTACGAGTGCATCGAGCCGCAGGTGTCCAACCTGTTCAAACGCGAGACGATGTCCGGCGAGTTCCTCCAGGTCAACACCTACCTGGTCGGTGAGCTGAAGGCGCGCGGGCTGTGGACACCGGCGATCCGGGACCAGATCAAGCGCGCCGAGGGATCGGTGCAGGGCATCACCGACCTGCCGGCCGACGTGCGGACGGTGTTCCGCACCGCGTGGGAGCTGCCGCAGCGAGCGCTGATCGATCTCGCCGCCGCCCGCGCGCCGTACGTCGACCAGTCGCAGTCGCTGAACCTGTTCATGGGCGCGCCGACCATCGGCAAGCTGTCGTCGATGTACCTGTACGCCTGGAAGTCCGGGCTGAAGACCACCTACTACCTGCGCTCGCGTCCCGCGACGCGGATCCAGCAGGCCACCGTCGCCGTCACACCGGTGGTCAAGCCGGTCGTCGCCGTCAGCGACGCCGAGGCACTGGCCTGCTCCCTGGAGAACCCCGAGAGCTGTGAGGCCTGCCAGTGACCAGGACACCCGAACTCCGTACCGACACCCGGCACATGCTGCTCGATCCCGGCATGGACCTGACCCTGCGGCCGATGCGCTACCCGCACTTCTTCGACCGGTTCAAGGACGCCATCAAGAACACCTGGACCGTCGAGGAGGTCGACCTGCACGCCGACCTCGCCGACCTGGCGAAGCTTTCGCCCGCCGAGCAGCACCTGGTGTCCCGGCTGGTCGCGTTCTTCGCCACCGGCGACACCATCGTCGCCAACAACCTGGTGCTCAACCTCTACCAGCACGTCAACTCGCCGGAGGGCCGGCTCTACCTGTCCCGGCAGCTGTTCGAGGAGGCCGTGCACGTCCAGTTCTACCTGAACCTGCTCGACACCTACGTGCCCGACGAGCGGGAGCGCTTCGCGGCGTTCGCCGCCATCGAGAACATCCCGTCGATCCGGCGCAAGGCGGAGTTCTGCTTCCGCTGGATCGACTCCGTCTTCGAGCTGCGCGAGCTCAGATCCCGCGCGGACCGAAGGGCGTTCCTGCTCAACCTGATCTGCTTCGCCGCCTGCATCGAGGGCCTGTTCTTCTACGGCGCCTTCGCCTACGTCTACTTCCTGCGCTCCCGGGGCCTGCTCAACGGGCTCGCCTCCGGCACCAACTGGGTGTTCCGCGACGAGTCGATGCACATGGCGTTCGCCTTCGACGTGGTGGACACCGTTCGGCGCGAGGAACCGGAGCTGTTCGACGAGGAGCTGGTCCGCCAGGTGCGGGAGATGCTGGCCGAGGCGGTCGAGTGCGAGGCCCAGTTCGCCGAGGACCTGCTCGAACAGGGCGTCTCCGGGTTGTCGCTACGGGACATGCGGGAGTACCTCCAGCACGTCGCCGACCGCCGGCTCGCCCAGCTCGGCATCGCGCCGCTCTACGGCTCGGCGAACCCGTTCGCGTTCATGGAACTGCAGGACGTGCAGGAGTTGTCGAACTTCTTCGAGCGGCGGGTGTCGGCGTACCAGGTGGGCGTCACCGGGAGCGTCACCTTCGACGACGACTTCTGACGGGGTGAACGGCCGGAGCATCGTCAGCCATGGCGGCGGTGCGGCGCTGACAGCCGCGGTTGGCCGGGCACGCGTTGGCGCGGATCTTCTCGATCCGCGCCAGGCGGGCCCGCCCACATTCGCTCCTCGCCCCCTTAGGATGAACAACGGTGCTGGTTCGCCGTGCCCACAACGGGCGCGGCGTCGTAAGAGGGAACCCGGTGCGAGTCCGGGACTGCCCCGCAGCGGTGAGTGGGAACGACCGCCGTCATGAGCACTGGACCGCGAGGTCTGGGAAGCGACGGCCAGTAGGCGACCGTACCGGTCACGCCCACGAGTCCGAAGACCTGCCCGCACCGCGCACGCCACCCGGTGTGCGCCGCCGACGGTCTCTCGGGACGGCCGGGCGGAAGCCGGTACGTCGGGCGTACCCCTTCCCTCCCTGCTGTCACGCGAGTCCTCGGGCACTTCGAGGGAAGGACCCCATGAGTACCGCATTCGGTCAGAGCACCGTGCTCGGCTATCCGCGTATCGGCGGCAACCGTGAACTCAAGAAGGCCGTGGAGAGCTACTGGGCCGGCAGGATCGACGCCGAGAAGTTGGCGGCGACCTCGGCCACGTTGCGGGCTGAGGTCTGGCGAACGCTGCGTGACGCGCGCCTGGACGCGATCCCGTCCAACACGTTCTCCTACTACGACCACATGCTCGACACCGCCGTCGCCGTCGGCGCGATCCCGCACCGGTTCGCCCGACTCGGCCTGTCCGACCTGGACACCTACTTCGCCATGGCGCGCGGCGCCGACACCGAGCCGGCGCTGGAGCTGACGAAGTGGTTCGACACCAACTACCACTACCTGGTTCCCGAGATCGGCGCCGACACCGCCTTCGCGGCGGATCCCGCGAAGGCGCTGGGTGAGTACCGCGAAGCGCGCGACCTGGGTGTCGAGAGCCGGCCGGTGCTGGTCGGGCCGGCCACGTTCCTCCTGCTGGCCAAGCCCACCGAGCCGCACGACGAACCGTTCGACCGGTTGGCCGACCTCGTCGACGTGTACGCGGACATCCTGCGGTCCCTCGGTGCCGCCGGCGTGCAGTGGGTGCAGCTGGACGAACCGGCCTACGTCACCGATCGGAGCGCCGCCGAGATCGACGCGCTGCGCGGCGCCTACCACCGGCTGTGCGCGGTGCAGGGGCGACCGAACATCTTCGTCGCCACGTACTTCGGGGAACTCGGCGACGCGCTCCCCGCGCTGCTCGACACGCCGGTCGAGGCTCTCGGTGTGGATCTGGTGGCCGGGCCTGGCAACCTGCGAGGGCTCGCCGGCGCGGGTCCGCTGCGCGGCAAGACGATCGTCGCCGGCCTCGTCGACGGTCGCAACGTCTGGCGTACCGACCTGCGCGCCGCGGTCGCCGCCGGCGCCGTCGTGACCGGGCTCGCCGACCACGTCGCCGTGTCCTCGTCGTGCTCGCTGCTGCACCTACCGGTGGATCTGTCCGCCGAAACCGCGCTCGATCCGGCCCTGCGCCGGCGGCTCGCCTTCGCCCGGCAGAAGGTGGACGAGGTGGTCCTGCTGAGCCGTGCCCTGCGCAACGGCACCACGTCCCTGCCCGAGCCGCTACCGCCCGCGCCGGCGGGGTGGTACAACGACGCCGTTCGCGGTCGGCTCGCCGCGCTCCGACCCACGGACCGGCAGCGCGGCGCCTACCCGGAGCGTGCGGCGGCACAGCAGGCCCGGCTGAACCTGCCGCCGCTGCCGACCACGACGATCGGCTCCTTCCCGCAGACCGACGAACTGCGCCGGGCGCGGGCCGAGCATCGGGCCGGGCGCCTCGACGCCGACGCCTACACCCAACGGATGCGCGCCGAGGTCGAACACGTCATCCGGCTCCAGGAACGGCTGGGGCTGGACGTGCTCGTGCACGGCGAGCCGGAACGCAACGACATGGTCCAGTACTTCGGTGAGCAGTTGGACGGATTCGCCGCCACCGACCACGGTTGGGTGCAGTCCTACGGATCGCGCTGCGTCCGGCCGCCGATCATCTACGGCGACGTAGCCCGCAGGGCACCGATCACGGTCGACTGGTCCACCTACGCTCAGTCGCTGACCGACCGGCCGGTGAAGGGGATGCTCACCGGCCCGGTGACGATCCTGGCCTGGTCGTTCGTCCGTAACGACCAGCCGCTGGCCGACACCGCCGACCAGATGGCACTCGCCCTGCGCGACGAGTGCCGTGATCTCGAGGCGGCCGGCATCCGGGTGATCCAGGTCGACGAGCCGGCGCTGCGCGAGACGCTGCCCCTGCGCCGGGCCGACCAGAAGGCGTACCTGGACTGGGCGGTCGGGGCGTTCCGCCTGGCCACCTGCGGCGTCGCCAACGACACCCAGATCCACACCCACCTGTGCTACTCCGAGTTCGGCGAGGTCATCACCGCCATCGACGCCCTCGACGCCGACGTCACCAGCATCGAGGCGTCCCGCTCGAAGATGGAGGTCCTCGACGACCTCGCCGCGATCGGCTACCGCCGCGGCGTCGGGCCCGGCGTCTGGGACATCCATTCGCCCCGGGTGCCGTCCCACGACGAGGTCGTCGAGGCACTGCGGCGAGCGGTGGCGGTGGTACCGGCCGTGCGCCTCTGGGTGAACCCCGACTGCGGCCTCAAGACGCGCGCCTACCCGGAGGTCGAGGCGTCCATCGAACATCTGGTGGCCGCCGCCGCTGAGCTTCGCGGAAGCTGACCCGCCCGGGCCGGGCGGGACGCGCGTCGTCCCGCCCGGCCCGCCGGCGGCCGGACCGGTTCAGTCCTTCAACGGGTACGGGATGAAGGTGCTGCGGTTCTCGTCCAGGTCGAGCCGGCGGCTGATCGGCGGCGCCGCCCGCTGCGGGCAGGTCATCCGTTCGCAGGTCTTGCAGCCGGGGCCGATCGGTGTGGCCGCCTCGGCCGCGTGCAGGTCCATCCCGGCGGAGTAGACCAGCCGGTCGGCGTGCCTCGTCTCACAGCCCAGGCCGATCGCGTAGACCTTTCCCGGCTGGTTGTAGCCGCCGTGGTGACGGGTGATGGTGCGGGCGATCCACAGGTAGCGTTGCCCGTCAGGCATCGCGGCGACCTGGACGACCACCCGCCCGGGCGAGCTGAACGCCTCGTAGACGTTCCACAGTGGGCAGGTGCCGCCGGTGTGGGAGAACGGGAAGCCGGTGGCGGACTGGCGTTTGGACATGTTGCCGGCCCGGTCGACCCGGACGAACGAGAAGGGCACACCACGCGCCCGGGGGCGTTGCAGCGTGCTGAGCCGGTGGCAGACCGTCTCCCAGCCCATCGCGAAGTGCTGGGTGAGCAGGTCGATGTCGTACCGGCGCTGTTCCGCCGCCGTCAGGAACTGCTCGTACGGCAGGATCAGCGCGGCGGCGAAGTAGTTCGCCAGCCCGACCCGGGTGAGGATCTGGGTCTGCGTCTCGTCGAACCGCTCCTCCTCCACGGTTTCGTCGATCACGTCGGCGAACTCCAGCAGCGCGATCTGCGCCGCCATTCGCATGGCCTCCTGCCCAGGTCGCAACGACGTCGACAGGTGCAGGGTGCGGGTCTGCGGGCGGTAGCGGTGCAGTTCGTCGCCGAGCGAGGCGGCGTCGTCGCGGCGGACGTGGACGCCGTGCCGCTGGGCGAGCCGGTCCTGCAGGACGGCTCGGACCTCGCCACGGCGGAGTCCGATGCTCGCGGCGAGTCGTTCCGCCGCCTCGTCCAGATCCGGTACGTAGTTCTGCCGCCGGTAGAAGAACTCGGTCACCTGGTCGTGCGGGCTGCGGCCGATCGTCTCACGGTCGCCCAGCAGCTCGGCGAGCTGCTCGTCCGCCTGCCGGTACCGCCGGTGCAGCTCGATGACGGCCTCCGCGACCTCGGGCAGCCGGGTGGCGAGTTCGGTGAGGTCGGCGACGCCCGCCCGGCCGGGGAGCGCCTCGCGCAACCCGGCGACCAGCCGTGGCGTGTCCCGCGGGGCGAAGACGGTCGGATCGACGCCGAACACCTCGGTGATGCGCATGAGCACCGGGACGGTCAGCGGCCGCGAATCGTGTTCGATCTGGTTGAGATAGCTGGGCGAAATGTTCAGCAGGCGGGCGAGGTGCGACTGGCTCAGCGCACGGTCCTCGCGCATCCGGCGCAGCCGGGCGCCCGCGAAGGTCTTGGCGACGGCCCTCACCTCCCCGCTGCTCGTCCCCCGTCCAGCGTCATTTGCAGGGTGCAAATATACCCGTTCACAACTTCGCAAAATGGCGTGGAAAATTCCCAGAACTTGGCTTCTTCCGTCCCTCGACCGGCCCTCGACGTCGTGTGACCGTTGGCGACACGCCGGGTCGGCGTCGAATTCCCGCCGCCACGCCGCACGTCCGGGTCTACCGGCGTCACCGCACATTCGAGAGGACGACATCATGCAGAACGCCGTTGAGCAGTTGCGTACCGAGTGGGAGACCGATCCGCGTTGGCAGGGGGTGCGGCGCAGCTACCGCGCCGAGGACGTGGTGCGGTTGCGCGGGGCGATCCAGGAGGAGCACACCCTGGCCCGGCACGGGGCGGAACGGCTGTGGCGCCTGCTGCACAGCGAGGACTACATCCACGCCCTGGGCGCGCTCACCGGCAACCAGGCCGTGCAGATGGTCCGGGCCGGCCTCAAGGCGATCTACCTCTCCGGCTGGCAGGTGGCCGCGGACGCCAACCTCGCCGGGCACACCTACCCCGACCAGAGCCTCTACCCCGCCAACTCGGTGCCTGCGGTGGTGCGCCGGATCAACAACGCCCTGCTGCGCGCCGCCCAGATCACCACCGCCGAGGGCGACACCGGGGGAGCCGACTGGCTGGCGCCGATCGTCGCCGACGCCGAGGCCGGCTTCGGCGGACCGCTCAACGCGTACGAGCTGATGACCGCGATGATCACGGCCGGCGCGGCCGGGGTGCACTGGGAGGACCAGCTCGCCGCCGAGAAGAAGTGCGGCCACCTCGGCGGGAAGGTGCTCGTCCCGACCGGCCAGCACATCCGTACCCTCGAGGCGGCGCGGCTCGCCGCCGACGTCGCGGGCGTGCCCTCGGTGGTCATCGCCCGCACCGACGCCCAGGCCGCCACGCTGCTCACCACCGACGTGGACGAGCGGGACCGGCCGTTCGTCACCGGCGAGCGGACCGCCGAGGGCTTCTACCGGGTGCGTTCCGGGGTCGAGCCGTGCATCGCCCGCGGCCTGGCGTACGCCCCGCACGCCGACCTGCTCTGGATGGAGACCAGCACCCCGGACCTGGAGGTCGCCCGCCGCTTCGCCGAGGCAATCAAGGCCGAGTACCCGGACCAGCTGCTCGCCTACAACTGCTCGCCGTCGTTCAACTGGCGCAAGCACCTGGACGACGCGACCATCGCCAAGTTCCAGCGGGAGCTCGGCCACATGGGATACAAGTTCCAGTTCATCACCCTGGCCGGCTTCCACGCCCTCAACTACTCGATGTTCGACCTGGCCCGTGGCTACGCCGCCGACGGCATGTCCGCCTACGTGGCGCTGCAGGAGCGGGAGTTCGCCGCCGAGCCGGCCGGCTACACCGCGGTCAAGCACCAGCGCGAGGTGGGCACCGGCTACTTCGACCTGATCAGCACCGTGCTCAACCCGGCCGCCGAGACCACCGCCCTGCGCGGCTCCACCGAGGAGGAGCAGTTCGCATGAGGTACGAGGTCATCGGCCCGATGGCCGAACGGTTCGACGAGGTCCTCACCCCCGAGGCGCTGGACTTCCTGGTCGCGCTGGACAGCGAGTTCGCCGCCCGGCGGGTGGCGCTGCTGGACACCCGCCGGGCCCGCCGCGACCGGTACGCCACCGGCCAACTGCCCGACTTCCTCCCGGAGACCGCCGGGATCCGCGCCGACCCCACCTGGCGGGTGGCCCCGCCCGCACCCGGTCTCGTCGACCGGCGGGTCGAGATCACCGGACCCACCGACCGCAAGATGACCGTCAACGCGCTCAACTCCGGCGCCAAGGTGTGGCTCGCCGACTTCGAGGACGCCACCGCCCCGACCTGGCACAACGTCATCAGCGGGCAGCTCAACCTGATCGACGCCCTGGACCGGCGGATCGACTTCACCGACCCGCGTGGCAAGCGGTACGCCCTCGGTGAGGAGCTGGCCACGATCGTGGTCCGGCCGCGCGGCTGGCACCTCGTGGAGAAGGGAATCGCGGTGGACGGCCGGCCAATCTCGGCCAGCCTGGTCGACTTCGGGCTCTACCTCTTCCACTGCGCCCGACGGCAGCTCGACGCCGGCGCCGGGCCCTACTTCTACCTGCCGAAGCTGGAGGGCCACCGCGAGGCGCGGCTGTGGAACGACATCTTCGTCTTCGCCCAGCGGTACCTGGGCCTGCCGCAGGGCACCATCCGGGCCACCACCCTGATCGAGACCATCACCGCCGCCTTCGAGATGGAGGAGATCCTGTACGAGCTGCGCGAGCACTCGGCGGGGCTCAACGCCGGACGGTGGGACTACATCTTCAGTGTCATCAAGAACTTCGGGCAGTGGCCGGACTTCGTGCTGCCGGACCGGTCCGAGGTCACCATGACCGTGCCGTTCATGCGCGCCTACACCGAACTGCTCGTCTCGACGTGTCACCGGCGCGGGGCGCACGCCATCGGCGGGATGGCCGCGTTCATCCCCAGCCGGGACCCGGAGGTCAACGAGGTGGCCCTCGGCCGGGTGCGGGCGGACAAGCGGCGGGAGGCCGGCGACGGGTTCGACGGCTCCTGGGTCGCCCACCCGGGCCTGGTCGACACCTGCCGGGCGGAGTTCGACGCGGTGCTGGGCGAGCGGCCGAACCAGCTCGCCCGGCTCCGGGACGACGTCAGTGTCACCGCCGCCGACCTGCTCGCCGTCGACAAGACCCCGGGCCAGGTCACCGCCGCGGGACTGCGGTCCAACATCGCGGTGGCGCTGCGCTACGTCGACGCCTGGCTCGGCGGCACCGGCGCGGTGGCGCTGTGGAACCTGATGGAGGACGCCGCGACCGCCGAGATCGCCCGCTGCCAGGTCTGGCAGTGGCTGCACCACGGCACTCCGCTGGCCGACGGCGGCTGCGTGACGGAGGACCTGGTCCGATCGATCCTCGCGGCGGAACTCACCGCCCTGACCACGGGACGCGAAGGCACCGAGCGGGACCGCGCCGAGCAGGCCGCACGGATCGTCGAGGACACCGCCCTCGGCGAGGACCTGCCGGCGTTCTTCACCACCGGTGCCTACGCCCGGTACCTCCGTCCGAACCGGAAGCCCGACCTGTCGGCCGGCTGACCGCGGTCGGCGCCCGCGCCGGAGCCGGGAAGGTCCCTTCGGACCTTCCCGGCTCCGGCCGGTGCTCCGATTCGGCTCGGCCGGGTGCCGGCCCGAATCACCCTTGCCAGCGCCCGCGATGGAGGCAGAGCGTCGTCGATCGAATAGGCTGTCACCCGGCGCTGGTTCGCCCGGCCGGGTTCGGCCGGGCGTCGTAAGAGGGAACCCGGTGCAAGTCCGGGACTGCCCCGCAGCGGTGAGTGGGAACGACCGCCGTCACCACGCACTGGACCGCGAGGTCTGGGAAGCGACGGCCAGTAGGAGACCGGCACGCCCGGTCGCGCCCGCGAGTCCGAAGACCTGCCCGCGCTGCGCACACGAGGTGTGTGCGCTGCCGTCGACCTCGCGGGTGGGTCGGGCGGGTGACGCGCCACGAGCGTGTTCCTCGACGTGCGCGCCGGCGGGATCGACGGTGTGCTTCCCGAGGACGGACTACCGCTGTGCACGACACCACCACCATCGCCGGCCGACCCCCGTCGGCGTCGCACCTGACCCTGTCGCAGATCATGGACCAGCACCACACCAACCTGATGGGCACGGTCCACGGCGGCCGGATCCTCAATCTCATCGACTCGGTCGCCGGGGTGGTCGCCGCGCGGCATTCCGACGGGCCGGCGGTCACCGCCGCGATCGACGAGACCGCGTTCCTGCGCGCGGTGCGGGTCGGCGACGTGGTCCACGTCGACGCCCGGATCACCTGGGCCGGCCGCAGCTCGATGGAGGTGGCCGTCAAGGTGACCGCGGACCGCTGGGACCGCGCGGTGCCACCCACCGACGTGGCCACCGCGCACCTGGTCATGGTCGCCATCGACGACGCCGGCCAGCCCCGCACCGTCCCGCCGCTGCTGCCGCAGACCGACGGCGACCGGCGCCGCTACCGCGAGGCGGAGATCCGCCGCGAGCACCGGCTGGCACTGCGGCAGGCCCTGCTCGACGGGGCCGGGGAGGGCTGAGGGATGCTCGGTGTGTCCGCGGCGACCCTCGCCGGTTACCTCGCCGCCATCGTCGTGCTCATGGTCACTCCCGGTCCGGACATGATGTTCGTCCTGGCCAACGCCGCCCGCTACGGCACCCGCGCCGGGGTGGTCGCCGCGCTCGGCGTCGCCGCCGGGGAGGCGGTGCACGTCGCGGCGGTCGTCTGCGGTCTCGCCGCGCTGGTCTCGGCGTCGCCGGTGCTGTTCACCGCGATCCGCTGGGCCGGCGCGGCGTACCTGATCGTCCTCGGCGTACGGGCGCTACGCGGCGCCGGCGGTCCCGTCGACGCGGTGACGGAGCAGGGTGGCCGGGCCAGCCGGGCATTCCTGCGCGGGCTGGTGACCAACCTGCTCAACCCGAAGATGATCCTGTTCAGCGTGGCCTTCCTGCCCCAGTTCGTCGACCCGGCAGCCGGTGACGTCACCGCCCAGCTCGTCCTGCTCGGCGCGCTGTTCGTGGCGGTGCAGCTCGCCGTCGACATCGCCCTGGGCGCCGGCGCTGGGCGGCTCGCCGGCCGGTTGGCCGACGGCCGCTGGTCACGTCGGATCAACCGGATCTGCGCCGTCGCCTTCGTCGCGCTCGGGATCCGCCTGGCGGCCAGCTAGCGGATCGACGGGCTCACTCCAGGGTCGGGGTGGTCCGCCTCGAACCGGGCCCGGGTCAGGAAGGCGAGCTGGGCGCGCTTGTCCGGCATGTCGATCTCGGAGCCGAAGGTGAAGCCCTCGGACTCCAGGCGACGCAGGGCCAGTTGGTTGCGCACGTCCGGCTCCACCACGATCCGTTGCGCGGCCGGGTCCCGGAACAGGAACCGGGCGAGCGCGGGACCGATCGCGGTGGTCAGGCCGCGGGCGTACCGCCGGCCGGGGTTGAGCAGCAGGTGCATCCCGATGTCGCCGGGCTGGACCGGGTAGCGCTCGCCGACCGGGTCGGCCCCGGGCTGGTAGGTCTGGAAGAGCCCGACCGGCTCGTCGTCGACGGTGATCAGGTAGGCGTGGTGGGTTGGCAGGCTGTCGATGAACGCGTAGATCTCGTGCACCTGCTCGACGGTGTGGCCACCCATCCCCCAGAACGAGTTGCGGGGCTGGGTGACCCAGCCGTGCAGCAGTTCGGCGTGCCGGTCGGGTGCCACGGTCACGAGCGACAACTCGCCGAGGCCGGAGATCTTCTCCTGATAGATCATGGTGCGCTGTCCTTAGCTACGCCGGTGCGGAGGGGCCGGGCCGGGGTGCCGGTCGGCCCGGCGGCGTCGTCGCGCCACCCCGCGCATGCCATCGACCAGCCTCGACGCCCTCGCGGGCCGGTGTCGGGGACACGCCTGTTCTGTCGACCGTCAACTTAGGTTACCCTGCCCTAACGAAGGCAGACCTTGCCTGGAGGGGTGCGTGAAACGGAACTGGGAGGCCCTGGCGCTCAAGGCCATGGGAGGCCGGGACTTCCGGCTGACCGTGCTGGGCACCGAGTCGGTCGACGGGCACTACCAGCGGCTGCTCCTCGACGGCGGTGGCCTGCTGGAGGCGTGCGGGGTCCACCCGACGATGTGGATCCGGCTGTGGTTCGACAACGACGGCCGGGCGCACCAGCGCGCCTACACGTTGGTGGACCCCGACCCGGCCACCGGGCGGTTCACTCTCGAATTCGCCCTCCACGACGGCTGTGCCGCCCGGTGGGCCACCACGGCGCAGATCGGCGACACCATCGACGCGACCGTTCAGGGCAGCGCGTTCCGGCTGCCGGACCCCGAGCCCGAGCACCTCTACCTGGTCGGTGACGCGGCGTCCCTGCCGGCGGTGAACAGCCTGCTCGACGCCGGCGCCGACATCCCGGCGACGGTCTGGCTGGAGTACGCCCACGAGGGTGAGAAGGCGCTCGCGCCGCGGACCCGGGCACACCACGACGTCACCTGGGTGCCCCGCCAGGACACCGGTCAGCACCTGGTCGACACGGTCTGCAGCGCACTGCCCGCCAGCGACTCGGCCCACTACTGGGTCGCCTGCGAGGCGGCCGCCACCCGCACCATCACCCGGCACATCCGGCGCACGTTGGGCGTCGACAAGCACCAGCTCACCTCGCTCGGCTACTGGAGAGCCGCGTGAAGGGCCGCCTCGGCACGCTGACCGCGCTGTACGTCACCCAGTACCTCGGCATCGGCTTCATCACCGTCGGGCTGACCGCCATCCTGCGCGACGGCGGGACGTCGCTGGACACCCTGGCGCTGCTGCAGGTCGTCGGCCTGATCTGGCCGATCAAGTTCCTCTGGGCGCCGATCCTCGACCGCTACGGGTCCCGCCACCGCGGCCACCACCGGTCCTGGCTGCTGGTGCTCCAGGCCGCCCTGGTGCTGGCCCTGCTGGCGCTGCTGCCGTTCACCCGCCCCGCCGAGCAGCTCGGCCCGGTGGTCGCCATCTGCGCGGCGTACGTCTTCTTCTCCGCCACCCAGGACATCGCGGTGGACGCGGTCGCCGTCCGGCTGCTGACCGAGTCGGCCCGGGGCGTGGGAAACGGCATCCAGGTGGCCGCCAGCTATCTCGGCAACCTGCTCGGCGGTGGCGCCTGCGTGCTGGTCTACGACCGTGTCGGCTGGGTACCGGCGATCGGCCTGCTGGCCGCCCTGACCACCGTCGGGCTGCTGGTGGTGTGGCGCTTCCGGGAGCCCACCCGCACCGACCGGGTCCCCCGGGTCGGCGCGGCCTACCGGGCGCTGCTGTCGGTGTTCGGTCAGCCCGGCTGCCGGTGGTGGACCTTCGGGGTGGTGCCGCTGGTCTACGTCGGCGCGGGGATGGCCTACGCGCTGGTCACGCCGGCCCTGGTCGACGCCGGCTGGTCGCTGGGCCGGATCGGCGTGGTGACCGGGGTGGTGACCAGCGCACCGGCGATCGTGGCCGGTCTGCTGGCCGGCTTCGGCATCGCCCGCCTCGGGCGGAGCTGGGTGCTGGTGGCCGGCGGGGTGACGCTGGGGCTGTCGACGGTGCTGCTGCTGCCGCTGATGAACGGGCGCGCACCGCTGGCCGGGACGGTGGTCGCCCTCTGCTGCTTCCTGGCGGCGTACACGGTGGCGAACGTGGTGCTCTACACGGTCAACATGGACTATTCGCGGCCCGACACCGGCGGCACCGACTTCACCGTGCTGTCGTCGTTCGGGCTGGTCTGTTCGTTCGTGGCTTCCTCGGTCGGGCTGGCAGCCGCCGAACGCGTGGGCTACGCCCCGGTCGCTGTCGCGTCCATCGTGCTGATGGCCGCCGGCGTCGTGCTCGGCATCGCACATCAGCGGCGACACCGCCCCCGCCGGCTGCTGGTCGAGGCGCCCGACCGGCGCCCGGCCGTGGGGGACGTGGCCCCGGTGGGATGAACCGCCGACCCCCCACTTGACGATCTGTTAGGTTAGGCTAACCTAACTTCGGCGCTCGGCGCCCATCATGTCCACCTCGACCTGAGGACCTGCATGAGCCTGACCGGAAGCACGCTCGACAGCTCGTCGACCGGGGCCGTCCCCGACCTGTCCGCCGCCCGGGCCCACCTGTTCAACGCCGGTTCGGTCGCGCGCTACCAGCGCGTACTGAGCCAGGGTGTGGACCGGGTGGCCGACCGGGTGGCCGGCGCGGACCGGCCGTTCACCGGCGTCACGCCGGAGGCGCTGGCTCCCCTGATCGCCGGCATCGACCTGGACCGGCCGCTGGGTGACACCGACGCCGCCCTCGACGAACTGAACGAGCTCTGGCTGCGCGACGCGGTGTGGTTCCACCACCCCCGCTACCTGGCCCACCTCAACTGCCCGGTGGTGATCCCGGCGCTGCTCGGGGAGGCGATGCTCAGCGCGGTCAACTCCTCGCTGGACACCTGGGACCAGAGCGCCGGGGCCACCCTGATGGAGCGGCGGCTCATCGAGTGGACGGCCGGGCGGATCGGCCTCGGCGCCGCCGCCGACGGCGTCTTCACCAGCGGCGGCACCCAGTCGAACCTGCAGGCGATGCTGCTGGCTCGCGAGGAGGCGTACCGCCGGGTGGTCGGCGCGGCCGCGACCCGCCCGGCCCGGACGGAGGTGCTCGCCCGACTGCGGATCGTCACCTCCGCCGCCGGACACTTCAGCGTGCAGAAGGCCGCCAAGATGCTCGGGCTGGGCAGCGACGCGGTCCTCACCGTGCCCACCGACGCAGGCCGGCGGATGCGCACCGACGAGCTCGCCCGCACGATCGACCGCTGCCGGCGCGAGGGCCTGGTGGTGATGGCCGTCGTGGCCACCGCTGGCACCACCGACTTCGGCACCATCGACCCGCTGACCCAGATCGCCGAGATCTGCGCGGCGGCCGGGGTGTGGCTGCACGTCGACGCGGCCTACGGTTGCGGCCTGCTGGTCTCCCCCACCCGCCGGCACCTGCTGCACGGCATCGAGCGGGCCGACTCGGTGACCGTCGACTACCACAAGTCCTTCTTCCAGCCGGTCAGCTCCAGCGCGCTGCTGGTCCGCGACGGGCGGATGCTGCGGCACGCCACCTGGCACGCCGACTACCTCAACCCCGCCCGGGCCGCCGAGCAGGGCATCCCCAACCAGGTCGACAAGAGCATCCAGACCACCCGCCGCTTCGACGCGTGCAAGCTCTGGCTGACCCTGCGCATCATGGGCCCGGACGCCGTCGGCGCGCTCTTCGACCGGGTGGTCGACCTCGCGGCCGAGGCCTGGCAACTGCTCGACGCCGATCCCCGCTTCCAGGTGGCCGCCCGGTCGCAGCTGAGCACCGTGGTGTTCCGCTACCTCCCCGACGGCGCCGGCCCGAGCCTGACCGACGAGGCGAACCTGCACGCCCGGGAGGCGCTGGCCGCCTCCGGCGCCGCCCTGGTGGCCGGCACCAAGGTGGACGGTGCCCACTACCTGAAGTTCACCCTGCTCAACCCCGAGACCACGGTGGCCGACATCGCCCACGTCCTCGACCTGATCGCCGAGCACGCCGCCTGGTACGCCCGCGCCAGCTCGGCCGCCGAGCTGTCCTGCCCGGTCGGCTGACGCCCCGCCGTTTGGAGAACCGCATGTCGACCCACGACTTCATCGCCGTCGGCCTGGGCCCGTACAACCTCGGCCTGGCCTGCCTGACCGCACCGATCGACGACCTGGACGGGGTGTTCCTGGAGGCCCGGGACGGCTTCGACTGGCATCCCGGGATGCTGCTCGAGTCGACCCGGCTGCAGACGCCGTTCATCGCCGACCTGGTCAGCCTCGCCGACCCGACCTCGCCGTACTCCTTCCTCAACTACCTCAAGGAGACCGGCCGGCTCTACCCCTTCTACATCCGGGAGAGCTTCTTCCCGCTCCGCGCGGAGTACAACGACTACTGCCGGTGGGCCGCCGGGAAGCTGCCGAACCTGCGCTTCGGGCACGCCGTCACCGCCGTCGAGTACGACAAGGCCGACGGCCGCTACGTGGCGCACGCCGACACGGCGGACGGGCCGGTCACCCACCGGGCCCGGCACCTGGTGCTCGGCACCGGCACCCCGCCGTACGTCCCGGACGCCTGCGCCGGTCTCGGCGGCGACCTGATCCACAATTCCCGGTACCTGGAGCACCGGGAGGCGCTGCGGGCCAAGCGCAGCATCACGGTCGTGGGCAGCGGGCAGAGCGCCGCGGAGATCTACCACGACCTGCTCGGCGACATCGGTGGCCACGGCTACCAGCTGAACTGGGTCACCCGCTCGCCCCGGTTCTTCCCGCTGGAGTACACCAAGCTGACCTTGGAGATGACCTCACCGGACTACGTGGACTACTTCCACGCGCTGCCCGAGCCGACCCGCTACCGGCTGGAGGCCGAGCAGAAGGGCCTGTTCAAGGGGATCAACGCCGACCTGATCAACGACATCTACGACCAGCTCTACGCCCACAGCGTGCACGGGCCGGTGCCGACCCGGCTGCTCACCAACACCGAGCTGACCAGCGCCAGCCACGACGCCGCGACCGGGACGTACGCCCTCGGGCTGCGCCAGGTGGAGCAGGGCCGCGACTTCACCCTGGACACCGAGGGGCTGGTGCTGGCCACCGGCTACCACTACCGGGTTCCCGAGTTCCTGACCCCGATCCGCGATCGGATCCGTCGGGACGGCCGCGGCCGGTTCGAGGTGGCCCGCAACTACAGCATCGACCACACCGGCCGGGAGATCTTCCTGCAGAACGCCGGCACCCACACGCACAGCATCACCTCACCCGACCTGGGCATGGGTCCGTACCGCAACTCGTGGATCATCCGGGAGCTGACCGGCCGCGAGCACTACCCGATCGAGAAGAGCATCGCCTTCCAGGAGTTCGGCGCGCCGGCGGGGGTGGCGTGATGGCCGGGTTCACCCGGATCGACGCCCAGCTCGGCGAGTTCGCGTTGCGCCCCCTCGACCCGGACGCCGACGCCCCGCAGCTGCACCGCTGGGTCACCGACCCCAAGGCCGCGTTCTGGCTCATGCAGGACGCCGACGTGGCCCAGGTCGCGGCCGAGTACCGGCGGATCGCCGCGCACCCGCACCACGACGCCTACCTGGGCCTGTGGCGCGGCGAGCCGGCCTTCCTCGCCGAGCGGTACGACCCCGCCCGGGTCGAACTCGTTGGCCTGTACGACCCGGCGGAGGGCGACGTCGGCATGCACTTCCTCTGCGCCCCCGCCGAGCGGCCGGTGCACGGCTTCACCCGTGCGGTGATCACCACGGTGATGGCGTGGCTCTTCGCCGACCCGGCCACCCGGCGGGTGGTGGTCGAACCGGACGTGCGCAACAGCGCCGTCCACGCGCTCAACGCCGCGGTGGGCTTCACCGTCGTCGGCCCGATCCGCAAGCCCGAGAAGGAGGCGCTGCTCAGCGTCTGCACCCGGGACCAGTTCCTGACCGCGACCCGAGAAGGGGTGCCCGCGTGAACCCGACCGCCGCCGTGGACCACCTGACCCCCGACGCCTGGGCGACGGCCAACCGGCTGCTGGTGCGCAAGGCCCTCGCCGAGTTCACCCACGAGCGCCTCGTCGTCCCCGAGCCGACCGACGACGGCCGGTGGCTGGTCCGCAGCGACGACGGCGCCGTGACGTACCGCTTCGCCGCCCAGCGACTCGCCCTCGACCACTGGCAGGTCGACGCCGACAGCATCACCCGGCAGCGGGACGGCGAGGAGCTGCCGCTCGACGCCGTCGACCTGTGCCTGGAACTGCGCGGCGCGCTCGGGCTCACCGACGCGATCCTGCCGGTCTACCTGGAGGAGATCACCTCCACCCTGGCCGGCACCGCTTACAAGCTCGGCAAGCCGCCGGTGAGCGCCGCCGAGCTGGCCCGGGCGGACTTCCAGGCCATCGAGACGGGCATGACCGAGGGCCACCCGTGCTTCGTGGCGAACAACGGCCGGATCGGGTTCGGGGTGCACGAGTACCACCGCTACGCCCCGGAGGCGGCCGCGCCCGTGCGGCTGCTCTGGTTGGCCGCGAACCGCGACCACACCACCTTCACCTGCGCCGCCGACCTGGACTACGACACGCTGGTGCGGGCCGAGCTGGGCGCCGACACGATCGCGCACTTCGCCGGCGTGCTCACCGGGCTCGGCCTGGACCCGGCCGACTACCTGCTCATCCCGGTGCACCCGTGGCAGTGGTGGAACAAGCTCGCCGTCACCTTCGCCGGCGAGGTGGCCCGGCGCCGGCTGGTCTGCCTCGGCGAAGGGCCGGACGAGTATCTCGCCCAGCAGTCGATCCGCACGTTCTTCAACGTCACCGACCCGACGAAGCACTACGTCAAGACGGCCCTGTCGGTGCTGAACATGGGCTTCATGCGCGGGCTGTCCGCCGCGTACATGGAGGCCACCCCGGCGATCAACGACTGGCTGGCCGACCTGATCGACAACGATCCGGTGCTCAAGCGCACTCGGCTGTCGATCATCCGGGAGCGGGCCGCGATCGGCTACCGGCACCGCCAGTACGAGACGGCCACCGACCGGTACTCCCCGTACCGGAAGATGCTGGCCGCGCTCTGGCGGGAGAGCCCGGTCGGCGGGCTGGAGCCGGGCCGCCGGCTCGCCACCATGGCCTCGCTGCTGCACGTCGACCGGGACGGCCGCTCGCTCGCCGGGGCCCTGATCGCCGAGTCGGGCCTGGCGCCGGCGGACTGGCTGCGCCGCTACCTGGACGCCTACCTGGTGCCGCTGCTGCACAGCCTCTACGCCTACGACCTGGCGTTCATGCCGCACGGCGAGAACGTCATCCTCGTCCTGCACGCCGGCGCGGTCGAGCGGGTGGTCTTCAAGGACATCGCCGAGGAGATCGTGGTGATGGACCCGGAGGCGGACCTGCCCGAGCGGGTACGGCGGATCCGGGCGGCCATTCCGGAGGACGAGAAGATCCTGTCCATCTTCACCGACGTCTTCGACTGCTTCCTCCGCCACCTCGCGGCAATCCTGCACGGCGAGGGCGTGCTGGCCGAGGACGACTTCTGGCGGACGGTCGCCGAGTGCGCCGCCGACTACGCCGACAGCGTGCCCCACCTGGCCGACCGGCTGCACCGCCACGACCTGTTCGCCGCGGAGTTCGCGCTGTCCTGCCTCAACCGCCTGCAGCTGCGCAACAACCAGCAGATGGTCGACCTGGCCGACCCGTCCGCCGCGCTCCAGTTCGCCGGCACCCTGGCCAACCCGCTCGCCCGCTTCGCGCCGAAGCGATGAGCGCCGACCCGGCTGCCGTCGCGCCGCCCGGCCCGCTGGGCGACGCGACGCCGGGCCGGTCGGACGGGCCGCCACGGCCGTCCCGCACCCGGTGGCTGATCCTGGCCGTGCTCTGTCTGGCCCAGCTCGTCGTGGTGCTGGACAACACCGTCCTCACCGTGGCGGTGCCGGTGCTCACCGCCGAGCTGCACGCCAGCACCGCCGACGTGCAGTGGATGATCAACGCGTACGCGCTGGTGCTGTCGGGGTTGCTGCTCACCGCCGGCAGCGCCGTCGACCGGTACGGACGCCGCCGGATGCTGCTCGCCGGGCTGGTCCTGTTCGGGCTCGGTTCGCTGGCCGCCGGGCTCGCGCGCACCGCCGAGCAGTTGATCGCGGCCCGGGCCGGGATGGGCGTGGGCGGGGCCCTGCTGGTCACCGCCACGCTGGCGGTCGCCATGCAGGTCTTCACCGGGGCCGAGCGGTCCCGGGCGATCGGCATCTGGGCGGCCACCAGCGCGCTGGGGTTCGCCGCCGGGCCCCCGATCGGTGGAACCGTGCTGGCGCACCTGCCCTGGGGTGCCATCTTCCTGATGAACATCCCGATCGTGCTGGTCTGCCTGGTGGCGGGCCGCGCGCTGGTCCCCGAGTCCCGCGATCCGGCCGGCGGTCGCCTCGACCTGGGCGGGGTGGTGCTCTCCGTCGCCGGCCTGACGGCGATCGTCTGGTCGATCATCGCCGGGCCGGAACGGGGTTGGGCGTCGGCCGAGGTGCTCGGCGGGGCCGCGGCCGGTCTGCTCCTGCTCTGGCTCTTCGTCCGTTGGGAGCAGCGGGTCCCGGACCCGATGCTGGACATGCACTTCTTCCGGAACCGCCGCTTCGTCGGCGCGGTCTCCGGGGTCGTCCTGATCACCTTCGGGGCGACCGGCGCGCTGTTCCTGCTCGCCCAGCAACTGCAGTTCGTCCGCGGCTACCCGGCCTGGGAGGCGGGTCTGCGGATGGCCCCGTTCGCCCTGTCCATCGTGCTGCTCAACGTCAGCGGCGCCGCCGCGGTGGCGATCCGCCGGCTCGGCCTGCCGGCCGCCATCGCGGTCGGCATGGGGCTGCTCTCGGCGGGTCTCGCGCTCGTCACCCACGGCCCGTCCGACGGCTACGGGGTGCTGCTCGCCGGCCTGCTGGTGATGGGTACGGGTTGCGCGCTGGCCAACCCGGCGATCGTCGAGGCGGTGATGAGCGCCATCCCGGCGGAGAAGGCCGGCGCCGGCGCCGGGGTCGACGGCACCATGACGGAGGTCGGCAGCAGTCTCGGCATCGCCGTGCTGGGCGCCGTGTTGAACGCCCGGTTCGCCGCGCTGCTGCCCACCGCGCTGGCCGGCGCCGGATCGTTCCCGGCGGCCCTCGCCGCCGCCGGGCCGGACCGCGAGGCGGTCACCGTCGCCTATGCCGACGCGCTCGCCACCGGCCAGACCGTGGGTGCGGTGGCCGTCCTGGCCGGCGGGCTGGTCGCCGCCGGGCTGCTGCACCGGGCCGAGCGGTCCGGTTCACCCGTCGCCGTCCCGGCTCACGCGGGCACGGACTAGCGGGAACCAGCCGGCGACGCCGCACCAGCAGCCGTGGTCGCCGGGACGGCCGGGGCCGCGAGTGCGGCGCCGACCGCACCGGCCGTGACCGGTGTGCGGCGTCGGATCACCGCGGGGGCGTGACGATCGGCTTCCGTTGGGTGAGCCGCCAGTGGTTTCCGAACGGGTCGCGGAAGGCGGCGTCGATGCCGTAGAAGCGTTCCTCCGGCTCCTCGATGAACTCGACACCTCTGGCCCGCAGGTCCCGGTAGCTGGCCCAGCAGTCCTGCGTGGCGAACGCACCGACGCTCAGGTGCCCGGTCGCCACCAGCGACCGGAGCTGTTTCGCCACGTCACCGTCCACCACGGGCGGATTGGGCAGCACGAGCATCAGCGGCACCTCCGGCTGGGCCGGCGCGTGGACGACCATCCAGTGGAAACCGTCCTGTACCTGGTCGATGTCGATCTCGAAGCCGAGCTTCCCGACGTAGAAGTCGCGGGCCTCGTCCATGTCCAGGACGTTGACGCACACCAACGCCATACCGGTGATCACCAGGTGCTCCCTGTCGACGGATCGCTGACCGAGCCGGATCGCTGGCCGAGCCGGATCGCTGGCCGAGCCGCGTCGGCGGACGACTCAGCGGCCGGCGAAGGCGGCGACGACCGGCGCGAGGCTCTCGCCCGCCACATTATGGTCCTGGCCGGGCAGCACGTCGTGCCGGGCGCCCGGGATCGCTCCGGCCGTCTGTTCGGCGGCGGTCCGCAGGAACTCGGGACTCTCCGAGCCGGACAGGACGAGCGTGGGCACGGCGATCTCGGCGTAGCGGGCCGCCGGGATGGTGGTGTCGGCCAGGATGGCGGCGTCGTGGGCCAGGGTGGGAGCCAACCGGAGGCCGGCCTGCCAGTACGGCGACCGGCGGGCGCCGGCGATCACCTCCGGCGGGACGCCCACGTGCGTCATGAAGTGCGCCAGCGCGTCGCCCCGCCGGTCGGCCGCCAGCAGCTCCGCGAGCCGGTCGGCGTATTCCTTCGCCCGCCGTGGACCGTCGGGGTCGGTGCTGAACGGCGGTTCCCACATGACCAGCCGCTCGATGGGCAGCCCGCTGGCGGTCGCCTCGGCGGCCAGCGCGGCGCCCGAGGAGAACCCGAGGACGCCGGCGGTTCCGCCGGCCGCCGCCACGAGTGCCGCGATGTCCTCGACCTCCCGGGCGAGCGCGTACGGCGGCGTGTCGGCGCTGTCGCCGCGTCCCCGACGGTCGTAGTTGAGCACCGTGAAGTCCTTGGCCAACGCCTGGGCGACCGGCGCGTTGACGCCGCGATCGCAGGCCGCGCCGGCCACCAGGATCAGCGCCGGGCCCTCGCCCAGTTGGTCGTAGGCGAGCGTCGTACCGTCCGTTGACGTGATCCTCCGCATCGCGGCTCCCGTCCGTGCCGTCGCCGCGGCTCGTCCGCGGTCCTGGTCACGACGGTACGAATGCAGCGGATCCGCCGGCTTCTCGAAAACGACCCACTTGCCGCCGCCGGCCGTCAGTGGTGTGGACGGGTCCACATGCGGACGTAGCAGCCGGGCACCCTGGCCAGCGTCTCCTGGCCGTCGCGCCGCCGGTAGGCGGTGGGGCTCTCGCCGACGATGCGGCGGAACTGGGCACTGAACGATCCCAGGCTGGTGAAACCGACCGCGAGGCAGACCTCGGTGACCGACAGCTCCCCGGCGCGGAGCAGGGCCTTCGCGCGTTCCAGCCGCCGGCTCATCAGGTACTGGTACGGGGTCTGCCCGAAGGCGGCCTTGAAACTGCGGCTGAAGTAGGACGGCGAGACCGAGGCGCTGCGGGCCAGCGCACGGACGTCGAGCTGCTGGGCGTACGCGCGGTCGATCAGATCGCGCACCCGTAGCAGGTGTCTCGCCAACGGCGCGGCCGGACGGTTCACCGGTTCATTCTCACTCGCCGCTGGTGCAGGTCCGCCAACCGGTGGCCGGCCGACGGCATCCGCCGCGGCGGTTGCCGGCCGGCGGTGCTGATCGCACGGCGGTTGTAACTTGGGAAGCCCGCAGACAGACGAGGACGGTCATGACCGACACGGCAGGGCCCGGGACGGGCGAGACCCCGACCGCGCGGCAGAGGCGGGTGTGGGACAGGACCGCGCCCAGCTACGACAAGCAGATCACCTTCTTCGAGCGGGTCTGGTTCGCCGGCGGACGCGAATGGCTCGGTCAGCGCGCGCAGGGTCGGGTGCTCGAGGTCGCTATCGGCACCGGCCGGAACCTGCCCCACTACCGGCCCGACACCACCGTCACCGGGCTCGAACTGAGCCCGGCGATGCTGGCCATCGCGCGTGAGCGCGCCGCCGCTCTCGGCCGCGAGGTCGACCTGCGCGAAGGCGACGCCGAGCAGTTGCCCTTCGCCGGCTCGTCGTTCGACACGGTGGCGTGCGCGCTCTCGCTGTGCAGCATCCCCGACCCGGCCGCCGCGATCGCCGAGATGTACCGGGTCCTGGTGCCGGGCGGCACGCTGCTGCTGGTGGACCACATCGGTAGCAGCTGGCGGCCGATCCGCGCCGCCCAGTGGTTGCTGGAGCGGATCACGATCCGCGCGGCCGGGGAACACTTCACCCGCCGCCAGCTACCCCTGGTGGAGGCCGCCGGATTCGAGGTCGTGGCGACCGAACGGCTCAAGGCGGGCACGGTCGAGCGCATCCACGCCCGCAAACCGGCCGCCTCGCCGGCAGCCGGCTGAGCCGTACCCGGTCAGGCCCAGGTGATCCGCTGCCGCAGCAGCGACCGCTCCGCCGGGTTGACCGTCAGCTCCAACGCCCGCGCGTCGGCGGCGCGTGCCTGGTCGGCGTGGCCGAGCTCGCGCAGCAGTTCGGCGCGGGTGGCGTGCCACAGGTGGTAGCCGGACAGCGCTTCGGCGAGGTCGTCGACCTCGCTCAGCGCGGCCCGCGCCCCGGCGACGTATCGCAACGCGATCGCCCGGTGCAGCCTGGTGACCGGTGACGGCGCCAGGCCGTCGAGCATGGTGTACAGCAGCACGATCTGTGGCCAGTCGGTGTCGGCCCAGGTCGGTGCCTCGGCGTGCACGGCCACGATGGCGGCCTGCAACTGGTACGGGCCGGGCTGCCGGGCCGCGGCGGCCTTGGCGATCAGCCGGGCCGCGTCGGCGATGCCCTCCCGGTCCCACCGGCTGCGGTCCTGCTCGGGCAGCCGGACGATCTCGCCGGTGCTGGTGAAGCGGGCCGCGGCACGGGCCCGGTGCAGCCGGATCAGGGCCAGCAGGCCGAGGACCTCGGGCTCGGTGGGCATCAGACCGGCGAGCATCGCGGCGAGGAACTCGGCGTCGTCGGCCAGGTCCCGCGACTGCACGCGGTCGCCGGTGCTGGACAGGTAGCCCTCGTTGAACAGCAGGTAGACCACGGCCAGCACCTGGGCCAGCCGGGCACCGAGTTCGTCGGTGTCCGGGATCCGGTACGGGATCCCCGCGTCGGCGATCTTCCGCTTGGCGCGGGTGATCCGCTGCGCCACCGTGGTCTCCGGGATCAGGAACGCGCGGGCGATCTGGGCGGTGGTCAGGCCGCACACCACGCGCAGGGTGAGGGCGATCTGCGCGCTGCGCGGCAGCGCCGGGTGGCAGCAGGTGAAGATCAGCCGGAGCCGGTCGTCCGGCTCCGCCGCCGGCGGTGGCCACGCGGCCAGGACGAGCTTGTCCCGGTAGCGCGCGTGGCGGCGCAGCACGTCCAGGCCGCGCCGCCGGGCCACCGTGTAGAGCCAGCCCTCCGGGTTGGCCGGGATGCCCTCGGTCGGCCAGTGCCGCAGGGCCGCCTCGACCGCGTCGGCCACCAGATCCTCGGCGGCGGAGAAGTCCCCGATCAGCGACACCAGGGAGGCCGCGAGCCGGCCCGCGTGATCGCGTACCACGCGGGCCAGCTCGGTCTCGGCCGCAGCGGTCACCCGGCGACGGGCCGGATCTCGACCAGCGGGCAGGCCGGCCACGACCTGACCAGGCGCAGCGCCTCGTCGAGGTCGGCCACGTCGATCTCGGCGAACCCGGAGATGACCTCCTTGCCCTCCACGAACGGTCCGTCGGTGATCACCGGGTCGCCGCCCTCCAACCGGACCGTGGTGGCGGTGTGCGGCGGCATCAGGTGGGTGTGGCCTCTGATCTTGTCGGCGTTGTCGGCGAACCACTGCCGCACCCGCCCGTAGGCCCGTTCCCGTTCGGTCTCGTCCATGGCGGCCAGGTCGGCGGCGAACTGCTCGGTGTCGGCGAACATCAGCACGTACCTCATGTCGTTCACCTTCTCAGCCACGGCCCGGTAGCGGGCAGTACAGATCGACGCCGTTGCCGTCGGGATCGAGCACGGTGGCGTAGCGGTGACCCCAGAAGGCGTCCCACGGTTCCCGGGAGCCGGTGTATCCGGCGGCGACGAGTTCGGCATACGTGGCGTCGACCTCGGTCGGCGTGTCGAACTGGAACGCCAGGAAGATCGGCGGGCTGCCCGCGGCCCGGGTCCAGCCGGGGCGGGCCGTCGAGGTGAACTTCTCCTCGTCGAGCATGAGGTGCAGGCCGTTGGGCAGGTCGCACCCGGCGTGCTCGGCGTAGCTGGGATCGACCTGGAAGTCCAGGCCCAGGTGGCGGTAGAACGCGATCGACGCGGCGATGTCCGCCACGACGACGTCCAGGGTGTTCAGGACCGGTTTCATACGCTCGCTCCTTGATCGGTTGGCGCTTCCACCCCCTAGACGACCGGCGACCGGCCCGATACGACACCTGACCAAGATTCTTTCGGGCGCGCGCCGCCCGCTCGCCGGCACCACCGGTGATGATCATCACGAGCGGCGAACCCTACCCTCACCGGAGGGTAGGTTTGGCGCAGGTCGTCGAGGTGCGGCTACGGCCCCTGGCGGTCATCTCCCGGGCGACGGTGCCCGGAAACGGTCCGGAAACGTCCGACCGGTACTGAAGTGCACGACCACACCCTGCCGATACGGGCAGGGCGACGCGTGTGCGCTCGGCGCACACGCCCCGAACGGAAACGGCTGTATGTCTTCTGTGCTGTCCGCGGCCACCCGGCCGCGCCTGAACCGCCCGTCCTGGCTGTCGCCGAAGGTGTTCCGCACCGAGGTGCTCGCCGGCCTGGTCGTCGCCCTGGCGCTGATCCCCGAGGCGATCAGCTTCTCGATCCTCGCCGGCGTGGACCCCCGGGTCGGGCTGTTCGCCTCGTTCACCATGGCCGTGGTGATCGCCTTCTGCGGCGGCCGGCCGGCGATGATCTCCGCCGCCACGGGCGCGATCGCCCTGGTCGTCGCACCGCTGGCGAAGGAGCACGGGCTGGACTACCTGATCGCCGCGGTGATCCTCGGCGGGCTGTTCCAGGTGCTGCTGGCCGTGCTCGGGGTGGCGAAGTTGATGCGGTTCGTCCCGCGCAGCGTGATGGTCGGTTTCGTCAACGCCCTGGCCATCCTCATCTTCGCCGCGCAGGTGCCCCACCTGCTCGGGGTGCCGTGGCTGGTCTACCCGCTCGTCGCCCTCGCTCTGGCGATCATCGTCGGGCTGCCCCGGCTCACCAGGGTCGTCCCCGCTCCCCTGGTCGCGATCACCGTGCTGACCGTCATCACCGTGGGCGCCAGCATGAGCGTGCCCACCGTCGGCGACCAGGGCCGGCTGCCGGACAGCCTGCCGACCCTCGGCCTGCCGCAGATCCCCTGGACCGTCGACACCCTCGCCCTCATCGCCCCCTACGCCCTCGGGGTGGCACTCGTCGGCCTGATGGAGTCGCTGATGACCGCCAAGCTGGTCGACGACATCACCGACACCCACTCCGACAAGACCCGCGAGTCGTGGGGCCAGGGCGTGGCCAACATCGTCACCGGCTTCTTCGGCGGCATGGGCGGCTGCGCCATGATCGGCCAGACCATGATCAACGTCAAGGTGTCCGGCGCCCGCACCCGCCTGTCGACGTTCCTGGCCGGCGTGTTCCTGCTCATCCTGGTGGTCAGCCTCGGCGACGTCGTCGCCGCCATCCCGATGGCCGCCCTGGTGGCCGTGATGGTCATCGTGGCCGTGTCGACGTTCGACTGGCACTCGGTCGCCCCCGCCACGCTCAGGCGGATGCCGCTGGGCGAGACGCTGGTCATGGTCACCACCGTCGGCGCCGTGCTCGCCACCCACAACCTCGCGATCGGCGTGATCGTCGGCGTGCTCACCGCCATGGTGATCTTCGCCCGGCGGGTCGCCCACCTGGTCGAGGTCACCAGCGTCCTCGACCCCGACGGCGGCACCCGCATCTACTCGGTGCACGGTGAGCTCTTCTTCGCCTCCAGCAACGACCTCGTCTACCAGTTCGACTACGCCGACGACCCGGAGCACGTGGTCATCGACATGACCCACGCCCACGTGTGGGACGCCTCCTCCGTCGCCGCCCTCGACGCGGTCACCACCAGGTACGCCGCCCGCGGCAAGCGCGTCGAGATCGTCGAGCTGAACAAGCCCAGCGCCGCCATCCACGGCACCCTCGCCGGCACCCTGACCGGAGGCCACTGATGCCGGGTCGCGGCGACCGGTCCGCCCCCGCCACCGGGCGGCTCATGCAGATCGGAGAGGCCGCCGACCGGGTGGGCCTGAGCATCCGCACCATCCGGCACTACGAGGAGGTCGGGCTGATCGTCCCGTCGGCCCGCAGCGAGGGCGGCTTCCGCCTCTACACCGACACCGACCTGGACCGGCTCGTCGTGGTCAAGCGGATGAAGCCGCTCGGCTTCACCCTCGACGAGATGCGCGAGCTGCTCGGCCTCCTCGACGCGCTGTCCACCGCGGACGACGCCGAACGGCCGGCCCTGCGGGAGCGGCTCGGCATGTTCCACGCCGTCGCCGCCGCCCGGGTCGACGTGCTCCGCGAGCAGCTCACCACCGCCGAGGACTTCGCCGACACGCTGCGCCACCGGCTCGACCACCACCCGAGCTGACCGGGAGGCTGCTGCCGGCGTGGCCGCGCCGCTGGCCCCGCTCGCCGTCGGGTGACGGCACTGGGCGATCGCTGTTCGGCGGTCGACAACGCTGGACGTCCGGCGCGGGACGCCGGTCGGAGTCGACGGCGGAAGGTCCGCGGTCGGTCACCGCCACACGGTCACCTGGTCGGCCGCCAACGCCTTCTGCCCCTCGAACGACCGATACGCGTCCGGGTCACCGAGCCCGGGACGGCCGACGAGGTCACGGTACGAGAACCGGACGACGGTGCCCTCGACCGTGACCAGTTGCGGTGGCGCCGCCTCGACGACCTGACGGGTCAGCACCAGCAGCGAGTCGTCGGCCAGGTCGACGTCCCAGACCACGAAGGCGGCGTCGTCGACGACCCGCTCGACGGCGGCGGTGACGGTCAGCCGGGCGCCGATCTCGGCCCGGGCCAGGGTGCTCGACGGACTCGTGCTGGCCGTCCGCGGGGACGGCTGTGGCGCCGGGTCCCCGGTGCAGCCGGCGGAGGACAGGGCGGCCAGGATCAGTCCGGCGCTGATCGCCGCCCGGCGTACCCTGCCCTGGCCGGCCATGATGATTCACCTGCCCCCGGCGATGAGGTTCCTCTCACCAGGAATGCCCGGCGTCATGACGGCCCCCGCGCGGTGGCGTGACGGTCGCGTGACAAATCGACCGCCAGCCAGGACGGCGTCCGGAAACCTCAGTCCCCGGTGAGACCGGCAGCCTCGACGGTGGTGACGGGCGTGCCGAGTTCGACGGTACGGGAGACGGTGCAGAGCCGGTCGTGCGACTGCTGCAACGACCGGGGCAGCGCCTCGCGCGCCCGGTCGCCGTCCGGGCCCGCCGGGAACGTCACGGTGAACTCGACCCGGAGGTTCTCCATCCGGTTTCCGCCGGTCTCGTCCCGGATCTTGTCGCCGGTGACGTCGACGGAGAACTGGATCGGCTCGGCGCGCCGGCTGGTGATGTGGTCCACGTCGATCGCGGTGCAGCCGCCGATCGCCGCCAGCAGCAGCTCCACCGGCGTGAAGTCGCCGTCCTCCCCCGTACCCATCGGCAGCGATCCGCCGCGGACGTTCCGCACGACGTACTTCCCGACGCTGGTGCGCTCGATGTTCACCGAGCGGAAGGTGTCCTCACTCATGACCCGCACGCTACCCACGCCTGCTGGCCTCCGAGCCACCGGCCGGCCTGGCTGAGCGATCACCGCGTTCCGCCTGCTGGAGGCGGGCGCCTCGTGGTGTCAGGGCCGGCATCGGGGGTATCCGCGACGCAAGCTGGCCTGAGGCGAAACCCCGGGGCCGAGCGCTGACCGCCGACGCCGCGGCGCCGTCGACACGGCGTCGGGGCGTACGACGGGAAGCGGACGTGGGAGGTGACCGACGTGCAGCATCACGAACTAGTGGGCCAGGTCCAGGCGAGGGCGCGACTCGCCGACATCGGTGCGGCGACGTCCGCCATCCGGGCGACCCTGCAGACGCTCGGCGAGCGGGTGCCGGACGGACTGGCCGAGAACATCGCCGCTGAACTTCCTCGCGAGATCGGCGAATACCTGCGGCAGACGGCGAAGTCGCCCAGCGGCGGACTCCGGTTCGACCGGGAGGAGTTCGTGGGGCGGGTGGCCGATCGGGCGGGAATGGACCCGCCGCAGGCGGCGCAGGCCGCTCGGGTGGTGCTCGAAGTCGTCGGCGAGGCGACGCAGGGCCGCATCATGGAGCGCCTTCAGGCAGCACTTCCCACCGACATCCGGCAGTTGGTGCCCGCCGGGAAACCACCCGCCTGACCGTCCCCGCTCCGGCTCACCCTCGGGCGTCGGCTCTCACCGGTGCAGGCTGGCCCCCTTGACCACCTTGTCCACCGCGCTCCGCGGACCGTGCAGCGCCAACCCGACCAGGTCGAGCTTCTCCCGGGGCACCGCCCGTACGGCTGCCCGGTTGTCCCGGTCGTTGCCGGTGCCGAAGAGCTCCTGGGTGAAGATCGAGATGCGCAGGCCGCGAGTGAGCGCACGCCCGTGCGCGCTGGCCAACGTGGCCCGATCCCCGGCGAACACCAGCACCGGCTGGCGGAACATGGGCAGGTAGCGGGTGCCGTCCGCGTCGAGGTACTCCTCGCCGAGCAGGTCCGGCGCGGCGCCGGCGACGCCGCTGACCAGGAAGGCGGTGACGTTCAGCCGTTGCCAGGCCGCGAGGTCGTCCCGGATCAGAACGGCAATCTTGGTGTCGAAGCGGATCGGCTCACTCATGGCTTCGAGGCTGCCCGCCCGGGAAGAGCCCCGTCTTGTACGTTCTTAGCATGGCCAGTCGGCCGGCGGGTTCGCACGTCAGCGCCTGGCGACCGGCGGTGCCCGGGATCGCCGAAGTGTTCCACGCGCACTTCGTCGACCACGCGTACCCGGCGCACACGCACGACGTGTGGACGCTGCTGATCGTCGATGACGGCGCGATCCGCTTCGACCTCGACCGGCATCGGCACGGCGCCCTGCGGCCGTCGGTCACCCTCCTACCGCCACACGTGCCGCACGACGGCCGCTCCGCCACGCGGCACGGCTTCCGCAAGCGGGTCCTCTACCTCGACCCGTCGGTCCTCGACGCGGCGGCGACCGGCGCGGCCGTCGATCGGCCGAACCTGCCCGACCGGCAGCTACGTCGGCGGATCCACCAGCTCCATCAGGCGCTCGCCCGGCCCGGCGACGGGTTCGAGGCGGACAGCCGCCTAGCGCTCATCCTGGAACGGCTCAACCTGCACCTACGCCGGCACATCCCGACCGGGGATCAGCCGGCCGCCCACGTCCTCGCCGTACGGCTGCGCGAGCTGCTGGACGCCCGGACCGCCGAGGGCGTCACCCTGCGCGAGGCCGCCGGGCTGCTGCACGCTCACCCCACCCACCTGGTCCGGGCGTTCACCCGGACGTACGGGCTGCCGCCGCACTCGTACCTGACCAGCCGCCGCATCGAGCTGGCGCGCCGGCTGCTGCTCGCCGGCCGGCGCCCCGCCGAGGTCGCCGCCGAGGCCGGGTTCCACGACCAGTCGCACCTGACCCGGCACTTCAAGCGCCACCTCGGGGTCAGCCCGGCCCGATACGGGAGCCTTCCCGCGACCGGGCGCGCCGTTGTCGACGACCGGCGGTGGCGGTACTCCTGATCTCCCGGGCCCCGCTCCTCCCAGCTGCTCGTCCAGGAGGGAGGGTGGCCGCTTGTTCCGCGGACCTACCGTGAAGCGCAGTGCCGGCGGACGGTGGGTGGCGGCATGCAGATCATCGAGCACAGCATCATCGGGACCCGGTCTGCGGTGTTGCGCCTCCGGCGCCCCGGCAGCCAGTTGGAGTTCGTGCTGTTCCCCATGCTCCATGTCGCGAGCCCGGAGTTCTACGCGGCGGTGACGCAGCGGCTGCGGCGGTGCGACCTGCTCGTCGTCGAGGGCGTCCGGGGGCGCTCGGTCCTCGCCTGGGCCATCACGCTCACCTACCGGGTCATGCCGGCGAACAAGCGTTCCGGGCTGGTGGTCGACAACATCGCCTACCGGTCGCTCGGCGTGGAGGTGGTCAACCCGGACGTGACGACGGCGGAGTTCACCCAGGGCTGGCGGGCGATGCCGCTGCGATACCGGTTACAGCTCTGGTGCCTCCTGCCGATCGTGGCCGTCGCCCAGTTCTTCGGTGGCACGCGACGGCTGCTTTCGCCGGAGGTCGAGCTGAACGACCTGCCCAGCGCGCGGGACGAGATGTACCAGGACAGCGAATTCGCCGATCACTTCGAGCGCACGTTCGCCGGCGACCGGGACGAGCGCCTGCTCGCCGCGCTCTCCGAGCTGGTCCGTACCCGCTCGTCGGAGCGGATCGACGTCGCGGTCGTCTACGGCGCCGGTCACGTGCCGGCGATCGTCCGGGGACTCGTAGACCGGCACGGCTACCGCCCCCGGACCGCCGAGTGGCTCACCGTGCTGGACGCGTGAGCAGCCTCGCCACCTGCCGTCGACGGCAAGGCCGGCTCGGGGCACCGGCCGCCGCCGCCGGTCAGTTCGTCACACCCTTCGGGCAAGCTGCCTGCCACTGACTGATGCCGGTGCGGCATCGGCCTGGCAAGACCTGGAGGAAGTCATGGTGGTCACCGCCGATGATCTCGACGCGGCGTTGTCGACTGTCGTTGCCAGCCTGCGACCAGCGACCGCGCTCGAGTGGTCCGCGCGGGCCGGCAGTCTGGAGTGGGACTGCTGGCACACCGCCGAGCACCTCGGCGACTGCCTGATCTCGTTCGCCGGTCAGCTCCTGGCCCGACCGGAGAAGCGGTTCGTGCGCTTCATGGCGAACGCCGACCAGGACGCCTCGCCGGCAGAGGTACTGGAGTTCGCCGAGGTGGGCGGCCGCCTGCTGGCAGCCACCGTACGCATGTCCGGGCCGGACGCCCGGGCCTACCACCCCAGCGGTCAGGCCGATCCGGCGGGCTTCGCCGCGATGGGGTGCGTGGAAGCGCTGCTGCACGGTGACGACATCGCGCAGGGCCTCGGCCTCGCTGTCGATCCACCGCGGGACGTGTGCACCCGGGTGCTCGCTCGGCTGTTTCCGGAGGCGGCGCAGGAACTGGCCAGCGTGGACCCATGGGCGGCACTGAAGTGGTCCACCGGCCGCATCGAGTTGCCGGGGCGCGCCCGGCTGACGGAGTGGCACTGGCGCGCGGCCCCGCTGGGCGAATGACCTGTTCGGGGCGTGGCCCGGGTGCGGGCCGCCTGCGCCGCCGGTGGGGTACGCCGGCGGCGCACGCGGCCCCGACGGGCAGCGGCCAGCGTCCGTGACCGCTCGCCCGCGTCCGCCGACTTTCAGCGCCTCGACGTCGTGGTCGCTGGAGCCACCTCGAGGATCTCGGCCACCAGCGGCAGGGTGGTGACGCCCTCGCTGCCCAGGAAGTGGCCGGCGCCCCGGACGAGATGGGTACCTGCCCGTAGCCGGTCGGCCAGGGCCACCGAGGCGCTCGGCGGAACGATGGCGTCATCGTCGGAATGGATCACGTGGCGGTGCCGGATGTTCGGCGCGACAGCGGCGACGTCCACGTCGTCGGCGAGGAAGGTGTCCAGGACGGGGAGCACCTCGAGTCTGCCGGTGAAGCCCGCGACGAAGACCGCACCGCCCAGGGACCACGGGGCGGGCAGTTCGGCGAGGCGCCGCAGCACGGTGATCGCGCCCAGGCTGTGCGCGACGATCCAGGTCTCGTCGTCGACCCGGTCCACCGCGGTGCTGACAGCCTTGTGCCAATCGGTCGCGGAGGGCGCCTCGGGCTCGGGGAGCCGGACCACCGTGACCTCGACGCCGTGGGCGGTGAGCAGGTCGTGTAGCCACGGGAACCAGTGGTCGTCGGGCGTCGCCCCGTAGCCGTGGACGATGAAAACCCGCCGGACGGGAAGATCAGACGTTCTGGGTGGGGTTGAGGTATGCACAGCGAGACCGTAAGGGCTCACGTCGGCGTCAAGGTCAAGATGGGAGAGGTGGAATGCGCATCGGGCAACTGTCCGCGATGACCGGGGTCAGTAGGCGAGCGCTCCGTTACTACGAGGAACAGGGGCTGCTCGTCGCGAGGCGTAGCGCCAACGGGTATCGGGAGTACGCCGACGACGCCCCGCTGGTCGTGCAACAGATCACCGCGCTGCTGGACGCTGGACTGAACTCGGACGCGATCCGCCGCTTCCTTCCCTGCGCTCGTGGCCCCCGACCGGAGTTCGAGATGTGCGACGAACTCCGCGCCCATCTGCAACGGCGCAGGGAGGAGCTGAGCAACCAGTTGCACCGACTGTCCGAACAGGTCGGCAAGCTTGCGGCGCACCTGGAGTGAGGCAGCATGACCTGTCTCGGCACCGATGCGGTGTCGACCGCTCACCAACGCCGCAACGCGGCGGCCAGCTGGGCCAGGGCGATGTGGGCGGCGTCGAAGATGGCCAGCTTCCGTGGGAAGTTGTGGTTGAGCCCCTGGTACCGGGCAGCGGTGACAGGGACGCCGGCCGCCAGCAGCCGGGCGGCGTACCGTTCCCCCTCGGCGGCCAACAGGTCGAGCTCGGCGGTGATCAGCACGGCGGGCGGCAGGCCGGCGAGATCGGCTTGCAGCGGGTTCAGATCCGGCTGGGTCCGGTCCACCCCGGGTGGGGCGTACGCGGTCCAGAAGAACCGCATCTCCTCCCGGTCCAGGCCGTACTCGTCCAGCGCGGGATAGTCGGCGGCGGGGTCGAGGACCGGGCAGATGAGGATCTGTCCCGCGAGGTGGATCCCGGCATCGCGGGCGCGGCGGGCGGTCACCGCCGCGAGGTGCCCGCCCACCGAGTCACCGGCCACCGCCGTCCGGCCCGGGTCCAGGCCGTACCGAGCCGCCCCGGGCCCACGTAGCCAGGCGAGTGCTCGCGCCATGTCGTCGACCGCGGCCGGGTGGGGATGCTCCGGGGCGAGCCGGTAGTCGACGGAGAGCACCGCCCAGCCGGACGCCGCCGCCAGGTGCCGGCACAGCCCGTCGTGGGTGTCCAGGTTGCCCATCACCCATCCCCCGCCGTGCGCGTACAGGACCACCGGCAGCGCGCCGGAATCGCTGTCGCGGTAGAGGCGGGCGGGGACTCCGCCGGCGTCGACGGTGACCACGGACCGGATCCGCGGTCCGCCGCCCACCTCGTCCGGGGTCGCCTGGATCATGCTGAGCCGCGCCGCCGGCAGGGTCGCCCGGGCGAGCGGGACACGCTGCTGGACGTGCATCGCCGCCCGCGCCTGCGGGTGCAGCCGGTCGGGGTCCACCGGATCATTATCGCTGCTCGGCCGAGGTCGACGGTGCCGACACGGGCGGTGCCGGCTTGGCGCGCCGGCGGTTACCGTGTGGACCGTGGAGGAGCTGCTACCGGCACTGCCGGAGGACTGGGAGCGCTGCCTCGCGGTGGCCGCCCACCCTGACGACATCGAGTACGGCGCGGCCTCGGCGATCGCCCGCTGGACGGCGCAGGACAAGCAGGTCACCTACCTGCTGGCCACCCGGGGTGAGGCGGGCATCGACGCGATGCACCCGGACCAGGCCGGGCCGCTGCGCGAGGAGGAGCAACGCGCCGCGGCCCGGGAGGTCGGCGTGGACGTCGTGGAGTTCCTCGACCACCGCGACGGGGTCGTCGAGTACGGTCCGGAGCTGCGCCGCGACATCGTGCGCGCGATCCGCCGGCACCGGCCCGAGGTCATCGTCTCGGGCGCGTTCAGCATCCGGATGGTGGGCGGCATGACCAACCAGGCCGACCACCGGGCGGTGGGACTGGCCACGCTGGACGCCGCCCGCGACGCGGGCAACCGGTGGATCTTCCCGGAGCTGGTGGACGAGGGGCTGCCACCCTGGGGCGGCGTACGCTACGTCTGCTTCGCCGGCGCCGAGCGCCCCACGCACGGCGTGGACGTCACCGGCGAGCCGTTGCAGCGGGGTATCGCCTCGCTGGCCGCGCACGCCGAGTACACCAGGGGTCTGGGCGTCGCCGGCCCGGAACCCGGGCCGTTCCTGACCTGGGCGGCGCGGCAGGGTGGGCCGGCGCTGGGCGTCGAGGCGGCGGTCCTGTTCGACGTGCACGCGCTCACCTTCGAGGGTCCGCCACCCTGGCTCTGAGCCCGGCCGGTCCGCGGCGGGATGTCGGGCAGACCCGTCCGACCTCCCGCCGCGGAGCGCTCGGACCTCAGCTCACCGCCTGCTGCACGAGCGCGGCGATCCGGGCCTCGCTGTCGGCGGTCAGCTCGGTCAGCGCGAAGTAGGTCGGCCACATGACGCCCTCGTCGAGGTTCGCCTCGTCGCTGAAGCCGAGCACCGCGTAGCGCGTCTTGAACTTGGCAGCGCTCTGAAAGAAGCAGACCACCTTGCCGTTGCGGGCGTACGCGGGCATGCCGTACCACAGCTTGGCGGTGAGACCCGGCGCGCTGGCCTTGATCACGGTGTGCAGGCGCTCGGCGATCACCCGGTCGGACTCCGCCATCTCGGCGATCTTGGCGAGCACGTCGGTCTCCGGGTCGGCCTTGGCGCCCCGCCGTGCGGCGCTCTTCAGCTCCTTGGCGCGCTCCTTCATCGCGCTGCGCTCGTCGTCGGTGAACCCGTCGTACTTGTTGGCGGTGGCGGTGGCGGTGGTGGTCTTGGCCCTGGTCGACATCGCGGCTTCCTCTTTCTGGTAAGTGGCTTCGGGCGGTGCTGGTCGGTGGAGCCCCCACTCCACCGGGTTCATGGATCTGTTCGGCGGGTGATCAGATCACCACGTGCCCGCCTGCTGGCGGGTCGGCGCGTTGAGCCGGTTGAAGGCGTTGGTCATGGCGATGGTGAGCAGCAGCGCGGCCAGTTCCTTCTGGTCGAAGTACGTGGCGGCCACGTCCCACACCTGGTCCGGCACCGGGTCCGACCGGTCGGCGAGCCGGGTCACGGCCTCGGTCAGGGCCAGCGCGGCCCGCTCCTCGTCGCTGAACCACGGCGTCTCCCGCCAGGCGGCGACGGCGTGCACCTGGTCGGCGCTCGCGCCGGCCTGGCGCGCCTGGTGGACGCCCCCGGCGACACAGGGGGCGCAGCCGTTGATCTGGCTGGCCCGCAGGTGGCTCAGGGCCAGCAGCTTGCCGTCCACCCCCACGCCGGCGACGGCCCGGTTGACCGCCATCAGGGCCTCCATCGCCTCGGGGACCAGAACCGCCGGGTTCGGCATGCGCTCGGTCGACATCGCTTCTCCTTCGTCGTCGGTGTCGCTGACGGAAGTCATCTGATCAGGGGTGGGCCGGGCTCCGCGCCGTCCGTGGGACACCGTGGGACACGCAGAAGCCGGTTGAGCAGCACAGACAGGTCGCAGATCCGGCGTCGTGGGCCGGGACGGTACGGTGTTGCGCGTGTCCAGCCCCCAGGAGCGACTGGTGGCTCAGCTCGCCGGGATCAAGGAGCTGAGCGCGCTCAGCCTGCGTGCCCTCGCCCGCCAGGCGGGGCTGAGCAGCTCGTCGCTGTCGCGGTACCTGACCGGTCAGCTCGTGCCGCCGTGGGAGGCCGTGGTGGCGCTTTGCCGGGCCGTGGGCCGCGATCCCCGGCCCCTGCGCGCGGTGTGGGCCGAGGCGTCCAGGGCCGGCGCGGCGCCCGCTCCGCGCCGCAACGACCTGCCGGCCGACCTGTTCGACTTCACCGGCCGGGAAGCTGAGTCCGCGCTGGTCGAGGAGCTGCTGCGCACGACTGCCGCGGTCGCTGTCGACGGCATGGCGGGCGTCGGAAAGACCAGCCTGGCCGTGCACGTGGCCCACCGGCTCGCCGCGACGTATCCGGACGGCGGGCTCTACCTCGACCTGCACGGCTTCACCCCGGGCCAGGAGCCGCTGGATCCGCAGACCGCGCTGGGCCGGCTGCTGGCCGCCCTGGAGGTGACGCATCCGCCGGCCGGCGTCGCCGAACGCGCGGCGCTGTGGCGGTCGGAGCTGTCCCGTCGGCGGGTGCTCGTCGTGCTCGACAACGCGGTCGACGCGGAACAGGTGCGCCCGCTGCTGCCCGGGGCCGGGAAGTCCGCGGTCCTGGTCACCAGCCGCCACCGGCTGGTCAGCCTGGACGGGGTGCCGCCGGTGTCGCTGGAGCCGCTGACCGACGACGACGCGGCGCATCTGTTCGGCCGGGCGGCCGGGCTCACGCTGACCGAAGAGGATGCGGTCGGCCAGGTGCTGGCGCAGTGCGGCGGGCTTCCGCTGGCGCTGCGGATGGCCGGCGCGCGACTTCGCCACCGGCCGGGCTGGACCGTGGCGGTGCTGGCCGAGCGGCTGAGCGACACCGCCAACCGCTTCGACTCGGTGTTCGGGATGTCGCTGCGGCAGCTCGACGCGGTCCAGCGCCGCGTGTTCCGGCTGCTGGGCGTCCTGCCGGGGGCCGACTTCGACGCGTCGGCGGTGGGGGCGCTCACCGACCTGCCGCCCGGCCGGGTCGGCGCGGCACTGGACGAGCTGGTCGACGCCCACCTGGTCCAGGAGCCTTCGCCCGGGCGGTACCGGATGCACGACCTGATCCGGCAGTACGCGGCGGACCTCGCCGCCGACGAGGAGCCACAGGCCGACGCGGCCGTGCGCCGGGTCCTGCGGCACTACCTGACGCTGGCCGTCACGTACGAGCAGACGCTGCCCTCGCCGCACCGCCCGCGACCCGCGCCGGGAGATCCGGCGAAGGCGATGGCCTGGTTCGACGTCGAGTACGCCAACCTGGTGGCCTGCTTCGACGCCGCTGTGCGGCTCGGTGTGGACGAGGTGGCGGCCGACCTGCCGCAGGCGATGCGGGTCTGGTTCTTCCGGCATCGCGGCACCGACGACCAGGTACGCCTGCTCGACGGGGCCGCGGCCGCCGCGGCGCGGCTCGGCCGCGACCAGCAGCGGGCGGCGCTGCTCGCCGACCTCGGCTACGCCCGGGCCGCCGCCGGACGCCTCACCGAGGCGCTGTCCGCCTACGAGTACAGAGCGTTTCCAGGCGGGTTGATCAGCCGCCGGGCGATTGGCTGGCGGCCGGACCGGCCGCCGTCGGTGAGGAACCGGTCGAGCAGGTCGCGTGCTCGACGGCGAGGCCGGCGGAGGCCACCGCCACGGCCGGCGGGCCGGCCAGGAGCAGCCCGATGGCACCGGCGGCGACGAGGCGGTGGCGGGCCCGGGGTCGGGTCGGCGGGGCGAGCATCCGCCGTACCCGGTCGGCGGCGCCGGCCGCCCCGAGAGCGTGCCGAGGAGTGCGGTCGGCGAGTTGAACGATGGCGGTGGCCACGGCGTGCCGGCCGTGCCGCTCGCTCGCCCGGTCGTCGGCCAGGTGCTCCACCAGCCGGCGGATCTCCGTCTCGGCCGCATCGGCCATCGGCAGCCCCGGCAGGGCGCGACGGAACGCGACGGCGAGGGCGACGAGGACATGGTGTCGGCCGCGCAGGTGGGCCCGCTCGTGCCGCAGCACGGCGGCGAACTCGGCCTCGGTGAGCGCGTCGAGCGCGGCGCTGGTGACGACGACCTGCCCCGGGCGGCCGGGCAGGCAGTAGACCACGGGCGCGGCGTGCTCGACGACCGTCCAACCCGCACCGACGTCCTGCCTGGCCAGCGGTAGGAGTGCGGCGCGGTGGCGACGACGCCAGCGCCGGGCGGTGGTGAACGTGACGACCAGCGCGGCCAGTAGGCGGGCGGCGAGGACCGAGGTGGCGACCAGTCCGACCACGGCGAGCGTCGCGTTGGGCGCGCCGAGGTCCGCCAACGCCTGCTTGCAGGCCGCGACGATGCCGGCCAGGCCCGCGGCGAGCGCGGCCGGCGGTACGGCGACGAGCAGCCCGGCGGCGAGGACGGCGCCGGCGACGGAGAGTTCCGCGCCGAGCCAGAGCCACACCGCGAGCCGTGGTTGGGACGCCAACCACGGTGCGGTGAGGACGGGGCGGGCGAGGGTCACCACCGCGGCCGCCCAGCCCAGCAGTGCCAGGCTGGTCATGAGTCGGTGTCTCCGCGCCGCTGAAGCAGCTCGCGCAGGGCGGCGGCTTCCTCGGCCGTCATGGCGTCGACGAACCGGGCCAGTGCGGCCTGCTGGTCGGCGGCCGAGGAGAGCGCCTCCGCCATGAGCCGTCCGACGTGCTCCTCCCGGCTGGTCCTCGGACGGTAGCGGTAGGCGCGGCCGGCGAGGTCGCGCTCCGCCCAGCCCTTGCGGTGCAGGTTGTCCAGGACGGTCATCACCGTGGTGTAGGCGAGGCCGCGGTCCGCCATCGCGTCGACCATCTGCCGCACGGTGAGCGGACCCGGCGCCTCCCACAACGCGTTCATCACCGCGGATTCGAGTGGACCCAGCGGGCGGTCGTTGCCCGGGTCCGTCCGTCGAGGTCGGCTCACCGGTCGACCCTACCGGCGGCGGTCGGCACCGACATGGCCGGAGCCGGGCAGGCCCGCTCGGCGGCGAGCCGACGCCGCAGGGCCCAGGCGAGCAGGACGACGGAGGCCACGGCGAGTACGGGCTGCGCCGGGGCGAACCAGCTCATCGCGCCGCTGTAGCCGAGCGCGACCAGGACGATCTTGTTGCAGGCGGGACAGCCGACCGCGAACAGGGACAGGGTCGCCCCAAGCACGCCGGTCCGCGGCTCCCCACGGCCCGCCGCTGCCTCGCCGGTTCCAGCGCGGGCCGCGACGTAGGTGGCCAGCAGCAGCCCGGACAGCGCGGCGGTCACCACCAGCACCGGCCAGGCCCACCAGGTGACGGCCACGTCGCGGCTGAAGTACGGGGTGTCGATCAGGTCGGTGGGCACGGCGATCACCACCGTCGTCGTCACGGCGCCGGCGACCGCTGCCACCCACCGTCGCGCCGGCCAGGCCGCCGGGCCGGCGGTGACGGTCGTCCCGGCCACTCCGGTCCGGGCCGGTGGGGTGGCATCGGTGTCCGGCGTGCGGGCAGCACGCCGGCGCAGCAGCAGCACGGTGACCGCGGCCGCTCCCGCGACAAGGAGGACCAGTTCATCCGGTACGCCGCCGACGGTCACGGTGACCCACTCCTGCGCGGCGCCCTCGATGTCGGTCAGGCCGAAGCCGCCGGCCAGCGCCGCCGTGCCGTCGAAGGCCAGGAAGAGCACGCCGAGGGCGACGAAGAGCAGACCGGAGACGGTCGAGGTGGTGTGCAGGCGCAGCCGACCGAGCGAGAACTGACGGCCGCGCAGCCAGCGCCGCTGGCCGATGCGCCAGCGGTCCCAGACCAGGGCGAGCAGCAGCAGGGGCGCGGTCATGCCCAGGGCGTACACGGCCAGCAGGGCGCCGCCGGTAGCGGGTCGCGTCGAGGTGGCGGCGACGGTGAGGATCCCGCCGAGGATCGGGCCGGAGCAGAATCCGGCGAGCCCGTAGACCGCGCCGAGGGCGAGCACCGACAGCGGGGACTCGCCGGTGATGCGGCCCATCAACCGTTGCGCCGGCCCGAAGGCGAAGCCCTTGCCGGCCAGTTGCATCACGCCGAGGGCGATGATCGACCAGCCGGCGACCAGGATGAGCGTGTCGCGGTGCTGGAAGAAGGCGCCGGCCACGACGGAGGAGCCGGCGCCGAGGGGTACGAGGACCGCCGCCAGGCCGAGGTAGAACATCCCGGTCCGGGCCAGCAGTTGTCGCGGGTGCTGGAAGGCGTACGCGAAGAAGGCGGGTAGCAGCATGGCGCTGCACGGGCTGAGCAGGGCGAGGACTCCGCCCAGCAGGGCGGCGAGGTAGCCGATGTCGCTCATTTCGCCCCTTCCAGTTGCTCGTCGATGGCCTGCTTGAAGGCCTCGTACGGCTGGGCGCCGATGACGGGGGTGTCGCCGACGATGAACGCCGGAGTGCCGGTGAGGCCCATCGAGGTCGCCTCCTGCTGGTCGCGCAGGACGGCGGCCCGGGTTGCGGTGGAACCGCGATCGGCGTCGAACCTGGTGAGGTTCAGCCCGATCCGTGTGGCGATGTCACGCAGCGCGCCCTCGTCGAGGGAACCGCTGTTCACCCGGCGCTCCTTGGCGTACACGGCGCTGTGGAACTCCCAGAACTTCCCCTGCGCGGCGGCGGCGCGGCCGGCGGCGGCCGCGTCGGTCGACTCCGCGCCGAGGTAGGGCAGGTCGCGCCATTCGATGCGGACCAGGCCCTTGTCGACGTACTCCCGGACCAGCTTCGGTTCGGTCTCCCGGGCGTGCCGCCCGCAGAACGGGCACTGGAAGTCGGCGTACTCGATGATCACGATCGGGGCGTCCGGCTCGCCGAGGGCGAGCGGGTCGCCGGGTGTCCGGCGGGCAAGAGCGGCGAAGGGATTCTCCTCCTGACCACCGCCCGATCCGGCGGCCGCGGCTCCGTCGGCGGGGGCGGCCGGCTGGTCGGCGGGCCGGGCGAGGATCGCCAGCACGGCGACGATCGCGATGACCACCACCGGGGCCAGCCAGCCGGCCGCGCGGCGGATCGGGGCCGTCCGGCGGTCACTCCTGCGCGACGGCTTCGTCGTACCTGGCACGTCTCCTCCATCCACGGGATCACGACTACTATTAGAGCTAGTACTAGCTAGTCTAGTACTAGAGGAATTAGTAAAAACGAGGGACGTCCGGAGCTGTCGGACGTCCCTCGTGACCGGGGAATCAGCGGCGGGACGAGGATCCCGCCGGCACCGATGCGATGGGCTCTCGCGGTCCCGACCTGCGCCTGCCGCCCAGGGCGAGCGCCACGGCGATGGCGGCGGCAACGCCGACGCCGGCCCAGAGCAGCGGGTTGCTCCGCAGGTCGCCGGGCAGTTGCTGGGCGAGGACGAAGACGCCCATCACCACGACGAACCAGCCGAACGCCTTGCGCAGGACATCCGCGGGGATCTTCCCGGCGAGCCGGGCGCCGGCGAAGCTGCCGAGGATGGCGGCGAGGGTGACGGCGGCGGCCAGTCCCCAGTTGATACTCACGCTGGAGAGGTAGCCGGCGAGGCCGGCGAACGACTTCATCGCGATGACCACCAGCGAGGTACCGACGGCCACCGGCATCGGCAGGCCGCCGAGCAGCGCCAGGGCGGGCACCACCAGGAATCCGCCGCCCGCACCGACCAGGCCGGTGACCAGACCGACCACCACACCGTCGAGGATCACCCGCAGGACCGGCAGCTCGTGCGGCGCGGGCTTGCCCTCGGCGGAGCGCCGGCCGCGGATCATCGCGACCGCCGTGGCCAGCATCATGATCGCGAACCCGGTGAGCAGGATGCCGGCCGGGACGAACTCGGCGAGCCGGCCGCCGGCGTAGGCGCCGGTCATGCCGGCGAGGCCGAAGATCAGGCCGGTGCGCCACCGGACCCGGCCGGCCCGGGCGTGCGGCAGCATTCCCACGGCGCTGGTGGCGCCGACGACGAGCAGCGAGGTGGCGATGGCCTCCTTGGCCGGCAGGTCGGCGACGTAGACCAGCAGTGGTACGGCGAGGATGGAGCCGCCGCCGCCGAGCAGGCCGAGGCTGATGCCGATGACGACGGCCAGCGCGACGGTCAGCAGCAGGGTTGCGCTCATGCGCGCTCCCCGGTGCCGTCCCGCAGTTGGCCGACGATGGTGTCCAGGTCGCAGCTGGCGCCCCGGTTGTACGGCAGCTTGCCGAGCAGCATGCCCATGGCGCAGGTGTTGGTGACGGCGGCGAAGGTGAGGCCGGCGCCGATGAACCCGGCGACCCACTTCAGGCCGGGCACGAAGATGGAGCCCAGGACGCTGGCCAGCACGATCGAGCCGGCGACGAGGCGAACCTGACGCTCCAGGTCCCAGCGCTGCTTGCCCTGCTTGATCGGGGCGTTCGCCGCCTGCCAGGCCAGCATGCCGCCGTTGAGGACCTTGAGGTTCGGCAGGCCGACCCCGGCGAGCGCCTGCTCGGCCTGGGTGGCCCGGGCACCGGAGCGGCAGATCAGGACGACGTCCTCGTCGAGGTGGTTGCGCAGTTCCTCGCGGTGTTCCTTCAGCAGGTCCAGCGGAACGTTGTAGGCGCCGGGGATGTGGGAGGTCTCGAACTCCGCCGGGGTGCGGACGTCGAGCAGCCGCGGCGGCCGCCCGGCGGCGATCAGTTCGCGCAGGCTGGTGGCGTCGAGGGTGGCGGGGCTGGTGGTCTCGGAAGTGCTCATGACTCCTCATTCAGGAAGAAGCGACGGATGTGACGGCAGGGGTGTGCCGGCCGGCGCGCGGTGACGCCGGCCGGGCTCGGGTACGGGTCAGGCGTTGTCGGCCATGGCGACGCCGGCCGCCTCGGCCCGGTCGAACTTGTCGTCGATGACGACGACCTCGCGGCCGGCGTTGGCCAGCAGCGACGCCGCCGCGGTGGCCCGGTAGCCGGAGCCGCAGTGCACCCACACGGCGCCGGCGGGCACGTCGGCGAGCCGCTTGGGCAGGTCGGGCAGCGGAATGTGTACCGCGCCCTCGATGTGCCCCGCGCGCCACTCGTTGGCCATCCGCACGTCGAGGACCACGTCCGGGGCCGGCAAACCGGCCGGGAGGTCCCCCGCGTGGGCGGCGGCCAGTGCCGGGAAGTCGGCCATCCGCAGCTCGCGAAGCTGCCCGGGCTCGGCGGCCCACCGCTCGGCCTCGCCGGTGGCCTGGGCGGCCGGCCGGTCGATGCCGATCCGGACCAGCTCGCGCTGGGCGTCCGCGACCTGCTCCGGCGTCTCGGCGAGCAGGGTGATCGGCACTCCCCAGTCGATCAGCCAGCCGAGCCAGGTGGACATCGGACCGTCGAGCCCGAGGCTGACCGTGCCGGCCAGGTGCGACGCCGCGTACGCCTTGCGGTGCCGCAGGTCCACGACCCACTGGCCGGCGGCGATCCGCTCGCGCAGCGCGGCGGCGTCGGCCCGGGTCACCGGGGTGAGGTCCACCGGGGCCGGGCCGGCGAAGTTCGCCACGCCCATGTGGGCGTAGTACGCCGGGTAGGCGTCGAGTCCGGCGAGCGTCTCGGTGACGAACTCGTCGGCGGCGAGGCGCAGCACCGGGTTGGCCTGCTTCTCCCGACCGATCGTCGATTCGGGGGCGTCGGCCTGACTCGCCGAGCAGAAGCTGCCGAAGCCGTGCGTCGGCCACACCTGCGCCCCGTCGGGCAGCAGGTCGGCCAGCCGCTGCGCCGAGGCGTGCTGGTGGTGGGCCAACTCGTGGGCGTGCTGCTTGCCGAGCAGGTCGGTGCGCCCGGTCGTGCCGAACAGCAGCGACCCGCCGGTGAAGACGCCCGCCGGGCGCCAGTCACCGTCGACGGCCTCGTCGAGGACGTACGACAGGTGGTGGAAGGTGTGGCCCGGGGTGGCGACCACGCGCAGGCGCAGGCCGTCCGAGACGGGCACCACGTCGCCGTCGGAAACCGGACGACGATCGAAGCCGACCTCGTCGGCCGCGGCAACCAGGTAGTGGGCGCCGGTCACCCGGGCCAGTTCCAGTCCGCCGGAGACGTAGTCGTTGTGGATGTGCGTCTCCACCACGTGGGTGATCCGCACCCCCTTCGCGCCGGCGAGGTACAGGACCCGGTCGATGTCGCGCTGCGGGTCGACCACGATGCCGACCTGCCCGTCCGAGGCCAGGTAGCTGCGGTCGCCGAGCGAGGACGTCGCGATGACGGACACCTCTACTGCCATTGCCGTTCTCCTTCCCAATCCCTAGATACCCGGGGGGGTATGCAGGAAACAGAGTTCTGCGCCAACTCGATCCGGCAGACGCCTACCCCCCCCACGCCGCGCCTACGCGGCGTGGGTCAGGTCATCTTCCGTTCAGGCCAGAGCCAGGAAGAGCTTCTCCAGCTCCTCCTCGGTCATCTCCGGCGTCTCACCACGGTCGCGCGCGGCGTTGCAGTGCCGCATGCCCGAAGCGATGATCTTGTAGCCCGCGCGGTCGATCGCCTTCGACACCGCAGCGAGCTGGGTCAGTGCCTCACGGCAGTCCTGACCGCTCTCCATCATCTCGATGACCGCGTTGAGCTGGCCGCGCGCCCGCTTGAGCCGGGTCAGGGCCTCGCTGGTCATTTCAGGTCGAAGCTTCACCGCACTACCTCCTGCACTCCAACATACCCCAGGGGGTACCCACCCCGCCAGCCGGCTCGGATATACCCCCCACCGTATGCCCAACCCCGAGGGCCGCCGGTGGATTCCCGCCGTCGACGAAGGCGCTGCCGGCGGCCGACCCGTCAATCCAGGAGCGGCACGGGATGCTCCGCGGCCTGGCCTGAGCGGCCCGGCATCGGCGCATCGCCGCCGGCCGGCCCCTCCGGCCGGCATGATGTCAAGCGAGGAGAGAACCATGAGCTATGCGATGACGATCCGAGTGTCCGCCGACTTCGCCCCGACCCTGGAGCGCGTCCGGGCGGCGCTGAAGGACCAGGGTTTCGGGGTGCTGACCGAGATCGACCTGCGGTCGACGCTGCGCGAGAAGCTCGGGGTGGAGCTGGCGGAGTACGTCATCCTGGGCGCCTGCAACCCCCCCCTGGCGCACCGCGCGGTGCAGGCGGATCCGGGCATCGGGTTGCTCCTGCCGTGCAACGTCGTCGTCCGTGCCGACGGACCGGACAGCACCCTGGTGCAGGCCATGGACCCGCAGGTGATGGTGCGGCTCAGCGACGCGCCCGAGTTGCCGGCGGTGGCGGATGAGGCCGCCGCGCGGCTGCGGGCGGCGCTGGACGCCGTGTCGCACTGACGCCCGGCGGGGTGCGGGCCTCGGCCCGCACCCCGCATTCGCCGGGTCAGCGGCCGGCGGCGCTCGCGGCCAGCTTCGCCCGCACCTCGTCCATGTCGAGGTCGCGGACGGCCTGGATCACCTGCTCCAGCGCGGCCGCCGGCAGGGCGCCGGGCTGGGCGAAGACCAGGACGCCGTCCCGGAACGCCATCAGTGTCGGGATCGACCGGATCTGGGCCGCCGCGGCGAGGCCCTGCTCCGCCTCGGTGTCGACCTTGCCGAACACGATGTCCGGGTGCTTCTCGCTGGCCTTCTCGAAGACCGGCGCGAAGCTGCGGCAGGGGCCGCACCAGTTCGCCCAGAAGTCGATCAGGACGATCCCGTCCCGGCTCACGGTCTCCTCGAAGTCGGCCGCGGTCAACGCCACGCTCGCCATGTCCCACCTCCGTGCCTCGACGGCGTTCTCCAGCCCCGGCAACATACCCCAGGGGGTATATATTCCCGTTGACCACCCGTGCAGCAGGAAGGAATGCGCGGGCAGGCGACCTGAGTTACGGTCGATGTCATACCCCCGGGGGTATTCGGAGAAGGAGGCACGATGCGAGAGGTGAACCTGGCGGACTTCGCCGCCGCGCACGCCGCGGGCGCCGTCGTGGTGGATGTCCGAGAGCCGTTCGAGTACGTCGAGGGTCACGTGCCGGGCGCCCGGTCGGTGCCGCTGGCCCAGCTGCCCGCGGCGGTCGGGGACCTTCCCCGCAGCCGCCCGGTGTATGTCATCTGCGCCAGCGGCAACCGCAGCCTGACCGCCGCGCAGTTCCTGGCCCGTGCCGGCATCGACGCCCGTTCCGTCGGCGGTGGCACCGGCGGGTGGATCCGCAGCGGCCGTCCGGTGGCGACCGGGGCGGACGCGTGAGGCGAAGAGCCGCCAGCCGGGCCGCTTGATCTGACAGACCCTGGGCGCGAAGCCCCGGAAGGGCGGGACCTTCGACCCGAGAGATACCCCGGGGGGTATGCGCTATCGTTGGGCGCATCGCCGGTCATCACTGCGAAGGAGTTCAGCACCATGTTGTTCACCCAGTACTACCTGGACTGCCTGTCCCAGGCGTCGTACCTCGTCGCCGACGACACCACCGGACGCGCGGTGCTCGTCGACCCGCGTCGGGACATCGACGAATACCTGACCGACGCGCGGGCGCACGGCCTGACCATCGAAGGGGTCGTCAACACCCACTTCCACGCCGACTTCCTCGCCGGCCACCTCGAGGTCGCCGCGGCCACCGGAGCCTGGATCGGCTACGGACACCGGGCCGAGACCGAGTACCCGAGCCGCAAGCTGCACGACGGCGACCGGATCAGCCTCGGTGACGTGACCCTGGAGATCATGGAGACCCCGGGCCACACGCCGGAATCCATCAGCATCCTGGTCTACGAGCGGGCCGACGACGCCGTGCCGTACGGCGTGCTGACCGGCGACGCCCTGTTCATCGGCGACGTCGGCCGGCCGGACCTGCTCGCCTCGCTCGGCGTCACCGCCGACGAGCTGGGCCGCATGCTCTACGACAGCGTCCAGCGCAAGCTCATGGGCCTGCCCGACGAGGTACGGGTCTTCCCCGCACACGGCGCGGGATCCGCCTGCGGCAAGAACCTCTCCACCGAGCGGCAGTCCACCATCGGCGAGCAGCGCCGCACCAACTACGCCTGCGCCCCGATGGGCGAGGAGCAGTTCCTCGCGCTGGTCACCGGCGGGCAGCCGGCCGCGCCCGGCTACTTCGCGTTCGACGCGGTACTCAACCGCAAGGCTCGCGAACTGTTCGACCACAGCAAGGCCCCCCGGCCGCTCAGCGCCGCCGAGTTCGCCGGGGCCCGGGCCGAGGGTGCGGTGGTGATCGACGCCCGCGACCCGCAGGAGTTCGCCGCCGGCCACGTGCGTGGGGCGATCAACGTCCCGGCCGACGGCCGGTTCGCCGAGACCGCGGGCAGCGTCGTCGCGCCGGACCGCAGGGTGCTCGTGGTCGCTCCGCAGGACCGCGAGGAGGAGATCGTCGTACGCCTCGCCCGGATCGGTTTCGACCAGGTCGTCGGCTACCTGCGCGAGCCCGAAGGGGCCTTCCTGGAGATGGTCGCCGACATGGCGCGCGCCAGCCGGCTCACCGCCAGCGACCTGCACACGGCCCTCGACACCCCCGAGCCGCCGGTGGTGCTCGACGTCCGCACCGCCGGTGAGCGGGAGCAAGGCGCCGTCGACGGCTCGCTGCACATCCCGGTCGCGGAGCTGCCCCGGCGCCTCGACGAGGTGCCGACCGACCGCCCGGTCGTCGTGCACTGCGCCGGCGGGTACCGCTCGTCCGTCGCGGCCAGCCTGCTCCGCACCGCGGGTCGGACCGATGTCTCCGACCTGCTCGGCGGGTACGGCGCCTGGCAGACGCTGCACGCCGGCGTCTGACCGCCGGGCGGGACAACCTGGAATGTGGGTGACCGAGGGCTCCGGCCCTCGGTCACCCGTCCGTACCGGCTGAGGAGAACGGATGAGCAGCGACCTGCGTACGCCGGCTACCCCCGTCGGGCCGAGGCTGGGGCTGCGGGCGAACGCGGCCCAGTTCCTCCTGCTCGTCGCGGTCAACGCGCTGGTGGGCGGAGTGCTCGGCACCGAGCGCACCGTGCTGCCGCTGCTCGGCGAGCGGGAGTTCCAGCTGACCGCCTACACCGCCGCCCTGACCTACATCCTCGCCTTCGGGGCGACCAAGGCGGTCACCAACTTCTTCGCCGGCACCCTCTCCGACCGGTACGGCCGCAAGCCCGTGCTGCTGGCCGGCTGGCTGGTGGCCATCCCCGTACCGTTGCTGCTCATCTGGGCGCCCAGCTGGGGTTGGGTCGTCGCGGCCAACGTGCTGCTCGGCGTCAACCAGGGACTTGCCTGGTCCACCACGGTGATCATGAAGATCGACCTGGTCGGGCCGCACCGGCGCGGCCTCGCCATGGGGCTGAACGAGGCCGCCGGCTATCTCGCGGTGGCCGCGACGGCGCTGGCCACCGGAGCCCTCGCCGCGCGGTACGGGCTGCGCCCCGCGCCCTTCCTGCTCGGTGCCGCCTACATCGCGGTGGGCCTGGGCCTGTCCGTGCTGCTCGTCCGGGAGACGCGGGGCCACGCCCACCACGAGGCGGCCACCCACCAGGGCGGGGCCCACCACGGCGGCCTCACCACCCGGCAGGTCCTGAAGCTGGTCAGTTGGCGGGAACCGGCCCTCAGCTCGGCCAGCCAGGCCGGCCTGGTGAACAACCTCAACGACGGCCTCGCCTGGGGACTGTTCCCGGTGCTCTTCGCCGCCGCGGGCCTCTCCCTGCCCCGGATCGGTGTGCTGGCCGCCCTGTACCCCGCGGTGTGGGGACTCGGCCAACTCCTCACCGGTCCGCTCTCCGACCGGGTCGGCCGCAAGCCGCTGATCGTCGGCGGGATGCTGATCCAGGCCGGTGCGCTCGGGCTGATCGCCGGGGGCGACAGTTTCGGCGCGTGGGGGACGGGTGCGGCGCTGCTCGGCGCCGGCACCGCGATGGTGTATCCCACCCTGCTGGCGGCGATCGGCGACGTCGCCCATCCGGCGTGGCGCGCTCGCGCCGTGGGCGTCTACCGGCTCTGGCGGGACGCCGGATTCGCCGTGGGCGCCCTGACGGCCGGACTGCTCGCGGACCTCGTCGGCATCCGGGGGGCCACCTGGGCGGTGGCGGCCCTCACCGCCGCGTCCGGTCTGCTCGTCGCCGTCCGGATGTACGAGACCCACGTGGGCCGGGTCGCCGCCCGGCCCGCCGGAGCGGCCTGAGCGACCGGACCGGCGGGATACAGGGGAACGGAGTCAGGTTGCCGCCGCTCAGTGCGCGTGGGCTTGTACGCCTGCTGGCGGTTTCACGGCCGGGACGACGAGCAGTGCCAGGACGGCGGAGGCCGCGGCCACGATCGCGGCGAAGGTGAAGCCACGGGCGAAGCCGATGCTGCCGCTGCCGGAGATGCTCGCCGCCGCGATGCTGGAGACCACGGCGACGCCGAGGGCGGCGCCGAACTCGTGGAAGGTGCTGAGGATTCCCGACGCGATTCCCGCCTCGTGCTGGGCCACCTGTCCCAGTGCGGTCGTGGAGGCGGCGACGAAGGCGGCGCCGATTCCCGCCGCGCCGACGCTGATCCCGGTCACCACTACAGCCGGGCCGGCCCAGAAAGCGGCTACCGCGGTGCCGAGGGCGGCGATCGCGAGGCCGGTCACCGCGACATACCGGGCGCCGAGGCGGCCAACGACACCACCGGCGACCTGCGCGCCGATGATCGTCGCCACGGCGACCGGCAGGAACAGCAGTCCGGTCCGCAGCGCGCCGTAGCCCCTGTGGTGCTGCAGGTAGAACGAGCCGAGGAAGAACACCGCGATCATCAGCGCGGTCGCCACCAGGATCAGGAACGTGCCACCGGCGACCGACCGACGGGCCAGGATCCGCAGGTCCATCAGCGGCGACCGCACGGTGCGTTGCAGGACCGCGAACAGGACGTACAGGACGACGGCACCGGCCAGAGTCCCGAGGCTCGTGGCGGTCAGCCAACCCCGGTCACCCGCGTTGATCAGCGCGTAGATCGCCGTACCGGTTGCGGCCGTGACCAGGATGGCGCCCGGAACGTCCAGCCGCGCCCGCGCGGCGTGCGGCAGCTCCGCCGGCAGCATCCGGGCCAGTGCCACCAGCACGATCAGACCGATGGGCACGTTGATGTAGAACACCCACTGCCAGCCAGGACCGGCGGTCAGGACGCCGCCGAGCAGGACACCGATCGCCGACCCGCCACCGCCCAGGGCCGACCAGATGCCGAGCGCCTTGTTGCGCTCGTCCCCGTGGAAGATTCGCGTCACCACGGACAGCGCCGCGGGTGACAGCATCGCCGCGCCGACGCCCTGCGCGACGCGACCGCCGATGAGCACCGCGGCCCCGGCGGCCAGACCGGTGACCAGCGACGCGACGGTGAACACGAGCAGGCCGAGCAGCACCACCCGCCGGGAACCGAACAGGTCCGCCGCTCGCCCGCCGAGCAGCATCAGGCCGCCGAACATCAACGTGTAGGCGCTGACCACCCAGGTCAGCGTGTCCCGTTGCAGGCCGAGGTCCGCGCCGATGTGCGGTAGTGCGATCGCCACCACGGTGACGTCGAGGATGAGCATGAACTGAGCGACGCCGAGCAGTGCCAGCATGCGCCAGCGGCGGGGGTCGGTAGCGGTGTTTTCCGGTTGGTCGACGGCCTGAGCGGTCACGGCGTCGCCTCCAATTCGAACAGCAGTGTTTGACTTGTGCCGGGTACAGTAACTCGTACAGCACTGTTCGACAAAGGGGGTTTACGTGCCGGGTCCGACGCCAGCGAAGTCGCCGGTCAGGCGAGCGGACGCGCAGCGCAACATCGCGGCAATACTCGAGGCCGCGGTGAACGCCCTGAGCCGCAACCCGGATGCCAGCGTCAGCGAGATCGCGAAGGCGGCCGGCGTCGGACGGGTCACCCTCTACGGCCACTTCCCGAACCGGGACGACCTCGTCGAGGCCGCGCTCGCCAGCGCCATCGAACAGGGCCACGCCGCACTCGATGCGGTCGATCTGACCGGCGACACCCGGCAGGCGCTCGGCCGGCTGGTCCACTCCAGCTGGCAACTGGTCAACCAGTCCCGCTCGCTGCTGCTCGCCGCACAGGGAGTCCTTCCACCCGGCCGGATCCGCGACCTGCACGCCGGCCCGGTCGCACGCGTCGAAGGCCTCGTGAAGCGCGGCCAGGAGGAAGGGGTGTTCCGCCGCGACCTGTCCACGTCATGGCTGGTCGGCGTGATGCACAGCGTCATGCACAACGCCGCCGACGAGATCAACGCCGGCCGCCTCGACCCTGACCAGGCCGCGGCGTTCATCACAGCGACCGTCCTGGCCGCCTTCACGCCGCCCGGAGGTCGCGTTCCCAGCTGAGCGCACCTGGGGCGGGGCGGTGCGGCGGGCGTACGCCGAAGTCCTCCCCGCGTCGGTCACCTCTGGCGTAGCTCGCGGAGAAGCTCGAGGCACTCTCCGTATGCCCGGTCATCGGCATAGCCGGAGTGTCCGAGCGTGGCCGGATACGAGTTGTCGCCCACCGGTCTGGCAAACTCCGGGTCGATGATCCTCCGGTCGACCTCCCGCGTGGTGCCCGCGATGCCCGCGGTGGCCCCTTGGTCGCCGCCTGTGTCGACCGCCGTGACGTCGCGAAGGATCCACCCGCCGATCGGGTCGCTGGGTCGGTAGAGGTTGCGCCACGGCCAGCGGGCCCGAGCGCTGTCGGTGAGGTCCAGGGGAGCGCCCACCAGGAAGGCACCGGTACGGGACAGGGCGGCGGGTCCGAGATATGCGGGGAAGAAGCGTGCGTAGATCCGGCGCAGCGGGCTGCCGTAGGTGAGCAGGGCGACCCGTGCGCTTTCCGCATAGGTGAGTTGCATGACCACGGCCGCACCGATGACCGTGCCCTGGGAATGGCAGGACAGCAGGACCCGACCGCCGCAGCTGCAGCCGAGGTACCTGATCCGCCTGGTGAGGTCCGGAACCGCCCGCTCGGCGTAGCACGGGGGCGCGAGCGGATGCGTGGCGCGCGGCCAGAAGGTGCCCACGTCCCACAGCACGCCGACGGTCCGGCGGAACCTGGGGTTGCGGTAGGCCTGGCGCCCGACGTAGAGGAGGCCGGCCGCGAACCCGCCGACGAGGAGGTCGCCGATGTTGACCGCCCACCGCGCGTGTGTGTAGACCCAGCTCCGGTCGACCAGGTAACCGACCACGCCGGCCGCGGTCAGCGCGGCGACCAGCACGGCGAACCCACCACTGACCCGTTCACCCACGTCACTGGCGGTTGCGCGGGACCAGGCGGCGGCGATGTGGCGTGCGCGTCGCAGGGTCTCGGCGTGCTGCGGGTCGTCGGGCGTGCGGAGAGCGTCCGCGATCTTCTCCGTCGGATAGGCCGGGACAACCTGATCGCGCAGCATCGTGTCGGCGGTGCGCCGCACGAGCCACACCATGACACCCGCCAGCAGTAGCACGGTCGCGGTCACCGGGACCGCCATCGCCGCCCCCCAGAAGTACACCAACGGGACGACGAAGGCGTCGGCGGAGCGGTCGGTCGGTGCCGGCTTGCCCAGGACATGCGCCACCGCCAGGGCCAGCCCGGCGGCGAAGGCACCGGCGAGCACCACAGCGAACATCATCAGCGCAGGCGTCGCGAGCCCGGACCACGCCGGTGACTGTTCCGCCTCCGGGCTCGCCCTCCTCGTCCAGGCGCGACGCACGAGCAGGAGGACCAGCACCGCCAGCAGCAGGACGACCTGCGCCGCGGCCAGCACCTCGACCGCACCCGCGAGCCACGGCAACTGCGTACGCGCGTTGCCCGTCACCCGCACCGGTGCGTTGACGCCGGGCTGCCAGACCACCACCGCCGCGAGAACGCTCACGACCAGGGCCAGCCACGGCAGGTGCGTGTAGAGATCCCGCCGGCCGTCGTGTTCACCGCCCGCACCCGGGCGGGGGCGATCGTTGCGGAGGCAGACCAGCACCACTGCCAGTCCCAGCAGGACCAGCGCAAGTCCGAGCAGGACCACCGCAGCCCCGGCCCAGGCGAACTCCAGGGTCGCCCCGGGCCGCACGGCGCGAAGGCCCCGATCCTGGCCGGCGAAGGGTGCCAGTAGGAAGGCGCCGACCAGCGCGAAGCCCGCCGCGACGTGCGCGGAACGCAGTTGGCGCACCTGGCTCGCGCCGTTCCACATCCGGCGGTCCTCCAGCGGCGTGCGGTCCCGCTCCTCGGGAGGGGCGTGCGGCACTGTCGCCGTCTCCAGCTCCCGCCAGGTCTTGTTCGCCAGCCACCACAGCAGGCCCACCACCGCCAGTGGCAGCACGGCGGTCACGCCGATCCGCCGGCCAGGCAGATCCAGCCAGGGCCAGGTCAGGAAGCTCAGCCACGGAACGCGGTCGGTGCAGTCGCGCGCCGGGCGCACACACTGCCAGCCGAAGAAGTCCATCGAGACCAGGACGACGGCCATGACGAGAGTGAGCGTTATCGACAGCGCGAACAGCCGCAGCAGCACCTCCGCCCACCGCCGCCGGGCACCCCGGCCCCCGTCGTCGACGCCCACGTGCGGCAGGGCGAAGAAGGCGACATTCACCAGCAGGAACGGGGTGAGCAGGAGCCACAGCGCCCGCTGCCCGCTGCCGGCGGTCAACCCACCCCACGAGTACGCCTCGAGCCGCTCATCCGCCGTGTCGACGGAGGTCTGCTTCGCTTCCCACTGCCGGCGGTAGAAGCCCGCCTCGGCGTCTCCCGCCACCCGCGTGACGTGGGGGTGTGCCAGCATGCGCTCCGGCGGAGTTCCGGACACCCCGTGAACCCGCAACTCGGTCCAGCCGCCGCAGTCCCGGTTCACGTAGCCGGCCACGGTCCACCTCCGGCGCCACCACAACCCTCCATGCCTCTATAACGCGTCACCTCCCGCCCCGGCACCGACGGCCAACCGCAGCCGGGGCTGCGTCCCACCCGGTGCGGCACCGCACAAAGTGGGACGCGCCGAAACGGCTAACGCGACGTCGGTCTACCGCACGCCCTGGTCGTGCGGGACGGTGACGGTGACGGTGCAGCCGACCGGCCGGCCGATCTCGTCGTGGCCGCCGTACGTCAGCGTGTAGACCCGGTCCCCGCCGTTGCCCGACCGTTCCGCCCGCAGCTTGCCGGCGGTGTCGGGTGCGCCCACGGTGAAGTCGCTGACGTCCGCGGCGTCGCCGCCGGTCACGCCGGTGAGGGCGAACGCGTTCGGGCCGAGCACGCCGTCGCGCAGGTCCACGGTCACGGCCACGTCGACCAGTTCGTGGTTCGGCGGCCACAGGACCGGCCGGTCCACGGAACAGTCCAGCTGCCGCTGCGGCACCGGCTCGGGCAGCGTGGCGACCGCGTGGCCGATCGTCGCGGTGAGCCGCCCGCCGGCCTCGTAGTACATGTGCATGGTGCGTCCGTCGACGTAGAACGTCGGTGCGGCCGACCGGCCCAGGTCGGGTGCGGCGGTCATCGAGTCGTGGACGATGCCGAGGTGGATCTCCTGGTCGAAGTTCTCCCCCACGTCGACGGCGTGCATGTTGCCGTCGGCGGCGTGGAAGATGACCAGGTTGCGGCCGTTCCAGCGCAGGAAGAACGGTCCGGACGCGTTGGGGCCCTCGATGCCCTGTGGGGTCACGATCGGTTCGGGCTGGATGGTCCAGGTTCGCGCGTCGTTGGAGACCGCCCAGCGGATCCGGCGGGAGACCGGGCCGGTCGGTCCGGGCGGCGCCGCCGTGGGGTTGTCCATGAAGACCATCAGGTAGCGGGTGCCCAGGCGCGGCACGGACTGCTCGAACACCCGGGCGTACGACGTCTCGCCACCGGTCGTCGCGTCCCGGGCGACCGCCGTCCCGCCGTAGCTGAAGTGGATGCCGTCGTCGGAGGTGGCGTAGCGGGTGATCGAGTTCTCGCCGTGGTAATAGAGGAACAGCTTGCCCTCCCCCTCCACCCACACCGCGTGCGGGGAGGACACGTGGCTGACGGTCGGGTAGTGCGGCAGCCAGGTGTTGCTGATCAGCGGGTTGGCCTGGTACTCGGTCCAGGGGCCGTCGATCGAGTCGGCGTACGCGAGGGCGATCCCGCCGGGCCGCTCGTGCGGGGCGTAGTACATGTAGTACGTCCCCAGCGGGTTCGGGAAGTAGTCGGCGGCCCGGATGACGCTCGGGAAGATGAACTCGTTCGTCGGGTTGTAGTCGAGGGTGCTCTTGTCGAAGGCGGTTCCCGCGTAGGTGAACCGCGGGAAGTCGACGGCCGGGTCGGCGGTGGCCGGCGCGGCGCCGGCCAGGGTGGCGACGAGCAGGCCGGCGCCGGCCGCCGCGGTGACGGCGCGGCGGGGGGATGAGACAGATGCTCTCGTCATGCGTCTTCCTCTTCGGATCGGTCGAACGCTGGACTGTCCTGATCGGATGGCCGGAGCCGGTCCTGGGCGCACGACGCCGGGGGCCGCACCGCGACGTGCGATCGACCTGCAGTGACGCTGAGTTAAGGCGTGCGCGGACCCGACCGTCGACCGTCCGACCGGCCCACGGTGCTAATACGTATTAGCATCTATGTTTCTCGAATGTTGCGCGGTCGGACGGCGTCCTGTCAAGAGGTGGCACCGTCCACCTTGGCCCTCGCCCGCCAGCCAACCGGGCCGGAACCGCCGCGAACCCGCCCTCGCCCACTAATACGCATTACTCCAGGGACTTCATCTGGTCGAAATCTCGCGTCATCCTCTTGACACCGGCGGCGGCGCGAGCCAGGCTCCTTGCCAACGCCGAGCGCTAATACGCATTAGCCGCACCGGAAGGACCCGTCGTGGCCACTCCCCCCAGACGCGTCACCCAGCGTGACATCGCCCGCTTGGCGGGTGTCAGTCAGGCGACGGTGTCCCTGGTGCTCAACAACCGGGCCGACGCCGAGGTCCGGATCGCCGCGGAGACCCGCGACCGGGTGCTGCGGGCGATCGCCGAGACCGGGTACGCCGCGGACCCGGTGGCCCGCCGGCTGGCCGCGCGGTTCAACCGGATCATCGGTGTCTTCACCTACGAGCCCGCGTTCCCCAGCGGCAGCCGGGACTTCTTCCACCCGTTCCTGCTCGGCATCGAGGAGTACGCCGAGCGCGTCGGCTGCGACCTGCTGCTGTTCACCAGCGCACCGGTGGTCGAGGGCCGGCGACGCATCTTCCACCAGGACAACCGGTTGCGCCTGGCCGACGGGTGCATCCTGCTCGGCCGCGAGATCGACGGCGCGGAGCTGTTGCGGCTCAACCGCGACGGATACCCGTACGTCGCCGTGGGTCGCCGCGACGACGCCGGCGGGCCGGTCCCCTACGTCGGCGCGGACTACGCCACGGCGGTGAGCCGGCTCGTCGAGCTGGCGCTGCTCCGCGGCCACCGACGCCTCGCCTACCTGAGCATGGGCGGCACCGCCGAGTCCTCCGAGGACCGCCGCCGCGGGTTCGACGCCGCCGCGTCGACCGCGGAGAGCGCCCGGCAGTTGACCGCGACCGCCGGGGACGCCGAGACGGTCCTCGACGACCTGCTCGCCGACGGGACGACCGTCGCTCTGGTGGAGGACTTCGCCACCGCCGTGGCGATCGAGTCGGCCACCCGGCGGCGCGGGCTGACCGTCCCGGACGACCTGTCGATCATCACGCTCGGCGACCCGACGGTGCCGGTTCCCACCGACATCGCGTTCACCGGGTTCCACATCCCCCGCGAGGAGATGGGCCGGCAGGCCGTCGAGGTGTTGCGGGGCGTCATCGACGGCAGCGCCGCCGGCGTTCAGCAACGACTCCTCCCCTGCGAACTCGTCGAGGGCGACACCCTCGGCACCCCCGATCCGGCGGCCGACCGCCGCTGAGGCGGTCGGCCGCTCAACTGGAAGGAAGCAAGTGGTACAGATGCGTGCGGACGTCCTCGTCGTCGGGGGCGGACTGGGCGGCGTGGCCGCCGCGCTCGCCGCGGCCCGGGCCGGCCGGTCCGTCATCCTGACCGAGGAGTTCGACTGGCTCGGCGGGCAGCTCACCAGCCAGGCCGTGCCGCCGGACGAGCACTCCTGGATCGAGCAGTTCGGGGCAACCGCCAGCTACCGCGCCCTGCGCAACGGCATCCGCGACTACTACCGCCGCCACTACCCGCTGACCGAGCGCTCCCGCGGCTGGACCGACCTCAATCCGGGTGCCGGCTGGGTGAGCCGGATCTGCCACGAGCCCCGGGTGGCCGTGGCCGTCCTCGAGCAGATGCTCGCCCCCTACCGCGGCGCCGGCCGGTTGACAGTGCTCCAGCCGTACCGGCCGGTGGCCGCGGAGACCGACGGGGACCGGGTCACCGGCGTCACGCTGGCCCATCGGGACCGCGACGACCGGATCGACGTCACCGCGCCGTACATCCTGGACGCCACCGAGACCGGCGAGCTGCTGCCGCTGACCGGCACCGAGTACGTCACCGGGTTCGAGTCGCAGGCGCAGACCGGGGAACCGAGCGCACCCGCCGAGGCGCAGCCGATGAACATGCAGGCCGTCTCGGTCTGCTTCGCGATCGACCACGTCGACGGCGACCACACCATCGACCGCCCGGCCGACTACGACTTCTGGCGGGACTACAAGCCCGACTTCTGGGGTGACCGGCTGCTGTCCTGGCGGTCGCCGCACCCCCGCACCCTGGAGATCGTCGAGCGCAGCTTCACCCCCAACCCCGACGACGACCCGTTGAGCGTCAACGCCGACCAGCGCCTCAACCCCGGCGACGGCAACCTGTGGACGTTCCGGCGGATCGCCGCCCGGCGCAACTTCACCGACGGGTCGTACGGCAGCGACATCACCCTGGTGAACTGGCCGATGATCGACTACTTCGAGGGCCCGGTGATCGACGTGCCGAACGCGTCGTGGCACCTGGCCAAGGCCCGGGAGCTGTCGTACTCGGTGCTGTACTGGCTGCAGACGGAGGCGCCCCGGCCCGACGGCGGCACCGGCTTCCCCGGGCTGCGGCTGCGTGGCGACGTGACCGGCAGCCGGGACGGCCTGGCGCAGGCGCCCTACATCCGGGAGTCCCGCCGGATCCGGGCCGAGTACACGGTGGTCGAGCAGGACCTCTCGCTGGCCGTGCGGGGCCAACACGGCGCCGTCCAGTACCCCGACTCGATCGGGCTGGGGATGTACCGCATCGACCTGCACCCGTCGACCGGCGGCGACAACTACATCGACGTCGGCTCCTGCCCGTTCGAGATCCCGCTCGGCGCGCTGATCCCGCAACGGGTGGAGAACCTGCTGCCGGCCGGCAAGAACATCGGCACCACGCACATCACCAACGGCAGCTACCGGCTGCACCCGGTCGAGTGGAACGTCGGCGAGGTCGCCGGCCTGCTCGCCGACTTCTGTCTGGCGCGGGGCGAGTCCCCGCGCGCGGTCCGCGGCACCCCCCGCCTGCTGGCCGAATTCACCGACCGTGTCTCGGCCGCCGGCGTCGAACGGCGCTGGCCGCAGATCGCGGGCTACTGAAACCCCCGGTGAGGAGAAGGATATGAGAACAGGAAAGGGTCTACGCGTTGTCGCCGCGGCGCTGACCGGCGCTCTCGCCCTGTCCGCCTGCGGCGGCGGCGAGGCCGAGGACAACGGCCCGGCCAGCCTCCGGGTGACCGTATGGTCGGCCAACGAGGCGCACCTGAAGCTGTTCAACGAGATCGCCGACGAGTACCGCAAGAGCCACCCCGACGTCGCCGAGATCAAGTTCGACCCGCTGCCGTTCGAGAACTACACCACGACGCTGACCACCCAGATCGCCGGCGGCAACGCCCCCGATCTGGCGTGGGTGTTCGAGAACTCCGCCCCCGACTTCGTCGCCTCGGGCGCGCTGCTGCCGCTGGACGAGACCCTCAAGAAGGCCGAGGGTTACCAGTACGACGACATCTCCCCGGCCACGCTGAAGCTCTGGCAGAACGACGGGAAGCTGTACGCGTACCCGTTCTCGACCTCGCCGTTCGGTGTCTTCGTCAACAACGACCTGCTGAAGCAGGCCGGCCAGAAGACCCCGGCCGAGCTCATCGCCGCCGGCCAGTGGACCTGGGACGCCGCGCTGGCCGCCGCCGGCGCCACCCAGACCGCCACCGGCAAGGCCGGCCTGGTCATCCGCGACTTCGACTACAAGGGCTGGGACAACCTGTCCACCTTCTGGACGGGCTGGGGTGCGCAGGCGTGGAGCGAGGACGGCAAGTCCTGCGGCTTCGCCAGCCCGGAGATGGTCGACGCGATGACCACCCTGCACAAGGCGATCTTCACCACGAAGGCGCTGCCCGGACCGGGCACGACCGCCGACTTCTTCGCCGGTGACGCCGCCATGACGGTCACCCAGATCTCCCGCGCCTCGCTGCTGAAGGACGACGGCTTCGCCTGGGACCTGGTGCCTCTGCCGGCCGGGCCGAAGGGGCCGTACGCGGTGGTCGGGCAGGCCGGCATCGGGGTGATGAAGCGCAGCCCGCACGCCGACGTCGCCGCCGACTTCCTCGCGTTCCTGACCAACCCCACCAACTCGGCCAAGCTGGCCCAGTTCTTCCCGCCGCCGCGCCAGTCGCAGCTGACCGCGGAGACGCTGGCCAAGACGAACCCGAAGCTGAAGCCGGAGCAGTTGCAGAAGGTCGTCATCGACGGCATCACCAGCGGCGTCGTCAAGCCGAGCCACGCCGGGCAGGCCGAGCTCAGCCAGCAGGTCCGCGCCGGGCTGGACCCGCTGTGGAAGCCGGACGCGGACGTCAAGGCCGTCCTGGACGGGGTCTGCGCCAAGATCCAGCCGCTGCTGGCGAAGTAAGGAACCCGATGACCCGTACGGACACCAGGGTGGGCCCGGCCGAGGCCCGGCCCGCCCTGGTCCCGGCGCGGCCGTTCTGGACCAGCCGCCGCCGCGACCACCTCACCGGATATCTCTTCATCGCGCCGCAACTGATCGGCAGCGCGGTGTTCGTGATCCTGCCGCTGATCCTCGTCGTCTGGTACAGCCTGCACGAGTGGAACGTGCTCGCCGGCACGTTCGAGTTCGTCGGCACCGACAACTACGCGGCCCTGGCGGAGGACCCCAACCTCGGGTCGGTGCTACGGGCCACCGGCCTGTTCTCCGTCGGCCTGGTGGTGTTCAACCTCGCCCTGGCGTTGCTGCTGGCGGTCCTGCTGCACCAGAAACTGCGCGGGACGATCGTGTTCCGCACCCTGTTCTTCTCCCCCGTCGTCGTGTCGCTGGTGGCCTGGACCATCGTGTGGGGCTTCCTGCTGCAGGACAACGGCGGCGTCAACGGCCTGCTCGACACGGTCGGGGTGGACGGCCCGAACTGGCTGCGCGGCGAGGGCACCGCGATGCTGTCGGTCATCGTCGTGCAGGTCTTCAAGAACGTCGGCCTGAACATGGTGCTGTTCCTCGCCGCCCTGCAGGGCGTGCCCGGCGAGCTGTACGAGGCCGCCGAGGTGGACGGGGCCAGCCGGATGCGCCAGTTCTGGCGGATCACCGTACCCCTGATCAGCCCGACGATCCTGCTCACCTCGATCATCACCGTGGTCGGCTCGCTCCAAGTCTTCGCACAGATCGCGGTGCTCACCCAGGGCGGTCCGGGCACCTCGACCACGGTGCTCGTCTACTACCTCTACCAGCAGGCCTTCCAGTTCCATCACTTCGGCTACGGCGCCACGCTGTCGATCGTGCTGTTCGCCATCGTGCTCGCGCTCACCGTGCTGCAGTGGCAGATGCGCAAGAGGTGGGTCTTCCATGAGTCGTGACCTGTCGCCGCGGACCAAGCTGGTGCTCTACGGGGTGCTGCTGGTCCTGGCGATCCCGTTCGTCTTCCCGACCTGGTGGATGGTCACCTCGTCGCTCAAGCCGGTGTCGGACATCTTCGCCTTCCCGCCGCAACTGCTGCCGGTCAACCCGCGGCTGGACGCGTACCAGCGGGTGTTCGAGTTGCAGCCGTTCGGCCAGCAGTACCTGAACAGCCTCTACATCGCCCTGGTGGTCACCGTCGGCACGCTGGCCGTGTCGGCCCTGGCCGGATACGCCTTCGCGCGGATCCGGTTCCGCGGGCAGAACGTGCTGTTCCTGGTCGTCCTCGCCGGCCTGCTCATTCCGAGCGAGGTGACGATCGTGCCGCTGTTCCAGATGTTCTTCAAGCTCGGCCTGGTCAACACCCACTGGCCGTTGATCCTGGTGCCGATCCTCGGCGCGCCGAGCGTGCTGGCCACCTTCATCATGCGGCAGTTCTTCATCAGCCTTCCCGGCGAGCTGGAGGAGGCGGCCCGGGTCGACGGGCTCGGCCGGTTCGCCACCTTCTGGAAGATCGCCCTGCCGCTGTCGCGGCCCGCCCTGGGCGCGGTCGCGATCTTCACCTTCCTGCACAGCTGGAACCTCTACCTGGAACCGATCGTGTTCCTCTCCTCGCCGGAGAAGTTCACCCTGCCGCAGGCGCTCACCCAGTTCGTCGACGCCTACGGCGGCCCGATGTGGGACGTCCAGCTCGCCGCAGCCTCGATGACCGCGCTGCCGGTGCTGGTGGTCTTCGTCATCGCGCAGAAGCAGTTCGTCGAGGGCCTCGCACACACCGGCCTGAAGGGATGAGCGGGGCCGTGGTCGGGGTCGACATCGGCGGCACCAAGACTGCGGCGGCGGTGGTCGGGCCGGACGGGGCGGTGCTCGCGCGCCGCCAGGCGCCCACCCCGGCCCGGTCCGGGCCCGCCGCCGTCCTGGACACCGCCGCGCGGCTGGCCGCGGACCTGCTCGACGCGGCCGGCCCCGGACCGGTCGGGGTGGGGACCGCCGGCACTGTCGACCCGGCGACCGGCACCATCCGGTACGCCACCGACAGCCTGCCGGGCTGGACCGGCACCCCGGTCGTCGACGCCCTGGCCGGGCGGCTGGGTCGACCGGTCCGGGTCACCAACGACGTGAACGCCGCCGCGCTGGGCGAATGTTGGGCCGGTGCCGCGCGGGGCTGCCGCGACGTACTGCTGGTGGCGGTCGGCACCGGCCTGGGCGGGGCGATCGTCCGGGACGGCCGGATCGAGGACGGCGCCCGCGGCGGCGCTGGCGAGGTCGCGCACCTGCCGGCCCCGGGCGCCGACCGGCTGCGCTGCGGCTGCGGCCGGTACGGGCACCTGGAGGCGATCGCCTCGGGCACCGGCCTGGCCGCCGCGTACGCCGAGCAGACCGGCTCGCCGGTCACCGGGCAGGCCGTGGCGGAACGGGCGGCCGCCGGGGACGTCACCGCGCGGCAGGTGCGGGACCGGGCCGGCGCCACCCTGGGTGCCGCGCTGGCCGGGCTGGTGGCCCTGCTCGATCCGCAGGCGGTCGTGGTCGCCGGTGGCGCGGCCGCCGCCCTGCTGCCCGCGGCATCCACCGCCTACGCGGCCGAACTGCCGGCGGGCTGGGCCGACGTGCCGCTGCTGCCCGCCGCGCTCGGAGCGGACGCGGTCGTGGTCGGGGCGGCCCGACTGGCCCTGGGCGAAGCGTGACGACGGAGAGGACCAGACAGGTGAACGCCCTCGACGAGCTGGCCGGTGGGCTGGTGGTGTCCTGCCAGCCGCTGCCCGACGAGCCGGACGACCCGATGCGGGATCCGTACGTCCAGGCCCGGGTCGCCGCGTCGGTGGTACGCGGCGGCGCTTTAGCGGTCCGGGTCAACGGGCCGGACGACGTCCGCGCGGTCCGGGCCCTGGTCGACGTGCCGGTGATCGGGCTGTACAAGCACGGCACGGACGACGTCTTCATCACCCCGACGGCCGCCCACGCGGTCGAGGTGGCGCTCGCGGGGGCGCGGATCGTCGCGATCGACGCCACGGACCGGCCGCGACCGGACGGACGCACCTTCGCCGACACCGTCCGGGCGGTCCGGGAACGGACCGAGGCCCTGGTGCTCGCCGACGTCTCCACCGCTGCGGAGGGCGTCGCCGCCGTCGAGGCGGGCGCGGACGCCGTCGCCACCACGCTGTCCGGCTACACCGAGGCCAGTCCCCGGTCGGACCAGCCCGACCTCGAACTCCTGGCGCGACTGGTCGCACTGCTGCCGGTGCCGGTGCTCGCCGAAGGGCGGTACCGCACGACCGAGCAGATCCGTCGGGCGTTCGAGGCCGGCGCCCACGCGGTGGTGACGGGCAACGCCGTCACCTCGCCACTGTGGATCACCCGCCGGCTGGTACCGGCGACCCCCCGCGCGGGGGACGCCCCGGAGAACAGGGAGAGCAGATGAAGAGACGGACCCTCCTGGCCACCGGCGTCGCCGGGCTGACTGCCGCGACGATCGGCGGACCGGCGTCCGCCGCGGGACACGACCGGCGGCGGGCGGTGGCGCTGGTGCCGCTGGACGACCGGCCGGTCAACACCTGGTGCCCGCAGATGACCGCGGCGAGCGCCGGCGCCGAGGTGCGGCTGCCGCCCCGGGACCTGCTGGGCCGCTTCCTCACCCCGGGCGACGGCGCCGCCATCGCCCGCTGGCTCGGCGCGACCGGCGACGTCGACGGGTACGTGATCTCGGTCAGCATGCTCGCCTACGGCGGCCTGATCGCCTCCCGCACCGCCGCCCCGACCCTGGCCGCCGCGCTGGCGAACCTGGCAGCGATCCGGGACCTGCGCGCCACCCGGCCGGGTGCGGTGATCGAGGTGCACGACACCATCCAGCGGCTCGCCATCACCAGCACCGGCACGGACCTCGACACGTACCGGGACCTGCTGGTGGAGTGGGCGAAGCTCCACGACCAGGTGGTCAACCTCGGGCAGGAGGAGCTGCGGGCCCGGCTCGACACCGTCCGGGCGCAGATCCCGGACCAGGTGGTCGCGGACTACCTCGCCGCGCGGGCGCGCAACCACCAGGTCAACCGGCTGATGGTCGAGTGGGTCGCCGACGGCACCATCGACCACCTGGTGCTCTCCGAGGACGACACCGCGCCCGTCGGCCTGGCCCGGGCGGAGCGGGTCGAACTGGAGGCGCTGGTGGCGCGGCTCGGCGTCGGCGACCAGGTGGAGATCTTCCCCGGCGCGGACGAGGTCGACGCGCTGCTGGTCGCGCGGGTGCTCGCCGCCGGCACGGCGCCGAGCTACCGGGTCGAGTACGCCGGAATCTCCGGCGAGGAGTGGACCGCCCAACTGGAGGGCATCCCGTTCGCGGAGAACATCCGCCGGCACGTGAGCGCCGTCGGTGGACGGGTGGTGGACGGTGACGCGGACGTCGTGCTCGCCGTGAACACCCCCTCGGCGGCGCCCGCTCAGCGGGGCACCGACCTGGACGCCTTCGTCGGGCGGATCGGCGCGCTGCTGGCCGCCGGCACCCCGGTGATCGTGGTGGACCCGCTGATCGTGAACAAGGCGGACCACGACCTGGTCGCGCGGATGGAGGCCCGGCTGGACCTGGTGGCCCTGCTGTCGTACTCGGGGTGGAACACCGGGGGCAACGCGCTCGGGTTGGCGCTGGGGCACGGCACCGCCCGCTGGGCCCACCTGCGCTCCTCCGGCAGCGGGTACGGCGTGCCGGAACTGCGCGCACCCGCCCAGGCGCACGCCGAGTACCTGCTCTACCGGTTCGTCAAGGACGACGGGTGGAAGAACGTGCTGCAGGTCGAGGCGTACGCGCACGCCCGCGCCCAGGGCTGGAACCCGCTCGCGCTCACCGCTTCGCAGAAGAGCTACTTCGACGGCTGGATACGCGACCGGCTGGTGCCGCTGACCGAGCGCTACTTCGCCGACCACTTCGCCGGGCACCGCGTCCCGCTGGGCCGGCGGGGCGCGACGACGTTCACGGCGGCTCTGACGCAGGTGGAATCGATCCGGGTCGAGCTGCCGTGGGACCGGCTCTTCGAGGTGACGCTGGAGCCCCGGCTACGGCTGTCCTGACCGGACGGGCGCCCGCCGCCGTCCGCCGCCTTGTCCGAGCCACCAGTAGGGAGACGTACCGATGATCGAATCCCCACCCCGGCGGACCGTCGCGGCCCGACCCGCGCCCGGACGGACGGTGGTCGGCCTGGTGGCCGCCCTCGTCCTCCTGGCCGCGACGGCGGCGGTCCCGCCGACCGGCCCCGCCGCCGCGGCTCGACCCGCGTCGTCGACGTCGGTCTTCCGGACGATGCCGACCGATCCGACGGCGGTCGTCCTCGGCAGCGAGCAGTTCCCGGTGCACCGTGACGGCATCGGCGACGACACGGCCTCGCTGCAGGCGGCGATCGACGAGGCGTCCCGCCGCGGCGGGCAGAACTGGTTGGGCAACATCGTCGGCGGGGCACGGGACGTGACCGTCGGCGACGGCGGCGGTGTGGTCTTCGTGCCGGAGGGCCGCTACCGCCTCTCCCGACGGGTGGACCTGCACGCCTCGGTACGCGTGATCGGTTTCGGAGCCACCCGGCCCGAGTTCCACCTCGGCGAATCGACCCCGGGCTTCCAGGACGGCACCGAGTCCTTCCTGTTCACGGCCGTGCGCCGGCCCTACCAGCCCGGCACGGCCCGCACCTTCGGCAACAACGACACCTTCGGCACCGGCCTGGTCAACCTCGACATCCGCATTGGCGCGGGCAACCCGGCGGCCGTGGCGGTCCGGTTCAGCGGTGCCCAGATGTTCCTCCTGCAGGACCTCGACATCCATGTCGGGGACGGCTATGCCGGCATCGACCACAACGCCAACCTGATCCAGCGGGTCAAGGTTTACGGCGGTCGGTTCGGCATGTTGGCCTACGCCGCCTCACCGGGCTGGCAGACGACCGTGCTCGACACCACGTTCGAGGGACAACGCGACGCGGCCGTCAAGCTGCACACCGACAGCAAGTTGAGCCTGATTCGCAACCGCATCGCCCACACGCCCGCCGGCATCGTCGCCACCCCCGGCCAGACACAGCGGCTCTACGTGCAGGATTCCGTCTTCGAGGACATCGCCGGGGCCGCGATCACACTCAACGACAGTGACTCCGTCCCGGCACCCGAGGAGCCGGAGCTGGTTCGTGCCCAGAACCAGCTCAACGTCGTCCAGACCGGAGTGGCCGGGGTGGGTGCCCTCCTCACCACCGCCCCGAGTGGACGCACCTGGGCCGGCCCCGGCCCGTCCTACCTGGTGCAGGACGCCACGCTCGGGCTGCGCGTCAGCGACGCGCTCGGTGACGGCGAGCGGCGCAGCGACCAGGTGCTGGTCTCGGCGACACCGGCCGCACCGGCGAGCTTCCACCGGTTGCTGCGCTCCGACGTCCCCCTGCCGCCGCCGAGCGACGACTGGGTCAACCTGGCCGAGTTCGCGGCCGCGCGGGGCGTCACGGTGGGCAGCGGCACCAGCGACGACCACGCCATCTTCCAGCAGGCGATCGACCAGCACGACACCGTGTACGTGCCGATGGGCGAATACCTCATCGGGGACACGCTGCGGCTGCGACCGCAGAGCAACCTGATCGGCCTGCACCCGCGCCAGACGTGGCTCACCTTGCCGGACGGTCACGCGGCGTTCGGCGACCCGGACCGTCCCCGGCCGATGATCCAGACCCCGCCCGGCGGCACCAACCAGGTCGTCGGTCTCGGCCTGGACTCGGCGCGGCAGACCGCGGGCTCCGTGCACGCGCTCTGGCAGTCCGGGGCGCACAGCCACCTCGCCGACATCGCTACCCAGTTCGTGAAGTGGGCTCCGGAGGAGACCGACCCCGACGGCCCGGGCGCGGGCGACCCCGGCTACCAGTACCGGGGCCGGCACAAGTACAGCTTCTGGGTCAAGGGCGGCGGCGGGACCTTCGTCAACATCTGGAGCGTGGCCGGCTGGGCGGACAACGGGTTCCTGGTCGAGGACACCGCCGTCCGGGGCCGCATGTACGAGGTGTCGGTGGAGCACCACGAGCACCGCGAGGTCGTGCTGCGCCGGGTGCGCAACTGGGAGCTGCACGCTCTGCAGACCGAGGACCACATCTACGGGTGGCGCTCCCAGGCGGTCGAACTGGACGACGTCCACGACGTGCTCTTCGCCAACACGGTGTTCTTCCGGGTGGCGACGGTCCTCGGGCCCTACCCGTACGCGATGGGCATCCGCGACAGCAGCGGGATCGTGATCCGCGGCACCCGGGGTTACCGCCCCACCAACGTGGCGAACACCAGGTGGGGGGCCACCATCGCCGACGTGGCCACCGGACGCACGGTGCCGGAGCTGGACGTCGCATACCTGGCAGTCGGTTCGGCGAACGAGTCGCCCATCCCGGTTGGACTGTACGTCGGGCTGGACGACTCCCGGATCACCGTCCTACCCGGCCGGTCGGGCACCGCAGTGCTGCGGGTCCGCAACGACGGTCCCGGTCCGGTCACCGGACTCGCGGTCCGCACCGAGGCGCCCGTTGGCTGGCAGACGCGGATTCGGCAGGACGTCGAGCGGCTGCCCGACGGGCAGGCGGCCACCGCCACGATCGAGGTGCAAGTGCCCGCCGGCGCGGAGCAGGACGGGCAGATCCCGCTGACGGTCTCGTACACGCGGGGCGGGCACCGACTGGAGGTACCGCTGACCCTGCAGGTCCGTACGGGCGGAGACAACCTCGCTCGGGACGCCGTCGTGACGGCCAGTTCGGTGCTCTCCACCAACGTCGCGCTCAACGCGGTGGATGGCAACCGGACCGGCGCCCGGTGGATCTCCGGATCCGGCGACCCGTCGCCGACCCTGACCCTCGACCTCGGCCGGCCCGCGGCGCTGTCCCGGCTCGCCCTCTACAGCGGCGTGGCCGGTTCCGACGCGCTGCGGGTGCGGGCCTTCCGGGTGGAGGTCCTGGTCGAGGGGACCTGGCGGCCGGTCGGGTCGGTCGAGCAGAACATCGCCAGCCCGGCGAACGTCGACCTGAGTGGGGCACCGGCGGGGGTCGAGCAGGTCCGCGTCGTGTTCACCGAGCCCAGTCCCACCGACGGTCTGGCAAGGGTCTTCGAAGTCGAGGTCTACGGCCTCCGCTGACCGTTGCTTGGCACGTGCCTCCCGCGTCACCGGCCACCTCCGGCTTGAGCGCGCCACATCGAACTTTCCCCCGAACATCGAAAAGTTTCCTTGAATCGATGGAAAGTGCTAGTGTCTGCGATCGATCTTTCGCGTAGCGAGATCGTAGTGACTGGTCGTGGGGGAGAAAGTGGCACGGCTTCTTCCCTACCGGGAGGAGGAACCATGACCACACCGAACCGACGGCGACGACGCCGTCCGATCCTCACCGCGGCAGCCGCCGCCCTGGCGACCCTGCTCGCCGCGATCCCCACCCCGGCGACGGCCGCACCCGTCGCCGCCGACGTCCCGCCGCAGGAGCCCGGCGTCACCCTCCGCTCGTACGACATGGGCGCCCCGCTGTCGGCGCTGTGCACCCTCAAGGCCGCGCAGACCCCGAACGTCGACAAGCTCATGCCGCAGATCAACTGGACCACCACTGACGAGTTCGGCCTCGCCGACCGCTTCATCAGCCATGTCACCGGCAACCTCACCGTGCCCGCCGACGGTGCCTACACGTTCCGGCTGACCAGCGACGACGGGTCGCGCCTGACCATCGGCGACCAACTCGTCGTCGACCACGACGGTCTGCACGGCGAGACCTCGAAGGACGGGTCGGTCACCCTGAGCGCCGGCCTGCACCCGTTGTTCGTCGAGTTCTTCGAGAACGGTGGCGGTCAGGTGCTGCGGCTCGAGTGGCGCGTCCCCGGCGCCGACGACTTCGAGCTGGTGCCGACCACCGCGCTGAGCACCGACGCCGGCGTCGTACGCGTCACCGCACCCGGATGGAAGTACTGCGAGGGCGCCACCGACTCGGCCGGCGACGGCCTGCCGCTCGACCGGGTGCACCCGGGCTACACCCTCACCGACCTGCGTCCCGACGGGTTCCAGCCGCAGGTCACCGGCTTGGCCTTCCGGCCCGACGGCGACCTGGTCGTCTCCACCTGGGGCGGCACCGACAACGCCACCGGCGAGGTCTACGTGGTCGAGGGCGCCACCGGGACCACCGGACCCGACCAGGTGACCTACCGCAGGTTCGCGCAGGGGCTGCGGGAACCCCAGGGCGTGGCGGTGGTCGACGGCACCGTCTACGTCAGCCAGAAGCACGAGCTGACGGCCCTGCGCGACACCGACGGTGACGGCGACGCGGACGAGCACCGGACCGTGGCGACCTGGCCCTGGGGCCGCAACTTCCACGAGTTCGCGTTCGGCCTGCTCTACCGGGACGGGTACTTCTACCTCAATCTCTCCGTCGCCATCAACTACGGTGGCGCCACCACCGTGCCCCAGCCGGCCCCGAACCGCGGCACCTCGATCAAGGTGAACGCCCGGACCGGCGAGATCACGTACGTCGCCGGTGGGCTGCGTACCCCGAACGGGATCGGCTGGGGGCCGGCGGGCGAGGTCCTCGTCACCGACAACCAGGGTGGCTGGCTACCCGCGTCGAAGCTGGTCCAGATCAGGCAGGGGGCGTTCTACAACCACTACACGACGCCCGCCGGCCCGTTCGACGACGAGGCGGTGACGCGCCCGGTCGTCTGGCTCCCGCAGAACGAGATCGCCAACTCGCCGTCCACGCCGGTGCTGCTGAAGCAGGGGCCGTACGCGGGGCAACTGGTCGTCGGCGACGTCACCTACGGGGGTCTGCAGCGCGTCTTCCTGGAGCAGGTCGAGGGCCAGTACCAGGGCGCGGTGTTCCGGCACACGCAGGGCCTGGAGTCGGGCATCAACGAGGTGACCCTCGGCCCCGACGGCGCGCTCTACGTGGGCGGCCTCGGCGCCGGCGGCAACTGGGGCCAGGAGGGCAAACTCACGTACGGCCTGCAGAAGCTCACCCCCAACGGCACCTCGGTCTTCGAGGTCAAGCGGATGCGCGCCTCGCACGTCGGGTTCGAGCTGGAGTACACCGAGCCGCTGTCGGCCGAGACCGCGCAGCGGCTCGCCGACGCGTACCAGGTGACGCAGTGGCGCTACGGCGCGACGAGCCAGTACGGCGGTCCGAAGCTCGACCTGGAGACCCTCGACGTGGCCCGGGCCGAGCTGTCGGCCGACCGTCGCACCGTGAAGCTCCGGATCCCGGGTCTGAAGGAAAACCGCGTGGTGCACCTCCGCTCGCCGCGTCCGTTCTCCTCCGCCGACGGGGAGGAGCTGTGGAACACTGAGGCCTGGTACACGCTCAATGAGATCCCGGGTCGGGTGGTGCAGCCGCAGACGTTCTTCGAGGCCGAGGAGGGTCGTACCGTCGGCGTCGGGATGGCCACCGACCACGCCGCCTACTCCGGCGCCGGCTTCGCCGCCGGATTCGCCCAGGACGGCTCGTCGACCCGCATCTCCGTCGACGTACCCGAGAGCGGCACGTACGACCTGTCGATGCGCTACAGCAACGGCCCGAACCCCTACTCCGGTGAGAAGCAGCTCAGCCTGTACGTCAACGGTGAACGGGTGGAGCAGACGGTCTTCCCCTCCACGGTGACCTGGGAGGAGTGGGGCACGGTCACCACGACGGTGCGGCTGCGCGAGGGCCGCAACCTGGTCGAGTACCGCAAGGAGGCCGCGGACTCCGGGCACGTGAACCTCGACGTGCTCGCCGTCCGGCCGCACGGGCAGCGGATCACGCTGTTCGGCGGTGGCGACCTCACCGAGTGGCAGCACACCGACGGGCGCGAACCCGAGTGGGCCGTCGACGACGGCGCGATGACGGTACGCAACGGAGACCTGCGCACGGTGCAGGCCTTCGGCGACTTCCGTTTGCACGTGGAGTTCAACCTGCCGCTGTACCCGCCGGACGTGACCGGCCAGGCGCGCGCCAACAGCGGCGTGTACCTGCAGGACCGCTACGAGATCCAGGTGCTGGACTCCTTCGGCATCGACCCGCCGCAGGTCAACGACGCCGCGGCGATCTACAACCAGAAGGCCCCGGACGTGAACGCGGCACTGCGGCCGGAGACCTGGCAGACGTACGACATCGTCTACCGGCAGGCCCGCTACGACGCGGCCGGCCGCAAGGTCGCCAACCCGCGCGTCACCGTGGTCTGGAACGGCGTCACCGTGCACGACGACGTCGAGATCCTCGGCCCCACCGGCGGCAGCCGCCCTGAGGGGCCGGCGGCGGGCGCCATCCGGTTGCAGGACCACGGCAACCCGGTCCAGTACCGCAACATCTGGATCGAGCCGCTCGACCGGTAGTTCCGCCACCGGAACGCGGACGGCCGGGACCGGTTCGCCGGCCCGGCCGTCCGGGTGTGGCACGCCACCGCCGCACCGGCCCGGGGGTTGTGGGCGGAAACCTTCGATCGCTTTACGGCGGGACGTAGACATCTTTCATGTGCATCGATGTTTCGCTATATTGCCCGCATCGATGATCTCCTCGACTCTCCCCTGAGAGGTGCACATGTTCGATGACTCCGCGTTGCGGCGGCGCACCCTGCTGGCGGCCCTCGCCGGCGTCGCGGCCGTCCCCGTCCTCGGGGGTCCCGCCCGGGCCGCCGTACCCAAGGTCTACATCGACCCGGGCCACGGCGGCACCGACCCCGGGGCGGTCGGCAACGGGTTGCAGGAGAAGGCCCTGACGCTCGACATCTCCCTGCAACTGCGCAGCATCCTGCTGGCCAACTGGAGCGTCGACGTCCGCATGTCCCGGACCACCGACATCACCCGCAGCCTGGCCTACCGCACCGACGACGCCAACGCCTGGGGCGCTGACCTCTTCGTGAGTGTGCACATCAACTCCGGGGGCGGCACCGGCTTCGAGAGCTACCGGTACCCGACGACGGACGCGGCCACCATCAACCTGCACAACGCGTTGCACCCGAGGGTGATCGCCGGCATGCGGTCGATCGGTTCGGTCACCGACCGGGGGCTGAAGACCGCCAACTTCCACGTGCTGCGCGAGACGACCATGCCCGCGGTGCTCACCGAGAACCTCTTCATCGACACCCTGGCCGACGCGAACCTGCTCAAACGGGCCGACTTCATCACCGCCACCGCCCAAGGGCACGCGCAGGGCATCGCCAGCTACCTGGGGCTGAGCACCACCAACCCGCCCGCCTTCAGCGTCATCGTGGACAACGCCACCGCGGGACGGTTCACGGCGAGCACCAACTGGGGCACGTCGTCCTACTCCAGCCAGCGCTACGGGGCCGACTACCGCTTCGCCAACCCCACCCTCGCCAGCGACGCCGCCTGGTTCAAGGTCGACATCCCGGCGGCCGGGAACTACCGGATCGAGGTACGGCACCCGGCCGACCCGGGCTACAACGGCTCGGCCCCGCACGTCGTCGTCACCGCCTCCGGCAACCAGACGGTCAACCTGGACCAGCGCTCCAACGGTGGCGTCTGGCGCTCGCTCGGCACCTTCCCGCTCGCCGCCGGTGACCGCAACCTGGTCGCGGTGAGCCGGTGGACCAGCGCCGCCGGCTACGTCGTGGCCGACGCCGTCCGGGTCACCCGAGTCTAGGCCCGTCAGGCCCCAACGCAGCGACGACCCTCCGGTTGCCGTCGTCCGTCGCGATGCACCAGGCGACAGCTCGTCGACGGCAACCGGTGGGTACGGCTCGGCGCGCCGGCGACCGGCCACGCCAGCACCACCCGCGCTGGACGCCCGAGATCCCGGCCGGCCCGGACGCCATCTGTACCGGCGCTGTAGCTGCCCTTGGAGGTGCCGTCCGTACCTTCTCGCCATGATCAGCATTGCCCGGACCGCCCGGGCGGTCGCGGTGGTCTGGCGGGCCGGTCGGGCCAACCTGGCGGTGTACGTCGTGCTCGCGCCGATCGCCGGCGCCCTTCCGGTGCTGGCGGCCTGGCTCACCAAGCTCGTCCTGGACCGGGTCACGGACGCCGCCGGCGGCCCGATCCTCGGGGTGGCGATCGCGCTGGCGGCGGTCTCCGTCGGCCTCGCGCTGGTGCCGCACCTGACGAACTACCTGCGGGCGGACCTCGGGCGCTCGGCCGCCGTCGTGGCGCTCGACCAGTTGTACGCGGCGACCGACCGCCTCGGCGGGTTGCGCCGGCTGGAGGATCCGGCGTTCCAGAACACGCTCCGGCTGGCCGAGCAGGCCGGACGGGACGGCCCGAGCCGCTGCGTCGACAGCCTGCTCGGCCTGGTGCAGAACGCGGTGCTGCTGACCGGCTTCCTCAGCACCCTCGTGGTGATCAACCCGGTGATGGCCGTGCTGGTGGCGGCCGGCGGCGTGCCGGCGCTGGTCGCCGAACTCCGGCTGAGCCGGCGACGGGCGAACATGCTGTGGGAGATCGGGCCGGGCGAGCGGCGGGAGGTGTTCTACGCGAGCCTGCTGACCAGCCTGTCCGCCGCCAAGGAGGTACGTCTGCTGCGGCTGGGCGGGCTGTTCCGGCGCCGGATGCTCGCCGAGTTGAGCACCGCGAACGCCGCCCGTCGGGCCCACGAGCGCCGGGAGGTACGCGTCCAGGCGCTGCTCGCGGCACTGAGCGCGGCGCTGTCCGGGGGCGGCCTGGTGTGGGCGGTGGCCACCGCCCGATCCGGCGGGCTCACCGTGGGCGACGTGGCCGTCTTCATCGCCGCCGTCGCCGGGGTGCAGAGCAGCCTGGCCACCATGATCGACCACCTCGCCGGCATCCACCAGGCGATGCTGCTCCTCGCGCACTACGAGCAGATCGTCACCTGCCCACCAGATCTCCCGGAGCCGGCCCGGCCGCTGCCGGTGCCGCCACTGAAGCGGGGCATCGAGTTGCGCGACGTGTGGTTCCGCTACGGCCCGGACCACCCGTGGGTGCTGCGCGGTGTGGACCTGTTCATCCCGGCTGGGCAGGCGGTCGCCCTGGTCGGCCACAACGGCGCCGGCAAGAGCACCCTGGTCAAGCTGCTGTGCCGGTTCTACGACCCGACCCGGGGCGCGATCCTGTGGGACGGCGTCGACCTCCGCGAGCTGTCCGTGCAGGATCTGCGGGCCCGGATCGGCGCGGTGTTCCAGGACTACATGACGTACGACCTCACGGCCGCGGAGAACATCTGGCTCGGCGACGTCGACCCGGCCGGCCCGGACCACGTACGCGCCGAGGACGCCACCCGGATCGCCGACGCCGCCCGGCGGGCCGGCATCCACCAGGTGATCGAGGACCTGCCTCGGGGGTACGACACGATGCTGTCCCGGGTGTTCGAACTGGACGGCGACCCGGCCGATGCCGGGGTGCTGCTCTCCGGCGGGCAGTGGCAGCGGATGGCGATCGCCCGCTCGGTGCTGCCCGCGGCGCGGGACCTGCTCATCCTCGACGAGCCGAGCGCCGGCCTGGACGCCGAGGCCGAGCGCGACATCCAGCTCCGGCTGCGCCGGCACCGGGCCGACCGGACCAGTGTCCTGATCTCGCACCGGCTGGGTACGCTGCGCGACGCCGATCTGATCGTGGCGCTGTCGGACGGACGGATCGTCGAGGCGGGCCGGCACGAGGACCTGCTGGCGGCCGACGGCACCTACGCCGCCCTGTTCCGGATGCAGGCGGCGGGCTACGCCCCCACGGAGGCGGGCCCTGCCCGGACGGACGCGGGCTACCTGCCGGCCGAGGTGGGCACGCCGGCGGACTGATCCGCGCGGGCCAGGAACGTTTCGAGCACGCCGTCCCGCCGGCCCGGCAGGTCGGCGAAGATCCGGTTGGCCTGCCGCGCGTAGCCGTCGGCCGCGGCGCGCTCGCCGCGGCGTTCCCGCACCCGGCCGAGCTGCCGCAGCGCGGCCGCCTCGCCGTACCGGTCGCCGACCGCCCGGGCCAGGCTCAGCGCCTCCTCCCCGTCACGGTGGGCCAGCGCCACGTCACCGATCCGAAGGTGCACCTCCGAGCGGCTGAGCAGCGCCTCCCACTCGTCCTCCCGGTTGCCGGTCCGCCGGCACAGCCGAAGGCCGGCGGTGAGTGCCCTCAGCGCGTCCGGGTGCCGCCCGAGTTGGCTGTGCGTCCGGCCCAGAGCGACCAGCGTCATCGCCTCGCCGACGGCGTCGTCGTGCTCGCGCCGCATCACCAGGCAGCGGGTGAGGTGTTCGCCGGCCGCCGGGAAGTTGCCCAGCTCGAACTCGATCTCGGCGAGGTTGTGCAGCGCCATCGCCAGCCACACCGGGTTCGCGGTGGCGAGCAGCCGGACCGCCGCCCGGACGAGGTCAGCCGCCCGGCGTGCGGAGCCCGTACGGTGGTGGAACCAGCCGAGGTTCTGCAGCGCCCGCCCCTCGCCTTCGCGATCGCCCAGCCGGCGCCACAACTCCAGCGCCGACTCCAGCGCCCCGCACGCGGCCTCCAGGGATCCGGCACGCCAGTGCAGGGTCGCCCGCAGCGCGAGCACCGTGGCCCGGGCGGCACCGTCGTCGGTGCGCGTCGCCGCCTGCTCGCAGACGGCGACCAGGGCGTCGGCCTCCGCCCACCGGTTGCGCTTCTGCAGCCACCCGGCCACCGACGGGATCGCCTCCACACACAGCCGGCTCAACCGGGGGGCCGCGTCGCAGGCCTGGCGTGCGGCCGCGATGATCCCGGCCAGCTCGGCGTCGACCCAGCGTACGGCGTCGTCGACGGTGGCCAGCTCGACGACGGTGGGCCCGGTGGCGAGTTCGGCCGCCCGCTGCGGACGCAACAGCTGGCCGGCGCGCAGCACCGTGGTCAGGTACGCGGACAGCCCGCGGAGTGCCGCCCGTTCGCGCTCCGCGGCCGGATCGGTCTCCTCGGCCAGCTCCGCACCGTAGAGCCGGAGGAGGTCGTGGAACCGGAACCGGGTCGGCCCGACCGCGTCCAGCAGGTGCGTCTCGGTGAGCCGGTCCAGCAGCGTCAGCGCACGGCGTTCCGGGACACCGATGGTGACCGCGGCGAGCGGCGCCGGTATCTCCGGCACCCGCAGCAGCGACAGCGACCGGAAGGCGGCCGCCGCCGTGCGGTCGTCCGGATCGGCGCTGTCGAGCAGCTGCCGGTAGGTGTTCCAGAAGCTGGACCGGATGGCGAGGTCGTCCGCGCGCAGTTCGTCGAGGCGTTCCCGCTCGTTGTCCAACCGGTCCGCGAGCACCGCGACGGACCAGTCGGGGCGGGCCGCGAGCCGGGCCCCGGCGATGCGCAACGCCAGCGGGTGACCGTCGCACAGCATCGCCAGGCGGTCCGCCGCGGCGGGGTCGGCCGCTCCCCGCCCGTCGCCGCAGAGGGTGTCGAGGAGCTGGCGCGCCTCGGCGTCGCTGAGCCGGTCCAGCCGGAGCCGGACCGCGTCGAGGGTGCCCGTCGGCCGGCGGCTGGTGATGAGGACCGCGCAGTCCCGGCCAGCCGGGAGCAGCGGCCGGATCTGCTGCGCGCCGGCCGCGCCGTCCAGGACGATGAGCAGCCTCCGGGCAGCGGTCTCCGACCGGAACCGCGCGGCCGCCTCGGCCAGTTCGAGCGGAACGTCCCGGGCCGGCACGCCGAGCGCGCGCAGCAGCCGACCGAGCGCCGACAGCGGTTCGACACTGGCCATGCCCGGTGCCCCGCCCTGCAGTTCGAGGTAGAGCTGCCCGTCGGGATAGTGGCGCGCGAGCCGGTGCGCGGCGCGTACCGCCAGGGTGGTCTTGCCCATCCCGCCCGGACCGTGCAGCACGACCACCGCCGGGCCGGTCCGCGACCCGTTCGTGGCCGTGCAGGCCCGCTCGATGGCCTGGAGTTCGTCGACCCGGCCGACGAAGGCCGCGGCGTCCGGCGGCAGCTGACGCGGCGGTTCGGCTGGGCCGGGCGGGTCATTCGGCGCGGCAGCCGGTCGCGGGCCGACCGGTTCCGCAGCGGCGTCGGGCGTGGACAGTTCGGGTGCCCGTCGCAGGATGGCCTGGTGCAGCCGGGTCAGGTCCGTGCCGGGTTCGAGGCCGAGCTGATCGGCGAGGACCGCACGGGTCTCCGCGTACGCCGCGAGGGCCGCCGGCGCGTCGCCGGACCGGTACAGCGCCAGCATGAGCTGGTGGCGCAGCCGCTCCCGGTACGGGTGGGCGGTGATCAGCAGCCGCAGCTCGCCGGTCACCGAGGCGTGCTCGCCGAGCGCGAGACGCGCCTGGATCAGGTCCTCGACCAGCGACAGGTGCTGCTCCTCGAGCAGGGTGATCCGGGCATCGAGTTCCGGCCCGGGGCGTACGTCCTCGGCCGGTCGGCCCCGCCACAGGTCCAGCGCCTCCCGGAGGTGCGCCGTGGCGCCGGCGTGATCGCCGCGGGCGAGGGCCGTGCGGCCGCGCTCGACCGCGGCCTGGAAGCGGTGCAGGTCCAGCTCTTCCGGCTCGATCCGCAGCTGGTATCCGGCGACGCCGGCGGTCAACCGGTCGCCGCCGCCGGGCGGGGCGTCCAGCTCGCTCAGCAACCGGCGCAGCCCGCTGGCGTAGGTGCGCAGGTTCGCCACGGCCGAGTGGGGCGGCTGGTCCCACAGCTCGCCGACGAGGCGGTCCAGCGACACCCGCTCGTTGGCCGACAGCAACAGGGCGGCCAGCATCGCCCGCTGCTTCTGCGGGCCGACCGGGACAGCGCGACCGGCGGCGATGATCCGGAGTGGACCGAGCAGCTGGAATCGCAGGCTCAAGGCACCTCGGCTCTGGTCGGGACCACCACGGCCAGCACCCTGGGAACGAGGTACGAGGGCCCGCAACGCTTGGCGCGTAACGGTTGTATCCGCGCTGTAGGTCGCCGTGTAGGAGGTCCACCTATCGTCCACCATCAGTCTAGATCACGATTGGAGGGACACATGACCCGTCGCGTCGGCGCACTGGCGGACCGGTTCTTGGCACTGATGCTGCCCAAGACCACCGCGTCGGCCGTCTGCCAGCCGTCCTGCACCAACACCCCGATGTGCTGCCGGTTCACCTACACCCGGTTCAAGTGGCGCACCTGCAACAGCTGGTGCGAGTGCTGGTGGGGTTCGGACTGCTGAGCAACGCCCGTGAGAGCGTCGCGGCCGGGTGAGCCCCCGGCCGCGACGCGCTGGTGCCCATTCCCGTCAGGAGCGAACCCATGCCCGTAGTCGTCGCCGCCCTCGTCGTCCTCGCCGTCCTCGCGCTGCTGAACCTGTTACTCACCTTCGGCGTCATCCGGAAACTGCGCGAGCACACCCAGGAGCTGGCCCGCGCCCGCCCACCGGTGACCCTCCCGGTCGGCGCGCAGGTGCCGGACTTCACCGCCCCGACCGCCGGCGGGGACGTGGTGTCCATCGCCTCGCTGCGTGCCTCCGGCGGCCTGGTGGCGTTCCTCGCCCCCGACTGTTCCGGATGCCAGGAGCAACTTCCCGCGGCGCGGTCGGCGCTCGCCGAAGCGCTCGACTCCCCGATGGCCGTGCTCGTCGTGCTCACCCGGCTGCGCCCGGCGCCGGAGCGCGAGGACAGCGAGCGCGCCGAGCTGGTGACGGCGTTGGGCGTGCTCGACAGTCGGGCGGCGATCGTCCACGAGCCGCTCGACGGGGCGCTCCAGTCGGCCTTCCAGGTCGCCGCGTTCCCCGCGTTCTACCTGGTCGACACGGACGGCCGGGTGGCGGGCGTCAGCAACAACGCCAGCCAGCTACCCGACCTGTCCCCGAGGCGCGACGTCGTGCCCGCCGCGGGATGAGCCCAGCGCGGCCCGCAGCCGTCGGATGACCACGCCCCGCACCAGCTCCGGCGGGAGCGCGCCGAAGGCCCGCGAGTCGAGACTGTGCCGCGGCGCGTCACCGAGGACGTAGATCTGCCCTGCCGGCAGCGCCGCCACCCGCTTGACCATCAACTGGGTGGCGGCGTCGACGTCACCCGCCTTGATCCTGATGCCGGGTGGCGGCAGGCAGACGACGACGGCACCGACCCGCAGCCGCCGGCGGAATCCCCGCCGGAGCACGAGGAGCTGGTCACCCTCCCGGTACGTCGGGGTCATGCTGTCGCCGTTGACCCCGACCACCTGGAGCAGGGCACGGGCAACCAGCACGGCGACCCCGAGCGCCACGACGCAGCCGACGGCGAGCAACAGAACGGATCGATCCACCGCACCACGGTAGCGGAGCGACAGCGGGGGCAGGACCGGCCGATGGGTGACTGCCCGTGCCGCGTGGACGCCGCCGACCCGCGCCAGCCGGTGCCGGATCCGGTGGCCTCGCCCGCCGCCGGCGAGCGATGAGAGGAGACCCAGACGCATGTCGTACCTGTTCGTGTTCAGCCGGTGTCTGCTCGCGCTGGTCTTCCTGGCGTCGGCCGCCAGCAAACTCCGCGGGCGGCGTGCGTTCGGGGCGTTCGCCGACTCGCTGCGGGCCATGGATCTGCTGCCGGCGCGGCTGGTCGTCCCGGTAGCGGGGGCGGTGACGGTCGCCGAGGCGGCGGTGCCCCTGCTGCTGGTGCCGCTCCCCGCCGCCGCGGTGGCCACTGCCGGGTTCGCGGTGGCGACGGCGCTGTCGGCGGCGTTCACGGTGGCGGTCGCGGTGGTCCTGCACCGTGGGGTGGCGGTGTCCTGCCGGTGCTTCGGGGAAGCCGCGGCGGCGCCGTTCGGTCGGCGCCATCTCGTGCGCAACGTGGTGCTGACGGTCGCCGCCGGGATCGGCGCGTACGCCTCGCTCGGCGACCCGGGGGTGACGGTCGGGACGGCGGTACTGGCCGTTCCGCTGGGCCTGGTGGGCGCGCTGGTCGTCGTCCGCCTCGACGATCTCGCCGCCCTGTTCCTGCCCGTCGCCGCGCCACCCGGCGCGGCCGATCGGGGCGCCTCCCGCCGGGGCGGCCGGACATCCTCGTGATCCCCGTCCTCGGCAGCGCCCGCTGAACCAGCCGGGCCGGCGCCGGCCGAACCGGCCGCGGCCCGGCTCAGCCCGGTGGTCTCCTAGAGTCGGTGACCGTGCTGTACGGCAGATCCACGGAAATCGGCGAACTCGACGAGGTGATCGCACGGGCGCGCGCCGGCATCGGCGGTGCGGTGGTGTTGCGGGGCGAGGCGGGCGTGGGCAAGACGGTCCTGCTCGAGGCGGCGGCCGCACGCGGCGGCGCGATGCGCCTGCTGCGGACCACCGGCGTCAAGGCCGAGTCCGACCTCGCGTTCGCAGCGCTGCACCAGGTGCTGTGGCCGGTGACCGGCTCGCTCGACGCGCTGCCCGAACCCCAGCGCGACGCTGTGCGGGCGGCACTGGGGCTCGCCGCCGGCACCGCGGGTGATCGGTACCTGCTGGGCGCGGGCGTGCTCTCGCTGCTGGCCGAAGCCGCCGCGCCGGACGGGTTGATCTGCGTGGTCGACGACTTCCAGTGGGTCGACCGGGCATCGGCCGACGCACTGCTGTTCGCCGCCAGGCGGCTGCGGACCGAAAAGATCGCGATGCTGTTCGCCGTGCGGGGCGACGCCCCCGTCAAGGGTGCGCCGGTGACGGTGGACGTACGTGGCCTGCCCGCAGCCGCGGCGGTCGAGATGCTGGCGTCCCGCTGGGCGGTGTCGCCAGGTGTGGCGCGGGAACTCGTCACGCTGACCGGCGCGAACCCGCTCGCGTTGGGTGAGATCGCCGCCCGCCTGACGCCCGCGCAGCTCGCCGGCCGCGAACCGCTGCCCGACCCACTGCCCGGTGGTGTCCGGCTGTTCGGCGATCGGGTGGCCGCGTTGTCCGCCGCTGCCCGGCTGTTCGCTCTGGTCGCCGCCCTGGAGGCCGGCCTCGACCTGGTGCTGCGCGCCGCCGACCGGATGTCCGCCCGGCGCGCCGCACGGCCCGGAGACGACCCGAGGGCGGGGACGGGGCGGGCAGCGCTGGCCGAGCTGGAGGAGGCCGGGCTGGTCGAGCTCTCGGGCACCCGCGTGCACTTCCGCCATCCGCTCATCCGGTCGGCGGTGTACGAGGCGGTCAGCCCCGCCGAGATCCGCCGGGCGCACGCCGTACTGGCGGAGCTCACCGACGGTGACCGCCGCGCCTGGCACCTGGCCGGCGCCGCCCTGGGCCAGGACGAGCGGGTCGCCGCCGAACTGGTGGCCGCCGCGGAGCGGGCGCGCGACCGCGGTGGGTACGGCACCGCCGCCACCGCCCTGGCCCGGGCCGCCGAGCTGACCCCCGAGCCGTACGCCCGTGCCACCCGCCTGAAGGACGCCGCCGTCGCGGCCTGGCTCGGTGGCCGTCCGGGGCAGGCGGAGTCGCTGCTGGCCGAGGCCCGCGACCTGGCCGGCGCGGATGCCGGCCTCGTCATGGAGATCGCCCAGGTCCGGGGGCGGTTCGAGCTGAACTCCGGCAACGCCGCCGAGGCCGTGCGGATCCTGGCGGCCGGCGACAGCCTGGACATGCTGGCCGATGCCGCCGAGGCCGCCTCGTACGTCGGCGACACGGCGGCCATCATCGAGCTCGGTCGCCGGGCGGCCGCGCATCCCGCCGGATTCCTGCGGGACACGGTGGCCGGGATCGGCCTGACGCTGGGCGGCGACGCTGCCGGGCCGAGCCTGTTGCGGCGGGCGCTGGCCCGTGTCGACGAGCTGCGGGAGGCGGCGGAGTACCTGTGGGCGGCGGCTGCGGCCAGCCAACTGGGTGAGTCGGATCTGGCGGCCGAGATGGCCGACCGGGCAGGTCGGGTGGGCCGGGTTTCGGGGATGACCGGGCAGTTGCCGGTCGTACTGGAGTTCGTCGCGACGGCTGAGCGCCTGGCGGGGCGGCTGACGAGCAGCCAGGCTGTTTCCGAGGAGGGCCTGGAACTGGCCCGCGAGGCCGGTTACGAGAACACCGTGGCCGCGCACCTGGCCAACCTCGCGGTGCTGGCGGCGCTGCGCGGCGACGAGGAGACCTGCGAACGGCAGGCCCGCGAGGCGCTGGCCATCGCCGTACCGCATCGGGTGGGTCTGCGGGCCGGGGTCGCCGCGTACGCGCTGGCGCTGCTCGACCTGTGCCTGGGACGCCACGCGGCGGCCCACGACCGTTTCACGGCCCTCGCCGCGGCGGGACCGGGCGTCGGGCATCCCGTCGTGACGTGGCGGACGGCGCCGGATCGCGTGGAGGCCGCCGTGGGCGCGGGGGACGACGCGGGTGCGCGGGCGGCGCTGGCGGCGTACCAGCGGGCGTCGGCGCACGCCGCGACGCCCGAGTCGCACGCCCTGCTGGCCCGCTGCCGGGGTCTGGTCGAGTCGTCCGAGGACGCCTTCGCCGAGGCGTTGCGGCTGCACACCAACTCGTTCGAGGCGGCCAGGACGGCGCTGCTGCTGGGTGAGCGGCTGCGCCGGGCGCAGCGGCCGGGCGAGGCGCGGGCGCACCTGCGAATGGCGTGGGAGACGTTCGAGCGGGCGGGCGCGCGGCCCTGGGCGAGGCGCGCACAGGGTGAGCTGCGGGCGGCGGGCGAGAGCGGGCAGGCCCCACCGCCGGCCGTGCTCGACGCCCTGACCCCGCAGGAGCTGCGTATCGCCGGCCTGGTCGCCGACGGGTTGTCGAGCAGGCAGATCGCCGCCCAGCTCATCCTGAGCCCGCGCACGGTCGAGTACCACCTGTACAAGATCTATCCGAAGCTGGGCATCGGCTCCCGTACGGAACTGGCGCGACTAGTAGTTCTACAGAAGGCGCCGGTAACGGAAGAGGACATGCTCTGAGGCATGCATGAGGTGAACATCTGGAGTGAAGAGTTCGGCGCCGCGACGGATGAGCCGATCCTGTTGATCATGGGGTCGATGTCCCAGGGCATCCTGTGGCCGGACGAGTTCGTCGGCCGCCTGGTCGCCGGGGGTCGCCGGGTGATCCGGTACGACCACCGCGACACCGGCCGGTCGGACACGGTCGACTTCGCGGCGGAGCCGTACACCTGGGACGACATCAAGGACGACGTCTACCGCGTGCTGGACGCCCACGGCCTGGAGAGCGCGCACCTGGTCTGCCACTCGGCGGGCGGCCTCCTCGGCCAGTTCGTCGCCGTGGAGCGACCCGAGCGGGTGCGCTCGCTGACTGTCATCGGCTCCTCACCGCTCGGCGGCGGCGAGGGTCAGGTGATCATGCGAGCGCTGATGGGACAACCGCAGCCCGAGGGGAGCCTGCCCGAGCCGGCGCCGGAGTTCGTCGCCTTCTACCGCACGCTGATGGCCGCCCCGCCGCCGGAGGACCGGCGCGCCCGGATCGACGGCATGATCGCCGAGCAGCGCCTGCTGCACGGCACCGGGCTGCCGTTCGACGAGGACGCGGCGCGGCTCCTGCAGGAACGGATCTACGACCGGGCCCGGGACCTGTCGGCGGTGACCAACCACCGGCTGGCGGCCATGGCCAAGCCCGACTTCGAGCCGGTGGGCGTGCTGCACCAGGTGAAGGCGCCCACACTGGTCATCGAGGGCAGCCACGAGCCGGCCAAGCCGGGCCACAGCGCGATGATCGCCGAGCAGATTCCGGGGGCGCGGCTGATGATCGTGGCGGGCATGGGCCACACGTTGCCGCCGGAGGTGCACGAGGAACTGGCCGCCGCCGTCCTCGCGCACACGGCCCGGTAACGGCGGCCGGGCGGTCCGGCCGGAAGGAGGCGACTCCGGCCGGGCCGTCGGCTGCGGGGAGCCGCCGAGGTCAGGGGGCCTTGGCCAGCAGGAACGCCTGATCGTCCCGCTCCGTGCCCTGGGCACGGCGGACCAGGCGACACACCTCCCGCAGCCCTGCGGCCACAAGCCGCGGTGCGACCTGGTCGGTCGTGACGAGGTAGCGCTCGAGCTGGATCTCGTGGCCGAACCGGCGGTACGCCGCGGACACGTCGCGGGCACCTTCGCCGGACTGGAACCCGACGAGCAGGTGGCCACCCGGGCGGAGCACCCGGGCGGCCTCCGCGAAGATGCGCGCCTGGCCGGCGGGCGGCGTGTGGATGGTCGAGTACCACAGCAGCACGCCGGCGAACCGGTCGTCCGGATAGGGGAGGTCGGTCAGGGAGCCGACGGTGAACACCAGGTCGGGGTGATCGCGCCGGGCCATGGCGACCATGCTCGACGACAGGTCGACCCCCTCCACCAGACACCCGCGCTCGGCGAGGTACCGGCTCATCCGCCCCGCGCCGCATCCGGCGTCGAGGACCCGCGCGTCGCCACCGGACGCCACCGCCGCCGCGAAGGCGTCGACCATGGCGAGGTCGAGTGGCGCCTCGGCGCGGGTGTCCGGGAGGTACGAGGCGTAGTCCTCCGCCACTGTGTCGTAGGCGAGTTGCACGCCGCGGTAGTCGAGCGGATCTGAAGGCGAGGAAGGCACGAGCCGCATCATCGCACCCGCACGTTCGCCGTGCCGGCGGCGAATGCGCCGCCGGACCGCGCCATCCGCGCCGACCGGTAGCAGCGAGGTGGCGTTGGCGACCTCCGGCAGCGCGGGGCGACCCGGTTCACCCGCGGCGGGTGCCGGTGACCGTGGTGCGGGGCAGGCGGCCCGCGCGGGAGTAGCCGGTGAAGGTGCCCCCGTCCACGACCACGTCGAAGTCGAGGTTGAGGCGCATCGGACGGGTCACCGCCTGCCGCCACGTCACCCGGGGGCCGTCGCAGACGAGTGCGGCCAGCGGCACCGTCTCCGCCGTCGTCGACGCGGTGCCGGCGAGCACGCCGCCGGTGTCACTGAAGACATACTCGGCGCGCAGTGTGCCGATCGGGGTCTTCAGGCTGACGTCCCAGGTGCCGAGGATGGGGTGCAAGACAGCTCCCGTCAGATGGTGATGGGCGTGCGGCCGGCGTTGCGCCAGACGATGCCGCGCCGCTCGTACTCGAAGAGGGTTTCGACGGCGTGCGCGACCCGCGGGCCGAACTCGCGCTCCAGGATGTGCAGCCCGAGGTCCAGGCCGGAGGTGACGCCGCCCGCGCTGATGAGGTCGCCGTCGTCGACGACCCGGGCCGGCACCGCGTGTACGCCCGTCGCGTCGAGCACGTCCATGCCGAGCGCGTGGGTCACCGCGTGGCGTCCCTCGATCAGGCCGGCCATGGCCAGGGCGAGCGATCCGCCGCAGACGGCCGCGACGGTCACCTCGGGGTTGCGCAGGGCGGCGAGCAGCAGCGGTGCCGCCGCCGACTCGGCGAACCGCGCCAGCAGCACGGGAATCGTCACCGCGCCCTGGTCGGGGTCGCCGGTCGTGGGCCCGCTGGCACCGGGTACCACGACATAGCCCGGCCGGTCGGGGTCCAGCTTCGCGGTCGCCCGCAGCGTCAAGCCTCGGGTGCCGCTGACCACCTCCCGTACGCCCTCCGCGGCGACGAGTTCCACCGCCAGGGCCCCGCCAGCCGCGTCGCTTCCGGCCGAGAGGACCTCGAAGGGCGCGATGACATCGAGTGGGTCGAACCCGTCGTACAACACGATCTGCACCATCACGCCGTCGATCCTCGGGCTCGCCGGGCGGCGCGACCAGTGGCAAGATTGCCACTGCCCGACTGTTTCCTGCCGCATCCTCGACCCGAGGAGTCGCCGTGCACACCGTGTGCGTCCTGGCGCTGCCGGACACGATCGCGTTCGACCTCGCCACGCCGATCGAGGTGCTCGGCCAGGTACGGCTGCCGGGCGGCCAGGCCGGCTACCGGGTACTGGTCTGCGGCAGCGAGCCGGTGGTCCACGCCGGTCCGCTGCGGCTGGCCGTCGACCACGGCCTCGACGCGCTCGCCGACGCCGACACCGTCGTGGTGCCCGGCCGGTACGACCCGACCGCGCCGGTGCCCACCGCGGTACTGGGCGCGCTGCGGGCCGCCGCGGCCGCCGGTACCCGCATCGCGTCGATCTGCGTGGGCACCTTCATCCTCGCCGCGGCCGGGCTGCTCGACGGCCGGCGGGCCACCACCCACTGGGCCGCCGCCGAGCAGTTGCGGGTGGCCTTCCCGGCCGTCGAGGTGGACCCCGAGGTGCTGTACGTCGACACCGGCCAGTTCGTCACGTCGGCCGGGGCGACCGCGGGCGTGGACATGTGCCTGCACCTGGTGCGCCGCGATTACGGCGCCGCGGCCGCCGCCGACGCGTCACGGCAGGCCGTGGCGCCACTGCACCGGGACGGCGGGCAGGCGCAGTTCATCGTCCGCCCCGGCGTGCGGGCCGCCGAGATCGGCCTCGGCGAGGTCCTCGGATGGCTGGAGTCCCACGCCCACGAGAAACTGACGCTGGCCGATGTGGCTGCCCACGCCAGGCTCAGCGTGCGTACGCTCAACCGGCGCTTCCACGAGGAGACCGGCCGCACTCCGATGCAGTGGGTCACCGCCGTACGCATCCGCCGGGCGCAGGAACTCCTGGAGCGCACCGACCACGGCGTCGACCGGATCGCCCACCTCGTCGGCTTCGCTTCGCCGGCGCAGTTCCGTGCCCAGTTCAAGCGACTCAGCGGGGTGGCGCCACAGGCGTACCGCTCGACCTTCCGCGCGCAGCCCCGGACCCCGGCGGGCGTCCCCGCGTAGGTTCCTGCTCGGGGCGTCGGCGGGCCTGCCGTTACGCCGCGACCGGGTACCCGATGGCGGCGAGATCCTCGCGCAACCTGGCGACGGTCAGCTGCGGGTTCAGGGCCCGGATCACCGCGTCGGTGAGCGGTCGGTGCGCGACGACGTGCGCGACCGCCGCCCGGGTGACCCTACGCCGACGACCAGGCCGGCAGCGAACCTCGTTGCGGGCTCTCCCCGGCCGCCTGTCCTGCACCGGTCCGATACAGGCGACACGTTGCAGTGGACCGGCCAGGAACGCGTACGGGTGTCAGTGGTCGTGTCAGCGGCGTGTCAGGGGGGTGACAGGCTCGATCCCGAAAGTTGTCCGCATGACAGCTTCAGCGATCACGGTCTCCGGACTGCGGAAGGCCTACAAGGACAAGGTAGTGCTCGACGGCGTCGACCTCGATGTCCGGGCGGGAACGGTGTTCTCACTGCTCGGCCCGAACGGGGCGGGCAAGACGACGACGGTGAACGTGCTGACCACGTTGATCAAAGCCGACGGCGGGACGGTACGGGTCGCCGGGCATGACGTGGCGACCGAGGCGAAGGCGGTGCGGGCGGCGATCGGGGTGACCGGTCAGTTCGCGGCGGTGGACGAGCTGCTGACGGGGCGCGAGAACCTGCAGCTGATGGTGGATCTGCACCGGGCCTCCGGTGGCGGCAAGCGGATGGTCGCCGAGTTGCTGGACCGGTTCGAGTTGACCGAGTCGGCGGGCAAGCCCGCCTCGACCTACTCCGGTGGGATGCGCCGCAAGCTGGACCTGGCGATGACGCTGGTCGGCAACCCGCGGATCATCTTCCTGGACGAGCCGACGACCGGGCTGGACCCGCGTAGCCGCCGCACCATGTGGTCGATCATCCGTGGCCTGGTCGCCGACGGGGTGACCATCTTCCTCACCACCCAGTATCTCGAGGAAGCCGACCAGCTCGCCGACCGGATCGCAGTGCTCGACCAGGGCCGCCTCGTCGCCCAGGGCACCTCCGACGACCTCAAGCGGCAGATCCCCGGAACCCACGTCCGGCTCCGGTTCACCACCGTCACCGAGCTCGACACGGCCGCTCGGGTCCTGTCCGACGCCACACGCGACGACGAGACGCTGACCTTGCGGGTTCCCAGCGACGGCGGGACGAGATCGCTGCGGAGCCTGCTGGACCGGCTCGACGAGTACTCCCTCACCGCCGAGGAGTGCTCGGTGCACACACCCGACCTCGACGACGTCTTCCTCGCCCTGACCGGGCGCCCCACGGAGGTGGCCGCGAAATGAGCTCCAAGTCCCACTCGATGATCATGCTGCGTCGCAACTTCAAGCACATCGCCCGGAACCCGACCTCGGTCTTCAACGCCGTGCTGATGCCGATCATCATCATGCTGATGTTCGTGTACATGTTCGGCGACGCCTTCAACGTCGGCGTCGACTACATCGACTACGCCACGCCCGGACTGATCCTGCTGGCCGTCTGCTATGGACTCGGTGCCACCGCGACGGCGGTGAACTCCGACATGACCAAGGGCATCATCAACCGGTTCAAAGTCATGGACGTCTCCCGCGGTGCGGTGCTGACCGGTCACGTCGTCGCCAGCGTCCTGACCAACCTCGTCGCCATCGCCGCCCTCATCGGGGTGGCCTTCCTGCTGGGCTTCAACCCATCGGCCAGCCTCACCCACTGGCTCGGCGTGGCCGGCATCGTCGTGCTCCTCGGCTTCGCCGCCGGCTGGCTCACCGTCGCCCTGGGCCTGGCGGCGAAGTCGCCGGAAACGGCGGGTCTGGCCGCCGTGCCCCTGGTCATGCTGCCGTTCTTCAGCAGCGCCATCGTCCCGGCGGAGAAGATGGGACCCGGTCTGCGGCAGTTCGCCGAGTACCAGCCCTTCACCCCGATCATCGAGACCATGCGCGGACTCCTCAACGGCGCACCGGACACCGGCACCCTGATCACCGCCCTCGCGTGGTGCGTCGGGATCGCCCTGGTCGGCTACCTGTGGGCGTCCGCCACGTTCACCAAGCGAGCGTGACCTCGACCAGCTGACTCCAGCTCGTCCGCGTGCCCTCCCGAGCCGCCTCGGCGAACCCCGCGTCGCCGAGGCGGCTCCGCGCTGTCCGCTCGATCCGGGCCAGGTCCGGGTGGGACAGATCCGGCAGCCCGCGCACCTCGGTGCTCGCCGCCAGCAGCCGCGCCGCCTGGTCGTACCGGCCGCGGCGCAGTGCCAGGTCCGCGACGCCGACGAGTATCCGCGCGATCACGAGGGCATGCCCCGTCTCGGCCGCGGCTTGGCAGGCCGCGGCGTGGTGCTTGCGGGCCTCGCCGAGGTCCTCGGCGAGGTAGCCCAGCAGGTCGTGGGTGACCGCGCGGACGTTCGCCAGCTCCGCGTCGTCGCTCAGCATGGTCGTCGCGACCTCGAGTTGCCGGTACGCCTCCTCGGCGTCGCCGCGCCACCGAGCGAGTTCCGCCTTCGACAGGGCCAGCACGGCCAGCGCGTCCGGCCAGGTGACCCGTTCGGCGCACCGTTGCGCCTCGGCTGTGGCAGCGGCGCTGGCCTCCGCATCGCCGAGCAGCCAGTACAGCTGAGCCTGTCGCGCCCGCATCCGGATGACATCCTCGACGGCGCCGACCTCGGTGACGACCGTGATCGCCTGTTCGTAGTGCTCGCACGCGGCGGCGAACTCGCCGCGCGTGGCGATGCGCTCCGCCAGCTCGCTCAGGGCGAACGAGATCCCGTACCGTTCGCCGATCGCCCGGAACTCGGCGAGCGCCAGCTCTAGGTGGGCGTCCGCATCCCGCCCGCCCTGGCCGAGCAGGATCCGCATCTTGCCGAGTTGCAGCCGGGCCAGGGCCCGCACCCAGGGGTCCTCGTCGTCCAGTAATGGCTCCCAGGCGGGCAGGAACGCGTCCGGCGCCTGCAACATGCGCTCCAGTGGGACGACCAGCCCCAGCAGCGGCCGGCGGGACTGGCTGCGCTGACTGATCCGGTACGCCTTGTGGATCCACTCCGCCGCCTGGTGCTCGTCGCCCCGCCCGCCGCTGACGAAGAGCACCACCAGCGCGTACACCATGGCCCGGATCTCGTCGGTCACCTCGCCGGGCGTTTCGGTGGCCGCGATGAGCAGCTCGATGCCTTCGGCCTTGTGCCCGCTGAGCCACCAGTACCAGCCGGCGCCGGCCGCGAGCCGCATCGCCGCCTGCGCCTCGCCAGCCGCGAGCGCGCCGCGCATCGCGGCACTGATGTTGTCGTGCTCGAGGTTGAGCGTGGCGAGCCACTCCACCTGCTCGGCGCGGCGAAGCCACGGGTCGGCGGTCTCGGTGAGTTCGGTGAAGTAGGTGAGATGCGCGTGGCGCGCCAGGTCCGACTCCCCCGCCTCGGTGAGGCGGTGCGCGGCGTACTCCCTGATCGTGCCGAGCATGCGGTAGCGCGGTGCGCCGTCGCCCTCCGCGACCAGCAGCGACTTCTCGGTCAGCGCGGTGAGCAGCTCGAGCACCTCCGCCTGCTCGACGGCGTCGCCGACGCAGACCCGCTCGGCGGCTTCCAGGCTCGCCCCGCCGGAGAACACCGAGAGCCGGCGCAGGACCATCCGTTCGGCGTCGGTGAGCAGTTCCCAGCTCCAGTCGACCATCGCCCGCAGCGTCCGGTGCCGGGGCAGCGCGGTACGGCTGCCGCCGGTCAACAGGCGGAACCGGTCGTCGAGCCGGTTGGCGAGCTGGTCGATGGACATGGTGCGCAACCTGGCCGCGGCCAGTTCGATCGCCAGCGGCATCCCGTCCAGCGCCCGGCAGACGCGCGCCATCGTCGACAACGTCTCGGCGTCGACCGCGAGATCCTTGCGCACCGCGCTCGCCCGGTCCAGCAGCAGCCGAACGGCCGGTGAGGACTCGATCTCGGCGGGACCGGCGCTCGCGCCGGGCAGGGCCAGCGGCACGACCGGCCACAGGGCCTCACCGGTGATGCCGAGCGGTTCCCTGCTCGTCGCCAGGATCCGCAGCCGCCGGCACTCCCCCAGCACCCGATGGGCGAACGTCGCCGCCGACTCGATCACGTGTTCGCAGTTGTCCAGGACCAGGAGCGCCTCCCGCTCCCGGATCGCGGCGATGAGCCGGTCGGTCGGCTCCACGTTCGGCGCCTCGCCGAGCAGCGCGTCCCGCAGGCCGAGCCCGGCGAACGTCGCCTGTGCCACGTCGCCGTCCGCGCCGATGGCGGCGAGTTCCACCAGCCAGGCCCCGTCCGGCAGGTCGCGGAGCAGGGTGCGCGCGGTTTCCGTGGCCAGCCTGGTCTTCCCCGAGCCGCCCGGCCCGATCAGGGTGGTGAGCCGGTGTTCGGCGACGAGTCCGGCGACCGCGGCGACGTCGGCGTCCTTGCCGATGAAGCTGGTGAGCTCCTCGCGCAGGTTCGTGTTCCGGTTCTCCTCGCGCCGTCCCGACTCGCCCCGCAGCAGCGCGACGTGCAGTGCCGACAGCTCCGGTGCGGGGTCGACGCCCAGCGTGTCGGCCAGCGCTTCCCTGGTGCGCTGGTACACGAGCAGCGCGTCGGTGTCCCGGCCGCTGGCCACGAGGGCGCGCATCAGCGCGGCGACGAGCCGTTCCCGCACCGGGTGCGCGGCCACCAGGTCGGTCAGTTCCGGAACCAGTTCCGCGCCGTGGCCGAGGCTGATCTCCGCGTCGAACCGGTCCTCCATGGCCGTCAGGCGCAGCCGTTCGAGGCGGGTGACCGCCGCGTCGAAGGCCACGCTGTCGGACAGACCGACGTCCTGCAGGGCCGCACCGCGCCACAGCCCGAGGGCCTCGCGCAGCCGCCGTACCCGCTGCGGACCCTCGTCGTCGCGGGCCTGGCGGACCAGGTGTTCGAAGCGCACGGCGTCGACGGCGCGGGGTTCCACCGCCAGGCGGTAGCCGTCCGGCCGCCCCTCGACCGAACCGTCCGGTAGCGCTTTCCGCAGCCGGGACGCCAGCCGCTGCAAGGCGTTCGCCGCGTCGGAGGGCGGATGTTCGCCCCAGATCCAGTCGACGAGCGTCGCCTTCGGGACCACGCGACCGGGTTCGAGCGCGAGGGCGACCAACAGCCCGCGCAGCCGGGCGCCCGGCACGTCGGCGTGGGCCCCGTCGTCCCGGAGAACCTCGAACGGTCCGAGCATCCCGATCTGCACCGGCAGATCTTGCCATGGGCGAGGAGCAGGCCTCCAACCGTTGAGCGGCGCGGAACGGGTCGCCGCCCTAGCCGCGGACGGCGAGCCGATCGCGTACCTCGGCCGCCTGGCTCGCCGCGGCGCGCGCCCGCTCTTCCCACCCCAGGTCGCGCAGGATCCCGGCGAGCACGTCCAGCGCGTTGGCGAGGTTCTGCCCATGCACGGCCGGTTCCGCCCGCGCCAGCCGTTCCACGATCTCGACGGCCCGCCGGGCCGGTTCGAGCGCCTCTGCCGGGCGCGACCACCAGAGGTTGACCGCCAGGAGATGCAGCGTCGCGGCGAGCGCCGGCTCGTGCGCGGCGGCGTCGACGCGCACGAGCTGCTCGTAGAGGTCGACCGCCTCCGCCGCCGCGACCACCGCCTCCCGGTGCTGCCCGACCCGCTCCAACCTCCGGACCTGGCGTTGCAACGCCAGCGCGAGGTGATCGTGATGTTCGGGGGATCCGTCGCGGGCCAGGCGGCGGCGGACCGCGATTGCCTCCCGGCCGGTGGCCAGGGACTCCCCTGGCCGGTCCAGGATCCACAGCGCTTCGGCCAGCAGCTTCAACGTCACGGCCAGGCCGTGCTCGTCGTGCGGGTCGCCGCCGGCCCGCCGACGGTACGCCGCCGCTATCCGGTGCAGCGTGGCAACGGTCTCGTCCTGGGCCACCTGCCCGTAGCCGCTGTCGTCGGGCGACTCCCCCGGCGTCACCCCCGCCCCGTTGGTGGCCACCGCCACCAGCGCTCCGCCGAGACCGTGCTCCCACCCACCGGCGGTGCCCTCCCGCCGGAGTTCCTCGGCGATCTCGCCGATCACGTCCAGCGCCTCGTCCCACCGCCCCAGCATCACCAGGACGGCGCCGTTGGCGGCCAGCACGCCGATGACGTCGTACCGGAGGGCGTCGTCCGCAGCCTTGAGGAAGTCGATGACGTCGCGCTGCCCGGCCAGGACGAGTTCCCATCGCTCCAGCTGTCGCAGCATGTAGTCGAGCACCAGGAAGGCGTGGAACAACGCCAGCCGGTGCGCGGTGGGGTTGGCCCGCGCCTGGCGGCGGAGCACCTGCATGGCCCCCTCCAGGCCGGCCCCCGCGTCGTCCTCGGACCCTTGCACCCACAGCAGGCCGAGCGTCAGGGAGACCGTTTCGGCCCAGGCGTCGCTGCCGTCCGGGTCGTCCTCCCGCTGGCCCGGGGCGATCCGTACCGCCTCGTCGAGGACGGCGAGGGCCGGCTCGGCCCGGCCCAGCCGCAACAGCACGCCAGCCTGGACCACCAGGGTGAAGTGGAGCGCGAACCGACGAGTCTCCTGCTGTTCGGGATCCGCGGGATGGTCGCCCACCAGCCGGCGGGCGCCCTCGACCGCCTCGGCGGCGAGCGCCGCCGCCTGCTCCGGCTCCGACGTCACCAGGTTGCCCGCGAGGTTGGCCAGCATGAGCGGCACGGCGTCCGCGTACTCGTCCGGGTCGTCGCGCGCCAGCCGGCTGACGATCTCGACGCACTCGCGGGCGAAGGCCCGTGATTCCTCGGCCGCCCCGAGATGCGGCCCGAAGACGCCGACCACCGAGAGCGCCCCGGCGAGGTCCTTCTCGTGTTCGGCGGGGTTGTCGCGGGCCAGCCGCCGCAGGATCTCGACGGCCTCGCGGAACGCCGCCAGCGCCTCGTCCCGACGGGCCGGGCCGGGCCGTAACGCGTCACCGCCGACCGACAGGTGCCGGAAGGCGCCCGGCTCGGGTACGAGGTTCAGCCCGACCAGCACCTGGGCGAGGTGCAGCGCCGCCCAGGCGAGCTTGGGCTCGACGGACCGCGGATCGGTCGCGGCCACCGAGCGGTACAGCCGTACGGCCTCCCTGAGCGCGTCGGCTGCCTCGTCCTCCCGGTTGGCCCGGTCCAGCCAACGACCCAGGACGTCGTGCAGCTCGGCGCGCTCGGCGGGGTCGGTGACCGTCGGCAGACGGTGCCGCGCGAGGCGGTCGGCGAGGTCAGCCGCGGCGACGGTGAGGTCGCCGGCCGCGTCGTGCGGATCCTCCGGCAGGAGCCGCTCGAGCCCTTCCAGGGTGGCGATCAGGTGGGGCCAACGCTCGCTGGCGGCGGTGAGGAAGGTGAACGCGCGCGCGGCGTACGGCGGTAGGTGGTTGTCGCCGGCGGACGGGGCGAGCAACAGCTCGGGAACGCCGTGGGTCCAGGCGTCCGACTCATGGCCGGGCAGGTCGTGCCCGGGCAGGCACAGGGCCAGGAAGTCCTCGGCGAGCCGGTCGGGATAGAGGGGCTCCAGCACGGTGCGGGGGTCGGCGGGTGGGTAGCAGAACGTGTGGTCGCCGAGCACCTGGTCGGCGTCGCCGACGCCGACTCTGTCCAGGGCCGCCCTGGCCTCCCGGTAGCCCAGCGGGCCGGTGAGGGCGGCGGTGAACACGGCCCGGCGTAGCTGGGTCGGGGTGGTGGTGAACGTCGTCCGCCCGCCGGTCAGCATGTCACCGCTGGAGTGCAGGGCGTGCCAGTGGAGGTTCTCGCGTTCCAGCAGGTACGCGGTCAGGGCCGTCATGCCCTCGCGCGGCGCCTCCGGCTGGGCGGCGCTGCGGGCGTGGCGGTCGACGGCGACCAGCGCCGCCATGTGCACGGCGAGGGTGAGGCCGAACTCGTCGCGGTCCAGCCAGTCGGGCACGCCGATCGCGGCCGCGTCGGGCAGTCCGTAGCGGCGGGCGAAGCAGTCCCGGGCGGCGACGAACATGCTGCCGCGGGCGTCGCGGGCGCGCGGAAGAGCGCCCAACGCCTGGCTGGTGCAGCCCTCGGGCGACCAGCCGGCCTGCGTGAGGGCGTGGCGCAGGGCCGCCCAGATGTGCTCGTTGCGCGCGAGGAGCAGCACCCGCACCGGCACGTCCTGGTCGAACACCTTGTTGCTGAACAGCCACGTCAGGTGGGTCAGCGGCCACCGATCGGCGTAGTCGACCACCATGAGCAGTCCTCGGGCGGCCCCGACGCGCAGGTCGTGGCTGGCCGGCTCGTTGACGTCGACGACCCGGGCCGGAGTGTGCTCGGCGACGATCACCTTCCACCCGTCCCGGGCGGCCGACTCGGCGAGGTGGCTGGCCAGGCGGGTCTTGCCCTGGCCGCCGGGGGCGTGCAACCAGCGGACCGCGCGGCCGCCCCCGCCGTCGCGCCAGGCGGTCAGGTCACCGACCTCGCCGTGCCGGCCGGTGAAGTCCACGACGGCGTGCCGGGCGTTGAGCAGGTGGCTCGGCTGGGCCGGCAGCCCCTGGTCGTCCACCGCGAGGGTCAGGCCCGGCCGCCGGCCGGCTTCGCTGAGCAGGTACACCGGTCTGCCGTCGCCGAAGACGTGCAGGTCTGCCCCGATCACTCCGTAGCCGAAGCCGTTCTCGACGAGCACCTGCTGGCGCGTGCTCGGCGTGCGCCCCCGCTGGCCGGGAGCGCCGTCGATGGCGGTCACCGCGGGTCGTCCGCGCTGGCCACGGCTGCGACCAGGGCCGTCGTGCCGCTGGCCGCCGGTGCCGGCAGTGCCTCGGTCAACAACGGCGGCTCCTCTCGGTGCGATCACTCAGCTCAGTCGACGTCGACGTGATGCCGAACCCGGCCCCGGCTCGGCGCAGCGCCCCCGACAGCTCGTGCCGCAGCGCCCCGACGGAGCTCGCAGCGGGATCAGCCGGTGACGACACAGCGATGCCCACGGATGGACGGCTACACGGTAGACGAATCGGTCAATCGAACCGTCGATGCCCGTGCGCTACCAGCCCTGCCACCGCGGGGAGGATCCGGCGGCGAGCAGGAGTGAGCGCTCTGATCTCCCGCCGAACCGCCATTGGGATGGGATCCGAACACCGGATCCGCCGCTGTCGCGGGTCGTGCGACGCTGCGCGGACACGAGTCGCGGCACGGGCGTACGGGCCGGTGGAGCGGCGGACACGGGGGCGACGTGAGCGGCGACGTACGAAACGGCGAGCTGGCCGGGGCGAAGCAGCCCCGACCCGCACCACAGGTCGGTCCCGCCCTGGGGCAGGTGGTCGTCGTCGGTCTGGTCGGGCTGGTCGCGCTTCCGATCGTGGGCTGGTTCGGGCTGGTGGTGCTGCCGTCCTACAACGGTGCGCTGCTCCTCGGCGTGGCGGTGCTGCCTGCCGTTCTCTTCGGCGTCGGGACGGCCATGCGTCAAGGGTCCGCGCTCACCGACCGGGCCGGGCACCGAGTCGGCTGGGCGCTGCTGGTCGCCACGGGCGGTGCCGCGCTCTCCGGCTACTGCCTGGCGCAGCTACCCGACGTCCTGCCCGGCCTTGACGGCTCCATCTTCCTGTTCCTGCTGCCCGCGTCGGGGCTGGCGCTGGTCTCGGCGGTGCTCACCCGACCCCGCGTGGTCCGGCTGCCGGCCCTCGCGTTGATCGTGCTCGTCCTCGGCGGGACGACCATGGCCACGGTGGACCGACGGGCCGACGAGCTCGCCCAGCGTCTCGACCACGCCGGAACGGAGGCCGACCTGGTGTTCGTCACCTCGTTGCCCGGCTACGGCGAGGCCGAGCCGCGGGCGGCGACGGCCAGCATCACGTTCGCCGTCACGTACTCGCCCGTGGACGGGTCGGGTGGCCGGATCGTCGTGTGGGCGGACCGTGCCGGGATGCCGGACTGCCGGCCGGAGCCCCCGGGCGGTTACGCCAACGGGTACGGCTGTGTCCGCGAGGCGCCGGAGCGGGCGTACCAGGCGATCCGGCCGGACCTGCACGAATACCTGGTGATCCGGGGCGACCGCCTGGTGCACGTGCGCGCCACCCGGGACGTGGACCGGGCGACGCTGCGAGCCGCGGTGCAGAACGTCCGGCCGGCGACCCCCGACGAACTGGAGCATCTGCTGCCGAGGTTGCCGCTGCGCCTGCGCCGCTGAGGCCGCAGGCGACCGGGACCTCCCGTCGGCCGTACGCGGCGCCGGCGTTGCTGGCCGGCGTGCGGGCACCTGCGGAGCGTCCGTCAGTGCCGGCGCAGTCCGGCGATCAGGAGTCCGACCATGCGTCGGGCGTCGTACCGGGGGTTGCTGCCCGCGCCGATGCAGAGATTGCCGACGCCGCGCATCAGCTCGTAGGCGTCCAGGTCGGGGCGGATCTCGCCAGCCGCGGCGGCGGCGTCGAGCAGTTGGGCGCACACGGGGACGAGGCGGTCGAGAAAGTACGCGTGCAGCGCCTCGAAGGCGGCGTCGTCGGACTGCAACGCCTCGGCGAGGCCGTGCTTGGTGACCAGGAAGTCGACGAAGGTGTCGATCCATCGCGCCAGGGCGGCGTACGGTGCGGTGCTGTCCGCCAGCAGTGTCGGGCCGGCCGCGGCGAGCGCCTCGACCTGGTGGCGGTAGACGGCGACGATCAGGTCGGCTCGGGTCGGGAAGTGACGGTAGATCGTGCCCACGCCGACGCCGGCCCGGGCGGCGATGTCGCGCACGGGCACGTCGACGCCGGACGCGATGAAGGCGGCGGCGGCCGCGTCCAGCAGCGTCTTCTGGTTGCGCCGGGCGTCGGCCCGCTTCCGCGTGACGGATGACCCTGAACCGCCGTCGGTGTCGACCACCATGCCCCCACTTCCATCGTCGGTTGGCAAACGGAACAGCGTTCCGTATGCTGTTTAGCGGAACGGCGCTCCGTTTGTTCAGTGTGCCAGAACGGGCGGCGCAACCGCCATCCGCCTCAACCTCTGACGGAGGAAACAGTCATGCAGTACCGCACCTTGGGCCGCACCGGCGTGCAGGTCAGCACCCTCGCGCTCGGCGCGATGAACTTCGGCAGCCTGGGCCGGACCACCCAGGACGAGGTCACGGCCATGGTCGACGCCGCCATCGACGCGGGAATCAACCTCGTGGACACCGCCGACATGTACGGCCGGGGCGAGTCGGAGGAGATGGTCGGCAAGGCCATCGCCGGCCGCCGGGACGACATCGTGCTGGCCACGAAGGCCGGCATGCCGATGGGTGACGAGCGCAACCAGCAGGGCGGTTCGCGCCGCTGGCTGGTCACGGCGTTGGACAACAGCCTGCGCCGGCTCGGCGTCGACCACGTCGACCTCTACCAGATCCACCGGTGGGACCCGGGGACCAGCGACGAGGAGACGTTGTCGGCGTTGACCGACCTGCAGCGCGCGGGCAAGATCCGCTACTTCGGCTGCTCGACGTTCCCCGCGTACCGCATCGTGCAGGCGGAGTGGGCCGCCCGGGAGAACCACCTGAGCCGATACGTCACCGAACAGCCGAGCTACTCGATCCTGCAACGCGGGATCGAGACCCACGTGCTGCCGGTCACCGAGCAGTACGGGCTCGGCGTGCTGGCGTGGAGCCCGTTGGCCTCGGGCTGGCTGTCCGGCGCCATCCGGAGGGGCCGGGAGATCACCACCAGCCGCTCGACCCTCCTGCCGCAGCGCTTCGGCCTCACCCTCCCCGCCAACCAGGCCCGGCTCGATGCCGTCGAGCGGCTGGCCGCGCTGGCCGACGAGGCCGGTCTGACGATGACCCAGCTCGCGCTCGGATTCGTCACCGCGCACCGCGCCGTGACCAGCGCGATCATCGGCCCCCGCACCATGGACCACCTGCGCTCCCAGCTCGCCGCCGCGGACACCGTGCTCGCCAGCGACCTGCTCGACGCGATCGACGCGATCGTGGCCCCCGGCGTCGACCTCGCGCCCGACGAGAAGTACGACACCCCGCCCGCCCTGCTCGACCCGGCGCTGCGACGTCGCTGACCGCCCGGCACGCCGGCCGTCAGGCGGCAGGCGGCAGGCGGCAGGCGGCGCCAATTGGTGCGCCGCCTCCGCCTGACGCGGCGGACTGCCGGGCTCACGGTGAATGGCAGGGACCCGCGTCGGCTCAGGCGGCGGTGTTGGAGGCGGTGAAGGCCGCGTACACCTGGTCGGCGAGCCCGCCCCGCAGCCACCGCAGCGATGCCGATGCCGGTTGGGCCCGCGAGTTACACCTCGGCCCCCTCCGGGTCGTGACCGCGCCCTCCGAAATTTGTTGGTACGGCCAACATCCTGTATCGTTGGCCGCACCAACGATTAACTTGAGGAGATCGCCATGCACATCCCCTTCGGCCCCCAACTGATCGGACAGACCGAGAAGACCCTCAACGCCATCCTCACCACGATCCTCGGTGACCGGCTGACCGAGCCGCAGTGGGTGACGCTGCGACTCGCGAGCCTGCTGGAGCAGGAGATCTCCACTGGCGACGACCTCGCTCAGGCGGTCGCCGACAGGGCGCGCTTCGGCAACGCCGGCGAGCTCGTGCGGGGCCTCACCACCGCCGGGTTGCTTCGCGACGGGCGGGTGACCGCCGCCGGCCGGAGGCTCGTCGCGGAGATCCAGGCGCAGACCGCCGAGCGGGTCGCCCCGGTCTGGGCGGACCTGCCTGCGGACGACGTGGCCGCGGCCGCGCGGGTGCTCAACGAGGTGCTGCGGCGGGCCAGAGCGGTTCTCGCCTGAGCGGGCCACCACTCCCCTGCTCACGGCGGCGACGCGCAGGTCTGAGGGCCGGCCCTCAACCGAGCGGTGCGCCACGGGGTCAAGTTATTCCTTGACAGGAATATTCCTTGTCGAGAATACTCAGACCCGTGGACGCACTCCTCACCGCACTGGCCGATCCGGCCCGCTGGCGGCTCGTGACCCTGCTGGCCGAGCGGCCCCGCCCGGTCGGCATCCTCGCCCAGCTCGCCGGGGCACGCCAGCCGCAGACCACCAAGCACCTGCAGACCCTCGAGCGTGCCGGGCTCGTCACGTCGCAGCGCACCGGTCAGCGCCGCATCTACGCGCTCCAGCCCGGTGCCCTACGGGACCTGGCGGCTGCGCTCGGCCGGCTCGCCGACCGCGCGGACCAGGCCGGCGGCCCGCTCGCGACCTACGACCGCTACGGCATCAGCCTGCAGGCCGAGCGACTCGCCGCGAAGGCGCCGGGCTGGGCCGACGGCCGCTCGTTCGGGTTCCTCCGGTCACTGACGGCGCAGCCGGGGCTGGTCTGGCGCCACCTGACCGAGGCCGGTCTGCTCGCCCACTGGTGGACGCCCGACGACCTGCGCGTCTCCGAAATCGTCTTCGAGGCCCGACCGGGCGGACGGATCGTCCAGGAATACCGCGACGCCGAGGACGCCGACGGCTCCGACCTGGTCGTCGGGCGCGCGGAGGGCGTCGTCGACGACGTACGCCCGGATGAACGCCTCAGCTACCAGCTCTCCCCCCTGCTTCCCGACGGCGGCCTCGCCTTCACCGCCCACGTCGACCTCCACCTCCGGCCCACCGACACCGGCACGGACCTCGACGTCCAGTGGCGGATCACCGGCAGCACGGTCGACTCCGCCGACTTCATCGCAGGAATCGAGATCGGCTTCGGCCAGAGCCTCGACAAGCTCGCCGCGGTCCTCGCCGCGGACCCGCACGACGCCGACGCCACCGATGGCAGCGGCACCGACACAGGGAGCACGACATGACACAGCAGACCGCCGGCCGCCGGGTCGTCACCAACATCGCCCTCTCCCTCGACGGCCACTACGCCGCGCCGCGCGACCCCCGGGACATGAGCTGGGTGATGCCGTACGCCCACACCGACGTCGCCCGCGACCACCTGACCAGCCTCTGGGAGCCGGCGACGACGGCGCTGCTCGGGCGGGTCAACGCCGAGGGGTTCCTCGGTTTCTGGCCCACCGTCATCGGCGCCGAGGGTGCCGACCCGCGCGACGAGGGCTTCGCGAAGTGGCTCGTCGACGCCGACAAGGTGGTCCTCTCGGCCACCCTCGGCGAGGCGCCGTGGGAGCGGACGACGATCGTCGACAAGCCGACCGCCGAGGTGGTCGAGGGCCTCAAGGCGGCCGAAGGCGGCGACATCCTCGTACTCTCCAGCGCGAGCGTCATCAAGGCGCTGCTGGCGGCCGACCTGGTCGACCGGCTGGCGATGACGATCTTCCCGGTCTTCCTCGGTGGAGGGCCGCGCCTCTTCGACGACGGCCTGCCCGCCGGGCGGTGGACGCTCGCCAGCCAGGCCACGGGCGAGCACGGCACGTTGGCGCTCGTCTACGACCGGATCCGCTGAGCGGCCGGTCAGCGGTCGCAGCCGGCCGGGTGCCCCCGATTCGACTGTGGAGTCTCCTCGCTCGAATCACGGGCACCCGCCGGGTGCGCCGGGCGGATCAGCCGACCCAGCGGCCGTCGCGCATGAGGACGCGTCCGGCCAGCTCGTTCGCCTCCCGCCAGGCCTGGATGCGTCGCGGCCGGATGCGGAAGTACTGGTACGGCTCGTCGAGCTGACGCGGGTCGAAGCCGGTCTTGGTCGCGAACGCGTCGCCGGTCTCCGGGCCGAGGTCGGCGATGTCCACCGGCTCGGCGGTGCCGTCGACGATGACCACGTCGCGCGTCGGCCCGAGGCTGAGTCGCACCCGGGGGTCGGCCAGCAGGTTGCGGCCGGTGACCGAGGCACGCGGCGTCGAGATGAGCAGGGCGCTCCCGTCCCACAGGAAGGAGAGCGGGATGAGGTGGACGCCGCCCGAGGAGCCGGCGGTCGCGACCCAGAGGTCCACATCGCTCTCCAGCTTCGCGCGGGTGTCCCGCAGCCTCTCCGCAAGCCCACGCGGCGGCGCGTCCGTCATGCTTCCTCCAGTCACGTCGTGGAGAGCCTTCGCTCCGGCGGAGGACTCTATCGGTCACCGGTCGACCCACGCGGTGGCTAGTCGCGCAGGCGCTGCTCGTGCACGCGCAGGGCCACCGTCGTGGCGTCCAGCAACGGTGTGGGTACGCCGAGCGCCCGGGCCCGCGCCGTGAGGTCGCCGAAGATCTGCTCGGCCTCGGTCGGCTGTCCGCCGATCAGGTCCCGGTAGAGCGAGGCGGTGTCGGCCGAGCCGGGGCGGGTCACGAAGGCCCGGACGGCGTCGAGGGCCGGCTGCGGCACCGGATACCCGGCCGCCGCGGCGACGGCCGCGACCTCGGCGGCGATCTGCGAGCCGAGGTGGTCGCCGCCGGGAACCGCCACGGCGTCGCCCACCGATCCGCGCGCCAGGGTGTTGAGCGCGCCGAGCGTGCTGATGAAGACCCACTTGTGCCACATGGCGCGGCGGATGTCCGGCGAGATGGAGAAGTCGAAGCCGGCGCCGGCGAGCAGTTCGCCGATCTGCTCGACGCGCTGCGACGTGCCGCCCCGCTGGTCACCGACCACGATCTCGGCCAGGGTGCCCAGCCGGACGATGTCACCCGCGGCGTCGAGCGTGGTGAGGACCCGGACCACGCCGCCGAGCACGGCGTCCACCCCGAACCGCTCGTTCAACGCGTCCATGTGGGCCATCCCGTTGAGGAACGGAATCAGCGTCGTACGTGGGCCGACCGCGGCGGCGACGTCGTCGATCGCGGCCGGCAGCGCGGTGGCCTTCACCGAGACGAGGACGACGTCGTAGTGCCCGTCGAGCTGGGCGGCGGTGAGCAGCCGGGGCGCGAGCACGGTCTCGGCGCCGAGGCCGGTGATCCGCAGCCCTCGCTCCCGGAGCACGTCGGCGCGCCTGGGCCGAACGAGGAAGGTGACGTCCCGGCCGGCCTGCTGGAGCTGGGCGCCGAAGTAGCCTCCGGTTGCGCCGGCCCCGACGACAAGAATCTTCATGCGCCGTGACGTTACTAGTCGAGCCGGTAACGCGACAGGAGGCACAGCGTGATCTCTGTTACCGGTTCAACCGGTATCATCGAACAGTGCTTCACGATGCGGCGGCGTTCCGGTTCGTCGGCGGACGGGTGTCGGTCGACTTCACCGCGACCCACGGCCTGCGCTGGCGCGACCCCGGCGTCGAGCGGATCCCCGCTCCGGCCGATCTGGCCCGCTGGTTCATCGCGGCGGGTCTGACCGACAGCACCGTGCCGGATTCCGCCTCGACCCTTCGCGGCGCCCATGAGCTGCGCGAAGCCCTCTACCGGCTGATGCGTGGCCGGGTGTTGGGGGCACCGGTGGACCGGCGAGCCGTCGAGGTGGTGAACCGCTGGGCGGCCAAGGCGCCACCCGCGGTCCAGCTCACGGCCGACGGCAAGGCGAAACGTCACGGGGCGCCCACCGCCGGCTCGCTGCTGGCGCTGGTTGCCCGCGACGGCGTCGACCTGCTGGGCGGCCCCCACGCCGATCGCCTGCGCGAATGCGCCAGCCACACATGCACGCTGCTGTACCTGGACACCTCGCGGGCGGGCAGCCGCCGCTGGTGCGCGATGCAGGTCTGCGGCAGCCGCGACAAGATGACCCGCTACCGCCGACGCGCCACCGCGCGCTGAGCCCGTTCGCTACCCTCGTCCAGCTCGACATCCCGTCCCGAGCCGGACCTGTCGCGCCAGTCGTCAGCGAACGCCCTCGCGACGTCGCACAGTTCGTCCAGCACGACCTGGCTCGCCGCGGTGAGTGCCGACCGGCTGCGAACGGCCGCGTAGACGTGGCGGGTCAGCGGTCGGCGTAGCGGGCGGGTGGCGACGTGGTAGCGCCGGTCCACTGCCAGTTCGGGCAGGAGCGACACGGACAGGCCCGCCTCGACGTGCGCCAGCAGCAGCTCGTAGCTGGCGAAGCGGCCCGCCACGATCGGTTCGAAGCCGGCCGTCCGGCAGGTGCTGGTGACCAGACTGGACAGGTACGTACCGGGCAGGTCGATGGACCAGGTCGCCTCGGCGAAGTCGGCCACGTCGGCCGGTACGTCCGGACCAGCCTGCGATTCCGGCACGACGAGCACGATGGCGTCGGCGAGCAGGGGGATGGCCTGCACGTCCGGATGTAACGGCATGGATCCGTCGATGAAGTCAGCGGTCACGATGACGTCGTAGTCACCGCGGCGCAGCGCCGGATGGCTGGCCTGCGGATCGACTTCGGAGACGTCCAGGTCGATCTGCGGATACGCCTGCCGCAGCCGCGCGGCGAGGGGAATGACCAGGGTGCGGATGGCGCTGGAGAAGGCCGCGAGGCGCACCGGTCCCGCCGGTTGCCCGGAGGCGCCCGCGAGGTCGGCCTCGGCGGCCTTGAGCTGGTCGAGGATGATGCGGGCGTGCCGGGCGAGCGTCCGCCCGGCGGTGGTGAGCTGGACGCGGCGGCCGGTGCGCCGCAGGAGTTCGGCACGGGCCTCCGTCTCGAGGACCGCCAGCTGCGCCGACACCGCCGACGGGCTCAGGTGCAGGGCCGCGGCCACGGCTCGCACGGTGCCGAGACTGTCCAGCAGGCTGAGCATCTCCAGGCGCGCCGTGTTCAGCCGCATCGGAACTCCTTGTGCGAGTTTTCCGCACAGCGTAGCCAGAAACTTCAGCTATTCACGTACAGCGAACGGTCCTATCGTCAGGCGCATGACGCTGACCGCCGACCGGACCGCCACCGGACAATTCTGGTCCGACGTCGACCGCCACCTGGTGCGATACGGCGCCCCGTTCACGCCCGAGATCATCGAGCGCGCGGCCGGAAGCTTCGTCTACACCGCCGAAGGCCGGCAGATCCTGGACTTCACCTCGGGCCAGATGAGCGCCATTCTCGGCCACAGCCATCCCGCGATCGTCCAAACGGTGCAGCGGGGGATCGCGAGCCTGGACCACCTGTTCAGCGGCATGCTGTCCCGCCCGGTCGTCGACCTCGCGCGCCGGCTCGCCGGGTCCCTCCCCGCGCCGCTGGAGAAGGCGCTGCTGCTGACGACCGGCGCCGAGTCGAACGAGGCGGCCATCCGGATGGCCAAACTCGTGACGGGCAGACACGAGATCGTCGCCTTCGCCCAGTCGTGGCACGGCATGACGCACGCCGCGGCCGCCGCGACGTACAGCGCCGGCCACCAGGGGTACGGGCCCACCCCGCCGGGAAACTTCGCGATCCCCGCCCCCAACCCGTACCGTCCCGACTTCACCACCCCGGACGGCGAGTTGGACTGGCAGCGGCAACTCGACTACGGCTTCGCCCTCGTCGACGCCCAGTCGTCGGGAAGTCTCGCGGCCTGCATCGTCGAACCGATCCTCAGCTCCGGCGGCGTCATCGAGCCGCCCCCGGGCTACTTCGCCGCGCTGGCGGCCAAGTGCCGCGAGCGCGGCATGCTGCTGATCGTCGACGAGGCGCAGACCGGTCTGTGCCGCACCGGCACGTGGTACGCGTTCCAACGCGACGGCATCGTGCCGGACATCCTCACCCTCTCCAAGACGCTGGGCGCCGGCCTACCGCTCGCCGCGGTGGTCACCAGCGAGGAGATCGAACGGGCGGCACACGAGCGCGGGTACCTCTTCTACACCACCCACGTGTCCGATCCGCTCGTCGCCGCCGTCGGCAACACCGTGCTCGACGTCCTCGAAGCGGAACAGATGGACGTCCGGGCGCGGGATCTCGGCGAGTTCCTCCGCGCCGGCCTGCTGGAGATACGCGGCCGGCACCACGTCGTGGGCGACGTGCGGGGACGCGGCCTGATGCAGGGCGTCGAACTCGTCGTCGACCGCGAGACGCGGCAGCGCTCGGACGCTCTCGGCGCCCGGATCACCCGCCGCTGCCTCGAACTCGGGCTCCACATGAACGTCGTGCAACTGCCCGGCATGGGTGGCACCTTCCGGATCGCGCCGCCGCTCACCGCGACGCGCGAGGAGCTGGCCCTCGGCCTGGAGATCCTGGACCAGGCCATCGGCGAAGCGACGGCGGCCACCTGACCGATCGGCAACCGGATCGCGGCAGCCGCGCCCGGCCAGCCGGGGCTGGTCGTGCTCCGACCGGGCCGAGGCCACCGGCGGGCCGGCCGCCGACCCGCCCACCGGGAACGGGCGGGCCGGCTGCCGGTCAGCTCAGGCGACGCCGTACGAGCTCTCGGCGCAGCACGTCGAGTCGGACCAGTACTGGTAGACCACGACCTCGACCTTCCGCCCGTCCGGCACGTTCTTCGACCCGGTCTTGCAGCCGTCCGAGGAGTTCGAGTCGGCGACCGAGAACTCGTTCACCCAGTAGCCGCCCGCGGAGTTGTACGAGTAGATGACGCCCCGGATGCCCCGGCCGTCGGCGCTCATGTCGCAGACCTTGAGGCTGTCCCCGTCGTGGTACCAGACGGCCTGGCCCCGGGCGGTTCCACCGGCGTACGTCCAGGCCATCGCGTTCGCGCCGGCCATGGCCGGCGAGGCGGCAACCGTGACGGACGTGACCACGGCGAGCACCGTCGCCGCGAAGAGCGACGTGATCCGACGCAGCATCAGGATGTGTCCCTTCTGGATAGACGAACCGGACCGCACCCTATCGACGTCGATGGCCGGGACGAGACTCCCGAGCGCTCGGTGAGGTATTGATCACTGTGGCCGTCGCGATCCGGGCCGGCCCGCGCCGCACCCGCCGCCCAGGCCAGGCGCGCCGGCAGAAGGTCGGGCGAACCGCCCAAAGCGCAACCAGTGGCCACCGCGCTAGCTTTGCGCGGTGCGCGGGTATCGGATCGGCGTCCTCGGACGGATCGAGTTGAGCGTCGACGGGGTAGCTGTGTCGCTCGCCCCGCTGGAACGGGCGTTCGTCGCGAGCCTGGCGGCCCACCATGGACGCATCGTCTCCGTCGACCGCCTGATCGACGGCCTCTGGTCGGACCACCCGCCGACGGGTGCGCGCAACCGGGTCCAGGCGGTCGTCGCCTCGGTCCGGCGCGGTGCGACGCCGGAGCTGATCCTCACCAGGTCACCCGGCTACGAGTTGAACGCCGCGGTGGTGCTGGACGCGGCGGAGTTCGCCGCCGACGTGCGGGCCGCCGCAACCGCCACCGACGCCCGTTGTGCCGTGGAGCTGCTCGACCGGGCGCTGGCGCGCTGGCGCGACGACGCGTTCGTCGACGTCGACACGAGGTTGGTCGACGTCGAGCGTGACCGCCTTCACGAGCTCCGCGAGCACGCGGTCGAGCTGCGCGTCGAGGCACTGCTGTCCCTCGGTCTGCATCAGGAGCTGGTGCCGGAGCTGACCACGCTGGTGCGTGATCGGCCCCTGCGGGAGCGGCTGCGCGGCCAGCTCATGGTGGCCCTGCACCGCAGCGGCCGGAAGGCGGAGGCGCTCGCCGTGTACCGGGCCGGAGCCCGCCTCCTCGCCGAGGAGCACGGCATCGACCCGGGGCCGCAGCTGCGACAGCTGCACCGGGAGATCCTCGGCAGCGAGCAGGAGTCGTCCCCGCCGGCGCGGGTGCGGCCCAACCAGCTCCCGGGCGTCCCCGGCGACTTCGTCGGACGGGACAAGGAGCTCGGGCTGCTGCTGTCGTTGCTCGGACGCAACCCGCCAGCCACCGGGGCGGCGCAGATCGTCGTCGTGACCGGGCTCGCGGGGACGGGCAAGACCACCCTCGCGCTGCGCGCGGCGCACGAGAGCCGCCACCGCTTCCCTGCCGGGTGCCTCTACGCGGACCTGCGCGGTAACACTCCGGACCCGGCGCGGCCCGACACGGTCCTCGGCGCCTTCCTGCGCGCCCTCGGGGTGGCCGGCGAGGCCATCCCGGCGGCGGTCGAGGAACGCGCGGCGCTGTACCGCTCAGTGCTCGCCGACCAGCCCATGCTGGTGATGCTGGACAGCGCGGCGGACGCGGCGCAGGTGCGCCCGCTGCTGCCGCCCGCCGGCAGCGCTGCGCTCATCACCAGCACGGCGGCGTTGTCCGGGCTGCCGGGCACCGAGGTCGTTCCGCTCGACGTCCTGCCGGTCGACGACGGCCTCGACCTGCTGGCCGGCCTCGCCGGCGCCGAGCGGCTCGATCGCGAGGCCGCGGCGGCCGTCGACGTGGTGGAGCTGTGCGGTCGCCTGCCGCTGGCGTTGCGCATCGCCGGCGTACGGCTGGCCGAGCGGGAGGCGATGCCGGTGGCGCGGCTGCGTGACCGGCTGCGCGACGAGCGGCGCCGCCTCGATGAGCTGTCGCTCGACGGGCTCGACGTGCGCAGCAGCTTCACCGTCGGGTTCGAGCGGTTGCCACCGCCCGCCGCCCGGCTGCTCGCGGTGCTCAGCCGTACGTCGCTGCGCAGCTTCGGCATGTGGGACGACAGCACCGAGCCGCTGCTGGAACAGCTGTGCCGGGCCCACCTGCTGACCGCCGAGCCCGGCGGCAGGGTCCGCATGCACGACCTGGTCCGGCTGCACTCCCGGGAGCGCACCGAGGTCAGCGCCGACCAGGTGATCGCCTGGTACGGACGGCTGCACGCGTACGCCGAACGCGCCGCCGCGGCGCTGCCCTGCAAGGCCCTGCCGGTGGCCGAGGCGGTGTCCGCGATCGACGCCTGGGACGCCGTCGACTGGTTCGAGGCGGAGCGGGAGAACCTGGTCGCGGCGGTACGGGACCTGCTCCGGCTGGACGCGGTCGACCTGGCGGGGCGGTTGGCCTGCACGATGGGCAACTTCGCGATGATGCGCAGCGAGCACCTGCCCGACCTCGTCGACTGCCTGCGCAACGTGCTCGACCGCGCCGCCGACCTGCCGTCGCCGACCCGGATGTCGCTGCGGCTCCAGCTGGGCACGGCCTACCGGATGGTGAACCGGCACGCCGAGGCCGTTCCACTGCTGCGCGCGGCACACCGGGACAGCCGCGGGCCGCTGGTGGCACACCGGCTCGCCGCACTGCACGGCTACTCACTGTGCTGTCGTACGCTCGGTCGGCTGCGGGAGGCGGACGCCGCGCTGCTGCTGATGGTGCGCACCTGCGCGGCGCACTGGCCGGTCGGCCCGGTCGGCGGGCACGTGCTGCTGACCCTCGGCGAGCAACACGCGCAGTACCAGCTCACCTCACCGTTCGCCCACGCCGCCTTCACCGCGGCCCTCGGGCTGTTTTCCGAAGGCGGCGACCTGTGGGGCGAGGCGCTCGCGCGGGAGAGCATCGGGCTGCTGCACCGGCACGCCGAGCAGTGGCCGCAGGCGTTGGAGCACCTGCGGCAGGCGGTGACCGCCGCGCGCCGGCTCGGCGACCGGATCAGCGTGACCACCGCCGAGCAGGCGCTGGCCGCGACGCAGCTGGCCGCCGGAGACACCGACGCCGCGCGCCGGCTGTTGTTCCGTACGGCGGCGGCGTTCCGGGAGATGCGCCACGAGTGGGGCGAGGCGATCTCCCGCCGGCTGCTCGGGAAGGTGCACCTGGAGGAGGGCGACGCGGGTCAGGCGGTGGCCGAACTGGAAGGCTCGGTGGCGATGCTGCGCAGCATCGGGCAGCCGTTCCCGCTGGCGAACTCGCTGAGCCTGCTGGCCCGCGCGCAGGCCGCCCTGGGCAGGCCCGAGCGGGCCGTCGCGCTGGGCGAGGAGGCGCTGGGCATCTTCGAGCACTTCGACGCCGCGTACGCCGATGACCTGCGCCGACGGCTGGCGGGCTGGCGGAACGCAGCCGGCGCGCAGTAGTAGCGCAGGGCACGCGCAGCGGCGACCAGCACAGTGATGGGCAACCACCCCCACAAGGAGGTTTGCCCATGACCAGGATCATCAACCGCGTCGGCGACGCCGTGCTCGGCAAGGTGCTCGGCCGCGAGGAGGCCGGCGCCTGCGTGCCGGAGCACGGCCAGAAGTGCTCGTGCGTCGCGTCCAACGGCTACTGCTCGGGCGGTTCCTACTTCCGCTACTACCGGCAGGGCTACTACAACTGCAACGGCGCGTGCGTGACCTCGACGTCGCGGCCGATCTGTTACACCAAGAAGGTCGGCGCCTGCTGACCTGGCTGTCCGCCGGGGGCCGCGCCGGGCGGCGCGGCCCCCTCCCGACTCGCCGAGGAGTTTCCATGCAGGGTTTCGCCTACGCCGCCATCGCTGTCGTCGGCGCGGTCGCCGTGCTCAATCTCGTCCTGACCCTGGCCCTCGCCCGGCGGCTACGCGAGGTGCAGGCCGGCCACGCCCACGACCACGACGGCGAGCCCGTTCCCGAGGTGCTGCCCGCCCCGGGCCTGGACGTCAGCGGCTTCCCGCACGCCGACCTGACCACCGGCCGGCGCACGGTGGTCATGCTGACCCCGACCTGCCCCCCGTGCCAGACCCTCCTGGACGACCTCACCGCCGACGCCGAGCGCTACCGCCACGACACCCTCGTGGTCATGATCGGCACGCCGGAGGAGACGGCGGCGATGGCGCCCCGCCTCACCGGTTTCGACACGGCCACGATGTCCGAGCCGCGGGCCGAGAAGGAGTTCCGGGTCAAGGGGTTCCCCGCCGTGCTGTCGGTGGTCGACGGCGTCGTCGTCGGCGCCAGCCACCAGCTTCCGGTCCTGGCCTGAGACGTGGCGACGCTGCGAGCCGCCCTGCGGCTTGGCTGCGCCGACCCGAAGGCGCTCACCGCCATGGTCGCCCTGGTCCTCGTCGGCGCGGTGCCACCGCTCGGCATCGCGTGGTTCACGAAGCTGCTGTTCGACGAGGTCAGCAGGGGCCGCGCGGCCAGCCCGTCGACCGCGACCTGGTACGCCGTGGCGATCGCCGTCCTCGGAGCCCTGGCGGCGATCGCCAGCCGCGTGTCCGGCTACTTCACCACGGCGCTGCAGAACTCGATCACGATCGCCGCCGACGTGCGGCTGTACCGGAAGCTGAACACCTTTGTCGGGCTGGGCCCGTTCGAGCAGCCGGCACTGCGCGACCGGCTGACGCTGGCCCAGCAGGCCGCCACCCAGGCGCCGTACGCCGTCGTCATGTTCACCGTCGACGTGGTCCAGAACGTCGTCACCATCGGCGGCTTCGCCGCGATCCTGGCGTCCCTCTGGCCGCCGGCCGGCCTGCTCCTGCTCGCCGTGGCAGTGCCCGATTTCCTCATCCAGCTGCGGCTGTCCCGGCGGGCCGCGCGCGCCGTGGAGGACAGCGCCGGCCTGTTCCGGGCCCGGTTCCTGTTCCAGACCGTGCTGACCGACCTGCGTGCCGTCCGGGAGGTGCGCCTCTACCAACTCGGCCGGTTCTTCCACGACCGGCTCACCGGTGCGGTGCGGGCGGCCGCCCGGATCGAGCTGGCCGCCGCGCGGCATGCCACGGTGGTGCAGACCTGCTGGGCGCTGGCCGGTGCCGCGGTGACCCTCGCCGCGACGGTGATCGCGGTGAACGCCGCGGTCCGCGGCCGGCTCAGCCTCGGCGACCTCACCCTGCTGCTGGCCGCGTTCGCCGCGGCGCACAGCGGTCTGGCCGGCGTCGCCGGTCAGCTCGGCGAGGCCGGCACGGCCATCCGGCTGTTCCGGCACTACGTCACCGTTCTCGACACTCCTGTCGACCTGGCCGACGGGACCCTGCCGGCACCGCCGCTGCGCAGCGCCGTCAGGTTCGAGGACGTGTGGTTCCGCTACGACGAGGACGGCCCGTGGATCCTGCGGGGCGTCGACCTGACGATCACCGCCGGTGAGGCCGTCGGGCTGGTCGGGCTCAACGGAGCCGGCAAGAGCACCCTGGTCAAGCTGCTCTGCCGGTTCTACGACCCGGACCGCGGCCGGATCACCTGGGACGGCGTGGACCTGCGCGAGCTGCGGGTCGAGACGGTGCGTCGGCGGATGGGCGCGGTGTTCCAGGACTTCATGTGCTACGACCTCACCGCGGCGGAGAACGTCGGCATCGGCCGGCTGCCGCACACGGGCGAGCAGGTCGAGGAGGCCGCCGCGCGGGCCGAAATCCACGACCGCCTCCGCGCCCTCCCCCACGGCTACGCCACGCTGCTCAGCCGTACCTTCGCCGACCAGGACGGCGAGCCGGGGGTGACGCTCTCCGGCGGGCAGTGGCAGCGGGTCGCGCTCGCCCGGTCGCTGATGCGCGCCGACGCCGACCTGCTCATCCTGGACGAGCCCAGCTCCGGACTCGACGCCGATGCCGAAACCCGGGTACACGCGTCGCTGGCCCGGATCCGGCACGGCCGCACCGGCCTGTTGATCTCCCACCGGCTCAGCACCCTGCGCGACGCGCGACGCATCGTGGTGCTCGACGCCGGACGCGTCGTCGAATCGGGCGGGCACGACGAGCTGATGGCGGCCGACGGCGAGTACGCGCGGCTGTTCCGCCTCCAGGCCGACGGCTACCAACTGGCGGCGTCGTGACCGGCTGGCTGCGCCGCCGCTGGCGGCTGGTGGTCGTCCGCGGGCAGAGCATGACCCCGACGCTACGCGACGGGGAGCGGATCATCGTCCGCGTCGGGCGGCCGCCGGCCGCCGGTGACCTGGTCGTCTTCCGGGCCCGCGACGTCGTGCCGGACGCGGACCTGACGTGGATGGTCAAACGCGTGCACCGGGTCGAACCTGACGGCGCCGTGTCGGTGCGCGGGGACAACGCCCACAGCCAGGACTCGCGGCACTTCGGGGCGGTGCCACGCGAGGCGATCCTCGGCGTGGCCAAGGGGAGGCGATGACATGTACGTCGAGATCGGGTGCCGGATGCTGCTCGGCACGGTGCTGCTGACGGCGGCGGTCGGCAAGGTGTCCGGGCGGGCCGCGTACCGCGAGTTCACGAACTCGGTCCGCGACCTGGGCTACCGGCCGGCCGGGCCGCTCGCCGCGGCCGTGGTGACCGCCGAGTTCACCGCCGTCGTCCTGCTGGCGGTGTTCCCGCTGGCCGGTTTCGTCACCTCGGCCGCCCTGCTGGTCGCCTTCACCGTCGCCATCGCCGCGAACCTGCGTCGCGGCGGCGGCACCTGCCGGTGTTTCGGCCGCACCGCCACGCCGCTGGGCCGGCACCACGTGTGGCGAAACGCGTTCCTCATCGCCGTCGCTGCCGCCGGCGCGCTCGCCCCGGCCGGGTCCGTACGCCCGGGCGAAGCGGCCGTGGCCGTCGCCGGCGCGCTGGTCGTCGGCGTGCTGGTCGTCATGCTGGACGACCTGCGGTACCTGCTCGGCGCGCCCAACCGGACGTGACCTCCGCGCGGCCGGGTCGGCGCTCCCCAGGGCGACCCGACCGCCGCGCCGGGTCAGTTCCGGTTGACGCTGAACTCGTTGCCGTCGGGGTCGGCCAGCACGACGGCGCCGTCCGCACCGACCTCGAGCCGGGTGGCACCGAGGGCGATCAGCCGATCGACCTCCGCCTGCTGGTCACCACCGGCCGCGGCGAGGTGGAAGCGCTGCCGGTTCCGGCCCTCCTTCGGGGTCACCGGCGGGCCTCCCCACGCGACCTTCGTGCCGCCGTGCGGCGACTGGATCGCGGTCTCCTCGTTCTGGTCCCACACCAGTGGCCAACCGAGCGCCTCGCTCCAGAACAGGCCGACCTCCCGGGTGCCGTCGCAGGCGACCTCGCCGAGCAGGCCGCACCCGGCGAGGAAGTTGTTGCCCGGCTCGATCACGCAGAACGCGTTGCCCTCGGGGTCGGCCAGGACGATGTGTCCCTCCTCGGGGCGCTGCCCGACGTCGAGGTGGCCGCCGCCGAGCCTGAGCGCCGCGGCGACCGTGTGCTCCTGGTCGTCGGCGCTGGCGCTGGTCAGGTGCAGGTGCAGCCGGCGGGCCGACTCCACCTGATGCGCGCGGCTCGGGGCGAACCGGAGGCTGACCTGGGTGTCGTCACCGGGCAGGAGCGCACCACCGGAGTCCTCGACGACCTCCCGGCCGAGCAGGCCGGCCCAGAACTGCGCCAGGCGGGTCGGGTCGTGCGCGTCGAAGGTCACCGTCAGGGTTCGCGAGGACATCACTGCACAGTAGGTACGGCGCGGCAGGACAACAAGGCGGTTTTCGAGCAGCCCGTCGGTCACCGTTTCACCCCCTGCCGCACGGGGCCACGTCTTCGGGCCTTCGCGAACGCGGGGGACACGTCTCGGTGCCGGCCCAGCCACCTTTCGGCAGGCGGCCGGGCCGGATCCGGCATGCTGTCCGGACCTCCGCGCGGTCCGTCAGGTCGGTTCGACGGGCAGCCACAGCTCGCAGGTCGCGGTACTGAAGTCGTCGGCGCGGTCGAGGACCGCGACGATCGAGGGCCCCGGACGCAGCCGCCACGGGTTGGCGGGGAACCACTCGGTCGCGGTCGCGGCCCAGGCGTTCTGCAGGGCCTGCGGATGGGGTCCGGCGGTACGGAAGACCGCCCACCTGCCGGCCGCCACCTCGATGGCGTCGAGGTCGTCCGGGACCGGAGTGTCCCCGGCGACGGCGACCCCGTGCAGGTAGGTCAGTTCGCTGCCCTCCGTCCCGTCGGGGTCGAGGTCGTCACTGACCTGCAGCAGGCCCGCCGGCTCGGTGTCGCCGAGGGCCTTCAGCCGCAGATGCTCCTCCTGCGGCAGTGCCGTGATGTGCCGCTGGATGTGCGGGTTGACGCCCTGGTGGATCAGGGGAACCCGGGCGGCGTGTCCGACGAGCCGAAACGCGGGGCGGTCGACGATGCGGGTGTCCATGGGGATGCTCCCTTCGACGGTCAGGCGGAACCTGAGCTGGGGTTGGACGCGAAGAGGGCCTCCGTCGCGGCGGACGTCGCTCGGGCCGACGCCGTGGACCGCCCGGAACGCTCGTCCGAACGCCTCGGTCGAGCCGTATCCGTGCCGGACGGCGATGGCGAGCAGGTCGTCCTCGCCCCGGACGACGTCGGCGGCGGCGACGGTCATCCGGCGCCGGCGCACGTACTCCGACAGCGGCATGCCGGCCAACGACGAGAACATCCGGCGCAGGTGGTATTCGGTCGTGCCGACCGCCCTGGCCAGCCCGTCGACGTCGAACTCCTCGGTGAGGTGCTCCTCGACGAGGTCGACGAGCCGGTTGAGTGCCGTGATCACGAGGCCTCCTCTCGACGTCGAGCCTGACCGAAGCACCCCGGCCCGCGCCCGACCGCTGCGGTCCGATCCGATCATCTCCCGCCGGACGAGCCGATCCGCCGCTTGCGCGACCACCTCGACCACACCGGCGCTTCGCCGCGCCGCAGCCTCGGCAGGCGACCGACCAGGATCACCGCGCCGGCGCCGGCACCGGCGAGCAGCAGCGGCATCGCGGTGAGGCGCCACGGCCATCGAGGGCCGCGGAGCTCCCGGTCGGGCACCGGGTACTGGAGGGACTTGGCGACCCAGCGAGCGGTGGCGACGTCGTAGGTGTCGGCGATGTCGCGCAGCGCTCCGTCGAAGGGAAACTCGCCCGAATCGTGCAGCGCGACCACCGGGATGGACGTGTCGCCGAGGGCGGCGGAGCCCCCGGAAGCACCGCCGGGCACCAGCACGCGGTCGACGCCCGGTCTCGCCGGGTTCCAGCCGGAGCGGGGCAGGAACGTCAGGCCGTGCCGGGACCGGACAGCCCGCCCGTCGACGCTGAACGCCTCGAGGCGGGCCAGGTAGGACAGCTCGGTGTAGGGACGGAAGGCGGCGGCCAGTTCGATCTCGCCCACCCCGTCGGCCAGCAGCACGCCGGTCGTCGGCCGGTCCCACCGGTAGGCGGCGCTCAACAGCGCCACCAGGTCGCGCGGCCCCGGATCTTCGTCGGCGATGGCGACCGGACGGCCGGGTCGGTAGCCGGACCAGCGCAGCTCCCGGGACACCCGCTCGGCCTCCGTGGGACCGATGAGGCGCTCCACGACCCGGAGCGCGCCGTCGATCCCGGACAGCACGCCCGCGGTGGTGACGACGTCGCCGTCGTCGACGAACCGGACGCCCTCGGTCCAGTCCACGTCCGGATCGCTGCGTCGGAGCCCGATCAGCTTGAGCCAGTGCGAGGTGGCCGGCCGGCCGTCGAGGAGCCCGGCGTCGGCGAGCACCTCGGCGCCTACGCACACGCCCATCAGCAGCGGCGCTCCCTGCCGCCGCTGCGTCCGCAGCCACTCCACCACCTCCGAGGTGGGGCCGTGCAGCTGCGGCACGACGATGACGTCGGGCGGCTCGGTCGCCTGGGCGGCCAGCTCCGTGAAGCTCAGGTCGGGAACGAGGTCGAGACCGCCCGTCAGGGTCACCGGGTGGGAGGTCGGCGCCACGGTCACCACGTTGAACCGGCCCGTCGCCGCGAACACCTCGTACGGCGCGAGCGTGTCGGCGACGTTGGCGCCCGCCGAGCCGAGCACGATGGCCACCGTCGGTCGGCCCGGATCCAGGGCGGGGGCCGCCCGCTCGGGCGCGGCGACGCTCGGGGCGCGCTGGGGGTAGACCTCGTCGGCCGCTCGCCGGACGCCCAGCGTGCCGACGGCGGCGGGCAGGCCGAGCGCCGCCACCGTGATGATGACGATGTGTGCGATGCGTCTGCGCATCAGCGACTCCTGGCTCGGGGACGGTCTGGGGTGGGCTGGCGCGGGGTCGCCCGGGTCAGCAGCGGGCGAGTTGCTGGCGGCGGCGCAGGAGCACGGCCAGCATGGCGGCCAGCATGAGGACGTGGACCGCGATCATGAACGGCATCGTTCCGATGACCCCGGTCCACACCAGGGGCACCAGCGCGACCGGGACGTACATGGCCGCGCACATCTCGACGGTCGCGGCCCACGGGTGGCGGCGAACGCCCATCCGGATGGCCATGCCGATCGCCATGTCCGTCGCCATCAACAGGTACGCGGCGCCGGGGCGCTCGGCGAACGGGACGGTGAGCCCGAGGAACGAGCGGAGGGCGCCGATCACCATCATGCCGACGGTCATCGCGACGACCATCTCGACGTAGTGGCGGACCAGCGGGCGTACGAGGCGTCCGGATCGGCTGTGGGCGGGCGTGGCCGGGTCGGTGGTTGTCATGGACCCACCGTGCGCGGCGGGCTGTCGTCGAGGCGACGCTCGGCCCGGCGTTGGTCCGAATACTTGGGCTGGCTGTCCTGCGGACATGTCGCCACCGGCCGGCGCGGAACGTAGCGTGGCACCGTGGGGAGCACCCGTCGCGTCCTGGTCGTCGGCTATCCCGCGGCCGAACTGCTCGACATCGCCTGCGTGACGGCGTCCATGCAGATGGCCAACTACCTGCGGGGCCGGGCGATCTACGGGCTCCGGCTGGCCTCCCCCGGCGGCGCCGCGATCCGCACCGCCACCGGGTTGGTGGTGAACGCCGAGCTGGCGCTGGAACGGGCTCGTGGACCGTTGGACACGCTCATCGTCTGCGGCGGCATCGGCTACGTGGACGCGATGCGGGACGAGCGCCTGGTCGCCCACGTCCGTCGACTCGGCCGGGAGGCGCGCCGCGTCGCGTCGGTGTGCACCGGCGCCGGCGTGCTGGCCGCGGCCGGCCTGCTCGACGGACGGCGGGTCGCGACGCACTGGCACCACGCGGCGTACCTTCAGACGCGGTTTCCGCAGGTGCGGTTCGACAGCGATCCCATCTTCATCGCCGAGGGCGACGTGTGCACCTCGGCGGGCGTGACGGCGGCGCTGGACCTCATGCTGGCGTTCATCGAGGCCGACGAGGGTCCGGCGCTGGCCAGGGACGTGTCGCGCCACCTGGTGACCTACCTCCAGCGGCCCGGCAACCAGGCGCAGATGAGCATGTTCACGGCACCGCCCGCGATCCGGCACGCACTGGTGCGGGACACCGTCGCGTACATCTCGTCGCACCTGCGCGAGGACCTCGCCGCGGCGACGCTTGCCCGGCTCGCCGGGGTCAGCGAGCGGCATCTCGCCCGGCTGTTCCGCCGGCAGCTGGGCGTGACGCCCGGCCGGTTCGTCCGGCGGGCCCGGGTGGAGGCGGCCGCGCACCTGCTCACCGGGACCGACCTGACGGTGGCGGCGATAGCGGGTCGCTGCGGCTTCGGCACCGTCGAGGCACTGCGCCAGGCGTTCGTCGCCACCTACGGCGTCTCGCCGTCGCACTACCGGGCCACCCAGTCCACGTCCGGCGACCGCGCGGACGCCACGACGCCGGCGGATCGGGCGTCCTCGTAGCGCCCTCGACGACGGCGGTGTCGGTGCCAGCCCCGGTACCGGAGTCGCTGCCGGGTGTCCGGCCCGAAGGGTTCACCCGCCGCGCGGCCGGGCCCCGCTCCCCCAGGTCACCAACCGGCCGGTCCCGCCGTCCCGGGCGGGCCCGCGAGCACGGTGGGGACCTCGATCTGCGGGGTCAACGCACGACGGCGTAGCGGGCATGGACGGCGTACGGCGAGTGGTGGACCGAGAGGATCTTGAGGTCGACGTCCCGGTCGAAGCCCTCGAAGAGCCGCTTCCCACCGCCGAGGACGACCGGAGCGGTGGTGATGCCGAGTTCGTCGACCACCCCCGCCCGGAGCGCCTGCCGGATGACGTCAGCACCCCCGCCGATGGCGACGGCGCCGTCGCCGGCCGCCCGCCGGGCCTCCGCCAGGGCCTCCTCGAACCCGTCGACCATGAGGAAACCGGTGCCCGGATCGGGCTGGTCCGCGGTGCGGTGGGTGAGCACGACCAGGGTGCCGCCGAACGGGTTCCGGCCGCCCCAGGCCCCGGCGTTGTCGTACATGCCCCGGCCGCACAGGCCGGCGCTCGTGCCCTCCAGCAGCGCGTCGTAGTAGGCCCGGTCCGCGTCGGTCATGCCGGCGCCGGGTTCGTGATCCGTCTCGTAGGTCCACGGGCCGCCCATCACCCAGTAGTGGAGCCGCTCGCCGCCGACGCCGAGGCCCTGACCCGGGCGGTCGTCGGGACCGGTGATGTAGCCGTCCAGGGACACGGTGATCGCGGCCTTCACCAGGCCTCGCCGCTCGGTCGTGCTCATGGTTCCTCCTGTGACTGGTCGAAGACATCGGAGTTAGCAGAGACTGCTGGCCGCCTCATTCGTCGCTGAGCAGCGCGGCGGTCGGCAGCCGCCGGATCAGGATCGCCGGTACCAGTGCGGCGAGCACGGTCAGCAGCAGCGCAGCCGCGGTCACGGCCAGCGCCAGCACCGCCAGCCGGCCGTCCACCCGGCCGACCAGCAGGGCGGTCGAGCCGAGGCCGGCGGCGACCCCGAGGACGCAGCCGAGGGCCCCGACGCCGAGCGCCTCATAGATCAGCAACCGGTTGAGCGCGGCATCCGGCCAGCCGACGGCCCGGAGCGTGGCGAACTCGGCCGATCGTTCCCGTACGTTGAGGTAGAGCACGTCGGCCACGCCGAGCACCCCGAACAGCAGCACCCCGCCGACCGCCACCAGGTCCACTCCGCGTACCTGCACGGAGACCGCCTGACCGAGCAGCGAGCCGACCATGCCGTCGTCGAACGCCCAGAGCGCGGCGGCGATCAGGGTCACCGCGCCGACGCCGGCGGCGAGGCTCACCGCCCCGGCGAGGGCGCGCGCCGGCGCCCGCACCAGGTTGGCCGCCGCGAGCCCGGCGACGGACCGCGCGGCGGCCCGGCGGGCGGGTGCCGCACTCGCCTGGAGCGCCTCCGCCGACCGGGTACGGGCGGCCCGCAGGGCGGGCAGGGTGCTCGCCGCCGCAGTCAGCAGCACCGCGATCGGCACGCACAGCAGGGTCACCGTGCCGGAGACCCGTACGCCGGCGAGCTGGGCGAGCGGACCCGACAGCCCGGCGCCGAGCAGCCCCGCGGCCAGGCCGAGTGCCGTGGTCTCGGCGAGGACCAGCAGGCTCAGGCGCCAGCCGGGCCAGCCGACGCAGGCCAGGACGGCCAGCTCGCGGCGGCGGACCCGGACCGCGGTGGACACCGCGTTTCCCACCAGCAGCGCGCAGACCACCAGCAGCAGCCCCAGCAGCAGGACGTTCTTGCGGTCGACGGCGGTGACGATCTCGGCCGCCACACCCTTGCGGGTACGCGCCTCCGACAGGGTGAGGTCGGGGCGGCCGAGCGGGCCGGCGGGCAGCAGCACCGGGCTGCGTACCGTGGCGGCGCCCAGCACGATCTCGACGGTCAGGCCGGTCTGCCGGACGATCTCGTCGGCCACCATCCGGACCCGTTCCCGGGCCACCTCGTCGAACCGGTCGATCCCGGCGACCCGGACCCGCACCGAACTCAGCGGTGCGGCGGTCATCGCCGAGCCGAGGCTCGCGTACAGCTCACCGGCCGCGGTCAGGCTGGTCACCAGGCCGGGTGGACGGTGCGGGTAACCCAGCGGGTCGTCGCCCGGCAGCAGCGGGCGGTCGCCGAGCAGGTCGCGCGAGCGCGCGTCGGCGCCCACCGGCGGGGCCGGGCGGTAGAGGTCGAGGGCCTGCTGCGCGGCCTGGGCGTCGACCGCGTCCGGCGCGAAGCTGCCCACCGGGGTGACCGACCACTCCGACTGCCCGAGCAGACTCACCGGATCCGCCGTCCCGACGCCGCCCGCACCGAGCCAGGAGTCGCGCCACACGTCCTCGATCGCCGGGTCGGTCGGGTCGGCTCCTGATCGGGGCGGCACCCGGGCGACTCCGTCGGGCTGCTGTGTGTAGGCCAACGGTCCGGGCCGGAGCAGGGCCAGGATGCCGGACAGCGGGGCCTGCTCGGCCAGGGCGGCGTCGAGCCGGGCGCGGTAGACCTGCGCCAGGTCGTGCTGGACCGCCCGCGGCGGCGTCTTCGCCGAGTCGCGCAGCAGAGTCCAGAGCGCCTCCGTCGCGGTGCCGGGCACCCGGTCGGCGGTGGGGCCGGTCAGCCGGGACACGGCCAGGTCGATCCGTTCGTCCAGGCCGAGGTCGTTGGCGGCGAGCACCGGCAGCGTCCGGCCGGCCGGACCGGCCGTGGACGACGGGAAGAGCCGGTTGAACGGGGGTACGGGGGCGACGGCATCGGTGCCGGTCAGATAACGACCCTGGCGGACCGCCCGGTCCAGGCCGACCAGGCGCGCCTCCGCCGCTGGATCGATTCCGGCGACCAGCACCGGCACCACCGCCGGCAGCCGGACCTCCAGCCGAGCGGTGGCGGGAACGGCCGACGCTGGGCGGCCGGTGGTGAACACGGAGGCCAACCGGAACCTGCCGTCCGCGAGCAACTGGTACGCCTGCATGTCGCTGACTCCGGTCCGCCGGGCGTCGGGGTCGAAGCTGCCGACCGCGGTCTGGCAGACCTGCCGGCGCCGGCCGTCGGGCTGCACCTCCAGCGTGCCGCCGCCACCCGTGCCCGGGCACTCGGCGGCGGAGGTGGACTGGCTGACCCGGGTGCCGTCGGCGTAGACGTACAGCCGCCCACTCTGGCCGGCGAGCGGCACCAGGGGCCGGCGGGACACGTACACGTAGGTCGGCGCGGTGGTCAGCCTGCTCAGCCCGCGGTCCCCGCTGATCCGGGCGGCGACCTCGACGACCTGCCGCTCGGCCGACCGGTCGATCTGGTCGGTCACGTCCACCCTCAGGTCCGGCCGGATGTCGGCGAGGCCGAGAACCGCCAGCGGCGCGGCCACCTCGACCCCGGGGATCCGCTCGATCCGCCGCCACTGGTCCAGGCCGATCCCGCCGTAGGCCGCGGTGGGCCGGGTCTGGTCGAGCAGGCCGGCGACCGGCGCCGAGGGATGGACCAGGATGTCGTACGACGGCCGGAACTGCCCGTCGACGGAGCCCTGGGCGACCAGCCGGGAGGTGCTGGCGGCACCGGTGAGCACGGTGAACCCGGTGGTCGCGACCAGCACGGCGGCGAACACCGCCAGGCTCCGGCCGGGCGTGTTCCGCAGCTGTGACCAGACCATCCGCAACATCGGTGGGACTTCTTCTCCGCTCGGGCATTGTGGACGTCCGCCGGACCGGGCCGACCGAACGCCGCCATCGATGCGATTGTGCTCGCTACCCGATCCGCCCGTCGCGGATCCGGACGGTCCGGTCGCAGCGGTCTGCCAGGGACGCCCAGCCCTCGTACCGCTCGGCACGGGCTACGGAACTACACGCGCGCGATCGATCCCTCGATCCGCTCGATCAGCCGGCGTGCTGACCCGGGTCGGCCGGCCAACCACCGACCGCCCGGACGCCGAGCACGCCTGTCGAGGTGACACTTCCCCAGCCGCCGGGCACGTCCTGGACGTGCCCGGCGGACCTGGGAGTGGCGTCAGCGCCGGCTGGTGAGGCGGAAGGCGTCGAGGACCGTCTGCTCGACGGTGTTGCCGTCCGCGTCCTCCGCGCTGGCCCTGATGCTGACCGTGCCGGTGGTGTCGGCCAGTTGCGGGACCTGGTAGCTCGCGGTGTGGTTGCCGCCGCCCCTGGATTTCGTCGGGAGCGTCTTCCAGGTGACCCCGCCATCGGTGCTGATGGCGAGGGCGACGCGCTTCACCGCCGGCGCGGCGGCCACCTGGTGGTACGCGGTGACCGTGATCTGGTGCCGGCCGGGTGCGGTGACCGCGTCGCCCAGGTCGGCGCCGACGTCGTACCGCAGGAACAGCAACGGGTCGGCGTGGCACGGGCTGCCCGATCCCTCCGGGCACTTGGACCCCTTCGGCGGCTCGTTCCGGGTCGCCGCGGCGGAGGTGAAGTTCCACGTCGTCGTGGTGGCGCCGTTGTGGGCGGTCAGCCGGTAGCGGCGAGGCTCGGCGGGGAGGTGGTAGGTGGCACCCCAGATGAGCGAGTTGGCCTGGGGCAGCTCCTGGCCGTCGGCGTACATGTGCACGTTCTGGGGCTCGAACACGTACGAGCCCATGAGGTGGTCCGGCGCCGCGCCGGACACGAGGTAGGTGATCGGGTAGAACGTGTCGCCCTGCCGGCAGAAGGCACAGATCTCGTTGGACCAGTCACCCTCCCACTTGCCTGGTTGCGACCGGAAGATCTGGGGGGACAGTGCCGGCGCGCCGGGCACGAGCGGCCGGGAGGTCCACCGGGCGCTCGCCGGCCCGGCCCGGTCGGCGACGTCGATGGTACGGACACCCGGTTGCCCGCCGGAGGGCTCGTAGAACTGGTTCCGGACCAGGTCGGGCGAGACCGGGCCGCGGTAGGTGGTGAACCGGACGCTGTCGGTGAGGTAGCTGTACGGGACCCCGGCGACAGCCGTCTCGTTCGGCCGGAAGGCCGAGTAGATCAGGCTGGCCGGCTGTGCCTGGGTGCCGTGCAGGGAGGTGTCGACCTTGGCAAGCTGCTTGTCGGTGACCTCGGTGTGCAGCGAGGTCGGGATCCGCCCCTCCTGGTAGATGTGCAGGGTGTAGACGTACGGGCTGACCGAGTCGTATCCCGATACGTCGATCTTCACCGGGCCACGGCGCAGCAGGCCGCGCAGGTTCTCGGCCTCCGCCGTCGAGATGGCGGCGTACGGGATGTCGGCCACCTCCTGCGGGGAGGACCACCAGTCCGGCGCGACCGGCATGGGGCAGACGGTGGTGGGCCACGGCCCACCGGACGAGATCGGATCGACGAGCACCGCCACGGCACCGGCGGTCCGCGCTCGCATCAGTTGCTCGGTGCCGACGTTGCACTGCCCGCCGGCGGGCTTGTCGGCGTCGATCCGCAGCAGGACGATCTTGCCCTTGGCCGTGATCCGGTCGTAGTCCGCGGCCCGCCCGAGTCCGCCGTCGACCAGTTGGAGGGTCTGCCGGCCGCTGAACCGGACCACCTCGAAGCCGGGACTCCGGTACCAGTAGGTCGGCAGCATGGGCTTCAGGGCGACCCGCTTGGGGGTGGTGGCCGTCATGGTCACCATCGGCTTGCCGAGCACCCAGTTGGTCCCGAGGTGGAAGGTGCCGACCGTCACCGGCGGGCTGGGGATGGCCCAGAAACTGGAGTTGCCGTACCCGGTGAAGCTCAGGGTGCCGCCGCCCTGGCCGTTGCTGAAGGTGCGGAAGGTGGTCCGGGAGGCGACGAACGTCTCGGTGGGCCGGGGGGTGCCGACCGTCAACTGGCGGGCGGCGTCGGCGTCGCGCGTGAGGGTGGTGTCGCCGGTGACGGTGAACTCCGGCAGTTCCAGGTTGAGCTGCTGGTCCCGGCCGTCGAGCCGGAAGAGCGCGTGCCCGCCGCCCTGGTAGGTGCCGGGTGGCACCTCGAACGTCGCCTCGAAGGTGGTGCACGGATCGTTGTCCAGGCAACGCGCGCTGACCGATTCGTATCCGGACCCGACCGCGTTCCCGGCGACCTGTGCGAGCAGGAAGCCGAACGTCGGGCAGATGGTCATGAGGCGGGTGCCGCAGTAGAACGGTTCGCCGTTCGTCCTCTTGTAGGTCTGGGTGACCCGATACGTCGGTTGCCCGGTGTCGGTCTGCGGCTCGGCCTTCTCCGAGCGGAGCCCGGTGGGCCAGAGCGCGACCGCGTCGCCCCCGAGCTTCGGGGTGACCCGGTCGAACAGGTAGTCGCTCAGCTCGCCGACGCCGGTCTTGCCCTTGAAGCCGGCCCAGAACGTGGCGGCCTGGCGCGGGTCGACGCGCAGGTCGACCGTGCCGGATTCCGGGTGCTTCGCGGCCGTCGTCGCACCGGGCAGGCCCGACACCCGCTTGTCCAGCGCCGCCGCGTCCAGCCGGTCACCGTACTTGACGGTGATGCCGAGCGGGGTGTTGGCACCGCGCTCCACCTGGGCGGCGAGCCAGGCCACGTCGAAGATCTTCCGGTCGACGACGCCGCCGGCGACCAGCGCCTGCGCATCGCTGGGCAGCGCGTGCAGGAGGGTGTCCGTCCCGCCCGGTCCGGTCCGGACCTCGACGTCGATGGTCGGGCGGGTGCCGTCGGCCCGTGCCGCCGGGATGGCGGTGACGATGTAGCGGCCGCCGTCGCGGGTCAGCGTGACCTCGTCGCCGGTGATCAGGGTGATCGTGTAGGTCGACCTGGTCAGCCCGGGCAGCGAGACGGCCCGCAGGCCGTCCGCGGTGGCGGCGGCTCCGGCCGGTGCCGGAGCGGTCGGCTCGTCCGGCCTCGCGGCGGCGGCGCCGGCCGTACCGAGCAGGGTCAGCACCGCCGTGGCGGCGGCGAGCAGGCGTAGCCGATGTCTCCGCCGAGGGCGGCGGTTGCTGCGTGAGGTGTTCACGAATCGCTCCTTGCGGCAGGTGAGGTGGCGGGATGGCGGTGCGCGGCGTCGTACGGCAGGTCAGCCATCGGCCCGCACCAGTGACCAGTCGTGGGTCACGACCGTGTCCTTGCCGACCGGGATCGTCGCGGTGGCGGTCTGGTAGCCGGTCGCGCTCGCGGTGAAGTCGGTGCGGCCGACCGCGGAGCTGAACACCCAGTACAGGCCGTCACCGAGGGCCGGGTCGACCGGCGTGGTGACGCCCGTGCCGGCCTCCCGGGGCTGCCCCGTACGGGCCACGGTCGCGAAGACCGGCGCCCCGGTGTCGTGGTCGTCGGCGAACCCGACAACCAACCCGCCCTCGACCGGTCGGCAGGCGCGGGTGCCCACGAACACGTTGTCGACCGCCCACCACCATGCGTCGCGGCCCTGGTAGTGGAACCGGATCCGGACGTCCTCGCGGCCGGCGGCCTGTGGCAGCGGCAGGGTGACCTTTCCGAACGCGTGGTCGCTGGTCTGCCGCCACACGGTCTTCCAGGTCCGACCGCCGTCGGTGCTCACGTCGACGTCGGCCCGCTGGCTGGCGTCGTCCGGGTAGTAGGAGGTGTGGAAGGTGAGCTGCGGGGCGGCGTCGCCGGACAGGTCGATCGCCGGCGAGGTCAGGCTGGTGTCGTACCGTTTCCCGCCGCCGGTCGCCGAGTCGGCGATGGCGAACCTGCCGTCGCCGCCGTCGGGCACCGGCCGGTAGCCGGGGTTGTCGAACCGCCAGCTCGGCTTGCCCGAGGTCTGCCAGCCGTTCCGGGTGCCGGCGTCGGTCCAGTCGTCGAAGTCCTCGCTGACGCCGCTGAAGCGGTAGCCGGGGGCGGTGCAGGCCGACTCGTCGACGGTCAGCGCCGCGTCCTGGACCAGGTCCGTCTCTCCCAGCTCGAACGTCCGCTGGGTGGCCTGGTAGCCGGGGTACTGGGCGGTGACCTGCATGGTGTACGACGCGGATCGGGGCAGCCGGAGGCTGTACCGGCCGGTGACCGGATCGGTGAAGACCGGTCCGAGCGGATAGCCGTTGATGACGACCTTGGCGTACAGCGGCCAGCCGTGCCCCGACCCGTCGGTGACGGTGCCGCTGACCGTGTTCATCGGCTGGGCGACCAGCCTGACGTCGGCCGTCGTGGTCGCGCCCTCGCGGACCTGCGCCTCCGACGCGCCGGAGGCGTAGCCGTACTTCCGCACCCCGATGGTGTAGCTGCCGACCGGCAGGGCACCCGACTGGTAGGCCCCGTCGGCGTCGGTGGTCACCTCACGACTGACCGGCCCGGTGATCGTGACGGTGGCACCGGGAAGCGGCGTCGAGGTCTCGGCGTCGCTGATGGTGCCGCCCAACCGCCCGGTGGTGCCTCGCGGTACCTGCTTCAGCAGTGCGAGCGCGTCCAGTCGGCCCTCACCGAAGGCGTTGTTGTCGTCGTCGGTGCCGCCACACTGACTGTCCGGGTTGTCGATGGCCGTGCCGTCCAGCAGGGACCGCGTGCCGTCGATATCGCCCACCATCGCGGCCGCCGCCGACCAGGCCAGGGCGATGGCGCCCGCGACGTGCGGGCTCGCCATCGAGGTGCCGTTGAGGTTGGCGTACGCGCCGCCCGGCATGCTCGACCGGACGTTCACGCCCGGCGCGGCGAGGTTCGGCTTGATCTCGCCGTCCTGGCCGGCCCCGCGCGACGAGAACGGTGCGATCGTGTGGTCGGAGTCGTACGCCCCGACCGAGTAGTTGATCTTCCGGCTGCCTGGGGCGCCACTCGTCCGGCAGCCCGGCCCGTTGTTGCCGTTGGCCCAGACGCCGAAGATGCCCGACGCGGTCCACGCCAGGCTGATGTCCTCCAGGAACGGGGCGTCCGACGGGGTGGTGGTGCCCCACGAGTTGTTGATGATGTGCGGCCGCTTGCTGGCATCCGGGTTCTGCCCGTTCAGGTCGGTCGGCTCCAGCAGCCACTGGCCGGAACTGATCAGCGCGGCGTCGTCCGGGCAGCAGCCGTTGGCCGCGATCCACCGGGCTCCGGGGGCCACCCCGATCCGGTTGTCGGCGCCGTCGTCGCCGACCATGGTGCCCATCGTGTGCGTGCCGTGCCCGTCACCGTCGCAGGGCGCGCCGCCGCAGGTGCCGGCCGCGTCGAACCAGTTGTAGTTGTGGTCGAACACGCCGTCGCCCTTGTTGCCGCGGTACTGCCGCACCAGCGCCGGGTGGTCGAACTGGACGCCGGTGTCGATCGAGGCCACCGTGATGTCCTCGCCGCGTACGCCGAACTGGTCCCACACGTCGTCGGCGTTGATGTTCGCGACTCCCCACTCGACCGCGTCGACCGCCTGCCGGCCGACACCCTTGGTGATCGGGGGCGGGTCGACCGTGAACGACGGCAGCAGCGAACTGACCTCGCTCCTGGCAGCCAGCCGCTCGGCGAGGGCCTGGTCGCCGGTCACCTTGATCGCGTTCGTCGCCCAGAAGCTCCGGTAGGTGACGCCGGAGGCGGAGAGTTCCTCGCGTACCGCCCGCTGGCTCTCGTCGGCGGCCTGCCGCAGGGCCTTGGCCACCGCGGTGCCGCGCGCGTCCCAATCGGTGATCGCGCTGGCCTTGGCCAGGTCCGCCTTCGCGTCGAAGTAGACCCAGAAGTCCACGGTCGACTCCCGGGCACTCAACTGGGTCTGCAGCTGCGGGCGGATCTTGGCCTTCGCCGCGGCTGCGTTCCGCGGGTCCGGAGTGGTCGACGGGAGCGCGGTGGCGGCACCGTTCAGGGCGAGTACCGTGGCCGCGGCGGCCACCACCACGGTCGTGATTCTTCGTCTCGGATGGGCAAGGCGCATAGTGGCTCCTCGTCTGGGAGGACGGTGGGGACGCCGACCGTGGCTGGTCACAGCGGCAGATATCGGTCGTCGTCCTCGACGTCGGTCTCGTCGCCCGGTCCGGCCCCGGGGCGGGACTCGCCGGGTACATCGGCCGGGCGGGCGGCCTCCGACGACGTCGTCTCGTCCTGATCAGGGTCATCGCGATGCGGCATGCCAGCATCGTGGTCAACCGCGAGACGGTGCTGCGATCCCTCAGGTGAGGGAAACAATCCGGATCGCCCGCGGGTCAGTCGCCCGCCGCCGTGCCCGGCTCGGAGACCAGTCCCGTGGCGATCGCCCGGGCGGACAGGGCCGCCCGCGAGGAGACCCCGAGCTTGCGCATCGCCGACTTCATCTGGCTGGCCACGGTGTGGTGTGAGCGGTGCAGGGCATCGGCGATCTCCCGGTTCGTCCGCCCTTCGGCCGCGAGGGCGACGACCTCCAACTCGCGGGGCGACAGCTCGGACCCGTAGCCCTTCCGGCCGCCGCGCCACACGCGCGGCACCGGGCGTCCGTGCGCACGCAGGACGCGAGCGACCCGGTCCACGTCGAGCTTCGCCGGCAGGGAGGACAATCCGCTCAGGACGTCGGTGAGCAGGTCGAGCCCGTCCGGGACGGCACCGGCCCGGATCAGGCACCCTGCCTGCCGCTCGCGGGACAGCGCCGCGCTGTACGGCCGGGGAAGCGCCGCCCAGGCCGCGGCGGCCTGCCCGTACAGGCCCGCCGCCGAGGCGTGGTCGCCGGCGGCCTCGGCGAGCAGGCCACGGCAGTCCAGCACGGCGGCCTGCGGTGCCGGCAGCCGCCCGCTGCCCAGCCCTCGGGCGAACGCCTCGACCAGGTCCTGTGCCTGCGGCACGGCACCGACGGCGAGCAGGGCCTGGACACGGGCCGGCACCACGTCGGTGCCCCAGAGCCAGACCCCTTTCTCCGCGACGACCTCGCACGGGTCCCGGGAGATCGTCAGGGCCTCGTCGGGCCGGCCCTCGCGCAGCCGGATCTGCACCAACGTCGCCACCGCCTCCGCGACCGTGTCCCAGGCGCCGGCGTCCCGCGCGCCGGCGACGACGCGTTCGATCTCCTCGGCGGCCTGGACGAGGTCGCCGGCCGCCATCCGGAGCAGGCCGCTGATCATGATCGGCTCGACCCGGCTGACCGGGTGGAAGTCGTCCGTGTCCGCCAGCGCCGCCGACCGCTCCGCGAGGCCGTCCCAGGCTCCGGTGAACCAGTCGAGGTGCAACTGGGTGGAGTCGATGAGATCGGTGATCCTGACCTGTTCGTACTCGACCGCGAGGCGACGCGCGGTAGCGAGCCAGCGGCCGGCTTCCGCGTACCGCCCCCACCGCATGGCCCCGTCACCGAAGTTGAGGTAGCCGACGGTGATGATCCGGCGGTCCCTGACGGTCCGGGCCGCGGTTGGCATGTGCGCGGCCTCCACCCAGCCACGCTCGTCACCGAGTTGCAGCAGGGCGGCAGCCCGGCCGGCCGCGACGCGCAGCCGGTCCGACGGCTCCAGTGACCGCGCGAACTCCGCCGCCCGGTCCAGCCAGGTCAGGTGCCGAGCCGCCGGTGGGCGGCCGCGCGGCCAGCCGAGCAGCATCATGGCGACGGCGGGCGAGGCACGCTGACGATCGAGGTGCGGCAGCGCCCTTTCCAGCTCGGCGTGCGCCTCGTCGAACTCCTCCATGTCGTTGAGGATCCGGGCGAGCTGGAACCGCAGGTTCGCCTCGACACCCGGATCGGGTACGCCCCGGCCGAGGACCCGACGGACGGCGGCGGCGAGGTCCCGCAGGCGACCCGGACCGGTGAAGGAACCGAACGGCACCTTCTCCACCAGCACGCACATCTGCTCGGCCGGCACGTCGCCGTTGGTCAGCACGTCGTGCAGCAGCGCGCCCGCTGTCGTCTCGTCGCCGGTCTCCAACGCCACGTCCGCGGAGAGTTCCGCGTACCTGCCCCACCTCTTGCCGTCACCGGCGTGGCGGAAGTGCCGCGCGAGCTGCGCCAGCGGTCGCGGGGTCACGGTTTCGAGCACCCGCCCGGCGCGCTCGTGCAGCGTACGACGTTCCCGCTCGGGGGTGGCGTCGTAGATGGCCCGACCAGCCAGCACGTGGCGGAAGGACACCCGGAGGTGGTCACGGAGGTGCAGCAGGCGGTGCGCGATCGCCTCGGCCAGCCCGGCGGCGAACTCGGCGGGCGGCAGTTCGCTGATCTGCGACAACATCTGCTCGGCGATGGGGTCGGCGACGACCGCGGCGGCTCGTAGCACCGATCGGGTGGATTGGTCCAGGCGGCTGGCGTGCTCCAGCACGGTGTCCCGCACCGTCGGGGGCACCACGATCTCGTCCAGTGGCAGCCGCTTCCAGCCCTGGTCGCGGCGGACCAGGTCGCCGCGTCGGGCCATGAGTCGCACACACTCCTCCACGGCGAGGGGCACCCCTTCGGTGTGCGCGTGCAGATGCTGGGCGAACTCGGCGGAGAGCCGCTGGTTGGCCAGCATCGAGGAGGCCAGCGCCGCGGTCTCGGACTCATCGAGCGGGTTGAGGACGAGTCGGAGCCGTGCGCGGTGTGGCCTGAGGCGTCCCGACAGGTGCAGCAACCACGGGTCCCCGACCAGGTCCTCCGGACGGTAGGCCACCACCAGGCTCGGCCCCTGCCCGTACCGTTCGGCCAGGAACAGCAGGAACTCCCGGGTCGCGTCGTCGGACCACTGTGCGTCGTCGACGACGAGCAGGTTCACCCCCAGCTTGTCGAGCAGTTCGGCGAGTGCCCGGAGCACCCGGTGGCGGGCGGCGCTCGCGTCCTCCGCCGGCTCGGGAGCCGGTGGCAGGTGCTCTGCCCACTCGGGGAACAGCGGCCGCAAGGCACCGGCGAGGCCACTGAGGTCCAGGTTCGCCACCGTGTCGACGTCGGTTGCCAGGAGCGCCTCGACGATCGGTCCCAACGTGTACGGCTCGTGCAGCGGCGGACAGACCGCCGTCAGGGCGGAATGGACGGCGCCGGCGGGGGACGACAGGAACTCGTCCAGGAGGCGGCTCTTGCCGACCCCGGCCTCCCCCTCGATCAGCACCAGTGCCGAGGTGTTGGTGAGGACCTGCCCCAGCCGGACGAGGTCCCCGTCGCGGCCGATCAGCAGCGGCGCCGCCACCCCACCGACGTCCACATCGGCCGCACCGGAGTGGGGAGCGACCTCGCCGACCACCACTGCCCCCTACAGCTCGCCTGCTCACGCGTCCACAGCTGACAGTGATCATCGTTCAGGTGGTCGCCCGCAGCAACCGTCGTCCCGTGGTCGGCGGGGCGTCCGTCGCCGCGTGCCGGGCTCCTCAGGAGACGGTGAGTCAGAGCCAGCCGCGGTCGCGGGCCTGCCACCCCAGTTGCAGCCGCGACCGCGAGTTGGTCAGCTCCATGAGGTGCTGCACCCGACGGACCACCGTGCGGCGGCTGACGCCCAGCCGCGCGCTGACCGCCTCGTCGGTCAGGCCGGCGACGAGCAGCGACAGCAGGTGCCGGTCGGCGGCGGAGACCGCGGTGGCGGCGGCGAGGTCGGCGGAGTCGGCCACGGACAGCGGCGTGGCCTGGTTCCAGACCGTCTCGAAGAGCGCGATCAACGCGTCGAGCAGGCCACACGGGTGCACCAGCAACGCCGCGTCGTGTGCCGCCTGCGTCCACGCCAGCGGCAGCAGGGCCAGCTCCCGGTCGGCGACGGCGAGCTTGGTGGGTAGGCCGTGCGCCAGTCGGGCGTGCTCGCCCTCCTGCACGTGCACGACGACGCTGGCCACGAAACCGGGATCGGTCAGCGCGTCGACGTCGTACACCGCCCGGTAGGTGATCCCGGCGGCCTGCCGTTCCAACTGCTGGCGGTTGACGTCCTTCGGCACCGCGTACGGCGGGGCGACCAGCACCCGCATCTGCTGCCGGGCGGTGCGTTGCAACCGGTCGAAGGCCTGCGCGACGGCCGCCCGGCCGGAGACGATCTCGATCAGCTCCTCGGTGCGCCGGTTGCTGGCCCGGCTGCGTGCCTCCTGGGCGAGGCGGTGAGCGGCCGCCCGTACGCCCTCCAGCTCCTCCTGGCGGCGGCGGACCTGCTGTTCCACCGCCAGCTCCGGGGGAACCGGTACGACCCGCTCCTCGGGTGCCGGGGTGTGGTGCACGAAGCCCTTGCGGTGCAGGGAGAGCACCGCGCGGCGCACCTGGGCGGGGCTGAGTCCGGTCCGGGCGGTCAGCTGCGTCAGCGTCGCACCGCCCTGGCGGACCAGCGCGAGGTAGGCCGTCTCCTCGGCCGCGCTCAGCCCGGCCGGTCCAAGCACGATGGTCCTCCCCTGGCGCATCTGGGCCATGTCTCAGCTGCGCTGACTCTAGATCCTTTACGGTCCCGTTGACGAGGTGTGACGCTGCCTGCCGTAGGGCCGGCACGTCGAAGGGGGCCTCGTGTTCAGCTCATTACGGAGGGTGCTCGCCGCCGCGGTGGCGGCGATCACCGTGGTCGCCGTTACGCCATCGGCCGCGACGGCCGTCGCCGCTGACGCAGTTGCGCCAACCGCGACTCCCGGCTCGGTGTACACGGTCACGCTGATCAACGGTGACGTCGTGCGGCTCACCCGGTTCGCCGACGGCCGGCAGGAGGCGACCATCGACGACCGGGGCCGGCCCGACCGGCACGGCTTCCGACTGTCCCACCGCGACGGTGACGTCTACGTGGTGCCGGACGAGGCGGTGCCGTACGTCGCCACCGGCGTGCTGGACGAGGCGCTGTTCAACGTCACGGATCTCGTCGCCGACGGCTACCACGACGCGGCGAGCCCCACCCTTCCGCTGCTCGTGGCCGGCGCGCCCGCCACCGCCGGCGCCCGGGCCTCGGTGCCGGAGACTCCGCCCGGGGCCACCCGGACCCGCGTCCTGTCCAGCATCGGCGCGGTCGCGGTCACCGGACGCAAGTCGCAGGCGCGGGCGCTCTGGACGGCACTGACCACCGGGCCGCGTACCCTCGCCGCCGGCGAACGGCGGGTGTGGCTGGACCGTCGGGTCCGCGCGGACCTGGTCGACAGCGTGCCCCAGATCGGCGCGCCGGCCGCGTGGAAGGCCGGATACGACGGGCGGGGCGTCACCGTGGCGGTGCTCGACAGCGGCTACGACCCCACCCACCCGGACCTCGCCGGCCGGGTGTCCGCCACCGCGGACTTCACCACCGAGGGCGGTACGGCGGTCGACCGGTTCGGGCACGGCACGCACATCGCCGCGACCATCGCCGGCAGCGGAAAGGCCGGCCGCGCCGGCGGCCGGGGCGTGGCCCCGGGCGCCCGGCTGCTGGTGGGCAAGGTCCTCGACGACTCCGGTTACGGCGACCTCTCCTGGGTCATCGCCGGCATGGAGTGGGCGGTACGCCAGGGCGCCCGCGTGGTCAACCTCAGCCTCGGCGCGCCGTCCTACGGCGGCCCGGACCCGGTCAGCGAGGCGGTCGACGCGCTGACCGCCAACTCGGACACGCTCTTCGTGGTCAGCGCCGGCAACTCCGGCCCCGGGCCGCAGACCGTCGGCACGCCGGGCATCGCCACCGCCGCGTTGACCGTCGGCGCGGTGTCCAAGCAGGACGTTCTGGCCGACTTCTCCAGCCGCGGCCCGCGCCTCGACGACGGTGCGGTCAAGCCCGAGATCACCGCGCCCGGTGTCGGGATCGTGGCGGCCCGGGCGGCGGGCACCTCGCTCGGCCAGTTGGTCGACCGGTCGTACACCGCGATGTCCGGCACCTCGATGGCGGGGCCGCACGTGGCCGGCGCGGCCGCGCTGCTCGCCCAGGCCCGTCCCGACTGGCGGCCCGAACGACTCAAGGCCGCGCTGGTCGGCACCGCCAAGCCGGTCGGCACGGCGCCGGTCTGGGCGCAGGGAGTGGGCCGGTTGGACGTTCCGGCGGCGCTGGGCCAGACCGTCGGCGTGGACACCGCCAACGTCGTGCTCGGGCAGGTGCCGGCCGGCTCCGGTCCGCGAAGCGCCGACGTGGCGTACCACAACACCGGCCGGAAGCCGGTCACGCTCGATCTGACCGTGGCCGCCACCGACACCGGCGCCACCGGCCGGGCCGCCGCGTTGACCGTCACGCCGGCCCGGCTGACCATCGCCGCCGGCGGACGGGCGACGGCGACCGTCCGGCTGGACACCGCGGCCACCAGGCCGAACCAGTACGCCGGCGTGCTCACCGCGACCGCCGCCGGACTGCGGCTGCGGACCCCGGTCGGCCTCAGCGTGACCCCGCCGGCGCACACCCTCACCATCGAGGCGACCAACCGCGACGGTCGGCCGGCCACCGGGTTCCCCGACCGGGCGGAGCTGTGGAACCTGGACACCGGCGCGCAGCACTACGGGTTCTTCTCCGACGGCCGGGCGACGGTGGAGCTGCCCGCCGGGCGGTACTCGCTGATGACGCTCGTGCACACCCTGGACGCCGGTGGCGTCGAGAAGGACGTCACCGTGGCGGGCGACCCGGAGCTGCTCGTCGACGCGGACCGCACCGTGCGCATCGACGCACGCGCCGGCAACGAAATCCGGATGGACGTCGCGGACCCGACAGTGATCAGTCGGGGCGCCATCTCGTGGCAACGCACCGCCGGGAGCCGGTCGAACCTGTCCGGCTGGGCGTTCAACCCGTCCAACGTCCAGCGGGTCTACGCGGTGCCGACCCGGCCGGTCTCCACCGGCACCTTCCAGTTCTTCAGCCGGTGGGATCTCAGCGCCCCCGAGCTGACCGCCGAGGTGACCGGCGCCGGCGGCTTCCGGCTGGCTCGCCCGCTGCCGGTGGAGTACGCGCCGTTGCTCGACGGCACCCACACGCTGCCGCTGGTCGACGGCGGCGACGGCGGGCCGGCCGGGCTGGGCGCCGCCCGTGGCGCGGCGCTGCTGCTGCGGTACGTCGGCGACGAGGCGGTCGCGGAGCAGCTGCGGGCCGCGGCAGCGGCCGGCGCCGTGGTCGTGCTCCTCGCCCCGGACGAGCCCGGGAAGATCTACGCGAGCGGCTACGGTTCACCGGTACCGGCCTACCAGGTCGAGTACGCCGACGGCCAGCGGCTGCGCCAGCGGTTGGCGGCGGGGAAGGTGACCGTCGAGCTGACCGGTGTGGCAACCAGCCCCTACCACTACGACCTGCTGCTGGCCGAGCCCGACCGGATTCCGGCCGACCTGCACTACACGTCGCGGGAACTGGCGCTGGCCACCGTGGACAACGAGTTCCACCAGCACGCGCCGGAGATGCGGGCGCTGGACTCGCGGGCCGGCTACCCGGACGGGGTGAGCGTCGCGTTCAGCTTCAACCGGTCGGTGACCGCGGCGCAGCGGCGTACCGACCACGTCAACACCAACGGGGTGCTCTGGCGCGCCCAGGCCACCGCCGAGGGCGAGAACCGGCAGGGCACCCAGGGCACCATGTACGGCCCGCTGCGGGCGTACCGGCCCGGCGAGCGGACGCGGGAGGTGTGGTTCCCGGCCCTGACCCGGCCCGCCGTGCCGGCGGGCGCGCCGAACTACCCGTACGGGACGCCGGTCAACCGGTGGCACGACACCATCCGGGTGGCCGTTCCGCAGTACGCCGACGGCGCCGCGGCGGCGTACGGCTGGATCGACGGCGGCTCCGACCGGGCCCGGTTGACGTTGCGCCGCGGTGACCAGGTCGTCGGCACCAGCACCGGATCGTCGCAACAGTTCACGGTCGGCCCGGGCAACCGGACCTACCAGCTGACCCTGGACGTCACCCGGGACCGGTTCCCGGAGCGGGTCTGGTGGACCACCTCGACCGCTACCTCCACCACCTGGACGTTCCGCTCCGGGCGGCCCAAGGGCGATGAGCCGCAGGTGCTGGCGCTGCCGCAGCTCCGCTACGACATCCGGACCGACCTGTCCAACGCGGTCCGCGCCGATCAGCCGTACCGGCTGTCGCTCAAGCCGGGTTACCAGCCGGGCGCGACCGGGCCGGGGCGGTTCGAGGTCACGGTGCGGGTGTCCTACGACGACGGCGCCCACTGGCGGAAGGTGCCCGCCCGAGGCACCGGCACGGTGACGGCGACCATGCCGGCCGCACCGGCGGGCGCGCGGTTCGCCACGGTCCGGGTCACCGCCACCGACCGCGCCGGCAACCGCATCGACCAGACCATCACCCGGGCCTGGAAGGTGCTTCCCTGACCGCACCCGTCGGACGGGCCGGCCGCGTCACCGCGGCGGTGCGGGCCCGACCGGCACCGTGGACAGCGTTGCTCCGGTCGCTGTCCACGACCGGCGGTGCCGGGCGACCCCACCCTCGTCGCCCGGCACCGCCCACGCCTTTGACGGCGTCGACGCACGTACGGTCGGCGGTGTGTGCGGGCACCGGCGTCAGGCCGTGTCCGGCGCCGGGCCCGCCTTCTCGGATTGACGATCGGAGGTGCGGTCCGGGCCTGCGGTGGTGGGAATGCCGCCCGAGGCCGCCTCGGTCTTCGTGTAGAGGATCTCGCGGGCCTGTTCGGCGGCGCGGATGATGCTCTCGCCGACGAAGTCGACGAAGCGGGCGATGTTCTCCAGGCGGGTGGCGGCCGGGGTGTGGGAGCCGAGGACGCCGACGCCCTGCCGGGCGGTCTCGGCGAGTTGGGCGTGGGATCGGGCGCTGGCGATCATCGACTGGTACCAGACGTCGTCGTCGACGACGTAGCGCTCGCGGCGGCGTTCGTCGCGTTCCCGGCGGATCAGGCCCTGGCCTTCGAGGAACGTGGTCGCCTTGGAGATGGACGCCGGACTGACCTGGAGGTGCTGGACGAGTTCGGACGCGGTGAGGCTGCCCGCGTCGGCGGTGAACAGGCAGGTCAGCACCCGGGACATCATCTTCGGCAGGCCCTGTTGCATGAGGAGGGTGGTGAACGTCTCCTCGTACTCGCGCACCGCCTCGGCGTCGCGTCCGTGGGCCTGCGCGGGCACCTGCTGTGCGCGCGGAGCGGTCTGCCGGCGCCGGCGGGTGCGGCGTTCGGTGGCGCGGTGGGCCAGGTCGGCCCGGTAGGCGGTGGGGCCGCCGTTGCGCATCACCTCACGGGTGACCGTCGAAGTGGGGCGGTCGAGACGTCGGGCGATCTCCGCGTAGGCGAGCCCGTCGGCCAACCCCAGCGCGATCTGCTGGCGTTCCTGCTGGGTGAGCCTGCCCCCCGGCATCGCGATCTCCCTCTTCCGCCTGCGTGACGCCGCCAGCTTAGCGTTCACTCCCCTTCCATTGCAACGGAGCGCCTGATGCTCGTTGCGTTAGAAGCAGAGCCGTTGCAACGATTTCCGACCTTCTACCTGGGATTATGCAAGCTATTCGCAACAGGATCGTTGCTCGATTGTTGAATGCAACGTAGCGTTTTCGACATCAGAAAGGCCGAGCAACAAGGAGAACACGATGCAGACCTTCGACACCCCCAACCCCATCTCCGCCGTCTTCGACATCCCCGCGGGGCGTATCCAGGTCATCGCCGCCGACCGGACCGACACCACCGTGGAGATCCGGCCCGCGGACGCCGCGAAGGGCCGCGACGTGAAGGTGGCGGAGCGCACCACGGTCGAGTACGGCGACGGCGTCCTGCGGATCAAGGCCTCGGCGAAGAACCAGATCCTCGGCAGCTCCGGATCCATCGAGGTGACGGTCCAGCTGCCCGCCGGCTCGCAGGTCGCGGCGAAGGCGGCCAGCGCCGAGTTCCGGGTCGTCGGCCGCGTCGGCGACGTCACCTTCGACGGCGCGCACGGCGCGGTCAAGGTCGACGAGGCCGCGAGCGTCCGCCTCGCCACCGCCGGCGGTGACGTCGAGGTCGGCCGTCTCAACGGCCCCGCCGAGATCAGCACCGGAAAGGGCGACATCCGGATCGCCGAGGCCGTGCGCGGCACGCTCGTGCTGCGCACCCAGGCCGGCGACGTGTCGGTCCAGGCCGCCCACGGGGTTTCCGCCTCCCTGGACGCCGGCACCAGCTACGGCCGGATCACCAACGCGCTCATGAACGCCGAAGGCGCCGGCGCCGAACTCGACATCCGCGCGACCACCGCCTACGGCGACATCGTCGCCCGGAGCCGCTGAGGAGCAGGAGCACCCAACCAGTCGGAGCTTCCCGGAGTAGTCCGACCGACACGGCTCGACGAGGTGAACACGGCGCCAGTCGCTGCGTACCGAAGGCGCGCGCGAAAGTACCTATGCGCGTCAGATTCGCCGTCGGTTCGGGGCTCATAACGTGGTGGTCACCAGGAAGCACGACCACTGAGGAGACCGACATGAGCGACATCACGGAGCTGGTCCAGCGCTACCTCGCCGCCTGGAACGAGACCGACGCCACCGCGCGACAGGCCGTTCTCCAGGAGGTCTTCGCCGACGACGCGGTCTACACCGACCCGCTGGTGTCGGTGCGGGGCAGGGACGGGCTCGACGCGACCATCGCGGCCGTCCAGGCACAGTTCGGCGGGCTGGTCTTCAGCCTCGGCGGCGCCGTGGACACCCACCACGACATCGCGCGGTTCACCTGGCACCTGGGCCCCGAGGGCGCCGAGCCGATCGTCGTCGGCTTCGACGTCGCGGTGATCGGTGACGACGGGCGGATCCGCCAGGTGCTGGGCTTCCTCGACAAGGTGCCGGCCGGGATCTGAACACCTCGGGGGTGGACCGCCAGGCCGGTCCGCCCCCGGTCGTCGACGCAACAGAGGAGGAAACCATGACCGCCTACGTGATCGCGCATCTTCGTGACCCGGCGGAGCTCCACCCGCAGGTACTGGAGTACATGGAGCGGATCCAGGCGACGATGGACCCGTTCTCCGGTCGCTTCGTCGTGCACGGCGGACCGGTCGACGTGCGCGAGGGCAACTGGCCCGGCAGCGTCGTGATACTCCAGTTCCCGTCGGCGGAGAACGCGCGGAACTGGTACGAGTCGGCGGCCTACCAGGAGATCCTGCCGCTGCGGGCGGACCACCTGGCGGGCGAGGTGATCATCGTGGAGGGCGTCGGGCCCGACCACGACTCGGCCGCGATGGCCGCCGAACTGCGGAACGGCTCCGGCGTACGTCAGCCGGTGACGTCGTAGTTGAAGCCGAAGGCGCGCACACCGGTCCGCGTACGGGGCCGGTGGCTCGTCTTTGGGCCGAAGGCGACGTAGGAGCCCGGGCCGTGGGTGCGCTCACCCTCGATGACCTCGCCGCGCACGACGAAGTACGCCTCGCCGTAGGTCTCGTGCACGTCGAGGTCCGGCCATTCGGCGCCCGGGGCGAGGTCGATCACCCACGTTCTGATCCCCGGCGGGCCCGGGAGCGCCCGTACCTGGACGCCGGGACCCAGCTCGACCGGCGGGACCTCGTCGACGTCCACGGCCATCATCTGCCCAGGCAGCACCTGTTCCGCGGTGGTCATCCGGACAAGATCTCACAACCCGAGCTGCCCGGCGAAATCCTTGAGTTCGCCGCGGGAGGTGACGCCGAGCTTGGGGTAGGCCTTGTAGAGGTGGTAGCCCACCGTCCGGTGACTGAGGAACAACTGCGCGGCGATGTCGCGGTTGGACAGGCCCTGCGCGGCGAGCCGGGCAATCTGCAGTTCCTGCGGGGTCAGACCGGCCGCCACGCCGCCGCCGGGCGGGGGGCCCTGGTCCTGGACGCCGGTCGCGGTCAGCTCGGCACGGGTACGGGCGGTCCACGGCCGCATGCCGAGCCGGTCGAAGACCTCCACGGCGGCGTGCAACGGCCCGCGCGCCTCAGCCTTGCGCCGGGCCCGGCGCAGCCACTCCCCATACAGCAGCGCGGTCCGGGCGTACTCCAGCGGGCGGCCGTCCCGGTCGTGCCGGTCGAGGGCCGCCGCGTAGAACGCCTCGGCCTCGTCGTCGGCGGCGAGCAGCCCACGGCAGCGCAGCACGAGCGCGTCGGCCCACGGTTGCCGGACCGCCCCGGCCCACCGCGCGAAGCGTGCCAGCGGTTCGGCCGCCCGCTCCGGCTCCCCCACCCGGACGGCCGACTCCACCAGGTCGGGAACGGAACGGGTGGCGCAGATGTGATGCCGCATCGGCTCCCGGTTCAGGCGCTCGAAGCGGGCGAGCGCCGCCTCGGCGCGGCCGAGGCCGAGCTCCAGCAACCCGAGCGACCAGTACGCCCACGGCGCCCCGGGAGAGATGGCCGCCGCGGTGGCTCCCGCCAGTGCCTCCTCGGCGTTGCGCCGGCAGGCCGGCTCCTCCCCGGTGGCCGCGTCGAGGTAGGCGAGCACGCTGCTGAACTGGCTGACCCACTGCTGCTGGCCGGTGTCGCGGGCGAGCCCCAGGGCCTCGGTCGCGGTGGCGAGCGCGTCCCCGTGCCGGCCGGCGAACACCTCGCCCTCGGCGGCGAAGAACAGCACAGTCGGCAGCCGCCCGGCACCGCCGCGGGCGCGGTGCTCGGCGGCGAGCGCGGTCGCCAGTTCGTACGCGTCGGAGTCCTGGCCCAGCGCCAGCGCCGCTCCGCAGAGGATCAGGAGCACCTGGTCGGGGGCCGGGCCGCGGCGCCGCACCGCCGCGAGGGTGTCGCCCAGCGGCGGCGGCCGCTCGGCGCGGCCCGGGTCGAGGTGGACGAGGTAGCGCCCGACCGGCGCGAGGGGGTCCGCGTCGTCCAGCGGCAGCGCGGCCAGCCGGTCGAGGGTCTCCGCGAGCTGCCGTTCCCCCAGATACCAGGAGGTGTGCACGGCCTGGATCAGCAACCGGGCGGCCTGGCCCGGTTCGGTGTCGCCGATGAGCCCGGCGCCGTCGAGCAGCAGCCGGTGGGCGGTGGAGTAGGAGCCCTGCCAGAAGTCCGCGACCGCCTGCACCTGGGCGATCCGCGCCCGCACCACCGGGGCCTCGTCGAGCCGCCGGGCCGCGCGCACCCCGAGGGCCCTGGCCCGCTCCAGGTCTCCCGCCTCCAGGGCCGCCTCCGCCGCCAGGGCCTCCCGGTGAGCCCGGGCGGCCGGCTCGGCGCTCAGCCGGGCCGCTCGCTCGTACGCCGCGGCGGCCGCCACGTGGCCGCTGCGGTCACGGGCCCGGGCGGCGGTGCGTTCCAGCGCGGCGGCAACCTCCTCGTCGGCGCCGGTGGTGGCGGCCGCCAGGTGCCAGGCCCGGCGGTCGGCGTGTTCGGGCGAGTCGAGGGCGGCGGCGAGCGCGCGGTGGACGGCGAGGCGTTGCGCGAGCGGCGCCCGTTGGTAGACGGCGGCGCGGATCAGCGGATGGCGAAAGCGGATCGTGGTGCCGTCGGCGTCGCCGCGGAGCACCAGGCCGGCCCGCTCGGCGGGGGCCAGGTCCGCGATGGCCGCTCCCAGCGCGGCGGCGGCCCGCAGGATCACGGCCAGCTCACCGGTCTCGTCGGCCGCCGCCACCAGGAGCAGGCTCTGGCAGGTCTCGGGCAGGCGGCTGACCTGGCCGTGGAAGGCCAGTTGCAGGCGACCGGTGAGCGGTAGCGCTCCGGGCGAGAACGCGCTGGCGCCTTCGGCGGCCAGGGCGACCGGCAGCTCCAGCAGGGCCAGCGGGTTGCCGCGGGCCTCGGCGAGCAGGCGGTAGCGCACGGCAGGGGTGAGCGGGTGCCGGTCAAGCAGGGCCGCGGCCGCCTCCGGGGCCAGCCCGGACAGGCGCAGTTCGGCAAGGCCGGGGGCGGGGAAGGATCCCTCGCCGTCGCGGGCGGCGAAGATCATGACCACGCCCTCGGCGTGCAGGCGCCGGGCGGCGAACAGCAGCGCCTCCCGGGAGGCCCGGTCGAGCCACTGCGCGTCGTCGACGAGGCACAGCAGCCCGGTGTCGTCCGCGTACTCGGTCAGCAGGGAGAGCACCGCCAGCCCGACCAGCATCGGCTCGGAGCGGGCCGTGGGCCCGAGCCCGAACACCGCTTCCAGTGCCGTGCGCTGCGGTCCGGGCAGCGCAGCGAGAGATCCGAGCGTCGGGCGCAGCAGCAACTGCAGCCCCGAGTACGGCAGCTCGGCCTCGAACTCGACCCCCGTAGCGCGCAGCAGCCGCATGGTCCCGGCCGCCGCGGCGGCGTGGTCGAGCAGGGCGGTCTTGCCGATGCCGGGCTCGCCGCGCAGCACCAGCGACGAGCTGGTGCCCGCCCGGGCGCCCGCCAACAGGTCGGCGATCGCGTCCTGTTCGGGCTTCCTCCCGTGCAGCTCCTCCACGCCCATGATCCCATCCTGGCATCGCCGCTTGCCCCGGTCGGGACGAGGGCGAGCCGGGACAGCGCCACCGGTCCGGCCGGCCGTCGTCAATCCCGGCGCAGCTCCAGCAGGGCCTCGACCGGGTCGGAGCTGGGGGGACCGGCCGGCCACCAGTCGGTGGAACGCCGCCGGAACGGATACCAGCGCCCGTCGCGGCCGTAGCGCAGCTGCCCGTCACGCCCCACGGTCCAGCGGTTACGCCAGGTCTTCACCTCGGGTGCGGCGCGGTCGCCCTCCCACGCCGCGCGCAGCGCGTCCGTGGCCCGGGTCGCCACCTCCTTCGGTGGCCTGAACACCACCTCCAGCGCGTCCAGGCCGGCCGCGCCGGCGTACTCCCAGGCCCTGATAGCGCGGGGCAGCTCTGCTGCCCGGCCGGTGGCCTCGCCGAGCCGCTTCGCCGCCGGCGAGCGGGGCAGGCGGCTCGCCAGGCGCACCGCGTCCGGCCAGGGGTCCGGCTCAGCGGGCAGCTCCCGCGCCCGCGACGCGGTCAACAGGTCTCGGGCCCGCAGTGCGGCACCGGCGGCCAGCATCCCCAGCGCCGCCGGGTCGACGCCGGCCGCCTGGTGCGCGGCGAGCAGCGGGGCGAGCGCCATCGGTTCGCCGGGCACCGGCCCGGGCGGTTCCGGCAGCGGTGCCGGCACGGCCGCGTACGCCTCGTCGGCCGGCGTGCCCGCGAGCCCGCCCTCGGCCGCGGTGTCGACCGGACGGCGGGCGTTGCGCCGGCGCAGCTCCTCGATCAGCTCCGGCTCGGCCCGGCCGCGCATCAGCAGCAGCACGAAGGGGTCGCGGTCGAGCAGCCAGGACGCCTGATAGGACAGCGCGGCGGCATGCCGGCAGGGATGGTCCCAGGACGGGCAGTCGCACGACGGTTCCAGGTCGCCGTAGCTGGGCAGCAGCCGGACCGCGGCGTCGTCGGCGGTGTCGATCAGGTCGTGCGGCATGTCCCGGTCGAGCAGGGCGGCGATGTGCCCCGCCTTCGCGGCGACCCTGTCCAGTAGGCGGTCCCATCCGCCGTCGGTGAGGGTGCCGATGCGCACCACCGTGAGGTATGGCGTGTACTGGTCGCCGTCGTGGACCGGGGCGGAGATCCGGCCGGGGCTCACCGTGATCGGTCCCACCTGTCCGGCGAAGGCGTACCGGCGGCCGCTCCGGAGTTGCTCGGAGTCGAGCGCGCTGCGCTCCATCGCCTCGATCCAGGCGTTGCCCCACCAGGTGTCGGCGAACTTCCTGCCGATCCGCCGGCCCGGCCCGAACGCCGCGAAGGTGCGGGCGCGCCGGTCGTCCCCGGTCGCGTCGGCGTCGTCGTCCAGCTCGTCGTCGTACGCGAAGTCGACGTCCACGTCCCGCTCCTATCGCTCGTCGCGCAGCTGTACGAGCCTGAGCAGCTCGGCGTCGGAGAGTTCGGTCAGGGGGCTCTCGCCGCCGCTGAGCACCGCGTCGGCCAGCCCCTGCTTGGCTTCGAGCAGGGCGGCGATGCGTTCCTCCAGGGTGCCCTGGGCGATCAGCCGGTGCACCTGCACCGGCTTGGTCTGCCCGATCCGGTACGCGCGGTCGGTGGCCTGCTCCTCCACCGCCGGGTTCCACCACCGGTCGTAGTGGATCACGTGATCGGCGCGGGTCAGGTTCAGGCCGGTGCCCGCCGCCTTGAGCGAGAGCAGGAACACCGGCACCTCGCCGGCCTGGAACCGGCGCACCATCTCCTCCCGCTGCGGCACCGGCGTGCCGCCGTGCAGCAGCTGCGCCGGTACGCCCCGCGCGGTAAGGTGCCGGTGCAACAGCCGGCCCATCTGGACGTACTGGGTGAAGACCAGCGCGCCACCGTCCTCGGCGAGGATCGTCTCCAGCAGGTCGTCGACGAGTTGCAGCTTCTCCGACCGGCCGGTGAGCGCGCCGTGCGGCTGCTTCAGGTAGTGCGCGGGGTGGTTGCACACCTGCTTCAGGCCGACCAGCAGCTTGAGCACCAGGCCGCGGCGGGCGATGGCCGTGCTGCTGGCCCGGATCTCGGCCATGACGTCGGCGACCACCGCCCGGTACAGGGTGGCCTGCTCGCCGGTGAGGGAGACCAGGTGGTCGGTGACCGTCTTCGGCGGCAGTTCGGGGGCGACGCCGGGGTCGGCCTTGCGCCGCCGCAGGAGGAACGGGCGCACCAGCCGGAACAGCCGGTCCACGGTCGCGGCGTCCCGGTCCACCTCGATCGGGCGGGCCCATCGGGCGCGGAAAGCGGCGCTGTCGCCGAGCAGGCCGGGGGTGCTCCAGTCGAGGATGGCCCACAGCTCCGCGAGGTTGTTCTCGACGGGAGTGCCGGTGAGCGCGAGCCGTGCGCGGGCGGGGATCCGCCGCAGCGCCTTCGCGGTGTCGCTCAGCCGGTTCTTCACGTACTGCGCCTCGTCGGCGACCACCAGGCCCCACCGCGGCCCGGCGAGCACGTGGGCGTCGAGCCGCGCGGTGCCGTAGCTGGTGAGCACGAATCCGCCGGCAGCCGGGTCCAGCGAGCGCGCGGCGCCGTGGAAGCGGTGGACCGGCACGCCCGGGGCGAACCGGTGGATCTCCCGTTCCCAGTTGCCGAGCACCGAGGCGGGGCAGACCACGAGCGTCGGCCCGACGGTCGCCGGGTCGGCCTGGCGACGCAGGTGCAGCGCGATGACCGTGACGGTCTTGCCGAGGCCCATGTCGTCGGCGAGGCAGCCGCCGAAGCCGAGCGAGGTCATCCGCTGCAACCACCGCAGCCCGCGCAGCTGGTACTCGCGCAGGGTGCCGCGCAGGCCGGCCGGCGGTTCCAGCGGCTCGGGCCCGCCGGCGGGCTCGGCGATCCGCTCGCGCAGTGCGCCCAACCAGCCGTCGGCCACCACCTCGGCCCGCTCGTCCTCGACCAGGGTGCTGCCGATCAGGGTCGCGCCCAGCGCGTCGTACGCCGCCAGCGGCGGCAGCTGCCGGTCGCGGGCCTTGCGGGCCAGCTCCGGCCCGACCGCGACCCACCGGTCCCGCAGCCGGACGATCGGCCCGGACTTGGCGGCCAGGTCCATCTCCGCCTCGGTGAGCGGCGCGCCGGCCAGGGTGAGCTGCCAGCTGAGCGGCATCGGCGGGGCGCCGCGCAGGTGCGTCGCCACCTCGGCGGGCGGCTCGGGCGGGGTGCTGACCAGCACCCGAGCGTGCAGGTCGCGGGAGAGCTGTGGCGGCCACTGGAGGTCGATGCCGGCGGCGGCGAGCCGTGCCTCGGCGCCGCCCAGCAGGTCGACGAGGTCCTCGTCGAACAGGTCCAGCGAGACCGGCGCGGCGTCGTCGAGCAGCCGTCCCAGCGGCGGCCACACCGCGGCGGCCCGCCGGACGGCGAGCATCGCCTCGAAGGTGGCCCGCTCGCCGAGGCCGTGCTCGTCGCCCTCCCACAGCGCCGCGGCGTCGCTGACCAGGGTGGGGTCGGCAAGGCTGCGCATCCGCACCACGGCCGTGAGTGCGGCGGTGTCGCGGTGCTCCCGGAGTTCCAGCCGCAGCGCCACCCGTAGGCCGGTGTCCACGCCCGCGGAGACCTCCCGCGCCCAGTCCCGCAGGTCGTCGCTCGGCACCGGGTTTTCACTGGTGAAACGCGGGTCGCCGGTCAGCCAGGGCGCCGCCGGGGTGCGCGGCAGGGTATCGGCGACGGCGTCGAGGAACGCCCGGACCAGCCCCTCCGGGTCGGGCAACCTGGGCCGCTCCGCGGTGGGATCGAGCGGCACCGCACGGGCCTCGGTCGGCATCGCCGCCGCCAGGGCCCGGACGCGCTCGACGTCCGCCACGTCGAACGGGCCCACCCGCCAGGCGTCGTAGCCGTCCGGAGAGACCCCGGGTAGCAGCCGCCCCCGGGCGGCGAGGTGCAGCCCGGTCACCGCCACCGCCGACCAGAAGGCGGCGGCCGGCGTCAGTTCCTCCGCGTCCCGAAGCGCGACGAGCTGCCGGACCGCGTCACCGACCGGGACCGTGCGCACCGGAACCGGCCGGGCCACGACGCGACCCGACCCGGGCAGGGCGAGGGGCAGCTCGCCGTGCTCCCCCAACCGGTCGAACTCCGCCGACAACCCTGCGCCGGCCGGATCGTAGAAGCTGACCGCGCCGGTCCGGGGCGGTTCCCCCGGCTCGAAGACGACCGCGAGCCGTCCGGGTCGCACCGCACCTCCCGACGTGGGTCGACCGCCAAAGCCCACCCGACCAGTCTCCATCGTTGCCGTACGGCGTACCGTACACCATACGGCTCGCCGCCGCCAACGCGCCTGCACCCCGACGGCTGCCGGAAGCGGGAAAGTCGGGCCGGTGATGTCGAGAGCCCCTGGCACATGCTCCCGCGCCGGCGGGGCCGCTCAGCGCTGGCGGTTCACCCGATGTTGCACGTGCCGTCCTGTTCGTAGCATCGCTGGTAGGCCTGGGAGGTGGTCATGTCGGACGAGAATCGGGCGGAGAAGCCGAAGCTCCCGCCGCGCTGGTTCATCCGGCTGGCCTGGTCGGTGCACCGGGGCCTGTACCGGATCTCCGGCAGCCGGGTCGGGCTCTGGCGGCCCCGTGCCGACCGTTGGGGCACGTTGCGGCTGACCACCACCGGGCGCCGCACCGGCCAGCGGCGCAGCGTCATCATCGCGTACCTGGAGGACGGGCCGAATCTGTACTCGCTGGCGATGAACGGCTGGGGTGAGGGTGAGCCCGCCTGGTGGCTCAACCTGCAGGCGCATCCGGACGCGACCGTCAACCTGGTGGACGGCCAGCGGCTGGTCCGTGGGCGCGCCGCAACAGGCGACGAGCGGTCGCGGCTGTGGGCCCGCTGGCGCGACATCGAGACGAACCTCGACGCGCACGCGGCGCTGCGGTCGTCGGAGACCGCCGTGGTGGTCCTGGAGCCGCGGCCCGGCGCCGAGCACCATGCCGGTTAGCCGCGGCTACCATCCCCGCGATGGCGGAGTTCGTGCACGTCACCGGGGCGAAGTCGGCGCGACGCATCCAGCGCTCGGGAGTCGCCGCGCGCAGCCACGGGCCCACCGGTCGACGGGGCGTGTACTGCATGCCGGTGCTGCCATCGTTCACCCTCACCTACCAGTGGGTGCGTGAGCTGCGACGCTGGCACCCGGGCGTGCTGGTGGCGGTTCAGCTACGGCTGCCCGACGAGGAGCCGGTGACCGTCGGCCACTACGGTGCTCCACCGCGCCAGGCCACCGCCGCGCAGGCCGTCGCCGCCGTACGCGAGCTCGACGATCCGCGCGGCTACGAGGCGTTCGTGCCCCGCGCGATCACCACCGCAGAGGTACGACGGATCCGGGACGTCCCGCAGGGCGTCGGTTGGCGATACCTGCCGGCAGCCCACGGCCGGCGGCCCTGCCCGTGCCCGGCCTGCCTTCCCCGCGGTGGGTACAAGGCGGGCAGGTTGCGCCGCCGGTTCCCCTACGATGAGCCGCCGCGGCCGAAGAGTGAGCTGATGGCGCGGCTGAGGGCGGCAACCACGGCCGACGACATCATCGACGTGCTCGGCGAGTTGGGCCGGGGCCGACGCGGCGGCGCCGAGGAGCTGGCATACCTGGCCGATCACCCCGACCCGGACGTCCGCGACACCCTGGAGAGCGTCCTGCGGGCCTACCGGGGCCGCGAGGCACGGCGACTACGCGAACGGTTGGCGCACTCCTCTTCACTGACGTCAGCCCCGGACAACAGCTGATCGGCACCATCCACCCCGTAGCCCTGCGGCGACCTTGAGAAGAGGAGCGCTCACCGCGTGAACCCTCGCTCGAGAGCGTGGGCCAGTCGCCGTCTCCAGACGGCGGCGTTGCCGGCGATGCCCGGGTACTCGGCGGTGAAGTTGTCCCAGTCGACCGTCCAGTCGAGGACCGACGCGGCGGTGAAGTCGTCGGCCTCGCGGCCGAGCTCCGGCCGGAGCAGGTCCCGCACGAGTCGCAGGTCCACGGTGGTGTGCTCGGCGAGCAGCGTGGCGTCGTAGAGGTCCTTGCCCTGGGGGTACATGTCCGTCGCGAGCCACATCACCTTCCAGGCCAGCGACTGCGCCGGGCCGGCCGCCCGCACGGGCCGGTGCACGCCGTCCAACCGGATCGGGACGGGCTCCAGGTCGAGGTGTTCGTTGAAGACGAAGTCGGCCTGCACGAATCCGGTCAGCCCGTCGTCGGTGGTGAACGGGATGACCAGACGCCGTCCGTCGGCCCGTTCGTAGGTCCAGATGTCGGACGTCTGCACCAGTTCAGGATTGAGGCCGGCGCCCGGCCGGGCCCGCAGCGCGGACAGAATGCCGGCGAACATCGCCGTGGCCTCGTCGCTGCGGATGCTCAGCGAGAAAGGCGTCACGACGAAATCGACATCGCCGGGCTCCCGCGCGGCCGCGCCGAACCACGCCGACATCGTGACGCTGCCCCGCAGGACCAGTTGCTGCGCCCAGGGCGTGTCGGCGATGACGTTGATCAGGTGGCACATGGCGGCGCGGCGGGCAGCACGCCAGCGTTGGCCGGTGCCGGGGTCGGCGAACATCGGCTCGCCCGCTCGGTAGGCGTTCGTGTACTGCTTTAGCGCGGGATCGAACACGGCCCGCTGCCGTAGCTTGGGCCGGGGTGGCAACGGCTGATAGGTGGGCGGGTAGCCGGCCGCACCGGCAGGTGCCTTGGGCATCGTTTCCTCCCTGGTCAGTGCGATCGGTCCGGCTCGGCCGGGGCGAGCCAGCCGGCGTCGAGCTCGATACGGTCGTCGAAGACGACGTACTCCTGCTCGACGGCGACGATCTCCAGGCCGGTGCTCCGCAGAGCCGCGACGAGGTCATCGAGACGAGCGCGCGCGGTGGCGCGGCCCACCCGGTGGCACCGTTGGGTGACGAACCGCTCCTGCCGCCCGTCATCCCGCGCCCGCCGGGCGTTGCGGGACAGCCGGGCGTCGTGCCGCTCCGCCACCGTCGATGCCGTCGCCAGCGCGGAGACACCGGCGGGCAACAGCAGCTTGACGTGGTGCTCGAAATACCGTCCGGCCGGCTGGGCCGCGGCGTCCCCGTCGGTCACCGGCACACCGTCGCACCACGGCGCGGCCTCGATCTTGACCCGCGCGACGCCGAGACCGGCGGCCCGCAACCGAGCGGTCCACTGGTCGGCGACATCGCGCTGCCGGTGCAGCGGGCCGGATCCCGTCAGGGTCAGCATGGGCTGTGACGGCTTCTCGCCCTGGTCCAAGACCACGTGGGTGTACTTCAACCCGTGCTCCGCGGCGAAGCCTGCCAGCTCGCCGGCGTTCCACTCGTGCACGGTGATGTGGACCTCGAAGTCGCCACTGACATCGTTCGGGAAGCCGTCCTCGGACACGCCGCCCACCGTACGATCCCGCCCGGCACGGCCGCGACCTGGATTCCCACCGTGCGCGTGGTGACCTGGCCGCAGTTGTGCGGGAGCCTCGACGGCCAGCGCCCGGCGCCGGCCCGGCGTGGACGACATAAGGTCGACCTGCGTCGTAGGCTGCATCCTGCGCCTGATAAACCAGGAGGCTGAGGTGGCCGGGACGACGCTGGACGGGACGACGGTGGCCGAGGTGATGGCCGAGCTGGCCGCGCTCGAGGACCCGAAGGCACGCGAAGTCAACGAGAAGCACGGTGACGATCACGGTGTGAACCTCGGCAGGTTGCGTGCCCTCGCGAAGCGGCTCAAGACGCAGCAGGAACTCGCGCGGCAGCTCTGGGCGACCGGTGACACCGCGGCGCGACTGCTGGCGATCCTGATCTGCCGGCCGAAGGCGTTCGCGCGTGACGAGTTGGACGTCATGGTGCGCGAGGCGCGCACACCCAAGGTGCACGACTGGCTCGTGAACTACGTGGTGAAGAAGAACCCGCACGCCGAGGAGCTGCGCCTGGCCTGGTTCGCCGATCCGGATCCGGTGGTCGCGAGCGCCGGCTGGGCGTTGACCACCGAACGCGTGGCGAAGAAGCCCGAGGGCCTCGACCTCGCAGGTCTGCTCGACGTCATCGAGGCGGAGATGCGAGACGCCCCCGATCGCCTGCAATGGGCGATGAACCACTGCCTGGCCCAGATCGGTATCGAGCACGCCGAGCACCGCGCCCGCGCGATCGACATCGGCGAGCGCCTGGAGGTGCTCAAGGACTACCCGACGTCCCCGGGCTGCACGTCTCCGTTCGCGCCCGTCTGGATCACCGAGATGGTGCGCCGGCAGCCCGCCAGGTAGCCGGGGTCGGCTCACCTGCCGGCTACAGCCACTTGGTCAGGTTGAGCATGTTGCCGTCGGGGTCGAGCACGTGCGCGACCCGCTGGCCCCACGGCATGTCGTTGGGCTGGCCGGGCACGGCGCCGCCGGCCGACTCGACCTCGGGCAGCAGCGCGTCGACGTCCGGGACGTCCGCGCTGAGGATGATCCGGACCGGTGCGCCGATCTGGGTGTCATCCTTCTGCACGAGGCCGAGCGCGGTGTCGCCGATCCGCAGCTCGACGTAGAACTCCGGGCCCTCCTCGGGTACGCGCAGGGTCTGTATCGCGCCGAGCACCTTCTCGTAGAAGCTGCGCAGGCGGGGCAGGTCGGGCGTGCTGACGACGGGTTGGATCGAGGTCATCGGAACTCTCCTGAACGGTCGGCTGTCACGGAGGCAGACCAGTCAGCCCTCCGAAACTCATCGGTGCCGAGGAGTCCACGTGGTGGATCACGTCCCGGCAGCCCGTGATCGTCGCGTCATCGGGCGGTTGACCGCGCGTCGGCCGCGCGGGCGGTGGTGGTGAGGAGCGCGGCGAGTGCGGACCGGGCGTTCTGGAGCGTCGAGATCTTGTCGTCGAGGCCACGGAGCTGTTCCCGCAGGGTAGGCGCCGCGCAGTGCTCCAGTTCTGGGCCCGGACCCTCTACGCAGGGCAGCACCTCGCGGATGACGCTGGTGGGCAGGCCAGCGGCGAGCAACGCCCTGATGTGGCCGACCACGACCGGGGCGTCATCGGTGTACCGCCGGTGCCCACCTCCGACGCGGTACGAGGTGAGCAGTCCCTGCTCCTCGTAGTAGCGCAGGAGGCGTGGGCTGACGCCGGTCTCGCGAGCCAGTTCCCCGATCTTCATTCCCGTGTGACCTCCCTCATCCGCGCTTGAACCTCACATCGGTGTCAGATCCTACGTTTGCGATATGACCTCCTTCGTTGTTCAACGTAACGGCCGTGCGGCGACCGCCGAGGAGTTGACGCCGCTCGCCTTCGCGGGCTATGCCCACTTCACCGCCATGCAGGTACGCGGAGGCCGGGTCCGGGGCCTCGACCTTCATCTGGACCGGCTACGGCTCGCCTCGATGGAGATGTTCGGTCAGGCTCTGCCTGATGATCGGGTCCGCTCCTACCTGCGGACGGCGCTGAAGGCCGGTCCTGATGACCTCTCGCTGCTCGCCACGGTGTACTCGCCGGCGGGCGAGTTCACCGCGGCCCGGCCTGATGCGGAGCCGGAAGTGCTGGTCCGCACCGGGCCGGCCGCGTCCGGGCCGCCGGGCCCGCTGACGCTGGCGACGGTCGAGTACGAACGGGTCCTGCCGGCCGTGAAGCATGTCGGCGAGGTGGGGAAGACGTATTTCCTCCGTCAGGCCGTTGGACAGGGCTTCGACGACGTCGCTTTCGTTGACCGCCGGGGTCGACTCAGCGAAGGGTCGATCTGGAACCTGGCCTTCTGGGACGGCGCCGCGGTGGTGTGGCCCGCGGCCGAGATGCTGGGCGGGACCACGATGGGCATCGTCCGCCGGCAGTTGGATCGCCTCGGTGTCCCCCAGCGCGTCCAGGAGGTCACCCTTGCCGACCTGCCGGCGCTGGCCGGGGCCGTGGTCATGAACTCGTGGACGCCGGGTGTGGCGGTTCATCGGATCGGCTCGGTGCCGCTGCCGGAAGCACCGTCCTTCCTGGCGCTGCTGCACCGGGCGTACCAGGCCGAACCGCCGACCTCGCCGTGACGGCCGACCTGGCCCCGACTCCTGGCTGAACACGGGAGGGCCCCCTTCCAGGCGGGAGCCTGGAAGGGGGCCCTCCCACCGCAGTCACCGCCGACGGGTCACCACCGTCGACGAACGACTCTGACCGAATCCGGCACGGACCCTACGGCCATGACGACCAACCCTCCGCTTCGACCAGCGCTCACTGCATGGCGTCGGACGGGGTCGCGGCCTGTCGTACGTCGAGCGCCGGGCTGTCGGCGAGCTTCAGCCAGACGACCCCGCCGATGATCACGGCCAGCCAGACCGCGCGAACCGGGGTGAGCGACTCGGCGAAGAACACCGGGCCCAACAGCGCGGCCCCGACGGCGCCGATGCCCGCCCAGACGGCGTAGCCGATCCCGACGTCGATGCTCTTGAGTGCCACGCTGAGGCAGAACAACGTCAGGAGGAAGAAGACGACAGCGGAGATCGACCAGCCGAGGACGGTGAACCCCTGGCTCCCGCCGACACTGAGCGCGTAGCCGACCTCGAATGTGCCGGCGAGGAGAAGCACGAGCCAGGGGCCGGCCTTCTTCGAGTCGTTCATGGTCGTCGTCACGGTCATCGAATCAGTCCTTCGTGTGGTGTGGATGGGACGCGGGTCACGCGGCGCCGCTGAGCTGCAGCCCGACCACGCCGCCGATGACGATGAGGATGCCGAGCGCCTTCTTCCAGTTGAGGCGCTGAGCGAGGAAGAGCGCGCCGACGACCACGATTCCGACGCCGGCCACGCTGGTCCAGATCGCGTAGCCGACGCCGACGTCGAAGGTCAACAGCGCGAGGCTGAGGAAGAAGGTCGCAATCGCGCCGCTGGCCAGGGTGGCGATGGTCCACCACAGGCGCGTGAAGCCCTGCGCCTTGCTGGCGAAGAGGCCGACCGCGACCTCGAAGATGACGGCGATTCCCAGATGGAGCCAGCTCACGATGATCCTTTCGTCGTATCTGCTGCATGTACATGCATATTTCGGCACCTGACCGGGCTGCGACAACACCCAACCGACCCACTAGGGAGCGAGCAGGCGACCGATGTCACCCAGGGCTTGGCCCAGCTGCCGCGCATCCAACTGCGGGAAGTGCACTCCGACGTTGCCGAGAAGTTCCCGCACCCGCTGCTCGTAGGGACCCCGCACCTGCTTGAGCAGAGCCTCACCCTGCTCGGTGATGACCGCGTACACCCCGCGCCCGTCGTCCAGGCAGACGTCGCGGCGCGTCAGCCCCTTCGCCTCCAGCCGGCTCACCAGCCGGGTGACGGAGCTCTGGTTCAGGCCGACCCGTTGGGCAAGGTCGTTGACCCGCAGCTCCTTGTCGGCGGCCTGACTGAGGTACACCAGCGCGCGGTACTCCGTCAGGCCGACCCGGTAGGCGTCCGTGAGCCACCTGCCCAGACTCGCATCGACAGCGGAGGCGAAGGCCGCGACCTGCGACCAGGCCGGACTCACGACACCCGCAGCGGCGACTCCGGGTGTCGATAACTGCATGTGCATGCAGCTACCTTAGCACCGTGTCGTGGCATGACAACACCCACCGTCCAGATCGGCCGGTCGGTGCCGACCGAATCCTCAGGACCGCCCAGACCGCGATGTCCACGCCGGACGTCCGGCACCGCCCGGCGGCCGGCGATTGATCACCCGCGTCAGGGCTCGTGGGCTCAGCGACGCGGCGGGGCGCCGACGCTGCTGCGCGGAATGAGGGTCGGTGCGATGGTCCGCCTCAGCGGGCCGACGGCGTCCGACTCGAGCTGGGCCAGCAGCAGCTCCAGGCTCGCCCGACCGACCGCGGCGAAATCGGGCCGCACCGTCGTCAGCGGCGGGATGAAGTAGGCCGCCTCGGGTACGTCGTCGAAGCCGACCACGCTGATGTCGTCCGGCACCCGCCGGCCGTGCTCGTGCAGGGCCCGCAGCACACCGAGAGCCAGGTGATCGTTGGCGGTGAAGACCGCGGTGACCTCCGGCATCCGGGCCAGCATCTGCCCGCACCGGTACCCGGCCGCCGCGGACCAGTCCGCCGGCACCAGGGGCGGCACCTCGGCGCCGGCCATCTGCAAGGCCGCCTGCCATCCTTCGATCCGCCCGGCGCTGTCGAACCAGTCCGACGGCCCGGACACGTGCCAGACCGTCCGGTGCCCGGCGTCGAGGAGGTGCTGCGTGGCGGCTCGGGCACCGGCGACCTGATCGACCGTCACCAGGGGAACCGGCCGTCGAGGATCGCCGTCGACGGTCACCAGGGGCACGTCGTGGGGCAGCCGTTCGAGGGCCTCCCCGGCCGACTCGACGGGGGCGATCACCACGATGCCGGCGACCCGGTGCGCCAGGTGCCGCTCGACCGCGGCCGAGATCGACCGATGATCGAGGTCGCGCACGCTGCCGACGCTGACCGCGAAGCCGACCTCGGCAGCGGCCTGTTCGAGGGCGGCCAGCAGCGAGGCCGGGCCGTAGAGGGTGGTGTTCTGTGCCACCACGCCGATCACCTGGGATCGGCCGGTGACCAGCGCGCGGGCGGCGCGGTTCGGCCGGTAGCCGAGTTCGGCGATCGCCGCCTGGACCCGCAGCCGGGTCTGCTCGCGCACGTTCGGGTGGCCGTTGAGAACCCGGGACACCGTCTGGTGGGAGACGCCGGCGAGGCGCGCCACGTCCGTCATCGCAGGACCGCGCACGGCCACCTCACTCTCCCCACGTGCCTGCGGCGACCGCCCCAGGGCCGGCATCGGCCGAAACCGGCCGGGTGGCGCGAATCGCTCACGCAGCCGCCACGGCGGTTCTTCCGAGCGGCCGATAATTGATCGCCGACAGTCTACGCCAGCGGTCCCGCCGGGCCCGGCGCGGCCGAACCCACCGGAAGTGTGCCGTTTCCGGGGGGCCGAATAATTGACGGACACCATTTTTCGTCGCGCCGCCGGCGACGCATGGAGGTCGATTTTACGGCGCTTTCCGAAGTTGCGGAAAAATGCCGAGGAGAGCGCCAGGCGGCGGTCCGTGGGCGTCGCCCGTCGTTCACCGACCACCGGCGGCACCGAGCCGGGACGACCGTCCACGGCCACGCGGTGCCGCCCGGACCGCCGCGCACGATCATGATCGTCGGGCGGGGCCACCGACCGCCCGACCAGATCGGTCGGGCCGTCACGCGGAGCCGGCGCCCCCGCCCGGAGAGGCGGGGGCGCCGGTGTCCTCAGCAGGTCGAGTTGGTCTGGGTCAGCAGACCCATCCGCCAAGGCAGCGAGATGTACTCGCCGCCGGCGCTCGGGTCCTGCCCCTGGTAGAGGAACTGCAGCCGGCAGGGGTCGACCGGCACGGTCTGGTCGTTGCCGGACCGGATCAGCTCACCGTGGCTGAAGTCCTGCGTCCACGCGGCCCCGGAGAACGTGACATTGTTGCGGTGCGCGAACGGGTTGGACTCGGTGGCCAGGTGTGGCGTCCAGGAGCCGTTGAGGCTGCCGGACGTGAACGACCGGTACCAGCGGCGTCCGTTGGAACCGATCGCCTCCTGGAGTAGCAGGTACTGGTTGCTGCCCGCCACCTTGTACACCGCGGTGCCCTCGAACAGGTTGAAGGCGTTCGAGTCGCGCAGCGCGAACTGGGTGTTGCCGAACCCGTTCGGGAAGTTCGCCAGCGTCGTCTGCGACCGGTAGATGTTGCCGTTGTCGTCGCTGGAGAACAGGTAGCAGTTGGCGGTGTCGCAGATCATCCAGAAGTCGAGCCAGGCCCCGTTGCCCTTGTTCTGGGTGACGATCGCCGGCTCGCTGCTCATGAAGTTGCGGGGCGTCGTCCAGGATCGCGGGTTGCTCGGATCGGTGCTGGTCGAGTACGTCGGCAGCCCGGTCTGGTAGACCATGTACCACAGATTGTGCGGGGCGAAGTAGAAGATGTGCGGCGCCGCCCGGTAGCCGCGCCCGATCGGGGTGGCGGTGTCGAGGTAGGTGTGCGTCGCGGCGTTCGCCTGCGGCCAGTCCGGGAACGAGAAGTGCACCAGGTTCCAACCCTGCGAAGGGCTCGCCGTGGTCGCGTACACCTGCCACGCGTTGTTGTGGCGCACCACCGTGTAGTCCTTGATCGCCCGGACGTCCGGGTGGGCCGCATCCGGCTTCGGACCGGCGAGGACCCCGCTGGAGCTCCACCGGATCGACGACGGCAGGCCGGCACCGGGGTTGCCGGAGTCTCCGACGCGTACGAGTTGCCACTGCTGGTTGGTCCCGCCCCAGTCGTCGTACTGCACGACGTTCGCCCCGTCGGCGGTCGAGGCGCCCTGCACCTCCAGCGCCTTGTTCGAGTTCCGGTTGATCAACCGCACCTGACCACCGGCCGAGTCCGCCAACCGGAACTGCTGGTTGGTGCCGTTGTGATCCGACCACTGCACGATGCTGGCACCGTTGGCCGTGGAGAAGTTGTACACGTCCAGCACCTTGCCGGAGTGCCGCGACTTCAACCGGTAGTAGCCACCACCGGAATCCACGAACTGCCACTGCTGCCAGTTCCCGTCGTTGCGCGACCACTGCGTGATCCGCGCTCCGTCGTTCGTGGCCAGGTTGTACACATCCAACGCCTTGCCGCTGTTGCGGTTCACCAACACGTACCACGCGTTGGTGTCCACCGTCGCCGCCGACGCCGGCGACGGTGCCACCGCAACGAGCAGGCCGCCCACCACCACCGCCGCGGTGACGGCGGCGAGCCGGGATGACCATGTACGGCGAGGTGGCACGGCCCGGCTGGGCCCACCGATGGCAACCATGATTCTCCTTCGAGATCAGGAACTGGAAACGAATCCGTTGGCCGTCATCCCGGGGACACCCGGATCACCCGGGCCTGTCACGCACTCGCTCTGTGATCGCTAACAAGGCTGCCTCTGCCCAATGAGGCGCTCGATCCCCGCGATCCGCAGGGGGCCATCTCAGGCCCGGCTAGCCGAGATGGACGACCGTCCGCACATCGACTGTGAACGATAACACCAGGATAGTCAAGACGGTCGCTGGCCGGCTTTGGCCGCCACTTCCGGAGGTACCGACGACACCGCCGCGCGGCGCCTGGGGCCGGCACCGGCCGGCCCCAGCGGAACGGGGGCTCAGAACCCCCGGGCGAGCCGGTGGTACGCCTGGCTCCAGCGGATCTCGTCGGCGAAGCGCCGCGGATCGGTGTCCGCGTCGATGACGACCAGCTCCGTGCGGGTCATCTCGGCGAGGTCGTGCAGCTCCTCCACGCCGACGGCCTGCGACAGCACGGTGTGGTGCGGGGCGCCGGCGGTGATCCAGGCCTCCGCCGAGCCGGCGAGGTGCGGGCGGGGCCGCCAGACCGCCCGGGCCACCGGCAGCCGGCGCAGCGGGTGCGGTGGTGTCACCACGTCGACCTCGTTGGCGACCAGCCGGAAGCGCTCGCCCATGTCCGCCAGGCCCAGCACCACCGCCGGCCCCGGTGCGGCGTCGAACACCATCCGGACCGGATCCTCCCGGCCACCGATGCTCAACGGATGGATCTCCACGCTCGGGGTGTCGGCGGCGATGGTCGGGCACACCTCGAGCATGTGGGCACCGAGCACCAGTTCCTCGCCCGGGGTGAGGTCGTAGGTGTAGTCCTCCATGAACGACGTTCCGCCCTCGACCCCGACCGCCATCGCCTTGAGGGTGTGCACCAGCACGGAGGTCTTCCAGTCGCCCTCACCGCCGAAGCCGTAGCCGTCGCTCATCAGCCGCTGCACGGCGATGCCGGGCAGTTGGCGTAGGCCGCCGAGGTCCTCGAAGTTGGTGGTGAAGGCCCGGAAGCCGCCCTCGTCGAGGAAGGCGCGCAGCCCCAGTTCCAACCGTGCGGCGTAGCGCAGGGAGTCGTGGCGCGGACCGCCCGGGCGCAGCCGCGGGTCGACCCGGAATGTGTCGTCGTACTCCTTGACCAGGTCGTCGATCTCCGCCTCCGCCACCTGGTCGACCACCGCGACCAGGTCGTTGACGCCGTAGGTGTTCACCGACACGCCGAAGCGCAGCTCCGCCTCGACCTTGTCGCCCTCGGTCACGGCCACGTCGCGCATGTTGTCCCCGAAGCGGGCCAGCCGCAGCGAGCGCATCGCCGACCAGCCCAGCGCCGCGCGGGACCAGGCGCCGACCCGCGCGATCACCCGCGGATCGCTCACGTGGCCGGCGACGGTCTTGCGGGCGACGCCCAGCCGGGTCTGGATGAAGCCGAACTCGCGGTCGCCGTGCGCCGCCTGGTTCAGGTTCATGAAGTCCATGTCGATCTCGTCCCACGGCAGCAGGACGTTGGCCTGGGTGTGCAGGTGCAGCAGCGGTGTCTGCAGCGCGTCCAGGCCGGCGATCCACATCTTGGCCGGCGAGAAGGTGTGCATCCAGGCGATCACCCCGACCGCTCCCTGCACGGCCGCGTCCCGACAGGCCTTGAGGATGTCGGCGCTGGAGGTCAGGACCGGCTTCCAGACCACCCGGACCGGGATGCCCGGCGAGTCGTCGAGTTGCGCGGCGATCTGCCGGGACTGGTCGGCGACCTGTCGGAGGGTGTCCTCGCCGTACAGTCCCTGGCTGCCGGTGAGGAACCAGACCTCGGGTTCGGGATGCGTTGCCATGGAGTTGCCTTCCGCGAGAGGGGCGGTCACTTGAAGCGGATGCCGATGAGGCGCTGCAGGAGGATGAAGGCGAAGAGCAGGCCACCGATCACGATCCGGGTCCACCAGGAGTTGAGGCTCCCGTCGAAGGTGATCAGGGTCTGGATGACGCCCAGCACCAGCACGCCCAGGACGGTGCCGAAGACGTAACCGGACCCGCCGGTGAGCACGGTGCCGCCGATGACGACCGCCGCGATCACGTCCAGCTCCATGCCGACGGCGATCAGCGGGGCGCCGGAGAGCGTGTAGAACGACAGCAGGATGCCGCCGATCGCCGAGCAGAGCCCGCTGACCGTGTAGACGGCGATCCGGGTACGGCCCACCGGCAGGCCCATCAGCAGCGCCGACTGGGGGTTGCCGCCGATCGCGTACACGGTGCGGCCGAAGCGGGTGTACGCCAGCACGTACGCGGCGACGAGGACGACCGCGAACGCGATCAGCACGCTGATCGAGACGAAGTTCCCGCGCGGGTCGCCGATGCGCTGCTGCGACGCGGCCGTCCAGAAGCCGTCGGTGATGGGGATGGACGACTGGCTGATGAAGGTGCACATGCCGCGAGCGAAGAACATGCCGGCGAGGGTGACGATGAACGGTTGGAGTTCGAAGAAGTGGATCGCGCAGCCCATCAGGAAGCCGAGTGTGGGGCCGATGAGCAGCGCGATGACGAGCACCAGCGCCGCGGGCAGCCCGTCGCGCAGCAGCGACGCCGACACCATCGCGGTCATCGCGACGACGGAGCCGACCGAGAGGTCGATGCCCCCGGTGAGGATCACGAAGGTCATGCCGACCGCGACGACCAGCAGGAAGCCGTTGTCGATGAAGACGTTGAAGACGACCTGAATGTTGGAGAACGCCCGGTACTGGGACACGCCGATGCCGTACATGACCAGCAGCAGGGCGAGGGTGACCAGGACCGGCACGTGCCGGCGGGGCAGACTGGGCCGCCAGCCGCGGACGCCGGTCAGCGACGTGCTGCTCATGCGGCCACCTCTTCCTTCTCGCGCGGTGCGGCCGCCGGCCTGGTCCGAGGTGAACGCCGTCGACGATTGAACTTCGCCCGGAACGCCGGCGCCTGGATGAGGCAGACGGCGATGACGACGACCGCCTTGAACAACAGGGACGTCTGCGGCGAGATGTCCATGGCGTACACCGTGGTGGTGAGGGTCTGGATGATCAGCGCGCCGAGGACCGTGCCGCTGAGGGAGAACCGGCCGCCGGCGAGGGAGGTGCCGCCGATGACCACCGCGAGGATGGCGTCGAGCTCCACCCACAGACCGGCGGCGTTACCGTCGGCGCTGGAGACGTTGGCGGTGATCATGAATCCGGCGATCGCGGCGCAGGCGGCGCTGACCACGTACACCAGGAAGATGATCCGGCTGGAGCGGATGCCGGCGAGCCGGCTGGCCTCGGCGTTGCCGCCGACCGATTCGACGATCAGGCCGAGGGCGGTGCGCCGGGTGAGCGCGGCGACGAGCAGGGCCGCGGCCAGGGCGATGAAGATGGCCAGCGGCAGGGTCAGGAAGTGTCCGAGCCCGATCGCCCGGTACGGGGCGGAGTTGATCGTGACGATCTGACCCTCGGTGAGCAGTTGTGCGAGCCCTCGGCCGGCCACCATCAGGATCAGGGTGGCGATGATGGGCTGGATGCCGATGACGGCGACCAGCACCCCGTTCCAGGCGCCGAGCACGAGTGCGGCGCCGAAGGCGAGGGCGAGTGCCGTGAAGACAGTGGACAGGCTGTTCGGGTCGGGCGCCTGACTGATGACGACGCAGGCGATGGCGCCGCTGATGGCGCAGAGCGACCCGACGGACAGGTCTATGCCGCCGGTGGCGATGACGAGGGTCATGCCCAGCGCCACCAGCATCAGTGGTGCGCTCAGACGGAGGATGTCCACCGGGGTGCCGTAGAGGTTGCCGTTCTTGACCTCGATGGACAGGAAGCCGGGCCGGTAGATGGTGTTGGCCAGGATCATGATCACCAACACGAGCGCGGGCCAGAACAGGCGGTGGCCGGTCAGCGGACGGAGGCGCTCGGCGACGGCGCTCATCGTTGCACCTCCTCGTTGCTGGTTCCGCTGGCGATGGTCTGCATGACACGGTCGGCGTCGAGGCTGTCGTCGTTGTCGAGCTGGGCCACCATCGTCCGGTCGCGCATGACGGCGACCCGGTGGCTCAACCGCAGCACCTCTTCCAGCTCGGCGGAGATGAACAGAACTGCCACTCCCCCGTCGGAAAGCTCCACCACCAGCTTCTGGATCTCGGCCTTCGCGCCGATGTCGATGCCGCGGGTGGGTTCGTCGAGGATCAGCAGACGTGGTTCGGTGATGAGCCAGCGGGCCAGGAGCACCTTCTGCTGGTTGCCACCGGACAGGTTGCGCACCGGCAGGTCGGGGTTCGCCGGTCGGATGCTGAGCGCCTTGACGTACCTCTCGACGAGCTCGTCCTGCCGCCGCCGGGGGATCGGCCGCAGCCAGCCACGGGCCGCCTGCATGGCGAGGATCATGTTCTCGCGGACCGACAGCTCGGGGACGATGCCCTCCGCCCGGCGGTCTTCCGAGCAGAATCCGACGCCGTGGTCGATGGCCTGCACCGGGTTGCGCAGCGACGCCTTGCTGCCCCGCACCGCGACCTGGCCGTGGTCGGCCCGGTCGGCACCGAAGAGCAATCGAGCCACCTCGGTGCGGCCGGAGCCGAGCAGTCCGGCCAGGCCGACCACCTCACCGGCGTGGATACGCAGGCTGAACGGGGCGACGGCGCCCTTGCGGCCGAGCTGCGTGGCGTCGACCAGCGGGGTCTCGTCGGGCCGGACGGCGGTGCGCTTCTGCTGCTCGTCGAGGCGCTCCAGGACGTCGAGTTCCTTGCCGATCATCTTCTCGACGAGGCTGAACTGCGGCAGCTCGCCGGTCCGGTACTCCCCCACCAGGGCGCCGTTGCGCAGCACCGTGATCCGGTCGGCGACCGCGTACACCTGGTCGAGGAAGTGCGTGACGAACAGGATCGCGATGCCCTGGTCACGCAGCTGGCGCATGATCCGGAACAGCTGTGCCACCTCGCCGGCGTCCAGGCTGGAGGTCGGCTCGTCGAGGATCAGCACCCGGGCCCGCACGTCGATCGCCCGGGCGATGGCGACCATCTGCTGCACGGCCAACGAGTACGTGCCGAGCTGCGCGGTGACGTCGAGGTCGAGGTCGAGCCGGGCCAGGAGTTCCCGCGCCCGCCGGCGCATCTCCCCCCACCGGACGGCGCCCAGGCGACGCGGCTCCCGGCCGATGAAGATGTTCTCCGCCACCGACAGGTTGGTGCAGAGATTGACCTCCTGGTAGACGGTGCTGACGCCGGCGGCGGCCGCCTGCATCGGGCCGGTGAAGGCGACCTGCTCGCCGGCGAGGGTGATCACGCCGTCGTCGGTGTCGTAGACGCCGGTCAACACCTTGATCAGGGTCGACTTGCCGGCGCCGTTCTCACCCATGAGGGCGTGGACCTCGCCGGGAAACAGCCGGAAGTCGACGTCCTGGAGGGCGCGGACCCCGGGGAAGGTCTTGCGTATCCCGGTCATGGTCAGGATCGGCTGGCTACCTGTCATCCCATCAGACCTCTTCTGGATGGTGTCGGTAGGAAGGAGCGGCACGACGGGCCGGGGCCGCCGTACGCGGACGGCGGCCCCGGCGTCGTATCAGTACTTGCGGTTGGGCAGGGCCTCCTTGGCCTGCTCCTGGGTGAAGGTGGTCTCCTCGGTCTCGATACGGGCGGGGATCTCCTCGCCGGCGTGGACCTTCTTCACGAGTTCCATGAGCTGCGGGCCGAGCAGCGGGCTGCACTCCGCGATGAAGTTGAACTTGCCGTCCGCGAGGGCCTGCATGCCGTCCTTCACCGCGTCGACGGTGATGATGACGATGTCCTTGCCGGGCGTCTTGCCCGCCGCGGTGATCGCCTCAAGGGCACCCAGGCCCATGTCGTCGTTGTGCGCGAAGAGCACGTCGATCTTCGGGTTGGCCTTGAGGAACTGTTCCATGACCTGCTTGCCGTCGGCGCGCTTGAAGTCACCCGACTGGGAGGCGATGATCTTCAGGTTGGGGTTCGCGGCGATCGCGTTCGCGAAGCCTTCCTTGCGGTCGTTGGCCGGCGCCGAGCCGGTCGTGCCCTGGAGTTCGACGATGTTCACCGGCCCGGTCGCGCTCTTGGTCTGCTCGACCAGCCACTCGCCGGCGAGGCGGCCCTCCTTGACGAAGTCGGAGCCGAGGAACGACTTGTAGAGCGTCTTGTCGGGCGAGTCGACGGCGCGGTCGGTCAGGATGACCGGGATCCCCGCGTCCTTGGCCTCCTTGAGGACGGTGTCCCAGCCGGACTCCACCACCGGCGAGAAGGCGATCACGTCGACCTTCTGCTGGATGAAGTTCCGGATCGCCTTGATCTGGTTCTCCTGCTTCTGCTGGGCGTCGTCGAACTTCAGCTCGATCCCGGCCGCGGCGGCGGCCTCCTTGATCGAGGTGGTGTTCGCCGTCCGCCAGCCACTTTCCGCGCCGACCTGGGAGAAGCCCAGAACGATCTTGTCGCCGGCGCCGGAACCGCCGCCGGTGTCACTGTTGCCGCAGGCCGCCAGGCTGCCCGCGAGCAGCACCGTGGCGACGGTCGCGATGATGGCGCGTGCTGTTCCCGTGGTTCTCATCGGTTCTCCTCGGGGGTTGGGTCATCCGGATCGCGGCCTCGACGGTGTGCGGCCCGGCTGTGGTGGAGGTGCGTGCGACCGGAGCGGCGGATGAGCGGCGCCGGCCCGGAGGTGCGGGGGCCGCTCAGCCCGTCGCCGGGCGTTGGCCGTAGACGTTCTGGTAGCGGTCGTGGAGCGAGTCGATGTCGGCCTGCGCGATCGGCAGCGGCTGCCCGAGGGCGCGGGCCAGGTGCGCGGTGCGGGCCACGTCCTCGCACATCACCGCGGCCTTCACCGCCGCGCGGGCGTTCCTGCCGATCGTGAAGACCCCGTGGTTGCGCATGAGCACCGCGGGTGAGCGGTGCCCGGACAGGGTGCTGACGATCCCCTTGCCGATGTCGTCCCCGCCGATCAGCGCGAACGGCCCGACCGGGATCTCTCCGCCGAACTCGTCGGCCTGGGCGGTCAGCCAGCACGGGATCGCCTCGCCCCGGGCCGCCCAGGCGGTGGCGTAGCCGCTGTGGGTGTGCACGACGCCGCCGACCTCCGGCATCGCGCGGTAGACGTACGCGTGGGCGGCGGTGTCGCTGGACGGGGCGCCGGCGCCGTCGACGACGTTGCCGTTGAGGTCACAGACGACCATGGCCTCCGCGGTGAGGTCGTCGTAGTCGACGCCGCTGGGCTTGATGACCATCAGCTCCCGGCCGGGGACCCGGGCCGACACGTTTCCGGCGGTCCACGCCACGAGGTCGTACCGGGTGAGTTCGCGGTGCAGGCCGGCGACGGTCTCCCGCAGCGCGGCGACCTGTCGGGTCAGGTCGGTTTTCATCCGGCCACCTCCAGAACCGGGTCGGCCTGCGGCGCGGACCCGTCGAGGGCCGCGTTCCGGATCGCCCGCAGGCGGAGCATGACGTCGTTGCCGCCGCGGCCGAAGTGGTCGTGCAGCGCTCGGTACTCGGCGAAGAGGGCGTCGTAGGCGCGCACGTTGTCCGGGTCCGGCCGGTAGACGCCCTCGTGCACCCGGCCCATCGCCGCCGACGCCTCGTGGATCGACGGGTACGCCCCGGCCGCGACCGCCGCGTGGATGGCCGAGCCGAGCGCCGGCCCCTGGGCGGAGCCGATGATGCTCAGCGGGCGGTTGGTGACGTCGGCGTAGATCTGCATCAGCAGCCGGTTCGAGGTGAGGCCGCCGGCCACGACGAGGTCGGTGACCGGCACCCCGGCGGCGACGAACGCCTCGATGATCATCCGAGTGCCGTACGCGGTGGACTCCAACAGCGCCCGGTAGACGTCCTGCGGCCGGGTGGCCAGCGTCAGCCCGACGATCAGGCCGCTCAGGTCGTGGTTGACCAGCAGCGAGCGGTTGCCGTTCCACCAGTCGAGCGCCATCAGGCCGTGCGCCCCGACCGGCTGGGCGGCGGCCAGTTCGGTCAGCCGCTCGTGCGAGTCCGCGCCGGCCGGAGCGGCGTGCTTGACGAACCAACCGAAGATGTCGCCGACGCCGCTCTGCCCGGCTTCGTAGCCCCAGGCAGCGGGGCTGATGCCGCCGTCGACGACGCCGCACATGCCGGGCACCTCGGCGGGCCGGTCGCCGTTGAGGACGTGGCAGGTGGACGTACCCATGATGGCCACCAGCCGGCCGGGCGTCAGGGCCCGGGCGGCGGCGGCGGTGACGTGCGCGTCGACGTTGCCGACCGCGACCGCGATGCCCTCCGGCAGCCCGGTCCAGGCCGCCGCCCGGGCGGTGAGGGTGCCGGCGCGGGCGCCCAGTGGCAGCAGCGGACCGTCCAGCTTGGTCACGAAGTCGGCGAAGCCCGGGTCGAGGGCGCTCAGGTAGTCGCTCGACGGGTACCGGCCGTCCTGCCGGATGCCCTTGTAACCGGCGGTGCAGGCGTTACGGGTCTCGGTGCCGCACAGCTGCCACACGATCCAGTCGGCCGCCTCGATGAAGCGTTCGGCCCGCCGGTAGACCTCCGGGTCCTCCACGAGGAGTTGCAGGCCCTTGGCGAACTGCCACTCGGCGGAGATCTTGCCGCCGTAGCGGCCGATCCACGGCTCGCGCCGCTCGTGGGCCAGCGCGTTGATCCGGTCGGCGTGCGGCTGGGCGGCGTGGTGCTTCCACAGCTTGACCCAGGCGTGCGGCCGGTGGCGCAGCTCCGGGATCTCGCACAGCGGGGTGCCGTCGGCGAGGGTCGGCAGGACCGTGCAGGCGGTGAAGTCCGTACCGATCCCGATGACCTGGTCGGGGTGTACGCCGGCGGCGGACAGCGCGGCGGGGACGGCGTGGCGCAGGACGTCCCGGTAGTCCTCCGGGTCCTGCAGCGCCCAGTCGGGGGGCAGCGCCGGCCCTCCGACGGGGAGCGCGGACTCGATCACGCCGTGGCGGTACTCGTGCACAGCGGTGCCGACCTCGGCGCCGTCGCGTACCCGGACCACCAGGGCCCGCCCGGAGAGCGTGCCGTAGTCGACTCCGACCACGTACCGCTCGCCAGCCCCGTCGGCACTGCTCATGACCACCTCCGAACCGTCACGGCTCAGTGTTAACGCTCACATCCAGGCTCGTCAAGATACTCATCGGCAACAGCTCCGTAACGTACGGCGGTGACGCTCCGTACGAATTAGACGGTTATGCGCGGATGGCGGATCACCTGGACCGACAGCCGGTGGCACCTGGGTCCGGTCGGTGATGTGTTAACGAAAACAGCGAGCGATTGGCGTGGCTCCGCTCAGGCTTCGGCAGCCGGCGGCGCGGACGGCGGCAGCGGCAACTCGACGGCCTCCTCGACCCGCATCGTCGAGTGCGCCGGCGGCAGCTTCTCCGCTCGCGATGAGCGGCTGTGCAGCCGCCCCCGGCCGGTCGGGTCCGGCCGCCCGTCCACCTGGCAGGTCACCATCCGGATCGGCGCCGGTGGCGCGGTGAACCGGCCGGCGCCCCAGCGCACCCAGAGCGGGATCCGCCCCGCGTCGGCTTCGGCGAGCAGCTTCTCCCAGGTCCGGCGGCGCGTACCGTGATCGATCTCGATGACGACCGGTGGCCCGTCCGGGCGCGCACAGGCCACGTCGAGCACCGACCGCTGTGCGGACATCGGCGGCGGCAGCGGCAGCACGCTGGGTGCCCGCCGGTAGACCCGCCAGCCCTGCTCCGTCGCCCAGCCCACCACCGCCTCGATCAGCCGGGCGGTGACCTGGTCGGTGGTCAGGTCGGTGAAGGTGACAGCATCGAGCCGGTCCCCCAGCGACGCCGCCAAGCGCTCCCCGTCCGCACCGACCACCACCGCCGCAGGGTAACCGCGCGCCGGCCGTCGCCGCCGGCAGGGCACCGGGAGGCCGGGTCAGTCGGAGCGCCCAGACCGCCCCGCAGGTCGGCCCCGGGTCACCGCGACCCGGAGCCGGCCGCCGTTCCCCCGCTGTCCGCAGCGGACACCTGCTCGGCCGCGCTGGTTAGCCGGGCCGCCAGCGTCCTGACGTGCTCGACGAGCTCCGGGGGTTCGTGCACCTGGAAGTCGAACCCCTTCGTCGCCACGTAGATGGCCAGCTCGTCCAGCGAGTTGGACCCGGCCCGCAGGGTGCAGCTGTGCTCGTCGATCGGCTCCAGTGCCCCCGTGGTGGGCGCGATCCGCTCCGCCGCGGTCTCCGCGCTGACGTGCAGGGTGATGCGAGGTCGCCGACCTCGGTCCAGGCCGCCCGACCCGCACCATCGGTTACGCCACCACAGCCGAACTGGGCCAGACGGCCGCCCTTCGCGCCCTGATCCGCGAGCTACGGGCAACGGCCGCACCCGCGATCCGCAGGGTCACGACGTCCGCGACCCCCACCATCGTCGCGACGCCGACCCGGCCGTGACCTTCCCAGCCCGGCAGGTCGAGGGCTAGTGCGGCGTCCACGCCGGTGCCATCATCGGCACATGTCGATTCGTAAATTTCTGCCACGACTCGCGACCCGGTCGGCACTGGTCTTCATGACCGTCCTCGCCGCCGCCGGCGTCCCCGCCCTGCTCCCCGCGCCGGCCAGCGCCGCCGAGCCCGACCCGGTGCTGAACAGACCGGTGTTCAGCCGGCCGCTCGGCTCGGCCGGCGAGCAGAATGCGATCTTCATGCAGCTGGCCCGGATCATCGACCGGGTGCCGGCGGGCGAAGAGATCCAGATGTCGTGGTTCCACTTCTCGTTCTCGGACGTGACGGATTCGGCCACCACCCCGGACATCCCCGGCCGCCTGATCCGGGCACACCAACGGGGCGTCCGGGTGAAGATCATCCTCGACCAGTCCTCGGCCACCGGGCGCCCGTTCCAACGCCTGCAACCGGCCCTCGGCTCGACCGACACCGCCGGCTCGTACATCGTGCACTGCGCGGACCGGTTTCCCAGCCAGGACCGCGGCTGCATCGGCACCCGGGCGATCCACTACACCGACTCGACGGTCACCGCGTACAACCACAACAAGTTCCTGACCGCCTCGAAGGTCGTGCTCGACACCGGGGCGATCGTGTCCAACGTGGTGTTCCAGGGCTCGGCGAACCTGACCTGGTGGGACGCGAACGAGGCGTACAACAACGGGGTCACGTTCAGCGACGCCACCACGTACAACGCCTACCGGACGTACTTCGCGGACCTGCGCTCGCACCGGTACAGCTCGACCGGCGACAACGACTACTACTGGCTGACACCCACCGGCAGCACCTACAAGGCGCACTTCTTCCCGCGCCGGGAACGGTCCGGCCAGCCGGTCTCCGACCCGGCCACCGACACCGTGGTCAGCATCCTGAACGCGGTGACCTCGTGCAGCTACGACGACGCGGGCACCCGCCGGCAGACCGACGTCCGGGTCAACATGTACTCGTTCACCCGACCCGAGGTGGCCAAGCGGCTCACCGCGCTGCGCAACGCCGGGTGCTGGGTCGACGTCGTCTACACCGAGGCCAACACCGCGGTGCTCAACGCGCTGGGCAGCAACATCCAGCTCACCAGGTGCAACTTCAACGTCGGCCCGGGGCTGGACGTCCGGACCCACAACAAGTACATGCTGATCGACGGCGCGTACGACGACGACATCGTGCCCCGGGTCTTCACCGGCAGTCACAACTACGCCGTCTCGGCGCTGCGGCAGGCCGACGAGACCCTGTTACGGATCATGGGGCGCGGCATGCACGACGACTACCTGCGCGACTTCTGGCACGTCCGGGACACCTGCCGAGCCCGCGGCGGAGCGATCCGCTGAGCGTCCGGAAGGGGCAACTTCAGTTCGTGACCTCGCTGGGCTGACTCGACACTTCGGCGGTCGACGGGTCGACACCGTGGTCCCGGAGGATCCGCCGGCCGAGAGCCCGGACCACCTCGCCCAGTGCCCCGAGAACCATGGCGAAGCTGCCGGACAGAAAGAAGTACCTCGCGGTGTGCGCGATGTCCATCACGAACAGCACGCTGCCGACGAGGAAGAAGACATTGCCGACCAGGCCGATGGCCAGGTGGACCAGCGGATACCGACGGATGAACGCCACGAGTCCCCGACGACGCCCGGGTGTCAGGTTCGGCGGGGACATTCTCGACACCTGGGGATACTGTCCTGCTCTCTTCAGGTGCACTCCCGGCGGATACACGGGATGCACGCGTGCAAGGTCAAGATGCGGCGGTACCCGGACGTCGGATCGGTCAAACGGGCGGCCGCGAGCAGGTCACTCGGCGGCGGGCTGGGCACGCCCGGAGCCGGCGGCCGGCGCTCTGCCCGTAGCCGTCCGCGCCCGGGCCTGCCAGGGCCACCGCCCCTCCAACTCGACCTCCAGCGAGATGCTCAGGAAGGTACGCACCGCGACGATCAGCGCCAGGACACCGACGCTCTGGAACGTGGGCGAGACGGCCACCGTACGGATGATGTCGCCGGCCACCAGGAACTCCAGCCCCAGCAGGATCGCCCGGCCGACCCCCTGCCGAAACTGGGGGTAGACAACGATCAGCTCCCGGACGCGCACGTAGCGGTAGACGAAGACGACGGTCGCGATGACGACGCCGACCGCGATTATCAGCACGCCAACGAGATCCAACAACTCGCCGACCCGCTCGGCGATCTCCTTCATGGACAACTGCCGATCCTCCTTCCGTCGCTGACAAACCAAGGCGATGACGGCAGAGGTTGCCTGGACCGTCACGGCGCGGTCCGTACTCGGCAGCCAGGCGAGGAGACCGGTGCCGCCGGCCTCCACGCGGCGCCCGTCGCGCATGGTGACCGCGCGACCGGGTGGAGGCCTCCGACCCCGCCACTCACCCGGCCGTCGCACGTTCATCAACGACCTCGGGCCGGAATCGACTCACCTCCCTGGCCTTTCTGGCACCGACCTCGGCTGTCCGCGGCGGCCTGATCGAACCTGTCCGGCGAGGCGATGCACACGACCGACGCCGAGCGCCCGTCCCTGGAGACAGGCCGCCCCGGCACTTCCAGCGAAGAGGCGCTACTCCGGGCCAGGGCATCGCCCCGGCCCGGAGCAGACCTGCGGTTGCGGTCGGGCTGATCAGACGAAGTTCACGTCACTGCACCACATGTACGTCTGGTCCATGTGCGATGCCTGCCAGATGACGAACACGATGTGGCGTCCGGTGTAGCCGGAGGTCGAGACGTTGAACGAGATGTTCTGCGACGGCGCGTACCTCCCGGTCTGCGTGATGAAGTCGAGGTTCCCCCAGCCGAGGCGCTGGGTGGCCGGGTTGAACCCGTTCTTGCTGACGTAGACCCGAAGGAAGTCGGCACCGTGGCTTGCCTGGTCGTACAGGTGGACCGTGAAGTTGCGGCTGACGTTGGTCGCCTTCCACGCTCCGGGCTGGTTCAAGCTGTCGTTCCTGGAGAGACCGTTGCTGCACAGCTGTCCGTCGGGGGTACGGCCCTGGAAGTTCCCGCCGAGGCCGTCCCGCAGCGCGCTCATCCAGTTCCACATGGTGTCGGGGTTGGCCTGGAACGCCCGCCAGCACATGGGGTCCTGCTGCTGCATGGCCGGGTTCGTGTGGTTGCTTCCCCAGGTCTTCCAGCACTGGTAGGCGCGGGACGCCGGGTTGATGATGGTGCCGTGGGCCTGGGCCGCCCCGCTCCAGGGCAGCAAGCCGACCATCATGGTGAGCAGCAGGACGACCGCTCGAAGGGGCTTGCGGACGGCCGGACGGGATCGCCCGGCGGGTTGATCGGGCCTGCGTGAACGCATGGCACATCCTCCGTTCTTCGGCTAGGTCCGCCATGGGAGCGCTTCCACCACCGAGCTTTGCAGCTACCGGTCCGGATATCAACGTTTCTCGATGAATTTGCCGAGACTCGGGACGACGGTCCCCGCACCGGCGCCGCCAGCCTGGGGGGCCGGATCCACGCTGAGGACCGTCGATGTTGCCGGAGCGGGGGCAGGCGTGCTGGAATGGCTCACATCGCCGCAGCGCGGGGGCAACCGCGCTGAGCACGGCCAGCACGGGAGCATCGCAGTGCCGGTAGCGCGCCGCTCTGGCAGACGCTCGCGCGCCGCATCGCCGGGCCATCCTCACGACGACGACGGGCACACATCTCCGGGCAGATGTCCCCGCCGTGCGTAACTCCGGTACGTGTCACCGCGACGGCTGACGCGCTCGTCCGACACGCCGGAGGTGTCCCATGCGGTCTGCCAACGCGGCACAACCGGCGACGAGGTGAGAAGCAGCATGAATTCCCGGGAGGGTTTCGCGGGGTGGTACCGGAACCGCTTCGTGTGGGTGGCGGCGATCCTGGCGGTGACGGCCGGCGCGGTCGTACTGACGAACTCGGCCGGCTCGGAGGCGGAGCCGGCGGATCTGCGAGCGCAGATCATGACCCGGATGCGGACAACGCTCGAACAGGCCGACCCGGGGCAGCACAACCACGCCGGGCACAACACCCAGCAGGCCGCCACGACGGCGGCGGCGAAGCCGACGGTGATCTGCGGAGTCCGCGTCTACGGCTACGAGCCGGCCGAGGTCACCACCCTCGCCGACGTACGGACGGTCTACGGCTTCCACCTCTGCGGGGTCGCCGAGCAGAAGCGCCCGTGGGACTGGGCGGTCAAGCTGGCCGGGCCGGTGATCATGGACATGTCCAGCCAGCCGCCAGGGATTCAGGTGGTCGAGGCGACCGCCGACGTCATGTTCGTCGACCGGCTGCGGGAGATGTTCCCCGAGAGGTACGCGGAGCTGGCGCTCAAGGAAGCGCTGGCCGAGTCGGAGATGGCCGACCTGCGCCGCCGGTACGACGCCGCGGCGGGGCTCTGACCATGCCGGCGCTCAGGCACAGCGATTAGCTCGACCGCCGGAGGACAGCCGGCTTCACCGTCCCTGGCGCCAGCCCTGGGTGGCTCCTTCGGCGCTGCTGACGGGCCGGACCGTACCGCCGGCATGACCGGGCTGGCCCACCTCACCTGTCGCTCCGGCACCGCTGGGTCCGGTGCGCCCGGCACCCTTGCGGCGCCGAGCCGCCGCGGCTCCGGCCGCTCCCGCCGCGAGCAGCGCCGCCATCAGCGGCCACCGAGGGCGACGCGTCGCGGCTGGTTGCCGCTTCGGAGTACGACGACGAGCCGCGGCCTCGCGCCCCTTCTGCAGGAACCTCTGCGCTCTCATCTTTTCATTGTCGGCAGCCGCGCCGACCCGGGTGGCGAAATCGATGCCAACAGATGGCCCGGCGGATCAGGCCGCGGCCGGTGGCGAGGACGGAGGTGGCGGTCGGGTGCTGGGGCTGGCACGAGTGCATGGTTGACACGTGCCTGCGGAGTCGGTAGACCAGCTGAGATGCTTGATCACGCAGGACCGGGCCGAGCGGAGCGGCGGGCAGCCGTTCGCGCCTACCGGCAGGTGCCTGCGGCTGTGCGTCGCGACGTCATCCGGTATTCCAACAAGAGACGCTCCCACCCGGATCCGCTGGTTGCTGCAGCAGCCGAACGATGGGCACGGACGGTTCTCCGGCCCGCCTGGTGGAACCGGATCCCACCCTTCGTGTTACCGCTGCTGAGCGTCTTGCTGATGGCCGGCGGATGGGCCTCCGGGAGCCTTTTCCTTGGGTGGTGGTGCGGGGTAGGCGGTTTCGTACCTCTCGTTCTCGGCCTCGTGTCGTGGAATCAACGGCAGGCGGCCAAGCAGATACTCGAGTCGTCGCACGAGCCGACGCGGCCCTGATCGGGCGCCGCTACCGTCCTGCGCTACGTGTTCAAGCCTTGTCGGGGATGACCAGTCCGGTCTGGTAGGCGATGACGACCAGCTGTGCGCGGTCACGCGCACCCAGTTTCGCCATCGCGTGGCTGACGTGGGTGCGCGCGGTGGCCGGGCTGAGGAACAACTCGGCACCGATCTCGTGGTTGCTCAGGCCCTGCCCCACCAGGGCCAGCACCTCGCGCTCGCGCTGGGTCAGCACCGCGAGCCGGTCCTCCGCGGCCCGGGTGGCTGTTCGTTGCGCGGTGAACTGGCCGATGAGTCGTCGGGTGATCCGCGGCGCGAGCAGCGCATCTCCGGCAGCGACCACCCGGATGGCATGCAGCAGTTCGGCCGGTCCGGCGTCTTTGAGCAGGAAGCCGCTGGCGCCGGCTTGGAGTGCCTCGAAGACGTACTCGTCGGTGTCGTAGGTGGTGAGGATGAGGACTCGGACCTGCTCCAACCCGTGCGTCGCCGTGATCTGAGTGGTGGCTTGAATTCCGTCCAGCCTCGGCATGCGGATGTCCATGAGGACGACGTCGGGGCGGGTGGCGCGCGCCCGCTCGACGGCTTCGGCGCCGTTGGTGGCTTCTCCCACCACCGTGATGTCGTCCTCGAGGTCGAGCAGGACCTTGAATCCGGACCGCACGAGACCCTCGTCGTCGGCCAGCAGCACCGTGATGGGAGCGGTGGTTGACGGTGACGCGGCGGCGGCGTTCACAGGCGTGCCCCGGTCGGCGCGAGCGGCAGCCGGGCCGTGACCTCGAACCCTCCGGCCGGGGTCGGTCTGGCGTCGAGTTCTCCGCCCAGCAGTCGACAGCGCTCGCGCATTCCGAGGATCCCGCGGCCGTGCTCGGCCGGGCCTCCGGTGATGGTCCGAGGCTGCGGCGGTAGGCGTGGACTCGCGGGGTCATCACCGGGGACGGCACGGCGGCCCTCATCGGTCACCCGGATCTCCAGGGCGTCGATCCCTGGATTCAGCGCTACCGTCACCCGGGTCGGGCCGACGTGGCGGATCACGTTGGTGATCGATTCCTGCAGGATCCGGTAGGCGGCGCTGCCCACCGCGCTCGGCAGCGGTGCCGCGGGCGGGCTCTGCTCGAGCTTGATGTCGAGCCCGGCGTCGCGGGCCTTGGCGGTGAGTTCGTCGATCTGCTCGAGCCCGGGGTACGGCAGGCGTCCGTCGTGGTCGTCCCGGAGCACCCCGAGGATGGCCCGCATCTCGCGCAGTGCCCGGGAACTGGTCTGTTCGATGGTCTGCAGCGCCTCGCGGGCCACTTCCGGCCTCTTGTCGAGCACGTGCGCGGTGACACCGGATTGAACGTTGATGATCGCGATGGCGTGCGCGACGGTGTCGTGGACCTCGCGGGCGATCCGGAGCCGTTCGGCGTCGACCCGCGCCCGCGCTTCCTCCTCGCGAGTTCGTTCAGCCAGCTCAGCACGCTCCTGAGCTTCGGCGGCGATGACCCGCCGGGACCGCACGGATTCGCCGAGGGCTGCGCTCATCACCGACGCACCGATCCGGAAAAACACCCAGCCGATGGCAGCGCGTGGCTCGATGTCGGCAGCGGAGACCAGCCACCCGGTGGCAAGCACCGCGATACCCGCACCGGCGATCACCACTGACCGACGCCCGTCGCCGTACGCGGTGAGGGTGTACAGGGCGACGAAGAGCCCGAGCCAGCCGGGCCCGTCCGGGAAGTCGACGCTGTAGTACGCGAGGCTGGCGAGCGCGGCGGTGACGAACACCGGCACCGGCCACCGGCGGCGGACGGCCAGGGCGAGGCCACTCACCGCCAGCAGCACATATCCGAGGTTTCCGAAGTCGGTGAGCGGGCGCGGTGCCCCCTCGATGGCAACCTTGGCGACCGTGCCCTGCACCTGCATCACGGTGACGAAGAGCGCGAGCGCCACGTCTTGCGCCACCACACGCGGGGGAAGCGACACGGTAGGGCGTTGCATGCCGTGATCCTACGGTTGTCGCCCGCGGACGACGCTCGGCAGAGACGCGCGACGTGCTACGCCGACGGGCGGAGCGGGACACGAGGCGGCCTACGCCCGATTGCGTAGCTGCCGCCATCCGCTGGCAGAGGCCACGGCGGCCGGCCCGGCGCGACGATCACCGCCATGAGCGATCACCTTCACCCACTTCGAGGAGCGCGCCATGCGTAGAGCGTTCGCTGGCCTGGCGGCCCTGCTGATGTTGGCCGTTGTCGCACAGTTCTTCCTGGCTGCGAGCGGCGCCTTCGACACGGCACCCAACGATGAGGCCTTCCAGCCGCACCGGGCGCTGGGTGGCGGAGTCGTCCTGATCGCGGTCCTGGCGACCGCCGTCGCCGCGGTTGCCCGGATGCCCGGGGGGCTCATCGGGATGAGCGGCCTGGTCGCCGGACTCGCAGTCGTCCAGTTCGTGATCCGGGCGATCGCCGCGGCGTTCGACGGCACCGGCGGCAGCACGACCGCCGGCCAGCTGGTCTTCGGTCTGCACGCGGTCAACGGTCTCGCCATCCTGGCCGTGGCCGGGAGGATCGTCCGCCAGGCCAGGCAGCTGTCCAGGCCGGCCGCACCGACGCGACAAGTGCCATGACCACCGGACTGTGGATCATCCTCGACCACCTCGTCGCGCTGCTGAGCGTCGCCGCGTGGTTCGCGGCCGGCGTCACCCTGGCGCTCCGGCGCACCCGGCTGGCGCTCGCCGTCCTGATCGCGGCGGTGCTGGTGACGCTGGTCCGGGTGGGCACCGTGGCGGTGCTGGCCAGCCGGGGCTGGTGGTTCGTCCAGGAGAAGGTGCTGCTCGGGCTGCCGATGCTGGGGGCCGCCGGGACCGTCGCCGTGCTGCTCGCCGGCCGGCACCTGCTCGCGGCGAGGCGGGGGCGGGGCGACGGCAGGTCGGCGGGCGGGGTGGTCGCGGTGCTCACCGCGGCGTACGCGGCGCTGGCCGGTCTTGTGGTGACCTTCCTGGCCGGATACCCGCTCACCTGGAGCACGGCCTTGATCACGATCTCGTTCGTGGGCGCTGGCGCATTGCTGACCACGCGAGTGGTCACGGCTCCCGCCGGGAGCACCGCTGATGCCGGCGTCACCCAGGCGCCGATCTCGCGCCGCCGGTTCATCGGCTGGGCCGGTGGCGCGGTCGTGGTGACCGCCGCCGGCGCCGGCGCCGGGCTGTCGTTCCTCCCCGCCGGATCGGTGACCTTGGGAGAGGGCCGCGGGCGTTCGTCCCGGGCGGCGGTGTCGGTGGCTGACCTACGCGGTGCCGGCTCGCCGGCACCGGGCGGCGCCGTGCGGCGGCACGTGCTCACCGCGAAGAAGGCCAGCGTACGGCTGCCGTCCGGCCGCGAGATCGACGCGTGGACCTACAACGGCGAGGTACCGGGTCCGACGATCACCGCGACCCAGGGTGACCTGATCGAGGTGCGGCTGCGCAACGCCGACATCTCCGACGGCGTGACCGTGCACTGGCACGGCTACGACGTACCGTGCGGCGAGGACGGCGTGCCGGGGGTGACCCAGTTGCCCGTGGCACCCGGTGCGGACTTCGTCTACCGGTTCCGGGCCGAACAGGTGGGCACCTACTGGTACCACACCCACCACGCATCCCATGTCAGCGTACGCAAGGGCCTGTACGGCGCTCTCGTCGTGCACCCGCGCGATGGACAGCGCGCCGACGAGTCCACGGCGGCTGGGCAGGTGGACCTGACCCTGCCCGTGCACACCTTCGACGGCACCGTCATGATCGCCGGTAGGGACGGCAGGACCGAACACCCGGCGCCACCCGGTACGCCCGTGCGGTTGCGGTTGATCAACACCGACTCGGATCCGCACCGGATCGTCCTCGCCGGGACCACGTTCCGGGTGGCGGCCGTCGACGGCCGGGACCTCAACCAGCCCGGCGAGGTCAGCGACGTGGGGCTGCGTCTGCCCGCGGGCGGGCGATACGACCTGGTGTTCCTCATGCCGGGCAGGTCCGTGGCACTCGTCGTCGACGACGATCGTGACGGCGGACTGCGCCTGCGCCCGGATGGCGACGCCGCGGGTGCGGCCCGGATCGAGGACACGTCCGGCCTGCCGGAGCTCGACCTGTTGCGGTACGGCGCTCCGGCGGCCGTGCCCTTCGACCTCCGCAACGCCGACCGGCGCTTCACCATGGTCCTCGACCGAGGCGTGGCCATGGTCGACGGCCGACCGGCGTACGCGCAGACCGTCAACGGCCGGGGCCACCCCGCCATCCCGGACCAGCTCGTCGCCGAAGGCGACATCGTCCGGTTCACCGTCGTCAACCGAAGCCTGGAAACGCACCCCTGGCACCTGCACGGCCATCCGGTGCTGATCCTGTCCAGGGACGGGACGCCGTCCACCGGCAGTCCGCTGTGGGTGGACACCTTCGATGTCCGGCCAGGCGAAACGTGGGAGGTCGCGTTCCGGGCTACGAACCCCGGAATCTGGATGAACCACTGCCACAACCTTCCCCACGCGCATCAGGGCATGATGCTGCGACTCCACTACGACGGCGTGACCACGCCATTCGCCGGCTCGCCCGGCGGAAGCCCGGGCCATGGCCACTGAGCTGGCCCGCGCCACCCACCAATCCGCTGGGTGCGCGGACGATCGCACCTCGGATTTCCTTGCCCTGGTCCACCGGCACGCCCGGGCCGTCATCGACGCCGAACTGCATCGGCTGGCCCGTCGAGCCCCGTCCCTCTCCCCCGCCGACCTGGCCGTCATCACCAGCGTGCTGGAAGACCTCACCGAGGCGGCGGTTCTGGTTCCCCTGAAGAACGCACCACCCGACAAGGCGCCCCTGCTGACGCGCATTTTCGGTACCGATGACAACGACCTGGACAGTTCGCGGCGAACGGTAGGGAAGACACCAGCCGCACGATCGAGCGCAATGCTCGGCCACTCGAGGAGAAGATGATGACATCCGAAGCTCCCCGTACGGATGGAGCTCTGGCGGGACTGGCCCGGTTCTGTTACCGGCGCCGTCGCCTGGTCCTGTTGACCTGGATCGTCGGCGTGATCGCCGTGGCGACGGTCGGCTTCGGGTATGGCGCCGCCCCCGACAACGACTTCACCGGTGGAGACTCCGAATCCGCCAGGGCGCAGGCTCTGATCGAGAAGCACTTCCCCGAACAGCAGGGGGACAGGCTGACCCTCGCGATCAAGGCAGGGAAGGGAATCGACGACCCTGCCGCCCGCCAGAAGATCGAGAAGGTGGTCGCCGATCTGGACGCCTCACCCATCACCGGACCGGTGACCTCCCCCTACCAGGGCGAGAACCAGGTGACGGAGGATCGTCGGATCGCCCGGATGACCATCCCGCTGAGCGACAAGGACGTGACCAAGACCGAGGTCAAACCCTTGGTGGACATGGTCAAGGCCGCCTCCGACGACAGCGTCACGCTCGGGCTGGGCGGATACATGGCGGAGAAGGCCGAGACACCCCCGCAGGGTCCGGCCGAGAGCGTGGGCATCGCGGCAGCAGCAGTGATCCTGTTCATCGCCTTCGGTTCACTGGTGGCCATGGGCCTGCCGATCGTGACCGCCCTCCTGGCAATTGCGAGCGGCCTGGCGCTGACGAAGCTGGTCGGGCACCTGGTCCCCGCGCCGGATTTCACTCTGGCCTTCGGCGCGATGATCGGGCTCGGCGTCGGCATCGACTACGCACTGTTCATCGTGACCCGCTACAAGGACAGCCTCCGGGACGGCGATGAACCCGAGAGCGCCACGGTCAAGGCCGTCACCACCGCCGGTCGCGCCGTACTGTTCGCCGGCACGACCGTCGTGATCGCGTTGCTGGGTCTGGTCGTCATGGGGCAGCGGCTGATGACCGGGGTGGCCGTCGCCACGTCGGTGATCGTGCTGGTGACGATGATCGCCGCGGTGACGCTGCTGCCCGCGTTCCTGGGCTTTACCGGATACCGGATCAACTCGCTGCGCCTGCCTCGTCGCGCGGCCCGCCGGCCCCAGCCCGTCAGTACCACCGCCCAGGCCCGCCGTACGCTCGCCGAGCGGTGGGCCGGCGTGGTGCAGCGCAGGCCGCTGACCGCCGCACTCCTCGCTGGCGTGAGCCTGTTGGTGCTGGCCGCCCCCACGCTGTCGATGCGGCTGAGCCAGCCCGACGCCAGCGTCCAGCCCCGCGACCGGAGCAGCTACGTCTCGTACGAGATCCTCTCCGAGGGCTTCGGTCCCGGCTACGGGGCACCCCTGATCTTCGCCACGCAGGTGGACTCCAGGGGTGGCGATCTGCGTCCCGTGGTCGAGGCCGTCAGCGAGGCCGAGGGCATCGCGTACGCCACGCCACCTCGAGTCAGCATGGACGGGCGGGCCGTCACCTTCACCGCCTTCCCCACGACCGGATTCCAGGAGGAGGCGACCGCGGACCTGGTGCACGAGCTCCGCGACGACGTGCTGCCCGCAGCGGCCGGCGGGCAACGGGTGTACGTCGGCGGACCGAACGCCAGCACCATCGACGTCGCCGAGGAGTCCGGAGCGCGCCTGCCCCTGATGATCGCGGTCGTCATCGCGATCTCCATGGTGCTGCTGATCGCGCTGGTCCGGTCGGTCACGATCGCGCTGCAGGCCGCCGTGATGAACCTGCTGTCGATCGGCGCCGCCTACGGCGTGATCGTCGCGGTCGTACAGTGGGGGTGGCTCGGCCCGGCCCTCGGGTTCCCCACCGCCATGCCGGTCACGACCTGGGTGCCGATGATGATGTTCCCGGTCCTGTTCGGCCTGTCCATGGACTACCAGGTCTTCCTCACCTCACGGGTCCGTGAGGAGTACGAGCGGACCGGCGACACCCGCACCGCCGTCGCCCAGGGGCTGGCGCGGACCGCCAAGGTCATCACCGCCGCGGCCGCCATCATGATCGCCGTCTTCACCACCTCCCTGCTCGGCCCCGACATCGCGGTCAAGCAGGGTGGCCTCGGCATGGCCGTCGCCGTGCTCATCGACGCCACGATCGTCCGGATGATCCTCGTCCCCGCGGTGATGGAGCTGTGCGGCAAGGCCAACTGGTGGATGCCGGGACGCCGGACAGCCACGACGATCCCGGCTGCACCGGCCACGGTCGAGCGGGAGGCCAGAGTCTGACGGCCTGCTCGGGTCGAGTGCGGGAGCCCTCGGGCGGATCGCCCGCACTCGACCCGCTGGCCCGCTGGCGCTGCCGGCTGACAGTCGTGCTCACCGTGGTGCGGCCGCTCGCGTATGGGCGCACGTTCGGCTTGAGGCGCGTCTTTCGGCTCCGGTGCACCGGCGCGTGGGTGCCGTCGGTTTGACGATCAGTCCTCCGGACCGTCGGGACCGAACGCCTCCTGAAGCATCTCCGCGCACTCGGTGTCGGTCGCGCCACGCCATTCGCCGGTGGTCGGGTCCTGCACCAGCCACGGCTGGTACAGCGTGCCCGCCACCCACTTGGCGAACCAGTCGACGATTGTCATGTGCTGCGGGAAAGCACCCGACACTCCCTCCGGCGCCGGGTTCGGATCGCAGCCCCAGACCTGGCCGGTGGCAAGGTCGAGCTCGCTGGTGATACCACAACCCCAGTCGCAAAGGACGAGGACGCCGCCCTTGAGCCCGACCAACGCGTCGAGGCCACCCATCCGATGCCCGCCCCGCAGACCGAGGAGACCGTAGCCGGGCCCGAACCCGCCGTTGCCGACCTCCAGGTAGAGCCGACGCAAGAGCGAAGGCAGTGACCTGCCGGCCAGTTCCTCGGCCTCGGCGACCGCGGCAGGCGACGCCGGTCGAAGGGCCGCTGACCGGCTCCCGGGGAGCCCGTCGAGGTACTCGCCGGTGGCGATCCGTCGGACCACCGCATCAAACACCTGGTCCTCCGTCGGCATGCCCGCAGCGTAGCCCCACGGTGGCGCAATCATCGGTCGCCGGTCGCGGATGACCGATCGGGCCGACGGCGGCGGGCCCCGAGGTGTGGTCCGTCGTCATCAGCTTGATCATGCTCGAGTGACCTGTCTTGTCGGTCCGGACGCGTAACGTCCAGCACTGTTCCCGACAGAGGAGAAGCCAGATGACCGACAGTGACGACAGCCCCGATCTCGCGCCCGCGGCCCGCGCGTTGAAGGCGCTGCTGCACGGGGTGACCGACGACCAGCTCGCCAGTCCCACCCCGTGTGAGAGGTGGACGGTCGGCGACCTGCTCGACCACCTCCTGGGGCTGACGGTCGCATTCCGGGTGGCCGCCGAGAAGGGACCCGACGCGGCGCCGGCTGGCCCGGGCGATCCCTCGGTTGCCAACCTCGATCCACAGTGGCGCAGCCGACTGCCGGTGCAGCTCGATGAATTGGTTGCCGCATGGCGCGCGCCGGCCGCCTGGACGGGCGAGACCGCAGCCGGCGGGGTGGTGCTGCCCGCCGAGATCATGGGCATCGTCGCGTTGAACGAGCTGGTCGTCCACGGATGGGACCTCGCCAGCACGACCGGACAGCCCTACGACGTTGATGACCAGACAGTCGAGACGGTCCACCGCCTGGTGTCCCAGCAGGCGAGCAGTGACGGCACCCCTGGGCTGTTCGGGCCGTCGATCACCCCGCCCGCCGGCGCATCCCTGCTCGACCGCGTCCTCGGGCTCACCGGCCGCGACCCGGGATGGAAGTCGTAGCTTCCGACGCGCGACCAAATCCGCTTCGGCCGCTGCCCGCCGTTCCCCTACTGTGCGGTCATGGCCGACTCTGGTGCTGACGACGCAGAGGCGGATCTGCCCTGCGGCCGCCCGGTGTGGCTGCTGGACGTGGACGGGGTCGTCAACGTGAACCGGCCAGGCTGGGGCGGGCCACCCCGGAAGAGTCAGGTCTGGTCCGACACCGACCAGGTGCACGTCCCGTGTCGGCGAGCGCCATGGCGTGGGACAGTCCCTCAGCGTCCGCTGGCGATCGCTGACGCCGGCGGCCGCAGCCGTTACCCTGCTCCCGTGAGACTGCGGTTCACGACGCGCACGTCCGACTCACCGTGGATCGACACCGTGTGGACCTGCACGAGCGAGCAGGTGACGCAGATGACCTCCGTCGCGACGGTGAACTGGGGCCTGGTGTTCTGGACGCAGGAGGGCAGAGCGTACGCGGCTGTCTCCGGCCCCGAGACCGGCGCCAGCGTCGCGCCCGTGCCGCCGGGCGCGACGTTCGTCGGCATCGAGTTCTCGCTGGGCACGTCGCTGCGGTCCGTACCCACGCCGGCCCTTGTCGACGCGGGCGCCGAACTGCCCGACGCGACCCGCCGGACGTTCCGGTTGGACGGTACGTGCTGGGCGACACCCGGTCCCGACGACGCCGAGGCCCTGGTCGGCCGCCTCGTTCGCGCCGGGGCCGTGGTCCGGGATCCGCTGGTCACCGAGGTGCGCGTCGGCGGCCGTCCCGCAGTGTCGGCACGCACCGTCGAACGCCGGTTCCGCGCCGCGACGGGGCTCACCCAGGGCGCCGTACGACAGATCGAACGGGCCCGCGAGGCCGCGATGCTGCTAGCCGGCGGCCTCGCGGCCCCCGACGTCGTCGGACGGCTCGCGTACTACGACGAGCCGCACCTCGCCCGAGCGTTGCAACGGTACGTGGGACGCACGGCGCGGCAACTACGGGAGGGTGCCGGCGGCGCCATCGCCCTGGATCTGGTTCAGCCGGCGACGTCGTAGATCAGCTTCAGCACACCGTTCGGGTAGGCGGCGGAGTCCCGCAGGCGCAGCACCTGCTTCTCGTTGTCCGCACTGCTGAACAGGCTCTTCCCGGCGCCGAGCAGCGTGGGGAAGACGAGCAGGTGATAGCGGTCGATCAGGCGCGCGTCCGACAGGCGCCGGGCCAGCTCGGCGCTGCCGTGGATGAAGATCGCACCGCCCTCGCTCTTCTTGAGTTCGACAACGTCGTCGTTGGAGCGCAGGATCGTCGTCGGGCCCCAGCCCTCGACGAGTGCGCTCTCGGGCAGCGTGCTGGACACGACATACTTGGGCAGGTCCTTGTAGGCGGCGTGGTCCTCCGAGTCACGCCATACCGGCGCGAACGCCTCGTAGCTGCGGCGGCCGAACAGCAGCGCGGTGGTCTCGGCGAGTTCCTCTCCCTTGAGGGCGAAGGCCTCGGGCAGGACCTCGACGTCCTTGAACACCCAGCCACCGCTGCGGTGCTCCTCGCCCGGCCCACCGCCGGGCGAGTCCACCACGCCATCGAGTGACATGAACCCGGTGTAGACCACCTCACGCATGCGTCTTCTCCTCATCGTCGGAACACCAGCGCCCAGGATAGGGAGCGAGCGTCGCGGCCGTCTTGTACAGAAACGACGGTCACCGTTGGCGGTGGCCGCAGCAGTCGCCGCCCTGCGACGCCGGCTGACACAGCTAGCCGGCGGGATGGGTGCCGGGGGTGTGCCCGAAGGTGCGGCGGAACACGTCGATGAACGCGCTGGCCGACGACCAGCCACACCGATGTGCCACGGCGGTCACCGGTGTGTTGCCCGCCAGGAGGACGAGAGCGTGATGCAGGCGCAGCTGGGTGCGCCATTGCGGAAAGGTCATCCCGAGGTCGCTGCGGAACAGCCGGGACAGGGTGCGGTCGCTGGCGCCGACCGCGCGGCCGAACTCGGCGAGGGTGCGGGTGTCGCCCGGGTCCGCCTGCAACATCGCGCACAGGGTCTGTAACAGCGGCGTGGTAGGTGCTGGCACGTGTAGCCGTTGCTGGGGAGAAGCCCTCAGCTGGTCGCGCAGCACCGCGCGCATACGGGCTCGTTCGGGGCTGTCGTCGTCCGCGCCGTGGCTGTAGGCGACGATCAGTTCGCGCAGCAGCGGCCCGACGGACAGCACCGTCGGGGTGTCCAAGCCGAGCGGGTTGTCGTCGGCAGGAAATCCGACCAGGTGCAGGTCGAGGTCGCCGTAGGCGCGGTGGGCATGCACCATTCCCGACGGCACCCAGATCGCGCGCGTGGCCGGCGCGATCCACGATCCCTCGCTGGTCGTCACGGCCAGCACCCCACGACCGGCATAGACGATCTGGTGGTCATCGTGCCGGTGAGCGTCGATCTCGCCGCCGGACGCGAGCCGCTGGGTGCGGGTGGGGGCCACCGGATCGTGGCGTATTTCCGTCATTGGATGGCAGCTTATCGGAAGTCAGACAGGGCGCGTGTCGGCACCATCGAAGGGGTGCGAAGGAGAACCTCGATCACTCTGCTAGCGATCGGCCATGCCTGCGTCGATATCTATCAGGGCGCCGTCGCCGCTCTGGTGCCGCTGTTCGTCGCGGAGCGCGCCTACACCTACGCGGCGGCATCCGGGATCGTGCTGTCCGCGTCCCTGCTGTCCTCAGTCGCGCAGCCTGCCTTCGGCGCGCTCACCGACCGCTGGGCGCTGCCGTGGTTGCTGCCCGTCAGCACCCTGCTGGGCGGGGTCGGCATCGCGCTGAGCGGACTGAGCAGCAACTACACCCTCACCCTGCTGTTTGTGGCGCTCTCCGGCATCGGCGTGGCCGCCTACCATCCCGAGTCCGCGCGCATCGCCCGTGCGGCCAGCGCAGGCAGTCACACCGCCATGGCCTACTTCGCCACCGGCGGCAACGTCGGCTTCGCACTGGCCCCGCTCATGGTCGCCGCGGTCACGGCTATCGGAGGCCTGAGCTGGACGCCGCTGATGGTCGTGCCGGCCCTCGCCGGCACCGCGGTGGCGTTGCCCGTGCTTCACGCTCTTGCCAAGCGCCAGAGCACCGAGCGCGGAAAGCCGGCGACGATCGGACGCGACGACAGATCCTCGTTCACGCGGCTTGCGCTGGCCGTGGTGTTCCGGTCGATCGCCTTCATCGGCCTCAGCACGTTCGTGTCCCTCTACGCCCAGCAGCGCATGAACGGCAGTGCGGCGGCCGGCACAGCGGCATTGTTCGTGCTCTACCTCGGTGGCGTCGTCGGCTCGGTCCTGGGTGGTTCCGCGGCACATCGATGGGGCCGGGTGGCCGTGTCCCGCCGGTCCTACGCGATCACCGCGATCGCGATCGCCGGGGTGGTACTGGTGCCCGGACCCGCCATCTATCTGTTCGTGGCGTTGACATCGGTCGGCCTCTACATCCCCTTCTCCCTGCAGGTGACCCTCGCGCAGGACTACCTGCCCACGAAGGTCGGCACCGCAAGTGGGATCACCCTGGGCCTGACCGTCAGCGTCGGAGGCATCGCCAGCCCCATCCTCGGTCGCCTGGCCGACGCCACCTCGCTACAGATCGGATTGACACCGCTGATCGTCATGCCGTTACTGAGTTGGCTGATGTTCCGAACCCTGCGCGACCCCGAGTCGACACCAAGCAGTCCGGAGACAGGTACGACCTCCCTCGCGACGGTTGAACTGGGCCTGGTCATGACGCCCCCCGCCGCCGGGTTCACAGCGAGCGACCACAAAGGCGGATCCGGCCGTTCATGGTTGTCGCGATGAGCGGAGTCAGGCGCTGGCGGCGGCCCGCTGCGTCCGGGCGACGAGTCGCAGCGTCTGCGCCACCGCGATCGCTTCCAGCGCCGACAGGTACGGGCGGGTGATCTCGAAGGCGTACGAGTCGGGGCGCATGGTGAACGTGCCGGTCGTCGGGAGGATGCGCCCGACGGGCAGGCCATCCGGTGCCAGGAACTCGAACTGACGGTCGGACCAGATGCTCAGCTGCCGGATCGTCAGCGGGCGGGCGCCGCCGACGGTGACCTCGGCGCTGTTGAACGGCCGCCACACCCCGGGCAACAGGTCGAGCACCGGACGCCGGTCCGGCGTGGCGACGCGGAAGCGCCGCCGGACGATGCCCTCGGTACGGCACTCCGCGACGACCGACCCGGCCGGGTCGGTGATTTCGAAGCGCTGCGTCCAGGTGTGCCACCGGATGCCGGCGACCGGCCGCCCGTCCGGCAGCAGCACGGGCGTGCCGCCCCGGAGGAACTCCTTGTCGGGCAGGAAGAGCGTGCCGGTGAACGGGGCGAACAGCTCCATGCGCCCGACGGTACGGGGTCCCGGCAACCGCCACCGCCGGGCGCCTGCACGTTCCGCAGGGCACTCGCCCGTCGCGGCCAGCCGTACGACCTGCAGCTCCTGGGCGGTCAGCGCGGTGCCAGCGTCGGCGCGGCGCCGGACGAGCGGCGCCTCGCCGCGACGGATCTGTCCAGCTGGTCCCACTGACCCGTTACTCACGTCCCCGCTACCGGAGCCTGAGGAACCGCTGCGTCAGGTCCCCCACCCGCGCGCTCCTCGAGTGCCGCACGGACGACAGCCACGGACCACACGATCATGAACGGGATGATGGTCACGTTCTTGACGGCCAACGTCCAAGCCAGCGCCATCCGTGGTTCGGCCAGGCCGGCGATCCACGTGTCGATTCCCACCTTGAAGACGAGCGTGAGCGCGACGAGCACGACCACGTTCCAGAGCATTGCGGCCCGATGGTCGGCGAGGTAGTCGGTGCTCTGCCGGACGTCGGACCAGTTGGGGCGCAGCGTGCGGAGCATGTTCCGCGCGACCCAGACGAAGAACAGCAGGCGGATCCCGTTGGTGAACAGCTCGCCGGTGATGCCGCCGGTCCACGCCCAGCCTTCACCACCGCCCACGGCGAGGAAGCGCTGCGCCGAGGCCGACACGCCGAACGCGAAGACCACCGGGTAGTGGCGGACGAAGAACCGCAGGGCAGCTACGAGCACGGTTCGGGCCTCGATCCACCCAGTGGTCATGGCAACTCCTTTAGCTTGTTAAACTATTCAGTGCACTAAACCATATCTGTTGGTGAAGGATGTGTCCATGGCGATGGATGAGCGAGCGTCAGAGGCGGCGGCGGTAGGAGCCCGGCTCGGCACGGACCTGAGCGATGCCGTCGTGCTGTTTCACGAGGCGCTGGGCTCGCTCATGGGCTTGTCGGCGGCAGACCACAAGGCGCTCGGGATCGTGCGCCGGGAAGGACCCATGTCGGCACGCGAGCTGGCCCAGCGGACCGGGCTCACGGCGGGCGCGGTGACCGGCCTGGTGAACCGTTTGGTCGTAGCGGGGCTTGCACAGCGGACGCCCGACCCGGGTGACCGGCGCCGCGTCGTCATCGAGGCGACGCAGCCGGCAGATGCCGCCGTGAGCGAGGCCATCGGGCGCATGGTGGCCGGCATGGCGGAGGTGACCAGCCACTTCACGACCGAGCAGCTGCTCGTCGTCGCGGACTGGGTCGAGCGCACGACGGCGGTGCTACGCGAGCAGGCTCAGGCGATCTCGCACCGTTCACCCACCTGACGGAACCGTAGCGTCACCCAAAGTCTGCGGACCCGACACGTGGGTTCAGAGCGTGCCGGAACTCCATCACGAGCGCCCACCGATATCGGCGTCGTGGTACGCGTGCAGCCGGCTGTCGATCGGGTCTCGCCGGTCAGATGCGCGCCTCCCACTTCTCGGCCTGGTCCTTCTTCACCTCGTCCTCGACGAACTGCGGGATCACGTTGCGGTACTTGCCCTCACCGGATGGGATGATCTTGACCATCGCGTCGATGAGTTCCGCCGGGTCGAGCTTGCCCGACGGCGTTTCGAGCAGGCTGTCGAACAGCGCCCGCAGGTCCGCCCGCTTGGTGAAGTTCTTGGAGTCGTCGAGCCAGCGGAACGGCGTGTCGGCCATCGTCTCGTTGAAGCCGGTGAAGTAGGCGCCGGGGTTGATGGTCTGGACCTTGATACCGAACGGGGTCAGTTCCTGGCGCAGTGACTCCGCCATCCCTTCAATGGCGTGCTTCGCCGCGGTGTAGGCCGCGTAGCCGGGAGGGGTGAACAAGCCGCCCATGGAGGAGATGAAGACGATCTTCCCGGCCTTCTTCTCGGCGACCCAGCGCTTGACGAAGCCCTGCGTCAGCAGGAGGGGTTTGAACATGTTCGTCTCGAAGGTGCGCCGGACCAGATCCAGCGGAATTTCCGAGATGGGCCCGCACTCACCGATGGCCGCGTTGTTGACCAGGATGTCGATGTCCCAGGTATGGGCGTAGGCCAGATCGTAGTGATCGTGCAGATCCAGCTTCTCGACCCGCAGCTGGACGCCGAGATCCTGGGCCCTCCGACGCAGCTGGCTGACCTGCGGTGCGACTTGAGCGGTCGCAATGACGCTGTGGCCCGCGCGGGCCAGACCGATGGCGGCACCCTCGCCGAAGCCAGAGCCGGCGCCAGTGATCAGAATGGTCTTGGCCATGCTTTCCCGCTACCTCCCGTGATCTCAAGATCTTGGGAAACCTGGCCCCGGAACCACCGATGGCGCCGCGCGTCACAGGCCGCCGGGAAGTCACAAGGACCTCGTTGGTGAGTTCGCGCCCCGCCGATGTCCCGCCCGCCTTGACGAATCCGAGAGCGCCCCGCTCGGAGACTCAAACAGGACGGTGCTCTTCGCCTTCTTCATCGCCACGTCGATCGGACCCAGGAACGCACCGCCCATCCGCGCAAGCCTTCAGGTGGGTAGTCGAAAGCAGCGACTCACCCCCGGACTGCAGCGGTGACCTGCACGCTGAGCGGTAGTTCCGGGCGGCTGCTCCAGAGAGAGCAGCCGCAGGCAGGCCTTCCCGTCATGTTATGGGTTCAGCCCACCCGGTTGACGGAAATCGACAATCGCCAGTCGGCCACACTCGCGTAATCGCTTCCCCCGTTCAGGCTGGCGCGCTTAAGGTCAGCCCGACCTGGCGACCTTCGCGAGACTAGGACGGGGCAGGATATGGGCCAAGGCACCCGCGACGAGATGCTCGGCCGCCTGGCTTCGGCAGTCCGGTCCATCACAGTCACACACCCGACGCGGGTTGCCATCGACGGACCGCCCGCCGCCGGCAAGACCACCCTCGCCGACGAGCTGGCCGTCGTCTTGCGTGAACAGGGCCGCGACGTCATCCGCGCGACGATCGACGATTTCCTCTTCCCGCGGGCGCAGCGCTACCCGCGCGGCGAGTACTCGGCCGAAGGCTGCTACTACGACGCCCACAACTACGACGCGCTGAACCGGGTTCTGCTCGACCCGCTCGGCCCGCGCGGAGATCGACGCTTCCAACCCGCGGTCTACGACCGCACCACGGATACCCCGTTGTCCCCGCCGGTCACGACTGCCCCCGCCGACGCCGTGCTGGTCTTCGACGGCGTCTTCCTCATGCGCCCGGAACTGATCGATCGGTGGGACTTGCGCATCTTCGTGTCGACCACGCTCGAGAAGACCGTGGATCGTGCAGTGATCCGAGAGCACCGGGTGTCATCTCGGGCCGACGTCGAACGGCGCTGGCGCGAGCGTTACATCCCCTCCCAACGGCTCTACCTCGCCACGGTCCGCCCAACCCGGCACGCCAACATCATCGTGCACAACGACGAACCCCAGCAGCCGGCCTGGGAAACCCAAACCCACTGACCGCACTCAATTCGGCCGATCCGGATGCCGACAGAGCCTGACCCGGTCGGGTGGAGGATGCTACTGGCAGAGCCGGCAGGGCATCCCGTCGTTGCCGATCACGTCGCCATCCGGCTGCCGACCAGTTGGATCGCTCAGGCCCGCACCGCGTCAATGGCCTTCTTCAGTGCGCGGGGAGCGGTCGGCTTGCGGGGCGCCTTCTTCATCATCTCGGCCAGACGGACGCCGAGATCCTGCAACTGCTCAGGGCTGACGCCTGCACGCAGCTTGGGGAACCACTTCTGTTCCTCCTCCTCGATGTGGTGGCTGACCACCTCGATGAGGACCATCGTCTTGGCCTCGAAATGCTCATCATCGGGACTCATCATGGCGAGCTCAAAGCTGAGCACATCGGCGACATGATGCTCCTCATACGATTCCAGTACCGTTTCGTTGAGGTCGGGCAGGAGCCTGCGCGCCTCCGGGTACATGCACTCATTCTCGACATAGGTGTGCACCGTCAGCGCTTCGATGATCTGGCTGACCACTTGGCCCCGCTTACGGGTGTCCGAAGTCGCGTCCTGGAATTCCTGGAACAGCCCGCGGATCTTGCGGTGGTCCTCGACGAGCAGGTCGATGGCGTCGGTCGGCATGTGGCTCCTCGGATGACTGCGGCGGCACCTCAGAGCCTAGGACAGGCCAAACCCGTCACGCCGACGTATCGACGCCGCTGCATACAAGCAGTTCCTCTTTACGTTCAGCTTGACCGGTACCTGGGCTCCGCGCGTGAGGGACGGCAGGGACGGGAGCCACCCTCCGGGGGTTGAGGGGCCGGGTGTCCCGCCCCTGCCGCGGGGACGCTCGCACCGTGCATCCGTCGTACCTGCGCTGGCAGCGGGCGAACTGTTACGTCCTTCGCGTAACTATCAGCTGCAGCGGGTGCCCTGCCGTTCGATGCGAGTCCGCACCTCTGCCACGTGCGAGTCGGGCTGCCTGTAGTCGGTGTCGGCCGCCCTCAGCAGCTGCACTGTGGGGTGGGCGGGCTGGCCTCAGCGGCTGGCGGCCGTTTGATGATGCTGCGGCTGCCGGCTCGGGCCTTGTCCAGGTGTCAGGGGCGTTCCCAGAAGTCGGGGCCGATCGGTTCCTGGTAGTCGGAGGATGCGACGAAGAAGCCCTCGTCGTCGACCTCGATGGGGAGTTGGGGCAGGCGCCGGTTGGCCGGCCCGAAGATGGGTTCGGCGTTGTTGTTGATGAGGAACTGGGACTGGTGGCAGGGGCAGAGCAGCCGGTTGGTCTGCTGCTCGAAGAGGCTGGCGGGGCAGCCGGCGTGGGTGCAGATCTTGGAGTACGCGATGTAGTTGCCCCACATCCAGTCGGTCTTGCCGGCGTCTCGGTTGTTCTGCCGGGCGGCGAGGGCGTCGGCGGTCCGCAGATGGATGAGCAGGGTGACCGAGTCGGCGTACCGGTTGCTGATTCCGTGCGGGATGCCGGGGAAGACCGTCACCTGGCCCCCAGGCAGCAAATCGGCGGGCCGGACCGGACGCCCGTCCTCGCGTACCAACCGGATGCGGGTGACGGCGCCTTGGTCGTCGGCGGGCGCGAAGCCGGTCCGGAAGAATTCCCGGTCGGTGTGCGGGTCGCGGATCAGACCGCCGACCAGCGGTGCGGCGACGACCGCGCTGACCGGGACGAGGCCGGCGAGCAGGGAAACCCCGAGCAGGGGGCGGCGTTTGACGCCGAGTTCGTCGGCCATGTAGAGCATGGTCTGCCCGGTGATGCGTTGCTCGTCGGGGGAAACGGCGCCCTCGTGACGATCCTGAATGGATACTTCCTTGGGTAGTAACTTCTTGCCCCAGACCAGAATGCCGAATCCGATGCCCAGCAACGCGACGCCCATGGTCACCCCGAGCAGCGGCGTGTAGTACTCCTCGATGTCGGCGAGCAGCCGGTACCGCCACGGCCACCAGACGTAGACCGCCAGGAAGGCGGTTGCGGCCACGCCGGCGATCAAGAACAGCGCGTTGACCGTACGCACCAGCCGCCGCTCGGCCCGCGAGCCGGAGACGACCTGCGGTTCGTAGTGGACGATCTCGATGTCGTCGCGGCGTGCGCCCTCTCGGACGACGTCGAATCGGGACAGCGAGGGGTCGTTGACGTCGACCGGCCCGCGACTCTGCTGCGCGCCGTGCTCGCTCACGACTTGCCCGCGATCCACAGGCTGGCAAAGACCAGCGCGACGATGCCGACCAGGAAGGCAGTCAGACCCTCGGTGGAAGGGCCGTACCGCCCGAGATCGAAGCCGCCAGGGTCGGTGTCCGTCTGGATGACCTGCTGGATGTAGGCGATGATGTCGGCCTTCTGCTCCGGGGTCAGCGTGCTGTCACCGAACACCGGCATGTTCTGCGGGCCGCTCAGCATCGCGGCGTAGATGATCCGGTCGGTGGCCGGGTAGAGGCTCGGCGCGTACTTGCCGGATGACAGGGCGCCGCCACCACCACCGAACGCGTGGCACTGCGAACAGTTGATCCGGAACAGCTCCCCGCCACGGGCCAGGTCGGCCTGCTCGACCAGCGCGTCGACGTCGTCCGGCACGACCGGGCCGACCCCCAGCGAGTCGATGTACGCCGCCAGCTGCCGCACCTGCTCGTCTGTATACAGCTGCGGCTTGCGCTGCGCCTGCGCCTCCTGCCGGGCCAGCGGCATCCGGCCAGTGCCGACCTGGAACTCCACCGACGCGCCACCGACGTTGATCAGACTCGGCCCCCGCCCCTCCACACCGCCGGCGCTACGCCCGTGGCACGTGATGCAGCCGACCTCGAACAACTCCTCGCCCTCCCGGGCGGCGGCACTCATCCCCGGCTCCTCCTGCGCCCGCGCCTGCGGCGCGAACACCGTGTACGCGCCACCGGCCAGGACCAGCGCCGCCAGCATCCGCACGGCTGCACCGGCTCGCCGACGGGTGCGGCCTGGGCGAGGGCGTTGGCTGCTGAGCGGCTGGGCGACGCTGCGAAACGGGTAGTTCGCCACGGTGTCCCCTGTCTCGTGGGCGGTTGGATCTACGGCGGAGACTTACCGATTTGCCACGATATAGGGTATTCGGGAGGGCTGCAGGGTCATTGCCGTCGACGGGTCCCGCCCATGACGCCGCCGTCCGCCGAGCCGTCGCCAGCGGAGACGCCGACGGCTCCGCCAGCCGGCGCGTCCGAGCCCTCTCCCCTGCCACCGGTAGGCAGACCGCAGCGGTGCCGTCGCCTCAGGTGTGGCGGTCGTCGGGTTCGTCTGCGGGCGCACTCGTCGCCGGTGCTCGGGTGCGGACGGTGATGTCCTGGGTGATGGAAGCGACACGGAGGCCATGCTCGGAGAGGCGGCCCAGGACTCGTCGGGTGACCTGGTCCTTGACCTGCCGGGCGGCCCGGACGGGCACGACGAAGCGGGCGGTGAGTTCCACCCAGTTGGGCGTGGCACGGATGAACACGCGGGGGTCGACCTCCGCTTCGGCGACCGGGTAGCGGTGTCGCATCTGAGCGATGGCCTGCCGCGCCTCCGCGGTGGATGAGATCGACTCCGCTTCCTCGTGCAGGATGCGTTCGGCCAACTGCCAGTCGGCGTCGTACGGGATCGGCAGAGTGAGTTCCTCCCACAGATGGTCCAGCACGGTGCTGCTGTTGTAGACGGGAGCGGTGAAGACGAACCGGTTGGACAGTGACACCACCCGGCCGGTGTACTGCCTCCCGCGGATCCAGGATTCCGGGTCGGTCGACGATCCGCTCTCCAAGATCCGGGTCCGCAGCGGGGTGATGTCCAGGACGTCGCCGCGCACCCCGCACATCTGGATCCGGTCGCCGACGCGGTACTGGCGGCCGGTCAGGATGCTTATCCAGCCGGCGAACGCCCCGATGACCTCCTGCATGGCCAGGGCCAGGCCGGCGGCGACCAGACCGACGACGATGCCTATCCGGCCGGCGAACGGACGCCACAGCACGGCGAGAGAAATCAGCAGGACCACGACGGTGACGTAGTGCGCCGCCTTGCGTAGGTAGTAGCGCGTGTGGGTGTCGGCCGACTTACGGGCGGCCAGCCGGCCGGCGACGATCCCGAACAGGACCGCCACCGCGATCATGACGGCGGTGGTCACCAGCCGGCCGGTCACACTGCTGGTGTCCCACACCGCGTCGAGGAACGTCTCCACTTGTCTGCCGCCCCGTCACGACTGCCGGTGGTTCGCCGGTCCGAATCCTAAAGCGGTCAGGCCCGGGCGGATCGGGAAACAGCCAGCGGTCAGCCGCAGGAGTGACCCGATGGCGTGCGAGCGAGCCGAGTCGTCGGCGGAAGCGGTGTCACGTCGGGGCGGATTGCCGCGTCATCGAACCGGACGACGGACAGCTACGCCCGACCGGTCCTCGCACCGCCTGCAGCCTCCCGCCGGGTGGAAGACCCTCACCTCGCCGTCGCGTTGGTGGTGTTCTTCGTCTGTCCCCGCGGGTCCTCCACCGGCTTCTACTCGTCTGGCAGAGGGCGGCTGACAACACCCGGAGTCTTGGTCGGCGGGTCGAGCCGTCCGGCGAGGTCGGCCACAGCTGCGGCGTAGCGGTCGTCGGTGTAGTAGGGCCAGTGTCCTTCAATCGGAGGTGGGACGGTGTCCATCGGATCCACCGACACACTGCGGGGGTCGCGTAGTCGGCAGTCGACCCCGCCGGATGCATCGTCCGTTAGCGGCGGCTCGCCCGGCGAGTGTGGGGAGAAGATCCAGCCGCCGGTCGGATCGGTGTGGCGCCACAGGTTCACCCAGCGCCACCCCACCCGATCGCCCACGTCGCGGAGCACCTCATCGCCGAGGTAAGCCGGGAAGAGCCGTGCGTACAACCGGCCCAACGGTGACCCGTAGGTGAGCAGCGCCACCCGGCGCAGCGTCTGGGGCGGCAGTTGGAGGATGGTCGCCGCGGCCATCACCGAACCGTGACTGTGCCCGGAGAGCAGCACTCCACCCTTACCGGCCAGCGCCTGCGTCCGCTTGGCCATCTCCGGCAGCGCGCGCTCGGCGTAGCACGGCGGGGCGAAGGGGTGCGCAGTTCTCGGCCAGAAGCTGCCCAGGTCCCACAGCACCGTGACGATCCCGCGGAGGTCCGCTGATCGGTAGGCGAGCACGCCGATGACGAGAATGCCGAGCGCGAACAACTCGACGAGGTACGTCCCCACGTCAGTCAGATAGAACATGGCCCGCGCCACCGCGCTGGCCTTGCCGCTGAGCCGGGCGGCGAGCTGGATCGGCCCGAATCCGGCCAGATCGAGGCCGGCGACGACCAGGCTGAGCGAGGAAAGCACCAGGTAAGCGCGGAGTAGCGGACTCAGGCGCTCCGCGAGGCGAGCGCGGACGATGATGTCACGCACCTTGCGCAGCTGTGGCTGCGTATCGGGTGGGACGTGCGGGAAATCCTGGTCCATGGTCCTTGCTGCCTCCTGGCGGCGCCGGGACCTCGTCAATCGACTGCCGGCGAACGCCCCGAGGAGAATCGTCAGGACCGCGGCGATGGTGCCCAGTGCGGCCCATCGAAACGTCGCCGGTGGCTGCAGCGGAGCGTTGGCTAGCGCTCGCATCGTTGTCGGCACCGCGCCACGATCCAACACATCTGCGGCCCGGTAGACCAGCGCGGCGGACAGCGCCGCGCCCAACCCGATGGCTGCCGAAGCCAGCAAGGGAGCGCCAAGCCCGCGCAAGGCTTGGGGCGATTCGTCGGCGCGGCGCTGGCGGCGCACCGCCACCGCGGCGAGCACGACCAGCAATACGGCCTGCACGGCGACGATTCCATCGACCATCCGCGCGTGCCCAGGCAGGCGAACCGGTCCCGGTTCTGGCGGAACTGGGCCGAGAAACACGGCGTAGGCCAGAGTCAGCGCCGTAAGAACGCCCGCGGCGGGGCCGAGTCCGCGGACGGCGGCCGCGGCCCATCCGCGGACGGTCCCCGTGTTGGCCAGTCCGGGCACACACAGCAGCACCGAGGCCACGAGCACCAGCGTGATGGCCGCTACGAGCAGGCCAACACCGACCACGCGGGGGCCACGGGGCGCGAGGACGACGAGCAGAGTGGCGTCTAGTGTGCCGAACGCGATCGCGACGTGGATCAACCGGAGCCGAGCCACCAGCGCCGCCGTGTGCCAGAAATCCGGGGCGTCGAGGCGGTCACCGCCGGACCCCGTCGTCGCGGAGAACCCCTCGTACCGCCGTCCCGCCCGCGCGCTGAACCACGACACAGCCAAGATCGCGGTGATCGGCACCATGGCGAGCAGCGCGAGTCGCGGCCCCAGCGGCAGCGAAGCCAGCCACGACAATGCAGGCCGGCCGGTCGTGCAGGCGGCATCGGACGCGCACTGCCACGCCACGAGGTCGAGTGAGACGCTGGCGAGCGCCAACACGAACATCCCGGTCAAGGTGGCACCGAGCAGGCGGCACAGCGCCTTCACGACCGCGCCGGAGCCAGGGGGGCGAGACCAGGTCGCCAGGTTGCTGAGCATGAACGGCAGCAAGAGCAGCTGGATCAGATTGCGCGCGGCATTGCGCGCGGTCAAGTTGCTCCAGTGATAGGCCTCCAGCGTCGCGCCGCCCGGGCCGGTCGCTTCACCGTAACCGGGACGGGGACGGTAAAACCCGGCGTCCCGGTCGCCGGCCACGCGCACCACCAGAGGCCGGTCGAGCAACGTCGCCGCCCGCATGCCGGAGACGCCATGCACCCGCAACTCGGTCACGTCGGCTGCCATCCACCGCTGCTTCCCTCTACCAGTCAGAGCCGGAATCCCCCCCGGCTATACCCCGTGTGGCCGCGGCCACGCGCGGCTGCTCAGGGGTGCCCTTGGACCGGCTTACCGCAGGTACTGTGCCGCGTCGCCGGCACACCGTTCGAACAAGTCTCGGGCACGGCGCCGCACCGTCGCCGCCGGGCCCGAGGCCAGATCCGACCACCTGCGGGAGATTCCGCGGCGGCCACCCGCCGATCGATGTCGTCACCGGTCACGACACCGCGTCGGGGTGAGGTGCGAGCGCCGGACCGTACCGCGAACGGTCACGGTGCCGGCAGCCGGCGCCGGATCGCGGGCCGGTGAGCGGGCAGCGCGACCGTGTCCAGGTCGGTGACCACGGCCTCCAGCAACCGGGCGATCCGGGGCTGGGTACTGGTTGCGCGTACTTCGTCAACGATCATCGCAAGGTAGGTGTCGTACGCCAGGTGGTTCGCCCGGACCCGTACGGTGCCGTCGGCGTCGCGAACGACCCGGGCCGGATCGGGGCGCATCGCGAGCCGGCGGAGCAGCTCGTGCGCCTCCTGCACCGCCCGCACCGCCGTGGTGATGTCGTTCAATGCGGGCGAAAGAGCTCGCTCGGCGATGTCGGTCAGTTGCCGGAACCCGAACCCGATGTCCTGACCTGGTGTCCGCTCGGTGCCGATGGTCACACCTCGGACGGCGCGCTCGGCCGGCAATGGGCGGGGCGTGCGGCTGGGAGCCGGGTGAACGTTCAGCAACGGTGCGCCGGCGACCACGAAGTCGCCGGGGCTGGGTACGACCGCCAAGACGCAGTGGTACTCGCGGGCCAACCGGGCGAGCAGAGCGAGGTCGACGTCGGTGACGAACCCCGGCCCCGGAGCCGGCACGACCTGTACGACCTCGCCGACGATCACTGGGGCCGGCTCGTCGCGTTCGGGCACGTGCCGGTCGATCGTGCGGCGGGTCTGTGCGCCGATCGCGGCGATGATGTGGGATACCCGCATGATCGTGGTGATGTGGTGCAGGTAGTAGATGAAGACGCCGGTGCTGGCGAGGACGAGTGCCATCGACACGGCGAGGGAGAGTTCCGGTAGTTGTTCGTTGTCGTCGGCTGGCAGCGCGGCCAGTACCACCATCGCGAACAGGAAGGTCGCGACGAACGTGCCGAGGGTCGCCTGGATGACGCGGTCCTGCAGGAAGGTACGCAGCACCCGCGGGGAGTACTGGCTGCTGGCCAGCTGCAGCGCGACGACCGTGATGGAGAAGACCAGCGCGGTGAACGAGATCATTGCCGTGATGATCGACGACAACAGTGACCGGGCACCGGCGGGCCCGCTGGGCAGGATTCCCTCAACCGGGAGGCCCAGGCGCAACTCCAGCACGGACAGCCCGGTGGCCGCCAGCATCGCGCCCGAGGCGACGGCCGCCGGCACCAGCCAGAAGCTGTCCCGTATCTGAGCGATTCGGGACGAGGGCGTGCGGGGTCGGCTCATGGCGACCGCGTTCTCGGCCTCACACCTCGATCGTGGCGCACCCCGCACTGTCGCGCTCGCCATCTGACGACATGGCCGAGCGAACCGGCACCGGAGCGCCGGGGTCAGCGACACCTGGCATTGCCGTAGAGCCGCCGCGACAGTCAGACCCGGGAGGCCTGCGACCGTGCGGCGTACCAGCGGCGACCCAGCGTTGCCGTGACGCCGTGTACGAGGGTGCTCAACGCAACGACCAGGCTGCCGGCCGCCCAGAGCCGCGGGTCACGGGCACCGTTTGCGTGGCTGTAGGTGAGGTAGAACAACGCGGACACACCTATGGGACCGAACCAGCCCAGGAACAGCACGTCCCGCCACGGCAGACCCAGGGCCGGCTTGAACGCCACCAGCACCGGCAGCCGGCGCAGCAGCAGCACCGCGACCGCGAAGACGCCCGCCAGCCAGCCCAGGTCCAGCCAGTCGCGCCAGGGCACCTCGACGCCCAGGAGAAAGAAGAGCGGCAGCACCAGGTATCGGGTGAGCGCGTCGTCAAGCTTCTGCTCCGAGGCCCGTGATTCGTTTCCGATCACCCCGTTATAGGCCAGCCCGGTGACGAACACGGCAAGCAAGGCATCGGTATGCAGCAATCGCGCCACGCCTAGAGCCGCGACACCAAGCACGACAGCGAAGATCAACAAGGAGCCCTGGTCGACGTCCTCGCGCGCCTCGGCCGACGTGACGGCCCGGCCCGCCGCGTAGCCGATGATCACGCCTACCAGCACGGCACCGAGAACTCCCCACACCGCTTCCCGAATCTGACCGCCGGCCGGGCGGTGCGCTGCGGCGATCAACGCGAAGACGACGAAGACGAACGCGAGTCCGTCGTTGGCGCCGGACTCGGCACTGATGAACTGCCGTAGCCGAGCAGGCAGCTGCCGCTCGGCCGGGCCGCCGGACACGACGCTGGAGGCCAGCACCGGGTCGGTGGGCGTCAGGCACGCTCCGAGCAGCAGCGCCAGGGCCAACGGCAGGCCGAGGACCAACCACGCCAGGCCGGCGCTGACCACCGCCATGCCTGCCATGCCCCCGGCCAACAGCACAGCCACCGGACGGATCACTGCCCGGTACTGCGACAACTGGAACCGCAGCGCGACCGCCATCAACGAGATCGCCAGGAGAATCCGACTGGCCTCCAGCATCAGCCCGGACGCATCGTGGTTCCGCAGGTCGATCAGTCCGAGGACGGGCCCGGCAAGAACGCCGAGGGAAAGGGCGAGCAGCGGTTCGCTCATCGGTACCCGGCGGATGGCCTCGGACCAGAAGGCCAGCAGCACCGCGAGGACACCAACCAGGGCATACCCGAGGTGCAGCAGATCCATCCCGTCCCGCTACCCGTCCCCCGACGTCGTACACCGGTCCCCGCCTGCGCAGCCCTCCGGGCTTCGGCCTGACGTGTCTGATTCCTCGGAGCGTAGGGCTCGCCGGGTGGAGTCGTGGGCGTAGCCCTCGTCGGCGATCAGCACCGGGCGCGGACGTACGAGCTGTCAGGGAGCATCCAGTGCCCGTCGGGCGGTGGCCCGGGACGCGTTCGTCAGCGTCCTCCGATCGACGGTGGCCGGGGTGGCGATGACGGTGATGCTGCTCGGCGCCGGCGTGCTGGTGGCGGTTTTCCGCCCCAATTGATGCCCGTTGCTACTGTGCACGGGTGATCCTCGGGCGGACGGAGGAACTGGCCCGGCTGGACCGGCTGCTGGCCGACGCCCGCGCTGGTGGCGGCGGCGCCCTGGTCATCCGCGGCGAGGCCGGGATCGGCAAGTCGGCGCTCCTTGACCGGATCGCCGCGTCGGCGACGGACATGTTGGTGCTACGTGGTGTGGGCATCGAGTCGGAGATCGAGGTGCCGTTCGCGGGTCTGCACCTGTTGTTCCACCCGTACGTCGACCGCGTCGAGGCGCTTCCCGGGCCGCAGGCGGCGGCGCTGCGGACCGCTTTCGGCCTGACCGCGGCCGGTGCCGGCGAGCGGTTCCTGGTTGGTGCGGCCACGCTGTCACTGCTGTCCGAGCTGGCCGGGGATCGGCCGCTGGTATGCATCGTCGACGACGCGCAATGGTTCGATCGGGCGTCCGCGGATGCGTTGCTGTTCGCGGCCCGGCGGCTGCGGCGCGAGCCCGTGGCCATGTTCTTTGCGGTACGCGACGAGGCCGGGCGCTTCACGGCCCCGAGCCTCGAGGTGCTGGCATTGTCGGCGCTGGACCGGGCCAGCGCCGGTTCGCTTCTCGACCAGCGGGCGAAGGTACTGGCCCCGGCGACGCGGGCCCGCATCGTGGCCGAGGCGGGCGGCAACCCGCTGGCGATCCTCGAGTTCGCGGCCGCCCTCACCGACCGGAGGGCCAGCGGGCGTCCGTGGTCGACGCCGGTCGAACCGTTGCCGGTGACCGAACAGGTGCAGGAGGCGTTCCGGTCCCGCATCGGCGATCTCCCGGAGGCGACGCAGCGGCTGCTGGTGCTGGCGGCCGCGGACGACACGGCCGAGCTCGCCGTGGCGGTGCGGGCGGGCGAACGGCTCGGCCTGTCCGCGGCCGACCTCGAGCCGGCCGAGTCGGCCCGGCTGGTCCAGTTGACCGCTGAGTCGATCAGCTTCCGGCATCCGCTCATCCGGTCCGCGGCCTACCGGGGCGCGGCCCGCGGCTGGCTCGTCGCCGCGCACCGGGCCCTGGCCGAGACGCTGGACGGTGACGCGTCCGCCGACCGCCGCGCCTGGCACCGGGCCGCCGCGACCACCGGGCCCGACGAGGCGGTGGCCGCCGAACTCGAAGGCGTGGCGCGGCGGGCCGCCCAGCGGGGCGGATCGGCGGCCGTGGCGGCCGCGCTGGACCGCGCGGCCACCCTCAGCAGCGACCCGGGCCGCAAGGCCCGGCGGCTGGTCGGCGCGGCCCGCGCGGCGTACGACGCCGGCTGGCTAGACCGGGCGGCCGTATTCTCGGCGGCCGGCGTCGACCTCGCTACCGACCGGTCGACCCGCGCGGAGGCGGCCTGGATCCAGGCTCAGGTCGCCTACGAGCGCGACTCCCCCACTGCAGCGGCGGCGCTGATGGTGCGGGGCGCCGCGCCCATCGTCGCCTCCCACCCGGAGCAGGCGGTGTCGATCCTCACGGACGCCGTCGGGTGCGCCAAGGATGCCTGCGCGCCCGACGTGATCCGCGAGTCGGCGGACCTGCTGGGCACCGTGGCGCTGGAGACCGGCTCCCCGCTGCGGCCGGTGGTCGCCGGGATGATCGGACTCCGGAATCTCCTCGACGGCAGCACGAAGGAAGCCGTCGCCGGGATGCGCGCCATGGTGACCGCCGTGCGGTGCGGTCAGGTCACCGGGTTCGTGGAACGGGTGCTCGCCGGGTACCTGGCACTGATCGTCGGGGACGACGAGGCCGCGACCGAGGAGTTGGAGGCCCTCGCCGCCGACACGCGCCGGCAGGGCGCGTTGGGCTGGCTACCGTACGCCCAGGAGCCGTTGGCGGTATCGCTGCTGCTGCGCGGCCGGTTCCGCGACGCCGAGACTGTCGTGGCCGAGGCGCTCGACGTGTCGACCGACCTTGGCCAGGACACGCAGACCACCATCCTCACCGCCATCCCGGCCTGGTTGGCCGCGATCGCCGGGGACGCGGTCGCGTGCGAGGCGATGGCGGGCCGGACGCTGCGCGCCGCGTCCCGGCATCCCACCAACGCCGCCCTCGCCACCTGGGCGCTGGGGCTGCTCGACCTCGGTCGTGGCCGCCTCGACGCGGCATCCCGGCAGCTCGACGCGGTGTGCGCCGGTCCGGCCCGACACGACTTTCCGCTGCGGGCGGTCCCGGACCAGGTCGAGGCGGCTGTACGCGGCGGGGATTCCGCACGCGCGGCCCGCTTCCTGCCTGGGCTGCGCGACTGGGCCGAGCACGTCGGTCAGCCGCACGCGGCCGCGCTGGTGCGGCGCTGCGATGCCCTGCGCGCGGTCGGCGGCGAGGCCGAGGCCCACTACGAGGCCGCACTCGCGCTGTTGTCCGACGCCGGGCGGCCGTACGACCATGCGCGCACCGCGCTGCTCTTCGGCGAGTGGCTGCGCCGGCAGCGCCGCCGGACCGAAGCGCACACCCACCTGGCCGGCGCCCTGTCCGGCTTCGAGTCGCTGGGTGCGCAGGTGTGGGCGGCCCGGGCACGCTCCGAACTGACCGCGCTCGGCGACCGACCGGTGGCCCGGCCGCACGACCGCGATCCGCTGGCCCGGCTGACCCCGCAGGAACGCCAGGTGGTGCTGCTGGCCGCGGCCGGCCTGAGCAACCGGGACATCGCCGCCCGGCTGTTCCTCAGCCCGCGCACCATCGGCTACCACCTCTACCGCGCCTACCCGAAGCTCGGCGTCACCAAGCGCACCGAGCTGGCGGACCTGGCTGCGCGCGCTACACCTTGACCATCGTCGACGCGTACCCGCCGCCCGGCCAGACCCAGCGGCCGGTGTTGGCCGTGAAGTCGGCGTTGAACCTGCCTTCGAACTTGGCCGGCGAGCCGCGGTCGCCGAACCAGATCGTGAGCGTGTCGCCGGCCACCTCGTATGTGTACTGGAGGATCTCGCCGGACTGACCGAAGAAGTGCGACCGCAACGTGCCGGTGTCGGTGTCGAAGCCGATGTACTCGACACCTTTGGCGCCGTCGCCCTCGGCGGCGAGGTCGACCTCCTGGATCAGGAAGCGGCCGCCCTCCATCCACCGGTAGGTGACGCTGCCCTGTTCCCCGCCGTCCGTTCCGGACACCCGCCAGGTGCCGACCAGGACAGCCAGACTGCCGAGGGCCTGGTCCCGATCGGCGCTCATCGCCGCCCCCGGATCTCGGACCGGCGTACGTACGCGACGGTGGCCGCCACCAGCAGCAGGACGAGCGGCAGCCAGGGCGCGACGCCGATCGCGACGTTGGTGACGGTCGCGCCGACCAGCAGCGCGGCCACGCCGAGCGCGGCGAGCCCGCACAACCGAGGAATCAGCAGGCCGACCGCGCCGGCCAGCTCGACCAGGCCGACCGCGTAGCGGAACCACTGACCGGCGCCGATCTCGTCGAACAGGTCGACCATGGCGGCGTCGCCGATCAGCTTCAGAACCCCGCCGGCGGCAAGCTGGAGCGCGAGAACGGCCTGCGCCACCCAGAGGGCGACGGCGACCGACCGGCGGCTGGCCGGCAGGACGACGGTGCGACTGTTGCTCATGACGGATCTCCTCTGCGACGGTTCATCGATCGTCACGAGGACCGTATGACCGGGGCTATCAGTAACCGCATCCGTCGCCATACCTGACCGCGACAGGTCAGCCGCGCGGCCACGGACTGGCGCGCTGACCAACCCGCACGCACGGTCGGCTGTGGAAGATTTCCAGGCAGCCCTGCAGGTCACGTCGGGTCGGTCCGGTTGGGCAGCGACTCGTAGTAAGGCTTCATCGCCGGGTAGTAATCGTCGAACCTGGGCGTGGACAAGCCGTCCCGCGCTGCCACCAGCATGTCCAGGTAGTACTCCCAGCCGGGGCCCATCTCGCCGATCTCGTCGATGGTGTCGAGGTGGTGCACGAGCCGGAGCTCGGTCTGACCATCGGTGTGCGACAGCAGTAGCTCGATCCGCCAGTTGCCGGACTCGTCGGTCGTCGACAGGGCCAGTCGCCGCGGCGGGTCGCATGCGTCGATCCGCACGTCGAACCACGGCGCCTGATCCTCGTAGGCCATCTGCATCTTGATCGTGCGACCGGGGGCGGCGTCGCCTTCCCACGCTCCGAACCATCGGGCGGTGCGGTCGGATTCGGTCACGCTGGCCCACACGTCCTCGATGGGTGCCCGGAACGTGCGGTTGAGGACGAGATCGTGGCCGTCGGCCATCGGGAAGAGGCGGCCGGTGGGCGGATTGCTCATGCCGTTTTCTCCTGTCGTTGATCCGTCGTGCCGCGCCGGCGGCGTTCGCGACGGGTGCGATAGACCTCGGTCTCCAGCGCGTCGAGGCGACGCTCCCAGCCGGCGGACCGGGCGAACTGGTCGAGCCACTCGATCAAGTCGGCGAACCGCGACGCGTCCAGCTCGTAGAAGCGTTGGCGGCCGACGAGCGTGTCGCGGACCAGGCCGCTCTCCCGGAGCACCCGCAGGTGTCGGCTGACGGCAGGCCGGCTGATGGTGAACCGGTCGGCGATCTCCCCCGCGGGGAGCCGCTGCTCGCGCAGCATCACCAGGATGTCTCGCCGCACCGGGTCGGCTATCGCCGCCGCCACCTCGTCCACCGGGAAAGCGTAACCACTGTGTTACGCGTCCGGCAAGCGGTCGCCCGAGCCACTCGCCGACGATGGTTGACGGTGTGGCTGCTGCCCGACCCGGGGCTCCGCGAGACCGGGTGCGGGACGCCACCCGCGACTCGAACGCAGGCGGCCCCTTCGGCCTGGCCATCCCGTCGCCGATACCTGCGACGGAGGCCCTCCGGGTACTGTTCAGACATGGCTCGGCCGCGTCAGGTCCTGTCGTTGTTGGAGTCGATCGGTCTGGGCCTGGGTGCCGCGCTGCTCTGCGTTCTGGTTTTCTGGCTGCCGCTGGTCGGCCGTCCCGGCTGGTCGCGCTCCGCGCATGTGTGGGCCATCGTCCTGTTGATCGTGGGGATGCTGCTCCGGTCGCGCTGGTCCGTCGTGGCGTTCTGCCTCGTCGCTGGAGTGACTCTCGCCGGCGCCGTGTTGGGCATGACCCATGATCCGTCCGTGGCCGCCGCGTAGACCCTGTTTCCGGTCGCGGTTTCGCGGGGCAGTACCAGGCTGCTCCCGGCCATCTCGGTGACGATGGGGCTGCTGATCGCCCTGGTCGCGGTTGGCGGACCGGCCGGGGCTGAGGAGGCCGTCCGGTATGTGATGGTGAGTCTGCTGGTGCTGGCCGGGACGTGGACGTTGGGCAGCGCGATGAGGCGGCAACGACGGGAAGCCGAGCACGCGTTGCGGGCCGAGCAGGAGCGCGCGGTCACGGCGGAGCGGCTTCGGGTCGCTCGGGAGGTGCACGACATCGTGTCGCACTCGTTGGGCACGATCTCGGTCGTCTCCGGTGTCGCGCGTCAGCTCGGCGGCGACGACGCCGGACGGCTCAGGGCGAAGCTCGCGCAGATCGAGACGACGAGCCGCGAGGCGCTGGATGAGCTGCGTGCGGCGTTGGCGGCAGTCCGCGACCCCGGTGAAGGCGCGGCGCGCGGCCCGCAGCCGGGCATCAACGACCTGCCGGGACTTGTCGAACGCGTCGAGCATGCCGGGATCGCGGTGACCCTGACGGTGAGCGGCTGCGACCGGGTTCCGCCGGGTGCCGGGCTGGCCGCGAGGCCGGATAACCGGGTTCCTCGGTCCGAACGGCGCCGGGAAGTCCTCGACCCTGCGGGTGCTGCTCGGCTTGGACTCGGCCGACGCCGGCTCGGCGCTCATCGCAGGTGTGCCCTACCGTACGCTGCGCCATCCGTTGCGTACCGTCGGATCCCTGCTCGACGGTACTGGCGCGCACCCGTCCAGGACCGCCCACGCTCACCTCCGCTGGGTGGCGCGAAGCAACGGCATCCGGAAGGACCGGGTAGATGAGGTACTGGAGATCGTCGGGCTGAGTGACGCCGCCGGCAGACGCGTCGGGAGGTACTCGCTCGGCATGGGGCGGCGCCTGGGCCTGGCGACGGCATTGCTCGGCGACCCCGAACTGCTGATCCTCGATGAACCGGTCAACGGTCTCGACCCGGGCGGCATCCGCCGGCTCCTCACCGAGTTCGCCGCCACGGGACGCACCGTGCTGCTCTCAAGTCACCTCATGGCCGAGATGGCCGACATCGCCGACGACCTCGTTGTGATCAGCGGCGGACGGGTTGTCAGCCACGGACCGCTTGCCGCGGTCACCGCCGGGTACTCCTCGGAGGACGCGTTCTTCGCCCTCACCGATCCCACCGGCGGGCGCCCCGTCGACTACCCGAGGGACGGGGGCAGAGCGTGAGCGACATGGTCACCGCCGAGTTCAGAAAGTTGCTCGGGCTGCCGGCGGCGCTCGTCGCCATTGCCATCAGCGTGCTGGGTACGCTCGGTTTCGCGGCCCTATCGGCCATCTCGATGCGGGCCGCGCTGAAGCGCGGCGACACCGCGAGGTTCACCGACCAGACCACGGCCGGCGCGGGGCTCGATCTGCTTCCGGTGGGGGCCGTGGGTGCGATCGTGCTCGGCGTCGTCATCATCAGCAGTGAGTACACGTCCAACCGCGACGACGCCGGCGGTGGCCGACAGATATCCACCACCTTGACAAGTACGCCCCGGCGCTCGGCCCTGCTCGCCGCGAAGGTCACCGTGGTGACGGTGACGACCGGCGCGCTCGCCGCTTTCACCGTGCCCGGGGCGATCATGGTGTCTCACACGCTGCTCGGCGAATACGGGCACCCGCTGGGTGACCTCGTCGACAGGATCGGTTGGCGGGCCGTCGGATCCGTCGTCTACCTGGTGCTCACTGCGCTGCTCGCCTGCGCCGTCACCGTCCTCACCCGGAGCGGCGTCATTCCGCTGGCTCTCCTCATCGCCAACGCCTCCCTCGTCTCCGTCTCGCTGCTGCTGACCCGCGTCACAGGGCTGGCCAGGTACCTGCCCGATGTCGCGGGAGCGCAGATGGTCAGCGCCAACTATCCGGCGGAGGACATGCTCGGCCCGATCGCCGGGCGTCTTGTCATGGCCGCCTGGACCGTCGTGATGCTGGTCGTCGCGACTGTTGTGTTCGCTCGACGCGACGCCTGAGCGGAGGACAGCGATGGACAGCAGGTTCACCGACGTCGCCGCCGCTGAGCTGATCAAACTGCGCACTCTTCCGGACGTCGCCGCCACCGTCGGCGCAACACTACTCGGCGTGCCGGGGCTGGCCCTCGTCCTTCACGCGGCCGCACCCGAGCCGCCGGGCGATGCCGCGGCTTCCGCCGCCACCGACGTGGGGATCCAGGCCATCGAGTACGGACAGGTTGGTTTGATCCTTCTCGGCGTGCTCGCGGCGGCGACGGAGTGCAGCGGGCGTCAGATCCACACCACCCTGACGAGTGTGCCCGACCGGCCACTACTGGCGGTTGGAAAGACCGTCGCGCATCTGATGACCGCCGCGGTGACGGCCGTGCTCGCCGTCGCCGCGCTGGCCATCGTGAGTGAACGGAGGCCGTCCTTCGGCGCGCTGCTCGGAGCGGTGGCGTACCTGCTGCTGATCAGCGTGCTCGCCTATGCCGTCGCCCTGTTGACCCGGGACGTCCTGGCCGCGCTGGTGATCATGCTTGGCCTGGTCTACGTCGCCTCGCCCCTCCTGACCAGGGTCACCACGGTGGCCGGATATCTGCCGGACCGGGCCGGAAGGCAGATGTACCAGACCGCCTCCTCGTACGACGCCACACTGACGGCACTACAAGGGGGAGTTCTGATGACGCCCTGCGTCGCGCTCACCCTTGCCCTGGCGGCAGTGATGTTCATCCGGCGCGATGCCTGAAAGCAGGAATGACCTGATGAGAAAGACTTGGCGCCCCACCCGGCACGGCAAGGTTGGCAGCACTACAGCGGCAGCAGGTTGTCGACATGGTGGCCGCGGCGGATCAGCGCATCCGTACCTTCTACGGCGGGCGCGAAAGCTCGCCGCGCATTCTGGCCTGTCCCACGGAGGGCTGAGCCGGGCGGCGCCCTGCCCCAGACGCTCCCCCAATGGCTCGCCACCGCCAACGCCGACGGGCGGACCTCCGCCCGAGCCGCCTGCGCGGTAGACCGGTGGATCGAGGCGAACGGCGGACCCCAAGCCGTCCTGCACCTCGTGACCAGACTCAACGCCGGTGACGAGTTCCCGGCCATCGTGACCGGCCAGGCATCGGGGTGATGCACGATCGACCAACGACGGCGCGCCTGAATCGGCTCGTCCGGCCACGTCAATCACCTGTCCGTTGGTCAACGCGTGCCCTCGGGCTTCAGTACGTGGTCCTCATGCGGCGGCTACGTCCGCATCGGTAGCGGCAGTGGCGGTCGACCAGCGGCAGAAGAGTGCATTGAGTGGACGAATCAGTCAAGCCTGCTGGAGGTCACGCCTACTGGAACTCTCGCAGGTAATCGGCCAGTTCCGGGACGGTCACGAGGACCTGTGGGTCGACGCTCGCGCGGATCAGGTCGGCCTCCTCGTCCCCCCGTTGACCCTCGAGGATGACGACGACGAAATTGGTCGGAAGCGAGTCGTGGATGCCGCCCCGACGAGCAGTCTCGGTCATCGCCTTGCAGACCCTGGCCATCGCGCCGTCGTGTGCCGTATCCAGCGCGTCCAACGCCGCGTCCCGTTCGGCATCAGTGGTGGCGGGCGCGAGGAACTCCTCGCTGAGGCGGTGGTACCACGGCCGCATCGCGTCGCTCGCGGCCTCCAGGACATCCCACCGCCATTCCGGTGCGGCAAACCGCGTCGATTGCCCGTCGGTCTGGTGCACCGCCGCCTCGGTGTTAGCGGCAAGGGCCGGTGGAAGGATCTGGATGCCATCACTGTAGAAGAGGTGGAAGGCTGCGGCGTACAGCTGCTCGTCCGGATGCGCTGCGGCGATGTCGGCCAGGGTCTGGCATCCGCTGTCGTGCCATGCCGCCTCGAAGGAGTCCCAATCCACCGGCGCACGCTACCGCGCCCCCGGCCCCCGGCCCCCCGCCCCCCGCCCCCGGCCCCCGGGCGTGAGTAGACGCCACCCCGACCGGGCGACGGTGTGCTGGCTCCTTCCACGCGCCAGTGCTCGCCTCGACACCCGACTTGGTGATCACCGCAAGTAGTCAGGGCACCGTGAGCACGTCCGCACATCGGCACGAGCGGCGGGCTGACTCGTCGGTCTCGCAGGTGCGGCCCCTGACGCCCCCTCGGCGGCGGATCCGCGCATCCCGACCTGGACCGGCCGGTGCCGCGCCAGGGTGCGATTAGGGTCTGCGCATGCGGGATGACATCGTTCTGCGGATCGACCGCGCACCCGCCGAAGATCTGTACGTCGCGCTGTATGAGGCCGGAGAGCACATCGCGGCTGGCGCAGCCAACACTCCGCCCACCGCCGGGACGACCTGGCCGAGACTTTGATCGAACTGGCGGCCTTGGCACGTACAGCAAGACGCCAACAGCACCTGTACCGCAGGGTTTGTCTGATCAACCGGCTTGCTACTGCAACGGCAGTTGTGGATGCGGTCTGGTGCAGCGTCACCTGGGTTGGCCGGGGAATGTATGGACGATGCCGTCCATGGGTTCCCACCGTGGAGGCGTCCGCCAGATAAGGACGCACCGCCACGACCGCCGGGCGCGCTGCTGCTGATCCACACCACCGACGGCCAGCGAGGTTTGCCGTCAGGCGCCACGCCAGCTTATTCTGGACTCGATGGTCCAGTTAACTTACGCCGGAGTGCGGGCGACCACGTCCCCACCGAGGAGAATCTCATCACCGGGGCGCTCGCTGACGATGACGCCATGGGCGGGTACCAGATCGACATCCACGGGCCGAGTGGAAGCACGGATGGCAGCGGGATCGCGGCCGTCCGGCCGCTACTTGGGGAGGGGCACATGGCAGTGATCACACGCGGTTTCGGCGGCCGCAGACGCGACGACACCGATCTCCCACCCGGCCAGTACCGCACGGACGACTTCCCGGTGCTGTCGGCGGGACCGACACCGCGCATCGGGCTCGACCAGTGGGAGCTCGCGGTGGTCACCGAGACCGGCGAGCGGAGCACGTGGTCATGGGCGGAGTTCACCGCCCTTCCTGCCGACGAGCCGACCGTTGACATCCATTGCGTCACGCACTGGTCGAAGTTCGGCACGCGCTGGCGAGGGGTCTCCGTAGACACGTTGCTGGCCGACGCCGAGACTGCGGCCGAGTACGTCGTCGCCCACTCCTATGGCGGCTACACCACCAACATCCCGCTTGAGGACCTTCTCGACGGTCAGGCCTGGGTGGCGTACGAGTTCGACGGCGAGCCACTGGTTCCGGTGCACGGCGGGCCAGCTCGTCTCCTCGTTCCTCACCTGTACTTCTGGAAGAGCGCGAAATGGCTGCGCGCTCTGGAACTGCGTCTCGACGACGAGCCTGGGTTCTGGGAGACGGCCGGCTACCACAACTACGGCGACCCATGGCGCGAGCAGCGGTACCAGGCAGACTGACCTGGCAGCCGGCGACCGTCGCGGCCACCCGGGCGGAGACTGCGACGGCGCGGACCTTGGTCCTCGACGTCGACGGCTGGACGGGCCACGTGCCGGGCCAGCACGTCGACGTCCGATTGACGGCTCCCGACGGCTACACGGCGTACCGCAGCTACTCGATCTCGTCCGCCCCGAGGCCCGACCGGCTCGAGGTGACTGTCCAGGCGGTGACCGACGGTGAGGTCTCGCCGTACCTCGTCGACGTTGCCGAGCTGGGTGACCAGCTCGAGATCCGTGGGCCGCTCGGCGGCTGGTTCGTACGCCGAACCGCCGATCCGCGCCCGGCGTTGCTGATCGGCGGCGGGTCCGGCGTGGCGCCTCTGATGTCGATGGTGCGTGCGGCGACGAATCCCACCAGACTGCTCTACTCGACCCGATCCCCGTCGGATGCGCTGTTCACGGCGGATCTTGCAGCTGTGGCGGCCGCAGGCGATGGTCGCGTCACCGTCACTCACGTCTATACCAGGGTCGCGCCCCACGGCTGGCCGGTCCCACCCCGACGACTGGACGCGGACGCCCTCGCCCGCGTCGCCTGGCCCCGTGATGCCGACACTGTGGCGTTCGTCTGCGGGCCCACCGGATTCGTCGAGACCGTGGCCGACCTTCTCGTCGACATCGGCCACGACCCCGCGAACATCCGCACCGAACGCTTCGGACCCACCGGAGGATGACCATGTCGACCACCAACATCGGAGCAGACGACGCACCCTGGGTGGACGGTAACGCCCTTGCCGGACCGCTCGGCGAGATCATCGGGACCGACCTCACCGTTGCCGAGCTCACCTGCGCCGGCTGCCGGATGACCCGTCCGCTGGCCGCGATGCGCGTGTTCGACCGAGCGCCCGGCCTCGTCGCCCGATGTCCCGGCTGCGAGGACGTCGTCATGCGCCTGGTGCGCACGACCGGCCGGGCCCTGGTCGACCTGCGTGGATCGCTCGTCGTCAGCCTTCCGGTGCCCAACGCGTGAACACCGAGATTCCGGCAAATGGGGGCGAACCAGATGATGCCAACGTCTCCGACGTCGACCAACCGATAGCCCGAGGCGGGATCCTCCTGCCACTTCATCCGACCTGACTGGGCACACCCCAGGTCGCTGACCCGACGCGAGATTCAGGAGACAACATGGCGAACACCGCCGAGGACATGATCACGTTGACCAGTGCCGAACAGGATTCGGGTGGCTCGAACCTGTCGGGAGCCACCGCGCCCGACGCGGAAGACCTCGTCATCACCAACAACAGCGCGCGCGGCATCTACGAGGCCACGATTGGGGACCGGACAGCCGCTGGGCTCGTCTACAACGAGGTCGGCAGCCGCGTCATCCTGTTGGCGACATCCGTGCTCCCCGAGTTCCGGGGGAAGGGAGTCGCCGCCAGGCTCATCGGCGGCGTCCTCGACGAGCTGCGCCTGCAAGGGAAGACCGCTACCGTGACGTGTCCGTTCGCGACAGCATTCGTCGATGCTCATCCGGAATATGCCGACGTTCTAGACCCGGCATTCCCTCCGTCGCGCGCAGCCGGGCATGAGCATTGAACACGCGCGTCGCGTCTGAACACGCGCCGATCGCTGAGGAAGGGTTCAGGCGTCCCCAACGGCCGGGGGACATCGTGTGAAGGCTAGGTGGGCGCAGGCGACGAGGCCCGGGATGCGCTCGGCAAGCTCGTCGACGTCACGCTGGAGCAGCGCCAGTTGGCCAGGGCGCAAGGACCACGCGACGGTCGACTCTCTGCTGAACGGGCTGGCGGCGGCCGGGGGCGTCGTCGAGGACGCGCCGAACGGGCCGCACTGGTCGCCGGGAGGGTGAACTTGGCCGATGGACCGAGCCGCCGATGCCGCGGGCGACGAGCTCCTCGAGGTGACCGACCTGCGGATGCTGCCAGAGTACGTGTCCGCCGGGCTCTCGGGCCGGCCGAGCCACGGTCTCGCCGCGGTTGCGGGTGGTTCCCCGGTGGCTGCGGGCTGCGGGCTGCGGACGCGTACGGGTGCGTCCGCAGCCCCGCCGCAGTGACCCCGGTGCTCCGTCCCCGAGGGTCAGTTGCCGCCGGCCATGGCGTCGGCGATGGCGCCGGTCATCCAGCTCGACTTGCCCGACGGCAGGAAGGGCACCCCGTTCGCTGTCCCCGATTCCTTACGGACGAGCGCGGATGATCGTCTTCCCGGTGATCCGCTCGGTCGGATTGAGAGCGGCGACGGCGTCGTCGAGGGTCGCGACGTTGCCGATGTTCGTCCGCAGTCGCCCGTCCCGCACCCGCCGGACGATTTCATTCAGTTGGGCGCGATCGGGCGTCACGACGAAATCGATCGCCAGGCCGCCCGCGGGCCGCGCCTCGGGCGGCCCGACGACGGACACCAGGGTTCCTCCGGCTCGAATCAGGCCCGCGGATCGCTTCCCGATGTCGCCGCCGATGACATCGAAGACCAGGTCGACTCCACCGACGGCTTCGAGGACGTCGTTGTCGAGGTCGACGAACTCCTGCGCGCCGAAGTCGAGCGCCTTCTGACGGTCGGCAGCGCGCCCGGTGCCGACGACGTAGGCGCCGAACTCACGTGCGAGCTGCGTCACCGTCGAACCGACTGCGCCGGCCGCTCCGTGCACGAGGACGCTCTGCCCCGCCTGAAGGCGGCCGTGCTCGAACAGTCCCTGCCAGGCGGTCAGGCCGGAGATCGGCAGGCTCGCGCCCACCGTGAAGTCGACGTCGCCGGGCAGCGGCGCGAGGTTGCGCGCCTCGACGGCCACATACTCCGCCAGGGTGCCGTCGCGGGTCCAGTCCGTGAGGCCGAACACCCGCTGCCCCACCGACAGTCCCGTCGTGCCATATCCGAGAGCGGTGACCACTCCGGCCAGCTCGTGCCCGGGAATCGACGGCGTCCGGTCACGGCCGAGGCGATCGGTCCAGGTCGAGGGCCACGCCGTCTCAGTCGGGACGAATCCCGACGCGTGGACCTGAACGACGACGTCGTTGATCGCCGGTTCCGGCTCAGGCCGCTCCACCAGCGCCATCCCGGCCGTTCCCGCGGCCTCGTCTGTCACCACAATCGCCTTCATCCGGCACCTCCTTGTATCCGGTCCTCGCCTGCGCTGTCACGAGGAGCAAATTTCCGTTTCCCTAGCATTTGCGCCCCAGGCCTCGGCGCCTCACCCCGTTGATCGGTGGCGGTTGGGGCGCGAGGGTGTCGCCGGGAGTGGCGAGACGTCCGTCGACCTCGGCGCCGGCGGGCAAGTCGGACAGCTCCTCCCTAGCCGAGGCACCCAGTCGGCGGCACGCCCCGAACCTAGTCGCGACAAAACTGGTCTGTCAAGTCCACTATTGGATCAAGCGGGCGCTACTGTTGCCGTACGTATCCACAGTTGAAGCCAGGAAAGGAGGGCAATCGTCCGACATTTCGGGCCAACCCATCTGGACTGTATAGTCCGTCCAAGGTGAGGCTGCGGGAATACTACCGACCCGGAGGACGCCTGTATGTGCGCGTCCAGGCGCGCTTCGCCTGGTTCCGCAGCTTCGCGTCGAAAGGCCGTGAAGGGAGAGCTGTGTCTGAGCAGACCCAGTACCGCAAGAACCAGGAAGCCGTTTCGCGGCTCGACCCGGAGCAGTACCGCGTGACCCAGCAGGACGGCACCGAGCGTCCGTTCGCCAACGCCTACTGGGACAACCACGAGCCCGGCATCTACGTCGACGTCGTGTCCGGCGAGCCGCTGTTCGCATCGGTCGACAAGTACGACAGCAACTCCGGCTGGCCGAGCTTCACGAAGCCGATCGCCGAGGCGAACGTGGTCGAGCGCGAAGACTCCAGCCACGGGATGATCCGGATCGAGGCCCGCTCGCTGCACGGGGACAGTCACCTCGGCCATGTCTTCGACGACGGTCCTCCCGACAAGGGTGGACTGCGCTACTGCATCAACTCCGCGTCGTTGCGGTTCATCCACCTCGACGACCTGGAGAACGCGGGGTACGGCGAGTACCGCACCCTGTTCACGAGTGACACCAACTCCGGCACCGACGACAAGCTAGGAGACGACTTGACCACCGAAAAGGCGATCCTCGCCGGCGGCTGTTTCTGGGGCATGGAGGAGTTGTTCCGCCGCCAGCCCGGCGTCGTGTCGACGCGCGTCGGCTACAGCGGCGGCGACGTCCCGAACGCCACCTACCGTAACCACGGCACCCACGCGGAGTCCATCGAGGTCGTTTACGACACCGAGAAGACCGACTTCCGCGCATTGCTCGAGTTCTTCTTCCAGATCCACGACCCCTCGACGAAGAACCGTCAGGGCAACGACATCGGCACCAGCTACCGCTCGGCGATCTTCTACACCAACGACGAGCAGAAGCGGGTCGCCGAGGACACGATCGCGGACGTCGACGCCTCGGGGCTGTGGCCCGGCAAGGTCGTCACCGAGGTCACCGCGGCGGGCGACTTCTGGGAGGCCGAGCCCGAGCACCAGAACTACCTGCAGACCTACCCCAACGGCTACACCTGCCACTTCCCTCGCCCTGGGTGGAAGCTTCCGAAGCGGGCGACTGCCTGACACCTCCGGCGCGCGGACCCCGGGTCCGCGCGCCGGCCCGGGGCCGAGGTGGTCGGCCCGGACGAGGAGTCGGCCGGATGGGTGCGGCTCTCTCCGGCGGACCGCTCACGACAGGTGGCCGAGCAACTCCTGACCAGCACTCGTTTCAGCTAGGACCGGATAGTCCCGCAAAGGCTCGTCCGATCGATGATCTAGCGGTGGTGGCACAGCTCGCTAAGCCGGCGGCGGATGCGTTCGTCCTTCACCGTCGCGCGAACGCGACATGGCGCCGGATGGACTCTGAAGTCCCATTCTTCCTGGGATATCTGGTGCGCTGGATACACTTGACAGATGAGCGACGAGCAGGTGGCTGCGCCTCCGAATCAGCGGAGGATCAGTAAGCGGGGCATCGCGACGCGAGAGCGGATCCTCGAGGCAGCGAACCGGCTGATGTTCGTGCGCGGAGTGAACGCGACGACCCTTGACGACGTCCGCAAGGCAAGCCAGACGAGCAAGTCTCAGCTCTACCACCACTTCGCCGACAAGCAGGAGCTCGTGCGCGCGTTGGTCAAATATCGAGGCGCGCTTGTGCTTCAGCGTGAGCGTGCAGGGCTCGAACGACTGAGGTCGTTCTCAGGGCTGGTCCGGTGGCGTGACGCCCTGGTTCAGGCCAACTCGCTGAACAACGGCAAGTACGGGTGCGGCCTCGGGTCGATGGCTCTCGAGCTGTCCGATCAAGATGAGCAGGCTCGATCGTCTCTGTCGGAGACGTTTGCGGCATGGGAGAAGCTGATCAGTGATGGCCTGCACCGGATGCGGGACAGCGGTGCACTGCGCCAGGACGCCGACCCGGAGAAGTTGGCCACGGGATTGATGGCGGCTTTGCAAGGCGGCTACTTGCTGGCGAACGCCGCGCACAACGTCGCACCCATGGAAGTTGCTCTGGACATGGCGCTGGAACACGTCAAATCGTTCCTCGTGGAGCCGTCCGGTGAGCCGACCCCGGTAATTGGGCCCCTTAGTCGTGATCAGACTGCTCGCGTCGGGTGCGAGCAGCCCGGAGATCGATGAGAGCGCGGCGCTCCAGGTAAGGCAGCAGTTGAACCAAGATCCGATGCCCCGACCTGTAGCCTCGCCATGCTGTCTCACCCCGCCACGATCCCGCTGTCCAGCCGAACCCTGAACCACCTCGCCGAATGCCTCCGTAACCATCGCCAGCAGCATCGATCCCGGTGGCGGAGGATCCTCTAGGTCTTGAGCGCCAAGCCGCGCTGCTGCCCGGCCTACCCCGGCTCGGCGCGGGCACCAGTGCCGGCATGCCGGCGCCTATCTGTTCGAGCAATGCTGCCTCGACATCGTGCGAGGGGTCTTGGCGCGACACGTTGGCCGACCGTATGTGCCGGTCGTCTTCACCGCGGCGAGAAAGCTGCCGTCGAGGCGTTCCTCGCGTCGTTGGATCGCCTTGTAGTGCAACTACATCCCTATACATCTATTCCCTTCACGCTGTCCGGTTTTCGGTCCGTCCGAGCCGCGCGAGGCGACGCGCGAACGTCGACACGCCCTAGCCTTAACGGACCAGCAAGTCCATTCCTGGGGCTTGGCGTTAACCGGGTTCGACTGGGCATCTCGCCCTGATCCGCCTGTCGCTTGCACCTAGGGCCACCCTGTCGTCACGGTCACGACGGCCGAGCAGGTCTCGCAGCGACCAGCCAATTGGACTATAGAGTCCGCGAAAGCTAGCCTGCGGAGGTACTCGGTCATGGGTGATACGCCCGGCCACAGCCCCCGCTCAGACTGCGGCTCGGCTGCCGGACTCGCACACCTGGACCGTCACCACTGGATCTACAGGAAGGCGCGGCTGATGGAAACCGATCAGGATCGTGTCGTCGCATCCGCTCGAGTTGTCCTTCCGGCCACTGAGCGCCGGCGCACGGACATGACCACCCGCGGCTTCACGTTCGTCGCCGATGAACCGCACAACGGCGCACTCGGCGAAGGCCCGACGCCGACGGAGTACCTGTTGATGGCGCTCGCGTCGTGCACTGCTCAGACGCTGCGGCAGTATGTCGACTACAAGTACGACACCGCCGGCGACATCACCGTCGAGATCGACTACCACGAACCCGAGCAGGAAGGCGCAGAGCGTTACCTGCAGCGCACGATCACGCTCAGCGAGGAACCTGACCCCGACGACTTGAAGGTGATGCATGAGATCGCCGAGAGGTCCCCGGTGACCCTGCTGATTCAGTTCGCATGGAGCGTGAGGACCGAGTTCGTCGGGCGCTGAGATCAGGCCGCGTGCAGCTCGGCGATCACGGCCGAGCAGCAAGCGGGTGTCGCTCCGCCCCAAGTGGCCGCGCTGATCCTGCTGGCCGGCGCGCTCCCAGGGCGACCGCTACGGTCGCAGGCGAATCATCCTCGTGGGTATCGCCGGGGCTCGCCATCGCGTCCATCAGGTGCGTGGTCGTCCCGACCATGAGCTCACTGATAGTCGCCCGCGCCCTGCAGGCATCGGCGGGCCTCGTCGCTCTTTCCGCAGCCGACCACAGCTGGGGCGGCGCGATCAGTACTGAACCGAGGGGTCGCGTGCCCCCTTGCGGCACGTGATCCAGCTATCCATGCTGGCCCGGCCAGCGCGTCGAAAGGTGACGTGTGACCGAAACCAAGACCGGCCGAACGATCTGGAAGCAAAACCTGGCGTCACCGCTGCGAGCCTTCCTGCGAATTGAGTCCGGCAGCGCCGGCGTGCTCGTGGCTGCCATCCTCGCCGCACTGCTCTGGGCCAACATCGACCCTCGGCTCCTACGAAGCCGTATGGCGCACCCAGTTGTCCCTGCGCCTCGGGCACCTCGAGCTCTCCCACGACCTGCAGACCTGGATCAACAGCGGCTTGATGACGCTGTTCTTCCTTGTCGTCGGCCTTGAGGCGCGGCGCGAGTTCGACCTGGGCGACCTACGCGACCGGCGACGTTTCGTGCTGCCCAGCGTGGCCGGCGTGATCGGCATGCTGATCCCGGTACTGATCTTCCTGGGATCAACCACGGCGGGCCGGGCGCGCACGGCTGGGGCGTGGCTATGTCGACCGACACCGCCCTCGCGTTGGGCATGCTGGCACTGCTCGGCCGGGGCGTGCCCGACCGGGTCCGGATCTTCCTGCTCACCGTGTTCGTGGTCGACGACTTGATCGCACTCATCGTCATCGCCCTGGTCTACAGCGACGACATCACGGTGATGCCCATCGTGGTGGCCGGAGCGGCGTTCGCGGTCATGCTGGCCATCCGCGCAGGCGGCGTCCGACGTGGCTGGGCTACGTGCCGGCCGCCATCGTGATGTGGGGCGCGCTGCTGGTCAGCGGAGTCGACCCGGTGGCGGCCGGACTGGCCATCGGGTTGACCGCGTTTGCCTACTCTCCCGGCCGAGCTGAGCTCGAGAAGGTCAGCGGACTGTTCCGGTCGTTCCGTGAGCAGCCGACGCCCACGCTCGCGCGTACGGCTTCGATCGGCCTCGCGAATACGCTATCGCCCAACGACCGCCTTCAGCGCATCTACCACCCATGGTCCAGCTACGTCATCGTGCCGCTGTTCGGCCTAGCCAACGCCGGCATCAGCATCGACGGTCCGTTCCTGGCCCAGGCGCTCGCGTCGCCTGTCACCTGGGGCGTGCTGCTCGGGTATGTCGTCGGCAAGCCGCTCGCCGTGATCGGCACCTCGGCCGGGCTCACCTGGATCTCACACGGGCGCATCCGTCCGGCCGTGGGCTGGGCGGGCGTGCTCGGCAGCGGCACGATCGCCGGTGTCAGCTTCACGGTGTCGCTGCTGATCGCCAGCCTGGCCTTCACCGGCGACCAACTGGCCGAGGCCAAAGTCGGGGTGCTCAGCGCCGCGATCGTATCCTCAGTGCTGACCCGGATCGCGTTCCGCGTCGCTAGCGCGTTGCCTCAGGACAAGCGCATCCGGGCGCTCTTCGGCGACGTGACGGAGCTGATCGACCTCATCCCAGCGGTCGACGAGAAGCAGGACCACGTCCGCGGCCCAGCCGGTGCGTCGGTGACGCTGGTGCAGTACGGCGACTTCCAGTGCCCGTACTGCGGGAAGGCCGGCCGGCCGTCCGGCAGTTGCTGGGCGACGCCGACCTGCGTTTCGTGTGGCGTCACCTGCCTCTGTCAGACGTGCACCCGCAAGCCCGGCTAGCAGCCGAGGCCGCCGAAGCAGCAGCCGCTCAGGGCAAATTCTGGCAGATGCACGACCTGTTGCTCGACCACCAGGACAACCTGGACATCACTGATCTCATCAAAGACGCCGGCGAACTCGGTCTGGATCAGAAACGGTTCCACGACGATCTGATGAGCCACGCCCATGCCAGCCGCATCGACAGCGACATCGACTCCGCTGACAACAGCGGAGTGTCCGGCACCCCGACGTTCTTCATCAACGGCCGCCGCCACTACGGCGCCTACGACATCTCGGCCTTGACCGCGGCCATTCGTATGGCCCGAGCCCGGGCCCGCCTCGGCCGCGAGGCAGCAGCGACCCGTCAATAAACGCGTTCTGTTGACACGACAGCACGCCGGTGGGCCGTCAGACGATCCTGACGATCTCCGCCGGCATCGACTTCCCGCAGCGGCACCCGGCCCCGAGGTCATGGCCGCCCTCCGCAACGGCCGTCGGTGCGCTGCGCACCACCAGCATCACCAACATCGCTGCCGCCAACCGGCATCACGCCCGTGCCAGCAGCCGCCCGCTGGCACTACTCGGCCTCACCTGACGACTTTGCCGGGGCCCTGCCGCCCGGTGTGCTCTCATGTTTGAGACGGCATCTTGGGTCGCATTGCCCACCTGGTGGCGGAGTTCGTCACTGCCGCCGCAACGACGTTGCATCGAGCGCCCAGGAGCGAACGGAGATGATTGTGCAACCGACGTGGCTGGTGATGCTTTCGTGGGCTGCACTGTTCGTGGTGTTGGCCAGCACCGTCGTGGTCGTTGTTGACCAATTTGTTCTTGGCTATCGCCAGCCGGCCAAGATCATGGAGATAGTCTGGCCGGCAACGGCCCTCTACCTAGGCCCAGCAGCCGTCCTGACCTATCGACAGTGGGGTAGACCCCAGTCTCCCCGGTGGCTGGACCGGCACGGCAACCCACCCAGGACCTCGCGACACGCTCATACGATAATCCAAACGTATCATTGTGCGACGCACTGCACTCTGGGCGTCCTCATTGCTACGCCAATCACCTACGGCATTGGTCTCGAACTATTCGGCAGCACACTGTGGCCCGAAGTCGTCGGCGACTATGTGGGCGCAGTGGCGGTAGGCGTTGCATTTCGCTACTCCACCGAGGCTCCTACGGGTGGCCGAAGGGTGTGGGCCGCGATGCGGAAATTTATCAGGGGAGACCTGCTGACCGTATCCGTCTTCGAGCTCGCCCTGGTGGGTTGGCTGACGCTGATGCATCTTCATTTTTTCCACGGCCTGCTGCCTAGTAGTCCGGTGTTTTGGCTCATTATTCAGGTCGGGTTGATCCTCGGCTTCTTCGCTGCGTGGCCGCCAACCTTGTTGCTGATCCGCCGCGGAGTAAAAACGGAATCGCTGGGCACGCCGCAGTAGGTGGTGATGCGCCGCGCCCCGGGGCGGAAGGGGCACACGGTGATTACACGCAGGGCCTGCCACTCGGCGGTGCTGGTGATGCCTGCCACCATGAAGATCGGCGAGCGAGCCGGCCGCCGACGCTCCTCGACGCTGATTCCGCCCAGATCGGAGCCGGCTTCACTGCGCAACGACCGGGGCGCATCCCCCTGAAGGGGCGCCAACCTGCCCGACCGGCAGGGCATGGTGGTGGCATGACGACATCGCCTCCGAGCGCACCCGGTCCCGTGGCCGGCCTTCCCGCCGCCGGGGACCACGTCTCCCAGACGTTGCTGCTGTTGGGCGGCACCGGTGACCTGGCCGCGCGCCTGCTGCTGCCCGGGCTCGGCCGACTGGTGGCCACCGGCGCCCAGCCCGGCCTCACACTGATCGGCAGCGGCACCGAGGACTGGGACGACGAGCGGTGGCGCCGCCGCGTGGCCGACGCCTTCGCGACGGTCGGCGCCGACGGTCCCCGGGCGGCCGAGGTCGTCCGGACCAGTCGGTACGTCTCGGCCGACGTCACCCGCGAGGAGGACCTGCGGCGGCTGCTGACCCTCTGTCGCGGCCGGCTGGTGATCTTCTTCGCGCTGCCACCGATGATCACCGCCCGGACCGCCGCCGCGCTCGCACGCATCGGCCTTCCGCCCGGCACCCGGCTGATGTTGGAGAAGCCGTTCGGCACCGACGCCGTCTCGGCGCGGTCCCTCAACGGCATCCTGGCCCGGCTCGTGCCTGAGGACCAGGTGCATCGCATCGACCACTTCCTCGGCAAGTCCACCGTGGTGAACATCCTCGGGCTGCGCTTCGCTAACCGGATCTTCGAGCCGGTGCTCAATTCGGCGCACGTGGCCTGCGTGGACGTCGTCTTCGACGAGACCCTGGGCCTTGAGGGCCGCGCCGGCTACTACGACGGAGCTGGCGCGCTCGTCGACATGGTGCAGAGCCACCTGCTGCAGGTCCTCGCCTTGATCGCGATGGATGCCCCGCCCACACTGGATGCCTGGGACCTGCGCGGCGGCAAGGCCCAGGTGCTGCGGGCCACGCGGGTATGGGGCGGCGACCCGGTGCGATGGAGCAGGCGGGCCCGGTACACGGCCGGGGAGGCAGACGGGCGGCGGCTGCCCGCGTACGCCGACGAGCCGGGCATCGACCCGAACCGGGGGACCGAGACGCTCGCCGAGGTGGTGCTGGCCGTGGACACCTGGCGCTGGGCGGGCGTGCCGTTCCGGCTGCGGTCCGGCAAGGCCCTGGTCGGCAAGCGCAAGGAAGCCGTCGTCACCTTCAAACAGCCACCCCGGGTACCCACCGGGCTGACCGGCTACGAGCAGCCGGACCGGCTGCGGATCGGCTTCGGGCCGGACCGGCTGGGCCTTGACGTCAACATCAACGGTCCGGGCAACCCGCTGGAGCTCGATCAGGTGAACCTGACGGCCGACTTCGGGCCGGGGGATCTGCCGCCGTACGGTGAGGTGCTGCGCGGGGCCTTCGAGGGCGACCCGGCGCTGTCGGTGCGGGGCGACACCGTCGAGGACTCCTGGCGCATCGTGGAGCCGGTGCTCGAGACATGGCGGGCGGGAGCGGTGCCGTTGCAGGAGTACCCGGCGGGCAGTCACGGCCCGGGCGACTCCCTCCTGACCCCGGCGCCCGGCGAATTGCGTCGTCACTGAGGACGATCTGGGCCGCCGATCATTCGGACGCCCAGAGGCGCTGCTACTTGTCGTGGCGGATGCTGATGATCGAGGTCGGCGCGGCGCGCCCACGAGGACGCTGCTGCTCTGGGCGGCCCCCGGACCGGCAGGCCGGTGCCGCCGGGGAAGTGAGCAACGTGGCGCGCAGGCTGCGAACCATCGCCGGGATCACCTGGAGCCTGGCGACGGGATCCGCCGGCTTCCACACGGGTGTCAACTCACACAGGAGGCGCCATCGTGGGCATGGCACCCTCGGCGAGCTTGAGTCGTGTCCAGATGTTCATGTTGATCACAACGGCAACGATCTCCAGGATCTCGTCCTCCGTGAAGTGCACGGCCAATCTGTCGTGTGCCTCCTGGACCCGGTCGTTGACGGTGGCGTCGGCGGCCCTGGTCAACACCTCGGCGTAGGCCAGCGCGGCTCGCTCCTCCTCGGTGAACAGGTGCGTCTCCCACCAGGCGGTGAGAGTCTCGACCTTGGACGGCGGGATGCCGGCGGTGCGGGCAGCGGCGTGGTGCACCAGAAGGCAGTAGCTGCAATTGTTGATCTGTGCGACGCGTAACCGCAGAAGCTGGGCCAGGGCCCGTTCCACCTGGAGTGTGGCGGTGTGGCCAAAGGCTGCGGCCCCGGCGTCTGCCAGAGCCATGAGTTGCTCATTTGACGTGGCGTTCAGTCGGACGTTCTGGATCCTGGTTTCCAAGAGCTGACCTCCTGCAGGTCACAACGACAACACCAGTGGTGGGGATCGGCCGGCTGCGACGGCCTCTGCGTGGCTGTCGCCACTGCTCCTCCACACGAACAGGCGGCTGTGGGCGTCGTCCGGGCCAGCCGCCGGCGCACCTATATGCGCGACGGTGGGACCGTTACCGTCTCCCTCAGCAATGCCGGGCTCGGGCTCCGTCCTGATGGCCCCCAGGGGAACGCCTGTTCCCGAGGTGTCCCGACGCGAAGATCAACCCGGAGACCACGAAGGCCACCTAGCTGGACTTTCCCAGCTCGGCGGCCCGATTCAGTCGTACGTTGTTTGGTGTCCGAGGGGGGACTTGAACCCCCACGCCCTATACGGGCACTAGCACCTCAAGCTAGCGCGTCTGCCATTCCGCCACCCGGACCTGCATCGTCCAGCCTACCGCGCCGATCCGGGTGAACCGTCACCCGTTCGGCCGCCCGGCGGGCCGCACGGGGAGTTACTGTACACGGCCGGGGTGGATCATGCACATCGGCTTCCACCCCTCCCGCCGCGACCCTTCACGCCCAGCTCAGCCGGGATCAGCCGGTGCCGGCGAGGATGGGACGGGCGCGCCCCGGGTAGCGTGCGGCCGCCGTCAACCGGCAGCATGGCCACGTGTCCCATCCCGCTTCCCTGGCCGTCGTCCAACAGAGGGCTCTCGCGCTGCGCGCCGCTGGCGATCTGACCGCCGCCCGCCGGATGCTCGCCGAGGCCATCGGGTCCGCCCGACCGGCGTACGGCGAAGACCACCCGGATGTGCTCAACACAGCGCACCTGCTGGCCCGGCTGCACCGTGAGGCGGACGACCCGGGCGCCGCCCGCCGGGTGCTGGAGGAGGCGTTCGCCGCGGGCGAGCGCCGCTGGTCGCACGCCGAGCCGCTGATGCTGGCGCTCTCGTTCGAGCTGGCCGGAGTAGCGGACGAACTGGGCAATCGGCACGAAGCGCGCCGCAACTACATCCGGATCGCCACCGCCGGGCCCGCCGTGCTCGGTGCCGACCACCCGGCCGTACGCACGGCACAGCAGTACCTCGGCCAGGCCGCTCCCACCCCGGAACCGCCCGCTCCCACCAGCGGTCGGCCCAGCGCGGCGCTCAGCGGGCCGACCGTGTCCGTGACCACCATCCCCGCCACCGACCAGCCGCCGGTCGGCCCGACGGTCGCCGCTCACCCGCCGCAGGCACCAGCCGCCCGGCCGGCGTCCGCTCCGCCGTTGCCCACGCCGCCCCCGGTGCCGCCCCGTGACACCGCCACGCCCGCCCACTCCACCCCGAACATCCCGCGTCCACCGCTCGCCGCCCCTCCCCCGGCCGCGCACACCGCCGGGCCGGGGGTACCCGCACCCCACCCGGCCCCGCACGGTCACCATGCCGCTGGTCGTTCGGCGTCGGCCCACGCCACACCCCCGCCGCCGGCCGCGGCGGCACACCCGCACCGCGTCGCTCCGCCCACCCCGCCGGCGCCACCTGTCCAGCAGGCGAGCCGTCCGGCGGCACCGGCTCCGCTGCCCCCGCCGGGCCCCATGCAGGCGCCGACCGCCTCGATCCCACCGGCCCAGCAGACAGGCCGTCCAACCGGACCGATTCCGCCGGCCCCGCCCGTTCCGGTCCCGCCGGCGCCCCCAGCCCACCAGGCGGGCCGACCGGTCGCACCGGTTCCGCCAGGCCCACCCCTCCCCGCTCCGCCACCGCTGCCCAACCGCGGTCCGGCGGCGCCGGTTCCGCCGACACGCGCCGCCGTTCCGCCGGCCCCCCAGGTCGCCGCGCAGCCCGTCGCGCCGCCGACCGCCCCAGCACCGCCGTCCGTGCCACCACACGGCGCACCGGGCCCTGGACCACGGACCGCTCCGGCCGCCCCGACGGTGCCGCACGTCCCGGCGCCTCCGGTGCTGCCCGCACCGCCGCTTCCACCACCGCCACAGGTCGGCGGGGACAGCACAGTGCCCATGTCGGCCCTCGGCGAGGCCGGCGCGGCACAGCAGCTCCCGCCTCCGCCCGGTCCGCCGCCGCAGCACCGCACCGCCCCGGCCATGCCGGCCCCGCGACAGTCGCCGTGGGCCCCGCCGCAGCCGCCCGCGGAACCTGCCCGGCAGGCCCCGGTACAGCCGACGGCCGCGGCGGCCCGACCGGCTTACGCACCGCACGCCACCGACCCGTCCCGGCCGGCTCCCGACCGGCCGGCCGCTGACCAGGTACGGCACGTCGCGGCACCGCCGACTCGGCCGGCGCAGTCGGCGCCCGAAGCGCCCGCCGCGGACCCGGCACGCCAGCTCTCCGCACCACCGACCGCGCCGCCGTCCAGCCGTGCGACGCAACCAGCCCCGGAACCGTCCGCGACGCCGCAGGCCGCGAATCCGGCACCGCCGCCCACGAACCCGGCACGGCCGCCGTCAGCACCGCCCGCGAGCGCCGCCGGCCCGGCGCAGCCGGTGTCGGCAGCGCCCGTGAACCCCACCAGCCCGGCCCGGCAGATGTCGGCGCCGCCCGCGAGCGCCGCCGGTGCGGCCCCTGCAAATCCGCAGGTCGTCCCGGCCCGGCAGCCACGGCAGGGCACCCCTGAGGAGTCCGGCGCGTCCACGCGAAAGCAGCAACTGCCGGACCCGCCGCCGATCCCGGCGCCCGGGTGGGACAAGCCGACCATCCAGGTCCAGCAGATCGGGCCGCTGCTGGCCGAGGAGGTGGCACGGATCGCCAGCACGCCGGCCACGCCACCTAGCTCCGCCTCGCCGGCCTCGCCGCCCTCGCCCGCACAGCCGGTGAGCGCGCCCCCGTCACCCGCGCCGGTGAACACGCCACCCCCGCCGGTGAGCGCACCACCCGCTCCCCCGGTCAGCGCACCGCCGACCACACCGGTGAGCGCACCGCCCGTCAGCGCACCGCCGGCCCGTCCGGGCAGCGCGGCGCCGGCGAGTGCGCCCCCAGCACCGCCGATCAGCGCCCCACCGGCGCACCCCGCCAGCGCTCCCCCGACGCCCCCGGTCAGTGCACCACCAGTTCACCCCCACCCGGTCAGCGCACCGCCGATCGGGCCGGTCAGCACGCCGCCGGTCAGCGCACCGCCAGCCCGCCAGGCCAGCGCACCATCGATGAGCACGCCGCCGATGAGCGCACCGCCCGCACCGCCGGTCAGCGCACCGCCGGCCCCGCCGGCAAGCGCGCCACCGTTGAGCGCCGCGCCGGCCCCGCCGGTGAGCGCGCCGCCCGGGCCGGCACGGCAGGTCCGCCAACCGCCACCAGCCGTACCGCCGGCGCACCCGGTGAGCGGACCACCGCACGCCGCGTACCCGGCACCGCAGGTCAGCGCGCCGCCGGCGCACCCGCACCCGGTCAGCGGCACGCCCCTGCCGCCGCCACCGGTCAACGCACCGTCGCAGCCGGCCTACCCGCCCCGACCGCACCCGGTCAGCGCACCGCCCGGACACCCACACCCGGTCAGCGCACCGCCCGGCCCGCACCCGGTGAGCGCACCGCCCGGGTACCCGCACCCGGTCAGCGCGCCGCCCGGGCATCCGCATCAGGTGAGCGGGCCGCCCGTGGCGCCGCCGCCGGTGAGTGCTCCGCCGGTGCCGCCGTGGGGGATGACCGCCCCGCCGTGGGGCAGCATGGCGCCGCCGCAGCCGCTGGCCGCTCCGGTCGACGACGCCGAGTCGGACGACTCCGACGACGAGGACACGGACGAGGAGGACGACACACCGGGCTACGTGGACCTCGACCTGGACCAGCCGCGGCTCGAGCCTGCACCGGAGCCGACAGCCGCGCCCGACACGACCGGGGACGCGCCGGCGGCGTCGGCGTTCCCGCAGCAGCCGGCGTACCCGTCGACGCTGCCTGCGTACTCCATTGAGGAGCCGGAGTCGGGCGGCCGGAGCCGGACGACGGTGGTCGTCGCGGTCGCCGCCGCGGTGGTGGCGGTGGCGGCGGTGGCCGGGGTGGGCGCGCTGGTGCTCGGCCGGGACGCGTCGCCGCCGGCCGACCCGGTGCCGTCGGCCTCGGCCGAGGCGACCGCGGCCGGCCCGCCCCCGACCGACCTGAAGCTGCGCGACGACACCGCCACCATCACGCTGACCTGGACCGACCCGGCCGGCGGGGCGGTGCCGTTCATGGTGGCCGGCGGACGGACCGGGCAGGCGCTGGGCGTGATGGCGTCGGTGGACCCGGGGCAGACCACCTACACGGTCAACGGGTTGAACTCCCGGGTGGACTACTGCTTCACCGTGCTGGCGGTCTACTCCACCGACTCGTTCGCCACCTCCGGGCAGGTCTGCACCGACCGGGAGGGCGGCGCCTCGCCGCGCTGAACGTCCACACCGGCCACACACGCTGGGTGTCCACAGCGGGACGGTGCGGGTTCCCCCACCCTCGGCCGGGCCATATGATGGCACCCGGCTCAGGGGAGGGTCGCCGACGGGCGCGCCACCTGCCAGGACGACCAGGGGAGGCACCGGGCTGTGGCCACCATCGACGACGCCGTGCGCACCGACGCCACTCGCCCCCGATCGCGGTTCCGGGGCGGCCTGGTCACCATCGCCACGGTGGCCGCGCTGCTCGCCGCCATGGGGCTGACCGTGCTCGGGCTCGGCGCCGCCGACAACGCGGTGGCCAGCTACGACGCGAGTTCCTGGCTGTGGAGCGCCGCGCGCAGCGAGCTGGCCCGGGTCAACGGGGTCACCGCCCGGGTGGACACCCGGGTGGAGGTCCCGGCCGCCCGCCGGCACCCGATGCAGGTCACCCAGACCGACCGGCTGCTGATCCTGCGGGACCTGAACACCGGTCAGGTCAGCTCACTGGACCTGGCCACGCTGCAGATCACCGCGACCACCCGTACCACCCCCGGCCTGGGCGTGAACGTCGCGTTGCACGAGGACGCCGCGTTCGTCGTCGACGCGGTGCAGGGCGTGGTCCGCCAGCTCGATCCGCGCTCACTGGCCCCGGTCGGTGAGCCGGTGCGCTACCCGCCGGGCATCACCGGCGGATCGTTCGACGGCGAGGGTCGGCTGTGGATCGCGGTGCCGAGCGAGGGCACCGTCTCGGCGATCACCGCGGCGACGCTGCCCTCCGCGCCCGCCTCGGCCGCTCCGGCCGGCGCCGGGTTGAGCCCGAAGCAGGTGGAGACGTACGACGTCGCCGAGGCCAGCCACGAGCTGGTCGTCTCCACCCTGGACGACGGGGTCGCCGTGCTCGACCGCACGGCCGGCACCCTGGTCCGGGTGCAGCGCGGCGAGGTCCGCAGGACGCCGTTGCCGATGACCGCTCCCGGCGCGCTGCCCATCCGCACCAGCGGCCCGGTGGTGCCGGTGACGGTGGCCGACGAGCGGAAGGTGCACGCGGTCGGTGCCGGCGGGGAGGTGCGGGCGTTCACCGTGCCGGGCACCGGTGACCGGCTCTCCCCCGCGGTGGCCTGGGCCAACCGGTTCTACTGCGCCGACGAGGCCACCGGCACCGTCTACTCCTTCGACGCCAACGGCCAGCTGGTCGACACCATCCGCGGCAAGACCACCGGGCCGCTGGAGCTGGAGGTCCGGGAGAACCACCTGTTCATCAACGCGCCCGACACCTCGACCGCGCGGGTGGTCAACGACAAGCACCAGATGCGCGAGGTCGACAAGTACGCCAACGACGTGCTCGGCGGCGACCCGCCGCCGGCTCCCCCGCCGCCGCCTCCGCCGAAGAAGCCCAAGGTCGGCAAGCCGAGCGCGCCGCGCAGCGTCACCGCAGCCGCCGGCAACGCGCAGGCCCGGGTGAGCTGGCGGCCGGCCGCGGCCAACGGCGCGCAGATCATCCGGTACGTGGTGGAGGGCGCCGGTCAGCGGCACGAGGTGGGCGCCAACCAGCGGGCCGTGGAGATCAAGGGCCTGACCAACGGTGAGACGTACCGGTTCTCGGTGCACGCGGTGAACGCCAAGGGCGCCGGCCCGGCGCGGACCAGCAACCCGGTCATCCCGACCGCGGCGGTGCCCGATCCGCCGGCCAGCGTCACCGCGCAGGAGCGGCCGGACGGCACGGTGCTGGTGCGGTGGCCGGCGGCGAACGGACAGGGCAACACCATCGCGAAGTACGTGGTGACGGCCACCTCGGCGGGCGCCAACGCCCCGGCCGGTGAGTCGCGCAAGACTGAGCTGGTGGTGCCGGCCGGCGAGCTGGAGTACGGCACCCAGTACGCGTTCACCGTGGTGTCGGTCAACGACAAGGGCGCCGGGTCGGCGGCGTCGCCGGTCAGCAACACGGTGGTGCCGTACGCGGCGCCGGGGCAGCCGGCCGGGTTGCGGGCGAGCACGGTGGCCAACCAGCCGGGCACGGTCGCGGTGCAGTGGTCGCCGGCCGAGGCGAACGGCCGGCCGGTGACGAAGTACCTGGTGGACGTGGGCGGGCGCAGCAGCGAGGTGACCGACACCCGGACCACGGTGAGCGGGCTGGGCAACGGCCAGAACGTCACGGTCAAGGTGAAGGCGGTCAACGAGGCCGGACCCGGCCCGGAGGCCACCGCGACGGCGCGGACGGTGGCCGAGCCGCGGGTCACGGTGACCGGCTCGTCGGCGACCGCCACGGCGGCGACGGTGACGTTCACGGTGGACGCCGGCGGCGGGCAGGCGTCCTGCTCGCTGAGCACGTCCGGCGAGCCGGCGAAGACCGGCCCGTGCTCCAGCATCACGATGAGCGGCCTGGCCCCGGGCACGAAGTACACCTTCACGGTGACCGCGAGCAACGCCGCCGGCGAGGGCACCGCCACCCGCGCGCAGACCACCGACGCCCTCTACGGGATCGCCACCTGCAACAACGGCCCCGACGGCGACCAGCGCACGTACTGCAACAAGGACGTGGACGGCCGCAACGGCAACGAGATCTTCTCGGTCACCCGGCAGGACAACGACCGGCAGGTCGGTTGGGCGAAGCCGGGCACCCGGCTGAAGGCGTACTGCAAGAAGTCGGGCGATCACGTCGACTCGTGGATTTACAACAACCAGAAGGCGAGCACCTGGTGGGTGCAGGTCGAGTACAGCGGGAAGAACTACATCCCCTGGGCCTGGCTCAACCTGGAGGGCGGCGACAACATCAACGTCCTGCCGACCTGCTGACCCGTTCAGGCAAGGAGCACCACCCGTGAACACCCACGAGCCGCTCACCCAGCCGGAGGTGCAGGGCTTCGCCGCCCTCGCCGCCCGGCTGGCCGAGAACGTCAACGCGGTCGTGCTGGGCAAGCCGCAGGTGGTCCGGCTGGCGCTGACCGCCCTCTTCGCCCAGGGGCACGTGCTGCTGGAGGACGTGCCCGGCGTCGGCAAGACCACGCTGGCCCGGGCCATCGCCGCGACGGTGAAGGGGCAGTGGCGGCGGATCCAGTTCACCCCGGACCTGCTCCCCTCGGACGTGTCCGGGGTGACCATCTTCAACCAGGCCACCCGGGGCTTCGAGTTCCACCCGGGGCCGGTGTTCGCCAACATCGTCATCGCCGACGAGATCAACCGAGCGTCGCCGAAGACCCAGTCGGCGCTGCTGGAGGTGATGGAGGAACGCACCGTCACCGTGGACGGCGTCCGGCACCCGGTGCCGCAGCCGTTCCTGGTGGTCGCCACCCAGAACCCGGTCGAGATGGACGGCACCTACCGGCTGCCGGAGGCGCAGCTGGACCGCTTCCTGGTGAAGCTCTCCGTCGGCTACCCGGACGAGGCGGTCGAGGTGGAGGTGCTGCGCGGCGCCACGGTCCGCTCCCCCGAGGCGCTCACCGCGGTCACCGACACCGCCACCGTCGGCGAGATGGTGAAGATGGCCCGCCGGGTGCACATCGCCGAGCCCCTTTACGCGTACGCGGTCCGGCTGGCCGCCGCGACCCGCAACCACCCGCAGGTGCGGGTCGGGGTCAGCCCCCGGGGTGTGATCGCGCTGACCCGGGCGGCGTGCGCGTACGCGCTGATCGACGGGCGCGGCTGGATCATGCCGGAGGACCTGAAGGCGCTGGCCGAGCCGGTCTTCGCGCACCGGCTGCTGCTCACCCCGGACGCTCAGGTACGCGGGGTGACCGCCGCCGAGGTGCTGCGCCAGGCGGTCGCCTCGGTGCCGGTGCCGCTGCCGTCCGGGCAGCCGGCCCCGGTGCAGGGCTGACCGGCGGGTCGGCGTGGGGATCACCGCCCGCGGGGTCGGGCTGCTCGTCGCCGCCGTGGTGCTGCTCGGGGTGGGGTTCCGTTTCGCGTACCCGGAGTTGACGTTGCTGGGCGCGGCGGCCGGCGCCGCGGTCGGCTACGCCGTGCTGACCGCGGCCTGGCGGCCCCGGCTGGAGGTGGCCCGCAGCGCCGACCCGGACCGGGTGGCCCGGGGTGAGCCGGCGAGCATGACGGTGACCGTGCGCAACAGCGGCCGGCTGCGGGCGGCGAGCCTGGTGGCCGAGGACCGGTGCGGGGACCGGGCGGTGCCGGTGCCGGTGCTGCGGTTGCGCCCCGGCCGGGACACCACCGTCCGCTACGACGTGCCGACCCGGCGCCGTGGGGTGGTGCCGGTCGGCCCGCTGCGGGTGACCCGGCGTGACCCGCTCGGGCTGGTGTCGGTGGCCCGCGCGTACGGCGGCACCGTCCCGGTCTGGGTGCACCCGCGGATCCACCCGCTGCGCGCGGTGCCCACCGGCGCCGGGCGCAGCCTGGACGGCCGGGTGGACGCGGTGCCGCACGGCTCGATCACCTTCGACTCGCTGCGCGAGTACGTGGTCGGCGACGAGTTGCGCCGGGTGCACTGGCGCACCAGCGCCCGGGTGGGTGAGCTGATGGTGCGGGAGAACGTGGACACCAGCCTGCCCCGGATCGTGGTGCTGCTGGACAACCGGGCCGCCGCCTATCCCGACCGGGTGGACGGGGTGGCCGAGAGCTTCGAGTCGGGCTGCGAGGCGGCGGCGTCGATCGTGACCGCCGCGTTCCGGGAGGACCTGCCGGTGGTGCTGCTCTTCGTCGCCCCCGACCCGGAGACCGCCGCACCGGGCGCCGCCGTACCGGACGCCACCGCATCGAGCGCCATCGCACCGGGCGCCGCCGGCGGCGGCGGGCTCACCGGCGGCGGGCCGTTGGACCGGCTCGCCGCGGCGCAGCTTTCCACCGCCGACGACGCGCTGCGCGCCGCCGCCAACCGGCTGCGGCAGGACCGGCTCGGCGACACGCTGGTCTTCCTCACCGGCCCGGGCAGCCGGGGCGACCTGGGGCACGTCGGCGCGCTGCGCGGCGCGTACCCCTCGGTGGTGGTCGGGGTGTTCGGCGGGCCGGAGCCCACCCCGGCGGGCGCGGCGGGCATGGTCGTGGTGGACGCGGCCGACGGGGCCGCGTTCGCCGCCGAGTGGGACGGGGTGCGCCGGTGGTGACCCTGACCGGACCCCCGGCGGCCGACGCGACCACCGACGCTCCCCGGGAGCCCGGCGGTCCGGACCGGCCGGTCACCACCCGCCTCGGCCGGTTCCTGCGCGCCGTGCCGGTGCCGCTGGCCCTGGTCGCGATGATCGGGTTGGCCGGCGTGGTGCTCGGCCGGGTCTACGCCGGCGGAGTGCTGACCGCGCTGGTTCTCGGCGCCGCCGTCGGTTCGGTGCTGGTCAGCGTGGCCGCCCGGCGGCTGCCGTCCTGGCTGGTAGCACCGATCTCGGTGCTGGCCATGGCCGGCTGGACGGCCTGGTCCCTGCGGCACACCGCGACCCGGGCCGAGCTGCCCGGCGGGTTCGCCGAGGTGGCGGCCGACGCCGCCCGCAACGGCATCCCCCGGCTGCTGACCGCGATGATCCCGGTCGAGCCGACCCCGGACACCGTGCTGGTGCCGCTGGTCGCGGCCTGGCTGGCCGGCCTCGCCGGCGCGGAGGTGGCGCTACGGGCGGGCAGGGTGCTGCTCGGCTACCTGCCACCGCTGCTGCTCTACGCGGGCGCGCTCTACGTGGTCGGACCGAACGCCGACCCGGCGATCCGGCCGACGCTGGCCCTGGTCGCCGTGGCGGTGCTCGGCCTCGCTGTCTCGGCGCAACCCAGTACGGCCGGCGGGGATCCGGCGGCCGGGCTCGCCCCGGCCGTCCGCACCGCCGTGCGGGCCCGGCTGGCCGCCGCCTCCGCCGCCGGGGTCGCCGTCGTGGTGGCGCTGGCCGCGCTGCTCGGGCCGCTGGTCGCCGCCCGGGTCCAGGACCGGCCGGTGGACCCGCGCCGGTACGTGGAACCGCCGCAGGTGGAGACGCTCGACGAGAACCCGCTGATCCGCATCTCCGGCTGGGCGTTGAACCCGGAGCAGAAGCTGCTCGACGTCCGCACCGAGCGACCCGCCGGCCCGACCGCGGCTCCCCCGCCGACCGGCGATGCCGCCGGGGACGGGGAGCCGGCCGAGGAGCTTGCGCTGCGGATCCGGCTGGCCGTGCTCAGCGACTACGACGGGGTGACCTGGCGGGTCGGCGCGACCTACCGCAACGCCGGCCGGATCCTGCCGGCGGCGGCACCGGCCCAGGACAGCACCGTCGAGACGGTACGGCAGGAGATCACCGTCGCCGACCTGACCGGGCGGCTGCTGCCCGCCGTCGCCACCCCCCGCGAGGTCACCGGCGCCCGGGTGGCGTACGACCCGGCGACCGGGACGCTGATCCGACCGGAGGGGCTCAGCCCGGGGCTGCGCTACACGGTGACCTCGGAACGGGAACGGCCAGACGTGAACCTGCTGGCCACCGCGAACGTGCCGGCCGGCGATCAGGTGGCCCGGGTGCTGCGGGTCGCCGACGGCGTGCCCGAGCCGCTGCGCCGGCTCGCCACGCAGTTGGCCGAGGAGAACGGGGCGCCGTACGCCCGGGCCCTCGCCGTGGAGCAGTTCCTCGCCGAGCACTACCGGCTGGTGGCCGACGCACCCAGCGGGCACGCCTACCCGAACCTGAACTTCTTCCTCTTCGGCCCCCGCAACGGCGGCGGGCAACGCGGCACGTCCGAGCAGTTCGCCGCCGCCTTCGCGGTGCTGGGCCGGCTGACCGGGCTGCCCACCCGGGTGGTGGTCGGCTTCGAGTCCACCGGCGACGGACCGGTCCGGGCCGCCGACGCGTACGCCTGGCCGGAGGTGCTCTTCGAAGGACTCGGGTGGGTGCCGTTCGACCCGCTGCCCCGCCCCGACCAGGAACCCCGACCGGTCGAGGAGGACTTCCGCCCCCAGCCGGAGGACCCGCCGCCGTCGGAGGTGCCCGAGCCGACCCTGGAGCCGACCGCCGAACCGGAACCGGCAGCCGCACCGGGGCCGCCGGTGGACGGCGGGAGCGTACCGACGCCGGTGCTGGTCGGCGGCGGAACCGGCGGTGTGCTGCTGCTGGTCGGGGCGCTGCTGCTCACCCTGCTGCTGATGCGCCGGTCGCTGACCCGGGCCCGGCTCGAACGGGGCGACCCCGGCCAGCGCATCGCCGGCGCCTGGCGGGAGGTGACCGACGCGCTGCGCCTCGCCGGGCACCCGGTCGGCGGGGACCTCGCCGCCACCGAGGTCGCCGCCCGCGCCCACCGCGCCCTCGCCGCCGCCCACCGCGCGGGACTCCCCGCGTCGGGCACGGCGGACCCTGGCGCGGACGGGTCGCGGTCCGGCATGGCGGACCTCGGCGTGGACGGCCCACCCGCCGCGCCAGGCCACGCCTTGGCCGGGCCGGTCGGCGCGCCGGGCCACGACTTGGCCGGGCCGGTCGGCGTGGCGGTGGACGAACTCGCCGACCTGCTCAATCAGGTCGCCTTCGCGCCCGGCACCGCCAGCGGCGAGCAGGCCGCCCGCGCCGCCACGGTCGCCACCGCCTACGTGGACGCGTTACGCGCCGCCCGCCCCTGGTGGCGGCGGCTGCTCTGGTCCGTGCACCCCGGTCCGCTCCGCCACCGGTCGCAGCCCCGGTGACCGCCCTCGCCAACCCGCCCCGCCCGGCCGGCGGGTGCCCGATACCCTCGCCGGCATGAACGCGGTCCGGCCTCCCCTGTGGCGTGACCGCAACTTCGGCACGTACTGGGTCGCGCAGTCGCTCTCCGCCGCCGGCGACGCGTTCGCCTACCTGGCGGTGCCGCTGCTCGTGCTGCACGCCACCGGATCGGTCGCCCAGATGGGCCTGCTCACCGCGGTCGCCGGTGCCGCCTCCGTCGGCGCGGGCGTCTTCGGCGGCGTCCTGGTCGACCGGTACGACCGGCGCACCCTGATGATCGCCGCCGACCTGGCCCGGCTGATCCTCTACAGCCTCATCCCGCTGGCCTGGCTCGCCGGCCCGCAGGTCTGGCTGCTCTTCGTCGTCCTGCCGATCTGCGAAGCCGCCGGCATGGTGTTCCAGGTCGCCGCGGTCACCGCCGTCCGCAACCTGGTCGACCGCGACCGGATCACCGAGGCCAACGGCCGCCTACAGGCAACCTACGCGCTGGCCGCCGTGGGTGGGCCGCTGCTCGCCGGCGTGGTGTCCGCCCAGTTCGGCCCGACGGCGGCCATCGCCATCAACGCGGCCAGCTTCGCCCTGTCGGCCGCCGGCCTCTGGCTGGTTCGACTCCGCAAGGCCGACGACGGTGCGGCGACCGCCAGCACCGGGCGGCTCGCCGAGTTCCTGGCCGGCGCCCGGTTCCTCTGGCGTCAGCCCGTGCTGCGCTCGCTGACCGTGCTGCTGTCGGTCTTCATCTTCCTGACGTACGGCTTCACCGACGTGCTCGTCTACCACGTCAAGCACGACCTCGGCGGCTCCGACCGCACCGTCGGCATCGTGCTCGGCCTGGCGGCGTTGGGCACCATCGCCGGGGCGCTGCTGGTCGCGCCGCTGCGCCGCCGGCGCGGCTTCGGCGTCACCTGGGTCGGCGCCCTCTCCACCTGCGGCCTGGCCATCGTGGGCATCGGCCTGGTCGGGAACGTGCCCGCCGTCACCGTGCTCACCGCGGTGTACCTGTGCGGTGTCAGCGTGGGCGGGATCTGCTCCATGTCGTTGCGCCAGGAGATCACGCCCGACCACCTGCTCGGCCGGGTCACCTCGGCGTTCTGGAGCACGCACTACTCGCTCGGGCCGGCCGGTGCGGCCGTGCTGACCTGGGCCGCCGGCCGGTACGGCGTCACCGCTGTCGCCCTGGTCGCGGGCACCGGCTGCCTGCTGGTGGCGATCAGCGGGCTGTTCACGCCGATCCGCCGGGCCGGCTCGGAGCCGGCCGCCCACGAGCCGGCCCTCGCGCCGGCCGTCTCCCGCGAAGCCGCCTGACCCCAGCCGACCACCCGCCCGGTGCAGGTCCCGATCGTCCCGTCCGGCGCGACCAGGCTGACCACCATGCACCTGTCCTTCCGCGGGCACACCCGCCCGTGACCCGCCGGGTGCACCGCGAGGCCGCCGAGCCGTTGCTACGGTCGGTCGCGTGATCGAGGAGCTGACCCGCCGGTACCTCGACGCGGTCGATCAGGCCCTGCCCGGCTACGTCAGCAGCCTCTACGTCGTCGGCTCCGCCGCCCTCGGCGCCTGGCAGGCCCGCGCCAGTGACGTCGACACGGTGATCCTGACCTCGCGTCCGGCAACGGACGACGACCTCGTCCGGCTCGCCAAGGTGCATGCCGGGATGCCCCGGCCACCCCACCTCGACGGGGTCTACCTCGACCCCGCGGTGGCCCGCTCCTGGCCGACCGACCGGCCGGTCGTGCCCTTCGTGGTCGACGGTGAACTCCGGACCGACCAGCCCTGCGGCGAGCTGACACCCGTGCTGTGGCTGACCCTGCGGCGGTACGGCATCCCGGTCCGCGGCCCGGCCGCCGCGGAGCTGGGAATCCGGGTCGACCCGGAGCAGCTGCGCCGCTACAACCTCGACAACCTGCGGGAGTACTGGCAGCGGCGCGCCGCCACCTTCCCGACCGAACTGGCCGAGGTGGCCCCCGACATGATCGTGGACCCGGGGATCGTGACCTGGTTCGTGCTGGGCCCGGCGCGCTCGCACTACACGCTGACCCACGACGACGTCATCTCGAAGGCCACGGCCGGCGTATACCTCGCCCAACTCTTCCCCGAGTACGCCGACCTCGCGCACCGGGCCGTCCGCTGGCGCGCGGGCGCGGCGGAACAGTTCACCGCCACCGACCTGGCCGCCGCCGGCGACAGTGTGCACGCGGTGGCCGACGACGCCTGGCGTCGCTTCGACGACTGACCCGCGACCGGCCAGCTGGCGGAGGACCGCCGACACCGGGTCACGGTCCGGCTGCCCTTTAGCACCCCCTTAGCGACCCGTTAACCGCCGCGCCGCGAGACTTCGTACTCCATCGATGCGCTTTCACACCCCGACCCGAGAGCGCAGGCATCCCGCCCGTTGCCCCACAGCGCCGGGTGGAACTCGGAGACGAGGAGGATCCGCAGTGGTCAGACGAACTGCCGCACGGCTCGCCGTCGCGGTCACGGGGGCGATCGCTCTGGTGGTCGGGACACAGACCGCGGCCGTCGCCGCACCCACCAACGACGACTACTCCGCCGCCATCGCGGTGGAGTCGCTTCCCTTCACCACCACCATCGACACCAGCGCCGCCACGTCGGACGAGACCGACCCGACCGGCTGCTACAACAACGGATCAGTGTGGTTCAGCTTCACCCCGACCCGCGACATGCGCATCCAGGCCGACACCATCGGCAGCGACTACGACACCGCGCTGTCCGCCTGGACCGGCGACCAGGGCTCGCTCACCCAGGTGGCCTGCAACGACAACTACTACAGCCAGCACTCGCGGGTCGCCCTCGCCGTGACCGCCGGCACCACCTACCGCTTCATGGCCGGATACTGCTGCGGCAACGGTCGCGACGGGGGCGGCTCACTCCGATTCTCGATCACCGAGGTCCGCCCGCCGGCGAACGACGACTTCGCCGGCGCGATCCCGGTCGGCGCCCTGCCGTACGCGAACACGCAGGACTACCAGGCAGCCACCCCGGAGACCGGCGAGCCGTCGTCCTGCTTCACCCCGACGACGACGGCCTGGTACTCGTACACGGCGACGACCACCGGCTCGGTCACCGCCCGGACCGACCCGGGCTACGCCGGCATCGCCGTCTACACCGGCACCTCGCTGGCCAACCTGGCCCGGGTCGGCTGCAGCGAGGTCTACAGCTACCGGCCGCTGACCTTCCGGGCGGAGGCGGGCCGGACGTACCTGTTCCAGGTCGCGGCGGCCGGCATCAACCAGCACACCTTCCAGCTCGACGTCGCGCCGCCGCCCACCGTCGAGTTCTACTACTACCCGGACGAGCCCAGCTCGTTCGACGCTATCCCGTTCAGCAGTTCGGTCGGTGACTACGCGGCGGGAGGAGGCATCTCGTCCTACGCCTGGGACTTCGGTGACGGAACGACCTCCACCGAAGCGAACCCGGTCCACCGGCTGCCGGCCGACGGCGACTACCCGGTCCGACTGACGGTGGGCACGCCCGACGGACGGAGCGCGTCCGTCGCCCACGTGGTCCGGGTACGCACCCACGACGTCGCGATCGTCGGGCTGACGGCGCCCGCGAAGGCGCGGGTCGGGCAGAGCATCACGGTCGAGGTCGACGTCCGGAACACCCGGTACGAGGAGACCGTGCAGGTGTCGCTCTACCGGAGCACCGCGTCGGGGGGCTACGACCTGATCGGGTCGTCCACCAAGCCGGTCCCGGTCAAGGACACCGGCAAGACCACCCGCTTCTCGTTCACCTACACCGTCACCAGCGCGGATCTCGCCCTCGGGAAGCTCACGCTCCGGGCCACGGCCGATCCGAGCCCGAACCGGGACGCCCTCCTGGTGGACAACGAACTGATCTCCACTCCGATCGTCATCAGGTGAGCCGGGCGGCGTCCCGGGGGCCCCCGGGACGCCGCCGGCCACAGCCCGACCGGTGGTCAGCGGGCGGCGCGCAGCTGGGCCACGATCAACGGGTCGGTGATCCGGGCGTCCTCGGCGAGCAGGAACGCCTTGCTGAGGATCAGCGCCAGCCGGTCGTCCTCGAACGGCAGGAAGACCGACTCCTGCGGTCCGCGCCGGGCCGGCACGATGCAGAGGTACGTGTTGGCCGGCTCCATCAGGATGTTCCCGCTGCCCAGGTGGATCCGGTAGGTGTTCAGCTGTCCCCGTACGACGAGATGCCGCTCGGTCAGCTCGCACCGGTCGGCGAGCTTCGTCCGCGGGATGATCCGCTCCAGCGCGGCCCGCCGGGTCTGCGCCGTCGCCGTCAGCTCGGCGTGGCTCGCCTGGCGCCAGTAGTCGGCGTGGAGGTCGTCGCCGCAGTCCATCCAGTGTGGATCGGCGGCGATCGAGGTCACCGACACGAACAGGTCCACGTCGCGCAGGGCCTCGCTGAGCACGATGGCCGGCACGTCGGCCAGCGGCGCGGTGCGCCAGGCGCCGCCGGCCCGGCGATCGAACCACACCCGGTCGGTGCTGGCGCACTCCACGCCGTCCGGCTGTTCGTCGCGGTAGTCGTGCCGGAACCCGACCCGCCAGGCCCCGCCGGGCAGCACCCGGTACGCGTCGTCGGTGTCCCCGCCGTCCCACGGCCCGAGCCGGGAACACGTCCAGCCGCGGCCCCGCATCAGCGCGTACAGCTGCCGGTAGTGGACGATGTGCGCGGCGAACCGGTTGGAGTAGGTCTCCGTCTGCTGTTCGGCCGGCGTCAGCAGGTAGACCTCCCGGAACGCCTGCTTGAACGGCTGCCGCAGCTCGCGGTCGGTGAGCTCGTCGCGCCAGCGCCGGATCTCCTCGACCGACGCGTGCAGCGGGTGCCACAGGCGGATCGCGACGTCCGGGTCGGGCTCGGGCACGGCGGTGCCGTCCAGTTCCGCGAACCCGTCGCCGGTGGGCAGCACCGGCCGCCACCGGCCGGAAGGGTCCGGCACCTCCCAGATCAGGCGCCGCACCACGCTCCACCCGAGACCGACTCCAGATGCCACGCGCCCTGCTCGCGACCCGAGGTCGTCTCATCGACGATGCCAATCATCACCACGGCGGGCAGCGTGCCAGACCGGGCCGACACTTCTTCGCGTCCAGTCCCGGGCCCGGCCGCCACGACTCCTCCTCCGGAAGTCCACAGTGGAGCGTGAGGCGCTCGCTGACCAGCCGTCAGAGGTCGATCCAGTAACGCCGGGCCGGGCCGAACCTGGTTTCCCCGACGCCTTCGAGCACGCCGCCGCACCGCTCGATCGTCCTCGCCGAAGCGGCGTTGTCGACCGCGCAGACCGCCAGCACCCGCTCCAGGCCCAGCGTCCGCGCCTCCGCCAGCATCCGGCCCAGCGCCCAGGTGGCCAGGCCACGGCGGCGCGCGGACGGCCGGATGCCGTACCCGATGTGCCCGGCCCACCGCACGTAGTCGCTGCTGCCGTGCCGCAGCGCGATCCCGCCGAGCACCCGGTCGTGCTCCACGATCCACCGATAGGTGCAGGGCACCCTGCCGGCGCCCAGCGGCTTCGCCGGATCCGAGTGGTCCAGCAGCCGGCCGACCCACCCGGCGAAGCCGGCCGGCGAGGTCACGTCGTCGGAGGGATCCAGCCCGAAGCCGTCCTCGTGCTGCCCGGGGCCCCACTCCGCGTGTGCCTCCAACCAGGCGGTGTGCAGGTGGGCGGTGGGCGCGATCAGTTCGGGCACCCGGCAACGGTACCGCCAGGGAGGACCCGCGCCGACCGGGTCAGTCCAGGCAGAACTCGTTGCCCTCGGGGTCGGCCATCACGATGTGGCCGGCGCCCAGCGGCGGCTCGGGCTCGTGACGGCGGAGACGCTTCGCGCCCAGCGCGACCAGCCGGTCGCACTCGCGCTCTAGCGCCGCCATCCGCTCCTCTCCCGCCAGGCCGGGCGCGGCCCGGACGTCGAGGTGGACGCGGTTCTTGGCGACCTTGTCCTCCGGGACCTGCTGGAAGAACAGTCGCGGGCCGTGCCCGTCCGGGTCCTCGATCGCCGATCTGGTGTTGCGCTGCTCCTCGGGTACGCCGATCCGCGCGAGGAAGTCGTCCCACGCGGCCAGCGGGTCGGCGCCCTCGGGCAGGTCGACGCCGGGCGGGGCGGGGTGGACGTAGCCGAGCACCTCGCACCAGAAGGAGGACAGCGCCCGCGGGTCGTGGGCGTCGAAGGTGACCTGGATGTGGCGGCTCATCGGGTTGCTCCGTCCATGGTGGGTTTCGGTTGCGGGTGGAGGTCGGGCGACAGGCCGACCTCCAGACCGGTGGTGGATCCGGTGCGGCACCGGCGCGGTCGAGGTGACCGGCCATGGAGTCACTGTGGCAGGTCTGCCGGACAGGATCGGTCCGCTATCGGCGATCCGGTGTGGTGTGCAGGAGGTCGGCGATGATGCTGATGCCCTCGGATATGGCGTCCGGGGTGAGGTTGCCGAAGCCCAGGACGAGCTGTGGCGCGCGTGGCGGCGCGACCATGCGGTAGCGGCTCATGGCGTGGAGGCCGACGGATCGGCGGCGGGCGGCCTCGACGATGGCGTGCTCATCGGCGCCGGCGGGTAGGTGAGCGACGGCGTGGAGACCGGCGGCCAGGCCGCGAAGCTCGATGTCGGGTGCGTGTTGCCGTAGCGCTTGCACGAGCGCGCTACGGCGGGCGGCGTAGCGGCGGCGCAGGTGGCGCAGATGGCGGTCGTACCGCCCGCTGCCCAGTAGTTCGGCGAGGGCCAGCTGGTCGATGACGGGTGAGCCGCGGTCGGCGAGCTGCTTGTGCCGGGCGACGGCCGCCGCCAGGTGTGGCGGGCTGAGGGCCCAGCCAAGCCGCAGCGCCGGTGCCAGTGACTTGCTGACCGAGCCGAGTAGCGCGACCCGGTCGGGGGCGAGGCCCTGCACGGCGCCAACCGGTTCACGGTCGTACCGGAACTCGGCGTCATAGTCGTCCTCGATGATCGTGGCATCGCGGGCGGCGGCCCAGGCGACGACGGCGTGTCGTCGTTCGGGGGCCAGCACGACTCCGGTGGGCGACTGGTGCGCCGGGGTGAGGATCACGGCGCGCGCGTCGGTCGCGGCGAGGGCGTCGACGTCGATGCCGTGGTCATCGACGGGTACGGGGACGACCGTCAGACCCAGCATCGTGGCGATGGCGTGGTGGTCTGGGTCACCGGGGTCCTCGACGGCGACCGTCCGTACGCCCTCGTCGCCCAGGACGCGCAGGAGCAGTTGCAGGCCTTGCGCGAATCCGGCGCAGACAACGAGGTGATCCGGGTCGGCGGCGGCGCCGCGGACCCGCCGAAGGTGGGCGGCGAGCCCGTCGCGCAGCACCGGGTCGCCGTATGGATCGGGGTAGCCGAGGGCTTCGGCGGGCGCATGACGGCAGGCGCGGCGCACGGCGCGGGCCCACTCGTCGCGGGGAAAGCTCGACAGGTCCGGCACGCCGGGCCGGAAGTCGATTCTGGTCGGTGCGCTGTGGGTGGCGTGCGTCGACCTGGCGCCCAGTGGGTGGGCGGTCGCGGCGACCCGGGTGGCCGAGCCGGGGACGGCGGCGAGGTAGCCCTCGGCGTGCAGTTGGGCGTAGCACTCGGTGACCAGACCGCGCGAGACGGCAAGGTCCCTGGCCAGCATGCGCGACGACGGAAGGCGGTCGCCAGCGCGCAGCCGGCCGGCGCGGACAGCCTCCCGCAGGGCACGTTCAAGCTGGTCGCGGAGCGGTTCCGGGCTGGTCCGGTCAACCCGCAGAGGCAGTTCGGGACCCAAACTGGTCCGCTCCGTCGGCATGAAACTGGACCTTACTGCCGGACCGGTCGCCGCTCTAGCGTCCGATCATGGTGCAGCCCTCGCCGGCCGCATCGGCGAACATGGTGGAGAAGAGGTCCCTGATCACCGTCCTCGTATCCGCGTGGCGCCACAGGCACGCCGGTCTCGCCGGCGGCCAGGCATGACCGACCAACGAAGAACAAGGAGGACGCGATGGGACACACCCTGCTGACCATGAGCGTGTCGGTGGACGGCTTCGCCGCCGGACCGGACATCACCGTCGATCAGCCGATGGGCAGGGGTGGCGAGCGGTTGCACGAATGGCTGTTCCACGGTGACGCCGACCGGGCCGTAGCCGCCGACGGCGTCTCCACGGCCGGCGTCGACGCCGAGCAGGCGCGGGACGTGTTCACCACGACCGGAGCCGTGGTGATCGGCAGACGCACCTTCGAGGTCGGGGTCGATCTGTGGCAGGACACCCCGTTCCCGGTGCCGTGCTTCGTGCTCACCCACGAACCACGCGAGGAGCTGGTCATGAAGAGCGCCTCGTTCACGTTCATCACCGACGGCATCGACAATGCGCTCCGCCTGGCACGACAGGCGGCGGGTGACCGCAACGTCCTGATCATGGGCGGACCCACCACCGCCGGGCAGTTCGTTCGTCACCGGCTCGTGGACGAGATCCGGCTCCAACTGGTACCAGTCCTGCTCGGCAACGGGACCCGACTGTTCGACCACCTGGACACCGGCCACATCGAACTCGAAACGACCGCCGTGATCGAATCACCGCACGTCACCCACCTGCGCTACCGGATCAAGAAATAGACCTCAGCCCGCCAGCGGCCAACTCCCTGCTGGGCGAGGACGCGTCGCTGGTGGAGGACCGTCCAGGTCGCGGGTCAGCGGTGGTGCCGGATGCGGTCCCAGGTGCTCGGCGGCTCCAGCCCTTCGCCGGTGCGCAGGGCGGTGGTGACCGCAGCGCCGTCGCCGGCGGCCGCGGTGAGCCGGCCGTGCCCGGCGCCGGCCGGCAGTCGCGCGGGTACGGCCGGGAGGTCGAGGTCCAGCCGGACCGGCATGCCGGGCCAGCCCAGCACGGTCAGATCCTCGGTGGCGTTGATCGTGGTGCCGGCGCCGAGTGGTCCGCGTACCGTCGCGACCTGATCGCCGGCCCGGACGACCGCGTGCTCCCCGATCGCCTTGGCCGCGGTGCGGACCAGCGGGCGGGTCGCCCGGAACACCCGGTCCAGCTGTACGGGGGTGTTGGCGCCGGGCTGCCCGAGAACGGCGCCGACGATGGTGAGCTTCCGCCCGCCGACGGTGACGACGGCGGCGAAGACCAGACACCCGCCGGCCTCGTCGGTGGAGCCGGTCTTGATCCCGACGATGCCGTCCTTGCCGACCAGGGAGTTGTAGTTCATCACGGTGCCGGCGACCGGCAGGGTGGCCGTCCGCTGCGCCACGATCTCGGCGAACGCCGGCAGTTCCATCGCCTTGCGGGCCAGGATCACCTGGTCGACGGCGGTGCTCACGGTGCCCGGGTCGAGCCCGGCCGGGTCGGTGTAGTGGGTGTCTGCCATGCCGAGCGCGGCGGCGGTGTCGTTCATCTTGTCGACGAACGCCTCGACGCTGCCGGCGTCCCAGGCGGCCAGGATCCGCGCCATGTTGTTCGCCGACGGGAGCAGCACCGCCTGCAACGCCTGCCGTTCGGTGAAGACCGCGCCCGCGACCACCGGCACCAGGGACTCCCCGCGCGCCAGTTCCCTCGGGTACGCGGCGGCCTGCGCCGCGCTGACGGTGAGCCGCGGTCCGGGCTCGCCCCGGTCGAGGGGGTGCTCGGTGAGGATGACGTAGGCGGTCATCACCTTGGCCACGCTCGCGATCGGCACCGGGTCGCTGCCGCCCGACGTGCCGAGGGAGCCCAGCCCGTCCACCGTGAGGGCGGCCTGTCCCCGCTGCGGCCACGGGATCGTCGGGGCGGTGCCGGGGATGACCGTGGACGCGGGCAGGGTGCGGGTGACCGTCGGCTCCGGCAAGGGGCGGCGCAGCGGCTCGACCGCGACCAGCGAGGTGCCGGCCAGCAGCACGGTCAGCAGGCCGGTGGTGAGCAGCCAGCGGCCGCGGGCGCGTTGCCGGCCCGGCGGTGGTGGGGGAACCGGCCCGGTCACCCGGGCCGTGGCGGAGTAGGTCATCTGGTGTCTCCCCGTGCGGCGCGCCCGGCGCGCTGGTGTGGTGTCACTGGTCTGGTTGGGCGGGGTGCGGGTGCCGGCCGCTCAGGTGAGGGTGGCCACCACGTAGGCGGCGGCCTCGGCGATGAGTGCCTGATCGTACGCGGCGTCGCGGGTGGCCTTGCTGGACATGATCGAGATGACCAGCGGCGCCGAGCCCGGTGGCCAGACCAGGGCGATGTCGTTGAGGGTGCCGTAGTCGCCGGTGCCGGTCTTGTCGGCCACGGTCCAGCCCTTCGGTACGCCGGCCCGGACGCGTCGGGCGCCCGCGCCGGTGGCGTTGCGTTCCAGCAGGCCGCGGAGGAAGGCGCGCTTGTCGGGTGGCAGGGCGTCGCCCAGCACGATCTGCTGGTAGTCGGCGCCGATGGCGCGGGGTGACGTGGTGTCGCGGGGGTCGCCGGGGATGGCGGTCACGATGTCCGGCTCGATGCGGTCCATCCGGGTGACCGGGTCGCCCAGGCCGCGCAGGTACGCGGTCAGTCGGGCCGGGCCGCCGAGGTCGCGCAGCAGGAGGTTGCCGGCGGTGCCGTCGCTGTAGCGGACCGCGGCGTCGCAGAGCTGGCGGATCGTCATCCCGGTGGCGACGTGCCGCCGGGTGATGGCGGAGCTCTTCATCAGGTCGTGCTCGGTGTACCGGACGACCGTGTCCAGGTGGGACAGCGGGTTGGCGTGCAGCACGGCCGCCGCGGCCAGGCCCTTGAAGGTGGAGCAGAACGCGAACCGTTCGTCGGCCCGGTGGGCGATCGTCGTGCCGGTGCCGGTGGCGAGGGCGTACACGCCGAGGCGCGCGTCGTACCGGCGCTCCAGCTCGGTCAGCCGGTGGTGTGGGTGGTCTGGCGGGGTGGCGGCGGGGCTGGCCGTGGCAGGTGCGGTGGTGGCGGAAGCGGCTTCGGTGGGGCCGGCCGCGGGGGTGGTGGCGCAGCCGGCGACGGGTAGCGCGGCCGCCATCGCCAGGAAGGCGCGGCGAGTGGTGGTCGGTCGTGGTGAGCCGTCGCGGGTTTCCGGTTGGAGCAGCCGTTCGGAGGGCCTGGTCGAGGTTTCCATCGTCGGGTACACGCGCGACCCGCTCGGGCCGGTTGCATCCGGCGGCGGACGAGGAGCCGCCGGCGCCCCCGTGTGACCGGCAGCACATCCGTTGCTCAGGCATCGCCATCCGACGATTCTGAGAGGACGCGGTGTCGTGCCGGTCGGGCTGGGTACCGGCACTCAGGCGGGCCGGCGGTGAGCGACCCTATCGTCGCGCCATGACGTCGACCGCCACGTCCCGCTGGGCTCCGACCACCGTCGCTCTCCTCACGCTGGCCTGGGTGGTCGCAGTACTCGCGACGCTGTGGTGGTGGTTCGGCATCGGCCTGGCGGGCTGGGCGGACCAGCACTCCGGCCAAGGAACCCGGTCGGCGGAACGGGAAGCAGCCCGGGCGACGCTGCTGCTGGCCCTGGTGGCGGTGGGCGGGCCGATCGTCGTCGCCGTCGCCGCGTTCACCGGTCGCCTGGTCCGCACCGGAGCGGTCTGCCTGGCAGTGGCGATCGTGCTCGGCGCGCTCGTCGCGCCGGTGGCCGCGGACGCGTACCGCATGCAGAACCCGCCACCTCCCCCGCCACCGGCGCCCACCGTCTGTCAGGAGCGCAGCGGCGGTGACACCCGCTGCCCGGGTGGCTGAGGCGGCCGTGGAAGCAGCCGCGACCGGGGCGACACCGCGCCGGCCGGCCGGACTCAGCGATCCGTGACCGCGGCGGGCGACTCGTCCCAGGTCCACAGCGAGCGCAGCGCGATCCCGTCGTGCCCCGACAGGGTGCGGTTGGTGGCCAGGTAGCGGGCGGCGAGCTGGCCGAGGGACTTGCGTTCCTCGCGGAACTCCGCGCGGGTCCACCGGCGGGCCATCGCGCGTTCCCACAACCGGTCGACCTCGCGGTCGAGGTCGGGCACCAGCGCGGTGCTGGCCGGCGACCCGACCAGCAGCACCGCGTACATCGCGCTGTTCCAGGCGATCGTCGCCTCCCGGTAGTCCGCCATCGCCGCCGCCGCCTCGTCGCCGCGCTTGTCCTCCAGGTACGCCAGGTTCATCAACCGCCGCACCAGGGACTGCAACGCCGACAGCAGGTCGATGGCGGCCTTCAGCTCCGCGTCCCGTTGCCACCGGCGGCGTTCATGGCGGACGGTCGCCAGCGCCACCAGCAGACCACCGGCGATAGCGAGCACCCCTCCGACGAGTGAACCGAGGACAGCCTCCATGGGGTGCAGTGTGCCGTCGTGACACAAGCCGGGGCGGTGGGCGCCTCAGCCGCGCAGCCGGCGGACGAGTTTGCGCAGGCCGGCCTGCCAGCCGTCGGGGTCCTCGGCGCGGCGGCGGGCGTACCCGGCGACCTCGGGGTGCGGCAGGATGAGGAACCGCTCCTCGGCCAGCCCGGCGATCACCGCGTCCGCCACCTGGTCCGGGCTGAGCACCGCCCCGGAGGCGGCGATCACCCGCGCCCCCAGGTGCCCGGCGGCCAGCCCGTCGGCGAGCATCGGGGTGTCCACCCCCTGCGGGCAGAGCGCGCTGACCCGCAGGCCCTGGTCGCGGTAGGTGACCGCGAGCCATTCGGCGAAGCCGACCGCGGCATGCTTGGTGGCGGTGTACGGGGCGTCGCCGACAGCGGTCAGCACGCCCGCCGCCGAGCAGGTGGCCAGCAGGTAGCCGCCACCCCGGGCCAGCATCCCGGGCAGCACCGCCCGGGCGGCGTAGACGTGGGCGAGCACGTTCACCCGCCAGGCGCGGTCCCAGTCGGCGTCGGGTAGTTCCACTCCCCCGCCGGTGGCCACGCCCGCGTTGGCGCAGAACAGGTCGATCCGGCCGTACCGCCGCTCGGTGTCGGCGACCAGCGCGCGGACCTGCTCCTCGTCGGTGACGTCGACGGCCGCGGCGTGGGCGACCGGGCCGATGCCGGCGGCGGCCGCGTCGGCGGCGTCGGCGTCGAGGTCGGCCACCACCACGGCGGCGGCGCCCTCGGCGGCGAACCGGCGGGCCAGCGCGGAGCCGATCCCGCCGGCCCCACCGGTGATCACGGCGATCCGGTCGGTCAGGTTCACCTCAGCTCTCCCACCCGCCGTGCGCCGCGACCCGGGCGGGGCCGAGCCGGCCGATGAGATCGGCCAGCGCCGCGGCGCCGCCGGCGGCCAGTTCGGGGGTGGGCAGCAGCGCCAGCACCGGCACGTCCACCCCGGCGTCGGCGTAGCGGGCGACCTGGTCCCGGCACCGCTCGGGGGAGCCGTGCAGCACCAGCGCGTCCACCACCTCGTCGGGCACCGCGGCGCCGGCGCCGCGCCGGTCACCGGCCGCCCAGGCCCGCCACATCGGCCCGAACACCTCCTCCCGGCCCAGCCAGCGGTGGAACTCGGCGTACGCCGGGACGGTGAGGTAGCTGGTGATCAGCCGGCGGCCCAGGGCGCGGGCGTGCGCGGCGTCCTCGGTGGGGCAGACGAAGATCCGGGCGACCACCTCGAACCCCGGCCGCCGCTGCCCGGTGGCGCCGAGCGCCCGCGGCACGTCGTCGGCGGCCAGCCAGTTGAGGATGACGCCGTCGGCCTCGGCCGCGGCCAGCCGCAGCATGCCGGGGCGCAGCGCGGCGAGCAGCACCGGCGGCGGCGTAGCGGGCGGCCGCTCCAGGGTGAACCGACGCACGGTGAAGGTGTCGTACGCCCCGTCCACCGTCTCGCCGGCCAGCGCGGCGCGCAGGAAGCGCAGCACGTCCCGGGTGCGGCGGAACGGCTCGGTGTACGGGACGGCGTTCCAGTCGCCCACCACCACCGGTGAGGAGGCGCCGATGCCGAGGGCGAACCGGCCGGGCGCGGCGTCGGCGAGGGCGGCGGCACTCATCGCCAGCAACCCGGGCCCCCGGGTGAAGGCGGGGGTGATCGCGGTGCCCAGGCGCAGCCGGGGCTGCCAGGCGGCGGCGAGCGCCAGCGGGGTGAACGCGTCGGCCCCGTTCACCTCCGCGGACCAGACGTCGGTGAACCCGGCCCGGTCGAGGGCGGCGTAGACCGCCGCGTGGTCGGCCAGCGGGATCCCACCGAGCGGCACCGTCATTCCCCATCGCTTCGTCACCGGTCGATCGTGCCCGCTCGGCGCGACCCGGATCAAGATTCCGCCCGCCGGTTTCCCGGTTGCCGGACGGGCGGGCGGGTGCCGGTGCTACGACTGCGGGATGGGCGTGTGTGACGGCGGGGCGGGCTGACCATGGCCGCCCAGGGCGGTGGACGGTTGCTGCCCTCGCCCGGCGCCGCCGGTCGGGCGACCTTCCTCGAGCTCTTCTTCGACCTGGTCTACGTCTTCGCGCTGACCCGGATCTCGGCCCGGGCGTTCGAGGACTTGGCGCTGGAGCCGGGCGGCGCGCAGGGCTGGGACGCGGTCACCGGGGGCGCCAAGACGCTGCTGCTGCTCCTGGCGCTGTGGTGGGTGTGGCAGGGCACCGCGTGGACGACCAGCCGGTACGACCCCCACCACTTCTGGTTGCAGTGCATCGTCATCACCGCCCTGGTGGCCAGCATGGTGATGGGGGTGGCGATCCCGCGGGCGTTCTCCGACACCGCGCTGATGTTCGCCGTGGCGTACGTGGTCGCGCAGGTCTCCCGTCCGCTGATCCTGGTGCTCGCGTTGGGCCGGCACCCGTACCGCCGGTTGAAGGTGCGGATGGCGGTGGTGTTCGCCGCGACCGGGACGCTCTGGATCGTCGGGGCGCTGCTGCCGACCAACCCGCAGGCGCTGCTCTGGACCACCGCGCTCGCGGTCGAGTACCTTGCCGGCCGGTTCGGGTGGCCGGTGCCGGGGCTGGGCCGCTCCACCGTCTCCAAGTGGGACATCGGCGGCGAGCACCTGGCCGAGCGGTACCAGCAGTTCTTCCTCATCGCGCTCGGCGAGACGATCCTGGTGGCGGGCTTCGCCTACAGCCCCGGCCCGTACTACGGCACGCGCATGGTGGCCTTCGGGGTGGCGCTGGCCACCTCGATCGTGCTCTGGCGGATCTACGTGCAGCGCGCCGGGCAGATCCTCGGCCACGCGGTCGCCCAGGCCCGGCAGCCGGCCGCGATCGGCCGGTCCGCGGCGGACACCCACCTGGTGATGGTGATCGGGCTGACCGCCACGGCGATCGGCTACGAACTGGTCATCGAACATCCCCTGGACCGCCCGGAGGTGGCCTGGCTGGCGATGGTGCTCGGCGGGCCGGTGCTCTTCCTCGCCGGCCGGGCCCGGTTCGAGTACGAGGTCTTCGGCCGGGTGTCGCCGTCCCGGTGGGTCGTGGCCCTCGTCCTGCTGGGGTCGATCCCGGTCCTGCTACACGCCGCGTCGCTGGTGGCCTCGGGGGTGGCCGCCGTGCTGCTGGCGACGGTCGCGGTGGCCGACGCCCGCCGGGCACGGGGCGGCCCACCGGAGGCGGCCGCCCCGCCGTTCTGAGCCTGCGGCACCGCAACTGACGTCGGTGTCAGGTCGGGCGGCTGGCCTTGCCGTCGAGCCACAGGGTGTCGGTGGCGTCGCGGTGTACACCGGTCGAGCCGACGTGCTTCGTACTGATCGTCGGCCCCTTCTTGATCACGTGGACCAGGGCCATCGCGTGCCCACGCCCGAGGCCGTACTCGCTCTTCAGCCAGTCGACGATCACGCCGGACTTCACGTCGGCCGCGTCGAAGTTGCGCTGCTTGGCTTCGTCGACGAGGGCACGGGGGGTCTTGCCGGTCTTGTCCTCGATGGCATCGAGGTACGCCTGGAACGACATTGGTCAGCCTCCGATCCGGTAGTGCAGGTGCACGACGCCGCTGTCGAACGTCGTGGAGTCCTCGAGGTTCATGGCGACGCGCTTGCCGTCCGCCGGGAACAGCCGGGTTCCGCCGCCGAGCACGACGGGGAACGTCATCAGGTGCAGGTGGTCGATCAACCCGGCCTCGAACAGGGTCTGGACGACCGAGACGCTGCCGGAGATGTTGATGTTGCGGCCGGGGGCGGCCTTGAGTTCGGTGATCCGCCGCACGAGGTCGCCGTCGAGCAGTTCGCTGTTGGTCCAGTCGGCCACGGTCAGCGTCGTGGAGGCCACCAGCTTGCGGATGCCGTTGAGGGCGTCGGCCATCGGGCCGGTCTGGGTTGCCCAGTACCCGGCGAACTCCTGGTAGGTGCGGCGGCCCAGCAGCAGGGTGTCGGCGTCGGCGATCATCGCGCCGATCGCCGCCGTGGCCTGTTCGGTCATGTGCTGGAACGTCCACTGCTCGGGTGCGCTCACCACGCCGTCGGCCGAGATGAACAGGCCAGCCACGATCTTCCGGTACGTCACGTCGTCGTCCTTTGCGCTGTGCGGGGGTACGACAACAACCTTGCGTGACCGCGGGATGACGATCAACGACGGTTCCGGCAACCATCGTTGCGCCAGAGACAACGATCGGCGCACGGGCCGGGCCGGGCCGGGCCGGGCCGGGGATCAGTCGAGCAGGCCGGCCTGGTGCGCCAGGATGGCCGCCTGCACCCGGTTGGCGAGGCCCAGCTTCGCGAGGATCCGGCTGACGTGGGTCTTCGCCGTCGCCTCGCTCATGTAGAGCGTGGCGGCGATCTCGGTGTTCGACAGACCGCCGCCGACAGCGACCAGCACCTCGCGTTCCTTCCCCGTGAGGACGGCGAGCCGCCGCTCGGCGTCGCGGTGCCGGTCCGGGGTCGGCTCGGCGAACGTCCGGAGCAGCCGGCGGGTGACGCGCGGGGAGATCATCGCGTCGCCCCGCGCCGCGCTGCGCACCGCGGCGAGCATGTCGTCGGCCGACGCGTCCTTCAGCAGGAACCCGACGGCGCCGTTGCGGAGCGCGGTGTGCACGTACTCGTCGAGGTCGAAGGTGGTGAGCACGACCACGTACGGCGGCGGGTCGAGCCGTGCCATCCGCTCGGTCGCCGCCAGCCCGTCGCCCCGCGGCATCCGGATGTCCATGAGGACGACGTCGGGCCGGAGCGTCCGGGCGAGGTCGACGGCCTGGACGCCGTCGGACGCCTCCCCCGTCACCGTGATGTCCGGCGCCGCCTCCATGATGGTGCGCAGCATCGAACGCACCATCCACTCGTCGTCGACGATCAGGGCCTTGATCGGGCCGGCTGGAGAGGTCATCGGTCCTCCCACCGGAAGATCGGCACCTCGGCGGTCACCTCGAAGCCGCCGTCGGCGGTGGGGCCCGCGGTGAACTCGCCGCCGACCAGCCGCACCCGCTCCGCGAGCCCGAGCAGCCCGTGGCCGCCGGCCGGCAGCGACGCATCGGTGACCGGCCGCCCCCGGCCGTTGCTGACCGACAGCCGCAGCAGGTGCGGGGTCTGCTGGACCCGCACCCGGGTCGGTGCCCCCGGTGCGTGCTTGTGCACGTTGGTCAGCGCCTCCTGGACGAACCGGTAGGCCGTGTGCTCCACGAGCAGCGGGGGCCGTTCCCCCGCCGGGCTCGCCACGTCGAGGGTGACAGGGATGCCAACCTGTCGGGACTCCTCGATCAGGCCGTCCAGCTCGGCGAGCCCCGGGTGCGGAGCGAGCGGGGCGTCGTCGTCGTTGCGCAGGACCGCCACCAGGGAGCGGAGTTCGGCCAGTGCCTCGCGGCCGGTCGCTCCGAGCTGTTTTCCGATGGCGACCGCTTCCTCGCCCTTGGCCACCTCCAGGGCGGTGGCCTGCAGCACCATCAAGGAGACCCGGTGCGTGACCAGGTCGTGCATGTCACGGGCGATCTGGGCCCGTTCGTCGCTGCGGGCCCGGGCGACGCGCTGCTGCTGCTCACGTTCGATGCGTTCCGCCCGCTCCCGGATGCGTTCCACCAGTTCGTGCCGGGTGCCGACGTACATGCCCAGCAGCGCCGGCGCGACACACACCGCCATGCTGATCGGGACCGCGCCGTCGGCTCCGGCGAACCACCAGAGCGGGACGCCCACCAGGACGGCGGACGCCAGCGTACCGGCGGTGACCTTGGGCCAGGCGGTGGTGCGCTCGGCCAGCGTGTACAGCGCGACCGCGACGGCCGCATGCGCCGGCACGAGGGCGTTGGCCAGCAGCGCCCCCGCCAGCACGATCACCGGAAGCCGGCGCCGCCACCTGGTCAGCAGCCCGACTCCGACGGCGAGCGGAAGGCCGAGCCACAGCGGCGGGACGCCGTCGTCGAGCCCGGCGAGCGTCGGCCCGAAGAAGTCGGTGCCGAACTCGCCGGTCGCCGTGAGCACCGCGACGACGAGCGCCACCGCCGTGTCGGTCACCGGGCGGCGGGACCACGGCGTCGCCGGGTGCGGGTCGTGCGCGGTCATCGTGCTCCCAGGCTAGGCACTCGCGGTGGTGTTCGCGTCAGCAGAAAGTTGTACGCGACCCCGGTAATTCACAGCCGATCCAACGATCCGCGCTCCCGGATCGGCCGACGCCCTGGCCCGGTGCGACCGGCGACGCTGGTCGCATGCTCATCCGCGAACGGCTCGGCCGATCGGTCGGCCCCAGAAACCTGCAGGTCGCCTTCGGGGTCTTCGCCCTCGTCGCGGGGGCCTTGATCACGCTGCGGCAGGACGCCCACCATCCCCTGTTCCAGACCGCCGGCACGGTGGGGTACGCGGCCGCCGCGGTGCTCTCCTTCGGCAGCTGGTTCGCGCTCGGCCGCGCGGCGAGCGCCGCACCCGCCCGGCGGATCCTGATCGTCTTCCACCTGCTCTTCCTTCCCGCGCAGTTCCTCTTCCTGCTCGCCCACCAGGTGCCGTGGCTCGGCATGCTGTTGTCGACGATGATCGCGGTCGGGCTGAAGCCGCGCTTCCCGCGGCTCGGACGGGTGGCCCGCAAGGTGTGGCTGACCCTGCACATCGGCATCGGCGTCGGCTGGCTGGGCGTCTCCCTGGCGATGCTCGTGCTGTCGATCGTGGGGGTGACCACGGACCGGCACGAGGTGCGGCACGGGGCCTACGTGCTGATGGACACCTTCAACATCGCGCTGGCGATCCCGAGCGTCTTCCTGGCGATCATCACCGGTGTGGTGGTGTCGCTCGGCACGCCCTGGGGGCTGATCAAGCACCGCTGGGTACTCGCCAAGCTGATCATCGCGCTCAGCCTGCCGGTCCTCGCCACCTTCGAGGGCCCGTGGATCGACGAACTCATGGCGCGCAGCGAGGACCCGGCCGCCGAGCCGGGCGGAACCGGGATCCTGCTGGTCGGCGCCATGGCGCTGTTCCTCGCCCTGCTCTGGACCGCGACGGTCCTCTCCGTCTTCAAGCCCGGCGGCAGGACGCGCTGGGGGCGCCGGGAGAACGCCCGAGGGCGGCCGGTGGAGACCGCGATGACGGTAGGTACCGGCCAGCCGGTCACCGACAGCAGCGGAGCGGGGCCTCGGGGCGCCCGACGTGGCCCGGCCGCCGGCCGGCCGGCCGCACGCGCACACCTCGCCCGCGGCGGCGGCCCGCCGTTCTGAGCGGGCATCCAGCGGCGCCGATGCATACCCGGCCGGGGGCGCTAATCTCCAACGCGTGACCTTCTCCATCGTCGCCCGCTCCGCCGACGGCCGCCTGCACGGCGTCGCCGTGGCCAGCAGGTTCCTCGCCGCCGGGGCGCTCGTCCCGGCCGCCGAGGCCGAGGTCGGCGCGCTCGCCACCCAGGCCCACGTGAACCTCGCCTACCGCCCGCAGGGGCTGACCATGCTGCGCACCGGCGTGGCCGCCGCCGACGTGGTGGCCGGGCTGGTCGCCGCCGACCCGGACCGGGACCACCGGCAGCTCGGCGTGGTCGCCGCCACCGGGCCGGGGGCGACCTTCACCGGGCCGATGTGCCACGACTGGGCCGGCGGGCAGGCCGGCGACGGTTGGGCGGCACAGGGCAACATCCTGGCCGGCCCGCAGGTGATCGATGCGATGCGGGACGCCTGGCTGGGCGGCGGCGCCCTGCCGTTCCCGGAGCGCCTGCTGGCCGCGCTGCGCGCCGGTGACCAGGCCGGCGGTGACCGGCGCGGGCGGCAGAGCGCCGGGCTGCTGGTGGTCGAGCGCGGCGGCGGGTACGGCGGCACCGGTGACGCGCTGGTCGACCTGCGGGTCGACGACCACGCCGACCCGGTGACCGAGCTGGGCCGGCTGCTCGCCGTGCACACCCTGCTGTTCAGCCGGCCGGACCCGGCGACCCTGCTGGAGCTGACCGGTGCGGTCGCCGCGGAGGTCGCCGGGCTGTTGGCCGCGCTGGGTCACCCGGTCGACCCGGCCGACCCGCAGGAGGCGCTCTTCTCCTGGGCGGGGATGGAGAACCTGGAGGAGCGGCTGGTGCCCGGGCGGATCGACCCGGTGGTGCTCGACCACCTGCGCAAGGCGGTGCCGCAGGTGCCCGCGCCCCGGGCCGGCAGCTGAGGTCGACCGGTCCGGATCGTTTTCGGAACGCCCTGAGTCCCGCCCGGGGCGGGCGGTGGGTCAGGAGGCTGTGGCGGACTTCCTGGTGGGATCGGCCGAGGCGGCGCCGGCGGTGGGCCGGCGGGTCAGGACCTGAGGGCCGGAAGCCGTGATGGCGACCGTGTGCTCGGAGTGGGCGGTACGGGAGCCGTCGGCGGAGCGGATCGTCCAGCCGTCCCTGTCGAACGTGATCTTGTCTGTGGAGCGGCAGAACCACGGCTCGATGGCGATGGTGAGGCCGGGCTGGAGTTTCAGGCCGCGCCGGGCGCGGCCGTTGTTGGCCACGTGCGGGGCCTCGTGCATGGTGCGGCCGATGCCGTGACCGCCGAACTCGGCGTTGACGCGGTAGCCGTAGGAGTGGGCGACCTCGCCGATCGCGGCGGAGATGTCGCCGAGGCGGCCGCCGGGTTGGGCGGCGGCGATGCCGGCCTCCAGCGCGACCTCGGTGGCCTCGATCAACTTCTCATCGGCTGGGTCGGCGATGCCGACGATGACGGAGATCGCGGAGTCGGCGGCCCAGCCGTCGATGCTGGCCGCCATGTCGATGCTGAGCAGGTCACCGTCGCGCAGCACGTAGTCGTGCGGCAGGCCGTGCAGCACCGCGTCGTTGACCGACAGGCACAGCACGTTGCGGAAGGGGCCACGGCCGAACGACGGGGCGTAGTCCCAGTAGCAGGATTCGGCGCCGCGTTCGCGGATCCGGCGGCGGGCGTAGTGTTCGAGGTCCATCAGGTTGACGCCGACGGCGGCAACCTCGCTCAGCTCGGCGAGCAGCTCGCCGACGAACTCGCCGGTCACCGCCATCCGGCCGATCTCCTCGGCGGACTTGAGCTCGATCACGACAGCTTCCCTCCCACGGTCGGTATTTTTATACCGGGATTTTCATACCACGCCGGGGCGGGACGCTCCGGAGGGATATCCTGCTGGCATGGTTCGCCAACCACTCACCGCCGAACAGATCGCAGCGGGCCAGCGCCTCGGAGCCGCCCTCCGCACCGCACGCGCCGGCCGCAGCCTCGTCGAGGTGGCCCTGGCAGCCGGCATCTCCCCCGAGACGCTGCGCAAGATCGAGGCGGGTCGTCTTCCCGCACCGGCGTTCGGCACGGTGGTCTGCCTCAGCCAGGCCCTCGACGTCCCGCTCAGCGACCTGGCCGACGTCTGGCTGGCCGACATGGCCGTCCGCCAGGCGTCCTAGGGACCAGCCGCCCTGGTACTCCGGGAAGATCCGGTTCCGGGCGGGCTTGCCGGACGTGACAGCTGGCCCCGGGCGGCGGTGGTCAGCCGGCGAAGGAGAGCCAGCGGAAGCCGGCGGCGTCGACGGCCGCCCGCTCGGCGTCGGTGAGGTCGGCCCGGCCGGTCGCCTTGCGGATCAGGGTCAGCCGGTCCCAACCCAGCTCCGCCGGGGCCGGGTGGCCGCCGGTGAGCAGGTCGGCGACGACCTCCGCCGCCGCCGGGGTGAGCCACGGCCGCCGGTCCAGTGCCGCCGCCAGGTCCAGGCCGTGCACGGCGACCTCCACCACCCGGGTACGCAGGAACTCGCCGAGCGCCATCGCGTCGCCGTGCCGGGTGCGTACCACCCGGCCGGGCGGCTGGGCGTCGACCGCGTCGAGGGTGGCCCGCCAGGCCCGGTCGAAGTCCGCGACCAGCGCCGCCCCGTCGAGTTCCCGGGCCTCCCGCCGGCCGGCGTCGATCCGGTCGGCGTCCACCGCCGGGGCGAACTTGGCGGCCCCGAAGTAGCCGGCCGCGTCCACCTCGGCGCGGGCCGGGGCCGGCGCGGCGAGCATGTCCACCAGCCGCCCGGCGCCGGTACGCACGTGCGCGAGCAACTCCCGCACGGTCCACGGCGCGCAGCCGGTGGGCCGGTCGAAGTCCGCCTCGTCGAGGTCGCGCAGCACCTCGCCCAGCCGGGCGCACTCGTCCCGGAATCCCGTTCGTACCGCTCGCACCGGTCCTCCCCCTCCGCCGGCCGTACCCTCTCACACCGTCCGCGGCCGTTGCCGGACCGGGCGGCGCGGGTCGTTTCGGCGCCCGCCGGGCGGGTACGCGCGACCGGGCCGACGAGAGGAGCGTCAGGGATGGCCGGGATCATGCTGCGCAGCACCGCGTTCAACGACCACGACCGGCTGCCGGACCGCGTCGCCCGCGACGGCGGCAACGTCTCGCCACCGCTGGAGTGGTCGCAGGTGCCGGATTCCGCGGTCGAGCTGGTCCTGTTCGTGGAGGACCCGGACGCCGGGAAGACGCCGTTCCTGCACTGGCTGGTCACCGGGATCTCGCGGAACTCGGACGGAACGCCCGAGGGCGGCGTGCCGCTCGGCGGCCGGGAGTGGCCCAACGGCTTCGGCGAGATGGGCTGGGGCGGGCCGCAGCCGCCCCGGGGCGACGACCCGCACCGCTACTTCTTCCGGCTCTACGCGCTGCAGCGCCCGCTGGAACTGCCCGACGCGCCGCAGGTGCCCGACGTGTACCGGGCGCTCACCGACAAGGAGTTCGCCAGCGGCACGATGGTCGGCACGTACGCCCGCTGAGCGCCGTCAGCCCGGGCGGCGCGGCACCAGCCGGTGCACGGCGGTGAGCACCAGCGCCATCACCAGGCCCATCGTCCCGGCGATGCCGGCGGCGCTGCCGGCGTAGCCGACGAACAGCGGTCGCCGGGACAGCTCGGTGGGCGGGGTGCCGCGCAGGTCGACCAGCCAGGACAGGGCGAGCGCGCAGCCGATCACCGCGAGCGCGCCGCCGACGCCGAGCACCGCCGCGGCCACCCGGTGCGCGTCGGCGGAGGACACCTGGGCCTGGTCGCGTTGCAGGGCCAGGAGCAGCAGCCCGGCCAGTGCCGCCCAGACGCCGACCACGAGGAACGCGGCCACCGCGTCGCTGGGCCGGTGCCAGCCGGCGGAGAGGGTGGCCACCCCGGCGACCGCGGCGTAACCGGCGCCGAGGAGGGCACCGAGCGCCCGGACCTTGCGGGGTAGCACCAGCACCAGCGCCACCGCCACCGACGCGGCGACCGTGGCGTGGCCGCTGGGCAGGCTGTTGCCGGCGTACGCCCGCTGCGGGTCGATGCCGAAGTCGGGCCGGTCCAGTCCGTACTTGAGCAGTTGGGTGCTGACGTTGGCGCCGACGACCAGCAGGGTGGCCGTGACGGCCAGGGCGATCCGCCCCCGGATCAGCGCGATGAAGCCGATCACCGCGGTGGTCGCCACCAGGGACACCACCGACATGGCGTTGAGCAACCGGTCCACCGGCTCGTCGATGCGGTCCTGGCCGATCCGGTTGCCGGTCAGCGCGACCGTGTCCACCCACTGGCCGAGGCCGGTGTGCATGGCGACCCGCCACACGACGACCAGGGCCGCCGCCTGAACGATGGCCAGTACGACCAACCAGACCGCCGTCCAACGCCTTGCCGTCGCGTGCACCCGCACACGGTAGCCGGATCGGCGGGCCGGTCCGGCGACGGCCCGCGTGCTGACACTGCGTCGATTCACCACATCCGACCGGGTACCCGATAACGCGTCTCGAGTACCGCATTAGGTTTGTGCCGACGGTAGGAGGTGACGGGTGACCGGCGGACCGGAGCGGAACCTGCCGCCCACCGAGCGGTCGGACGGGGCTGGGGCGGGTCGCCCGGAGTCGCTCGCCGACCTGCTCGGCGGCCGACGGGGCGCGGTCGACGCCACCTTGCCGCCGGTCGCGTTCGCCGCCGGCTGGCTGCTCGGCGGGCACTCGCTCTGGGCCGGGATCGGGGCGGCCGTGGTCGCCGGCACGGTGGTGGCCGGTTGGCGGCTGCGCCGCGGCGACCGGCCGAGGTCGGTGCTGATCGGGTTGCTCGCCGTCTGCGTGGCCGCGCTGATCGCCCTGCGGACCGGGCGGGCCGAGGACTTCTTCCTGTTGCAGCTGCTCTCGAACGCGGCGAGCGCGCTGGCCTGGATGGTGAGCATCGCGGTGCGCTGGCCGCTGCTCGGGGTGGTGGTCGGGGTGGCCCTGCGCCAGCGCAGCCGGTGGCGACGGGATCCGGCGCTGCTGCGGGCGTACGGGCGGGGCAGCTGGGTCTGGGCGGCGAGCTACGTGCTGCGGGTGGCGGTGTTCCTGCCGCTCTACCTGGCCGGGCAGGTGCTCGCGTTGACGGTGGCCCGGGTGGCGCTGAGCTGGCCGCTGGTGGCCGCCGCGCTGGCGGTGAGCTGGGTGGTGGTGCGCCGGTCGCTGCCGGCGGGGCATCCGGGGCTGCGGCATCCGGTGGACCGGGCCGGTGCGGTGGCGGCGGCGCCGGAAAAGTGATGGAGAGGCCGCCACGGGGGGAGCGGCCTCTCCGGTGACGTACGTTACTCCGTCGCGGTCCCGCGCGTGATCCCGTGACGGCCTCTTTTTTCGGGCTTTTTCGAGGCGCGGGTTGTCCGGGCGGTGGGGTGGGCCGACCGACCCGCTGCGTCGGCCGGATGGCCGGCCCACCCCGGCCTGACCGTGGGCGTCAGGCCGCCTTGCCGACCGGGCGTCCGGGATTCCTCCCGCCGCCCGGTGGGCTCCCGGGTGGACGGGGCGAACCGTCCACCCGGAAGGCCGGTTCAGCCGTTGGGGAACAGGTTGCCGTAGTCCGCGTACGCCATGGCGACGTCGGCCTGCGCCCAGAACCGGTGGTAGTTGAAGGTCGGCTCGGGGCCGCCGTCGAGGTACGCCTGGACCTTCGGCCAGGCCGGGTCGTTCTTGTAGAAGGAACGGATGTCGACGAAGCTCTTGCCCGCGGCGATGGCGTCGCCGTTGGCCATCGTGCCGGTCCAGCCCGGCGGGACGTAGAGCCCCTGGCCGGTGCTGGCGTCGTAGACGTCGTCGAAGCGCCGGTAGTCGCCGCGCTTCTCGGTGGTGGAGACGCCCTGCGCGTCGCTGGCCGCGTGCAGCGCGTCCAGCAGCCCCTTGGCGGTGTCCTTCGCCGCGGTGTTGCCGGAGCGCGCCGCGTACGCGATGAGGGTGCGGGCGTAGGCGGCGGCGACGCCGACGTCCTGGCCGCGGGTGGTGACCTCGACGTGCAGGTTGGTGTTGGGCTGCGGGTTGCTCGGGTTCCAGGTGGTCGGCTGGCCGCTCCAGGTCATGTCCGACGGGATCGACCAGTTGGCGCCGAGCGTGGTGTTGGCGATCGCCCACGGCACCCACTTGTCCAGCAGTGCCTTGGCCCGGGTGTTGCCGGTCTGCAGGTAGAGCTCGGCGATCCGCTGCATCGACCAGGCCTGCATGCCGAACCACTGGTTGGACGGCGGGTCGTTGTAGACCGGGTCGACGTCGTAGAACATGCCGTAGAAGGTGGAGGTGCCGGCCGGCGGCTGGCCGTAGTGCCCGCCCCAACTGTTGGTCGCGCCGCCGGCGATGCCGCCCTCGGCGGACTGGAGCCAGGTGTAGAACTCCAACTGCCGCTCGAAGCTCCTGGTCCAGTCGTCCACCGCGGTGGGCGACTTCGGCTTCAGCTCGGCCACGTTGGTCAGCGCCCAGGCCGCGAACGGGTTCTGGTAGCCGAAGTGGTTGTGGCTGGAGCCGATCCGCCAGGACCAGTTCTGGTTCGTCTCGTACGCGCCGCCCCAGGCGTAGTACCAGGACATCAGGTAGTGCGCGGATTCCCTGCCGGTGCCGGCCGGGCAGGCGCTGGCGCCGACGCAGTTGCCGATCTTCTTGAAGTACTTGTCGAACATCGCGTAGCGCAGGTAGTCACCCATCTTGGCGGCCTTGGCCACGGTGGCCGCCACATCGGCCGCCTTGCCCTGCTCCTTGGCCCAGGTCAGCGCCCAGTAGGCGGCCTGCACCGCACGGGCGTCGGCGTCCGGGGCGTTGGTGTACTTCCACTGCTTCGCCGGCGCGTTGGACTCCTTGACGAACAGGTCCAGGTAGCCGTACTGGCCGCCGTGGGCGAAGGTGTCGCAGGACGGCTGCGGCACGGTCTCCCAGACCGACTCCTGGGTGCCGCGCTGGAAGGTGTTGATGTACGCCGGCCGGGTGGTGCCGTCGCCGCACCGGCCGTAGCCGTAGGTGTTGTCGACGTCGAGCAGCCAGTGCATGCCGTAGATGTCGCCGGTGCCGTAGGTGGACTGCAGCTCGCTGCGCAGCGGGTCCTGGCCGACCGGCACCGACGGCTCCAGCTGGGACGGGTACTGGCTGGGCAGGTCGTGTTCGGCGGCGTACTGCGGGGTGCCGGCGGCACCGGCAGTTGGCTGGTCGGCGTGCGACGGGATGATGTACTTCTCCATTACCGTCCAGGCGTTGTTGAACGGGGCCCAGTTCTGGGTGACCCGACCGTACTGGGCCTCCAGCCACAGCCAGAAGCTGAACGCCTCGGAGGTGGTCTCGTGGCCGTGGTCGGGCGCCTCGACGATCAGCGTCTCGATGGAGTGGTACGGCACGCCCTCCGGGCTGAAGTAGCCGGAGTTCTTGATCTTGCCGTACTGGGTGAGGAACCGCTCGACGTACTCGTTGTCGCCGCCCGGGGTGTCGTTGTCGATCTCGGTGGCGGTGATCGCCAGCGGGGCGTACCCGGTGGCCGAGGCGGTGAGGGTGGCGGTGCCGCCGACGGTGTCGGCGTCCTCCGCCGCGGCGACGGTGACGTTGACCCCGGTGTTCCAGTTGCTCGGGGTGAGCGTCACGGTGGTCGGCGAGACGGTGATGTCCGCGTCCCCGGTGCGGGCGACGGTCACCGGGACGTTGGCCGTCGGGGCCGCGCTGAGCTTGAGGTTGACCGCGGCGCTGGCGCCCTCGGTCACGCTCACCGAGGACGGGGTGGCCACCAGCACCGGCCCGCTGGCCGGGGTCACGGTGAAGGCGCGCTCCGCGGTGGCGGTCAGGTTGGCGTTGTCGTACGCCTTGGCCTGCACGGTGTAGTCGCCGGCCGGCAGGTCCTCCAGGGTGTAGCCGTACGGGGCGGTGGTGTCGGTGTTGACCAGCAGCCCGTTGCGGTAGAACTCGACCTTGCTGATCGTGCCGTCGGGGTCGCTGGCGGTGGCGGTCAGCGGCACGTCGGCCGGCGCCTCGAACGGGCCGGCGGGCACGCTCAGCGCGACGGTCGGGGGTTGCTGCGGGGTGCCGCCGCAGGTGACGCCGTTGACCGAGAACGAGGTCGGCTTCGGGTTGCTGCCGCTGTACGAGCCGTTGAAGCCGATGCTGGTGCTGGCGCCGGTGCCCAGGTTGCCGTTCCACGCCTCGTTGGTGGCGGTGACCTCGTTGCCGGTCTGGCTCCATCGGGCCGACCAGCCCTGGGTGACCCGCTGGTTGCCGGGGAAGGTGAACTTCAGCGTCCAGCCGTTGATCGGATCGCCGAGGTTCCTGATGGTGACGTTGGCGGTGAAGCCGGTGTTCCAGTCGTTGGTCGCGTAGACCACGTCGCAGGCCGGGGCGGCCTGCGCGGCGCCGGCCGGCAGGGTGACCCCGCCGACGGCCAGCGCGGTGACCGCGACCATCGCCAGCCGGCGACGTCGTGCCAGATTTCTCATGTGCGCGGTGTCTCCTCGGACCAGGCCGGGGGCTCGAAACCCCGGCGGGGCACCCGCCCCGACGAGGGGGACACAGGCGCCCGGGATGGTGGTGGCCCCGGCCCGGGCGGGGGTACGGCGGTCGACGCCCGTGACGGGGGCGGCGTTCGCCGGGCTGGCTCGGGTGCCGTGCCGGACCTGCCGGATGCCCTCGGCGACCCGCGCTCTCGCGAGCTGGCTCCGCGACGCGGTCGATCGACAGTGTGCCATGGAAGCGCTCCCACAACAAGCGCGGGCCGCGCCGGGCAGTCAGATGTTTCGATCTCGTTTTGGGGCTTTCACAAAGCCGTGACGGGCGTTACAGTCGCAAGCATCGTCGATGGGAGCGCTTCCATCGATGAAGTTCCACCAACAAGATCGACCTGAGGCGAGTCCGCGGACGGACCTCGGGACCAGCCCGAAGGCTGACGGCGGGCCAGCCCGGACGCCGCCGCCAGCCAACATCCCGCCCAGCGGAGGGAGGTGGATCCTCAAGCCACTCGCGTGGCCCGGCTCCCGCGCGACACGCACGACAGGACGCCGATTCCGCCCGTGCGTGTACAGCAACGGTGGGGACGGGGGTTGCCCTCCCCCGTCCCCACACTAAACCCCCCTTCACGACGGGGAAAGGGGCCGATCGGACCGGCCGCCACGCCGGCACCGCCGCCTCGCCCGTGCCTGCGCCCACCCCGTCTGCTCCCCGCCCGGCGCCCGCCCGGCGCCCCGGCCGGCACGCCACCGCGCGCCCCGGCGCCGCCGCGGCACACCCACCGGTGCCCGCCGCACCTCCCCGCCTTCGCCACCCCGATCGCCGCCGCCGCGGCCCGGGACCCCGTCCCGCCCGGCCGGCGGATGACCGGCTGGTAGCGCCTGACTATGCTGGGAGCGCTCCCGGCACCCGGCGGCGGCCACGCACCATCAGAGGAGAATCCATGTCGACACTCACCCGGCGGCACCTGCTCCGCCGCGCCGCGCTCTCCGCCACCTCCGCCACGGCCGCCGGCACCGGGCTGGGCGCCACCACGACCGCCGCCGTGGTGGGCACCGCCGGCGGCTGCGACGACCCGGACGAGAGCGCCGCCGACCCGGACACCGCCGCCGCACCCGCCGGGCCGCTGCGCTTCCCGCCGGACTTCGGCTGGGGCGCGGCCACCTCCGCGTACCAGATCGAGGGCGCCGCCAAGGAGGACGGCCGCGGCGAGTCGGTGTGGGACACCTTCAGCCGCACCCCCGGCCGGGTCCGCAACGGCGACACCGGCGACGTGGCCGCCGACCACTACCACCGCTGGCGCGACGACCTCGACCTGATGCGCGACCTGGGGCTGCGCAGCTACCGGTTCTCCATCTCCTGGCCGCGCATCCAGGCCGACGGCACCGGCGCGCCGAACCAGCGGGGGCTCGACTTCTACCGGCGCCTGGTCGACGGGCTGCACGAGCGGGGCATCGCGCCGATGGCCACGCTGTTCCACTGGGACCTGCCGCAGGCCCTCCAGGACGCCGGCGGCTGGGAGTCCCGGGACGTCGCCCACCGCTTCGCCGACTACGCCGACGCCGTCTTCCGCGCCCTCGGCGACCGGGTGCCGGTGTGGCTGACCATCAACGAGCCGAAGACCGTGGTGCAGAACGGCTACCTGTCCGGGCACCACGCACCCGGCCGGCAGGACCCCGACGCCGCGTACCTGGTCGCCCACCACCTCCAACTCGCCCACGGGCTCGCCGTCCAGGCGCTGCGGGCCGTCGGCGGCGCCGGGCGGATCGGCCCCGCCTTCAACCTGCACCCCTGCTACCCCGCCGACGACACCCCGGAAGCGGCCGCCGCCACCCGGCTCTACGACGGCTACGAGAACCGGCTCTACCTCGACTCCGTGCTGCGCGGCAGCTACCCGCAGGACGTGCTGGCCGACCTCGGCCCGGACAGCCGGCTGGTCCGCGGCATCCGCGACGGCGACCTGGCCGTCATCTCCGCCCCGGTCGACCTGCTCGCCGTGCAGTACTACACGCCGATCTACGTCACCGCCGGCGGCGGCACCGTGCGCCGGTGGCCCACCTCCGAGGCCGACTGGCAGCAGATCTACCCGGACGGCATGTACGACATCCTGACCCGGGTCACCCGCGACTATGGCCCGATCCCGCTCACCGTCACCGAGAACGGCCTGCCCACCCCGGACGTGCTCGGCGCCGACGGCACCGTCGACGACGCCGGCCGGATCGACTTCCTGCGCGACCACCTGGCCGCCGCGCACCGCGCGATCGGCGCCGGCGTGCCGCTGGAGAGCTTCCACGTCTGGTCGCTGCTGGACAACTTCGAGTGGGCCGAGGGCTACGACCAGCGCTGGGGTCTGATCTACGTGGACTACCCGACCCAGCGCCGGGTGCTCAAGCGCAGCGCCCACTGGTACCGCACGGTGATCGCCCGCAACGGTCTCTGACCGTCGGGAGCCCCCACCGGCCGGGTCGGCGGGGCCGGTGGGAGCCGGGACGCGCGCCGCCGGGGGCCCGAACGGGGGCCGGCGGTGCGCGTCCGCCGGACTCAGCGGGGCAGCGCCTGCTGCAACTCCGCGCGCAGCGCCGGGGTGAGCATCTCCCCCGCCTGCTTGGCCAGCCGCGCCATCTCGTAGCCGACCACGCCGATGTCGGCGTCCGCGCCGGCGAGGGTCGCCAGGATGGAACCGTCGCGCACCTGCATCACCAGGAAGTAGCCGCGGCCCATCTCGACGACCGTCTGCTTGACCACGTCGCCGTCGAACATCTGGGCGGCGCCCGCGGTGATGCTCATCAGCCCCGAGGTGACCGCCGCCAGCTTGTCGGCGTGGTCGCGGGGCAGGTGGTCGGAGATGGCGACCAGCAGCCCGTCGGAGGAGACCACCACCGCGTGCGCCACCCCCGGCACCCGCTGCGCGAACGCGCTGACCAGCCAGCTCAGGTCGCGGGCCTCCTGGCTCAACGTCGTCGTCACTGTCGTCCCCCTTCGCTGGGCACGCCGCCGCGCGGCATGGGTATCTCTCGGGTTTCCTCGGCCTCGGCCCGGCGCACCCCGCTGTAGAGCCGCGAGAGCATGCCGCCGACCGCGTCCGGATCCGGCTCGTGGCGGGTGGGCGGCTGCTCCGGCCGGGCCGACCGGGTGACCGCCGCCAGCTGTGCCATCGGCACCCGTACCGGCAGGCCGCGAGCGTTGGTGCCGCCGGTCACCGGAACGGCCGGCGGGACGGGGATGCCGTCCACGGACGGGGTCGTCGCCGGCCCGTGCCGGGTCCACCAGCCGCCACCGGCCGGCACCGGCGCCGCGGCCGGGGCGAGCACGTCCTCGGCCCGTACCGGCACCGGACGGGCCGACCGGGGCACGGCCGGATCCGGCCGCCGCCCGGCCACCGGCAGCTCGACCGGGCGGGCCCGGTTCGCGGCGGCGATCGCGCCGGTGAGCATCCGGGACGCCCCAGGCGGGTCCAGCTCCGGCCCCGGATCCGCGGCGAGCAGCTCGCGCGGCAGCCGGATCCGGGCGGTCAGTCCGTCCCCGCTCGCGTGCAGCCGCACCTCGATCTTGTGGCGGGCGGCCAGGTGGCTGACCACGAACAGACCCATCCGCTCGACGGCGGCGACGTCCGCCGCCGGTGGCGTGGCCAACACCGCGTTCGCCTCGGCCAGCGCGGTCGGGCTCATCCCCAGGCCCCGGTCGTCGATCTCGACCACCGCGCCGTGGCCCTCCGGCCGGGCGGTGACCCGGACGACGGTGTCCGGCCGGGAGAACGCGGTGGCGTTCTCCAGCAGCTCGGCCAGCAGGTGCACCAGCTCCCCGACCGCGTGCCCGACGACGTGCAGCTCGGCCACCGACTCGTGCCGTACCCGCTGGTACTGCTCGATCTCGGCGCCGGCGGCGAGCAGCACCACGGCCAGCCGGACCGGCCGGTTCCACCGCCGGGTCGACTCGGTGCCGGCCAGCACCAGCAGGCTCTCGTCGTTGCGGCGCATCCGGGCGGCCAGGTGGTCGAGCTTGAACAGGTTCTCCAGCTGGTCCGGGTCGCTCTCCTCCCGTTCCAGGTCGTCGAGGAGTTCCAGCTGCCGTTCGACCAGCACCTGGCTGCGCCGGGCGAGGTTGACGAACATGCCGTTGACGTTGCGGCGCATGGTGGCCTGCTCGACGGCGACGCTGACCGCGCTGCGGTGCACCGCGACGAACGCCTCGGCCAACTCGCCGATCTCGTCGAGCGACCGCACCACGGCCGGCGCCACGTCGATGGCCGGCACGCCCCCGCTGACCGTGCGCAGCCGGTCGAGGGCGTCGGGCAGCTCCACCTGGGCGATCCGCAGCGCCTGGCTGCGCAGCAGCCGCATCGACCGGGCCACCGAACGTCCGACCAGGACGGAGATGAGCAGCGCGAACAGCAGCACCGTGACGATCGCGCCGGCGACCAGCAGGGTGGTACGCAGCTGACCGGCGCTCGCGCCGTCGGCCTGCCGTACCGCGTCGTCCAGCACCGCCACCTCGAACTGCCGCAGCAGTTCCTGGCGGTCCTCGCTGGCCGCCCACCAGTCCGGAGCGGGCAGCACCTCCGGCTCGCCGCCGCTCGGCAGGCTGCGTTCCTCCAGCCGGGTGGCGGCGAGGAACTCCGGGTCCACCGAGGTCTGGTCGTAGCGGCGGATCTGCTCGGCGGTCGCGGCGACCCGGAACGCGCCGAGCGCGGTCAGCTGCTGGGCGCGCAGGTCGCTCAGCGCGACCTGGTCCTCCACGTCGTACCGGCCGGCACGGGCGGCCGCGTAGAGCTCGGCGCGCACCCGCGAGGAGAGCTCCTTGACCCGGGCGAGCTGCACGTAGCGCAGCACCGCGTCGCTGAGCGCCGGGTGCTCGTCGCCGGGCGAGGGCTCGGCGAGCAGGTTGAGCAGCACGTCGATGGCCCGGTGGTAGTTGCTCAGGATGGTGTCGCTGCCCAGCACCGCCGGCGGCACCGCGGCGCGGATGTAGACCACCTGGTCGTACGCCTCGAGCGCCTCGGAGTAGGCGACCCGCCAGGACGCGTCGGCGTCGGTCAGCGGTTGCGCCGCCTGGCGCAGCTCGCGCATCGCCTGGTCGGTGGCGGTCTCCAGCGGCTTCAGCGCGGCGATGGTGACATCGCGGTCGCCGCCCGCACCGACCCGGCGCAGCTCGGCCAGCTCACCGGCGACCCGGTCGCGCTCCTGCTGGAGCCGGTGCACCGCGGCGGTGATCTCCCGGCCGATGCCCACCTGCTGGGCGAAGTCGCTCAACGCCGTGGTCTGGTTGACCAGCGCGCCGGTCTGCACACCGGCCAGCACGAGGAAGGCCACCGAGGGGACGACCAGCACGGTGGCGAGCTTGGTCCGCATCCGCCAGTCGCGCAGCCGGAACGGCGAGCGGCGCCGGTGTGGCACGACCCGGACGTCGAACCGGCGCCGGCGGTGGCTGGACACCGCGCCGTGCGCCCGGTCCGAACCTGCGCCCACACATGCCTCCTACGTTCCCCGCGTCCGCCGCGACCCGGGGAGCGCAGTCCATCCAATCAGGCACGCGAGCTGTGTCAACGGGCCGGGCTGAGGTGCGACTCAGGAGGGTGAGGCGCTCTCATCCGTCCGGCTGATGTCGGCGAGTCGGGTGGCGTCACCGATCCGGCCGGACGCGACCAGCGCCGCGCCGCTGGCCCCGATCTCCGGATTGCTGCCATGCCACACCGGCCGGGGCGCGAGCACCGCGGCGAACGCCGACCGCCACCACCGGGAGGCGGTCACCGCTCCCCCGCCCAGCACCACGTCCACCGGTTTGTCGACGGTGGACTCCAGCACGGCGAGGTTCTCGGCGACCAGGTCGCACAGCCCCCGCATCAGCGCGGCCAGGATGTCCACCGCGCTGGTGCCGAAGCTCAACCCGCGCAGCTCGCCCGAGCCGGCCGGCACCAGGCCCGGCGGCCGGTCCCCGCCGAACCGGACGTTCACCGGCAGCCGGCCGGCCGCCGGCAACCGGGCCAGGGCGGCGTCCAGCTCCGTGCCCTCGGGCAGCCGCAGCTCCCGCTTGGCCCAGGCGAAGAGGTTGCCTCCGGAGGAGTACGCGGCGCCGGTCACCACGTGCTCGTGGTCGACCCGGTAGCGCCACAGCTCCTCGGGCAGCGGCGGCAGCGCCGCTCCGACCGGGACGTGCTGCATCAGCCGGACCGCCGCCGACGTGCCGACGGTCACCGCCGCCCGGTCCGGCCCGACACAGCCGGAGCCCACGTTCGCCGCCGCGCCGTCGCCCACCGGGCCGGCCCACGGCACGTCACCCAGCTGCGGCCAGCGCCGCGCGTACGCCGGGCGCAGCCGGCCCCGCCAGGACACCGACGCCAGCTCGGGCAGGTCGTCCGGCCGGCTGCCGGACAGCGCGCAGGCCTCCGGGTCCCAGTCCATCGTGCGCAGGTCCAGCAGGCCGGTGCCCGAGGCCTGGGACATCGACATCGGGGCGGAGTCGAGCAACTCGCCGAGCACGTACTCCGGCAGGCCGAGGAACTGGGCGACCCGGCCGCCGGTGTGCTCCCGCAGCCAGGGCAGCCGCAGCGACCAGTAGCAGCGGTGCCACCAGGCGCCGGTGCGCCGGTGGTACTCGTCCGGGTCGGCCGGCCCGACCGCACCGGGCAGCGCCTCCGGCCGCGTGTCCAACCAGGTCAGCACCGGCCCCAGCGGCGCACCGTCGGCGCCGACGGGCACCACCGAGTGCCACTGCGCGCTCGTCGCCACCAGCGACACGTCCCGCAGGTGACCGCCGGCGGCCAGCTCGTCCAGGCACTCGATCAGGCAGGCCAGGTAGCGGGGGCCGTCCAGGGTGCCGGTGCCGTCGTCGCCGACGAGCAGCTGCACCCGGCGCCGGGCCAGCGCACCCGGCAACGGCCGGGCGTCCGGGTCCAGCACGAGCCCGCGCACCGACGAGGTGCCCAGGTCCAGAGCGAGAATGTTCATCGCGGGTCAACGTACCCGCTGAGCTGGCAACCGAAGCGCTGGCGCAACGGCGTACGCCCGATCGGCTTCCCGCCGGCCCACCCACCGCGTAGGGTGGTCGCATGCTCGCGCGATTGACCTGCTGGTGGCCCGCCGACCCGGCGGCCATCCCCCGCGCGTAGCTATCCCACGCGGCCGCCCGTCGAGGCGGCCGCCGGTCTGCTCCGGCCCCGGGCCGTCCCGTCGGACGGCACCCCGGCCCGAGGAGAGACCATGCCCCACCTGTCCGACCTGCTCGCCGCCGTCGCCCGCGGCGCGGACCCCGGCCCGTTCGCGCTCGTGCGGCGCGAGGGCGCCGACCACCTGGAGCTGTACGCCGGTCCGGTCCGCGCCGTCGACCGGCTCGCCGACGTGCCGCTGCCGGCCGGCCCGGCCGGACCGCGGACGCTGGCGCTGGTCCCCTACCGGCAGGTCACCGAGCGCGGTTTCGCCTGCGTCGACGACGCAATGCCGCTGGAGTGCCTGCTCGTCGAGCGACACGAGCGGGTGACGCTGGCCGACGCGCTCGCCGCGCTGCCGGACCTGCCGGTGGTCACCACCGATGTCGGGTTCGACGTCGACGACGACGAGTACGCGGCCACCGTGGGCCGGGTGCTGGCCGAGGAGATCGGCCGTGGCGAGGGGGCCAACTTCGTCATCCACCGCACGCTGCGGGCCACCGTGCAGGGCCCGCCGCTGCGGGCGGCGCTGGCCGCGCTGCGCCGCCTGCTGCTCGGCGAACGCGGCGCGTACTGGACCTTCCTGGTGCACACCGGCGGCCGGGTGCTGGTCGGCGCGAGCCCCGAGCGGCATGTCAGCGTCGACGACGGTCTGATCATGATGAACCCGATCAGCGGCACCTTCCGGCACACCGGCGCCACCCCGGACCGGGCCGGGCTGCTGCGCTTCCTCGCCGATCCCAAGGAGGTGGAGGAGCTGTACATGGTGCTGGACGAGGAACTGAAGATGATGGCCACCGTCGCCGAGCGGGGCGGCCAGGTGGTCGGGCCGTACCTGAAGGAGATGTCGCACCTGACGCACACCGAGTACCTGCTCGCCGGTCGGGGTTCGAAGGACGTCCGCGAGGTGCTGCGGGAGACGATGTTCGCGCCCACCGTCACCGGCAGCCCGATGGAGAACGCCTGCCGGGTGATCGCCCGGCACGAGCGCACCGGACGGCGCTACTACGCGGGCGTCCTGGCCCTGCTGGGCCACGACGACGCCGGCCGGCAGACCCTGGACGCGCCGATCCTGATCCGCACCGCGGAGATCTCCCCCGCCGGCGAGCTGCGGGTGCCGGTCGGGGCCACCCTGGTCCGGCACTCCACCGCCGCCGGCGAGGTGGCCGAGACGCACGCCAAGGCCGCCGGCGTGCTCGCCGCGCTGGGGCTCGGCCCGCAGGCACCGGCGCCCGGCCGGCAGCCGGTGGTGGGCCACGACCGTGCCGCCTCGGCGCGTCCCGGCCCGGAACGACCGCTCGCCGACGACCCGGAGGTACGGGCCGCGCTCGCCGCCCGCAACGCCCCGCTGGCCCGGTTCTGGCTCGACCAGCGCGCCCCCGGGGCGGCCGGCCTGCCCGGGCTGACCGGCCGGCGGGCGCTGATCGTCGACGGCGAGGACACCTTCACCGGGATGCTGGCCCACCAGCTCGGTGCGCTCGGCCTGGCGGTGACGCTGCGGCCCTGGCACGCCCCCGGCCCGCTCGACGGGTACGACCTGGTGGTGGTCGGCCCCGGCCCGGGCGACCCGGGCAGCGCCACCGACCCGAAGATGCGCGCGCTGCGCGGGCTGCTCGCCGGGCTGCTCGCCGACGGCCGGCCCACCCTGGCGGTCTGCCTGGGCCACCAGCTGCTGGCCGGGCTGCTCGGGCTGGCCCTGCATCGGCGGGACGCGCCCTACCAGGGGCTGCAACGCGAGGTGACGCTCTTCGGCGTGCCGCGCCGGGTCGGCTTCTACTCCAGCTTCACCGCCCGCGCCGACGCCGACCGCCTGGCCACCGGATACGGGTCGGTGCTGCTGGCCCGGGACGAGGCCGACGGCGCGGTGCACGCGCTGCGCGGCCCGGGCTTCGCCGGGGTGCAGTTCCACCCCGAGTCGGTGCTCAGCCCGGACGGGCTGGCCGTGCTCGGCGAACTGCTGACCGACCTGCTGCCGGTGAGCCTGCCGGCCGCCGAGCCGGCGTGACCGGAGGCGTACCCGGGTAGAGCTGCCGGTGCCGGTGGTCCGGACGGGCCCGAGAGCCCCCGCCCGGGCCACCGGCCACCGCCCGCCGCCCGGATCCGGCCGGCGCCCCGGTTGCGCCGGTCAGCCGGCCAGGCCCTTCTTCACCGCGGTGCCGAGCTGCACCGCCCGCCTGGCGGTCAGCGCGGTGGCGGTGAGCGCGATGTCGTCCGGCGCGGTCTCGCCGTTGTTGCTGGTGTGCGAGGCGCCGTACGGGTTGCCGCCGACGAACTGGCTCGCCTCGGTGTAGCCGGGGGTCACCACCACTCCGCCCCAGTGGTAGAAGACGTTGAACAGCGACAGCAGGGTGGCCTCCTGCCCGCCGTGCGAGGTGGCCGTCGAGCAGAACGCCGAGTAGACCTTGTTCACCAGGGCGCCCTGCGACCACAGCGGGCCGGTGGTGTCGATGAACTGCTTGAGCTGGGCGGCCATCACGCCGTACCGGGTCGGTGAGCCGAAGATGACGACGTCGGCCCAGGAAAGGTCGTCCAGCGACGCCTCGGGCACGTCCTGGGTCTCCATGGCGTGCGCGTGCCAGCCCGAGTTGGAGCGGATCGCCTCGTCCGGCGCCAGCTCGTGCACCTTGCGCAGCCGTACCTCGGCGCCCGCGTCGCCGGCGGCCTCGCACGCCGCCTGCGCCATCTGGTACGTGATGCCGGTCGCGCTGTAGTAGATCACCGCGACCTTGGTCCGGTCAGCCATCGGTCCTCCTCGTCTCGGGCAAGCTCCGGCGACTACCCGGCAGACGCCCGGACAAACGGCGCCAGGGCGGCGATCGGTGCCGGTGCGGCCCCGGTGCGGCCGGGCCACCTGGACGGGCGATCCTGGAGGCATGGAGATCAGACCCGCCACCGCCGGCGACTGGCCCCGGATCTGGCCGTTCCTGCGCGAGATCGTGGCCGCCGGGGAGACGTACACCTGGCCCCGCGACGTCGACGAGGACCGGGCCCGGGCGATGTGGCTGGTGCCGGCGCCCGGCCGGGCCGTGGTCGCGGTCGATCCGGACGGCACCGTGCTCGGCACCGCCAAGCTGGTGCCGAACCAGCTCGGCCCGGGCGACCACGTCGCCAACGCCAGCTTCATGGTCGTCCCCGCCGCGGCCGGCCGCGGCGTGGGGCGGGCACTCGGCGAGTACGTGCTGACGCTGGCCCGCGCGGAGGGCTACCGGGCCATGCAGTTCAACGCGGTGGTAGCGACGAACACCCGCGCGGTGGCGCTGTGGCGCTCGCTCGGTTTCGAGGTGGTCGGCCGGGTGCCGGAGGCGTTCCGGCACCCGCGCGACGGGTTCGTGGACCTGCTCGTCATGCACCGGCGGCTCTGATCCGAGACGGTTGTCACGGCTCAAGATTTCCGCAAGTTCCGATCCGAACCGGTGCCGTTTCGGCCGCCGGCCGGGATCCTGGTCGCACCGGTGTCGGCGCGACCGGCAGCCCGCCGCACCGGGGAACCTGAACGGGGGATCGCGCTTCGCCGGCAGCGTGGCTGGCGCAGCGCGATCAGGGGAGCCACCGTCCGTGCCGTCCGGATCCGCGCTCAGTCGAGCCGGTCGCGCAGGTCGTCGACCTGCTGTTGCATCCGGTCCACCGCCGCCTCGTCGTTGAGGAAGGTGGTGATCCCGGCGCCGAAGGCCAGCCCGATCAGCACCGCCAGGGCACTGAGCACCAGGCCGCCGATCGCCACGCCCCGGCCGGTCACCCCCGGGCGGCCGGCCATCTTCAGGCCGACGATGCCGAGCACGACACCGATGATGCCGAGCAGCAGGCCGATCCAGGCCAGGATCACGGTGAGCACGCTGATCAGCGCGGCCACCCCGAAGACGAGGGCGAATGTGGCCGCGGCGCTGGTCTTGGCCGCCGTACCGGTCCGGCCGGCCCGGGTCGGTGCGCCGGCGCCCCGCACCGGCTCGCTGGATGCAGTCATGTCGCTCCCTTCGGGCGCGGAGCGCGCCCACTGCCCGAGGCGCATTCCCGTTCCGCCGGCCGTCATGCCTCCATGACAGTCGACGGACAGCGGCGGCGGACGGCGGCGGCAGCGGACGGCGGCGGCGGACGGCGGACGACGGCGGCGGTGCCCGGAAACGTCGGTGCCGGGACCTAGGCTGGCGGCCACCCGACCGGAAAGGGCCACCCCGTGCACCTGCTCACCGCCACCGAAGCGCTGGCGCTGCGGATGACCAGCCTGCTGCTCCGTCCGCACCCGGCCGCCGCCCCGGCCACGGTGGCTGACGTGGTGCAGTGGTTCGGCGCCATGCAGGCGCAGGATCTGGCCAGCGGGATGTGGTCGCTCGGGGTGCGGCTGCCCGGGCACGACCACGCCGCCGTGCACGCCGCCCTGGAGCGGCGGGAGGCGCTGCGCACCTGGCCGATGCGGGGCACCGTGCACCTGGTGCCGCCCCGCGACGCCCGCTGGATGCTGGAGCTGACCGGCGTACGGTCGCTGGCCGGCGCGGCGACCCGGTGGGCGCAGCTCGGGCTCAGCGAGGCCGACGCGGAGCGGGCGGTCGAGGTGCTCGGCGGAGCGCTGGCCGGCGGTGGCCGGCTGACCCGGGCCGAGTGCCTGGCCACGCTGGAGGCCGCCGGCATAGCCACCTCCGGGCAGCGCGGCTACCACCTGCTCTGGTACGCGAGCGTCCGGGGCGTCACCTGCCTGGCACCGAACGTCGGCACCGAGCAGACCTTCGCCCTGCTCGACGAGTGGGCGCCGCAGCCGCACCGGCCCGACCGGGACGAGGCGCTGGCCACGCTCGCCCACCGCTACATCCGCTCCCACGGGCCGGTCACCGCACGGGAGTTCGCCGGCTGGACCGGGCTCACCCTCACCGACGCCCGCCGGGGGTTCGCCGCCGCCGGTGACGCACTCGCGCCGGTACTGGTGGACGGCGAGGCCGCCGTGGTCGATCCGGTGCTGCTCGACACCGCGCCGCGCCGGGTCGACGACGTGCTGGTGCTGCCCGGCTTCGACGAGTACCTGCTGGGCTACCGCGACCGGTCCCTCATGGTCGATCCCGCCCACGTCAAGGCGATCGTGCCCGGCGGCAACGGCGTCTTCCAGGCGACGATCGTGCGCGCCGGCCGCGTCGTGGGCACCTGGAAGCGCACGCTCGACCCGACCCGGGTGACAGTGACGGTGCACCCGCTCGTGCCGCTGACCGAGCGGGTGCGGGCGCGGGTGGAGCGCGCGCTGACCGGCTACGCCGAGTTCCTCGGCCGGGCGCCGCGCCTCAGCTGGCCGGGCTGACCACCGCACCGGAGTTCATCCGGCGAGTGGCAGCGGGGACACCGCACCTTCGCGGTGGCGGCACGGGTCTGCGCAACCGCGCGCGGGGGCGCTTCTAGGCTGAGCTGATGGTCGACCGTCGGTGGCGCCCGTCACGGCTCAGCGGATTCTGGGCCTGCCTCGTCGGCGGCGCGGCCATCGCGGCGCTGCTGATGGTCCTCGACCCGGTCACGCGCTACGAGGATTGCCCCAACCACGGCGGGAACGGAAACGCGAGCGCGTTCGACGACGCTTCCTGGGATCTCTGGTTTCCGCTCGTACTGCTCGGCTGGTTGGGCCTCGTGGCCGTGGAGCAGACGTTGCCCGTGACCCGACGTCACCGCGGCGGCGTCGACGTCGCGGTTCGAGCCGGTTCTGCGCTCGTCTTGTGCACCGTGAGCTCGTGCTGCCTCTTCCTCAACGTCGCGATCGTGTGTCGCTGACGCCCTGGCGTCGGCCGAGTGGTGCACGCCAGGCGCGCGCGGTGGTTCAGGTGGTCGCGCGTTCCCACGGACGCTCTCTCCACGGATTGCTGTCGAGGTATGCCGTGATTCTGGGGAGACCCTGCCGAGCAGGAGCGTCGCGGCGTCCCGGACCGGCCAGGGGTAGAGCTCGTCCGGTGCCTGGAACCAGCGTTCCTCGAACTGCTCGATACCGCGCGAGGCATGACAACCCCGGTGCGGGCGTCGACCGGACTCGTGTTGACTCTGGCGGTGGATCGTCAACGGCTCAGTAGCATCGCGCACTCGCACCACCCGATCGCGGCCCCGATCTTCGGTGTCAACGTCAACCGGCTCCTACGCCGAGCGGGCCGCCAACCGGCGGCTCGCGTGCTCGACCTCGGCTGCGGAGAGGGAGCCTGGGCGCTGCAGGCCCTCGCTCACTACCCCGACGGGCACGCGGACGGCGTGGACGTCAGCCGGTACGCCCTCGAACGCGCCGCCGGCGCCGCCGCCGAACGCGGCCTCGCCGAGCGGCTCACCCTGCACGAGCGCGACGCCCGGACGTACGTGCCGGACGGCGATTACGACCTGGTGCTCTGCGTCGGTTCGACACACGCGTTCGGCGGATTCGGCGAGACGCTGAAGCTGGCCGGTCGGCAGGTGAACGCCGACGGCATCCTGCTGGTCGGTGAGGGATTTTGGCAGGTCCCGCCGGCTCCGGAGGCACTCGCGGCGCTCGACGCGAAGCGGGAGGACTTCACCGACCTCGCCGGCCTGGTCGACGCCGCCGAGCAGGCCGGCTGGACGCCGGTGTACGCCCATGTCAGCGACGCCGCCGAGTGGGACGACTACGAATGGTCGTGGATCGGTTCGCTCACCGAGTGGGCGCTGGACAACCCCGGCCATCCGGACGCCGCCCAGGCGCTCACCGTCGCCGCGGAGCACCGCGATCAGTGGTTGCGCGGGTACCGCAACGTTCTGGGCTTCGTGACGCTGGTGCTCCGCCGTATCTGATCGGGGTGCTGGCTCGCTCTCATCGACAGCCCGTGCGTGGCTATCGCGGCCCCAGCCCCGTCGTTCCGTCGAGCAACTCGCGTGCGACGTCGAGGTGGCCGGCGTGGCGGGCGGTCTCCTCGATCATGTGCAGGACGATCCGGCGCAGGTCGGTGGTCTCGTCCCCGAGCGGACCGGGGTGACGCCCGCGCGGGGGCGTCGACAGTGGAGTGGCGGCCAGGACGGCGTTGGATCGCGCGCATTGGTCGCGATAGAACGCGAGGACCACCGAGGGTGGGCGCGGGGTGGTGAGGGGGGTGTGGTCGTCGTCGGGCCAGGCCAACGGCTCGGCGGCGCCGGTGGCGACTTCCTGGAACCAGTGCCGCTCGGCGTAGCCGAGGTGTTCGATGAGACCGAGCGGTGTCCATCCCGAGGGCAGCACCGCGGTGGTCAGGGCTTCGGCGTCGAGGCCGTCGATGATCGCCAGCACGCTGGCACGTTGCGCCTCCAGGAACGCCAACAATGCGTTCTTCTCGCTGCCGTCCACCCGGTCCACGCCCCTTCGAGCACACCCGCCGGTAGCACCCGGGCCGCACGCTAACAGCCGGCACAGACACTTTCCGGGCACCGCCGGCGGGCCGCCACCGCCGCTCACCGCCTGGCACTGCCCGGCGACGGTCCCGGGCTGTGGTCGAGGTGGCGCGACGCGCGCTCGGCGCGCTCCTACTACTCGCACGCCAGGTGAAGCTTGTGGTCCACCCACTCGCGTGCACCGGAAGCGGTTTTCCTGATCGATGAATTCTGCCGGGCATCGCGCCATCCATCGACCCACCGACACCTCACCCGCCTCCCCCGGCCTCACCGGCCCCACTCGCGTGGCGCTCCTATCCGGCGTGCCGGTGACGCATCCGCTCGGCCCGGTCGGGTATCCGCCGGGTGAGACAGAGGGAGGTTACGGTCCATGAAGCTCAACGCACAGCAGGTCAGTTCGCTGTACGGACAGAACGTCACGGACCGCTCGGGGTCGAAGATCGGCAGCGTGGGTCAGATCTGGGCCGACAACGCCGGTGAGCCGACCTGGGTCAGCGTGAAGACCGGGGTGATGGGCAGGAAGGAGTCGATGGCTCCGCTGCAGAAGGCCCAGATCGCCGGCGGCGCGCTCGCCGTCGACTACGACAAGTCGACGGTGAAGGACGCGCCCACCGTGGACGCCGACACCGACGAGCCGCTCAGCACGGCGCAGGTCGAGCAGCTCTACCGGCATTACCAGCTCGCGCCGCAACCGGCTCCGGCCGCTCCGCCGGCCCGGGAGCGCGGACGCGCGCCGGGCGCCGGTGAGGACCTCATCCGGTCCGAGGAGCGCCTGCGGGTCGGCACCGAGAGCCAGCCCGCCGGCACCGCGCGGCTGCGCAAGTACGTCGTCTCCGAGGACGTGCACACCACCGTGCCGGTCGAGCACGACGAGGTGTACGTGGAGCGCGAGCCCATCTCCGCCGCGAACGCGCGCAACGTGAACGCCGACATCGGCGAGGCCGAGCAGGAGATGACCCTGCGCGCCGAGCGACCGGTGGTGCGCAAGGAAACGGTTCCCGTGGAGCGGGTCCACCTCACCAAGGACGAGGTGGTCGACCAGCGGGCCATCGACGAGCAGGTCCGGCGGGAGCAGGTCGAGGCCGACATCCCGGAACGCAGCCGGCGACGTCGCTGACACCTGACGCACGACGGGCGGGTGGGTCGGTTTCGACCCACCCGCCCGCGCGGTCGTACCGTCAGTCGGCGAGCGCGCCGGCCGACCGGCCCTCGTGCAGGGTCAGGTTGCGCCCGTTCGAGGGGTCGAACAGGTGGATCTTCTCCAGGTTGAACCAGACCCGGCGGGTCTCCCCCTCCACCACCGGCGACTCCGCCGACAGCCGGGTCACCAGGTTCGCACCGGCCCCGGTGAAGTCGGACGCGCCGGCGTCGGCTGCCAGCTCCTCCAGTTCGGCGGCGCTGGCCCGCTCCCCCTCGACCGTGAAGTAGACGTACTTGTCCGAGCCCATCGACTCGACGATCTCCGCCGGCGCCTCGAACTCCATGCCCCGGCGACGGGTGTCCTCGTCGACCAGGTCGGCGTCCTCGAAGTGCTCCGGCCGGATGCCGAGGATCAGCTCGCGCGGCGCGTCGGCGCCCTCCAGCTGCCGCCGGACCCGGTCGCCGAGCGGCACCTCGCCCAGCGCCGTGCGCAGCGCGCCGTCCTGCACGACGGCGTGCAGGAAGTTCATCGACGGCGAGCCGATGAAGCCGGCCACGAAGAGGTTGCGCGGGTGGTCGTAGAGCTCCTGCGGCGGGCCGACCTGCTGCACCGCGCCGCCGCGCATGATGACCACCCGATCGCCGAGGGTCATCGCCTCGGTCTGGTCGTGGGTCACGTAGACGGTGGTGGTGCCGAGCTGCTTCTGCAGCCGGGACACCACCGTGCGCATCTGCACCCGCAGCTTCGCGTCCAGGTTGGACAGCGGCTCGTCCATCAGGAACGCCTTGGGCTGCCGGACGATCGCCCGGCCCATCGCCACCCGCTGCCGCTGGCCGCCGGAGAGGTTGGCCGGCTTGCGGTCCAGCAGCGCGGTCAGCTCCAGGACCTTCGCCGCCTCCTCGACCTTGGTGTTGATGGTCTCCTTGTCCAGCTTGGCCAGGCGCAGCGGGAACGCCATGTTCTCCCGGACGGTCATGTTCGGGTAGAGGGCGTACGACTGGAAGACCATGGCGATGTCCCGGTCCCGGGGCGCCTTGTCGTTGACCCGCTCGCCGCCGATGCGCAGCTCGCCGGAGCTGATGTCCTCCAGCCCGGCGATCATGTTGAGGGTGGTGGACTTTCCGCAGCCGGAGGGGCCGACCAGGATGACGAACTCGCCGTCGGCGATCTCCAGGTCGACGTCGGCCACCGCGACGGTGCCGTCCGGGAACTTCTTGCTCACCTTGTCGAGCACGATGTCAGCCACGACTATCACCTATCCCTTGACGGCGCCGGAGGTCAGGCCGGAGACGATGCGGCGCTGGAAGAAGAGGACGAACAGGATGATCGGAATGGTGATCACCACGGCGGCGGCGCAGATCGCCCCGGTCGGGTCCTCGAACTGCGACTCGCCGGTGAAGAACGACAGCGCCACCGGCACCGTGCGGGACCGCTCGGTGGAGGTCAGCGAGATGGCGAAGAGGAAGTCGTTCCAGCAGAAGATGAAGACCAGGATCGCCGTGGTGAACAGGCCGGGCGCGGCCAGCGGCGCGATCACCCGGCGGAACGCCTGGCCCTGGGTCGCCCCGTCCATCTTCGCCGCCTTCTCCAGGTCCCAGGGGATCTGCTTGAAGAACGCCGACAGCGTGTAGATCGCCAGCGGCAGGGCGAAGGTGATGTACGGCAGGATCAGGCCCGGCCAGGTGTCGAAGAGGCCCAGCTGCCGCTCGATGTCGAACAGCGGCGAGACCAGCGACACCTGCGGGAACATCGCGATCAGCAGCGAGACGCCGACCAGCAGCCGCTTGCCGGGGAAGTCCAGCCGGGAGATCGCGTACGCGGCCATGGCGCCGAGCACCACCGCGATCACGGTGGCGATCAGCGCGATGCCGATCGAGTTGACCAGGGCCCGGACGAACTGGTCGGTGGCGAAGATCGTCCGGTAGTTGTCCAGCGTCCACTCCCGCGGCCAGAACTTGCCGTCGGTGAGGGTGGCCGGGGTCTTGAACGACAGCGACGCGATCCACAACACCGGGATCAGCGCGAAGACGACCACGACGACGTCCAGCAGACCCCAGCGGAGCTTGGCCCGGGTGGTGGTTTCGACAGCCATCTCAGCGCCTCTCCCCGTCGTCGCTGCCGGGGGCAGCGGTACCGAACAGCTTCACGAAGACGAAGGCGATGATCGCCACGGTGAGGAAGATCAGCACCGACATCGTCGACCCGATGCCGAGGTTGAGGCCCCGGATCAGGTTGTTGTAGGCGAGCATCGACACCGAGGAGGTCTCGTTGCCGCCCGCGGTGAGCACGAAGATGTTGTCGAAGACCCGGAACGCGTCCAGGGTGCGGAACAGCAGCGCGACCAGGATCGCCGGCTTCATCACCGGCAGCATCACCTTGGTGAACCGCTGCCAGGCGGTCGCCCCGTCGGTGGAGGCCGCCTTGAGCAGGTCCTCCGGGACCAGCGCCAGCCCGGCCATCAGCAGCAGCGCCATGAACGGGGTGGTCTTCCAGATCTCCGCCAGCATGATGATCGCCAGCGAGCTGGCCCGTTCGGTCAGCGGCGCGCCCTCGCTGAACAGGTTCGCCAGGTAGCCGGTGCCGGGCGTCCAGGCGTACCGCCAGGAGAAGGCGGCGACCACCGTGACGATCCCGTACGGGATCAGCGCCGCAGTGCGCACGATGCCCCGGCCGACCAGCGTGCGGTGCATGATCAGCGCCAGGCCCATGCCGAGCACCAGTTCCACCGCGACGGTGACCACGGTGATCAGCGCGGTGACCCCGAACGCCGTCCACCAGAACTCGTTGGTCAGCACGGTGACGTAGTTCTCCAGCCCGATGAACTCCCGCTGGTGGGGGAAGCGCAGGTCGAAGCGCTGCAGCGACAACCAGACCGAGTAGAGGATCGGATACGCCGTCACCAGCACCATGACCAGCGCGGCCGGCGCGCAGAGCAGCCAGCCCAGCCGGCGTTCGGCCTTCTTGTTCTCGCTCAGCGGCGGCTTGCGCCGGCGGTCACGCTGGGCCGGCACGGCGGCGTGCCGGGCGCCGGACCGGGCAGCGGTCTCGTCGGCCGCGACCTCCGCCCCGCCGGGGGTGGCGTTCACGCTCACGGTAGGACCCCCTTGGACTCCAGGGCGTCGGCGATGGCGTCGCGCAGCTCGTCGGCGGTCCGCTGCGGGTCGATCGCCGACGGCGGCGAGAGGATCGCCGACATCACGGTGGAGATGCTCTGGTACGCCGGGGTCAGCGGACGGGTCGCCGGCTCCTTGAGCTCCTCCAGGATGGTCTCCTTCATCGGGTACGCCTCGGCCATCTCCGGGTCGTCGTAGACCCGCTCGATGGTCGGCGGAACCCCGTCGTTGACCGCGGAGAACTTCTGGTTCTCGGCGTTGCGGATGCACTTCGCCGCCTCGAAGGACTCCGCCGGGTGTTCGGAGTAGGCGCTGACCGCCATGTTCACCCCGCCGATGGTGACCTTGCTCGGGGTGTTCTCGTCGATGCCCGGCACCCGCGCCCAGGCGACCTGCTTGGCCAGCTCCGGGTTGGCCTCCTGCATCGCGGGGTAGACGAACGGCCAGTTCACCTGGAAGGCGCCGTTGCCGGACTGGAACTCCAGCCGCACCGGGTCCTCGGTGGCGTTGCTGAACGACGGCGACGTCACGCCCGACGTGGCGAAGCGCTGCAGCTGCTCCAGCGCCTTGACGGTGCCCTCGTCCATCACCGCCCGCTTGCCGTCGTCGCTGAGGATGTTGCCGCCGGCGCTCTCCGCGAGGGTGTTGTAGAGGACCACCAGGCCCTCGTACTGGGCGCCCATGGTGAGCACCTGGTACGGCTTACCCTGCTGCTTCAGCTGCTGGGCCGCCGAGATCATCTGGTCCCAGCTCTTCGGCGCCTCGGGCACCAGGTCCTTGCGGTACCAGAGCAGCTGGACGTTCGTGTTTTTCGGCGCGGCGTAGAGCTTGTCCTGGTAGCGCGCGGTCTCCAGCGGGCCGGCCAGGGTGCCCTGCTCGACCTCCGCCCGGTCCTGCCCGGTCCACTCCAGGATCCAGTCGGCGCTGGCGAACTCCTGCGTCCAGGTGACGTCCAGGCCGAGCACGTCCATGCCGGGGTCCTCCGCGGCGAGCCGACGCACCATCTGCACCCGCTGGTCGTCGGCCTGACGCGGCAGCACCCGGTAGGCGATCTGGTACCGGCCCTGGGCCGCCGCGTTGCAGTTGTCCACCACCTTCTGCAGGTTCTGCTCCGGCGGGTAGTACAGGTTGATCGTCGGCACGCCGCCGTCGTCGCCGGATCCGCAGGCCGCCATGGGTGCCACCAACGTCAGCGCCGCGGCCGCGGCCAGCGCGCGTACGCGTGGCCGGCGCCGGCTCCCGTCGGGATCGCTCATCACCCCTCCCCTCGCAACAGCCGGGGTGACGCACCGTGCCCCGGCGCACGGCGAGACGGTCGGGACGCTGACCAGCGAGTGATCGGTCCCGGACGTTTCGTGGCCCCAACACTGCCCGACCTGCGAAGGCGCGAAACCTGACGGTGATGGAACGCCGACAACAGGTCGCCGGTGTGGCCCGGGTCACCGCGCTGCGGGGCGGCGCGCGGGCGCTTAGTCTCGGCCGATGGACGCCACGTTCTTCTTCGATCCCGCCTGCCCGTGGACCTGGCGCACCTCGCGCTGGCTGGTCGCCGTCGCCGACGCCCGTGGCCTGCGGGTCGAATGGCGGGCCTTCAGCCTGGCCATCCTCAACGAGGGGAAGTCCGCCCCCGAGTTCGCCGACGTGCTGGCCGCGTCGAGTCGGGCGCTGCGGCTGGTGGAGGCGCTGCGCGCGGACGGCCGGCCGGACGACATCGCCCGGTTCTACGCCGAGGTGGGCGCGCGCAGCCACGACGCCGGCAACCCGCTGTCGCCGAAGATCGTGGACGCGGCCGTGGCGGCGGCCGGCCTGGGTGACGCGGCGGCGGCGCTCGACGACGAGCGCTGGGACCGGGCGGTACGCGAGTCGCACGCGCTGGCGTACGCCTCAGCCGGCCCGGACATCGGCTCGCCGGTGCTCATGGTGCCCGGCGCGGAGCGGGGCATGCACGGCCCGATCCTCACCGAGGTGCCCGGCACCGACGACGCCCTGACCATCTGGGACTCCCTGCTCCCCCTACTCCACCTCCCGGCCTTCCACGAACTCAAACGCGGCCGCCACTAACCCCCCGGCCACCACCATCGCGTTGATCATGAGGTTGGCGGGGACGTTTGTCCGTTTCGACGCCCCAACCTCATGATCAAACGGGTTGAGGGGGTGCGGGTGGGTGGGGATGATGGGGGGATGATCGCTCGGTTCAAGGACCTGTGTCTGGATGCGGCCGACCCGCACGTGTTGGGTGGCTTCTGGGCCCGGATCCTGGACGGCGAGTTGGTGGACACCGGCGACGGGGACACCCGGGTCGACCCGCGCGGCGGCTCGGGCGCGGAGTCGATCTGGGTCAACCGGGTGCCCGAGCCGCGTACCGCCAAGACCCGGGTCCACCTGGACCTGCGGCTGGCCGACGCGGAGCCGGCGGCGCTGCTGGCCGCCGGGGCGCGGCTGGTCCGCGAGCCCGACGCGGAGATCGACTGGTGGGTGCTGGCCGACCCGGGCGGCAACCTGTTCTGCGCGTTCCCGCCCCGCGAGGGTGCGCAACCCGGCCCGATCGCGCTGATCGTGGACTCGGCCGACCCGGTCGCCCAGGCAACATGGTGGGCCGGCGTGGTCGGTGGCGAGGTATGCGCCAGCGACCGGGGGCACGCCTCGGTGCTCGGCGCGGCCGGCTTCCCCTGGCGGCAGTGGATCTTCGACCCGGTGCCGGAACGCAAGACCGTGAAGAACCGGATGCACTGGGACGTCGACCTGACCGACCCCGAGCCGACCGCCCTGATCAAGGCCGGCGCCACGCTGCTGCGCGAACCGGACGACACGATCAGCTGGTGGATCATGGCCGACCCGGAGGGCAACGAGTTCTGCGCGTTCGCGCCACGTCCCACCCAGTGAGCGGCGGTGCTACCCAGCCAGCGGCGAGTCGACTAGCGTCGTCCTAGCTCCGCAGCCAGCGCGTTCGCCGCCGACGTCGACACGCCTCCGGCCGACCCCAGCCCGTCCGATCGGTTGGTTCTCGCGGGAACTTCCCTCTGCCGGTCCACCGGTTGGGCAGGATCGTCCCCAACGAGGAGGTGCCGTCGTGGTGCAGGACACCCGCGCTCTCGCCCTGACGTTCGAGGTGAGCGGCCTGCCACCGGTCAAGACTGAGGCGCTGTCCATCTTCGCCGCCGGCCACCGGCAGGCGACGAGGGTCCGCGCCCTGCTCGAAGCGGCCTGCGCGGCGGCCCAGCAGACCGGCTGGACCCCGCTGTCCGGGCCGATCGAGGTGGACGTGGTGCTGCGCTGCCCACCCGGGCACCGCACCTCCGACGCCAGCACGCTGCTCGGCGGGGTGTGCGCGGTGCTCCAGGACAAGAAGCGGGTGTCCAGCATCGGCCTGGCCCACCTCGGCGTCCTGGTCGACGTCGCCCTCTACGACGACGACCGGCAGATCCGCCGGCTGTCGTACGTCGAGCAGCCGGCGGAGGACTTCTCGTACCAGGTGCGGGTCGCCGCCGTATCGAACGTGGTTTGACCGACGGCCGCGGTGGGGTACCGCGGACGCCGACGAAGGGAGCGCCGATGTCGGAGCCACATGTCACGCTGGACCCCCGCGGGCTCGACCCTGTGCAGCAGAAGCTGCGCGGCCCGCTGGAAGACCAGCTGACCTCGGCGCTGCAGGCGGCGGCGGAACGGGTCCGTGCCAGCTACGCCGGCGAGCCGGTCGAGCAGGTCTGCCAGCGGCTGCTCGACGAGACCCGGGCCGGCCTGCACCCCGACATCGCGGCCGGCTTCGAGCCGGACATGGACGAGTTCTGCCGGGTGGCGGTGGCCATCGTCCGCGGCGGAGCCACCTGACGACCGGGCGCCGGGTGTGCGGGCCGAGGAAGTACGCCACCGGGTCGGCTCGGCCCGGGTGGCCCGGCTCGCCACCGTCGGGCCCGACGGCCGCCCGCACCTGGTGCCGGTCTGCTTCGCCCTGCTCGGCGACGTGGCGTACCACGCGGTGGACGAGAAGCCCAAGCGCCACCGGCGGCTGCGCCGGCTGGTGAACATCGAGGCGACGGAGCACGCCTGCCTGCTCGTCGACGAGTACGACGAGGACTGGTCGGCGCTGTGGTGGGTCCGGCTGGACGGCCACGGCCGCCTGGCCGACGATCCGGCCGAGGAGGCAGCGGCCCGGTCGGCGCTGGCCGCCAAGTACCCGCAGTACGTGCGGCGCCCGCCGGGCGGGCCGGTCGTCGCACTCACGGTGACCCGCTGGTCGGCGTGGTCGGCGGCCGCGGGCGCGGTGGACCTGACGGGGTGAGCGGCTCGGGTCAGCGGGTCGGGGCGAGCGCGTCGAGCACCTCGTCGGCGCGGCGCAGCGACTCCCGCGGCTGCGCCGAGGGTGAGCCGATCTCGGGGTCGAAGTTGAGGTCGACGAAGAGTTCCGTGACGCCCGCCTCGGCGAGCCGGTCGACGTCCGACCGGATCTGCTCCAGCGTGCCGGTGAGCGGCGTCCGGTCGGCCGGGCCGGCCGGGCGTGCCCGCACGGCGCCGCGGCAGACGAAGCGCAGCGAGCGGGGATCGCGACCGGCCTGCTCGGCCGCCGTCCGCACCGTCGTGATCGCCGCGGCGATGCCGGTCAGGTCCTCCTGGCTGCCGCTGATCCAGCCGTCGGCGAGCCGGCCCGCCCGGCGCAGCGCCGCGGGCGCCTGGCCGCCGAGCAGGATCGGCGGGTGCGGTCGCTGCAGCGGCTTGGGGTCCAGCCGGGTCGGTGGGATCTGGTAGAACTCGCCGCGGTGGGCGATGACCTCGTCCTGCCAGAGGCTGCGCAGGACGGTGACGAACTCGGCGGCCCGCTGACCCCGCCGGTGCCGGCTCGCGCCGGTCGCCTGGTACTCCTCGTCGGACCAGCCGAGGCCGAGCCCGACGTCGAGCCGTCCGCCGCTGAGGATGTCGAGGGTCGCGGTCTGCTTGGCCAGCACGACCGGGGAGACGAACGGCATGTTGAGCACCGCGACGCCGAGCCGGATCCGGGTGGTGTGGGCGGCGAGGAACGCCAGCGTGGTCAGCGGATCCTGAACGCTGTGGTACGTCTCGCTCCAGCCGAGGTCGGCGGGGGCCAGCAGCCGCTGGAACGTCCACAGCGAGTGGTATCCGAGCAGTTCCGCGCGCCGGGCGACGTGGACCATGTGCTCCGGCGTGGCCCATGAGCCGGAGACCGGCGGGGCGAATCCGATGTCCACTCCGGCACGCTACCCAGCGCCGCCCCGGTCGGCACCCGGAACGGGACGGTGAGGGCCGCCCCGGTCGGGACGGCCCCGCGGGACGGGTCGGTGGTCAGTACCGGCCGAGGTTCTGCACCGGGCTGATCACGATCCGCGGCGCGCGCGCCGGGTCCAGCCAGGTCAGCACCCGGACCAGGTTGGCGTGCGAAAGGCTGACGCAGCCGGCGGTCGCGTTGCCGCCACTGGTGCTGAACTCGTGCAGGAAGATGCCACTGCCGGCGTTCGGGATCGGCTCCGGCACGTTCGGCCGCATGTTGTAGGTGATCACCGCGAAGTGGGTGTACGCGGGGATCTCCTTCCACAGCGCCTCACTGAAGCCACCCGGGTTGGTGGTGCTGTGCTGGAAGGTGTTGTAGAGCGGCGACTCGGGATTCTCGTTCCACCAGTCGTTGGTCACCACCCGGTGGTACGGGTAGCGCACCCCCGGGTCGGCGCCGATGCCGTACATCGTCTCGCCGAACGAGTAGACGCCGGTCGGCGTGGTGGGCACGCCCTCGACGTGGTTGTCGCTGAAGCCTCGGGAGCCGATCCGCGCCGGCAGCGGCGGGAAGACCGCGACCCAGTGGCCGCCGGCCACGGCGAACGTCTCCAGCGTCGCGTACGTGGTGTTGTAGCCGTTGCCGGTGACGAGGACGACCTGCCGGGTCTCCTCCGGCAGGGTGGTCAACGCCGACGCCCGGTTCGGCGGCGGGATCGGCCGCCCCCGCCCGGTCACGAGCGCCTCAGCGGGACGGCGGGACGCACGGAAGAGTGTCTCCGTTCCATTCGCAGCATGGTCGCAGTTCCGGTCCGGGCCGGCTGCCCCGGAAATGGTGAGGAATCTCAGCCGGGGACAGCGGCGGGTCGGTGTAACGGGATCGGCGATCCGGACGCAGCAGCACGCCCGCCGACGTTCCGGAAGACAGGACGGGTCAGGACCGGGTCCGCAACTCCCCGGTCCTGACCCCCAGCCGTCCGGCGTGGTAGCGGACTTCGCCGGATTGGACGCGCGGGCGTGGCACGCCGCCCACGCTCGGCTCAACCCGACGAGCCGGCCCGCCTGCACTCAGCTCCACGGTGCCCAGCTACCGGACTTCGGTGCGCTCCCGACCCACCCCGAAGAGCCGCGAGCGCCGGATCAGGCTAGGCGGGTCCTTCCAGGTCGGACAAGGCACGGGAGCCGTGGTGGAGGGTGATTGATATCAACGTTGAAAACCGGCATGTCGGCGTAACACGACCGTCATCAGGAGCGCTATTTCCGGTCGGAGCGACCTCTGCGCGGACGCTGCCCGCGGCGGGCGGCGAGGCCACCCACCAGCAGCGCGAGCGCCAGCGAGTGCAGCAGCCGTACGCCGGTGGCGGCCGGCTGAGCGGCGGCCGGCAGGGCCGGCGACCGCACCCGACTCAGAAGTGCTTGAGCAGGTCGGGGAAGGCGGTCAGGTGCAGCACGCCCGGGTCGGCCGGGTCGAGTTCGTCGTGCTCCAACACCCAGGTGTTGTCGTTCGGGATGAACACGGCGTTCATGCCGGCCGCCCGGGCCGGCAGGATGTCCGACTTCGGCGAGTTACCGATCATCCACCCGGCGGCCGGGTCGAACCCGTGCTCCCGGGTCAGCCAGCGGTACGTGTCGACGTCCTTCTCCGCCACGATGTGCGCGGCCTGGAAGTGGTGCAGCAGCCCGGAGGCGTCCAGCTTGCGCTGCTGCTCCTCCCGGTCCCCCTTGGTCAGCAGCAGCAGCGCGTGCCGGCCGGCCAGCTCGTCCAGCGCGTCGGCCACCCCGGGCATCAGCTCGACCTGGTGCTCCACCAGCGCCACCGCCAGCTCCTGGATCTCCCGGCGCTCGGCCTCGGTGACCGGCCGCTGGCGCAGCCGCTCCAGGCACTCGCCGAGGCTGTGCAGGAAGACCCTGCTGCCGTAGCCGTGCACGGCGGCGTTGGCCCGCTCGATGTCGTCCAGGACGGCGCGGATCGCGACCCGGTCCAGGGTCGGGTGGTCCAGCCACGCCAGGAAGTCGTCGATCACCCGCTCGAAGAGCACGTTGTTCTCCCAGAGCGTGTCGTCGGCGTCGAACACCAACACCTGCCCCGGGGACACCGTCACGCCACCGTCCGTCATGCCGTCCCCTCCCCGTGCCGGGCCGGTCACCGCCCGGCCCGGCGGGGAACTATAGGGCACCACCGCCGGAGCGCCCAGGGACTTTCCCGCGGCGCGGGGCCGGCGCCACCGGCGGCTCCAGCAGCCGGGTGGCGATCATCTCCTCCCGCTGCTCCTGCGCCTCCGGCCGCAGTCGGCCGCCACGGGTGAGCATGACCACCCCGTGCAGCAGGCTCCAGCCGAGTTCGGCCAGGGTGTCCGGGTCCCGGCCGGCGGCCAGCGGCGCCACGGCGGCGCGCAGCTGCGCGAAAGCGGCGGCCGGGGTGACCGGCGCCCGGTCCGCGCCGAGGGTCAGGTCGGGGGTGTGCGCGAGCATCGCGTCGTACACCTCGGGGTTGGCGTAGGCGAAGTCGAGGTACCCGGAGACCACCGCGGACCAGGCCCGGCGCGGGCCGTCGGCGGCCGACCGGGCGGCGGTGAGCGCGACGGCCAGCTCGGCGAAGCCGCGCACCGCGACCGCGGCCAGCACCGCGTCCCGGTCGGCGAAGCACCGGTAGAAGACGCCGAGGTCGACCCCGGCGCGCTCGGCCAGCCGGCGCGGCGTGACCGCCGGCCAGCCCTCCGCCTCGGCCAGCTGCCGGGCCGCCGTGACGATGGCCGCCGCCCCGCCCGGCTCGATGTGCCCCGGAACCTCGCGCCCATCCCCGAGCTGACCCTCCGCGTGGGCCGGCACCTCACGCGCACGCCCGGCCTGGCCCTCGGCGTGGACCGGGCCGTCACCCGGCTCGGCGTCGATGACAGCCCCGCCCGGGTCGGGGCGGGTCGGGGCGGCACGCCGGTCGGCGTGGACGGCGGCCTCGCGCTGGTCGGCGGCACCGCCCTGGTCGTCGGACACCTCACCGAGCGTAGTGGCGGTGGCGGACGGTGAGCGGTCGGCGACGGATTGGCGACTGTTCGCCGCCGCGACACAATCCGCAGGTCAGCGGCGCAGGGTGAGGATCAGGTCGGCCACCAGGGCGGTCCAGCCGGTCTGGTGCCAGGCGCCGAGCCCCGCCCCGTTGTCCCCGTGGAAGTACTCCGGGAAGGCGATCAGGTCCCGCCAGTCCGGGTGGGTCTGGAAGAGCTGGCAGGCGCCGTAGATCGGCCGTCGGCCCCAGCCGTCCCGGGTGAACAGCGCGATCAGCCGGGCGGAGAGGTCGTCGGCGATCTCGTCGAGCGTCCGCTTCACCCCGGACCGGGTCGGGTACTCCACCTGGAGGTCGTCACCGAAGAACGCCGCGTAGTCGCGCAGCGCGCTGATCAGCAGGAAGTTGGTCGGCATCCAGATCGGCCCGCGCCAGTTGGAGTTGCCGCCGAACAGCCCGCTGGTCGACTCGGCCGGCTCGTAGCCGACGCAGAACTCCTGACCGCCGAGGGTCACCGCGAACGGCTTGTCCAGATGCGCCCGGGAGAGCGTGCGCAGGCCGTACTCGGAGAGGAACTCGTCGGTGTCGAGCATCCGGGCCAGCAACCGGACCACCTGCTCCGGGCCGACCATGGACAGCAGCCGCTGCTGGCGGCCGTCCGGGCCGAGCCGGCGGGCGCCGATCACGTCGGCGTACTCCGGGCGGTTGGTGAGGAACCAGCGCAGCCGGGCGCCCAACTCGGGCAGCCGGTGCAGGGTACGCGCGGTGAGCCGGGTGACCGCCGCCAGCGGCAGCAGCCCCACCACCGAGCGGACCTTCAGCGGGACCTTGGTGCCGTCGGTCAGCCGCAGCACGTCGTAGAAGAACGCGTCCTCGTCGTCCCAGAGCCCCTGCGAGTACGCCGCCGCCGCGATGTACGCGAAGTGCTCGAAGAACTTGGTGGCGGTGTCCACCCAGGTGCGGTCGTGCTCGGCCAGCACGATCGCGATGTCGAGCAGGTTGAGCGCGTACATGGCCATCCAGCCGGTGCCGTCGGACTGCTCCAGCACCCCGGCCACCGGCAGCGCCGCCGACCGGTCGAACGGCCCCACGTTGTCCAGCCCGAGGAAGCCGCCCTCGAAGACGTTGTTGCCGCCGGTGTCCTTGCGGTTGACCCACCAGGTGAAGTTGAGCAGCAGCTTGTGCATCACCCGGGCCAGGAAGTCGTGGTCCCGGCTCCCGTCGATCTCGAAGACCTTCAACGCCGCCCACGCGTGCACCGGCGGGTTCACGTCGCCGAACGCCCATTCGTACGCGGGGATCTGCCCGTTCGGGTGCAGGTACCACTCGCGCAGCAGGAGCAGCAGCTGGTCCTTGGCGAAGCCCGGGTCGACCCGGGCGATGCTCACGCAGTGGAAGGCCAGGTCCCAGGCCGCGTACCAGGGGTACTCCCACGGGTCCGGCATGGAGATCACGTCGAAGCTGGTCATGTGCCACCAGGAGCTGTTGCGCCCGTGCCGGCGGCCCGGTGGTGGCGGCGCCGAGCCCGGATCGCCCTCCAGCCACCGCTTCACGTCGAAGTGGTAGAACTGCTTGCCCCACATCAGCCCGGCGATGGCCTGCCGCGCCACCAGGGCCTCGTCGGCGGTGGCGGCGGCCGGGATCACCCCGGCGAAGAACCGGTTCGCCTCCGCCCGCCGGGCCCACACCACCGCGTCGAAGCCGGCGCCCAGGTCCGCCGGCGGCGGCGCCGCGCCGCCGGGCGGCGGGGCGGTACGGGTCAGCCGCAACCTGATCTGCCGCTGCTCGCCGGCCGGCACGTCCAGCACGTAGTGCAGGGCGCCCTTGGTGCCCTCCCGCGCCGGGTTCACCGTCGCCGCGCCGTTGACCACGTGGTCGTTGATCCCGTCCTTCGGGTACCGGGAGCGGCCCGGCAGCCCCCAGAGCCGCTCGGCGTTGGTGTCGTTGTCGCAGAGCAGCGGGGTCGGCGCCCCCTCCCCCTCCAGCAGCAGCTGGCCGAGCACCCGGTGCTCGCCGACCAGCCGGGACCCCTCCCCGACCAGCCGGGGGATCCGGTCGCCGCCGGGCAGCCCCCATGCCCAGGTGTTGCGGAACCACAGGGTGGGCAGCACGTGCAGCCGGTCGTCCCGGTCGCCCCGGTTGGCCACCGTGATCACGACGCACAGGTCGGTCGGCGACGCCTTCGCGTAGTCGACGGTCACCGCCCAGTACCGGTCGTCGTCGAAGATGCCGGTGTCGACCAGCTCGTACTCGGTGTCGTCCCGGCCGCGCAGCGCGTTGACCGCGACCAGCTCGTCGTACGGGAAGGCGGCCTGCGGGTAGTGGTAGCGCCAGCGCATCCACGAGTGGGTGGGCGTGGAGTCCTCGTACCACCAGTAGTCCTTGGCGTCCTCGCCGTGGTTGCCGCCGTCGCCGCCGAGGCCGAACATCCGCTCCTTGAGGATCGGGTCGCGGCCGTTCCACAGGGCGAGGGCGAAGCAGAACGTCTGCCGGTCGTCGCAGACGCCCGCCATCCCGTCCTCGCTCCACCGGTAGGCTCGGGACCGGGCGTGGTCGTGGGGAAAGTAGTCCCACGCCGTGCCGTGCTCGCTGTAGTCCTCCCGCACCGTCCCCCACGCCCGTTCGGACAGATACGGACCCCATGCCCGCCAGTCCTGCTCCCCCGCGTCGGCCTGGGCGAGCCGGATCCGCTCGGGGTCGGGCGCGGGCGCGTTCGTCGGCGGCACGTCGGTGATCACGTGCACATCTTCGACGCCGCCGGGGTACTCCACCACAGCGGCCATTCTCGTCGTGGCGTGTTACACCCCGCCGCCGGTGGAGGAAAGTTGATCGACATTCGCTTCGGTCCGCAGGTGTGCGGGCAGCTCAGCAGCGGTGCGACCCGGGAGTGGCTGGTCACCGACGGCCTCGGCGGGTACGCCATGGGCACGGTCAGCGGGCTGCGGACCCGCCGCTACCACGGGCTGCTGGTGGTGGCCGGCGAGACGCCGGCGTCCCGCCGGGTCGGCCTGGTCAGCCTGGACCCGGCCGTGCTGCTCCCCTCCGGCGCCCGGGTGCGGCTGGGCGCGCACGAGTGGGCCTCCGGAGTCGTCGACCCGCCCGGCTTCGAGCTGCTGGAGCAGTTCACCCTGGTCGACGGGGTGCCCCGGTGGCGGTGGCGGATCGGCGACGTGGTGATCGAGCGGGAGCTGGCCATGCGGCACGGCCACCGCTGCGTCGCGGTGGTGCACCGGCTGGTCACCGGCGGCCCGGTCCGGCTGGAGCTGGCCGCGGCCTGCACCTGGCGGGACGCGCACGGCGAGCGGCGCGCCGACGGACCGGCGCCCCGGGTGGAGCCGGTGGCCGGTGGAGCGGTGGTCGAGGGCGCGTTCCGGCTCGCCGGCCCGGACTGGACCCCGGCGGGCCAGTGGTGGCTGGGCGTGCACCACCGGGAGGAGGCGGCCCGGGGCCTGCCGCCGAGCGAGGACCTCTGGTACGCGGGCCGCTTCGCCGGCGCCCTGGAGCGCCCGGGCGACACCGTGTCGGTGCTGGCCTGGGCCGGCGACCTGGCCGAGGAGCCGCCCCCGGCGACCGAGGTGGTCGCGGCCGCCCGGGCCCGCAACCGCCGGGTGGTGGCGGCCGCCGCGCCGGCCGACGAGGTGACCGCGACACTCGCGCTGGCCGCCGACGCGTTCGTCGTCAGCACGGGCCGGGGGCCGGACGTGGTCGCCGGCTACCCGTGGTTCGGCGCCTGGTCGCGGGACACGATGATCTCCTACGAGGGCCTGTTCCTCGCCACCGGCCGGGCCGACGAGGGGCGCGAGCTGCTGCGGTCGTACGCGGCGACGTTGTCGGAGGGGATGCTCGCCAACACCGCCGACACCGGGCGGGTGGAGTACAACACGGTCGACGGCACGCTGTGGTTCCTGCACGCGGTACGCCGGCACGTCGCCGTCACCGGCGACACCGACCTGGCCGCCGAGCTGCTGCCGGCGCTGCGCACGGTGGTCGACGCGCACCTGGCCGGCACCCGGTACGGCATCGCCGTCGACCGGGCCGACGGGCTGCTCACCTCCGGCGCCCCGGGGGCGGCGCTGACCTGGATGGACGCCCGGGTGCACGGGGTGCCGGTGACGCCGCGGGCGGGCAAGCCGGTGGAGGTCAACGCGCTCTGGATCAACGGGCTGGCCGGGCTGGCCGAGTTGAGCGAGCTGGCCGGGCGGGACGCCACCGAGCTGCGCCGGCTGCACGAGCGGGCGACCGCGGCGTTCCGCGACCGCTTCCCCGCCCCGACCGGCTGGCTGTACGACGTGGTGGACGCGCCCGCGCCGGCGTACCCGCTGGGCGCGGAGCGGCACGACGACGACCTGCTCCGCCCCAACCAGCTGCTGGCCTGGTCGCTGCCGTACGCCCCGCTGGAGCCGGACGCGGCGGCGCTGCGCCGGGTGGCCGCCGGGCTGCTCACCCCGCTCGGCCCGCGCAGCCTCGCCCCGGGCTCCCCCGGGTTCGTCGGGCGGCACCGGGGCGGGCCGGCGGAGCGGGACGGGGCGTACCACCAGGGCACCGTCTGGCCGTGGCTGCTCGGCCCGTACGTCGACGCCTGCCGGCGGGCCGGCCTGCCGGTCGACGACCTGTTCGTCGGTGTGGAAGCCCACCTGGCCGAGTACGGCCTGGGCTCGGTGAGCGAGACGGCCGACGCGGACGCCCCGCACCGGGCGACCGGTTGCCCGTTCCAGGCCTGGTCCGTCGCCGAGCTGCTGCGGGTGCGCCGTTAACGGTTTACACCTCTGCAACGACCGCGTCTCCGCTGGTTAGCCGGTCGCCCGCAGGATTGGATCCGATCCAGCCGCGACGACGGGCACCGGCGCAGGTGCCGGCCGGCGCGCGCTCGGGGACAACTCAGAGGGGGCCGCATGTCACCTGACGCCGACGTGATCGACATCCACCCCGCCCGGCACCAGCGGGTGCTGATGCTGTCCTGGGAGTACCCGCCGGTGCTCGTCGGCGGCCTCGGCCGCCACGTCCATGCCCTCTCCGTCGCCCTCGCCGCCGCCGGCCACCAGGTCACCGTCGTCACCCGCCACGCCGACGGCGCACCCCTGGAGGAATACGTCGACGGCGTCCGCGTCATCCGCGCCGCCGAAGACCCCGTCACCTTCCCCCTGGCCACCAACAGCCTGCTGGCCTGGACCATGGCCTTCAACCACACCCTCACCCGCGCCGCCCTGCGCGCCACCGACACCGCCGAATACGACGTCATCCACGCCCACGACTGGCTCGTCGCGCACACCGCGGTCACCCTCGCCGAGCACCTCGACCTGCCCCTGGTGACCACCATCCACGCGACCGAGGCGGGCCGGCACCAGGGCTGGCTGCCCGAGGAGATGAACCGCACCATCCACGGCGTCGAACACTGGCTCAGCAACGCCTCGACCCGGGTGATCGCCTGCTCCGGCTACATGCGCGACCAGGTCACCACCCTCTTCGAGGTGCCGGCCGGGCAGGTCGACGTGGTGCCCAACGGGGTCGACGACCGGGCCTGGCGGGCCCGTCCCCGGGCGGTGGCCTCGGCCCGGGCCCGGTTCGCCGGGGACGGGCCGCTGGTCGGGTACGCCGGCCGGCTGGTCTACGAGAAGGGCGTGCAGCACCTGGTGCACGCGGTGCCGTACCTGCGCCGGCGGCACCCCGGGCTGCGGGTGGTGATCGCCGGCGACGGGCCGTACCGGGCGGAGCTGGAGGAGGAGGCGCGCCGGCTCACGCTCGGGCCGACCGTACGCTTCACCGGTTTCCTGGACACCACCCAGCTGCCGGCGGTGCTCGGCGCCACCGACGCGACCGTGGTGCCCAGCCTCTACGAGCCGTTCGGGATGGTGGCGCTGGAGGCGGCGGCGGCCGGCGCGCCGCTCGCGGTGGCCCGTACCGGCGGCCTCGCCGAGATCGTCGAGCCGGGCGTCACCGGGGTGACCTTTCCGCACAGCGATCCGGACGCCCTGGCCGGCGCGGTCGGCCAGCTCCTCGGCGACGAGGTCTTCGCCCGCCGGGTCGCCCGGCGCGCCCGGACCATGGTGGGTCGGCGCTACGGCTGGGCGAGCATCGCGGGCCGGACGGTCGGCACGTACGCCGCGGCCCGCCGGGAGCAGAGCCAGTGGCGGGCCCGGCGCGCGGCCCGGCCGGCCGGCGGCCAGCGGATCGTCATCCCGGAGGGCAACCTGCTCGGCGCCGGCCACGCCGCCTGCTGAGCCCGGCCCGCCCGCCGACCGTCACGGTGTACCGGTCGGCGCCGGGGCCGGCGGGGTGGCGCCGTCGCGGGGGTGGCGGGCGGCGGCCATCGCGGCCAGGCCGGCGCCGGTGAGCGCGGCGGTGTACGGCGCGGCGGCGGGCTGCACCGCGATCCGCAGGGTCTGGGACAGGGCCGCGATCAGGTCGGGTCGGGCCGCCCCGTCACCGACCAGCACCATGCCCCGGGCCAGCGCCGCGACGGCGGTCGGCCGGACGGCCGGCTGCTGGTAGATCTCGCGGACCAGCCGGGCGACGACGGCGGCCAGCATCTGCACGGTGGTGCCGTCCTTGACGTCGCGGGTGCCGAAGTCGGTACGGCGGGCGGCGACCAGCTGCCCGTCGTCGAGGAGGCCGATCTCGGTGATCTGCGCGCCGACGTCGGCCAGCAGCAGGGCGCCGGCGGCCGCGCCGGCGCCGATGGCGGCGGCCCGGACGGTGTCGATGAACAGCAGTCGACGCGGTGCGAGCGCGGCGGTGACGACCTGCCGCAGGGCGTACTCGTCGGCCGGCGTGGCGGAGACCGGGCGGCAGGCGACGACCAGCGGCTCCACCTCGACCGTGGGACGGAAGCGCTGCAGCAGTTGGCGCAGCGCGCTGGTGCAGGCCGGGGCGTCGACGAGGCGTCCGCGTCGCACCAGTGGCGCTCCCTGGCCGGGGCCGCCTCCGGTGGGGACGTTGACCGTGCCGTGGCCCAGACCCCACAGCCGCAGTTGTGAGCTGCCGGCGTCGACCGCCAGCAGTACCGGCGCCGTACCGCCGCGGCCTGCGGCGACCGGGCCGCGGTGGGCGCCGTCCTGCGGTCGATCGACGGTGGTCCTGGCCGGCATGCCGCCCTCACTTTCGCCCGAGACGACCTCCAGCTTGGGTCGGCGGTCGCGCGGCGACAGCGGAGCCGGCGGGCCAACAACCGGCCCGCAGTTTTCCGGCCGTCGGCAAGGCGGCGGGCGCGGCGGCGACGGTTGGCCGGTACGCGTCCGACGCGGCTATGGTGTGCCGCATGCGAGTCCCTCAGCAGCGACGAACCGTCGAGCAGCCCGCCGCGCTGCCGATGCTGGTCGTCGCCGCCGTACTCTCGGTGATCTTCTCGCCCGGCCGCGCGGTCGGGCTGTGCATCGTCTTCCGGCTGGCGAAGCGGGCGGTCCCGGGCTGCGTCCCGGCGTGGTCGGCGGACCGGGCTCCGCCGCGGCGGCTCGGCATCGCCTGACGTCCCGCCCCGCGGCCCTCGCGGCCGTCGGTCCTCCTCCGCTGTCCCGAGCCGGCCGCGTACCGGCCTGCCCTGGCAGCACCCGCCGCCGGTCGCGACCAGCTCCGGCCGGCGGCACGACCCGCCCGGAAGGGTGCTGACATGCTCAACCCCGGCGCCTACGCCCGTGAGGGGCTGCGGCAGATACTCACCATCGACCTGGGCACGGCCCACGTACGGATCTGGTCGCCCGCCCTCGGGCGGGTGGTCGAGGAGCCGACGGTCGTCGCCTGGGGACCGCCCGGTTCCCGACGCGCCGTCGGCCGGGCCGCCGTCGAGCTGGCGGACCGCACCGGCGCCCCGCTGGTGTGGCCGCTGCGGCACGGCGTCGTGGACCACTTCGCCGCCTGTGTGCACCTGCTCCGGGTGCTGACCGTCGCGCACGCGGGCTCCGGCGCGCCGCACACTCCCGTGCTGGTCGGGGTGCCCGCCACCGCCACCCTGCGCCAGCAGCAGCGGCTGACCGCGGCCGTACGGCGGGCGACCGGTGGGCGGGTCAGCACCGTGGAGGAACCGCTGGCCGCGGCGCTGGCCTGCCGGGTCGGCCTGGACACCGAGGACCTGGTGGTGGTCGACATCGGACAGGGCCGCACCGAGGTCGTCCGGATCACCGACGGCACCGTCACCGCCGCGGCCCGGACCGACGGGTCGAACGACGTCGACCAGGTGCCCGCCATCGCCGCGGCCGTCCGGCGGCTCGGCGAGCACACCCACCGGCCGGGCCCGCGACGGCTGCTCGTCACCGGCGGCGGCGCGGCCACCATCGGCGTCGCCGCCCGGCTCGCCGCGCTCACCAGCCGCGCCGTCACCATGCCCGCCGACGTCCGGCTCGCCACCATCCAGGGGCTCGCCCTGCTGGCGCAGACCCGCCCGCCGCACCCCGACCGGCCCGGTCAGCCGGTCGCCTGACCCAGCGAGAGGAGCGGGAGCAACGCCATGCAGATCGAGGTCGTGCCGCTGCCCGGGATCGGGCTGCGCCACACATTCACCACCGAGCAGGGCCGCCAGGTCGGCGTGGTCACCCACCACGCCGGCGGGGTGCGCCGGCTGGTCCACGACGATCCCACCGACCCGGACCGCAGCTGCGATCTGCGGTTGACCCGGGCCGAGGCGCTCGCCCTGGCCAACCTGCTCGGCGTCCTCGACGTCGTGCAGGCCGACGCCGTCGGCTGACGGCCGGGGCGGAGACCGCCGCCGGACCGGACGCCGGCCGGCGGTGGATGAGAAACCGCGCTGCGCTGACTATCGTGTGACCCGGAGTGACCGGGAGGGAACGCGGAACGGTGCGGCAGCGGCTGATCGCGGGACGGTACCGGCTGCTGGACCTGGTCGGGACCGGGGGGATGGGCCGGGTCTGGCTGGCCCGGGACGAGATGCTGCACCGGGACGTCGCGGTCAAGGAGATCCGGCCGCCGGCCTGGCTGACCGAATCCGAACGCGACGAGGTGCGGCTGCGGACGCTGCGCGAGGCGCGCACCGCGGCCCGGCTCAACCACCCGAACGTGGTCCGGATCTACGACGTGGTGCACGACGGGGACAGCCCGTGGATCGTGATGGAGTACGTGCGGTCCCGCTCGGTGCACCAGCTCCTCGCCACCGACGGGCCGCTGAGCGCGCGCCGTACCGCCCGGATCGGGCTGGCGGTGCTCGCCGCGTTGCGTGCCGCGCACGCCGCCGGGGTGCTGCACCGGGACGTGAAGCCGCACAACGTGCTGGTCGCCGACGACGGCCGGGTGGTGCTCACCGACTTCGGGTTGGCCACCTTCGCCGGCGGGGACGGGGCGATGACCGGCCCGGGCATGGTGCTCGGCTCGCCGCAGTTCGTCGCCCCGGAGCGGGCCCGGGACGGCGTCTCCGATCCGCGTACCGACCTGTGGTCGCTGGGCGCGACCCTCTACGCGGCCGTCGAGGGGCGGGCCCCGTACGCCCGGCCCAGCGCGATGGCGACGTTGAGCGCGCTGGCCACCGAGCCGCCGGACCCGATGCGCCGGGCCGGAGTGCTCCGGCCGGTCCTCACCGGACTGCTGCAACGGGACCCGTGGCGGCGGTTGACCGCCATCGAGGCCGAGCCGCTGCTGCGCGCCGCCGCCGCGGACCTGGACCGGCCGGTCACCGCCTCGCCGCCACCGGCGGAGCCGGTCCTGTCGCCACCGGCGGAGCCGGCCCGGCCATCGCCGTCCGACCCGGCCCCGCCATCGCCATCCGAGCCGGCCCGGTCCGAGCCGGCAAGGCCGACCCGGCCGGCGGCCGGTGCCGGCCCGGCCGGCACGGACCCGGGCGGTGGCCCACCACCGGCGCGGGCGGCGCCGGCCGGGTCGCGGGCGCGGACCGCCCGGTGGGCGCGGACCGCCCGGTGGACGCGGACCGCCCGGTGGGCGCCGGCCGCCCGGTGGGCGCGGCCGCGGCGGCTGGTCGCGGCGGGTACCGCCGCCGCCCTGCTCGCCACGGTCGGCGTCGCGCTCAGCCTGGCGGCCCGGACCGGCGAGCCGCCGACGGCCCCGTCCGGTTCCGGCGCCGGCACCACCGCCGTCCCCCGGCCGGCCGCGTTCGCCTGTGCGGCGGCGCCCCCGCCCGGGGCCGCGCCGGTGCCGTCGGTGCCCGCGCCGGCGGGCGCGTTCCGGCTGGTGGACAACTGGACCTGGCACGTGGACCCGGCCGGCTACCGGATCGCCGCCCCGGTGGCCTGGCTGCGCTGGACCGACGGCGCGGCGACCTGCTTCCGGGAGCCGGACGGGGCCCGGGTGCTGAGCGTGGAGGCCGGCCCTCGACGCGCCGACCCGGCCGCCTGGTGGCGGGCGGAGGAGCGGCGGCTCACCGGGGGCGGGTCGCTCCCCGGCTACCAGCGGTACGACATCGCGGCGCTGGACATGTTCCGGGGCGCCGCGATCTGGGAGTGCGCCTGGATCGGCGCGACCGGCGACCGGGTGCACACCGGGCGGCTACTGGCGAACGTCTCCGCCGACCGGGCGTACATCGTCTCGTGGCTGACAAAAGAGTTCGACTGGCAGGTCAACACGGCATACTTCGCGATGATCCGGCAGAGCTTCACCCCCCTGCCCTGACACCGTCCCCTGTGGACCCGTCCGGGTGATGCCCGCGCGGCACGGCTCTGAACTACAGTGGCGTAGTTTTGGCGCTCAAGATCCCTGGGGAGGGTGAGCCGAGATGATGGGACCATCCCACGCGCTGTCCGGCGCGGCGGTGTGGCTGGCCGGGTCGTGGGCGCTGGACCACTTCGCCGACTACCACCAGTCCCCACTCGCGCTCGCCGTCGGGACGGCGGTCTGCGCCGGTGGCGCCCTCTTCCCCGACCTCGACCTGTCCGGCAAGGTCACCCGCAACCAGGGCGGCGCCACCGTGGCCCGCACCTTCGGGGTGTTCTCCCTGTTCATCGCCGAGGTGATGGAGAAGATCTCACTCGGCGTCTACTACGCGACCAAACTCAGCCGCGACCCGCGCCGCAGCAACGGGCACCGCACGCTGACCCACACCATCCCGTTCACCCTGCTGGTCGGCTGGGGCACCACCGCGCTCTGCGCCGCGTACGGCAAGTGGGCGGTGATCGGCATCCTGTTCTTCATGATCGGGTTGGCGTTGCGCGGGCTGTTCGACGAGTGGGCGGAGCGGGCCGGCTGGGTGATCGTCACCCTGGTGTCCGCCGGCGCGGCCTGGTTCGTCGCCGCCAACCTGCCCGGCGGGCGGGGTTATCCGCTGATCGGCACCGCCGTCGGCGTTGGCTGCTTCGTGCACATCCTCGGCGACATGATCACCAAGGCCGGAGTGCCGATCCTCTGGCCGATCCCGATCAAACGCCGGATGTGGACGATGATCGGCCTGCCGAACAGCATCGCGCTGCGGGCCGGCAGCAAGACCGAGGTGGTCGTGGTGCGCGCCGCGCTGACCGTGATCGCGGTGCTCGCCGCCGCCGGGCTGGTCGCCCCGTCGGTGCTGCAACGCTTCAACATCCAGATATGACCGGCCGGCCCACCCCCGCGGCACCGCTGTCCGGGGCCGACGACGCCGAGGTGCCGGCGTTCTGGCGCGGGCTGGGCCTGCCCGGGCTGGCCGACGTGCACGTGCACTTCCTGCCGCCCCGGCTGCTGCGCCGGGTGTGGGCGTACTTCGACGCGGCCGGGCCGCTGGTGGGCACCGAGTGGCCGATCCGCTACCGGTGGAGCGACTCGGAACGGGTGGCGCACCTGCGCCGGCTCGGCGTCCGGGCGTTCAGCGCCCTGGCGTACGCCCACCGGCCCGGCATGGCGGTGGAGCTGAACCGGTGGACGCTCGACTTCGCCCGCACCACCCCGGGCTGCCTCCCCTCGGCCACCTTCTTCCCGGAGCCGTCGGCCGCCCGGTACGTCGCCGACGCGCTGGCCGGCGGTGCCCGGGTGTTCAAGGTGCACGTGCAGGTCGGCGGGTTCGCGCCGACCGATCCCGCGCTGGACCCGGTCTGGGGGCTGCTCGCCGACGCCGGGGTGCCGGTCGTGGTGCACGCCGGGCACGCCCCGGTCGGCACCGCGCACACCGGGCCGGACCCGTTCGCCGCGCTGCTCGCCCGTCACCCGCGGCTGACCGCGGTGGTGGCTCACCTGGGCGCGCCGGACTACCGGGCCTTCCTCGACCTGGCCGAGGCGTACGAGCGGGTGCGGCTGGACACCACGATGGCCTTCACCTCGTTCTTCCACCGGTTCGTGCCCTTCCCCACCGACGAGCTGCCCCGGCTGCGGGCGCTCGGGCTGGCCGGCAAGGTGCTGCTGGGCAGCGACTTCCCCAACATTCCCTACCCGTACGCCGAGCAGCTGGCCGGGCTGGCCCGGCTCGACCTCGGCGACGACTGGCTGCGTGCGGTCTGCTGGCACAACGCCGCCGCCCTGTTCCAGTTGGACTGACCCGCCACTCAGTCGAGCCCGGTGGCGGCCCAGCGGACCAGCAGCTCCAGCACCGGACGGCGACCGGCCATCATCTCGGCCTCGTCGCGCCGGTCGTAGGTCTGCCCGGTCGGGCCGCCCAGCCGGGTGAGCATCAACGGGGCCAGCCAGACGTACTTGGCCGCCCCGGTGAGCCGGACCGCGCGGGTGACCGTCGCCGGGTCGACCGCGCGGCCCAGGCCGGCCCGGTACCCGTCGAGCACGATGGCCGCCACCTCGTCGAGCAGCGCGACGTCGACCAGCCCGTCGAGGAACGTGTCCAGCACCAGGTTGGCCGCGTCCTCGCCGATCGGGCCCGGCCCCACCCCCGACCAGTCGAGCAGCACCGGACCGGTGTCGGCAAAGACCAGGTTCATCGGCCACACGTCGTGGTGGCAGAGGGTGCGCGGCAGCCGGTCGGTGGCGGCCAGCACGGCGTGCCGCCGCTGCCAGAGCCGGCGCAGGCCCGCCCGCAGCGACGCCGGCCAGGCGGCGACGGCCACCGGGTGCTCCCACGGCACCGGTTCGGGCACCGGCCGGCTGAGCGTGTAGTCGCGCAGCCAGTCCCGGGCCAGCCAGCCCGGCGTCCGGTTCGTCCCGGTGCGGCCCGGGTCGGCCAGCCAGCGGGCGTGCCCCGCGCCGAGCCGGCCGGCCACCTCGCCGAGATCGGCGGCCGAGCAGGTGGTGCCGGGCCGGCCGGGCACGTCGGTCAGCCAGAGCGCCACCGTCCCGTCCGGCCGGTCGTCGATGGCGAGCGGCGCCGGAGCGGCCAGTCCGGGGTACGCGGTGGCGGCCAGCCCGCTGCGGTACGCCTCGACCTCGCGCCGCCAGTAGTTCCAGTGGCCCGGGTCGGTGCTGCCCGCCCAGTGCGTCGGGCCCGGCCGGCCGGGCGGGGCGAGCAGCTTCAGCACGGCCGGCCGCCCCTCGCGGCAGGTACGCCAGATGCCGCCGGTCACCCCGTTGAGAGTGTTGTGGGTCAGCGACTCGGCCGGCGTGTCGGCGGGCACCAGGTCGACCGATGGACGTGCCACGCCTACGGGGTCACGCCCTCTCCGGTGACCGGCGCGGCCGGCGCGGACCGGGCTATCCGGCGGCCGAGCACCCGCTCGGCCCACCGGCCAGCGCGGACGGTCAGGGTGTAGGCCAGCACCGGGCACACCACGGCGAGCGCGGCGAGCACGCAGGCCAGTACGACGCCGGCCGGGGACCCGTCGGTGGCCACCCCGACGCCGGCGGCGTACAGGGCCGCCAGCAGCATCGCCGCCGCGGTGCCGGTCAACGTGCCGACCAAGGGGTTGCGCCGCCGCCCGACCGCCTCACCGAGCAGCACCGCCGGCGCGAAGAGCAACGGCACCAGGACGGCCCCGAGCAGGGCGGCGATCAGCAGCAGCAGCGGCCCGGCCAGCGGGCCGCCGGGGTCGGCGCCGGTGACCAGCGCGTAGCCGAGCAGGGCGAGACAGCCGACCAGACCCTCGGCGGTGAACACCAGCCAGGCGGTCAGCGCCCCGGCGACGTGCCGGCCGATCGCGACGTACATCGGACCTCCCCCGTGCGCGGCGCGGAGCCGCCCGGGGTGACGATATCCCGGTCCGACCGGCCGCGAGGGCCGCGGACCCCCACCCGCGGTTGCGTGGCCTAGACGCCGACGCGCTGGGGCGGGACGGTGAGGCCGTAGAGCGCCATCAGCTCCGGGGTGTCGACCCGGCTGCCGTCGGCCACCGAGTCGCACGAGATGTCGACGATCTGGTCCTTGTGCGCCAGCAGGTAGGGCCGGGCGCCGACGTCGGCGCTGGCCAGGGTGGCGATGCCGGACCAGTGCCGGCGGCCGAACAGCATCGGGTAGCCGCGCAGCCCGCCGTAGGTGGCGCAGACCAGCACGTCCGGGTACGGCAGGGCGACCACCCGGCGCACTGCGGCGGCGGTCAGGCCGGGCATGTCGACCGGCACCACCACGACCGCCTCGATCGCCTCGTCGTCCAGCGCGGCCAGGCCGGCGCGGATGGACGACCCGACGCCGGTCCCCCAGGCCCGGTTGACCACCACGGTGGCCCCGGTCAGGTCCGCCGTCTCGCGCACCTGGTCGGCCGCGGCGCCCAGTACGACCACCAGCGGTGCGCAGCCCGCCTCGGCCATCGTGTCGATCATCCGGCTGACCAGCGGCTTCTCGCCCTGGTGCAGCAGGGCTTCCGGGCCACCGATGCGGCGGCCGCCGCCCGCGGCGATGATCATTCCTGCGATCCGGTTCAGCGCTGCGCCCCCTTTACCGTGGAGCGGACCGTGGCCCAGGGGGCACGGCCCGCTCCGTCGTACGGACATCGGGAGCAACGAGGAGGGGGCGGATCGGGTAGCGGGGCGAAAAGGGAAAATAGTGCAACCGTTATCCACCGGACTGATCACCATAAGCTGAGCCGGTGGTCAGCGCGGGCGGGGCCGGGGGTGGTGCGCCGCGACGGATCCGCCGCCCGCGTCAGCCGAGCGTCAGTCCGCGTCGGCGTAGCAGTCGACGATGGACAGATCGAGCGGGAACCGCACCGGCGTGTCGCCGAACAGCAGCGTCGTGGCCCGCTCGCCGGCCCGGCGCACCGCCTCGGCCACCGCCCCGGCCAGGTCGGCCGGGCAGTGCACGATCACCTCGTCGTGCTGGAAGAAGACCAGCTCGGCGTCGCTGCCGGCCAGCTCGCCGCGGAGGGTGGCCAGCAGCGTGGCGGCCCACTCGGCGGCGGTGGCCTGGATGACGAAGTTGCGGGTGAACCGGCCCCGGGAACGCGCCGCCCGCGCCCGGGTCGACTGCGGGTCGGCCCCGGCGTCCGGGTCGCCCTCCTCGCCGTCGGCGAAGCCGGCCGTCCCCGGTGGACAGGTGCGCCCGAGCCAGGACCGGACCAGCCCGCCGGCCTCGCCCGTGCGGGCCGCCGCCTCGACGTAGCCGAACCCCGTCGGGTAGCTGCGGCGCAGCACCGCCAGCGCCGGCACCGCCGCCCCGCCGGTCTGCCCGTACATCGCGCCGAGCAGGGCCACCTTGGCGCGGCCCCGGTCGCCGCCGAACGCGTCCTGGGCGAGCGCGGCGTAGAGGTCGCCGGCCCCGCCGGCCGCGGCGAGCCGGGCGTCGCCGGAGACCGCGGCGAGCACCCGAGGCTCCAACTGGCCGGCGTCGGCGACCACGAACCGCCAGCCGGAGTCAGCCACCACCGCCCGCCGGATCACCTTCGGGATCTGCAACGCGCCGCCGCCCCGGGTCGCCCACCGGCCGGAGACCACCCCGCCGGGCACGTACTCCGGCTGGAACCGGCCGTCGCGCACCCAGGCGTCGCGCCAGGCCCAGCCGTGCGCCGTCCAGATCCGGTAGAGCTCCTTGTATTCCAGGACCAGCGGCACCGCCGGGTGGTCCACCCCGCGCAGCACCCAGGCCCGGGTGTTGGGCAGCTCCACGCCGGCCCGGGCGAACGCCCGCAACAGCTCCGCCGGGGAGTCGGCGTGCAGCTGGCGTACGCCGAACGCGTCGGCGATCCGGGCGGCCAACTCGGCCAGCCGGCGGGGTGGGCCGCCGACCGGGGACGGCTCGCCGAGCAGCTCGGCGAGGATCTCGTCGTGCACCTCCGCCCGCCAGGGCAGCCCGGCCGCGCCCATCTCGACAGCGATCAGCGCGCCGGCCGACTCGGCGGCGACCAGCAGCCGGAACCGGCCGGGATGCTCGGTGGCGGCGATCCGGGCGAGCTGGTCGGCGTACACCTCGACCAGGGCGTCGAGGCCCGGCCCCGGCGGGCCGGGCAGGGTGTCGAAGAGCGCGTCCTGCCCGTGGCCGGGCGGGGCGGCCGGGCGCGGCGGCGGGTCGGCCGGCACCGGGGCGCCGGTGCGCCGGGCCCAGGCGGCGGCGAACGACCGCGGTTCGCCCCAGCGGCCGGCGTGGCCGAGCAGCAGCCCCTCGGTCAGCTCCACGTCGTGGCAGCGTTCGACCCGCACCCCGGCGCGCAACAGGGCCGGGTAGACGGCGGCCCCGGACGCCCAGACCCACCGGGGGTGCTCGGCCCGCTCCCGGGCGGCCACCGCGGCGGCCAGATCGGCGGCCGGCTCGACCGGGCCGGTGGGGCGGCCGGCGGCGTCGAGCGGTCGCAGGGCGCCCCCGCCCCGCTCGTCGGACACCACCGCCACCAGCACGGACGCGATTCTGCCTCGCCCGTGCGACACTCCCGCCACCCCACCCGCCCCCGCCACCCCAACGGCGCTCGTGCACGGAAAGAGTGGCCATTCCACGGGGAATGGCCACTCTTTCCGTGAACGAGCCGGGCGTCGGGGTCCGAGGGTCGGGGTCCGGGGTCCGGGGTGGGTTACTTGACGGCGCCGGAGGTGAGGCCGGACTGGATCTGGCGCTGGAAGATGGCGTAGACGATGATCATCGGCAGGATCGACAGGGTGAGCGCGGCGAACAGGGCCGCCCAGTCGGCCTCGTAGCCGGCCGAGGTGGAGATGCTGGCGATGCCCTGGGTCAGCACCCACTTCTGGTCGGCGCCCTCGCCCTGCATCAGCGCCACCGGCAGCAGGTACTGGTTCCACTGGCCGATGATGTTGAAGATCGCGATGCTGACCAGGCCCGGCCGGGCCATCGGCATCATGATCCGGAAGAACAGCCGGGTGTGCGACGCGCCGTCGATCATCGCCGCCTCCGCCACCGACTGCGGCAACGTCTTGAAGAACGCGGCCAGGAAGAAGACGGTGAACGGCAAGGAGTAGGCGATGTAGACCAGGATCAGGCCGGTGTAGGTGTTCAGCAGGCCCAGGTTGTTGACCACCAGGAACAGCGGCACCAGGGCGAGGAAGACCGGGAACGCCAGGCCGGAGACGAACAGGTAGTAGATCGCCCGGTTGCCCGGGAACGGATAGCGGGCCAGCACGTACGCGGCCATCGAACCGAACAGCATGGTGCCGGCGGTGCTCAGCGACACCACCAGGACGCTGTTGAGGAAGTACCGCCCGACGTTCGCCTCGCTCCATGCCCGGGCGTAGCTGCCGAAGTTGAACACCTCCGGCAGCGCGAACGGGCTGCCCAGGAAGATCTCAGTGTTGCTCTTGAACGAGGCGAGGATGGTCCAGACCAGCGGCGCGACCACGAGGATGGCCCAGACCAGCAGGGCGATGTGCCCGAGGCCGCTGAGCAGGCCGACCTCGGCGCGCTGCCCCCGCCGGCCGAGCCGGCCCCGCCGGGGGTCGGGGGTGCCCGGGCCGGCCGGGGCGGCCGGGGCGCTCGGTGCAATTTCTGTCGTCATCGCAGACCCCGCCTTACAGCTCGATCGTGTCACGCCGGCTGACGCGCAGGGTGAGCGCCGCGAACGTGATCGTCAGGAAGAACAGCGCCACGCCCATCGCCGAGGCGTAGCCGAACTGGGAGTAGCTGAACGCGTTGCGGTAGATCTCCATGCCCAGCACCGTGGTGGCTCCGTCCGGGCCGCCCTGGTCGACCGAGAGGACCTGCACGATGGCGAACGCGTCGAACGCGGCGATACCGAGGTAGACCCAGGCGACCTGGAGGGTGTCCCAGAGCAGCGGCAGGGTCACCTTGAAGAACATGGCGGCCCGCCCGGCCCCGTCGATGGTCGCCGCCTCGTAGATGTCCTTCGGCACCGAGGCCATGCCGGCGGAGAAGAGCACCACGTAAAAGCCGACCGCCTGCCAGACCAGCACGCCCACGATCGACCAGAGCGCGATCTTGGGGTTGGCCATGAAGAGCACCGGATCCAGCCCGAACAGTCCCAGCGCGCCGTTGAGCAGCCCGCTGTCGTCCGGGGCGTACACCCGGCTGAAGATCACACCGACGATGACCACGGCCAGGACCTGGGGGAAGAAGAACACCACCCGGTAGAACTTCGACCCCCAGACCCCGGTCATCACGCCGCCCCGGCTCCCCCCGCCCACGTTGAGCATGAAGGCGAAGAAGAGCGCGATGACGATCGTGAGCAGCGGCATGGCAAGCAGCAGGACACCGTGGTGCCGGACCGCTTTCCAGAAGATGTCGTCGGACAGCAGCCGCTCGAAGTTCTCCAGGCCGATGAACTTCGGGTTGGCGCTCACCCCCCGCCAGTTGGTGGTGGCGAGATAGAACGCCTGCGCGTACGGCCCGATGACGAAGGTCACGTAGATCGCGACCGGCACCGCCAGGAAGCCGACGATGAACGGGTACCTGCCATGCCGCATGGTTGTCGTCTCCGCTCGTTCCTACGCCTGGCTCAGCGCTTGAACTTCTCGATGGACGAGTCCTTCTTGACCGCGTCGGCGACCTTCTGCATCCGCTCGCAGAACTTGTCGGCCGTGCCGCCGTTGAACATCAGCTCGTTGGTGGCCGCCCGCGCCTCGTCGTCGAGCTTCTTGTACCAGGTGTCGAAGCGGTAGGCGAAGTAGTCGCTGCCGGCCGCCGACAGCATCGCGTTGCCGCTGGTGAGACCGGGCGAGATCTCCAGGCCGTCGACCGCGCCCTTGACCACGGTGAGCACCTTGGTCAGCTCGGTGAAGCCCTTCGCACCCTCCTTGGAGAGCATGTGCCGCAGGTACTCCATGCCACCGCGCGGGTTCTTGCCCTTCGAGGCGACGAAGTACATCTCGCCGGCCGCGGCGTAGATCGCGGTCTGCGGCAGCTTGTCCGAGGTGGTCACGCTGGGCACCGGCATGACCGCGTACTTGAACCCGGGCGGGGTGTCCTTGGCCTGCTCGTTCTCCAGCCAGGAGCCGCTGGGGTAGAACGCCACCTTGCCCTGGTTCTGCTGGAGCTGGACCTCGGTGTGCTTGAGGCCCAGGTGCGCCTTGTTGCCGTACTTGGCGCCGATCTCGGCCCAGGCCGCCGCGGCCTGCTTGACCGGCTCGGCCTGCCAGGCGCCGTCCTCCAGGTTGTCGATGTTCTTCAGCACGTCCGGCCCGCCGATCTTGGCGGCGCTGGTCAGGATGACCAGGTACTGGTAGTACGCGGCGTTCGCCCCGGCGTACGAGTACGGGGTGATGCCGGCCGCCTTGATCTTGTCGCAGAGCGCGGTGAACTCGGTCCAGGTCTTCGGCGCGGCCCAGCCGTTCTTCTCGAACAGGGCGCTGTCGTACCAGAGCCCGAAGACCGTGAAGGCATAGTTGAGCACGTACGGCTTGCCGTTGAAGGTGCCCTGCTCGACGGTGCCGGGGATCAGGGTGTCCTTGACCTTCGTGCCCGCGTTGTCCAGCGACGGGGCGTCGAACAGCTCGGTGAGGTCCTGCACCTGGCCGGCCTGCACCAGCGCGCCCTGGTCCATCAGCTTCGAGCCGGCGTTGTTGACCATGTCCGGCGGGGTGTTGCTGGTGAACCGCGGCTGCAGGACGGTGGCGATCTCCTCGGCCTGGGAGAACTTCACCTCCGCCTTCGGGAACTTCTTCTTGTACGACGGGATGTGCACGTCGGTGGCGTACTTGGTGCCCAGGCCACCGTTGAAGATGACCACCTCCAGGGCGGCGTCGTCCTTGACGCCCAGCGGGTTCTCCGCGGACTTCTCACCGGCGGCCTGCTCGGTCGGCTCGTCGTCGCCGCCGGCCACGCAGCCGCTCAGCAGGCCGGCGGCCGGGGTGGCGAGCAGGCCGACCGCGGCGGCCCGGCGCAGCACGGTGCGGCGGCTCAGGTCGGCCGGGTTCTCGGGGGTAATCGACATCGTCGTCTCTCCTTGAGGTGTTCGGGTCAGGCGGTCCGCCGGAGGCGCCCGGCGTACCGCGACTCGAGGGCGTGGTTGTGCTCGTCCCCACCGGGGACGTTGGCGGAGAGGTAGATAGGGGGTACCTCTCCGGCCTGGTGGAACCGTCGTACGACCTCGGCGGTCAGCAGCTGCGCCAGCAGCGCCGCGGTGACCGACGAGACCGCACAGACCGCGCCGCCGCCCTCGAGCGGCAGCAGTGCGTCGCCGTACGGCGCGCCGTTGTCCAGCACGACGTCGGCGAGGTCGGCGAGCCGCCGGCCGGACGGGTGCCGCGGGGCGACCCGTGCCGTGTGCTCGACCGAGGTGACCGCGATCAACGGGTGACCGCGCCCGGTGACCAGCGCCGCCAGCTCGACCACCGAGCCGTTGATGCCGGACTGGGACGCCACCACGAACACGTCCTGCGGCTGGGGGGCCGCGAGGGCGTAGAGCTGGTGGGCGATGGTGGGGTCGCGCTCCAGCTTCGGATCGGCGAGCACGTCGCGCGGGGCGTCGCCGTGCAGCACCAGGTCGTGGATGGAGAGCCGGTTGGTGGGGACCAGGCCGCCGGCCCGGGCGACCAGTTCGGCGGCGAACGCCTCGGAGTGCCCGGCCCCGAACGCCTGGAGCACACCGCCGGCGCGCAGGCTCGCGGCGATCAGGTCGGCCGCCGCGGCGATCCCGTCCGCGCTGGTGTCGACCAGCCGGTCGAGCACCGGACGGACCGCTTCCGCGTACCCCTGGGCGCTGATCATGCGCGGGCCTCCCTCGCGGCCTTGTGCCCGTCGACGGCCTGGGCGGTACGCCGGAAGGCCGCGTGGGCGCGGTCGTGGGTGCGTTGGGCCACCGCGATGTAGAGCAGGTCGAGCACGACCAGCTGCGGGTGCCGCGCGGAGAGCGCGTCCGGCCGGAAGGTGGTCGCCTGGCTGGCGGTGACCAGCACGAGGTCGGCCAGCTCGGCCAGCGGCGAGCGGGGGAAGCCGGTGAGCGCCACGGTGGTGGCGCCGCGGCTGCCCGCCTCGGCGAGCACCTCGATGGTCTCCCGGGTCTGCCCGGTGTGCGAGATGCCGAGCGCCACGTCGCCGGGGCGCAGCAGCGCGGCCGAGGCGAGCCCGGAGTGCACGTCGTTCCAGGCCCACGCGGCCACCCCGATGCGGTGCAGGCTGAACTGCATCTCCTCGCCGACCAGCGCGCTGCCGCTGGCGCCGAAGATGTTCACCCGGGAGGCGCCGGCGATGGCCACCGCGGCCCGCTCCACCTCGGCGAGGTCGAGCAGGGCGGCGGTGTCGTGCATCGCCCGGGTGTCGGCGGCCATGATCTGGTCGAGCACCCGCTCCAGCGGGTCGTTGGGCTGGATCTCCCGTCCGATGTCGACGGTCCAGCCCGCCGAGCGGGCCCGCCCGGTCTCGGCGGCGATGCCCAGCCGCAGGTCGGCGTAGCCCTCGAAGCCCATCGCCCGGCAGAACCGGGTGATCGTGGCCGGCGAGGTCCCACTTCGCTCCGCCAGTTCCACTATGGTCGCCCTGGCGGCCGCCTCCGGGTCGCTCAGCACGTGCTCGGCGACGCGGCGCAGCGCGCCGGTCAGCTCGTCGACGCCGGCGCGCACCCGGGCCAGCACGCCGTCGGAGGGCAGCGCGCCCCGTCGGTCGAACGCGTCGGCGTCGACCACCGCGGTCCCCGCGGAGGTGTCCACCTCGTGATCAACCATGGGACGCCTTTCGGAAAAGACTGTTAACTGTTAGTGGTAAAAGTTCTTACTGACGGCCCCTCCGTGTCAAGACCGTGGGCGAAGTTTTCAAACTGTTACCTGGCGCGCAGCCGCACGACGGTCGCCGACCTTGCCTGCCGGCACCGGGCCGACCAGCATGAATGCGCCACAGCAGCGCAGCAGGAGGGGCCCGAGCCGATGTCCGACACCGTCGTGGTTGGTCTCGACGTCGGGGGTACGTCCACCCGGGCGACCGCCCTCACCCTGGACGGCCGGCGACTGGGCGACGGACGCGCCGGCGGCGGCAACCCGACCAGCCACGGCGCCGACCGGGCAGCCGCCGAACTCCTCGCCGCGCTGCGCGGCGCGCTCGCCGACACCGACCCCGGCCGCGTCCGCGCCGGCACCATCGGCCTCGCCGGAGCCGGGCGGCTGCTCGCCGACCCCGCCGGGCGGGCGGCGTTCGACCGGGCCTGGCACGACGCCGGCCTGCGCTGCCCGTACGTGGTACACGGCGACGCCCTGGTCGCGTACGCCTCGGGCACCGCCGCCCCGGACGGCACGGTGCTCATCGCCGGCACCGGCGCGATCGCCGCCGAGGTCCACGAGCTGCGCCTGGACCGGGTGGCCGACGGCCACGGCTGGCTGCTCGGCGACGCCGGCTCCGGATTCTGGCTCGGCCGCGAGGCGGTCCGCCGGCTGCTGGCCGACCTGGACTCCGGCCGGGCACCCGACGCGCTGGGCCAGCAGGTGCTCGCCGACCTGCTCGGCGCCCCCGAGGTGGCGGCCCGCCCCCGGGACACCGTCGACACGCTGATCCAGGCGGTCACCCGGCGTCCGCCGGTCGAGCTGGCCCGGCTGGCCCCGCGAGTGGTCGCCGCGGCGGTGGCCGGCGAGCCGGCGGCGACCCGCCTGATCACCGAGGCCGCCGGTCACCTCGTGGAGAGCGTGCGGCGGATCCGCCCGGCCGGCGCGGTCAGCCCGCTCGTGCTGGGCGGCGGACTACTCACCGGGGACACTCCGCTCGCCGCCGCGGTGCGGGTCGAGGCGGCCCGCCGCTGGCCGGACGCGCCGCTCCGCTCCGCCGGGGACGGCGCGGCCGCCGCGGCCTGGCTGGCCGCCCGGGACCTGCCCGAGGTGGCCGACCCGGTCGCCCTGCACGCCCTCATCGTCCCAACCCCCACCTGACCCACCCCGGTGCGCCCCGCGCCCCGACGGAGGGGTCAGGGGGTGGTGAGGGCGTGGGCGAGGCGGGCGAAGAGGTGGGAGCGCCAGCCGCCGCCGAGCAGATCCCGGGTGCGGCGCTGAATCGGGTCGTCCGGGTCGAAGCCGGCGTGCTCCAGGAAGAGCCGGGTGCCGCGCCCCTCGGCGACGAGCGTCCAGGTCACCACGGTGTCCAGCCGGCCACCGCGCCAGGCCCAGCGCAGCAGGCGTGGCGGGTCGAGGTCGAGCACCTCGCAGTGCACTGTGCCGTCGAACTCCTGACCCGGCCGGGGGTCGGTACGGAAGGTGAACCGGCGGCCCACCTCCGGCACGAAGTCGTTCGGCATGAGCCAGCGGGCGAGCAGATCGGAATCGGTCAACGCCCGCCAAACCGTGGCCGGCGGGTGGGGCAGGTACTCGTCCACCGCGATGGTGCCCGGGTCATTCATCCGGCACCTCCGCCAGCACCTCGCGCAGTTGCGTGAGGCGGCCGCGCCAGAACCGCTCGTACGGAGTGAGCCAGTCGACGACCTCGCGCAGCGGCTCGGGTCGCAGCGAGTAGAGCCGCTGCCGGCCGGCGGGCTGCTCGACGACCAGACCGGCCTCCTTGAGCACCCGCAGGTGCTCCGACAGGCTGGGCCGGCGCATGGCGAAGTGCTCCGCCAGCCGGTGCACCGGCTGCTCACCCCGCTCCAGCAGCAGTCGGAGCACGGCCCGCCGGGTCGGGTTGGCCAGCGCGGCGAAGACGTCCGGTTCAGCCACCGGCGGTGGCCTGGAGCACGATGCCGTTGCCGTCCGGGTCGTCGAAGGTGACGAACCGCCCCCAGGGCGCCTGCTGGATCCCGCCGTCGGCGAAGCGGACGCCCCGGGCGGCCAGCGTCGCCACGTCGGCGTCGAGGTCGTCGGTCTCCAGCACCAGGCCCTTGAGCGAGCCGGGCGGCATGGTCGGGAACCAGGTGACCAGGGTCAACGCGGTGGCGCCGCCCTTGGGCGCGACCTGCACCCAGCGCCGGTCCGGCCCCATCGGGTTGTCGCCCTGCAGGTCGAAGCCGAGCGTGTCGACGTAGAAGTCGCGGGCCCGGTCCTGGTCGCTGACCGGCACCGAGACGAGCTGCACATGTGTGATCGCCATGTCACCCACAATAGGTAGGAGATTTCCTACCGGTCGACCGGCCGCCCCAGCGGCCGGTGGTCGGTCGCGGATTCGGCTACTTCAACTGACCCGCCGTCAGGCCCGCCTGGATCTGCCGCTGGAAGGCGATGTAGACCGCGAGCACCGGCAGCGTGGCGATGGTCAGACCGGCGAAGAGACCGCTGTAGTCGCCCTGGTAGCCCTGGCTGACCGCGAGCGCGGCGAGCCCCTGCGCCAGCACCCACTTGGAGTCGTCGCCCTGCATCAGCACCTGCGGCAGGATGAACTGGTTCCAGTGGCTGAGGAAGTTGAAGATTGCAATGCTGATCAGACCCGGTCGGGCCATCGGCAGCATCACCCGGAAGAAGAGCCGGAAGTGGCCGCACCCGTCGATCAGCGCCGCCTCGGCGACCGCGGTCGGCAGGGTCCGGAAGAAGGCGGTCAGGAAGAACACCGTGAACGGCAGCGAGTAGGCGGCGTAGACCAGCATCAGCCCGGTCCAGGTGCCGAAGAGACCGGCGTTGCGCACCACGAAGAAGAGCGGCACCAGGGCCAGGAAGACCGGGAACATCATCCCGCCGACGAACAGGTAGTAGAAGACCTGCCGGCCGGGGAACTCGTACCGGGCGAAGACGTACGCCGCCGTGGCGCCCAGCAGCATGGTCAGGGTGAGCGATCCGGTGACCACGATCGCGCTGTTCAGGAAGTACTGGCCGATGTGCGCCTCGGTCCAGGCCCGCGCCCAGTTCTCGAACCGCAGCGCCCCGGGCACGCCCCACGGGTCGGACAGGATCTCCCCGTCGCTCTTGAACGAGCTGAGGAACATCCAGAGCAGCGGCAGTACCGTCAGCGCGCCCCAGAACAGCAGGAACCCGTGTGAGAAGAGGTTGGCGACGCCCAGCTCGCCGCGCGGCTTGCGGCCCTGCGGCGCCGGCCGGTCCGCCGCGGCGGTGCCGTCGGTCGCGGGCTTGTCGACAATGGTCACGAGAACTCGATCCGATCACGCCGGGCGGCACGCAGGGCCAGCACCGCCACCGACAGGGTGAGGAAGAACAGCACCACGCCGATGGCCGAGGCGTAGCCGAACCTGTTCTCGCTGCCGAACGCGGTCTCGTACATCCGCAGACCGATGACGTCGGAGGAGAAGTTGGGGCCGCCGTTGGTCATCTGCTGGATCAGGATGAACCCGTCCAGCGCCGCGATGGCCAGGTAGATCCAGGCGACCTGCACGGTGTCCCAGAGCAGCGGGATGGTGACCTTGCGCAGGGTGGTCCAGCGGGACGCCCCGTCGAGCATCACCGCCTCGTAGATGTCGCGCGGGATGGCCGACATGGCCGCGCCGAAGAGCACCACGTAGAAGCCGACGTTGCTCCAGATCATCACCGCCAGCACGCACCAGAAGGCCGTACGCGGGTCGCCGAGCCAGGTCGGGGTGGGCAGACCCAGCGCGCCCAGGGTGCCGTTGAGCAGGCCGCTGTTGGGGTGGTAGACCTCCCGCCAGAGCAGGGCGATGATGACCACCGAGAGCACCTGCGGGAAGAAGTAGACCATCCGGTAGAACGAGGTGCCGCGGACGCCGGTCACCCCGGCCCGGCCCTTGCGGCCGCCCATGGCGAGCATGGTGGCGAAGAAGAGGCCCAACCCGATGGTCACCACCGGCACCAGGGCCAGCAGCCACGCGTTGTTCTTGAGCGCGTTCCACACCCGCCCGTCGTCGAGCAGCCGCTCGAAGTTGGCCAGCCCGACCGGGTTGGCCTCCGCCGAGTAGCCGAGCCAGTCGGTGGTCGAGATCTGGAACGCCTGCAGGTACGGCGAGATCACGAAGATGCCGTAGAGCAGCAGCGGCGGCACCAGGAACGTGATGATCAGCGGGTACTTGCCATGTTTCACGAGAAAGGACCTACTCCCCAGCGGAGGACCGGCGGGGACGGGCTCGCCGTCCCCGCCGGCCGGATGTCACGCGGCCCGCTTGTACTTCTTGATCGAGCTGTCCTGGGCGATCGAGTCGGCGCCCTTCTGGCACTGCTCGAGGAACTCGGCCGGGCCGATCCGGCCGCTGAAGAACTCGCCGCACGCCGCGTCGACGAGCTCGCGCTCCAGCTTCCGGTAGTAGTTGTTGTAGACCCAGTTGAAGCCGTTGCTGCCGGAGGCGTCCAGCGCCTTGACCACGGTGCTGAGGCCGAACGGCAGCTCGACACCCTCGGTCGCCCCGGCCACCACGGTGAGGCTGGAGACCTTCTTGGTGAAGTCCTGGGCGCCCTTCTTGGAGAGCATGATCCGGAAGTACTCCAGGCCGCCGGCCAGGTTCTTGGCCTTGGCCGGGACCATGAACGGCTCGCCGGCGGTGCCGCGGATCGCCTCGAACGGCAGCTTGTCGCCGCTGCCCAGGCTCGGCGTCGGCTGGATCGTCATGTTGAAGCCCTCGGGGGTCACCTTCTTCTGCTCGCTCTCCAGCCAGGAGCCGCAGGAGATGAAGGCGGCCTTGCCCTGGCACCAGGCGGTCTGCGACTGCACGTGGTCCAGGCCCGGCGAGCCGTCCAGGATGAACTTGTCCTTGACAATCTGGTGCCACGCGTCGGCGGCGGCCTTCATCGCGTCGGACTTCCAGGCGTTCGGCTCCAGGTTGTCGATCGCGGTGGCCACGGAGGGGCCGCCGAACTTGATGGCCGTGGCGATCAGCGGCCAGCTCATGTACCGGGGGTGCTTGCCGGCGTACGTCCAGGGCGCGATGCCGGCCGCCTTGATCTGCTTGCAGAGCGCGATGTGGTCGTCCCAGGTCTTCGCGTACTGCCAGTTGCGCTCGGTGAAGAGCTTGGTGGAGTGCCAGATGCCGTACGCGGTGTAGGTGTAGTTCAGCACCAGGAACTTGCCGTCGTACGAGCCGACCTCGACGGCGCCGGGCAGCAGGGTGTCCTTGACCGTCTTGCCGGGGATGTCGAGGCTGGGCGCGGCGAGCATCTCACCCAGGTCGGCGATGGCGTTCTGCGACACCAGGCCGTTGAAGTCGATCTGGCCGGCGCCGGAGTTGTTCACCACGTCCGGCGGGGTGCCGTCGACGAAGCGCGGCTGGAGGGTCTTGTTGATCTCCTGCGTCGCCGAGTGGTTGATCTTCGCCTTCGGGTACTTCTCGGTGTACATGGCCTCGTGGGCCTTGGCGTACTCCTCGCCGAAGCCGCCGTTGAAGATCACCACCTCGAGCGGCGCGTCCTCCTTGACCCCGAGCGGGTTCTGCTCGCTCTTGGTGCCCTTGTAGGTGCCGGAGTCGTCCTTGTCGCCACCACCACCGGTGGCGCAGCCGGCCAGCAGACCGGCGGCGGGGGTGGCCAGCAGGCCGGCAGCGGCGCTACGCCGCAGGATCTCACGCCTGTTCATGGTCTCTCCTCGGATCGGGTCCTGGCGGTCGCCGGTCGTCTGGGGGTGGCGTCCCGCCGTTTCGAGGCACGGGGGATTCGTTGCTTGTCTTCAATTCACAGAATGTTGCTGAAGAATTTCTACGGCAGCCGGGCCAGGACTTCAAGACCCGACGACCGAACCGTTATCAGCGCCGGCCACCCCGTGGTGGCATAGCCTCGGATCATGCGCCGACTGCGCGAGCTCGCCGCGCGGACGCCGGCTGACCGGGAGCGCTACGTCGACCTGCTCCGCGCGCTCGCCATCATTCTGGTCGTACTCGGCCACTGGGCGGTAGCCGCGATCGCCTACGACGCGGACGGCGACCCGACCGGGCGCTCCGCACTGCCCGAGCTGCCCTGGGCGTACCCGCTGACCTGGGTGGTCCAGGTGATGCCGGTGTTCTTCATCGTCGGCGGGTTCGCCAACGCCGCCTCGCTGACCGCGCACCGGCAGCGGGGCGGCGACGCCACCGGCTGGCTGCTGGGCCGCAGCGCCCGGTTGCTCCGGCCCACCACCGCGCTGCTGGTGGTGCTCGCTGCCGGCGCGCTCACCGCCCGGCTCGTCGGAGCCGAGGCGCCACTGATCCGCACCGTCGTCTGGTTCGCCACCATCCCGCTGTGGTTCCTCGCCGCGTATCTCGTGGTGGTTCCACTCACCCCGGTGACCTACGCGCTGCACCGGCGGTTAGGGCTGGCCGTCCCGGTGGCGCTGGCCGCGCTGGTCGCCGCCGGCGACCTGGGGCGGGCGCTGGGCCCGGCCGAACTCGCCCTGCCCAACTACCTGTTCGGCTGGCTGGCCGTCCACCAGCTCGGTTTCGCCTGGCAGGAGACCCGGGCCGACACCACCGGGCCGCGGCCGGCGGCCACCACTGCGGGCGGCGCGACCGCCCGCACCACCGGCGCGGACCGGGACGGCACCACCGGCGCGGACCGAGCGGGCACCGCCGCGACCCGGGGCCTCCGGTCCCGCCGGCTGCCGACGTCGCGGCGGGCCGGCGTGGCGATGCTGCTCGGCGGGCTCACCGTGGCCGTGCTGCTGACCGGGCCCGGCCCGTACCCGGTCAGCATGATCAACATACCGGGGGAACCACTCGACAACGCCGCGCCGCCGAGCGTGGCGCTGCTCGCCGTCACCACCGCCCAGCTGGGCCTGATCCTCCTGCTCCGAACCGGGGCGGACCGCTGGTTGCGCCGCTCCCGGCCCTGGCAGGCGGTGATCGCGGTGAACGCGGTGGTGCTCACCGTCTTCCTCTGGCACCTGAGCGCGGTGATCCTGCTCGTCGGCGCGCTGGACGCGGCGGGCGTGCTGCCGACGCCGCCGCCCGGCTCGGCGGCCTGGCTGGCCTGGCGGCTGCCGTGGGTGCTGATGCTGGCCGTGGTGCTCGCCGTGCTGATCGCCGTCTTCGGTCCCATCGAGGGCCGCACCCGCCGGCCCGCCGCGGCGCGGCCGCCCGCCGACGGCGCGCCCGAGCGGGCAGACCGCCGGCGGGCGACCGCGCGCACCGCGCTCACCGCCGCCGCCTTCGCCGCTGTGGTGTACGGGTTGGTGGCCAACAGCACCGCGCCGAAGGAGGCCGCCGAGCCACTGGGCGTGCCCGTCGCCGCCCTGGTGGCGTACCTGGCCGGGGCGGGCGTCCTGCGGCTGCTCAGGTCTGGGTGGGGAAGCCGAGGTTGACCCCGCCGTGCCGGGGGTCCAGCCAGCGGCTGGTGACCACCTTGCCCCGGGTGAAGAAGCGCACCCCGTCCTCGCCGTGCGCGTGCAGGTCGCCGAAGAGTGAGGACTTCCAGCCGCCGAAGGAGTAGTAGGCCATCGGCACCGGGATCGGCACGTTGACGCCGACCATGCCGACCTCCACCTCGTGCTGGTAGCGCCGGGCGGCGCCGCCGTCGTTGGTGAAGATCGCCGTGCCGTTGCCGTACGGGTTGGCGTTGACCAGCTCGACCGCCTCGTCGTACGAGCCGACCCGGACCACGCTGAGCACCGGGCCGAAGATCTCGTCGGTGTAGATGGACATCTCCGGGGTGACCCGGTCGAACAGCGTCGGGCCGAGCCAGAACCCGGCCCGGTCGCCGTCCGGCTCGACGTCGCGCCCGTCCACCACGGGCACCGCGCCGGCGGCCACCCCCGCCTCGACGTACGACCGGACCTTGTCGGCGTGCCCGGCGGTGACCAGCGGCCCCATGTCGCAGCCCCGCCGGCCGTCGCCGGTGCGCAGCCGGGCCATCCGCTCGGCGATCCGGGCGACCAGGTCGTCGCCGACCGGCTCCACGGCGACCAGCGCGGAGATCGCCATGCACCGCTCCCCGGCCGAGCCGAACCCGGCGTTGACCGCCGCGTCGGCGGCCAGGTCCAGGTCGGCGTCCGGCAGCACCACCATGTGGTTCTTCGCCCCGCCGAGCGCCTGCACCCGCTTGCCGGCCATCGTGCCGCGCTGGTAGACGTACCGGGCGATCGGGGTGGAGCCGACGAAGGAGACCGCTCGGACCGCCGGGTGGTCCAGCAACGCGTCGACCGCCTCCTTGTCGCCGTTGACCACGTTGAGCACCCCGTCGGGCAGGCCGGCCTCGGCGAACCACTCGGCGAGCAGCAGCGCGGCGCTCGGGTCCTTCTCGCTGGGCTTGAGCACCACCGCGTTGCCGCAGGCCACCGCCACCGGCACGAACCACAGCGGCACCATCACCGGGAAGTTGAACGGGGAGATCACCGCGACCACCCCGAGCGGCTGGCGCAGGCTGTACGAGTCGACCTCGGTGGAGACGTTCTCGCTGAACCCGCCACGCAGCGCCGAGGGGATGCCGCAGGCGTACTCGATCACCTCCAGACCGCGCTGCACCTCGCCGGCGGCGTCGGCGAGCACCTTGCCGTGCTCGGCGGTGATCACCTCGGCCAGCCGGTCCCGCCGGTTGTGCACCAGCTCGCGGAAGGCGAAGAGCACCGCCGTCCGCCTGGCCAGCGAGACGTCCCGCCAGGACCGGGCCGCGCGCTCGGCGGCCTGCACCGCGACCGCGACGTCCGCCGCGCTGGCCAGCTCCACCTCGCCGGTACGCCGGCCGGTGGCCGGGTCGAAGACGTCGCCGCGCCGGCCCGACGTGCCGGTGGACCGCTTGCCGTCGACGAAGTGCCCGATGGTGGTGATGTCCGGGGTGCTCACGCCGCCACCTCCGCCGCCGCGCTGGAACGGATGGCGTCGATGAGGATGGCCAGCCCCTCGCGCGCCTCGTCCTCGGTCAGGGTCAGCGGCGGACCCATCCGCAGCACGTTGCCGTACAGGCCGCCCTTGCCGACCAGCAGTCCGCCGGCCTTGCACGCCTCGAGGACGCGCCCGGTCAGCGCCGGGTCCGGCTCCGCGGTGCCCGGGCGGACGAACTCGACGCCGAGCATCAGCCCCTTGCCGCGTACCTCGGCGACGCAGTCGAGCCCGCCCACGGCGGCGCGCAGGCCGTCGGCGAGGATCGCGCCGGTGCGGGCCGCGTTGGCCTGCAGGTCGTGGTCGAGCAGGTAGTCCAGCACCGCGTTGCCGGCGGCGGTGGAGACCGGGTTGCCGCCGAACGTGCAGAAGCTGATCGCTGGCACCGACTCCAGCACGTCGGCCCGGCCGACCACGCCGGCCAGGGCGAACCCGTTGCCGATACCCTTGGCGAAGGTGAGCAGGTCGGGCGTCACGCCGTGTGCCTGGTAGCCCCAGAAGTGTTCGCCGGTACGCCCCCAGCCGGTCTGCACCTCGTCGGAGACGAACAGGATGCCGTGCTCGTCGAGCACCTTCTTCCAGGCGGCGAAGAGCCCGTCCGGCGGGTGCACGAAGCCGCCGACGCCCTGGATCGGCTCGGCGATCAGGCAGGCCACGTCGCCGGCGGTCTGGGTGGCGAGCACCTCGCGCAGGTCCTCCACGGCGGCATCCACCCGCTCGGACTCGCTGAGCCGAGCCAGCAGGCCGCGCAGCCGCTCGCCGGAGTGCAGCCAGGCCACCTGGAGCGGGTTGAGCGCGCTGGCCGACCAGCCGCGGTTGCCGGTCACGCCCATGGTGGCGTACGACCGGCCGTGGTAGCTGTTGCGCACGGCGAGGATCTGCGCCGAGCGGCGGTGGTTGGTGGCGAACAGCAGCGCCGCCTCGTTCGCCTCGGTGCCGGAGTTGGCGAAGAACACCCGGGCGTCCGGGATGCCGGAGACCCGGGCCACCTTCTCGGCCAGCTCGACCTGCTGGCGGATCAGGTAGAGCGTCGAGCTGTGCACGATGCCGGTGCGCACCTGCCGCTCGACCGCCTCGCGGATCTCCGGGATGTCGTACCCGATCATCGAGGTCAGCACGCCGCCGAAGAAGTCCAGGTAGCTGCGCCCCTGGGCGTCGGTGACCCGGCGGCCGGAGCCGGAGACCAACTCGATCGGCTCGGCGTAGTACAGCGGCATCCAGGACGGGAGCACGGCCCGGTGCCGGGCCAGCAGGTCGTCGGAGGTCATGGTCGCCTGTCCCCTTCAGCGGCGTACGCGGATACCGCACGCTTTCACCATCGGGCGCGGTGGACAAGTGCCAGCCTGTAGCGCGCGGACCGGCTTCGGCTGACAGATCGTCAAGCCTCGACGCCACGCTTTCCGTGGCCGTCGCCCCCACGGGAAACGTTTCCGGTGGCCTGGACGCGTTCTGGCCGCCGGTTTCCGTGCCCGTACGTCGGCAGGTGCAGGAGGGCGGCGGTCAGCGCGAAACCGGCCCAACCGGCGGCCAGTCCCGCCGCGGCCGAGAGGTCCTGGCACAGCCAGCAACCGGTGAGGAAGCCGACCAGCACCAGGCTGTTGCGCGCGAAGTGCCGGCAGAACGCGGGCAGCTCCCGCCGGACCTCGACGGCGACCAGCACCCCGGCGTACGGGAAGGTGACCACCAGCCCGCGCAGCAGCTGCCCGAGCAGCCCGGTCAGCACCGCCCCGCCGAGGATCAGCGCCAGCTTCGCCAGCGCCGGCAGCCGCTCCCCCGCCGCCTCGTCGCTGTTCCGCTCCGGGGACGCCGCCCGGTCGTCGTGCGTCGCGCGCCGCTCGGGGTCGTCCGGCGCCGGGGCGGCGGCTGGCGGGTGGCGGCGCAGCAGCAGCGCGGCGAGCAGCCAGAGCAGCACCGTGCCGGCCAGCGCCGGAAAGAACGGCACGGAGACGGCGAGCAGGGCGACGCCGAGCGCCACGTACCCGGCGACGCCGGCCAGGTCGGCGAGCAGGATCGGCCAGCGCAGCCGGTGGTGGGCCACGGTGACCAGGACGAAGAACAGGGTTGACGTGCAGGGCCGGGTCGACCGCGCCGGCCGGCAGCAGACCGACCCGTACGCCGGCCTTGCGCTGCGCCTCCAGGAGGTCCTCCAGCTCGTCGGAGAGCGTCGCGTAGGCGAAGATCCGGGTGATCCGCACGCCCCGGCCCAGCGCCTGCACGTTGACCGTCCAGTGGTGCCGGCCGATATCGCTGCGCCACCAGCTGAGTTCGCCGCTGGCCCGGGGCATCACGTTGGTCAGCGCCTGCATCTCCCGTACGCAGTCCCGGGTGGCGCCGAGCAGGTCCTGGTAGTCGTGGCCGGGCCGGACGATCCGCCCGTGGCGCAGCTGCTCGGTCTCCGCGCGGAACCGCTCGAACGAGCGGCGCGCCTCATCGGCCACCCGGGTGCCCGGATGCCGCTCCACCGCCTCCCGGGTGCCGGTCACCACCTCCGGCACGGCGGTCAGCAGCCACGGTGGACCGTCGAGCAGCGTCCGCAGGTGGAACCGGCGTTCGGCGCGGGCCAGCGAGTCGACCAGCAGCGAGATGGTGATGCCCATCAGGCCGGCGAGCAGGGACTCCACTCCGGACGCGGCGCCGGTCAGGTCGAGGGTGACCGAGAGCGAGATCGACAACGCGATCCCGATCAACGCGACCGGGTCGGTGTGCGCCACCAGCCGGGCGAACCCGGCGGCGGTGCCGAGCCGGCCGGAGCGCGGTCGGCGGAGCAGCTCAACCATCGACGACCTCCTGGGTGCCGGCTGCCGCCAGGGTACGACGCCGACACCATCGCGCCGCCCCACCTGCCGCCGCGCCGGTAGCATCCGAGGGTGCCCGAGCGTTCCGTACCGCCGTCGCCGGGGGGCGCCCGCACGCCACGGTCCACGGTGGTCGCCGCCGCGCCGGTCGCGGAGCCGCCACTGCCCGGCGGTGCGGACGCCGCCGCGCTCACCGCGGGCATCGCCGCCTGGATCGAGGCCGTGCCGCTGCGTGGGCTGGTGGCGCACTTCGGCGGCGACTGGCCGGGCGGTGACCTCGCCGCGGTGCTCGCCGGGCTGGACGACTTCTCCGCGAGGCACTGGGACTACCGGGGCGGCCGGGAGCGGCCCGAGGCCCGGGAACCGGCCTTCGACCCGGCCACCGCCGCCCGGGTGCTCGCCGCGGCGGCCGTGCTCGGCCTGGTCCGACCGCGGCCGCCGGCCCGGCCCGGCTACGACCACCTGGTCGTGCTCGGTGGGCTGGCGCACGCCTGCCTGCGCCGGGTGGCGTACGCCGCCCACCTGCTGCGCGCCGGCACCCGGATCGGCGGCGAGGTGGCGGTGCTGGGCAGCTTCCGCCCGCTCTCCCCGGCCGAGCACGCCATGCTGGCCGCGGCCGGGGTGGCCGGGGTGGCCGGGTGCGACACCGAGGTGGCCGCGCTGGACGCGGCGGTGCGGCTGGCCTTCGGCGTGGCCGAGCCGGCCGAGCAGGACGGCGTCGACGCCGGCCACCCGCACCACTCGTGGTCGTCCCGGACGTACCGCCCGGTCGGGACGCCACCGGTGCGGGTGCTGGCCGCCCCGTCCAGTGAGCCCGAGCGGCGTCGCGCGCACACCGCCGACACCCAGCGCTTCTGGGCCGAGCACGTCCGGCTCGCCCCCGGCGACCCGGTGCTGATGGTGACTGCGCCGATCTACGTCCCGTTCCAGCACTGCGACGCGCTGCGCACGCTGGCCGTGCCGTACGGCTGCCGGATCGAGACGGTCGGAGTGGACCCGGCCCTGCCCGACCTGGCCACCCTGCCCGAGCCGACCCTCAGCCCGGGCCGGTACCTGCAGGAGATCCGCTCCGCGATCCGCTCGATGCGTGCCCTGCACGCCGCCCTGCCGCAAGCCACCTGACCTCCACGGCCAGCGGACCCGGCTGAGCCACGCGCCCGGGCCGACCCGGCCGGGCGCGCGGCGCGGCGGTGGCCGGGGCAGGCCCGCCTCCACCGCGCGGACGCTGTGGAGCTGATGTCGCAGACGGATCACCGGGTGAGGAGCAGACCTGGCCGACCGACACAGCCCAGCGGACCCGGCTGAGCCGCGCGGCGGCGCAGACCCGGAAGGACGGCGGTCAGCCGGCGGTGTCGGCGACGGCCTGGGCGAAGACCTCCGAGCGGTGCTCGAAGTTGCGGAACCGGCCGTAGCTGGGCGCGGCCGGCGAGAGCAGCACCACCCCGCCGGCCGGGGTCAGCTCCCGGGCCAGCCGGACCGCGTCCACCAGCTCGTCGACCACCTCGGTACGCACCTTGGGCAAGCCGGCCAGCGCCTCGACGATCCGCCCGCCGCTGTCCGGGATGCCGATCACGATCAGCTCGCGCTCCGCGAGGTGCTCACGCAGCGGGCTGTAGTCCAGCCCCCGGTCGGCGCCACCGACGATCACCGTCAACGGCCGTCCCTCGTACGCGTCGATCGCGTGCATGGCCGCGTACGGGCTGGTGGCGAGGGTGTCGTCGACGAAGGTCAGCCCGGACGGGTCGGCGATCTCGGTGAGCCGGTGGGCCAGCCCCTGGAACCCGGCGACGGCCACCGCGAGGGTGTCCTTGCGGGCCACCACGTCGACGCCGACCGCGTCCAGCACGGCCAGCGCGACACAGAGGTTGCTCTCGTTGTGCCGGCCGACCAGCGGCAGCACCGCGCGCGGGAAGAGCGGCTGGTCGACGAGGTGGAACCAGGGGTCGCCGTCCGGCCCGGCGGCCACGTGGGCGGTGTCCGGCCGACCGGCGCGCACCGCCGCCCGGTCACCCAGTTCGAAGGCGAGCCGCGGGTCGTTGCCGTTGACCACCACGGTCCGCGGCCCGTACGCGATGAGGTTGAGCTTGTCCCGGTAGTACTCGGCCTCGCCGCCGTGCGCGTCCAGGTGCTCCGGGAAGAGCGCGGTGACCACCGCCACCCGGGGCGAGTCGGTCAAGTCGCTGCACTGGTAGCTGGAGAGCTCCAGCACGTACAGCTCGGCCTCGGGCAGGTCGAGCGTGGGCACGCCGATGTTGCCGCCGAAGACGTTCGGCCGGTCCACCGCGGCGAGCAGGTGGCTGATCAGGCTGGACGTGGTGCTCTTGCCCTTGCTGCCGGTCACCCCGATGGTGCGCTCGGCGTGGTCGGCCATCCAGAGCGCGGTGCCCTGGGTGACGGTGACCCCGCGCCGGCGCAGCTCGACCAGCCACGGGTGGGTCTGCGGCACGCCGGGCGAGCGGACCACCACGTCGGCGGCGACCAGCCGGGCGAAGCCCTCCTCGCCGACGACCAGCGGCGCCGCCTCGGCCAGCGGACCGTCCCAGGGCAGCGAGAGGAAGTTGGCGCTGTCGTCGACGGCGACCAGCCCGGCCGGGCCGTGCGCGGCGATCGCGGTGACCGCGGCCCGGCCCTCCCGGCCGGCGCCCCAGACGGCCACGGTACGTCCGCGCAGGTCAGACAAGCGCACAGGTGATCTCCTCCGGGCGGGCGGCGGGTCGGCGGCCGAGTCTGGCGCAGCCGGACGCGGACTGGTGAACCACGGCCTAGTATGGCGTGTGCTCAACGGACAGCTCCGGCGGATGGACGCCTTCACCTTCCCGTCCTACTCGATCGACCTCTCCACCGGCGAGGCCCTGTTCGACTACCGGCTGAGCGGCCCCGACGCGGAGCTGACCTTCACCGAGGTGGTCACCTTTCCGCTGCCGGCCGAGCCGCCGTCGGACGCCACGGTCGCCGCTCTCGGCCGGGTGCTGGAGCTGCTGCACGTGGTGGCCGGGGTCAGCTACTACAAGGCCGCCGCGCCCGGCCGGCTGGTGCTGCCCGCCCCGCTCGGCCCGGCCGCCGCCGCGCTGGTCACCGGCGTCTACACCCAGGGCCTCGCCGAGTACGCGTACCGCAACAAGCTGCCACACGTGCTGGAGCTGGCCCCGGAGATCCCGTCGGGATCGGTCAAGCCGGCGGCGCCGCTGGACAACTCCGACCGGCGGCCGCTCTCGGCGGTCGGCGGCGGCAAGGACTCGATCGTCAGCCTGGAGGCGTTGCGCCGGGCCGGGATGGACCCGGTGCCGTTCTCGGTCAACCCGAACCACGTGATCGTCTCGGTGAACGAGGCGTCCGGGCTCACCCCGCTCGCCGCCCGTCGGCGGATCGACCCGCGGCTGTTCGAGCTGAACGCTGCGGGGGCGCTGAACGGGCACATTCCGGTCACCGCGATCAACTCGCTGATCGCGGTGGCGACCGCGGTGCTGCACGGGCTGGGCCCGGTGGTGATGTCCAACGAGCGCTCGGCGTCGGACCCGAACCTGGTCTGGAACGGTCACGAGATCAACCACCAGTGGTCCAAGGGGGTCGAGGCGGAGGGGCTGATGCGGGCGGCGCTGACCGAGCACGCGGGGCTGGCCGAGCCGTACTTCTCGCTGCTGCGCTCGCTGTCGGAGCTGCACATCGCCCGGCTCTTCGCCGAGATCGACCGCTACGACGACGTGGTGACCAGCTGCAACGCCGCGTTCAAGCTGCACGATCCGAGCGAGCGCTGGTGCCGCAACTGCCCGAAGTGCCGGTTCGTCTTCCTGGCCATGGCGCCGTTCATGTCCCGCGAGCGGATCACCCACATCTTCGGCGGCGACCTGCTGGCCGACTCCGCCCAGCTGCCCGGCTACCGGGAGCTGCTCGGCGTGGACGGGCACAAGCCGTTCGAGTGCGTCGGTGAGGTGGAGGAGTCGGTGGTGGCGTTGAGCCTGCTCGCCGAGCAGGAGCAGTGGCGCGACGCCCCGGTGGTCCGCGCCCTGGTCGACGCCGTCCCCGACACCGCCTGGTCCGCCGCCGCCACCTCCGACGTCTTCACCCCCGGCGGCCCCCACCACATCCCCCCGGCCTACGCCAAGACCCTCACCCCCCTCCCCTGACTCGGTTCGGTCCAGCCCGTTGATCATGAAGTTGTTGCGGCGACACGCCGAGGCGGCGTGCAACAACTTCATGATCACCGGGGCCGGTCCGGCGGGCGGGACGGCGGGCGGGCGGCGTCAGGGGGTGCGGATGGCGTCTAGGGCGAGCAGGGCTACGTGGAGGGAGAGGCAGGCGTCGACCGAGTCGAGGTCGACGTCGAGGATCCGGCCGATCCGGGCCAGCCGCTCGTAGAACGCCGGCCGGGACAGGTGCGCCGCGGCGGCCGCCGCCGACTTGTTCCGGCCCTGCTCCAGGTACGCGCGCAGGGTGCCGAGCAGCTGCTCCCGGGGGTGCCGCGCGTCGTACGCCAGCAGGGCACCCAGCTCGCGCTCGACGAAGGTCTGCAGGCGCGGCTCGTCCCGGAGCAGGTGCAGCAGGCCGGCGAGACCGACGTGCGGCAGCCGGAAGATGGGCAGGTCCCGCCGGTCGCGCCGGGCGGCCTCGGCGATCTGGCGGGCCTCGGTGAGCGAGCGGCGCGCCTCGCGCAGGCTGCCCACGCCCGAGCCGGCGGCGACGATCAGCCCGGCGGAGCCGGCCGGCGCGCCCCGGCCGCCGGACCGGGAGGATCCGCCGTCCGGCTGCCGTGGCACGGCGGCGTCGAGTGGCCGGGCGGCGCCGTCCGGGTGCCGGCCGTCCGGGCGGCTCCGGCGCAGCGCGGTGGCGAACGCCGCCAGCGCCCGCTCCTCGGCGGCGGCGTCCGGCAGGGCGAGCAGCGCGCCGACCGCGTGGTCGTCGACCGCGCTGGTCAGCGCGGTCAGTTTCGCCTCCTGCACGGCCTGACCGACCGCCTCGGCGAGGTCCCGCAGCCGGGCCGGGCCGGCGTCCGGGGCGGGCTCGCCGAACGCCCCCGGTTCACCGGGGTCGCCGGGGTGCTCGGCGGCCTGGTCGTCGGTGCGGTACCGGACCACCACGCCGACCAGATGCCGGCGTTCCAGCACCACACCGAGCGCGCGGGAGCGCAGCGCCACCTCGTCCACCGGTCGGGAGTGGTCGAGCAGGGCGGTGAGCAGGGTTCGGTGGATCTGCCGCTCCAGCCCTTCGGCGTCGCGGCGGATCAGCCGGACCAGCGCGAGGGTGGACGCGGCCCGCTCGACCAGGATGGTCAGCCGGGTTGGCGGATCGCCGGCCGGGGCGGGCGCGGCGTCGTCGCCGGCCGGCTCCGGTTCGGGGTCCGGCCCGGTGCGGCCGGGCCGGGCCAGCTCGCCGGCGGCCGGCCAGCGCAGCAGCAGCCGGCCCCAGTCCTGCCCGCGGGCGCCGACCGTGGTGACCAGCCAGCCGCTGTCCGAGTCGTACGCGGTCCGCCCGGCCGGCCGGATCCGGCGGGAGTGCTGCTCCCAGCCGTCCAGCAGCAGCTCGGCGCTCTCCCCCGCCGGGTCGTAGGCGAGCACCTGGCGGGAGAGGTTCTCCAGCACCACCGGGCAGCCGGACAGCTCGGCCGCCTGCCGGATCACCTCGGCCGCGCCGGCGCCCTCGACGGAGAGGTCGGTGAACCGCTGGTGGATCTCCTCGGTGGCGCGCAGCTCGGTGAGCTGGGCGTCGACGATCAGCGCATGCACCGCCTCGGTGATCCGCACGAACGGGGTGTCCCGGCGCAGCTCGACCAGGGGCAGGCCGCGACGCTCGGCGGCGGCGGCCATCACCCGGGGCACCTCGCTGGCGTACCGGCGGCCCAGCTCGACCAACAGACCGGAGACGCCGACGTCGGCGAGGTCGCCGATGAAGGCGCGCAGGCCGGCGTCGTCGGCGGGCAGCCCGATGCCGGTGGTCAGCACCAGCTCGCCGCCACCGAGCAGGGTGGCGATGTCCGGCACCTCGGCCACGTGCACCCAGCGCACCGGGCGGTCCAGCCCGGCGGCCCCGGCGACCAGGCGCGGGGCGCCGCGGCGGACCGGGTCCAGGGCGAGGACCTCACGGACGGTAGGGAACACGGCCGACACGCTACCGTCCGTGACCTGGATTCTCGACCGCCGCCCGGGGTCACACTCCGTCCCGGAGCGCCGCCGCCCTCCGCCCCCGTCCGGCGCACCGGCCGCCCGCCCCGACCGATCCGGCGGGGCCACGGAGGTTGATCAACTCCGGTAACGTGCCTGTTTCCGTGATCAATCGGAAGGTGGGGCATGAACGGTACGACGGTCAGCCGCAGGACGTTCGGCAAGCTGGTCGGCGCGGCGGGCGCGGGGGCCCTCGGCGCGGGAGCGCTCGCCGCGGCGCCGGCCGCGTCGGCACCGCAGACCTGGTCCGCGAGCGGCACCGCGGTCGCCGCGCTGCGCAGCTTCGACGACACCATGAAGAGCTACATGCTGGCCCGGGGGATCTCCGCCGGGCAGCTCGCCGTGACGTACCGGGGGCGGCTGGTGCTGGCCCGCGGCTACGGCAACAACTCGCCGCAGCTGATCCAGCCGACGTCGCTGTTCCGGGTGGCCAGCCTGTCGAAGTCGCTGACCGCGGCGGCGATCGTCCGGCTCGCCCAGGACGGCCGGCTCAGCCTCGGCGACCCGGTCGGGAAGTTCGTCGACCTGACGCCCCCGGCCGGGCAGTCGGTCGACCCACGGCTGGGGCAGGTCACCCTCTGGCGGCTGTTGCAGCACACCGGAGGTTGGGACCGGGACGCGACCAACTTCGACCCGCTGTTCAAGGACCGGATCATCGCCCGGGCCCTCGGGGTGCCGATGGAGCTGCGGCACGCCGACGTCATCCGGTTCATGTCTGGCCAGCCGCTGCTGCACGACCCGGGCGCGACCGTGTCGTACAGCAACTACGGCTATCTGCTCGCCGGCCGGGTGGTGGAGGCGATCACCGGCATGCCGTACGAGACGTACGTCAAGCAGACGCTGCTCGCCCCGCTGGGCATCACCCGGATGGCGAACGGGTGGACGATCGCCCGGCACAGTGGCGAGGTCGGCTACCAGTCGCAGTACACCGGGACGACCGTGCTGGACGACTCGGGCGCGACGGTGGCCGCGCCGTACGGCACGTTCAGCATGCGGCTGCACGACGCGAACGGCGGCTGGATCGCCTCGGCGGTGGACATGGTGCGCTGGGCCTCCGCCTTCGACGCCGGCAGCACCCTGCTGAACGGCACCTCGCTCAGCCGGATCTGGGCGGTGCCGCAGCCGACCGGCGTGAACAGCAACGGCTGGTACTACGGCCTGGGCTGGGCGGTGCGCCCGGTCTCCGGTGGCACCGGACGCAACACGTGGCACACCGGCAGCCTGCCCGGCAACTACAGCCTGCTGGTCCGCACGTACGACGGGATGAGCTGGGCGGCCCTGTTCAACCAGCGCGACGACGAGTCCGGGCTCGGCTACGGCGAGATCGACCCGCTGTTGTGGCAGGCCGCGCGTGCCGTGACCAGCTGGCCCACGCACAACTTCTGGTCGAAGTACTACGCCTGACGGCGGTGGTGGGGGCGGCGAGCGCCGCCCCCACCACGGATCCGCCTCACAGGGGATCGTCGCGCCCGAGTTCCCAGAACGCCACGGCGGCCGCGGCCGCCACGTTCAACGAGTCCACTCCGCGCCGCATCGGGATGACCACCCGCACATCGCTGGCTGCCTGAGCCGCGGCGGTGAGGCCCGGGCCCTCGGCTCCGAGGAGCAGCGCCGCCCGCTCGCGGTGCGCCGCGGTGAGCCGCTGGATCGGCACGGCGTCCGGAGCCGGCGTCATGGCGAGCACCGTGAAACCTGCTTCCCGTGCCTGGTCCAGGCCCGCGGGCCAGCGCTCGAACTTGGCGTACGGCACCGCGAACACCTCGCCCATGCTGACCCGGACGCTGCGCCGGTACAGCGGGTCGGCGCAGGTCGGGGAGAGCAGCACGGCATCGATGCCGAGGGCGGCAGCGCCCCGGAAGACGGCGCCCAGGTTGGTGTGGTTGTTGACGTCCTCGAGGATCACCGCCCGTCGCGCGGTGGCCAGCACCTCGGTCGCCGTCGGCAGCGGCTTGCGGCGGAACGACGCCAGCACGCCGCGGTGCACGTGGAAGCCGGTGGCCCGCTGGAGCACGTCGGGGGTGGCGGCGTAGACCGGGGCGTCCCCGGTGTCGAGGTCGGCGAGCTGGTCCACCCGCTTCGCGTCCACCAGGTACGACCGGGCCGGGTAGCCGGCCCGCAGCGCCCGGCGCAGCACCAGCTCGCCCTCGGCGATGAACAGCCCGTGCGGCGGTTCCCAACGGGTGCGCAGCTCGACGTCGGTCAGCGCGCGGTAGTCGGCGATCCGGTCGTCGTCGGGGTCGGTGATCTGGTGGACGGGCACCCGCCGATTCTGCCGGACCGGTCCGGCGGGGCCGCTGCCCCGTCCGGTGAACATCCGACGCGGGTCGTTCTGTCCGGTAAAGATGGGAAATGCCGGGCGCGGCAGCGGATCGACCGGAGGGACCAGTCAGGTGAGCGCAGACCGCAGTGACGGGTGGCGGGGCGACGGGCGGGTGGCGGCCGATCCGTGGCCGCTGCCCCGGGACGCCACCGTCGCCGACCACCTCGTGCAACGGCTGGCCTGCTGGGGCGTACGCCGCTACTTCGGTTATCCGGGCGACGGCATCAACGGCATGACCTCGGCGCTGCAACGCACCGCCGAGCGGGCGCAGTTCATCCAGGTCCGGCACGAGGAGACCGCCGGGTTCGCCGCGTCCGCGCACGTCAAGTACGGCGGCGGGCCGCTGGGCTGCGTCCTGGTGACCAGCGGGCCCGGGGCGATCCACGCGCTCAACGGCCTCTACGACGCCAAGCTGGACCATCAGCCGGTGGTCGCCCTGGTCGGCCACACCGCCCTCACCGCCGAGGGCGGCGGCTACTACCAGGAGGTCGACCTGCTCGCCCTCTACAAGGACGTCGCGGCGGCGTTCCTGGCCCAGCTCGACCATCCCGCGCAGGTCCGCCACCTGGTCGACCGGGCCTGCCGGACGGCCCTGGCCCGCCGTACCGTGACCGCCCTGGTCCTCCCGCTGGACGTGCAGGACAAGCCGGCCGTCCCGGAGCCGCCCTACGCGCACGGCTACTACCACACCAGCAGCGTGCCGAGCAGCGGGCCGACCGTGCCGCCGGCGGCCGAGGTACGCCGCGCCGCCGAGGTGCTCGGCGCCGGCGAGCGGGTGGCCATGCTGGTCGGGCAGGGCGCGCTCGGCGCCGAGACCGAGGTACGGGAGGTGGCCCACCGGCTGGGCGCGGGAGTGGCCACCGCGCTGCTGGGGTTCACCGCGGTCGACCATCGGGAGCCCTGGGTGACCGGCGCGATCGGTCTGCTCGGCACCCGCCCGAGCTGGGACATGATGCGCGACTGCGACCGGCTGCTGATCGTGGGCAGCAACATGCCGTACTCGGAGTTCTATCCGCCGCCGGGCAAGGCCCGGGCGGTGCAGATCGACCGGGACGGCACCCAGCTGGGGCTGCGCTACCCGACCGAGGTGAACCTGACCGGCAACGCCGCCCCCACCCTGCGGGCGCTGCTGCGGGAACTCGGCCCCGGGCCGGCCCCGACCCGCTGGCGGGAGACGATCGCTGCGGCGACCTCGTCCTGGCGGCAGGCGCAGCGGGACCTGGCCGGGCAGTCCGCCGACCCGGTCAACCCGCAACTGCTGTTCAGCGCCCTCAGCGACCGGCTGCCCGACGACGTGATGCTCGCGGTCGACTGCGGCACCACCACCGCCTGGTACGCCCGGCACATCCAGGTCCGCCCCGGGATGCTGGCCAGCCTCTCCGGCACCCTGCTCTCCATGGGCGGCGCCATGCCGTACGCGCTGTCGGCCAAGTTCGCCCACCCGGACCGCCCGCTGGTGGCCCTGATCGGCGACGGCGCGATGCAGATGAACGGGGTCAACGAGCTGATCACCGTGGCGAAGTACTGGCGCAGCTGGGCCGACCCGCGGTTCGTGGTGCTGGTGCTGAACAACCGGGACCTGGCCTTCGTCAGCTGGGAGCAGCGCTCCAGCGAGGGGACGCCGATGTTCCCGGACAGCCAGCAACTGCCCGACATCGGCTACCACCGCTGGGCGGAGGTGCTGGGGCTCGGCGGTGAGCTGGTCGACTCCCCCGACCAGGTGCCGGGAGTCTGGGAGCGGGTCCTCTCCGCCGACCGGCCGGTGGTGATCAACGCCCTGGTGGACCCGGCCGAGCTGATGCTGCCGCCGCACTTCACCGCCGACCAGGCGCGCAGGACGGCGGCGGCGATGCTGCGCGGCGACACCGACTGGGCCGGGATCGTCCGGCGCGGGCTGCCCGCCACGGTCGCCGCCTTCCGCCCGCGCCGCGGCTGACCGCCGGGACCGAGCCCGGCGACGCACGTTCGCCGAATGTGTGGCCTTGCGGCGCGCCGAGGCCACACATTCGGCGAAAGTGTGGCCTCGGTCATCGGGCGGCGGCGGGTGGGGGGGCGGGTCAGCCTCGGCGGCCGAGCCAGCGGCGCAGGTCGGCCAGCGGGTCATCGTCGTCGGCGGCGGGGCGCCGCTCGTCGGACGGCGTCCGGACGACCGGGGGCCGCTCGACCGGGCGGCGCGGGTCGCCGACCAGTTCCCGGCTGGGCGCGGCGAACCCCTGCGCCGGCTTGCTGTCGACGGCGGTGGCGATCACCCGGGCGACCGCCTCGATCACCCGGGCCTGCACCGCCGAGCCGACCGAGTCGGCCGGGTCGTCGGGGTTGGCGGCGATGCCGGCGACCGCGACCTGCGGGGTGAACCCGACGAAGGTCTCGGTGGCGTTCCGCTCGGAGCTACCGGTCTTGCCGGCCACCGGGCGGCCGTCGAGGATCCGGTTCACCGCGGTGGCCGTACCGCCGTTGCACTGCCCGTACGGGGACTGCTGGCCGACCGGGCAGCGGGCGGCGTCGGTGGCGGCCCGGGCCACGTCGGCGTCGAGCACCCGCTTGCAGGAGGGGTCGCCGACCGGCACCCGCTCGCCGTCCGGCGCGGTCACCGAGACCACCGGCAGCGGCGCGCACCAGGTCCCCTCCGCCGCAACCGTGGCGTACGCGTTGGCCAGGTCGAGCGGGGTGGTGGCGGCCACACCCAGGGTGAACGAGCCCCAGTCCTCGGCGTGCTCGCGGGCGAACTCGGCGTCGGAGTCGGCCCGGAAGGTGATGCCGAGCCGCTGCGCCATCTGCACCACCTTCTCCGGCCCGACCTGCTCGGCCAGCCACACGAAGTAGGTGTTCACCGAACGGCCGAAGCCGTCCCACATCATCCGGTAGCCGTCCATCCACTCCGGGTTGGCGTTGGCCGGGCACCACCGGCCGTCGCAGCTGCCCTCGCCCTCGGCGGCGTACCGGGTGGGCAGCCGGCTGGGCGCGTCGAAGCCGGTGGCCAGCGGCTTGCCGGCCTCCAGCGCGGCGAGCATGGTGAACAGCTTGAAGGTCGAGCCGGCCTGGTAGCCGTCGACGCTGTCGCCGCCGGAGATCAGCGGGTTGACGGTGTTCGGGTGGTTGGCCTGCCCGTCCGGGTTGGCGTCGAGGCTGTAGTGCCGGTTGACCGCCATCGCCAGCACCCGGCCGGTGCCCGGCTCGACCGCGGCGATCGGCACGGCCCGCTTGTTGCCGTACCCGTAGATCTTGGTGGCCTCGCGCTGTGCGGTGGCCTGGACCTGCGGGTCGAGCGAGGTCACCACGGTGTAGCCGCCACGGCGCAGGGCCTGCTCGCGCTCCTCGACGGTGGCGCCGAACTCCGGCTGGGCCAGCCACCACTGCCGCAGGTAGTCGCAGAAGAAGCCCCAGTCGTCGTGCCCCTGGGCGACGGCGGTGCAGCCGTTCGGCTGCGCGGTCGGACGCAGGGTCAGCTTCTCCGCCTTGGCCTGCGCCGCCTGCTCGGCGGTGATCGCCCCGGTCTCGACCATCGAGTCCAGCACGTAACCGCGGCGCTCCAGCGCGGCGTCGGCGTCCCCGTCGATCGGGCTGTACGCCTCCGGCGACTGCACCAGGCCGGCGAGCAGGGCCGCCTCGGCGAGGGTGAGGTCGGCCGGGGACTTGGCGAAGTAGCGCTGGCTGGCCGCCGCGACGCCGTACGCCCCGGATCCGAAGTACGCGATGTTCAGGTAGCGGTTGAGGATCTCGTCCTTGCCGAGCCGCTCCTCCAGCGCGCCCGCGTACCGGATCTCCTGGAGCTTGCGGCCGACGGTCTGCTCGGTGGCCGCGGCGCGCTCCTCGGCGGTGCGGCTGGGGTCGGTCTTGAGCACGTTCCGGACGTACTGCATGGTCAGCGTCGAGCCGCCCTGCTCGGTGCCGCCGCCGGAGACGTTGGCCACCAGCGCCCGGAACAGCCCGCGCAGGTCGGCCCCGCCGTGCGAGTAGAACCGCCGGTCCTCGGCCGCCACGATCGCCTGCCGCATCACCGGGGCGATCTCGGACAGCGGGACGTCGCTACGGTTCACATCGTCGAACGTGGTGATCAGCGTCTTGCCGTCGTTGGCGTAGAGGTAGGAGCGCTGCGGCGTGGCCGGGGTGCGCAGCGCCTCCGGCAGTGCGGCGTACGACCCGAGCGCCGCCTTGGCGGCGAACCCGAACAGCAGGTTGCCCGGCAGCGCGGCGACCGCCAGGACGAGACCGGCGAGCACGCCGGCGAGCAGCACGGTGAACAGCCGCGACAGCGGCGAGCGGGGCACGGCCATGGTCCCCAGAATTACCGCGAATGCCACCAACCGACCACCCCCGCTCCCCCTTTGTCAGCAACCTCACCGCACCCTCCCAGCCCCCTCCCATGCACCCGCCGCCCAACCGCCGCCCCGGTTGGTCATGAGGTTGGGCGACGATGTCGATCTCCACAGCCGCCGCCAACGTCACGATCGACACGGCGGCGGCGCGGGGCGGGTGGGCGGTCAGGTGGGGAGGGGGCCGGTGGGGCCGGTGGTGGGGGTGGTCGGGGCGGCCGGGGTGGCGAGGCTGGCGTTGGCCGCGTCGCGCATGATCTCACTGGGGATCAGCCGGCCGGAGCGGTAACCGATGCCGATGCCGGCGATCAGCACGAAGATCGCCCCAAAGGTCTGCAACGAGCCCAGCAGGGCGCCACCGAGACCGAGCAGCGGCGCCGCGATCATCAACATCACCCCGTCGCCCATGCTGAACATCCCCGAGCGGGCCACCGACCAGCCGGTGCAGGCCCAGCCCACGCTGTAGCAGGTCGCGCCGACCAGCACCAGGGTCCGGGCGGTGGTGCCGAAGACCGGGGTCTGCTCCGCCAGGCCGGCGAAGGGCAGCATGAGCACCGTGCCGGCGATGCTGACCAGCAACCCGGCGGCGGCCACCCGGCGGCTGCGGGTCGCCGCCAGCAGCCCGGTCAGCGCGAGCAGGGCGAGTAGCCCCAGCCAGACCGCGCCCACCCAGCCGAGCAGGTACAGCGGGCGGCCGTCGGCCGGGTACGGGTCGTTGCCCACCCCGCCGTCGCTGGCCATCGCCACCACGCCGTAGAGCACGGCGTACGCGGGCAGCAGCCACACCGCCGCCCGGGCGAAGCGGCGCACCGACCAGGCCCAGCTGGCGTTGGTGGCGGGGCCGGCCGGTCCCGGGTCGCCCACGAAGGGCAGCACCCCGAATCCCCCGCCGGTACGCCGGCTGCCGAGCGGCCCGGCGGGGTCGTGCGCCCCGGGGATCGGGTCCGTGGACCACATCCGCTTCGCCGGATCCTTCATGCGTCACCTCGCTCATCCGACGAGCGGCGCGGGACGCCCCCCGGTGTCCGCTGCCTGGTCACCGCCCGTCCTCGCACCGATGGTGGCAGCGGTCGGGGCGGGCATGAGGGGCTTTCGCGTTATTCCCCGGGCCGCCCGGCGGCCACCACCAGGCGAAACGCGCCGCGATCGGACCCGGCGTGCCGGATGTCCCGAAACGGGAACGGGCCGCCAGGCGTGCTCCGCGGAGGAACACCCCTGGCGACCCGTGTCGCCGTACCGGTCAGCCGCGCTCGCGCTGGTCGGCCGGGTCGTTGAGCAGGCTCGCCGGGGAGACCGGCTCGGGCGCCGGCAGCCCCTGCGGCTTGCCGCCGGCGGCCTGCGCCTCGGCGACCCGTACCTCGTCGTGGATCTGCTGGGCCGCGGCGGCCGCCGCCTGCGCGGCCTCGGCCGCCTCGCGCTCGACCTCGCTCGCCCCGTCGGCGGCCTCCGGCGCCGGCTCGTCGCCGACCATCCGGCTCAGCCCGCCGAGCGCGCCGCCCATCCCCTCCAGGGCCTTGGTCAGCTCCGCCGGCACGATCCAGACCTTGTTCGCGCTGCCGTTGGCGATCTGCGGCAGGGCCTGGAGGTACTGGTAGGCGAGCACCTTCTGGCTCGGGTTGGCCTGGTGGATGGCGTCGAAGACGGTCCGGATCGCCTTGGCCTGGCCCTCGGCCTGGAGGATCCGGGCCTGCCGGTCACCGTCGGCGCGCAGCACCGCGGCCTGCTTCTCACCCTCGGCGGTGAGGATCTGCGACTGCTTGTGGCCCTCGGCGTTGAGGATGGCGGCGCGGCGGTCCCGCTCGGCCCGCATCTGCTTCTCCATCGAGTCGCGGATGCTCGGCGGCGGCTCGATCGCCTTGATCTCCACCCGGGTCACCTTGATGCCCCACCGGCCGGTGGTCTCGTCGAGCACACCCGACAGGTGCCGGTTGATCTCCTCCCGGCTGGTCAGCGCCCGCTCCAGGTCGAGCGAACCGATCACGTTACGCAGCGTGGTCACGGTGAGCTGCTCGATCGCCTGGAGGAAGTTCGAGATCTCGTACGTGGCCCGGACCGAGTCGACCACCTTGAAGTAGAGGACCGTGTCGATCGAGACCACCAGGTTGTCGGAGGTGATCACCGGCTGGGGCGGGAAGCTGACCACCTGCTCGCGCATGTCGACCTTGGTACGCACCGCGTCGATGAACGGCACCAGGAGGTTGAGCCCCGGGTTCAGCGTGCGCTTGTACTTGCCCAGTCGCTCCACCACGTCCTGGCGCTGCTGCGGCACGATCCGCACCGCCTTGGCCAGGGTGATCACCGCGATCAGCGCCACGGCTATCAGCAGGACCGGGAACACGAGTTCCATGTACTCACCTTTTCGCTTCGGGTAGCTCGCCGGAAGAAGAAATGTCGTCCCGCCAGACCAGGGCGGTCACACCCCGGACCTGGATCACCTGCACCCGTTCACCCGGGTCGAAGACCTGACCCGCGTCGTACGAGCGAGCGCTCCACAGCTCACCGTCGATCTTGACGAGGCCGCTGTCGGCGTCGACCCGCTCCAGCACCAGCGCGCTGCTGCCCTCGATCGCCTCGACTCCGAACGGCTGCTCGCCACTGGCCAGCGCGGAGCGCTGGTGCCGGCGCAGGGTCGGCCGGACGGCCAGCACGGTCAGCGCCGACACCCCGGCGAAGACGATCGCCTGCACCCCGACCGGCGCCCCCAGCGCCGCGGCACCCGCCGCGGCGAAGGCGCCGGCCGCGAACATGATCAGGAAGAGCGTCGTCGTGAAGATCTCGGCGACGGCCAGCACCACACCCAACACGATCCACAGCACGGCGTCCACCCTTAGATCGTGACACGGAAATGCACGCGCGACCTCTTCGCCATGATCAGTAAGCTCGACGGCACCCGCACCGCCGGCCGACCGAGGAGACGCCGTGGCCCTGCTGCCGGAGACCGCCCGGAAGATCGACGAACTGGTCGCCGCGGCGCAGTCCGCCGGCCGTACGCCGTCGCTGGTGATCGGGGTGGTGCGCGACGGCACGCTGGCCCACCTCGCCACCGCGGGCGAGCACCCCCGCCCGGACGCGGACCTGCAGTACCGGATCGGCTCGATCAGCAAGACGATGACCGCCACCCTGGTGATGCAGGAGCGCGACGCCGGGCGGCTGCGGCTGGACGACCCGCTGGCGGAGCACCTGCCCGGCACCGCGGTCGGCTCGCTCACCCTGCGCCAGCTGCTCGGGCACGCCAGTGGCCTGCAGCGCGAGCCCGACGGGCCGTGGTGGGAGCGCGCCGAGGGCGTCGACCTGGCCACCCTGCTGCGCGGCGTCACCGCCGACAAGATCGCCTACCCGCCGCACCGCTGGTACCACTACTCCAACCTGGCGTACGGGCTGCTCGGCGGGGTGCTGGAGCGGATCACCGGCACCCCGTGGGCCGACCTGCTGCGGCAGCGGATCTTGGAGCCGCTGGGGATGCGCCGCACCACGTACGCGGCGACCGAGCCGTTCGCCCGTGGCTACGTGGTGCACCCGTGGCACGACACGCTGCGAGAGGAGCCGCGTACCGACACCCGGGCGATGGCCCCGGCCGGACAGCTCTGGTCCACCGTCGAGGACCTGGCCCGGTGGGCCGCCTTCCTGGCCGACCCCGACCCGCGGGTGCTGGCGGCGGAGACGCTCACCGAAATGTGCGCGCCGGTGGTGATCAGCGACCTCGACTCGTGGAGCGGCGGGCACGGCCTGGGCCTGGAGCTCTACCGGGAGGGCGAGCGGGTGTACGTGGGGCACGGCGGGTCGATGCCCGGCTACGTGGCCGCCCTGGCGGTGCACCGCCCGTCCCGCACCGCCGTGGTCGGCTTCGCCAACTCGTACGGCTTCCGCAGTGGCGGGATCGGCTCGCTCGGGCAGCGGGCGCTCACCACCGTGCTGGACGCCGAGCCGGCGTTCCCGCGGCCCTGGCAACCGACCGCCGCGGCCCCGCCGGCCGGGATCGCCGAGGTGACCGGCCGGTGGTGGTGGATGGGGGTCACCCTCGACCTGACCTGGGACGCCGCCGCCGGCGAGCTGGTGGCCCACGTACGCGGCGAGCGGGTGAGCCGGTTCGCCCCGGAGGGGACGGACCGGTGGCGCGGCCGCTCCGGCCCGGAGAACGGCGAGATCCTCGCCGTGCTCCGCGACGACACGGGCCAGGTCGCCGCCCTCGACATCGCCACCTTCCTCTTCACCCGCACCCCCAACCAGGAACCCTGACCCGCGCCGCCGAGCCCAGGACCACCATGGCCAGCAGGGCCACCACGGCCGACGGGCAGCAGGGCCACCAAGATCACGCAACATCCTGGATGTAGTGCCCTCGCAGCAACCCCGATGCCACTACAACCAGGTCGAGCACGGTCTCGAACAGCAGGCGCAAGCGAGAGACCCGACGAACGGGGCGAAGGCCAGCGCGCAGACCAGGGCCGCACCGCAACAAGCGGGCGGGAACACCACCCACGGTCGAAGGCCGCCATGCCCAGCAAGCGAAGATCACCGAGTAGACAACGGCCGCACCGCAACAAACGGGCGGGGACGGCACCCGACGGGCCGGGGGCCGCCGTGCCCGGCGGAGGGATCAAGCCTGACCGCCCGGAGCCGGGCACGGCGGCCCCCGGCCCTGAGCGCAACCACCCCGATCAGCCAGGCTCCGTGACGAAGTCGATCAGGCGTTCCATCGCGTTGATCAACGGCGTCTCCACGTCGGCGAAGCTGTCGACCCGGGACAGGATGTGCCGCCACATGTGGGCCGGCTCGGCCACCCCGAGCGCCGCGCAGACGCCTTCCTTCCACGGCCGCCCCGGGGGCACCACCGGCCACGCCGGGATGCCCAGCGCCTTCGGCTTGACCGCCTGCCACACGTCGACGTACGGGTGCCCGGTGACCAGCACGTGCGGGGAGGTCACCTGGGCGACGATCCGGCTCTCCTTGGAGCCGGGCACCAGGTGGTCGACCAGCACGCCGAGCCGCCGGCCGGGGCCGGGCGCGAACGCGCGCACCTCGGTGTCGAGCGCGTCGATGCCGTCCAGCGGCTCCACCACCACGCCCTCGATCCGCAGGTCGTCGCCCCAGATCCGCTCCACCAGGGCGGCGTCGTGGATGCCCTCGACCCAGATCCGGCTGGCCTTGGCGACCTGGGCGCGTACCCCGTCGACCGCGATCGAGCCGGAGGCGGTGCGGCGCCGGGCGGCCGGGACCGGGGCGCGGGCGGGGCGGCGCAGCGTCACCGGCTGGCCGTCGAGCAGGAACGCGGCCGGCAGCAGCGGGAAGTTGCGCCGGCGCCCGTGCCGGTCCTCCAGCACCACCGCACCGGACTCGAAGCCGACCACCGCGCCGCAGAACCCGGATTCGGCGTCCTCGACCACGAGGTCCGGTTCCGCGTCCACCTCGGGGGTGACCTTCCGTCGCCGCCAGTCCCCCGCCAGCACGTCGTCCGCATACCGCCCAGCCATGCCGATCAAGCTAACGGTCGGTCCGCACCCCCGCACCCGACACGCCGACGGTCGGCGGCAGGTCGAACATGCGGTCCGGGGCGGCCGGCAAACCCGGCGGAAATCGACGATCCGCCCACCACAATGCCATGATCGACGGCAGAAGGAGCGGTCGGAGCGGCAGTCGAGACAGGGGCGGCGGAGACCACGTACCCTTTTCGGCATGTCCACCCCCGCAGCGGGTGCGGCCACACTCGCGCCGCGCCGGTCGAGCCGGTTCGTCGCCTGGGTGCGCGCGTGGCGCGCCGGGCTGGTTCCCTTCGACGAGGTCGCCGACGCGATCGCCGGCACCGAGGAGCACCTCGTCGCGGACGCGCCCGGCACCTGGCGGGACGTGTCGCTGCGCGACGCGCTGCCCACCCTGGCCAAGCTCTCGCCGGACGAGATCCGGCTGGTGCTGCCCGCGCCGGGCGACCCGCGCGGGCTGCCCGGGCCGGGCGACTTCGCCGGCGCGGCGCTGCTCGCCGGTGAGGCGGTGGTGGCCGGGGGTCTCGGGCTGATCCCCGAGGTACGCACGCACACCTCCGGCTCCGGCGACACCTTCGAAACGGTGCTGTGGCGGGTCTACCCGCTGCCGGCGGACGCGCCGGCGGCCTCGCTGACGCTGCCCGGGGCGGCCGAGGCCGAGGCGGAACTGGCCGCCGCGCTGGCTGAGACCACCGCGGCGCTGACCCGGCTCGACGTGGCGCAGTGGCGGCCGGAGCTGGCCGGGGCGCTGGAGGCGCTGCGCCGGCCGGACGGCACCACCGATTTGCCGCCCGGGTTCGACCCGCGGGCCCGTCGGCTCTTCGCCCGGGCCGCCGTGCTGGACCGGGTGCTCGCCCTGGCCGGGCACGCCGCGCCGGGCGGGGCGATCAACAACTACGAGGCCCAGCAGCGCGACGCCGCGCTGCGCCCGCTCACCGCGGCCTGCCGGCAGGCGCTGGTGGCCGCGTGCAACGCCCCGCTGCGCCCCTGACGGGAGGCACGCTGATGGCCGAGGCCGCGCTCACCGGGGTCCTGGCCGCGATCGAGGCGTTCTTCATGTGCTGGGCGGTCACCGTGCTGCTCCGCCGGTACGGGCGACGCGGGCGCTGACGGCCGCCGGTCAGACCTCGTCGAGCAGGTCGGCGACGGAGTCGACGATCCGCGACGGCCGGTACGGGTAGCGCTCCGCCTCCGCGCGGGTGCTGATCCCGGTCAGCACCAGGATGGTCTCCAGCCCGGCCTCCAGGCCGCAGAGGATGTCGGTGTCCATCCGGTCGCCGATCATCGCGGTCGACTCGGAGTGCGCATCGATGGTGTTCAGTGCCGAGCGCATCATCATCGGGTTCGGCTTGCCGACGAAGTACGGCTCCACCCCGGTCGCCTTGGAGATCATCGCGGCGACCGAGCCGGCGGCCGGCAGCGCCCCCTCCATCGACGGGCCGGTGGCGTCCGGGTTGGTGCAGATGAACCGCGCCCCGTCGTTGATCAGCCGGATCGCCTTGGTGATCGCCTCGAAGCTGTAGGTGCGGGTCTCGCCCAGCACCACGTAGTCCGGCGCGAAGTCGGACAGCACGTAGCCGACCGCGTGCAGCGCCGTGGTCAGCCCGGCCTCCCCGATCACGTACGCGGTGCCGCCCGGCCGCTGGTCGGCCAGGAACTGCGCGGTGGCCAGCGCGGACGACCAGATCGCCTCCTCCGGCACGTCGAGCCCCATCCGGCCGAGCCGGGCCCGCAGGTCCCGCGGGGTGTAGATGGAGTTGTTGGTGAGCACCAGGAACGGCTTGCCGGACGCGCGGAGCTTCTTGACGAACTCCGGCGCGCCGGGCACCGGCTGCCCCTCGTGCACGAGCACGCCGTCCATGTCGGTCAGCCAGCTCTCCACGGTCCTGCGCTCATGCATGGTGTCTCGTCCCAGGGGTCGTCGGGGCGGATGGTCCGCCGAAGGTCAGGAGGGGCGGCGGGTGGGCACGCAGCACACCGTCGGGCAGGTGTCCCACATCGGCAGCTCGCCGAGGCGGCGGCGCCGGGTGATCCCGTCCGGCTCGATCCGCTCCAGGACCAGCTCGCGCACCATCGCCACGAACCGGGGATCGATGCCGGGGGTGCCGGCCCGGACGAAGTCCAGGCCGTGCTGCTTGGCCGTCTGGCGGGCCTCGGTGTCCAGGTCCCACACCACCTCGAGGTGGTCGGAGACGAAGCCGATCGGGCTGACCACCACGGCGGTGGTGTCGCCGGCGGCGGCCAGCGCGGCGAGGTGGTCGTTGACGTCCGGCTCCAGCCACGGCACCTGCGGCGGCCCGGAGCGGCTCTGCCAGACCAGGTCCCAGGGCAGGTCCGGGGCGGCCGCCGCGTGGACCAGCCGGGCCACCTCGTGCAGCTGCGCCTCGTACCGGCCGCCGTGCGGGCCGGCGTTGGCGGCCATCGAGGTCGGCACGGAGTGGGCGGTGAAGACCAGCCGGGTGCCGGCCCGCGTCGCCGGGGCGAGCTGGGCCAGGGCTGACCGGACGGCGTCGGCGTGCGGCTCGACGAAGCCGGGGTGGTCCCAGAACTGGCGCAGCTTGTCGATCAGCGGGGCGTCCGGGCCGACCGCGGCGCGGGCCGCGGCGATGTCGTCCTGGTACTGCCGGCAGGACGAGTAGCCGCCGAACGCGCTGGTGACGAAGGCGAGCGCCCGGGTCACCCCGTCGTCGCGCATCTGGGTGACGGTGTCCGCGAGCATCGGGTGCCAGTTGCGGTTGCCCCAGTAGACCGGCAGGTCGAGGCCGTGGGCGGCGAAGTCGGCCCGGATCGCGGCGAGCAGGTCCCGGCTCTGCTGGTTGATCGGCGACACCCCGCCGAAGTGCTGGTAGTGCTCGGCGACCTCGGCCAGCCGCTCCGGCGGCACGCCCCGGCCCCGGGTCACGTTCTGCAGGAACGGCATCACGTCCTCCGGCCGCTCCGGGCCGCCGAAGGACACCAACACCACCGCGTCGTACGCCATGGGGCCCATTCTTCCCCGCGGCCGGCGCCGGGTCGGTGACGCCCCCGGATTGCGTGAGCCGGGCGACCCCGGCGGCGGCCGGCGCCCCGGGGTGCCCGGGGCGCCGGTCGGCGCGGCTCAGGCGCCGATGGCGTGGTAGCCGCCGTCGACGTGCACGATCTCGCCGGTGGTGGCCGGGAACCAGTCGGAGAGCAGCGCCAGGCAGGCCCGGGCGGCCGGCTCCTGGTCGGTGAGGTTCCAGCCCAGCGGGGCGCGCTCGGCCCAGGCGTCCTCGAACTGCTCGAAGCCGGGGATCGACTTCGCGGCCATGGTGCGCAGCGGCCCGGCGGCGACCAGGTTGCTCCGGATGCCCTGCTTGCCCAGGTGCAGGGCCAGGTAGCGGGAGGCGGACTCCAGCCCGGCCTTGGCCACGCCCATCCAGTCGTAGACCGGCCACGCCTTGGTGGCGTCGAAGGTCAGGCCGACCACCGCGCCGCCGGGGGACATCAGCGGCAGCGCCGCCATCGCGAGGGACTTGTACGAGTACGTGGAGACCTGCAGCGCGGTGGCCACGTCCTCCCACGGGGCGTCGAGGAAGCCGCCGCCGAGGCAGCTCTGCGGGGCGAAACCGATCGAGTGCACCACCCCGTCCAGGCCGTCGACGTGCTCGCGCACCTTGTCGGCGAGCCCGGCGAGGTGCTCGGCGTTGGTGACGTCCAGCTCGATCACCGGGGCCGGCTCGGGCAGCCGCTTGGCGATCCGCTCTACCAGGGAGAGCCGGCCGAAGCCGGTGAGCACGACCTGCGCGCCGTTCTCCTGGGCGAGCTTCGCCACCGAGAAGGCGATCGAGGCGTCGGTGATCACGCCGGTGACGAGCAGCCGCTTACCGGCCAGCAGTCCGGACATACAGGGGTTCCTCCGTACTTTCTCGAGTGACCGGTGCTCAGTGACCCATGCCCAGGCCGCCGTCGACCGGGATCACCGCGCCGGAGACGTACCCGGCGCTGTCCCCGGCCAGCCAGGTGACCACCGCGGCGACCTCGTCCGGGCTGGCCATCCGACCCGCCGGGATCGACTTGCGGATCTCCGCCCGGCGCTCCTCGGTCAGCACGGCGGTCATGTCCGTGTCGATGAAGCCGGGGGCCACCACGTTCGCGGTGATGTTGCGGCTGCCCAGCTCGCGGGTGATCGAGCGGGCCACGCCGACCAGGCCGGCCTTGCTGGCGGCGTAGTTGACCTGCCCGGCGCCGCCGGAGAGGCCGACCACCGAGGAGATGAAGATCATGCGGCCCCACTTGGCCCGCAGCATCTTGCCCGCGGCGCGCTTGGCGCACCGGTACGCGCCGGTCAGGTTGGTGTCCAGCACGCTGGTGAACTGCTCCTCGGACATCCGCAGCAGCAGCGTGTCGTCGGTGATGCCGGCGTTGGCCACCAGCACCTCGACCGGCCCCAGCTCGGCCTCGATGGCGGTGAAGGCGGCGTCGACCGAGTCGGCGTCGGTGACGTCGCAGCGGACCCCGAACAGCCCCGCCGGCGGCTCGCCGCTGCGGTGGGTCACCGCCACCCGGTCGCCCTGCTTGGCGAAGGCCTGCGCGATGGCCAGGCCGATCCCCCGGTTGCCTCCGGTCACCAGCACGGTACGGGCCACGGATCCCCCTAGAGCGTCGTCGTCTGCGCGGACGCGTCGGAGCCTAGGCGTTACCGGCAGGTAAGCGCTAACGGTGGGCACGTCACACCGGGGTACGACGCCCGGGTCACCCCGTGGTGGCACGACCGGCGGCGCACCGTCGTCGTAGCCTGCCGGGATGGCTCAGCCCGACAATCCGGTCCGCGTCGCCCTGTACGACCTGCGGCGGCTGCTCGTCGGCCCGGACGTGCCGCCGCGCCCCGCGACCACCCGGCGCCGCTGGCACGGTTGGCGCTCCTATCTGGTCCCGTTCGCCGTGCTGGCCCTGGTCGGGCTCACCGCGGCGGCCGCGCAGTACCTGGAGGAGAACCGCGGGCTGGCCGACGGCTACACCGTCGCGCTCGGCCTGGGCGCGACCGTCCCGGTGGCGCTGGCGGTGCGCTGGCCGCTGTGGGCGTGGCGGCTGGCCTACCCGCTGCTCTTCCTCGGCGTGGTGCGCGCCGGCCCCGACGAGCCGTGGCCGTGGAACCCGGTGCAGATCCTCGGCTACCTGGTGGTCCTGGTGGTGCTCGGCACGCGGGTGGAGACCGGCCTGGCCCTCTGGGCCGGGGCGGCTACCCTGCTGCCGGTCTACCTCTTCGTCGCCGAGCGCGCCAACGCGCACGGCGTCACGGTGCTCGTGATCGGCGCGCTGCTGCTGGCCGATCAGATCCGGCGGCGGCGGCTCAGCCAGCGCGCCCTCGCCGAGCAGGCCGAGCGGAGCGAGCTGGAGCAGGCCCGCCGGGCGGTGCTGGAGGAACGCACCCGGATCGCCCGGGAGCTGCACGACGTGGTCGCCCACCACATGTCGATGATCGCGGTGCGGGCGGAGACCGCCCCGTACCGGCTCGACGCCGTGCCGGAGCCCGCGCGGGCCGAGTTCACCGCCATTGCCGGCGCCGCCCGGGAAGCGCTGACCGACATGCGCCGGCTGCTCGGCGTGCTGCGCAGCGAGTCGGCGGATCCGGAGACCGCGCCGCAGCCCGGGCTGCCGGACGTGCCGGCGCTGGTCGAGGCCGCCCGGCGGGCCGGCATGACGGTGACCCTGGAGGTCGACGTGCCCGCCGAACCGCCGGCGTCGGTCGGGCTGGCCGCGTACCGGATCGTGCAGGAGGCGCTGGCCAACGCGGCCCGGCACGCGGCCGGCGCCGAGGTGCGGGCGACGATCCGGGGCGCGGCCGGCGCGCTGGAGGTCCGGGTGGCCAACGACCGCGGCGACGGCCCGACCACCGCAGGCGGCGGCCGGGCCGGACACGGGCACGGGCTGACCGGTATGCGGGAACGCGCCGTGTCGCTGGGCGGTACGTTCACCGCCGGGCCGACCGACGACGGCGGGTACGCGGTGGTCGCGGTGCTGCCCTGCGACGGGGAGGACGGGACAGCATGATCCGGGTGCTGATCGCCGACGACCAGGCGATGGTCCGGCAGGGCTTCGGCGCGCTGCTGGCGGCCCAGCCGGACCTGTTGGTGGTGGGCGACGCCGCCGATGGGGCGCAGGCGATCGAGGCGGCCCGCCGGCTCGACCCCGACGTGGTGCTGATGGACGTGCGGATGCCGGTGCTGGACGGCCTGGCCGCCACCCGCAAGCTGCTCGGCGACCGTCCCGCCGACCGCCCCCGGGTGCTCATCCTGACCACCTTCGACCTGGACGACTACGTCTACGAGGCGCTCCGCGCCGGGGCCAGCGGCTTCCTGCTCAAGGACGCCCCGGCCGCCGATCTGGTGCACGCGGTCCGGGTGGTGGCCGGCGGCGACGCGCTGCTCGCCCCGGCGGTCACCCGCCGGCTGATCGCCGAGTTCGCGGCCCGGCCGGAGCGGCGCCGCCCGCGCCCCACCGAACTGGCCGCGCTGACCCCACGGGAGACCGAGGTGCTGCGGCTGATCGCCCGCGGCCGGTCGAACACCGAGATCGCCGCCGACCTGGTGGTGGCCGAGCAGACCGTGAAGACGCACGTCGGCCGGATCCTGGCCAAGCTGGGCCTGCGCGACCGCGCGCAGGCCGTGGTGCTGGCGTACGAGACGGGGCTGGTGGCCGCCGGGGAGTAGCTCTCCGGTACCGGGTCGAGGACGGCTCCCCGGGGTGACGCGCCGGCGGTGCCCGACACCGCACGCTGCCCACCGTGACCGACACGGAGGGAGCACGGTGATGCGGTGCGTAGGTGTGCTGCGGGTGGCGCTGGCCGCGTTGCTCGGCGCCGGGGTGGTGCTGCCGGCCCGGCCGGCGCCGGTGGCCGCGGCCGGGTTCGTCGAGCGGTACCCGGACACGGTGGCGGCGATGCGGGGCGCCGGCCCGCCGTACGCCGACTGGGCGGAGCGCGGCCGACGGTTCCTGGCCTTCGACCCGCGCGGCGACGGGCTGGCCGTCGAGGTGGTCGGCGACCTGGCCGGCGCGGACCGGATAGCGGTGCTGGTGCCCGGGGTGGGGAGCACGCTGCGCGACTTCGACCGGGGGCTGGGCGGGGTGGCCCGGCGCGCGCCGGCGGTGCAGGCCGCCGAGCTGCACGCGGCGCTGCGGTCGGCCAACCCCGGCGCCCGGGTCGCCGTGCTCGCCTGGCTCGGCTACGACCCGCCCGACGGGGTGCTCACGGCGGCCGGGACGACCGCCGCCCGGCGGGGCGCGGACGCCCTGTCCGACCTGCTCGCCGAGCTGGCCGCGCGCCGGCCGGCGGCCCGGGTCACCCTGGTCGGGCACAGCTACGGCGCGCTGGTGGTCGGGCTGGCCGCGAGGCGGGCGCCGGCGCAGGTGACCGACGTGGTGACGCTCGGCGGGATCGGCGCCGGCACCGACCGGGCGGATCGGCTCGGCCGGGTACGGGTCTGGGCGGCCGAGGCGGAGACGGACTGGATCCGCCGGGTGCCCCAGCTGCGCCTGCCTGGGCTGGGGCACGGGATCCGGCCGGCCGACCCGGCCTTCGGCGCCCGGCCGCTGCCGGTCACCAGGGTGAGCGGGCACGACCGGTACCTGAGCCCGGACGCGGCCACCCTCGACGCGGTGGCGTCGGTGGTGCTCACCGGCACCGCCGACGCCACGACGGCGGACGGGGCGGCCCGGTGAGCCGGGACCGCGCGGTCGACGCGCTGCGGGCGTACGCCGTGGGTGGGGTGGTGCTCGGGCACTGGCTGGTCACCGGGCTGGTGCTCGCCCCGGACGGCACGCTGACCCAGGCCAGCCCGCTGACCGCGATGCCGTCCCTGGCGCCGGCCAGTTGGCTGTTGCAGACGCTGGGCCTGTTCTTCTTCGCCGCCGGGTACGCCTCGGCCCGCTCGGCCGCCCGGCAGCCCAGCGGGCGCGCCTGGCTCGCTCGCCGGCTGCGCCGGTTGGTGCTGCCGGCCGTGGCGCTGCTCGGCATCGGGGCGGCGGTGCTGCTGGCCGCCACCGTGCTGGGCACCCCGGACGGCACGCTGTCGGTGGCGCTGACGCTGGCGGTCAGTCCACTGTGGTTCCTGCTGCCGCTGCTCGTCCTGGTGGCGCTGACCGCGCCGCTGCGCGCCGCCGTACGCCGGTGGGGTGCGCTGCGCTGCGCCGCCCCGGCGGTGGCCGTGGTGGCCGTGGCCGACCTGACCGGCCGGCTGTACCCCGCCGTTCCCGGGCGGCTGCCGGTCGCCGTGCTGGCCGCGTGGGCGGTGCCCTACCTGCTGGGGCTGGCGCACGCCGACGGCCGGCTCACCGGCCGGCGGGCCGCACTGGGGCTGGCCGGCGCCGGGGCCGCCGGGCTGGCCGGCCTGATCGCGCTCGGCTACCCGGTCAGCGCGGTGGGGGTGCCCGGCGCGGCGGTGTCCAACCTGCACCCGCCGTCGCTGTTCGCGGTGGCGCTGGCGGTGACCCAGGTGGGGGTGGGGCTGGCGGTCCGGCCGGCGCTGGCCCGGCTGACCCGGCGGCCGTGGGCCGGGTGGGCGGTGGGCCTGGTCAACCGGCACGCGGTGCGGGTCTACCTCTGGCACCAGCCGGTGCTGGTCGGGGTCACGGTGCTGGCCGCCCGCGCCGGCGCCGACCTGCCGGGGCTGCACACCGCGCCGGACGGTCCCGGCTGGCTGGTGGCCCGGCTCTGCTGGTTGCCGGTGCTGGCCGCCGTGCTGCTGGTGCTGGTCCGCGGCCGCAGGGCCGGCGGCACGGCGTCCGCCCGGCCGGCCGGACACCCACCGATGGACGGCGTCGCGCGCCCGGTCGGCTGAGTGCGGGGGCCCGCATCGGCGGGTGTACGATGATCCGCGTTTGCGGGCCGTCGTGCGGCCCGCGTTCCGGGCCCCGCCGACCGCAGGAGGTGATCGCTGTGCGAGATAGCGATCCTCCCAGTCGTGGCCGGGCCGAACGTCCGCTCCGCTGAGCCACGACTCAGCAGGTGAGCTGACCCGATCCCGCTCCCCGCACCGCCCGCTCTCCGGCCACCCGCCGGGGCGGCCGTGCAGCGCCGCCCGCCGGGCCGGCGCTCCGGGAGCCGCCCGGTCACGACTTCGTGTGTGCGTCCTGATCCACCCGCACGGTCCGCGCCCCCGCCCGCCGGGCCGTCCAGCCGCCACCCGGAGCTGACCATGAGCCGCTACCTCGCCCCGCTGGGCTTCACCCTCGCCGCCGTCTGGGTCGCCGTCGTCTTCGTCCTGGCCGGCGCGGGTCACTGACCCGCACCGGCCGGCCGGTCGGCGCGCCCCCGATCACGACGGGCGGGCGCGCCGCCGGTCACAGCATCCGGGAGGACCAGAGCAGGCTCAGCGCCCCCGCGCAGAGGGCGAGCAGCAGGGCCACCCCGGCGTACCACTGGGTGATCTCCCGGGGCTGGGTACGGAACCCGATCGAGCTGCCCATGTCCTGGTAGACCTGCTTCAGTTCGCTCACCGAGGCCGCCTCGTAGAAGTAGCCCTCGGTGGTCTCCGCCAGCTCGGCCAGGGCCAGCCGGTCCACCGGCACCCGCTGGAGCTGACCGCCGATGTCCACCTGACCGGCGTCGGTGCCGAAGGCGATGGTGGAGACCGGCACGTTGGCCGCCTGCGCAGCGGCCGCCGCCTCCTCCACCGACCGGCCCGAGGTGCGGAACCCGTCCGAGAGCAGCACGATGCGCGCCGGCGGGATCCCGGCGGCACCGTCGGCGGGCACCGAGCGGATCGCCTCCAGGCAGGTGAAGACCGCCTCCCCGGTCGCGGTCGCCTCGGCCAGCACCAGCCCGTCGATCGCGCTGGTCACCGCCTCCCGGTCCTTGGTCGGCGGGACCAGCACGTTGGCCGCCTTGGCGAAGGAGACCAGCCCCAGGTTGTAGGTCTCGGGCAGCTCACCGACGAACTGCTTGGCCGCCTCCTGGGCCGCCTCCAGCCGGTTCGGCGCCACGTCGTCGGCCTGCATGGACAGCGACACGTCGATGGCGAGCATGACCGTCGCCCGTTCCAACGGCTGCTTGGTGTCCACCGCCGGCCGGGCCAGCGCGGTGGCCAGCACCAGCAGGCAGAGCAGGAACGCGGTGGCCGGCACGTGCCGCCGCCAGCCCAGCCCCTTCGGGGCGAGGGTACGCAGCAGGTCGACGTTGGTGAACCGGACGGCGTACGCCCGGCGGTGCAGCTGCCGCCAGACGTAGAACGCGGCCAGGGCGAGCACCGGCAGCACGGCCAGCAGCCACCACGGTTGCAGAAAACGGATCATCGTGTCGTCCCCCGGGTGCGGGCGTGCCGCTGCGCGGCCACGAAGCGCACCATGTCCAGCAGCCAGTCTCGGTCCGTACGCAGTCGCAGGTGGGCGGCGCCGGCGGAGCGCAGCGCGGCGGAGATCTCCGCGCGCTGGGCGGCCGCCGCCGCCGCGTAACGGTGCCGCAGCGCCGGGTCGGCGGTCTGCACCTCGTGCAGCTCGCCGGTCTCCGGGTCGACCACCGGCAGCACCCCGACGTCGGGCAGCTCCAGTTCCCGCGGGTCGACCACCTCGACGGCCAGCACGTCGTGCCGGACCCGCAGCTTGCGCAGCGGGCGGACCCACTGGGCCGGCGGGGCGAGGAAGTCGGAGACCACCACCGCGACGCCCCTCCGCCGGGGCGGCCGGTTCAGCATGTCGACCAACCGGCCCAGGTCACCGCGACCCGGGCGGATCTCGGTGCCGGCGATCGCCCGCAGCAGGCCCTGCGCCTCCTTGCGCCCCGACCGGGCGGGCAGCCGGGTGTAGACCCCGGGACCGGCGACCGGCGAAGCTGCCCGCCACCGGCCGGTCGGCGCCGCGGCGCCGCCGCCGCTGCCGATCACCGCGCCGATCCGGTTGCCGCCGCGCACGGTGAGGTGGGCGATCGCCGCCGCGGCGGCCACCACCACGTCGCGCTTTAGCCACTGCCCGGTGCCGAAGTCCAGGCTCGCCGACAGGTCCACCGCCAGCCAGGTCTCCAGCTCCCGGTCGGCCACCGTACGCCGCACGTGCGGCGTCGTCGTCCGCGCGGTGACCGGCCAGTCCATCCGGCGTACGTCGTCGCCGGGGCGGTACTCGCGGGACTCCCCCGCCTCGCTGCCGGGCCCGGGCAGCAGTCCGGCGTAGTCGCCCTGGAGCAGGCCGTCGAGCTTGCGGGTGACCAGCAGTTGGAGCCGGGACAGCACGGCCTCGCTGCGGTCGGCGGGGGCGCCGAGGGGTCGACGGGTGGGTGAGGTCACGGCCGCTGCCCGGGCCAGCCGGCACCCGGCGGGGCGACGGCCGGCGTCGGCGTGGCCTGCTGCCGGGGCGCGACCGAGGGCAGCGGGATGGTGGACAACACCCGGTGCACCACGTGGTCGGCGGGCACGTCGTCGGCGAGCGCGTCGTAGCTGAGCACCAGCCGGTGGCGCAGGATGTCCGGCGCGATGTCCTGCACGTCCTGCGGCAGCGCGTAGTCCCGGCCGCGCAGCAGGGCCAGCGCCCGAGTGGCCCGGACCAGGCCGAGCGAGGCGCGCGGGCTGGCGCCGTACTGGATGAGGTGGGCCACGTCCGGCATGCCGTGCTCGGCCGGGCTCCGGGTGGCCAGCACCAGCCGGACCGCGTAGTCGACCAGGGCGTTGTGCACGAAGACCTGGTCGGCCTTGCGTTGCAGGGCGATCAGATCCGGGGTGCTGAACACCGGGGTGGGCTCCGGCGCGGCGACGCCCATCCGGTAGACGATCTCCCGCTCCTCCGCGTCGGTCGGGTAGCCGACCACGATCTTCATGAGGAAGCGGTCCCGCTGCGCCTCGGGCAGTGGGTAGACGCCCTCCTGCTCGATCGGGTTCTGGGTGGCCATCACCAGGAACGGGTCCGGCACCCGGTGGGACTCGCCGCCGATGGAGACCTGCCGCTCGCTCATCACCTCCAGCAGCGCCGACTGCACCTTGGCCGGCGCCCGGTTGATCTCGTCGGCGAGCAGGAAGTTCACGAAGACCGGCCCCAGCTCGACGTCGAACTTCTCGCTCGACTGCCGGTAGATACGGGTGCCCATGATGTCGGCCGGCACCAGGTCAGGGGTGAACTGCACCCGGGCGAAGGAGCCGCCGACCACCTTGGCGAGCGTCTCCACGGCGAGCGTCTTGGCCACGCCGGGCACCCCCTCCAGCAGGCAGTGGCCGCGGGCGAGCAGCGCCACGAACATCCGCTCCACCATCCGGTCCTGCCCGACGATCACCCGTTTGATCTCGAACAACGCCCGCTCGAGCAGCGTCGCGTCCTCGGCCGGCGTGGTCGCCGGCGCGGTGGTCTCCGGGCCCGCCCCGTTCGGGGTCGGGACGTCGGGCGTGGTCGGCTGGGCCACCGGTCCTCCACAGCATGGTCGGTCGTCGCGGGGTGGTGCGTATCAAGACTCGCATGCCCGGCTGAGAGCCGAGGTGGGGAGAAGGCGATTTTCGCCGCGCCGTCCCCGGACGTCGAATCGCCGATCACGGGCTTACCGGGACCGCCCCGGCGCGTGTACGATTCACCCCGTCGCCGGGCGGCTCCCCCCGTGGCCGCCCGGCGCTCAATCTTCCGTCCCCGCCTAGACTGGCCGGGATGAGCATCCCCTCCCCGTCCGGCGATGCCGCCGACCCGGAGCTGATCTGCTCGGCGCGCGGGTGCCGGGCACCGGCGCGGTGGGCCCTGCGGTGGCGCAATCCCCGACTGCACGACGCCGAGCGGCGCAAGACCTGGCTGGCCTGCGCCGAGCACCGGGCCACCCTCGGCGATTTTCTCGACGCCCGGGGCTTCCTGCGGGAGGTCGTACCGGTGTCCGGATCGCCTACGCTCGACGTGTGAGCGCGCACGACGGATGTCCACGGTGAGCGGTGACGAGCAGAACGGCCCGGCGCCGGCCGAGCCCACCGCAGCGCCGGCCGGTCCGACCGCACCGCCCGGCCCGGCGGCCGGTCCCCTCGAACCCTGGCCGGCCACCGTCCGCTGGCAGCCCATCTCGACGGACCTGATCTGGGTGGAGCTGCTCCGGCTGGCCACGGTCGTCGGGGTGGTCCTGCTCGGGCTCGGCATCGGCTGGGCGCTCAGCGGCCACTGGCTGTTCGGCGCGGCGCTCGGGGCGGTGCTGCTGCTCACCGCGTTGCGCGTGGTGGCCATCGTCCGGGCGGTACGGGCCTGGGGTTACGCGGAGCGGGAGGACGACCTGCTGGTCCGGCACGGGCTGCTGGTCCGGCGGCTGTCGATCGTGCCGTACTCGCGGATGCAGTTCGTCGACGTCAGCGCCGGTCCGTTGGAGCGGGCGTTCGACCTGGCCACCGTGCAGCTGCACACCGCCGCGGCGGCAAGCGACGCCCGGGTGCCGGGGCTGCGTCCGGCCGAGGCGTCGCGGCTGCGTGACCGGCTCACCGCGCTCGGCGAGGACCGGGCGGAGGGCCTGTGAGCGACCCGGTCGGCGGCGGCCCGGACCAACCCGGCCCGGCCCTGCCGCGGTACGGCGCCGAGCCGGTCCCACCCGGGCCGCCGCTGCCCGGCACCCGTCCCGCCACCCCGCCGGCGGACCTCCCGCCACCCGGCGCGTCTCCCCCTGGCGCGGTGCCACCGGCCGGCGCCGCTCCCCCGCCGGGCGGGATGCCGCCGCCGGGCGCGGTGGAGCCGCGGCAACGGCTGCACCCGCTGAGCCCGGCGCTGCACGGCGCCAAGTCGCTGGTGGTGGTGATCGCCGGCCTGTCCTGGTCGACGCTGTCCCGGGTCGGCTTCGGCTGGTTCGCCGCGATGGTGGTGGTGATCGCCCTCGGCGCCACCGTGCTGTCCGTGGTGAGCTGGTACAACACCGGCTACCACGTGGTCGGCCGCGAGCTGCGGGTGTACGAGGGGCTGCTCTGGCGGCGCACCCGGGCCATCCCGCTGGAGCGGCTCCAGGCCGTCGAGGTGGTCCGCCCACTGCTCGCCCAGCTCACCGGCCTGGCCGAGCTGCGGCTGGAGGTGGTCGGCGGGGGCAAGACCGAGGCTCCGCTGGCGTACCTGAGCGTGGCCGACGCCGCCGCGCTGCGCGGCCGGCTGCTGGCCCTCGCCGGCCGGGTCACCCCCGGGGCGGCCGGGCCGGCCCCGGGCCTGACGACCCCGGCGGCGGCCCCCGTCCCGGACGCGGCCGTCCCGCCCGGCCGGCCGCTGCACGCGGTGCGCAACGAGGACCTGCTGGTCAGCCAGTTGCTCACCCCGCAGGCGTTCTTCCTGCCGTTCGGCCTGGCCTTCGTGGTGGTGCAGTTCCTCTCCGCGGGGTCCTGGTCGTTCATCGCGGTGGCGAGCACGCTCACCGCGATGGCCGGCGTGCTCCTGCAACCGATCCGCCGAGTGCTCGACGACTGGAACTTCCGGCTGGCCCTGGACGAGGGCACGCTGCGGGTACGCAACGGCCTGTTGGAGACCCGCGCCCAGACGGTGCCGCTGCACCGGGTGCAGACGGTCGGGGTGACCTGGCCGCTGCTGTGGCGGGTCAAGGGTTGGCTGCGGCTGCGATTGGAGGTGGCCGGCTACTCCGCCGGTGAGGCCGACGAGCGCAACCGGCCGGACCGGCTGCTCCCGGTCGGTGACCTGGCGACCGGCGAGGCGATCGTCGCCGAGGTGCTGCCCGGGGTGCGGATCGGCGCCCTGCCGCTGAGCCCGCCGCCGGCCCGGGCCCGCTGGCTCAACCCGCTCAGCCGCGGCGTGCTCGGCGCCGGCCTGCACGAGCGGGTCTTCGCGGTCCGCTCCGGCCTGCTCACCCGGCAGGTGGCGATCGTGCCGTACGCCCGGATCCAGAGCGTGCGGGTGGTGCAGGGGCCGCTCCAGCGGTGGTTGCGGCTGGCCTCCGTGCACGCCGACACCGCCGGCGGCGCGGGAGCCGCGGCCCGGGACCGCGACCTGGCCGAGGCGTGGGCGCTGGCGGCGGAGCTGACGGCCCGCGCGCACACCGCCCGCCGCGCCGGCTGAGCGATCCGGCGCGCCGGGGAGTCGTCACCGACCCCGGCCTGGCCGCGCCGGCCGGCGCCGGCGGTCAGCGGGTCGCGGGCACCGCCGGTGGCTCGGCGGCGGCCGGCGGGTCGCTCGGCCCGGGGTCGCGCTCCGGCACGGCGCGGCCGGCCTTCCGGGCCGCCCACCAGCGCTCGGCCAGGCCGACCACCAGGAAGGTCATCCCCACGTACGCCCAGCCGACCAGCACGTCGATGACGTAGTGCTCGCCGCAGTAGACCAGGGTGAAGGTCATCGCCAGCGGGTAGGCCAGCAGCAGCGGCCACCAGCGTCGCCGGGTCTGCCGCAGGAAGAACAGCACCACGAAGAGCGCGAACGCGGTGTGCAGCGACGGCATCGCGGCGACCGGGTTCGAGGCGATCTGGCCGGCGTTGAGCAGGTTGCCGGCGCCGTGCATGCCGAACGCCTTCCAGCCCCGGGTGGAGATCCGGGCGACCTCCTCCAGCAGCCCGTTCTGCGCCGCCCACCAGGGCGGGGCGGCCGGGTAGAGGAAGTAGGTGACCAGGCCGGTGGCGCAGAGGAAGCCCCAGCGCCGCATGAAGGCCGCCCAGCGCCCCCGGTCGCGCAGCCAGAGCACCGCGGCGGCGGCCAGCGCCACCACGAAGTGCGAGAAGTAGACCCAGCTGGCCGCCACGTCCCACCACTGCACCGCGGGCCGGTAGAGGTGCTCCTGGAGCCAGACCGTGGGCACCTCGCCCCCGGTGGCCCAACCGAACATGAACCGGTCGGCGACGATCAGCTCGTACGCGTGCGGGGTGGCGCCGTTGTCGGCGAAGCCGCGGGAGAGGTTGTAGACCGCAAGCAGCAGCACCACCGGCACCCAGTCCCGGGCGAAGCGCAGGTGGCTGCGCCACGGTCGGGTGGAGTTCCAGGCGATGGTGGCCGCCCAGATCCACAGGAACGCGTACGCCGGGTCGGTGGGCAGCCCGATGGCGAGCCAGCCGGCGACGAAGGCCACCCCCCAGCCGGTCATCGCGACCACGCGGCGACGCCCGCCGTCGGGCGACGCGGGCGGGTCGGTCGGGGCGGGGGGCTGGGGGTCAGTCACGACGGCCATCGCGGTCAAGGTTAACGGCGGGTCCGGCATCGACCGACGCGGACCGCCCGGGGCGGGTTCAGCGGCGCGGGGCGGTGCGGCGCTGGTGGGCGGCGCGCGCCTTGGCCCGGTTGCCGCAGATCTCCATCGAGCACCAGGTGCGCCGCCGGTTGCGGGAGTGGTCGTAGTAGGCCCACCGGCAGCTCGGTTCCCGGCACGCCTTGAGTCGGCTCCAGGTGCCGAGCGCCACCGCCTCGGCGACCACGGCGAGCAGCCCGGCCAGCGCGGCGTCGACGGGCGCCCGGGCCGCGGGCACCAGCCGGGGCGGGTCGAGGGTGACGTCGAGCACCAACGGCAGGTCGCGGGCCAGGGCGGCCAGCCCGGTCCGGGCGGCCGGGTCGAGGCCGTCCGGTCGAGGGCTGGGCACCGGCTCGGCGTTGTTGCCGGCGATCAACGCCCGGATCCCCTCGCGGACCGCCCGGGCCCGGTCGAGCTGCGCCGCGGTGGCCGTGCTGCCGGCCGGCACCAGGCCGCGGGCGTGCAGCCACTCGACGAGCCGCGCCGGCGTGTCGAGATCGTCCCGGTCCTCGTTCCGGGTGTTGACGAACGCCTCGATCCGGTCGAGCGGGGCGGGCGCCGCGTCGCCGTCCGGCGGGGCGTCGGGGACGGCGTCGGGTGCCATGGAGCAATCCTAACCGGCCATTGACCGTAGCCGGTTACCTAACTAACGTACGGCCTACGTTGGTTAGAAGAAGGGACCCAACCGTGAGCATCCGCATCGGCAACGTCGGCATCGACACGAACGACCTGCCCCGCGCCACCGCGTTCTGGCAGGCGGTGACCGGCTACCAGCTCGCCTCCTCGGACGCGAGCGGCAACTACCTGGAGGATCCGGCCAAGGCCGGGGTCGGCCTGTGGGTGCAGCTGGTCCCCGAGCCGGCGACCGGCAAAAACCGGCTCCACCTGGACCTCTTCGCCGCCGACCGGGCCGCCGAGGTGGCCCGGATCCGCGGGCTCGGCGCCACCGAGGTGCGCGCGTTCGACGGCTGGACCGTGCTGGCCGACCCGGACGGCAACCAGTTCTGCGTGGTCGCCGCGTAGCCGGCCGGCCCGGCCCGGGAGACGGACGCACCAGCGCCCGCTCGTCTAGGCTTTGTCCATGCAGGAACAGCCGGAGCACGCCGTCACGCCGGGGCTGACCGCCCGGGTGGAGTTGACCGTCACCGACGCCGACACCGCCCACGCGGTCGGCTCCGGGGACGTGCCGGTGCTCGGCACGCCCCGGGTGCTCGCGCTGGCCGAGGCGGCCACGGTGGCCGCCACGGCGACCCGGATCCAGCCCGGGTCGACCACCGTCGGGGTGCGGGTCGAGCTGGAGCACCTGGCCGCGACGCCGGTCGGCCGTACGGTGGTGGCCCAGGCCCGACTGGCCAAGGTCGACGGTCGCCGGCTGCTGTTCGAGGTCAGCGTCACCGACGGCGGCGAGCCGGTGGCCGAGGGTCGGGTGGAGCGGGTGCTGGTCGACCGGCAGCGCTTCGTGGAACGCGCGTCCCGGGCGTCATGACCGGCCGGTTCGTCGAGATCGCCGACGGGGTGCACGTCTACCGCGAGCCACTGCTGCGGGTGAACGTCACGCTGGTCGTCGGCGACGGCGCCGCCCTGCTGGTGGACACGCTCTCCACCGCCGGGCAGGCGGCCGAGCTGGCCGCCGCGGCCCGGGCTGTCACCCCGCACCCGTGGACGGTGGTGAACACCCACCACCACTTCGACCACTGCTTCGGCAACGCCACGCTCGCCGCCGACCCGCCCCGCCCGGTGTACGCGCACGCGCTGGCCGCCGAGGCGCTGCGCGAGCGTCCGGACCGGCTGCGCCGGGAGGCGTACGAGGAGATCCGCGACGAGCACCCGGCGCTCGCCGAGGAGCTGGTCGACGCGGCACTGCTCGCGCCCACGCACACCGTGCACACCGAGGCCACCCTCGACGTGGGCGGGCGAGAGGTGGTGCTGCGCCATCCAGGTCGCGGCCACACCGACGCCGACCTGCTGGTGCACCTGCCCGACGCCGACGTGCTGGTCGCCGGCGACCTGGTCGAGCAGAGCGGCCCGCCGGCGTTCGAGGACTCGTACCCGTTGCAGTGGCCGGACGCGGTCGCCGAGCTGCTCCGGCTGACCACCCCGTCGACCGTGGTGGTTCCCGGGCACGGCGATCCGGTCGACACCGAGTTCGTCCGCGCCCAGCATGCCCAGCTGGTCGAACTGGCGTGGCTGATCCGGGCCGGGCACACCGGCGGCGCGCCGCCCGAGCGGGTGGCCGCCGAGGCACCGTTCGGCGCCCGCCCGGCGCTGGCCGCCGCCCGCCGCGGCTACGCCGAACTTGACGGCACCAGCTGACCCGTCACCGGAATCGCCCCGCCGACCGGTGGCTGGCCGGGTCAGCCGGTGAAGCGGCGGATCACCTCCGCGCGGGTCGGCATCGCGGTGGCCCCGCCGGCCGACTCGCAGACCAGCCCGGCGACGCGCAGCGCGAACGCCACCCGCTCGTGCCAGCCGGCCGGCTCGACCGGCTCCCCGTCGACCAGCAGGTCGGCGACGAGCGCCGCCATCACCGAGTCGCCGGCGCCGGTGGCGTCCACCGCGCGAACCTTGGGCGCGGGCACGCGTACCGGGTCGGCACCGGCGGCGGCGACCACCGCGCCGGCCGCGCCGAGCGTGACCACGGCGGTGGCCGCGCCCAGTTCCCGCAGGTAGGCCGCCACCCCCTCGACCGGCTCGCCGGGATAGAGCAGCGCGGCGTCGGCGGTGCTGAGCTTGACCAGGTGGGCCCCGGCGGCGAACTCGGCCACCACCTCGCGCAGCCCGGCCAGCGCGGCCGGGCCGTCCAGCAGCCGGGGCCGCACGTTCGGGTCGAAGACCCGCAGCCCGGTGGCGAGCGACCAGGCCCGGCGGGCGGCGGCCAGCACCGCCGGCTGGAGCAACACGATCGAGCCGCAGTAGAGCACGTCGGCCCCGGCGACCAGGTCCGCGTCCAGGTCGTCGGCGGTGAGCAGCCCGTACGAGGGCGGCTCGCCGTAGAAGCGGAAGTCGGGTTCGGGCCCGGCGAAGGTGGCCACCGCCAGCGCGGTCGGGGCGGGCACGGTGACCGCGCCGGCCAGGCCGACCCCGACGTCGGCGAGGAAGGCGCGGATCCGGCCGGCCAGCACGTCGTCGCCGAGCGACCCGACGAACTGCACCTCGCCGCCGAGCCGGGCCACGCCGACCGCGACGTTCAGCGGCCCGCCGCCGATCGCCTGCCGGTAGACCGGCTCCCCGTCGCGCTCGGCGTCGAGCAGGTCGACCAGTGCCTCGCCGAGCACCACCGCGTATCCCATCACGGTCCTTCCGTCGTTACCGGTCGCGCCGTCCGCCGGGAACCGTCCGCACCCGTCGACGCTCCTGGGGAGATCTTGTCGCACCAGGCTGGCACAGTGCGCGGCATGACGACCGCAGAAGACACGGTATTGGCGTACTGGGACGCGTGCGAGGCGCGGGACTGGCCGCGGGTCGCTGCGCTGGTCGCCGACGAGGTGGTCTACCACCTGCCGCAGACCCGGGAACGGATCCGCGGCCGGTCCGCCTTCCTCCGGTTCAACCAGGAATACCCGGGCGACTGGCACGTCACGGTGACCCGGGTGGCCGGCGCCGGCCCGCGGGCGGCCACCTGGATCACCTGCACGGTCGACGGCGCCGACCAGCCCGCGGTGAGCTTCTTCGACCTGGACGACGCCGGCCGGATCGCCGGCATCACCGAGTTCTGGCCGGAGCCCTACGAGCCGCCGGCCGGCCGGGAGCACCTGGTCGAGCGGTACGCCCCCGCCACGCCGGGCTGACGGTCGCGCCGGGCCGTCTGACACATCGAGAGACGGCTATTGCGTCCGGCTCCGGCACGTGGTGGGATGACGCTTGCCGGGCGGCGCGTGGGCTGCGCGCCGACGGCTGCCGGGTTCTTTCCGCGAGGGCACCGGCCCGCAGTGCGGGCCGTCGCGGCGCGCGTCCCGCCGGGGTCGTCGCCGCGATCGTCGTATCCGCTCGTCGCCGTGGGGCCGCCAACCCCACGCGCTTCCGGCGGGGCGGCTCGGGCGGCACGCCCCGCGAGTCAGGAGAACCCGTGTCCCACCGTTCCCGTACGGCCGCGTTGCTCACCGCGGCCGCGACCCTCCTCGTGGGGGCCGTCGCGCTGGTCAGCGGCCCCGATCCGGCGGCCGCGCACGGCGCCGCGATGACCCCGGGCAGCCGGACGTTCCTGTGCTGGAAGGACGGGCTCACCGCCACCGGTGAGATCCGGCCGAACAACCCCGCCTGCTCCGCCGCGGTCGCGCAGAGCGGCGCCAACTCGCTCTACAACTGGTTCAGCGTGCTCCGCTCCGACGCGGGCGGCCGCACCGTCGGCTTCATCCCGGACGGGCAGCTGTGCAGCGGTGGCAACACCGGTTTCCGCGGCTACGACCTGGCCCGTACGGACTGGCCGCTGACCCACCTGACCGCCGGGGCGCGGATGGAGTTCCGGTACAGCAACTGGGCCCACCACCCGGGCACGTTCTACTTCTACGTGACCAAGGACAGCTGGAGCCCGACCCGGCCGTTGGCCTGGAGCGACCTGGAGGAGCAGCCGTTCCTCACGGTGACCAACCCGCCGCAGCGCGGCGCGGTCGGCACCAACGACGGGCACTACTACTTCAGCGGCAACCTGCCGACCGGCAAGAGCGGGCGGCACATCATCTACTCGCGCTGGGTCCGCTCGGACAGCCAGGAGAACTTCTTCGGCTGCTCGGACGTTACCTTCGACGGCGGCAACGGTGAGGTCACCGGGGTCGGCCCGGGCGGCACGCTGCCGCCGGACCCGACCACCCCGCCGCCGGACCCGACCACTCCCCCGCCGGACCCGACCACGCCGCCGCCCACCGGCGACTGCATGGCGGTCTACAAGGTGGTCAACTCCTGGCAGGGCGGATTCCAGGGCGAGGTCATGATCATGAACCACACCAACGCGACCTGGTCCGGATGGACGGCCACCTGGACCTGGCCCAGCGGCCAGTCGATCAGTCAGATCTGGAACGCGTCGCACGCCACGTCCGGGACGTCGGTGACGGCGAGCAACGTCTCCTGGAACGGCACGATCGCCCCCGAGGGCACCACGACCTTCGGCTTCCTGGCCAACACCACCGGTACCAACACCCTGCCCACCGTCACCTGCACCGGCCGCTGACCCCCTTCCCCACCCCGAAATGATCAAGAGGTTTGCGTCGTCCGGATCCGTTCCGGCGACGCAAACCTCTTGATCCACGTTGGGGCTCCGGCCCGCCCCGGCCGGGTGAGTGGGTGGGTCAGCGGACCATGGAGCCGACGACGGGCTTGGTGAGCAGGGCGGACTGGTTGCGCTGGATGCCCGGGTCGAGGGTCTTGGCGACGAAGATGGCGTGCCAGACGCAGAAGATCAGCACCGTCCACACCTTGCGGGAGTGGTCCGCCTCCTCGCGCTTGTGCTCCTCGAGCAGCCGCAGCGCGTACGACAGGTCGAGCAGGTCGCCGGCGCCGGAGGTGGCCAGCACGTGCCGGGCCCACTCGTACATCTCGCCGCGCAGCCAGACCCGGGTCGGGGTCGGGAAGCCGAGCTTCTTGCGGTTGACGATGGCCGGCGGCACGACGCCCTGCAGCGCCTGGCGCATGGCGTACTTGGTGGCGTCGGAGCGCGGCGGCAGCTTGAGGTCGACCGGGATCTTGGCCGCCACGTCGAAGACCTCCCGGTCCAGGAAGGGCACCCGGACCTCCAGCGAGTGGGCCATCGAGATCCGGTCGGCCTTGACCAGGATGTCGCCGCGCAGCCAGGTGTAGAGGTCGACGTACTGCATCTTGGTGACGTCGTCCAGCTCGGTGCACTCGGCGTAGATCGGCGCGGTGACGTCGGTGTAGCGCACCGAGGGGTCGTAGCGGCGCAGCAGGTGCTGCTTCTCCTCCTCGGTGAACATCCGGGCGTTGCCGTAGTAGCGCTGCTCGATCGGGGTGGTGCCGCGCTCCAGGAAGCTCTTGCCCTTGACCCCCTGCGGGATCGCCTTGGAGACCGCCCGCAGCCCCTTCTGCACGCCGCCCGGCAGGCCGTTGACGCTGCTCAGCGAGAGCGGTTCGCGGTAGATCGTGTAGCCGCCGAAGAACTCGTCGGCGCCCTCACCGGAGAGCACCACCGTGACGTGCTCGGCGGCCTTCTTCGCCACGAAGTAGAGCGGCACCAGCGCCGGATCGGCGACCGGGTCGTCCAGGTGCCAGACGATCTTCGGCAGCGCCTCGATCATGTCCTGCGGCCCGATCTTGGTCGGGATGGTGGTCACATCGAGGTGGCGGGCCGAGTCCTGGGCCACGTCGATCTCGGAGTAGCCGGGCACGTCGTAGCCGACGGTGAAGGTGAGGATGTTCGGGTTGAACTCGCGGGCCAGCGCCACCACGGCGGTGGAGTCGATGCCGCTGGACAGGAACGAGCCGACCGGCACGTCCGAGCGCATGTGCATCCGGACGCTCTCCCGCAGCGTCTCCCGGATCTCGTGGTAGAGCTTCTGCTCGTCGTCGACCGGCGCGGGCCGGAACACCGGCCGGTACCACCGGCGTACGTCGATCCGCCCGCCCGGGGTCCAGGTCAGGTACTCCCCGGAGCCGATCCGGTTGATCCCCTTGTGCAGGGTGCCCGGCTCCGGGACGTACTGCAGGGTCAGGTAGTGGCTGAGGTTGGCGGTGTCGATACCGGCGTCACCCGAGTAGTTGGAGTGCGCGAACGGCAGCAGCGCCTTCTTCTCCGAGGCGAGGTAGAGCCCGTCCGCGGTCTCCAGGTAGTGCAGCGGCTTGATGCCGAAGTAGTCGCGGGCACCGAACGCCCGCCGCTCCTGCCGGTCCCAGATGACGAAGGCGAACATGCCGCGCAGGCGGGTGAGCACCTGCTCACCCCAGTAGTGGTAGCCGGCGACGATCACCTCGCCGTCGCCGTTGGTGGCGAACTGGGCGCCGTAGTCGCGGATCAGCTCCTCGCGCAGCTCGATGTAGTTGTAGATCTCGCCGTTGAAGGTGAGCAGGTAGCGCCCGCCGGCGTAGGGCAGCGGCTCGTGGCTGAGCGCCACGTCGATGATCGCCAGCCGCTTGTGGGCGAACACGCCGTCCGCGTAGCGACCGGAAGCGTCGCCGACCACCTCGACACCGGTCTCGTCCGGCCCGCGGTGGTGCAGGCATTCCAACGCTCCGGCGATGTTGTCGCGGTGGGCCGCGGCGTCACCGCGCGCGCTGAAGAAGGCCAGGAGTCCGCACATGGGGGTCATCTTTTCACGGCACCGGAGCGGACGTCGCGGCACCGTTGGCTCTCGTCGGGGCCCGGCCGGCGGCGGCGTCCGACACCAGCGTCCCGGCGGGACGTGCGGCATCCTCGGGTAACGGGCCGCCCGGGACCGCGCCCCGTACCGGACCCGCCCGCGGCCGGCCCGGCAGGACGGGCTCCGGTGGGCCACCGCCGGCTCCCTGCGCCGCCGGTCGCGCGGTACCGTCGGGACCAGCAACGAGGAGGGAGCGAGCATGACCGAGGAACGCACCGGTGGCAAGCCGACGGACGGCACCGAATCGCACGACCCGGACTTTCCGGAGGCGTTCCTGTCGTTCATGCGGCAGGGCTGGCGGGACACCACGCTGCCGGTCGGCCCCCGGCCGGAGGTGCCGAACTACGCCAAGCGCCGGGCCGCGCTCTCCGCGGCCTTCCCGGGCGAAACGCTGATCATCCCCACCGGCGGTGAGAAGGTACGCGCCAACGACACCGACCACCCGTTCCGGCCGGGCAGCGACTTCGCCTACCTGACCGGCGACCACGACCCGGACAGCGTGCTGATGCTGCGGCCGAACGGCTCGGGGCACGAGGCGACGCTGTACATGCGGCCCCGGTCGTCCCGGCAGACCGACGAGTTCTTCCGCAGCCGGCACGGCGAGCTGTGGGTCGGCCGGCGGCACACCCTGGCCGAGAAGTCGACCGAGCTGGGCCTGCCGACCGCCGACCTGACCGAGCTGGAGGCCGCGCTGGCCGACATGGCGCCGGGGCGTACCCGGGTGCTGCGCGGTTTCGACGCCCGGGTGGATGCGGCCGTGCGCCCGTACGACGGGCCGCGCGCCGAGGGCCAGCCGGCCCGCGACCGGGAGCTGGCGATCGCCATCTCGGAGCTCAAGTTGGTCAAGGACGAGTGGGAGATCGCCCAGCTCCAGGACGCCATCGACGCCACCGTCCGGGGCTTCGAGGACGTGGCCCGGGTGCTGCCGGCCGACCGGAGCGTCTCCGAGCGGCTGCTGGAGGGCGTCTTCGCGCTGCGGGCCCGGCACGACGGGAACGAGGTCGGCTACAACTCGATCGTCGGCGGCGGCGAGCACGCCACGATCCTGCACTGGGTGCACAACAACGGCGCCACCCGTCCGGGTGAGCTGCTGCTGATGGACATGGGCGTGGAGAACCGCAACCTCTACACCGCCGACGTGACCCGCGTGCTGCCGGTCAACGGCCGGTTCACCGCGTTGCAGCGGCAGGTCTACGACATCGTGCACGCCTCGCAGCAGGCCGGCATCGACTTCATCAAGCCGGGGGTGAAGTTCCGCGACGTGCACCTGACCTGCATGCGGGTGCTCGCCGAGGGCCTGGCCGACCTGGGCCTGCTGCCGGTGAGCGTGGACGAGGCGATGGACGAGAAGTCGACGGTCTACCGCCGCTGGACGCTGCACGGCTTCGGGCACATGCTCGGGATCGACGTGCACGACTGCGCCAACGCCCGCAAGGAGATGTACCGGGACGGCACGCTGGGTGAGGGCTACGTGCTCACCGTCGAGCCGGGGCTCTATTTCCAGCCCGAGGACGAGCTGGTTCCCGAGGAGCTGCGTGGCATCGGCGTGCGGATCGAGGACGACGTCCTGGTCACCGCCACCGGCGCGGTCAACCTCTCCGCCGGGCTGCCGCGCGCGGCGGACGAGGTGGAGACCTGGTTGGCCGAGCAGCGTGAGGCGGGTCCGCGCCTGCCCGTCTGATCCCGCAGGTACGACCACGGCGGGCCCCACCGCCGGCGTCTGCGACGTATCTCGTCGTCAGGACGCCGATGGTGGGGCCCGTCGGCGTCTCTCGCCCTCCCACGCCCTGCCTGCCCAGCGCTACGTCGGGCGTGCCCGATCATCACCGTTGCCCCTCCCCGGTTTCGCCGCGAGCTTTCCGCCACCGGTCGCGGGCCGGTGGCGTCCGTGAGCTTTCCGCCACCGGCCGCGTTCTCCGTACCGGTCATGCCGAGCCGGTCATGGTGTCCCCGCTCCTGCCGTCCGCGTCGGTTATACCCAATGTGGGGTTTCTTCAGATTCGCCCTCATAGTGAAGAACACTCTCATACGGTGTGGTTCAGCAGCTACAACCGATTTGTAGCGAAGGCCGCCTCGCCACGGCGAAGCGACCTTGTCTGGGTACAAGGAGAGGGCAGAGAGCTCTGATGTCCAACTACCTTCGCAATAACAATGACGCGACCGGCGAGAAGACGTCACCGTTCCGCCGGCGCCGGCTCTGGCTCGTCACCGGCGTTGCTGGCCTCACGGGAGCGGTCAGCCTCGCGGGCGTCGCCTACGCCACCACCGGGGTGACCGGCTCGCACCGGCTGACCGACGTCAAGTGGTCGACCTCCCAGCTGGTCAGCGACGACGGCAAGGACAAGGCCAAGGACGAGGCCAAGGACGAGGCCAAGGACGACAAGGGCCGGGACCACAAGGACAAGGACAAGGACGACAAGGGCAGGGACAAGGACGACCGCGATGACGTGCGGGAGGTGGAGTGCGACGACGACGCCCTCGTCGAGGCCCTCGACCTGGCCAACCGTGATGACGGCGGCACCCTGAAGCTGGCCAAGGACTGCACCTACGAGCTCGACCAGCACGACAAGAAGTCCGAGGCGGGCCTGCCGACGATCAAGCAGGAAATCACCATCGAGGGCAACGGCGCGACGATCAAGCGGGAGGCCGAGGAGGGCTTCCGGATCTTCCGCGTCGCCAACGGCGGCGACCTGACCCTCAAGGACGTCGAGGTCCGTAACGGCGCCGCCGGCGAGGACCGCAAGCACGACGACAAGGACAAGCACGACGGCAAGGACAAGCACGACGGCAAGGACAAGCCCAACGGCAAGGACAAGCCCAACGGCAACCAGTCCGGGACCGGCGGCGGTGCTCCTGCCCCGGCGCCCGCCCCGGCCCAGCCGGCGGCCGGGCAGCAGACGGCTGCGCAGCAGGCGGCGCAGGCCAAGCTGGCGGAGGCCCTGAAGGCTGCCGTCCAGAAGGCGGCCGCGCAGCGGGCGGCCGCCCAGGCGCCGTCCGGCAAGGACGGCAAGGACGGCAAGGACGGCAAGGACTGGAACGGCAAGGACGGCAAGGACCGGGACCGCAAGGACGACAAGGAGCACGAGGGCGACGGCGGTGGCCTGCTGGTCGAACGCGGCGGCGAGGCCCACCTGGTGAACACCAAGTTCTTCCTCAACAGCGCCGAGAACAACGGCGGTGCCGTCGCCAACTTCGGCCGGGTCAAGGCCGAGGGCAGCACCTTCGACAACAACCACGCCGGAAAGGACGGCGGCGCCATCTTCAACGCCGGCATCCTCGACGTCAAGGGCTCCCACGACGGCAAGGGCCCCGAGTCGCGCATCACCAACAACACCGCGGGCAAGAACGGCGGCGGCGTCGCCAACGGCCACGGCGACAAGGACAAGGACAAGGACAAGGACAACCACGGCAAGGACAACCACAACAGCGGCGGCCGCCACGACGACCGCGACAAGCGCGACGACGACAAGGCCGGCACGGTCACGATCGAGAAGACCCTGATCGAGGGCAACACCGCCAAGAAGAACGGCGGCGGCCTGTTCAGCAACGACGGCTTCGTCGAGGTCAGCTGGACCTTCATCAAGAACAACACCGCCGGCGAGAACGGCGGCGGCATCGCCGCCGTCGACACGGTCCTGAAGGTCGACAACAGCAAGATCGAGAAGAACAAGGCCCACCAGGACGGCGGCGGCATCTACAACGTCAGCAGCGACGACAAGGACAAGAAGAACCACTGGTCCAACGGCCAGGACAAGGACGAGGAGAAGCGCGCCACGGCCACCGTCACCGACAGCGAGATCCTCGAGAACAGCGCGAACCGCTTCGGTGGCGGCGTCTTCAACGGCAAGCCCTTCGAGGACAAGCACAACGGCGGCAACTGGTCCAACCACAAGGACCGCGACGACCGCGAGGACGACGGGGCCACCCTGGTCCTGCGCGACACCAAGATCAAGGAGAACTTCGCCGGCAAGAACGGCGGCGGCATCTACAACAACGAAGGCAAGGTGACCCTGACCAACACCAAGGTCACCAAGAACAAGGCCGACAACGGCAACGAGAAGGACAACGACCGGGACAACGGTTGGGACAACGGCAAGGACAAGAACCACAAGGGGATCGCCGGCGGCATCTTCAACAACGATGGCAAGGTCAAGCTCGACGACGACTCCACCATCACCGACAACGACCCCACCAACTGCGCCAACACCGTCGAGGACTGCTTCGACTGAGCAACGCGACAGCCGTAACAGCGACGGAAAGGTCGGCCCCCTGCCACCCGAGGTGGCAGGGGGCCGACCCCGTGCGCACTAGCGCTGCACGAACACCGCGACGCTCCGCGCCGGCACGGTGAACGTGCCGGTCGACGCGTCGAACGAGGCGGTCCGCAGCACCGGGTCGGCCGAGGTGCGCAGCACCGGGTGCAGCGTCACGTCCGCCCCGCGCAGCCCGGTCAGCCGCTGCGTCGCCGTCTCCGCGGTGGCGTTGAAGACCACCGTAACCGACGTCCACCGTGGATCCAGGCCCCGACCGTCCAGCGTCATGGTCAGCACGCCCGGGGTCTCCGCCGCGCCGGACACCGGGAACGCCACCCGCCGCTGCACCTGCTCGGCGGTGGTCAGCCCGAACACCGGCGAGGACGCCCGGATCCGCAGCAGTTCGGCGTACCGGGCGGCGGTGGTGTCGATCGCCGCGCAGTCCGGCACCAGCGCCGGGTCGGCCAGCAGCGGCCGGGCGTACGACCACTTGTCCTGGTTGTCCTGCGCGGGCGGCAGGCCGGCGCCGAACCCGTTGCCCTGGGCGCAGTCCCACCGGATCTGGTTGAACCAGTCCCCCGAGTTGTACGAGTTGCGGTCCAGCGACTTCGAGCGCAGCCGCTCGGTGCCGGTGGTGACGAAGCCGGTGCCCTGTCCCATCACCACGGTGCTCAAGGCGAGCACCTGCATCCGGGACCGGTCCGCCGCCGAGGTGTCCTGCGGCAGCTTGTACGCCAGCGCGTCGTACAGGATCTCGTTGTCGTGGGCGTCGACGTAGGTGACTGCCTCCCCCGGCGCCGCGGTGTAGCCGGCGGGCGAGCCGTTGTAGTCGACCTGGGCGCCGGTGACCCGCTCGCCGGCGGCGTTGGTGAACCGGTAGCCGGCCAGGTTGCCGGTCAGCCCCACCTTGATCAGGTCGTGCTGGTGCAGCAGCCGGACCCGCTGGTCGGCCGCCGACCCGTTCACCGGGTCGCCGTTGGGGTCGGTGAACAGGCCGGAGGCGAAGCCCTGCTGGCGCGGGTTGGCGTCGAACGGCCCGCCGCCGCGCACCGCGTCGCGGAGCCGGTCGTTGAAGGTGCCGATCCCGGTGCCGGCCATGTTCGCCTGGGTGGCCTGCACGAAGCGGGCGCCGTTCGCCACCTCGCCGAAGTTCCAGCCCTCGCCGTAGAGCAGGATCGACTTCCCGTCCACGCCGTCGCGGGCCACGGTCAGCTTGTCCAGCGCCTGCCGCACGGCCACGATGTTCGCCTTCGGGTGGTGCCCCATCAGGTCGAACCGGAACCCGTCCACCTTGTACGCCCGGGCCCAGGTGACCAGGGAGTCCACCACCAGCTTGCCCATCATCGCGTGCTCCGGGGCGGTGTTGGCGCAGCAGGTCGAGTTCGCGACCGTGCCGTCCTCCAGCAGCCGGTGGTAGTAGCCGGGCACCACCTGGTCGAGCACCGACTTCGGGTCCGTGCCGGCGGCCGAGGTGTGGTTGTAGACGACGTCCATCACCACCCGCAGGCCGGCGCCGTTGAGGCCGGCGACCATCTGCCGGAACTCGGTGGTCCGCTGCGCCCCGGCCGGGTCGACCGCGTAGCCGCCCTCGGGGACCGTGTAGTGCAGCGGGTCGTACCCCCAGTTGTAGCCGTCGGTGTCGGCGACGGCCGCCACGCACTTCTGCTGCTCGTCCGAGTCCGGCGGCAGCGCGGCCAGGTCACAGGCCGGCTGCCGCTGGTCGGCCCGGCGCTCGGGGATGGTGGCGAAGTCGAACGCGGGCAGCAGGTGCAGGTGGGTCACCCCGGCCTCGCCGAGCGACCTGAGGTGCTTCATGCCGGCCGTGCCGGGGTCGGTGAACGCCAGGTAGGTGCCGCGCCGCTGCGCCGGCACGGTGGTGTCGGCGATGGAGAAGTCCCGCACCGACAGCTCGGAGATCTGCGCCCGGGTCGACGGCACCGCCGCCGGCTTGCGCAGCTTCGCCCAGCCGGGCGGGGCGAGTTTCGGGTCGGTGAGGTCGACGAGCTGGCTGTGCGTCGAGTTCGGCGCGAGCGCCAGCGAGTACGGGTCGGTCACCGCGGCGGTGACCACCCGCTGGGCCGCCGGCTGCCACACCTCGACCTGGTAGCGGTAGTACTTCCCGACCCAGTTGCGCGCGCCGCGCACCGACCACACGCCGGTGCGGTCGTCCCGGCTCATCGCCACCGTCTTCGGCTGCCCGGTGGGCGAGTCGAAGAGCTGGAGCGAGACCGTGCGGGCGGTGGGCGCCCAGACCGACAGCGTCGGCACCCCGCCGGAGAAGGTGGGGCCGAGGCGGGCGTCGGTGGCCCGGGCGTAGAGGTCGTCGAGCACCCCGGGGAGCTGCACGCCGGTGGCGGCGAGCAGCTCGCCCTCGGCGTCCCGCTCGGTCACCAGCAGCTGGCCGCGCAGGGCGGCCGGCACCCTGGCCAGGTCCCGCCGGTCCAGGGTGAAGCTCTGGTAGGCCCACAGGTGCGGGAAGGCCGCGCGCTGGGCCTCGGTGAGCCCGTTGCGCTGCGCCCGCAGCGGCAGCGAGGTGTACGTGCCGGCCAGCTCGCCGTCGACCACGCTCACCCCGCCGGACGGCGCGGCCACCAGGGCGTACGCCTTGCCGTCGGTGGACCCGGTCGGCCAGGCGACGGTGGACCGGTCGATCCAGTGCGCCCGCTGCCTGGTGATGTCGGTGTCCCGGCCGGTGCCGGTGGCGGTCGACGGCAGCAGCCGGCCCCGGACGCCGGCGAGCAGCCAGACCTCCCGCCCGGCGTCGGCGAAGTCGAGCCGCTGGTCCTCCGGCAGGTCCTTCTCGTCTCCGGAGTGGATGATGTAGCTCAGCCCGGTGGCGCCGGCCGCCAGCGGCACCCGGAACACCGCGCCGAACGAGTCGACGCTGGTCGGCGGCATCGGGGTGGCCCAGTCGGTCGGGTTGGCCGCGCCGTCCCAGAGGTGCAGGCCCCAGCCGTCGTAGTTGCCGTCGGCCCGGCGGTAGTGGATGACCGCGGTGCCGTCGGCGACCGGCGGGTCCGGCTCGCCGGTGGCCGCCTCCCGGCTCGGGTGGATGGTCGGGTCACCCTGCTTGACCCACACCTCACCGGTCTGTGTCACGTCGATGGTGCGGTCCTGCTCGACGTCCTTGTTGCCGAATTTGTCGACCACCAGGAAGCCGACCGACTTCGCCCCGGGCTTGAGCTTCACCCAGGCGAACCGGCCGTACGAGTCGGTGCCCGCGAACGGCTGCCCGGTGGGCCACTCGGTGACGTAGCCGGGGTCGATGTCGCCCCAGGCGTACAGGCTCCAGTCCGGGTAGTCGCCCGCCGGGCGCTGGTAGTGCACCACCACCCAGTCCCGCGAGGATGCCTGCCCCGGGGTGCCCACGGTGGCGGTGGAGCGGGCGGTGGCGGTCCGCCCCTTGCCGTCGCGTACCACCGCCTTGTACTCGATCGTCGTGCCCGCGGCCAGCCCGGCCAGGTCGTGGTGCACCGTGTACGGGGCCCGGTCGGCGCTGCCGAGCAGGGTCCACCGGCCGCCGGCGACCCGGGCGGCGACCGTGACGGTGGCCAGCGGGTCCCCGGTGACCTGCGCGGTGACCACGGCCTTGGTGGCGACCGGCTGGTCCGGGGCGGGGGTGGTGATGGTGACCGAGGGCGCGCCGTCGGTCAGCGCGATCGGCGTGCCGGCGCGGTGCACCACGGCCGACAGCGGCGGCACGGTCAGGGTGAGCTTGCCGTCGGCGGCGGCGACCGGGGCGGCCGATCCGCCGTAGACGCCGGTGAAGGTGGCACCGGCCGACCAGGTGTCCACGGTGACAGTCTGCTCGGTGGCGGCGTTGTTCACCGCGACCACGTACTCGGTGCGCTGCTTCGGGTCGATCCGGGAGAAGGCGAAGACGCCGGGCCCGTCGGCGGCGTACCGGGTGACCTGCACCCCGTCGCGCAGCGCCGGGTGGGCCTGGCGCAGCCGACCCAGCTCGGCGATGGCCCGGTAGAGCGGGTGCGCCGGGTCGTACTGGTCGACCGCGTGGGTGCGGTCGGTGCCGAGCAGGTCGTCGTCGAGGTAGTCGGGGGTACGCGAGGCGAACATGTCCTGCCGGGCGTCCTTGTCGCCGCCCGGGCCGGTGAAGCCCTGCTCGTCGCCGGAGTAGACCACCGGCTGGCCGCGGGTGAGGAACATCAGCTCGTGGGCGAGCCGGTCGCGGTGCAGGTGGCTGGCCGGGTCGGTGCCGCCGTTGGCGATGAACCCGCCGATCCGGCCCATGTCGTGGTTGCCGAGGAAGGTGGTCAGCCGGCCCGCGTCGGTGTCCCGGGAGTTGTAGAGGTCGTCGCGGGCGTACACGTCGGCGAGGGCCTTGGCCGAGCCGTCGCCGGCGGTGTAGCCGCGGGCCGCCTCCTGGAAGGCGAAGTCGAGGGTGGCCGGCAGGCCGCCGCGCCGCACGTACGTCGAGGTGATCTCCGGGTCGGCGCTGTAGACCTCGCCGAACATGAAGAAGTCCGGCTTGCCGGCGCGGGCGGCGGCCCGCTCGACGCCCTGGCTGAACTGCGGCCAGAACTCCAGGTTGGCGTGCTTGACGGTGTCCAGCCGGAAGCCGTCGACGCCGGTCTGCACCACCCAGTCGGAGTAGACCTCGGTGAGCCCGCGCACCACCTCGGGACGCTCGGTCCACAGGTCGTCCAGGCCGAAGAAGTCGCCGTACTCGCTGTTCTCACCGGCGAAGGTGGAGTCGCCCCGGTTGTGGTACATCGTCGGGTCGTTCAGCCACGCCGGCACCTTGACCTTCGCGTCCGCCGGGTTGGCGAACGTCGGCGGGTACGGGAAGGACTGCGCGTTCACCGGCGGGAAGTCGCGGCTGCCGTCGGCGTAGTTGCGATCCTCGAAGGCACGCCCCTGCGCGTCCCGGTACGGCGCGGTCGCCTTGTCCACGTAGGTGGCGGACTCGCCGTAGCGGATGACGTCGGCGGTGTGGTTGACGATGACGTCCAGGTAGACCTTGATGCCGCGCTGGTGGGCGAGCTTGACCAGCCGCTTCAGGTCCTCGTTCGTGCCGAAGTGCGGGTCGACCTGGGTGAAGTCGGTGATCCAGTAGCCGTGGTACCCGGCGGAGACGTCGTCGCCCCGGGCCTGCACCGGCCGGTTCTTGAAGACCGGGGCGAGCCAGATCGCCGTCGTCCCCAGCCCCTGGATGTAGTCGAGCCGGTCCATCACGCCCTCGAGGTCACCGCCGTGGTAGAAGCCCTTGTCGGCGGGGTCGAGGCCGGTGCTGAGCCGGTCGCCGGCCAGCCCACCCCGGTCGTTGCGCCGGTCGCCGTTGGCGAACCGGTCCGGCAGGACGAAGTAGAACTGCTCGGCCCGGGCGTCGTCGGTGCCCGCGCGCAGCAGCGCCTCGGCGGAGGGTTCGGCGCTCCACTGCACCGCGCCGGCGGCGGCGAGCGGGTCGGTGCCCGCCTGGCCGGTGGCGGCGCCGTCGAACTGGCGCACGGCGACCGGTACCGCGACGAGGGCGACGACGAGCATGCAGACGAGGGAGAGCAGGGCCTTGCGCGGTATCGGCGGGGGTTTCATCGACGGCCTTCCTCTGGTCGCTGATTGGCCCGCACGCTAGCCCTTGCCGAAACATTCTGCAATACCTTGCAAACCAAGTCGCAACAAAGCAGGGCGCTTGCAAAAAGGACGGCCCGACGCTGTCCCGCGCCGGGCCGTACAGATGCCGCGGTGGTGTCAGAGGCCGGTGCAGGCGACGCCGTCGACGGTGCAGCTCGCCGGCCGACTGTCCGCGTCCTCGACGTAGAACCGCAGTGCCACCGAGGCTCCGCCGGCCAGGTCCTGGCCACTGCGGTAGCTGAAGCCGTCGTCGGTGCGGCTCACCGTCCCCTGTGGCCCGCCCTCCAGCCAGGCGCTGTCCAACCGCCCGCCTGGGAAGACCAGCCGGGCCGTCCAGTCCCGTCCGGTCGACGAGGAGTTGCGGATCAGCACCTCGCCGATGAACCCGCCGTGGAACGAGTTCACCACCCGGTAGCGGCCGCTCAGCGGCGACGACGGCGGCACGGCCAGCGGGGCGTCGCCCCCACCGCCGGTGGGCGAGGGAGCGCGGCTGCTCCGACTCGGTGCGGGCCGGGTGGACGGGCTCACGGTGCGCTCCGCCGGCGTACGCGTCGCCCGCGCGGACGACGTCGGCGAGGCGGAGGCGGTCGGCGGCAGGGGCAGCTCGGGCAGGGCGACCGTGGGCGGCGGCGGGCCGGGCTGCGCGTCGAAGTCGGGACTGCGCCCCCGGTACGCCCCGAGCGCGACGACCAGCAGCACCACCATCACGGCCACGCCGATCGACACCACGATCCAGGGCGAGGACGCGACGGCGGTCGTGCCGTACGACTTGTTCGGTGCTCGGCCGGTGCCGGACATCTCATCCCTCCAGCGGTCGTCGGAAGCGTAACGGTCGGCGGCGCGGCGGCGGCGGGGGCCCGGCCCCGTGCCGGCCGGGTCCACCGCTCAGCCGATGACGCAGTCGGCGCCGTTCACCGTGCAGCTTCCCGGGCGGTCACCGGTGCCGTGGCGGGTGAACCGCAGCCCGAGCGTCCGGCTCTGCCCGGGGTCCAGCGGGCCGGTGCCGCGCAGCGTGTACCGGCCGGCGCCGGTGCTCGTCACCGCGATCCCGGCGCCTCCGGAGGAGACCTGGACGCTCTTCACGTTGCCGCCGAAGAGCAGCTCCACCCGCCACTCGCGGGCATCGTCGGTGCCGTTGCCGACCACCAGCCGGGCGGTGAAGGAGTCGCGGTCGCTCCCGGTCACCCGGTAGCTGGCGGTCAGCGCGCCGTCGGCCCGGTCGGCGGGGCGCGGCGAGCGGGCACCGGCGGGCACCGGTGGTCGCGAGGTGGCCTGGGCCGACGGGGTGGCCGACGTCGGGGTCGGAGTCGCCGGCAGCGGGGACGCCGGCGCCAGTCCCGGTAGGGCGGGCAGGGACGGCAGGGACAGCGGCTGGGGCGGCGGCGGCTCGGCCACCGGGCGGCGTTCGGGAGCGCGGAACGCCACCAGCGCGACCACCAGCATCGCGGTCAGCAGGCCGACACCGAGCAGGACGATGACCCAGGGCACCGACGCGAGCACCCGGGATGCGGCGTGCCGCCCGGGACCGCCGGCGGGCCGCACAGACATCCGTTCCCCCCTCGTCGGAGCCGACTCGCCAGCGTAGCCAGCGGTCCCGCTCGGGTGGAACGGAGCCGTCCGCGATCCGACCGACCGGCCGGTACGCCGCCGAAAACGGTTGGCCGACCGGCGGCGGTTCGGGTCTGATCGGCACATGCCCGCGCTGACGCCGCCCACCGAACGGGTACAGGCCAGCTTCCTGGCCGCGATGGCCGAGTTCCAGGCCGAGGGCCGGGGCGACCGGCAGGACCACACCATGGTCGGCACCGAGATCCGCCGGTACGCGGCGACCTGGCACCGCCCGGAGGCGTTCGCCAGGTACGTGGCCGACCTGCGCGCCCAGGCGCTGCCGGACACGCCGCGGCCGGCGGGCTGGGCGCCGGACACCACTCTGTGGTGGGTCGACGGCGACGAGTACCTCGGCCGGATCTCCGTCCGGCACCGGCTCACCCCGCAGCTGCGGGAGGTCGGCGGCCACATCGGCTACGACGTACGGCCCACCGCCCGTCGCCGCGGGCACGCCACCGCCATGCTGCGTGCGGCGCTGCCGGTGGCCCACCGGCTCGCCATCGACCCGGCGCTGGTCACCTGCGACGTGGACAATCTCGCCTCCCGGCGGGTGATCGAGCGCAACGGCGGGGTGCTCGCCGACGAGCGCGCCGGCAAGCTGCGGTTCTGGGTGCCCACCGGCCGACCGTGAACCGGTCCCCCACCCGGCCCGTCGTCCGGTCCGGGCAGGGCCGGCCGGCCGGGCGCGTCCGGCTCGGGCGACCCGGCGGCGGTCAGGCGGTCCGCACCACCGTGCAGATGACCGGGCCCCGGTCGGTGGTCCGCAGCAGGTAGCGGTACCGTTCGCCGGGCACCTTCCGCCCCTGGCTGTCCAGGAACTCCCACTCGACAGCCACCATGGTCAGCAGGGCGGAGACCGGCTGCACGTCCTCGATGGCGGCGTGCGCGGCGACCAGCTCCCGCTCCCGGTAGTCCGGCGCGGCGCCCACGAAGGACAGTGCGACCGCCGCCGGCGAGGTGAACGAGAAGCTGTACGTGTCGGCGACCACCAGCCCCGGCAGGGCGTAGCAGCCGGCGATGGCGGGCACGTCGCCGGCGGTCAGCGCCACGCCGTACCGGTCGAAGAAGTCGGTCAGCGTGTCCAGGTCGGTGGAGGCTCTCACCCCGCTGACAATTGCCGATCAGCCGGCCGGCCAAACCTCAACGCGCCGGTACCCGCACCTCGATCTCGGCCCCGAGCTGGGCGCCGCCGGTCAGGCCGAGGTCGTCGCCGCTCCAGAACCGGCCCGGGTCGTACCAGTTCGGTCGCCGCCCGGCGGGGAGCAGCCCCATCGCCTCGTAGGTCACCGCGACGACCTCCGCGCAGTACGCCGACTCCAGCGCGCCGTCGCGCACCGGCGTGCCGGCGCTGCCTCGGCGCCCGGGTGCCGGCAGCCGGACCGCCGGTACCCGGCCGCGCAACCAGCGCCAGGCGAGCTGGGCGGTGGACGGGAAGGGCGTGCCGTCCAGGCGGGCCACGGTACGCAGCACCGCGTCCTCCATCCCGGCGTCCGCGGGCGGGTCGAGCTGGCGCAGCCAGGCCCGCTGGCCATACCGGGTCGCCCAGACGCAGACCGCGTCCCGCAGGTCGTGCAGCTGCACGCCGCGCTGGTGGGTGCCAGACCACAGGTCCGGCAGCGACCGGCCGAGCTCGGCGTGCCACATCAGCGGCGGCATGTCGTCCAGCACCACCGCCATGCCGACGTGGTTGACCGGGCTGTTGGTGGTGAACTGGATGGCCCGGTCCGGCACGCTGCGGCCGCGGAACACCCACAGGTCGCCGGTACGGGTCAGCTCGACCGCCTCGTCCAGGCTGATACTCATGCCGGCGCCCCACCGTCGCCCGACACGCCACCGTGGGCCGGACCGCTGATTCGCACCCTCATGGCCGTCTACCCTAGGCCGATGCGGCGACGGTTGCGGTGGTGGAAGGTGCTCGGGCTCGCGGGTCTCGCCGGTGTCGCGGCCTCCGGCGTGGTGATCGCCCGGGCGGAGCGGCGGCGGCGCGCGTACACCCCGGAGGAGATCCGGGCCCGGTTGCGGGACCGGCACGCGCAGGCCAGCGCGGCGAAGCCGGCCGACGACGCGGCCTGAGCGGCGCCCGCCGCGGCGCGGTCAGTGACCGTCGTCGTGGTTGCGGTACCAGCTGCCGCCGTCCAGGGGCGTGTCCAGCCGCACCGGACCCGAGGCGTTGCCCGCGAAGTCGTTGTCGTCGACCCGACAGGCCACGCACCGGCCGCGCTCGGTGACCCACACCCCGTAGGTCTGCGTCTGCTGGTCCCGCCGGTCCCAGATCCGGTTGCCGCGGACGATCGCCGAGTCCACAGCGGCGTTGACGGTGATTCCGGCCCGCACCGGTGGGGCGTCGGGCAGAACGTACCCGGTGCCGGGCCCCGGGGTGTCCTCGTTCCAGGCGGTCACGGTGTCCGGACGGATCTCGGCGAGGGCCAGTTCGGTGTCGGTGTTGCCGGCCACCACCGCCGCCCGCGATCCGACCCGCAGCACCTTGCCCCGGTGCCCGTCCTGGGTCCAGTCGGCGCTGCGGTCGATCATGGACCGGGTGCCGTACCACACCGACTCGCCACCGCCGGAGGCCGCCGGGGCACACCGCCGGCCGTTGTTGCGGATCCGGTTGCCGACGATCGTCGGGTCGGTCATCGGCCGGTCGATCCGGATCCCGTCGCAGCCGTTCTCCCAGATCTCGTTGCTGTCGATCACGACGTCCGAGGCCGGGCCGCGGTAGCCGTCACCGAGCACGTGTTCGCGGTAGCCGTGGCCGCCGTTGCGGCTGATCCGGTTGCCCCGGACCGTGTACGGGCCGGGGGTGTTGCCCATGCTTACCCCGTCGCCGATGTTGCCGTCGATGACGCAGTCGGTGAGCAGGCCGCCGCGACCGGCGATCCCGGCCGTGCCGTTGGCCGACACGTCGAAGCCGGCCTCCAGGTTGCCGGTCATGGTGCAGGCCGTCACGATCAGGCCGTCCGCGCCCCAGTCGGAGATGCCGAACCGGTTGGCCTCGCTGTGGCAGCCGATGATGCGGTAGCCGCGCGGGGGCGTCCAGTAGTCCTTCTGGAGTTCCAGGAAGATGCCGTTGGTGCCGTTGCCGAGGGCGGTGGAGTTGGCGATGGTGAGCCGCTCCACCGCGCCCCAGCCGCCGATGCCCACCCCGATGCCGGCGCCACCCATCTCCTCACCGTTGTCCAGCCGGCCGCAGCCGACCACCACCACCCCGTCGATCAGGCTGTCCTGGAGGAAGTCGCAGCCGAGCCCGGTGGCTCCGGTGTGGTGGATGTAGAGGTTGCGGAAGATGCCCCGCACCACGTACTGCAGGCCGAGCCCCTTGGCGAGGTAGTCGTACTGCGCCAGGGCCACCCCCGAGCCGTCGATCTCGAAGTCGGCGAAGGTGCAGTCGGCGATGTGCCGGTCCCGGTTTGCGCCGTGCTGCACGGTGGTCCAGAACGCCAGCGGCATCGGGTCGGCCCGGTTCCCCTCGTTGCTCAGCAGGAAGCGGGTCGCCCCGGGCCCGGCGCCGATCAGCGACACCCCGCTGCGCCAGACCGTGCCGGCGTCGCGGATCGAGTAGGTGCCCGGTGGGCAGTAGATGACCCGGGCCCGCCCGTCGGCCGCATAGCCCGCGCCGAGGCGGTCCACCAGCGCGGCCAGCGCCGGCTGGTCGTTGGTCACGCCGTCGCCCCGCAGGCCGTACTCGCGGGCGTCGCAGTACAACGGCGCGCCGGCCACGGGCGTACGGCGCACCGCGGCCACCGTACCCACGCTGCGGTACCCCACCGGACCACTCCCCTCGGCGTACGGTCGGTCGGCTCCTCCCCCGGGCGGCGGGTTCCCGCTCCCGATACCGGGAAACGCGGACACGGCGAAGGGCCGGCCCCCGGGTTGGGGGTCGGCCCTTCGTGGTGTTGCTTGTTCGCGTGTCAGGCGGCGTAGCCGCGGGTGGCGATCCAGTCGGCGAGGTTGTCGATGCTCATCCGGTAGCTGGCGGTGTTCGGGTTGGCGGAGTCGGCGATGGTGACCGTGTTACCGCCGTCGCGGTAGCCGACGACGCTGATGTAGTGCCCGCCTTCGAAGGAGTGGGTGTTGCCGTCGGTGTCGGTGGCGGTGCCGGCGATGTTGGCGACCACGGCGCGGCCTTCGTCGACGGCCTTGACCACGTCGGCGCGCAGCTTGTCGGTCTGCTTGTCGTCGGCGGCGCGGTCGCGGATCTCGACGCTGCGGTAGACGTCCTTACCGGTTTCCTTGTTCAGGACGGGGGTGATGTCGTTGATGGAGTTGGTGCCGGCCTCGGTGGTGCCCATTTCCTCGGCCATGGCGTCCATGTTGATGTTCTTGCCCTGCACGGACAGGGCGTTGCGGGCGGCGGCGGGGCCGCAGTAGTAGAAGTTCGGCTGGGCCTCGTAGCGCACGCCCAGTTCCCGCTCACCGTTCTTGCGGTCGGTGGTCACCGAGGTGGTCGGCTTCTCGGCCGCGAAGACGGCGGTGCTGGGGGCGGCGATGGCGCCGCCGGTGAACGCGAGGCCGGCGGCGGTCAGGGCGGTCTTACGCAGGATGTCGGTACGCATGGTGATCACAAGCCTTTCGATCCGGGGGAAACACGGCACACCCAAGGGGGATGGGTGGGCCGCGCGGTGAGGAAAGGGTCGTGCGAAAGGGTGGATCGCTCCGGGCGACGCCGGGCGACCGGGGGTGTAACCCATCCGGGCAGGCCCGCCATTTCCGGGGGCTCCGAGGCCGGGTGTATCGGCGGCCTGCTTCGGCCGTCCGGGGTTGTTCAACGACCCGGGCCGGCCCGCCATTCCGGGGGCGTCGGCCGGGGGCCTGCTCGGCCCGTCCGGGGATTGGTCAACGACCCGCGGCCGGTAGGCATTCCGCCCTGCGATCCGGCTGGGCTGCACCCGCGTGCCAGCACCCGGGGGGTGTGGCGCGGGTATGCCATGTTCAACGACCCCGACCCGCCACCGATTCCACCCCCAGCGTGGCCCCGACCACCCCACACCAACCCCGAAACCCCGCACCCACCCACACCACCGGACAACCCGATCCAGACATCCCCGGTGTCACCGGACAACCAAGACGCCACCGGACACCCGGCCACCACCGGACAACGGCCCGTCGCCGGCCAACGGGGCGCCCCCGGACGGCGGCTCATCCCCGGACAACCGCCCGTCGCCCGGACGACGGCTCGTCATCGGACGACGGCTCGTCTCCGGACCTACCGGCCCGTTCCCGGACAACGGCCCGTCCCCGGACTACCGGCCCTCGCCGGCCCCGACGCCATGGAGACACCCCCGACCGCACCCCAGACGACACCGGGCAACCCGACCGCACCGCCCGCCCGTCCGCCGGGGCGATCCAGGGGTTTGCGTCAGAATCCGGGCCCGGCGATGACACAAAACCCCTTGATCACCGGGCTGTCCGGGCGGCCGCGAGATGCGCGGCGGGCTGGTGTGGGGCGATGGGGAGGGAATGGCCGCCAGCGGGCGCGCTGTGGAGCTCATGTCACCAACGACTCACCACGCACCCCGGTGATCCACACCGTGTCGGGGACATGGGGGTGTCCGCCGGCTCGGGATGCCGCCACATCGCCGACACGGAGTGGATCACGACTGCAAGAGCACCGTGGTCAATGCGCAGGGGTGCCAGGGGCGTCGGGGACGCCAGCGCCGACCGATCGCCCGACGGGCGTGATGACACAGCGGCATATTTATGACTCTGAGGTATCACGCCGGTGCGGAACTGCCCACTCCGGCCACGACACGCGCGGCCGCGGCGAGCACCGGGCGGCGGTGGCCCGGTCGAAGGCCGGTTCCCGGGCCTCGGGCCGCTCCCGGCCGCCCGGACAGACCGACGGGCCGACGGGCCGACGGGCCGACCAGGTCGACGCCCGCCGGAACATCACGGCGCTTGACCGACGGGCCGGCCCCGGGCGGGCGTCCTCGCCGCTGAGTCCGCGCAACATGCGGGATGTAGTGGCCTGCCGGGGGCTCCGAGGCCCCTACATCCCGGAGCGCCGGGCGCCGGTGGGGCGCTACCGGGGCGGGCGTGCCAGGATGGGCGGCTGGCACCATGTCGGGCATGGAGATCTGGAACAACCCCGCCTGCTCCAAGAGCGCTTGCGCCCGGTCCGTCCTGGACGAGGCCGGCGTCGGCTACCAGGTCCGGCCGTACCTCGACCAGCCGCCGACCGTCGAGGAACTGGTCGAGGTGTTGCGCCGGCTGGACGCGCGTCCCTGGGACATCTGCCGGCTCCAGGAGCCGGCGGCGGTCTCTCGGGGGATGGCGGACTGGCCGCGCGACACGGCGACCGAGCCGCGTTGGATCGAGGCGATGGTCGCCTCGCCGGAGCTGATCCAGCGCCCGATCCTGCTGCTCGACGACGGCAGCGCGCTGGTCGGTCGTACCCCCGAAGCCCTGGACGAGGCCGTACGCCGTGCCGGCGGCGCCACCGGCACGGCCTGAACCCCGACGTCCCCCGCACGACAGGCCGGCCGCCGCCCGGCACGGACAAGCCAGGCATCGTCCCCGCAACGACGGGCCAGGCATCGCCCCCGCACGACAGGGCCGGCATCGGCCCGCACGACGGGCCGGACGCCGCCCAGCGGGCCGCGGGTCAATCGAGCGGGGTCAGGAACTCCAGCCGGTTGCCGTGCACGTCCTCGGTGTGGAAGCGGCGCATCCCGGGTAGCTCGTCATCGCCCCAGGTGACGGGGTGACCGGCGGCGGTGAGTCGGTCGGCGAGCGCGTCCAGGTCCGGCCAGACCAGGGCGGGGTGCGCCTTGCGGGCGGGCCGGAAGTCGTCCTCGACGCCGAGGTGCAGTTCGGTGCCGTGTCCGGTGAACCAGCAGCCACCGCGGGCCGCGAGCACCGGCGGCTTGGGCTTCTCGGTGAGGCCGAGCACGCCCACGTAGAAGGACCGGGACGCGTCCTCGGAGCCGCGCGGGCAGGCGAGTTGGACGTGATGGATCATGGTGGTACCTCCTCGTCCCGAACCATGGCACGAGGTTGCGTGTTTAGCAAGACGGACGTACGGTTTTGTTGAAAGCGAGAATCGGCGGTAAGTGTCACCTAACCACGGCGGCACTCCGGCCGGTGCGACAGACTGCTCAGGACTACTCACGGTCGCTGGTGTGAAGGAGTACGACGTGGCGAGCCTCGACACCTTCGGTGCGAAGACCCAGCTACGCGTCGGAGACGCGAGCTACGAGATTTTCAAGATCAGCAAGGTGGACGGCCACGACCGGCTGCCCTACAGCCTGAAGATCCTGCTGGAGAACCTGCTGCGGACCGAGGACGGCGCGAACATCACCGCCGACCACATCCGGCAGCTCGGCGCGTGGGACCCCACCGCCGACCCGAGCGTGGAGATCCAGTTCACCCCGGCGCGGGTGCTCATGCAGGACTTCACCGGCGTGCCCTGCGTGGTCGACCTGGCCACCATGCGCGAGGCGGTACGCGACCTCGGCGGCGACCCGACCAAGGTCAACCCGCTCGCCCCGGCCGAGCTGGTGATCGACCACTCGGTCATCGCCGACCTGTTCGGCCGCGAGGACGCCTTCCAGCGCAACGTCGAGCTGGAGTACGAGCGCAACAAGGAGCGCTACCAGTTCCTGCGCTGGGGCCAGACCGCGTTCAACGAGTTCAAGGTCGTCCCGCCGGGCACCGGCATCGTGCACCAGGTGAACATCGAGTACCTGGCCCGCACCATCATGGAGCGCAACGGGCAGGCGTACCCGGACACGGTCGTCGGCACCGACTCGCACACCACGATGGTCAACGGCCTGGGCGTGCTGGGCTGGGGCGTCGGCGGCATCGAGGCCGAGGCCGCGATGCTCGGCCAGCCGGTCAGCATGCTGATCCCGCGGGTCGTCGGCTTCAAGCTCTCCGGTGAGATGCCGGCCGGCACCACCGCCACCGACCTGGTGCTCACCATCACCGAGATGCTGCGCAAGCACGGTGTGGTCGGCAAGTTCGTCGAGTTCTACGGTCCCGGCGTGAGCGCGGTGCCGCTGGCCAACCGGGCCACCATCGGCAACATGTCGCCGGAGTACGGCTCCACCGTGGCGATCTTCCCGATCGACGCCGAGACCGTCCGCTACCTGGAGCTGACCGGCCGCGACCCGAAGCAGGTCGCGCTGGTCGAGGCGTACGCCAAGGAGCAGGGCCTCTGGCACGACCCGAACGCCGAGCCGGAGTACTCGGAGCGCCTGGAGCTCGACCTGAGCACCATCGAGCCGTCCCTGGCCGGCCCGAAGCGCCCGCAGGACCGGGTGCCGCTGGGCAGCGCCAAGACGCTGTTCCGCTCGGCGCTGAAGGACTACGTGGCCGCCGACGAGACCGGTGGCGACCGGGGCCGCGCCGCCGGCGTGCCGCAGCAGGAGAAGCCGTTCGGGGTCATCGGCCACGCCGACGAGGCCAGCGCCGAGTCCTTCCCGGCCAGCGACTCCCCGGCCAACGGGGTCAACGACCCGGCCGACGCCCCGCGCGACCTGGAGACGGCAGCGGTCGGCGCCGGTGGGCGGGCCACCAACCCGATCCGGGTCACCGGCGCGGACGGCACCGAGTTCGAGCTGGACCACGGCGCCGTGGTGATCGCCGCGATCACCTCCTGCACCAACACCTCCAACCCGCAGGTCATGATCGGTGCCGCGCTGCTGGCCCGGAACGCGGTGGAGAAGGGGCTCGCCCGCAAGCCGTGGGTGAAGACCACCCTGGCGCCCGGCTCGAAGGTCGTCATGGACTACTACGAGCGGGCCGGCCTCACCCCCTACCTGGAGAAGCTCGGCTTCCACCTGGTCGGCTACGGCTGTACCACCTGCATCGGCAACTCCGGCCCGCTGCCCGAGGAGATCTCGGCCGCCGTCAACGACGCCGACCTGGCCGTCGTCTCGGTGCTCTCCGGCAACCGGAACTTCGAGGGCCGGATCAACCCGGACGTCAAGATGAACTACCTGGCGTCCCCGCCGCTGGTGGTCGCGTACGCGCTGGCCGGCACGATGGACATCGACCTGGCCAACGAGCCGATCGGCGAGGACAGCCAGGGCAACCCGGTCTTCCTGCGCGACATCTGGCCGAACAGCGCCGAGATCCAGGACGTCATCGCCTCGGCGATCGGCGCCTCCGGGTTCAGCTCGGCGTACGCGGACGTCTTCGCCGGCGACGAGCGGTGGCAGTCGCTGCCCACCCCGACCGGTGACACCTTCGCCTGGGAGGGCGAGTCGACCTACGTCCGCAAGCCCCCGTACTTCGAGGGCATGGAGCGGGAGCCGAAGGCGGTCACCGACATCGCCGGCGCCCGGGTGCTGGCCAAGCTGGGCGACTCGGTGACCACCGACCACATCTCCCCGGCCGGCTCCATCAAGGCCGACTCCCCCGCCGGCAGGTACCTGGCCGAGCACGGCGTGCCGCGGCACGAGTTCAACTCGTACGGCTCCCGCCGGGGCAACCACGAGGTCATGATCCGGGGCACCTTCGCCAACATCCGGCTGCGCAACCAGCTGGTGCCGGGCGTCGAGGGCGGCTTCACGGTCAACCACCTGACCGGTGAGCAGACCTCGATCTACGACGCCTCGGTGGCCTACCAGGAGGCCGGCGTGCCGCTGGTCGTCCTGGCCGGCAAGGAGTACGGCTCCGGCTCGTCGCGGGACTGGGCGGCCAAGGGCACCATGCTGCTCGGCGTCAAGGCGGTCATCGCCGAGTCGTACGAGCGGATCCACCGCTCGAACCTGATCGGCATGGGCGTGCTGCCGCTGCAGTTCCCGGCCGGCGAGACCGCCGAGTCGCTGGGCCTGACCGGCACCGAGACGTTCTCCATCGCCGGGGTGACCGCGCTGAACGACGGCGACACGCCGCGTACGGTCAAGGTCAGCACCGACACCGGCATCGAGTTCGACGCGGTGGTGCGGATCGACACCCCGGGTGAGGCGGACTACTACCGCCACGGCGGCATCCTGCAGTACGTCCTGCGCCGCATGATCGCCGGCTGACGTCGTACACCGGAGAGGGCCCCTTCCCGCGGATGCGGGGAGGGGCCCTTTCGTCGTGCGGCCGGTGGAACGCCTACCCGGCGGTGCTGGTCACGCCTCCGCCGCGACGAGGGCGCCCGACTCCATCGCGACCCAGATCCTGCCGTCCGGTCCCACCGTCAGGCCGTGCGGTTCGGCACCCGGAAGTGGGTACTCCGTGACCGTGCCGTCGGTGGTGATGCGTCCCAGCCTGCCGGCGCCCCACTCGGTGAACCAGAGGGCGTCGTCGGGGCCGGCCACGATGGCGTGCGGCCGCGCCGCCCGATCCGGCAACGGATGCTCGGTGATCGTGCCGGCGCCGTCGATGCGGCCGATCTGGCCCGCGCCGATCTCGACGAACCACATCGCCCGATCCGGGCCGGCGCAGATCCCCACCGGCGCCGCGGCCCCGGTGGGCAGCGGATGGAGCGTGACCTCCCCCGCCACCGTGACGCTGCCGATCGCGTTGCCCTGGTTGAGGGTGAACCAGAGCAGCCCGTCGGGCCCGGCGGCGATCGCCGACGGCATGGCCTTCTCGGTGGGCAGGGCGACGAAGCTCATCCGGCCCGCCGGATCGATCCGGCCGATCCGGTCCTCCTGGAGCTGCGTGAACCACATCGCGCCGTCGGGGCCGGCGACGATGCCGTACGGCGAGGCGACGTCGAACGCGCGGACCGTCCCGTCGACGCCGATCCGGCCGATCCGGCCGCCGGCGTGCTCGGTGAACCACAGCGCGCCGTCGTGCCCCGTGGTGATCACCGTGGGCTGACCGTCCGGCGGATCGAGCTGGAAGAAGGTCGGCTCGCCGCCCGGCACGACGCGCCCGATCCGCCCTTGCTGGACGAGGGTGAACCACAGGGCGCCGTCCCGCCCGGTGACGACCCCGTACGGCGAACCGTCGATCTGCATGTGCAACCTCCCGAGAGCAGAATTCGCCTGCCGGTGAAGCGCTGCCGCAGCGCCCGATCGTGCGTCACCAGGACCGGCGCGCCCCGCCGTACCCGTCGAGCGCCTGTTCGAGCTCGTCGACCAGGGCGAGCGACAGACCGCGAAGGGCATGGTCAGTCGGCGGCGGCCCGGCGGCGGGCGTCCCGGGTCTTCATGGCGTGCTCCATCAGCGTGATGAGCACCTCCTTGCTGGACTCACGCTGCCGGGCGTCGCAGAGCAGCACCGGTACCCCCGGGTCCAGGTTGAGTGCCGCCTGCACCTCGTCCAGCCGGTACTGCCGGGCGCCCTCGAAGCAGTTCACCGCCACCACGAACGGGGTGCCCCGGCCCTCGAAGTAGTCGATGGAGGGGAAGCAGTCGGCCAGCCGACGGGTGTCCGCCAGCACCACCGCGCCGATCGCGCCGAGCGCCAACTCGTCCCAGACGAACCAGAACCGGTCCTGACCGGGGGTGCCGAAAAGATACAGCACCAGGTCGTCGCTGATGGTGATCCGGCCGAAGTCCATCGCCACCGTGGTGGTGGTCTTGCTCTCCACCCCGGAGAGGTCGTCGATGCCGACGCCGCTCTCGGTCAGCACCTCCTCGGTACGCAACGGGCGCGTCTCGCTGACCGCACCGACCATGGTGGTCTTGCCCACGCCGAATCCACCCGCGACCAGGATCTTGATCGCGGTGGGCAGTGGGGTCGCTCCCGCCGGCCGCTCAGAGTGCCCGTAGTCCATTGATTACCGCCTCGAAAACGCTGTTGTCGGGAAGGCCGGCCGTGTTCCGCGGCTCGCGGACCTGCACCAGGTTGCGAGCCACCAGATCGCCGAGCAGGACGCGGATGGTGCCCACCGGCAGGTCCAGGTGGGCGGCGATCTCGGCGACGGACTGCATCCGCTGGCAGAGCCCGACGATCGCCAGGTGCTCCGGCCCCAGGCCGACCTCCGGGGTCACGTCGGCCCGGGTCGCCGTCACCAGGGAGATCAGGTCGAACGTGCCGGTGACCGGGCGGGCCCGGCCACGCGTCACCGCGTACGGACGCACCACCGGACCCGCATGGTCGTCCACCCACTGATGTTCCGCGGACTCTCCCTGCACCGTCATCGCGGCTACTTCTCGCCGGCCGACTGCTCGGCGTTGCGTGTCGGCGAGGCGACGAACTTGCCGACCCGGGTGACCAGCATCGCCATCTCGTACGCGATCAGGCCCACGTCGGCGTCCTCGCTGGCCAGCACCGCGAGACAGGCGTTGCGCCCGGCGGCCGTGACGAACAGGAACGAGGACTGCATCTCGATGATGGTCTGCTGCACCTGCCCGCCGCCGAAGCGCTTGCCGGCGCCCCGGGCCAGGCTCTGGATGCCCGCCGCCATCGCCGCGAGGTGCTCTCCGTCGTCGCGGCTGAGTCCCTGCGAGGAGGCCATCAGCAGGCCGTCCGTCGAGAGCGCGACAGCATGCTCGGCCTGCTTCACCCGGCCGACCAGATCATCCAGCAACCACGTCAGGTCGGCACTCGAAGCCGTCTTCTGCGCCACTCGTCGTCCTCTTCTCCCCCGGCGTTGTCGCCGTGCTCGTGTGGGGCTGACCGTCACGTCGCGAGCGGGGTACCCGCACCGCCCGCGCCGGTCAGGTCGCTTGTTGCTCGTCGGGGTCGGGCCCGGAGTCCGGCCTGGCGCCGGGCCCGCCGAGCAGTCGCGCCGCGTCCGTACGCCCGCGCCGGGTGCCGGTCTGGTAGGAGCTCATCATCCGGCGTACCTGCTCGGGCGGGCGGACCACGTCCTCGTCGTCGTCCGGGGCGGCCGACTCGTCGCGCAGCTCGGGCACGATGTTGGCCTGCCGGACCCGGACGGGCAGCCCGGAGTCGGTCCGGGCCGGTTGCGGTTGTCCGGCGGCGGCGTCCGGGCGACCGTCGGTCGCCGGGGCGGCGTCGCCGGCGGGCGCCGGACCGGCCGGGGCACCGGTCGGCGTGACGTCCACGTCGGACCGGGCGGCGGCCATCGGCAGGCCGGTCGGGAAGGTCGGCCCGTCCAGGGCCGCCTGCTCCGACCAGCGCCGGGCCCGGGTCGGCAGCGGGTCCTCGCCGGCCGGCAGGCTCCGGCCCCGGGTCCGGGTGGGCAGCGCCCCGTCCGCACCGCCGTCGCTGCCGGACTCGCCGTCAGCGCCGTCGGCGCCCGCCGTGGCCACCGGGGCCGGCTCGACCGGCTCGACCGGCTCGGCGACGACCGGCGGCTCGGCCAGCGCCACCGGCACCGCCAGCGGGGCGGACGGCTGCTCGGCGGCCGGCGCGGCCGGGGCCGCGGCAGCCGGCGCCGCGGTCGGGGCGGGAGCGCCGGCGGGGAAGCCGCCCGAGGTACTCGGGTCGGAGTCGTCGGCGGTGACCAGGTCGGCCGGGATCAGCACGACCGCGGTGGTGCCACCGTAGGCGGACTCCTTCAGCTGCACCCGGATGCCGTGCCGCTCGGTCAGCCGGCTCACCACGTACAGGCCCAGCCGAGCGGCGTTGGCCAGGTTGAGGTCGGACTGGTCGACGATCCGGTGGTTCGCGGCGGCCAGGTCCTCCTCGCTCATGCCCAGGCCGCGGTCCTCGATCTCGATCGCGAAGCCGTTGGCCACCATCTGCCCGCGCACCTCGACGGTGGTGTGCGGCGGCGAGAAGGACAGGCCATTCTCGATCAGCTCGGCGAGCAGGTGGATGACGTCACCGACCGCGCGGCCGGTCAGCGACACCGGCCCGAGCGGCAGCACGTTGACCCGGGTGTAGTCCTCGACCTCCGCGACCGCGCCGCGGACCACGTCCACCATCGGCACGTTGCGCCGCCAGGCGCGGCCGGGGGTGGAGCCGGAGAGCACGATCAGGTTCTCCGCGTTGCGCCGCATCCGGGTGGCCAGGTGGTCGACCCGGAACAGGTCCTCCAGCTCCTCGGCGTCCTGCTCTCGCCGCTCCATCGCGTCGAGCAGGGTGAGCTGGCGGTGCACCAGCGCCTGGGTGCGCCGGGCCAGGCTGAGGAACACCTCGCGGACGTTGCGGCGCAGTTCGGCCTGCTCGACCGCGGTGCGGATCGCCGTCTCCTGCACCGCGTTGAAGGCCTTGCCGACCTGGCCGATCTCGTCGTCACCGAACTGCAGCGGCGGCGCCTCCTTGGCCACGTCGACCTCCTCGCCGTGGCCGAGCCGCTCGACCACGCTGGGCAGCCGCTCGTTGGCCAGCCGGAAGGCGGCTTCGCGCAGCCGCTCCAGCTGGCGCACCAGGGCCCGGGCAGTGGTGATCGACACGATGATCGAGGCGACGACGGCGAGCAGGCCGAGACCGGCGGCGAGCACCAGCCGGACGATGACGCCGATGGCGATCGGGGTGGCCCGGTCGACGATGTCGTCGCCACCGGCGAGCACCACGTCGCCGATCTCGGTCAGCGCCGGAGCGGTGGTGTCGTTCCACTGCGCCGCCTCGACCGGGGGCCGGGTGCCGGCGTCGCTCTGCATGACCTGGTTCTCCAGGTCGGCCAGCCGGCGGAAGGTTTCGCCGGTGGACATCTGGTCGTAGCGACGCTGGTCGGCCGCGGGCAGCCGGACGATCGACTGGTTGGCGGTGAACTGCCGGGCGCCGACGATCCGGGTGAACTGCGCCCGCTCCGCGGGGGTGATCCGACCGGCCGCCAGCACGCCGGCGAGCAGGGCGTCCTCCTGGGACAGCAGTTCCCGGGCCCGGTTGAGGCCGATCAGCGCGGCGGTGTCCTCGGCGGCCTGCTCGTCGTCGAGGTTGCCGAGCGCGTCGTAGACCCGGTAGATCGACTCGATCAGCTCGGTGAACGCGCCACCGGCCTCGGCCCGGTCGATGCTCTTGTCGTCGACCGCGGTACGGGTGGCCGCCAGCTCGTCGAGGCCGCCGACCAGTTCGTCGAGCCGCTGGTCGAGCGTGTCGCTGCCGAGCGCGGCGACCTGCCAGCTGTCGATCGACTCGGTGAACTCGGCGGCGAGTTGGTCGGTGCGCTGCCGCACCTCGGCCAGGGCCGCCCGCTGGCCGTCGTCGGGACGCCCGAGGAAGGTCACCGACGTCCGGCGTTCCAGCTGCAACTGCAGCAGCAGCGGCTCGGTGGGGTTGAAGACCTTGCTGTCCAGCGCCTGCACGCCGAGCAGGTTCACGCCGTCCCGGATGGTCACCCAGGCGGTGAAGCTCCAGAGCGCGACCAGCGAGGCGAGCAGGGCGACAACCTTGGTACGCAGATTCGAACTGCGGGAACCCATTACACCGTCCCTGGCGTGGCCTGTGTGATCCGTCAGTCAGTCGCGCACGTACGCGCACGCATCGACCCCGGCGCACGCTAGCAGCGTCCGCTTCGTCACTCAAGCGCTCCTGATCATGGAATCGTCCGGCGCGGGCGCGTCCAGCGCCGCCCCACCCCGCCCGAGCAGGTCCGATCTGGTGAGCGCGAGCTGCCGGGCCGCGAGCACGGCCGCCCGGACGATCAGCACCGGAGCGTAGAGGTCCTTGTCGTGCCACAGTGGCGGATCGTCCCGGCGGCCGTCCATCGTGGCCAGCTGGTGCAGGCCCCGGCGGGCCGCCTCCGGCACCCCCGGCCGCGCCGGGCGGTCGGTGCCGAGCAGCACGTGCAGCGCGTACGCGGTCTCCTCCACGGTGCCGCTCCAGCGCCCCCACGACCCGTCCGGCCGCTGGGTGGCCACCACCCAGTCCACCGCCCGGTCCACCGCCGGCCCGGCCAGCTCGGCCGGGGCGTACCCGGTCAGCGCCAGCACCGCGCAGGACGTGGCGTAGTACGGCGAGGCGTGCCAGCGGTCGGCCCACCGTCCGTCGGACCGCTGCTGCTCGCGCAGCCAGCCGGCCAGCGCGGCGACCCGGTCGCCGTACCGGGCGGCGCCGGTGGCGGTGTGCCGGGCGTGCCAGCCCAGCGCCTCCAGCACGTGCGCGTTGGTGGTCACCGACCGCCCGTCCTCGCCGCGCCAGGTGCAGAAGTGGCTGCCCACGTCGTAGCGCAGCAGACTGGCCGGGTCCACCGGGTGGCCGAGCCGGGCCAGCGCGTAGAGGGTGACCGAGGTGGTGTCGGCGTCGGCCGGCAGCCCCGGACCGGTCGGGGTGCCCTGCGGGCCGAGCGCGCCGGCCAGCTCCGCGACCAGCTTCGGCGCCGGCCGCACCGGCACGCCGGCCCGGGCCAGGCTGCTCAGCGTCCAGGCCCGCTCGAAGACCGTGATCGGGGTGCAGCAGGGCACCGGACCGCCGTGCGGGCGGACCGCCTCGGCCAGGTACGCCCGCACGGCCGGGTTCGCCGCGTCCGGGGCGTCGCCGACCCAGGCGGCGGTGGCGGCCGGCGAGGCGCCCACGGCACCGGCGACCGGCGCGACGTCGGGCCGGCCCCGGGCGGCCGGGCCGAGCACCTCGAATGCGTGCTGGAGCTTCTGTGGCACCGGCCGGCCGCTGGCCAGCAGCGCGCCGAGGCCGTCCAGCCGCCGCCGGTCCACCGGCGGCAGGCGCCGGCCGGCCCAGCCGTCCGGGCCGGTGCCGGGGCGCTCGTCGAACCACTCGAGGTGGGCGTCGATCCGCTCGACCAGCGCCGGCACGATCAGGTCGGCGGCCGGGGTGTCCGGCAGCGGCAGCCCGTCGGCGAGCCAGCCGTCGAGCGCGTCCAGCCCACGGCCGGCCGCCGCGGCCAGCTCGGTCGGGGACGGCGCCGCGTCCCCGCCGCCGGCGCGCAGCGTGGTGAGCAGCGCTTCCACCGCGCTGGCGGTCGGCACCAGGGCGTAGCCGCCCGGCGCGCCCCACCCGCCGTCGCGGCGCTGGCTGCCCAGCAGGTACGCCAGCCGCCGGTCGTGGCCGGTGAGCCACGGCGCGTGGGTGACCAGCCGCCCGGTCTCGTAGACCGATGCGGTGACCCGGCCGGCCGGTTCGAGGGCCAGCGCGGCGAGCAGTTCCCGGGCCGCCGCGGCGACCTCGGAGCTCGCCGTGGTGCCGAGCTCCGAGGTGGTCACAGCGCACCCCAGAAGTCCGTGGAGCGGTAGAAGCCGCTGCTGAAGCCGATCTGCCGGGCCAGGTAGTCGGCCTGCACCGGGCAGCTGTCCCGCAGCGGGGCCAGCAGCTCGCGGGCGTGCCCGACCAGCTCGTCGATCCGCCGCCGCACCACGGTTGGATCGTCCACCAGCAGCAGCGCGTTGAGGTCGCCCCAGCGCAGGTCACGCTCGTAGGTGCCGAGGTCGTTGACCAGGCGCAGGATCCGCTGCACCTCGGCGCTGGCCACCACCAGCGCGTCCAGGTGGGCGAGCGTCACCGGGTCGTCGGAGTGGATCCAGTGCACGACGTTGACCACCGTGCAGGCCAGGTTGTCGGCGTTGTCCAGGTACTCGTCGAGGGTGGGCAGGCCACCGGAGCCGGCGGCCTGCTTCCAGTCCCACTCCCGCGCCATGGCGTCGAGCACCTTTCGCAGCTCGGCCCGCCAGACCGGCGCGTGGGTCCGGTACGCCGGCACGGCGGCCAGCTCGTCGCGCAGTTCGGCGAGGAACCGGCCGAGCGGGTCGTCGGCGGCCGGTGCGGCGCCGTCGGCCACCGCGAGGCAGTTCGCGGCCAGCCGGTCGATCTCGTCCCGGCTCTTGGCGACGTAGTCGACCTGCCAGTCGACGGCGAAGCCCCAGAGCACCGCCCGGTTGGTGATCCGCAGCTGGTCGAGGTCGCACCACGGGGCGCCGAACGCGATCGCCATCGCGACGTTGCCGAACAGCGCCGGGTCGAACGGCCGGGGCGGGAAGAGTTCCGGGTACGCGGCGGCGCGCTCGGCCAGGTCGCGTTGCCCCTTGGCGGCGAGGGCGCAGATCCGGCCCTGTTCGGCGGCCAGCGCGATCTGGTCGCCACCGTCGTACGGCGGCGACGTGGGCTGTGGGCTCATGCCGCGGCGCTCCGCACCGGGCGCAGGGTCAGCTCGACCCGCTCCAGCGGCCGCAGCGCGGCGGCCACCTTGATGCCGGGCACCGCTGGCCGTTGCAGGCGGAACCGGTAGCGGCTCAGCAGGGTCGCCACGATGAGCGTCGCCTCGAGGTAGAACAGGTGCATGCCCAGGCACTGGTGCGGGCCGCCGCCGAACGGGAAGTGGGCGTACCGGTGCCGGCTGCGGGCCCGCTCGGGGGCGAACCGGTCGGGGTCGAACACCTCCGGCCGGTCCCAGAACATCGACATCCGGTGGGTGATCAGCGGGCTCACCACGAGGGTGGAACCGGCCTCGATCCGTACCCCGCCGAGGACGTCGGCCTCGACGGCCCGGCGCGGGAAGAGCCAGCCGATCGGGTAGAGCCGGAGCAGCTCGTCGAGCACCTGCCGGGTGTAGCGCAGCTCGCGCAGGTGTTCCCGGCGCACCGGGGCATCGCCGACCACCCGGTCGATCTCCTCGTAGAGCCGCTCGGCGATCAGCGGGTCCTGCTCGATGTGCGGCCAGAGCCAGGTGAGCACGCTGATCGTGGTCTCGGTGGTGGTGGCCACCATGGCCACCGTGTCGTTGCGCACCTGGCGCTCGTCGAGGCGGCTGCCGTCCTCGGTGCGGCCACGCCAGAGGGTGGAGATGATGTCGTCGCCGTCGGACTCGGCGGTCTCCCGGGAGGCCCGGACGATCGGCATCAGCGTGTCGTCGATGAGCCGGACGGCCCGGCGGAACGCGCGGTCACCGGGCATCGGCACGGCCAGCGGGGCCCACGGCACCATGATGCGCGGCATCACCGACCAGGCGATCGCGTCCTGCGCCTGCATGATCTTCATGGCGTCCGGCACCGAGATCTTGTCGGCGAAGAAGACCCGCATGATCGCCGAGCAGACGATCCGGGCCTGTTCGGTGCCCATGTCGACCGGTTGGCCGGCGCGGGCCGGTGCGTCCAGCTCGTCGACCGCGTCCTCGATCGCCTCGGCCAGCCGGTCGACCAGGTTGTCGATCCGCCGCGCGGTGAACAGCGGCTGGAGGATGTGCCGGCTGTTCGACCAGTACTCGCCGTCGCTGAGGATGCCCTCGCCGAACAACCGTTTCAGCGGCCGCCACTGGAGGCCGTCGCCGGCCCGGACGTAGTTGGCGGCCTTCTCCCGCAGCACCTGCTGCAGGTGTTCCGGCCGGGTGACCAGGTAGGGGCGGAACGAGCCGAGGTTGAGTTTGACCACCTCGCCCCGGGACCGTTCCCCGAACTCGACCAGGGCCTGCGCCGGATCACGGAGCAGGCTCGGCACCACCTGGCGCAGTGGGACCGCGTCCGCTCGTCTGGTGTGGACCGGCGCGGTGTGTGGCACTCCCACGGTGCTCTGTGCCCCCTTCGGCAACCGTGCGTCGCGGCACGACTGTGTGCAGTAAGCGTTTCGCCGAGCATGCCATTGCCGCGTCAACTTTCTCTAGTCGCACCAAGAGAAATTTTCGCGGCCGGCTTTGCCGTGCTCCACAAGGGATTGACGTGGGAACCCTCAGGGGCGCAGATCCCGCAGGTAGCGGTACTCGGCCGCGATCGGCCGGTAGCCGTGCCACCGGTTGAGCGCCAGCATGGCCTCGTTGCCGGCGTCGTTGACGGTCAGGGCGGTCCGGTGGCCGGCGGCCCGGGCCGCCCGCAACGAGGCGTCCTTGACCGCCCGGGCCAGCCCCCGGCCGCGCCAGTCGCGGCGGGTCCCGGTCATCCCCGACTGGTACCGGTCCCGGCCGTCGGTCAGCGCCACGCTGAACGCGACCACCGCGCCGTCCACGACCGCCACCGTGGTCAGCTCCCGGTCCAGGTCCGGCCGTTCCCAGTACGCCGCCCGCCAGTCGGCGTAGCTGATCTCCACCATGCCGACGTCGCCGGGCTCGTCCCGGGCGGCGTCCAGGTCCGCCTCGTAGAGCGGGCGCGGGTCGCCGAGGTCGGCGGCCGTGCTGAGCCGCACCGGCGCCGCCAGCGGCGAGGGCTCGGGCAGCACCGCGGCCGCCAGGTCCAGGCCGAGCAGCAGCGAGCGCCGCCCGCGCCGGTAGCCGTGCCGCTCGGCGAAGGTCACCGCCGCCGCCTCGTCCACCACCCGGGCGTACGCCCGCCGCACGCCCAGCCCGGCGAGCCGCGCCTCGGCGGCGGCGAGCAGCGCCCCGCCCACGCCGCGGCCCCGCTCCCGGGGATGCACGACCAGGTTGACGAAGCCCCAGCCGGGCTTCCCGCTCTCGGGCAGCAGCCCGGTGCGGGCCACCCCGGCCAGCCCGTCGTCGGCCTCGGCGACCAGCAGCCCGAAGCGTTCCGCCGCCGGCGCCCCGGTCAACTGCCAGCGGACCAGTTCCGGGGTGGCGATCAGCGGGCCGGCCGCCCGCAGCAGCGCGGCGACCCGCTCCGCGTCGTCGGGGCCGCCGGGGCGGACGGTGACGGTCATGGCCCGGCAACCTACCGCAGCGCCCGGACGGGCCGGGACCGCGCTCGATCGGCCGGGCATGAATCCGCGCGTGCTCCGGCACCCTGTGCCAGGCTCATGGGCATGGACGACAAGACCATCCTGAACCGGATCTCCGAGCTGGTCGACGAGGAGCACCGGCTGCGCGCGGACGCGCAGGCCAACGAGACGGGCACCGACGACGCGGCCCGCGAGCGGCTGCGCGAGCTGGAGGAGTCCCTCGACCAGTGCTGGGACCTGCTGCGCCGCCGGCGGGCCGCCCGGCAGACCCACGGCGACCCGGACGCCCAGGGCGTACGGCCCAAGCCGGAGGTCGAGCGCTACCTCCAGTGAGCACCGCACCGGGCGTGCCGGGCGGCCCGACGGCCGCCCGGCACGCGTACGCCTCAGCGGATGCCGGCCTCGCGTAGCAGCTCCCCGGCCAGCTCGACCGGGTCCTGCGCGGCGGGCAGGCCGCGCGCGGCGAACCAGGCGCTGACCACCCGGACGTCCCGGGCCAGGAAGTCCGGGCCCTGCGGGTTGGCCACCAGGTCGACCACCTGGGGCAGGTCGATCAGCACCAGCCGCCCCCGGTGCACCAGCAGGTTGTACGGCGACAGGTCGCCGTGCGCGAAGCCGGCGCGGGCCAGCACGACCAGCGCGTCGACCAGCTGCTCCCACAGGTCGCGCAGCTGCGCCGGATCGGGCCGCAGCTGGGCCAGCCGGGGCGCGGCCCGCCCCTCCTCGGGCTCGCCCAGGAACTCCAGCATCAGCTCGGTGCCCCGCAGCTGGACGGGGTACGGCACGGCGATCCGGCCGTGCGCGGCGCCGATCTCCCAGAGCCGGGCCAGCGCGGCGAACTCAGCCGCCGCCCACTGCCCGGCGATCATCTGCCGGCCGAAGGCGGTGCGGCCGGCCATCGCCCGCATCTCCCGGGACCGGCGGACCCGGCGCCCCTCCAGGTAGCCGGCGTCGCGGTGGAACATCCGGTGCTCGGCGTCCCGGTAGCGCTTGACCGCCAGCAGGCAGGACCGGTCGGTGCCGGGCACCGCCCGGCGGACCAGGTGGACGTCCGCTTCCTTGCCGGTCTTCAGCACACCGAGTTCGGTGTCCTTGGCGGCCAGTTCGGTGACCAGCCAGTCCGGGTGGGGTTGCGGGCCGTGCACGGCGTCGTCCCAGGAGGACCACCGCTCCCCGGTGTCCGGGTCCGGCTCGGCGTCCGGGTCGGTGAGGACGGGCTCGGCTGCCCGGCCGCGCTTCAGGAAGGTCGGTTCGTCGTCGTCGAAGCGGCGCTTGCCGCGGGTACGGCGCTCGCGCGCCGGAAGGTCGTGATCGCGCACTGCGGTGGTGATCCCTTGCTCGAGGCTGATGGAGGCAGGTGGAAGTGACCTGCGAAGACGGCCATGACCGACCCCCTCTCCTCGACCGGGCGCGCGCCCGGGTGCACGATGCGCCGACCATGCTCGCGACTCGGGTCGCGGCCGGTCAACCGAATTACCCGCGCGCCGTACCCGGCGAGCGCGGATCGCCGCCGGGCCCGGCCTCGGGGCTCAGCGGGCGAGCACGGCGGCGACGGCGGCGATCAGGCCGTCCGCCGTGCGGGTGGGCGCGAACCGCGGGTCCGTCCAGGTGCGCCCGCGGTGCAGCCAGACGCTGGGCAGGCCGACGGCGGTGGCGCCGCCGATGTCCGCCTCCGGGCTGTCACCGATCACCCAGGCGCCGCGCAGCGGCATCCGGACCCGCTGGGCGGCCAGCGCGAAGATCCTCGGGTTGGGCTTGCTGACCCCGGCCTCTTCGGAGATCACCCAGTCGGCCACGAACCGGTCCAGCCCGGTCCGCCGGATCATCGCCTCCTGCTGGCGGACGGTGCCGTTGCTGACCACCACCGGCACCCACCCGGCGTCGTCGGCGATCCGCAGCGCGCAGGCGACCAGCGGGTCCAGCCGGACGTTGGCCACCACCCCCTCGTACAGCTCCTCGACCAGGTCGATGGAGGGGATGCGGAGCCCGTACCGGTCCCGGATGGCGTCGGCGACGTCCCACTTGTCGGTCAGTCCGTCGGCGTCCATGGAGATCAGCCAGTCGATGTCGGCCGGCGGCGCGCCGATGCCGTCCAGGAACCGTTCACCCCAGGCGCGGAACGGGCCGGCCCGGTCGAGCAGGGTGTTGTCCAGGTCCAGCAGGAGCAGCGGCACTCGGGCACCCTACGGGACGCCGGCGCCGCACCGACAGGGCCCGGCGAGGCGCCGGCCCGGGTCAGGCGGTGAGCACCGCACGGGCCGCTCCCTGGTGCGGAAGGCGGTCGACCAGCATGGAGTGGGCCGCCCGGGTGGCCGCCAGGGCGGCCGGGTCGAGCGTCGCGACCAGCACGTCCTCGCCGGTGTCCGCGCCGCGCGCCAGCGGGCGACCCTCCGGGTCGTAGACGGCCGCGCCGCCGTTGAACCGCCACGGCGGTTCACCGCCAACCGAGTTGGCGAAGACCACGTACATGGTGTTGTCCAGGGCGCGCGCCGCGTAGTAGAGGTCGCGGCGGTGCTCCGAGCCGGTCAGGTAGCCGCTCGGGCAGAGGTAGCCGTGCGCCCCGTCGGCCGCGGCGGCCCGGCCGTGCTCCGGGAAGCAGCCGTCGTAGCAGATGCCGAGACCGAACCGCCAGCCGTCGACCAGCAGGGTGGCGCCGCGCCCGCCGGGCACGAACAGCTCCCGCTCGTCGCCCCAGAGCTGCTGCTTGTCGTACCCGACCCGGACCGCGCCGGTGCGGTCGACGACGAGCGAGGAGATGGTCCGGCGGCCGTCCGGGTGGCGGACCGCCGCGCCGACCACCACCACGGTGCCGCCGTCGCGGGCGGCGGCCCGCAGCGGGTCCAGCCGCGGGTCGTCGACGTCCGCCGCCGGATCGGCGGCGACGTCGGTGCCGGCCGGATCGGCCGCCAGCACCGGCGGGTGGTACGCGGGCAGGAAGAGCTCCGGCAGCACCGCCACCCGGGCACCCCGGTCGGCCGCCCGACGGACCAGCCGGCCGGCGGTCGCCGCGTTGCCGGCCACGTCGCCGGGGTCGGGTCCGGCCTGGACGGCCGCCACGGTCAGCGGCGCGGTGGGCAGTGCGATGGGGGTGGGGGGTGGCGTCACGGCGCGATCGTAACCGGAACGTGGCGGCGCGCTGATCGACCAACCGACGAACCCAAGCCGTACGTACGGTTTGCAGTACGCGGGGTGACCTGACACGATCGACCCGTGCCCAGAGTAAGTCAGGACCAGCTCGACGCGCGCCGGCAGGAGATCCTTGCCGCCGCGCGGGCGTGTTTCGCCCGGCACGGCTACGAGGGCGCCACCGTGCGCCGGCTGGAGGAGGCCACCCGGCTGTCCCGGGGCGCGATCTTCCACCACTTCCGGGACAAGGACTCGCTCTTCCTCGCCGTCGCCGAGGACGACGCCGCGGTGATGGTCGAGACGGTGGCCCGCAACGGTCTGGTCCAGGTGATGCGGGACCTGCTCGCCGGGGCGGTCTCCCCGGACACCACCGGCTGGCTCGGCAGCCAACTGGAGGTGTCCCGGCGGCTGCGTACCGACCCGGCGTTCGCCAAGCGGTGGGCCGAGCGGTCGGCCGCCATCGCCGAGGCGACCCGCGAGCGGCTGGCCCGGCAGCGGGAGGCGGGCGTCCTGCGCGACGACGTCCCGATCGACGTGCTGGCCCAGTTCCTGGAACTCGCCTACGACGGGCTGGTGCTGCACCTGGCCATGGGCCGCCCGGCCGGTGACCTCGGCCGGGTGCTGGACCTGGTCGAGGAGGCGGTCCGCCGGCGCTGACCCCGGCGGCTCCGACCACGTGACCCTGCGGCGGTACCCGGTTCCCGGCGGGGCGTCGCGCCCCTCGTACCTCTCCCCCAGGCGAACGCGGCCGGCCGGCACCTCGCCACGCCGGCCGGGTGGCACCAGGCGGTGCGGCGTGGCGGTCCTGCCCCACAATGGGGCCGCCGATCCCTCCGGCGACAGGAGCAGCCGATGTCCGTCCTTGCCGCACCGGGCGACACCTGGGGCATCCCCGGTCCGACCTTCCTGCGCTTCTACCTCGCCGCGGCCGTCCTGGTGGTGGTCCTCGGCGCGATCCACCGGGCCCGGGTGCTCGCCGGCTCCCGGGAACCCGGTTACGACCAGCTCAGCCCGGAGCAGGCCGCCTACCTCAACGGCGGCGCCGCGCTGGCCGTGCCCGCCACGCTCGGCGCGCTGCGCGGCGCCGGCTCCGTCGGCGTCGGCCCGGGCCGCCGCCTGGCCACCACCGGGCCGATGCCCGCCGGCGCCACCCCGCTGGCCCAGGCCGTCTACAACGCGGCGGCCCGCCGGACCCGGGTCGCGGACCTGCGCCGGGACCAGTGGGTCGCCTCGGCCCTCACCCAGCTCGGTGCCGACCTCGAACAGCGCGGGCTCGCCCTGTCGTCGGGCCGCCGCGAGTCCGCCCGGCGCGGGGCGATGGCCCTGCTGCTCCTGCTGGCCGTCGGGATCTTCCGGCTCTTCGACGGGCTGTCCGGCGCCAAACCGGTCGGCTATCTGCTGCTCACCCTGGTGGGCATCGTCGTGGCCTTCCTGATCCTGGTCCGGGCGCCGTACCGGACCCGGGCCGGCCGGGCCGCGCTGCGCACCCTGCGCCAGCGGCACGTCCACCTCGCCCCGACCTCCTCCCCCGCCTACGCCACCTACGGCGCGGCCGGCGCCGCGATGGGCGTCGCGCTGTTCGGCACCGCCGCGCTCTGGGCGATGGATCCGGGCTTCGCCGAGCAGGCCGAGATCCAGCGGCAGGCGCTGGGCAGCAGCGGCGGCACCGGCGGCTGCGGCGGCGGCAGCTCCGGTTGCGGCGGCGGCAGCTCCTGCGGGGGCGGCGGCTGTGGGGGCGGCGGGTGCGGCGGATGACCGGCCCGACCGGGGTGGGCATCGGCTGGCGTCCGGAGATCGCCGGCTTCGTCGCCGAGCTGCCCGGCCTGCGCTTCGTCGAGGTGGTGGCGGAGTCCGTGCCGGCGACCGGACCGCTGCCGGTCGGCCTGGCCGCGCTGCGCGAGCGGGGCGTCACGGTCGTACCGCACGGGGTGCGGCTCTCCCTGGGCGGCGCGGAACCGGTCGACCCGGCCCGGGTCGCCCAGCTGGCCGCGGTGGCGCGGCTAGTGGACGCCCCGCTGGTCAGCGAGCACATCGCGTTCGTCCGGGCCGGCGGGCTGGAGGCCGGTCACCTGCTGCCGCTGCCGCGCACCCGGGAGGCGGTCGACGCGGTCTGCGCCAACGTCGACCGGGCGCAGGCCCAGTTGCCGGTACCGATCGCGTTGGAACCGGTCGCGGCGCTGTTCGACTGGCCGGACGACGAACTGGACGAGGCCGCGTTCCTGACCGAGATCCTGGACCGCACGGGTGCCCTGCTGCTGCTCGACGTCGCCAACGTGTACGCCAACGCGCGCAACCGCGGCACCGACCCGATCGCGCTGCTGGACCGGCTGCCGCTGGAGCGGGTCGCCTACGCGCACGTGGCCGGCGGCGCCGAGCACGGCGGCTTCTACCACGACACGCACACCGACCCGGTGCCGGCCGAGGTGCTCGACCTGCTCGGTGAACTGTGCGCGCGGCACCGCCCGCCGGCGCTGCTGCTGGAACGCGACGGGCACTACCCGCCCGCCGCGACGCTCCGCGCCGAACTGGACGCCCTCGCCGCGGCCGCCGGGTTCCCGGTGGTCACGTGACCGCCGTCCCGCTCCCCACCGGCCCGGCCGCCCGCCCGGCGGACGGCCGGACCAACCGACCGACGGTCGACCGGACCGTACCGTCGACAGTCGACGTGACCACCCGGCCGGCGGACAGCGGCCCGGCCGCGCGGCCGGCGGACGACCTCGCCGCCCCGCGGGCGGACGACCTGGTCACCGCCCGGCCGGGGAACGACGACCCGGCCGCCGGGCCGGCGACGGAGGTGGCGGCTCGGGCGGCGGACGGCCCGGCCGCCCGGCCGGCGACTGACCTGGCGGCTCGGCAGGCGGAACTGGTGGCGGCGCTGGTGGCCGGCGCACCGGTGCCGCCGGGCTTCGACCCAGCGCCGCTGGCCGCGGCCCGGGCGGCGCTGCTGCGCAAGCGCGCCGGCGACGTGGCCCGGCACTGGCCGCTGCTCGCCGCCGGCTTCGGCGCCGCCTGGCCGGCCACCTTCGCCGGCTGGGCGGCCGGCCGACCCACCGCCGGGTCGCTGCGCGACGGTTGGGACCTGGCCCGCGCGCTGCGGGAGCGGGGCGCGCTGCCGCCGCTCGGCGCGGAGGAACTGGCGGTGCGCGAGGCGACCGACCGCTACGACGGGCACCGACCGCCGCGGCCACGCCGGTTGCCCGCGCTGGGGCGCGCCGGCGGCGCCGTCGCGGTGCAGCTCGCCGGTCGGGTACGCCTGCTGCGTCCGGCCCGCCGCTGACCGGCCGCGCCCGGCGTCGCCGGTGCGGCTCGCGGCGGCGGCCCACGGCCGGTCGCCCCATAAGTGGCGCGGGCCGCCGGATGGGGCAGGATCGAGCCATGGATCTCGGACTGACCGATCGGGTGTACGTGCTCACCGGCGCGTCTCGCGGACTGGGCTACGCCACCGCGGAGTGCCTCGTCGCCGACGGCGCCCGGGTGGTGCTCTCCGCCCGGGACCCCGACGGAGTCGTCGCCGCCGCCGAGCGCCTCGGCGGGCCCGGGCGGGCCGTCGGGCTGGCCGTCGACCTGACCGACCCGACCGCCCCGGAGCGCCTGGTCGCCGCCGCCCGGGACCACTTCGGCCGGCTGGACGGGGCGCTGGTCTCGGTGGGCGGCCCGCCGCCGGGCAGCGTCGCCTCGGTCAGCGACGAGCAGTGGCGACGGTCCTTCGAGACGGTCTTCCTCGGCACGGTCCGGATGGTGCGTACGGTGGCCGCCGAGCTGTCCGACGGCGGCGCGATCGGCCTGGTGCTCTCCACCTCGGCCCGCGGCCCGCTGCCCGGACTGGGCATCTCCAACGGGCTGCGCCCCGGCCTGGTCGGTGCCGCCAAGGACATCGCCGACGAGTACGGCCCCCGGGGCGTCCGGGTAGTCGGCCTGCTGCCGGGGCGGATCATGACCGACCGGAACCGGGAGCTGTTCGCCGCGACCGGCGACCCCGACCGGGCCCGCGCCGAGGCGGAGGCGGGGATCCCGCTGCGCCGCATCGGCGAGCCGGCGGAGTTCGGCCGGGTGGCCGCGTTCGTGCTCTCCCCCGCGGCGAGCTACCTGACCGGGGTCACCGTCCCGGTCGACGGTGGCGCGCTGCGCGGCCTGTGACGACCGGGCCGGGCCGGGGGCGCGGCGACCGGGCACGACCCGAGCCGGCCGCGCCGCCGAGCCCCGGCCCCGCGACGCGACCCGCGACCGGTACGCCGCCGATGGGCGAGATCCGGGCCGGTGGGTCCGGACAGCGGCGGCGAACCGGGGAGGAACTGGCGGCCGGCCAGCGGCGGCCGACCCGGGAGGAGTTGGCGGCCGCGGCGGGCCGGACCCTGCCCGATGTCATCGCGCCCGGGCTCGACGTGCTCTTCGTCGGGATCAACCCGGGGCTGTGGTCGGCGGCCACCGGCTGGCACTTCGCCCGGCCCGGCAACCGGTTCTGGCCGGCGCTGCACCGCGGCGGGTTCACGCCGCGGCAGCTGCACCCGAGCGAGCAGGACGAGCTGCCCGGCTACGGGCTGGGCATCACCAACATGGTGGCCCGGGCCAGCGCGCGGGCCGACGAGCTGACCGCCGCCGAACTCGTCGAGGGGGCGGAGATCCTGGCCGGCAAGGTGGCGCGGTACCGGCCGCGCTGGGTGGCCGTGGTCGGGGTGACCGCGTACCGGATCGGGTTCGCCCGACCGAAGGCCGGCTTCGGCCCGCAGCCGGAGCCGCTGGCCGGCGCGCGGCTCTGGGTGCTGCCCAATCCGAGCGGGCTGAACGCGCACTTCACCCCGGAGACGCTGGGCGCCGCGTTCGCCGAACTGCGGGCCGCGGCGACGGGCTAGTTCGCGGCGGCGGGCGGCAGCGCGTCGTCCGGCACGTACGAGCGCATCGGCAGGGTCACCGGCTCCGGGCCGGTCGCGTCGGCGTACGGGGTGGGCGAGTCGGCCACCGCGAACTGGGTGCGGTAGAGCTCGGCGTACAGGCCGCCGACGGCGACCAACTCGTCGTGCCGGCCGCGCTCGACGATCCGCCCGTCGTCGAGGACCAGGATCTGGTCGGCCTCGCGGACGGTGGAGAGCCGGTGCGCGATGACCAGCGCGGTACGCCCGGTCAATGCCACCGACAGCGCCCGCTGCACCGCCGCCTCGCTCTCCGAGTCCAGGTGGGCGGTCGCCTCGTCGAGGATCACGATCGAGGGGGCCTTGAGCAGCAGCCGGGCGATGGCGATCCGCTGCTTCTCGCCGCCGGAGAAGCGGTAACCCCGCTCGCCGACGGTGGTCTGCAGGCCGTCGGGCAACGACCGGACCAGGTCGGCGACCTGGGCGCCGGCCAGCGCCGCCCAGAGTTCGTCGTCGGTGGCGTCCGGCTTGGCGTAGCGGAGGTTCTCGGCGATCGTCTCGTGGAACAGGTGCGAATCCTGGGTGACCACGCCGATCTCGTCGCGCAGCGAGTCGAGGGTGGCGTCCCGCACGTCGACCCCGCCGACCAGCACCTGCCCGTCGGTGACGTCGTAGATCCGGGAGATCAGCATGGACAGCGTCGACTTGCCCGCCCCGGAGGGGCCGACCAGCGCCACCATCTGCCCCGGCTCGACGGCGAACGAGACCCCCTTGAGCACCGGCTCGTTGACCGTACGGTCCAGCGCGGCGACCTCCTCCAGGGAGGCGAGTGAGATCTCGGCGGCGCTCGGGTAGCGGAACCGCACCCCGCGGAACTCCACCCGGCCGTTGCCGCGCGGCACCGGGACGGCGTCGGGCTTCTCCCTGATGGCCGGATCGAGGTCGAGCACCTCGAAGACCCGGTCGAAGGAGACCAGCGCGCTCATCACGTCCACCCGGACGTTGGACAGCGCGGTCAGCGGGCCGTAGAGGCGGGTGAGCAGCAGGGCGAGGGTCACCACGGTGCCGGCGCTGACCGACCCGGTGACGGCCAGCCAGCCGCCGAGGCCGTAGGTGAGCGCCTGGGCGAGCGACGCCACCAGCAGCATCGCCACGAAGAACGTCCGCGAGTACATCGCGGACTGGATGCCGATGTCGCGCACCCGCTCGGCCCGCCCGGCGAACCGGCGGGCCTCGACGTCGGGCCGGCCGAAGAGCTTGACCAGCAGCGCGCCCGCGACGTTGAACCGCTCGGTCATCGTCGCGTTCATCTTGGCGTCGAGGTTGTACGACTCGCGGGTGATCTCGGCCAGCCGCTTGCCGACCCGCCGCGCCGGGATGATGAAGACCGGCAGCAGCACCAGCGACAGCGCGGTGATCTGCCAGGAGAGGGTGAACATCACCGCCGCGGTGAGCACCAGCTGGATGACGTTGCTGACCACGCCGGACAGCGTCGAGGTGAACGCCCGCTGGGCGCCGAGCACGTCGTTGTTGAGCCGGCTCACCAGCGCGCCGGTCTGGGTACGGGTGAAGAACTGCAGCGGCATCCGCTGCACGTGGTCGTAGACCCGGGTGCGCAGGTCGAGGATGATCCCCTCGCCGATCCGGGCCGAATACCAGCGCTGGGCCAGGGAGAGCAGCGCGTCGGCGACCGCGAGCCCGGCGATGACCAGGGCCAGCCGGACGACCAGCGAGCCCGCCTCCGCGCCGCCCCGGCTGATCGCGTCGATCACGTCACCGGCGAGCACCGGGGTGGCGACCCCGATGACCGCGGCGAGCACCACGGTGACCAGGAAGACGACGATGTCCCGGCGGTAGGGACGGGCGAAGGCCACGATCCGGCGGGCCACGCCGTGCTGGAGCCGGTGGGTGGAGATCTCGTCGCGGCTGCGCATCGACCGGAGCATGCTCCAGCCGCCCATGCCGCCGCCGGACATCGGGTTGGACACGCTCACCTCCGGGTCGTCGGGCTGACCAACACCGTCAGGTCAATTCTCCCGACGACTCTGACAACCTCGGCCGTAACCCGGATCTTCCCGAACGGTCCTTACTATTCTCCCCGACCGGCGAGATCACGCAGGCGGCGGGTCTGCGCCTCGCGCTCGGCCCGCTGCTGCTCCGCGGCGGAGCGACCGCCGGCGCCGGCCAGCAGCGCCTTGATCTCGACCACCGCGTCCCGGTTGCCGGAAAGCAGCCCGGCGGTGAGGTCGCGCACCGCGCCGTCGAGTTCCGCGTTCGGCACCACCAGGGTGGCCAGGCCGATCCGGTCCGCCTCGGCGGCGTCGAGCCGCCGGCCGGTGGCGCAGATCTCCAGCGCGCGGGAGTAGCCGACCAGGTCGACGAGCCGCTTCGTGCCGGCGAGGTCGGGCACCAGCCCGAGGGTCACCTCGGCCATCGAGAACTTCGCGTCCTCGGCGAGAACCCGCAGGTCACAGGCGAGGGCGAGCTGGAAGCCGGCCCCGATGGCGTGGCCCTGCACGGCCGCCACGGAGACCACGTCCGGGCGGTGCAGCCAGGTGAAGGCATCCTGGAACTCGGCGATGCGGTCGGCGCACTCCTGCTCGGGCAGGGTGGCCAGCTCCGCGAACGAGCCCGGCCCGGAGGCACCGGCCACCGACAGGTCGAGGCCGGCGGAGAACGCCCGCCCCTCGCCGCGGACGACCACCACGCGGACGTCACCGGGCAGGTCCCGGGCGAAGTCGCTCAGCGCCCGCCACATCGCCGGGGTCTGGGCGTTGAGCACGTCGGGCCGGCACAACGTGACAGTCGCGACGGGCCCGTCGCAGTCCAGCCGTACCCCGGTCGCCTCGGCGGTCACCGGGCGGCCCGGGGCGCGGCGCTGGACGACGCTGCTGGGCGGATCACGCCTTCTTGCGGCGCCGGGCGCCGCCACGCTGCCGCAGCTGCACGCCGGACTCCGTGAGCACCCGGTGGATGAACCCGTAGGAACGGCCGGTCGAGGCCGCGAGCGCCCGGATGCTCTCCCCCGAGGTGTACCGCTTTACCAGGTCCTTGGCGAGCGTCTGACGCTCGGCTCCGACGATCCGGCGACCCTTCTCAGTGCTGGTGGCTGTGCCCGTGGCTGCCATGCTGTGTCCTCACGTCCCAGACTGTGCGGTTCGGATACGGTCCCACCTATTAGACCGCCTCGAACGATCATGCGCCAGATATCAACTCTTCGCCAATCGACACGCTAAGCAATGTCAGCTTCCCGATAGGGTGACGCCGCCGACGGCCATCCGGCCACCCGGCATCGGCGGAACGGGCAGGACGCGGCAGCGGCTCCGCACCGCAGCGGGGCGGGACGCGGCGGTGGCACCGCGCTGAGCGGAATGGCGGTGGCACCGCGCCGGGCGGAACGCGGCGGTGGCACCGCACCGGGCGGATCGGGCGGCGGCGGCACCGCGCCAGGCGGGACGGCCGGGAGGCGGCGGTGGCACCGCGTCGGGCGGGACGGGCCGGGCCGTACCCTGCCCGGGTGATCGACCTTCTCGGCAGCGCGGTCGGTGCGGCCGTGGTGTTCGCGGCCACCGACGTGGACGACATCGTCATCCTGACCCTGTTCTTCGTGGCCGCCCGCACCACCGGCCGGCCCCGCCCCTGGCAGATCGTCGCCGGGCAGTACCTGGGGATCGGCGCGCTCGCGGTGGCCAGCGCGGTGGTCGCGGCCGGGCTGCTGGTGGTGCCCGACCCGTGGACCGGGCTGCTCGGGCTGCTGCCGATCGCGCTCGGCGTGCGGGCCCTGCTCGACACCGACGACGACGAGGCGCCCGCGGTGGTCGGCTCGGCGCTCGGGGTGGCCGGGGTGACGATCGCCAACGGCGCCGACAACGTGGCGGTCTACGTGCCGGTGTTCCGCGCCCTGGGCCCCGCCGACAGCGCGGTCTTCCTGCTGGTCTTCGTGGTGCTGATCGCGCTCTGGTGCGCGGCCGGCGCCTGGCTCGGCAGCCACCCCCGGGTGACCCGCCTCGTGGAACGCGCCGGCCACTGGCTGGTCCCGACCATCTTCATCGCCATCGGCGTGGTCATCCTGACCACCTCCGGCATCCTCCCCCACCTGCTCACCCTGACCCCCTGACGTATCGCGTCGATCATGAAGTTGTTGTCGCGACACGCCGGCACGTCCGACAACAACTTCATGATCAACCAGGCGGGGTCGCCGGCGGACCGACCGGTGGGGGTGGGGGTTAGGCGAGTTCGACGAGTTCTAGGAGGTCGTCGGACCAGGCGTCCTCGTCGCCGTCGGGGAGCAGGATGGCCCGGTCGGGCTTGAGCGCCATGACCGCGCCGGGGTCGTGGGTGACCAGCACGATCGCCCCGGGGTACCGGGCGATGGCGTCGAGCACCTGCTCCCGGCTGACCGGGTCGAGGTTGTTGGTCGGCTCGTCCAGCAGCAGCACGTTCGCCCCCGAGCAGACCAGCGTGGCCAGGGCCAGCCGGGTCTTCTCGCCGCCGGAGAGCACCCCGGCCGGCTTGTCCACGTCCTCGCCGGAGAAGAGGAACGCGCCGAGGATCTTGCGCAGGTCGGTGTCGGTCTGGTCGGCCGCGGCGCTGCGCATGTGCTCCAGCACCGTACGGTCCACGTCCAGCGTCTCGTGCTCCTGGGCGTAGTAGCCCAGCCGCAGCCCGTGCCCCGGGTTGACCTGGCCGGTGTCCGGCTCCAGCAGGCCGCCGAGGATACGCAGCAGGGTGGTCTTGCCGGCGCCGTTGAGCCCGAGGATGGCCACCCGGGAACCCCGGTCCACCGCCACGTTCACGTCGGTGAAGATCTCCAGCGAGCCGTACGACTTGGACAGGCCGGTAGCGGTGAGCGGGGTCTTGCCGCACGGCGCGGGGCTCGGGAAGCGCACCTTCGCCACCTTGTCGGCGACGCGTACCTCGTCCAGGCCGGCGATCAGCCGCTCGGCGCGCCGGGCCATGTTCTGCGCGGCGACGGTCTTGGTGGCCTTGGCCCGCATCTTGTCGGCCTGCGCCATCAGCGCGCCGGCCTTCTTCTCGGCGTTGGCCCGCTCCCGGCGGCGGCGCCGCTCGTCGGTCTCCCGCTGCGCCAGGTACGCCTTCCAGCCCAGGTTGTAGACGTCCACCACCGAGCGGGTGGCGTCCAGGAACCAGACCTTGTTCACCACCGACTCGAGCAGCGAGGCGTCGTGGCTGATCACGATCAGGCCGCCCTTGTGGTTGGCGAGGAAGCCGCGCAGCCAGGTGATCGAGTCGGCGTCGAGGTGGTTGGTGGGCTCGTCCAGCAGCAGGATGCCACCGCCGTTCTCGCCGGCGTCGCGGAACAGGATCCGGGCCAGCTCGATGCGGCGGCGCTGGCCGCCGGAGAGGGTGCCGATGGTCTGGGCGAGCGCCCGGTCGGGCAGGCCCAGGTTGGCGCAGATCCGGGCGGCCTCCGCCTCGGCCGCGTACCCGCCGAGGGAGGCGAACTGGTCCTCCAGCGTGCCGTAGCGGCGGACCAGCTTCTCGTCCGCGCCGTCGGCCAGCTTGGCCTCGATCTCCTTCATCTGGGCCATCAGCACGTCCAGGCCGCGGGCGGAGAGCACCCGGTCCCGGCCGGTGACGTCCAGGTCGCCGGTGCGCGGATCCTGCGGGAGGTAGCCGATGGCGCTGCGCCGGTCGATCTGCCCGGCGTACGGCTGCCCCTCGCCGGCCAGCACCTTCAGCGTGGTGGTCTTGCCGGCGCCGTTGCGGCCGACCAGGCCGATCCGGTCGCCCGGCTGCACCCGCAGCGTGGTGTCGGACAGCAGGATCCGGGCGCCGGCACGCAACTCCAGGCCGGTGGCAGTGATCATCTCGAGGTACTCGCTCTCGGGGTCTGGAAGGGCTGACTCAGGGCACGCGAGAGCGCCGGCGGGCCGGAGGGACCGTCGGCGCGGGGCGGTTCAGCCTTCGCAGAGCAGCACGCGGCAAGTGTACCGGGGCGTGCCCGGAGGCTCCGCCGGATTACCGACCAAGATCATCGGGTACCGGAATCGGCGTCCGGACCCGGTCCGGTACCGCAACCACCAAGACGGATCAAATCGGTGATCGGGGTAGACATGGAGCTGAACGAGAACGCGCGGATCGACACCAGCCAGGTGGACGACCGGCGAGGGTCCGGCGGAGGCGGCGGGCTGGGCGGCATCCCCATCCCGATCGGTGGCGGCCGCGGCGGCCTCGTCGGCATCATCGTCGCCGTGCTGATCGCCCTGGTCGGCGGCGGCTTCGGGCTGAACGCCGCGACCAACGGCGGCGGCGAGCAGGGCGACAACACCTCGCTGGAGCAGAAGTGTTCCGCCGACGACGCGCTCCAGCAGTTGGACTGCCGCAACACCCTCTACGTGAACTCGATCCAGGCGTACTGGCGCACCGCGCTGCCGGAGGCGTTCGGCGAGCAGTACCGCGCGTCCCGCACCGTCTTCTTCAGCCAGGGCGTGAACACCGCCTGCGGCCAGGCCGACTCCGGCGTCGGCCCGTTCTACTGCCCGGCCGACGACCTGGTCTACATCGATCTGACCTTCTACCAGGTGCTCGCGCAGCAACTCGGTGCCGAGGGCGAGTTCGCCCAGCCGTACGTGCTGGCCCACGAGTACGGCCACCACGTGCAGGACCTGCTCGGCACCGAGGCGCAGATGCGTCGGCAGCAGCAGCGCGACCCGGACAACGCGAACGCCCTGTCGGTGAAGCTGGAGCTGCAGGCCGACTGCTACGCCGGCGCGTGGGCCAAGAACGCCACCGGCACCGCCGACGAGAGCGGCCAGAAGATCTTCACCAGCATCACCGAGCAGGACATCGCGCAGGCGATCGACACCGCGGAGAAGATCGGCGACGACGCCATCTCGGAGCGGGCGAACCGGCCGGTGAACCCGGAGGAGTTCACCCACGGCTCCTCGGCGCAGCGCAAGGAATGGTTCACCCGGGGCTACTCCACCGGCGACCCGAAGTCCTGCGACACCTTCGGCGGCGCGCTCTGAGCCGCTGCGGAACCCTTCCGCGGCCGGTGGGCGCGAGCTCGCCGGCCGTCGGCCTGTCCGGCCCGGCCCGGCGACGCCGGCGGGCTCACGACCGGTCAGGCCCGGCTCAGGACCGGTCAGGTCCGGCTCAGGACCGGTCAGGCCGGCTCGGGACCGGTCAGGCCGGCTCGGGGTCGCGGACCAGGATCCGCACCGCCCGGGCGGCGTCGATCGCGCCCACCAGTACCGCGTGCCGGGGTTCGGGCACGTCGAGCAGCCGCTCGGCGCGCAGCGCGGCCAGCGGGGCGAGCCGCCGGTCGGCGAGCACGGTGTCCACCGCCCGCCGGTCGCCGCCGCAGACCAGCGCGTCCAGCGTCGACGCCGCCGGCAGCAGCAGCCGTACGGCCAGCTCCGCCGCATCCGCCAGCGCCGCCTTCGCCTGGTTGTCGCGCCGCCGGGCGAAGCGCTGCTGGGACCAGCCCCCGGCGGCGGTGCGGCCCTGCACGTAGCGGGTGTCCACCTTGGAGACCAGCAGCTCCTTCCCCGCGGCGACCCCCACCGCCACCGCGCCCTTGCGGGCGAGCAGCAGGCCGATCCGGCGGGACGCGGTCGCCGCGGCCACGAACCCGGGCAGGTCGGCGGTGGCCGGGGCGCCGGGTGGGGTGTGCAGCTCGGCGGTCGCGCCGTCCGGAGCGGCGAGCCGCAGGCCGTACGCCTCGACGGTGGTGACGGGCGAACCGTGCCGGTCGGCGAAGCCGTCGACCCAGCGGCTCACCCGGCCCGGGTCCACCTCGACCCACCGACCTCCACCTACCGCCGGCCTGCCGACCACGGCAACCTCCCGAATGACGTGCGCCTGGGTACGCGGACCGGGTCACCCACGGAGCAACCGCCACGTCGCGAGTGCCGTGTCGGCGGCACCGGCCGGAGCCCCCGCCGCCGTCCAGGTGGCGATGACGCCGGTGAGGGCGCCGGCGAGATAGGCGGCATGGACGTCCACCGGCACATCGTCCACCCCCCGGGGACGCGCCCGCTCTTGGAGGCTGCGCCGCAGTTCGGCGGCGAGCCGGTCGCGCAGGCTCGCCGCGAAGCGCGCGCTGCCGTGTGGGGAGAGCATCCTGCGGTAGAGAACCGCGTTGGCGGCGACGGTGTCGAAGAGGTCACGCAGCGGCTGCGGCGGCTCGTCGCGCGGGGCGTCCAGCGGGCAGAGCGCTGCGGCGCTCGCCACCTGGGCGACGGCCTCCTCCATCGCGTCGGTGACGAGCGCGTCCAGGTCGGGAAAGTGCAGGTAGGTCGTCGCGCGGTTGACCCCGGCCCGCTTGGCCACCTCGGCGATCGTGATGTCGCCCAGCTCCCGCTCGGCCGCGAGCTCGAGGACGGCCGCCCGCAACCGGGCCCGGGTCCGCCGGACGCGGGGGTCGGAGGAGTTCACCCCGACACTATACGACACCCGTGGTTTATGCGACAGGTGTTGTGTAACCTCCCGATCATGCGGATCGAGATCTGGGCCGACGTCGTCTGCCCGTGGGCGTACATCGGCAAGCGGCGGCTGGAGCGGGCGCTGGCGTCCTGGGAGGACGACCCGGTCGAGGTCGTCTGGCGGCCGTACCGGATCGACCCCTCCGCCCCCACCCCCGGCGAGCCCCTGGCGGAGGTCCTGCGCGACCCGATGGTGGACGCCGCCCTCCGCGGGTGTGCGCCGCACCTCACGCCCGGCGAGAACCGGGAGCGCGTCTCCCGCATCGCGCTCGCCGAGGGCCTCGGTCCCCGCTGGGGAGCCGGCTGGCGGGCCAGCAGCCACGACGCCCACCGCCTCATCGCCCTCGCTCACGAGGCCGGCGTCCCGCACCTGCAGGACGCGGTGGCCGAGGAGGTGATGCGGGCGCACTTCGTCGACGCCCTGGACATCAGCCTCCCGGCCGTGCTGGACGAGGTGTCCCGCCGGGCCGGCTTCCCGACGGGCAGTGGACTGCTCGCCGACGGCGGAGGTGACACGATCGTCCGGGAACTCGTGTTGCGGGGCCGGGCCGCAGGCGTGGCGACGTCCCCGACGTTCGTCGTGAACGGCGCGGCACTGCGCGGCGCGCAGCCCCCGGAGGTGATCCACGCCTTCCTGGCCGAGGCCGCCGGCCGCAACCCGCGCCACGTCCCCGAGGAGGTGGAACGCCTCCGGCACGCCGAGGCGCTGCTGGACCTCGGCGACCCGCTGGGCGCCCTCACCCTGCTCCGGCCCCTGCTCGACATCCACGGCGACGATCGCGGCACCCGACTGCTCGCCGCCCGGGCCTACTTCCACTCCGCCCAGCTCAACCGGGCGCTACGGATCCTGGAGCCGCTCGCGGCGCAGGCACCTGACGACTCGTACGTGCAGTTGCTGCTGGGGCGGACCCTCCAACGGCAGGGCGAGGCCGGACGGGCCGCCGTCCACTTGCATTTGGCCGCGGCGATGTCCCCCGGCTACACCGGCTGACAGCCGACGCCCGCTCGGCGGGCACCCAGGTCGGGCCGCCAACACCGCGCCGTCGGAGGGGCACCCCGGGGCGCCGGTGCCGGTGCCGGCCTCAGCGTGGCAGCAGCATGGCTATCGCCAGGGCCGCGATCAAGGCGCTGGAGACCAGCGCCGTGACGAGCCGGCCGCGCGGCCCGGTCAGCATCCGCCCGACGAGCGTGCCCCCGCCGGCGATCAGCAACTGCCAGCTGGCCGAGGCGACGAAGGCGCCCACCACGAAGAGCAACGCGCCGGCCGCGCCCGGATCCGTGCCGCCCTGCCGACCGATGACGAGGGCGGCGAAGTAGACCACCGTCGCCGGGTTCAGCAGGGTCAGCGCGAGCACCCCGGCGAAGGCCCGGATCGGGGTGTCCAGGCCCCGGCGACCGTCGGCGGGGCCACCTGGCGCGGTTCGCGGTCGTAGGGCGCGCCAGGCGCCGTGCGCGGCGATGGCGAGCAGCACGACCGCGGCGGCCAGCCGCAGCGGCCCGGCGACCGGGGCGATCAGCCCGGCGACCACCGCGCCACCGAGGGCCGCCACCGCGGCGTAGAGCCCGTCGGCGGTGGCCACCCCGAGCGCGGCGGCGGCGCCGACCCGGAACGAGGTGCGGGCGCTGAGCCCGAGGATGAGCACGGCGATCGCGCCGACCGGGATCGCGACGCCGTAGCCGGCGACCAGGCCGGCCAGGAACGCGCCGGTCACGACCGTCGGCGGCGGGTCGAGGCGCGACCGGGTGCCGTGCGCTGTCGGCGCGCGACGACGGTCGCGGCGACAGGGACAGGCTTCATCCGGTACGTCTCGATCACCCGCCCATCCTGCGCCCCCGCCCCCACCCCCGCCACCAATTTCCGCCCGCTCCCCCGAGTCCCGTGATCGTCTGTTGCTGAGCAGGCGAAAAAGGCTCACGCACGCCTGGGGAGCATCAGACGATCTCCGCGACGCGACGCGACGCGACGCGACGCGGCGCGGGCCGGCGCGACGCGGGGCGGGCCGGCGCGACGCGGGGCGGGCCGGCGCGGCCAACGCGGGGCGGGGCGGGGCGGGAGCAGGGTGAGACGGGTCGAGCGCGGCGCCCCGGTCGGGGCGCCGCGCTCGACGGGTGACCGGGAACGGTCAGACGTTGAAGCCGAGCGAGCGGAGCTGGTCGCGTCCCTCGTCGGTGATCTTGTCGGGGCCCCATGGGGGCAGCCAGACCCAGTTGATCCGGATGTCGTTGACCAGGCCGCCGCCCGGGCCAGTGGTCAGCGCCTGCCGGGCCTGGTCCTCGATCACGTCGGTGAGCGGGCAGGCCGCCGAGGTGAGCGTCATGTCCAGGGTGGCGACGTTGTCGTCGTCGACGTGCACGCCGTACACCAGGCCGAGGTCGACCACGTTGATGCCCAGCTCGGGGTCGACGACGTCCTTCATCGCCTCCTCGATGTCGGCGACGGCGGCCTTGCCGCCCGCCGCGCCGGCGACCGGCGTGCCCGCGGCACCCTCGGCCGGCGGCGTCGCCGCGGTGGCGGTGTCCTCGCTACTCATGCCTTTACCTCCGAAGGGCTCGCGCCCACGCCGGCGCGTGCCGCGGCGTCCTTGAACGCCATCCACGGCAGCAGCGCGCACTTCACCCGGGCCGGGTAGCGGGCGACACCCGCGAACGCCACCCCGTCGCCGAGCACGTCCTCGTCCGGCGTGACCTGACCACGACCGGACATCAACTGCACGAACGCCTCGTGCACCTGGAAAGCTTCCCCGGCCCGCCGACCGTTCAGCAGCTCGTGCAGCACGCTCGCCGACGCCTGGCTGATCGAGCAGCCCATGCCGTCGTACGAGACGTCGTGCAGCACGTCGCCGTCGGTGGCGACCCGCACGGTGACCTCGTCGCCGCAGGTGGGGTTGACGTGGTGCGCCTCAGCCACCCGGTCCGCCGGGTCGTCGGCGTCGCGCAGGCCACGCCCGTGCGGGTGCTTGTAGTGGTCCAGGATGATCTCCTGGTAGAGCTGGTCGAGCTGCATCAGTCGAACACCTTCCGCACCTGCTCCAGGCCCGCCACCAGGGCGTCGATCTCCTCGGTGGTGGTGTAGAGGTAGAACGAGGCCCGCGTGGTGGCCGGCACGCCGAACCGGGTGCAGACCGGGCGGGCGCAGTGGTGGCCGACCCGTACCTGCACGCCGAGCGAGTCGAGCACCTGCCCCACGTCGTGCGGGTGCACGTCGCCGAGGGCGAACGAGATCGTCCCGCCCCGGCCCACCGGCACGGTCGGCCCGAAGATCCGCAGCCCGGGCACCGTGGCGAGGGCGTCCAGCGCGTACGCCGTCAGCTCCTTCTCGTGCCACTGGATGGCCCGCATGCCGATGCCGCCGAGGTAGTCCACGGCGGCGCCGAGCGCGACCGCCTCGGCGATCGGCGGGGTGCCCGCCTCGAACCGGGCCGGCGGCGCGGCGAAGGTCGAGCCCGCCATCGCCACCGTCTCGATCATCGAGCCGCCACCGAACACCGGCGGCATCGCCGCCAGCAGCTCGGCCCGCCCCCAGAGCACGCCGATGCCGGTCGGCCCGCACATCTTGTGCCCGGTGAAGACGATGAAGTCGGCGTCGTAGTCGACGACGTCCATCGGCATGTGCGGCACCGACTGCGAGCAGTCCAGCAGCAGCAGCGCCCCCACCTCGCGGACCCGCGCGGTGATCCGCGCGGTGGCGTTGACCGTGCCGAGGATGTTCGACATGTGCACCAGCGAGACGATCTTCGTCCGCTCGGTGACCAGGTCGTCCAGCCCCGACTCGTCCAGCCGTCCCTGGTCGGTCACCGGGAACCAGCGCAGGGTCGCGCCGGTGCGCTCGCAGAGCAGCTGCCACGGGACGATGTTCGAGTGGTGCTCCATCTCGGAGATCACCACCTCGTCGCCGGGGCCGAGCCGGAACCGCGGGTCGCCGTCCGGGCGCAGCGAGGCGTTCGAGAAGGCGTACGCCACGATGTTGATCGCCTCGGTGGAGTTCTTGGTGAACACCACCTCGTCCACGCTCGGCGCGTTGATGAACGCGGCCACCTTGGCCCGGGCGCCCTCGTACGCCTCGGTTGCCTCGGTGCCCAGCGTGTGCACCGAGCGGGACACGTTGGCGTTGTGCAGCGCGTAGTGCTCGGCGAGCACGTCCAGCACCTGCCGCGGCTTGTGCGAGGTGTTGGCGCTGTCGAGATAGACCAGCCGGTGCCCGTTGACCTCCCGGTCGAGGATCGGGAAGTCGGCGCGCACCTTGGCCACGTCGTAACGCGGCACGTCGTCGTACTGCGGCATCCCGGGCGGGATCGCGATGGTGGTCATCTCAGCGACCCTTCCGCGCCTCAGGCCCGCGCCGAACCGGCCCCGGCGACGTACCGCTCGTAGCCCTCTTCCTCGAGCTTGTCGGCCAGCTCCGGGCCGCCCTGCTCGACGATCCGGCCGGCGACGAAGACGTGCACGTGGTCCGGCTTGATGTAGCGCAGGATCCGGGTGTAGTGGGTGATCAGCAGCAGGCCGGTGTCGCCGGTGTCGCGGACCCGGTTGACCCCCTCGCTGACCACGCGCAGGGCGTCGACGTCGAGCCCGGAGTCGGTCTCGTCGAGGACGGCCATCTTCGGCTTGAGCAGCTCCAGCTGCACGATCTCGTGCCGCTTCTTCTCACCGCCGGAGAAGCCCTCGTTGACGTTGCGCTGGGCGAACGCCGGGTCCATCTGGAGGCGCTCCATCGCACCGCGCAGCTCGCCGCCCCAGGTGCGCAGCTTCGGCGCCTCGCCGTCGATGGCGGTCTTGGCGGTGCGCAGGAAGTTGGCCACCGAGACGCCGGGCACCTCGACCGGGTACTGCATGGCCAGGAAGAGGCCGGCGCGGGCCCGCTCGTCGACGGACATGGCCAGCACGTCCTCGCCGTCGAGGGTCACCGAGCCGCCGGTGATCTCGTACTTCGGGTGGCCGGCGATCGAGTAGGCCAGGGTGGACTTGCCGGAGCCGTTCGGGCCCATGATCGCGTGGGTCTCGCCCGAACGGACGGTCAGGTCGACCCCGGCCAGGATCGGCTTGAGCTCACCCTCGGGCAGCTTGACCGACACCTTCAGGTCGCGGATCTCCAGGGTGCTCATTATCGGGTCACTCCATTGCTCGGCGTGAGGCTGACGTAGATGTCCCCGTCACGGACCTCGACGGGGTAGACGGGTACGGGTTCGGTGGCGGGCAGCCCGGTCGGCTCGCCGGTGCGCAGGTCGAAACGGGAACCGTGCAGCCAGCATTCCAGCGTGCAGCCGTCGACCTCGCCCTCGGAGAGGGCGACCGCGGCGTGCGAGCACTCGTCGTAGGCGGCGTAGAACTCGCCGTCCTCGCCGTGCACCAGCGCGATCTGGGTGCCGTCGACGTCCGCGCTGATCGCGGTCCCCTTCGGCACGTCCTCGGTGGAACAGATCCGGATCATCAGGCGCCCGCCTTGGCCAACCGGTCCTCGATGGCGTCGCCGAGCCGCTCGCGCAGCTCCTCGACCGGGATCTTGTTGATCAGCTCGGCGAAGAACCCGCGCACCACCAGCCGGCGCGCCTCGGCCTCCGGGATGCCCCGGGCCATCAGGTAGAACAGCTGCTCGTCGTCGAACCGACCGGTTGCGCTCGCGTGGCCGGCGCCGGCGATCTCGCCGGTCTCGATCTCCAGGTTCGGTACGGAGTCCGCCCGCGCGCCGTCGGTGAGCAGCAGGTTCCGGTTGATCTCGTACGTGTCGGTGCCGGTCGCCTCGGCCCGGATCAGCACGTCGCCCACCCAGACGGTGCGCGCGCTCTCGCCCTGCAGGGCGCCCCGGTAGCCGACGTAGCTGCGGCAGTCCGGCACCGCGTGGTCGACCAGCTGCCGGTGCTCCAGGTGCTGGCCCGAGTCGGCGAAGTAGAGCCCGTACAGCTCGGCCTCGCCACCCCGGTCGGTGTACTCCACGCTGGTGTACTGCCGCACCAGGTCGCCGCCGAGGCTGACCTGGACGTGGATCACCCTGGCGTCCCGGCCCAGCTTGACCTTGAGGTGCTGAGCCTGCACCGCGTCGTCGGCCCAGTCGGCGATGGTGACCAGGGTCAGCTTCGCCCCGTCCCCGACGGCCACCTCGACGTTGTCGGCCAGCGTGGCGCTGCCCTGCTGATCGAGCACCACGGTCGCCTCGGCCAGCGGCTGCACGTCCAGCAGGATGTGCTGGTAGGCGAGCGCGTCGCCCTGCCCCCGGGCCTCGATGGAGACCATGTCCGCCAGCACGGCCTCCCGCGCCACGGTCACCACCAGGGCCTTGTCGAAACCGCTCCACGCCTGGGCGCTGAGCCGGTCGAAGGGCACCAGCACCCGGCCGAGCCGGGCGTCGTCGCGCTCCACCCACTCGGCGGTGACGCCGTCGGGCGACCACACCTGGGTGACGACCTGCCCGGCCGACGCCCCGGCGCCGTCGAGCAGGCCGCGCAGGCGCTTGAGCGGGGTGAACCGCCATTCCTCCTCCAGGCCGGTCAGGGCCGGGAAGTCGGCGACGTCGTACGAGCGGAGCGCCTGCGATTTGGTGCTGGGCGGCGCGGAAGCCTGGGTAGTCATCTCTTCCTTGGTCTGTTCTGCGACGACGGTGTCATTAACTGGAGGGTCGGTCGGTGTTCGTGCGCCCCGGCCAGACAGGTCGGCGTTCGCGCGGCTCCGCAAAGCGGGTCGGGCTGGTCGCCGGCCGGGTCGGGGTCAGCCGACCGCGCCCTCCATCTGGAGCTCGATCAGGCGGTTGAGCTCCAGGGCGTACTCCATCGGGAGCTCCTTGGCGATCGGCTCGATGAAGCCGCGCACGATCATCGCCATCGCCTCGTCCTCGCTCAGGCCCCGGCTCATCAGGTAGAAGAGCTGGTCCTCGCTGACCTTGGAGACGGTCGCCTCGTGCCCCATCGACACGTCGTCCTCACGGATGTCGACGTACGGGTAGGTGTCGGAGCGGGAGATGGTGTCGACCAGCAGCGCGTCGCACTTCACCGTGCTGGCGCTGTGGTGCGAGCCCTCCAGCACCTGCACCAGGCCCCGGTACGAGGTGCGGCCGCCGCCCCGGGCGATCGACTTGGAGACGATGGTGCTGCTGGTGTGCGGCGCGGCGTGCACCATCTTGGCGCCGGCGTCCTGGTGCTGGCCCTCACCGGCCATCGCCACCGAGAGCACCTCGCCCTTGGCGTGCTCGCCGGTCATGTAGACCGCCGGGTACTTCATGGTGACCTTGGAGCCGATGTTGCCGTCGATCCACTCCATGGTCGCGCCCTCGTGGCAAACGGCGCGCTTGGTGACCAGGTTGTAGACGTTGTTCGACCAGTTCTGGATGGTCGTGTAGCGGCACCGGGCGTTCTTCTTGACGATGATCTCCACGACCGCGCTGTGCAACGAGTCGGAGGAGTAGATGGGCGCGGTGCAGCCCTCGACGTAGTGCACGTACGCACCCTCGTCGACGATGATCAGCGTCCGCTCGAACTGGCCCATGTTCTCCGTGTTGATCCGGAAGTAGGCCTGCAGCGGGATCTCCACGTGCACGCCCTTCGGCACGTAGATGAACGAGCCACCGGACCAGACGGAGGTGTTCAGCGCGGCGAACTTGTTGTCACCGACCGGAATCACCGTGCCGAAGTACTCCTTGAACAGGTCCTCGTGCTCCTTGAGGGCGGTGTCGGTGTCAAGGAAGACGACACCCTGCTCCTCCAGGTCCTCGCGGATCTTGTGGTAGACCACCTCGGACTCGTACTGGGCCGCCACACCGGCGATCAGCCGCTGCTTCTCGGCCTCCGGGATGCCCAGCTTGTCGTAGGTGTTCTTGATGTCCTCGGGCAGGTCCTCCCAGCTGGTGGCCTGCTTCTCGGTGGACCGGACGAAGTACTTGATGTTGTCGAAGTCGATCCCGGTGAGGTCGGCGCCCCAGGCCGGCATGGGCTTGCGGTCGAACAGCCGCAGGCCCTTCAGCCGCAGGTCGAGCATCCAGGCCGGCTCGTTCTTCTTGGCCGAGATGTCCCGCACCACCGCCTCGTTGAGGCCGCGCTGGGCGGAGGACCCGGCGACGTCCGGGTCGGCCCAGCCGTACTCGTAGCGGCCCAGGGCGGCGAGCTGCTCCTCCTGGGTCAGGGGCTGGACGATCTGCTCGGTCATCTATCTGTCCTCACAGTGGTGACGGTCTTACCGGACTGGGCACGCCCCGGCTGGGTCGGGATGTGCGTGGTGCACACCCCGTCGCCGTGCGCGATGGTGGCCAGGCGCTGTACGTGGGTGCCGACCAGACGGGAGATCACCGCGGTCTCGGCCTCGCACAGCTGGGGAAACTCGGCGGCCACGTGCGCCACCGGGCAGTGGTGCTGGCAGAGCTGGCCACCCGAGGCGATCGTGGACGCGTTGGCAGCGTAGCCCTCGGCGGTCAGCGCGGCGGCGAGCGCCTCCGCCCGGGCCAGCGGGTCGTCGCCGGCGTCCTCCATCGCCGTGCGGCAGCGCGCCTCGAGGGCGGCGACCTGCTCGGCGGCGAACGCCTCGACGGCCGTCGAACCGCCGTTGCGGGCGATCCAGCGCAGCGCGGCGGTGGCCATGTTGTCGTAGTGGTGGGTGCCGCAGCGGACCCGGGCCGCGTCGGTCAGCAGGAACACCTTGGCCGGGCGACCACGGCCGCGGTGGCCGCGCACGGTCTGCTCGCGGGCGACCACGTCACCCTCGGCGAGCATCGCGTCGAGGTGCCGGCGGATCGCCGCCGGGCTGAGCCCGAGCGCCGAACCGAGCTGCGCGGCGGTGGTGGCGCCCCGCTCCAGCAGCAGCTGGGTGACCCGGTCACGGGTGGAGACATCCGAGGCGGACGCGGACTTCGACAACTCCAGCTCGGCGCGTCTGACGCCGCGCAGCGACCTGGAGCCGTCGCCGGCGACCGAAGCGGTCGCCGGCTGGTGCCCGGAGAGGCCCGCCGCGTTTTTCACAACGCCAACGTTACGTAATTCGCTGGAGGCCCGCAAACCCGGGTGCCGGTGATCCGAACCACCGTCCGGGCGGAGTCGCACGCTCCTCGATCACTACGGTGCGTAGGATTTGCGCCGTGAAGCGTCCTGTCCGGTCCCCGGCCCCCGCCGCGCCGCAACGCCTGCTCGCCCGGTTTCCGGTCTCCGCCGCCCTGCTGCGTCGACTCGCCCTCGCGTCCATCATCGCGAACGTCGGGATCGTGGTCACCGGCGGGGCCGTCCGACTGACCGCCTCCGGCCTCGGCTGCCCCACCTGGCCGCGGTGCACCGACGCCTCCTACGTCGCCACGTCGGAGATGGGCGTGCACGGGGCGATCGAGTTCGGCAACCGGCTGCTCACCTTCGCGGTGGGCATCATCGCGGCGGCGGTGGTGCTGGCGGTGCTGCTGCACCGGCCCCGGCGCCCCGGACTGCTGCCGCTCGCGGTCGCCGTCCTGTTCGGCATCCCGGCCCAGGCCGTGATCGGCGGGTTCACCGTGCTGAGCAACCTGAACCCCTGGGTGGTCGGGCTGCACTTCCTCGCCTCGATGGTGGTGATCGCGGCCGCGTACGCCCTCTGGCGGCGGATCAAGGATCCGGACGCGCCGGCGGTGCCGGTAGTGCCCGCCCCGCTGCGCGCCCTGACGCTGCTCACCACGCTGGCCAGCGCGGCGGTGCTCGTGGTCGGCACCTGGGTGACCGGCAGCGGCCCGCACGCGGGCGACCAGGGGGCCAAGCGCAACGGGCTGGACCCGGAGACCATCTCGCAGGTGCACGCCGACGGGGTGTTCCTGCTGATCGGGCTCTCGGTGGCGCTGATCTTCGCGTTCCGGGCGGTGGGCGCCCGACGCGCCGAGCGGGCCGCCGTGGTGCTCGTCGCAGTGGAACTCGGGCAGGGCCTGATCGGCTTCGTGCAGTACTTCACCCACCTGCCCGCGGTGCTGGTCGGCGCGCACATGCTCGGCTCCTGCCTGGTGCTGCTGGCCATGCTCTCGGTGCTCTGGTCGACCCGGGAACGCCGCCCGCTCCCCGCCGAGCCGACCGCCGCCACCCCGGCCGCCGAACCGGTCCCCGCCACCGCCTGACCCAGGCGCCACCAGATCCGCGATGTGGCGGCCTCCCGCGCCGTCGAGAGCCCCACATCCGGGATGTTGCGGCCTCCCCCGCCCGCCGAAACCACCACATCCGGGATGTTGCGGCCTCCCCCGCCCGGCGGATGTGAGCCGGCCCCGCCGGTCCGCGTGGGCGGACCGGCGGGGCCGGGTGAGGGTGTCTGGCGCCGGTCAGGGGCGGCGGTCCAGGTGGGTGCGGATGGCGGCGGCCAGGCGCTCGGGAGCGCCCTCGGCGTGGCCCAGGAAGAGCGACGGCTCGGTCAGCTCCAGCTCGACCAGGACCGGCGCGCCGTCCGCGCCCGGGATCAGGTCGACCCGGGCGTAGAGCAGCCGCTCCGCGCCGCCCGGCACCGCCGCCAGGGTCTTCTCCGCCACCGCCAACTGTTCCTCGGTGGCGGTGCGTGCGCAGATCTCCTCGGGCTTGTAGAGCCCCTCCACGCCCAGGTCCGGGCCGGTGAGCATCGGACCCTTGCGGATCGCGTGGCTGAACGCCAGGCCGTCCGGGCCGGCCAGGAAGAGCAGCGCGGTCTCGCCGGCGCTGTCCACCGCCCGCAGGTACGGCTGGACCATGGTCACCCGACCGGCGGCGGAGAGCCGCCGCACGTGCGCCACGGCCAGTTCCCGGTGCTCGGGGTCGGCCAGGTCGTACCGGCCGGTGTCCTGGCTGCCCGCGCTCACCGCCGGCTTGATCACGTACTCGCCGGAGTCGGCGAGCGGCTGCCAGCTCTCCCCCGGCGCGACCCAGGACGTGGGCACGGTGGGCACCCCGGCGGCGGAGAGCTCGGCCAGGTAGCGCTTGTCGGTGTTCCAGCGCACCACGTCGGCCGGGTTGGCCAGCGTCGGGACGGTGGCGGCCCAGGCGACGAACTCGTCGCGGCGCAGCGCGTAGTCCCACGGGGAGCGGAGCACGGCCAGGTCGTAGCCGGCCCAGTCGACGGCCGGGTCGTCCCAGACCGCCGGCTCGGCGGTGACGCCGTGCCGGGCCAGCGGGGCGAGCACCAGCCGGTCGTCCGGGTCGAGGTCGCGCAGTTCGGTGCAGGTGACGAGAGCGACCCGGGGTTCCCCCCGGGTCGACTGGTGGTGGTCGGTCAAGGTCAGCGGGCCATCGTGCGTCGGGCCATCGACCGCCAGAGGTCGTTGCTCGGACGCATCTGGTCCATCAGCTCACGCTCCCAGGCGTTCTCGACCGCGACCCCAGCCTTGGCGCAGGCCTGCCGCGCGACGACGGTGTCGTCGGCGAACTGGTCGCCCCACGCGCCGTCCGCGCCCACCAGGACGATGCGCGCGCCCCGCTTGCCGACGTACTCGATGACCGCCTTCGCGCCGCCGTGCCCGGCGGCGAACGACTTGATCCCCGCGACCAGGCCGTTGGGGGCCTGCTCGGGAGCGGTCTGCTCGGCCGTCAGCGTCGTATCGGAACCATCTGCCATGACGCGAAGCCTAAGCAGACTTCCACCCAGGCGGGCGAGAACCATGAACCTTTTGTGATGCCAATTACCTCTAGGTTTAAGGAGAACCACAGGTGATTCGCCCGGTTATATCCGGACTTCCGCTGGCAAAGTGGCCCGGCAAACCACCCCGGGTCGGCACAGGTTGAGCCGGTCGGACTCATGACGACAGTCACCCTGATGTGACATGAAACCCGGACAACTCATCTATGATGATGATTTGTCGAGCCAGCTAGCGCCCCGGGAAGCCGTCTCGCTCCGTCGGCGGGAGCCACCGAGCAGCGGCCTCCGGCCGGCCGCCGTGGGTCAGATCAGGGCGTCCAGCGCGACGGCCGCGAAGAGGAGGGTCAGGTACGTCGTCGACCAGTGGAACAGCCGCATCGGCTTGACCGCCAGCCCCCGGGCGCTCCGGCGGGCCAGCTTGTGCGCCTCGACGAGGAAGATGGCGCCGACGACCACGGCGGGCACCCCGTAGACCAGGCTCATCCCCAGCGGCCAGACCGCCAGCGAGGACGCCACGGTCAGCCAGGCGAAGATGACGATCTCGGCGTTCACCCGGCGGGCGGAGGCCACCACCGGCAGCATCGGGATGCCGGCTCGGGCGTAGTCGTCCTTGTACTTCATCGCCAGCGGGTAGAAGTGCGGCATCTGCCAGAAGAAGACCACCGCGAACAGGGCCCACGCCGCCGGCGCCAGCGACCCGGTCACCGCCGCCCAGCCGATCAGCACCGGCGCCGCCCCGCAGGCGCCGCCCCAGAACGTGTTCGCCGTCGTGGTGCGCTTGAGCCAGAGGGTGTAGACGACGTCGTAGTAGACGATCGCGGCGAGGGTGAGCCCGGCGGCCAGCAGGTTGGTGAACGCCGCCATCAGCGCCACCGACACCGCGGCCAGCACCAGCCCGAAGATCAACGCGTTGCGCGGGGTCACCGTGTGCGCCGGCAGCGGGCGGCGCTTGGTGCGCCGCATCAGCTGGTCGATGTCCCGGTCGATGTAGCAGTTGATGACGCTGGCCGCGCCGGCCGCGAGCGAGCCGCCGACCAGCACCACGGCGACCAGCCAGAGCGACGGCAGGCCGCCGTCCGCGAGCATCATCGCCGGCACGGTGGTGACCAGCAGCAGCTCGACGATCCGCGGCTTGGTCAGCGTGACGTACGCCGACAGCACCGCCCGGACGTCCCGCGGCGCGGCCACCGCCTCCTTGCCCCCCGTGCGCACCGGCTGCTGCCCGGCAGGGGTGCTGACGGGGCGGTCGGTGATCATGCTCACGGATTGCCACCTTCCGGCGTCGGCAGGGGAGGTCGGGTCGGCCGGGCCCGGTTCGGGTCCACACACCGCCCCACACACTACGCGCTGTCGTTTTGGCTGCCCGGCCGACCCGGCAACGGTGCGAGCCGTCACACCGTCGCGGGATCGAACGTCGATCCGCCCGGACACGTACAGACCAGCATGCAGAGATCCCCGGGCGGACGTTTAGGACCGCTCGATAGGGTCATCAGTGAGGGTTCCGCCCATCTGCCGAGGAGCACAACGATCGTGGCTGCCAACCGTCCCGAGCACCCCGCACTGAACTGGTCCGACCTCGACCGCCGGGCCGTCGACACCGTCCGCGTGCTGGCCATGGACGCCGTGGAGAAATCCGGCAACGGCCACCCGGGCACCGCGATGAGCCTGGCGCCCGCGGCGTACCTGCTCTTCAACCGGGTGATGCGGCACAACCCGGCCGACCCGAACTGGCCCGGCCGGGACCGTTTCGTGCTCTCCGCCGGCCACTCCAGCCTCACCCTCTACATCCAGCTCTTCCTCTCCGGCTACCCGCTGAGCCTGGAGGACCTGCAGTCGCTGCGGCAGTGGGGCTCGCTGACCCCGGGCCACCCGGAGCACGGGCACACCCCCGGCGTGGAGACCACCACCGGGCCGCTCGGCCAGGGCATGGGCAACGCGGTCGGGATGGCCATGGCGGCCCGCCGCGAGCGCGGCCTGTTCGACCCGGAGGCCGAGCCGGGCGCCTCGGTCTTCGACCACGACATCTGGTGCATCGCCTCCGACGGCGACATCGAGGAGGGCATCAGCCACGAGGCCAGCGCGCTCGCCGGGCACCAGCAGCTGGGCAACCTCTGCGTGATCTACGACGACAACGAGATCTCCATCGAGGACGACACCCGGATCGCCAAGAGCGAGGACGTCGCGGCCCGCTACGAGGCGTACGGCTGGCACGTGCAGACGGTCGACTGGCGCCGCGGCGACGCCGACCAGGGTGACTACCACGAGGACGTGGAGGCGCTCTACCAGGCGCTGCTGGCGGCGAAGGCGGAGACCGGCCGCCCCTCCTTCATCGCGCTGCGCACCATCATCGGCTGGCCCGCCCCCAACAAGCAGAACACCGGCAAGATCCACGGCTCGGCCCTCGGCGCCGACGAGGTGGCCGCCACCAAGCAGATCCTCGGCTTCGACCCGCAGCGCACCTTCGAGGTGGACGAGGAGGTCCTCGCGCACGCCCGCCAGGTGATGGAGCGCGGCGCGGCGGCCCAGCGCGAGTGGACCGGGGCGTTCGACACCTGGGCGCAGGGCAACCCGGAGCGCCGGGCGCTCTGGGACCGGCTGGCCAGCCGGACGCTGCCGCAGGGCTGGGCGGACGCCCTGCCGGAGTTCCCGGCCGACGCCAAGGGCATCGCCACCCGGGCCGCGTCCGGCAAGGTGCTGGAGGCGCTCGCGCCGGTGCTGCCGGAGCTGTGGGGTGGTTCGGCCGACCTGGCCGAGAGCAACAACACCACGATGAAGGGCGAGCCCTCCTTCATCCCGGCCACCCACGCCACCAAGGACTTCCCCGGCCACGAGTACGGCCGCACGCTGCACTTCGGCATCCGCGAGCACGCCATGGGCGCGATCCTCAACGGCATCGCGCTGCACGGCGGCACCCGCCCGTACGGCGGCACCTTCCTGGTGTTCAGCGACTACATGCGGCCGTCCGTCCGGTTGGCCGCACTGATGAAGCTGCCGGTGGTCTACGTCTGGACGCACGACTCGATCGGCCTCGGCGAGGACGGCCCCACCCACCAGCCGGTGGAGCACCTGACCGCGCTGCGGGCGATCCCGGGCCTGGACGTGGTCCGCCCGGCCGACGCGAACGAGACGGCCTGGGCCTGGCGGCAGGCGCTGGAGCACACCGACCGGCCGACCGCGCTGGCGCTCAGCCGCCAGGCGCTGCCGACCTTCGACCGGTCGACGCTGGCCGGCGCCGAGGGGGTGGCGAAGGGCGGCTACGTGCTGGCCGAAGCGTCCACCGGCAAGCCGCAGGTGATCCTCGTCGGCACCGGCTCCGAGGTGCAGCTCTGCCTGACCGCGCGGGAGCGGCTGGAGGCGGACGGCACGCCCACCCGGGTCGTGTCGATGCCCTGCCAGGAGTGGTTCGCCGAGCAGGACGAGGCGTACCGGGAGTCGGTGCTGCCGCGCGGGGTAAAGGCACGGGTGAGCGTGGAGGCGGGCATCGCCATGTCCTGGCGCGCGATCGTCGGCGACTGCGGCGAGAGCGTCAGCCTGGAGCACTACGGGGCGAGTGCCCCGCACTCCGTGCTCTTCGAGCAGTTCGGGTTCACTCCCGACCGGATCGTGGCCGCCGCGCACGCGGCACTGACCCGGGTGGGCGACATCACCGGTTTCACCACCGGCAACTGAGGGAGCGTGGACGGCATGACGGACAGGCTGGGTGAGCTCAGCGCCGCAGGCGTGGCGATCTGGCTCGACGATCTTTCCAGGACGCGACTGAGCTCGGGCGGGCTGGACCAGCTCCGCCGGGAGATGCACCTGGTCGGGGTGACCTCCAACCCGACCATCTTCGCCAAGGCGCTGAGCGACGCGGACGAGTACAACTGGCAGCTCAAGGACCTCGCCATCCGTGGGGTGGACGTCGAGGAGGCCGTCCGCATGCTCACCACGTACGACGTGCGGTGGGCCTGCGACGTGATGCGGCCGGCGTACGACGCCACCGGCGGGGTGGACGGCCGGGTCTCCATCGAGGTGGACCCGCGGCTGGCGCACGAGACGGACAAGACCGTCGCCGAGGCCGGCGCGCTGTGGTGGCTGATCGACCGGCCCAACCTCTTCATCAAGATCCCCGCCACCGAGGCGGGCCTGCCGGCGATCACCGCCACTCTGGCCCAGGGGATCAGCGTCAACGTGACCCTGATCTTCGGGCTGGACCGCTACTCCCAGGTGATGGAGGCGTTCCTGGCCGGCCTGGAGCAGGCGAAGGCGAACGGGCACGACCTGTCCAAGATCGGCTCGGTGGCGTCCTTCTTCGTCTCCCGGGTCGACACCGAGGTCGACAAGCGGCTGGAGAAGATCGGCTCCGAGCAGGCCAAGGCGCTGCGGGGCAAGGCCGCCGTGGCCAACGCCCGGCTGGCGTACGAGCGTTACGGCAAGGTCTTCTCCTCCGACCGCTGGCAGGCCCTGGCCGACGCCGGGGCGCACCCGCAGCGGCCGCTGTGGGCCTCCACCTCGACCAAGAACCCGGACTACCGGGACGTCATCTACGTCGAGGAGCTGATCGCACCGGGCACCGTCAACACCATGCCGGAGCCGGTGATCCACGCGTACGCCGACCACGGCGAGACCAGCGCCGACACCGTCACCGGCGCGTACGACGACGCCCGCAAGGTCTTCACCGACCTGGAGTCGGTGGGCGTCGACATGGCCGACGTGATCGCGGTGCTGGAGCGCGAGGGCGTGGAGAAGTTCGAGGCCAGCTGGCTGGAGCTGATCGACGGCGTCCGCAAGTCGCTGGCCGCCGCCGGGCAGGGCACCGGGCACCCCGGCCGGGCCGCCAAGGACAACGCCCAGGCCGCGCAGCAGGCGGGAGGCAACGCGTGAGCGAACAGACGGACCGGCCCGGCGCGGGGCGGAACGCGGGTGGTGTCATGAGCGAGCGAATCATCAGGTTCAACGCGAAGGTGCCTCATGGCGGCACGCAGCGAAGCGGAGTGCTGTCATGAGCGACCTGTTGGCGGGGCCGGTCGAGGCGGCCGCCGGGATCGCGGTGCACGGGGCGGACGCGGTCGACCGGTCGGCCCCCGCCTCCACCCGGCAGGCGCTGGTCGCCAACGGCGTACCGGGCCGGCTGGCCGCGAAGGACGCCACCCTGTGGGGTCCCGACGCCGAGGCCGAGGCGAAGATCCGGCTCGGCTGGGTGGACACCCACCGCCGTAGCCGCGAACTGCTCCCCCAGCTCGCCGAGCTGAAGGCGGAGCTGGCCGACCTGGACCACGTGGTGCTCGCCGGGATGGGCGGCTCCTCGCTGGCCCCCGAGGTCATCGCGCGCACCCTCGGCAAGCAGCTGACCGTGCTGGACACCACCGACCCGGGGCAGGTCCGGGCGGCGCTGGCCGACCGGCTGGAGCGCACCGTGGTGGTGGTGGCCAGCAAGTCCGGCTCGACGGTGGAGACCGACAGCCACCGCCGCGCGTACTGGCAGGCGTTCCTCGACGCCGGGATGACCGAGGCGGAGGCCGGCCGGCACTTCGTCATCGTCACCGACCCGGGATCGCCGCTGGAGCAGACCGCCGCCGAGATGGGCGCGATCGCCGTGCTGGCCGACCCGAACGTGGGCGGCCGGTACTCGGCGCTGACCGCGTTCGGGCTGGTCCCGTCCGCACTGGCCGGGGTCGAGGTGGTCGAGCTGCTGGACGAGGCCGAGGCGCTGTTCTCCTCGTTCGGCCGGGACGGCGACAACCCGGGCCTGGCGCTCGGCGCCGCGCTCGGCGCGGCGGCCACCATGGGCCGGGACAAGGTCGCGCTGATCGCCGACGGCACCGGCATCGACGGACTGGGCGACTGGGCCGAGCAGCTGATCGCCGAGTCCACCGGCAAGGCCGGGGTCGGCATCCTCCCGGTGGTCGTCGAGTCGCCGCAGAGCCCGGGCGCCACCGGGCCGGACGTGCTCGCCGTGACCTACGGCGGCGCGCTGGGCGCCGGCCAGATGCCCGGCGGCGGCGCTACGCCGGACGTGGCGGTCAACGGGCCGCTCGGCGCCCAGTTCCTGACCTGGGAGTACGCCACCGCGGTCGCCGGCGTGGTGCTCGGCATCGACCCGTTCAACCAACCCAACGTCACCGAGAGCAAGGAGAACACCAACAAGATCCTGGCCTCCGGTGCGCCGGCGGAGACGCCGTCGTTCACCGAGGGCGCGATCGAGGTGTACGCCCCGGCGGGCGCTCCGGGCGACCTGGCCGGCGTGCTGCGCTGGCTGGTGGACGGGCTGGGTGACGACGGCTACCTGGCGGTGATGGCGTACCTCGACCGGTTCGCCGACGCCGACGCGGCCCGGCTGCGGCCGTTGCTCGCCGGCGCCGCCGGGCGCCCGGTCACCTTCGGCTGGGGTCCGCGGTTCCTGCACTCCACGGGGCAGTACCACAAGGGCGGCCCGCAGGTCGGCAGCTACCTGCAGCTGACCGGCGCGGTCACCGACGACCTGCCGGTGCCGGGCAAGCCGTACACCTTCGGCGAGTTGCAGGCGGCGCAGGCCGCCGGCGACCGGCAGGCACTGGCCGGCCGGCAGCGCCCGGTGCTGCGGTTGCACCTGACCGACCGGTCGGCGGGGCTGGCCCAGCTGCTCGATGCGACGGGGGCGCTGCGGGCGTGACGATGGACGACGTGGACCGGGCGGAGCGAGGAGGCGGCGTGAACCCGCTGCGCGACCCGCAGGACCGGCGGCTGCCGAGGATCCCGGAGCCGTGCGCTCTGGTGATCTTCGGCGTCACCGGCGACCTGGCCCGGAAGAAGTTGCTCCCGGCGGTGTACGACCTGGCCAACCGCGGTCTGCTGCCACCGGGTTTCGTGGTGCTCGGGTTCGCCCGGCGGGACTGGGGCGACGGCGACTTCGAGACCCTGGCCTGCGAGGCGGCGAAGAAGCACGCCCGCACCCCGTGGCGGGAGGAGGTCTGGGCGCGGCTGGCCGGCAACATCAAGTTCGTCGGCGGCTCGTTCGACGACGACGCCGCCTTCGACCACCTGGCCCGCTGCCTGGACGAGCTGCGCCAGTCGCACGGCATCCCCGGCAACGCGGCCTTCTACTTCTCCATCCCACCGGCCGCGTTTCCGGTGGTGCTCAAGCAGCTGGCCCGGACCGGGCTGGCCGACAACGAGAAGTCGGGCGGCTGGCGCCGGGTGGTGGTGGAGAAGCCGTTCGGCCACGACCTGCCCTCGGCGAAGGCGCTCAACGACCTGGTCGACGACGTCTTCACCCGCCGGGACGTCTTCCGGATCGACCACTACCTGGGCAAGGAGACGGTCCAGAACATCCTCGCCCTGCGGTTCGCCAACAACCTGTTCGAGCCGCTGTGGAACTCCAAGTACGTCGACTCGGTGCAGATCACCATGGCCGAGGACGTCGGCATCGGCACCCGGGCCGCGTTCTACGACTCGGTCGGCACCGCCCGCGACGTGCTCCAGAACCACCTGCTCCAGCTGCTGGCGCTGGTGGCGATGGAGGAACCGACCAGCTTCGACGCCGACGAGATCCGCACCGAGAAGCTCAAGGTGCTCAAGGCGATCACGCTGCCCAGGGACGTCTCCCAGGGCACCGTGCGGGGCCAGTACCTGCCGGGCTGGGTGGGCGGCCAGCGGGCGGTGGGCTACCTGGACGAGGAGGGGGTCCCGCCGGACTCCACCACGGAGACGTACGTGGCGGTGCGGCTGGGCATCCAGAACCGGCGCTGGGCCGAGGTGCCGTTCTACATCCGGGCCGGCAAGCGGCTGCCGCGGCGGGTCACCGAGGTGGCCATCATGTTCAAGCGGGCGCCGCACCTGCCGTTCAACCCGGCGGACATGGAGTCGCTGGGCAACAACCAGCTGGTCATCCGGGTGCAGCCGGACGAGGGCGTGGTGCTGAAGTTCGGCGCCAAGGTGCCGGGCACCACGATGGAGGTCCGCGACATTGCGATGGACTTCCAGTACGGCGAGGCGTTCACCGAGTCCAGCCCGGAGGCGTACGAGCGGCTGGTGCTGGACGTGCTGATCGGCGACCGCACCCTCTTCCCGGACGCCGCCGAGGTCGAGCAGAGCTGGCAGGTCGTGGACCCGCTGGAGCACGCCTGGGCGGGCACCAAGCCGGAGCCGTACCGGGCCGGCGAGTGGGGTCCGCGGGCCGCCGACGAGATGCTGGCCCGCGAGGGCCGCGCCTGGCGGCGCGCATGAGCGAGCGCAGCGAGCGAATCATCAGGCTCAGCGCGACGGTGCCTCATGGCGGCACGCAGCGCAGCGGAGTGCCGGCATGAGCGAGCAGAGCGAGCGAATCATCAGGCTCGGACGGACCGGGAGGCTCCAGTGATCGGCCTGTGGGACACCACCGGCAACGAGGTGGTCAAGGCGCTGGCCGCCGAGCGTCGCAGCGCCGGCGGGGTGGCCAGCGGGATGGCCCTGACGCTGATCGTGGTGGTGGACGAGAAGCGGGTCCGCGAGGCGGAGGCGGCCGCGACCATAGCGTCCGCCGCCCACCCGTGCCGCCTGGTGGTGGTGGTCCGCGCCGACGTCGAACGGGACCGCAACCGGCTGGACGCGGAGATCGTCGTCGGTGGCCGGCTCGGCCCCGGCGAGGCGGTGGTCACCCGGATGTACGGCCGGCTCGCGCTGCACGCCGAGTCGGTGGTGATGCCGCTGCTCGTGCCGGACGTGCCGGTGGTGACCTGGTGGCACGGCGAGCCGCCGGAGGAGATCGCCACCGACTTCCTCGGGGTGGTGGCCGACCGGCGGATCACCGACACCGCGCAGGCCGTGGATCCGATCGAGGCGCTGCGGCAACGCGCCCGGGACTACGCGCCCGGCGACACCGACCTGGCCTGGACCCGGATCACCCCGTGGCGCACGCTGGTGGCCGGTGCGTTCGACACCACGCAGGCGCGGGTCACCGAGGCGACCGTGGTCGCGCCGGGCAGCGACCCGACGGCGGCGTTGATGATCGGCTGGCTGGGCAGCCGGCTCGGCATCACCCCGCGCTGGCAGACCACCGACCAGTTCCCCCGGATGCGTGAGGTGCAGCTGCGCTGCGCCAACGGCGACGAGCTGACGCTGACCCGGGACGACAGCGTCGCGACGTTCCGCCGGACCGGCCAGGACGATCGCCAGCTGCCGCTGGTGCGCCGGCCGCTCGGCGACGAGCTGGCCGAGGAGCTGCGCCGGCTCGACGCCGATCAGGTGTACGCGGAGGCGCTCGGCGCCGCCGCCGGGCTGACCGGGCTGGAACAGCGCCCGGGCCAGCGGGTGCACGTCTGGAAGGACCCGGCCACCGCGCAGCGCGCCGAGGCCGGGGTCACCGCGCACGCTGACATGAGCGCCGAGCACTGAGCACCCCGACGGCCGCCGTACGGCCGGGATCGGGGATGACGGACAGCGACCGCCGGGCGGTCGGGAAACGAAGGCACACGGATGAGTGAGGTGAGTGTCGCCGTCCACGCCGACGCCGATCTGCTGGCGCAGACCGTGGCGGCTCGGCTGGTGGTGCGGCTGCTCGACGCGCAGGCCGCGCGGGGGCAGGCGGCGATGGTGCTGACCGGCGGGCGGATCGCCGCGGCGGTCTACCGGGCGGTGGCGGCGCTGCCGGCCCGGGACGCGGTGGACTGGTCCCGGGTGGACGTCTGGTGGGGCGACGAGCGGTTCCTGCCGGTTGGCGACCCGGAGCGCAACGAGACCCAGGCGCGGGCGGCGCTGCTTGACGCCGTGCCGCTGGACCCGGCCCGGGTGCACCCGATGCCGCCGTCCGACGCCGGCGCCGACCCGGAGGAGGCGGCCGCCCGGTACGCCGCCGAGCTGGCCGCCGCGGCCCGGCCGGGCACGGCCCTGCTCCCCCACTTCGACGTGCTGCTGCTCGGCGTCGGCGAGGACGGGCACGTGGCCTCGGTCTTCCCGGAGCACCCGGTGCACTACGAGAGCCGGCCGGTCAGCGCGGTACGGGGCAGTCCGAAGCCGCCGCCGGTGCGGACCACCCTCACCCTGCCGGCGATCAACACCGCCGAGGAGGTCTGGCTGGTGGCCAGCGGGGCGGACAAGGCCCACGCGGTGGGGATGGCGCTGGCCGGCGCGGGGCCGGTGCAGTTGCCGGCGGCCGGGGTCCAGGGCACCAGCCGTACCCTCTGGCTGCTGGACCGGTCCGCGGCTGCCGACGTGCCGGCCCGGCTGCGCAGCCTCCGCTGACCGGGCTGGGCCCGGCGGCGAAGGCCCACTTCGGGTGGAGCGGCGGCCCGGATTCGAGCGGGTTCGGTTTTCCCGCCGGCGAGGACGCCCGCGGACCGGTCGGCCGGGTTCCGGTCAGCCGGTGCCGCGGCGGCGGCGCAGCTCGGCGAGCGCCTCGGCCAGGATGGCCTCGCCCTCGGCGTCGGTGCGCCGCTCCTTCACGTACGCCAGGTGGCTCTTGTAGGGCTCGGAGCGCACCCGGCCGGGCGGGTTCTGCGCGTCCTGGCCGGCCGGGTAGCCGCAGCGCGGGCAGTCCCAGACCGGGGGCGCCTCCGCCTCGGCGGCGATCCGGATCTGGGTGTGGTGCCCGTTGCGGCACCAGTAGGTGACCGGCCGGCAGGGGGCCGGCTCGTAGCGCTCGGCGGGGCGTTCGGGCACGGACCCGACCCGCGAGCCGCGGATGACGTGGCCGTTCGGCACGGCTGCTCGCTCCTGTCGTCGGAGGGGACCGCCGCTCAGGAGGGCGGCGGGCGACGCGGTGCAGCGGGGTGAAACGGACTGCGCGCGGCCCGTCGGGGGACGGACCGCGCGCAGATTGTACGACTTGACGGGCGACTCAGGCGGCGCCGTCGAGTTGCAGCCGGAGCCAGAGGCCGAGCCCGACGATGCAGGCGAACCAGACAATACCCACCAGAACGGTGTAGCGGTCCAGGTTCTTCTCGGCCACCGACGACCCCGCCAGGCTGGAGCTGACGCCGCCGCCGAACATGCTCGACAGCCCGCCACCCTTACCTCGGTGGAGCAGGATCAGCAGGGTGAGCAGGACGCTCGTGATGATCAGCAACACGATCAACGTGTATGCGAACCAGATCGGCATGGCTGGGGTCAGTCCTCTCGTAGCGATCCTCGCCCGGCAGGTCGGGCACGCGGCACCGACCGGCGGACGGGCGGAGTCAAGGATAGCGAGCGATCAGCGGGCGATGTGCTCCGGGAACCGGCAGATCTGCGCGAATTCCTCGGCGTCGAGGCTCGCCCCGCCGACCAGGGCCCCGTCCACGTCCGGCTGCGCCATGATCGCGGCGACGTTGGACGCCTTGACCGAGCCGCCGTAGAGGATCCGGACCTGGTCAGCGGTCTCCTGACCGAAGGTCTCGACCAGCCGGGTGCGGACCGCGCCGCACACCTCCTGGGCGTCCTCCGGGGTGGCCGTCTTGCCGGTGCCGATCGCCCAGACCGGCTCGTACGCGACCACCACCCGGGTGACCTGCTCCGGGGTCAACCCGTTCAGCGCGCCGTCGAGCTGGTCGCAGCAGTGCGGCACGTGCTCGCCCCGCTCGCGGACCTCCAGCCCCTCCCCCACGCAGAGGATCGGGGTCAGCCCGTGGGTCAACGCGGCCTGCACCTTGGCGTTGACGATCGCGTCGTCCTCGTTGTGGAAGGCCCGCCGCTCGGAGTGCCCGACCACCACGTAGGTGCAGCCCAGCTTCGCCAGCATCGGGCCGGCGATGTCGCCGGTGTAGGCCCCGGACGGGTACGGCGAGAGGTCCTGCGCGCCGTAGCCGATCAGCAGCTTGTCGCCGTCCACGGCGGTCTGCACCGTGCGCAGGTCGGTGTACGGCGGCAGCACCACCGTCTCCACCTCGCTGAGCTGCTTCTCGGTGAGGCTGGCCGCCAGCTTCTGCACCAGCAGGTTCGCCTCGAGGTGGTTCAGGTTCATCTTCCAGTTGCCGGCCATCAAAGGCCGGCGGGTGGCGCTCGCCATCACTTCTCCAGGGCCGCGATGCCGGGGAGGGTCTTGCCCTCCAGGTATTCCAGGGAGGCGCCGCCGCCGGTGGAGATGTGCCCGAACGACGACTCGTCCAGGCCCAGCGCCCGCACCGCCGCCGCGGAGTCACCGCCACCGACCACGGTGAACGCGCCGGACTTGGCGATCGCCTCGGCGACCCCGCGGGTGCCGTTGGCGAAGGCCGGCATCTCGAACACGCCCATCGGGCCGTTCCAGAAGATCGTCTTCGCGCCCTTGAGCGCGGCGGCGAACCCGGCCACCGTCTCCGGGCCGATGTCCAGCCCGACCCGCTTGCTCGGGATCCCGTCGGCCGGCACGGTGTCGTGCGCGGCGTCCGGGGCGAACGCGTCCGCGGCCACCACGTCGACCGGGAGCAGGATCTTCCCGCCGGACCGCTCGATCAGGTTGCCGCAGGTCTCGACCATGTCCTCCTCGAGCAGCGAGCTGCCCACCTCGTGGCCCTGGGCCTTGAGGAAGGTGAAGCACATGCCGCCGCCGATGAGCAGCCGGTCGACCGTGGGCAGCAGCGCCTCGATCACGGCGAGCTTGTCGGAGACCTTGGAACCGCCGAGCACCACCACGTACGGGCGGGCCGGGTCGCCGGTGAGGGTGGAGAGCACCTCCACCTCGCGCAGCACCAGCCGGCCGGCGAAGTGCGGCAGCCGGGCCGGCACGTCGTAGACGCTGGCGTGCTTGCGGTGCACCGCGCCGAAGGCGTCGTCGACGTAGGCGTCGCCGAACGCGGCGAGCTGGTCGGCGAAGCCGCCCCGCTCGGCCTCGTCCTTGCTGGTCTCGCCCGCGTTGAAGCGCAGGTTCTCCAGCAGCGCGACCTCGCCGTCGGCGAGCGCGTCCACGGTGGACCGGGCGGAGTCGCCGACCGTGTCGGTGGCGAAGTGCACCGGGGCGCCGAGCAGCTCGCCGAGCCGCCCGGCGACCGGGCGGAGGCTGAACGCCGGGTCCGGCGAGCCCTTCGGGCGGCCCAGGTGCGAGCAGACGACCACCTTCGCGCCGGCCCCGGTGAGCGCGCTCAGGGTCGGCAGCACCGCGCGGATCCGGCCGTCGTCCGTGATGTCGCCGGACTGCTTGTCGAGCGGGACGTTCAGGTCGGCGCGCACCAGCACGCGCCGACCCGACACCCCCTCGGCGAGCAGGTCGTCGAGGGTCCGGATGCTCACAGCGACTGACCCACCAGCTTGACCAGGTCCACCAGGCGGTTGGAGTAGCCCCACTCGTTGTCGTACCAGCCGACGACCTTGACCTGGTTGCCGACCACCTTGGTCAGCGGCGCGTCGAAGATGCACGACGCCGGGTCGGTCACGATGTCGGTGGAGACGATCGGGTCCTCGTTGTAGACCAGGATGCCCTTGAGCGGCCCGTCGGCGGCCGCCTTCATCGCGGCGTTGACCTCGTCGACAGTGGTCTCCCGGTTGAGGTTCACGGTCAGGTCGGTGGTCGACCCGGTGGGGATCGGCACCCGCAGCGCGTAGCCGTCCAGCTTGCCCTTCAGCTCCGGCAGCACCAGCCCGATCGCCTTCGCCGCACCGGTCGAGGTCGGCACGATGTTCAGCGCGGCGGCCCGGGCCCGGCGCAGGTCCTTGTGCGGGGCGTCCTGCAGGTTCTGGTCCTGGGTGTACGCGTGGATGGTGGTCATCAGGCCGTGCTGGATGCCGAACGTGTCCTGCAGGACCTTCGCCATCGGGGCGAGGCAGTTGGTGGTGCAGGACGCGTTGGAGATGATGGTGTGCTTGGCCGGGTCGTACTGGTCCTGGTTGACGCCCATCACCACGGTGACGTCCTCGTTCTTCGCCGGCGCGGAGATGATGACCTTCTTGGCCCCGCCGTCGATGTGCGCCTTCGCCTTGGTGGCGTCGGTGAAGAAGCCGGTGGACTCGATGACGACGTCCGCGCCGACCTCGCCCCACGGCAGCTTCGCCGGGTCCTTCTCGGCGTACGCCTTGATGGTCTTGCCACCCACGGTGATCTCGTCGGCGGTGGCCTTGACCTCCTGCGGGAGGCGACCAAGGATGCTGTCGTACTTGACAAGGTGGGCGAGCGTCCCGTTGTCGGTCAGGTCGTTGACCGCCACGACCTCGACGTCAGCGCCGGACGCCAGCACTGCCCGGAAGAAGTTGCGGCCGATCCGGCCGAAGCCGTTGATGCCAACCCGGATGGTCACAGGTCCCATCTCCTCGCGTTCTGTCCGCCGGCGTGGGATCACCGCCGGCGAAGTGGTGTGCGCCGACCGTTGGAGCCGGCCGTTGACGGTTCATCTCGGCCACCCCGCCGCGGTCGTTGGAGACCTGACCGCCCGAGGCGGTGAGCACGGCGAGGAGAACCGGTGCCGGCCCCCTTGCCGTACGCAGCGACCTTATCCGAGCACACGGCGGCGCGCTGCGTCGGGTGGTGATCCCGCACGCGACCGCGACGCCTCACCGTCCTATCAGACCACGAGCATGTCGGGCGTGACGGCCGCTTCGGTATCCGGGATGCCCAGGTCCCGGGCCCGCTTGTCGGCCAGCGCCAGCAGCCGGCGGATCCGGCCGGCGATGGCGTCCTTGGTCAGCGGCGGGTCGGCCAGCGCGCCCAGTTCCTCCAGCGAGGCCTGCCGGTGCTCCAGCCGCAGCCGGCCGGCCGAGGTGAGGTGGTGCGGCGCGTCGTCGGCGAGGATCTCCAGGGCCCGGGTCACCCGGGCGGCGGCGGCGACGGCGGCCCGCGCCGAGCGGCGCAGGTTGGCGTCGTCGAAGTTGGCCAGCCGGTTCGCCGTGGCCCGCACCTCGCGGCGCACCCGCCGCTCCTCCCAGGCCAGCACGCTGGAGTGCGCCCCGATCCGGGTGAGCAGCGCGGCGATCGCGTCGCCGTCCTTGACCACCACCCGGTCCACGCCGCGCACCTCGCGGTTCTTGGCGGTGATGCCGATTCGCCGGGCCGCGCCGACCAGGGCCAGCGCCGACTCCGGGCCGGGGCAGGTAATCTCCAGCGCGCTGGAGCGGCCCGGCTCGGTCAGCGAGCCGTGCGCCATGAACGCCCCGCGCCAGGCCGACACCGCGCAGCACACGTTCGCCGCGACCACGTGCGGCGGCAGCCCGCGCACCGGCCGGCCGCGCACGTCGAGCAGGCCGGTCTGCCGGGCCAGCGCCTCGCCGTCCTTGACCACCCGGACGATGAAGTGGCTGCCCTTGCGCAGCCCGCCCGAGGCGAGCACGTGGATCTCGCTGGGGTAGCCGTAGACCTCCGCGATCTCCCGCCGCAGTCGCCGGGCCACCGCACCGGTGTCGAGTTCCGCCTCCACGACCACGCGGCCGGAGACGATGTGCAGCCCACCGGCGAACCGGAGCAGCGCCGCCATCTCCGCCCGCCGGCAGCAGGGCTTGGGCACGTCGACCCGACTCAGCTCGTCCTTGACCGCCGCCGTCATCGCCATTGTGCGTCCCCTCACGGACCGGTTCCGGCGTGTCGCCGGAGATTACGTACGTGTCTAACGATCGGCGCCCAGGACGGGCACCAGTGCGGCGCCCAGGGCGGCCGGATCATGACGGGGAGTGCCGTCGGTGACCGCGACGGGGGCGAGGACCAGTCGGGCACCCAGCGATTCTGCCGCACGCTCGACCGGTTCGGGGTCACCCACCGCCTTGGAATCCGCCAACACGAAGTCGACCTTGAGTTCCGGCAGGTACCAGCGCAGCGCGGCGAGATGGTCGGCCACCGACAGCCCGAGCGTCTCCTTCTCGGCCGCCAGGTTCAAGGTGACCAGCCGGCGGGCCGGGCTGCTGATGATCGCCTCGGCCAGTTCCGGCACCAGCAGGTGCGGCAGCACGCTGGTGTACCAGCTGCCCGGCCCGAAGATCAGCCAGTCCGCCAAGCCGATCGCGGTGACCGCCTCCGGGCAGGCCCGCGGCTCGGCCGGGGTCAGCCGCAGCGACTCCACCCGGCCGGTGGTGACCGCCACCTGGTGCTGCCCGGTGACGGTCCGCACCTCGTCCGGGCGGTCCGGGTCGACGCCACGGACCCGCGCCTCGATCCCGACCGGCTCGCAGGACATCGGCAGCACCCGGCCCACCGCGCCGAGCATCGCGCCGGCGTGCTCCAGCGCGGCCACCGGGTCGCCGAGCAGCTCCATCAGGCCGTGCAGGACCAGGTTGCCCACCGCGTGCCCGGCCAGCCCGTCGGCGACCGGGCTCGCCGGCACCTCGGCGAAGCGGTGCTGGAACAGCCCGGCGCTGCGCCGCGTCGACGGGTGGTCGCCGGCCAGCGCGACCAGCGCCTGACGCAGGTCACCCGGGGGCAGGCCACCCCGCTCGGCGCGCAGCCGGCCACTGGAGCCGCCGTCGTCGCCGACGGTGACCACCGCGGTGATGTCCAGGTCGAGTTCCGGGGCGCAGCGACGCAGCGCGCGCAGGGATGCGGACAGGCCGTGCCCGCCGCCGAAGGCCACCACCTTCGCCGTCGTCATTCCCGCCCCAGGTCCCGGTGCTGGGCGTTGGCGGCCAGGCCGGACTGGCGCAGCCGGGCGGCCAACTCCTCGGCGATCGCCACGCTGCGGTGCTTGCCGCCGGTGCAGCCCACCGCCACGGTCAGGTAGCGCTTGCCCTCCCGCTCGAAGCCGGTGGTGGTGGCGTTGACCAGGTCGGCGTACGAGGCCACGAAGGCGTCCGCGCCCTCCTGGCCGAGCACGTACGAGCTGACCGCCTCCTCCCGCCCGGTGTGCTCGCGCAGTTCCGGCACCCAGTACGGGTTGGGCAGGAACCGGGCGTCCAGCACGAAGTCGGCGTCCGGCGGTAGGCCGTACTTGAAGCCGAAGGAGAGCACGGTGACACGCAGCCGGCGGGCGTCCTCGCCACCGAACAGCTCCTCGATCCGCCGGCGCAGCTGGTTGACGTTCAGGTGGCTGGTGTCGATGATCACGTCGGCCTGGTCCCGGGCCTCCTCCAGCAGGCCACGCTCGACGGCGATGCCGTCGGCCAACCGGCCGTCGCCCTGCAACGGGTGCGACCGGCGGACGCTCTCGAACCGGCGGATCAGCACCTCGTCGTCGGCGTCGACGAAGACCACCCGGGGCGAGAAGCCGCGCTCCTTCAGCTCCCGGATCGCCCCTGCGAGGTCGGTGGAGAAGGCGCGCGAGCGGACGTCCAGCACCATCGCCGTCCGCCGGGCCGCCCCGCCGGCCTTGAACGCCAGCTCGGCCATGTCGAGCATCAGCGCCTGGGGCAGGTTGTCCACCACGTAGTAGCCGACGTTCTCCAGCGCCCGGGCCACCGTGCTGCGGCCGCCCCCGGAGAGCCCGGTGACCACCACCAGCGTGGTGTCCGACTCCGCCGGAGCGGGCTGCCCGGCGATCCCCGCCGGGATGCCGTCCCGCTCCTCGGCCGTGCGCGCCTCGCTCACCCCTACCCCCAAGCCGTGGCGCCGCGGCCGGCTGATTCCGGCCGCGATGTGGTCAAACAGCGACTCTATCCCGCCCGGTCGACCGGCCCTGCGGACGCCCGTCCCGGGGTGTCCGGCGCTGTCCGGATCCGCCCCGGCGCGCCCGGCGGCGCGGGCCGGCCGGGTGTCGGCGGCCGCTCGTAGAATCCGCGGATGGCTTCCCCCACCGACCTGCGCACCGACGACCCGGTCGAGGTGCTGCGCCGGGTGTTCGGCTACGACGCCTTCCGCGGCTTCCAGCAGGAGGTCATCGAGCACGTGGTGGCCGGGGGCGACGCGCTGGTGCTGATGCCCACCGGCGGCGGCAAGTCGCTCTGCTACCAGATCCCGGCGCTGGTCCGCCCGGGCGTGGCGGTGGTGATCTCGCCGCTGATCGCGCTGATGCAGGACCAGGTCGACGCGCTGACCGCGGTCGGCGTACGCGCCGGATTCCTCAACTCGACCCAGGATCCCGAGGCCCGCCGCCGGGTCGAGGCGGCCTTCGTCGCGGGCGAGATCGACCTGCTCTACCTCGCTCCCGAGGCGCTGGGCACCCGGGCCGCCCAAGCGCTGCTCGACCGGGGTCAGATCGCCCTGTTCGCCATCGACGAGGCGCACTGCGTGTCGCAGTGGGGGCACGACTTCCGCCCCGACTACCTGGCCCTGTCGATGCTGCACGAACGCTGGCCGCAGGTGCCGCGGATCGCGCTGACCGCCACCGCCACCAGCGCGACCCGCGACGAGATCGCCACCCGGTTGCGGCTGACCGACGCCCGGCACTTCGTGGCCAGCTTCGACCGGCCGAACATCCAGTACCGGATCGTGCCCAAGCGGGAGCCGCGCAAGCAGCTGCTCAGCCTGCTGCGCGACGAGCACCCCGGCGACGCCGGCATCGTCTACTGCCTGTCCCGGGCCTCGGTGGAGAAGACCGCCGAGTTCCTCACCGCCAACGGCATCCCGGCGCTGCCCTACCACGCCGGTCTGGACGCGGCCACCCGCGCCCGCAACCAGCAGCGGTTCCTGCGCGAGGACGGGCTGGTCATGGTGGCGACGATCGCCTTCGGGATGGGCATCGACAAGCCCGACGTCCGGTTCGTCGCGCACCTGGACCTGCCGAAGTCGGTCGAGGGCTACTACCAGGAGACCGGCCGGGCCGGGCGGGACGGCCTGCCGTCGACCGCCTGGCTCGCGTACGGCCTGCAGGACGTGGTGCAGCAGCGCAAGATGATCGAGACCTCGGAGGGCGACCTCGCCCACCGCCGGAACCTGGCCGCCCACCTCGACGCGATGCTGGCGCTCTGCGAGACGGTCCGCTGCCGCCGCTCCCAACTGCTGGACTACTTCGGCGAGCGGTCGACGACCGGGTGCGGCAACTGCGACACCTGCCTGAACCCGCCGGAGTCCTGGGACGGCACGGTGGCCGCGCAGAAGCTGCTCTCCACGGTGTTCCGGCTCGACCGGGAGCGCAACCAGCGCTTCGGCGCCGGGCACTGCATCGACATCCTGCTCGGCCGGGCCACCGACAAGGTCACCCAGCACGGCCACGACTCGCTGACCGTGTTCGGCATCGGCGGCGAACTGCGCGAGGCCGAGTGGCGCGGCGTGGTCCGGCAACTCCTGGCCGAGGGCCTGCTCGCGGTCGAGGGCGACTACGGCACGCTGGCGCTCACCGACGCCAGCGCCGAGGTGCTCGGCCGCCGCCGGACGGTGATGATGCGCCGCGAGCCGGAACGCGTCGCGACGGGCCGGTCGAGCAAGCCGCGCGGGGCCGCCACGGTCACCGCCGAGCTGTCGCCGGCCGCCGCGTCGGTGTTCGAGCGGCTGCGCGCCTGGCGGGCCGCCACCGCCAAGGAACAGGGCGTGCCGGCGTACGTGATCTTCCACGACGCCACCCTGCGGCAGATCGCCACCGACGCGCCGACGTCGCTGGCCGAGCTGTCCCGGGTCAGCGGCGTCGGGGAGAACAAGCTAACCAAGTACGGCGACCAGATCCTCGGCGTGCTCGCCGACGCCCCCGCCTGACCCCGCCGCCGCACCGGTCGCGAGGCAGCCCGCTCACGCTCGGCACCGTGGGGATCAGGGTGATCGACTCCAGATCCCGGATGTGGGGGTGTCCGGAGCGCACGCGGACACCGCCATTTCGCCGATCCCGTGTGGATCACCTTCCCCGACCGCGCCGATACCGCCACATCGGCGATCTGGTGTGGCTCAGCCCGCCGGCGCGCGGGCACGCGGGCGGTCAGTCGGTCGAGGGGGTCTTGGCGGGGTCGCCGTTGAGCGCGGCCAGCACCGCCTCGGCCGTCCGGCGACCCACCCCGGGCACCTCGGCGATCTCCTCGACGGTGGCCGCCGAGAGCCGCTTGAGCGAGCCGAAGTGCCGCAGCAGCGCCTTGCGCCGCACCTCCCCCAGGCCGGGCACCTTGTCCAGCGCCGACTCCGTCATCCGCTTGGAGCGCCGCTGCCGGTGGAAGGTGATGGCGAACCGGTGCGCCTCGTCGCGGACCCGTTGCAGCAGGTAGAGCCCCTCGGAGGTGCGCGGCAGGATGACCGGGAACTCGTCGTCGGGCAACCAGACCTCCTCCAGCCGCTTGGCCAGCCCGCAGAGCGCGACGTCGTCGATGCCCAGCTCGGCGAGCGCCTGCGCGGCCGCCGCGACCTGCGGCGCCCCGCCGTCGACCACCACCAGCTGCGGCGGGTACGCGAACTTGCGGGGCCGGCCGGTGGTCGGATCCACCAACGCGCCGACCCGGGGCTCGTCCCCGTCGGCCTGGCCGGCCGGGGCGCCCGGGTCGTCGGCGGACTCCACACCCGCCTCCCCGGTCTCGGCCCGCGAGTCCAGGTAGCGGGCGAACCGGCGGCGCAGCACCTCGGACATCGCGGAGAGGTCGTCGGTGGCGCCCCGGATGATGAACCGGCGGTACTCGCTCTTACGCGGCAGCCCGTCCTCGAAGACGACCATGCTGGCCACCACGTCGGTGCCCTGGATCTGCGAGACGTCGAAGCACTCGATCCGCAGCGGCGAGGTACGCATGCCGAGCGCCTCGCTGATCTCGTCGAGCGCCTTGCCGCGGGTGGTCAGGTCGCCGGCGCGGCGCAGCTTGTGCCGGGCCAGCGCGTCCTTGGCGTTACGGGCAACCGTCTCCAGCAGGGCCCGCTTGTCGCCGCGCTGCGGCACCCGCAGCGTCACCCGGCTGCCGCGGTGGCTGCTCAGCCAGTCGGCCAGCGCGTCGGCGTCGGCGGGCAGCTCGGGCACCAGCAGCTCGCGCGGCACGTCGGCCTCGCCCTGCTCGCCGCCGTAGACCTGGGTGCAGAAATGGTGCACCAGGTCGCCGGTGGTCAGGTCCTCGGTCTTCTCCACCACCCAACCGCGCTGGCCGCGCACCCGACCGTCGCGGACGTGGAAGACCTGGACGGCCGCCTCCAGCGGGTCGTCGGCGAACGCCACCACGTCGGCGTCGGTGCCGTCGCCGAGCACCACGGTCTGCTTCTCCATCGCCCGGCGCAGCGCGGCGATGTCGTCGCGCAGCCGGGCCGCCCGCTCGAACTCCAACTGCTCGCTGGCCTCGGCCATCTCGCGTTCCAGCCGGCGCACCATGGTGTCGGTGCGGCCGGCCATGAAGTCGCAGAAGCCGTCGACGATCTCGCGGTGCTGCTCGGCCGAGACGCTGCCCACGCAGGGCGCCGAGCACTTGCCGATGTAGCCCAGCAGGCAGGGCCGGCCGACCTGGCCGGCCCGCTTGAACACCCCGGCCGAGCAGGTACGCGCCGGGAAGACGCGCAGCAGCAGGTCGAGCGTCTCGCGGATGGCCCAGGCGTGTGAGTAGGGCCCGAAGTAGCGCACCCCCTTGCGCTTGGCGCCCCGCATCACCTGCAGGCGGGGGAACTCCTCGTCGAGGGTGACCGCGAGATAGGGGTACGACTTGTCGTCGCGGTAGCGGACGTTGAACCGGGGGTCGTACTGCTTGATCCAGGTGTATTCGAGCTGGAGCGCCTCGACCTCGGTGCCGACGGTGACCCAGTCGACCGACTCGGCCGTGGTGACCATCTGCTGGGTGCGCTGGTGCAGGCCCCACAGGTCGGCGAAGTAGGAGTTGAGCCGGCTGCGCAGGTTCTTCGCCTTGCCGACGTAGATCACCCGGCCGGTGCCGTCGCGGAAGCGGTAGACCCCGGGCGACTCCGGAATGGTGCCGGGCGCGGGACGGTAGGTCGAGGGGTCTGCCACGGCAGCAAGCCTAGTCCGCACCCCCGACAGCCCTCGGCCGGCGCGACGGACGCCCCGGGGCGGCTCGGCGCTCCCCGGGATGCGGCATCCCGGGGTGTCGCCCCACCGGGGACACCCCGGGACACCGCAACCCGAGACGATCGCGCCCGGGTGGTCAGGCGAAGGAGATCTGGTCTCCGGTGACCTTGACGTCCTTCGGCGGCAGCGGCTTGGTGGCCGGACCGGCCTTGACCGAGCCGTCGGCGATGGAGAACTTGCTGCCGTGGCAGGTGCAGTTGATCGTGCCGCCGTCGACGTTCGTCACCGGGCAGCCCTGGTGCGTGCAGATCGGGTCGAAGCCCTTGAACTCGCCGGCGGACGGCTGGGTGATCACGACGCCCTCCGCGGCCAGGACCACGCCGCCGCCGACCGGGACGTCAGCGGTCCGGACCAGCGACTGCGCCCCCTGGCGGTCGCCCCCGCCGGCGTCGCCGGAGCTCGATACGGCCGGCCCGCCGCTGGTCGGGGCGGACCCGTCGCCGGAGTCCTCGCCGCCGCAGGCCGCCAGGACCACCGCCGCCCCGACCGCTCCCGCGCCGGTGAGCAGGGCCCGCCGGGTCTGGGTGACCGGCCCGGTCAGCTCCTGATCGTCACTCATGCCTCGCCTTTCTCTCGGCTGCCGCCGCCCCTGGAGATCCCGCGGCCACACCTTGGGACACGCACCACGGTCCCCACCGGTTCACCCGATCGACGACGGCCGCTGCCCCTGCTCGCCCGGGGCAACTTCCGCTGATCACGAGGTTAACCGGGCGGACGATCACGGCGACCGTCGCCAACCTCGTGACCGGCAGGCGTCGTCCGAGCGGGCCAGGCTGCCCAGGTCGGCCAGGCCTGCCCGATCGCCCCGGCCGGCCCGGTCAGCCAAGCCGGCCCGATCGGCCAAGCCGGCCCGGTCAGCCAAGCCGGCCCGATCGGCCAACCCGACCCGATCGGCCAGGCCGGCCTGGTCGGCGAGCAGGATGCGGCCGTCGGGCGTCAGCGGGCCGCGGCGGCGGTCTTACGGGTGGTGCGCTTGGTGGCGCCGTTGGCCTTGGCCGCCCGGGTGGTGGCCGCGGTCGCGCCCTTCGCCGCGCCGTCGAGCTTGAGCACCTGGCGCAGGAACTGGCCGGTGTGGCTCTCGGCTACCTCGGCGACCTCCTCCGGGGTGCCGGTGGCCAGCACCGTGCCGCCCCGGTGCCCGCCCTCGGGGCCCATGTCGATCAGCCAGTCCGCCGACTTGATCACATCGAGGTTGTGCTCGATGGTGATCACCGTGTTGCCCTTGTCGACCAGGCCCTCGAGCACCATCAGCAGCTTGCGGATGTCCTCGAAGTGCAGGCCCGTGGTCGGCTCGTCGAGCACGTAGACCGTCCGCCCGGTGGAACGCTTCTGCAGCTCGGAGGCGAGCTTCACCCGCTGCGCCTCGCCGCCGGAGAGGGTGGGCGCCGGCTGCCCGAGCCGGACGTAGCCGAGGCCGACGTCGACCAGCGTCTTGAGGTGTCGGTGGATGGCCGGGATGGCGGAGAAGAACTCGGCCGCCTCCTCGATCGGCATCTCCAGCACGTCGGAGACGGTCTTGCCCTTGTAGTGCACCTCCAGGGTCTCCCGGTTGTAGCGGGCGCCCTTGCAGACCTCGCACGGGACGTACACGTCGGGCAGGAAGTTCATCTCGATCTTGATGGTGCCGTCGCCGGAGCACGCCTCGCAGCGGCCGCCCTTGACGTTGAACGAGAACCGCCCTGGGCCGTACCCCCGGACCTTGGCCTCGGTGGTCTCGGCGAAGAGCTTGCGGACGTGGTCCCAGACCCCGGTGTAGGTGGCCGGGTTGGACCGCGGCGTCCGCCCGATCGGCGACTGGTCGACGCCGACGACCTTGTCGACGTGCTCCAGCCCGGAGACCCGGGTGTGCCGGCCGGGCACCAGCCGGGCGCCGTTGATCTGGTTGGCCAGTACGGCGTAGAGGATGTCGTTGACCAGGGTCGACTTGCCGGAGCCGCTGACCCCGGTGACCGCGATCAGCTGACCGAGCGGGAACGACACGGTCAGGTTGCGCAGGTTGTGCTCCCGCGCGCCGTGCACCACCAGCTCGCGGCCCGGCGTCTGCGGGCGGCGCGACCGCGGCGTCGGGATCGACTTGCGGCCGGACAGGTACGCCCCGGTCACCGAATCCTGGTTCTCCAGCAGCGCCGGCACCGAGCCGCTGTGCACGATCTTGCCGCCGTGCTCGCCGGCGCCCGGGCCGATGTCGACGATCCAGTCGGCGGTACGGATGGTGTCCTCGTCGTGCTCGACGACGATCAGCGTGTTGCCCAGGCCGCGCAGCCGGACCAGGGTCTCGATCAGCCGGTGGTTGTCGCGCTGGTGCAGCCCGATGGACGGCTCGTCCAGCACGTAGAGCACGCCGACCAGGCCGGAGCCGATCTGGGTGGCCAGCCGGATGCGCTGCGCCTCGCCGCCGGAGAGGGTGCCGGCTGGCCGGTCCAGGGAGAGGTAGTCCAGGCCGACGTCGAGCAGGAACCGCAGCCGGGCGTTGATCTCCTTGAGCACCCGCTCGGCGATCATCTTCTGTCGGTCGGTCAGCTCGATGCCGGCCAGCAGCTCGGCGCACTCACCCACCGACAGGTTGCAGACCTCGGCGATGCTCTTGCCGGCGATGGTGACCGCGAGCACCTCGGGCTTGAGCCGGGCGCCGCCGCAGGCCGCGCAGGGCACGTCCCGCATGTAGCCCTCGTACTTGTCCCGCGACCAGTCCGACTCGGTGTCGGCGTGCCGGCGCTCGATCCACTGCACCACGCCCTCGAAGCCGGTGTAGTAGGAGCGCTCGCGGCCGTACTTGTTGCGGTAGCGCACGTGCACCTGGTCGTCGGAGCCGTGCAGGATGGTCTTCTGCGCCCGGGAGGGCAGGGCCCGCCACGGGGTGTCGACGTCGAAGTGCTCGGCCTCGCCGAGCGCCTCCAGCAGCCGCAGGAAGTATTCCAGGTTGTGCCCGGTGGCCCAGGGCTGGATGGCGCCCTCGCGCAGGGTGCGCTCCGGGTCGGGCACGACCAGCTCGGGGTCGACCTCCTTCTTGGTGCCCAGGCCGGTGCACTCGGGGCAGGCGCCGTACGGGGCGTTGAAGGAGAAGACCCGGGGTTCCAGGTCCTCGATGGCCAGCGGGTGGTCGTTCGGGCAGGCCAGGTTCTCGGAGAAGCGGCGCTCCCGCTCCGGGTCGTCCTCGGGCAGGTCGACGAAGTCGAGCAGCACCAGCCCGCCGGAGAGGCCCAGGGCCGCCTCGACCGAGTCGGTGAGCCGCTGCTTGGCGCTCGGCTTGACGGTGAGCCGGTCGATCACCACCTCGATGGTGTGCTTCTCCTGCTTCTTGAGCTTCGGCGGCTCGGTCAGCGGGTGCACCACGCCGTCGACCCGGGCCCGGGCGTAGCCCTTGGCCTGGAGTTCGGCGAAGAGGTCGACGTACTCGCCCTTGCGGCCGCGGACCACCGGGGCGAGCACCATGAACCGGGTGCCCTCGGCCATGGCGAGCACCCGGTCGACGATCTGCTGCGGGCTCTGCCGGGAGATCCGCTCGCCGCAGACCGGGCAGTGCGGCTCGCCGATGCGGGCGAAGAGCAGACGGAGGTAGTCGTAGACCTCGGTGATCGTGCCGACGGTGGAGCGCGGGTTGCGCGAGGTGGACTTCTGGTCGATCGAGACGGCCGGGCTGAGGCCCTCGATGAAGTCGACGTCCGGCTTGTCCATCTGGCCGAGGAACTGCCGGGCGTACGAGGAGAGCGACTCGACGTAGCGGCGCTGCCCCTCGGCGAAGATCGTATCGAAGGCCAGGCTCGACTTGCCCGACCCGGAGAGCCCGGTGAAGACGATCAGGGCGTCCCGGGGCAGGTCGAGACTGACGTCACGCAGGTTGTGTTCGCGCGCGCCACGGATGATCAGTCGGTCGGCCACTGTCCGTGTACTCCCGGGTGAAGAAGAGAGGAGGATCTGTCCCGCTCCGTGGTGATTCTGAGCGGTTGTGCGGGCGCAGAAAAGCGCCTCGGCAACTCTAGCCCCGAGGTACGACACTTTTCCCGACCGGCGCATTCCCGCAGCTCAGCCCGGTCGGCCGCGCCCCGCAAGTGCGGCGACGACCGCGGCCGTCCGCCCCCGGTACGGCGACGACGACCGCCCTCGCCGGGCCCGGTGCGGCGGCGAGGGCGGTCGAGCGACCGGTCGCCGGTGATCCACTCTCGGTCACCGGCGCCGCGGGTCAGAACCCGCCGGACGAGGGCGGTCGGGCCGGCCGGTTGGCCCGCCGGCGGGCGCCACGCCAGCCGCCGCGGCGCTCGGCGGCCAGTCGGGTCTCCCGGCGGCGGGTCTCGTACGCCACCTCCCGCTGCAGGCGCCGCCAGCTCTCCCAGCGTCGCGCCGGCAGTTCGCCGCTCTCCAGCGCCTCGCGCACCGCGCAGCCGGGCTCCCCGTCGTGCCCGCAGTCGCCGTACCGGCAGCCGGTGGCGAGCGCGGCGATGTCGGCGAAGGCCCGGTCGAGCCCGGCCGAGCCGTCGAGCAGGCCGACCGCCCGCACCCCGGGGGTGTCCAGCACGGCCCCGCCGCCGGGCACCGCGACCAGGGCCCGCCAGGTGGTGGTGTGCCGGCCCTTGCCGTCGACCCGGCGGATCGCCTGGGTCGGCATCACCAGCGCCCCGGCCAACGCGTTGACCAGGCTCGACTTGCCGGCACCGGACGGGCCGAGCAGGCCCAGCGTGCGGCCGGGCGCCACCTCGGCGCGCAACGGGTCCAGGCCGGTGCCCCGCTCGGCGCTGACCGGCAGCACGGGCACCCCGGGGGCGACGGCGGCGATCTGCCGGGCGATCGCCGCCGGGTCGGCGGCCAGGTCGGCCTTGGTGAGCACCACCAGCGGCCGGGCGCCCGACTCGTGGGCGAGGGAGAGCAGCCGCTCGATCCGGCCGACGTCCGGCTCGGGGTGCACCGGCTCCACCACGGCGGCGGCGTCCAGGTTCGCGGCGAGCACCTGGCCGCTGGCGTCCTTGCCGGCGGTCCGCCGGATCAGCGCGGTGCGCCGGGGCAGCACCGTCTCGACGGTGATCCGCGAGTCGGGCCAGGTGCCGAGCAGCACCCAGTCCCCGGCGCAGGGCAGCCGGGTCAGGTCGTGGGCGGCGGCGGCCAGCACCGCCCCGCCCAGGGTGGCGCGGACCGGGCCGTCCGCGCAGAGCACGGTGCAGACGCCGCGGTCGACCCGGGCCACCCGGCCCGGGCGGTGGTCGGTACGACGGCGCAGGTGTGCCGCCCGGTCGGCGTCCCAGCCGAGGGCGGTCAGGTCGATGGTCATGAAATCCTCATCGGTATCGGAGTGGGTGACGCACGCGCGCTGAGTCCGGCATGATCACCACCTCCTCCGAGCCCGGTGCCGCGTTCGAGCCGACGGTAGGGGTCCCGGCGACGCGCCGAAAGCGATTTCCCCGGCGACGTGCGGGCGGGCGACCGTTAGGGTCGGGACGTGACCACGGATCCGCTCCTGCTGACCGGTGAGGTGGACGACGCCACGGCGCGCCTGCTGCGCACCGCGGCCACCTTCGACCATACGGACATCGCCGCCGCGTCGCTGCTGCCCGGCTGGACCCGCGGGCACGTGCTGACGCACCTGGCCCGCAACGCCGACGGCTTCGTCAACCTGCTGACCGCGGCCCGTACCGGTGAGCAGGTGCCGATGTACGCCTCGGCGGCGGCCCGGGCGGCGGACATCGAGGCCGGCGCCGGCCGCCCGCCGGACGCCCACCTGGACGACCTGCGCCGCTCGGCGGACCGGTTCGCCGAGGCGGTGGCAGCGATGCCCGCCGAGGCGTGGACGGCGACGGTCGACACGCCGCGCGGGCCCAGGGTCGCGGCCCTGCTGGTCTGGGGCCGGCTGCGGGAGCTGGAGGTGCACCACGTCGACCTGGCCGCCGGGCACCGCCCGGCCGACTGGCCCGAGGCGTTCGGCCACCGGCTGCTGCACGAGGTGGCGACCGACCTGGTCGAGCGCGGCGACGCGCCGCCGATGGTGCTGCGGTTCGACGGCAGCCGGCACGAACTGGTGATCGGCGACCGGGCGGGCGCGCCCGTGGTCACCGGCGCCGCCCCCGAACTCGCCGCCTGGCTGATCGGACGCAGCCGCGGCGACGTGCTGACCGTCACCCCGGACGGTCCGCTCCCCGAGCCACCGGAATGGATATAGACACCGTCATGACCTACCGCGGAGACGTCTCACCCGGCGGCGCGCCGGCCGTACGCGAGCTCGACCAGCTCACCATCACCAAGGTGTCGGTGGGCCCGATGGACAACAACGCCTACCTGCTGCGCTGCCGGTCGACCGGCGAGCAGCTGCTGATCGACGCCGCGAACGAGGCCCCGCGCCTGCTGGAACTGGTCGGCGACGCCGGCCTGGCCACCGTGGTCACCACCCACCAGCACATGGACCACTGGGTGGCGCTGGAGGAGGTGGTCGCCAAGACCGGCGCCCGCGCCCTGGCGCACGCCGACGACGCGGCCGGGCTGCCGATCGAGTCGGAGCCGCTCGCCGACGGCGACACGGTGCGGGTCGGCGACTGCCCGCTGGAGGTCATCCACCTGCGCGGGCACACCCCGGGCTCGATCGCGCTGCTCTACCGCGACCCGGCCGGCACCCCGCACCTGTGGACCGGCGACAGCCTCTTCCCGGGCGGGGTGGGCAACACCAACAAGGACCCGCAGCGGTTCGCCGCGCTGATCGACGACGTCGAGCACAAGCTCTTCGACCGGCTGCCCGACGAGACCTGGTTCTACCCCGGCCACGGCAAGGACAGCACCCTCGGCACCGAACGCCCCGCCCTCCCCCAGTGGCGAACCCGCGGCTGGTAACCCCACCCACCCGGAACAGCCACCCACCCACCCAACCACCCAACCAACCAACCAGCTCAAAAGATCACCCCCATCCCGGCGGCGGCGACCACCCGCCACACCCCGGACGAACCCGGCCCACGCCGGGGAGGGGGCCTGCCGTGCCCGGCGCAGGGATCAAGCCTGACCGCCCGGAGCCGGGCACGGCAGGCCCCCTCCCCCCACCGCAACCACGGTCATCCGAGAACCACCCGTCACGCAGTCAGCGACCGCAGCCGCCGCCGCGTACCCAGCAGCACCAACGTGGCCAGCAGCAGCCCGACCGCCATGGTCACCAGCATCGGGCTGGCCGGCCCGGGCAGCAGCCCCGCGAGTGACCGGGAGGCGGTGCCGAGCACCAGGTAGAGGCCGGCCCAGGCCGCGGCGCCGAGGGTCGCGCAGCCGAGGAAGCGTCGGTACGACATCCGCAGCCCGCCGGCGGCCAGTGGCAGCAGCGCGTTGAACACCGGCAGGAACGGGGCGACCAGCACCATCCGGCCGCCCCCGCGGCGCAGGATCCGCTCCGCGGCCGCCCAGCGCGACTCGCCGATCCAGCCGCCGACCCGGCTGTGCCGTAGCCGGTCGCCCCACCGGCGGCCGGCCAGGAAGCTCAGCGACCAGCCGGCGAGGCAACCGACCACCACGGCGGCGAACGTGGCCAGGCCGGTCGCCGGCCGCCCCACCCCGACCGCGGCGAGGATCGCCACGTCGCCCGGGACCAGCACCCCGAGCAGCGGTACGGCGTCGAAGAGCATGACCACCCCGAGCACCCCCATGAGCAGGGTGGTGGGAAGCTCTCCGACCTGGGTCAACCAATCCGCCATGCCCCGTACGCTATGGCCCACGGACCACCGTGGACATCGGGTTTGCTCCCCCACGCGCCCCTGAATCCCCCTCCGGGTGGTCCCTGAGTCGCGGCCCGGGCGTCAGCGGGGGCGCAGCACCTGCACCCGGCGCACCGGCGAGTCGACGCTGGGCTCGGTGGTCGGCACCGGATAGTCGGCGACCACCGTCAGCCCCGCCGGCAGGTGACCCCGGCCGGGGTCGCCGACCAGCACGTCGGCGCCGGTGGCGGCGACCCGGTGCAGGAAGGCCCGCATCCGCGCGGCCAGCGGCGCGTCGTAGAACACGTCCCCGGCCACCAGCAGGTCCACCCCGGCGCCGTCGGTGTCGAGCAGGTCGCCTCCGGTGGCCGCGACGGTGACCCGGTTGGCCCGGGCGTTGACGGTGACCGCCGCGACCGCGTACGGGTCGATGTCGTTGGCGACCACCCGCCGGGCGCCGGCGAGCGCGGCGGCGATGGCCACCAGTCCGGAGCCGGCGGCCAGGTCGAGCACCCGGCGGCCGGCGGCCAGTTCGGGGTGGTCGAGCAGGTAGCGGGCGAGGGCCTGGCCACCGGCCCAGACCGACGCCCAGTACGGCGGTGGGAGGTGGCGTCCGGCGTGCGCCTCCATCCGGGCCCACCAGACGATGGCGTCCTCGGCCAGGTGCAGCCGCACCTCGGGCACGAACGGCGTACGCACCAGCCGGAGCCGGTCCAGCCCACCGCCGGGGGCGAGGATCTCCCGCTCCAGGTCGGTGAGGGCGGCGTTCGCGACTTCGGTCACCGGCGCAAGCATGCCGTAGCGGGCCGGCCGCCGCGCGGCTTTCGCGATGCCGGCCCGCGGAACTGCTCGCATCGCCTGCGGCACTTCGCCCGGCAGATCGGCGTTTGGCCGGTTACTGTCGGAAAGGTACAGGGCGATCATCGGCCGACGGCCGGCGGTCGGCCGCTTCGAACAGGAGAGATGCATGGCAACCGGCACGGTTAAGTGGTTCAACTCGGAAAAGGGCTTCGGCTTCATCGAGCAGGACGGCGGGGGTCCGGACGTGTTCGTCCACTACTCGGCCATCGCGACGAGCGGTTACCGGGAGCTGAGCGAGGGCCAGAAGGTCGAGTTCGAGGTGACCCAGGGGCAGAAGGGTCCACAGGCGGACAACGTCCGCCCGATGTGACCGATGCCGGTGGCGGCGGCCGGGGACCGGCCGCCGCCGCAGCGCGTCAGGATCTTCCGGGCGCGGTGGGCAGGTCCCGCCGCCGGCGCAGCGGCCCGACCAGCAGGATCAGCGGGGTGAGCGCCAGCCAGCCGGTCATCACCCCGAGCGCGGCGCGGGTGCCGAAGGCGGCGCCGAGCGCGCCGGCCGCCACCGCGGCGAGCGGGATCGTCCCGTAGTTGAGCAGCTGCATGGTGACCGTCACCCGGCCGAGCAGGTGGTGCGGCGGGTACGCCTGCCGGAAGCTGCTCTTGAGCACGTTGCCCACCGCCACGCCGAGGCTGACCAGCACCCCGCCGAGCGCCGGCCAGACCAACCCGGCCCCCGGCCCGGCGAGGGGGATCAACAGCGCCGGCGGCCCGGTGAACGCCGCCGCGACCAGCATCGTCCGGGCCGTGCCGAGGCGGCGCCCGAGCCCGGTGGCCAGCACCGCGCCGACGATGCCGCCGAGGCTCATCACCGCGACCAGCACGCCGACCGGGCCGGGCGCCACCCCCACCTCGCGGATCAGGAACACCACCAGGACGGCCTGGTAGCCGACCAGTCCGATGTTGCTGGCCGCGCCGAACAGCGTCAGCACCCGCAGATACGGGTCGCCGGCGACGAACCGGATCCCGGCGGCGATCTCCCGGCGCAACGACGACGTACGCCCGGCCGGCTCCGGCCGCGGCTCGACCCGCCGGATGCGCAGCAGGCAGACCGCGGAGACCAGGAAGCTCAGCGCGTCCAGCAGCAGCGCGGTGACCGCGCCGGCGAGCTGCGCCACCAGGCCGGCGATCCCCGGGCCCAGCACGTAGCTGGCGGTGTGTGTGGCCTGGATCCGGGCGTTGCCGGCCGGCAGCTGCTCCGGGCGCAGCAGGACCGGCAGGTAGACCTGGTCGGCGGTCTCGAAGAAGACCCGGGACACCCCACCGCCGAGAGCCACCACCAGCAGCTGCCCGACGGTGAGCACCTCCAGCACGGCGGCCAGCGGCACGCTGAGGAACAGCAGCGCCGAGGCCACGTCGCAGGCGATCATCACGGGCCGTCGGCGCAGCCGGTCCACCCAGGCGCCCACCGGCAGGCCGATCAGCAGCCAGGGCAGCCAGGCCGCGGCGGTGAGCACCGCGACCGCGAAGGTGCTGGCGTCGAGCACGGTCACCGCGACCAGGGGCAGCGCCACCGCGGTGACGTTGCTGCCGAGGCTGCTGACCGTCTGGGCGGCCCAGAGCAGCCGGAAGTCGCGGTGCCCGCGCAGCTCCCCGGCCGGGCGGCTGTCGGCGTCCTGCCCGGCGGGCCGGGTGGCCGTCGCCGGGCTCACGGCCGGGCCGGGAAGCCGTGGGCGAACAGGAAGACCGGTTCGCGGCGGTGGCCGTCGTCGAGCGCCTTCCGCTCGGCCCAGCGGGCCAGCAGGTCGTTCAGCTCGCGGCTCAGCTCGGCGAGCTCCGCCGGGGTGAGGTGCAGCCAGCGGTCGGTGGAGAACGGTCCGTCACCCCAGGCCTCGTGCGCGTCGTCGCCGGCGGCGTGCCAGGCCCGGGCCAGCGCGACGTGCCGGTCGAGGTTGAGCGAGGTGGCGGCGTCGGCCACCGCCCGGGTCGCCGGGTCGGCGTCGAAGTCGGCGCTCGACCACGCCACTGACCGGCTGACCAGGCGCCACCACCGCTCGCGGCGGTCGCGGGCCAGTTCCGGCGCCTCGGCGACCAGGTCGGCGGCGGCGAGCACCTTGAGGTGGTGGCTGACGTTGGCCGGGGCCTGTTCGGTGCGCTCGGCGAGCGCGCCGACCGTCGACGGCCCGTGCACCTTCAGCACGTCCATCAGGCGTCGGCGCAGCGGGTGGGCGAGCGCGGCCAGGACGCGCGAGTCGGTCACCTGGCGTACGTCGGGGTCCGGCATGCCGCCAGCCTGCCATTCGCAAGAGCGATTTCGCAAGAGCTATTGCGCAACTGCTCTTGCGGGGGCCGGTCGCGACGGCGGAAGTCTCGGGCCCGGGCGGCGGGAACCACGCGGCAAGGACGGTGATACCGCAGAGTCATCGTGATGACGCTGCGGTATCCGGTTCGCCGGGCAGCACCGGCGCGACCCGCGCCGCGCCGGCAACCCGTGCCGGCACCCGCGACCCGGGCCGCACCGCCCGTCCAGCGCGCACCGCGGCCCGCTGTGGCCGGCTCAGGAGGCGAGCCGACGGGCCAGTTCCTCGGCCACCTGGCGGGCCAGCGTGGGTGGGATCGCCGCGGCGATCTTCTCCGGGGTCAGCCCGGCCAGCACGCCCGCGATGATCGCCGGTTCGTCGGTGACGTCCTTGCCGGCGAGTTGGCTCAGCGCCGTCTGCACCGCGCTGAGCTGTGCGCCGAGGCTCTGCAGGCTCGGGTGCGGCACCACGTAGCTGGTGTTGAGGTGGTCCTCCCCCATCGCCATCCGGGTGTAGACCTGCCCGACCGGGTTGCGGCCGTCCAGGACGGTCAGGTTGCGGTGGATGGTCTCCAGCCAGGCATGCTCTTGCGGGGTCATGTCGTCTCCCTCGATGAGGCCGATGGTCGTCAGGTAGCGGCGGAACAGCGGGGTCTGGTCCCGGCCCGCCTTGATCGCGTCGCGGAAGAAGCTGAAGTGGGTGTGCCACAGGTGGGAGTTGTCGCCGGTGCTGCGCCGGTTGAGCCGGTCCCACCGCCGGACGACCCTGCCGTCCGGGGAGTAGATGATCTCGCGGATGTCCCGGGTGTCCGGCGCGTTGGCGGCGCACTGGCCGACGCACCAGACGGAGAAGCTGCGCAGGTCGTGGGTGCGTCCGCCGGAGCGGACCTCGAACTGCCCCACGTCGAGCGCCGCGGCGTCCAGGGTCAGCCCGTTGCGGTCCCGGGGCGACTCCACCACCGAGTAGTCGCCGGCGACCACCCGGTCGGAGCCGCAGTGGTAGCCGCCGCGGTGCGAGGCGTCGCCGACGATGCCGACCTCGGCCGGTTCGAGGTCCTGGCTCCGCACCCGGTCGGGATCGACGTTGAGATGGGCGAGCAGCAGGTTGCGCACGGTCAACAGGTTGGTGGGTGCGCGCGTCATTGGTCCCCCTCGTCGGGTCGGGGGCCGGACACGACAGTGACGCCGCGTACGCGGCGAGGGGGCTGCACGCGCGCGCCCGGCCAACTGGTGCACAACGCCGGGCGTTGCCCAACCATAACTCGGTCGATGGACAAACGCCCAGTTCAGATGGGGTCTGTTCAGCGTGGACGGAGCGGCGGAACAGAACTCAGCACGGGCAGGACGATCGCCGACGGGTGCTCGGGATCGTGCAGGATCTCCCGACGACCCGCACGCAGCGTGATGGCGGTGCCGAGCGGCTCACCGGTGCCGGGGTTGCGCGCGTACCGGGGGTGGGCGCCACCGGAGACCTGCACGCGCAACCGGTGCCCGGGCGCGAACCGGTGCGCGGTGGGCCACAGCTCCACCGGCACCCGTACGACACCGGCGGGGTCGGTCGGATAGCGGCCCGGCTCGACCCGGACCAGTCCGTCGCAGACGTTCCAGGACCGGCCGCGCCGGTCCACGTCGCACAGTCGCACGAAGACGTCGAGATAGGACAGCTCGCTGTGCACGTGCACCTCGGCGTGCACCGGGCCGGCCACCTCGACCGGGTCGGCGAGCGGCGCGCTGGTCCAGGTGAGCACGTCGGGCCGGGCCTCCACCGGGCGGTTGTCGACCGGTCCGGCGCGCTGGGCGACCAGCAGCGGGCCGCCGAGCGAGGGGGTGGGGTCGGCCGGGTCGTACCAGAACCCGTCCGGGGCGGACGGCGCCGCCGGCTCGGTGGCCAGCGCGCCGGCCGGGTGCAGGTGCCACCGGACGGGGGTGGCCGGCGGCGGCCAGTCCGGCAGGTCCCGCCAGCCGCCGCCGGCCCCGCCGACGTGCACCCGCACCGGCGAGGTCCGGGCCACCGGGCGGCCGGCGAGGTGCTCGTCGAGCCAGTCCAGCCCGTCGCGCAGGGCCGCCACGAACAGCCCCGGGCTGCCGTGGGTCCACGGCCCGACGGTCAGCCGGGGCGCGGCGCCGGCCGCGCGCAGGGCCGCGAAGTCGCGCAGCTGCGCCGGCAGGAAGATGTCGTGCCAGCCGCTGACCATCGCCACCGGCGCGCGCACCTGGGCGATCCGGTCGTCGAAGACCCGGGTACGCCAGTAGTCGGCGGCCGGGGTGTGGTGGCGTAGCCACTCCTGGAAGAACGGCACCCGCACCCCGGTGGCGATCCGGTCCGCCTCGGCCAGCGGCAGGTGAGCCAGCGCGGCGGCCAGCCGGGGCTGCCCGCGTTTGAGTTCCCACTGCCGGGCCAGCCAGGGCACGGTCTGCGCCTGCAGCAGCTCGGCCCAGGTGAGCACGGTGTCCAGCGCGAACGAGTCCCCGGCGTAGGTGGAGTCGCGGGTGGCCGAGGCGGTCACCACGGCGACCATCGCCCGCAGGTCGTCACCCGCGTCGGCGGCCAGCGCCCACTGCACGAACCCCTGGTAGCTGGCGCCGAACATGCCGAACGCCCCGGTCCACCACCGCTGGCGGCGCAGCCAGTCCAGGGTGTCCAGTCCGTCATCGCGTTCGTGCACCAGCGGCTCGAACACCCCGCCCGAGCCGTACGTGCCGCGGCAGGACTGGATCACCACGTGGAAGCCCCGTTCGGCGGCGAGGCGGCCGAGCAGCCGCATCGGCCCGCTCCGCCCGTACGGGGTGCGGATCAGCACGGCCGGCGCGCCGGGCAGGTCGGGGGCGTAGTGGTCGGTGCGCAGCAGCACCCCGTCGCGGACCCGTACCGGGATGTCGCGGGTGAGGGTGACCCGCCGGGTACGCGCGGCGGGCAGCCGCAGCACCGCGGTGGCGACCCGGGTGGCCAGCCGGTCCAGCACCGCGGTCAGCCCGGGCGGCGGGCCGGGGCGGGGCGGGTCGAGCGGACGGCGTCCCGGTGTTCGCGCATGGAGGCGCTCATCGCCGACATGAACCGGTGCACCACCGCCAGTTCGTCGTCGGTGAACCCGGACATCACCTCGTCGGTACGCCGCCCGAGCGGCCGGAAGAAGTCCATCGCCAGCTCGGCGCCCCGGTCGGCGTAGTGCAGGAAGACCTTCCGCCGGTCGGCGGTGTCCCGGTCGCGGCGGATGTGCCCGGCCCGTTCCAGCCGGTCGATCAGGGCGGTGACCGAGCCGGAGGAGAGGTTGAGCTGCTCGCCGAGGCGCCCGGGAGTGATCGGCTGGCCGACCAGCTCGGCGTCCATCACCGCGATCAGCGCCTGCAGGTCGGTGGCGTTCAGCCCGTGCAGCGCCGCGAAGGCGTGCCCGATGTGCTGCGCGTCGCTGGAGTACCGGCGCAGCTCGGCGGTGATCTCCGCGACCAGCCACTCGCGCCGGGTGTCCCGCGGCCGGTACATGCCGTGCGTCGCCACGTCCGCCTTCCCTGTCGACCCGTCGGTGTCGAGTTGCAGCATAACTCAGCGGTCGATAATCTCGGTCTTCGAGATACTTGGCAGCCGGGAGATAGGTCCGCCCGTCCACGGACGCGCCCCGCCCGGCCGCAGACCGGGAGGCGCCCGCCATGTCCGTGTTCACCCGCGTCGCCCGTGGCCGGCTGGCCGCGTGGCTCACCGTGGTCGCCGCGCTCGTCTTCGGCGCGGCCGTCTTCGGGCTGCCCACGCCGGACAACCCCGAACCCGTCTCGGCCACCGGGCTGTCCGTGCAGTGGCAGTCGACCCAGGTCGAACGGCTCCAGGACCAGTTGCCCTCCCGCGACGTGCAGCCGGCGATCGTGGTCACCAGCCGCGCCGACGGCGGCCCGCTCACCGAGGCCGACCGCGCGACGATCGGCGGCCAGGCCGGCGAGCTGGGCCGGTTCGCCGCCGGCGGTCGGGTCAGCCCACCGCAGGTCTCCCCGGACGGCACGGTCGCCCTGGTCGTCGTACCGCTGTCGACCGCCGGCGGGCAGCAGGACGTCGCCGACCGGGTCGAGCAGCTCCGCGCCGCCCTCGACGACGCGCCCGAAGCGCTCACCGTCGCGGTGACCGGCGGGCCCGCCTTCACCACCGACCTGACCAAGGTCTTCGACGGCGCGGACACCACGCTGCTCGCCGTCACCGCCACCGTGGTCGCGCTGCTGCTGCTGGTCACCTACCGCAGCCCGTTCCTGTGGATCGTGCCGCTCGTCGTGGTCGCCGCCACCGAGCAGCTCACCCTGCGCGCCCTGGACACCATCGTCCCGGCGGTCGGCATCAACCTGCCCGGCGGGGCCGTCACCGGCATCGCCAGCGTCCTCGTCTTCGGTGCGGCCACCGACTACGCGCTGCTGCTCATCGCCCGCTACCGGGAGGAACTGCGGCGCGAGGAGGACCGGTTCGTGGCGATGCGCGCCGCCCTGCGCCGCACCGCCGAGCCCATCCTCGCCAGCGGCTTCACCGTCGTGCTCGGCGTGCTCACCCTCCTGCTGTCCGAGCAGGAGCTCAACCGGGCCCTCGCGGTGGCCTGCGCCACCGGCGTCGTCCTCGCCATGGCCTCGGCGCTGTTCGTCCTCCCCGCCGCGCTGGTGATCTTCGGCCGCGGCCTGTTCTGGCCGTTCGTGCCCCGGGTCGGCGGCGCGGTCCGGGAGGGCCGGCTGTGGGGCCGCCTCGGCGCCGCCGTCGAACGCCGCCCCGCGCCGGTCGCGGCGCTCGCCGTGCTGCTGCTTGCCACGCTCTCCCTCGGCGCGCTCGGCATCCGCACCGGCCTGTCGGAGACCGAGCAGTTCCGGGTCAAGCCCGAGGCGGTCACCGGCGCCGAGACCCTCGCCCGGGCCTTCCCCGCCGGCACCACCCAGCCGGTCGCCGTGCTCACCGCACCCGCGGCGGTGCCCGCCGTCACCCAGGCCGCCGCGGCCGTGCCGGGCGTCGCGTCCGCGCGCCCCGGCGAGGCGGGCGCCGAGGTGGCCCAGGTCGACGTGGTGCTCGACGCCGAGCCGGGCACGGCCGGCTCCGACCGGACGATCGAGGCGCTGCGGGACGCGGTCGCCGCGGTGCCCGGCTCCGCGCCGCCCGCCGTCGACGGCGCCGACCCCTTCACCGGGGCGGTGGTCGGCGGCACGGTCGCCGCCACCTACGACTCCGACGCCGCCAACGGCAAGGACCTGCGGCTGATCCTGCCGATCATCCTGCTGCTCGTCGGCGCCGTGCTCGTGCTGTTGCTGCGCGGCCTGCTCGCCCCGGTGCTGCTGGTGCTCACCGTCATCGCGTCGTTCTTCGCCAGCCTGGGCGCGGCGTGGCTGCTCTTCGACCACCTGCTCGGGTTCCCGGCGCTGGACAGTCAGGTGCTGCTGCTGGCCTTCGTGTTCCTGGTGGCGCTCGGGGTGGACTACAACATCTTCCTGGTCACCCGGGCCCGCGAGGACGCCCGCGCCGCCGGCACCCGCGCCGGCATGCGCTCCGCGCTGCGGGTCACCGGCGGGGTGATCACCAGCGCCGGGGTGCTGCTCGCCGCGGTCTTCGCCGTGCTGGGCGTGCTGCCGCTGATCCTGCTCACCCAGATCGGGATCATCGTCTGCATCGGTGTCCTGCTCGACACCCTGCTGGTCCGTACGGTGCTGGTGCCGGCGCTGGCGTTCCTGCTCGGCGACCGGTTCTGGTGGCCGGGCCGGATCAAGCGGACCGAGCCCGCCCCGCCGCACCCCGAGCCGGTCGCCGCCCGGCGGTGAGCCAGGGCGGCCTCGGGCGCGCGCTCCCGGCCCGCCGCGCCGCCCGGAGCGGGCCGGGGGCGTCGCCGCCCCCGGAAGCCGGGTGCGCTTCCACCGGGAGTGGGGCCGGCGTCGCCGCACCGGGCGCCGCCACTAGCAGGGCTGGACCGGCCGGCGGGGCCCGGACGACATCTCCTCCGCTCCGTCCACCGGCTGCCCGGCGGTGCCCACCGCCCGGTCCCGGGTGGCCCAGGCCACCATGAACACGGTCGTCCAGGCGACCCCGAGCAGCACCGAGCCGGCGGTGCCGCTGGCGGTGCTGAACCCCAGGTAGAGGCGGGCGCCGCCGAGGCCCACCACCCCGGCCGCGGCGGCCGTCCAGGCGGCCACCGCCACCGGCCAGCGGGCGTGCCGGGACACCAGCCAGGCGAGGGTGCACAGGCTCGCCGTCACCACCGCGGTCTGCGTCGGGAAGACGACAGCGCCGCCGCCGGGACCGGTCAAATCGGTCACCACGGCCAGCACCACCAGCGGCATGAACGCGCCGGCCGTGCCGACCACGCTGAGCAGGTCGGCCTGCCAGGGCCGGTGCCGCCAGGCCAGCACCGCGGCCAGCACCGCCACCACCACGATCAGGACCGAGCCGCGCAGCACCGAGACCACCGCGAGGGTGGCGTCGACCGTCCCGGGGGTACGCCGGTCGGCGATCCAGCCGGCGATCGCCCCGTCGACGACGGCCAGCCCGCTGTGCCGCACCACCGCGCCGAGCAGCCAGGCGATGGCCAGCCCGGCGGCGAAGAGCAGCAGCAGCCCGGCGGCCAGGTTGATCAGCAGCGTCCAGGCCGGCCCGATCCGCATGGCGAGCAGGAAGAACAGGATGCCGTACCGGGCGCTGAGCCAGCGCACCGGCGGCAGCCCGGCGGCCCGGGACAGCAGCGCCCGGGCCGGGTCCGGGTTGCGACCCAGCCACCGCCCGCCCAGCACCACCGCGACCAGCGCGGCCAGCAGCACCAGCACCGCGCCGGTGGCCCGGCCGAGCAGCCGGGAGACCGTCTCGTACGACTCGCCGGCCAGGTAGCCGACCAGCACCGATCCGCCCACCCAGCTGGCCACCCCGGCCGCGTTCCACGGCGCGAACCGCCGGTACGGCATGCCCGCCGCGCCGGCCAGCCGGGGCACCAGGGTGCGGGCGAAGGCCACCCAGCGGGCGGTGAACACCCCCCGCCCGCCGAGCCGGCCGAGCATCGTCTCCGCCCGCCGCCACCGGTGCGGGCCGACCCGGGCGCCGAGTCGGCTGGCGCGCAGCCGCGACCCGTACCGCCGGCCGGCGCGGAACGCGAGTGTGTCGCCTATCACGGCGGCGCCCACCATCACCAGCAGCGCCGGGGCGAGCCGTAACGTCCCCGCGTACGCTAGGAAGCCGACCAGCAGCAGCGTCGCCTCGCCCGGCACCAGGAGCCCGAAGATCACGGCGGTTTCCGCCGCGACGATCAGCGCGGCGACCAGGTAGATCAGCAGGGCCGGCAGGCCCTGCAGAGACGTCAGCAGGTCGTGCACTCGGCCCCCATGAACACGAGGGTCAGCATGCCAGCCGTCGGAGCGGCTGGGACAGCAGTTTCGCCACAGACCGGGGCCATCTGGGGGTTGACCCCGACCCGACCCCGGCAACCGCAGACAGGAGAGTATGGAGGGTATGCAGCTTCGCACCGACCTCCGCAACGTCGCCATCATCGCCCACGTCGACCACGGCAAGACGACCCTGGTCGACGCCATGTTGCGGCAGGCCGGCGCGTTCAGCGCCCGGGCCGAGATGGCCGACCGGGTGATGGACTCCATGGACCTGGAACGGGAAAAGGGCATCACCATCCTGGCCAAGAACACCGGCGTGCGCTACCTGCCGGCCGACGGCTCGGACCCGGTCACCATCAACATCATCGACACCCCCGGCCACGCCGACTTCGGCGGCGAGGTGGAGCGCGGCCTGACCATGGTCGACGGCGTGGTGCTGCTGGTCGACGCCAGCGAGGGCCCGCTGCCGCAGACCCGGTTCGTGCTGCGCAAGGCGCTCAAGGCCCGCTTGCCGATCATCCTGGTGATCAACAAGGTGGACCGGCCGGACGCCCGGATCAAGGAGGTCGTGGACGACACCTACGAACTCTTCCTCGACCTGGACGCCGACGAGGAGCAGATCGACTTCCCGATCGTCTACGCCTGCGCCCGCGACGGCATCGCCTCGCTGACCCAGCCCGCCGACGGCGCGGTGCCCGACGACAGCCACAACCTGGAACCGCTGTTCCGCACCCTGCTGGACACCATCCCGCCGCCCGCGTACGAGCAGGACGCGCCGCTGCAGGCGCACGTCACCAACCTCGACGCCTCCCCGTTCCTGGGCCGGCTCGCGCTGTGCCGGGTGCGCCAGGGCACCATCAGCAAGGGCCAGACCGTTGCCTGGTGCCGCACCGACGGCAGCACCCAGCGGGTGCGCATCTCCGAACTGCTGATGACCGAGGGCCTGGAGCGCAAGCCGGCCGACTCGGCCGGGCCGGGCGACATCATCGCCGTCGCCGGCATCCCCGAGATCATGATCGGTGAGACCCTCGCCGACGCGGAGAACCCGCAGCCGCTGCCGCTGATCACCGTCGACGAGCCGGCCATCTCGATGACCATCGGCACCAACACCTCGCCGCTGGTCGGCCGGGTCAAGGGCGCCAAGGTCACCGCCCGGATGGTCAAGGACCGCCTCGACAAGGAACTCGTCGGCAACGTGTCGCTGCGGGTGCTGCCCACCGAGCGTCCGGACGCCTGGGAGGTGCAGGGCCGCGGCGAGCTGGCGCTGGCCATCCTGGTCGAGCAGATGCGCCGCGAGTCCTACGAGCTGACCGTCGGCAAGCCGCAGGTGGTCACCAAGGAGATCGACGGCAAGACCTGCGAGCCGGTCGAGCGGCTGACCATCGACGCCCCCGAGGAGTACCTGGGCGCGATCACCCAGCTGCTGGCCAGCCGCAAGGGCCGGATGGAGCAGCTGGTCAACCACGGCACCGGCTGGATCCGGATGGAGTGGCTGGTACCCGCCCGCGGGCTGATCGGCTTCCGCACCGAGTTCCTCACCGAGACCCGCGGCACCGGCATCCTGCACCACGTCTTCGAGTCCTACGAGCCGTGGTTCGGCGAGCTGCGGACCCGCAACAACGGCTCGCTGGTCGCCGACCGCTCCGGCGCGGTCACCGCCTTCGCGATGACCAACCTGCAGGAGCGCGGCCAGCTCTTCGTCGAGCCGGGCACCGAGGTGTACGAGGGCATGATCGTCGGGGAGAACTCCCGCTCCGACGACATGGACGTCAACATCACCAAGGAGAAGAAGCTCACCAACATGCGCTCGTCCACGGCCGACGAGACCGAGAAGCTGATCCCGCCGCGCAAGCTGTCGCTGGAGCAGGCCCTCGAGTTCTGCCGCGAGGACGAGTGCGTCGAGGTGACCCCGGCCGCGGTCCGCATCCGCAAGGTGGTGCTCGACCAGACCGCCCGCGCCCGGGCCGCCGCCCGCCGCAAGCACGCCGGCTGACACACCGCCGTACCGACCGGGGCCGGTCCGCCACGCGCGGGCCGGCCCCGCCGTCGTCCGCGCCCGTCAGGCCGGCTTCACCGCGGCCAGGCCGAACACGTCCGGCACCGGACCCGAGCCGGACTCCACCACCCGGGTCACCGTCAGACCGGCCTCGGTCACGGCGTTGAGCAGGTCGGCCAGCGGCACGTGCCAGGCGCCGACCCGGGCCCGTACCCCGTGCGGCGCCCACGCCCGGAAGCTGCGCTCACGCTCCGCGTACCCGCCGTCGATGAGGATCCGGGCCGGGTCGGAACGGTCGGCGAACGCCCCCACGAAGCACGGGTGCACGCCCAGGTGCACGAAGCGGCCACCGGGCGACAGCACCCGGGCCACCTCGGCGACCACCGCCGCGTAGTCGGGCACGTCGGTGTGCGCGAGCACACACACCGCCGCCGGCATCGCCGCGTCGGCGACCGGCAGCGCCGCGGCGTCGGCCACCGACACCGGCAGCCGGCCCCGGGCGTGGCGCAGCTGACCGGTCGACAGGTCGACGCCGACCGGGGCCCAGCCCAACCGGCGCAGCTCGGCCGCGTGCACCCCGGTGCCGCAGCAGACGTCCAGGCAGCGGCCGGGGCCGGTGCCCAACAGCTCGCCGAGGCGCTGCCGGACCCGGGACATGTAGTCGGCGGACGTGTCGGTGACGTAGTCCTCGTACCAGTCGGCGTAGGCGTCGTATGCGGCGACCGTCATCCCCGCACCCTAGACACCGCCCGGCCGGCCCGCCGCCCCACGACCGCCGCCGGCACCGCCCGGATGATCGGCTACGGTCACCGGCATGACCTGGGATGACCTCGACGCCCGGCTGGACCGGGTGCCCGGCACCGTCTCGGCGTACGCCGGCCGGCTCGACGCGGCCGCGACCTGGACCCGGCTGCCCGACGCCACCCACTACGCGGCCAGCACCATGAAGGTCGGCGTGCTCGCCGCCCTGCACCGGGCCGCCGAGGCCGGCACCCTCGACCTGGACGCCCCGGTCCCGGTGCGCAACTCGTTCGACTCGGCGCTGCCGGACACCCCCCGCTTCGCCTGCGCCCGCCACTACGACAACGACGACGCCGTCTGGGAGCGGGTCGGCGGCACCGCCACCCTGCGCTGGCTCGCCCACCGGATGATCGTGCGCTCCAGCAACCTCGCCACCAACCTGGTCATCGGGCACGTCGGCCTGCCCGCCGTCGCCGAGGTCTGGACGCTGGCCGGGGCCCGGCACGCCGTCACCGGCCGCGGCATCGAGGACTTCGCCGCCCGCGACGCCGGCGTCACCAACCTGGTCACCGCCGCCGACCTGGCCGCGCTGCTCGCCGCGCTGGCCACCGGCGCCACCCGGCCCGGCCCGCTGGCCTCCCCCGCCGGCTGCGCCGCCATGCTCGACGTGCTCTTCGCCCAGGAACACCGCGAGGACCTCGCCGCCGGGCTGCCCCCGGGCACCCGGATCGCGCACAAGAACGGCTGGGTCCGCGGGGTGCGCCACGGCGCGGGCGTGGTCTTCCCCGCCGACGCGCCCCCGTACGCGGTGGTCGTCTGCACCACCACCGACCTCGCCGACGGCGGCCCCAGCGGCGAGGGGGCCGAGGACGACGCCTGCCAGCTGATCGCCGACGTCTCCGCCGCCGTCTGGGCCGCCCGCCACGACCTGCGCAGCGACGGATAGCCGCCGCCCCGCCGCACCGGACGGCTCCGCCGGTGGCGAACGAAGCGGCGCGCCGGCGCCGACAGCCGCCCTTCGGAACGGTCAGCCACCGGGCGAGCGCGCACCGACCGATGGCCTCCGGCCCCCGCACCGCCTACGCTGCTGGCCACCGCCCCCGGAGGAGCCGCCGATGCCCAGCAGCCGCACCATCCTGACCGCCTTCGTCGTGGCGACGGCGGCGAACCTGTTCGCCAACGCCACCGGCAGCGACCTCGGTGTGCTGCTCAGCAAGCCGCTGCTGATGCCGCTGCTGGCCGCGTACCTCTGGCGGGCTGCCGCCGACCGCGGCGTGCCCGCGACCCGGCTGGTCCTCGCCGCGCTGGCCTTCTCCACCGGCGGCGACGTCGCGCTGCTCGGCGACGGCACCGCCGCCTTCCTCACCGGCATGGCGCTCTTCCTCGCCGCGCACCTCTGCTACATCGCGGCCTTCACCCGCGGCGGCGCGGCGGCCGCGCTGCTCCGCCCGCCGCTGGTCGCCGTCGGCGTGGCCTACGCGGTGCTGACCGTCGCCGCGCTGGCCTGGATGTGGGGCGGGCTCACCGACGCCGGGCTGGCCGTGCCGGTGGCCGGCTACGCGGCCGCCCTGGCCACCATGGCCGCCACCGCCGCGGCGCACGGCTGGCGGGTCGGCCTCGGCGGCGCTCTCTTCCTCGTTTCCGACCTGCTCATCGCGACCGGCGTGGCCGAGGTGGCCACCCTGCCCGGCCCGCCGATCTGGGTGATGGCGACCTACGCCGCCGGGCAGGCGCTGATCGTCACCGGCTGGGCCGCCCGCGGCACGCCGCATCCGGCGCCGGTCACTCCAGCAGGTGCGCCCGCAGCGACTCGATGACCTCGTCGGTCAGCCCCAGCCCGTCGCGCAGGTACGCCCCGAACGAGCCGTGCACCCGGCGCACCTCCCCGTACGCCGCGTCGAGGTACTCGGGGCGCACCTCCAGCACCGGCCGCACCGCCGCCTCGTCCAGCGCCGGCTGCCGCTGCCGCATGGCCTCCAGGATCACCTCCCGCAGGCTCGCGGTCAGCGGGTTGTTCGCCAGGTACTCGGCCCGGATCACCGCCTCGTCCACGCCGAGCGCGTGCAGCAGCACCACGGTCAGCCAGCCGGTGCGGTCCTTCCCCGCCGAGCAGTGGTACAGCAACGGCAGGTTCTCCGGGCGGGCCGCCGCCCGCACCGCCTCGGCGAACCTGGCCCGGGCCACCGCTCCGCTGACGAACCAGCGGTAGATGGCGGCCATCGCCGCCGGCGTGCCCTGCCGGGCCAGTTCCGCGTACGCGGCCAGGTCGTGGCCGAGCAGCACCGCCGAGACGTACGTGAAGACCGGGTGCTCCGCGTCGTGCACCGGCAGGTGCAGCACCCGCGGCTCGCCGGGCAGCCGGTCCGGCGGGGCGACCGCCTGCTCCGAGTGGTCCCGTAGGTCGATCACGCAGGCCGGGCCGAGTTTGGCCAGCACCGGCAGGTCCTCGTCGGTGAGCCGGCCCAGCGCCGGGGTGCGGATCAGCACCCCGGGCCGCACCCGCCGGCCGCCCGCGCCGACCATGCCGCCGAGGTCACGCGCGTTGGGTGCGCCCACCAGTGCCCAGTCGCGTTCCCTCACGCCGCCACCCCGTTCCGCTCGCCGCTGGCGCGAGCCGTCGCCCCACCGCGTCCACGATCCGCTCGGTGACCCTCGCTCATCCGGCCTCCCCTGTCGCCACCCGTGCTGGATATAGGGTGCCGCACATGACGATCGCCGCGGTACGCACCCACCGGCTCAGCGCCCCCTTACACACCCCGTTCGTCACCGCGCTGCGCCGCACCACCACCGTGGAGACCCTGGTCGTCGAACTGGTCGACGGCGACGGCCGCTCCGGGTTCGGCGAGGCGCCGCAGGTCTGGCAGGTCACCGGCGCCTCGGTCGCCGGCGCCGAGGCGTGCGTAAAGGACCTGCTCGGGCCGATGCTCACCGGCCGGGACCCGGACGACCTGGTGGCCCGCTGCGCCGAGGTGCAACGGGCGGTGGCCGGCAACGAGGCCGCCAAGGCCGCCGTCGACGTGGCCCTGCACGACCTGGCCGCCCGGCGGCTCGGCGTACCGCTGGTGCGGCTGCTCGGCGGCACCACCCTGCGGGTGCCCACGGACGTCACGCTCGCCGCCGGCGACGCGGTGGACCTGGCGGCCGCGGCCCGGCAGCGCAGGGCCGAGGGGTTCGGGGTGCTCAAGCTCAAGGTGGGCATTGACGCCGCCGGCGACCTGGAGCGGGTCCGGGCGGTACGCGCCGCCGTCGGCAACGGGGTACGCATCCGGCTGGACGCCAACCAGGGCTGGACGCCCCGCGAGGCGGTCCGGGTGATCCGCGGCATCGAGGACGCCGGCCTCGACGTGGAACTGGTCGAACAGCCGGTGCCCCGGTGGGACCTGGACGGCCTGGCCTGGGTCAGTGACCGGGTGCAGGTGCCGATCCTCGCGGACGAGGCGGTCTTCGGCGTCCGCGACCTGGTGGAGGTGATCCGCCGCCGCGCGGCCGACATGGTCAACGTCAAGCTCGCCAAGTGCGGCGGTCTGCACCCGGCCCGGACCCTGCTCGACCTGGCCGCCGCGCACGGCCTCGGCACGATCGTCGGGTCCATGATGGAGAGCCAGGTGGGCATCGGGGCCGCGGCGAGCCTGGTCGCCGCCTACCGCACCACCGCCGTCTCCGACCTGGACGCGGCGTGGTGGCTGGCCTGGTCACCGGTGCGCGACGGGATCCGGTACGACGGCGCCACGGTGGTGCTGCCGGACGCGCCGGGCCTCGGAATCAGCACCGTCACTGAAGCAAAAGTGCAATCTCGTAGTTGATGGTCGTTGGAATCTTTCATAGGGTCGCGGTGACAGGCGGCGCGAGGTGGGGGTGGACCGTGGAGCTGCAACCGGGCCGCGAGGCCGTGGTCCGGGTCGCGGTCGCGACCCTGTGGACCTCCCCCGAGGCGGTACGCCCCGTCGACCGGCCCGCCCTCGCCGCGCGCACCGACATCCCGGCCTGGATCTCCGGCATGAACACCGACCAGCAGGTCGGCGACTGCGTGCTCAGCCAACTGCTGCTCGGCGAGCGGGTGCTGGTCACCGAGCTGCGCCCGGACGGCTGGGCGCACGTGGTGGCGGTGCAGCAGCCGGCGGCCAAGCTCGACCCGCGCGGCTACCCCGGCTGGCTGCCCGCCGACCAGCTCGCCCCGGCCACCGCGCCGGCCGGCGTCGACCCGCTGGTGGTCGACGCCACGGTCACCGCGCTGCGCGCCACCCCGAATGGCGAGGTGGTCCTCCCCGACGTCATCCTCGGCACCCGGCTGACGCCGGCCGGGCCACCCGTCGACGGCTGGCGCCCGGTGCACGCCCCCGGCCACTCCCGCCCGCTCTGGCTGCCGGCCGCGCACGCGGTCCCGGTGCCCACCACGCCGCCGACGGCCGGCGACGTGCTCGCCGTCGCCGCCCGGCTGCTCGACGTCGTCTACATCTGGGGCGGCGTGTCGGCGTACGGCATCGACTGCTCCGGCCTGGTGCACCTGGCCTGGCGGCGATTCGGCGTGGTGCTGCCCCGCGACGCCGACGACCAGGCCCAGGCGACCACCCCGGTCCCGCTCGGCGCGGAGCGCCCCGGCGACCTCTACTTCTTCGCCCGCCCCGGCCGCAAGATCCACCACATCGGCATCGTGACCGCCACGCCGCGCCCCGGTGACGACCGCCGCATGCTGCACGCCTGCTACCTGCGGCGGCGGGTGCTGGAGGAGCGGCTGCCCGCCGACCGCACCGCCACCCTGGTCGGCGCGCACCGGGTCTGACCCACCTCGTACGCCCGAGGGGCGCTCCCTGGTGGGAGCGCCCCTCGTTCACGTCTCGGCCGCCCCGCGGCGGCGCGCGGTCAGCGGCGCGCGGTCAGCGGCGCGCCTCGGCCAGCATCCGGCGCCGGTCCCGGGACGACTTCACCAGGCTGGCGATGGTCGCCACCAGCAGGGTGCCGAGGATGACCGTGAGCGAGAGCCAGATCGGGATGTGCGGAGCCCAGCCCACGTGCTCGCCGTTGTTGATGAACGGCAGGTTGTTGTCGGCCAGCGCCTCCAGCACGAGCTTGACGCCGATGAAGCCGAGCACCACGGCCAGCCCGTAGCTGAGGTAGATCAGCCGGTCCAGCAGGCCGCCGAGCAGGAAGTAGAGCTGCCGCAGCCCCATCAGCGCGAACACGTTCGCGGTGAAGACCAGGTACGGCTCCTGGGTGATGCCGAAGATGGCCGGGATCGAGTCGAGCGCGAAGATCAGGTCGGTGGTGCCGATCGCGATCATGACGATCAGCATCGGGGTGAACAGCCGGCGGCCGTTCTCGTGCGTGGTGAGCTTCGCGCCGTCGTAGTCCTTGGAGATCGGCAGCGCCTTGCGGCTCCAGCGGATCAGCACGTTCTCGGTGAACTCGTCCTCGTCCGGCTCACCCTGGCGGGCCAGGTTGACCGCCGTGTAGATGAGGAACGCGCCGAAGATGTAGAAGACCCAGGAGAACTGGGAGATCAGCGCGGCGCCGGCGGCGATGAACCCACCGCGCATGACCAGCGCCAGCACGATGCCGATGAGCAGCACCTTCTGCTGGTACTGCCGGGGCACCGCGAAGCGGGCCATGATGATCACGAAGACGAAGAGGTTGTCCACCGAGAGGCTGTACTCGGTGAGCCAGCCGGTGTAGAACTGCCCGGCCGCGCTCGGGCCGGAGGCGAGCCACACCCCGGCGCCGAAGACCAGGGCCAGGGCGACGTAGAAGCCCACCCACAGGCTGGACTCCCGCACGCTCGGCTCGTGCGGCCGCCGACCGATGATCAGCAGGTCGACGAGCAGGATCGCGGTCAGTGCGACGAGGGTCCCCGCCCACACCAGTCCGGACACGTCCAACGTTCATTCCTCCGGCAGACACGCAACGTCCGGCACACCGTACGCCCCACAGGGGCGCGGCGTGCCGGTGACGCTGACTCTGGTGACTGTCGGAGGTCTCTTCCGTCACCGTCCCGGGAGCGGGGCGGTGACCGACGGGGCCGGGTCGCGCCACCGGGGGGCCGGCGTTCGACCGTGCTGACGACTCCGTCGCGGGGGAATACTCCCCTCCTCAAGCATCATTCTTCACCACTGCGACCAGTGACTGCACCCTGGGCGCTCGGTGTCCTCCCCCACCCCGTATCCGGCACCACCACGAATCGCCGCAGACCCGGTCGTAGCGCCGCGACGGCCGTGGGCTGCGGAGCCTCATGCGCGTGTGGGGCCCGGGCCTGACGCGCGCCTGCCGCGGGTCGCCGGCTGCGGACACCGTTGAAGTCCTGCCCCACCGCGATCACGCCAGTGATCGCCTCGCCGGCACCGCGCCTCCGCCAGCCGCCGTCCCGGCCGCGGCGGCCGACCGGGTGTCGGAGCGCACATCCCGTAGGGCGTCCTAGGAGGCTAGGTGCTCCGGGTCGGGCGGTGCGACCAGCGGGTCGGCCAGCGACCAGCCGACCGCCAGCAGCTCCTCGCAGGCGGCGACCGCCCGGGCCAGCCGCCGCTCGTGCGGCCCGGTGAGCTCGACCACCGGCACTCCGCAGCCGGCCAGCTCCGTCCGGAACCGGTCGGTCATCCAGGCCCGCAGGTGCTCGCCGTCGCGCAGCCCGTCGTCGGCGAAGGGCACCCCGACGTGGTCGGTGAGCAGGTAGAGCGCCGGCCGGCGGGCCGCCGCGCGCACCGGCGCGGACGACGAGCCCAGGTAGCGCTCCTCCCAGACGGCGGTCGCCCGGGCGTCGGTGTCGCAGAACAGCAGCGGGCCGCTGGACCGGGCCGCCGCGTCCTCCGCCGCCTGCTGCTCCCGGACCACCTCGGCGAAGTCGTCGCGGTCCCAGCTGACGTCGAAGACGGTGGCCGCCGGGTCGCGCTCGCGCAACCGGGCCAGCTTCCGCGCGGTCAGCTCCCGGCCGTACTCGGGGACCCAGCGGGTGCCGAAGTGGGCCGCGAGGGCGGCGGCCATCGTCGTGGTGCCGGTGGACTCCGCGCCGACCACCACCACCCGCCGGACGAACCAGGCGCGCACCGGCGCGCTGAGCTGGTCCCAGTGGCCCACCGGGTCCGCGCGCACCGCGGTCCCCGAGACCGGCACCCGCCGCCGCGCGGGATCCACCGCGACGGGTACGGCGTCGAAGCGCCGGGCCAGCTCGGCGCCGTACGCCTCGGAGGAGAAGACGGCGTCGACCGGCCGGCCGCCCAGCGCGTCGCGGAACACGGCGCAGTGCAGGTCCCACACCGCAGGGTCGGCGTAGTCCACCGGGTGGTTGTCGTACCGGCCGACGAAGCGGACCCACGGGGTGTCCGCGTGCACCTCGCGCAGCCACGCCAGCCGGGACGCGAGCGGGATCGACTCCCGGCGCGACGGCGCCGCCACCACGGTGACCGCGGCGCAACGCGCGGCGGCCGCCTCGATCAGCGCGTGGTGGCCGGCGTGCGGCGGGTAGAACTTGCCCACCACCATCCCGTGCCGGAACTCCGGCGCCGCCGGCCCAACACCCGGCGCGTGCCGCTGCCGGCCGACCGGCACCGCGTCCGCCACACCGTCGGCGCGATCCGCTGGGGGCCGCGCCGCCGCCGCGCCGTCGGCGGCCGCCGCCGAGAGCCGGGGCGTCGCTTCGAGCGCGCCGTCAACGACCGCCGCCGGAGGCCGGGGCGTCGCGTCGGTCATGCCGCCACCGGGGCCGGGCCGGGCGGTACCGGCGTCGCGCTGGCCTGGCGGCGCAGGTCCGCCCGCCACTCGCGCAGGCCGAGCACGCAGAGCCCGAGGAAGACCAGGTAGAGCAGCGCGGTGAGGTAGAGGCCCTTGTAGGCGTAGAGCGGGATGTAGATCAGGTCAGCGGTGATCCACAGCCACCAGCTCTCCACCCGCTTGCGGGTCTGCCCGTACGTGGCCAGCAACGAGAGCGCGGTGGTCAGCGCGTCCGGCAGCGGCACGGTGGAGTCGGTGGCCCGGGTCAGCAGTGCCCAGAGCCCGACGGTCAGCGCCAGGCCGGCAGCCGCCAGCACCCACCACTCCCGGCGACCGGTCCGGCTGACCGTGAGCCGGGAGCGCCGCTCGCCGCCGTACAGCCACGCCCACCACCCGTACAGGCCGAGGGCGACGTAGACGAGCTGGAGGCCGGCGTCGGCGTACAGGCCAGCCGTCCAGAACAGCAGCATCAGCAGCAGCACGTTGACGATGCCGACCGGCCAGTTGGCGATCCGCTGCCGGGCCACCAGCCAGACGTTGAGCGCCCCGGTGGCGAAGCCCAGCAACTCGGCCCGGGTGGTGCCGGTGCCCGCCACGGTGAACGCCGTGCCGGTCAGCCAGTCGATCATGCCGCTCCCCTTTCCGCGCGCCCACCCTAGGCGCGCCCGATCCCCGGGAACAGCCCCCCGCGGCGCTCCCCCGCCGGGGCGCCGTGAAAGGCTGCCGGCATGGTGCTAGAGGTCGCGCTCATCGACGTACTACCGGGACACGAGGACGAGTTCGCCGCCGCGTACGCCAAGGGGCATCCGGTGCTCGCCGGCACCCCCGGCTGCCGGTCGGTGCGGATGACCCGGGGCGTCGAGTCGCCGTCCCGCTTCGTGCTGCTGGTCGAGTGGGACTCCGTCGAGGCGCACAACGAGAACTTCCGGGGCAGCGACCGGTTCACCCGGTGGCGGGAACTGATCGGCCCGTACTTCGCCAACCCGCCGCTGGTCGAGCACTTCGTGGACGTGCCCGCCTGAGGTTGTCGTACCCCGTTCTAAGGTCCGCTCGCACGCGCCGGTCGCCGGTCCCGACGGGCTCGGGGGCGCCGGGCCCGGTGACTCGCGCGGCAATATCGGTTGATCTTCGATCGCCGGTGCCGGTTGACTGGCGGCCATGACGCAGCGGGTGGCCCTGGTGACCGGCGTGAGCCGGCGGATCGGCATCGGCGCGGCGGTCGCCCGCACGCTCGCCGCGGACGGTTGGCGGCTGCTGCTCAGCGGCCTGCCGGAGTTCGACGAGGCGCAGCCCTACGGTGGCGATCCCGACGGCGTGGCGGCCCTGCTGGGCGAGTTGGGCGACGCGGCGGCCTACCAGCGGGCGGATCTGCTCGATCCGGCGGCGCCGGCCGCGCTGGTCGGCGAGGCGGTGCGCCGGCACGGCCGGCTCGACGCGGTGGTGGCGGTGCACGCCTACTCCACGCACACCCCGCTCGGGGCGCTGGACGCCGCCGAGATCGACCGGCACCTGCTGGTCAACGTACGGGCCACCCTGCTGCTGGCCGAGGCGTTCGCGGCGGCGTTCACCGCCGGATCGGATGGCCGGCTGGTGCTCTTCTCCAGCGGGCAGCGCCTCGGCCCGATGCCCGGCGAGCTGGCGTACGCGGCGAGCAAGGCGGCGGTGGAGAACCTGACCGTCCAGCTCGCTCCGCTGCTGATGCCGACCGGCATCACCGTCAACTGTGTCAATCCCGGGCCCACCGACACCGGCTACGCCCCGCCCGAGGTCCACGAGGCGGTGGCGCGGCTCTTCCCCGGCGGGCGCTGGGGCAGCCCGCAGGACGCCGCCCGGCTGGTGCGATTCCTCTGCTCGCCGGACGCCGGGTGGATCACCGGCCAGGTGATCGACTCCGAGGGCGGCTTCCGCCGCCACGTGTGACCCGCGCCCTGCCCGATCAGCCGGCGGCGCGGCGGGCCAGCTCCGCGACGCTCTCCTCGACCGGCAGGGCCGCGCCGAGCAGCCACCCGGTGATCCGCTCGTACCTGTCGACGTCCGGCGGCGTCACCAGGCGCACGTCGGTGGTCAGCGCCTCCAGCATGACGGTGCGCGGGTCGGCCGGGTCCGGGAACGAGTAGCACGAGTACGGGGTGAGCGGCTGCACGCCCTGCCCGGCGACACCCCGGGGCAGCAGCCGGATCGTCACGTTCGGCAGCTCGGCCAGGTCGACCAGGTGCCCCAGTTGCTCCCGCCACACTTCGTGCGGGACGCCGGCGGGGTCACAGGCGGCCTCGGCGAGCAGCGCCGTGTACCGGGGTGGTTCGGGGCGACGGAGCACCTCGTGCCGGGCGATCCGGGCCCGTACGTCGGCCTCGACGTCGACGCCGCCGTCCAGCAGCCGTCCGGCGGCGATCCGCAACCGGGCGTACGCCGGGGTCTGCAACAGCCCGGGCACCACCGCGGGTTGGTAGTCCACGATGCTCGCCGCGCCCGCCTCCAGTTCCGCGTAGGTGCGCTGCCGCTCGCCCATCTCGCCGAGCGCCTTCCACCAGCCCCGGCTGGTGGCCGCGTCCCGGGCGATGACGATCAGCGCGTCCCGCTGCGGCGCCGGCACCTGGTAGACGTCCAGCAGGTCGAGCACGTCGGCGAGGTCCGGCCGGCTCTGCCCCAGCTCGATGCGGGACAGCTTGGAGGTCGAAGCCCAGCCCAGCCGGTCGCAGACCTGTTCCAGGGTGAGCGCCTCCCGCCGGCGCAGTTGGCGCAACTCGGCGCCGAGCCGCGCACGTCGAATGACCGGACTCGTTGGCAACGGCATCCCCGCCTCCCCACCGAGGGAGAGTACGCAGGACGATCACCCAGCGCAATACCATGCTCGCTCACCGCAATCACCGCTCCCTGTCCACTCGGCTGGCGTCGTGCCTCGCCGCTGACCGCCTGGCGGCCGGCCGCCGGGCCGGCCGCCGGGCCGGCCGCCGGGGTCAGGGCCGGTACGTGCCGAAGGACCAGACGTTGCCGGCCAGGTCACGGGCGGTGTAGTCGCGGGAGCCGTAGTCGGTGTCGAACGGCTCCCGGACGATCTCGGCGCCGGCCGACCTGGCCCGGGCGCAGTGCGCGTCGACGTCGTCGACCGCCACGTAGACCGACCAGTCCTCGTCCCCCGGCCGGGGTCGCGGGTCGGGCAGCTCGCCCACCATGATCATGCCGGTGTCCAGGGTGAGTTCGGCGTGGGCGACCGAACCATCGGGCGCGTCGTGCCGGGCGTGCACGGTGAAGCCGAAGGCGGCGCAGAGCCAGTCGATGGCTGAGCTGGCGTCCGGGTAGCGGAAGATCGGATAGATGGTTCGCATGCCCCGAGTCTGCCGCCGGCCCGGTCACCCCGGATTGGACGAATGTGACCCGAGCGCGGTCGGGGTGTCGCCGGCGAACTCCCGGAAGTCGCGGATCAGGTGGGACTGGTCGTAGTACCCGCAGCGGGCGGCGATCTCGGCCCAGCCGCCCGGCAGCGGACCGGCGGACCCGCCCGAACCCCCTGGGCCGCGCTGGCCGGTCGCGCCGCCCGGGTCGCCTTGACCGCTCTGGCCGGTCACGCCGCTCAGGCCGGTCGCACCGCTCAGGCCGGTCGCACCGCTCAGGCCGGTCACGCCGCCCTGGCCGGTCACGCCGCTCAGGCCGGTCGCACCGCTCAGGCCGGTCACGCCGCCCTGGCCGGTCACGCCGCTCAGGCCGGTCGCACCGCTCAGGCCGGTCGCACCGCTCTGGTCGGTCACGCCGCTCTGGACGCCCCGAGCGGCCGTCGGATCGACGGCGAGGGCCGACCCGGCGGTCAGGGTCGCGTAGGCCCGCTGGAAGCGGAGCAGCCGCGCGGTGGTCTTCGGCGTCAGCCCGACCTCGTCGCGGAACCGGGCGGCGAGGTGCCGACGGCTCCACCCCAGCTCGCCGGCGAGGGCGCCGACGGCGACCCGGCCACCGGTCTCGGCGAGCCGCCGCCACGCCCACGCCAGCCGCGCGTCGACCGGTTCGGTGGCCGCCAGCCGGGCCGCCAACGCGGCGTCGAGCAGCGCGAACCGGGCCGGCCAGTCGGCGGCGACGGCCAGCCGGACGCGGAGCCGGTCGAGCCAGCCACCGGGCAGCGCCGCCACCCCTACCGCCCGGTTGGTCAGTTCGGCCAGTGGCAGGCCGAGGATCCGCCGGGCGGCCAACGGGGCCAGCAGCAGCTCCACCCCCTCGCCGACGCCGACCAGGCGGGTGGTGCAGGGGCCGTCGAACGTGCCGGCGACGAAGGAGTCCACCGCGTGGGCGCCCCGGGCGGCGTCCCGCGGGTCGACCACGTCCAGCGGGGCGCCCCAGCCGAGGATGACCACCACGAAGGCACCGGCCACCTCGCGGCGGACCAGCGGCAGCGCCGCCCGCTCCCGATAGCCGATGTAGCGGTCGACGAAGGGCCGCAGCCGGGCGTCGGGCGCCCCGAGGACGATCTCGTCGACCGCTACCTCGACCGCGTCCATCCCCGACCGCCCGTTCGTCCCGTCGACCCGGCGACCGCCCGCGCGTCACTTCACGCCGGCGGCGTCCATTCCCCGCAGTTCCTTCTTCAGGTCGGCCACCTCGTCGCGGATCCGGGCGGCCAGTTCGAACTGCAGCTCCCGCGCGGCGGCCAGCATCTGGTCGTTCAGCTCCTGGATGAGCTGGGCCAGCTCGGCCCGGGCCATGCCCTCACGCGCGGGCGCGGCGCCGCCCGCCCGGCCGCGGCTGCGGGTCTCCTTGACCGGGGCCTTGCCCCGGGAGAGCTGCCGCACCGCGCCGCCGACCCGGGTGTTCTGCTCGGTGTCCTCCGCCTCGCGGTAGATGTCGTCGAGGATGTCGTGGATCTTCTTGCGCAGCGGCTCCGGGCTGATCCCGTGCGCCTCGTTGTGCGCGATCTGCTTGGCCCGCCGGCGGTTGGTCTCCTCGATCGCGTCCGCCATCGACGGGGTGATCTTGTCGGCGTACATGTGCACCTGGCCCGAGACGTTCCGGGCCGCCCGGCCGATGGTCTGGATCAGCGACCGGCCGCTGCGCAGGAAGCCCTCCTTGTCGGCGTCCAGGATCGCCACCAGCGACACCTCGGGCAGGTCGAGACCCTCCCGCAGCAGGTTGATGCCGACCAGCACGTCGTAGTCGCCCTTGCGCAGCTCGCGCAGCAGCTCGACCCGGCGCAGGGTGTCCACCTCGGAGTGCAGGTAGCGCACCCGGATGCCGTTCTCGAGCAGGTAGTCGGAGAGGTCCTCGGCCATCTTCTTGGTCAGCGTGGTGACCAGCACCCGCTCGTCCCGCTCGGTACGCAGCTTGATCTCGTGCATGAGATCGTCGATCTGCCCCTTGGTCGGCTTGACGATGACCTCCGGGTCGATCAGGCCGGTCGGGCGGATCACCTGCTCCACGAACTCGCCCTGGGACTGCTCCAGCTCCCACGGGCCGGGGGTGGCGGAGAGGAAGACCATCTGGCCGACCCGCTCCAGGAACTCGTCGAAGCGCAGCGGCCGGTTGTCGGCCGCGCTGGGCAGCCGGAAGCCGTGGTCGATGAGCATCCGCTTGCGGGACGCGTCGCCCTCGTACATGCCGCCGATCTGCGGGATGGTCACGTGCGACTCGTCGACCACGGTGAGGAAGTCGTCGGGGAAGTAGTCGAGCAGGCAGTGCGGCGGGCTGCCGGGCAGCCGGCCGTCGATGTGCATCGAGTAGTTCTCGATGCCGGAGCAGAAGCCGACCTGGCGCATCATCTCGATGTCGTACGTGGTGCGCATCCGCAGCCGCTGCGCCTCCAGCAGCTTGCCCTGCCGCTCCAGCTCGGCCAGCCGCTCACCCAGCTCGGTCTCGATGTCGCGGATCGCCCGCTCCATCCGCTCCGGCCCGGCCGCGTAGTGCGTGGCGGGGAAGATCAGCAGGTGGTCGACCTCGCGGACCACGTCGCCGGTGAGCGGGTTGAGGTAGTAGAGCTTCTCCACCTCGTCGCCGAACAGCTCGATCCGGACGGCGAGCTCCTCGTACGCCGGGATGATCTCCAGGGTGTCGCCGCGGACCCGGAAGGTGCCGCGGTTGAAGGCCATGTCGTTGCGGGTGTACTGGATGTCGACCAGGCGGCGCAGCAGCTGGTCGCGGTCGAGCTCCTGGCCGACGGCGACCCGCACGGCCCGGTCGAGGTACTCCTCCGGGGTGCCCAGGCCGTAGATCGCCGAGACGGTGGCCACCACGATCACGTCGCGCCGGGTGAGCAGCGACATGGTCGCCGAGTGCCGCAGCCGCTCCACCTCCTCGTTGATCGAGGAGTCCTTCTCGATGTAGGTGTCGGTCTGCGGGATGTACGCCTCGGGCTGGTAGTAGTCGTAGTACGAGACGAAGTATTCGACCGCGTTGTGCGGCAGCAGCTCGCTGAACTCCTTGGCCAGCTGCGCGCAGAGCGTCTTGTTGGGCGCGAGCACCAGCGTCGGCCGCTGCAACCGCTCGATCAGCCACGCGGTGGTGGCGCTCTTGCCGGTGCCGGTCGCGCCGAGCAGCACCGTGGCGCGGTCGCCGCCGCGGACCCGACGCTCCAGATCGTCGATCGCGGCCGGCTGGTCGCCGGCGGGCTGGAACTCGCTGACGACCTGGAACCGGCCGTCGAGACGGGGAATGTCGAGCGCCATGACCCCAACGGTACGCCGGGGGTCCGACACTCCGCGGCGACTACGGTCGGTCCCTGATCGGCTTCGATATTCCCATTGTGTGGCCCATCTCACCCGGCTAGGCTCTTCGTGTAGGCCGCTCGCGGCGGCCGACCGGGCCGGTGGCCAGGCCGTCAACGGCCGGGCCCGCCCCCGGCACCGGGGTCGCAGCACCCGGTCCGTCCGGCGTGCGCACCCGTGTGGTCGCGCGTGACGCGCAGACCGGCCGCCGCGAGCGCCCCTGCCCGTCACCCCCCGCCTCCCGGCCGCTGACCGACGGCACAGCCCACGCCCTGACGTCGGCCCCGCAATGCTCGTCACCCCGGCCCGCTCCGGCCCGTTCAACTACCTGTGGAGACCTCACGACCGGCGCGCAGCCGCGACGCCGACGGCAGGCCCGACGACAGCCATCCGCCCCGCGGCCAACGCCCCGAGCACGCCGTACCGGCCGAGCCGGCCGGCCGGTGGACCGGGCTTCTGCGCCGTGGCGGAGCCCGCCGCCACCGCGACCCGGCGCCCGCCCCTACCGAGGCCGTGACGCCGGGCGCCGTCCCGCAGCCCGACGACCCCGCGGCCGCCCCCACCGAGCCCCCGGAGGCCGCGACCCGGGCCGCCGCAGGCCGCCGCGATCCGGCGATCCCCACCGAACCCACCGAAGCCCCGACCCGGGGCCCGGCACGCCGCCGCGAGCCGGCCGCCGCCGTCACCGAACCCGGACCAGAAGCGGTGGCCCGGGGCGCGGCACGCCGTCACCGCGGCCGGGCGACTGCCCGGACCGCACCTCCCGAGGGTGCCCGCTCCGGGCCCGATCGGCCTCGGGCAGGCCATCCCGCGTCGGGCGCGGCTCCCCGCCATCACGGCCCCATGACCGCCCGTGCCACGCCCACGGAGGCCGTGACGCCGGGGGCCGCCCGCCGGATCCTGAACCGGGACCAGGAGGCGATCCGACGGGTGCTCGACGGCGGGCCGGACCGGATCCGACGCGGCCCGGGCGGTCTGCGCCGAGGTCTCGTCCGACGCCGCCGGACCACCCTCCTGGCGCTCGCCGTGGTCGCCACGATCTCCGCCGCCGCGCTGGTCGCCGGGCTGCTGAGCTGGGCGCCCGACCCGCCGGAACAGGCCCGGACGCTGACCGCCGCGGAGCACGAGCGGCTCGCCGCCATGCGGGTCACCAACTACCGGGACCTGCGCTCCGGCCTGCACGTGACCACCGGCGACGGCGCCGCCCGCACCGAACTGATCGGCTGGGTGGACTGGTCCCGGCCGCTGGTCTACCTGGACGTGGGCGGGCCGGGCGCCGGCGCGGAGCGGGGCCTGCTCCAGGCCACGCCGACGGTGGTGCTGCTGCGCCCCGATCCCACCGCGGTGCCGACGCCCGCCCCGCCGCCGCTGGTACCCCCGGCGGACCGCTGGCGGCTGCACGACCTGCCGGCCGGGCACGGCCTCGCGCGGCTGCTCGACCTGCTCTTCCGCCTCGCCGCCGACCGCCCCGAGCCGGCCGGCGCGGCACCCGAGGCGGCACGCTGGCTGGGGCGGGAGACCATCGGAGCGGAACCAATGGACATCCTCCAGGCTCCACCGCCGAGCGGCCTGACCACCGCCGAGCACCCGCGCTACTGGCTCGACCAGTCCGCCCGGCTGCACCGGCTGGAAACCCGGCTGGCCGACGTGGGTCCGGTGACCGTACAGCTGAACCGCGCCAACCGGCCCACCCTGCGTCCGGTCGACGCGCTGGGCGGGCGGCCCGGGCTGCCGCGGGCCCTCACCGCCGCCGAGCAGGACCGGCTGAACCGTTTGGCGGGCCGGCTACGCGCCCGCGGCGGCGCCACCGTCACCCTGACCGCGCCAGTGGGCACCGACACGAACCTGCGCGGCGCCGGCTGGTTGAGCTGGACCCGGCGCACCGCGTACCTGACGGTCGCCGACCTGGGCCGGCCGAACCGCCGTACGCTGCTGCACCACGGTCCCGACGGCACCGCCCGGGCGGAGCTGCCAGCCACCGCGGTGCCCGGCCCCGCCGAGGCACCGGGCCGGCCACCGCTGCCCCGGCACAGTGACGGCTGGCGGGCCGGCCCGGCCCGAGCCGACGACCTCGACCTGCTGGTCGACGCCGCGCTGCGGGCCGGCGGCTCGGCCGGACAGCGCGGCCAAGCGGTACGGGTCCGGGGCGACAGCCTGGCCGGCCGGACCGTGGACGTCGTCGAGCTGCGCACCTCGCGGGCGCTGCTGCGCTACTGGATCGACCGGTCCGGGCTGCTGCGCCGGCTGGAGCTACGGACCCGACCGGGCGCCTGGGCCCAGCTCGACCTGACGCCCGGCTCGGTGCCCCGGTGGACCGCCCCGGCACCGGGCCGCGCCCGCCCGGCCGACGGCTGAGCACGGCCGGCGACACCTGCAGGCCGACCCGCGGGGTGGGCGCGCGGCGGCTGAGCACGGGCGGTGGCTGAGCACGGCCGACCAGTGCGCACGGCCGGAGGCTGCGCACCGGGCGGCGACATCAGCAGGCCGACCCAGCGGGTTGGCGCGGCGGCTGAGCACGGGCGGCGGGTTTCCGGCCGGGACGGTGCCCGTCGTCAGGGGCGCCAGCCGGTCTGCGCGGCCCACGCCTCGGCCCGCAGGTGCTCCTCGTCGAACCAGGGATCCTTGGCGGTGCTGTAGGTGACGCTGTCCGGGGCGGCGGCGGCCAGGTCCCGCTTCAGCTGCAGGTACGCCGCCCGCTGGTCCGGGTCGGCACGCAGGTGGTCGCGCATCAGCAGGGCGTACCGCCAGCCCGGCGAGTCCACCTCGCGGATGTGCAGGTAGACCGGGCGGGCCGGATCGGCGCTGCCGTGCAGCCGCTTGGGCCACCGGGCGCTGCCGGGCGGGCGCGGGTTGTCCCACCACTCGCCGGGCAGCCGCGGAAAGCCGGCCTCGGCCAGCCGCTCGGCGAACGCGCCGTCCGCGTCGGCGAGGGTCGGCACGGCGAGCTGGATGTCGATCACGTCCTTGGCCGCGAGTCCGGGCACCGCGGTGGAGCCGATGTGGTCGATCCGCGGCTCGGCGGGGGCGAGCGCGTGCCGGATCCGGGCGGCCAGCCGGGCGTACTGCCGCGGCCAGGTCGGGTCGGCCTCGATCAGCTCGACCCGCGCCGGCCGGACCACCCGCCGCTCGCGCAGGTTCGCCGCGAAGGGCAGCAGCCGGTCGTACCAGAGCGCGTCGACGGCCGCGTGCAGGTCGGCCAGGCTGCCGTCGTTGCTCAGCAGCACGTCCGCTGCCGCTCGGCGGCGGGCGTCGTCGGCCTGCGCGGCGATCCGCCGCTCCGCCTCCGCCCGCTCCATCCCCCGGTCGCGGGCCAGCCGCTCCAACCGCAGCGCCACGTCCGTCTCCACCACGACCACCAGGTGGTACGTGGGCGCGAGCCCCACCTCGACCAGCAGCGGTACGTCGTTCACCACGATCGCGTCGGGTCCCGCCGCGGCGGCCAGTTCGGCGGTCCGTGCCCGAACCCGGGGGTGGGTGATCGCCTCCAGCCGGCGGCGGGCCGCCTCGTCGGCGAAGACCACCGCCCCGAGGGCCGCCCGGTCCAGCGCCCCGTCGGCGTCGAGCACCCGCTCGGAGAAGGCGGCGACGATCTCGGCCAGCCCCTCGGTGCCCGGCGCGACCACCTCCCGGGCGATCCGGTCGGAGTCGATCACCACCGCGCCGCGCTCGGCCAGCCGGGCCGCCACCGCGCTCTTGCCGGAGCCGATTCCTCCGGTCAGTCCCACCCTCAGCACGACCACCAGTCAACCTGATCACGATCAGGCCGCCAAGTCGGCCGCTCACCACCCTTCCCCATTCCTGGGGCACGCCTCCCGGCAACGGCGACACGCCGCGGGAACGGCGCGGCCGGCGGGACCGGCGGGGCGGGGACGGCGAGGGCCCCGCCCCCGGCGATCTCACGGATCGCGGGGACGGGGCCCGTCGTCGTTCAGCGGGTCACTTACCGCCGGCGAGCTTCTCCCGCAGCGCGGCGAGCGCCTCGTCGGTGGCCAGGGTGCCGGCCGGCTCCTCGGCCTGCCGGCTCGGGGCCGGGGTGGTCGAGGTGGCGCCGCCACCGGTGACCGCCGGGGCCGGGTTGGCAGCGGCCTCGGCGTCGGCGGCCCGGGAGGTCTGCACCTGCTTGGTGTGGGCCTCCCAGCGCTGACGCGCCTCGGCGTACTGCTGCTCCCAGGTCTCGCGCTGCTTCTCGTACCCCTCGAGCCACTCCCCGGTCTCCGGGTCGAAGCCCTCCGGGTAGATGTAGTTGCCCTCGGCGTCGTAGGTCGCGGCCATGCCGTAGAGGGTCGGGTCGAAGTGCTCCTCGCCCTCGACGAAGCCCTCGTTGGCCTGCTTGAGCGACAGCGAGATCCGGCGGCGCTCCAGGTCGATGTCGATGACCTTGACCATGACCTCGGAGCCGACCTGGACGACCTGCTCCGGGATCTCCACGTGGCGCTCGGCCAGCTCGGAGATGTGGACCAGGCCCTCGATGCCGTCGTCCACCCGGACGAAGGCGCCGAACGGCACCAGCTTGGTGACCTTACCCGGCACGATCTGCTGGATCGCGTGGGTGCGGGCGAACTGCCGCCACGGGTCCTCCTGGGTCGCCTTCAGCGACAGCGAGACCCGCTCGCGGTCCAGGTCGACGTCCAGGACCTCGACCTCGACCTCCTGGCCCACCTCGACGACCTCGGACGGGTGGTCGATGTGCTTCCAGGAGAGCTCGGAGACGTGCACCAGACCGTCCACGCCGCCGAGGTCGACGAACGCGCCGAAGTTGACGATCGAGGACACGACGCCCTTGCGGACCTGGCCCTTCTGGAGCTTGTTGAGGAACTCGGTGCGCACCTCGGACTGCGTCTGCTCGAGCCAGGCCCGGCGGGACAGGACCACGTTGTTGCGGTTCTTGTCCAGCTCGATGATCTTGGCCTCGAGCTCGCGGCCGACGTACGGCTGCAGGTCACGCACGCGCCGCATCTCGACCAGGGAGGCGGGCAGGAAGCCACGCAGCCCGATGTCGAGGATGAGGCCACCCTTGACCACCTCGATGACCGAGCCGCGGACGACGCCGTCCTCGTCCTTGATCTTCTCGATGGTGCCCCACGCCCGCTCGTACTGCGCGCGCTTCTTCGAGAGGATCAGACGCCCCTCCTTGTCCTCCTTCTGGAGGACAAGGGCCTCGATGTGGTCGCCGACCGAAACCACCTCGGCCGGGTCCACGTCGTGCTTGATCGACAGCTCCCGAGAGGGGATGACGCCCTCGGTCTTGTAGCCGATGTCGAGCAGGACCTCGTCCCGATCGACCTTGACGACGGTGCCTTCGACAATGTCGCCGTCGTTGAAGTACTTGATGGTCTCGTCGATCGCGGCGAGGAAAGCTTCCTCGGAGCCGAGGTCGTCGACGGTGACCTTGGTGGCGCTCGAGGGGGCCTCGATGCTGCTCGTCATGTGGGCGGTTGCTCCGGTCGGATGGTGTGTCATCGCAGGCTTGCGTCGCGGTGACCTGTTCGCGCCAGCGGATCCGTCGCCGGGCACACCGAACGATCGCCAAGTGAGATCCTGATGTGGCTCCGGAGACCGCGCACCTGCTCCCTGCCGAGGCACACGATCCGCGAGCGCATCGTCTAGCCTACCGTGCGCATTACCACAGCGTGCAAGCCCTCCCGTCTCCTCGCCGCCTGGTGACCTGCGAAAGCCGAGAAATCGCCCGGAAAGCACCACGACTGTCTCGTCCGTCACAGCAGCCCCATCAGCCTCCGGGTCGAACCGGCCTCGTCCGCCCGGAGCCCGCTCCTCGCCCGCCCCGACCACCGACCCCGACCGTCCGGCCGACCCGCCGGTCGCGACCGGCGGGTGGCCCAGCCCGGTCGCGGTCCGTCGTCGGCGGGCGTCGGTGGTACGAGCCCGAGCGCCGGGACGCCGACGCCGGGGCCTAGCGTGAGCGGGTGGATGACGACAGCCGGGTGACCCGCCGCCGGGTCGGCGACGCCGAGGCCCGCCGGGCCAACCGCCGCTGGTGGGACGCGGACGCCGACGACTACCAGGCCGAGCACGGTGCCTTCCTCGGCGACCTCGACTTCGTCTGGTGCCCGGAGGGGGTGCGCGAGGCCGACGTGGAGCTGCTCGGCGCGTTGCCCGGTCGTCGGGTGCTGGAACTCGGCTGCGGCGCGGCCGCCGCGGCCCGCTGGCTGGCCACCCAGGGCGCCCGGCCGGTCGCCCTGGACCTCTCCGCCGGCATGTTGCGGCACGCCGCGCTCGCCGCCGCCCGCACCGGCGTACGGGTGCCGCTGGTACAGGCCGACGCGCTGGCCCTGCCCTTCGCCGACCAGGCGTTCGACACCGCCTGCACGGCGTTCGGCGCGATCCCGTTCGTGGCCGACTCGGCGGCCGTGATGCGCGAGGTGTTCCGGGTGCTGCGCCCCGGCGGCCGCTGGGTGTTCTCGGTCACCCACCCGATGCGATGGATCTTCCTCGACGATCCGGGCGAGGGTGGGCTGACCGCCGTGCACTCGTACTTCGACCGCTCGCCATACGTCGAGCAGGACGAGACCGGCACCGCCACCTACGTGGAGCAGCACCGCACCCTCGGCGACCGGATCCGCGAGTTGGTCGGCGCCGGGTTCCGCCTGCTCGACCTGGTGGAACCGGAGTGGCCGGAGGGACACGAGGGGATCTGGGGGCAGTGGAGCCCGCTGCGCGGCCGCCTCTTCCCCGGCAGCGCGATCTTCGTCGCCGAGAAGCCGGCGCGGGGGTAGCAGCCGTTTCCGGCCACCGGCGCCGGGTAGCCAGGGCGTATGGCCGAGAAGAGGGAATTCCGCGAGGGCGACCACGTCTCCTGGGCCAGTCACAGCGGCCGCGCGTACGGAGTGGTGAAGGAGAAGCTCATCGACCGGACGCACGTGCGCGGGCACGCCGTGAACGCGTCCCCGGAGCACCCGCAGTACCGGATCCGCAACGACGACTCGGGCCGGGACGTCGCCCACCGACCGGAGGTGCTTCGCCATGAGCCGAAGTGAGGACCCGCAGCAGACGTACCAGGAGTTCACCGAGGCGGTGAACATGAAGCCCGGTGAGCTGAAGTCCTGGCTGGAGACCGACGAGTCCAAGCACGTCGGTTGGCGCAAGGCCACCAAGGGCGGCGAGTCGGTGGGCCACGAGTCGGGCCGCCGGATCATCGACCTGCTGCGCCGCAAGCGCGGCGAGCTCTCCGAGACCGACTACCGGCACATGCGCAAGGTCGTCGGGTACGTGCGCCGGCACATGGCCCAGCGGCCCAGCGGCGACGTGCGCGACACCCGGTGGCGGTACTCGCTGATGAACTGGGGGCACGACCCGCTCAAGGCGCCGCTTCCGGCGCCGGGTGGCCGGTCCCGGCAGGCCCTGGAGCGGCACGGCAAGCCACCGGAGGCGCGCCGCGGACCGGGCCGCTGACCGAATCTGCCGCCCGAAGCTGCGGGGACGGGCACCCCCGGCAGCGTGCCCTTGGCACTGGCGCCGGAGGCCGACCGGTCGGGCCTGGTCGCCCTGGCCGGGCCGACCTGGTCGACGCCCTGGCCGCCGCATCCGTCCGGCTACCCGTGCCCGGCAGCGTGGCTGTCTCGGCCACGCGGAGGCGCCCGCCGGGTGGCGTACCCCGGCGGACGTCGCGGGTCAGTGGTCGGCGCTGTTCCAGTCGCGGCCCTCGCCGACGGACACCTCCAGCGGCACCGACAGCGGGTACGCCCCACCCATCTCGCGCCGCACCAGCGCCTCCAGCGCCTCCCGCTCGCCCGGGGCGACCTCGAAGACCAGCTCGTCGTGCACCTGCAGCAGCATCCGGGAACGCAGCCCGGCCTCGCGCAGCGCGGTCTCCACGTGCAGCATGGCGACCTTGATGATGTCGGCCGCGGAGCCCTGGATCGGGGCGTTGAGCGCCATCCGCTCGGCGATCTCCCGGCGCTGCCGGTTGTCGCTGCCCAGGTCGGGCAGGTAGCGCCGGCGGCCCAGGATGGTGGAGGTGTAGCCGTCGTGCCGGGCCCGGGCCACCACCTCGTGCAGGTAGTCGCGCACCCCGCCGAAGCCGGCGAAGTAGTTCTCCATCAGCCCGCGCGCCTCCTCGGTGCTGATCCCGAGCTGCTGGGAGAGGCCGAACGCGCTCAGCCCGTACGCCAGGCCGTAGTTCATCGCCTTGATCTTGCGACGCTGGTCGGCGGTGACCTCGGCGACCGGCACCTCGAACACCGACGAGGCGGTGGCGGCGTGGAAGTCGGCCCCGGAGTTGAACGCGTCGATCAGCGCCTCGTCCGACGACAGGTGCGCCATGATCCGCATCTCGATCTGGCTGTAGTCGGCGGTGAGCAGGCACTCGTAGCCCTCGCCCACCACGAAGGCGCGGCGGATCCGCCGCCCCTCCTCGGTGCGGATGGGGATGTTCTGCAGGTTGGGTTCGGTCGAGGAGAGCCGGCCGGTGGCCGCCACCGTCTGGTTGAAGGTGGTGTGGATCCGGCCGTCGTCGGAGACCGACTTGAGCAGCCCGTCCACGGTGGACTTCAGCTTGGCCACGTCCCGGTGGCGCAGCAGGTGGGCCAGCACCGGGTGCGGGTTCTGCGCGTAGAGCCACTGCAGGGCGTCGGCGTCGGTGGTGTAGCCGGTCTTGATCTTCTTGGTCTTGGGCAGCCCCAGCTCGCCGAAGAGGATCTCCTGCAGCTGCTTGGGCGAGCCCAGGTTGAACTCCCGCCCGACCGCCGCGTACGCGCCCTGCGCGGCGGCCTTCACCTCGGCCGCGAAGTGCGCCTCCAGCTCCGAGAGGTAGTGCGTGTCGGCGGCGATGCCGGTGCGCTCCATCCCGGCCAGCACCCGCATCAGCGGCAGCTCCACCCCGGCCATCAGCCGGGCCGACTGCTCGCCGTCGCGGGACAGCTCGGCGTCGATCGCGTCGGCCAGGTCGAGGGTGGCCCGGGCCTGAAGCATCAGGTTCTGCTCGACCGCACCCTCGTCGCCCAGCCCGTCGAGGGTGAGCTGGCCGTCGTCCGGCGCGTCGACCCGCAGCTCGCGGTGCAGGTAGCGCAGCGCCAGATCGGTCAGGTCGTAGGAGCGCTGGTCGGGGCGGGCCAGGTAGGCCGCGATCTGGGTGTCGCGGACGATGCCCTCCAGCGACCAGCCGTGCGCCGCGAAGGCGAGCACGGCCGGCTTGCTGTCGTGCAGCACCTTGGGCCGCTCGGCGTCGGCCAGCCAGCCGGCGAGCGCCGCCTCGTCGCCGGCGTCCAGCCGGGCCGGGTCGACCCAGGCCGCCGCCCCGCCGGCGGTGGCCAGCGCCAGGGCGGTCACCGTGGCCGTGTGCCGCCGGTTGGGGCCGGTGTCCAGGGTGACCGCCAGGCCGACCGGGGTGCCGGCCGGAGCGTGCGCGCCCAGCCAGCGGGCCAGCGCGCCCGGCTCGGTGAGCACCTCGCCGGCCAGGTCGAACCCGGCCTCGGCCTCCGGCTCCACCGCCTCCAGGTACTGGTAGAGCCGGTCGCGCAGGATCCGGAACTCCAGGGTGTCGAAGACCTGGTGCACCGCCTCGCGGTCCCAGCCGGCCCAGCGGGCGTCCTCGGGGCGCAGCGGCAGCTCCAGGTCGGAGACCAGGCAGTTGATGTCGTAGTTGCGGATCACGTCGGCGAGCCGCTCGCGCAGGCTGTCGCCGGCCTTGCCCTTGATCTCGTCGGCCCGGGCGACGACGCCCTCCACCCCGCCGTACGTGGTGATCCACTTCGCCGCCGTCTTCGGGCCGACGCCGGGGATGCCGGGCAGGTTGTCGCTGGTCTCGCCGACCAGCGCGGCCAGGTCGCGGTAGCGCTGCGGGGGCACGCCGTACTTCGCCTCGACCGCTGCCGGATCCATCCGGGCCAGGTCGGAGACGCCCTTGCGCGGGTAGAGCACGGTGATGTTCTCGCCGACCAGCTGGAACGCGTCCCGGTCGCCGGTGGTGATCAGGACCGACATGCCCTGGTCGCGGGCCTGGCAGGCGAGGGTGGCGATGACGTCGTCGGCCTCGTAGCCCTCCTTCTCGACCACCGGGATGCGCAGCGCCGCGAGCACCTCCTTGACCAGGCTGACCTGGCCCTTGAAGTCGGTCGGGGTCTCGCTGCGGCCGGCCTTGTACTCGGCGTACTTCTCGGTGCGGAAGGAGCGGCGGGAGACGTCGAAGGCGACGACGATGTGGGTGGGCTGCTCGTCGCGCAGCACGTTGATCAGCATGGAGGTGAAGCCGTAGACCGCGTTGGTCGGCTGACCCGTCGTGGTGGAGAAGTTTTCCACCGGCAGGGCGAAGAAGGCCCGGTATGCCAGGGAATGTCCGTCGACGAGGAGCAAGCGCGGCGTCGTAGCTGTCACGGAGGCGACTCTAGTCCGTACCACCGACAAGCCCGACCCGGCGGCACCGGGCCCGGACGGAAAAACGCGGCGGCCGCCCGCCCCCATCGGGACGGACGGCCGCCGGCGCTACGACGCGGTCAGGCCACGCCGAGGTACGCCTCCTTGACCGCCGGGTCGTGCAGCAGGTCCTGACCGGACCCCTCCTTCACGATCCGCCCGGTCTCCAGCACGTAGCCCCGGTGCGCCCGGGACAGCGCCTGCTGGGCGTTCTGCTCCACCAGCAGGACCGTGGTGCCCTGCTGGTTGATCTCCACGATGATGTCGAAGATCTGCCGGATCACCATCGGGGCCAGACCCATCGACGGCTCGTCCAGCAGCAGCAGCTTCGGCCGGCTCATCAACGCCCGGCCGACGGCGAGCATCTGCTGCTCGCCGCCGGAGAGCGTGCCGCCGGCCTGCTTGCGCCGCTCGGCGAGCCGCGGAAACAGGGTCAGCACCCGGTCCAGGTCGGCGGCGATGCCGGCGGAGTCCCGCCGGGTGTACGCCCCCATGTCCAGGTTCTCCATCACCGTCATGCCGGGGAAGATCTGCCGGCCCTCCGGGGACTGGCACAACCCCCGGACCACCCGCAGGTCGGCCCGGAGCTTGCTGATGTCCTCCCCGTTGAAGGTGATCTTTCCGGCGGAGAGCGAACGGGTGCCGGAGATGGCCCGCATGGTGGTGGTCTTGCCGGCGCCGTTCGCGCCGATCAGGGCCACCACCTCACCCTCGTTGACGGTGAGGCTGATGCCGTGCAGCGCCTCGATCCGGCCGTAGGCGACGGTGACGTTCTCGAGCTCAAGCAGCGTCATCGGTGGACTCCCCCAGGTAGGCCGCGATCACCTTCGGATCCCGGCTGACCTCGGCCGGCGCGCCATCGGCGATCTTCCGGCCGAACTCCAGCACCACGATCCGGTCGGTGACCCCCATGACCAGCCGCATGTCGTGCTCGATGAGCAGCACGGTCAGCCCCTTGTCACGGATCTTGCGGATCAGGGCGAGCAGTTCCTCCTTCTCCGCCGGGTTGAAGCCGGCGGCCGGCTCGTCCAGGCAGATCAGCTTCGGCTCGGTGGCCAGCGCCCGGGCGATCTCCAACCGGCGCTGGTAGCCGTACGGCAGGTTGCGCGCCGCGTCGTTGGCCCGGTCGGCGATGCCGACGAAGCGCAACAACTCCATCGCCTTGGCCTCGGCCGCCCGCTCCTCAAGGATGTGCCGGGACAGACCGAAGGTCTTGGCGAACGTCCGGCGCATCTCCTGCCACGTCCGCGCGATCCCGGCTTCCGCCGTGACCTGCGGCAACTCCTCCGGCTTCGGCCGCAGCCGGTAGAGCCGGAAGAGCGCGCCGGGGACGCTGGTCTTGTGCCGGGAATCCGTCCCGACCATGACGTTCTCCAGCGCCGTCATCTCCGGGAACAGCCGGATGTTCTGGAACGTCCGGGAGATGCCCAGCCGGCTGATCTGGTGCGGCTTGCGGCCGGTGACCCGCTCGCCGCGGAACCGCACCGCCCCGGACGTCGGCTTGTACACCCCGGTCATCACGTTGAAGGTGGTGGTCTTGCCGGCGCCGTTCGGGCCGATCAGGCCGAGGATCTCGCCCTCGTTGATCTGGAAGTTGATCCCGTCGAGAGCGACCACGCCGCCGAACCGCAGCGTGACGTTGTCGACCTCGAGCAGCACGGGTCGCGGCCCGGCCTGGGTCGGGATCTTCGGCGCCGTGGTGCTGGTGCTCTGGTCAGACATGAGCGGGCGCCTCCTCTGCCTCCGCCGCGCGGTCCTGCAACTCGCGGGCCCGCCGCCGGCTGGGGATCAGACCCTGCGGGCGCAGGACCATCACCAGCACCATGGCCAGACCGAAGGCCAGCCACCGGTAGTCGGCGACCTCCCGGAACCGCTCCGGCAGGTACGCCAGCAGCACCGCGCCCAGCGACACGCCGACCATGTTGCCGGAGCCACCGACCACGACCATCGCCACGAACAGGATCGACAGGTTCACGTTGAACTGGGTCGGGTCGATGAACGCGTACCGGCTGGCGAACAGGAAGCCGGACAGGCCGCCCAGCGCCGCGCCGATGGCAAACGCCCACAGCTTGAACTTGAACGGGTACACGCCCATCACCGCTGCGGCGTCCTCGTCCTCGCGGACCGCCAGCCAGGACCGGCCGACCCGGCTGTGCTCCAGCCGGCGCACCGCGAACACCATCACCAGAACGAGCGTCAACGCCAGCCAGTACCACGGCTTCACGTCCACCAGGCCGAAGACCCCGTTGTCCGCCGACGGCGGCCCCTCCGGGCCGGGGATCGCCGAGATGCCCTGCGGGCCGTTGGTGACGTTCTCCAGGTTCCGGGCGACGATCCGGATGATCTCGCCGAAGCCCAGCGTGACGATGGCCAGGTAGTCACCGCGCAGCCGCAGCGTCGGCCAGCCCAGCAGCACCCCGGAGATCAGCGCCAGCACCAGCGCGATGAACGCGCAGACCGCCCAGGTGACCGCCCACGTCTGCGGCAGGTCGAACTCCCGCTGGAACCACTTGACCACCGGCGAGTTCACCGAGCCGAACAGCGCCACGGCGTACGCGCCGATGGCGAAGAAGCCGATGTAACCGAGGTCGAGCAGACCGGCGAGACCGATCACGACGTTCAGGCCGATCGCCACCAGCACGTAGATGGCGCAGGTGAAGAGCACACCGGCCCAGTTGCTGCCGCCGGAGATCGAGTCGGTCCGCAGCCAGGTCAGGCCCGGGATGCCGAGCAGCGGCAGGTAGTAGAGGAACACCACGAAGGCGACGAACCCCAGGCCCCGCTGCCACTTCGGCAGCGCGCGCCACCGGTCGCCGACCGCGTGCAGGGCGCCCACCCGGCCGCGGTCCAGGTCCCTGATCTTGTCGATCATGCGCGGGCCCTCCCCAGCGACTCGCCCAGCAGACCGGTCGGACGGAACATCAGCACCACGATCAGCACGATGAAGGCGATGACGTCCTCCCAACTGGACTTGAAGAGCGTGGCGCCGTAGACCTCGACGATGCCGAGGACCAGGCCACCGAGCAGCGCGCCGCGCAGGTTGCCGATGCCACCGAGCACGGCCGCGGTGAACGCCTTGAGGCCGAGCACGAAGCCGATGCTGCTCTGCGTGAAGCCGAACCGCATGCTCCACAGCAGAGCGGCGGCGCCGGCCATGATGCCGCCGAGCACGAAGATCAGCATGATCACGCGCTCCTGGTTGACCCCCATCAGGGCGGCGGTCTCCGGGTTCTGCGCCACCGCCCGCACGCCCCGGCCGTACCGGGTGCGGTTGATGAACCAGTCCAGCACCGCCATCATCACCACGGCGGCCACGAAGACGATCAGCTGGATGTTGGTGATCGCCGTGCCGGCGATCGTGAACAGCGTCTTCTGCTCGATGATCGTCGGCATGCCGAGGATGATCCGCTCCCGGGCGAACATCGAGGGCACCAGGTCACCCAGGAGCCTCGGCAGCACCAGACCGAAGACCTCGACCAGCACCAGCGAGAGGCCGATCGCGGTGATCAGGAAGATGAGCGGCGGCGCGTTCTTGCGCCGCAGCGGCCGATACGCGATGCGTTCGATCGCGAGGGCGGTGCCGCCGGAGGCGAGCGCCGCGACAATCAGGCCGAGCACCAGGAAGAGCACCGCCTGGCCGATCGGCGGGTTGTTCTCCACGCCGAACGCGGTCCACAGTCCGAGCACCGCGAAGGTGCCGACCATGAACACCTCGGAGTGGGCAAAGTTGATCAGACGCAGGACGCCGTAGACGAGGGTGTAGCCCAGGGCGATCAGTGCGTAGATCGCTCCTTTGGACAGTCCGTCGACGGTGTGCTGGCCGATGTGGCCGAAGAGGTCGTCGAAATTCACCGGGGTCTCCTTGCATCGAGTACGGCCGGGGCGAACACCCCGGCCGTACTCCGTGCTGTCGTCAGCTGAGCTTGAGCTCCTGCAGCGGCTCGAACGCCGTGCCCTTGATCTGGTACGACCAGATGACGACCTTGGACGGGTCGACGTCGCCGTTGTCGGCGAACTTGATGTACTTCGACACGCCCTGCTTGTCGTAGGCCTTCACGTAGGCCAGGATGTCCGCCCGGCTCTTCTTGCCGTCCTTGAACGCGTCCACGAAGATCTGCGCGGCGTCGAAGCCCTCAGCACCGTAGGAACCCGGCGCCTGGCCGTACTCCTTCTGGTAGTCCGCGGAGAAGGTGCCGCCGGCCTTGTCGGCCGGGAGGCACGGGCAGGTGATGATCGAGCCCTCGGCACCGCCGGAGGCACCCTGCGGGAACGCCGGGTCGTAGAGACCGTCCGGGCCGACGAACTTGGCCTGGACGCCCGCCTGGCGCATCTGCCGCACCAGCGGAGAAGCCTCACGGGTGTAGCCGCCGTAGAAGACGTAGTCGGCGCCCGCGGCCTTGATCTTCGAGATCGTCGCGTCGAACTGCGACTGCCGCTCCTGGATCTTGTCGCTGCCGGCGAGCGCGGTACCGAGGTTCTTGGTCAGCTCGGCGGTGATGCCGGCGCCGTACGCGCTGCCGTCGTCGATGAGGAAGACCTTCGACGCGTTCTGCGCCTTCAGGTACGTCGACACCGCGCCAGCCTGGGTGCCGTCGTTGCCGACCACCCGGAAGAACGACTTGTTGCCCTTCTGGGTCAGGTCGGTCCGGGTCGCCGACGGGGCGACCATCGCCATACCCGCGGCCTCGTAGACCGGCATGGTCGCGTCCGACTCGCCGGAGAAGTGACCGCCGATGACGCCGAGGAACGACGCGTCGCCCGCGACCTGGTTGGCGACCGGGGTCGCCTGCGCCGGGTCACCCTGCGTGTCGAATTCGACCATCTCGACCTTGCAGTCCGGGTTCTTCTCGTTGTGCTGCTTCACGGCGAGCTTCGCGCCGTTCAGCGACGGGATCACCAGACCCGCGTTGTCACCGGTGAACGCGCCGAAGATCGCGATCTTGCCGCCACAGTCGCCGGACGCGGTGCCGCCATCGCCACCCGAGTCCTGGCAACCAGCTGCGACAACCAGGGTCGCGGCGAGCGCGGCGGTGCCGAGCGCCCGTACATAGCTTCGCCTCACGGCTTCCTGACCTCCTCCAGATGCGGGCCCGACCAACCCCACCAACGGGGACAGCCAGCAACCCGCAGTTCCACCCACCCCGCAGGGACGCCCCCTGCGTTACGGCTCGTGATGGCGGAGCGTACCGACACTCATACCGTCTCGGAAGGCCTGGAGCCGGGGTCTGCGAAACCGTTACGAAGAAGCACGGGATCCAAACATTTGCCGTAACAGGTCAATCCCCTGACCGGTCCTTAGGCGGTTGGCTGACCGAATCGCGGGACGGCCCGACCCCGGCTCACCGGCCGGTTCCGGGCCGGTCAGTGACCCGAATCGATCAGCCGGCGACCGGCCGACCGTTCACCCCGGCGCCGGCCCGGCGGGCGCCCACCAGAACCCGCTGCGGCTGCCGTCGTCCACCGCCAGCCACCAGCGCTCCCCCACCGCCAGCACGCTGACGTCCCGGTCCGCCCCGGCCGGCAACCCCGTCGCCGGGACCACCTCGTGCCACGAGCCGCCGAGGTCGGACGACGTCCACAGGCTGTGCCGCGCCCCGTCGGACACCGCGGCCACCAGCCGACCGCCGGCCGCGCCCAGCGAACTCACCGACGGCACCCCGCCCGCGCCGAGCGCACCGAAGCCACCCGCCGCCACCCAGTCACCGCCCGGCGACTGCCGCCACGTTCCGAACGTCCGGCCGCGCAACCCCACCGCGACCGCCGTGTCGCCGGCCAGCACCACCCGCTGCAACTCCTCGTGGTCGGCGCTGCCCGGCAGGGTCGTTCGCCGCCAGGACCGCCCGTCCGCCGACGTCCACACCGCCGGGTCCCGGTCGATCCGGCCCGCCGGCAGCACGCCGCCCACGGCCAGCCAACCCCCCGCGCCGGCCACCGCGTCGAACGCCCAGCTCACCCCGCGGGTGTCGGACGCCAGCTCCGGCGCGCCCTCGATCAGCACGAAGTCCGCCGCGTCCGGCGAGACCCAGGCCGCCGCGCCGCTGGACCGGTTGCCCACGATCAACCAACCCGCCGGCCCGCCGGCCAGCCGCGCCACGTTGATCGCCGTCGGCCCGCCGTACGTCTCGAACGACGCCGCCACCTCGACCAGCGCGCCGTCGTCGCGCTGCCGCCAGGTGCTCACCCGCGGGTAGCCGTGCGCGCCGCCGACCTTCGCCCCGACCACGGCGGCCACCCCGTCGCGGCAACCAACCGCGTAGAGCACGTTCTGCTTGCCGTAGAAGGAATCCGCGGCGATCGGCACCGCGCTCCACGAGGTGCCGTCCCCGCTCGTCCAGGCCGCCGGCCGGGTCGCGCCCGCGGCGTCGGCCACCCCGCCGACCACGTACCAGCGGCCGGCGCAGGCGACCGCGTCGCGCAGCAGGAGCCGCCCCGGCGGGCCCGGTGGCGCCGGGAGGGTCAGCTCCTGCCAGGCCGGGCTGACCGGCTGCGGGTTGTCGCCATCGTGCGCGGTGCTGCCCTCGCAACCGGCGAGCAGCAGGGCGAACCCGCCCAGCACCGCCATCAACCGCCGACCACGCATGGATCCGATGCTATCGATCACCGGGCCGGCGCGGTGCCCCCCGAACCGGCGTACCTCAGGCGCTCGGCTGGGCCACCTCGCCGCCGGCGGTCTCGGCGAGGATCCGCTCGGCGACCTCCTTCATGGTCATCCGGTGGTCCATCGCGGTGCGCTGGATCCACTTGAACGCCTGCGGCTCGGTCATCCCATACGTCGTCATCAGCGCGCCCTTGGCGCGCTCGACCGTCTTGCGGATCTCCAGCCGGTCGGTCAGCCCGGCGACCTCCGCCTCCAGCGCGGCGATCTCCGAGTAGCGGGAGAGCGCGATCTCCACCGCCGGGACCAGGTCGCTCTTCTGGAAGGGCTTCACCAGGTACGCCATCGCGCCGGCCGCCCGGGCCCGCTCCACCAGGTCCCGCTGGCTGAACGCGGTCAGGATGATCACCGGGGCGATCCGGGCGCCGGCGATCCGCTCGGCGGCGGCCAGCCCGTCCATGATCGGCATCTTGATGTCGAGGATGACCAGGTCCGGCTTGAGCTCCTCGGCCAGCCGGACGGCGGTCTCGCCGTCGCCGGCCTCCCCCACCACCTCGTAGCCCTCTTCGGCCAGCATCTCGGCGAGGTCCAGCCGGATGAGCGCCTCGTCCTCGGCGATCAGTACCCGCCTGCGCTCGGCATCCGTCTGCGTCTCGGCCACGAGCCCTACCCCCACCATCGATCTCGGCACGGCTACCACCCATGCTCCCGCATGAGCCTAGTCGGGTACAGTGAGCGACACCCGCCCGAGGGGCGGATGCCGGGATGGAGGAATCGGCAGACTCGGATGCCTCAAAAGCATCTGCCCGAGAGGGCGTGCGGGTTCAAGTCCCGCTCCCGGCACTTCTGTCATACACCTGTTCGATGATCCGGGTGTGCATCCACCCCAATTCCGGACGCGCGCCCGCGCTCTCCGCGCTCGTGGCGACAACATCCGCTCGATAGCCCGCGCCCTCTCCCTGCCCTACACGACCGTCTGGCACTGGTGCGTCGACCGGCCCGAACCCGCCGTCGTCGGCACCGCTGCCCGGTGTTTCCGCTGTTCCCCCACGGTCGAGAATCAGACAGATCCCGCCGCCTACGCCTACCTGCTCGGCCTCTACCTCGGCGACGGGCACCTGGTCACCTCGGATCGGGTGCCGGTCCTGCGGATCTACTGCTCCGACTCATGGCCCCATCTCATCGAGGCGTGCGAGAGCGCCATGCGAGCGGTGCTGGCGAACAAGGTCCAGCGCATACAGAAGCGCGGCTGCGTCGCGGTGCAGAGCACCGGCAAGCACTGGCCATGCTTGTTCCCCCAGCACGGCCCAGGCAAGAAGCACCAGCGGCCGATCGTCCTCGCCGACTGGCAGCGGGAGATCGTCACCGCACACCCCGGTCACTTCCTGCGTGGGCTGTTCCACTCCGACGGCAGCCGGTTCACCAACCGGGTCACCGTCCGCGGCAGGGAGTACGTCTATCCGCGCTACATGTTCTCCAACCGGTCCACCGACATCATGTCGCTGTGCCAGTGGGCACTCGACCTGCTCGGAATCCCCTGGCGAATGAACCTGCCGTGGTCCCTCTCGGTGGCGCGCCGGGAGGCGGTCGCCGCCCTCGACCGGCACGTCGGCCCGAAGTCCTGAGCTGAGCCTCGCCGGCCATCGGCAACCGCCGCCGACCGCCGGGCCTGACCGCTCGGGCCCAACCGCCGGGAGTTGACGGCCAAGGCCGGCAGCGGTCAGCCGAGTTCGGCGAGCGCCCGGGCGAGGTCGTCGCGCAGGTCTTCCGGGTCCTCCAGGCCGACGGAGACGCGCAGCAGCCCGCCGGTCGGCTTGGCCTCCCCTTCGACCGGGCGGTGGGTCAGCGAGGCCGGGTGCTGGATGAGCGTGTCGACGCCGCCCAGCGAGACCGCGTGGGTGATCAGCCGGCAGGCGTTCGCCACGGCGGCCGCGGCGGGGGCGCCGCCGCGTACCTCGAAGGCGAGCAGGCTGCCGGTGCCGGTCAGCTGCCGGCCGACGAGGCCGGCGGGGTCATGCAGCGAGGGGTGGTGCACGCGGACGACGGCGGGGTGGTCGGCGAGCCAGCCGGCGAGCTTCTCGGCGCCGGCCTGCTGGGCGCGTACCCGGACCGGGAGGGTCTGCAGGCCGCGGTGCAGCAGGTAGCCGCCGAGCGGATGCAGGATGGCGCCGGTGAGGGCGCGGACCTGGCGCAGCCGGGTGGCCCAGCCGGTGTCGCAGGCGACGACGCCGGCGAGGACGTCGCCGTGGCCGCCGATGCTCTTGGTGGCGCTGTGCAGGACGAGCGCGGCGCCGTGCCGGGCGGGTCGCTGGAGCACCGGGGTGGCGACGGTGTTGTCGACGAGCAGCGGCACGTCGCCGGCGGCGTCGGCGACGGCGGCGATGTCGACGAGGTCGAGAGTGGGGTTGGCCGGCGTCTCGAGGACCACGAGTGCGGTGTCGGGGCGGACGGCGGCGGCGACCTCGTGCGGGCGGGCCCAGGTGACGGTGGTGCCGAGCAGGCCGGTGGCGAGGACGTGGTCGGTGCCGCCGTAGAGGGGGCGGACGGCGACGACGTGGCGGCGGCCGTCGGAGGTGGCGGCGAGCAGAGTGGCGGTGAGGGCGGCCATGCCGCTGGCGAAGGCGACGGCTTCGGCGGTGCCTTCGAGGCTGGCGAGGGCGGTCTCGAAGCGGGCCACGGTGGGGTTCCACAGCCGCTGGTAGACGGCGCTGGCGTCGGGCGGGAGGGTGCCGCCGGTGGCGAGGGTCTCGTAGGCGTCGCCGCCGGCGTCGACCGAGGGCAGCGGGTTGGTGGTGGAGAGGTCGATCGGGGGCACGTGGACGCCGAGGGCGGCGAGGTCGTCGCGGCCGGCGTGCACGGCTCGGGTGTCCACGGTCGTCATGCGGAGAGCATCGAACATCACGCCGATCTCTAGCAACAGTTCCGCAGATGATTCGGTGGCCAGCCTTGGCATCTCCCGACGATTCGATGGAGGATGCTTTCATGCCCCCTGTAGCGAATGATGTGCGGCGCTTCCCGGCGCTGGACGACGTCGACCGCGCGATCCTGGCCGAGCTGGCCGCGGATGGCCGGTTGCCGAACAACGCGCTGGCCGAGCGGGTGGGGGTGGCCCCGTCCACCTGCCTGGCCCGGACCCGGGCGTTGCGCGAGTGCGGGGCGATCCGGGGTTTCCACGCGGAGGTGGATCCGGCGGCGGTGGGCCTGCCGTTGCAGGCGCTGGTGTCGGTGCGGTTGACCGCGCACGAGCGTCCGGTGGTGGACGCGTTCCGGGCCCGGTCGGTGCGGCTGCCCGGGGTGGTGTCGGTGTTCCACGTGGCCGGCGCGGACGACTACGTGCTGCACGTGCGGGCGGCGTCGGCGGACGCGTTGCGGGACTTCGTGCTGGACCACCTGGCGGTGGATCCGGCGGTGCAGCACACCCAGACCAGCCTCATCTTCGAGCAGGCGCGCGGGGTGGGTTGAGTCGCTGCGGGGAACAAATCCGGCGGGCCGCGGGTTGGCCAGCCGTGTGATCGACGTACCGCTCTCTGTTCTTGATCTTGCTCCGGTCGCGGCCGGCACCACCGCCGGCGACGCGCTGCGGCACACCACCGAGCTGGCCCGGCGGACCGAGGAACTGGGTTACCACCGGTTCTGGGTGGCCGAACACCACAACATGCCGGCGATCGCCTCGTCGGCGCCGGCGGTGCTGCTCGCCCACCTGGCCGCGCACACCAGCACCATCCGGCTGGGATCCGGTGGGGTGATGCTGCCCAACCACGCGCCGCTGGTGGTGGCCGAGCAGTTCGGCACCCTGGAGGCGTTGCACCCGGGCCGGATCGACCTGGGCATCGGGCGGGCGCCGGGCACCGACCAGGTGACCGCGCTGGCGTTGCGCCGGACGATGGAGGGGCTGTCGGCGGAGGGCTTCCCGCAGGAGCTGGCCGACCTGATGAACTACTTCAGCGGCGAGCGGCCGGGGCCGATCGTGGCGACGCCGGGGCGTGGCCAGCAGCCGGCGATCTGGCTGCTGGGTTCCAGCGGGTTCAGCGCCCGGCTGGCCGGGCTGCTCGGGCTGCCGTTCTCGTTCGCGCACCACTTCAGCGCGCAGAACACGCTCCCCGCGCTGGCGCTGTACCGGGAGAGCTTCCGGCCGTCGCGCTGGCTGGAGCGGCCGTACGCGATGGTCGCGGTGAACGCGGTCTGCGCGGAGACCGACGAGCGGGCCGAGTGGCTGGCCGGGCCGAGTGCGCTGTCGTTCCTGAAGCTGCGCTCGGGTCGCCCGGAGCCGCTGGCCACCCCGGAGGAGGCGGCGGCCTACCCGTACACCGAGATCGAGCGGGAGTTCGTCGAGCAGCGCCGGGACGGTCAGGCGATGGGCTCGCCGGAGACGGTCAGCCGGCAGCTGACCGACCTGCTGGCCCGAACCGGCGCGGACGAGCTGATGCTGACCACCCTGGTGTACGACGTCGCCGACCGGGTGCGGTCGTACCAGCTGATCGCGGAGCAGGTGGCCGGCGGCCTGCGCCGCTGAAACACGATCTTCACGCCGGCGTCACCTTCGCGACGCGGAGGGTGCCTAGCGTTGGTGCCGGTGGTGGTACGGCATTCCCGGTCGGGACGGGTCGGGGATGCCGCGGTGTGGCGCACCGGGCCGCGGCTGGGCGGATTCCGCGGCCGCGGCCCGGTGCCAGCCGACCGCCCGACCGGCCCGGCGGGACCGGGCCGGCGGGGCGCGGGTCAGCGTGGGTGGACGTTCGGGGTCGGCGGCGTGGCCATGCCGTCGCCGATGAAGAAGCTCGGGTGCGGTGGCTGGTTGTAGGCGGTGTTCTGCCAGGCGACCGCGACCCGGTACTGCGGGTCGTGCATCAGGGTGTGGATGCGGGTGCCGGTCGGCGTCGGGGTGCTGTAGATCCGCAGCGCCCGGCTGTCGGTGGTCCGCCAGACGACCTCCTCGCGCCAGTCGCCGAACAGGTCGGCGGAGAGCGCCGGGGTGGCCTTGGTGCCGTTGTTCGCCGCCACCCCGCTCCCGGTGAGCAGGCGGGTGTCGCCGGCGGTGCCGTACTTGTCGATCCGGGTGCCGTCGAGCAGTTCGCGGACCGGGTCGCCGTCCCACCAGGCGAGGAAGTTCGCCGACGACGGGTTGCGCCCGACGCTGCCGCCGGAGCCGTTGTAGAGGTTGCCCATGTTGCTGCCGGCGCCCCAGAACTCGGCGCCCGGGCTGCCGGCGTGGATGTCCGCAGCGACCCCGCGGCCGGGGCCCTCCGCGCCGCCGTTGTTCGGCCGCTGCCAGAGCACCTGACCGGTACGGGCGTCGTGCAGGTCGGCCGCGGGGGCGCTGCCGGACTCGTGGATGGTGAACGCCTCCAGACCGGCGCGGCCGGGCAGGAGGTCGCCGACGTGCAGGGCGTCGCCGTGGCCGAAGCCGGTGGCGTACCGGAGCCGGCCGTCGTCGTCGATGGTGGCCGAGCCGTAGACGATCTCCTGGCGGCCGTCGGCGTCGACGTCGGCCACCGACAGGTTGTGGTTGCCCTGGCCGGCCGCGGCGCCGTTGCCGGCGGCGTTCGAGTCGAAGGTCCACCGTTTGCGCAGAGTGCCGTCGCGGAAGTCCCAGGCGGCGATGACGGCGCGGGTGTAGTAGCCGCGGGCCATCACCAGCGAGGGCCGCTGACCGTCCAGGTAGGCGGTGGCGGCGAGGAACCGGTCGACCCGGTTGCCGTAGTTGTCGCCCCAGGAGGAGACGGTGCCGCGCGGCGGGTCGTAGTCGACGGTGGACAGGGCGGCGGCGGTGCGGCCGTCGAACATGGTCAGGTACTCCGGCCCGGCGAGCACGTAGCCGCTGGCGTTGCGGTGGTCGGCCCCGGCGTTGCCGATCACCTGGCCGGTGCCGGAGCGGGTGCCGTCGGCGGTCTTCATGGCCACCTCGGCGCGGCCGTCGCCGTCGTAGTCGTACACCTGGAACTGGGTGTAGTGGGCGCCGGCGCGGATATTGCGGCCCAGGTCGATCCGCCACAGCCGGGTGCCGGTGAGGGTGTACGCGTCGACCTGGACGGTGCCGGTGTACCCGGCCTGGGAGTTGTCCTTGGCGTTGGACGGTTCCCACTTGAGCACGATCTCGTAGCGGCCGTCGCCGTCGAGGTCGCCGACGGAGGCGTCGTTGGCGGAGTAGGTGTACGTCTCGCCGGTCGGGGTGGTGCCACCGGCCGGCACCTGCAGCGGCACGTCGAGGTAGCCGGCGGGGAACTGCAGCGCGGGCGGCGACGCCGGCTGTTCCACGCCACCGACCACGGCCCGCACGGTGTACGCGGCCCCGGCGGGCGCGCCGGCGTCGAGGTGGTTGGTGGCGCCGGTGATCGGGGCGCCGGTCACCCGGGTGCCGCCTCGGTAGAGGTTGAACGCGACGCCGGTGGTCTCGGTGCCGAGCAGCCGCCAGGAGACCAGGTTGGCGCTGCCCGAGCGGACGCTTATCAGGCCCCGGTCGAGGTCCTCCACCTGCACCGCTCCGGGCGGCGGGCTGCTCGGGGGCGGGCTGGTCGGGGGCGGGCTGGTGGTCGGCGGCGTCGAGGTGGGCGGGGCGCCGGTGCAGGTGGTGCCGTTGAGGGCGAAGCTGGTCGGCGCGGGGTTGCCGCCGGTCCAGCTGCCGTTGAAGCCGAAGGTGGCGGTGCCGCCGGTGCCGAGCGCGGCGTTCCAGTCGACGTTGCGGGCGCTGACGTCGGCGCCGGACTGGCTGACCGTGGCGTTCCACGCCTGGCCGACCCGCTGGCCGGCCGGGAAGGTCCAGGTGAGTGTCCACCCGGTGATCGGGTCGCCGAGGTTGGTGACCGCGACGTCGGCGCCGAACCCGTCGGGCCACTGGTTGGTGACCCGGTAGTCGACCCGGCAACCGGCGGCGGCCGCCGCGGCGGTGAGGGTGGTCAGGGTGCCGGCGGCGAGCGTGGCCGCGGCGGCCGCGGCGAGCAGCGCGACGCGGCGGGTGGTGACAGGCATGCGGAGCCCTCCGGAGAGGTGGGGCGCGCGGCGGCCGGGGCACCGCCGGCCTGCCCTGGGCCGGCGGGGAGGGCGTACGCCGCGCTGGCGACAGGGGGCCCGACGCGCAAGGTGGGCGTCGGGTGGCGGCTCCGCGCCCCTGCGATGCTACGGCTGTGGTCGGGTCGGCACAATCGGTGATTCTCTTGCCGGCCGGCCGGTTTCTTGATCGACTCGTCGGGTGGCTGAGCACATGACCCCGGACGAGTTCCGCCGCGCCGGGCACGCCGTGGTGGACTGGATCGCCGACTACTGGGCGACGCTGGAGCGGCGCCCGGTGACCTCGCCGGACCCGCCCGGCGCGCTGGCCGCGGCGCTGCCGGCCGGCCCGACGGAACACGGGGAACCGGTCGACGCCGTCCTGGCCGACCTGGACGCGCTGGTCGCGCCCCGGCTGACGCACTGGCAGCATCCCGGGTTCTTCGGCTACTTCCCGGCCAACACCAGCGGCCCCAGCGTCCTCGGCGACCTGGTCAGCTCCGGGCTGGGCGTGCAGGGCATGCTCTGGGCGACCGGTCCGGCCGCCACCGAGCTGGAGACGGCGATGCTGGACTGGCTGGCCGACCTGCTGGACCTGCCGAAGCGGTTCCGGTCGACCGGCAGCGGCGGCGGCGTGATCCAGGACTCGGCGTCCTCGGCGACGCTGGTGGCGACACTCGCCGCGCTGCACCGGGCCGGCGGCGGCCGGTGGCGGCGGGCCGGGGTGGACCGGCGGTACCGCGTCTACGCCTCGACCCAGGCGCACTCCTCGGTGGAGAAAGCGGCGCTGATCGCCGGGCTCGGGGAGCAGGGCGTCCGTCCGGTCGAGGTCGACCCGGAGACGCTGGCGATGGACCCGGCCGCGCTGCGCGCCGCGATCGAGGCGGACCTGGCCGCCGGCGAGGTGCCGGCGCTGGTGGTGGCGACCATCGGCACCACCTCCACCACCGCGGTGGACCCGCTGCCGGAGATCGGGGCGATCTGCGCCGAGCACGGCGTCTGGCTGCACGTCGACGCCGCGTACGCGGGCGCGGCGGCGGTCTGCCCGGAGCTGCGCTGGTCGCACGCGGGGTTGGAGTACGCCGACTCGTACTGCTTCGACCCGCACAAGTGGCTGCTCACCGGCTTCGACTGCGACGCGTTCTGGGTGGCCGACCGGGCTTCGCTGATCGAGGCGTTGACGGTGCTGCCGGAGTACCTGCGCAACGCCGCCAGCGAGTCCGGGGCGGTGATCGACTACCGGGACTGGCAGGTGCCGCTGGGCCGCCGGTTCCGGGCGCTCAAGCTGTGGTTCGTGCTGCGCTGGTACGGGGTCGAGGGGTTGCGGACGCACATCCGCACCGGGGTGGCGCTGGCCGACCGGTTCGCCGACCGGGTCCGCGCCGACGAGCGGTTCGAGCTGGCTGCGGCGCACCCGTTCTCGCTGGTCTGCTTCCGGCTGCAGGCCGGCGACGAGGCGAGCGCGCGGCTGCTGGCCCGGGTCAACGCCACCGGCCGGGTGCACCTGACCCAGACCCGGGTGTCCGGCCGGTACACGCTGCGGCTGGCCGTCGGCTCGCCGTTCACCACGCAGACGCACGTCGACGAGGCGTGGGAGCTGCTCAGCGCCGCCGCCGACGAGGAGTAAGCGCGTCGGTCAGGGTGGACGGGGTCAGGTCCAGGCGCGCGGGTCGGCGACCAGTTCGGTGACCCGCCCGGGCAGCGTGCCGCTGGCCACGTCGGCCACGGTGACCAGTTCCAGGATCTCCCGTTCGGTGGCCCGCAGGGCGATCCACACGTCCTGCAACGCGCGGGCGGCGCCGTGGTAGCCGAGCTGCTCCGGGCGCTGCCCGCGGACGTGCGCCAGCGGACCGTCGATCACCCGGATCACCTCGGCCAGCGAGATCTCCTCGGCCGGGCGGGCCAACCAGTAGCCGCCCTCGGGGCCGCGCTGGGCCTGCACGATGCCGCCCCGGCGCAGCTGCAACAGGATGCTCTCCAGGAACTTCGGCGGGATCTCCTGGGCGCGGGCGACCTGTTCGGCGGTGACCGGCCGGCCTCTCCCGACGCCGGCGCCGCCGGTCACCGAGGCGAGCTCGACGACCGCTCGGAGGGCGTAGTCGACCCGGGCGGAGAGGCGCATGCCGGCAAGGTTAGCTGCCGCTGCGCCCACCCGGACGATCACCCCTCGGCCGACCGTCGCGGCGCGGCCATCGCCTCGGGCGAGGGGTGCTCCGCAACGGCGCGGACGCGCCGGGGCAGGCGGACTCAGGCCCCGACGCGGCGCAACAGACCCTCCTGGACGGCGCTGGCGATCTGCCGGCCGTCGCGGGTGAACATCCGGCCGGTGGCCAGCCCCCGGGCGCCGGACGCCGACGGGCTCCAGCAGTCGTAGAGGAACCACTCGTCGGCCCGGAACGGCCGGTGGAACCAGAGCGCGTGATCGAGGCTGGCGCCCACCACCCCGCCGGGGCCCCACACCTCGCCGTGCACCGAGAGCACCGAGTCCAGCAGGGTGAGGTCGGAGGCGTAGGTCAACGCGCAGGCGTGCAGCAGCGGGTCGTCGGGCAGCTTGCCGTCGATGCGCATCCAGACCCGCTGGTGCGGGTCGGCGGGCCGGTCGCCGGGGCGTACCCAGCCGGGCTCGCCGACGTAGCGCACGTCGATCGGGCGCGGGATCTGCCCCCAGATGCCGAGCCGCTCCGGGTAGCGGGAGAGCCGGTCGGTCATGGTCGGGACCTCGTCCGGGCCGGGCACGTCCGCCGGCAGCGGGGCGTGGTGGTCCAGCCCCTCCTCGAGGCGCTGGAACGAGGCCGACATGAAGAAGATCGGCTTGTCGTGCTGGAGCGCGACGCAGCGGCGCACCGAGAAGGAGCGGCCGTCGCGGATGTTCTCCACCTCGTAGGCGATCGGCTCGACCGGGTCGCCGGCCCGCACGAAGTAGCCGTGCAGCGAGTGCACGAAACGCTCCGGGTCGACCGTCCGGCCGGCGGCGACCAGCGCCTGACCGGCGACCTGGCCGCCGTACACCCGCTGGGGGCCGACCGGCGGGCTGATCCCGCGGAAGGTCATCTCGCCGGTCGGGGTGAGGTCGAGGACCTCCAGCAGCTGGTCGACGGCGGCCTGGCCGACCGCGGCCTGGCCGGCGGTCACTGCAGCGCCCGCGCGGACGCGGCGTCGACCAGCGACCCCAGCTGGTGTACGCGCAGCGTGTTGGTCGAGCCCGGGGTGCCGGGCGGGCTGCCGGCGACGATCACCACGTAGTCGCCGGGGTTGGCCCGGTTGAGCCCGAGCAGCGCCTGGTCGACCTGGCGGAACATGTCGTCGGTGTGCTCGACGAACGGCATCAGGAAGGTCTCCACGCCCCAGGAGAGGGCCAGCTGGTTGCGCACCTCGGGCACCGGGGTGAAGGCCAGCAGCGGCAGGTCGCAGTGCAGCCGGGACAGCCGCCGCACGGTGTCGCCGGTCTGCGAGAAGGCGACCATCGCCTTGGCGCCGATCGCCCGGGCGATCGAGGAGGCGGCGACGGTGAGCGCCCCGCCGTGGGTACGCGGGTCGTGCTGCAGCCGGGGCACCCCGATCGAGCCGGACTCGGTGGTGGTGACGATCTTGGCCATGGTGCTGACGGTGAGCACCGGGTACTTGCCGACGCTGGTCTCGCCGGAGAGCATCACCGCGTCGGCCCCGTCGAGCACCGCGTTGGCCACGTCGGAGGCCTCCGCCCGGGTCGGCCGGGAGTTCTCGATCATGGAGTCGAGCATCTGGGTGGCGACGATGACCGGCTTGGCGTTCTCCCGGCACAGCTGCACGGCGCGCTTCTGCACCAGCGGGACCTGATCCAGCGGCAGCTCGACGCCGAGGTCGCCGCGGGCGACCATGACCCCGTCGAAGGCCAGCACGATCGCCTCGAGGTGGTCGACCGCCTCCGGCTTCTCGACCTTGGCCAGCACCGGCCGGTGCACCCCGGCCTCGGCCATGATCGCGTGGACCAGCTTGATGTCGTCGGCGGAGCGGACGAAGGAGAGGGCGACCAGGTCGACGCCGAGGCCGAGGGCGAAGCGCAGGTCCTCGGCGTCCTTCTCGGAGAGGGCCGGCACGCTGACCGCCACGTTGGGCAGCGACACACCCTTGTTGTTGGAGACCGGACCGCCCTCGGTGACCAGGCAGCGGATGTCGTTGCCGGTGACGTCGGTGACCTCCACGGCCACCCGGCCGTCGTCGATCAGCAGCCGGTCACCGGGCTTCACCTCCTGCGGCAACTTCCGGTAGGTGCAGGAGACCCGGTCCTTGGTGCCCATCACGTCGTCGCCGGTGATCACCACGGAGTCGCCGGTACGCCACTCGTGCGGGCCTTCGGCGAACCGGCCCAGCCGGATCTTGGGCCCCTGGAGGTCGGCCAGCACCGCGACCGGCCGACCGGCCGCGTCGGCCGCCTCGCGTACCAACCGGTACACCGCCTCGTGGTCGGCGTGGCTGCCGTGGCTGAAGTTGAGCCGGGCCACGTTCATGCCCGCCTCGACGAGCCCTCGGATCCGTTCCGGCGACGAGGTGGCAGGACCAAGAGTGCAGACGATCTTCGCGCGGCGTGTCACGCCCATCAGGCTAGTCTCTCCTCCGGGTCGCACTTCGGGCCGACCCCTCGCGGCACTGCGGAACAAATTGTCCAACGACGCGCGATCCGCGCGCAGCCGGCGGGCGGAACCCGCGCCGGGAACGTTGAGGTGGCGGGCATCGGCGACCGCGCGCCGGGAATCGTACGCCCCCACCGCGAGCGCGCCCCCGGGTGCTCCCGGCGGGTGCGACGGCCCCCCGGTCTGCGCTGGTGGATGTCGCGGAGTGCGGCTCGAGGGTGCGGCGGGGCCGGGTCGACGAACCCGGCGGCGGCCGGAACGGCCCTCGGCGGGGCGTCGCGCAGGCGGCGCGGCGGCCGGAACAGGCCCCGGCGGGGCATCGCGCAGGCGGGCCGCGGCCGGAACAGGCCCCGGCGGGGCGTCGCGCAGGCGGGGCGGCGGCCGGAACAGGCCCCGGCGGGGCGTCGCGCAGGCGGGGCGGCGGCCGGAACAGGCCCCGGCGGGGCGTCGCGCAGGCGGGGCGGCGGCCGGAGCAGGCCCCGGCGGGGCGTCGCGCGGGCGGGCGGCGGACGACGGACCTCGGGCTGGCGGTGGCGGAGGTCATGGCGGCTCCTCGACCGGGGCCGCGGCCGGCGCCCGGCGCGCCCGGGCGGTGGTCCAGGCGCCGCGACGGTAGCAGCGGGCACCGGCCCGGGCGCCGTCGCGATGACGACAGCCGTCGCTGGACCTCGGCTCAGCTCTGCGTCTTGGCCAGCGGAAACTCCAGCGAGCCGGCCGGGCAGAGGAAGGTCATCACGTCCACCCGGTAGAGCCCCGCCTGCACCGCCGGGTCGGCCTCCATCACGCTGCGCACGTCGTCGACCGAGCCGGTGCGGGACAGGCCGAACCCGATCGGCGGCTCCGGATTGCGGGCCGGGCCGTCCACCGAGCCGGCGACCAGCAGGATCCCCCGCCGTTGCAGCGCCTGCATGTGCTCGGCGTGCTCGGACTGCAACCGCTGGACCGTCTCCGCCGGCAGCGCCCGCCCGGCCGCGCCCGGATACAGCACGATGCACTCGTACGTGTCGAGCGCGAAGTCGACCTGCGGCACTGCGGCCATGACGCCCCCCTGCTCCGCCGGATCTCGGTAACTGCGCCCAGCGTCCCACGCGCGGTCGCGGCGCGCGGTCGCTCGCGCCAACTGCCGCCACCGCTGTCGCGCCGACGATCCGCCGCCCCCCGGCGCGACCCGGGCCGCCGGTTCCGCCGGCAGGTGACCCGGGCGCGCCGGACGACTACCGTGGACGGTCCGGTCAGGGATTCGGTCATCGGAGGTCGCGGATGGACGATCTGGCGCGGACGCAGCCGGCGCCGCTGCCGTACGCCGAGGTCACCGACGAGGCGTACGCGCGGGAGGCGGCCGCCACCTTCACGGTGCGCGAGTTCGACGCGGCGGTCGTGCTGAGCGGCGGCTGCCCGCGCTGCCAGGATCCGATCACCTTCACCCTGGTCGACGCGGTGTTCCGCCGGGACGCCCCGCCCGCCCCACCGCTCGCCCCGGACGGGCCGACGGCCAGCACGCCGGACCGGGCAACGGTCGGCACGCCGGACCGGCCGGGGGCCGGCGGCACGGCCGAGCCGGCAGCCGTGCCCGCACCCCGGGGGGCGACCGCGCCGTCCGGGCCGACCTACCGGACGATCTTCTGCACCTGCGAGGTCGCCCACCCGTACCGGGCGGAGGGGCAGGTCGGCTGCGGCGCGTACTGGACCCTGCGGCTGGACGTCGAGCCGTGATCCGGCTGCGCCCCGGGCCGCCCGCCACGGTGGCGGACCTGCGCCAGGCACAGGCGCTGGCCGGGCTGCTCCGCGCCGAGCTGGACCGGGTCCGGTCCGCCGCGCTGGCCTGGCGCAACGGCCTCGGCGCCCTGCTGCTCGCCCTGGTCGGCTTCAGCCTGATCCGGGGCCGCACCGACGTGGGCACGCTCGCCCCGAACTGGGCGGCGCTGGTCGGCGCTCTGCTGCTCGCCGCGCTGGTCACCGGCGCGGTGGGCGCGCTGGCGCTGCTGTGCGCCGCGCACGGGCGGCTGGCCGTCACGCCGGTGGCCGCGCTGCCGCCCCCGCCGACGGGCGACCACCAGGAGGCGGTGGCCGCGGTCCGCGCCCTGCGCACCGGGGTGGGCCTGGTGCTGCTCTGTGCCGCGCTGCTGGTCGCTGCGGTCGGCGTGACCTGGTACGGCCCGCCACGCACCGGCCCGTTCGTGCAGGTCGGCACCGGCGCCGGCGCGGTCTGCGGGACGGTCACCGCGACGGCCGCCGGGACGCTGACGATCCGCACCGCCACCGGCCCGGTCCAGGTGCCGCTGACCGACGCCACCACGGTCAAAGCGGTACCGGCCTGCTGACCCCTAAACCGGCGCCCCGGGCGGTGGGGGTCAGGGGCCGACGTGCGCGTAGGCGGCCCAGAGTTCGGGGGCCTCGCGCAGCGCGTGCCGGGTCTCGCGCACCGCGGCGTGCAGGGCGATGGCGGCGCGCTCGGGGTCGATCCGGCCCGGCCCGCCCGGCGCGGCCAGGCCGGCGTAGAGGCGGTCGCAGAGCCGGGCGGTGACCGCGTCCGAGATGGACCAGAGCGAGCCGATCACGTGCCGGAATCCGGCGAGCTGGAACGCGGTGCCGAGGCTGATCGTCTCGTCGGGCAGGACGGCTCCGCCGCGTACCGTCTCGCAGGCGGAGAGCACCGCCAGCCCGGCCGGCGCGGCCGCGCGGAGCTGCCACAGGTCGCGGACGTGCAGCGGGCCGTCGGCGAGCGCGAGCCGGCCGAGCGCCGGGGCAGCCAGGTCCTGGGCGCCGTGGCAGGACAGGTGGGCGACCGGGCGGCCGGCCAGCGCGGCCAGCACCGCCTGCCGGGTCGCCGCCGGCCCGGTCAACGGCTGCACCCGGGCCAGGTGCCGGGTCACGATCTCCTGTTCCCGGTCGACACCGGGCAGGTCGGCCAGGCCGGGGGTCTGCGGCAGGCCGACGAAGAGCGCCGCGTCCACCGTGACGGAGCCGGCGGCCCGGCCGTCGCCGGCGCGCAGCAGCTCCCGCAGCGAGGCCGTGTACGACGGGACGACCCGGTCCAGCGCCCCGTCGCCGGTGGCCGGGCTGGCGGCGTGCAGTGGCAGCAGGCTGAGCAGCCCGGTCGGGCACCACCAGAGGCGGGGCAGGTCGGTGCCGCCGGTGGCGGCCGGGTCGAGGTCGTCGAGCACCGGGCGGGCCACCACCCGCCACAGCCAGTCGAGGGTTCCGGTGATCGTCCGCCGGGCCGCCAGCCGGCGTCGCTGGTCGGCCAGCGCCTCCGCCGGCCCGCCACCGGCCGCGCCCGACCCGGCGGGCGCGGCGCCGGCGGGCGCGGTGACCGCACGGATGGCGGTGAGGAAGGCGACCACCCGGTCGACCAGGTCGGCCTGGGTCAGCTGCGGTAGCGGGACCACCCGGACACCGCTGCCGTCGACCACCAGCGCGTCGCAGCGCCGCCGCGCCACGTTGACCAGCACGACCGGCCCCCGGCCGGCGGCCCGGGTCAGGTCGGCGAAGGCGGGTGGGCGGAGGAAGTCCGCGAACCCGGGCAGCCGGCGGATGTCGGCCAGCAGCTCGCGTCGCCGGACGGCCAACTCGTGCCGCCGCTCCGGGTTGCCGGCCGGCGGTTCCATGCCGACGCCGATGGCCGACCCGGCGACCGCCATGCCGACGTCGAGGGCCGACCCGGCGACCGCCGCGCCGGTGGCCAGCGCGGCACGCGCGCCCGCCGGGCTCGGGGTGAGGCCGTCCAGCTCGGCCTGCACCTCGGCGAACCGGTCGGCCAGCTCCGGTGCCCGCTTCCGGAGCGCGTCGAGGCTGGCCCGGGCGTCGCGGACCCGGGTGAGCAGCACGCCCCGGCCGTACTCCAGCAGCTCCACCGCCCGGTCCGGCCGCCCGACGGCGAGGGCGCACGCCGCGGCCGCCCCGGCGAGGCCGGGGAACTGGGCCAGTAGTCGCGCCTGGTCGTCCGGGTCCATGCCGTGCCAGGCGACCAGGTCGATCAGCTCGATCGCCGAGGCGTACCCGGCCAGGGCGGCGGGCAGGTCGCCGAGGTGTTCGGCGAGGGCGGCGTACCGCCGGGCGGCGGTGGCCCGCAGCAGCGAGGGCGCGGCCTCGACGGCGGCCGCCTCGCGCAGCGCTGCCAGCGCCTCGGCGCGCAGCGCGTCGGGTGAGGTGCCGGCCCACTCCCGGACGTCCGACGCGGCCGGCTCGGTGGCCGGGTCAGGCTCGGCCGGCTGCGCATCGTCGTCCAGGACCGGGACGCCGCCGCCCGCCCGGGCGGCCGCCTCGTCCAGCGCGACGGCCAGGTTGATCAGGTACGTCGCCCGGTCGGCGTGCCCGGCCGGGAGGCCGGCCGGCGCCTCCCGGAACGCCCGGACCGCCGCCGCGAGATCGGCGGAGCGGCCGGCCAGCCGGGACCGCCACAGCAGGGCGCCGCCGAGGCTGGTCAGCAGCCGGTGCCGGTCCGGGCCGCTGCCCTCGGTGACGTCGCGGGCCGCCGCCAACGCGTCGACCGCCTCGTCGAGCGCCGCCGGGTCACCGGTGACCTGGTGGCGCAGCAGGTTCGCCAGGGCCAGCGTGCCGAGCGCCTTGCCGACCTCGTGCGCCTCCGCGCCCTGTCGCGCCAGGTCCGTCGCCTCGCGCAGCGCCGCCACCGCCGTCTCCACGTCCGGCCCGACGGCGTCGGCCACGCCCTCCGGCCTGGCGAGGGTCGCCTCGACCCGGCGGTTGAGCGCCGAGCCGTAGTTGGTCAGGACGAGTAGGCGGTCCGGGTGCTCGGCCGGGGTCGAGGCGAGCGCCCGGCGCAGCACCTCGACCGCCTCGGTCAGGGTGGCCAGGTCCTGGGTGCGGGCGAACAGCGCCTGCAGCACCAGGCCGAGGTTGGACAGGTAGGCCGGCAGCTTCGGCGAGTCGGGCCGGGCCGTGGCCACCGCCTCCCGCAGCACGGCGGCGGCCGGTTCCAGCCGGTCGGCCGCACCGGTCCGGTCGGCGATCTCCCGCCACAGCTCGCCGAGGTTGTTCAGCACGTCCGGCCGCTCGGGATGCCCGGCCGGGAGCAGCCGTACCGCCTCGCGCAGGCCGTTCTCGGCGGCGCGCAGCGTATCGAGCCCGTCCAGCGCGGCGTGCCAGCGGCCCAGCGCGTACGCGAGGTCGGATAGGCGAACCGCCCGCTCGGTGTCGTCCGGGGCGCCGGCGACGCCGAGCCGCAGCAGGTGGATCGCGCTCCGCAGGTCGGCATCGCGCCGGTCCCGGGCGTACCGCTGTTCGAGCAGCTTGCCCGCAATGTGCCGCAGCCCGTCCGGGTCCGGCGCGTCGGCCACGGCGGCCAGATGCGCGTCGATCGCCGCGTCCAGGTCGGCCGGATCGCCGTCGGTCCCGTATCGGGCGCCGAGCAGCGCGGCCAGGCCGACCCGGGCCACGCCGGCCAGCGCCCGGTCGAGCCCGCCGGCAGCCAGCGCGGTGCGGTACGCCCCGATCGCGGCGTCCCGGTCGGCGGCCGCCTGGGCGCGCGTGAACCGGTCGGCCAGGGCGCTGCCGAGCAGCACGGTCACCCGCGGATCGGCCATGCCCCCGGCGGCCGCGGTGAGGGCGTCGACCGCCCGGTCCAGGTCGGCCGAATCGTGGCGCAACCGCCAGCGGTCGCGCAGCCGCTGGCCGAGGTTGCCCTGGGCCATGGCCCGGATCCGGGGGTCGACCCCGGCGGCCCGCGCCGCGTCGCCGAGCAGGGTGATCGACTCGTCCAGCGCGGCCCGGTCACCGTCGAGTTCGTAGCGGTCGCCGAGAACGTTGCCGAGGTGGAACAGCCGCACCGGGCGTTCCCGGTCGCCTGCCGGAGTGGATTCCAGGCTCTCCCGGTGCGCCTCGACCGCCCGCCGCAGGTGCTCCGGCGACCGGCCCCGGTGCAGGAACAGATCCCGGTGCGCCTTGCCGAGGGCGGAGAGGTAGTGCAGCCGGGCGGGGTCACCGGCCGGCGTGCCGGCGACGGCCCGGCGCAGCAGGTCGACGGCCCGGTCGGCGGTCGAGTAGTCGCCGCTGCGCTCGGCGCCGCCCATCAGCTGCGCCGCCTCCAGGAACAGCGCCATCGCCTCCTCGCCGGACGAGCCCGGCTCACCTGACGAGCCCGCCCGCCCGGCCGAGCCCGGCCCGCCGGATCCGGAGGGGGCGGTCGGGGCGGTGCGGGCGCCCGCCTCGGACGGCGCGGATCGCTGCCCCGGCACGCCCCCGCGAGCGGCGGCGGACCGGGGGCCGTGCACCCGCAGCATCTCCAGCAGCGAGGGCGGCACGCGCTCGGGCGCGGCGGCCAGCAGCAGCTCGGTGAGCAGGACCGCGTAGTCCCGTTCGGCCTGGCCTTGGCCGGCCGGCAACACCTGATACCGGTACCAGTGCAGGCAGGCGAGGAGGAATACGGCCTCGGCGGCGCGTTCGTCGAGGCGGCCCTGGCGCGACCCCCGGGACACCAGCTCGGCGACGTCCTCCGCCTCGCGGAGCGCCCGCGGATCGAGCACGTGCCGAGGGTCCATCGTGGAACCGAACGCGTCCAGCCGCCGGCGCAGCCGGGCCAGCGGGTCAGTGTCCCGTCGCCACATCGGGCCTCCCCCCGGTCGGCTCGCGCCGTGCTCCCTCAGGGGTAGCAGGACGGTACGACGGCGCGCGAGCACAAAGCCGACATCACGCCTCGCCCGGACACCCCCGGGGTCAGGCCGGGGCGTCCGGCAGGTCGCCCGGTTCGCGGACCGCGCGCAGTGCCTCGGTCGCCTGGGTCAGCAGGCGGGCCGCGTCGGTACGCCCGTTGACCTGCAGCTCCACCTCGGTCTCCCCGGACTGGATGCGGATGCTCGCCTCGGTGCGCTGCTGGTCGACCCAGGACTGCAACAGGTTGAACAGCCCCGGCAGCAGCCCCTGCGCCAGCACCGCGATGATGACCGCGTCGCTGAATCCGGGACGGCCGCCACCGCCTCCGCCGGCCGAGCGGACCGCCGGCCGGTACTCCGGCCGCCGGTGGATCCAGTCCAGCAGGGCGACCTGGGGCGGCTGCCGGTGCCGGGGAATGATGGTCAGCCGCACCGGCTGCCGCGTCGCGCTGTCCACGTCGGTCACGTCGGTCTCCCCGATCAGTCGCGGGTCTGGAAGGTGAGGCTGTCGCCGCTGGCGGTGAGGACGCCGCTGACGACCAGCTCCTGCTCGTCGGTGAAGGGTGTGGTCCCGCCGAAGTAGCCGGTGGAGGTGCCGGTGGCGCGGATCCGGCCCCGCCCCTCGTACGGGGTGTCGACCCGGGCCGTGTCCGGGCCGGTCAACTCCACGCTGACACGCGGGTATTCGAGCACCTCCCAGGTGATCTTCCGGATCCCGCTGCCGTAGTAGCGGAACGGGCAGCCCTCCGGTGCGGCGACTGCCTTCTTCGCGCAGTCGTCCAGGTACGCCCGGACGCGTTCCTCGGCGGCGGTGGTCGCCTCGGTCCTGATCACCGGAGTCAGGCCGAGCGCGGCGCCCTGCGGCTGCCCCGGGCCGACCTGCACCGGCTCCGGTGGCACCTCGCTGAGGGCGCTGCCCGGACCGGTCGCCGTGTAGCCACCCGGCAGCAGCGACAGGACGCCGCCACCCTCGCCGGTGGCCGGGACCGGCACCCCGTTGAGCGCCAGGCCGGTGCGACCGGGTGGCACGTCGAGCGAGGTCAGGCCGTCCAGCACCCGCCAGCCGTGGAACAGCCCGGCGGTGGCCGACGCGTCCCGCCGCAGCGCGAGCGTGCCCGTACGCCGCGCGTCGCCGAGCCGGTAGGAGACGGTGGCGGTGGCCCGGTCGTCGTCCCGTTCGAGCCCGGTGATCTCGACGTCCGTCGGCGGCTGGTAGCCCTGGGCGCGGAGCACGTCGGCGAGCAGTTTCCGGTCGCCCACGGTCGCCCGCTCCTCCGGCGTCAGCCAGTCGAGCGCCGCGTCGACGTCCCGGTCGGTCAGCGCGGAGAAGTATCCGTCCACGGCCGCCTGCGGCCGGAAGAAGGCCCACTGCACGACGCCCAGCCCGGCGACGCCCACGCACAGGGCCAGCGCCGCGGCGCCGGCGACCAGCCAGCCTCGCGGGGTGCCGATCGGCCCCGATTTCCCGAAGAGCAGCTCCGGGGTGACCGCGTCGCCGACGGTCGACGGCGCGGCCGCCCGGTCGAGGCGGTCCAGCCGTAGCTCGTGCGGCGGGTGGGTGGCGCAGACCGCCTCGTCCCAGCCGCTGCGCCCGGTCTCGAACGACCGGCGCCGTTCCAGGATGGCGCGCAACCCGTCCACGTGGCCGGTGAGCACCGCGCCCAGGTCCGCCCGGTACTCGGCCGCCCGGACGTCCCGGGCGTGCAGGGGCAGCACCACGTACTTCATGGTCAGCAGGACCGGCCAGAAGAACAGGAACACCACGAGGTTGGTGGCCGGATGCGGGAAGGTCCGCATCAGCCACGCCGGGACGGCGTGCAGCAGGGTCAGCGGCAGCGCGACGCCCCGGACGAAGGCGCTGGTGACCTCGTCGCCGGCCCGCCAGTGCACCAGTTCGTGGCTGAGCAGCGCGGCGATCTCCTCCTCCGGCTCGGTCAGCACGCTGGTGGTCACCACGATGTGCCGGGCGTACGTCCGGGCGTTGGGCAGGACGGGGTCGTCCTCCATCAGCAGCCGCGGCAGGGTGGGCAGGCCGAGCCGGTGCGCGCACCGCTCCAGCACGGGGCGCAGCCGGGCCTCCTCCCGCCGGCTCGGCTCGCGGGCCCCGGACACCACCAGCAGCCGGGGCTCCAGCAGCACCCGGTAGAGCGTGTAGAGCAGGCCGATCAGGGCGGCGGCGGCCACCATGCCGAGCAGTCCGGTCAGCAGCGCGAGCGGCTCGTCGCTCGCACCGCGCCAGGGCAGCAGCAGTACGCCGAGGAATCCGCTCAGGAAACCGACGGCGAAGCCGACGAAGCCGCCGAGCACCCCGCCCGAGCGGCTGAGGAAGGCCTCGAGCAGCGTGCCGACCAGCGGGGTGTCCCGCACCTCGGCGGGGAGCTGGTCGGCGATGCCGAGGGCACCGGCGAAGAGGCCCAGGACGGCGAGGGCGATGCCGCTCCAGACCGCGGAGAGCAGTGCCAGCGGCAGGTAGAACCAGGTGGCGACGAACGCTCCCAACACGCCCCGCCAGTCGCGCAGGATGCCGACGCGCAGCCAGACCAGGGCGCTCGGGTAGCCGGGCGGACGGTGGGCGATGTGCCGGTCGGGCGGGTCCTGCTCGGTAGCGGGCTCGACGGCGCGTACCACCGGCGAATCGGTCATGGTCGCGGCTCCTCGACGGGTACCGGTCACGCACCGGGTGTCGGGTGTGGACAGCGAGGCAGGTTATCGAGCGAGGCCGATTTTTGTCAGCCCCGTCCGGTGTCGGCCATCCGACCGCGACAGGGGTGGCGCCGCGGGCGGCGGAGGCGCCGCGCCCGCACCGGATCGGTGCGGGCGCGGACACCTCGCGGGCGGCCGGGCCGTCAGAGCGCGTAGCAGTTGGGTCGCACCGGGGCGTCGGTCAACGCGCCCCGGATCACCGTGTACGTGGTGCCGTCGAGCACCAGCCCGAGGTGCCCGACCACCCGCAGCGGGCAGGACGACTGGATCAGCACGTTGGTCGACCCGTCGTGCAGCAGAGCGTTGTCCACCGGCCGGACCAGTTCGTCCTGGATCGTGCGGACGGTGGTGTACCGGACCGCGCCGGGGGTGTCGTCGCCGGCGTTGAGGTCGGCGAGGAAGGCCGAGCCGATCGACATCTGCTGGCAGGCGACGACGCCCGCGCAGCTGCCGAGGCCGAGGAACTTCAGGATGTTGGCCACGTAGGTGCCGTACTGGGGTGAGCCGAGGCTGACGTAGCGGCCGACGACGCCGGTGCCGCCGAGCCGCTTGAGGTAGTAGCGGGAGACGAGCCCGCCCTCGGAGTGGCCGACCAGGTCCACCCGGGCCGCGCCGGTGGCCGCGCGGACCTGGTCCACGTAGCCGGCGAAGGCGCGGGCGGAGGCGGGGATGTCGCCGAGGCCGAGGCCGGGCAGTTGGTAGATGAAGACCCGGTACCCGTCGGCGCGCAGGCGGGCGGCGAGCGGTTCGTAGGCGATGGCGACGCCGCTGAGCCCGCCGACGACGATGACCGGGGTGGTGGCGGCGCTGGTGGTGGCGGGTGCCGCGTCCGCCCGGGCCGGGGCGGCGACGGCGGCGGTGGCCGGGACGAGCAGGGTGGCGGCGGTGGCGAGGACGGCGGCGGTGACGATCTTTCGGAGCAGCATGGCTGCACCTCCGGCGGGAGGCACCCGGCGAACCGGGGAGACGGGTGAGGTGTCCGATCGACCGTGCGACGATGATGCGCGTCACAATCCAGAAACGTCAATGCAAAGTTACGCGCTGGTAACCCGTTGTTCCGCGAAGCATGCAAACCGGCATTTCGCCTCGGGTGTCTCCACAAGGGATCGACGCTTTCCCCTGCCGCACAAAGGATTGCCAGCCACACCCGCGGCTGCTCCACTGGCACCTGCGGGCGGGCGACCGCGTCCACCGCGTCCACCGGGCCGGCGCGACCCTGGATCCGGCCGGCGCGGCTGGAAGGGGGCCGTCGTGCGACGGCCCGGCGGCCCGGCGGCCCGGCGGCTCGGCGGCCCGGCGGCCCGGCGGCTCGACGGCGAGGGGCCGCCGCTGGTCGACCCCTGAGCGGCCAGCCGGCCAGGGTCAGCCGACGGGCCGCTGCCGGAGGCCGTCGAGGGCGATGCCGAGCACCCGGTCGCGCTGCTCCGGCGCGGTGAACTGGGCCATGGTCAGACCGCTGATCAGCCGCAGCACGTCGTCGAAGGTGACGTCCGGCCGCACCGCGCCGGCGTCCTGCGCCCGGCGCAGCATGGGCTCGCCGGCCGCGTAGATCTCGGTGCGGCAGGTACGGAAGACCTCGGAGTCGTGCACCAGTTCCTCGGCGAGCGCCCGCTTGGTGGCCACGTAGCCGACGAACCGGTGCAGCCAGGCGACCAGCGCGTCCCACGGCGGCAGGCCGGCCAGGTCGGCCGCGGAGCGGGACAGCGCCTGGACCTCATCGACGTAGACCGCCTCGAAGAGATCGCGCCGGGCCGGAAAGTGCCGGTAGAGGGTGCCGATGCCGACCTTGGCCCGCCGGGCGACCTCCTCCAGCGAGGCGCCGGCCCCGGCCTCGGCGAACGACTCCCGGGCGGCGGCGACCAGGGCGTCGTAGTTGCGCCGGGCGTCGGCCCGCTTGGGGCGCCGCGCGAAGACCGCCGGCAGCTGTTCACCGCTGGTCATGGCGTACGTCACCCCTCGTCGGTTGCATGCGGAGGGACCCCTCCGCTAGCTTAGTGGAGGCACCCCTCCGGAACTGACCGGAGCCGTGCCTCCGGATAGCGTACTCCGGCTCCGGCCCGATCCCGCGCGCGATCGACGGCCCACAGACCACCCGCCGGGCGGCCACCGTCGCCGGCTTCCGTACCTCGACTCCTGGAGTCCCACCGTGGCAGTGACACTCCGACGCGGCTCGCGTCGGCTGACCTTCCTCGTCCTCGCCGCCGGCACCGGGTTCTTCGCGATGCTCCAGTCGCTGATCACCCCGGTGCTGCCCACCATCCAGCACGACCTGCACACCTCGCAGAACACCGTCACCTGGGTGCTGACCGCGTACCTGCTCTCGGCATCGATCTTCACCCCGATCCTCGGCCGGGTCGGCGACATGGTCGGCAAGGGCCGGATGCTCGTCGTCTCGCTGGCCGCGCTCGCCGTCGGCTGCCTGCTCGCGGCGGTCGCGCCCAGCATCGGGGTGCTGATCGCCGCCCGCGTCGTCCAGGGCATCGGCGGCGCGGTCTTCCCGCTCTCCTTCGGCATCATCCGCGACGAGTTCCCCGCCGCGCGGGTCTCCTCGGCCGTCGGCGTCATCTCCGCGATCATCGCCGCCGGCAGCGGCGTGGGCGTGGTGCTGGCCGGGCCGATCGTCGCCGCGCTCGACTACCGCTGGCTGTTCTGGATCCCGATGGTGGTGGTCGGACTGACCGCGCTGGCCGCGCACCGCTTCGTGCCCGAGTCGCCGGTACGCACCCCGGGCCGGATCAGCTGGCTCGCCGCGGTGCTGCTCTCCGCCGGCCTGGTGGCGCTGCTGCTGCCGATCAGCAAGGCCACCACCTGGGGCTGGACCTCCGGCCCGGTGCTCGGGCTGCTGGCGCTCGCCGCCGTGCTGCTGGCCGGCTGGCTGGTGGCCGAGGTCCGCTCCCGGAACCCGCTGATCGACATGCGGATGATGCGGCTGCCGTCGGTCTGGACGACCAACCTGGCCGCCCTGCTCTACGGCGGGTCGATGATGGCTCTCTTCGCCTTCCTGCCGCAGTTCGCCCAGACCCCCACCGTCGCCGGGTACGGCTTCGGCGCCAGCGTCACCGAGGCCGGCCTGCTGATGCTGCCGATGCTGGTCACCATGTTCCTGGCCGGCGTGGTCAGCGGCCGGCTGGAGGCCCGGTTCAGCGCCAAGGCCCAGCTGGTCGGCGGCGCCGCGATCAACGCCGTGGCGCTCGCCCTGCTGACCGTCGCGCACGACGCCCGCTGGCAGGTCGCCCTCACCGCCGGCCTCTTCGGGGTCGGGGTCGGGCTGGCGTTCGCCTCGATGGCCAACCTGGTGGTGCAGAACGTCCCGGCCCGGCAGACCGGCGTGGCGTCCGGGATGAACGCCAACATCCGTACCATCGGCGGCGCGATCGGCGCGGCCGTGGTGAGTGGCATCATCACCGCCCACCCGCAGACCAACGGCCTGCCCCGGGAGGCCGGCTTCACCCTCGGCTTCGGTGTCCTCACCGCCCTGGCGCTGGCCGCCATGGCCGCGGCGCTGGCCGTACCGTCCGGCCGCCGGCGTCGGGTGACCGAGGAGCCGGCGGCCCTGGGCGTGCCGGCCGGCGCGGACGAGCTGGTGCCGGTTCCCGCGTCGCAGTGACGACGCCCCCGGGCCACGGTTGCCTCCGTGGCCCGAGGGCGGTCCCCGGCAGCCGCACACCGCGCAGGGCCGGGTCCGACCCATATGATCATCAGCGTGACCCGCGCTCTCGTGCTGATCGACCTGATGCCCCGGATCATCGCCCTGGACCTGGCTCCGCACACCGGCGCCGAGGTCCTCGACCGGTGCCGACGGCTCGCCGCCGCGTTCCGGGCGGCGGGCGAACCGGTGGTGCAGGTCCGGGTCGAGCGGCCGGGTGTCGCCGAGCAGCCGCCCGGCAGCGACTTCGCCGAGGACCTGGTCGCGCCCGGCGACATCCTGGTGGTCAAGCGCACCGTCGGCGCCTTCCACGGCACCGACCTGGACGAGCACCTGCGCCGGCGCGGGGTCGACATCGTCGTGCTCGCCGGCCTGGTGACCACGATGGGCGTCGAGTCGACCGCCCGCGCGGCCAGCGACCACGGCTACGAGCTGGAGTTCGTCGCCGACGCCATGTCCGGCTTCGCCGCCGACGAGCACGAGTTCGCGATCAGCCGGATCTTCCCCCGGTTCGGCACCGTCCGGGGCACGGCCGACTACCGCTGAACCGGCTACCCTGGCCCGATGGCCGACACCATTGAGGACAGTCCGGTCGGTTGGGTCGCCAGCCACGTGCGGCGCTACCTGGCGACCGACGGCGCGGACGGCGGGAAGTACCACGGCTACGACAGCCTGCTGCTCACCACCCGGGGTCGCCGGTCGGGCAAGCTGCGCCGCACCGCCCTGATCTACGGGCGCGACGGCGACCGCTACCTGCTGGTCGCCTCCAACGGCGGGGCGGCGCGGCACCCGAACTGGTACCTGAACCTGTGCGTCGATCCCGAGGTGTGGGTGCAGGTCGGCGCGGAGAAGTTCGCGGCCCGGGCGCGCACCGCAACCGGCGAGGAGCGATCGCGGCTGTGGCAGGTGATGACCGGGGTCTTCCCGACGTACGCCCGCTACCAGCAGCAGACCGACCGCGAGATCCCCGTGGTGGTCGTCGAACCGACCTGACCGGCGTCGCTCCTCGTGCCCGATCAGGCCGGAAGGGCGATCACCGGCAGGTCGCCACCGTCGCCATACGCCTTGGCTTCACCCGTGAGTACGCACGCATCGTGCTCAAGGACGGCCATGACCGCCGCGGCCAGGTCGACCCGGCCGGTGACACTGCGCCAGTACGCCAGCTCCTGCCAGTCCTCGCCCCAAGTCGGGAGCACCGCGCAGGCCGAGCGGTCCAGCAGCCGGTACAGCACCGCTCGATCGGCGCCATCGTCGACCGACGCCAGCGTCTCGGCGACGACAACGGCCGGTACGCCGAACCGCACCCCGTCCTGCGCGACCTCGTGGATGGGCTCGGCGACGTCCATCGAGCCGGCGACATAGGCCAGCAGCGCCGACCGGTCCAGCACCAGCCGCACCGGTGGCAGGTCCGGCCCGGTCACGCGGCCGGGGCCTGCTGGCCGGGGCCGTCGAGCATCTCCTGCGCCGCTCGACGGGACCGGTCCCGCAACGCCGCCCGCCGGCCGGGCGACCACTCCTGCTCCACCTGCGCGCGTCGTGCCCGGGCGCGAGCCCGTCCCTCCGCTGAGACGGTCATACCGCGACGGGCCAGCTCCGCATCGAGATCCTCGGCCCGCATCCGGGCCCGGACGGCCTCGACCACGTACGCGCTGGCATTCGGCTCGCGCTCCAGGCGCTCCGCGACGTCCTGCGGCAGCGAGAACGACTTCTTGCTCACCGGTCCGGTCATACCAGGGATCCTATCGAATCGCACCGAGGGTTGGGGATTGTGGCGCGCCCGTTCGAGGACCGCCGACGCGGGACTTACGGCGGGCAGCGTCAGTGGTCTGCGACGAAGACGCCGAGGCCGTGGACGCCCTGCACCCACCCCTGTGTCTGCAGGACGAGGATCGCCTGACGGACCACCGTCGTGGAGACGCCGTGCTGGGCGCGGAGTTGTGCGGTGGACGGCAACGTCGCCGTCGCCGACGCCGACGCCGACGCCGACGACATCCTCTTCTGCCATCCGCCCCGGGTGGTGACCCGGCGGCTCTGCGGCTGCGGCGAGGACTACCCGTGTTTCGACGTACGTTTCGCCCGGCTGGTCAAGGCCGCCCGGGTCAGGACCGCCCGCTGACCGTCGTCCGGGCCGGTCAGCGCCGGTCTCCCCCACCGCCGCAGCACCAACCACCCGACGACCGGCGCCCCGGCGACCAGCCACCCGGCATCGCGCAGCGCCGCGCCGGCGATCAGCACCACGGCGATGAGCACCAGGGCCACGATGCCGGCGGCGGCCAGGTGCACGACGGCCGCCCGGGCGGCCGGTGACCAGGCCGGCAGCAGCGCGGGCCGCCGGGCCAGCAGCTCGGCCCGCTGGCCGTACCGGTCGGCCTCGTCGGCACAGCGGCGAGCCAACTCCAGCTCGACCGCCGGGTCGACCTCCGCCGGGGCCTCCCCCACCTGGGCGTACGCCCCGACGCCCGGCCGCCCCGGCGCGGCGGTCGCGCCGGTCGGCGGCGGAATGGCGGGCGGCTGGCCGATCGCCCGGCCGAGCTGGTCGAGGCGCTCGCCCTGGGCGGTGAGCCGGCGTTCCAGGTGATCGGCGGCGGCGGCCAGGTTGCGGCGGCGGCCCGCGACACCCGCCCGCCCGGCCGGCGGCCGCAGCTCGGCCAGTTGCCGAGCCAGCGCCGCGTACTCGGCGAAGGACATCCGCTCAGCCCTCCCGGTCCAGCTCGCGCCCGGTGAACGGCACGATCAGCCGGGTGCGCTGGTCGTGCCGGTCGACCAGCAGCGCCCGGCCGGGCCGGGGCGACCACAGGTCGGGCAGGCCGAGACACGTCCCCAGCTCGTCGCCGGGCACGTCCAACGCGACCAGGCAGGCGAGGTCCTCCGGCTCCCGGGTGTCGCCGAGGTCGCGAGCGAGCGGGCCGATCCCGCGCCACCAGCCGAGCAGATGCGCGCCGTGGCCGGGCCCGTGGCGCAGCAGCGCGCGCAGGTCGTCGTGGCCGGTCCGGCCGGTCTCCGGGTCGGCCGTCGCCAGCACCTGGTGCGCGGCGTCCGCCCCGAAGACCACGAGGTAGGTCCGGCCGGCGGGGGCCGAGGCGGCAAAACCCCCCGCCGGCCCGCATCCGGGTCCTGCGGGCGGGCTTGAGGTGGCCCCGGGGAAGAGGGCCGCGATGTGGGCGCGCAGGCCGACGGCATCGAGCCGGACGACCGGGTGGCCGGCGGCGGCCAGCGTCGCGGCGGTGTCCTCGGCGGCGGAGTCGGTCGCGCCGGTCAGCGGGGCGAGCAGGAACCGGGCGTCGCCCGGGGCATGCTGTCGGGCGAGGCTCAGGGTGGCCGCCCGCAGCACCGCCGCGCCGGTGGCCGAGGCGCCGACCACGGCCAGGTGCCGGCCGGGGGCGGCGTCCATGATGAACAGCGCGGAGGTGCCGTCCACGTCGACGGTCCGGCCGACCAGGGCCAGCGGACGCCGACCACCGGGCCGCAACCCGGCGAACGTGGCGTCCTCCTCGACGCGCACTGTTGCGTCCCCGGCGAAGAACGACGGCGGGCGCGAGCCGGCCGGGCGGGCCTGCCACAGCTCGCGGCGCAGCCGGACCAGCTCGCCGGCGGCGGCCTGCGCGTCGGGCAACCGCACGGGGCCGGTCGCGGGCCGGCCGGCGACGGCGCGCGTGGCACCGGGTGGTGCGCTGAGCAGGGCCGAGCCGGCCGGCGGATCGTCGACAGCGTCGCGCGGCAGCGCTACGCGCAGCGCGAACCGCCCGAGGGCCGCCACGACCCGGCCGGGAAGCGCCCCGGGCGGGTTCGGGCCGGCCAGCACCAGGTGCATCCCGACCGGGCCGCCGGCGCGGACCAGTTCGACCAGCAGGTCGGTCGCCTCGCGAGCCAGCGTGTCGTCCCCGGCGAGCAGCGCCTCGAATCCGTCGACCACCGCCACGATCCGGGGCTGGTCCGCCGCTGCGGCGACGCCGTGCCGCTTCCGAGCCGCGACCCGGCGACGCAGTTCGCGGCGCAGGTCACGCAACACGGCGACGCCGTACTCACGGTCGGGCCCGATGCCGACCGTGCGGGCGTGCGGCAGCCAGGACGGATCGCCCGCGGTGGGTACCAGGTCGGCGAAGCCCGCCCGGCCGGTGACGTCGAGCAGGTGGAGCTGGAGTTCGGCCGGGGCGTAGCGGGCAACCAGCCCGTGCACCACGGTGAGCAGGAAGGACGCCCGGCCGGCGGACCCGTCGACCAGCCAGTGCGGGGTGGCCCGGTCGAGGGCGGCGGCGACGGGTTCCGGGCCGGCCCGGCCGATCACGGTACGCAGGCCGCCGGCCGCCGAGCCGGTCCAGCGGCGCTCCGGCAGCAGCGCGGCCACCTCCACCCCGTTCCCGGGTGCGCTCAGGCGCTCGGCAAGGGCGGCCACCCTTACCCCGTTCCCGGGTGCGCTCAGGCGCTTGGCGAGGGCGGCCACCTCGGCGGCCGGCGGGTCGCCGTCGAGCAGCACCGGAGCGGCCAGGCCGCTGCCGTCGGCGCTGAACGGCACGCCCGGCGGGTCGCCGACGTGGGCGTACCGCTCGGCCAGCCGGACCTGGGTGGCGGAGCCCGGCGGCGGCTCGGTCGCCGGCCAGCCGGCGGCCAGGACGCAGACCGCGGCGGCCGGGCCGCGCTCGGTGAGCGCGGCGAGCCGGGCCGCTGCGGTGCCGCCGACCGACGCGGCGACGACGACCAGCAGCTCCCGGCCCGGGTCGACGGCGCCGGCGTGCCGTTGCACGGTGTCGAGCAGCGCGTCGACCTCGGCCGCGCCGGTCGCCGACGGCATCAACACGCCGAGGTCGACCAGCGGTCGCAGCGGACCGGCGAAACCGGTCCACGCCGGGTCGGCCCCGGCGGCATCGTGGCCGTCGGGGCCGGGTCCGGCGTGGTCGCGGCCGTCGGGGCCGGGTCCGGGGCGGTCGCGGCCGTCGGGGCCGGGTTCGGGGCGGTCGCGGCCGGCGCGGCCGGGTTCGGGGCGGTCGCGGCCGGCGGGGTCGAGGACGGCGACCCGGACGCCGCCGGGCGGGGCGGCGGCGAGCAGCCGCAGCAGCACGGCACGCAGCAACCCGGCGACCCGGGGATCGCCGGCGTCCGTGTCGAGCACGAGGTGGTGGCCGGCGCCGAGCGGCACCAGGGCCGGGAAGTCACCGTCGGGGGTGGCCGCCGATCCGATCCGGACGCAGGGCGGGGTGCCGGGCAGCGGGGTCGGGGTGGCCAGCGCGTCGCCGAGGCGGGCCAGCCGGGCGACCAGGTCGGCGGGAGCGATCGGCTGGTCCGCCGGGTCCAGCGCCCGGCGGGCGGCGTCGAGATGCCCCCGGGCGGTCCGGTGGGCGGCGACCGCCTGCCCGTACGCCGATGCGAGCCCGCCCACCCACCGCTCCCGTCGCCGCCCCGCCAGGTCCCTGCGAAGACCTAACTGACCTGGGGCGGCACGGTTGCGCACGGGGTTGGGGCCGGCTCGTCGGCGGTGCCGCACCGGTAGACCTCCACCGGCTCGGCGGTCACCTCGGGCACCCGCTCGACCCGCATCAGCGAGAGCCGCTTCTCCACCGGCTCGCCCGAGTCCGGGGTGTAGCGGATCAGCCCGGCCACGCCGCGGTGGCCCGCACCGGCGTTCTGCCGCAGCACCTCGGCGTGCACGCCGATCGGGTTGATCGACTCCGGGTCCCAGCGCTGCCGATGGTCGGCGTGGTGCAGGCGCGCGGCGAGGCTCTCCACCGCCCGGATCATCATCATCGCCGCGTCGTAGGCCAGGCTCACCCGCTCACCGACCTGCTCCGGGCGCTCCGGCCGGCACCGCGGCGGGTCGAGCAGGTCGTCGGCCTGGATCCAGGTCAGGAAGCTGGCCCGGGCCTCGTCGCGCCGGTCCTGAGCGGCGCGCAGCGCGGCGCAGGTGCCGAGCGCGGCCTTGGAGACGTAGGTGACCGGCAGGTTGCCCGGTGCGGCGGCGCGCAGGCCGGGGTTGGCCATGTAGCGGTTGACCGAGTCGTCACCGACCAGGTGCCGGGGCGGGTTGTCCCCGCACTCGCGCAGCGCCCGCAGGAAGCCGTCGAACTCCGACCAGCGGCCGGCGTAGAAGAGCAGGCCCTGGTAACCGCACTCGGCGGTGAGCCGGCGCCCGGTACGCCACTCGTCGAGCCGGGTGATCCGGGTGCCGAAGCGCTGCCGGAGCCCCTCGATCAACGTCTGGACGTAGAGGTCCTCCGCCAGCGAGCTGCCCTCCCCGGTGGTCCAGTAGACGTGCGCCTCGTCCACCTTGAGCACCTGGCGGGCGTACGCCTCGACCATCCGCGCCTGGTCGTCGTTGGGCGCGGAGATCTGCAGGTAGAGCCGGGAGTTGGCGTCAATCCGGTCGGCGGACAGCGTCGGGGCGAGCACGGGCAGCCCGATCCGGTTGAGGTCACGCAGTGCCCGGGCGGTGCTGGCCCGGCTGTCCACCAGGCCGACCACGCCGAGCACCGTGGGGTCGTCGCGAGCCAGCTCGGCCAGCATGGCCACCGCCCGGTCGGCGTGGCGCATCTGCCGGCCGCCGTTGGCCACCACGATCCGCAGCAGCGCCGCGCCGTCCGCTCCGGCGGACTCCTTGAGCAGCGCGTACTGCGCGGTCGCCATCCCCTCCAGTTCCTCGCGTTCGGAGACGTACGACTCCTCGTCCGCCCGGGTCCGGTTGCCGGTGAGGGTGCCCAGGTAGACCCGGGTGAGGTAGGGCCGGCGGCGGTCGCTGCGCCGCCAGACCTCCTCGGCGGCCCGGTTCTGCGCGAAGATCCGCTCCTGGATGGTGCGCAGCCGCTGCTGGCCGGGGTCGTTGTTGAACACCTGGGCGGCGCTGTCGCTGTAGCCGATGCATTCCCCGTCGACCAGTTGCACCGACACCCGCCCGCCGCTGACCGACGGGTGGCAGCCCGGCCCCCACCGGGTGGTCACCCAGGCGCCGGCCCCGGCCAGCAGCACCAGGCAGACCGCCGCGGGCAGGAAGCGCCGGGACCACCACGGCGGCTCCGGGGCGGCGAAGGGTCGCACGCCGCCGCGCGGCGGCGGGCCGGTCTCGGTGGCGTCCGGCCGCAGCACCACCAGCCAGGCGGCCGCCCGCCGGAGCCGGCGCATCTCCGGCAACGCCTCGACCCATTCGTCGTGCGCCTCGTCGGCCTCGTCGAGCGGATGCGGCTCGGGCAGTTCCGGGGGCGGCTGGTCGCCGGCCGCCACGACCAGCAGCGGGTCGTTGCGGCCGGTCTCGTTGCGCACGTCGTTGACCAGCCGGACCAGGACGTGCCCGACAGTGCCGGGCTCGACGTGGTCGAGCAGCAGCGCGGGGTACGCGGTGCGCCGCCAGTCGGCCGGGCGCCACAGCCGCCGCCGGTACGCCTGCCGCAGGTCCTCCAGGAACGCGTGCAGCAGCAGCTTGTTCACCTGGTCGGGCTGCTCGCCGTCGCGCCAGCCGGCGGTGAGCCGCTCGGCGAAGCCGAGGAAGGTCGTCGACTGTCGGGGCGCGAGGTACTGCTGGCGCATGAACCACCGGTAGTGCCGCCCGACCAGCGGCACGCGCCCGGAGACGGCCACCCGGAACACCGCCCCGGGCACCGCGCGGCGGATCAGCCAGAGCAGCACCTGGGAGACGATCGCGGCGGCGTCCCCGCCCGGGGGCACCGGCGCGCCGGCGGTCCGGGCGCCGCGCCGGTCGCGCAGCCGGCGCACCAGCGTCGCCCGGCCGTCCTCGGTGTCCGGGCCGAAGGCGAGGCTCTGGTGCATCAGCCAGTCGGCGAGCGGGTAGTGGCGGAAGCGGAGCCGGGCGGCGCCGAACGCCTCCAGCGAGAGCTGCCGGTGCAGCTCCCGCAGCAGGGCGGGCACGTCGACGCCGGCCGGTTGGGCGGCCAGGTCGAGCACCGCGTGCGGGACGCGGCGGCGTTGGCCCTGGCTGAGGAAGCGGCGCAGCAGCGCCATCAGGTCGGGGGTGTCGGGGGTGCGGACCAGCCAGAGCAGCGGCAGCCGGCGGTCGCCGCGGCGTGGCCGGCGCAGCAGGCGCGCGAGCAGGGCGAGGAACTCCAGTCCGCCGGCCGGGACCTGTTCCCGGGACGGTGGTGACTGTTTCTGACCGGTCAACTCGCGCATGGGTACCCCCGATCGTGGCGGGCCGTGTCCGTCCGATCCACCCAGTGTCGCCGTCGTCGGCAAGCGACGGCGACCGATGCTCCGCTGTGGAGCGTCGGCCGCCGTCGTGCCCGTACGTCTCAGCCGGTGACCGAGGTCAGCGCCGGCAGGTAGCCGTACCGGTAGCCGTCGGCGTCCGGGTGGTACGCCTCGATCACCCCGCTGACGTCGCGGATCCACGGGTCGGCGCCGCAGACCCCGTGCCCGGCGAAGTACGGGCGGGTGTCGACGAAGGTGGCCCCGGCGGCGCCCGCCCGGCCGGCGATGACGGTGGCGAGCAGGTCGGCGGCCTCGTTGAGGATGGTGCGCTTGTAGACGCTCATCGCCAGCCACCCGCAGCTGGTGGTCTCGAACAGGCGCGGGTAGCCGAGCACGATCAGCCGGGCGTTCGGCGCCCGCTGCCGGATCGCGGCGTACGTGGCGTCGAGCCGGTCGGGCAGCGTCGCGGTGGCGAACGCCTTCGCGTCGTTGACCGCGTCGGTGCAGGTCGAGGTGCTGCCGAACCGGCAGCTGGTGATCACGTCGGCGAAGCCGGCGTCGTTGCCGCCGATGGTGATGGTGACCATGGTGGTCGTGCTGGACAGCGCGGCGACCTGGTCGTCGATGACGTCGGCGGTGACCGCGCCGCCGCAGGCGGCGAACCGGAAGCTGGTCACCGAGTGGGCGGCGGCCCAGAGCGGGGCGTACGACTTCTGGCTGCGCAGGCAGCCGGACCAGTCGTACGGGCCGGCGCCGACGCCGGAGGAGTAGGAGTCGCCGAGGGCGACGTAGTTGACGGTGGCGGCGGCCTGCGCGGTGCCGGGCAGGAACACCGCGCCGAGTGCGGCGGTGAACAGGGCGACCAGCGCGGCCAGGGCGCGGGCCAGCGGGCGGTGGGGCATGACGGGACCTCCACAGGACTGAGGTGGTGGGGCCCTGTGACCGCGCGCATGGCCAGGGGTGTGACGGTTGTTACTAGCCGGTAATGCTATCGAAATATTTCCATCCGGGGAACCACCGCCGCCATCGCCGAGCGGAGCGGCGCTGCTGGGCGGCGGCGGCGCGGCGGGCGCGACATGTTCACATGTGTCGATTAGGTTGACCGTGCGAACACCCCGATGGAGGGAGTCCACCCCGTGCGACGAGCGCTCACGGCGGCCATCGCCGCCCTGACCGTCACCACCGCCGGCACCCTGGTCGCCGGCACCCCCGGCCACGCCGCCCTACCGGGCTGGGGTCGGCCGGTCCTGCCCACCGCCGCGCCGCAACCCGGCGGTCCAGGGCTCGGTGACAGCTACTTCCCCAACTACGGCAACGGCGGCTACGACGTCGAGCACTACGACGTCCGGCTGCGCTACGACCCGCAGACCGACCTGCTCACCGGCACCACCACCATCCTGGCCCGGGCCACCCAGGACCTGTCCCGGTTCAACCTCGACTTCCTGCTCGACGTCGACTCGGTACGGGTCAACGGCTGGCAGGCGACCGCCACCCGGGAGGGCGTGCACGAGCTGGTCGTCACCCCACGCCGGACGGTGACCGCCGGTCAGCAGCTCACCGTGGTGGTGCGCTACTCGGGCGTGCCGTCCGAGACGCTGGTCGGCGGCTACACCGGCTGGACCCGTACCGACGACGGTGCGATGGCGGTGAACGAACCGGAGTCGGCCTGGTGGTGGTTCCCCAGCAACGACCACCCGACGGACAAGGCCACCTACGACATCTCCGTCTCGGTGCCCACCGGCGTCGAGGTGATCAGCAACGGCGTCCAGCCGCGGCCGCCGGTCGCCGAGGCCGGCAACCGCACCCGGTGGAGCTGGCGCACCACCTCGCCTACCGCCACCTACCTGGCCTTCCTCGCCATCGGCCAGTACGACATCGTCAGCGACACCGCGCCGAACGGCCAGCCGGTGGTGAACGCGTACAGCACCACGCTGGGTGAGCTGGGGCCGGCCGCGCGGGCCAGCATCGAGCGCACCGCCGAGATCGTCGAGTGGGCCAGCGGGATCTTCGGCCCGTACCCGTTCGAGGCGCAGGGCGGCGTGGCCGGGCCGGTCGACGGCATCGGTTTCGCGCTGGAGACGCAGACCCGCTCGGTGTACGGGCCGGGCTTCTGGCGCCGCGGCGCCAACACGTACGTGGTGGTGCACGAGAACGCCCACCAGTGGTTCGGCGACTCGGTCTCGGTGGGCGACTGGAGCGACATCTGGCTCAACGAGGGCTTCGCCTCCTACGCCGAGTGGCTCTGGTCCGAGGAGCAGGGCGAGGGCACCGCGCAGGAATTGTTCGACTTCACCTACGCCAGCTACCCGGCGGATGACGAGTTCTGGCAGGTGCCGCCGGGTGAGCCCGGCCCGAACCGGATCTTTGACGGCGCCGTCTACGACCGGGGCGCGATGGCGCTACACCAGCTCCGGCTGGCCGTCGGCGACGACGCGTTCTTCGCGATCCTGCCGGCCTGGACCGCCGAGCACCGGCACGGCAACGCCAGCATCGAGCAGTTCCAGGCCCTCGCCGAGCGGATCTCCGGCCTGGACCTCGACGACCTCCTCGACGCCTGGCTGTTCACCCCCGGCCGTCCCGACGTCCCGAACACCGCCCGCAAGTCCGCCCCGCCCACCGAACCGAAGTCCTGGCCCCACCTCCGCGCCACCCACCACCTCCTGACCCGCTGACCCTGAGGACCCACCACGTTGATCATGAGGTTGGCGGCGCGACAGGCCGACCCGACCGCCGCCAACCTCATGATCAAGGGCAGCCGGGGCGGGTCAGGGGTCGGGGTCAGGCGGTTTCGGGGGTGGAGCGGGCGCAGTCGACCGGCGGGCCGGCGGGGCGGGACGCGGCGGCCAGCCCGGGGCGGCGGCGGGCCCGGCGCGGCGCGGCGGCCGCGTACTCGTCGGCCGGCGGGCGCAGCCGGGCGCCCCTCGGCCGGGGCGGCGCCCAGCGGGCGGTGGGGACGCCGGCCACCGGCCGGACGGTCGCCATCGGCGCCGGCCGAGCCACCGTAGCGGCGGGCCGGACCACGCGGGCGGCGGTCGAGGCGGCCCGACGCACCCGCGGCGCGGCCAGCGCGCGGGTGATCCGCCCGCGCAGGCGGCGACCCCGCAGCCCGTCCAGTGCCACCCCGGCCACGGCGGTGGCCACCGCCGTGGCCACACCGGCCAGCACCAGCGTCTGCCGCGGGCCGGCGTGCTCGGAGAGCCAGCCGAGCAGCGGGGCGCCGACCGCGGCGGAGACCGAGCCGGTGACCGCCAGCGCGGCCAGCACCCGGCCGCGCATCGCGTAGTCGGTGTCGAGCTGGGCCCGGGTGCCGACGGTGGTGTCGATGATCACCGCGGCGGCGGCGATCGGCAGGATCACCGCGGCGAAGCCCAGGGTGTTCGGGGCCAGGCCGGCGCCGACCTGCAGCCCGCTGGCCAGCAGGCCCGCGCCGACCAGGACGCCGTAGCCCAGGTGCCGGCGGCGGGCCGCGACGAACGCGCCGAGCACCGTGCCCACCGCAAAGACAGTGGACAGCACGCCGTAGCCGGCCGCGCCAGCGCCCAGCGGCCCCTCGCTCATCGCCGCCATGGTCACCTGGTAGTTGCGGCCGAGGCTGCCGAGCACGAAGGACAGGGCCAGCGCGACCAGCACCACCGGCTGGCGCAGCAGGTAGCGGAAGCCGGCCCGGATGCCGCCGTCGGCGGGCTCCGCGTCGGCCGCCGGCCCGCCGGTGTGCAGCTCCCGCTCCCGTACGGCGAACAGCGCGGCCAGCACCGCGACGAAGCTGGCCGCGTTGATCGCGAAGAGCAGGGCCGGGCCGACGGCGGCGACCACCACGGCGCCGGCGCTCATGCCCAGGATGCGGCCGGCGGAGTGGGTGAGCGACCCGAGCGCCAGGGCGTTGCCCAGGCTCTCCCGGTCCACCAGGGTCGACGTCCAGCGGCCCATCACCGGCCCCTCGATCGCCGAGACGGCGCCGGTGGCCAGCGAGATCGCGTAGATCGCCGGCAGGCCGCCGGCGCCGGTGAGGGCCACCACCGCCAGCCCGGCGGCCAGCGCCGCGTGGGCGGCCTGCGCGGCGATCAGCAGCGGCTTGGCCCGCAGCCGGTCGGCCAGCGCCCCGCCCCAGACGCTGAGCAGCAGGGTGGGCAGGGCCTGGAGGAGGACGGCGAGGCCCATCGAGGTCGCCGACCGGGTTTCGGCGAGCACGTACCAGTTGACCCCGAGCACCTGCATCCAGGTGCCGACCACGGACACGAAACCCGCAGCGGCCCAGATCCGGTAGTTGCGGTGGCGCAGCGCTGCGAACGTGGCACCCACGGGCCACGACCTCCCCGTACGACGGCGACTGACGACGCCGACCCGCTCGGTGGTTCGGCGGTCGCCAAGTCTGGCGGCCGGTAAACCGATCCGCCCCTGTTCGTGAGGGGGTTCACCGGGCGCCGACGCAGACGGTTACAGGCTGGACGAAACCGGACAACCGTCCGGTCACCACCGCGTCCCCCGATCGGCCAGGCCACGGGGACGGACGGCGGATCAGGCGCCGAGGATCGTGGCCGGAAACGACCCCCGGTGAGGGGCTGCTTCCGGCCACGAATTCAGCGGCCGTGCCCGGTCAGCGGGCGGCCAACGGCTCGGTGGCGGGGTCCACCGGGGCGGGCAGGGTGCCGGGGGCGCCCAGGTGGGCGTGGATGGCGGCCGCGGCGGCACGGCCCTCGGCGATCGCCCAGACGATCAGCGAGGCGCCCCGGTGCATGTCGCCGGCGACGAAGACCCCGTCCACGCCGGTCTGCCAGTCCGGCCGGGCGTCCACCGCGCCGCGGGCGTTGCGGGTCACCCCCAGCTGCGCCAGCAGCGGCTGCTCCTCGGTGCCCTCGAAGCCGATCGCCAGCAGCACCAGGTCCGCCGGGAGTTCCCGCTCGGTGCCGGGCAGCGGGGTGACGATCCGCCGGCCGTCCCGCTTCTCCACGGTCACCTCGGCGATCCGGACCGCGCGCACCGCGCCGGTGCCGTCGTCGACGAACTCCTGCACCGCGACCGCGAAGACCCGCTCGCCGCCCTCCTCGTGGGCCGGGTAGCTGCGCAGGATCCACGGCCAGGTGGGCCACGGGTCGCGCGCCTCGTCCCGGGCCCGCGGCGGCTGCGGGTACAGGTCCAGCTGGTGTACGCCGGCGGCGCCCTGCCGGTGCGCCACGCCGAGGCAGTCGGCCGCGGTGTCGCCGCCGCCGATGATGACCACGTGCTTGCCGGCCGCGTCGATCGGCGTGCCGTCCGGCAGCACCGCGAGCGCCGGCCGGCCCGCGCCGGCGGCCGCGACCACCCGGTTCGCCGCCACCAGGTGTGCCATCGCCTGGTGCACGCCGCGCAGCTGCCGCCCCGGCGTCTCCGGGGTGTCCCGGCCCTGCAACGCGCCGCAGGCCAGCAGCACCGCGTCGTGCTCGGCGCGCAACTGCTCGGCGGTCACGTCGACGCCCACGTTCACCCCGGTGCGGAACCGCACCCCCTCGGCGGCGAGCTGGGCCAGCCGCCGGTCGATGTGCTCCTTCTCCAGCTTGAAGTCGGGGATGCCGTAGCGGAGCAGGCCGCCGAGCGCGTCGTCGCGCTCGTACACCGTCACCGCGTGACCGGCGCGGGCCAGCTGTTGGGCGGCGGCCAGCCCGGCCGGCCCGGAGCCGACCACGGCCACCGACCGCCCGGACGGCGCGGGCACCGGACGCGGCAGCAGCCCACCCGCGACGGCCGCGTCGGCGATCTCCACCTCGACCTGCTTGATGGTGACCGGCTCACCGCCGCCGATGCCGAGCACGCAGGCGGCCTCGCAGGGCGCCGGGCAGAGCCGGCCGGTGAACTCCGGGAAGTTGTTGGTGGCGTGCAGCGACTCCACCGCCGCGTCCCAGTTGCCGGTACGGACCAGGTCGTTCCAGTCCGGGATGCGGTTGCCCAGCGGGCAGCCGTCGTGGCAGAACGGGATGCCGCAGTCCATGCACCGGGTGGCCTGCTCGCGGATCAGCTCCTCGCCGGCCGGCGGGTAGACCTCCCGCCAGTCGCTGATCCGCACCGGCACCGGACGCCGGACCGGCAGCCGCCGGTTGTAGCGCAGGAAACCGTTCGGGTCAGGCACGAGCCACCTCCTGGGCCGCCGCCCGCGGGCCGGGCGTGGTCGGCATGGACGAATCGGACGGCGCCGCCGGCGCCGCCGAGGCGGCGGGCGCCGCCAGTGCGGTCATCACCGCGTCGTCGACGTCGCGGCCGGCGGCTTCGGCGGCCCGCATGATCTCCAGCACCCGGCGGTAGTCCCGGGGCACCACCGCGGTGAACTCCGCCACCGCCTCCGGCCAGCGCTTGAGCAGTTCCTCGGCGACCGCCGAGTCGGTCTCGGCGAAGTGCCGCTGCACCAGCTCGTGCAGCACGGCCTGCTCCTCCTCGGACAGCGGCGCCAGGTCGACCAGCTCGGTGTTGACCCGGCGCCGGTCGAGCTGCCACACGAAGGCGGTGCCGCCGGACATGCCGGCGGCGAAGTTGCGGCCGGTCGGACCGAGCACCACCACGGTGCCACCGGTCATGTACTCGCAGCCGTGGTCGCCGACGCCCTCGACGACGGCGACCGCGCCGGAGTTGCGCACCGCGAACCGCTCCCCCACCCGACCGCGCAGGAAGACCTCGCCGGCGGTGGCCCCGTACAGGATGGTGTTGCCGGCGATGATCTGGTCCTCGGCCCGCTCCCCCGGCCCGGCGTCGCCGTCGACGAACGGCGCGGCGGCGTCCGGCCGGACCACCAGCCGCCCGCCGGAGAGGCCCTTGCCGACGTAGTCGTTGGTGTCGCCGTGCAGCCGCAGGGTGACCCCGCGCGGCAGGAACGCGCCGAACGACTGCCCGGCGGTGCCGCGGAGGGTGAACTCGATGGTGTCGGCCGGGAGGCCGGCCCCGCCGTAGCGGCGGGTCACCTCGCCGCCGAGCATCGCGCCGACGCTGCGGTGCTCGTTGCGCACCGCCACCTCGACCCGTACCGGGGTGCCGTCGGCCAGGGCCGGCTCGGCCAGCGCGATCAGCTCGTTGTCCAGGGCCAGCTCCAGGCCGTGGTCCTGGGCGCGGACGCCCCGGCGGGCGGCGCCGGCCGGCAGCTCCGGCAGGTACAGCACGGGGGTGAGGTCGAGGCCGGTGGCCTTCCAGTGCTCGATCGCCGGGGTGACGTCGAGGAGTTCGGCGTGCCCGATCGCCTCCTCGATCGACCGGAAGCCCAGCTCGGCCAGGTAGCCGCGGACCTCCTCGGCGAGGAAGAGGAAGAAGTTCTCCACGAACTCCGGCTTGCCGGTGAAGCGTTCCCGCAGCACCGGGTTCTGGGTGGCGATGCCGACCGGACAGGTGTCCAGGTGACAGACCCGCATCATCACGCAGCCCTCGACGATCAGCGGCGCGGTGGCGAAGCCGAACTCCTCGGCGCCGAGCAGCGCCGCGACCAGCACGTCCCGGCCGGTCTTGAGCTGGCCGTCGACCTGCACGGTGACCCGGTCGCGCAGCTTGTTGAGCAGCAGCGTCTGCTGCGCCTCGGCCAGCCCCAGCTCCCAGGGGGTGCCGGCGTGCTTGAGCGAGTTCAGCGGGGACGCGCCGGTGCCGCCGTCGTGCCCGGAGATCAGGATGACGTCGGCCTTGAGCTTGGCCACGCCGGCCGCCACCGTGCCCACGCCGACCTCGCTGACCAGCTTGACGTGCACCCGGGCGGCCGGGTTGACGCACTTCAGGTCGTGCACCAGCTGGGCGAGGTCCTCGATGGAGTAGATGTCGTGGTGCGGCGGCGGGGAGATCAGGCCGACGCCCGGGGTGGCGTGCCGGGTACGCGCGATCCACGGCCAGACCTTGTTGCCGGGCAGCTGCCCGCCCTCGCCGGGCTTGGCGCCCTGGGCCATCTTGATCTGGATGTCGTCGGCGTTGACCAGGTATTCGCTGGTCACCCCGAACCGGCCGCTGGCGATCTGCTTCACCGCCGAGCGGCGGGCCGGGTCGTGCAGCCGCTCGACGTCCTCGCCGCCCTCGCCGGTGTTGGACTTGCCGCCGAGCCGGTTCATCGCGATCGCGAGGGTCTCGTGCGCCTCGGCGGAGATCGAGCCGTACGACATGGCGCCGGTGGCGAACCGCTTGACGATCTCGGTGGCCGGCTCGACCTCCTCGATCGGCACCGCCGGCCGCACCCCGGTACGCAGGGTGAACAACCCGCGCAGCGAACCCGCCCGGGCGGCCAGCTCGTCGACCTTGGCGGTGTACTTCCGGAAGACGTCGTACTGCCGGCTGCGGGTGGCGTGCTGGAGCAGGAAGACCGTCTCCGGGTTGAACAGGTGCAGCTCGCCCTCGCGGCGCCACTGGTACTCGCCGCCGACCTCCAGCCGGTCGGTGGCGGCGGCGCCCGGCGCCGGCCAGGCCCGGGCGTGCCGGGCGGCGACCTCGGCGTGGATGCCGTCCAGCCCGATCCCACCGATCTTGCTCGGGGTGCCCCGGAAGTAGCGCTCGACCAGCCGGGTGTCCAGCCCGACCGCCTCGAAGACCTGCGCCCCGCAGTACGAGGACACCGTCGAGATGCCCATCTTGGACATGATCTTCAGGACGCCCTTGCCGAGCGCCTTGACGTAGTTGCGCACCGCCGTGCCCGGTTCCACCCCGGCCAGGGCGCCAGTGGAGATCATGTCCTCCACCGACTCGAAGGCCAGGTACGGATTGACCGCCGCCGCGCCGTACCCGATCAGCACCGCCGCGTGGTGCACCTCGCGGCAGTCGCCGGACTCGACGATCAGCGCCACCTGGGTGCGGGTCTGCTCGCGGACCAGGTGCTGGTGCACCGCCGCGGTGAGCAACAGCGACGGGATCGGCGCCAGGTCGGCGTTGGAGTCCCGGTCGGAGAGCACCAGGATCCGCACGCCGTCCTCGATCGCCTCGGAGACGTGCCGGCAGATCTCGGTCAGCCGGGCCTTGATTCCCTTGGCGCCCTCCCGGATCCGGTACAGCCCGGAGACCCGGACCGCCTTGAAGCCGGGCAGGTCGCCGTCCTCGTCGATGGAGAGGATTTTGGCCAGCTCGTCGTTGTCGATCACCGGGTAGGGCAGCACGATCTGCCGGCAGCTGGCCGGGCCCGGGTCGAGCAGGTTGCCCTCCGGGCCGATGGTGGAGGCCAGGCTGGTCACCAGCTCCTCCCGGATGGCGTCCAGCGGCGGGTTGGTGACCTGGGCGAAGAGCTGGTGAAAGTAGTCGTACAGCAGCCGCGGCCGGGTGGACAGCGGGGAGATCGGGGTGTCGGTGCCCATCGAGCCGATCGGCTCCGCGCCGGCCCGGGCCATCGGCGCGAGCAGGATCTTCAGCTCCTCCTCCGTGTAGCCGAAGGTCTGCTGGCGGCGGCGGACCGAGTCGTGGGTGTAGACGATGTGCTCACGGGCCGGCAGGTCGGTCAGCTCGATCAGGCCGGCGTGCAGCCACTCGCCGTACGGCCGCTCGGCGGCCAGCTCGGCCTTGATCTCGTCGTCCTGCACGATCCGGCCGGCGGCGGTGTCGACCAGGAACATCCGCCCCGGCTGCAGCCGCCCCTTGGCCACCACCCGGGCCGGGTCGAGGTCGAGCACACCCGCCTCGCTGCCGAGCACCACCAGCCCGTCGTCGGTACGCCACCAGCGCCCCGGGCGCAGCCCGTTGCGGTCCAGCACCGCGCCGACGATCTCGCCGTCGGTGAAGGCGACCGAAGCCGGCCCGTCCCACGGCTCCATCAGGCTGGCGTGGAAGCGGTAGAACTCCCGCTTGTCGGCCCGCATGTCCGGGTCGTTCTCCCAGGCTTCCGGGATCATCATCAGCACCGCGTGCGGCAGGCTGCGCCCGGCCAGGTGCAGCAGCTCCAGCACCTCGTCGAAGTTGGCTGAGTCGGAGGCGGCCGGGGTGCAGACCGGGAAGATCCGCCGGATGTTGCCCGGCAGGTTCGGGGTACGCAGCAGCGCCTCCCGGGCCTGCATCCAGTTCCGGTTGCCGCGGATGGTGTTGATCTCGCCGTTGTGCGCGATGAAGCGGTACGGGTGCGCCAGCGGCCAGGACGGGAAGGTGTTGGTGGAGAACCGCGAGTGCACCAGCGCGATCGCGCTGTCCACCCGCTCGTCGGTCAGCTCCGGGTAGAACGCCGGCAGCTGGTCGGGGGTGAGCATGCCCTTGAAGACCATGGTCCGCGCGGACAGCGACGGGAAGTACGCCGGCACGCCCCGCTCGGCGGACTCCCGCTCGGCCTGCTTGCGTACGCAGAAGGCGACCCGGTCCAGCTCGATGTCGCGCAGCGGCGTACCGGCCGGACCGGCGGGCGAGTCGGTGAGCCGGTGCGCGGCGAGGAAGAGCTGCCGGATCCGGGGCATCGCGGCGAGCGCGGTCTCGCCCAGGCCGGCCGGGTCGACCGGCACCTCCCGCCAGCCGAGCAGCTCGGCCCCCTCGACCAGGGCGTACTTCTCCACCACCCGGCGGGCGCGCGCCTCGGCGGCGTCGTCGTCGGGGAGGAAGACCAGGCCGGTGGCGTACTCGCCGGCCGGTGGCAGCGGGAAGTCCACCACCGCGCGCAGGAACGCGTCCGGCACCTGGATCATGATGCCCGCGCCATCGCCGGTATTCGGCTCCGCGCCCCGGGCGCCCCGATGGTCCAGCCGGCAGAGCGCGGCGAGGCCGTTGGCGACCACCGCGTGGGAGCGCCGTCCGTGCAGGTCGGCCACGAAGGCCACGCCGCAGGCGTCGTGCTCCTGGGCAGGGTCGTAGAGCCCGGCCGCGGGAACACCGGGGCCGTGCGGCGCGGCCGGCTGGGGGCGATGAGGGTACGGAAAAGCCACCGGGCCTCCTGTCGTCGCTCAGGGATGGTTCACGGGATCGGGACGACGTCGGCCCTTGTGGGTTTATTGAGTCTACGTTAGGGCGCGGTGCGCAAGGCCAGTGCGGATTGATCACACCGTCCAGAGTCTGGGACGTGTAGTCTCGCGCGGTGGATCCCGCGCACAAAGCCCTGTTCGACCGGTTGGAACACTTCTACGACGCGGTGCCCCGGGACGCGGCCCGAGCCGAGGAACACGGCGGCCTGGTGCTCTTCGTCCGGGAGGGCACCGGCTGGCCGTTCTACGCCCGGCCCCGGCTCGACGCCGACGCGGCCCCCTCGCTGGCCGACGTCGCCCAGGTCCGCCAGCGCCAGCGCGAACTGGGCCTGCCGGAGGCCTTCGAGTGGGTGCACGAGACCACCCCCGACCTGCTCGCGGTGGCCCGCTCGGCGGGGCTGTCGGTGCTGGAGGCGCCGCTGATGGTGCTCGACCCCGCCGCGCTGCCCGACCCGGCGACGCTGGCCGACGTACCGGTGCGGGTGCTCGGCCCCGACGCGCCCGACCTCGCCGCCGACGTGGCCGCCGGGCGGGCCGTCGCCGCGGTCGGCTTCTCCTTTCCCGGCACCGGCCGGGGCGACGCCGGCCCGGGCCAGCGGGACGCCGCGATGACCGGGCTGGACGTGGCCGCGCTGGACGATGAGCGGGTCCGGATCGCCGACGGCCGACGGCTCACCGTGCTGGCCGGCACGCCCGAGGAGGGCCCGCTGGCCAGCGGGATGGCGATGCGGGTCGGCGACGTCGCCGAGATCGCCGGGGTGGCCACCCTGCCGGCCGCCCGCCGCCGGGGCCTGGGCGCCGCGGTGACCGCCACCCTGGCCCGCGAACTGCTGGCCGCCGGCACCGACCTGGTCTTCCTCTCCGCCGGCAGCGAGGACATCGCCCGGGTCTACCTGCGGGTCGGCTTCCGCCGGATCGGCACCGCCTGCATCGCCGAGCCGGCCCCCGTACTGCCCTGACCGCGGGTCAGCTCGGCGGTCGCCAGGCGGGCCGCGGGGGCGGGCCGATCTCCGTTCAGCTCGGCGGTCGCCAGGCGGCCGCGGTGGTCGCGGCGGTGGAGAGCAGCCGGGGGCTGATCGTGCCGAGGGCCGCGTCCCGGGCCCGCAGGGCGAGCCGGCCGCGGGTGCGCAGCACCGCCGACATCCGGCGGGCCTGCCGGACCACCGACGCCGCCCGGGGCCGGCGCGTCCGGTCGTACGCGGCCAGCGCGTCGGGCAGCCGGGACTCGCGCAGCAGCGTGGCGAGGGTGGCGGCGTCCTCGAAGGCGAGGCAGGCGCCCTGGCCGAGGTGCGGCGGCATGGCGTGCGCGGCGTCGCCGAGCAGCACCACTCCGCCCGGGCCGGACGGGTAGGCGTACGCCCGGGGCAGTGGCCGCAGTTCGCGGATCTCCTGCTGCACCAGGTCCGCCGGGTCGGTGGCGTCGAGCAGCTCGGTGACCGGGGACGGCCAGCCGGCGTACCAGCGACGCAGCAGGGCCAGCTGGGTCTCCGGCGGCTCCGGGCGGGGCGCGCCGGCCGCGGTGGCCACCCAGTAGATGCCGCCCCGGCTGGAGCCGCCCGACGAGCCGCGCTCGCCCAGCGAGGCGGAGACGAACCGGTACCCGGCGCCGAGGGTCTCGCCGCCCACCGGCACCTCGTCGCGCAGCTGGGGCGCCCGGTACCAGGGGATCACCGCCCGCCAGGCGGCGCAGCCGGAGCTGACCACGCCGGCCTCCGGGGCGAGCTGGCGGCGCAGCTCACTGTCGGTGCCGTCGGCGGCGACCACCAGGTCGGCCTCCAGCGTGTGCCGGCCGTCGCCGACCGCGGGGCGGGCGCCGGCGCCGGTGCGTATCGTCCGCACGGTCACCCCGGTGCGCAGCTCCACCCCGTCGCCCAGCCCGGCGATCAGCGCGTCGTGCAGGTCCTCCCGGTGCACCACCACCGGCATCCGGTCGGCCGGGGTGGGCCGGGGTTGCACCAGCCAGTGCCCGTCCGGGCGACGGATGCCGCCGTCGGGCACCGGTGTGGCGATCGCCTCCAGGCCGGCGCCGAGGCCGAGGGCGCGCAGCGCGCGCACGCCGTTGGGCCAGAGCACCACGGCCGTCGGCTCCGGGCGGATCCGGTCGGCCCGCTCCAGCAGGGTGACCTGCCAACCGGACCGGGCCAGCGCACCGGCGACCGCGAGGCCGCCGATCCCGGCGCCGACCACCACCGCGCTACGCATGGTTCTCCGCTCAGCTGTCGCCGTCGGCGGGGCGGGAGCCGGCCGCGCCGGCCCGCTCGTCCCGCACCGTCGTCTCCCCGGACTCCGCGTCCTCGGTCCCGGTGTCGCTCCCGGCAGCCTCGTCGCCGTCCGCGGAGCGGTCGGCCGACCCGGTCGCGTCGGTCTGCTCGGCCGGCGCGGCGTCCGGCTCGGCGGGCAGCTCGCCGGTCTCCCGCCAGCGGCGGTACTGCTCCTCGCTGACCACCCGGTAGCCCTCCGGCGCGGCCGGCTGCGCGCCGGCCTCGGTGGCGGAGAGGTCGACCTGCGAGACGTCGGACTCCGGCGGGGTCGGCGCCGCCGCCGCCCCGACCGGGACGAGGTACTCCCGGGGGCCGCGGACGCGCAGGAAGTAGACCAGGGCGCCGAGGAACACCAGCGCGGCGGTCCACACGTTGAGCCGGACGCCGAGGATGGTGTTGGCCTCGTCGGTGCGCATCAGCTCGATCCAGAACCGGCCGGCGGTGTAGCCCATCACGTACAGCGCGAACGCCCGGCCCCGGCCCAGTCGCAGCTTGCGGTCGACCACGAGGACCAGCACCGCGACGCCGACGTTCCAGAGCAGCTCGTAGGCGAAGGTCGGGTGGTAGAGGCCCGGCTCGAGGATGGGCCGGTCGGCGTCGTCGCGCAGCGCGTGCCCGGGGTTGTCCGGGTCCATCCGGTGGATCTCCAGGCCCCATGGCAGGGTGGTCCGCCCGCCGTAGAGCTCGTTGTTGAACCAGTTGCCGAGCCGGCCCACCGCCTGCGCCAGCGGCAGGCCGGGCGCGAGCGCGTCGGCCACCACGGCGAACGGGATGCCGAGCTGGCGGGCGGCGATCCAGGCGCCGATCGCGCCGCCGGCCACCGCGCCCCAGATGCCGAGACCACCCTCCCAGATGGCGAACGCCTTCATCGGGTCGCCACCGGTGCCGAAGTACTTCTCCGGCGAGGTGATCACGTGGTAGATCCGCGCGCCGATGATGCCGGCCGGCACGGCCCAGACCGCGATGTCGAGCACCGCGCCCGGGGCGACGCCACGCCGGCGCAGCCGGTACTCGGTGACCACGCAGGCCACCACGATGCCGAGGATGATGCACAGCGCGTACGCCCGGAGCGGAACCGGGCCGAGCTGCCAGACGGCGGTGCTGGGACTGGGCAGGGCCGCCTGGGGGGACAGCGAGGCGAGATTCACGGGTGCACACGCTACCGCTGCGGACCCCTTCGGCGGCACCCCGGGCGGGCCGGGCGGCGTCGCAGTGACTTCTGGTTTGCACCGACGTAGGCTCTTTGTCCATGAGCGCGCTCACCTGGGCGGTGGCCGCGATCGTCACCGACGGGGCCGGTCGGGTGCTGCTGTGCCGGCAGGGCCGGGGCGAACGCCGGTACGCGCTGCCCGGCGGCCGGCTGCGCCGGCCGGAGAGCCCGGTGCCGGCGGTGCTGCGCGACATCCGGGCCGAGACCGGCTGGGAGATCGAGATCGTCGACCTGGTCGGGCTCTACCACGTCGCCGAGCCGGCGGCCGGCCCGACGCCGGCCGGGCGGGCCGGTCCGCTGCCCGACGTGCTGGTGCACGTCTTCCGGGCCCGGGCGCTCGGCGACCGGGCGGCGGGCGAGCCGGTGGGCGGCTGCCGGCTCTCCTGGCACGACCCCGCCGACCTGCCCACCGCGCTGACCCCGACCACCCGGCTGGCGCTCGCCGACGCGCTGGCCGGCCGCTCCGGCGTGCTGGCCGACTGCGCCACTCCGCCCGGGCCGGCACCCGGGCAACGGTCGGGGCAGCCGGCGGACCGCCGGGCCGAGGACGGCCGCTCCGGCGCCGACGCGCTCGCCCGGCACTGACCGCACCGCCGGGCACCGGCCCGGCACTGACCGCACCGCCGGCGGCCTCTCCCACCCGACGGCGGCCACCACCGGCACCGATCCGCATCGCCAGCGACGAACCGACCCCCGACCCCCGACACCGAGGCACCGCCAGCGGGTCCGCACCGGCCCGGCGAACCGCTGTCGCTCCGCCACCACTTCCACCCTGGACCGACCGAACCACCCCGTCCCGACCAGCTTCACCCCACCGCCGTGACGGTCCCGCGCCGAGGCGACCTATCACTGAATGGCTGATACCTGAGAGTCATCATGATGACTCTCAGGTATCAGCCATTCGCGTGACTTGGCCCGGCACCGCGACACGCCGCGGGGCCGCGAATCCGGATCACGGCCGCCGCCAGGGCGGGGCCGGCGCCACAGCGGGGGCCGGCCGGCGGACGGAGCGCCGCGGCCGGCGGCCTGGATCTGGCACTGCTGGGGCGGCCGCTGGCAGGGGCGGCGGTCAGCGGGCGGGGTTGCGGACGCCCTCGGCGAGTTCGGCGCTGAGCGTACGGAGCGCGGCCAGGCCGCTGTCGAGGTCCGGCGCGTCGAGCAGGCAGCGGATCAGCGCGCTGCCCACGATCACGCCGTCGGCGTACCCGGCGACCGCGCCGGCCTGCGCACCGGTGCCGACGCCGAGGCCGACGCCGACCGGCAGGTCGCTGACCGCACGGACCCGGGAGACCAGCACCGGCGCCGCCTGTGAGGTCTGCGCCCGGGCGCCGGTCACGCCCATGATCGCGGTGGCGTAGACGAAGCCGCGGCAGTGCTCGACGGTCATTGCCAGCCGGGCCTCGGTGGAGGACGGGGCGACCAGGAAGGTGCGGTCCAGCCCGTACGCGTCCGAGGCAGCCAGCCACTCGTCGGCCTCGTCCGGGATCAGGTCAGGGGTGATCAGCCCGGTGCCGCCGGCCGCGGCGAGGTCCCGGGCGAAGGCGTCGACGCCGTACCGCTCGATCGGGTTCCAGTAGGTCATGGTGACCACTGGGGCGCCGGTGCCCGCGACCGCCTCGATGATGCGCAGCGTGTCGGCCGTGCGTACGCCGCCGGCCAGCGCGATGTCGCTGGCCTTCTGGATCACCGGACCGTCCATCACCGGGTCCGAGTACGGGATCTCCACCTCGATCACGTCGACCCCGGCCTCGATCATCGCGGTCATCGCCGCGATGCTGCCCTCGACGCTCGGGAACCCGGCCGGCATGCAGCCGACCAACAGGGCCCGCCCGTCGGCGCGCGCCTTGTCGAACGCCACCCCGATCCGGCTCATCAGTCACTCCTTGTCGAGGACGCCGAAGTAGTTGCCGGCGGTGTGCACGTCCTTGTCGCCCCGCCCGGAGAGGTTGACCACGATGGTGGGCTCGCGGCCCAGGTCGGCGGCGAGCTTGGGGGCGATCTTCAGGGTGCCGGCCAGCGCGTGCGAGCTCTCGATCGCCGGGATGATGCCCTCGGTACGGCAGAGCAGCTCGAACGCGGCCATCGCCTCGTCGTCGGTGACCGGGGCGTAGGTGGCCCGCCCGGTGTCGTGCAGCCAGGCGTGCTCGGGCCCGACGCCCGGGTAGTCCAGGCCGGCGGAGATCGAGTGCGACTCGCAGGTCTGCCCGTCGGCGTCCTGGAGCACGTAGGTGCGGGTGCCGTGCAGCACGCCGGTGGAGCCGCCGGTGATGCTGGCCGCGTGCCGGCCGGTCGCGACCCCGTCGCCGCCGGCCTCGAAGCCGTACAGCCGCACGTCCGGGTCGCCGACGAAGGCGTGGAAGATGCCCAGCGCGTTGGAGCCGCCGCCGACGCAGGCGGTGACCGCGTCCGGCAGCGCGCCGGTGAGGTCGAGGCACTGCTGCCGGGCCTCGTCGCCGATGCCCCGGACGAAGTCGCGGACCAGCGCCGGGAACGGGTGCGGGCCGGCCGCCGTGCCGATCAGGTAGTGCGTCTCGTCGACGTTGGCCACCCAGTCGCGCATCGCCTCGTTCATCGCGTCCTTGAGGGTCCGCGAGCCGGTGGTGACCGGTACGACGGTGGCGCCGAGCATCCGCATCCGGGCCACGTTCAGCGCCTGCCGCTCGGTGTCGACCTGGCCCATGTAGACCACGCACTCCAGGTCGAACAGGGCGGCGGCGGTGGCCGCGGCCACCCCGTGCTGGCCGGCGCCGGTCTCGGCGATCACCCGGGTCTTGCCCATCCGCTTGGTGAGCAGCGCCTGGCCGAGCACGTTGCGCACCTTGTGCGCGCCGGTGTGGTTGAGGTCCTCACGCTTCAGCAGCACCCGCGCGCCGGCCTTGGCGGAGAACCGCCGGGCGGCGTAGAGCAGCGACGGGGTTCCGGCGTAGTCGCGCAGCAGCGCGGCGAACTCGGCCCGGAACGACTCGTCGGCCATCGCCGTACGGTGCGCGGCGTCCAACTCGTCCAGCGCCGCGACCAGCGCCTCCGGTACGAACCGGCCGCCGAAGCGGCCGAAGTGGCCCGCCGCGTCGGGGAACGGACCGGTCTCGGCGGCCAGGGCGTCGGCGCTCATGGGGATCGTCCTCTCCGTGCTGGCGGCCGGTGCGCCGATCAGCGCACCGGGCGGGGCGTGGCCGGGTGGTTGCCGGCGTTGACCAGTTCGGCCACCGCCTCCCGAGGGCTCTTCTGGGTGACCAGGCCCTCGCCGACCAGGACCGCGTCGGCGCCGGCCGAGGCGTACCGGATGAGGTCGTGCGGACCGCGCACGCCGGACTCGGCGATCTTGACGACGCTGCTGGGCAGGCCGGGCGCGATCCGCTCGAACACCGAGCGGTCGACCTCCAGGGTACGCAGGTCACGGGCGTTGACGCCGATCACCTGCGCGCCCGCCTCCAGGGCCCGGTCGGCCTCCTCCTCGTCGTGCACCTCGACCAGCGCGGTCATCCCGAGCGACTCGATCCGCTCCAGCAGGCCGACCAGGGCGTTCTGCTCCAGGGCCGCGACGATCAGCAGGACCAGGTCGGCGCCGTGCGCGCGGGCCTCGTGCACCTGGTAGCTGGAGACCACGAAGTCCTTGCGCAGCACCGGGACTCCCACCGCGGCGCGGACCGCGGCGAGGTCGTCCAGCGAGCCGCCGAACCAGCGCCCCTCGGTGAGCACGCTGATCGCCCGGGCGCCACCGGCGGCGTACTCGCCGGCCAGGTCGGCCGGGTCGGCGATCTCGGCCAGCTTCCCCTTGGACGGGGAGGAGCGCTTGACTTCGGCGATCACCGCGACACCGGGCCGGCGCAGGGCCGCGTACGCGTCCAGCGGCGGCGGCGCGGCGGCGGCCAGCTCGCGGATGCGCTCCAGCGGCACCTGCTCCTGTCGCCGGGCGACGTCCTCGCGCACGCCGGCCAGGATCTCGTCGAGCACGCTTGCGGACGCCGCCGGACCGGCCTCGTCCCCCTCCGCGTGCGCATGCTCAGCAGTCACCAACGGACTCCCCTCTCCGGGTGTCATGGGCCGATGCTAGGGGGCGCCATCCGGGGCCGGGAGGTGGGGGTATGGCGCGGCTCACGGAACGGCCTGCGGCATAATGGCCGACTTCGGTGAAGGCCAGATCACGTAGCGCCACCGTTGGCATCGACGATCGCCCATACGCCATTGGACCACGGGATCCCGCCCGGGCGCACCCGCCGCGGCGGCGCCGGGCGGCTGTGACGAAGCTCAAGGACGAACGGCCCTGTGCAGGTGGCGGGCCCGGACAGAGAGTTGACGCGTAGGTCACCACCGCGAAACGTGAGCCGGCCAGCATGTTCGTCGGGCAGACTCGACGATGCGCCTGCCCACCCCGTTCGCCGACGATCCTCGCGCGGAGAGATCATGAGTACTGCCGGGCCCCACCAGAGCATCGGACTGACCACCATTTCCCGTACCGTCGCGTCGCTCGCCGTCGGGGTGGTGCACACCCTGGAGCGGGCCGTGGTCGGCGAGGCGCGGATGCGCACCGCGCGGGGCAACGCCTGGGAGGCCGTCTGCGCCGACCGGGCCCGGGCCGACCAGCGGGCCGAGCTGAACCGCCTGGTGGCGGAGCTGGCGGCCGCCCGGGCCGCCGCCCGCGACCGCCAGCCGGTCAGCTGACCGTCGGGTCCTCGCCCCGGTCCAGCGCGTCCCACGCCTCGGTGGTGCGCCGCCCGGTGACCGGCCCGGCCCCGGCGGCGGGCGCGGCCGGCGTGGCCGTCTTCCGGGCCGGCCGTTCGTAGCGGGCGCCCATCGCCGGCCACCGCTCGCCGCGCAGCGCGGTGAGCATTCCGCCGGCCGCGGCGAGCAGCCCGCCGAGCAGGCAGAGCGCCGGCCAGTGCCGGCTCACCTCGCCCGGGAACGACGCGGACAGTCCGTAGCCGCCGCCGGCCGTCACGGCGAGCCCGAGCACGGCCAGCAGCCCGCCGAGCAGCCGCCGCAGCCGGCCCCGGGTGGCCAGCACCGCGCCGCCGCCGGCCAGCCCGACCAGGGCCAACGCCGGCAGCCACGGCAGCAGACCCGCGCCGGTGTGCGCGTCGCGCACCGGGGGCAGCGGCGCCGGCCGGGCGGCCAGCTCCACCGACCAGGTGCGGGTCGCGGCCCACAGCGCCAGGCCCGCGCCGGCCAGGCAGAGCAGCACCGCGTACGTCAGCTCGCGCCGCCCCGCGACCGGCCGGCCGGCCGCCTCGATCTCCCCGCTCACCGGGCCGGCCTGTCGTTCGCCACCGTGGGGCCCGGGCTGCGCTGCACCGCTCGCGCTCACCGGGCCGGCCTCAGGGTCTCGGCGGCGGCGATCGCGGCGAGCACGGCGGCCGCCTTGTTCCGGGTCTCCTGGTCCTCCGCGGCCGGGTCGGAGTCGGCCACCACCCCCGCGCCGGCCTGCACGTACGCCCGGCCGGCGCGGATCAGCGCGGTGCGGATGGCGATCGCCATGTCGAGGTCGCCGCCGAAGCCGAAGTACCCGACCGTGCCGCCGTACAGGCCCCGCCGGACCGGCTCCAGCTCCTCGATGATCTCCATGGCCCGCACCTTGGGCGCCCCGGAGAGGGTGCCGGCCGGGAAGGTCGCGGCCAGCGCGTCGAACGCGGTGCGGTCGGCGCGCAGCGTGCCCACCACTGTCGAGACGATGTGCATGACGTGGCTGTAGCGCTCGATGGTGGCGAACTCGGGCACCTCGACGGTGCCCGCGCGGCACACCCGGCCCAGGTCGTTGCGGCCCAGGTCGACCAGCATCACGTGCTCGGCCCGCTCCTTCGGGTCGGCGAGCAGCTCGGCGGCGAGCCGGGCGTCGGCGGCCGGGGTGGCGCCGCGCGGCCGGGTGCCGGCGATCGGGTGCAGCAGCGCCCGCCGCTCCCCGCCGGCCTCGACGGTCACCTTCAGGTGCGCCTCCGGCGACGAGCCGACGATGTCGAAGTCGTCGAAGCGCAGCAGGTACATGTACGGGCTGGGATTGGTGGTGCGCAGCACCCGGTAGACGTCGAGCGGGTCGGCGTGGGTCTCCCGCTCGAACCGCTGCGCCAGCACGATCTGGAAGCACTCGCCGGCCCGGATCGCCTCCTTGGCCGCCTCCACCGCCTTCGGGTAGCCGCCGTCGGGCGTACGGCTGCGCACCTCGCCGGCCGGCGGACGCTCCACCGTCGAGATCATCGGCGGGATGGGTCGGGACAGCGCGGTGGTCATCGCGTCGAGCCGGCCCACCGCGTGGTGGTACGCGGCGACCACCTGCGCGTCCCGGTCCGGCGCGTCCGGCGGCGGCAGGATCGCGTTGGCGACCAGGATCGCGGAACCCTCGTAGTGGTCGAGCACCACCAGGTCGGTGGCGAGCATCATGCCCAGCTCGGGCAGGTTCAGGTCGTCCTCGGTCAGCTCGGGCAGCCGCTCGAAGCGCCGGACCAGGTCGTAGCCGAGGTAGCCGACCATGCCGCCGGTCAGCGGCGGCATGCCGGCGGCCGGCTCGGTGGCCGGGCCGGCGAGCGCCTCGACGGTGGCGCGCAGCACCTGCACCGGGTCGCCGGTGGTGGGTAACCCGGCCGGCGGCTGGCCCAGCCAGGTCGCCCGGCCGTCCCGCTCGACCAGGGTGGCGCTGCTGCGTACGCCGATGAACGAGTAGCGCGACCAGGCCAGCCCGGCGGAGCCGACGCCCTGCTCGGCGGACTCCAGCAGGAAGGTGCCCGGGCCGCCGGCGAGCTTGCGGTAGACCCCGACCGGGGTCTCCGCGTCGGCCAGCAGCCGGCGGGTGACCGGAACGACCCGGCGGTCGGCGGCGAGCGCGGTGAAGGTGGCCGCGTCCGGGCTCACCCGGCCGTCGGTCACGACCGGTCCCCCGCCGCGTCGACCGGCAGCTCGGTGAAGAAGCAGCTGCGGTGCCCGGTGTGGCAGGCGGCGCCCACCTGCTCGACGCTGACCAGCAGCGCGTCCCCGTCGCAGTCCAGGGCGACCGAGCGGACGTACTGGTGGTGCCCGGAGGTGGCGCCCTTGACCCAGTACTCGCGCCGGCTGCGCGACCAGTAGGTGGCCCGGCCGGTGGTCAGCGTGCGGTGCAACGCCTCGTCGTCCATCCAGGCGACCATCAGCACCTCGCCGGTGTCGTGCGCGCGGACCACGGCGGCGACCAGGCCGTCCGGGGTACGGCGCAGCCGGGCCGCGATGGCCGGGTCGAGCCGGGACGGGCGGGCCGGGCCGCCGTCCGCCGGCCCGCTCGGGCGGGGGTGGGCGCCGGTCACCGGCGCGTCAGGTACGGACACAGTGACCCATTGTCCCGCACGCGGCGCGGGCACCGGCGACGACTCCCGCCGGGGGCGTGGCGGCCGGCCGGCGGGCCGGGTCAGCTGGGCGACGTAGCGGTCCAGCCGGCCGTCGACCAGCGCCTCGGCCAGGTCCGTCCCGGCCACCTCGGCGATCTCCGCGGCGTACCGGCGGACCAGCGGCAGGACGCCGGTGACCAGGCGGACCGCGGCCGCGCCGAGCTGGCCGGTGGAGCCCGGGCGCAGCCCCAGGCAGAGCAGCATGTCGTCGCGGTAGCCCGGGGGTGCCACCGGCAGGGCGAGCGCGGCGGCGAAGGCCGCCCGGCGGGAGACCACCCGGACCGAGGCGTTGGCCAGCCGGAGCACCGACGGGCAGAGCCGGGCCAGGTCGGCGGCGGCCAGCCGGACGCCGAGGTGATCGCCGGCGTCCCGCGCCGCGGCGACCTTGCCGAGGGTGGCGACCAGCTCCTCCAGTTGCGGCTCGCCGGCCGGCTGGCAGAGCACCGGCAGGTCGATCCGGGGCCGCCAGTGCGGGTCGGCCCAGAGCAGCCGGGCGGGGGCGGCGACCGGCAGCCCGAACGCCCAGTCGGCCGGTTCGCCGAGCCGGGTGACCCAGGACCGGACGTCCCGCGCGGCCACCGAGACGTGGGTCAGCCGGCCGCCGTGTTCGGCCAGGTAGGCCCGGCGGGCGGCGTACGGGGCGCCGCCGAGCAGCACGTCGACGTCGACGTCGCTGTGTGCGGTGGCGGCCCGCCGGGCGTGGCTGCCGCGCAGCATGATGCCGACGACGGGCCGCTCGGCCGCCGCCCGCAGCCGGGCGGTCCAGTCCGCGAGGAACCCACTGTCCGGTGACGGAGGGTAGTCCACCGGATCATCGTGCCGTACGCCCCGATCGAGGGGCAATGCCCGATGACGGACCCGGTGTCCGGTCCGGGGCCTATGACCCTTCGCAGCGTCCCTCCGCCCGCCGGTACGCATCGATCTTGTGGTCGAGGACCCTCAGGTCCTCCGTCAGGTCGGCCATCCGCGCCAGCACCCGGGCGCGGTGCGCCTCGAACAGCGCCCGCCGGGCGCCGAGCGTGCCGTCGCCCTGGCGGGCCAGGTCGGCGTAGCGGCGCATGTCCCGCACCGGCATCCCGGTCCGCCGCAGCCGGGTGAGCAGGAACAGCCAGTCGACGTCACCGGCGGTGTACCGGCGCCGCCCGGCCGAGTCCCGCCCGACCGGGGCCACCAGCCCCTCCTGCTCGTACCAGCGCAGTGTGTAGGTGGTGAGGCCGACCCGCTCGGCCGCCTCGCCAACGGTGAGCGTGCTCTCCCGGGTGCTGATGTCCACGGCTCCAGGCTTCCAGTTCGAGCGCACTCGAAGTCAAGCCCCCCGTTGCGCGGCCGGGCGTATCTCATCTAGCGTTGAGTTCATCAGGTGTTGAGTTTTTGGGGAGGTGTGCGATGGACGACGCGATCGCCGTCCGCGACCTGGTCGTCGACCGGGGCGGACGGCGGGTGCTGCACGGGATCAGCGCCACGGTGCCGCGCGGCGCGGTCACCGGGCTGCTCGGTCCGAGCGGCAGCGGCAAGACCACGCTGATGCGCGCGGTGGTCGGGGTGCAGGTGGTCACCGCCGGCACGGTCACCGTGCTGGGCCGGCCCGCCGGCTCGGCCGAGCTGCGCCGCCGGGTCGGCTACCTGACCCAGGCGCCGAGCGTCTACGCCGACCTCACCGTGCGGGAGAACGCGCGCTACTTCGCCGCGCTGCACGGGCGTGGCCGGGCCGACGCCGACCGGGCGGTGGCCGACGTCGGGCTCGCCGACGCCGCCACCCAGCTGGTCGGCACCCTCTCCGGCGGCCAGCGCAGCCGGGCGTCGCTGGCCTGCGCCCTGGTCGGCGACCCGGAGCTGGTCATCCTCGACGAGCCGACCGTCGGGCAGGACCCGGTGCTGCGGGCCGACCTCTGGGCCCGGTTCCACGAGCTGGCGGCGAACGGGACGGCCCTGTTGGTGTCCAGCCACGTGATGGACGAGGCGGCCCGCTGCGACCGGCTGCTGCTCATCCGGGAGGGGCGGCTGATCGCCGACGACACCCCGGACGCCATCCGGGCCGCCGCCGGGGTGGCCGACCTCGACGAGGCGTTCCTACGGCTGATCAGGGCGTCCGAGACGGCCGGTGCCGCGCCGGCCGGCATCGGCGGTACGGCCGGCGCCGCCGGAGGGGAGACGTCGTGAACCCGAGGATCCTGGCGGTCACCACCGGCCGCATCCTGCGCCAGCTGCGCCACGACCGGCGTACCGTGGCCCTGCTGCTGGTGGTGCCGGCCCTGCTACTCACCCTGGTCTACTACATGTACGCCGACCAGCCCGCCCCGCCCGGCCAGCCGTCCGCCTTCGACCGGATCGCGCTGATCATGCTCGGCTTCTTTCCGTTCATCGTGATGTTCCTGGTGACCAGCATCGCGATGCTCCGCGAGCGCACCACCGGCACGCTGGAACGCCTGCTCACCACGCCGCTGGCCAAGGCAGACCTGCTCTTCGGCTACGGCATCGCCTTCGGGCTGGCCGGCGCGGTGCAGGCCACCGTCGCCTCGGCCGTGGCGTACTGGCTGTTCGACCTGGACACCGCCGGCGGCAGCGGGCTGGTCATCATGATCGCCGCGTTGAACGCGGTGCTCGCGGTGGCGCTGGGCCTGTTCTGCAGCGCCTTCGCCCGCACCGAGTTCCAGGCCGTACAGTTCATGCCGGTCGTGGTCGCCCCTCAGCTGCTGCTCTGCGGGCTCTTCGTGCCCCGGGGCGAGATGGCCGGCTGGTTGCAGGCGGTCAGCGACGTGCTGCCGCTGTCGTACGCCGTCGAGGCGTTGCAGGAGGTCGGCGCGAACGCCGAGCCGACCGGCACCATGTGGCGGGACGTCGCGGTGGTCGGCGGGGCGGCGGTGCTGGCCCTGGTGCTGGCCGCGGCCACCCTGCGGCGACGCAGCGGCTGATCCGGTACCGTCCCCGCCCCGGCGGCGGGCCGGGACGGGAACACCCGGCCAGCCGGCGGGCCGGGACGACCTGACGAGTACGGACGAAGGGCGGCGATGGCACGGCGGACCGGCCGACGACCAGGCAAGCCGGGCACCCGGGAAGCGATCCTCGACGCGGCGCGCGCCGCATTCGCCGAGCGGGGCTTCGACGGGGCCTCCATCCGGGCCATCGCCGCCACGGCCGGGGTCGACCCGGCCCTGGTGCACCACTACTTCGGCAGCAAGGACCAGCTCTTCCTGGCCGCCATGAACGCGCCCGTCAACCCGGGCGAGCTGATCCCACGGATCGTCGCCGGCGACCGCGACGGTCTCGGCGAGCGGCTGGTGCGCCTCTTCCTCAGCGTCTGGGACTCCCCGGCCGGCACGGCCGGCGTGGCGCTGCTGCGCTCGGCGATGAGCAACGAGTGGACCGCCAGGCTGCTGCGCGAGTTCCTGGTCACCCAGGTGCTCCGCCGGGTGCTCGACCACCTCGACGTGGACCCGGCCGAGCTGCCGCTGCGCGGCTCGCTGGTGGCCAGCCAGCTGATCGGGCTGGCCGTGATGCGGCACGTGGTGCGGCTGGAACCGGTCGCCTCCGCTCCGGCGGAGACCCTGGTCGCCGCCGTGGCCCCCACCGTGCAGCGCTACCTCACCGGCGACCTCCCGACCTAACCCCTGCTCCGCCCTTTGGGTGCAGCTGTTGTCGTCCCCGCAACCACAGATGCACCCAAACCGGTGGGGCCGGCGAAGGCGGCGGGCGGGGAGGACGGGTGGTGGGTCAGGCGGATTCGGCGTGGCCGGTCGCGGCGGCCCGGCGGCACAGCATCGGGTGCAGCAGGCGAGCCAGTTCGGCGTGGTCGGCGACCGGGTGCGGGAAGGTCAACCGGGCCCGCCGCCGCGCGCCGGGCCGGCCGTACGACACCATCAGGCCGTACCTGTCGATCCGCACCACGCGGGGTACGCCGTGGCCGCCGCCGTCGGCCAGACCGAGCTGCCGGCGCAGGTAGCCGGCCACCTCGGCGGCGTGGTGCTCGGCGAGGTCGATCAGTAGCTCGCCCTCGACCGGGTGCAGCGGATCCGGCTCCGCCTCGGCGTACACCTCGGGGTCGATCCGGCGCACGGAGCCGGCGCGGTCCCAGCGGGCCTCGACCACCTCGAAGCGGTGGAGCCGGAACCGGGTGCCGACGTCGAGCAGGTCACCGGTCGGGTCCATGGCGGCGAAGTCGAGGGCGGCCCGCCGGGCCTCGTCGCCGTCGAGCCGGGTCGCCCAGCCGGAGACCCAGGCGCGGCCGAGCGACGGCGCGCCGGCCGACGGGGGCAGGTCGAGCACGTCGAGCACCGCCGGGACGTCGGTGTCGCCGTCGGCCGGGCGCAGCGCGGCGGCGAGGTCGCTGACCACCGGCACCAGGAGCAGCACCCGCCCCTCCTGGTCGGTGACGTGCCGGACGTGGTGCGGGCCGGGCCGGTGGGCGACGTGGACGAGGCCGGGCAGTCGGCCCGCGACGAGGGTTCGGACGATCTCCGCCGGGCTGGGCCGCATGGCACGACCTCCTTAGTAGGTTAGGCTTACCTAAGTGCAGGCTAGAGCACCGGAACGGAGACGTCCAGCGTGAACCACCCCAGGCCCAAGGCCCGGCTCTCCCGGGCCCTCGGCATCCCCCTCACCCGCAAGTGCGTGAAGTACTTCGAGCGGCGACCCTTCCCGCCGGGGGTACACGGCCGACAGCGCCGCAAGACCTCGGACTACCAGGTGCGGCTGTTGGAGAAGCAGCGGCTGCGCCACCAGTACAACGTCAGCGAGGCCCAGCTGCGCCGGGCCTTCGACGAGGCGCACCGCGGCGCCGGCAAGACCGGCGAGAGCCTGATCGCGCTGCTGGAGCGGCGGCTCGACGCGGTGGTGCACCGGGCCGGGCTGGCCCGCAGCATCTACCAGGCCCGGCAGCTGGTCAACCACGGGCACTTCACGGTCGACGGCCGCACGGTCGACCGCCCCTCCTACCGGCTGCGCCCCGGCCAGGTGGTGGCCGTCCGCGAGCGCAGCCGCCAGGCGCCGCCCTTCCAGCTCGCCGCCACCGGCGCCAACGCCGGCGACGGCCCCGGCCGCCCGTACCTGTCGGTGGCCCTGACCGACCTGCGCGCCACCCTGGTCCGCGAGCCGGCCCGGCACGAGGTGCCGGTGGTCTGCGACGAGCAGCTCGTCGTGGAGTTCTACTCCCGCTGACCGGGCTCCCGCGATCTTGCAGTTCCCGCGGCGTCCATCGCTTCCGCCGGGGCGGAGACTGCAAGATCGCGGGGAGGGGTCAGCGGGTCTGCTCCAGCCAGGAGGCGTAGAGCAGGCCGTAGACCGACTCGGGGTCGCGGACCAGCTCCTCGTGCGGGCCGCGCTGCACGATCCGCCCCCGGTCCACCACGATCACCTCGTCGGCGGACTGCGCGGTGGAGAGCCGGTGCGCGATGGCGAGGGTGGTCCGGCCGCGGGTCACCGCGTCCAGGGTGCGTTGCAGCCGCACCTCGGTGGCTGGGTCGACCGCGCTGGTCGCCTCGTCCAGCACCAGCAGGTCCGGGTCCGCCACGTACGCCCGGGCCAGCGCGACCAACTGCCGCTCCCCCACGCTCAGCGCCTCGCCACGCTCGCCGACCGGGGTCCGCAGCCCGGCCGGCAGCCCGTCGAGCCAGTCGGCCAGCCCCAGCTCGGAGAAGGCCGCGGCCAGCTCGGCGTCGGTCAGCTCCGGCCGGGCGAACCGGACGTTGTCCGCCACCGTGGCGTCGAACAGGAACCCGTCCTGCGGGACCATCACCACCCGCGAGCGCAGCGAGTCGAACCGGACCTGGTCCAGCGGCACGCCGGAGAGCAGCACCGCGCCGGCGGTCGGGTCCATCAGCCGGGTGAGCAGCTTGGCGAAGGTGGTCTTGCCGCTACCGGTCTCGCCGACCACCGCCACCCGGCTCTTCGCCGGGATCTCCACGTCGATGTCGTGCAGCACCGGCGGGCCGCCCGGATAGGCGAAGCGGACACCGGCGAAGCGGATGTCCAGCGGGCCCGGCGGCAACTCCCGGCCCTGCTCCCCCGGGTCGGCCACGTCCGGCGCCACGTCCAGCACGTCCAGCACCCGGCGCCAGCCGGCGATGGCGTTCTGCGCCTCGTTGAGCACCTCGGTGGCGATCTGCACCGGCTGGATGAAGAGCGTCACCAGGAACAGGAACGCGGTCACCTCGCCGATGCTCAGCGTGCGGTCGGCGCCGAGGGTCACCCCGAGCACCACCACCCCGGCCAGCGCCAGCCCGGCGGCCAGCTCGCCGACCGAACTGCCCATGATGCTGATCCGGATCGCCCGCTGCTGCGCCCGGCGCTGGCTGTCGATCGCCTCGTCCAGCCGGCGCGCGGTCCGCCCGGCGATCCCGTACGCCCGGATCACCGGCGCCCCGACCACGCTCTCCCCGATCGCGCCGAGCAGCGCGCCGGTGCGGTGGCGGACCACCCCGTACGCGGTGCCGAGGCGGCGCTGGAGCACCCGGATCACGAACACCGCCGGCAGGAAGGCGGCGAAGACCACCAGGGTCAGCTGCCAGGAGTACACGAGCATCACCACCGTGGTGACCACCAGCTGACCCAGGTTGATCACCAGGATCACGCCGCCCCACTGGAGGAACTGGGTGATCTGGTCGACGTCGCTGGTCACCCGGGAGACCAGCGAGCCGCGCCGCTCGGCCTGCTGGTGCAGCATGGACAGGTCGTGCACGTGCCGGAACGCCCGGATCCGCACGTTCGCCAGCGCCGTCTCGCTGACCGTGAACAGCCGGCGCATCATCAGGTAGCCGCAGAGCGTGGTCACCACCAGCACCGCGGCGGTGATGGCGACCACCGTCCAGACCACGCCGAGGTCGAGGCCGCCGACGATGCCCCGGTCGATGCCCTGCTGCACGGCGACCGGTACGGCGGCCCGCCCCACCATGTAGACCAGGGCCAGGGCCAGCGTGCCGGCCAGGCCGACCCGCAGCTCCGGCGAGAGCGCCAGCCCGCGCCGCAACGTCCGCCACGTCGTCTCGGTCGGCTCGGGCTGTGCGGTCGCGTCGGCCCGCTGCTCGGACGCCGTAACACTCACCGGGCTCGCCTTTCGTTCGCGACTGCGGGGCTCTGCTCCGCTGCACTCCTCGCGCTCACCGGTCCACCTCGATCTCCAGGCCCGAGGTCAGCGGCGGCGTGACCTCGTCGTCGTACGGCCGTTCCTGCTCACGGTCGATCTCCGCCTGCTCGTAGGCGGTGACCAGATCGGCGTAGCCGGGCACGGTGGCGAGCAGCTCGGTGTGGCTGCCCCGGGCCACCACCCGCCCCTGCTCCAGGTAGATCACCTCGTCGGCCAGCGCGATGGTGGCCCGGCGGTAGGCGACCACCAGGATCGACGCGGCCGGCGCCGAGGCGTCCGCCGCCGACGAGCGCAGCCCGGCCAGGATGGCCGCCTCCACCCGGGGGTCGACCGCGCTGGTCGCGTCGTCGAGCACCAGCAGGCGGGGCCGGCCGGCCAGCGCGCGGGCCAGGGTGAGCCGCTGCCGCTGCCCGCCGGAGAGCGAGGTGCCGCGCTCGCCGACCCGGGTGTCCAGCCCCTCGGGCAGCGCCGCGACGAACCCGTCCGCCTCGGCGAGCCGCAGCGCCGCCCAGACGTCGTCGTCGCCGATGCCCGGCCGGTCCAGGGTGATGTTGGCCCGGACGGTGTCGTCGAAGACGAACGGCACCTGGGCCACCAGGGCGGCGGTGCCGGCCAGCGAGGCGGCGGTCAGCCGGCGGACGTCCACGCCGTCCAGGGCGACCGTGCCGGAGCGCGGGTCGACCAGCCGGACGGCCAGCGACGCGATCGTCGACTTTCCGGCGCCGGTCGGCCCGACCAGGGCGACGGTCTTCCCGGCCGGCACGGTGAAGGTGACCTCGCCGAGCACCTCGGTGCCGGGCAGGTGCGCCTCGGCCGGCTCGTAGCCGAAGCAGACGTCGGTGAAGGTGAGCGTGGCCGGCCGGGGGTCGGCCGGGTCGAGCACGGTGTCCCCGTACGGCATCTCGCCGGTGGCGTCGAGCACCCGGCGCACCCGGTCCCAGCCGGCGACGCTGCGCGGCAGCTCGGCCAGCACCCAGCCGATGGCCCGCACCGGGAACGCCAGCACGGTGAACAGGAAGGCCACGCTGACCAGCTCGGCGACGCTGATCGCGCCCTGGCGCAGCCGGAACGTGCCGACCACCAGCACGGCGAGCGTGCCGAGGCTGGGCAGGGTCTCTAGCATCGGGTCGAAGACGCCGCGCAGCCGACCCACCGAGACCAGCGCGTCGCGCAGCTCGCCGGCCCGGTCGGCGAACCGGCAGGTCTCCTGCGCCTCCCGGCCCATCGTCTTGACCACCAGCGCGCCGTCGAAGCTCTCGTGGGCGATGCCGCTGACCTCGGCGCGCAGCCGCTGCGCCCGCGCCTGCCGCGGCGCCATCCGGCGGGAGTAGACCACGTTGAGCGTGAACAGCGCCGGGAAGACGGCCAGCCCGACCAGGGCCAACGCCCAGTCGGTGGCGAAGAGCGAGGCCACCGCGCCGACCAGCATCACCAGCGTGCCGACCGCGAACGGCAGCGGCGCGATCGGGTACCAGGCGGCCTCCACGTCGGAGTTCGCGTTGGACAGCAGGGTGCCGGTGGCGTTGCGGTGGTGCCAGGACAGCGGCAGCTCCAGGTAGCGCCGGGTGACCCGGCGACGGTACGCGGCCTGGAGGCGGTACTGCATGTAGCCGGCGCCGAGCCGCCGGCCGACGATGCCGGCCACCCGCAGCACGCTGATCCCGAACAGCGCCGTGGCGGCGAGCGCGAGCGTGCCGACCCCCACCGAGCCGCGCGCGATCGCCGGCACCACCACGTCGCCGACCACCGTGCCGACGACGTACGCGCTGGCGATCACCATGCCGCCGAACAGCACGCTGCCGGCGACCGCGACCGCGAAGATGCGCGGCTGCTCCCGGATCGCCCGACCGAGGACGGCCAGCCCCCGACCGAGCACGTCCCGACTTGTCCTGCTCGCCACGCTCTCCCCCGCCGTAAGCCGCAATTATCTCCCTCATCCTTACCGGTCGGGGCGAGCTCCGCCGACCCGTACCGGTATGGCCGGCGTCACGCGCGCCGCTCCCCACCGTCGCCCGCGCACCGCTCCCGCCGTCGTCCGCGCGCCGCTCCCCGGCGTCGTCCGCGCACCGCCGCCCCGCCGGCACGGCGCGGCCCGCCCGGGTTCCGCCTAGGATCGATCCATGTCTCGGTACGCCCGATCGGAGCGCGAGGCGCTCGCCGACCTGATGTTGACGCTGGGACCCGACGCACCGACGGTCAACACCGGGTGGACCACCCGCGACCTGGCCGCGCACCTGGTGGTGCGGGAGCGCCGGCCGGACGCCGCCGGCGGCATCGTGCTCGCGCCGCTGCGCGGGTACGCCGAACGGGTCCGCCGGCGGATCGCCACCCGGCCCTGGACGCAGCTGGTCGGTCAGGTGCGCCGCCCACCGGTGTGGAGCCCGGTGAGCAACCCGGTGACCGACGAGCTGGCCAACACCCTGGAGTTCTTCATCCACCACGAGGACGTCCGGCGGGCGGGTGAGCGGTGGCAGCCGCGTGACCTGCCGGCCGGCCTCTCCGCGGCGCTGTGGCGGCGGTGCGCGCCGCTGGCCCGGCTGGCGCTGCGCCGGTTCCCGGCCGACCTCTTCGTTCAGGCGCCCGGGCACGGCGAGGTGAGTGTGGGCCGCGGCGGCGAGCCGGTGCGGATGGTGGGCGCGCCGGGCGAGCTGGCGCTGTTCCTCTCCGGCCGGCAGCGGGTCGCCCGGGTGCAGATCGACGGGGCGTCGGAATTGGCCGAGCGGCTGCGCGGTGCCCACCTGGCCATGTGACCGAGTGTGCACAATAGGTCACGCAGAGACATGAAACTCCGGCCACCCGAACGATGGGCGCCGATCCCTGCTCCCGTAGGCTGTGCCGCGTCGTCCCGTGGGGGGACGGCGCGACAGGGGGCGGCATGCGGACCTTCGCGGTCTCGGCGCTGCGGGAACCCCCCTTTCCCGCCGGGCGTCATGACAGCACGGACCAGGTGGCTCGGCAGAGCATCGAGTGGGCACGCGGTTTCGGGCTGATCGATAGCGGGCAGCGACTCCGCCGGGCCGATGTCGCCGGGCTGGCCGGCCGGGCCTGCCCGAACGGTCCGGTCGAGCGGCTGCGCCTGCTCTGCGACCTGGTCGCCTGGCTGTTCGTGGTGGACGACGCCTGCGACGAGGACGGCCTGGGCGAGGCGCCGACCCGGCTCGCGCCCACGGTTGCCGCGCTGCTCGACGTGCTGGACCGGCACGGCGACCCGGCCGCGCCGGTGCCGACCGCCGCCGGCCCGCTCGGCGACGCGCTGGACGACCTCTGCCGGCGGATCCGGGCGGACGGACCGCCGGCGATGCTGCTGCGCTTCGCCGCCCAGGTGCGCGACTACCTGCTGGCGCTGCTCTGGGAGGCGGCGAACCGGGAGCGGGAGCGGGTCCCGCGGTTGGCGGAGTACGTGCAGATGCGCCGGCACACCGGTGCGGTCGGCCCCAGCCTCACCCTCACCGAGCTGGCCCTCGGCGGGCACCCGGCGGCGGCCCGGCGGGCCGAGCCGGCGCTGGTCGCGCTGGACCTGCTCGCCATGGACCTGGTCTGCTGGTGCAACGACGTCTTCTCGTACGGCAAGGAGCAGCGGTCGGCGCCGGACGGGCACAACCTGGTCACCGTGATCGCCCGGGAGACCGGCGGTGACGAGGAGACCGCCCTACGTGCCGCCGCCGACCGGTTCAACGACGCGCTCGCCGCCTACCTGGCCGCGGAGGCGACGTTGCTGCCCGACGCCGACGCCGAGCTGCGCCCGGCGCTGGTCGCACGGCGTAACTGGATCCGCGCCACCTACGACTGGTCACTGGTGGCCGCCCGGTACGCCTGAATCCGCGTCCCACCAGGCGGGATAGGGCCCGCCGACGGTCGGGGGGCTAGCCGACGCCACGAGGCAGGCAATACTCTTCGGTAACGAACACCGACGTGACGACCGTCACGCCTCCACCCCCGAAGGCGGCTACAGCGATGGCTCTCGATGTACCGTACCGTTCCATCCCGGAAATGTTCCTCAAGCGCGTCGCGGCAACCCCCGACCGTGACGCCTTCGCCCATCCGTCCCCGGACGACTCCGGCCCGGTCTGGCTGACCTGGGCGCAGGTGGCCACCCGCGCCAAGGCGATCGCGGCCGGCCTGCACGACCTCGGCGTCGGCCAGGAGCACCCGGTGGCGATCCTGGCCAACACCCGGATCGAGTGGGTGCTCGCCGACCTGGGCATCATGTGCGCCGGTGGCGCCACCACCACCGTCTACCCGACCACCGAGCCCGAGGACGCGACGTACATCATCGCCGACTCCGGTTCCCGGGTGCTGTTCGCCGAGAACCCGGCCCAGGCCGCGAAGATCGCCGGAGCGCAGCTGCCGGCGCTGACCCACGTGGTGCTCTTCGACGGTGAGCCGGACCAGGCCGCCGCGGTGCCCCAGCTCACCCTGGCCCAGCTCGAGGAGCGGGGCGCGGCCCGGCTCGCCGCCGAGCCGGAGCTGATCGAGAACATCGTCGCCGGGCTCGGCCCCGACCACCTGGCCACGCTCATCTACACCTCCGGCACCACCGGCCGGCCCAAGGGCGTGGAGCTGCTGCACGGCGGTTGGTGCTGGGAGGGCGTCGCGCAGGCCGAGCTCGGGCTGCTGCGCGACGACGACCTGCAGTACCTCTGGCTGCCGCTGTCCCACTCGTTCGGCAAGACCCTGCTCTGCGGCGCCATCCACGTGGGCCTGCCGACGTACGTCGACGGCCGGGTGGACAAGCTGGTCGATCTGCTGGCCGTGGTCAAGCCGACGCTGATGTGCGGCGCGCCGCGGGTCTTCGAGAAGGTCTACAACCGGGCGGTCACCACGGCGCAGGACGCCGGCGGCGCGAAGGCGAAGATCTTCGCCTGGGGCGTCCGGGTGGGCAAGGAGAAGGTCGCCCTCGAGCAGGCCGGCAAGCCGGTGCCGGCCGGGTTGAAGCTGCGCTACGCGATCGCCGAGAAGCTGGTGTTCAGCAAGCTCCAGGCCCGGCTCGGCGGCCGCATCCGGGTGCTCGTCTCCGGCGCCGCGCCACTCAGCCCGGACATCGCCACCTTCTTCGCCGCGGCGAACCTGCCGATCTCCGAGGGCTACGGCCTGACCGAGACCAGCGCCGGCAACTTCGTCAACCCGCCGGAGGGCCTGCGCATCGGCACCGTCGGCAAGGCGATGGGCGACCTGGAGTGCCGGATCGACACCGACGGCGAGATCCTGGTCCGCGGCCGGCCGGTGATGCGCGGCTACCACAACCTGCCCGAGGAGACCGCCGCCGCGTTCACCGAGGACGGCTTCTTCCGCACCGGTGACATCGGCACGCTGGACGCCGACGGCTACCTGAAAATCACCGACCGGAAGAAGGACCTGGTCAAGACGTCCGGCGGCAAGTACATCGCGCCGTCGCACATCGAGGGCATGTTCAAGGCCACCTGCCCGTACACCTCGCAGGCGGTGGTGATCGGCCAGGCGCGCAACTACTGCACGATGCTGGTCACCCTCGACCCGGACGCGATCAAGGGCTGGGCCACCGGCACCCCGCTGGAGGGTCGCAGCTACGCCGAGATCGTCGCCTCGCCGGAGGCGCAGGCCATGGTCGAGGAGTACGTCGCCCAGCTCAACAGCAAGCTGAACCGGTGGGAGACGATCAAGAAGGTCACCATCCTGCCGCGCGACCTGACCATCGAGGACGGCGAGATCACCCCGTCGCTGAAGATCAAGCGCCGGGGCGTCGAGGCCAACTTCGCCACCGAGATCGAGAAGATGTACGCCGGCACGCTCGCCGAGATCTGAGCGAGCGGCGGTCCCGCGCCCGACTCCCCCGGCCGGGCGCGGGACCGCCGTAGGCGTTCTCCGCCGAGGTGGTGGCGCGACCGGAGCGGTCGGCTCACAGGTGGTGCCCCCGCCACCTGGTCTGCTCCGCCTCGGCGGCGAGCTGCTCCTCCAGCGCCACCTGGCGGACCCGCCGCCGACGCGGCGCGTCGACCACCGTCTGCACCCCCACGATTAGCACCGTGGCGGCGGCCAGCAGGGCCAGTGCGACCAGCTCGGGCAGCTGCGCGGCCACCGGCACCAGCAGGAGCAGCAGCAGCACCCCGCCGACCGTCGGCCAGCGCGCCGCGCCGAGCATCCGGCCGCCGAGCACGATCATCGCGAGCAGGTAGACCGAGACCCCACCGTAGAGCGCCAGCAGGTCGAGGCCGGGCAGCGTGACCCCCCAGGCCGGGGTGCCGGGATCGGCCCCCTCGTAGATCAGCCCCTTGAGCCCGAGCGCGAAGAGGATGACCCCCGCGACGACGGGCAGGTGCAGGTAGGTGTAGGCGTCCCGGGCCAGCACGGCGCGGGCGAGCCGGTCCCGGGTGCGGTGCAGCGCCTGCTCCATGGCGAACGCGAGGGTGTCGAAGTACGCCCACCACAACGCCGCGACCACCGCGATGCCGAGCACCGCCCCGATGAGCACCGGCCAGGTCAGCGGCAGGCTGATGGTGCCGCTGGGCCCGAGCCCGAGCGCGATGATGGTCTCGCCCAGGGCCACCAGGATGATCTGGGCGTGCCGTTCCGCCCAGTGCCCGGCGGAGAGGATCGTCCACCCGGTGCCGCGCAGCGCCAGCCCGGCGCCGTACTCCACGCCGATGGCGGCGATCCAGCACGCCAGCCGGGCCAGCCCCTCGGCCGTCCCGTCGAAGAGCCGCTGCGGCACCAGCGCGGCGGTGACGATGAACGTCGTGGCCAGGACCACCGGCACGGCCATCAGCAGCCACCGCTGGCGCAGGTCGCGGTTGCGGCGACCGACCCACAGGAAGATCGACACCTGGCTGGCCCGGACCAGGAAGTAGCAGCTGGCGAAGACCAGCGGGCCGGACAGCCCGCCCGGTCGGTCGATGAACGCCTTCGGCAGGGAGAGCGCCAGCACGAAGGCGGCGGCCATGGTGACGAAGCCGACCAGCGGCACCACCCCCTGGTCGGTGCGGATCACGTTGCCCAGCGCCGCGAAGCCGGTCCAACACCACCAGAGCAGGGCGAGCACCACCAGCGCCTGGATCACGCCCCGGACCGTCGGGTTGCCCGCCGCGGCGGTGGTGACGTTCAGGAAGGCGAAGACGAAGACCAGGTCGTAGAAGAGTTCGAGCCGGGTCGCGCGGGAGCCCGGTGCGCTCCGCTGGACCCCGCTCGCCCGCCGGCCCCCGTCCGCGCGTGCCACCAGGGCAGTCTGGCAGCCCGTACCGGACCGAAGGTCGCTTCCCGGCCGGGCCGGACGAACCTCCACCTTCCGGGTAGCACGCGACGGGTCGGTCCGCGGCTGGCCGGCGCGCTCAGCCGCTCAGGCGATGACGGCGGGCTCCCGCCACCGGGGCCGGCCGCCGCGGTCCAGGTCGTAACGGACCGCGGCGATCCGGCCGACCGCCTCGACCAGGTCGGCGGCGGGCAGCGTGAACGGCAGCCGCAGGAAACGCTCCAGCGTCCCGTCCAGCCCGAACCGGGGCCCGGGGGCCAGCCGTACGCCGACCTCCTCGGCGGCCCGGGCGAGGGCGCTGGAGATCGGCCCGTCCAGCTCGGCCCAGAGGGTGACGCCGCCCCGCGGCACGGTCACCCGCCAGTCGGGCAGCCGCTGGGCGAGCGCGCCGAGCAGGGCGTCCCGCTGGGTGGTGAGCTGGGCCCGGCGGGCCGCGACGATGGCCGGCGCGTCGGCCAGCAGGTGCACCGCGACCAGTTGGTCCAGCACCGGGCTGGCCATGTCCACCCCGACCCGGGTCGCGGCCAGCCGCTGCACCTGCGGCGCGGACGCGCGCACCCAGCCGATCCGCAGGCCGCCCCAGAACGGCTTGCTCAGCCCGCCGATGGTGACCACCCGCGAGTGCCGGTCGAACACCGCGGCCGGCGGCGGCACGACCGTGCCGTCCAGCGGCAGGTCCACGAACGACTCGTCGATGACCAGGTCGGTGCCGACCGCGTGCGCGGTGGCGACCAGCCGCTCGCGCAGGTCGGCGGGCATCAGGTGGCCGGTGGGGTTCTGGAAGTCCGGAATCAGGTAGGCCAGCTTCGGGCGGGCCTGCCGCAGGCTGCCGAGCAGCAGGTCGGCGTCCCAGCCGGTGTCGGCGGCCAGCCCGTGGGTGGTGATCCGGGCCCGCCGCGCGGCCAGCGCCGCCAGCGCGTTCGGGTAGCTCGGCGACTCCACCAGCACCCCGGCGCCGGGCGCCAGCGCCAGCCGGAGCACCAGGTCCAGGGCGTGCTGGGTGCCGTTGGTGACCATGATCTGGTCGGCCGAGGTGGGCAGCCCCCGCTCGGTGTACGCGTGCGCCACCGCCTCGCGCAGCTCGACGATGCCGGTCGGGTGGTAGCCGGCGCCACCCAGGTAGCGGGGCAGGTCCTCGGCGGCGGCCCGGGCGGCCGGCACCAGCTCGGGCGGGGCGGCCAGCGCCGCCACGCCGAGGTCGATCATGTCGTGGTCGTCCTGCGGGGTCCACAGTCCGGTGCTGGCCACCCGGTGGGTGCGGGGCAGCATGGTCCAGCTGCCGGCGCCCCGGCGGCTGGCCAGGTGGCCGCTCTCGCGCAGTTCCCGATAGGCGGCGCTGACGGTGGTGCGGCTGATCCGCAGCGCCTGGGCCAGTTCGCGCTCGGCGGGCAGGCGGACGCCCAGCGGGAGCCGGCCGTCGGCCAGCAGGCCGCGTACCGCGCCGGCCAGGGCGGCGTAGTCGGGGCTGCGCCGGCGACCCGGGAGGGCGTGCCACTGGCCGAGCAGCCGGGCCAATTGGACCCCTCGCACCTGGCTCGTCATGCCACTCCTCGGCTATTGGCTCTCTCCGTCGCGCAGGATTGGCCCCTAGAGTGGCATGCATGGCAGCGATTGGCAATCTCCGGTACCGCCCCGTCCGGCGGCTGACCCAGCTCTACGCGGGCCTCGTCCTGTACGGCGTCAGCATGGCCCTCATGATCCGGTCGGGGCTGGGCCTGAACCCCTGGGACGTCTTCCACCAGGGGCTCGCCCGCGGCACCGGGTTGTCCTTCGGCACCGTGACCATCGCTGTCGGCGCGCTGGTCCTGCTGCTCTGGATTCCGCTGCGGCAGCGCCCCGGCCTCGGCACGGTGAGCAACGTGGTGGTCATCGGGCTGGTGGTGGACGCCACGCTGGCGGTGCTGCCGGCCGGCGGGCCGCTCGCCGTCCGGATCGGTCTGCTGGTCGCCGGCATCGTGGGCAACGGCGCCGCCACCGGCCTCTACATCGGCGCCCGGCTCGGCCCCGGCCCCCGCGACGGGCTGATGACCGGCCTGGTCGCCCGCCGGCCCGGCTGGTCGATCCGGGTGGTCCGCACCGGCATCGAGGTGATCGTGCTGGCGGTGGGCTGGCTGCTCGGCGGCACCGTCGGCGTCGGCACGGTGGCGTACGCGCTGGCCATCGGGCCGCTGACCCAGCTGTTCCTGCCCCGGTTCACCGTCGCCGAGCCGGTGCCGGCCCCGGGCCGGGCCGCGCCGGTGCCCGCCGGCTGACCCGCGTACCCGGGTCGTCGCGCAGGGTGCGGGCGGTGGGCGGGGTGTTCCCTTTTGGCCGCGGGGCCCGGCAGAATCTGCGCATGGGGGAGAGCGGATGGCGCTGGAGCGACGCCTGGATCTTCGTCTCGTTGGTGATCGCCAGCGGTGCCGGACGGCACCGCCGGTCGCCGTCCAGCCGCCGGCCGGAAGGGATCCGGCTAACCGATGTGCTCTCCACCGCCGACCACCTCAACCAGGCGATCCCTGAGCGGCACGAGGTCGAGGAGGCGGTCCGCCGGCTGGTCGGCGCCGGTCTGGTCGACGTCGCGGACGGCTGGTTCCGGATCACCCCCGACGGTGAGCGGCTGTGGCGTACCCGGCCGAGCGCCGGACTGGCCACCACGGTGGACACCGTGCAGGGGGTGCTGAGCCGCCGGCAGCCGCCGGTCAGCGCGGACTGGCACCTGGACGAGGCCGACCACGCCGCCGCGGTGCAGGAATACCTGGTCCGCTCGATCCCGGCGCCGCGCCGCTCCCCGGAGAACCGCGCCCACCGGGACTGACGCCCGGCCGGGCGAGTGCCGGGTCAGGGGTGACGGCTCAGCGGACGGGGTGCCCCGCGCCGCGCAGCGCGTCCTTGACCTGCGCCACGGTCAGCTCGCCGAAGTGGAAGACGCTCGCCGCGAGCACCGCGTCCGCGCCCGCGTCGACCGCCGGCGGGAAGTGCGCCACCTGGCCGGCGCCGCCACTGGCCACCACCGGGACGTCCACCGCCCGGCGTACCCGCGCGATCAGGTCCAGGTCGAACCCGGCCTTGGTGCCGTCGGCGTCCATCGAGTTGAGCAGGATCTCGCCGGCGCCCAGCTCGGCGCCCCGGCGGGCCCACTCGATCGCGTCCAGCCCGGTGCCCCGCCGGCCGCCGTGGGTGGTGACCTCGAAGCCGCTGGGCGTGGTGCCGGCCGGCGCCCGCCGCACGTCCAGCGAGAGCACCAGCACCTGCCGGCCGAACCGGTCGGCGATCTCGGCGATCAGCTCCGGCCGGGCGATCGCCGCAGTGTTCACCCCGACCTTGTCGGCGCCGGCCCGCAGCAGCGTGTCGACGTCGGCGACCTGGCGGATCCCGCCGCCGACGGTCAGCGGGATGAACACCGACTCGGCGGTACGCCGGACCACGTCGAGCATGGTGCCGCGCTCGCTGGCGGAGGCGGTGACGTCGAGGAAGGTCAGCTCGTCCGCGCCGGCCCGGTCGTACGCCGCGGCCAGCTCGACCGGGTCGCCGGCGTCGCGCAGGTCGAGGAAGTTGACCCCCTTGACCACCCGCCCGGCGTCCACGTCCAGACACGGGATCACCCGTACCGCCACCGTCATGCCGCGAGCCTATCCGGTGCCGGCGCTGCGGTGGCCGACCCGGACGGGCCGGCCACCGCCGAGGAGGCCCGGGTCACACCCGGACGAGCATCTTGCCGAGGTTCTCGCCGCGCAGCAGGCCGAGGAACGCCTCCGGGGCGTGCTCGATCCCGTCCACGACCGTCTCGTCGTAGCCGATGCTGCCGTCGCGCAGCCAGCCGGACATCTCCCGGACGAACTGCCCGCGCAGCGCGCCGTGGTCGCCGACCAGGAAGCCGCGCAGGGTCAGCCGCTTGCCGATGACCAGCGCCAGGTTGCGCGGCGCGGCCGGCGGCTCGGTGTCGTTGTACTGCGCGATCATGCCGCAGATCGCGGCCCGGCCGTGCAGCCGCAGGGCGGAGATGGCCGCCTCCAGGTGGTCGCCGCCGACGTTGTCGAAGTAGACGTCGATGCCCTCGGGCGCGGCCGCCTTCAGCGACTGGCGGACCGGGCCGTCGTGGTAGTCGAACGCGGCGTCGAAGCCGAGCGCCCGCAGCCGCTCCACCTTGGCCGCCGAGCCGGCGCTGCCGATCACCCGGGACGCCCCCTTGAGCTTGGCGATCTGCCCGACCAGGCTGCCCACCGCGCCGGCGGCGGCGGAGACGAAGACGGTCTCCCCCGGCTTCATCCCGGCCACCTCGAGCAGCCCGGCGTACGCGGTCAGCCCGGTCATCCCGAGCACGTGCAGGTAGGTGGTGACCGGCGCCAGGTCGGGGTCGACGGTACGCGCGGAGCCCGCGTCGACCAGCGCGTACTCCCGCCAGCCGAGCCCGTGCAGCACCCAGTCGCCGGCGGCGAAGCCCTCGGCCTCGCTGGTCACCACCTCGCCGACCGCGCCCCCGTCCAGCGGCGCGTCGAGCTGGAAGGGCGGCACGTAGGACTTCACGTCGTTCATCCGCCCGCGCATGTACGGGTCGACCGACATGTACCGGTTACGGACCAGCAGCTGGCCGGGCCCCGGCTTCGGCACCTCGGTCTCGACCAGCCGGAAGTTCTCCGCCGACGGCCAGCCCTGGGGCCGGGACGCCAGGTGGATCTCCCGGTTGACCGCGGTCACGCGGCGTCCCGCACGGTGAGCACGACCTCGATGTTGCCCCGGGTGGCGTTGGAGTAGGGGCAGACCTGGTGCGCCTGGGCGACCAGCTGCTCGGCGGTGGCCCGGTCGACCGTCGGCAGGTCGACGACCAGCGTCACGGCCAGCCCGAAGCCGCCCGCGCCGTTCGGCCCGATGCCCACCTCGGCCTCGACCACCGAGCCGGTCACGTCCGCCTTGGCGCGGCGGGCGACCAGCCGCAGCGCGGAGTGGAAGCAGGCCGCGTAGCCGGCGGCGAAGAGCTGTTCGGGGTTGGCGGCGCCGCCGGCCCCGCCCATCTCCTTCGGCACCGCCAGGTCGAGGTCGAGCGTGCCGTCGGAGGTCTGGACGTGGCCGTCCCGGCCGTCACCCGTGGCCCGGGCGGACGCGGTGTAGAGGACCTGCATGAGGGGTCACTGCTCCTTCTGTCGGTGGATGGTTTCGGTGACCCGGGTGAGGGTGTCGCGGATGGCGACCAGCTCCGCGGCGGTCAGCCCGGTGGCCCGGGCCACCCGCAGCGGTACGTCCGCCATCCGTTCGCGCAACGCCCGACCCTCGGCGGTCAGGCCCACCTCGACCCGCCGCTCGTCGCGCGCCGACCGGCGCCGGACCACCAGGCCCGCCCCCTCCAGCCGCTTGAGCAGCGGCGAGAGGGTGCCGGAATCCAGCCGCAGGCGTGCGCCGAGCTCGGTGACGCTGGGCGCCTGCTCGTCGTGCTCCCAGAGCACCAGCAGCACCAGGTACTGCGGGTAGGTCAGCCCGAACCGGTCGAGGATCGGGCGGTAGACATCGGTCAGCGCGCGCGACGCCGCGTAGAGCGCGAAGCACACCTGCCGGCCCAGCACCAGATCGTCGGTCACCGGTAGACAGTAGCGCACAATTAAGTTGTGCACAATCTATTCGTCGGTCAGACCACGCAGAGCGGCACGTTCGGCGGCACGGTCTCGGCCCGTTTCAGCACCACGACCTCGTCGCCGAGCTCGCCTCGCTGTCTGATCGGCTTGGTCCGGAACACCTTGAGGAAGAAGTTCACGACGTCGGCGACCACCTTCGGGATCGAGTAGCTGACCCCGTAGCGCATGTGCACGCCCAGCCCCGCGCCCCGGCAGACGATCAGGCCGGCCCCCGAGCCGAGGCTCGCCCCGACCGAGGCGCGCAGGGCGACGTACACCCCGGCGGTGAACCCGAGCGCCCCGATCCCGACGGTGAACTTCACGTCGTACGTGACGAGCAGCCCGCTCGCCCCGATGGAGATCCCGGTGATCGAGTTGGTCAGGCTGTTGCGCACCTGGAAGCCGCCGGGCTGAATCGGGCCCCAGTACGGGCGGTGGTAGCCGTAGCCGATCGCGCCGCTGAGCGCGTACTCGCCGGCGGCGTCGAGGCGGCCGTCCTTGGCGCTGAACGCCGTCTTGATCTCCAGTAGCTGGTCGACGGTGGCCGAGAAGGGCACCCCGAGGATGGTCCCGATCGGGATGCTGAACTGCGTCGGTACCACCAGCGACTTGGCCAGGTTGCGGGTGTTGCCGACGCTGGTCGCCGCCTTGACCGCCACCCGGAGGCCGGCGCCGCCGGTGACGCTGAACTCCGCCCGGGTGACCGTGCCGCCGGAGATGGCCAGGTCGAAGGTGGCCGTCGGCTTCTTCAGCAGCAGGGTCACCGATCCGGTCATCCGGATCTCGCCGTCGTCGTGCTCGAACCGCGCGGTGACCCCCTCGGAGCAGCACTCCGTCGTCAGCTTCAGGGCGCCGGCCTGCGCCGACTGCTGGTTGGCCACCCGGGCGGGCGGGGCCGGCGGGCGGGGTGCGGGCGCCCGGACCGGCGCGAGGCGGGTCCGGCCGATCGGCGCCCCGCCGCCGGTGCCGCCGGCGCCCGCGCCCGGCCGACCGCCCGCGCCCGGCCGACCGTCGGTGCCCGACTCCCCGCTCGGCGCGCCCGGGAGGTCCGCGCCCGGGAGGTCCGCCCCCGATCTTCCGCCGCCCGTACCGCCGCTCGGCGTGGGCTCGGGCGGCAGGTCGGCGGCGACCCAGGACGGCGTGCCCGCGGAGTAGGCGATCGGGCGGTCCAGCGGCACCGGCGCGGCGGTGCGGAACGTGCCGTCCCGGATCACCTCGGTCAGCTCGACCGGACCGATGGTCACCGCCAGGTCTCCGCCGTCGCGGCGGACGTCCACCACCCGGCCGACGGCCCGGGAGGTGAGGAACATGACCTTGCCCGGAGCGAGGTCGCCGGCCCGCTCCGCGTCCGGGTCGATCCGCCAGGTCAGCCCGTCGTCGGTCACCGACCGCACGGCGGCGCCACCGCCGCCGACCAGGACCACGTCCGGCTGGTACGTCACGTCGGGGTGCGGCTGCGGCGCGAGCCCGTACCGGACGGCGTCGGCGTGGTACGGGTCGGTCGGCCCGCCGCCCGGTGGCCGGTCACCCGAGCAGGCCGCGGCCGGGGCCAACACGGCCAGCACCGTCACCACGGCGAGCCAGCGTCCACCGGCGCAGCGGTTCGTCCTCATCGCCGCCGCACCCCGCTCACAGCCGTCCGGCCACGGTACGCGCCACCTTCTCCAGCGGCGCGCGGTTCTCCGCCGGGTCGTTGAGCCGGACCAGGCGCACCGACACCCAGACCCCCGAGCCGTTGACGAAGACCGCCTCGTGGCTCGCGTACGCCTCGTCGCCGACCCCGGCCAGCGGGCGCAGCTCGTGGCCGAGGTCCCGCTCGATGTCCAGGAACTTCTTCGCCCCGTCGCCGACGAAGACCTCGACCTGGGCGGTCGGCCCACTGACCGGCCCGACGTAGGTGCAGGTCTCGCGCACCGGCTGGCCGTCCTCCAGCCGGGTGCCGGCGAGCTGTTCGGCCTCCTGCCTGGACACCAGCGCGCACGGGTCCACCGCGGCCGCCGTCGGGGACGGCTCGGCGGCCGCGCTCCCGGTGGTGGCGACCACCTCCGGCGCACCGCCGGCCGCCGGCGGTGTCTCCTCCGCGCCGCCGCAGCCGGCGACCGCCCCGGTCAGGCCGAACAGCCCGGCCAGCAGCAGCCCGGACCACCGGGAACGATGAGTCTGCTTCACCTCGACATCCCTCCTTTGCGGACGAACGGCCGCGTTCCGCGCACCTGGACCCGCGGCCCGGTCACGACGGGTCCGCCCCGGCCGCCGGCGCCGGGCACTCCGGCGCGACGATCCACTCGGCCGGCCCGAGCCGGTCCACCCGCCAGCCGGCGGCGACCGCCACCGCCGCCACCGTCTCCGCGTCGGGTCCCTCGACCAGGGCCAGCACCACGTCGTCGGCGGGGATCCGCAGCGCGCCCCGCAGCCGGGTGGTGCCGGTGGTCAACCCGCCGACGGGCTCGTCGGCGCGCTCCTCCGGACCCCGGTCGTAGCGTTCGAGGACGAACAGTCGAGCGGCCATGCGTCGACGCTAGGTCCGCGCGGCGCCCGGGTAATCGGGTGTTTCCCTATCCTTCGACGTCGGCGCGGGCCATCACCGCGCCCAGCTCGGCCCGGCTGGCGACGCCCAGCTTGCGGTAGACCCGGACGAGGTTCGCCTCGACCGTCTTCGGGCTGATGAACAGCGTGTCGGCGATGACCCGGTTGGTCCGCCCGGCGGCGGCGAGCCGGGCCACCTCCAGCTCGGTGCCGGTCAGCTGGCGCGGCGCCGGCGGACGGCCGCCGGTGCGGTCCGCCTCGGCACGGGCCCGGGCCGCCAGGGCTGCCGCGCCCAGCGCGTCGAACTCGGCGGCGGCGGCGGTCAACGCCTCCCGCGCGTCACGCCGGCGCCGCAGCCGCCGGTACGCGACCCCGGCCACCAGCAGGCAGCGGGCCCGGTCCAGCGGCAGCACGTCCGCCGGCACCGCGGCCCGGGCGGCGGCCAGTTCGGCCAGCGCGTCCGACGGGTCCCGGCCGAGCGCGCCGGCCAGCAGCACCCGGCTGCGGGCCAGCCCCAGCGTGGTCCACGGTCGCGGCAGCCGCCGGTGCCGGGTGGCCAGCCGGTCCAGCGCCGCCTCGGCGGTGGTCAGGTCACCGGCGCCGACGCAGGCCTCCAGCCAGTCGGGTTCGAACCGCTGGGCGAGCGGCTCGACCAGGCCCAGCTCGTCGACGGTAACCGCCAGCTCACCGTAGTGCTGGGCGGCCACCGCCATCCGTCCCGCGCTCAGCGCCACGAACCCGGCGAGCTGCGCGTAGATCCGCCGCCGCCAGCGGTCGTCCAGTTCGGCGGCCCGGCGCAGCCCCTCCGCGGCGATCCGGTCCGCTTCGGGCAGCCGCCCCCGGTGGGCCAGCAGCAGCCCCTCCAGCCAGTGCTCGCCGGCCGAGTCGGTGCCGTACTGCTCGCCCAGGTCCCGGGCGACGGCGATGTGCGCCGCGGCGTCCGTCCACCGGCCGGCGAGCAGTTCGGTCTCGCCCAGGTGGCAGAGCAGCTCGTGCTGGGACGGCTCGTCGCCACGGGCGACCGCTCGAGCCAGCATCCGGTGCAGCCGGTCGCGGGCCCGGCCGTGCTCGTCCACCGACCGCCACCAGATCGCCGGGACGGTGCCGGCCAGCCAGGACGGCTCCGCCCCCTCCAGCTCCAGCGCTCGCGCCAGCAGGTCGGTGCGCGCCGGCAGCCCGGCCCGCACCGCGTTGAAGAAGAGCAGCAGCAGTGCGGCGGCGTACACCGGCCGGTCGTCGGGGCTGTCGGCCAGCAGCGCGACCGCCGCCTCCGCGTGCCGCCGGGCCGTGTCGGGGGCGTCCCGGAACAGGCTGAGGTGGGCGTGGATCCGGCCGGCCAGCGGCGAGCCGGCCGGCGCGGACGCCAGGGCCGCCTCGGCGGCGGTCCAGGCCGCTTCCGCCGGCTCGTCGGCACTCCAGGCGACGACCGCCCGCAACAGCAGCGCCTCCGCGCTCGCCGGCCCGGTCAGCTCCTCGGCCGCGCGGTCGGCGGCCGCCCGCGCGGCGGAGTAGTCGCCGCAGTCGTTGCGGCACGCCGCGGCGGCCAGCCGCCACCTCGCGTGCTCGGCGGTGGCGCCGGGCGCGGCGAGCCGGGCCGCGCTGTCGTACAGGCCGGCAGCCGTCTCCGGCGCGCCCCGGCTGCGCTGCCGGGCGGCGGCCGCGGCGATCTCGGCCGCCGCCGCCGGATCCGGCCCGGTGAGGCAGCGGGCCAGCTGCCGGGCCCGCTCGTCGGGGTCGAGCGTGGTGTCGGCGAGCAGCCGGTGCAACCGGCCACGCACCCCCGGCGGCACGTCGGCGCGGACCGCCGCCGCGTACACCGGGTGGGCGAAGCCGATCGCGTCCCCGCGTACGGCGACCAGGCCGGCCTCCTCGGCCGCGTCGAGGGCCGCCGCCGGCACCCCGGCGCGGGCCAGCCCGGCCAGCGTGGGTACGCCGGAGAGGGCGGCGAGGCGCACCGCGTGCCGGGTGTCCGGCGGCAGCGCGGCCACCCGGTCGGCGACCAGCTGCCGCAGCGACGGCGCGGCCGGCAGGTCGGCGCCCGGGGCCGGCAGCTGCGGCAGCCGGAGCACCGCCCGGGCCAGCTCGATGGCGAGCAGCGGGTTGCCGCCGGCCTCGGCGGCGATCCGGACCAGCAGCGGCCGGGGCAGCGCCGTTCCGGTCTCGGTCCGCAGCACGTGGTGCAGTGCCCCCACGCCGAGCGGCCCGAGCGCGATCCGGTCCAGCCGGGCGCCGGTGGCGCCGTGGTCGAGTCCGAGCGGCGCCGGGTCGCTGCCGGGCCGGTCGGCCCGCGCGGTGACCAGCACGGCGATCCGCGGCACCAGCCGGCGCACCGCGAACCGGAGGGCCCGCTCGCTCGGCGGGTCCAGCCACGGGGCGTCGTCGACGGCCACCAGCAGCCGGGGCGCCGCCGGATCGGCGGTGGCGGCCTCCAGCAGGGACCGGGTGGCCGCGCCCACCGTCCGCTCGTCGATCGGCTGCCCCGGCACGTCGCCGGTGAGCAGCACCCCGGCCAGCGCCGCGCGCTGCGGCGCCGGCAGCTCGGGCACCCGGCCGGCGAGTGGGTCGAGCAGGTCGGCCAGCGCCGCGAACGGCAGCGCCGACTCCGCCTCGGTCGGGGCGCAGCCCAGCACCAGCCAGCCGGCCCGGCGGGCCGCGCCCAGCAACTCCCGGTGCACGACCGTCTTGCCGATCCCGGCCGGGCCCTCCACCAGCACCGGCCGGCCCTCGTCCAGCGACCGCCGGGCACGGTCGACCAGCACGTCCCGACCGACGGCCGCCCCGCTCACCGGGTCAGTCTGGCACCCACCGGCGGCCCCGGTCGAGGACCGTACGGCGGACGCGCCGGGGCTGTCCGGGCCGACTCCGGGCCGGCTCAGCGCTCGCCGAGGTAGGCCTCCAGCTCCACCTCGACCAGCTGCTCCGGGTCGATCAGACCGGCCACCACCACCATGGTGGCGGCCGGGCGGACCGCGCCGAACACCGCGTTGTGCGCCCGGCCGACCTCGTCGGCGTACGCCCGGTCGGTGACGTACATCCGGGTCCGCACCACATCGGCCGGCTGCGCGCCCACCTCGGCCAACGCGGCCAACCCGATCCGCAGCGCCTGCGCGGTCTGCGCGGCCGCGTCCCCGACGTGGGTCACCACCCCGTCAACCGTGGACGTGCAGCCGGCCGTCCAGGCGAGGTCACCGGCGCGGACCACCCGGGAGTAGCCGTAGGCGGCCTCCCACGGCCCGCCGGAACCCAGCCGGGTGACGGTCGTGCCGCTCTCCTCGACGCCACGCGCGCTCACGCCGGCGCTCCCCTTCGCTCCGTGCCGCCGTGCGGCACCGACGCACCGGGCCAGCTGGTTCGCTCGCTCCGCTCGCTCACGCCGCCGCCAGGGTTTCCAGCGCCTCGGCGACCGTGAAGGCCCCCGCGTAGAGCGCCTTGCCGGCGATGACGCCCTCCACGCCGAGCGGCTCCAGGGTGGCCAGCGCCCGCAGGTCGTCCAGGGTGGAGACACCGCCGGAGGCGATCACCGGGGCGTCCGTGCGGGCGCAGACCTCGCGCAGCAGGTCCAGGTTCGGCCCGCGCATGGTGCCGTCCTTGGTGATGTCGGTGACCACGTACCGCGCCGCGCCGGCCTTGTCCAACCGCTCCAGCACCTCGTACAGGTCGCCGCCGTCGCGGGTCCAGCCCCGGGCCGAGAGGGTACGGCCGCGCACGTCCAACCCGATCGCCACCCGGTCGCCGTACTCGCCGACCACCCGGTCGCACCAGACCGGGTCCTCCAGGGCCGCGGTGCCGATGTTCACCCGGGCGGCGCCGGTGCCGAGCGCGGCCGCCAGCGACTCGTCGTCCCGGATGCCGCCGGACAGCTCCACCTTCACGTCGAGTTGCCGGACCACCTCGGCGAGCAGGTGGGCGTTGGAGCCGCGGCCGAACGCGGCGTCCAGGTCGACCAGGTGGATCCACTCGGCGCCGTCACGCTGCCAGGCCAGCGCGGCCTCCAGCGGGTCGCCGTAGCTGGTCTCGCTGCCGGCGGCGCCCTGCACCAGCCGGACGGCCCGGCCGTCGGCGACGTCCACGGCGGGCAACAGGGTCAGGCTCAACGTGCTTCTCCTCGGTTCAGGTACGACGGTCCAGGGCGATCACCACGATCGCCGGCAGTACGAGCAGCAGCAGCACGACCAGCGCGACGCGCAGCGCCAGATCGTCCACGAGCGACCAGATCAGCATGATCGCCGCCAGGGTGAGCAGCACGATCGCCGCGCGTTCACCCCGGCTGTGCCGGGGCAGCCGGCCGGTACGCCCGCGCTGCCAGGTCGGCGTCAGCCGGCGCAGCAACGCCCGCCGCCGGGCCCGCCGGTCCGACCGCCGCTGCCGGACGGCCCGCTCCCGGGCCTGCGCGGCCTCCCGCTCCGCCCGCCGGCGGGCCCGCTCCTTGCTCACCGGGCACCCCGCCGGCGCCCCTCGCCGGGGCGGCCGGCCGGGCGGCGGACCGGCTCAGCCACCGGTGCCCAGCGTGCCGAGCCAGTTGCGCAGCAGCGCGGCACCGGTGTCGGCGGACTTCTCCGGGTGGAACTGGGCGGCCGACAGCGCGCCCCGCTCCACCGCCGCGACGAAGTCCACCCCGTGGTGGGCGGTGGTGACGGTGGCGCCCGCGGCGGCCAACGCGCCGGGGTCGCCGACCGCGTACGAGTGGACGAAGTAGAAGCGGCTGTCGGCGGGCAGTCCGGCGAAGAGCACCGAACCGGCCGGCGCCGCGACGGTGTTCCAACCCATGTGCGGCAGCCGGGCGGCGGGCAGCCTCGTCACCCCGCCGGGAAGCAGGCCGAGTCCCTTGGTCACCACGCCGTGCTCGTCGCCGTGTTCGAAGAGCACCTGCATGCCGACGCAGATGCCCAGCACCGGACGGCCCGCGGCGACCCGCTCGGCGATGACCGGCCCGGCGCCGAGCGCCTCGATCCCGGCCATGCACGCCGCGAACGCGCCCACCCCCGGCACCACCAGGCCGTCCGCCTCGGCGGCGGCGGTCAGGTCGTCGGTCACCCGCACGTCGGCGCCGGCCGCGGCCAGCGCCCGCTCCGCCGAGCGCAGGTTGCCCGACCCGTAGTCCAGCACCACGACGCCGCTCATGCCCCCACCTCCGGCAGCAGCCAGAGCACCCCGCCGGTGGTGGCCAGCACGGCGAGCAGCGCGGTGACCACCACCGCGCCGCGCGGCGCGCCCTGCCGGTGCAACGAGACGACCCCGCCCACCAGCACGCCGGCCAGCACCAGCAACAGGATCGGCAGCACTGCCCCCATCACAGCGCCCCCTTCGTGCTGGGGATCGCGCCGGCCGCGCGCGGGTCGATCGCGGTGGCCTCGCGCAGCGCTCGGGAGACCGCCTTGAACTGGGCCTCGACCACGTGGTGCGCGTCCGGGTGGCCGCCCGGCCGGGCCGCCCGCAGCACGTCCACGTGCAGGGTGACCCGGGCCGCCTGGCCGAAGGACTCCCAGATGTGCCGGGTCATGCTGGTCGGGTAGACCGGCCCGATGTACGGGGCCAGCGGCGGCTCGTCGTGCACCACGTACGGCCGGCCGGACAGGTCCACCGCCGCCCGGACCAGCACCTCGTCCATCGGGACGGTCGCCGAGCCGTACCGCCGGATGCCGGCCTTGTCCCCCAGCGCCTGGTCGAAGGCGGTGCCCAGGGCGAGCGCGGTGTCCTCCATGGTGTGGTGCGCGTCGATCTCCAGGTCGCCCACCGTGCGCACGGTCAGGTCGAAGCCGCCGTGCCGGGCGATCTGGTTGAGCATGTGGTCGTAGAAGCCGACCCCGGTGCTGATCTCGGCCCGGCCCGTGCCGTCGAGGTCGATCTCGACGAGGACCTTCGTCTCCTTGGTGACCCGCTCGACCCGGCCGGTCCGGCTCATGCTGTGCAACCTTTCGTTCGTGACCGCGGGGCTCCGCTGTGCGCGCTCACAGCTTCTCCATCGCCCGCAGGAAGGCGTCCGTCTCGGTGGGGGTGCCGGCGGTGACCCGCAGCCAGCCGGCCAGCCCGACGTCGCGCACCAGCACGCCCTGCTCCAGCAGGGCCCGCCAGGCGACGCTCTGGTCGCCGCCCACCTCGAAGAGCACGAAGTTGGCGTCGCTGTCGGCGACCCGCAGGCCCCGGCCGCGCAACTCGGCGACGATCCGGTCGCGCTGCGCCTTGATCGCGGCGACCGTGCCGAGCAGGGCGTCCCGGTGGGCCAGCGCCGCGCGGGCGGCGGCCTGGGTGAGCGCCGAGAGGTGGTACGGCAGCCGGACCAGCTGCACCGCCGCCACCACCGCCGGGTCGGCGGCGAGGTAGCCCAGCCGGCCGCCGGCGAACCCGAACGCCTTGCTCATCGTCCGGGTCACCACCAGCCGCGGGTGACCGGGCAGCACGGCGAGCGCGCTGACCGTGCCCGGGCGGGCGAACTCGGCGTACGCCTCGTCGACGACCACCATGCCGGGGGCCGCGTCGAGCACCGCGGTGACCACCGCCGGGTCGAGGGCGGTGCCGGTGGGGTTGTTCGGCGAGCAGAGGAAGACCACGTCCGGGGCGTGCTCGCGGACCTGGGCCACCGCCTCGTCGGCGGTCAGGCCGAAGTCGACCCCCCGGCGGGCCGGCACCCACCGGGTGCCGGTGCCCAGCGCCAGCAGCGGGTGCATCGAGTACGCCGGGGTGAAGCCCAACGCCGTCCGGCCGGGACCGCCGAACGCCTGGAGCAGCTGCTGCTGGATCTCGTTGGAGCCGTTGGCCGCCCAGACCTGCTCGACGGTGAGCCCGTGACCGAGGTAGCCGGCCAGGTCGGCGCGGAGCGCCACCGCGTCCCGGTCCGGGTAGCGGTTGAGGTCGCGCAGCTCGGCCGTGAGCGCCTTGGCGATCGCCTCCACCACCGGCTCGGGCACCGGGTAGGAGTTCTCGTTGGTGTTCAGCCGCACCGGCACGTCCAGCTGCGGCGCCCCGTACGGCGACAGCCCGCGCAGGTCGTCGCGGATCGGCAGGTCGTCGAGGGTGGTCACGCCGGCACCCCGCTGCGCGCGGCGAACACCCGGCGCGGCCCGGACGCGCTCACGACGCGGCTCCCGGGAAGCGCACGCCGACCGCCTGCCCGTGCGCGGGCAGGTCCTCCACCCCGGCCAGGGTGACCACGTGCGGGGCCACCTCGCGCAGCGCCTGCTCGGAGTATTCGACCAGGTGGATGCCGCGCAGGAAGGACTGCACGGACAGCCCGGAGGAGTGCCGGGCGCAGCCGCCGGTGGGCAGCACGTGGTTGGAGCCGGCGCAGTAGTCGCCGAGCGACACCGGCGACCAGGCGCCGACGAAGATCGCCCCGGCGTTGCGCACCCGCAGCGCCCACTCCCGGGCGTCCCGGGTCTGGATCTCCAGGTGCTCGGCCGCGTACGCGTCGACCACCCGCAGGCCGGCGTCGAGGTCGTCGACCAGCACCACGCCGCTCTGCTCGCCGGTGAGCGCGGTGGTGACCCGCTCGGCGTGCTTGGTCGCCGGCACCTGCCGGGCGAGCTCCCGCTCGACCGCCTCGACCAGCTCGACCGACGGGGTGACCAGCACGCTCGCCGCCAGCGGGTCGTGCTCGGCCTGGCTGATCAGGTCGGCCGCGACGTGCGCCGGGTCGGCGGTGTCGTCGGCCAGGATGGCGATCTCGGTCGGGCCGGCCTCGGCGTCGATGCCGACCACCCCGCGCAGCAGCCGCTTGGCGGCGGTCACCCAGATGTTGCCCGGGCCGGTGATCATGTCGACCGGGTCGCAGTGCGCGCTGCCCGCGGCGTCCACCGCGGCGCCGTACGCCAGCATCGCCACCGCCTGGGCGCCGCCGACGGCGTAGACCTCGTCGACGCCGAGCAGCGCGCAGGCGGCGAGCACCCGCTGGTCGGGCAGGCCGCCGTTGTCCTTCTGCGGCGGGCTGGCCACCACCAGCGAGCGGACCCCGGCCGCCTGGGCCGGAACCACGTTCATCACCACGGTCGACGGGTACATCGCCAGGCCGCCGGGGACGTAGAGGCCGACCCGGTCGACCGGCACCCAGCGCTCGGTCACCGTGCCGCCCGGCACCACCTGGGTGGTGTGGTCGGCGCGGCGCTGGTCGGCGTGCACCTTGCGGGCGCGCGTGATCGACTCCAGCAGCGCGGCGTGGACCTGCGGGTCCAGCGTGCCCTCCGCCGCGGCGATCGCCTCGGCGGGCACCCGCAGCACCTCCGGGGACACCCCGTCGAACCGCTCGCTCGCCTCCCGGATCGCCGGGTAACCATGCTCCCGGACCGCCTCCACCAGGGGGCGGATCCGCTCGACGGCCACCGACACGTCGAGTTGGGCACGGGGCAGCAGGCGGCGCGGGTCGCGCACGCCGCCACGCAGGTCGATCCGATTCAACACCCTTGCGAGTCTAGGCGGCCGGCCCCGGCGACGACCGGCGCCGCCCGTACGACGGGACGGTGAGCCGGGACACGCCGCCCGGGCGGGGCCGGGCTACCCTCGACGGCGTGACTGCGCGGCTGCCGGTGTTCCCGCTCGGAACGGTGCTCTTCCCCGGCCTGGTGCTGCCGCTGCACATCTTCGAGGAGCGCTACCGGGCGCTGGTGCGGCACCTGGTCGGGCTGCCCGCCGGTGCCCCGCGCGAGTTCGGTGTGGTGGCCATCCGGAAGGGCTGGGAGGTCGCCCCGACCGGGCCGGACGGCCGGCCGACGCCGGGCGGCGGCGACGTCACGCTGCACGACATCGGCTGCACCGCCGAGCTGCGCCAGGTCACCGAGCTCGACGACGGGGGCTTCGACATCGTCACGGTCGGCAAGCGCCGGTTCCGGATCGCCGACGTCGACGCCCGCTCCGCGCCCTACCTCACCGCCGAGGTGGAGTGGCTGCCCGAGCCGGGCGGCCCGGACGAGACCGCCGAACTGCTGGCCGCCCGGGTGATCGCGGTGTTCCGGCAGTACCTGGGCCTGGTCCGCGCCGACCCGGAGGAGATCTCCGAGCAGCTGCCGGAGGACCCGACGGTGCTGTCGCACCTGGTGGCCGCGACGGCCGCGCTGACCGTCGCCGACCGGCAGCGGCTGCTCGCCATCGACGACACCGCGGCCCGGCTCCGCGCCGAGCTGCGGCTGCTCAATCGCGAGGCGGCTCTGCTGCGCCAGGTGCGGGCGGTTCCGGTGCCGCTGGCGGAGCTGGCGTCGCCACCGACACCGAACTGAGCCCGGCCGCGCCGAGCTCGGGCTCCGGGCGCAGCGACGGCCACCGCGACCAGCCGGCCAGCAGGGTGTACGTCACCGCGGCGCCGAACGCGGGCAGCAGCAGGTTGCCGTGCGGCACCGGCAGCACGCCGAGCACCAGGTCGACGCCGCCGGCGCGCAGGTCGGCCGGTTTGCTGAAGGCCCGGCCGTCCGGGGCGGTCTGCAGCAGCCGCTCGAACGTGGCCAGCCCGATCCGGCGCCCGACCTGCCAGGCGACCAGCGCGGCGCCGAACGCGCCGAGGGTGGCGGCGAAGAGCCCGACCGGCCCCCGCACCCGGCGCAGCACCAACCAGAGCGCGATCGCGGCCAGCACCCCGAAGCCGAGCCCCAGCAGGCTGAACCAGCCGTCGGCGGCGATCGGCTGTTCGGGCTGCGGCTGGGCGTAGACGGCCCCGTCGGGCGCCTTGATCACCGGGGTGTCCGGCGCGAGGGCCGCCCAGAGCAGCCCGAGCGGCACCCCGAGCAGGGCCAGCGCGCAGGCGGCGAGGGCGCCGAGCCGCAGCGCCCGCCGACGCGGCAGCTCCGGCTCGTCCGGCCGCCGGCCGGCCGGCCACACCTCCGCCGCCGCGCCCCGCTCGACCTGCCACGCCGCCGCCTCGCCGGAGTCCACGTACCGCGGCCGGTCCGCACCGGCCGGCTCCGGCCACCGCGACCCGTCCGGGTCGACGCCGTCCACGTACCGCGGCCGGTCCCCGTCGGCCGGCTCCGGCCGTCGCGACCCGCCCGGGCCGGCGCCGTCGACGTACCGCGGCCGGTCCGCGTCGGCGGGAACCGCGGGCCGGTCGGTGGCCGGCCACGCCGGAGCCGCCGCGGCGGGCGGCGGCACGGCGGCGTCGGTCGGTGTGGTCGGACCCGCCTCGTCGGGGCGGGTGCCGGGCCGGTCGCGGTCGGGGGTGTCCGGGCTCACCCGGTGATCCTCTCAGGCCGGGCGGGGCGCCGGGTCGCCGGTGGCGACAGACCCGCTCACCGGGCGAACGGCTCCAGCATCACCGCGGCCGCCCGCAGCCACGCCTGCCGGGTCTCCGGCTGGAGCTGGTGGTACTCGATCGAGGAACCGGTCTCCAGCGCCGGGTCGTACGGGACCACCGCCACCGCCCGGGTGCGGCTGGCGAAGTGCTTCTCCAGGTCGTCCTGCAACGGCGAGCGGCCCGGCGTGGGGCAGGAGATCAGCGTCACCGCGTTCTCCGCCAGCTCACCCATGCCGACCTCGTGCAGCAGGTCGAGCATCCAGTCGGCGCTGAACGCGGCGTCCTCGCGGGGCACGGTGGTGACCACCAGCTGGTCGGCGGCCTGCATCACGGTGCGCCAGTTGTCGCTCTCCACGTTGTTGCCGGTGTCCACACAGACCACCTCGTGGGTACGCCGCAGCAGCTCCAGCACCCGCCGGACGGTGAACTGGTCGAGCCGCTGGGCGAACCGCGGGCTCTCCTCGCCGGCCAGCACGTCGTACGAGCCGTCGGAGGCGTGCCGCAGGTAGTCGTCGAGGGTCTCCAGCAGGTCGTTGCCCTCCCGGATCTCGATCTGGGCGAGGTCGGTGACCAGGTGCCGGATGGTCCGGGCGTGCCGGGCGCTGCCGGCGCGCAGCCCGAGCGTGCCGCGCAGCTCGTTGTCGTCCCAGGCCAGCACGCCCCGCCCGCGTACGCTGCCGACGGTCGCCGCGGCGAGCACGGTGGCGGTGGTCTTGTGCACGCCGCCCTTGGGGTTGGCGAAGGCGAGCACCCGCGGGCTGCCCAGCTCGCGGCGGAGCACCGCGGCGGCCCGCTCCAGGTCGGACTCCGCGCCGCGCGGCCGCCATTCGACCCGCGCCGGGTAGCCCCGCTCGGCGGGCGCGGGCGCGGGCGGAGCGGGTGCGGGGGCGGGCGACGGCGGCGGGTAGCCGCGCTCGGGGCGGTAGGCCCCCCGGTCGAGCAGCGCGTACCGCGACTCCCCCGGAGGCGGTTCGGGGCGGTAGCCGCCGTTGTCCAGCAGCGCGTACCGCGACTCGGGTGGCTCCGGCCGGCGCGGCTCCGGCACCCGGTACGCCGGCTCGCCCGGGTGTCCCGGCTCGGGCCGGTACGCCGGCTCCGCCCGGTACGCCGGGTCGACCCGGTAGGTCGCTTCCGCCCGGTAACCGGGATCCGCACCGTACGACCGCTCGCCCGCGGGGTTCACCGGCCGCGCCGACCCGGCGTAGCCGTTGCCCGCCGAGCGCCGGGGCAACGCCTCGGGCGGGGACAGCGGCCCGGGCGGGGACAGCGGCCCGGGCGGGGGCAGCGGCTCGTCGACCCGCCGCTCGGGCTCCGGCTGCTCGGCGCCCCGGCCGGCGAGGCGGGCGCGGTCGAGCAGCGCCCGCAACCGCGGTGCTGGTTCGGCCGGCCGACCCCAGCCGGTCTCGCTGCCGTCCAAGGCTCGCCCTCCCCAGCGCCGTCGAACTCCGCCTGACAGGCTACGAACCAAACCCTATTCGGGCCACACCCGTCCGCGCACCTTCCCCCCGTACCCGATCGTCACGGTGACGATGCCGCGGGACTACCCTCGGTCGCGTCCATCGAGGTCGGCGGGGTGGGCGACCGGGTCGCCGGCGGCGCGGGCGGCGACGGCGGACGTGACGGATCTGTCACGGTCGGTGCGGGTTCCGACGGATCGCCCGCCGACGGGACCGCGGCCGGGCTGCGGGTGGCCGGCTCGGTGCTGCCGGTCGGGGCCGGCGAGGCGAGACCGCCGTCGGCCGGCGGCCGGGCCACGTCCCGTTGCTCGGGCAGCGGCGGGGTGAAGACGGTCCGGTCCAGCCGGCGCACCTCGGGGGCCGGGTCGACGACCCGGACGTCGGGCCGGGTGGCCACCCCGCGCAGCGCCGCCGGTTCGGCGCGGACCACCGCCGCGTAGACGCACGCGCAGCCCGACCGGTACGCGGCCGCCTCCGCCGCCGCCACCTCGGCGCCGCTGGCGTACACCTGGCGCAGCTCGGGGTCGGCGGCGCCGGCGGCCCGGGTCCGGTAGTCGGCCGCCTCCCGGTCCTTGCGCGCGGCGAGGTCGGCCATCGCGCCGACCACGTCGTCGGGCACCCGCTGGGCGGGCAGGCGGACGATCTCCGTCTGCCGGTCCGGCAGCGGCACCCGACCGAAGACCTCGGCGACCGACACGTCCCCGACGACCGCGGCCAGCCGCTGCGGCGTCAGGTAGGTGGAGAGCGACACCAGGGCGTACGTGCCGTCGCCCGGCGTCGCGGCGGCGCTCGGCAGGGTGGCCAGGTCGGCCGTGGCGGCCCGCAGGTAGCCCGGGATGGACTCGCCGTTGGCCACCCCGACCCGGGTCACCTCGCCGACGGTCGGGTCGCCGACCGGCCGGTCGTCGGTGGCCCAGACCGCGGTGAGCAGCACCGCCGCGCAGGACAGCAGCGCCACCGACGGCAGCAGGCGCGGCCGGGCCGGGCCGTGGCCCAGCCGGGCCACGGCCGTGGCCAGCCGCGGCAACAGCCGCTGGTCCAACTGCCGCAGCAGATCGCCGGCGCGCACGGGCGGAGGTCCCCTCGTCGGATCGTCTCGGACGGGCGCGCCGCTCAGTCGCGGAGGATCTCGAGCGCGCGCTCCAGGTCGTCAGGGTAGTCGCTGACGAAGCTGACCTCGTCCCCCGTTCGGGGGTGCAGGAAGCTCAACGCGCGGGCGTGCAGCCACTGTCTGGCCAGGCCGAGCCGGGCCGACAGGGTGGGGTCGGCGCCGTAGGTGAGGTCGCCCACACACGGGTGGCGCAGGGTGGAGAAGTGCACCCGGATCTGGTGGGTACGCCCGGTCTCCAGCCGCACGTCGACCAGGCTCGCCGCCGGGAACGCCTCGACCGTGTCGTAGTGGGTGATGCTCGGCTTGCCGCCGGAGACCACCGCCCAGCGGTAGTCGTGGGTGGGGTGCCGGTCGATCGGGGCGTCGATGGTGCCGCGCAGCGGGTCCAGGTGGCCCTGCACCACCGCGTGGTAGCGCTTGTCCACCTCCCGGTACTTGAACGCCCGCTTCAACGCGCTGTACGCCTGCTCGCTCTTGGCCACCACCATGATCCCGGTGGTGCCCACGTCCAGCCGGTGCACCACGCCCTGCCGCTCGGCGGCGCCGCTGGTGGAGATGCGGTGACCGATCGCGGCCAGCCCGCCGATCACCGTCGGGCCGGTCCAGCCCGGGCTGGGGTGGGCGGCGACCCCGACCGGCTTGTCCACCACCACGATGTCTTCGTCGGCGTAGACCACCCGCAGCCCGGGCACCGCCTGCGGCACCACGGTCGGCGGCGCGGCCGGCGCGGGCAGCGTCACCTCCAGCCACGAGCCCGCCTTGACCTTGTGCGAGTTGGGCCGTCGCACGCCGTCGACCAGCGCGTCCCCGGCGTCCACCAGGGCCGCGGCGGCGGTCCGGGACAGCCCGAAGAGCCGGGACACCGCCTGGTCCAGCCGCATCCCGTCGAGGCCGTCGGGCACCGGCAGCGAACGGTGGTCGCCGCCCGCGGCGAACGCCGAGGTCACGCCCGCTCCCGCTGCTCGACACCGGCCGCCGCCGGGTCGCCGGCCGCGACCGGGCGGCCGTCGCGGCCGACCCGCCCGCCGTCGCGCTGACGGCCGGTGAGTTCCAGCAGCACGGCGAGCACCACGCCGCAGACCAGCGAGCTGTCGGCCACGTTGAACACCGGGAAGTACTCGCCGTACGGCCCGAAGACGCTGACCATGTCGACCACGTGGCCGTGGAACGGGGCGGGCGCCCGGAAGATCCGGTCCATCAGGTTGCCGAGCGCCCCGCCGAGCACCAGGCCGAGCGAGACCGCCCACGGGGTCGAGCGCAGCCGCAACGCCATCCAGATGATCCAGCCGACCACGCCGATGGTGATCAGCGGGAAGACCCAGGTGTGGTCGGAGCCGATGCTCCAGGCGGCGCCGCTGTTGCGGACCAGGCTCAGGTAGATGGCCCCACCGAGCAGCCGGACCGGCTCGCGGTCGGTCAGGGCAGCCAGGGCCCAGTGCTTGGTGACCACGTCGGCCACCAGAGCGACCAGCGCGACCGCGCCGAGCAGCGCGACGGCCCGGGGTCGGAGCCGGCGACCGCCCGGCTCGGCGCGGCCAGGCTCGGCGGACGGTGCTGCGGTCATCTGCTCCCCATCGAGTCGGCGGTGATCGCTCACCGTCTCCGGCGCCGCCGGGGAGCGGACCTCAGCGCCGCTCCTCCAGCTGCTTGCAGGTCACGCAGAGGGTGGCCGACGGGAAGGCGGCGAGCCGCTCCACCGGGATCGGGTTGCCGCACCGCTCGCACCAGCCGTAGCCGCCCTCGTCGAGCCGTTCCAACGCGCGCTCGACCTGCGTGATCCGTTCCAGGATGCTGTTGGCGAGGGAGATCTCCTGCTCCCGCTCGAACGTCTTAGTGCCGGTGTCGGCCTGGTCGTCCCCGGCCGAGTCGGTCAGCCGGTCGCGCTGCAGCTCGGTGATCTCGCTCAGCGTCTGATCGTACTCGGCGCGCAACTCGTCGCGCCGTGCCGCCAGGGCCGCCCGGATCTTCTCGGTCTCCGCCGCGCTGCGGGTGGCCTTGGCCACCGGCTTGCGGCCGGCGGTCCTGGTCTCGGCTGGCTTCGCCATCGTCGCTCCCTCGGCCGCGGAACCGCGGCGGTCCGCGGCACCTGGACAGGGGTCGCCGGCATTGGCGCCCCCAGGTACAAAACGGGCGCGCGGCGACGAGGCCGCGCACTCCGGAGGTTGGCAAGAATACGGAACGTACAGGCGTCCGACAACGTGCCGCACCGTCGCTCCGCTTTTCAGCCCCGAGTCATGCCGTATCGGGACAAAGGGAACGCTAGCAGATCAACCGTCGCGATCCTCGCCGTACTCGCCAAACCAGCGGGCCAGCCGACCCCGCCGGCTGACCGCCCGCAGCCGGCGCTCCGCCTCGTCGCGCACCCCGTGGGTGGCCACGATCAACAGGCTGTCGCCGGTCTTCAGACGGAAGTCCAGGCCCGGCACGAAACCCACCCCGTCGCGCAGCACCAGCGTCACCGCCGCCCCCAGCGGCAGCCGCAGCTCGTCGATGTGCACCCCGGCCAACCGGGACCCCGGCGGCACCTCCAGCTGGAGCAGGTCCGCCCGCATCCGCTCCAGCGGCGCGGTCTCCACCAGGATCTCGGTCGCCTCGGCCGGCGCCGTCACCCGCAACCAGCGGGCGACCGGGCCGAGGGTCCCGGTCTGCAACAGCGTGAAGATCACCACCAGCACGAAGACCGCGTCGAAGAGCCGGTCCGCGCCCGGCACCCGTTCCGAGAGCGGGATGGTGGCGAGCACGATCGGCACCGCCCCGCGCAGCCCGGCCCAGGACAGGAACGCCTGCTCGCGCAGGCCGAACCGGAACGGCAGCGCGGACGCCGCCACCGACAGCGGGCGGGCGAGCAACACCAGCGCCAGCCCGGCGACCACCGCCGGCAGCACCGCCGCGTCCAGCCGGCTCGGCGTGGCCAGCAGGCCGAGCAGCACGAAGAGCCCGATCTGGGCCAGCCAGGCCAGCCCGTCGGCGAAGCCGAGGATCGCCTGCCGGTGCGGCAGCCGGGCGTTGCCCAGCAGCACCCCGGCCACGTAGACGGCGAGGAAGCCGGAGGCGTGCAGCACCGCGCCGCCCGCGTACGCCAGCACGGTCAACCCGACCGCCGCGATCGGATAGAGCCCCGCCGAGGGCAGCGCGGCCCGCCGCAGCGCCCACCGCCCGCCGAGGCCGGCGGCGAACCCCACCAGGGCGCCGAGGGCCAGCTCGTAGCCGACCAGGCCGACCTCGTACCACCAGGGGTGCCCGGCGGCGCCACCGTCCCGGGAGAGCAACACCACCAGCAGCACCACCGGGGCGTCGTTCATCCCGGACTCGGCCTCCAGGGTGGCCACCAGCCGGGGTGGCAGCCGCAGCCGGCGCAGGGTGGCGAAGACCGCCGCCGCGTCGGTGGAGGAGAGCACCGCGCCGTAGAGCAGGGCGAGCCGCCAGTCCAGCCCGAGCAGCAGGTGTACGGCGATCCCGACGACCAGGATGCTGACCACAACGCCCACCGTGGAGAGCGCCGCGGCGAGCCCGAGCACCGGCCGCAGCGTGCTCCACCGGGCGGAGAGGCCGCCCTCGGCGATGATCACGATGAGGGCGCAGAAGCCGAGCGTCCGGGTCAGCTCGGCGTCGTCGAAGCGGATGCCCAGCCCGGCCTCGCCGATGCCCACGCCGAGCGCCAGGTAGACCAGGAGGCTGGGCACCCCTAGCCGGGTGGAGAGCCGCACCGCCCCGACCGCGACCAGCAGGACGGCCGCCCCCAGCAGGAGCGCGACGTCCAGCCCGGGGGTCACGGCCGCCTGCCCCGGGCGTGGCTCACCCGGCGGTCCCGTCGCGCAGCTGTCCGAGCCGCTCGGTCAGCCCCGGGTCGGGGCGCTCGATCAGGAAGAGCTTGTCCCGGCTGGCCGCCCCGGCCCGCAGCGAGACCACCGCCGGGCGGACGCCGAGCGCCTGCGCCAGGGCGCGGCGGGCCGCCTCGGTGGCGCGGCCGTCGACCGCCGGCGCGTTCACGGCGATCACCAGCGCGGGTCCGTGCGGCCCGTCGAAGCGACCGCCGACCCGGGCCCGGGCGGAGCCGGGCTTCACCCGGACCGCGACGGTGAGCGTGTCGTCCATCAGGCGCCGGGTCAGATCCGGTGCGCGTCGGCGAGCAGCGCGGTGGCCGGCGCGCAGTGGGCGCACGGAGAGAACCCGAGCTCGCCCGCCTCGGCGACGGGCAGCGGCTCGGACGCGCGCCCGACCAGATGCGCGCAGCCGGCCAGGTGGTAGCGCGGCCGGCCGTCGACCACCCGTACCTCGGTGGTCAACTCGGCCAGCCGGGCGGCCTGGTTCGGGGTGAGCTCCTGGGCGGCCGGTTCGTCGTCGTACGCCTCGACCGGCCCGACGCCCGGCGTCGCCGGCGGGTCGGCCTCGGTCACCGGCGGCTCGGGTGGTTGCCGCCACCCGGCACCGCCGGCGTCGACCGTCGGAGGAACGTGCTGGACGGGGATGTCCGGCTCCCCCAGCGGCGGCCCGTACGCGGACCCGGCCGGGGTGGTCGGACGGGTGCCCGTCCGCACCCGCTGCGCGGAGCCGTCCCGGTACGCCGTCGCCCGGTCGGCGGCCGCCTGGCGGGCGCCGGCGACCAGTGCGACGGCGGCCAGCAGGCTGGCCGCGATGGAGATGATCAGGAGCAGGCTGGAGCCACCGGCCAGGCCGAGCACCAGCAGCACCACCGCGACGAGGATGAGCAGGAGACTGGCGACTATCACGGCTCACCCCCGCCGCGTCCGTAGCGATGAGCGAGGCCGGCGACCGCCGTCACGGGGCGGCCGCCGACCGGTGGTCAGCGACCGGCTTCCAGCGCGCCGGAGCGACCGCCGCCGTAGGAACCGGCGAGACCCGCCGCGGCCAGGCCGTTGCCGCCGGCGGCGCGGTTGCCCTCGGAACGGGTCAGCTCCGCCTCCAGGCCCTGGCCACGACCGTCGAGGTCGCGCAGCTGGCTCTCCAGGTAGGCCTTGAGGCGGGTGCGGTACTCCCGCTCGAACTGCTTCAGCTCCTCGATGTGCTTCTGCAGCGCGGTGCGCTTGGCGTCCAGGCCGCCCATGGCCTCCTGGTGCCGCTGCCGGGCGTCCCGCTCCAGCGCGTCGGCCTTGGCGCGCGCCTCGCGGGTGACCTCCTCGGCCTTCGAGCGAGCCTCGGAGAGCAGTTGGTCGGCCTCGCGACGGGCGTCCGAGACGTGGTCGTCGGCCGTCCGCTGGGCCATCATCAGCACCCGCAGCGCCTGCTGCTCGCCGTCGCCGACCGCCGCCGGCCCACCGGCCGCGCGGACCTGCTCCAGCTCCGCCTGCATCGCGCGGGCGGCCTGCTCGGCCGCCGCCTTGTCGCGCTGCACCCGGTCGAGCTGCGCCTTGACGTCGTTGAGCTCCGCCGCGAGTCGGGCGTCGCCGCCGGGGCCCGCCGGAGCGCCGCCACGGCCGCCGCGCTCCACCTGGGCGCGCAGCTCGTTGTTCTCCTCGATGAGACGGGCGAGCTCGCGCTCGACCTCGTCCAGGAAGGCGTCGACCTCCTCCTCGTCATAGCCCCGCTTACCAATCGGCGGCTTCTTGAAGGCGACGTTGTGCACGTCGGCCGGGGTCAGCGGCATCGAAACTCCTCGGGTCAGTTGCGGCCGCGATAGCGCGTCGGTCATCAGGCGGTCCTGATGATCGCCGGCTCTAACACAAACCTCATCAGCACGAACAGGATAACCAGGAGCACAAGGGAGGCCAGGTCGATGCTCACGGTACCAATTCGCAGCGGAGGGATCACACGCCTCAACGCGCTGAGAGGGGGATCAGTGACGCTCCACACGGATTCCAGTCCTGCCGATGCCCCCCGGCCCGGCTGCCACCGGCGGCCGTACTGCAGCACAGCGCTCAGGACAAACCGGGACAGAAGAAGGAGCAGGAAGACATAGACGATCAGGTACAGGACCTGCAACAGGATCGACAACACGACAGGCGACGTCCCTCGGTCGGCCGGGGTCAACTCAGACTGAAAAAGCCACCCTCAGCGATCTTGGCCTTGTCCTCCGCGGTGACCTGGACGTTGGCCGGTGAGAGCAGGAACACCCGGTTGGTCACGCGCTCGATCGTACCGCGCAGGCCGAAGGCCAGCCCGGCGGCGAAGTCCACCAGACGGCGGGCATCCGCCTCGTCCATCTCGGTGAGGTTGATGATCACGGGAACGCCGTCGCGGAAGTGCTCGCCGATGGTGCGCGCCTCGCGGTAGGTGGTCGGGTGCAGCGTGGTGATCTGGTACCGCTGCTCCTCCTCGGCCACCACGGCCCGCTCCCGGGGCTGCACCTGCGGCGCGAGGGCGAGGTTGTCCCGGGTGTGGTAGGTCAGCGCCCCGGAGGGCTCACCGGCCGTCGACCGGGTGATCGACCGCACGCTGGACCGCTCCGACCGCTCCGACCGCTCGGCCTCGGCGCGCTCGGTGTCGCCGGCCCGGCCGCTGGACCGCTCGGTGAACCGGCCACGGTCGCCCGACCGGGGCCGCGGCGCCGGCGGCTCCTCGGCGTCGTCCTCGTCGTCGTCGGCGAACTCCTCGGCGTACCGGCTCTGCCGGTAGCGCGATTCGCGGTAGCCACCCTTGTCGTAGCCACCGTCGTCGTAGGCCCGCTCGTCGTCCTCCTCGACCAGACCGAGCCAGACCCCCGCCTTGCGCAGTGCACCCATCCCGCGCCCTTCCGTCCGCCGTGCGGCACACGCCCCCGTGCCGTGTCGCCTTGTCGCGAGTGGAACATTCCTGCCCACCGGACCGGAACGGCAATCCCCTGGCGCGCGATTCGCGTCGCGCGCCACGACCCCCGGCAAAGGAAAGCCGTTCCCAAAACAACACCGATGTAATTTGCTTCTTCCGCGGTCAGGCTACCGCAGCGTGGGGCGCATTCCGAGCAACGCGCTACCCACGCGGACATGTGTCGCGCCGTATCCGATCGCGACTTCCAGGTCGCCACTCATTCCGGCCGACAACGAGGTGGCTCCCGGGTGGACGGACCGGAACGCGGCGGCCAGCTCGGCCAGCCGGGCGAACGCCCGCTCCGGTTCCCAACCCAGCGGCGCCACCGCCATCAGGCCGGTCAGCCGCAGCGCCTCGGCGCCGGCGACCGCCTCGGCCACCCGGTCGAGCCCGACATCCGGGTCGGCCGAGCCGGGCAGCGCGCCGCCCCGGGCCGCGTCGCCGTCGATGCTGACCTGGACCAGCACGTCCAGCGGCCGATCCCGGGCGGCCGCCGCCGCCGCGTCCACCGCCCGGGCCAGCCGGACGCTGTCCACCGAGTGCACCGCGTCGGCGTACCGGACCACCGAACGCGCCTTGTTGCGCTGCAACCGGCCGATGAAGTGCCAGCGCGGCGTCACCCCGGCGGCGGCCACCTCGGCGGCCTTCGGCGCCGCCTCCTGGTCGCGGTTCTCCCCCACGTCGGTGACGCCGAGCCCGGCCAGCGCCACCACGTCGCCGGCCGGGTACGTCTTGGTCACCGCGATCATCGTGACCTCGGCCCGGTCCCGGCCGGCGGCGGCGCAGGCGTCAGCGATCCTGGACCGCACCCGGGCCAGGCCGGCCGCGAGTTCGGCGCGCCGGTCGGGGCGTACCGAAGCTTGGCTGTCGCTCATGGGCGCGGGCTCAGGACCCGTTCTTGAGGAAGTCGGGCACGTCGACGTCGTCGAAGAGCACCCGCCGCGGCGACTGCGGCGGCGCCGGCATGGTGGCCGGCGGCGAGACCGGGGCGCTCTGCTGCGCCGGCTGGTTCTGGTTGGTCTTGCGGGCCGGCTCGGCCGCCTTGTACGACGGCGCACCGCCGTCGAATCCGGCCGCGATCACGGTGACCCGCACCTCGTCGCCGAGGGCGTCGTCGATCACCGCGCCGAAGATGATGTTGGCGTCCGGGTGGGCCGCGTCGGTGACCAGCTGCGCCGCGTCGTTGATCTCGAACAGCCCCAGGTCGGAGCCGCCCGCGATGGAGAGCAGCACGCCGCGCGCGCCGTCCATGCTCTGCTCAAGCAGCGGGCTGGAGATGGCCGCCTCGGCCGCCTCGACCGCGCGGTTCTCGCCCCGTGCGCTGCCGATGCCCATCAGCGCGCTGCCCGCGCCGCTCATCACGCTCTTGACGTCGGCGAAGTCCAGGTTGATCAGACCCGGGGTGGTGATCAGGTCGGTGATGCCCTGGACACCGGAGAGCAGCACCTGGTCGGCGGTGCGGAAGGCGTCCATCATGCTGATGTTGCGGTCGCCGAGCGCCAGCAGCCGGTCGTTCGGAATGACGATCAGCGTGTCGCACTGGTTGCGCAGCTCGTCGATGCCGGACTCGGCCTGCACCTGGCGGCGCTTGCCCTCGAAGGAGAACGGGCGGGTCACCACGCCGATGGTCAGCGCGCCGAGCTTGCGGGCGATGTTCGCCACCACGGGCGCCCCGCCGGTGCCCGTGCCGCCACCCTCACCGCAGGTCACGAAGACCATGTCGGCGCCCTTGAGCACCTCCTCGATCTCGTCCCGGTGGTCCTCGGCGGCGTTCTTGCCGACGTCCGGGTTCGCCCCGGCGCCCAGGCCGCGGGTCAGCTCGCGGCCGACGTCCAGCTTGACGTCGGCGTCGCTCATCAGCAGCGCCTGCGCGTCGGTGTTGATCGCGATGAACTCGACGCCCTTGAGCCCAACCTCGATCATCCGGTTGACGGCGTTGACGCCGCCACCCCCGATGCCGACGACCTTGATGACCGCCAGGTAGTTGTGCGGAGGTGTCATCTCCGGTCCTTTCCCTTCGAGATTGGCTTCGCCCCGACCCGGTACGGCGTGGCCAGACCAACGGTCGACGACAGCTGTCCTCAGTGGAGGGTCAGGGGTGAACCCTCACCCTCTACTAGAGGCTTACAGTTATGTCAACCACTGATCCTCTTCGGGGCAACGTAAGCGCCCCCGCGCGATGAGCCAAGGACCTGACCGGCGTGTCGCCGCCCATAGCGGAACGGGTCACGCCGGGCGGACCGGGCCCGGCCGCCACGCTGACCGGCGGCTCACCGGAAGGTCACCACGTCCGGCGCGCTGACGTCGATGGTGTCGGCTTTGCGACCCAGCAGCGCGGTGGCCACCCGGGCCTTGTCCGGGCCCCGGGTGGCGTCCCCCCAGACCACCGTCCGGTCGTCGCGTAGCCGCAGGTTGATCCGGGCCAGGCCCTCCACGGTCACGTCCACCAGTTCCGCCCGCAGCTGCGGGGTGAGCGCGGCGAGCACGTCCAGCGCGGCCCGGGTGCCCGGGTCGTCCGGACCCGGATCGGCGACCCGGACCAGGGGCAGCTCCGCCGGGCGCCGCGGCAGCGTCCGGAACACCACCCCGGCCCCGTCGACCACCAGGAACTCCTCGCCCCGCGGCACCACCGCCACGCCGGTGCGTTCGGTCACCCGGACCACCAGCGCGTCCGGCCAGTCCCGGGACACGGTCACCCGCTCCACCGCGGGCAGCGCGCCGATCCGGCGGGCCACGTCGGCCAGGTCCACGGTGGCCAGCGGGACGTCGTCGGGCACCTCGGCGGCGTCGCGTACCTCCACCGGGGTCACCAGGTCGGCACCCTCGACGCGGACCTCGCGCACCCCGAACAGCCCGGTGCCGAGCAGGGTCCAGGCGACCAGCCCGGCCAGCGCCAGCACCCCGGCCGCCACCGCCCAGGGCAGCGCCGCGCGCATCCGCCGCCGCCGGGCCCGGGCCATGAACCGGCGGGTGGACGCGGGCACCGCGTCACTGCCGGCCCGGACCAGCTGCCAGCGCCGGACCGGCCCACGCCGGCCGGCGCCGCCGTCCGCGCCGCTGGTCCGCCCCCGGGCCGGGCCGGGACTCATCCCGCGGTGGGCGCCGTGCCGTCCGGGACCACCCCACCCATCGCCGGGGTGTCCGCGGCCGGGCCACCGCACCGCGCCGCCAACGCCGCCAGCAGCTGGTCACCCATCAGCGAGATCGGCGGGGCGCCCATGGTCACCACCACGTCGCCCGGCCGGGCCCGCCGGGCCACCTCCGCCGGCGCCGCCTCCCAGGAGTCGACGAAGATCTTCCGCTCCGCGGGCAGCGGCACCGCCTCGATCAGCGCCGCCGACCCCTCGCCCGGCTGACGCAGCTCACCGGGGCCGAAGACCTCCAGCAGCACCAGCTCGTCGGCGATGGCCAACCCCTCGGCGATCTCCGCCTGCAGGTCGCGGGTGCGGTAGAGCCGGTACGGCTGGAACACCACGATCAGCCGGCCGTCCCCGGCCACCTCGCGCAGCGTCTGCAGGGCCAGCGTGATCGAGGTGGGGTGGTAGGCGTACTCGTCGTAGACCAGCACGTCGTCCGCGACGCCCTTGCGCTCGAAGCGCCGCCGCACCCCGGGGAAGACCGCCAGCGCGGCCTCCGCCGCCTCCAGCGGCAGCTCCAGCAGGTACGCGGCCAGCACCGCGGAGGCGCTGTTCAGCCCCATGTGCCGCCCCGGCACCGGCAGCCGGAACTCGCCCAGCGACCGCCCGTCGATGCTGGCGAGGTAGCGCACGCCCCGGGCCGACGAGGCCATCTCGGTCAGTCGCAGGTCGGCGTCGGCCGCCTCGCCGTAGGTGTGCACCCGGCGCCCCTCGGCGCGCAGCGTCTCGGCCAGCCGCCGCCCGCCCGGGTCGTCGGCGCAGGTGATGATGAACCCGTCCGGGTCGGTGAGCCGGGCGAACTCGGCGAAGGTCGCCTCCAGGTTGGCCAGGTCGCCGTAGGTGTTCAGGTGGTCCGCCTCGATGTTCGTGATGATCGAGACGTACGGGCGGTAGATCAGGAAGGACCGGTCGCTCTCGTCCGCCTCCACCACGAAGTGGTCGCCGGTGCCGTGGTGCGCGCCGGAGCCGACCTCGGAGATCTCCCCGCCGATCACGAAGGACGGGTCCGTACCGGCCTGCTGGAGCACCATGGTGACCATCGAGGTGGTGGTGGTCTTGCCGTGGGTGCCGGCGACCGCCACCGTCCGGCGACCGGTCATCGCCGCCGCCAGTGCCTCGGAGCGGTGCAGCACCCGCAGCCCGCGCCGGCGCGCCTCGACCAGCTCCAGGTGGTCCTGCGGGATGGCCGACGAGTAGACCACGGTGTCCACGCCGTCGAGGTTGCTCGCCTCGTGGCTCATGTGGATGGTGCCGCCGAGCGCGCGCAGGCCGGCCAGCGAGGGCCACTCGCGCAACTCGCTGCCGGAGAGCGGGATGCCCCGGGTGAGGAAGAGCCGGGCCAGGCCGCTCATCCCGACGCCACCGACCCCGATCAGGTGGATGGTGCCCAGGTCCTCCGCGGTGAGCGTGCCGGCCGGGGTGAACTGCGCGGTGTTCATGACAGCTGCCTTCCAGTCACGGTGTGCCGCCTCATCGGGCCACCGCCTCGTAGACGAAGTCGAGCAGCGCCTCGTCGCCGTCCCGCCGCCCGTACCCGGCCGCGGCGGCGCCCATCGCGGCGAGCCGGTGCGGGTCGCGGATCAGCGGGATCACCGTGCGCTCCAGCCAGTCCGGGGTCAGCTCGGCGTCGTCGACGAGCAGCCCGCCGCCGGCCTCCACCACGGGCAGCGCGTTGCGCTTCTGCTCCTGGTTGCTGTGCGGGTAGGGCACGTAGATCGCGGGCAGGCCGATCGCGGCCACCTCGGCGCAGGTCATCGCCCCACCCCGGCCCAGCATCAGGTCGGCCGCCGCGTAGCCGAGCTCCATCTCGGACAGGTACGGCAGGGTCACGTACGGCACCGGCAGGTCGGTGGGGATCGGCACCGGCTCGTTGCGGGCGCCCATCACGTGCAGCACCTGCACCCCGTGCCGAGCCAGTTCCTTGGCCGCGCCGGCGACCGCGAGGTTGATCGACCGGGCGCCCTGCGAGCCGCCGGCCACGAAGAGCACCGGCAGGTCGGGGCGGAGCCCGAAGTGCGCCCGGGCGGCGTTGCGCAGCGCGGCCCGGTCCAGCCCGGCGATGCGCTGGCGCAGCGGCACGCCGACCACCCGGGCGTCGCGCAGCGACTCGGCCTGCGCGGGCTGGTGCGGGAAGCCGACCGCCACGTGCTTGGTGAACTTCATGCCGAGCCGGTTGGCCACGCCCGGCGGGACGTTCACCTCGTGGATCACGATCGGCAGCTCCCGACGCCAGGCGGCCAGGTAGGCCGGCACCGAGACGTACCCCCCGAAGCCCACCACCACGTCGGCGCGCACCTCGTCGATCACCTTGCCCGCGGCGCGGGCCGCGGTCCACATCCGGCCCGGCGTCTTCACCAGGTTCATGTTGACCGACCGGGGCAGCTGGTAGGCGGGAATCTGGCGCAGGTCGTAGCCCTGCGGCGGAATCAGCTCGTTCTCCAGGCCCTTGGGTGTGCCGAGACAGGTGATCCGGACGCCGGGGTCGTGTCGGCGCAGGCAGTCGGCGAAGGCGAGCAGCGGGTAGATGTGCCCCCCGGTGCCACCTCCCGCGAGCACCACCGAACGCAGCGGACCCATCACCGTCTCCTCTCGTCCGCCGACCTGCCGCGGGTCCGGGTGGTCCGGACGCCGCCGCGCGGTGCGGCCTGGTCGTCCTGCCGCCGCTCCCGCGCCCGGGGCACGGACCCTCGGGCGGCCGGCGGGGCCGCCGGCCGGCGGCGCCGCGCGGGAAGCGGTGGCAACGGGGCCCACACTAGTCGGACCCATCGGGCCGGCGGACGGGCATGCAGTGCTCTGGCGGCGTCGGGTTCCGCCCGGGCGAAGGAGGCCAGCATGCCGACCGCGGCGAGCGTGACGACCAGGGCGCTGCCGCCGTCGGAGATGAACGGCAGCGGCAGGCCGGTGATCGGCAGCAGCCCGACCACGCCGCCCACGTTGATCACCGCTTGGCTCACCAGCCAGGTGGTCACCGCGGTCGCGGCGAGCCGCCGGAACGGGTCGTCCACCCGGCGGGCGATGCGCAGCCCGGTGTACGCCAGCACGGCGAACAGGGTGAGCACCACCGCGCAGCCGACCACGCCGAGCTCCTCGGCGATGATCGCGAAGACGAAGTCGTTGTGCGCCTCCGGCAGCCAGTTCCACTTCAGGCTGCTCTTGCCGAGCCCGACGCCGAACCAGCCGCCGTGCTCGATGGCCAGCCGCCCCTGGAAGATCTGGTAGCAGCCCTCCAGCTTGCAGTCCTCGGGAGCGGGCGGGTTGAAGAAGGACATCAGCCGGGCGAACCGGTAGTTCTCCTCGCCCCGCTCGCCGGAGCCGGCGCCGAGCGAGGCCACCGCGATCAGCAGGCCGACGCCGATCAGGCCGAACACCGACAGCGCGCCGAACACCCGCAGCCGGACCCCGGCCGCCCAGAGCAGGCCGATCACCAGCGCCAGCAGGCAGAGCATGGTGCCCAGGTCGTTGTAGCCGACCAGCACGAAGAGCAGCCCGACCACCGGGAAGAGCGGGGTGGCCAGCTCGCGCCACCAGCCCAGCGCGGCGCCCTTGCGGGCGATCACGTGCGCGCCCCACAGCACCAGGGCGAACTTGGCCAGCTCCGAGGGCTGCACCTGGATGCCGCCGATGAACAGCCAGAGCAGCCGGGCCTCGATCGGGCCGATCCGGGCGGAATCCTGGCCGGTCAGCCGGGCGTAGGCGAGCAGCAGGTTGAGCACCAGCAGCAGTCCGACGGCGGTGAAGAGCAGCGGTCGGCCCAGCGACCGGTAGGTGGTCGCCGGCAGCCGTTGGCAGGCCCAGAACGCGCCGATGCCGATCACCGCGAAGATCGCCTGCTTGGTGAGCGAGGCGGAGGCGTTGCCGTTCTCGGCGTAGTCCTTGACGCTGGTGGCCGAGAAGACCATCGTCAGGCCGATCAGCAGCAGCAGGCCGGCGCTGGAGAGCAGCAGGTAGTAGGAGGCCAGCGGGCGGTCCAGCAGGCCACGCAGCGCGGCCAGCCCGCCCGCGGCGTCCAGGCCACGCAGCGCGGCCAGCCCGCCCGCGGCGTCCAGGCCGCGCAGCGCCGCCGCGCCGCCCGGCTCGTCCGGCCCGCGGGTCGTCCCGGCCGCCTCGGCGGTACGCGTCCCGCCCGCCGCCGCGCGTGCCCTGGTCCCGGTCGTGCCCTCGGTTTCTCGCGCCTCCCCCACCCCGACATCATCGCGGGTTCCGGGGGCCGCCACCGGCGCAACCGCCCGGTCGGCGTGTCGGCGCCCCCTCCCCTCGCCGATCTTGCACTTCCTGCCCGGGCGAAGGCCGCAGAACGGGGCATTCCACGGGCCGAAAGTGCAAGATCGGCGGGAGGGGGTCGTCAGGTGACGGCGGCGAGGAACTCGCTGTAGAAGAGGCCGAGCGCGATGGCCACGCCGATCCCGGCGATGATCCAGAACCGCACCACGATGTTGACCTCGCTCCAGCCGGCGAGCTCGAAGTGGTGCTGCAACGGCGACATCCGGAACACCCGCTTGCCGGTGGTCCGGAACGAGATGATCTGGATGACCACCGACATCGTGATGATGACGAAGAGACCGCCGATGATCGGCAGCAGCAGGATCGTCCGGGTGGACATCGCCATGCCGGCGATCAACCCGCCGAGCCCCAGCGCGCCGGTGTCCCCCATGAAGATCCGCGCCGGCGAGGTGTTCCACCACAGGAAGCCCACACAGGCCCCGGCGGCGGCGCCGGCGATCAGCGCGATCTCCAGCGGGTCGCGGACGGTGTAGCAGTAGTCCTGGGTGTAGTTCGGGTCGGCGCACCAGTGCCGGTACTGCCAGAACGCGATCAGCGCGTACGCGGCGAGGACCATCACCGAGGCGCCGGTGGCCAGGCCGTCGAGGCCGTCGGTGAGGTTCACCCCGTTGGTCGCGGCCATCACCACGAAGATGAAGATGATCACCGCGCCGACCTTGCTGACGTCCAGCGCCGGGATGTCCCGGATGAAGCTCAGCGTGGTACTGCCGACGGTCTCGGTGTTGGTCACCGCGCCGGAGGCGTCGGTCATGGTGCTCGGGAAGTAGAGCGCCACCACCCCGAAGACCGCGCCGACCAGGATCTGGCCGAGCAGCTTGCCGCGCTTGTTCAACCCGCCGCTGTGCCGCTTGCGCACCTTCAGGAAGTCGTCGATGAAACCGACCGCCCCGGAGAAGACCATCAGCCCCAGCAGCACCAGCGCGGTGATGGTCGGCTCGACCTGGGCGATCTGCTGGTCCGGCAGGGTGGTCAGGGCGAGGTGCCCGGCGACGTACGCGATGACCGTGGCCAGGATGAAGACCACGCCGCCCATCGTCGGCGTGCCCTTCTTGCCCTGGTGCATGGCCGGGCCCTCGGCCCGGATCGGCTGGCCGGCCTTGAGCCGGGTGAACACCTTGATCGCGATCGGGGTGCAGAAGAGCGAGATGAGGAAGGCGACCCCGACGGCGACGATCACCGCCCTCATGCGGTGCCATCCTCGGTCGCGACTGCGGGGCTCGCAAGCTCACTCCTCGCGCTCCCAGGGCTCTCCCCGGTCGCGTCGCCCGCCTCCGCGCGCAGCGCGTCGGCCACCTCCCAGGTGCGGTACCGGGAGCCCTTCACCAGGACGACGTCGCCCGGCCGTAGCTCGCCCCGCAGCACCTCGACGGCCGCCGCCTGATCGGTGAGCAGCACCGACTCTCCTCCCCAGTCACTTACCGATGTCGCGCCCTCGTGGATCGGCGCGGCCGGCTCACCCACCACGAGCAACCGGTCCACGCCCAGCTCGGCCGCGAGCCGGCCCACCTCGGCGTGCCCGTCGTGCTCGAACGGGCCCAGCTCGGCCATGTAGCCGAGCACCGCGAGGGTACGCCGGTCCCGTCCGATGCCGGCCAGCGCACGCAGCGCGACGGCCATCGAGGCGGGGTTGGCGTTGTACGAGTCGTCGATCACGGTCACCCCGTCGGGACGCTCGAAGACGTCCATCCGGCGGGTGGAGACCATCCCCAGCTCACCCAGCGCGATGGCCAGCTCGGTCAGCGGCATGCCCAGCTCGCGGGCCACCGCCGCGGCGGCGAGGGTGTTCGAGACCTGGTGCCGCCCGGTCAGCCCGAGCCGCACCGGGGCGTCCCCCTCCGGGGTCACCAGGGTGTACGCCGGCCGACCGCGCTCGTCCACCGTGACGTCGACGGCCCGGACGTCCGCGTGCGCCGCCTCGCCGTACCGGACCACCCGGGCGACGGTACGCGTCGCCATCGCGTCCACCAACGGGTCGTCGGCGTTGAGCACCGCCAGCCCGTCCGCCGGCAGCGCCTCGACCAGTTCCCCCTTGGCCAGCGCGATGGTCTCCCGGGAGCCGAACTCGCCGATGTGCGCCACACCGACGTTGAGCACCACGGAGATCCGCGGCGGCACCACGTCGCAGAGGTAGCGCACGTGCCCCACCCCGCGGGCGCCCTTCTCCATCACCAGGTAGCGGGTGTCCGGCCCGGCCTGCAACGCCGTGTACGGGTGCCCCAGCTCGTTGTTGAACGAGCCGGGCGGCGCGACCGTCGGGCCGAGCCGCGCGGCGAGCTGCGCGATCAGGTCCTTGGTGGTGGTCTTGCCGGACGAGCCGGTCAGGCCGACCACGGTGAGGCCGGGCAGCCGGTCCACCACCGCGCGGGCCAGCCGGCCCATCGCGGTGAGCGCGTCGCCGACCAGGACCATCGGCACGCCCGGCACCTCCCGGGTGCCGAGCACCGCCACCGCGCCGGCCTCGACCGCCGCCGCGGCGTAGTCGTGCCCGTCCACCTTCTCGCCGGGGAAGGCGACGAAGAGCGCACCGGCGGACACCTTGCGCGAGTCGAACTCGACCGGCCCGGTGACCCGTGCGTCCGGGTCGGCGGCCACCAGCCGCCCGTCGACCGCCGAGGCGACCTCGGCCAGGCTGAGCGGGATCACCGGTGACCCGCCAGGTCGCCGAACCGGGCGCGCAGCGCGTCGGCCAGCTCGGTGCGGTCGTCGAACGGGAGCACCTCGCCGCCGACCTCCTGCCCGCGTTCGTGGCCCTTGCCGAGCAGCGCGACCACGTCGCCCGGCTCGGCCAGCGCGACCGCCGCGTCGATCGCCGCCCGGCGGTCGCCGACCTCCTCGATCCGGGCCGCCGTGCCGGCCCCCCGGGCGCCGGCGAGCACCTCGGCGCGGATCGCCGCCGGGTCCTCGGTGCGCGGGTTGTCGTCGGTCACCAGCACCACGTCGGCTCCCTCCGCCGCGGCGGCGCCCATCACCGGGCGCTTGCCCCGGTCCCGGTCACCGCCGGCACCGATCACGCAGATCAGCCGGCCCGCGCTGAGCTCCCGCAGGGCGGCCAGCGCGGCCACGATCGCGTCCGCCTTGTGCGCGTAGTCGACCACCCCGCGCACCGGGCCGTCGGCCACCAGTTCCAGCCGGCCGGGGACCCCGCCGCAGGCGGCCACCCCGGTGGCCGCGGTGGTCGGGTCCACCCCGGCGCCGACCAGCATGGCGATGGCCAGCAGGGCGTTGGCGACGTTGTGTCGCCCCGGCAGCGCCACGCCGGTGGGCAGCGCCAGGCCGTCCGGGCCGTGCGCGGTGAAGTGCTGCGCGTACCCCTCGCCGCCGATGCCGTCGGCCCACCAGGTCGCGGCGGTGTCGCCGGCCGCCGAGTAGCTCACCGTGGCCGGCTTGAACAGCGGCCGCAGCGCCGGGTCGTCGTGGTTGAGCACCTCCACCGCGCACCGGCCGTCGAAGAGCTGCGCCTTGGCCGCGAAGTAGTCCGCCGAGTCGGCGTGGAAGTCCAGGTGGTCGGAGCCGAAGTTGGTGTAGCCGCCGACGGTGAACCGGACCCCGCCGACCCGGCCCATGGCCAGCGCGTGGCTGGACACCTCCATCACCACCGCGGTGACCCCGCGCTCGCGGGCGGCGGCCAGCATGGCGTGCAGGTCGGTGGCCTCCGGCGTGGTGCGCACGCTGTCGATCCGCAGGTCGCCGAGGCGGGTCTCCACGGTGCCGATCAGGCCGGTGGTGTGGCCGGCGGCGCGCAGCCCGGACTCGACCAGGTAGGCGGTGGAGGTCTTGCCGGCGGTCCCGGTCACCCCGATCACGGTCAGCGCCTCGGTCGGGTCGCCGTAGACGGCGGAGGCCAGGGCGCCGAGCACGGCCCGCGGGTCGGGCACCACCAGCGCCGGCAGGCCGGCCTCGGCCGCCGCGGCCGCGCCCGCCGGGTCGGTCAGCACGGCCACCGCGCCGGCCGCCGCCGCGCCGGCGGTGAACTCGGCGCCATGCCGGCGGGCGCCGGGCAGCGCCGCGTACAGGTCGCCGGGGCGGACCTCCTGGCTGGCGTGCGTGATGCCGGTCACCACCGGGTCGGCAGCGTCGGCCGGAGGCTCCACGGCCAGCAGGGCGGCGAGATCGCCGAGCCGGGTGCCGATCACGGTACGGGGGCGAGGATTGCCGGGCACGGCGTCAGACCCTACCCGGTCGTCCGGTTCCGGCCGCACAGCCGCCCCGGTGGTTCGTCCGCACTCACCGATGATGTCCCGCCATGCCTGGTCAGCGGGGATAGACCACGAACTTCGGGGCCTTGCCCGCGGCGGACGGCGGCACTCGGTAGTGGTGCAGGGTGAACTGCATCATCTCGCGGAACGCCGGGGCGGCGATGTCCCCGCCCCCGCCCGACGGGGTGTGCGCGAAGACCGCGATCACGTACCGGGGCTGCTCGGCCGGGGCCATCCCGATGAACGAGGCCACCTCGCCGGGCTGCTTCTTGCCGTCGACCAGCCGCCAGCCGGTGCCGGTCTTGCCGGCGACCCGGTAACCGGGGATCGCCGCCGCCGTGCCGGTGGCCCCGTCGACGGTGGTCACCGCCTCCAGGATGGTGCGCAGCGCGGCCGCGTTCTCCGGGCTGAGCACCGACCGGGTGACCGGCGCCTTGGCCGGCGTGCGCTTGCCGTCCGGCCCGATCACCTCTTTGATCAGGTGCGGCTGGACGTAGGTGCCGTTGTTGGCGATCGTCGCGTACGCGGCGGCCATCTGCAGCGGCGTGGCGTCCACGCTGTGCCCGATCGGCACCGACCCGTACGACGATCCGCTCCACTCGTCGGCGGGCAGCAGCCGGCCGCTGGCCTCGCCGGGCATGCCCACCCCGGTGGCCTGGCCGAGCCCGAACCGGCGCTGGTAGTCGATCAGCCGGTCCCGGCCGAGCTTGTCGGCGATCTCGATGGTGCCGACGTTCGACGAGTACGCCATCATCCCGGGCAGACTCATCCGCCGCCCGTTGGCCGGGTGGGTGTCGGAGAACCAGGTGTCGCCCATCTTGATGCTGTTCGCGATCGGCAGCGTGGTGTCCGGGGTGATCACCCCCTCCTGCAACGCCGCGCCGAAGGTGATCGCCTTGTGCACCGAGCCCGGGTCCACCACGAAGCTGGTGGCCGCGTCCTCCCGGTCGGCCGGGTCGCTCGGCAGGGGCTTCGCGGCGTTGTAGGTCGGGTGGCTGGCCTGGGCCAGCACCTCCCCGGTGGCCACCTCGATCACCACCGCGGCGCCGGTGCTGCCCTTGCTCTGCGCCATCGCCTCGCTGAGGATCCGCTGCACCTTGAACTGCAAGTCCCGGTCGACGGTGAGCCGGAGCGAACTGCCCGGCTTGGGCGGGGTGGTGCGGCTGTAGCCGCCGGGGATCGGGGCGGCCAGGTCACCCAGGCCGACCTCGTAGACCCGCTTGCCGTCCTCGCCGTGCAGCAGGTCGTCGTAGCGGGCCTCCAGCCCCTCCAGCCCGTTCATGTCCTGGCTGGTGAACCCGATCAGGTTGGCGGCCAGGTCGCCGCCGGGCACCTCGCGCCGCTCATCGCGGTGGGTGTTGATGCCGGGCAGCTTGAGCTCCATGATCTGCCGGGCCTTCTCGATCTCCACCCCGCGGGCCAGGTACTCGAACTGCGACCAGACCCCGTCCGGGCGCTTGCGCGGGGCCATCCGCCCGGCCAGCTCGGAGGCGGGGATGCCGAGCAGCGGCGAGAGCGCCTTCGCGGTGGCCTGCGGGTCCTTGACCTGGGTCGGGTCGGCGTAGACGTACCGGGCCTCGACGCTGTGCGCCAGTTCGGCGCCGTCCCGGTCATAGATCGCGCCGCGCGGCGCGGGCAGGGTGACCGTCCGGGTCCGGTCGGCGACGCCGCCGCCCGCGTACGCCGGGGTCTCCACCGCCTGGAGGTAGACCAGCCGGATACCGATGGTGGCGAAGAGCGCCAGGGTCAGCACGGTGCCCAGCCGCAGCCGGCGGCCCGGGTCGGCCAGCTTCGGCGGGCGGCGCGGCTTGCGGGCCGGCCGCCGGGCGGCCGACCGGTCCGGCCGGCGCGGGGTGCGCGGCGGGGTGCGCCGGCGGGGCGGCGCCGGCGGCTCGTCGTCCCTGGGCGCCCGCGGGGCGCGCGGCGTGACGGTGCGGACGACCCCCGACCGGCCGCCGGCCGCGTCCCGCCGGCCGGCCCGGGTGGCCCCGGTCCGGCCGCCGTCGAGCACCTGGAGAGCGGGCCGGAACGGGTCGCCGGAGCGGGTGCTGCGCGGGGTGCGCCGCTGCTCCGGCCGGCCGGCCCGCTCCTCGCGGTCGGCCCGGGCCGCGCCTTCCCGGATGGTGCGCCCCCGGGGGGTGTACGCCCGGGCGTCGGAGATGCCGCCGACGCCGGGCTCGGCCGTGCGGTCGGTGCCCCGGCCACCGCTGCCACGCGACGAGCCGCGCCGGGAGCCCGTGGCGTCCCGGCGCGGTTCGTCCGATCTCGGGGGCACCGTCCTAGCCCCCCGAGCCCTGCTGGCTGGTGATCGACGGCTCGCCGTCGGCCGGCTGCGGCACGCCGATCAGCTGGCCGTCCGGCAGCCGGATGTACGCCGGCTCGCCCGCCTCGACCAGGCCGAGCCCCTTGGCCGCGGCCTCCAGGTTGCCCGGCGCCTCCGCGTCGGCGATCTGCTTCTTCAGCTGCTGCTGCTCCAGGTCGAGCTGAGCCTGCTGCTGCTGCAGCCGCTCCAGCCGGAAGGCGTTCTCGTTGATCTTCGTGTTGACCAGCAGGATGCCGAGCACCCCGCCGACCACCAGCACCACGATCAGCGCCGCGAACGGCGCCCGCGGCACCCGCACCGGCGGCGGCGGTGCCACCCGCAGCCGCGGCGGCCGGGCCGCCGTGGCGGTGGCCCGCTCCGCCGGCCGGAGCGCGGCGCTGCCCTGGGTCGGGAACTCGCGCGCCCCCCGGGCGCGAGTCTCCCCCAGCCGGCTCACCCGCTCCGTACCCGGAGCGCCGGTGCCGACGCGCGTGGCCCGCTCCGCCGCGGTCCGGCCCCCCGACCGCGGTGCGCGCTGCCCGCCGCCGGTCACGTCCCGGCGGTCGCGCTTGTCTATGCTCATGTCCCTCCCCCTCTACGTCCGTCCCTGTCCCGTCCCCCGGGGTCCACCACGGTTCCCGCGGTCGACCCCGTTCCCGGTTGGTGCATCGCCTTGACGCGGCGGCGGGACCGTTCGCGGTCGGTCCGCCCCTGCTGCTCGGCGTTCGGGTCGATTCGCTCCGCGGCCCGCAACCGCACCGAAGCGGCGCGCGGGTTCGCGGCGACCTCCACCTCCCCCGGCAGTTCGGCGCCCCGGCTGAGCAGCCGGAACGTCGGACCGGACCCGGGGAGTTCGACCGGGAGGTCGATCGGGCCCTTGCTGCGCACCCGCTCGGCGAGCGCCGCCTTGGTGAGCCGGTCCTCCAGCGAGTGGTAGGACAGGACCACCATGCGGCCGCCCACGTTGAGCCGGTCGAGCGCGGCCGGCAGCGCCGTCTCCAGCGCCGCCAGTTCCCTGTTTACCTCGATCCTTAAAGCCTGAAACGTTCTCTTTGCCGGGTGTCCCCCGGTTCGTCGGGCTGGTGCCGGAATGGACTCTCTGACCAGCTCGGCCAGCCGGGCCGACGAGGTGATCGGAGCCCGCTCCCGCTCGCGGAGGATCGCCGAGGCGATCCGGCCGGCGAACTTCTCCTCGCCGTAGACCCGCAGCACCCGGGCCAGGTCCGGGTGGGAGTAGGTGTTGACCACCTCCTCGGCGGTCACCCCCCGGGTCTGGTCCATCCGCATGTCCAGCGGCGCGTCCTGCGCGTACGCGAACCCGCGGTCGGGCGCGTCGAGCTGCAACGACGAGACGCCCAGATCGAACAGGATCCCGTCGATGCCCGGGTAGCCCAGCCGGTCGAGCACCTCGGGCAGCTCGTCGTAGACGGCATGCTCCAGGTGGACCCGGTCGGCGAAGCGGGCCAGCCGGACGCGCGCGTGGGCGAGCGCCTCGGTGTCCCGGTCCAGGCCGATCAGCACCGTCTCCGGATGCGCCTGCAGCACCGCCTCGGCGTGGCCGGCCAGACCCAGCGTCGCGTCGACGTGGACCGTCCGGCCGCCCCGGCCCAGCGCGGGGGCGAGCAACTCGAGACACCGCTCGAGCAGCACCGGCACGTGCGTGCCGCGTAGCTCCCCCATGTCGACCCCCACTGGTTCGTTGCCGGTTCTTCCGTCCGCGTCCTGTCGTCGGACGACGCCGTGCCGTCGTACCGCCAGATCCCCATCCGCTCCCGCCCGCCGGAGGCCGCGGCCCTCCCACTGGATCGTGCGCCTGGCACCGGGGAAGGGGTGCCAGGAACTCGAAAGCGGCTGGAGATCTCGCAGTACGTCGGGCGCCGTCACGCCCTACAGTCCGCCGGGCAGCACCCCCTCCTCGATGTCGGCGAAGTCGTCTTCGCTCTCGGCGAGGTAGCTCTCCCAGGCGGCCTTGTCCCAGATCTCCACCCGGCTGCTCGCGCCGATCACCACCAGGTCCCGGTCGAGCGCGGCGTAGTCCCGCAGGTGGGCCGGGATGGTCACCCGGCCCTGCTTGTCGGGCACCTCGTCGTGGGCGCTGGCGAAGAAGACCCGGCTGTAGGCCCGGGCCGCCTTGCTGGTCATCGGCTGCGCGCGCAACTGCTCCGCGATCCGCTGGAACTCGGGCATCGGGAAGACGTAGAGGCAGCGCTCCTGCCCTTTGGTGATCACGACACCCCCCGCCAGCTCGTCCCGGAACTTCGCCGGAAGGATCAACCGGCCTTTGTCGTCCAGGCGTGGGGTGTGGGTGCCGAGGAACATCGGCCCAACCCCCTCGCCCTTGAGCGGCGTTCGCGGCGCCGCTGACCCCCCGGGCCGGTGGGCCCTCCCGGCCTCACCATTGGGCCCCACTCTACTCCACTTCCCTCCACCTGCAACCAGAAACGCCCGCGTGGCGCGCCCGTCCTGCGGGCAAAACCGCACGTCAGAAGGGGTGGAGCGGAGTGGAGGGGGAAAGGGGCCCACCGGCCGCGTCCGCTTTCCGACATAGATCGACTCCATCCGGCTGAGCGCGATCCGTCCCACCCGCCGGGCCACCCCGGCCGAACGGTTCGCCCTCGGCGGCGATCTGGCGGGGGCGTCGGTCCGGTAACCTCGCTCGGGTGACGGACGCGAAGATGCCCCTGCGGGCGAAGGTGGCCAGCTCCGTGTCCCGGACGGCCGCGGCGCTGTCGCGGGCCGCGGGCCGGGGCGACGGCTCGGTGATCGGTGGCTGGATCGGCCTGAAGATCGACCCCGACCTGCTCGCGCACCTCTCGGCCGGGCGCGCCATCGCGCTCATCTCCGGCACCAACGGCAAGACCACCACCACCCGGCTCGCCGCCGCGGCGGTCGGCGTGCTGGGCCGGGTCGCCACCAACTCCTTCGGCGCCAACATGCCCACCGGGCACACCTCCGCGCTGGCCAAGGCCGGCAGCACCCCGTACGCGGTGCTGGAGGTGGACGAGCACTACCTCGCGCAGGTGCTGGAGGCCACCGAGCCGCACGTGGTGGCGCTGCTGAACCTCTCCCGCGACCAGCTCGACCGGGCCAAGGAGGTCGCCATGATGGCGCAGCTCTGGCGGGCCGCCCTGGTCAAGCACCCCGACGTGCGGGTGGTCGCCAACGCCGACGACCCGATGGTGGTGTGGGCCGCGTCCCCGCCGCCCAACCACGACCACCGGATCAAGCCGCCGCACGTCACCTGGTTCAGCGCCGGGCAACGGTGGCACGACGACTCCTGGGTCTGCCCCGAGTGCGGCTCGACCATCCAGCGCTCCGGCGAGCAGTGGTGGTGCAGCGGCTGCCCGCTGCGCCGGCCGGAACCGCAGTGGACGGTCGAGGACGACGGCGTGGTCGACCCGACCGGCGCCTGGCACAAGGTCAAGCTCCAGCTGCCCGGCAAGGTCAACATCGGCAACGCGGCCACCGCGCTGGCCGTCGCCGCCGAGTTCGGCGTCCGCCCGGTCGACGCGGTGCTGCAGCTGGGCACGGTCGCCTCGGTCGCCGGCCGCTACGCGCAGGTGGAGCGGGACGGGCGCAACATCCGGCTGCTGCTGGCCAAGAACCCGGCCAGCTGGCTGGAGGCGTTCGACATGGCCGACGAGGCGCCGACGCTGCTGTCGATCAACGCTCGCGACCCCGACGGGCTGGACACCTCATGGCTGTTCGACGTCGACTTCTCCCCGCTGCGCGGCCGGCAGGTGCTGATCACCGGCGACCGGGCGTACGACCTGGCCGTGCGGCTGGACGTCAACCAGGTGCCCTTCCAGCACGTGCGGACGTTCGACGAGGCCGTCCGGACGGCGCCGCCGGGGCGGCTGGAGGTCATCGCGAACTACACCGCGTTCCAGGACATCCGAGCGGAGTTGGACCGTGTCAACTGAGAGCCTGCGCATCGTCTGGGTCTACCCCGACCTGCTCTCCACCTACGGCGACCGGGGCAACGCGCTGATCCTTGCCCACCGCGCCCGCCAGCGCCGGATGCCGGTGGAGGTGCTGGAGGTCCGCTCCGACGAGCGGCTGCCCGCCACCGCCGACATCTACCTCATCGGCGGCGGCGAGGACGGTCCGCAGGCGCTCGGCGCGCAGCGGCTGATCGCCGACGGCGGCCTGCACCGGGCGGTCGCCCAGGGGGCGGTGGTGTTCGGCGTCTGCGCCGGCTACCAGCTGCTCGGCACCTCCTTCTTCGCCAAGGGCACCCAGTACCGCGGTCTGGAGCTGCTCGACCTCTCCTCCGACCGGGGTCCGACCCGGGCCGTCGGCGAGTTGGCCGGCGACATCGACCCCCGGCTCGGCCTGCCCCCGCTGAGCGGGTTCGAGAACCACGGTGGCCGTACCCACCTCGGCCCGGAGGTCGCCCCGCTGGCCCGGGTGACCGCCGGCATCGGCAACGACGGCGCCACCGAGGGCGCCTGGCGGGGCAAGCTGCTCGGCACCTATTCGCACGGGCCGGCACTGGCCCGCAACCCCGCCCTGGCCGACCTGCTGCTGCGCTGGGCCGCCGGCGTGCACCAGCTGCCGCCGCTGGACGACACCTGGTCCGACCGGCTCCGCTCCGAGCGCCGCGCCGCGGTGGCCGCCGCCCGGGCATGATCCGCGCCGTCCGGCGGCTGCGGGGGCAGCCGTCGGCCGTCCGGTTTCTCCTGCTGCTGCTCCTGCTCGCCGGGTTCGGGGTGCTGCTGCTGGTGGCGCCCCGCCCCGACGTCGCCGAGCTGCCGCGGCTGGCCGACCGGCTCGGCACGGCGGCCCCGGTCGCGGCGATCCTCGGCGGGGCGCTGCTGCTGGTGGCGCTGGTGCCGCGCACCTTCATCACGCTCGCCGCCGGGGCGATCTTCGGCCCCCTCGAGGGCGCCGGGTACGCCCTCTGCGCCGCGCTGCTGGCCGCGGCGCTCGGCTTCGCGGTCGGCCGGCTGCTCGGCCGGGAGTTCGTCGCCGAGCGGGTCCGCGGCCGGCTGGCCCGGCTGGACCACTGGTTCGCCCGGCAGAGCGTGCTCGGGGTGGTCACCGTCCGGCTGCTGCCGATCGCCGGCTTCGGGCTGGTCAGCTACGGCTACGGCACCACCGGCGCCCGGGTGCTGCCGTTCCTCGCCGGCAGCGTGCTCGCCTCCACCCCGACCGCCTTCGGCTACGCCGCCGTGGGCGCGGCGGTCGCCTCCCCCGGCGACGTCAACTGGTTCGCCGCCACCCCCGCCGCGCTCGGCCTGGTCGCCAGCGTGGTGCTGATCCGCGGCTGGTGGCGCGCCGAGCGGCACCGCCGCCCGGGCCTGAGCTGACGCCGTGCCACCAGCTCACGGCGACGGCCCGGACCCGGCCGGCGAGGAACGCCTGCCGGGCGGCTTCATCGCCGAGGTGGTCCGGGCCGGCGACACCATCCGGCGTACGCCCCCGACGAACGCCGACTTCGTCGCGGCGCTGCTGCGCCACCTGGAGCGGGCCGGCGCCGACCTCGCCCCCCGCCACCTCGGCACCGACGAGCACGGCCGGCAGGTGCTCAGCTACCTCGACGGCCAGGTGCCCTGGCGGGACCGGGAGGACCCGGGATACTTCGCCGACCCGGCGCTGGTCCGGCTGGCCGTCCTGATCCGGCGGCTGCACGACGCGTGCGCCGGCAGCCCGCTGGCCGGCGGGGCCGAGACGGTCTGCCACGGCGACCTGTCCCCGAAGAACACCGTCTACCGGCGCACGCCGCAGGGGTTGCTGCCGGTCGCCTTCCTCGACTGGGACCGGGCCGGGCCGGGCCGCCGGATCGAGGACGTGGCCTTCGCCGCCTGGCACTGGGCCGGACTCGGCGACGGTGCCGATCCGGCCGAGCTGGGCCGCCGGGCGCGCGTGCTCCGCGTCGCCTACACCGGGGCGGACGGCCCGCCGCTGCCCGGGGCCGAGCTGGTCGAGGTGATGCTCGACCAGGTCGAGGGCACCTGGCGGGGCATCGACGCGGGCGCCGACCGGAACGAGCCCGGGATGGCCCGGCTGCGGGCCGCCGGAATTGTTCGGCTGGTCCACGGCTGGCACGACTGGCTGCTCCGGCACCGCCGACAGGTGCTGGCCGCGCTCGGCGACGACTGACCGTCGGGCGCACGGTCAGCCGGCGGGGGTGACCAGGCCGGCTTCGTAGGCGGCGATGACCAGGTGCACCCGGTCGCGGGCGCCGAGCTTGGCGAAGAGCCGGGCCACGTGCGCCTTGGCGGTGGCCACGCTGATCACCAGCTCGGCGGCGATCTCCGCGTTGGACAGCCCCCGGCCGACCAGGGTGAGCACCTCCCGCTCCCGCTCGGTGACGCCGTCCAGGCTCCGCCGGGGGGTGAGCCGTTCCGGCCGGCGGGCGAACTCGGCGATCAGCCGGCGGGTGACGGCCGGCGCGATCAGCGCGTCGCCGGCGGCCACCACCCGGATCGCGGCCAGGATGTCGTCCACCGCCATGTCCTTGACCAGGAACCCGCTCGCGCCGGCGCGCAGCGCGGCGTGCACGTGCTCGTCGTCGTCGAAGGTGGTGAGCACCAGCACCCGGGTCGGGCCGCCGTGCGCGCTGATCGTGCGGGTGGCCTGGATGCCGTCCGTGCCGGGCATCCGCAGGTCCATCAGGACCACGTCGGGTGCCAGGTCGCGGGCCAGCCGGACCGCCTCCGCGCCGGTGCCGGCCTCGCCGACCACGGCCAGGTCCGCCGCCTCGGCGATGAGCACCCGCAGGCCGGCGCGGACCAGCGGCTGGTCGTCGACGAGCAGCACCCGGACGGTCACCGGCCCACCTCCGTGGCCGCCGCCGGCTGGACGGCGGCGGGCGGCGGGACCGGCAGCCGGGCCTCGACCCGGAAGCCACCCTCGGGGCGCGGGCCGGCGTGGAACCGGCCGTCCAGCAGCGCGACCCGCTCCCGCATGCCGACGATGCCGTGTCCCTCGCCGCCGACCGGCCCGCCCCGGCCGTCGTCGACCACCGCCACGGTCAGCTCGTCCGGGCCGTGCGTCACGGTGACCCGGCACTCGGCGGTGCCGGCGTGCCGGACCACGTTGGTGAGCGCCTCCTGCACGATCCGGTACGCGGCCAGGTCGAGGTCGGCGGGGAGCGGGCCGGACTCGCCCCGCCGGTGCAGCCGTACCCGGACCCCGGCGTCCGCCGCCGCGGCGACCAGCCGGTCCAGGTCGGCCAGCCCGGGCGTCGGGTCCAGTGCCGCCGGCTCCCCGTGTGGGCGGCGCAGCGCGCCGAGCGTACGGCGCAGGCCGGCCAGGGTCTCCCGGCTGGTGGCCTCGATGGTGGCGAGCGCCGCCCGGGCCTGCGCCGGCTGGCTGTCGATCACCCGCGCGCCCATGCCGGCCTGGATGGCGATCACCCCGATGCTGTGCGCCACCATGTCGTGCAGTTCCCGGGCGATGCGCAGCCGTTCGGCGGTGAGCGCCTCGGCGGCGGCGTGGTCCCGCAGCGCCTCGGCGTGCCGGCGGCGCGCGGCCACCGAGTCGCCGACCGTCCACGCGGTGACCACCGCCAGCACGGAGAGGGTGGCCCGGCTCAGCGGGTCCTCGGCCGGGTTCACGAAGCTGGCCGCGACCTGCACCAGCAGCACGACCACCGCGGCCGGCACCGAGACCCGCCGGGGCCGGCGCGCCGCGACCAGCCCGACCACCAGGTCGATGCCGAGGAACTGGGCGTACCAGATGTCGCGCAGGTAGCCGTTCTCCGGGACGTGGACGGTCACGGTGACCAGGCACGCCGCGACCAGCATCAGCCCCAGGGCGAGCAGCGGTCGGCGGCCCAGCAGGCCGGCGGGCAGGCCGAGCGCCAGCAGCGGCACCAGGTAGCGCTCGGCAAGCCACCAGTCGCCGAACCCGATCCCCATCGGGCTGGACGCCAGGAGCGGGGCGAGGAGCAGGGCGACGGGCAGCAGCGCGACGCCGACCCAGGGCAGCACCACGCGTGCCAGCCACCGGGCGTCGCGCGGCGGCGGCAGGGTGACGTGCATGCGGACACGGTAGCCACCGGGCCGGGGCCCGGCATCGGCCCACGGGCGTACGCCCCGGGGCGGGTGCGGGGCCGCCGGATGTGGCCGCCGGCGCGACGCCGGCGCGGCACCGGCCCGGCAGCGTGGGTGAGGTGATCGAACTCCACGCTCTGACCAAGAGGTACGGCCCGACCACGGCCGTCGACGACCTGACCCTCACCGTCCGACCCGGCCACGTCACCGGGTTCCTCGGCCCGAACGGGGCCGGCAAGTCCACCACTCTGCGGATGATCCTCGGTCTCACCCGGCCGACCGGCGGCACCGTCACCGTGGCCGGCGTCCGGTTCGTCGACCGGCCGCGCGGGCTGCGGCACGCCGGCGCGCTGCTGGACGCGGGCGACGTGCACGGCGGCCGGTCGGCGGCCGCCCACCTGACCGCGCTGGCCCGCGGCAACGGCATCGGCCGGGCCCGGGTCGACGAGGTGCTGCGGGAGGTGGGGCTGGCCGGGGTGGCCCGGCGCCGGATCGGCGGGTTCTCCCTGGGCATGCGGCAGCGGCTCGGCATCGCCGCGGCGCTGCTCGGCGACCCGCCGGTGCTGCTCTTCGACGAGCCGTTCAACGGGCTCGACCCGGAGGGGGTCCGCTGGGTGCGCGACCTGTTCCGGCGGCTGGCCGGCGAGGGGCGGACGGTGTTCGTCTCCAGCCACCTGATGAGCGAGATGGAGAACTGCGCCGACCGGCTCGTGGTGATCGGCCGGGGCCGGTTGATCGCCGAGCAGAGCCTCGCCGAGTTCGCCGGCACCCGGACCAGCGTCGCCGTCCGTACGCCCGAGGCGGCGGCGCTGACCGCGGTGCTGGCGGCCGAGGGCGGCAGCGCGCACCCGGACGACGCCGGCGGGCTCGTGGTGACCGGCCTGACCGCCGAGCGGATCGGCGACCTGGCGCTCGCCCACCGGATCGCGCTGCACGAGCTGACCACCCGGACGGCCTCCCTGGAGGAGGCGTTCATGGAACTCACCGCCGCCAGCGTCGAGTACCCCGGAGGGAAGACCCGATGACCACCGTGACGCCCCTGCCCACCCGCACGCCGGTGACCGACGCGCCGGCCCGGTTCCGCGACCTGCTCGCCGCCGAGTGGATCAAGCTGTGGTCGCTCCGCTCGACCCGGTGGACGCTGCCGCTGGTGTTCCTCTTCGTGGTCGGGGTGAGCGTGCACGCCAGCCTCGCCGACTACCGGAACTGGCCGCGGTACCCGGCCGGGACGCGGGAGCTGTTCCACCTGTACGGGCCGGCGCGGGACGCCTTCCCCGAGGCCGGTTACCTGCTGCTGATGCTCGCCGCCGCCAGCGTCGGGGCACTGACCCTCGTCGGCGAGTACCAGAGCGGGCTGATCCGGGCCACGTTCGCCGCCGTTCCCGCCCGCCGCTCGGTGGTGGCCGCGAAGGCGGCCGTGCTGACCGCCGTGATGCTAGTGCTGGGCCTGGTCACCGCGGCGACCGCGTTCTGGGTGTCCCAGGCGATCCTGTCCGGGCGGGACGCCGGCTGGTCGATCGGCGACCCCGGGGTGGCCCGGGCGGTCCTGGGCAGTGCCCTGTTGGTACCGGTCTGCGCGCTGATCGGGATGGGGCTCGGTGCGGTGATCCGGCACGCCGCCGGGGCCGTCGTGGCGGCCACCGCGGTGCTCGTGCTGCTGCCGCTGATGGTGGACAGCGACAAGCACCGGTGGATCGCCGAACTCCGGCACGCGCTGCCCGTACCGGCCTGGCAACGGCTGATCGAGGTGCACCCGGACGTGCTGAACCCGGACCCGTTCCCGGCCACCGTCACCGGCGCCTGGCTGGGGTTCGCCGGGTGGTCCCTGGCCGCGACGCTGGTCGCCGTGGCCGTCGTCCACCGCCGGGACCCGTAGCCGCCACCGGCGGGGCCGTCGCCGGCCGGGCAGGCCATGCCCGGCCGCGCCGGCGCCGGGCGGGGACGCTCGCGTGCGGAAGACGCGGCGGCCCCGCCCGGCGGCGGGTCAGGCGACGACGGAGACCATCCGGCCGGAGACCACGATGACCTTGCGGGGCTCCTTGCCGGCCAGCGACGACGCGACCGCCTCCAGGGCCGCCGCGCGGACGGTCTCCTCCGGCGCGTCGGCGGGCACCTCGACGCGACCGCGGACCTTGCCGTTGACCTGCACCGGGTAGGTCACCGTCTCGGCCACCAGCAGCGCCGGGTCGGCCACCGGGAAGTCCACGTAGGTCAGCGAGGTGTCGTGCCCCAGCCGCCGCCACAGCTCCTCGGCGATGTGCGGGGCGAACGGCGCCAGCATCAGCACCAGCGGCTCGGCCACCTCGCGCGGGGTCGCCGGCAGCCGGGTCAGCCCGTTGGTCAGCTCGATCAGCTTGGCGATCGCGGTGTTGAACCGGATCGCCTCCATGTCGCCGCGGACCCCGTCGATCACCTTGTGCAGCAGCCGCCGGGTCGCCTCGTCGGCCGGATCGTCGGTGACCCGCACCGCACCGGTCTGCTCGTCGACGATCGCCCGCCAGACCCGCTGCAGGAACCGGTACGAGCCGACCACCGCGCGGGTCTCCCACGGCCGGGACACCTCCAGCGGGCCCATCGACATCTCGTAGACCCGGAAGGTGTCCGCGCCGTACGCCGCGCACATCTCGTCCGGCGTGACGACGTTCTTCAGCGACTTGCCCATCTTGCCGTACTCGCGGTTGACCTGGGTGTCGCCCAGGTAGAAGCCGCCGTCACGCTCGACGACCTCCTCCGCCGGCACGTACGCGCCGCGCGCGTCGGTGTACGCGTACGCCTGGATGTAGCCCTGGTTGAACAGCTTGCGGAACGGCTCGAACGACGTGACGTGCCCCAGGTCGAACAGCACCTTGTGCCAGAACCGGGCGTACAGCAGGTGCAGCACGGCGTGCTCGGCGCCGCCCACGTACAGGTCGGTGCCGCCGCAGTCGCCGGCGGAGCGCGGGCCCATCCAGTACCGCTCGTTCTCCGCGTCGACGAACCGGTCGGCGTTGGTCGGGTCCAGGTAGCGCAGCTCGTACCAGCACGAGCCGGCCCACTGCGGCATCACGTTGGTCTCCCGGGTGTACCGCTTCGGGCCGTCACCCAGGTCCAGCTCCACCTCGACCCAGTCGCGGCGGCGCGACAGCGGCGTCTCCGGGTTCGAGTCGGCGTCCTCCGGGTCGAACGTCTTCGGCGAGAAGTCGTCCACCTCGGGCAGCTCGACCGGCAGCATCTCCTCGGGCAGCGCGATCGCCGCGCCGGTGGAGTCGTACACGATCGGGAACGGCTCGCCCCAGTACCGCTGCCGGCTGAACAGCCAGTCGCGCAGCCGGTAGGTGACCGCGCCCTGGCCGTGCCCGGCGGCCTCCAGCCACTCGATGATCCGCGCCTTGGCGTCGGCCACCCCCAGGCCGTTCAGGTCCAGGCCGCGGTCCGGCGCAGCGCTGTTGATCGCCGGCCCGTCCCCGGTGTACGCCTTGCCGGTGAAGCCCTCCGCGGGCTGCACGGTACGCACGATCGGCAGCTCGAAGACCTCGGCGAACTCCCAGTCCCGCTCGTCCTGGGCGGGCACCGCCATGATCGCGCCGGTGCCGTAGCCGGCCAGCACGTAGTCGGCGATGAAGATCGGGATCTGCGCGTCGGTGACCGGGTTGGTGGCGTACGCCCCGACGAAGACGCCGGTCTTCTCCTTGGTCTCGGCCTGCCGCTCGACGTCGGTCTTGGCCGCCGCCGCCTTCCGGTACGCCTCGACGGCCGCCCGCGGGTTGGCGTGCCCGCCGGTCCAGACGTCCTTCGTCCCCTCCGGCCAGGCCGCCGGCACCAGCGCGTCGACCAGCTCGTGCTCCGGCGCCAGCACCATGTAGGTGGCGCCGAAGACGGTGTCCGGCCGGGTCGTGAACACCCGGATCGGCTCGACCGGGGTCGGGAAGTCGATGTGCGCGCCCTGGGAACGGCCGATCCAGTTGCGCTGCATCAGCTTGATCGCCTCGGGCCAGTCCAGCGTGTCCAGGTCGTCCAGCAGCCGGTCCCCGTACGCGGTGATCCGCATCATCCACTGCTTCAGGCTCCGCTTGAAGACCGGGAAGTTGCCCCGCTCCGAGCGGCCGTCCGCGGTGACCTCCTCGTTGGCCAGCACGGTGCCCAGCCCCGGGCACCAGTTCACCGGGGCCTCCGAGACGTACGCCAGCCGGTGGTCGTCGACGATCCGCCGGCGCTCGGCCACGGTCAGCTCGGCCCACGGCCGGCCGTCCGGGGTGGGCCGGGTGCCCCCCTCGAACTCACTGATCAGCTCGGCGATCGGCCGGGCCCTGCGGGCCTGCGGGTCGTACCAGGAGTTGAAGATCTGCAGGAAGATCCACTGGGTCCAGCGGTAGAAGTCGGTGTCGATGGTGGCCACCGAGCGGCGCTCGTCGTGCGCCAGACCCAGCCGGCGCAGCTGGGACTTGTACCGCTGGATGTTCGCCTCGGTGGTGGTCCGGGGGTGGGTGCCGGTCTGCACCGCGTACTGCTCGGCGGGCAGGCCGAAGGCGTCAAAGCCCATCGCGTGCAGCACGTTGCGCCCGGCCATCCGCTGGTAGCGCGCGAAGCAGTCGGTGCCGATGTAGCCCAGCGGGTGCCCGACGTGCAGCCCGGCACCGGACGGATACGGGAACATGTCCAGCACGTACAGCTTCTCGGCGCCCGACCGGGGGTGGTCGGGGTCGGCCAGCGGGCCGGTCGGGTTCGGGGCGTGGAAGGTGCCCTCCCGTTCCCAGAAGTCCTGCCAGCGGTTCTCGATCTCGTCGGCCAGGGCCGCTGTGTACCGGAACGGGGGGATGTCGCTGGCCGGTGCGGCTGCCTCACTCATGGCGTCTCCTCGCGTCGCTCGGCGCGGTGGTCTCGTGCTGTCTGGTGGGTGCGGCGGCCCGGAACGCCGGGCCGGCCGGCGACGGGCACAAAAAAGCCCCTCACGCATGAGGGGCCGCCGTGCTGTCGCGCGTTCAGCGCATCAGCACGGCTCGGTAAGAAGCAGGAAGACTCCGGCCATGACGGCAGTGTACCCCCAGCCCGGAGGCGGGCGACGCCCGCCACCACGGGTCGGGACGGCGGTGCGCGGTCGCGCGTCCCCCGTCCCGGCGAATATTCGGGGCGTAACCGGCGGTCCACCTGCGGGGGTCGGCGATCACGACAAACATGGTTAGCCTGAGAGGCCAGTGAGATTTCTGCGGCAGACGAGGCTCGGCGTCGCGAACCCAACGGCGGGTCCAGGTGCTCTATACAGAGCTGCCGTGATCGGCGACGAGGAGGAGGCCCGTGACACAACAGACCTGGGACGAGGTGGGCGGTCTGCTGCCGCACGACGAGTTCCGCGCCGCCAGCGAAGCCATCGTCTCGAACATCGAGCAGGTCATCGAGGGCAAGACCGCCACCGTGCGGCTCGCCCTGGCGGTCCTGTTGGCCGAGGGCCACCTGCTCATCGAGGACGTTCCGGGCGTCGGCAAGACGAAGCTGGCCAAGGCGATGGCCCGGTCGATCGACTGCTCGGTGCGCCGCATCCAGTTCACCCCCGACCTGCTGCCCAGCGACGTGACCGGGGTCAGCGTCTACAACCAGGAGACGCACGACTTCGAGTTCCGCCCGGGCGCCGTCTTCGCCAACCTGGTGGTCGGCGACGAGATCAACCGTGCCTCGCCGAAGACCCAGTCGGCGCTGCTGGAGTGCATGGAGGAGCGGCAGGTCACCGTCGACGGCGTGACCTACCAGCTGCAGACGCCGTTCATGGTCATCGCCACCCAGAACCCGATCGAGATGGAGGGGACCTACCCGCTGCCCGAGGCACAGCGCGACCGGTTCACCGCCCGGATCGCGATGGGCTACCCCGACCCGGGCGCCGAGCTGGCGATGCTGGACGGGCACGGCGCCACCGACCCGCTCACCGACCTGCGGCCGGTCTCCGACGCCAACACCGTGCGCCGGCTGATCGGGCACGTCCGCCAGGTGCACGTCGCCGACGCCGTCAAGCAGTACGCGATCGACCTGGTCACCGCCACCCGCGAGGCTCCCGACCTGCGGCTGGGCGCCTCGCCGCGGGCCACCCTCCAGCTGTTGCGCACCGCCCGCGCGGTGGCCGCCCTGGAGGGGCGTGACTACGTCCTCCCCGACGACCTCCAGGTGCTCGCCGTGCCGGTGCTGGCGCACCGGATCATCCCCACCGCCGACGCCCAGCTGGCCCGCCGCACCACCGACGCCATCGTCGCCGAGCTGGTGCACCGGCTGCCGCTGCCGCACGACCGCAAGCGCTCCCCCTACGACACCCGGCCCGGCCAGGGCCACGGCCGGCCGCCGTACGAGCCGCGGAGGCCGTGAGGTGCGCGAAGGGCTGCGCGGGCTGACCACCCGGGGCCGCTCGTTCCTGGCGGCCGCGGTCGCCGCCGCGATCTCGTCGGCGATCCTCGGCGAGAAGGACCTGCTCCGGGTCGCCGTGCTGCTCGCCATCCTGCCGCTGCTCGCCGCGGCCTACGTCGGGCGCAGCCGCTACAAGCTGGCCTGCAACCGGTCGCTGGACCCGCACCGGGTGCCGGTCGGGGCCAGCTCGCGGGTGGTGCTGCGGCTGCAGAACATGTCCCGCCTGCCGACCGGCACGCTGCTGCTGGAGGACCGGCTGCCGTACGCGCTGGGCAGCCGGCCGCGGGTGGTGCTGGAGCGGCTCGGCGCGCACCAGGCCAGCTCGGTGGCGTACACCGTGCGGGCGGACGTGCGCGGCCGGTACGAGGTGGGGCCGCTGGTGGTCCGGATGACCGACCCGTTCGGGTTGTGCGAGCTCAGCCGTGCCTTCCCGAGCACCGACCACCTGACCGTCATCCCGCAGGTCACCCCGTTGCCCTCGGTGCGGCTGCCCGGCGAGTACGCCGGCAGCGGCGACAGCCGGGCCCGGTCGGTGGCCGTGCACGGCGAGGACGACGCCGCCACCCGCGAGTACCGGATGGGCGACGACCTGCGCCGGGTGCACTGGAAGTCGACCGCGCGCACCGGCGAGCTGATGGTGCGGCGGGAGGAGCAGCCCTGGGAGAGCCGCGCCACCGTGGTGCTGGACACCCGGGCGTACGGCCACCGCGGCGACGGCCCGACGGCCAGCTTCGAGTGGGCGGTCTCGGCCGCCGCGAGCATCGCTGTGCACCTGCGCCAGGCCGGCTACAAGCTGCGCCTGGTCACCGGCTCGGGGGCGGACGTGGACGCCTCCGAGGTGAGCGGCGACGGCCTGCTGCTGGACCACCTCGCCGAGGTCCGGCTGGACAAGAACGTCGAGCTCACCACGCTGGTGCAGCGGGTACGGCAGCGCTCGGACGGCGGCCTGATCATCGGCCTGTTCGGTTCGCTGAGCACCGCCGAGGCCGAACTGCTGGCCGGGCTGCGCGGCAACGGCGCCACCTGCGTGGGCTTCCTGCTGCACAGCTCCACCTGGCTCAACCTGCCGGAGAAGGCCCGGGCCGAGGCCGACCAGGCGCACGGCGCCGCCGCGCTGGCGCTGCTGCAGAGCGGCTGGCGGGTGATCGGCGTCGACCACGGCGGCCGGCTGCCGGCGCTCTGGCCGCAGGCGGCCCGGGGCTCGCAGGGTTTCGCGTTGCGGGCGGCGCTGGCCGAGACGGTGGCCGGCGGCATGCGATGAACGGAAGGCTCCCCTCATGATCGCCCACCGGAACCTGGGCTTCGTCGCCGCGGCGGCGACGCTGCTCGCCGCCGCGCCGCTGTCGGCCATCTTCGAACGCTGGACGTGGCTGATCCAGGCCACCATCGCGGTGGCGGTGGTGGCCGCCGTGGCCGCGCTGGCCCGGTTGGCCCGGTTCCCGCTCTGGGCCCAGGTGGTGGCCATGGTGGCCGGCCTGACGCTGGCCCTGACCTGGCTCTTCCCGGGCGGCACCGAACTGGTCGCCTTCATCCCGACCCCGGCCACCTTCGGGCACTTCGCCGACCTGCTGTCCGCCTCGATGCAGGACATGCGCTCGTACGGCGTGAAGGTCCCGGACACCGACCCGCTGCTCTTCCTCACCGTGCTCGGCATCGGCGGGGTGGCCGTGGTGGTCGACGTGCTCGCCGTCGGGCTGCGCCGTCCGGCGCTGGCCGGGCTGCCGATGCTCGCCATCTACTCGGTGCCGGTGGCGGTCTACGTGGACAGTGTCCCGCCGGTGCCGTTCGTCGTCGGCGCCGCCGGCTACCTCTGGCTGCTGGTCACCGACAACGTGGACCGGGTACGCCGGTTCGGCCGCCGGTTCACCGGCGACGGCCGGGACGTGGACGTCTGGGAGTCCAGCCCGCTGGCCGCCGCCGGCCGGCGGCTCGCGGTGCTCGGCGTGGCGCTGGCGGTGGTGCTGCCGTTGGCCGTGCCGGGGATGACCGGCGGGCTGCTGGACACCCTCGGCACCGGCGCCGGCAACGGCACCGGCACCGGCCGGCCGGGGGTCGGCACCAATCCCGGCCGGATCAACCTGTTCGCGGCGCTGAGCGGGCAGCTGAACCAGTCCGAGGTCGCCGACCTGGTGAAGGTCACCACCAACGAGCAGCAGCCGTTCTACCTGCGCTTCGGGGTGGCCGACCGGCTGAGCAACGACGGCTTCCGGGTCAACGATCCCAGCGGCCGGGCGGCCAACCGGGACCTGCCGGACCCGACGCGGGACCTCCGGTCGGGTGTCGGGCAGAACCGCTACCGGGCCACCGTCGAGGTGACCGACAACCTCGACATGCCGCTGCTGCCGGTCTACGCCCAGCCGGTCCGCACGGAGGACCTGAACGACCGGTGGCTCTACGACGCCGATCGCCAGATCGTCTTCTCCGGCCGGGAGTCCGCGCGCGGCAAGAAGTACTCGTTCGAGTACGTCCGGCTGACCTACACACCGAGCGTGCTGCGGCAGGCGCGAGAGCTGGGGTCCTCCCACCCGGCGCGGGTCCACTACACGATCAAGCCGGACGTGCCCGAGGTCGACGCGCTGGTCGAGCGGCTGATCCGCGGCGCGAACACCGAGTACGACAAGGTCCGGGCGATCTACGACTACTTCTCGGCGGACAACGGCTTCGTCTACCGGCTGAGCACCGAGACCGGCACCAGTGGCCAGGACATCCTCGACTTCCTCACCAACAAGGCCGGCTACTGCCAGCAGTACGCCGCCGCGATGGCCTGGCTGGTCCGGGCCGCCGGCATCCCGGCCCGGGTGGCGTTCGGCTTCACCAACGGCAGCAACCGGTCCGGCGACACGTACACGCTGACCAACCGGAACCTGCACGCCTGGACCGAGGTCTACTTCGACCAGATGGGGTGGGTGCCGTTCGACGCCACCCCGGCGTACGGCGTGGCGGGGTCGACCCGCTCGGCCTGGGCGCCGGACATCGACGCTCCCGAGGAGTCGAACCCCGCGCCGGGCAGCACCAGCGCGCCGGGCGACACGGAGGCATCGGCCGGCCCGCAGGGCCCGGACTCCCCGGAGGAGGACCCGGACTCCGGCCTGGCGCTGGGCGGCACCGCCCCGGCCGAGCAGGCCCCGGTCTGGCCCTGGTGGGCGGGCGGCGCGCTGGCCCTGCTCGCCCTGCTCGCCCTGCCGGCGCTGCGCCGGCTGGCGCTACGCCGGCGGCGCAGCGTCGCGACGGCTGCCGCCCCGGCGACGGTGCGGTCGGCGGGCGGCGACGCGCCCGCCGACGGGCCGCGGATGGTCGTGCTCGGCGTGGACGCCGCCCGGGCCCGGGCGGACGCCCACGCGGCCTGGGACGAACTGCTCGACACGCTGGTCGACTACCGGGTCCGGGTGGACCGCACCGAAACCCCCCGGGCCACCGCCGACCGGCTGGTCCGGGAGGCGTTGAGCGCCGACGCGGGGGCCGTCACGGCGGTACGTCTGCTCGGGCGGGCGGAGGAACGTGCCCGCTACGCGCGGGACCCGCTCACCGGCGAGCGGCTGCTCCCGGCCCTGCGGTCGGTACGCGGCGCGCTCGCCGCGCAGGCCGACCGGCGTACCCGGCTGCTGGCGGCGGTGCTCCCGCCGTCGGTGCTGCTGCGCTGGCGGCTCGCCACGGCGGACACCTCGTCCCGCCTGGTGACGGCGACGGGACGGGTCCGCTACCGGCTGCTGCGCTGGAGCCCGCGCCGCCTGCTCGCCAGCCGGATGGCCCGCTGATCCACGCCGGGTGGGCGGCGGTCGCCCCGCCGCCCATCCGGACCACGCCCAACGCGAGGCCCGCTGGCCCACCGCGAAGATCGCGCCCTTTCCTGGATGTAGTGGTCTCCCCGCGGCGGGATACCCCTACATCCGTGAAGTAGCACGACCTTGCGCTGCGACGGCGGGCCGCGTCGCGCATCGCCGGTGGAATGAGCCCGGCGGGACGGGCCGCGACGGGACTGCCAGTCGGCCGAGCGACGGCGGGCGGGTTGCGCGGGGCGGCCCCTTGGCTGGACCTCGCGGTCCTGCTGAGGCGGCCGGCGTGCCGACTGTCGACGGGTCGGGGCGCGGAGGAACGTCAAAGGTCGCCGGGACGTCCCGGCGATCCGCCTGGAGCGGTGGGGGTGCCCGCCTCAGCGGCGGGTCGGCGTCAGCGGTGCCCCTCCGGGCGCTGCCGCCACCGATCCTCCAGCCGATCCAGGATCGACGGCCGTCGACCGGCACGGCCGCGGGGACGGCGACGACTCGTCGTACCGCCCACGACGTGCAGGTCGGGTGACTGCGCTCGGCGGTGCGACTGCACCGCGAACGCGGCCGAGGCCAGCATGACGACGAAACCCGCCACCGCCAGCGGCGGAGTCTTGATCACCGCGCCGTAGACCAACAGGGCCAGGCCAGCGATGATCACGCCGGCAGCGACGAGCAGGCGACGCCGCGCGTGGAAACGCGGGTCGCTGGCGCGCACGGCCGAGGCGAATTTGGGGTCCTCGGCAAGCGACCGCTCGATCTGCTCGAACAGCCGCTGCTCGTGCTCCGAGAGCGGCACGGCACTCCTCCCCGGTCACGTTGGTCGGCCCGGTCGGACCGACAGACCGTGGCAGCCAACCGGCTGCTTACCCGCAAGTCTACGAGGGGGGTCGCGCGTCGGAAAGCGGGACGACCTATGGCCGGCGGGGATTTTCATTTCGACGCACGTCGCGGCCACCGAGCAGACTGGCCGGACCTATGACGGACCGCCCGAAACGGGCAGCCGCGGCGTCGGCGGCAGCTTCCGCCTCCCGCCAGCCGCGCTCGGGCGCGCCGAGGGTGAGCTGGCGCGGGGCGCCCGCCGCCCCGGCGAGCCCTTCGACCCGGACGCCGACCAGGCGGATCCGGTCGCCCGGATCGAGCGCGGTGTAGAGCGCCCAGACTGTGTCGAACACCTCGCGGGCGGTGTCGGTGGGCACGGCGAGGGTGCGGGAGCGGTTGACGGTGCGGAAGTCGGTCAGCCGCACCTTCAGCGACACCGTCCGCCCCACCTGACCGGCCCGGCGCAGCCGGGCGCCCACCTTCTCGGCCAGGGCGAGCAGGGCTCGCCGGATCTCCAGCGAATCGGCCACGTCGGCGTCGAAGGTCACCTCCGCGCCGATCGACTTCTCCACGTGCTCCGGGCTGACCCGGCGCGGGTCACGGCCCCAGGCCAGCTCGTGCAGGTGCGTGGCGGAGGCCTCACCGACCGCGCGGCGCAGCATGCCGAGCGGCGCCTCGGCGAGATCGCCGATGGTGTTCAGGCCGAGCCGGCGCAGCGCCTCGGCGGCCCGCTCCCCCACGCCCCACAGCGCCGCCACCGGCAACGGGTGGAGGAATTCGAGCACCCGCCCGGCCGGTACGACGAGCAGGCCGTCCGGCTTGGCCCGGGTCGAGCCGAGCTTGGCCACGAACTTGCTCGGCGCCACCCCGACCGAGCAGGTCAGCCCCTGTTCGGCGGCGACCCGCTCGCGGATCAGCCGGGCGATGGCGGCCGGGGGGCCGAACAGCCGCCGGGCGCCGGCCACGTCGAGGAACGCCTCGTCCAGGGAGAGCGGCTCGACCAGCGGGGTGAAATCCCGGAAGATCTGCATGACCGCCCGGGAGGCCGCCGTGTACTGGGTGAAGTCGGGCGGGAGGTAGACCGCGTCCGGGCAGAGCGCCCGGGCCCGCATGATGGGCATGGCGCTGCGTACGCCGTAGCGCCGGGCCTCGTAGCTGGCCGAGCTGACCACCCCGCGCGGGCCGAGCCCGCCGACCACCACCGGCCGGCCACGCAGCTCGGGCCGGCGGCGCACCTCCACCGAGGCGAAGAAGGCGTCCATGTCGACGTGCAGGATCGGGCAGCCGGAGTCGTCGGCGTCCGGCCCGAAGCGGGGATCACCGCCCCGCGGCAACGACTGACTCCGACCCATTGCCGCAGGCTAACCGGCACCTGCGACACTCCGCCCGGACGGTCCGGCGCCAACGCGACACCGGTCCGTCCGGGCGGTCCCGTTGGCCTCAGTCGGCCGACGCCGTTCCCGCGGGTACGCGACGCAGGGCGACGCCACTGGCGAGCGCTCCGACGAGGAGGATCGCCGCGCCGACCACGGCGGTGACCGTGAAGCCGTCGGTGAAGGCGGCGAAGGCGCGGTCGAGCAGCGCGCCGGCCACCTCGGCCGGCAGCTCGCCGGCCGCGGCGAGGGCACCGCCGACGGTGTCGACGGCCGCGCCGGCGAGCCCGTCGTCGAGGCCGGCCGGCGTCTGGGCGTCCATCTCGGCCCGGTAGATGCCGGCGGCGATGCTGCCCAGCACGGCGATGCCGAGCGCGCCACCGAACTCGGTGCTCGTCTCGGAGAGCGCCGACGCGGCTCCCGCCCGCTCGGGCGGCGCCGTGGTGAGCACGAGCGAGGTCGCCAACGTGCTGGTCATCCCGACGCCGAGCGTGAGCAGTCCGTAGCTGGTGACCAGCCACCAGACCGGCGAGTCGACCCGCATCGTGCTGACCAGCAGGAAGCCGGCGGCGGCGAGGACGAGCCCGGTGCTGACGAGGACCGCGGGCCGGATGCTCGGCGCGAGGGCGGAGGCGAGGGCGACGCCGACCACGCTGCCCAGGATGGTGGGCAGGGTCCAGAGCGCGGCGTCGAACGGGCTGAGGCCGAGCACCGTCTGCATGAACGTGACGGCGAGCAGGCCCATGCCCGCGCTGGCGAAGGTGATCGCCGTGTTCGCACCGATGGCCGCCGAGAAGGAGCCCGTCGAGAAGAGCCGGACGTCGATCATGGGCCGCTCGCTGCGGCGCTGCCGGCGTACGAAGAGGGCGCCGACCGCCAGCCCGGCGAGGAGGGCGACCAGCGAGGACGGGTTCGCCCCCACCTCGGCAAAGTGCTTGACCGCGTAGATGACCGGCAGGACCGCGCCTAGGCTGAGCAGCGAGCTGAGCGGGTCGAACCGCCCCGGGTTCGGATCCTTCGACTCGGGCAGCAGCAGCGGCCCGACGACGAGCAGCAGCAGCATGACCGGGACGTTGACGACGAACACCGAGCCCCACCAGAACCGCTCCAGCAGGAAGCCGCCGATGATCGGCCCGATCGCGATGCCGCCGGTGAAGCCGGCCGTCCAGATCCCGATCGCGGTCCGGCGTTGGTTCTCGTCGGTGAACATCCCGCGGATCAGGGCGAGGGTCGACGGGGCGAGGGTGGCGCCGCCCAGACCGAGCAGGGCGCGGGCGGCGATGAGCAGCTCCGCGCTGGTGGCGAAGGCGGCCAGCAGCGACGCCGCCCCGAACGCGGCGGCGCCGAGGAGCAGCAGCCGGCGGCGCCCGATGCGGTCGCCGAGGCTGCCCATGGTCACCAGCAGGCCGGCCATCACGAACCCGTAGATGTCCACGATCCACAGGTGTTGGCCGGCGGTGGGGCCGAGTTCGGCGCTGATCAGGGGCGCGGCCATGAACAGGATGGACAGGTCCATGGAGGCGAGGAGGGCGGGAATGACGAGGGCGGCGAGGCCGACCCAGTCGCGGCCCCGGGCACGGGAGGGAATGGTGGTCGTCACGCGGCGAATGTACATTCGTACAAGACGCTTGTACAAGACACCTGTACAAGACGGATGTTCAAGAGGTGGACTACACTGCCGGCATGGGACAGCGCGAGGACCTGCTGGCGGGGGCGAAGAAGTGCCTGGTGGAGAAGGGCTACGCGCACACCACGGCCCGCGACATCGTGGCGGCGGCGGGTGCTCATCTCGGCTCCATCGGTTACCACTTCGGCAGCAAGGACGCCCTGCTGAACGCCGCCGTCATGGAGACCTTCGACGCCTGGGGCGACGCCATCGCGGCGGCTGTCGTACCGGACGCCGGCGGCACCCCGCTGGACCGGCTGCGTGGGTTCGTCGACGGCCTGCTGGCGGCCGCCCCCGAGCAGCGGGCCATCCTGGTGGCCAGCGTGCAGGCGTACGCCCAGGCGGAGTTCGCGCCCGAGGTCCGGGCGCAGCTGGTGGCCGGCTACGCCGCCGGCCGGCGGGACCTGGCCGCGCTGGTGCTCGGCATCCCACCGGCGGAGGTCTCGGAGGAGCAGGCCCGCGCCTACGGCGGACTCGCCATGGCGATGGTCAACGGCGCCATGATCCAGTGGCTGATCGACCCCGCGTCCGCACCCACCGCCGACGACCTCGCGCGGGCGCTCGGCGGGCTCAGCGGGCGCTGACCGGACCGCACCGGCCGCCCGCCGTCGACCAGCGTCGCCGGCGGGACCGGGCTCGGTCAGCCGGTGACCGCGTCACCGAGCGGGACGGGCGGCCGCCGACCCGCTCAGCCGCGGACCACCAGCAGCGGGATGGTCATCTCCGCCGCGGTGTCCGCCCCGTGGTAGGCCACCAGCCGGGAGGCCAGCGGCTTCTCCGACCGGGTGGCCATCACCGCGTACGTGTCGTTGCAGATCACCACCACGTCGCCGATCCGGCTCAGGTGCTCCTCGGGCACCGGTCCGAACCAGCCGTCGGCCACCACCTCGTCCCGGGTCCGTACCCGGGCCGCGGCACCGAGCACCGTCGACCAGGCGCCCACCACGTCGTCGGTGGCGCCGGGGGCGACGTGCAGGTAGCGGACCCGGGGTTCGCCGGAGACCACCCGCACCCCGGCCCGCAGCCGCGGGTCGGTGTCCAGGTCGAAGCGGTGCCCGGCCGGCACGTCGAGCTGCCCGTGATCGGCGGTGACCAGCAGCGCGGCGTCCGCCGGCAGGCCGTCCACCAGCCGGGCGAGCAGCCCGTCCACCTCGGCGGCGGCGTGCCGCCAGGGCATCGAGTCGACGCCGGTGAGGTGGCCGTGCCGGTCCAGGTCGGGGTGGTAGCCGGAGACCAGGGTCGGCCCGGCGCCGGCGGCGAGCGCGGCCAGCATCTCCTCGGCGAGCGCGTCGACGCCGGCGGCGCCGCGGTAGTCGCCGCCGCGGTTGGCGGCCACGGTGAGCCCGCTGCCGCCGAACTCCGGCCGGCTCACCACGGTCACCGCGACCCCGGCGGCCCGGGCCCGCTCCAACTGGGTACGGACCGGCTGCCAGCGCAGCGGAGCCGGGTCGGCGGCCCACTCGATGTGGTTGAGCACCCGGTCGCTGCCCGGCACCCGGACGGTGAAGCCGAGCACGCCGTGCGCGCCGGGGGCGGCGCCGGTGCCGAGGGTCACCAGGCTGGTCGGCGTGGTGGACGGGAAGCCCGAGGTGAGCGGCCGACCGGCGGTCGCGGCCAGCCCGGCCAGCGTCGGCGCGTACGGGGCGGCGGTGGGGATCTGGTACCAGCCGAGCCCGTCGACCAGCAGCACCGCGATCCGGCGTACCCCGGCCAGCGCCTCGGCGAGCCCGAGGGGGTCGGTGGCGCCGGGCACGCCGAGCACGGCCAGCGCGCTGGGCAGCACGTCGGCCAGGCTGCCGGTGCCATAGCGCGGGGCGACCACCGCCAGCGGGTCGGGCGCGCCGGCCGGTGCGGCGGGTCGGGTCATGCCGGCCGGCGGGCGAACAAATGCAGCTGGGCGGCCAGGTCACGCCAGGGCGACCGCCCGGCGAGCGTCCGCTCCAACTCGACCAGGGCGCCCGGCTGGCCGTCGGCGACGGCGGCGGGGAGCAGGTCGGCGAGCACGCGTACCCCGTGGATCTCCTCGACCACCAGCCCGGCGGCGCCGAGCAGCGCGGCGGCGCCGTCGGCGTCGTAGCGCCGGCGCAGGGTGTCCCGGGGCCCGGCGGTGCCGGCCGGGTCGGCGGCCAGCGTGGCGGCGGTGTCCAGGTGCCCGTTCATCGCCCGGCCGAGCACGGCGGCGGCCCGGCCGGCGACCAGCACGCTCGCGGCGCCGCCGGGGCGCAGCGCGGTGGCCAGCGCGGCCACCACCGGTGCGGGGTCGTCGACCACCTCCAGCACGGCGTGGCAGAGCACCAGGTCGGCCCCGGCCGGCTCGACCAGCCCGGCGAGCGCGTCCCCGTCGCCCTGCACGGCGTGCACCCGCCCGGCGACCCCGGCCTCGGCGGCCCGGCGGGTCAGCGCGGCGAGCGCGTCCGGGCTGGCGTCGACCACGGTGACCCGGTGCCCGGCCTGGGCCAGCGGAACGGCGAACCCGCCGGTGCCGCCGCCCACGTCGAGCACGGTCAGTTCGGCGTCGCCACGACGGTCCAGCTCGGCGCGCAGCACCGACCAGATCACGGCGGTACGGGGGGTCAGCGGCGGCCCGGCGATCCGGCCTGGGGTCTGCTCCACCCGGTCGAGCCTAGTCACCCGCGCCAGTCACCCCTTGCGGCCGGTGGTGGCGATCCCCTCGACGAAGTGCCGCTGGGCGAGGAAGAACAGGATGATCATCGGGACGGTGGCGAGCACGCTGCCGGCGAGCACCACCTCCCACTGCTGCTCGCCGCCGTAGCCGAACCGGTCCAGCACCACCTTCAGCCCGCGCGGCAGGGTGAACAGCTCCTCGTTGCGCAGGTAGATCAGCGGCTTCATCAGGTCCGTCCAGCTGGCCTTGAACTCGAAGACGAAGGCGACCAGCAGCGCGGGGCGGATCAGCGGGAACGCCAGTTTCCAGAACAGCTGCGGGTAGCTCGCCCCGTCCACCCGGGCCGCCTCGAAGTACTCCCGGGGCAGCGAGAGCAGGAACTGCCGCAGCAGGAAGATGTAGAACGCCGAGCCGAACAGGTTGCCGGCCCAGAGCGGCACCTGGGTGTCGGTCAGCCGCAGCTCGGACCAGATCAGGTAGGTGGGGATCATGGTCACCGCGAACGGCAGCATCATGGTCGCCAGCACCAGCCCGAAGAGCAGGTCCCGGCCGGGGAAGCGGAAGTAGGCGAAGCCGAACGCCACCCAGGCGCTGGAGATGGTGACCGCCGCGGCGGCGGCCACGCCGACCACCACGCTGTTGACCAGCCAGGTCAGCAGCGGCGCCGCCGACCATGCCTCGGCGTAGTTGTCGGGGGCGAAGGGCACCGGCAGGAAGCCGGGGGCGAAGACGTACTCGCGGGGGCGCAGCGAGGCGCTGACCAGCCAGACGAACGGCAGCATGAAGATCACGGACGCGCCGGTGAGCGCCGCCACGAACGCCACCCGCTGCCAGAGCGGCCGCCGGGCGTCCTCGGCGGGCGGCCGGCGGGCCGCCGCCGGCGCCGGCCCGCCCGCGGGCACCGGCGCGGCGGCGGTCCGCTCGACCGCGGTGGTCACGACTCCGCCCCGCCCTCGGGGTCCTTCTCGACCCGCGAGCGCCGGGCGTTGGCCACCGGTCCGCCGGTGACCGGGTACTCCCGGGCCTCGCACTGGTGCGGGCGCCAGTCGGCCGCCAGCCGGGTCCGCCGGCTGTTGGCCACCTCGTGGTACGTCTCGCTCATGCCGGCACTCCGCTCCGCTGCGTGCCGTCATGAGGCACCATCGCCCTGAACCTGATGATTCGCTCGCTTCGCTCGCTCATCGGTCCTCCCCCTCGTAGAACACGAACCGGTTGCTGAGCTTCACCTGCACCAACGTGACCACCAGGATGATCACGAAGAGCAGCCAGGCCATGGCCGAGGCGTAGCCCATGTGCAGGAACTGGAACGCTTCCTGGAACAAATGGATCACGTAGAACGATGCCGCGTCGCTGTTGAACCGGTTCTGCGTCTCCCGGTTGCCGAAGTACATGGTGTAGACCTCGGTGAACATCTGCAGCGACGCGATCGTGTTGACGATCAGCGTGAAGAACAGCGCACCGGAGATCATCGGCAGCGTGACGTGGCGGAACCGGGCCCAGCCGCCGGCCCCGTCGATGCTGGCCGCCTCGTACAGGTCGCGCGGCACGTTCTGCAACGCGGCGAGGTAGATGATCACGGTGGAGCCGAGGCTCCAGAGGCTCATCAGCACGATGCCGGGCATCACCCAGTCCGGGTCGGTGGTCCAGCTCGGCCCCGCGATCCCGACCAGCGCCAACCCGCGGTTGATCAGGCCGTCCTGGGTGTTGAGCAGGAGCAGGAACAGGATGCCGACCGCCACCGCCGGGGTCATCACCGGCAGGTAGAAGACGGTACGGAAGAAGCCCTGCCACCGCCCCACCCGCTTGAGCAGCAGCGCCAGCCCGAGCGAGACGGCCATCACCAGCGGCACGTGCAGCGCCGTGTAGTAGACGGTGTTGCCGAGACTGCGGGCCACCTGCTGGTCGGCCATCAGCTCCCGGTAGTTGTCCAGCCCGGTGTACTCCGGCGGGTTGATCACGTCGTACTCGGTGAAGCTGAGCCAGGCGCTGGCGATCATCGGGCCGGCGGTGAACGCCAGGAACCCGATGATCCACGGCGCCAGGAACAGGTACGCCCAGCGCGCCTCCCGCCGGGCCAGCGGCGTACGGCGGCGCCGGCCCGGTACGGGAGGAGCGGTGGCGGTGCTGGCCATCCCGGCGCCTACTTCGACGCCTCGTCCAGCGCGGCGGTGGCCTCCTGCTGGGCCCGGGCCAGCGCCTCGGCCGGCTGGGCCTGCCCGGCGAGCACCCGGTTCACCGCGTCGTACCAGGCCTTGTCGAACTCGGCCCCGGCCGGCGAGGCGGGCATGGCGAAGGCGGCGTCCTGCACCGAGCGGATGGTGGCCACCGCGTCGTCGAACCGCTTGTTGCCGGTCGGCTGGTACAGCTCGTCGAAGATCTTGTTGTCGGCGTTGAGGTTGCCGGTCCAGACGCCGGTGAACGGCTGGCCGGCGGCCTTGCGGGCGTCGGCCCGGGCCTTCGCCGCGGCGAGCCAGGTGTCGGTGGCGGTCATCTGCTTGGCGAACGCGCACGCGGCGTCCGGGTTCTTCGCCCCCTTGGTGATCACCCAGGCCTGCCCGGAGGACATGGTCAGCGGCTTGCCCTGCCGGTCGACGAACGGCTTGACCACCAGTTCCGCCTTCGGGCTGTTCTTGGCGGCCTGGTTGAGGAACCACTCCTCCATCGGCCAGGCGACGATCTGGCTCTTGGTCAGCGGGTTCTCCGCCCCGAAGAAGTCGAAGGTGTCCCGGAACGACTTGAACCTGCCGAACCCGCCCTGGTCCTGGATCAGCTGTAGGCCGGTGGTGAGCGCCTCGACCACCTTCGGGTCGGTGAGGTTCGCCTTCGTCCCGTCCGCCGAGATCATGTCGGCGCCGTTGGCCTTGGCCCACATCGGCAGGAACTCCGGGATCTTCGGGTCGATGCCGATCCGGGAGAGCCGGTTGCCGGAGACCTTGGCGAGCTTCGCGTTGAGCGCCGGCAGCGCCGCCCAGTCGGCCAGGTCGACGTCGTCGACGGTCAGGCCGGCCTGCCGGAGCAGCGCCTCGTTGAGGTAGACCACCCGAACGCTGGAGAACTCCGGGATGCCGTACACGGTGCCGTCGAGGGTGACCTGGTCCTTCGCGGCCGGCCGGTACTGCGCCAGGTCGATGCCCTGCTTCTCGACGCAGTCGGTGAGCGGCTGGATGGAGCCGCGCTTGGCGTACGTGCCGATCAGCTTGCGGTCCATGTACACCAGGTCCGGCGGGTTGCCCGAGGCGACCGCGGAGAGGAACTGCTGCTCGTCGAAGGCACCCTCGGTGATCTTCAGGTCGACGCCGGGGTGGTCCCGCTTGAAGGCGTCCACCCGGGTGGTGGCGATCTCGTCGGAGAGGCCGAAGCCCATGGTGGTCAGCGTGCCGCTGGTCGCGGTGCCGCCCCCGCCGTCGTCATCGCCGCCGCCGACTCCCCCGCAACCGGTGACGGCCAGGGCGAGCACTCCGGCGAGCGCGGTCGCCCGCAGTGTCCGTGACATGGTTTCCTCCCCGGGACCGCACGGGCCACCCTGCCCGCGCGGAGCAGCAGTTCTCCGGTTCGCCGACGTTTCAAACCCGGCGGCGTCGGGATCGGCGTGTGGCGCGGATCTCCGCCGGAGCGGTCGGTGCCCGGCCCGGCCGAGGGGCTGGTCAGGCTGGTCCCGTGCTCCTGCTGCTCACCGTCTTCGGCGTCGTGCTGCTCGGTGCCTTCGCGCAGGCGGTCAGCGGTTTCGGCTACGCGCTGGTGACCGTGCCGCTGCTGACCGTCGTGGTCGATCCGCGCGCCGCGGTGGTGCTCTCGGCGCTCACCGGCATCGGGCTGACCCTGGTGGCCGCCGTCCGGGAACGCGGGTACGCCCGGTGGCGGGTGGCCGCGACGCTGACCGGGGCCGCGCTGCTCGGCCTGCCGCTCGGTCTGCTGGTGCTCGCCCGGGCACCGGAACGCGCGCTCAGCGCGCTGATCGCGGTGGTGGTGCTCGGTTGCGTCGTCCTGGTCTGGTCCGGCGTCCGGCTCCGCACCGGCCGGGCCGGACTCGGCGCCGTCGGGGTGCTCGTCGGGGTGCTCACCGCCGCCACCGGCACCAACGGGCCGCCGCTGGTCGCCGCGTTCCACTCCCTCGGCTACGATCCGCGCACCTTCCGGGCCACCCTGGCCGCCACGTTCTCCGGCACCGGCCTGATGGGGCTGGCCGGGTTCGCGGCGACCGGTCAGCTGCACCTCGACGTGGCGCGGACCGCCCTGATCGCGCTGCCCGCCGTACCGCTGGGCTGGTGGTTGGGGAACCGGCTGTTCCGCCGGATCGATCCGCTGCTGTTCCGGCGGATCGTGCTGATCGGGCTGCTCGGCAGCGCCGGCACGGCGCTCGCCGGCCTGGCCGGCTGAGCCGGGCCGGTCAGCGGAAGTCGCGGGAGGCCGGGCTGACCGGCGGCTCGATCGCGTCCAGCCGGTCGGCGTCCAGGTTGAGCACGCCCTCGTGCCGCTGCAACCGGCCCCGCACCACCAGCCCGGTGCTGGTCCGGGCCACCCGCCGGTAGCGCTGCCACAGCCCCGGCGAGCAGGTGACGTTGAGCATGCCGGTCTCGTCCTCCAGGTTGAGGAAGGTGACCCCGCCGGCCGTCGCCGGGCGCTGCCGGTGGGTGACGATCCCGCCGACCCGGATCCGCTGGCCCGGCTCCACCCGGCCGAGCCGGGCGATCGGCACCGCGCCCAGGGCGTCGAGCTGGGGGCGGATGAAGCTGGCCGGGTGGGTCTCCGGGGACAGCCCGGTGGCCCAGACGTCGGCGACCAGCCGGTCCACCGCCTCCATGCCGGGCAGCGTCGGCGCGGCGGCGCCGGTGACCGTGCCGGGCAGCCGGCCGGGCCGGTCCTGGGCCGCCGCCCCGGCGGCCCAGAGCGCCTGGCGCCGGGTGAGCCCGAAGCAGGCGAAGGCGTCCGCGGTGGCCAGCGCCTCCAGCTGCGCGGCGGTGAGACCCACGCGCCGGGCCAGGTCCGGCATGTCGCGGTACGGCCCGTGCGCCGTCCGCTCGGCCTCGATCCGCTCAGCCACCTCGTCGCCGAGGGTACGCACGCTGGACAGCCCCAGCCGGACGGCCGGCCCGCCCAGCCCCCAGGCGTGCGGCGGCTCCCCCGGCTCACTGCCCCACCGGGTCTGCGGGGTGGATTCCAGCACCGCCTTGGCGCCGCTGGCGTTGATGTCCGGCCGGCGTACCTCCACCCCGTGCCGGCGGGCGTCGTCGACCAGGGTCTGCGGCGAGTAGAAGCCCATCGGCTGGGCGTTGAGCAGCGCGGCCAGGAACGGGGCCGGGTGGTAGCGCTTGAGCCAGGAGCTGGCGTAGACCAGGTAGGCGAAGCTCATCGCGTGGCTCTCCGGGAAGCCGTAGCTGGCGAACGCGGAGAGCTTGCGGTAGACGTCGTCGGCGAGGTCGCCGGTGATGCCCCGCTCGGCCATCCCGGCGTAGAGCCGGTCGGCGATCCGGGCCATCCGCTCGGCCGAGCGCTTGGCCCCCATCGCCCGGCGCAACTGGTCGGCCTCGGCGGCGTCGAAGCCGGCCAGGTCGATGGCGAGCTGCATCAGCTGCTCCTGGAACAGCGGCACGCCGAGGGTCTTCTCCAGCGCGTTACGCATCAGCGGGTGGGCGTACTCCACCGGCTCCTGGCCGTTCTTGCGCCGGATGAACGGGTGCACCGAACCGCCCTGAATCGGGCCCGGGCGGATCAGCGCCACCTCGACCACCAGGTCGTAGAAGACCCGCGGCTTGAGCCGGGGCAGGGTGGCCATCTGGGCCCGGCTCTCCACCTGGAACACCCCGACCGAGTCGGCCCGGCAGAGCATGTCGTAGACCTCCGGGTCGTCCAGCGTCATGTCGCCGAGGTCCAGGCTCATGCCGATCATGTCGTAGCCGTAGTGCAGCGCGGAGAGCATGCCGAGCCCGAGCAGGTCGAACTTGACCAGGCCGACCGCGGCGCAGTCGTCCTTGTCCCACTGGAGCACGCTGCGCCCGGGCATCCGGCCCCACTCCACCGGGCAGACCTCGATCACCGGCCGGTCGCAGATCACCATGCCGCCGGAGTGGATGCCCAGGTGCCGGGGAAAGGTCTGCAGCTCGTTCGCGTACGCGACGACCTGCTCGGGGATGTCCTCCACGTCGACCGCGGCGACGCTGCCCCAGCGGTCGATCTGCTTGCTCCAGGCGTCCTGCTGCCCGGGCGAGAAGCCGAACGCCTTGGCCACGTCCCGCACCGCCGAGCGGGGCCGGTAGGAGATGACGTTGGCGACCTGGGCGGTGTGCTCCCGGCCGTAGCGGGCGTACACGTGCTGGATGACCTCCTCCCGCCGGTCGGACTCGATGTCCACGTCGATGTCCGGCGGGCCGTCCCGCTCCGGGGCGAGGAAGCGCTCGAAGAGCAGCCGGTGCCGGACCGCGTCGACGTTGGTGATCCGCAGCGCGTAGCAGACCGCCGAGTTCGCCGCCGAGCCCCGGCCCTGGCAGTAGATGTCCTGCTCCCGGCAGAACGCGACGATGTCGTAGACCACCAGGAAGTAGCCGGGGAAGCCCAGCTCCTCGATCATGTTCAGCTCGTGTTCGAGCTGCTCGTACGCCCTCGGGTGCGCCGCGCGCGGGCCGTAACGCTCCTGGGCGCCGGCGTAGGTGAGGTGGCGCAGCCAGCTCATCTCGGTGTGCCCCGGCGGCACCGGGTACGCGGGCAGCTTCGGCGCGACCAGTTGGAGGTCGAAGGCGAGTTCGGCGCCGAACTCGGCGGCCCGGGCCACCGCACCCGGGTACGCGGCGAACCGGGCCGCCATCTCGGCGCCGCTGCGCAGGTGGGCGGTGGCGGCGGCGGGCAGCCAACCGTCGATCTCGTCCAGGCTGCGCCGGGCCCGGACGGCGGCGACGGTGGTGGCCAGCCGGCGCCGGGCGGGGGTGGCGTAGTGCACGTTGTTGGTGGCCACGGTGGGCAGGCCGGCCGCCGCGGCCAGGTCGGCGAGCGCGTCGTTACGGTCGGCGTCGACCGGGTGCCCGTGGTCGGTGAGTTCCACCGCGACCGTCTCCGCGCCGAACAGGGCGGTCAGCCGGTCCAGCTCGCGGGCGGCCGCCTCGACCCCCTCGGTGAGCAGCGCCGCCGGCACGTGGCCCTTGCGGCAGCCGGTGAGCACCAGCACGTGGTCGCGCAGCTCGGCGGCCACCTCCTCCAGCTCGCCGTAGACCGGGCGGCCCTTCTCCCCGCCGCGCAGCTGGGCCCGGGCGATGGTGGCGGCCAGCCGGGCGTACCCCTCGTGGCCGTGGGCGAGCACCAGCAGGTGCCGGCCGAGCGGGTCGGGCTCGCCGTTCTGCGGACCGGGCAGGCCGAGCGACAACTCGGCACCGAAGATCGTCGGCAGGTGCAGCGCGCGGGCCGCCTCGGCGAAGCGCACCACGCCGTAGAAGCCGTCGTGGTCGGTGACGGCGAGCGCGGTGAGCCCCAGCCGGGTCGCCTCCTCGGCCAGCTCCTCGGGGTGGCTGGCGCCGTCGAGGAAGCTGAAGTTGGTGTGCGCGTGCAGTTCGGCGTACGGCACCGCGGCGTCCGGGCGGGCCAGCTTGGGTGGCTGGTACTGCTGCCGCTTGCGGGTCCAGGCCGGCGAGTCCCCGCCGTCGGCGTCGACGGCCAGCGGGTCCACCACGTGCAGGTGCCGCTCCGGCCGGTCTCCGCCGGACCGGCCGGAGAGCACCCGTTCCAGCTCGGACCAGGGCAGCTTGGGGTTGTGGAAGCTCACCCGGCCCCCCTCCGGCTGTTCCCGGCCCAGCCGCTCCCGGCCCAGCCACTGCCGGCCGGGCGGCTCCGCCGGGGCGAGCTCCCGATCGGCGAGTTCGGTCCGGCCCGCCGGTCACCACCGGGGCGGACCGGTGGGCCGCTCCCACCGGCCCGGCCGCTTGCCACCGGGCGCTCCGTCCGCGAATCGGCCGGCCGACCACCGCCACCCGACGGCACCGCCGCCCGGCGCCGCCCCATGCAGCGGGCCGGCCGGCGGCCCTTCGCCGACGAGCGTGATACCTGTGCGTCATCAATATGACGCACAGGTATCACCGTGCGAGGTAGGTGTGGCCGGGCGAGCTGGCCACCGCAGCGACGGAGGGGCCGCCGATCCGCCTGGCCGACCCGGCCGCACCGGACCACGCCGGCATGACGAAGACCGCCCGGACCAACCTGACCAACCCTGCCGGGCCGGGCCGGCGTGCCGGAACGCTCAGTCATAGATCGCCTCCACCAGCCACTGCCCCGCCTCGACGGCCAGCAGCAGGGCGGCGCCGTCGGCGAGGCAGACCTGGAATCGGGCCCGGCGCCGGGCCTCGGCCGGCGCCCACCAGCGCTCGTCGACGGGCCATGGGCCGGCCCAGCCGACGATCTCGGCCGGCTGGCCCGTGCCGACGGTCAGCCGGGCCGGGGCGGCGTTCAGCTGGAGCCGCGCGCTGACCACGACCGGCTCGCCGGCGTCGTCGTGCACGGTGGCGGCGAGTGGTTGGGGCAGCACCACGGCCGGTGCGGGCGGCGGAAGCTGGCCCGGCCACGGCGGTTCAACCCGCCCCGCCGACCGGGGCGACCGCGCCGCCCGGCCCGACCCCCCTCGGCCCGCTTGCGCCCCCTGACCCGACGCCCCCGACTGAGCCAACGATCCCGACTGACCGGGCAATGCCGGCCGGCCCGACGACGCCGACTGGTCGGGCACGCCCGACGACACCGGCCCACCCGGCGGCACCGGGCCGGCCAGCGACATCGGCTGCCCGGGCCGGGCGGGGAGTCGCTCGTCCCCCCAGGGCACCAGGCGCACCTGGTCGGCCGGGGATCGTCCACCGCCGAGCACCGCGGTGACCACCGCCTCGGGGCCGAGGATGCCCTGCACCCGGCTCAACGCCCGGTGTGCCCGCTCGCGCTCCTCGCCGGCCTCCCCCCAGAGGCCGGGTTGCAGGCCGGCCTGGGCGATCACCCCGTCTGGGACCAGCCGCAGCCGGATGATGCCGGCCGTTGGCCGGGCCGCTCGGCCGCCGGCCCGGCCGTTGCTGCCGGAGAGCCACCCGTCGAGCTGCCAGCGCACCCGGTCGGCGATGGCCGCGGCGGTGAGCAGGCCGTCGTGCCGCCAGACCCGGTGCAGCTCCTGCCCGTGCGCGGTGACCGCCTCGATGCCGAGCCGGGTGCAGGCCAACCCGTGCCCGGCGAGCCGGTCGTGCAGCTGTTCGGCCAGCGCGCGGGCGGCGAAGGCCGCGGCGTCGACCCGGTCGAGCGGCTCGTCGTACCCGGCGGTGACCGCCAGGTCGACCGGGGGCTGGCGGACGGCGAGCGGGCGGTGGTCCCGCCCCGCGGCGAGCCGGTGGGCCAGCGCGCCGTCGAAGCCGAACCGGGCCAGCACGTCCCCGGCCGGCAGCGCGGCGAAGTCGGCCAGGGTGCGTACGCCGAGCCGGCGCAGCAGGTCGGCCAGCGCCGGGCGGCCGAGTGCCTCGACCGGCAACGCGGCGAGGAACTCCGGCGTGCCACCGGGCGGGACCACCCGACCGCTGCGCGCGGCCAGCCCGGCGGCGAACACCCCGTCGGCGATGCCGACCTGGCTCTCCACCGCGCAGGTCTGCGCGACGTGCTCGACGATCCGCTCGGCCGCCACCTCCTCCCCACCGAGGTAGCGGGCCGGGCCGCGGGCCGCCACCGCGCAGGAGCCGGGGCGGACCACCTCCACCCCGGCGACCAGTTCCTCGACCGCGGCGACCACCGGCTCGAACGCCCGGGCGTCCCGCCCCGGGTCGTGGTCGACGACGGTGAGCTGCGGGCACCGTCCCTGCGCCTCCCGCCGGCGCAGCCCGCGGCGCACCCCCTCGGCGCGGGCCCGCTCGGAGCAGGCGACCACCCGGTTGGCGTGCAGCACCGCCACCGGATCGGTGGCCGGCACCCCCTCGACGATCTCGGCGGCGAGCACCGGCCAGTCCGGGCACCAGAGCAGCAGGGTCCGCACCGGCCCGGCACCCCCAGGCCGAGCCGACGACGCACCGGACCGGTCGGTGCGCGACGGCGACGCACCGGGCTGGTCAGCGCGAGCCGGCAACCCACCGGACCGGTCGATGCGGGCCGGCAACCCACCGGACCGGTCAGCGCGGGCCGACGGCCCACCGGGCTGGTCGGGATGCGCCGGAGCGGCGTCGCTCATGCCGGACCGACCAGGGTGAGCGTGCCGCACCGCCCGACGGGGTCGGACGGGCCCGACGGCACCGGGCGGAGCCGGCCGGCGGCCGACCGGCCGGTGACGGAGGCGACGGAGGTGGCCACCGGTCGCGGGATGACCCGGGTGAGCCCGTCACCGGGCAGCCAGACCTTGACCTCCTTGGGGCGGGCGGCCGCCCCGCGCCCGCGCGCCGAGACGGTGACCTCCCGGCGGCGCAGCCGCCCGCGGCCCGGCCCGAGCCCTTCCCACACCCCCCGGACCACCTGCAACGTCACGTCCGCGCCGTCCCACCGGCCGTACGGGACGAGCACGCTGCCCCGCTGGCGGGCCCGGGCGGCCAGCCGGTTGGCGACCGAGGCGGAGACCGCGGCCGGCACGGCGGTGACCACGACGTCCACCCCGTCGATCAGCGCGGCGACGACGGTGGCCCACTCCGGACCCGGGTTGGGCACCAGAGCGAGCCGGTCCAGGGCGATGCCGTACTCGGCGGCCGCCCCCGCACCGAACGTCGGCACCCCGACCACGGCACACCACGAGCCGGCCCGGGACGCCTCGGCGAGCAGCGCCAGGACCAGGGAGGTGCCGCCACTGCGTCGGGGCTGGCCGGTGGCGACCGCGACGGTGCTGCCGCGGCGCAACCCCCGGTTGGGCAGCAGGCCGGTCAGTTCCGGGGCCACCGGCAGCACCCGGTGGCCGCCCGCCGGGTCCGGCGCGCTCGCCGGACGGACCAGGCCGGCCAGTGCGGCGGAACCGACCACCATGCGGCCCGCCATCGGACCTACCCCCCGTCGTGCTGTTCGGATCAGATGTGCGCGTGGGCGCCCCGGCCGCCCGGCTCCCCCCGCCGGGCGGTCGGGGTGTCACAGGTGTCAGGCGGCCAGACCGTCGAGCGCCGGCTGGTGGGCCACGCCGAGCGCGGTCTCCACCACCGTGACGAACTGCTCGGCGGCGCGCAGCAGGTCGTCGGCCTCCCGGGCGGTCACCACCCGGGGGATGCCGGCCTCGGCGGCGGCCCGCTTGCCGGCGCCGGCGGCGAAGAACCGGGCCCACTCGTCGAGCTCGGGGGCGACCCCGGAGAGCAGGACCCAGACGCTGGTGATCCGGTTGCGCCGGGCCGGTGCCGGGCGGGCCCGGGCGCCGAGCAGGGCGGCGGCGGCACGCAGGGCGGCCAGGTGGGCGGCCGCGTAACGGAGGCCGTCGGGACGGGTCCGGGCGGCCTCGGCGAGCCCCTGGCGGGCCACCGCGAGAAGCTGGGCGGGAGTGCGGTGCGGCAGCACGTGCGCCGGCACCGTCGGTGCCTGAGCCGGGTTGGTCGGCATGGGACTGTCTCCTCCACGTGGCCGGGTCGCCACCCCACCGCGACGGACGGACCGCCGGCGGGGCGCCGGATCGAGTGGTGCGGAGGAAGACGCACCGGATGGGGGCCGGCCGGGTGTGGACGCTTCCCCACACCACACCCGGCCGGCGTACCGGCGGGTTCGTCGCCCGCCGCCCGGGGGTCGTGGGCGGCGGGCGACGCTCCTGCCTGACGGGACCGGGCTCGCGACTGCCCGGAACCCAGGTGCGGCCCGCGGAGCCGCACCGCCCGGAGCCGGCGCCGCGAAACACCGCCCCGGGCTGGTTGGAACGAGCGTACGAGGCAATCGAACACTCGTTCTAACTACTGCTGACAGTACACCCTCCCTCCGACGAAAATGCAACGTGTGACGCGCGGCCGGTCGCGGACCGGCCCGGCGTACCGGGAAGAATGGCGGGCATGCAGTCACACCCGAACGTACGGGCGGTGCAGGACGCGCTCGACGCCGCCGACGCGCGGAACGGCTCCGGCGCGCCCAGCGTGGTCCGCCTGCTGCCCGAGGCGGTGCACACCGCCGCGGCCGCCGCCGAGGCGCTCGGCGTCGGCGTCGGCCAGATCGCCAACTCGCTGATCTTCGAGGCGGACGGCGAGCCGCTGCTGGTGCTCACCTCCGGCGCGCACCGGGTGGACACCGCCGGGCTGGCCGCCGGCATCGGGGTCACCCGGCTGCGCCGGGCCACCCCCGACTTCGTCCGCACGCACACCGGGCAGGTGATCGGCGGAGTGGCCCCGCTGGGCCACCCGAAGCCGCTGCGCACCCTGGTGGACACCGCCCTGGCGGGGTACGACGAGATCTGGGCCGCCGGCGGGGTGCCGCAGGCGGTCTTCCCCACCACGTACCGGGAACTGCTCCGGATCACCGCCGGCGCCCCGGCCGAGGTGGCGTGAGCGACCCCGCGCACGCCGTACCGGGCCTGGTCACCCTGCACGTGTGGCGGACCTCCCGGCCCGCGCTGCCCCGGGCGCTGGCCCGGATGGCGCTCGACCCGCGCCGGCTGCGCGTCGTGCCGGGCGTACGGTTCGGCAAGCTCCTCGGCACCGGGACCGGCACCGGCTTCGGCCCGGGTGACGCCGACCTGACCCGGTGGGCGGCGCTGGCGGTGTGGGACTCCCCCGCCGCGGCGGCCGGCTTCGACGCCTCGCCGGTGGGCCGGGCCTGGTCCCGGATCGCCCGCTCCGCCGTCCGGCTCGACCTGCGCCCGCTGACCAGCCGGGGCGAGTGGTCCGGCCGCCGGCCGTTCGGCGAGCCGCCCGGCGGCCGCGCCGACGGCCCGGTGCTGGCGCTGACCCGGGCCCGGCTGCGGCCCCGCCGGGCGGTCACCTTCTGGCGGGCGGTCCCGCCGGTGGCCGCCGCCCTGCACGCCGCGCCCGGCCTGCTCGCCCGGTTCGGCGTCGGCGAGGCCCCGGTGGGCTGGCAGGGCACGGTGAGCGTGTGGCGTGACCCGGCGGACCTGGTGGCGTTCGCGTACCGTCACCCGGAGCACCGCGCCGCGATCATGCGGACCCCCACCGAGGGGTGGTACGCGGAGGAGCTCTTCGCGCGGTTCGCGGTGTGCGACGTGGTCGGTGACCGGACGGTGCTGGGATGGGTCGCGGACGGCGACGCGGAGACGGCGAAGGGCGCGCGGGCATGAGGTTGGTGCGGTGGACACCGGACGATCTCGTCCGGCGGCTGGACGACGTGGTGGCCGTCTACGGCGAGGCGATGGGCTACCGCACCGACCTGCTGGAGGCCCGCCGCGGCTACATCGCCACCCACGTCCGCCGCCCCGGCTTCCGGGCCGTGGCCAGCCTGACCACCGAGGGGCACCTGGCCGGCTTCGGCTACGGCTACCTCGGCGCCCCCGGGCAGTGGTGGCACGACCAGGTCTGGCGGGCGCTGGACCCGGCCACCCGGCAGCGCTGGCTGGCCGACTGCTTCGAGGTGGTCGAGCTGCACGTCCGGCCGCCCGCGCAGGGGCACGGCCTGGGCGCGGGGCAACTGCGCGCCCTGCTCACCATGGCCGAGGGGGCCACCACCCTGCTGTCCACCCCGGAGGCCGACGAGCAGCGGTCGCGGGCCTGGCGGCTGTACCGCCGGTTCGGGTTCGTCGACATCCTGCGCGACTTCCACTTCCCCGGCGACGAGCGCCCGTTCGGCGTGCTCGGCCGGGACCTCCCCCTCCCGCCTCCCGGCCCGGCGCCGGCCCCGCCGCGCTCCTCCGCGCAGGCCCCGCCCGGCCCGGCCGCGTCGTGAACCGGCAGCGGGCCTGCTGGGCGCTGCTGGCCGTGCTGGTGCTCGCGCAGATCTGCTACCCGCTGACCACCGGCACGACCCGGGCCCGGCTGACCGTGGCCACCGTCGGCCTCGGCTGGCTGCTCTCGGTCGGCCACGCGCTGCTCAACCGGGGTGCGCGTACCGCCGTGGCGCTGGTGGCGGTGGCCACCGGCGGCGGGTTCGCCATCGAGGCGCTCGGGGTGGCCACCGGCTTCCCGTTCGGCAGCTACGACTACTCCGGCCAGTTGGGCCCGAAGCTGGCCGGAGTGCCGCTGGTCATTCCGCTGGCGTGGACCTGGATGGCCTGGCCGGCCTGGCTGACCGCGGTCCGGCTCACCACGCCGCCCGACCCCGTGGGCCCGGCCGGCGACCACCACCCCGGGTCACCGGTCGCGCTCGCCGTCCGGCGGATCGCGCTGGCCGCGCTCGGGCTGGCCACCTGGGACCTCTTCCTCGACCCGCAGATGGTGGCCGAGGGCCACTGGGTCTGGCGCGACGCCACCCCGGCGCTGCCCGGCCTGCCCGGCGTCCCGGTCAGCAACTACCTCGGCTGGCTGCTCTTCGCGGTGCTGCTGATGACCGCGCTGCGCCCGCTGGCCGGGTCGGCGGTGGCCGGCACCGACCGGCGGGACCACCCGATGTTCGCGCTCTACCTGTGGACGTACGGCTCCAGCATGCTGGCCCACGCGATCTTCCTCGACCTGCCCGCCTCCGCGCTGTGGGGCGCGGCCGGCATGTCGGTGACCGCGGTGCCGCTCGCGCTGACGCTGCTGCGGACCCGCCGCGCCGACCGGCCGGCGTCCCACCCGCCCCGGCGCGCCGACGCCGACGCACCGGCATGAGCGAGCGCATCAGCGAACTCAGCGCCGCCATGCCTCAGGCCGGCACGCAGCGCAGCGGAGTGCCGGCATGAGCGGCGTGCTCGTCCTGCTGCTCGGCGTCGCCGTGCTGACCGCGCACACGCTGGTCAACGCCGGCCGCTGGCTGCGCCGCCCGGCCGTACCGCCGGCCCCGGTGGACGAGCCGGTCGCGGTGCTGCTGCCGCTGCGCGACGAGGCCGCCCGGGTCACCCCGTGCCTGCGCGCGCTGCTCGCCCAGCGCGGCGTGCCGGGGCTGCGCGTCGTGGTGCTCGACGACGGGTCCACCGACGGCACCGCCGAGGTGGTCCGGGCGGTGGCCGGCGACGACCCGCGGGTCACCCTGCTGCGCGGAGCCGCCCCGCCGCCGGGCTGGCTGGGCAAGCCGTATGCCTGCTGGCAGTTGGCCAGCCGGGCCGACCCGGCGGCCACCGCGCTGGTCTTCGTCGACGCCGACGTGGTGCTCGCCCCGGACGCGGTGGCGGCGGCGGTCACCGAACTGCGCGCCGCCCGGCTGGCGCTGCTGTCGCCGTACCCGAGGATCCTGGTGGTCACGGCGGCGGACCGGCTGGTCCAGCCGCTGCTGCAGTGGCTGTGGCTGACCTTCCTGCCGCTGCGCGCGATGGAGCGCTCACCGCGGCCGTCGCTTGCCGCGGCCGGCGGGCAGTTCCTGGTGCTGGACCGGGCCGGCTACGAACGGGCCGGCGGGCACGTCGCGGTGGCCGACAAGGTCCTGGAGGACGTCGAGCTGGCCCGGGCGGTCAAGCGGGCCGGCGGCCGGATCGCCCTGGCCGACGGCTCGCGGCTGGCCACCTGCCGGATGTACGACAACTGGCCGCAGCTGCGCGACGGCTACACCAAGTCGCTCTGGGCCTCGTTCGGCCACCCGGTGGCGGCGGCCGTGGTGGTGGCGCTGCTGCTCCTGCTCTACACCGCGCCGCCGCTGCTGGCGGTGGGCGCGCTCGCCGCCGGGGCGGCGCCGGTGGCGGCCGCCGCCGCGGCGGCGTACCTGCTCGGGGTGGCCGGACGGGCGATCAGCGCCCGGGCGACCGGCGGCCGGTGGTGGCCCGACTCGCTGGCACACCCCGTGTCGGTCGTGGTCCTCGGTTGGCTGACCCTGCGGTCGTACCATCTGCGGAAGCGGCGCCGGCTGACCTGGCGGGGCCGCCCGGTCACCTAGGAGGCGGCATGGCGCGGATCGTGGTCGTCGGCGCCGGAGTCGGCGGGCTGGCCACCGCCGCGCGGCTGGCCGTCACCGGGCACCAGGTCACCGTCTTCGAACGGGCCGACACGGTGGGCGGCAAGCTCGGCCGGTACCTGCACGACACGCCGGCCGGCCCGTTCCACTTCGACACCGGACCCAGCCTGCTCACCCTGCCCGAGGTCTTCCACGACCTGTTCGAGGCGACCGGGGCGAAGCTCGACGAGTACCTCGACCTCACGCCGCTGGACCCGATCGTCCGGCACGTCTTCCCCGGCGGCCCGGCGCTGGACTCGTGCGCCGACCCGGCCGAGTTCGCCGCCCGGATCGGCGCCGCGCTCGGCGACCGGGCCGCGGCCGACTGGCAGCGGCTGTGGCGCCGGGCCGGCCGGGTCTGGCAGGCCTCCCACCAGGACATCCTGCGCCGCCCGGTCGGCTCCCCGCGGGACCTGGCCGCGCTGGCCTGGCGGCTCGGCGACCTGACCGCGATCGCCCCCGGCCGGAGCCTGCGCGGGCTGGGCCGTCGCCACCTGTCCGACCCTCGGCTGCGGATGCTGCTGGACCGGTACGCCACGTACACCGGCGCCGACCCGCGCCGGGCCCCGGCCGCGCTGGTCGCCGTACCCTACGCCGAGCTGGCCTTCGGCGGCTGGTACCTGCGCGGCGGGCTGGGCACCCTCGCCGACGCGCTGCTGACCCGCTGCCTGGACCTCGGCGTGGTGGTGCAGACCGGCGCCGAGGTCACCCGGATCGACGCCGCCGGAGGCCGGGTGACCGGGGTACGCCTCGCCGGCGTCGCCACGCCGGTCCCGGCCGACGTGGTGGTGGCCAACGCCGACGCGCTCACCGTCTACCGGGACCTGCTGCCCAGCCCGCGCCGGCTGGCCGGGCTCGCCGACCGCAGCCTGGCCGGCTTCGTGCTGCTGCTCGGGGTCACCGGCGAGTCCGGCCTGGCCCACCACACCGTGTTCTTCCCGCGCGACTACGACGCCGAGTTCGACGCGGTCTTCGGTGACCCGGGGCGCGGGGTGCGCGCCCGCCCGGCACCCGACCCGACGGTGTTCGTCACCGTCGCCGACGACCCACTGGTCCGGCCGGCCGGGCACGAGGCCTGGTTCGTGCTGGTCAACGCGCCCCGGCAGGGCACCGCCGCCGGCGCCGTGGACTGGCGGCGGCCCGGGCTGGCCGAGGCGTACGCCGACCGGATCCTGGACGTGCTGGCCGAGCGCGGCGTTGACGTGCGCGACCGGCTGCTGTTCCGCCAGATCCGTACCCCGGCCGACCTGGACACCGCGACCGGCGCGCCCGGCGGGTCGATCTACGGTACGGCCGGCGGGCTGCTCCGCCCGGCCAACCGCGGCCCGGTACGCGGGCTGTGGCTGGTCGGCGGTTCCAGCCACCCCGGCGGCGGCCTGCCGATGGTCACCCTCTCCGCGCAGATCGTCGCCGACGAGATCGGCCCCGCCTGGTGACCGGGCCGCACCCGCTGCCGGTCATCGCGGGGCCGCGGCCCGGTCCGGCGGCCGCTCCGCGTCGAGCAGGGCGCGGCGGACGGCGGAGAGGAGCTGACCCAGGCCGAAGGCGGCCAGCAGCACCCAGACGGCGGTGGCCATGGTGATGGTGCCGGCGGCGAGGTCCGGCTCGATCAGCCCGGTCAGCCCGGCCAGCAGCAGCCCGGCCAGGGCCACCGAGACCCGGGTGGGGCGCTCCCCCACGGTCACCGCGCCGATCTCCCGCATGCCCGCGGCGACCGCCCGGGCCCGGACGTACTCGTGCAGCCAGGACAGCGCGCCGGCCGTGGCCACCAACGCGCCCGGCGCGCCGACCAGCCAGAACGCGACCAGCCAGGCGACCTCACCGAGCCGGTCGGCGAGCGAGTCGTAGACGTAGCCGAGCCGGGTGGTCCGGCCGGTGGCCACCGCCACCGCGCCGTCGACGCTGTCCGCCACCGCGGCGAGCAGCACGAACAACGCCCCGAGGAACGGCCCGTCCCCCGGGCGTACCGCGAACACCGGCACGAGGACGCAGAGCAGCACGCCGGCCGCCGTCACCGGGGTCGGGCCGATCCGGAGCCGGCCGAGCACGTACCCGACGTGGTAGGCGAACCGCAGCCAGGCGCGCACCACCGGAGCCGCCACCCGGGGATCGAACCCGCCGTGCAGCCGGGCCCAGGCGGTCGCGTAGTCGTCCCACTTCAGCAGCTGTGTGCCCACCACAGATCAACCGTCGCACCGCGGCCGAGGTGTCGCGGCCCGTACGCTCACACCCGCGCGCCCACCTGGAGGTTCTGCCAGACCTCGCGGGTGGCCGTGGAGCGGTTGAGGGTGATGAAGTGGATCCCCGGCACGCCCTCGTCGAGCAGCCGCCGGCACATCTCGCTGGCCTGCTCGATGCCGAGCCGGCGCACCGCCTCCGGATCGTCGGCGACCCGCTCGAACCGTTCGGCCAGGGCCGGCGGGAACGGCGCCCCGGACAGCTGCACCGACCGCTCGATGGTGCTCATCTGGGTCACCGGCATCACGCCGGCCAGGATCGGGGTGTCGCAGCCGGCGGCCGCCACCCGGTCACGCAGCCGCAGGTAGTCGTCGGCGTCGAAGAACATCTGGGTGATCGCGAACTCGGCACCGGCCCGACATTTGCGGACGAAGTGCTCGGTGTCGCTGGCCACGTCGGGCGACCGGGGGTGCTTGTACGGGAAGGCGGCCACCCCGACGCTGAAGTCACCGGACTCGCGGACCAGGCGGACCAGCTCCTCGGCGTAGAGCACGCCCTCGGGGTGGCGGACCCACTCGCCGCCGGGGTTGCCCGGCGGGTCGCCCCGCACCGCCAGCACGTTGCGCACGCCGACCCCGGCGAGCCGGCCGATCACGTGCCGCAGCTCGGCGACGGAGTGGTTGACCGCGGTGAGGTGGGCCATCGGCAGCAGGGTGGTCTCGGTGGCGATCCGCTCGGTGACCGCGACCGTGGTGTCCCGGGTCGACCCGCCCGCGCCGTAGGTGATCGAGACGAACGAGGGCCGCAACGGCTCCAGCTCGCGGATCGCCTGCCAGAGCAGCCGCTCGCCCTGCTCGGTCTTCGGTGGGAAGAACTCGAAGGAGAAGGTCGGCTGGCGGTCACGGATCAGCTCCCCGATCGCCGGCTGCGACTGGGGAAGGACGGAGGGAAGACCGAGCGCCACGCCCCGACTCTAGCGGGCGGCGCCGGTCGCACCCACGCCCTTCCCACCCCGTCGGACACCGGGCCACCCCCGATGACACCGTGATCGGGCCGGCGGGCGCCGGAGAGCGTCGTACCCGCGGGGTAGGAACGGGGTCAGCGCGGGTGGGCCGGCCGGGGCCGGCCGCACCGGGGGGCGCGCGGGGGTCGAGATCCGATCGGTGGCGCACGGTCCCGCCCGGCGGGGCGCGCCGCCGCCGTGCCGACGCCCGTCCGGAGGACCCATGACCCCGTTCCCGCCCGGCCCGCGGCTGCTCGGGCCGCTGCTCGCCCAGCTCCGGCTGGCCCGGGGCTGGAGCCAGCCACGGCTGGCCGCCGAGCTCTGCGCGGCCGCCGGCGTGCCGACGCTGAGCCGGCACGAGGTCTCCCGGTGGGAACGCCAGCTGCGGGTGCCCGGCGACTTCTGGCTCGGCTGGCTCGCCGTCGTGCTGGGCGCGCCGGTCGAGCTGCTGCGCTCCGCCGCGACCCGGTCCCGGGCGCTGGGCGCCCCGCCGGCCGTGCCCGGTGCCGGCGCCCGGTCCCGGGCCGCGCTGCTCGCGCTGGCCCAGCGGTGGCTGGCCGACCCGCAGGCCCCGCTCCTGGTCGGCGCGCCGGCCGGGCTGGCGGTCGGCGCGCCACCCGGGCCCGCCGAATCCGACCCGCCGGACCGGGACCGGCGGCCGCCCGACGAACTGCGCCGGCTCGACGACCTGTGCGGCGGGGCCGACCTGGCCGGGTTGGCGGCCGGCCGGATGCGGCGGGCGGTCCGGGCGCTGTCCGGTGCGGCCCCGGTGGCCCGCCGCCGGCTGCTGCCGGTGTTGGCCGAGTCCGCCCAGCTGGCCGGTTGGCTCGCCGCCGACGCCGGGGACCCGGTGGGCGGGCTGGACGCCTACCGCCTGGCGCTGCGGGCCGCCACGGCGGCCGGGGACGTGGCGCTCGCCGGGCACGTGCTCGGCTCCGCCAGCCACCTGCTGGCCGGCCTCGGCGACCCGGCCGGCGCGCTGGTGCTGGCCCACACCGGGTACGCCGGGGTGCGCCGGCACGCCACGCCGGGCCTGCGGGCGCTGCTGCTGCACCGGGTGGCGCTGGCGGCTGCGCTCGACGGGCGGGCCACCGCGGCCCGGCAGGCGCTCGACGGGGCGCGGCGCGCGGGCGGCGACCCGCCGGAACCGGGCCGGGAGCCGTCCTGGCTCTACTGGCTCGACGGCGTCGAACTGGCGGCGATGACCGGGCGCACGCTGGTCGCGTTGGGCCACCCCGGCCCGGCCGAGGCGCCGCTGGTCGCCGCTCGGCGGCGCGGGCACCCGCGCGGCGCGGCGATCTACGGCGGCTGGCTGGCCCGGGGCTACCTGCAACTCGGCGAGGTCGAGCGGGCCGGCGCGGTGGCCGGCGAGGCGCTGCTCGACGCGGTCCGCGCCGGCTCGCCGCGGGCGCTCGGCCCGCTGTCCGAGCTGCGCCGCCGGCTCGCCGGGCACCCGCACGAGCCGGCCGCACGGCGGTACACGGCGCTCGTCGCGGCGGCCGGGCCGTACCTGCCCCGCGCGCCGGCGGCACCGCCGGGCCGGGCCCGCTCGGGCGCGCCACCGGGTCGCGGCAGGGTCGTCACGGCGAGTCGGATACCCACGGGTACGGCGGCGCGGGGGCGGACCGGCTAGCGTCGGGGCGTGACCGACGCTGCTCCTGTTTCCCCCGTCGACCGCGCCGGGCTGCGCCAACGGGTCGACAAGGCCCTGGCCGAGTTCCTGGCCACCCAACGCACCTGGATGGCCGGGGTCGACGACGCCCTGGCACCGGTCGCCGAGGCGATCGAGGCGTTCGTCCTCGGCGGCGGCAAGCGGCTCCGGCCGGCGTTCGCCTACTGGGGCTACCGGGGCGCCGGCGGGGTGGACTCCGACCAGGTGGTGAGCGCCCTGGCCGCGCTGGAGTTCGTCCAGGCCAGCGCCCTGATCCACGACGACCTGATGGACCGCTCCGACACCCGGCGGGGCGAGCCGGCGGTGCACCGCCGGTTCGCCGGCCAGCACCGGTCGGCCGGCTGGCGCGGAGACCCGAACGGCTTCGGCGACGCGGCGGCGATCCTGCTCGGCGACCTGTGCCTGGTCTGGTCCGACGAGCTGCTGCACTCGGCCGGACTGGAGCCGGACACGGTGGCCCGGGCCCGGCCGGTCTTCGACGAGATGCGCACCGAGGTGACCGTCGGGCAGTACCTCGACGTGCTGACCCAGGCCACCGGGGACACCTCGGTGGAGCGGGCCGGCAAGGTCGCCCGCTACAAGTCGGCGAAGTACACGGTCGAGCGGCCGCTGCTGCTCGGCGCCGCGCTGGCCGGCGCGTCGGCGGACGTGCGGACGGCGTACTCGGCGTACGGGCTGCCGCTGGGCGAGGCGTTCCAGCTCCGCGACGACGTGCTCGGGGTCTTCGGCGACCCGGCCCAGACCGGCAAGCCGGCCGGCGACGACCTGCGCGAGGGCAAGCGCACCTACCTGGTGGCGGCCGCCCTGGAGGCGACCGACGAGGCGGGCCGGGAGCTGCTGCTCGGCCGGCTGGGCGACCCGGAACTGGACGAGAAGGGCGTGGCCCGGCTCCGCGAGCTGATCACCGGGTGCGGCGCGCTGGCCCGTACCGAGCAGCGGATCGTCACCCTCACCGACGCCGCGCTGGCCGCCCTGACCACCGTCGACCTGGACACCGAGGCCCGCCAGGCCCTGGTCGACCTGGCCATCGCCGCCACCCGCCGCGCCGACTAACCCCCGCCCCCGTCCCCACCCCACCCCCGCCCCCCGCGCCGTTGATCATGAGGTTAGCGGTCCGGTAACGGACATTTCCCCCCGCTAACCTCATGATCAACGGAGGCGGGGAGGGGCGGGGGGCAGGAGGGCGGGTGGGGTGGGGTGGGTTAGAAGCCGAGGGCTTGGGCGCGGCGTTTGATCTCGCGGGCCTGGTCGCTGGCGAGGGCGGCGGCGGGGGTGGCGCCGGGGAGGGAGTCGTCGGGCTCGTAGAGCCAGCGCAGCGCGGCTTCGTCGTCGTAACCGGCGTCGGCCAGCAGGGTGAGCACGCCGGGCAGGTGCTTGAGCACCGTACGGTTGGCCACCAGGTCCGCGGGGATCCGGCGGACGCCGTCGCGGCGGACCGCGATCAGCTCCCGGTCCCGGACCATCTGGTGCACCTTGCTGATCGACACGTCGAGGCGCTCGGCGACGTCCGGCAGGGTCAGCCAGTCGGCCGGGTCGGCCGGGCCGGCGAGATCGGGGCCGGGCACGGCCCGGTCGGCGGGTACGGAGTCGGTCACCCGACCACCCTGCCATGCCCTGCCCGGCCTGCGTCAACGGCACCCCGGGCGGGCCATGTCCGCAGGTGGCGCGCGGCGGGCAGCGGTGTGTTCGCCCCCCGGCTGTAGCATCCTGTTCAACCTTCACCCTCCGGACACATAGACTCCCTGCCGATGGACACACAGGTCGCCGACACGTTGCTGGGCTCGCTGATCGACGGGCGCTACCGCATTCGCGGTCGCGTGGCCCGTGGCGGCATGGCGACCGTGTACACCGCCACCGACGAGCGCCTCGAGCGCACCGTGGCGGTCAAGATCATTCATCCGACCCAGGCCCCGGAGGCGCGGGCCCGCCTGGCCGGGTTCCTCGAGCGGTTCACCGACGAGGCGAAGACCATCGCCCGGCTCACCCACCCCAACGTGGTGGCGGTCTACGACCAGGGCACCCACAACGGGCTGCCCTACCTGGTCATGGAGTACGTGCGCGGCCGCACCCTGCGCGAGGTGCTCGCCGAGCGGCGCCGGCTCAACCCGGACGAGGCGCTGGCCATCTTCGAGCAGATGCTCGCCGCGATCGCCGCCGCGCACCGGGCCGGGCTGGTGCACCGGGACGTCAAACCGGAGAACGTGCTGGTCGCCGAGGCGCCGACCGGCGGCGTGGCGAACCTGGTCGACAGCGTGGTCAAGGTGGCCGACTTCGGGCTGGCCCGGGCGGTCGAGGCGAGCGCCGACGAGACGCAGGGCAACCAGCTGATGGCCACCGTGGCGTACGTCGCGCCGGAGCTGGTCACCGACGGGCACGCCGACCCGCGCACCGACGTCTACTCGGCCGGCATCGTGCTGTTCGAGATGCTCACCGGCCGGGTCCCGTACGACGGGGACCGCCCGGTGGAGGTCGCCTGGCAGCACGTCGACCAGGACGTACCGGCGCCGTCGACGCTGGTGCCCGTCCTGCCGAAGGTCCTCGACGACCTGGTCGGCCGGGCCACCCGACGTGATCCGGGCGCCCGGCCCACCGACGCCGGTGCCCTGCTGGCCGAGGTGCAGGTGGCCCGGGACGACCTGGGCAACCCGAACACCCGTACCGCCGTGCTGCGCCGGGTGACCGACGAGCCGCCGGTGGCCCAGCCGACCATGGTGGTCGCGGCGGTCAAGCCGGCCGAACGGCCGTCCTGGGCCCGGCTGCCCTCCGACGGCGGACCCCGTACCGGCCGGCGGCGGGCCGTCCCGGAGGACGGGCAGGACCTGTGGTCCCGGCTGGTGGCGCTGCGCACCCGGGTGATGGCCGACCGGCGCGGCCGGCAGGCCGTCGCCGCGGCCGTGGTGGTGCTCGGCCTGGTGGCCGCCCTGACCGGATGGTGGTTCGGGGTGGGTCGCTACACGGTCGCCCCGCAGCTGGTGAGCCTGACCAAGGCCGAGGCGGCGGCGCAGGCCGAGCGCGCCGGCTTCACCCTGGTGTACGCCGAGCCGCGCTACGACGAGCAGGTCCCGAAGGACGCCGTGCTGGTGCAGGATCCGGCCTCGGCGACCCGGATCGTCAAGGGTGGGACGATCACCCTCACCCTCTCCCTGGGTCCGGAGCGGTTCCCGGTGCCGGACGTGGTGGGCAAGGACTTCGAACTGGCCGAGGCGGATCTGGCCAACCTCAAGCTGGTGGCGGTCAAGGGCGCGGCGCGCTACGACGACAACCTGCCGGCCGGAGTGGTCATCGACACCAACCCGAAGGTGGGCACGGAGGTCAAACCGGGCGCCAAGGTCACCCTCATCCTGAGCAAGGGCCGGGCCCCGGTCTCGGTGCCCAACCTCGTCGGCAAGAGCCTCACCGAGGCCCGGGAGGCCCTGACCAAGCTGGGCCTGGTGCCGGTGGAGAACTACAAGGACTCCGACAAGCCCCGGGACGAGGTCCTCGGGCAGAGCCCGTCCGACGGCACCGGTGTCGAGAAGGGCGCCCAGGTCAAGCTGGAGGTCAGCAAGGGCCCGCCGTTGACGGTGGTGCCCCGGGTGATCGACCTGCCCTGCCCGCAGGCCAAGCAGTTGCTGGAGAGCCAGGGCTTCCCGGTCGCTGTGCAGTTCAACCCGAACGGCATCGTGCGCTTCCAGAACCCGAACGAGAACAGCCAGGTGCCGCCGGGCACCCAGGTCACCCTCGGGTGCCTGTGATGACCGGGGCGCGACCCGGCGGGCGCCGGCGGGTGGGCTCGCACACGCCCACCTCCGGCGGCCTGGCGAAGGCGGCCCTGCCGTACCTGGACGCGGCCGGCTCCGAGGTCGTGCAGGTCTACGTCTCGAACTCCCGCGGCTGGGCGCTGCCGCCGGGCGACCCGGTGCAGGACGGGCTGTTCCGCGACGGCTGCGCCGAACGGGACGTACCGGTCTTCATCCACGCCTCGCTGCTGGTCAACCTCGGCTCGCCGACCGCCGCGACGGTCGAGCGGTCGGCGTTGACGCTGGCCCACGCGTTGCGCCGGGGCACCGCGATCGGCGCCCGCGGGGTGGTGTTCCACGCCGGCAGCGCGGTGGACGCCGGGCACGCCGAGGCGGCGATGCGGCAGGTCCGCGAGACGCTGCTGCCGCTGCTGGACGGTGCCGCCGCCGAGGGTGGGCCGATGCTGCTGGTGGAGCCGAGCGCGGGCGGCGGCCGGTCGCTCGCCTCCCGGGTGGAGCACCTCGGGCCCTACCTCGACGCCGTGGACGGGCACCCCTGGCTCGGGGTCTGCTTCGACACCTGCCACGCCTGGGCCGCCGGGCACGACCTGGCCGCCGAGGGCGGCATGACCGCGACGCTGGACACCCTGGTGGCGACGGTCGGGGCCGACCGGCTGAAGCTGGTGCATGCCAACGACTCGAAGGATCTGTGCGGCTCGACCCGGGACCGGCACGAGAACATCGGCAAGGGCACCATCGGCGAGCCGGCGTTCGCGGAGCTCATGCGGCACCCCGCCACCGCCGGCCTGCCGATCGTGGTGGAGACCCCGACGGAGAAGCACGTCGGCCACGCCGCCGACATCGCCACCCTCACCCGCCTCCACCCCTGAGCACCGGGCGCTTTCGGCGAAAGAGTGGCTGTTCCGCGCGGAACAGCCACTCTTTCCGTGAACGAGGGCGGGTGGTCAGGCGCGGAGGATGCCGGTGAGGGTGGTGACGGCGCGGTCGATGCCCGCGTCGTCGACGTCCATGTGGGTGACCAGGCGGGCGGTGCGCGGGCCGAGCACGGAGACCAGCACCCCCTCGGCGCGGGCGGCGGCGGCGAGCGCGTGCGCGTCCAGCGGGGCCTTGGTCAGGTCGAGCGGCACCACGTTGGTGCGCACCGGGCTGGCGAGCACCCCGAACGGGGCGATCGCCTCGGCCAGCCGGGCCGCCTTGGCGTGGTCCTCGGCGAGCCGGTCGATGTGGTGCGCGAGGGCGTACCGGCCGGCCGCGGCCAGGATGCCGGCCTGGCGCATGCCGCCGCCCATCCGCTTGCGGATCCACCGGGCGCGTTCGATCTTCTCGGCGCTGCCGACCACCAGCGAGCCGACCGGCGCGCCGAGCCCCTTGGAGAGGCAGACCGACAGGGTGTCGAAGAGCGCGCCGTACTCGGCCAGCGGCACGCCGTCGGCGACGTGCGCGTGCCAGATCCGGGCGCCGTCGCAGTGCAGCGCGAGCCGCGCGTCGTCGGCGACCCGACGCAGCTGACGCAGGGTGTCCAGCGGGATCACCCCGCCCCCGCCCCGGTTGTGGGTCTGCTCCACCGCGATCGCCCGGGTCGGGACCGCGAAGTAGCCGTCCGGCCGGATCATGGCGGCGACCACGTCGGGGTCGAGGTCCGCGCCGACCGCCGGCCAGGTCCGCGACGAGATGCCGCCGTACGCGGCCGCGGCGCCGATCTCGTACGTGACCACGTGCGCGTCGGCGTCGCAGAGCAGCTCGTTGGCCGGCGGCACCACCAGTTGCAGGGCGATCTGGTTGGCCATCGAGCCGCTCGGCGCGAACAGCGCCGCCTCGTGCCCGAAGAGCGCGGCGATCTCGGCCTCCAGCGCGTTGACCGTGGGGTCCTCGCCGTAGACGTCGTCGCCGACCTCGGCGGTGGCCATCGCCTCCCGCATCCCGGCGGTCGGCCGGGTCACCGTGTCCGACCGAAGGTCGACGATCATGTCTGCGCTCGCGGCCGCGGGGCTCGCCAGCTCACTCCTCGCGTCAGCCACGGAGCATCTCCGCCACCAGGAAGGCCAGCTCCAGCGACTGCTGGGTGTTCAGCCGCGGGTCGCAGGCGGTCTCGTACCGGTCGGGCAGGTCGAGGTCCTCGATGCCCTGGGCACCGCCGAGGCACTCGGTGACGTCCTCGCCGGTGAGTTCGACGTGCAGCCCGCCGGGGTGGGTGTCCAGGCCGCGGTGCACCTCGAAGTAGCCGAGCACCTCGTCGACGATGCGGTCGAAGTGCCGGGTCTTGTAGCCGTTGGACGACTCGTGCGTGTTGCCGTGCATCGGGTCGCACTGCCAGACCACCTTGGCGCCGGCCGCGGTGACCTTGGACACGATCGGCGGCAGGGCGTCGCGGACCCGGTGGTTGCCCATCCGGCTGATCAGGGTGAGCCGGCCGGGGATGTTGTCCGGGTTGAGCTTCTCGCAGAGCTCGATCGCCTCGTCCGGGGTGGTGGTCGGGCCGAGCTTGACGCCGATCGGGTTGGCGATGCGGGAGATGAAGTCGATGTGCGCGCCGTCGATCTGCCGGGTGCGCTCGCCGATCCAGAGGAAGTGCCCGGACAGCCCGTACGCCCGGCGGTCGGAGACCCGGGTCAGCGCCCGGTCGTACTCCAGCGCGAGGGCCTCGTGCGAGCAGTAGAGGGTGACCGTGCGGAGCGCCTCGTCGTCGGTCATCCCGCAGGCCCGGATGAACGCCAGCGCCCGGTCGATCTCCCGGGCGATCGCCTCGTAGCGCTCGCCGGCCGGCGAGTTCTTGACGAAGCCCTTGTTCCAGTCGTGCACCGCGTGCAGGTCGGCCAGCCCGCCGGCCAGGTACGCGCGGAGCATGTTCATCGCGGCGGCCGAGTTCGCGTACGCCCGGATCATGCGCTGCGGGTCGGCGACCCGCGCCTCCGGCGTGGCCTCCAGCGAGTTGATCATGTCGCCGCGGTAGGCCGGCAGGCCCCGGGCGTCGGTCGGCAGCGAGCGCGGCTTGGTGTACTGACCGGCGACCCGGGCCACCTTGACCACCGGCAGCGACGCGCCGTAGGTGAGCACGATCGCCATCTGGAGCAGGGTGCGGGCGTTGGCCAGCAGGTGGCTCTCGGTGTTGTCGGCGAAGGTCTCCGCGCAGTCGCCGCCCTGGAGCAGGAACGCCTTGCCCTCGCAGACCAGCGCGAGCCGCTGCCGGAGCTGGTCGACCTCGTACGGCGCCACCACCGACGGGACGACGTCGAGCACCTTGCAGACCTCGGCGACCTGGGCCGGGTCCGGCCAGGGCGGGGTCTGCGCCCGGGGCAGCTCCCGCCAACGGTCCAGACCGAGGGCCGCGTCCTCGGCGGAGTCGACGGTCGGACGGCTGGTCTGCAGGCCGGGGCTGCCCACGGCGGGATGGCTCAGCTGGTGCCACTCATGGCGCATGCCAGAAAGCGTACGGCGACCGCCGGGGCCGCCGACCGCCGAGGGGCACGGTTCCGGCTGGTGAGAGGTGTCTCACCCACCCGCAGGTCAGGGCGTGACGGCGGGGGCCGGAGGGTGCCCGCCCGGCTCCTCGGCGGCGATGCACCAGTCGGCGCCGTCCCGGGTGACCGTGAACAGCAGCGGCCGGGTGGCCTTGCGGGAACCGGCGGTGATCGAGACGGAGGTGCTGACCTCCTGCCCCCGGGGGCCGGGCCGGACGTCGGTGATCTCCGCCTGCGGCACCTGGAAGTGGTCGGCGAAGTCACCGTTCGGGCCGGTCGCGGCGGCGTCGAAGCTCTCGTGCGCGGTCGCGCAGAACTGGCTGCGGCCGGCGGCCACGTCCTTGGCGGTCATCGCGTCGAGGTACGCCTGCACCCGCTCCCGGGCCCGCGCGCTCGCCTCCTCGGCGGGCGCCCGGCCGGGCTTGGCCGCCGGGTCGTCTTTTTTGATCAGACCGCAGCCGAGCAGGGCAAACGGCAGGGTCGCGAGCAGGGCGGCGGTCGCCGCCAGCCTCCGGTGCGTCACGCGCATCGCCACCTCCGTCGACGGGCCATCGAGCCGCGAGTCTGTCACACGGACCCGCCGGGCCGGCCGCCAGGCGCGCCCGGAGCGCGCCGGGCGGGGAGGGACCGGTGCGTGGTCCCTCCCCGCCGTGTGGGTGGTGCGTCGGCCTGCGGCCTAGCCGAGACCGCCCTTGATGGCGCCGATGAGCTCGCCGTTGCCGGTGTCACCGGAGAGCTCCCAGAAGAACGCGCCACCGAGGCCCTGGTTCTTCGCGTACGTCATCTTTCCGTTGATGGTCGACGGGGTGTCGTAGCTCCACCAGTTGCTGCCGCACTTGGCGTACGCGGTGCCGCCGACGGTGCCCGTCGCCGGGCAACTGTTCTTGAGCACCTTGTAGTCCTCGATGCCCTGTTCGTAGGTGCCCGGGGCGGGGCCGGTGGCGGTGCCGCCCGGCGCGCTCTGGGTCACCCCGGTCCAGCCCCGGCCGTAGAAGCCGACGCCGAGCAGGAGCTTGTTGGACGGGATGCCCTTGCTCTTCAGCTTCTGGATCGCCGCGTCGGACCAGAAGCCCTGCTGCGGGATCCCCGGGTAGGAGTAGAGCGGGGAGTGCGGGGCGGTCGGGCCCTGCGCGTTGAAGGCGCCGAAGTAGTCGTACGTCATCGGCATGATCCAGTTGAGGTGCGTCGCGGCGCCCGCGTAGTCGGTGGCGTCGATCTTGCCGCCGTTGCTGCCGTCCGCGGTGATCGCCGCGGTGACCAGCGCCGACGAGCCGAACCGGGTGCGCAGCGCGCTGACCAGGTTCTTGAACGCGTTCGGGCCGCTGCTGTCGCAGGTGAGGCCGCAGGCGTTCGGGTACTCCCAGTCGACGTCGATGCCGTCGAAGACGTCCGCCCAGCGCGGATCCTCGACCAGGTTGTGGCAGCTCTCCGCGAACGCGGCCGGGTTCTGCGCGGCCTGGGTGAAGCCGCCGGACCAGGTCCAGCCACCGAAGGACCAGATCACCTTCAGGTGCGGGTACATCTTCTTGAGCTTGCGCAGCTGGTTGAAGCTGCCGCGCAGCGGCTGGTCCCAGGTGTCGGCGACGCCGTCCACGCTGTCCGCCGCGGTGTACGCCTTCTCGTAGTCGGCGTAGCTGTCGCCGATGGTGCAGCGGCCGCCGGTGGTGTTGCCGAAGGCATACAGGATGTGGGTCAGCTTGGCGGCCGAGCCGCTGGTGTGGATGTTCTTGACGTGGTAGTTGCGGGCGTACACGCCCCACTGGGCGAAGTAGCCGACAACCTTCTTGCCGCCCGGGTCCGGCGGGGTGGTGGTCGGCGGGGTCGTGGTGGGCGGGGTGGTGGTCGGCGGGGTCGTCGTCGGCGGCGTGGTGGTGGGCGGGGCGGTGGTGGTGGGCGGCGCGCCGCCGCCGCACGGGGCGCCGTTGATGGTGCAGTTCAGCGGGGCCCGGTACGGTCCGGTGCCGTTGTAGCCCCAGCTGAAGCTGGCGCCGGGGGCGAGCGGCCCGGCCCAGCTCTTCTTCACCGCGACGTAGTGGTCGCCGGTGCGGGTGACGTCCGCGTCCCAGGAACTGCCGATGCTGGTGCCCGCGGGCAGGTCGAACTCGATGCGCCAGGTGCTGACCGAGGCGTCCGAGCCGTTGGTGATCGTCACCCTGGTCTCGTGACCGGTCCCCCAGTCCTGCACCTTGGTGAATGTGGTGGTGACGGTGCCGGCGCCGAACGCCGAGGCCATCGGCACCGTGGCGACGGTGACGGCGACCACGACGCCGGCCCAGAGGGCCCGGCGGAGCGATCTCTTCATGTGGCGTCTCCCCAAACAGTTAGGAAACTTTCCAAAATGATTGCTGAGACGCTACTCACGACGTCATCACTTCGTCAAGATGCGCATGTTTCGATTTCCGGCGCGCCGCCGGGGAGGCTGACCGGCGGGTGATCTGAGCGCGTAGCCTCGGCGCATGACCGTCTTCGACACCCCGATCGACGCCCTCGGCGGCGGCCCGGCCGACCTCGCCCGCTACCGCGGCCGGGCCCTGCTGGTAGTCAACGTCGCCTCCCGCTGCGGCCTCACCCCGCAGTACGCCGGCCTCCAGGCGCTGCACGAGGAGTACGCCGAGCGCGGCCTGGTGGTGCTCGGCGTCCCGTGCAACCAGTTCGCCGGACAGGAGCCGGGCACCGCCGCCGAGATCAGCGACTTCTGCCAGGTCAACTACGGGGTGACCTTCCCGCTGACCGAAAAGGTCGACGTCAACGGCCCGGACCGGCACCCGCTCTACGCGGCGCTGGTGTCCACTTCGGACGCCGACGGGCACACCGGCGACGTGCGGTGGAACTTCGAGAAGTTCCTCGTCGCGCCGGACGGCACGGTCGCCGCCCGATTCGCCCCGACGGTGACCCCGGATTCCGCCGAGCTGCGCGCCGCGATCGAGAAGGTGCTGCCGGACGCGGTCTGACCGCCGCTGTCCCGCGTCAACCCAGCGGCCCGTCGTGATCCACCCCATGTCGGCGATGTGGCGGCGTCCCGAGCCTGAGGACAGCCCCATATCCCCGGCACGGTGTGGGATCACAGCCAGCGCCGGTGGTGGAGGCGGAACGGCGCGCGGGGCGTGACCGCTTTCGGTCACGCCCCGCGAGCCACCGGCGTCAGCCGGCGACGGAGCGGAAAACCGGGTAGTAGCCGCCGGACTGCCCGGCCGCCGTCGGGTGGTAGGAGATGCCGAGGTTGGCGAAGTTGAGGGCGTGCAGCCACTTCTCCCCGTAGCTGCACAGTTGGTGGCCGACGAACTGGGACCGGACGTCGGCGAAGGTGAACCCGGCCGCCTGGGCGGCGCTGCGGGTGATGTCGTCGACCAGGTTGATGCCCTCGTTGATCTTCGCCCGCGAGGTGGCGCTGAGTCCGACACAGACCGTGCCGAGCTGGTAGAAGACCGGATAGCCGACGACCACCACCCGGGCCGAGGGCGCCCGGTTGCGGATTCCCGTGTAGACGGTACGCAGCAGGGCGGGCAGTTCGGCGCGGGCCTTGTCCTCGGCCGCCTGCACGGCCGCCACGCATTCGGTCGTGCCGTAGAGCACGCAGGTGGTCATGATGTTGGCGAAGCCCACGTCGTTGCCGCCGACCGTGACGCTGACCAGCGTGGTGGTGCCGCTCAACGCGGCGAGCTGGGTGTTGACGACGCTGCTGGTGGTGGCCCCCGAGCAGGCGACCGAGCGATACGACGCCGGCCGCACGGCTGCGGCGTAGAGCGCCGGATAGGCGTTGGTGCTGCGCTGGCAGGAGCCACTCTCGGCGGTGTAGCTTCCGGCGCCCACGCCGGAGGAGTACGAGTCGCCGAGAGCGACGTAGTGGTCGGCGGGGGCGGCCTGCGCCGGGCCGGCCGCGATGGTGAGGGTGGCGGCCACGGTGGTGACCAGGCTGATGGCGAGGGTCGCCAGACGGGATCTCCGCACGTCGCGCTCCAGGGGCTTAGGAGGATCGGTGCGAGATAGATATCACTAAATATCGATGATGGAAAGATCCTGCGGCGCGCCGCTTATCTCTGGCGATTTCCGCCGACCCCCGGCCGCCCGAGGCTTGCGGACGCCGGGTGATCGGACGGAATCCCGGCGTGTCGAAGGCGCGAGAATTGCGCCGCAGTCCCGTTCACGGGACTCTCGTCCGGACGCGTCCGCACCGTCCACTCCGGAGGAGACATGCATCTGCCCCGCACCGCGCCGCGCCGCCTGCTCGCCGGCGTCGGAACGCTCCTGCTCGGCGCCGGATTGACGACCACCACCGCCGCGCCGGCCGGCGCCGCGACCACCGCCGCCGCCGCGACCACGGCCGCCGGCGCGACCACGGCCGGCGCCGCGACCACGGCCACCGCCGCCAGCGCCACGACCACGGCCACCGCCACCACCGCCAACGCCGTCACCAGCAAGGTCGGCGTGGCGACCGTCGGGTACGTCCGGCTGGCGCACCTCTCCCCCGACACCCCGGCCGTGGACGTCTACCTGGCCGCTCCCGACCGGCCGAAGCCGCAGGTCTTTCCGGCCGTCGGCTACGGAGTCGTCTCCCAGTACCTCCCGCTGCCGGCCGGGCGGTACGCGGTGGCCATGCGGGAGGCGGGCGCACCCGCCGACGAACCGCCGGTGCTCACCACCGAGGTGGCGGTGAGCAGCGGCGCGGCGTACACGGTGGCTGGGGTGGGGCGGCACGCCGACCTGGGGCTGCGGGTGCTGCACGACGACCTCAGCGCGCCACCACCCGGTCGGGCCAAGCTCCGCGTCGTGCAGGCGTCGGTACGCGCCCCGGTGCTCGACGTGGCGGCCGCCGACGGGCCACGGATCGCCGAGGGCGTGCCGTTCGCCACCACCACGGACTACCAGGAGTTGAAGCCGGGCCGGTGGCGGCTGCGCCTCGGCGGCGGCGCCGCTGGCCCGACCACCGAGACCGAGGTCGACCTGGCCGGCGGCGGGGTCTACTCGCTGCTGGTGCTCGACGCGAAGCGGGGCGGGCTCACCGCCGAACTACGCCAGGACGCCCGCGGCGGTTCCGTCGTGCCGGCCGGCGGCGTGGACACCGGCGCGGGTAGCACCGCGCGGCCGCAGCGGCCGGAGCGGTCGGCCTATCCGCTGCTCGGTATGGCCGGAGCCATGATCGCCGGCGCGGGACTGGTGCTGCTGCGCCGGCGGCGTACCACCTGATGACCGGCGGTCAGCCGCTCCGGCCGCGGCGGCGGCGCCCGGCGGCGCTGGTCGCGGCCGGCACGGCCCTCTGCCTGGCGGCCGGCGTCGGGCCCGCCCCCGGCAGCTCCGCCCCGCCCGCCCCCGGCGACTCCGCCCCACGTGCCCCCGGCGGCTCCGCCCCGCCCGGTCCGGCCGTGGGCCGGTCCGGTCTACCGGCAGCCCTGGCCTGGTCCGACCTACCGGCAGGCCTGGGCGGGTCCGACCTACCGGCAGGCCTGGGCGGGTCCGACCTACCGGCGGCGGGCGGCTCCGCCCCGCCCGCGCCGGCCCCAGGGGCCACCTGGCCCGCGGCGGCGGCGGGGCCGGGCTGCGCGACGGACTGCGCATCGGCCGACGCAGCACCCGCCGGCCCGCCGAACCGGGTGCGGGTGCCGCGGATCGGCGTCGACGCCCCGCTCACCGTGCTCGGACTGGACGCGAGCGGCGCCCTGGCCGCACCGTCCGACTTCGACACCGCCGGCTGGTACGGCGGCGGCCCGGCCCCCGGCGACCCGGGCCCGGCGGTGCTCGCCGGCCACCTGGACTCGCGGGACGGGCCGGCCGTCTTCGCCCGGCTCGGCGAGCTGCGCCCGGGCGACCGGGTGCAGGTGTGGCGCGGCGACCGGATGGTGTCGTTCCGGGTCACCGGCACGCTGCGCGCCGGCAAGGACCGCTTCCCGACCACCGCCGTGTACGGCCCGACGCCGGGCCCGGAGCTGCGCCTGGTCACCTGCGGTGGCGACTTCGACCGCCGCCGCGGCCACTACCGGGACAACCTGGTGGTCTTCGCCGTCGCCGAGCCGACCGGCGACGCGCTGCCCCGGTCGGCCGCCGGCTGACCCGCGCGGCCAGAAGTGCTCGTGCGTGGCGTCCAACGCGGTGCCGCGCAGGCCACACCTCCGGCACCGGTTACCGAGCGCACCCAACCGGCCACAGTGGCGCTCCCCGAGTAGCCGGACCGGGACGATGCCCCACCAGGACAGAGCCCGTCAATGCCGGCCGCCGGCGAGTACGGAGTCGGTCAGGCCGCAGCGGATCCACGCCGGTGGGCGGCCGGCGGAGCGGGTCAGACCGGGCGGCGGCCGGCGAAGCCGCACTCCACCCGGTGGTACCAGTTCAGCTCCGGGTCCCCCTCCAGCCAGCACCAGAGCACCGGCCGGCCGTCCCGCTCGCCGGGGAAGTCGAGCAGCACCGGGGCGATCCCCTTCACCTGGATGTCGTGCTGGTGCAGGTCGTCCAGCACCGCGTGCAGCCGCGCCTCCAGCCCCTTGACCTCGGCCCGCCCGCCGAGCGGGCTGGCACCGTCCTGGGCCAGGTCGGCGCGGAGTTCGGCCAGGTCGGCGCGGAGCCGGATCAGCTCGTCGACGCGTGGGCGCAGCGTGGCCACCAGGTGCCGGGCCTGGGCGAGTGTGAACACCCGGCCAGTATGGGGCACTTCGCGCCGGACGCCGGAGCACCCGCAGTTCACCCGCCGATTCTGTAGCTAACCTTCCTTGACGGGCCATTGACGTGTAGTTAAGTTTCAACGAAACCAGAACGGGAGGTCGACCGTGGAGCGTAGGAAATTCCTGGCCGGTGCGGGTGCGGTGACCGCGGGAGCGGTCGCGGCGGCGGCCCCCGGCTCACCGGGCGCCGCAGCGCCCGGCATCCGCCGCGTGGAGACCGGCCTGGACGTGCTCGTCCGGTCCGGCTTCGCCGAACTCGCCGGCCAGCGGGTCGGTGTGATCTCGAATCCGACCGGTGTCGACGGGTCCTACCGGCACCTGGTTGACCTGATGCACGCCTCCGACGCGGTCCAGTTGGCCGCCGCGTTCGGCCCCGAGCACGGGTTCCGCGGCTCGGCGCAGGCCGGCGGCAGCGAGGGCACCGGCATCGACGCGCGCACCGGGATCACCGTCTACGACGCGTACGGGGCGTCGCTGGCCAAGTGGGAGACGATGTTCGGCCAGGCCGGCGTCGACACCGTCGTCTTCGACATCCAGGACGTGGGCGCCCGCTTCTACACCTACATCTGGACGATGTACACCTCGATGATGGCCGCCGCCCGGACCGGCAAGCGGTACGTCGTGCTGGACCGGCCCAACCCGATCGGCGGCCGGGCGTACGGGCCGATGATGGCCAGCGCCTACACCTCCGGCGTGGGGCTCAAGGAGATCGTCCAGCAGCACGGCATGACCGTGGGCGAGCTGGCCCGGTTCTTCAACGCCGAGTTCCTGCCGGCCGAGGCCGGCGGCCAGGTGGACCTGCACGTCGTCCGGTGTCGACACTGGAAGCGCGACAAGCTGGCCGCCGACACCGACCTGCCCTGGGTGATGCCCAGCCCGAACATGCCCACTCCGGACACCGCGCTGGTCTACCCCGGCACCGGGCTGTTCGAGGGCGTCGCCTCGATCACCGAGGGGCGGGGCACCTGCCGGCCGTTCGAGTTGATCGGCGGCCTGGCCGCCGACTTCGACTACCACTGGTCCGACCGGCTCAACGCCCGCGAACTGCCGGGCGTCGAGTTCCGCGAGGCGTACTTCACGCCGACCTCGGCCGGGCAGAAGCCGGCGCTGCTGAACAAGCTCTGCGCCGGCGTCGAGGTGAAGGTCGTCGACCGGGCGACGTACGACCCGATCCGCACCGCGGTGGCCATGCTGGTCGAGGCGCACAAGTACCCGGCGTTCGCCTGGCGGCAGGACTCCTGGGACGCCGCCCGGCCGTACTGGGTGGACAAGCTGACCGGCTCGCCCCGGCTGCGCACGATGATCGACGCGGGCGCCGACGTGGACGACGTGGTCGGCGCCTGGGCCGACGAGCTGGCCGACTTCAACCGGCGACGGGCCCCGTACCTGCTCTACTGAGGACGCATCCGACGCGGGCGCCGGGCTGATCAGTTGGTCAGCCCGGCGCCGCCTTTTCATCAGCCGGCCAGTTCACCGGAAACCGACTCACGTCGGCGGGCGGCTCGCTACCCTCGGCCTCGGGACCCACACGGACATCCGGCCGCCACTCGATCGGCGCGATCGCCGCTGACCAGGCGATCGACGTCCCGCCGGAACACACCGGCGGCAGGCCGTACGACTGGCGCGCGGGACACCCATGCCGATAGGAGCGCCATGCCCGGGAAGACCCGATCCCCCGCCCTGCACCTCATCGTCTGCCACACCGAACCCGCCGCCGAGCTCGCCGAGTTCATCGCCGCCTGCCAGGAACTGGGCTGGCAGGTGCACGCGGTCGCCGCCCCCGCCGAGTCGGTCGACCTCGCCGCCCTCACCGACCTCACCGACCATCCGATTTGGACGGACGAGCAGGCCGAGACGCTGCACCCGCTGCCGCCGGCCGACGCCTACGCGGTCGCGCCGGCCAGCTTCGACCTGGTCAACAAGTGGGCGTACGGGTTCAACGACAACCTGGCCCTGCGGCTGCTCAACGAGGCGACCTCGATCGGCCTGCCGGTCGTCGCCGTGCCGGCGCCGGATCCGGCGTTCGCCCGGCACCCCGCCTTCCTGGAGAGCCTGGACCGGCTGCGGCACTGGGGCGTGGCGGTCCCCTCGCCCGCCGAGCCGGGCGACGTCGACGACCCGGAGCCGTGGCACGTCGCCGTGCGGGTGATCGCCGGGTGGACGCGGTTCGCCCGGGTCCCCGCCCAGCAGCCGGCTGAGCCGGTGCGCGGCGTCGAGGAGCTGGCCCTGCAGTCCGGTTGACTCAGTCGGCCTGGTCGGCCAGCTCGCGGGCCCGGTCCCGGGCCGCCTCCAGCGCGGCGAGCAGCGCCGCGCGTACGCCGTGCTTCTCCAGCTCTCGCACGGCGGAGATGGTGGTGCCGGCCGGCGAGGTGACCGCCTCGCGCAGCTTCACCGGGTGTTCGCCGGAGTCGCGCAGCATCACCGCGGAGCCGATGGCGGTCTGCACGATCAGCTCGTGCGCCACCTGTCGGGGCAGGCCGAGCAGGATGCCGGCGTCGATCATCGCCTCGACCAGCAGGTAGAAGTAGGCCGGGCCGGAGCCGGAGAGCGCGGTGACCGCGTCCTGCTGCGACTCGGGCACCCGGATGGTGGCGCCCAGCGGCTTGAACATCTCCTCGGCCAGGGCCAGGTGCGTCCCGGTGGCGTGGGCGCCGGCGGAGATGGCGGTCATCGCCTCGTCGACCAGGGCGGGGGTGTTGGTCATCACCCGCACCACCGGGGTGCCCTCGGGCAGCCGCCGGTTGAAGAAGCTGGTCGGCAGGCCGGCGCAGAGCGAGATGACCAGCTTGTCGGCGGGCACCTTGGGCCCGATCTCGTCGAGCAGCGCCGCCGCGTCCTGCGGCTTGACCGAGACGGCGAGCACCTCCGCCTCGTCGACAGCGGTGAGGTTGTCGACCACGCGTACCCCGTAGCGGGCGGTCAGCTCCTCGGCGCGGGCCGGGCGCCGGGCGGTGGCCAGCAGCCGGTCGACCGGCCAACCCGAGCGCAGCAGCCCGGAGAGCATCAGCTCACCGATCTTGCCGGCGCCGATCACGGCGACCGTGTGCACCGCGTACCCCCTCCTGCCGTGGCCGGCGGCGCGGTGGGCCGGGTGGCCCGCCGCGCCGCCGCCGGTCGACTCAGCTGCCGAAGAAGACCTCGGCCTCGGCGTACCGCTCCAGCGGCACGGTCTTCAGCTCGCGGGTGGCCTCGGCCAGCGGCACCCGGACGATGTCCGTGCTCTGCATGGCGACCATCTTGCCCCAGTCGCCCTCGTGCGCCGCGTCGATCGCGTGCAGGCCGAGCCGGGTGGCCAGCACCCGGTCGAAGGCGGTGGGAGTGCCACCGCGCTGGATGTGGCCCAGCACGACGGTACGCGCCTCCTTGCCGGTCTTCGCCTCCAACTGCTCGGCCAGCCACTGGCCGATGCCGCCGAGGCGGACGTGACCGAACGCGTCCAGCTCCTGGTTCTGCAGGACCATCTGGCCCGCCAGCGGCTGCGCGCCCTCGGCGACCACCACGATCGGGGCGTACTGGTGCTGGAAGCGCTTCTCGACGTAGCCGGCGACCTGGTCGACGTCGAACTGCCGCTCGGGCAGCAGGATCACGTTGGCGCCACCGGCCAGGCCGGCGTGCAGGGCGATCCAGCCGGCGTGCCGGCCCATCACCTCGACCACCAGGGTGCGGTGGTGGCTCTCGGCGGTGGTGTGCAGCCGGTCGATCGCCTCCATGGCGATGTTGACGGCGGTGTCGAAGCCGAAGGTGTAGTCGGTGGCGCCGAGGTCGTTGTCGATCGTCTTCGGCACGCCGATCACGTGGACGCCGAGCTCGTGCAGCTTGGTGGCGACGCCGAGGGTGTCCTCACCGCCGATGGCGATCAGCGCGTCCACGCCCTGGGCGGCGAGGTTGTCCTTGATCCGCTCGACGCCGTTTTCGATCTTGAAGGGGTTGGTCCGCGAGGAACCGAGGATGGTGCCGCCGCGCGGCAGGATGCCGCGGACCTCCGCGATGCCCAGGGGGCGGGACAGGCCCTCCAGCGGACCCTTCCAGCCGTCCCGGAAACCCACGAACTCGTGGCCGTAGCTGGCGACGCCCTTGCGGACCACCGCCCGGATGACCGCGTTCAGACCCGGGCAGTCGCCGCCGCCGGTGAGCACGCCGATACGCATGATCTGCTCATCCTCCTGGGAGCATCAGATGAAGCCCGATATGCCCCAGGATATGTGTCGGATCAGACCATCGGCGCCGTTGCCGGCCCGGGGCGGGCCGTCAGTGGGCACTGTAGTCGGCGCGGCAGGGCGTCGACACCGCACCCCGGGGCCGGACCGGCTACCGGTCAGTAGCTGACCTCGCGGTTCTCCCCTGGCCCCGGCGGCGTGCCGGTCACCGCGGCCTTGGCGTAGCCGAGCAGGTTGACCACCGCGCCGCCCGGCGAGTCCCAGTACTCGGCGGAACCGGCGTGCACCTTGATCAGGGTGATCCCCGGGGTGTCTAGCCCGTCCGGAAACCACGCCGTCGACCATCGGGTGCCACAACCGCTGCGCCGTCGCCCGGTCGTAGCCCTCCTGCGCGGTGCCGGACACCGAGACCCACGACTGGTGTCTCGGGTCGGAAAAGGCGACGTTGACCTCCGGGTTGACCCGGAGCTGGCGCACCTTGGCCGAGTCCGCGTACGCGAAGAACCACAGGTCGCCGTCGAACTCGGCCTCCTGCAGCCCCATCGGCCGGCTCACCATCCGGCCGTCCAGGCCGGTCGTGGTCAGCATGCAGATCCGGGCCCGCCGGACCAGCTCGGTGACCCGGCGCCGGGCCTCGGCGGTGGTGCTCGGTTCACTCACGGCGTACCTCCTCGCATCGATCCGACGCGAATCCGGTGCCCGGGACAGAACCGACCAAACTTCCTAACCGGTCATCGCCCGCCACCGGGCCAGGTTGTGCCGGGCGTCCACCAGCGCGTCGTGCCGGGCCGCCGCGGCATCCGGCAGCGGCGGGCGGCCCCGGTCGTCCCAGAGCTGGCGCAGCTCCTTGGTGAACCGGGGGATCTCCCGGGGCAGCGCCGGCATCGCCCCCCACAGCTGCGCGAGCGCCACGTGGTCGTACGCGGCGTACCAGGCCCACAGCTCCAGCTGCTCGCCCGGGCGGTCCCGGATCGGCTCGACCAGGAAGTCGTACAGGTCGTCGCGGATGCGCTCGCGGGACCGCCAGGCCCGGTCGGCCGGTGAGGGGAGCTTGTCCAGCACGTTGCGGCGCACCCAGGGCACGGCACGGGAGTCGTCGAACTCGGTGGAGACCGCGTAGAACTCGCGGCCGTACTCGTCGACGACGCCGATCGACACCAGGTCGACGAGCCGGCCGTCCTCGATGAACTCGCAGTCGTAGAAATAGCGGTGAACCATCCCGGTCATCCTCGCCCACCCCCGCCGCCGCCGGACCGGCGGGTCGCCCATCCGGAAGCGGATCCGCACCTCATCGGCGGAACCGGCGCAGCTCGGGACTGTCACGGAACCGCATCCAGGGGTGTACAGCAAGCGACATGGCCGTCATGATCTGATGTGTACCGCTACCGGACGCCGAACCCGGTGTCAGTTCACCTTGTCAGGGGCCCGTCAGGTTCACCCGGTGAGCGATGTTGTGGTCCATGACCGGGGAGGGGTCGGCCGTGGAGATGCGCCTGCCGGAGCCGGGTGACGCGCTCACGGGTGTGGAGATGTTCGCCGGGCTGGAGCCCGAGGTGCGCCAGCGGGTGATCGCCGCGGCGGTGCCGCGGACGTACCGCAAGGGTCAGTTGCTCTTCGTGGAGAACGACCCCGGCGAGTCCCTGATCGTGCTGCGCCGCGGCGCGGTCGCGGTGTTCCGCACCGCGCCGACCGGCGAACGCGCGGTGCTGTCGGTGATCCGGCCGCCGGACGTGCTCGGCGAGGTGTCGCTGCTGGACGCCTCCACCCGCTCGGCCTCCGCCGAGGCGATCGAGGACTGCGCGGCGCTCGCGCTCTCCCGCGGCGCGTTCATGGAACTGGTGCACTCGAACCCGCGCATCCTGGACGCGGTGATGCGCTCGCTCGGCGGGCTGATCCGCCGGCTCACCGAGCAGAACGCCGACCACGTCTTTCTGGACCTGCCCGGCCGGGTGGCCAAGACGCTGGTCCGGCTGGCCGGCGAGAGCCAGGCCCCGATGATCACCATCGAGCTCAACCAGAGCCAGCTCGCCGAGATGGCCGGCGGCTCCCGGCAGAGCGTCAACCAGGCGATCGGCTCGTTCGCCAGCCGCGGCTGGCTGCGTACCGAGGGCCGGCGGATCGTGGTCACGGACGTGGCGGCACTGCGGCGTCGCGCCGGCATGAGCGAGCGCTGACCCCGGCCGCCACGCCGTTTCGGGTACGCCCGCACGGGCGGGCGGCGGCGGCCCGCCGCCCGCGCCGGTGGGTCACTTGTCGGTGTCGTCCGCCGGGGGCGAACTCGGACCCGGGCCGATCTTGCTGGGATCGGTGTCCTTGGGCTTGGTGGTCGTGGTCGTGGTCTCGGTCGAGCCAGCGCTCTGGCCCGCGGGCTGCTCTACCATGCCCTGCTCCTCCAGTTCGGCGAGAGTGACCGCGTCGACCTCGACCGTGTCGCCCGGACCCCACACCGTTCCACCCGGATCGGTCCAGAGGGCGGACAGTCGCACCTGCACGGCACTCTCCCTGTGGTCATTCTTTTCTGGTACGAGAGACTAGCCCCGACCGAACAGCGGTAAGGGCCGCCCGCACGTCGGGTACCCGACTGATCGGTCCCGGCGGGATACTGGGCTCTCTCGCGTACGGAGCTGGACATCGACCTCACCTGTGGACACTGCTCCCGGGCAGCCGGGCCGGACGACCGCTTCTGCGGTGGGTGCGGACGGCCGCTGTCCAGGACCTGTGCTGGCTGCGGCCACGCCAACAGCACCGAGGCGAACTTCTGCACCAACTGCGGCAATCCGCTGCGCGACCACGCCGTGACGGTGCAGGAGGACCGCCGCCAGGTCAGCGTGCTCTTCATCGACATCGTCGACTTCACCACGTACGCCGAGCAGGCCGACCCGGAGCAGGCCCGCGGCCTGCAACAGGCGTACTTCGCCACCGTGCGGCGGCTGGTGCACCAGTACGGCGGGGTGGTCGAGAAGTACATCGGCGACGCGGTGATGGCGCTGTTCGGCGCCCCCGTGGCGACCGACAACGACGCGCTGCGCTGCGTCCGCGCCGGGCTGGAGCTCCAGCGCAACCTGGCCCGGCAGGCCACCGGGCCGCACCCGTTGCAGTTCCGGGTCGGCATCGCCACCGGCGAGGCGCTGGTCGACCTCTCCGCGACCCGGGACGGCGGTCAGGCGTTCGTCACCGGCGACGTGGTCAACACCGCCTCCCGGTTGCAGGGGTTGGCCCCGCCCGGCGGGGTCGTGGTCGACGAGAGCACCTGGGCGGCCACCCGGCACGAGATGGAGTACACCGACCAGCCGCCGGTGACGCTGCGCGGGCGGTCCACGGTCAGCCGGATCTGGCTGGCGGAACGGGCCCGGCCCCGGCGCGACCCGCACACCGCCGAGCTGACCCCGATGGTCAACCGGGACCACGAACGCGGCCTGCTGGTCAACGCCCTGCACCGCATCGTCACCGAGCGCACCTCGCAGCTGGTGACGGTGTTCGGCCCGGCCGGGGTGGGCAAGAGCCGGCTGCTGCGCGAGCTGGCCCGACACGCCGCCAACCTGCCCGGCGCCCGGGTCACCTGGCTGGTCGGTCAGTGCCCGCCGTTCGGCGAGAACGTCACCTACGCCGCGCTGGCCGACATCGTGAAGAACTGGGTGGGGCTGCCGGACAGCGACGACGCCTCGGCGCTGCGCGAGCGGCTGCGCCAGCGGTTGGGCCGGCTGGCCGACCCGCACGCGGTCCGGCTCGCCGAGGCGCTCGGCCCGCTGCTGGGCCTGCCCGGGGAGCGGCTGACCCCGGTCGAGACCGAGACCGCCTGGCGGCGCTTCCTGCTCACCCTGGCCGCGACCGAGCCGACGGTGCTGGTCTTCGAGGACATGCACTGGGCGGACGCGGCGATGCTGTCCTTCGTGGAGCAGCTCGGCGCGGCGGCCCGGGGGGTGCCGCTGCTGATCGTCGCGACCGCCCGGCCCGAGCTGCGCGAGCGGCACCCGGCCTGGACCGGCACGATCAGCGGCGCGATGTCGATCTCGGTGCCGCCGATGCACGACGGCGACATCGACACCCTCTACTCGCTACTGCTCGGGCAGGCCACCCTGCCGGTGACGGCCCGCGAACCGCTGATCGAGTTCGCCGACGGCAACCCGCTCTACGCCCAGGAGTACGCCCGGATGCTGCTCGACGGCGGCCTGGTCGACCCGGCGGCGAACGCCGTCCGACTCGACCCGGCCGGCGGGCCCGGGATGCCCCGCACGGTGCAGGCGGTCATCGCCAACCGGCTGGACCTGCTCGACCCGGCCGACCGGGCGGTGTTGCAGGCCGCCTCGGTGGTCGGCGTGCAGTTCTGGCCCGGGCCGGTGGCGGTGGCGCTGGGCCGCCCGGCGGAGTGGGTGGAACGGGCGCTGCACCGGTTGCAGCGCCGGGACCTGGTCTACGAGCTGCCCAGCTCGACGATGCCCGGCCAGCCGGAGTACCGGTTCCGGCACATCCTGGTGCGGGACGTCTGCTACCAGCGGCTGCCCCGAGCCGAGCGGGTGCTGCGCCACCAGCACACCGCCGACTGGCTGGAGCAGCTCACCGACGGCCGGCAGTACGACCTGGCCGAGGTGCTGGCCAACCACCGGTGGACCGCGCACGAGATCGCCCGCACGATCGGCCTCGACCCGGCCCCGTACGCCGTGGCCACCCGGACCGCGCTGCACCGCGCGGCCCGCCGGGCGTACGAGCTGCACGCGCTGGACACCGCAGCCACCCTGGTCGACCGGGCGCTCGCCGTCGACTGCGGGCCGGATCCGGCGCTCGAACTGTTCCACGCCGAGCTGGCCTTCTACCGCGACAGCGACGCGTTCCTGGTCGACGGCGGCACGGACACCCTGGTCCGGCTGGCCGACCGGCTGATCGCGGCGGGCGACCGGCCGGCCGCCGCGAAGGCGTGGACGCTGCTGGCCACCGCCGCGTGGAGCCGGGCCGACCGGTCGGAGACGCTGCGCTGCCTGGACCGTGCGATCAGCCTGCACGACGGCCTGCCGGACAGCCAGGAGAAGGCCGGCGCGCTGCTCGAACTGGCCCGGGTGCACATGCTCAACGCGGAGACCGAGCCGGCCTGCGCGGCCGCCCAGGCGGCGGCCGAGCTGGCCGAGCGGCTGAGCCTGCACGAGGCGCTGGCGAACGCCCGGATCACCCTCGCGGTGGCCCGCTACCTGGCCGGCTTCGAGGAGGCGTACGCGGAGCTGGCCGAGGTCACCGAGCAGTGCCGGGTGGAGCGGCTGACCAGCCGCCGCCGGGCGGTGCACAACCTGTCCTGGGTCCTGCAGGAGGAGGGCGACCTGGCCGGCTCGGTCCGGCTGATCGACGAGCAGCGCTCCCTCGACCTGGGCGGCGAACACGGCCTGACCATCGGGTTCGCCGACCAGTGGGCCCGGTCGTACTACGCCGGCGAGTGGGTGGCGGCGCTGGAGATGGCGGACGGGGCGACCCAGGGCCCGACCGCCGAGTGGGACACCCACATCGTGGCGGTGTCCGGCTGGATCCGGACGCTCGGCGCCGAGCCGGACCCGACCGGCCCCGACCTGCTGGAGAAGGCCCTCGCGGCGGCCCGGCGCAGCGGCTTCCACCGGGTGCTGCGGGTCACCCTGGCGCACGCCGCGCTCTGCCGGGCGGTGCAGGGCCGCCGGGACGAGGCGATGGCGCTGCTCACCGAGTTGGACGAGGACTGGCGGCAGACCCGCATGATCCCGTTCGCCGAGTGGGTGCCGGCGGTCGGCCACCTCGCCGCGCTGCTCGGCGCGGACGCGGCGCGACTCGTCCGGGATCTGCTGCGCCGCTCACCCCGGACGACCCCGTGGGCGCGGGCCGCCGGGCAGTCCGCCGACGCCACGCTGGCCTGGCGGGACGGCGACCCGCGCACCGCCGCCGACCTGCTCGCCGCGGCGGCGCAGGGCTACGCGCGGATGACCGACCGGACCGACCACATCCTCGCCACCGCGCTCTCGGTCGGTCCGCTGTCCGAGGTGGACCCGGCCGCCGCGGCCGCCGCGCTGACCCGGGTACGCGAGTTCGCCGACCGCAACGCCGCCCCCGGCCTCCTCCACCTTCCCACCCCCCGCTGACCCCTCTCCCCGCCGCCCGCCCGCCGCGCCTCCCGTCCGGGCCGCGCACGTTCAGAGAACGAGTGGCCAAGACGCCGCGGATAGCCACTCATTCAGTGAACGTGCGCGCTGGGATGCGGGCGTTGGAGGGGCGGGAGGGGGTGGGTCAGACGGGGACGGGTTCGCGGGGGGTGGGTGGGGTGGGTGGGGTGGGCTGGTTCTTGAGCTTCTGGGCGTAGATGTCGACGTACTCGCGGCCGGAGAGCTCCATCAGCTCGTACATGATCTCGTCGGTGACCGCGCGCTCGACGAACCGGTCACCGGCCAGCCCCCGGTAGCGGCTGAAGTCCAGCGGCGCGCCGAACCGGATCCGCACCCGCTTGAGCTTCGGGATGAGCTGGCCCGGCGGCTGGATCTCGTCGAGGTTGAGCATCACCACCGGGACCACCGGCGCGCCGCTCTCCAGGGCGAGCCGGGCCACCCCGGTCTTGCCCCGGTAGAGCCGACCGTCCGGCGAGCGGGTGCCCTCCGGGTAGATGCCGGCGATGCCGCCGGCCCGCAGCACCTTCAGCTGGGTGTCCAGCGCGGCGCGGGCGGCCCGTCCGCCGGACCGGTCCACCGGGATGGTGCCGGTGCCGACGAAGAACATCCGGGTCAGCCAGCCCTTGATCCCCTTGCCGGTGAAGTACTCGGCCTTCGCGACGAAGGTGACCTTCCGCGGGGTGATCAGCGGAGTGAAGATCGAGTCGGAGAACGAGAGGTGGTTGCTGGCCAGGATGACCGGGCCGGTGTCCGGTACGTGGTGCAGGCCCTCCACCTGCGGGCGGAAGATCAGCCTCAGCAGCGGCCCGAGGAGGACGTACTTCAACAGCCAGTACAGCACCGGCGTCCTTTCCCATGGTGTGCCCGGGACAGCACCCGTGCGGGGTGCTGCCGTCGCCGACGAGCCTACGGAGCGCGGGGCACCCGCCACAACGGACGACCGATCAGCGTCGTCACCCGACCGGCGCCCGCCACCTGCCGTCGCGCCGGCGTCGCCACAACGCCCGCAGTTCCACCCCGATCAGCCCGAGCAGCACGATCGTGGCCGGAACCACCACCCAGGCCCGCCACCCGCCTTCCCGCACCAGCTCCGGGCCGCGGACGCCGGTGCAGACCAGCGCGACGACCAGCACGGGCAGCCGGGTCGTATGCCGAGCTGCCATCGCCACGTCCTCCCGCCGCAGGTCGCCCCGCCACACCTACGGCGACCGTCGTGAGCAGGGTAGCGAGGTCGACGGTCCGGGCGACCCTCCGGTCAACGGTCGGTCCACATGGGATAGCTGGCTCATGCCGGCCGGTCGGGTGGGCCCGGGCGGCGCCGGGCCACCTGCCGGGCGACGTGCCGCAGGGTCGCCGGCTGCCCGTGCAGCGCCGCGTTGATCGCGCCGAAGGCCACCCCGGGCGCCCGCTGCGCGCGATCCAGGTCGCCGGCCACCCGGGCGATGACGGCCAGCCGGCAGCGCAGGTCGAACAGTTCCCGCCGCGAGCCGAGCAGCGCGCTCTCCAGCCCTCTCACCCGCTCCCGCAGCCACGCCAACTCGACCGCCTCGTCCACCCTGCCGCTCCCTCCGCTCGATCGCCGCGGCGTCCGTCCGGTGGGTTCGGGTCTCCGCCGGACGGACGCCACCAGGACACTCTGCGACACTCGAGGAGTCTGCGCAACTAGGTATACCTAAAACGGCACTACCGAATCGTCCTACGGTCGCCGGGTGGGTGACGTACCGGGACCCCTGGTCGGTCCGCACGAGCTCCAGGAGATGCTCGGCGTGAGTCGCACCCGGATGCGGCAACTCGTTCGCTATCCGACCTTTCCCGCACCCTTCCAACGGCTGCACGGGATGACCGTCTGGCTGCGGGCCGACGTGGAGGCGTGGATCGCCGAGCACCGGCCGCCGCGGGTGACCGACGGCGACGAGCCCGAGTGAGGCAGCGAATACGCCGTCGGCGATGCCCCGGGCGGCTCGCCGGCTGAGCGGGCGATCACCTGACGCGCCCCTAGCAGAAAGAGACATACAGCCCCGGCCGCGACCAGCGACCGGGGCGCCGACTTTGGAAGACGCGACACAACGCACTCCCGGAACCGGGTGCCGACGTGTCACGATTCAAGGCACGGCGTACGGGTGGCGCCGCAGGGGGCGGGAGCGGCCGCGCCGTTCGGCGCGATGAGGAGGATTGTCCGGTGTCAGCGGGTGGAGCCCGCCGGGGGCGGCGGGACAACGGGCTCGACGCGAGCGAGTACGCGGTCGCGGGCGACGTGGATCCGCGCATCGGCGAGCACCTGCTCGACGTCCTCGCGGCCGGCGGGATCGCCGCGTACCTGCAACCGTCGGCCGACCTCAACCCGGTCACCCGCACCACCACGGTCCCGTCCCGCCCGGTCGACCGGCTCTACGTCGACCGGTCGCACCTGACCACCGCCCGCGACTACCTCACCCAGCTCACCGACGAGGCGCCCACCGACCGGCCCCGCCCCGACGAGCCCGACATCGAGGCCGAGTGGGCCCGGATCGTGGCCGGCTTCCACGCCACCCCGACCGCCGGCGACAACCCGTGGCCCGCCGCCGAGGACGTCGACCCGGACGAGCCGACCAAGAGCGGCCCGGTCACCCGCACCGGCGCCGACGAGCCGGGCGGGCCGACCGCCACCGACGTGCGCCGGCTGCCGTACGCGGCGGACATCTCCGGGATCTCGGTGGGGCCCGACCGGCAGGACGAGCCGTCGCTGCTGGACGGGCTGGACACGTTCGGCGCCGACCTGCCCGACGACGAGGACGAGCGCTACACCCCGCCGCCGCCCCCGCCGCTGCCGCGCATCTCCAAGTACGCGGCGGCCGGCGTGCTGGCGATCGTCGTCGGTTTCCTGCTCTTCCTCTTCCCCGACCTGCTCCCGGTGGACCGGGCGGTGGTCACCCTGTTCGGGTTCACCGGCATCCTCGCCGGCTTCGTCACGTTGATCTGGCGGCTGCGCCCCGGCGACTCCGACGACGACGACCCGGACGACGGCGCCGTCGTCTGACCTCCCGCCCGCCACCCGACGCCGCCCCGCGCGACGACTCACACCCTCAGCCGGCCCAGCGCGACCCGCGGCTCTGATCCGGCCCCGCACGACCCACTGCCGGACGCCGCCCGACCGCGAACTGCTCCCTGAACCGACCCCGCCCCCACGCCACCCCCACCCCAACCCGCGGCCTGAACCGGCCCCGCCCTACCGCGATCCGCGCCCTGCGCTGGCCCGCAAGACCGACCGGCGACGCCCCCTGACGGCGACCGCGACCTGCGGGCTCTGAGCCCGCCCCGCAGCCTTGAAGCCCCGCCGGCGCGACGCGAATCGCGCCCTCCAACACCCCGGCCTGTCGTCTTGGGTCGAGAAGGTGCTTCGCAAGGGTGATACCTCACAGGCATTTTGATGACTCTGAGGTATCACCCTCGTTCTCGAATGGCCCGCCCGGCAATCCATCGGCTCGCCCGGTCGCCGTGATCGACTCCGTGCCGCCGATATCGCGGGGTCCCGCTCGCGTCGACACCCCGTTCCGGCGGCATGGAGTCGATCAAGCGGAGGCCGCCCACCGGCCCGGCTGAGCCCCACGTCTCCGCCCGGATGGCGGGACGGGGGTCGACCCACGCCTCAGGCGTAACAGTGGTGTAACTTACTGTCAGTAGGAATACCGCTGTCCGTCACTTCCCCCGCTGACTGCCCGGTTGTTCCTCGCTCGCGGCGGTCACACCCCTGGTGATCGGAATGCCCGAGATGCGACAGAGTTCCCTCGTAGTGGTGGCCAACCGTCTGCCCATCGACGACAGCGTCGCCCCGGACGGGGCCTGCGAATGGCGCCGCAGCCCCGGCGGCCTGGTCAGCGCGCTGCACCCGCTGCTGCGGGCGGCCCCGGCGACCTGGGTCGGCTGGGCCGGCGGCACCGGGCCGGCGCCCGTCCTGCCGGACGTGGACGGCGTGCGCATGCACACCGTGCCGCTCAACCAGGCCGACCTGCGGGACCACTACGAAGGCTTCGCCAACTCCACCCTCTGGCCCCTCTACCACGACGCGGTCGAGCAACCGGTGCACCACCGCCGCTGGTGGGAGGCGTACCAGCGGGTCAACCAGCGGTTCGCCGAGGCCACCGCCGAGGTGGCCGAGCCGGGCGCGCTGGTCTGGGTGCAGGACTACCACCTGCAACTGGTGCCGGGCCTGCTCCGCGCGCTCCGGCCGGACCTGCGCATCGGTTTCTTCCTGCACGTGCCGTTCCCGCCGCCGGAGCTGTTCATGCAGCTGCCCCGCCGGGCCGAACTGCTGCGCGGCATGCTCGGCGCGGACCTGGTCGGCTTCCAGCGGGCGCAGGCCGCGCACAACTTCGCCCAGCTGGCGGTGAAGGTGCTCCAGCTACCGGCCACCGACCGGCGGATCGCCGTGGACGACCGGGTGGTCCGGATCGGCGCGTTCCCGGTCTCCATCGACACCACCGAGATGGCCGCCCTGGCCAACCGCCCCGACGTGGCCGCCCGGGCCCAGCGGCTGCGCCACGACCTCGGCAACCCCGGCCAGGTGATCCTCAGCGTCGACCGGATGGACTACACCAAGGGCATCGAGCAGCGGCTCAAGGCCTACAGCGAGCTGCTCGCCGACGGGCACGTCAAGGTGCGCGACACGGTGCTGGTGCAGGTCGCGGTGCCCAGCCGGGAACGGGTCGGCCAGTACCAGGACCTGCGCGAGCGGGTGGAGCGCGAGGTCGGGCGGATCAACGGCGAGTTCGGCCGGGTCGGCGAGCCGGCCATCCACTACCTCACCCAGCCCTTCGACCGGGCCGAGCTGACCGCCCTCTACCGGGTCGCCGACGTGATGGCGGTGACCCCGCTGCGGGACGGCATGAACCTGGTCGCCAAGGAGTACGTCGCGGCGCGGGTGGACGACGCCGGGGCGCTGCTGCTCAGCGAGTTCGCCGGCGCCGCCGCCGAACTGTCCCAGGCGTACCTGGTCAACCCGCACGACCTGGAGGGCCTCAAGCTGGGGCTGCTCACCGCGCTGCGGGCGGACCCGGCCGACGTCCGCGAGCGGATGCGGGCCATGCGGGCGCACCTGCAGCGGCACGACATCCGCGCCTGGGCGCGCTCCTACCTCTCCGCGCTCGACGAGAGCGACTCGCTGCTCACCCGGCTGGGCGCCACCGCCTGACGGCGACCGGGTCAGGGTCGGCGCTCGGGCGCCGGCTCCTTCGCCAGCCAGTCCAGGATCGCGTCGATCGGCTCCCGCCAGCGGGCGTCCAGCATCAGGTCGTGCCCCATGCCGGGGAAGAGCAGCGGCGCCGAGCCGTACCGGCGGGCGGCCCGGGTCAGCGCGGCCGGCGGGACGATCCGGTCGTCCGGGCTGCCCAGCACCAGCACCGGCGGCCGACCCACCGCCGGTTCCGGGTCGGCGTGGGTGAGCAGCTGCCACTGGGCGCGCCGGCCGGCCCGGCCCAGCCGGGACACGTACCCCCGGGCGTCCGCGTCGGGCAGTTCCCGGCTGAACAGCTGCCGGCGGTTCAGCCGCAACCGCCCGCCGAACACCGCCGGCAACGTGCCGGCCGGGTTGCGGCGCAGCGCGGCACCGAACGTCGCCCAGCCGCCGAGCACCGGCGCGACCAGCACCGCGGCCCGGGCCGGGTAGCGGGCGAGGGCGTGCGCCACCACCAGCGCCCCGGCGCCGTGCCCGACCAGCACCGCCTGGCGCGGCAGGCCCGCCGCCACCTGCACCACGTCATGGGCGTACGCCCGCAGGGTCGCCTCCGGTGCCGGGCCGCTGCCGCCGTGCCCGCGCAGGCTCAGCGCGTACGCCGGGAAACCGCGACCGGCGGCGTGCCCCAGCCAGTGCTCGGCGAACGCCCACGCGCCGTGCCCGAACCCCGGCACGAACAGCAGCGGCGGCCGGCCCTCCTCCAGCTCCGGCGTGGCCGCGAGCACCTCGCGCCGGACCGGGCGGACCGGGCGGGCCCACTCCCGCCCCCGCATCACCCGCACCCGCTCGCTCACGCCGCCGCTCCGCTGCGCCGCGCGGCGCCGTGAGGCACGGCCGCACTGAGCCGGATGGTTCGCTCACTGCGCTCGCTCACTTGTCCTCCAGGTCGTGCAGTGCGCGCTGGACGGCGCGCAGGTAGTCGGCGTGCCCGACCTCGAACCAGTGCCGGGTGCTGTCCTTGACCGGGCCGGTGTACCGCTCCCCCGCCCGCGCCTGCACCTTGGCGGCGAACGCCGCGGCCCGCTCGGGGCGGGTCTGCCGCAGCCGCAGCAGCCGGGCGAAGAGCACCATCTGCCAGTGCGACAGCGGGAAGAGGCCGGAGTCCGGCTGGAGCAGGCCGGCCACCGCCAGGGTGGGATGCCCGGGGGCGAACGCGTGCAGCCAGAGCGTGGGCCGGCCGGTCCCGCCGTCGTCGCCGAGCACCTTCGGGTCGAGGAACTCGAAGCGCGGCAGGTAGCCGGTGGCGAAGACGACCAGCTCCGGGTCGATCCGGCGGCCGTCGGTCAGCTCCACCCCGTACGCGTCGAAGCGGGCGACGTCCGGCACCGGGCTGATCCGGCCGTGGCCGACGTAGTAGACGAGCTGGCTGTTGGCGATCGGGTGCGTCTCGTAGACCCGGTGGTCGGGCTTGGGCAGGCCGTACCGGGTCAGGTCGCCGACGGTCAGCCGCAGCGTCCAGTGGTAGAGCCACTGGCGTACCCGGCGGGGCACCCGCAGCGCGAGCAGCGAGTCGTTGACCTGGTCGGCCGGGCGGCCGAGCACGTACTTCGGCGCGTACCAGTAGCCCCGGCGGGTGGAGTGCCAGCATTGGGCGGCCTGCTGGGCGGCCTCCACGGCGATGTCGCACCCGGTGTTGCCGGCGCCGACCACCAGCACCCGCTTGCCGCGCAGCTGCGCCGGGTCCTGGTACGACGAGGCGTGCATGACCTCGCCGCGGAACTGCTCCAGCCCCTCGTAGCGGGGCAGCTTCGGCGACCAGTTGTGCCCGTTGGCCACCACCACCGCCGCGTACCGGGCGGTGCGCTCTGGGCCGTAGCCGCCGGTGCTGCGGGTGGTGACGTCCCAGCGGTCCCCCTCGGCCGGCTCGACCCGCACCACCTCGGTGCCGAACCAGATGTGCGCGCGCAGGTCGAAGTGGTCGGCGTACCGCTCGAAGTAGGACAGCAGCTGGCTGTGGTGTGGGTAGTCCGGCCAGTCGTCCGGCATCGGGAAGTCCGGGAACTGGGTGAACGGCCGGGACGAGATCAGGTGCGTGCTGGCGTACACCGGGCTGCGGTCGTGTCGCCAGTTCCACGCGCCGCCGACGCCGGTCTCCCGCTCGTAGCAGTCGACGCCGAAGCCGTGCTCCTTGAGGTTCTTGATGGCGGTGAGGCCGCTGGCCCCGGCGCCGATGACGCAGACCGTGTCGCCCCGGTCGGAGACCGGGCGGCCGTCACGGGTCAGGGCGACCGTGGTCGCCTCCGGGTCGGGCCGGCCGGGGTCGGTGGAGGTGGGCACCGGGGGAATCTCCTTTTGTGCGGCACGAGTGCCGGGTCGCGCGAAATCCTCTCCACATCAGCGCCGGTTGTCCAGCCCCGGTGGCGGCGCGGCCGGTCAGCCGGCGGGCAGCAGCAGGTCGACCAGGACCGGGAAGTGGTCGCTGGCCCGGCGGGTCTGCGGGGTGTCCACCACGTCGTAGTCGACCACGGTGATCCGCGGGTCGACGAAGAGCGCGTCGATCCGGCGGCGCGGGTCCGCGCAGGAGTAGGTGAGCCGGTCGGCGCGGTCCATCGCCACGGCGGCGTCGGTCAGCCCGCGGGCGACGGTGGCCCAGGCCGGGCCGTCCGGCCCCTCGTTCAGGTCCGCCGCGGCGATCACCGGCGGGCCGGCGGCGTCCAGCTCGCGCTTGAAGAGCGCGGCCTGCCCCGGCCGCTCGGCCGGGTCGGTGGACAGGTGCGAGCCGGCCAGGGTGAACCGGGCGCTCGCGCCCACCACGCACTCGGCGTACGCGGCGCCGCGCAGGTGCCGCCCGGGGGTGAGCGGGAAGCGCTGGCACCGGGTGGCGGTCACCCGCACCCGCAGGCTGGTGAGCAGCAGGTTGCCCAGGGCGGGCAGCCCGCCGGCCGCCACCACCAGGCCGAACGACTCGGCGAGCGCGGCGGACTTCTGCCGCCACCGGAACCGTCGCGGCCCCTCCTGCATTACCACCACGTCCGGGGCGGCGGCGCGGACCACCGCCGCCAGCGCGGCGGTGTCGTCACGCTGGCTGTGGATGTTGTACGACACGACGCGCAGCGGCACGCCCGGGGTCTGCGTCACCGGCGCCGCCTCAGAGCCGGCGGGCCAGGTCGGCCGCGCCGATCACGCCGGCGCTGTTGCCCAGCTCGGCGGGGCGGATGTCGGCCACCGGCAGCCGGCTGCGCTGGGCCAGCGCCTCGGTGAAGGACCGCCGGGTCGGGCCGAGCAGCAGGTCACCGGCCTCGACCACGCCGCCGCCGACCACCAGCACCTGCGGGTCGAGGATCTGCGCCATGTCCGCGAGGCTGGTGCCCAGCCACCGCCCGACCTGGGCGAATGCCTCGATGGAGACGGCGTCGCCGCCCTGGGCGGCGGCGGTGACCATCGGTCCGGTGATCGCCTCGGACTCGCCGCCGGCCAGTTCCAGCAGCGCGGTGGCGCGGTGCGGCTCCTGGCGGGCCGCGGCGCGGGCGAAGCGCACCAGGGCGCTGCCGCTGGCGTACTGCTCGATGCAGCCGAGCCGGCCGCAGCCGCACTGGTGCCCGTCCGGCACGGTGAGCATGTGGCCCAACTCGGCGGCGATGCCGTTGGCGCCGCGCAGCAGTTCCCCGCCGAGCACGATGCCGCCGCCCACCCCGGTGCCGATGGTGAACATGACCATCGAGTCGTCGGCGTCGCGGGCCGCGCCGTGCCGGAACTCCGCCCAGGCGGCCACGTTGGCGTCGTTCTCCACGATCACCGGCAGGCCGGTCGCGGTGCTGACGTACTCGCGCAGCGGCTCGTCCCGCCAGGCCAGGTTGGGTGCGAAGAGCACGGTGGAGCGGCTGGCGTCGATCCAGCCGGCCGCGCCGATGCCGACCGCCGTGATCGACTGGCTGGTGGACAGCTCAGCGACCAGCTCGATGATGACGTCCCGGGTCTTGCCGACGTCGTCGGCGGGAGTGTCCCGTCGGGCCTGCACGAGCACCGTGCCGGTGTCGTCCACGACGCCGGCGGCCACCTTCGTGCCGCCGACGTCGACTCCGATGGTCAGCGTCACCGCTGCCACTCCCCTCTGCTGTGCCGCCCGCACCGGCCGCGGCCGGTGGGTGCCGAGATGTCTGGTCAGGCCCCGTCGCCCGGAGCGTCCGCGGCCGCGTCGTCGGGCACCCGCGAGGCGGGTACCACCCGACGGTCGGCCGCCGCCCGGGCGGTGCCCGGCGCGGCCGCCCCGGCGACGTCGACGGGCGGCGCGGCGGCGGCCGGAGCGGTCACGTCCTCCGCCCGGGTCGCGGCGGACCAGACGTCGGGCTCCGGCGCCGGTTCGGAATCATGCCCGCTCCGGGTGGCCTCGCGCCAGACACGGTCGTCGTCGGCGCCCGGTCGGGCGGCCGCGGCGGGCTGGTCGGCGCCGGTGGCGGTCGCCCCGGCCGGCGGCGCGGTCGCCGGTGGCGGCTCGGCCGGAGCGAACGCACGCAGCAGGCTGGCCACCCCGGCGGCCAGGTCACCGGCGCCGGTGGCGAGCCGCTCGGCGAATTCCGGACTCGGGTCGCGCAGCGCGGTCATCGCGCGACAGATCGGGCAGACGCAGCATTCGGCCGTACCGGTGGCGAAACCGCCCCCGCTCCGGGTGCCGGACGCGCCCGACCCGCCGCTGTGACCGAGGACACTCGACACGATCCCACCGAGCGGACCGAGGCCGCCGGCCGCCGAGCCCGACGCGGCCAGCCGCCCGGCGGCCAGCAGCGTGGCGACCAGTCGCTCCGCCTCTTGCCGGGCCGTGCCCGGATCCGTTGCACCCACGCTGGGCTCCTCTACCGGGGCGGCCGGTTCGCCGCACGCGTCACTGCGCCGCACCGGGTGCTTCTACCCGGCGCTTCAGCTGCTTCAACGCGGTATCCATGATCATTTTCTCGGCCTTGCGGCGGAACATCCCGAGCATCCCGACGGAGAGCTCCACCTCCAGGGTGTAGGTCACCGTGGTGCCGCCATCGGGGTTGGCGACCAGGTCGTACGAGCCGCGCTGGGACTTCTGCATCTTCGAGGGCGCCACCAGGTGCCACTCGATCCGGGTGAGGTCCTCGGCGTACTCGTAGGCCAGCACGTACTCGTCGGCCAGCACGCCGGCGTCGATGGTGAACCGCACCTGGCTGGCGTAGCCGTCCTCGTACTCCTCGATCACCTCCACCCGGCGTACCGCCTCGGTCCACTCCGGGTAGGTAGGGAAGTCGCAGATGACCGCCGCCACCCGGTCCGGTGGCGCGCCGATGATGATCGACTGGGTGGAGGTGTCCGCCATGGGGGGAGGCTACCCGGCGCCGGGGGCAACCTGCCTACGCCACCCACCTGCCCGGGCGGGTAGGTTTCGACGGAAGCCGACCAGCAGCTGGCGGCCGGCCCCGGTCAGTGTGAGCGCTAGGGAGTGCAGGTGCGCGAGTTCTCCGTCCCGCCGATCGTCACCGTCGGCGACGCGGCCAACCTCACCGACCCGGTCTGGGACAACGCCGAGGTGGCCCCGGACGCGGTCCAGTTCGTCCGGCCCGAGCGGGCCGGCGGCGGCTGGGTGGACGTCACCTGCCGGCAGTTCCGCGACGACGTGGTCGCGGTGGCCCGCGGCCTGGTGGCGGCGGGCGTGCGGCCCGGCGACCGGGTCGGCCTGATGAGCCGCACCCGCTACGAGTGGACCCTCGTCGACTACGCCATCTGGGCGGCCGGCGGGGTCACCGTGCCGATCTACGAGACCTCCAGCGCCGAGCAGGCCGCCTGGATCCTGGCCGACTCCGGGGCGGTCGCCTGCGTGGTCGAGACCAACGCGCACGCCACCCTGCTCGCCGGCGTCCGGGACCGGCTGCCCGAGCTGGGCCAGGTCTGGCAGATCGACCTGGGCGGGGTGGACGACCTGGTCGCGGCCGGCGCGTCGGTCGACCCGGCCGAGATCGACCGTCGCCGGGCGGCGCTGCGCTCCGGGGACGTCGCCACGATCATCTACACCAGCGGCACCACCGGCCGGCCCAAGGGCTGCGTGCTCACCCACCGGAACATGTACGCCGACATCGCCAACGCGGTGCCGGTGCTGCCGAACCTGTTCAACCCCGGCGCCTCCACCCTGCTGTTCCTGCCGCTGGCGCACGCCTTCGCCCGGCTGATCCAGATCGGCGTGGTGCACGCCCGGGCCACCATGCGGCACTGCTCGGACACCAAGAACCTGGTCGCCGACCTGCAGGACTTCCGGCCCACCTTCGTGCTGTCGGTGCCCCGGGTCTTCGAGAAGGTCTACAACGCGGCCAAGCAGAAGGCCGAGGCGGACGGCAAGGGCAAGATCTTCGCCCGCGCCGAGGCGGTCGCCATCGCGTACAGCGAGGCGCTGGAGACCTCGCGCGGGCCTGGCCTGGCGCTGCGCGCCCAGCACGTCCTCTTCGACAAGCTGGTCTACGGCAAGCTGCGGGCCGCCCTCGGCGGCCGCTGCCGGGACGCCATCTCCGGCGGCGCCCCGCTCGGTGCCCGGCTCGGCCACTTCTTCCGGGGCATCGGGGTCACCGTGCTGGAGGGCTACGGCCTGACCGAGACCTCGCCGGCGGCCGCGGCGAACCTGCCCAGCGGCACCCGGATCGGCACGGTCGGCCGGCCGCTGCCCGGGGTGACCATCCGGACCGACGACGACGGCGAGATCCTGATCGCCGGCGACCTGATCTTCCAGGGCTACTGGCGCAACGAGGCGGCCACGGCCGAGGCGATCACCTCGGACGGCTGGTTCCGCACCGGTGACCTCGGCCAACTCGACAGCGACGGCTTCCTGACCATCACCGGCCGGAAGAAGGAGATCATCGTGACCGCCGGCGGCAAGAACGTCGCCCCGGCGGTGCTGGAGGACCAGGTCCGCGCGCACCCGCTGATCAGCCAGTGCGTGGTCGTCGGCGACCGGCAGCCGTTCATCGCGGCGCTGGTCACCATCGACGAGGAGGCGCTGCCGGCCTGGCTGGCCGGCGCCGGCCTACCCCAGGGCACCACGGCCGAGCAGGTACGCGCGCACGAGGGGCTGCGGGCCGAGATCCAGCAGGCGATCGACCTGGCCAACCGGGCCGTCTCCAAGGCCGAGGCGATCAAGGTGTTCCGGATCCTGCCGCGCGACTTCACCGAGGCGACCGGGGAACTCACCCCGTCGCTGAAGGTCAAGCGGCAGGTCGTGCACAAGACGTACGCGGCGGAGATCGCCGAGATCTACCAAGGCTGACTACTATCCGTCACGTGTCCGCCTCCACACGCGCCCGACCCCACCCGCATCCCCTCGCCGCGGCCGCGCGCGTGGTGGTGCTGGCGCTGGTCGCCGTCCTGACGCTGCTCGCCACGCACGACGACCGCCAGCTCTGGTGGATCGCGCTGCTGGCCGTCGCCGGGCTGCCCGCCCTGCTGGCCCCCGAGCATCGGCTGGTCGGCCCGCTCAGCCGGGTGGCCGAGGTGGTGGTGCTCGGGCTGGCGGCGAGCCAGGTCGGCGCGGTGGCCACCATCGGCGGGGAGATCGGCGGGCTGGGCGCCTCCGCGGTGCTGCCGTACCTGGCGGTCCCGGTGACCGTCACCGCGCTGCGCCGCCGGTTCCGCGAGGGCGCGGCGCTGCTCGCGGTCGCCGGGGCCACCCTGCTGGTGGCCGGGGCGCTCACCGAGGTCGACGGCCGACCGCAGCTCACCCAGCTCGGCTACCTGGCGGTCTGCGCGCAGTGGCTGATCCTCGCCGCGCTCGGCCTGTACGCCGCCCGGACGCTGCACCGGGTAATGCAGGCCCGCAACGAGGGCAAGCCGCAGCCGTACGCGGAGGCCACCCGGCTGCTGACCCAGCTGCGCACGGTGGCCCGGCAGCTGCCCGGGGCCACCCTCGACCCGGGCGGCATCTCCGAGCACCTGCTGGAGGAGCTGCGTTCGGTGGCCCCGGCCGACCGGGCGGCGGTGCTCTCCGCCAGCGGCGGCGGCCGGCTGGTGGTGCTCGCCCAGGTGGGCGTGGACCGGGTGGACTGGGAGACCACGCTCGACGCCGACTCGGCGATCGCCGACGCGTGGGCCAGCCAGCAGCCGCAGACCGCTGCCCGCTCGCAGGCCCGGTCACACCGCGGCGGCGAGGTGTCCGCGCTGATCGTGCCGCTGGTCGCCGGGGTGCGCACGGTGGGGCTGGTGGTGCTGGAGGCGGACGCGGCGCACGCGTACCCGCCCCCGGTGGTGTCCCGGGTGACCGGGCTGACCGGCCCGGCCGCGCTGCGGCTGGAGGCGGCGCTGCTCTTCGACGAGGTGCGCTCGCTGGCCACCAACGAGGAGCGGCAGCGGCTGGCCCGGGAGATCCACGACGGGGTCGCCCAGGAACTGGTGATGGTCGGCTACGGCATCGACAACGCGCTGGCCACCGTCTTCGACGACGCCGAGGAGACCGCCGAGGCGCTGCGCACCCTGCGCGGCGAGGTCACCCGGGTGATCACGGAGCTGCGGCTGAGCCTGTTCGAGCTGCGCAGCGAGGTGGACCGGCACGGCGGCCTGGCCGCCGCGATCGCCGAGTACGCCCGCACCGTCGGCGCCTCCGCCGGGCTGCGGGTGCACCTGTCGCTGGACGAGTCCACCGCGCGGCTGCCGGCCGCCACCGAGGCCGAGTTGCTGCGCATCGCCCAGGAGGCGGTGACCAACGCGCGCAAGCACGCCGGGGCGTCGAATCTCTGGGTCACCTGCGAGGTGGACCCCCCGTACGCGCAGATAGAAGTGTCGGATGACGGTCAGGGCATGGGTGACCAGCGCACCGACGGGCACTACGGTCTTGCGATCATGGCCGAGAGGGCGGAACGTATCCGGGGCCGGTTGGAGATCAGGCCGCGGCAGCCGAGCGGCACGACCGTGGCTGTGGTGGTCGGTTCCTCGCCCCGGCGCGATAACGTGCGCGGTAGCACCGCGGCAGCAGAAGGGGAGTAACCCGAGGATGACCACAAGTCCGACACCGGCCACCCGTACCAAGGTCCTCCTTGTCGACGATCACGATCTGATCCGGAAGGGCCTCCGGCACGCGTTCGAGCGTGACCGGCAGTTCGAGGTCGTCGGGGAGGCCGCCACGGCGGCGGAGGGGGTACGACAGGCCGGTGCGCTGCAGCCGGACGTGGTGATCATGGACTTGCGCCTGCCCGACGGCAGTGGCCTGGAGGCCACCCGGGCGCTGCGCAAGTCCAGCGCCTCGATGGGCATCGTGGTGCTCACCATGTACGCCGGCGACGACCAGCTCTTCGGCGCCCTGGAGGCCGGCGCGAGCGCCTTCGTGCCGAAGACCGCCCCGGCCGACGAGGTGGTGGCCGCCGCCCGGCACGCCGCCTCCTCCCCCAGCGCCTTCACCGCCGCCGACCTCGCCGAGGCGATGAAGCGCCGGCTCGCCCCGTCCGGCCCGCAGCTCTCCCCCCGCGAGGGCCAGGTGCTGCGGCTGCTCGCCGACGGGATGAGCGTGGCCGGCATCGCCAAGCAGCTCTTCGTCAGCGAGTCCACCGCGAAGACCCACATCTCCAAGCTCTACGAGAAGCTGGGCGCGGCCAACCGGGCGCAGGCGTTGATGACCGCGCTGCGGCTGGGCCTGCTCGAGGCGCCGGACGCCCCGAAGTTCTGACGCCCCTCCCGGGGGCCCATCGACGGACGACGACACCGGTCCGCGACCGCCGTCGGCGGTCGCGGACCGTCGTGCATCGACCGGCGTGCGTGACGTACGGCGCGGCACGCTATGGTCTCCCGGGCGCGCGGCGGGCAGAATACCCGCGCGGGCGACGGCGCCCGCAACGGTGACGCGAGGGGTGAGGGCATGCAGCGGCCGGACTGGGCACCCGAGACGATCGACATCGAACGCCCGAGCGTGGCCCGCATGTACGACTACTACCTCGGCGGCTCGCACAACTTCGCGGTGGACCGGGCGGCCGCCCAGGCGATGGTCGCCGCCGTGCCGGAGGCGCCGCTGATGGCCCAGGCCAACCGGGCGTTCCTGCGCCGGGCGGTGCAGTTCCTCACCGCGGCCGGCGTCCGCCAGTTCCTCGACATCGGCTCGGGCATCCCGACGGTCGGCAACGTGCACGAGATCGCCCAGCGGATCGCCCCCGAGTCGCGGGTGGTCTACGTCGACGTCGACCCGGTGGCGGTGGCGCACAGCCGGGAGATCCTCGACGGCAACGACCGGGCCGCCGTGGTGCAGGAGGACCTGCGCCACCCCGAACGGATCCTCGCCCACCCGGACGTGCGCGGGCTGCTCGACCTCAGCGAGCCGGTCGCCGTGCTGATCGTGGCGGTGCTGCACTTCGTCTCCGACGACGACCGTCCCGCCGAGCTGCTGCGTACCCTGCGCTCCGCGCTGGCGCCCGGCAGTTGGCTGGTGCTCTCCCAGGCCAGCGCGGACGGCCGGGCGGGCGACGAGCGGGCCGAGGCGGAGCGGGTCTACCGCAACACCGACAATCCGCTGTGGATCCGCAGCCGGGCCGAGCTGACCACGCTCTTCGACGGTTTCCAGCTGGTCGAGCCGGGGGTGGTCTGGGTGCCGCAGTGGCGCCCGGACTCGCCCGAGAGCGCCGAGGACGCCGAGCGGGCCGCCTTCATCGGCGGTGTGGGACGGCTCGGTGGGTGAGATGCCCGAGGCCAACGGCGCCCGGTCCCGGCCGGGGACCTTCGCCCGGGCCTGGGCCAAGGCCGTCTCCGGCACCAGCTACCTGCCGATGACGCAGGACCAGCTGGAGTCGCTGCTGCAGCGGCTCACCGAGCAGCTGGCCACCGCGCTCTGCGCCGAGCCGTTCGACCTGCGGGTCGGGCACCGGGTCGGCGCGGAGCTGGTGGCCGCGCACATCGCCTCCGCGGAGGGGCTGGGCCGTACCGTCGAGGTGGTCCAGCTCCGGCTGGTCCGCGACCTCGGCCTGGTCGCCGACGACGTCGAGGACCGGATGGCCCGGCTGCTGGCCGCGGTGGCCACCGGCTACGCCCGCGCGCTGCGCGACCGCACCCTGGACGAGCAGGAGTCGATCCGCCGGGCCGCGATGACCGCCCGGGCCCAGGCGGAGCGGGCGCTGCGCGCCAGCGAGGCGCGCTTCCGTCACCAGGCCACCCACGACCCGCTGACCGAGCTGCCCAACCGCACCCTGTTCACCGAGCGGCTGGCCGCCGCGATCACCGCGCCGGGCCGCGGCGGGGAGCGGATCGGCCTGTGCTTCCTCGACCTCGACCGGTTCAAGGTGGTCAACGACTCGCACGGGCACCAGGTCGGCGACGCCCTGCTGGTCACGGTGGCCGAGCGGCTGCGCCAGGCGGTCGACGGGCACCTGCTGGCGCGGCTCGGCGGCGACGAGTTCGTGGTGCTGGTCGAGCGCTGTGCCGGCACCGACGACGTGGTCGCGGTGGCCGAGGCGGCGCTGGCCGCGGTGCGTCGGCCGGCCATCGTGGACGGCCACGAGCTGACCGTCTCGGCGAGCATCGGCATCGTCGAGCGCCCGGTCGTCGGCGCCACCCCCGGCGACCTGATGCGCGCCGCCGACAGCACCCTGCACTGGGCGAAGGCGTCCGGCGGGGCGCGCTGGGCGCTCTACGACGCCGACCGCGACCGCCGGGAACTGGCCCGGCAGGCGCTCTCCGCGGCGATCCCGGCGGCCCTGCAACGCGGCGAGTTCTACCTGGACTACCAGCCGCTGACGTCGTTGCGGGACGGCCGCCTGCTCGGCGTGGAGGCGCTGGTGCGGTGGCGGCACCCCGAGCTGGGGGTGCTCCGGCCGGACAGCTTCATCTCGCTGGCCGAGGAGACCGGGCTGATCGTCCCGCTCGGCGCGTGGGTGCTGGCCGAGGCGTGCCGGGAGGCGGAGAGCTGGTCGGCGGCGGGCGGCCCGGCGCCGTACGTCAGCGTCAACCTGGCGGTACGCCAGGTGCATCGGCCCGGCCTGGTGCAGGAGGTACGCGGCCTGCTGAACAGCACCGGCCTGCCGCCGGAACGGCTCCAGCTGGAGATCACCGAGAGCACCATGATGAGCACGGCCGAGGAGCCGGTGCGGGCCCTGCGGGTGCTGGCCGACCTCGGTGTACGGATCGCCATCGACGACTTCGGCACCGGGTACTGCAACCTGGCGTACCTGCGCGACCTGCCGGTGACCGAGCTGAAGGTGGCCGGCCAGTTCGTGGCCGGGCTGCGCGCGCCGGCGGTGGAACCGGCGAGCTGCGCCGACGAGCGGATCCTCGCCTCGCTGGTGTCGCTGGCGCACGCCCTGGACCTGACCGTCACCGCCGAGGGGGTGGAGACGGCCGGGCAGGCCGAGCGACTGCGGGCGATCGACTGCGACGCCGGCCAGGGCTGGCACTTCGGTCGCCCCGCCCCCGCCGAACGCATCCTGGAACGGATCGGCTGACCGCCGGGGCTCGCCCGGCGCCTGCCCGTCGCCGACCGCCCCCGGCCAGCCGGCGGACCGTGCCGGGCTGCCCGTCCTCAGGGGCCGCTCGCGCCGCCCGGACGACAGGCCCGCCGCGGTAGCCGCAAACCAGCCGGGCCGGTCACCGACCCGGCAGCGGTCAGCCGGCGAGCAGGTCGGCCATCCGCTGCGCCTGGGTCTCCCAGCGCCACTCCCGCTCCACCCAGGCCCGGCCGGCCGCGCCGAGCTGCCGGGCCAGGTCGCGGTCGGCGAGCAGCCGGGCCACCCGGTCGGCGAGCTGGGCGACGTCGCGCCCGCGTACCACGTAGCCGGTCTCCCCCTCGCGGACCGCGTCGGGAGCGCCGCCGGAGTCGCCCGCGACGACCGGCAGGCCGGTCGCGGAGGCCTCCAGGTAGACGATGCCGAGGCCCTCCACGTCCAGGCCCCGGTTGCGGGTACGGCACGGCATGGCGTAGACGTCGCCGGCCGCGTAGTGCGCTGGCAGCTCGGCCGTCGGCACCGACCCGGTGAAGACCACGTCCCGCTCCACGCCGGTCTGCCGGGCCAGCTTCTGCAAGGTGGCCCGGTACGGCCCGCCGCCGACCACCAGCAGCGCCGCGTCGGGCACCCGGCGGCGGATCTCCGGCATGGCCCGGATCAGCATGTCCTGGCCCTTGCGGGGCACCAGCCGGGACACGCAGACCACCACCGGCCGGTCGGCCAGCCCGAGCCGCACCCGGACCGGTTCCCCGTCGACGGACGGGTGGTAGGTGTCGACGTCCACCCCGGGCGCGAGCCGGCGCAGCTCGGTCAGCCCGTGCAGCGCGCGGTCCAGCCGCACCCGGGTGTACTCGCCGAGGTAGGTGGTCACGTCGACGCCCCGGCCGATGCGCCGCAGCGCGGCCCGGGCACCGGGCAGCGCCGCCCAGCCGACCTCGTGGCCGTGGGTCAGCGCGACCGCCCGCCGGATGCCGGCACGGCGGCGCAGGCCCGCGGCGAGCAGCCCGAGCGGAGCCGCGGCGCCGAACCAGACCGTGTCGCAGTCATACGCGCGGGCCAGCCGGGCGGCCCGGCGTGCCACCAGCGGGGTGGGCAGCAGCACCCGGGTACGTTCCCGGGTCACCTCGAAGGGCTGGTCGGCGTCGAACTTCGCGGCGTCCCGCCAGCTCGACGCGTAGACCACCACCGAGCCGGCGGGCTGGCGCACCGCCAGGTTGTGCACGAAGGACTGGATCCCGCCGGGACGCGGCGGGAAGTCGTTCGTGATCAGCAGCGTCCGGCTCATCGGCCGGCCTCCCTGGCGTGGGCACGGGCGGCGGCGATCCGCTCGACCGTGGACGGGTGGGTGGCGGAGTAGAGGTACTCCAGCCGGGGCGGGTCGGGGTCGGAGAGGTTGATTCCGGCGAGCCGCCGCTGCATGGCCTCGAACGCCGCCGGGTCGCCGGTCAGCGCCAGCGCGTGCGCGTCGGCGCGCGCCTCCACCCGCCGCGACATCAGCGCCTGCACCGGTGCCGAGACCAGCCCGACCACCGTGACCAGCGCGACCAGCAGCGGGAACGCGCGTGGTTGGGCCACCGAGTCCACCCCGGCCAGCCGCAGCAGCGGCGCCCACGAGCCGATCAGGTAGAGCGCGACCACCGCGGCGGCGGCGCCCAGCGCCCCGGTCAGCGTGCCGACCGCCACGTCCCGGTCCTTGGCGTGCCCCAGTTCGTGCGCCACCACCGCGGTCACCTCGTCCGGGCCGGCCTCGCGCAGCAGCGTGTCGTAGACCACCACCCGCCGGGTCGGGCCCAGCCCGGAGACGTACGCGTTGACCGCCCGGGTGCGCCGGGACGCGTCGGCGACCAGCACGTCGCGGACCGGCACGCCGTCGCGGGCCGCCATGGTCATCAGTTCGGTGCGCAGCGGGCCCTGCTCCATCGGGGTGAACTTGTTGAACACCGGCTCGACCAGCACCGGCAGGACGAAGCTGAGCAGCACCACCAGGGTGGCCGCGCCGGCCGCGCCGAACGCCCACCACCAGCGCGGGGCGAGCCGGATCACGGCGTAGAAGCCGAGCAGCGCCACCGCCCCGATGACCGCGCTGACGGCGTACGACTTGAGCAGGTCGACCGCCCAGCCGCCCCAGCCGTTGGTGGCCAGGCCGTAGCGGGTGAGCACGTCGTGCCGCCAGGCGGCGAAGGGCAGGGTGACCAGGTCGGCGACGAGCATCACGGCCAGCCCGCCGAGGACGGCCTGGGCGATCCAGTGGCCGCCGAAGGGGCGCCCGGCCAGCTCGACCAGGCGGCTGCCCAGCGGGGTCAGCCCGAGCGCCAGCGCCACCAGCAGGCCGACGGCCAGCGCCGCCCAGCCGCCGGGGCGCAGCGCCGAGCGGAACTCCCGCGCCCGGGCCACCTGGTCGGCGGGCAGGTCACGCAGCGCGGCCACCTGGTCGGCGCGCGGCGCGGGCGGCCGGTGCCACGGGATCAGCACCGCGGCGGTCACCACCAGGGCCACGGTCAGGCCCACCAGGGTCAGCACCGCCCAACCGCGCGGCGTCACCGCTGCCCTCCCGGCGCCCCGTCGCGCCCGTCGTACGGCCGCATCGCGGGCGACCATCGCGGGCCCGGGACGCCGCCGATCGCGGCGAGGCTGTCGCCACCGCGCCGTACCCGCGTCATGCCGCCGCTCCCTCCCGCCGTGAGGCGCCCATCCTATTGCCCGGGTCGAACCCCGCCGCTTCCGCGCCCGGTCACCCGGAAGCGGCGGACGATCGCCCACCACACCCTGGACCGGACCCGGTCCGCGCCGCGCGGCGTGACCGGGTCCGGTCGGGTGGCCTACCGGGTCTGCGTCAGGACGGGACCGTGTTCGGCGGTTGGCGGCGCGGTGCCGTTGCCGGCGGCGTCGCCGTGCCCAGGCCACCAGGCACGGTGGCCCAGCAGCGCGGTGATCGCCGGTACGAGCAGCATCGCCATGACGAAGGCGGAGATCGAGATGCCGATCGCCACCGCGAATCCCATCTCGGTGAGGAACGCCACCCCGGCCAGCATCATCGAGGCGAAGGTGCCGGCGAGGATCAGACCCGCCGCGCCGACGGACGGGCCGCCGTGCTCGACCGCCAGGTCCGCGGCCGTGCGCGGGTCGTTGCCCAGCCGTGCCTCTTCGCGAAGCCGGGCGATCATGAGGATGTTGTAGTCGGTGCCGATCGCCACCACGAACAGGTACAGGATCGTCGGCAGCATGAACGACAGGCCCGGCCGGTCCCCGACACCCTGGAACGCGAAGACCGTGGCGCCCAGCGTGCTGAGGAAGCCGAGGAACACGGCCGCCATCAGGTAGATCGGAGCGACCAGGCTGCGCAGCAGCAGGGCCAGGATGATCGCGATGAGCAGGCCGGCGACCGGGAAGATCACCTTCAGGTCCCGGGTGTTGGCGTCGCGGACGTCGGCGAACAGGGAACTGATCCCGCCCACGTAGGCGGTGGTGCCGTCCGGGGCCCGCGCGTGCACCACGTCCCGCAGTTCGCCGCCGGCCAGGTCCAGCGACTCCGGCGCGTACGGGCTGCGGTCCAGCAGCAGGTTGATCCGCGCGGCGGTGCCGTCCTGGCTGAACCCGGCCAGACTGCCGTCCTGGCCCGCCGGCATGATGCCGCCGATGCCGGGCGCGTCCTTCAGCGACGCGGCGTACGCGTCGAGCGCGGCCGGGTCGAGCCGCTGGCCGTCGTCGGAGCGCAGGTAGACGGTCGTCGGGTTGAGCGCGCCCACCGGGAAGCCGGACTGGAGATCCTCGAGACCGCGCGCCGACTCGGTGTCGGACGGCAGTTGACCGGTCTGGTCGTAGTCCCACTTCATCCCGAGCACGCCGGCCGCCAGCGCCAGCATCAGCCCGCCGGACACCAGCGCCACCACGGCCGGTCGCCGCCCGGTGAACCGTCCCAGCCGCTGGAACGCCGTGCCGCGCGGGGTGCGCTGCCACGACTTCGACGGCCAGAAGATCTTCGTGCCGAGCAGGGACACCACCGCCGGGACCAGGGTCAGCGCGGCGAACGCCATGACCACGACCGCGATGGCCAGCGCCGGGCCGAGGCTGGTGAACGCGCCGAACACCGCCAGCAGCAGGGCGCTGAACGCGATGACGATCGCCGCCGCGGCCGAGGCGATCACCTCGCCCACCCGGGCCACCGCCGCCACCAGCGCCTGCTTGGCGTCGTCGCCGGCACGCAGCCGTTCCCGGTACCGGAACAGCAGGAACAGGATGTAGTCGGTGCCCACGCCGTACAGGACGATGGTGAGGATGATCTCCAGGGACTGGTCGACCCGCAGGTCGGCCGCCTGAGCCACCCACGAGATCAGGCCGGGGGCGATCGCGCTGATGACGCCGACCGTCACGATCGGCAGCAGCGCGGCCAACGGGCTGCGGTAGATGACCAGCAGCAGCACGATGATCAGGCCGATGGTGGCCAGGCCGACCACGACCAGCGCGGTGTCGAAGGCGTCGGCGTTGTCGGCGTACATGGCGATGTCGCCGGTGACCGCGTAGCCCAGGCCGGTCCCGTCCAGCGTGGCCTTCGCCGCCTCGCGGATCCCGGGAATGGCCTCGAGCAGTTCCGGATCGTCGGGGGCGCCCTGCAGGCCGACGGTCACCAGGGCGACCGTCCGGTTCGGCGAGGGGGTGGGCGGCCCGACGGCGCCGGCCACGTGCTCCGCGTCGACCCTGCCGACCGCCTCGGCCAGCGTCCCCACCGTGGCGAGGTCGGCGTCGGCCAGAGGTTGCCCGTCGGCACGCTTGACGACGATCGTCGCGGTGGCGTCGTTGGCGGTGGGGAAGGACCGCTGCGCCACCTCCATGGCCTTGACCGACTCGTAGTCACGCGGCAGGAAGTCGGCCTGGTCCTGGCTGGTCACGTCACCGAGCCCGGGAGCCATCAACACGATCGCCGCGGTGGCGAGCAACCAGCCCAGGATCACCTTCCACGGATTGTGGACGACGAAGCGTCCCAATCGCTCAAACATCGTCTCTCCCTGAGTTCGCGCGGATGCGCAGCTTGTCGTGCGGGTGGTACGGGTGGTCCGCCGGACGGGGCAGCTCGGCGAGGGGGGCGGTTGCCGGATCGTGCGACATCACCGACTCCGTTCAGTTCGAGGACTCGCGGTTGAACAGCCGCTTCGACCAGAGGTATCCGCCCAGCGCGATGACGGCGCACCAGGCGAGGGCGATCCACCCGTTGTTCCCGACGGGCTCGTCCATCAGCAGGCCGCGCAGGGTTTCGATGATCGGTGTGAACGGCTGGTACTCGGCGAACCAGCGCAGACCGGCCGGCATGGAGTCGGTGGGCACGAACCCGCTGCCGAGGAAGGGCAGCAGGACGAGCGGCATGGGCAGGTTGCTCGCGGTCTCGACGCTCCTGCTCACCTGGCCGAGCGCGACGGACAACCAGACCAGGGCGAAGGTCACCACCAGCAGGAAACCGGCGGTGGCCAGCCACCCGACCAGCCCGGCGGTGGGCCGGAAGCCGACCAGCAGCGCCACGCCGATCACGACCGCCAGGCTGATCATCGCCTGGATCATGCTGCCCAGGACGTGCCCGGTCAGCACCGAGACCCGGGCGATGTGCATGGTGCGGAACCGGGTGATGATGCCTTCGGTCATGTCCATGGCGATCGAGATCGCGGTGCCCTGGACCGTGGACGCCACGGTCATCAGGATGATCGCGGGCGCCACGTAGTTGGCGTACGCGGCGCGCCCGCCGGCCGCGTCGACCGGTGCCGCCCCGCCGAGCCCGGCGCCCAGCGTGCCGCCGAGCACGTAGACGAAGAGCAGCAGGAAGACCACCGGCATTCCGATGAGCATCAAAGTCATCGACGGGTACCGCAGCATGCGCTTGACGTTGCGCCGCAGCATCGTGGCCGAGTCGCGTAGCGGATGGAAACGGAGGTCCGCCGGCGGCGGACCGGCCAGGGTGTGGGTGCTCATCGGGTGGTCACCTTCTCGGTGGTGGAGTCGCCGGTGAGGGCGAGGAAGACGTCGTCGAGGTCGGGGGTGTGCACGGAGAGCTCGTCGACCTCGACGGCCTGGTCGTCGAGCCGGCCGATCAGGGTCTTCAGCGAGCGCAGGCTGCCGTCGCTGGGCACCCGCAGGGCGAGCGCGTCGTTGTCGCGCGAGGCGTCGCCCAGCACCCGCATCGCCGCGTCGAGGCCCTGCGGGTCGGCGAACCGCAGCCGCACGTGTCCACCGGGGATGCGCCGCTTCAGTTCCTCCGCGGTTCCCTCGGCGACCACCCGGCCGCGGTCGAGGACCGCGATCCGGTCGGCCAGCTCGTCGGCCTCCTCCAGGTACTGCGTGGTCAGGAAGATGGTGACGCCGCCGGCCACCAGGTCCCGGACGATCTGCCACATGTCCCGGCGGCTGCGCGGGTCCAGTCCGGTGGTCGGCTCGTCGAGGAAGATCACCTGCGGGCTGCCGACCAGGGTCATCGCCAGGTCGAGCCGCCGCCGCATGCCCCCGGAGTAGGTCGCCGCCGGCTTTCCGGCCGCCTCGGTCAGGTCGAACTGCTCGAGCAGCCGGACGACCCGCCGCCGGCCCTCGCCCCGGCCGAGGTGGTGCAGATCCGCCATCAGCCGCAGGTTCTCCTCGCCGGTGAGCAGGTTGTCCACGGCGGAGAACTGACCGGTGACGCCGATCGCGGCCCGCACCGCGTCCGGGTCGCGGGCGAGGTCGTGCCCGGCGACCTGGACGTCACCGGCGTCGGCACTGAGCAGGGTGGACAGAATCTTGACGGTGGTGGTCTTCCCGGCGCCGTTCGCGCCGAGCAGCGAGAAGACCGTCCCCCGTGGCACGGTCAGGTCGAGACCGTCGAGCACGACGTGGTCGCCGAACGCTTTCCGTAGCCCGGTCGCGGCGATCGCCGGCCGGGAGGGCGTGCTGGTCATGGTTGCCTTTCTCGGGGCCGGACGGGGATCAGGAGCGGTGGATGGTGATATCGCCGTAGGACGTGCGGCCGCGAACCTCGACGGTCTGGTCGGCCTGGCCGGGCCCGGCGGCGCTCTCCAGCCGGTTGTGCACGCGCCCGAATCCGGTGTTCACCTCGAGCCAGGCGGCGGTGCCCGCGGCGATGCCGATGTCCAGGTCGCCCGCGGCGGTCTCGAGCACGACCGCACCGCGGACCACCTCGCCGAGGCGGACGCCGCCGTTGGACGTCTTCACGTCGACGCCGGCGCCGGCCCGCGCGATATCGATGGAGCCGTTGGCGTTGCGCACCCGGACGTCGCCGGTGACCGCCTCCACCGTGGTGTCACCGTTGGAGTTCTTGACCTCCGCGGTGCCCTCGATCTCGCCGATCTGGATCCGGCCGGACCCGGTGGAGATCTCGGCGTTGCCGGTGACGGCGTCGGCGGTGATGTGGCCGAACCCGGTGTGCAGGCGCAGCGGGCCGGTTCGTTCGAGCCAGATGTTGCCGGTGGTCTTGAGCCGGCACTCGCCGAGCCGGCCGGCACAGCGGACGTCGCCCATCAGCAGGTGAGCGGCGAGCTGGGAACCGCTGGGCAGCTCGATGGTCACGTCGACCGACCTGGTCTTCTTGGAGAAGTCGAAGACGCGCCTGGGGCCGGTCACCCGGAGCACGCCGTTGGTGTAGTCGACCCGGACCTGCTGGGCGGCCTTCACGTCGGAGTCGTCGGCTTCGTCGCTCGGGCGGACCTCGACGACGGTGTCGGTCCGGTCGCTCGCGGCGACCCGCACGTCGGCGACGCCGAGTTCGAGCGTGACGGAGATCGGCTGGGGCGTCTCGAAATTGGGCATGGTTGTCTCCGCGTCCTGGGTGGGTGAGTCGTTCCCGCAGGTGGGGAACGTGGTGTGCGGGCGGCGTGCGGTGCGCTCAGCGCACCCAGCCGGTGAAGCGCTGCGGGGTCCGCTTCCCACCGCCGGGTGGCTCGGGACGCAGGTCGCGATCCGAGCGCTGCACAGCGGTGGCAGCCGCCCGGACCAGCCAGGCGTTGACCGAGCGCCCCTCCTTGGCCGCGGCCTCCTCGACGGCGGCCTTGAGCTGCTCGGGCATGCGTACGTTGATCCGGGCGGCGGGGCCCTCCTCGGCGAACAGCAGTTCGCTCTCCGGCGCGCCGCCGACCGTCGCCGCGGCGCCTCCGGGCGCGGACCCGAGCGGCTCGGCGGGTGGCGACGTCACGACGAAGTTCGGATCGCGCCCCCGCAGGCGCAGCTCCACCGAACCCGGAGCCAGATCCCGGGTGATCTCGTCGGCGGCGGCCGACAGGGCGTCCAGCAGCGTCATCCGGATCGCCGATTCGAGCGACCCGGTCAGGCGCTCGACCAGCGCCCGCGCCTCCTCACCGCCGGCTTCGGCGAGCGTGGCGAACTCGCGACCGAGGTTGCTCACATACGGGGTCAGGTCCATGGTGCCATCATGGCACAGCAGTGGCACCATCACAAGGCATATGGCACAGGAGTGATGCCATCTCTGGCTCCACTTGGCGCACGGTTAGAAGAAACCGCAGGTCAGGCGTGATGTGACGCCTGGTGCGGGGTCACGCCACCCGGCGACGGCGGGCCGGCCGGCGGGACCGGGGCGCCGCCAGCACCTCCACCTCGAACCCGGCGCGGGCGAACACCTCGACCGCCCGGGCCTCGGCGCCACCCAGCCCCGCGGCCGGTGACGAATCGTCGAGCAGGGCGGTGACCAGGCAGTCGGAGCAGCCGCTCCCCCGGATCCCGCACCCCGCGCAGTCGATGAGCATCTCGCCTCCTGGTGCGCTGCGGCGACCGGGCGCGGCGTCACCGTCGCCACCCGAGCACCGTCGGTCACACGACACTAGACACGGGGTACGACAGAAACGGACAACGAGGTCGCGGACGGCCGGAATGCGATCAAGCACCCCGATCAGGACCGGGCGAGCCGCCGCAGCAGCGAGTCGGCGCCGAGCGGATACGCGCCGTGCCGGCGTACCCCGTCGGCCACCTCGCGGTCGGAGGAGACCACCACCACCGGCCGGCCCGGCGGCTCGGCGCGGACCAGGCGGCGGATCAGCTCGTCGGCGGTCTCCCCCTTACGGGAGAAGAGCACCCGCACGCCACGCGGCGCCGGCGGCAGCCCGTGCACCCGTTCCGCCCCGTCGAAGACCACGGTGACCTCGTCGCCGGTCTGCGCGGCGATCCCGCCCAGCCCGCTGATCAGCCGCTTGCGCTGCTGCTCCAGCGACATCTCGCCGAAGCCCCGCTTGGTCACGTTGTAGCCGTCCACCACCAGGTGCGCCCGGGGCAGGGCGAGCAGCTGGTCCAGCCGGGCCGGGTCGTCGGTGTCCCGGGCCCGGGCGGCCGCGCCGGCCGCCGGGCCGGCCGGCTGCTCGGCGAAGGAGTCGGCGACGAAGTCGGCGGGGAGCTTGTCCACCGGGTCCAGGGCCAGCTCCCGGCGCAGCCCGACGGCCGCCTGGCCGATCGTCTCCAGCAGCAGCCACAGCCGGGCGTCGTCGACCGAGCGGGCCTCCTTGGCGCTGGCCCGGGCCACCCCGGCCGCCGCCTCCGCCTCGGCCAGCCGGGCGCGGGCCCGGCGCAGCTCGGCGTCGGCGTCGGCCGCCGCCCGGGCCGCCCGGCCGCGCTCGGTGGCCAGCATCTCGCCGGCTTTGCGCTCCCGGGCCTGGGTCTCCCGCAGCGACCGGCTCAGCTGCCGGTTCTCCTCGCGGAGCTGGCCGAGCTCCTCGCGGACCCGGGCCAGCTCGTCGCGGAGCTTCTCCGCCTCGACCCGGGCCACCGCCCGGTCGTGCTCGGCCCGGGTGGCCCGCTGCTCGGCCTCGCGGACCAGCTCGGCGACGACCGCGCTGTCCGCCTCGGCGCGGACCGCGGCGCCGCTGGCCTCGATCAGGTCCCGCCAGCCACGCGGGCGGGCCAGGTAGGCCAGCGCGGCCACCTCGACCGGATCGGCGGCCGCGGGGGCGGTCCCCTCGACCACCGCCGCGCCAAGGTCGCCGGCGTCGGCGAGGACCCGGGCGGTGACCCGCTGCCGGAACAGCGGATCGGCGGCGAGCTGCGCGGCGATCACCGGGGCGCCCAGCCGGGCCCGCCGGTTGGGCGCGAACTTGGCCACCCGGCGCAGCGGCACCGGTACCTCGTCGCCGGGCAGGCCGGGCAGCACCGCGGCGGTGAGCGCGACGATCCGCTGCCGGACCGGCTCGGGCAGGGTCGGCTCGGGCTCGGGCTCGGGCGACGACGTGTCGGGCTCCGGCGACGGTGTGTCGGGCTCGGCCGGGTCACCCGGTTCGGGCGCCTCACCGGCGGCGTACGCAGCGACGACAGGCTCCTCCTGGTGGAGGTTGTCGTCGTACGGCTCGGTGAGGGGCATGTGGCAAGTCTCCCACCGCGACCGGGCCCACCGCCCGGTGAGTGAGCCGATCTCTCATCCTAACCCCAGGTGACCAGTGGGGCTGCCGGGACGGGAGTGTCGGACCGGGACGCTACCGTGCCGCCGATGGCACAGCAGGAGTACGTCCAGGAGGCGCTGGCCGGGCTCGACCCGGCCACCGGCACCGTCGATCCGGGGTTGCCGCTGTACGCGACGACGTTCGTGGTGGTCGACCTGGAGACCACCGGCGGCGCGCCGGACGGCGGCGGGATCACCGAGATCGGCGCGGTCAAGGTGCGCGGCGGCGAGCAGCTGGGCGTGCTGGCCACCCTGGTCAACCCGGGCGTGCCGATCCCGCCGTTCATCACCGTGCTGACCGGCATCACCCAGGCGATGCTGCTGCCGGCCCCGCCGATCGAGCAGGTGCTGCCGAGCTTCCTGGAGTTCATCTCCGACGCGGTGCTGGTCGCCCACAACGCCCCCTACGACGTCGGGTTCCTCAAGGCCGCCTGCGCCCGGCACGGCTACCGCTGGCCCAACCCGCGGGTGCTGGACACCGCCGCGCTCGCCCGGCGGGTGCTCACCCGCGACGAGGTGCCCAACCGCAAGCTCGGCACCCTGGCCGCCTACTTCCGCACCGCCACCCAGCCGACGCACCGGGCGCTCGACGACGCCAAGGCCACCGTCGACGTGCTGCACGGCCTGATTGCCCGGCTCGGCGGGCACCGGGTCGAGACCATCGGCGACGCCATCGAGTTCGCCCGGGCGGTCACCCCGACCCAGCGGCGCAAGCGACACCTCGCCGAGGGGCTGCCCAAGGCACCCGGCGTCTACATCTTCCGGGCCGCCGACGACCGGCCGCTCTACGTCGGCACCTCCGGCGACATCGCCACCCGGGTCCGCAGCTACTTCACCGCCGCCGAGAAGCGGGCCCGGATCTCCGAGATGCTCGCCGCAGCCGAACGGGTGGAGGCGGTCGAGTGCGCCCACTCGCTGGAGGCCGAGGTACGTGAGCTGCGGCTGATCGGCGCGCACGCGCCGCCGTACAACCGGCGGTCGAAGTTCCCGGAGCGCGCGGTCTGGCTCAAGCTGACCGAGGGGCCGTACCCCCGGCTGTCCGTGGTGCGCGGCATCTCCCCCACCGACGACGCCTACCTCGGCCCGTTCAACTCCCGCCGGTCCGCCGAGCTGGCCGCCGCCGGTTTCCACGACGCGGTGCCGCTGCGCCAGTGCACCCACCGGCTGTCGCTGCGCACGGTCACACCGGCCTGCGCGCTCGCCGAGCTGGGTCGCTGCCCGGCGCCCTGCGAGCACCGGATCACCCCCGAGGAGTACGACGCCCGCGCGGTGGCGCCGTTTCGCACCGCTACCGCCAGCGACCCGCAGCCGGTGGTGGACGCGCTGCTGGCCCGCATCGAGGTGCTCGCCGGCGCCCAGCGCTACGAGGAGGCCGCCGTGGTGCGCGCCCGGCTCGCCGCGGTGCTGCGGGCGACCGTGCGCATGCAGCGGCTGGTCGCGCTGAGCCGGATCGCCGAGCTGGCCGCCGCCCGGCCGGCCGCCCGGGGCGGCTGGGAGCTGGCGCTGGTCCGGCACGGGCGGCTGGCCGGTGCCGGGGTGTCCCCGCCCGGCGTCCATCCACGACCGACGCTGGTCGCGATCCGGGCCACCGCCGAGACGGTGCCGCCCGGGCACGGCCCGATCCCGAACGCCTCGGCCGAGGAGACCGAGCGGATCCTGTCCTGGTTGGAGCGTCCGGAGACCCGGCTGGTCGAGATGTCCTCCGGATGGGCGTCTCCGGTGGCCGGCGCGGCGCGCTTCCGCGACCTGCTGACCAAGGCCGAGAGCGCCGCATCCCACCAACTCTCGACCGAACGCTCATGAGCAAGTGTCCGATCGGACTACGTCGACTCACTTAGGCTGTTAGAGAAGTGCAGTCCTGCCCGTTTCGTGGGCCTGCTCCCGGTTGCCGGAGCCCCGGCGACCGTGGAGCCGGGGTGAGGAGGTGTCCCTCGTGGACGTCGACGCCGGACACGGCGCCGCCCTGGGGGGCGCGCTTCCAACCCAGCCGGGCGAGCTGCCCCTGGCCCGGCGGCTGCGGTCGCTGCTGACCTGGCCCACCACCGAGTCCGACCCGGTCGCAAGCCTGGTCCGTGCCCACCGCGCCATCCACGCCGGCACCGACCCCGCGGTGCTGCGCCGGGCCTACACCATCGCCGAGAACATGCACCGGGGGCAGTTCCGCAAGAGCGGCGAGCCCTACATCACCCATCCGCTCGCCGTCGCGCAGATCTGCGCAGAGCTCGGCATGGACACCATCACCCTGGTCGCGGCCCTGCTGCACGACACCGTGGAGGACACCCGCTACACCCTCCAGGCGCTCGCCGAGGACTTCGGCCGGGAGGTGGCCCACCTCGTCGACGGGGTGACCAAGTTCGACAAGGCGTTCTACGGCAAGGCCGCCGAGGCCGAGACGATCCGCAAGATGATCATCGCGGCCGGCAAGGACGTCCGGGTGCTGATCATCAAACTGGCCGACCGGCTGCACAACATGCGCACCCTCGGCGTACGCTCGGCCGCCTCCCGGGAGCGGATCGCCCGGGCCACCCAGGAGGTGCTCGTCCCGCTCTGCGACCGGCTCGGCATCCAGACCTTGAAACGCGAGCTGGACGACGTGGTGCTGCTGCACCTCAAGCCCGAGGAGCACGACCGCATCTCCCGGCACGTTCGGGAGCGTCCCGGCTGGGACACCTACCTCGAACAGGTGGTCGCCCGGGCCCGCGCGGCGCTGCGCCGCAACCGGGTCGACGCGGAGGTGACCCCGCGCCCCCGGCACCTCTACTCGATCTGGAAGGACACCGTGGCCGGCGGCCACGACAGCCCGTACGACCTGCCTCGGATCGCGGTGGTGGTGGACGGCCCGGCCACCGACTGTTACGCGGCGCTGGGCGCCATCCACGGCGTCTGGCGGCCCGTGCCGGGCCGGTTCAAGGACTTCATCGCCTCGCCGAAGAACAACCTCTACCGCTCGCTGCACACCAGCGTCTGCGGCCCGGAGAACCGCACGGTGGAGGTGCTGATCCGCACCGAGGAGATGCACCGCAAGGCCGAGTACGGCATCGCCGCCGACTTCCGCTTCCCCCGGTCCGGTGGCGGCGCGGCGGCGGCCAGGGCCGAACAGCTCGACTGGCTGCGCCGGGTGCTGAACTGGGAACAGGACGCCGCCGACCCGGCGCAGTTCCTCCAGTCGCTGCGCTGCGACCTGGCCGAGACGCAGATCCAGGTGGTCGCCGAGGGGCGGCAGGTCGTGCTGCCGGCCGGCGCCACCCCGGTCGACCTGGCCTACGAGCTGGGCAGCGAACGCGGCGACCACTGCCTGGCGGCTCGGATCAACGGCCGGCTGGCCCCGCTCTCCTCGCAACTCGCCGAGGGCGACGTGGTGGAGATCTTCACCGAGACCGACGCGGAGGGTGGCGACGCCGCGCCGCGCGGGCCGCGCCGGGAGTGGCTCGGGTTCGTGAAGTCGCCGCACGCGCAGATGCAGATCAACCGGTGGTTCGCCGAGCACACCGAGCCGGGCATCACGATCAGCGACAAGGTCCGCCTCGGCCGGGCCACCATCGGGCTCGCCCTGCGCCAGCACAACCGGGGCCTGGCCAGCGACCTGCCGCTGCTGCGACTCTCCGAGGAACTCGGCTACCCCGACCTGGAGACCATGCTGGTCGCGGTCTTCGACCGGGTGATCGAGCCGGACGCCGTGGTACGCCAGCTCATCGACCTGGTGGACCACCGGCAGTGACCGGGCGGGGCCCGGGGAGCGCGAGCCGCCCTCGCCCCCACTAGCCTGGACTCATGATCCCCCGCTCGCGCGCCACCGGACGGGCCGTCGCCTACCAGGTCTTCTACCGGCTGCCGCTACCGCTGCGCCGCCGCCTGGTCCGGCTGGCCGTGCCGAAGTACATCGTCGGCGCGGTGACCCTGGTCCACGACGCCGAGGCCGAGGGGGCGGGCCGGCTGCTGCTGCTGCGCCAGCCACCCGGCAACGGCTGGACGCTCCCGGCCGGGCTGCTCCAGCGCGGCGAGGCGCCGGTGGTCGGCGCGGCCCGGGAACTGTTCGAGGAGTCCGGCATCCGGCTCTCGCCCCGCCAGCTCACACCGGCCGTGCCGAACGCGGTGGTGCACGCCAAGGGCTGGGTGGACGTGGTGTTCACCGCCGAGGTGCCGGCGTCGACCACCGAACTGACAGTGGACGGCGCGGAGGTCTTCGAGGCGGCCTGGCACCCGCTGGACGACCTGCCCCGGCTGACCTGGCCGACGGCGCGCCTGCTCGCCTACTACGGCATCGGCCCGCTGGCCGGGCAGTTCCCGCCGCCGGTCCCGGACACCACACCGTGATTCGCCGAACCACCGGCCCCGACGCGACCGCACCGCACGACCGCGCCAGGCATAGCGCGACCGAACCGCACGACTGCGCCAGGCATAGCGCGACCGAACCGCACGGCGGCGCCAGGCGCGGCGCGACGGAGCCGCACGGCGGCGCGGGTCGCGGCGCCGGCGTGCGCGGACGGACCACCGGGCGTGCCACCGCAGCGGCCTGGGGCGGCGCGGAACGGCGCGGGGCGCCGGCGTGAGCGAGCCGGCCGGGCCCGAGGTCTGCGCGGTGGTGCTCGCCGCCGGCGAGGGCACCCGGCTGCGGCCGCTGACCGAACGGCTGCCCAAGGCGCTCTGCCCGGTGGGCAACGTCGCGCTGCTCGACCGCGCGCTGGCCCGGCTGGCCGGGCTCGGCCTGACCGGCCCGGACCGGGTCGCGGTCAACGCCTGCTACCTCGGCGAGCAGGTGGTCGCGCACGTGGGCGACCGGGCGCACCACTCGGTCGAGCCGGGCGATCCGCTGGGCACCGCCGGCGGCGTGGGCAACCTGCGGGACTGGATCGCCGGGCGCGGGGTGCTGGTCGGCAACGCCGACGCCTACCTGCACGACCCGGCCGCCGCCCCGGGGCCGGACATCGCCGCGCTGCTGCACGGCTGGGACGGCGAGAGCGTACGCCTGCTCGGTCAGCCCGCCGCGGACCCGGCGGCGCCCGGGACGTTCGACGGCCACGCGTTCACCGGGTTCTCGCTGCTGCCGTGGCGGCTGGTGCGGGACCTGCCGGCCGAGTTCGGCGACCTCGTCCGGGCGGTCTGGCGGCCGGCGGAGGCGGCCGGGGCACTCACCGTCGTGCCGTACGCCGGCACCTTCTTCGACACCGGCACCCCGGCGGACTACCTCGCGGCCAACCTGCACGCCGCCGGGACCAGCAGCCTGGTCGACCCGACGGCCACGGTGACCGGCCGGTGCCGCCGGTCGGTGATCGGCGCCGACGCGACCGTGCTCGGCGACGTCGACCGGGTCGTGGTCTGGCCGGGCGCCCGGGTCGCCGCCGACGAACACCTCCGCAACGCCATCCGCGCCGACACCCACCTCACCGTCCCCGCAGCACCGGGCCCGTGATCGTCTGATCGGGAGCAGGTCGGATCATCGGCGGCAGACCTGCGGACCGTCATCCGATCACGAGCCACCGCACTAGCATGAGCGACGACGTCGACGAACGGAGAAATGTCCCGTGATCACCGCGATCGTGCTGATCGACTGCGCCACCGACTCGATCCCCGAGGTGGCCGAGGCCCTGGCCGACCTGCCCGGCGTCAGCGAGGTCTACTCGGTGGCCGGCCACGTCGACCTGATCGCCATGGTCCGGGTACGCGAGTTCGACCAGATCGAGCAGGTCATCGCCGGGCGCATCTCCAAGGTGCCGGGCGTGCTGAACACCGAGTCGCACATCGCCTTCCGGGCGTACTCCCAGCACGACCTGGAGGAGGCGTTCGCGATCGGCCTGGCCAACGCCGACTGACCCCGCCCGCCGCGGGTCGGGCAGCCAGCGGTCGGCCTGGCCAACGCCGGCTGACCCCGCCGGCCGCGGGCCGGGCGGCCACACACGACGGCCGGCCCACCCCGTGGGTGGGCCGGCCACTGTCGTGAGCGGTCAGCTCTGGTCCGGACTCGGCGTCTCCGTGCCCGGCGACTCGGGCGTGCCGCCCGGAGCCGGGGTTTCGGTGCCACCCGGCGCCGGCGGGGCGCCCGGGCCCGGCGTACCGGTCACGGTCGCCTGCGGAACCGGGACACCGAGCTGCTGAGCCAGCTGCACCAGCGCGTCGTAGTGCGCCTGCAGCGTCGGCAGCGCGTTCTGCGCCAGCTGGACCACCGCCTGCTCGGAACCCTGCGAGATCTCCGTCTGGGTGGCCTGGATGGCCTGGACGTGTCCGGCCAGCTGCTTGGTCACCCAGAGCCGGTCGAACTCCTCGCCGCTGGCGTCGTTCAGCTGTTCGATGACGGCTTCCTGCTCCTCGCCGACATCGTCCGGCAGTTCCACGTTCAGCTGGGACGCGGTCTGCTGCACGGTCTGGTCCAGCTGGGTGTGGTCCGTCTTGAACATCGCGCCCAGGTCCTTGACCGCCTGGTTCTGCGCCTTCTGTTGGGCCAGGTCCCCCGTGGTGATCTCGAACAGGTTGACCCGGTGGATCGCCTGCAGATACTGGCGGTCCTGCTCCGACGGCTGCGCCGCCGCCTGTGCCGCCGCGGCCGGTGCCAGCCCCACCAGCACCAGCACGGCCAGCAGGCCGAGGCGTTTGATACCCAACATGCTTCCCCCCCTTGAGACGTTGGACCGCACGGATACCCGACTGACCGGGGTTATTCCTGCGATCCGCCCGCTGGGACCGGCGCCGTCGTAGCCGCTCAGGGGGTCACGGTCGGACCGCTCCCCCGGCAGGAGGGTCGGAAACGGACGTGGCGCCCACCGGAGGACCTCCGGGGGCGCCACGTCGGGGTGTCTCAGGCGATCAACTGCGGCGCTCGCCGCTGCCGATCTCCTCCCGCTCCGGTCGGGCCTCGACCGGCGGGTGCCCCGGTGAGACCGGCGCCTCGGCCGGCTTCTCGATCGGGTAGAAGAAGCCCCGGATGGCCGGGCCGAGTGCGCCGAGCCGGTTCATCTTCTTCGGCACCACCCAGCCGGCGTACTCCAGCTCGCCGTGACCGTCGTGGCCGTCCGCCGCGCTGAGCGGCTGGTGCACCTCGACGAACCGGCCGTCCGGCAGCCGCCGGATGATGCCGGTCTCGACACCGTGGGCGAGCACCTCGCGGTCGTGCTGCTGCAGACCGAGGCAGAGCCGGTAGGTGACGTAGTAGGCCAGCGGCGGCAGCACCAGCAGACCGATCCGGCCCGCCCAGGTCATCGCGTTCAGGCTGATCTGGAACTTGTCAGCGATCACGTCGTTGGCACCGGAGAGGGTGAGCACGACGTAGAAGGACACCGCCATGGCGCCCACCGCGGTGCGGGCCGGCACGTCCCGGGGCCGCTGGAGCAGGTTGTGGCTCCGGTAGTCCTTGAGGTGCCGCGCCTCCAGGAACGGGTAGAGCGTGGAGAGGCCCACCAGGATGCCCGGTAGCACGACCGTCGGCCAGAACAGCGGCGGGATCACGTACCCGTCACCGATCGGGATGTTGATCTCCCACGCCGGCATCAGTCGGGTCGAGCCGTCGAGGAACATCACGTACCAGTCGGGCTGGCTGGCCGCCGAGACCACCCACGCCTCGTACGGGCCGAACAGCCAGATCGGGTTGATCTGGAACAGGCCACCCATCAGCGCGATCACGCCGAAGACGACCATGAAGAAGCCGCCCTGCTTGAGCGCGTAGCGCGGGAACATCCGCTCGCCGACCACGTTGCCGTTGGTCCGGCCCGGGCCGGGCCACTGGGTGTGCTTCTGCTTGAACACCAGACCCAGGTGGACGCTGATCAGCGCGACCAGCAGACCCGGGATGAGCAGCACATGGGCGATGAAGAACCGGCTGATGATGATCGTGCCGGGGAACTCCCCGCCGAAGATCGACGAGGTGACCCAGGAGCCGATCACCGGGATGGAGAGCATGATCGCCGAGGCGATCCGCAGACCGGTGCCGGAGAGGCCGTCGTCCGGCAGCGAGTAGCCGGTGAAGCCGGCCAGGAAGCCGACCCAGAAGAGCAGCGAGCCGATGATCCAGTTCGTCTCACGCGGCTTGCGGAACGCGCCGGTGAAGAAGACCCGGAGCATGTGCACCACGATCGCCGCCATGAACAGCAGCGCCGACCAGTGGTGCATCTGCCGCATGATCAGGCCGCCCCGGACGTCGAACGAGATGTCCAGGCTGGAGGCGTACGCGGCCGACATCGGCGTGCCCCGCAGCGGGGCGTAGCTGCCGTTGTAGACCACCTCGGTCATCGCCGGCTCGAAGAAGAAGGTCAGGAAGACCCCGGTGAGCAGCAGGACGATGAACGAGAAGAGCGCGATCTCGCCGAGCAGGAAGGACCAGTGGTCCGGGAAGACCTTGTTCAGCAGCCGGCGCAGCGGGGTGGCCGCCTGGAACCGGTCGTCCAGTCCCGCGGCGGTCTTGCCCGGCACCGCCGCCATGTCAAACTTTCGCCGCTTCACGGCCGCTCCCAGAAGTCGGGCCCGACGGTTTCGGTGTAGTCGGACTTCGCCACGAAGTAGCCCTCGGCGTCCACCTCGATCGGCAACTGCGGCAGCCGCCGGCTGGCCGGACCGAAGATGGGCCGGGCGTTGTCGGTGATCAGGAACTGCGACTGGTGGCACGGGCAGAGCAGACGGTTGGTCTGCTGCTCGTACAGGCTCGCCGGGCAACCGGCGTGCGTGCAGATCTTGGAGAACGCGGCGTAGTTGCCCCACATGTAGTCGCCGTGGCCCTCGCGCTCGTTGGCCCGGCGCGACTCCTGCGCGTCCGAGTCGCGCAGGTGGATCAGCAGGGTCGGCGAGTCGGCGTGCCGGTTGCTCACGCCGTGGTCGATGCCGGGGAACACGGTGAGCTGGCCACCGGAGCTGATGTCCGCCGGGCGGACCGGCCGGCCGTCCTCGCGGACCAGCCGGATTTTCTGGCCACCCTCGGCCGGCGCGAACCCGGTGGTGAACATCTGGTTGTTCTTGTGCGGGTCGGAGATCAGACCGCCGACCAGCGGCGCCGCGACGACCGCGCCGACCGGCGCGAGGCCGGCCAGCAGCGAGATGCCGAGCAGCGGCCGGCGCTTCACGCCCAGCTCGTCGGCCATGTAGAGCATGGTCTGGCCGGTGATGGTGCGGTCGTCCGCGGAGACCGCGCCCTCGTGCCGGTCCTGGATCGAGACCTCCTTGGGCAGCAGCTTCTTGCCCCAGGTCAGGATGCCGAAGCCGATGCCGAGCAGGGCCACGCCCAGGGTGACGCCGAGCAGCGGGGTGTACCACTTGTCGCCGCCGCGGCCCGGCGCGTACTCCCAGGGCCACCAGATGTAGATGATCAGGAACGCGGTCGCGGCCAGACCGGTCAGCAGGAACATCGCCGCGACGGTACGGGTCAGCCGGCGCTCGGCCTTGCTGCCCGGGACGACCTGCGGCTCGTAGTGGACGATCTCGATGTCGTCCCGCCGCGCGCCCTCGCGGACGATGTCGAAACGGGTCAGCCCGGGGGTGTTCACGTCGAGCGGTTCCCGGCCCTGCTGGGCCTGGTGCTCGGTGTGCGTGCTCATGCCGTCACCTCGCTACGCGCGGTGCCGAGCCGCGGCACCACAGCACTGAAACGAACGATCCGCCCGGTCACGACTTGCCCGCAATCCACAGGCTCGTGAAGACCAGCGCGACGATGCCCACCAGGAAGATCGCCAGGCCCTCGGTCGAGGGGCCGTACCGGCCGAGGTTGAAGCCACCCGGGTCCTGGTCGTGCTTCAGCGTCTCCTGGATGTAGGCGATGATGTCCGCCTTCTGCTCCGGGGTGATCTGGTTGTCCCCGAACACCGGCATGTTCTGCGGGCCGCTCAGCATGGCGGCGTAGATCTGCCGGTCGGTGGCCGGGCGCAGGCTCGGCGCGTACTTGCCGGAGGAGAGGGCGCCGCCGCCACCGCCGAAGGCGTGGCACTGCGAGCAGTTGATCCGGAACAGCTCGCCACCGGCGGCGATGTTGGCGTCGGAGTGCAGGTTCGCGCCCTCGGGCACGACCGGGCCGCCGCCGAGCTCCTGGATGTACTGGGCCAGCTGGCGGGTCTGCTCGTCGGTGAAGAGCTCCGGCTTGCGCTGCGCCTGGGCCTCCTGCCGGGCCATCGGCATGCGGCCGGTGCCGACCTGGAACTCGACCGAGGCCGCGCCGACGCCGATCAGGCTCGGCCCGCGCCCCTCGACACCCTGCGCGTTGCGACCGTGGCAGGTCACACAGCTCACGTCGAACAGCGCCTTGCCCTCCGCGGCGGCGCCGGTCAGCGGCGGGTTGTCCTGCGCCTGCACGCCGGGGGCGAAGACGGTGTAGGCGCCGCCGGCCAACATCAGCGCGGCGAACAGCCGGACCGCGGCACCCAGCCGGCGGCGGCCCCTGCTGCGCGCTACGGGCCGCCCGCGCAGTCGCGCGAGCAGACCGCGTCGGCGGTCGTTGTCAGAAGTCATGACCTGTGTCCTTAACCGGTTGGACCTTGTCTCAGGGGACGGAGCAGCGGCGCGGTTCGTGACGCGCCAAGATCACTGAAGCCAGTAGATCATGGCGTAGAGCCCGATCCACACGACGTCGACGAAGTGCCAGTAGTAGGACACGACGATCGCCGACGTGGCCTGCGCCGGTGTGAACCGGCCCATGGTGGTGCGGATCATGAAGATGACGAAGGCGACCAGACCGCCGGCCACGTGCAGGCCGTGGAAGCCGGTGGTCAGGTAGAACATCGACCCGTAACCGTCTTTGTTGATCTTGATGCCCTCGTGCACCAGCTCGCGGTACTCGTTGAGCTGGCCGAGGACGAAGATCAGGCCCATCACGAAGGTGATCGTGAACCAGCGCCGCAGCGCGTGGACGTCACCCTTCTCCGCGGCGAAGACACCGAGCTGGCAGGTCACCGACGACAACACCAGGATCACCGTGAAGGTGGTCGCGTAGGGGATGTTGAGGTGCACGGTGTGTTCCGCCCACTGCTCCGGTGCCGCCGCGCGGATGGAGAAGTACATCGCGAACAGCGCCGCGAAGAACATGAGTTCGCTGGAGAGCCACACGATCGTCCCGACGCTGACCATGTTGGGTCGGGTCAGGGAGTGGATCCGGCTCTTGTCAATGGCTGGGGCCGCAGTCACGCGGTCATTATTGCCCTTGACCGGGGCCGGCGATCAGCGGGGTGCCAAACCGGTGGCGTCCGTGGCCCGATCGGGGTCGTCCGCTTCGCCTGACCTAGGCTGAAAAGCGTGCTGCACGTCGATCGGATCTCCGCCGCCACCTCGGTCGCCGCCCTGCCGGGAGGTGAGCCGACCCCGCCGCCGTTCACCGTCACCTCGGTGTTCACCGAGACCCGGCTGGACAGCTGGCTCGCCGTCGGCCTGGTGCTGGCCGCCGGCGTCTACCTCTACGGGGTGCACCGGCTGCGGATGCGCGGCGACCGGTGGCCGGTCTCCCGGACGGTCTTCTTCCTCGGCCCCGGCCTGGGCGGTATCGCGTTGGTCACGGTCAGCGGCCTGCACGCGTACGACACCGCGCTGCTGTCGGTGCACATGGTGCAGCACATGGTGCTGTCGATGATCTCGCCGATCTTCCTCGCCCTGGGCGCCCCGATGACGCTGGCCCTGCGCACCCTGCCGCAGCGGCCGCGCAAGCGGCTGCTGGCGATCGTGCACAGCCGGATCGCGCGGATCTACAGCTTCCCGCTGGTGGCGTTCGCCATCTTCGTGGTGAACCCGTTCGCGCTCTACTTCACCGACCTCTACCGGTTCACCCTGGAGCACGTCTGGGCGCACGAGCTGGTGCACGCGCACTTCATCATGACCGGCTGCGTGTTCTTCTGGCCGCTGCTCGGCCTCGACCCGCTGCCCGGCCGCTGGCCGTACCCGGCGCGGGCCTTGCTGATGCTGCTCTCGGTGCCGTTCCACACCGTGCTCGGGCTCACCATCATGCAGAGCAGCACGCTCTTCGGCGGCGACTGGTACCCGTCGCTCGGGCTCAGCTGGGCCGACCCGTGGGACGACCAGGTGCTCGCCGGCGGCATCCTGTGGGCCGGTGGCGAGTTCGTCAGTGTGACCATGCTCGCCGTGCTGGTCGTGCAGTGGATGAAGCAGGCCGAGCGGGAATCCCGCCGGATCGACCGCGAGCTGGACCGCCAGGAGGCCCGCCAGCGCGCCGCGGAGTCCGCCGCCTGAGCCGCGCCGACGGTAAGCACCCCGGGCACCCCCGGGCAGGACGTCGCGCACCTCACACCGACCGGTACGATCAGCGGGCAGCTACGAGGTGGGAGCCAGTCGAACCATGAGCGATCGTTCGTGCACCATCCTGCTCTACAGCGACGACCCGCAGGTCCGTGACCGGATGCGGCTCGCCGTGGGCACCCGACCCGCGCCCGGCCTTCAGGTCGAGTTCGTCGAGGCCAGCGACTACGCCGAGTGCGTCCGGCTGGTCGACGACTACGAGATCGACCTGCTGCTGCTCGACGGCGAGGCCAGTCCGGGCGGCGGCCTCGGCATCGCCCGGCAGATCAAGGACGACCGCGAGGACTCTCCCCCGACCTGCGTGGTCATCGCCCGTGCCGCCGACCGATGGCTCGCCGCGTACGCCGAGGTCGACGCCACCCTGGTGCACCCGCTCGACCCGGTGACCACCGGCACCACGGTGGCCGAGCTGCTGCGGACGCACGCCCCCGCCTGACGTCCCCGCACCGGCCCCGCCACCGCGTCGGGCCGACCGGCGCCGGTTGGCGCGTCCACCCGCACCCGCTCGCTTCGCTCGGGAGGCCCACCATGGGCGATCGGACCTGGCCGCACCTGCTCAACGCGCTGCTGCGCGGCGAGGAGCTGTCCACCGCCGACACCGCCTGGGCGATGGGCGAGATCATGTCCGGCGCCGCCTCCGCGGCCCAGATCGCCGGTTTCGCGGTCGGCCTGCGAGCGAAGGGCGAGACCTCGGCCGAGCTGGCCGGGCTGGTCGAGGCGATGCTCGGCCGGGCGGTCCAGGTCGAGCTGCCCGACGAGCTGCGGGCCAGCGCACTCGACGTGGTGGGCACCGGCGGTGACCTCGCCCACACGGTCAACATCTCCACGATGACCGCGCTGGTGGTGGCCGGCGCGGGCGTACGGGTGGTCAAGCACGGCAACCGGGCCGCCTCCTCGTCCTGCGGCACCGCCGATCTGCTGGAGTTCCTCGGCGTCCCGCTCGACCTCGGCCCGGAGGGCGTGGCCCGGTGCGTCACCGAGGCCGGCATCGGGTTCTGCTTCGCCGCCCGGTTCCACCCCGGCATGCGGCACGCCGGTCCCGTCCGGCGTGAGCTGGGCGTACCCACCGCCTTCAACTTCCTCGGCCCGCTGACCAACCCGGCCCGGCCCCGGGGCGGCGCGGTGGGCTGCTTCGACCTGCGGATGGCCCCGGTGATGGCCGGCGTCTTCGCCGCCCGGGGTGACTCGGTGCTGGTGATGCGCGGCGAGGACGGCCTGGACGAGTTCACCACCGCCGCGCCGACCCGCGTCTGGGTGGCCCAGGGCGGCACCGTGCGAGAGGCCGTGCTGGACGCGGTCGACCTCGGGGTACCCCGGTCCACCCTCGCCGACCTGCGGGGCGGGGACGCCGCCTACAACGCCGAGGTGGCCCGGCGCCTGCTCGCCGGCGAGCCCGGCCCGGTCCGGGACGCCGTGCTGGTCAACTCGGCGGCCGCCCTGGCCACCCAGGGGCCGCTCGACGGCGACCTGATCGAGGCGCTGCGCGCCGGGATGACGCGGGCGGCCGAGTCCATCGACTCCGGCGCGGCCGCCGCCGTCCTCGACCGCTGGATCGCCACCGCCCGCTCCCTCTGACCGCCCCCGCCCGGCCTGGCCTGGCCGCGGCCGAGATTGCGGCATATCACGGTCGCCAAGCCCCGGGACACCGCGACCTACCGCACCTCACCAACGCCCCCCGGCGTCCGGACGCTCGGTCCGTGGGAAAGGCCGCCTGCCCAGGTCAGCCGGCTCGGCCGGCGGGTGACGGCGGACATGTCGGACCCGCGTGCCAAACTACAGCCGAGTAGTTTTCCGCTCCCGACGCGCGTTCAGCCGCCTGCCGGGAGCCCGGAGGGAGAGGAGGCGTCCCGTGCCGGATCGCGAACTCCACTGCGACACCTGCGAGGGCGTTCAGCCGTTCGAGGCGCCGCCGTGCGTCGACGGCCACGGCGCCGACTGCCCCGAGCTGATCTGCACCCGCTGCGGCTCCGCCGTGCTGGTCGCCACCTTCACGTTCCGCGCCGCCCGCCTGACCGACCGGCGGCGGCCGGTGCAGCGGCGCGCCGCCTGACACCACCCACCCCGAACGGCCGGACGGCACGAAGCCCGCCTCCCCGGAGGGAGACGGGCTTCGGCAGGCTCGTCCGGCGAGGCCGGCTCAGTGCTCGGCGGTGCGCCGGGTACCGGTGTAGTACTCGAAGAGCAGGCCGCAGGCGGCGAAGACGACCGCCAGCAGGCCGAGACCCACCAGCCAGAACTGCCAGAACACCAGGCCGAGGCCGGCGATCGAGGCGGACAGCGCGATGCCGAACGGCCAGTAGCTGCCCGGGCTGAAGAAGCCGACCTCGCCCGCGCCGTCGGCGATCTCGGCGTCCGGCCGGTCCTCCGGGCGCAGGTCGATGCGGCGGGAGACGAACCAGAAGAAGCCACCGCACATCGCGCAGAGCAGGAAGGACAGCAGCAGGGCCGTGGTGCCCACCCACTCGACGCCGCCGGACTCACCGGCCGTCCAGGCGCCGTACAGGACGGTCGCGAAGAGCAGGAACCCGGCGATGACCAGGAAGATACGCCACTCGGTCTTCATGCCCGCTCCCTCAGCTTCCCGCGCCAACCGGAGCGTTGTCCGGGTTGAAGTTGGCTTCCGTGCGCCGCGTCTCGAACGGCCGGGTGGTCTGGGCGTACGGCTCCTCGCCGATGGCCGTCAGCGCCTCCTGGGTCGACTTGCCGTCCTGCTTGGCCGCGAGGAACTGCTCGTACTTCTCCGGCGACACGACCCGCAGCTCGAAGTTCATGAACGCGTGGTAGCTGCCGCAGAGCTCGGCGCAGCGCCCCACGTAGGCGCCCTCGGTCTCCAGGCTGGAGACCTCGAACACGTTGCGGATCTTGCCCGGCATGACGTCCCGCTTGAACAGCATCTCCGGCACCCAGAACGAGTGGATGACGTCCCGGCTGGTCTCCTCGAACCGGATGGACCGGTTGCTCGGCAGCACCAGGATCGGGATGACCTCGCTGGTGCCCAGCGTCGAGGCGACCGTGTTGGCCTCCGGGCCCTGACCGTCGCGGTAGTTGAACTGCCAGTTCCACTTGAAGGCGACCACCTCGACGGTGACATCGGGGTTCTTGGTCGTCTTGACCACGTCGGTCTGCACGATCGCCGTGTAGTAGAAGAGCACGGAGACGATCAGGATCGGCGCGATGGTGTAGAGGAACTCCATCGGCATGTTGTAGCGGGTCTGCACCGGCAGTTCGTTGCCCCGCTTGCGGTAGCGGACGACGCACCAGAAGATCAGGCCCCACACGAAGACGCCGACCGCGAGCGCCGCGATGCACGAGGCGATCCACAGGTCGTACATCCGGCGGGACTCCGCGGAGATGCCACCCTGCGGCCAGCCGAAGCCGTCGAACGCCGCGCCGACGTCGCAGCCCGTGAGCAGGACCAGCAGCGCCGCCCCGCCGAGACCGAGCCCGGCGACCCGACCAGCACCACGCCGCCGGCGCCCACCGGCTCCTGGGGAAGCGCTGTGCCGTACGGCCGTGGGCCGTACCTCCGAACTCCTTGCGACCACCTGGTCCTGCCTCCCTAGCGCGCCGCGGTGTCTGTTCTCTTCTGCCGCCCCATCGGGCGGAGCGACAGCACCGGCGGCAAAGGCGTCACCGACGGTCGCAGATTACTCGACCATGACGGGCTGGACCGTGTTGGGGTCGCTGTCCGCCCCCATCGGGGGGATCTTGGGCGTACCGGCGCGATAGCGTGGACAGCCGTGAGCGCATCCCCGGTCTATCTGGACGCGGCGACCGCCGCCCCGCTGCACCCGGTCGCCCGGCAGGCGCTGCTGGCCGCGCTCGACGACGGCTGGGCCGACCCCGGCAAGCTCTACACGCAGGCCCGCCGGGCCCGCCAGCTCCTCGACGCAGCGCGCGCCGCGACCGCCGAGACCCTGGGCGTACGCCCCGACGAGCTCTCCTTCACCGGCAGCGGTACGAGCGCCGCGCACGCGGCCGTCCTCGGCGGCCTGGCCGGGCGACGCCGGATCGGCCCGATCCTGGTGCACTCGGAGATCGAGCACTCCGCCGTGCTGCACGCGGCCGAGCGGCACACCGCCGCCGGCGGCACCGCCCTCGGGGTGCCGGTGGACCGGCTCGGCCGGCTGGACGTCGCCGCCTGGGACACGGCGGTCCGGGCCCCCGGTGTGGCGCTGGCCGCACTGATCGCCGCCAGCCACGAGGTGGGCACCCTCCAGCCGGTCGCCGAGGCGGCCGCCACCTGCGCGGACGCCGGGGTGCCGCTCTACGTCGACGCGGCGCAGGCGGTGGGCCGGGCGCCGGTGCCGGCCGGCTGGTCGGTGCTGACCGCCAGCGCGCACAAGTGGGGCGGCCCGGCCGGGGTGGGGCTGCTGGTGGTGCGCAAGGGCACCCGCTGGGAGTCGCCCTGGCCGGCCGACGAGCGGGAGTCCGGCCGTACGCCGGGCGCGCTGAACCTGCCGGCGGTGGTGGCGGCGGCGGCGAGCCTGCGCGCGGCGGCGGCCGACGCGGCGGCCGAGGCAGCCCGGCTGGCGCCCCTGGTCGACCGGATCCGGGCCCGGGTGGCGGCCGAGGTGCCGGACGTGGAGGTGGTGGGTGATCCCGACCACCGGCTGCCGCACCTGGTCACCTTCTCCTGCCTGTACGTCGACGGCGAGGCGCTGCTGCACGCGCTGGACCGGCGCGGATTCGCCGTGTCGTCCGGTTCGTCGTGCACCTCGTCGACGCTGCGCCCGTCGCACGTGCTGGAGGCGATGGGCGTGCTCTCGCACGGCAACGTCCGGATTTCGCTGCACCGGGAGACGACCGAGGCGGACGTGGAGCGGTTCCTCACCGAACTGCCCGCGATCGTCGCCGATCTGCGGGCCGAGGCGGGGGTGGTGGGGCTGTGACCGCGCCGCGGGAGGTGCTGGACTGTCGCGGGCAGCGCTGCCCGCTGCCGGTGATCGCGGTCGCCCGCCGGCTGCCCGAGCTGCCGGTGGGCACCGTGGTCCGGGTGCTGGCCGACGACCCGGCGGCGGCGGTGGACATCCCGGCCTGGTGCCGGATGCGCGGTCACGAGTTCCTCGGCAAGGTCACCGGCGACGACGGCCCCGCCTACGACGTGCGCCGCCAGCACTGACCCCGGAACGCGGCACGCGGCCGGGGCGGGCGTCGTACGCCCACCACGACCGCGTGCTCGACGGTGGCGGCCCGGTCAGGGCAGCAGGTGGGGGCGCACCTCGTCGGCGGCGACGTCGCCGTACGACTCGGCGAGCCGCTTGACGAACAGGTCGCGGCGGACCTGGTACTCCTGGGTGCCGACGGTCTCCAGCACCAGGGTGGCCAGCAGGGAGCCCACCTGGGCGGCCCGCTCCAGGCCGAGGCCCCAGGAGAGCGCGGTGAAGAAGCCGGCGCGGAAGCCGTCGCCGACGCCGGTCGGGTCGACCGCCTGGGTCTCCCTGGCGATCGGCACGTGGATCGGGTCGATGCCGCGCCCGGCGATCTCCACGCCGTGCTTGCCCAGCGTGGTGACCCGGATCTTGACCCGGTCGAGCAGCTGCTCGTCACTCAGGCCGGCCTTGCTCTGCAGCAGCGACTTCTCGTAGTCGTTGGTCATCAGGTAGTCGGCGCCGTCGATCAGCGCGATGACGTCCTCACCCGGCATCCGGGCCAGCTGCTGGGACGGGTCGGCGGCGAACGGGAAGCCGCGCTCCCGGCACTCGGCCGAGTGCCGCAGCATCGCCTCCGGGTCGTTGGCGCCGACCAGGACCAGGTCGAGCCCGCCGAGGCGGTCGGCGACCGGAGCCAGCTCGATGTTGCGCGCCTCGCTCATCGCCCCGGCGTAGAAGGACGCGATCTGGCACATGTCGGTGTCGGTGGTGCAGACGAAGCGGGCGGTGTGCGCCACCTCGCTGATGTGCACCGAGTCGCAGTCGACGTTGTGCCGCTCGAGCCACGAGCGGTAGTCGGCGAAGTCCGCCCCGACCGCGCCCAGCAGCACCGGACGCAGGCCGAGCTGACCCATGCCGAAGGCGATGTTGGCGGCCACCCCGCCCCGGCGCAGCACCAGGTCGTCCACCAGGAAGGAGAGGGACACCTTGTGCAGCTGGTCGGCGATGAGCTGGTCGGCGAAGCGGCCGGGAAAGCTCATCAGGTGGTCGGTGGCGATCGAGCCGGTCACCGCGATCTTCATGTCAACCCTCAGGGTCGGGAGCAGGGCGCGGGTCAGCCTACCGGCCGCCGCAAGGCCGGGCGACCGCACGGTTGCACATCGCCTACGGCCAGGTGACGCCACCGTGACCCACCAGGCGTACCGGCGTCAGCGGGCGGCCGGGCGGCGGCCGCACGGTTGAACGCCCCCTGCCCGCAGACCGCCCCGCAGACGGCGGCGGGGCCGCCCCTTCCGGGACGGCCCCGCCGTCGGTGCTCGGAGTCGACTCAGCTGAACGAGTCGCCGCAGGCGCAGGAGCTGCCCGCGTTGGGGTTGTCGATGGTGAAGCCCTGGGCGTCGATCCGGTCGGCGAAGTCGATGGTGGCGCCGGCCAGGTAGGGGGCGCTCATCCGGTCGACGACGACCTCGACACCGTCGTAGTCGGTGACGATGTCACCGTCGAGGGAGCGCTCGTCGAAGAAGAGCTGGTACCGCAGGCCGGAGCAGCCGCCCGGCTGCACCGCGACCCGGAGCCGCAGGTCGTCGCGGCCCTCCTGCTCGATCAGGGCCTTGACCTTCTGCGCCGCGACGTCGGTGAGGACGACGGAAGTAGGGGCCTTGGCCTCGGTCGACTCGGTCTGCGCTGGCGTGGTCACGTGGAATTCTCCCTGCGCGCGTTCGGTGTGGTCGTCCCGACCAACGTCACCCGCCGGTCAGCGATTCCCACTGTGGTCCAGTTTCTGATTGTAGGCCGCCGCAGGCCGGGTCACCCGGCGGTGTGACCTCGGGGCTTCCCCGCGCGGCGCCGGTCACACCCCGGTCACCGGCTCCGGTGGCCCCCGGTCGGGCTCCGGTCGCGCCCGGTCAGCGGCTCCACTGCCGGGCCAGCCGGGCGCCGAGTTCGCGCAGCCCCTCGGCGGGCCGGCTCAGCGCGGCGGCCAGGCCGCCGCGTTCCTCGCCGCCGAAGTGCTCCACCAGGCTGTACGCGTCGGTCACCCCGGCCGCGGCGGCCTCCCGGCGGCCGGTGCTGACCTGGCCGGCGAGCACCACGCAGGGCAGGCCGCGGTCCCGGGCCGCGCCGGCCACCCCGGCGACCACCTTGCCGCGCAGCGACTGGTGGTCGAACGAGCCCTCCCCGGTGATCACCAGGTCGACCCCGTCCAGCGCGACGTCCAGGCCGGTGGCCCGGGTGACCAGGCCGATGCCCGATTCGCACCGGCCACCCAGGGCGAGGATCGCCGCGCCGAGGCCGCCGGCCGCCCCGCCGCCGGGCAGCGCGCCGAGCTGCGGCGGGCAGCCGGGCAGGTCCCGCTCCAGCACGGCGGCGAAGCGCTCCAGCGCGGTGTCGAGCAGCAGCACGTCGGCCCGGTCGGCGCCCTTCTGCGGGCCGAACACGTTGCTGGCGCCGTGCAGCCCGAGCAGCGGGTTGTCCACGTCGGTGGCGGCGACCAGCCGGGCGCCGCGCAGCCGGGGCGCGCCGTCGAGGGTGGCCACGGCGGCCAGCGCGGCGCCCCCGTACGGCAGGGCCAGCCCGGCCTCGTCCAGCGGAGTGACGCCGAGCGCGGTGAGCATCCCGGCGCCGGCGTCGTTGGTGCCGGAACCGCCCAGCCCGATGATCACCGTCTGCGCGCCGGCCTCCACCGCGGCGGCCACCAGCAGCCCCAGCCCGTACGAGGTGGTGGCCTTCGGGTCCCGCTCGTCGGCGGTGAGCAGGTGCAGGCCGCACGCCTGGGCGCTCTCCAGCCAGGCGGTCGACCCGCCGTCGGTGAGCAGGATCTCACCGGCCGCCGGGCGGCCCAGCGGGTCGACGGTCGACACCGGCACCCGCCGCCCGTCCAGGGCGTCGGCGAGCACGTCGAGGAAGCCGGGACCGCCGTCGGCCAGCGGCCTGATCAGCAGCTCGTCGGCCGCGGCCACCTCGCGCCAGCCGGCGGCCACCGCGGCGGCGACCTCGGGGGCCGGCAGCGTGCCGGCGAACTTGTCCGGACAGAGCAGCACGCGCATGCCGAGCAGTGTGGCAGCCCACACCGGCGGAGGCCGCGCCGAGGCCACGCTGTGGGACCATGGGGTACGTGACTTCGACCTGGGTAGAACCCTCCAACACCGCCACGGCGCTGCTGCTGCTCGGCCGGGGCAGCGACCCCGCCACCGAGCGTGGCGTCGAGTGTCCGGGCGACCTGCCGGCGCCCAGCGACCCGGACCTGGTGGCCCGGGCGGCGGCGGCGAAGGCGAAGCTGGGCAGCAAGGTGTTCGTGCTGGGCCACCACTACCAGCGCGACGAGGTGATCCAGTTCGCCGACGTGACCGGCGACTCGTTCAAGCTGGCCCGCGAGGCGGCCGCCCGCCCCGAAGCTGAGTACATCGTCTTCTGCGGCGTGCACTTCATGGCCGAGAGCGCCGACATCCTCACCTCGGACGCGCAGAAGGTGGTCCTGCCTGACCTGGCCGCCGGCTGCTCGATGGCCGACATGGCGGTGCTGTCGCAGGTCGAGACGGCCTGGGACGTGCTCACCGAACTGGGCATCGCGGAGCAGACCGTGCCGGTCACGTACATGAACTCCTCGGCGGACATCAAGGGCTTCGTCGGCCGTAACGGCGGCGTGGTCTGCACCTCGTCCAACGCCAAGCGGGCCCTGGACTGGGCCTTCCAGCAGGGCTCGAAGGTGCTCTTCCTGCCCGACCAGCACCTGGGCCGCAACACGGCCGTGCTGGAGATGGGCTTCTCGCTGGACGACTGCGTGCTCTACGACCCGCACAAGCCGAACGGCGGGCTCACCCCGGAGCAGCTGCGGAACGCGAAGATGATCCTGTGGCGGGGGCACTGCTCAGTGCACGGCCGGTTCACCCTGGACAGCGTCAACGACGTCCGGGAGCGGGTGCCCGGGGTCAACGTGCTGGTCCACCCGGAGTGCCGGCACGAGGTGGTCACCGCGGCCGACCACGTCGGCTCGACGGAGTACATCATCAAGACCATCGAGGCGGCCCCGGCCGGCTCGGCGTGGGCGGTCGGCACCGAGCTGAACCTGGTCCGCCGGCTGGCGCTGGCCCACCCGGACAAGCAGATCATGTTCCTCGACCGGGCGGTCTGCTACTGCTCGACGATGAACCGGATCGACCTGCCGCACCTGGTCTGGGCGCTGGAGGAGCTGGTCGCCGGTCGGGTGGTCAACCAGATCACCGTCGATCCGGACACCGCGCACCACGCCCGGGTGGCGCTGGACCAGATGCTCGCCCTGCCCGGTGCGGACACCGCGCCGCCCGCCACCCGTTGACCACTCTCGGTATTCACCCTTTTACGGAATTGGGTCGGATCACCGAAAAATGCCCCCAGGGGCGAAGTGACCGGGTCCATTTTCATCACTGAGGGCTATGCTGCCGGGGCGACGACGCACGCGGCCCGTTTCGACCCGTCCGCGTTCCGGGTAGCGATGACATCGTGAGCCCCACCATCTACAGCACCGACCGCTGGAGGTTGCGTTGACCGACGACGTCCTGGTCGTACACGGAGGCACTCCGCTGGAAGGGCGGATCCGCGTGCGCGGCGCGAAGAACCTGGTTTCCAAGGCGATGGTCGCCGCGCTGCTGGGCGACAGTCCGAGCCGCCTGTTCGACGTGCCGAAGATCCGTGACGTCGAGGTCGTCCGCGGCCTGCTCGGCCTGCACGGGGTCAAGGTGACCGACGGCGACGAGGACGGCGAGCTGGTCTTCGACCCGGCGAACGTGGAGAGCGCCAGCACCGACCAGATCAACGTGCACGCCGGCTCCAGCCGGATCCCGATCCTGTTCTGCGGGCCGCTGCTGCACCGGCTCGGCCACGCCTTCATCCCCGACCTGGGCGGCTGCCACATCGGCCCGCGGCCGATCGACTTCCACCTCCAGGCGCTGCGCGAGTTCGGCGCCACTGTCGACAAGACCCCCGAGGGGCTGCACCTGTCCGCGCCGAACGGACTGCACGGCACGAAGTTCGCGCTGCCCTACCCCAGCGTCGGCGCCACCGAGCAGGTGCTGCTGACCGCCGTGATGGCCGAGGGCGTCACCGAGCTGCGCAACGCCGCGGTGGAGCCGGAGATCATCGACCTGATCTGCGTCCTGCAGAAGATGGGCGCGATCATCAAGGTGCACACCGACCGGGTGATCGAGATCCAGGGCGTGCCGAAGCTGCACGGCTACACCCACCGGCCGATCCCGGACCGGATCGAGGCGGCCAGCTGGGCCGCGGCCGCGCTGGCCACCCGCGGGCACGTGGAGGTGCTCGGCGCGCAGCAGGCCGACATGATGACCTTCCTGAACATCTTCCGGTCGGTCGGCGGCGAGTACGAGGTGACCGACAGCCGGCCGCCGCGGCTGGGCGACCCCGGCCAGGAGGGCGGCATCCGGTTCTGGCACCCGGGCGGCGAGCTGAAGTCGGTCGCCCTGGAGACCGACGTCCACCCCGGTTTCATGACCGACTGGCAGCAGCCGCTGGTGGTGGCGCTGACCCAGGCGCGCGGGCTGTCCATCGTCCACGAGACGGTCTACGAGCAGCGGCTCGGCTACACCGAGGCGCTGAACTCGATGGGCGCCAACATCCAGGTCTACCGGGACTGCCTGGGCGGCACCCCGTGCCGCTTCGGCCGGCGCAACTTCAAGCACTCCGCGGTGATCGCCGGGCCGAGCAAGCTGCACGCCGCCGACCTGGTCATCCCCGACCTGCGGGCCGGGTTCAGCCACCTGATCGCGGCGCTGGCCGCCGAGGGCACCTCCCGGGTGTACGGCGTCGACCTGATCAACCGGGGCTACGAGGACTTCGAGGCGAAGCTGGCCGACCTGGGCGCGCACGTCGAGCGTCCGTAACCTCCCTCACTGACGACCGCGCCCGGTGCACCGCGATGTGCACCGGGCGCCGTCGGTTGGCTACCCTTTCCGCGTGCCGTCGCTGTTTCGCCGCAAGTCCACCGACCTCGTCGACGAGGCGGTCACTCAGGTGACCCCCGAGGACGAGGACACCGCCACGCGTCCCCGGGGCTACACCCCCGCGAAGGGACGCGAGACGCCGAAGCGGCCGGCCGCCGGCCGGCGTCCGGCCGGGGCCGCCAAGCCGATGACCAAGGAAGAGCAGCGGGAGCACCGGCGCAAGCTGCGGGCCGAGGCGGCGGCCGAGTTCCGCCGCGAGGGCGGCCCGCGTGACCGCGGCCCCGAACGGCAGCTGGCCCGCAACGTGGTCGACTCCCGGCGTACGGTCGGCACCTGGTTCTTCGGCGGCGCGCTGATCGTGCTGATCGGCTCGAACGCGGCGATGCCGCCGGTGGTCCGGCTGGTGTCGAACATCCTCTGGGGCGCGCTCGCCCTCGGCGTGGTGATCGATTCGTTCCTCATCTGCCGCAAGATCAGGAAGCTGGTCCGCGAGCGCTTCCCGAACACCGGGCAGCGGATGGGCTCGCTCTACCTGTACGCGATCATGCGCTCGATCACGTTCCGCCGGATGCGCGCCCCGGAGCCCCGGGTCAACCTCGGCGACCCGGTCTGACGACGACGGAACCGGCCCCTCCCGCACCGCGGCGAGGGGCCGTTCCCGTTCCAGCCACCCGCTCTGGGCGCACGGCACGGGCCACCGGCTCCCGGCACGGCACGGCATGGCCGGCACCGGCACGACACGGCCAACCCGCAGCGCGGTCGACCGTTCGCGGCCACCGCCGGCCGACGGTCTGGGTGCAGCTGTTGTCACTGGGGCGACAACAGCTGCACCCGGTCCGTGCACGGTCAGGGGGCGGGGCGGTGGGTGCCGGCGGGAGAACCGCTACGGCACGCCGAGCAGGCGGAGCAGGGCGGTCGTCGCGGCGGCGGCGACCACGACCAGCACGAACGGCGCCCGCCGCCAGGCCAGCAGGACACCGACCAGCACCCCCGCCGGCCGGGCCCAGCCGGCGAACGCGCCGGCCTCGGTCAGCGCGGCGGTGGCCGCGAGCGCGGCCAGCAGGGCGGCGGCGCCGACCGGTAGCAGCCGGCGGGACCACTCCGGCAGGTCGAGCCGGTCGCGCAGCAGCACCCCGGCGACCCGGAAGCCGTACGTGCCGGCGGCCAGCGCCAGGATCACCGCGATCAGCACGACCCCCCTCCCGTCCGGCGGACCGGGTCGGGGGTCCCGACCCCGCGCCCGGCGTCCGGGATCGGGGCGGGCGTCACCCCGACCTCCCGGACGCCGGTAACGGAACCGGCGACGGGTGCCGGGCTGGAGGTGCCCCCGGTCTCCCGTCCGCCGGTTCCGGATCCACCCCGACCGGCCCGGCGGGTGTCCCGGGTCGGGGCGGGCGTCGCCCCGGGTTCCCGGTCGCCGGTGCCGGCCCCGGCGCGGACGGCCCGTACGGCCAGCACGGCCGGGCCGGCCAGCGCGAGCAGCACCGGCAGGCCGGCCGGCAGCAGCGGGGTGGTGAGCACGGCCAGCACCGCACCGGCCAGCGCCATCCGGCGGGTCTCCCGGTCGCGCAGGCTGGGCAGCAGCAGCGCGATCAGGCCGGCCGGGAAGGCGGCGTCCAGCCCCAGCGCGGCCGGGTCGCCGGCCACTCCACCGGCCAGCACACCGAGCACGGTGCCGACGTTCCAGGTGACGAAGAACAGCACCGCGGCCAGCCAGAACGACCGGTGCCGGGCCGGGCCGGCGGGCTGGGCCAGGGCGAACGCGGTGGCCTCGTCGGTCATCAGGTGGCTGCCGAGCAGCCGCTGCCACAGCCGGGCGCCGAGGCTGTCGCCGAGGGTCAGGCCGAACGGCAGGTGCCGGGCGTTGAGCAGCAGCCCGGCCAGCACGGCGGCCAGCGGGTTGCCCGCCGCCACCAGCCCGACCGCCATGAACTGCGCCCCGCCGGCGAACACCAGCACGGACATCGCGACGGTGGCCCAGCCGGGCAGCCCGGCGGCCACCGCCACCGCGCCGAACGAGGCGCCCACCGCCACCATCGCCGCCCCGACGGCGGCGACGTCGCGGAGTACCCCGCCGTCGGCTGTTCGTTGTACCGTACGCATGGTCCACCATGATGAACGGAATAAGCGTGGTCGTCAAACCGAACAAACAGACCGACGGAGCGAACATGCCCGCCGTACCGGCACCCCCGCTGGCCACCATCGCCGCCGCCATCCGCCGCGAGCGCGAGCGGGTCGGCGTCTCGCTGACCGAACTGGCCCGGCGGGCCGGGATCGCCAAGTCCACCCTCTCCCAGCTGGAGTCGGGCGTCGGAAACCCGAGCGTGGAAACCCTCTGGGCGCTCGGCGTGGCGCTGGACGTGCCGTTCAGCCGGCTGGTCGAGCCGCCGAGCCCGACCGTCCGGGTGGTCCGGGCCGGCGAGGGCCCCCGGATCCGCTCCGAGCACGCGGACTTCGCCGGGACGCTGCTCAGCGCCGGGTCGACGCACGCCCGGCGTGACGTCTATCTCCTCGAACTGGAGCCCGGCGCGGTCCGCAAGGCCGAGGCGCACACCCCGCGCAGCATCGAACACGTGGTGGTCGGCGCCGGGCGGATGCGGGTCGGCCCGGAGGCCGACCCGGTGGAGCTGGGCCCCGGCGACTACGCCACCTTCCCCGGCGACGCCCCGCACCGCTACGAGGCGCTGGCCCCCGGCACCTTCGCCGTGCTGGTGATGGAGCACCCCTGACGCTCCCGGCGGTAGAGCCGGGCCACCACGTCCTCGATGTCCGGCTCCACCACCGAGACGTCGCGCAGCGCGCCCAGCCCGGCGAGCCCGGCCACCACCTCGGCCACCCGCGCCGACTCCAGCGCGAACACCAGCCGGTGCCCGTCGTTCTCCACCCGATGCAGCGACGCGCCGGACAGCACCGGCGGTTCGGGCACGGGGGCATCGAGGTCGGCCACCACCAGCCGGCGGGAGCCGTACCGCTCGTGCAGCGCGGAGATCGACCCGTCGTGCACCACCCGGCCGTGGTCGATCACCACCAGCCGCCGGCAGAGCCGTTCGATGTCGGCCAGGTCGTGGGTGGTCAGCACCAGCGTGGTGTCGCCGGTCCGGCCCAGCTCGGCCAGGAAGCCACGCACCGCCTGCCGGCTGACCACGTCCAGGCCGATGGTGGGTTCGTCGAGGAAGAGCACCTCGGGGCCGTGCAGCAGGGCGGCGGCCAGCTCGCCGCGCATCCGCTGGCCGAGGGAGAGCTGGCGGACCGGGACGTCCAGGAACGCGTCCAGGTCGAGCAGTTGCCGGCAGCGGCGCAGCCGGGCGGCGTGCGCGCCGGGCGGCACCCGGTAGATGTGCCGGAGCAGGTCGAAGGAGTCCCGCAGCGGCAGGTCCCACCACAGCTGGGAACGCTGGCCGAAGACCACGCCGACGCGCAGCGCGAGCCGGGTGCGCTGGGCGACCGGGCGCAGCCCGCAGACGCGTACCTCGCCGGCCGAGGGCGTCAGCACCCCGGTGAGCATCTTGAGCGTGGTGGACTTGCCGGCCCCGTTCGGTCCGATGTAGCCGAGCAGTTCTCCGCGCTCGATCCGCAGGTCGATCCCGTCGACCGCGGTGACCAGCCGCTTCTCGCGGCGCAGCCGCCCGGCCCTGACCCGGACGGTGAACTCCTTGCGCAGTGCCTTCGTCTCGATGACGCTCATGACCCCGTACTCCGGTAGTGGCGGACGCCGAAGCGCCAGGCGGCGGCGGCGATCGCGGCGGCGAGCAGCGCGACGCCCGGCGCGGCCCAGCCGACCCAGGGCGGCAGGCCGAGCGGGTCGGCCCGGCCCAGCAGGGCCAGTGCCGGGTGGTAGCCGACGAAGGCGAAACCCAGGCCGTACGCGAAGAGCGCCCGGAACCACCCGTCGTAGACGGTGATCGGGTAGGTGGTGAAGTCCCGCCCACCGTAGGTGACCGAGTTGGCCAGCTCACCCGAGTCGACCCAGAAGAAAGAGACGGTCGCGGTGGCCACGAAGACCGCGCCGAAGAAGACCACCGCGGCCAGCGGGGCGAGGACCACCAGCAGCACCCGGGCCGGGGTCCACTGGATCCCGGCGGAGCCGACCGCCACGACCAGCACGGCGAGCCCGAAGACCGCCCGGGACACCTTGCGCAGCGGCAGGTCCATCAGCAGCAGTTGCGGCAGCGTACCCAGCGGGCGGAGCAGCACGGCGTCGAAGAGCCCGGTACGCACGTAGCGGGGCAGCCGCTCGATGTTGCCGACCAGCAGGTCCGCGAGGGCGAACGCGCTGGTGGAGATGCCGACGATGACCATCGTCTCGCGCAGCGTGAAGCCGCCCAGCTCCCGGGTCACGCCGAAGACGACCAGCACGGTGACCACGTCGAAGACGGTGGACCCGACGTTGCTCACCAGGTCCATTACGAACGACGTCCGGTACGCGGTCTGCGACCGCGCCTGCGCCCCGAGCAGTGCCCGATACGCGGCCAGCGCACCACCGGTGCGCGCCGACCCGGTCGGGCCGGCGCGGTCAGCCACCCTGCACGACCAGTCGCCGTTCGGCCCGCCGCTGCACCAGCCGGCAGGTGGCCAGGACCAGCACCGTCCAGCCCAGCTGCACGGCGACCAGGGCGAGCTGGGTGCCGGTCGGATCCCGCTCGACCAGCACGTCCAGCGGGGTCTGCAGCAGGCTCGGAAACGGGGTGCCGAGCCAGAGCAGCAGCTGGAGCCACTCCGGCAGGAAGCGCAGCGGGAAGTAGAGCCCGGTGAGCACGCCCGAGACGAGCGTCCAGAGGATCACCGGGCCGCGCACGTCGTGCAGCCAGTACGCGGTCGCGTTGACCAGGTAGCGGCAGCCGAAGCAGAGCAGCACGGCGACGAGCGCGGAGAGCACGAACAGCGGCCAGGTGGCCCACCGCTGCGGCACGTGCACCGGGAAGAAGAGCGGGCCGACCAGCACCGGCGGTAGCAGCCGGGCCAGCGCGGCGTAGCCGGCCCGGCCCAGGTCGGCGGCGAGGTAACTGGTCACCGGGTGCACCGGGCGGAGCAGGTCGGCGGCGACCTCGCCGGTGCGGATTCGGTCGGCCAGGTCGGTCCATCCCCAGAGGAGGATGACGGCGAGCAGACCCTGCCCCATCCAGACGAAGGTGGCGAGCTGGGCCCGGTCGTACCCGGCCACCGTGCCGGCCGCGCCGACCGCGGCGAGCAGGACATAACAGCGGAGGAAGCCGAAGACGCAGTTGGTGACGACGCCGGCCACCGCCGCCTGGCGGTAGGTGGAGTATCGTCGGAAGCCCGATCCGGCTATTGCCCTGAATGTCCGAAACCATAGGATAACGTTTGAGCCGGCAGGCGGTGCCACAGTGGCGGTGAGCGAGCCCACGCCGCTACCCTCCTTTCCGCAGCCACGCCGTGCCGGAAGGGGCGACTTTACCGGCCGACGGGGTGCCCAGCGCGACAATTTCCAACGAGGTGACATCGCCGTGAGCGAGCGGACGCGAGCCGGCCACCGGGACGCGGCCGTGAGCGAGCGGACGACCGGCGGTGACCCCGGCATGACCGCGCGTGCCCGCACCGGCGACAGGCCACCCGGATGAGCCGCGGCTACGCGGACCGGTGGCACGACCCGGCGGAACCGTCCTGGGTCGTGGAGCCGACCACGGAGTGGCACCCCCAGTTCCCCGGCCAGCGCTACCCGGGCGACATCGGCATCCAGCACACCCCGCCGCCGGCGCCCCGCGGTCGGGCGGCCGTGGTCGGCCGCGCCGAGGTGCCGCCGCTCGCGCCGACCCGCCCCGACGGGACGTACCTGGGCCGGGCCTGGAAGGACGAACCGGACGGCTGGGACCGGCACCGGGGGCGCGACGGCCGGCGGCACGACGACGACCCGTACCGCCCGGGACGGGGCGAGCCCGGGTGGCCCGACGACCGGCAGCGGCCGGCCCCGAACCGACGGGACGAGCACGCGCGTGCCCCGTACGGCGTCGACGGCGGTCGCGCCGCACCCCGCGACCACGACCGGTACGACGACCGCGCGCCCCGGCAGGAGCCGCCCGGCCGGGGACGCTCCGGCGTCGCGCCCGTCTCCCCGGCGAGCCAGCCGGAACCCGGCTGGCTCGCCGAGCCGGACGAGGACCTGCCGCCGCGCCGGCCGGCCGCGCACGACCGGTCGTCCAACGGCTACGAGCAGCGACCGGCCGAGGGCACCCGCCGGCCCCGCTACCAGTGGGACCGCGCCGGCGACCAGCGCGAGCGGCCGCCGGCCGAGCAGCGTGACCGGTTCAGCGGTGAACGCCGGCCCGCCGACCACCACGAGCGGTACCCCGCCGAGCGCCCCGACCGGTTCCCCGCCGAGCACGAGCGGTTCGCGGCCGAGCAGCGCGAGCGGTTCGCGGCCGAGCGCCGCGACCGCGGACCGGTGGACCGCGCCGCGCAGGCCGGCCGCTGGGAGCGCCCGGACCGGGGCGCCGCCGAGCGGCCGTACGACGACGCCGAGCGCCGCCGGCCGGAGCCGGACGAGCACCGGCGGTCGCGCGAGGCGGCCGCCCGGGCCGAGCCGTACCCGGACCGGCGCCCCCGGGAAGAGGTCCGGCCGGAGTTCCACCGCGAGCCACCGGGCCACCCGCCGTCGCGCCCGGAGGGCGGCCTGCCCTGGCCTGCTCCCGGACCGGTGCGCCCCGGGTACGACCGGAGCCTCGGCCACCACCCCGACCCGCGGCCCGAGCACCGCCGGCCGGCGGAACCGGCCGGCCCGTCCCGCGGTGACCGGTACGACGCCGCGCCGCCGGTCGAGGAGCGGCGCCTGCCCGCCGCCGGCGTGCCCACCCGCGACCTGCCGGCCGCCGGCCGTCCCGGACCCTCCGCCCCGGCGGACCGCGACCTGCCCACCCGGGGCCGACCCGACCCCCGCGCGCCGCACACCGACCGCCCGGTCTCTCCCGCGTCGCCCGGCGACCGGCCCGTCTCGCCGGCCGCGCCGGACCGGACCCGACCCGAGCACGCCGGCCCCGACCGCCGCCCGCCCTACACCGACCGCCCCGTCTCCCCCGCGTCGCCCGGCGACCGGCCCGTCTCGCCGGCCCGCCGGCGGGACCCGACCGACACGCCCGGCCCCGACCGCGCCCGCCTACCGACCGCCCCGTCTCCCGCTCGCCCGGCGACGGCCCGTCTCCCGGCCCGCGACCGGACCCCGACCCGATCACGCGGCCCGACGCCGCCCGCCCTACACCGACCGCCCCGTCTCCCCCGCGTCGCCCGGCGACCGGCCCGTCTCCCCGGCCGCACCGGACCGGACCCGACCCGGACACGCCGGACCCGACCCCCGTCCGCCCTACGCCGACCGGCCCGTCTCCCCCGCTCCACCCGGCGACCGGCCCGTCCCGCCGCCGCCCTTCGCCGGGCGACCGGCCGCCGGGCCGCGTCCGGTCGTCCCGCCTCCGGCGTTCGGCGCGCCGCCTGCCGATCGGCCCGTGTCGCCGGCGCCGGCCGCCGGACGTGGCTCGACCCCGCCACCGGAATCCGGCCGCCCGGTGCCACCGCCGTACCCGGCCGCGCCGCAGCCCGGCCGTGGGGACCGCCCGGTCGGCACACCGCCCGCGTTCGACCCGGCGGCCGCCGGCGGCGCCGAACGTACGGCCGCACCGCCGCAGTGGGGCCCGGGGTCGGCAACGCCGGGCAGCGGCCGGTCCGAGGCAGCCGCCGCCGAGCACCGGCCACCGGCCGGGCGCTCTCCGTCCACACCCGGCGACCGCCCCGTCTCCGGGCCGCCGGCCGCCCGGCTGCCGATGGAGTACCGGGCGGCCCCGGACGCGCCAGCGAGCGCCCCACCGGCATCGGCGGCGGTCCCGACCGACCGGAGCGGCGCGACGCCCGTCGACCGTCCCGTGCCGGGCGGCGGCACCACCCCGACCGGGATCGAGCAGCCGGTGCCTCCGCCGCTCGCCATCACCCCCGACCGGCCGAAGGTCTATGTCCCGCCGCCGCCGAGCGACCCGCCCGCGCCGGCCCTGCGTCCGGAGCCGGCGGACGGCAACCCTCCGAGCGGACCGGCCGCCTGGTTCGGGCCTGCCAAGCCGGCGGCGAAGGCCGACACCACCGCGACAGAGCGCCCGGCCCCGCCATCCGCGGCGGCGGACCCCGGACCAACCGCGCCGACACCCGAGCCGGTCACGGACGAGATGGCGGCACCGGCCGGGGACGAGGTGGCGGCACCGGCCGCCTTCACCGACCGCCAGCCGGCCGAGCCGGCCGAGCCGGCTCTCCCGCCGCGCACCGAACACACCGTGGCGCCGGTCTCCGCGCCGCCCGTGGAGGCGGTTGCCGGCGCGGCGCCGGTCGGGACGGATGCCGGCACGCCGCCGATCGGGACGGTTACCCCGGCCCCGCCGGCCGGTGTGACCGCACCGAGTCCGGCGGCACCGGACGGCACGGCGACAGCCGAGCCGCCCACTCCTCCCGTCGAGGGCCGGAACGCGAGCGCGTCGACAGCCGGCGTACCGGCCGCCGTGCGGCCGGCCGGGCCGAGCCCGACCGCGCCCGTGCCCGCACCGCCCGCCGATGGCGGCACGGCGGCATCCGCGACGACGCCGACGGTCCACCCCGACCAGGTTGCAACAGCGCCCGGCGACGACGAGCGGCTCGCCGGGGTCCCGACGGCACCTGATCTGGCCGGGCCGGCCACCCACACCGACACGCCGGTGGCCGCGCCGCCGGTGGGTACGGATCCGGTCGCTCCGGCTGCCCCCACCGGCCAGGACCCGATGGCCGCCGACGCGGCGCCGGCGACGGTTGCCGACGCCGCCTCCGTCCCGGCCGCTCCGGCCATGCCAGCAGTGCCGGCGCGGCCCGACTCGGCCGGACTGGCGGTACCCACTGCGGCCCCCTCGGCCCACCCCGGGTCGTACCCGTCGTGGCAGTCGGCCGAGCCGGCCACGGCAGCTTCCGCACCCGGCGCGCCGCTGTCCGCGCCGCCCGGCGACGGCCGCACTTCCACGACCGCCCCGCCCGCACAGGCTGCCGCCGCATCCTTTGCCGGACCGCCGGCCGCGCCGGTCTCCGCGCCACCGGCTCGGCCCGTCTCCGCACCGCCCGCCGCGCCGGTGTCCACCTCGGCCACCACACCCGTGTCCGGCCCGCCGGCCGCTTCCGTGTCCGCGCCACCCGCCGCACCGGTCTCCGGCCCACCGGGCGCACCCACCCCGACCCCACCGGCCGCACCCGCGTCCGCGCCACCCGCCGCGCCGGTCTCCGGCCCGCCGGCCGCCGCACCGGTCTCCGGCCCGCCAGCCGCACCCGCGTCCGCGCCACCCGCCGCACCGGTCTCCGGCCCACCAGCCGCACCCGCCTCGACCCCGCCGACCGCACCCGTGCCCGCGCCGCACGGCGCACCCGCACCGCCCGGCGCGCCGGACTCCGGCCCGCCTGCCGCACCCGTTTCGGCCCCACCGGCCGCACCTGTCTCGGCCCCGCCGGGCGGACCCGCACCCGCGCCGCACGGGGCGGCCGTCCCCGCCCCGGCCGACGCGCCGCTGCCCGCACCGGCCACCGCGCCCACGTCCGGCGCGCCTGCAGCCCCGGCCTCCGCCCCGCCCGCGACAGCCGAACCGGCCCGGCCCGCGGCGGTCGTGTCCTCGCCGCCGACCACGCCCGTCTCCGGCCCACCGGCCGCGCCCGCCTCCGCCCCACCAGCCGAGCCCGTGTCCGCGCCGCTGGCCACGCCCGTCTCCGGGCCACCGGACGCGCCCGTCTCGGCTCCGCCGGCCGCACCCGTCTCCGCCCCACCAGCCGAGCCCGTGTCCGCGCCGCCGGCGGCGGCCGGGTCGGCGACGCCGGTCGGAACCGGGTCGGGGCCCGACGTATCGGATCCGGCCGCGGAGCGGGCGTCCGGGGCACAGGGTGACCCGGAGCAGGCGCTCGCCAGCTACCGGTGGCGGCTCGACCCGGTCACCCTGCGCGAGGTGGTGGACGACCCGGACGAACTGCGGACCATCCGGCGGGGCCTGACCGAGAAGCTGGCCACCACGGTCGACAACCGGTCCCGAGCCCGGCTGCTCAGCCTGCGCGCGGTGGTGTCGCGGGCCCTCGGCGAGCTGGACGACGCGCTCGCCGACGGCCGGCTCGCCCTGACCTACGCGGAGGCCACCGGCGAGCTACGGCGGATCGCGCTGGCCCAGGCGCGGCTGGCGCACGTACTGCGCTGGCGGGGTGACCACGCGGAAGCCGACCGGCTCCTCGCCGAGGCGAACTCGCCCGAACTGCCCGACCGGCTGCGCGCGGCCCTGCACGAGCACGCCGGGCGGTCCGCGTACGACCAGGGCCGGTTGATGGAGGCGAGCCAGCACTTCGAGCGGGCGCTGGACCTGCGCGGCGCCACCGACGCCGAACTGCTGGCCCGGATCCGGACGGCGCTGGACGCGGTCGCCGACCGGGCCGCGGAGCAGGGCTTCGGGCCGTACCCCCGCACCCGCGACGACCTGCTGGACCGCGTGCGGCCCCCGGTGCCCGCCCGGGACGACACGCTCTGGGGCTACGCCGACCCGGACGGCGAACTGGTGATCCCCGCCCGGTACGCGGAGGCGCAGCCGTTCCGCGAGGGGCTCGCCTGGGTACGCCGGCCGGAAACCGACCGCTGGTCGCTGATCGCGCTCACCGGCACGACGGTGATCGAACCCTCGTACCTCGCCGTGCGGTCCTTCTCCGACGGCCTGGCCTGGGTGCTGCGCGACCGGGGCGCCGGCTGGCTGGCCATCCGCCCCAACGGCGACGTGGCGATCCCGCCCGGCTTCGCCGACGTACGCCCGTTCCGGCGCGGGGTGGCCGCGGTGCGCCGGGAGGGCTGGGGCGCGGTGGACAAGACCGGCCAGATCGTGCTGCCGACCCGGTACCACGGGTTCGCCACGACGCTCTCCGACGGCCGCCAGGTCGACGACTTCACCGACGAGGGGCTGGCCGTGGTGGACGTGGCGGGCCGGCGCGGCGTGGTCGACCGGACCGGGCGGGTGATCGTGCCGCCGGCCCACCCGGCGCTGGTCATCCACCCGGTCGCGTTCCTGGTGGTCACCGCCGCCGGTCGGTGGGGCGCGCTGGACCGGCGCGGTGAGCTGCTCATCGACCCGGTGCACCGGGACCGCGACGAGGTGATCGCGGAGATCGAGCGGCTGCTCACCGACACCAACCCGGTGATCTGACCGGCCAGTCCGGCACCGGGCACCACCGTCGTCCGAGCACGCCGTCACCGCCCCGGCGGCGGTCCCAGCAGTTCGATGCCGTTCCGCGCGGCGGCGTGCCCGAGCGCGGCCGGATCGATGGGCAGCGGATCCGGCAGCCGCAACTCGGGCGCCGGCACGCCGGCCGCCGCGGCGAACCGCTCGAACCCGCCGGGGGTGGTGAGCTGCAGCGCCCGCAGCGGCTCGTCCGCCCCGACCGTGAAGGTGTGGGCCAGGCCGACCGGCAGCAGCACAAAGTCACCCGGCCCGGCCTCGAAGGTCTGGTCGGCGCAGTGGAACCGGGCGGTGCCGGAGAGGACGTAGAACATCTCGTCCTCCAACTGGTGCCGGTGCAGCGGCGGCGCGAAGCCCGGCGGGTTGACGAATTCGGCCACCGTCAACTGGTCCCGGGTCTGCGCGCCCGCGGCCTTGATCGTGACCAGGTTGCCGAGGAACCAGTACGCCTCCCCCTCGTCGGGACGGCGCAAGTACGGGCTGACGGACATGCCGCCTCCTCCGGTCGGCGCCGCCCAGAGCAGCCGGCGCGACATCGCCACGCCCGAGCAGCCGGCGCGATGTCGGCACCACCTTCGGCAGACGGCGCGATATTGGATAGTCAGTGGTCTAGTGAATACATTGTTAGTATCGCGTCCTGATGGGCGACGTCAAGGACGGAAAGCCGACCCGGCCGTACCGGTCCCGGGTCCGCGAGGAGAGCGCGCGGCGCACCCGCCAGGCGGTGGTCGCGGCCGCCGCCGAACTCTTCGTGGCCCGCGGCTACGCGGCGACCTCGCTGGCCGACGTGGCCGCCGCCGCCGGCGTGGCCCGGCCCACGGTGTTCGCCGTCTTCGGCTCCAAGGCGGCGCTGCTGCGCCAGGTGCTCGACCAGGCGCTGGCCGGCGACGACGAGCCGGTGCCGGTGGCCCAGCGACCCTGGTTCCGGCCGGTGTGGGACGCCCGCGGCCAGGGCGAGGTGCTCGACGGCTACGCCGGGGTGTGCACGCTGATCGGCGGGCGCGCCGCGCGGGCCTTCGAGACCGTCCGCCGGGCGGCCGACGAGACCCCCGAGGTGGCCGAGGTGTGGGAGACCCTGCTGCGCAACCGGCGGGCTGGCGCCCGGATGGTGGTCGAGCAGGTACGCACCTTCGGCCCACTGCGCCAGGGCGCCGACGTCGAGCGGGCGGTCGACGAGCTGTGGTTCTACAACGACCCGGCGCACTACGCGGCCCTGGTGCTGCACTGCGGCTGGCCCGAGGACTCCTTCCGACGATGGCTCGCCGCGCGGATGCGGGACGTCCTGCTGCCCGCCTGACGGCGTTCGTCAGCCGCGCCCGGTCGGCCGACGGGCAGCCGCCTGCCGGCCGGGGCTAGGGTCGGAGCCATGGAATTCCGACACCTGGGCCGTTCCGGCCTGATGGTCAGCGAGATCTCGTACGGCAACTGGATCACCCACGGCTCGCAGGTCGAGGAGGACGCGGCGTTCGCCTGCGTCCGGGCCGCCCTGGACGCCGGCATCACCACGTTCGACACCGCCGACGTCTACGCCGGCACCCGGGCCGAGGACGTGCTCGGCCGCGCGCTGGAGGGCGAGCGGCGCGAGGGCCTGGAGATCTTCACCAAGGTGTACTGGCCCACCGGGCCGGGCCGCAACGACCGCGGCCTGTCCCGCAAGCACATCATGGAGTCGATCAACGGCTCGCTGCGCCGGCTGCGCACCGACTACGTGGACCTCTACCAGGCCCACCGGTACGACTACAGCACCCCGCTGGAGGAGACGATGGAGGCGTTCGCCGACGTCGTGCACTCCGGCAAGGCGCTCTACATCGGCGTCTCCGAGTGGAAGGCGTCGCAGCTCCGCGAGGCCCACCAGCTCGCCCGTGAGCTGCGCATCCCGCTGGTCTCCAACCAGCCGCAGTACTCGATGCTCTGGCGGGTCATCGAGTCCGAGGTCGTCCCCACCAGCGAGGAACTGGGCGTCGGGCAGATCGTCTGGTCGCCGATCGCGCAGGGCGTGCTCTCCGGCAAGTACCTGCCGGGCCAGCCGCCGCCGGCCGGCTCCCGGGCTACCGACGAGAAGTCCGGCGCGGGCTTCATCGCCAAGTTCCTGACCGACGACGTGCTCACCCGGGTACAGCGGCTCAAGCCGCTGGCCGAGCAGGCCGGGCTCAGCATGGCCCAGCTCGCCATCGCCTGGGTGCTGCAGAACCCGAACGTCTCCTCGGCGATCGTCGGCGCGTCCCGCCCGGAGCAGGTGCACGACAACGTCAAGGCGGCCGGGGTGAAGCTCGACGCCGACCTGCTCAAGGCGATCGACGAGATCATCGACCCGATCGTCGAGCGCGACCCGGCCCGGACCGAGAGCCCCGCGCAGCGACCGTGACACCTGCCGGCCCGGCCGGCATCCCGCTGACGGGAGCCGGTCGGGCCGGTCGGGTACGGGCGATCAGCCCTGCCAGAAGCGGATCAGATCCAGGCCGGTGGCGTAGAGCCAGGGCGGCAGCCCGAGCAGGTCGCCCACGCCGAAGACCAGGTCGAAGAACCAGCCGCTGATCCGCGGGTTCCACAGCAGCGCGAACAGCAGGATGAAGCCGTACGGGGCGAACAGGTCGTACATCCGGCGCCACTGCGGGTTCAGCCAGGGCTGGATCATGTTGCCGCCGTCCAGGCCGGGCACCGGGAGCAGGTTCAGCACGCTCGCGGTGAGCTGGAGGAAGGCCAGCAGCGCCACGGCGGCCCAGAACTCCACCGGCCCGCCGGTGCCGGCGCCCAGCCGCAGCACCACCACCAGCATCAGGGTGAACAGCACGTTGGTGGCCGGCCCGGCGAGGCTGACCAGGGTGTGCCGCAGCCGCCCGGGGATCTCGTGCCGGTCCACCCAGACCGCCCCGCCGGGCAGCCCGATCCCGCCGAGCAGCACCACCAGCACCGGCAGCGCGATGGACAACAGCGGGTGGCTGTACTTCAGCGGGTTCAGGGTGAGGTAGCCGCGGTGCGCCACGCCCCGGTCGCCGGCCCGGTAGGCCACCACCGCGTGGGCGTACTCGTGCAGGCAGAGCGAGACCAGCCAGCCGGAGACGACGAAGAGGAAGACGTCGAACCGGACGTTGCCGAACCGCTGCCAGGTCAGCACCCCGCTGGTGACGAAGAGCGCCACCAGGGCGAGGAACACCGGGCTGGGCCGGAACGCCGCCCGGGGCATCCCGAGCACCAGCGACCCCGGGCGGTCGGAACCCATCACTCCGCCGCGGGCAGCAGGCTCATCCGGTATTCCACCCGGTCGTCCTCGACGAGCGCGACCGAGGTGACGCCGGACGCCGCGAGCTCGCGCCAGGTCTGGCCGATCCAGGATTCGGCATCCGCCTGGCTGCCGAACGACTCCGCCGGCCCCTCGACCGACTCGCCGTTCGTGCCCTCGTACCGCCAGCTCCACGCCATGCCGCGTCTCCCCTCGCCGCTGATGTCCCGTGGGACGAACCCTCGCCAGCGTAGTCGGCCGGACCGACGGCGGTCGCTCGCTCGTCCCGCGGGACCGGGGCCGGGGCTTGATCCAGGCTGACGGAGCCGGCCGGTACCGTGGCCCGGTGCTGACTCAAGGCGTGGTGCTCAGCGAGCGGTACCGGCTGGGCGAACGGGTGGCCACCGGCGGCATGGGGGCGGTCTGGCGGTGCACGGACCTCCTCCTCGAACGCGAGGTGGCGGTGAAGGTGCTGCTGCCGGCGCTGACCGCCGATCCCGAGTTCACCACCCGGTTCCGGGCCGAGGCACGAATGCTGGCGGCGCTGCGGCACCCCGGCGTGGTGGCGGTGCACGACGTCGGGCGCGCGACCCTCGCCGACGGCAGCGAGGTCGACTACCTGGTGATGGAGTACGTCGCCGGGGAGCCGCTGGGCACCTGGATCCGACGGGCCGGCCGGCTGGACGCCGCCTCGACCATGTCGGTGGTGGCGCAGGCCGCCGAGGCGCTGCACGCCGCGCACCTGGCCGGCATCGTGCACCGGGACGTCAAGCCGGGCAACCTGCTGGTCAAGCCCGACGGCCGGGTGGTGCTGGTCGACTTCGGCATCGCCCGCTCGGGCAGCACGGCCGGGATCACCGCCGCCCACACGATGCTCGGCACCGCCACGTACATGTCGCCGGAGCAGGCCACCGGTCAGCCGGTCTCGCCGGTGACCGACGTCTACGCCCTCGGGGCGGTGGCGTACTTCTGCCTCGCCGGGCGACCGCCGTTCGAGGGCGAGAACCCGTTGCAGGTGGCGCTGCGGCACCAGCAGGACGAGCCGGCGCCGCTGCCGCCGGGCACCCCGCCGGCGGTGGTCGCGCTGGTGGAGCGGGCGATGGCGAAGCGCCCCGGCGACCGGTACCCGAGCGCGGCGGCGCTCGCCGAGGCCGCCGCCGAGACCCGGGACGCCACGTTGGCGTCGATCCCGGTCTCGGCCCGCCCGCCGTGGGCGGTCGCCGGCCCCTCGCCCACCGTCACCCCGCCGCTGGCCGTCGAACCGGTCTCCGGCGCCGGCCCGGCCGCTGCGACGCCACCGCCGGCCGCGGACCGCTCGGGCTCGTTCGGCGGTACGTCCGCCAGCGGCCCGGCACCGGCCACGCCTGCGCCGGCCGGGCAGCTGCCGCCCGCCGGGCTCACCGGGCCATCCGGCCCGCCGACGGGGAGCGCCGCCGCGCCGGTCTCGCCGCCCGGTCCGGTCCCGCCGCCGCCCGCCGGACCAACCACCGCGCCGGTGTGGCCGTTCGGGCCGGCCGCCGCGCCGGTCTCGCCGTCCGGGCCGGCCGCCACGCCGGTCTCGCCGTCCGGAGCCCACCCCGCGCCGGTGTCGCCGCCCAGCGGCGCGCCGTCCGGCTTCGCGGCCGCCGGCTTCGCGCCCGGCCGGGCGCCGGCCGGCCCGCCGGCGCCCACACCGGGGCAGCCCGGCGCCGACGCCTGGGGGCTGCCGCCCACCCGGGAGGACCCGGTCGAGCCGCGGCCGGGCCGACGCCGGATCGCGCTGGTCGGCGCGGCGGCCGCCGTGCTGCTGCTGGTGGTCGGCGTGGTGGCGGCGACGACGCTCTTCGCCGGGGATCCCGGCGACGGGGACCGGCCGGCCGCGCTCACCGGCGGCTCGGCCGACCCGATGACCGGCGAGCCCGCTCCGGCCCCCACCGACGGCAACGGCCGGCTGGGTACCGAGCCGACGCCGGGCGGCAGCCCGTCCGCCACCCCGGCGCCGTCCGGTACGCCCGGGCGGCCCACCGCCCCGCCGCCGGGCGGGCCGGCGCCGACCGGCGGCGCCAGCACCCAGCCGAGCGCCACGCCGAGCACCAGCCGGCCGGAGAAGCCGAACCCGTACACGCCGGCCCAGGCGTGCGGCAGCGGCTACCAGGTGATCGACTCGGCGTCGCTGACCGTCTCGGGCGTCCGCAAGGGCCGGGTTTACCTGCTCTACCACGCCGGCACGGGCTACAACTGCGTGGTGACCATGAAGGACACCGCGGTCGGCACGAAGACCGCGGCGTCGGCGTACCTGGAGGTGCGGGGACGCGCCCGCAGCACCGACAGCGGCTCGTTCGCGTACTACGCCGGGCCGGTGAAGGCCAAGGCGGCCGGGGTGTGCGTGAAGTGGGGCGGGTCCACCGGCGGCGCCAGCTACGGCAGCGGCTTCGAGCACTGCGGCTGACCGTCGGGGCCGGCGCGCCGGCCGGGCGGAGCGGCCCGCGGAAGCGGGCGGCCGGCACGCGGGCCGGCCGGCGGGCGGGCGCCGGGCGGCCTTAAGGTACGGGCATGTCCGTTGACGGGTGGAACACGGTCCTGGTGCTCGGCGGCATCCGGTCCGGCAAGTCGGAGTTCGCCGAGTCCCTGGTCGCCGACGCGCCCACGGTCCGCTACGTGGCCACCGCCGCGGACGCGTCCGCGGACGACGCCGAGTGGGCCGCCCGGCTGGCCGCGCACCGGGCCCGCCGCCCGGAGACGTGGAGCACCGAGGAGACCGCGGCCGACCCGCGCCGGCTGGCCGACGTGATCGCCGCCGCCGCGCCGAACGAGACGCTGCTCGTCGACGACCTCGGCGGCTGGGTGACCGTGCTGCTGGACCCGGCTCACCAGCCGGCCGACGACACCGCCACCATCGCCGAGCTGGCCGCCGCGGTGCGCTCCTGCGCGGCACGGCTGGTGCTGGTCAGCCCCGAGGTCGGGCTCTCCCTGGTGCCGACCACCCCGCTCGGCCGGGCGTTCACCGACGCGCTCGGCGCGGCCAACCGGGCGGTCGCCGACGCCTGTGACGCGGTCGTGCTGGTGGTCGCCGGCCAGCCGGCCTGGCTCAAGCCCACCCCGGCGCGGGCGGCGAGCGTACCGGCCCAGGCCGGCCCCGCCCCGGCCGGGCCGGCGGTCAACGGCGCGGCCGTCGCGGCCGAGCCGGCCGCGCTGCCGGAGGTGCTGACCCCGACCCCGCCGCCACCGGCCGCCCCGCCCGCCGAGCCGGCCACGGCGTGGGCCGCGCCCACCATGGCGCTGCCGATGGTCGCCACCGGCCTGGTCATCCAGCCCGGCATGGAACTGCCCATGCCCGACGAGTACGCCGGCCCGCAGGCGATCGAGCGGCTGGCCACGCTGGACGTGCCCGGCGCCGGGCTCGGCGCGCTGGAGCGGGTGGTCGGGTTCGCCGCCGCCACCCAGGGCACCCCGACCCCGGCCCCGTGGGGCTCGGTGCGGGTGCTGCTGCTGCACGGCGACCACGCCGGCGGGGCGTCCGCCGGCACGGTGACCGGCGAGTCCGCCCGGCGGGCCCGGCAGGCGCGGGCCGGCGAGGGCGCGCTGGCCCGGCTGGCGGCCGAGTGCGGGGCGAGCCTGCAGGTGGTGGCGGCGCCGGCCGCCGCGCCCATGGAGGACGAGCCGGCGCTGAGCGGCGAACAGGTCGAAGCGGCCCTGCGCGAGGGTTGGCGGCTCGCCGAACAGGCCGCCGACGCGGGCGTACGGCTGCTGGTGCTGGCCGCGTGCGGCGCCGGCACCGAGGCAGCGGCGGCGGCGGTGCTCGCCGCGACCGCCGGCGCGGAGCCGCCCGCGGTGCTCGGCCGGGTGCTGACCGACGCGGGCGAGATCGACGACGCGGCCTGGATGAAGCGGTGCGCGGCGGTCCGCGACGCGCTGCACCGCACCCGCCGCTCCCCGCGCGGCGCCAAGGACGTGCTGGCCGAGCTGGGCGGCGGGGACATCGCGATCGCCACCGGCGTGCTGCTCGGCGCGACGGCCCGCCGGGTGCCGGTGATGCTGGACGGCCCGGTCGGGCTCGCCGCCGGCATGGTGAGCCGGGACCTGGCCGGGCAGGCCCGGCACTGGTGCCTGCTGGCCGACCACGGCGGGGACCCGGCCGCCCGGCTCGCCGCCGACGTGCTGGGCCTGACCCCGCTGCTGGACGTGCGGCTCGACCTGGGCGAGGGGGCGAACGCGCTGGCCGCGCTCCCGCTGCTGCGCTCGGTGCTGGCGCTGGCCGCCACGCTGCCCACCCGCCCCTCGCTCACCGCCGGCGCTTCCGGCCGGCAGGAGCCGGAGCCGGGCGAGGACGAGGAGGAGGACGAGCGCGAGTTCGTCGAGCCGGAGCCGGCCGGGCCGGGGCCGACCACCACCGAACCGGACGGCCAACCGGTGGACCCGTCCGGCCGGCGTGCCGGCTGACCGGCGGCTCGCCGACGGGGCGCGGCTGGCGCTGACCACCTTCAGCACGCTGCCGGTGCGCGCCGGCCGGATCGACCGGTCGGTGGCGGGCACCGCGATGGCCCTGGCCCCGGCGGTGGGGGCGCTGCTGGGCGCGCTGCTCGCCGGGCTGCTGCTGCTCCTGGTCGCGGTCGCGCCGCCGCTGGTCGCCGCCGGGGTGACCGTTGGCGCGGGCGCGCTGCTCACCCGGGGTCTGCACCTGGACGGGCTGGCCGACACGGTCGACGCGCTGGGGTCGTACCGGCGGGGGGCGGCCGCGCTGGAGATCATGAAGAAGCCGGACGTGGGGCCGTTCGGGGTGGTCGCGCTGGTGGTCGTCCTGCTGGTGCAGGCCGCGACGCTCGCGGAGCTGGCCGGGCGGTCGTGGCCGGCGGCGCTCGCGGCGGTGGTGGCGGCGACCGCCGCCGGCCGGCTCGGCGTCGCCGTGGCCTGCCGGCGGGGCGTGCCGGCGGCCCGGCCGGAAGGGCTGGGCGCGCTGGTCGCCGGGACCGTCGGACCGGTCGCGCTGGTCGCCGGCACGGCCGCCGTCGCGCTGGTGGCGGTCGCCGCGGTGCCGGACCGCCCGTGGCAGGGGCCGCTCGCCGTGCTCGCCGCCGTCGCCGTGGCGGCGGCCCTGCTGCGGCACGTGGTACGCCGCCTCGGCGGGATCACCGGCGACGTGCTCGGCGCCACCGTGGAGCTGGTCACCACGCTGGTCTACCTGGGACTCGTGCTGTCCAGCTGAGTCCGGCGCGCCGCGGCGGGTAGCGTTCTCCCACGACAGCACGGTGCGGCCGACCGGGGGAACGATCATGCTCATCACGGACGACTTCCTGCCCGTACCGGTGCCGGAGTCGCTGAGCGCCACCTACCTGGTGCCGATGGCCGGGTTGCCGAGGGTCCGTCCGAAGACCGCGGTGGAGGCGTTGAAGGGCCGGCTGGCCGATCCCGTGTACGGCCTGGCCCGGCAGATGCTGGACAGCCCGCTGATGAGCGTGGACACCCGGTCGGTGGGCGAGTTCCCCGAGCTGCCGCCGGACCTGCTCACCGCGTTCGGCGCCAGCAAGGCGCAGCTGGACCGGCTGGCCGCGGCCAGCCACCTGGTGGTGGTGCAGGCCGAGTACCGGCCCGGCTGGCCGCCGGCGCACGAGTGGGCGGCGCGGGCGGTGGCCGCCGCGGTCGCCGAGTCGGTGCACGGCGACGTGGTGGACGTCTTCGGGTTGCAGTTCCTCGACCCGGCGACGGCGTTGCGGTCGCTCCCCGACGAGCGGGGGCGGATCCGGCTGGTCGACTGGGTGCTGGTGCCGTACTCCTCGGACGCCGAAGGGCTCTGGTTCACCACCAAGGGGCTGCGCCGGTTCGGGCTGCTGGAACTGCAGACCCAGGGGGTGCCGGACCACCTCACCCGGGCCTGGGGCGCGGTGATGACCGGCGCCGCACGGCGGCTGCTGCGGGACTGGACCGACGGGCTGGCCGGCGAGGAGGTGCCGGCGTTCGTGCAGCTGCCCGTGCTGGCCACGGTGACCGGGCACGACATCGCGGTGGCGTACGGCAATCCGGAGCAGCACGGGGCGACCGCGCCGGTGCTGCTGCGGCTGGAGCTGGACCCGGCCACCGACCCGGACGCCGACTCGTTCCTCAGCCTGCACCCGCCCGCCGGTCATCCCGGGCCGGCCGGGCGCTACTACGCCGCCGCCTGCGCCACCCTCTTCTCCGGCATCCAGCCGGACGTGCGCTACGCCCGCTCGGGCGACGCGATGAGCCGGGCGATCGCGACCGCCCGCGCCGGGCTCGGCGACATCCGGGCCCGGTTCGTCACCGGCCAACTGCCGCCGGAGACCCAGCTGGTGGTCAAGTACGGCCTGCCCGGCGACGACGGCCCGGAGTTCGTCTGGGCCGGGGTGACCGCGTGGGAGTCGCCGGAGCGGATCGTCGGCGCCAGCGCCAGCGACGCGCACACCGACCCGACCGTCCGGATCGGCGCCCCCGTGGTGGTGGAAGCCGCCGACGTCGTCGACTGGGCCCTGCTCGACGGCACCGGCGTCATCGAAGGCGGGTGGACCCAGGCCGTCCTGGACTCCGGCGAACCCCCCACCCCCTGACCCGCCCCCACCCCCGCCCCCCCCCCTCGGCGTTGATCATGAGGTTGACGGCGATGTCGATCTCCGTTAGCGCCGCTAACCTCATGATCAACGAGGTGAGAGGGCGGGTTACTTGACGGAGGGGTGGATGAAGGGGGGGCGGGTGACGCGCATCTGGGCGCGGCGGCCGCGGATGTCGACCTCGACCAGGTCGCCGTCGGAAAGGTTGGCGGCGGTGTCCAGCAGGGCCAGGGCGATGCCCTGCTTCTTCGTCGGCGAGAAGGTGCCGCTGGTGACGGTGCCGACCGCCGTGTCGCCGACGTGCACCGTCATGCCAGGGCGCGGGATCGCCCGGTCGACGGCCTCCAGGCCGCGCAACGTACGCCGGGGGCCGGCCGCCTTCTCGGCGCGCAGCGCGTCCCGGCCCCAGAAGGCCGGCTTGTCCCAGCCGACCGCCCAGCCGGAGCGCGCCTGCACCGGGCTGATCTCCAGCGACAGGTCCTGCCCGTGCAGCGGGTAGCCCATCTCGGTGCGCAGGGTGTCCCGGGCGGCCAGCCCGCAGGCGCGCAGCTCGTACGCCGCGCCGGCGGCGAAGAGCGCGTCCCAGACCGCGACGGCGTGCTCGGCCGGCACCACCAGCTCGTAGCCCAGCTCGCCGGTGTAGCCGGTGCGGCAGACGGTCAGCGGCACCCCGTCCAGGGTGGCGGTGGAGAAGCTCATGTACTCGTGCCCGGTGGGCAGGCCGAGCGCGTCGAGCAGCTCGGCCGAGCGCGGCCCCTGCACAGCGAGGACCGCGTACGCCTCGTGCTCGTCGGTGACCGTGACCGACGCCGGCGCGGCGGCGCGCAGCCGGCGCACCACCTCGGCGGTGTTCGCGGCGTTCGGGATGAGGAAGACGTGGTCGTCGCCGTGCAGGTAGGCGATGATGTCGTCCACCACGCCGCCGGTGTCGTCGTCGCAGCAGAGCGTGTACTGCGCCCGGCCCGGCCCGATCCGGCCCAGGTCGTTGCTCAGGCAGGCGTTGACGAACTCCGCCGCGCCGGGGCCGGTCACCCGCGCCTTGCCCAGGTGCGAGACGTCGAAGACGCCGACCGCGGTACGCACCGCGGTGTGCTCCTTGAGCACCCCGCCGCCGGCGTACTCCAGGGGCATCTCCCAGCCACCGAACGGGGCGAACTTGGCGCCGAGAGCGGTGTGCCGCTCGTGCAGCGGGGAACGGCGCAGCCGGGTCGCGGCGGCGTCGGAGGTCACGTCGGTCATGGGTGGCAACTTACCGGCAGCGGACCGGCTGGTTAGCATCGGCGGGACCCGCCGGAGCCGTCGGCGGGACAGCCCCGACGTCCGGCGGGTACGGTCCGCCGGAGACCTTCATCGCCGGTACGCGACGACGCGGCCGGCCCGGCCCGCCCGGAGTAGCTTCAGTGACATCGCCCAGCACCACCCTGAGCCTGGTCGACACCGACCCCGCCGAGCTTGCCGTCGACGCGATCGTGATCGGCGTGCACAGCCAGACCGGAGAGCAGGACGCCACCAGCGGCCTCGCCGGCACCCTGCTGCTCGCCAGCGGCGCGGAGAGCATCGCCGCCGCCTTCGACGGCAAGCTGACCGAGACGCTGGCGCTGCTCGGCGCGACCGGCGGCCCCGGCGAGGTGGTCAAGCTGGCCACCCTGGGCACGGTGACCGCCCCGGTGATCGCCGCCGTCGGGCTCGGCCCGGAGCCCTCCGGCGCCGCCCCGGCTCCGGAGACCCTGCGCCGGGCCGCCGGCGCGGCCGTCCGGGCCCTGGCCGGCGCGCCCCGGGTGGCTCTCGCCCTGCCGGTGCCCGACGACGCCGACGCCGCGACCGCGCTGCGCGCGGTGGCCGAGGGCGCGCTGCTCGGCGGCTACCGGTTCGCCGGCTACAAGACCCGGCCGCAGCCGACCCGCCGGGAGCCGGTGGCCGAGGTGCTGATCGCCGTGCCGGACGCGGGCGACGCCGCCGCCCAGGCCGAGGTGGCCCGCGCCCAGGCGGTCGCCGACGCCGTCCGGCGCAGCCGGGACTGGGTCAACACCGCCCCGAACGAGCTGCGCCCGCCGGCCTTCGCCGACGCGGTGGCCACCGCCGCCCGGGAGGCCGGGCTGGAGGTCGAGGTGCTGGACGAGGCGGCGCTGCGCGCCGGCGGCTACGGCGGCATCATCGCCGTCGGCCAGGGCTCGGAGGCTCCGCCGCGGCTGGTGAAGCTCAGCTACACCCCGGCCGGCGGTGGCAGCGGCAAGCGGGTCGCGCTGGTCGGCAAGGGCATCACCTTCGACACCGGCGGCATCTCGATCAAGCCGGCGCAGGGCATGTGGGAGATGAAGTCCGACATGGCCGGGGCCGCCGCGGTGGGCGCCGCCATGCTGGCGATCGCCGCGCTCAAGCCGTCCGTGGCGGTGACCGGGTACCTGCCGATGGCGGAGAACATGCCGTCCGGCACGTCGTACCGGCCGGGCGACGTGATCAGCATGTTCAACGGCAAGAAGGTGGAGGTGCTCAACACCGACGCCGAGGGCCGGATGATCCTGGCCGACGCGATCGCCCGGGCCTGCGCGGACGGCTGCGACTACCTCTTCGAGACCTCCACCCTGACCGGCGGGCAGGTCATCGCGCTGGGCAAGAAGATCGCCGGCGTGATGGGCAGCCCGGAGCTGTGCGAGCGGGTGAAGGCCGCCGGCGAGGCGACCGGCGAGCCGGCCTGGCCGATGCCGCTGCCGGACGACGTGCGCAAGGGCATGGACTCCGACGTCGCCGACATCTCGCAGGTCAACGCCGGGATGGACCGGGCCGGCCACATGCTGCAGGGCGGCGTGTTCCTGCGCGAGTTCGTCGCCGACGACGTGGCCTGGGCGCACATCGACATCGCCGGGCCGGGCTACCACTCGGGCGAGCCGACCGGCTACTGGACCAAGGGCGGCACCGGCGTCCCGGTCCGCACCCTGGTCCACCTGGTCGACGACATCGCCGCCAACGGCTGACCCAGCCCCGTCGGCGGGCTGACGACCCGCGCACGTTCACCGAAAGAGTGGCCATCCCGGGCGGGATGGCCACTCTTTCCGTGTCTGAGCCGCCTTCCGGCGGGCGGCGCGGCGCCCGGCCGGGTGCGCGGCGGTCTCGCGGTGTGCGGCGGTGCGGCGCGGCGGGTCAGTACAGGTCGGGGCGGCGCTTGCGGCGCTCGTTGAAGTCGCGCATCCGTTGGGGATAGCCCATCAGGCGGACGTCGTAGATCGGGATGCCCATCCGGTGGGCGAACCGGCGGGCGCCGTCCGGGCCGTCGATCCGGCGGCGGGTCCACTCCCCGTCGTCGGCGATCAGCATCACCGTGGTCTCGGTGACCGTGGTCCGCGGCTCGATGTACGCCTCGACCCCGCGCCTGGTCCGGACAAAGTTCTCAAGATGCTCCAGATCGGCGCTATCGGCGGCGCGGTCGAGGCTCGTCGCGCGCGCCTGCTTGCGTCGTCGGAACAGTCCCACCGACCCGTCTCCCCACAGTGCGTCCATCGAAGGTCGCGCCAAGCGTACGTGTCACGGACGTGTCGTTGGGCACCTCACTACGCGCCCTGTGCCCGGTGGTGACAAGATGACCGAGGTGGGGTGTGTCCGTGTGACCCCGCCGTGACCCCCGATGCAGCGACGCGACCTGGGAGTTGGACGTGAGCGAGCCGAACGACGCAACCTTCGACATCGTCATCCTCGGAGGTGGCAGCGGCGGCTACGCGGCGGCGCTGCGGGCCGCCCAGCTGAACCTCTCCGTCGCGCTGGTCGAGAAGGGCAAGCTCGGCGGCACCTGCCTGCACAACGGCTGCATCCCGACCAAGGCCCTGCTGCACGCCGCCGAGATCGCCGACCAGACCCGCGAGTCGGAGCAGTTCGGCGTGAAGGCCGAGCTGGTCGGCATCGACATGGCGGCGGTCAACTCGTACAAGGACGGCGTCGTCGCCCGGCTCTACAAGGGTCTGCAGGGCCTGGTCGGCGGCGCCAAGAACATCACCTTCGTGGCTGGCGCCGGCAAGCTGGTCGGCAAGAACGTCGTCGAGGTCGACGGCAAGCGCTACACCGGCCGCAACGTCGTGCTGGCCTCCGGCTCGTACGCCAAGAGCCTGCCCGGCCTGGAGATCGACGGCGAGCGGGTCATCACCAGCGACCACGCGCTGACCCTGGACCGGGTCCCGGCCTCGGCGATCGTGCTCGGTGGCGGCGTGATCGGCGTCGAGTTCGCCAGCGTGTGGAAGTCCTTCGGCGTGGACGTGACGATCATCGAGGCGCTGCCCCGGCTGGTGGCCGCCGAGGACGAGGAGTCGTCGAAGGCGCTGGAGCGGGCCTTCCGGAAGCGGAAGATCAACTTCAAGGTCGGCAAGCCGTTCGAGAAGGTCGAGAAGACCGAGAACGGCGTCAAGGTGACCATCGCCGGCGGCGAGACCGTCGAGGCCGAACTGCTGCTGGTGGCCGTCGGCCGCGGCCCGAACACCGCCAACCTCGGCTACGAGGAGCAGGGCGTCAAGATGGACCGCGGCTACGTGTTGACCGACGAGCGGCTGCGTACCAGCGTGCCGAACGTCTACGCGGTCGGCGACATCGTGCCCGGCCTCCAGCTCGCGCACCGCGGCTTCCAGCAGGGCATCTTCGTGGCCGAGGAGATCGCCGGCCAGAACCCGGCCGTGATCGACGAGGCCGGCATCCCGCGGGTCACCTACTCCGACCCGGAGCTGGCGTCGGTCGGCCTCACCGAGGCGAAGGCCAAGGAGCAGTACGGCGCCGACAAGGTCAAGACGTACAACTACAACCTGGGTGGCAACGGCAAGAGTCAGATCCTCAAGACGGCCGGCTTCGTGAAGCTGGTCCGGGTGGAGGACGGCCCGGTGGTCGGCGTGCACATGGTCGGCGCCCGGGTCGGTGAGCTGGTCGGCGAGGCGCAGCTCATCTACAACTGGGAGGCGTACCCGGCCGAGGTGGCGCAGCTCGTGCACGCCCACCCGACGCAGAACGAGGCCCTGGGCGAGGCGCACCTGGCCCTCGCCGGCAAGCCGCTGCACGCGCACGCCTGATCGAGAATTGATTCCGCGGCGTCCGGCGGCAGACGGGCGAGATCGCACCAGGGGAATGAAGGAGTCTTAAGAGATGCCGGTATCGGTCACCATGCCCCGGCTCGGCGAGAGCGTCACCGAGGGCACCGTCACGCGCTGGCTCAAGCAGGAGGGCGACACCGTCGAGGTCGACGAGCCGCTGCTCGAGGTGTCGACGGACAAGGTCGACACCGAGATCCCGTCCCCCGCGGCGGGCGTGCTGAGCCGGATCGTGGTCGGCGAGGACGAGACTGCCGAGGTCGGCAGCGAGCTGGCGGTGATCTCCGGTGAGGGCGAGGCCGCCGGCGGCGGCGAGGCCGCCCCGCCGCAGGAGCAGCCGGCCGAGCAGGCCGCCGAGGCGGCCGCGGAGCCGCAGGCCGAGGCCGAGCAGCCGGCCGTCGAGGAGCCGGCGCCGGCCCAGGCCGCCCCGGCGCCGTCGGGCGGAGGCACCCCGGTCACCATGCCGGCCCTCGGCGAGAGCGTCACCGAGGGTACGGTCACCCGCTGGCTCAAGCAGGTCGGCGAGACCGTCGAGGTGGACGAGCCGCTGCTGGAGGTCTCCACCGACAAGGTGGACACCGAGATCCCGTCCCCGGTCGCCGGCACCGTGCTGGAGATCAAGGTCGCCGAGGACGAGACCGCCGCGGTCGGTGCGGAGCTGGCCGTGATCGGTGCCGCCGGCGCGGCTCCGGCCGAGGCGAAGCCCGAGCCGAAGCCGCAGCCCGAGGCGAAGCCGGAGCCCAAGGCGAAGCCGGAGCCCAAGGCCGAGGCCAAGCCCGAGCCCAAGCCGGAGCCGAAGCCCGAGCCGCAGGTGCAGGAGCCGACGCCGGGCCTGTCCTACAACGAGCCGGCGGCGGAGGCCGAGATCGCTGCCCAGCCGGCGCAGGCCGAGCAGCGGGCCACTCCCCCGGCCCCCACGGCGACGCCGCAGCGCCCGTCCGCGCCCGCCCAGGGTGGCGGCGAGGAGGCGGCCGGCTACGTGACCCCGCTGGTGCGCAAGCTGGCCAGCGAGCACGGCGTCGACCTGTCCTCGGTGAACGGCACCGGCGTGGGTGGCCGGATCCGCAAGCAGGACGTGCTGGAGGCGGCCGAGCGGGCCAAGGCGGCGAAGGCGGCTCCGGCGCAGCCCGCCCCGGCGGCGGCCCCGGCCAAGCCGGCCGCGAAGCCGACCCCGAGCACGAAGCGGGGCACCACTGAGAAGCTGCCGCGGATCCGCGCGGCCATCGCCAAGCGGATGCACGAGTCGCTGCACGAGATGGCGCAGCTCACCACGGTGGTCGAGGTGGACGTCACCAAGATCGCCAAGCTGCGGGCCCGGGCCAAGGACTCCTTCCTCCAGCGGCACGGCGTGAAGCTGTCCTTCCTGCCGTTCTTCGCCCTCGCCGCGGTCGAGGCGCTGCAGACGTACCCGATCGTCAACGCGCGGATGGACCTCGAGGGCGGGACGATCACCTACCCGGACGCGGAGCACCTCGGCATCGCCGTGGACACCGAGCGGGGTCTGCTGGTGCCGGTCATCCACAACGCCGGTGACCTGAACCTGGGCGGGATCGCCAAGCGGGTGGCCGACCTGGCCGAGCGCACCCGGACCAACAAGATCAGCCCGGACGAGATCGCCGGGGCGACCTTCACGCTGACCAACACCGGCAGCCGGGGCGCCCTGTTCGACACCCCGATCGTGCCGTCGCCGCAGTCGGCGATGCTCGGCACGGGTGCCGTGGTCAAGCGCCCGGTCGTGGTCAACGACCCGGAGCTGGGCGAGGTCGTCGCGGTCCGGTCGATGATCTACCTGGCCCTCTCCTACGACCACCGGCTGATCGACGGCGCGGACGCGGCCCGCTTCCTGGCCGCGGTCAAGGAGCGGCTGGAGGCCGGCAACTTCGAGGCCGAGCTGGGCCTGTAGTTCGGTAGTACGCGAAAGGGCGCCCCGGTGACCGGGGCGCCCTTTTCGTCGTCTCGGCGGGCGGTCAGGCCGCCCGCAGGGTCTCCTCCGAGACCTGCCAGAGCCGCCCGGCCGCCTCCGGGTCCCGGGCGTACGGGGCGTAGCCGGTGCGGGTGCCCGGCTGGTTCGGGCCGGCCTCCTGGCAGTCCTCGAAGTAGCGGCCGCCGACGCCGTTCAGCAGCGGCGACGTGGCGACCAGCACCGAGGTGGCGGCGCCCCGCTCCGGGGTCTTCCACTGCGCGGCCCCGCCGCCGCTCTGCGCCCGCATCCGGGCCAGGTCCTCGTCGCTGACGTAGCGCTGCAGGTTGGTCCGGATCGCGCCCGGCATCAGCGCGTTGACCAGGATGCCGTCGTCGGCCCAGCGTCGGGTCGCGTCCACCGCGAAGAGCACGTTGGCCGTCTTGGACTGCCCGTACGCCAGCCACGGGTCGTACGGGCGGCGCTCGAAATGGATGTCCTCGAAGACCACCGGCGAGCGCAGGTGGGCGGCCGAGCTGACCGAGACGACGCGCGCGCCGCCGGCCGCGGCCAGCGACCGGTGCAGCCCGGTGGTCAGCGCGAAGTGGCCCAGGTGGTTGGTGGCGAACTGCATCTCCCAGCCCTGCGGGGTGCGCATCTCCGGGGAGGCCATGATGCCGGCGTTGTTGACCAGGATGTGCAACGGGCCGTCCCAGGTCGACACGAAGGTGGCCACCGACGCCAGGTCGGCCAGGTCGAGCGGGGCGACGAGGACCCGGTCGTTGCCGGTGCTGCCGGTGATCTCCGCGGCGGCCCGCTGGCCGGCCTCGGGGTTGCGTACCGCCAGGGTGACGTCGGCTCCGGCGGCGGCGAGCGCGCGGGCGGTCTCCACGCCGATGCCGGAGGCGCCGCCGGTGACGACGGCTCGCCGCCCGGCGAGGTCGATGCCCCGCACCACCTCCAGGGCCGTGCTCTCGCTGGTGAAGGGCGTGTTGACAGGTGTGCTGGTGGTCATGATCCGTCCTTGTCCGGCCCGGCGCGGACCCGCACCCGGCCGCTACGATGAGAAGCGGAGGATCCTCCGTTACGACCGAGGCTAACCGGAGGAGCCTCCGTTTGCCAACCGGCCCCGCGGGCGTGAACGCCGGCCTGCGGGCCGTGGACGCCGGCCTGCAGGCCGTGGACGACACCAGGAGGAGCCGTGCCGGAGATCGCCCCCCGACCGTTGCGCGCCGACGCGCGACGCAACCGCGAGCGACTGCTCGACGCCGCGGTACGGGCGTTTTCCCGACCCGGCGCGGAGGTAACCCTGGACGCCGTCGCCAAGGACGCCGGGGTCGGCATCGGCACCCTCTACCGCCACTTCCCCACCCGGGAGGCGCTGGTCGAGGCGGCGTACCGCAACGAGTTGGCCAAGCTCTGCGACTCGGCGGAGGACCTGCTCGGGCAGTTGCCGCCCGATGCGGCCACCCGGGCCTGGATGGACCGGTTCGTCGACTACCTCGCCACCAAGCGCGGCATGGCCGACGCGCTGCGGATGGTGATCGTCGCCGGCAGCAACCCGTACGCGCAGAGCCGCGACCGGCTGATCGCCACGCTCACCCGGCTGCTCGACGCGGCCGCCGCGGCCGGCGCGGTGCGGCCGGACGTCCGGCCGGAGGACGTGCTGGCCGGGCTGAGCGGGGTCTCCCTCGCCGCCGGTGAGCCAGCCCAGCGGGAGCAGGCGAGCCGACTGCTCGATCTGTTGATGGACGGACTGCGGTACCGGTCCCCGGGCTGAGCCGGATTTCGCCTCCCCGGTGGTGGGCGCGCTGCGACAGTGGGTTGATGGGCGGAGACCGGCGGCGCGGACGGTTGGGCCCGGCCATCTCGATCGCCCCCGGCGCCCGGGTGGACCGGTTCGAGGTCTTCTTCGACCTGGTCTTCGTCTTCTCGTTCTTCATCATCACCCGGGCCACCGCGATGGACGTCACCGGCCGCAGCCTGCTGCACGCCATGCTGGTGCTCGCCGTGCTCTGGTGGGTCTGGGTGGTGCACTGCGTGGTGGCCACCCGGGTCCGGCTCGGCGAGGGCTTCGTCCCCGCGCTGATGGTCCTCGCCATGGCGGCCCTGTTCTGCTTCGCGCTCTCGCTGCCCCAGGCGTTCGGCCCGACCCAGGAGATGGCCGCCGGGCCGATGGTGGTCGCGATCAGCTACCTGGTGATCCGGGCCGTGCACCTGCTGCTCTACTGGCACGTCGCCAAGGAGCGGCCCGGCGAGCGCCGGCTGCTGCTGAAGTACTCGCCCGAACTGGTGGCCAGCACGCTGCTGCTCGTCGGCGCCGCGCTGATCCCACCGCTGATCGACGATCCCGGCCTCGCCGACGGGGTGCGGGACGGCCTCTGGGTCAGCGTGGTCGTGCTCCAGTACGGCATGGGTCTGGTCGCCGGGGCCTGGGGCTGGACGGTGACCTCGGCGGAACACTGGACCGAGCGGTACGACCTCATCCTGATCATCGCCCTGGGCGAGTCGGTGATCTCGGTCGGCGTCGGCAGCAACCTGCTCGGCCAGCCGCCGACCTGGCCGGCCGTCGCGGCGGCGGTGCTCGGCATCTTCTTCACCGCCGCGCTCTGGTGGGCGCACTACGACGTGGTCGGGCCGGCCGCCCGGATCGCGCTGCACGTGGCGAAGGGCCGCTCCCGGGTCGCCATGGCGCGGGACGCCTACGCCTACTTCTACCTGGTGATGATCGCCGGCATCATCCTGTTCGCGCTGGGCGCCGAGGAGATCGTGCACGACATCGCCGACCCCGACGTGCCGCTGTCCGAGGCGCCGCACGGCCCGGGCGTACCGCTGCTCTTCGGCGGGGTGGCCTGCTACCTCTCCGCCAACATGCTCTTCCAGCTGCGCACCCTGCGCACGCTCTCCTGGAGCCGGCTCGGCACGGTGGTGCTGCTGATCGCCGCCATCCCGGTCGCCGGGCGGCTGCCCGGGCTCGCCGCGCTCGCCCTGCTGACCGCGATCTGCGTGGGGCTGGTGACCGTAGAGGTGGTGGTGCTGGCCGACTCCCGGCGCGCCCTGCGTGACGTGGTCTTCCAGGAGAAGGCCGAGCACGAGGCGCACGAGGCCGCCGTCCGCGCCCGCTGGCACGACCACGCCGAGCACGAGCCCTCCACCTGAGCCGCGGGTCTGCCGGTAGCAGAAACGGGGTGGTTCGGCTGGCCACCCGGGGCGGACGGGCGGCAGGGTGGGCGAATGGCGATCTTCTCCCTCCAGGCCCAGCCGACCGACGGCCCGGGCTGGCTGGACCTGGCCCGGCGGGCCGAGGCGGCCGGCTACGACGCGCTGCTCGCCGCCGACCACCCCGGCGCGGTCGCGTCGCCGTTCGTCGCGCTGGCCGCCGCGGCCGCGGTGACCTCCACGATCGGCCTCGGGTCGTACGTGTCGAACGCCGGTGTCCGCGAGCCGATGCTGCTCGCCTCGGACGTGGCCACCCTCGACCTGCTCTCCGGCGGCCGGGCGCGGCTCGGTCTCGGTGCCGGTCACACGCCGGCGGAATGGCGCGGGATCGGCCGCGAGCGCCCCGACGTCGCCGGTCGGGTCCGCCGCTGCGTGGCCGTCGCCGAGGCGGTCCGGGCCCTGCTCGACGGCGACGAGGTCACCGTCGACACCCCGGAGCTGGCGATGCGGGCGGCCCGGCTGGAGACCCCGCGCCCGGTACGGCGGATCCCGCTCACCTTCGGCGGGGCGAACTCCACGCTGCTGCGCTGGGCGGGCGCCCACGCCGACGTCGTCGGGCTGGCCGGGCTGGGCCGTACGCTGCCCGACGGGCACCAGCACGAGGTGCGCTGGCGGGCGGCGGAGATCGAGCACCAGTTGGCGTGCGTGGCCGCCGGGGCGGCCGGGCGGGCCGAGCCGCCGGCGCTGGAGGCGCTGGTGCAGCAGGTCGTGGTGACCGACGACGCCGAGGCGGCCGCCGCGAAGACCGCCGAGGAGACCGGCTTGACCGTCGCCGAACTGCTGGCCACCCCGTTCGTGCTGATCGGCACCGAGGACGAGATCGTCGCGGCGGTCGCCGAGCACCGGCGCCGCTGGGGCGTCACCCGCTTCGTCGTACGCGTCGACGCGCTCGACCCGCTCACCCCGGTGCTGGCCCGCCTGGCCAGCACCGGGTGAGTGATCGGCCCTTCGGCCCTCAGTCCGCACCTGTCGGGCAGCTCCACAGCACCGGCTTGTGCCCACTCAGACCGGCGACCTGCGTGCCTTCGTCGTTGAGGGCAGCGGCGGAGGTGTTCGTCGAGGTAGCGGCGCACCAGGATCCGGTGCACATATCCGTCGAGGTTCTCGACCCTCCTGATCTTCGACCAGCGCAAGTAGACCGTCACCAGGGCGGACTGCACGATGTCGTCGGCGCGATGCACGTCACCGCACAGCAAGTACGCGGAACGCCGCAGCCTGCTCAGCGCCACCGAGACGTACTCGACGTACTCCTCGTCCTCTGCTGCCGACAACTGGACTCCTCTCTTCGGCACCCTTCTATCGGCGCCGCACCAGGATCCGGTTGTCGGCCAAGGTGGAAATTCTGCCGTCTTCCCGGCGGGATTGTGGCGGTGGAGCGTGATACCTCTGAGTCATATTGATGCCTCAGAGGTATCGACACGATCAGAGCGGCCGCCGGGCCGGCACCGGTCGTCGTCGCACGCCCGCAGGTGGCCGGCGGTCCGCTAGGTTGACTCCCTCAAGATCTGTTCCGGGGGGGTGGCCAGTGACGACAGCGTTCGACGACCACGAACGGTCCCGCTGGGCAGGGCGTGCCGCGGCGTACCAGCGCAGCTTCGCCGCCCTCTGCGCCCAGCCGGCAGCGTCGTTGCTGGACGCCGCCGGCGTCGTCGCCGGCACGCGGGTGCTGGACGCCGGGACCGGGACCGGGACGGTGGCCGCGCTGGCGTGCGCCCGCGGCGCCACCGTCATCGCCGTGGACGCCGAGCCCAGCATGGTGGCGGCGGCCCGCCGGCGGGTCCCCGCGGCCGAGGAGGTGCGGCAGGCGGCGCTGCCCCACCTGCCGTTCCCTGATGACCACGTCGATGCGGCCGTCGCCAACTTCGTGCTCAACCACGTGGGGGATCCCGCGGCAGCGTTGGCCGAGTTGCGCCGCGTGGTGCGCGCTCCGGGCCGGATCGCGGTGACCATCTGGCCGTACCCTCAGCCGCCGCTTCAGCGGCTCTGGGGCCAGGTATTCGACGCGGCGGGCGTCGAGCGTCCGGCGGTGATGCCGAGGCTCGATGCGGACAAGGACTTCCCGCGCACCGCCGAGGGCGTGTCCGGCCTGCTGACCGGGGTCGGGCTGGCCGACGTGCGGTGCGAGACGCTCAGCTGGGTGCACCGCACCGACCCCGAGGACTGGTGGAGCGGCCCGGTCAACGGCATCGGCGCGCTGGGGCTGCTGATGGAAAACCAGCCACCGGACGCGGTCGCCCGCATCCGCGCCCAGTACGACCGCCTCACCGCCGACTTCCGCGCCGACGGCGGCCTCCTGGCCCTCCCCACGGCGGCCCTGCTCGCCTCGGCCGCAGTCAGATAACGCGTCACCACATGATCGTCTGATGGCGGGCAGGGCGCAGGGCGGGATCAGCCCCTGCTGAGCGTCATCCGATTAGCGGGGGGCAGGCCGTTCACAGGCGGTCGTAAAAGCGGATCTTCTCGCGGAGGTGGTCGTACTGGCGCTGGAGCAGGCGCATCTGCTCCTCGACCCGCTCGGCGTGCCGCAGGAGCAGCGCCTTCCGCTCGTCGGTGGTGTGGTCGCCCGCCCGGGCGAGTTCGGCGTAGCGGCACATCTCGGCGATCGGCATGCCGGTGTCGCGCAGGCAGCGGAACAGCACCAGCCAGCTGAGGTCCTCGTCAGTGAAGACCCGCCGCCCACCCGAGGTGCGGCCGACGCCGCTGAGCAGGCCGATCTTCTCGTAGTACCGGAGGGTGTCGAGGCTGAAGCCACTGCGCCGGGCGGCCTCGGAGGGTGCGTAGCCGGACATGGCGGCAGCGTAACGCTTGACCTGGAGCGCGCTCCAGGTTGAAGGCTTGGCACATGACGATGACACGGACACTGGGTCGCAGCGGAATCGAGGTCAGCGCGCTCGGCATGGGGTGCTGGGCGATCGGTGGACCACTGTGGGGCGACGGGGGCCAGCCGTTCGGCTGGGGCGAGGTCGACGACGACGAGTCCGTCCGCACCATCCACGCCGCGCTCGACGCAGGCGTGACGCTCTTCGACACGGCCAGCAACTACGGCGCCGGGCACAGCGAGCGGATCCTCGGCCGGGCGCTCGCCGGCCGCCGAGACCGGGCGGTGATCGCCACCAAGTTCGGCAACCGCGCCGACGAGGCGTCCCGGCGATGGACCGGCACCGACGCCAGCCCCGCCTACTGCGTGCAGAGCCTGGAGGAGTCGCTGCGCCGGCTCGGCACCGACCACGTCGACCTCTACCAACTGCACATCAACGACCTGCCGGCCACCGCCGCGCTCGACCTGGTCGACACGCTGGAGGACCTGGTCGGCCAGGGCAAGATCCGGGCGTACGGGTGGAGCACCGACAACCCCGCCTCGGCGGAGGCGTTCGCGCAGACCGGCCCGCACTGCGCGGCGATCCAGCACGACCAGTCGGTGCTGCTGGACAACGCCGCGACGCTGGCCGTCTGCGAGGCGTACGGCCTGGCCAGCCTGAACCGCGGGCCGCTGGCGATGGGGCTGCTCACCGGCTCGACCCGGGCGGTCGGGCGGGACGACGTACGCGGGATGGCGCCGGAGTGGCTGGTGTGGTTCACCGACGGGCGGCCGACGCCGGCCTGGGCGGCCCGGGTCGAGCAGATCCGGGCGGCGCTCACCGCTGACGGCCGTACCCTCGGCCAGGGCGCGCTCGGCTGGCTGCTGGCCCGCAGCCCGCGGACGGTGCCGATCCCGGGCTGCCGCACGGTGGCCCAGGCCGCGGAGAACTTCGCCACGCTCGCCCTCGGCCCGCTGCCCGACGACGCGTACGCGGAGGTCGAGCGACTGCTGGCCGATCTGCGGCAGCCGTCACCGGTGGGCTGAGAGAAGCTCCACCCGACTCAACGCATCCGGTTCGCCGCCCGTATCCGAAGATATGAGCATGCGGATCCTGATGGCCGGCGCGTCCGGCTTCCTCGGCACCCGCCTGGCCGACCGGCTCGTCGCCGACGGGCACCAGGTCACCCGGCTGGTCCGGCGTCCACCCCGCGGCGCGGACGAGCGGCAGTGGAACCCGTCGGCGGCGCAGCTCGACCCGGCGGTGGTCGGCGAGTCCGACGCGGTGGTCAACCTGGCCGGCGCCGGGGTCGGCGACCGGCGCTGGAACGACGCGTACCGGCAACTCATCCGGTCCAGCCGGGTGGACACCACCACCACGCTGGCGATCACCATCGCCGGCCTGCCGGCGGCGGACCGGCCGAAGGCGCTGCTCAACGCGTCGGCCGTCGGCTGGTACGGCGACACCGGCGACCAGGCGGTGGAGGAGGACGCGCCGGCCGGCGAGGGCTTCCTGGCCGACGTCTGCCGGGTCTGGGAGGCCGCCACCCGGCCGGCCGAGGACGCGGGCGTACGGGTGGTGCGGATGCGGATCGGGCTGCCGCTGCACCGCGACGGCGGGATGCTCAAGCCGCAGCTGCTGCCGATGCGGCTGGGCATCTCCGGCAAGCTGGGCAGCGGCCGGCAGTGGTGGCCCTGGATCTCGATGGCGGACTGGCTGGCGGCGACCCGGTTCCTGCTCGACTCCGACACCGTCGCCGGACCGGTCAACGTGGTCGGTCCGGCGCCGTCGACCAACGCCGAGTTCACCCGCGAGCTGGCCCGGCAGCTGCACCGCCCGGCGTTCATGCCGATCCCGGCACTGGCGCTGAAGGTGGTGCTCGGCGGCTTCTCCGTCGAGGCCCTCTCCAGCTCCCGCGTCCTCCCCGCCGCCCTCACCGCCGCCGGCTTCACCTACCGCCACCCGGACCTGGCCAGCGCCCTCCACGCCGCCCTCACCGAATGAGTTGATCATGAAGCTGTTGCCGCGACGCGCCGGTGCGGCGGGCAACAACTTCATGATCAACGCTTCAGGCCGGGTGGAGTGGGTCAGCAGCCGATTACCCAGTGGTTGGGGGCGGTCTGCTTGAGGGTGGTCGTGTAGAAGGTGTTGTAGAGGCCCATCCGCTGGTTGGAGCCGTTGGCGTAGGCGTAGCCGCCGGAGTGGTAGGCGCGGCCGGCGGTGACGTGCGCGTAGTTGCTGGCGGTGACGCAGGTGGGCGGGGTGGTCGGGCTGCTGGTCGGGCTGACCGTGGGGCTGGTGGTCGGGTCGGTGCCGCCGCCGTTCAGGCCGAAGAAGACCGCGTCCCGGTAGGACGAGCAGATGGTGTCCAGGAAGTACGCGGCGGCGCTGCCGCACTGCTCGGCGCCGGAGCCGGGGTCGACCGGGGTGCCGTGCCCCATCCCGGAGACCCGGTAGAGGCGGACGTCGTCGTTGCCGTACACCTCGAGGCTGGTGCCGCCGGTGAGCGACGCGGTGCTGGTCGGGGTCTGCGAGACGCCCCGGACGTTGGTCCACTGGTCGCGCAGCTCGACCGCGTTGGCCGGCACCACCGTCGAGTCGGAGGTGCCGTGCCAGATGGCCACCCGCGGTCGGCTGCCGGAGTAGCCGGGGTGGGCGGCGCGGACCAGGTCACCCCAGGCCGCCGGGGTCTTGTTCACCCCGCTGTACTGGCAGGTGCTGGTGGACGCCGGCGGCGAGCAGCGGTACGGCAGGCCGGCGATGACCGAGCCGGCGGCGAAGACGTCCGGATAGGTGGCGAGCATGACGGCGCTCATCGCCCCACCGGCGGAGAGCCCGCTGACGAAGACCCGGCCGGGGTCGGTGCCGTAGGTGTTCTTGGCGTGGTCGACCATCTGCTTGATCGACAGCGCCTCGCCCTGGCCCCGGGTGATGTCCCCCTCGACGAACCAGTTGAAGCAGCTCAACGGCTGGTTGGCGCTGGACTGCTGCGGCACGATCAGGGCGAACTTCCACTGGTCGGCGTACTTCTGCCAGCCGGAGTTGGCGAAGTAGCCGGCGGCGTTCTGGGTGCAGCCGTGCAGCAGCACCACGGCCGGGGCGTTCGCCGGCAGGTTGTCCGGCCGGTAGGCGTACATGGCGAGGTTGCCGGGGTTCGAACCGAAGCCGGCGACCTGGGTGAGGCTGGCGGCCTGGGCGGGTGCGGCGACGGTCAGCGCCGCCGCGGCGACGAGTACGGCCCCGGCGACAGCGCCGGTGAGCCGGGCGAGCAGGGATGGAGAGCGGCGCACGGGGGCCTCCTGTCGGGGAATGTGAACTGGGTCACCCGCGAATTGCCGCGACGTTACGTCGATGAGTCGACGGTGTGACATGGGGCACGTTCACACATTCACTGTCGTCGAGATGTGCGCCAGCAGCCCCCGCAGCGACCGCGAGCAGGCGTTCCGCTTGGTCGGCCCGCCGGCTTGAGAGGACGCCCCCGACACCGCGCCGCCCAGCTTTCGGGTCTGACCGGCGTGTCCAGGTCCGATTGGTAACGTCCGCTGCGTGCCGATCTCCCCGTCTCTGGCGCCCTCGCCCGCCTCGCCGCCGCGCGTCGCCCGCGACCGGCGGGCCGACCTGTACGTGGCGCTGGCCGCGCTGGCGCTCGCCCTCTGGGTGACCAGCGGTCTGTGGCGGAACCCGAACGTCCGCACCATCACCGTCAACTCCAGCGACCAGGCGCTGTTCGAGTGGCTGCTGGCCTTCGGCGGGCACGCGCTGACCCACGGGGAGAACCCGTTCTTCACCTACCTGATCAACGTGCCGGACGGGGTGAACCTCGCGGTCAACACGTCGATCACGGTGTACGCGGCGGTCTTCGCCCCGCTGACCTACCTGATCGGGCCGCCCGCGACGTTCCTGGTGATCCTCACCCTCAACCTGGTCGCCACCGCGCTGGCCTGGTACTGGCTGCTCTCCCGGCAGCTGGTACGCAGCCCGCTCGCCGCCGCGGTCGGCGCGCTGTTCATCGCCTTCTCCCCCGGCATGGTCTCGCACGCCAACGCCCATCTGAACTGGACCGCCGGTTGGCTGGTACCGCTGCTGGTCTGGCGGGTCTTCGCGCTGCGCCGCCGGGAGCACCTGCTGCGCAACGGGGTGGTGCTCGGCGTGCTCGTCGCCGTCGCCTTCTCCATCGCGGCCGAGGGGCTCTTCTTCACCGCGCTCGCGCTCGGCGTCTTCCTCGCCGTCTGGGCGCTGCACCCGGCCCGCCGCGCCGAGGCCCGGGCCGCGCTGCCCAACCTCCTGCGTGGGCTGGCGGTCACCGCCGTGGTGGCCGGGGTGCTGCTGGCCTACCCGCTCTGGCTGCACTTCGCCGGCCCGCAGCGGTTCCACGGCACCGGCTTCGACGCGGTGATCCACTCCGAGGACGTGGTGTCGTTCGGGGCGTACCCGCGCCGCTCGCTGGCCGGCGAGGTGGGGCTGGGCAGCTGGCTGGCGCCGAACCCGACCGAGGAGAACTCGTTCTTCGGCGTACCGCTGCTGGTGCTGGCGGTGGCCTGCTTCGTGGCGCTGTGGCGGCGCGCGGACCCGGGCCGGCGGGCCACGCTGTGGGCGATCGGCGTGACCGCTGTGGTCTTCACCGTGCTCTCCTTCGGGCCGGAGGCCAAGGTCGACGGCCGCCGCACCGACCTGCCGATGCCCTTCGACCTGGTCGGGCAACTGCCGGTGGTGAACGCCGCCCTGCCGGCGCGGCTGGCGCTGGTGGTGACCCCGATCATCGGGCTGCTGCTGGCGTACGCCGTCGACCAGTTGCGGGCCCACGCGCCCCGGCGCCGATCGACGCGGCTGGCCTGGGGCATCGGCTTCGCCGCCGCGCTGGTGCCGCTGGTGCCGACCCCGCTGCTGACCGTCGAGCGGGAGCCGATCCCGCGGTTCATCACCGCCGGCACCTGGCGGGAGTACGTCTCGCCGGGCGGGGTGCTCACCCCGGTGCCGCTGACCCTGGACATCTACCCGGACGGCCAGCGCTGGCAGGCGTACGCCCTCGCGCATCGGCAGGGGGAGTTCGCCATCCCGTCGGGGTTCTTCCTGGGACCGGGCGGGCCGGACGGCCGGGGCCGGATCGGCCCGGTCCCCCGCCCGTTCGGTGCGCTGGTGGACCAGGCCGGCCGGTACGGCCTGGTGCCGATCATCACCGAGGGCTCCATCACCGAGGCCCGGGCCGACCTGCGGTACTGGCGCGTCGAGATCGTGGTGCTGCCGGACCGGGTGCACGGGGCGAAGTTCGACGTGCACGAGGACGCCGTGCGCCGCACCGTGACCGCGCTGCTCGGCGAGCCGCAGCGGGTGGACGACGTTTGGCTGTGGCGGGTCCCGCCGGCCTGATCGCGCCCGTCGGCCCCGACCGCGCCCCGCCGGCGTCACCGGGCGGGAATGGCGCTCGGACGGCCGCCGGGACGTGGCCCGCGGTGAGCCGGCTCACCCCAGGTGACCGGCGAGTACGGGTCTAGGCTGGACGCGTGACCACGACGACCCCCGGCCTCACGGCCGTCCGCGCCGGTGTCCTCGACTACCAGGCCGCCTGGGACGAGCAGCGCCGGCTGCATGAGTCGGTGGTGGCCGGCGAGCGCGGCGACACCGTGCTGCTGCTGGAGCACCCGAGCGTCTACACCGCGGGCAAGCGGACCGAGCCGTGGGACCGCCCGCTGGACGGCACCCCGGTCGTCGACGTCGACCGTGGCGGCAAGATCACCTGGCACGGTCCGGGGCAGCTGGTCGGCTACCCGATCCTGCGCCTGCCCGACCCGGTGGACGTGGTCGCCTACGTCCGCCGCACCGAGCAGCTGCTGATCGACGTGTGCGCCGAGTTCGGGCTGGCCGCCGGCCGGGTCGAGGGGCGCAGCGGGGTGTGGGTGCCGGCGGACGACCGGGGCCCGGCCCGCAAGGTCGCCGCCATCGGCATCCGGGTCGCCCGCGGGGTGACCCTGCACGGCTTCTCCATCAACTGCGACTGCGACCTGGGCCACTTCGACCGGATCGTGCCGTGCGGCATCCGCGACGCCGGGGTCACCTCGCTCACCGCCGAGCTGGGCCGCCCGGTCACCGTGGCCGACGTGCTCCCGGTGGTCGAGCGCCGGCTGCCGACGCTGCTGGCCTGACCGCCCGTGGCCGCCCGGATCGACCTGGTCACCCTCGTCGTCGCCGAGTACGACCCGGCGATCGCGTTCTTCACCGAGGTGCTCGGCTTCGAACTGGCCGAGGACTCGCCGTCGCTGACCAACGACGGCCGGCCCAAGCGCTGGGTGGTGGTCCGCCCGCCCGGCGGCGGCACAGGGCTGCTGCTCGCCCGCGCCGACGGCGACCGGCAGCAGGCGGCGGTGGGCGACCAGGTCGCCGGCCGGGTCGGTTTCTTCCTCCGGGTCGACGACTTCGACGCCACCTACCGCCGGATGGTCGAGGCGAAGGTGGAGTTCGTGAAGCCCCCGCGCACCGAGCCCTACGGCCGGGTAGCCGTCTTCCGCGACCTCGCCGGCAACCCCTGGGACCTCCTAGGCCCCACCTGAACCCCACCCCCGCCCGCCACCCCGCCCGTCGATCATGAGGTTGACGGCGGAGTCGATCTCCTGCACTGCCGCCAACCTCATGATCAACGGGAGACGGGCGCTACGGGGTGAGGCGGTGGAGGTCGCGGGGGAAGGGGGTGGCCTGGCGGATGTTGGGGAGGGTCAGGAGGCGGGCGACGAAGCGTTCCAGGCCGATGGCGAAGCCGCCGTGCGGCGGCATGCCGTGGCGGAACGCGTCGACGTAGCCCGCGTACGGCTCGACCGGCTCACCGCGGGCCGCGAGCGCGGCCAGATAGTCGGCGTGCCGGTGCAGCCGCTGCCCGCCGGTCACCAGCTCCAACCCCCGGAACAGCAGGTCGAAGCCGTTGGAGTAGGCCGGCCGCGCCGGGTCCGGGTGGGTGTAGAACGGCCGCTTCGCCATCGGGTAGCCGGTGACGAAGAGGAACTCGCAGCCGTGCTCCCGCCGCGCCCACTCCCCCAGCGCCCGCTCGTGCGCCGGGGCCAGGTCCGGCTCGTCGGCCGGCGCGCCGGCGATCTTCAGCGCCTCGGTGAAATGCACGGCCGGGATCTCCGCCGGCACGTCCGGCACCGACACCCCGAGGGTGGCCAGCGCCCCACCGGCGCGCTCCCGCACCGCGTCGAGCATGCCGGCCAGGGTGTGCCGCAGCACGGCCATCACGTCCCGGTGGTCGGTGACGAAGCCCAGCTCGGCGTCGAGCGAGGTGTACTGCGCCAGGTGCCGGACGGTGTCGTGCGGCTCGGCCCGGAACACCGGCCCGACCTCGTAGACCCGCTCGAACACGCCCACCATCAGCTGCTTGTAGAACTGCGGCGACTGGGCCAGGTACGCGGGCCGGTCGAACCAGTCCAGCGCGAACACGTTCGCCCCGCTCTCGGTGGACGAGGCGACCACCTTCGGAGTGTGGATCTCCACGAAGTCCCGGGCGTCGAGCGCGGCGCGGAAGCCCGCCACGGCCGCCGCCGAGACGCGCAGCGCCGCCGACCGGGTCGGGTGGCGCAGCGCGACCGGCGCGTGGTCGAGCTGGGTGGGCAGGCTCGCGGTCAGCTCCGGCCGGTAGAGGTCGAACGGGGGCGGCGCGGCGGGCGGGCCGAGCGGTCGTACCACCGGCGCGGTGACCTCGACCCCGGCGGGCGCGGTGGCGTTCGCGACCGCCGTGCCGGTGACCTCGACGACGGTCTCCTCGGTCAGCGCCGCCAGGTGGGCGCGCACGGCCGGGTCGGTGACCACCACCTGGGCGAGCCCGGCGGCGTCCCGGACGATCAGGAAGGCCACCGACTTGAGCAGCCGGCGGCGGTGCACCCAGCCGGCGATCCGGACAGGTTCGCCGACATGGGCGGAGAGTTGGGCGGAAAGGATGCGTTGCACGGCGGTTACCTCCTCGATCAATCGCAACGCGATCCCCAGGGAGGCGTGGGCGAGCGGGATCCTCGCGGTGCCACCACACCTTCGCCCCCGCGAGCGGGGGCCTCGTTTCGTCGCCTTTTCACCGGGGCCAGCCGGGCGGGGTCTAGTGGGCGCGCGAGCGCCGTTCTTCCCGCGGCTCGGGAGGGTCTTCGCGGCCCGGCGCCAGACCGCCTCGCAGCAACCGGCGGCTCTCTTCAACTGGCGGATCGGCCCGTTACTCGGCTCCGTCACAGCGTTGCCGGGCACGGTAGCAGGTCGGCCGGCCCGGATGTGACGCCTTTTCCGGAGCGGCGGGTGTCCACCGTCACAACCCCCGCGGCGTGACGCCGGTCGCCCGACGTACATCGACGGCGGCCGTCGGGCGTAGGCTCGGATTCGTGACGATCGAGCACTCCGCGCCGACGACCGGCCCGGCCGCGCGTACCGCGACGCCCGCCCCCGAGGGGCGGCGCATGCTGCGGATCGAGGCGCGCAACGCCGAGACGCCGATCGAGCGCAAGCCGCCGTGGATCAAGGTCAAGGCCAAGATGGGCCCGGAGTACACCCAGCTGCGCGGGCTCGTCTCGCGCGAGGGGCTGCACACCGTGTGCCAGGAGGCCGGCTGTCCCAACATCTACGAATGCTGGGAGGACCGGGAGGCCACCTTCCTCATCGGTGGCGACCAGTGCACCCGGCGCTGCGACTTCTGCCAGATCGACACCGGAAAGCCGGCCGAGTTCGACGCCGACGAACCGCGCCGGGTCGCCGAGTCGGTGGCCGCGATGGGCCTGCGCTACGCCACCGTCACCGGCGTGGCTCGCGACGACCTGCCCGACGGCGGCGCCTGGCTCTACGCCGAGACCGTGCGGCAGATCCACGCGCTCCAGGCCGGCTGCGGCGTGGAGCTGCTGATTCCTGACTTCAACGCCGACCCGGAGCAGCTCGCCGAGGTGTTCGGCTCCCGGCCCGAGGTGCTCGCGCACAACGTCGAGACCGTGCCGCGGATCTTCAAGCGGATCCGCCCGGCGTTCCGCTACGAGCGCTCGCTGGACGTCATCCGGCAGGCCCGCGCCGCCGGCCTGGTCACCAAGAGCAACCTGATCCTGGGCATGGGCGAGGAGCGGGCCGAGGTCTCCCAGGCGCTGCGCGACCTGCACGAGGCCGGCTGCGAGCTGATCACCATCACCCAGTACCTGCGCCCCTCCCCCCGGCACCACCCGGTCACCCGCTGGGTCAAGCCGGAGGAGTTCGTCGAGCTACGCGAGGAGGCCGAGGAGATCGGCTTCGCCGGGGTGATGAGCGGGCCGCTGGTGCGCTCGTCGTACCGGGCCGGCCGGCTCTACCGGCAGGCCCTGGAGGCCCGCGAGGGCGCCGCGGTGGGCACCGCCGGCTGACCCGCCGGCACCGCTGCCCGGCCACCCGCCGGGCAGGTGCCATGATCGGCCCATGACCACGGGGGTACGCCAGCAGCGCCGCGCCGCGCCGTGCGCGCTGCCGGGCACCCGGTGGACCCGGCTGGCCGGCCCGCTCACCGTGGCGGCGATCGTGGCCGGGGTCGGCTACCGCCTCTGGCTGCTGCTGCACGACACGCCGCCGACCAACAGCGACGAGGCCACCATGGGCCTGGCCGCGCTGCACATCGCCCAGGGCCGCCAGTTCCCGGTCTGGTTCTACGGCCAGGAGTACATGGGGCCGCTGGAGGCGTACCTGGCCGCGCCGGTGTTCGCGCTGGCCGGGCCGTCCGTGCTCGGACTGCGGCTGCCCACCCTGGCGCTGTACGCGCTGTTCGTGCTGCTCGCCTGGCGGCTGACGCTGCGGCTCACCGGGGACCGGTGGTTCGCCCTGCTGGTGGTGGCGCTGCTCGCGCTCGGCTCCGACCGGATCGTCAAGAACCAGCTCATCGCCGGTGGCGGCTACCCCGAGATGAACCCGGCCGGGATGGCGCTCGCCCTGCTCGCGTACGACCTGGCCGCCGGCCGGCCGGGCCGCCGGCTGCCGCGTTGGGCGGCGTGGGGCTTCCTGGCCGGGCTGATGGCCTGGGTGGACCCGCTGGTGCTGCCGTACGTGGCGGCCACCGGGGCGGTGCTGCTCGGGTTCCGCTGGGGCGAGCTGCGCGGCCCGGCCGGCGCGCTGCTCGGGCTCGCCGCCGCGCTCGGCGCCGCGCCGCTGCTCGGGCACAGCCTGCTGACCGGCCGCAACCCGCTCGCCGCCGTGCTCGCCGCCGGCGGCGGCGACCAGAGCGCCGGCTGGGCCGACCGGCTGCACGGCGCGCTGGTGCTCGGCCCACCGCTGGGCATGGGCTTCTGCTCGCCCAGCCACTGCGCCACCTGGCAGCTCTGGTGGGCCGCGGCCCTGCCGGTGCTGCTCGCGGCGGCCGGCGTCACCGCCTGGCGCACCCTGCGCACCCTCGGCGCCGAGCCGGCCGCTCCCGGTGGTCCGCCCGCTGCCGCACGATCCGGCGCGGCAAGGTCGGCGTTCGGCGCGGGCAGCAACCGACCCGCCGGATTGGGCCTGGGCGGGACCGACGCCCCCGGTGAACGGCGCCGTTGCGACGCCGACGGGGATCCGCGGGTGGGGGCGGCAATCCGGCTCGCGCTCGTGCTGGGCGGTGTCGCCACGCTCGCCGTCTACGCCGTCAGCAGCGCCGCCGGACGGACCCCGGTGGAGAGCTCGCGCTACCTGTCCTGCCTGCTGATCTCCCTGCCCGCTCTGCTCTGGCCGCTCTGGACCGCCGCTCGGGGCGCTGGCTGGGGGGCAGGCGCCGGACGGGACGTGTCCGGGTCGGCCGGGTCGGGCAGGCGGGCTGGCGTGCTCCGGGTCGCGGCGGTCGGCGTACTCGCGGCGACCGCCGGCACCGCCGTCGTCGCCACGGCCGGCGCGATCGGCACCGCCCCGGCCGCGCAGGCCGCCGAGGCCCGGCACACCGCGCTCGTGGCCGCGCTGCGCGAACGCGGCGTCCGGCACGTCTACGCCGGCTACTGGACCTGCAACCGGCTCACCTTCGCCAGCGCCGAGGACGTGGTCTGCGCGGTTATCGACGACGACCTGAGCCCCGGCCACGACCGCTACCTGCCGTACCGGCGGGCGGTGCGGCAGGCGGCGGCTCCCGCCTGGGTCGCGCCCGTCGGCTCGCCGCTGGCCACCCGCCTCGACGATCGGACCCGCGCCGAGCCGGGCCGCCTGACCCCGGTCACCATCGACGGCTGGCGCATCTACCTCCCCCACCCCTGACCCCCCCCCGGCCGCCCGCTCGTTCACGGAAAGAGTGGCTGTTCCGCGCGGAATGGCCACTCTTTCCGTGAACGTGCGCGTCATTCTGCGGAGGGGTCAGCGGGTGGCGGGTTCGGCGAGGAGGCCGAGGCGGTGGGCGAGCGCGGCGGCCTCGACCCGGTTGCTCACGTCCAGCTTGGCGATGATCCGGGAGACGTGCACGCTCGCCGTCTTCGGCGAGATGAACAGCTCCTCGGCGATCCGGCTGTTGCTGTGCCCCTCGGCGACCAGCCGCAGCACCTCGCGTTCGCGCAGGGTGAGCAGGTCGGCGCCGGGGCGGCCCCGGGTCGCGCCGCGCAGCCCGACCCGGCGGGCCAGGGTGGCCGCCCGCTCGGCCAGCGGCGGCGCACCGAGCCGGTCGGCGATCGCGGCGGCCTCGGCCACCGCGGTCGACACCTCGTCCCGCTCGCCGGCCGCGGCGGCCGCCTCGGCCAGCGAGAGCAGAGCCCGGCCGAGCGGCCAGGGCTGCCCGTCGGCGCGCCACGCGCTCACCGCCGTCCGCCACGCGGCCAGCGGGTCGTCCCCGGCGGCGACGGTGGCGGCCAGTTCGGCGGCGTGCGCCCGCTCGGCGGGGAACCGGACCGGTACGTTCGTGGCGAGCGCGGCGACCCGGGCGACCAGCGACCCGTCGTCGAGCTGCCGGGCGGCCCGGGCCAGCGCGGTCAGCACCGGCCAGGCGTACCGGGGGCAGCCGGGCAGGTCGGGGTCGACCAGCGCCGCCTCGGCCGCGCGCCGCGCCTCGGTACGGTCGTCGGCGGCCAGCGCCACCTCCAGCCGCAGCTCCAGCAGCGGCAGCCGTTGGTGCGCGTGCAGGTAGGGGCGGTTCAGGAAACTCAACGCCCGGCCGACCGCCTCGTCCGCGCCCGGGTGCCCCTGGGCCAGCCGCTGCCCGGCGCGCAGTTGCAGCCAGTGCAGGCCGGAGACGCCCGGCGGGTCGATCCGGGCCGCCTCGGCGCAGATCTCCTCGGCCTCCGTCCACCGACCCAGCGCGAGCAGCGCCTCGGCCTGGTTGGACAGCAGGTACGCGCCGGTGGACCGGCTGATCCCGACCCGGCGAGCCTCGGTCACCCCGTCCGCGGCGGCCTGCGCCGACTCGGCGTACCGGCCGAGTTCGTAGAGCACGTCGGAGCGGTAGACCAGCGCGGTGACCAGGCTCTCCGCGTTGCCGGCCGCGCGGGCCAGCCGCTCGGCGCGGTCCACCTCGGCCAGCCCCAGGTCGGCCGAGCCCTGCCGGTGGCAGAGCACCGCCAGTTGCACCGGCAGCAGCATCTGGTCGATCCCGGACTCCTGCGCCGCGGCCAGCACCTCGGCCGCCAGTCGGGTGCCGTCCACCGGGTCGATCCGGGCGAGCTGGGCGGTGATCCCGGCGAGCAGCCGCAGCCGCTCCGGCCCGTCCGGCACCCGCCCCGCCAGCCGGTACGCCTCCCGCAGCTCGGCGGCACCATCGGCCTTGCCGAGCATGGCCAGCATCCGGGCGTGCCGGTCGAGCAGCCCGGCGGCGCGCAGCGGCTCGGCGTCGGCGTCGACCTCGGCCAGCGCGGCCCGGGCCAGGGTGAGTGCCCGCTTGTAGTCACCGGCGGTGGTGGCGGCGGCCAGCGTCTCCTCCAGCACCGCCAGGTGGTCCATGCCGAGCCGGTCGGCCGCGTCGGGCACCAGCTCCCACAGCTCCAGCACCCGTTCCAGCAGCCGGCTCTGCTCCGCGTACGCGTACCGCTCGCCGGCGGCGCGGGCGGCGGCTCGGGCGGTCACCAGCGCCCGGGGGTGGTCGTGCGCGGCGTACCAGTGGTGGGCGATCTCGGCCGGCGCGCGGCCGGCGGGAACCAGGTGCGGCTGCGCCTCGATGGCGGCCGCGAACCGGGCGTGCAGCCGGGCGTGCTCGCCGGGCAGCAGCTCGTCGTGCACCGCCTCGCGGACCAGCGCGTGCCGGAACTCGTAGTCGCCGTCCGGGTCGGCCACCACCAGCTGGGCGGCGACGGCGGCGCGCAGGGCGTCCTCCAGCTCCGCCTCGGGCAGGCCAGCCACCTCGGCGATCAGCTGGTGGGCGAAGCGGGTGCCGCCGGCCGCGGCGATCCGGAGCACCCGCTGGGCCGCGTCGGGCAGCCGGTCCACCCGGGCCAGCAGCAGGTCGCGCAGGGTGTCGGGCAGCGCGGCGCAGCCGATCGGGTCACCGGCGGCGGCCAGTTCCTCGATGAAGAAGGGGTTGCCCTGGGTGCGGTCGTGCACGTCGTCGACGGCCCGGGCGGCCGGCTCGGCGCCGAGCAGGTCGGCCAGGATCGCGGCGGTCCCGTCCCGGTCCAGGCGACCCAGCTCGACCCGCTCGACGCCGCGGACGCGGTCCAGCTCGGCGAGGAAGGGGCGCAGCGGGTGCCCGCGGTGCAGTTCGTCGGTGCGGTAGGTGCAGACCAGCAGCAGCCGGGCGGTGCGGGCGGCCCGGACCAGGAAGCCGATCAGGTCCCGGGTGGACCGGTCGGCCCAGTGCAGGTCCTCGATCACCAGCACCAGCGGCTGCGCCGCGGCGAGCCGGTGGAACAGCCCGGCGACCAGGTCGAACAGGTAGCCGCGCGGGGCGTCGGAGGCCGGTACGGCAGCGGGCGCGGCGACCCCGACGGGGACCCGGGCCAGCTCCGGCAGCAGTCGGGCGAACTCCGCCTCGTATCCGTCGAGGACGGCGGGGCCGTCGTGGCGCAGCACGTCGCGCAGCGCGGCGGCGAACGGCGCGAACGGCAGGCCCGCCTCGCCCAGCTCCAGGCACTGGCCGACGAGCAGCCGCGCCCCGGCGGCGGTGGCCAGCCCGCCGAACTCCTCCAGCAGCCGGGTCTTGCCCACCCCGGCCTCGCCGCCGACCAGCACTGTGGTCGGCTCCCCGGTGCGCGCCCGGGCGAGGGCGTCGCGCAGGGCCGTCAGCTCGCTCTGACGGCCGACGAGGACGGTGCTGGCGGCGCGTACGGTCACGGCTCCGAGCATGCCACGGCCGGCGCCGCCGCCGTCCACGGCGATCGACCGGCCGGCCGCCGGCGGGTGGCCAGCCACTCCCGTCTCGGCGGGCCGGTCCGGCGCCGGTACGACACCGGCCGCCGGCGAGTGGTCACCGGCGGCCGGGGTCGTGGGGCCGGCGGCCGGGCGGGCAGCGCCGGCCGCCGGCGGGGCGGGGGCGGTCACCGGCGGGCGTCGTCGGTGCGGCCCGCCTGGTGGCGGCGACCCAGCCAGCCGCGTCCGCCGCGGCGGGCCAGTGACCGGGCGAGCCGGTCGGCGGCCGCCTCGGCACGCAGCTCGGCGGCGTGGGTACGGTGCAGGGAGAGGATGAATTCCGCGTCGTTGCCGAACATGTCGGGCTCCTGTCGTGCGTCTCGGTCATCTGCTGACCTTGACTCTCCGCGCGAAGGTGGCCCCGGGGCATGGGCACGCTGCCTGATCTTCGCCCGCTTCCCCTCCTTACGCCGGCGCTCACCCGGCCGGTCGGCGGCGTAAGGTACTCAGCCCACCGACCACCGGCCGCGGATCAACCCGGCCGGCGCCGACCACTAGACTCTGGGGCATGGCAAAGCCCCAGGAGAAGGTCTCGTTCGGCCAGCGGCTGAAGCAGATCGGGTTGGTGTTCAAGTTCACCGCCAAGCAGGACAGGTGGTTCGCGCCGCTGGCCGCCGCCGCGGTGCTGATCCCGCTCGCGCTCACCGTGGTCGCGGTGGTCCTGTGGGGCTGGATCTGGCTGCCGATCGGCATCCTGCTGGCGCTGCTCGCGCTGCTGATCGTGCTCAACCTGCGGTCCAACAAGGCGATGATGAACGCCGCCGAGGGCCAGCCGGGGGCGGCGGCCCAGATCATGGAGAGCATGCGCGGCGACTGGCGGGTGACGCCGGCCGTCAGCTCCACCACCCAGATGGACATGGTGCACCTGGTCATCGGCCGTCCCGGGGTGATCCTGCTGGCCGAGGGCAACCCGCAGCGGGTGCGCGGTCTGCTCGGCCAGGAGAAGCGCCGGCTGGCCAAGGTGATCGGCTCGGCGCCGATCTACGACTACGTGATCGGCCAGGACGAGGGCGAGCTGCCCATCCGCAAGCTGCGGATGACGTTGATGCGGCTACCGCGCAACCTCAGCGGCAAGGACGTCAACTCGCTGGACAAGCGGCTCAAGGCGCTCACCGCCCGGCCGCAGATGCCCAAGGGCGCGATCCCGAAGAACATGCGGCCCCCGCGGGGCGCCTTCCGCCAGACGCGCGGCCGCTGACCCGAGACGTACGCGAGGAGCCGGGCCCGGTGGGCCCGGCTCCTCGCGTAAGAACCCTGTGCTCCTGATCGTCTGACGGTGGGCAGGGAGAAGTGGCCGTTTCCGCCCTGTTCAGGGACAGACGATCACGGTGCTCTGCGTCAGGCGGCGGTGACGACCGAGCCGGTGAGGCGGTCGTGCAGGCCGCGGCGGTGCCCGTCCATCAGCAGCGCCGGCACCACCAGGGCCAGCAGCAGGCCGCGCAGCAGGGCCCGGAGCAGGCCGATCCGGCCGCCGTCGGCCCAGGCGACGCAGCGGATCTTCGTGATGTACATGCCGGGGGTCTGCGCGAACAGGCCGAGGAAGAAGCCGTACTCGATGACCAGCACCAGCACCGGCGCCCAGCCGTCGCGTACCGGGTCGGCGAAGAAGTTCGAGACCAGCAGGCAGAGCACCCAGTCGATGATCAACGCTCCGAACCGGCGGCCCAGGCTCGGCGGGGTGAAGGCGGGATCCGCGGCGGGCGGCACGGGGCGGTCATGCGGCGTGGTCACAGCGGTCAGGGTAGTCAGGCCCTCCGGGCGGTTCCCGGCTGGGACCGGCCGACCCACCGCGCAAAAACGGACCAACCGCGCCAAGTGTCAATACACTGGCACAGCCGGTTGGTTGCGGCCGGCGGTCCCGCCCCGGTTGACCGGCGCGGATGACGCTCCGCGAGGGACGTAACACGGCAGAAACACTCAAGACACGGCCGGGCAACCGCGCGGCCATAGCGTCGCCAGAAGCCTAGCCACCCGTGGACGTGCCAGGAGGACGTGTGTTCGCCAATCCCGAGGAACTCCTGCGATACCTCAAGAACGAGGACGTGAAGTTCGTCGACGTACGTTTCTGTGACCTGCCCGGCGTGATGCAGCACTTCAACCTGCCGGTGGAATCCGTCGCCGACGACCTCTTCACCGACGGGCTCGCGTTCGACGGCTCGTCGATCCGCGGCTTCCAGGCGATCCACGAGTCGGACATGCTCCTGCTCCCGGACGTCGCCACCGCCTTCATCGACCCGTTCCGGGCGCAGAAGACGCTCGCCCTGAACTTCTTCATCCACGACCCGTTCACCCGCGAGCCCTACAGCCGCGACCCGCGCAACGTGGCGAAGAAGGCCGAGGCCTACCTGGCGGCCAGCGGCATCGCCGACACCGCGTACTTCGGCGCGGAGGCGGAGTTCTACATCTTCGACTCGATCCGCCACGAGACCTCGGCGCACCAGTCGTACTACTACATCGACTCGATCGAGGGCGCCTGGAACACCGGCCGCGAGGAGGAGGGCGGCAACCGCGGTTACAAGACCGCGTACAAGGGCGGCTACTTCCCGGTGCCGCCGGTGGACCACTACGCCGACCTGCGCGACAGCATCGTGCGCCGGCTGGTCGACACCGGCTTCACCGTGGAGCGCTCGCACCACGAGGTGGGCACCGCCGGCCAGTCCGAGATCAACTACCGGTTCTCCACCCTGCTGCACGCGGCCGACCAGCTCCAGCTCTTCAAGTACATCGTGAAGAACGAGGCCTGGGCGAACGGCAAGACCGCGACCTTCATGCCCAAGCCGCTCTTCGGCGACAACGGCTCCGGCATGCACACCCACCAGAGCCTCTGGCTGAACGGCGAGCCGCTGTTCTACGACGAGACCGGCTACGCCGGACTCTCGGACACCGCCCGCTGGTACATCGGTGGCCTGCTGCACCACGCCCCGTCGCTGCTCGCCTTCACCAACCCGACGGTCAACTCGTACCGCCGGCTGGTGCCGGGCTTCGAGGCGCCGGTCAACCTGGTCTACTCGCAGCGCAACCGCTCCGCCTGCACCCGCATCCCGGTGACCGGCAGCAACCCGAAGGCCAAGCGGGTCGAGTTCCGGGTGCCGGACCCGTCGGCCAACGTCTACCTCGCCTTCTCGGCGATGATGATGGCCGGCCTGGACGGCATCAAGAGCAAGATCGAGCCGCCGGCACCGATCGACAAGGACCTGTACGACCTGCCGCCGGAGGAGTGGGGCGACGTCAAGCAGGTGCCGGGGTCGCTGCCCGCCGTGCTGGACTCGCTCGAGGCCGACCACGACTACCTGCTCGACGGCGGCGTCTTCACGCCGGACCTGATCTCGACCTGGATCGACTGGAAGCGGACCAACGAGGTCGACCCGGTGCGCCTGCGCCCGACCCCGCACGAGTTCGCGCTCTACTTCGACTGCTGACGCACCTCTGACGACACCGGCCGGGCCGGCTCCGCGACGCGCGGGGCCGGCCCGGCCGCTTCCGTCCTCGTCCGGCCCCCGTCCGGCGCCGACCTGCCGCCATGTAACGCCCCCCGATATACCTTCGCGTCCGTTATATTGCCGACGTGGACACACCGCTACGCGAACCAACCTTCCTGATCCTCACCGCGCTGGCCGGCGAGCCGATGCACGGCTACGGCCTGATCCGCGAGGTGGCCGCCCTCTCCGAGGGTCGCGTCTCGCTGCGCCCCGGCACTCTCTACGGGGCGCTCGACCGGCTGGTCGACGCCAACCTGGTCGAGGTCGACCGGGAGGAGGTGGTGGACGGCCGGCTGCGCCGCTACTACCGCCTCTCCCCCGCCGGCGACGCCACCCTGACCGCCGAAACCGAGCGGCTGCGCCGCAACGTCGAGGCGGCCACCACCCGGCTGCGCGCCCGCACCGCCCGACCGCTCGCGCCGCGTACCGCCGGGGGGCTGGCATGAACCAGCTGGAGCGGCGCTACCTGCGATTGCTGCGCGCGTACCCCGCGGACTACCGGCGAGCGCGCGGCGCCGAGATCGTCGGCACGTACCTCGACCTCGCCGGCCCGGACCGGCGTTGGCCGTCCCTCGCGGACGCCGCGGACCTGCTGCGCGGCGGCCTGCGCCAGCGGCTGCGGGCCGCCGGTGCCGCCGACCTGATGGCGGGCGTACGCCTCGCGGCCGTCCTCGCGTTCGTCACCGCCACCTCGCTCGCGGCGGCCTGGTCGGTGCTGGAGCTGCGGCCCCCGGCCGACCTCAGCCTGCCCGCCGCGAGGCCGTTCGTCTCGCTCGGCATCGGGGCGTGGATCGGCTGGCTGCTCGCCGCGGTCGGGTACGCGCTGGCCCCCGGTCGCTGGGCCCGCCGTGCCGTCGCGCTCGCCCTGCTCCTCACCCTCGGCCTCGTTCCCGCCGCCCCGCTGGTCGACCTGCCCCGCCCGCCGCTGTTCGTCCTGCTGCCGCAGATCGCGTTGGGCCTGGTCGCGCTCGGCCTACCGGACGCGCTGCCGGCACCGCTGCGGGCGGCGCCACCGGTCGCCGTGGGCGTCGTCGCCCTCGCGGGGACCACCCTGCACCTGCTGTCCCCGATGAGGTTCGGCGGAAGCTACTACATCTCGACGGCCGTGCCGGTGCTGCCGGTTGCCGCCGTCGCGCTGCTCGCGGTGGCGCTGCTGCTGGCGGCCGGGTTCGCCGTGCGCACCGATCACCGGGGCAGCTGGGCGGCGCTGATCCTGCTCACCCCCATCGGCCTGCTCGCGCTGCAGCCGCTGGCCGGAGCGATGGACGGGGTCGGCACGACCGTCGCGGTCTGGTCCGAACTCGCCGCGACGGCCGTCGTGATCGGGGTGGTCGGGCCCGCGCTGCTGCCGCTGGCGCTCGCCCTTCGTCGCCCGACCCGGTCATCCCGCCTCACTCCCCGCTGACCCCCGCCCCTGCCCCCGCCCGCCGGTCAGGAGGAGCTGTGCGGCGCTGTCGATCCGCCGACCTCATGGCCGACCGGGCGGGGGTCCGGAGGCGTGAGCGCGGGGCGCTCGGGCGCGGTTCACGGTCAGGACGACCAGGAGCGCGAGGACCAGCGCGGTCATCGCGATCGCGCCCGGGGCCTTGGTGAACCGGGCCAGCGTGGTGCCGTCGGGCAGGGTGAGGAACGCGGCGAGCGCGCAGGGCAGCACGAACCAGGTGGTCCGGGCCGCGGCGACCGCGAGCACGGCCAGCGGCCAGGTGAGGTACCAGGGATGGACGACCGGGGCCAGGGCGACGGTGGCGGCCAGGGCCAGCCCGGCGGAGCGCAGCGCCACCCGGGGGCGGGCCGCCTCGATCCGGGCCACCCGCTGCCGGACGTCGTTCAACCGGCGCAGCGCCCGCCAGGCCCGCCACCAGAGCACCACCAGCAGCACGGCGAGCAGCAGCAGCGCCACCGCCCGGGTAACCGGCACGGCATGCGGGTCCCGGCCGGCCAGCGCGCCGGCGTAGTCGACGACGAAGCCCACCGCGGTCGGCGGTGAGGTCCACTGCTCGGAGTCGCCGCTGCGGGCCAGCCCACCGACCCAGCCGAAGCCGAGCCCCGCGGCGAGCGCGGTGACCGCGAGCGCGGCCAGCACCCCGCCGGCCAGCCAACCGGCGTTCCGCAGCAGCGCCCCGAGCGTGTAGCGGCTGTGCACCGCGGCCAGCGCCGCGAACGGCAGCACCACCAGCGCGGTGGCCTTCACCGCCACCGCCAGCCCGAGCAGCGCCCCGGCGACCAGCAGCGCCCGTGGCCGCCCGGGCAGCCGGACCAGCACCAGCAGGGCGAACGTCAGCAGGCCGAGCAGCACCGTGTCGTTGTGCGCGCCGGCCAGCAGGTGCACCCCGACCAGCGGGCAGGCCAGCACCAGCCAGCCGGCGCGGCGGGTGGGCACCCCGGCGGCCCGGGCCAGCCCGGGCAGGCAGAGCGCGGTCAGCAGCATCCCGGCCAGCGCGATCAGCCGCAGCACCACCAGGGTGCCGACCAGTCCCCCGCCCAGGGTCACCGCGAGCGCGGCCAGCAGCACGAAGAACGGCCCGTACGGCGCCGGGGTGTCCCGCCAGATCGGCGCGACCGCGTCCACCCACGGGCAGCCCGCCCCGGCCACCCCCGTCGCGTACGGGTCGACGCCGTGCGCGTACGCCCAGCCCTGGCAGGCGTAGGAGTAGACGTCCCGGCTGCCCAGTGGCGGGGTGAGCAGCAGCGGAACCGCCCAGAGCCCGGCGGTGCGGTACGCCCACCCGGTCGACGGGGCGCCCCGGCGCAGTGCCCACCACGCGCCGACCAGCAGGGCGGTGCCGACCAGCCACCCGGCGACGACCAGCGGGCCGCGGTCCGCGCGCCAGATCGGCGCGGTGGCGGTGCCCGGCAGCGCGCCACCGAGCCAGCCGATGACCGCCAGCAGCACCGACCCGACCAGGCCGGCCCAGCGGGCGAGCCGGGCGGCACCGGGCGACGGCGGGGCACCCGACGGCGGAGCGTCGGACGGCGGCGGAGCGCCGGGCGGCGGGGCGTCGGACGGCTCCGGGCCGTCGGGGGACGGCGGGGCGGGTGGGGCGCCGGGATCGCTCACCGGCGCACCTTCCCTCAGTCGACGGCGACCGGCCGGCGGGCCGCCCGAGCCGACCGTACCAAGCGGACCGCCACCACGATCACCAACAGCGTCATCAGCGGCGCACCGACCGTCTTGGTGAACCTCGGCAGGCCGGTGCCGTCGGCCAGCACCAGGAACGACGAGACCAGCGCCACCACCGTGAACCAGCCGATCCGCTGCCGCGCCGTGGCCGCGAGCACCGTCAGCGGCCAGATCCAGTACCAGGGGTGGTAGAGCGGGGCCAGCGCCACCGTGGCGGCCAGCGCGAGCCCGGCGTGCCACAGCGGGTCGCGGGCGCGGGCCCGCCACCAGAGCCACACCAGCACCAGCGCGAGCACCGCCATCCCGATGCCCCGGGTGACCGGCAACGGATCACCGTGCCAGCCGAACGGCGCGGCCAGGTAGCCCACGGTCTGCCCGACCGCGGTCGACGGCGAGGTCCAGGCGATCACCAGGCCGCCCTGCTCCAGCCCGGCGATCCAGCCGAAGTCCAGGCCGGCGGCGAGCGTCACGCCCGCCACCGTCGCGACCGCCCCGCCGACCACCCAGCCGCCGTCGCGGATCAGCGCCCGGATCGAGTACGCCCCGGCGATCGCGACCAGCGCCGCGAACGGCACCACGACCAGCGCGGTCACCTTGACCCCGCCGGCCAGCCCGAGCAGCACACCGCCGGCGAGCAGCGGACCGGGGCGACCCGGCCGGGACACCACCACCGCCAGCCCGGCCACCAGCAGCCCCACCATCAGCGCGTCGTTGTGCGCGCCGGAGACCAGGTGCACGGCGACCAGCGGGCAGGCCAGCGCCAGCCAGAGCGCCCGCCCGGCCGGGACGCCGCACCGGCGGGCCAGCACCGGCAGGCAGGCCGCGGTCAGCGCCACCCCGACCACCGCCATCAGCCGGAACAGCACGATACTGCCGGTCAGCGACCCGGTCGCCTTGACCGCCGCGCCGGCGAGCACCACGAACAGCGGCCCGTACGGCGCCGGGGTGTCCCGCCAGATGTAGGAGATGGTGTCCAGCCACGGGCAGGGCAGCGCCGACACGCCCTGTTCGTACGGGTTGATCCCGGCCGCGTAGCTGGCGCCCTGGCAGGCGTACGCGTAGACGTCCCGGCTGCCCAGCGGCGGGGCGAACAGCAGCGGCAGCAGCCAGAGCCCGACGGTGACCAGGGCCCAGCGGGCCGACGGCACCCGGTCGCACAGCGTCCACCAGGCGTACGCCATCAGCGCGGTGCCGACCAGCCAGGTGGCGATGATCAGCGGCCCGTTCGGGCCCTGCCAGATGTTGACCGGGGTGGGGCGCAGGTTTCCGTCGGGCAGCGCGCCGCCGAGGAACGCGGCGACGGCGAGCAGCGCCGAACCCGCGAGACCGGTCCAGCGCGCGAGGTGGTGAGGCACGCCGACATGCTGCCAGTACGGCCGCCGACGGTGAGCACCGGACCAGCAGTTGTCCCCGGCGGACAGGCCGGCGCTCCGCTGCGGCGGCCCGCCGGCGGTCCCCGGGGAAACCTAGGCAGTGGTCAGTAGCGGCACGCCCTCCACCACCCGCCGGACGCGGTAGTGCTCGGCGAGGATCCGGCTCAGCTCACCGGAGCTGTCCACCCTTCTCGGGTCGCCGTCCAGCACGATCAACGCCGGGCGCTGTGGACCGTCGAGCATGGCCCGCAGGCGGGGCAGCGCGTCGGGGATCTTCTCTATCGGCTTGCCCCAGAGGTACGGGTAGTCGGTCGTTCGCTGCGCGAGGAAGTAGATGTTGCTCCTGGAGACGAGGACGAAGATGCGGTCGTCCGGGAACGTCTCGGCCCGGATGACCGCCGCGATCCGTTCGTCCCGACGTGCGAGGCCGTAGTAGGGGATCCGCTGCTGCCGTTCCTCGGCGCTGGCCGGCACCAACGCGCCGAGCCAGATGAGCTGGGGCAGCAGAACCGACGTGGCTGCCACCATCCGCAGGCGGGGCCGGCGGACAGCGGCGACCGCTGCCGCGGCCGCCACCGTGAGCGGCGGAAGCAGTTGTACGTAGTAGTGCGGCCAGTACGAGCCACCGACGTTCACCCCCAGGGCTGCGCCACCGAGCCAGGCGAGCAGGACACGCCTCGCCGGCCGCGCGCCGCGCAGCAGCCAGAGTCCGACGGCGGCCGCCCCCGCCACCACCGCCAGGTCCCGGGCGGCGGGACCGAGGCTACCGGTGAAGTCGGCCCAGCGGGCAGCGGGTCCGGCGGCGGGTTCGCCCATCGCGGTGACCTGGTAACCGACGAGCGCCGTCCAGTACTCGCGCCAGCCCAGGTGCCAGCCGTGCAGGGCAGACAACCCGACTGGCGCGGCGGACGCACCGAGGAAGAGCGCCTGGGGTGACCCGATGACCCGGCCGGACCGCGGACGGAGCAGGGCCACGACCAGACCGACGGCTATCCCGTCCAGGCCGGACAGCTTCATCGTCATGGCGACGCCCGCCGCAAGGCCGGCCGTGACGAGCCACATCGCTGACTGGTGCCGGAGCCAGAGCAGGGCAGCGGCCACGGCCAGGGTCGCCGGGAAGCTGGCGAGGAGTTCTCCGTTGAGAGTGAATCCCTCGATGTTCGGGGCGACGCCTGCCACCGCGTACAGCCCTGCTGCGGCTACCCCCGTCCGAGAATCCACGAGCAGCCAACCGATCATTCCGACCAGCACCGTGATGCCCACACCCGCGAGCACCGCACCGAGCCGGATGGTCCAGCCGTCGTCGTCGAGCCAGAGCAGGAGCCGGTACGTCAGCAGCAGCCCTTGCGGGCGGTCGAGCCACGCCTCCCCGTACAACCGGGCACCCCGGGACCACTGCTGTACGACGTGCGCGTAGCCCCCCTCGTCCATGCCGAGCCCGGTCCAGAGGAAGGGCATTCGAAGCAGAGCGGCGGCCAGCCCGCACGCCAGGATCATTCCTGCCGCCCGACGGGTAGCGGGGCTGCGCCGGTCAGGGCCGATGCCGCGTCGTCCTCTCCTTTTCGGCTCCGCCTCGTCAGGGGCGGTGAGCGGGCCGGCGCATTCCCGCTCTGCTTCCGATTACGCCTCGTACGGCAGCCACCGTTCGAGGTCGCGGCGACAGTCAGCAGTTCTCTCCGGTCCTGGCCGGCATGCGGGTTCCCTGCCCGAGTGGTGAGCGGCCGGCCCCGTTAGCAGTGGTTCGCCGGGGCGAGGCTGCTGGAGATCGAGAACTGACCCGGCACCCGGACCCGCACCTCGGTCCACCCGTCTGCGCCGGGCCGCAGACACCCGCCCGCCCCCTGCAGCGACAGCCACCGCGACCAGCGCACCCGCACCGGCACGTCACCGGGGGCGTCGGTGACGAACCGGACGGCGGCCCGACCGGAGCTGACCAGCCGGGCCGGCGCGCCGACCAGCGGGGTCGGGTCGACCACCGCGTAGAGCCGCCACGTCCCGTCCCGCCACACCTCGCGCAGATACGGCTGACCGGCGGCGACCAGGGCAGCCTCCTGCCGGGCGTACCGGTCGGGCGGGCTGTCCGGGGCCAGCGCGACGTATTCGACCGCCTCCCGGCGCAGCCACCTGGCGTATTCCTCGGGGGTCAGGTCGTCGGCGTAGAAGAGTCCGTTGCGGTCGGTGTCGACCTGCCGCTCCCAGCCCCGGGCCAGCGGCACGGTCGCCGGCAGGTACGCGGACTCCCAGTGGTCGCGCAGCGGCACCACCTCAACCCGGCCCACCGGCTGCCGGCGGTCCAGCTCGTCGACGAGCGGCCGGTAGAACGCGGCGGCACTCTCCGGCGAGCCGGCCCGGGCCAGATCGCTGGTCATCACCGGGTTCTGCCACCAGACGCAGGCGGCAAGGAGCCCAGCCAGCCACGGACCGGGCAGCGAAGCGTAGCCGGCGAGCAGCGGAAGGGCGAAGAGCATCGGCAGCCGCAGCGCGTTGGAGCCGATCGGGCTGGGCACCGCCTGGGCGGCGACCAACAGCAGCACGGTCAGCGCGGCGCCGACCCGCAGCACCCGGCGGCGGCGCGGCACCACGAAGAACACCGCCACAGCCAACGCCACGTTGATCCGCATCGACTCGGCACTGAACGGCTGGCTGCCGCCGTTGCCGAACAGCAGCGCCATCGGGGCAAGGGCGAGCGCCGGGGCAAGGCAGAGCGTCAGTGCCTCACCGAGCGGGCGGTCGACCCGCCAGCCGCCGGGCAGCGGTCGTCCCGGGCCGGGCATCCGGCGCAGGCTGGCCAGCAGCAGGGCCGCGCCAGCCAGGCCGGTGAACAGCCCGGCGACCGGGCTGGCCCAGGTGGCGAGCGCGGCAAGCAGCCCGGCCAGAACCAGCCGCCCGGGGCGGGCCGGTCGATCAGCGGAGACCACGCAGAGAGCGAGCAGGCCGAGCGCCAGCCCGACGGCGAAGGTGATCCGGCCGCTGACCAGGTTGCCGACCAGAACCACCGCGCCAAGTACCCCGGCCAGCACGGGGCGGCGGGCCCGGTGCCGGGCGAACAGCCAGCCCAGCGCCCCGGCGGCGAGCACCGCGGCGACCGCCCCGAGCGGCCGGGGCCCGGTCCAGGCGGCCAGGCGGGCAACGAACAGGCTGTAACCGTACTGGTCGACGCCGCCGTACCAGCCGAGGTCGACGGGGGCGGCGTAGCGGTCGGCGAACTCCGCCCGGGCCACCTGGGCGGCGAGGTCGGTGCCCATCGGCGGGGCGAGCAGGAACGCCGCGGCCAGCAGCAGCGCCGTGCCGGCCGCGGGCAGCCAGGCGCGCCCGGTGAGCAGCGGGAGAACGCTCCTCGGGAACCGATGGGTAGGGGCACGTCCTTGTGCCTCAGGCATCGAGCACCCGTTCCATCGCCGCCCGGGACCGTCGGCCGGTGCGCAGGTACTCGTCGAGGAACTCGCCAGGATCGTCCCGGCCGAGCAGCCGGACCACCCCGGCCAGCTCCACCCCGTGCCGGGGCAGCTGGTCGCCGGCCCGGCCGCGGACCAGCATCAGCGCGTTACGCACCTGTGCGGCCAGAGTCCAGCCGGCGGCCATCGCGGCGGCGTCCGCCGGGTCGACCAGGCCCGCGTCCCGGGCCGCCGCGAGGGCGTCGAGGGTACGCGTGCCGCGCAGCGCCGGGTTCGCCCCGCCGTGGCGCAGCTGGAGCAGCTGTACCGCCCACTCGACGTCGGCCAGCCCGCCCCGGCCCAGCTTGGTGTGGGTGGCCGGGTCGGCGCCGCGGGGCAGCCGCTCGTGCTCCACCCGCGCCTTGATCCGGCGGATCTCCACCACCTGCTCGCGGGTCAGCCCCTCGGCCGGATAGCGGACCGGGTCGACCAGCGCCTCGAACTCGGCGCCCAGGTCGGCGTCGCCGCAGACGAACCGGGCGCGCAGCAGCGCCTGCGCCTCCCACACCTTCGACCAGCGGGCGTAGTACTGGGTGTACGCGGCGAGGCTGCGGACCAGCGGCCCCTGCCGGCCCTCCGGGCGCAGGTCCGCGTCCACACCCAGCGGCGGGTCGGGGGCGGGCATGGCGAGCAGCCGGCGCAGCTCCTCGGCGACGGCGTGCGCGGCCGCGCTGGCCGCGCTCTCGGCGGCGCCCGCCGGCGGGTCGTAGACGAAGAGCACGTCGGCGTCGGAGAGGTAGTTCGACTCGTACCCGCCGAGCCGGCCCATGCCGATCACCGCGAACCGCAGCCCCGGCGGCTCGGGCCGGCTGGCCCGGGCGACGCGCAGCGCCGCGGCCAGCGTGGCGTCGGTGACGTCGGCCAGCGCCGCGCCGACCGCGGTGACGTCGGTCAGCGCCGGCGTGGCGCGTCCCGCGCCGTCCGGACGGGGTGGGGCGGGAGCCAGGGAACCGGCCCGGCTCAGCACGTCGGCGCAGGCCAGCCGGACCAGTTCCCGGCGGCGCAACGCGCGGACCGCCCCGGTCGCCTCGACCGGGTCGGCGTGCCGGGCGGCCGCGGCGGCGAACCCCTCGTGGAGCACGTCCCGCGGGCGCGGGGTCAGCTCGCTCTCCTCGGCCAGCAGCCGCAGCGCCTCCGGCTCCCGGGCGAGCAGGTCGGCGGCGTACCGGGAGGAGGAGAGCACCCGGGCCAGCCGGCGGGCGACCGGGCCGGAGTCGCGCAGCAGCCGCAGGTACCAGGGGGTGCTGCCGAGCTTGTCGGAGACCTGCCGGTAGTTGAGCAGGCCGCGGTCCGGTTCGGGGGCGTCGGCGAACTCGCTGAGCAGCACCGGCAGCAGGGTGCGCTGGATGGCGGCGGTGCGGCTCACCCCGCCGGTGAGGGCCTGCAGGTGGCGCAGCGCCCCGGCCGGGTCGGCGAAGCCGAGGATCTCCAGCCGGTGCCGGGCCGCCTCCGGGGTCAGCCGCAGCCCGTCGGCGGGCACCCGGGCCACCGACTCCAGCAGCGGCCGGTAGAGCAGCTTGGCGTGCAGCCGGCGTACCTCGGTGGCGTGGGTGACCCACTCGGCGCGGAACTCCTCGACGGCGCTGCGGCCCGGCGTGGCCTGGTAGCCGAGCGCGGCGGCCAGCCAGCGCAGCCCGACCGGGTCGGCCGGCACGGTGTGGGTGCGGCGCAGGCCCTGCAACTGGAGGCGGTGCTCGACGGTACGCAGGAAGCGGTAGCCGCGCAGCAGCGCCTCGCCGTCGGCCCGGCCCACGTAACCGCCGGCCACCAACGCGCGCAGCGCCGGGATCGTGCCGGGCACCCGCAGCGACTCGTCGCCCCGCCCGTGCACCAGTTGCAGCAGCTGCACCGCGAACTCGATGTCGCGCAGCCCGCCCGGGCCGCGCTTGATCTCGCGCTCCAGCTCCTTCGGCGGGATGTTGTCGATGATCTTGCGGCGCATGGCGCGGACGTCCTCGACGGCCTCCGGCCGCTCGGCCGCCCGCCACAGCAGCGGGGCGAGCTGGTCGATCCACTCCCGCCCGAGCGCCAGGTCGCCGGCGGCCGGCCGCGCCTTGAGCAGGGCCTGGAACTCCCAGGTGCGGGCCCAGCGCCGGTAGTAGGCCAGGTGGCTGGCGAGGGTACGCACCAGCGGCCCCCGGTTGCCCTCCGGACGCAGCGCGGCGTCGACCGGCCAGGCGACCAGCCCGCAGATGTGGATCAGCCGGGTGGCGACCGTGGTCGCCGCGGCGAGATCGGCGTCCTCGGCGGCCACGAAGATCACGTCCACGTCGGAGACGTAGTTCAGCTCGTCGCCGCCGCACTTGCCCATCGCCACCACGGCCAGCCGGGGGTGGGGCGTGCCCGCCGGCAGTTCACCGACCGCGATCCCGTACGCCGCCGCGAGGGTGGCGTCGGCCAGCGCGGAGAGCGCGGCCATGGTCTGCTCCAGGCCCCGCCCGCCGGTCAGGTCGGCCGCCGCGATCCGCAGCAGCGCCAGCCGGTACGCCCGGCGCAGCACCGCGATCGGGTTGCCGTCGCCGGTCAGGTCGAGCCGCCCCTCGGCGGTCGGTGCGAGCCCGTCCGGGGCGGTGCGCAGCGCGGTCCACTGGTCCGGGTTGGCCACCAGGTGGTCGCCGAGCGCCGACGAGGCGCCGAGCACCGCGAGCAGCCGGCGCCGCAGCCCCGGGTCGTCGCCGAGCGCGGCCAGCAGGGCCGACCCGGCACCGATCCCGGCCGCGGATTCCGCCGCGCCGCCGGCCGGGTCCGCTGCCGCGCCGGTGCCCCCGCGCTGGCCGGCGGCCGCGGCCCGACCGGTACCCCCGCGCTGACTGACGGTGGCGGCCGCGGCGCGGTTGTCGGTCGCGCTCGCCCGGCGCTCGGCCTCCACCAGGCGGTGCAGTTGGCGCAGCGCCAGGTCGGGGTCGGCGGCCCGGGACAGCGCCGCCAGCAGCTCCGCCGCCGCCTCGTCGGCCGGCTCCTGGGTGTCCGGCCGCCACAGGCCCAGCCCGTCCGGGCCGAGCAGGTCGGCCGCCCGTGCCCCGCCGTCGTCCTCGCCGATCCCGAAGCCGTAGCGGGCCAGCCGCCCGGCGGCCCTGGTCGGCCGGCTCATCCCTGCCCGAGCAGCGGCAGGCTGCGCCGCGGCCCGCTGTCGTCCAGTTCGCCGAGGGCCAGCGCGGCGAACCGGGCGGCGAACGGCTGCCAGACCTCCTCGACGTCGACCATCACCCCGTGGCAGGCGGCCACCACCAGCTCCGGGTCGTAGCCCAGCTCGGCCAGCATGGTGGAGTCGGCGGCCCAGTCGGCGATCATCGCGGTGTCGCACTCGATGTGGAACTGCAGCCCCCAGGCCCGGTCGCCGAGGCGGAACGCCTGGTGCGGGTAGCGGGTGGAGGCGGCCAGCAGGGTGGCGCCACGGGGCAGTTCGGTGATCTCGTCGGCGTGCCACTGGAGCACGTCCGGGATCAGCGGCACGTACCGGAAGAGCGGGTCGGCCTCGGCGGCGTCCCGGCGACCGACCACGGCCGGGCCGATCTCCGGCCCGGACGGGCTGCGCTCCACCTGACCGGCGTGCGCGGTGGCCAGCAGCTGCGCGCCCAGGCAGATGGCCAGGGTGGGCACGCGGTGCCGGACAGCCTTGCGGAGCAGCCCCTCCACCGCCGGGAACCAGGGCGCGCCCGGTGATCCGTCCGGCAGCGGGTACGCCTGCTGCTCGCCGCCGAGCACCACCAGCGCCGCGTACCCCGCCAGGTCGGCGGGGAGCTCGTCACCGGCGTGCGGCCGTACCACCCACAGCTCCAGCCCGGCCTCGGTCAGCCACTCGCCCAGCCGGCGGGCGTCGTCGGTCGGGTCGTTCTCGATCACCAGCGCGGTTGCCACGCCGTCGAGGCTAGCCGGTGCCCCGCCGAACCCCGGAGCGGCTCCACGGGCGGCACGCACACGCCGGTGCCGTCACCCGGCGGAGCCGGCGGGGCTCGGGGTGCGCAGGGCGGCCAGCATTCGGGACAGCGCCGCCCAGGTGTCGTTGAGGGCAGCCGGATCCGTCGTCCCGGCCAGCCAGAGCGCCGCCTCGTTCATGGCGCCGGAGAGCAGCCGGGCCAGTGGCGCGACCGGCTGCCGGCCGATCGTCCCGGAGTCGACCAGCTCGGTCAGCGCCTCGGCCAGGTGCCGGCCGGAGGTCGCCTCGTCCAGCGCGCGCCACTCGTTCCAGCCGAGCACCGCCGGGCCGTCGACCAGCATGATCCGTTGCAGCTGCGGATCGGTGCTCGCGGTGAGGAAGGCCCGGCAGCCGGCGGTGAACCGGGACCACGGGTCGTGGTGGGCGTCGGCGGCGGCCGCCACCCGGTCGGCGACCTCCTGCTGCACCTCCGCGAGGACCGCCCGGAACAGGTCGGGTTTGCCGGTGAAGTGGTGGTAGAGCGCGCCCTTCGTGACCCCGGCGGCCTCGACCAGCTCCGCCAGCCCGACGGCCGCGTAGCCCTGGGTGGCGAAGAGCCGCCGCCCCTGGCGCACCAGCGCCGCCCGGGTCTGTGCGCGCTGCCGGGCCCGGATCCCCTGCGTCATCGACCCTCCATTGACATACCAACGGTACGCGAATTAGCGTCCTTCACATACCGATGGTATGCGAAAGGGGATTCCCCCATGAACCTGACCAGCTTCTATCCGGTCGTCTGCACCGGCCGGCTCACCGAGGCTCGCGACTTCTACCAGGAACACCTGGGCTTCGAGCCGACCTTCGAGGCCGACTGGTACGTGAGCCTGCGCCGCCCCGGCCCGCCGGAGTGCGAGCTGGCCCTGCTCGACCACCGGCACCCGACCCTGCCGGCGGCGTACCGGGCTCCGGTGCGCGGGCTGCTGCTCAACCTCGAGGTGAGCGACGTCGACGCCGAGTGGGAGCGCCTCGCCGTCCGGGCCGGCCTCCCCGTCGAACTGGAGCTGCGCAGCGAGGACTTCGGCCAGCGGCACTTCATCCTGGCCGCCCCGGACGGCGTCCTGATCGACGTCATCACCCCCATCCCGCCGACCGGCGAGTGGGCGCAGCGGTACGTCACCGGATAGGTCCCCGGCGCGACTAGGCTCTGCCGCTGTGCCCGACCACACCACGCCCGAGCAGCCGTCCGTCCTCCGCCCGCCGGTGCTGCGCCCCGGCGACACGGTGATGCTGGTGTCGCCGTCCGGGCCGACCCGGCCGGAACGGGTGGCCCGCGGCATCGAGCTGCTCACCGGCTGGGGGCTGCGGCCGAAGCTGGCGCCCAACGCGTACGCCCGGCAGGGCTACCTGGCCGGCGCGGACGAGTTGCGGGCCGCCGACCTGAACGCGGCGTTCGCCGACCCCGAGGTACGCGGGGTGATCTGCACCCGGGGCGGGTACGGCGCGCAGCGGGTGGTGGACGCGATCGACATGGCCGCCGTACGCCGGGACCCGAAGGTGGTGGCCGGCTTCTCGGACATCACCGCGTTGCAGTTCGCGCTCTGGCGGGGCGCCCGGCTGGCCAGCGTGCACGGCCCCGGCGCGGCCTGGACGGACGACCGCACCCCGCCCCGGTCCGCCGAGTCCCTGCACGCCGCACTGATGACCACCGAGCCGGTCACGGTGACCGCGGTGCCCGGTGAGGAGACCTACCCGGTACGGGTGCCCGGCCGGGCCACCGGCCGGCTGCTCGGCGGGAACCTCTGCCTGATCGTGGCGTCGCTCGGCACCCCGGACATGCCGGACCTGACCGGGGCGGTGCTGCTGATCGAGGACGTGGGGGAACCGCCGTACAAGGTGGACCGGATGCTCACCCAGCTGCGCCGGGCCGGCGCGTTGGACGGGTTGGCCGGGGTGGCGGTGGGCCAGTTCACCGACTGCGCGGACGGCTGGTCGGTCACCGTCGCCGACGTGCTCGCCGAGCGCCTCGGCGACCTCGGCGTCCCGGTCCTCGGCGGCCTCCCCATCGGCCACGGCCCCGGCCAGCTCACCGTCCCCGTCGGCACCGAAGCCACCCTCGACACCGACACCGAAACCCTCACCGCCACCCCCGCCGTCCACTAACCCCCTCCCTCCCCCACCTCCCCTCCTCCACCGCTGGTTGATCATGAGGTTAGCGGCGCGAAATGCCGGAATCGGCACCGCTAACCTCATGATCAACGCGCCGGGGACGGGCGAGGGTCGGGTCGGGCGACCGTCCGCCCTTACCGCTGGGGCGTCCGGGAGCAACCGGTTTGTCCGGGCCGGGCGGCCTGGATTGCCAGCTCGCTGACAGGTTCGCCATGGGGCGCCCCCAGGTCGGCTGGTCACCGTCGGTGAGGTCAGCGCAACACGTACCGACGAGTTGGAGGACAGCATGGCCATGACGAGGAAGCACCTGATCGCGGGGCTGGCGACGGCCGGCGTGCTCGGCCTCGGGGTCGCCGCCCCGACGGTCGCCTTCGCCGCCGACGGCACCGACCCGGCACCGAGCGCGAGCGCCAACGACGACCGGCAGCAGCAGCGGGCCGACCGCCAGGCCGAGTTCGCCGAGGCGCTCGCGAAGGAGCTGGGCGTTTCCACCGACAAGGTGACCGCCGCGCTGGAGAAGATCCGCGAGGAACGCAAGCCGGCCGACCGGCCGGAGCGCCCGTCCGCCGAGGACCGGCAGGCGGCGCTGAAGGAGCGGCTGGCGCAGGCCGTCGAGGACGGCAAGCTCACCCAGGAGCAGGCCGACGCGATCACCGCGGCGGGCGAGGCCGGCGTCTTCCCCGGCGGCCCGGCCGGCCACGGCCAGGGCGGCCCGGGCGGCCGCGGCGGGCACGGCGGCCCGGCCGGTAAGTGAGATCGGGCTGACGCCCCACGCGCTCGACCCGGGTCTGCCCACCGGTCGCCCGGTTCGGGTGCCCCTTCCCGCCGTGATGCCTGGGAGTCATCGTGATGACTCCCAGGCATCACGGCCCGGCGACGAGTCCGCGCGTTCCGAGCGGTACGGACCGGCCGGTCCGGCTCAGCCGGCCGGCGGCGGGGTGAAAACGCCGACGTGGTTGCCGGCCGGGTCGAGCAGGTGGGCGAAGCTGAGCCCGTTGTCGTTCTGCTTACGCGGCACCAGCACCTTGCCGCCGGCCGCCTCCGCCCGTCGGCAGGTCGCCGCCACGTCGGCCACCTGTACGTAGAAGATGGCGTAGTTCGGGCCGGTGCCGCCGGTGCCCCGGATCGCGCCGCCGATCCCCTCGCTCCCGCCGGCTCCGGTCGTCCGGTACGTGGCGCCGCCAGCGCCCTCCTCGGTGAAGCTCCAGCCGAACAGGTCGCCGTAGAACCGCTCGGCCTCGTCCGGCCGCTCGGTGCCGATCTCGAACCAGGTCACGCCGTTGCTGATGGTCATGTGGTGCCTCCCGGATCCACGCGCCGGCCGGTCGGCCGGCGCCGTCGATCCCCAGCTTTCGCCCCGCCCGCGACAGCCCCCTGTCGGTGTTTCCCGCCCCGATCCCGGCACCACCACCGGACGCCCGGCGGCACCGCGCACCCGGCAGCGCGGTGGCCCAGCAAGCACCCGGTAGCACCCCGCACCCGGCAGCCCGGCGACCCAGCAAGCACCCGGCGGCACCGCGCAACCGGCCGCGCGGCCCAGCATGCGCCCGGCAGCGCCCCCAGCAAGCACCCGGCAGCACCTCGCGCCCGGCAGCGCGACCCAGCAAATCCGGCCAGCGCTGCCGTCCGTCGAGCGGCGGCGTCGTCGAGCCGAACCGTGCCGAGACGGCCGTCGTCGTCAGTCAGACCAGGGTGAGGCGGCGGAGTCGCTCCCGCGGGATGTCGCAGGCGGTGTCCAGGTCGAGGTCCCGCTGCGGGACCCGCTCGGCGAGAGTGGTCACCGAGACGATCCGGTCGGTGCGGAACGCCCGGATGCCGTCGCGCAGCCGGCACCAGGCCAGCAGGTACCAGTGCCGCGGGTTGCCGAGGTAGCCGAGCGGCTCGACCTCGCGCAGCGTCCCGGCGCCGGCGCGGTCGGCGTACCGGATCCGCAGCACCCGCCCGGCGGGCACCGCGTCGGCGACGGTGGCCGGGACGGGCGTCACCGGCCCGTCGCCGATCAGGTGCACCCGCGCGGCCAGCCGGTGCGCCTCGGCGGCGTCGGCGGCGGGCATCACCGCGAGCAGCTTGCGCAGCGCGGTGCCGGCCGCCGCGGCGAACGGCGTGCCGCGCAGCCGGTGCAGCGCCACCGCCATCGCCACCGCCTCGCCGGGGGTGAGGTTCACCGGCGGCAGGGTGCGGGCGCGGTCGACCGCGTAGCCGCCGGTGCGGCCCGGCTCGGCCCAGATCGGCACCCCGGACTGTTGCAGGGCGCCGATGTCGCGCTCGATGGTGCGGGTGCTGACCTCGAATCGCTCGGCCAGCCAGCGGGCGCTGCGGGGCCGCGGCGACACCGCGCGCAACTCCTCGACCAGCGCGTAGAGACGGTCCGTGCGGTTCACCCCGCGACCCTAGGCCGCGGGTACGACAGGCCGGCTCAGGCGATGCAGGCGCAGACGATCAGCGCGGCGCCGAAGTGGGTGGCGGCGCTGACCCGAGCCGCCGGGTGCGGCTCATCCGCGCAGATGATCTCCCCGAGCCGGCCCGGGGTGAGCAGGTCCAGCACGAAGAAGGCCAGCGCCATGATGGCCAACCCGATCAGCCCGAAGATCAGCGTGGACGCCAACCCCTTGGTGAAGTCGCTGTAGCTGGTCAGGATCGCGGTGAAGACGATCCCGGCGATGCCGAGCTGGTTGGCGGCGAGCAGCAGCGCGGCGTTGCCGTTGCGGCGCACCCAGATCAGCTCCCGCAGCCGCCCCGGGGTCAGCAGGTCGACCAACAGGAATCCGGCCGCCATCAGGGCCACCCCGACGACCCCGAACACCACACTCTGCCAGGCTCCGCTGAGCAGATCCTCCAGCACCGACTGCCTCCCGACCGGCTACGCCCGGCGGGGGTGCCGGCGCGGTGATCGAGACGATAGCGGCAGCGCGCCACCGCCGGCAGCCCCGGCTACAGCGACAGGTAACGCTGCCGCTCGTACGGGGTGACCTCGCGGCGGTACTGCTCCCACTCGGCGCGCTTGTTGCGCAGGAAGAAGTCGAAGACGTGCTCGCCGAGCACCTCGGCGACCAGCTCCGAGCCCGCCATCACGTCGATCGCCTCGGCGAGGTTCTCCGGCAGCGGCTCGTAGCCCATCGCCCGCCGCTCGGCGCTGGTCAGCGACCAGACGTCGTCCTCGGCGCCCGGCGGCAGCTCGTAGCCCTCCTCGATGCCCTTGAGGCCGGCGCCGAGCAGCACCGCGAAGGCCAGGTACGGGTTGGCCGCCGAGTCCGGCGAGCGGACCTCGACCCGGGCCGAGTTCGGCTTGCCGTACGCGGGCACCCGGACCAGCGCGGACCGGTTCAGGTGACCCCAGCAGACGTACGCCGGGCTCTCGGTGACCCGGTCCGGCAGGGCCTGCGGGAAGAGTCGCTTGTAGGAGTTCACCCACTGGTTGGTGACCGCCGTGTACTCGCGGGCGTGCACCAGCAGCCCGGCGATGAACGCGCGGGCCACCTTGGACAGCTTCATCGGGTCGCCGGCGTCGTGGAACGCGTTGCGCTCCCCCTCGAACAGCGACAGGTGGGTGTGCATCCCGCTGCCCGGCTGGTCGGTGAACGGCTTCGGCATGAAGGTGGCCTGCACGCCGGTGGAGAGCGCCACCTCCTTCACCACGTGCCGGAAGGTCATGATGTTGTCGGCGGTGGTGAGCGCGTCGGCGTAGCGCAGGTCGATCTCCTGCTGGCCGGGGGCCACCTCGTGGTGGCTGAACTCCACCGAGATGCCGATCCGCTCCAGCGCCAGCACCGCCTGGCGGCGGAAGTCGCGGGCCACCGCGTGGGTGGTGTGCTCGAAGTAGCCGCCGGTGTCCACCGGCGTGGGCACCGAGCCGTCCAGCGGGCCGTTCTCCAGCAGGAAGAACTCGATCTCGGGGTGGGTGTAGAAGGTGAAGCCCTTCTCCGCAGCCTTGGACAACGCCCGGCGCAGCACGTGCCGCGGGTCGGCCCAGGACGGCCCGCCGTCGGGGAGCAGGATGTCGCAGAACATCCGGGCGCTCTCGCCGCTGACCCCGCCCTCGAACGGGAAGACCTGGAAGGTGGTCGGGTCGGGCATGGCCACCATGTCGGACTCGAAGACCCGGGCGAAGCCCTCGATCGCCGAGCCGTCGAACCCGATGCCCTCCTCGAACGCCGCCTCCAGCTCGGCGGGCGCCACCGACACGCTCTTCAGGGTGCCGAGCACGTCGGTGAACCAGAGCCGGACGAACCGGATGTCCCGCTCTTCCAGCGTACGGAGGACGAACTCCTGCTGACGGTCCACTTCCACTCCTCGCGACACCTCGTCGGCCACCGGATGGGCCCCGGCCCGGCCTGACCGACCAGTCTCCACCGGCCTCGTTACGCCGACGTTACGCGAACCTCCCGCCGGGCGTCCCGCCGCGTCCCGCCGCGCGGACCGCCCGTGCCGGCCAGGGCCCGCGCGGCGCCGCGGGGGTGGGCGCCGTCTCGCGCCGCCCGCCGTGTCGGGCTCCGGTCGCTGGGGCAAGATGAGGGCATGCCCACCCTGCGTCTCGCCCTGTGCCAGGTCAACCCGACCGTCGGCGACCTCGCCGGCAACGCCGCCCTGGTCCGCGACTGGACGCGCCAGGCCGCCGACGCCGACGCCCAGCTCGTCGCGTTCCCGGAGATGGCGCTCACCGGCTACCCGGTCGAGGACCTGGTCTTCCGGCGGTCGTTCGTGGCGGCCTCGCAGGCGGCCCTGCGCCGGCTCGCCGCCGACCTGGCCGCGGACGGGCTGGGCGACCTGGCGGTGGTGGTCGGCTACCTGGACGCCGACGGCCCGCCGCAGGTCGCCGGGGACGCCGAACCGGGGCGGGGCGCCCGCAACGCCGCCGCGCTGCTGCACCGGGGCGAGGTGGTCGCCACCTACTTCAAGCACCACCTGCCCAACTACGGGGTGTTCGACGAGGACCGTTACTTCCTGCCGGGCGACATGCTGACAGTGGTCCGGGTCGGCGGGGTGGACGTGGCGCTGACCATCTGCGAGGACCTGTGGCAGGCCGGCGGCCCGTTCGCCGCCGCCCGGCAGGCCGGCGTCGGGCTGGTCGTCAACATCAACGGCTCGCCGTACGAGTTGAACAAGGACGACATCCGGCTGCCGCTGGTCCGCCGCCGGGCCGCCGAGGCGGGCGCGGCCATCGCGTACGTCAACATGATCGGCGGCCAGGACGAGCTGGTCTTCGAGGGCGACTCGATGGTGGTCGGCGCGGACGGCGAGCTGCTCGCCCGGGCGCCGCAGTTCGTCGAGCACCTGCTGGTGCACGACCTGGAGCTGCCCGCGGCGGCCGAGCCGGCCGCCGCGGACACCGAACTGGCCGACGGGCTGCGGGTGGTACGCGCCGCGGTGGGCGAGCTGCCGCCGGCGCCGACCGGGCCGGCGGTCGCCGGCGGGCTGATCGCCCCGGTGGCCGACGAGGCCGAGGTGTGGCACGCGCTGGTGCTCGGCCTGCGCGACTACGTCAACAAGAACCGGTTCCCCTCGGTGGTGCTCGGCCTCTCCGGCGGCATCGACTCGGCGGTGGTGGCCGCGCTGGCCGTGGACGCGCTCGGGCCCGACCGGGTGGTCGGGGTGTCGCTGCCCAGCCAGCACTCCTCCGAGCACAGCCGGGAGGACGCGGCGGAGCTGGCCAAGCGCACCGGGCTGGACTACCGGACCGAGCCGATCCAGCCGATGGTGGACACCTTCCTGGCCAACATGTCGCTGTCCGGGGTGACGGTAGAGAACCTCCAGGCCCGGGTGCGCGGGGTGATCCTGATGGCGCTGTCGAACCAGGAGGGCCACCTGGTGCTGACCACCGGCAACAAGAGCGAGCTGGCGGTCGGCTACTCCACCCTCTACGGCGACTCGGTGGGCGGCTTCAACCCGGTCAAGGACGTCTGGAAGACGCTGATCTGGCGGCTGGCGAAGTGGCGCAACGCCGACGCGGCCCGCCGGGGCGAGACCCCGCCGATCCCGGAGAACTCGATCGGCAAGCCGCCGAGCGCCGAGCTGAGCCCGGGCCAGCTGGACAGCGACACCCTGCCCGACTACGACGTGCTCGACCCGATCCTGATCGGCTACGTGGACGGTGACCTGGGCCGGGACGGGCTGGTCGAGTCCGGCCACGATCCGGCGGTGGTCGACAAGGTGCTGCGGATGGTGGATACCGCCGAGTACAAGCGGCGGCAGTCCGCGCCGGGCACGAAGATCTCGATGAAGGCGTTCGGCCGGGACCGGCGGCTGCCGATCACCAACCGGTGGCGGGAGAAGGGCTGAGCCCACACCGGTCCGGTCGGGACCGGATCCGGGAGTGAAATCCTCCACTGCGCCCTGCCGCCGGCGGGCCGTCCGGTGCGACGATCGCGGCGGAACCCGGGGACCGCGTACGCGGCCTCGAGGAAGGAGAGAGTCATGGTGGAGTCCACCCCGACCGAGGTGACCGCCCTCTACGGCGGCCCGGCCACCCGCCGGATCCGCACCCGCGACCTGATCGCCGCCAAGGAGCGCGGCGAGCGGTGGCCGATGCTCACCTCGTACGACCAGTACACCGCGTCGATCTTCGACCAGGCCGGCATCCCGGTACTGCTGGTCGGCGACTCGGCGGCGAACAACGTGTTCGGCTACGAGACGACCGTCCCGGTGACCGCCGAGGAGCTGCTGCCGCTGGTCCGCGCGGTGGTCCGGGCCACCCGGCACACGCTGGTCGTCGGTGACCTGCCCTTCGGCTCGTACGAGGAGGGCCCGACGCAGGCGCTGCGCACCGCCGTGCGGTTCATGAAGGAGGGCGGCTGCCACGCGGTGAAGCTCGAGGGCGGCCGGCGCTGCGCGGCGCAGATCGCGGCGATCACCGGCGCCGGCATCCCGGTGATGGCGCACATCGGCTTCACCCCGCAGAGCGAGCACGCCCTCGGCGGCTACCGGGTGCAGGGCCGCGGCGACGCCGCCGACGAGGTGATCGCCGACGCCCACGCGGTGGCCGAGGCGGGCGCGTTCGCGGTGGTGCTGGAGATGGTGCCCGGCGAGGTGGCCAAGCGGATCACGCACGAGCTGCGGATCCCGACCGTGGGCATCGGCGCCGGCCCGGACACCGACGCCCAGGTGCTGGTCTGGCAGGACATGGCCGGGCTGCGCGCCGGCAAGGCGCCGCGCTTCGTGAAGCGCTACGCCGACCTGGCCGGCACCCTCGCCGACGCCACCCGCCGCTTCGCCGACGAGGTACGCGGCGGCGACTTCCCCACCCCCGACCACACCTTCTGACCCCTTGTCCCCCGGCGGGTCGCTCACGCCCCGCCGGGGGACAACGCCATGATCGTCTGCTGCTGGGCAGGCGCGGAGCGGCTGATCCGCCCTGCTCAGCGTCAGTGGATCACCGGGTTCGTCAGAGGTCGGTGACGCGGATGCCGGCGTGCGCCTTGTAGCGCTTGTTGATGGCGATCAGGTTGGCGGTGAACGCCTCGATCTGGTGGGCGTTACGCAGCCGGCCGGCGTAGATGCCGCGCATCCCGGGGATCCGCGCGGCGAGCGCCGCGACCACCCCGGCCACCTCCCGGTCCTCGGTGCAGATCAGCACGTCCAGGTCGATCCGGTCGATCTCCGGGTCGGCCAGCAGCGGGGCGCTGACGTGGTTGAACGCCGCGCAGACCCGGGAGGACGGCAGCAGCCCGGCGGCCTGCTGGACGGCGCTGCCCTCGGGCACCGGCAGGGCGTACGGGCCCTGCTTGTCGAAGCCGAGCGGGTTGACGCAGTCGACGACGATCTTGCCGGCGAGCGGCTCGGCGAGCGCGGCGACGGTGGCGGCGTGCCCGTCCCACGGCACCGCGATGATGACGATGTCGCTGCCGCGGGCCACCTCGTCGTTGCCGGCCCCGGTGACGCTCGTCCCCGCCGGTACGCCGGGCAGGGCGGCGATCTCCTCGGCTGACCGCGCGGCCCGCTCGGCCGACCGGGAGCCGATCAGCACCCGCTGGCCGGCCCGGGCGAACCGGTAGGCGAGACCCCGCCCCTGGTCGCCGGTCCCGCCGATGATGCCGACGGTCAGCCCGGACACGTCGGGCAGTGCGCTCGCGTCGTATGCCATGCGGTCATCCTCGCAAACCCGGTGTCCCGGCAGCACCGTCCGGCGCTGTGACAAACCCCGCTGCCCCGAGCGGCCCGAGTGCGGCGCACCGCCCCGGCGGTCCGGGTCGACCGACCCCGGCCGGCAGCGCGCCGCACGCAGGCGTGCGGCGGCCAAGGCCGGGCGGGCAGGGCACCACGCGCAAGCGTGCGGCGGCCCGGTTCGGCGGGCAGCGCGTTTGCGGGGAAGCCTGCGGCGGTCAGGGTCGACGGACACCGGCGGGCAGCGCGCCACGCGCTGCGGTCCAAAGTCCCGCGGGCTGCACGGCGCGCGTCGGTGCGGCGCGGGTCAGGCGCGTTCGAAGACCACCGAGCGGGCGGCCGGGTCGGCGGTGACCAGCCGGACCCGGATCCGCTCGCCGAGCGGCAGCTCGCCGAGGCAGCGGGCCCGCACCGGCGGGTCGTCCAGCGCCACCGTGCCGCCCGGCGGCCGGCCCGGCCGGCCGCGGCCGTTTGGCGGCGCGTCGACGTCCAGCACCGCGGCGTCGAAGGTCTCCCCCACCCGGTGCGCCAGCAGCACCGCCTCGGCCAGCTCGATGGCGCCGCGGGTGGCCGCCGAGGCGGTCCGGTCGGTCACGGCCATCGCCTCGGGCAGCCGGGGCAGCGCCGCGCGCACCCAGTCCGGCACCGGCCGGCCGGCGTGCAACGCCAGGCAGACCTCCGTGGCGTACCGGTCGGCCAGCCGCCGCAGCGGCGCCGTGACGTGGGCGTACGCGGCCGCGACGCCGCCGTGCCGCGGCTGCTCGGGGACCTCGCCGTCGAACGCGGTGTACGCGGCGCCGCGCATCAGCTCGGCGGCCTGGTCGACGAAGGCGGCCGCCCGGGGTTGCCCGGCGTCCAGCCCGGCGAGCACCTCACCGGGGCCGGCGCCGTCCGGCCAGTGCACGCCCAGCGGGGCGGCGGCGGCCCGCAGCCGCTGGACCGCCTCGGGCTTCGGCGCCGGCATCGTGCGGAGCAGGCCGACCCCGCCGGCCAGCATGATGTCGGCGGCGGCCATTCCGGTCAGCAGCGAGATCTGGGCGTTGTGCTCCTCCATCGGCACCGGGCCGCGCAGCACCAACCGCCAACCGTCGCCGTCGGCCTCCACGTCCTGCTCGGGCAGCGGCAGGTTGATCGCGCCCCGGCGCAGCCCGCGGGCGGTGAGCAGCGCGCCGAGCTCGGGCAGCAGGGCGATCGGGTCGGGCAGCCGGCCGGCGTCGGCGTCGGCCTGGACGCCGGCGTAGTCGAGCTTGGCCCGGCTGCGCACCAGCGCCCGTTCCAGGTGGACGGCGACGGTGTCGCCGTCGGCGTCCAGGTCGATCGTCCACACCACGGCGGCCCGGTCGACGTCCGGCAGCAGGCTCGCCGCGCCCTCGCTGAGCGTCTCCGGGTGCAGCGGCACGTTGCCGTCGGGCAGGTAGACGGTCTGCCCCCGCCGCCAGGTCTCCTCCTCCAGCGCGCCGCCGGGGCGGACGTGCGCGGCCACGTCGGCGATCGCGTACCGCACCCGGAAGCCGCCGCCGGGCCGGCGGGTGAGGCACATCGCCTGGTCCAGGTCGCGCGACTCGGCCGGGTCCAGGGTCACGAACGGCACGTCGGTGCGGTCGACGCTCGGGCGGGGTGGCCCGGCCGCCGCGGCGTCCGCCTCGCGCTGCGCCGCGACCGGGAACTCCTCGGGGAGTCCCAGCTCGCGGCGCAGCGCGCCGAAGTCGATGCGGGGCGCGAGTACGCGTCGGATGACCACGGGGTCCATCCTGACAGCGCGGCGGTTGATCCGCTTCCCCGGCGCGGGCCGGTCGAAGCGGGCCGGTCGGTCGGCGCCGACCGGCCGGCGCGGCAGGTCAGCCGGTGGCCTTCCGGGCCGTGGTCCGGGTGCCGCGGGCCACCCCCGTACGCGTGGTGGCCTTCTTCGCCGGCGCCTTGGCCGCCGTGGTCCGCTTCGCCGGAGCCTTCTTGGCTGTGGCCGCTTTGCGGGCCGTGGTCGAGGAGGTCGCCGTCGCCTTCTTCGCGGGTGCCTTGCGGGCCGGGGCGGTCTTCGCCGCGGCCTTGCGGGCGGTGCCGGTGGGGCGGGTCGGCGCCGTCTTCTTGGCGGCGGTCTTCTTGGCGGCGGCCTTCTTCGCCGGAGCCTTCGCCGCCGTGGTGGTCTTCTTCGCCGGAGCCTTCGCCGCCGTGGTGGCCTTCTTCGCCGGAGCCTTCGCCGCCGTGGTGGCCTTCTTGGCCGGAGCCTTCGCCGCGGTGGTGGTCTTCTTCGCCGCGGCCGTCGTGGTCCTCTTCGCCGCCGTGGTGGTCTTCTTGGCGGCCGCGGTGGTCTTCTTCGCCGTGGAGCTGACCTTCCGGGCCGCGGTCGAGGTCTTGGCGGGCGCCTTCTTCGCCGCTGCCGCGGTCTTCTTCGCGGGGCCGGTGGTCCGGGTCGCCGCCTTCTTGGCCGGCGCCTTGGCGGCGGCCTTCTTCGCCGCGGTGGTGGCCTTGGCGCCGGCCTTGCGGGCGGGGGTCGTCTTGGCGGTCTTCTTCGCCGGTGCCCGGCCGGCGCCCGTGGTCGCCTTCTTGGCCGCCGTCGTCGAGGCGGCCCGGCGCGCGGGCGTGGTGCGGCTCGCGCCGGTGTTCCGCTCCGCCGCGGCGGTCTTCTTCGCGGTGGTCCGTTTCGCGGCCGGGCGGGTGGCCTTCGGTGTTACGGCCATCTCGGTTCCCTCCTTGGGGACGTGCTCTCGCCCTCGCGGAGCACGCGGTACCTCGACGCGGGCCGTCCCGCGCCGCTCATCTGTCCTCCCCGGCCCAACGGGCGTCCTCGGCGTCCCACGCTTCGTTACGCTCCCGCACCCGCTGCAGGGCGTTCTCCGCGTCGGCGGCTGAGGCGTACGGTCCGAGAACGTGCTTGGCAGGGCACACGTCGGCATCGGTCTCGACCCGGTGGTGTCGGGTGCACCAGTAGTAGTGCCCACCACTCCCGCTGTCGCTCATGAGATCACTGTGCACCGCGAATCGCCCGGCCGCCACCGGAACACCGCAAATGTCCGTTCGTCTCCACAGTAGACGTGCTACCTCGCGGAGTGGGCCGGAACTGCGGAAACAGGTGCCGGCCGAAGCCCGGGGCGAGACGGGATCGGCCGAACGGCCGGTTCCGGTACGCCGCGGCCACCAGCACCATCGGACCTCATGATCGACACGGTGGCCGACCAAAGCGGCTGTCCGGACTGCGGCGCCGGGACGGTGTCGCTGCCCGGCGCGCTGTCCTGGTGCGCCGACTGCGAGTGGAATCTCGACGCGTACCAGGTGGACCGGCGGGCTCCGGAGTTCGGCTGGCGGTGGGTGGACCGGTGGACCCACCGGCTCGCCTACCGGGCGACGCGGCGGCAGTTCGCGCGACTGGTCGCCGGCCGCCGGCGGCCACCGGCGCGGGCGTCGCCCGGGTGGTCACCGGGGCCGCCTCGCTGGTGCTGCTCGCCGGCGTCTTCGCGCTCGCCGGCACCGGCATCTGGCTGATCGTGGCGTTCCGGTTCCCCAACCCGTCGATCGTGCTCGGCGTCGCGCTGCTCGGGCTGGCCGTCGCGCTGCGTCCCCGGTTCGGCCGGTTGGACGAGGACCTGGAGGTGCTCGACCGCGCCCGGGCGCCGGAGCTGTTCCGGCTCGTTGACGAGGTGGCGGCGGCGGTCGGCGCACCCGTTCCCGAGGTGGTTGGCGTGGACGGCGACCTCAACGCGTACGCCGGCCGGGTCGGGCTGCGGCGTCGGGCGGTGCTCTGCCTGGGGTTGCCGTACTGGGGCTCGCTCACCCCGCCGGAGCGGGTGGCGTTGCTCGGCCACGAACTCGGGCACTTCGTCAACGGCGATCCGCGCCGGGCGCTGCTCACCCAGCCCGCGTTCACCACGCTCGGCTCGGCGGCGAACCTGGTCCGTCCGGTGGACACCGTCTCCGGCGCCGGCATCTTCGAACTGCTCGGTGCGGCGCTGGCCCGGGCGTTCCAGTGGACGCTGGCGCGGCTGTTGTTCGCCGTGCACGTGGCGCTGGTCTGCGTCGCGCTCCGGGACATCCAGCGGGCCGAGTACCTGGCCGACGAGATGTCCGCGCGGGCCGCCGGAACCGCCGCCGCGACCAGCCTGCTGGACGCCACTGTGGCGGTGGACTCCATCGCACTCGCCGTACGCCGGGAGGCGCGGGCCGGGCACGGGCCGCAGCGCTGGCGGGCGGCGGTGACCGAGGCACGGGTGGCGGCGGCCGACCCGCTGCCCCGGCGTCGCCAACTGTCCGTGCGCGAGGAGACGTCGCTGTTCGCCTCCCACCCGCCGAGCGGGCTGCGCCACCGGATGCTGGCGAGCCGGCCGGCGTACGAGCCGGCGGTGGTGCTCGACGAGGAACGCTCGGCCCGCATCGACGCCGAGCTGGCCCGCGAGTACGAGCGGGTCCGCCGGAACATCAGCTGGTCCGGCTGACCGCTGATCGTCGGGGGTTAGGGTCGGCCGATGGGCGTACCGGACTACATCCTGCGGATGCGCAAGCACGTCGGCCACGACCTGCTCTGGCTGCCGAGCGTCAGCGCGGTGGTCCGCAACGCCGCCGGCGAGCTGCTGCTCGGCCAGCGCGCCGACGACGGGCGCTGGTCGGTGGTCAGCGGCTTCGTCGAGCCCGGCGAGCAGCCGGCCACAGCGGTGGTCCGCGAGGTGTACGAGGAGACCGGCCTGGACGTCGAGCCGGTGCGGCTGAGCAGCGTCGTCTCGCACCTGCACAGCTATCCCAACGGCGACCGCTGCGAGTACCTGAACCTGGGCTTCCACTGCCGGCTGCTGGGCGGCACGGCCCGGGTCAACGACGACGAGTCGCTGGCCGTGCGCTGGTTTGCGATGGACGCGCTGCCGGCGCTGGACGCGCACGCCCGTACGGTCGTCGCGCACGCCCTGGCCGACGAGTCCGCGACCTGGTACCTGCCGCCGGGCACGACGTGGACCGACGACTGACCGCCCCTGGGAGCGACCCCGCCGAACCGGCGGGCCACAATGTGGCGTGGACAGCGAGGTGCGCCGCTACCTGACCGACCTGGTCGGGGTGGCCCGTGACGTGCTCGGCGACGATCTGGTCGGCGCGTACGCCGCCGGCTCGGTCGGCCTGGGGGCATACCAGCCGGGCCGCAGCGACGTCGACGTGGCGCTGGTCTGCGCGCGGCCGCTGGACCCGGACCGCAAGCGCCGGCTGGTCGCCGGGCTGCGGTACGAGGCGCTGCCCTGCCCGGCGCGCGGCCTGGAACTGGTCGTCTACACCGCCGCGGCTGCCCGCTCCGGCACCCCGGAGCCCGGCTTCGAGGTGGAGCTGAACACCGGGGCGCGGATGGACTTCCGGGTCACCTGGGACGCGGACGAGCGGCCCGCGGCGGACGGCCGGTTCTGGTACGGCCTGGACCGCAGCATCCTGCACGAGTGCGGGCAGGCCCTGCTCGGGCCGCCGGCCGCCGAGGCGTTCGCCGACCTGTCCCCGGCGGACCTGCGCCGGCTGCTGGTCGACGCGCTGCGCTGGTGGCTGGCCCTGCCCACCCCGCCCGGCGACGGTCCGGCCCCCGGCGCCGAGGACGCGGTGCTCGGCGCCTGCCGGTCGCTGGCGAAGGTCCGGCACGGCCGGTGGTTGTCGAAGGCCGAGGCCGGCCGCCGGCTGCTCGCCGACGACTGGGCGGCCGACGCGGGCGAGCCGGCCGGCCTGATCGAACGGTCGATCGCGGCCCGCGCCGGTGGCCCGGCACCGAGCGGCCCCGAAGCCCGCGCCTTCCAGCGGCGCGTGCTCGCCGAGATCAGCGGTATCGCGGAGTGAGGGCTGTGCCGTCCGGAGCGTCCCAGGGAAACGGCCCATGGACAGGCGGATGGTGTTGAATCGGCTCCGTGGCGAAGACCTTGAAGATCACCGCCCGGAACGCGAGTTTCCAGCAGTGGCAGGCACTGCTGACCAACCGGAACAAGCGCCAGCGTCTGCGGGAGTTCCTGGTGCAGGGGGTGCGCCCGATCAGCCTGGCCCTGGAACACGGATGGGAGGTTCGGGCTCTCCTCTATCCCGACCGGCAGATCCTGTCCCGGTGGTGTCGGGATCTCCTCGATCAGGTCTCGACTACTCGGGTTGCTCTTGCACCCGAGCTGATGCGTGAACTTGGTGGCAAGGAGGAAGAGTCGCCCGAGCTGCTGGCTGTGGTGGCGCAGCCCGAGGACAGCCTGGATCGCGTCCCGGTCGGCCCGAAGATGCTCGTCGTGGTCTTCGATCGCCCGAAGACCCCGGGCAACGTCGGCACACTGATCCGTTCCGCGGACGCCTTCGGAGCCTCCGGTGTCATCGTCACCGGCCACGCGGCCGACCCGTACGACCCGAAGGCGGTCCGGGCCAGCACGGGATCCTTGTTCGCCCTCCCGGTGGTGCGAGTCGCCAGCCATCGGGAGGTTCTCGATTGGATAGCTGCGGTGCGTGCGGCCGGCCTGCCGCGGGTTCAGATCATCGGCACGGACGAGCATGGCGAGGTGGATGTCGCCGAGCACGACCTGACGTGCCCCACACTCCTTCTCGTTGGCAACGAGACACACGGACTCAGCGCCGGTTGGCAGGAGGCGAGTGACCGGATGGTCCGCATCCCCATCGTCGGTGCCGCCAGTTCGCTGAACGCAGCGGCAGCCGGAACCGTCGTGCTGTACGAGGCCGCCCGGCAGCGAGCCAGGCAGGGGTAGCCGCGGCGGAGGCCCGAGGTCAGGGCCAGGTCTTGGCCTGGGCGTCGAAGACCTCCGGCGGGCTCTCCACGGGCAGAACGCAGACCAGGTGCCCGCCCGGCACCCGCAGCACCCGGCACTCCTGCCACCGCGTCACCTCGGTGGCGCCGATGGCGACCAGCCGCGCCGTCTCGGCCTCGACGTCGTCGGTCTCGAAGTCGAGGTGGAAGCGAGGCGCGTCGTCGACCGACTGCACCGCGGTGACGATCCCGGGCAGCGCGTCGTGCAGGCCGATGAACTGCGGGTACTGAGGGTCGACCTCACTGCGGACGCCGAGTGCGGCGGACCAGAACGCGGTCGCCTGGGCGGCTTCGGCTTCGGGGGTGTCGATGAGGAGGGCGTAGACCCGGCTGCGATGCATGCGACGCAAGCGTAGTGGCTCGGGCCGGCCCTGTCCGTCCCCGTCCGGGCCGGCCTGGTCGGCTCACTCGACCACCTTGTGCAGGAAGGCGGTGACGGTGGCCAGGGTGCGCTCGACCTTCTCGGCCAGCGTGATCGACTCGTCGATCCGCCGTCCGGCGTTCTTCTTCCCCCGCAGGTAGAGCGAGCAGCCCAGGTCGGTGCAGATGTACGCGCCCACGGAGTTCCCCTGCCGCCCGTCCTTCCCGGCCTTGCGCGCGGTCATCAGCGAGACGCCGTCTCCGGTGTGGGTGGTCAGGCAGAACGAGCACATGCTGCGCCGCACCCGCCCGGTCTGCGGGGCCACCCGCAGCGCCACCCCGACCGGCCCGGCACCGGACTCGGCGACCAGGTAGGCCCGCTCCGTCGCCGACCCGTCCCGCCACCCGAGGAAGTCGAGGTCGTCCCAGGGGCGCTCGGCCAGATCCTTCGGCACGGCCAGGCGCTTCGCCTCGCCCTTCGTGCAGTTGACGAAGGAGGCGCGGATGGCGGACTCGGTGAGGGGTTGCATAGGAATCAGCCTAATCTCTTTAGGCAACTACATAATGAGACTAGGTGTGGAGTGCAGCACATGACGCCTGCGGGGTAGTCGGGGAACGCCCAACCCTCGCGGGCGGCGGAGCTGGCCGACGAGTGGCGCCGTGACGACGCGCAGCCTTGATATGCAAGTCGTCGCTTGCCTATAGTGGCCGCATGGGTGACCTGTACCAGGCACTGGCCGATCCCACGCGCCGGCAGATCCTCGACGAGCTGACCGACCGTGACGGCCAGACCCTGTTCGAGATCTGCGGCCGGCTGGCCACCAAGCACCAGGTCACGTCGTCGCGCCAGGCGATCTCCCAGCACCTTGACGTCCTGGAGGCCGCCGGCCTGATCGTCACGCGCCGGCAGGGTCGCTACAAGTTCCACCACATCGATGTCCGGCCGTTGCACTCCATCGCCGAGCGATGGTTGCGGCCCGAAACCCCAGAGGAGACGACATGAAGATCCACCTGACCAGCGTGTACGTCGACGATCAGGCCAACGCGCTGCGCTTCTACACCGAGGTGCTGGGCTTCGTGAAGAAGACCGACGTGCCGGTGGGTGAGTACCGCTGGTTGACCGTCGTCTCGCCGGACCAGCCGGACGGGGTCGAACTGCTGCTGGAGCCCGACGCGCACCCGGCCGCCAAGGCGTTCAAGGAGGCCCTGGTCAGCGACGGCATCCCCCTCACGCAGTTCGCCGTGGACGACATCGACGCTGAGCACAAGAGGCTGAAGCAGCTCGGGGTGGTGTTCACGCAGGAGCCCGCCGACATGGGTGCGGTGATCACCGCTGTGTTCGACGACACCTGCGGCAACCTGATCCAGATCGCGCAGCCGAAGTAGTCGACACCCGACCCGGACGGCGGACGTCACGAGCCGCAACGGTGACGGTGGTGGCCCGCGTTTTGACCGGCCGGCCGGGGGTGGCCGGCCGGTCAACGGGTCCGGTACCGCTCAGGGAGGGGTAACCGTCCATATAGGGGCGTCGACTTTTCTCTGCCGGCGACGGCTGACCCCGACGGCACCGCGCCGGCCCCAGCAGCACGGACGCGAGTCGACCGGTACGCCGGATTCACGTCGACAGGGCATCGAGAACTTCTCGCATCCCCTACCGTCGCTCCCTATGACCCACCCGCACCAGCCGTACCAGCCATACCAGCCGCCGCAACCGCCGCAACCGCCGCAACCGCCGCAACCGCGGACGCTACGGACCGTGTTGATCGTCGTCGGCGTGGTCCTCGTGCTGTGCTGCGGTGGCGCCGGTGTCGGCGGCTTCTTCCTGTACAAGGGGGTCAAGGGCGCGACGGATCCGGCGCGACAGGCCGCCGAGTCGTTCGTGACCGACCTGGAAGCCGGCGATACGGACGGGGCCTACGGACAGTTGTGCAGCCAGACGCGCGGCCGGTACGCGAGGGACGCGTTCGCCCGGGGCGTCGCTCAGCAGCCGAAGATCCGCGGCCACAAGGTCAACGGCGTCAACGTTTCGACCGTCAACGGCCGCACGTCGGCGACGGTGAACATGGCCCTGACGCTGGACAGCGGCTTCACCGACCAGCACACGTTCCTCCTGGTGAAGGAGGATGGCGCCTGGAGGGTGTGCGGCCAGCCGTACTGAGCTGATACCGCCACTTCTACACGCCTGGGTTGGCCGACTCGGGACGGCGAAACCAGCTGACCCAGCCAACCTGAATGGGCGACGGACGAGTCGACCTGTACGCCGGATTCTGTGACCGGCGCGCGCCCGGAGGCGCGCGTCGGCGGCGGCCATCCATCTCGGCCTACCGTCGCCGGCAGGCTCCAGCGGCCTACCCGCAGACATCGGGCGGGCCGCCCTCAAGCGTCTGCGCGGATCGTCATCCTGCGGGCGACGATCCTTTCTTGGCCTTGCTCCGGGTGGGGTTTACCGAGCCACCCCGGTCACCCGGGGTGCTGGTGGGCTCTTACCCCACCGTTTCACCCTTACCGTCCCCGATGGGGTCGGCGGTCTGTTTTCTGTGGCACTGTCCCGCGGGTCACCCCGGGTTGCCGTTAGCAACCACCCTGCCCTGTGGAGTCCGGACGTTCCTCGGCGGCGGGCCGGAGCCCGCCGACGCGACCGCCCGATCGACTCGTCCGTCGCGCACTCATCCTAACGACGCGGCGACGGCGCCCATTTCCGCCCCGGGCGGGGTGGCGCCGGCCGCGAGCCGCGCCGCCGGAGGTGAGTCGGCAGCGGGAATATTCCGGGGCCGGCGGGTCGCCCCGTGTCGACCGCCGGCCCCTGTGATCGACGCCGGGAGCGGCTCACCAGTTCCACACGAGCGACTCGTTGAAGATCCGCTCGCCGTTGGCCGGCTCCCGCAGCGTCCCGGAGCCCACCACCTTCCCGTCGCCGTCCACCGCACGCAGGGTCACCTGCGCGCCGAGCGGCAGGGTCAGCAGCGCCGCGCCGCCGCGTACCTCCGCCGTGGCACCGACCTGGCCGTCCGCGACCGCCTCGACCCGGACGGCCTCCCGGCGCGGCACCACCAGCAGGCGGTCGGTGAGGGCGGCATGACCGTTGACCGGTGCCGGCACGCGGACCGCAGCCAGGTCGTACGCGACGCCGGTCCCGGTGGCCACCAGCGGGGTCCGGTCCGGGCCGAACCCCTCGATCCTCGAGATGTCGGGCCGGGCCTCGCCGGGACCGGACAGCGCGAGCCGCCCTCCCTCCCCGGAGCCGAGCTGCAGGACCAGCGGGCCGTCGCCGGGTGGGCCGACCAGGACGGCGTCCCGGGAATCGAGCCGGCCCACCCAGCGGACCTCGGGCGGCATGACGCCGCCCACCAGGCCGCTGCCGTCCACCAGCTTCCGGTACGCGGTATCCGCGCCCCGCGCCGTCCGCCAGTCGGCCGTCGGCGCGGGGTTCGGCCGGCCGTCCCGCGGGTCGTCCTTCCCCGCCCATCGGGTTTCCACGGTGTCGTGCTGGATGGCGATGGGACCGGCCTGGCGGAGCTGGCCGTCGCATTCGACCCGCCACCAACCGCGGGCCAGGGCCGGCTCGACCAGCATGTGGTCGCCGCCGGGCGCGGTCTGCCAGCGCCGCTGCACGCCGCTCCACAACTGGGCCGAGCGGGCGTAGGAGACGGTGCACCCGGATGGCGCCAACCCGAGCAGCCAGTTCTGCTCGGTGCCGTGGTTGGTTTCCAGCACGGTGAAGGCGGCCGGCTCCAGGTTCGCCTGGCTGTCGCCCCGGACCAGGTCCCGCGGTGACGCTCCGACCTCGGCCTCCAGGGTGACCAGCCCAGCATGGGTGTCCGAGTGGTAGGCCAGCACGACGCTACGGAAACCCGCCGTGTCGTCGGCCCAGAGCACCTTCACCGTCGACAACTCCGCGCTCATGAACAGTCGGTCGCCGTCCCGGCCGGCGCGGCGGGTCAGCTCGCTCAGGAAGGCCCGGTCGCCGGCGAGGCTTCCCCGGGTGGGTGAGTTGATCAGGCGCCAGGTCCACTCCGAGTCGACCGGGAAGCCGTGCAGGGCCGGCGTACCGTCGTCGGGGCGTCCGTCCAGGCCCGCGGCGGTGAGGGCCGCCGGGCCGGCCAGTGCGGCGGCGAGGACCGCGGCCGCCGCCGCCCAGAGGCCCGCGAAGCGACGCCGCCGGCGCCGTCGGGCGTGCCGCATCAGACGGTCGTACGGGTCCTCGTCCGGCACCACCGTCTCGGCGATCCGGGCCAGCCCGGCACGGAGTTCGTCCACGCTCATGCCCGCTCCCCCGTCAACTCGCCGTTGACCGCCGAACGGCCGGCCGGCGGGTGCAGCACCGCACGGAGCCGGGTCAGCCCCCGCGCCGCCTGGCTCTTCACCGTCCCCACCGAACACCCCATCGTCGCCGCCACGTCGGCCTCCGAGAGGTCCTCCCAGTAGCGCAGCACCAGCACCGCCCGCATCCGGGCGGGCAGCCGGTCCAGCGCGGCCAGCAGTTCGTCGCGGACGGCGACCACGTCGGTGGCGTCCGGGCCGGCCCGGTCCGGCACGACCGAGGTGAGCAACTCCCGCAGGCCGATCCGCCGCCAGCGGCTGGTGCGTTCGTTGACCATCGCCCGGCGGACGTACGCCATCGGCTCGTCGACCGTGCGCCAGTGCCGCATCACCTTCAGCAGCGCGTCCTGCACCAGGTCCTGCGCGGTGTCCCGGCTGCCGGTCAGCAGGTACGCGGTCCGCAGCAGGTCGCCGTAACGCGCCTCGACGAACTCCCGGAAGTCGGCGTCATCCACGCGCCGCCCCCTGGTCGTGACCGGTCATGGTCCGCTTCCTTCCCCTGGGCCCGTCTCAACCGGTACGACGCGGCACCGGGCCGGAAGGTTGAGAGGCGCGGCGGCACCGCCCCCGGCGGCCGGCCGGAGCCCGTACTAGCCTCTGGTGACCATGGATCTCGCCGACGCCGCCCTGCTGCTCGCCGCCGGTCTCGCCGCGGGCACGGTCAACGCGGTGGCCGGTGGGGGCTCGCTCATCACCTTCCCCGCGATGATCGCGGTCGGGTTGCCGCCCGTGCCGGCCAACGTCAGCAACTCGGTGGCCGTCTTCCCCGGCTACGTGGCCAGCGTGGCGGGCAGCCGGGTGGACCTGCCACCCGGGCGGGCGCTGGCCACGCTGGTGCCCACCACGATCGTCGGCACCATCGCCGGGGCGCTGCTGCTGCTGGCCACCCCGGCGCGGGCGTTCGAGCTGGTCGTACCGTTCCTGGTGCTCGGCGCGACGGCGGTGCTGGCCTTCCAGGACCCGCTGCGTCGGCTGGTCGGGCATCCGCGCGACCTGTCGCCGCGCCGCCGCACGGTCGCGGTGCAGGCCATGGTCGCGGTCGGCGCGGTCTACGGCGGCTACTTCGGCGCGGCGCTCGGGGTGATGCTGGTCGCCGGCCTGGCCCTGGTGCTGGACGCCACGCTGGCCCGGGTGAGCGCCATCAAGAACCTGCTCTCCGCCCTGGTCGGGGTGACCACGCTGGTGGTCTTCGCGCTCTTCGGCCCGGTGAACTGGGCGGCGGTGGCGCTGGTCGCGCCGGCCACGCTGGTCGGCGGGTACGCCGGCGCCCGGCTGGTCCGCCGGCTGCCGTCGGTCGTGCTCAAGACGCTGATCGTCAGTTTCGGCACGGTGATCGGGCTCTACCTGCTCTACCGCGCGCTCAGCTGAGGAGCGCGCTGCCGCCCGGCCGCGGGCACGGCGATCCGGGCCCGGGCGGGACCGCCGCTCCCGGCCCCCGGGCGCGGCGCGCAGCCGGGGGCCGGGGCGGGCTCAGGCGACCGGCTCCGGAGCCGCGTCGGCGTCCTGGCGGTCGCCGGGCGTCACCCGCGGGTCGCCCTCGTCGGCGAAGTAGTCGTCCGACGTGGTGCCGTCGACGCCCTCGCGCACCTTCACCGCCCGCAGGATCAGCGTCAGGATCGCCGCCACCAGCAGGTTGACCAGGACGGCCACGATGCCCACGTAGATCGTCTTCGGGGTGTCGAAGCCGAACTTCTCCAGCGGGAACGCCGAGCCGGCGAAGTGCTTCCGGGTCGGGCTGGAGATCTGGTAGAGCATCCACATCCCGAGCCCCATGCCGGCCGCCCAACCGGCGATCAGCGCACCCCGGTGGAACCAGCGGGTGTAGAGGCCGAGCGCCACCGCCGGCAGCGTCTGCAGGATGATCACGCCGCCGATCAGCTGGAGGTCGATGGAGAACTGCGGGTCGAGGAAGACGATGCAGGCCACCGCGCCGATCTTGACCACCAGCGAGGTGATCTTGGAGACGTTCGCCTCCTGCGCCGGGGTGGCGTCCCGCCGCAGGTACTCCTTGTAGATGTTGCGGGTGAACAGGTTCGCCGCCGCGATCGACATGATCGCCGCCGGCACCAGCGCGCCGATCCCGATGGCCGCGTACGCGACGCCGGTGAACCAGCTCGGGAACTGCTGGTCGAAGAGGAGCGGCACGATGGTGTTGTTGTCCACCGTCCCCTCGCTCGCCCCCGGCAGCGGCTTCACGTCGGCCGCGATGGCCATGTAGCCGAGCAGCGCGATCAGCCCGAGCAGCAGGCTGTACGCCGGCAGCGCGGACATGTTCCGCTTGATCACGTCCCGGTTCCGGCTGGCCAGCACGCCGGTGATGCTGTGCGGGTAGAGGAACAGCGCCAGCGCCGAACCGAACGCCAGCGTCACGTACTGGAGCTGGTTGTTGGCGTTGAGCAGGACCCCGTCGCCGGGACTCGGTGAGGCGTCGAACTTGGCGTCCGCGGCGCCGAAGATCTCGCCCCAGCCGCCCAGCTTGTACGGCAGGTACAGCACCGCCACCAGGATCACGATGTAGATCAGGGTGTCCTTGACGAAGGCGATCAGCGCCGGCGCGCGCAGCCCGGACTGGTACGTGTACGCGGCCAGGATGGCGAACGCCACGATGATCGGCAGGTGCCGGGCCAGCGTGCTCTCCCCGGTCACCCCCATCGCCTTGAGCACCGCCTCGATACCGACCAGCTGCAGCGCGATGTACGGCATGGTGGCGACGATGCCGGTGATCGCGACCAGCAGCGCCAGCACCGGCGAGTCGAACCGGCTGCGGACGAAGTCGGCCGGCGTGACGAAGCCGTGCCGGTGCGACACCGACCAGAGTCGACAGAGCACCAGGAAGACCAGCGGGTAGATGACGATGGTGTACGGCACCGCGAAGAAGCCCATCGCCCCCGCGCCGAAGACCAGCGCCGGCACCGCCACGAAGGTGTACGCGGTGTAGAGGTCACCGCCGACCAGGAACCAGGTGATCCAGCCGCCGAAGTTGCGCCCGCCCAGCCCCCACTCGTCGAGGTGGGCCATGTCGCGCGGGGCCCGCCACCGGGCGGCCACGAAACCCATCACGCTGACCAGGAGGAAGAGCAGCGTGAAGATGATGATCTCGGTGAGGTGGTCGCGCCACATCAGCGGTCACCCCGCTTCTTGGTGAGCTGGTAGACCACCGTCGTGGTGGCCACGCCCAGCACGATGTAGGCCAACTGGAGCCAGTAGAACCGCGGGAAGCCGAACAGCCGTGGGCCGTCGGCGTTGAAGAACGCCGGGATCAGCGGCACCACGATCGGGATGAAGAGCAACCAGTTCCATCTGCTCTTGTCCTTTGCCCGGGACGACCCCGTCAGGGGCGCCTCCGGTGCGGGTGTGGCCGGTTCGGGTGCAGCCATCGGACCCACCTTCCAGTCGTAGCTCGTGATGTGACGGCCGGAGGCTACGGCCCTGTGAGCGCCGTCACGTTCGGCTGATCCACTCCGCTGCGCCGAACGGCCGCTCGGCTGCGCCGAACGGCGGGCACCCACCGCCCTGCGGTCCGCACGAACAGAGAAAGAGCGGCCATTCCGCGGAGAATGGCCACTCTTTCGGTGAACGAGCGCGACGGGTGCGGGGTGGGGTGCGGGGGCGGGGGGTGGTCAGGGGGTGGGGAGGTGGGCGGTGTCGTTGACGGTGCGGACGGCGATGCCGCCGTCGGGCCACCGGTCCAGCACCGAGATGCCGGCGGCGTCCAGGAAGAGCCGGTGCAGGAAGGCATCGCCGGCCGCGAGCGCGTCGCGTAGCGCGAGCTTGATCGGCGAGACGTGCGAGACCACCACGACGGTCTCCCCGGGGTACGCCTCGACCAGCGCGTCCAACGCCCGGCGGGTACGTTCGGCCACCGCCGCGAACGACTCCCCGCCGGGCGGGGACACCGCCGTGGAGGCGAGCCAGGCGTCCATCTCGCCGGGCCACCCCTCGCGCACCTCGCCGAAGGTCCGCCCCTCCCAGGCACCGAAGTCGCACTCGATCAGGTCGTCCGCGCGGCGTACCGGCACGCCGCCGAGCGCCGCGGAGATCGCCTCGGCGGTCGCCGTACACCGGGACAGCGGGGAACTGACCACGGCCGCGACGGTCGGCGCCAGCTCGGCCACCCGGTCGCCGGTGGCCCGGGCCTGGGCCCGGCCCCGGTCGGAGAGCGGCACGTCCCCGCGGCCGGAGTAGCGGCGCTGCTCGGTGTACTCGGTCTCGCCGTGCCGCACCAGGATCAGCCGGGTGGCGGTGAAGCTCGGGCGCGGCTCCCAGGAGGCGGGCGCGGTGGCCGGGTCGGTGCCGGTAATCCGCTCTGCCGCGGCGCGGGCGGCCGCCTCGCGGGCCTGCTCCCGGCCCGCCGGCTCGGGGCCGAGGCCGCGTGGCGGCTCCACGACGCGCGGCGGTGCGACGGCCGGAGCCACCGGCGCGGCGCCGGCGGCGGCGTCCATCGCGGCGTTGGCGAGGGCGTCGGCGTGCCGGTTGCGCTCCCGCGGGATCCAGCTGAACCGGACCGCCGCGAACCGTTCGACCAGCCCGGCCGCCTGGGCGGCGAGCGGGCGCAGCCCCGGGTGCTTGATCTGCCAGCGGCCGCACATCTGCTCGACCACCAGCTTCGAGTCCATCCGCGCCTCCACCTCGGCGGCGCCCAGTTCGGCGGCGGCCGCCAGCCCGGCGATCAGCCCCCGGTACTCGGCCACGTTGTTGGTGGCCACCCCGATCGACTCGGAGCGCTCGGCGAGCACCTCGCCGGTCTCCGGGTCGCGGACCACCGCGCCGTAGCCGGCCGGGCCCGGGTTGCCCCTCGATCCGCCGTCGGCCTCGACGACCACCACCCGCGGCGCCACGGGCTACAGACCGGACTCGTTGGTACGCACCATGATCCGCCGGCACTCCTCGCAGCGGACCACGTCGTCCGGGTCCGCCTTGCGGATCCGGGCCAGGTCGGCACCGGAGAGTTCGAGCCGGCAGCCGCCGCATCGGCCGGCGGCGAGCAGCGCCGCGCCGAGCCCGGTGTCCTCGCGGATCTTGTCGTAGAGCTTCACCAGGTCGGCCGGGAGGTCGTCGGCGAGCGGCCGGCGGGCCGACTGCTTGAACTCCTCCTCCTTGCCGATCTCGGCCAGCGCCTCGTCCCGGCGCCGCTCGGTGGCGTCCCGCTGCTCCCGGGCCTCGGCCAGCCGGCGCTCCACGTCGTCCAGCACGGCCTGCGCCGTCTCCCGCTGCTCCATCAGCTCCAGCTCGGCGTCCTCCAGGTCACCCTGCCGGCGGTTGAGCGAGGCAAGTTCGTGCTGGAGCGCCTCCAGCTCCCGGGCCGGGCCGCTGCCGGCGGCGAGCCGCGCCTCGTCCTTGGTCTTGCGGGCCCGCACCTGGTCGATGTCCTTCTCCAGCCGGGCGATGTCCCGGTCCAGGTCGTCGACCGCCACCTGGGCACGGACGCGCTCGTCCTCCAGCGCGGACAGCTGGCGGGCCAGCGCCTCCAGCTCGGCCCGCTCGGGCAGCGTGCGGCGGCGGTGGGCGAGCTGGGCGAGCGCGGTGTCGATCGCCTGGAGGTCGAGCAGGCGGCGCTGGACCTGGGGGTCAGCCTTCACGGTCGGGGCTCCTTGTCGTCCACCGCGGGTGGGGCGGCGTGTACGGTCCACGGGTCGGTGTCCAGGTCGGACACCAGCGTCTCGACACCCGGCGTCGCCCGCAGCAGGGCGGCCAGGTCGTCCAGCCACGGTCGTTCGGTCGCCCAGTGGGCGGCGTCGAGCAGCGCCGGCCCGTCGGCGGCGAGGTGCTCGCCGGCCGGGTGGTGGCGCAGGTCGGCGGTGAGGTAGGCGTCCACCCCGGCGGCGGTCGCGTCGGCCAGGAAGGCGTCGCCCGATCCGCCGCTGACCGCGAGCGTACGCACCGTCCGCTCGGGGTCACCCGCGGCGCGTACACCCCAGGCGGTGACCGGGAGCACGGCGGCGGCGTGCCGGGCCAGCTCGGCGAGGGTCATCGGCTCCGGCAGCTCGCCGATCCGGCCGATCCCCCGCCCGGCGCCGTGCTCCGGTGACCCGGGCGCGGGCGGGTGCAGCGGGCGCAGCCCGGTCAGCCCGAACCGGGCGGCCAACGCGTCGGAGACGCCCGGAGCGGCCACGTCGGCGTTGGTGTGCGCGACGTACAGGGCCACGTCCGCCTTGATCAACTGGTGGACGATCCGCCCCTTGTACGTGGTGGGCGCCACTGAGGAGACCCCGCGCAGCAGCAGCGGGTGATGGGCGACGATCATGTCGACCCCGGCGGCGAGCGCCTCGGCGACCGTCTCGGGCACCACGTCGACCACGCAGAGCACCCGGCGTACCGGGGCGCAGGGCTCGCCGAGCACCAGCCCGACCCGGTCCCAGTCCTCCGCCCAGACCGGCGGGTAGTGCCGCTCCAGCTCGGCCACCACGTCGGCGACGGTCGGCGGAACTGCGGTTGTGCTCACGGCGGGCCAGCTTACCGGTACCCGGCCGGCCCGGGCGGATGCTCGGGCGCGGCGGTTGCTCAGGCCACGGCGGGGCCGACCCGGCAGAGCCGGTCGCGGACCGCGGTGAGCGGCAGCGCCCACGGGAAGGCGCTCAGGTGCCGCTCCCCCGTCCCGGGCGGGTGCAGCGGGACGACGTGGTCGCCGAAGAGCACCGTCACCCCCCACTCGGCGAGCCGCGCCAGACCGCTGCGAAACGCCGGATGGCGGGCCATCGCCGTGTTGGTGAACGGCACCGCGACCAGCGGCACCCCCAGGCCCTGCGCCTCGACCAGCAGGCCCAGCGCGAGCGTGTCGGTGATCCCGGCCGCCCACTTGTTGACCGTGTTGACCGTGGCCGGGCAGACGATCATGGCGTCGGCGGGCGGCAGGACGTCCGGGTCCCCCGGGTTCTTGTAGTGGGTCCGCACCGGGTGACCGGTCTGCCGGGCCAGCGCGGCCCGGTCGACGAACTTCGCGCCGTCCGGCGTGGTGATCACGCAGACGTCCCAGCCGTCCCGCTGGGCCAGCTCGACGAGCCGGCCGACGTGGCGCGCCAGCGGCGATCCGCAGGCGATGACGTAGAGCACCTCGCGGCGCTCGGTGTGCTGCCGGCCGGTCATCAGACCGGCTCCGCGCTCATACCCCTACTCCCATGTGCTCAGCCAACTCCGCGATCGGAGAAGGCGGCGCACCACGTGTGCGACGCAGGATGTCCGACATCACCTCGTGGGCGATCGGCCGGCAGCGGATCTCGGACGGCGCCAGCCGGTCACCGCGCAGCAGCATCTCGCCGGCGTTGGCCACATCGCCGATCTGGGCGTAGCCGCGGGCGATGTCGAGCAGGTGGTGGGCCCGCCGCTCGGGCAGCAGCGCGTTGAACGCCGGCTCCTGGATGCGCTGGTGCACCTCGACCGCCCGGCCGCCGTCGCCCAGCTCGACGGCCGCGGCCGCCCGGTGCAGTTCCAGGTTGGTCGGCCCGAACGAGGTCCAGTAGTGGTTCTGGTCGCTGCCGAGCAGCCGAGCCGCCTCCTGGGCGCCGTTGAGCAGGTCGTCGACGGTGGCCGAGTCACCGATCCGGGACGCCGCCATCGCGCCCTGCAACAGCAGCATGCCGTAGACGGAGAGCCGCTCCGGGGAGGCGTCGTTGCTCCCGCCGGGGGCGAGCCGGTTGGCGATGGTGACGTTCAGCTCCAGCGCGGGACGGGCCCGCCCCATCGCGGCCAGCGCGTTGCAGACCCGGGTGGTGGCGATGCCGGCGAGCAGCTGGTCGTCGGCGCGCTGGGCGACCGCCATGGACCGGTCGGCGGCGAGCCAGGCCAGGTCGCACTCGCCGAGCTTGCGCAGCACCGAGGAGGCGATCTGATAGACCTGCCCGAGCAGGTGGGCCGCCTCGCGGGCCTGGTCGCCGCCGTAGCCGGCGTCGGCGGCCTGGGCGTCGCGCAGCAGCTTGGGCAGCGCCCGGGTGAGCATCCCGTAGCGGCCGTACTGATAGGTGAGCCAGGCGTGGTTGACCGCCTTGCGCATGTCCGCCAGCGGCGGCGGGTACGGCGCCGCGTCGAAGTACGCGCTCATCGAGTCGTAGCGCTCCAGGGCGGCCCGGATCTCCTGGACCTCGACCTGGTCGATGCAGTTCAACGCGTCGGTACGCCGCTCCGGGTCCTTGCCGAGCAGCAGCTGCACGTCGACCTGGAGGATGTCGGCGATCTCGTAGACGACGGAGAACTTGTCCAGCCGGCGCACCCCGCGCTCGACCTTGTCCACCCAGCTCTTCGACTTGCCCAGCCGGTCCGCGAATACCTGCTGGGACATCTTGCGCCGCCCGCGCCAGTAGGCCACCCGCCGCCCAATGGGTAACTCGTCCATCCCCATCCCTCCCCTGGTGCGACCCCGGCCGTGGCCGGCTGACCCCCTCGCGGTTGCGGGCGCGCGGTAGGTCTCAGGTTTTCGCTGGTCGCACACTCTGTGCGTCAGCCGTACAGCCAGTCCTCGTAGTTTTCGTGCAACTTGCATCAGCCGTTCGTCAACTCAACGACCGTGGGTTACGGCAGTGACGGTGCTCGACATGCGGGCCGGGTGCCCGACCGGGCCGCCGAGGGGAGATGGCACACATGTGGGGGAACGTCGGACCACGCGTCGTCCAACTGTCGCCGTTGGAACGGGTCCGGCTGCGCCGGGTGGCCGTCCGCTACGCGCTGCACGGCTGGGAGGTGACCCCCGGCGCCTGCCTGGCGCGCAGCCGGTTCGTCTGCGGCCGCGCCGGCTGCCCCACGGTCGGCTGCCACCCCGCGCTGGAGAACTGGGAGCACGCGGCCAGCGCCGACCCGGCCCGGGTGGCGACCTGGTGGCGCACCCGGCCGCACGGCGTGCTGCTGCCCACCGGCCGGGCGTTCGACGTGCTGGAGGTCGCCGCGCACCTCGGCCGGCGGGTCCTCGACGCGGTGCAGACCCACCCGGCCGGCCCGGGCGTACGCGGACCGGTGCTGGTGACCCCCACCGGCCGCTGGATGTTCCTGGTCCGCCCGGGCGACCCGCTGCGGCCGGAGCTGGACCACTGCTTCCACGTGGTACGGCACGGGCCCGGCTCGTGGATCCCCGCACCGCCGACCCGACTGCCGGAGGGCACCGTCCGCTGGGCCGTCGCCCCGGAGCAGGCCCGTTGGCGGCTGCCCGACTCCTATCTGGTGCAGAACGCGCTGATCGACGCGCTGCGGGCCACCGGCGTGACGCTGACCTCGGAACTGCTCCCCGGCCATCTGCCGCTGCCGCGCCGCGGGATGTGAACCCCGCCCGGGCAGCGTCGCCGGCCGGTCCGTCCTCGTTGCACAGGGCGACGGCGCAGACGCCAGGAGCGGGGGTTTCATGTCCACCGACGACACCACGCGTCAGCCGGACGGCACCGAGCCGCCCCGGCACAGCCGCCCGCGGTACCGCTGGGCGGGCACCCGACCGGCCGGCTCCCGCCCGGGCCGGCCCCGGCCGGCCGGCTCCCGGCCCGCCGGCACCCACCGTCCGGCCCGCTGACCGGACAGCCCGCGCCGGCCGCACCACCTGTTGTTCGGCGGTGCGCGGGAAGCACGTGAGCCCCGCCACGAAGCACCCTGAGGGGGGTCAGCCGGCCAGCGGCAGGCCGGTGGAGTGCAGCAGCCGGCCGTCCTCGGTGACGATCGCGTGCTGGTGGCCGGCGAGCCGGTCCAGCCAACCGACGCCGGCGGCGCCCATCGCCACCGCGGCGGTGGCGTACGCGTCGGCCACGCCGAGGTCCGGCCCGACCACGGTGACCGAACGCAGTCCGCTGGCCGGCACACCCCGGCGGGGATCCCGCACGTGCGCGCCGCGCTCGTACACCCCCGAGGTGGCGATCGCCAGGTCGGTGCCGGTCAGCACCAGGCAGGTGGCCATCGGATCCCACGGGTGCCGGACGCCGATCCGCCACGGCCGGCCGGTGGCCGACCGTCCGCGCACCCGCACGTCCCCGCCGGCGTTCAGGCAGTGGTTCGCCGCGCCGGCCGCGAGCAGCCGGTCCGAGGCGACCTGCGCCGCCCACCCCTTGACGTAGCCGGACGGGTCCAGCCGGCCGGTGGCGTACGCGTCGAAGAACCCGTCGGTGACGGCCCACAGATCCGCGCAGCGCGCCAGCACGTCCCGCAGGTCGGCCGAGCCGTCGGCGACCGCCAGCTCACCACGGTCCACCCGGCACACCTCGCTGTCCGCCCGGTACGTGCTGAACCGGGCGTCCACCTCGCGCAGCCAGCCGAACACGGCGTCGGCCAGCGCGGTCAGCTCGGCGGTGGGCAGGTCGTCGGCGAGGTCCAGGCTGATCGCCGTACCCATCACCTGCTCGACCCGGCGCAGCCCGGGCCGGGCCGGTGCGGCCGGCACCTCAGCCGGCCCGGTCGATGGCGGCCTGCAACGACCGCCGGTACGACTCGCTGGTGGCGGTGGCCCCGGAGACGGTGTCCAGGTCGGCGCTCTGCTGCTGCACCACCAGCCCGGCGGTGCCGCTGTACCGGTCGTCGACCTGCTCGCTGCGCTGGTCGGACTGGGCCGTCTCCTCGGGCAGCTCGAGCGCGACCACGTTGACGATCCGCGACCCGGAGAGGGTGATCTGCACCTGGACGTTGCCGTACTCGTTCTCCACCACCGGCCCGGTCACCGTGCGGGTGCTCGGCTGCGCCGGCTTGCTGCTGGTCCGCGGCGCGGACGGCGCCCGGGTGCCGGCGCTGGGCCGGCTCGCCGGTGGGCGGGCGGTGGTGCGGGTGGGCCGGGGCGAGGCGGTGTCGCCGGCGGGCGCCTCGCGCGCCCCGGCCGGCGCCTCCGGCGGTGCCGAGCCGGCCCCGGGGGCCACCGGCTGGCCGTCGACCGGCAGGCCCTGGGCGGCCACCTGCGTGGTGTCCGGCCCGCCCTTGAGCACCACCATCGCGGTGGTGCTGGCCGCCAGGCCGGTGATCGCGAGGAGTGCGCGGCGCATGGATGCCTCTCTACAGCTCGAACGTGGCGAGGTGGATCTGCCGGCGGGGCACGCCGGCCTGCCGGAGCACCTGGAGCGACTGCTCGACCAGGCCGGGCGGCCCGCAGAGGTAGACGTCCCGGCGGGCGACGTCGGGCACCAGCCGGCGCAGCCCGTCCGGGCTCATCACCTGACGCGGGCCGGGGTCGTGGCGGGAGCCGATGACGTACCAGACCGAGACGTGCCGGGCCTGGGCCAGCCAGTCCAGTTCCCGGCTGAGCAGCACGTCGGCCGGCGTCCGGGCGCGGTAGATCAACGCCGCGCCGGGCGGCAGTTCCTCCAGCATCGCCCGGATCGGGGTGATCCCGCTGCCACCGGCGATCAGCAGGGCCCGCTCCCGGGTGCGGTGCGCGGCGGTGAAGGTGCCCGACGGCCCCTGCACCCAGACCGGGGTTCCGGGGTCGAGGTCCCGTAGGTCGGCGGTGTGCGTGCCGACCACCTTGACGGTCAGCCGCAGCCAGCGGCCGTTGGCCGCGGCGGAGACCGAGAACGGGTGGGACTGCCACCAGCAACCCCGGGTGAGGAACCGCCAGCGGAAGAACTGGCCGCCGAGCAGGTCCATCCGGTCCAGCCGCCGGCCGGTCAGGTAGATCGAGATGGTGTCCGGGCTCTCCGCGACCACGTCGGCGACCTGCAGCCGGTGCCGCAGGTTGAACACCAGCGGGGCGAGCACCCGGCCCCAGAGCAGAGCGGCGACCACCAGCACGTACAGGGCGATCCAGAAGGTACGCACCGGGCCCGGGCGGAACAGCTGCGCGCCGTTGCTGAACTGGTGGCCGAAGCCGAGCAGCAGCACCGGATAGGCGGACAGGTGCAGGGCGTGCCACAGCTCGTACGGCAGCGCGGTGCGGATCGCCCGGATGCTGGTGAAGCCGACCAGCACCATGAGGCCGGCGGCGGCGAACGCGGAAACCATGTCCTCGTAGTCGCGCAGCAGCACACCGGCCTCGGTGAGCACCGGGTTGTCCTCCAGCCCGGCGTAGCCGACCACGATCAGCGAGGTGTGCGCGAGCACCGCGACCAGCAGGGTGGCGCCGACGTCGCGGTGCCAGCGGGCCAGTTGCTCGCCGCCGATCCACCGTTCCAGCACCGGCAGCCGGCTCATCAGGAACACCTGCACCAGCAGCAGGTAGCCGGCGACCAGGCCGGTGATCCGGCCGGCCGCGGTGAGGGTGGCGGCGGAGTCGCGCAGCGAGCCGGCCGGGGTGTCCAGCCACCAGGGCAGCACGCTGGCCAGCAGGCCGACCACCAGCAGGGCGGCCAGCAGCCGCCGGCCGCCAGGCCCGCGCCGCGGCGGCACCGCCGGCGGTACGTCCGCAGCCGGCCGGCCGCCGTGCCGGGACGGGGTCCCGGTGCGGCGGCCGGCGGCGTGGGTACGGGTGTACGTCACGCGTACAGCTTCATCGGGGTGTACTTCTGCCGGGGGAAGATCTTCTCCACCTCCGCGTTGGTGAGCCCGAAGCGACCCTGCGCGACGGCTCCGTAGACGTCGAACATGTTGTTGTATTCGGGTACGTCGCCGGAGTCGAGATCGTTCAATCCGTTCCAGGTGCCGAGCAGCGAGCCGGCCAGCTTCCGTCCGGACAGGATGGTGACCACCCCGCCGTGCCCGTGGTCGGTGCCGCCGCCGTTGGAGGCGACCCGCCGGCCGAACTCGCTGGACACCATGATGGTCACGTCGTCGGCCTGGTCGCCGAGGTCGGTGAAGAACGCGGCCATCGCGTCGGCCAGCTCGGTCAGCCGCCGGTGCAGCTGGCCGCCGGAGCGGGTGCCCTGGTTCTCGTGGGTGTCGTAGCCGCCCATCCCGACCGTGGCGACCCGGACGTTCGCGCCGCCCTTGATCAGCTGGGCGAGCTGCTGGAAGGCGCGGCCGACGCCCTCGTAGCGCACGCCCTCGGCCGGCTGGTACGGCTTGGCGGCCAGCTTCTGCGCGGTCGCCAGCGCGCCCAGGCCGGACTGCACGGCCTCCTCGACCGGGTGGTTGATTCCGGTGAACAGGCCCTTGATCGCCTTCTCGGTGGCGGCCCGGAACCGGTCGTCGCCGTTGAGCCGCAGCGAGCCGACGCTGTTCAGCGACAGCGCGCCGTTGGTGCCGACCAGCGAGCGGGGCAGCGTGCTGCCGATGCCGACGCTACGGAAGGCGGTGCCCTTGCCGAGCGCGTCGACCAGGCTGTCCAGCCAGCCCCGGCCGCCGGTCTCGCCGGGCAGGCCGCCCAGGTTGCAGGCGTCCGCGGCCTGGAAGTGGCTGCGCGAGAGCCGCTCGTCGGAGACGGCCGGGACGAAGCCGAGGCGGCCGGACTTCAGCCACGGCTCCAGCGACTTGAACGCGCTGGTCAGCTTGAATCCGCGGCCCACCGCCAGGGAGTCGTCGGCGAGCAACAGGTCGGGGCGGGCCTTGGCGAGCACCGGGTCGTCCGCCGGGGCGACCAGGCTCAGCCCGTCCAGCCCGCCGTAGAGGAAGACGTGGATCAGGGTGCCGGTCTTGGTGGCGGCGAACGACGCCGAGGTGGTGACGAACTGGGCGGTGGCCAGCGCGGTGGCGGTGGCGGCGGCGCCGGCGACGAAGGTGCGCCGGGTCACCCCACGCCCGTCCTGCTGGGCCTCCTCCAGGTCCTCCAGCCGCCGGTAGCGGTTCCGCTCGGCGGCGTTCTCGGCGGCGACGACGTCGGCCTCCGCCCGCAGCAGCGCCTCGGCCGGGTTGTCGGCCAGCCGCCGCAGGTCGGGGCATTCGGGGTGCAGGGGGTACGAGTACACGGTCTTCTCCATCGAATGCCTCACCGGAGGTGGTGCTGGGGGGATGCGAGGATCGCCCGCGCGACGGCGGCGATGGCCCCGTTGAAGGTGGCGTCGACCCGGGTGTTGGCCGAGACACCGGCCACGCCGAGGATCAGCGCCTTCTCCCGGGCGGAGAGCTTCTGCTGCACCAGCCGCTTGGCCAGCGCGTCCACGTACGCCCCGGCGGTGGCCGGCGGCTTGGCGACCAGCTTCTCCGGCCGGGTGTAGGTGAACGTGGTGCGGTAGCCGGCCAGCAGGTCGCCGGCCTCGTTCCAGCCGTTGACCATCGTGCCGGCGGAGGTCCACGCGACGTAGACGTCCGGGTAGCCGTCCGGGGTGGGCTGGCCCATCGGGTACTGGCCCAGCTCGCGCAGCTTGTCGTGGATCTGCCGCAGGCCGCGGGCGAACGGGGTGCGCTTGTTGTCGCCGTTGTCGTGCTTCGGCGACGCCTCCGGCGAGACACCGAGGGTGCGGTAGGTGGCGACCAGGTACTCCATCGGCCGGCGCACCTTCTGCCCCACCGCCGCCCAGAACTCCGAGGAGCTGAACAGCGTCATCAGCACCGGCTTCACCAGGCCCTTGTTCGCCGTGTACGTCTTGGCCAGCCGGTCCACCAGGGACTTCGGCGGGGTGTCCGAGACGAACCGGGTGGCCAGGCTCTGCGCCACGTACTTCGCGGTCGACGGGTGCAGCGCGAGGTAGGTCAGGTACGCGTCGATGGCCGCTTCGGCCTTCTTCGGGTCCTTGGAGTTGTTGGCGTGGGTGAAGCCGAGGATCTTCACCTTGCCGACGTAGTGCCGCTCGGGGCGGAAGACGTACTTCCCGTCGTTGACGCCCCGCCCGGTCTGCAGCAGGGCGGCCTGCCGGACGTCCTTCTCGGTGTAGCCGCCGTCGACGCCCACGGTGTACAGCTCGAGGTTCTCCCGGGCCAGGTTCTCGTTGACCGCGTCGGCGCGGGAGTCGTTCTGGTTCAGGTAGAGCAGCAGCGCGGGGTGCTTGTTGGCGGCCAGGAACATCTCCGGGTAGCTGCCCAGCGCGTGCGCCCGGATGACGTCGCGGTCGAAGGAGGCCCGGTACACCTCGCCGCCGTCGAAGTCCGCGGCGACGTGCAGGAAGTCGTTCCAGAAGTCGACCATCACCTCGTACAGCTGGCGGTCGGACCAGATCTGCCGGGCGATGGTGGCCTCGACCATCTCCCGCTCCGGCTGGGCGCCCCGCTCGTTGAGCTGGTCGCGCTGGTCGCGCAGCTGCTGGGTGGAGAGCTTGAGGGTGGGCAGCTCGGCGAGCTTCAGCTCGGCCCGGGTGGGAGCGATCTTGTCGGGGTCGAGCTGCGTGCGCAGCCAGGCGTCGATGCCCCGCTCGCGGATGTCGGCGACCACCTTCGGCGTCGCGCCAAAGGTGGCCCGTCGGGCGAGGTGCAGGATCGGGTCCTTGGCCAGCACCGTCTTGACGGTCACCGGGGTCTCCGCCGCGGCGGCGGCCGGCCCGGAGAAGGTCCGGCCGCCGGTCGGCGCGTTCTTCTTCAGCGCCTCGCCGGCCCGGGAGCCCATGTAGCTCTCGTTCTGTTCGGTGTACGTGCGCACCGTGCTCGGCTGCTGCCCGCTGGGCCGGGCGGCGGTGCCGTCGGTGACCGTGGTGCCGGTCGCGTCACCGACCGGCTCGTCGCCGAAGAGGCTGCGCACCTGCGGGGTCATCGCGAGGGCGGCGCCGCCGGCGACCACCGCGGCGGTGCCGCCGAGCGCGGCGAGCGCCTTGCGGCGACCGACCGGGCGGCCGGGCTCCTCGTCGTCGTCCACGTTGGGCAGTCCGGCGCCACCGGTCTGCTGGGCGAAGCCGCCGGTGGGGCCGGTCGGCTGGCCGAAGCCGTCCGGACCGACCCACTGCGGTCCGCGCGAATACTCCGGCTGCCCGCCGGGGTGGGCGGCGCGGTATCCGTGCGGGGTTGACGCGTCCGGGTCGCGGTATCCGGTGCTGGGGTGCTGTCGTACGTCCCAGCCGCGGTCGTCCCGCGGTCGCCGTGGTGGCACATTCTGGTCGGCCATGTACCAATCCCGATTCCTACCGTGCGCCGGCACGGCTGCGACCAGCGAGGTCGAGGTCCGGCGACTGTTGCCTGAGGGGGTTGACCGGCAAGGTAGTGAAGGGGTCCGGCCGCCTCAAGGCGCGCCGGAGGGCCCCGTGAGGGCACTTAAGACAGCGCTCAGCGGCGCGCCGGCGGGCGGGATCGCCAGTCGGCCGGTCCCGGGGCCTGGGAGCAGGGCCGACCCGTCACCCGCCGACCCCGACGTAACGTTTTCGCCGTCCGCGACGCTTTTCGCGCCGTTCAACGGCACAGCGAAACTTAAGGTCCGGATAAGCCTGTACTGAGGTGTCCGGACACCGGTCACCCGGGGCGTCGGCTCCCCGGGCGGGACCGTGCCGCCGGCCCGGCGGGCGGGCGGGCAAAGTAGCAGCACGAGGGCGTGAGCCGCCGCCGCAACGGGTATGCCGCCGAACCGCTGAACGCGTGAGGGGAAGGCACATGCTCAGCAAAGAGGATCAGCGTAGGTTCGAGCAGATCACCCGCCACCTCCGGGAGAGCGATCCGGCGTTCTTCGCCCGGCTGGACAGTCGGGCCCGGGCCCGCCGCAGCCGCTATCTGATGCTGTTGACCATCGTGCTGTGGGCCTCGCTGCCGGCGACGACGGTGCTGGCCGGCCGGATGGCCGGCGCGATCTGCGCGGTGGTGCTGCTGGCCAACGCCGCCGTCATGTGGCGGTACCGGCGCCGCTGGCTATGACCCGCCGAGGGCCCGGTAGGCCCGCCGCAGCCGTTCCACCAGCCCCGGACCGCCGATGGCCGGAGTGGGCGGGCCGAGCTGGCGCAGCAGCAGGTCCGGCCCGGTGGCCAGGCTCGGCGGCCGGTCCGGCAGCGGCACCGGCGGGAGCCAGAACCGGTCCACCGCCTCGGCCAGCGGCGCCGGCGGCAGGCCGGCGACCGCCCGCGCGGCGCCGACCACCGGAACGTCCACAGTGTCCGCCGCCGGTCCGGCCGGCGCCGACGCGGCCGCGTCGTCCGCCGTGGACGGTCGATCGCCTGCTCCGGCGCCCGCCGCACCGTCCGTGCCGCCGGCCGCCACGCGCAGGGCACGCAGCCGGTCGAGCAGCTCGACCCGGGCCCGGCCCCGCCAGTGCAGCAGTTGGAACGGGTCGGCGTCGAACGCCTCGGCGAGCAGGTAGAAGGTCGCCGCGAGGTGCTTGCACGGCACGGCGAAGTCGGGACAGCTGCAGTGCTGGGCCAGTTCGTCGATCCCGGCGGGGAAGAGCGGGCCGCCGGCGGCGGCGAACAGCTCTTCCAGCTCGGCCGGCAGGTCACCGGCGAGCAGCCGGGCGCTGAAGAACGCCCGGGCGGCCAACTCGTCCTCGATCCGGGACCAGAGCGCGGCCGGAAACGGCGACAGCGCGATGCGCACCTGGTACGGCTGCGCCCGGGAACCCTGCACCACGGCGCTGACCATGCCGGGGGCGATGTCCAGGCTGACCACCTGGCCGGCCCGCGCGTACGACCGGCCGCGGGTCAGTCGGGTGCCGAGCGCGAACGACTCCAGCACCTCCAGGAAGCGCCGCGACCACCAGGACCGGCCGATGGCACCCCGGGTGCTGCGGGCGCGCAGGCCGCCGTCGACCCGGCGGGGACGGCCGTAGTCGGCGAACCGGCCGCGCGCGGTCCCACTCACTGGCTCGCTCACTCCACCACCGCCCCGGCCTCCAGGCTGAACAGCTCACGCAGCTGCGCGGTGGACAGCTCGGTGACCCACTGCTCGCCGGTGCCGACCACCCGCTCGGCCAGGCCGCGCTTGTCGGCGATGAGCGCCGCGACCTTCTCCTCCACCGTCCCGGCGCAGACGAACTTGCGTACCTGCACCCGGCGGCGCTGACCGATCCGGAAGGCCCGGTCGGTGGCCTGGTCCTCCACCGCCGGGTTCCACCACCGGTCGACGTGCACCACGTGGTTGGCGGCGGTCAGGGTGAGCCCGGTGCCGCCGGCCTTGAGCGAGAGCACGAACAGCGCGGGCCCGTCCGGCGACTGGAACCGGGTGACCATCGCGTCCCGGTCGGCCTTGCCCACCCCGCCGTGCAGGAACAGCACCTCCCGGCCGAACCGGGCGGCGAGGTGCCCGCGCAGCATGCCGCCGAACTCCGCGTACTGGGTGAACAGCAGGGCCTTCTCCCCCGCCGCGAGCACCTCGTCGAGGATCTCCTCCAGCCGGGCCAGCTTGCCGGAGCGCCCGGCCAGCGGCGAGCCGTCGCGCAGCAACTGGGCGGGATGGTTGCAGACCTGCTTGAGCCGGGTCATGGTGGCCAGCACCAGCCCGCGCCGTTCGATGCCGTCGCTGGACTCGATCCGGGCCATCATGTCGTCGACCACCGCCTGGTAGAGCGAGGCCTGCTCGGCGGTCAGGTTGCAGACCACCTCCATCTCCAGCTTCTCCGGCAGGTCGGAGATGATCGACGAGTCGGTCTTGAGCCGGCGCAGCACGAACGGGCCGGTGATCCGGCGCAGCCGCTCGGCGGCCTCGGCGTCACCGTGCCGCTCGATCGGTTCGGCGAACCGCTTCTTGAAGGTGGCCGCCGGGCCGAGCAGCCCGGGGTTGACGAACTGCATGATCGACCAGAGGTCGGCGAGCCGGTTCTCCACCGGCGTGCCGGTGACCGCGATCCGGTGCCGGGCCGGCAGCGCGCGTACCGCCTCGGCCTGGCGGGTGGCGGCGTTCTTGATCGCCTGGGCCTCGTCCAGCACCACCCGGTGCCAGTCGATGCCGGCCAGGTCCAGCGCGTCCCGGGCCGCCACCGAGTAGGTGGTGAGCACCAGGTCCGCGTCGTGCACGGCCGTGGTGAAGTCCGCCCCCCGGGCCCGCTCGGCGCCGTGGTGCACGTGTACGCGCAGCCCGGGCGCGAACCGGGCGGCCTCCCGCTGCCAGTTGCCGACCAGCGACATCGGGCAGACCAGCAGGGTCGGCCCGGCCTGCGGCGGGTCGCCGGCGAGCAGCGCGAGCAGCTGCACCGTCTTGCCCAGCCCCATGTCGTCGGCGAGCACCCCGCCCAGCCCGAGCGACTGGAGGAAGGCCAGCCAGGCCAACCCCCGCCGCTGGTACGGCCGCAGCGTGCCGTGGAATGCCGGCGGCGGGTCGGCCGGGGTGAGCCGCCGCTCCACCGCGCCGGCCAGCAGGTCGCCCAGCGCGCCATCGGCGGTCACCTCCAGCACCGGCAGCGCGTCGGGCTGCTCGGCGTCGGCGAGGCCGAGCCGGAGCAGGTCGGCCACGGTCAGCTCGCCGGCCGAGCGGAGCAGCCGCAGCCCGGCGGCGAGCCGCTTCGGGTCCAGCTCCACCCAGCGGCCGCGGAGCCGGACCAGCGGGGTCTTCAACGCGGCCAGCGACGCCAGCTCGTCAGCGCTCAGCGGCTGGTCGCCGAGGGCCACCTCCCACCGGTAGTCGACCAGGGCGTCCAGCCCGACCCCGCCGGCGGCGGTGGCCACCGTGCCCGGCGCGGTCCGGCTGCGCGCCTGCAACCGGGCGCCGAGCCGCGACGAGGGGCGCTGCCACCAGGACGGCAGCAGCACCGCGAACCCGGCGGCGTGCAGCACCGGGGCGCCCTCGCGGAGGAACCGGTGCGCCCCCTCGACGTCCAGCTCCAGCGCCTCCGGGGTGGCGGTACGCAACGCCGCGTCCAGCTCCGGCCAGAGCCGGCTGGCCCGGCCCAGTTCGGCCAGCAGCGTCTCCTGCGGGCTGTCCAGCCGCCCGGCCAGGCCGCCCACCGACTGGGGCGCCCGCCAGACCTGCCCGGCCGCGACGTGCAGGCTCGGCTCGTCGGCCGCCTGGAGCCCGAACTCGACCCGCCAGCGGCCCTGCTGCCCCACCCTCGCCGTCGGGTCGACGGGCACCACCACGACCGGCTCGGTGAGCTCGTCGGCGGGCGGCTCGACCAGCCGGAAGCTGGCCCGCACCGAGCCACCGGCGGCGTCCCGCTGCCAGGTCTCCAGCTCGGTGCGGAGGGTGTCCAGGGCGGCCGGGTCGGCGGTGAAGTCCCGGCGCGGGCCGGTGAGCGCGGCCAGCCAGGGCGGCACCGCTCCGTTCGGGCGGGCTCCCCGGGCCAGTGAGATCTCCCCCAGCGCCGCCCTGGCGGCCGCGTCGGTGAGCGCGTCGAGAGCCTCCGCGACCAGCACGCCGGCCGCGACCTCCGCCCGGCGGCCGGCGGCTTCCCGACCGGCCACCCGCGGGGCGGCGGGCGGGCGCGCGGCCGGGTCGAGCCGGTCCACCTCGATCAGGGCGCGGGCGGCCGGGGGCAGGGCCAGCGCGAGCGCCCGGGCCCAGCCCGCGTCGGTGCCGGTGAGCAGCGGCCGCCACACCGCCCGGCCCACACCGCCGTCGGCGGCGGCGCGGTCGGGGTCGCCCGCCGGATCAGCCGCCTCGGTGGGGAGGTCGGCGAGGCCGGGCAGGACCCGGCCGCGGGTGACCAGGTCGGCGGCGAACTCGGCCAGCTCGGCGAGGTGCCGCAGGGTGGCGCCGGGCGCCGCGGCCGCCAGGTCCAAACGGCGCAGCAGCGCCCACGCGGCGTCCGGGGCGTACAGCAGGACGGGCACCCGCCAGCCGGCGAGGGTGACCGACCCGCGGGCCGGTGCCACGACGGCGGTCCGGACCAGCTCCGGTGAGTCCAGCGGCGCGCCGGCCCGGGTGGGCAGGGTGAGCAGCGCGGTGCCGAGTTCGGCGGGGTCGGCGCCCTCGGCCAGCGCGGCGGCCAGCGTGGCGTGGTCGGCGGCGAACGGGTGCGGACGCTCCCGGGGCGCGCGGCCGGGCCGCCGGGGCGCGTCGGTGGGCCGGGTGCTGTCCTCGGCCCAGACGGCGAGCGCGCCGTCCGGGCCGTCGCCGGGCAGCCACGACCCGTGGATGACCAGCACTCGTCCCCCCTCGTCGACGCCCGACCCAGGATAGGCGGCCCGGGCAGGCTACCGTCGAACGCCATGTACGACCTGTTGGTGATCGGCGGCCTCGGAGTTGACGTGCGGGTGCGGGTGCCCGCGCTGCCGCTGCCGGCCGCCGACTCGGTCACCGTCGACCCGATCGAGCTGCGCATCGGCAACACCGGCGCCGGGGTGGCGCTGGCCGCGCACGCGCTCGGCCTGCGGGTGGCGGTGCTGGACGTGCTGGGCGCCGACCCGGCCGGCGACGTGGTCCGGGCCGCACTGACCCGCACCGGGGTGCACGCCGTGCTGGCCGACGACCCGGCGGGCACCCGGCGGTCGGTGAACCTGGTCGACCCGGCCGGCCGGCGGATGTCGCTCTACGACCCGCGGCCGTGGCGCGGACCGGCCCCGTTCACCCCGGCCGAGCTGGCCGGGCTGGTCCGGGACGCGGCGCACGTGCACCTGTCGATCATGGATTGGACCCTCGACCTGCTGCCCGCGCTGCGTACCGGGCTCGCGCCGGTCGCCGCGATCTCCACCGACCTGCACGACTGGGACGGCACCAACCCCTACCACCGCCCGTTCGCCGAGGCCGCCGACCTGGTCTTCGTCAGCGGGGTCCGGCTGGACGCCGCGGCCGGGCAGGTCGCCGAGGCGCTGGCGCCGCGCACGGTGGTGGTCACCCGGGGCGCATCCGGCGCCGAACTGCACCCCGGTGCCCGGCCGGTGCCGGCCGCCGCGCCGCCGGCGCCGGTGCGGGACACCAACGGCGCCGGGGACGCCTTCGCGGCCGGTCTGATCGCGGCCCGGCTGCGCGGCGCGGCGCTGCCCGACGCGGCGGCGTACGCGGCCCGGGTGGCCGCCGCGGCCTGCACGCACGACGGCATGGAGTACCCGCCCGGCCTGCTGCCGCGACTCTGACCCCGCCTCCGGTCCACGCCCCGGCGGCGGGGGTGGCCGGCCGGGGCGGCGTCGTCGACGGTGGCGGCTCAGAGCGCGCCGGTGCTGCCGTCGGTCAACTCGCGGAAGATGTCGGCGTGGCCGACGTGCCGGGCGGTCTCCTCGATCATGTGCACCAGGATCCAGCGCAGCGAGACCTCGCCGAGCTGCGGGTGCGGCACCACGTGGTCGAGCGGGAACCGGGCGGCCACCTCCCGGGACCGGGCGCAGGCCCGCTCGTAGTCGGCGGCGAGCCGCTCGACGGTGTCCTCCCCGGTCAGCGCGAAGCTGGCCAACGCCTCCTCCTCGGTGGTCAGGTACACGTCGTCCGGCCCGGGCGCGAGCAGGCAGGGGAACCAGTTGCGCTCCACCATGGTGAGGTGTCTGACCAGGCCGGCGAGGGTGGTAGCGGAGGGCACCAGCCGGCGCGTGGCGTCCGCGTCGGCGAGCCCGCGCACCTTGCGCAGCAGCACGGCCCGGTGGAAGTCGAGGAAGGATTCGAGCACTGCCCGCTCGTCGCCCGTCCGGGCCAGCACCGGGCCGAGCGTGGGGTCGATCGAGATCTCCGCCATCGGCCGACGGTAGCCCCGCGACCGGCCGGCCCGCTGCCCCGCTATCGCTGCGGTGGCGCGGTCGTCGGGGCAGGATGGGCCCATGGCGACAACGGTAGAGATCCCTCTGGCGGGCGGTCCGGCCGACGGCGAGACGGTCACCGTCGAGCTGGACCCGAACGGCCGTCCCCCGCTGACCCACCACCACCTGGGTCCGGAGGGACTCACCCAGGCGGAGATCTACGAGTTGGAGACGGTCGACGGCCGGGCCCGCGACTGGCGCTACTCCTGGCGGGGCCCGGCGGTGTGAGGGCCCCGGGCCGGCCGGGCGGCGGTCCGGTGCCGGCCGGGGCACGGTCCGACGCTCGGGTGCCGGCGCTCAGGCGCCGACCTGGGCCAGGTTGCGGGCGCGCAGGTTCTCCAGCACCGCGCGGGTGACCTGCGAGGTGCCCCGGGCCTGGTCGCACACCTCGGCCACCCGCCGGGCGGTGGCTTCGGCGCGGTGGTCCCGCTCGTCCCACAGCCGGTCCACCTCGGCCAGCAGCGGGCCCTCCACCTCCCGCTCCACGCCGCGCAGCGCCGGCACGCCGAGCCGCTGGGCCAGGTCGAAGACCTTGCCGGCGTACGGCAGGGGCAGGAACGGCGTGCCCACCATGGCGGCGAAGATCAGGAAGTGCAGCCGCATGCCGACGGCCAGATCGAAGTGGCGCATCAGGCCGAGCACCTGCTGGGGCGAGTAGGTGCCGTGCAGGATCCGGCCCCGCTCCGCGGCGATCATGTGGGACAGCACGCCGTGCGAGTGCCGGATGTCGTCCCGCTCCATCGGCACGAAGAGCACGTACGCGTCCACCCGGTGCACCAGGAAGTCGCCGATCTGGGCCAGCAGCCGGTGGTAGCCGTCCACGTCGAGGCGTTCCGCGGCCCGACCCGGCTCGCGCACGCTCATCCCGATCAGCCGCTTGCCGGCCGGCACCCCCTCCTCGCGCAGCAGGTGCCCCGGGAAGTCCTCCGGCTCCAGCAGGAACGCCGGGTCGGCGGTGACCGTGATCGGGTTGAGCAGGCCGGCCTCCTCCAGCACCATCCGGGACTCCTGGTCCCGGACGGTCACCTGGGTGGCGCTGGCCAGGGTCTCCCGCACCATCCCGGTGTCCACGCCCTCGCTGAGCGGCCCGACCCCGACCGCGTACGTCAGCAGCGGCAGGCCGCGTTCCTGGGCGACCCGGACCACCCGCAGGTAGCGGCGGGCCTCCTTGTCGTACAGGATGCCGCCACCGCCGAGGATCAGCAGGTCGAGCTGGGCCAGCACGAGCGCGGAGTCGGTGCGGCTGACCCCCTCCCACGGCACCGCCTCCACGTCCGGGTGGGCCACCCGGGTGTGTGCGGGATTGCGGGAGAAGACGATGATCCGGGCGTTCGGCTCCTGCTCGCGCAGATCGGCAAGCAGCCCGGTGAGGATCGCCTCGTCACCGAGGTTGCGACCACCGTACGAGCCGAGCACACCGATGGTCAGTCCGGCGCCACGCGTCATCCGTCGCTCCTCCCCAGGTGCGTCCCGGGCGGGTTTCCCGTTGCGCCGGGGAACAACCCTCGCCCGGTCAGCCCACCGGGTCGACCGACTTGGCCATCTGCTGGGTGATGACCTGGAAACCGAGGCTCTCGTAGAGCCGGATCGCCCCGGTGTTGTCGCCGAAGACGTTGAGCCCGAGACGGCCCACCCCGAGCCGGGCGAGCTCCGCCTCGACGAGCTCGATCATCCGCCGTGCGTACCCCCGGCCCCGGTGTCCGGGATGTACCTCGATGTTGTGGATCCAGGCCGTCTTCGGGTGGTCGCCGCCGGGCAGGGTGACCCAGATCCAGCCCACCTCGACGCCGTCGACCAGCGCGACCCGCAGCAGCACGTCCGCGGTGGCCGCGCCGTCCGGCAGCAGCCGGCCGACCTGGAGCGCGACCTGCGCCCGGGCGGCCTCCGGGGTCAGGTCACCGGTCCCGGCCAGAGCGTCGGCGTACGACCGCTCCAGCGGCACGCGCAGCCGGGCCAGCTGGGCCGCGGTCATCGGTTCCAGGGACAGGCTCATGGCGCTCCCTACTCCGGCGGATCGGCGTTCCCGCCGACGGCGGCGACCAGCCGGGACACGAAGGCGGAAACCACGTCGTCGGGGCCGGACCCGACGTCGATCGAGGTGGTCGGCAGGTCGGGCGGCAGCCCGTCCATGGCGTAGTGCAGCAGAGCGACCTCGAACACGCCACCGGGTAACCCGCTGGCAGCGTGGAAGGCGACGTCGTCACGGCAGCCGCGGCGCAGCGGGTCGCCGCGCGCCCGGGGCCAGGTCGGGCCGGCCGCTCGTCAGCGGGGTGGTCGTCCCGCACGACACCCGCCCGGTGACCACGAACGGGACGCCCGGCGCCGGCAGCGCGGCACGAGCGGCACCACATCGCGCAGGACCGGCACCGGGATCGCGGAGGTGCCGATCCGCGCCGCCGGTAATCGGCTTGCCCGCCGGTTCCGGCGTCGAGCACGGTGGACCGGTGGAGAGCCTGACGAAGGGCCGGATCGGCTGGGCCGACCTGCCCGACCACGTGCGCGCCGAGGTCGAGCGGATCCTCGGCGACCGGGTGGTGGAGGCGGTGTCGCAGCCGGGCGGCTTCTCCCCCGGCACCGCCGACCGGGTCCGCACCGCCGCCGGGCGGCGCGCGTTCGTCAAGGCGGTGAGCCCGGCGCAGAACGACGTCAGTCCCCGGCTGCACCGCACCGAGGCCCGCAACACCGCGGCGCTGCCCGGGCACGCCCCGACGCCACGGCTGCTCGGCTGCTACGACGACGGCCACTGGGTGGCGCTGGTGCTCACCGACGTGGACGGTCGGCATCCGGTCACCCCGTGGCGGGCCGACGAGCTGACCGTCGTGCTCGCCGCCCTGGAGACGATGGCCACCGCGCTCACCCCGAACCCGGTGCCGCACGCGCCGACCGCCGCCGAGCACCTGGCGTACGACTTCACCGGCTGGCACCGGATCGCCGCCGACCCGCCGCCCGGTCTGGACCCGTGGGCCGCCGCGCGCCTGCCCGACCTCTGCGCCGCCGCCGAGCGGGGCCTCGCCGCGCTGGACGGCGACACGCTCTGCCACGTCGACCTGCGCGCCGACAACCTGCTGCTCGACGCGGCCGGCCGGGTGACCGTGGTGGACTGGCCGTGGGCCTGCCGCGGGCCGGCCTGGCTGGACACCGCGCTGCTGCTGGTCAACGTCCGGCTGCACGGCGGGCACGACACCGAGGCGCTGCTGCGCCGGCTGCCGCTGACCGCCGACGTCGACCCGGCCGCGCTGACCGGCGTGTACGCCGGCCTCGCCGGCTTCTTCGCCGATGCCGCCCGGCGACCGCCGCCGCCCGGCATCCCCACCGTCCGGGCGTTCCAGCAGGCCCAGGCCGACGCCCTGCTGCCCTGGCTGGCCCAGCGGCTGCCCTGAGCCGGGTCTGTCGGTGAGCGGCGTTACCGTCCACCGCACGGAGGTGGCCGCACGGACACCGCCGGCGGCTGGGCAGACAGCGCACCGGGAGGAGCCGACACGATGAGCGACGACGACATTCCACGGGCGGCTGGCGCACCGGCCCGCGGCGCGTTGGCAGCGGCGGGCTGGACTCGCCTCTCCCAGCTGACCGGCGTGACCGAGCGGGAGTTGCTGGCCCTGCACGGCGTGGGCCCCAAGGCCGTCCGGGTGCTCCGCGCGGCGCTGGGCGAGCGCGGCCTCGGCCTCGCTGGCGATCCGCCCGACACCGACCGCTGACCGCCGACCGCGCGGCCGGTTTCGACCCGCGGTTCTCGGACGTCAGGTCCGCGACGAGGCGTCCGATCACCGCCAGACCGGCGGCGGGTCCGGCTCGCATGATCGAGTCATGACGAACAACCCGTTGAACGGAAAGGTCGCCCTGGTCACCGGCGGCACCCGGGGCATCGGCGCCGGCATCGCGCTGCGCCTCGCCCAGGACGGCGCCGACGTGGCGATCACCTACCAGCACAGTGCCGACCGGGCGGCGGTGGTGGCGAAGCAGGTCGAGGCGCTCGGCCGGCGCGCGCTGGCCGTCCAGGCCGACAGCGCCGACCCGGCGGCAGTGCGCGCCGCGGTCGACCGTACGGCGGCCGAGCTGGGCCGGCTGGACATCCTGGTCAACAACGCCGGGGTGTTCCTGGTCGGGCCGGTGACCGAGCTGGGCCCCGACGAGGTGGAGCGGACCATCGCGGTGAACGTCCGCGCGCCGTACGTCGCCGCACAGGCGGCCGTACGGCACCTGGGCGCCGGCGGCCGGATCATCAACATCGGCAGCAACGTCGGCGAACGGACGGTCTTCCCCGGGCTGTCGCTGTACTCGATGAGCAAGACCGCGCTGATCGGCCTGACCCGGGGCCTGGCCCGGGAACTCGGCCCGCACGGCGTCACGGTCAACCTGGTCAACCCCGGGCCGACCGACACCGACGCCAACCCGGCCGACGGGCCGAACGCGGCGGCGATCGCCGGCTTCACCGCGCTCGGCCGGTTCGCCGAGCCGGCCGAGATCGCCGCCACCGTGGCCCACCTTTCCAGCGCCGACGGCGGATACGTGACCGGCGCGGTGGTCAACGTGGACGGCGGTTTCACCGGCTGACCGCCGCGCCGGGTACGCCCGGCGACAACCGGGCGCGGCGGCACCGTTCGGCCGCCGCGCCCGGCCGCGACCGCCCACCGACGGCGGACGTGCCGTTCGGCGGCGGGGCGACGCTCGGGGCCGCCGGTCAGCCGGGCGCGCCGGCCGGGTGGGTGAGGAACGGCAGCACGGCGGCCGGCAGCGCCGGCGAGCGGACGATGTCGTAGTGGGTCAGCCCGGGCAGCACCGCCAGCCGGGCGGCCGGCCGGCCGGCGCCGTCCCAGCCGGCGTCCCGGTGGCCGCCGCCGAGCAGCCCGAAGAACTCCGCCATGTGCGTGACCGGGATCGAGTCGGCGTCGGCGAAGACCAGCAGCGTCGGTACGGTCAGCGCGGCCACCTCCGCCGACCAGTCGTACTCGCGCCGCAGCAGGGCGCCGGACTTGGCCCAGAGCGCCGGCCAGTCCGCCGGCCGGGGCGCGAGCCGCGCGTAGAGCTGGTGCGGCGGGGTGCCGCGCATCCGCTCGCCGACCCGCTCGTCCTGCTCCGCCATCGCGGCCAGCACCTCGGGATACCAGCCCTGCCGGCGGCACGGCGCGGAGACCACCACCAGCCGGCGGACCAGCCCCGGATGCTGGATCGCGGTACGCAGGGCCACCCCGCCACCGAGCGAGTAGCCCATCAGGTCGGCGTCGGCCAGACCGAGGTGACCGATCAGGGCGGCGATGTCCTCGGCCATCGACTCGTAGCGCAGCGGGCGGGCGACGTCGGCGGTGTGCCCGTGGCCCTGCAGGTCGACCCCGATCACCCGGCGACGCTCGGCCAGCGCCGGCAGGATCCCGGCGAACGTCTCGGCCGCGCCGTAGCCGCCGTGCAGCAGCACCAGCGGTCGCCCGGTGCCGTGCGACTCGTACCAGAGCCGCAGCCCGTTGACCTCCGCGTAGCTCACGTCGCCTCCCGCCGTCGTCGTCCCGAGCCCACACCAGGGCAACGACGACGGCTAACCGTCGAGGTGCGCCAGCGCCGCCCGGACGGTCGCCGGGCCGGCGGGCAGCAGCGGCAGCCGTACCGTCGGGGTCGGGATGCGGCCGTGCGCGTGCAGGACGGCCTTGACCACCGCGGGGTTGGGTTCGGCGAACAGCGCACGCGACAGCGCCGCGAGGCGGTGGCCGAGGGGCCGGGCCCGGGTCACGTCGCCGGCCCGCCACGCGTCGATCAGCGCGACGAACTCGGCGGTGGCGAGGTGCGCCGAGGCCAGGATGCCGCCGTGCGCGCCGAGGGCGAGCAGCGGCGCGACCACCGCGTCGTCGCCGCCGAGCACCGCGACGTCGGGTGGCAGGTCGGCGAGGAACGCGGTGGTGTCGGCGTCGATCCCGGTCGCGTACTTGACCCCCGCGACGCCGGGCAGCCGGACCAGCCGGCGCAACGCGTCCGCCGACAACGGCTGCCCGGTCCGGTACGGGACGTGGTAGGCGACCAGCGGCACCGGGCTCACCCGGGCCAGCTCGGCGAAGTGGGCGAGCACGCCCGCCTCTCCGGGGCGGACGAACGGCGGAACCAGGCAGAGCGCGGCGGTCACCTCGGGCCGGCCGGCCAGCGCGCGCAGCGCCTCGACGCTGCTCGCGCCGACCAGCAGCGGCGCCGAGCGTTCCCGGCACACCCCGGCGACCACGTCCACCACCTCCCGGCGCTCCCGCTCGGTCAGCGCGGTGGATTCCCCGGTGGTGCCGAGGACGACCACCCCGGTGGCGCCGGCGGCCAGCACCTGGTGGGCGAGCGCGGCGAGCGCGTCGGGGGCCACCGCCCCGGCGTCGTCGAACGGGGTGATCAGCGGAACGTACAGGCCGGTCAGTGTCATGCCTCCAGCCTGGGCCGGAGGATCGTGCAGCACCAGTTCAGATTCCTGAACGGAAACGTAAGCTGAGCTGATGCTCGACGTTCGCCGTCTCCGCCTGCTGCGCGACCTGGCCCGGCTCGGCACCATCGCGGCCGTCGCCGAGGCCCACGCGTACACGCCCTCCGCGGTCAGCCAGCAGCTGGCGGCGCTGCAACGCCAGGCCGGCGTACCGCTGCTGGAGCGGGCCGGCCGGCGGGTCGCGCTCACCGCGACCGGGGAGGCCCTGGTCCGGCACACCGAGGCCGTCCTCGCCGCGCTGGAGGCAGCCGACGCCACCCTGGCCGCCGCACGGGCGGGCCTGTCCGGCACCGTACGCATCGGCGCCTTCCCCAGCGCCGTCCGCACCCTGCTGCCGGCGGCGCTGGTGACGCTGACCCGCGACCACCCGGCGCTCGACCTGATGGTGACCGAACTGGACCCGGTCGCGGTGCCCGCCGCGCTGCGCGACCGGCGGCTCGACGTGGCGCTGCTGCACGACTACGACATCGCCCCGGTCGAACCGGATCCGGCGCTCGAGTCCACCCCGCTGCTCGACGAGACGGTCTACCTGGCGGTGCCGGCGGAGCCGGCTCCGGCCGCGGACGGCGACCCGGTGCGCGCCGCGCGGTCGGCGGACTGGATCGTCGGCAGCCCCGGCACGCTGTGCCACGCCGTGGCCCTGCACGCCTGCCAGCTGGCCGGCTTCCGTCCCAGCGTGCGGCACCACGCCGACGACTTCACCGCCGTGCTCGCCCTGGTCGCCGCCGGCCAGGGCGTCGGCCTGGTGCCCGAACTCGCGGTCGGGCAACCGGTACCCCGGGTCCGCCTGATGCCGCTGGACGTCCGGCGGCGCACCCGGGTGGCGTACCGCCGGGGCGCCGGCGACCACCCGGCGGTGGCCGCCTGCGTACGCGCGCTGCGGGCCGCCACCGACGACCTGCTGGCGGATCGCCCGGCACAACGACCGGCGGGACGCCGACCAGCTCCAGCAGCCGGAGGATCGAACGTGGACAGCGCGCCGTGGCGGACCGGGCCGGGTACGGTGCCCGGCGACGCGCACGAGCCGGAACCCCGAAGCACGGGCTCATCCCCGTGACGACCGAACGGTTCGCCTGACCGCCCCGCACCGAGGAGTGCCCGTGCCGTACGTCTTCCTGCTCGCCGCCATCGCGGCCGAGGTCTTCGCCACCAGCACGCTCAAGGCGACCGACGGGTTCAGCCGGCTCTGGCCGACGGTCGCCTGCCTGGCCGGCTACCTGGTCTCCTTCGCGGCGTTGTCGCAGGCGGTGAAGGACATCCCGGTCGGCGTCGCGTACGCGCTGTGGTCGGCGCTGGGCACCGCGGCGATCGTCGCGATCGGCGCGGCGTTCCTGGGCGAACCGATCACGGTGGTCAAGGTGGTCGGGGTCGGCCTCATCGTCGCCGGCGTGGTGACCCTGAACGTGGGCGGGGCGACGTCGCACTGACCGGGCGGGCTCGCCCGGCTACGTCAGGTCGACGAGCTGCGGCGGGACCTCGCAGATCAGCCCCACCGAGTTCATCCGCCGGGTGAGCGGCTCGCCGTCGGAGGTCGGCACCACGAAGTGCGGCCGACCGCCGGCGGCGAGGTCGGCGGCGTACCGTTCGCGGGCCTCGACGAGGGTCTCCCAGTCGGCCAGCCACAGGTTGGTCGGCCGGTCGTCCGCGAGCAGGTCGCGGTCCAGGCCGCGCACCTGCGCCACCATGGCGGTCACCGCGGCGTTCTGCTCGCGGATCGAGCGCACCCGCGCGTCGACCGAAGCGCCGGGCGGCGCGGTGTGCGCCGCCACGGTGGCGCGCATCGTGGCGCACGCGTTCTCCGCCACCTCGCTGACCGGCGGGTTGTCGATCAGCTCGGGCCGGTCGTGGTTCGCGTACGTCCAGAGCCCGGCGCAGAACACGACGACGCCGCCGACCGCGATCACGACGATCAGGATGGCACCGACGACCCACCACCCCGCCGTGCCCCGCCCCGACCGCGCCGGCCCGGCAGCAGCGGCCTCGGGCGGCGGAAAGACGGGAGGGAGGCTCACACGTGAATGGTGTCGTTCCCTGTCAACGGCAGGTGTCAGGCGTTCGGTTCGACCCTGATGCTCACCTGGTTGCCGAGTTCGCGGAACCCGAGCCGGCGAGCGAGCCGTCGGGAGGGCTCGGGACGGGCCCGCCACTGCGGCAGCAGGTGGTCGCGGAGGGCGTCCGCCACCGCCGCGGAGGCCGCCGCGCCAGCGAGCCCCCGGCCCCGCGACCGGACGCCGGCCAGCACGGCGAGGTGGGCGACGGAGCCCGGCCACCGGCGGTATCCGGCCGCCGCGACCACCCGGGAGTCCTCCCGTACGACGAAGACCGCTGACGTGACGTCCCCCAGACCGCTCTCCGCGGCGTCGTCCGCGGGGACCTCCGCGAGCAACCCGGCGACGTCCGGGTGCCCGGCGGCAGCGGCGCCACGTCGACCGCCCCCGTCGCCGGCCGGAACTCGGGTTCGTCCAGGTAGGCCAGGGTGGCGGGACCGAGCACGTCCCGGATTCCGGGTACGCCGTGCCACCGCTGCGCCCCGACGGCGGCCCGGGCGGACCGGCCGGCGAGCGAGTCGCGCAGGAAGCGCGCGGTGGCGGCGTCCGGCGCGGTGGCGAGGCCGGCGTCTCCCAGCACCACGACGCCCGTCCACCCCGGTGGGCACAGCCGCGAATCGGCGGCCACCACCACCCGTACGCCGTCGGCGGGGAAGTTGGTCGGCACACCGGCCAGGTGCACCCAGAGATCCTGCGCGCGGTGCAGCGGGGTGGAACGCGCCATCGACGCATCCTCCCCGGGCCGGGCCTCGGCGGCCAGCGACTTTCTGCCACCGAGTGCAGGTGGCCCGACCGGCGCTGACTAGATTGCCTGCCGTGCGCACCATCACCAGCGACCGCCTCCTGCTGCGCCCCTGGCGCGACGACGACGCCGACTTCCTGCTGGATCTGGAGTCGCGCTGGGAGGTCGTCCGCTTCCTGGGCACGCAGCCCGCCACCATGCGCGGCCGCGACGACGCCCTCGCCTCGATCGGCCGGCGGCGCGCCGTCGACCACCCGATCCACGGGATCTGGGCCGTCACCACCGCCGGGGACGGACGGCTGGTGGGGAACCTGCTGCTCAAGCCGATCCCCCGGTCGGCGGGCGAGCCCACCGGCGGGCCGAGCGAGGTCGAGATCGGCTGGCACCTGCACCCGGACGCCTGGGGGCACGGCTACGCGACCGAGGCGGCGGCGGCCGCCCTCGACGACGCGTTCGCCCGGGGGCTGACCCGGGTGGTCGCCGTCACGGATCCGGAGAACCACGCCTCGCAGGCCGTCTGCCGGCGGCTCGGCATGACCCACCTCGGCCGTACGACGCGGTACTACGACGCCCCGCACGAACTCTTCGAGAAGCTGCCCGGCTGACCGGCCGATACCGCGTCCCGGCGCCTGGTCCCCTGGCCGGGAGTGGGCGACCCTAGGGCTTGTCGACCCACTGGACGGTGACGGGGCGCCGGCCGGTGCGGAGGAACTCGTGCCCCGCCCGGCGGGCCTGCTCCTCGCTGAGGTCGAAGGGTTCCGCGTCCTCGGCGGTGAACCACGGGTCGTCGTAGGCGTACTCGGCGTCGCCCGCCGTCTGGCCGGGCGGGGCGCCCGCCGGCACCGGTCCCCAGCTGAGCATGACCTCGTCCTCGTCCTCCCAGACCAGCCCGGAGCTGTCCCCGTGCAGGGTGATGTGCAGACTCCGCACACCGTCCCCGCTGACCAGGGACACGCCGCTGGGCGGCACACGGTCGAGGATGGCGTCGAGGTCGGCCGGGCCGGCGACCGTGCGTTGGGTGCCGTCGATCCAGGCGTGCAGCGGCCCGGTCGTCGGCTCGCCGGCGGTGGGGTTGCGCAGCCATTCCGGCAGCGCGGTGAGCTGGTTGCCGGCCAGGTCCAACCGGGTGAGAGTGGCCAGGGCACCGAGCGACGCCGGCAGCGCGGTGAGCCGGTTGCCGGTCAGGAAGAGCTGGGTGAGAGCGGTCAGCTCGCCCATCGACTCGGGCAGCCCGGTGAGCTGGTTCTCGGTCAGGTCCAGCCGGGTGAGGGCGGTCAGCTCACCCCACCACTCCGGCAGCTCCTCGAGCTGGTTGCCGGACAGGTCCAGCCAGGTGAGAGCGGTCAGGCGACGGATCGGCTCCGGCACCGTTCGTAGCTGGTTGCCGGACAGGCCCAGCCAGGTGAGGGCGGTCAGGTTGCCGAGCGACTCCGGCAAGGTGGTGAGCTGGTTGCCGCCCAGGCCCAGCCGGGTGAGGGCGGCCAGGTCACCCAGCCAGTCCGGCAGTTCGGTGAGGTCGTTGCCGACCAGCCGCAGCTCGGTGAGGGCGGTCAGGTCGGCCAGCGACTCCGGCAGGGCCGCCAACGACAGGTGACTCAGATCCAACGACGAGGCACCGCTCTCGCGTGCGGCCTCGATCCGGTCCTCGCTGCTGCGCCATGCCGCCTCGACCTGGTTCCGGGGGCTGTCCGTTGCGTCGGTCACCAGCCGATGGTCATGAATGCGGGCGCTGATGTCAAAGCTCTGGTCTCCCGCATCCACGCGACCGGTCGGCCAGGTTGCCGAACGCTCGCTGCCGGGGACTGGTCGGCTGTGTGCACATAAGATCTTGCGAACAAGCAGCCGGACAGGGAGCGGCCCGTCATGATGCGCTCGGCAACGTACCTGCAGGAGTGCCTGCTCCGGGCCGAGATGGGCGATGTCGTCGCGGTGGAGCCGGCGACGGGTGGGCTCGCGGCGCTCGCGGGCATCGCCACCCGCCGGGATGCGCCGCCGGTGTTCGTCAAGGCCTTCGCCGACGCACCGGCCGACGATGTCTTCGCCGCGGAGGCCGAAGGGCTGGCCGCCCTGCGCGAGCTCGGCGGCATGGCGACCCCCGAGGTGATCCTGGCGGACCGGAAACTGCTGGTGTTGTCGGTGCTGCGGCCGAGGCCGCGCAGCGAGGCCTTCTGGGAGCAGTTCGCGCATGCGCTGGCCCGCCTGCACACCAGCACGGTCCACCCTCGCTTCGGATGGCACCGCGACAACTGGCTGGGCCGCCGCCGGCAGATCAACACGTGGGACGACGACGGTTTCGCGTTCTTCGCTGAGCACCGGCTGCTCCGGTGGCTCGGGCAGCCCCGCGTCGAGGCGGCGCTCGACCGCGAAGACCGGGCGGCGCTGGAGCGGCTGTGTCACCGGCTTCCGGAGGTACTGCCGGAGCGGCCGGCATGCCTGACGCACGGCGACCTGTGGGCACAGAACGTCCTGGCCACCCCGGACGGCCAGCCCGCGCTGATCGACCCGGCGGTGTCCTACATGTGGGCCGAGGTCGACCTCGCCCACGTGTGGTCCACCGCGCCCCCACCCGAGGCGCACCGGTTCTTCGCGACCTATGCGGAGCTGACCTCGCTCGACCGCGACTGGCCGACCCGCATGCCGATCGTCCAGCTGCGACAACACCTCGCCGTGCTGGCCCAGTTCGACGACGACTGGGGCGCGGCGGACCAGATCCGGGCCACCCTCGCCCCGTTCCGGGCCCGAACCTGACCAGAGCTGTCTTGAACGAAGTCACCGGGATGGTGTCGTATCGAGGCGCGGCCGTTCGTGGAACTGATGTGCGGCGACGGCCAGGCCGCCGGATACGAGGAGTCGGGAGAGGCCCCCGTCCGGGGCCGAGAGGAGATGACCATGGCGGAGTACCTGATCACCTTCAACGATGAGTGGGTGCCCGAGCACACGGCGGAGGAGGTGCGCGAGAAGGGCAAGGCCGCCCGGGCCGTCGTCGCGGAGATGCAGGCCGAGGGTGTCCTGATCTTCAGCAACGGCGGGCTGGACCGGTCCACCGCGGTGTGCAGTGTCGAGCTGGTCGACGGCGAGCCCGTCTTCACCGACGGCCCGTACGTCGAGACCAAGGAGCACCTCGGCGGCTTCGCCGTCGTGGACGTGCCGGACGACGCGGCGGCGCGATACTGGGCCGGCCGGCTGGCGACCGTGCTCGACTGGCCGCAGGAGGTGCACCGGTTCCGCGGGCCCGGGGAGGCCCGGCGCAGCGGCTCCGGGGTGAAGTGAGCCGGCTGGAGCCGTGACCGATCCCACCGTCGAGCAGGCGATAACCCGTGTTCACCGCGAGGAGTGGGCGCGGATGGTCGCCAACCTCGCGCGCCGGTTCGGCGACCTCGACGTCGCCGAGGAAGCGACAGCCGAGGCGTTCGTAGCGGCCGCGGAGCGGTGGCCGCGCGAGGGGGTACCGCCCAATCCCGGCGGTTGGCTCGCCACCACCGCGACCCGCAGGGCGATCGATCGGCTCCGTCGCGAGTCGCAGCGCGACGCCAAGCACCGGGCGGCCCGGATCGTGTACGACGACACCCCACCCGAGCCGACCGGCCCGGTCGAGGACGACCGGCTCAGACTGCTCTTCACCTGCTGCCACCCCGCGCTCGCGATGGAGGCCCGGGTGGCGCTCACCCTGCGCCTGCTCGGCGGCCTCACCGTCGCCGAGATCGCCCGCGCCTTTCTGGTGCAGGAGACCACGATGGCGCGACGGATCACCCGGGCCAAGGCGAAGATCAAGGCGGCTCGCATCCCCTACCGGGTGCCCTCGACCGACGACATCCGCGAGCGGCTCGCCGGCGTGCTCGCGGTCGTCTACCTCGTCTTCAACGAGGGCTATCTCGCCAGCGAGGGGAACGCGCCGGTGCGCGTCGACCTCACCGACGAGGCGATCCGCCTCGGCCGCCTGCTCCGAACTCTCCTTCCGGACAACGGCGAGGTGGCCGGTCTGCTTGCCCTGATGCTCCTCACTGACGCCCGGCGGCCGGCGCGCGTGTCCCGCACCGGGGAGTTGGTGACCCTCGACGAGCAGGACCGCGGCGCATGGGACCGCGCCCTGATCGCCGAGGGCAACGCCTTGCTTCGCGAGCGGATCGAGGCGGTGGCGACCGGCGGTGACCCACCCGGGCGCTACCAACTGCAGGCGGCGATCAACTCGGTCCACACGAATGCCCCGTCCGCCCGGGACACCGACTGGTCCACGATCCTCGCCCTCTACGGACGCCTGGTGCTGCTCGACCCCTCACCGATCGTGCGGCTCAACCGGGCGGTCGCGGTCGCCGAGGTCGACGGCCCCGGGGTCGGGCTCGCCGAGGTCGACCGGCTCGCCGAGGTCCTCGACGGCTACCACGCCTTCCACGCCGCGCGCGCTGACCTGCTGCGACGACTCGGGCGCAGCGGCGAGTCGCGAGCGGCGTACGACCGGGCCATCGGTCTCGCCGGCAACCCCGCGGAGCGGACCTACCTCACCCGTCGCCGCGACCAGCTCGCCGGCTGACCGACGTGCGCGGCCAGCCCGTTCCGTGCGCGGCACAACCGGACGGTGACCGGTTCGTCGCGTACGACCGGGTGGCTGACCACCACCCCGTGAGGGTCGACGATGGAGTCGAGGCGTTCACCGTCGTCGCCAGTACCGGGCCGGCCCTGAGCTTCGTCCGCGCCCGGTCACGAGCGACCGCGCGCGGAGCGCCGGGTGATGCCGTCCGGGGCAAGGCCACCTTGCCTCTCGCCCAGGCTCAGGTCCACGGCGGCGAGTCACCGCAGGACAGCCGAGCAGTGCCGGTGAGTTCTGCGGTTGAGCCGAACGCCGATCCTGACGCGGCGAGGGACCTCGCCGCGGCTGGCGCCCAGCCGACCGGGCGATTAGCCGGTCGGGACGGAGGCGCTCGACCTCGTCGAAGATGACCGAGACCTGGACGGGCCGAGGGCTTTCCGGAGGGCGCGGGCCGGGTACCTCCCAGCACGGATCCCACGCCAGGGCCAACCGGTTGCGCCGGGCGACCAGCGGGTCGAGAAAGACGCGGGCGACGGAGGCAGCGGAGTTGCCGCGGTGGCCCGGCGGCACGATATGAGGACGCGTAGACATGATCTCTCTTCAGACATGACGGAAGGCATGGGAAAAAAGCCGACGGCGACGTCGGCGACCGATGCGCTGGCAGGTGTCAGGTCTAGAGAGCAGGCGGCGTCACGCGGGGTGAAGTCCTCTCGTGCTTTGGTCGGAGAAGGTCCAGCTACAAGGTTGGGCGGGACGGGTTGGCGAGGCCACCCATTTTCGTCCCGGTGCCGGGTGCCGGGTGCCGGGGGGGCGGGATCGGCACACCTGCTCGCGGTTTGTCGGTCAGTTGCGGGGCCAGACCTGGACCGACACTCGGGGGAACGCCGTGGTCAGGAAGTGTTCGGTGAGATGGTCGCGCAGGATGCAGTCTGGCCAGGTGTCCAGCACCTCGGGCAGCGTGCGGTGGCCGAGGGCCAGCTGGAGCAGAGCGCCCGGTGGGATCGCCGCGTTGGTGTGGGGGTCGGTCGTCGGGCTGACGCTGCCGGGCATGGCGGTCACCGCGATCAGTTCACCGTCAGCGAATTCCAGTCTGGCGGCGCGGCCGTACGAGTCGATGGTCAGGGTCTTCTCGGGCCATCGGAGATCGGCTACCTGCCAGCGTTTCCGTAGCAGCGGTTGCAGCCGGGCGAGCAGGTCGGCCGGGTCGCCGGCGCGCACGTACCAGCCTCGGGGCCGCTTCGGCACGCCGGGCGGGCCCAGGCGAGCCAACGGGTGGTCCGGGTTCAGCAGGAAACGGACCGCGGTGAACGGCAGCGCCGCCGATGCCGAACATCGCCGGCCGACGCGGCCCAGGTGTGCGTGCATGGCAGTGGCGGCCCGCGGCCACTCGGCCGGCCGAGCACAGGCCGCCGCGACCACTGTCAGCTCTCCGCTGCTGGTGAGCCGGGGGGTGTGGACCAGGTATCCCCGCACCTCACCGTCGTTCACCAGAACGGCGACGGTACGCCGGGCGATGTCCCGCGGGCGGCGGCCGGCGATCTCGTACCGCCACACCGCAGCGTCCCGCGGGCACACCAGGGCCTGCCCGTCGGCCAGCCCTTGGTCGATGGCGGCGAGGTCGTCCGCGTCGGCGACCGTGGCCGGGCGCACCGTGAGGACGCCGGAGGAGTCGTGCTGCCCGGCGGCCGGCAGCGCTGCGGCGGGCACCGTTGCAGCACCGTCGTTGGCCAGGGCGTAGTCGTAACCGAGCCGTCGGTAGAAGTACGGGATCCCCTCGATCATCTGGACCGGCACACCCTCGGCCGCGTACCGCTGATGCAGCGCGGCGAACAGCCGTTCGGTGAGCCGGTTCCCGCGGTGCTCCGGCGCCGTGCCGACCAGCTCGATCTGGGCTACCGGCAGCCGGACCCCGCCCAGTGCCCAGTCCTGCCGCAGCCCGACGAGGCTGGCCACCGGACGGCCGGTGGCCGAGTCCTCGGCCACCAGGAAGTCGTCGGGTACGACCGAGGGGTGGGCATCCAGCAGGTCTTCGACCCAGGCAGCGATTCCCCGGTGGGGTTGCCCGCCGGTCACCGCCTGGAGCTGGACCGACGCATGCAGACGCGCGAGTTCGACGACGTCGCTGGCTCGACCCGCCCGGACCACGTAACGGCCGTCTTCCCTCGTCATACCTTCGTCTCCAAGCGGCAGCACCTGATCGTCCGGTCAGGACTCCCCCGTGCGGGGTTCCACATCGCCCCGCTGGCCCGTGCCGGCGTCGGTCAGCCACGCTAAACCAAAGATTGTTGTATTGTCGAACCACCTGGTTGTACGGTCGAACCATGGAGAGCGGCGAGGTGGATGCGGCACAGGAAGCCCTGATGCGGTTCGTCCGTAACTTCGGCCTCCACCAGCCCGACCGCACCCCCTGCGGGCAGCCGCTGCCGGTCTCCGAGGCCCACGCCATGGTGGAGATCGCCCGCGACGGTCAACTCCGCCAGGCGGAGCTGGCTCGCCGGCTGCGGCTGGAGAAGAGCACCGTCAGCCGCCTGGTCGCCAACCTCGTCAATCGCGGCTGGGTTCACCGCGCGCCCGCCGACGGCGACGGCCGTGGTGTCCTCCTCGTGCTCACCGATGCCGGCGCCACCGCAGCCGCACGGCAGGCCGACGCCCGCCGGGACCGGCTCACCGCCCTACTCGATCGCATCCCCGACCACGAGCGTGCCGCCGTGGTACGCGCACTCCAAGCCCTTGCGGAGGCCACCGTTGACCCGTCTTGACCGCTCAGCGGCCCGTCGAGCCCTACTCCTGGTGGCCACCGCTGCCACCGTGCTGAGCAGCGGCTGCGCCGACGGCGCACCGCCGTCAACGCCGACGCCCACAACGGCGAGTTCCAGCCGCCAGGCCGAGGTCGCCCAGAAGGGCGCCTCCGTCATGCCCTTCGACCTGGAACGCACGACCCACCGGTTCACCAAGACCGACACCGGCGGCGTGCAAACCGTCGTCACCGACGATCCGCAGGACGCCGCGCAGATCACCCTCATCCGGCAGCACCTGACCGAGGAGGCGGACCGTTTCCGGCGCGGCGACTTCACCGACCCCGGCCGCATCCACGGCAACGAGATGCCCGGCCTCGACGCCCTACGCGCACACGGCGGACGAATCACGATCGACTACACGACCACCCCGGACGGGGCCCGCCTCACCTACACGACCAGCGACACCGAGCTTCGCGGCGCCCTGCACCACTGGTTCGACGCCCAGGTCAGCGACCACGGCCAACACGCCACCTCGTAAGCACCGATCCGATTCGACCTGGGTCAGGAGCCAGGGAGCGGGTCCTGAGACATCCTCCGCATGCTCAAGGCTGGCTGGCAGGACGGCAGGTCGATGCCGCGACGGCGGACGAATCCGCGGTGGGCGGTGGCGATCGCCAGCGAGCGACCATCGGAAAAGGGTTGGACCACGGAGCCAAGCCGTTCCGCGTACCGTCTGCCAGGTGACCTGGCGCTCACCGAGACCGGCCGTCATAGCGGCAGCGCTCGGTGCTGCCTTCGTCCTCTCTGCCGCCGTCGCGCTCACCGCGCCGATCCTGGTCCAGAGCGGTCAACGGGGCAATACCGCGGCAGAACCGACCGCCCCCCGAGCCATCACCTGTTTCCAACCCCCGCACCCGACCGGAGCGATGCCCGATCCATGCTGGGACCTCGCCATCGCGGCTGGCCGGAGCACGCCGAGCCAAGCGGCGCGGGACGCCGCCCGACTCGCAGCCGGTGCACTGCGAATGGAGTTGTCGGCCGTGGTTGATCGACAGCCGGCGGTCTGCGTGACGATTGCGGGCGGCGGTCCCGGGCCATGTAGGCGCGACAACATCGACGCCGGCGAACTGCGGAACGCGCTGAACCGGGTGGGTCTGGTCGACCATGTCGTACGGCCTGCGCGGTCCGACGACATCACCGAGGGCAAGGGGCTCGTGTTCGCCGCGCGGGTTGAAGGTGCCTGCGTGCTCGGCTACGTGCTTTCCGGTCGCGAGGCGGCCGGCGTAGCTGGGACGCTGCCCGATGGCACGTGCTTGTCCCGCTGAGCAGTCCTCGACGCCGTGGGTGCCGCCGGCCAGCAGATCGGGGAGCTGAAGCGGAACGCCGATGATGCGTGACACTGAGGCATGGAGTTCTTCTGCTACCACCGCGATCGGCCCGGTTCCCTGGCGCTGCGGAGAGACCTGCTGGAGGAGCATTGGTCCTACATGGACCGATACGCGTCGCAGATGATCGCCCGCGGCCCGACCCTTGCCAGCGACGGCACCCCCACCGGCAGTCTGCACATCGTCGACCTGCTGGATCATGCCGCTGCCCGGGCCTTCGCCTTCGACGAGCCCAACTACCAGGCCGGCGTGTATCGGGACGTGCTGCTGCGCCGGTGGCGAAACGTGCTGGGACGGACCATGTGGGATTTCCCAGGTGGCCGGACCGGTGGCAACCGCTACCTGGTGCTCGGCCTCGGCTCGGGGGAGGCTGCTGATCTCGTCGCGCCGCCCGACCGGGATGAGCTGATCGCGTACGGGCCGTTGCTGTCCGACAACGGCACCACATGGCTGGGCACGGCGGTGGTGCTCAGTGCGCCCGACCCGGATGCCGCACGCGCCGTCCTCAGCCCGGACCGGTACGCCGACATCGAGGTCCACGGCTGGCAGTTCGGCGGGCGGCCCTCGTGAACCGGGAAGGTTCAGCACCACAGGCAGGGCGCCACGGCCTCGGCCCGGCAGGACGCGCGCTACTGTGCGTCTTCCTCATCTCCACCGTGTTAGTCGTGTTGGCTCTGCAGACGGCCACCGGCGTCACCTATCTGGGCGGCAGCTCGTACAACACGGAGTTCGCGAATCCAACGTGGTGGCTGGCCGGATTTCTCCTCTTCGTGCCGATATACCTGTCGTCCCGCCGCTACCCGAAGCACGCTGCCATTTCCGTTGTCGCAGCTCTCGTACCGCAGTTTGCTTTACCGACCGTAGTGGTCTACGGCTACATGGACGGGGGCTGGGGTAGCGGCCTCGAGTTCTTCGGCTACCTGTTTCCCATCTTCATGATGCCCCTATTCGCCGCCGCGGCGGCTGTCGGCGCTTGGCTCGGACGGCGCAAGCAGCGCCCCCAGGACGGGCTCCGTCTAGCCGGGCGGTGACGGCGGCTCGGGTGGGCGTCCGCGGGCGCGTGCCGCGTCGGCGATGGCGATCCCGGTGAGGACCGCGATAGCGGCGATGGCGGCCAGTAGCGGCGGTAGGAGGAGCATCGGCGGTGTCAGGGCGACCAACACGAGCAGCCCGATCACCCGGTCCCGGGATACGCGGCTGAACACCGCGTACTCGAAGAAGGAACGCCCGACCAGGAATAGCGCGGGCCCGCCGAGGATGACGGCGACCCAGGCCGGCCGTGTGTGCCCGAGTGGATGGGCGATGACGATTTCGTCGCCCACCGCGGTCGCGACGATGCCGGCCATCATGAGCAGATGAGCGGTTAGCGCCGACACGGCTAAGCGGTCTGGGTGGGGCGCCGCTGCGATGGCAGCCGGCAACAACTGTCCCGAGCGGTAGATGTAGATCCGCCAGAACAGCGCCGTGCCGACGAACGACACCACGAACGCCGCGGTCCGATCAGCCGCGAAGCCGGTGCCACTGAGGGTCAACGCGGTGACCAGGATCAACTCGCCGAGCGCGATGACGAAAAGCTGCCGGTACCGCTCGGCCAGATGCTCGGCAGCGATCGGGTACTCCGATTCGGGCGAGCGACCCAACCCCGGCGTGGGGAAGCGGAATCCGCGTGCCGTGTAGTCCACGGCGACCGCCAGCGTCCACAACGCCCCACGCGCCCCGCCGTGCGCGAGCGCCCCCGCGATCCACGGCACCGCCGACACACCAAACCAGAACAACACCCGCACGCTTCTGCTCTGCAATTCATGGCCACGCAGAGCGAGGACGAGGAAGATTTGGCGGCCGACATGGATGGCGACGTACATGCCCGCGAAGACCAGACCTCGCTCGCCGAACGCGTCGGGCAGCGCGACCACCATCACCAAACTGCCGAGCATGGTCGCGGTCACCAGCAGCTGTATCCCCGGCCGCTGCGGGTCGTACAAGTCGGTTATCCACGCCGTGACGGACCAGACCCACCACATCGCCAGCAGCAGCACCAGCGTCTGGAGAGCGCCGCTCCACGTGAGATCCTGGATCAGCTCGTTCGAGAGCTGGACGAGCGCGACGACGAACACCAGGTCGAAGAACAGCTCCAGGAAGTTTGCGCGCCGCGGCGCTTCGGGTCTTCGCAGCAGCTTGGCACCGCTCGTCGTCATCAACCCGCCCGTTCTGCCGGCTTTGTCTCAGGCTTGAAGCCTTCGTACCACGGCGCAGCGCCGGTGAATTCGGATATGCGGCCTGGCCTGAAACCGGGCGGCCCCGCTGCACGGGCGGCCTCGGTCCAGGCCTCAGGGGGCCGTCAGTCGCTTGATCGCGCGACCTAGCTCGGATACGTCCGCATCCCGACGCCATGGCACGGACCTGGTCCGGTTCTTCTTCGGCTTGATTGGCCTAGAGCTTGTCTTTGGCCAGGTCGTAGGCGGCGAACGGTGCGGCGCTAGCCGAGATTCAGAACCTCATCGTCCGCGTGCGCGCCGAACTCGGCGACGCGCACCTCCGCGATGTGCTCGTACCGGTTGATCCGGTCGGTCCACTCCGCATCGACCCCGAACGCCACCTGCGCGAAGCCCACCCGGCCGACGGCCTCGGCCAAGCCCGGATCGCCCGGGGCCAGCAGCCGCACCGGCGCGTCAAGCGCCACGGTGTGCGGCGGCACGAAGTACTCGTCCGGCAGAACGGTGCGCGCATGGACGAGCGCGCCAACTGCGACAACCGAGCCGGCCCCCAACCGCGCGCACTGCAGGACCGTCGCCGCGGTCGCCACATAGACGCACCTGCCGACCTCGCAACCCAGCAGCGTGGCATGCGGCCCCACGAAGACATGGTCGTCGACAAGCACCGGCTGATCGCCGGCGACCGCAGACCCGCGCAACACCGCGTTCTCGCAGATCACCGCCGCCTCCCCGACCTCGATCCGAGACCCCTCGGCATCGAGCACCGCACCGTACATCACCCGCGCCCTCGGGCCCACGCGGACATCACCGACCAGCGTGGCCGTCGGGGCGACGTAGGCGGTGGGATGGACCTGCGGCTCACGCCCGCGATGCCGGATGCGGATTCCCCGCGTTTCAGCGATCACGAACGGATCGTCGCCCGACTGACCGCGAGCATGCTGGCGGATTTCAGACGTGGCATCCGCGATCTGAGGCACTACAGTCGTCGGCTGTCCAGTCGGCAGTCTCGTTGCCCGCCTTGATCAGTTCTGGGGCGACATGGAGCAGGAGGGACGTCTCCAGTTCCCCGGCGTTGCTGTCATCGGCCGGTTCTCTGATCTTGTGTGCCGGCGTTAATGCTGGTGGTGATTGGTGGGCGCGGCAGGTTTCGAACCTGCGACCCCTCGCTTGTAAGGCGAGTGCTCTCCCACTGAGCTACGCGCCCGGAACGCCCGTACGGGGCCGGAGGTTGGCAAGCTTACCCTGCCCGCCACCGGCCCGGTCGCACGGCGTGCCCGACCGGGTCAGGCCGCGGCGGCCTCGGCCAGCGCCTTGCGCCACGCCTGCTGGTCGCGCGCCTCGCCCGGGCCGTTGCGCTCGGCGAAGCGGACCAGGCCGGCCTTGTCGATCACGAACGTGCCCCGGTCGGCGAAGCCGGCGGTCTCGTTGAACACGCCGTACGCCTGGGCGACCGCGCCGTGCGGCCAGAAGTCGGCCAGCAGCGGGAACTGGTAGCCCTCCCGGTCGGCCCACACCTTGTGGCTGTAGACCGAGTCGACGCTGACGGTCAGCACCTGGACCTGGTCGTTGACGTAGTCGTCGAGGTTGTCCCGTACCTCGGCCAGTTCACCCTGGCAGGTACCGGTGAAGGCGAGCGGGTAGAAGACCAGCAGCACGGTGCGCCGGCCGCGGAAGTCCGAGAGCCGGACCTCCTGGTTGTTCTGGTCCTTCAGCACGAAGTCCGGCGCCTCGGCGCCCACCTCGATCGGCATGCCAGCTCCTGGGGATCAAGTCGGGACGGCACCCAGCCTGTCACACCCGGCGGCGGCCGGGCCGGGCTGCCGGGTGCGGCCGCCGGTGGCAGCGGCTGCCGGACGGGCGGAGCCGGCCTACTTCCGGCTCTTGGCGCCGCGGCGCAGGACGAGCCGGGCGCCGCTCCAGTCCCGGCCGGCGTTGACGGTCGAGGTCTGCTGGAGGCCGGCGGTGGGTGCGGACTCGGCGATCTCGCTCGGCTCGACGTGCCCCTCGCGCCCCGCCTTGGGCGTGAGCAGCCACACGACACCGTTGTCGGCCAGCGGGCCGAGGGCGTCGACGAGGAGCTCGAAGAGATCACCGTCGCCGTCGCGGTACCAGACCAGCACCGCGTCGACCACCTCGTCGGTGTCCTCGTCGACCAGCTCTCCACAGCGGTCGGTCAGGGCGTCCCGGAGATCCTGGTCGACGTCGTCGTCGTACCCCATCTCCATGACGACCATCCCCGGCTCGATCCCGAACCGGTCCGCCAGGCTGCGTACCCCGTCGGCGGCCTGACCAGCGGTCGCGCTCACTGTCGCGTGCCTCCTCATCTCATCCCTGCTGCCGACGTCGGCGACGCCGTCAGGCAAAGTCCACACAGTTGTGGCTCCCCGCGCAAGTGGCGCACCGGGTGGAACGGAATTTACCGTGCCAGGAGCGTACGGGCACCCTGGGTAATGGCTTCCTCGGAGACCAGAACCTGACGTGCCGCCGGACCTAATGGTACAAACGAGTCAACTCCGGCGACTCGCCGCGCCGCACCGACATATCCGGCATCGACCAGAGCGGCGATGACCCCCTCGCCGACCCCGCCCGACCGCCGGGTCTCGTCCACCACCAGCACCCGCCCGGTCGCGGCCGCCTCCCGGATGATGTCCGCCACCGGCAGCGGCGCCAGCCAGCGCAAATCGACCACCCGGGTGCCGATCCCCTCGTCGGCGAGCGTCGCGGCCGCGCGCAGCGACATCCGTACGCCGTTACCGAAGGTGATGATCGTGATGTCCTCGGCCGAGCCGACGCCGTAGACCCGGGCCCGGCCGATCGGCACGTGCCCGCTCACCCAGGCGCCCGGCTCGGGATAGCCGGCCAGCCACTCCCCGTCGCCCTCGGCGTACAGGTCGCGGGTGTGATAGAGCGCGATCGGCTCCAGGAAGACGCAGACGCTGCCGTCCACCGCCGCGCTGGCCAGGCAGGTCCGCAGCATCGGCGCGGCGTCGTCCGGCCGCGCCGGCACCGCGATCACCAGGCCCGGCACGTCCCGGAGTACGGCCACCGAGTTGTCGTTGTGGAAGTGCCCGCCGAAGCCCTCCTGGTACGCCAGCCCGGCCACCCGCACCACCATCGGGTTGCGGAACGCCCCCTGCGAGAAGAACTGCATGGTGGCCGCCTCGCCACGCAACTGGTCCTCGGCGTTGTGCAGGTACGCCAGGTACTGGATCTCCGGCACCGGCAGCATCCCGGCCAGCCCGGCGCCGAGCCCGAGCCCGAGCACCGACGTCTCGTCGAGCAGCGTGTCGAAGACCCGGGCCGCCCCGAACCGGTCCCGCAGCCCCTTGGTCACCCCGTACACCCCGCCCTTGGCGGCCACGTCCTCGCCGAAGACGGCCATCTGCGGGTGGTCCAGCATCCCGTCGGCGAGCGCGGCGTTGATGCTCTGCGCCAGCGTCAGCGGGCCGGCCAGTTCGGGCGGCTTGCCGCCGAACGACTCCGCCCGGGCGGCCGCGCCGGGGCCGCTGGCCCGGGCCGCCGCGTCGGCCACCGCGCGGGCCACCCGCACCGGCCGCCGGGGCGCGAGCGGGGCGACCACCTCGGCCGGGGCGGTCAACTTCGGCTCGTCGAGCACCTCCTCGGCGATCCGCCGCACCCGCCAGCCGATCTCGTCGTACCGGGCCAGCAGGTCAGCACCGGTGGCCACGCCCGCCGTGACGAGCAGCCGCGCGGTGCCGACGACCGGGTCCCGCTCCAGGTCGGCGGCGATCTCCTCGGCCCCGCGGTACGCGGTCTCGACGTCCGCGCCGGCGTGCCCCATCAGCCGCACGGTGCTCAGGTGCAGCACCGCCGGCCGCCGGTGCCGGCGCACCCAGGCGGCCGCCTCCGCCGCCACCTCGTACGCCCGCCGCAGGTCGGTGCCGTCCGCTGCGAAGTAGCGGAGCCCCGGCCTGGCCTGCAACGCGGTGGCCACCCAGCCCCTCGGGGAGCGGACGCTGATGCCCAGCCCGTTGTCCTCGCAGACGAAGAGCACCGGGATGCGCAGGCCGGTGTGGTCGTACCAACCGGCGGTGTTGAACGCGGCGGTGGCGCTGGCGTGGTTGACCGAGGCGTCGCCGAAGGAGCAGACCACGATGGCGTCCGGTGGCCAGGGCGCGTGCTCGGCGCCGCCGCCGCTGCCGATCCGCACCCCGGTGCCGGTGCGCCGCCCGGCCATGTCCAGCCGGCGCAGCCGTTCCACCGCCAGCCCCATCCCGACGGCGCGCGGCAGGTGCGAGGCGATGGTCGAGGTGGTCGGCACGACCGCCAGGTCGGCGCGGCCGAAGACCTTGTGCCGGCCACCGGCGATCGGCTCGCGCGCCGAGGCGACCATCCCGCGCAGCACGTCCCGCGCCGCTTCGGCGTACCCCCGGGCGAACGGCCGGTCCCCGGCGGGCCCGGCGGTGGCCTCGCCACTTCCGGCGGCGTCCGCGCCGTCGGCGGCGGCCGGGTCCTGGTCGGCGGTGGCGTCGGCCGCGTCGCGCGCCGGACCGGTCGCGTCCGCCGGGCCGGCGGAATCGGGCTCGGCGGAAACCTGCGCGGCCCGGACGCAGTAGAAGGCGCCGGAGCGGTAGTGCAGCAGCGCCGGGTCGGTGGCCCGTACCGCGGCGGCGACCGCGGCGTTGCCCTCGTGGCCGGCCGAGCCGATCGTGTAGTACCCCTCGCCGAAGCTGCGCAGCCAGCGCCCGGCGAGGTCGAGCTGCCGGCTGGTGACCTGCGCGTCGAACAGGTCGAGCGCCTGCGCGCCGGTCAGCGCCGCGCCGTCGGTGACCGGCTCGGCCGGGTCACGCCGCTGCTCGGGGGCGGCCAGCGCGGCCAGCGCCTCCCGGAGCCGGTCGTCGAGATCTTGCGGGGTGGTCACGTCGGACAGCATTACCGACGATGGGCCGGCTCGCCCAGTCGGACACGAACCGCCCCGGGCGGATCAGTCGGTGCCGCAGGCCTCCGGGCAGCCGCCGTCGGAGACCTTCCAGACCAGGTCACGAAGGGTGGACAGCTCGTCGGTGGTGAGCCCGGCGAGCAGTCGGGAGTCGGACATCACCTCGTGCACCCGCTGCCGCATCCGGCGGCCGGCGTCGGTCACCACCAGGGTCTTCTGCCGCCGGTCGGCCGGGTCCACCTTGCGCTGGACCAGCCCGGCCTGTTCCAGCTTGTCGACCAGGGCGGTGACGTTGGAGCGGTCGCAGCGCAACTGCTCGGCGAGGTCGCGGGCGGGCAGCGGATGGTCCGGGTCGAGTTCGTGCAGGGCCCGGGCGACCGCCGGGGTCAGCCCCAGCGCGGCGATCTCGACGTCCTGGTGGTGCCGCAGGGCGGCGGCGACGTGCATGATCCGCCGCACCGCGTCGCCGGCCAGCCCGGAGGGCCGGTCCACGTCGGGCCCGGTGGAGGAAGCGGTGCTCTGCGCCACGCTCCCATCCTACTTTGCCAGCGAATAGTTGAGCGGCTCCACTATTGAGCAGGCCCAGGTCAGCCGGATCCGGCGTCCGCGCCCACTACCTCGCCGAGGTGGCCCGCTCCTGCCGCGACCCGTCGCGCCGGTCATCCGGCTGGTGATCCGGCCGGGCCGCCGCCCGGGGGTCATCCGGCTGGTGATCCAGCCGGGCCGCCCGGCGGGAGCGGTGGGCGGCCCCGGCGCCCGCCAGCAGGAGCGCGGCCGTCGCCGTGGCGGCCACCACCGGCGACCGGCTCAGGTGGAGCCCGCCGAGGAGCGCGACGCCCAGCACGGCGGCCAGCAGGGTGCCGGTGGAGACCAGCGCGGAGAGCGCGGCGGCCGCGCCGACCGGCACGACGGCGGCCAGCCGGGCGACCAGCGGGCTGAACGCGGCGGCGTGCGCGGCGCCGCCCACCAGCAGCAACGCGGCCGCTCCCGGCCACGGCCAGCCGTCCCGGGACAGTGCCCAGACCGCCAGCACCACCACTGCCAGCACCGGCGGGCCGGCCACCGGGAGGGCGTCGCGCCACCGCCCGGGCAGTCGCGGCACGCCCAGGCCGCAGAGGGCGAACCCGGCGGCGTACGGCAGGAAGGCCAGCCCGGCGCCGAGCGCGTTCATCCGCAGCCCGTCCTGCAACCACAGGGTGAGGTTGAACAGGAAGCCGGCGTAGCAGCCCATCACCGTCGCGGCCGCCAGCAGGCCGACCGCGACGCCGGGCAGCCGCAGCACGGTCACGTCGAGCAGCGGCGCCCCGCCCCGGCGGGCGAGCCGGTCCTCGTACCGCAGGAAGAGCCCGAGCCCGACGGCGCCGGCGGCGGCCACGGCCGGCACCGACCACCCCGGCCACCCCAGGTCCCGGCCGAGCACCAGTGGCACCACCAGGGTGAGCATCGCGGTGCAGAGCAGCAGCACCCCGGGCGGGTCGAGCGCCTCCCGACCGCGCGGGTCCGGTGCCGCGGCGAGCACCCGCCGGCCCAGCGCCAGCAGCAGCACCCCGACCGGCACGTTGACCAGGAACGCGGCCCGCCAGGCGAGCCCGCCGAGGTCCAGGGTGACCAGCAGACCGCCGACCACCTGCCCGGCCGCGACCCCGAGCGCCAGGATCATCGAGTACGCCCCGATGGCCCGGGCCCGGGCCGCGCCGTCGAACCGGGCCTGGATCAGCGTCAGCACCTGCGGCACCAGCAGGGCCGCGGTGGCGCCCTGGACCACCCGGGCCAGCACCAGGCTGCCCGGTCCGGGGGCCAGCCCGCAGGCGAGCGAGGCGACGGTGAAGCCGGCCAGGCCGAGCAGGAAGACCCGGCCCGGACCATGCCGGCTGCCCAGCCGTGCGCCGGTGACCACCAGCACGGCGAAGGCCAACGTGTAACCGGCCAGCACCAGCTGCGCCAGCGCCGGCGGGCCGGCCAGGTCGGCCCGGATCGTCGGCGCGGCGACCGCGGCGATCGAGGTGTCCATCGAGGCCATCGCCTGCCCGGTCAGCAGGACGACGAGCAGCGCGGCACGCCGCTTCGAGTTCGGCTCGCTCATTCCGCCACCCTGCCGGCGGCCGGGCCCGGCGTCTTGTCGATCCTTGCGCCCGCCGGCGCTGGCTACCCTGGCGGGCATGCGGACCAGCACCGTGCTCGCCAGCCGTCCGGACTTCCGGATCCAGGCGGTGCGCTGCCGCGACGACCACACCCGCTGGTCGACACCCGAGCGCAACTCGGCGTACGGGATGGTGCTCACCCGCCGCGGCGGCTTCCGGCGGCACGGACGCGGCGGCGAGGAGTTCGTCGACCCGACCGTGGGCTACCTGACGGTGCCCGGCGAGGAGGAGCGTTTCGCCCACCCGGCCGGCGGCGACGACTGCACCTCGCTGCACCTGTCGGAACGGCTCTGGCGGGACCTCTTCGCCGACCGGCCGGCACCGGCCGTGGTGCACGTCGATGCCCGCCTCGACCTGGCCCACCGGCTGCTGCTACGCGCCGCCGCCCAGCCCGACCCGGACTTCGCCGCCGCCGAGCGGCTGGTCCGGCTGGTCGCCGGAGCCGCCGGACCGGCACCCGGCGCGCCGGAGCGGGACCGGCCGCTGGTGGCCGCGGCCCGGGCGGCGGTACGCGACGAAGCACCCGAGGCGGCCGGACTGCTGCCCCTGGCCCGAGCCCTCGGGGTGTCGCCGTACCGGCTGAGCCGCTCGTTCCAGGCGCTGGTCGGGGTGCCGCTGACCCGGTACCGCAACCGGCTGCGCGTCGGGCGGGCACTCGACCTGCTCGCCGCGGGGGCCGACCTGGCCACCGTCGCGGCGGAGCTGGGCTTCGCCGACCAGGCACACCTGACCCGGACGGTCCGCGCCCAGCTGGGGCAGACCCCGGGCCGGCTCCGCCACCTGCTCCGCGAGGGCTGACCCACCCGGACTTCCGCATCTCGGCCGCAGCGCGTACTCTTTGTTCAGAACTTATTGAACGTTCGGAACGAGGAGATGATGACGGAACTGACCGCCCAGCGCCGGTACGCCGAGGACGCCGCCGTCGTCCTCAGCGGGCTCGGGTTGCAGCCGGCATACGGCAAGCTGCTCGGCTGGCTGCTGGTCTGCGACCCCCCGTGGCAGACCAGCAGCCAGCTCGCCGAAGGGCTCGGGCTCTCCAAGGGGTCGGTCAGCACCGGCATGCGGTTGCTGGAGACCAGCGGCGTGGCCCGCCGGGTGCCGGTGCCGGGCCACCGCGGCCACGCCTACGAGGTCCGGCCGGACGCGATCATCCGGATCGCCGCCGACGCCACCAAGTTCCGGGCGTTCCGGGAGCTGATGGAACGCGGCTTGGCGATGGTCGGGGGTGCGGACGCCCCCGGCAGCGAGCGGCTGCGCGTGATGCGCGACTTCTACGCGTTCGTCGAACGCGAGGTGCCCAAGCTCGTCGAACGCTTCGAGGCCGAGTACCAGGGGAAGGGAGACCGCGATGGCTGAGCTCGCCATCGAGACGGAGAAGCTGGTCAAGACGTACGGCCGCAACCGCGGCCTGACCGGGTTGGACCTGCGGGTCGAGCCCGGCGAGGTGTACGGGTTCCTCGGCCCGAACGGGGCCGGCAAGTCCACCACCATCCGGCTGCTGCTCGACCTGATCCGCCCGACCAGCGGCCGGGTCAGCGTGCTCGGCGCGGACCCCCGCCGCGCCGGGGTGGCGCTGCGCCGCCGGGTCGGCTACCTGGCCGGCGACTTCGTCGTCGACGGCCGGCAGACCGCCCGCGAGCTGCTGACCTACCTGGGCAACCTGCGCGGCGGGGTGCCCCGGGCCCGGATCGAGGAGCTGGCCGACCGGCTCGACCTGGACCTCGGCCGGCGGATCAAGGGGCTGAGCAAGGGCAACCGGCAGAAGGTCGGCGTGGTGCAGGCGTTCATGCACGAACCGGAGCTGCTCATCCTCGACGAACCGACCAGCGGGCTGGACCCGTTCCTGCAACAGGAGTTCCTGTCCCTGGTGCGCGAGGCGCGGGCCGACGGCCGGACGGTCTTCATGTCCTCGCATGTGATGAGCGAGGTGCAGCAGACCGCCGACCGGGTGGGCATCATCCGCGAGGGCCGGCTGGTGACCGTCGCCCGCGTCGAGGAGCTGCGCGAGCAGGCCGTCCGCAAGGTCGAGATCCACTTCGCCGACCCGGTCACCGAGACCGAGTTCAGCGTCCTGCCCGGCGTCAGCGAGGTCACCGTCACCGGCACCACCCTGCGGTGCCGGCTCGAAGGGCGGGCCGACGCGCTGGTCAAGGCGGCGGCCGGGCACACCGTCGTCGGGCTGCTGTCCGAGGAGCCCGACCTGGAGGAGATCTTCTTCGGCTACTACGCCCGCGAGGAGGACACCCGTGTTGCTGCGTGACCCGTTCACCAAGGCGCTGCACGACGCGCGCCGGTCGCTGCTCGGCTGGACCGTGGCGATCGTCGCCGTCGGCGCGATGTACGCCTCGTTCTGGCCGACGGTGCAGACGCCGGAGATGAAGGAGGCGCTGGCGGCGTATCCGGAAGGGGTGCTGGAGGCGTTCAACTACAGCGACCTCACCACCGCGGCCGGCTACCTCGGCAGCGCCGTCTACGGCCTGCTGGTGCCGTTGCTGGTAGCGGTCTTCGCCATCGCCGCCGGCACCCGGGCGGTGGCCGGCGACGAGGAGGCCGGCACCCTCGACCTGGTGCTGGCCCACCCGGTCAGCCGGGCCCGGCTCGCGCTGCTGCGCTTCGCGGCGGTGGCGGCCGGCATCGTCGCGGTGGCCGTCCTGCTCGGCCTGGCCATGGTCGCGCTGAGCGGGCCGGCCCAGTTCGACGGCATCGGCGCCGGTGGCTTCGCGGCGATGACCGTGCACCTCACCCTGTTCGGGCTGACCTTCGCGGCGCTCGCCTTCGCCGTCGGCGCGGCCACCGGGCGACGGGCCGCGGCGCTCGGCACCGGCGCCGCGGTGGCCGTGCTCGGCTACCTGGCGAACTCGGTCTTCCCGCAGGTGGAGGGGCTGACCTGGGTACGGGAGCTGTCCCCGTTCCACTGGTACCTGGGCGGCTCGCCGCTGGTCGACGGGGTGCAGCCGGCCGGCGCGCTGCTGCTGATCGGCACCACCGTGCTGCTGGTCGCCGCCGGCACCGTCGCCTTCGACCGGCGGGACCTCGCCGTCTGAGCAAGCCGGAAAGGGCTCCTTGTTCGGCCGTTGGCGACGACGAGGAGCCCTTCCGGTCATCTGGCGGTCACCCACGCTCGGGACGCTCCCCAGGTCGGCAAGAACCGGACTCTGGGGAGGAATTCGTGGCACTGTCCCGACGAACGATCCTGTTGAGCGGCGCGGCGCTCGGCGCGGCCGGCGCCGTCGGCCTGCCCGCGGCCGCCGGCGCGGAACCCGCCGCGGGCCCGGCGCCGTCCACCGGCACCCGCCGGCTGGCGTACCCGTTCACCCTCGGCGTGGCCTCCGGTGACCCGGACCACGACGGCTTCGTGCTCTGGACCCGGCTGGCGCCTCGGCCGCTGGCCGAGGACGGCCTCGGCGGGATGCCGGACCGGGTGGTGCCGGTGCGCTGGGAACTGGCCGCCGACGAGCGGTTCCGGCACGTCGTCCGGCGCGGCGTGGCCTGGGCGCGGCGCGGGTCGGCGCACAGCGTGCACGTCGAGCTGGACGGGCTGCTGCCCGGCCGGGAGTACTTCTACCGGTTCCGGGCCGAGGGCCACCTCTCCCCGGTCGGCCGCACCCGCACCGCGCCGGCGCCGTGGAGCATGCCGGCCGCCCTGGCCATGGGCTTCGCCTCCTGCTCCCAGTACGAGCACGGATACTTCACCGCCTACCGCCGGCTGGCCGAGACCGAGCCGGAACTGATCCTGCACCTGGGCGACTACCAGTACGAGTACGCGCCGGACACCTACAACGCGCCCGGCGGCAACCCGCGTGACCACGAGGGCCCGGAGACCCGGACGCTGGCCAACTACCGGCAGCGGCACGCCCAGTACAAGACCGACGCCGACCTGCAGGCCGCGCACGCCGTCGCGCCGTGGGTGGTGGTCTTCGACGACCACGAGGTGGAGAACAACTGGGCCGACGAGACGCCCGAGGCGCCGGACCCGGAGTTCGCCGCCCGGCGGGCGGCGGCCTTCCAGGCGTACTACGAGAACATGCCGCTGCGCCGGACCTCGGTGCCGCGCGGCATCGACATGCAGCTCTACCGGCGGGTCCGCTGGGGCCGGCTGGCCACCTTCCACATGCTCGACACCCGGCAGTACCGCGACGACCAGGCCTGCGGCGACGGCTACCGGGACTGCGCCGCGGCCGCCGACCCGGCCCGCTCCATCACCGGCGCGGAGCAGGAGGCGTGGCTGCTGGACGGCTTCCGCCGCTCCGACGCCCGCTGGGACATCCTCGGCCAGCAGGTCTTCTTCGCCCAGCGGGACAACAACTCCGGGCCGCTGACCGTCACCAGCATGGACGCCTGGGACGGCTACGTCGCCTCGCGCGACCGGATCACCCGGGGCTGGCTGGCCGCCGGGGTCCGCAACCCGGTGGTGCTCACCGGGGACGTGCACGCGCACTGGGCCAGCGACCTGAAGCTCGACTACGCCGACCCGACCTCCCGCACGGTCGGCAGCGAACTGGTCTGCTCCTCGATCACCTCGGGCGGCGACGGGGCCGACTCGGCGACCGGCTCGCACCCGTGGCTGGCGTTCAACCCGCACCTGCGGTTCCAGAACAACCTGCGCGGCTACGTCCGCACCACGATCACCCCGGGTCAGCTCACCGCCGACTTCGACGTGCTGCCGTACGTGAGCCGGCCGGGCGCGCCGGCGCACACCCGGGCCCGGTTCGTCATCGAGGACCGGGTGCCGGGCCTGCACCTGACCGCGGACCACCCGCTGCCGGCCGCCGCCGCCCGCCGCTCGGCCGACGCCGTCGACGAGGGCCGCCGCACCGTCGAGGCGGAAACCGCCCGCCCCTGACCCACCCCTGACCCACCCCGCCGCCCGCCCCCGGGCCGTACCGGACGCGCACCCAGGGCGACCGCACGAACAGGGAAAGAGTGGCCATTCCGGCTGGGATGGCCACTCTTTCCCTGTTCGTGCTCGCGGGCCGGCGGTCGGCGCGGGCCCGGGGTCAGCCGGGGAGGAAGGACAGGCGGACCTTGCGGGAGGTGTTGTCGCCGTTGGTGTCGACCAGGCAGAGCGACTGCCAGGTGCCCAACGCCAGCCGCCCGTCCAGCACCGGCAGCGTCGCGTACGGCGGGAGGAACGCGGGCAGCACGTGGTCCCGGCCGTGCCCGGCCGAGCCGTGCCGGTGCCGCCAGCGGTCGTCGGCGGGGAGCAGGTCCTCCAGCGCGGCGAGCAGGTCGTCGTCGGAGCCGGAGCCGGTCTCGATGATCGCCAGCCCGGCAGTGGCGTGCGGCACGAAGACGTGCAGCAGACCGTCGCCCTGACCGGAGACGAACCGCTCGGCTTCGCCGGTGATGTCCCGGACGGTGGGCCGGGAACCGGTCTGGACGCTGATCACCTCACTGCGCATACGTCGCATTCTGCCGCAGGGTGCGGTCAGTAGCTGCCGCCACCGCCACCGGAGTCGCCGCCCCCGCCACCACCGCCGGACCAGCCGCCGCCCGAGTCGCCCCCGCCCCACCAGCCGCCGCCGGAGTCGCCCCCGCCCCACCAGCCGCCGCCGGAACCCGCGCCGGACCGGTCGCCGGCCGGGTCGTCCCGGCCGTAGTCGCGGTCGCTGTAGTCCGTGCCGACGTCCCCGGTGGGGCCGGCGTACAGCGCGCCCCCCGCCGCGTCCTGCGGGCGGCGGCGGCCGCGCGGTCGCCGCGCGTCCCGGATCAGCCCGACCCCGAGCAGCGCCAGGGTCGCGCCCGCCGCCGCGATCATGAACGCCCCCGGTGACACCAGCCAGCCGGCCACCCCGCCGACCGCCGTGCCGACCACCCCGACGGCGGTCATCGCCCCGCCGAGCACCACCGGTCGCCATCTCATGCCGGCAGGGTAGGGAGGCCGGACAAGCCCGCCCGGCGGGCGACCGGCACCCGGCGCGAGCGGCCCGCGGCCGGCCGGATCGCCGCGGAACGTGGCCCGGCCGGCCGATTGCGCAAAGTTACTGGTGGGTACCTGTGTCGAGCGTCGCGTCTCGGGGCGGTGGACGTGACGGCAGGCGGCACAAGGGGGCAGGATGGCGCTAGAGACCTATCCCACACACAACCGAGGGAACGCCAGTGGCCACGGAACGCAAGCGCCCGGTGATCACCGCCGGTCTGCCGAGCCAGCTTCCGGACATCGACCCTGAAGAAACCAGCGAATGGGTCGAGTCGCTCGATGGTGTCATCGACGAGCGCGGAACCAAGCGCGCCCGCTACGTCATGCTGCGCCTGCTGGAGCGGGCCCGCGAGCGCCAGGTCGGGGTGCCGTCCCTGACCACCACGGACTACATCAACACCATCCCGCCGGAGCGCGAGCCGTGGTTCCCGGGTGACGAGCACGTCGAGCGGCGGATCCGGGCGTACGTCCGGTGGAACGCGGCCATGCTGGTGCACCGGGCGCAGCGCCCGGAGATCGGCGTCGGCGGGCACATCTCCACCTTCGCCAGCTCGGCCTCGCTCTACGAGGTGGGCTTCAACCACTTCTTCCGGGGCAAGAACCACCCGGGTGGCGGCGACCACATCTTCTACCAGGGCCACGCCTCGCCCGGCATGTACGCGCGGGCGTACCTCGAGGGCCGGCTCACCGAGCACCAGCTCGACGGGTTCCGCCAGGAGCTGTCCCACCCGGGCGGCGGCCTGCCGTCGTACCCGCACCCGCGGCTGATGCCGGACTTCTGGGAGTTCCCCACGGTCTCCATGGGCCTGGGCGGGCTGAACGCGATCTACCAGGCGCGGTTCAACCGCTACCTGCACCACCGGGGCATCAAGGACACCTCCGACCAGCACGTCTGGGCGTTCCTCGGCGACGGTGAGATGGACGAGCCGGAGACGCTCGGCGCGATCGGCGTGGCCGCCCGCGAGGAGCTGGACAACCTCACCTTCGTGATCAACTGCAACCTGCAGCGGCTGGACGGCCCGGTCCGCGGCAACGGCAAGGTCATGCAGGAGCTGGAGGCGTTCTTCCGGGGCGCCGGTTGGAACGTCATCAAGGTGGTCTGGGGCCGGGAGTGGGACCCGCTGCTCGCCGCGGACACCGACGGCGCGCTGGTCAACCTCATGAACACCACGCCGGACGGCGACTACCAGACCTACAAGGCGGAGTCCGGGGCGTACGTGCGGGAGCACTTCTTCGGCCGCGACCCGCGCACCCGCAAGATGGTCGAGCACCTCAGCGACGACGAGATCTGGAACCTCAAGCGGGGTGGCCACGACTACCGCAAGCTCTACGCGGCCTACAAGGCGGCGATGGAGCACACCGGGCAGCCGACGGTGATCCTGGCCAAGACGATCAAGGGCTGGACGCTCGGCTCGCACTTCGAGGCCCGCAACGCCACGCACCAGATGAAGAAGCTGACGCTGGAGGACCTCAAGACCTTCCGCGACCGGCTCTTCCTCGACATCCCGGACAAGGCGCTGGAGGAGAACCCGTACCTGCCGCCGTACTACACGCCGGGTGAGAAGTCCGACGAGATCGCCTACCTCCACGAGCGGCGCAAGCAGCTCGGCGGCTACCTGCCGTCGCGGCGCACCGAGGGCAAGCGGCTGGTCATCCCCGGCTCGGAGCGGTTCTCCGACGTCAAGCGGGGCTCGGGCAAGCAGAAGGTGGCCACCACGATGGCCTTCGTCCGCCTACTCAAGGACATCATGAAGGACAAGGAGTTCGGCAAGCGCTGGGTGCCGATCATCCCGGACGAGGCCCGCACGTTCGGCATGGACTCGCTCTTCCCGACGGCGAAGATCTACTCGCCGCACGGGCAGCGGTACACCGCCGTCGACCGGGAGCTGTTCCTGTCGTACAAGGAGGCCCTCGGCGGGCAGATCCTGCACGAGGGGATCAACGAGGCCGGCTCGGTCGCCTCGTTCACCGCCGCCGGTTCGTCGTACGCGACGCACGGCGAGCCGATGATCCCGATGTACATCTTCTACTCGATGTTCGGGTTCCAGCGCACCGGCGACGGGCTGTGGGCGGCCGCCGACCAGATGGCCCGGGGCTTCCTGCTCGGCGCCACCGCCGGCCGCACCACGCTCAACGGTGAGGGGCTCCAGCACGAGGACGGCCACTCGCACCTGCTCGCCGCCACCAACCCGGCGGTGGTCGCGTACGACCCGGCGTTCGCGTTCGAGATCGCGCACATCGTGGAGAACGGCCTGCACCGGATGTACGGCGAGGCGCAGGAGAACATCTTCTACTACCTCACCGTCTACAACGAGCCGATCCTGCAGCCGGCCGAGCCGTCAGACGTCGACGTCGAGGGGCTGCTCAAGGGCATCTACCGCTACTCCCCGGCGCCGCAGGTCGACGGCGACGCCCCGAAGGCCAACCTGCTGGCCTCGGGCACGGGCATGCAGTGGGCGCTGCGGGCGCAGCAGCTGCTCGCCCAGGACTGGGGCGTGGCCGCCGACGTCTGGTCGGTGACGTCCTGGACCGAGCTGCGCCGGGACGCGGTCGAGTGCGAGGAGCACAACCTGCTCAACCCGGGCGCCGAGCAGCGGGTGCCGTACGTCCAGCGGAAGCTGGCCGACGCCGACGGGCCGAAGATCGCGGTCAGCGACTGGATGCGCGCGGTGCCGGACCTGATCGCCCGCTGGGTGCCCGGTGACTACACCTCGCTCGGCACCGACGGCTTCGGCATGTCGGACACCCGGCACGCGCTGCGCCGGCACTTCCACGTCGACGCCGAGTCAGTGGTGGTGGCGACGCTGCGGCAGCTCGCGCTCCGCGGCGTGGTGCCGGCCACCGTGCCGGCCGAGGCGGCCAAGAAGTACGCCATCGAGGACGTCAACGCCGCCCCGGTCGGCGAGACCGGCGGCGACAGCTAGGCAGCACGCGAGGAAGGGCCCGGCGCGATCCGCGCCGGGCCCTTCGTCGTCCCCGCGACCCGAGAGCGGGGCAGGCGCGATCAGGCGGTGGTCCGGTGTCCCTGGCGGGGACCCGGGCCACCGCCGTCGCGGGTGACGCCAGGACGGAGCCCGGTCAGCCGACGGCGGCCAGGTCGGTCAGCCGGGCGAGCGAGTCCTCCAGGTCGGCGCCGACCCGACGCAGGCCGAGCCGGAGCAGGGCGGCCTTGACCGGACCGGCCGGCCAGCGTACGACGATGAGCCGCACGATCGTCCCGCCCTCCTCCTCGTCGGGGGTGAGCTGGACGTAGATCTCGGTGCGCGCCTCCGCCCGGGCACCGGCGCCCCTGGCACGTTCGCGCCAGCCGATCAGGGTCGGCTCCTGATAGGCGATCACTTCGGCCTCATGCGCCGCGCCACGTCCGGCCTGGACCAGCTGCCGCCGCCCGAAGCCCTCCCCCGAGAGCACCTCGGCCGCGCGGACCCCCGCCAGCCAGGCCGGCAACTGCTCGGCCCGCTGCACGACGTCCCAGACCGCTTCCATCGGCGCCGCCACGTGCGCACTGCGTTCCACGAGGATCATTTCCGTCTTCCTCCAGTGAGGACATCCCACGATATCGGCACTCTATGCACAAATTCGGACTTACCTGGACGGGTTCGGAAAAGACACGCCGAAAACCATTGCCTTGCCGGCGACGAGCGCCTATGGCGTATTCGCCGGCCGCGTCCTAGAGTCCGAACACGTTTCGTGTTCACCGGGAGGGCGCATGCCGACCGAACCGATGCCCGACTTCCCCGCCGGCTTCCGCTGGGGCGTCTCGACCTCCGCCTACCAGATCGAGGGCGCCGTCGGGGTGGACGGCCGGGGATCGTCCATCTGGGACACGTTCGCGCACTCCCCCGGCCGGATCGTCGACGGCAGCACCGGCGACGTGGCCTGCGACCACTACCACCGGCACGCCGAGGACGTCGACCTGATGGCCGGCCTCGGCGTCTGCGCGTACCGCTTCTCGATCGCCTGGCCCCGGGTCCAGCCCGGCGGCACCGGCGCGGCCAACCCGGCCGGCCTGGACTTCTACGACCGGCTGGTCGACGACCTGCTGGCCCGCGACATCGACCCGGTCGCCACGCTGTTCCACTGGGACCTGCCGCAGCCGCTCGAAGACGCCGGCGGCTGGCTGAACCGGGACACCGCGCACCGCTTCGCCGAGTACGCCGACCTGACCGCGGCCCGGCTCGGCGACCGGGTGAAGCTCTGGATCACCCTCAACGAGCCGTTCGTCCACATGAGCCTCGGCCACGGCATGGGGGTGCACGCGCCGGGCCGGATGCTGCTCTTCGACGCCTTCCCGGTCGCCCACCACCAGTTGCTCGGCCACGGTCTCGCCGTCGGCGCGCTGCGCGCCCGCAGCACCAGCCCGGTCGCCATCGCCAACAACTACTCGCCGGTGCGGCTGGCCGGCGACACCGACGCCGACCGGGCGGCCGCGGCCGCGTACGAGGCGCTGCACAACCGGCTCTTCACCGACCCGCTGCTCGGCCGCGGCTACCCGGCCGGACAGGACTTCGACGCCGGCGTGGTCCGCGACGGCGACCTGGCGGTGATCGCCGCGCCGATCGACGTGCTCGGCGTCAACTACTACAACCCCACCGCGGTACGCGCCCCGGAGGAGGGTTCCCCGCTGCCGTTCGACCTGGTGCCGCTGGACGGCTACCCGCGGACCGCCTTCGACTGGCCGGTCGCGCCGGACGGGCTACGCGACCTGCTCGGCTGGCTGCGCGACACCTACCGCGACGACCTGCCGCCGATCGAGATCACCGAGGGCGGCTGCGCCTACGACGACGCCCCGGACGGCACCGGCCGGGTGCCCGACCCGGAGCGGATCGCCTACCTCGACGGCCACCTGCGCGCGGTCCGGGCCGCCCTGGACGACGGGGTGGACGTGCGTGGTTACTTCGTCTGGTCGCTGCTGGACAACTGGGAGTGGGCGGAGGGCTTCACCAAGCGCTTCGGCCTGGTGCACGTCGACTTCGACACCCAGGTCCGCACCCCGAAGTCCTCGTACGCCTGGCTCCGCGACCTGATCGCGGCCAGTCGCCGGGCGCCGGCCGCGTGACCACCGTCGACCCGACGCCGGCCTCGCTGCCGGCGGCGCTGGCCGAGCCGACCGTCCCGGTCCGGCGCGGCTGGATCGCGCTGATCTTCGCGGCCAACCTGGGCGTGTGGATGGCCTTCTTCACCCCGATCCAGGTGCTGCTGCCGCAGCAGGTGGAACGGATCGCCCCGGCCGACAAGGAGGCCGCGCTCGCGCTGGTCACCGGCCTCGGCGCGCTCGCCGCGGTGCTCGCCAACCCGCTCGCCGGCGCGCTGTCCGACCGGACCTGCCTGCGCCTGGGCGGCCGGGAGTTCGGTCGCCGGCACGTCTGGACCGCCGGCGGGGCGCTGCTCGGCGCGGCGGCCCTGGCGCTGCTGGCGCAGCAGCGCACCGTGCTCGGCGTGGCGCTCGGCTGGGTCGCCGCGCAGGTCTGCTTCAACGCGATGCTGGCCAGCCTCACCGCCGCCGTGCCGGACCGGGTGCCGGTCACCCAGCGCGGCGGGGTCTCCGGCTGGGTGGGCATCCCGCAGGCACTCGGGCTGGTGCTCGGCGTGGTGCTGGTGACCGCCGTGGTGACCGGCAACGCCAACGGCTACCTGGCGATCGCCGTGGCGGTGCTGCTGCTGGCGCTGCCGTTCACCCTGGTCACCGCCGACGACCCGCTGCCCCGCGGGCACCGGCCGGCGCTGCGGCTGCGCGCCCTGCTCGCCTCGATGTGGGTCTCCCCGCGGGCCCACCCGGACTTCGGCTGGGCCTGGATCACCCGGTTCCTGGTCCAGCTCGGCAACGCCCTCGGCACCCTGTACCTGCTCTACTTCCTCACCGACCAGGTGCGGCTGGCCGACCCCGAGGGCGGCCTGCTGGTGCTGATCCTGCTCTACACGGCCGGGCTGGCCGCGACCGCGGTGCTGGCCGGGCGGCTCTCCGACCGCTCCGGCCGGCGGAAGGTCTTCGTGATCGCCGCCGGCGGGATCATGGCGGTCGCGGCGCTGCTGCTCGCCGTCGCACCGGTCTGGCCGATGGCGGTGCTCGCCGCGCTGCTGCTCGGCGCCGGTTACGGCGTCTACCTGTCGGTGGACGCCGCGCTGATCACCCAGGTGCTGCCCCGGGCCACCGACCGGGCGAAGGACCTCGGCGTGATCAACATCGCCAACTCCGCCCCGCAGGTGCTCGGCCCGGCGCTCTCCGCCCCGCTCGTGGTGCATCTGGGCGGTTATCCGACGCTCTACGCGGTCACCGCGGCGGTCACCGTGCTGGGCAGCGTGCTGGTGCTGAAGATCCGCACGGTGCCCTGACCGGTACCCCTGGCCGAATCCGGTGGCGCATCGCCGTAGGCTGGAGGACGTGACGGTACGTGTACGCTTCGCCCCCTCCCCGACCGGTATGTTCCACGTCGGCGGCGCCCGCTCGGCCCTGCAGAACTGGATCTACGCCAAGCAGCAGGGCGGGGTGTTCGTGCTCCGCATCGAGGACACCGATGCGGCGCGGAACAAGCCGGAGTGGACCGAGGGCATCCTCTCCGCGCTGGACTGGATCGGCATCGAGCGCGGCAGCTACGAGGGCCCCTACTTCCAGTCGCAGTACGCCGGCGAGCACCGGGCCGCCGCGGCGCGGCTGCACGAGTCGGGCCGGGCGTACTACTGCGACTGCACCCGGGAGGCGGTGCAGGCCCGCACCGGCTCGCAGTACCAGGGCTACGACGGTTTCTGCCGGGATCGCGGCCTGGGTCCGGGCGAGGGCCGGGCGCTGCGCTTCCGTACACCGGACGAGGGCGAGACCGTGGTGGTCGACCTGATCCGCGGCGAGCCCACCTTCGAGAACAAGCTGATCGAGGACTTCGTCATCGCCCGCGGCGACGGCTCGCCGGTGTTCCTGCTGGCCAACGTCGTGGACGACATGACGATGGGGATCACCCACGTGATCCGGGCCGAGGAGCACCTGCCGAACACCCCGAAGCAGCAGCTGCTCTGGGACGCCCTCGGGGTCAAGCCGCCGACCTGGGCGCACGTGCCGGTGGTGGTCAACGAGAAGCGGCAGAAGCTCTCCAAGCGCCGGGACAAGGTCGCCCTGGAGGCGTACCGGGACGAGGGCTACCTCGCCGCCGCGATGCGCAACTACCTGATGCTGCTCGGCTGGGCGCCCTCCGGCGACCGGGAGATCGTGCCCTGGTCGGTGATCGAGGAGGAGTTCCGGCTGGCGGAGGTCAACCCGTCGCCGGCGTTCTTCGACGAGAAGAAGCTGCGCGCGTTCAACGGGGAGTACATCCGGGCGCTGCCGATCGAGGACTTCGTCGAGGCCTGCCAGCCCTGGCTGACCGGCACCGGCACCATCGCGCCGCCGCCGTGGCAGCCGGCCGAGTTCGACGCCGACGCGTTCGCCGCGGTGGCCCCGCTGGCGCAGACCCGGATCGCGGTGCTCAGCGAGATCGTGCCGAACGTCGACTTCCTCTTCCTCGCCTCACCGCTGATCGACGAGGCGGCCTGGGCCAAGGCGATGAAGGAGGGCTCGGCGGAGCTGCTGGAGGCGGCGATCGCGGCGTTCGAGGCGCTGGAGTCCTGGGACGCCGAGTCGCTCAAGGCCGCCCTGGAGGCGGTCGGCGCGGAGCGCGGGCTCAAGCTCGGCAAGGCGCAGGCCCCGGTCCGGGTCGCGGTCACCGGTCGGACCGTCGGCCTGCCGCTGTTCGAGTCGCTGGAGGTGCTCGGCCGCGAGCGCACCCTGACCCGGCTGCGCGCCGCCCGGGTGCGCCTGGTCTGACCTCGGTCGACCCCGGGCGTCAGCCGCGGGCGGAGCGGCGGCGCAGCAGCAGACCGACGACAAGGGCGGCGAGCAGCACGGCCCCGCCGAGCGCCCAGAGCCAGCCCCGGCCGCCCGAGTCCGCGCGCTCCTCGGCGGCCGGCACCGCCGAGCGGCTGGCGTCCGCACTCGACGTGGCCGCCGGTCCGCCCGAGGGCGACGCCGGGGGGACGGCGGTGGCCGAGGTGGTGGCCGGGGCGGTGGCCGACGCCGAGGGGTCGGCCGGCGTGCCGGTGGTGAGGGTGAACCGCACCTCGCCGGAGACCGGGTGCCCGTCGCTGGAGGCCACCCGGTAGCCGACGATGTAGAGCCCCGCCTTGCCGGGCTTGAACGGCAGGCGGACCCGGTTGCCGGTGAAGGTCGGCGCCCCACCCGACGCGGCCACATTGTCCGGCCCGGTGACTGTGATCTTCGTCGTGGCCGGGTCCGGCTTGGCCAGGAACCGCAGTTCGATCCGGGCCGGCGCGGTCGCCACCCGGGCGCCGTCGCGCGGATCGCTGCCGGTCAGCGAGTTGTGCGCGGCCGCCGGCGCCGCCGGCAACAGAGACACGCCGAGCGCCACGCCGAACGCCGCTGGCCAGGTACGCGCCACACGTGCGACCCTGCCCCCCATGACACCCTCCGCAAAGGTACGATCCGCCCGCTGATCAACGGCTGCCGCACATTAGTCGAGCCGAGATCGCAGATAGTTCCAAATACTGTTCCACCAGCTGCAACCGAGCGACGTTCCGCGGAGTCTCTGAGGTAGGCCCCGGCCTGTGGCCACGGTCACCTCCGTCCACCAACCACGCACGTGACCTGCAGCGAAGCCATCCATCGAACGGGGCGAGGAGGCGGCGATGGTCCGAAGGATGAGGCGACTGGTCGCGGTACTGGTGGGTGGGCTGGCGGCGACGCTGGTCGCGGTGGCCACCGCGGGGCCGGCGACGGCCGCCCCGAAGCCCCCGCCCGCCGGGGTGGACATCACCGGGGACGGGCTGGCGGAGCCGCTGCGGCTGCGCGCCGAATCCCACCCGCAGCACGTCGTCGCCGTCATCGACCAGGTCAACTTCCTGCCCGGCATCGGGCAGAAGACCGGCCCGAAGGCGGCCGACCTCGGTCCGAAGTACACGATCGTGGTGCTCGCCGGCGACACGCCGAAGCAGACCTTCGACCTCTACCCCAAGGCCAAGGGCGGGCCGCGGGTGTTCCGGCCGGCCAAGCAGCCGGACAACCGCAAGACCAGCGCGGGTTGGTTCCTCGGCCGGCTGTCCATGTCCGAGACGCTGCGCACCGCCGGAGTGCCGCTGGAGCGGGAGTTCGACACGGTCAGTGGCGGCGTCGGCGGCGGTGAGCGGGTGATCCCCGAGGACGCCCTCGACCCGGCCCGGGACATCGACGAGGCGCTCGGCGAGATGCAGCGCCTGCTGCTGCTCAACGGCGCGGTGGTGCTGGTGATCACCCTCGGCCTGGCCGGGATCGCGCTGCTGATCCGTCGCCGCACCAGCTGACCGGCGGCGCGGGCGCCGGCCCCGGCAGCCGCGACCGCGCCGGGTCAGAGTTCCAGCACCACCTTGCCCCGGACGTGCCCGGCCTCCACCAGCCGGTGCGCGGCCGCGGCCTCGGCCAGCGGGAACGTACGTGCCACGTGGACGGCGAGCCGGCCGGCGTCGACCAGCCCGGCGAGCAGGCTCAGATCCGCCGTCGACGGCTTGACGAACAGGTAGCTGCCGCCCAGCCGGGTGACGTGCTCCGGGTCGGCCGTGGAGACCAGCCGGGCCGGCCGCTCCAGCAGCTGGGCCGAGACATCCAGCGCGGCGCCGCCGAACAGGTCGAGCGCCACGTCCACCCCGTCCGGCGCCACCGCCCGGACCCGGTCGAGCAGGCCGTCGCCGTAGCTGACCGGCTCCGCGCCCAGCGACCGGACGAAGTCGTGGTTGTCCGGGCTCGCCGTGCCGATCACCTGCTGCGCACCGAGGGCCCGGGCGAGCTGCACGGCCAGGTGGCCGACCCCGCCGGCCGCGCCGTGCACCAGCACGGTGTCCCCGCTACCGGTGCGGACCGACCGGAGGGCCTGGTAGGCGGTGAGCCCGGCCAGCGGCAGCCCGCCCGCCTCGGCCCAGGACGCCTGCACCGGCTTGTCGGCCAGCGTCCGCTCCGGGGCGGGCACGAGTTGGGCGTACGTGCCGTGTTGGATGTCGTCGCGCCGGACGTACCCGATGACCTCGTCGCCCACCGCGAACCCGGTCACCGCGGGGCCCACCGCGGCCACCACGCCGGCCGCGTCCCACCCCGGCACCAGCGGGAAGTGGCTGGGAAAGGCCGCGGCCAGGTGACCCTCGCGCACCTTCCAGTCGACCGGGTTCACCCCGGCGACACGCACCCGCACCAGGACCGTGTCCGGGCCGACCGGCGGCTCCGGAAGCTCACGCACGGCGAGCAGGTCGGCCGGCCCGTACGCGTCGATGGCGATCGCCTCCACGACCACCACGCTAACCGGCGGGGCGCGCCCGCGTGGTCAGCACCAACGGTGTGGGGGCCGCTCCCGGCGGGTCGCGCGCCGCGGCGGGCGGACCGGACCGTGCCGGTGCGCGCCCGCCCAGCCGGGCAGGTCGCTGCGGCAGCCGCCGGTGCCGACCGGCTCCACCTCCGGCACGACCGGCTCGACGGCCCGCTGCCGGGGCACCGGCGGATCCTCGTCCCGCTCGGGCTGGCGGCCCGGCTCGCCCGGCCCGACCGGCGGCCCGCCGACCAGCCGGCGGTGGTGCTTGGTGACCGGCTGCTGCTCGTGGTGACCCGACCGGCAGGGCTCACCCTGGGCGCAGCCGTGGTCGGCCTCCCCGTGCGCCATCCCGGTCTCCTCACGCTCGCCGTCGCCCGCCGGTGCTGGCCCCGACGTGCCCTGTCACCGTACTGGCCGGGACCGACGAGCCGTGCAGCGCATACCCGGGTCAGCGGCGGGCCCGGCGGGGGAAGATCGTCTCCCCGAGCGGGAAGGCGACCAGCCAGATCACGATGGCGATGGTGAGCTTGCCGATCCAGTTCGCCAGCTCCCGGGTCCGCTCCGCGTCGTCGACCCAGAGGATCGCGGCGCCGAGCAGCCCGCAGGGCGATCGCCCAGCCGACCAGGCTTTTTCCACTCCCGCCACTCGTAACGGGTCCGGGCCCAGCCGGCGCGCGGCGGCTTCACCGGCGGCGGGCCGCCGGCGAACCGGTGCGCGAACCGCTGGTCGGCCCAGCGGACCATCGAGTGGCCGAAGGCCACCGAGAAGCCGAGATAGGCGGCGGCCAGCCCGGGGCCGCCGGCTTCCTGCTCAAGGACACCGACGCCGAAGGGCTGGTGGCGGCCGTGCGGACGGTCGCCCGGGGCGAGGGGTTCATCGCTCCCGCGGTGACCCGGCGACTGATCACGGCGTTCGCGGCGACCGCCCCGGCCGCCTCCGCCGCCACCCGGGCGGCGGTGGCGGCGCTGACCCCGCGGGAGCGCGACGTGCTGGCGTGCCTCGGGCTCGGCCTGTCCAACCAGCAGATCGCCGACCGGCTGTCGATGGCGGAGAGCACCACCAAGACCCACGTCAGCCGGATCCTCGCGAAGCTCGACCTGCGCAGCCGGGTGCAGGCCGCCATCCTGGCCCAGGAGCTGGGCCTGCCCGCTCCCCCGTCGGCCTGACCGCCGGGGCGGCGTGAAGCGCCTGGTCAGGACATGTCAGGCTGGAGCGGTGAACGAGCCGGGCGGTAGCGAGCTGTCGGCCACGCTGCGCCGGATCGAACGCGCGGCGGGGGCGCTGGCCACCGCCAGCGTCTCCCGGATGGACGAGACCCTGCCCTGGTTCCGCACCCTACCGGCCGACCAGCGCTCCTGGGTCATGCTGGTGGCCCAGGCCGGCGCCCGCTCGCTGGTGCAGTGGCTGCGCGACGGTGGCGGCACCGCCGACAGCACCCAGGAGGTCTCCGACGAGGTCTTCGCCGCCGCACCGCAGGCGCTGGCCCGGTCGATCAGCCTCCAGCAGACCGTCGCGCTGATCAAGGTGACCATCGACGTGGTCGAGGAGCAGGTCTCCCACCTGGCCGCGGAGGGCGAGGAGCAGCAGTTGCGCGAGGCCGTGCTGCGCTTCTCCCGGGAGATCGCCTTCGCCGCCGCCCGGGTCTACGCCCGCGCCGCCGAGTCCCGCGGCGCGTGGGACGCCCGGTTGCAGGCCCTGCTGGTGGACGCGCTGCTGCGCGGCGACTCGCCGGACGTGCTGGCCAGCCGGGCCGCCGCGCTGGGCTGGTCGGACGCGCCGCCGGTGGCGGTCGCGGTCGGCCGCTCCCCCGGCGGCGAGGTCTCCGCCGTCCTGCACACCGTCTACCGGCAGGCCCGGCGGATCGGCGTCGAGGTGATCGGTGGCGTGCACGGCGACCGGCTGGTGATCGTGCTCGGTGGCGCCGCCGACCCGGTGGCCGCCACCGGGAAGCTGCTCAGCGCCTTCGGGGACGGGCCGGTGGTGGTCGGCCCGGCGGTGCCGAGCCTGGACGAGGCCACCGAGTCGGCCCGGGCGGCGCTGGCCGGTTTCCGCGCCGCGCCGGCCTGGCCGACCGCGCCCCGGCCGGTGCCGGCCGGCGACCTGCTGCCGGAGCGGGCGCTGGCCGGGGACGCGGAGGCGCGCCGCCGGCTGCGGCACGACGTGTACGCGACGCTGGTGCGCGCCGGGGGTGAGCTGCTGGAGACGCTGGACGCCTTCTTCGCCGCTGGCGGGACGTTGGAGAGCGCGGCGCGCGCCCTCTTCGTGCACCCGAACACGGTCCGCTACCGGTTGCGGCGGATCGCCGAGGTCACCGGCTTCTCCCCGCTCGCGCCGCGGGACGCGTTCGCGCTCCGGGTGGCGCTGACGGTGGGCCGGCTCGACCCAGTGGTCCCGGTGGTCCCGAGCCAGACAATGGCCCCAGGGGTCAGTAAAACCTCACAGACGGGTGATGACCACCGCCGATTTTTGTAGGATCCCTCCAAAGGTCCTAGTGTGGTTTGGTGGCGGTCGGCACAGCGCTACCGACGCGTATCCGGGAGAGTCTGTAGACGTGCTCGCCGTACTCTCTCCCGGCCAGGGTTCCCAGAAACCCGGCTTCCTGACCCCCTGGCTCGACCTGCCCGGCGCCGAGGCGCGGCTGCGCTGGTGGTCGGCGCTGGCCGGGGTCGACCTGGTGCACCTCGGCACCGCCGCCGACGCCGACGAGATCAAGGACACCGCCCGCACCCAGCCGCTGCTGGTCGCGGCGGCGCTGCTGGCCGGCGAGCACCTGCCGATGTACGACGTCGCGCTGACCGCCGGGCACAGCGTCGGCGAACTGGGCGCGGCGGCGCTGGCCGGGGTGCTGCCGGCCGAGGCGGCGATCACGCTGGCCGGGGTGCGGGGGCGCGAGATGGCCGCCGCCTGCGCGTTGGAGCCCACCGGGATGGCGGCCGTGCTCGGCGGCGACCCGGACGAGGTGCTCGCCGCGATCGAGGCGCACGGGCTGCACGCCGCCAACCGCAACGGCGCCGGCCAGATCGTCGCCGCCGGCGCGGTGGAGAACCTGGACAAGTTCGCCGCCGAGCCGCCGGCCCGGACCCGGGTCATCCGGCTCCAGGTGGCCGGGGCGTTCCACACCCCGTACATGGCGCCGGCCGAGTCGGCGCTGGCCGCGGTGGCCGCCGGGATCACCCCGGCCGACCCGAGCCGGATCCTGCTGTCCAACCTCGACGGCACCGCGGTCAACCACGGTCGGGAGTTGGTGCAGCGGCTGGTCCGGCAGGTCACCGCGCCGGTCCGCTGGGACCTGTGCATGCGGACGCTGGCCGACCTCGGGGTGACCGGGGTGATCGAGCTGCCCCCGGCCGGCACGCTGGCTGGCCTGGTCAAGCGGGAGCTCAAGGGCGTTGGCGCGCCGGAGATCGTCACCGTGAACACCCCGGACGACCTGCCCGCCGCCCGCGACCTGATCGCCCGCCACGGGATGGCGCCGAGCCACGAACCGACCATCGCGTTCCGGGTGGTGGTGGCCCCCGCCGCCGGCACCTTCGCGCCCGCCCAGGGCCTCGCCGAGGGCGCATCGGTCCGGGCCGGCCAGCCCATCGGCCAGGTGGCCACCCGGCAGGGGCCGGTCGAGGTCACCGCCCACGACAGCGGCGTGCTCACCGAGTGGCTCGCCCACCACGACGACCCGGTCGCCCCGGGCCAACCGCTCGCCCGCATCGGAGGACAGCACTGATGGCTGCCGGAAGCCGCATCGTCGCCCTCGGCCACTACCAGCCCTCCCGGGTGGTGACCAACGACGAGATCGCCCAGCTCGTGGAGACCAGCGACGAGTGGATCCGGGACCGGGTCGGCATCGTCACCCGGCGGATCGCCGACGGCGAGACGGTGGCCGACATGGCCGCGGCCGCGGCCGGCAAGGCGCTGGCCAACTCGGGGCTGACCGCCGCCGACATCGACCTGGTCGTGGTGGCGACCTGCACGTCGGTGGACCGCAGCCCGAACGTGGCCTGCCGGGTCGCCGCGAAGCTCGGCATCACCGCGCCCGGGGCGTACGACATCAACACCGCGTGCTCCGGGTTCGCGTACGCGCTGGGCACCGTCGACCACGCCATCCGGGCCGGTGCCTCGCGCAACGCCATCGTCATCGGCGCCGAGAAGCTCTCCGACTTCACCGACTGGACGGACCGCTCCACCTGCATCATCTTCGCCGACGGCGCGGGCGCCGCGGTGGTCACCGCCAGCGCCGACGGCGAGCCCGCCGGGGTCGGCCCGGTGGTCTGGGGCTCGGTGCCGGAGAAGAGCGACGCGGTGCGCATCGAGGGCTGGCGGCCGTACATCCAGCAGGAGGGGCAGGCGGTGTTCCGCTGGGCCACCACCGAGCTGGCGCCGCTGGCCCGGCAGGCCTGCGAGCGCGCCGGGGTGGACCCGGCCGAGCTGGCCGCGTTCGTGCCGCACCAGGCCAACGCCCGGATCATCGACGGCATCGCGAAGCGGCTGAACATCCCCGACGCGATCATCGCGAAGGACATCGTCGAGTCCGGCAACACCTCGGCGGCGAGCGTGCCGCTGGCCCTGTCCAAGCTGGTCGAACGGCGCGAGGTGCCCTCCGGCGCCCCGGTGCTGCTGTTCGGCTTCGGCGGCGGCCTGACCTACGCCGGTCAGGTCGTCCGCTGCCCCTGAAGACCCCTCCGGTGCGCCAGCGCCGGAGAGACGGCCGGCGCCGCCGCCGTCGAGTGAAACCCCCGATGAGAGGAACCAGACCGCAATGACCCGTGACGAGATCACCGCCGGCCTCGCCGAGATCCTCGAAGAGGTTGCCGGGGTGAACCCGGACGACGTGGCCGAGGGGAAGTCCTTCACCGACGACCTGGACGTCGACTCGCTCTCCATGGTGGAGGTCGTGGTGGCGGCCGAGGAGAAGTTCGGCGTCAAGATCCCGGACAACGAGGTGCAGAACCTGAAGACCGTCGGGGACGCCGTCAGCTACATCGAGGCGCAGTCCTGATCATGAATCGCCCCGACGTCGTCGTCACCGGGCTCGGCGCGACGACCCCGCTCGGCGGGGACGTCGCGTCGACCTGGGACGCCATGGTCGCCGGCCGCTCCGGGGTGGGTCCGCTCACCCAGGAGTGGGCGGCGGAACTGCCGGTCCGGATCGCCGCACAGCTGGCGGTGGAGCCGTCCGAGGTGCTGGAGCGGGTCAAGCTGCGCCGGCTGGACCGGTCCGAGGCGATCGCCATCATCGCGGCGAAGCAGGCCTGGGCGGACGCCGGCCTGGCCGACTCCGGGCTGGACCCGGAGCGGCTGGCGGTCAGCGTCGGCTCCGGCATCGGCGGCGCCACCACCCTGCTCGCCCAGGACGACATCCTCGAGTCGTCCGGGCCGCGCCGGGTCTCCCCGCACACCGTGCCGATGCTGATGCCGAACGGCCCGGCCGCCTGGGTCGGGCTGGAACTCGGCGCCAAGGCCGGCGTGCACTCGGTGGCCAGCGCCTGCGCGACCGGTGCGGAGGCGATCGCGCTGGGCCTGGACATCATCCGCGCCGGCCGCGCCGACGTGGTGGTGGCCGGCGGCACCGAGGCGGTCATCCACCCGCTGCCGATCGCCGGGTTCGCCTCGATGCGGGCCATGTCGACCCGCAACGACGAGCCGGAGCGGGCCTCCCGTCCGTGGGACAAGGGCCGGGACGGCTTCGTGCTCGGCGAGGGCGCGGGGGTGGTCGTCCTGGAGCGCGCCGACCACGCCGCCGCCCGGGGGGCCCGGGTGTACGCCCGCCTCGCCGGCGCCGGCATCACCTCCGACGCGTACGACATCGTGCAGCCGCACGCCGAGGGCGAGGGCGCTATCCGGGCGATCGCGAAGGCCATCGCCGACGCGGACGTGGCCAAGCGCGACATCGTGCACGTCAACGCGCACGCCACCTCGACACCGGTCGGCGACATGCTGGAGATCGGCGCGCTGCACCAGGCGCTCGGTGACCACCCGGTGCTGGCGGCGACCAAGTCGATGACCGGTCACCTGCTCGGCGCGGCCGGGGCGCTGGAGTCGATCGCCACCATCCTGGCCATCCGCGACGGTGTCGTTCCTCCGACCATCAACCTCGAGGACCCGGACGACGGCCTCACCATGGAGGTGGCCGCCCACAAGGCGCGCCACATGGAGATCCCCGCCGCGTTGAACAACGCGTTCGGTTTCGGGGGCCACAACGTGGCTCTCGTCTTCGCGCGGGCCTGACCCCACCTCCCGGGAGGCTGATGTGACCAGCACCGCCGTCGGCGCCGACACCTCGACAGTGGACCACCGCGACCCAGAGGTGCGGCTGCGGGCGCTCTTCGACGCCGGCACGCTGCGCCTGCTGGCACCCCGGGACACCTCCGGGGTGCTCTGGGCGCGGGGCGAGATCGAGGGCACGCCGGCCGTCGCGTACGCCACCGACGCCACGCGGATGGGTGGCGCGATGGGCGCCGACGGGTGCCGGCACATCGTCGACGCGATCGACACCGCGGTGCGGGAGCGGGTCCCGGTGCTCGGCCTCTGGCACTCCGGCGGGGCCCGGCTCGCCGAGGGCGTGGTCGCGCTGGACGCGGTCGGTCAGGTCTTCGCCGCCATGGTCCGGGCGTCGGGCCGGGTGCCACAGATTTCCGTGGTGCTCGGTCCGGCGGCCGGCGGCGCCGCGTACGGGCCGGCGCTCACCGACATCGTGGTGATGAGCGGCGCGGGCCGGATCTTCGTCACCGGTCCCGAGGTGGTCCGCAGCGTCACCGGCGAGCAGGTCGACATGGAGCGCCTCGGCGGCCCCGAGCCGCACGGCCGGCGCTCCGGCGTGGTGCACGTGACGTGTCCGGACGACGGGACCGCGTTGGCCGAGTCGCGCCGGCTCGCCGCGCTGCTGGGCCGCCAGGGCCGGCTCTGCCCGGACGACGTGCCGGCCGACGCCCGGGAGGGCCACGACCTGGCCGCGAAGATGCCGGCCGAGGCCAACCGGGCGTACGACGTCAAGCCGGTGGTCAAGGCGCTGCTCGACGCCCCCGGCGTGGAACTGCACGCCAAGTGGGCGCCGAACATCGTCACCACGCTCGGCCGGTTCGCCGGCCGGACGGTCGGCGTGATCGCCAACAACCCGCTGCGCCTCGGCGGCTGTCTGGACGCCTCCAGCGCCGAGAAGGCGGCCCGGTTCGTGCGGATGTGCGACTCGCTCGGGGTGCCGCTGATCGTGCTGGTCGACGTCCCCGGTTACCTGCCCGGCCTGGGCCAGGAGTGGGACGGCGTGGTCCGGCGCGGCGCGAAGCTGCTGCACGCCTTCGCCGAGGCGGTGGTGCCGCGGGTGACCCTGGTGACCCGCAAGGCGTACGGCGGGGCGTACATCGCGATGAACTCCCGCTCGCTCGGCGCGACCGCGGTCTTCGCCTGGCCGAACGCGGAGGTCGCGGTGATGGGTGCCAGCGCGGCCGTGAACATCCTGCACCGCAAGAGGCTGGCCGCCGCCCCCGCGGACGAGCGGGAGGCGCTGCGCGCCCAGCTGATCGAGGAGCAGGTCCGGGTGGCCGGCGGGGTCAACCGGGCGCTGGAGATCGGCGTGGTGGACGACGTGATCAAGCCGGCGGAGACCCGACGCCGGATCGCCGAGGCGCTGGTCGCGGCGCCGGCCGCCCGGGGCGCGCACGGCAACATCCCGCTCTAGCGGCAGCCCGACCAGCACCGGCGGCACCACGCACGGCCCGGTCGACCACCTGCTCCGGAGGCCGCACCTACCGTCGCGGAGCCCGCGCTCGCGCGCCCTTCAGCCCTGGTTGCGCGGGTGACGCTTCGCGGTGCGCTCGTTGCCCCGGCGGTAGTTGCCGGTCCACCGCGCCATCACCAGCTGCGGGTCGTCCTCCACCTCGGCGAGGAACTGCGCGGCCCGACCGCCCCGCAGGGTGCCGGCCACCCGCCCGTGATGGGTGATCACCACCGTGCCGTCGGTCCGCTGCACGTACTGAAAACCCTGCGCCGTTCCCATGCCGGCGAGGCTGCCAGCCGCGGCCCACCACCGCGAGTGGTTTTCCGGGTTGACTCTCCAGTGGCTGGAGACAGGAGGCTGACCGACGTGGACGACCGCACCGAACTGTTCACCATCGGGCAGCTCGCCCGCCGGACCGGCCTGTCGGTCCGGACCATCCGCTTCTGGTCCGACCTCGACCTGCTGCCGCCGACCCGCCGTTCGCCCGGCGGCTACCGGCTCTACGACGCGGCCGCCGTGGCCCGCCTGGAGCTGCTGCGCACCCTGCGTGAGCTGGGCATCGGCCTGGACGACGCGCGCCGGATCGTGGACCGGCAGAGCACCGTCCGGGACGTGGCGCAGGCGCACGCCCGGGCGCTGGACGCGGAGATCCGGACGTTGCGGCTGCGCCGGGCGGTGCTGCGGTCGGTCACCCGACGTGGCAGTACGACCGAGGAGTTGAGACTCGTGAACGACCTTGCCCGGCTCTCCGCGCGGGAGCGGCAGCAGATCATCGACGACTTCGTGGCCGAGGTGTTCGCCGGCGTCAACGGCCCGGCCGCCGGGCTGGCGCAGGCCATGCGGGCGCTCCCCGCCGACCTGCCGGACGAGCCCAGCGACGAGGAGGTGGACGCCTGGCTGGAGCTGGCCGAGCTGGTGGCCGACCCGGACTTCCGCCGCCGGGTACGCCAGATGGCGGTGGCCGGGACGGGCGACGCGACGCCGCCCCCGCCGGAGCCGATGACGAGGCTGGAGCTGGCGCGCGCCGCGCTGGCCGCCGGCACGGATCCGGCCTCGCCCGAGGGGCGGGCGGTGCTGGACCAGATGGTGGACCCGACGCTCAGCCCGGAGCAGCGCCGGGCGCTGGCCGACTCGATCGCCGCCTTCACCGACCGGCGGGTGGAGCGGTACTGGCAGCTGATCGGCGTGCTCAACCGCCGGCCGCCGTTCGAGCCGGCGGTGCCGGCCGTGGAGTGGCTGGTCGCCGCCCTCCGCGCGGCCGGCTGAGCCGACGCCGTACCAGGTCAGGCGGCGCAGGTGGTGGCGGGCAGGCCGGGCACCTTGACCGGGGAGCGGCCGGACGGCTGCGCCTTGCCGGCCAGCACTCCGGCGAGCGCGGTCATCGACGCCCGGCTGGACGAGTAGGTCGCCAGCAGCGTCGGCGACTTCGCGCTCCCCAGCACGTACGGGGTGTCCATGGCCACCGTGACGGCGGCGTCGGCGCGCAGGTCGCCGGCGCCGTCGCCGTAACCGACCAGGTGCACCACCGTCCCGCCGTTGGGCACCACCTTCACGCCGGCCGAGGTCAGCGCCTCGGTCAGCGCCGCCCGGGTGTGGTCCCGACCGCCGGAGGAGGTCACCGTCACCGGGCCCCGGACGCCGCCGCCGCAGGTGCCGCGCAGCACCGTCACCGCCGCCGCGGCCAGCCGTTGCGCCGCCTCCCGGTGGGTCGGGGCGGCCAGCGTGGACAGCTCGGGGGCCGGCCGGTCGGCCAGCTTGAACTTCATGGTCAGCACCCGGGTGGCCGCGTCGACCAGGCGGGTCCGGGGCAGCGAGCCGTCGCGGAGCGCGGCGAGCAGGCCGCCGTACGCCTGGCCGACGTGCGGCGGCATCAGGATCAGGTCGTTGCCGGCCTTGAGCGCCCGCACCGCTGCCTCCCCCGGCGACCAGCGCTTGGCCGGCGCCATGTTCATTCCGTCGGTGATCACCACGCCCTGGAAACCGAGCTGGCCGCGGAGCACCTCGGTGAGCAGCTTGTGCGAGAAGGTGGCCGGGGTGCCCGGGTCGACCGACCGTACGTCGAGGTGGGCGGACATCACCGCCATCGCGCCGGCGTCGATGCCGGCGGTGAACGGCGGCCACGCCCCGGCGGCGAGCGCCGATCGGGACTGGTTGAGGACCGGCAGGTCCTTGTGCGAGTCGGCGGCGCTGTGGCCGTGCCCCGGGAAGTGCTTGACGGTGGCCGCCACGCCCGCGCCCTGCAGGCCGCGCACCGCGCCGCCGACCTGCGCCGCGGCCCGCTGCGGATCGGCACCGAAGGACCGGGAGCCGATCACCGTGCTGCGGGTGGCGAGCACGTCGGCGACCGGGGCGAAGTCCAGGTTGACGCCCATCGCGGCGAGTTCGGTGCCGGCGGCCTTCCAGGCGGCCTCGGTCAGCGCCGGGTCGCCGGCCGCGCCGGCGGCCAGCGCGCTGGGCAGCAGGGTGACCCCGTCGGTGATCCGGGTGACCACGCCGTGCTCCTGGTCGGTGCCGATCAGGAACGGGGCCGCCCCGGTGGGCAGCTTGCCGGCGGCGGCGCGCAGCCCGGTGGTCAGCTCGCGGACCTGCTTCGGGTTGTCGACGTTGGTGGTCTCCTGGTTGCCGCTGGTCGGGTCGTCGGCGCTGAAGCCGACCAGGATCAGCCCGCCGAGCCGGTACTTCGTGACCATCTCGGCCGGGGTGTCCACTCCGGCGAGGGCCCGGTTGCCGGCCGCCGAGCCGGGCGAGACCTTGGTCGCCGCGTCCCCGTACGCGTAGGGCATCAGCACCTGCCCGACCAGGTCCTCGTCGGCGAGCGTGCCGACCAGGGCGGCGGCCCGGGCGGCGGGGTCGCCGGCGGGAGTGGCGCTCGGGGTCGCCGCCGGGGCGGAGCCGCTCGCCGGCGGGGCGGGACGCGGACGGTCCGGCTTGTCCGCGCAGCCGGACAGGAGCAGTGCGGTCAGTGCGGCGAGCGCGACGCCGGCACGTCGCGGAGATATCGACACGCGAGCCATCCCACCAGTTCGACGCTTATCGGGGCAACCCGACCTTACGCGCGCCGATCCGCCGGGTGCCGCCGCGCCGGGGCGCGGACCCCCGGCGCACGCGGCGGTCAGCCGACCCGGGTGAGCAGGGTCACCGGTGCGCCGTCCCCGGCGTAGCGGTAGGGCTCCAGTTCGGCGTCCCAGGCGGTGCCGAGGGCCTTGTCCAGCGCGTGCGCCAGCGCCTCCGGCGCCCGGGCGCCGGCCATGATGCTGCGTAGCCGGTCCTCGCCGAGCTGGATGTCACCGGCCGCCCCGACCGTGGCGCGGAACAGCCCGCGGCCCGGTACGTACATGAAGCGCTCGCCGTCGGCGCCGGGACTCGGCTCCTCGGTGACCTCGAAACGGATCATGGGCCACTGCCGGAGGGCAGCAGCCAGTTCGGCGCCCGTCCCCGGACGACCGGTCCACCCGCACTCGGCCCGGCGGGCGCCGGGATCGACGGGCTGAGCCGTCCACTGCAGGTCGACCGGCGCGGCAAGGACGCGCGCGATCGCCCACTCGACGTGTGAGCACACGGCGAGCGGGGTCGAGTGGACGTATACGACGCCACGCGTTGGCACGGTGACCTCCCGGAGAGCGAGGTGCGTCTTCCCCTACGACCTCACACCCGAGTGGCTACTGGAACACATGATGACTGGTGTGACGGATGGTGCGCCACCGAATCGGAAAATTCGCCGGCCGGAATAGCCGGACGGGTGAGCTCGGTTGAGCCTCTCGAACGCGATGACCAGCCAGGGATCGTGGTCGTGTAAAGTTCCATCGGCGGCCTGTGCCGCGCACATCTTCCGCGGGCCGACGCCCCTTCCGGGCATCACCCGCACAGCCCCCGGACGTTCCGTCCTCCCGTACGTCTTGCAAGGAGTACCTCCGTGGCGAGCAACACCTCTAAGACCGCGCGCGCGTCCGTCCGGGCCGGCCAGGCTGGCCAGGGTGGCGCCCTCAGCGTGCTGGGCGAGTTCAAGTACGTCATCCCGCTCAACGGCGGCAAGCACGCCTACGTGCGGAACCTGACCAACGGCAAGACCGCGCACCTGCGCACCGACTCCGAGGCCTTCATCGAGGAGATCCGGGTGCTGGCCGCGGCCGGTCACGCCGCCAAGATCCGGGCCGAGCTCAACACCCTCAACGCCGCCCACCCGGGCGACGGCTGGGACGCCACCGAGAAGCGTCTCGTCGAGGCCGGCGTCTTCGAGGCCTGAGCCTCCCCGAGCACCATCCGGAAACGCCCGTCGGGACCCCCCGACGGGCGTTTTCGCATCTCCCCTGCCGACACCACCCCGTTGATCATGAGGTTGGCGGCGATCCCGATCTCGGAAACCGCCGCCAACCTCATGATCAACCGGGTCAGGGGGCGGGGTTGAGGAGGGTTACCTGGGCGGTGGAGAGGTCGTAGAGGGCGCCGACCACGTCGACCCGGCCGGCCTTTACGGGAGCGGCCAGCAGGTCGTCGGCGCGCAGCGCGGCCACCGTGCGGAGCACGTGCCGGCGGATCGCCATCGGGTGCGCGCCCGGGTCGTCGACGCCCACCTCGTGCACCGCCGGGGCGATCTGGTCGACCAGGTGAGCCAGCGAGCCGGCCGGCCGCCGCCCGCCGCGCACCGCGTCCAGCGCCGAGGCGACCGCTCCGCACCGCTCGTGCCCGAGCACCATCACCAGCGGTACGCCCAGCTCGTCGACGACGTACTCGATCGAGCCCAGCACCGCACGGTCCAGCACGTGCCCGCCGGTGCGGATCACGCAGATCGAGCCGAACGTCTGGTCGAAGATCGCCTCCAGCGGCACCCGCGAGTCGATGCAGCCCAGCACCACCGCGTACGGCTGCTGGTCGCCGGAGGCGCTGGCCGCGGCGGCGGTCACGTCGTGCCCGTGGATCGGCTGGCCGCTGACGAACCGCCGGTTGCCGGCCAGCAGCTCGGCCAGCGCGGCACGCGGCGTCCCGCCGGCCGCACGACCGTCCCGACCGGCACCACCGACACCACCGGGACCACCGCCGGCACCACCGCCGGCACCACCGGGACCACCGCCGGCACCACCGGCACCACCGGCACCACCGGCACCACCGGCACCACCGGCACCGGTCGGGACTGCCCGTGGGGAGCGCATGTCCCCCAGCCTGCTCGGACCGGCCGCCCGAGGCCGCCCAGTCGTGAATCTTTCTCTGAGTGCGGTTGGCGTGGTGTCATGACGGGTAGCCGGTGTTACCACCGGGTATCCCCGGTGTTGCGGATCCGTGCGGCCCGGGGAGGTGGCGATGCCGGAGCAGCTCGACCTACGTCTGCCCGACGACGTACGCCTGCACGTGGAGTGCACCGGGCCGGCCGACGCCGACGTCACCGTGGTGCTGCTGCACGGCTGGACGCTGGACGGGCGCAGCTGGCACCGGCAGCTCGCCGCGCTGCGCGACGCCACCGCCGGGTCGGTGCGGGTGGTCACCTACGACGCCCGCGGGCACGGCCGGTCCAGCTGCATGGCGCTGCCGACGGCCACCCTGGCCCAGCTCGGCGACGACCTGGCAGCGGTGCTGGACGAGGCGGCCCCGACCGGCCGGGTCGTGCTGGTCGGGCACTCGATGGGCGGCATGACGGTGATGGAGTACGCCCACCGGCACCCCGAGCACTTCGCCGCCCGCATCGCCGGGCTGGTGTTCGTCGCCACCACCGCCGAGGGGCACACGCACACCGTCTACGGCCTGTCGCCCCGGATCGCCCGGTTGATCCGGTTGGCCGAGACCACCGGGGCCGGCGTACTGGCCCGCTGCGGGTCCTGGCGGCCGCCGCGGGCGTTGCTGCGCGCGTTGCGCCCCAGCATCCGCTGGATGCTGTTCGGTGACCGCTGCGACCCATCCGACATCCGGCTGGTCACCTCGGCGGTGGCCCGGGCCTCGCTGCGCTCGATCGGTGGCTTCCGCGCCTCCATCGGGGCGCAGCACCGGCTGGAGACCCTCGCCGCGCTCGGCCAGCTGCCGGCCGCCGCGCTGGTCGGCGACCGGGACCGGCTCACCCCGCCGCCGTGCGCCGAATCGATCGCCGGGGCACTGCCCGCCACCGAGCTGACCGTCTGTCCCGGCGCCGGGCACATGCTGATGATGGAACGGCCGGAGGAGGTCAACGCCGCCCTGCTCGGCGTGGTCCAGCAGGTCACGGCTCGGCCGGCGGCGCCGGCGGCGCCGGCCGGCTGAGCCCGGCCGGCGGGTCACCCGGTCCGGCCGGGTGGGCGGACGGCCGACGGGTCACCGGGGTCACGGATCGCGTACGCCTCGGCCGCCGGTGACGGCGCTGCCGTACCCTCACCCGGTCAGCCTCGGCGCGCGGCCGCACGCCCCGTCGCGGCCGCCCACCGCTGTCGGAGGAGTGCGAGCGTTGACCGACCAGACCACCCTGGAGCAGGAGATCGCCGTCGAACAGCGGCATCTCGACCGGGTGTACGCCCGACTGGCGGAACTGCGCCGGTCCGCGGTCCGCGCCGAGCGGGAGGGCTACCGGCTCGCCCGGGTGGGCAACTTCGGCGCGCTGGTGGAACGGGACGCGATGGTCTTCCACGCCGCGCAGCGCCGGCACGTGCTGGACGCCGAGCACGAGGGGCTGGTCTTCGGCCGGCTCGACCTGCGCGACCGTCAGGTGCTGCACGTCGGACGGCTCGGCATCCGGGACGAGAACGCGGCCACCCTGGTGGTCGACTGGCGGGCCCCGGCGGCCGCCGCCTTCTACCGGGCCACCCCGGCGCAGCCACTGAACGTGGTCCGCCGCCGCATGATCCAGTCGTCCGGCGAGCGGGTCACCCGGATCGAGGACGACCTGCTCGATCCGGCGGCCGCGCCGGCCGACCTGGCGGTGGTCGGCGACGGGGCGCTGCTCGCCACCCTCTCCAAGGCCACCGGCCGGGGCATGCGCGACATCGTCGCCACCATCCAGCGGGAGCAGGACGAGGCGATCCGCTCCCCCGGCTCGGGCGTGACGATCGTGTCCGGCGGCCCGGGCACCGGCAAGACGGCGGTTGCCCTGCATCGCGCCGCGTACCTGCTCTACTCCGACCGCAGCCGGTACGCCGGCGGCGGGATCCTGGTGGTCGGCCCGTCCACGGTCTTCGTCGAGTACATCGCCTCGGTGCTGCCGTCGCTGGGCGAGGACACCGCCACGCTACGCTCGCTGGGCAGCCTCTTCCCCGGGATGACCGCCACCCGCACCGACCCGCCGGAGGTGGCGGCGGTGAAGGGCTCGCTGCGGATGCGCCGGGTGCTGGAGCGGGCGGTCCGGGACGCGGTGCCGGACCAACCGGCCGAGCTGCGGCTGCTCTACCGGGGCGAACTGCTCCGGCTGGAGCGGGCCGAGCTGGACGCCATCCGGGACCGCGCCCTGCCCCGGGGCGCCCGCCGCAACGAGGTGCGCCGGGCCGGCTTCGACGGTGTCTTCGCCGCACTCTGGGCACAGGCCCGCCGGCTGCACATCGGCCGGCTGCCGGAGCAGCGCGCCTTCGAGGACGAGCTGGCCGACCGTCCGGAGTTCCGGGAGTTCCTCAAGGCGTGGTGGCCCCGGCTGCACCCGCGGCACGTGCTCGGCTGGCTGGCCGACCCGCAGCGGCTGCGCCGGTACGCCGGCGGCATCCTCTCCGGCCCGGAGATCCGCCTACTCACGGCCGCGTACCGGACGCTGGACAGCGCGGGGTTGACCATCGCCGACGTCGCCCTGCTGGACGAGCTGGACGCGCTGCTCGGCAAGCCGGTGCGCCCGGCCCGACCGAAGCGGGACCCGTTCCAGTTGGCCGGCGGGGTCCGCGAGCTGAGCACCTTCGCCGACCGGCAGCGGGCCACCCGTGAGGCGGCCCGGCAGCGCCCGGAGGACTACCGCGAGTACGCCCACGTGGTGGTCGACGAGTCACAGGACGTCTCGCCGATGCAGTGGCGCATGATCGGCCGGCGGGGCCGGCTGGCGTCCTGGACGGTGGTCGGCGATCCGGCGCAGACCGCGTGGACCGGTGACCCGGCGGAGCTGACCCGGGCCCGGGACCAGGCGCTGGGCCGGCGCAAGCGGCACCAGTTCACGCTCACCACCAACTACCGCAACTCGGCGGAGATCTTCGCGGTGGCGGCGACGGAGATCCGCCGGCTCTATCCCGACCTGCCACTGCCCACCGCGGTCCGCTCCACCGGGGTCGACCCGGTCGAGCTGGTGGTGCCGGCCGCGGAGCTGGAGACCGCCGTGGTGGAGGCGGCCTCCGCGCTGCTCGCCGAGGTGGAGGGGACGGTCGGCGTGATCACCCCGGTGCCGCGCCGGGCCGAGGTCGCCGGCTGGCTGGGCGGGCTGGGCGCGCCCCGGCTCCAGGTGGTGACCAGCCTGGAGGCCAAGGGCATGGAGTACGACGGGGTGGTGCTGGTCGGGCCGAGCGAGATCCGCGCCGACCGGGGCTCCGGAGTACGCACCCTGTACGTGGCGCTCTCCCGGGCCACCCAGCGGCTGACCACCATCGACCCGACCGGCTGAGCCCGGGCGTCGTGGCGCCCCGGCGCCGGTGGCGGTCACCCGACAGTTGCATACATAGCTATGTGAGCATATATTTGACCGGGTCCGGACGGGCGGCGGAGGGTGTTCGCGTGGGCGCAGGTCATGACCACCACCACGGGTCGGCGGTGAACGCGGCCCACCACCACCGGGGCCGGCTCTGGGCCGCTTTCGGCCTGCTCACCGCGCTGATGGTGGTGGAGGCGGTGGCCGCCTTCCGCACCGGCTCGCTGGCCCTGCTCTCCGACGCCGGGCACATGTTCACCGACGTGCTCGGCATCGGGATGGCCCTCGCCGCGATCACCGCCACCCGGCGGACGACCGGCGACCCGCAGCGCACCTTCGGGCTCTACCGGCTGGAGGTGCTGGCCGCGCTGGCCAACGCCGTGCTGCTCTCCGGCGTCGCGGTCTACGTGGTGATCGAGGCGGTACGCCGGTTCGGCGACCCGCCCGAGGTGCTGGCCGGCCCGATGCTGGTGGTGGCCCTACTCGGCCTGCTCGCCAACGTGGCCGCCTTCGCGCTGCTGCGCTCCGGCGCCCGGGAGAGCATCAACGTGCGCGGGGCGTACCTGGAGGTGCTCGGCGACCTGCTCGGCTCGCTCGGCGTGATCGGGGCGGCGCTGCTGATCGCGGTCACCGACTGGTGGTGGGCGGACCCGCTGGTGGCGGTCGGCATCGGCCTGTTCATCCTGCCCCGCACCTGGCGGCTCGGGCGGGCCGCGCTGCGCATCCTGGTGCAGGCCGCCCCGGAGCACCTCCAGGTCACCGCGGTGCACGACCGGCTGGCCGCGGTGCCCGGCGTGGCCGGCGTACACGACCTGCACGTCTGGACGCTCACCTCGGGCATGGAGGTGGCCTCGGCACACCTGACCATGGCACCCGGCGCGGACGTCGGTCGGGTGCTCGCGGCGGCGCGCACCGCCCTGCACGAGGACTTCCGGATCGAGCACGCCACGTTGCAGATCGAGCCCGGAGCGGCGCCTGGGGCCTGCGGGTCGGTTGAGTGGTAATGAGCACAACCTTAAATCTGGGTGTGTATCGTGCGCTTATGCCGGATTTTCGAGTGACCACTAGGACACCCTCAGTCACATCCGCTGCACGGGTCACAGTGGCACCGGTAGGCTCTGTTCCGGCCTCCGCCAGGCGGCACGCACCGGTGCCGGCGGTGGCCGCCGCCTAATCGCCCGACGAGGCGAGCCGGGGAACCATGTTCCTGGGGTGCATCCGCGTCAGCGGTAGGGATCTTCCGTCCCGAACCCGTCAGCTAACCCGGTCGGCGGCTGACGGAAGGACACCTGCATGCCAGTAGTGGCACCTGTACGACGTACCGCCGCCCGGATGGCGGCACTGATCGTCACCACTCTCGCCGTCGGCGTCGCCATCGCGCCGGTCACCACCGCACCGGCCGGCGCCACCGCGCCCACCGCCGGCCTGCTCGCCGCCGCACCCGGCCAGGACTCCGAGGGCGGCACCCCCGCCCTGCGCGCCCAGCTGGAGGCGGCCAGCAAGGGCTACCTGGACGCGAAGGCGGCCCTGGACAAGTCGGTCAAGCGGCAGAAGGAACTGGGCGTCCAGCTCCAGGCCACCGAGCGCGAGCTGGCCGAGCGCACCAGCAAGGTCGGCGAGATCGCCGGCGTGGCGTACCGTGCCGGCCGGCTCGGCACGGCGTCCGCGCTGCTCAACAGCAGTTCCCCGGAGGGCTTCATGGACCGCGCCGCCGCGCTCGACGCGGTCGCCGCCAACGAGGACCGGGCGCTGCGCAACCTCCAGGAGACCCGCGACGAGGCCAACCGGACCAAGCTCGCCCTGGACGGCGAGATCCGCGAGCAGCGCAAGCAGGTCACCCTGATGGCCAAGCGCAAGGAGCAGGCCGAGCGGGCGCTGACCGTGGCCAACGCGAAGGCCTCCGGCGACACCTCCAACCGGGGCACCTCCAGCGCGACGGCCAAGCCGGCCCCGCGCAATGCCGACGGCTCCTGGCCGTCCGAGTCGTGCAGCGTCAACGACCCGACGCCGGCCAACGGCTGCATCACCCCGCGCACCCTGCACGCGCTGAACCAGGCCAAGGCGGCCGGCTTCACCCGGTACGTCTCCTGCTACCGCTCGGGTGGCTCCGGTGAGCACCCGAAGGGCCGGGCCTGCGACTTCGCGGCGCAGAAGAACGGCTTCGGCGGGGACGCCACCGGCGGGGACAAGACGTACGGCAACAACCTGGCCGCGTTCTTCATCAGGAACGCCGACCGGCTCGCCGTGCTCTACGTGATCTGGTACCGGCAGATCTGGCTGCCCAGCAGCGGGTGGAAGTCGTACAGCGGGGCGGGTGGCGACCCGTCCAGCGACCACACCAACCACGTGCACCTGTCGGTGTACTGACCCCGGCCCCGGTGACCCGTCCACGGCGGGCGGGTCACCGGGGTACGCCGGACGCAGCGGGCGCCACGCCCGGCGCTACGCCCCCGGACGTAGGCCGGGTGTCGTCAGCGGCCCGACGACCCGGGCCCGGTACGGCGGCAGCATCGTCCGGTATGAGCCGACTCTCGCCTCCCGCCCGCAAGGCCCTGCTCACCCTGCACCTGGTCACCTCGCTCGGCTGGCTCGGCGTCGACCTCGTCCTGCTCGCGCTCGGCGTCGCCGTGCTGCGCGGCGCCGACCCGGCAGCGGTCTACCCGATCTCCGCTCTGGTCGGCACCGTGCTCTTCGCCCCGCTGAGCGTGGCCGTCTGGCTGGTCGGCGTGGCCAGCGCCCTGCTCACCCCGTGGGGCCTGCTGCGGCACCGCTGGGTGCTGGTCAAGTTCCTGCTCACCACCGTGATGACCGGGCTGGTGCTGTTCCAGCTCAGCCCGACGCTGCGGCACGCCGGGGAGGCCGGGGCGGCGTTCCCGGTGCGGGACCGGATCGACCTGGTGGTCGCCCCGTCCGTCTCCACCACCCTGCTGATCGTGGCGACCGTGCTCTCCACGTACAAACCGTGGGGCCGGCTGCGGCGGGCCACCGGCACGCCCGCGCGGCGCCCGACCACGGCGGCGGCCCGCTGATCCCCGGCACCGGGCCCGGCCGCGGCCCGGGCGCTCAGCCGGGGGCCGGCGGGTCGGCCGGGCCGCGGTCGAGCAGCGCGCCGAGCCGGGCGGCCAGCCCCAGGTGGGCCGAGCGGGCCTGCCGGAAGGCGTAGCCGAACAGCGGCGCCGGCGCGGTCAGCGTGATCTCCACGTCGATCCGGACCCCGTCCGGTTCGACCCCCAGCCGGGTGCGGTTGCGCACCGTGGTGGCGGGCCACTGCCGCGCGACCGTGACGATCTCATCGGCGTCGGCGACCAGCACGTCCGCCCGGTAGGTGACCGGAAAGCGTAGCGGCCCGGCGGCCAGCCGGTCGGTGATCGCGTAGCTGGCCCGGGCGCCGCGGCGGGTCCGCACCCGCCGGACCCGGACGATCAGCGGGTGCAGCTCCACCTGCCGGGTCGGGTCCGCGAGCAGCGCCGCCGCCTCCGCCACCGGGCAGCGGGCCTGGACGGTGTAACTGAAGGAATCCCGCTTGAGCACACCGTCTCCCCACCGTCACTGGTCGGACGATCGTCGCCCACCGCGGGGACGCCTGGCAACGCCCGGGCGGGCTCGCGGGGCGGACCGGCGGACGGCGGCCCACCGCCCGGATACGGTCAGCTGATGAGGGATCACCGGGCGTGTCGATGACGGAGCGCGGAGCAGGGATGAACGAACACGTGATGGTCTTCGCGCCCACCCCGCGACTGACGGTGACCGTGGACCAGCCGAGCGACCAGCCGGAGCTGCACCTGCACCCGGGCGGGCAGGGCGTCTGGCAGGCCCGCATGGTCATGTCGCTCGGCGTGGAGGTGGTGCTCTGCACCGCGCTGGGCGGCGAGATCGGCCAGGTGCTGGAGCCGCTGCTGGTCAGCGAGGGGGTGGACCTCAAGGTGGTGATCCGCGAGTCGGGCAGCGGCGGCTACGTGCACGACCGCCGGGAGGGTGCCCGCCGGGAGATCGTGGACGTGCCCGGGCAGCCGTTGAGCCGCCACGAGTTGGACGAGCTCTACAACCTGGCGCTCGGCGAGGGGCTGCGCGCGCCGGTGAGCGTGCTGAGCGGGCCGAACGAGCCGTCGCTGGTGCCGGCCGAGCTCTACCGGCGCTTCGCGGCCGACCTCGGCGCCAACGGTACCCGGGTGGTGGTCGACCTGTCCGGGGAGCACCTCGCCGCGGTGCTGGACAGCGGCGTGTTCTTCCTCAAGGTCAGCCACGAGGAGCTGATCGCCGACGGGCGGGCCGCCGGCGAGGACGAGGAGCAGCTCACCCGGGCGATGTACGACCTGCACGCCGGCGGCGCCGAGAACGTGGTGGTGAGCCGGGCCGACCAACCCGCGCTCGCCCTGGTCGACGGCGAGGTGTTCGAGGTGGAGATGCCCCGGCTGCAGGCCGCCGACCCGCGCGGCGCGGGCGACTCGATGACCGCCGGGGTGGCCGCCGTGGTGGCCCGGGGCGGCGACGTGCGCACCGCGATCCGTACCGGGGCGGCGGCCGGCGCGCTGAACGTCACCCGCCACGGCCTGGGCACCGGCCGACTGGACTCGGTCACCGGCCTGGTCGACCGGGTGCGGCTGGTGCCGGCCGGCAGCCGCCCGCAGGAGCGGACCACCCCGGACGAGCTGGCCGAACGGGCGGCCGAACGATGACGCTGCGGGTGCTGGTGACCAACGACGACGGGATCGCCGCGCCCGGCATCCAGGCGCTGGCCCGGGCAGCGGTGGACCGGGGGCTGGACGTGGTGGTCGCCGCCCCGCTGGAGGAGGCGAGCGGCACCAGCGCCTCGATGAGCGCGGTGGAACGCGAGGGCCACGTGGTGGTCCACGACCATCCGTTGCCGGAACTGCCCGGGGTGCCCGCCTTCGGAGTCGGCGGCTCCCCCGGCTTCATCGCGCTGATCGCCGTGCACGGCGCGTTCGGCCCGCCGCCGTCGGTGGTGCTCTCCGGCATCAACCGGGGCGCCAACGCCGGCCGCGCGGTGCTGCACTCCGGCACCGTCGGCGCCGCCTTCACCGCCGCGGCGAACGGTTGCCGGGCGATGGCCGTCTCGCTGGACGTGCTCTCCGCCGGGGAGGCGACCGCCGCCAGCGGCGGCGCGGCCGTGGCCGCCGCCGCCCGGGTACGCGACGCCGAGCGGCACTGGGCGACCGCCGCCCTGGTCGCCCTCGACCTGCTTCCCCGGCTGACCGCCGGGCCGGTGGAGAGCGTGCTCAACGTGAACGCGCCGGACCTGCCGCCCGCCCGGCTGCGCGGGGTGCGGCGCGGCTCGCTGGCCAGCTTCGGTCAGGTGCAGATGACGGTGGCCGAGTCCGGCCACGGGTACGTGCGGACCTCGCTGGAGGAGCCGGGACAGTCGGTCCAGCCCGGCACCGACCTGGCGCTGCTCGCCGAGGGGTACGCCTCGGTGACAGCGATCCGCGCGGTCACCGAAGTGACCGACATAGACCTCTCCGGGCTCGGCGCACCGGCCGGACCGGGGGACTGAGGTGGCAGCGGCCTGACCCTCCGGATGCGGGGGCGCGGCACCTCCGGGTCGCCTCGTGGTCAGGCGCCGGGGAGGACCTCCGGAGCGGGCGCGCCGGCGTAGTAGGGCTCGGGGGCGCCGAACAGACCGAGCAGGCCGGTGACCCAGAGCTGGCGGTGCACGAACCGGCTGGGCTCGGTGACGACCAGCTTGACGCCGCTGACCTCCGCGGTCTGGAAGCCGGCGACCATGGCGCTGATGCCGACCGAGTCGATGAAGGTGACCAGGCGCATGTTGAGCTCGATCCGGGTCGGGCGGCCCTTGGCCAGCACCTCGGCGATCGCCTCGCGCACCTCGTACGCGGTGTCGACGTCGATCTCGCCCCGCGGGGCGATCTCGATGACACCACCGGACAGAACCGACTTCACGATCGACAGGCTCACGCGAGCACCTCCACTCGCCCGTCCGACGGGCGCCTCATCAGTACGCGGGCCGCGACCGAGAGTATTCCTCTCACGGCCTCGGTCGCCACCCCTCGGGATGAGCAATTCGCGGATCCGGGCATGCCAAATCGCCCTTATCCGGACTTTTCGTATTCTATTTCCCCAACGATCAGCGGACGCCCACGCGTCGCCGTCCAAGGGTAACGGGCCGGCACCACCCCCGCCGAACTCCACCGTCCCGGGCGCGCCCACCGCGCCTACGCCCCGCCGTTGCCCGCCGCGCCTAGCATCGGCGAAGAGGTTGCCCACTGCGACGGAGGGGACTATCGATGCTCAGGAGACTTGCCGCGCTGGCCGGGGTCGGCGCGCTGCTCGCCCTCGTACTGGCCTGCGGGTTCGGTGGCGGCGGCGATGACGACGACGATGACGACGAGGACTTCGCCCGCGGCCCGGCGGCGGTGATGGTGCTGCGCTGACGGCGAGACGGCGGGCGTCCCACTGACCCGCTACCACCGGCCCGCCGCCTGGTTTGCGCCGGCCACGGTCGGGGCACTGGCGGTTGCAGGCGAACCGTAACGCGCCGGACAGACGCCGGAGTCCGAAGTGGCCGGCCGACTTCGGCACCCCGAGGAGGTAACCACGATGTTCGGAACCAACCTGCTGGACCGCCGCAGCAAGCCCGAGCGGATCGCTGACCAGGCCTGGCAGCAGCTCGTCTCGGCGGTCAGCTCCGCCGGGGACAGCGTCCGCGATACCGCCCGATCGGCCCGGCGGGGCGGCTCCGGGCTGACCGACGGCGCCGGCGACCTGGTCGGCTCCGCGGCGGACGAGGCGCGGCGCCGGGCCAGCCTCGCCTTCGACGCGCTCGCCGGCCGCCGACCGGCGCTGCCCTGGACGCTGCTGATCGCCGCCGCGCTGGCCGGCGCGGCGATCGGCTGGGCCGCCGGCACCGCCGCGCGGGCGGCCGGCAGCCGCGACCGCGCCGCCGACGACATCGAGTTCGTCGACGTGGACCGGCCCAACTCCCCCGTCGGCCTGGACGGCTGACCGCCCACCGGCACGGGCACTCCACGGGCCCCGGTCGACCACCCGGTCGACCGGGGCCCGCCCGTGTCGCCCCACACCACCGCCTCCACCTGGTGCGCCTCGTACAGAGAAAGAGTGGCCGTTCCCGACGGAACAGCCACTCTTTCAGTGAACGCGCGCGGCTCCTGGCCCCGGACCGGTCAGAAGGCGGTGATGTCGGCCGGGGCGCGCTCGGCCCGGCTGAGCGCCCGCAGCACCGCCGGCTGCCCGTGCCGGCGTACGGCGAGTCGGGCCAGCAGCGAGAGCACCGGGTCGAGCACCTCGGCGGGCAGGTCCGGAGTGGGTACGCCGACGCTGACCGCGAGGTCGTCGGAGTGCACAGCGATCTCCATCAGCCGGGTGGTGAGGTAGTCGTCCAGGGTGAGCGACCAGGGCCCCCGCGCCAGGTGCACCACCCGGTCCACCGGCTGCGCCGGCAGCGCCTCGGCCAGCTCGCGCAGCGTGGCGGTGGCCCGGTCGACCAGCGCCGCCGGCCCGTCCGCCGCCACCTCGTCACCGGCCCGGCGGATGCCGACGTTGATCTCGTCGTCCAGCGACGTCCCGATCCACCGGGCCGGCGCGTAGTGGTCGAGCAGCCCGACCGGCTCGCCGGGCGGGACCGGTTCGGCCAGCACGGCCGAGACCTGGAACAGCTGCCCGGCGAGATGGCCGGCCAGCCCGCCGACGCCGAACTCGGCCAACGCGCTGGACTCGTCCCACCGGACCGCCACGGCCGGGTCGGCGAGCAGGTCGAGCGCCGAGCGCGCGGCGGTCAGGTAGGCCGTCCTGATCGGACTCACGGGTGATCCCCTTCCCTCGTTCCGGCCACCGAGCCTAGGCGTGTCCCGGGGACTCCGCCGGTCCGGGCGACCCGCCCGGGCCCGGTCCGCCGGGGCGCCGGACCCCTCAGGCCGCCCCGGCGGACCGGAGTCCGCGCCGCACCGCCGGCGGCGGGCGGTCCGGGCCGCCCGCCGCCCGGGTCATCGGCTGGTGCAGGTGACCGTGCCCGGTGGACCGTTGGCGCCGGTCCAGCTGCCGAGGAAGCTGACGGTGGTGCTGGCGCCGACCGCCGCATACACCCGGTTGGTCTGCACCAGGTCGGTGGCGACGCTGACCACGCCGTTCCAGCCCCACCTGTCGGCGCCGACCCAGTCCAGCAGCGGGGTCCACGACTGGCTGCCCTGCTCCCAGCGGTACAGCCCGCCGATGTCGGTGAGCGCGTAGATCAGGTTCTTCTCGGTGGGGTTGAAGACGATCCCGGGGACGAAGCCGCCGCCGTCGATCCGGACGTTCTTCCAGCCGTACGCCTCGGCGGCCGGCGCGGAGCCGGCGGCGGTGAACGGCGCCGCCACCACGGCCGCGGTGGCCAGCGCGGCCACCACCGCGCCGACGAAACTTCTCCGCATCTGCGGTTCCCCTCCAGGGTGATCGCCCGGGACAGCGCGCCAGGTGGCGCGCCCGGGGACGAGCGAACGTGGGCAACGGCGGAGCTGCCCCTGCTCCGCTGCCCGGCGCGACGGCTCCCGCACCCGAGGAACGCGCTCACCCTAACCGATCGCCCCCGGCGAATGGAAGCGCTCCCACAGCCACGGTTCGCCCCGGTCGGGTGAGGGGGTCTCATCCCCGCCGGCGGCAGGATCGGGGACGGCGTGACGTACGCAGGCCCGCCAGATCGGGGAGGAGCGAAGATGGCGATCACCACGATCACCCGTACCGACCAGGACATCCAGTCCGCCGTCCTCGACGAGTTGACCTGGGAGCCCCGGGTGCAGCCGCACGAGATCGGGGTGACCGTCTCCGAGGGCGTGGTCACCCTCACCGGCCGGGTGGACAGCTACGCCAAGAAGTGGGCCGCCGAGCGGGCGACCCACCGGGTGGCCCGGGTCCGCGCGGTCGCCAACGACCTGGCCGTACAGCTGAGCACCGGCGCCGAGCGGGCCGACCCGGACCTCGCCGCGGCGGCCGGCCACGCCCTCGAATGGGACGCCTTCGTGCCGCTCGAACAGCTCGACGTCACCGTCTCCAACGGCTGGGTGACCCTGCACGGCGAGGTGGAGTGGGAGTACCAGCGCCGGGCCGCGGAACGGGCGGTTGCCCGGCTCACCGGCGTACGCGGGGTGAGCAACGGGATCACCGTCCGCCCCGACGTACGGCCGGACGGGCACCTGCTGGCCGAGCGGATCGTCGACGCGCTGGCCCGCAACCGGGCGACCGAGGCGGAACGGATCACGGTGCGGGTGCACGGCGACACGGTGCTGCTCGGCGGGCTGGTCCACTCGATGCCCGAACGCGCCGAGGTGGAGCGGATCGTCTGGTCCGCGCCGGGCATCCGGGAGGTGCAGAACCACATAGCGGTGGCTCCCGTGCTCGGCTGAGGCCGTACGCCACGACGCCGCCGCACGGCCCCGAGCGGCGCCGTCACCCACCCGGAACGGCCCGGCCACGCTGCCCGGAACGGCGTTGCCATGCGGCCCGGCCGGGCGCCGAACCACCCGCGCGGGGTGAGCCGCGCTCACCCCGTCGAGGACCAGGCTGGGAGCCATGACTGAGCCGAACGGGCTGATCCGACCCGGGCGCGCCGCGCCCGGGTCCGCCGGCGATCGGGGGGTCGGATGACCACGCCACTTCAGGTCACCGCCCGGCTGCGCACCCCGGTGACCGAGCACGACCACGTCCGCGGGCCGGTGGACGCGCCGGTGACCATCGTCGAGTACGCCGACTTCCAGTGCCGGTTCTGCGGAGCCGCGCACCGGAACCTGACCGAGTTGCTCCGCCAGCGGGCGGACACGGTGCGGCTGGTGTACCGGCACTTCCCGATCGCCAACCTGCACCCGTACGCGGAGAGCGCGGCGGAGGCCACCGAGGCGGCCGACCGGCAGGGACGGTTCTGGGCCATGCACGACTGGCTGTACGAGCACCAGGACCAGCTCGACCCGGTGCACCTCTCGCTCGGCATCGAGCAGCTCGGCCTGCCGATCGACGAGGTGCGCGCCGAGGTGGACCGGCAGGCGCACGGCGACCGGGTGCGGCGGGACTTCGTCAGCGGCATCCGCAGCGGGGTCAACGCCACACCCACCCTCTTCATCAACGAGGTCCGCCACGACGACGCCTACGACCTGGCCGACCTCCTCACGGCGGTGGACGCCGCCGCCAATCCCTGAGCCCCTCTCCCCTCCTGTCGATCAAGAGCTTCGCGGCACCGGAAGGCTTCCCGGTCGACGCGAAGCTCTTGATCACTTTTGTCGGTGGGTCAAATGAGGCGGAGTTCGCGGGCGCGGCGGACGGCCTCGCGGCGGCGGGTCGCGTCAAGCTTGCGGTAGATGTTGCGGACGTGCGTCTTCACCGTGTTGACCGACAGCGACAGCTCGCTGGCGATCTCCACGTTGGACAGGATGCTCTGCAGGTACCGCAGGATCGTCAGCTCCCGCTCGGTGAGCGGCTCGTCCAGCGCCGTCGCGGCCGGCTCCGTCGCCGCCCGCCCGGCCGGCTCGTCGGCGCCCCGGACCAGGTCGCTGACCGTCGGCCAGTGCGCGGTGCCGGCATCGAGGTGCGCGGCGAGCAGGTCCCGCACCCCCGGCTCGGCGCGGGTGAACACCCGCCGGTACCCGTCCGGCCCGGCCAGGTCGAGCGCCGCCTCCAGCAGCCGGCCGGCCCGCCGCTCGTCCCCCGCCCGCCGGGCCAGCACCGCGTCGAGCACGGCGGCGTCCAGGCGTACCGGCAGTGCCCACTCGGTCGCCTCCGGGGCCCGCCAGTCCGGTAGCAGGTGCCCGGCGGCGCGGAAGTCGTCGGCGCACAGCTCCACCCGGGCCAGCGCCACCGCCAGCGCCGGCTCGGCCCGCTCGCGCACCCGGTCGGTGAGCAGCTCGCGGGCGGTGTCCAGGTCGCCCCGACCGGCGCGCAGGTCGGCCTCGGCGGCCAGCAGCCAGTGCGTCAACTCGACGGCCCGGGGCCGGTCGGCCAGCCGCTCCCGCGCCTCGACCAGCAGTCGCAGCCCGCCGGCCGGGTCACCGGCGTCCCGCCGCAGGTACCCCTGGCACAGCGCCGCCAGCGCCGCCACAGTCGGCTCGCCGGTGGCGGCCGGCGCGGCCAGCCCCAGGTTGGCCTCCGCCTCCTCGGGCTGGTCGCGGTGCAGCGCCACCAGCGCCAGCGCCAGGTAGCCGTGGCCGCAGTCCAGCCGGCAGGCCCAACCCTGGCAGGGCGGCAGGGCCAGCGCCGCCCGGGCGGCGTCCTCCGCCGCCCGCAGCTCGCCCCGGGCCGCGTGCAGCAGCGCGGACCGGCTGGCACAGACCAGCTCGGTGCGCGGCCGCCCCGCCTCGCGGGCCGCCGCGAGCGCCCGACCGAAGCCGGTGGCGGCCGCCCGTAGGTCCCCCTCGGCCAGGTCGACCAGGCCGACGGCGGTCTCCCCCACCGCCCGCACGTCGGCGTCCTCGCCGGTGTCGCCCCGGGGCGCGGCGCCGGGCATCCCGGCGTGCGTCCGGGTGGCGAGCAGGCGAACTGCGGCGGCGCGTACCTCCCGGTGGTCGCCAGCCAGCCGGGCCAGGGTGAGTTCCAGCGCGGCGACCAGGCGCAGGAACCGCTCCCGGCGCGGGGCGGGCAGCGTCGGGGCGTGCTCGGCGGCGAGCCGTAGTCGCTCCGCGGCGGCCGCCGCGTCCCCGGCGTGCGCCCGCTCCGCGGCGCAGGCCAGCGCCAGTTCCGGGTCGCGGGCCACCGCCTCGGTCGGCGGGACGGCGGGCGGCGGCCCGGCCGGGGTGTCCCGGTCGTACGGGGCCAGCTCCGGCCAGCGGGTGATGAACAGGTCGGTGGCCGGGCCCCACTCGCCGGCGGCGAGGGCGTGTCGCAGCGCGTCGGCCGGCCGGCCGTTGTCGGCGTACCAGCCGGCCGCCCGCCGGTGCAGGTCGCGCAGCTCGTCGGCGGGCAGCCGGGCCAGCTCGGCGTGCAGCAGATCGGCGAGCAGCGGGTGGCAGCGGTACCAGGGCGGGCGGCTGTCGTCGCGGCGCAGCGGCCCGCCGGCGCCGGCCAGCGCGGCCAGCGTCGGCTCGGTGTCCGCCCGGCCGGTGAGTGCGTCGGCCAACCCGGCGCAGACCGCGTCCGCGACGGCGGTGCGCCGCAGCACGTCCTGCGCCTCGGGTTCCAGCCCGGCGAGCACCTCCTCGCGCAGGTAGCCGGCGATGTCCGGCTGGTCGCCGCCGAACTGCTCCACCCAGCGCGCCGGGTCCGGCTGCCCGCGCAACGCCAGCGCGGCGAACCGGAGCGCCGCCGGCCAGCCCCCGGTCCGCTCCCGCAGCCGGCGCACCCCGGCCACCGGCAGCACCACCCCGTGCGCGGTGAGCAGGTCGGCCACTTCGTCACCGGTGAAGGCCAGCTCGTCCGGGCCGAGCTCGGTCAGTTCCCCGGCCAGCCGCCACCGGTGCACGGCCAGTGGCAGCCCGGCCCGCGCGCCGACCACCAGGCGCAGCCGCTCGCCGGCGTGGCGGAGCAGGAACTCCAGCCCGGTCAGCGCGGCCGGGTCGGTGATCCGGTGCAGGTCGTCCACCACCAGCAGCACCGGCCGCTCCCGGGCGGCGAGCGCCGCGGCCAGCAGTTCCAGCTGGTCGGGGCGGGGTGGCCGGTCGGGCACCGGGGGCTCCGGCGCGTCCCCGGCCGGCCCGGTGGCCGCGCGCAGCGCCGCCGCCAGGTAGGACCAGAACCGGTCGCCGTCGTCGCCGGTCTCCACCGACACCCAGGCCGCCCGGAGCGGTTCGCCGTCCGGTGGAGCGTCGCCGGCCGCGCCGAAGTCCCCCGGCGGCGCGCCCGCCGGCACGGTCTCGCGGGCCCCCTCGGCAGCCGCGGTCACCGGGCCACCCTCCGCCCGGTCCGGCCCGGCGGCACCGGCCGCCCGGCACCATGAGGCGAGCAGGGTGGTCTTGCCCCAGCCGGCCGGCGCGGAGACCAGGGTGACCGGGCCGCCGGTCCCCCGGTCCAGGGCGTCCAGCAGCCGGGGGCGCAGCAGCACCGGATCGGGCAGCGCGGGCGGACGCAACCGGGACGCCAGCAGGGGTGTGCCGGCCGGGCCCCGCACCGCCGCCGTGACCACGGTTCGGTTCTGCTCCTCCGGCATCCGGCCCCCACCCCCACGGACGCGTCCACTCCCCCGGTCCTGCGGCGCCCGGTTACCCGGCCGAAACGGGTTCACCCCTTCGGGGGGAGCCGGCTTCACCCGTCCCGGGCCCACCCTGGGCGTACGCGGGCGGCCGGCCGCGCGTGACCGGCCGCCCGCTGGCGCGTTCCGGCCGGGGCTCGACCCGGCGGCGGCCGGAGGTGGCCGGAGCGCCAGCGGTGACCGGTGGGACAGGGGGTGCGCGACAGGTGGGACCGATCGCACGGCTGGCCGGTGGCGGAGTCGCACTTGGCGCGGCGGCGGCCGGCGCGGCCGCGGTACGCGCGCTGACCGCGCCCCGCCCGGTCGGCTGGCCGAACGGCGGGGACGGGCGGCCGGCGCGCTGGCAGGTGGTGACGGTGGACCGCCCACCCGGCCAGGTGCTGCCCGAGGGCCGCTGGGCGGAGCCGCTACGCCGGCTCGGCGACGCGGTGCAGGTGCGGGTCCGCCCCGCCCCCGGCGACCGGGGCACGGAACTCGCCGCCCGGCCGCGCCCCGGTTCCGGACCGCCGCCGGGGCTCGCCGTCCACCTGGTCGGCGACGACCCGGGTCGGCTGGTCCGGCAGGCGCTGCGGGAGGTCAAGCAGCTCGCCGAGACCGGCGAGGTGCTCCGCCCCGACCGCGGCGAGCTGGACCGCCCGGCGGTGACGCCGGAATGAGGGCCCTCTGCTGGATGGGCGCCGGTGAGCTGGCGGTACGGCAGGTGCCCGACCCGGAGCTGCGCAACGGCCACGACGCCATCGTCCGAGTGCGGCGCAGCGCCGCCTGCGCCGCCGACCTGGCACTGCTCGCCGGGCGGGGGCCGGCCGTCGGCGAGGTGCTCGGCCACGAGTTCGTCGGCGAGGTGGTCGAGGTCGGTCCGGAGGTGCGCCGGCACCGGGCCGGCGACCGGGTGGTGGTCTGCTCCTCGGTCTCCTGCGGCAGTTGCTGGTACTGCCGCCGCGAGCTGCACTCCTGCTGCGACAACGGCAGCACCGACCCGGCGGCGGGCGAGGCGGCCTGGGGCCACCCGGTCGCTGGCTGCTTCGGTCAGCCCCGGTCCCAGGGCGGGTTCGCCGGCAGCCACGCCGAGTACGTCCGGGTGCCGTACGCCGACGTCGGGGCGTTCGCCGTACCGGAGCCGGTCAGCGACGACCGGGCGCTGTTCGCCTCGGACGCCGCGCCGGCCGGCTGGATGGGCGCCGACCTGGGCGGGGTCCGCCCCGGCGACGTGGTGGCGGTCTGGGGCGCCGGCGCGGTCGGCCAGGTCGCCGCGCGGGCGGCGCGGCTGCTCGGCGCGGAGCGGGTGGTGGTGGTCGACCGGCACCCCGACCGGCTGCGCGCGGCCGAGCGGCACGCGGGTGCCGAGACGCTCGACTACCGCCGCGTCGACGTCGCCGCCGAGCTGCGGGAACGCAGTGGCGGCCGGGGACCGGACGTGTGCGTCGACGCGGTCGGCACGCCCGCCGCGACCCGTTCGCTGGGTGACCGCCTCACCGGCGCGGCACCCCGCCCGGCGGCCGTCCGGGAGGCGGTGCACGCCTGCCGCAAGGGCGGCAGCGTCGTGGTGCTCGGGGCGCACCCGGGCGTGGTCGACACGTTCCCGCTCGGCGCGGTGACCGCCAAGGGGTTGACCGTCCGCGGCGCCCGGCAGCACGGGCCGCGCTACATCCCGATGCTGCTGGACCGGATGGCCCGCGACGAGCTGCGCACCGAGTACCTCGCCACCCACCACCTCCCCCTGGACCGCGCCCCCGAGGCCTACACCCTGCTGCGCACCCGCGCCGAAGGCTGCCTCCGCCCCGTCCTCCACCCCACCCCCTAGCCCACACCGCGTTGATCATGAAGTTAATACCGGCAAAAGGGGCAGACGACACCGCTAACTTCATGATCAACGGGGAGTCGGCGGGGTGGGCGGGCAGGCGGAGGGGGTGGGAGGATCGGGGGGTGGGTGAGGGGCGGGAGCGGCGGGAACATGACGTGGTGCTGGTCGGGGCTACCGGGTTCACCGGGGGGTTGACCGCGGAGTATCTGGCGCGGCACGCGCCGGCGGGGCTGCGGTGGGCGCTGGCCGGGCGGAACCCGGGCAAGCTGGCGGCGGTCCGCGAGCGGCTCGCCGCCATAAACCCGGCGTTGGCCAGCCTGCCGCTGCTCACCGCCGACGTCACCGACCCGGAGTCGCTGCGCGCGGTGGCGGAGAGCGCCCGGGTGGTGGCCAGCACGGTCGGCCCGTACGTGCACCACGGCGAGCCGCTCGTCGCCGCCTGCGCCCAGGCCGGCACCGACTACCTGGACATCACCGGCGAACCCGAGTTCGTCGACACCATGTACCTGCGCCACCACGCCGAGGCGGTACGCACCGGAGCCCGGCTGGTGCACGCCTGCGGGTTCGACTCGATCCCGCACGACCTGGGCGTCTGGTACACGGTCAAGCACCTGCCGGCGGACGGCCCGATCACCGTGGACGGCTACGTCCGGGCCGGCGGCCGGTTCTCCGCCGGCACCTACCACTCGGCGCTCACCGCGTTCTCCCGTACCGCCCAGGCGTCCCGGGCGGCCCGGCAGCGGCGGGCGGTCGAACCGCGCCCGGCCGACCGCCGGGTCCGCGCGGTGCCCGGCCGGCTCGCCCGCTCCGCCGAGCTGCGGGTCTGGTCCGTGCCGCTGCCCACCATCGACCCGCAGGTGGTCCGCCGCTCGGCCGCGGCCCGACCGGAGTACGGCCCGGACTTCCGCTACCGGCACTTCGCCGCGGTGAAGCGGCTGCCCACCGTGCTGGCCGGCGCGGCCGGGCTGGCCGCCGTGGTCGCCCTGGTGAAGCTGCCACCGACCCGGCGCTGGCTGTTCGGCCGGCTCGCCTCCGGGCAGGGGCCGACGCCGCAGCAGCGGGCGAAGTCCTGGTTCCGGGTCCGGTTCGTCGGCACCGGCGGCGGCCGGCAGGTGTTGACCGAGGTGGCCGGCGGCGACCCGGGCTACGACGAGACGGCCAAGATGCTCGCCGAGTCGGCGCTCTGCCTGGCGCTGGACGACCTGCCGCCGGCCGCCGGCCAGCTCACCCCGGTCGCCGCGATGGGCGACGCGCTGCTGGACCGGCTGACCCGGGCCGGGCTGACCTTCCGGGTGCTGGACGGCCCCGCCGCCGCGGCGGCTTGACCCTCGACCTGGTTGAGACGACAGGATCATCGGCCGTGGAGAGCGACCTGCGCAGCATCGGCGAGCTGGCCCGGGCCAGCGGCCTGACGGTGAGCGCCCTGCGGTTCTACGACTCGGCCGGGGTGCTGGTCCCGGCGCGGGTCGACCCGGTCACCGGGTACCGCTGGTACACCGACGACCAGGTGGCGCCGGCCCGGCTGGTGGCCGGGCTGCGCCGGGTCGGGATGCCGGTGCCCGAGATCGCGCGGGCGGTGCGGGCCGAACCGGCCGAGGTGCACCGGCTGCTGGACGCGCACCTGCGCCGGCTGGAGGACGGGCTCGCCGACGCCCGCCGCGAACTCTCCCGGATCCGTGCCCTAGTCGATCCCGGGGAGCGGCCGATGTTCACCCGCCTCGGGCTGTCCCGCGCCGACCTGGCCGCCGCCGTGGACGCCGTCCGCTTCGCGGTCGGTGCCGACCCCGAGCTGCCGGTGCTGGCCGGCGTGCTGTTCGACATCGGCCCGGACGGGGTCCGGCTGGCCGCCACCGACCGGCACCGGCTGGCCGTGACCCGGGTCGGTGGCCGGCCGGACGGCCCGCCGGTACGCGCGCTCGCCCCGGTCGGCTTCGTCGACGAGGTTCGCGCCCTGCTCGACACCGCCGCGGACAGCACCGCCGAGGCGTGGCTCACCGTGGCCGGCGACACCATCGCCGTCTCGGTGGCCGGGCGCGGCGTCGAGGCCACCGCCCTGCCGGACGAGTTCCCGGACTACGCCCCCCTGCTGCGGCCACTGGCCGACGGGTCGCCGGCGTACCGGCTGACGGTCGACGTGGCCGCCCTGCGGGCCGCGCTGACCAGCCCGGACGCCCCGGTCGTGGCGCGCGGACACGACGGGATCGAGCTGTCCGTGACGGTGCTCGGCCTGGACGAGCAGGGCGGGCTGCGGCTGCTCGGTGCGGACGAGCTGACCGACGACCCGGACGTGTTCCGGATCGGGGTCAACGGCGGCTACCTCCTCGACGCGCTGGACGCCGGCGGCCGGGGTGAGCTGGTGCTGGAGCTGGACGACCCGATCGCCCCGCTGGCCGTACGCCGGCCGGACGACGCGGACTCGTTCTCCATCCTGATGCCGATCCGGCTCTGACCACCCGATCCGGCGCCGACCGCCCGATGCCGATCCGGCGCTGACCGTCGCCGGTCCCGCCCGGGGAGCGCGGGGCCGCGACGGTAGCATCTGGAGGTCCACCTGACGTCCGGACGGAGGCGTACGGAGCAGCATGCTCGACATGGAGTTGATCCGGAAGGATCGGGACGCGGTGGCGACCGCGCTGGCCAAGCGGCTGGACCCGGCCGAGGTGTCCCGCGCGCTGGACGAGCTCCAGCAGCTCGACCAGCAGCGACGCAGCCTGATCACGGAGATCGACGGCGAGCGGCAGCGCCGCAAGGCCGAGGCCCGGGCGTACGCGGAGGCGAAGCGGGCCGGCCGCGAGCCGGAGGTCGCCACGCCCGAGGCCGGCCGCAAGCAGCTCGCCGAGCTGGAGGCCGAGCTCGACGAGGTGCAGGCCCGGCTGCGCGACCGGATGAGCGAGCTGCCCAACCTGCCCGCCGACGACGTCGTCCCCGGCGGCAAGGAGGCCAACCGGGTCGTCCGGACCTTCGGCGAGCCGCCGGCCATCGAGCAGGTCCGCGACCACGTGGAGCTGAGCCGGGCGCTCGGCCTGGTGGACCACGAGCGCGGGGTCAAGCTCGGCGGTTCCGGCTTCTGGATGTACACCGGCCTGGGCGCCCGGCTGGAGTGGGCGCTGCTCAACTGGCTGATCGAGCAGAACATCGCGGCCGGCTACGAGTTCCTGCTCCCGCCGCACCTGCTGCTGGACAGCGCCGGCTTCGCCGCCGGGCAGTTCCCCAAGTTCTACGACGACGTCTACCACCTGGACCGGCAGTCCGCCCCGCGCGGGCAGTTCCTGCTGCCCACCGCGGAGACGGCGATCCTCGGCGCGTACCAGGACGAGATCCTGGACACCGGCAAGCTGCCGCTGAAGGCGTTCGCCTACACCCCGTGCTACCGGCGCGAGGCCGCCGGCTCGCACTCCGACGAGCGCGGCACGGTGCGCGGCCACCAGTTCAACAAGGTGGAGATCTTCCAGTTCACCCTCCCCGAGCAGGCCGACGCCGCGCTGACGGCGATGGTCGGCCACGTGGAGAGCCTGGTCGAGAAGCTGGGCCTGCACCACCAGACCAGCCTGCTCGCGGCCGGCGACGCGAGCGCCTCGATGAAGAAGACCCTGGACATCGAGGTGTGGATGCCGAGCACCGGCAAGTACAAGGAGGTGTCGTCGGTCTCCTGGGCCGGCGACTACCAGGCTCGCCGGGCGGCCATCCGCTACCGCGAGCCGGGCGGCAAGCAGACCCGCTTCGTGCACACCCTCAACGGGTCGGCGCTGGCCACCAGCCGGCTCTTCCCGGCCATCCTGGAGCAGTTCCAGCAGGCCGACGGGTCGGTGCTGATCCCCGAGGTGCTCCGCGACCGGCTGGGCACCGACCGCCTCACCCCGGCCCGCTGACTCCGCCGCCCGAGGCCGCCGCACCCGCCGCGACCGGACCCGACGTCGCCGCTCAGGCGGGCGGCCCGGGCGCACCCCTGCCGCCAGGCGTGATACCTCAGAGTCATCAATACGACTGTGAGGTATCACGTCTCCGGGCCGACCGGGGCGACCGGCGCCCCGACGGCCCGGGCCCCGGCAGCGGGGCCTGCGTCAGCCGGCCAGCGCGGCGACCCGCCGGGTGAGGTCCTCGCCGTCGAGGAAGCCCTGGTGCACCACCGCGCCGCTCCGGTCGATGATCACGAAGGTGCTCTGCTCGACCACCTCGAAGCGGCGCCACAGCGCGCCCGCCCGGTCGTCCAGTTGGGGCGTCCCGGCCAGTTCGAACTCGGTGACGAAGTCCTTCATGGCCCGCTGCTCGCCGAGCCCGGCCACGCCGACGATGGGCACCGTGTCCCGGTACTTCGGGGCCACCTCGGCGACCGTCCAGGCCTGGCTGGCGCAGGTCGCGCACCACGGCGCCCAGAACCAGAGCACCACCGGCCGACCGGCCAGCGCGGCACCGGAGAACGCCGCACCGTCCAGGGTGCGCGCGGTGAAGGCCAGGGTGTCCGGCACCGGCGCGGCCGGCCCCGCCGATCCGGTCGGCGACGCCACGGTCCCGCCGGTGGGTGACGGCGCGGTGCCGCCGGTGGCGGCGGCCGCCGGACCGGCCGGATCTGCTCCGCCCGCGCAGGCCGTCGCACCCAGCACGGCGGCGAGCAGCACCGCGAGCGGGCCGCTGACCCGGCGCGGGGTGCGGCGGGGTGACCGCCCGGGCCGGACCGACCGGCACAGCGTCCGCATCACGTCTCCCTTCGCAGGTGGCTACTCGGCCTTGGCCAGCCGCAGGGCCAGCTCGGGGCAGACCTTGACCGCCTTCAGCGCGCCCTCGCGCAGCCAGGTCGGCACGGGGGTGGGCGGGAAGGCGGGGTACCCGTTGGCGTCCAGCCGGATGAAGTCGGGCACCACGTGCGCGCAGAGCCCGTGCCCGTCGCAGCGGGACCAGTCGAGGGTGAGCTTCTGCGGGTTCGGGTCGGGTGCGCCGGGCAGCCCCATCACACCCTTGACCCGTCGGCCGCAGCCCTCGCCGGTGGTGTGCAACCGCAGGTCCTCGGCGAAGACCTCCATCGCGGAGAGGGCGAACCGGGCCGTACCGTCGGGGTGGCTGCACGCGCCGCGGCCCTTCACGTCACCGGCGGCGGCCCGGACCACCTCCACCGGCGCGCTGCCGGAGACCGCCAGGTCGACGGCGCGGGCCAGGTCGGGCAGGCCCATCTTGCACGGGCCGCACTGCCCGGCGGACTCGCCGGCCAGGTAGCGGACCACCTGGGCGGCCTCGCCGAGCGGGCAGGTGTCCGCGCCGAGCGGGACGACGATGCCGGCGCCGAGGGTGCCACCGACCGCGGCCAGCCCCTTGCGGGAGATCTCCGCCCGGTCGGCGGCCTCCTGGGTGATCCACTTGCCGTGGTAGCCGCCCATCAGGATGCCCGGGCCGTCCGGCGCCTCGCACAGGTCGAGGATCTCCCGCAGCGGGGTGCCGGCGGCGCACTCCACCACCGCCGGCCGCTTCGCCGCGCCGGTGACGGTGAGCAGCACGGTGCCCGGCTCGTCGTCGGTGCCGAGCGCCGCGTACTCGTACGGGCCGAGCCGGGCGGCGATCGCCAGCTGGGCGTACGTCTCGGCGTTGGAGAGCAGGGTCGGCAGGCCGCCGACGCCGGAGTCGCTGGAGCGCTTCTTGGTGCCGGGCGGGATGTGCGGCAGCCCGTTGATCCCGTTCACCAGCGCGCCACCCTCGCCGGAGATGAACCGGTGCGGCACGGTGACGACGGTGGTCGGCACCGGCATCCGGCGCTCCTGCAACGCCTCGGTCAGCGACTCCTTGCCGACCCCGTCGTCGGCGATGCCGATCACGATCTCGTCGGCGTCCAGCGCGTACGCGGCCAGCGCGGCGCCGTCCAGGATGAGGTGCGGGGCCCGGGTGAGCAGCACCTTGTCCTTCCAGCTGGCCGGCTCGCCCTCGGTCGCGTTCACCACCACCACGGCGGTCAGGTCCTGCCGCTCGCAGGACTCCAGCACCGCGCGGAGCTTCTTGGCGAACGGGAAGCCGGCGCCGCCCTTGCCCTTGAGCTGGATGCCCTCGGCGAGCCGCAGCAGGTTGGCCGGTTCCATCGGCCCGATCGGCCCGTGCACCTCCTCGTGGGCGAGCAGGTCGAGGCGGCCGAACTCGGCGAAGCCGGCGGTGAGCCGGGGCTCGCCGACGCAGGCCACCGCGGGCACGGTGGTCCGCATCACCGCGCCTCACCCCGCAGCCCGGCCCAGTACGCCCCGTCCACCGCGTCGGCGTTGGCCCGACGCCGGCGGCGGCTCTCCTTGGCCTCCCGGCGGGCTCGCCGGGAGGCGAGGTCGACCAGGGTCGGGGTGTCGTCGGCCGGGATCTCCTCCGGGATGTACCGGGCCGGCGGACGCCAGTAGTCCGGCTCCTCCGGCACGTCGTCCTCGGCGCTGTGCCGACCCCCACCGCTGCGCGGCGCCGCGGAGATCGGCCCGCCCGAGATCGGCCCGGCCGAGACGGGACCGGCTGAGATCGGGCCGGCGGAGACCGGACCGGCCGAGATCGGACCGGCGGAGATCGGGCCGGCGGAGATCGGCTCGGCGACCTCCCAGCGGCGCGGGCTGTCCCACGGCTCCTCCGGCTCGTCGGCCCGCCGCCGTGGCGGCACCGAGTACCGGGTGCCGGCGTCGGCGTCGGCGTCGACCCGGGACCGGCGGCTGACCCGCCCGGTCTCCTCGGCGCCCCGGCGGCGCCGGCCGGTCGGCGCCAACTCCTCGGCGTCCCGGCTCCGCCGGCCGGTCGGCGCCAGCTCCTCGTCATCCCGGCTCCGCCGGCCGGTGGGGGCCAACTCCTCGTCCCGGCGGCGGCCGGCCCGGGCCGGTTGCTCGGCCCGGCGGGACCGCCGCTCGGCGCGCTCCGGTTCCTCGCCGCGCCGGCGGGTCGCCCGCCGCTCCGGCTCCTCCTCCCGGCGGCGCCGGGCGGCCGGCTCCAGCTCGTCCTCGCGGCGGCGGGCCACCGCTTCCCGTTCCTCGGTGCGGCGTCGGCGGGCGGTCGGCGCCAGTTCCTGGTCGCGGCGGCGGGCGGGGCGGACCGGCTCGCGCAGCGACCCCGGCTCGGGCACCACCGGCACGGTGAACCGCTCCGGGTCGCGCCGCTTGGCGCCGGGCGCGGTCCAGGTGCCGGCCAGGGTGGTCTCGGCCCAGCTGCTGTCCCGGCCGGCGCGGTCGCCCTCGGCACGGCGGCGAGACAGCCCGCCACCGAGCAGCGACCGGCCCTTGCCGTCCTCGGCCGGTCGGGCGGCCAGGGCCTGGTTCATCGCGGCCGCCTGGTGCTGCTCCCGGCTGCGCCGGCCGAACGTCACCGAGAGGCGGACCAGCAGCGCCAGCACGACCAGCAGCACGCAGGCGAGGTAGCTGAGCACCACCCAGGAACTGGCCGGCCGACCCGCGTTGAGCCCGTGCAGGATGGCGAACGGCCAGGAGAGGTACGCGGTCGAGTGCAGCGTCCGCCACAGCCACTTCGGGCCGACCCCGGCGAACCGGGCTCGGACGATGCCGGTCCAGAGCACGCTCACCATGAGCAGCCCGGCCACCGTGCCGAGGCCGACGTAGAGCCCGCGCCCACCGACGAACGGCACGATCGCGTCGGTGCTCGCCGCCCGGCCGGTAGCCACCTTGGTCAGCACGTGGAAGAAGAGGCCGGCGACGCCGAGGATGCCGGTGGCCCGGTGCGCGGACTGGAGCAGCACCCGGTGCCGGATCAGCAGCACCAGCCGGTCGGTGGCCAGCAGCCCGAGCATCACGGTGAGGCTCAGCGCCACCAGGGCGATCACCCCGGCGAAGAACTCGGTGAAGAAGAAGCCGTAGGCGTACGCCGTCTGGCCGGCGCCGGTGAGCATCGTCCCCGCCCACAGCGCGGCGATCGCGGACACGGTCAGCACGGCTACCGCGGGCCGGGACCGGGTACGGACGCCCCGGCTGGTGCTGGCGGTCCGGACGGTGGCCGGTTTCTGGTTCTGCTTGACCCGGGCCATCTGCTCCTCGATCGTCTCGCGGCGGCGCACCGCCGGCCGACCCTGCTCCCCCATCGAGTACGGAGCGACGGCGCGGTCGGATCACCGACCCGGGAAAAATTTCCGCCTGGCCGTCGAACCGTCCGGCCGCCCGCCGCGTGTAGCGGCATCCGCCCTCGGCGACCCACCGGAGCAACGATGAATTTCCATACGTTGACAGCTGCTGCAATGCGCTTGTAATCTTTCCGAAATCTTTCAGCCTCGATTGCAAGATTCGGGCAGCTGAGAGCCTCCCCCGCACCACCACCCCGTCCCCCGCACCCCCGTCAGGAGTTCCGATGCATCGACGTCGATGGCATTCGGCGCTGCTCGCCCTCGGTGTGATCGCGAGCGTGCTCGTGCCGACCACCGTGACGGCACCCCCGGCCGTCGCGGCCCCGGCCGGCGCCAAGAAGGTGATCGTCCAGCTCTTCGAGTGGAACTGGACCTCGGTGGCCAACGAGTGCCGGACCACGCTGGGCCCGAAGGGCTACGGCTGGGTCCAGGTCTCCCCGCCGCAGGAACACGTCCGCGGCTCCCAGTGGTGGCTGGCGTACCAGCCGGTCAACTACCGGATCGAGTCCCGCAAGGGCACCCGCGCCCAGTTCAAGGCCATGGTGGACGCCTGCCACGCGGCCGGCGTCAAGGTGATCGTGGACGCGGTCGTCAACCACATGTCCGGGCAGGACAACGGCGGCACCGGCTGGGCCGGCTCGTCGTACGGGCACTACGACTACCCGGGCATATACCAGTACCAGGACTTCCACCACTGCGGTCGCAACGGCGGCGACGACATCGCCAACTACGGCGACCGGTGGGAGGTGCAGAACTGCGAACTGGTCAACCTCGCCGACCTGAAGACCGAGTCGGACTACGTCCGCGGCCGGCTCGCCGGCTACCTGAACGACCTGCTCTCGCTCGGCGTCGACGGCTTCCGGATGGACGCCAGCAAGCACATGCCGGCCGCCGACATCGCGGCGCTGCGCAGCCGGCTCTCCCGGCCGGCGTACCTGGTGCAGGAGGTGATCCACGGCGCCGGCGAGCCGATCCAGCCGGGCGAGTACACCGGCAACGGCGACGTGCACGAGTTCCGCTACGGCAAGGACCTGGCCCGGGTGTTCCGCTCCGAGCGGCTCGCCTACCTGCGCAACTTCGGTGAGGGCTGGGGGCACCTGCCCGGCGGCGTGGCGGCGGTCTTCGTGGACAACCACGACACCCAGCGCGACGTCGGCGGGGTGCTGACCTACCGCGACCGGGGCAGCTACGCGCTGGCCAACGCGTTCATGCTGGCCTGGCCGTACGGCTCGCCGACGGTGATGTCCAGCTACACCTTCAGCCAGCGCGACCAGGGCCCGCCGCAGGACGGCTCCGGCCGGACCCTCGACGTGACCTGCTACTCCGGCTGGGAGTGCGAGCACCGCTGGCCGGTGATCGCCAACATGGTCGGCTTCCGCAACGCCACCGAGGGCGCCGCGGTCGCCAACTGGTACGACAACGGCAACAACCACATCGCGTTCAGCCGAACCGGCAAGGGCTACCTCACGGTGAACGACGAGGACCACGCGATCACCGGCCGGTCGTACCACGCCGGGCTGCCCGCCGGCCGGTACTGCGACGTCATCCACGGCACGTTCAGCAACGGCTCGTGCAGCGGGCCGGTGATCACCGTGGACGGCAACGGCTGGTTCGCCGCCAACATCCCCGCCCACGACGCGGTCGCCATCCACGTCGGCGCGCGGCTGAGCTGACCCCCCACCCCCGGGACCCCCGTCCGGCCGATTTACCGGCTTGACGGGGGTCCTGCCATTACAGTCTCTTTGTGCCGTTTGACCGAATGAACGCGTACCGCTGGCTCCGCCGGGTGGCCACCGCCGTCGGAGTGTCCGCGCTGCTGGCGACGGCCGGGGCGACCGGCTGGGCGCTCACCCCCGAACCCGTGCCGCCGCCGGTCGAGCAGGCGGCCGCCCCGGACGAACCGGAGCCCACCGCCCCCGCGCCGAGCCCGACGCCCGAGGAGACCGTGCCGGCCGCGGCGCCCGCGCCGGACGACCTGCCGGTGGTCGACTACGACCCGGCGCCCCGCGGCTTCCCCGCCGACCCGGACGCCTCGGACGTCACCCCGCTGACCGAGGGACTGCACCCGACCCGCCGGATCGCCGCGTACGACGCGCCCGGCGGCCGCCCGTTGGCCTTCCTCGCCCCCACCATCCGCGGTGTCGAGCTGACCATGCCGATCGCCGAGCGCCGCGCCGGCTGGACGGCCGTGCTGCTCCCGTCGGCGAACCGCCGGCTCGCCTGGCTGCCGCCCGGCGGCTTCAGCACGGTGGAGCTGCGCGACCAGCTCGTGGTGGAGCGCCGGGCGCACCGGATCACCTGGTACCGCGCCGGGCGGGCGGTCCGGTCCTGGGAGGTCAGCCTCGGCCAGCGGGGGCAGGAGACGCCGCTGGGCCGGACCTTCATCCTCGGCCGCACCCCACCTCCGCAGCAGGTGTACGGCGGGGTGGACATCTTCGCCCTCGGCGCGGTGCCCGACGACCCGAACTCGGTGCCGGCCAGCCTGCGCGGGGCGCACATCGGCCTGCACAGCTGGTACCACGACGGCGAGCTGGGCCGGAACACCACGAACGGCTGCATCCGGCTGACCCGCAGCGGCCAGCGCGAGCTGCTGGCGGAGGTGCGGACCGGCAGCGCCGTGGTGGTGGTCGACGAACTGCCCGCCCCACCGCCGACCGCCTGACCCGCCGCCCGCCGGCGCTCGACCCGTCGACGGCGACCGCGCTGCGGCGCTGGCCGGGCGGGTCGGGGAATCCCCGCCGGTCGGGCGGGTAACCACCGGTCCGGACGCCACGACACCGGGGAGGGTTCCATGGCCAGCGCGCCGCAGGGACCGGTCGACACGGTCGTGCTCATCCACGGCCTCTGGATGACGTCGCGCAGTTGGGAGCGGTGGGCCACCCGGTTCGCCGGACGCGGGTTGCGGGTGGTGACCCCGTCCTGGCCCGGCATGGAGGGTGACGTCGAGCAGTTGCGGGAGGATCCCACCCCGATCGCCCAGCAACGCATCGCCGAGATCGTCGACCACTACGACCGGATCATCCGGGCACTGCCCGCCGCACCGATCATCATGGGGCACTCGTTCGGCGGTCTGATCACCCAGGTGCTGGTCGACCGGGGGCTCGGGGCGGCGGCGGTGGGCATCCACCCGGCCGCGGTGAAGGGCGTGCTCAAGTTGCCGTTGAGCACCCTGCGCTCGGCCTTCTCCATCCTGCACAACCCGGCCAACCGGAACCGGGCGGTGCCGTTCACGCCCGACGACTTCCACTACGCCTTCGGCAACACCCTCAGCCGGGAGGACTCCGACCGGGCCTGGCAGCGGTACGCGGTGCCCGGCGCCGGGCGGGTGCTCTTCGAAGGGGCGTTCGCCAACCTCGACCCGAAGTCCCCGGCCGAGGTGGACACCCGCCGTACCGACCGGGCGCCGCTGCTGCTGATCGCCGGCGGGGCCGACCACGTGGTGCCGCCCACCGTGGTCCGTTCCAACGCGGCGTTGTACCAGAAGTCGCGGGCGCTGACCGCGTACCACGAGTTCCGCGGCCGCTCGCACTTCACCGTGGGGCAGCCCGGTTGGGAGCAGGTCGCCGACTACGCGCTGGACTGGGCGCTGCGGGCCGCCGCGCTGCCCCGCGAGCAGACGGTCGCCAGCGAGACGCCCCGCCGGTGATCCGTCGCCGCCGCGGGCAGCCGGCCCGCGCGGCGACTATCCGGCGGGCGGCGTCGGCCGGAGCCCGCGCAGCGCCGTGTCCACCACCTGGTCGACGTACTCGGCGGTGAGCGGGCCGGTGCGTTGCAGCCACCGGTTCAGGATCGGGCCGAACAGCAGGTCCACGGCCACGTCGAGGTCGACGTCCTCGGCCAGTTGCCCGGCCCGCCGGGCGGCGCGCAGGCGCTCCTTCTTCAGCTCCCGCAGAGGGCCGTCCAGCCGCTCCTGGTAGGCGGCGGCCAGGGCGGGGTCGTGCACGACCTCGATGTGCAGGGCCCGCATCGGCAGGTCGTAACGGGGATCGTTGAGTTCCTCGACGGTGGCCCGCAGCACCGTCTTCAGGTCGGCCGCCAGGTCGCCGGTGTCGGGTAGGGCCGCCTCGCCAACGTCCTGGCCCTCCGTGGTGAGCGTGAGGAAGGCGTCGAACAGCAGCGCCCCCTTCGACGGCCACCAGCGGTAGATCGTCTGCTTGCCCACGCCGGCGGCGGAGGCGATGCCCTCGATGCTGAGCTTCGCGTACCCCAGCTCGCTGGCCAGGTCGAGGGCGGCGGTGAGGATGGCCCGCCGCGCGGACTGGCTGCGACGGCTGGAGTCGGGAGCGACCTTCTGCGTGGGCACGGGCCGAATGTAGCAGCAAGAGAGACGAGACGGTCCGTCTTGACATCCCGATGCGGCCGGGTATTGTCATCCTCGCAACCGAGACGAGACGGTTCGTCTCGCAATGGAGGGAGTTCCCCATGGAGGCCTCAGGCACCGCCGCACCCCGGGTCTGGTTCATCACCGGCGCGAGCCGTGGCCTCGGCCGCGCGTTCGCCGAGGCGGCCCTCGCCGCCGGTGACCGCGTCGTCGGCGCGGCCCGCGACGTCGCGCCGCTGGACGACCTCGCCACCCGGCACCCCGGCCGCCTGCTCGCCCTGCGCCTCGACGTCACCGACCGCCCAGCGGTCGTCGACGCCGTCGCCAAGGCGGTCCGGCACTTCGGCCGGCTCGACATCGTCGTCAACAACGCCGGGGCCCTGTTCGCCGGCATGGTGGAGGAATTCACCGAAGAGCAGGCCCGCGCCCAGATGGAACTCAACTTCTTCGGCGCCCTCTGGGTCAGCCAGGCAGTCCTGCCGCACCTGCGCGCCCAGGGCAGCGGACACCTCGTACAGATCTCCAGCATCGGGGCGCTCGGCGGCTTCCCCAGCACCGGCCTCTACAGCGCCAGCAAGTTCGCCCTCGAAGGCATGAGCGAAGCCCTCGCCGCCGAGGCCGCCTCGTTCGGCGTCAAGGTCACCATCGTCCAGCCCGGCGGCTACTGGACCGACCTCTACACCAGCAGCACCGCCACCACCCCCCACCCCGCCTACGACCCGCTGCGCGAGGAACTCGCCAAGCAGTGGGCCGAGGGATCCATCGACAGCGAACCCCGGCTGGCCGCCGAAGCCCTCATGAAGCTGGTCGCCAGCGACAAGCCGCCGCTGCGGCTCCTGCTCGGCAGCATGGTCTACGACGTCGCCTTCGACATCACCCAGCGACGCCTGGCGACCTGGGCCGAGTGGGAAGAGGTGAGCCGCGCCGCCGAGAAGGCGGTCCCGGACCCGCGCGCCGAGCTGAGCTGACAGCGCCGCAGCCAGTCGCCTGGCCGATGCCGCGACGGGCGATGGATAGCGGGAGAGCGTGATACCTCTGAGTCATATTGATGACTCAGAGGTATCACACCTCCGCGTGGTGGTGTCTCCCCGTGGCCGGTGGTCGCCGGCCACCGGCCGTGGCGGACGGTAGCGCGGCGTGGCGGCCGGTGGCCGGTGGGCGGTGGGCGACCCGGGCGGCGCGCGCGGTTGCGGTTCGGCCACCCCGGTCCGGTTTCTGGCATGCGGACGGGATGCGGGGGTATCACGGGACCATGAGGGCGAGCTTCCGGCTTGGCCGGATCGCGGGCGTACCCGTCGGGGTCAACTGGAGCGTCCTGGTCATCTTCGCGCTGATCGCCTGGGGGCTGTCGGCCAACCAGTTCCCCCGGGCCTACCCCGGCGAGTCGGTGGCCGCGTACGTGCTGGCCGGGCTGGCCGCCGCGGTGGTCTTCTTCCTCGGCCTGCTCGCCCACGAGGTGTCCCACGCGATCGTGGCCAAGCGCAACGGCCTGGCCGTCGAGGGGATCACGCTCTGGCTCTTCGGCGGGGTGGCCGAGCTGAAGGGCGAGGCGAAGGACCCCGGCGCCGAGCTGCGCATCTCCGGAGTCGGCCCGCTGGTCAGCCTGGTGATCGGGCTCTTCTTCGGGGCCATCGCCGTACTGCTCGCCCTGGCCGGCGAGGACGGTCTGCTGCTAGGCGTGATGGCCTGGCTGGCCGGCATCAACGTGCTGTTGGCCGTGTTCAACGTGCTGCCGGCCGCACCGCTGGACGGCGGGCGGCTGCTGCGGGCGGCGGTCTGGAAGGCCACCGGCGACCGGACGAAGGCGTCGGTGGTGGCCGCCCGGGCAGGCTGGGTGCTCGGCGCGCTGCTGATCGGCCTGGGGCTGTGGCAGTTCCTGGCCGGCGTCGGCTTCGGCGGGCTCTGGCTGGCCCTGATCGGCTGGTTCCTGATCGGCGCGGCCGGGATGGAGGAGCGGCAGGCCCGGCTGGGCAGCGCGCTGCGCGGAATCCGGGTGGCCGACGTGATGACCCCGCAGCCGCAGACCGCGTCGGGACAGATGACGGTGGCCGACTTCGTGGACCACTACCTCTTCGCGTACCGGCATTCGGCGCTGCCGCTGACCGAGGACGGCCGGCCGGTCGGGCTGGTCACCCTCGACCGGGTACGCGGCATCCCGGCGGACCGGCGGCCCGGCACCACGCTGGCCGAGGTCTCCTGCCGGGCCGACGAGCTGGTGCTCGCCTCCCCCGACGAGCAGCTCAACGACCTGCTGCCGCGGCTCAGCGAGTGCGCGGACGGCCGGGCGCTGGTGGTCACCGAGGGCCGCCTGGTCGGCATCATCTCCCCCAGCGACATCAGCCGCGCCGTCCAGCGCGGCAGCATGCGCGACGACCTCGCCCGCCACTGACCTTCTTGATCGTCTGTCGCTGGGCAGGGCCGTCGGCCCGCCGGCGACCTGCCCAGCAGCAGACGATCATGGAGCCCGCTCAGCGGGGGAAGTAGCGGGCCAGCAGGTCGGTGTGGAATTTGGCGTGGGGGTCTAGGCGGCGTAGGAGGGCGGTGAAGTCGGCGTACCGGGGGTAGGTGGCGGCGACGGCGTCCGGAGCCAGCCCGAACACCTTGCCCCAGTGGGGGCGGGGCGCGAACGGGGCGAGCCGCTCCTCCACCGCCGCCACCACCGGCAGCACCGCCGCCGCGTCGGCGATCCAGGTGAAGTGCACGGCGAGGCTGTCCCGGCCCTGGTTCGGGCTGAGCCACAGGTCGTCGGCGGCCACCGTCCGCAGCTCGCAGACCTGGAGCACCGGGGCGATCAGGTGGGCCACGCCGTCCAGCGCGGCCAGCGCCTCGGCCGCCGCCGCGCGCGGCAGGTGGTACTCCGACTGCAACTCCTCCCCGCTGCTCGGGGTGAAGCCGAGCCGGAAGTGCGGCAGCCGCTCGTGCCACGGGCCGGGCTCGCCGAGCTGCGCGGTGCAGTTCTCCGCCGGCATGCCGGGCACCGGGTGCCGGGGCCGGTCGGCCGCCGTCGTACCGAGCCAGTCCGCCGGGGGCGGTGGCTGGTCCGCGCGCTGCTTGCGCCAGACCTCCCGCAGCCGCGGCGAGCGCCAGTCGGTGAAGACGCTGACGCTGTACGCCGAGTCGAAGGCCGCGTCCAGCGCCTCCCGGGGCAGGTCGAGCCGGACGTACTGGCGCAGGTCGAAAGTGGGCACCACGTCCAGGGTGAGCCGGGTGACCACGCCGAGCGCGCCCAGCCCCACCACCATCCCGGCGAAGCTGTCGCTGGCCCGGTCCACGGTCAGCAGGTCACCGTCGGCGGTGACCAGTTCCAGCCCGGCGACCGCGGTGGCCAGGTTGCCGTTCGTCGGGCCGGAGCCGTGGGTGCCGGTGGCGACCGCGCCGGCCACCGAGATATGCGGCAGCGAGGCGAGGTTGGCCAGCGCGTACCCCTGCTCGTGCAGGAAGGTGGCGAGGTCCCCGTACCGCATCGCCGCCGGCACGGTCACGGTCCGCCGCTGCGGGTCCAGCCGTACGCTCGGCGGCAGGCCGGCCAGCGAGACCAGGTCGCCGCCGGTGTCGCCGAGGCGGTTGAAGGAGTGCCCAGTGCCGACCGCCCGGATCCGGTCGCTGCCGGCGACCAGCCGGCGCAGCTCGTCCATCGTTTCGGGTCGGTGGAACCGGCGGGCGGCGTAGTGCACGTTGCCCGCCCAGTTGCGGCGCGGCACCCCGTCGGCGGGCCGCTCGGCGGCGGCCGGTGCGTCGGGGCGGGTCACGTGGTCGGCCTCCGGTCGGTGGACGGGTCGCCGGTCAACGCGCCGCTCAACCTGGCCAGGGCCGCGTCGACCTGCGTCGTGTTGTAGCCGCGACCGGCGACCGGCAGGCCCTCGGCCCGGGTCCGCTCGATCTCCGAGCGGGCCGCCTGCCGCTCCAGCGTGCCGCCCCAGACCAGGGCGTCCTGGCCGCGCCGGATCAGCGCGTCGACCCGGTCGGGCTGGTAGCCACGCAGGCCGACGGTGAAGTCGGAGGTGTCGAAGGCGGCCTGGCGCAGCCCGAGCACGTCGACGAAGCGGTCCCCGCCGTGCCGGGTCAGGGCCGCCGCGATCTCCGCGGGCTTCTCCCGGACCCGATCCAGGTCGAGCAGTTCGACAGCGGCCCGTCCGTCGCGCGGGTGGTGCCCGGTGGCCGGCAGGCCGAGGTCGACTCCCGGGGCGGGCACCAGCAGCAGCCGGGGCGAGGCGGGACGGCCCTGCTCGGCGGGCGGCTGGTCCAGCGCCAGCGCGTCGATCTCGGGCCAGCGGATCAGCCGGCGCAGCTTCGGCAGCCGTACGGTCAGCCCGTCGGCGCCGATGGCGAACCGGAACGGGCGCAGCAGCCCGGCCAGCACCACGCCGCCGAGCAGCACGCCGCCCCCGCCGACGATCCGGTGCAGCACGGCGCCGTCGCGCGCGAACAGCAGCAGCGCCGCACCCCCCAGTACGCAGACCAGGGGCAGCACCAACGCCCCCCGGTTGCGATGCAGTTCCACGTCGTACCCCCCGTTCGTGGCCGTGGTTTCCGGTCTGCATCATGCGCCGACCGGGCTGGCGCCAGCACCGGTCGATCGGCCAGCGGTTACCACCGCCGTCGTCGGGGAACCCTACGCCGATGAGCACCTACCGTGATCCCGCCCCACGCGGCGACGTCTTCCCGTCGGAGGAGGAGATCGACCCGACCGGCAGCGGCGTCGAGCCGGCCAGCGGGCCGGTCGAGGCGTACCGGCGGGTGGCCGGGACCGGCCCGGGGCCGAAGCCGACCCCCGCGCCGCCGCCGGCCCCCACGCCGGTGCCGACGCCCGGACCGCCGCCCCGGGCCGGCGCGCGCTCGATCGTCACCCGGCACCTGGACGGCTCCGTCGAGGTGGTCACCGACCTGGACGGAGACGGCGTCGCGGACGTGGTCCAGGTCGACCTGGACGGCGACGGGCTGCCGGACGTGACCTTGATCGATCGGGACCGCGACGGCCGGCTGGACACCGTGCTGCGCGACCCGACCCGCTGACCCGGTCAACCGGGCCAACCCCGGCCGGGTCAGGCCGGGCCAACCCCGGCCGGGTCAGGCCGAGCCGGGCCGAGCCGGGCCGAGCCGGGCCGAGCCGGGCCGAGCCGGGCCGAGCCGGGCCGAGCCGGGCCGAGCCGGGCCGAGCCGGGCCGAGCCGGGCCGAGCCGGGCCGGGCCGGGCCGAGCCGGGCCGAGCCGGGCCGAGCCGAGCCGGGTCAGGCCGACCGACCGGCCGCCGGTCGGCGCGGCGCTGCTGGTGGCCGGCCCGCGCGGGCGGCGTGGTTCAGACCTGGGGCATCA